>BNJS01002990.1_pt1:0-2060000 | contig 2082733 bp, 2330 predicted proteins | sample 8540461 | NCBI WGS metagenome assembly BNJS01 (sample SAMD00202454, study PRJDB9452) | human saliva metagenome | isolation source: human saliva | place: Japan
TACGTAGCAGATAAAGCAAGCGTAGCAGATGTGAAGGTTACAGCAGACTCAGCGAAACCAGCTGATGAAGTCGTAACTTACAAGAAGGTAGAAGTTCCACCTACACCGACACCTGTTCCACCAACTCCAGCTCCGGTACCAAATAAACAAGTACCGAACAAGCCAGTGGAACCGAAAGTTCCTGGAACTACTGCTCTGCCAAATACAGGTGAGAAATCATCTTCAGCAGCAGTACTTGGTTTAGGAATTGTCGCAACACTCGCAGGTGTCAGCTTGATTAAACCAAGATTGAAAGAAGAAGATTAATTCTTTCTAGCTTGGACAGTAATCACTGAAGAGTTGTGAACGATTAGTTAACAGCTCGCAAAAATCGATAACTTCGTAAAGAAGTTATCGATTTTTTATTTATTTGATTAGCTAACCTTGGTAATAAGAAATGAGAGAGTATTCTAGTAAAATAGGAGATTTACTGGAGAATGATAGGGATATCACCTCAAAGTTATTGGTATTATTCATTTTACTATCGAGAGAATGTAATGACTGATCTCGGTATTCTAAAATGTATAAGGAACTAGTACTCTAATTTTTTCTATATCTAGTTCGTACTTCAGCAGATAATTTTAGGGAATTGGGGACTTTCCTGTTTTTGTTGGATGATTTTTCGTCTTTCCTGTGTTATAATAAGGAAGATTAAAACTGTAGAATAGTTAAAGGAGAAATTCCAATGGGACGTAAGTGGGCCAATATTGTAGCTAAGAAAACAGCTAAAGACGGCGCAAACTCAAAAGTTTATGCTAAATTCGGTGTAGAGATCTATGTAGCAGCGAAAAAAGGTGAACCAGATCCTGAGTTGAATACAGCCCTTAAATTCGTTATTGATCGCGCTAAGCAAGCGCAAGTACCAAAGCATGTTATTGACAAGGCGATTGACAAGGCTAAGGGAAATACGGATGAAACCTTTACAGAAGGTCGTTATGAAGGCTTTGGGCCGAATGGTTCTATGCTGATTGTTGATACCTTGACTTCGAATGTCAATCGGACTGCAGCTAATGTCCGTGCAGCCTTTGGAAAAATGGCGGCAACATGGGTGCTAGTGGCTCTGTATCTTATCTTTTTGACAATAAAGGTGTTATCGTTTTTGCTGGTGATGATGCAGACAGCATCTTTGAATTGCTTTTAGAAGCAGATGTAGATGTGGACGATGTAGAGGCTGAAGAAGGAAGTATCACAGTTTATACAGCACCAACTGATCTACATAAAGCAATCGTAGCTTTGCGTGAATCTGGTATCCAAGAATTCCAAGTGACAGAGCTTGAAATGATTCCTCAGTCAGAAGTGGAATTAACAGGAGAAGACTTAGAAACCTTCGAAAAATTGTATAGCGTCCTTGAAGACGATGAAGATGTCCAAAAAATCTACACCAACGTAGATGGCTTCTAATTGAATAACATAAAAATACAGTCTGATTTAGTATAAGCTGCGTTCTAAGGCAGTTTCTAAATTAGACTGTATTTATTTTTAGTTAGTTAAGTGGAATTTCTTTAGGAATTGTTCCTGTTCCTCTTTGATAGCTTCTGTGGGATTTTTCACAGCAAGAATCATCTCAATCATTTCAGGATTGGCTTCGCGTACTAGCTGACTGAGAGCCCAGATGGCCGTAGCGATATGGATGGGGTTTTGCCCCTTATCGATAATTTCCAGTAGTTTGGGAATAGCAGAGCGGTCATTAGCATTGGCTAGAGCAATGATGGCATTGCGTTGTAAGATGTTTTTGCCCCGCCAGCTACCTGCTATATGGCCAAATTTCTCCTTAAACTGACCATTAGAAAGTTCCAAGAAAGGCAGGAGCTCGGGATGAGCTAGTTCGGGGTCAATCTCTGTTGCGAGCGGATTGTCCAAACCTTTATTATAGGGGCAGCAGATTTGGCAGATATCGCAGCCATAGATGACTGTCTTGATTTTTTTGCGAAATTCCAGATCCATGATGCCTTTGTCTTGGGTCTGAAAGGATAGACAGCGTTTGGCGTTCATAGTCCCATCGCCAATCAAGCAGGAGGTAGGACAGGCCGTCACGCAGCGATTGCAGTCTCCACAATCATAGTCGACAGGCTGGTCAGGTTCGATGTCCAGATTGGTAATGAGCTCACCCAAAAACATATAAGAACCAAATTCCTTGGAGATGACCAAGCCGTTCTTGCCGATAAAGCCTATTCCTGCTCGCCGGGCTACAGCGGTGTCGACCAAAGCTCCTGTATCTACCATGCCTTTATATTCAAAGTCGGCAGTCAACTCCTCAATTCCCTTTGCAAGCAGATCTAGCTTGTCTTGTAGGACATAGTGGTAATCCAGCCCCCAGCTGTTGGGAGTGAATTTTCCTCGTTTGTAGGCTGTTTTTTGTGGCTGCTGCTTGAGCTTGTGGGGATAGGCGACTGCGATAGAGATGATGGTCTTAGCTGAGGCTAAACTCAGCTTGGGCTTAATTCGCTCCTCAATATTCTTGTGTTCAAATCCTGAATTTCGGCCTTCTTCTACGGCCAAGCGCAGCGACTTTTCCAGATAGTCAAAGTCATCCGCTGTCGTAAAGCCAATTTTAGAAATGCCAATTTCTTTTGATAATTTGATAATTTCTTCTTTGATATTCATTGCTATTATTATATCGAAATTATGAGAATTATGCGAGAAACTACTTCGTGAAAACCATGACTATTTAGCAAATTTGAGTGCATGAAGAGTTAGGCAGATAAGCGTGTAAATTGAGAAATGACAGCCTTTTAAGCCAATTGCTAAATGGATTATTTCTTGAAAGATATGGGGAAACATGCTATAATGAGAGGAAACATTTATAAACAGAACATAGCGAGTAAGGAATAAATGGCTAATATTTTAAAAAAAATCATCGAAAATGATAAAGGTGAAATAAGAAAATTAGAAAAGATGGCGGACAAGGTCATGTCCTATGAAGACGAAATGGCAGCCTTGACCGATGAAGAATTGCAAGCAAAAACGGTTGAATTTAAGGAACGCTATGCAAATGGTGAAACGCTAGATCAACTTTTGTTTGAAGCATTTGCAGTTGTCCGCGAAGGAGCGAAGCGTGTCTTAGGTCTTTTCCCATATAAGGTTCAGATTATGGGGGGGATTGTCCTTCACCATGGTGATGTGCCAGAAATGCGTACGGGGGAAGGAAAAACCCTGACAGCGACTATGCCTGTTTACCTGAATGCCTTATCTGGCCAAGGAGTTCACGTTGTTACAGTCAATGAATACTTGTCAGAGCGTGATGCGACTGAGATGGGTGAACTTTATTCTTGGTTGGGACTTTCTGTTGGTATCAACCTAGCATCTAAGTCGCCAATGGAAAAAAGAGAAGCTTATGCTTGTGATATCACCTACTCAACCAACTCTGAAATTGGTTTTGACTACCTACGTGATAACATGGTGGTTCGGGCTGAAAATATGGTGCAACGTCCGCTTAACTATGCCTTGGTTGACGAGGTGGATTCTATCTTGATTGACGAAGCGCGTACGCCATTGATCGTGTCAGGACCGACAGCTTCTGATACGAATCAGCTTTATTACAGAGCGGATAGCTTTGTGAAAACACTTCAAAAAGATGACTATATCATTGATATCCCATCTAAGACGATTGGTTTGTCAGATTCTGGTATTGACAAGGCTGAAAGTTATTTAACTTAGAAAATCTATACGACCTTGAGAATGTTGCTTTGACTCACTTTATCGACAATGCCTTACGTGCTAACTATATCATGACCTTAGATGTGGATTATGTCGTGAGCGAAAAGCAGGAAATCCTCATCGTTGACCAATTTACAGGGCGTACAATGGAAGGTCGTCGTTTCTCTGATGGACTCCACCAAGCGATTGAAGCAAAAGAAGCTGTGCCTATCCAAGAAGAATCAAAGACATCTGCTTCGATTACTTACCAGAACCTTTTCCGTATGTATAAAAAGCTGTCAGGGATGACAGGGACTGGTAAGACAGAAGAAGAAGAATTCCGTGAAATTTATAATATTCGCGTAATTCCAATTCCAACTAACCGTCCGGTCCAACGTATTGACCATCCAGATTTGCTGTATCCTAGCTTGGAAGCGAAGTTTAAAGCAGTCGTGGAAGACGTTAAGGAGCGCTACAAAACAGGTCAGCCCGTCTTGGTCGGTACAGTATCGGTTGACACGAGTGACTATCTTTCTCAAAAATTAGTGGCTGCAGGAATTCCTCATGAAGTTCTGAATGCTAAAAACCACTATAAAGAAGCACAGATTATCATGAATGCTGGTCAACGTGGTGCTATTACCATCGCGACTAACATGGCTGGACGTGGTACCGATATTAAGCTAGGTGAAGGTGTGCGTGAATTGGGTGGACTTTGTGTCATTGGTACAGAGCGCCATGAAAGCCGCCGGATTGATAACCAGCTTCGTGGACGTTCAGGTCGTCAAGGGGATCCAGGTGAATCACAATTCTACCTATCTCTCGAAGATGATCTGATGAAACGTTTCGGTTCAGAGCGTATTAAGGCCTTGCTAGACCGGATGAATCTGAGCGAAGAAGAGTCTGTCATCAAGTCTCGGATGCTAACGCGTCAGGTGGAAGCAGCCCAAAAACGGGTTGAAGGTAATAACTACGATACTCGGAAGCAAGTCCTTCAATATGACGATGTCATGCGCGAACAACGTGAAATTATCTATTCTCAACGCTATGATGTCATCACAGCAGATCGTGATTTGGCTCCAGAAATCCATGCTATGATCCGTCGTACCATTAATCGGATTGTGGATGGCAGCAGTCATTCAGACCATGATGAAAAGATAGAAGCGATTCTGAATTTTGCTAAATATAACCTTGTAGCAGAGGATTCTATCTCAGCTGATGATTTAGAAGGTAAATCAAATCAAGAGATTAAAGATTACTTGATGGAACGAGCATCTGAAGTTTATGCCAATCAAGTTTCTAAACTTCGTGATGAAGAAGCAGTTCAAGAGTTCCAAAAAGTGCTGATTCTACGAGTTGTAGATAATAAATGGACAGATCATATCGACGCCTTGGATCAATTGCGTCAGGCTGTGGGGCTTCGCGGATATGCTCAGAACAACCCAGTTGTTGAATATCAGGCAGAAGGTTTCCGGATGTTTAATGATATGATCGGCTCTATCGAGTTTGATGTGACTCGTCTCATGATGAAAGCACAGATCCATGAGCAAGAACGTCCACGTACAGAGCACAGTATCAGCACGACAGCTACTCGAAACATTGCTGCCCAAAACCCAAATCTTCCAAAAGATGTTGATTTATCCTCTGTAAAAAGAAATGATTTATGTCCATGTGGTTCAGGTAAGAAATTTAAAAACTGTCATGGCCGCAAGAAGTAGTTTATAAGGAGAGAAGATGACCTTTAAAGCAACTAGTCAACCAATCAATGTAGCAGAAGTGCGTCAGCTTGCTAAGCTAGAAGGTTCTATTCTAGCTCATAAGCAAGAGCGAGATCGCCAACTAGAAGCCATTATCCGCGGTGAGGATGATCGCATCCTTTTGGTTATCGGTCCTTGCTCCTCAGACAATGAAGAAGCTGTCTTGGAATACGCTAAGCGTTTGGCAGCTCTTCAGGAAGAAGTCAAAGATCGGATCTTTATGGTCATGCGGGTCTACACTGCCAAGCCACGGACCAATGGCGATGGCTACAAGGGCTTGATTCACCAGCTAATGCGACAGCGGCACCTAGCCTAATCAACGGGATTAAGGCGGTTCGCAATCTGCATTATCGCGTGATTTCAGAAACTGGAATGACGACGGCTGACGAGATGCTTTATCCAGAAAATCTTCCCCTAGTAGATGATTTGATTTCCTATATGGCGATCGGTGCTCGTTCTGTTGAAGATCAGCAGCACCGCTTTGTAGCCAGTGGAGCGGATTTTCCGACTGGTTTGAAAAATCCAACATCTGGAAATCTAAATGTCATGTTTAATGGCATTTATGCGGCTCAGAACAAACAGAGCTTCCTCTTTGCCAATCGGGAAGTAGAGACGAGTGGAAATCCTTTGACTCATGCGATTCTGCGTGGTGCCATCAATGAATATGGGAAGAACATTCCGAACTACTATTATGATAATCTGCTGGACACAATCGCCCAGTATGAAGCAATGGGATTAGAAAATCCATTTATCATCATTGATACCAACCATGACAACTCTGGCAAGCAGTATTTGGAGCAAGTCCGTATTGTTCGTCAGACTTTGATCAACCGCGACTGGAATGATAAAATCAAGAAGGTTGTTCGTGGCTTTATGATTGAATCTTACTTGGAGGATGGCCGACAAAATGAACCAGAAGTCTTTGGCAAATCTATCACAGATCCATGCCTAGGCTGGGATAAGACAGTCGAACTCGTCCATGAGATATACGATACACTAGGTAAATAATATGGCATTTATAGAAAAAGGTCAGGAAATTGACATCGTGCAGATCAAGTCTGCAACGATTTTTGTCAGACCAAGCTCTAAAAAAAGAAACATCAGCGTGATCAGGAGTTGGCCGCCATTATCAAGGGGAAGATCAACGCTTGCTCTTGGTTATTGGCCCCTGTTCATCTGACAATGAAGAGGCGGTGCTGGAGTACGCTCGCCGATTGGCCGACCTACAGCAGAAAGTGGCAGATAAGATTTTTATCGTCATGCGGGTCTATACTGCCAAGCCTCGGACCAATGGAGACGGCTACAAGGGGCTCGTTCACCAGCCAGATACTTCAAAAAGTCCAAGCTTGATCAATGGGTTAAAGGCAGTGCGCCAGCTTCATTACCGAGTCATTACTGAGACGGGCTTGACTACTGCTGATGAAATGCTCTATCCTTCTAATCTAGTGCTGGTAGATGATTTGGTCAGTTATCATGCCGTAGGTGCTCGCTCGGTTGAGGACCAAGAACATCGCTTTGTAGCTTCTGGAATTGATGCGCCGGTCGGTATGAAAAATCCAACATCTGGCAATCTTGGAGTCATGTTTAATGCCGTCTATGCTGCTCAGAATAAGCAAATCTTCCTTTATCATGGTCAGGAAGTAGAAACGTTAGGAAATCCTCTTGCGCATGTGATTTTGCGTGGTGCGTTAGATGAGTACGGTAAGAACAAGCCTAACTTCTATTACGAAAATCTTCTGGATGTGATCAAACGCTATGAAGAAATGAAGCTGTCCAATCCTTTTATCCTGATTGATACCAATCATGACAATTCTGGCAAGCAGTATTTGGAGCAGATCCGTATTATCCGTCAGACTCTGATCAACTGTGCTTGGAATGAGCAGATCAAGAAGTCAGTGCGTGGTTTCATGATTGAATCCTATTTGGAGGATGGCCGCCAGAATGAGCCAGAAGTCTTTGGTAAGTCCATTACCGATCCTTGCTTGGGCTGGGATAAGACAGAAGAACTCGTTCAGGAAATCTATGAGACCTTAGAAAATGAAGCTTAAATAGAAAGGATTAGGAGGCTTTTGTAGAAGTCTACTAATGAATATAGGCAAGCTCATACTCTACGAAAATCTAATTTTGATGATGTTAAACCTCTTTGATGCATTTCAGTGTCATTTTCATCGGTTTGCCTTGTCGAAATTAGATTTTCTTTCAATCTCCTTGGGAGAAGGGACTTGCCTCGTATTCTCAATAGAAGTATGATAAGAGGACACGGAATAGATATAGAAGAGATTTCTAGCATTGGTCGGGCCTATGAGAAGAATGAGCGCTTTGCTGAGAAAATCTTGACAGCTCAGGAGTTGGCTCGGTTTGGCTCCTTAAAGGGCAAGCGCAAGCTGGAATATTTGGCAGGACGCTGGTCAGCCAAGGAAGCTTTTGCCAAGGCTTGGGGAACTGGTATTGGCCCTGTGACTTTTCAAGATTTGGAAATTTTAAATGATGATAAGGGGGCTCCCTATTTTAGCAAGTCCCCCTTTGCTGGTTTGGTATGGCTATCAATCAGCCATGCTGGAAATCTGGTGACCGCCAGTGTGATTTTGGAGGAAGACAATGAAAGCTAGTCTACATAGACCCACTAAAGCAGTCATAGACCTGTCTGCTATTGCATTTAATATTGAGCAAATTGCGGCTCATATTCCCCAGTCGGTCCAGAAGTGGGCAGTAGTCAAGGCCAATGCTTATGGACACGGCGCGGTTCCTGTCTCTCAGCATATTCAGCCGCTTGTAGATGGTTTTTGCGTGTCCAATATTGACGAAGCCCTAGAACTACGAGAAGCTGGCATTGCTAAATCCATTCTTATTTTGGGTGTTTCTTCATTGGAGGCTGTGCCTTTAGCGATCCAGCAGCAGATTACCCTGACAGTGGCTAGCCTAGCTTGGTTGGAGGAGCTCTTGAACCAGCAAGCTAATCTGACGGGCTTGACTGTTCATATCAAGATTGATTCAGGCATGGGACGCATTGGCTTCCATGATAGTCAAGAAGCCCAGCAGGCAATTAGTCGCCTGCAAGCAGCAGGAGCTGTGGTAGAAGGAATTTTCACTCATTTTGCAACAGCTGACGAATTAGATACAAGTCATTTTGTAGCCCAATTAAATTGCTTTAAAGAGATTTTAAGTGAGTTAGCTTTCTTGCCACCGGTTGTGCATGCTAGCAACTCTGCCACAACTCTTTGGCACAGTGACACGATTATGAATGCTGTTCGGCTGGGGGATATTATCTACGGGCTGAATCCTAGCGGACGAGTGTTGGACTTACCTTATGAGGTCAAACCAGCTCTTAGCTTAGAATCTGCTCTGGTTCACGTCAAAGAAATTCAAGCGGGTGCGCATGTCGGTTATGGGGCGACCTATACCAGTGATAGCCAGCAAATCATTGGAACCATTCCTTTGGGTTACGCTGATGGCTGGACCCGGGATATGCAGGGCTTTGATGTCTTGATCGATGGTCAGCGCTGTCCCATTGTCGGTCGAGTTTCCATGGACCAGATTACAGTACGCTTGCCTCGAGTCTACCCTTTGGGAACGCAGGTTGTCTTGATTGGTCAGAGTGGCGCCGAGCTTATCACAGCAACGGATGTGGCAGAAAAGCGTGGTACGATCAATTATGAAGTGGTCTGCTCAATCAGCGACAGGGTACCGAGAGAGTATAAAAAGTAAAAGACAATCAAGAAGAAGGAAAGGAGACAGGATGAATCTGCATCAGGCTTTAACGGCCCTGCCAGGAGTGGGGCCAAAATCGGCTGAAAAATTTAAAAAACTAGGCCTTGAGAGCCTGCAGGATCTCCTGCTCTATTTTCCTTTTCGCTATGAGGATTTTAAGAGCAAGAATGTCCTCGACTTGGATGATGGGGAAAAGGCAGTTATTTCTGGGATCGTCGCGACTCCAGCTAATGTCCAGTATTATGGCTACAAGCGCAATCGCCTGCGTTTCACGATCAAGCAGGGAGAAGTCGCGATTGCAGTCAATTTTTTCAATCAGCCTTATCTGGCAGATAAGATTGAGCTGGGAGCAACGGTGGCTATTTTTGGTAAATGGGATAAAGCCAAGGCTAGTCTGACGGGGATGAAGGTGTTAGCTCAGGTTGAAGACGACTTGCAGCCAGTTTATCGAGTTGCCCAAGGGATCAGTCAGGCTAGTCTAGTCAAACTGATTAAGGCGGCCTTTGACCAAGGTTTGGATCAGTTATTGGAGGAAAATCTTCCTCCTGTCCTTCTGGAGCGCTACCAGCTTTTGAGGCGCACTCAAGCTGTACGTGCTATGCACTTTCCTAAGGATTTGGCAGAATACAAGCAGGCCCTGCGTCGAGTCAAGTTTGAAGAACTTTTTTACTTTCAGATGCAGCTGCAGGTTCTGAAGCATGAAACCAAGGATGTCAGTCAGGGACTGGCTATTCCTTGGCAGGAAAAAATGCTGGCTCAAAAGAAGGCTGAGCTGCCTTTTGCCCTGACGGAAGCTCAGGAGCGGAGTCTGGAAGAAATTCTCAGTGATTTGCAATCGCCTGCCCATATGAACCGCCTCCTGCAGGGAGATGTTGGTAGTGGTAAGACTGTGGTGGCTGGTTTGGCTATGTATGCCGCCTATACGGCAGGTTACCAGTCGGCTTTGATGGTTCCGACAGAAATTTTGGCTGAGCAGCATTTGGACAGTCTGACTCAGCTCTTTCCTGAACTGAATTTAGCCCTCCTAACTGGTGGTATGAAAGCTGCTGAACGCAGAGAGACTTTAGCTGCTATAGAGTCGGGTCAAGTAGATATGGTGGTCGGCACCCATGCCTTGATTCAGGAAGGGGTGGTCTATCATCGACTGGGCCTGGTCATTATTGATGAGCAGCATCGCTTTGGGGTGGACCAACGTCGGATTTTGCGGGAAAAGGGAAATAATCCAGACGTCCTTATGATGACGGCCACGCCTATTCCTCGAACTTTGGCCATTACCGCTTTTGGTGATATGGATGTCTCCATCATCGACCAGATGCCGGCTGGCCGCAAGCCCATCATTACTCGCTGGGTCAAGCATGAGCAGTTGGAAGTGGTCTTGGACTGGATGAAAAAAGAGCTGGCCAAGGGCGCCCAAGTCTACTTCATTTCTCCCTTGATTGAGGAATCAGAGGCCTTGGACTTGAAAAACGCGATTGCTCTAGAGGAAGAACTCAAGGCCTACTTTGCCAATCAGGCTCAGGTGGCTCTCCTTCACGGCCGCATGAAAAATGACGAAAAAGAGGCCATTATGCAGGACTTCAAGGATGGGAAAACGGATATTCTAGTGTCAACCACAGTCATTGAAGTCGGCGTCAATGTTCCGAATGCAACCATCATGGTTATCATGGATGCCGACCGCTTCGGACTCAGCCAGCTTCATCAGCTGCGGGGCCGAGTTGGTCGGGGAAATAAGCAATCGTATGCCGTTCTAGTTGCCAATCCCAAGACAGAGTCTGGGAAGAAACGCATGAAAATCATGACTGAGACGACAGATGGCTTTGTTCTGGCTGAGGAAGACCTCAAGATGCGTGGTTCAGGTGAAATTTTTGGGACCCGTCAGTCTGGTATTCCAGAGTTTCAGGTGGCGGACATCGTGGAGGATTATCCCATTTTGGAAGAAGCGCGCAAGGTAGCTAGTCAAATCGTTGCCAATCCTAGCTGGCGGCAGGATGCCAATTGGCACCTGGTATCCTTACATCTCGAAAAACGCGATTATCTGGACTAGCAAGATAAAGTTTGGATGTATTTGTTTAAGCTTTCTGCAAGAAAATTCTAAGCCTTCCTTAAGCTTTGAGGCCTATAATAAAAGCATCAAAAGAAACGAGGTGGCAAAAATGAAAGTAGCAGTTAAAGTAACCTATAAAAAAGAATTTAAACAGATGCGCCGCGTGAACAAGACTTATGGAATCTAATAATTCCAAGTGAAAGATAAAAAAAGATACCTCCGGAAGAAATTCTGGAGGTATTTTGCTATTGAATCAAGGCTTTCTTGCAATTTATGTTATAATATAGAATAACTATGATAAAAGGAGCTCAATTATGTTTCCAGATGACAGTTTGACTTTACATACAGATTTATATCAAATCAATATGATGCAGGTTTATTTCAACGAGGGTATCCATAATAAGCGTGCTGTTTTTGAAGTCTATTTCCGCAAGAATCCTTTTAATAATGGCTATGCCGTTTTTGCGGGCTTAGAGAGGATTGTGGCTTACCTGAATGAATTGACATTCAGTCAGACAGATTTGGACTATTTAGCGTCTTTGGGCTATAAAGGAGCTTTCTTAGAGTATTTACGCGATTTCAAGATGCAGCTGACCGTGCGTTCAGCTAAAGAAGGAGATTTGGTTTTTGCCAATGAACCGATTGTTCAGGTCGAAGGTCCGCTGGCTCAATGTCAGTTGGTGGAAACAGCGATTTTAAATATTGTGAATTTCCAAACCTTGATTGCGACCAAGGCAGCTCGCATCCGCTCTGTGATCGAAGATGAGCCGCTGATGGAGTTTGGTACCCGTCGTGCTCAGGAAATGGATGCAGCGATTTGGGGTACGCGGGCCGCTGTTATCGGTGGAGCCAACGGTACCAGCAATGTTCGGGCAGGTAAGCTCTTTGATATTCCCGTTCTGGGGACGCATGCCCATGCACTTGTGCAGGTTTATGGCAATGATTACGAAGCTTTCAAGGCTTATGCAAGCACTCATCGGGACTGTGTGTTTTTGGTAGACACCTACGATACCCTTCGGATCGGTGTTCCTACGGCCATCCGTGTAGCGCGTGAATTTGGGGATAAAATCAATTTCTTGGGTGTACGGATCGATTCTGGAGACTTGGCCTATATTTCTAAAAAGTTCGTCAGCAGTTAGATGAAGCGGGCTTCCCAAATGCTAAAATTTACGCTTCCAATGATTTGGATGAAAATACCATCCTCAACTTAAAAATGCAAAAGGCTAAGATTGATGTCTGGGGTGTGGGAACCAAGCTCATTACAGCCTATGACCAGCCAGCTCTGGGTGCTGTTTACAAGATTGTCGCGATTGAAGATGAGAATGGGCACTTGCGCAACACCATCAAGCTCTCCAACAATGCTGAAAAGGTTTCGACTCCGGGCAAGAAGCAGGTTTGGCGCATTACCAGCCGTGAAAGGCAAGTCTGAGGGCGACTACATCACTTATGATGGTGTAGACGTCAATCATCAGGAGGAGCTCGAAATGTTCCATCCGACTTATACTTATATCAATAAAATAGTCAAGAATTTTGATGCAGTGCCACTCTTGGTGGATATTTATAAAGAAGGTCAGCTTGTCTACGATTTGCCAAGTCTGTCTGAGATTCAGGACTATGCCCGCCGAGAATTTGACAAACTTTGGGACGAGTACAAGCGGGTCCTCAATCCACAAGATTATCCGGTCGATTTGGCGCGTGATATTTGGCAGGATAAGATGGACTTGATTGACCAGATGCGCAAGAAAGCCTACCAGACAGGAGCAGAAAAATGAGCCTACAAGAAGAAATCATCCGCCAACTAGGTGTCAAGCCCGTCATTGACCCAGAGGAAGAAATCCGAAAGTCGGTCGACTTTCTCAAGGCTTATCTAAGAAAGCATCCTTTTTTGAAAAGCTATGTTCTGGGCATTTCTGGTGGTCAGGACTCAACCTTGGCTGGCCGCTTGGCTCAGCTGGCTGTAGAGGAAATGCGAGCTGAGACAGGCGATAATGGCTATCGTTTTATCGCTGTCCGCCTGCCTTACGGTGTTCAGGCAGATGAAGATGATGCCCAAAAGGCTCTAGCTTTTATCCAGCCTGATGTCAGTCTGACAGTCAATATCAAGGAATCTGCTGATGCCATGACAAAGGCTGTAGAAGCAACGGGTGCCAAAGTCTCTGATTTTAACAAGGGCAATATCAAGGCCCGCAGCCGCATGATTGCCCAGTATGCTTTGGCTGGTTCATATAGTGGGGCTGTCATTGGGACCGACCACGCAGCAGAAAATGTTACGGCCTTTTTCACCAAGTTTGGGGACGGCGGAGCAGATATCTTACCACTTTACCGTCTCAATAAGCGTCAAGGCAAGCAGCTTCTGGCTGCCTTAGGAGCTGATCCGGCCCTCTATGAAAAGGTACCGACAGCTGATTTAGAAGAAGAAAAACCGGGGATTGCCGATGAAGTTGCTCTAGGCGTGACCTATAATGAAATTGACGACTATCTCGAAGGCAAGTCCGTTTCGGCTCAAGCCCAAGAAACGATCGAGTCTTGGTGGCATAAGGGCCAGCACAAACGGCATTTGCCGATTACAATTTTTGATGAATTCTGGAAGTGAAAATTTCTCTCGAAACTTTTTTTAGTCTGAGCCAAGAAACGAGGAAGCTATGAAAAAGACAGATACACAGTCTATTGAAACCAAACGTCTTTTGCTAAGACCTTTTTCTGGAATCGGATGCTCAAGCTATGTATGACAACTGGGCTTCTCGTCCGGATAATTTGCTGCATGTGACCTGGGATGCTCATGAGAGTCCTGATGTTACCCAACAGTCTATTGCTCGCTGGGTTGAGAATTATCAAAACTTGGATTTTTACAAGTGGGCTATCTGCCTAAGAGAAAATCCTGATTCTGTCATTGGAGACATCAGCGTGGTGGATAGAGATGATACGGTTAATGCTTGCGAGGTCGGTTATATTCTAAGTAAAGACTATTGGGGGCAGGGGCTGATGACAGAAGCTTTGAAAGCTGTTTTGAACTACCTCTTGAAAGACGCAGGATTCAATCGTGTCACAGCAAGATTTGTAACAGCCAATCCAGCTTCGGGGCGTGTTATGACTAAAGCTGGCATGAGCTACGAAGGTACTTTCCGTCAGGCTGTATTTCATAAAGGACAAGTCAAAGATTTTTCCGTCTATGGGATCCTAAAATCAGATTTGAAATAAAAAAGTTAGGCTTGCCTAACTTTTTCACTTGCGCTCTTTTTTTAAAGTTCTATAATAGATGTATAATGACAAGGAGGACTCTATGAATTCATTAAAACAAGATTTTACAGATAAGTTGTACGCTGCTTATGAGACTAACCCCAAGTATGCGGCAATGGAAAATGCTATTAGCCACAATGGTCTTTTGACTTCTTTGGAAAAACGGACTGCTGCTGTAGAAAATGCACCTGTTTTCTCACTGGATCTCACCAAAGACAAGGTCAGCGACCAGAAGGCTTCTGGCCGTTGCTGGATGTTTGCAGCTCTCAATACCTTCCGCCACAAGATGATTGCAGGTTTCCAATTGGAGGATTTTGAGCTCTCTCAGGCTCATACCTTCTTTTGGGATAAGTATGAAAAGTCCAACTGGTTCTTGGAGCAGGTTTTGGCAACGGCTGACCAAGACTTAACTAGCCGCAAGGTCAAGTTTCTCCTAGACACGCCTCAGCAGGATGGCGGTCAGTGGGATATGGTCGTGGCACTTTTTGAGAAATACGGCGTCGTGCCTAAGTCAGTCTATCCAGAGTCAATTTCCTCCAGCAATAGCCGTGAGCTCAATCAGTTGCTCAATAAACTCTTGCGTCAGGATGCGCAAATCTTGCGTGAGCTGGCCCTGAATGGTGCGGATGAAGCTAGTCTACAAGCTAAGAAAGAAACTTTGCTACAGGAAATTTTCAACTTCTTAGCGATGTCGTTGGGCTTACCGCCTCGGAAATTTGACTTTGCATATCGAGACAAGGACGGTAATTACCATAGGGAAGCTGATTTGACTCCGCGGGCCTTTTACCAAAAATATGTTGACCTCAAGCTGGATGACTATGTGTCAATTATCAATGCGCCAACGGCCGATAAACCTTATGGCAAGTCATACACAGTCGAGATGTTGGGCAATGTCGTCGGCAGTAAACCTGTTCGCTATTTGAATGTAGAAATGAAACGTCTCAAGGAATTGGCTATTGCACAGATGCAGGCTGGTGAGACTGTTTGGTTTGGCTCTGATGTGGGTCAATCCAGCAATCGCAAGGCTGGTATCATGGAAGCAGGTATGCATGATTTAACCTCTAGTATGGATATCCAGTTGACTCAAGATAAAGCAGGTCGTCTTGATTACAGCGAGAGCCTTATGACCCATGCTATGGTATTGGCTGGAGTAGACTTGGATGAAAAGGGCCAAGCTAAAAAATGGAAGGTAGAAAATTCTTGGGGTGAAAAGGTTGGAGATAAGGGCTACTTTGTCGCCAGCGACGCTTGGATGGATGAGTACACTTACCAAATCGTAGTCAGAAAAGAATTCTTGACTCCAGAAGAGTTGGCAGCCTACAATGCAGAGCCAATTGTCCTAGCACCGTGGGATCCAATGGGAGCTCTTGCTAATGGCGAAATGATTTGATAGGATGAGCAATTGCAGAAAGCTATTGATTTATTTAAACATAAAAAAGATTGGATTTTAGAAATCCAATCTTTTTTAGTTTAACGATGTTCAGCTCCTTGGTTAGAACTAGTTGAGCTGCTGGTTGTTCCAGAACTTGTTGAACTTGTTTGGGAACTAGAGTTGGTGCTACTATGTTCTTCGCTAGATTCGCTCGTACTTTGACTTGAAGATTCTGAGCTTGACTCAGAAGTAGAGCTTGAAGATGATTGGGTATAAGCGCGGCTGTAAGTAGAAGTACCATTGAGATAGAGATAGGATCCGCTACGGAAAAGTCCGCTTGGTGGTGTCCAGTCTTCATTGCTGTAGCCTGTCAAATAGAGCATCATAGAACGGTAAACATCGGTTGCCACCTTAACTCCATCATCTAAAACAGGAGTGAGGCGATTTGAGTAACCGGTCCAAACAGCCATAGAGTATTGTGGAGTGTAGCCAACAAATAGCTCGTCTGGTGTGACAATGCTAGAACTGTAGTAAGGTTTTGTCAACTTCTCTAGCTCATCATCTGCATAGTTGGAAGTACCAGTTTTACCTGCTTGATAGACTCCTGGAATTGCAGCATTGGTACCAGTTCCAGACTGAAGAACGGTCTTCATCATGTCGGTCATCATGTAGGCTGTCGTCTCTTTCATAGCTTTTGAACCGCCATTTGAAAAGACTTTTTCTGTACCGTCGCTAAAGACAACTCGGTTTACATATTGTGGTTTGTAATATGTACCGCCATTAGCAAAGGCAGCGTAGGCAGCAGCCATTTTTTCGCTACTTGCTCCGTATTGGTTGCCAGATTCGCTTGTATTACTTGAAATTGCATTAGAATAATGCATCTCAGGATAATTAATACCGAGGCCATTGAGGAACTTCAATGAATTATCTAATCCGACTGCTTCCAGCGATTTGACGGCTGGTACGTTACGGGATTCTTGGATAGCGTATTGGATAGTAATCCAGCCATAATAGCGTTTATCCCAGTTATAGACAGGAGTAGATGTTCCAGGGAAATAGTAAGGAGCATCTTGGATTGAGGCAGCAGTGGAAGTGAAAACGTTGTATTCCAAGGCTGGGGCATAATCGGTGATTGGTTTCATGGTAGAACCCCAGTCGCGATTCGTTTCGACTGCTTGGTTGGTACCAAAAGAAACGTTGGAAGACTGATGGCGAGCACCCAGTTGGGCAATGACTTTCCCGTTGGTAACATCCATAACGGTTGATGCCACTTGCAGTTCATCATCTGGATAAGCAACATATTCTTCCGTGTTGTAAATATCCCACAATTTTTTCTGTGCTTCGGTATTAACGTTGGTATAAACTTCCATACCAGTCGTAAGGACATTGTAGCCAGTTTCTTCTTCGACTTGCTCAATAACTTCTTTTAAGTAGTTATCCATATAGGCAGGATAGCTAGCTGAATTTTTCAAGCTCTGTAAGCCGTCGGTCACTGGTGTATTGATAGCTTGTTCGTATTGTTCTGGTGAGATGTACTTGAGTTCATACATTTCAGATAATACGAGATTACGACGCTGAGTGGCAGCTTCTGGGTTTGTGTAAGGGTCATATTGGTTAGGAGCCTGAGGCATTCCTGCAAGCAGGGCAATTTGAGGAAGGGTCAAATCTTTCAAATCTTTGCCATAGTAACTTTGAGAAGCTGTTTGCATCCCGTAATTTCCATTGGACATATAGACTTTATTGACATAGTATGTCAGGATTTCTTGCTTGGTAGCCTTTCGCTCAAGTTGAGTTGCCAGCCATGCTTCTTGGATTTTCCGAGAAAGGGTAGCATCCGCTGAGGAAGTGGAGAAATAAGTCAACTTGATCAACTGCTGGGTTAAGGTAGATCCCCCTTGACGTCCGCCTCCTTTCAGATTGCTTAGGAAGGCTCCTCCTATTCGAATGAAATCAACCCCACGGTGATTAAAGAAGCGGTGATCCTCAATCGCAACGATAGCATCTACTAGCTGTGTAGGGATCTGGTCTGTTGATGCATTGACCCGCTTTTCAGAACCCAGGTCCGCAATCAGATTGTTATCACTATCGTAAATCTTACTTGAAGTTGTTGCGACAAGGTCCTTCTCAGAGAGGGTAGGAGACTTGGAGGCATAGTATGTGAAGACAAGAACGCCAGCTACAACTCCAATGATAAAGAGAGATAAGAGGACACTTGCAAGATATTTTAAGGCCTGCAAAAGGGTTTGTTTATTCATTTGTGATACCACCTAGTAGTTTTTGTTCGATAATTTCAAGGTAAGGGATGCTTGGAAATTGCTTTGTTTCGATTAAAAATCCATGTTCTTTAATGTAAGACAAAGGAAGGGATTTTCCACCTTTATCCATCTTATAAAATGTAATGAGATAAGATGCCGGAAGTAGATAAGTCTCCCGCAAGCTAGAGAAGTGCAGTAAGACAAAGCAGATTCCTTTTTGCTGAAGGACAGCCTCCATATGTTCAATCTGGTGTAGATGGAAATTCTTCAGAGGCATGGCTGTTTTTTGCCGTGTTTCCTTGGCTTCAAAATCAATATAATGTCCCTTAAAGACACCAGAATAATCAGTCGTGGATGCCTGTCGGAAATAGGCCTCCACAATCTTTGCACGACTGCGTTGAGGATAGTCCACTTTGACAATCTGAATGGGCGTTGGCTTCTTATGGATGACAGCGAGTCCCCTACTCAAGTAGTAGTTGTTGGATTCGTTGATCATCTTCTCAAAAGACATCCCGCGATTGGCAAAGTTCACAGCCGTCTTTGAACCTAGATGGGCTAGTTTACTTTTTATCTTTAGCTTGTGAGGGTAGTTGACCATAAAACTCCTTATTGGTACAATAACATCACTCTATTATATCATAAAAATATTTTTTGAGGGAGAATAAATGACAAGTCTATTAATTGTAGGTTACAAGGCTTTTGAACTTGGCATTATGAATGAAAAAGACATGCGCATCAAGATCATCAAAGAAGCGGTCAGACGAGATTTGCAGCGCTTGCTGGATGAAGGATTGGAGTGGCTTATCTTCACGGGGAATCTAGGTTTTGAAGCTTGGGTTTTGGAAGTTGCTCAGGAATTGAGAGAAGATTATGATTTCAAGATTGCTACGATTTTTCTTTTTGAGGATCAAGGAAAGAATTGGAATGAAGCAAATCAGGCTAAACTAGCGGATTTAAACAAGTAGATTTTGTCAAATATGCTTATCCTAGCTATCAAAATCCGAGTCAGTTTCGTGAGTACAGCCAATTTTTGCTTCAGAATACAGATGGAGCTTACCTGTTTTACGATGAGGAAAATGAGACCAATCTTAAGTATCTTTACAGGGAGATGAAGAATCAAGGACAGTATTTTATCAAAAAATTAACATTTGATGATCTGAATGAGGTTGCAGAAATTTTTTCGGAAAAGTAGGGTATAAATCTTGCTTTTTATAGGTGATTTCGTATATAATTGGATATGATAAACTAGATTGGAGTGAGAGCATGGCGAGTATTATTTATACAGCAAAAGATATTTTTGATCAAGACTTTAAGCGTGAAGTGCGAGGATATAGCAAGGCTGAAGTGGATGAGTTTTTAGATGATGTAATCAAGGATTATGAAACTTATGCAGCTTTGGTAAAGGAGTTACGTGAGGAGATTGCCCTTCTGAAGGAACAAGTATCTGATCAAGCAACTGCTACTCCTTCAACGCCTAGTCAGCCAGCTCAACCAACAATTGAGATGCCACAGATGGGAACAGCGACTAACTTCGATATTTTGAAACGCTTAAGCCGTTTGGAAAAGGAAGTTTTTGGCAAACAGATTCTGGACAGCGAAGAGCAATAATGTTGCAGAGTGCAATTTTTGGATAATCGCGTGAAGATTTAATATTTTCATGAGGAAAGTCCATGCTAGCACCGGCTGTGATGCTGGTAGTGTTTGTGCTAGGCGAAACAATAAGCCTAGGGACGGAGCAATCCGTTACGGCGACTGAAAAGGCTAAGTCTTTAGATAGGTCTGAATAGGTCTGAAAGTGCCACAGTGACGTAGTTCTTCTGGAAACAGAAGAAGTGGAACGCGGTAAACCCCTCAAGCTAGCAACCCAAACTTTGGTCGGGGCACGGAATGCGTGGAAACGAACATAGCATTCTGACTGGAAACAGTAGACAGATGATTATCGAAGGAGATGGTACCTAGTCATTTCTGGAACAAAACATGGCTTATAGAAAATTGCACATAGGTTAGCTAGCGTATGCTAGCTTTTTGATTAAGATATAGAGCCCCTTGGACAGAAGATTGCTGCAAGGGACAAAAAAATAGGAAAGCAAGTTTTTTCTCAAAATGAGGAGCCAAGCAAGAACATTCTGCTTTCTAGCTGAGGCCAGTTTTTAACGGCGTGGCCAAGCGGATAGTGATAGAGTAAGAAAGAATGAAAGAAAAATTTAATTTAATTGCTACAGCGGCGGCAGGTTTGGAAGCCGTTGTCGGCCGTGAAATCCGAGATTTGGGCATAGATTGTCAGGTTGAAAATGGCCGTGTTCGCTTTAGTGGAGACATGGCTACCATCATTCAAACCAATCTCTGGTTGCGCTCGGCAGATCGGATTAAGATTGTTGTGGGAACATTTCCAGCTAAAACATTTGAAGAGCTTTTTCAAGGTGTCTTTGCCTTGGATTGGGAAAATTATCTACCCTTAGGTGCCAAATTTCCCATTTCTAAAGCCAAATGCGTCAAGTCAAAACTGCATAATGAGCCCAGTGTTCAAGCCATTTCAAAAAAAGCAGTTGTAAAAAAATTGCAAAAGCATTATGCTCGTCCAGAAGGGGTTCCTCTACAGGAAAATGGAGCAGAGTTTAAGATTGAAGTTTCCATTTTAAAAGACCTTGTGACGGTCATGATTGATACCAGTGGCTCTAGCTTGTTCAAACGTGGCTATCGGACGGAAAAAGGCGGAGCACCAATCAAGGAAAATATGGCAGCTGCGATTTTACTTTTGTCAAACTGGTATCCAGACAAACCCTTGATTGACCCGACTTGCGGATCAGGAACCTTCTGTATCGAAGCGGCCATGATTGGAATGAAGATGGCCCCAGGTTTACACCGTTCCTTTGCTTTTGAAGACTGGAATTGGGTAGACAAGGACTTGGTACGTCGACTTCGGGCAGAAGCCCTAGCTCAGATTGACCAAGATATTCAGCTGGATATTTCAGGTTCTGACTTGGATGCCCGTTTGGTAGAGATTGCCAAGAAAAATGCAGAAGAAGCGGGTGTTGCTGACCAAATTCAATTTAAGCAAATGCGTCTGCAAGACCTTCATACGGACAAGATCAATGGTGTCATTATTTCCAATCCGCCTTATGGCGAGCGTTTGTTAGACGATGATGCTGTAACCAAGCTTTATCAAGAAATGGGAGAAACCTTTGCTCCTTTGAAGACTTGGAGTAAATTTATCTTGACCAGTGATGAGGCCTTTGAAGCCAAATATGGCAGTCAGGCGGATAAAAAGCGAAAACTTTACAATGGTACTTTGAAAGTTGATTTATATCAATACTTTGGCCAAAGGGTCAAAAGACAACTAGATTAGAAAGGAAATGCTGTGAGCAAAGAAGAAAAGATGCCAACAGAGCAAGAATCAAAAGAAACCGTTCTTGACTTAGAAGATGCGAAAGAGATGACGGTCGGTCAGGCTGCTCGGAAAAACGAGGAAGTCGAAGCTGGTGTGACTGAAGGAGACAATATCCTTGATAAGTACATCAAGCAACACCGAGATGAAATCGAAGCAGGGAAATTTGAAACCCAAAAGCTGAGAATCATGGAAGAGCTGGCGCAACAAAAAGAAGCTTTGATACAAGAGACCATCAAACAGCTTAAGAGTCAGTCTCAGGCGAAGGAAAATACTGCCAATACGGCAACACCTTCGGCGCAGCCAGTGAAAGCAGAAACGGCAAACTCGGCAAATGTAGAGACTACAAAGGCTGCACAACCAGCGCTAACAGTTGCAGCTGAAGCACCAATTATCCCAGCAACAAAGCCGATATCAAAGCCAGTTCCGACAGTGTTTGAAGATGAGGACGAGCCTGAGACAAAACCTTTCTACAAGAAGAAAGCCTTCCTATACTCAGCCTTAGGTCTTGTAGCGCTTGCCGCTGGAACGACTTGGTACTTTCATCAAGGTCGGGGTAGCCACAAGTCGACAACTGGTTCCAGTTCGACCGTTTCTTCTAGCAAAAAGAAATCTACAAGCTCTAGTGAAACTAAGAAAGAGGCTGCTAAGAATTTGAAGACCTCTATGCTAGCTTCTTTACGGATAGTAGTCAGACAGCTATCAAAAATGACAAGTTTGGCGATTTGGATAAGCTGAAAACTAAGTTAGATGTCTTAACTGGCAGCTCAGAATATACAGCTGCTAAAAAGAAGTATGATGATCTTGTTAAGCAAATTTCTGCTATCCAAAGTGTGAATTCGCAATTCAATACGGGTGCTATCGTTGATGGTCTCTTGAAGACGGATGCCCAAGTGAAAGAAAACGCCAATCTTCCAGATGTATCGACAGGTAATAGCAAGTTGGATGATGTCTTGAAGGCGGCTATTGCTCAAGGACGTAGTCAGCAGCTACCAGCACCAGCGCCTAGTCCGACAGTGGAACCGTCAGCGCCATCAACAACACCAACAGTACCAGCCGCACCATCAACGCCGCCAGCTGTTAATCCAGCGCCTAGTGATCCTAGTGGCATTAGAAATGCAGAAACTGGTATCGGACTACCAAGTGCAGGAGTTAACCTCCAGCGCCACCTTAGCCGTGTGCCTTACAATCAAGCTGCGATTGATGATGTGAATAATCCTGCTTGGACTTTCAATCCAGGTGTCTTGGAAACGATCCTCAAGGTGTCTCGCGAGCGTGGCTATATCACAGGAGATCAGTTTATCCTTGAAAGTTAACATTGTCAAGGGGAATGGCTACTACAATCTCTATAAACCAGATGGTACTTATCTATTTAGTATGAACTGTAAGACAGGCTACTTTGTAGGGAATGGAGCTGGGTATGCAGAAGATTTGGATTATTAATCACCTTTCTCGCTAACTCATTCAAAATATGATAAAGAAAAAGTTAGACGGTTCTGAGTCAAGTATCTTGGGTCAGCCGTCTAGCTTTTTTGTATAAATAGTTACTTATTGTTAATTACTATATTAACCTGTAGTTTAAATCTCTAGGTTAATATGGATAGTTTAAAATAGCTTGATTTATCAAGCTTATTGTCAATAAATAAAGATTTCAATAGATTGAATTCTTGTCTTATTTTTGTTAAAATACTATCTGGAGCATTAGGGCACCTAGAATAAAAATGTAAAAAAGTGTGTATTTTTGCTTATAAACTATAGCATGCAATAAGCCAGCTTCTTTGCTAATGGTCATGAGATTAACAAAAACTGGCATGTTGGAAAAGGAAAGGAAAAGGATGTTTCGAAGTAAGAAATATAACAAAGATTTCGAGATTATTGACGAAAAGAAGCGGTATAAGCTCTATAAGTCTGGGAAATTGGGTAAAAGCTTCAAATTCTCAACTCGACCTCTTTCGTATCGGTGGAATGGGAGAAGTTGTCTCAAGCAGCTTGTCAGATACTGAAGAGCTTGATCACGACCATCTGAGCCTCAATACTCTTGCAGGTCTGGGAGGGATATTAGCCGCTGGGGCAGCGGGGCTAATAGTGACTCAGGAGCAGTCTGTCTATGCAGATGAAACATCTGAATATACTGATAAAGCAGTTATTTCAGCTGAAGTCAAGGACAATGAAGAAGCAACAGAAGCAAGTACAAATTCGATCATTGCTCAAGCGCAAGCGGAAATGCGAAAAGCAAAAGCAGAACAAGCTTCTGAGTTAGCCTCTGTTTCAGCCGCTCAGTCAGTCAGCGCTTCTGTCTCTACAAGTGAGTCAGTCTCTCTTAGTATCTCGACTAGCCAGTCTGTTAGTCAATCGCTCAGCCAATCAGTTTCCGCTAGTAACTCAACTTCTATCAGCCGGTCTGTATCTGTTAGCAGTTCGGTCTTGACTAGCAAATCAGCAAGTACTGCGCCTGCTGCAAAAGTATCAGAGAGCAAAGCGCCCGCTAAGCTAGAAAGTGCTAACAATACAACTTCTCTAGAGCAGGATAAAGTGCTAACTAGCGCGTCAGTAGCTGATGCTTCCGTCTCAGATTCTAATTCTGTCTCGCTGGACGTCAGAGTCAATGTTGCTGATAGCTTTGTTTCATCTGGTGCAGGACAAAGTGTAGCTAGTGCTAGTTTGAGCAATAGCCAAGCCCTCGCGACCAGCAACAACTTAGCAGCTGGTGTGGTAGCTGATAAGAACCAAGCCCAAGGCAAGGACGAGCTTAAGCAAGCTGAGAAGAGTCAAACGGTAGATAAGACCGTGACCACTTCACCAAAAGAGTCTGTCACTGCTAAACAACAAGAAGAAAACCGTAGGAAGTTGACCAATCTTTCAGCTGAAATAGGTGACTATCTAGCAAAAGCAGTTGGTTTGCCAAATACGGATTCAGCTCTTGTTAAGGCCAATGCAGCGCTAACAGAAATTGAAAAGGCCCTAGCTGATCCGACTAGTGATTTAACAACAGTAGTGCAAAAAGCTACTTTAGCACGTAATTCGATTATTAATGCTGTTTTTGCGGCTAATTCTGGTGTACGCGATGTACGAAATGGGACAGTGATTACTAGAGGGGCACACCTACGTGCGGCTTCTAATCCACCTACAATCTCTATGCCATCCACTATCACAATTTATAATGATGAAGCAATCAATAATTTCCAGATAAGGCTGAATGATGATAAAGGGATGGCTAAAATTACGGGCTCCCCATCCAATGCTATTATTACAGGGTTGAGGGCACCGAACTATCCAACTAACAAGAAAGGGGAATTTGGAGATCTATATATCTATGATCAACGGGGGAATAAAATAGGTGCCCAAAGGACATACACCATTGACATAATAGGGACAGTGGGTCGTGAAAACGGAACTTGGAAACCCTATACGCCTGGTACCTATGTTCTGGAATATACAGTAACAGATATACATGGTCAGACTGCTACAGCACGTACGAATTTCCATATCAAGGGATTTAATGAACGAAACAACCCAGTTAGTGGGGATACCGTTATTGTTAAGAATCCATCTTCTTTGACTGTAAGTGAACGCAATCAAGTACTTGAAAAATTTAAAGAAAAAAATCCATCGATTTTATCTAGTAGTGATTTTACGAAAGATGGCGTAACCGGAACGATTTCGGTAGCTGAAAATGGGAATATTACCATTACCTACCGTGATAATACTACAAATGTTATCCCAGCTAATGTGGATGCTGTTCCAGTTCCAAGTGCGACGGTGACTCGTAATGGTCAAGCCCTGACCCCTGTAAATGGCAACTATATTGTGTACGCAGGAGATGATATTCAAATTAATTTCACTGCTACAGATAATAGTGGGCAATTATCAGAATTTAAGATCGTTTCAAATGCAGATGCAAATGGTTCGCCACTTAAAAATAATTTCTTTGAAGATAATAAATATGGGACGGGAACTGTAGAGCATTTAACGGGGAATATCACAGCAGCTACTGCTAGTCCAGCCCGTATTACTGTAAGAGCTCATTTGAATGATAATCTAGAGTACGATAAAAATGGTAGAAATAGTTGGCAACGTAATGCAGTAGCAACGGATAAGGCTGGTAATAGAAACAGTGCAGGAAATGATTCGCCGGGCAATGTACGTATTGTGCAAGGTAGACTGACGGATATTATGGAGGGAGTAGCACCGACTGAAACCTTCCAAGTAGAGAATGTTTCTCGATTAAATTCTCAAGAACAAACTCGTATATTGGCAGCTGTTGAGAAATTAAACAATAAGCGGGAAAAACGTATAGACTCTTTTACTATTAGTGATAATAGAACAGTTACCATTACCTATAAAGATAAGACTACGGATACGATCACTATAAAACTTTCTGACAGTGATTATAAGAGTAGAAGTGCTTCAACTAGTCTAAGTCAAAGACAGTCAACCAGTGCATCGGTAAGTGCCAGCACTTCAGCGAGCAATAGTGTTTCTGGATCGGTTAGCGGTAGTCAATCGGTATCGTTGAGCAAGAGCGCTTCAACTTCATTGAGTGGTAGTCAATCGGTATCGTTGAGCAAGAGCGCTTCAACTTCATTGAGTGGTAGCCAATCCATCTCACTAAGTAAGAGTGCATCAACTTCATTGAGTGGTAGCCAATCCGTCTCATTAAGTAAGAGTGCTTCAGCGTCACTGAGCGGTAGCCAATCCATCTCACTAAGTAAGAGTGCTTCAGCGTCCTTGAGCTTGAGCCGCTCAACTTCATTAAGCAAGAGTGCTTCAGCTTCATTGAGCTTGAGTCAATCTGTCTCACTAAGTAAGAGTGCTTCGGCTTCACTGAGTGGTAGCCAATCCGTCTCACTAAGTAAGAGTGCCTCAGCGTCACTGAGCTTGAGCCAATCAGTTTCACTAAGTAAGAGTGCCTCGGCCTCATTGAGCTTAAGCCAGTCAGTTTCACTAAGTAAGAGTGCTTCGGCTTCACTGAGTGGTAGCCAATCCGTCTCACTAAGTAAGAGTGCCTCAGCGTCACTGAGTGGTAGTCAATCTGTCTCATTAAGTAAGAGTGCTTCAGCGTCATTGAGTTTAAGCCAATCAGTTTCATTAAGTAAGAGCGCTTCAGCGTCATTGAGTGGTAGCCAGTCAGTTTCAGCAAGTGCCAGTGCTTCAGCGTCATTAAGCCTGAGCCAGTCAGTTTCAACAAGTACGAGCGCTTCAGCATCATTGAGCTTGAGTCAATCTGTCTCATTAAGCACAAGCGCCTCAGCATCATTGAACTTGAGCCAGTCAGTCTCAGCAAGTGCAAGTGCCTCAGCTTCGTTGAGTGGTAGTCAATCTGCCTCATTGAGCAATAGTGCTTCAGCATCGTTGAGCTTAAGTCAATCCGTTTCATTAAGTAAGAGCGCCTCCGCTTCATTGAGTGGTAGCCAATCCGTCTCATTAAGTAATAGTGCTTCAGCGTCATTGAGCTTGAGCCAGTCAGTTTCAACAAGCGAGTCTGCTTCAACTTCATTGAGCGCAAGCCAGTCTGTCTCAACAAGCGAGTCAGTTTCAGCGTCAATGAGCTTGAGCCAGTCTGTCTCAACAAGCGAGTCAGCTTCAGCGTCAATGAGCTTGAGCCAGTCCGTTTCAACAAGCGAGTCAGCTTCAGCGTCAATGAGCTTGAGTCAGTCAGTTTCAACAAGTGAATCAGCTTCAACCTCATTGAGCTTGAGCCAGTCCGTTTCAACAAGTGAATCAGCTTCAACGTCATTGAGCACAAGTCAGTCCGTTTCAACAAGTGAATCAGCTTCAACGTCATTGAGCACAAGTCAGTCTGTTTCAGTAAGTGCAAGTGTCTCATCTTCGTTGAGCTTAAGTCAATCCGTTTCAGCAAGTGAATCTGTTTCAACTTCATTGAGCACTAGCCAGTCTGTCTCAACAAGCGCAAGTGCTTCAGCGTCCTTGAGCTTGAGCCAGTCTGTTTCAGCAAGCGAGTCTGCTTCAACGTCATTGAGCACAAGTCAGTCAGTCTCAGTAAGTGCAAGTGCTTCAGCATCAGTAAGCCTGAGCCAGTCAGTCTCAGCAAGCGCAAGTGCTTCAGCATCAGTAAGCTTGAGTCAATCCGTTTCAACAAGTGCAAGTGCTTCAGCGTCAATGAGCTTGAGCCAGTCAGTCTCAGTAAGTGCAAGTGCTTCAGCGTCATTGAGCACCAGCCAGTCAGTTTCAACAAGTGAGTCTGCTTCAGCGTCATTGAGCGCAAGCCAGTCAGTTTCAGCAAGTGAATCAGCTTCAGCGTCATTGAGCACCAGCCAGTCAGTCTCAGTAAGTGCAAGTACTTCAGCATCATTGAGCGCAAGCCAGTCAGTTTCAACAAGTGAATCAGCTTCAACCTCATTGAGCACAAGCCAGTCTGTCTCATTAAGCACAAGTGCTTCAGCATCAGTAAGCTTGAGTCAATCAGTTTCAACAAGCGAGTCAGCTTCAGCGTCATTGAGCTTGAGCCAGTCTGTTTCAGTAAGTGCCAGTGCTTCAGCATCAGTAAGCCTGAGCCAGTCAGTTTCAACAAGTGAATCAGCTTCAGCATCAGTAAGCCTGAGCCAGTCAGTTTCAACAAGTGAATCAGCTTCAGCATCAGTAAGTCTGAGCCAGTCTGTCTCAGCAAGTGCAAGTGCCTCAGCATCATTGAGCCTGAGCCAATCAGTTTCAGCAAGTGAATCTGTTTCAACCTCATTGAGTACCAGCCAGTCAGTCTCAGTAAGTGTAAGTGCCTCAGCTTCATTGAGCGCAAGCCAGTCTGTCTCAACAAGCGAGTCAGCTTCAGCGTCATTGAGCACCAGCCAGTCAGTCTCAGTAAGTGCAAGTGCTTCAGCGTCATTGAGCACCAGCCAGTCAGTTTCAACAAGTGAATCAGCTTCAACCTCATTGAGCACCAGCCAGTCAGTCTCATTAAGCACAAGTGCTTCAGCATCAGTAAGTCTGAGCCAGTCTGTATCAGCAAGTGCAAGTGCCTCAGCTTCATTGAGCCTGAGCCAATCAGTTTCAGCAAGTGAATCTGTTTCAACCTCATTGAGTACCAGCGAGTCAGTCTCAGTAAGTGTAAGTGCTTCAGCGTCATTGAGCACCAGCCAGTCAGTTTCAACAAGCGAGTCAGCTTCAGCGTCATTGAGTTTGAGTCAATCTGTCTCAGCAAGTGCAAGTGCCTCAGCTTCATTGAGCGCAAGCCAGTCTGTCTCAACAAGCACAAGTTTGAGCACAAGTCTCAGTGCCTCGCTCAGTGCCTCAGATTCAACAAGTACAAGTTTGAGCACAAGCCTCAGTGCATCAATTAGTGCCTCAGATTCAACAAGTACAAGTTTGAGCACAAGCCTCAGTGCCTCAATTAGCGCTTCAGATTCAGCCAGCACCAGCTTGAGCACGAGCCTCAGTGCCTCAATTAGCGCTTCAGATTCAGCCAGCACCAGCTTGAGCACGAGCCTCAGTGCTTCACTCAGCGCGTCAGAGTCAACAAGCACCAGCTTGAGTACAAGCCTCAGTGCGTCACTTAGTGCAAGCGACTCAGCCAGCACCAGCTTGAGTACAAGCCTCAGTGCCTCAATTAGCGCTTCTGATTCAGCCAGCACCAGCTTGAGCACGAGCCTCAGTGCTTCACTCAGCGAGTCTGACTCAACAAGCACAAGTTTGAGCACAAGTCTCAGTGCCTCGCTCAGTGCCTCAGATTCAACAAGTACAAGTTTGAGCACAAGCCTCAGTGCCTCAATTAGCGCTTCAGATTCAGCAAGCACCAGCTTGAGTACTAGCCTCAGTGCCTCAATTAGTGCGTCAGATTCAGCAAGTACCAGCTTGAGTACAAGTCTCAGTGCTTCGATCAGTGCCTCAGATTCAGCAAGCACCAGCTTGAGTACAAGCCACAGTACCTCAATTAGCGCTTCTGATTCAGCCAGCACCAGCTTGAGTACCAGCCTCAGTGCCTCAATTAGTGCTTCAGATTCAGCCAGCACCAGCTTGAGCACAAGTCTCAGTGTCTCAATCAGTGCCTCAGATTCAGCCAGCACGAGCCTGAGCACTAGCCTCAGTGCTTCAATTAGTGCTTCAGATTCAGCCAGCACCAGCTTGAGCACGAGCCTCAGTGCTTCACTCAGCGAGTCTGACTCAACAAGCACAAGTTTGAGCACAAGTCTCAGTGCCTCGCTCAGTGCCTCAGATTCAACAAGTACAAGTTTGAGCACAAGCCTCAGTGCCTCAATTAGCGCTTCAGATTCAGCAAGCACCAGCTTGAGTACTAGCCTCAGTGCCTCAATTAGTGCGTCAGATTCAGCAAGTACCAGCTTGAGTACAAGTCTCAGTGCTTCGATCAGTGCCTCAGATTCAGCAAGCACCAGCTTGAGTACAAGCCACAGTACCTCAATTAGCGCTTCTGATTCAGCCAGCACCAGCTTGAGTACCAGCCTCAGTGCCTCAATTAGTGCTTCAGATTCAGCCAGCACCAGCTTGAGCACAAGTCTCAGTGTCTCAATCAGTGCCTCAGATTCAGCCAGCACGAGCCTGAGCACTAGCCTCAGTGCTTCAATTAGTGCTTCAGATTCAGCCAGCACGAGCCTGAGCACGAGCCTCAGTGCCTCACTCAGCGCTTCTGAGTCAGCAAGTACCAGCTTGAGTACGAGTCTAAGTGCTTCGATCAGTGCCTCAGATTCAACAAGTACAAGTTTGAGCACTAGCCTCAGTGCCTCAATTAGCGCTTCAGACTCAGCAAGCACAAGCCTGAGTACCAGCCTCAGTGCCTCAATTAGTGCAAGCGACTCAGCCAGCACAAGTTTGAGCACAAGTCTCAGTGCCTCAATTAGCGCTTCAGATTCAGCAAGCACCAGCTTGAGCACAAGTCTCAGTGCTTCACTCAGTGCTTCAGATTCAGCAAGTACCAGCTTGAGTACAAGTCTCAGTGCTTCGATCAGTGCCTCAGAGTCAACAAGTACAAGTTTGAGCACGAGCCTCAGTACCTCAATTAGCGCTTCAGATTCAGCCAGCACCAGCTTGAGTACCAGCCTCAGTGCCTCAATTAGCGCTTCTGATTCAGCCAGCACCAGCTTGAGCACAAGCCACAGTGCCTCACTCAGTGCCTCAGATTCAGCCAGCACCAGCTTGAGCACAAGCCTCAGTGCTTCAATTAGCGCTTCAGATTCAGTAAGTACAAGTTTGAGTACTAGCCTCAGTGCCTCAATTAGCGCTTCAGATTCAGCCAGCACAAGTTTGAGCACAAGTCTCAGTGCCTCACACAGTGCCTCAGATTCAGCCAGCACGAGCCTGAGCACGAGCCTCAGTGCCTCAATTAGCGCTTCAGATTCAGCAAGCACAAGCCTGAGTACCAGCCTCAGTGCCTCAATTAGTGCAAGCGACTCAGCCAGCACAAGTTTGAGCACAAGTCTCAGTGCCTCAATTAGCGCTTCAGATTCAGCCAGCACCAGCTTGAGCACAAGTCTCAGTGCTTCACTCAGTGCTTCAGATTCAACAAGTACAAGTTTGAGCACAAGTCTCAGTGCCTCAATCAGTGCCTCAGATTCAGCCAGCACGAGCCTGAGCACTAGCCTCAGTGCTTCAATTAGTGCTTCAGATTCAGCCAGCACGAGCCTGAGCACTAGCCTCAGTGCCTCACTCAGCGCTTCTGAGTCAGCAAGTACCAGCTTGAGTACGAGTCTAAGTGCTTCGATCAGTGCCTCAGATTCAACAAGTACAAGTTTGAGCACTAGCCTCAGTGCCTCAATTAGCGCTTCAGACTCAGCAAGTACAAGTTTGAGCACTAGCCTCAGTGCCTCAATTAGCGCTTCAGATTCAGCAAGCACCAGCTTGAGTACAAGCCTCAGTGCCTCAATTAGTGCTTCAGATTCAGCAAGTACAAGTTTGAGCACGAGCCTCAGTGCCTCAATTAGCGCTTCAGATTCAGCCAGCACAAGTTTGAGCACAAGTCTAAGTGCTTCAATCAGCGAGTCTGACTCAACAAGCACAAGTTTGAGCACAAGTCTCAGTGCCTCACTCAGTGCCTCAGATTCAACAAGTACAAGTTTGAGCACAAGCCACAGTGCCTCACTCAGCGCTTCAGATTCAGCCAGCACAAGTTTGAGCACAAGTCTAAGTGCTTCACTCAGTGCCTCAGATTCAGTAAGTACAAGTTTGAGCACAAGCCTCAGTGCATCAATCAGTGCCTCAGATTCAGCGAGCACCAGCTTGAGCACAAGCCTCAGTGCATCAATCAGTGCATCAGACTCAGCAAGCACCAGCTTGAGTACAAGCCTCAGTGCCTCAATTAGTGCTTCAGATTCAGCCAGCACAAGTTTGAGCACGAGCCTCAGTGCCTCAATTAGTGCTTCAGATTCATCAAGCACAAGTTTGAGTACCAGCCTCAGTGCCTCACTCAGCGTTTCAGATTCAGCAAGCACAAGTTTGAGTACAAGTCTCAGTGCCTCACTCAGTGCTTCAGATTCAGCGAGCACCAGCTTGAGTACAAGCCTCAGTGCCTCAATTAGTGCTTCAGATTCAGCAAGCACGAGCCTGAGCACGAGTCTCAGTGCATCAATTAGTGCAAGCGACTCAGCAAGCACCAGCTTGAGTACCAGCCTAAGTGCTTCGATCAGTGCCTCAGAGTCAACAAGTACAAGTTTGAGTACCAGCCTCAGTGCTTCGATCAGTGCCTCAGAGTCAACAAGCACGAGCCTGAGCACGAGTCTCAGTGCATCAATTAGTGCAAGCGACTCAGCAAGCACCAGCTTGAGCACGAGCCTCAGTGCTTCGATCAGTGCCTCAGAGTCAACAAGCACTAGCTTGAGTACAAGCCTCAGTGCATCAATCAGTGCGTCAGATTCAGCCAGCACCAGCTTGAGCACCAGCCTAAGTGCTTCGATCAGTGCCTCAATTAGCGCTTCAGATTCATCAAGCACAAGTTTGAGTACCAGCCTCAGTGCCTCACTCAGCGCATCAGATTCAGCAAGCACGAGCCTGAGCACGAGTCTCAGTGCATCAATTAGTGCAAGCGACTCAGCAAGCACCAGCTTGAGTACCAGCCTAAGTGCTTCGATCAGTGCCTCAGAGTCAACAAGCACGAGCTTGAGCACAAGCCTCAGTGCCTCAATTAGCGCTTCAGATTCATCAAGCACCAGCTTGAGCACCAGCCTCAGTGCTTCACTTAGTGTCTCAGAGTCAACAAGTACAAGTTTGAGCACCAGCCTCAGTGCATCGCTTAGTGCGTCAGATTCAGCCAGCACAAGCTTGAGTACAAGCCTCAGTGCCTCAATTAGCGCATCAGATTCAGCAAGCACAAGTTTGAGCACCAGCCTCAGTGCCTCACTCAGTGCCTCAAATTCAGCAAGCACAAGTTTGAGTACTAGCCTCAGTGCTTCAATTAGCGCCTCAGATTCAGTAAGTACAAGTTTGAGCACCAGCCTCAGTGCCTCACTCAGTGCCTCAGACTCAGCAAGCACCAGCTTGAGCACAAGCCTCAGTACATCAATTAGTGAGTCAGATTCAGCAAGCACGAGCCTGAGCACAAGTCTAAGTGCCTCAATTAGCGCTTCAGATTCAACAAGTACAAGCATGAGTACTAGTCTAAGTGCTTCAATCTCAGCAAGCGAGAGTGCTTCGTCTTCTGTAAGCAGTAGCCAATCAGTCTCAACAAGCGAGAGCACTTCAGTGTCATTGAGCGCTAGTGCGTCTGCTCTTGCAAGTGAAATGATTTGGCATCACTGAGCGTAAGCGAATCTATATCAGCAAGCGTAAGTGTAAGTACCTCTACATCACTTAGCGATAGCCTTTCAAGCAGCTTGAGTACAAGTGTGTCACTGAGTGATAGCGCAAGCATCTCTACTAGTCTGTCTGAAAGTGCGTCTGTATCTAGTGCTACAAATCACTCTCAAGCACCTAAGCCGCAGCCTGCACAACCAGAAAAAGTCAAGGTTACTCCAAATACTAAAGCTTTACCAAATACAGGAACTGCCAATAATCCATTAGCAGCGCTTGGATTAGGAATAGCAACGTTGGCATCAGCCTTTCTTAAGAACAAAAAGAAGAAAGAATCAACATCTGATGTGAATTTGGAAGACTAATCTTAAAACCTAGCTAAAATGATACCAGCATTTTAGTGATGGAAAGTAAATCCCAGATAGCCTATGGCTATCTGGAATTTTTAATCTTTTTATGCGCAGAATGTGAATCGTGCTGAGATAATTTCTATCTTTTAAGCCTGATCCTAGAAAGTGGTGAACCAAGCTAAATATTTTGAAATTTAGTTCTGTCTGCTTGTCGTTTGTTCTTGAGTGTGATGAAAATAAAAGTTTTAAAATGAGCAAAAATAATTCGATTCTTTCTCAGAAAAGGCTTGTGAGATTAGGCTGGATGTTTTAAAATAGTATAGGAGATTATCCGCTATTTATTTTTCGGAGGAAAAGAAATGTCCATTAATTGGCAAGAAATTATATTTAGCTTTTTAGGAGGCTTGGGGCTGTTCCTGTACAGTATTCGTATGATGGGTGACGGCTTGCAGCAGGCGGCAGGAGACCGACTGCGCTATTTCATTGATAAATACACGAGCAATCCTTTTTTAGGTGTGCTAGTTGGGATTGGGATGACAGCCCTGATCCAGTCTAGTTCAGGTGTGACGGTGATTACAGTTGGTCTGGTTAGTGCGGGGCTGTTGACCCTGCGTCAGGCTATCGGGATTGTCATGGGGGCCAATATTGGTACGACCGTGACTTCCTTCATCATTGGTTTTAAGTTGGGTGATTATGCACTTCCCTTGCTCTTTATCGGTGCGGTTTGCCTCTTTTTCACAAAAAATCGCTCTGTTAACAATATCGGGCGCATCCTCTTTGGTGTTGGCGGGATCTTTTTTGCCCTCAATCTCATGAGTGGAGCCATGGAGCCTCTCAAAGACTTGCAAGTCTTCCGAGATTACATGGTTCAGCTGAGTAAAAATCCAGTCTTAGGTGTCTTTGTCGGAACGGGTTTGACCCTGCTCATCCAGGCATCATCAGCGACCATTGGGATTCTACAAAATCTCTATGCCAGCAATCTCATTGATTTGCATGGAGCCTTGCCTGTCCTCTTCGGTGACAATATCGGAACGACGATTACCGCAATCATCGCTTCCTTGGGGGCTAACATCGCAGCCAAGCGTGTTGCTGGAGCCCATGTGGCCTTTAACGTGTTGGGGACAATCATCTGCATGATTTTCTTGTTGCCTTTTACATCGCTGATTCAGTGGTTTGAGACAGCCTTGCACTTATCACCAGAAATGACCATTGCCTTTGCCCACGGAACTTTTAATATTACCAATACTATTATCCAGTTTCCTTTTATTGGCTTTTTAGCATATTTGGTTACCAAGTTGATTCCGGGTGAAGATGAAACAGTTAAATACGAATCTCTTTACCTTGATACGATTTTGATTGACCAAGCGCCATCATTGGCTCTGGGAAATGCTAAAAAGGAACTCCTTCACTTGGGTGGCTACGCGGCTAAATCTTTCGAATTGGCCTATGATTATATCCTTAACTACGAAGAAAAATCAGCTGAGAAGGGCCATAAGACTGAGGAAGCCATCAACGCTATTGATGATGAATTGACTCGCTATCTGATTGTCCTATCTGGTCAACAGCTCAATCCAAAAGAGAGTGAAGTCTTGACCAGCATTCTGGACTCTAGCCGTGATTTGGAGAGGATCGGCGACCACTCAGAAGCTCTGCTGAATTTGACAGACTACTTGCACCGGAAGAAAGTGGAATTTTCACCAGCTGCCTTGGCAGAGTTGGAAAACATTTATCAATTGACCTTGGACTTTATCAAAGAAGCTCTGACTTCTGTGGAAACAAATGATGTGGAATTGGCCAACACTTTAGAAGCCAAGCATGCAGCTATTGACAAGCTAGAACGCAGCCTGCGCAAGACCCATATTGCCCGTCTCAACAAGGGAGAATGTACGCCTCAGGCTGGGGTCAACTTCATCGATATTATTTCCCACTATACCAGAGTTGCTGACCACGCCATGAATTTGGCTGAGAAAGTACAAATGGAACAAATTTAAAACAGGAGGCTGGGACAAAAGTCCTAGCCTCTCAATTGTCTTTGGATTGTCGAGCAAGACGCAGTGGTTGAGTGGGCTCTACTACGCTGATTTCATCACCTTTTACAGCCCTACTCAACTGTGCGGAGGTGGGACGACGAAATCGAATTCTAACGAATTACCGATTTCTGTCCCACTCTCTTTTCTTGATTTAAATAATATAATAAATTTTTTCAAAAAAGAGGTATAGACCATTTACAAATAAAATAGAAAGCGTTATAATAGAATCAATAGAAATAGAACAAGAGGAGGCAGTCAGATGCCTAAATATATAAAAGCCGATCAGTTCTTCTATCCTCAAGGGATTCGCAAGGGTGGATTTTTGGAAGTGATTGATGGAAAATTTGGAAAATTAGTACAGGAAGTCCCTGCGGATGCGGAAGTGGTGGATTACACAGGCTACTCTGTCGCACCAGGTCTGGTGGATACCCATATCCATGGTTTTGGTGGGGTCGATGTCATGGACAATAACATCGAAGGTACCCTCCATACCATGAGTGAAGGTCTTTTGACGACTGGGGTGACTAGTTTCCTGCCGACCACGCTGACATCATCTTACGAGCAACTTCTAGCTGTGACGGAAAATATTGGTGCGCGCTATCAAGAAGCAAGTGGTGCCAAGATTCGTGGTCTCTACTTTGAAGGGCCTTACTTCACTGAAAAGTACAAGGGTGCCCAAAACCCAGCCTACATGAAGGACCCTCGTATGGATGAATTTCGTGCTTGGCAAAAGGCAGCCAATGGTCTGCTTAATAAGATTGCTTTGGCACCTGAGCGTGAGGGCGTGGAAGAATTTGTCCGCACCATCACTGATGAAGGTGTGACAGTCGCTTTGGGGCACTCTAATGCGACCTATGACGAAGCCAAGGCAGCAGTAGAAGCAGGAGCCAGTGTTTGGGTACATGCCTACAATGGTATGCGGGGCTTGACCCACCGTGAACTAGGTATGGTTGGGGCTATGTACGAGCTGCCTCACACTTACGCAGAGTTGATTTGTGATGGGCACCACGTAGATCCCAAGGCCTGTGATATTTTGCTTAAGCAAAAGGGCCATGAACATGTAGCCCTCATCACAGACTGTATGACTGCAGGTGGGCTGGAAGACGGCGACTATATGCTGGGAGAATTTCCAGTGGTGGTAGCCAATGGCACAGCTCGTCTCAAATCGACTGGTAACCTAGCAGGATCTATCCTGCAGCTCAAAGACGGTCTGAAAAATGTGGTTGAGTGGGGCATCGCAAATCCTCACCAAGCAGTCATGATGGCCAGTCTCATCCCAGCAAAATCCGTCCACATTGACGATGTCTGTGGCCAGATCAAGGAAGGCTATGATGCCGACTTTATCGTACTGGACAAGGATTTGGAGCTGGTTGCTACTTATCTGGATGGCGAAAAACGCTTTGAAGCTGCCTCCAGTATTCTTTAATTGAGTCTCCTTATATTTTTAGAAAGGATGGGGTAACCTGTCCTTTTTAATGTGGAGCTGCTGCTTTTCCCTAGGATTTACTAGAGGGACTTGGGCAAAGCTAGAATGGTTGACGCAACTAGAAAGTCTCTGAGATATTTTTCTTAACAGATGGTAGGGCTTTCTCAATGAAAGAGAAGATGTTATAATAGGGTTATCACAAACGAGGAGGACAGGATGAAAAAGATTGATTATAAATTTATGGGAATGGGCTTGGTGTTCCTCTTCTTTGGATTGCTACTGCATCGTTTCTTGATATTTATTGCTGGGCTGGCCTTTATCATTTACAGCTTTTTCAGCCGAGGCATGGCTCCAACCAAGGAAAATATCTTTAAGCCAAAATTGTCCAAAAGAAAGAAAAAATAAGGAGAACAGACATGCAAAATTATACTCTTAACAATGGCGTCAAGATCCCAGTCTTGGGCTTTGGTACTTGGAAGGCTCAGGACGGAGAAGAGGCTTATCAGTCAGTCTTGGCCGCCCTTAAGGCTGGCTATCGCCACATTGATACAGCAGCTATCTATAAGAATGAAGAGAGTGTCGGTCGAGCAATTAAAGACAGCGGCATTCCGCGTGAAGAGCTCTTCATCACCACCAAGCTCTGGAATAGCAAGCATACTTATGAAGAGGCCATGGAAGCCTTTGACAGCTCTATGGAGCGGTTGGGGTTGGATTATCTGGATCTCTACCTTATCCACTGGCCCAATCCTAAGCCTTTACGAGAAGATGGAGCTTGGCAAAAGCGCAATGCAGAAGTTTGGCGAGCCATGGAGGACCTCTACCAAGCTGGTAAGATCCGAGCGATCGGCGTCAGCAATTTCCTGCCTCATCACCTAGAGGCTCTGCTGGAAACAGCGCGCGTCACACCAGCTGTCAATCAAATCCGCCTAGCGCCAGGTGTCTATCAGACAGAGGCGGTGGACTTCTGCCGTGCTCATGATATCTTACTGGAAGCTTGGGGACCATTTGGCCAGGGCGAACTCTTCCAAAATCCAGCTGTGCAGGCGATAGCAGACAAGTATGGCAAGACCATTGCCCAAATCGCTCTAGCTTGGAGCCTACAAGAAGGCTTCCTACCCCTGCCTAAGTCAGTCACTCCGAGCCGGATTGCTAGCAATCTGGACTGCTTTGACATCGAACTGAGTCTTGCTGACCTCGAAATTCTTAAAAATATCAGCGGTTTGGAAGGCGGAGCACCTAATCCAGATGGAATGGATTTTTAAGCGATAGACGAACATCTTTTTAGTTGAAATCAAGCTACTTGGTATCTTAGTGATTAGTATTTAAGGAAGTTTTATAGTGACCTAGGCCTCGGCCGGTCACTTTTCCTATAGAATCATGGCAGCTTAGGCCTCGAACGCTCTTTTCATTTCTATTTATAAGATCCGTCGCCCCTCGGTCATTTGTCGTCAAAAACAAGTGCCAGATGAGGGTCTCTCAAGAGACTATAGTTTCTTGAAAAGAAGAATTAGTTTTTATAGGTTCTTTTGAAGATTATAAGGGTATTGCTATTGCAGTTATACCGAATCGGAAGTTATGATTTTTTATCATAGGTTTAAAACAAAAGTATTGATAAAATATGGTTACAAAGCATAGTTGTCTATTTCGCTAACCTTGCTAATCTTATTAGTTCTCACAAAGATAAATACTGTCCTCATTGCACCAATAAGGGCGCTATTTTCGAATTATATAAATGAGTCCCTTTTGAATATTTCTAAGGGGACTTATCAGTATTTGATAACTTAAAAGTATTTACTTTCGATAGCTTTTGAGTTATAATAAATTCGAAAAGAGGATGCTTTGTGCACACTATTTATTTTTATAAAGATAAACATGGGAATCAACCAGTTTTGGACTATATGAAGGAGCTGGCTAGTCTCAATAGCAAGGATAGCCGGATCAAACTCAACAAGCTCAATGACTATATCGAACTCTTGAGTCAACAGGGAACTTGTGCCGGTGAGCGCTACATCAAGCATCTAGAGGCAGAGATTTGGGAATTACGGCCCTTACGGGATCGGGTTTTGTTTGTGGCTTGGATAGATGGAAGCTTTGTCTTACTGCATCATTTTGTTAAAAAGACGCAAAAGACTCCCAGACGGGAGATTGAGAAGGCCAAACGAGAGTTGCAAGATTTGAAAGAAAGAGGGCTAAAAGATGAAGAATAGTGCCATCGGTAGTAATTGGAAAGAAGTGAGAGCAGAGCTTTTCACCAAGGAAGAAATCCTAGAAAGTGATCTGCGGGTAGCGATTATGACAGAGCTGATCGAGGCCAGACATGAAAAAGGCATTAGCCAAAAGAAGCTTGAAGAACTCAGTGGGGTCAGTCAACCTGTCATCGCTCGAATGGAGACAGGAAAGACCAACCCTCAATTGGATACGGTATTGAAAGTATTAGCAAGCCTTGGCAAGACCCTAGTCGTCGTCCCACTAGAGCAAGAAAAGGCTTAATAGAAAGTAAGAAATAAATATTAGAGAAACAAGTCAAACTTACCAGAGGCTTTGTCTAATCCATGCCATAGAGCCAGCTTAGATACACTCTGATTAAAAACCACACCCCAATCGTTAGATTTTATGTCTAACTTTTGGGGTGTGGTTTTTCATTATAAATTGTTATAAATTATTTTATTTATCAATACAATTTCAAATCACGAGGGTCAACTGGGAAGGTTGGGTTGTATGGGTTGTGACGTAGTTTGAAGTGTTTGACGTCTTCGATGGTTTGAGTTCCAGATAGTTGCATGACGGTTTTTAATTCGGCATTTAGGTGTTCAAAGACTTGGCGAACACCAACGCTACCTCCAAGGGCTAGGCCATAAATGACAGGACGTCCAATGGCTACTAAGTCTGCTCCTGAAGCCAAGGCTTTAAAGACGTGTTGGCCACGACGAATACCAGAGTCAAAGACAATCGGCACACGTTTATCAACTGCTTCAGCAACTTCTTGAAGTGAGTCAAAGGCAGCTGGTCCACCGTCGATTTGGCGGCCACCGTGGTTGGTTACCCAGATTCCAGAAGCACCTGCGGCAAGCGAACGTTCGACATCTTCACGGCATTGAGGACCTTTGACATAGACAGGGAGACCTGAGTATTCGGCGATAAACTCAACATCTCGTGGAGACAGGCGTTGTTTAGCTGATTTGTAAACAAAGTCCATGGACTTACCAGCACCTTCTGGTAAATATTCTTCAACGATAGGCATGCCAACTGGGAAAACAAAACCATTGCGCTTATCTACCTCACGATTGCCTCCTACAGTCGCATCCGCAGTTAAGACAATGGCTGTGTAGCCTTCTGCCTTGACACGATCCATGATATGGCGGTTAATGCCATCATCTTTACTGAAGTAAAATTGGAACCAATGAGGTGTCCCTTGGAGGGCTTGGGAAATTTCTGGAAGATCAACTGTAGAGTAGGAGCTGGTTGTATAAAGAGAGCCAAACTCATGTACACCACGCGCAGTAGCGACTTCCCCCTGCTCATTTGCTAATTTATGGGCTGCAACAGGCGCCATGATGATTGGTGAAGATAGCTTTTCGCCTGCAAATTCAATCTCAGTGCTTGGATTTTCCACATCACAGAGTGTATGAGGAACAATGAGTTTATGGTTGAAAGCTCGAATGTTCTCGCGTAAAGTGAACGTGTCCTCAGCTCCACTCGCGATGTAGCCAAAAGCAGCTTTAGGAATGACTTGCTGCGCCATGGGCTCCAGATCATAGGTGTTGATAAAATCCACAGGGCCTTCGGCATTGCTTGTTTTGTATGACATAAAATGTCCTCCTTGACAAAAGTAAACGTTTACTTTTTTGATTTACAGGAACATCTTAACTCTTTTTCATGTCATTTTCAAAAATTTTGTCTGGAAGTTTCAGATTGCAATAGAGACGATAAATATTTTTTATCATTGTGATAGAAAATACATATTATCCAAACATGTCTTTTAGTGCTACAATAGCTGTATTATTCCTAGATGGGAGGTTCTCTTTTGGATTGGTCCATTGTTGAACAATATCTACCATTATATCAAAAGGCATTTTTTCTAACCCTGCATATCGCAGTTTGGGGCATTTTGGGAGCTTTTCTAGTTGGTTTATTTGTTAGTATCATCCGACATTATCGCATCCCTATTTTGGCACAGCTAGCCACAGCTTATATTGAATTGTCGCGAAATACGCCCCTTTTGATTCAACTCTTCTTTCTCTACTTCGGGCTTCCTCGGATTGGGATTGTCCTTTCCTCAGAGGTCTGCGCAACCCTAGGCCTCATCTTTTTGGGAGGCTCTTATATGGCAGAATCCTTCCGAAGCGGGCTAGAAGCAGTTAGTCAAACCCAGCATGAGATTGGCTTAGCGATCGGTCTGACACCCGTTCAAGTTTTTCGCTACGTGGTCTTGCCACAAGCCACAGCAGTGGCTCTGCCATCCTTCAGTGCTAATGTGATTTTCTTGATTAAGGAAACCTCTGTTTTCTCGGCAGTTGCTCTAGCCGACCTTATGTATGTTGCCAAGGACTTGATTGGGCTTTACTATGAGACAGATATTGCACTAGCTATGTTGGTAGTGGCCTATCTTATCATGCTCCTGCCTATATCATTGCTCTTTAGTTGGATAGAAAGGAGGCTCCGCCATGCAGGATTCGGGAATACAAGTACTCTTTCAGGGAAATAATCTTTTGCGGATCTTACAGGGATTGGGAGTCACGATTGGGATTTCCATCCTCTCTGTCCTCTTATCCATGATTTTCGGAACGGTTATGGGAATCATCATGACCTCTCATTCTAGAGTCATTCGTTTTTTGACACGTTTTTATCTAGAATTTATCCGTATCATGCCCCAACTGGTGCTACTCTTTATTGTTTATTTCGGTTTGGCTCGAAATTTTAATATCAACATTTCTGGAGAGACTTCTGCCGTTATCGTTTTTACCCTCTGGGGAACGGCTGAGATGGGAGACTTGGTTCGTGGAGCTATCACTTCCCTTCCTAAACATCAGTTTGAAAGCGGACAGGCGTTGGGGTTGACGACCTTCCAGCTTTACTACCACATCATCATCCCTCAGGTCTTGAGAAGACTGCTTCCGCAGGCCATCAACTTAGTTACTCGGATGATCAAAACGACTTCTCTGGTTGTTTTGATTGGAGTCGTTGAAGTTACAAAGGTGGGACAGCAAATCATCGATAGCAATCGCTTGACCATTCCAACCGCATCCTTTTGGATTTACGGCACCATACTGGTTCTGTATTTCGCAGTTTGCTTTCCCATTTCCAAACTATCCACTCACTTAGAAAAACACTGGAGGAACTAAATGTCTGATACCATATTAGAAATCAAGGATCTAAAAAAATCCTTCGGAGACAATCCCATCCTCCAAGGACTTTCCCTAGAAATCAAAAAAGGGGAAGTAGTGGTTATTCTAGGACCATCTGGTTGTGGGAAAAGTACCCTGCTTCGCTGCCTCAATGGCTTGGAAACCATTCAAGGTGGAGATATTCTTCTGGATGGCCAGTCCATTATTGGAAACCAGAAAGACTTTCACTTGGTTCGTCAAAAGATTGGCATGGTCTTTCAAAGTTATGAACTCTTTCCCCATCTGGATGTTTTGCAGAACCTTATCTTAGGTCCTATCAAAGCACAAGGACGGGATAAGAAAGAAGTGACGGAAGAAGCCCTACAATTACTGGAACGCGTCGGACTGCTCGATAAAAAACACAGCTTCGCTCGCCAATTATCTGGTGGTCAGAAACAACGAGTTGCCATTGTCCGTGCCCTGCTCATGCATCCAGAAATTATCCTCTTTGACGAGGTGACGGCTTCGCTTGATCCAGAAATGGTGCGTGAGGTCCTCGAACTCATCAACGACCTAGCTCAAGAAGGCCGTACCATGATTCTAGTAACCCACGAAATGCAGTTTGCCCAAGCCATTGCGGACCGGATTATCTTCCTCGACCAAGGGAAGATTGCTGAAGAAGGAACCGCTCAGTCCTTCTTTACCAATCCACAAACCAAACGAGCACAAGAATTTTTTTAAACGTTTTTTTGACTTTTAGCCAATTTGGCTCATATTTATAAAGGAGATTCTTATGAAACTACTCAAATCACTCTTAACTATTTTTGGCACTTGCCTTTGCCCTTATCTTTGTTACAGCTTGTGGTTCAGGCGGAAATGCTACTTCTTCATCTGGCAAAACTACTGCTAAAGCTCGCACTATTGAGGAAATCAAAAAAAGTGGTGAACTTCGAATTGCTGTATTTGGAGACAAGAAACCTTTTGGTTATGTAGACAACGACGGCTCTTACCAAGGTTATGACATCGAACTGGGAAATCAGCTGGCTAAAGACCTCGGCGTCAAAGTAAAATACGTCTCTGTTGATGCTGCCAACCGTGCGGAATACTTGATTTCTAATAAGGTTGATATCACCCTTGCCAACTTTACCGTCACAGACGAACGTAAGAAACAAGTTGACTTTGCCCTTCCATACATGAAGGTTTCACTGGGTGTTGTGTCTCCTAAGAAAGGTCTTATCACAGATGTTAAACAGCTTGAAGGCAAGACTTTGATTGTCACAAAAGGAACTACCGCTGAAACTTACTTTGAGAAAAATCACCCAGAAGTCAAACTTCAAAAATATGACCAATACAGTGACGCCTATCAAGCTCTTTTGGATGGACGTGGAGATGCCTTCTCGACTGACAATACTGAAGTTCTAGCTTGGGCTCTTGAAAATAAAGGATATGAAGTGGGAATTGCTTCGCTTGGTGACCCAGATACTATCGCGCCAGCAGTCCAAAAAGGAAACAAAGAGTTGCTTGATTTCATCAATAAAGACATTGAAAAATTGGGCAAGGAAAACTTCTTCCACAAAGCTTATGAAAAGACCCTTCACCCAACCTACGGTGATGCTGCAAAAGCAGATGACCTCGTCGTTGAAGGTGGAAAAGTAGAATAGAAGCGTTGGTCAAGTAGAAAAATCAGCCTTAAAAAATGAACCGCATCTCAACAGTTAGACAGAAAAAGTCTAGCAGTTGAGGTGCGGTTCAAATTATGTTTGTTTTTATTTCTACAAGTAGAGCTCAGTTAGCTTGTGGGCTACACCGTCTTGGTCGTTGGTGAGTTCAAGCTGCTGGTCAGCATAGGGCAGCAGGGTTTCGCTGGCGTTTTTCATGGCATAGCCTGTTCCTGCAAATTCCAGCATTTCGGTATCATTGTGCTCGTCACCAAAAGCGATCAGGTCTTTGCGATCGGCATTGAGGATATTGAGCAGGTACTGAAGGGCGAAGGCCTTGTTAACACCTTTAGGACCGCACTCAAGGATATTGAGAGGACCGCCCCAGGTATTGATGGAGAGTTCATGCTGATAAAAGGCATTCATCTCTTCAGCCAGAGCATATTTGTCTGTAGCATGGGTTTGCAGCAAGATAGCATTTGGATTTTTAGTGACCAGCTGCGCTTGAAATTGATTTTCTGGCTTAAAATTATCAATGCCAAAGAGCTTGGGATCTGCAATTTCTTCGTTTGTATTGGTGATGTAGAATTTCTTACGGTATTCACCAGCGATGAAATCGGCTTCAATTTCTTCTTTTCGTTGGACCATATCCAGCAAGAAAGACTTGTCTACCGTCAAGGATTGTTCAAATTCCCACTTTTGCTCAGGGATATGGGTCAAAGATCCGTTGAAGTTTATCATGGGGGTATTCAGCTCTAATTCTTTATAGAAGTCCAAAGCCATGCGGTAAGGACGGCCAGTAGTGATGATGACCTTGTGTCCTTTCGCCGATATTTTTTTGATGGTTTCTTTGGTAAAATCAGATAGCTTACTCTCAGAATTGAGCAAGGTTCCGTCCAAATCTACAGCAATAATTTTTTTTGTCATTCTTTTTCCTCGTACAGTATCAATCAGTATAGTAAATCTATTATAACAGAATTAAGAATAAATGACACAAGTTGTGGTATAATGTTTCCTCAATAGCTAAGACGAAAGATGTCTGTTGATAGTCTATGAGCGAAGAGAGTTAAAGTAAAGGGGAGGATCTTGTATGCGTAAACCAATTTTAATTCACATTTTTTTCCTACTAATTGCATTTGTTGTATATATTCAGGGGATTACGGCTCAGGGGCCAGACTTGATTTGGAATATGATTCTGGCCTTAATTGCCTATGACGCTGCCGTCTTAACGACGATATCTAAGGAGCAGAAGTGGCTTTATCCGCTCTTACTGGTAGTTTGGCTGGCCTTTTATCCCAATACTTTTTATATGCTGACGGACTTGGTGCACATGACTTGGGTGGGAGATACCCTGTGGAACCCTGTCAGCATGCGTCTATTTATGGCTTTCGTGCCGAGCATTTTATTTGGCGTCTACTGCGGGATTGAAAGCTGGAATATTTTGCGTGAGCGCTGGAAGTTGACTTGGTGGCTGGATATGCTGGTGGTTGCAGCTCTGTCTTATCTGTCGAGTCTGGCCATTTATATCGGCCGTTATGATCGCCTCAATTCCTGGGACTTGGTGACGCGGCCCCAGCTAGTTGTCCAAAAATTACTGGAGACCTTTCAGAAGGATCGTCTGGTATTTATCCTTGGATTTACCTTTATCCAAATCATGACTTTACTCTTTTTAAGCAGAGAAAATAAAAAATAAGACACTTTAAAGTATTTTTTAGAGCAATGGACTTGAAAAAGTGAATGTTTTTGAGTATAATCATAGTATTGTTCGTAAATAACGAATAAGCAGCACTGTTTTAAAGAAAATCAGGAGTTCTCTTTTATACAGTTGCCATAAAACAATTTAGGAGATTATCTATAATGGATAAATTATTTAAACTCAAAGAGCACGGTACGGATGTTCGTACGGAAGTTCTCGCTGGGTTAACAACTTTCTTTGCTATGAGCTACATCCTCTTTGTCAATCCAGCCATGCTGTCGCAAACGGGTATGCCAGCTCAAGGTGTCTTTCTGGCTACAATCATTGGTTCCGTTGCTGGAACGCTCATGATGGCCTTTTATGCCAACCTCCCTTACGCACAGGCGCCAGGTATGGGGCTAAATGCTTTCTTTACTTTCACGGTTGTCTTTAGTCTGGGCTATACTTGGCAAGAGGCTCTGGGTATGGTCTTCATCTGTGGTCTGATCTCGCTCTTCATTACCCTGACCAAGATTCGGAAGGCTATTATTGAGTCTATTCCATCAGCACTTCGTTCAGCTATTTCCGCTGGTATCGGTGTCTTCCTAGCTTATGTAGGGATTAAAAATGCCGGACTGTTGAAGTTTTCAATCGATCCAGGCAACTATGTAGTAGCTGGTAAAGGAGCTGACCAAGCCAAAGCTGCTATTACAGCAAACTCAGCTGCAACTCCGGGATTAGTTGATTTTAATAATCCAGCAGTTTTACTGGCTTTACTTGGCCTAGCGATTACAGTTTTCTTTGTAATCAAGGGCATCAAAGGCGGCATTATCTTGTCTATCTTTACAACAACGGTCGTAGCGATTGCTGTTGGCTTGGTAAACCTGTCTGCGATTGACTTCGGTCAGCACAATCTGTCAACAGCTCTGAAAGAACTTGGACAAGTGTTCGGGGTTGCGGTTGGTCCAGAAGGCTTGGGAGCTCTCTTTGCTGATACGGCGCGCCTACCTCAGACATTTATGGCCATCCTAGCCTTCTCTCTGACTGATATCTTTGATACTATTGGTACCTTGATTGGAACTGGTGAAAAAAAGTGGGGATCGTCGCAAGCTCTGGTGAAAACCATGAATCAGAAGGTTTGGATAAGGCTTTGTATTCAGACTTGATCGGTACGACTATCGGTGCAATCGCCGGAACATCTAACGTTACTACTTACGTAGAGTCTGCGGCTGGTATCGGAGCTGGCGGACGGACTGGTTTGACAGCCTTGGTTGTAGCGGTCTGCTTTGCAGTATCTAGCTTCTTTAGCCCGCTTTTGGCCATCGTTCCAACAGCAGCAACTGCACCAATCTTGATTGTCGTTGGGATCATGATGCTTGGCAGTCTGAAAAATATCCAGTGGGATGATATGGCAGAAGCTGTCCCAGCTTTCTTCACCTCTATCTTCATGGGCTTCACTTATAGCATCACGAACGGGATTGCAGCAGGCTTTATCATGTATGCTCTTGTGAAAGTTATCAAAGGTCAAGCTAAGGATGTGCATCCGATGATTTGGATCTTAAACCTGCTCTTCATCCTTAACTTTATCAGCCTAGCTCTTTCTTAAGAATCAGTATTAAGAAGTTGGAAATCTTCCAGCTTCTTTTTTTTGTAGGAAAAATTTTTGGGGAAAATGCTCTGATTATCTTTCAAATAGAAGCGAGTAACCTGCTTTGATTAGAAGATTTCGAAAGCTTATCTAATTTTTTTCAAACATTTTGCTTCCTCTATTAGAAAATTGAGCGCAAACGCAAATCTTCTGGTATAATAAAAGAATGTTTAGTCATAATGAAGAAGAATTAATCAAATGGGGCCAGCGTCTCGGAAGCCTCCTTCAGGAGCAAGATGTTTTGGTTTTGACAGGAGACTTGGGTGCAGGCAAGACAACTTTTACCAAGGGCTTGGCCCAAGGTCTGGGCATCAAGCAGATGATCAAAAGTCCGACCTATACCATTGTTCGGGAGTATGAAGGACGTTTGCCACTGTATCATTTAGATGTCTATCGGATTGGTGAAGATCCGGACTCGATTGATTTGGATGATTTTCTCTTTGGTGAGGGAGTTACGGTCATCGAGTGGGGAGAATTGCTAGCTGATAGTTTACCAGATGATTATCTGAAGCTGACTCTTCTAAAGAAAGACGATGGCCGTGAGTTAGTCTTTGAAAGTCAGGGACGCCGTTCTCAGGAATTACTGGAGGAATTACTTCATGGCTGAGTTTGAATTGGCCTTGCGGGAGGCTGAAAGCGGATGCCGCTGACTTGATTCGCTTTTTAAATCAAGTCGGAGCCGAGTCAGACTACATGACCTTGGATGAGGCGGGAATTTTGATGGATGAAGAGCAGATGGCTCAGTTCATTCAGCGCCAAGCTGAGTCGGATAATCAGCTTTATCTCTTGTCCTTGCTTGATAATGAAATCGCTGGGATTGTCAGTATCACAGCGGATTTTCATGAGCGGATTCGCCACATTGGGCAAGTCTTTATCGTTGTCAAAAAAGCCTTTTGGAATCAAGGCCTCGGTCGTATCTTGCTAGAAGAAGCTGTGGATTGGGCAGAAAATGGAAGCAGTCTTCGCCGTTTGGAACTGACTGTTCAGGTAAGAAATGAGCGAGCTGTTCATCTCTATAAAGAATTAGGATTTGAAATCGAAGGCCTACAAAAAAGAGGGGCCTATTTAAGAGAAGGGATATTTCTAGATGTTTACCTGATGGGAAAACTGATAGATTGATGAAATATGTTAAAAAAAATTGTACGAATGTTTTTGAGTCTGTTGCTTGTAACAGCTATTGGGGTAGGAGGCTATGCTTGGACTATTTACAATCAGTCAACAGATGCTTTGTCCCATACTTACAAGGGTTTTGGGAATGAGACGAACGTTATTGCGGAAACCAAGCCCTTGACGATTTTACTGATGGGGGTAGATACAGGAAGCGGCTCGCGGTCTGATACCTGGAAGGGAAATAGCGACTCCATGCTCCTCCTATCTGTCAATCCTCAGACTAAAAAGACGGTCATGATGAGTTTAGAGCGGGATATACTGACTCAGATCGATGAAAATGGCGAAACGACAGAAGCCAAACTCAATGCGGCCTATGCTTATGGCGGTGCAGAATTGGCCATTGCGACTATTGAGAAATTGATGAACATCCATATTGACCGTTATGTGATGATCAATATGCAAGGACTGGTTCAGTTAGTCGATGCAGTTGGCGGTATTGAAGTCAACAATACTTTTGATTTCCCGATTTCCATCGAAGAAAATGAACCGGAATATACTGCAACTGTCGAGCCAGGCAAGCATTTGATCAATGGAGACCAAGCTCTGGTTTATGCCCGCATGCGTTACCAGGATCCAGAGGGTGACTACGGTCGTCAGAAACGTCAGCGTGAGGTGATCCGAAAGGTCGTTGAGAAGGTGCTCAGTCTCAATAGTATCAGCCATTATCAAGCAATCTTACGAGCAGTCAGCAAGAATATGCAGACCAATGTAGCGCTGGATGCGGGAAGTATCCCTCAGTTATTGGGCTACAAAGACGCCTTTAGAAGCATTCAGTCTGAACAATTGCGCGGGGAAGATGCTACCTTGGCTGATGGCGGTAGCTATCAGCTGGTTACGTCTGATCATTTGCTAGAAATGCAAAATTTGATTCGGAAAACGTTGGGCTTGTCTTCAGTTAAGACTCTGAAAACCAATGCCGTACTGTATGAAGACTTGATGGGAGGCCGGAGCCTACGTGCTTCTAGTTCAGAGAGTTCAAGCTCAGTCCAGAATGATCGAGCTATTTATAGCCAACTAGTGAGAGCACTTATGGTAGTAGCTATAGTAGTTATAGTAGTTATAGTAGTTATAGCAACTATAGTTCCTATACTCCTGAGCCTAGTGCTAGCAGTGAACCGCCAGCAAGTTCTGCGCCTGCATCTACGCCAGCTCCGACACCGTCAGCATCATCTGCCGATCACCCTGCAACATCAGCATCTTCTGAATAAACAAATCGCCCAAGCTTACTAGCTTGAGCGATTTTTAATGCCTGTGGTTCTTATTTTGCGAGCCATTTCCAGAAGAAATCAATAATATAGGTCAGTCCGTAAGTGTAGATGATGAGGGTGATGGGTTTGCAGAGTACGATAATCAGCATATACTTTTTGAAGGTCATCTTGGTCAAGGCGGCTAGCATACAGAGAAAATCAGCGGGACTGATGGGCCAAATCATCATAAAGATAAAGAAACGCTCAAAGCGATTGCCCTCATCCATCCAGCCCACATACTTGTCATAGGTCCGCTTGCTGACGACGGACTGGACAAAGGCTGGTCCGTAGGTGCGAGCCAGATAGAAGATGATGGCGCAGCCGATGACGATGCCGACATAGTTGTAGATGGTGCCGACGATATGCCCGTAGATAAAGATGCCTGCAACAGAGGTCAAGGCGCCAGGGATAATGGGCACGACAGTCTGCAAGATTTGTAGGAAGATAAACAGAGGTGGTCCCCAGATGCCTGCTTGTCTGATAAAGGCAGACAAGGTTTCCTTGGACTGGAGAATCCCTGCATAGTAAGCCCAGATGCAAAAGGCCACTGTCCCCACAGCTCCGATGATGGACGACCAGTTGATGATTTTTTGCAAAAAGGGAGAAACAGTTTTCATTTCTCGATCCTTGCTTGCCATAGGCACCTCCAAGAGAATTATTCTTATATCTACTATAGCATCTTTTGCCATTTTTGTAAGCTTTGAAGCTATAGGTGCCAAAAAGCCTATTTTATGCTATAATAGTGCGAATACGATTTTTGGAGAGAGATGTGGCGATTGAAGATTACATGCCCGACTTTGCGGTCGAGGCGGTTTACGATTTGACAGTAGAGAGTTTGAAAAGACAGGGCATCAAAGCTGTTTTGGTGGATTTGGATAACACCCTGATTGCTTGGAATAATCCTGACGGAACCCCAGAAATGAAGAAGTGGCTTCATGATTTGCGGGATGCGGGCATTCGGATTATTGTGGTGTCCAATAATAACCAAAAACGGGTCAAGCGGGCTGTTGAAAAGTTTGAAATTGACTATGTCTACTGGGCCATGAAACCCTTCACTTGGGGCATTGACCGGGCGCTCAAGCTTTTTCATTTTGAAAAAAATGAAGTGGTCATGGTGGGCGATCAGCTAATGACGGATATTCGGGCTGCACATCGGGCCGGGATTCGTTCGATTTTGGTCAAACCACTAGTTGAGCACGACTCTATCAAAACCCAGATCAATCGGGCGCGTGAACGCCGTGTGCTCAAGAAAATCACTGAAAAATACGGCCCAATTCAATATAAAAAAGGAATTTAAGAAAGAATGGAAGAACTTCTCTGTATCGGCTGCGGAGCCACTATTCAGACAGAAGATAAGAGCCAGCTAGGCTACACGCCCCAGTCAGCTCTGGAAAAAGGCTTGGAGACAGGCGAACTCTATTGCCAGCGCTGTTTCCGCCTGCGCCATTATAATGAAATCAGCGATGTCCAACTGACGGATGATGACTTTCTACGGCTTCTGCATGAGGTTGGGGATAGCGACGCCTTGGTCGTCAATGTTGTCGATATTTTTGACTTTAATGGTTCGGTCATCCCTGGTCTGCCTCGCTTTGTCGCAGGAAATGATGTACTCTTAGTCGGGAATAAAAAGGACATTCTGCCTAAGTCGGTCAAGGATGGCAAGGTGACCCAATGGCTGACGGAGCGGGCTCACGAAGAAGGCCTGCGTCCAGTTGATGTCATTCTGACCTCTGCTCAGAACAAGCAGGCCATTAAGGATTTGATTGACAAAATTGAGCATTGCCGCAAGGGACGTGACGTTTATGTGGTCGGCGTGACTAATGTAGGCAAGTCCACTTTGATTAACGCCATTATTCAGGAAATCACAGGCGACAAGGATATTATTACGACTTCTCGCTTCCCAGGTACGACTCTGGATAAAATCGAGATTCCTTTGGCAGACGGCAGTCATATCTATGATACACCAGGTATTATCCATCGTCACCAGATGGCTCACTATCTTTCTGCTAAGAATCTCAAATACGTCAGTCCTAAAAAGGAAATCAAGCCAAACCTATCAGCTCAATCCTGAGCAAACCCTCTTCTTGGGTGGTTTAGGACGCTTTGACTTTGTGGCAGGTGACAAGCAGGGCTTCACAGCTTATTTTGACAATGAACTCAAGCTCCACCGAACCAAGTTGGAAGGTGCTAGCGACTTTTATGATAAGCATGTCGGCAGTCTCTTGGTTCCGCCAGTTGGCAAGGAAAGGAAGAATTTCCGGCCTTGGTCAAGCATGAATTTAGCATCAAGGATAAGACAGACATCGTCTTCTCTGGTTTGGGCTGGATTTGCGTCAGTGGTCCTGCCAGAGTAGCCGGCTGGGCGCCAGAGGGTGTAGCGGTTGTCACTCGGAAAGCTATTATATAATACTCAGGAGAATAAATCTCCTTAAAACAAGGAAGGAAAAGGCTATGAGCAGTGGGGAAAAGCAGGACCCAACTGTATCAAGCCTTATAGAAGAACATGACACTAACATCAAAACAACGAGCCTTTCTCAACAGTCAGGCACATAGTCTCAAACCAATCATTCAGATTGGGAAAAATGGACTCAATGACCAGATCAAAACCAGTGTCCGTCAGGCACTGGATGCTAGAGAGCTAATCAAGGTCACGCTCTTGCAGAATACGGATGAAAATATTCACGAGGTCGCGGAGATTCTGGAAGAGGAAATCGGAGTAGATACGGTGCAGAAGATTGGCCGGATCTTGATTCTCTACAAGCAGTCCAGCAAGAAGGAAAATCGCAAACTCTCTGTCAAAGTCAAGCAAATTTAAGGAAAAATTTCTGTGGAGATGTCAGCCTATGGCTATTGAATTACTGACCCCCTTTACCAAGGTGGAATTAGAACCAGAAGTTAAAGATAAAAAACGCAAGCAGATTGGTATTTTAGGCGGGAATTTCAATCCTGTCCACCATGCTCATTTGGTCGTGGCGGATCAGGTCCGGCAACAGTTAGGTTTGGATCAGGTTCTGCTCATGCCAGAGTATGAGCCGCCCCATGTGGATAAGAAAGAGACCATCGATGAGAAGCATCGGTTGAAGATGCTGGAGCTGGCTATCGAGGGTATTGAAGGCCTAGGGATTGAAACCATTGAGCTGGAGCGCAAGGGAATTTCCTACACCTACGACACTATGAAGCTCCTGACAGAGCAACATCCAGATACGGACTATTACTTTATCATCGGTGCGGATATGGTGGACTATCTTCCCAAGTGGTACCGGATTGATGAGCTGGCTGAGCTGGTTCAGTTTGTCGGTGTTCAGCGACCGCGCTACAAGGCGGGGACTTCTTACCCTGTCATCTGGGTGGATGTACCCCTTATGGATATTTCCTCCAGTATGGTGCGGGATTTCTGGTTCAGGGACGGACTCCCAATTTCCTGCTGCCTCAGCCAGTCTTAGACTATATTGAGAAAGAAGGGCTTTATCTATGACCTATGAAAGCTATATCAGTATAAGCCGTGAAGCCTTGCTGGCTAAGATGGAAACGGTTATGCCCGAGAAACGCCTGCGGCATTGTCTAGGTGTGGAAAAGGCTGCCCGTGAATTAGCGGAGCGCTTCGGTCTTGATGTCGAAAAAGCGGGTCTGGCAGGGCTCCTGCACGACTATGCGAAAAAGGTCTCGGACGAGGATTTTCTGGCCTTGATTGATAAATACCAGCTGGATCCTGACCTGAAAAACTGGGGCAACAATGTCTGGCATGGCATGGTGGGTATTTACAAGATTCAGGAAGATTTAGGCATCGAAGATACAGAGATTCTCCGAGCCATCGAGATTCATACAGTGGGCAGTAGCACCATGTCTGAGCTGGACAAGGTGGTTTATGTCGCCGACTACATTGAGCACAACCGGGACTTTTCGGGAGTGGACAAGGCAAGAGAGCTGGCTCAGCGGTCGCTTAATCAAGCCGTGGCCTACGAAACAGCAAGGACTGTGGAGCATTTGGCTCGCAAAGGAATGCCCATCTATCCGCAGACCTTGGAGACCTACAATGCCTTTGTAGGATATTTGAAGGAAATAGAAGAATGAAAACAGCTCTAATCATTATAGATGTACAAAATATCTTAGTAGAAACAGGTTTTCGGTCTGATAAAATGATGGATAAAATTTCCTTTCTGCAGCATGAGGCTAGGAGTAAAGGTGTCGAAATTATCTATATTCAGCATATTGAAAAACCAGAAGACAATGCATTGGAAGATTGGCAGTTGTCTCCTCTCTTGAATCGAAAGTCAGACGAAAAGGTCTTTCAGAAGAAGTATAATAGTATTTTTAAAGAGACAACTTTGAAGGATTACTTGGATAAAGAAGATATTGATCGTCTAGTTTTATGCGGAATGCAGACAGAATATTGTGTAGATGCATCAGTTAAAGTTGGATTTGAATTGGATTATAAACTTGTTATTCCAGAAGGTGCTTTTACAACTTTTGATGGAGAAGATACTTCGGCAGAAAAAATAAATACTTTTTACCAAAAAATTTGGGACGGACGTTTTGCGGAAGTTCTAGATTACAAAAACATTTTTAATTAAAGAGGAACTATGAAAGAACAAGAATTATTGGAACTGGTCGTGAAGGCGGCCGATGAAAAGCGTGCAGAAGATATTGTGGCTTTGGACTTGCAAGGTCTGACTACTGTGACAGATTACTTTGTCATCGTCAGCTCGATGAACAGTCGTCAGCTGGATGCAGTCGCTGAAAATATCCGTGAGAAAGCTGCTGCGGCTGGAGTTTCTGCTGGCCATGTTGAGGGCGACGCAGCAGGTGGCTGGGTGCTCTTAGACTTGGGCGGCATCGTTGTCCATGTCTTTTCTGAGGAAATGCGGGCGCATTACAATCTGGAAAAGTTGTGGCACGAAGCAACTGGTGTGGATGTTGCGGCCTTATTGGAAGAAAAAAACAAGTGATTTTTTGCCCTTAGGCAAGAAAGCAGAATTCGGCTCAGTCAGCCTGCTGGCTGGGCTATTTTTGAAAGGAAAAGTATGGCAACTTATGAAACCTTCGCGTCGGTTTACGATGCGATTATGGATGATTCTTTGTACGAAAAGTGGACGGATTTCAGCCTGCGTCATTTTCCCAAGGATAAGAAAAAGCTGCTGGAGCTGGCCTGTGGTACGGGCATCCAGTCCATTTATTTTAAGCAGGCTGGTTTTGATGTGACGGGGTTGGACCTGAGTCAGGAAATGCTGGATTTGGCAGAAAAGCGTAGCAGAGAGGCCGGTTTGGACATCCCCTTTATCCAGGGCAATATGCTGGATTTGAGTGGTGTCGGTCAGTTTGATTTGGTGACTTGTTATTCGGACTCGATTTGCTACATGGAGGATGAAGTCGATGTCGGTCAGGTTTTCATTCAAGTCTACCAGCATCTAAATGAGGGTGGCTGCTTTATCTTTGATGTGCACTCGATTTACCAGATTGATGAGGTTTTTCCAGGCTATTCTTATCATGAAAATGCTGAAACCTTCGCCATGGTCTGGGATTCTTATGCGGACGAACCGCCTCATTCCATCGTGCATGAGCTGACCTTCTTTGTCCAAGACGAGGATGGGCGCTTCACGCGCCACGATGAGGTGCATGAGGAGCGGACCTATGAGATTCTGACCTATGATATCTTGCTGGAGCAGGCCGGTTTTAAAAATGTCAAGGTTTATGCGGACTTTGAGGACAAGGAGCCGACCGACAAGAGCGCTCGCTGGTTTTTTGTGGCGGAGAAATGAAACTTAGCAATATGTTTTGAGGAGTCGAATTTGGAAAATAAACAGACTTTAATTTTTATAAAACAGAAAAATCGGACAGATGATGTTTTATCAATTAAGCCGGGAATAGATGGCAAAATTAAGGTGAGGTATACAAATAATAAAGAATATTCCTATAACAAAGAAGATGTTGAAGAATATCAATTTTTGGAAAAATTACCTGTAGAAAATTATAAATTTAGTCGCTCAGGATATGGCGCCTATAATAATGTTATCTCTGTTGAAAAAAATACTCATATTTAGAAAAAAATAAAATAAAAGTTTGTTTTTGAACATGGCAAGAACGTTATTTTAAATCAAGAGAATTTTAAAATTGAACAATCCGCCTTATTTGAAAAAAAGGCTAATGACGTCTTTGAGTATCTTAAAAAACTTGCCAATTTAAATAATATAAAATCTGATGATGGTAGTTCTCTCTTAGGTAAGAATTATGAAAGAGTTACTTTTGTTTCACAACAATCTGTCTTACATCGTTTCCTATCAGCATCAAGTACAAAAGTTGAATCGGAATCTAAATCTGATGATCAAAGTCTAATATTTCCTTTCGGTTGTAATAATAGTCAACTCATTGCGACGGAAAGAGCTTTGAAAAATCAAATTAGCTTCATTGAGGGACCTCCCGGAACAGGAAAAACTCAAACAATTTTAAATATTTTGTCGAATATTATTTACAGAAATCAGACAGCTTTAGTGGTGTCAAATAATAATTCTGCAATTGCTAATATTAAAGAGAAATTATCTCAACCAGAGATAGCTTTAGATTTTTTGACAGCTACGCTGGGCAGTAAAAAAATAAAGAAAAAAATTTTTTTAAAAAAAATCAATCTTCTCATTATCCTAATTATTTACCAGATATTCTTGAAAAATAAAGAAAGAAATCTAAAGTTTGAACTGGTTAAAAAAAGCTTTTTTTCGCTAAAAAGAAGAAATAGCAAATATAAAAATCACAGATCTCTTTTTATTGAGATAGAATATCAACATTTTTCAAGATTACATGTCTGATAAGGATCTCTTTGAAGTAGATTTATCAAAGTTATCTCCAAAAAGTTCTTTTGGATTTATTGTTAGAGTGTGAAAAAAATTTTTTTGAACAAAATAGAAAAAAATCGGTTTTATATTTAAAATAAAAAGTATTTTTTTAAATATAAAATAAGAAATTTTAGTTTTTTTATAAGCAAAATCCAGATTTTTTTAGCTGCAACGATTCAGAAGAAATTCTATGAGACTGAGTTGGAAAAAAACTTAATAAAAAGTTATCAAAACTCGAAAATGATTATGAAACGAATTTAGGTGATGAATATATAGCCAATATGATAGAATATTCAAAAATCTATTTTTGAAAAAGTGCTTTGTTAGAAAAATATATTCCTGGGGCGCCTCGGAAAGTAAATAATACAGATAACTCTGCAAAGAATAGGCTAAATTTTTCTAAAAAAATTTTAAAAGATTATCCTATAATCTTAAGTACAACATTTTCTGCCAGAAACTGTGTAGCTGATTCTATGTTGTACGACTATTTAATTATTGATGAAGCCTCACAAGTCGATATTGCTACAGGAGCATTAGCTTTATCATGTGCTAAAAATGTAGTAATTGTTGGAGATATTAAGCAATTACCAAATATTGTTACAAGGGAAGCAAAAGAAAAGTCAGAATGTTTACGAAAGGATTTGAAGATAAAACCTATATATAGCTTTAAAAAGAGCCTTTTGGAAGTAATGGTAGAATTATTTCCTGAAGAGCCTGCTACCTTATTGAAAGAGCATTATCGCTGTCATCCTAAAATTATTCAGTTTTGTAATCAAAAATTCTATAATGGGAAATTATGTATTATGACTAAAGATTATGGCGAGAAAGATGTGCTTATTGCTTGTAAGTCTGTAGCGGGGAATCATGCACGCCAGCACTCAAATCAGAGAGAAATTGATATCATAAAAAAAGAGGTGATTGATTATTATCTATTAGATAATAATACTACAGGAATTATTGCTCCATATCGTAATCAGATTGAGTTGTCTCAAAATCAACTGGAGGAATATATTAGTGAAACTGTACATAAATTTCAAGGTAGAGAATGTGAAACAATAATCCTTTCTACAGTAGATAATCAAATAACACATTTTACTGATGATCCCCACCTATTGAATGTGGCTGTTTCAAGAGCTAAAAATCGACTTATTTTAGTTACTTCTGGTAATAAACAAAAATCAAATATGAATATAACAGATTTAATAGACTATATTGCATATCAAAATTGTGATATCAAAGACAGTATGGTTAGATCAGTATTTGATTATCTGTATAAACAATATGAAGAACGTAGACTAAATTATTTTAAAAATCGGAGCAAACATTCAAAATATGATTCAGAAAATTTGATGTTTGAATTACTAAAAGAAATTCTTACTTCATATTCAGAGCTTGACTTTATCACACAGTACCGATTAAAACATTTGATAAAAGATTTTTCATTGCTGTCATCTGATGAAGCAACATTTGTTAATCAGAGTCGAACCAGTGTAGATTTCCTGATATTTAATAAGGTTACAAAAGTTCCAGTTCTAGCGATTGAAGTTGATGGAGTTAAGTATCATAATAATCCTGACCAAATGAAGCGAGATTCGATGAAAAATAATATTTTCAAAAATTATCAACTTCCTTTACTAAGGTTAGCAACAAATGGTAGCGGCGAGGAAGAAAAAATAAGGTTTGCTTTGGCTGATTATAAATCAACTGACGAAATCATTCAGTCAAAAGATATGATTAACAATATTTAAATAGTAATAATTCTATATTCGAGGAGGAATTAATGCCTATCACCGGTATTATCGCAGAGTTTAATCCATTTCATAATGGGCATAAATACCTGCTGGAGCAGGCTTCTGGTCTGAAAATTATCGCTATGAGTGGCAATTTTGTTCAGCGAGGGGAGCCAGCTATCGTGGATAAGTGGACTCGGGCACAGATGGCTTTGGAAGCTGGAGCGGATTTGGTCCTTGAGCTGCCTTTCTTGGTCAGCGTTCAGGCGGCGGACTTTTTCGCTAAGGGGGCAGTAGACATCTTAGAGAGACTGGGCATTGATCATCTAATGTTTGGAACTGAGGAAGTGCTGGATTATGAGAGTATTTCCAAGATCTATGGTCAAAAGGCAGAGCAGATGGAGGCTTATCTGGCTGGTTTGCCTGATTCCCTATCCTATCCCCAGAAGACTCAGGCCATGTGGCAGGAGTTTGCAGGGCTCAATTTCTCTGGCTCTACTCCCAATCATATCTTAGGCTTGGCCTATGCCAAGGCTGTGGCGGGAAAGGCGATAAAACTGTGTCCAATTCAACGTCAGGGGGCTGGTTATCATTCCTTGTCAGCTGATCAAGAATTTGCCTCCGCAACGGCTCTTCGCCAGAATCTGGATCAGCCGGACTTTCTGAAAAAATTCACTCCAGCTCATGAGCTGATTGAGACGGCTCCCAAGGTGACCTGGTCGGATCTTTTTCCTTATCTCCGCTATCAGATAGTGACCTGTCCTGATTTGACAGATTTTTATCAGGTCAATCAGGAGTTGTCCGTTCGGATTAGGGAGGCTCTGAAAAGCAGTGAGACCATAGAAGAGCTAGTTGAACAGGTGGCGACCAAGCGCTATACCAAGGCTCGGGTCCGGCGTCTGCTGACCTATATCCTGGTCGGAGCTAGACAAGAAGAGCTTCCGTCAGGGATTCATATCTTAGGTTTTTCCGAGCAGGGACGCCAGCATTTGTCCAAGCTTAAGGGAAAGGTGGAACTGGTCAGCCGAATCGGCAAGGAGCCATGGGACAGGCTGACCCAGCAAGCTGACAAGGTCTATCAACTAGGAAATCCTGCACTGACGGAGCAGAATTTTGGACGCTTTCCACTACAAAATACCCTCTGATAGTCTAGATAGATTTGAGAAATTTATTTGTAAATAGAGAGTGGGACAGAAATCGGTAATTCGTTAGAATTCGATTTCGTCGTCCCACCTCCGCACAGTTGAGTAGGGCTGTAAAAGCTGATGAAATCAGCGTAGTAGAGCCCACTCAACCACTGCGTCTTGCTTGACCATCCAAAGACAATTGAGGAGGTTGGGACAAAAAGATTTCAATTTTTAAAAATCTTAATTATCAAGTCCTTCAAATCTATAATTAAATGCGAAAAGCGAACAAAGCAGAATTCTGATTAGCAGAAAACTAGTTTTGTTCGCTTTTTATATTTAAGGTCGAACTTTTGTCCCAGACTCTTCTTATTCACTAAACCGTAGAAAATATCCATCTGGATCCAAAACCGCAAATTCATGGGGATAAATAAAGCTATTTCCTACGCGAAATTCTCTTTTCGTCAGCGGACGATGGATGGGATAGTCAGCTTCCAGCAGTTTTTGGTGGAGCTGAGGGACATCTTCGATGCCAAAGGAAATATTGACACCACGCCCGAAAGGATAGGTCAGTTGGGCTAATTCTTCTGTGCTGCCTTCTTCTAGCATAAGCTGGCAGTCTTCAAGCGAGAGGAAGAGAAATTTCTCCTCGGGACGCTCGTATTCGATAGAGAAGCCCAGTAAGTCGCAGTAGAAGTGGCGCGACTGTTCGATGTCAGATACCATAAATTCAGGAATGACAGCTTGATAGTCCATTCGTTTTCTCCTTAGAACTCAATCTCCATGACAATGGGTGTGTGGTCTTGGCGTGCACCGGAGTCAATCATATCAGACTTGGTTACCTTGTCAGCCACGCGGTTGCTGGTCAGCCAGTAGTCGATTCTCCAGCCGGTATTGTTGATTTTAGAAGTCTTGCTGCGCTGCGCCCACCAAGTGTATTGGTTAGGGATATCGCCGTGCAAGTGGCGGAAGGTATCGGTAAAGCCTTTAGCCAGCAGGTTGGTGAAACCAGCACGTTCTTCATCGGTAAAGCCTGGTGAACGGCGGTTGCTGGCAGGATTAGCCAAGTCGATTTCCTTGTGGGCTACATTGTAGTCTCCAGTTGCGAGGACTGGTTTTTGTTTATCTAGTGATGCCAAGTATTCAGCGTATTTGACATCCCAGACTTGACGGTCATCCAAGCGTTTGAGGCCATCGCCAGCATTGGGTGTGTAGACCTGAGTGACGAAGAAGTCATCAAACTCCAGTGTAATGATGCGGCCTTCGACATCCATGGTTGACGGAGCGCCGATTTCTGGGAAGGTCACGATGGGTGTTAGCTCTTTTTTGTAGAGGAACATGGTTCCTGCATAGCCCTTGCGTGCTGGCTCTTGAGACGAACGCCAAGTGTTTTCATAGCCTGGGAAAAGTTTTTTCAAAATCTCCAAGTGCTTTTTAGTCGGACCAGTCGCAGACAGTTTTGTTTCCTGAATAGCGATAATATCTGCATTTTCTGCTTGTAAGGTCCGAATGACAGCCTGAGAGAGCTGAGCACGGGCAGAATCACTGGTCAAAGCAGCGTTGAGAGAGTCAATGTTCCAAGAGATGAGTTTCATAAAATGTCCTTTTCTAATAGAAATTTCCTGAGTTTATTATACCAAAAGATAGAGTTGATTTATAGCATAGTGATTGTGAGAGGCTTGAAAAGCATGAAAGATTTTCGATAATAGCTGGTGTATAAAATTTTAAATACTCGATCATCATAGATGGCATTGCCCAAATTGATGTCTTGGAAGTTATTGACAAGACTGACGAATGTTTTCTTCTTACAATGGCCTTTTATTAGGCATACCGGCCTTGCGGGGGTATTTGTTGGGCGTTTCTTTCTTCTTTTCAACCACTGTGATAAAGCGGGGATCACCGTTTGGTAGGGCATAACTGAGGTTGTCTTGAACCTTACTAAAGAGCAGGTTCAAGGCATTTTTTGATTCTTCCAGTTCTTCAGGAGCATTAGAAGCCTTGAGTGCCAGCAGCTTGCCCCCCACTTTCAGGTAGGGAATGGTCAGTTCAGATAGGACTTGCATCCGAGCGACTGCACGGGCAGTCACTAGGTCAAATTGAGCTCGAAAGGCCTTGTCCTGAGCAAAGTCTTCTGCACGGCCGTGGTAGAAGTGAACCTTGTCCAACTCCAGCTCCTCTGCCAGCAGTTTGAGGAAGTTGATGCGTTTGTTGAGGGAATCAATGATAGTCACATCCAGCTGGGGACAGATGATTTTCATAGGGAGGCTAGGAAAGCCGGCACCGGCTCCGATATCTAATAGCTTAAGCTCTTGATTATCAATCAGGCCTTGCAAAACGGGCGCAATTGAATCATAGAAATGTTTGAGATAGACTTCGTTTTTCTCTGTGATAGCTGTCAGATTGATTTTTTCATTCCATTCGACCAGAAGTTCAAAATAACGCTCAAACTGGTCTTTCTGGCGGTCGGTCAGCTCAATTCCCTGCTGGCTTAGTAGCTGGTAAAATTCTTGCGGTGTCATAGTTTCATCCTTGTTTGTCAATATTCATTCTATTATATCATAAAATGGGGCAAGGTGCTTCTGACGATTGGCTTCCTGGGTACCCAAGGATTAGATGCTGACTGTCCTTTATTTTCAGAATTTGTTTTTAGAAAAGTGAAGAAGCCAGCTCTAGATATTTGACCATTTTGGTGTTTGAATATTACTCAAGCTAAAGCTCTTTTGCTAGATGACATGTCAAGAAAGACAGGTTGAGCTTTTTTTGTTATAATAGGTGCAATCAAATCATAAGGAGTATCTTTATTATGTCCATGTTTTTAATTATTATTGCCGTTGTGGCAGTTGTAGCTATTTTCGTGATTTCTGTTTACAATGGGCTTGTTAAGAGCCGTATGCAGACTCAGGAAGCTTGGAGTCAGATTGATGTCCAGCTCAAACGCCGAAATGACCTGATTCCCAACCTTTTAGAGACGGTAAAAGGTTATGGAAAATATGAGAAGTCAACCTTGGAAAATGTTACTCGATTGCGTAACCAAGTAGCTGCTGCCTCATCACCTGCTCAAGCTATGGAGGCTAGTGACGCTCTGACTCGTTCGATTTCTGGTATCTTTGCGGTTGCTGAAAATTACCCAGATCTTAAGGCAAATACAAACTACTTGAAACTTCAGGAAGAGTTGACAAATACAGAGAATAAGATTGCTTATTCTCGTCAGCTTTATAATTCAGTAACCAGCAACTACAATGTCAAAATGGAGACTTTCCCAAGCAATGTCATTGCAGGTATGTTTGGCTTTAAGCAGCAGACTTCCTGAAGACACCAGAGGAAGAAAAGGCTGTTCCTAAAGTGGATTTTAGCGATTTGGGGTAGGTGGCCACTATGTTGTTTGACCAAATTGCCAGCAATAAAAGGCGTACTTGGGTTCTCCTCGTCGCCTTCTTTGCTCTTTTAGCTTTGATTGGGGCTGCCGTCGGCTATCTTTGGCTCGATTCTCCCTTTGGTGGGATGGCCATTGCTTTCATCATCGGTGGTATTTATGCTGTCAGTATGATTTTTCAGTCCACAGAGATTGTCATGTCAATGAACGGTGCAAGGGAAGTTTCCGAGCAGGAGGCGCCTGAACTCTATCACGTTGTGCAGGATATGGCCATGGTGGCGCAGATTCCTATGCCTCGGGTCTTCATCGTAGAAGATGCTTCACCCAATGCCTTTGCGACTGGCTCAAAGCCTGAGAATGCGGCTGTGGCTGCCACAACTGGATTACTTGCTCTTATGAATCGAGAGGAGCTTGAAAGTGTGATGGGGCATGAAGTCAGTCACATTCGCAATTATGATATTCGCATTTCGACGATTGCAGTGGCGCTTACAAGTGCTGTCACGATGCTATCTAGCATGGCTGGGCGCATGATGTGGTTTGGCGGTGGTGGCCGTCGAAGAAACGATCGGGACAATGACAATGGCTTAGGAATTGTTTTGATGATTGTCTCTCTGCTGGCTCTTCTCTTGGCGCCGCTTGCTGCAACATTGGTGCAGTTGGCTATTTCCCGTCAACGTGAGTATCTGGCAGACGCTTCAAGTGTTGAGCTGACCCGCAATCTAAGGGCATGATCAATGCCCTACTGAAGTTAGACAATAGCCAGCCTATGGAGCACCATGTAGATGACGCCAGTGCAGCCCTCTATATCAATGATCCTAAGAAGAAGGGTGGCTTGCAAAAGCTCTTTTATACTCACCCACCAATTTCTGATCGGGTAGAAAGATTGAAAAATATGTAATAAGGAAGCCTAGGCTTCCTTATTTTTTGTATGAAATTGCGACGATTTTTACTCTAGTTATTTTTGAGACTGAGTAGAAGGCAGACACCACCAAGCAGAGAGAAGAGCAACCAAGCGCTTCCCATATTCCAAAGGCCGAGACTAGTGAAAAGCATGCTTCCTAGCGGAATGGAAAAGCTAAAAAGCATAGTGAGAAAGTTGGAGGTTTGGGCTAATACTTCTGGAGGAAGTTTACTCAGCAGCATGCTGTTGATTTTAGGATTGATTTTTCCAGAAATGTACATGAGAAAGGTAAGAAAGAAAATTCCCAAGAGAGCAGGAGCTTGGAGTAAATTGCTGATGCCTAAGAGGAGGAGAGCTAGCGAGCACCAAACGACGAGTCGCATCAGGGAGAGCTTGGAAAAATAATCATTTGAGAAGGCACTGGCAGAGATAATCCCAATCACTGTGCAGGACTCGATAATGAGCAGAGACTGGCTCAGGTTTAGTCCCCAAAATGGGTGATCCAATAAATAGAGATTGTAGAGTCCCATGATAGAGCCGGCCAGTGCGTTTAAGAGGAGGACTTGAAGCAGCACTAGCAGGAAGTTTCCGATTTTTTCTTGTTCAAAAATCATTTGGACATTCTGGTAAAGGTCTTTCATTTGTTTTTTGAAAGGAAGTTTTTGCTCTGCAACAGCAGGAGCATCATGGGTGAGTTTTTGGCGAATCAGATAAAGAGTGCTTGAGGAGAGTAAGAAGCAGAGGGCGTTGATGAGGGCGACCATAGCGAAATTCTGCTGGCTGATACTCAGTAACCAGACGCCCAAGGCTTGCCCAGCAAAATTTCCCAAAAAAGTGAGAAGTTGAGTGAAAGAGTATGCTTCCATCAAATCTTTCTCTTCTATATTTTTCTGTAAGATAGGCATCTGTAGGCCACTGCGATAGTCGCTGATAATGTCAGAAAAGATATTGAGAAAGCAGACGGTAGCAAAGGCTAGATAGGAGGCAGACTTGGTGAGGAGGGCAACTAGGATGAAGAGGAAGGCCTGCAAATAACCTAGATGAATAAGCCAGCGGGCCTTTTGAATGGTTTTGTCAGCCTTCATCCCGACAAAGACTGTGAAAAAGGTAGGAACAAGAACGATAAAATTAGCAATACCAACGGCAAACTTAGGTTGGGGCATGCTAGAAGCAAATACGATAAAGACGATATTATAGATAGAAGAGCCTAGGATATTAAAGATCCGTGACAGACTGATAAAGGCAAATAGTCTATTTTTTAAAGCAAGTTTCATAATAAATCTCCTTTGGGGACGAATCAATTTCGGAACGTGAAAGAATTCTAACTCGCAATGCATTGGTAGTTATTATTATAGCAAAATGTGGCATGCCCACAAGGCCTTTTCGCTGACTGGTAGAAGCTGGTAAGCTAAGTGGTAGATTTCTAAAAGTGACTTGCAAAAGCTATAAGGTAGCCTATCAAAAGCTGATATATTCTTTTAGATTTTTTTTTATACGTGAATGTGATATAATAGATAGGATATGACAAAAGAATTTCATCACATTACTGTACTTCTTCATGAAACGATTGACCAGCTTGATGTTCAGCCAGATGGCATCTATGTTGATGCGACCTTGGGCGGAGCTGGGCATAGCGAGTATCTTTTGAGTAAGCTGGGAGACAAGGGACATTTGTATGCTTTTGACCAGGATCAAACTGCGATTGACAATGCCAAAAAACGTCTGGCTCCCTATATTGAGCGGGGCATGGTGACCTTTATCAAGGATAATTTCCGCAATCTCAAGACTCGTTTGAATGAAGTAGGGGTCGAGAAGATTGATGGAATTTGTTACGACTTGGGCGTATCTAGTCCGCAGCTGGATGAGCGGGAGCGCGGTTTTTCTTATAAACAGGACGCACCGTTGGATATGCGGATGAATCAAGAAGCTAGCTTGACAGCTTACCAAGTTGTGAATCACTATCCTTACAAGGACCTGGTCCGTATTTTTTTCAAATATGGCGAAGATAAGTTTTCCAAGCAGATTGCCCGTAAGATCGAGCAGGCGAGAGAAACCAAGCCCATCGAAACGACGACGGAGCTGGCGGAGATTATCAAATCGGCCAAACCTGCTAAGGAACTGAAGAAAAAAGGTCATCCAGCTAAACAGATTTTTCAGGCCATTCGGATTGAAGTTAATGACGAGTTGGGGGCGGCCGATGAATCCATTCAGCAAGCTATTGACTTGTTGGCTGTAGGTGGCCGTATTTCAGTGATTACTTTTCATTCGCTGGAGGATCGTCTGACCAAGCAACTGTTTAAAGAAGCTTCAACCGTAGATGTTCCCAAAGGTCTACCCTTCATTCCAGATGATTTGCAGCCCAAGCTGGAGTTAGTTTCACGCAAACCCATTTTACCAAGCAAAGAAGAATTAGAAGCCAATAATCGCGCCCATTCTGCGAAATTGCGCGTGGCTAGGAAGGTGCATGAGTAAGTTTCATGGCAGAAAGAAAGCAACACCCTATTCAAACGGATTCGGAAATTTTCTCGAGTCGAAAAAGCCTTCTATGGCTCCATTATTTTAACAGCGATTATCCTTGCGGTCAGTATTGTGTTTATGCAGACCAAGCTGCTGCAGGTCAATCATGATTTGACTGAAGTTAATGCTCAGATTGAGTCAGAGCAGGCTGAATTGGATAATATTAAGCAAGAAGTGAATGAATTGACACGTTATGAAAGGCTGTCCCAGTTGGCCAGCTCTCAGGATATGAAACTCCAAAAAGGAAATCGTAAGACAGTGAGTACAACCAATGAGTAATAGATTTTTAAAAAACATCCAGCGATATGCTTTAAAAAACAGACAGACACCCGAATACAATCGAAGAAGAGTGGGAAAAAGCATGAGTGCTTTAGCTGTCTTTCTTTTTTTCATTTTCTTAATTAATTTTGCGACGATTATCGGGACAGATCAAAAATTCGGTGTTAATTTGTCAAAAGGTGCCAAGCAAGTGCACCAAAAGACAGTCGTCGTCGCTGCCAAGCGAGGAACGATCTATGATCGCAACGGTGTCCCGATCGCTGAAGATGCAACGACCTATAATATTTATGCTGTTATTGATAAAAATTACAAATCCGCCGCTGGCAAGGTCCTCTATGTAGAGGAGTCCCAGTATGAAAAGGTTGCTGAGATTCTTAATCAACATCTAGGAATAGATAAGGACTATGTTAAGCAGCAGCTTGCGCAAAAGGATTTAAAGCAGGTTTCTTTTGGTTCTCAAGGGAACGGGATTACTTACAGCACCATGAGCTCTATCCGGCAGGCGATGGAGAAGGAAAAGATAGAGGGAATTGATTTCACAACCAGCCCTAACCGCAGTTATAGTAACGGTATCTTTGCTTCGCAATTTATCGGTCAGGCTCAGATGCAAGAGGATAAGGACGGCAATAAGACGCTTGTAGGGAAATCCGGGATGGAGCAGTCGCTAGACCGTATCTTAGGTGGTCAGAATGGCCTGGTTACCTATGAAAAAGACAGTAAAGGGAACATCATCCCAGGTTCAGAGGAAGTTTCTGTTAAGACAGAAGACGGAAAAGATGTGTATACAACCCTCTCTGCCCAGCTACAGACATACTTGGAAACGCGGATGGATGCCTTCCAAGAAACAGCTAAAGGAAAATTTGTCAGTGCGACTTTGGTCAGTGCCAAGACAGGCGAGATTTTAGCAACAACCCAGCGTCCGACTTATAATGCGGATACCAAAGAGGGCCTGAATGTAGATCATTTGAAAACTTGGAATAGCTTCCTTTACCAGACGCAGTATGAGCCTGGTTCAACGATGAAAGTTATGACCTTGGCTTCAGCGATTGATAATGGAAGCTTTAACCCAAATGGAACATTCGATAGCTCAGAATATAAGATTGCAGATGCTACCATCCGCGACTGGGATGTGAACATGGGGTTAGCAACAGGACAAGTCCTGACCTATGCTCAAGGCTTTATTTCTCAAGTAACGTTGGTATGACACGCATTGAGCAGGATATGGGCAATGCCAAGTGGATCGATTATCTATCGAAGTTCAAATTTGGCTTACCGACTCGTTTTGGGATGGGCTATGAAGAATATGGTGCCCTGCCGGCAGATAATGCTGTAACCATTGCCATGAGTTCCTTCGGACAAGGGATTGGGGTAACCCAAGTACAGATGCTACGTGCCTTTTCAGCTGTGTCAAATGATGGTGTCATGTTAGAGCCGAAATTTATCTCTGCCATCTATGACTCAAAAACGGGTAGCGCTCGTAAATCTCAGCCAGAAATTGTCGGTCATCCAGTTTCAGAAAAAGCAGCGAAAACGACTCGAAATTATATGATTCAGGTCGGAACCGTTCCTTACTATGGAACCCTGAATATCGGTGGTGAGCCGGTTATCCAAGTTGCTGGGCAAGATGTGGCCGTAAAATCCGGAACAGCCCAAATTGCGACAGATAAGGGCTATTTGGAAGGGGAGAATAATAACATTTACTCCGTAGTAGCCATGACGCCGGCAGAAAGTCCAGATTTCATTATGTATGTCACTGTTCAGCAGCCCGAAGAGAAATTCTCCCCCTCTTTTCTGGCAGGAAGTTGTCAATCCAGTCTTGGAAGAAGCTGTGGCGCTTAAAGACAGTTTAAATCTGACTGGAGATAGTCCTGCTTTGGAATTGGTTGAAAAAGAAACAACCTATAAAATGCCATCTATCGATGGTTTGACCAAGCAACTGAAGCTGAAAAATCAAATCAGCCCAGGAGGCTTGGCTGACGAGCTTCGCCGCAATCTGGTACAGCCAGTCATCTTAGGAACAGGCAGTGAAATCAAGAAGGTTTCTGTAAAAGAAGGCCAAGAACTGAAAGCCAATCAACAGATTTTGATTTTAAGTGATAACTTTGAAGATTTGCCGGATATGTATGGCTGGACCAAGGAAAATGTGGAGCAATTTGCTGAATGGCAAGGGCTGGAAGTCAATTTTAAAGGCAAAGGCTCAAAAGTTGTCAAACAGAAGGAAAAGGTCAATACAGACCTGAAAAAATTGAAAAAAATAACCGTTACATTGGGAGACTAGCATGTTAACAGCAATTATTGCAGGAATTCTGACCTTTATCCTAACGCTTGTTGGGATTCCTGCCTTTATCCGTTTTTATCACAAGGCTCGTATTTCAGGCCAGCAAATGCACGAGGATGTTAAGCAGCATCAGGCTAAGGCTGGAACGCCGACGATGGGGGGAACCGTCTTTCTAGTTGCTTCTGTTTTGGCTAGTTTTGTGACAGCTTTGCTTTCCCAACAACTGTCCAACGGCTTGATTATGATTCTCTTTATCTTGGTTCTCTACGGAATCGTTGGCTTTTTGGATGATTTCCTTAAGGTTTTCCGTAAAATCAACGAAGGCCTGAATCCTAAGCAGAAACTAGCTCTGCAATTGGTAGGGGGAGTTATCTTTTACTTCTTCTACAATCAGCACGGGGCAGGTGACTCTCTCAATGTCTTTACGATTCCAGTGCAGCTAGGCTTCCTCTATATCTTCTTTGTCCTCTTTTGGCTGGTTGGTTTCTCCAACGCTGTCAATTTGACTGACGGAATTGATGGCTTGGCTAGTATCTCCGTTGCGATCAGCTTGGTGGCCTATGGAGTCATTGCTCTGGAGCAGAAGCGCTTTGACCTTCTGATTGTCATTATCAGCATGATTGGTGGTTTGCTAGGTTTCTTTGTCTTTAACCATAAGCCGGCTAAAATCTTTATGGGGGATGTGGGCAGTCTTGCCTTGGGCGGTATGCTTGCAGCCCTCTCCATTGCCTTGCACCAAGAGTGGACCTTGCTTCTCATTGGAATTGTCTATGTCTTTGAAACGACTTCTGTTATGATGCAGGTGACTTACTTCAAGCTGACGGGTGGCAAGCGGATTTTCCGTATGACGCCAGTCCATCACCACTTTGAGCTTGGTGGTTTTTCTGGGCATGGCCAGCCTTGGAGCGAATGGAAGGTTGACTTCTTCTTCTGGGGCGTAGGCCTCTTAGCTAGCTTGCTGACTTTGGCCATTCTATATTTGTGATATGAAGGTGGGTGTAGGCCCGCCTTTTCTTGTCCTGAGCCGAGCAGAAAAGATATTTTTTTGGTATAATAGATAGGATTAAGAGTAAACAGAGGAAAAAATGAAATTTACAGAATTTAACTTTAAAGATTATATTCAGGAAGCCCTCAAGGACCTGAACTTTGTGGAGGCGACAGAGGTTCAAGAGAAGCTGATTCCGGTGGTGTTATCTGGCCGAGACTTGGTTGGAGAGTCCAAAACCGGATCAGGCAAGACCCACACTTTTTTGCTGCCTATCTTCCAAGAACTCGATGAGGAGGCTGACAGCGTCCAAGCGGTGATTACAGCACCCAGCCGAGAATTAGCAACTCAGATCTATCAGGCAGCCCGTCAGCTGGCTAGCTTTTCGGAGCAAGAAATTCGAGTGGCCAACTATGTCGGCGGAACTGACAAGGCCCGTCAGATTGGCAAGCTAGAGTCCAGCCAGCCCCATATCGTTATTGGAACGCCGGGGCGGATTTATGACTTGGTTGAGTCAGGTGATTTGGCTATCCACAAGGCTCATACCTTTGTCGTGGATGAGGCTGATATGACGCTTGATATGGGCTTTTTGGAGACGGTCGATCGGATTGCAGCCCGCTTGCCTAAAGACCTGCAGTTTAGTTTTCTCAGCTACCATTCCACAGAAGCTCCAACCCTTCTTGAAAAAATACCTGTCTAATCCGGTCATGGAGCAGATTAAGACCAAGACTGTGATTGCCGATACCATTGATAACTGGCTCTTGTCAACCAAAGGGCGAGATAAGAATGCCCAGATTTATGAGATCAGTCAGCTCCTCCAGCCTTATCTGGCGATGATTTTTGTCAATACCAAGACTCGTGCGGATGAATTGCAGGCCTATCTGACTGCGCAGGGTCTAAAAGTAGCCAAAATTCACGGTGATATCCCACCGCGGGGAGCGCAAGCGTATCATGAATCAGGTCAAGAATCTGGATTTTGAATACATCGTGGCGACGGACTTGGCAGCGCGTGGAATTGATATTGAAGGTGTCAGTCATGTCATCAATGATGCCATTCCGCAGGATTTGTCTTTCTTTGTCCACCGAGTTGGTCGGACGGGACGAAATGGTCTTCCCGGCACAGCCATTACCCTTTATCAACCGAGTGACGATTCAGATATTCGAGAGTTGGAAAAGCTGGGTATCAAGTTTACTCCTAAGATAATCAAAAATGGTGAATTTCAAGATACCTACGACCGAGATCGCCGTGCTAATCGCGAGAAGACCAAGGAAAAGCTGGACACAGAAATGATTGGTCTGGTCAAGAAGAAAAAGAAAAAAATCAAGCCAGGCTATAAGAAGAAAATCCAATGGGCGGTTAATGAGAAGCGCCGCAAGACCAAGCGAGCTGAAAATCGAGCACGTGGCCGAGCAGAACGCAAGGCTAAGCGCCAGACATTCTAGCCATAAATTCTTTTTATGGCAGATATAGAAAAATTATATTTTAAAGACCAGTGAAACTATGATAGACCAGGATTACTGGTCTATTTTATTGTCATTTCCCACTTAGCTATTGAAGGTTTAAAGATTATCTATTCTTGATGCCAAATAGTTTGCATCTGGGCCAAATTATGATAGAATAATGCATTATCGAGAAAGAGAAGTAATTAAAATGTTTACAACTTATATCCTAGCTGCAAACTGGTACGAAGAACTTTTGAAGCTCCTCCCAGACGGCAAATTATTTAGTTTACGGGCTGTTTTTGATGCCATTCCAGCGATTCTGAAAACCTTGCCTGTCACACTTTTGTTGACGCTGGGTGGGGCATTTTTCGGCATCATCTTGGCCATGATTTTCGCAGTGGTCAAGATTAACCGCACAAGAATTTTGTATCCTATTCAGGCTCTTTTTGTGAGCTTCCTTCGTGGGACACCCCTTTTGGTTCAGCTCATGCTAACTTATTTTGGGATTCCGCTCCTGCTGAAAGCCATCAATCAAAAGTATGGGACGGCTTTTAATATCAATGCCATTCCTGCCTCAGTCTTTGCAATTATTGCCTTTGCTTTTAATGAAGCGGCTTATGCCAGCGAGACGATTCGGGCAGCCATTCTTTCGGTAGATCCGGGTGAGATCGAAGCAGCTCGTAGTCTGGGAATGACCAATCGCCAAGTCTATCTGCGGGTCATCATTCCAAATGCAGCAGTTGTGGCAACACCGACTCTGATCAGCTCCCTTATTGGCTTGACCAAAGGAACATCTCTGGCCTTTAGTGCGGGCGTCGTAGAAGTCTTTGCCAAGGCTCAGGCTATCGGTGGGTCGGATTATCGTTATTTTGAGCGCTTCATTTCCGTTTCCATTATTTACTGGATTGTCAATATCGTGATTGAGCAAATCGGTCGTGCGATTGAAAAGGCTATGGATATCAAGGCGCCAGCCAATCTGGACAAAATGGAGCAAGCGCAAGGAGGTAGGATTTGATGATTAAAATTTCCCAGTTAAGTAAGGAATTTTCTGGCCAAAAGGTCTTGGATAACCTGAGTTTGGAAATTCAAAAAGGCGAAGTCATTGCTCTAATAGGCTCCTCAGGTGCTGGTAAATCAACCTTCCTGCGCAGCCTTAATTATCTGGAGCAGCCAGACAGCGGAAGGATTGAAATTGATAACTTCAAGGTGGATTTTTCAACTATTTCACCAGATGAGATTTTGACGCTACGTCGAAAATTGGCCATGGTTTTCCAACAGTTCAATTTATTTTCCCGTCGGACGGCTCTGGAAAATGTCAAGGAAGGTTTGCTGGTAGTTAAAAATTTGTCTGACCAAGAAGCGACTAAAATTGCCAAGGAAGAGTTGGCAAAGGTTGGCCTGTCTGATCGTGAGAATCATTATCCCAAGCATTTATCAGGCGGTCAAAAACAGCGGGTGGCTTTAGCGCGAGCCTTGGCCATGAAGCCAGATGTTCTCTTGCTAGATGAGCCGACCTCAGCCCTTGATCCAGAGCTAGTCGGTGAGGTAGAGAAATCCATTGCTGACGCTGCCAAAGCAGGACAAACCATGATTCTGGTCAGCCATGATATCTCTTTTGTTTCCCAAGTGGCAGATCGGGTGCTTTTCTTGGATAAGGGCCATATTATCGAGTCAGGTAGTCCAGAGGAGATTATCAATCATCCTAAGGAAGCGAGAACCAAAGAATTCTTTGCTAGTTACAAACGGACTTATATTTGATATAATAGAAAAAGTGAAAGCTCAGTTGGCTAGACCAGCTGGGTTTGTTTTCGACTAAAACCTTTTTAAGGCAACTGATTATTTAGGAGCTGACATGTTAATTAAGATTTTTTCTCTCTATATCCAAAGTCTTATCTATACGACGATTCTGGTAGGACTTGCCGATGGTTTGTGGCTTTTATTGCAGAGACTCGGTCGCAAGGATCGAACTCTTGCGGTAGGTCAAAGCCAAATTTACGATCTTCTTTTGATCACAATTATGACGATTCCAATTTTGTCTTTTGCGATTTTTGGTTTACTGGTTGTTCTTAAAGCTTAAATACTTGTAAAAGATTAGTTAGTTTGTTAGAATAACAGTAGTTACAACAAAGAGAAAGGAAAAAGATGATGTACGATACAATGATTATTGGAGCTGGTCCTGCGGGAATGACAGCAGCCCTCTATGCAGCTAGAAGCAACTTAAAAGTGGCCTTGCTTGAACGCGGTATTTACGGCGGCCAGATGAATAATACTGCGGAGATTGAAAATTATCCCGGTTATGCTCGTATCAGCGGACCAGAGCTGGCTGAAAAGATGTTTGAACCCTTAGAAAATCTAGGTGTAGAGCATCTATTTGGTCAGGTTGAAAAGATTGAAGACCATGGCGACTATAAGAAAATCATTACTGAGGATGAAGCCTTTGAGACCAAGACAGTGATTTTGGCTTCTGGCGCCAACCATCGTCATCTAGGAGTTCCTGGCGAGGAAGAATACAATAGTCGCGGCGTTTCCTACTGTGCGGTCTGCGATGGTGCTTTTTTCCGTGATGAGGATCTCTTAGTGGTCGGAGGCGGCGATTCTGCCGTTGAAGAAGCGATTTTCCTCACACGCTTTGCAAAGTCTGTAACCATTGTTCACCGTCGTGACCAACTGCGGGCGCAAAAGCTCTTGCAGGATCGGGCCTTTGCCAATGAAAAAATTAGTTTCATCTGGGATTCTGTCGTAAAAGAAATCAAAGGAGACGACCGTAGGGTAACCAATGTGGTTTTTGAAAATGTTAAAACGGGACAAAGCAGCGAGTCAGACTTTGGTGGCGTCTTTGTTTATGTCGGCCTAGATCCTGTTAGCGACTTTGTCAAAGATCTGGGTATTTGCGATGAAGCTGGCTGGATTGTGACGGATCAACATATGAAAACAGCTATTGACGGCATTTATGCTATTGGTGATGTTCGTCAGAAAGATCTTCGCCAAATCACCACAGCTGTTGGAGACGGAGCAGTAGCAGGCCAAGAAGTTTATAAATACATCACAGAAAATTAAAGAGGAAGAGGAGGGGAATAAGACCAAGAATGATTGATTTTTTGGTCTTTCCTAGCTCTTTTTTATTTTTGTTTACGAATTACATAATAGAAAGAATAGGTTTCAAATCAGTTTCGGGTTAAACGATACAAATTTGTTACCAATTTGTAATAATTGTCCTATTATGCTACAATGAAGGTGTGCAACTCTAAAAAGGATGGAGAAAGCGTATGAAAACAAAAGGATTAGTTTATCTAGCTAGTACAGCTATTTTATTGGCAGCCAGTGCTAATAGCGTTTTTGCTGACGAAACAAGTCAAGCAGCAAATGATAGACAGCAAACGGAGCCTTCAGTTGCTGCGACCAATCGAGATACTTCTAAACAGGCTGATCTAGCTAGTAAGCCTTTAGAAGTAGATTCTGAGACAAAGAAAGATAGTAGTACACAGGAAACCTCTTTAGGTAAAGATGAAAAGGTCGCTTCAACTGCCTCTGAAAAGGATGGCAACTCATCGCTTGAACAGCCTAAGAACGATTTGGCATCAGTCCCTTCTGAAAACATTTCTTCAGGGAGAGCTTCATTTAGATTTGTGACAGCTGCTTCTGATAAGCCACAAGAAGCAGAAACAAGGGCAGAATCTGAGCCAAAGCGAGAGTTTCTCGGGCAGTTGATGACAAGCCTCAAGGCACTATCAATATTACAAATGTTGATCCAAATGCTGGTACCTTCGATGTGCATGTAACCAATATTTCATCCCCTAAGCCCATCAAAAAAGTCGCTCTACCAACTTGGTCTAGCGTGAATGGTCAGGATGATATTATCTGGTACGATGCTAAACGACAAGTGGATGGCACCTATAAAATTAGCGTTACAGCTCGTGACCACAAGTATTCTACAGGTGAGTACAATGTTCATCTCTATTATCTCTTGGAAGATAATCAGTTGGTCGGTGTAGGCGGCACAAAAACAACTGTTACCATCGGCAAACCACAAGGAAAAATTGATATTGTCAATAATAATCCAGACACAGGCAGTTTCGATGTTGTTGTCTCAGGAGTTTCTAATCCTTATGGTGTGAAAAAAGTTGTTGTTCCTGTTTGGTCTAGTGTCAATGGCCAAGACGATCTAGTTTGGTATGAGGCGCAGCGCCAGACCAATGGCAACTACACTGTCACAGTCAAAGCTTCCCACCACAAGAACTCTCTAGGTGAATACAATATCCACCTCTATTATGTTCAGGATAATGGCCAGTTGGTCGGTGTAGGTGGTACAAGGACTACAGTTTCTAAGGCTCAGCCTAAAGGAACGCTGAAAATTGAAAACAATAATCCAGATACAGGTAGTTTCGATGTTGTTGTTTCTGGTGTTTCCAGTCCTTATGGCGTCAAGGAAGTCAAGTTACCAACTTGGTCCAGCGACAAGGGCGGTGATGACCTGATCTGGTACACAGCAGTCAAACAGGCGGATGGTACTTATCGGGCAACCGTCAAAGCAGTGAATCATAAGAAATCAACAGGCGAATACAATGTCCATCTCTACTATATTCAAGATGACGGTCAGCTGGTTGGTGTAGGTGGCACTCGAACAACAGTTAGCCTATCTCAACCTAAAGGAACCTTGAAAATTGAGAACAACGATCCAGCTACTGGTAGCTTTGATGTCGTTGTCTCTAACGTTTCCAATCCTTTTGGTGTTAAGGAAGTCAAACTGCCGACTTGGTCTAACGATAAAGGTCAAGATGATCTAGTCTGGCACACAGCAATCAAGCAGTCCGATGGCACCTATCGGGCTCGCATCCAGGCTCGCGATCACAAATATTCTTTGGGAGACTACACTGTTCACCTTTATTATATTCAAGATGACGGTCAATTAGTTGGTGTAGCAGGCACCCAGTTCAGTTTAGCAGCTAAGCCTAAAGGAATCTTGAAAATCGAGAACAATAACCCGGATACGGGCAGCTTCGATGTTGTTGTGTCTGGTGTTGTCAGTCCTTTTGGCGTCAAGAGCGTGCATCTGCCGATTTGGTCTAGTGATAAGGGTGGAGATGACCTTATTTGGTACACAGCGACCAAGCAGTCCGATGGTACCTACAGGGCTAGCATTCAAGCCAGCAACCATAAGATGTCCACTGGTGAGTATCATATCCACCTTTACTACCTTCAAGATAATGGCCAGATGATTGGGGTTAGTGGCACAACAACCACTGTTTCTGTCGCTAAACCAAAGGGAACCCTCACGATTGCCAATAACAATCCAACAACAGGTAGTTTTGATGTTGTCGTGAGCGGAGTGAGTAGTCCAGAGGGAGTTCGTGAAGTGCTTCTGCCAACTTGGTCTAGCGTCAATGGTGGTGATGATATTATCTGGTATCGAGCTGTCAAGCAGTCTGATGGTACCTACAAGATGAATATTAAGGCGAGCGACCATAAATATTCTACAGGTGAGTACAATGTCCATCTCTATTATGTAGGGAATAATGGCCAGTTGGTCGGAGTTGGAGGAACCAAGACGACCGTATCTCTAGGCACCCCAAAAGGTAAGTTGACCATCCAGAACAACAATCAACAGACAGGCACCTTTGAAGTGGTGGTTTCTGAAGTTGAGAATGCTTATGGTGTCAAGGAAGTCAAATTGCCAACTTGGTCAAGTGCTAATGGTCAGGATGACATTATTTGGTACACAGCAGTTAAGCAAGCGGACGGTACCTATAAGGCACAAGTCAATCTACGTGACCACAAGTATTCTACAGGTGAATACAATATCCACCTCTACTATGTTCAGAATGACGCCCGTATGGTTGGGGTCGGAGGCACGAAGACAATAGCAAATGTAGCTTCAGAACACATTAAGCCAATGGGTCAAATCACCATTAAATAATAACCCTCGATTGGGCACGTTTGAAGTTGTAGTGACCAATGTTTATAGTCCAAAAGGAGTCAGGGAAGTCAAATTGCCGACTTGGTCAAGTGTTAATGGTCAGGATGACATTGTTTGGTATCGGGCTCAAAAGCAAGCCGATGGTAGTTATAAGGCCCTAGTACGCACCTCTAGTCATAAATATTCTACGGGAGAATACAATATTCACCTCTATTATGTTCAAAATGATGGTAGTTTGGTAGGCGTTGGTGGAACGACTACAACAGTCAGCAGAGGAGTTTATGATACGCCATATTATTCACAACGTGATCCTAGATGGGCTGGTTTATATTATGGAAAATATAATTTAGCAGCTACTGGCTGTGTTCCTACTACATTAGCAATGGCTATTTCTGGTATTACAGGTCAAACTGTTTTACCAACAACCGTAGCGGACTACCTTTATCATCACACAGACTCCTTTAACAAAAATGGTCTATTTGGAACGTCAAGTAAGGGTATTGTCCAAGGGGCACAGAACTGGGGACTGACCACAGATGTCTTGCATTCATCAGCAGCCCTTAAAGAAGCTTTGGCAGCAGGCCATCATGTCATGGCGGCTGTTGGTAATAGCGTCTTTGCTAGCTATCCTGTTACCCGTGAGATAGTCTTAAGAGGCTATCAAAATGGCCAAACACAGGTCTATGATCCTTATAATGCTAATAATAACGGTTGGTACTCAGTGGATTATATCTTTGGTTCCAAGAGCGGAGCGCCTGAAGATAATACAGAAGGCTCACCGTTTATCTCTGTGAGAGCTTAGATTGTAGCTGGTCAAAAAGAAATTTATATGGGATTTTCGCACATTTTAGTGAACTAACAGTACCTACATTCAGGAGGTTTGGACAAAAGAGTCCTAACCTCTTTTTTATGGCTAGATTGTAAATATCGTACAAGAAAAAAACTCACAGAGCCTCACTAGTGTAAATTGTAAGTCATTAGACCAACAGCTCCACTAGGAGATTCTATGAGTTTTTATCGTCTTATCATATTGGAAGATGATTTGCGTCTTCATCTTGATACTCTCAAAAGTACCAGTTGCAACTTATGCTCTAACAAATGCCATTCCAAGCAACACTTCCCCAATAATATTTCCATCTTGTTTTTTCAAGGTATTTTTTGAATGCGATTAATTCATCGGACTTATTCTTGAGCACCTCGTCACACACAAAAGGATACAACTTAAATGCCAAATAACTGATTTGGTCCCCCTTCTGTAGACCTTTGGCACTACTTAGGAGCTCTTCCCGTAACTTTGAGCTAATGATGATACTATCGTTATTATAGATCCTGTCAATCTGTTGATAGTATTCATCTCTCTTCTTGCGATTTTTAGTAAATATCATAACCCAGATCTCCTTACAATTTTAAATATATAATTAGCCAGATAAAAACAAGAAAACTAGACAGTGGAGCTCACAATCCTTGGACCCTATCATCCCAAAATGGGTCACATAATAATGGTATTGTCCTAGCAGATTTGTAGAGCTTTCTGCACTTCATAAGGCAGGGGTGAACATTTGATTTTATGTCATTATAGCAAATATCTCTTTGCATATCAATTTTAAATGTATAATCGCTGTCAAAATTTTGACAATAGGAGGAATAGACCTATAGTGTTTAAGGAGAACAAGCTGCCAGTCATTCGCTGCTATCAAAAGCTAATATAAACGAAGGAAAAATCATTTTTAGCCCCGCAAAAAGACGTTAAAAAATTGATCTGGATGGAGTGGATTGCAAATTGAGCAGAGTGATTTGGTTCATGAACCTTTTTCTCTAAGTGCGATTTCTTGCTTCTGCAATTAGCATTTTAAAAATTCTCTTTTAGTGGTATAATAAGGGTAATATCTTAGAGAAAAGAGTTCATTTATGACAAATTATGCCGTTATTTTGGCTGCGGGTAAGGGTACTCGCATGAAATCAGATTTACCAAAAGTATTGCACAAGGTGGCAGGAATTTCCATGCTAGAGCACGTTTTTCGTAGTGTTAGCGCGATTGAGCCTGAGAAGACTGTTACCGTTATCGGGCACAAGGCGGAGCTGGTTGAGCAAGTCTTGGCAGGTCAGACAGAGTTTGTCCGTCAGACCGAGCAGCTGGGAACTGGTCACGCTGTTATGATGGCTGAGCCTGTTTTGGAAAATCTAACTGGTCAAACATTAGTTATTGCTGGCGACACTCCTCTGATTACGGGAGAAAGCTTGAAAAATCTGATTGATTTTCATATCAATCACAAGAATGTTGCGACAATCCTGACAGCTGAAGCGGACAATCCTTTTGGCTACGGCCGGATCGTGCGTAACCAGCACGGAGAAGTCATCAAAATCGTTGAGCAAAAAGATGCCTCTGACTTTGAGCAGCAGATCAAGGAAATCAATACGGGGACTTATGTCTTCGACAATGCTCGTCTCTTTGAGGCCCTCAAAAATATCAATACCAACAATGCGCAGGGAGAATACTATATCACAGATGTGATTGGCATTTTCCGCGAGAATGGTGAAAAGGTCGGTGCTTATACGCTGAAAGACTTTGACGAAAGTCTCGGTGTCAACGACCGCGTTGCTTTGGCGACAGCTGAAAGCATTATGCGTCGCCGAATTAACCAGCAACACATGATTAACGGTGTCAGCTTTGTCAATCCAGATGCGACCTATATCGATATTGATGTAGAAATCGCACCTGAAGTGCAAATTGAAGCCAACGTGACTCTGAAAGGTCAAACCAAGATTGGGGCAGAGACGATCCTGACCAATGGGACTTATATTGTAGACTCAGAAATTGGTCAGCGAGCGGTCATTACAAACTCGATGATTGAAGAGTCTAGCTTGGCAGATGGTGTGACGGTCGGCCCATATGCTCATATCCGTCCAGGTTCTAGCCTAGCCAAGGATGTCCATGTCGGTAATTTCGTTGAAGTCAAAGCGTCTTCGCTAGGTGAAAATACTAAAGCTGGCCATCTAGCCTATCTTGGAAATGCTGAACTGGGAGCCAATGTCAATATTGGAGCTGGTACAATTACGGCCAATTACGATGGTCAGAAGAAGTACAAGACTATCATTGGTGACAATGTCTTTGTCGGTTCCAACTCGACCATTATTGCCCCAGTTGAGCTGGGTGATAATTCATTGGTTGGTGCAGGTTCGACTATTACAAAGAGTGTGCCAGCAGATGCTATCGCTCTAGGACGTGGTCGCCAGACCAACATGGCAGAATACGCTAAGCGTCTCCCTCATCACCCTCAAAATAAGTAGGTGCAACCATGGAATTTGAAGAAAAAACCGTCCAACGGACGGAGATTTATCAGGGACCGATTTTTAAAGTGGTTCAAGATCAGGTAGAGCTGCCTGAGGGCAAAGGCCAAGCCCAACGGGATTTGATTTTTCATAATGGGGCGGTGGCTGTGATGGCTATCACTCCGGAAAATAAGATGATTTTAGTCAAGCAGTACCGCAAGGCCATTGAAGCGACTTCTTACGAGATTCCAGCTGGCAAGCTGGAGCTAGGAGAGAATGCAGATCCCCAAGCGGCTGCCCTCCGAGAATTAGAAGAAGAGACTGGCTACACTGGGCAGTTGGAGTTGATCTATGATTTCTACTCTGCTATCGGTTTTTGCAATGAAAAAATCAAGCTCTACAGCGCCAGCCATTTAACAAAGGTCGAAAACCCTCGTCCCCAAGACGAGGATGAAACATTGGAACTTTTTGAAGTTAGTCTGGAAGAGGCGGAGCAGTTGCTGCAAAACGGTGACATCTGCGATGCCAAGACCATCATGGCCTTTCAGTACTGGCAACAAAAAATCTGAATAAATAGGAAAGTAGATCAATGGGAAAAGCTTTATTAACAGATGAAATCATTGAGCGGGCCAATCGTGGAGAACATATTGATGGTCCCTTGCTGATGGACGATGAAGAAACTAAGGTCATTTCTATTGCTAGAAAAGGAACTTTTGGTTATGCTGCTCCACGGCAAGCTGTCAATCAGGATACTCTGCAGATTGAAGTTGAACCGACAGTTATCAAAAGTCGTCGAATCGAAAATCAAAAACGAAGTATTTTTCAGGCTAAGTTAAACAAAATCCTGTTCTGGATTGTGCTTCTTTTGATTGGTTTAATTGCGGCCATTATTTGGCTATGATAAAGAAGGGGAGTGACGGAAACGAGAAAATGAAACTCTGCTTCCTCTCCCTCTTTTTAATGTAAAAAAGGAAAGAATAAATCATGAAAATCGGAATTATCGCGGCTATGCCTGAGGAATTGAAGCTGCTGGTGGAGCATCTGGAGATGGCTGAGAAACACCAGCGCCTAGGGCATGTTTATTATACTGGTCGGATTGGCCATCATGAGGTTGTCTTGGTGGAAAGTGGAATCGGCAAAGTCATGTCAGCCATGAGTGTGGCTGTTTTAGCCAATGATTTTGAGGTGACGGCGGTCATCAATACGGGTTCCGCTGGAGCAGTGGCTCCAGGTCTAGAAATTGGAGATGTAGTGGTGGCAGATCGTTTGGTCTACCATGATGTGGATGTGACAGCTTTTGGCTATGACTACGGTCAAATGGCACGGCAACCCCTCTACTATGAAGCCAGTCGCTACTTAGTTGAGGAGATGAAAGCAGTGCTGGAAAAGACCCAGCAGACGAGCCGAGTTGGTTTGATTGCGACGGGAGATAGCTTTATCGCTGGACAGGACAAGATTGACCAAATTAAGGAGCATTTTCCTGATGTCTTGGCAGTAGAGATGGAGGGAGCAGCCATTGCTCAAGCTGCTCATTCTCTTGGTTTGCCTTTTATGGTCATTCGTGCGATGAGCGATACAGCTAGCCATGATGCCAATATCACTTTTGATGAATTTATCCTAGAAGCAGGTAAGCGCTCAGCTGAAACCCTCATTCAATTATTGAATAACTTAGACTAAAAAAGACTTCAGAATGAACAATCATTCTGAAGTCTTTTTGTGTAGGATAACTCTATTTGACGATAGGCTGTTTATTAGAGTCTAAGGTAAAGCCTTCTCCTAAGATTTCATGGGCTTCTGTAATGGTTGTAAAGGCAAACGGATCGATGTCATTGATGAGTTTCTTCATTTGCTGCATTTCGTTACGAGAGACAACGCAATAAACGATTTGCAAATCTCGCTTGCTATAGAAGCCCTGTCCTTGCAGATAGGTGACCCCTCTTCCAAGTTTTTCATTGATGGCTTCAGCTAGTTCTATTGGTTTGCTGGTGACAATCAGGAAGCCTTTGCCAGCGAAACCACCTTCAGCAATTAAGTCAATAACACGAGAGGTGATAAAGACAAACATGAGTGTATAAGAAACCATGCGTAGATCTTTAAAGACTAAAAGAACCAGAGAGATCACGATAAAGTCCACTGTCAGCATGAGGCGACCCATGGAGATGCTGGTATATTTATTGAAGATACGAGCTACAATATCGGTACCACCAGTCGTCCCTCCGGCATTGAAAATGATGCCTAGGCCAACTCCAAGGATAATTCCCGTTCCAAGGCAGGCTAGTAAGACGTCGCCATCTAAGGAAGAAAAGAAATAGTCTTGTAAATGTTTGGAGGCAGGTAGCAACTCGAATAGTTTAAGCCAAGCTGATACAGAGAAAGTCCCTAAAATACTAAGGTAAAGGGTGCGATTTCCCAGTAATTTCCAAGCGAGAATAAAGAGTGGAATATTGATGACCAAATTGGTGGTTGATACAGGAATCTTGAAGAGGTAGTAGACAATCAAGGTGATCCCCGTTGCTCCCCCCTCATATAAGTGAAAAGGAATCACCAAATAATGAATCCCAAAAGAAAAAATTCCAGCCCCCAGAATGATGGCCAGTATATTTTTAAATTTAAACATCAGACACTCCTAAGAATTTTCTGACTCTATTTTATCAAAAGTTTTCATTTTTGAAAATAATATGAAATAGTTTTCGAGAAATTCTTCTATGGGCTTTTGGGATAATTTTTGGTACAATAAAGCATAGACTAAAATAGGAATTTCTGTATCCATTGGCAGAATGAATGTAAAAGGAAAACGATGAAAAAAGGTGTTTTTATATCGCTAGAAGGGCCAGAAGGTGCTGGGAAAACCAGTGTTTTAGAGGCTTTGCTTCCTCAGCTGAAAGAGATGGGCTGTGAGTTGCTAACGACGAGAGAGCCTGGCGGTGTGGCTATTTCTGAGAAATCCGCGAGGTGATTTTGGATAAGGGGCACACAGCCATGGATGCTAAGACGGAGTTGCTGCTTTATATTGCCAGCCGACGTCAACATTTGGCGGAGAAAGTTCTGCCTGCCCTAGGGCAAGGGACATGGGTCTTGCAAGATCGGTTTATTGATAGCTCGGTGGCTTATCAAGGCTATGGACGGGGCTTGGCAGTTGACGATGTGGAATGGCTTAACCAGTTTGCGACTGATGGACTCAAGCCAGATTTGACCCTTTATTTCGATATTGATGTCAAGGAAGGTCTGGCTCGCATTTCTAGAGACCAGGAGCGTGAAGTCAATCGTTTGGATCTGGAAGGTCTCGACTTGCACGAGCGCGTGCGCCAAGGCTATCTGACTATTTTAGAAAAGGAACCAGAACGTGTCGTCAAGATAGATGCTAGTCAGCCGCTGGAGCAAGTCGTGGCCGACAGTTTGGCAGTTATCAAAGAGCGTTTTATCAAAGAAAAATGACAGTAGAAGAATTACGTCAGGCCCAGCCTCAGCTTACAGAAACTTTTCAGCAAATCTTAGAATCAGGGCGGCTCAATCATGCTTATTTATTTTCAGGGAATTTTTCCAGTTTTGTCATGGCATTGACCTTGTCCCAGAGTCTCTTTTGTGAAAATCGTCAGGGGAGTTTGGCCCTGTGGTACTTGCCGGGCTTGTCGCTTGATTGAGAGTGAGGACTTTTCGGATGTGACGATTGTGCGACCGGTGAATGGCATTATCAAAACGGAGCGCATTCGCGAGCTGGTGAGAAGTTTTTCCCAGAGCGGTATGGAGGGCAACAGACAGGTCTTTATCATCTGTGATGCAGATAAGATGCACGTCAATGCCGCTAATTCCCTCCTCAAAGTCATCGAAGAGCCCCAAAGTGAGATTTACATCTTTCTTTTGACAGCCGATGAGCATCTGATTTTGCCTACCATCAAGAGTCGAACGCAGATTTTTCACTTTCGGAAGAATCAGGTAGCTCTCCAGCACCAGCTGGAAGAGGCTGGCTTAATCAAAAGTCAGGCTGAGTTGCTGGCTGCATATAGCCAGACCCAGGAAGAGGCCGATCAGTTGGTTTCCAACAAGTCTTTCTTTGAGCTGGTCAGTGAGAGTCAGAGATTTGTTAAGGCTGCCTTGACCAATGAGAATCAGGCTTATCTCCAAGTGGCCAAGCTAGCTAAACTGGCTGAGGACAAGGATAAACAGGAGCAGATCTTTAAAATTTTGGAGGTCTTGCTAGCCAAGGAACTTGGAAACGAGGCAGGTCGCAAGAAACTGGAAGATCTCTTAGAAGCAAAGAAGATGTGGCGAGCCAATGTGTCTTTCAAAATGCTCTGGAATACATGATTTTAAAAGCCAGTGCCCAAGCAAGATAGGAGCAGATAATGAATAAAAAAGAACTATTTGATGCCTTGGATGATTTTTCTCAGACGCTTTTAGTGACCCTTGCTGAGGTAGAGGCCATCAAGAAAAATCTCAAGAGTGTCGTGGAGGAGAATATCGTCCTCCAGTTAGAAAATGATAAGCTGAGAGAGCGGCTAGGTGAGGTAGAGCAAGCAGCACCGGTTAAAATCAATAAAAATCGGGACAACCTCCGCAAACTGTACTACGATGGTTTTCATGTGTGTACAGATTTCTATGGTCAACGCCGAGAAAACGATGCGGAGTGCATGTTCTGCGATGAGTTGTTATTCAGGGAGTAGAAATGCAGATTCAAAAGAGTTTTAAGGGACAGTCGCCTTACGGCAAGCTGTATTTGGTAGCGACTCCCATTGGAAATATGGACGACATGAGCATTCGCATGGTCAATACCCTCAAGGAAGTGGATGTTATTGCGGCTGAAGATACTAGAAATACGGGCCTTCTGCTCAAACACTTTGGGATTGAGACGCGGCAGATCAGCTTCCATGAGCACAATGCTCAAGAAAAGATACCGGTCTTGCTGGACTTGCTCAAGTCAGGGCAAAATCTAGCCCAGGTATCCGATGCTGGCTTGCCTAGCATTTCGGATCCAGGTCATGATTTGGTCAAGGAGGCTATTTCTGAGGACATTGCTGTGGTGACGGTTCCGGGGCCCAGTGCTGGGATTTCCGCTTTGATTGCCAGTGGTTTAGCGCCTCAGCCTCATATTTTTTATGGTTTCTTGCCTCGTAAGTCTGGACAGCAGAAGGAATTTTTCGAGAGTAAAAAGGCTTATCCAGAGACACAGATCTTTTACGAATCTCCCCATAGGGTCAAGGCTACGCTGGAAAATATGTTGGAAGTCTATGGGGACCGCCCGGTGGTCTTGGTTCGGGAATTAACCAAAATCTATGAAGAATACCAACGAGGAAGGATTTCTGAGTTGATAGACTATCTGGCGGAGACTGCACTCAAGGGCGAGTGCCTCCTGATTGTGGCTGGTGCAAGTCTAGAGAAGGAAGACAAAGCGGATGCAGATCTCTTGGCTGAAATTGACAGCTTGGTCCAATCCGGTAGCAAGAAATCAGGCTATCAAGGAAGTGGCCAAAAAATACGGGCGTAATAAAAGTCAGCTCTATGCCCTTTATCATGAAGAAGACAGAAACTAGTCCTATTCGACTAGTTTTTTGTTCAAAATCCTCCTTTTGTTCGGGAATTTCCCCAAAAGAAAAATATCTTTGAAAGAATTATAGAAATTTTCTGAACATTGTGATATGATAGACAAAATACATTTTTGGAGGTAGGATATGACCATTTACAATTTTTCTGCTGGACCGGCAGTATTGCCCAAGGAAGTCTTGAAAAAAGCTCAGGCTGAGTTTTTAGACTATGCCCAAAGTGGCATGAGCGTGATGGAGCTGTCCCACCGATCCAAGGAATTTGACGACATTATCAAAGAAGCGGAGAGCTTGCTGCGTGAGCTCATGGCTATTCCGGACAATTACCGCGTGCTCTTCCTGCAGGGGGGAGCTTCTACTCAGTTTTCCATGATTCCCCTTAATCTCGCCAAGGGAGGCAAGGCCTATTACCTAGTAGCCGGATCTTGGGGAAAGAAAGCTTTACACAGAGGCAGTCAAGCTGGCTAAGACCGTGCCTTTTGAGCCTATTCTCTTGGCTTCGTCAGAGGACTTAAATTACACGGAAATTCCTTCTTTCGATGAAAAGGAGATTGATCCGCAGGCGGCTTATGTGCATCTGACTACCAATAATACTATCGAAGGAACGGCTATCTACGACCTGCCAGCGACCAATGGCGTGCCGATTGTGGCGGACATGTCTTCTAATATCCTTGCTGCTCAATACCGAGTAGAGGATTTCGGTTTGATTTATGCTGGGGCTCAGAAGAATATCGGACCTGCCGGTGTGACAGTGGTCATCATTCGTGAGGATTTGCTCAATGACGAGCCAGTTCTGTCTAGTATGCTGGACTACCGCATTCAGGCGGACAATGACTCTCTCTACAATACACCACCTACTTTCGCCATCTATATGGCCAAACTGGTCTTTGAGTGGGTTAAGGAGCTAGGTGGCGTAGCAGAAATGGAAAAGCGTAATCGTGAAAAATCTGGCCTTTTGTACGACTTCATTGAGCAGTCAGACTTTTACCGCAGTCCAGTCCGTTATAAGGAGCAGCGCTCAGTCGCCAATATTCCCTTTGTGTCTCCTAGCCAAGAGCTGGACGCCAAATTTAACAAAGAGGCTGCAGCAGCGGGATTCAAGAATATCAAGGGGCACCGCAGCGTAGGCGGCATGAGAGCTAGTCTCTACAATGCTTTTCCGCTCCAAGGTGTCAAGGACTTGATTGCCTTTATGCAGAAATTTGAAGAAGAAAATTCTTAAGAGAGGGAAACTATGGTCTTTAGTGTCAAAACCTTTAATAATATCAATCAAATCGGACTTAAGGAGCTGGGCAATACTTTTCAGATTGACGGAGATAAGTCTGACAATCCGGATGCTTATATCCTGCGCAGTCAAAACCTGCATGGACAGGAATTTCCAAGCAAGCTCAAAGCTATTGCGCGGGCAGGCGCAGGAACCAATAATATTCCTGTCGACCAGGCAACGGCTCAGGGAATTGTGGTCTTCAACACGCCAGGAGCTAATGCCAATGCGGTGAAAGAAGCAGTCTTGGCTTCCATTCTCCTGTCTGCGCGTGACTATATCGCAGCTAACAGTTGGGCTAACGGCCTTTCTGGAGATGATGTTCCCAAGCAAGTGGAAGCTGGTAAGAAGCAGTTTGCTGGGACAGAGATTGCAGAGAAGACTTTGGGAGTCATTGGGTTAGGAGCTATCGGCGGCCGTATTGCTAACGATGCCTATCGCCTGGGGATGAACGTCTTAGGCTATGATCCTTATGTATCCATTGAAACGGCTTGGAATATCTCTAGCCATGTCAAGCGGGTAGCAGACATTAAGGAAATCTTTGAGAAGAGTGATTATATCACTATTCATGTGCCCCTGACTGAGGATACACGAGCTACTTTTGATCAGGCTGCTTTTGGTCTCATGCAAAAAGGAACGACTCTTATCAACTTTGCCCGCGGCGAGCTGGTGGACAACGCTGCCCTCTTTGAAGCCTTGGAAGCAGGTGTTATCAAGCGCTATATCACAGACTTTGGTGTAGATGAGCTGCTCCGTCATCCGCAGATTACAGTCTTTCCGCATCTGGGCGGATCGACCGAAGAAGCTGAGCTCAACTGTGCCATTATGGCTGGGAAAACCATTCGACGCTTCATGGAAACAGGCGAGATTATCAACTCAGTGAATTTCCCTAATGTCCGTCAGGCTCTCTCAGCGCCTTATCGGATTACCCTGATTAACAAAAATGTACCGAATATTGTGGCTCGGATTTCAACAGCTGTTAGTGACTTGAATATCAATATCGACAATATCATTAATCGTTCCAAGGGTGATTATGCCTATACTTTGCTGGATCTGGATGAGTCAGACGAAAGCAAGATTCAGGAGCTGGTTGATAAATTTGAGAATAGCGATAATATTGTGCGCGTGCGTTTAATTAAGAAATAACAAAAAAATACGGCTTACATAAAAGTGATTTATATGCTAAATATCATAAGCAAAATATCATAGGAGTTATTATGTTTATTATTGATTTAACTTATAAAAAAGACCTAGTAGAAGTTGAAAAATATTTACCAGAGCATATTTCTTTTTTAGATAAATATTATGCATCTGGCCACTTTATCGCATCAGGACGGAAGAATCCTCGGACCGGTGGGATTATTTTAGTGAATACAGATAGTAAAGAAACTGTTCAAAAGATTATTTCAGAAGATCCTTTTTATATTCAAGAGATTGCAGCATATACTTTCACCGAGTTTTATCCGACAAAGTATTCGCAGCACTTCAAGAAAATATTGGATGAGGGTGATGTCTTGTAGAAGAAGCATTTGCTTTCTTTAACAGTAAGCATAGAAATTTCAAGCTATTTTGGAATTTTAGACCACAAAGGCTAGATATTAATAAGAATTGAGGTAAGTATGTTACAATTTATCGAATACCCAAAATGCTCTACTTGTCGCAAGGCAAAAGCTGAGCTGACTCAGTTGGGACTGGACTTTGAAGCAGTGGATATTGTCAAGGAAACGCCTAGTCAAGAGCAACTTCTGCAATGGATGACCAATTCTGATTTGGAAATCAAGTCTTTCTTTAATACCAGTGGTATCAAGTACCGAGAATTGGGGCTCAAGGATAAGGTGCCTCAGTTTTCTGCTGAGGAGGCAGCCGTACTTTTGGCGACCGACGGTATGCTGATTAAACGACCGCTGCTAGTCCAAGATGATCGGATTGTACAAGTTGGCTACCGAACAGAATACAAAGAACTAAATCTGTAATCAAAGATGGGAAATTTCCTGTCTTTTTATATTTTGCTGAAACAATTGAATTTGGCTAATCCATAGAGGCGCAGTATTTGATATGATTTCTAAGAAAGTCCCAATCAAAATCCTATAAAAGTTCTTCTTTTTATGAGAAAATAGAGGAAAAGATTGGAGGGATGTTTATGTCAGAAATTTATCTAGCGGGCGGTTGTTTCTGGGGCTTGGAGGAATATTTTTCTCGGATTGAAGGCGTTGAGGAAACGACAGTGGGCTATGCCAATGGACAAGTAGAGTCCACCAACTACCAGCTCATTCACCAGACCGACCATGCGGAGACGGTGCACTTGATTTATGACGAAGATAAAATCAGCTTGCGAGAAATTTTGCTCTACTATTTCCGAGTCATTGACCCCTTATCCATCAACAAACAGGGTAATGATATAGGACGTCAGTATCGGACAGGTGTTTACTATGTCCGTGAGGAAGATCGCGCCACTATCGAGCAGGTTTTTGCTGAACAGGAGGAGCAATTAGGGCAAAAGTTGGCTGTAGAGCTAGAGCCCTTGCGCCATTATATCTTGGCCGAGGATTATCATCAGGATTATCTCAAGAAAAATCCGACGGGTTATTGCCATATCAATGTCAAGGATGCTGAGCAGCCCTTGGTAGATGCGGGCCATTATCCTAAGCCTAGTCAGCAGCAACTCAAAGCAGTGCTAAGTGAGGAGGAGTATCAGGTGACCCAGCAGAGCGCAACGGAGCGCCCTTTCCATAATGCTTACAATAGCACTTTTAAGGCAGGGATTTATGTTGATGTGACGACAGGCGAGCCCCTCTTTTTTGCGGCCGACAAGTTTGAATCTGGTTGTGGCTGGCCTAGCTTTGCTCGTCCTATCGCTCGTGAGGTTATCAAGTATTATCAAGATTTGAGTCATGGCATGGAGCGAATTGAAGTACGGAGTCGCTCAGGAAATGCCCATCTGGGCCACGTCTTTACCGACGGTCCGCAGGAGTTAGGTGGCCTGCGCTATTGCATCAACTCAGCAGCTCTGCGCTTCATTCCTAGAGAGCAAATGGAAGAGGAAGGCTACGGCTACCTGCTACCCTATATGGACTAATACTCACTTTTGTTGCTTGTCAACCTTTTCAAAATCTAGCTAAACTAGACAGAAATAATCAGCTAATTTCCTCTTTTCTAATGCTCCAAGCATTTATATATGTAAATACCATAGAAAAGTGTATAATGGTTAGGAAAAGATAAATGTTATGGAAGGAATGCAAAATGGAGAAATTGGATATTACTACAATGTCTGATTATAAAAAGGTAGAAGCTGTTATTCAATTACTAATCGATGGAGTTTTGACCAGCTATCGTGTGGCGACGGATGCCAATATAAGCAAAATGAGCATCTTGACACTGGTCAAAGGTAGCAGCAAGATTAAGAATATTACTTATCAAACGGCTATTGCTCTGATTAATTGGTACGAAGAAAATCATGAAAAATACGGTATTACTATTCAATAAGTAGCCGATTTTTACAGGGATATATATATAACTAGAATTCTATGAGTGCTTGCTTGTGGGATTCTTTTACTGAAGGAAAGAATGGCCTTTCCATTATTGCAGGAAAGGCAAAAATTTCATATAATGGAAATAAGAAAAATGAGCGTAGGAATGTCTGCTGGTGGTAGCAGCCCGCTAAATTTTTTATAAGGAGAACTCAATGTCACAATTATCTGTTAATGCCATTCGCTTTTTAGGAATTGACGCGATTGAAAAGTCTAAGTCAGGTCACCCTGGCGTTGTTATGGGGGCTGCGCCGATGGCTTACGACCTATTTACCAAACAACTGCGTATCAATCCAGCAGAGCCAAATTGGATTAACCGCGATCGCTTCGTTCTATCTGCAGGACACGGCTCTATGTTGCTTTATGCCCTGCTCTACCTGTCTGGCTTTAAAGATGTCAGCATGGAGGAAATCAAAAACTTCCGCCAATGGGGCTCTAAGACACCAGGTCACCCAGAGTTTGGTCATACAGCTGGAGTTGATGCGACGACTGGACCATTGGGACAAGGGATTTCTACAGCGACTGGATTTGCTCAAGCAGAGCGTTTCTTGGCTGCTAAGTACAACCGTGATGGTTATCCGATTTTCGACCATTACACTTATGTCATCTGTGGTGATGGCGATTTGATGGAGGGTGTTTCAGCTGAGGCTGCTTCTTACGCTGGTCTGCAAAAGCTTGACAAGCTGGTTGTCCTCTACGATTCAAATGATATCAACTTGGACGGGGAAACCAAAGATTCCTTTACAGAAGATGTTCGTGCCCGCTATGAAGCGTATGGTTGGCATACTGCCTTGGTAGAAGATGGAACAGACCTTGCAGCGATTGATGCGGCTATCAATGAAGCGAAGGCTTCTGGCAAGCCATCTTTGATTGAAGTCAAGACGATTATCGGATATGGTTCACCAAACAAGCAAGGAACCAATGCAGTTCACGGTGCGCCTCTTGGAGCAGAAGAAGCGGAAGCTACTCGTCAAGCCTTGGGTTGGGACTATGCGCCATTTGAGATTCCTGAGGAAGTCTATACTGACTACCGTACAAATGTGGCAGAGCGTGGTGCAGCGGCTTACGATGCTTGGAAACAGCTAGTAGAGGACTACAAGCAAGCTTATCCAGAATTGGCAGCAGAAGTAACAGCTATCATTGCTGGTCAGGATCCAGTAGAAATCAAACCAGAAGATTTCCCAGTGCTTGAAAATGGCTTCTCTCAAGCGACCCGTAATTCTAGCCAAGATGCCCTCAATGCAGCAGCTAAGGTGCTTCCAACTTTCCTCGGCGGTTCTGCTGACTTGGCTCATTCTAATATGACCTACATCAAGGAAGACGGCCTGCAGGACGATGCCCACCGTCTCAACCGCAATATCCAATTTGGTGTGCGCGAGTTTGCTATGGGAACTATTCTCAATGGTATGGCGCTTCATGGTGGTCTTCGCGTTTACGGCGGTACCTTCTTCGTCTTCTCAGACTATGTCAAGGCAGCTGTCCGTTTGTCTGCCCTTCAAGGCTTGCCAGTGACTTATGTCTTCACTCACGACTCAATTGCAGTTGGTGAAGATGGACCGACTCATGAGCCGATTGAGCATTTGGCTGGTCTGCGTGCTATTCCAAACCTGACTGTTCTTCGCCCAGCAGATGCGCGTGAAACTCAGGCAGCTTGGTACTTGGCTCTTAAGAGTCAATCTACTCCGACTGCTCTGGTCTTGACCCGTCAAAATCTGACAGTCGAAGAAGGAACAGACTTTGACAAAGTAGCTAAAGGTGCTTATGTGGTTTACGAAACAGCATCAGATTTCGATACTATCTTGCTGGCTTCTGGTTCTGAGGTTAATTTGGCTGTTGCAGCTGCTAAAGCACTTGCAGCAGAAGGTGCTAAAATTCGCGTGGTCAGCGTGCCATCAACAGAGCTTTTTGATGCTCAAGATGCAGCCTACAAAGAAGAAATTCTGCCAAATGCAGTTCGTCGCCGCGTAGCGATTGAGATGGCAGCTAGCCAGCCTTGGTACAAGTATGTCGGTCTAGACGGTGCAGTTATCGGAATCGACCAGTTCGGTGCCTCTGCTCCAGCAAGCAAAGCTTTGGAAGAATACGGCTTTACAGTTGAACACGTAGCAGAAGTTGTTAAAAATCTGAAATAAAAAGACATAAAATCAGGGTGTTGCTCATCCTGATTTTTTTGGAAATTATTTTCCTGCCTTGTCAAACGGGGCAAAATCTGCTATAGTAATTAGTAGATGAATTCCAAAGGAGAAGAGAAATGAATCCAACAATGATGATTATTTTTTTCGTTGTACTAGTAGGAATGATGTATTTCCAAGTACGGACACAGAAAAAGCAAGCTGAAAAACGGATGGAGAGCCTTAATAAACTGCAGAAAGGCTATGAAGTCATTACTATTGGTGGTCTTTACGGAACTGTTGACGAAGTTGATTCAGAGCGTAAGACTGTTGTCTTGGACGTAGACGGTGTTTTCTTAACATTTGAATTAGCAGCCATTAAGACTGTTTTGCCATTGACAGAAGGTATCCCAGCTGCTGCGGGAGTGGAAGGCGATATCGCTGTGTCTGATGAAGATACTGCCATTGAAGAATAGGATATAGGACAGTCGAGAGGCTGTCTTTTTTATTTTAAGGACATATTGTAAACTCATCTTTTACAATATTATAGTTGCACAACACTAGCGAAACCTGCTTGCATACACTACCAGCTATTCATCATCAGCTCTGATAGACGAAAAATCAGCTCTCCTGCCCACATTTAAAGGATTTATGATATAATGAAATGATAAAACTTTAAATAGGATAAAAAATATGTTTAGTTTTAAGAAAAAAGAAAAGCTCGATGGGACCTTGCTTGTTCCCAAGCATATAGGCATTATCATGGATGGCAATGGTCGTTGGGCTAAAAAACGTATGCAGCCGCGCGTCTTTGGACATAAGGCAGGTATGGAAGCCTTGCAAGAAGTGACGATTGCAGCTAAGGAGATGGGTGTGCAGGTCTTGACAGTCTATGCCTTTTCAACGGAAAACTGGACGCGACCAGAAAAAGAAGTGTCCTTCATTATGAATTTGCCGGTTGAGTTTTATGATCGCTATGTGCCAGAATTGCACAGAAACAATGTAAAAATTCAAATGATTGGCGATACGAAGCGACTTCCTAAAGCTACTTTTGAGGCCTTGGAGAAGGCTGAAGATCTGACTCGCTTGAATACAGGGCTGATTTTGAACTTCGCCCTGAACTACGGTGGACGAGCTGAAATCAATCAAGCAGTTCAGAAGCTTGCCCAAGATGTTTTAGATGCGAAAGTTCAGCCAGCAGATATTACAGAGGAAATGCTTGGAGATTATCTCTACACCAGCAGTCTGCCTGTAGGTTTACGGGATCCCGACTTGGTCATTCGTACAAGTGGCGAGCTGCGCCTTAGCAATTTTCTGCCTTGGCAGACAGCATATAGCGAGTTGTATTTTACAGATATCCTTTGGCCGGATTTCGATGAGAAGGCTTTGAAGGATGCGGTTGTAGAATATAATCGTCGCAATCGACGCTTTGGCGGTGTATAAAGGAGGATGAAAAAGATGAGTTTAGATTTACAAAGACGCCTTCTTTTTGGAGGAATTGCTCTAGCTATTTTTATTCCTTTAGTGAAGATGGGAGGGATTCCCTTCCAGATCAGCGTTGGCCTTCTAGCCATGCTGGCAGTACATGAATTGCTCAAGATGAAGGGGCTTCCGACAGCTACCTTAGAGGGTGGATTGGCTATGCTGGCAGCTTTTGTCTTAACCCTGCCACTTGAGAACTACCTAAAATTTTTACCTGTGGATGGCAATGTGATGGCTTATGGCTTGGTCGTTTTCGTCTTGCTAGGAGCGACTGTTTTAGGTTCCTCTTATAGCTTTGAAGATGCGGCTTATCCGATTGCTTCTAGTTTTTATGTTGGTCTAGGTTTTAATGCTTTGATCGATGCCCGTTTGGTGAATGTAGACAAGGTTTTGCTGGCCCTCTTTATCGTCTGGACCACAGACAGTGGAGCCTATCTGGTCGGTACTCGCTACGGGCGGAGAAAATTATTGCCAAAAGTGTCACCAAATAAAACCATTGAAGGCAGTATTGGAGGAATTCTATCAGCCGTGCTGGTTTCTGCAATTTTTATGTTTATTCGTCCGCAAGTTGCCACTCCGTATAGCTTTGTGACCATGCTGCTCTTGACAGTTGTCTTTAGTATTGCTGGCCAATTCGGCGACTTGGTAGAGAGCGCCATCAAGCGTCACTTTGGTGTCAAAGACTCAGGGAAGTTTATTCCTGGTCACGGCGGCGTTTTGGATCGCTTTGATAGCTTGCTTTTTGTCTTTCCACTGATGCACTTCTTCGGCTTGTTCTAAGAAGTTTGGAGGACAAGCAGCCTAAAGCCCTCTTGGCTTAATGAACATCTTAAGAGAAAGATTACACTTATGCAGATTATTACATTTATTATTATTTTTGGGATCATCGTGGTGGTTCATGAGTTTGGACATTTCTACTTTGCCAAAAAATCAGGCATTCTAGTTCGTGAGTTTGCCATTGGGATGGGGCCGAAAATCTTTGCTCATATTGGCAAGGATGGAACAGCCTACACGATTCGGATTCTCCCGCTAGGTGGATATGTCCGCATGGCTGGCTGGGGCGAGGATTCGACAGAAATCAAAACAGGTACGCCAGCAAGTCTAACTCTGAATGAAGAGGGAAAAGTCGTCCGCATCAATCTGTCTGGCAAGAAAATCGATCAGACGGCTCTGCCTATGAATGTGACCAGTTTGATTTTGAAGAAAAGCTGGAGATTACAGGGCTGGTCTTGGATGAGCCCAAGACTTATTCTGTTGACCACGATGCGACCATTGTTGAGGAAGACGGAACGGAAGTTCGGATTGCTCCGCTGGATGTTCAGTATCAAAATGCGACTATCTGGGGACGTCTCATCACCAATTTTGCTGGTCCCATGAACAATTTCATTTTGAGTATTCTAGTTTTTATGTTCTTAGCTTTTCTGCAAGGCGGTGTCCAAGATGAAAACAGCAATCATTTTCAGGTGCTGGAAGGTGGTGCTGTTGCCAAGGCAGGGGTGAAAAGCGATGACCAGATTCTGAAAGTCAACAATTATGAGATTGCAAACTGGGATGACCTAACCAAAGCAGTGTCAGCAGCGACGAAAGATAAGGCAGATGTACCAAAATTGACCATCACTTATAAGAGCGAGGGTCAGACTCACAAGGTAGATATTGAACCTAAAAAAGAGGGGGATCGCTATCTATTGGGCGTTTCACCTGCTATCAAGACTGGTTTTTGGGACAAGGTGATCGGAGGCTTTACCGCTACTTGGACGACCACAGGTCGGATTTTGACAGCCTTGAAAGATTTGATTTTTAACTTTAATTTAAATAAATTAGGTGGCCCAGTTGCTATTTATAATGTCAGCAGTCAGGCTGCTCAACAGGGCTTGCCGGCTATTCTGAGTCTCTTAGCCATGCTGTCTCTTAATATCGGGATCTTTAATCTAATTCCGATTCCAGCTTTGGACGGTGGAAAAATTGTCCTCAATATCCTTGAGGCCATCCGTCGCAAACCCTTGAAACGGGAAACAGAAAGCTATGTTACCCTTGCAGGGGTAGCTGTCATGGTTGTCCTCATGATTGCTGTGACTTGGAATGATATTATGAAATTGTTCTTCTAACATTTTAAAAGATTGAAAAATATTCTATGAAGGAGTTTTGTTTTTATGAAACAAAGTAAAATGCTAATCCCAACGCTGCGCGAAATGCCAAGCGATGCTCAGGTTATCAGCCACGCCCTTATGTTGCGGGCTGGCTATGTTCGCCAAGTTTCTGCGGGAGTTTACTCTTATCTGCCACTGGCTAACCGTGTCATTGAGAAAGCTAAAAAAATCATGCGGGAAGAGTTTGATAAGATTGGTGCAGTTGAAATGCTGGCGCCTGCCTACTCAGTGCGGACCTCTGGCGCGAGTCAGGTCGTTACGAGACCTACGGTGAAGACCTCTATAAATTAAAAAACCGTGAAAAGTCAGACTTTATCCTAGGTCCTACACATGAAGAGACCTTTACTTCTATTGTCCGTGACTCTGTTAAATCTTACAAGCAATTGCCGCTTAACCTTTATCAAATCCAGCCTAAGTACCGCGATGAAAAACGCCCACGTAATGGACTTCTTCGTACCCGTGAGTTTATCATGAAAGACGGTTATAGTTTCCATGCCAACTATGATAGTTTGGATGTGACTTATGATGAGTACAAATCTGCTTATGAGAAAATCTTCACTCGCAGCGAACTAGATTTCAAAGCCATTATCGGTGACGGTGGCGCTATGGGTGGTAAGGACAGCCAAGAATTTATGGCGATCACGCCTGCTCGTACAGATCTTGACCGTTGGGTGGTTTTGGACAAGTCAGTTGCCTCATTTGATGAAATTCCTGCAGAAGTGCAAGAAGAAATCAAGGCAGAATTGCTTAAATGGATGGTTTCTGGTGAAGATACCATTGCCTACTCAAGTGAGTCTAGCTATGCGGCCAACCTAGAAATGGCAACCAATGCTTACAAACCAAACAAAAAAGTAGTGACTGAAGCAGAGTTGGTGCGTGTGGAAACTCCTGACTGCAAGACCATTGATGAGGTAGCAGCTTTCCTACAAGTTGATACAGAAGAAACAATCAAGACCTTGGTCTACATGGCTGATGACAAGCCTGTTGCAGCCCTTTTAGTTGGAAATGACCAACTCAACGAAGTCAAGCTGAAAAATCATTTGGGAGCTGATTTCTTTGAAGTCGCTAGTGAAGAGGATGTTCGTCAGCTCTTGGGCGCAGGCTTTGGTTCTCTAGGACCAGTCAATCTGCCAGAAGATGTGACTATTATCGCGGACCGTAGAGTCCAAGACCTTTCTAACGCTGTAGCAGGAGCCAATGAAGATGGCTACCACCTGACTGGTGTTAATCCAGGCCGTGATTTTAGCCCTGAATATGTGGATATCCGCGAAGTTCGTGAAGGTGAAGTGTCTCCGGACGGTCAAGGTATCCTCAAGTTTGCTCGTGGGATTGAGATTGGGCACATCTTCAAGCTGGGAACACGCTACTCTGACAGTATGAATGCCAATGTCTTGGACGAAAATGGCCGAGCAGTACCAATGATTATGGGCTGCTATGGTATCGGTGTCAGCCGTCTCCTCTCTGCTGTTATGGAGCAACACGCTCGTCTCTTTGTCAATAAAACTCCTAAGGGTGAATTCCGCTATGCTTGGGGTATCAACTTCCCTAAAGAACTGGCACCATTTGACGTGCACTTGATTCCGGTCAATGTCAAGGACGAGGAAGCTCTGGCTCTGACTGACCAAATCGAGGCTAACTTGCTAAGTGCCGGTTATGAGGTCTTGGTGGATGATCGCAATGAGCGCGCTGGTGTCAAGTTCAGCGACAGCGATTTGATTGGTCTTCCAATCCGTGTGACAGTTGGTAAGAAAGCCGCAGAAGGCATCGTCGAAGTCAAGATCAAGGCTACTGGCGATACCATTGAAGTCCACGCCGATAATCTGCTAGAAACTCTGTCTATTTTGACAAAATAAAAACAACTGCCAGTTTTATCTGGCAGTTTTCTTTTGCTTATTAGCCTTGAAAATGCTATAGTAGGGAAAAATAGATTGGAGGAATGAATGATGGGATTATTCAGCGGTTTATTGGGCAATGCCTCTCAGAAAGATATTGAAAAACTGAAAGAGAATTGGAGAATATTCTGACGCCAGCAGAAAATGTGGAGTTGGCTTTCAGCCTCATTCGCGACTTGATTGTCTTTACAGATAAGCGGTTGATCTTGGTGGACAAGCAGGGAGTGACAGGAAAGAAAACTGCTTATAAGTCATATCCTTATCGCTCCATTTCTCGCTTTTCGGTGGAAACGGCTGGCCACTTTGACCTAGACGCTGAGCTGAAAATCTGGGTTTCCAGTGCTGAGGAACCAGCCGAAACCTTAACTTTCCGAAGTGATAAAAGTGTCATTGCTATCCAAAAAGCGCTGGCAGAAGCAGTATTGAGATAAAAAGCGGTTTCAACCGCTTTTTTTGCAAACAAAAACTAACCATAGCTTTTCAGCTCGGTTAGTTCATAAATAGAGATTGACGATCTGGAATACTTCCTATCTAGTTGTCTTCACTAGGGAAAGATTCACCAAAATGCAGCTCAGAGTATGGAGTTTCAAAATGACCTCCGTCATAAGTTACCTTGACTGAAGTTATTCCAAAGTCAACGATTATTGGTTTTGCAGCAGTTATAAAGACATAGCGATTAGCGTTTTGTTTTATATCATAGACTTTTACTGCTCCGTAAATGGAATCGGAAGAATAGATATCTCCATTTTTAGTCGATTTGCTTATTTCAATGGTCTTCTTAGTAGGAGAGTAGGATAAATTATAGGCTTCTTTTTTTCCGATGCCTTGTGTAATAAAAGTTTCGTTGTCATCACTTTTAGCTTGAAAGTGAATAAAATTTTTATCAAAACTTTGCTGAGCGTTGTTCATGACGAGAAATACATTTACTCCCCATGCAGCTAAGCCCAAAATAAGAAGAGAAGCGATACCAATAAAAACAGTTTTTTTAGTTAAGCGCATAAAAACTCCTTGAAAATCATGCTATTGGAGAAATGAAAGCCAATAGCTTGCTCTAAAAAATATTCCCTAAGTTTTTTCTTGCTGGCGAACTAAGGACTTGGCTAGCAAGACAGGATAGTTTCTAAAGTGAAAGAAATCAGTCAGAAAAGATTTCATTCTTCTGTGAATCCTTGAGATAGCAGAAAAGCAAAGAAATCTTCGGGCTTTTCCTTAATCTTTTTGAATAGGTTATCTTTAGTTGTTTCCCCTAAAGCAGCCATGACTTGTTGTTCTTTTGCTTTGCTGAGATCAAAGTGGGCAACTTGTGCAACGGTTTTCTTGTCCTCTGAAACTTTGACTTCAAGTGTGACTCCATCTAACTTGCTGAATTTATCATAAAAGTCACCAGCTTTTAATTCTTCTTGATAAATGTTGCTGATTTCTTCAGGACTCTTACTTTGTTCGTCCTCTTGAGTCGGTTTCGTAGCCATAAAATCGAAGGCTCGAATCTTATCTTTTTGATAATAAGCGACAATTTTATTATTGTATCCGTTAGGCATGTTGTAAGCAAAAGTCTTGGTTTTTACTTTCTCTTCTTTTTTTGGCTTGCTTTGGCTCTGACTTTGGTTGGGTTTGTTTTCGTGCTTAGTTTGCTTAGGCATGCTGCAGGCAGTCAAAGCCAGCAGACAGGCGCTAGCTAGTAAAATTTTCTTCACAGTTAAGACTCCTTTTGATAAATGTTTTTTCTATTATATCATAACTTAGTTTTAAGACAAGAAAATATATAAATATATAGGTATCAACAACTTTACTCCGCTCTTTTTCTATCGAAAAAAGTGCTGATTTATGGTAAAATAGGGTCACTACTGTACGAGGAAATGTCATGTCAAACAAGTTTGAAATTTTAATGCATCAGCTGGATATGCCACTGGAAATGAGAAATTCAGAGGCCTTTTTGAATGCAGAAATCGAGAAGGTTCTGGTCCACAAGGTCAGTCGGGTCTGGGAGTTTCATTTTTCTTTTTCAGATATATTGCCTATTGAGATTTTTCGGGAATTGCAGAGGCGCTTAGCTCAAGAGTTTTCTAAGACGGGCAATCAAGCCGTTTTTGAAATTCACTGTCAGAATCCTCAGGTATCGGACGAGCTCTTGCAGGCTTATTACCAGCTGGCCTTTGAGGAAGGGCCTTGTGCTAGTCATGGCTTCAAGAGCCTGTATCAGGATTTGCGGGTTCATTTGGATGGGGACAAGCTGCTGATTGAGGGGGCTTCGACCATTGATACGGAGCATTTTCGTAAGAATCACCTGCCAAATCTCAGTCGCCAGCTGGTCAAATACGGCTTCCCTCATCTGACTTGTCAGGTGCAGCACAGTGATGAGCTGACCCAGCAGCAAGCGGAGAATTTCAAGCGGAGAATGACAAGATTGTTCAGGCGGCTAATGAAGAGGCACTCAAAGCCATGGAATCCCTGCAACAGATGGCACCACCGCCAGAGGAAAAGCCGACTTATGATTTCCAAGCTCGAAAGGCTGCGGCTAAACCAAATCTGGATAAGGCAGAGATTACTCCTATGATCGAAGTTCAGACTGAGGAAAACCGTCTGGTTTTCGAGGGAATGGTCTTTGACTTGGAGCAGAAGGTTACTCGGACCGGCCGAGTCTTGCTTAACTTCAAAATGACAGACTACACTTCTAGCTTCTCCTTGCAAAAATGGATGAAAAACGAAGAAGAAGCCAAGAAGTTTGACGTGATTAAGAAAGGCGCCTGGCTGCGGGTGCGGGGAAATGTGGAGATGAACAATTTCACCCGCGACCTGACCATGAATGTGCAGGATGTTCAGGCTGTTACCCACTATGAGCGCAAGGACTTGATGCCTGAGGGCCAGAAGCGGGTTGAGTTTCACGCCCATACCAATATGTCTACTATGGACGCCTTACCTGAGGTCGAGGAAATCGTGGCAACGGCAGCCAAGTGGGGCCACAAGGCTGTCGCCATTACTGACCATGGCAATGTGCAGAGCTTTCCCCATGGCTACAAGGCTGCCAAGAAGGCTGGTATTCAGCTGATTTACGGTATGGAGGCCAATATTGTAGAAGACCGGGTTCCTATCGTCTACAATGAAGTGGACATGGAGCTGAGCGATGCGACCTATGTGGTCTTTGACGTGGAAACGACAGGACTTTCAGCGGTTTACAATGACTTGATTCAGGTCGCAGCCAGCAAGATGCACAAGGGCAATATTATCGCTGAGTTTGATGAGTTTATCAATCCGGGTCATCCTCTGTCGGCCTTTACGACGGATCTGACCGGGATTACAGATGAGCATGTCCGCAATGCCAAACCACTGGAGCAGGTGCTGAAAGAATTTCAGGAATTTTGCCAGGACAGTGTCCTTGTTGCCCATAATGCTACCTTTGACGTGGGCTTTATGAATGTCAATTATGAGCGGCATGGCCTGCCGAAAATTACCCAGCCTGTCATTGACACGCTGGAATTTGCCCGTAACCTCTATCCAGAGTACAAGCGTCATGGTCTGGGGCCTTTGACCAAGCGTTTCCAGATTGCTTTGGAGCACCACCACATGGCCAACTATGACGCAGAAGCGACGGGTCGCCTCCTCTTTATCTTTATCAAGGATGTGGCTGAAAAGCATGGTGTGACCAATCTCAAGGATTTGAATACGGATCTGGTCGATGAGAATTCTTACAAGAAGGCTCGGGTCAAGCATGCGACTATTTATGTAAAAAATCAGACGGGGCTCAAGAATATTTTCAAGTTAGTCAGTCTGTCCAATACCAAGTATTTCGAAGGTGTTCCTCGGATTCCACGGACCGTGCTGGATGCCCATCGTGAAGGCCTGATTCTGGGCTCAGCCTGTTCAGAAGGCGAAGTCTATGATGCTGTTGTCTCTCAGGGGGTGGATGCGGCTGTCGAAGTAGCCAAGTATTATGACTTTATCGAGGTCATGCCACCGGCTATCTATGAGCCGCTGATTGCCAAGGAGCAGATCAAGGACCAAGAAGAACTGCAGACCATAATTCGCAATCTGATTGAGGTTGGCGATCGCTTGGGCAAGCCTGTCCTTGCGACGGGGAACGTCCACTATATCGAGCCGGAAGAAGAAATCTATCGAGAGATTATCGTCCGTAGTCTCGGTCAGGGAGCCATGATTAACCGGACTATTGGTCATGGTGAAAATGCCCAGCCGGCTCCGCTTCCTAAGGCTCACTTCCGGACCACCAATGAGATGCTGGACGAATTTGCCTTTCTAGGCGAGGATTTGGCTAAGAAGCTGGTCATCACCAATCCGAATCAGCTGGCGGAGACCTTTGAGCCGGTAGAGGTAGTCAAGGGCGACCTCTATACGCCTTTCATTGACAAGGCTGAGGAGACAGTTGCCGAGCTGACCTACCAAAAGGCCTTTGAGATTTATGGCAATCCGCTGCCAGATATCGTGGACTTGCGGATCGAAAAAGAGCTGACTTCCATCTTGGGGAATGGCTTTGCCGTGATTTATCTGGCTTCGCAGATGCTGGTGCAGCGCTCCAATGAGCGGGGCTATCTGGTAGGCTCGCGGGGGTCTGTCGGATCCAGTTTTGTTGCGACCATGATTGGGATTACCGAGGTTAATCCTTTGTCGCCCCACTATGTCTGTGGCAAATGCCAATACAGCGAGTTCATCACGGACGGCTCCTATGGTTCTGGCTTCGACATGCCGGATAAGGACTGCCCAGAATGTGGTCACAATCTGAGCAAGAACGGTCAGGATATTCCATTTGAGACCTTCCTTGGATTTGACGGGGACAAGGTACCCGATATTGATTTGAACTTCTCGGGGGAAGATCAGCCTAGCGCCCACTTGGACGTACGGGATATCTTTGGTGAGGAGTATGCCTTTCGTGCAGGAACGGTTGGTACGGTGGCTGCTAAGACGGCTTATGGCTTTGTCAAGGGATACGAGCGCGACTATGGGAAGTTCTACCGAGACGCCGAAGTTGAGCGTTTGGCGCAGGGAGCTGCCGGAGTCAAGCGGACGACTGGACAACACCCGGGCGGAATCGTTGTTATCCCTAACTACATGGATGTTTATGACTTTACACCAGTCCAATATCCAGCTGACGATGTGACGGCCGAGTGGCAGACTACCCACTTTAACTTCCACGATATCGATGAAAATGTCCTCAAGCTAGACGTTCTGGGACACGATGATCCAACCATGATTCGGAAGCTTCAGGACTTGTCTGGCATTGATCCAAATGACATCCCTATGGATGACGCTGGTGTCATGGCCCTCTTTTCTGGAACAGACATTCTGGGGGTGACTGAGGAGCAAATCGGCACGCCGACTGGTATGCTGGGGATTCCGGAGTTTGGGACTAATTTTGTACGGGGCATGGTTGACGAGACCCATCCGACCACCTTTGCGGAGCTCTTACAGCTATCTGGTCTCTCTCATGGTACGGATGTTTGGCTGGGTAATGCTCAGGACTTGATCAAGCAAGGGATTGCTGACCTATCCACCGTTATCGGCTGTCGGGACGACATCATGGTTTACCTCATGCACAAGGGCTTGGATCCTAAGATGGCCTTTACGATCATGGAGCGCGTGCGGAAGGGCCTTTGGCTGAAGATTTCTGAAGAAGAGCGCAATGGCTATATCTCAGCCATGAAGGAAAACAATGTGCCAGAATGGTATATCGAGTCCTGTGGAAAGATCAAGTACATGTTCCCCAAGGCCCATGCGGCAGCCTACGTTATGATGGCCCTGCGGGTGGCCTACTTCAAGGTGCATCATCCGATTTATTACTATTGTGCTTATTTCTCCATCCGGGCTAAGGCCTTTGATATCAAGACTATGAGTGGTGGCCTTGATGCCGTCAAACGCCGGATGAACGAAATCGCTGAAAAGCGCAAGAACAACGAAGCCTCCAATGTAGAAATTGACCTTTATACGACTCTGGAAATCGTCAATGAAATGCTGGAGCGGGGCTTCAAATTCGGCAAGCTAGATCTTTACAAGAGCCACGCGACCGAGTTTCTCATCGAAGGAGATACCCTTATCCCGCCTTTCTCTACCATGGACGGTCTGGGTGATAACGTTGCCCGCCAATTAGTTAGAGCGCGGGAAGAAGGTGAATTCCTTTCTAAGACAGAGCTCCGCAAACGTGGCGGCCTCTCTAGCACCCTAGTTGAAAAAATGGACGACATGGGCATTCTGGGCAATATGCCAGAGGATAACCAGTTGAGTTTGTTTGATGAGTTTTTCTAAAATATAGAAAGAGGTTTTTATGAAATTGACCATTTCCGCTCAGGATAAGCCTGCGCAAAAGGTGTTTGCTTACCAGCTGGAGTTTGATCCAGATACGATTTTGAAAATGACCGCTTTGATTTGCGGTACGGTGGCAGCGGTTAGCCTGCTGTCCCTGTTTAAAGAGAAATAAAAAAAGAAAAGGAGAAGCAGAATGGTTTTACCAAATTTTAAAGAAAATCTAGAAAAATACGCCAAACTATTGGTTGCCAATGGTATCAATGTGCAGCCGGGTCACACAGTGGCGCTCAATATTGATGTGGAGCAGCGTGAGCTGGCTCACTTGATTGTCAAGGAAGCCTATGCCTTGGGTGCGCATGAGGTTATCGTCCAGTGGACAGATGATGTGATCAACCGTGAGAAATTCCTCCACGCGCCGATGGAGCGTCTGGACAATGTGCCAGAATATAAGATTGCTGAGATGAACTATCTCTTGAAGAACAAGGCCAGCCGTCTTGGTGTCCGTTCTTCTGATCCAGGTGCCTTGAACGGAGTGGATGCGGACAAGCTTTCAGCTTCTGCAAAAGCTATGGGGCTTGCGATGAAGCCGATGCGAATTGCAACCCAATCCAACAAGGTTAGCTGGACTGTAGCAGCAGCTGCTGGACTTGAGTGGGCTAAGAAAGTCTTTCCAAATGCCACAAGCGATGAAGAAGCAGTTGATCTCCTTTGGGACCAAATCTTCAAAACTTGCCGTGTCTACGAAGAAGATCCTGTTAAGGCTTGGGAAGAGCATGCTGCTATCCTTAAGAGCAAGGCAGAAATGCTCAATAAAGAACAATTCTCAGCCCTTCATTACACAGCGCCAGGAACAGATTTGACACTTGGCTTGCCAAAGAACCACGTTTGGGAATCAGCTGGTGCTATCAATGCACAGGGCGAAGGATTCTTGCCAAATATGCCAACAGAAGAAGTCTTTACGGCTCCTGACTTCCGTCGTGCAGATGGCTATGTGACCTCTACAAAACCACTTAGCTATAATGGAAATATCATCGAAGGGATTAAAGTGACCTTTAAAGACGGACAAATCGCAGATATCACTGCTGAGAAGGGTGATCAGGTCATGAAAGACCTTGTCTTTGAAAATGCGGGTGCGCGTGCCTTGGGTGAATGTGCCTTGGTACCAGATCCAAGTCCAATTTCTCAGTCAGGCATTACCTTCTTTAACACGCTTTTCGATGAGAATGCTTCAAACCACTTGGCTATCGGTGCAGCTTATGCAACTAGCGTCGTTGGTGGGGCAGAGATGAGCGAAGAAGAGCTTGAAGCTGCGGGCCTCAACCGTTCAGATGTTCACGTGGACTTTATGATTGGTTCGAATCAAATGGATATCGATGGTATCCGTGAGGATGGAACACGAGTTCCTATCTTCAGAAATGGAGACTGGGCAATCTAAGATTTTAAGTTGTTTTGACGGGCACTTTTAATCTGACAGCTCCCACCTGCTTCTTGAAAAGTATTCTTAGAAACATAGAAAGAAGGATCCTATATGATTGGTAGTATGTTTGTCGGTTTTATTATTGGTCTCATGGCTGGGGCTATTACCAGCCGCGGGGAGCGTATGGGCTGTATCGGAAAAATCCTCTTGGGCTGGTTTGGTTCATGGCTGGGGCAATTGCTTTTTGGCCACTGGGGACCGATGTTAGCGGACACAGCCATTCTTCCCTCAGTCTTGGGCGCTGTGATCCTCTTGGCTCTTTTCTGGGATCGAGGCACCTAGAATAGTGTAAAAGAAATACCTAGACGTGAAAACGTCTAGGTATTTTTGATTGCAAATATGGTCGTTTATTCCAGCACCAGCATGCCGTCTTTCACTGCAAATGGCTCTTTTTCGTTGATGCGGTCGTAAAACATGATGCCGTTGATATGGTCAATCTCGTGTTGAACCACGATAGAATTATAGCCTTTGAGTTTGATGCGGTGTTTTTGACCGTCCTTGTCAAAGTAATCCACGGTCACTCGTGCATGACGCACAACATAGCCTGGCACCTCTCGGTCAACGGATAGGCAGCCTTCTCCATCAGCCAGAGCAGCATCTTGCACAGAGTGGGCAACAATTTTTGGATTGTACATGACCTGAGCCAGTGAGTAGGCTTCTTTAGGCGGATTTCCTTCTTCGTCCTCCAGATTTGGCACTAGCACAGCGATAATCCGCTTAGAAATATCCAGCTGAGGCGCTGCTAGACCAACTCCGCCACGGAGCCCCATTTTTTCAGCCATGACAGGATCTTGAGAATGTTTCAAGAACTGCATCATTTTCTCACCTAAAATGATTTCCTGATCAGATAGGGGAAAGCTGACTTCTTCAGCCACCGCACGCAAGGTAGGATTCCCCTCACGGATAATGTCGCTCATATCGATCAAATGAGCTGCTTTGGTTAATTTATCCATAACCGATTTTTTTTCACTAACAGACATGATTCTCTCCTTTTTCTTTCTTTCATCATAACACAAATCCTGCCAGAAATAAAGAAAGGGCTTGTCCTTTTATCAGAGGAGAAATTTTTCGAAAGAATATTCTTTTTAATGGCCGAATTTTTAAGAAAAGATGATTGCGTCTTTTTATAAAAAGCTGTATGATAGAATGAGTGTGATTTTTAAAGGAAAATAGAATGAAAAAGTTTATGGAAAAAGTGAGTATTCTCTCACTTTCTTTAGTGTTGACGACCTCCTTTTCGATTTCCAGTGCCCAATCGGCTATGTTTGCTTTTTATAAAGACCTGCCGGAAAGTTGGATAGAATTGTTGGTTTCTCTCCCATCGGCTGGGATTATGCTCATGCTAATCTTAAATGGTTTGGTGGAGAAATATTTATCGGAACGAAAGATGATTGTGACGGGGCTCTTGATTTTCGCTCTTTGCGGCTTTGTTCCTCTCGTGAATAAGGCATACTGGGTGATTTTTGTCTCGCGTCTGATCTTTGGTATGGGAGTTGGTTTGCTCAATGCCAAGGCCATTTCGATTATTAGCGAACGTTATGAGGGCAAGGAACGGATTCAGACCCTCGGTCTACGTGGATCGGCTGAAGTTGTCGGGACGGCTCTCTTGACGCTTGGAGTGAGCCAGTTGCTTCGCTTTGGCTGGGAAATTTCTTTCTTGGTCTATGCGTCGGGGTTGATTGTTCTAGCCCTCTATCTGCTCTTTGTGCCTTATGGCAAGGAGGAGAAGCATCATGAGGCTCATCAGGAAGGCAAAGGCTTGACAGCTGCACAGTGGTTTTTGACAATCGGCCCTAGCCCTAGTAGCAGCGGTGATTGTCTTGACGAATGTGGTCATCAACGTGCGCGTGCCCGGACTGGTTGAAAAGTCTGGTATGGGGAATGTTCAGACAGCAGGTTTGATTCTTTCAACCATGCAGTTGATTGGTATTGCCGCAGGCTTGTCCTTTGCCCCTCTTCTTCATTATTTCAAGGAAAATCTATTGACAGTTGCAGGAGTGGTCTTTGGTCTTACTGCGATCATGATTGGTTTGGCACCAAATCTCTTGCTCTTGAGTGTGGTTACCATCGCTTCTGGCTTTGTTTATAGTGTCAGTCTGACAGCGATTTTTCATATTCTTTCAGAGAGAATCCCTAGCAAATCCTTGAATCAAGCGACTTCGATTGTGATTTTAGGCTGTAGTGCTGGAGCGACTGCTACAACCTTTTTCTTGTCTTTAATCAGTCAATTTTCAAGCCAAGCTTCCTTTATTTTTGGCGTTTTGGGAAGTCTGATGGTTTTAATGGCAGTGCTGGCGTTTGGGATTCTCAAGAAAAAGTCTGCTTAGGAGAAGAATATGCGTCTGGATAAATTTCTAGTGGAAAGTGGACTTGGCTCGCGCAGTCAAGTCAAGCAACTATTGAAAAAAGGTCAAGTCTGGGTCAATGGGGCAGCGGTCACGTCGGCCAAGACACAGATTGATGAGCGGTCGGATCAGATTGTGGTGGATGGTCAGACTCTGGTTTATGAAAAATATGTCTATTACCTATTGAACAAACCCAAGGGTGTCATTTCTGCCACTGAAGATGACCGACATCGAACAGTTTTAGATTTATTGGACGATACTGCCCGTCAAAAAGAAGTCTTTCCTGTGGGGCGGTTAGATATAGACACACATGGGCTTCTGCTTTTGACCAATAATGGTCAGCTATCGCATGCTATGCTGTCCCCCAAGCGCCATGTGGCTAAGGTTTATCAGGCTCAGGTTGCCGGTCTGATGGATCAGGCAGATGTTGAGCGTTTTGCTCAAGGAATCGAGCTTAAAGACTTCACTTGTCAGCCTGCACAGCTCGAAATTATCGAAAGAAATGAAGGAGCGAAGACCAGTTTGGTCCGTATCACGCTCTCAGAAGGCAAGTTTCATCAGGTGAAGCGGATGGTTCTAGCTTGTGGGAAGGAAGTCACCGACCTTCAGCGCTTGTCTATGGGGCCTCTCCAGCTAGATCCAAGTCTGGAACTGGGGCAATGGCGACGCTTGACTAAAGAAGAAATGCAGAGTTTGGAAATCTTTCAAGTTGAACTATAGAAAACTAGGAAAGTGGAGCAACATACTTGCTTCACTTTTTTGCTTTATTTGACAGTTAAGCCTTGATATGATAAGATTTAGGTAACTATATCTAGAAAAAGTTTCAGAGGAAATTATGGCAATTGAAAAGACAGTCAGCGAGCTGGCCGAGATTTTAGGAGTCAGCCGTCAGGCAATCAATAATCGTGTCAAGGCTCTGCCGCCAGAAGATACAGAAAAAAATGAAAAAGGGGTCACAGTCGTGACTCGCAGTGGCCTGATTAAGCTAGAAGAAATTTATAAAAAGACCATTTTTGAAGATGAGCCAGTCAGCGAAGAAGTCAAACAGCGCGAGTTGATGGAAATCTTAGTGGATGAAAAAAATGCTGAGATTTTGCGCCTTTATGAGCAACTCAAGGCTAAAGATAACCAGCTGGCTAAGAAAGACGAACAACTCCGTGTCAAGGACGTGCAGATTGCTGAAAAAGATAAGCAGCTAGACCAACAGCAGCAGTTGACAGCCAAGGCTATGAGCGAGCGGGAAACCCTTCTTTTGGAACTGGATGAAGCCAAGGAGAAGGTGCAAAAGCAGGAAAACAAAGGATTTTTCGCCCGTTTATTTGGTAAATAAGAAAGAAAATCTCAGTTGAAAAGCTGGGATTTATTTGTCAAAGAAGGGGTGGTGCCAAGATGGCAATAACAGGAGCGGACTCACTGTAGCCACTGTAACTTGACTACCCTTTTTCGCACAAATTTCTGAAAGAAGAATAAGATGAAACCAGAAAAACTTAGCTTTAAGCGCTTTTATCATAATTTAGATAAGATCCTAGTTCTCTTTTTCATGGTCTTTATGATGATGGAGTATGCTTGGATTCCCTTTAATTCCTACGCAGCAGAATACCTACTCAAACAGACAGGCTATCTTTTTTTGTCTTACAACAATGTCTGGGCAGTCCTCAGCTCTAATTGGCTGGTCGGTCTAGGTTTTCTAGTCCTCGTTGTGGTCAATCTCTTTGTAGCCTATTTCCAGAGCGGCATGCTTTTCATGGGGATTCGCAACCTTTTGGATAAAGAAAATCGACCAGTATTCGCTTTTCTTGGAAAAACATTCAGGGATAGTTTTGCCATTGTCAAGAAGGCTGGCCCAGGGAAAATGCTCTTTATCGTACTTTATATGGGCTTTCTTTTTCCTTTCTTGCGCCAAATTTTGAAAATTTACTATCTCAATAAAATTTTGGTTCCGGATTTTATTGTCACCTATTTGGCAAATAATATTGTGTTCGCTGTTTTCATGGGACTTCTTGTAGTCAGCATGCTTCTGGTGGCAGTGCGACTAATGTTTGCCCTACCACAGCTCTTTTTTGAGCACGCAACAGTTCCTCAGGCAATTCGCTTTAGTCTGGCCAAGACCAAGAACCGCCTTTTCTTTTACACTAGGCATCTTTTTTGGATTATTATCAAAAGCTTTCTGCTTTATACTTTTCTCTCAGCTCCGGCTATACTGGGACAGCGATACGCGAACACTCAACCAAATGAGGTTGTCCTCTTCAGCGGTATTGTAGCTTTTGTCCTGATTAAGTTTGCCTACTATGCTATGTTGTCCTATTTCCTTCTCAAATTTGTCTCCTTCCTGACAGATCGTACCTTAAATGACTATCCAACGAAAAGTGGCCTGTCTCTAATGCGTTGGTTTGTTTTGACTATTGCTAGCTTCAGCTTTGCATTAGAAGGTTATGTCTATCTAAATTTCCCTTTGGAGAACGTTCCGATTACGATTTCCCATAGAGGGGTTTCGAGGGAGAATGGAATCCAAAATACCGTAGAAGCGCTGGAAAAAACAGCCTTACTCAAGCCTGACTTGGTAGAAATGGATGTGCAGGAAACCAAGGATGGGCAATTTGTTATGATGCATGATGCAAACCTGAAGCAGTTGGCAGGTCTTGATGCCCAACCTCAAGACTTAACCTTGGCTGAGTTGACTTCGCTAGAGATTTCAGAAAATGGCTATCGAGCTAAGATTTCTAGCTTTGACGATTACTTTACCCGAGCCAATCAACTCGGCCAGCGCCTCTTGATAGAAATCAAGACCAGCAAGAAAGATTCTAAGGATATGATGGAGCGATTCTTGAGCAAGTATGGTGCCAAAATCAAGGTTTATCAACACCAGATTCAGTCTTTGGACTACCAAGTCATCGATCAGGTTGTCAAATATGACTCCTCTATCCCCAGTTTCTTTATCCTGCCTTATAATACAATCTTTCCACGAACTAAGGCTTCTGGCTACACCATGGAGTATTCAACCTTGGATGAAAATTTTGTCAATAAACTCTGGCAATCCGACAAACGTCTCTATGACTGGACCATTAATGATGAGGATAGCATCGTCAAATCCTTTCGCTTAGGAGTGGATGGGATGATTACAGATGATTTGGAGTTGGTTCAAAGTTCCATCAAAGAACTCAAGGATGATCCGGACTATACTACCCTTCTATTAAATAAGTCTTTAGACTTGCTAAGTTTTTCTTAGGATAGCAGTGGAACATGAACACGAGTAATAGAGTAGAGTCATTGCATGGCTACCATAATATTCAGAAAATTTAGTTTACTTTTTTCCTTTCTTGTGCTATAATCCTAAGTAAACCTAAAAAACAAAATTGGAGAATTCGTATGAAAAAAAGCAAAGTATTAGCTTTAGCTGGGGTTAGCCTTCTTTCAGTAGGCGTTTTAGCTGCTTGTTCTGGTTCATCAAAAGGAAACAGCGCAGCAAAAGCTTATAATTATGTCTATACTGCTGAACCAGAAACATTGGACTATGTGACGTCTGGTAAGGCTTCAACATCTGACCTCGTGACTAACGGTGTGGACGGTTTGTTGGAAAATGACCAATATGGTAATTTTGTACCGTCTATTGCAGAGTCTTGGACTGTTTCTAAAGATGGTTTGACTTATACCTATAAAATCCGTAAAGACGCTAAATGGTACACTTCAGAAGGTGAAGAATACGGGAATGTGACAGCTCAGGACTTTGTGACTGGCCTCAAGCATGCTGCTGATAAGAAATCTGAAGCCCTTTATCTTGTGCAACAATCTGTAAAAGGCTTGGATGACTACGTAAATGGTAAAACACCTGACTTCTCTACTGTTGGAGTTAAGGCAGTTGACGACCACACTCTCCAATATACTTTGAACCAACCTGAACCACAGTGGAATTCAAAGACAACTTCACAAGTTCTTTGGCCAGTTAATGCTGAATTCCTTAAGAAACAAGGGGACAAATTTGGTCAATCTACTGACCCATCTTCTATCCTTTACAATGGACCATTCTTGATGAAGTCTATCACTGCTAAGTCTGCTGTTGAGTATCAAAAAAATGAAAACTACTGGGATAAGGAAAATGTTCATGTCGATACTATCAAGTTGTCTTACTTTGATGGACAAGACCAAGATGCCCTTGCTCGTAACTTTAAAGATGGCGCCTACACAGTAGCTCGTCTCTACCCTACAAGCTCAAACTATGCTGGAGTAGAAAAAGACTTCAAGGATAATATCTTTTTCACACCGCCAAGTGCTGGTGTAGCTGTTATGGGTGTCAATATTGATCGTCAAAGTTACAACCATACAAGCAAAACAACAGATGCTCAGAAGTCTGCTACTAAGAAAGCGATTCTGAACAAAGACTTCCGTCAAGCCTTGAACTTTGCTATTGACCGCACATCATACTCAGCACAGATCAATGGTAAAGAGGGTGCTCCTTACGCTGTCCGCAATACTTATGTACCACCTTCATTTGTTCAAGTTGGCGATAAATCTTTTGGTGACGTTGTAGAAGAGAAAGTTGCTGCATTGGGTGACGAATGGAAAGGTGTTAAACTTGAGGACGGTCAAGATGGCCTCTTTAATGCTGAGAAAGCAAAAGCAGAGTTTGCCAAAGCAAAAGCAGCTCTACAAGCTGACGGAGTGGAATTCCCAATCCATCTGGATCTCCCAGTTGCTCAGACTTCTAAGCCAATGGTTAACCGCGCACAATCGCTTAAGCAATCTGTTGAAAAGACTTTGGGAACTGAGAATGTTGTTGTAGATATTCAACAAATGTCAGAAGATGATCTTTACAACATTACTTACTATGCACCAAATGCTGCTGGCGAAGACTGGGATATCTCAACAGCTGTTGGTTGGAACCCTGACTATCAAGATCCATCAACTTATTTGGATATTTTGAAAACTACATCAACTAAAACTACAAAGACTTACCTTGGTTTTGAGGGAGCAGACAATGCAGCCGCTAAGCAAGTTGGTTTAGATGAATTTGACCGCTTGGTAAATGAAGCTGGTAAGGAAACTTCAGATATTGTTACTCGCTACGAAAAATATGCAGCAGCTCAGGCTTGGTTGACAGACAACTCTCTTGTTGTTCCATTGATGGCAAATCCTGGTGCAGCACCATTTATCTCACGTATCGAGCCATTCTCAGGCGCTTATGCTCAAACTGGTAATAAGACAAGTTCTACTTACTTCAAACGTCTTAAAGTTACAAATGACGTAGTAACGAAGAAAGACTACGAAGCAGCTCGTAAGAAATGGCTGAAAGAAAAAGAAGAGTCAAATGCGAAAGCACAAAAAGATCTCGAAAGTCATGTAGAATAAATCGTTCACTAGAACTTTCTCTAATAACGAGAGAAAGTTCTTTTGAAATTTAAAGGAAACGATAAATGAAGAAATACATTTTTATGCGTATTTTACGCTCAATTGTGTCGATTTTCTTGGTAACGACCTTGACCTATACCATTATTTATACAATGGTTCCGAGAAGATTGATTTTCAAACAAGACCCGAACTACAATAAGATAGCCACAACCGAAGATAAAAAGACAAACTATGAAAATACAGTCTATGAACGGATGGGTTATATTGACTATTATGATACAAAAGAGTTACAGGAAAAAGCCAAGAAGGAAAATAAATCTGTAACTACTGAGGCAACCGATGAGAATAAAAAGATCTACGAAGCCTATGTTGAAAAACTTGGCAAAGGTTGGAAATTGTATCAATTCAAAGAAAGCAAAGAATTCTATGCTGTTCGTGAAGTTCCAGTTTACGAGCGTGTACTTGAGTTCTATGCTAATCTGATTCAGATTGATCATCCAAATGCGATTCAAGATGAGGAAAATCCAAATCTTAAGCGCTATATCCGTATCGAAAATGACCCGGCCATTGGTTGGTCAGTCGTAGGTTCGGGTACTCGTCATAAATATCTTCTATATTTTAATGGCCAATTTCCATTTGTTCACCAAAACTTTGTTAGTTTGAACCTAGGAAATTCTTATCCTACTTATGCGAATACGCCTGTATTGCAAGTTATTTCCCAAGGACAAGGTCAAACAAAATCATCAGAAGTTCAATTCCCAACAGGTAAGAAAACTTCTGCTGTAGATATTTACTCTCGTACCTACAAGACTCCAAGTAAGGCAGACTCTCAGGATATTGCTAAATATGGCAAGGGAGATGCTTACACTGCAACCAAGAATAACTATCAAAACCCATCGATGATTGTCAGCTCATCTATTATTGGTCTGATTGGTGTGGCGCTTTCTTATTTGATTGCTGTTCCGCTTGGTTCTTATATGGCTCGTTTGAAAAATACTTGGTTTGATAGTATTTCAACAGGTGGCTTGACCTTCATGATGTCACTGCCAACCATCGCTCTTGTTTATATTGTTCGTTTGGCTGGTTCAGCTATTGGTCTTCCAGATTCCTTCCCAATTTTGGGAGCAGGTGACTGGCGTTCGTATGTTCTGCCATCCTTGATTCTTGGACTTCTGAGCGCACCTGTGACAGCTGTCTGGATCCGTCGTTATATGATTGACTTACAATCCCAAGACTTTGTTCGCTTTGCTCGTGCCAAAGGTCTTTCTGAGAAAGAAATTTCGAACAAGCACATTTTCAAGAATGCGATGGTGCCGTTGGTATCTAGTATTCCAGCTTCTATCGTTGGTGTTATTGCAGGTGCGACCCTGACAGAAACTGTCTTTGCCTTTCCTGGTATGGGTAAAATGCTGATTGATTCTGTTAAGGCATCAAATAACTCAATGGTGGTTGGTCTTGTATTTATTTTCACCTGTCTTTCAATTTTTGCCCTTTTAGTTGGTGATATCTTGATGACAATGCTTGACCCACGTATTAAATTAACATCTAAAGGAGGTAAATAATGGCTACAATTGATAAAAGTAAATTCCAATTTGTCAAACGTGACGATTTTGCCTCTGAAACGATTGATGCTCCGGCTTATTCATACTGGCGCTCCGTTATGCGTCAATTCTTGAAAAAGAAATCAACGACGATCATGTTAGGGATTCTGATTGCCATCGTTTTGATGAGTTTCATTTATCCCATGTTCTCGAATTTCGATTTCAATGATGTCAGCAAGGTAAATGACTTTAGTATGCGTTATATCAAACCAAACGCTGAACACTGGTTTGGTACAGACAGTAATGGTAAATCTTTGTTTGACGGTGTTTGGTTTGGTGCGCGGAATTCTATCTTGATTTCCATTATTGCAACACTCATTAACCTGATTATCGGAATCATTATTGGTGCTATCTGGGGAATTTCCAAAGCGGTTGACCGTGTCATGATGGAAGTCTACAATGTTATTTCAAATATTCCAGCACTCTTGATTGTCATTGTCTTGACTTACTCTATCGGTGCTGGTTTCTGGAACTTGATCTTCGCCATGACCATCACTGGCTGGGTGGGGATTGCGTATACGATCCGTATTCAAATTATGCGTTATCGTGATTTGGAGTATAACTTGGCATCGCGTACCTTGGGAACACCGACATATAAGATTGTGACCAAGAATATCATGCCCCAATTGGTATCTGTTATTGTGACGACAACTTCTCAAATGCTTCCAAACTTTATCTCGTACGAGGCTTTCCTATCCTTCTTTGGACTTGGTCTTCCTGTAACAGTACCAAGTTTGGGACGCTTGATTTCCGACTATTCACAAAACGTAACAACTAATGCTTACCTTTCTGGATTCCATTGACAACCTTGATCTTGGTATCCCTGTCCTTCTTCGTAGTTGGTCAAAACTTAGCCGATGCAAGTGATCCACGGACACATAGATAGGAGTAAATATGACAAAAAATAAAAATGTAATATTGACTGCTCGCGATATTGTCGTGGAATTTGACGTTCGTGACAGAGTATTGACTGCCATTCGAGGCGTTTCCCTTGACCTAGTTGAAGGTGAAGTTCTAGCTCTGGTTGGAGAATCTGGCTCTGGTAAATCTGTTTTGACAAAAACATTTACTGGAATGCTGGAAGAAAATGGCCGTGTAGCTCAAGGAACGATTGATTACCGAGGAACTGATTTAACTGCCCTAAAGAGCAACAAGGACTGGGAACCCATCCGTGGTGCTAAAATTGCGACTATTTTCCAAGATCCGATGACTAGTCTAGATCCGATTAATACAATCGGAAGTCAAATTACCGAAGTTATCATCAAACATCAAGGAAAAACAAGCAAAGAAGCCAAAGAAATGGCAATCGACTACATGACTAAAGTTGGAATTCCAGACGCTGAAAAACGTTTTGAAGAGTATCCCTTCCAATATTCTGGTGGGATGCGCCAACGGATTGTTATCGCGATCGCCTTGGCTTGTCGTCCAGATATTCTGATCTGTGATGAGCCAACAACTGCCCTCGATGTGACGATTCAAGCCCAAATTATTGACTTGCTCAAGTCATTGCAGGCAGAATACCATTTCACGACTGTCTTTATCACCCACGACCTTGGTGTTGTAGCAAGTATTGCTGATAAAGTGGCAGTTATGTATGCTGGTGAAATCGTTGAATATGGAACAGTTGAAGAAATCTTCTACGATCCAAAACATCCATATACATGGAGCTTGCTGTCTAGCTTGCCGCAGTTAGCTGAAGCAAATGGTGAACTCTACTCGATTCCAGGTACACCACCATCGTTATATACTAGCATTAAAGGGGATGCTTTTGCGCTTCGTTCGGACTATGCAATGGCTATCGATTTCGAAGAAAAAGCTCCTGCCTTTCAGGTTACCGATACGCACTGGGCTAAGACCTGGCTCTTGCACGAAGATGCACCAAGGGTCGAGAAGCCAGCAATTATCGAAAACCTTCATGATAAAATTCGTTCAAAAATGGGCTTCAATCACTTAGAAGCTTAGGAGGAAGGAAATGACTGAAAAATTAGTTGAAATTAAAGATTTAGAAATTTCCTTCGGCGAAGGAAGTAAGAAATTTGTAGCTGTAAAAAATGCAAATTTCTTTATCAATAAAGGAGAAACTTTTTCCCTAGTAGGTGAATCTGGTTCTGGTAAGACAACCATCGGCCGTGCTATCATCGGATTGAACGATACCAGTGCAGGGGACATCTTATACGAAGGTAAAAAGATCAACGGGAAGCAATCTAAAGCTGATGAAGCTGAATTGATCCGTAAGATTCAAATGATTTTCCAAGATCCAGCTGCTAGCTTGAATGAGCGTGCTACGGTTGACTATATCATTTCAGAAGGTCTTTATAACTATCATCTTTTTGAAAATGAAGAAGACCGTCAAGAAAAAGTTAAGAATATCATTCGTGAAGTTGGTCTTTTAGCTGAGCATTTGACACGCTATCCTCACGAATTTTCTGGTGGTCAACGCCAGCGGATTGGGATTGCTCGTGCCTTAGTTATGGAGCCAGATTTCGTCATTGCGGATGAGCCAATCTCTGCCTTGGATGTTTCAGTCCGTGCGCAAGTCTTGAACCTTTTGAAAAAATTCCAAAAAGAACTTGGTTTGACCTATCTCTTTATCGCTCACGATCTTTCTGTAGTTCGCTTTATTTCAGATCGAATCGCTGTTATCTATAAAGGGGTTATTGTCGAGGTGGCAGAGACAGAAGAGTTGTTTAACAACCCAATCCACCCTTATACGCAGTCACTCTTATCTGCTGTGCCAATTCCAGACCCAATTTTGGAGCGTAAAAAGGTCTTAAAGGTTTACGATCCAGAGCAGCATGACTACTCAGTGGATCAACCTAGCATGGTTGAGATCCGTCCTGGTCACTATGTCTGGGCTAATCAGGCAGAAGCTGACCGCTATAAAAAAAGAATATAAATAAAAAGAAGCTGTAGAAACATGGAATTGAATGTTTCTCGGCTTTTTTTATTGTTATTTCAGTAAATTTATGGAAATATACGCAATCGCTTGCATGCTAAAATTTCACCTTATTCTATATATTATTCCACTAAATATAGGAAAAAGTCCCAAAATAATTTTTATAAAAGCCTTTACAAAATTAAAAATAGTGGTATAATAGTATTATTCAATGCAAACGATTTCATCAAGGGGTGGTTTGTGAAAATATAAGGAGGTCTGGATGATGAAAGATTCATTCAAAAACATTTTTAGCTTTGAATTTTGGCAAAAATTCGGTAAAGCTTTGATGGTGGTTGTTGCGGTTATGCCCGCAGCAGGTTTGATGATCAGTATTGGTAAGTCAATTCCGATGATCAATCCTGAGCTAGGTTTTCTAGTGACTACTGGTGGCGTTTTAGAACAAATTGGTTGGGGGGTTATCGGTAACCTGCATATCCTCTTTGCTCTTGCTATTGGAGGTAGCTGGGCGAAAGAACGTGCTGGTGGTGCCTTTGCGGCAGGTTTATCCTTCATTTTGATTAACCGTATCACTGGGGTTATGTTTGGTGTATCAAGCGATATGCTGAAAGATTCTAAAGCAGTAGTTAGCACTTTCTTAGGAGGAAGTATCAAGGTTTCTGATTACTTTATCAGTGTTCTTGAGTCTCCTGCTTTGAATATGGGGGTTTTCGTCGGAATCATCGCAGGTTTTGTCGGAGCAACAGCTTATAACAAATACTACAACTTCCGTAAATTGCCAGATGCTTTGTCATTCTTTAATGGTAAGCGTTTTGTACCATTCGTTGTTATCTTGCGTTCAGCAATCGTAGCAATTGTTTTGTCATTCGTATGGCCAGTTGTTCAATCAGGTATTAACAACTTCGGTGTTTGGATTGCAAATTCACAAGATACTGCACCAATCCTAGCACCATTCATCTATGGTACTTTAGAACGTCTCTTGCTTCCATTTGGTTTGCACCACATGTTGACTATCCCAATGAACTATACTCAACTTGGGGGAACTTATGAAGTATTGACTGGTGCTGCTAAAGGAACTCAAGTATTTGGACAAGATCCACTTTGGTTGGCTTGGGCAACTGACTTAGTTGGTACTAAGACAGCTGATCCTACTAAGTACCAATATTTGCTTGACACATTCCACCCAGCTCGCTTCAAAGTTGGACAAATGATCGGTTCATTTGGTATCCTTATGGGTGTTGCTGCAGCTATTTACCGCAATGTAGATGCTGACAAGAAACACAAATACAAAGGTATGATGATTGCGACTGCTTTGGCAACCTTCTTGACAGGGGTTACTGAACCAATCGAGTACATGTTCATGTTTGTTGCAACACCGCTGTATATCATCTATGCTTTTGTACAAGGTGCTGCATTTGCAATGGCTGATATCGTCAACCTTCGTGTACACTCATTCGGATCAATCGAATTCTTGACTCGTACTCCAATGGCAATCAATGCTGGTTTGGGTATGGATGTCATCAACTTTATCTGGGTTACAGTTCTCTTTGCAGTGATCATGTACTTCATTTCTAACTTCATGATCAAGAAATTCAACTATGCAACTCCAGGACGTAACGGTAACTATGAAACAGCAGAAGGTTCAGATGAGGCTTCTTCATCAGAATCTGGTAATGGTAAAGTTGCTGCAGCTTCTCAAGCCGTTAATGTTATCAATCTTCTAGGTGGTCGCGCTAATATCGTTGATGTAGATGCATGTATGACTCGTCTGCGTGTAACTGTCAAAGATGCTGAAAAAGTTGGAACAGCAGAGCAGTGGAAAGCTGAAGGCGCTATGGGCTTGGTTATGAAAGGTCAAGGTGTTCAAGCAATCTACGGACCAAAAGCTGACGTTCTTAAATCTGATATCCAAGACTTGTTGGATTCAGGAGAAGTAATTCCTGAAACTCTACCAAGCCAAAAAGCTGAGTCTGCAGCTGCAGCAGTTAGCTACAAAGGTGTGACAGAAGCAATCGAAACAGTTGCTGATGGTGAAGTTGTCAAGTTGGAAGATGTTAAGGATCCAGTCTTCTCACAAAAAATGATGGGTGACGGATTTGCGGTTGAACCAGCAAATGGCAAGATCTATTCTCCAGTAGCTGGTAAAGTGACAAGTGTCTTCCCTACAAAACATGCTCTTGGTCTTTTGACTGAAGCTGGTCTTGAAGTTCTTGTTCATATCGGTTTGGATACTGTTAGCCTTGAAGGCAAACCTTTGAAGTACATGTAGCAGAAGGACAAACCGTTGCTGCAGGTGATCTATTGGTAACAGCAGATTTGGCGGCTATTAAAGAAGCGGGTCGTGAAACAACCACTATCGTTGTCTTCACAAATGCTCCAGCAATCAAATCAGTAGCAGTTGAGAAATTCGGTAAAGTCGCTCCTAAGACAGTAGTGGCTAAAGTAGAATTGTAAGATAGAAAAGAGAAATCATGGCAAAATTCCTGACTTTAAATACTCATAGTTGGATGGAAGAAGAGCAAGAAAGCAAGCTAAATCAGCTAGCAGAGCGGATTCTTCAAGAAAAATATGATGTCATTTGCCTGCAGGAAGTCAATCAATTAGTGGAGTCTGAACAGGTTGTTCAGGCTCCCTTCTATTATGCGGTAGATGGCGCCATTCCGATTCACCAGGACCACTATGCCCTACGTCTGGTTGAGAAACTAGCTGAGGCAGGTCTGGACTATTACTGGTCTTGGGCTTATAATCATATTGGGTTTGATATTTATAATGAAGGGGTTGCAATTCTGTCCAGAAAGCCCCTGAAGGCAAGAGAACTCTTGGTGTCTGATGTCAATGATCCAAGTGATTATCATACGCGTAAAGTCTTGCTGGCAGAAACAGAGCTTGATGGTCAGCTCATCACAGTTGCTTCTTGTCACCTATCTTGGTGGGATAAAGGTTTCCAAGGAGAGTGGGCTAAGTTTGAATCTGAGCTCTTGCAAGTTGAGACTCCGCTAGTTCTTATGGGTGATTTTAACAATCCCGTTGATTACGAAGGCTATCAGCACATTATCCAAAGTCCACTTGCTCTCCAGGATAGCCATAAGGTGGCTGACCAAGCGATTGGTACAGCGACGGTTGAAGGTGATATTGCTGGATGGACAGGAAACAAAGACGCTCTAAAAATTGATTATATCTTTACAAGTAAAGATTTCAATGTTGAAAGATCTGCTGTTGTTTTTGATGGGCAACGTGGTCCAGTCGTTAGTGACCATTTTGGTTTGGAAGCACAAGTCCATTTCTAAGCTTGTCTGAACAATACAAATAAACTAAAAAAATCGTTTTAAGTGTTTGTTTTGCTTAAACAGCATTTAAAGCGATTTTTTGCTTTTTAGAGGAGAAGTACAAAGAAGTCTGGCGCTAAAGGAGCTGCTGCTAAAGATAGGATAATCTTTTTATTTCATGCCTCAGACGGAGGTTTTTTTGCTTAATTTTGTTACAATAGAGATGTAAGGAAGGGAATAGCTATGTGGAAAGTTCAATTATTCATCTTTGTTGAAGCGATTCTATTATCAATGGCGCTGGTTACCATGCTGGCTGCCGATTTTTCGCGTGTTGTTCTCATCATGCTACTCTTTCTCTTGTTTTTATATTATTATTTCGGCAAGCAGAGAGGCAATTCGCTGTTAGTCGCGACTATGATTGTCTTCTTTTTCATTGTCATGCTCAATCCTTACGTCATAGCTGCTGTCCTTTTCGCCTTGATTTACGGCATGATTGTGGCCTATCCTTATCTTTACAAAGAAAATCAAGAGACCCATCTTTTCTTTGAAGATGCGACCGAAGTTCGGGCTGAAAAAAATCGTTGGTTGGGAGATTTGCAGCATTTCTCAAAGGATGACTGCCAGTTTCATGATATCAATCTCTTGAGAATGATGGGAAAGGATACCATCCATTTAGAGGATGTCATTGTGGTCAATCATGATAATGTGATTGTGATTCGCAAGGGCTTTGGGGATACCAAGATCGTCATTCCTTTGGATGTGGAAATTCAGCTTCAGATCAATACCCTATACGGAGACTTGAATTTTTTAAATCATCCGCCACGCAAGCTACGCAATGAAACGATTTCTCTGACAACGCCTGATTATAAGCGAGCCAGCAAAACTGTAAAAATTGTTTTGGTCAGCTTTTTAGGGAATGTGGAGGTTGTTAGAAAGTGAAAAAAACAAGTTATTTGCTTATTTTTCTCTACACCTTCTTTGTTTTAGGGATTATCTTTCATTACATTTTTAATCTTTTTAATATAGAATGGCAAAAGCTGCTGAATAATCTGGACTTGCTCCAGTCCTTTGCTTTCTTTGTTCTGGTTCTGGGCTTAGCGCTGACTATTCTCTTGGCTGCTGCCGCGCGCTTCCTTCAGCATCTGTCTCTTTCTCAAGTTAAAAAGAATTTAAAAGCTATTTTAGAAGGCAGGAGCATACAAGAAACCGGTCAGGTAGAATTGGACGATTCTCTCGTCCGCTTAAAAGAAAAGTTGGATAGTTTAACCGAAAATTTGCAGAAATCTGAGAATCAGGCCTTGCAGGCTGAAGAGAAGATTATTGAAAAAGAACGCAAGCGAATTGCTCGCGACTTGCATGATACGGTCAGTCAGGAGCTATTTGCTGCCAATATGATTCTTTCAGGTGTCGCTGGGAATGTGGAGCGTCTGGATAAAGACAATCTCCAACAACAGTTAAAGGGAATCGCAGACATTCTATATACGGCACAAAAAGACTTGCGGATCTTGCTCTTACATTTACGGCCGACAGAATTGGAAAATCGGACCTTGGTAGAGGGCATGAATGTCTTAATCAAAGAATTGACAGATAAGTCGGATTTGACTGTCCAGTTTAAGCATGAGGTGGTCAGCCTGCCCAAGCAGATAGAGGAGCATATTTTTAGGATTATCCAAGAAATCATCAATAATACCTTGCGCCATGCTCAGGCCAGTCGTCTGGACATATATCTCTTTCAGACGCCAAATAGACTCAAGCTCAAGGTTTCTGATGACGGAATCGGTTTTGATCCAGCTAGTTTGGCAGACATGAGTTATGGTTTGAAAAATATTGAAGATCGAGTGCACGATATGGCTGGCACCTTGAAGATTCTGACGGCTCCTAAAAAAGGAGTTTCTATTGAAATCAGTGTTCCATTGTTAGAAGGGGAAAAGGATGAGAATATTACTAGTGGATGACCATCAAATGGTCAGATTGGGCTTAAAAAGCTTTTTTGAATTACAGGACGATATTGAAGAAGTGACAGAGGCTACCAATGGTAGAGAAGGTGTCGAAAAGGCTCTGGAAAGCCGTCCAGATGTGATTATGATGGATATTGTTATGCCAGAGATGAGTGGTATTGATGCTACCTTGGCTATCTTGAAAGAATGGCCAGAGGCAAAGATTTTGATTTTGACATCCTATCTGGACAATGAAAAAATCTATCCAGTGTTGGATGCGGGTGCCCGTGGTTATATGCTGAAAACTTCTAGTGCGGATGAAATTCTCCATGCCGTCAGAAAGGTTGCAAAGGGTGAATTTGCCATTGAAACAGAAGTCAGTAAGAAGGTCGAATACCATCGGAATCATATAGAGCTTCACGAGGATTTGACAGCGCGGGAGCGGGATATTTTGGGGCTTCTAGCCAAGGGCTATGAAAACCAGCGGATTGCTGACGAGCTCTTTATTTCCTTGAAAACGGTCAAGACGCATGTGTCCAATATTTTGTCTAAGCTAGAAGTGAGCGATCGGACCCAGGCAGTTGTCTATGCTTTTCAGCATCACCTTGTTCCGCAAGATGACTTTTAATGATATAATAGAAAAGATTAAATTGAAAGAGGAAAATATGAAGGCAAAATTAAAATATAAGGCGAAAAAGATTAAGATTGTTTTCTTTGATATCGATGATACCTTGCGGGTCAAGGAAACGGGCTTTATCCCAGAGTCGATCAAAGTTGTATTTAAGCAACTGAGAGAAAAGGGAATTCTGACAGGAATTGCTTCTGGTCGTGGCATTTTTGGAGTTGTTCCAGAAATTCGTGACTTGGATCCTGATTTTTTTGTTACCTTGAATGGGGCTTATGTTGAAAATAGAAAGGGCGAAGTCATTGCAAATACGGTCATTCCGCAAGAATGCGTGGAATCCTATATTTCTTGGACCAAGGAAGTGGGAATTGAGTACGGTTTGGTAAGTAGTCACGAAGCGGCTCTGTCTGTTCGCAATCCTATGATTTCGTCAGCAATTGATATCATTTATCCAGATCTAGCTGTCAATCCTGATTTACCAAGATCATGAAATCTATCAAATGTGGACTTTTGAGGATGTAGGTGACAGTTTGCAGTTGCCAGAAGATTTGGGCAAGTCTCTCCGTATGGTACGTTGGCATGAGCATTCATCGGATGTCGTACCGAAAGAAGTTTCAAAGGCAGCTGGCGTTGCCAAGGTCGTGGAGCACCTCGGTTTCAAGCCAGAAAATGTTTTAGTTTTTGGTGATGGACTCAATGATTTAGAATTATTTGACTATGCAGGGCTCAGTATTGCTATGGGAGTTTCCCATGAGGAATTGCAGAAAAAGGCTGATTTTGTCACAAAAACGGTCGAAGAAGACGGCATCTTTGACGCCTTGGAGCAATTGGGCATGGTGGAGAAAGAATTGACCTTCCCACAGCTCCATCTTGATGAGGTTCAAGGCCCAGTTGCAAAGATCAAGACAAATCATGGTGAACTGAAGATTCAACTCTTCCCAGAGCAAGCACCCAAAACAGTTGCCAACTTTATCGCCTTATCAAAGGATGGCTACTATGACGGAGTAATCTTCCACCGAGTTATCAAAGATTTTATGATTCAAGGTGGCGATCCGACAGGTACTGGTATGGGCGGAGAGTCTATCTACGGCGAACGCTTTGAAGATGAGTTTTCACCTGAGCTTTACAATATTCGTGGGGCTCTTTCCATGGCGAATGCTGGACCGAATACCAATGGCAGTCAGTTCTTTATTGTCCAAAATAACAGTCTTCCTTATTCAACCAAGGAATTGACTCGGGGAGGATGGCCGAAGCCAATCGCTGAAGTTTATGCTAGTAAGGGCGGGACACCGCATTTGGACCGTCGACACACTGTGTTTGGGCAGTTAGTAGATGAGGCTTCTTATGAAGTTCTGGACAAGATCGCAGCAGTTGAGACTGCTTCAATGGATAAACCGCTTGAGGATGTTGTTATTGAGACGATTGAGGTTATAGATTAATGAAAATCGGAGATAAGTTAAAGGGGAAAATTACAGGGATTCAGCCCTACGGTGCCTTTGTCGAACTAGAAAGCGGTCTGATCGGGCTCATTCATATTTCTGAGATTCGGACGGGCTATATTGACAATATTCACGATATTTTGAAAATTGGTGATCAGGTTCTTGTGCAGGTAGTAGATTATGATGAGTTTTCTGGTAAGGCCAGCTTATCGATGCGAACTTTGGAGGAGGAAAAACATCGTTTACCGAGACGGCATCGCTTTTCAAACGATCGTTGCAAAATTGGATTTGCACCTTTAGGTAAGCAATTGCCAATCTGGATAAGGGAAGCCAAAGCTTTTCTGAAAGAACAAAAAGAGTAAAAAATTCCTACCCAAACGGGTAGGAATTTTGTTAACTCTTTTCACGATTAAGCATCAAATTCGTAGAGAGCGGTAGATAGGTAACGTTCACCATTATCAGGTGCTAAGGCAAGGACTTTCTTGCCAGCTCCTAGTTTTTTAGCGACTTCAATGGCTGCAAAAATAGCCGCAGCAGATGAAATTCCGACTAGGAAACCTTCCTGACCACCAATATGGCGTCCTAACTCTAGCGCTTGATCAGAAGTTACGCGGACAATACCATCATAGGCTGCTGTATCCAAGGTCTCTGGAATGAAGCCAGCTGAAAGTCCTTGAATTTTGTGAGGACCTGGTTTCTCACCAGAAAGGATAGCAGATTCGTCTGCTTCAACCGCATAGATTTGGACATTTGGATTCGCTTTTTTAAGAGCATGAGAGACACCAGAGATAGTCCCACCAGTTCCGACACCACCGACAAAAGCGTCCAGTCCAGTTTCACCGAAAGCAGCGATAACTTCTGCTCCTGTTGTTCGTTCGTGAACCTCTGGATTGGCTGGGTTGTTAAATTGTAGTGGCAACCAGCCATTTCGCTCTTGGGCGATTTCTTCTGCCTTGGCAATAGCCCCTTTCATTCCTTCGCTACCCGGAGTCAAAACTAGCTCCGCTCCATAAGCTTGGATAATCTTGCGACGCTCCACACTCATGGTTTCTGGCATCACAATGACAACCTTGTAGCCTTTGGCTGCCCCAACCCATGAAAGGCCAATGCCGGTATTCCCGCTGGTTGCTTCAACGATAGTATCGCCAGGCTTGATAAGACCATCGCGCTCAGCCGCCTCAATCATACTGAGAGCAATCCGATCTTTGACAGAAGAGCCAGGGTTGAAGGCTTCTAACTTGACATAAACCTCAGCTGCTCCTTCAGGAACGATATTATTAAGTTTAACAATTGGCGTTCTTCCAACTAATTCTGTGATATTTGATAAATGTTTGCCATTTTTCCTACCTCAATACTTTAATGAGACTAGTATAAGCTGAAAGTGGCACTTTGTAAAATATAAAAAAGCTATGACCACGATAAAAATTCTTTATCACTCAGCCTAGCTTTTTAAATTATTCAACTGTTAAGGGAATTTCAACCTCGCGCAAACCTTGATCATCAATTTGGATTTTGCCATTGAAAAACTCGATTAATTTCTGCTCTAGCGGTTCTTTTTCCTGCTTGTCGATATAAATGGTTGTGGCAACTAGATCTGTGAATTCTGTGTCGAATTCGATCAGATCCTCAGCTTTTAAAAAGTTATCGAAGTTTTGGTACTGGCTGTAAGACATTTTAAGGCGCAAGCCCGCCTGTTCCTTGATTTCGATCAGACCTATTTCTTTGATTGCCAAAGCGACGCTGCCAGCATAAGCCCGAATGAGCCCACCAGCTCCTAGCTTAATCCCGCCAAAATAGCGCGTAACTACAAAGCAGACATTGGTCAGTTGGTGATTTTCCATAACACCGAGCATGGGAACGCCCGCGGTGCCGCTGGGTTCGCCGTCGTCACTGGTTCGTTTGATTTCACTTTTCTCTCCGACAATGAAAGCAGAGCAATTATGAGTAGCTTTATAGTGCTCTTTTTTGATGGCAGCAATAAAATCCCGAGCTTCCTCTTCTGAGTAAACACGCTTGGCGTGGCAAATGAAACGAGATTTCTTAATTTCTTCTTGGGCTTGGCCGTCTTGTCTAATTGTTCTATATTCCATAGTTTTATTGTACACAAAAAAATAGATTTTTCCAAAAGTTTTACGAATAAAAAAGTATGTTAGAAAGAAATGATTGCCTAGGTAGGATATTTACAGAAGATCAGCTCAGCCCTGAGCTGCGTATGCAGGCTCAGCAGCTGCCAAGTATGCGAGAGGAAAGGAGAAAGTTGTTTTGCGGCCGCTGTGGCTCTCAAGTGGACAAGGAGAACTACCAGCTACCTGTCAATGCCTACTATTGCAGGGAATGTCTGATTTTGGGGCGAGTTCGGAGTGATCAAGAACTCTACTATTTTCCACAGGAAGATTTTCCAGAAAATCAGGTACTCAAGTGGCAGGGACAATTGACAGCCTTTCAAGCGAAAGTTTCTCAGGGACTCTTAGAGTCAGTTGCTCAAAAGCAGAATAGCCTAGTCCATGCAGTGACTGGTGCGGGCAAAACAGAAATGATTTATCAGGTGATTGCAGAAGTGATTGATCGTGGGGGAGCGGTTTGCCTAGCCAGCCCTCGGATTGATGTCTGTTTGGAGCTTTATCGCCGGCTCAAGCTGGATTTTGCATGCCCTATTTCGCTTTTGCATGGGGAATCCGAGCCATATTTTCGTAGTCCCTTGGTCATTGCCACTACCCATCAGCTTCTTAAATTTTATCGAGCCTTTGATTTGCTGATTGTGGATGAAGTAGATGCTTTTCCTTATGTGGACAATCCTGTGCTCTACCATGCTGTGGAGCAGTCGGTCAAGGAGGAGGGAACGACAATTTTCTTAACTGCCACTTCGACGGATGAGTTGGATAAAAAAGTCCAAAAAGGAGAACTAAAACGCCTTAGTCTTCCTCGCCGCTTCCATGGCAATCCTTTGATTGTGCCCCAAAAAGTTTGGCTGGCGGATTTTCAAAAATATCTAGCGAAAAAGAAATTGCCGCCTAAACTGAAAAAGTATATCGAGAGACAGAGAAAAACGGGCTTTCCTTTGCTGATCTTTGCCTCGGAAATCAAAAGAGGTCAAGAATTTGCGCAAGTTTTGGAGGAGATATTTCCAGCGGAAAGAGTTGGATTTGTAGCTTCGACAACTGAAAATCGTTTAGAAATCGTTGAAGAGTTTCGCAAGCGAGAAATTACCATTTTAGTCACGACGACCATCCTAGAGCGTGGCGTGACCTTTCCCTGTGTAGATGTCTTTGTTCTGGAGGCCAACCATCGTCTCTTTAGCCGTAGCGCCTTGGTGCAGATTTCTGGTCGGGTAGGACGTAGTATGGAGAGGCCGACGGGAGATTTATTCTTCTTTCACGACGGCACTACACGTTCAATCGAAAAAGCGATTCGTGAAATCAAACTGATGAACAAGGAGGCCGGCCTATGAAAAATTGCCTGTTATGCAGCCAAGTAGTCGAAGAAAATAGGACTTTTTCTTCCTTGATTTTATTGCAAAAAGAACAAAATACAATTTGTAAATATTGTCGAGCAGGATTTGAAATGATTTCCTCTATCCATTGCCCACGTTGCTGGAAGGATGGGGAAGCGAAAGTCTGCTCGGATTGTCAAATATGGGAAACGCAAGGCTATGTAGTTCAGCATCAGGCCTGTTTTCTTTATAATGATTTGATGAAGGACTACTTCAGCAAATACAAGTTTCAAGGGGATTATCTTCTGAGATTTGTGTTTGCAGAAGTTCTCAAAAAAAGCCTCAGGAACTTCAAAAAATATACTTTAGTTCCTATTCCTGTCAGTCCTGAAAAATACCAAAATCGAGGTTTTAATCAGGTAGAAGGCTTCTTGCAAGCTGCTTGTTTGCCTTATAAACAGTTGCTTGAAAAGCAGGATGCGCTTGCCCAATCCAGTAAAAATCGCGAAGAACGATTAAACAGTCAGCAATGTTTTACATTGGTAAAAGATGTCCTTCTGCCAGAAAAAATTCTTCTGATAGACGATGTGTACACGACCGGAAAAACCTTACAATTGGCTCGAGAATTATTGCTGGAAGCAGGTGTGAAAGAAGTTTTGACATTTTCACTCGCAAGATAAGAAAATATTTGCAAAAAAAGAATGAAAGCGTTATAATGATATTGTAAATAAAACATTTATGTTTAGAAAGAAGGTACTTATATGCTTAAATATAGTATCCGTGGTGAAAACCTAGAAGTAACTGATGCTCTCCGTGACTACGTAGTTTCTAAACTTGAGAAGATTGAGAAGTATTTCCAAGCAGAGCAAGAACTTGATGCACGGGTAAATTTGAAAGTGTACCGGGAAAAGACGGCGAAAGTCGAAGTAACGATTCCTCTTGGTTCTATTACCCTTCGGGCAGAAGATGTTTCGCAAGATATGTACGGGTCTATCGACCTGGTTATCGATAAGATTGAACGTCAGATTCGTAGAATAAGACAAAGATTGAAAAGAAAAATCGGAACAAGGTTGCAACTAGCCAGTTGTTCACTGATGCCTTAGTAGAAGAAGCTGATGCAGCATCTTCCAAAGTAGTACGTTCTAAGCATATTGATTTGAAACCAATGGATCTAGATGAAGCTATTTTGCAAATGGATTTGTTGGGACATGACTTCTTCATCTACACAGATGTTGAAGATAGTACAACGAATGTTATCTATCGTCGTGAAGATGGAGATATCGGTTTGTTAGAAGTAAAATAATGTAGCAAAGCCGTCCAAATGGATGGCTTTTTGTTGTAGGAAAAGCTCTCGCTCATTCTACTTCAAAGAATGTTTGCAAATAAAGAAATTCTATTTTATTTTTATAGCTGTCCTATGGTATAATAAAGGGATAAATGTTAGGTGGTAGGTATGGCTAAATTAATTCCTGGTAAAGTTCGAACGGAAGGAATTGCCCTCTGTGACAGCAAAAAAGTTGAAATTCTTGACGTCAAAGATTCCTTTTTATACACGCGCGTGGATCAGTACAATCTACGCTATAGTCTAGATGATGATGCAGTTTTCTGCTCCTGTGATTTTTTTCAAAAGAAGAAGTACTGCGCCCATCTGGCTGCCTTGGAATATTTTTTGAAAAATGATCCAGCAGGTAAAGATCTGCTGGCGAAGATGACAGAAAAAGAGTCTTCTAGTCAGGAAGCCCAGGAATTGGTTTCTTTTGGTAGCCTTTTTTTGGATAAGATTTTGCTAGATAAATCTAGTCAGCAAATCCGCTATGAGCTATCAGCGACTGGACAGGAAGATACTTACACAGGACAATTTTTATGGAGCCTGCGGATTAGCCGACTGCCGGATGAACGTTCTTATGTAGTGCGTGATATTTTGTCCTTTTTGAGAACCTTGAATAAGGGTGGGCATTATCAAATTGGTAAGAACTACTATGAGCCTATCCGAATGGAGAATTTTGATGAAGCTAGTCAAGGCCTACTAGAATTTTTACGAGGCTTGGTGACGGATTATAAGGGGCAGGACTCTTCGTTGGTCTTTCCCAATGCTGGGCGGCACCTTTATTTTCCAGCTAGTCTTTTTGAGGAAGGCGTGACTCGCTTGATGAATCTCACTTCATTTCGTTTGGAATATAGCTTTTATGATTATGCTGAGGTATTTTTCCAAGACTTGCATGAAGAGGCGGAGATTTATCAGTTTGAGGTGCAAGAGCGTGAAAACTTTTTTGAGCTGCTGATATCTGAAAAGAATTATAAGCTGCTCTATGGGGGGCAATTTATCTTTCATAATCAGACCTTCTATCAACTGACAGCTCAGCAGACCAAGTTAATCAAGGCATTACAGGAATTGCCGATTGAGCAAGAGCGCGTCAAGCGCCTGCAGTTTGATGTGTCTGAGCAGTCCAAACTAGCAGTAAGCTTGCTCGAGTTCAAAAAAATTGGCTGTGTGACAGCACCTGAGCGACTGTTCATTCATGATTTTACCGTGAATTTCAATTTTTATTTAGGGACTGACAAGCAAGTATTGCTGGATCTTGTCTTTGATTATGGTAGTCAGACTGTAAGCAGTCGTGAAGAGCTGAGAAACCTACCTTTTGCCAGCAATTTTGAGCGAGAACAGCAAGTTTTTAAAGCAATGCTGGAGGCAGGTTTTGCAGATGATTTTATCAGCCAGCGTCCGCCTTTACGACCTGAAGAAATTTACCGTTTCTTCTCTGTCTTGATTCCGCGCTTTAGAGCATTGGGCAATGTTTACTTGTCAGATGAGCTGCAGAGTTTATCACAAACAGCACCTCCGAAAGTTTCCATCAGTATGAATGGTGGGCTCTTGGATATCGGATTTGATTTTACTGGTATCGACCAGTCTGAAGTGGATGATGTTCTAGATTCGCTGATGAGCCAAAAGGATTACTTTATCAGCAAGACGGGTCAGGTTCTGATTTTTGATGAGAATAGTAAGCGAATCAGCCAGACCTTGCAACAATTGAGAAGCAAACACTCCCGAAATGGGGTCATCCAAACGCATAGCCTGGCTGCCTATCAACTCTCTGAATTGTTCAAAGATCAGGAAAGGGTTGACTTGGCGCAGGATTTTCGCCAGCTGGCTTATGATTTGACCCACCCAGAGGATTTTCCTCTGCCTAAGCTGAAAGTTCAGGCAGAGCTTCGAGATTATCAAGGAACGGGTGTAAAATGGCTATCCATGCTGAATAAATATGGATTTGGTGGCATTCTAGCCGATGACATGGGCTTGGGAAAGACCCTTCAGACCATTTCTTTCTTGGCTGCTCATTTGACCAAGTCTAAGAAAGTTTTGATTTTGGCGCCGTCGAGTCTAATTTACAACTGGAGCGATGAGTTTGCCAAATTTGCTCCAGACTTAGATGTCGCTGTTGTGTATGGTCTGAAAAATGTTCGAGATGCTGTGATTGCAGAAGACCATCAGATTACCATTACCAGCTATGCTTCCTTCAGACAAGATGTTGAAGAGTATCAAGGACTTCATTTTGACTATTTGATATTGGACGAAGCACAGGTCATGAAGAATGACCAGAGCAAGATTGCTCAATATCTGAGAGCTTTTGAGGTGGAACGGACTTATGCCTTGTCTGGTACACCGATTGAAAATCATCTCGGCGAACTTTGGTCTATTTTTCAGATCGTCCTTCCGGGCTTATTACCGAGCAAGAAAGCTTTTTTGAAGATGCCGGCAGAAACAGTTGCCCGCTATATCAAACCCTTTGTCATGAGGCGTAAGAAAGAAGAAGTCTTGCAAGAACTTCCTGATTTGATTGAAGTTTCTTACCGTAATGAACTTGCAGACAGCCAGAAAACGATTTATCTAGCTCTGCTCAAGCAAATGCAGGAGCGAATTCTCCATGCAACGGAGGAAGAAATCAATCGCAGTAAAATCGAAATTTTATCGGGTCTTATGCGACTCCGTCAAATCTGTGATACTCCCAAGCTTTTTATGGATGATTACGATGGGGAAAGCGGCAAGCTGGAAAGTTTACGGGAGCTGTTGGAGCAGATCCAAGACGGTGAACATCGTGTTCTGATATTTTCACAATTCCGTGGCATGCTGGATATTATCGAGCAAGAACTGAGCCAGATGGGAATGGAGTCTTTCAAAATCACAGGCTCAACTCCGGCAAAAGAACGTCAGGAGATGACCAAAGCCTTTAATCAAGGAGAAAGATCAGCCTTCCTGATTTCTCTTAAAGCTGGTGGTGTTGGTCTCAATCTAACTGGTGCAAATACGGTTATTTTAGTGGATCTTTGGTGGAATCCCGCAGTAGAAGCTCAAGCTATTGGTCGGGCTCATCGTATCGGGCAGGAACGGAATGTAAAAGTTTATCGTATGATTACACGGGGGACTATAGAAGAAAAAATTCAGGAATTACAGGACACTAAACGAAATCTGGTTTCAACAATTCTGGATGGCGCTGAGTCTCGCTCCAGTCTTTCGATGGAAGAAATTCGAGAAATTCTTGGAATTTCTTCTGAATCGCTTGAAAAATAGTTTGAATAGTTTATAATAATGAAGAGTTGAAAGGACATGCTATGACAAATACTAAATTTCCTATAATTGCTGATGACGAAATCATGTTGACAGAAATGCCACACATGAATTTGTACGATGAGTTGGATCTGATTAGCAACATTAAAGGGGACTATCAGGACCGTAATTATTTAGAATGGATGCCGATTGCTAAGCCAGAAAGTCCTGCTCATGCTACTCCTAGTCAAACTGTAAGTAAAGCTAGAAAGAAGCAAGCTCCAGTTACGGACTTTAAAAAGCCGATTGATAAGAAAGATCCAGCTATTCGCTATGCTGAGCAAGCACGAGAGGAAGCTCGGGCTGATCTGAGGAAGAAACGTTCGGCTGCTTATTTGACAAGCAAGCTCCCAAATAAGGTTCGTAGTCGGAAGGTGGTACCTCCTTTTGAGGGGAATCCAGTTAAACCAACAGCCCCTTTCCAAAAGGAAAATCCGGGGGAGTTGACGAAGTTCAGTGATAAGCTAAAGCAAGATAGCTACATATTAGCAGATGTTCAGTCTCAACCTCTCATAGAAGTACCAACGAATCCAGAAAAAAAGAAAAAGAATAACTATGATTTCTCAAAACCAGCCAAGTCTATAACAAGGGCAAGAAGCGAGAAAAACACAATAAGCATAAAAAAGCACAGGAATTGGACATCACCAAGTTGAGTTCAGATGCCCAAGGGCAATAAGGCTTCAGTTGTTTAAGATTTAAGGAGTAATCATGACGAAAACCTATCATTTTATCGGAATTAAGGGCTCAGGTATGAGCGCTTTGGCTTTGATGTTGCATCAGATGGGCCATAAGGTTCAAGGAAGCGATGTTGATAAATATTATTTCACTCAGCGTGGTCTGGAACAGGCTGGGATTCCCATTTTGCCTTTCGATGAGAAAAATCTCCAGTCAGATTTTGAAATTATTGCCGGTAATGCCTTCCGTCCAGATAACAATGTGGAAATTGCCTATGCAGATGCCAATGGTATTAGCTACAAGCGCTACCATGAATTTTTGGGTAGCTTTATGCGTGACTTTGTCAGCTTAGGTGTGGCTGGTGCTCACGGGAAAACTTCGACAACGGGTATTCTTTCTCATGTTCTGTCTAATATCACAGATACTAGCTATCTAATTGGGGATGGTACAGGTCGTGGTTCTGCTAATGCTAAGTATTTTGTCTTTGAATCAGACGAGTACGAGCGTCATTTTATGCCTTATCATCCGGAATATTCAATTATCACCAATATTGACTTTGACCATCCAGATTATTTCACCAGCTTGGAAGATGTCTTTAATGCTTTCAATGATTACGCCAAGCAGATTACAAAAGGGCTCTTCGTTTATGGAGAAGACGAGCAATTACGCCGCATTACTTCAAATGCGCCGATTTACTACTATGGTTTCAAGGAAGAAGGCAACGACTTTGTTGCTCACGACCTCTTGCGTTCTACTAGTGGTTCAGGATTTAAAGTTTCTTTCCGTGGGCAAGAGCTGGGTGAGTTCCAGATTCCAAGCTTTGGCCGTCACAACATTATGAATGCGACAGCGGTCATCGGTCTCCTCTACATTGCAGGTATTGACTTGAATCTAGTAAGGGAACATCTCAAGACCTTTAGTGGAGTCAAGCGCCGCTTTACAGAAAAGATTGTCAACGACACAGTCATTATTGATGACTTTGCCCATCATCCAACGGAAATTATCGCGACTCTGGATGCAGCTCGTCAGAAGTATCCAAGCAAGGAAATTGTGGCCATCTTCCAGCCGCACACCTTCACTCGGACTATTGCTCTCTTGGACGAATTTGCGGAAGCCCTCAATCAGGCTGACTCAGTCTATTTAGCCCAGATTTACGGATCTGCGCGTGAGGTGGATAGGGGCGATGTCAAAGTCGAAGATCTGGCTGAAAAGATTGTGAAACGGGCCAAGGTTATTGATGTGGACAATGTTTCTCCACTTCTTGACCACGATAATGCAGTTTACGTCTTTATGGGAGCTGGAGATATCCAGACCTATGAGTATTCCTTTGAACGTCTCTTGTCCAATCTGACTAGCAACGTTCAGTAGGAGGCGCCTGGATGGAAGCACCAATTCGAATCAGACAGGCTGACTTGAGCGACTGGGAGGAAATTCTTACAATCGAGCAGCTGAATTTTCCAGCAGCAGAAGCAGCCAGTGCAGAAGTTCTAAAAGAGCAGATTGCTGATACTTTTTTGCTAGCAGAGCTGCATGGTCAGCTGGCGGGCTATATTGTTGGACCAGCTATTCAGGCGCGATATTTGACAGATGACCTCTTTAGCAGGGTGGGTGTTAATCCTTCAGAAGGTGGCTTCATTGTCGTCCAAAGTCTGTCCGTCCATCCGGATTTTCAGAGGCAGGGTGTCGGAACCTTGTTGCTTGCAGCTCTCAAGGAGACAGCTGTTCAGCAAAACCGGTGGGGCATTAGCCTAATCTGCCATGATGAGCTGATACCTTATTATGAGATGAATGGCTTTGTCCACGAAGGGATTTCTGACTCAACTCACGGTGGGACTATCTGGTCAAATATGGTATGGGAAAATCCTAATTTTAAGGAGAAAGAATGATTATCCGTCAAGCTCAAATGGTTGATTTAGATGCCATTTATGCTATCGAATTGGAAAATTTCAGTCCAGAAGAGGCTATTAGTTGTAAAATATTGGCAAAGCACATTGAAACGATTCCTTCAACTTTTTTGGTTGCAGAAAAAAATGGCAAGATTTTGGGCTATTTAGAAGGTCCTGTCCGACCAGAACGCTACTTAAAAGATATTTCCTTTACGGAGGACGTTGAAGATTATAGCTATTTGGCAGGCGGATTTATCTCTGTAACCAGTCTATCCATTTCTAAAGAAGCACAGGCGTTAGGTGTAGGAAAAGCCTTGTTGGACACTATGAAGGAAATTGTGATTGCTGATGAACGTCACGGTATCAATCTCACTTGTCATGATTATTTGGTAGCCTATTATGAGAAGCATGGCTTCGTCAATGAAGGACCTTCGTCCTCAACTTATGCAGATGAAGTATGGTTTGATATGGTTTGGGAAATCCCCAGATATAACTTTCATAAATAATATAGTTTTAAAAGTCGGATATGATTGCATTTATCTGACTTTTAAGATATAATGTTAGGGATTATGAAGAAGGAGATCAAGTTTTTGACTGAAAATTCACAGGATAACGAAAAGACGCTGAGTTTTAAAGAGAAAATTTTGAATGAGTTGGCAGCAGCCAATGGTACCCAAAATCACTCAGTTCAGGAAGAAGCGCAGCCTCTTTTAGGTAAAGAAATGGAATTGGCGGAGAGCTTGGAATCTCTCGTTTCTGCTGTTGAAAAATCTCATGAGGTTCTAGAGAAGGATACTTCAGTAGAGGAAGAACCTAATAAGATCAAAGTAGAAGAGCCAATGGGACAAAGCGAGCCTACTGTTCATACTCAGGCAGATGTGCTAGAAAATATAGTTCGTAATTCTACGATTAAGGAAGTTCCATCAAATGTTGATGGACCAGGACAAGCTAATGTTGCTAAGAAGGAAAGTATAGAGTCTGGAGAAGTTCAAACTTCTGTGGCTCATTCAGAAGCTTATCAAGAAAAGGCAGCACCAGTTGCAGGTGAGATAAAAGAAACAGTGTTATCTGATTCAAACACTACAGATGAGAGAGAGGCTAAAAAAGACTTTTCTACTGCAGAACCAACGCTAAGCCGTAGAGATGTTGCTCATGGAAAGAAACGTTCACGTGCAGATCGTACCAATAGTAGTAAAAAGAAAAAACGTAAAAACGGCCTAGCCAATCGAATCGTGATGACAGTCTTGGTGCTTTTCCTATTGGGCCTTGGTATTACTGGTTTTGTAGGATACAATTATGTCTCTTCAGCGCTGAAGCCAGTAGATGCCAAATCGACAGAATATGTGACGGTGGAGATTCCTGCCGGTTCTAGTACCAAACAAATCGGAGAGATTTTAGAAAAGAAAGGCCTGATCAAGAACGCTCAAGTCTTTAATCTTTATTCAAAAATCAGAAGTTATGGTAATTTCCAATCTGGTTACTATAATCTTCAAAAGAGTATGGACTTAGACACGATTGCTAAGCAATTACAAGAAGGTGGAACAGATACACCACAGCCTCCAGTTCTTGGCAAGATAACAATTCCTGAGGGATACACTTTGGAGCAAATTGCCGAAGCAACTACTGTCAATGCTGCAAAAACTGCGAACAAGAATACTAAAACACCATTCAGCAAGGAAGATTTTCTAAATAAAGCTCAAGATGAAGATTTTATTGCAAAAATGGCAGCTAAATATCCGCAGCTTCTAGCAACTTTGCCGAGCAAGGATAGTGGTGTTAAATATCGTCTTGAAGGTTATCTTTTCCCAGCTACTTATGATTATGGAAAAGAAACCACGATTGAAGAACTGATTGACCAAATGTTGGCTGCTATGAATACAAATCTATCGCAGTATTACTCAACAATTGAGTCTAAGAATCTGACGGTTAATGATGTTTTAACACTCGCCTCTTTAGTTGAAAAAGAGGGATCAACTGATCAGGATCGCAAAGATATTGCGAGCGTCTTTTATAATCGTTTGAACCAAGCTATGCCACTTCAGAGCAATATTGCGCTTCTTTATGCTCAAGGAAAACTTGGTCAAAAGACAACTCTTAAAGAAGATGCTGAAATTGATACAAATCTTGACTCGCCTTATAATGTGTACAAAAAGCAAGGTTTGATGCCTGGTCCAGTAGATAGTCCAAGCCTGTCTGCTATCGAAGCTACTATTAATCCAAGTAAGACAGAGTACTTGTATTTTGTAGCAAATGTGGAGACAGGGGCTGTATATTTTGCAAATACCTACGAAGAACACGCTAAGAATGTGGAAGAACACGTTAATAGCAAATTAAACCAATCAGGTGAAAGTTCTAACTAAATTATGTGGTTTTCCACATAATTTTGTTTTATCAAAAAAATAGAAAGAAGAGAGAAAATAAAGTAATGGCTGAAAAAACTTATCCTATGACCCTTGTAGAAAAGGAAAAATTAGAACAAGAATTAGAAGAATTGAAATTGGTTCGACGTCCAGAAGTAGTAGAACGCATTAAAATTGCTCGTTCTTACGGAGATTTATCAGAAAATAGTGAATATGAAGCAGCAAAGGATGAGCAGGCTTTCGTTGAAGGACAAATTTCAAGTCTGGAGACTAAAATTCGCTATGCTGTGATTGTTGATAGCGATTCAGTTGCTAAAGATGAAGTTGCCATCGGTAAAACTGTTACTATTCAAGAAGTCGGTGAGACTGAAGAAGAAGTATACATTATCGTTGGTTCAGCTGGTGCGGATGCCTTTGCGGGAAAAGTTTCAAATGAAAGTCCAATTGGTCAAGCATTGATTGGTAAGAAGACTGGTGATATTGCAACAGTAGAAACACCAGTTGGCAGTTATGACGTCAAAATACTAAAAAGTTGAAAAAAACAGTCTAAGAAAGGTCGAGCACGCTCGGCTTTTTTTCTGTATCAATTTATGCTATAATATAGAACAAGCAAAGGAGATTCTATACTGATGGTTCTATCAAAAAAACGAGCACGCCATGTCATCGAGGAGATTATTGCCCTATTTCCTGATGCCAAACCGAGTTTAGATTTTTAGAAATCACTTTGAGCTACTCGTGGCAGTCATGTTATCCGCTCAAACGACAGATGCTGCGGTTAATAAAGCTACACCAAATCTATTTTTTTAGCTTATCCTACTCCAGAAGCTATGGCAGCAGCATCCGAGGCAGATATTGCCAAGCACATTTCACGTTTAGGACTTTATCGAAATAAAGCCAAATTTCTGAAAAAAATGTGCCCAGCAACTCTTGGACGATTTCAATGGTCAAGTGCCTCAGACTCGGGAAGAATTAGAAACTTTAACTGGGGTGGGGCGTAAGACAGCTAACGTGGTCATGAGTGTAGGGTTTGGTATTCCAGCTTTTTGCCGTTGATACGCATGTTGAACGCATTTGTAAACACCACGATATTGTCAAAAAGTCAGCAACTCCCTTTAGAAGTTGAAAAAAACGTGTTATGGACGTTCTCCCACCTGAACGCTGGCTAGCTGCACATCAGGCCATGATTTATTTTGGTAGAGCTATTTGTCATCCAAAAAACCCAGAGTGTGAAGACTATCCTCAACTTTACAATTTTGATCATGTTTGAGATAGAGTCTGTGGATACAAATTTTTATTAGGCGACGAACGGTTTAAGGGACGTAAAAGACTATTGCGAGAGTTAGAGGAATATTTAAGCGACTTTAGTAGCACGGTGATATAGTGGCTTAAGGGAGAGGTAATAGGGAGAGGTTGCCTTTCCCTATTTAGTTATTGATTTATCAGTGATATTGATGGTGTTAGGAAATAAAATTGAAAAAAAGATAAAAAAATTTCAAAAAAGTGTTGACAAGGGGATGGATAGGTGATATACTGATATAGTTGTCGCTTGAGAGAGCGATAAAGACCTTTGAAAACTGAACAAGACGAACCAATGTGCAGGGCGCTACAACATATGTTGTAGTACTGAACAAAGAAAAAACAATAAATCTGTCAGTGACAGAAATGAGTGAGAACTCAAACTTTTAATGAGAGTTTGATCCTGGCTCAGGACGAACGCTGGCGGCGTGCCTAATACATGCAAGTAGAACGCTGAAGGAGGAGCTTGCTCTTCTGGATGAGTTGCGAACGGGTGAGTAACGCGTAGGTAACCTGCCTGGTAGCGGGGGATAACTATTGGAAACGATAGCTAATACCGCATAACATTGACTATTGCATGATAGTTAATTGAAAGGTGCAAATGCACCACTACCAGATGGACCTGCGTTGTATTAGCTAGTTGGTGGGGTAACGGCTCACCAAGGCGACGATACATAGCCGACCTGAGAGGGTGATCGGCCACACTGGGACTGAGACACGGCCCAGACTCCTACGGGAGGCAGCAGTAGGGAATCTTCGGCAATGGACGGAAGTCTGACCGAGCAACGCCGCGTGAGTGAAGAAGGTTTTCGGATCGTAAAGCTCTGTTGTAAGAGAAGAACGAGTGTGAGAGTGGAAAGTTCACACTGTGACGGTATCTTACCAGAAAGGGACGGCTAACTACGTGCCAGCAGCCGCGGTAATACGTAGGTCCCGAGCGTTGTCCGGATTTATTGGGCGTAAAGCGAGCGCAGGCGGTTAGATAAGTCTGAAGTTAAAGGCTGTGGCTTAACCATAGTACGCTTTGGAAACTGTTTAACTTGAGTGCAGAAGGGGGAGAGTGGAATTCCATGTGTAGCGGTGAAATGCGTAGATATATGGAGGAACACCGGTGGCGAAAGCGGCTCTCTGGTCTGTAACTGACGCTGAGGCTCGAAAGCGTGGGGAGCAAACAGGATTAGATACCCTGGTAGTCCACGCCGTAAACGATGAGTGCTAGGTGTTGGGTCCTTTCCGGGACTCAGTGCCGCAGCTAACGCATTAAGCACTCCGCCTGGGGAGTACGACCGCAAGGTTGAAACTCAAAGGAATTGACGGGGGCCCGCACAAGCGGTGGAGCATGTGGTTTAATTCGAAGCAACGCGAAGAACCTTACCAGGTCTTGACATCCCGGTGCCCGTCCTAGAGATAGGATTTTGCTTCGGCACACCGGTGACAGGTGGTGCATGGTTGTCGTCAGCTCGTGTCGTGAGATGTTGGGTTAAGTCCCGCAACGAGCGCAACCCTTATTGTTAGTTGCCATCATTTAGTTGGGCACTCTAGCGAGACTGCCGGTAATAAACCGGAGGAAGGTGGGGATGACGTCAAATCATCATGCCCCTTATGACCTGGGCTACACACGTGCTACAATGGCTGGTACAACGAGTTGCAAGTCGGTGACGGCAAGCTAATCTCTTAAAGCCAGTCTCAGTTCGGATTGTAGGCTGCAACTCGCCTACATGAAGTCGGAATCGCTAGTAATCGCGGATCAGCACGCCGCGGTGAATACGTTCCCGGGCCTTGTACACACCGCCCGTCACACCACGAGAGTTTGTAACACCCGAAGTCGGTGAGGTAACCTTTTAGGAGCCAGCCGCCTAAGGTGGGATAGATGATTGGGGTGAAGTCGTAACAAGGTAGCCGTATCGGAAGGTGCGGCTGGATCACCTCCTTTCTAAGGAAACGGAAGCCATTGGTCGTCATGTTTAGTTTTGAGAGGTCTTGTGGGGCCTTAGCTCAGCTGGGAGAGCGCCTGCTTTGCACGCAGGAGGTCAGCGGTTCGATCCCGCTAGGCTCCATTAGGATAGTGATGACTATTCTAAACTTGTCCATTGAAAATTGAATAACTATATCAAATAGTAACAAGAAAATAAACCGAAACGCTGTGAATATTAATGAGTTTAAGACTGAAAGGTCAAAAATAAGGTTAAGTTAGTAAGGGCGCACGGTGGATGCCTTGGCACTAGGAGCCGATGAAGGACGTGACAAACGACGAAATGCCTCGAGGAGCTGTAAGTAAGCGCAGATCCGGGGATGTCCGAATGGGGGAACCCAACAGGTACTACCTGTTACCCATCTCTGTTAAGGAGATGAGGAGGAAGACGCAGTGAACTGAAACATCTAAGTAGCTGCAGGAAGAGAAAGCAAAAGCGATTGCCTTAGTAGCGGCGAGCGAAACGGCAGGAGGGCAAACCGAAGAGTTTACTCTTCGGGGTTGTAGGACTGCAATGTGGACTCAGATTTTATAGAAGAATGACATGGGAAGGTCAGCCAAAGAGAGTAAGAGCCTCGTATTTAAATAGAATCTGTACCTAGCAGAATCCTGAGTACGGCGGGACACGTGAAATCCCGTCGGAATCTGGGAGGACCATCTCCCAACCCTAAATACTCCCTAGTGACCGATAGTGAACCAGTACCGTGAGGGAAAGGTGAAAAGCACCCCGGGAGGGGAGTGAAATAGAACCTGAAACCGTGTGCCTACAACAAGTTCGAGCCCGTTAATGGGTGAGAGCGTGCCTTTTGTAGAATGAACCGGCGAGTTACGTTATGATGCGAGGTTAAGTTGAAGAGACGGAGCCGTAGGGAAACCGAGTCTGAATAGGGCGTCTTAGTATCATGATGTAGACCCGAAACCATGTGACCTACCCATGAGCAGGTTGAAGGTGCGGTAAAACGCACTGGAGGACCGAACCAGGGCACGTTGAAAAGTGCTTGGATGACTTGTGGGTAGCGGAGAAATTCCAAACGAACTTGGAGATAGCTGGTTCTCTCCGAAATAGCTTTAGGGCTAGCGTCGACATCAAGATTCTTGGAGGTAGAGCACTGTTTGGGTGAGGGGTCCATCCCGGATTACCAATCTCAGATAAACTCCGAATGCCAATGAATTATGGTCGGCAGTCAGACTGCGAGTGCTAAGATCCGTAGTCGAAAGGGAAACAGCCCAGACCACCAGCTAAGGTCCCAAAATAATTGTTAAGTGGAAAAGGATGTGGGGTTGCACAGACAACTAGGATGTTAGCTTAGAAGCAGCTATTCATTCAAAGAGTGCGTAATAGCTCACTAGTCGAGTGACCCTGCGCCGAAAATGTACCGGGGCTAAAACAATTTACCGAAGCTGTGGATACCTTTATAGGTATGGTAGGAGAGCGTTCTATGTGTGGAGAAGGTGTACCGTGAGGAGCGCTGGAACGCATAGAAGTGAGAATGCCGGTATGAGTAGCGAAAGATGGGTGAGAATCCCATCCACCGTAAGACTAAGGTTTCCAGGGGAAGGCTCGTCCGCCCTGGGTTAGTCGGGACCTAAGGAGAGACCGAAAGGTGTATCCGATGGACAACAGGTTGATATTCCTGTACTAGAGTATGAAGTGATGGAGGGACGCAGTAGGCTAACTCGTGCGTACGAATGGATGTACGTCTAAGCAGTGAGGCGTGGTATGAGTCAAATGCTTATACCTATAACGTTGAGCTGTGATGGGGAGCGAAGTTTAGTAGCGAGTGAGTGATGTCACACTGCCAAGAAAAGCTTCTAGCGTTGTATCATACTCTACCCGTACCGCAAACCGACACAGGTAGTCGAGGCGAGTAGCCTCAGGTGAGCGAGAGAACTCTCGTTAAGGAACTCGGCAAAATGACCCCGTAACTTCGGGAGAAGGGGTGCTGACTTTGGTCAGCCGCAGTGAATAGGCCCAAGCAACTGTTTATCAAAAACACAGCTCTCTGCTAAATCGTAAGATGATGTATAGGGGGTGACGCCTGCCCGGTGCTGGAAGGTTAAGAGGAGTGCTTAGGAGTAATCCGAAGGTATGAATTGAAGCCCCAGTAAACGGCGGCCGTAACTATAACGGTCCTAAGGTAGCGAAATTCCTTGTCGGGTAAGTTCCGACCCGCACGAAAGGCGTAATGATTTGGGCACTGTCTCAACGAGAGACTCGGTGAAATTTTAGTACCTGTGAAGATGCAGGTTACCCGCGACAGGACGGAAAGACCCCATGGAGCTTTACTGCAGTTTGATATTGAGTGTCTGTGCCACATGTACAGGATAGGTAGGAGCCTATGAGATCGGGACGCCAGTTTCGATGGAGGCGTTGTTGGGATACTACCCTTGTGTTATGGCCACTCTAACCCGGATAGGTGATCCCTATCGGAGACAGTGTCTGACGGGCAGTTTGACTGGGGCGGTCGCCTCCTAAAAGGTAACGGAGGCGCCCAAAGGTTCCCTCAGAATGGTTGGAAATCATTCGCAGAGTGTAAAGGTATAAGGGAGCTTGACTGCGAGAGCTACAACTCGAGCAGGGACGAAAGTCGGGCTTAGTGATCCGGTGGTTCCGCATGGAAGGGCCATCGCTCAACGGATAAAAGCTACCCTGGGGATAACAGGCTTATCTCCCCCAAGAGTTCACATCGACGGGGAGGTTTGGCACCTCGATGTCGGCTCGTCGCATCCTGGGGCTGTAGTCGGTCCCAAGGGTTGGGCTGTTCGCCCATTAAAGCGGCACGCGAGCTGGGTTCAGAACGTCGTGAGACAGTTCGGTCCCTATCCGTCGCGGGCGTAGGAAATTTGAGAGGATCTGCTCCTAGTACGAGAGGACCAGAGTGGACTTACCGCTGGTGTACCAGTTGTCTCGCCAGAGGCATCGCTGGGTAGCTATGTAGGGAAGGGATAAACGCTGAAAGCATCTAAGTGTGAAACCCACCTCAAGATGAGATTTCCCATAACGCAAGTTAGTAAGAGCCCTGAGAGAAGATCAGGTAGATAGGTTAGGAGTGGAAGTGTGGCGACACATGTAGCGGACTAATACTAATAGCTCGAGGACTTATCCAATTTTCATTGAGCACAGCTTTTGGCAAGTATTGTGAGGTTTGAGTAGTTATTCAATTTTGAGTTGACAAGGCAATAAGATATTGCAAGTTAATTCAGCTAGTTAAGTGACGATAGCCTAGGAGATACACCTGTACCCATGCCGAACACAGAAGTTAAGCCCTAGAACGCCGGAAGTAGTTGGGGGTTGCCCCCTGTGAGATATGGTAGTCGCTTAGCAGGATAGGAAGTAGTAGTACTTCCTTTTTGGGAGTTTAGCTCAGCTGGGAGAGCATCTGCCTTACAAGCAGAGGGTCAGCGGTTCGATCCCGTTAACTCCCATATAGGTCCCGTAGTGTAGCGGTTATCACGTCGCCCTGTCACGGCGAAGATCGCGGGTTCGATTCCCGTCGGGACCGTTGGAATTGTAAGACAATTTCAAGAAGAAAGACTCGTTAGCTCAGTTGGTAGAGCATTTGACTTTTAATCAAAGGGTCACTGGTTCGAGCCCAGTACGGGTCATAAGCGCGGGTTTGGCGGAATTGGCAGACGCACCAGATTTAGGATCTGGCGCTTTAGGGCGTGGGGGTTCAAGTCCCTTAACCCGCATAGAAATATAAATGAGCCGGCTTAGCTCAGTTGGTAGAGCATCTGATTTGTAATCAGAGGGTCGCGTGTTCAAGTCATGTAGCCGGCATTTTTTTTTTGGATAGAGATGCGAACGTAGTTCAGTGGTAGAACACCACCTTGCCAAGGTGGGGGTCGCGGGTTCGAATCCCGTCGTTCGCTTTGAGGCCGGGGTGGCGGAACTGGCAGACGCACAGGACTTAAAATCCTGCGATTGGTAACGATCGTACCGGTTCGATTCCGGTCCTCGGCATAGCGGATATGCGACAGGGCACCCTTAGCTCAACTGGATAGAGTACCTGACTACGAATCAGGCGGTTAGAGGTTCGACTCCTCTAGGGTGCATGAAGGGAAACGAGGTCATATGACTCCGTTTTTACTTATAATCGGGAAGTAGCTCAGCTTGGTAGAGTACTTGGTTTGGGACCAAGGTGTCGCAGGTTCGAATCCTGTCTTCCCGATACGCTAATTCATAAAAGACAACGGCTAAATGCTGTTGTCTTTTATATTTTATGAGTTCTGGTTTTGTGCTTTTCTATGATGCCTCTATAATTTCTGAGTTTTCATAAATTAGATAGTATCCATATAGGATGTGGTCTTTTTGCTTTTTGATTAAAGTATTTGCCTTACTTCATATTATTTGGTGTTTATGCGTGCCTATTGCCTTGATTGAATTTTCACCTGATTTTTTGTATACTAATATGTGGATAATCATTTATTGATGGGAGATTTTTATATGTTAAAGCAAGATTGGCTCGAATATTTTGAAGCTGTGAATGGCCGTTCAGCAACGGATACAGAAATTGCTCAAGGTTTGCTGGCTGGTGAATTTGTGGAACCTGAGGTGGCAAGTGCACATCAAGTTGGAAGTGAAACCGGCTCAATCATATCAGACTCTGTTCCAGCACAAGGAGTAGCTTCAAACGGTGAATATTATACTCAGCAACACAATGCTTTTCAGGAACAGAATGGGCAAGGATCGTTCTCTCAGCCAACTGGGCAGCAATATCAAGAGCTTCCTCAGTAACAGCCTAACCAAAATCATTTTGCTAATCAAACACAATCATTTGCTCAACAGGGATATCCTTATCAACGGCCAAATGGTGGGCAACCTAACCAGTTTGTTGGTCAGCCTCAATCTTCTGGTCCGAAAGGCTTCAATCAGCAAGCTTATCAAAACAATCCGCAAAGTCACTTCAATGGGCAGGATTTTCAGCAAGGGTCACAGGCATACTACAGTCAGCAACAGCCTGCGCAACCAAGTGAATTTTCTAAAATAATGAAGGGTTTCTGGGCTTGGCTTGTTTCTGCTTGGAAGTCGCCAACTTCAGAAGTTGAAAGTGGTACATTAAATGGCTATCTTTCTCTAGGATTGACTGTTTTCTTTGCAGCTATCGTGGTGAATTATAACTTTTATAATATTATTTCTTCGGTGAGTTTTGGCTTTTACAGTGGTCCGACTTTTGATTTTAGACTTTTCTTGGTCTCACTGATAGCGGCAGCCCTCGTTCTTTTCTCCATTATTTTAGGAGGCTTTGCTGTAAAACGCATGGTCTATAAGGATGGAAGCTTTAGCTTTAATAAGGCATTTGACTGGTATGGCAGACTCTATGCGATTGTCTTACCTTTTGTGGCTCTTTCTGCCTTATTTAGTTTACTTGGGATTATGTCTGTTTCCCTCTTCTTAGCATGGATTGGCCTAGTGTTAATTGGGGTCGGAGCAACCTTTGCTTTGATTTATTCAAAATCTAGCACGTCAATGGATCCTTTTTATAAATATTTACTGGCAATTATTGTCAATGGTGTGATTACATTTATCTTTACTTTCATCGCTTTCTCATTACTGATGAGTCTTATGATGATGTAAAGTTCTTGGAGGTGATTTATGGCAACGAAAGAAAAATGGGTTGAGCTTTTTGAGCAAGTCATTGGTAGAAAGCCAACCGCAGATGAGTTTTTAGAAGGAAAACGTTCTGATTTTGATCCCAGAAAGATTATTTCTATTGCGGCTCCAGCAGGACAAAGTAACGATGGGCCAGCTGAAGAGAAGCAAAGCTCGGTGACTCATGAACAAAATTTGGGGCAAGAGGAGCCAGCTGTAGAGTTTCTCAAAGAAGAATCTGTTGAGGCTTATCCTAAAGAAGAAAAGCAAGAGATTTCAGAATCGGATCAATACCAAGAGCAACGGGAGAATTGGCTGCAAGCTTTCGAGACGAATATTGGTAGAAAGCCGACTAAAGAGGAATTTTTAGAAGCACGAAATCAAGGTTTTCTTAATCTACCTATTCGCTCTGAGTTACTGGAATCGGAATTTCCTCAAAAACCAATACAAAAAAGAAGGTCGAAGAAGAAGGCCGTGATGATTGCTTTTCCTCTTATTCTACTTTTTGTTTTGTTAGCAGCCTTTCTTTATTTGAGCTCGGTGACAGGTGTTAAAGTTGTTACGGATGATTTTGCAAAAGCGGTTACTAAAAAGGATTATGATGGAATCGCAGACCTGCTCTCTTCTAGCTCAGATAAGTGGACACGTGCAGATGCGAGGGCTTTAGTCGAGCACTTAGAGAGTCAAGAAATCAATATTGAGACCGAGTTGGACAACATTGCTAAGTCAAAGGGAAAATCAGCCTATATTGATGACAATCAGAATAAACTTTTAGGTGTAACTGAAAAAAGCAAGAAATTTGGAATTTTTCAGGAATATCAAATAGTGGCCTATCCAGTAGAGGTTAAAGTTAACACGAACTTAGACAATGCGAGCATCAAAGCAGGAGATAAGAAAAGCCTTCCTTTGAGTAAGAATGCTGAGACGAATATTGGCAAATATCATTTTATCAAGCAGGAATTTACCCTGAAAGGGAAGACGGAAGTCGGAGAAATTGAGAGTAAGATCCAGCTTGATTTAGCAACTGCTAAGAATAATGAAATTAAATTGGATCTTAAGTCTGAAAAGAAACGATTGAAGGTTACTATGCCAGCAGAAGCTTCAAATGCAACAGACCTTAAAATTGTTGTAAATGGCAAGGAAATTGGTAGTAGCTTGGAAACAGATATTCAAGTTGTACCACATCAAGAACTGGAAGTTTATGCTAAGTTTGTTGTTGCTGATAACACTTTTGTAACCAACAAGGAAAGTATTGTTGTCAAGGGAGACACGCTTGATGTTGATTTATCTTTACCTAAAGAAGTGACAGATAAGATCAAAGAAAAGGACGAAGAAGCTAAAAAGGTAGAAGCTAACAAGGCAAAAATCACTAATTTCCTTAGCGAATATCGCACGGCTGTTTTCAGATCGGTCTCTAATCGTTCTAATTATTATGCTCAATATTATGACACTTCTAGTCCATCATACAAAGAGATGGTTGAGTGGACTACAGGTGGTGGTGTCAAGAAGGCGAAAATTGATTATTACGATCCAGGAGCTTTGGATATCCGTGAGGTGAGAGAGGAGAACGGCTCCTATATTGTGACGACTTATGAAGACTATACAGTTCACTATATGGATAGTACTCCAAATAGTGTCAATAGAAAAAATAAAACTTACTATTTGAAGCCGACCGGAAATTCCTTTGCAATCTACAATATTGAAGTTTCAGAAAGTTAGTGGAATACAATGAAATATAATAAACTTATTTTTCTAGCAATGTCAGTCTTGCTTTTAAGTGCTTGTTCAGCAGCCAAAGACAAGACTGAAAGTAGTACAAACAAGCAGGCAAGTAGCTCAAAGGTATCTGTTGAAAAAAAAGAGGCTGAAAAAGACCGGTCATCTAGCCAAGATACAAGGAGTGAATCGGATAGTGCGGAGTCTAAGAAGGAGCAGAAACAGGATGTAACTGTTGATAAAAATGTTTCTTACAACGGAAGCTACTATAGTGTTCAAGGGAAATATGACGAAATAGTCATCGCCAATAAACACTATCCATTATCAGCTGACTACAATCCAGGTGAGAATCCGACTGCTAAAGCAGAACTACTTAAGTTAATCGCAGATATGCAGTCCAAAGGTTATCCTATCAGCAACCAATATAGCGGTTTTCGTAGCTATCAAACTCAGGTCGGCCTTTATCAAAGTTATGTGAATCGAGATGGACTAGCTGCGGCTGATCGCTATTCGGCAAGACCAGGCTACAGCGAGCACCAAACTGGTTTAGCATTTGATCTGATTGATAGTAGCGGCAATCTGGTTGAAGAAGCTGGAGCTAGTCAGTGGCTCTTGGACAATGCCTATAAATATGGTTTTGTAGTACGCTATCCTGTTGGCAAGGAGGCTTCTACTGGCTATGTGCCTGAAAGTTGGCATCTACGCTATGTAGGAAAGAGGCCAAGGAAATTTCCGAATCTGGTCTCACACTGGAAGAGTATTATCATTTTACAGGTGGTAATTATGCCCAGTAAAATCTAATTGCAGACTCAGCATCTACCTTATTCTCAAGAGTTAGAAGCTATCTACCTTACTTTAAAAGTGGAGTTGAGCTGCTGTATGATTAGAAAAATGCATAGTAAAACCAGTCCTCGTTTTTGGGGACTGACTTTTTGTTTTGTTGATGCTAAGGCATAACTCATAAGATGAGCAGAGCTCGAGTTGACTTTTTCCTATTCTTTTATAATTTCAATCTTTTCGATTTTAATATCTGTTTTGGGTTTATCTTTATCGCCAGTTTCTGTGGCAGCAATTTTGTCTACCACGTCCATGCCTTCAATGACTTGACCAAAGACGGTATAGCCGCCGTCAAGGCTTGGATTTCCGCCGTTCTTGTAAGCTTCAATGATTTTAGCTGGGAAGGTGTCGGTTGGTAATTGTTTGGATAAATCTTTCTTGCTTTGGTTGATGAAAAATTGACTGCCGTTGGTGTCTTTTCCAGCATTGGCCATGGCTAGTGCACCGCGCAAGTTGTAGAGGTAAGGAGAATATTCATTCTTGAAGCCATTTCCTGAGTCAATAGACTCATTCTTGCCTTTCCAAATAGATTCGCCACCCGTGCCATCTCCTTTAGGATCGCCGGTCTGAATCATGAAATCATTGATAACGCGATGGAAAATCACCCCATCATAATAGCCTTCCTTTGCATGTGTCAGAAAATTTTCGACAGCTAAAGGAGCGTATTTAGGAAACAGTTTGAGGCGAATGTCTCCTTGTGTTGTGATAATATTGACTTCAGCCTCATCTTCAGCAACTTCTGTAGATAGTTGTGGGAAGTTGGCATTTTCATTGGTCATGGCATCCTTGTATTGCTCACGGAGCTTCTGAATTTCAGCTGCCTCAGAGCTGGTATCGGTAGCGTTGGTAGTAGAAGACTGCGTAGGGGTGCTGGATGACTTGGTAGTAGCATCTTCTTTAGCGGAGCAGCCTGCTAGAGCAAGTGAGGATAAAAGACTAAAAAGAATGATTTTTTTCATAAGGAACCTTTCTGAGCATAAGTTTATGAACTATTGCTATTTTACTATAAGTGCTTTAGTTTTTCAAACTTTCCTGCGTCAGAAATTCCAAGAGCAGGGATTTGAGGCTTTCTGGGCGCAGATTGTGGCTGTGAATATCTTGTAAGCTGACCCATTTGGGCTGGTAAATGTTTTGGCGACTACTGCGCTCAAGCTCCTCGCCCTGCATGAGTGGAGTCTCATCCGTACTTAGACTGGTGTAAAAATAATACTCCTCTTTTCCCTGATTGTTCAGGGAAAAAGCTGTGTACAGCTGGTCAGCAGAAAAGTTAAGATTGACTTCTTCTTTCATTTCCCGTAAGGCGGTTTCTAAAGGTCTTTCTCCAAGTTCGATAGTTCCACCGGGAATCACGAAATACTCTTGCCCATTCTTCCAGCGGTGAATGAGCAAAACCTTGTCTAAGAAAGGATTGTAGACAATCACACCTGCTCGCATACTATTCTCCTTTCCGCTGTTTTCTTCTAAATAGTCTAGCAAAAATAGATAAAGATTACCAATCTGAGCTATAGAAACACTTTCTTGAAATTTCCGCTTTCTATAAAAATATATATGCTAAAATGAATGTTATACTTCAGAAATGGATTGCTTATGCTTATAAATTTTAAGGAAGCTATATTGTTCATCTGGTTTTATAACGGTCTTTCTAATAGATGTTCTTTTAGTGGGACCATTGGTCAAAGATCTGCTCTTTCGTTTTTTGAAATACTATCATAAGCACTGGCAAAATATTATGGTGCATCCTTGTCAGTGGAACGTTATTTGGGAGCTTTGGGAACAAATTTTGTAATGGCTGTTTCCTTTAACTTTCTCCTGGCTGGTCCGTTCTCGCGTTTTATACTAAGGGTATGTTCAGAAACTTTTCTCGAGTGAAGAAAGGATCGGAAATTTTGAGGACGATGATGAACTTTCGAAAATTATTTTAGGGGAAATTATGGTAAAATAAGATAAGAATCATTGGTTTCGTTTGATAAAAATTTATCGTTCGTTTGAAGGGAGTTTGATTATGGCAAGACGTTTAACAAGAAGTGCTGATGATAAAATCATTGCGGGAGTTTGCTCCGGCTTGGCTCGATATTTTAATATAGATCCGGTCATTATCCGTGTTATCTGGGGAGTTTCCTTTTTTGCTTATGGGATCGGACTTCTTCCCTACCTCATTTTCTGGGTGATTTTGCCAGAAGAATAAGGCAGAAACTAGTTGCAAAAGGCAGCTAGTTTTCTCTTTAGAAGATCTTAAAATATGGTATAATGAAAGTTATGGCAAATAAGAAAAATACAAAAAACGGTCGGACTACGAGACGGCCGACAAAAGCGGAATTAGAAAGACAAAAAGCGATTCGACGGATGATAGTCACCTTTGTTTTGGCTATTGCTTTGTTGTTTGCTGCTTTGAGGCTGGGGGCTTTTGGAGTCACCATTTATAACTTAATTCGGGTTCTGGTAGGGAGTCTGGCTTATGTGGCGATTATAGCTGCCTTGTTTTATCTCTTTTTCTTTAAGTGGCTGCATAAACATGAAGGGAAGATTTCAGGCTTTATCAGCTTTTTCTTAGGACTCAGCTTGATTTTTCAAGCCTATTTTGTTCATGTTTTGCATTTGAAAGGACAGGTTTTATCTACAACGCTTACAAGAGTTCTGACAGATTTGTTGGCCTTTAAAGTGTCCTCATTTGCTGGTGGTGGGCTGATTGGGGCGGCTCTTTATGCTCCGATTTCTTTTCTTTTTTCAAATATCGGCTCTTATTTCATTGGTCTGCTCCTGATTTTGCTGGGAGCTCTACTCATGAGCCCATGGTCGCTTTACGATCTTGCCGAGAAATTTAGCCTGGCTTTCCAAAACTGGAGAGAAAAAGAGGAGGAAAAACGTCAGCTTCGTTTCCTTGAGCAGGAGGAGAAAGCTGCACAGACAGCTATGCAAGCCATTGAGGTAGAGCAGGCAGAGACTGAAGTGGATCCTGAAACGGGGGAGATTTTAGATGGTGAGGATTTGTCTTACTCGCCTATGGACTTTGATGAGGCGGACTATGCTGAATCGGGAGAGTATGATCCTCATGAGCCCCTGGACTTTGACCGCGAAGAGGAAATAGAAGAAGCAGAGGCGGACGTAGAGGTAGATTTTACGACCAAAGAAAGTCTAGACTATAAATTACCGACTATCAATCTCTTTGCGCCTGATAAGCCCAAAAATCAGTCCAAAGAAAAGCGGATTGTCCGTGAAAATATCAAGATTTTGGAAGAAACCTTTGCTAGCTTTGGGATTAAGGTTACTGTTGAGCGGGCTGAAATCGGACCTTCTGTCACCAAGTACGAGGTTAAGCCAGCTGTCGGTGTTCGGGTCAATCGGATTTCCAATCTGGCGGATGATCTGGCTCTAGCCCTAGCTGCTAAGGATGTACGGATCGAGGCGCCGATTCCTGGAAAATCTCTTGTCGGGATTGAAGTACCCAACTCTGAAATTGCGACTGTGACTTTCCGAGAACTTTGGGAACAGTCGAAGACAGATGCCAGCAAGCTCCTAGAAATCCCACTTGGGAAGGCTGTCAATGGTTCTGTCCGGTCCTTTGACTTGGCTAAGATGCCCCATCTCTTGGTGGCGGGCTCTACTGGCTCTGGTAAATCTGTGGCTGTCAACGGCATTATCGCCAGCATTCTCATGAAGGCCAGACCGGATGAAGTCAAGTTTATGATGGTGGATCCTAAGATGGTGGAGCTGTCCGTTTATAATGACATTCCCCACTTGCTTATCCCAGTCGTAACAAATCCTCGCAAGGCCAGCCGCGCCCTGCAGAAGGTCGTGGATGAGATGGAAAACCGCTATGAACTCTTTTCCAAGGTCGGTGCTCGTAACATTGCTGGCTATAATGCCAAGGTAGCCGAGTACAATGCCCAATCTGAGTACAAGCAGGTGCCCCTGCCTTTAATCGTCGTCATCGTGGACGAGCTTGCTGACCTCATGATGGTGGCCAGCAAGGAAGTGGAAGACGCCATTATCCGTCTGGGACAAAAAGCGCGTGCGGCTGGGATTCACATGATTCTGGCTACCCAGCGGCCATCTGTGGATGTTATCTCAGGTCTGATTAAGGCCAATGTACCCTCTCGGATTGCCTTTGCTGTGTCCAGCGGGACAGACAGTCGGACCATTCTAGACGAAAATGGAGCAGAAAAGCTCTTGGGACGAGGAGATATGCTCTTTAAGCCGATTGATGAAAACCACCCAGTCCGTTTGCAGGGCTCCTTTATCTCGGATGAAGATGTGGAGCGCATCGTAGCTTTTGTCAAGAATCAAGCTGAAGCTGACTATGACGACAGTTTTGATCCAGGCGAAGTATCTGAAAACGATATGGAGTCTGGCGGAGGCGATGATGAAGGCGATCCTCTCTTTGAGGAAGCCAAGGCCTTGGTTATTGAGACTCAGAAGGCTAGCGCATCTATGATCCAGCGGCGACTCTCGGTCGGCTTTAATCGGGCCACTCGTCTCATGGAAGAATTGGAAGCGGCAGGCGTTATCGGACCAGCCGAAGGAACCAAGCCGAGAAAGGTTTTACAGACGAATTAAACATTTTCCTGAGCAGTTGGTTAACAAGAATAATATCTTGTAATACAAATCTGCCAGCTGTTAGCCGACAGATTTTCTCTACTGAAGAATGAAAGGAAAAAAGTTATGAAACTAGATAGCATTCACCATATTGCGATTATTGGCCATGATTATGACAAAACAAAGGATTTTTATGTGGATAAGCTGGGCTTTGACATGCTGGATGAGCACCATCGGCCCGACAAGCAGGACATTCTCTTTAATGTCCGCAAAGGGAATTTGACACTGGAAATTTTCATCAAGGAAGCGGCTCCCAAGCGGCCAGCCCTGCCTGCACCAGAGCATACTGGGTTGCGGCATCTGGCTTTCCGAGTGACAGATGTTGAAGAAACGCTAGCGGAATTTGACCGTTTGGAGATTCCCCATACCGAGCTGCGCTATGATGACTTTGATGGTTGTAAGATGGCTTTCTTCTTTGATCCAGATGGCTTGCCTCTAGAGATTCATGAATAAAACTAGGAGAATCGGAAGCTTCTTGTTTCTCAACAGAAGAATGACTCATAAGATGCGCGTATGAAAAACCCATCGGTCAGTACAGACCGATGGGTTGTGTTTTACATTTATAAAAAGAGAGCGATGACCATGGCTAGGTACATAAAGAAGGTCAAGATAAAACCAGCCCGCCAGAAAAATTTAAAGAACTTGGGATAGTAGAAAGTCCGTTTTTTTCTGAGAAAATAAGCTGTGATGGCGATAGCTAGGCCAGACAATACTAATAATAGGTGGGGTAAAAGACTATGGTAGAAGGCCTTGTCTGAAATGATATACAACTCTATAGCAAAAAAAGGGAAAGCCAAATCTGCAAAATTCAAGCCAAATTTTCTTAGCCTGAAGACCTTCACCGCGATAATCGATAAGATAAGTGTTAAAAAGATAAATAATACAGAAGCAATTTTAATAATACCATGTAACTATTTTACCATAAAAACGAGAAAATATAAGAATTTTTCTTGCATTTTGAAAAGATTAGTGTATAATAGAAAAGTATGCAAAAAGCATACTTGTGGGAGGTAAAAATCTCTAATTACCGCCAAAACCACAAAGGAGGATTTAAAAATGGCTAAAAAAGTCGAAAAACTTGTAAAATTGCAAATCCCTGCTGGTAAAGCTACTCCAGCTCCACCGGTTGGACCTGCTCTTGGTCAAGCTGGTATCAACATCATGGGATTCACAAAAGAGTTCAACGCTCGTACAGCTGACCAAGCTGGTATGATCATTCCAGTTGTTATCTCAGTATACGAAGACAAATCATTTACTTTCGTTACAAAGACACCACCAGCTGCTGTTCTTTTGAAAAAGCTGCAGGTGTTGAAAAAGGATCAGGTACACCTAACAAAACGAAAGTTGCTACAGTTACTCGTGCACAAGTACAAGAAATTGCAGAAACTAAGATGCCAGATTTGAACGCAGCAAACATTGAGTCTGCAATGCGTATGATCGAAGGTACTGCTCGTTCTATGGGATTCACTGTTGTTGACTAATCAATAACACCCCCAATATAACCCGCAAGACTTCATCATTTCGAGAAGTGACGTGGGAGATGAAAATCGATTGAACCACTTACAAGGAGAATAGAAAATGGCTAAAAAAAGCAAACAACTTCGTGCTGCTCTTGAGAAAATCGACAGCACAAAAGCATACAGTGTAGAAGAAGCTGTAGCACTTGCAAAAGAAACTAACTTTGCAAAATTTGACGCAACTGTAGAAGTTGCTTACAACTTGAACATCGACGTTAAAAAAGCTGACCAACAAATCCGTGGTGCAATGGTATTGCCAAACGGTACTGGTAAAACTTCACGCGTTCTTGTTTTTGCACGTGGTGCAAAAGCTGAAGAAGCAAAAGCTGCTGGTGCAGACTTCGTTGGTGAAGATGACCTCGTTGCGAAAATCAACGACGGTTGGTTGGACTTTGATGTAGTTATCGCTACACCTGACATGATGGCTCTTGTTGGACGTCTTGGACGTGTCCTTGGACCACGTAACTTGATGCCAAACCCTAAAACTGGTACTGTAACAATGGATGTTGCTAAAGCAGTTGAAGAGTCTAAAGGTGGTAAGATCACTTACCGTGCTGACCGTGCTGGTAACGTTCAAGCAATCATCGGTAAAGTATCATTTGAAGCTAAAAAATTGGTTGAAAACTTCAAAGCGTTCAACGAAACAATCCAAAAAGCAAAACCAGCTACAGCTAAAGGAACTTACGTAACAAACTTGACAATCACTACTACTCAAGGTGTTGGTATCAAGGTTGACGTGAACTCACTTTAAGAATTGAATTTGAGCTACCTACGGGTAGCTCTTTTTTTTGGACAAAATATGCTGAAGACGGTTACAAAAATGTAAAAACATGGTATAATTTTATGGAGCTATTTATTTTATATTCAAAGGAGATGAATGATGAAAAAAGATCAGAACCAGCTGACTTGGCTGATGGTGTCCCTGATTGCCTTTAATATGGTTTGGGGTCTGGGAAATGTGGTCAACAACTACTCCCAACAAGGGATTTCAGTCGTTGTTTCTTGGATTCTTATCCTGGCCATTTACTTTATTCCCTATGCCCTCATCGTGGGGCAGCTAGGCTCGACCTTCAAGGAGAGCGGAGGTGGTGTCAGCGACTGGGTGGAGAAGACCTCTACCAAGCGCTTGGCTTATTTGCGGCTTGGACTTACTGGGTAGTGCATATTCCCTACTTGGCTCAAAAGCCACAGGGAGTTCTGATTCCTTTAGGATGGGCTATCCAAGGGAATGGCGATTTTTTGAGCAGTCTAGATATTCACTGGATTGTTATTCTTAGTTTGCTGATTTTCGGTGCCTTTCTCTACTTGTCTACTAAGGGTCTATCCACACTCAAGGTCATTGGTGGTCTAGCTGGAAGTGCCATGCTGATTATGTCCTTCCTCTTTGTACTCTTGGCGGTTGGCGCGCCTTTTATCAAGCCGGACATGCAGTTTGCAACGGCTAATATGGACAAGCTTAGTACTTACATTCCTAATTTTGATTTTTCATATTTTACGACTATCTCGCTCTTAGTCTTTGCAGTCGGTGGGGCTGAGAAGATTTCGCCTTACGTTAACCAAACACGCAATCCCGCCAAGGAATTTCCAAAGGGTATGATTATCATGGCTATCATGGTTGGAGCCTCTGCGATTTTAGGTTCTCTGGCCATGGGTATGCTTTTTGATGGCAGCAATATTCCTGAAGATTTGATGCGTAACGGTGCTTATCAAGCCTTCCAAATGCTGGGTAACTACTGGGGTGTAGGTAATGTACTGGTAGTTATCTATGCCCTGACCAATATGGTCGGACAGATTGCGGCCTTAGCCTTCTCAATTGACGCGCCTCTACAAATCTTGCTCAATAATGCAGACGAAGAATTTGTTCCAAGCTGGCTACGCAAGCGGACATCAAAGGTGTATTGATTAACGGTTATATTCTGACAGGGATTTTGGTAAGTTTCCTGATTGTCCTACCAATCTTTGGAATCAAGGAAATTGACGGTCTGGTTAAATGGATGACTAATCTTAACTCTATTGTTATGCCGATGCGTTATCTTTGGGTATTCGTGGCTTATATGTTGCTCAATAAAGCTTGGAAGAAATACAAGGATGCGGAATACAAACTTACTAAAAATCCAAAATTTGGCTTTATCATCGGAGCTTGGTGCTTCCTTTTCACAGCTTTTGCTTGTATTTTAGGTATGGTTCCCAAAGTAGACTATGCAGTTGATCCAGCTGGTTGGCGCTTCTCTCTGATGACAAATATCTTGACACCGATCGTCTTGATTAGTTTAGGCGTCATATTGCCTCTCTTGGCTAAACGGGAGAAGAGACAGTCACTTAAATAGTAGTGACGATCGCCTCTATCGCCAATTTGATAAATTTTTCAGTCCTATCTTATGATAGGGCTGTTTTTTAGAAAGAATACCTCTCACAGGAAATAAAAATGATAAAGCAAGCGTTTCTTCTGGGGGACTTTCATCAGAGATGGTACTTGTATCGACGGTTAAGGTTGGATGATTATTTTGAAGGTTCAGCTTAGCCCTCTATTGCAAAGCTACAATTTTTCTCAAGAAAATATCCTTCTCCTTTTGTGAAATACCCATAATTGTGGTAAAATAAGTGGAATAAATATTATTAAAAACAAAGAGGTATTATCATGTCTAAGATTCTAGTATTTGGTCACCAAAATCCAGACTCAGATGCCATCGGGTCATCTGTAGCCTTTGCTTATCTTGCAAAAGAGGCTTATGGATTGGACACAGAAGCAGTAGCACTTGGAACACCAAACGAAGAAACAGCCTATGTATTGAACTATTTTGGTGTGGAAGCACCACGCGTCATCACATCTGCTAAAGCAGAAGGTGCAGAGCAAGTTATCTTAACGGACCATAATGAATTCCAACAATCTGTTTCAGATATTGCTGAAGTGGAAGTTTATGGCGTGGTGGATCACCACCGTGTAGCTAATTTTGAAACTGCAAGCCCACTTTACATGCGTTTGGAACCTGTTGGGTCAGCGTCGTCTATCGTTTACCGTATGTTCAAAGAACACGGTGTGGCTGTTCCTAAAGAGCTTGCTGGTTTGATGTTATCTGGTTTGATTTCAGATACACTTCTCTTGAAATCTCCAACGACACACCCAAGTGATAAGGATATTGCTCCTGAGTTGGCTGAGTTAGCAGGTGTGAACTTGGAAGAATATGGTCTCGCTATGCTGAAGGCTGGTACAAACTTGGCAAGCAAATCTGCTGAAGAATTGATTGACATTGATGCCAAGACTTTCGAATTGAATGGAAATAATGTCCGTGTAGCCCAAGTCAACACTGTTGATATTGCTGAAGTTTTGGAACGCCAATCAGAAATCGAGGCAGCAATGCAAGCGGCTATTGCAGCAAATGGCTATTCTGACTTTGTTTTGATGATTACAGACATTGTTAACTCAAACTCAGAAATCCTTGTAATTGGCGCAAACATGGACAAGGTAGAAGCAGCTTTCAACTTCAAACTTGAAAATAACCATGCCTTCTTGGCTGGTGCCGTTTCACGTAAGAAACAAGTCGTGCCTCAGTTGACTGAAAGCTTTAATGGGTAATTCTTAATGAATGTTTGGAACTGTTAATTTGACTATTTATAGAAGGTGATAGTATGATACTATTGATTGAAGGACTGCGCTTTTTGGTTGAGGTTGTAGCAATTCTTGGTCTTTTCTCCGTGTCTGTGATACAAATTTCTTGGCTAGAAAAATTCCTATTTTTTCTTCTAACAGTTCTATTAATCTTATTTTGGGCGCGATATATGGCACCAAAATCTCCACATGCTTTTAAAAGATGGCATCGTCTCGTTGCTGAGATAACGATTTTTATTCTAGTTAGTAGTAGTTTTTGGTATTTGTATGGGTTGCAAATGGGAGTCCTCTACTTTGCTCTGTCATTTGGAAGTCTAGTGCTACTCTATTATTTTCAGCTAGAGTGATTCTTATAGTATAGTTAATGAATTATTTAACTGATAGTTCTTTAACTAGCAATTGACATGAGGGAGCTTTGTTTTCCTTATAGCTAAAGGAGTTTCGGCTCCTTTTTTGATAGACGAGAGAAATGAAGATTCAAGATTTACAAAATGGTGATCTATTGTTCACAGTCGGGCAATCGGATATGGCAGCAGCAATTCGGACAGCTACAGGCTCTTATAGTCATGTGGGCATCTTTTTTGATGGAGAAATTTACCATGCGACGCAGGACAAGGGAGTGAACTATCAGCCCTTGAGCCAGCTTTTGGAAGAAGAGGACATCTATCATGTCTTTGCTTATCCAGAGATGGATGCCTCTGCTGCCTTTAAAGAAGCTAAGTCCCATCTGGGCAAGCCTTATAATGCTAGTTTCTATCCTGAGAGCGAGGGCTTTTACTGCTCGGAATATATTGCTAGGATTTTACCGATTTTTGAGACCATTCCCATGCAGTTTGCTGATGGTGAAAATGCTGTTTCTGCATTTTGGCAAGCTTATTATGAGGACTTGGGCGTGGCTGTACCATTAGGCCAACCTGGTACCAATCCCAGTCAGTTGGCTCAGTCAGCCAAGCTCGTTTATAAAGGAGAGCTCCATGATTAAAATTATCAATCCGACTCGGCTGACGCGACAGCCCTTATTTGAAAAACTAATCACTTATCTGGATCAGCATAATGATGTGATTTTAAGAGACATCAAACGTGAATTTGCGGGCTTCCCCAATCTAGATCGCTTCATAGAAGAATGTATCAAGGCGGGCTATATTCGGCGGGAAAATAAGCGCTATTATCAGCAGCTTCCGCTTTTGGACAATCTAGAAAATCTAACTTTGGATCAGGAAATCTTTATTCGAGATGATAGTCCGATCTATCAGGAATTTCTGGATTTGCGCTTTGAAACCCTAATTGCCAATCAGACAAATGCGGCTATTTTACTGGAAAAGACCGATTTTCAGAGAGATAAACTGACCTTGTCCAATTATTTCTATAAAATGCAGCGACAGTATCCGCTGTCTGAGGCACAGCAGCCTCTCTATGCTGTCTTGGGAGATGTGAATCCAGAGTATGCCCTCAAGTATATGACGACTTTCCTCCTCAAGTATGTCCGCAAGGATGAGCTCCTGCAGAAGCGTCGGGATATTTGTCGATAGTCTGGTGATTTTAGGCTATATTCGTCAGAATGAAGCTGGGAAGTATGAGTTGCAGGCTAGCTTTGACAAAGAGCGCCTAGTGTTCAGATTGGACTGATATATTGCCAATGAGCAGAATAATTGACCTTTGCCTTGAAAAGTCTTAGACTAATGTAAACGGTATCAAATACCGAAAAAGAATGGAGGCAGATTTATGTCACTAGAAGATAAACTCAATCAAGCCAAGGGCGCTCTCAAAGAAGGCCTTGGAAAAGTCACTGGCGATAGCAAGACAGAAGCAGAAGGTGCGGTCGAAAAAACAGTTGCTAAAGCTAAGGAAGTTGTAGAAGATGCAAAAGGAGCTGTCGAGGGAGCAGTAAAAGGTCTGAAAAACTCTTTCAAGAAAGAAGACTAAAATCAGAGGCTGGGGTAATCGTATCTCAGCCTTGCTTCTTTTCTCCCTGTTTTCAAATGAGGGAAAAATTAGACAAACTGCTCTGTCAATTTATCCTATTCTGTGCTATAGTAATATATAGAATCTGGGAAAGGAATATGGATGACAATGTTGAAAAAAATCTATCCCGAGCAACCACTGGAGAACCTTAGATGGTTTGATATGTTGATTTTAGCTGCCATTATGTTTGGCCAATTTATTTACTCCTCAACAGTAAATTGGCTCACCACGGTTAGCTCTGTGGGGCAAGCAATCCTGCCGAGACCAGAGGATGAAAGTTTGGCTTTACTGAGCAATTTGAAATTGCAGCTTTTCCTGTTGGTGCTGGCTCTGCTCTATCTAGGTATCCGTCATTATGATTTCAAACAGCTGAAATTACGCTTGTCTTGGTCCATTCTGTGGGCGCCCTTAATTTTTGCAGTTGTCGGTCTGACTTCTGATCTGATAGCAGCTTTAGTCGGTTCCTATAATTATTTTGACTTAGAAATCTTGCAGCATATCGACTGGACCTTTGTCGAAGTGTTTCGCAAACTAGCTGCCTTGGGACCTGTCGTCATTCTCTATTCTCTCTTCAATGGTGTCTATGAGGAATTCTTTTTCTTGGGATTGCTCACATCAGTAAAAGAAGAGAGCAAATGGTGGGTTTTAGCCTTTTCAACGCTGGTTCGCTTTTCTGTCCATACCTATCAGGGACTAGTCTCTGCTTTTCTGATTGGCGTGGTCTTCGGTCTGTTTTATTATTTCTTTTATAAATACAAGGTTAAAAACTTGCTGCCTTTCTTTTTGGCACATGCCTTTGCGGATATGGTAGGTAGTAGCTTGCTCTATGTCTTAGTGATGTGGAATGGATAATAGAGAGTGAGACAGAAATCGTTAATTCGTTAGAATTCGATTTCGTCGTCCCAGCTCCGCACAGTTGAGTAGGGCTGTAAAAGCTGATGAAACCAGCCTAGTAGAGCCCACTCAACCACTGCGTCTTGCTCGACAATCCAAAGACAATTGAGGAGTCTGGGACAAAAGTCTGACCTCAAATATAAAAAGCGAACAAAACTAGTTTTCTGGTAATCAGAATTCTGCTTTGTTCGCTTTTCGTATTTAATTATAGATTTGAAGGGCTTAATAATTAAGATTTCTAAAAATTGAAATCTTTTTGTCCCAGCCTCTATATGTATTTTTCTGCCAGTGCATAATCACCGGGATAGGGAACCTTTTGGTCATTGATGATTTGGTAGGCATCTGCTCCCTTACCAGCAAGGATGACTGCATCACCTTCAGCACTAGTCAGGCTGAGGGCCTTTTTGATCGCTTCCTCTCGGTCAGCAATCATGTCCACCTCAAAGGAGATGTAGCTAGCAATTTCTTTTGCGATAGCAATCGGATCTTCACGATTTGGATCATCTGCGGTCAAAATAACTTTGATTTCAGGATGCTGGTTGAGTAGGAGACCAAAGTCCTTACGTCGACTTTCTCCCTTATTTCCAGTAGCTCCTAGTACAAGAACGGTCTGCCCTTTTTGATGCTCTTGAACAACGGACAGCAACTTAGCCAAACTGTCGCCATTGTGGGCATAGTCCACGAAGACCTTGGCACCGTTTGACTGGGTCAAGACCTCCATGCGCCCCGGCACTCGTGTCTGGGCAATACCAGCTTGAATATCTTTCAAAGAAGCTCCAAGTCGTAGGCAGGCTAGGCCGGTAGCGATGGCATTTTCCTGATTGAAACGACCAATCAGCTGGATATCGTAGGAACCAGCCAACTTCCCTTGCGCTTCAAAGGAGAAGGCTTGCGATTGCTGAATATTGTTGACGGAGTCTGATCCATAGAAGTCGTGGTCATAGTTGGCCACTTGCTCAGCCAAAACTTGAAAATGATCCATGCCACTATTGACGACAACAGCTCGGCTATTGTCCATCAAGAGTCTCTTATGGTAGAAGTAGTCTTCAAAAGTCGGATGCTCAATCGGGCCGATATGGTCAGGGCTGATATTGAGGAAGACCCCCACATCAAAAGTTAGGCCGTAGACTCTCTTTTTAAGATAGGCTTGGCTGGAGACTTCCATGATGAGATGGGTTCGACCATTGGCTACAGCTTGAGCCATCATCTCAAAGAGGTCTAAACTTTCAGGTGTTGTCAGGGTTGATTTAAAGAAAGTTTCGCCGTCCAGAGTGGTATTCATAGTAGAAAGCAGGGCTGGCTTGTGGCTTTGTTTTAAAATATTATAAGCGAAATAAGCCGACGTGGTCTTGCCCTTGGTACCAGTGAAGGCCAAAAGTTTGAGTTTTTGCTCTGGGTGACCGTAAAATTCCATAGCAATGAGACTCATAGCTTGTTTAATATCATTGACCAGAAGCACTGGAATGCCGACTTCGAAGTCAGTTTCACTCAGGTAAAACCCTAGTCCAGCTGCTACAGCCTTCTCTAAAAATTCCCGCTTGAAATGCTCGCCCTTGACAAAGAAGAGAGTTCTGCTATCTGCCTTGCGACTATCATAGCTAATCTTGTCAAAGGACAAGCCCTGATAGTTGAAGTAGTAGTCTCCATCAGCGATGATTTCACGAAAATTTTGGTCTTTTTTTAAAATATCTAGTATTGTTTCAATTTTTATCATATCTCTATTGTAAACCGAAAGGCTATGTTTTACAAGAGGCAAGGAAAAGTTTATAATAAAAGAAGAACAAATAGAAGAGGTTTTCTATGAGCCAAGAAACAACAAGCCAGCAGCAGAAAATGCTAAGAGGGACTGCCTGGCTGACTGCTAGTAATTTTATCAGCCGCCTTCTTGGGGCTGTTTATATCATTCCTTGGTACATCTGGATGGGACAGCATGGGGCGGAAGCGAACGGTCTCTTTACTATGGGGTACAATATCTATGCTTGGTTCCTTTTGGTTTCCACCGCAGGAGTACCGGTAGCTGTTGCCAAGCAAGTTGCTAAGTATAATACGATTGACAAGGAGGAACACAGCTTTGCTCTCATTCGAGAGTTCCTCAAGTTCATGCTGGTATTGGGACTGATCTTTGCAGTCATCATGTACTTGATGGCACCGGTTTTTGCCTCAATGTCTGGTGGCGGGGCTGACCTGATTCCAGTTATGCAGAGTTTGTCTTGGGCCGTGCTCATTTTTCCGTCTATGAGTGTCATTCGAGGCTTCTTCCAAGGGTTTAATAATCTGAAACCGTATGCCATCAGCCAGATTTCGGAGCAGGTGATTCGGGTTATCTGGATGCTACTGACAGCTTATTTCATTATGAAAATCGGTTCAGGTGACTATGTTGAAGCTGTGACCCAGTCTACCTTTGCCGCCTTTGTCGGGATGCTGGCAAGTATGCTCGTTTTACTTTTCTATCTAGCAAAAACGGGTATGCTACGCTCTATCCTGAGAAAGCCTAAAAAGTCCGCGGGAATTAGTGGCCGTTCTCTCCTCTGGGATACGATACGAGAAGCCATTCCCTTCATCATTACAGGCTCAGCTATTCAGCTTTTCCAGATTATTGACCAGGCGACCTTTATCAACATTATGACCCAGATTAGCGATTATACGAAATCAGAGCTCCTAGTGCAATTTGCCTATTTTTCAGCTAATCCGAATAAAATCACCATGATTTTAATTGCGGTGGCAACTTCTATCGGTGGTGTCGGGATTCCTCTCTTGACCGAGAATTATGTCAAGGGTGACTTTCGCTCGGCTGCCCGCCTAGTGCAAGATAATCTTAGCATGTTGCTCTTCTTTATCTTTCCGTCAACAGTGGGAGCAGTTCTAGTGGCTAGTCCGCTTTATACCGTTTTCTATGGTAAGCCAGATAGTTTAGCACTGGGGCTCTTCATCTGCGCTATGCTGCAGACGATCATTCTCAGCACCTATACAGTTCTGGCTCCGATGATTCAAGCTCTATTCCAAAATAAGAAGGCCATTCTCTACTTCTTTTATGGAGTTCTTGTCAAGCTTAGTCTGCAGGTACCGATGATCAATCTCGTCCATGCTTATGGTCCCTTGATTTCAACGACCGTCGGTCTTTTACTGCCAATCTTCTTCATGTTTAGAGAAATCCGAAAGGTTGTTGGTTTGAATCCTAAGAATCTATTGAAGCGCCTGCTGTTAAGTATGATTCTCACAATTGCCATGGTGATCTTGGTTCTGCTTGTCGAGTATCTACTAAGCTTTATCTTCCAGCCAACTAATCGGATGTACAGCTTTATCTATGTCGCTGCCGTTGGAGGAGTCGGAATGCTCGTCTATATCGTACTGTCTCTCAAAGTTCGGCTCATAGACCGTTTTATCGGACAAAAGGCAGATAGTTTGCGCCAACGATTAAGAATGAAATAAGAAACGAAGAGTCGTTCAGCGACTCTTTTTTTTGTGAATAGTTAGTCTATAGTTTCAGACTATAGCTGGCTCTTGAAAAGAAAAAAGCTCAAGACTTTCTTAAGATGTTACAATAGAAAGGTAGAATATTTTAAAAAAGAGGAACGGTTAAATGGAGAGAGAACGGAAATTAAATACCTTGTTGGCTCAAGCGGGAGTGAAAACAGACACAACAACGGGTGCCTTAACAACCCCCTTGCATTTTTCAACGACTTACCAGCATCCAGAGTTTGGCCAGTCCACAGGATATGACTATACTCGAACCAAGAATCCTACACGGGCTAGCTTGGAAGAGACTCTAGCTGCTATCGAAAGTGCAGATTATGCCCTAGCGACTAGCTCTGGTATGTCGGCTATTGTGCTGGCCTTTAGCGCCTTTCCAGTTGGCAGTAAGGTTTTGGCTGTTCGAGATCTCTATGGCGGCTCTTTCCGCTGGTTTGCTCAGGTCGAAGCGGAAGGACGCTTTAGCTTTACCTATGCTAATACGGAAGAAGAACTCCTGAACAATCTAACAGAGGATATAGATATTGTCTATATCGAGACACCGACCAATCCTCTTATGGTAGAGTTTGACATTGCCCGCATTTCCAAAGCGGCTCACGAGCGAGGAGCAGCTGTCATTGTGGACAATACCTTCTACAGTCCGATTTACCAAAGACCGCTGGAGGATGGAGCTGATCTTGTCCTACACTCTGCGACTAAGTATCTGGGAGGGCACAATGATGTCTTGGCTGGAGCTATCATGACCAATGATACTGCCATCTATGACAAGCTGTTCTATAATCTCAATACAACTGGAGCAGTCCTGTCTCCATTTGATAGCTATCTGCTTTTGCGTGGTCTCAAAACGCTAGCTCTTCGCATGGAGCGCTCTACTCAGAATGCGCAAGAAGTAGTTGCATTTCTGAAGTCGTCTCCTGCAGTAAAAGAAGTTCTCTATCCAGGTAAAGGCGGCATGGTTTCCTTTAAAGTTGTCGATGAAAGCAAGATTCCTCATCTCTTAAATAGCCTGAAAGTCTTTACCTTTGCAGAAAGTTTAGGTGGAGTAGAGAGCTTGATTACTTATCCAACGACCCAGACTCACGCAGACATTCCTGTTGAAGTGCGTCATTCTTATGGCTTGACCGATGATTTGCTGCGCCTGTCAATTGGAATTGAGGACAGTCGAGATTTGGTAGACGATTTACGCGCAGCCTTGGAGGACTAATATGGGAAATTATAACTTTGAAACAGCACCCAATCGGATTGGTCAGCATACTTATAAATGGAAAGAAGCGGAGAAAGACAGTCAAGTCCTGCCTGCCTGGATTGCGGATATGGATTTTGAAGTCCTGCCTGAAATTCAGCAAGCTGTTCATGACTATGCGGATCAGTTAGTCTATGGCTATACCTATGCTAGTGAGAAATTGATCAATGCCGTTCTAGCTTGGGAGCGGGATGAGCATGGCTATACCTTTGACAAGGAGGCCTTGGTCTTTATCGAGGGAGTTGTCCCTGCTATTTCGACGGCTATCCAAGCCTTTACCGATGAAGGCGATGCTGTTCTAATCAACACTCCTGTTTACCCGCCTTTTGCCCGCAGTGTCAAGCTCAATAATCGTCAGCTGATTACTAATTCCTTGATAGAACAGGCCGGTCTCTTTCAGATTGATTTTGAGCAGCTGGAGCGGGACATCGTAGACAATGAAGTTAAGATTTACGTGCTTTGCAATCCGCATAATCCTGGCGGTCGAGTTTGGGAAGAGGACGTTTTAGAGAAGATTGGTCGTCTCTGCCAAAAGTATGGCGTTCTCGTGGTTTCAGATGAGATTCACCAAGATTTGACGCTGTTTAGACATAAACACCAGTCTTTCAATACTGTTTCACCTGACTTTAAGGACTTTAGCCTGATTCTAGCCAGTGCGACTAAAACTTTTAATATTGCTGGGACAAAAAATTCCTATGCAGTGATTGAGAATCCTAGCTTGCGGCAAAAGTTTCAAAAGCGCCAACTGGCCAATAACCAGCATGAAATTTCGGGTCTTGGATTTTTAGCGACGGAAGCTGCTTATCGTTATGGCAAGGCTTGGCTGACGGAGCTCAAGGCTGTCTTAGAGGAAATATTGATTTTGTAGTCGATTATTTTGCTAAGGAAGCGCCACGTCTGCGGGTCATGAAGCCTCAAGGGACTTATCTGGTTTGGTTGGATTTTTCAGATTATGGACTGACAGATGATCAGCTCTTCCACTTGCTTCGGGAAGAGGCTAAGGTTGTTTTGAATCGGGGAAGTGATTTTGGCCAAGAAGGCAAAGGACATGCTCGTCTCAATACAGCTGCGCCAAAGACTATGATCAAAGAGATTTGTCGACGGATTGCGGAAGTTTTACCAAAATAAAATAAAAATAGCTCTCTTTATTGACAATCTTTCTAAAGAGGAGTATAGTAATAGTGTCAATCGGTAGGTGAGGCTACCATAAGGATACGGATGACTACCGCAAAGCAGTGGAGACACTACTCGTTGGTCAACAGTCCTGATCGCAAAGGTCAAGACTAAGCTCATTTCATCGCCTTATGGAGTTAAAGCTTGAACGGTGAATGCTTGTTTTATCTATGTTTAAAACAATGAAGCGAATAACCTGACATGCAAACAACTCTGCCGAGAAATTGGCAGGGTCTTCTTTTTTGCTGAAAATATTTCAAGAGAGTAAATAGTTGATTGCCTGCCTCTTAAGAAAAAAGAAGGAGGAATAGTGATGAAATTGTGGTATTCTAGTACCAGTCCTTTTGCGCGTAAAGTCTATGCTACAATTTTACACCATCATTTAGAGGAGCAAGTGGATATTCAGAAGGTTCAGGTGGCTTTCGACAAAAATTCACCGCATAATCAAGATAATCCTTTGGGTAGAATTCCTGCTTTTCAAGCTTCCAATGGAGAATGGTTGTATGGTAGTGATTTAATTTCCCAATATTTAGACGAGCTAGGTCAGGAAACTCCGCTTTTTCCTAATGGGATAGAGAAGTGGCACGTTTTAAACATACTATCCGTTGCTGAAGGAATCTTGGAAAACACAATGCCGATGGTTGCGGAAAAAATTTTTCATGAAAAAGAGCATTGGTGGAAAGACAGACATCAGCAAATTGAAGAGAGAAATGTCCGGAGTTTGGCCTTATTAGAGAAACTGGCTACTCAGCAGGGACTTTCTTTAAATATTGCAACAATCCAAGTAGTTGCTCTTGTAGATTGGTGGAATTTACGTGAAGAAGTCATTGGATTTTCTTTAAAAGAAAATTTTCCCGACTTGCAAGAATGGACCCAGAAGATGAATGCTACTTTTGATGTCTTGCAGGCATCTTGGGATTATTAACTACATTTATAAACTAAGAAAGGAGAAGTACGATGCAAATTGACGATCATCCGGAACCGCACATACACAGCCAATCGCTGATTTGTGTCGTTCTGTCCTCATAAAGTGATTGGTCCCTGTGTATGAAATTTATCAATCATACATAAAGGAGAAACCAATGAAAACAGTAAAAGAAAGATTAGTTGCTGCTCTGCAGCTTCCTGTACAAGAAACCCTAGCATTCTACAAAAGTGCCTTTCGTGGTCTGACAGAAGAGCAGGTCGAAGAAAATCGTGATCTCTATGGTGAAAATGTCATCACAAAGGGTCAGGAAGACTCTATTTTCAAGAAAATTTACGAGTCCATCATTAACCCCTTTACAGTCATCTTATTGGTGATTGCTCTGGTGTCCTTAGTGACTAATGTTTGGCTGGCCAAGCCTGGTGAGGAAGATCCGACGACTTCCATTATTATTGTCGTTCTGGTGCTGATTTCCGGCGGCATTCGTTTTGTTCAGGAATTGCGGAGTGACCGCGCTGCTAGCAATCTGTCTCGGCTGATTGTCAATACAGCTACGGTCATTCGAGAAGGAACAGAGCAGGAACTTCCAATTGATGAGCTTGTTGTAGGAGACATTATCAAGCTTAGTGCTGGAGACATGATTCCTGCAGATGTGCTGTTGCTGGATTCGCGTGATTTCTTTGTTCAGCAGTCCGGCCTGACAGGGGAAAGTGATGCAGTAGAAAAGATCTGTTTGACCAAGGCGGATGGACAAAATCTAGATAGCCTTTTAGAAACAGAGTCGCTGGCCTTTATGGGAACCAACGTTATTTCCGGAAGAGCTACAGCTCTGGTGCTGGTGGTTGGCGATGAGACCATGATGGGAGCCATTGAGCAGACGCTGAACACCTATGATGAGCCGACCTCTTTTGAGCGCGAGATGAATAGCATTTCCTGGCTCTTGATTCGTCTGATGCTGGTCATGGTTCCGGTCGTGTTCTTCATCAACGGTTTGACAGACGGTGACTGGTTGGAAGCAGGTGTCTTTGCCCTTAGTGTTGGGGTCGGCCTGACCCCAGAAATGCTGCCTATGATTATCACGGCCAGTTTGGCTAAAGGGTCCATTATCATGGCTCAGGAAAAGGTCGTGATTAAGAAGCTGAACGCTATTCAGGACCTAGGAGCTATTGATATCCTTTGTACGGATAAGACGGGCACACTGACTCAAGACGAGATTGTATTGGAATACCCACTGGATATTCATGGTGATTTGGACTTGGCAGTGCTCCGTCGGGCCTTTCTCAATTCCTACTATCAAACTGGTCTCAAAAACCTTATGGATCGGGCTATTATCAATCGGACGGAGAAAGAAGCCGAAAAGCATGAGATTGTTCGTAATCTAGACCAAACCTTTAAGAAAATTGATGAACTTCCCTTTGACTTTGAACGTCGTCGCATGAGCGTCATCGTCAAGGATGATGAGGATGTTATCAGCATGGTGACCAAGGGGGCCTTGGAGGAAATGCTGGCCATCTCTAGCTATGTAGAATACAAAAATCGTATTACAGAACTGACTGAGGAGATTCGTCAGGAAATCCTCGCGGAAGTGGCCCAACTCAATGAGCAAGGGCTGCGCGTGCTTGGTGTTAGCTACAAGTCAGGCCTAGAAGAAGATTATGAGTATGAAGTAAAGGATGAGTCCGATATGATTTTGACGGGCTATCTGGCCTTTCTAGATCCACCTAAGCCATCCGCAGCTCCAGCTATTGAAACTTTGGCTGAATACGGTGTTGCCACTAAGATTTTGACGGGTGATAATGATAAGGTAACCCAAGCAGTCTGTGAAAAGGTTGGCTTAGATGTAGACAATATCTTGCTAGGTGTAGAGGTAGATGCTTTATCTAATGAGGAATTGAGTCAGGCAGTGGAGAACACGACAGTTTTTGCTAAGCTCTCACCTGACCAAAAAGCTCGGATCATTCTCCAACTCAAGGCCAATGGTCACAAGGTTGGCTACATGGGTGATGGTATCAATGATGCGCCTTCTATGAAGGTAGCAGATGTTGGTATTTCTGTTGATACGGCAGTTGATATAGCCAAGGAAACGGCAGATGTCATTTTGCTGGACAAGGATCTCATGGTTCTGGAGAAAGGGCTGGTAGAAGGTCGCAAGGTCTATGCCAACATGACCAAGTATATCAAGATGACGGTCAGTTCCAATTTTGGGAATATCTTTTCTCTCCTCTTTGCCAGTATCTTTTTACCATTTCTTCCTATGGCACCAGTTCATCTGATTGTCCTCAATCTGGTTTATGATTTATCTTGTATCGCTCTGCCCTTTGATAATGTAGATAGTGAATTTCTTAAGAAGCCTCATATCTGGTCAGCCAGTTCTATTACCCGTTTTATGGCTTGGATTGGACCGATTTCATCTGTTTTTTTGATGTTTTTGACCTATCTGGTGCTTTTACTTTATCATCGTGCCTATGATCACAGGAGGCAGCTATCAAGCTGGTACTGAACAGGCAGTGAACTTTATCACTCTTTTCCAAACAGGCTGGTTTATTGAGTCTATGTGGACCCAGACCATGGTCATCTACATGCTACGCTCACCTAAATTGCCTTTTGTGCAAAGTCGTCCCGCTTTGTCTGTCATTGTGACGACCATGGCAGCTGCGCTCTTTGTTACTTCCTTGCCATACAGCCTCTTTGCGTCAGTTCTGAAGACAGCTCCGCTGAATGGCACCTATTTCCTTTGCCTTTTCTTGATTATCGTGCTTTATATGGTTAGCGTAACCCTTGTGAAAGGCCTTTATATCAAGCGTTACAAGGAATGGCTATAATAGAAGGGCTAGCAGAGTTTTAAAAGTTCAAAAAAGATTGGAAAATTTTCCAATCTTTTTTACATGTATTATTCTTTATCAGGTTGCCATTGCCAGCTTGCTCCAAATTGGGCGAGTAACTCAAAGGAGGCTTCTGGTCCCATAGATCCGACAGGATATTCATGGAGTGGCACTTGATTTTGGCTCCAGAGTTCTTCGATGCGATCGATGAGCTCCCAGCTGGCTTTTACTTCGTCCCAATGACTGAAATTAGTTGAGTCGTTATTAAGGACATCAAAAATTAATTTTTCATAAGGGTCTGGAGAGGCTCCTGACGCTGTGGCATCTGTCCGATAATCTAATGAGATGGGAGCTAGATTAAAGAGTTCCCCAACTTCCTTGCCATTGAGGCTGAGTGAGATGCCTTCAGTTGGCTGGATATAGATGGTTAGGACATTTGGTTTGAGAGGCTCACCAAAGATAGAGTCCATTTGCTTGAAGACGATGTTGACATGGGTGCCTTTTTTGGTGAGGCGCTTCCCTGTTCGGAAGAAGAAAGGAACATCACGGAAGCGGTCGCTATCAATGAAGAAAGCACCAGAGGCAAAGGTTTCAGTAGTAGACTCAGGATTGACATTTGGTTCGCTACGGTAAGAAATGTATTTCGGCCGTTGATTTTGCCAGACTTGTACTGGCCACGAATGAAGAAGCGTTTCAAATCTTCTTCGCTCGGCTGAACGAGGCGCTCAAATACCTTGGCCTTTTCTGCTCGGATATCGTCTTTGGTAAAGCTCTTTGGCTTATCCATGGCTAATAAGGAGAGGAGCTGCAAGGTATGGTTTTGCACCATATCACGGAGGGCACCGGATTGATCATAGTAGCCACCGCGTTCTTCAACTCCCAACTTTTCAGCAAAGGTAATCTGTACATTATCAATGTATTGGCGGTTCCAGACATTTTCAAACAGCAGATTAGCAAAGCGGATGGCAAAAATCTTTTGAATCATTTCCTTGCCCAGATAGTGGTCGATACGGAAAATCTGTTCTTCGTCAAAGGTTGCCAGTAAGTCTTCGTTAAGCTTGCTGGCAGTTGCCAAATCTGTCCCAAAGGGTTTTTCAACAATTAGGCGCTCAAATCCTTTTCCATCAACGATTTGCTCAGACTTGAGATGCTTAGCAATGGTTCCGAAAAATTGTGGTGCCATAGAAAGGAAGAAGAGTTTATTATTTTCTGCCTGATATTGCTCGTTGAGCTTGTTTTGCAGCTTGCGCAATTCGATATAATGCTCGGTATCTTGCACATCATGGCTTTGATAATAAAAGTGGCTGGCGAACTCTTGAGCCTGCTCGGCACTGTCGGCTAGGTCTGAGATGGACTCGACAACGACCGACTCGAAATATTCCTTGCTCCAAGGTCTGCGGGCAGTTCCGATAACGGCAAAATGTTGCGAAAGATTGCCAGATTTATAAAGTCGAAAGAGGGAAGGATAAAGTTTTCTTTGAGCCAAATCTCCGCTGGCACCGAAAATTGTAATAATAACTTTTGAAGACATGATATCTATTACCTATCTATATGTGATTGTCTCTATTTTATCACAATTTTCAGAAAAATTGTATTTGAAAAATCTGGATTTGACCAAAGAAAATATCCCGAGGGAAAGTCGGGATATAAATTTAGGCTTCTTTCTTCTGATGAATCGCTCGAAAGAGGAAATAGTAGAAAATAAAGTTGCCTAGCACGAGAAGGAGCAGTAGGCTGAAGACATTGTGGACGCCACTTGTCGTATCGGGGGCTTGATTGAGTAGACGGCCGCAATTGCCGTTCCCAAGGCACCAGCAAAGGTTTGTGCTAGTTGAAAGAGGGCAGTCACATCCGCCGTTTTATCTCTGCTGACTTGAGAGGCGGATAAAGCCATAGTATTGTTGAAGGCCATGTTGCGCCCTAGAGTAAAGAGGATATAAAATCCTAAGATTAAAGGCAGATTGAGCCAGTTTGTAAAGAAGCTAAAGACAATCATGACCAGAAAGACTAGGGAATTGCCGCCTAGTAGAGACAACTTTGGACCTTTGCTATCGTATAATTTTCCCAGAAAAGGCGACATAAAAGCCCCGATCATAGTTCCGGGAAGAAGGGAAAATCCAGCTTGGGCAGTCGAGACATTCTTGACCAGCACGAGAAAGTTGGGAATGAGAAAGTTGCTGGATAGGTTGGAGAATTGGAAAATTAAAAAGGGTAGAATTCCAAAGAAAATTGTTGGTTCTTTCAAGATACGGATGTCTAGAAATGGATGTTGAACAGTCAGACTCCGCCAGATGAAAAAGGCAAAGGAAAGGAGAAAAATAGCTAGATAGAGCCAATTAACACTATCGCCACCTTCCAAACTGGAGATGGTCATCAGAGAAAAGGAAAGAGCTGTGGCGAGCAAGAGAAAGCCCAGTACATCAAAGGGACGCTTGCTTTTGCCAGCCGAATTTTCCAAGTTAACATAAGCCAGTAAAAAAGAGAGAATGGGAACGGGCATGATAAAGCTATAGATCATGTGCCAGTCGAAGGAGCCAATCATGAAGCCTCCGTAGGTCGGACCGATGGCTGGCGCCAGACTGATAACTAGACCACTTAGTCCCATATAAAATCCGATTTTCTGCCGAGGAATCCGCTCCACGATGAGATTAAACATAAGTGGAATGGCAATCCCAGTCGCTCCCCCCTGAAGGATCCGTCCCAGCATAAGGAAAGTAAAGTCTGGGGCAATCATAGCAATCAGATTACCAAGGGTAAATATGGAAAGCGAGGTAAAGAGGATGCGACGCTCCGTCCAATTGTGGGCTAGGGTTGCGCCTAAAGTTATGGTGATGGCGACGGCCAGCAGATAGCCAGTCGTAATCCATTGTAGCACTCCTAAGCTCAGACCAAATACTTTGCTGAGGTGGGGAAAGGTCACATTCATACTAGTCTCTGAAAGAATTCCAGCAAAGGCGACTAAAGCCACAGCCAGAATAGAAAGCAAATCTCGTTTCCTTACTTTTTCTTGATTCATAAAAAGAGCTCCTTTTCAAATGAGATAGTATTATTGTAGCATGATTTTCCAAGATAAGAGAGAAAAAATTAGAGAGCGAGCTTCATCAAGTCTCTTCTAATTTCTAAAAGTCGGTCAGAGCAACTGAGTAAAGGGTAGAGAATGGCATAGAAAAGAAACACCCATGAAAATGGATTTTCACAGGTGTTTGACTTTAAAAGACCCGATAGACATAGGGATTTTCCGGTTTTTCTACCTTGTCAAAGCTTTCAACTTCTAGAGTTGGCAGGCTTTGTCCCAGACTTTTATGGTAGTGCATAGTAATTTTTCCCTTGGCATGAATCCAGGTATTATTCTCGAAATGCTGGGTATTTCCAGTCGTCAAGAGTCCATAGACACCTGAGTCGGCGATACAATGGATAATACCGAAGCGAAAGAGAAATTGGCTCTTTTGGTCGCTGGGGTCATTGTAGACAAATCCGGTGAATTCTAGCGTCTTGTCCGCAAACTCGTCGGGATAATCATAGATAACTTCCATGACCTCCATGTAGTTTTCAGTTGTGACCTGAATGGTACTTTTGTTGAGATATTTCTTGGCGGCTGCCCGCATTTCTTTTTCGTAAGCACCTTTTGTGAAGTAGGTGCTGGTGTCTGGTTTCAGGTATTGGCTGGTAGTGCCTTCGTCCTGCTGAATAGCAGTTGAAGTTCCCTCAGCCAGCGGGAAATGAAATCCTTTAGCCGAAACGGTTGTCGAATCCAAGGTAACAGTTGGAAAGAAAATTCCTACAAAAAGCGGAATGACAAGGAGCAGCACGCTGCCTAACTTGGCCCAGCGAGAGGTCAAATGACTATGAACCTCCATCTTCTTCATCCAGATGATGAGCTGCACAACTGCCAAGATAAAAGATAGAATCATAGACAAGTAGGCCAGATAGGAGTAGTGGAGATTGATATATTGGTTGAGCTTGCCTGTCAGCTGTAGGTACATGGTGATCTCAAAGTAGCCGACTAAGATTAAAAATCGAATCATAGCACTACCCCCACAAGCCAAGAGTAAAGAAAGACGACGACAGTAACCAGGCTGATAAATTGCCAGATAAAGCGTGTCTTAAAGTAGTTTTTCATCATCAGCAGATTCTTGACATCTAGCATAGGCCCAATGACCAAGAAAGCTAAGACTGGCGATAAGCCGAAACTAGCAATCAAGGAGCTCCCGATGAAAGCATCAGCTTCGCTGCAAAGTGAGAGCAGGAAGGACAGCAGCATGAGGAGGAGAATAGCAACAGCTGGTGTCGAGCTGATAGAGGTCAGGATTCTGGTTGGCACATAGACTTGTACGATGCTGGCGAAGAGACAGCCAAAGACCAAATAGCGGCCTGTGTCGAAAAATTCGTCAATGGCTTGAACGAAGACCTGAAAAAGTTTTTGTCCTTTGCTAAGATGTGAAAAGTCATGTTCATGAACAGCCTTGCGATTTTCTTTCTGAATATTGCTGTCTGCAAAGAAGCCCAGAAAAATCCCTAAAAGAATAGCCACGACCATAGAACCTAAGGCACGAAGCAGAGCCATTCGGAAGGAATTACCAAAGGCTGAGTAGGTCGCAAAGAGCACGATGGGGTTGATGACTGGAGCTGTGACTAAGAAAGGCACAGCCGTGTAACTGGGAACTTTCTTTTCCAGAAACCGGTTTATAATGGGAACAATTCCGCACTCGCAAGAAGGGAAGACTATGCCGATCAAGCTTCCAAAGAAAATCCGAGCCCACTTGTTCTTGGGCAGGAAGTGATAAACCCTGTCTGGCGTGACATACACCTCGATAAAGCCGGAAATAATACTTCCAATCAAGACAAAAGGCAGGGCTTCAATGATAATGGAGAGAAAGATGGCTCCAGCCTGTAAGACGCTGGAAGGAAGGTTTGAAAAGAAGCTCATGCTTTTTTAGCCTTTTCTTGCGCTTCTTTTTTCTTTTTCTCATCTGGAAATTCTACTTTTTCAAGCTTGGGCAGAGTGGCAAACTCCTCGAACATCTTGTCTAAATCGTCTGTTTTGGTAAATTTCACAGCCATAGGGCCACCTCATTTCTAAAATAATAATTCTATTATACTACCAAACGAAAAAAAATGATATTTTCAGCCATGATGGATCAGAGAGAGCGGACTCACCCTAGCAAGAAAAAGATGGATTAAACTAGTCTTTATAGATTTTTAAGCTTCATATTATGATATAATAGAATCGTTATGGAAAATTTAAATATTGAAAAAATTGCCCAGAAATTGGGCCTTAAAGAAAGTCAAGTATCACAGGTCTTAGAACTGACCGCTGAGGGAAATACGATTCCTTTTATTGCTCGTTACCGTAAGGAAATGACGGGAAATCTGGATGAGGTCGAGATTAAGGCGATCATTGACTTAGATAAAAGCATGACTGCCTTGGCAGAGCGTAAAGCGACGGTCTTAGCTAAGATTGAGGAGCAGAGCAAACTAACGGATGCGCTGCGCTCTGAGATTGAAGCTGCTGAAAAGCTGGCCGACGTGGAAGAACTGTATCTTCCTTATAAGGAGAAGCGTCGTACCAAGGCTACGATTGCGCGTGAAGCAGGTCTCTTTCCCTTGGCCCGCCTCATCTTACAGGATGCGACTAATCTGCAGGAGGAAGCTGAGAAACTGACTAGTGAAGCTTTCCGACAGCAGAAGCTGCTCTTGCTGGAGCAGTGGATATTCTGACCGAGGCGATTTCCGAAGATACCAAGCTGCGGGCTTGGACCTATCATGAAATTCAGACCAATTCTTCTATCGTATCTAGTCTCAAAGACGGTGATTTGGATGAAAAGCAGGTCTTCCAGATTTATTATGATTTTTCCGAAAAAGTAGCGACCATGCAAGGCTACCGTACTTTGGCTCTTAACCGTGGTGAGAAGCTAGGTGTTCTCAAGGTTGGTTTTGAGCACAATCTTGAGAAAATCCTGCGCTTCTTTGAAGTGCGTTTCAAGGTGAAAAATGCCTATATTCTTGAAGCTATCCAGCAATCAGTTAAAAAGAAAATCATTCCAGCTATGGAGCGCCGTATTCGGACCGAGCTGACTGAGGCTGCCGAGGATGGTGCGATTCAGCTCTTCTCAGAAAATCTCCGCAATCTCCTCCTGATTGCCCCTCTCAAAGGTCGCGTAGTACTGGGCTTTGACCCAGCCTTTCGGACAGGAGCTAAGCTAGCTGTTGTCGATGCGACAGGTAAGATGCTGACGACTCATGTCATCTATCCCGTGCCACCAGCAAAGCCAGCTCAGATTGAAGCTTCTAAGAAAGAGTTGTCAGAGCTGATTGAGCGGTTTGGCGTGGAAATCATTGCCATCGGAAACGGCACTGCTAGCCGAGAAAGCGAAGCTTTTGTAGCAGAAGTTTTGAAATCTCATCCGAATGTCAGCTATGTCATCGTCAATGAGAGCGGAGCATCTGTCTACTCTGCTAGTGAACTAGCTCGTCATGAGTTTCCAGATTTGACGGTTGAAAAGCGCTCAGCTATTTCCATTGCCCGCCGTCTGCAGGATCCTTTGGCAGAGTTGGTCAAGATTGATCCTAAGTCTATCGGGGTTGGTCAGTACCAGCATGATGTTAGCCAGAAAGCTGTCTGAAAGTCTGGACTTTGTCGTAGATACCGTGGTCAACCAAGTCGGGGTCAATATCAACACCGCCAGTCCTGCCCTGCTAGCCCATGTAGCTGGTCTTAATAAAACGATTTCGGAAAATATCGTCAAGTATCGAGAAACGGAAGGCTTGATTCGGTCTCGCGAGGCCATCAAGAAAGTGCCGCGTCTGGGTGCGAAGGCTTTTGAACAGGCAGCCGGCTTCTTACGTATTCCTGAAAGTGATAACCTGCTAGACAATACAGGCGTTCACCCAGAGTCTTATAAGGCGGTGGAGGAGCTCTTTAAGCGTCTGGAAATCAGCAGTTTGGATGAAGCAGCCCAAGCTAAATTAAAAGCTGTTCAGGTTGCTAGTTTGGCTGCAGAGCTAGGCTTGGGAGAAGAAACCCTCAAAGACATTATTGCTGATCTACTTAAGCCTGGCCGGGATTTGCGTGATTCCTTTGACGCGCCAGTTCTGCGGCAGGATGTCTTGGATATCAAGGATCTGCGCATCGGTCAAAAGCTGGAAGGCGTCGTCCGCAATGTCGTCGATTTCGGAGCCTTTGTGGATATCGGTATCCACGAAGATGGTCTCATCCATATTTCTAAGATCAGTAAAAACTTTGTTAAGCATCCAAGTCAAGTCCTGTCTGTTGGCGATTTAGTTACTGTCTGGGTGGATAAACTGGATGTGGAGCGGGAGAAGGTCAACCTCTCTCTGATAGCACCAAATGAATCTAACTAACTATGTCAAGCAGGTTTCAGTTGAAGATTTTGGCTGGGAATTTCGCCACCAAGCTTTTTGGAACAAGCGTCTCCGGACGACTGGAGGACGCTTCTTTCCAAAAGATGGTCATCTGGATTTCAATCCGAAAATTTATGAAACTTTTGGGCTTGAAACTTTTCGAAAAATTGTCCGCCATGAGCTAGTCCACTATCATCTCTATTATCAGGGCAAAGGTTACCGCCATGGAGATAGAGATTTTAAAGACCTCCTTAAGCAAGTTGACGGTCTGCGCTACGCTCCATCCTTGTCAAATTCGCAAACTTTTCTCATTTATGAATGCTTGAGCTGTGGAGCACTTATCCGTCGCAGACGCAGGGTAGACATAAAAAAATATCGTTGCGGTTGTTGTAGAGGAAAACTGTCCTTCCTAAAAGAGGAGATAAACGGAAGCTAAGCGAACAAAAAAAACGAATAGATGCAGAATCAGCCTTCGGGCTGATTTTTTTGTTCTCTCGCTATGATAAAATGGAAGAAAGAATGAGAGTTGAGGTCATCATCATGAAAACTAAGTTTTATAAATTAAGAAGAAACCGAGTAATTTCAGGGGTTTTGTCGGGATTGGCTGATAAATTTAACTTTGATCTTGGCCTGTTACGCTTTTTATTCATCATCTTTACAGTTTTCAATTTTGGCTTGGGCATTTTGATTTATATTTTGCTGGCCATCGTGATGCCTTACAAGGAAGATGTGGAAGCGGAAATGTATGGAACCGGCCCTCGCAAAATGAAAGATGCCGAGCCAATCAATGACAATGACGGTTGGTTTTGGTAAAATAACAAATATAAAATTCGGGAGTATTCCCGAATTTTTGCTGGATGTAGAAGAAAGATAGAAGTTCCAGGACATATTTTCCATCAGGCTTCTAACATTCAAATCGATACTTTAAGTGTTCCTATCCCAGATTGTTATTTTGAAGAACGGTATTCGTAGTTATTTTATATAGCTTATGTTACAAAGACTTGCGATTTGCCTAGTGATAGACAAGCCCAAAAGTGGGAAAGGCTGATTCAACTGGTCGCGTTAAAGATTAGAAAGAGATTCAAATGAAACAATTTTCTTTACCATTATATATTTTGAAATTTTTCCTCTATTTAATTATTAGTTTGATCCTACATATCTTCCTTATTTTTACGGCTGCTATATTAGTAGGAGGGTATGAGAGTTTGATTGTTGTGATCATTGGTACAGAAGTTTTTCCCCTTGGTCTATGGAATTTCTTCTTTTTCTGGAAAGTTTTAACTCCTGAGCAAAGCTCAAAGCGTATAGTAGGACTTGCATCTATCTTATTTCTGCCAGTTCTATGTCTCGTAATTTATGGTTTTGTTGGAGGTTTCCAAATAATTATAAGCTCCCTTCCTAATAGCCTATTTTATATTTTTGGCATGCTAGTTTCAAATACAATCGTATATTCTATTGCTCATTCAATAAACCTTTCTAACTATAAAAAGCGAGCTATTTCTCAAACTGAAAATGATCAAAGTGAAATAAACTAAACCTTGCAAATTCAACGAAAACCTAAGAACTTATCCAAGGAGGAAATATGCCAGAAGTTTGGAATGCTTATGACTTAAATCGAAATCAACTCCCGCATCTCCTAGTTCGAGGAGAAAAAATTCCTGAAGGCCAGTTTCATCTCTGTGTCAATGTCTTGGTTCGCCATCAGGATGGGGATTTTCTCTGTATGCGACGATCAGCTCATAAAAATCTCTATCCTGGCTATTATGAGTTCGGAGCGGGAGGTAGTGTGCTGGCAGGAGAGGATAGTCAGACAGCCGCCCTCCGGGAACTAGAAGAAGAAACCGGCCTGGTTCCCGACAGTATCAGACTGTTGGAGCAGGTGTGCTCTGTCGAAGACCAGTGCCACTTTGATTTCTATGAAGCGGCGGTGTCTGGGGACAAGAGCCAAGTCCGCTATCAGGCAGGCGAAACCGATGCCCATCTCTGGCTACCTCTAAGAGAAATACCAGCCTTTATCGAGAGCCATCCTTGCTTTCAAAATCAGAAAAAAATTCTCAAAAAATGGATTGGCTAGTTATTTTGACTGGCCTTTTTGCTGGCTGAGAGATGTGTTCACAAGCATCTAGGGAAAAATCCTGCTTAATTTCCAATCTTAAAAACTCTTTTAGGGTAAAAATTTGCTATAATAGAGAAAGATAAATTTGAAGGGAGCAGGGAATGTCTGTAAAGGTCAAAGATTTGATTGAAAAAGTCCGTTTACGCATCGTTTACGGCAGTGATGATCTCTTAGAAAAGGAGATTTCGACATCGGATATTTCGCGGCCGGGCCTTGAAATGACCGGCTATTTTGACTACTACACGCCAGAACGGATTCAGCTGATTGGGATGAAGGAGTGGTCTTATCTGATGAAGATGACATCCCACAACCGTCATCAAGTCCTTTTGAAAATGTTTCAACCAGAAACACCAGTTGTCATTGTGGCGCGCAATTTGGAGATTCCTGAAGAAATGCGGCGAGCAGCTGAAGAAAAGCAAATCGCGATTCTTACCAGCCGCACATCAACCAGCCGTCTATCAGGGGAAATTTCTAGTTTCCTTGACTCGCGTTTGGCGGTCAGAACCAGTGTCCATGGCGTATTGATGGACATCTACGGAATGGGAGTGCTGATTCAAGGGGACAGTGGTATTGGTAAAAGTGAAACTGGCCTTGAGTTAGTTAAGCGTGGCCATCGGTTAGTGGCGGATGACCGGGTAGATATCTTTGCCAAGGATGAAATGACTCTCTGGGGAGAGCCTGCTGAGATTCTTCGCCATCTCTTGGAAATTCGCGGTGTCGGCATTATAGATGTGATGAGCCTTTACGGAGCCAGTGCGGTTAAGGATTCTTCACAGGTACAGATTGCCGTCTATCTGGAAATTATGATACCAATAAGACCTTTGACCGTCTGGGTAATAATGCAGAAGAACTGGAAGTTTCCGGTGTCAGAATTCCTCGGATACGCATCCCAGTTAAGACAGGACGCAATATCTCTGTAGTGATTGAGGCCGCAGCCATGAACTATCGGGCTAAGGAAATGGGCTTTGATGCCACCAAGATTTTTGAAGAACGACTGACTAATCTGATTAGCCAGAATGAGGTGAAAGATGCTTGATCCAGTAGCTTTTTCAGTCGGTCCCTTCAGTATTCGTTGGTATGCAATCTGCATTGTCACTGGTTTGATTTTAGCCGTTTACTTGGCTATGAAGGAAGCGCCACGCAAGAAGATGATTCCAGATGATATTCTTGATTTCATTCTGATTGCCTTTCCCTTGGCTATCCTTGGAGCGCGACTCTACTATGTGATTTTTGAATGGTCTTATTATGGCAAGCATTCCCTGATTGAGATTTTTCAGATTTGGAATGGTGGTTTAGCCATATACGGCGGTTTGATCACTGGTGCCCTTGTCCTTTATTTCTTTTCTCAGAGAAGGCTAATCAATCCTGTTGATTTCTTGGATATTGCAGCGCCTAGTGTCTTGATCGCTCAGAGTATCGGCCGTTGGGGCAATTTCTTTAACCAAGAAGCCTATGGAGCGGTGGTCAAAAATCTTAATTATCTACCGTCCTTCATCCGCAACAATATGTACATAGATGGTGCTTATCGCCAGCCAACCTTCTTATACGAATCCCTTTGGAATTTACTTGGCTTTGCCCTACTGCTGATTTTACGACGCCGCCCTAAATTCTTCCGTCAGGGAGAATTGGCAGCCTTTTACCTGATTTGGTACGGCTTTGGCCGGATGATTATCGAGGGAATGAGGACCGACAGTCTCATGTTCTTGGGTGTGCGTGTATCTCAGTGGCTGTCTGCAGCTCTGATTTTACTAGGCATCGGCATTATGATTTATCAAAGAAAAAAACAAGCCCCCTATTATCAAGAATGAGAGGAGAATATTATGCTTGAAATTGCTTATACTTTAGTTGCTGTCGCTTTGATTGTCTTTCTGATCTACATGACCCTCACCGTCAAAACTCTCGGTGATAAGGCTGCAAAAATGCTGGATGAGACAGAAAATACGATCAAAGTGTTGACTTCTGATGTCAATGTCACCCTGCATCAAACCAATGATTTGATTGCCAAAGTCAATGTGTTGACAGATGATATCAACCACAAAGTAGCAACGATTGATCCGCTTTTCAATGCGGTGGCAGACCTATCCGAATCAGTCTCTGATTTAAACGATCAGGCGCGTGTTTTAGGAAAAAAAGCAGTCGCAGCAGGAAGCACGACAGCCAAAACAACAGCAGGTCTAACGGCTCTTCGTTTGTTTACAAAATTATTCAAAAAATAAGAAAGTAGGTTTACTATGGGAAAAATTTCATCACTTTTATTAGGTGCTGTGTCTGGTGCAGCTGCAGCGTACTTTCTAACCAGTAAAAAAGGCAAAGAAATTACTGAAAAAGTTCAAGACTTTGTTGTCGACTATCGTGAAGATCCAGACAAGACTCACGAAGCAGTTGTCCAATCAGTAAAGGACTTTTCAGATCAGGCTGTCAAAGCCATCAACCAAACCAAGGAAAAGGTTGAAAATGGCGAAATTACAGCAGAAACAGTATTGGAGTCTGTCAAGGATACGACCAAGTCAGTAGTAGACTATTCGCAGGATAAATTCCAAGAAATCAAAGAAAAGTTTGAAAAAGAAGAGGAAATTCTTGAAGAAGAAATTTCTGATATCGTGGTGGAAGAAGGAGAAAAAGCCCCCTTCAGAAGACATTATCATTGATTTAGAAGATAAGTAAATTCAAACTAGATATACAAGATGAGGCTGGGACAAAAGAGTTCAAGCCTCATTTTTTGTTCGAATTGGAGCTTTGCTGTAGTGGTATAGGAAGCAAAAATTACTACTATTTAGTTTCTCCTCGGCCAACTTGATTTTTGGAAAAGAAAGCGTTATCATATAAATAAAAGGGGGTGTTGGTATGAAAAATTTAAAAGTACTTGCCTTGCTTGGTTTAGGCTGCTGCCTACTCGCTTGTTCTCGGCAGAAAGCTTCAGAGTCCCCTCAGTCTCGAAATTCTGACTCTTCTTCTAAGGCTTCGAGCACGAGTCAAGCCCGCTCGAAAACAGCTAGCAGTAGTCAATCTAGTGCTAATCAATCTAGCCCTAGTCAGAGTTCGACTTCTACGGAGTCAGAAAGCTCTAGTCAGACCAGTGAAAAGGTCAGAGAGGAGGAGACACAGCCTTCTAGTAAAGAAACGCCTTCTCCAATCCGAAAACGCCTGGAAGTTCCTATGCAGATCCAGCGAGCTTGGAATACTTGTGCACCAACCTCTGTCAGTATGATTCTAGCTTACAGGGGCGTTCAGGCTAGTCAGGAAGAATTGGCACGAGCGATGGGCACCGATGAGACTTTCGGCACCCATAATGTCAATGCAATCCGTGTTTTAAATCAATATTTATTTGGTTATGCAGAAGTGCCGGCAGGCCAAGCGGGCTACCATCTTGCTACAGTGACTAGTAGCGCCCCGAATTCTGAAGATATGCGACTCTTTAAGGAGCGCCTGCGCAAGAATATTGATGATGGCTATCCGCTCTACTATACGATTGATAATGCCTCCATCTACCCAGGTCACAAGGGTGAACACAATGTTGTGGGGACAGGCTATGAATTATCAGCAGATGGCAGTGATGTCCTTGCAGTTTATTACATTGATCCGTCCTACACCGTTCAGGATCCAGTCTATGGAGGGCTAAAAAAAGGTAACTCCAGAAGAATTATTGGCAGCTATGTGTGTTTGTCAGGAACCAAATTACGCTTGGTAAAGAAAAGAAAAAACGAGATCTTTCGATCTCGTTTGATTTAATTCGTAGATAATCAATGTTTCTTTCTTCGAACAGTGCGATACCCTTGAATAATCATAAGACTTAGGACAATAGCAAGTGAGAAAGATAGAAAGGTGCTCATTTTTGCAGACAAAAAAATAAAGCTAAAAAAGACTGTCAAAATACAGAATAAAGCAATATTTATAAAGAAAAATAGCTCACGTAATTGTGATGCTGATTCTGCTTGGGGCAGGTATTCTTGATAGGATATTTCCTTAGTTTGTTCTGTCGAATCATGCAGTGGCGCTGATTCAAACTGTTTAAAATCTCTTACAGCCATTGTCTCTCTCCTAGTAGTACCTTATCATTCTATCATGTTTCTATGATTAGATATATTACAAGATAGTTACAAAACGAATAAAATCGAATTAAGAAATCATAAATCCTATTTTTTTGGTATAATAATGATATGAAAAAGATAATTATTACAGCAACAGCTGAAAGTATAGAACAAGTTCAAGCCTTATTGGAAGCAGGAGTAGATCGTATTTATGTCGGTGAGGAAAACTACGGTCTTCGTTTACCACATAACTTCACTTATGACGAATTAAATCGTATCTCACAAATGGTTCATCAGGCAGGAAAAGAAATGACCGTTGCCGTCAATGCTTTGATGCATCAGGACATGATGGACCAGATCAAACCTTATTTGGATTTTCTTCAGGAAATTGAAGTGGACTATATCACCGTTGGGGATGCAGGTGTATTCTACGTTTTACAGCGGGATGGCTATAAGCTAAAAACGATTTATGATGCTTCGACCATGGTTACCAGCAGCCGCCAGATTAATTTTTGGGGCAAGAATGCTGGGGTGTCAGAAGCTGTTTTGGCGCGGGAAATTCCATCGGCAGAACTCTTTAAAATGCCGGAAATCCTTGAAATTCCAGCAGAAGTCCTAGTTTATGGTGCGAGCGTTATCCACCACTCTAAACGTCCGCTTTTGCAAAATTATTATAACTTTACACACATTGATGATGCGAAATCAAGAGAGAGAGATCTCTTTCTTGCGGAACCGAGCGATCCTCAGAGCCATTATTCGATCTTTGAGGACAAGCATGGGACTCACATTTTTGCCAATAATGACTTAGACTTGATGACCAAGTTGACAGAATTGGTTGACCACGGCTTTACGCATTGGAAGTTGGAAGGGCTCTACACTCCTGGTCAGAATTTTGTTGAGATTGCTAAGCTCTTTGTTCAGGCGAGGGATTTGATTGAAAAAGGTGAATTTAGCCATGATCAAGCTTTCTTGTTAGATGAGTTGCTTCACAAACTGCATCCGAAGAATCGTTTCCTTGATACAGGATTTTATGATTACGATCCAGACATGGTGAAATAGGACAGGATTTTGCTGCCTTTATCTAAGTGGGCATCCTTAAAAAGCTATTTGCTCACCAGAAACGTTTTAAGAAAAGGCACAGATGAATCTGCGCCTTTTTGAGTTTTCATCTATAAAAATGGAGTGCTGGTCATGATTTCCAATAATCATAATTGTAGGTAGCTAGGATCATTTGCGTAATTTCTTCAGGCTCCTCCTGAGCTCCGCCGGCTATCCAAAGAGAAATAATCCCCTCAACACTGGATAGGAAGATTTCCAAGGCGTATTTCTGAGGGATATGAAAGTTCTCCTCTAAAAAACGCTGGGTAGCAGCTTTTTGCTTGTCGCTCAGAATGATACTAGTTATGAACTCTCGAATAGCTCCGCGAAAGTCAATATAATGGCTTCTGGTCAGGGCATTGATCAGACGTTCATTAGCACGGAGTATATGAAATTTGGCTATCATGAACTGTTTGGAATATTCGCCTTCTTCTTCAAAAAGACTATAACTATAAAGTTGAGAAATGATGTCGCTTTTGAGGCTATCAATCATCTGATACTTATCTTGGTAGTGGAGGTAGAAGGTGCCGCGATTAATCCCTGCCCGCTTGCAGAGCTTGCTGATGGAGATAGTATCAAACCTTTCCTCTGATAGTAGCTGAATCAAGGCTTCTTTGATGTCTTCCTTGGTACTAGTTTTCCGTTTCTGGACCATTTTTCTTCCTTTTTACTTAAATCAACATTTTGTTGATTCTTGATTATTGCTTTTTATCTAAGCTCATTATATAATATCTGTGATTTAGAATCAACACCTTGTCTATTTAAGAAGATAAGCTTTAAAAAGGAGAGAAACGATATGGCTTACATTGAAATGAAACATAGTTTTAAACGTTATCAGGTAGGTGACACGGAAATTGTCGCCAATCATGATATTTCTTTTGAGATTGAAAAGGGGGAACTGGTCATTATTTTGGGCGCTTCTGGTGCTGGTAAGTCTACGGTGCTCAATATCCTCGGGGGTATGGATACCAATGATGAGGGAGACATTCTGATAGACGGCCAGAATATTGCTGACTACAATTCCCACCAGCTGACGGACTATCGTCGCAATGATGTGGGCTTTGTCTTTCAGTTTTACAATTTGGTGCCCAATCTGACGGCCAAGGAAAATGTTGAATTGGCTTCGGAGATTGTCAAGGATGCTCAAGATCCAGTAGCCGTTCTAACTGCGGTTGGTATGGAAAAGCGCCTCAATAACTTTCCAGCCCAGCTATCAGGCGGGGAGCAGCAGCGAGTGTCTATTGCTCGGGCTGTGGCAAAAAATCCCAAAATTTTGCTCTGCGACGAGCCGACAGGAGCTCTGGACTACAATACCGGCAAGCAAGTGCTGCAAATCTTACAGGACATGTCTCGCAATCAAGGAGCGACGGTGATTATCGTGACCCACAATGCTGCCTTGGCTCCCATTGCTGACCGGGTTATCCGCATGCACGATGCGAGAGTCAAGAGTGTTACAGTCAATGAACAGCCACAGGATATAAGTACATTGGAGTATTGATATGAAGAGAAAGATTTATTGGAAAGATATTCTGCGCTCCTTCACTAGCTCCAAAGGCCGTTTCCTATCTATTTTAATCCTCATGATGCTAGGCTCTTTAGCTCTCGTGGGACTCAAGGTCGCTCCTCCCAATATGCGCAGAACAGCAACAGATTACTTGAAAGAGCAGCGAACCATGGACTTGGCTATTATGGCGGACTATGGATTAGATGCGGAGGATCAGAAAGAGCTGGAAGCTATCAAGGGAGCTGATGTCGAGCTTGGCTATCTGACAGATGTCACCGTAGACGAGGAGGCCCTCCGAGTATTTTCAGATACCAAAGATATCTCAAACTTTCAAGTGACCTCTGGTCGTCTTCCCAAGAAAGAGCAAGAAATTGCCTTGGCTAGCTTTTGGTCTAAGAAATATAAACTTGGTCAGGAGATTGTTCTGACCGAGAAAGCAGGCAGTCGGTCAGTTCTGAAAAACAAGACCTATAAGGTCGTGGGATTTGTCAACTCGGCAGAACTCTGGTCTGATAGAAATCTGGGCAATGCGACTAGTGGAAGCGGTGCTTTATCAGCCTATGCTGTAGTTAGCCCCAAGGCCTTTGATACAGATGTTTACAGTATTGCTCGCCTGCGCTATCATGATTTAGAAAAGCTGGCTCCCTTTTCTGCAAGCTATCAGGAGCGTTTGGAGCAGCACCAGATTGCTTTGGACAAGAGCCTGGAAGATAACGGAGTGGCCCGCTTTAAGCGATTAGAGGCAGATGCCAAAAGCACCATTCAGAAGGGCCAAGATAAGATTGCTCAGGCTGAGAGCGAGCAGACCCAAGGTAAAAAACAATTAGAGCAGGCTCAGAATCAGCTAGACCAGCAAAAAAACCAGCTAGCAGCAGCTCAATCCGCTTCTATCCTCCCTCCTGCACAGCTCAGCCAGAGCCAGCAGCAGATTCAGGAAGCTGAGTCCCAGCTCAATCAGAAAAAATCTGAGCTGGCACAGGCAGAGAAAGACTTATCAGCTAGCAAGGACAAGCTAGCTGACGCTAAGGCAGACCTGAATCGTTTGAAAGAGCCGGCCTATCATAGCTATGACCGCAAGTCTCTGCCAGGTGGTAATGGCTATCATATGTATAAAAACTCCATGAATAGTATTGCGTTGATTGGTAATATTTTCCCAGTGGTGCTCTATTTGGTGGCAGCTATAGTGACCTTTACCACCATGACTCGCTTTGTCGATGAGGAGCGAACAAATGCAGGCGTCTTCAAGGCTCTAGGCTATCATAGCCGAGATATCATTCGCAAGTTTGCCCTTTACGGTTTGGTGGCGGGGAGTCTAGGTACCCTCGTAGGGATTCTACTGGGACATTATTTCTTGTCTGGAGTGATTTCTTCTATTATTACCAGAGGGATGGTGCTCTCTGCCCCTCATGTATATTTTTATATTTCCTATAGTTTACTGGCCCTTGGGCTTTCCCTTCTTTCCAGCGTTCTCCCTGCCTATTTGGTGGCAAGAAGGGAGCTGATAGAGGAAGCAGCTCACTTACTTTTGCCCAAGCCACCGGTCAAGGGCTCCAAGATTTTCTTGGAAAGACTGCCCTTTATCTGGCGACGTCTTAGCTTTACTCAGAAGGTCACAGCTCGCAATATCTTTCGCTATAAGCAGCGGATGTTTATGACTATCTTTGGTGTGGCGGGTTCGGTTGCCCTGCTCTTTGCCGGCCTAGGACTCCAATCTTCTATTGGTGGTATTCCCAAACGTCAGTTTGAGGAGATTCTGCGATACGACTTGATTGTTGCTGTCAATCCTGGGGAGAATCAAGCTGAGCAAGACAAGCTGAAAGATGTTGGCAGATGACTCGATTGCTGATTATCAGGAAATCCATAGTGAAACCTTGACAGAGAAATACAAAGGAAAAAAAGAGACAGAATCAGTCACTTTAATGGTTACGGACAAGGAAAATTTTGAACCTTTTATTTCTATGGAAAGTCCTGACAACCAGCAAAAGCTGACTCTCAAGGACGGTGTAGTTGTTTCGGATAAATTGGCCCGTGTAGCTGGAGTTAGCCCCGGTGGCAGTATAGAGCTGGGTGGCAAGCCTGTCAAGCTCACAGCAGTCAATGAGAATCATTTTGGCCATTTTGCCTTTATGAAGGCAACTGACTACCAGAAGATTTACGGGAAAAAGCCCGAGAAAAACGCTTATCTAGTGCGACTCAAGGACTCTTCCAGCAAAAATATTGTCAACCAGGCCAATGAATTTATGAGTCTCAAGTCTGTCAAGAGTGTTTCCCAAAATGCTAGCATGGTGAAGCAGTTCAACGTTCTAGCTGATTCTCTTAATAATACGATGCTGGTTTTGGTCCTGATTTCCATTCTTTTAGCAGTCGTCATTCTCTACAATCTGACCAATATCAATGTGGCTGAGCGGATTCGCGAGCTGTCCACTATCAAGGTTTTGGGCTTCCATAATAAGGAAGTGACCCTCTATATCTATCGAGAGACCATTATTCTGTCAGTGATTGGGATGGCAGTTGGGCTTCTAGGCGGTTTCTTCCTGCATCGTTTTTGATTGAGAAGGTTGCGCCTAGCATTATCAGCTTAAACCCTCAAGTAAGTCCCTCAGTCTATCTGTTTCCTCTAACTGCAGTGACTCTTATTCTGACCTTGCTTGGCTTCTTTGTTAACTACCGTCTCAGACGAGTAGATATGCTGGAAGCACTTAAGTCTGTCGATTGAAAAAAACACTTCAAAACTTTCACTCCCTTGATGGGTGGAAGTTTTTTTGAACTTTGATATAATATTCCTTGTAAAGAAAGAGAAAGACACACGATGACACGAAAAATTGCCTTATTATCCGATGTACATGGGAATAGCACAGCCTTGGAAGCAGTACTTGCGGATGCGGAAAGCCAGCAGGTGACAGATTATTGGTTTTTGGGGGACTTGCTCCTGCCAGGAACCGGTCGCAGAAATATCTTAGATAGGATGGAGCAGGTGCACATCAGCCTCCAGGTCAGGGGGAATTGGGAGGACAGCCTCTGGCATGCCCTGCACCAAAAGTTAGACTTGACACGTCCCAGCCATCTCTACCTGACCCGGCTCTGTCATTTTGTCCTTGAGGAAATCAAGCCTGAAGAGATTGACCGTATGCAGGAACTTCCTCTGCAAGTCTTGACAGAAGTAGAAGGATTGAAGATTGCGGTCAGCCACCATCTGCCAGATAAGAATTGGGGGCGGGAGCTGATTCATATTGGCGAGCAGAGCGATTTCGACCGACTTTTTGAAGGAAACGACTGCGCTGTCGCTGTTTATGGTCATATTCACCAACAGTTTCTCCGTTATGGGACTAAGGGTCAGCTGATTATCAATCCCGGCTCTATTGGCCAGCCATTCTTTCTAGATTCGACTTTGCGTCAGGACTTGCGAGCCCAGTATGCCATTTTAGAGATAGATAAGACGGGTCTTGCTGATGTCGACCTTCGGCGCGTGGCCTACGATGTGGAGCAGGAGCTGAGATTGGCTCGGGAGCTCCACTTGCCTTATTATGAGATTTATCGAGAAAGTTTGGTCAATGGTATCCACCATACTCACAATCATGACCTGCTACGGGAAATCAGTGAGCGGGAAGGCTATGCAGATGAGATTGCAGCTTTCTTAAAGTCTGGTCGTAACTCTTGAAGTTACACCATTTGATATATAATAGTAAGAGAAGATGATGAGGGAGGAGAAAAAATGCAGATTTCTAGCCGTTTCACCATTGCCACTCATATGCTGATTGTTCTGGCTTTGGAGGGGAAAAAACGAAAACTGACCAGTGATATTCTTGCTGGCAGTGTGGGCGTCAATCCAGTTATTATTCGCAAGACCCTGTCCCAGCTCAAGAATGCCGGGATGATTACCGTTGCTCGTGGGACTGGAGGAGCAGAGATTGCCAAAAATTTGAAAGACATTAGCCTGTTGGATATCTATAGTGCGGTTGAATGTCTGGGCAAGAGTGGCCAGCTCTTTAGCTTTCATGACAAGCCCAATCCAGACTGTCCTATCGGCAAGAACATTCACAATGTCTTAGATGACCGCTTGGCGGCTATTCAAGCAGCCATGGAAGCTGAATTGGCTCAGACCAGCCTTGACGAGGTCGTCGCAGCAACCGAAAAAGAAATTAAAGAACAATCTGTTTCCCAGTGAGCAGATTGTTTTTTTGGTGAATAATATTCCTAGATGTAATTATTGACATTACATTAAGGTGTGCTATACTAATAGATGTAACATAAGAAATTACAATAGATAAAAATTCGGAACAAATGGAGATGCGGAAGGCTGTATCAAGAAACGTATCTCTGTTCTGGGAAAATGAAAAAAGATGGAGCAGGCAGACTGCTGAATCTTCGATTGGATTGAAAGAAAGGAGTAAAAAACATGACTTTTGAATATGAAAGCAAGATTTATCTAGGAGAGGTGGCACTTTATGTGGCTGACCTAGCAAGACAAAAGGACTTTTATCAGCGCGTTTTAGGCTTGGAACTTTTGGAAGAGCAGGATGGAGAGGTGGCTTTGGGCAGGGACGGACAAGTTCTGGTGAGGCTTTTAGCAACCAGTGACCGGCAGACCGTCAAGTCTGCTTATGGTCTTTATCATCTGGCACTCTTGCTTCCAAGTCGTCAAGCTTTGGCGGATATCCTTAAGCATTTATCCGAAAATAGAGTTCCTATGGTCGGAGGAGCGGACCACGGTTATAGTGAAGCCATTTATCTGGAGGATCCAGAAGGCAATGGCATTGAGCTTTATCGGGACAAGCCTCAGGCTGATTGGGATATTCGAGAAGATGGCCGCATTATCGGAGTGACGGAAGCGCTTGCGGCTCAAGAAATCTATGAACTGGGTCAGGAAGTCCAGCCGTTTAGTATTGCTGAAGGCACTCGTATGGGCCATGTTCACCTGTCTGTGAAAAATAGCAGAGCTGCCAGTCATTTTTACCAAAAGCTTCTAGGCTTGGAGGATAAATTTTCTGTACCTTCTGCAAGCTGGCTGGCATCAGGAAACTACCATCATCATTTAGCTGTTAATGAATGGGGTGGTTCTCACTTGAATCATCGCCAATCTAAGCAACTAGGACTAGCCTATTTTGAAGCGCAAGTTCAAGGAAAAGAAGACCTAGTAGCTATTTATGAAAATGCTCTGGACTTGCAGGCGCCAGTCCGATGGATTAGCTCCCAAGAGCTAGAAGTCACAGACCCAGATGGAATTGTGGCAAAAGTTAAGATAAGAGTGGTATAATAAGGCTTATCAAGAAGCTAAAGAAAGAAAAAATATGTACAAGACTTATTATACATCGCCGATTGGCCGTATTCTCATCTTGACAGACGCAAATGCCTTGTTGGGGCTTTGGCTGGAGGGCCAGAAATATTTTGGGGCAGGTTATAATCTGGAGCAAGCGCAACAGGGAGAGACAGAAGTCAGCCGACGCGTCTCTGATTGGTTGGATGCTTATTTCAAGGGAGAAAATCCTGCGACAGATGAAATTCCATTGGCACCTCAAGTGACTGAGTTTAGAAGCAAGGTTCTGACAGTGCTGCTGAAGATTCCCTATGGACAAACGGCTACCTATTCAGATATTTTGCGGGAGTTGCAGGCTGAGTATGGAAAAATTGGCTCGGCTAGAGCAGTCGGTGGTGCCATCGGCCATAATCCTATTTCACTACTGATTCCCTGTCATCGGATTGTCGGAAGCAACGGCAGATTGACCGGTTATGCTGGCGGTCTTGATAAAAAAGCCTTCCTACTGGAGTTGGAGGCTGGGGAGAAGACAACAGGATAAATAAAACTATTGATAAGCTAAAAAAGCACCGAACGGTGCTTTTCTGTTATTCTATTCAAAATACAACAAGTCCTTGCTAGTCTCAGTGAAAAGTTCAAAGCCATTCTTAGTGACATGGCCACAGTCTTCGATGCGGACACCGACCTTGCCAGGGATGTAAATGCCGGGCTCGACAGAGAAGCACATGCCTTCTTCGATGACCATGTCGTTGCCCTCCATGATAGATGGAAATTCGTGGACATCCATACCGATACCGTGGCCGAGGCGGTGGTTAAAGTATTCGCCATAACCAGCCTTTTCGATGACCTCACGAGCAGCTCGGTCTACTTCATGAGCTGTGACGCCTGGCTTGATAAAGTCAAGTGCAGCTTGTTGGGCTTCCAGAGTCAGATAGTAGATATCTTTTTTGAACTGGTCTGGCTGGCCAACAGCGACGGTCCGTGTCATATCGCTGGCATAGCCATTGACCATGCAGCCCAAGTCAAAGAGGAGGAGGGCGTTGTTTTCAATTTTATTGGCACCGGGAATGCCGTGCGGATTGGCTGCGTTGTTGCCTGTCAGCACCATAGTTTCAAAGCTCATTTCGTAGCCTTCTCGCTTGATGGCGAAGTCGATTTGAGCGATGATATCTGTTTCAGTATTTTCTAGTGAAATATTGTCAAAACCGATATTGACAGCCTTGTCAGCATATTGGCCGGCTACTAGCATTTTCTGGATTTCATCAGCCGACTTGATCAAGCGCAAGCGGTTAATATAAGGGGTCAGATTGACAAATTCAGCCCCATCAAAAACAGTACGCAGGCCGTGGTACTTGGTTAAAATGAGATTGTCAAACTCGACCGCTACTTGCTTGAAGGTTTGAGATGGTAGAGAAGCCTTGATCTTTTCCCAAGGGTTTTCAGAATCGACATAGCCCACAACCTGAAAATCTATGGTAGAGGAAGCACGCTCAACCTCCAGTGCTGGTACGAAAAGGAGTGGCTCATGGTCAGTGTAGACGAATAGGAACATTTGGCGTTCATGTGGATCGCTGTAAAAGCCTGTTAGGTAATGAATGGTTACAGGATCGGAGATTACAGCCACATCCTGCTTTTCATTTTCAAGATAAGTGATGATTTGATTGATTTTTGTCATAGTTCAACCTTCTTTCTATGCCTCTATTTTTGCAGAAAAAGTGAAAAAAATCAAGGATTTTAGTGAGGATTCCTCCTCCTTGACTGAGATTTTTGGTAGAAAGAGAGTTGAGTCGAAATTTCTATAAGAATGTTGGAATATAGTGTGCGAAAATAGTATTTTTTAAGGAAAATTTGATATAATAGTGCTTATGGAGCGGTAGGACAGATACAAAAACAATAGATGTCTAAGCTTAAAAATTGTATAGATATGAAGGTAAAAAATGAAAAAAATATTAGTTGTAGATGACGAGAAGCCAATCTCGGACATTATAAAGTTTAACATGTCTAAGGAAGGCTATGAAGTACTGACAGCCTTTGATGGTAAGGAAGCTCTAGAAATGTTTGAAGCAGAGCAGCCGGATATCTTGATTCTGGATTTGATGTTGCCAGAAGTGGACGGACTGGATGTTGCTCGGACCATTCGCAAGACCAGCAATGTGCCGATTATTGTACTTTCGGCCAAAGATAGCGAGTTCGATAAGGTAATCGGTCTGGAAATCGGGGCAGACGACTATGTGACCAAGCCCTTTTCAAATCGTGAATTACTGGCTCGGGTCAAGGCCTTGTTGCGCCGTTCTGAACTAATCCCAGATAGTCATGTAGACGAGAGCAGTCCAAAGGAACTGTTTATTGGGGATTTGCAGATTCTTCCAGATGCTTTTGTGGTGAAAAAACATGGGAAAGAATTGGAATTAACCCATCGTGAATTTGAGCTCTTGCACCATTTGGCGACCCATGTTGGTCAGGTTATGACGCGTGAGCACTTGCTGGAAACCGTCTGGGGCTATGATTACTTTGGAGATGTGCGGACAGTCGATGTGACCATTCGCCGTCTGCGCGAAAAAATCGAAGATACTCCAAGCCGTCCGGAGTATATCCTGACTCGCCGCGGTGTCGGTTATTACATAAGAAATAATGATTGAAACACTAAAAGAATTCGTGCTTTCTCCTGACTTTGTCTTTTCACTGATTGTTGTCGGCTTTATCATCGTCGTGGCTCTTTTGCTACTGGAAAATCGACGAGATACTCAAAAGCTGGTGCAGTTAAATCAAAAGATCAAGGGATTGATTGCAGGAGATTATTCAGAAGTTTTAGATATGCAGGGTAGTCCTGAAATCACGGACATGACCAATTCCATCAATGATCTATCTGAAGTGATTCGCCTGACGCATGAAAATTTGGAGCAAGAGACCAAGCGTCTATCCAGCATCTTGTCTTATATGACGGACGGGGTGCTTGCGACCAATCGTCGAGGGCAGATTATTACCATCAATGACATGGCAACCAAGCAATTGGGGGTCAAACGTGATGATGTGCTTAATACCAGTATTTTAGATTTGCTGGATATTGCTGATGAGTACGATCTACGCGAATTGATCACCAAGGTACCAGAATTGACCATTGATTCTCAAGATGAAAATGGTGAATATGTAAGCCTACGGGTTCGATTTGCCTTGATCAGACGGGAGTCAGGTTTTATATCAGGGTTGGTAGCAGTGCTGCATGATACAACGGAGCAGGACAAGGAAGAGCGGGAGCGTCGGCTTTTCGTTTCCAATGTTAGCCATGAATTGCGGACGCCTCTAACCAGTGTAAAATCCTATCTAGAAGCCTTGGATGATGGCGCTCTGTCAGAGCCTGTTGCACCAGAATTTGTCAAAGTTTCACTAACCGAGACAAACCGAATGATGCGGATGGTGACGGACTTGCTTAGCTTATCGCGGATTGATAATAATACCAGTCATCTGGACGTTGAGCTGACTAATTTTACTGCCTTTATCACTATATCCTCAATCGTTTTGATAAGATTAAAAATCAGGATGAGACCAAAAAATATGAGATTATCAGGGATTATTCAATTACGCCGATTTGGGTAGAGATTGATACGGATAAGATGACCCAGGTGATTGATAATATCATGAACAATGCCATCAAGTATTCACCTGATGGTGGGACGATTACGGTTTCTGTGAGGACAACAGATGTTCAGTTGATTCTCTCGATTTCAGATGAAGGTCTGGGCATTCCCAAGCAGGATCTGCCAAAGATTTTTGATCGTTTCTATCGGGTGGATAAGGCCCGTAGTCGAGCTCAGGGAGGAACGGGCTTGGGTCTGGCTATCGCTAAAGAAATTATCAAGCAGCATCATGGCTTTATCTGGGCCAAGAGTGAGTATGGCAAAGGATCTACTTTTACCATTGTCCTTCCATATGATAACGTGCTTGTCCGTGTAGATGATTGGGAAAATGAAGAGAATGTAGAAAGTGAACATGACTAAGGGATTTCAATATAGTATTCTAGCATCAGGCTCGAGTGGTAATTGCTTTTATCTGGAAACAGACCAAAAACGCCTACTTGTCGATGCTGGTCTATCAGGGAAAAAAATTACCAGCCTTCTGAGCGAAATTGACCGCAAACCAGAAGATTTAGATGCTATTTTGGTCACCCATGAGCACAAGGATCACATCCATGGTGTAGGGGTTTTGGCGCGTAAATACAATCTAGATATTTATGCCAACGAAGCAACCTGGCGAGCGATGGAAAAGGACTTGGGCAAGCTGGATGCCAGTCAGAAGCATATCTTTGAAATGGGTAAGATGAAGACCTTCGGTGACCTCGATATCGAAAGTTTTGGAGTCAGCCATGATGCGGCCTGTCCGCAGTTTTACCGCTTTATGAAGGATGACAAGAGCTTTGTCATGCTGACGGATACGGGCTATGTCAGCGACCGCATGGCTGGAGTGATTGAGAATGCAGATGCTTATTTGATTGAGAGCAACCATGATATCGAGATTCTTCGAAGCGGTGCCTACCCGTGGAGCTTGAAACAGCGCATCCTGTCTGACTTGGGGCACTTATCCAATGAAGATGGTGCGGAAACCATGATTCGCACACTTGGCAATCGCACCAAGCGCATCTATCTGGGGCATTTGAGTAAGGAAAATAATATCAAGGAGCTGGCTCATATGACCATGGTCAATCAACTGGCTCAAGCTGACTTGCCAGTAGGTCATGATTTTCAGGTTTTCGATACCTCGCCTGATACCGCAACGCCTTTGGTAACTATCTAATCATCAGTCGCTCAGAAAGAGGCTGGGACAAAAGTCCTAGCCTCTCAATTGTCTTTGGATTGTCGAGCAAGACGCAGTGGTTGAGTGGGCTCTACTAGGCTGATTTCATCAGCTTTTACAGCCCTACTCAACTGTGCGGAGGTGGGACGACGAAATCGAATTCTAACGAATTACCGATTTCTGTCTCACTCTCTTTTTAGGATTGACAAGGATTGCTTTTTATGGGAAACTAGTTTTATGTTTTTTATACTGGAAAGGGAGCTAAAGAATTGAAATGAAGAACGATTATGAAAACGTACGTGAGGAAACCAAATGCGCTTGATTTATTTTGTGATTGCCTGTCTATCTTTGGCCTTAGGAGTGATAGGAATGTTTTTGCCTGTCCTACCGACGACCCCATTTTTGCTTTTGTCTATTGCTTGCTTTTCACGTAGCTCCAAGCGAATTGAGAATTGGCTTTATCACACCAAAATGTATCAAATCTATGTCGCAGATTTTCGGGAGACTGGCTCGATTGCCAAAGAGCGCAAGAAAAAGATTATCGTATCCATCTATGTCTTGATGGGAATTTCTATTGCGTTAGCTTCAATAATTTGGGTGAAAATCTTCTTGTTCGCCCTGACAATCTTTATTACTTATTACCTTTTCAAGGTCATCCCAGATAAGGAGTAGGCAGGGAATTACGCTAAGAAGACAAGTAAACAAGTGCGTTGGCACTTGTTTTTTGGTATAATGGTAGATAGTTCACAAAGAACATCATTTTAGAAAGGATGGATTGGACTCATGCTCTGCCTTGGCCTAGCATGAAAAAGAAACTATGGAACATTTAAAAGATGCACTGCTGGAGCAATTTGGGCTGGTATTTGAAGACAGTAGTCTGCTAGAGACCGCTTTTACTCACACCAGCTATGCCAATGAGCACCGCCTCTTAAAAATTTCACACAATGAACGCCTGGAATTTTTAGGAGACGCTGTTCTGCAGCTGATTATTTCTGAGTATTTATATAAAAAATATCCCAAAAAACCAGAAGGAGACTTGTCAAAACTACGCTCCATGATTGTTCGGGAGGAGAGTTTGGCTGGCTTTGCACGGGACTGTCAGTTTGATCATTTTATCAAGCTGGGTCGCGGTGAGGAAAAGTCAGGAGGCCGTAATCGCGATACCATTCTGGGTGACTTATTTGAGGCCTTTTTGGGTGCCCTTCTTTTGGATAAGGATGTGAAGACTGTCAAGGACTTTATTTATCAAGTCATGATTCCCAAGGTGGAAGCAGGAGACTTTGAGCAGGTGACCGACTATAAGACCAAGTTGCAGGAACTCCTGCAGGTTAATGGCGATGTGGAGATTGTCTATCAGGTTACAGATGAGACGGGGCCAGCTCATGCTAAGAACTTTGCTGTGGCTGTATTGATCAATGGTCAGAAAGCGGGTCAGGGACAAGGCCGTTCTAAGAAACTGGCTGAGCAGGAAGCTGCCAAGGATGCATTTGAAAAGGAAAGTCACTAATGTTTTAAAGGAAATTGAAATTCAGGGCTTCAAGTCATTTGCAGATAAGACCAAGGTGGTTTTTGACCAAGGTGTGACTGCTGTTGTTGGTCCCAATGGCTCAGGCAAGTCCAACATTACAGAGAGCCTGCGCTGGGCTCTGGGTGAGTCGAGTGTCAAGAGTCTGCGGGGTGGCAAGATGCCCGATGTCATTTTTGCAGGGACGGAGAACCGCAAGCCCCTCAACTATGCTTCGGTCGTTGTGGTTTTGGATAATCAGGATCAGTTTATCAAGCAAGCAAGCAAGGAAATCCGCGTCGAGCGCCATATCTATCGCAGTGGTGATAGCGAGTACAAGATTGACGGCAAAAAGGTCCGTCTGCGCGATGTCCATGACCTTTTCATGGATACAGGACTGGGACGGGATTCTTTCTCCATTATTTCCCAAGGAAAGGTCGAGGAAATCTTTAACAGTAAGCCAGAGGAGCGTCGGGCTATTTTTGAAGAAGCGGCCGGAGTGCTCAAATATAAGACCCGTCGCAAGGAAACAGAAAGCAAACTAGCGCAGACTCAAGACAATTTGGATCGCTTGGAAGATATTATCTACGAGCTGGATAGTCAAGTCAAGCCACTGGAAAAGCAGGCTGAGACGGCCAAGCGCTTTTTAGAACTGGATCATGAGCGTCAGGAGCTTTATCTGGATGTCTTGGTGGCTCAAATCAAGGCGAATAAAACTGATTTGACGGCGGCAGAAGCTGATTTGGAGAGTATCAAGCAGGAACTAGCGGCCTATTATACGAAACGGGATGAATTGGAGCGTGAAAACCAAGAGATTAAGGTTAAACGTCAGGAAGTGAATCAAAAACTGTCTGACGATCAGGCCAGTCTTTTGGAGTTGACGCGTTTGATCAGTGATTTGGAACGCCAGATAGACCTAGCTAAGCTGGAATCTAGTCAGGCGGCCAGCAGCCGTTTGGAAAATGAAGAACGCTTGGCTGGGTTGAGAGAAAAAAGCCAGCAGCTGACAGCTGATATTTCCTCCAAGGAAGCTCATCTGGCTGATTTAGTAGTCCAGTTGACAGAAAATCAAGAGGCTATGAGCCAGTTGGAAGCAGAATTGGCGGACTTTTCAGATGACCCAGACCAGTTGATCGAAAATCTGCGGGATCGTTACGTCAAGCTCATGCAAGAAGAAGCGGACTTGTCCAACGACTTGACCTCGCTAGAAAATCGTCTGGAGAATGAGCGGAGCCAAGCGGCCAGCAAACAGGCAGAGTTTAGCAAACTACAGGCTGATTTAAAAGCTGGTAGAGACGAAGAAGCGGCTCGACAAGCAGAATTGGAAGCGGCACAGGCTGCCCTCAGAGACTTGCTAGATCAGTATCAGCAGCAGGAGGAGCAGGTCGAGAAGTTGGCGACTGCTTATCAAAATGAGCAGACCAGCATGTTTGCCCTGCTGGATGATTTGAAAAATAAAAAAGCCCGTGCAGCCAGTTTAGAAGCTATTCTTAAAAATCACAGTAATTTCTATGCAGGTGTAAAAAGTGTCCTGCAGGAAGCTGATCGTCTGGGTGGCATTGTCGGGGCAGTCAGCGAGAAATTGAGCTTCGATCCTCATTACCAGACCGCTTTGGAAATTGCGCTGGGGGCAAGTAGTCAGCATATCATCGTTGAGGACGAAGGGGCAGCGACCAGAGCCATCGATTTTCTTAAGAAAAATCGGGCTGGTCGGGCTACCTTCCTACCTCTGACGACCATCAAGGCTCGTCAACTTCCCGAGCAAAATCAATCCAGAATTGAGGCTAGTTCAGGCTTCTTAGGTATAGCTTCGGAGCTGGTGACCTATGAGCCAGGTTTGGAGAATATTTTCCAAAATCTATTGGGGACAACCGCTATTTTTGATACGATTGAGCATGCGCGTGCGGCTGCTCGTCAGGTACGTTACCAAGTCAGAATTGTAACGCTGGACGGAACGGAACTGCGCACAGGCGGTTCTTACGCCGGAGGAGCCAATCGCAATAATAACACAATCTTTATCAAGCCTGAACTGGACAGCCTGCTTGGAGAAATGGAGCAGCAGTCCCAGAAGCTGAAAGCTCAGGAGCAGCAAGTCGAAAGCTTGCAGTCTCAGCTATCAGAGGCCAAGCAAGCCTTGGAAGCCATCAAGTCTGAGGGTGAGCAAGCCCGCTTGACGGAGCAAAGAGTCAAGTTGGCCTACGAACAGATTGCAGAGCGGGTTGCGGAACTCAGCCAGCTGGAGCAACTCCAGGAGCAAGATTTGGCTAATCAGACTGAAGCAGCAGGCCTTGCTGAAAAGAAAAAAATGGAAGAGCGGCTGTCGGCTATCGAGGCTTCCAAAGTAGCCATTACTGCTGAAATCGAGCAAGTCAAGTCGAATAAAAACGCTGTTCAGGATCGTTTCGATCAGCTATCGGCTAACTTGTCAGAACTGAAATTGAAGAGCACGGAGCTGACTTCTAGCCAGCGCTTTGAGAAGAATGATTTGTCGCGTTTGCTAGAGGAGAAGGCTGCTCTGGACAAGGAAGTCGTTACTTTGCAGCTTTTGATAGAGCAAAAGGAAGAAGCGGTCAGCCAGAAGGTGGATATTTCCGTCTTGGAAGAGCAGCTTAAGACTGCCCAAGAGAAAAAGACAGACTTGGATCAGAGCCTCATCCGACTCAAATTTGAGCTGGACGACTTAGAGGGCCAGTCTGAGGATATTCTAGGGAACTTAGATCAAGCCCGTCAGCAAAACGAAAGTCTGATTCGCCGTCAGGCCAAGGCAGAGGCTGAAAAAGAGAAATTTTCAGATGCCTTGCGTCGTCTGCTGACTAATCTGACGGATAATTACCAGATCAGCTTTGAAGAGGCTGATCAAAGAGCGCGTTCTTTGGAAAATCTTGCAGCTGCAGAAGCCCAAGTCAAAGACTTAGAAAAGGCTATTCGTGCTTTGGGACCGGTCAATCTGGAAGCAGTAGAACAATTTGAAGAAGTCAGCAACCGACTGAATTTCCTCAAAAGTCAGCGGGACGATGTCCTCTCAGCCAAAAATCTTCTCTTGGAAACCATTGAAGAGATGAATGACGAAGTCAAGGAACGTTTCCAAACAACCTTTGAAGCCATTCGTGAAAGCTTCAAGCTGACCTTTAGCCAGATGTTTGGCGGCGGTTCAGCTGACCTGATCTTGACAGAAGGCGACCTGCTGACAGCTGGGGTAGAGATTTCGGTTCAGCCTCCGGGCAAGAAAATCCAATCTCTCAATCTTATGAGTGGTGGAGAAAAAGCCCTGTCAGCCTTAGCCCTTCTCTTCTCCATCATCCGCGTCAAGACCATTCCGTTTGTTATCTTGGATGAAGTTGAGGCAGCTCTGGATGAGGCCAATGTCAAGCGCTTTGGGGATTATCTCAATCGCTTTGACAAAGAAAGCCAGTTTATCGTTGTGACCCACCGTAAGGGAACCATGTCTGCGGCAGATTCCATCTATGGAGTAACCATGCAGGAGTCAGGAGTTTCCAAGATTGTGTCGGTCAAGTTAAAAGATTTAGAAAGTTTATAGTATGAGTATAAAATTAGTAGCAACAGAAATCGGAATAAGGTAATTGATACAATAGAATACTAAGAAAGCCTTTGAATAAGTTGTTTCAAGGCTTTTTACTGTCTATAGATAGAAGGAAATGGGTATCAGAAATACTTTGATTCTATGGAGACACCCTTGATTTGTTAAACGTTAAATTGCATGTTTCGAAAGTCAATCATCTTGAGGCAGTATAACTGCATAATAACATTTCTTTCGTCAATAGAAAGTAGGAGTTATAGTAAATTGTGAGAATTCTTGGTATAATGAGGATAATAAATAAAAATAATTTGAAGGCACAGGTATGTTGATGGAAATAAACTAGGTTATAGATAATACAAAAGCGTATATCGTCTGTCATTACATTCCTTGGCGGATTTACAACGAATATTATAGGCTCTTCTCAAATGTGTTCTCTGTGATTATGGGGATTTTCTTCATGATTAATATTCTCGTAAGTAAGGAAATACTCGCACGTTTAACGCTTCGCATTCTCAATGTGGTGTTGCTAAAAGACAAAATTGAGCACATTCTTATGTCGGGGAAGTCATCGTGGATACGTATGACCGTTTCTTGATGAGTCAAATCATCGAGGCGGGAATTGTTGGGGTTATGATTTTTGCCGCATACTCTCTTGTAGGGTTGCCATATGCAGGACTTGTTGGGGTGCTGGCCGGAGTATTCTCGTTCATTCCGAATATCGGGCCGTTTATGGCGTGCGGAATCGTAATGCTCTTCATCTTTACAGAAAGCCCAATTCAAGCACTCATTTCGGTTGTCGTCTTTATGGTCGTTCAAACAGTGGAAGGCAATGTCGTCTATCCTAGGGTTGTCGGCAGTTCCGTAGGGTTGCCAACGGCTCTAACCCTTGCTACTACGTTAATCGGTGGAAATCTCTTTGGTTTAGTAGGAATGATTTTCTTCACACCAATCTTTGCCGTGATTTACCGTCTCGTGAAAGAATGGATGGAGAAACATGAACAAGCTGCTCCAGTGGTAGCTGTAGGAGGTATTATTGATGAAGAAATTAGCGACTTAGGGATTACGGGGAAAAAGCTCCTCTTTGAAGGGATTGCGTTCCTTGTTGCTGGGATATTGCTCCTTATATTCGGACCAAGCTTCCCAGAATTGATGTTACGTCTGTTTTTAACATTCTTATGGGCCCGTGAACTATGGAATTTCTTATTCCGTTGGTTTAGTAAAGCGGCATCTAAAGACCCGTTATGGCTGAATATAGGGAAATTTTCCCTTTACGGATTTTTAGCAGGAAATCAATTCTTCCTGTCATTGCCGATTGCGATTGTAAGCATCTTGATGGGACTCAATGAAGTGATGAAGGCGGGAATTAGTGGTGTGACATACTATATTTATGTCAAAGATGATATTCGCCCGCGATTTCGCTTGCTCTTTGATACCATTTGGCTTTCAGTTGTCGGGGTAGCCACTTTAATTTCTCTTGGGGGCGACGGCAATTTGCAAATGTTCTTCCTTTCGCTCTATTTTATCGGGTATGGGATTAGCAATATTCGGGACGGCTGGTTCTTCGAGGCCGAAGTTGGAAAGAAAGTCCTTCGCAGACGCTTGCGTCGTGGGATGCCGCTTGTATTTGCTGCACTGATTCCTCGAGTAACCTTACAAAAATTAATGATGCGTTGGAACTTGGAGAAGGCGAAACGGCTTCAGAAATTTACGACCGTGCCAAAGAAAATGCAGAACCAAACTTAGAGATGTTTATTCATGTCACAAAAGACGGGTTTGGAGCCATCGGGCATGTCGACCTGTGTTATAAGGGCCGCATTATTTCATTCGGAAACTACGATACGAATTCGGAGCGCCTCTTTGGAACGATGGGGGACGGGGTACTTTTCAGTGCCGACCGTGAAAAATACATCGAATTTTGTAAACGCGAAAATCATAAGACCCTACTGGGATATGGTCTTGCCTTGTCTCCAGAACAACTCGCGGCCATCGATAAGGAAATCGCCAAATTGATGTCGCTGACAGTGCCTTGGGATCCACCGAAAATGGTGAAACCTAAGCATCCTGGAATCGACAAAGAAGAACCAATGTATGCCTACAAGCTCAAACAAGAAGCAGATGCACTCTTGTATAAATTTACCTCTTCAAAATTCAAGACGTATTTTGTGATGAGTACCAACTGTGTATTGCTAGCCGATACGATTGTCGGGACAGCAGGCACCGATATTTTAAGCGCCCGAGGATTTATTTCACCAGGAACGTACCAAGATTACTTAGATAAGGAGTTTGAGAGACCGCATAGTCTAGTCGTGACGAAGCGCGTCTATCAGTAAGAACATGGAACTTCATGAAAAAGAATTCTTTATGAGGGAAGCGTTGAAGGAAGCGCAGAAAGCCTATGACCAAGCGGAAGTGCCAATCGGGGCTGTCGTGGTCTTGAATGGTGAAATTATTGGGCGTGGTCATAACTTACGTGAAAAGGAACAAGACGCCACGCTGCACGCCGAAATCAAAGCCATTCGCCAGGCAAACCAACACCTTGGAAGCTGGCGACTCGAAGACTGCTAAGTCAGTTTGTAGACCACGCTTCGCCAGAACGTATTTGCCAAATAGCAAAACATAAATTGAATTTAGGATAACTAAATATATAAAAAGTTTATGTGATGTTATTTTATAAAATAAAAAAGTAAATAGATATAGTATAAACAATATCAAAAACGGTCAGGTCATAGAAATATGATCTGACTGTTTTTCATCTGTGGAATGAAGTGTTAGTTTTATGATATAATATAAAGGATTAACAGAGATGAGAAATGATGGGGGTTGCCTAAATCCTTAAAAGATGCATACCCTAAATGCCCTTTGCACACCCCTAATTCAAAAAAGGAGATAATTGTATGATAAGACTCATTGCCACAGATATGGACGGGACTTTTTTAGATGACAAGGGTCAGTTTGATATGGAGCGGCTCAAGCACCTGCTAGCTCAGTTTAGAGAAAAGGGCATCTACTTTGCTGTTGCCAGTGGTCGAGGGATTCTCTCTCTTGAGAAGCTCTTTCATGAAGTTCGGGATGATATTATCTTTATCGCAGAAAATGGTAGCCTAGTAGAGTTTCAAGGAAAAGATCTATACGAAGCAACCATGCCAAGAGAATTTTATCTAAAGGTATTTGACAAGCTTAAGGAGTCGCCTTTTGTCAATATCAATGAGTTGCTTCTGACAGGGAAAAAAGGCTGTTATGTGCTAGAGACAGTAGATCCGACTTATCTCTCTTTCAGCGCTAATTATAATGAAAATATCCAAAAAGTTGCTGATTTTAGTGAGATTACAGACGAGATTTTTAAATTCACGACCAATTTCAGCGAAGAAACAGTGGCCGACGGCGAAGCCTGGGTCAATGAAAATGTCGCAGGTGTCAAGGCGATGACAACAGGCTATAAGTCGATTGATATCGTGCTGGACTATGTGGATAAAGGCGTGGCTCTTGTCGAGCTAGCTAAGAAGCTAGGCCTAGAAATGGACCAGGTCATGGCTTTTGGCGATAACCTCAATGACCTGCATATGATGCAGGTGGTGGGGCACCCGATTGCACCAGAAAATGCACGGCCGGAAATTTTGGCAGTTGCGAAAGAAGTGATTGGCCACCATGCGGCCCAATCTGTTATGACCTACATGGAGGGCTTATAATGGCTGATATTAAATTGATCGCTTTGGACTTGGACGGGACGCTTTTGACTACGGATAAAAAGATTTCTCAAGGGAATCTGGCAGCGCTCAAAGCGGCTCAGCAGCAAGGTGTCAAAGTTGTATTGACCACAGGGCGTCCGCTTAAGGCTATGGAATTTTTCCTGCATGAGCTGGGCACTGATGGTCAGGCAGATGAATACACCATTACCTTTAATGGTGGTCTAGTTCAGCGCAATACAGGCGAAATTTGGATAAAACAGTTTTTGCCTACGATGATGTAGCTAGAATTTATGAAGAGACTGAGAAATTGGGTCTGCCTCTGGATGCGATTGATGGGGGCTTGGTTTATCAGATTCAATCAGACCAAGTATCGCTCTATGCGGAGTTTAATCCAGCTCTGAACTTTGAATCCATTGCTTTTGAAGACCTTTCTAGCCAAATTACCTACAATAAGTGCGTCACAGCCTTTGCTCAGGAACCGCTGGATGCAGCCATTCCTCATATTGCGCCCGAACTGTTTGACCAGTATGAGATTTTCAAATCACGGGAAATGCTGCTGGAATGGTCACCGAAAAATGTCCACAAGGCGACTGGTTTGGAGAAACTGATTGCCCACTTGGGAATTGATAAAAGCCAAGTTATGGCCTGCGGTGACGAAGCCAATGATCTGTCAATGATTGCTTGGGCTGGGCTAGGAGTTGCCATGCAAAATGCTGTGCCAGAAGTCAAGGAAGTCGCAGAAGTTGTCACTCCGATGACCAATGATGAAGATGCAGTTGCTTGGGCCATTCGGAAATATGTATTGAAGGAGAACTAAAGAATGGGATTATTTGACCGTCTTTTTGGACGTAAAAAAGAGGAACTTGAAGAAAAGCCCCAGTTAGAGGAGCAGGCAGAGGAGAGTTATCAGACTACAGAGACTGAAGTCCCATTTGAGGCAGAATCCCAGCCTCTTGCTGCTTCCAATGAAGAAACAGCGGAAACTCAGGAAGTAGAGTTTGTGTTAGAAGAGAAGATAGAGTCTACAGATTCAGCAATTTCTGAGCAGGAATTTGCCCCAACTACTCAACAAGCTGACTTATCTGAACCAGTGCTTGAAGACGAGGAAAGTCCTGAACAAGTTTTGGCTGAGGCAGAAGAGCAGTCTGAAACTTCAGCAAATCAAGCGTTGGAAAGTAGTAGCGAATCAGAAGCGGCGACTGAAAGCAGAGATTATTACCAAGAATTACAGGAACGTTTGGCTGCAGCGAGAGAGCAAATTAACTACGAATCAGAGCAAGAAGTATCTAGTGAGCAGGAAGCAAGCACTTCTTCAAAAAGTAGACTCGACCGAGTATGGAGAAGAGGCAGAGGAAGAACTGACTCCCGCAGAAACATCTGAGAGTTCTACTGAATACCAAGAAGAGAGTGTTCAAGACAAGTATGACCGCAGTCTAAAAAAGACGCGGACTGGCTTTGGTGCTCGTCTCAATGCCTTCTTTGCTAATTTCCGCTCAGTTGACGAAGATTTCTTTGAAGACTTGGAAGAATTGCTGATTACCAGTGATGTCGGTGTGCAGGTAGCTTCCAATCTAACTGAGGACTTGCGCTATGAAGCACGCCTGGAAAATGCTAAGAAACCAGAAGCCTTGCGCCAACTAATCATTGAAAAATTGGTCGATATCTATGAGAAAGATGGCCGCTTTAATGAAAAAATCAATTTCCAAAACGGTTTGACTGTCATGCTCTTTGTCGGAGTAAATGGCGTAGGCAAGACGACCTCAATCGGTAAATTGGCCTATAAATACAAGCAAGAAGGTAAAAAAGTGATGCTGGTGGCAGCAGATACCTTCCGAGCTGGAGCAGTTGCCCAGCTGGCTGAGTGGGGTCGCCGAGTCGATGTGCCTGTTGTGACTGGTCCAGAAAAGAGCGATCCAGCCAGTGTCGTGTTTGACGGTTTAGAAAGGGCCAAGGCTGAAAATGTCGATATTCTCATGATTGATACAGCAGGTCGCTTGCAAAATAAGGACAATCTCATGGCAGAGCTGGAAAAAATCGGTCGCATTATCAAGCGGGTGGATCCAGCAGCGCCGCACGAAACCTTCCTAGCTTTGGATGCTTCCACTGGTCAAAATGCGCTGGTTCAGGCCAAAGAATTTTCAAAAATTACGCCTGTGACAGGTATTGTCCTGACTAAGATTGACGGAACTGCGCGCGGTGGTGTTGTGCTTGCCATTCGTCAGGAACTGGATATTCCAGTGAAGCTGATTGGTTTTGGCGAGAAAATTGACGATATCGGCGAGTTTAACTCTGAGAACTTTATGAGAGGTCTCCTAGAAGGTTTGGTGTAATAGTCTATCAATAAAGCCTAAATTGAAATCAAACTCTTCTATCAAAAAGTAATCAAAATAGATGAAAAGGTTTGCTTGTTGCAAGCCTTTTTTCTTCTTTTTTGATATAATAAGAAGAATAAAATGAAAGAAGGAAATCCAATCATGGGAAAACTTGAAGTTATTGCTCATCCACTAATTCAGCATAAATTGTCTATCTTGCGTCGTACAGATACCTCTACTAAAGCTTTTCGTGAATTGGTAGATGAAATCGCAATGCTGATGGGATACGAAGTTTTGCGCGATTTACCACTTGAAGATGTAGAAATTGAAACACCAATTACGAAAACAGTTCAAAAGCAGATTGCAGGGAAAAAATTGGCGATTGTCCCAATCTTGCGGGCTGGTATCGGTATGGTAGATGGTCTCCTGAGCTTGGTTCCTGCTGCTAAAGTCGGCCACATTGGAATGTACCGTGACGAAGAAACCTTGAAGCCAGTTGAATATTTGGTAAAATTGCCAGAAGACATTGACCAACGTCAAATCTTTGTTGTCGATCCAATGTTGGCTACGGGTGGATCTGCTATTTTGGCTGTAGATTCTCTGAAGAAACGTGGCGCAAGCAACATCACCTTTGTCTGCTTAGTGTCTGCTCCAGAAGGTGTTAAAGCCTTGCAGGATGCTCATCCTGATGTAGATATTTTCACTGCTGCCCTTGATGATCATCTTAATGAGCACGGCTACATCGTTCCAGGTCTCGGAGATGCTGGTGACCGCCTCTTTGGTACAAATAATAGCTAGAAGTTACAAAAAGGAAAGTTCTGCCAAACCGGTGGATTTGTGCTTTCTAAACCAAAGATAATCTCAGCGCTGCTTTCTGTCATCCGACAGAGAAAGCAAATATTTGACCTTTTTTGACCAAAAAGATATAATAATGAATAGATCGAATGAAGGAGAAAATATTCATGATTCCTGTAGTTATTGAACAAACCAGCCGTGGTGAGCGTTCTTATGACATTTACTCACGCCTTTTAAAAGACCGTATTATCATGCTGACAGGTCCTGTTGAGGACAATATGGCTAATTCTGTTATTGCGCAATTGCTTTTCCTAGATGCACAAGACAGCACCAAGGACATCTATCTTTATGTTAATACTCCGGGTGGCTCTGTGTCAGCGGGATTGGCGATTGTAGATACTATGAACTTCATTAAGTCTGATGTGCAGACGATTGTCATGGGAATGGCAGCTAGCATGGGAACTATCATTGCTTCTAGCGGTGCTAAGGGCAAACGATTCATGCTTCCAAACGCAGAGTATATGATCCACCAGCCAATGGGTGGTACTGGTGGCGGTACTCAGCAAACAGATATGGCCATTGCAGCAGAGCATTTGCTCAAGACTCGTAAGACCTTGGAGCAAATTCTTGCTGATAATTCTGGTAAATCGGTTGAGCAAATTCACGCAGATGCCGAACGTGATTACTGGATGAGTGCTCAAGAAACCTTGGAATATGGTTTCATCGATGAAATCATGGCTAATAATAATCTTAGCTAGTTTTCATTTATAACTAGGAAAAAATGCCCCATTTGTGGGCTTTTTTTGATATAATCAATAGAGTACAAATGACCAGAGAGGATTGTCATGTTTAAAAAAGAGGAACGAATGGGTTTCATCATTCATCTATACTATAATCGCGATGCAAAGAAGCTGGCTCATGTTGGAGATATTATTTATCATTCTAAGAAACACCGTTATTTGCAGCTTTATGTGGCAAAAGATCAGGCGGATTCTCTGAAGGAGAGCCTGTCAAAAGAGTCCTATATCAAAAAAATCCAGACTTGCGAGATCCAAAATCTGGATACGAATTTTGTTGGAAGTTTATTTAGAAACCAAGAAAACGCTATTATTTAAAAAAATGGCTTCTTTGGGTTGACAATTGTCAGATAATTCGGTATATTCTTACTATATCATTTGCAAACATAGCAAAAAACAAAATAGAGGAGATTATTCATGAAGAAAAAATTTGCACTTTCGCTTGTAGCTTTTGCTAGTGCTGCGCTTCTAGCAGCCTGTGGGGAAGTTTCTACAAACAACTCATCTGCTACTGGAACAGAAATCGGTAAAACACTTAAATTCGGTTTCAACTTTGAAGAAACTGGCGCTGTAGCGGCTTACGGTACTGCAGAACAACACGGTGCTCAACTTGCTGTTGATGAAATCAACGCAGCTGGTGGTGTAGATGGCAAGAAAATCGAAGTAACTGATAAAGACAATAAATCAGAAACTGCAGAAGCTGCAACTATTTCTACAAGCTTGGTAACTCAAGACAAAGTTAACACAATCATTGGTCCTGCAACTTCAGGTGCCGTCGCTGCCGCAATTGCAAATGCTGGTAAAGCAGGAGTTCCTTTGGTAACACCAAGTGCAACACAAGATGATTTGACAAATAAACAAGATTATTTGTACCGTGCAACCTTTACTGATGGTTACCAAGGTAAAATCATTTCTAAATATGTAACTGATACTTTGAAAGCTAAAAAAGTCGTTCTTTACTATGATAATTCAAGCGATTATGCAAAAGGAATGGCAGAAGCTTTCAAGAAAGAATACAAGGGTGAAATCGTTGCGACAGAAACTTTCGCTTCTGGTGACTCAGACTTCCAAGCAGCTTTGACAAATCAAAGGTAAAGACTTTGATGCACTGATTGTGCCAGGTTATTACACAGAAGCTGGTAAGTTGGTTAACCAAGCGCGTGGTTTGGGAATTAACCAAACAATCGTTGGACCTGATGGATTTAGCGATGCCAAATTCGTTGAGCAAGCAACTCCAGCAGCAGCAACTAATGTTTATTATGTATCTGGTTTCTCAACTTCAGGTGACATGACAGATAAAGCGAAGAAATTCGTTGCAGCTTACAAAGCTAAATATAACGAAGAACCTTCAATGTTTGCAGCCCTTTCATATGACGCAGTTTATATGGCAGCAGAAGCATCTAAGGGTGCAAAAACATCTGTAGATATTAAAGATAACCTTGCTAAGTTAAAAGACTTTGAAGGAGTTACTGGATCTATTACCATCGATAAAGATCACAATCCTGTGAAGACAGCCTTGATGATTGGTTTGAAAGATGGTAAAGTAGAAACTGTTGAAACAGTTAAACCTGAATAAAGGGTCTGAGGCTGGGGACAAACCCAGTCTTTGACTTGTTTCTTACTTGCTTATGATGTTTGAGTAGAGACGGCAAGACAAGGCTTCGTCTGAGATTGTTGTTTCTGCTCTTATTTTATATTAGAAAGAGTGGTGTGGAATGCTCGAACAATTTCTTCAGCAATTGGCTAATGGATTGATTTTGGGGAGTGTTTATGCGCTTCTAGCCTTGGGTTATACCATGGTTTATGGAATTATCAAACTGATTAATTTCGCGCATGGAGACATTTATATGATTGGTGCTTTTATGGGATATTACCTGATTAACACCCTTCACCTAAACTTCTTTATAGCCCTTATTTTATCTATGGTTGGAACAGCTATACTTGGTGTAGTGATTGAGTTCTTAGCCTATCGTCCTTTGCGCAATTCAACGCGAATTGCAGCCTTGATCACAGCAATTGGGGTCTCTTTCCTCTTGGAGTACGGGATGGTCTTCTTTGTAGGTGCCAATACTCGCTCCTTCCCTCAAGTGATTAAAACAGTGCGTTATACGCTTGGGCCAATTTCGATTTCCAATATTCAATTGATGATTTTGGGAATTTCTATTTTACTCATGGTTGGTTTGCAGTTTATTGTGCAAAAGACGAAAATGGGTAAAGCTATGCGGGCTGTTTCCGTGGATAGTGATGCTGCCCAGCTGATGGGGATTAATGTCAATCGTACGATCAGTTTTACTTTTGCCTTGGGTTCAGCCTTGGCAGGAGCAGCAGGGGTGCTGATTGCCCTTTATTACAACTCGCTTGAGCCACTGATGGGAATGACACCAGGTATCAAGTCTTTCGTTGCGGCAGTTTTGGGAGGAATTGGTATCATCCCAGGGGCAGCTTTGGGTGGTTTTGTAATCGGTTTGTTGGAAACTTTTGCAACAGCAGTTGGACTGTCAGATTTCCGTGATGCGATTGTGTATGCGATCTTGATTATCATTCTATTGGTTCGTCCAGCTGGTATTCTAGGTAAAAATGTGAAAGAGAAGGTGTAATGTATGAAAAATAATTTAAAAGTAAATGCGTTATGGCTTGCTCTGATTCTCTTTGGCTATCTATTGATGACAGTGCTTGCTAGCACAGGTATTCTCAATCCTTTCTATCTGCAAATCTTTGAGCAGATTGGGATTAATATTATCTTGGCTGTTGGCCTCAATCTTATCGTTGGTTTTTCTGGGCAATTTTCGCTTGGGCATGCTGGCTTTATGGCCATTGGTGCCTATGCAGTAGCTATTATGGGCTCTAAATCTCCAAACTATGCTACTTTCTTTATTGCTATGTTGGTTGGCGCTGTGATTGCAGGTGCAGTAGCTCTGCTTGTAGGTATCCCGACCCTACGCTTAAAGGGAGACTATTTGGCAATTGCGACGCTGGGTGTTTCTGAAATTATCCGGATTTTGATTGTCAATGGAGGTGACCTGACTAATGGTGCGGCAGGTATCCTATCCATTCCTAACTTTACCTCTTGGCAGTTGGTTTATGTCTTTGTCGTAATTACAACTATTTTGACTCTTAACTTCCTCCGCAGTCCTATCGGACGTAGCACCTTGTCTGTTCGCGAGGACGAGATTGCGGCAGAGTCTGTCGGTGTCAATACAACAAAAATTAAAGTCATTGCTTTCGTTTTTGGAGCTATTACGGCTTCTATTGCAGGTTCTTTGCAGGCTGGATTTGTTGGCTCTGTTGTACCAAAAGACTATTCCTTTATCAATACAATCAATGTCTTGATTATCGTCGTTTTTGGCGGTCTGGGATCAATGACTGGGGCAATCGTTGCGGCAGTAGTATTGGGTATCCTCAATATGCTTTTACAAGATATCTCAAGTGTTCGGATGATTGTTTATTCGCTTGCCCTAATCTTGGTGATGATTTTCCGTCCAGGTGGCTTGCTTGGTACTTGGGAATTTAGCTTGGCTAAGCTCTTTAAAAAGAATAAGGAGGTCAAAGAATAGTGGCACTTCTTGATGTAAAAAAATTAACCAAAAATTTTGGAGGACTAACAGCGGTTAGTGACGTAACTCTGGAATTGAACGAAGGGGAACTGGTCGGTCTTATCGGGCCTAACGGTGCTGGAAAGACAACTCTTTTCAACCTTTTGACGGGTGTTTATGAACCGAGTGAGGGAACGGTTACTTTGGATGGGCATTTGCTGAATGGCAAAACACCTTACAAAATTGCAACACTGGGTCTCAGTCGGACTTTCCAAAATATCCGTCTTTTTAAAGATTTGACTGTGTTGGACAATGTATTGATTGCTTTCGGTAATCATCATAAACCTCATGTGTTGGCTTCTTTCTTCCGTCTTCCAGCATTTTATAAAAATGAAGAGGAATTGAAAGCAAAAGCTCTGGAATTGCTGGCTATTTTTGACTTGGATAAGGAAGCAGAAACCTTGGCTAAAAATTTGGCTTATGGTCAACAGCGTCGTCTGGAGATTGTCCGAGCGCTTGCCACAGAGCCAAAGATTCTCTTCTTGGATGAGCCAGCTGCTGGGATGAATCCACAGGAAACAGCTGAGCTGACTGCCCTAATCCGTCGGATTAAAAATGAATTTAACATTACCATCATGCTGATTGAGCATGATATGAGTCTGGTTATGGAAGTAACTGAGCGCATCTACGTACTAGAATACGGTCGCTTGATTGCCCACGGCACACCAGATGAGATTAAGAATGACAAACGCGTTATTGAAGCTTATCTAGGAGGTGAAGCCTAATGTCCATGCTCAAAGTTGAAAATCTATCTGTCCACTATGGCATGATTCAGGCTGTCCGTGATGTCAGTTTTGAAGTCAACGAAGGAGAGGTTGTTTCCCTTATCGGTGCCAATGGTGCTGGTAAAACGACCATCCTCCGCACGATCTCTGGTTTGGTTCGCCCAAGTGCTGGGAAGATTGAATTTTTAGGTAATGAAATTCAAAAAGTGCCTGCTCAAAAGATTGTGGCTGCGGGGCTTTCACAGGTTCCAGAAGGGCGCCATATTTTCCCAGGTTTGACTGTCTTGGAGAACCTTGAAATGGGAGCTTTTCTTAAGAAAAATCGTGAAGAAAATCAAGCCAATCTCAAAAAGGTCTTCTCTCGTTTTCCACGCTTGGAAGAGCGTAAAAACCAAGATGCTGCAACCCTTTCAGGTGGTGAGCAGCAGATGTTGGCTATGGGTCGAGCGCTCATGTCTACTCCGAAGCTCTTGCTCTTGGATGAACCATCAATGGGGCTGGCGCCGATTTTCATTCAAGAAATCTTTGATATCATTCAAGATATCCAAAAGCAGGGGACAACTGTGCTTTTGATTGAGCAAAATGCCAATAAAGCACTGTCTATCGCAGACCGTGGTTATGTTCTTGAAACTGGAAAAATCGTTCTGTCCGGAACAGGCCAAGAACTTTTGACTTCTGACGAAGTCCGAAAAGCATATCTAGGTGGTTAAAAAGGTCCAGTGGACCTTTTTAAGTTGCAGATAAAGAAAACAGAGTTTTCTTCAAAATGTCTGGGAGACATTTTTAGGTTGTTGATAGAAAGTTACGATAGTAACTTAACATTTAGAAAAGGTCCAGTGGACCTTTTTAAGTTGCAGATAAAGAAAATAGAGTTTTCGTCAAAATGTCCAGTGAATTGTTTCAGGTTGCAGATGAGAACTCGCAGCAGCTAGTTTTCGCTTATTAAGGTCCAGTGGACCTTTTTTGTTTTCAAGATAAATTTGTTTATTTGGATGAGCCGATAGCTGTTTTTGCTTACAACCAAAGAGTTGCATTGGCAACTGTACGTTTTTTTAAAATTCGCTGGGCCCTTTTTAGATGAGGCTAGAGTTTCGTAGTAGAGTTTTCTTTGATGAAAGCCTCCATATTTTAGGTACTGTGGTAGTAAGCGATGTAATAGTTTCAAACGGCCTGTTCTCTGAATCGGTTTCTTCATTTTAAGTATCGAGCGAAAATATGGTAAAATATGGGAGAAGAAAAATTGCTCGGGTCGAAATAAAGATTGGAAATTTCGAAAATAATTTGTCAAAGTATAGGATTTGCTTATAGGCGATAACTGGCGAGATGGAGAGTAATCTTAGCTTTTGATTGTGAAGTGAAGAAAGAAGCTGTTTTCTGTTCGTCTCTACACAATTCTCTTACGCAACTAGAATTCAATAAAGATATGCTTATCAGGGATAGAAAATGGTAATCGAGTTTCTTTGCTTGATGTGCTTGAGCGGGTAATATTAGTTTTTGAAAACATTTAAATAATTATAGAGGTTCAAATATGAAACTAGTCAGTGACAGGCTTTTGAAAAAGGTTATTATAAATCGATCGCCAGACAGCCATAAAGGCGACTATGGTCGCCTGCTCTTGATTGGCGGGACCTATCCCTATGGGGGAGCTATTATCATGGCTGCTTTGGCCGCAGTAAGGAGCGGAGCTGGTTTGGTGACTGTTGCAACTGAACGGGAAAATATTCCTGCCCTCCATGCCCATTTGCCAGAGGCTATGGCCTTTGATTTGTGGGAGCAAGAGCGACTGATGGATCAGATCCGCAAGGCTACTGTTATTTTAATCGGGCCGGGTTTGGCTGAAAATTCTTTAGAGAAATCGGTACTACAGCTGGTTTTACAGCTTGTGAACAAGCAACAAATCTTGATTATGGATGGGGGCGCTATCTCGCTTTTTGCCAAGCAAGCTCTGCCTTTTCCAAACTCCCAGACAATTTTTACCCCTCACCAGAAAGAATGGGAAAGCTTGTCTGGCTTGCCCATCGAGTCGCAGGACGAAAAATCTAGCCAAAAGGCTGTTGACCAATTTCCTAAGGGAACTCTAGTTGTACAGAAAAGGAATGGAACACGAGTTTCAGAGTGGGGAAAAGGATATTTATCAGCTGCAGGTTGGTGGTCCCTATCAAGCCACTGGCGGTATGGGAGATACCTTGGCAGGGATGATTGCTGGCTTTGCAGGTCAATTTCAGCAGGCTTCACTTCTTGAAAGAGTAACAGCTGCGACCTACTTGCATTCAGCCATAGCGGATGAATTAGCCAAAGAGGTTTATGTGGTATTACCGACAGAACTGAGTCAACGAATTCCAACTTGGATGAAGAATTTTAGTCAATAAATCTTAGGAGGCTTGGAAAAATCCGAGCCTCTTGTTGTGGATTAGGAAATCTTGCCTTAGTTAGGAGAAGTCTAAGATTTATCAACTTTCTCACATGATTACTTTTTTGATTTATATAAAAAAAAGTTAATACGATAGAAAACTTTTTTGTGCTATAATAAAAATAAAGTATGAGAGTTAAAAGTATAAAAACTATAAAAACTAGTAGAAAAGGATAAGTTCAAAAAGTCTTATGTCAGAGTTAAGGATAGCAATTGGAAAAAAAATTAGAGAATTAAGGGAACAACGGAAAATGACAAGAGAATTGCTGTGTGAAGATGAGACTCGTTTGACAGTCAGACAGCTGGCTCGTATTGAGGCAGGCGATTCGATTCCTAGTTTGCTAACCTTAGAATTCATTGCGCAACAGTTGCGCATTGAAATGTATCAAATTATCAAGGAAAGTACAAAATCTTAGTGATTTTTATCATGAAAATTGGGAACTTGGAAGCACTGACTTCCTCCATTTTTTGGTATAATAAAAGTTACGCAAATACTAGAAATAGAAAGGGAGCGACATGCCAGATTATTTATCGGTTTCGACCTTGACCCGTTATCTGAAGATGAAGTTTGACCGAGATCCTTATTTGGAACGGGTTTATCTGACAGGTCAGGTCTCCAATTTTCGCAAGCGCCCCAATCACCAGTATTTTTCCCTCAAGGATGAGAAGGCAGTTATTCAGGCAACTATCTGGTCAGGTGTTTATAAAAAGCTTGGTTTTGAACTAGAAGAGGGCATGAAGGTCAATGTTATTGGCCGTGTGCAGCTCTATGAGCCAAGTGGGTCCTATTCGATTGTCATTGAAAAGGCCGAGCCAGACGGCATTGGTGCCTTGGCTGTTCAGTTTGAGCAGCTCAAGAAAAAACTGGGAGAAGAAGGTCTTTTCCAAGATAAGTTTAAACAAGCCCTGCCTCAATTTCCTAAGAAAATTGGGGTGGTGACTAGTGCTAGTGGAGCTGTCATCCGAGATATCATCACGACAGTCAGCCGCCGTTTTCCTGGTGTGGACATTCTACTCTATCCAACCAAGGTTCAGGGCGAAGGAGCTGCCACCGAGGTAGCAGCCAATATCCGTCGAGCCAATGAGCGAGAAGATTTGGATGTTTTGATTATTGGCCGAGGCGGCGGATCCATCGAGGATCTTTGGGCTTTTAATGAGGAAATCGTCGTACGAGCTATATTTGAGTCCCAGATTCCGATCATTTCCAGCGTGGGGCATGAAACGGACACGACTCTGGCTGACTTTGTGGCAGACCGACGAGCAGCGACCCCAACAGCAGCAGCGGAATTGGCAACGCCAGTCACAAAGCTGGATCTTCTGGGGCATTTGAGTCAGCAGCAAAATCGTCTGGCAAATGCAGCTTTAAATCGTCTGGCTTACCAGCGGGAACGCTTGGACAAGCTGGCTTCCTCTGTTATTTCGGCAGCCAGAGCGACTTTATGATGGCTATCTGCAAAAGTTAGACCAGCTCAATCTACGATTAAAGCAAAAAATTCGCGAATATTATAGTGAAGAAGTCCAACAGGTCAAGATTCTCCAGCATCGCTTGGAATCTCTGTCACCTCTGCAGCAGGTGCAGCGCTATCAGGAGCAGGTGCACCAGCAAGAACGCTTGTTGCGTAGCAATATGGCAGTGATTTATGACCATAAGGCGGCTGAAGCCAAGCGGCTATCAGATGCGCTACTCATGCTGGATACTAGTCGTATTGTGGCGCGGGGCTATGCTATTATCCAAAAAAATGAAACAGTAATTGAGTCCAGTCAGGATATCAAGAAGAAGGACCAGCTGACCATTCTCATGCGGGATGGTCAGGTCCAAGTTGAGGTAAAAGATGTCAAAGACAAGAAATTTGAAGAAAATTTAGCTGATTTGGAAGCCATTGTCCAGAAGTTGGAAAATGGGGATGTGGCCTTGGAAGAGGCGATCGCAGAATTCCAGAAGGGCATGAAACTGTCTAAAGACTTGCAAAAGACGCTAGATCAGGCAGAGAAGACCTTGGTCAAGGTCATGCAGGCGGACGGCACAGAAACGGATATGGAATGACAAGAGAGCGTAAAATCAGGCAAATTGGCCTGACGATTCAAGAATTTTATCAGAGCAAGGAAGTGTCAGCGGATTTGACTGAGACCATTCTCTATTCTGTCGAGGCTGGTGGTAAGCGGATTCGACCTCTCTTGCTTTTGGAGTTGTTGGAGGGCTTTGGGTTGGAATTAACTCCCGCCTATTTTCAAGTGGCAGCAGCTCTAGAGATGATTCACACCGGCAGCCTGATCCATGATGATTTGCCAGCTATGGATAATGATGACTACCGTCGTGGGCGTTTGACCAGCCACAAGAAATTTGGGGAGGATATGGCCATTTTGGCGGGCGATTCCCTCTTTTTGGATCCTTATGGTTTGGTGGCAATGGCAGAGCTCCCTAGTCAGGTCAAGGTGGATCTGATAGCAGAGTTGTCTTTGGCGGCTGGATCTTTTGGTATGGTAGCTGGGCAGGTTTTGGATATGCAGGGCGAAGGTCGCAAGTTGACCATGGACCAACTCCAGACTATCCATGATAATAAAACAGGCAAGCTCCTAGCTTATCCTTTTGTAGCAGCGGGTATCATTGCTCAGACTGGTCAATCCGTCCTTGGGAAGCTCCGTCAAGCGGGAGAACTCTTGGGATTGGCTTTTCAGGTGCGGGATGATATTTTAGATGTGACGGCTAGTTTTGAGCAGATTGGTAAGACACCGCAGAAGGATCTGGTAGCTGAGAAATCGACCTATCCAGCCTTGTTGGGCTTAGATGGAGCTAGATGCTTTTTCGATGAAACATTGGAACAAGCAAAAAGCCTGCTGGAGCAACTAGAAACAGAAAGTGATTTTTCAGCGGAAGAAATTCAAAAAATAATAGAAAGTTTGAGACTGGATGGCTAAGGAGAGAGTAGATGTACTGGCCTATCGACAAGGCCTTTTTGAGACTCGAGAGCAGGCCAAGCGCGGAGTGATGGCAGGCCTAGTCGTGGCACTTGCTAATGGAGAGCGCTTTGATAAACCGGGTGAAAAAATCGATGATGCAACAGAGCTCAAGCTCAAGGGAGAAAAACTCAAGTATGTCAGTCGTGGCGGCCTGAAATTAGAAAAAGCTTTGCAAGTGTTTGGCCTTTCGGTGGCAGACCGAGTGGCCTTGGATATTGGAGCTTCGACCGGCGGATTTACTGATGTCATGTTGCAGGCGGGAGCACGATTGGTCTACGCTGTTGATGTCGGCACCAACCAGTTAGCATGGAAACTTCGCCAAGACGAACGGGTCGTCAGCATGGAGCAGTTCAATTTTCGTTATGCGGAGCCAGCTGATTTTGACTTTCGGCCCAGCTTTGCCAGCATTGATGTCAGCTTTATCTCGCTCAGCTTGATTTTGCCGGCCCTCTATCAGATTTTAGAAGAGGGAGGTCAGGTCGTGGCCTTGATTAAGCCTCAGTTCGAGGCTGGCCGCGAGCAGATTGGCAAGAAGGGAATTATCAAGGACAAGAAAGTTCATTTGGCGGTGCTGGAAACTGTGACAGCCTTTATGCTGGAAGCAGGTTTTTCAGTCAAAGGTTTGGATTTTTCTCCAATTCAAGGCGGGCATGGAAATGTTGAATTTCTAGCCTTTCTGGAGAAAAGTGTACAGCCGATAAATGACTTGGAGCAAGACTTAGTCGCTGTCGTAGAGGCAGCCCACAAGGAATTTAAAGATGAAGAAGAAAGATAGATTAGAGAAGATCAGACGATTTGTCAACGAGTTTGAGATTGGTACCCAAGAGGAAATTGTAGAACATCTCAGGGAGTCTGGTATTACAGCGACACAGGCAACGGTTTCACGAGATATCAAGGAGCTAGGGATTGTAAAAATCCCTTTTTAAAGATAATACCTATATCTATGAGCTTCCTAAAACAGCTAGTAATAGTCTGAAGTTGGCTGAAAAATAATATTTTTGGCCTGTCAAAATCTAGGAAATATGCTCAATCTTAACCTAATACCAGGAAGTGCGGCGGTAGTCAAGCGTTATCTGAGTAAAGAATTTGCTGAGGAAATTTTTCAGCATCATTGCGGATAACGACAGTATCCTAATCGTTGCAGTGAGTGAAAGTGCAGCCCAAAAAGTCACGGCTGAAATCAATAATTGGTAGGAAAGCCTATGTTATTAGAAATTTCGATTAAAAAAATTTTTGCCATTATTGAGGAGATATCCCTTAATTTTTGAGCAAGGTATGACGGTGTTGACCGGGAAACCGGAGCCGGCAAGTCTATTATTATTGACGCCATGAACATGATGCTGGGCAGCCGTGCGACGACGGATGTGATTCGTCATGGGGCGGTCAAAGCTGAGATAGAGGGACTTTTTTCGCTGGAAAATAGCAGAGATTTGCGAGAGATTTTTGAGGAGCAGGGCTGGGATCTGACCGATGAGCTGATCATCCGTCGGGAAATTCTACAAAACGGCCGCAGTGTCAGCCGTATCAATGGTCAGATGATCAATTTATCTGTTCTAAAGGCTGTCGGTCAGCATTTGGTGGATATTCATGGTCAGCACGATCAAGAAGAGCTGATGAGATCTCAGCTTCATATTGCCATGCTAGATGAGTTTGGATCAGCAGACTTTTTGCATCTCAAAGGCCGCTATCAGGAAACCTTTGACCGCTATCGAAGCCTGCGCAAGCAAGTCCTGACTTTGCAGAAAAACCAGCAGGAGCATAAGGCCAGAATTGAGATGCTGGAGTTTCAGATGGCGGAGATTGAGAGCGCAGCCCTCAAAAGCGGTGAAGATATTGCCCTGCATCAGGAGCGGGATCGATTGCTCAACCACAAGCTCATTGCCGATACGCTGACCAACGCCTATACCATGCTGGATAATGAAGATTTTTCCAGTCTGACCAATGTCCGCTCAGCTATGAATGACCTTGAGTCTATCGAGGATTACGATCCAGCCTACAAGGAGCTTTCAGGCAGCTTGTCAGAGACTTATTATGTTTTAGAGGATGTCAGCAAGCGCCTAGAAGACATTTTAGATGGACTGGATTTTGACGGAGATCGGCTGCTGCAGGTGGAGAGTCGCTTAGACTTGATTAACAGCATCACACGTAAATACGGTGGCCAAGTAGATGATGTGCTGGAATACTTTGCGCAGATTTCCAAAGAATACAGCCTTTTAACTGGCAGCAACTTGTCCTCAGAGGATATGGACCGAGAGCTGAAAGCCTTGGAGAGAGAGAGCTGGTAGAGCTGGCCCAGGAGCTGAGTCAGGCTCGTCATGGCCTAGCAGCCCAGCTGGAAGCAGAAATCAAGCAAGAGCTGCAGGATCTCTACATGGAAAAGGCGCGCTTTAAAGTGCAGTTCAGTAAGGGCAAGTTCAACCGTGAAGGCAATGAACAAGTAGAATTCTACATCTCGGCAAATCCTGGCGAGGATTTCAAACCTTTGGTGAAAGTTGCGTCTGGCGGGGAGCTCTCCCGTCTCATGTTGGCTATCAAGTCTGCCTTTTCTCGTAAGGAAGGCAAGACCAGCATTGTCTTTGACGAAGTGGATACGGGCGTTTCTGGCCGTGTGGCTCAAGCCATCGCTCAGAAGATTTATAAGATTGGCTCCAACGGGCAAGTTTTGGCTATTTCCCATCTGCCGCAGGTCATTGCGATTGCCGATTATCAGTTCTTTATTGAAAAGATTTCGGATGAGAATTCGACCGTCTCAACGGTTCGCCTGCTGACAGCTGACGAGCGTGTTCAGGAAGTTGCTAAGATGCTGGCTGGTGAAGATGTGACGGAAGCTGCTTTGACGCAGGCTAGAGAATTATTAAAAAAATAAACAAGCGAGACTGAGACACGAGTGTTTCGGTCTTCTTTAGAAAGTGGCGACTATGACAGAATATTTTGTAATCGGTGATGTCCATGGCAAGGCTGGTATGCTTGATGAATTGCTCCAGCACTGGGACGGTCGCAGTCAACTAGTCTTTCTAGGCGATTTGATCGATCGTGGCGAGGACAGCCGAGCAGTTTTGGAGCGGGTCAAGAATCTAGTGGAGCAGAAAGGAGCTATCTGTCTGTCTGGCAATCATGAGTATATATTTCTAACTTGGCTGGACAATCCTGAAAAATCTTATGACCACTACCGACGCAATGGCGGTGACACGACGATTAATTCTCTTTTAGGTCGACCTCTCAATGCTCCTGTAGATGGAGTGGCAGACGCGGAACGTGTCAAGACTGAGGCGGCTGATTTAGTAGAGTTTATTCGTCAGATGCCTTTCCTATTGGAGACAGAGCAGTACATTTTTGTCCATGCTGGCCTAGATTTGGAACTGAAAGACTGGCGAGAGACCAGTGATTATCAGAAAGTTTGGATTCGAACGCCTTTTCACGAAGGCAGCAATCAGACTGGCAAAAGGATTGTCTTTGGCCATACACCGACATTTTACCTCTTGCATGAGGCACCGGGAACTGACCAGCTATGGATGACTGAGGATGGCAAGATTGGCATGGATGGCGGAGCTGTCTATGGAGGAGTCCTCCACGGAGTTCTCTTTGGCTATAATGGCATCATAGAGCACTATGCGATTAGAAATGATGGTTTTGCTGCGGAGGACTGAGAAGGTATCTACAAATGCCAAAATAGTTTAACTTACTAGCGTCTCGAATATTCCCTGCCAATAGAAAGAAATCAAAAAGATTGAAGAAGCGTAGCCTAGCTATCTTTTTCAATCTTTTTTTGTTTGGATGAGATAATTTTTGCTGAAAAAAATAGGCCAATGCATATAGTTATATAGGTTAAATTTCCTATCCTATAAGTAATCATAAACCCTTAAATAATAATTCAAAATATATGCAATTCCTCTTCTTTATGCTATAATAGTTATCGAAAAAGCAAAAAGGAGGAAAAGATGTTTTTTCAGGATAGAAAGATAAAGTATTCAATCCGCAAATTATCAGTTGCTACTGTATCACTTGCGATTGGATTTTTGTTTGCACCCGCAGCGATTGGAGCGGGTCAAGTAGCCCATGCGGATGAGCTTGTGGCTACAGCTCAAGTAGAAAATAAGTCAGAAAATCAAGTCTCGGTGGGAACTTCTGAACCAGCGAAAACAGAAACTCAAGAGACTGTCTCAGTAACGCCTTCTGCACCCGTGCAAGTAGAAAGTAAAGAGGCTATCACAACAACAGTTCCTGCGCCAGCACAGACAGAAACGCAAGGGGATAACCAAGCCTCATTGAAATCTGCTACGCCTGCTGAGACAGAGGCAAGTCAAGCGACAGATTCGACTACTTTTAAAAATGCTCAGCCAGCTACAGGCACAAGCCAGCCAGCTGCAGCCACTGCTCAACCTGCTTCAGCAAATGCAAGTCTAAACAAGAGCGCTTTAGAGAACTACCTCAAAAACTTGCGCAGCAAGGACTTTTCAAGTAAGACAGACGATAGTCTAGAAATCTTGAATGGCGTAATGACGGCTGCTGATGGTGTGCTTCAAACTGCAACAAAGCAAGAAGAAATTGATAAGGTTTATCGCAATCTCGTGAACTTTGTCAATTCTGGTCTTCGTGATAAATCCGAAGTTCATCCCAGATCAGGATAAAACTCCTCGCTCAGCACTTTATGAGTTTGAAAGTGCTACACCAGGAAAAACAACTCCGCTTGCTCTGAACTACTTGAAGCCAGAAGATACAAAAATCTACAAAAAGGGCGATAAAGTAAAGGCCATCCAGCCAACTGAAACAACTTATGTAGAGTATGATGGAAGTGGTAGATGGACCTTTAAGGGCTATGACCATGATAGTCAGGTGATTGACAAAGATGATGTTTTCTTCACAGGTAAGTGGGAATTTACGCCGACACCATATAAGGCTACCTATAGAGCGGTTAATGGCTCACCTGGAAAAACTCCGCCATCTTATGTTGCAAATTGGAGTCCAGAAGATAGAAGAAGATTTGCTGAGGGTGAAGTAGTAAAAGCACAAGAATTTCACTATGTTTTTTATACTTCAGAAGAATTCCCTAACCGAAAAGGCTATTGGGCTTTGACTGGCTTTGATGCTCCAAGTAAAGTGGCAAACAATGGCGATGTGGAGTTCGTTGGAACTTGGAAATACTTTGAGGATGTCACTGTATCCTACAAGCCTATGAACCAGCACGATTTTGAGAATTTTTATCATTTACCAAGTAGTCCTAAGACCTCACGTGACGAATATAAATTACCTCTTCCTAAGGAGATAAAAGATCTAGAAAGTAAGCTATACGATTACAAGCTTTCTCTCAATCAGTTTGATAAACGAGATGAGCATTTACCTCAAGATATACTGGACACGGTAGCTGCTTTGCTCCGCTATGATGAAACTCAAAATCTCTACAAACCCTTTTATGATGCGGAAAATGAAGGAAATTGGACCTTTGAGGAAGATGTAGTAGATTTAACCTTCAGTCGTGAACTAGAGCGGGCGGCTACATATGGGGAAATACCAAAAGTTACAATACCATTGGAGTTTGTATTTAAAGGGGTTCCTCGGAAACCGACTTATGAGTTTATCAGCGATAGCTCAGATAAGCCTCTTCCAGCGGAAATTAATAATTTGAAGCCAACAAATATGCCTGAATGGGAGTATGCAAAGAGAAAGCAATACCCGAAAGGTGAGATGGTTCAGTCTGTTAGACCGACTCAAGAGTCCTACTATGATGCAGTTAACAAGGGTACCTGGACCTTTACAGGCTACGATTTTACTGAAAAACCAGTAAGCGAGTGGGATCACAAAGGATGGAACCTTAAGTTCACAGGTACTTGGACTTTTGTAGCAGACAAGTATTCAGAAAACTATGAGTTCATCAGTAAGGATCCTAGCCTATCTCTACCAGAGGAAGTTAAAGCCCTAACGCCAAGTAATACAAATACCTATAATGATGGCGATACTGTAAATGCAGTAGCTCCCCTTAAGACGACCTACATGGACTTTGCCAACAAGGGAACTTGGAAATTTGAAGGCTATGACGCTGATAGTAAAGTGGTCAATAAAGATAAGGTCCTCTTTACAGGTACTTGGTCCTTCACACCACACAGAGATAAGGTTGTTTCCTTTAATTTTGTCAGTGATACTCCAGGGAAGACTATTCCTGATGATTTGAAGGCACAAATCCCTGCTCCTATCACGACATCTCCAGATGAGTATTCTGATAATGTCAAGAATGTCCTTCGCGATTTTTACACATACACAGATGAAGAAAATGATGGTACATGGGTTTCTAAGCAACCTGAGGAAGTGGAAAAGCCAACTGACGATGAGGACTCTACTTACACTCTCCACTGGACCTTTGAACCGACCAAGCGTAGTGTTTACTATGACTTCTATACAGATTCAAAAGATGATTCTGGTCAAACGATCTATCCGCCATCAACGTTGTATGATCTAATCACTTACGAAAGAGAATTTGTCAAGGGTGAAAAAGCTCGCGTTAAAATGCCATCTAAAACAAGATTTGAGGATCCTGATGGCCGAGGGACTTGGGTATTTGATGACTACTATGAAGATGATAATACGACTATTTCTCCACGTGTGAAAACAGTCGGGGCAGGAGACGTTATCTTTAGAGGGAAATGGATTTTGGTTCCTACCAATCAGTCTGATACGATCTATAGAGTAGAGTATAAATTTACTAACTCGACTCCTGCCTACCCTCTTCCAAACAAGATTCGCAATATGCTTCCAGCTGGCACTGATTTCGTTGCACGAGCTGACGATTACAAAGATGCCAGCAAGCTTGACACATCTACAGTAACTGTTCCGACAGGCACTTGGACCTTCCATGGTTTTGATGCAGATAAATACGGAAAAGCTATTGCAGGTACGAACGTGAAGACCATCACAGGAACTTGGAGCTTTACGCCAAATGGTATAGACTATCAGTTCCAATCAACTAATCCTGATTTCGTATTACCAGATCATATCACCAAGTTGACTCCGAAAAACCCAATTGATTATAAGATGGGCGGTCTGTTCCTTACAGAAGTAAACGCTGAGCAACCAAGTGAAACGACTTATGTTGACACAGCAAACAAGGTAACTTGGACATTTGCAGGATACGATAAAGAAAAGATCGTTGTGGCAAAAGGTAGACAGACTTTCCTTGGAAGCTGGGTACCTACTCCAAATCCAGAATATGTATTCAAATCTTCTAAAGCAGGTGTTCCATTGCCACAAAGTATTTTGGGAATGTTGCCAAGTGATGAGGCTTCTTATAAGGTTGGTGACACCATTGTAGCCAAACAACCTGCTAAAGAATCAGTAGTTGAAGAAGAAAAAGACTATGTCTGGACCTTCAAAGGTTACGATCAGAAGAATGCGACATATAATGGAAAGCGCGTGACATTTACAGGTATCTGGGAAGCAACGCCTAGACCGCATCATGTAAGCTATACTTTTGAAAGCGAAACGGCTGGTGTTGATTTGCCTGAATTTATCCAGAAGAAAGCACCAAAAGATGGCTCAACTTACTTCAATGGGACGAGAGTTTTTGCAGAAGATCCGACAACAAAGACTTACAAAGATGATGTGAATGATGGTAACTGGACTTTCGCTGGTTATGATGCCAAAAGTAAGATTGTGAAAAAAGCTGATTTGACTTTCACAGGTAAGTGGAAGTTTGAAGCCAACAAGTATCAAGCTACTTATCGCTTCGAGAGCGCAACAGCAGGTAAGCAACTTCCAGCAGCCATCGCAGCCTTGACTCCAAGCGACAGTGCAACTTATGTGAATGGTGCCTCTGTTTCCGCTCAGCAACCAGCGCAAGCGACCTACACAGACACAGTGAACGATGGCACATGGACCTTCAAGGGCTATGACGCATCTAGCGCCGTTGTCAACAAGGCTAATGTAGAATTTGTAGGTAAATGGACCTTTGAAGCCAACAAGTACCAAGCTACTTACAGCTTCGAGAGCGTAACGGCAGGTAAAGCTCTTCCAGCGGCTATCACATCCTTGACTCCAAGCGACAGTGCAACTTATGTGAATGGTGCCTCTGTTTCCGCTCAACAACCAGCGCAAGCGACCTACACAGATAGTGTGAACGACGGCACCTGGACCTTCAAGGGCTATGACGCAGCTAATGCAGTCGTGAACAAGTCCGATGTAGCTTTCGTCGGTAAGTGGGCCTTTGAAGCCAAGAAGTATCAAGCTACTTACCGCTTCGAGAGTGAGACAGCAGGTAAGTCTCTTCCAGCAGCCATCGCCGCATTGACTCCAAGCGACAGTGCAACTTATGTGAATGGTGCCTCTGTTTCCGCTCAACAACCAGCGCAAGCGACCTACACAGATAGTGTGAACGACGGCACCTGGACCTTCAAGGGCTATGACGCAGCTAATGCAGTCGTGAACAAGTCCGATGTAGCTTTCGTCGGTAAGTGGGCCTTTGAAGCTAACAAGTATCAAGCTACTTACCGCTTCGAGAGTGAGACAGCAGGTAAGTCTCTTCCAGCAGCCATCGCCGCATTGACACCAAGCGACAGTGCAAGATATGTGAATGGTGCCTCTGTTTCAGCTAAGCAACCAGCGCAAGCGACCTACACAGATACTGTGAACGATGGCACCTGGACCTTCAAGGGCTATGACGCAGCTAGCGCCGTTGTCAACAAGGCAGATGTATCCTTCGTCGGTAAATGGACCTTTGAAGCTAACAAGTATCAAGCTACTTATCGCTTCGAGAGTGCAACAGCAGATAAAGCTCTTCCAGCAGCCATCGCCGCATTGACACCAAGCGACAGTGCAAGATATGTGAATGGTGCCTCTGTTTCAGCTAAGCAACCAGCGCAAGCGACCTACACAGATACTGTGAACGATGGCACTTGGACTTTCAAGGGTTATGACGCAGCTAGCGCCGTTGTCAACAAGGCCGATGTTGAGTTTGTAGGAAAATGGACCTTTGAAGCTAAGCAAGCTCCTAGTCCGCAGCCGCAACCGGAACCAGCGCCACAACCGCAACCGGTTCCGAAACCAGAACCTCAGCCAAGTCCGGTTCCACCAGTGACTCCAGAAGTGAAACCAACTCAAGAGACTGCTTCAGCAGCTAAAGTTCAAACGGATCAGTTAGAGAAGAAGCCTGAAAGCAAACCTGTTCCAAATGCTAAGCCAGCTGTTCCAACTCCTGCAGGAGATAAGGCCAAACAAACGGCCTTACCAAATACAGGTAGCACTGCTCCAGTTTCAATCGCGGGAGCGACGACAAGTGCTCTTCTTGCGGGTCTAGGATTCATGATTCTTGGTCACAAGCGCAAAGATGATGAGGCTTAAAAAGGTATCTCCTTGATGTTACCTTTGGCTAGTGCCTCAATCAAATCATTAAGAGTCTTCTAAGTAGTGTTTGACTTAGAAGGCTCTTATTTTTCTGAGATTTATGGATTAAGCCAAGATTGATTCACAAAAATTAGGATTTTTTGGTATAATAGAGTCAATAATAGGATAAAAGTAGGGAAAATATGACAAAAATTAAAATTGTGACAGACTCTTCGATTACGATTGAGTCTGAACTAGCAAAAGATTTGAATATTACAATAGTTCCTTTGACAGTCATGATTGACGGTGTAGTCTACTCGGATGCAAATTTGAAAGAGGGAGAATTCCTTCGGTTGATGAAGTCTAGTAAAAATCTACCTAAGACTAGCCAGCCACCAGTTGGAGTATTTGCTGAGGTTTTCGAAGATTTGTCAGCGGAAGATGTCCAAATTATCTCGATTCACATGTCTCATGCTTTATCTGGCACTGTAGAGGCAGCTCGTCAGGGTGCTACCTTGGCTAAGGCTGATGTAACAGTTGTCGATAGTTCTTTCACGGACCAAGCGATGAAGTTCCAAGTCGTTGAGGCTGCTAAAATGGCAAAAGTCGGAGCGACTTTGGAGGAGATTTTAGAAAAACTTGAGGAAGTCAAAGCCAAGACGGAGCTATACATCGGCGTATCAACCTTAGAAAATTTGGTCAAAGGTGGTCGTATCGGCCGTGTGACCGGTCTGATTAGCTCGCTTTTAAATATTCGTGTCGTCATGCAGATGACAAATCATACCTTGACTCCTATTGTCAAAGGCCGGGGCGCTAAAACCTTTAAGAAATGGCTGGATGATTTGAAAGAGTCTCTGAAAGAGAAGGAAATTGAAGAAATCGGAATTTCCTATGCGGGTGGACCAGAATTTGCTAATCAAATGAAGGAAGAGTTACAAGAATTTGTTGAAAAACCAATCCCTGTCTTAGAAACAGGTTCCATCATCCAAACTCACACTGGAGAAAATGCATGGGCCGTTCTAGTTCGCTATAAATAAGGTAAATTATTTGTAAAATGTCTGCTTAAGACTTGACCTAGACGCTTTTTTTAGATATGATAATATCTGTTAGGGTTATTAACCCAGAAAAAAATTGGAGGATTTGTTAAATGGCTAACAAACAAGATTTGATCGCAAAAGTGGCAGAAGCTACAGAATTGACTAAAAAAGATTCAGCAGCAGCAGTTGACGCTGTATTTGCAGCAGTTACAGAATACCTTTCAAAAGGTGAAAAAGTTCAATTGATCGGTTTTGGTAACTTTGAAGTTCGTGAGCGTGCAGCACGTAAAGGTCGCAACCCACAAACTGGTAAAGAAATCACAATCGCAGCTTCTAAAGTTCCAGCTTTCAAAGCAGGTAAAGCTCTTAAAGACGCTGTTAAATAAGACAAAAATTAAAAGCCCATTGTATCAAGCTTCTAGCTTGTACAGTAGGCTTTTTCTTATGTTTTGGCATAACATCAATCATTTTTCCTAAGCTTCTAGAAGACGCAGTATTTGTTTGTTAGAGAAGACAGCAAAAATCAGGATGATCCTCCTGCTCAACTTAAAATATGATATAATGTAGCTAAGAAATGGGGGTAACTATGTATTTAAAAAAAGTAATAACCTTTTTAACCATGCTTGCAGCTGTCATGGCTTTGACAGCTTGCTATTATCCAAGGAAAAGAGTTCCTAGGTCTGAAGCCTCTTCTGTCCAAAAGGTGAAAATACCAAAGAAATCAGAATCGACGAAGGCTACAGGCTCTAGTCAGCAAGAAAAATCAAAGAGTAGCCAGACTGCTCCAGCTTCTGAGAGTAAGGCTACAAGTTCGCCAGATGAAGTGACGGATGGCTTGCCTCAAGATGCACAGTCTGCCAATAAAGACAAAATTTACGCAACAGGCGATGGCAAGGTCTCTTATCGCTCTTTTGAAGGAGGATTTAGTGCTCAAACGCCTGATTTCAAAGGCTATACAGAGGAGCAAGTCAAAAAGGTTCTTGGCGAGCCAGAGGCCGTCATAAAGGATCCGAATTATATTAAGGACACTTTTAAAGCTCAGGAGTTAGAAAATATAAAAGAACTCTATCGAGGTCAGCATGTGACGGAAGAGCAGGCAAAAGCTTTCTATGTAACAGCAGCGGATATTGCTCAGGCAGCTAGCTTGAACCAAGACTATCAGTTGGAGAGTGATTATATTTTATATAGCTATAAGCAACATAAAATTAATCTGATTTTCTCTAAAGGAGAGTTGTATTATATGACCCCCAATCCTGATTATCTTTATTTTAAATAATCTTAGAAAATTCTTGCGCTAGTTTACTAGGCTTGCTATAATAGCTAAAACGAAATGAGAAGGAGCAAGGATGAAAGCTTATACGAATGTCAATCTGGTGACCTGTGACAGCGAATTTCATGTATATCGGGAAGGGTTGCTGGTTGTGGAAGATGAACGCATTGCCTACTGTGGCCCCTATGACGAGGCTTGGCTAGAACAATGCAGCGAGCTAGTGGATTATGAGGGTGCTTGGATCATGCCAGGCCTGGTCAACTGCCATACGCACTCAGCCATGACCTTGCTGCGCGGGATTCGTGATGACAGCAATCTGCACGAATGGCTGGAGGACTATATTTGGCCAGCAGAAAGCCAATTCACATCGGATCTAACAACCAAAGCTGTCCAGCTGGCTCTAGCTGAAATGATCCAGTCGGGAACAACGACTTTTAACGACATGTATAATCCTCAGGGAGTGGAGATTGACCGGATTTATCAGGCTGTGCGGCAGTCAGGTATGCGCTGCTATTTCTCACCAACCCTCTTTAGCTCAGCAGCTGAAACGGCAGCAGAGACTCTGGCACGTACTCGGGCCATTATTGAGGAAATCCTCGCTTATGAAGATGAAGATTTTCAGGTCATGGTGGCGCCGCATTCGCCCTATGCCTGTGACGAAGATCTACTCAAGGGCAGTCTTGAGCTAGCGCGTGAGCTGGATTTGAAGCTTCATATCCATGTGGCAGAGGCTCAGGAAGAAAATAAAATCATCCTGGAGCGCTATGGTAAAAGACCTCTGGCTTTCTTAAAAGAATTGGGCTACTTGGAGCAGCCAGCCATTTTTGCACATGGAGTTGAGCTGCATCCTTCAGAGATTGCGGATTTAGCGGCTTCACTAGTCAGCATCGCCCACAATCCTATCAGCAACCTCAAACTGGCTTCTGGAGTAGCTCCGGTGACAGACTTACTAGCAGCTGGAGTGACCGTTGGCCTAGCGACAGACTCTGTCGCTTCTAACAATAATCTGGATATGTTTGAAGAAGGTCGGACAGCAGCCCTCCTTCAGAAGATGCGAGCAGGTGATGCAACCCAGTTTACGATCGAGCAGGCCTTGAAAGCTTTGACCATTGAAGGAGCAAAGGCGCTGGGATTGGATAACAAAATTGGCAGTCTGGAAGCGGGTAAGCAAGCCGATTTCATTGCCATTCAGCCTAAGGGACGACTTCACTTCTATCCTTTGGAAAATATGCTGTCGCACCTAGTGTACGCAGTCAAGGGTAGCGACGTTCAGGATGTCTACATTGCTGGGCAGCAGGTTGTCCGAGACGGCCAAGTGCTGACCGTTGATCTAGAATCGTTCCGTTAAAAAGAAAAGCCGAGTTTGTCTCGGCTTTTATGTTGGTCAGGAGAGCTCTTTTCACTTTCTGCTGGCTAACAGTTTCTTTGTCAAAGAAAAACTCTGGGTTACCCCAGAGTTAGTAATAGTTTTAAGCTTTCTTTGATTTAGAAATATAGAATAATTGTAGAACGATACCAAGGAGTGCCATGCCAATAACGATGTAGAAGGCCATTGAATAGTCTCCCTTGTTTGCTTGGGCAAGTCGAGCACCCAACTGTGGTCCGGCAATAGCTGCAACACCATAAGCTGTGAACATCCAGCCATAGTTTGTACCGACGTTGGCCACGCCCCAATTTTCGGCTGTAATACCTGGGAAAGATCCAAGGAAGCCACCAAAGGACAGGGCGACAAGCATGACGCCTAAGATTGCAAGGATGCTTCCTTCTCCTTTAAAGAGAGCGGTCAGTGCTAAGCCACCAGCGACAGCGCCAAACATGGCGATTACAGTAGGGTAGCGGCCGATTTGTCCGATACAGCTCCCCAGAAGATCCGTCCAAAAGTATTGGCAATAGAAACCAGCATAACGAATAGAGTTGCTTCTCCAACTAGTTTATATTGGTCAGAGATAGACGCTGCTGAACCGATAATCATCATACCACCAGTAGCACCTAAAATGTAGATGAGCCATAGCAACCAGAAGTTGCCTTCGCGCAGCATTTCTTTGTGAGTTTTGCCTGTCGGTGCAGAACTTCCTGCTACTGGAGCAGCTGCTGGAGCTTTTTCCATGACAAGAGAAGAGCAGCAGATAACGACAAGTAGGGCAATACCCAGAACTTTAAATGTAGAATAGACGCCCATTGAAGCGATGAGAGTTTTGGCAAGTGGTCCGATGATTAGTGGTCCAAGTCCAAAGCCCGCTGCGGTTAAACCACCCGCGAGACCTTTTTTATCAGGGAACCATTTGGTAGCGACAGAAGTTGAAGCACCATAGGCTGATCCGATACCGAGACCAAGGACAACTCCGTAGGTCAAGTAGAGTACAGGAAGAGAAGTTGCAAATCCTGTAGCAAACATACCCGCACCAAAGAGAATGCCTCCTAGAAAGACAAATTTCTTAGGGCCTAATGAATCGACTTTAGGTCCGAAAAGAATCATGCCGATTGGCACCATTGCAAAAGAGATACTGAAGGCTAGAGAGGTTTGAGCTTGCACCCATCCTTGGCTAGCATTGGCTTCCAGCAGCGCTTTTTGAAAAACAGACCAGGCGTATCCAGCACCTAAAGAAAGGTTGGTTAAGATAGCTGCTGCTAAAATGAACCAGCGATTTGGTGTTTTTTTCATAATGATATCCTCATTTATATATTTTTTCTAAAAAGTGATAGAAAACCAGCCGTATCCAAATGTTCTTCGGCATCTTTTCTGCACAGCAGATAGAATAGCAGAAGTTTGGTTACAGAATTTCTTACGATAAAACCGATATATCAAAATTAAGCGCTTACATATTTGTTAACATCTCTATCATATCGTGCTTTGAGGCAAAAATCTACTTAATTAAAATGAATAGGTCTATTAGGCAGATTAATATTTTTCCTTATTTACAATCATTCTTAATAGAAAATCTATGTTTGTCATGATATAATGGAAATAAGCTAGAAATGAATGTAGATGGAGTATAGAGAAGATGCATGAAGAGTATGAAAAGAATTACCATGAAGTAATTGAACATCTAAGGCTGAAAGGTGTTCGAATCACAGAGACGAGAAAGGCTGTGATTGCTTTTATCATCAGCAGTCATGACCATCCTAGTGCAGAGATGATTTACCAAGCCCTCTTGCCTGAATTTCCCAATATGAGCTTGGCGACTGTTTATAACAACCTAAAAGTGTTGATTGATGAAGGCTTTGTCTCTGAGCTCAAAGTCCGAAATGATACGACGACCTATTATGATTTTATGGGACATCAGCACCTCAATGTTATTTGTGAAAAATGTGGTCGAATTGCGGATATGGACTTGGATTTGCCAGACGTTCAGCAGGAAGCAGCAGAGCAGACCGGTTATCAAATTACGAAGAGCCAGATGGTCGTTTATGGCATTTGTCCAGAGTGCGCCCAGCAAGAACAAGTGGCTAGCTAGAAGTTCTCAATGGAGAATTGATTTTCTTAAAAGTCCGAGCAAGTGGAAAATTTCACAAATATCTCACTGAGACTAGATTTTTGAGAGAAAATTTTGTAAAATAGAATAGATAAACGGGGCAAACCCCGGAAAATAAAAGGAGAATCCATCTAATGGTAAAATTGGTTTTTGCTCGCCATGGTGAGTCTGAATGGAACAAAGCTAACCTCTTCACTGGTTGGGCTGATGTAGATCTTTCTGAAAAAGGTACACAACAAGCAATCGACGCTGGTAAATTGATCAAAGAAGCAGGTATCGAATTTGACCAAGCTTATACTTCAGTATTGAAACGTGCGATTAAAACAACAAACTTGGCGCTTGAAGCTGCTGACCAACTCTGGGTTCCAGTTGAAAAATCATGGCGCTTGAACGAACGTCACTACGGTGGTTTGACTGGTAAAAACAAGGCTGAAGCAGCTGAGCAATTTGGTGATGAGCAAGTTCACATCTGGCGTCGTTCATACGATGTATTGCCTCCGGCAATGGACCGTGATGATGAGCACTCAGCTCACACTGACCGTCGTTACGCTTCACTTGACGACTCAGTAATCCCAGATGCTGAAAACTTGAAAGTGACTTTGGAACGTGCCCTTCCATTCTGGGAAGACAAAATCGCTCCTGCACTTAAAGATGGTAAAAACGTATTCGTAGGAGCTCACGGTAACTCAATCCGTGCCCTTGTAAAACACATCAAACAATTGTCAGATGACGAAATCATGGATGTGGAAATCCCTAACTTCCCACCATTGGTATTCGAATTCGACGAAAAATTGAACGTAGTTGCTGAATACTACCTTGGAAAATAATTGATGATGAAGCTCTGCTTAGCAGGGCTTTTTCTCATTGTTGGAGAAAAATTCTTTTTCGATCCTTTTAGATTTCCATGCTTCATTGCTGGGGAAATGTGGTAAAATAAAAGATAGATTTTTACGAGAATGAGAGAAGAAATGTCTAAGAGGAAATTTGATAGCCATTCTATCACAGGCCGACTCTACCTTCTATTTGGAATTATCGGAGCCTTATTTTTGGTGCTGATCGCTCGTCTGGGCTATATGCAGGTCGTCAATCAAGAATTTTATACAGATAAATTAGCTAAAGCAAGTAAAACAAAGATAAAATCGAGTTCGGTTCGTGGGCAAATCTATGACGCTTCAGGCAAGCCCTTGGTGGAAAATACAACCAAGCAAGTGGTGACCTTTACGCGAGATAATAAACTGACAGCAGAAGAAATCCGTGAAACAGCACAAAAATTACTGCAGTATGTGTCCGTGTCTGACCTAAAGGTGACCGAACGTCAAGAGGTTGATTATTATTTGGCGGATAATAAAGTTTACCGCGAAGTGGTTGAAAAATTACCTAAGGAAGAAAAATTTGATACGGATGGCAATCGTTTACCTGAAGCCAAGATCTATAAGGCAGCAGCGGAGAGTATTGATCCAAGCCAGCTAGGCTATACAGATGAGGAAAAGAGGATTATCGCTCTATTTAGCCAGATGAATGCTGTTCCAAACTTTTCAACAGGGACGATTCAGACAGATGATTTGACGACGGAGCAGGTCGCTACGATTGCGTCCATCGGAAAAGAACTTCCGGGTATTAGTATTTCAACCAGCTGGAACCGGAAGGTTTTGGAAACATCGCTGGCTTCGATTGTTGGCCAAATTTCAACCGAAAAAACAGGTCTGCCAGCTGAGGAAGCGGATGACTATGTCAAGAAGGGCTATTCTCTGAATGACCGAGTGGGAATTTCTTATCTGGAAAAAGAGTATGAGTCTGTTTTACAAGGAAAACGAGCAGAAAAAGAAATTCGGCTGGACAAAAATGGCAACATGGAGAGCGTTGAGACCATTTCCGAGGGAAGCAAAGGGAACAACCTGAAGCTAACCGTAGATCTGACCTTCCAGCAGGGAGTTGAGGATGTTCTCAGAAATGCCTTTAATATGGAGCTAGCCAAAGGCAATGCTACTTACTCAGAAGGTGTCTATGCCGTGGCTATGGATCCCAATACGGGGTCAATCTTGGCGCTGGCTGGTGTCAAGCATGATCTGGAAACAGGCGATATCTCAGCGGATGCGCTGGGTACCATTACCAATGTTTCGTTCCAGGTTCTGTTGTCAAGGCGGCTACCTTAACCGCTGGTTGGCAGTACGGAGCCATTTCAGGAAATCAATCCTTGGTCGATCAGCCGATTCTTTTCGCGGGTTCTGCTCCCATCAATTCTTGGTTTACGGCCTATGGCTCACGCTCTATTACGGCGGTGGAGGCTCTGGAATACTCGTCTAATACCTATATGGTTCAGGTAGCCCTAAATATGCTGGGGACTCCGTATAGCCCAAATATGGCCTTAGGAACCAACAACGTTGATGCTTCAATGAAAAAGCTCCGTTCGACTTTTGCAGAATATGGTCTAGGGGCTGAGACAGGGATTGATTTACCGACAGAATCAACAGGCTACATTTCCAAAAACTTCACAGTTAGCAATTACATTACCAATGCTTTTGGGCAGTTTGATAACTACACACCATTTCAGTTGGCTCAATATGCGTCGACAGTGGCCAATAACGGCAAACGGGTAGCTCCGCATCTGGTTGAAGGCATTTACGCCAACAATGACCAAGGTGGACTGGGAGACTTGATTGAGAAGAAGGAAACAAAAGAATTAAATCAGGTCAATATTTCTGAGGAAAATATGGCTCTGATAAAACAAGGTTTCTATCAGGTGGTCAATGGATGGAGTGGTTTTACAACTGGACGGACGATTGCGCAGGGCGCTATGGTTTCTATCAGTGCAAAAACCGGGACTGCCGAAACCTTTGTCAACGGTGGTACATCTGCTATCAATACCAATGTTGTATCCTATGCACCAAGCGATAATCCTAAAATAGCTGTAGCCGTTGTCTTTCCGCACAATACTGACCTTTCCTCAACGGTCAGCCACAGTATTACCCGTGATATTATCAATCTTTACAACCAACAGCACCCTATGAATTAGAAAGGAAAAGCAGTAGAATCAGATAAAGATTTTACTGCTCAACGATTACTATTATGCTTTATCCAACTCCTATCGCTAAATTGATTGATAGCTTTTCCAAACTGCCGGGTATCGGCATCAAGACAGCTACTCGTCTGGCCTTTTATACCATCGGGATGAGTGACGATGATGTCAATGAGTTCGCCAAAAATCTATTAGCTGCTAAACGCGAGCTGACCTACTGCTCTATCTGTGGCAATCTGACGGACGATGATCCTTGTGCTATCTGTACGGATCAAACGCGCGATCAGACTGTGATTCTGATCGTTGAGGATAGTCGCGATGTGTCTGCTATGGAAAATATCCAAGAATACCACGGACTTTATCATGTTCTTCACGGCCTCATTTCCCCCCATAAACGGTGTAGGACCAGATGACATCAACCTCAAGAGCCTCTTGACTCGCTTGATGGACAGCCAAGTGACGGAAGTGATTGTGGCAACCAATGCAACGGCTGACGGAGAAGCGACTTCTATGTATATTTCGCGGGTGCTCAAGCCCGCTGGTATCAAGGTGACTCGACTGGCCCGCGGATTGGCTGTCGGCGCTGATATCGAATATGCAGACGAAGTGACCCTGCTCCGAGCCATTGAAAATCGGACAGAATTGTAAGATGAAAGAAAGATTTCCTGCTGAAAAACAGCTTTGGGAGTCTTTTTTCTATTCAAAAATGCGGGGAAATATGGTATACTGAAACAGTCTAAAAAGAAGATGGGGCAACCCAAAATGAACTTATAGCTAGAAATGTTAGGATAAGATAATGGTCAAACAAACCTTGATTTTACTATATGGTGGCCGTAGTGCTGAGCGAGAAGTTTCAGTCTTGTCGGCTGAGAGTGTCATGCGCGCTATCAACTATGACAAATTTTCTGTCAAGACTTATTTCATCACAAAAGCTGGCGATTTTATCAAAACGCAGGTATTTACAGAAAAGCCGTCTGCAGATGAAAAGCTCATGACCAATGATACGGTTGACTTCTCGCAGCAAGTCAAACCGAGTGATATTTATGAGGAAAATGCAGTTGTCTTTCCTGTTCTTCATGGACCGATGGGCGAGGATGGCTCTATTCAAGGCTTCCTTGAAGTGCTGCGACTTCCTTATGTGGGCTGTAATATCTTGTCTTCCAGTGTTGCCATGGACAAAATCACCACCAAACGCATTCTGGAGTCTGCTGGAATCCCACAGGTTCCTTATGTAGCGGTGATTGAGGGTGAAAATCTGGAAGAAAAAATTGCCGAAATCGAAGAAAAATTGACTTATCCGATTTTTACCAAACCGTCTAATATGGGCTCTAGTGTCGGTATTTCTAAGTCTGAGAATCAAGAGGAGCTGCGGGCGGCGTTGGATTTGGCCTTCAAGTACGACAGCCGTGTCTTGGTTGAGCAGGGAGTCAATGCGCGTGAGATTGAGGTTGGTCTTTTAGGAAATTATGACGTTAAGAGCACCTTGCCGGGCGAAGTGGTCAAGGATGTGGCTTTCTACGACTATGAAGCCAAGTATATTGACAATAAGATTACCATGGACATTCCTGCAAATCTCGGACGAGGTTATTTCAGTCATGCGTATGAATGCTGAGACAGCCTTTCGTGCCTTGGGCGGACAGGGATTGGCTCGCTGTGATTTCTTCTACACAGAAGAGGGCGACATTTTCCTCAATGAGCTCAACACCATGCCTGGCTTTACCCAATGGTCTATGTATCCCTTGCTTTGGGAAAATATGGGGCTGCCTTATTCCGAGTTGATTGAGAAATTGGTAAATCTAGCTGAAGAGGCTTTTGCTAAGAGAGAAGCGCATCTTTTATAATTATGATATAATGGAGGGACTGAGACGACAGACTGAATATTTACTATTTAGTCTGGCCTCAATCCCTTCTTTTTGGGAAAAAGCGTAAAAATGAGTTAAAAATATGAAATTAGATTTATATGAAATAGCAGAAGTCTTGGCTGCCAAAAATGATGTCAGTCAGTTTGAAAATGTGACTTTTAGAAAGGCTGAATTTGACAGTCGTTTGATTGAGACGGGGGATCTTTTTATCCCGCTCAAGGGGGCGCGTGACGGCCATGACTTTATCGCAACAGCTTTTGCTCAGGGAGCTGCAGCTACCTTGTCTGAGCGTCCAGTAGCAGACGGTCCTTACGTCTTGGTCGATGATGTGCTAGCGGCCTTTCAAGCTTTGGCTCAATACTATCTGGAAAAGACAGGTGTAGATGTGCTCGCTGTGACAGGCTCCAATGGGAAGACTACAACCAAGGATATGCTGGCTCAGCTGCTGGCTACTAGCTACAAAACCTATAAAACCCAAGGTAACTATAATAATGAAATCGGCCTGCCCTACACGGTGCTCCACATGCCGGACGACACAGAAAAGCTGGTTTTGGAAATGGGGCAGGACCACTTGGGGGATATCCATCTTCTGTCTGAAATTGCCAAGCCAAAGACTGGCATTGTGACCTTGGTTGGCGAAGCTCACTTAGAATTTTTCGGAAGCCGTACGGAAATTGCTAAAGGAAAGATGCAAATTGCAGATGGCATGAAGAAAGGCGGTCTGCTCTTGGCTCCAGCAGACAAGATTGTCAATGACTTTCTGCCAGATCAGCAAAAAGTGGTTCGCTTTGGTCCCGATGCAGATATTTGTCTGACTCGTCTAGAAGAGCGCAAAGACAGCTTGACCTTTGAAGCGAATTTTCTGAAGCAGGCGATTGACCTACCTGTGACTGGCAAATACAATGCGACTAACGCTATGATAGCCTCTTACGTAGCCTTGCAGGAGGGTGTCAGTGAGTCGGCGATTCGTCAGGCCTTTGCTCAGCTGGAATTGACCCGCAATCGAACCGAGTGGAAGAAGGCGGCTAATGGAGCCGATATCCTGTCTGATGTCTACAATGCCAATCCAACAGCTATGCGCTTGATTCTTGAAACCTTCTCAGCGATTCCAGCTAGTCAGGGTGGCCGCAAGGCTGCAGTCTTGGCGGATATGAAAGAGCTGGGTGCTGACTCCACGCTCATGCACGGAGCCATGATTACCAGTCTCAATCCAGAGATTATTACCGATCTTTTCCTCTATGGAGAGGATATGGAAGCCCTCTACGTCTATGCTCGGGAAATCTACCCACCAAATCGGGTACATTATTTGTCAAAAATGCTGACAAGGATCAGTTTGAAGATTTGGCCAAGACCGTTAAGACTTGGTTGCAATCAGCCGACCAAATCTTGCTCAAGGGCAGTAATTCGATGAAGTTGGATAAACTAGTGGAGGCCTTGGAGCAAGGGGACAACTGATACAGCTTTAATTCTGCAACGACTGTTGGCTATAACGGATACAGGTTTGTCTTTTGCTGCCAGTGACTTTGATCGAGAACGCTATGCGGATATCAGAGAAAATCTGAATCAGCTGCTCAGCGAGACCAGTCATCTGGAACCGGATGAGCTGTCTGACTTGCTCCGGCCGACAGATTTTTATGCGACTCCTTTGGTCGATGTCCGAGCTTTTATCGTTCAGCAGGGCAAGATTTGTCTAGTACGAGGACAGCAAGAGGAGACATGGGCTCTGCCGGGTGGTTTCTGTGAAGTAGGCTTATCTCCCAAAGAAAATATTGTAAAAGAAATTCAGGAAGAAACTGGATTTCAAGCTAGCGTAGTACGCTTGCTGGCTGTCTTTGATAGCAATAAATTCCAGCCACAAGGTAAGCAGTATGTCAAACTTGTGTTTGAATGTCAGCTGAAAGAGGGAGATTTTCAGCCCAATTTAGAAATTGCCGAGATGAGTTTCTTTGCCCCACAGGATTTGCCTCTTTTATCCGAGAAAAGGATAACAAAAGAGCAGATGCAGCTTCTATGGGATATTTATCAGAATCAGCAAGAACAATATATAGACTAGATTGAAGTTGATGCTGATTGGATGCTTATATCCAATAGACTAGATAATCTAGCTCAATCTGTCCAGAGTTATAAGGGCCAGAAGCTATTACCTCTAGAAAGTTGAAAAACTTTTTGAGAAAAATTAAGGACTTTGCTAGGAAGAGCAAGCCCAGTGTCCTTAAAAAATATTTATTAGGATGAAAATTTTAAAGATGAATTTACTAGATTTTTTTACTAGTCACAAAACAGAACCGCCTGTGATGACGCCTTTTGCTTATATTCTGCTCATGATGAGCCTAGTGTCCGTCATCTATGTTGCTAGTCGTTTTTTTGAGCGAAAGAAAGTACAGGCTTTTTTTAGAGTTGCCCAAATCGTGCAATTAGTCTCTTTGTATGGCTGGTACTTGGTTATTCAGGAGCCTTTGTCGGAGAGTCTCCCCTTGTACCATTGCCGAGTGGCGATGTTTGCTGTCTTGCTACTGCCAGATAAAGTAGCCTATAAGCAATATTTCGCCTTATTGGGAGTATTTGGACCGATTTGCGCCATTGTCTATCCGATTTTGGATCCCTATCCATTTCCGCATATCACGCTATTTTCATTTTTCATCGGTCATTTAGCCCTGTTAGGCAATTCGATTATCTACCTGATGAAGCATTATGATAGACTTAATCTGTCCTATCGTCGTATCATAGAAATCACCTTTGGCTTAGACTTCCTCATCTTGCTTGGAAATATTGCATTCGGGGGCAACTACGGTTTCTTAAAGGATCCGCCTCTGGTAGGAGATCATGGTATGCTTGGGAATTATATGATCGTGTCTGTGGTCTTAGCGACGGCCTTGCTTCTATTTTCTTACTTGTTCAAAGAAATGAAGGAAAGACAGGCAGAGCGATTGATCCAATAAAGATTGGAAGAGGAAATGATTTCTTTAGCAACTAGGAGAATTCTGCCTAGATTTTCAATCTGACTGCGAGTTTGAACATACAGATTTTAAAAGTAGAAAGGAAACAGGATGCATCATTTTTTGACTACCAACCAAACTGAACCACCCTTTGTTTCAGCTTTGGCCTACTCTTTGATGATGGCATTGCTTTTGCTGTCTATCTACGCATCGATAAAATACCATAAGAATCCTAGCTTTGTAAAAAGCATGAAAATTCTTCAATTGTGCCAACTGGCAATTCTTTATAGCTGGTATGTGGGTTTTCAGCTACCTCTGGCAAATAGTCTGCCTTTGTACCATTGCCGTTTGGCCATGTTTGCGGTGGTCTTTCTGCCAGATAAATGGCCTAGCAAGCAGTATTTCGCTCTTCTAGGAGCCAGCGGAGCAGTCTTTGCCCTTGGCTATCCAGTCTTTGATCCTTATGATTTCCCGCATATTACCAGCTTTTCTTTCCTGATTGGTCACTATGCCCTCTTGGTTAATTCCCTGATTTATCTGATGAATCACTACGATAAGACCCAACTCAAGAAATATACGATTGTCCTCTATACTTTTGTGCTTGATGCCTTTCTTGTCGGTGTCAATCAAGTGACGGGTGGAAATTACGGTCTGCTAAAAAGCCCGCCTTTTATCAGTCAGCACAATCTTTTAGTAAAATATCTAGCTGTGTCGATTATTTTGTCCGCTACCTTGCTTCTTTTTGATGAAATATTTAAGAAATGCTGGAAAAAGCAGCTAGAAATTGTTTAATATTGCATTTTATAGCTCCTGTCAAGTTTAGTTGGCAGGGGTTTTCTTAAATTTGATTTTAATCTTACTCTTTGCAATTTTCCTCTTTAGCAGTGTCATTGTCGAATTTTAAGACAAATTAGCAAAATGTAAAGAATAGAACCGCTGGCAAGAGCGATTTTTATGTTCTTCAGATAATTGAAAAAAAGCGCTAAATCCGCTATAATAGGTAGGTTGAAAGGATTAGAATATTCCAATGTAAAATATAAAAATACTGACATTCACCATTATCCTAAAATGAAAGAAAGAGAAGAAAATGACTTTACAAGAAGAAATTAAGAAACGACGCACCTTTGCCATTATTTCCCACCCAGACGCGGGGAAAACAACCATTACTGAACAGCTGCTCTACTTTGGGGGCGAAATTCGTGAGGCTGGTACTGTAAAAGGTAAGAAAACAGGAAATTTTGCCAAGTCTGACTGGATGGACATCGAGAAACAACGTGGGATTTCGGTAACCTCATCTGTTATGCAATTTGACTACGACGGCAAGCGGGTCAATATTCTAGACACACCTGGACACGAGGACTTCTCAGAAGATACCTATCGGACCTTGATGGCGGTGGATGCTGCGGTCATGGTCGTGGACTCTGCCAAGGGTATCGAGGCCCAAACCAAGAAATTGTTTGAGGTTGTGAAACACCGTGGAATCCCTGTCTTTACCTTATGAACAAGCTGGACCGTGACGGTCGTGAGCCACTGGACCTCTTGCAAGAATTGGAAGAAGTCTTGGGCATTGCGAGCTACCCAATGAACTGGCCAATCGGGATGGGGAAAGCCTTTGAGGGTCTCTATGACCTCTATAACCAACGCTTGGAGCTCTATAAAGGGGATGAGCGTTTTGCCAGTTTGGAAGAAGGTGACAAACTTTTTGGCAGCAATCCTTTCTATGAACAAGTTAAGGATGATATCGAACTTCTAAATGAAGCTGGAAATGAGTTTTCAGAGGAAGCTATTCTTGCTGGAGAACTGACTCCGGTCTTCTTCGGTTCAGCCTTGACTAACTTTGGGGTGCAAACCTTCCTTGAGACTTTCCTCAAGTTTGCCCCAGAACCACATGGCCACAAGAAAACAGATGGCGAAATTGTGGATCCTTATGACAAGGATTTCTCAGGATTCGTCTTTAAAATCCAAGCCAACATGGACCCTCGTCACCGTGACCGTATTGCCTTTGTCCGTATCGTATCAGGTGAATTCGAGCGTGGAATGAGTGTCAATCTGCCTCGTACTGGTAAGGGTGCCAAACTATCGAATGTGACTCAGTTTATGGCGGAAAGTCGTGAGAATGTGACCAATGCCGTGGCAGGTGATATTATTGGGGTTTATGATACAGGTACTTATCAGGTTGGAGACACTTTGACGGTTGGAAAAAACAAGTTTGAGTTTGAACCACTGCCAACCTTTACACCTGAGATTTTCATGAAAGTTTCTGCTAAGAACGTCATGAAACAAAAATCCTTCCACAAGGGAATCGAGCAGTTGGTGCAAGAAGGAGCTATTCAGCTTTATACTAACTACCAAACTGGCGAGTACATGCTAGGGGCTGTGGGACAACTCCAGTTTGAAGTCTTTAAGCATCGTATGGAAAATGAATACAATGCGGAAGTGGTCATGAATCCTATGGGGAAAAAGACAGTTCGTTGGATCAAGCCGGAAGACCTAGACGAGCGTATGTCTTCAAGTCGAAATATCTTGGCCAAAGACCGCTTTGACCAACCAGTTTTCCTCTTTGAAAACGACTTTGCCCTCCGTTGGTTTGCGGATAAGTATCCAGATGTAGAGTTAGAAGAGAAGATGTGATTCAGTACTACCAATTGGAACTAAACTTCCTAATTGGTGGACGCTAGCCGCTATTTGGCGGACTAGCTAGCTGCCTCACTAACTACGTTTGGCAAATGAAATCGATTTGCCAAACTCCGTGTCGTAGTATAAAAGTCGGTAACCGCTATGGCGGCTTACCTAAACGCATCACTAGGAAAGTAAGCGTAGTGCCTAACTGCCTTACAACTTATCGGTGAACAATAATCGTTTCCGCATCTTCGTGTCGTAGCTAGTGACTTGATTTAGCTAACTTCTTTACAAGCTATATTTAAAAGATGATATTGACTTGCTAGCTTTCTTGTCAGGACCTAGGAGCTTTGCCTATGAGGCTAAGAGTGGACATTAGGTATGAGCTATCAGACAATCATTCTAGATCCCAGAAAGGAGTTCTATGTTTCTGGAAAGAAAACTAAAAGACCAATCTGTCTGGATCAACATTGACTCAGATGATGTTAAAAAGAATGGACAGATTTATCAGGATTATAATATCGACCTTGAAACTATCGAATATGCGCTGGATAAAAACGAGCGAGCTCACATGGACTACAATCGCGAGAATGGGACGGTTCTTTTTATCTATAATGTGCTGAATTTAGCGACAGAGAAGGATTACTATGAAACCATTCCGATGACTTTCGTGGTGCAGCAGGATCGTCTCATCACCATCAGCAATCAAGACAATGCCTATGTGGTCGATATAATGAAGGCTTACACGGAGAATCATGAGCCCGTGTCAGTCTATAAGTTTCTTTTTGCCAGTCTAGAGTTGATCTCCAATTCCTATTATCCGGTCATTGAGCAGATGGATAAGCGCAAGGATGAGCTTAACCGACTTTTGCGTCAAAAGACCACCAAAAAGCACCTGTTTGCCCTCTCGGACTTAGAAACCTCCATGGTCTATCTGGTGGCAGCATCCAAGCAAAATAGTATACTTTTAGGGCACATCAAGAGCCATGCTGTTTATCGTAGCTTTGATGAACTAGAGACCGAGCAATTTGAAGATGCCATGATTGAGGCACGTCAGCTGGTTTCAATGACGGATTTGATTGCTCAAGTTCTTAGCCAGCTTTCGGGCTCCTACAATAACATCCTGAACAATAATCTGAACGATAATTTGACTGTCTTGACCATTATTTCGGTTCTTCTGGCAGTTCTAGCAGTCATCACTGGCTTCTTCGGTATGAATGTACCCCTGCCTTTGTCAGATGATAAAAATGCTTGGCTTTATATTATCATCATTAGCTTTGTTCTCTGGACTCTTTTGACCAAGCTCCTCAACTGGGTGGTCAATAAAGAGAGATGAATAAAATACATTAAATGAATGAGGTTTTCGAGCCTCATTTTTTTGTGGTGCTAGCTGGAGCGGGTTTCATCTTCTATTTATGAAAAATAGAGAGAAAATTTCTTGTATAGTAGGACAAAAGGATGAAAAACTGCTTTCAAAGTAGTATAATAATTTTAGTATCATAATAGGAGGTTTCATATGCTTCATGTAGAAAAACTAGAAAAAAGTTTTGGGCAAAAGCAAGTCTTGTTTGGTATTGATTTTGAAGCCCAGCCGGGGCATATCCTTGGTTTGATTGGGAAAAACGGTGCTGGGAAAACAACGATTTTTCACAGTATTTTACGCTTCTTAGACTATAGTGGAGAGATTCGTTTCGAGGGGCATCCTATCGAGCAGGAGACCTATAGCAGGATTGGCTATCTCCCAGAGGAAAGAAGCCTGATGCCCAAGCTGACGGTCTTTGAACAAGTGCGCTATCTGGCAAATCTAAAGGGTGTGCCGACAGCTGTTGTCAAAGAAAAACTGCCCCAGTGGATGGAAAAGCTTCAGGTCAAGGGGAAATTAACCGACAAAATCAAGAGCTTGTCTAAGGGGAACCAGCAAAAGGTTCAGCTGATTATCACGCTTCTGCATGAGCCAGACTTGATTATTTTAGATGAGCCCTTCAGCGGTCTGGATCCTGTCAATACTGAAATTTTGAAGGAAGTCATTGTTGAGGAGAAGAAGCGCGGAGCAACGATTATCTTCTCAGACCATGTCATGACAAACGTGGAAGAGTTGTGCGATGATGTCCTGATGATTCGTGACGGGCAAGTGGTTCTCAATGGGGATGTGCAGGCAGTCCGCAACCAATATGGCAAGACTCGTCTTTTCGTTTCAAGTGACTTGTCACAGGCTGAATTAGAAGCCCAGCCCCATGTTGTCAAGGCGACGCAGACCAAGCAAGGCATCTGGAAATTGATTTTGGACGACGAAACAGCTGGTCCTGAATTGTTTGATCGCTTGACTCAGGGAAACTATGTGGCGACTTTTGACCAGCAGGCACCGACAATTGATGAAATTTTCAAATTAGAATCAGGGGTGGAAGTATGAAACAAATGTTAATCGTAATCAAAGAAACCTACCTGCGTCATGTCAAGTCTTGGAGTTTTGTCTTTATGGTCTTGTCTCCATTTCTCTTTCTTGGGTTGAGCTTGGGGATTGGTTATCTGCAGGGGAGCTCTATGGCCTCTTCAAAAAAGGTGGCAGTGCTAACCCAGCTTGATTCTGTCAGAGAAGTGTTAAGAGCTGAAGATCAGCTGAGTTTTCAGTACAAAGATGAAGCAGCAGCCAAGCAGGCTGTAAAAGATAAGAAAATCGCAGGCTATCTGACGATTGAGGAAAAAGACGGACAGCTCTCTGCCACCTATTATGCAGAAACCAGCATGAACGTTGCAACGAAAATGGCTTTGTCCAATTCCCTTATCCAGGTCCAGCAGGCTTTAAACTTGGCACAGGCCAATTTATCAGCTGAGCAGAGTCAGATTCTTGCACGGACAGTCCAGTTTGAAGAAAAAATCGATGAAAATAAAGAGGGAAAGAAGATGGTTCAGACCTTTGCTGCAATGGGACTGGGCTTCCTACTCTATATGATTCTGATTACTTATGCTAGCGTCACTGCCCAAGATGTGGCCAGTGAAAAAGGCACTAAAATCATGGAAGTTATCTTCTCCAGTATTAAGGCGACCGATTATTTCTATGCCCGTATGATTGGGATTTTTGCAGTGATTCTTAGCCATCTGGGCATTTATGTGCTTGGTGGACTGGCGGCCTTTCTCTTTGCGGACAGCATTCCTCTTGTATCCCAAGTCTTGAAGAGCAATCCAGCCATTCAGCAGTATATCGGAGAAGCTGTGTCTTTGAATACCCTAGCTTTTGTAGCAGTTAGTATCTTTATGTATGTTGTCTTGTCAGCTTTTCTTGGTTCGATGGTGGCACGAGCAGAAGATACAGGAAAAGTCCTTTCGCCCGTTATCATGCTGATTTTAGTCGGCTTTATGGGAGTTTCTTCAATAGGGGTAGCAGGAGACAATGTGATTTTGAAGGTTGGTTCTTATCTTCCTTTCATCTCAACCTTTTTCATGCCCTTCCGAGCTATCAATGGTTATGCGACCAGCTTGGAAGCTTGGCTTTCTCTAGGAATTACAGCTGCTTTTGCGGTGATGATGACCGTTTTCATTGCACGAATCTACTCCAGTCTTGTTCTACAGACAGATGATTTAGGAGCTTGGAAGACCTTCAAACGTGCTTTAAAATATAAATAAATCACAACTTCACTGGAGTCATCTGGTGGAGTTTTCTTTTTGTATTTTAATTTAATATTTTGAATAATAGGGCTAGGTAAAAAGTGGAATTTATGGTAAAATAGTACAGATAAAACAAGGAGTGGAAAAATGGTAGAACCTAAATATAAGCGTATTTTGATTAAACTATCTGGAGAAGCTTTGGCTGGCGAAAAAGGTGTAGGGATCAACATCGCTACTGTTCAAAAAATGGCTGAAGAAATCAAGGAAGTCCATGAACTGGGCATTCAAATTGCCTTGGTTATCGGTGGTGGTAATCTTTGGCGAGGCGAGCCAGCAGCAGAAGCAGGTATGGATCGCGTTCAAGCGGACTATACTGGCATGTTGGGAACAGTCATGAATGCACTTGTAATGGCGGATTCTCTGCAACAAGTGGGCGTTGACACCCGCGTTCAGACAGCGATTGCGATGCAGCAGGTGGCTGAGCCTTATATTCGTGGACGTGCTCTTCGTCACCTTGAAAAAGGCCGGATCGTTATTTTCGGTGCTGGTATTGGTTCACCATATTTCTCAACAGATACGACAGCTGCTCTACGGGCTGCGGAAATTGAGGCAGATGCTATCCTCATGGCTAAAAATGGTGTGGATGGGGTCTACAATGCCGATCCAAACAAGGATAAAACGGCTGTGAAGTTTGATGAATTGACCCACCGTGACGTTATTAACAAAGGCTTGCGCATCATGGACTCGACTGCTTCTACCCTTTCTATGGACAATGACATTGACCTAGTCGTCTTTAATATGAATGAACCTGGCAATATCAAACGAGTGGTCTTTGGCGAGCAAATCGGGACAACTGTCTCAAATAATTTATAAAAATCAGGGAGAAAAGAAAATGGCAAATGCAATTGTAGAAAAAGCAAAAGAAAGAATGACCCAGTCGCACCAAAGTCTGGCGCGTGAATTTGGTAGCATCCGTGCAGGCCGCGCTAATGCTAGCCTTTTGGATCGTATCCATGTGGAATACTATGGAGTAGAGACACCGCTTAACCAACTCTCTTCTATCACAATTCCAGAAGCGCGTGTTCTTTTGGTGACACCTTTTGATAAGTCTTCTATCAAGGATATCGAGCGTGCCATCAATGCCTCTGACTTAGGTATCACACCATCTAGCGACGGATCTGTCATTCGTTTGGTTATTCCAGCTCTGACAGAGGAAACTCGTCGTGAATTGGCTAAAGAAGTGAAAAAAGTCGGTGAAAATGCTAAGATTGCGATTCGTAACATCCGCCGCGACGCTATGGACGAAGCCAAGAAACAGGAAAAGGCTAAAGAAATCACTGAAGATGAATTAAAGGTTCTTGAAAAGGATATCCAAAAAGTCACTGATGATGCAGTGAAGCATATCGATGATATGACAGCGACTAAGGAAAAGGAACTTCTAGAAGTTTAATATTTTAGCAGAATCAAAACTCAGTTGGCCTAGGCTGGCTGAGTTGTTTTAACATAAAAATCCTTGCGATTAGAAGAAGCAAGGTAGAAGTAGGACTATATGAACACAAATCTTGCTAGCTTCATCGTGGGGATTATCACGGATGAAAACGATTGTTTTTACTTTGTCCAGAAGGACGGACAAACTTATGCCCTTTCTAAAGAAGAGGGACCGCATGAGCTCGGTCAGTCTGTCAAGGGCTTTGCCTACAGCGATATGAAGCAGAAACTTCGCCTGACAACTCTTGAAGTCACAGCGACCCAAGAGCAGTTTGGCTGGGGAACAGTGACGGAGGTTCGCAAGGATCTGGGGGTCTTTGTCGATACGGGTCTGCCAGATAAGCAAATCGTGGTGTCACTGGACATCTTGCCAGAAATCAAGGAACTTTGGCCTAAGAAGGGCGACCGCCTCTATATTCGTCTCAGTGTGGACAAGAAAGACCGCATCTGGGGACAGCTGGCCTATCAGGAGGACTTCCAGCGCTTGGCTCGTCCTGCCTACAATAACATGCAGAACCAAAATTGGCCAGCCATCGTTTATCGCCTCAAGCTTTCTGGCACCTTCGTCTATCTGCCAGAGAATAATATGCTGGGCTTTATCCATCCGAGCGAGCGCTATGCAGAGCCACGTCTGGGGCAGGTCTTGGACGCACGGGTAATTGGCTTCCGTGAAGTAGACCGCACCCTTAACCTCTCCCTCAAGCCTCGCTCCTTTGAAATGCTTGAAAACGATGCTCAGATGATCTTGACATATCTGGAGAGCAACGGCGGCTTCATGACTTTGAACGACAAATCTTCACCAGACGACATCAAGGCCACTTTTGGCATTTCCAAAGGCCAGTTTAAAAAAGCTCTAGGTGGGCTGATGAAAGCTGGTAAAATCAAGCAAGATCCGACTGGAACGGAGTTGGTGTGAGAAAGAAGATTCTTGTGTCAATCAAAAAAAGTATTTGATTTTTCTCACTAGATAATGATATGAAAATGAAGGGATAGGTATGGTAACGCATTATACGGAAGCTCGTCAGCGAGCAGAATTACATAAAAAAAGATATGGTCTATAGCTGATGATGTTCGGGGGTGCTGTTGATGGCTGGGACTTTAAACAATATGTACTTGGAATTCTTTTTATCGCTTTATCTCAGAAAAATATGTCAGCATATTTTTGATAAAGCAGAGCATGATGCAGGCGATTTAGAATTTCGTTATGCTAACCTGACTGACGAAGAAGCAGAAGAGGATTTCCGTCCTGGAACAGTTGAGGAGAAAGGTTTCTTCATCCTTCCAAGCCAACTTTTTGAAAATGTTGTAAAAAATGCTTCACAAAACCAAGAGTTGAATACTGAATTGGCTAACATTTTCCAAGAAATAGAAAAATCAGCGATTGGGTTCAAATCAGAAGATGATATTAAAGGTTTGTTTGATAACTTGGATACACGAAGCAACATCCTTGGTGGGACTGTGCCAGAAAAAAATAAACGACTTTCTGACATTCTAAATGGTATCAATAGTATTAACTTTGGCAACTTTGAGGACAATGATATTGATGCCTTTGGGGACGCCTATGAATTTCTGATTTCCAACTATGCTAGTAATGCAGGGAAAAGTGGTGGAGAATTTTTCACGCCTCAGAAAGTTTCTAAACTGTTAGCTCGACTAGTCATGGTTGGTAAGGATAAGATTAACAAGGTCTATGACCCAACATGTGGTTCAGGCTCTCTCCTTCTTCAAATGAAAAAACAAGACGAAGATCATATCCTAGAGGATGGTTTCTTTGGTCAGGAAATCAACATGACCAACTATAACTTAGCTCGTATGAATATGTTCTTGCACAATATCAACTACAACAACTTTGATATTAAGCGAGGAGACACCCTTTTAAATCCTCAGCATTTGGAAGAAAGCCTTTTGATGCTATCGTTTCTAATCCTCCATACTCTGTCAAATGGGTGGGAGATGGAGACCCAACTCTGATAAATGATGACCGTTTTGCTCCAGCTGGCAAGCTAGCTCCCAAATCAAAAGCTGACTTTGCCTTTATTATGCATAGTCTTAATCATTTATCTAATAAAGGTAGGGCAGCGATTGTTTGTTTCCCGGGGATTTTCTATCGTGGAGGTGCTGAAAAGACCATTCGTCAGTATCTGGTAGATAACAATTTTGTTGAAGCAGTCATTGCCCTACCTGATAATCTCTTCTTTGGAACCTCTATAGCAACCACGATTTTAGTTCTGGCGAAAAATAAATTAGAAAATAAAACTCTCTTTATCGATGCGAGTAAGGAATTTGAAAAAAAGACCAATAACAATGTCTTAGAAGACATAAATATCGAGAATATTGTCAAATTATTCTCTAATTATCAAAGTGTGGACTATAAGGCAGCTCTTGTTGATAATGATGTGATTGGTTCAGAGCAGGACTATAACTTATCTGTATCAACATATGTCGAACAAGAAGATACACGTGAAAAGATTGAGATTGATGTAATCAATAAAGAAATCGCAGAGACCGTTGCAAAGATTGACCACTTGCGTGCAGAGATAGATAAGATTGTAGAGGAGCTTAGTCATGGCAAATGATATGATTCTCTATAGAACAGATGACGGAGAGTTAGCTATTGAACTCCACTTGGATAATGGACCTGTCTGGCTGACCCAACAGGAACTAGCTTAGCTTTTTCAAACTTCTAAGCAAAACATTAGTAAACATATAAAGGCTATTTTTGATGATGGAGAATTAGTGGAAGAGGCAACTGTCAACTATAAGTTGACAGTTCAAAATGAGGGTAATAGGAGTGTTCAGCGAAATGTCGTCTACTATAACCTCGATATGATTTTGGAGATTGATTGTCGTGTATACTATATTGAAAATAATTTTAAAAAAAGTAAAAAATCCTTGAATTATCTGTTAAAAACGGTATAATAGAGTTAATAGGACCGCCCACCTCTCTTTGATGTGACAAGGCGGACATTTTTTTATGCGGAAGTTATTATGAAAATTAAAGAATTTAAAACTTGGGATGAGCAGGTAGCCAAATTAATTGAACACGGTTGTAAGGATATCAAATCAAAGGAGTATGCGATTGATATTTTACAAAAGGTTAATTATTATCGGCTAACTGCTTATTTTTTACCTTTTCGTGATAAAGAGACGCAGAAGTATAATTCCAGTAAGGTTTCTTTGGAGAAAATCTATGGAATTGCTTGTTTTGATGCAGAGTTACGCTTGCTTATTTTCAAGTATTTAGAGGACATTGAGTTGTATTTTAGGACTCAAGTTGCCTATCATCATGGAAATAAATACGGAGCTTTAGCTTATAAAGAAGCAAATACTTTTAATAAATTTCATAAACATAATGAATTTTTAGAAGATATTGAAAAAGAGTTGAGTCATAGGCAGAAAAGCCCGATTTATAAGCATCATCAGCGAAAATATGCTGGAGAATTCCCTATTTGGGTTTTAGTAGAATTTTTTACTTTTGGAATGACTTCGAAATTTTTGGCAGATTCTCCGATAGATATCCAGCAAGATATTGCTAAAAATGTTGGTATAAAGTCCACTCAAGTTAGAACCTATCTAGAAGTTGCAGTGGTTTTAAGAAATTGCTGCGCCCATTATAATCGATTATACTACACAAGCTTTACAAAGATTCCTGGTCACCTACCTGCTTTTATGAATGAAAATAGTAAATTGAAAAATAGACTAATGGCACAACTTTATGCAGTTAAAAGCCTCTACCCTGATAAGAAAAAATGGAATGAAGGATTTTTATGTGAATTGTCAGCACTCATTAAACGCTATCAAGCAGTGATTCATCTGCATCATATTGGATTTGTGGAGGAGTGGGAAGAAGTGCTAAAGAAATGAGGGAGTATGAAATGAACATCCTAGAAGAAATCCAAAACTGTCCCGTTGAGTGGAAAGAGTTGGGGGAAGTAGTTGATACTGTGACAAGTCCAGTAAGGTTAACTAAAAAGGAGTATCAAGTAACAGGAAGAATACCAATTGTTGATCAGGGTGAACAATTTATAGCAGGTTATGCAGATAATGAAAAATATCTTGAAAAAGATGAATATATCATTTTTGGAGATCACTCAGAGCATGTAAAATATGTAGATTTCGCTTTTGTTCAAGGAGCTGATGGTTTAAAAATTTTGAAGCCTAAAAGTGGTATAAAAGCAAAATATATATACTATTGCTTTTGTAATTTTTATAAGAAAGAAGGAAACTATAAAAGACATTGGAGTAAAGCAAGAACTACTCTTATTCCAATTCCTCCTCTAGAAATTCAAGAAAAAATCGTGCAAATACTTGACAAATTCACCGATTATGTTACAGAATTGACCTCAGAATTGACCTCAGAATTGACCTCACGTAAAAAGCAATATTCTTATTATCGAGATAAACTCTTGTCTTTTGAGGATGAGGTCTATCAAGTTGAGTGGAAGACACTTTCGGAAATAGCAAAAGTTTTTGGTCGAGGGAAATCGAAACATAGGCCTAGAAATGATACAAGATTATATGGCGGTGATATCCCGTTCATACAGACTGGAGATATAAGAGGGGCAGGGAAGTGGATTGAGAACTTTTCTAAAACTTATAGTGATTTTGGATTAGAGCAGAGTAAGCAATGGAAAAAGGGAACGTTATGTATCACAATTGCTGCTAACATAGCGGAAACTGGATTATTAGGATTTGATGCATGTTTCCCTGATAGTATTATAGGGTTTGTTGCAAATCCAGAATTTGCCATTACAGAATATGTTTACTACTATTTAAATTCAATAAAAGATCATCTTGCAAATAAGAGTTATGGAAGTGCACAGGATAATCTTAACTTAGCTATATTTTCATCATTGAAAATCCCTGTTCCTTCTCTAGAAATTCAATCTCGTATTGTTGAAGTTCTAGACAACTTTGATACGGTATGTAATGATCTAAATATCGGACTCCCAAAGGAGATTGAACTACGTCAAAAACAATATGAATATTGGAGAAAAATGATGTTCAATTTTAATAAAAAAGGTGACAGTATACTATGACAGAATTCGAAACATTGGAAAGCCTTGCGGCTAATCTTATTTCAAAAAAATCAAAGAGTTCCCTTCTATATGCTTTTAACGGAAGTGGAAAAACTAGACTATCTATGGCTATTAAGGAAAAATTGGATAGCGATGAACTTGGTCAAATTCAGAATATGGGGATAGACGAAAAGAAAATTTTTTATTTTAATGCATTTACAGAAGATTTATTTTCTTGGGATAATGATTTGCAAGACGATTGGGATAGAAAATTAAATATAAATCTGGAATCAACATTTTTGAAGTATATCCTTGAAGATCAGGGAAAGGAAAATGAGATAATTGATTTATTTCAAGATTACCTTGGAATTTTTCCAGAAGGTAATGATTTGAGAACTAAACAGCAAATTATTTTACCAAGTTTCCAAGACAACTTTACGACAGTTAAATTTTCAAAAACTTACACTGCCAAAAATGGAAATGGTGAAGATGAAAGAATTACAGAGGATAATATAAAAATTTCTAAAGGAGAAGAAAGTAGTTTTATCTGGAGTATTTTCTATACTTTTCTGAATGAAGTTATTCTAACTAAAAATGCTGATCAGGACTCTTTTCCAAATTTAAAGTATATTTTTATAGATGATCCTGTTTCCTCTTTAGATGACAGAAAAATTATTGAAATGGCTGTTGATTTAGCTAGTTTAATAAAGAAAAGTAACTTTACAAAAGCAACTGCAACCGTTCATAACTCTAGTGGTTTAAAATTTATTATCACAACTCATCATCCACTATTTTTTAATGTGTTATTTAATGAGTTAAAAAGTGATTCATGTAGTAGATTTGTACTTGAACACAAGTTACAATTGACTACTGGTGATGAAACCTATTATTTGAAGGAAACCTCTGATTCTCCATTTGCTTACCACTTGAAGGTTATAGATATAATAGATGAAGCCATTAAAGAGAATAAATTAGAAAAATATCACTATAATTTATTAAGATCACTTTTTGAAAAAACATCTACTTTCTTAGGATATAAATCATGGGAAGAAATTATACCTGAGAGTGAAAAAGATGAGGTTCATAGAAGGTACTTAAATTTGTTCAGTCATGACAAACAATCGTTTGAAGAATTTCCAGATATAACAGAAGATGATAAAGAACAATTTAAAGTGATTTATAAGTCGTTTATTGAGAAATACTACTTCAATACAGATATTAGTCATTTAAACTAGAATGTTTAGAGATTAGTGAGGAAGCATGCTATGGTTGATTATTCAAAAGTGCATGAAGTAATTGCGGAAACAAATGAAGGGATTCTCTTGGCTGAGTATCAACCAGAGTATCGCATGGATAGAGAGTATCAGTCAGAAGCAGATTTAGAAAATCAGTTAATTTCTGATTTGGTACATCATCTTAACTACGAACATTTAGATATTCACACACCTACCGAACTCTTAGCAAATGCCAAGGTTCAGATTGAAAAACTAAATAAGATAACCTTTACGGATGCTGAGTGGAGTCGCTTTGTAGTGGAGTATCTGGATTGTCCTAATGAAGGATTGGTTGAAAAACACGAAAAATCCAAGAAAATCATATCTATGACTTTGTCTTTGATGATGGACGAATTAAAAATATTTTCATCCTTGATAAGAAAAATATTCATAACAATAGCATGCAGGTCATCAACCAAGTGACTCAGGTGGGGAGCCATACCAATCGTTATGATGTGACCATCCTAGTAAACGGCTTTCCTCTAGTTCAGATTGAATTGAAGAAGCGTGGAGTTAGTCTGCAAGAGGCCTTTAATCAGGTTCACCGTTATAGTAAGGAAAGCTTCAATAGCAAGAATTCTTTATACAAATACATTCAAATTTTTGTTATTTCTAATGGCACTTATACACGCTACTTTGCAAATACGACTGCTCAAAATAAAAATCACTATGAGTTCACCTGTGAATGGGCAGACCGTAAAAATAAAACAATCCACGACCTAGAAGACTTTACGGTCACTTTCTTGAGCAAGCGAGTCCTTTTGGAGGTATTGACCAAGTATTGTGTTTTTGATGCTGATAATACCTTGCTCATCATGCGTCCTTATCAGATAGCAGCAACTGAGAGTATTTTGCGCAAGATTCATTCATCTAATGAAATGAAGAACTTTGGCACGATTAACGCCTGCGGTTATATCTGGCATACGACGGGTTCAGGGAAAACTTTGACCAGCTTTAAGACAGCTCGTTTGGCGACAGAGTTGGACTATATTGACAAAGTGATATTCGTCGTAGACAGAAAAGACTTAGACTATCAGACTATGAAGGAATATCAAATTCCAACCAAATTCAGTCAATGGTAGCAATAATACAAAAGAACTCCAACGCAGTATCGAAGAAAATGATAATCGAATTGTTGTCACAACTATTCAAAAGCTAAATAAATTTATCACTGCAAATCCAATTCATGAAATCTATGAGAAGAAATGTATTTTGATCTTTGACGAATGCCACCGTTCTCAGTTTGGTAAAGCGCAGAAGCGCATCAAAAAAGCTTTTAAACAGTATGCCTTATTTGGATTTACAGGGACACCAATCTTCCCAGAAAATAGCTTGACGGGTGAAACGACACAAGAAGTTTTTGGAGAACAACTTCATAATTACGTTATCACGGATGCTATTCGAGATAAAAAAGTGTTGAAGTTTAAGGTCGATTACAACTACATCAAGCCTGAAATCAATAAGTATAGAGAAGCAGAGGAAGCAGTTGGCCGAGAGATTGATGAGAAGAAACTCAAAAAGATGGAGAAGGAACTTCTTTTGCATCTAGAACGGATAGCAACCATTACTGAGTACCTGTTGAGAGTTTATAATGACAAGACGCATCGAAATCAACATTATACTCATAAGCAAAAACAACTGTTTGGATTTAATGCCATGTTAGCTGTACAAAGTATTGAAGCAGCAAAATTATACTATGAAGAACTCCAGCGACAACAAGCAGCTTTACCAGAAGCTAAACGCTTGAAAATTGCAACCATCTTTAGCTTTGCGCCAAACGAAGAACAGTCAGCCTATGGTGAAATTCAAGACGAAGATCTAGAACCTCAAGATACAGCTATGCCTCTATCTTCTAAAGAGTTCCTTTCTAGAGCAATTGATGACTATAATCACATGTTCAAGACCAACTTCTCAACCGATGGCAAAGAGTTTCAAATTACTATCGTGACCTTTCTAAACGAGTTAAGTCCAAGGAAGTGGACCTTCTAATTGTAGTGGGAATGTTCTTGACGGGATTTGATGCTCCAACTATGAATACTCTCTTTGTCGACAAAAATCTACGTTATCATGGTTTGATTCAAGCATTCTCGAGAACTAATCGAATTTTTAATAAGGTTAAACCTTTTGGGAATATCGTTTGTTTCCGTGATTTAGAAAGGGCTACGCAAGAAGCTATTAAGACTTTTGGAGACACAAATAAGCTTGAAATTATTTTAGAAAAAAGCTTTAGTGAATACATGGATGGTTTTGTGGATCAGGTAACTGGTATCGAGGTCAAAGGATATACAGCAGTCTGTCAGGAAATTCTTGAGAAATTCCCGAATCCACAAGAAATTGGAAAAGAGCATGATAAAAAAGAGTTTGTTAAGCTATTTGGTGAGTTGCTGAAACTTGATAATGTTCTTCGAAATTATGATGAATTCCAAGAGATAGACAAGCCTATCTCAGAAGGTTATCTTCAAGATTTGAAGAGCGCCTATGTGGAAATTCGAGATGAATTCTTAAACCTTAAAAACTATGAAAAGAGCAAAGATTTAGAGGTTGACCTTTCAGATGTTGAATTTGAAATCGAACTCTTAAAAACAGATGAGATTAATCTGGATTATATCCTTGCATTGATTGTTGAGAAATCGAAGAATTCTGAGTCTAAAGAAGATTTGAAGGTTGAAGTTAGTCGTGTAATTCGTTCTAGTATTGATATTCGTGCCAAGGAGGATTTGGTATTGAATTTTATCAATTATACGGATTTATCTCAATTACAGAGTAATGAATCTATTTTAACTTCCTTTTATACTTATGCTAAAAAAGAAAAAGAAGATTCCATTCAAAAACTAGCTGATGATGAAAATCTTGGAAAAGGTTATCGTCTATTTATTGATAAAGCGCTACAAAAAGGATATGCGGAAAGTGGTGGGACTAATCTAGATGATATTATTCCGCCAACTTCTCGACGTAAGGGCGCTCGAGAGTTGAAGAAGCAGCAAATTCTTGCCAAACTTCAGAAATTGGTAGAAATTTACCGTGGTATATAATGATGATTTAGAAAGGAACCTATGAGAAAATCTTTTTACAGCTGGCTGATGACGGAGCGCAATCCTAAAAGTAATAAGCCCAAAGCTATTTTGGCAGATTTGGCTTTTCAGGACACGGCCTTTCCTAAGCATACGGATGATTTTGATGAGGTCAGCCGTTTTCTGGAGGAGCATGCAAATTTTTCCTTTAACTTGGGCGAGTTCGATGCTATTTGGGAAGAATATCAGGCCCATTAACTGGCTAGGGATAGTCATTTTCTGCTTGCTTTGATATAATAAATGTAATTCATTCAAAAAATTAAAATAGAGAGGTTCTTTGTTTGCAGGAACATTCAGTAGAATTGAAACTGGGTCATCCAGATGATGCCTTTCATCTCTTTGGCTCTAATGAACGCCATCTGCGCTTGATGGAGCAGGAATTGAAGGTAACCATTCATGCCCGAACTGAGATTGTGCAGATTTTGGGTACGGAGGCTGCCTGCGAGGAGACTCGACAGGTCATTCAGGCTCTCTTGGTCTTGGTCAATCGTGGCATGACCATTGGCACACCCGATGTGGTGACAGCTATTACTATGGTCAAAAATGACGAAATTGATAAGTTTGTAGCTCTTTATGAAGAGGAGATTATCAAGGACAGCTATGGCAAGCCGATTCGGGTCAAGACACTTGGCCAGAAGATCTATGTAGACAGCGTTAAAAATCATGATATTGTCTTTGGGATCGGGCCAGCCGGAACAGGGAAGACCTTTCTAGCGGTGACCTTGGCGGTGACGGCTCTCAAGCGTGGGCAAGTCAAACGAATCATCTTGACACGACCAGCGGTAGAAGCCGGTGAGAGTTTGGGTTTTCTGCCTGGCGACCTTAAGGAAAAAGTGGATCCTTATTTGCGTCCAGTCTATGATGCCTTGTATCAGATTTTGGGCAAGGATCAGACGACGCGCCTGATGGAGCGAGAAATTATCGAGATTGCACCCCTAGCCTATATGCGGGGGCGGACGCTGGATGATGCCTTTGTCATTCTGGATGAAGCTCAGAATACCACCATCATGCAGATGAAGATGTTTCTGACACGTCTCGGCTTCCAGTCCAAGATGATTGTCAATGGAGATATCAGCCAGATTGACCTGCCTCGTAATGTCAAATCTGGCCTCATAGACGCTCAGGAGAAATTGAAGAACATCTCCCAGATTGATTTTGTACATTTCTCAGCCAAGGATGTGGTCCGCCATCCAGTGGTGGCGCAGATTATCCGTGCCTATGAACCGCCAGCTCCTAAGAAAGAAGATAGTGAAATAGCTGAGGACGAAAGTACTAGCTGATAAAAAAGCGACTAACCTGATGAGCAAGTTAGTCGTTTTTTAGTGTCTGCAAATTATTTGGTTAAACCGTAGTTGTAGTCATCATCTTGCATGGCTTCAACTTCACCAAGAAGGTAACCATTTCCGACCTGAGAGAAGAAGTCGTGGTTAGATGTTCCTGTTGAGATCCCGTTCATGACGATTGGGTTGACATCGTCCGCTGAATCTGGGAAAAGTGGATCTTGTCCCAAGTTCATGAGTGCCTTGTTGGCATTGTAACGAAGGAAGGTTTTAACTTCTTCGGTCCAGCCAACACCGTCATAGAGGCTTTCTGTATAGCCCTCTTCGTTTTCGTAGAGGGTGTAGAGCAGGTCGTACATCCATTCTTTGAGTTTCTCTTGTTCCTCTTCAGGCAATTCATTGAAACCAAGTTGGAATTTGTAACCAATGTAAGTCCCGTGGACAGACTCATCACGGATGATTAGTTTGATGATTTCCGCAACGTTAGCTAGTTTGTTGTTACCAAGATAGTAGAGGGGTGTAAAGAAACCAGAGTAGAAGAGGAAGGTTTCAAGGAAAACGCTGGCAATCTTCTTTTCAAGGGGGCTACCATTGAGGTAGATTTCATTGATAATTTCTGCTTTTCTTTGTAGGTAGGGGTTAGTGTTGGTCCATTCAAAGATTTCTTCAATTTCAGCCTTGGTATTCAAGGTTGAAAAGATAGAAGAGTAAGATTTTGCGTGGACGGATTCCATAAATTGGATATTATTGAAGACGGCTTCTTCGTGGGCAGTACGGACGTCCTTACGTAGAGCATCCACACCAGATTCAGACTGGAGAGTATCCAGCAGGGTCAATCCTCCGAAGACCTTGCCGACCAAGTCTTTTTCCTTGTTGGACAATTTTCTCCAGTCATCGAGGTCATTAGACAAGGGAATCCGTGTATCGAGCCAGAATTGCTCCGTCAGCTTTTCCCAAGTTGATTTGTCGATGACATCTTCGATGGCATTCCAGTTTATGGCTTTGTAGTAAGTTTGCATTTTGTAAAAATCCTTTTGAATAATTCTTTCTCAGTTGCTATCTAAAAGTTGTTTTATAGAATTGTTATATTCCTCATCAATGTCATCAGTACTTTGATTGTTTTCTTTTCTATTTTGCACTTCGGTTAAGTAATCATCTGTTTTTTGTTGAATTATTTGATTGATTTCTTCGTTTGATGAGGTTTTATTCTTGCTAGTTTGGAGTTTAGAAAGGAAAAGTTTATATAGTTTTTGAAAACTGAGAGTGGTTACTGTACCTAGAACACTTCCAATACTAATAAGTATTACTGCTAGAGAAACAGCTGCTTTTTTGGGTCCTCCCCATAACTTCGTAAGTTGAGCCATTTTAGCATAATCCCACTTGACTTCTTTTGATATTTTAATAGACTCTAAAATTAAATTTTTCATGTTGATAACCTCAGCGATACTTTGACTTCGTTAGATCACACAGCTTTCACATTGGTTAGCGCCTACTTCGCCGCCATCATCAGTGAAGGTGCGGACGTAGTAGATGGACTTGATGCCCTTGTTGAAGGCGTAGTTACGCAAGATAGAAAGGTCACGGGTTGTTTGCTTGCTTTCTTTTTTCCATTCGTAGAGGCCTTTTGGAATATCACTGCGCATAAAGAGAGTCAGAGATAGACCTTGGTCTACGTGCTCAGTTGCGGCAGCATAGACATCAATCACCTTGCGCATGTCCATGTCATAGGCAGAAGTATAGTAAGGAATGGTTTCAGTTGACAAACCTGCCGCAGGATAGTAAATCTTACCGATTTCTTTTCCTGACGTTCTTCGATCCGCTGGGTAATTGGGTGAATTGAAGCAGAAACATCATTGATGTAGCTGATAGATCCATTTGGTGCAACAGCCAGGCGGTTCTGGTGGTAGAGGCCATCAGCCTTGACCTTGTCGCGCAACTCTGCCCAATCCTCTGCAGATGGGATAAAGATACTTGCGAAGAGTTCTTTGACACGGTCAGACTTAGGTACACATTCACCCGTCAGGTACTTGTCAAAGTAAGTTCCGTTGGCATAGTCAGATTTTTCAAAGTTATGGAAGGTTACACCGCGCTCGCGAGCGATATTGTTAGACTCAACCAAGGTCCAGTAGTTCATGAGCATGAAGTAGATGCTAGTGAATTCGACAGCTTCCGCTGATCCATAATCGATCAATTGCTGCGCCAAATAGCTATGCAATCCCATAGCTCCCAGACCAAAGGTGTGCGCCAGACTGTTACCGTTGTCGATAGAAGGCACAGCTGTGATGTGCGAGCTGTCAGTGACAAAGGTCAAGGCGCGTGTCATAGTCCGGATGGATTTTCCGAAGTCAGGCGAAGTCATCATATTGACGACGTTGGTAGAGCCTAAGTTACATGACACATCTGTTCCCAGGTGGAGATACTCTTGTGCGTCATTCAAGAGACTAGGCTCTTGTACTTGCAGGATTTCAGAGCAAAGGTTACTCATGATAATTTTACCGTCGATTGGATTTGAACGGTTGGCCGTATCAATGTTTACGACATACGGATAGCCGGATTCTTGTTGGAGTTTAGAAATTTCTGTTTCCAAATCACGAGCCTTGATCTTAGTCTTGGTGATCTTAGGATTGGCAACTAGCTCATCGTATTTCTCTGTGATATCGATATAGGCAAATGGTACACCGTATTCACGTTCGATTGAGTAAGGGCTGAAGAGATACATATCTTCGTTCTTACGCGCCAATTCATAAAACTTATCCGGAATGACAACGCCGAGTGAGAGGGTTTTAACGCGAACTTTTTCGTCAGCATTTTCTTTCTTGGTAGAAAGGAAAGAGATGATATCTGGGTGGAAGACATTGAGATAAACAACCCCAGCTCCCTGACGTTGGCCCAGCTGGTTAGAATAGGAGAAACTGTCCTCAAAGAGTTTCATAACAGGAACAACGCCAGATGCAGCACCTTCATAGCCCTTTATTGGAGCTCCAGCTTCCCGCAGATTGCTGAGGGAAATTCCGACCCCGCCTCCGATACGAGACAATTGCAGGGCTGAGTTGATGGAGCGGCCGATTGAGTTCATGTCATCTGTTACTTGGATGAGGAAACAAGACACCAATTCACCACGACGAGCCCGGCCAGCGTTGAGGAAGCTTGGTGTAGCCGGTTGATAGCGCTGGTGGATGATTTCATTTGCGATATCCTTGGCAATGGCTTCATCTCCGTTGGCAAAGTAGAGGGCATTAAAGAGCACACGATCTTCCATGCCTTCGAGATAATATTCACCATCATTGGTCTTTAGTGCATACTGGTTGTAGAATTTATAGGCAGCCATGAAAGATTTGAACTTGAAATCTTGAGCATGGATAAAGCAGACAACTCTTCAATGTATTCAGGAGAATAGAGTTGGATAAATTCTTTTTCCAAGTAGTTCTCTTCGATTAAGTATTGAATTTTTTCAGTAATAGAAGCAAACTTCATCGTGTTTGGTTCAACATTTTCTTTAAAGAAGGCTTCCAAGGCTTCTTTGTCTTTGTGAAGCATGATTTGCCCATTGACTGGACGGTTGATTTCGTTATTTAGACGGAAGTAAGTCACATCTTCTAAGTGTTTGAGTCCCATAATTTTCCTTTTTCTAAAATGTCTTTTGCTTTTACAAAATAAACGGCTCCTACGAATGATAGGAGCGGCAACAAAGCTCTAAATACTGGTGAGATTATGATAATTTTTTAAGTTTACCAGGCTGGAAACCAGAAAATGCTTCAGTTGGTGTTTGAATAACAGGCGCTGCATTGAAACCGAGGCTTTTAACATGGTCGATGTATTCTGGTTGCTCATCAAGGTTGATTTCGCGATATTCTACATTGTTGGTATCAAGAAAACGCTTGGTCATCTTGCATTGAACACAATCGTTTTTAGAGTAAATAGTTACCATTAGATGATTCCTCTATACTTTCATTTTCTTAAATTTAAATCTGAAACTAGTATATCTAAAAGCGAATTCGATGTCAACAGTTTTGAACTAAATATTGTATGATATTTTCTTATAGCAACTATTGAGATACAATATATAGTGTGTAAAACATCGAAACAAAGAGAAATAACCACAAGGAGTCACAGCGCTTACTGTATTTTAAGCGAAGCTAGACCAAGAAGAATTCATTATAAGGAAGAAAGCCTTGAAACTATTTCGGAAAGAGAGGGAGTTGACGATTGAATCTACTATTTTAAAACAGAATTCATTTTCAAAGTCTAAAGAAATATTTTGTAAGCGGGCTATAAAATTCTTGAAAAAGATTTCAAAAAGTGATATAATATCAACTTGTAAGGGTTATCACTTTAACTCAAAAAGAATTATTTTAAAGGAGAGTCTAACTATGGCTTCTAAAGATTTCCACATTGTGGCAGAAACAGGTATTCACGCGCGTCCAGCAACATTGTTGGTACAAACAGCTAGCAAATTTGCTTCAGATATCACTCTTGAGTACAAAGGTAAATCAGTAAACCTTAAATCAATCATGGGTGTTATGAGTCTTGGTGTTGGCCAAGGTGCTGACGTTACAATCTCAGCTGAAGGTGCAGACGCGGATGATGCTATCGCTGCTATCTCAGAAACAATGGAAAAAGAAGGATTGGCATAAGAAAATGACAGAAATGCTTAAAGGAATTGCGGCATCTGATGGTGTTGCTGTTGCTAAGGCATATCTATTAGTTCAACCGGATTTGTCATTTGAGACTGTTTCAGTCGATGATACGAATGCAGAAGAGGCTCGTTTGGATGCAGCTCTTGAAGCTTCACAGAACGAGCTTTCTGTTATCCGTGAGAAAGCAGTAGATAGCCTTGGTGAGGAAGCGGCTCAAGTATTTGACGCTCACTTAATGGTACTCGCTGACCCTGAAATGGTTGGTCAAATCAAAGAAACGATCCGTACTAAGAAAGTAAATGCGGAAGCTGGTCTGAAAGAAGTTACAGACATGTTTATCGCTATTTTTGAGGGTATGGAAGACAATCCATACATGCAAGAACGTGCGGCAGATATTCGTGACGTAACGAAGCGCGTTTTGGCAAACCTTTTGGGTAAGAAATTACCAAATCCAGCTTCTATCAATGAAGAATCAGTTGTCATTGCACATGACTTGACTCCTTCTGATACAGCTCAATTAGACAAGAAATTTGTTAAAGCTTTTGTAACTAATATCGGTGGACGTACAAGCCACTCTGCAATCATGGCGCGTACGCTTGAAATCGCAGCGGTATTGGGAACAAATAATATCACTGAACTCGTTAAAGACGGCGATATCATTGCAGCAAATGGTATCACTGGTGAAGTCATCATAAACCCAACTGAAGAGCAAGCAGCAGCATTTAAGGCAGCTGGTGAAGCTTATGCGAAGCAAAAAGCTGAATGGGCTCTCTTGAAAGATGCTCAAACAGTGACTGCCGATGGCAAACACTTTGAACTCGCTGCTAACATTGGTACACCAAAAGACGTTGAAGGTGTCAATGCAAATGGTGCTGAAGCCGTAGGTCTTTACCGTACAGAATTCCTTTACATGGATTCACAAGACTTCCCAACAGAAGACGAGCAGTACGAAGCATACAAGGCTGTACTTGAAGGAATGAATGGTAAACCTGTTGTCGTTCGTACAATGGATATCGGTGGAGATAGGAACTTCCTTACTTCGATATGCCGCATGAAATGAACCCATTCCTTGGTTTCCGTGCATTGCGTATCTCTATCTCTGAAACTGGTGACGCTATGTTCCGTACACAAATCCGCGCCCTCTTGCGTGCTTCTGTACATGGACAATTGCGTATCATGTTCCCGATGGTTGCTCTCTTGACAGAATTCCGTAAAGCTAAAGCAGTTTACGAAGAAGAAAAAGCGAAATTGCAAGCTGAAGGAGTTGCTGTAGCGGACAATATCCAAGTGGGTATCATGATTGAAATTCCAGCAGCAGCAATGCTAGCTGATCAATTTGCGAAAGAAGTTGATTTCTTCTCTATCGGTACCAACGACTTGATCCAATACACAATGGCTGCTGACCGCATGAACGAACAAGTTTCATACCTCTACCAACCATATAACCCATCAATTCTTCGCTTGATCAACAACGTTATCAAGGCAGCTCACGCTGAAGGCAAATGGGCAGGTATGTGTGGAGAAATGGCCGGTGACCAAACAGCTGTGCCGCTTCTTGTCGGAATGGGCTTGGATGAATTCTCTATGAGTGCCACTTCTGTCCTTCGGACTCGTAGCCTTATGAAGAAATTGGATACGAAGAAGATGGAAGAACTTGCACAACGCGCATTGACTGAATGTGCAACGATGGAAGAAGTTCTTGAACTTGAAAAAGAATATCTTGACTTCGATTAATCTGAAAATTAAGATCAGGAAATTTTCCTGGTCTTTTTTAGTTTTTTCAGCGTCATAGTAGACTTAGTGTAGAAAGTGAGAATTGATAAAAAAGAGAGAAATATAGAAAGTTCATATGAACAAAAGAAGATGATTTATGAAATTTGTGAAAAATTTCTTTAAATTTATAAAATTTAGTTGAAATTTTCAGAAAATTTGATAAAATGATACTTAATAACATTTTGGAGGGGACACGTGACACAATATAAGAACTATATAAATGGAGAGTGGAGAGCTTCTGAAAATGAAATCACCATCTCATCTCCTATCAATAATGAGATTCTAGGAACTGTTCCTGCCATGAGTCAGGCAGAGGTTGATTATGCGATGGCGAGCGCTCGTGCGGCTTTGCCAGCTTGGCGCGCTCTTTCAGCAGTCGAACGTGCAGCTTATCTGCATAAGGCCGCGGATATTTTGGAGCGCGATCAGGAGAAGATTGGCGAAATTCTTGCAAAAGAAGTTGCCAAGGGTATTAAAGCGGCGATTGGAGAAGTTGTTCGGACAGCAGACTTGATTCGCTATGCGGCTGAAGAGGGCATTCGTATTCACGGTCAGGTTATGGAAGGCGGCGGCTTTGAAGCTGCCAGCAAGAAAAAATTGGCTATGGTTCGTCGTGAGCCTGTAGGAGTTGTCTTGGCTATTGCGCCATTTAACTACCCAGTCAACCTGTCTGGTTCTAAGATTGCTCCTGCCCTTATCGGCGGAAATGTTGTGATGTTTAAGCCACCTACACAAGGTTCAATTTCTGGTCTGCTCTTGGCTCAGGCTTTTTCTGAGGCTGGTCTGCCTGCTGGTGTTTTCAATACTATCACTGGCCGCGGTTCAGAAATCGGGGACTACATCATTGAGCATAAGGAAGTGAACTACATTAACTTTACCGGCTCCACTCCAATCGGTGAACGCATCGGTAAGTTGGCTGGTATGCGTCCCATTATGTTAGAATTGGGTGGTAAGGATGCTGCAGTCGTGCTGGAAGATGCCGACTTGGAGCATGCAGCTAAGCAGATTGTTGGCGGGGCATACAGTTACTCCGGTCAGCGCTGTACGGCTATTAAACGTGTCATTGTCATGGAGAGCGTAGCAGATAAATTAGCGGCGCTGATTAAGGCAGAGGTAGAGAAACTAACGGTTGGTGATCCCTTTGATAATGCGGATATTACACCAGTCATTGATCATGCATCAGCAGATTTCATCTGGGGCTTGATTGAAGATGCTCAAGAAAAGGGAGCGTCAGCCTTGACAGAAATCAAACGTGAAGCAAATCTCATCTGGCCTGCCTTGTTTGACCATGTGACACTAGATATGAAATTAGCTTGGGAAGAGCCATTTGGTCCTGTTCTTCCGATTATTCGTGTGACTTCCGTTGAAGAGGCTATCCAGATCTGTAACCAGTCAGAATTTGGTCTTCAATCTTCAGTCTTTACAAATGATTTCCCGAAAGCATTTGAAATTGCTGAGAAACTGGAAGTGAGTACTGTACACATCAATAATAAGACCCAACGTGGTCCAGATAACTTCCCATTCCTTGGTGTTAAGGGATCTGGAGCCGGAGTGCAAGGGATTCGTTACAGTATCGAAGCGATGACACAAGTGAAATCCATCGTGTTTGATGTGAAATAATGAGAAAGGCGGCTTTGTGCGGCCTTTTTTCTTACCTTTATGAACTTGTAATTCTAACAAGTGTTCGAACAATATAAAAATAAGTAGGCGTTCATATTTTTGATTGCTTATCATTTTAAAATGTAAATTTACATATTGGTCTAGATAAATTATTTTAGGAATCCTAGTACAGGGATTGATTTTTAAGTACAGATATTAGCCTCAAACTCTTTGAAATCAGTATTTTATCAGATATTTTCCACAAAAACCTTGATATAGCAACTCATTCTTGTAAAGAAATTGGGCTTTTGAAATTTTTGAGATAGTTTTTGGAAATTTACTTGAAAAATATAAGAAAATGGGGTAAAATAGAAACATAGAAAACGCTTACAAATAGAAAGGTGACTAAATGGACAAAAAAGAAGCATTAAGAACCTTTACAACAGGTGAAAACTTTCATTTGCAGCATTATTTGGGAGTGCATCAGGATGTGGTGAATGGCAAGGCTGGCTACACTTTTAGAGTTTGGGCTCCAAATGCGCAGAATGTGCATCTGATTGGAGATTTCACCAATTGGTATGGAGAGCAGATTCCTATGACTCGCAATGAAGGCGGTGTCTGGGAAGTCTTCACGGATTTGCCTAAGGAAGGAGATATTTACAAGTACAATATTAAACGCAGTAGCGGTCAGGAAATCTTGAAAATTGATCCGCTGGCTATCTATTTGGAAGAGCGCCCAGGTACGGGAGCTATTGTTCGGACTATTCCAGAGAAGAAGTGGCAAGATGGGCTTTGGCTGGCTCGGAGAAAGCGTTGGGGCTTTTTTTCAAGACCGGTCAATATTTATGAAGTGCATGCTGGATCTTGGAAACGCAATCCTGACGGCAGTCCATATTCTATGGCTCAGCTTAAGGAGGAGTTGATTCCTTATCTGGTCGAAATGAACTACACGCATGTTGAGTTCATGCCGCTCATGGCCCATCCTTTGGGACTCAGCTGGGGCTACCAGCTCATGGGTTACTTTGCTTTTGAACATACTTATGGAACGCCAGAGGAATTTCAGGACTTTGTCGAAGAATGTCACTTGAATAATATCGGTGTCATTGTGGACTGGGTTCCAGGTCACTTTACCATCAATGACGATGCCTTGGCCTACTATGATGGAACACCAACCTTTGAGTACCAGGATCATGACCGAGCTCACAACTATGGTTGGGGTGCCTTGAATTTTGACCTAGGAAAAAATGAAGTGCAATCTTTCTTGATTTCTAGTATCAAGTTCTGGATTGATTTCTACCATCTAGATGGGGTTCGTGTGGATGCAGTTAGCAACATGCTCTATCTAGACTATGATAGTGGTCCTTGGCAGCCAAACAAGGATGGCGGTAATCGTAACTATGAAGGCTACTATTTCTTGCAACGTTTGAATACAGTCATCAAGCTAGCTCATCCAGATGTCATGATGATTGCTGAAGAGAGCTCGTCCGAAACCAAGATTACGGGCATGAGAGAGATGGGCGGTTTGGGCTTTGACTTCAAGTGGAATATGGGCTGGATGAACGATATTCTGCGTTTCTATGAAGAAGACCCGATTTACCGCAAGTACGACTTTAATCTGGTGACCTTCAGCTTTATGTATGCTTTCTGAAAATTTCCTCTTGCCTTTCTCTCACGACGAAGTCGTTCACGGCAAGAAGAGCATGATGCATAAGATGTGGGGTGACCGCTACAATCAATTTGCTGGTCTCCGCAACCTCTTGACCTATCAAATCTGCCATCCAGGCAAGAAATTGCTCTTTATGGGTTCAGAATTTGGTCAATTCCTAGAGTGGAAGTCAGAAGAGCAGCTGGAATGGTCAAATCTGGACGATCATATGAATAAGCAGATGCAAACCTTCACTTCTGCCCTCAACGCCTTTATCGAGATAATCGTCCGCTTTGGGAGATTGATCTTAGCTACGATGGCATCGAAATCATCGATGCCGACAATACCGATCAGAGCGTCCTTTCCTTTATTCGTAAGACGGAAAAAGGAGATATGTTAGTCTGTGTATTCAATATGGTGCCAGTAGAGCGCAAAAACTTTACCATTGGTGTGCCAGTGGCAGCCGTTTATGAAGAAGTATGGAATACTGAATTAGAGAAATGGGGAGGTGTTTGGAAAGAACACAACGAAACAGTTCAGTCTCAAGAGGGACTATGGAAAGATTATCCGCAGACCTTGACCTTTACGCTACCAGCTTTGGGAGCAAGTATTTGGAAAATCAAGCGTCGTGTGAATGTTCGTAAAAATGCTAAAAAAGATTCCACAAAGGAGTAGGATATGAAGAATGAAATGCTAGCTTTGATTCTTGCCGGTGGGCAAGGAACTCGTCTTGGAAAGCTCACACAAAGTATTGCAAAACCAGCAGTACAGTTTGGTGGTCGTTATCGTATTATTGATTTCGCGTTGTCGAACTGTTCCAACTCTGGGATTAACAATGTCGGTGTGATTACACAATACCAACCACTTGCTTTGAACAGTCACATCGGGAACGGTTCAAGCTGGGGCTTGGATGGTATCAATACAGGTGTATCCATTCTTCAGCCTTACTCTGCCAGTGAAGGAAATCGTTGGTTTGAGGGAACAAGCCACGCTATTTCCAAAATATTGACTATATCGACAGCATCAATCCTGAATATGTTTTAATCCTATCTGGTGACCATATCTACAAGATGGACTACGATGATATGCTCCAATCCCACAAGGATAACAGCGCTAGTTTGACGGTTGCAGTCTTGGATGTGCCTCTCAAGGAGGCTAGCCGTTTTGGTATCATGAATACCGACGCTAACAATCGGATCGTTGAATTTGAAGAAAAACCAGAAAATCCTAAATCTACCAAGGCTTCTATGGGAATCTATATCTTTGACTGGCAACGTCTCCGCAATATGCTGATTGCTGCTGAAAAGAGCAATGTAGATATGTCCGACTTTGGTAAGAATGTTATCCCTAACTATCTTGAATCTGGCGAAAGTGTTTATGCTTACGAATTTAACGGCTACTGGAAAGACGTTGGTACGATTGAGTCACTTTGGGAAGCTAATATGGAATACATTAGTCCAGAAAATGCTTTAGACAGTCGTGATCGTCAGTGGAAAATTTACTCACGTAACTTGATTTCACCACCAAACTACCTTGGTGCAAATGCTCATGTTGAAGATTCTTTGGTGGTTGATGGCTGTCTTGTGGATGGAACTGTTAAGCATTCTATTCTTTCAACAGGCGCTCAAGTTCGTGAGGGTGCAGAAGTTATTGATTCTGTCATTATGAGTGGCGCTATTATTGGCCAAGGAGCTAAGATTAAACGTGCGATCATTGGTGAGGGCGCTGTTATTTCTGATGGTGTAGAGATTGACGGAACAGATGAAGTGCAAGTAGTCGGATATAATGAAAAAGTGGGGGTACCAACAGATGAAGATTGATAAATATTCAGCGATTTAGGAAATACGGTCGGTTTCCACGACATGTCAACCTTGACAGAACATCGTCCAGTTGCCAGTTTGCCATTTGGTGGGAAATACCGCTTGATTGACTTCCCACTTTCTAGTCTTGCTAATGCTGGTGTTCGTAGCGTCTTTGGTATCTTCCAACAAGACAATATCAGCTCTGTCTTTGACCATATTCGTTCAGGTCGTGAGTGGGGCTTGTCCACACTTTTGAGCCACTACTATCTAGGAATTTACAATACCCGTGTAGAAAGTAGCACAGTTGGTAAGGAATATTATGAACAGTTACTGACTTATCTGAAGCGCTCAGGCTCTAACCAAACTGTAGCCCTAAACTGTGATGTGTTGATTAACATTGACCTTAATCAGGTCTTCCACTTACATAACACGACCCAGCAACCGATGACGGTGGTTTACAAGAAATTGCCATCTAAAGATATTTCAGATGTGAATGCAGTTCTGCAAGTCAGTGAAACAGACCATGTCCTAGGACATAAACTGCATAGTGATAGAGACGAGGGCGAGCTCTTCAATATGTCTACAGATATTTTTGTAGTAGATACGCCGTGGTTGATTGAAAAATTGGAAGAAGAAGCGCAAAAAGAATTCCCACAAAAACTGCGCTATGTTCTTCGGGACTTGGCAGCTGAAGTTGGAGCTTTTGCTTATGAGTATACAGGCTATTTGGCAAATATTTACTCTGTTGAATCATACTATAAGGCCAATAAAGATATGCTTGATCGGCAGAAATTCTACTCCCTCTTCTCACCAAATCAAAAGATTTATACAAAGGTGAAAAACGAAGAGCCGACTTACTATGCAACAGGATCGAAGGTAAATCGCTCTCAGTTTGCCTCAGGTAGTATTGTAGAAGGTGAAGTTGTAAATTCTGTTATTTCGCGGAATACAAGAATTTTAGCAGGTAGCAGTGTCAAAGATAGTCTCCTCTTCCCACGCGTTGTCGTTGGAAAAAATGCAGTGGTAGAATATACAATTGTGGACAAGGGCGTTGAGATTGCTGAAGGAGTTGTCGTTCGAGGGACAGCTGAACATCCAGTTGTACTGAAGAAGGGTCAAAAAGTTACAGAGGACATCGTTTCATGAAAATTTTATTTGTAGCAGCAGAGGGAGCACCTTTTTCCAAGACGGGTGGTTTGGGAGACGTTATCGGCGCCCTTCCCAAATCCTTGGTCAAAGCTGGACATGAAGTTGGGGTTATTCTGCCATACTATGACATGACGGATGCTAAATTTGGTGATCAAGTTGAAGACCTCTTTTCCTTTGAAGTCAGTGTCGGCTGGCGTCGGGAGTATGTCGGTGTCAAAAAGATTGAGTTGGAAGGTGTCAGCTTCTACTTTATCGATAATCAGCATTATTTCTTCCGTGGGCATGTCTATGGTGATTTTGATGACGGTGAACGTTTTGCCTACTTCCAATTAGCAGCAATCGAACTGATGGAGCGCATTGACTTTATTCCAGATGTTCTCCATGCGCACGATTACCATACAGCTATGATTCCTTTCTTGGTAAAGGAAAAATATCGCTGGATTCAGGCCTATAATAACATCAAGACAGTGCTGACGATTCACAACTTAGAGTTTCAGGGACAATTTCCGGATAGTATGCTTTGGGAACTCTTTGGTGTCGGCTATGAACGTTATGCGGATGGCACTCTCCGTTGGAATGACTGCCTCAACTGGATGAAAGCGGGCATTCTCTATGCGGATCGCGTGACAACTGTTTCACCGAGCTATGCCAACGAAATTCGGACAGCTGAGTTTGGCTGCGGTCTGGATCAGATTCTTCGGATGGAGTCAGGCAAGCTGGTCGGTATTGTCAATGGTATCGATACAGATATCTACAATCCAGAAACAGATAAATTGCTGGCTTATCACTTTAATAAAAATGATTTGACTGGGAAATTAGAAAACAAACGAGCTCTTCAAGCTAAAGTAGGCTTGCCGGTGCGGGATGATGTTCCTGTCGTTGGTATCGTCTCTCGATTGACACGTCAAAAAGGTTTTGATTTGGTGGTGGAAGAGCTACATAATCTGCTTCAGGAAGATGTGCAAATTGTGCTACTTGGAACAGGTGACCCTGCATTTGAACGGGCCTTCGCTTGGTTTGGCCAGGCTTATCCTGAGAAACTATCTGCTAACATCCTTTTTGATGTTACTTTGGCTCAGGAAATCTATGCGGCTAGTGATATTTTCCTTATGCCGAGCCGCTTTGAACCTTGCGGTCTGTCGCAGATGATGTCCATGCGTTACGGTACACTGCCACTGGTTCACGAGGTTGGTGGTCTCCGGGATACAGTTGAACCTTTCAACGTCTATAGTGGACGGGGAACAGGCTTTAGCTTCAATAACTTCTCTGGTTATTGGCTAACATGGACTTTCAAAGAAGCCCTCAATCTTTACTGGCATGACCAAGAAGCTTGGCGTAGTCTGCAAACTCAGGCTATGGAAAGAGATTTCTCTTGGGATACAGCTAGTCGAGCATACAGTGATTTATATGAGTCACTACTCTAGTATATTGCAATAGAACAGCAATCCTCTCTTGTTTCTGACAAGAGAGGATTTGTCGGGTAAGTGGTCTTTCTCATGTTGACATCTTATCCAGACGGATGCTTTCCCTAAAAGAAAGGAAGTTGATTGGTAAAAATGGAATTAAATAAAGAACAGTTTATCCGAGATTTCAAGGATACTTTGCACGAACGACAGCTGATTAAGATTGCGGATGCTACGCCTGCCGAGCTTTTTCAAGCCCTCGCTAGTTCTATTCGTAAATATATCACGCCACTGTGGCTGGAGCGCCGCAATAAACTCGTGGAACAGCAGCAAAAAACAGCCTATTATTTCTCAATTGAGTTTCTACCGGGACGTATGCTGGAAACTAACCTACTCAATTTAGGCATTCTCGATACAGTCAAGGAAAGCTTTGCTGAGCTCGGAGTTGACTTTGAGGATGTAAAAAATGCTGAGCACGATATGGCTTTGGGAAATGGGGGCCTTGGTCGTTTGGCAGCAGCCTTCATGGACTCGCTAGCTACAACGGGCTATCCAGGTTTTGGAAATGGGATTCGCTATCGCTACGGTCTTTTCAAGCAGAGAATCGTAGATGGCTATCAGGTGGAAATTCCAGACGATTGGTTTGGCAGTCTGGGCAATGTCTGGGAAACCCGTAAGGATCACGGCATTGTGGGTGTTAAAATCTTTGGTAATGTCTACTTGCGTGCCAATGAAGAAGGCCGCATTGTACCGGTTTATGAGAATTCTAAAACTTTGCGTGCTGTGCCTTATGACGTGCCTCAGATTGGCTTTGGCAATGACAATATCAACAATCTCCGTCTATGGGATGTTGAAATTCCAGAAGAATATGAATTGGACTATCCAACTATTGAAGCCCGTCGGCGGGTGCAGGACATCACTGCCATTCTCTATCCAGACGATTCTAGTTACAAAGGAAAAGAACTGCGCCTGATTCAGGAATACTTCATGACCAGCGCAGGGCTGCAAACCATTATCAAATCTTATCTCAAGCAAGGTCGTCCGCTCAAGGATATTCATGAGAAGGTTTCCGTCCATATCAACGATACCCACCCAGCAGTTGCGCCAGCTGAGTTTATGCGTCTTTTGCTAGATGACTATGGTCTTGAGTGGGCAGATGCTTGGAATGCTACAGTGAAGACCATGAGCTACACCAACCATACTATTTGTCAGAAGCCTTGGAAAAATGGGATGCAGAGCTTTTTAAGAATGTCCTGCCGCGGGTTTATCAGATTATCCTAGAAATCGACAACCGATATGTGGCTGAAATGGCTGGACGTGGCCTTGATCCGAAGGTCATCGAAAACACTCGGATTGTCAAGGACAATCAAGTCCACATGGCCCACTTGGCTATCATCGGTGGGCATTCAATCAATGGGGTTGCCAAACTCCACACAGAACTGCTCAAAGAAGACACCTTGCGTGATTTCTACAGTATTTACCCAGAGAAGTTTAACAACAAGACCAATGGGATTATCCAGCGCCGCTGGCTGCAGATTGCGGATGAACCTTTATCGACTGAGATTGATAAGTTAATTGGTAAGGGCTGGAGAAGTGATATCCATGAGCTGCGTAAGCTTTGGAATTCAAGGACAATCAGCAAGTGCTGGGCGATTTCTATCGGGTTAAGCAAGAAGCCAAGGCTCGTCTGGCTGACTTCATCAAGGAATCAACAGGAGTAGAAGTCTCTACAGAAGCTATCTTTGATGTGCAGGTCAAACGCCTCCACGCTTATAAGCGTCAGCTGCTCAACCTGCTTCATATCATCAAGCTCTACTGGGATCTCAAGGACAATCCAGATAAGGATATGGTGCCGCGCGTCTTTATTTTTGGTGCCAAGGCTGCTCCGGGCTACCATTTTGCCAAGTCGGTTATCAAGCTGATTAATGAAGTGGCCAATCTGGTCAACAAGGATGAAAGCCTGCAAGGCAAGCTCAAGGTTGTTTTCCTAGAAAACTATCGTGTTAGCCTGGCTGAGCTCATCATTCCAGCAGCGGATGTATCGGAGCAGATTTCTCTGGCTTCCCAAGGAGGCTTCTGGCACTTCCAACATGAAGTTCATGATGACAGGTGCCATTACTCTAGCTACACTGGACGGAGCCAATATCGAAATCAAGGATGAAGTCGGTGACGACAACATTGTCATCTTCGGGATGGACAAGGACCAAGTTTACGAGCACTATGCCCGCCATGATTACTACTCACGCGGAGTCTATGAAAGCAATCCAGACATTCGCCGAGTGGTCGACACCTTTGTCAATGGCACCATTCCAAATGTTCGTGAAGAAGGATCTGAAATCTACGAAGCCCTTATCACCCATAATGACGAATACTTCCTCTTGGAAGACTTCCATGCCTATGTAGAAGCTCAGGAGAAGATTGATGCCCTCTATCGTGACAAAGAAAAATGGGCCCGCATGAGCTTGATCAATATCGCTACATCTGACAAGTTCACCTCAGATGATACCATTGAGCAATATGCCAAGGAAATCTGGAATCTGGAGAAATAAACCTCTTCAGAAAACATGAACACTAAGAGATTGGGACCAAAGTCTCAGTCTCTTTTGCTATCTATCTACCATCTTGTCTAGAAATATGCTATAGTAGAGAAAGTATGAGAATTCGACTTTTTGAAAAGCAGGGAAAGCAAGTATGAAAGACTATGAGATTTTTATCAACAATTAACGGCTCCCTTTCGCAGTTGTCCTAGGATAGTGAAAGGAATGACCTATTTTAATAGGGGGATGACTGTTTTTATGCCGCTGGTGTATGGATTGGTCTTGATTGATGCCTTTCTGACAGAAGGTTGGAAAGGGCTGCTTGATTTTTTTCTCCTTCCAGCTATCGGATTTGGTCTCTTGTCAGCTATTCGTAAACGACTGAATCAAGCACGCCCTTACGAGAAATGGGCTATTCAACCCTTGCTGGCCAAGGATACATCAGGCAAGTCCATGCCCAGCCGCCATGTCTTTTCGGCGACAGTGATTTCTATGTGCCTGCTCTACTTTTTCTGGCTGCCGGGGCTTATCTGCCTCTTGCTTTCAGCAGGGCTGGCTCTAGTGCGTGTGATTGGCGGAGTGCACTATCCAAAGGATGTAGTGATAGGATACCTTTGCGGAATTTGCTGGGGAGCTTTAATCTTTTTATTATAAATGTCTGGCGAGAGCCAGATTTTTCTTTGTAAAGTAAGTTGAGGAGTAGACAAAGTGCCCGAGTCTATATTATAATGTAAGCAGTACCAAACTTTCATCTCCAAGGAATATGGGATTTTGGAAGATGAAAAATATGTAAGGAGACTATTATGTCAGAACCGTTATTTCTAGAGTCTGTGATGCAGGAGAAAATTTGGGGCGGCACTAAGCTGCGTGATGTTTTTGACTATGAAATCCCCAGCGACCATGTGGGCGAGTATTGGGCAATTTCGGCTCATCCGAATGGTGTTTCAACCGTCAAGAATGGCCGTTTTGCTGGTCAGAATCTAGATGCGCTCTATACTGAACACCGTGAGCTTTTTGGCAATCGTCCAGAGCCTGTCTTTCCACTTCTGACGAAGATTTTGGATGCCAATGACTGGCTCAGCGTTCAGGTCCATCCAGATGATGCCTATGGATTAGAGCACGAAGGAGAGCTTGGCAAGACAGAATGCTGGTATGTTATCGCTGCAGACGAAGGGGCAGAGATTATCTACGGTCATAATGCCCAGAGCAAGGAAGAGTTGCGCCAGCAGATTGAGAGCAAGGACTGGGACCATCTTCTGACCAAAATTCCAGTCAAGGCTGGTGACTTCTTCTATGTACCAAGTGGCACCATGCATGCCATTGGTTCAGGCATTCTGATTTAGAAACTCAGCAGTCTAGCGATACTACTTATCGGGTCTATGACTTTGATCGTAAGGACGATGCTGGCAATCTTCGTGAGTTGCATTTGGAGCAATCGATTGATGTTTTGACTATCGGCGAGCCTGCTAATAGCCGTCCCGTTACTATTCAGGCAGACGATTTGACCTCTACTCTTTTGGTGGCTAATGACTTCTTTGCTGTTTACAAGTGGGACATTGCTGGTTCTGTTGAATTTAAAAAGACAGTAGATTACAGCTTGTTCAGTGTCTTGGAAGGTGCTGGTGAGTTGACAGTGGATGGACTAGTGTATCCTATCGAAAAAGGCTCTCATTTCATCCTACCGAGCGATGTTACAGAATGGACCTTGTCTGGCGACTTGCAACTAATTGTCAGCCATCCATAGTGAAAAAACAAATGAGATTGGGACAGAAATCGGTAATTCGTTAGAATTCGATTTCGTCGTCCCACCTCCGCACAGTTGAGTAGGGCTGTAAAAGCTGATGAAATCAGCGTAGTAGAGCCCACTCAACCACTGCGTCTTGCTCGACAATCCAAAGACAATTGAGAGGCTAGGACTTTTGTCCCAGCCTCATTTTTCTTTATTTTCGCAGAATGAATAGAGAAAACAGGACTTTAACTTCAATCAGTGAAAAAGTCCGATAAATGAGGCATTCCATCATGGTTGCTTGAAGAATTTTTTTTTGAAAAATGGTACAATGAAATGGAATATCTAAAGGAGTCGAATATGGAACACAAAGAAAAAGATTTTAGTTTGTCCTGGTTTTTTAGATGGTTCTTGGATAATAAGGCCATTACCGTATTTTTGGTGACCTTACTCATCGGTTTGAACATTTTTATTCTTAGCAAAATTAGTTTTATTTTTACACCAGTGATTGAGTTTATTGGTGTCATCATGTTGCCAGTGATTTTGGCTGGGCTGCTTTACTATCTGCTCAATCCCATTGTCGACTGGATGGAAAAGCGCAAGATTAACCGTGTGGCTGGGATTACAATTGTCTTTGTCTTGATTGGTGTTTTGATTGTGTGGGGCTTGGCGGTCGCTATTCCTAACTTACAGCATCAGATAGTGAGTTTTTCAAAAAATGTTCCTGCCTATCTCAAGCAAGCCAATAAAATGATTGATGATGTTTTGACCAATCATATTTCAGATGATTTGAAGCCACAAATCGAGCAAGTTACGAATAAGCTATCGACCCAGATTACTTCATGGGCCAGCAATTTTTCATCTAAGGCAGTCAATTGGGCTAGCAATTTGATTAGTACAGCTTCACAAATCATTGTGGCTATTATCATCATGCCTTTTATTCTTTTCTATTTGCTGCGCGACGGGAAAAATCTCAAAGGCTATGTGGTTCAGTTCTTGCCAACGAAATTCCGCGAGTCATTTGGTCAGGTCATGACAGATGTCAATACCCAGTTGGCAAATTATGTTCGTGGTCAGGTGACTGTAGCAATCATTGTGGCTCTTATGTTTATGATCTTTTTCAAGATTATTGGTTTGCGTTACGGTGTGACTCTAGCGGTTGTGGCAGGAGTTTTGAACTTGGTGCCTTATTTGGGAAGCTTCCTTGCTATGTTGCCAGCCTTGGTTCTTGGATTGATTGCTGGTCCGATCATGCTGTTGAAAGTTATTATCGTCTTTATTGTGGAGCAGACTATTGAGGGGCGCTTCGTGTCTCCGCTGATTTGGGAAGTCAATTAAGCATCCATCCGATTACGATTTTATTTGTTTTGCTGACTTCAGGAACCATGTTTGGTATTTGGGGCGTCTTGCTGGGAATTCCAGCTTATGCGTCAGCCAAGGTTGCCATCACAGCACTCTTTAAGTGGTACAAGAAGGTTAGCGGTTTGTATGAAGAAAGTGTTCAAGAATTAGGAGAAGGCAGTGAATAAGAGTGAACAAATGTTAACAGCCCTGCAAAATCAAGATTTAGCGCAGGCTGAAAAGTATTTTGAAGAGGCTTTAAGCCAAGATACCGATCAAGAGTTGTTAGAATTAGCCGATTACTTAGAAAGTATCGGCTTTTTCCCTCAAGCCAAGCGAATTTATGAAAAATTGGCTCCGCTTTTCCCCGAGTCCTATATCAGTCTGGCAACGATTGCTGCTGACGATGGTGATTTGGAGGACGCCTATACTTATTTAGAGGAAATTGACCCTGAAAGTGAATGGTATGTGGCCGCTCTCTTGGCCAAGGCTGACCTCTATCAGCTAGAGGGATTGCCAGATGTGGCACGGGAGAAATTGCTGGAAGCTGCCAAACTGTCGGACGACCCTTTGGTGACTTTTGGTTTAGCAGAAATTGAGTTTGAATTGGAAAATTTTGCCCAGGCCATCAAGGAATATGCCCAGCTAGATAATCGGTCTATCTATGAGCAGACAGGCGTATCTACCTATCAGCGTATCGGCCTTTGCTATGCCAGTCTGGGGAAAATCGAAGCAGCCATTGAATTTTTGGAAAAGGCCGTGGAGCTGGAGTACGATGAAGAGACGGTCTATGAATTGGCAGCTATCTTATATGAGCAAGAGGAGTACCAAAAAGCTAATCTGTACTTCAAGCAGCTGGATACGATTTCGCCAGATTTTGAAGGCTATGAGTATGCCTACGCGCAGTCTCTCCATGCGGAGCATAAGACGGAGGAAGCCTTGGAAATGGCTGAGCAAGGCTTGACCAAGAATCCTTTCGAAACTCGCCTCTTGCTTCTGGCTTCCCAACTATCTTACGAACTGCATGATGTGGAAAAATCTGAAAACTACTTGCTAGCAGCTCAGGAAAATGCAGATGACTTAGAGGAAATTGCTCTACGCCTGACCAATCTCTATCTGGAGCAGGAACGCTACGATGAGGTCTTAGCTTTTGAGGAACAAGAGCTAGACAATGTCTTGACGCGCTGGAATCTGGCGCGTGCTTATCAAGCCTTGGAAAATCTGGAGAAAGCTGGGGAGCTGTATCAGGAACTGGCAGTTGACTTGCAGGAAAATCCTGAATTTCTGGAAGAATACGTTTATCTCTTGCGCGAATTAGGGCGTGTGGAAGAAGCAAAAATACAGGCTGGCAAATATCTGCGTTTGGTTCCAGATGACACTGCTATGGCAGATTTGTACGAAAGTTTGTAAAGTTCTCTTGAAAAATCTCTTGCCTTGCTAGTTTTCGATTATATTAGGAAGAGGCTTGTTTTTGCTGACACGATAGTTTGATTAAAGAAGGAGTAGAGATATTGTCCCAACTGAAACGAATCCAAGAAATGGAAGAGCATTTGAATAAATACGCTCAGACGCTGGCTGCAGCTCAATCAGCTTTGGCTGAGCTGGAGGCCGGTCAGAAGCATTATATCCAGCTCCGAGATTATTACACCAGCCAAGTTTCTTTGACGATTTGGAATTTTCCAATCGACCAGATTTTCCTGAGGATGTGGCCTGCGGTGTTCTGAGCGAAGATGCTGTTTATGACCTGATGGGAGAGCACTTTGAAACAGCGCTGCAGCTGCTAGACCTATCCAGTGCCATGCTGAAAGAAAGATAGAAGACTAGGAAGATTCGTGAAATAAAATGACTTCTGTTGAAAGGCTAGAGCATGGACAACGTCAACGAAAGGATCGGAATGTGGGAAATCTAAAACAAAGGCCGACCAACCGTTGACATTATTAAAGGAACACAAGATTTGCAGAAAGGCGGATTAGCATGCGCGACAATCATCTTCATACTTATTTTTCCTATGATTCTGAGGCGGATTTCTGTGACTATCTGGACCATTACGAGGGCGAGATTGTCACCACTGAGCACTATGATTTGTCCAATCCCTACCCTTACCAAGCTGCCTCGCCCCATGATGATGTGCCTGACTATGCGGCCTATTCGGCAAAAATAGCAGAGCTGAACCAGCAATATGGCAACCGCATCAAAAAGGGGATTGAAATTGGCTATTACGCTCCGCGTAAGGAAGATATTTTAGCTTTCTTAGCCGACAAGGAATACGATCTCAAGCTCCTATCTGTCCACCACAATGGCAGTTTTGACTATCTGGAAGAGCCTGTCTTGCAGCTGGACAAGATGGAGTTAATTCCCCGCTACCTGAGAGAGTTGGAAGAGGCTATCGAGGCTGTGCCAGCAGATGTCCTAGCTCACTTTGACTATGGTTTTCGCAAATTCGACCTCACCGTAGAGGAGTTAAAAACTTTGAACCGCAGCTGCGACAGCTTTTTCAAAAGATGATTGATCATGGTTTGGCTTTTGAACTTAACTGCAAGTCCATGTACCTCTATAGGCACGAGGAACTCTATCTCTACGCTCTTGGTCTTGTCAAGGAGCTTGGTGGTCAGCGCTTTTCAGTTGGCTCCGATGGTCACAAGCTGGAGCATTTTCGACTTAAGTTTGACCGTGTGGCTCAAATCCTAGCTGATGCCGGTATTGAGGAAGGTCAGTTGATTTAAGGCACCCCGTGCGTTTTTCCAATCGCCCATTAAACGATCTTTTTGAATTTCGACCAGAATATGATATACTTAATTATCTTAGAAAATACAGAAGTTTATTGATATAGGAGAAAAAATGGCAGAGCCAGTGAAATTATTTCAGTATAATACTCTAGGAGCCTTGATGGCTGGACTTTATGGTGGGAGCATGACGATTGGGGAGCTCCTGAAATACGGCGATTTGGGGATTGGTACACTGGATTCCATTGATGGGGAGCTGATTGTTCTTGATGGCAAGGCTTATCAGGCCAAGGGATCTGGCAATGTGCCTGAAGTCGTTGAAGTTTCAGATGATGTGACAGTGCCTTACGCTGCGGTTGTTCCCCACCAAGCAGAGGTCATTTTCCGCCAACGCTTCGAAATGACAGATGAAGAGCTGGAAAAGCGAATTGAATCCTATTACGATGGGGAAAATCTATTTCGCTCCATCAAGATTCATGGAGAATTTTCCCACATGCATGTGCGAATGATTCCAAAATCGACTTCAGAGAAGAAGTTTGCTGAGGTGGCCGTGAGTCAGCCAGAGTACCATGCGGACAATGTTTCTGGAACTATTGTTGGTTTTTGGACACCCGAAATTTTCCACGGTGTCAGTGTAGCCGGCTATCATCTTCATTTTATTTCGGATGACCATACCTTTGGTGGTCACGTTATGGACTTTGTCATCAAGGAAGGGATTGTGGAGCTAGGTGCTGTCGATCAGTTGGATCAACGTTTCCCAGTTCAAGACCGTAAGTTCCTTTTTGCAAAATTCAATGTCGATGAAGTAAGATCGGACATGGACAAGGTTGAGTAGTCAATTGCTGTGACAATTGTCTACTTCTGATAAAAAAAAGAGGCTAGGACTCTGCTGTCCCAACCTCTGAAAGATAACTAGATTTTTAAATTTAGTAAGTTTGAGGAGTCTTGGCTCCTCTTTTGTTTTTCAATATCCGCCAAATCGATATTTTAGAAACTGATTAGTTTACATTTTCATGCTTTTAATCTTTTCTTCATCTGGTGTGACGCGCAGGGTTTTCTGGCCTGTATAGGTGACAAATCCTGGCTTTCCACCGGTTGGTTTGTTGAGCTTCCTAGTCTCAATCATATCTACTTGGACCAGATTAGAGAGTCTGGCTTTGGAGAAGTAGGCTGCTAGCTCGGCAGCGTCTGTCTTGACTTCATCGCTGGGCTGAAGATTGCCTGTGATGACCACATGACTACCTGGAATATTCTTAGCGTGAAACCAAAGCTCGTCCTTCTTGGCCATCTTAAACGTCAGCTCATCATTTTGTAGATTGTTGCGGCCAACTAGGATAATGGTTTGGCCATCTGTTGCCAAATATTTCTCCGGTTTCTGCCTTTTCTGGATTTTCTCTCTCTGGCGTCGGCGGATAAAGCCAGTCTGGATTAGTTCCTCCCGAATTTCCGCAATTTCAGTCAGGCTGGCCTGAGCAAGGGCAGTTTCCACGCTCTCTAGGTAGAGAATCGTAGTCCGTGTCTCCTCAATCAGGCTGGTCAGGTGTTTGACGGCTTCCTTGAGCTTCTGGTAACGTTTGAAATAGCGCTGGGCATTTTGGTTGGGAGTCAGAGCCTTATCAAGTGAGATGATAATCTTCTCACCTGTGTAGTAATTGTCCAGCTCCACTTGGTCCTGATCATTGGGCACCTGATGGAGGAAGGAGGTCAAGAGTTCTCCTTTTTGGCGGAATTCTTCTGCATTCTCCGTTGCTAGGAGCTCTTCCTTTTGCTTGCCCAGTTTTTTCAGGTTCTTTTCCAACTCATTTTCTACTCGACGGATGAGTTCGCTGGCCTGCTGGTTGACCCGATCGCGCTCAGCCTTGTCCTTATAGAAAGTATCTAAAAGCTCGGATAACGTGGACATTTGGGTCTTACTGTCGGAAAATAGCAGAGCAGAGAAGGATTTTTCGGTCAGGCTAGGTTGAGTCGGACTGGCAAAAAATGCTAGAAAGTTTTTGAGCTTGTCAGCTGTCAGACGACCACTGAGCTCAGTAGCCGTATCCCGACCCAAGCCCTGAAAAATCTGCTGCAGGCGTTTGGGCTCTAAGTCTTCAGTATGTAAGATTTCAAAGAGCTTTTCATCATCCACAGTGAAAGGATTGAGACTACCTGTTTGAGGCGGTGCGACATAGGTTGAGCCCGGCAGGATAGTGCGATAGCTATTTTGCGAAAATCCGACATGTTTGATGGCTTCAATAATCTTACCGCTGGCCTTATCCAAGAGAATGATATTGCTGTGCTTGCCCATGATTTCGATAACCAGAGTCACAGCCACGCTATCTCCAATTTCGTTCTTATTGGAGACGCTGATTTCCAAAATCCGGTCATTCTCCACTTGCTGAATCGCTTCAATGACGGCGCCTTGCAGGTATTTGCGCATGACCATGATAAAGGTATTGGGAACAGCAGGATTTTCAAACGTGGTCTCAGTCAGCTGGACGCGTCCAAAGACTGAGTGGGCTGATAGGAGCAGCTTGTGGCTTTGGCGGTTGCTGCGAATCTGTAAAACCAGCTCCTGTTCAAAAGGTTGATTAATTTTTTGGATGCGGCCGCCCAGCAATTCGCGGCGGAGCTCCTCTGTCATGTGGTGTAAAAAAAATCCGTCGAAAGACATGTTTTTCTCCTTGAAAGTTGCTACAGAAGATTATAACAAAAAACCAAGCCAAAAGCTTCTAAAGTCTCATCAAAAAGAAATTTATTTTTTTCAATGATTATCGATATAAACAAAAACCCGAACATTTTATAAAAATTTTCAAAAAAGCCTTGACATCCCTTCAGGAAAAATTTACAATATAGGAAATTAGAAAAGTAGTAGATGCATTTGTTTTTAGCGAGCTTGTGGTTGGTGGAAATGAGCAGCAAATCTTTGCGAATTGGGCTAATTTATAAATATGAATTTGAAACAATAAGAATTCGGTGCGCACACCTTACAGTGCAGCTTGTTTGATGACAAGACAGAGATATGGAGAAAGACTAGTTATTTTTCCATAAATGAGGTGGCACCGCGATTTACGCCCTTACACAGAATACCTGTGTGAGGTTTTTTGTTGCTTATTATAAAAAAATAAGGAGAAATGTCCATGTTTAAACGATGGCGTCCCTAGGGATTAAATAGGAAATTATAAAACATAGAAATGGAGAAAGAACATGAAAAATAAACGTTTAATGACTATTTTAGGCCTCTTGGCTATTTTGGTAATCGGTGGGATGGCTTATTCCAGCTTGAGCGGAAAGAGCAACGGATCTAAGACTGCCGACGATAGTAAGACAGTCAAGGTTGGTGTCTTGCAGTATGTCAGCCACCCTTCGCTTGATTTGATTTACAAGGGAATTCAAGATGGTCTGGCTGAGGAAGGCTACAAGGGCGACAAGATTAAGATTGACTTTATGAATGCAGAGGGAGATCAGAGCAAAGTTTCTACTATGAGTAAGCAGCTGGTGTCCAATGACAATGATGTGCTGATTGGGATTGCCACTCCATCTGCGCAAGGACTAGCTGCAGCTACTAAGGACAAGCCTATCGTCATGGGAGCTATTACAGATCCAGTCGGAGCAAACCTAGTGAAAAATCTGGAAAAGCCAGGTGGTAATATCACAGGTGTTTCTGACCACAATCCAGCTAAGCAACAGCTAGAGTTGATTAAAAAATTGACGCCAAATGTGAAAACAATCGGTGCCCTTTATTCTAGCAGTGAAGACAACTCTAAAGCTCAGGTAGAAGAGTTTAAAAAATTGGCCGAAGAGGCAGGCTTCAAGGTAGAGGAATACTCTGTTCCTTCAACCAATGAGATTGCTTCAACCATGAATGTCATGACTGGTAAGGTTGATGCTATCTGGATTCCAATTGACAATACTATTGCGTCAGCTTTTGCGACAGTTGTGTCCAGCAATAAAGAAGCTAAGAAACCGATTTATCCAAGTGCGACGGCTATGGTAGAAGAAGGCGGTCTTGCCTCTGTCGTTGTAGACCAATATGACCTCGGTGTTGCGACAGGTAAAATGGCTGCTAAAGTCCTTAAAGGTGCCAAACCTGCTGACACTGCAGTAGATATTTTTGATAAAGGTAAATCTGTTATCAATACTAAAAATGCCAAAGAACTCGGTATCACTGTACCAGAAGATGCTCTCAAAGAAGCAGGACAAGTGATTAAATAGAAAGAAAGGGAGTCTGTTGTTTGACAGGCTTCTTTTTCTTCTTGTAAATTCTTTAACTGAGCTTGCGAAATGTTTAGAAATCTGTTAGAATGAATTATAATTGAATAGCAATCCGCAAGACCAGTAACCTAGGGGAAGTTTGACAGGGAGGGGAGCCAGCGACTGAGAGCTCTCTAGATGAAAGCTAGGCGAATTCACTTGCTTTAGGATTGGTAATTAAGGTCTGGCTTGCCAGATAAAAAACGGATGGTACCGCGTGTCAACGCTCCGCTTCGGTGTGAGTGAGACCGCGGTTTTTATTTTTGGAGGAACTATGTCAACAATTGAAGAACAATTGCAGAGTCTGCGTGAGGAAACTTTAGCCCAATTGCAGACCATTACTCTGGAAAATGCTAAGGATATGCAGGAGCTGAAAGTATCTGTCCTAGGGAAAAAAGGAAGTCTGACTGAGATTCTCAAAGGGATGAAGGATGTTTCCGCTGAGATGCGTCCTATTATCGGGAAGTACGTCAATGAGGCACGAGATGTGCTGAATGCAGCCTTTGAAGAAGCAGCTCAAATCTTGGAAGAACAGAAAGTCGCAGCCCAGCTGGCCAATGACGCCTTGGATGTGACCCTACCAGGACGTAAGATTCCAGCTGGAAATCGCCATATTTTGACCCAAACGAGTGAAGAAATCGAAGATATCTTTATCGGTATGGGCTATCAGGTTGTGGATGGTTTCGAAGTTGAGTCAGACTACTACAACTTTGAGCGGATGAACCTGCCTAAAGATCACCCTGCGCGGGATATGCAGGATACCTTCTACATCACAGAAGAGATCCTCTTGCGTACTCACACATCTCCTGTCCAGGCTCGTGCGATGGACGCCCATGACTTTAGCCAAGGACCGCTCAAGATGATCTCTCCGGGACGTGTTTTCCGTCGTGATACAGACGATGCGACTCACTCTCACCAGTTTCACCAGATTGAAGGTCTGGTCGTAGGGAAAAATATCTCTATGGCTGACTTGCAAGGAACCTTGCAGCTGATTATTCAAAAAATGTTTGGTGCGGATCGTAAGATTCGTCTGCGTCCATCTTACTTCCCATTCACAGAGCCATCTGTCGAAGTGGACGTCTCTTGCTTTAAGTGTGGTGGTGCCGGCTGTAATGTCTGCAAGAAGACTGGCTGGATCGAAATCATGGGAGCCGGAATGGTGCACCCAAGTGTCTTGGAAATGAGTGGCATCGATTCAGAGAAATATTCTGGCTTTGCCTTTGGGCTTGGTCAAGAGCGGGTGGCTATGCTTCGCTACGGTATCAATGATATTCGTGGCTTTTACCAAGGCGATGTACGTTTTTCAGAGCAATTTAAGTAAGAAGTCAGTAGAATAGAACTTATTTTGAACAATCCCATCACGACAAGCCTGATTAGCAATGTTTGCGGACTTGAAATGCGTAGAAAAGGTGTTCGGTAGTTTAGTTGCCTATATGACAAATTTTAGCTGGGAATCTTGCTCTCAGCCGCTTCTGAGAAAGGAGTGCCCTATGTTAGTTAGAGTTCGGCCAGAGGATCTGGATATTTTGCGGGAGTTAGAAGTGCAGACCTACCAAGAAACTTTTGGTCCTTTCATTAAGCAGGAGGACTTGGAGCATTATTTTGCCCACGAGCTGGCGCATGAAAGGCTGGAGTGGGAGTTGGCCAATCCTGAGTCTGAGCATTATTTTGTACTGGACAAGGAAGAAAAAATCGCTGGTTTTCTCAAGTGTAACTGGGGTCAGGCTCAGACAGAGCAGGAGTTGGAAGATTCCTTTGAAATTCAACGGATTTATGTACTTGCCTCCCATCAGGGTCTCGGCTTGGGCAAGGAAATGTTTGAATTTGTCCTAGCAGAAGCTGAGAAACGTGGCTTTAGCTGGGCTTGGCTAGGCGTTTGGGAAAGAAATTTTAAGGCGCAGAACTTTTACTTTAAATATGGCTTTGAAAGGTTTAGCCAGCATGAATATATCACTGGTGATACAGTCGATATTGACTGGCTTTTAAGGAAGAAATTAAACTAAAAAGACGATAGTATCGCTACTTATTAGGCTTTTAGTGGAAACAGAAATTTATAGAGAGGAATCAAATACGACCGAAGAGATGAATGGACTGGTTTTGTCAATGAAATCAGAGTTGGTTCTGGTCGGTCGTAAAATCATACATATGTTAGTTAGTTATAAATGGTTAAAAAAACTGGTTGATTTGGATGTGACGAGCGCTGAGCTGGCTGAGAAAATGTCCACAACTGGTATTGAAGTAGAAGGAGTCAGCTCGCCAGCTGAAGGTCTTTCGAAAATTGTTGTCGGAGAAGTTCTGAGCTGCGAGGATGTACCTGAAACTCACCTGCACCACTGTCAAGTCAATGTTGGTGAAGAGGAGCCTCGCCAGATTGTCTGTGGAGCACCGAACGTTCGCGCAGGTATCAAAGTTATGGTGGCCTTGCCGGGTGCTCGCATTGCGGATAATTATAAGATTAAAAAAGGGAAAATCCGTGGCTTGGAGTCACTAGGAATGATCTGCTCTCTCGGTGAGCTGGGCATTCCGGATTCTGTCGTGCCAAAGGAATTTGCGGATGGTATCCAAATTTTGCCAGATAGTGCTGTACCAGGAGATGAGGTTTTCCCTTATCTGGACTTGGATGATGAGATTATCGAGCTTTCCATCACGCCAAACCGGGCTGATGCTCTGTCTATGCGTGGGGTGGCTCATGAAGTGGCAGCTATCTACGATAAGCCTGTTCATTTCAAAGAATTTCCTTTGACTGAAGGGGATAAAGAGGCTGCGGCTAGCTTGTCTGTTGCCATTGAGAGCGAAAAAGCACCGTTTTATGCAGCTCGTATTTTGGACAATGTGACCATTGCTCCGAGTCCTCAGTGGCTGCAAAATCTCCTCATGAACGAAGGGATTCGTCCGATTAACAACGTAGTGGACGTGACCAACTACATCTTGCTCTACTTTGGTCAGCCAATGCATGCCTTTGATCTGGATACATTTGAGGGTGACCAGATTGTCGTCCGAGAAGCGTGTGCTGGTGAGAAATTAGTGACGCTGGACGGCGAAGAGCGTGAGCTGGAAGACGTCGATTTAGTTGTCACTGTGGCAGACAAGCCAGTAGCCCTTGCAGGTGTTATGGGCGGAGCAGCCACCGAAATCTCTGGCAAGTCGACTCGTGTCGTTCTGGAAGCAGCTGTCTTTAATGGCAAGTCAATTCGTAAGACAAGCAGCCGTCTGGGCTTGCGTTCTGAGTCTTCTTCGCGCTTTGAAAAAGGGATTAACCTTGCAACAGTAACTGAAGCCCCTAGATGCTGCTGCAAGCATGATTGCTGACTTGGCAGGTGCAACTGTTCATGCCGGCATTGTCCAAGCAGGACAGTTAGATACGACTGACAAGCAGGTGTCGACTAGCCTTTCTGATGTTAACCGAGTTTTGGGAACAGATTTGACTTATGCGGATATTGAAGATATTTTCCGTCGTCTAGGTTTTGGTCTTAGCGGATCTGCGGACTCCTTCACAGTCAGCGTGCCTGCTCGTCGCTGGGATATCAGTATTCCAGCAGATCTTTACGAGGAAATTGCTCGTATTTATGGCTACGACCGCTTGCCAGTTTCCCTACCTCAAGATGCTGGAACGGCTGGCGAATTGACGGCCACTCAGAAGCTACGTCGCAAGGTTCGGACGGTGGCTGAAGGAGCAGGACTGACCGAGATTATTTCCTATGCCTTGACTACGCCAGAAAAAGCTGTCGAATTTACGCTTAATCCTACAAATCTAACGGAGCTTATGTGGCCTATGACAAGGGAGCGCAGTGTTCTCCGCCAAAATATGCTCTCAGGCATGTTGGATACTGTCAGCTACAATGTTGCTCGTAAAAATAAGGATTTGGCCCTTTATGAAATTGGGAAAATCTTTGAACAAACAGGCAATCAGAAGGAAGAATTGCCTAATGAAATCAATAGCTTTGCCTTTGCCCTAACTGGCTTGGTAAGTGAAAAAGATTTCCAAACGCCAGCGACTCCTGTGGACTTCTTCTACGCTAAGGGAGTGGTTGAAGCGCTCTTTGACCGCCTAGGATTAGCAGCTGATTATCAAGCAACTGACCAGCTCAAGAGTCTGCATCCGGGTCGGACAGCGCTGATTTCGATCAAGGGTCAGCTAGTGGGCTATGTTGGGCAGGTTCATCCAGTGACGGCCAAGGCTTATGACATCCCAGAAACCTATGTGGCTGAGCTCAATCTGACGGCTATTGAGGCGAGTCTTGAGCCAGAACAGCCTTTTGTAGAAATCACCAAATTCCCAGCTGTTACTCGCGATGTGGCCTTGTTGCTCAAAGCAGAGATCAGCCACAGACAGGTGGTTGAAGCGATTCAAGCTGCCGGAGTGAAACGTTTGACGGATATCAAGCTCTTCGATATCTTCTCAGGTGAAAAATTAGGTGTTGGCCTCAAGTCTATGGCCTACACACTGACCTTCCAAAATCCAGAAGACAGCCTAACCGATGATGAAGTGGCTAAATACATGGAAAAAATTGAAAAATCCTTGGAAGAAAATGTCGGCGCAGAAGTGCGCTAGTATATACAAAGAAAAGCAGTCCTTGAGGGCTGCTTTTATCTAATAGTAGGACTTTATAAAAAACTTGATTTATGGTATCCTAGTCTCAATAAAGATTTTACAGAAAGAATATTTTAATGGGATATAAAAGAAGTTATGCAGCTGAAATTGTAGCTATTATTATTGTTATTATTGGAACCTTCATATTCATTGGAGTAATGCAATCACCAAATAGTAGTGGTGGGAACCACAGTGATCGCTTAGAACAGCTAGAGTCTGAACGAAAAGATGCAAAGTTGAATGAAAGCCCGATGACTATTGAAAAAGCCAAAACCTTGGTTAATTCGGATTTTGCACCTGAGAATGAAACACCAGAAGAAGAGCAAAAAAGACTGCAAGCTTTTGTAGAGACCTATAATAAACAATTAGAGTCCGAACAAGCTTCTATCCGAAGAGAAAAGGAATCTGAGCAAGAAATTCTCAATCAAAATAATGAATATGTGGGTCCAATTCTAATTGGTGCAGGTATTATAGTTACTATTTTAGGTGTTTCGGCTTATAAGAAAGCTCATGAGCCTGCAGCTTTTACCATTTCTGATGATAAGATTGATGTTAAACCCTCTGTTTTCCAAGATATAAATCACATTGATTTAACAAATATTAAGCAAATCGAGTATGAAATTAGACGTGCTTATTCTAAAAATTCGAGATCAACTTATCGCATACTTTATTTTAAAGACGAAGAAGGAAAAATACTGGAAGAGATTGACTTGAATGATCTTGTTGATGCTGATTTCAATACTATTTATAAAGAAATCAGTAAGCGAGCTCCACATATTGAATGGATTTTTCCGGAATAAAAGGAAAGATTATAGGAAAAGTAAGCATGGAAAATTCAAACCAAATATCCCAATGTCAGACTCTTTGGGCTAGAAATAAATATCTGGTTCTCAGTCATTCCAGTAAGATTTATCTGGAAATCCGCCAATATCTGAAAAGTGACTCGGTGGAAGCAGCACATGTTCAAGAATTAATTGACCAGGCGATAGCCCTGCCAGAAAACCGAGGTCAGGTCTGTAATGCTTTTCAGCATGTTTGGGGCTATTTTAAGAAAAAAGCCCTCCCAGCTGAAAAAGAAAACTTTATGCTACTTTTAGAGCGATACCAAGTAGGTCAGGTGGAGCAGGAGGTTTTGGTAGAAGCTGTGAAAGATTTGCTTAGAAAGTACCCCAATCCCTATCTGCAACAGTCGACCTTGATATTTGGGGATGATGCAGAAGGCTCGTCCATCAAGGATGACTAGCTTTGATCCTCTAGAAGAAGCAATAGATTTTACATCTCCAGTCAAGTAAGGCTGGGGAATTTTTTATTTTTAGATAAAAAAATGCTATATGATTGACAAATAAAACAGACAATTGTAGAATATAATTATAAACTACAAATGTAGAAAAAGGAGGAAACACTATGACTATTTCGAAAAAAGCCTTTACTGGAATCTTATCATTAACAGTCGCAGTTTTATTGGCTGCTTGCTCAAGCAATGCTAATCAGGGAGGAAATGCTAACTCATCACAAAATACCCAAAGCCAAACATCACAGCCTGCGCAAGAACAGACTTCTTCATCCAATGCAGGCCAGACCAGCAATCTAAACGGACGCTACCAAGCAACTGACCATGATGGAGACCAGCATGTCCTAGAAATCAATGGTTCGACTGGTACTTGGACTGAGACCGAGGTCGATGGCAGTAAGGAAATCAAACAGGTACAAGTAGATGCAGCGAACCAAAGACTAATTGTCGGTGATGATGTCAAAAGTTACCGTCAAAATGGCAATCAGCTGATTGTGAACGAATTGGATGATGATCCAGATACTCTGACCTTTAGCAAGCAATAAGGCGATTTTCAATCTGCTCTGGGAAAGAGAAAGTGCAGGTCAGATAGCGGTCGAAACCTATAGAAAAGAAACGAGGCAAGATTCGGTAGATGAACTGAAGTCTTTGCTTGTTTCTTTATTTTATGAATTTCTTTCAAGGAATGTTTCTGACTTAGGGAATCGCTATACGACTTAGTGATTTTCGTGTGGATCTGGTTACCATTAGTCTCATATGTTTTTCTAGCTTGCTTCTTTATGATATAATGGTCTTCAATATCTCAAAGGAGGGTAGCCGTGTTTTTAGCTTTCAAAGAGATTGTCTATAGCCGAGGGCGTTATCGTTTAGTGGTTGCTGTGGTCTTTCTCATTACCTATATGGTTTTCTTTTTATCCAGTCTTTCCGTTGGTTTGGCTAGGCTCAATCGCTTGGCTCTCGACCAATGGCAGGCTGAGTCAATCGTCTTGTCAGAGTACGCCAATAAGAATCTGGTTTCTTCGACTCTCAAGGAAGAGGAGTACAGCCGCCTGCTTCAAGGCGACTCAATCGCTGCTTTGGGACAAACGTCAGCAGTGGCCAATTATGAAGATGGCACTGATAAAATCAATGCTCAGGTTTTTGGTCTCTCTTGGGATAGTTTTCTAGCGCCTGACATTATTGAGGGACGTCCTGCTGAGACGGCCTATGAAGTTATTGCGGATAAGCGCCTGAAGCAAAAAGGTGTGAAACTAGCGATCAACTCCAGCTCAATGGTAGTGAGCGCCTCTATCAGGTTGTTGGCTTCACAGAGGATAATAGCTTCTTTACGCAACCTGTAATTTTTATGGCTCTAGATGATTTCAGGGAATTAAAGTACGGCTCTAGTCAGGTTAAGAATATCAGCGCACTTGTGGTCAAAGATAGTCAAAAAATTGAAGAAACTGGGCTTAGTCAGCTCTCTATGAGTGATTTTATAGAAAATATCCCCGGCTATCAGCCTCAGGTTCTGACTTTTTCCTTTATGATTGGGGCTATGGTTCTGATTACCTTTTTGGTATTGGGCATTTTCATGTACATCATCACCATTCAGAAGACTCAACTTTACGGTATTATGCGCGCCCAAGGAATTGCCAGTGGGAAGATTATTGCTTCTATTTTTTGGCAGATTTTCATCCTGTCCACTCTGGGAATCAGCTTAGCTGTCTTGGCTCTTTTGGGAACCCAGCTAGTCTTGCCGGCCTCTATGCCTTTTTACAGTGACTGGCGAGCTTATGCTGGATTGATTGTTCTTATTGTTCTTATGTCCCTGGCTGGCGGACTCTTGTCCATTCGTCGGGTTCTGAAAATTGACCCTATCACAGCAATCGGAGGTGAGTAAATGCCAATCATAGAACTAAAAGGGGTTACAAAAGAATACGGTCAAGGGCATACGCTGGTTCAAGCCCTGAAACCAACTGATTTCCAACTGGAAGCTGGGCAGTTTGTAGCCATTATCGGGCCGTCAGGCTCGGGGAAAACAACCTTTCTGACCTTGCTAGGGCATTTGCAAACTCCTTCAAAAGGACAGGTTCTCCTACGTGGGAAAGATACCTCCCAGCTTAAGGAAAGGAACGGGCTGCTCTACGTTTCAATGATTTCGGCTTTATTTTGCAGGCTTCCAATCTCATTCCTTTTTTGAAAATCGAAGACCAGTTCCAGCTGATTGACCGCTTATCTAAAAAGGAAAGGACGGATCTAGACAGTCTGATTGAGTTGCTAGATTTAAAAGGAACTCTCAAGCAGTATCCGAAAGAATTGTCCGGCGGAGAACGGCAGCGGGCTGCTATCGCCAGAGCGCTTTACAATAGCCCAGATATTATCTTGGCTGATGAGCCGACAGCTAGTCTAGATACAGAGCGGGCCAAGCGCGTGGTTCATCTGCTCAAAGAAGTGACTCAAAAATTTAACAAGAGCGTGGTCATGATTACCCATGATACCCGTCTGCTGGACGAGGTTGACAAGGTTTATGAAATGCAAGACGGAGTGCTGACTCAAGTCCGATGAAGATGTAGCCAAACAAAAAATAGTTTGGGACAAGGAGAATGCCGCAATTCATGATCAAGCAAAGCATCAGCATGATTGAATAGACAAACAAACACGGTTCTGTTTTTCAAGAACCGTGTTTCGTTTTCTTCGCTTTTTGGTGATTTTCAGGATTTATTTTGGTGGTGCGGGCTTTGTGGAGGAGAACCTCCAGCCAGCTACGTTCTTGGATGCGTTCTCTGACCTGTCCATTTTTTCGACTTTCTAAGTATTCGCCCAGATCTTTTGCTTTGATAAACTCTGTGATTCCCATATTATTTTCCTAGGCAGAATTGGCTGAAGAGCTGGGTGATGAGCTCGTCTGGTGCAGCGTCACCAGTGATTTCGCCAAGGATTTCCCAAGTGCGGGTCAGATCGACTTGGAGGAGATCCACAGGCATGCCTAGTTCCAGTCCCTGATTGACGGCTTGCAGGCTTTCGACAGCCTTTTCGATGAGAGAGATGTGACGGGCATTGGACAGATAAGTGGCGTCTTGCTCGACAATTCCAGCATTCTCAAAGAAGAGCTGATTGATGCGATCCTCGATTTTATCAATATTTTGATTGTGGAGGACGGAAATCTTGATTGCATCAGTCGGCAGCTGGTCTAGTTCAATCTTCTCTTCAAGGTCAGTTTTGTTAAGTAGGACGATGCGATTGCTGTCTTGGCTAATTTCAAGCAATTGTTTGTCTTGGTCAGTTAGTTGCTCGCTGGCATTGAGAACCAAGAGAACCAAGTCGGCTTCCTGCAAGGCTTTTTTAGAGCGCTCAACGCCAATCTGCTCCACAAGGTCATCCGTTTCCCGAATCCCTGCGGTATCGATGAGCTTGAGTGGTACGCCGTTAATATTGACATACTCCTCGATCACATCACGAGTGGTTCCCTCAATATCGGTCACAATAGCCTTGTCCTCGCGCAGAAGGTTGTTAAGCAGGCTGGATTTGCCAACATTAGGGCGACCGATGATAGCGGTAGAAATACCTTCTCGCAGAATCTTGCCGCGTCGCGCAGTTTTGAGAAGATGGGTCAGAAGTTGCTCGAATTCAAGTGTTTTTTCACGAATGATTTCCGTCGTTGCTTCCTCAACATCGTCGTACTCAGGATAGTCAATATTGACCTCGACCTGAGCCAGTGTATTGAGGATTTCCTGACGGGTGCTATTGATAAGGTCGGAAAGAGAGCCGTCCAACTGCTTGACAGCATTGTTCATGGCTTTATCGGTCTTGGCCCGGATGATGTCCATGACGGCCTCAGCCTGAGTCAAATCCACGCGCCCGTTGAGAAAGGCTCGCTTGGTAAATTCTCCAGGCTCTGCCATTCTGGCCCCTTCTCGGATAGCCAGCTGTAGGATTTCATTGGTCACCGCAATCCCACCGTGGGTGTTGATCTCGATGATATCTTCACGGGTGAAAGTCTTGGGAGAACGCATGGCCCCGACCATGACCTCATCCAGAATCTCCTGGTTTTGAGGGTCGATGATATGACCATAGTTAAGTGTGTGGCTGGCCACTTTGCTTAGATCCTTGCCTTTAAAGATTTTTTGTGCAATAGCAAAGCTGTCAGTTCCGCTTAGTCTGACGATACCGATGGCTCCTTCCCCAAGAGGGGTCGAAATCGCAGCGATTGTATCAAATTCTCGTGTTATCATGTATATCCTTTCTGAAAATCTATTTTGCAAACATCTGTCCCAAAATTCACCCAAAAAGTTTTTGAGATTTGTGCATCATTTTGTCCTTACTTTGCATCAATTAATAGGTATAATAGGAAAGTGATAGTTAAATCCTTGTGTCTTAGTAAAATGCGACTGACGGCTAGAGTTCTTTCCAATATTGGTAAAAGATAAACAGCTGTCGGGTAGGAAATTTATGTTATTCTAAACCTGTTCCTATCTTGCTAGTCAGTAGGAAAGAACCGTCTTCGTTTTTTGAAAAAGTTAGGACGACGGCTTGATACTTGCTTCCTCCTGGTAAGTAGGTGATGGTTTTTAATTCAGAGCCGCTGACAGTAGAAGTAGTTTCGTCAGTTGGTTTGCCGTGGTCGCGAATGACATCGTCGTATTTTGTTCCGCCGGCACCTCTTTTCAAAATATCGCCCTCTTTGAGTGCATCAAATTCTGCTTTTGTCCATGTAAACGTCGTGCTTTCTTCTTTTTCCTTTTCTTCTTCTCTTTCTGACGAATCAATATAGGAACGATAAGAACTCGAAAGAGTATCAAACCTTTTTCCCATTTCATTGAACATACGGGAATAGAATGATAGAGTGACAAGTGCGATGATTAAGGAGAAAAAGGAAATGACAGAGCCAATTATAGCCAAAGTTTTCTGTTTCTTTTGGTTAATAATGAGACCGATAATAGCAAGGATAAGAGCAATAGTACCGATAAAAAAAGATAGATAATTGATGATTGGTATCCAGGAGCCAAGTAAAGCGATTGCTCCAAAGACAATGGCTAAAATACCTAAAACTTTATTTTCTTGCTGCATCATAACAACCTCCTCAGATTTTCTATAGCTTACTACTTGAAATATGTATTTCTTTTAGTAATTTGCCTATCTTCATTGTAGCGTAAAATAGAACTAGGAGCAAGATTTTAAGGAGATTTTCGTAAAATGAAGCACTGTTAAAATGCGATGAACCGTTTAAAGAGCTGAAAACACTTTCAAATTTCAAAGAATTGTGATATACTAAACATAGTTGATTTGAGGAGGTGCTATGGAAACTCTAAAGAAACTAGCAGGCATCAAGGCTGCTGAATTTGTCGAAGACGGGATGGTGGTCGGTCTGGGAACAGGTTCGACTGCTTACTATTTTGTCGAGGAAATTGGTCGACGTATCAAAGAGGAAGGCCTGCAGATTACTGCAGTTACGACCTCTAGCGTGACTAGCAAGCAAGCAGAAGGCTTGGGCATTCCACTGAAGTCCATTGATGAAGTGGATCAGGTCGATGTGACCGTTGATGGAGCTGATGAAGTGGATCCTCAGTTCAACGGCATCAAAGGCGGAGGCGGAGCCCTGCTGATGGAGAAAGTTGTCGCGACACCTACCAAGGACTACATCTGGGTGGTTGATGAAAGCAAATTGGTTCAAAAAAACTAGGTGCTTTCAAGCTGCCAGTCGAAGTGGTGCAATATGGTGCGGACCAAGTTTTTCCGTCGCTTTGCTGAGGCAGGCTACAAGCCAAGCTTCCGTGAAAAAAATGGCCAACGTTTTATCACGGATATGCAGAACTTCATTATTGATCTAGATTTAGGTGTAATCGAAAATCCAGTCGAATTTGGCCGAGAATTAGATCATATCGTGGGCGTTGTTGAGCACGGCCTTTTCACCCAAATGGTCAACAAGGTGATCGTCGCTGGTCAAGGTGGCGTAAACATTTTAGAAGCAAATAACTAGAAAAGAGGTTTTCATGTCAAAATTTAATCGTATTCACTTAGTCGTTATGGACTCAGTCGGAATTGGGGCGGCACCAGATGCTAACAATTTTGTTAATGCAGGGGTGCCAGATGGTGCTTCCGATACGCTGGGACATATTTCCAAAGCAGTCGGTCTAGACGTGCCAAATATGGCTAAGCTAGGTCTGGGCAATATCGAGCGTGAGCAAGCGTTAAAAACTGTACCAGCTGAGGAAAATCCAAGTGGTTACTATACTAAATTAGAAGAAGTTTCTTTAGGTAAAGACACGATGACAGGCCACTGGGAAATCATGGGTCTGAACATTACTGAGCCTTTTGATACTTTCTGGAACGGCTTCCCAGAGGAAATCTTGACTAAAATTGAAGAATTTTCTGGCCGCAAAGTTATTCGTGAGGCGAACAAACCTTATTCTGGCACGGCAGTTATTGACGACTTCGGGCCTCGTCAGATGGAAACAGGCGAATTGATCATCTATACTTCTGCTGACCCAGTGCTTCAAATTGCGGCCCACGAAGAAGTAATTCCTTTGGACGAGCTCTATCGTATCTGTGAATACGCTCGCTCAATTACCTTGGAACGCCCTGCACTTCTGGGACGGATCATCGCTCGCCCTTATGTGGGTGAGCCAGGCAACTTCACTCGTACAGCCAATCGCCATGACTATGCAGTCTCTCCATTTGAGCCAACTGTTTTGGACAAGCTCAATGAAGCTGGTATTGATACTTATTCAGTTGGTAAGATTAACGACATCTTCAACGGTGCAGGTATCAACCATGACATGGGCCACAACCAGTCCAATAATCATGGTGTAGACAATCTGATCAAGGCTATCCAGTCTGAGGATTTCAAGTATGGCTTCTCATTTACCAACTTGGTAGACTTCGATGCTCTTATGGTCACCGTCGTGATCCGCATGGCTACCGTGATTGTCTACAGGAGTTTGACGCTCGCTTGCCAGAAATCATTGAGAACATGCGGGAAGACGACTTGCTCATGATTACCGCTGATCACGGTAACGATCCGACCTATGCCGGAACGGACCATACTCGTGAGTACATTCCGCTCTTGGTTTTTGGTAAATCACTCAAGGGGAATGGTCACTTGCCTGTTGGACATTTTGCGGACATTTCAGCAACCATCTCTGACAACTTCGGTGTGGACAAGGCCATGATTGGTGAAAGCTTCTTGGACAAATTGGTATAAGCATAGAGAGCGAGGAAAATATTTTATGACAACATTATCTGAGAAAATCAAAGCAACGGCAGCCTTTTTGAAAGAAAAAGGTATGACAGAGCCTGAATTCGGCTTGATTCTGGGATCTGGTTTGGGAGAATTGGCTTCTGAAATCGAAAATGCCATTAGTCTTGACTATGCGGATATTCCAAACTGGGGCCGCTCAACTGTCGTTGGTCACGCTGGAAAATTAGTCTATGGAGATTTGGCAGGACGCAAAGTATTGGCACTGCAAGGCCGTTTCCATTTCTACGAGGGAAATCCTCTGGAAGTCGTTACTTTCCCAGTGCGCGTGATGAAGGCTCTCGGTGCGACAGGTGTCATTGTGACCAATGCTGCCGGTGGTATCGGTTATGGTCCTGGTACGCTTATGGCGATTACTGACCACATCAATATGACTGGCCAAAATCCTTTGATCGGTGAAAACTTAGATGAATTTGGCCCACGTTTCCCTGATATGTCTAAATCTTATACACCAGAATATCGTGCAACTGCTCATCAAGTCGCTGATAAGCTTGGCATTAAGCTGGATGACGGTGTATATATTGGTGTTACCGGTCCAACTTACGAAACGCCAGCAGAAATCCGCGCTTATAAGACGCTCGGAGCGGATGCAGTCGGCATGTCTACTGTTCCCGAAGTGATCGTGGCTGCCCATTCAGGCTTGAAAGTTCTCGGAATTTCATGCATTACCAATCATGCTGCCGGATTCCAAGAAGAACTCAACCACGAAGAAGTTGTAGAAGTGACTGAACGTGTCAAGGGCGACTTCAAGGGCTTGCTTAAAGCCATTCTTGCTGAATTGTAAGAAAAGAAAGAATCATAGAGAGAGGAGAGCCTGAGTTTCAAACGAACTCGGATTAACCTTTCTATGACATTTGGTAAATATTTGAACTAAGGAAAGGTAGAGCGTGTGTTTTGATTTGAACACGAGCGGAAAACTATCTTTCAAATAAACACAGAAAGGGAGGGCTAACTGTATTCGCTGAACTGAATACGGGCGGAGAACTGTGTAAAAAAGATAAACTTTCTAGCATCTGCGATGCGTCGTCAGTTTCCTATTTTTACTTGGTTCTCTGTCGCCCTTTATATCTTAATTTATGTCTATCCATATTGCTGCTAAGCAGGGTGAAATTGCTGATAAAATTCTTCTTCCGGGGGATCCTCTTCGTGCCAAGTTTATTGCGGAGAATTTTCTAGAAGATGCCGTTTGCTTTAACGAAGTGCGGAACATGTTTGGCTACACTGGTACTTACAAGGGTCAGCGGGTTTCTGTCATGGGAACGGGCATGGGAATGCCGTCTATTTCCATCTATGCGCGTGAGCTGATTGTGGACTACGGGGTGAAAAAGCTGATTCGTGTGGGAACGGCTGGCTCGCTCAATGCAGATGTCCACGTTCGTGAATTGGTTCTGGCTCAAGCGGCTGCGACCAACTCAAACATTATCCGCAATGACTGGCCTCAGTATGATTTTCCTCAGATTGCCAGCTTTGATTTACTAGATAAGGCCTATCATATTGCCAAAAATCTCGGTATGACAACCCATGTTGGGAATGTCTTGTCGTCAGATGTTTTCTATTCGAACTATTTTGAAAAAAATATCGAGCTGGGCAAATGGGGCGTGAAAGCTGTTGAAATGGAAGCTGCTGCCCTTTACTATCTGGCTGCTCAGCACCAAGTAGATGCCCTAGCTATCATGACCATTTCTGATAGCTTGGTCAATCCTGACGAAGATACGACAGCAGAGGAACGGCAAAATACCTTCACTGATATGATGAAGGTTGGTTTGGAAACCTTGATTGATTAAGCATGAATCTAGATTTAAAAGAGGAAATTCTCTTTGCGATTTCCCGTTATGACTATGCTTATGCCTATAAACTGGCGCAGAAGTTGATGGGAAGTTCCTCGATTGTAACCAGCCTATTGGCTATTCTGGCAGAGCGCAGAGAGCTCAATATTCTGCCAGCCATGGATGAAGAGTTGAAGACTGCCTTGCAGACGCAAAGCGGTTTTCAGCTTTTTTGTCATACCGATTTGGCTGATGAGCAGCTGGCCAACTATCTCTATGATTTGGAAGCCAAGTTGCGTAATGAGCAGATTATTGATTTCGTTCGAGCGGTCAGCCCAGCGATTTATCGGATTTTCATGCGCCTGATCAAGCTGGAAATCCCTAATATTGAGCACTTTATCCATAATTCTCGTGAAGCCAGCTATGACCGCTGGAAGTTTGAACGGATGCGGGAGTCGGATTATGCTGCCTTACAGGTCTTTCATGCGGAAAGCACGGTCAATTCATCTAGTCTGACAGAGTTGATTTTGCATTTGGATCTGCCGGAGTCTGTCAAGGAAGAGGTCAGACAGCTGCGGGAATTGGAAAAGTCAGTTCGAAATCCGCTGGCTCATCTGATTAAGCCCTTTGATGAGGCGGAATTATATCGGACAACTGGCTTTCATCCCAGTATTTCATGGAGATTTTGGTGGACTTGGCACGTTTCACAGGTATTGTCTACGATCGGGAACATTTTTATTTTGATGAGGCAAACCGCTTGGTTAGAGCTTTATTGATAGGAGAGGAAAATGGATAAAATACAGCAGTTGCAAGACATGATTGACCAAAGTCAGAATATCGTCTTTTTCGGCGGGGCGGGTGTCTCGACTGAGTCTAATATCCCTGACTTTCGCAGTTCGGATGGGATTTATAGTGTCAAGCTAGGTCGGCATTTTACGGCAGAGCAGCTGGTTTCACATACTATGTTTGAGCGCTATCCGCAGGAGTTTTTCGATTTTTACAAGAAATACCTGCTCTATCCAGAGGCTAAGCCCAATGCGGCTCACGCCTATCTGGCCCATCTGGAGAAAACCGACAAGCTCAAGGCTGTGGTGACGCAAAATATTGACAGCCTGCACGAAATGGCTGGTTCAAAAAATGTCCTCAAGTTGCACGGCAGTGCGGATAGGAATTTCTGTCTAGACTGTCAGCGATTTTACGATTTAGAGGCTTTTCTAGCTCTGCCTGGAATAGTGCCTTACTGCCCTGACTGCAGCGGCGTGATCAAGCCCGATGTGACCCTCTATGAAGAACCGCTAGATATGGAAGTTTTCCAGCAGGCAGCTCAAGCAATCCATCAAGCTGACCTACTGATAATCGGCGGCACTTCCTTAGTCGTCTATCCCGCAGCCAGCCTCATCCAGTACTTTGCAGGTAAGCATCTGGCAGTCATCAACAAGACTAGCATTCCACAGGACAAGCAAGCTGACCTCGTCATCGAAGGCAAGATTGGGGAAGTGTTTGCGCAGTTGAGGCAGTAAAACTAAAAAAGTTTTTTTGCTAGGAATGTTTGGTTAGAAAACGAAATTTTGTCTGGTCATTTATGATATCGTGAGCCATAAGCGAGGCCTGAAGCTATCAAAGCTTTTAGAAGGCTATGGTGTGAGGGTTCAGCGTTCCTGCTTTGAGCTGGCTCTTGATAAGCTGGACTTTGACTGCCTTGTGAGGGAGCTGAGGGCCTTTTATCAGGCAGAAGAAGGGGACAATATCATTATCTATCTGGGACACAAGGAAGAGGAGGCTGGGACAAAAGTCCTAGCCTCTCAATTGTCTTTGGATTATCGAGCAAGACGCAGTGGTTGAGTGGGCTCTACTACGCTGATTTCATCAGCTTTTACAACCCTACTCAACTGTGCGGAGGTGAGACGACGAAATCGAATTCTAACGAATTACCGATTTCTGTCCCACTCTCTATGATGGCGCGGAGTTGCTAGAGGATATTTTTGTTCTTTTAAGCTGTTGTTTCTGGGCTAGACATGGTATAATGGAGTTAGGTTTTAACTAGTTTCTAAGGGGTACTAGATGTGGTGGGGGTCTTCTGAGGCTGTATACAAGATATGCGGTTAGCCCCCCAAAAAAATCCTCGAGAGGGTACGGAAACGTATTTAAGGAGTGTATAAAGTTCTTTATATAGTTGGTTAGAACCCTCCATATCCTCGAGAGGGTACGGAAACGGTGTTACTGCATCATCTTGATAATCTTCAATGTATGTTAGAACCCTCCATATCCTCGAGAGGGGACGGAAACAAAAGCGTGTTGACTTCATATTCAAGAGATTGTTAGTTAGATCCCCCTAAACCTCGCGAGGGTACGGAAACTTAACACCATCTGAACCTTTAAATAGCGACCAAGTGTTAGAGCCCCCATAATCCTCGAGAGGGTACGGAAACCTATCATGTTAAACAAAAGAGTTCTAAAACCTCGGTTAGAGCCCCTAATCCTCGCGAGGGTACGGAAACCCAATCGTGCTTGTAGATTGCTAATGAATAAAGGGTTAGAGCCCCCCTAATCCTCGCGAGGGGATGGAAACTGAACGTAGGCTTTGTAAAACTCTTCTGGTTTTTCCGTTAGAACCCTCCATATCCTCGATAGGGTACGGAAACCTAATAAAACTTACAGCAGGGGTAAAGCCCTCAGACAGTTAGAACCCCCTAAACCTCGAGAGGGGACGGAAACTCCTCTTCCTCCAGATGGACGATCCGCACAGCATTTGTTAGCCCCCAAAAAATCCTCGCGAGGGGACAGAAACATTCTGAGTGTTTCGCTCTGCTTCTGCTTGCGCTTGGTTAGAACCCCCCAATCCTCGCGAGGGTACAGAAAAGCATTTTCGATCGGCGCTTTGATCCACTTGAGTTTGTTAGACCCCCCATAATCCTCGCGAGGGAACGGAAACCCGACTTTCACGCTTCCAACCAATTTTGTAGTTTTTACGTTAGATTCCCTCTGAACCTCGAGAGGGTACGGAAACTCTCGACCTCGTAGCCGTCAAGCTAAGCGCGAGCGAGTTAGCCCCCCAAAAAATCCTCGCGAGGGGACGAAGTAGATGGGGGCTTTTTTACTTTCCCTCAGCTTCTTGCTTTGCCAAGAAAGAAGGATCTTGACTGCTTAAGCTTTTTTTAAACGCTTCAAAAATATTGACAACGCTTTCAAAACTTGATATAATAAGCTGAGTAAATAATAATCGTTCTAAAGGGCGCCATGAAATCGGTGAAACATACTTTTGCCTTTTTCGGGTGCTTTTGCAGTATAGAGAGGAGATCGTGTGAAGAAAGTAGAGTTACATTTATCAAAGACAAGACTAAAAGACAAAGAATTGGTCAGTAAGCTTCAGGGCTTTTTGATGGCGCAGATTTCGCCAGACTTTGCGACCTTTCTCCACGAGCAGGAGACCAATCCCTATTCGATGAACCTAAGCTCCACGCGTGATGAGTCGGTGTGGGTTGTCAATTTGCTTTCAGAAGAGGCGGAACAGCAAATGCTAGCTCCTTTATTAAACTTAGAAACCATCAAGCTAGAGAGCTATGCTGAGGAAATCCTTATCAAAAAGGTGGAAATTCACTCCTTGTCCCAGCAGACCTTGCTGGATATTTACCAAGATGATGATGCTTCCCACCTGATACGGGTGCATTTTTATACGCCAACGACCTTTAAGCGTCAGGGGCAGTTTGTGCTATTTCCAGACACGCGCCTGATCTTTCAAAGTTTGATGCAAAAATACAGTCGACTGGTGGAAGGAAGAGCGGAAATCGAAGAGGAGACCCTACAGTTTTTAGCAGACCATAGCCAAATCACCAGCTATCATCTAAAAAGTCATTATTTTCCAATTCATGGACGGAAATACCCCGCCTTTGAAGGCAGGGTGACGATACAGGTAAAGGGAGCATCCACACTAAAGCCTATGCGCAGATGCTCCTAAGATTCGGTGAGTATGCCGGGGTCGGCACAAAGTGTAGCCTAGGAATGGGGGGGATGAGAATTGAAGAAAGAAAAGATTGATTTGATTTACTGTGCCTTGTTTCACAATCTTGGCCGTATTGTCAGTCGCTCACTTGGCCAGTCTGATGATATAGACTTAGGAAAAGCATGGTTAAAGGAACAACTTCCTCAGCTGGATTTGTATGAAGACAGCAGAGCAGGAAAGATCGTTGGCTTAGCAGTTCGTATTGCAAGTGGTTTACCAGATGATAGAAAGGTTATGTCAGATAAACTTTTCTACCCTCAAGCAGATATTTTTAATGCTTTCAAAGAGGACAAGGGTTCTCGTTATCAGAAATTTGAAGTTCTGACAGATGATAGTGAACTCAATATTGCCAGCCACGAAGCAGATGATATTAGTCAGGATTGCTATGAGGAACTGCTGAATATTTTGAAAGAAAAACTACAAGAACTTCCCTTAGAGGAAGAAAACTTGCCATCCTTTTTCAATCTTTGGCGGAGGTTGTTTTCGAAAGTACCTTTACTTCCTGGAGACAAGGAGCTGGGAGATCTCTCTTTGGCAGAGCATAGTCGATTAACAGTTGCTTTTGCTACTGCGATTTTTGATTATCTGAAAAGTCAAGACCAATATACTCTACTAGATGATGAATCCAAATTTTATAGAGAATCAGCCTTCTTGCTAGCTAGTTTTGATTTATCTGGCATTCAGGACTTTATCTACAATATCGCCAGCAAAGGGGCTGCTAAGCAACTCAAGGCTCGCAGTCTTTATCTGGAATTTATGAGTGAAAATATTGTGGATAGTCTCTTGGAGAAGTTGGCGCTATCACGCGCTAGTGCCCTCTATGTCGGTGGTGGCCATGCCTATTTCGTTCTACCCAATACAGAAGCTACAGTGGCAGCTTTGGAGCAATTTGAAATAGAATTTAACAGATTCCTCCTGAAGCATTTTCAGACGGGTCTCTATGTTGCTTTTGGTTGGGCACCATTCGCAGCTGAGCAGATTATGAAGTACCGTTGTGGCTCGGTTGCTAGCTATCTACAACACTATCGCGAGATTTACCAAGAAACTAGTCGGATGATTTCTGAAAAGAAAATCTCTCGCTACGATGCAACTACCCTGCGAGAGCTCAATAAGGGTGGTAAGCAGTCTGAACGAGAGTGTGAGATTTGCCATGCAGTTGGGGAGATTGAGATGCTGCGGATAGTTGTGAGGATGTGCAAAATCTCTGTCCTATTTGTCGTGAGCTTAGAGGATTTGCTGCTAAAATTCATACTTTTGACGATACTGAAAATCCTGGAAGGGAAGACTATTATTATTTTCAGATTGTAGAGGGAGAAGAAGGACTGCCGATTGGCCCTAAAGCTGTATTGCTGGCTGTGGATGAAGAAGATATTTCCACCTCAAGTCGCTTATATGTGAAAAATAAATTTTCTACGAACAAGGCTGGTATTCACGTCTTTATAGGAGACCGTCAGGCAGCGAATATTGAAGACTATGCAGGTCTGTCTCAAAAAGAAATCGAAGGAAATAAGGGAGTAGCTAAGGGAATTAAGCGACTGGCTGTTTTGCGTTTGGATGTAGACAATCTAGGTGCAGCTTTTATGGCTGGATTTTCTAAGCAGGAAGGTGGAAGTTATAATACTCTTGCTCGCTCTGCTGTATTTTCTCAGCAGATGAGTCTTTTCTTTAAGTTTCACATTAACCAATTTGCAAAGGATAAGAATTTGACGATTATCTATGCAGGTGGTGATGATGTGTTTGCGATTGGCAGCTGGCAGGATGTTATAGATTTTGCGGTTGATATTAGGCAGAAATTTATTGCTTTTACAAATGGGAAGTTAACCTTATCTGCAGGCGTCGGGCTTTATCCAGATAAAACTCCGATTCATCTGATGGCTCTGGATGCTGGACAACTTGAAGAGGCCGCCAAGGACAATGGTAAAGATAGTATTTCTCTTTTCAATGAACGGTACACTTTCAAGTTTGATGACTTTATTAATGAGATTTACAAAGGGAAATTGAAGGATATTCGGAGATATTTCTCTGGGCAGAAGGAGAGGGGGATAAATTTTCTCTATCGCTTGGTTGAACTTTTGCAACTTAATGACAAAGAAATGTATAAGTCACACGGATCTTCTGATGATAGAAGGATGAATGTTGCCCGCTTAGCCTACCTACTGGCGCGAATGGAAGATGAAGCCAGCAAAGAGGAGAAGGAACATTTCAGAGAATTCAAAAATGCTTTTTGGAATTGGTATAAGAGTAGCAGTAAAACACAGAGAGAAGCAGAGTTAGCTCTCATCTACTATCTATATGAGATTAGAAAGGTATAAAAAGATGGCACCGTACGAAAAAAATAAAAATAACCAAAATAACGGTGGAAAGAAATTTCCAAACAATCGTAATCAAGATAGATATGGTAATCAAAATAATGAACAAAAATATTTCAAGCTTGAGCCACCTATTTTGACGGATGATTATGTCGATAAGGCGGAGAAGGTCATTCATAAGTTAAAGAATTCAGGGAAATATGAAGCAGGGCAAAGCAAAGGTAAGATAAAATTCAATTTAACCAGTACACAAATTCGTAATTTAGCTGCTTTGACCAGTAATCTTTTTGACGAAAGTAAAACCAAAAATGATATTGAAGAATTAAGAGAAAAAATCTCCTATTTGAGGATTCAGTTTGTTTACCAATCTGGAAGAGAACCAGCTGTAGAAGATTTTGTTAAAAAAGCAGGTTTATTAGAAGCGTTGACAGAAATTCAAGATATACCTAGTTTGCAGCGCTTCTGTCGGTATATGGAAGCTTTGATTGCATATTTTAAATTCAACGGAGGAAGAGATCAATGACCTATTCAAAAGTAAAAATTTCAGGAATTATTGAGCTGAAAAGCGGACTTCATATTGGGACCAGTAATGCCTTTGCAGCTATTGGTGCTACCAATAATCCCATTATCAAAGACCCCCTTACGAATCTTCCCTATATTCCTGGATCCACTTTAAAAGGAAAAATGCGTAGCTTACTTTATCGGACAGTCTATAATAACAATACAACTGATGAATTAAGCAATGATAGTGAGGAAATTAGCCGTCTCTTCGGGAATGCAAAAAAATGTAAAATTGGCCGCTTGGTTTTTCGAGATGCCTTTCTAAACAACAAAGAAGAGCTAGATAAAAGAGTATCTACATACACAGAAGTTAAGTTTGAAAATACGATCAATCGCATTACAGCTGAAGCAACTCCTCGACAAGTTGAGAGAGCGATCCGCGAAAGTCAATTTGCTTTTGAGATTATTTATTCTATTCAGGAGAAAGAACCCACTGAGGTCGAAAAGGATATGGAAATCCTCAAAGCTGGTTTTGAATTGTTAGAGTGGGATTACTTAGGAGGTTCTGGCAGTCGTGGCTATGGTAAAGTGTATTTTAAAGACTTTGAGGTTAAGACTGTCTTTGGTAAATTTAATGAGGATAGGATTATAGAAGCTCTGAAGCCATATACTAAGGATGAGTCCGATGGTGGAGAAAGTGCAGAGACCCCAGATTCAGAAATTAAGTAAGGAGGTCTGCTATGGCCTATCAACTCTATAAATTAGATTTTAAGTCTGCGCATTTTGGCGAAGGTCATTTGGATGATTCGGTCATGACTTTCACGGCAGCTCGTCTTTACTCTGCCTTAGTGCTTGAAGCTATCAAGGCGGGGGTCTTAGATGAGTTTGAGAATTTATCTCGACAGGATGAGTTTGTACTGACTGATGCTTTCCCCTATATGGAAGCCCCTTATCTCCCTAAGCCAATCGGCTATCCATTATTAGATAGAGTAAACCAAAGTGAAGATATTATCAAACAGCGGGAAGAAGCCAAAAAAGCAAAAAAGTTAGCTTTTATTAAGCTGGGGGATTTTGACTGCTTTCTATCTGGAAATAGTATCATCGGTGAATATCTGGCTACAAAATCAGTTAACACAAAAAACCAGCCCTTCCAAGATGGAAATCTTTATCAAGTTGCTTCAGTTCACTTTGATAAAAGCAGTTTGTATTTCATCGCCAGTCAATCTGATTTGTTGGATCGTTTGTTGGAAAGTCTTCAGTTCAGTGGAATCGGAGGGAAGCGCAGCAGTGGTTACGGTGGTTTTACTCTGGATAAAACTGTTGCCCAGCCACTGGATTTTTTGGAAAAATTAACTGTTAACCATACAGGAAAAGTAATGACTTTGACAACTTCTTTGCCAGTGGATAGTGATTTGGAAATAGCAATGAATGAGGGGCGTTACTTACTGAGAAAGGGAAGTGGCTTTGCATTTAGTGAGAAAATAGAGTCTAATTATCGTAAGCAGAATCTTTACACTTTTAAGGCAGGTTCAACCTTTTCCAAAACGTATAATGGTCAAATCTGTGATGTCAGGCCAAGTAATGAGTTTCCTCATCCAGTCTGGCATTATGCTAAACCTTTATTTTATATATTGGAGGAATCCAAATGAAGACAGAATATAGGAAATTTAAGTTGACCCTGTGTACATTGGGACCAGTGCATATTGGGAGTGGTCAGCTTCGTACCGCTCGTGAGTATATCCTTGAAGGGGACGAGTATTATTTTCCAGATATGACGCTGCTTTATGACGAACTTATCAAACAAGGAATTAATGAAAAATTTGAAAAATTCTTAATTGACTCGGATAATAAAACCAATCGAATAAGTGATTTTCTAGCTGAGCATGGCATAACAAAACGTGATTTTGGGGGTTATAGACTTAAAGCAACAGGACTTGAAAAACCTAAAGGAGACTATGCAACCCGAAATCAGGAAACGACAGATCCAGGAGAAATCAATGGTGTTCATCAATTTATGAGAGATTGTTACGGTAACCCTTATATCCCGGGCAGCTCTCTTAAAGGTGCTATTCGCACTATTTTGATGAATACACATTGGCACTCAACGAATTTAAGCAGGAAAATAAAAAAGGCAAAATCGTTGAAAATAAGAAAGCGATTCCTTGGGGACCAACTCGACGGCAGAGATATAAAGAATTAGAACCTTTTGATGATATTTTTAATGAGATTCGTGTCTCAGACAGTCAGCCTCTGACAAATGATGATTTAATTCTCGTTCAAAAGTGGGATTTTAGTCCAGATAAAGATACAAAGCCGCATTCACTAAGTATCTATCGTGAAGCTCTGAGACCTGGAACTAAGATGGAATTTGAAATCATTACCGCTTCAGGTTTTAAAGGTGGAAGAGCCGGTGAGCTCGTTGCTTCTCTTGGAGAATATGCACAAAAATTTTACTTTGGAGTGACAGAAGATGAAGCCTATGAAGGCTACGAAGCTTTCTTTCTAAAGAAATTTCCTAATCATTTAATTCAGAACAATCTATCCTATCCCCTCTATCTAGGTGGTGGAAGTGGTGCTTGGACCAAAACAGTTTTTAGGCAGGCGGATGGCGAAGTTCAACAACGACATGAGAAAATGTCTGGACGAGGAGCTCTAAAATTGACAAAGGCGCCTTTTTTAACCGTTGATGGTGAAATAGAATTAATTAATAATGCAGAGAATTTCTATGAAATGGGCAAAACCTGTTTTACGATTACGGAGGTAGGTACAAGATGAAGACATTAATCACATTTATCAGTCAGTATGATCCGATTGGTGTAAAATTTAAACATTCGAAAAAAAAAAAAAGATGAAACGGGGCGAGAGAAAACGAACGAATTTCGAAGAGCCTTGACTATAGAGGATATTAATAACTACGAGCAAGATGGTTATCGACAGGAAATTTCGGATGGTCCTGCACTCGTAATTATTAAAGATGAAATGCCTGACAAGCTTATTGTGATATATAGTGATGAGATGAAGGTAAAACAGGAAAACTTTGAAGCAGCTGTTCAAGCTGTTTACGATGGAAAAGAATCTCCAGTGATACAGAATGAGCATGTAAAAGAAGGGATTCACGAATTTGATACAATGTATAAATTCGTGGAAGAAATTCTTAACAGAGAAGATATGTCACATGGAGATTATATTTTAAATGTGACGAGTGGTACTCCTCAGTGTCAGGCTGCTATGTATGCTATCAATTTTATCAAGGATTATCATACAAGACTTGCTCGGGTAGATTCTCCAAATGGTAAGAAAACAAATAGGTCTAATCAGGGCGCTCCTTATTTTGAAGAAGTTGTTTTAGATGATTTATTGAAAAAGCAAGGAGCAAAATATAGAGATGGGCGTAAACCAGAAATTGAAACAGGTGAAAAATTAAAAAATAATTTACTACAGCGGACTTATAAAGATTTCATTTTGAAGTATGAATACAAAGCGGCGTTAGATATCTTAAAGGCAAATCGCGATATCATTTCCAACGAACAAGATTGGGAAGATTCAAAAAATGTATTGGAAAACATGATTAGTGTTTTTCAAAAACAGAGAGTTCTTAAAGAGCTTGCAGCTGATTCTAAATTGAAATATAATGACACAGGCGAGTTTCAAAAAGTGTTAAACTATTATCTGATGATTGATATTCTAAACCGTAGAGGTCAAGTGACTGACGTACTAGTCAAGGCAAAATCCTTTGCGGAGTTTGTCTTAAAATCTGTAATAAAAATAAAATATCCAGATATAAAAAAATTTAATGATAAAAAAATTAAGGATTTCAATATTTTTTTGAATCAATTGATTATCTAGAATATCATCATGAATATTCTGAATTTAAAACTCCAATTTCAAAAATTATAGCTGTAAATAATCAAAGGAATAAAGTTGCTCATGGCCTAGCTGAGATTTCAGTGGAGCAAGAGGAATTGGACGAATTGGTGAAGGGATTGAGAGAGCTCGTCATAGCTGCATATTCTGATATAGATGCCTCTTTATATCAGAAATATCTTAATTATTATGATATAAAGAATCGAGAGTTAATCAGCTGTATTAAACAGACTCCCAACCTTCCCTAGCCCTTTCCCCCATCTGATAGACCTGAAGGGAAACCAAGTTTCAAAAATAGAAAAAACACCTAGATCCTGCAGTAAGTTGCCTGCTTCTAGGTGTTTTACTTTATTTATCAAACTGTACTTCCTCAATCAGGTACTCGATAAAGCGCTCGCCCATCTTGGACAGGCTGGCTTTTTCGTGCTGGATATAGACCAGCTCGATTGGGTCATCGATATCCAGAGGGATGGAGACGATATTGTCGCCGTTGAGGTTGCTGTTGAGAATACCGGTCGCAATCGTGTAGCCATCCAGACCAATCAAAAAGGTTAAAGAGGGTTGCACGGTCGCTGACGACAATGGATTTTTTTATGGTGCTCTTGAGAGAGAATTTCCTCAGAAAAGTAGAAGGAGTTGTGAGTTCCTTGGTCATAGCTGAGGTAGGGAAAGTTTTCTAAGTCGGATAATTGGACTAGCTTTTTCTTGGCCAGAGGATTGGACTTGCTGACAAAGATATGGGGCTGCGCTGTGAAGAGGTGGGTCGCAATCAGATGGCTATCATCCAGCATTTTAGAGAGGACATCACGGTTATAGCTGTTGAGGAAGAGGACGCCGATCTCGCTGCGGAAGTTCTTCACGTCATCAATGATTTCCCAAGTCCGAGTTTCCCGCAGAAAGAGCTCGTATTTCTCCATGTCGCTTTTTTTAAGCAGGGAGACAAAGGCATTGACCACAAAGGCATAGTGCTGGGCAGAGACGCTAAAAAGCTCGCGGTGGGCGACAGGATTTTTGTATCGCTCTTCTAAAAGCTGAGTCTGCTCCACCACTTGGCGAGCATAGGAAAGAAACTCCATGCCGTCCTTGGTCAAGGTAATTCCTTTGGGATTGCGAATAAAAATCTCGATGCCCATTTCATTTTCCAAATCCCGCACAGCGTTGGACAAGCTAGGCTGGGTGATAAAAAGTTGCTTGGCAGCTTCGTTCATGCTACCTGTCTCGACGATTTTGATAATGTAGTGTAATTGTTGAATTCTCATAGGTCTATTTTATCATATTAGCATTGACAAAACACGGTTTAAGTTGTAAAATGTTTTAAATTCAACCTTTAAACAAGTCCAGTGAGGCTGCAAGGTAGGAAAAACGGTATAAGGGGCAATTTGACTGCCTTGTTTTTTGCAAAACCTTGCTGCGGCGAGGTTTTTTCTTGTAGAAAGTGAGGTTGTCATGGTTAGTGACAGTTGTAAAAAGAGATTTGGCAAGATTATGCTGGAGCAGATGGAGCTGCTGGAGCAGGTAGAAATTGCGCCTCAGATTTTTTCGATGCGCTTGAGAGGCCAGATGGTGAGCCAGATGCAGGTCGGGCAATTCCTGCATATTCGAGTGCCAGATGATAGCAAGTTGCTGCGGCGGCCGATTTCCATATCGGAGATTGATCGGGAGCAGCAAATCTGCCGGATTATTTATCGGGTCGAAGGTGGCGGGACGGCCATTTTCTCTCAGCTTTCTGTCGGTAGCTATCTTGATGTCATGGGGCCTCAGGGCAATGGCTTTGATTTTTCTCCGGTAGCAAAGGGCGACAAGGTCTTGATTATCGGAGGTGGTATCGGTGTGCCTCCTCTCTTGCAAACGGCCAAAGAACTGCATACTAAGGGTGCCCAGGTTACAGCAGTATTAGGCTTTGCCAATCAATCTGCGGTCATTTTGGAAGAAGAATTTCGTGAGTGTAGCCAGTTGTTTATCACTACAGATGATGGGACTTATGGTCAAAAGGGCTATGTATCAACCATTATCGATGAGTTGACAGAAGATTTTGCTGCGGTCTATTCTTGTGGGGCGCCCGGTATGCTCAAGTATGTGGATCGGAAATTTCACGATCATCCCCATGCCTATCTATCAATGGAGTCTCGGATGGCTTGTGGCATGGGCGCCTGCTATGCCTGCGTCGTTCATGTAGCAGGTCAGGATGAAGTGGTCAATAAGCGGGTTTGTGAAGACGGTCCAGTTTGAGACTGGGACCATTGTGCTTTAGGAGGATAAGGAAATGACTGAAAATCGTTTGAAAATTTCTCTGCCAGGTTTGGATCTGAAAAATCCAATTATTCCAGCATCTGGCTGCTTTGGTTTCGGTCAAGAATATGCCAAGTACTATGACTTAGACTTGCTAGGCTCCATCATGATAAAGGCTACGACTTTGGATCCCCGCTTTGGCAATCCCACTCCTCGTGTGGCAGAAACGCCAGCTGGCATGCTCAATGCTATCGGCCTCCAAAATCCAGGGGTCGATGCCGTTTTGGCTGAAAAACTTCCTTGGCTGGCTCAGCACTATCCGGACTTACCGATTATTGCCAATGTGGCTGGTTTCTCCAATGAAGAATATGCTTATGTATCTGGAAAAATCTCTCAAGCTCCCAATGTCAAGGCCATTGAGCTCAATATTTCCTGCCCCAATGTGGACCATGGCAATGCGGGGCTTTTAATCGGACAAGTCCCTGAGCTAGCCTATGAAGTGGTAAAAGCAGCAGTTGCTGCCTCTCAAGTTCCAGTCTATGTCAAATTGACCCCTAGCGTAGCAGATATTACCCAAGTGGCCAAGGCGGCAGAAGATGCGGGCGCGAGCGGTCTGACCATGATCAATACCTTGGTGGGAATGCGTTTTGACTTGAAAACGAAGCGGCCAATTATTGCCAATGGAACGGGTGGCATGTCTGGTCCAGCTGTCTTTCCTGTGGCCCTCAAGCTGATTCGTCAGGTTGCGCAGTTCACCAAACTGCCAATTATTGGTATGGGGGGAGTTGACTCAGCAGAGGCAGCGCTGGAGATGTTTATCGCTGGCGCATCAGCTATCGGCGTCGGAACGGCGAATTTTACCGATCCGTATGCTTGTCCTAACATTATAGAAAACTTGCCGCAAGTTATGGATAAATACGGCATTGAAAGCTTAGAAAGCTTGAGGAAAGAAGTCAGAGAAAATTTACTTTAAGCTTGATTTCTCTTGACAAACTTCCCAGTAAATTATAGAATGTTTAAGACAAAACCTTTAAAGAAGTCCAGAGAGGCTCTAAGGCGCATACGTTTAAAATGGCAGATTTTGCCACATTTTCGTGTAACCTTGCTCTCGGGCAAGGTTTTTTCTGTGATTGTAATCATCTTTATAGTAAGTAACAAGCAAGGAGAAGAACTGTATGCGTGAAGAACGTCCTATTATCGCCCTAGACTTTCCATCTTTTGATGATGTCAAAAACTTTCTGGAGCATTTCCCTGAGGATGAAAAACTGTACGTCAAAATCGGCATGGAATTCTTTTATGCCATCGGTCCAGAAATTGTGCATTATCTGAAAGGCTTGGGACATAGTATTTTCCTCGATTTGAAATTGCACGACATCCCTAATACCGTGCGTTCAGCTATGTCTGTTTTGGGAACATTCGGTATTGATATGGTGACAGTTCATGCGGCTGGTGGCGTTGAGATGATGCGGGAGGCCAAAAAAGTTCTCGGTGACAATGCGAAGCTAGTAGCGGTGACCCAGTTGACTTCGACCAGTGAAGAAGATATGCGCGACTGCCAAAATATCCAAACAACCGTGCAAGAATCCGTTGTCAATTATGCCCGCAAGGCCAAGGAAGCTGGGCTGGATGGGGTTGTTTGCTCGGCTTTGGAAGTTGAACTCATCAAGACAGCTACGGCAGACGATTTTCTTTGCGTGACACCGGGTATCCGGCCGGCAGGTGCTGAAATCGGTGACCAAAAGCGGGTCATGACACCGCAGGAAGCCCACCAAATTGGTAGCAATTATATTGTAGTTGGTCGCCCGATCATTCAGGCTGAAAATCCTTGGGATGCTTATCACGAAATTAAGAAACAGTGGAATAGCTAAATAAGAATTTTAAATGAAACGAATAACAGATGTATAAGGAGTGAAAAATGACTTTAGCCAATGATATTGCACGCGACTTGTTGAAAATCAAAGCAGTTTACTTGAAACCAGAGGAGCCTTTTACTTGGGCTTCTGGGATTAAATCACCGATTTACACAGATAACCGAGTGACTTTGGCCTACCCAGAAACTCGGACCTTGATCGAAAATGGCTTTGTAGAAAAAATTCGTGCGGAATTTCCTGATGTGGAAGTGATTGCGGGCACGGCAACGGCGGGCATTCCTCACGGTGCTATTATTGCCGACAAGATGAATCTGCCTTTTGCCTATATCCGTAGCAAACCCAAAGATCACGGGGCGGGCAACCAGATTGAAGGCCGAGTGGCTCCTGGTCAAAAGATGGTTGTGATTGAAGATTTGATTTCCACTGGTGGTTCTGTCTTGGATGCTATTGAGGCAGCTAAGCGTGAAGGAGCAGATGTAATCGGTGCTGCAGCTATCTTCACCTACGAATTGCCAAAGGCGGATAAGAACTTTGCGGATGCAGGCGTGAAGTTGGTGACCTTGTCAAACTACACAGAGCTGATCCACTTGGCTGAGCAAGAAGGCTACATCAATGCAGAAGGATTGACTTTGCTGAAGAAGTTTAAAGACGATCAAGAAAACTGGCAAAATTAAGAAGGTACGAGGAGGCGGGACTAGCATGTTCCTGTCTCCTTTTTAGGATTTACTTGGCCTATGCTCACTTTTTAAAATAGCAAAAAGTGCCTGATTTTGTTATAATAAAGCCATGTCTAAGATTTATCATATCACTTTTTTGATTCTGCAAAAAATCATGCTGGTATTGAGTCTTCATTGGCTGTTTACAGCTATTTTTCATGTGTCGCAGTTAAGTAGCTTGGCTCTGATTTTGTTTGGAGTCTTGGCAATCCTAGCGAATCGCTATCGGTTTCAGCTTAAAAAGTCTTATCATTTTCTCATGAGGCACAAGCTTGCCATTGCTTTAGCAGCTCTCCTTTTTCAGCTCATCCTGCTCCTATCGGCTGAGCTTTTGATTCGACGGGATGCAGCGGTGGTTTTCACAGGGGCTTTCAAGTACCTGAAGGAGTCCTCTATTTCCAGCTACCTGACGCGCAATCCTAATAATCTGCCCCTCTTTCTCTATGAGCGTTTCTTCTTTAATCTCTTTGGCGAAGCAGCTCTTTGGATTATGCAGGGACTCAATCTTTTTTACGTCAATATTGCGACTTGGATCCTCTACAAAAGCTGTCAGCGATACTTTTCGCAGGCTACAGCAGATGCGGTTTTTAGCCTTTATGTGGCCTTGGTCGGATTTTCGCCTTACTACATGTCCATGTACACAGACATTCCTCCCTTGCCTTTGATTAGTTTGCAGATTTTTCTGGCTCTGAGTCTGTTGGAAAATAAGGGGAATAGTCGCCAAATCATTTCTAGAAGCCTTTTATTAGGGATTCTGACCAGTCTTGCCTTTTTGATTCGTCCGACAGTGATGATTCTGTTGATTGCTGTTTTTGGAGTTTTGTTTCTGAGACAAAACTGGCAAAAGTTTTTCTTGACTGCTGCGGTCTTTACTTTAAGCTTTTCAGTGGGCTACCTTCCACTTCATTATGGTCTGGCTCACCAGACAGAAGTGCCGATCATCCAAGGCCAAGGACTGGCCAAAGGGCCACTACTTTTCATCAATCTGGGCCTAACCAATATCGGTCACGATCAGGAAGACATGAAGGAAGGGCTCTTGCAATACGTTGAACCTGACAAGCGTGCTGACTACAATAATGGCATGTTTGCCAAGGAAAATGTCATCAAAGAAATCAAGCGCCGTCTGAAAGAATACACCCCGCTGACCTTTCTACAACACCTGTATTATAAACACTCTTTGACGGTTGCTGAAGGGGAATTTGGGTTGGCTCTATCGCAGTGTTGAAAATGAAAAGACGCCTTATATTTCACCGCTTTATGAATTCACAAAAGACAATGCATTTGCTCAGTTTATCCGTGACTTTTTCCTCAATTCAGATAAGGATAGTTTTCGATTTTATTCGCTGCTCAAGCAGGCAGTTTGGATTGTCATGGCTTTGGGGCTGGTCTTTGCCCTTTGGAAATACCGACCAAACGATTCCTTGAATTTCTTAAGCTTGGCAGTTTTCGGTGGCCTGCTCTTTCTGCAGATTTTCGAAGGAGGCAAGACCCGTTATCTGATTCAGTTTTTGCCACAGATTTTGATTCTGTCTGCCCTAGGATTAGCCCAGTATCCACAAGTTCTAGGGAAGTGTCGCTTTTGGACTAGAAAGAAGGAGTCTTTAGAATGAAAAGACCTGTTCCTATCTATGAACCGCTTTATAGCTTGAAGCCTATTGCTGAGAATATCTGGATTGTCGACGGTGATTTGATTGAGATGGATGCGGTGCTGACAAAGTTGCCCTTTTCAACTCGTATGACTGTCATAAAGTTAGCAAATGGGCAGCTCTGGTGTCATTCACCAATCCAGCCAAATCAAGCCTTGTTTGACCAGTTGGACGCTTTGGGACCAGTCGCACACCTCGTTTCACCTAATAAGATTCACTATGCTTATATAGCTGACTGGAAGAAGCGTTATCCTGAGGCAATTGCTTGGTCTAGCCCAGGAGTGGAAGAGAGAGCAGCCAAGCAGAAAATACCAGTCTCTTTTGATGAAAAGCTGACGGATGAGGCTCATGAAGCTTGGGCAGACCAGATAGATCAGTTGGTTTTCAAGGGAAGTGCTTATATTGAGGAAGTTGTCTTTTTTCACAAGGGCAGTCAAACCTTGATTTTGACAGATTTGATTGAGAATTTTGAAACAGAGCATTTTCCAAATCCTTTTCGCAGCAAGGTTTATAAGTTAGTTCGTGTTGCAGCTCCGGATGGCCAGACGCCTATTGACTACCGTATGACCTTTATCGGTCATCAAAAAGAAGCTAAGGAGTGTTTGAAGCGAATGCTGGCTTGGCAACCGGAGAAAATCATCCTAGCTCACGGTTCTTGTTTTCTGGAAAATGGCACCACAGAACTAAGAAGAGCTCTTAGATGGATTAGATAGAAAAAGAAAATGCTTATTGCTTTGTTCTAAGGAGGATATCTCTATAAATTTATGATAAAGAGGAGCTTATTTTTTAATTTTATATACAAAAGCCTTATTCTTCTACTTCTGATCTTGCTGACAGTTTTTGCTTTTTCTTATTTGAATTATAAAGGAAGTGGATTTGTATGGGAAGAAGCAAGTAAGGGCGATAGAAAAATCGCTTTTAATGGAGTTGTTGGTGGAATTATTATTTCTGGTTTCGCTTTTGTTCGATTTCTTGAATTAACTGAGCATATCAGCAGGCATAGAAAATATCTTAAAATAATGACGGAGGAATTATCCCCAGTTCCTGATTTTGAAACAATAGAAGAAGAGGCTGACTTTCATGACAAAGAATTAAAGCTTTTGATTTATAAGAATTGCCTCATTACTTATCATAACTATTTCTGTTTTAGGAAGATGGATTCTCAAATTTGGCAGATTTTCTTGAATAAATATCAGAAATATAGTCGATACAAAGGCAAGAAAAGCAAGTCTCTTTTGCCACCGAAGTTCTTCCTTATTGTCAGAAATCAAGACTATAGGGAACAGTTTATGCCACTTAAATATAAAGAGAAAATTGGAGTCGCTTTAGATCTTATCTAGCTGACCATTATCCGACCATAGAGCTAGATGAACAAGTTCGTGAAATTGAGACGTAAGGAGACAGATATGCAGCATTCAGCTTGGCATGCTTTGATTAAGGAGCAACTGCCAGAAGGTTATTTTGCAAAAATCAATCATTTTTTAGACGAGGTGTATGCTTCGGGGACCATTTATCCACCTAGGGAAAAGGTGTTTAATGCGATTCAGACGACGGATTTAGCGGATGTTAAGGTGGTTATTTTGGGGCAGGATCCCTACCACGGACCGAGACAGGCACAGGGCTTGAGTTTTTCGGTGCCTGATGACATTCCGGCTCCGCCTTCTTTGCAGAATATTCTCAAAGAACTGGCGGATGATATCGGAGTGAAGGAGTCGCATGATCTGACTTCCTGGGCTCAGCAAGGGGTTCTTTTGCTCAATGCCGGTCTGACAGTGCCTGCTGGTCAGGCTAATGCGCATGCCGGCTTAATCTGGGAGCCTTTTACAGATGCTATTATCAAGGTCGTCAATGAGAAGACTGATCCAGTTGTCTTTATCCTATGGGGGTCTTACGCTCGCAAGAAAAAGCCCTGATTAGCAATTCCCAACATTTGATTATCGAGTCGGCTCACCCAAGTCCGCTGTCTGCGTATCGTGGTTTCTTTGGCAGCAAACCCTTTTCACGGACCAATGATTTCTTAGTGGCTAAGGGCTTGGAGCCAATTGATTGGTTAGCATAGGAGGTAGTATGGTTCAGTTAGCAACGATTTGTTATATTGATAATGGGCGGGAATTTCTCATGCTGCACCGCAACAAAAAGCCAAATGATGTTCATGCTGGGAAGTGGATTGGTGTCGGCGGCAAGCTAGAGCGTGGAGAAACCCCGCAGGAATGCGCGGCACGCGAGATTCTAGAGGAAACAGGACTAAAGGCCAAGCCTGTCCTAAAAGGTGTTATTACTTTTCCAGAATTCACTCCCGACTTGGACTGGTACACCTATGTCTTCAAGGTGACGGAGTTTGAAGGAGAGTTGATTGATTGCAATGAAGGGACGCTGGAATGGGTGCCTTACGATCAAGTTCTTTCAAAGCCGACTTGGGAAGGCGATCATACCTTTGTTGAGTGGCTTTTAGAAGACAAGCCTTTCTTTTCAGCCAAATTTGTTTATGATGGTGATAAACTGCTCGACACGCAGGTCGATTTTTACGAATAAAGGAGATACAAAATGCTACTAATCAAGAATGGCCGTGTAATGGATCCTAAGTCTGGTCTGGATCAAGTGTGCGATGTGCTGGTGGAGGGCAAGAAAATTGTCAAAATTGGCCAAATCTGGAAGCGGCTGATGCCCAAGTCCTAGATGCTAGTGGTTTGGTCGTTGCCCCCGGTCTGGTTGACATTCACGTTCACTTCCGGGAGCCAGGCCAGACTCATAAGGAAGATATTCATACGGGGGCTTTGGCAGCAGCAGCAGGTGGCTTTACGACAGTTGTTATGATGGCCAATACCAATCCGACCATCTCTACAGTTGAAACCCTGCAGGAAGTGCTGGAGTCTGCTAGTCGTGAAAATATCCATATCAAGTCCGTCGCGACCATTACTGAGAATTTCGATGGTCAGCATTTGACAGATTTCCAAGGTCTCTTGGCAGCAGGTGCAGTAGGTTTTTCTGATGACGGAATTCCGCTGACCAACGCTGGCATTGTCCGCCAAGCCCTGATCGAAGCACGTAAAAACGATACCTTTATCAGTTTGCATGAGGAAGATCCAAATCTGAATGGCATACTTGGTTTCAACGAGCATATCGCTAAAGAGCATTTTCATATCTGTGGCGCGACAGGTGTGGCCGAATACAGTATGATTGCCCGCGATGTCATGATTGCTTATGATGCCAAGGCTCATGTCCATATCCAGCATTTGTCCAAGGCAGAAAGTGTCAAGGTTGTCGAGTTTGCCCAAAAACTAGGCGCTCAAGTCACCGCTGAAGCAGCACCTCAGCACTTCTCTAAGACAGAAGCATTGCTATTGACCAAGGGCAGTAATGCTAAGATGAATCCGCCTCTGCGCTTAGAATCGGACCGTCTGGCCGTTATCGAAGGGCTCAAGTCTGGTGTTATTTCTGTCATTGCAACGGACCATGCTCCACATCACGCTGATGAGAAAAATGTTGAAGACATCACTAAAGCACCTTCTGGTATGACTGGCCTTGAGACTTCGCTTTCTCTGGGGCTGACCTACTTGGTTGAGGCTGGTCATCTGAGCTTGATGGAACTTTTGGAGAAAATGACAGTCAATCCAGCTCAGTTGTATGGTTTTGATACTGGTTTTCTAGCCGAAGAAGGCCCAGCTGACATCACTATTTTCGATCCTAAGGCTGACCGTTTGGTCTCCGATCATTTTGCCTCCAAGGCAGCCAATTCACCTTTTGTTGGTGAAGAGCTGAAAGGCCAAGTCAAATATACCATCTGCGATGGAGAAATCGTCTTCCAAGCCTAGTAGATATTCATAGAAAGTCAACGTTCCATGTCATTTTGGAACGTTTTTCGTATTAAGAAGAAGGATTCTTTGAAAAGGCATTCCCTTTTTACAATAAAAACAGTATAATAGTAGAAAAAACATAGACTGGAGCTTTTATTTATGAAAAAGAAGCATCTTATTTTACCTGTTTTGTCCACGGTTCTGTTGGCACCTGCCTTTTTGGACCATCAAGTTGCTGCGGATGAGGTTCAGCCAGCAACTGCTGTAGCAAATGTGAGTGACTCAGCTCCAAAACCAGCTGACACGGATTTGGCACAAGCAGGTGGAGTTTCTGCCGATGAAGCTAGCGTAAATGCGGCCATCGCAGCTAATGCTCAAGATGTATCAGGAGCGTCTGACGCAAGCTTGCCTGAAGCTACCATTCTTCATACAAACGATGTGCACGGTCGTATCGTCGAAGAAAAAGGTGTTATCGGAGATGCCAAACTTGCAACGGTTATCAAGGAAGAACGTGCGAAATCCTCAAACACTGGTTGTAGATGCAGGAGATGCTTTTCAAGGTCTGCCAATTTCTAACAGCTCCAAAGGGGAAGAACGCGCGAAGATCCTCAATGAAATCGGCTATGATGCTATGGCGGTCGGAAACCATGAATTTGACTTTGGCTTGGATGAGGCTAAAAAATACAAAGAAATCCTCAATTTCCCACTTCTCAGTGCTAATACCTATGCTAACAATGCCCGTGTGTTCCAAGCATCAACTATTGTGGACAAGGATAAGAATGTAGAAGGTGATGAATTTGTCGTGATCGGGGTGACCACTCCTGAGACAGCTACAAAAACGCACCCGAAAAATATTCAAGGTGTGACTTTTGCGGATCCAATCACAGAGGTTAATCGGGTGATTGACGAAGTTGAAGCACGTGCAGCAGCTGAAGGTAAGACTTACAAAAACTATGTCGTTCTGGCTCACTTGGGTGTGGATACTACGACACCAGTTGAATGGCGCGGTTCTACCTTGGCTGAAGCCCTTTCTAAAAATGCTAAGCTAAAGGGCAAGCGTGTTACAGTGATTGACGGCCATTCTCACACAGTAGAGTCCACTACTTACGGTGAAAATGTGACCTATAACCAGACTGGTAGCTATTTGCACAATATCGGTAAAGTTACTTTCAAGGCCAACCAACTTCTGGGCAATCCTCAGCAAATTCCAGCTGCAACAGCTAAAAAAGCTAGTCCAGATCCAGTTGTAGCAGAAATGGTCAAGAAGATCAAGGAAAAATACGATGCAGAAAATGCCAAGGTAATCGTGGCCAATAGCCCTGTTGAGCTTAACGGTGACCGTGAAAATGTCCGCGTTCGAGAAACCAATCTGGGGAATGTGGTAGCCGATGCCCTTTACAAATACGGCCAAACAGGCTTTGCCAACAAAACAGACTTGGCTGTGACCAACGGTGGCGGCCTACGGGAAACCATTGCCAAAGACAAGCCAATCACAAAGGGAAGTGTCATCGCTGTATTGCCTTTTGGAAATACCATTTCTCAAATTAAGGTAACAGGTCAGAATATCGCAGATATGTTTGCCAAATCTTTAGGCTCAATCCTGCAAGAAAAAGATGGAAAACCTGTCTTGGATGAAAACGGCCAACCATTGCTAGAGCCAAGCGGCGGTTTCTTGCAAGTTTCTGGTGCTAAAGTTTACTATGACACAACTCTGCCAGCAGAGAAACGGATCCTTCGCATTGAAATCAAAAACAAAGAAACAGGTGCTTATGAAGCCCTTGACTTGGCTAAGACCTATTACCTGACAACCAATGACTTCCTAGCAGCAGGTGGTGATGGTTATACCATGCTGGGTGGTGCGCGTGAGGAAGGTCCATCTATGGACGTGGCCTTTGCAGAATATTTGGAAAGTGCAGATTTGACCGCTTATGCAGCAATCAATCCAAATTCTCGCACGATTTCTATGTCTACTAGCAAGGATACAGATGGAGATGGTTACACAGATATCGAGGAAATCCAGCAGGGCACTGATCCAAAAGATGCCGCATCTAAGCCTGGACAAAGCAATCCAGCAACCCCAACCAATCCGACTAACCCAGCAAATCCTACCAACCCAACTAATCCAACAGTTCCAACAAGACCAAGCAACTCAGTAGTTCCTAGCCAACCCAATCATCCAGTTGTGCCTGAGACAAAACCACAAGAACAACCTTCTCTTGAGAAGCCAAATACAGCTCAGCCAGCAGCTAATAAGGCGACTTATCAAGCTCCAGCACAGGTTCGTCCGACAGAACTAGCAAGCAAACAAGGAACTCTTCCGAAAACAGGAAGCAAGAATCCTTTCCTTCTTTCTATGTTTGGCTTGGTATTCGGAATGCTGGGTGTAGCAGGTCTGAAAAAAACTCAAAAAGATTAAAAAAATGAGGCTGGGACAAAAGTCCTAGCCTCTCAATTGTTTTTTTGATTGTCGAGCAAGACGCAGTGGTTGAGTGGGCTATACTACGCTGATTTCATCAGCATTTACAGCCCTACTCAACTGTGCGGAGGTGGGACGACGAAATCGAATTCTAACGAATTATCGATTTCTGTCCCACTCTCATTTTTTTGGATTTTGCTTGGTCAGGTTAATGCCCCAAGGGATTAGGTTTTCAGTTTTATTTTGAATCCGTTGGATATTGTCCCGATGACGAAGGATGATAATAGCTGCTAAGAGAATGATAATCAGGGTAAAGAGGAAATCATAGCTAGGTAGGATAAAGCCTAAAGCAGGAAAAATCAAGACAGACAGGATAGCCACGCTTGCAGAAATCACGCTAGCGAGGGAAATCATACTTCCCAGATAGAGGGTTGTCACAAAGACCAATATCAGATAGACAAAGAAAGCGGGTGAGAAGCCCAGAACAGCTCCAGCACTGGTCGCTACGGCTTTGCCACCCTTAAAGCCAGCAAAGATTGGAAAGGTATGGCCAATCACGGCCAAGAGACCAAAAATCAGTGGTGAAATCCCATCAATATGTAGGAAAAGTGGCAGCAACGTTGCCAGTGTACCTTTGAAAAAGTCAATGGCAAAGGTGGCAGTGCCGGCCGTCTTTCCCAAAATACGGAAAGTATTGGTCGTTCCGGTATTGCCGCTGCCGTATTCCCGCAGGTTCTTTTTAAAGAAAATTTGCCCAATCCAAAGCCCGGTCGGAATAGAGCCCAGTAAGTATGCTAATATTAATCCAATTATCGTGTTCATCATGATTTTATTATACCATGATTTGGAACGTGGACAAAGGACTATGATAAGAATATTTTAAGTGAATTGTCTAGTCTGACGCTTGCAGCTAGGTTGCCTTTCTCCAAAATCACTTGAAATCCAGATTCTATCAGTCTTTAAAGGGGATTTTGTAGAAAAAAACTTTGCAAAATTTATCAAAAACTTGTAAGATAATAAGGATGACTATCATGCAGGAGGTTCCTTGTGGCAAAAAAGGAAATCAATATTAACAATTACAATGATGATGCCATTCAGGTATTAGAAGGGTTGGATGCGGTCCGCAAACGTCCAGGGATGTATATCGGATCGACCGACGGAGCTGGACTCCACCATCTGGTCTGGGAGATTGTGGATAATGCTGTCGATGAAGCCTTGTCAGGCTTCGGTGACCGGATCGATGTGACGATCAACAAGGACGGCAGTCTGACTGTCGCAGACCACGGACGCGGGATGCCGGTCGGCATGCACGCTATGGGCATTCCTACGGTTGAGGTCATCTTCACCGTTCTCCACGCCGGCGGTAAGTTCGGTCAAGGGGGATATAAGACCTCGGGCGGTCTCCACGGTGTAGGTTCCTCTGTTGTCAATGCCCTATCCAGCTGGCTAGAAGTGGAAATCACACGCGACGGGGCTGTTTACAAGCAGCGCTTTGAAAATGGCGGAAAACCTGTCACCACGCTCAAGAAAATCGGTACGGCTCCTAAGTCTAAGTCTGGGACCAAGGTGACCTTCATGCCGGACGATACGATTTTTTCAACGACGGACTTTAAGTACAACACCATTGCAGAGCGGCTTAAGGAATCAGCCTTCCTGCTCAAGAATGTCCGTCTGTCGCTGACCGATGCGCGAACTGGCGAAGAAGTAGAATTCCACTATGAAAACGGGGTTGAAGACTTTGTCAGCTATCTCAATGAAGACAAGGAAACCCTGACGCCTGTCCTCTATTTCGAGAGGGAGGAGAGCGGCTTCCAAGTTCAGGTGGCTCTCCAGTACAATGACGGCTACTCGGACAATATCCTGTCCTTTGTCAATAACGTCCGCACCAAAGACGGTGGTACCCACGAAACGGGACTCAAGACCGCTATCACCAAGGCCATGAACGACTATGCCAGAAAGACCGGCTTGCTCAAGGAAAAGGACAAGAATCTGGAAGGCTCAGACTATCGTGAGGGTCTGGCTGCTGTCTGTCCATCCTGGTCCCAGAAGAACACCTCCAGTTTGAAGGACAGACCAAGGACAAGCTGGGCAGTCCTTTGGCTCGTCCTGCCGTGGACTCCATCGTCTCTGACAAGCTGACTTTCTTCCTCCTGGAAAATGGTGAGCTGGCATCTAACCTTATCCGCAAGGCTATCAAGGCCAGAGATGCTAGAGAAGCGGCCCGCAAGGCGCGTGACGAAAGTCGGAATGGCAAGAAGAATAAAAAAGACAAGGGCTTGCTGTCGGGTAAGCTGACTCCAGCCCAGTCCAAAAACCCAGCCAAGAATGAACTCTATCTGGTCGAGGGAGACTCTGCCGGTGGCTCTGCCAAGCAAGGTCGTGACCGTAAGTTCCAAGCCATCCTGCCCCTGCGTGGTAAGGTTATCAATACCGCCAAGGCTAAGATGGCCGATATTCTCAAGAACGAAGAAATCAATACCATGATTTACACCATTGGAGCTGGTGTCGGGACAGACTTCACCCTTGAGGATGCCAACTATGACAAGATCATCATCATGACCGACGCGGACACCGATGGTGCCCATATCCAGACCTTGCTGCTGACCTTTTTCTATCGCTATATGCGCCCGCTGGTCGAGGCTGGACGCGTCTATATCGCCCTGCCACCTCTCTACAAGATGTCCAAGGGCAAGGGTAAGAGCGAAGTCGTCGAGTATGCCTGGACTGACGGTGAGTTAGAAGATTTGCGCAAGAAATTTGGCAAGGGTGCCATGCTTCAGCGCTACAAGGGGCTCGGTGAAATGAACGCCGACCAGCTCTGGGAGACGACCATGAATCCCGACACCCGCACCCTCATCCGTGTCACCATCGAAGACCTGGCCCGCGCCGAACGCCGTGTCAATGTCCTTATGGGCGACAAGGTCGAACCACGCCGCAAGTGGATTGAGGATAATGTCAAGTTTACGCTGGAAGAAACAACGGCGTTTTAGTAATACTTTATCCCTATATACTATTTTCTGAATTCATTAGCATTTAATTACTAATGTTTCATAACTTATATAATTTAAGTGTTTTCGTGAAAGGTGTGATTCCCGTGAGAACTGAACCTGAAATGTTAGATTTAATTTTGCAAACTGCAAAAGCGCTACAAGTCAACGCTGTCGCCATGTCCGGTTCGCGGACAAACCCAAAGGCTCCCAAGGACGAGTTCCAAGACTATGATGTGGTCTATATTGTGGAAGATTTGGATGCTCTGGTGGCTGACCTTGCTTGGTTGGAAAAGTTTGGCAAGCGTATGATTGAGCAGCATGTCCTAGTAGACCATCGCCGCCTCTATCTCATGCTCTTTGGAGATGGCAATCGGATAGATTTGACCCTTTGTCCTAAGAAGCACATCAAAGAGTGGGTGGATAGCGAAGCGGATTTCACGGTACTGGATGACCCGCAGGGGCTCTTTGCTCCTTATGCACCGACACCCAAGCGCTATTGGACTGCACCAGCTAGTGCGACTGACTTTGACAAATCCTGCAATGAATTTTGGTGGGTGTCAGCTTATGTGGTCAAGGGCATTCATCGGAACCACCTTGTCTATGCGACGGATCATCTGTATGGAATCTGTCAGCAAGAATTGCTCAAGCTTTTAGCTTGGCAAGTAGCAGCAGATAAGGGAACAGTTGATGTTGGCAAGAACTACAAGTATCTCTTTAAGTATTTGCCTGCCGAGAAAGAGAAAGAATTTACGGCCTTGCTTGACTTTTCTGACCAGAAAAGTCTCACCAAGTCTCTCTTAGCTACCATGGACTTTTTCCACAAAGAAGCACAAGCCTTCTCTCTCAAAACCGGCTTTCACTATGACAAAGCAACTGCAGAGAAGATGATTGAGTATGTCAAGGAAAGACTCGAAACAAATGAAATATTTACAAAATAATAAGATAGCTAAATTTTTACTGATTAGTTTTCTCATTTCTTGGGGATTTGGTTGGGGATTGCTCGCTTTTCTGACGCAAATGAGCCTCTTAAGTCTAACAAGTCCACTAGGAGTTTGTCTCCATTTACTAGGAGGTTTCGGTCCAACCATTGCAGCCATTTCTTGTTTGCCTCAAAAATCCATTAAAAGCATAGTCTCTTTTATCTTAGGGGACTCAAAGAAATATATTTTGTTATTTCTTTTACTAATTTTCGTGCAGACAGGTGTCATTGCTTTCTCATCTAAGGAGCTTAATCCAGCTTTTCCACTAGGAAATTTGTTTGTTGTTTTTTTGAGTGCAGTCTGTGTTTATGGTGGCGAAGAAGAATTGGGATGGCGAGGCATCTTGCAACCAACTTTGGAAACTAGATTCTCCTTTTGGATTTCCGGTTTGATAACAGGTTGTATTTGGGCAATATGGCATGTACCTTTATGGTTTGTGATTGGAAGTTCCCAAAGTAGGATGCCTTTTATATTATTCAGTCTATTTGCAATTTATCTCAGTATTCTTCTAGCAGCTGTTTTCAAAAAGACTAAGTCGATCCTTTATTGCGCCATTTTTCACGGCCTAATTAATACCCTACTTAGCTTATTTGTTATTAAAATTAATCTTTTATTCATTCTAGGATTAGTAGGATTGCTCTTCTTTTCTCACTACCTACAAAGAAACAGTTAAATTTATAAAATATAGATTTACTTTACAATAAAACACTAAAAAGAGAATTATTATGTCTAACATTCAAACATGTCCCTTGAGGACATTATGGGAGAGCGCTTTGGTCGCTACTCCAAATATATCATTCAAGAGCGGGCCTTGCCAGACATTCGCGATGGCTTGAAGCCTGTTCAGCGCCGTATTCTTTATTCCATGAACAAGGACGGCAACACCTTTGACAAGGGCTACCGTAAGTCTGCCAAGTCTGTCGGGAATATCATGGGGAATTTCCACCCCCACGGTGACAGCTCTATCTACGATGCAATGGTTCGCATGTCTCAGGACTGGAAAAACCGTGAGATTCTCGTTGAGATGCACGGGAACAATGGTTCCATGGACGGTGATCCACCAGCGGCTATGCGTTATACTGAGGCGCGCCTGTCTGAGATGGCTGGCTATCTTTTGCAGGATATCGAGAAAGATACCGTTCCTTTTGCTTGGAACTTCGACGATACCGAGAAGGAGCCGACTGTTCTGCCGGCGGCCTTTCCTAACCTTTTAGTCAATGGAGCAACTGGGATTTCCGCTGGTTATGCGACGGATATTCCACCTCATAATCTTGCCGAAGTCATTGACGCGGTTATCTATATGATTGACCATCCGTCTGCCAAGGTGGACAAACTCATGGAGTTTCTGCCTGGCCCAGACTTCCCGACAGGAGCCATTGTCCAAGGTCGAGATGAGATTAAGAAAGCCTATGAGACTGGGAAAGGTCGAGTTGTAGTGCGCTCCAGAACTGAGATTGAAAAGCTGAAGGGCGGAAAAGAGCAAATCGTCATCACCGAGATTCCTTACGAGATTAATAAGGCTGTCTTGGTCAAAAAGATTGACGATGTGCGGGTCAATAACAAGGTGGCCGGCATTGCTGAAGTGCGGGATGAATCCGACCGTGACGGTCTTCGCATTGCCATTGAGCTCAAGAAAGACGCTAATACTGAGCTAATTCTCAACTACCTTTTCAAGTACACTGATTTGCAAGTCAATTACAACTTCAACATGGTGGCGATTGACAATTTCACGCCTCGTTTGGTGGGGATTGTACCAATCTTGACCAGCTATATTGCCCACCGCAAGGAGATTATTCTAGCTCGCAGCCGCTTTGACAAGGCCAAGGCTGAGAAACGGCTCCATATCGTGGAAGGATTGATTCGGGTGCTTTCTATCTTGGACGAGGTGATTGCCCTGATTCGAGCTTCAGAAAACAAAGCAGACGCCAAGGAAAATCTTAAGGTCAGCTACGATTTCACCGAGGAGCAGGCTGAAGCTATCGTCACTCTCCAACTCTACCGTTTGACCAATACAGACGTAGTGGTTCTGGAAGAGGAAGAAGCAGAACTGCGCGAGAAGATTGCCATGCTGGCAGCCATTATCGGTGATGAGCGCACCATGTATAACCTCATGAAGCGAGAGCTCCGCGATGTCAAGAAGAAGTTTGGCAATCCACGTCTCAGTGAGCTGCAAGATACAGCAAACGCCATTGAGATTGATACAGCTAGTCTCATCGTTGAGGAAGAAACCTATGTCAGCGTGACTCGTTCTGGTTATATCAAGCGGACCAGTCCGCGTTCCTTCTCTGCTTCGACCTTAGAGGAGATGGGCAAGCGTGATGATGACCGACTGATTTTCGTCAGCCCAGCCAAGACGACTCAGCATTTATTGATTTTCACCAGTCTGGGAAATGTTATTTATCGGCCTGTTCATGAGCTGTCAGATATCCGCTGGAAAGAAATCGGAGAACACCTCAGCCAGACCATCAGCAACTTTGATACCAAGGAAGAGGTTATCTATGCAGAGTTGTTGGACAGCTTTGAGGAGGGGACTTACTTTGCAGCGACCAAGTTAGGTCAAATCAAGCGTGTAGAGCGCAAGGAATTCAGTCCTTGGCGGACCTACAAGTCCAAGTCCCTTAAGTTTGCTAAACTAAAAAATGAAGACGACCAGGTCATTGCTCTAGCACCGATTAAGCTGGATGATGTTATGCTCGTGACTAGGAATGGCTATGCCCTGCGCTTCAATATTGAGGAAGTTCCTGTCATCGGAGCTAAGGCAGCTGGGGTTAAAGCTATCAACCTCAAGAAGGACGATGTCTTAGCAGCAGCCTTTATTGCCAATACTGACTCGCTCTACCTCCTGACGCAGCGCGGTTCGCTCAAGCGTATGGCAGTCGCAGATATTCCTGTTACCAGTCGAGCAAATCGCGGTCTTCAAGTTCTGAGAGAGCTTAAGACCAAGCCCCATCGTGTCTTTGCAGCTGGACCAGTCTATGGCGAAGCAGTGGACTTTGACCTCTTCACAACAGAAACTGAAACTAGCGAGGAGCAGATTTTGCAGGTGCTTTCCAATAAAGGAACTGCCTATGAGATCAATCTAGCTGATCTTAGCCTGTCTGAGAGAACCAGCAACGGCAGCTTCATCTCTGATACTATTTCAGACGAAGAAGTCTTCTCAGCTTATATCAAGTAATCAACAAGCCAGTTCACAAGAGCTGGTTTTTTAAAAAATAAATTTTCAGAAAATTGAAAATAATGATTGAATTTTTCAGAAAAAGGTGTACAATAGGGAGTATCTATAAATTGAAAGATAAGGAAAAGAGGAAAAAGACTATGACAGTGAATCTTGATTGGGAAAATCTTGGCTTTTCATATATGAAATTGCCCTATCGCTATATCGCTTATTATCGGAATGGCCAGTGGGAGGAAGGACAGCTGACAGAAGATGCGACCCTGCATATTTCTGAGTCTTCACCAAGCCTTCACTATGGTCAGCAGGCTTTCGAAGGTCTAAAGGCTTATCGTACCAAGGACGGCAGTGTTCAGCTTTCCGTCCAGATGAGAATGCTAAGCGCCTGCAACGCACATGCGATCGTCTATTGATGCCACAAGTTTCAACTGAAATGTTTGTGGAAGCGTGTAAGGCTGTTGTCCGCGCCAATGAAGAATATGTACCGCCATATGGAACAGGGGGAACTCTCTACCTTCGTCCCCTATTGATTGGTATCGGAGATATCATCGGGGTAAAACCAGCAGAGGAGTATATTTTTACGATTTTTGCTATGCCAGTTGGAAACTACTTCAAGGGTGGTTTGGTTCCAACCAACTTCTTGATCCAAGACGAATACGATCGTGCAGCTCCACATGGTACGGGTGCGGCCAAGGTAGGTGGTAACTACGCAGCTAGTCTTCTACCAGGTAAGATAGCTAAGTCTCGGAACTTTTCAGATGTTATCTACCTAGATCCGTCAACTCATACCAAGATTGAAGAAGTCGGATCAGCCAACTTCTTTGGAATTACAGCAAACAATGAATTTGTGACACCGCTGAGCCCGTCCATTCTACCATCCATAACTAAATATTCTTTGCTTTACTTGGCAGAGCATCGCTTGGGCTTGACTCCGGTTGAAGGTGATGTTCCGATTGATAACTTAGATCGCTTTGTTGAAGCAGGAGCCTGTGGTACTGCGGCTGTTATCTCACCAATTGGAGGAATCCAGCATGGCGATGCTTTCCATGTGTTCTATAGCGAGACAGAAGTCGGGCCAGTGACTCGCAGACTCTACGATGAGCTGACTGGTATCCAATTTGGTGATGTGGAAGCTCCAGAAGGTTGGATTGTAAAAGTAGACGAATAACTTTAAGAGCCTTTTGAGGCTCTTTTTATTGAGGAAATCACTTGCCAGCTTTGCTATTTTTGTGTAAAATAGAGACTTGAAAGAGGTAAAAGAATGAGTAAAAAAGATAAAAAAATTGAGATTCAGATTGCGGATAGTAAGGTGACACTTGGCGCTGACCAATTTGATGGCTACACCCTTTCTATTGGGAAAAAGGTCATTGGGGAGATTGCCGAGTTTGACGGCCAATTTGCTATTATCAAGAATGGAAATGTTGAAAGTTTATATAAAAAGCTTGAAAAAGCGGTGGAAACTTTGATTGAAACCTACAATTTAGGAAAATAAGGGCTTGCGCTTTTATTAGATTAATGATATAATTGATATCGTTGATTGTCGGAGAGATAGCGAAGAGGCTAAACGCGGCGGACTGTAAATCCGCTCCTTCGGGTTCGGGGGTTCGAATCCCTCTCTCTCCATTTCATCATTGGGGTATAGCCAAGCGGTAAGGCAAGGGACTTTGACTCCCTCATGCGTTGGTTCGAATCCAGCTACCCCAGTTCTTAGGTAATATGTCAGATAAAGGATAAAATATCGTCGGATATTTTATTTCTTTATAGGGTGGAAAACGGTAAAGATAAATCAATGTCGTTTGCGGGTGCTTAGGAAAATAATTATAAGTATGTCAAGTAGTATACTTGATTGTTGGAGGATTTTTTTAGATGAATGAATTTGAAGATTTGCTAAACAGTGTTAGCCAAGTCGAGCCAGGTGATGTCGTTACTGCTGAAGTATTGACAGTGGATGCTAACCAAGCTAATGTTGCCATTGCTGGTACTGGTGTTGAAGGGGTTTTGACTCTGCGTGAGTTGACAAATGATCGTGATGCTGACATCAATGACTTTGTAAAACCAGGTGACACACTTGAATTGCTTGTTCTTCGTCAAGTAGTAGGTAAAGATACAGATACAGTTACTTACCTAGTATCTAAAAAACGTTTAGAAGCTCGCAAAGCATGGGACAAATTGGTTGGTCGTGAAGAAGAAGTTGTTACTGTTAAGGGCACTCGTGCTGTTAAAGGTGGACTTTCTGTTGAGTTTGAAGGACTTCGTGGATTTATTCCAGCTTCAATGCTCGATACTCGTTTCGTTCGCAACACTGAACGTTTTGTAGGTCAAGAATTTGATGCTAAGATCAAAGAAGTAGATCCAAAAGAAAACCGCTTCATCCTTTCACGTCGTGAAGTTGTTGAAGCAGAAGCTGCAGCAGCGCGTGCAGAAGTATTTGGTAAATTGAATGTTGGTGATGTTGTGACTGGTAAAGTTGCTCGCATCACAAGCTTCGGTGCTTTCATTGACCTTGGTGGTGTTGATGGTTTGGTTCACTTGACTGAACTTTCTCACGAGCGCAACGTTTCACCAAAATCTGTTGTTTCAGTTGGTGACGAAATCGAAGTGAAAGTTCTTGATTTGAACGAAGAAGAAGGCCGTGTGTCACTTTCACTTAAAGCTACAACTCCTGGACCATGGGACGGTGTTGAACAAAAACTTGCTGCTGGCGATGTAGTTGAAGGTACAGTAAAACGTTTGACTGACTTCGGTGCTTTCGTTGAAGTATTGCCAGGTATCGACGGACTTGTTCACATCTCACAAATTTCACACAAACGTGTTGAAAATCCAAAAGATGCTCTTAAAGTTGGTCAAGAAGTAACTGTTAAAGTTCTTGAAGTGAATGCTGCTGCTGAGCGTGTATCACTTTCTATCAAGGCTCTTGAAGAGCATCCAGCTCAAGAAGAAGGCCAAAAAGAAGAAACGTCAATCTCGTCCACGTCGTCCACGTCGTCAAGAAAAACGTGATTTCGAGCTTCCAGAAACTCAAACTGGATTCTCAATGGCTGATCTTTTCGGTGATATCGAATTGTAATTTACTTAAGAAGAGGCTGAGTTTCTCAGCTTCTTTTTTCGTCTTTTCAAGTGGGAGTTTACATCCGAGTCATTTATTGCGATACTTGCTCTTTATGCATATTCAGTTTTATTTAAGCGAAAGATGCTAGACTAAGTCTCTCGTGCATTCTATGAGAAAGGAGCCTGCCGTGAAGTTTATTTTTAATTCTATTAGATTTATAGTTCGCTTGCTTTGGCGGCTTATCTGGGGGCTTATTTGGTCTGTGACACTCAGTTTCCTTGTTCTTGTAGGTGTATTTTATTTTACTACTTCGACAGAGACGGGGGCAGAGGGATTATCGCAGGCTCTTCGAACTACTGTTACTCAAGTGGATCAATTCTTAACGCATCAAGGACTTTCCACTGGTCTTCAGACTAGTGAGGAAATTCAGTCCAATCAGCTGACAGATGAGCATACAGGGTCGGGAGCTCGCTGGGAGAAAGCTAGTGCTACGGTATATATCGATACCGCTAATGAAACTTTTCGTTCAGCCTATCAGGAGGCCATTAATTCCTGGAACCAGACAGGAGCCTTCACCTTTCAAATCATCAATGACAAAGACAAGGCGGATATTGTTGCGACGGAGATGAATGACGGCAATGTCAGTGCAGCTGGTGAGGCTGAGTCGCAGACCAATCTCCTTACCAAACGATTTACCCATGTGACCGTTCGCTCAATAGTTACTACTTGCTGGACAGACGCTATGGTTACTCTCATGAGCGGATTGTCAATACAGCAGCTCACGAATTGGGCCATGCTATCGGATTAGACCATAATGAGGAGGAATCAGTGATGCAGTCGGCAGGCTCATTTTATAGTATTCAGCCGATAGATATCCAGGCTGTAAAAGACTTGTATCAATCATAAAGGTATGCTAAAATCGATTTTTAATATTATTAGACGCTTCCCAGAGCAAATTTTTCTCTTTCTTTTTAACTCAGGCATTTTTGCTTGGCTGTGGAAAAGCGGAAGCGATATTGCTAACCAGCTAGGCGTGACAGCAGCTTGGGAAACTCATGTTCCAGCGCCGATTCAGGCCTTCTTTGGCGAGAATGTGGAGACAGTTCAAGGATTTTTCCAGCATTCAGCCATTATGTGGCTGATTGGTTCCATGATTATTCTATGGATTGTTCGTTTTGTCAAGGGGATGATAAAGCTGAGTCTCTTTGTTTTGATTATTCTGCTGGGTATTTACTTGGTTATGCAAAATCAAGAAGTTTTAGCTAGTTTTCTGTAAACTACAAGCAATTTATAGAAGGAAAAATTTTTGATATGAAGAGACTTACTCGAGAGGGAGTAAGTCTTTCATAGCGAGTTCAGCGCATGCTTTCCAAGAAGTTTGTAGAAGGTCTTATACTCTCTGACATTTATTGCACATATATATTAAGGTGATGAGTTTTCGTGTGGACAAGCTTGCAACAGTGCTAAATCTTTAGTAAAAAAGTGGAATTCTAAAAAATATTAAAAAAAAAACAAAAGAAAGGGTTTACATTCACATTTTGATGTGTTATAATGAAACTATAAATTGAATAGGGTGAGCGTTACTAAGTTGGATTAGGCGTGACCGCAAATGAATTGGAAGAGGCAAGTGCTCTTGTATTTTCCGTTTATTTGCGGTCATTTTTATTTCACGAAAACCCAAGAAAATGATAAGGAGGGAACTATGTATCGAATCATACTTCCTATGAATAACAATGTTGCTCTAGCCAAACATGAAAATGGTGAAGAGGTTGTTCTGATTGGTAGTGGGATAGCATTCAATAAGAAAAAGGGTGATCCTGTTCTGGAAAGTAAGATTGAGAAAGTCTTTCGTATGAGAACGGAAGAGTCCAAGGAAAACTTTGTGGCCTTGCTCAAAGATGTTCCGCTGGACTTTATCACAGTGACCTATGATGTGATTGACACGCTTTCCAAGAAATACCATTACCCAGTCCAGGAGTATATCTATGTCACACTGACGGACCATATCTACTGTTCTTATCAAGCGGTCCAGCAGGGGCGGTACAAGAGCAGTGACCTACCAGATGCTTCAGATAAATATCCCACTCCTTATCAAATCGCGCAAGAAGCAGTGGCTATTTATCGGGAACGACTCTTAGAAGCATTTCCAGACGATGAAATAAACAGAATTGCCTATCACTTTATCAATGCAGAAGGGGTCTCCAATCCAGCAGGTAAGGGTTATTTGGATCAGCGGAAGGAAATTCTAGCTGCTGTAGAAGAAGAGCTAAGAAAACAGGGAATAAAAAGAACATCGGATAATAGTAACTTCTATGACCGATTTATGATTCATCTTAATTACTTCTTAGATTACTTAGACAGAAGCCGAGATGATAACGTTTCACTGTTAGAAATGGAAAGTCAGATTAAACTGGCCTATCCTCAAGCTTATCAAATCGGAAGTAGTCTATATGAGATTATTGCCCAGAAAACTGGAATAGACTTGTATAATAGTGAGCGAGTTTATTTGGTTTTACATATTCAACGATTACTATAAGGAACATTAAAAGGAGGATCTATCATGAATAGAGAAGAAGTAACATTACTTGGTTTTGAAATCGTAGCCTACGCAGGTGACGCCCGCTCTAAGTTGCTGGAAGCATTAAATGCAGCGCAGGCTGGAGAATTTGACCGCGCAGAAAGTTTGGTGGAAGAAGCCAATGCTTGTATTGTCGAAGCGCACCATGCTCAGACCAGCCTTTTGACCAAAGAAGCTGCTGGTGAGGACTTGGCTTATAGCGTGACGATGATGCACGGCCAAGACCACCTGATGACAACCTTGTTGCTCAAGGATTTGATGAAACACATGATTGAACTATATAAAAGAGGAGTAAAATAATGAACAAACTCATCGGACTTATTGAGAAAGGGAAGCCTTTCTTTGAGAAGATTTCTCGGAATATCTATCTCCGTGCCATTCGGGATGGCTTTATCGCTGGTATGCCAGTCATCCTCTTCTCATCTATCTTTATCTTGATTGCCTATGTGCCAATGCTTGGGGCTTCCACTGGTCTAAGGATATTGAAACTTTCTTAATGACCCCTTATAGCTATTCGATGGGGATTCTGGCTTTCTTTGTGGGTGGGACCACTGCAAAGGCTTTGACAGACTCTGTCAATCGCAGCCTGCCTGCGACAAACCAGATTAACTTTTTGTCTACTATGCTGGCTTCCATGGTTGGCTTCCTCCTCATGGCCGCTGAGCCTGCTAAGGATGGTGGTTTTCTGACAGCCTTTATGGGAACAAAAGGACTTTTGACAGCTTTCATCGCAGCATTTGTGACGGTTAATGTCTACAAGGTTTGTGTAAAAAATAATGTCACCATCCGCATGCCAGAAGAAGTTCCACCAAATATTTCGCAAGTATTTAAAGACTTGATTCCATTTACTGTCTCAGTCGTTCTGCTCTACGGTTTGGAACTGCTTGTTAAAGCAAGTCTGGGAGTAACCGTTGCTGAATCCATAGGAACGCTTCTTGCTCCTCTCTTCTCAGCGGCAGATGGCTATCTGGGAATCACGCTTATCTTTGGTGCTTATGCTTTCTTCTGGTTCGTGGGAATTCACGGTCCGTCCATCGTTGAGCCTGCCATTGCTGCCATTACTTATGCCAATATCGATGCCAACTTGGCCTTGCTTCAAGCTGGTCAACATGCGGATAAGGTCATCACTTCTGGTACTCAAATGTTCATCGTTACCATGGGTGGTACTGGTGCGACCTTGATTGTTCCATTCCTCTTCATGTGGATCTGTAAGTCCGAGCGTAACCGTGCGATTGGACGGGCATCTGTTGTCCCAACCTTCTTTGGTGTCAATGAGCCTATTCTCTTTGGTGCTCCAATCGTACTGAATCCGATTTCTTTATTCCATTTATCTTTGCACCGATCGCAAACGTATGGATTTTCAAATTCTTTGTTGATACTTTGAACATGAACTCCTTCTCAGCCAACCTTCCTTGGGTAACACCTGGACCTCTGGGAATTGTGCTGGGTACCAACTTCCAGCTTCTGTCCTTTGTTCTTGCAGCCCTTCTTGTCGTAGTGGATGTCATTATTTACTATCCATTTGTCAAGGTTTATGACGAACAAATCCTAGAAGAAGAACGTTCTGGCAAAGCTAACGATGCTCTTAAAGAAAAAGTAGCAGCTAACTTTAATACTGCTAAAGCAGACGCTATCCTTGAAAAAGCAGGAGTGGATGAAGAAGCTCCAGCGCAAAACAATATTAGCGAAGAAACCAATGTTCTGGTGCTCTGTGCAGGTGGTGGTACTAGTGGATTGCTGGCCAACGCTTTGAATAAAGCAGCAGCTGAATACAATGTTCCTGTTAAAGCAGCAGCTGGCGGCTACGGTGCTCACCGTGAAATGCTGCCTGAGTTTGACCTGGTTATCCTGGCTCCTCAAGTTGCCTCCAACTTTGAAGACATGAAGGCCGAAACTGATAAATTGGGTATCAAGCTGGCTAAGACTGAAGGCGGCCAATACATCAAACTAACCCGTGATGGTAAAGGAGCACTGGCCTTTGTTCAGGAGCAATTCAAGAACTAAATCTGTTTATGTGAGATGAAGCAACTTGATAGAGTTTGGGGCAAAAGTCCTAGCCTCTCAATTGTCTTTGGATTGTCGAGCAAAGACGCAGTGGTTGAGTGGGCTCTATTACGCTGATTTCATCAACTTTTACAGCCTACTCAACTGTGCGGAGGTGGGACGACGAAATCGAATTCTAACGAATTACCGATTTCTGTCCCACTCTCCAAATGTTATTGAAAGGAAAATAAGATGACAAAAAGCTTACCTAAAGATTTTATTTTCGGTGGTGCAACAGCAGCCTATCAAGCTGAGGGGGCAACCCACACAGATGGAAAAGGACCTGTTGCCTGGGATAAATACCTAGAGGATAACTACTGGTACACGGCAGAACCTGCCAGCGACTTTTACCACAAATACCCTGTGGATCTGAAATTGGCTGAAGAGTATGGCGTCAATGGGATTCGGATCTCCATTGCTTGGTCACGGATTTTTCCGACAGGCTATGGCGAGGTCAATCCAAAAGGTGTGGAATTTTACCATAATCTTTTCGCAGAATGCCACAAGCGTCATGTAGAACCCTTTGTGACCCTTCACCACTTTGATACACCAGAGGCTCTTCACTCAAACGGTGATTTCCTCAATCGGGAAAATATTGAGCACTTTGTGGACTATGCGGCTTTCTGTTTTGAAGAATTTCCAGAAGTTCGCTATTGGACAACTTTCAATGAAATTGGCCCAATTGGTGATGGTCAGTACTTAGTTGGGAAATTCCCTCCGGGTATCCAGTATGACTTGGCCAAGGTTTTCCAATCACATCACAACATGATGGTCTCTCATGCCCGTGCTGTTAAGCTCTATAAGGACAAGGGCTACAAGGGTGAAATCGGTGTCGTTCATGCACTTCCGACAAAATATCCTTATGATCCAGAAAATCAAGCAGATGTCAGAGCGGCAGAGTTGGAAGATATTATTCATAACAAATTTATCTTAGATGCGACTTATCTGGGACACTATTCAGATGTGACTCTGGCAGGGGTGAATCACATCCTTAAGGTCAATGGTGGCCGGCTGGATCTGCGAGATGAAGACTTTGCGGCTCTAGAAGCAGCTAAAGACCTCAATGACTTCCTTGGCATCAACTACTATATGAGTGACTGGATGCGCGACTTTGACGGTGAAACAGAAATTATCCATAACGGAAAAGGCGAAAGGGAAGCTCCAAGTACCAGATTAAGGGAGTAGGGCGCAGAGAATCTCCAACCCATATACCAAAAACTGATTGGGATTGGATTATCTATCCTCAAGGTCTTTATGATCAGATCATGCGGATTAAGAAGGATTATCCCAACTACAAGAAGATTTATATCACAGAAAATGGTCTGGGTTACAAAGATGAATTTGTGGACAATACAGTTTACGACGATGCTCGGATTGACTATGTCAAGCAGCATTTGGAAGTTTTATCCGATGCGATTGCGGATGGGGCTAATGTCAAGGGCTACTTTATCTGGTCTCTGATGGATGTCTTTTCTTGGTCTAACGGTTATGAAAAACGCTACGGCTTATTCTACGTAGATTTCGAAACGCAGGAACGCTATCCGAAGAAATCCGCTCACTGGTATAAGAAACTAGCCGAAACGCAAATGATTGAATAGGAAATAAAGCCGATAGAATTGAACTCTATCGGCTTTATTGGGCATGCCAATATATTTAAAGTCTGATTTGATGGTAGGGAAAGCTTGGTGCTCAATCACTAGACAGGATATTCTGGTCGGAGTACTTGCGAAAAAATTTAAAATTTTTCTTTGAATTGGCTTGAGAGACAGATAGTTTGGATTGCATTTTTTATGACAGCCAATGGCCCTGTACTTGGAAATCTGCTATAATGGTCTTATGATTATTTTACAAGCAAACAAGATTGAACGCTCTTTTGCAGGGGAGCTACTTTTTGATAATATCAACCTGCAGGTGGATGAGAGTGACCGGATTGCCCTCGTCGGTAAAAATGGAGCTGGCAAGTCAACCCTGCTCAAGATTTTGGTGGGCGAGGAAGAGCCGACGTTTGGTCAGATCAATAAAAAACGAGACCTGTCTCTGTCCTATCTGGCTCAGGACAGCCGCTTTGAGTCGGAGAATACAATCTACGATGAGATGCTGCTGGTCTTTGATAGCCTGCGTCAACAAGAGAAGCGCTTACGGCAGATGGAGCTACAAATGGGAGAATTGTCAGGGGAAGACCTGACGGCTCTCATGACCCAGTATGACCAGTTGTCAGAGGACTTTCGCCAGAAAGGTGGTTTTACCTACGAGGCCGATATTCGAGCGATTTTAAATGGTTTCAAGTTTGACCAGTCCATGTGGCAGATGAAGATTTCTGAGTTGTCGGGCGGGCAGAATACCCGTCTGGCTCTGGCCAAGATGCTTTTGGAAAAACCAGAGTTGCTTGTCCTGGACGAGCCGACCAACCACTTGGATATCGAGACCATTGCCTGGCTGGAAAATTATTTGGTAAATTATAAAGGCGCCCTCATCATTGTCAGCCACGACCGCTATTTCCTAGACAAGGTTGCGACCATCACGCTGGACTTGACCAAGCATTCCTTGGATCGCTATGTGGGTAATTACTCTAGCTTTGTGGTCCAAAAGGAGCAGAAGCTAGCCACTGAAGCCAAGAACTACGAAAAGCAACAGAAAGAAATCGCTGCGCTGGAGGACTTTGTCAATCGCAATCTGGTTCGAGCTTCTACAACCAAGCGGGCTCAGTCCCGTCGTAAGCAGCTGGAAAAGATGGAGCGTTTGGACAGGCCGGAGACCGGCAGCCGCTCGGCTAATATGACTTTCAAATCCGATAAGGTTTCGGGCAATGTTGTGCTGACCTTGGAAGACGCAGCCATTGGCTATGGCGAGGAAGTTCTGTCGGAGCCGATTAATCTTGATATTCGCAAGTTCAATGCAGTAGCTATTGTCGGACCAAATGGGATTGGAAAGACGACCTTGATAAAATCACTAATCGGTCAAGTGCCCTTCATCAGAGGTAAGGAGCAGCTGGGGGCTAATGTGGAAGTGGGCTACTATGACCAAACTCAGAGTAAACTGACTCCCAGCAATACGGTACTTGACGAGCTATGGAATGACTTCAAACTGACGCCAGAGGTCGAGATTCGCAATCGCTTAGGCGCTTTCCTCTTCTCGGGAGACGATGTCAAGAAGTCTGTCGGTATGCTATCGGGTGGAGAGCGGGCACGGCTGCTTCTAGCCAAGCTGTCTATGGAAAACAACAACTTCCTCATCCTAGACGAGCCGACCAACCACCTGGACATTGACAGCAAGGAAGTGCTAGAAAATGCCCTAATTGACTTTGACGGCACCCTGCTCTTTGTCAGCCATGACCGCTACTTTATCAATCGCGTAGCCACCCAGATCATCGAGCTCTCTGAGACAGGCTCCACCCTTTATCTTGGTGATTATGACTACTATCTGGAGAAAAAGGCAGAGCAGGAAGCCTTGCGTGAGGAGACGGAGCAGGTCGATTCTGATAAGCCATCATCTACCAATGACTATCAGCTCCAAAAGGAAAACCAGAAAGAACAGCGCCGGCTGGCCCGCCGCTTAGAGCAATTGGAAGCGCAAATCGAGGACTTGGACAGTCAGATCAGTCAGCTTCAGGAAGCCATGCAGGCCACTAATGACGCCGGCGAACTCATGGAGAGCCAGCAGCAAATCGACCAGTTGACCGCCGCTCAAGAAGAAGCCATGCTAGAATGGGAAGAACTAGCGGAGAAGGTGTAGGAAGAAATAGAACAGCTACAGGAATGCCTAGTTTCCTAGAGTTCAAGATACTTAATTTCACATGTGAAATCAGTCCCAAAAGAATAAAAAGCGAATTTTTACATGTGAAATCTCTGATTCTGTGACAAAAATATAAATCCTTCATGAAGAATTGTTTCCCTGAGAGTAAAAGACGAACTTTTACATGTGTTCTGAGATTTTTTCGAGGAAAAGAAAGCATTCTTCATGTAATCTAAGTTCTTTTAAAGAAAAGTCAGCCCGTCAGATTTTCTAAAAAGCTATTTTGGAGCGGAATGACTCTGTCAGAGTTTCGGACGGTTAGTCTGAGAGCGAATCCCGAACTTTCTATTTTCGGACGAGTTCTTTTTGTGGAATTTGCCTTTTCCGATTTTCGGCCGAGAAGATTTTGACGAAATGAGGCTCGTCCGAAAGTAGAATCCGAACAAGGGGCGGTGAAGGTAATTTTGAAAGAGCGACTAGGGAAGCGAAATAGCAATTAAAGGAATTTGAGTGGTAAACAAATGGAAGATTTAGGCAACGTTTTTCGTGATTTTCGTTTAAATGGACATTATTCATTGAAGGAAGCGGCGGGTCAGGTTTGCTCGACTTCTCAGCTGTCTCGTTTTGAGCTGGGTGAGTCGGACATGACTCTCTCGAAATTTTTAGATCTCTTGGATAATATTCATGTGACTCTTGAGAATTTTATGGACAAGGCCCGGAATTTCCAGCAGCATGAGCACGTGGCCATGATGGGTAAGATTATCCCTCTTTACTACTCAAATGACATCAAGGGATTTCAAGACTTGCAAGCGGAGCAGTTGGAAAAGGCCAAGGCCAGCAGTGCGCCTCTTTACTATGAGCTGAATTGGATTTTGATGCAGGGCTTGATTTGTCAGCGAGACAGCCAGTTTCGCATGAGGCAAGAGGATTTAGATAAGGTGGCTGATTATCTTTTCCAAGTGGAAGACTGGACTATGTATGAGCTTATCCTCTTTGGCAATCTCTATAGCTTTTATGATGTGGACTATGTCTACCGTCTGGGCAAGGAAGTCATGAAGCGGGAGGACTATTACAAAGAAATCAGTCGCCATAAGAGACTAGTCTTGATTCTAGCGCTCAATTGCTACCAGCACTGTTTGGAAAGTCGTTCTTTTGATAAGGCTAGTTATTTTGAGGCTTACGTAGAGAAAATCATTGGCAAGGGCATTAAACTCTATGAACGCAATGTATTCCTCTATCTCAAGGGTTTTGCGGCTTATCAGAAGGGGCAGAAGAAGCAGGGAATCAAGCAAATGCAGGAAGCCATGCACATCTTTGAAGTGCTGGAACTACCTGAGCAAGTCGCTTATTATCAAGAACATTTTGATAAGTTTGTGAAAGTATAATTTCCCGAATATGGGAAAAATAAAGAACCTCCCTCCATTCCTGATACAATAGTTTCAGAAATGGAAGGAGGTATTTTTATGAATCGACAGGCAGCACAGCTGATTACACGGGCTGCTATTAATAAAATTGGGAATATGCTTATGACTATGGAAATAGCATCTGGCTTGCTTCTTTGGGAGCTCTGGGACAGACGGTCTTGGGCATTTACCAGATATCAGAGCTAGTCACTTCTATCTTATTCAATCCTTTTGGGGGAGCCATTACGGACCGCTTTTCCAGACGTAAGGTTCTGATGGTAGCTGACTTGATTTGTGCTGGTCTTTGTCTACTGATTTCCTTTATTTCTAATGACCAGCTCATGATTGGAGCGCTGATTTTTGCCAATGTAGTTCAGGCTATAGCCTTTGCTTTTTCTCGGCCAGCTAATAAATCCTACATTACAGAGATTGTAGACAAGGAAGACATCGTGGCCTACAATTCTCATCTGGAATTGGCCTTGCAGGTTATCAGTGTCTCAGCTCCAGTTTTGTCTTTTATTGTGATGCAGTATGCAAATCTGCGCGTGACTCTTCAGCTGGATGCTCTTAGCTTCTTTCTGGCTTTTGCCTTGGTTTACTTTCTGCCTAATCATGAGCCAAGCAAGCAGAAGTCTCCCATCAATCTTGGCAATATCCTGAGAGATATCAAGGAAGGTTTAGTTTATATCCGTCAGCAAAAAGAAATTTTCTTTCTGCTCTTGGTAGCATCTGCAGTAAACTTCTTCTTTGCGGCCTTTAATTACCTATTGCCTTTTACCAATCAGCTTTACGGTAAGACCGGCTCTTATGCGACCATTCTGAGTTTGGGTGCGATAGGCTCAATCATTGGAGCTATTCTAGCCAGCAAGGTTAAGGCCAGTATGGGAAATTTACTTGTAGCCCTGCTATTGACGGGTGTTGGAGTCGCAGTCATGGGCATCTCTACCTTGCTACAAGTTCATCCATATTTCTCCTATTCTGGTAATCTAATCTGCGAGCTCTTTATGACTGTGTTCAACATTCATTTCTTCAGTCAGGTTCAGACCAAGGTGGACAAGCAGTATCTAGGCCGCGTTTTCTCAACGATCTACACGCTGGCAATTCTTTTCATGCCTCCTGCGACTTTTCTGATGACGCTGCTGCCGAGTGTCCGCACCCTTTCCTTTCTTCTGATTGGTTTCGGAGTGATAGGATTGGCTTTGATTTCCTACCTTTATCAAAAGAGAATAGAAACAAACTAGGTTGGGGAGATTTCCAACCTAGTTTAATGTTTTGTCTTGCAAATCTTCAGCTGAGAATTTTTAGATTCATTACCAGCCTAATTTGGCTTAGAATTTTATTTCCAATCTACCAGCTCAAATCGGCTGAAAGATCAGGAGTGCTGGAAATTTGAATAGCTGGTAGAAAAAATTTTTCCATTGGAATGTGCATATAATCATTGTTCCTTGCTAGTAAAAGTAGTATGATGAAGTATAAGCAAAATTAATGGAGTAAGGAATGAAAGATTTTCATTTTGATGCGATTTCAGCATTTGAAAACTATAAAATTGAGGAGGCCAAAGATGGCCATGTTTTAGTAACCACAGAGGTCGTCCCCTCTTCTCTGAACTATTATGGCAATGCACATGGAGGCTACTTGTTTACCTTGTGCGATCAGATAAGTGGTTTGGTTGTCATTTCACAAGGAGCTGACGCTGTGACCTTGCAATCTTCCATCAATTATCTAAAAGCGGCCAAACTAGGCGATACTCTGAGCATTGAGGGGAACTGTGTCCATGCCGGCCGGACGACTAGAGTGGTGGATGTGGATATTGTCAATCAAGATGGGAAGAATGTCTGCAAGGGGACCTTTACCATGTTTGTCACTGGCGAAAGGGGCGAAAATGCGCAAGTTAGAATATAAGCATTATCTTTTCGACTTTTATGGAACCCTGGTGGATATCAGGACTGACGAAGATGATCCGGCTTTATGGTTGTATCTTTCCCGCATCTATGCAGCATATGGAGCAGATTATCAGCCAGAAGACTTGAAAAAGAAATATGGACAATTGGTAGTAGAGCAGGAAAATAAGATAGCTCAAGAGAAAGGCCTTGCCTATCCAGAGGTTGATTTGGTAGCGATTTTCATTCAGCTTTTGCAGGAAGTTCCAACTAAGCATGAAACCCAGATTCCGCTTCGTGATTTGCAGGCTTGGGGAGAGCAGTTGGCCGTAACGTTTCGGAGTTTGTCCCGTCGTCAGCTCCATGCCTATCCCAATACCCTGAAAGTTTTAAAGGCCATTAAGGACCAAGGAGGCGATGTTATTTTGCTCTCTAATGCTCAAAAGGCTTTTACAATGCCAGAAATTGAATTGACGGGTTGTTCCGATTATCTGGACAAAGTTTATATTTCTTCGAATTATCAGATCAAAAAACCACAAGCAGAATGGTTGGAGCTTGTGTTGGAAGAGAATCAGCTTAATCCAGAAGATACGGTTATGGTTGGCAATGATTTTTCTACAGATATGGCTATTGCTGAAGCTGTTGGGATTGATGGCATTTTGCTGAACACTTTCCCATACTCAGCTGCAGAGATAAACAGGCTCAATAAAATGCAGGCCAGAGTCATTACAGATATAGAAGAACTGCTGGAAAATAGGCGGTAAAGGATGTCGCAAGGTCTTTGAATGGTTTATTCACAGCCAAAACTGTGGATAACTCCTGGAAACATTACGATTTGATGAAAAATTGTGGATAACCTTTATTAATTTGCTTACTTATGATATAATAGCCCATATAAATAAAAATAGAAGAGGTATGTGAAATGTCACGTAAACCATTTATCGCTGGTAACTGGAAAATGAACAAAAATCCAGAAGAAGCAAAAGCATTCGTTGAAGCAGTTGCATCAAAACTTCCTTCATCAGACCTTGTTGAAGCAGGTATCGCAGCTCCTGCAGTTGATTTGACAACTGTTCTTGCTGCTGCAAAAGGTTCAAATCTTAAAGTTGCTGCTCAAACTGCTACTTTGAAAATGCAGGTGCTTTCACTGGTGAAACAAGCCCACAAGTTTTGAAAGAAATCGGTACTGACTACGTTGTTATCGGTCACTCAGAACGCCGTGACTACTTCCATGAAACTGACGAAGATATCAACAAAAAAGCAAAAGCAATCTTTGCAAATGGTATGCTTCCAATCATCTGTTGTGGTGAAAGCCTTGAAACTTACGAAGCTGGTAAAGCTGCTGAATTCGTAGGTGCTCAAGTATCTGCTGCATTGGCTGGATTGACAGCTGAACAAGTTGCTGCATCAGTTATCGCTTATGAGCCAATCTGGGCTATCGGTACTGGTAAATCAGCTTCACAAGACGACGCACAAAAAATGTGTAAAGTTGTTCGTGACGTTGTAGCTGCTGACTTTGGTCAAGAAGTTGCGGACAAAGTTCGCGTTCAATATGGTGGTTCAGTTAAACCTGAAAATGTTGCTTCATACATGGCTTGCCCAGACGTTGATGGTGCCCTTGTTGGTGGAGCGTCACTTGAAGCTGAAAGCTTCCTAGCTCTTCTTGATTTTGTGAAATAAGAATAACAATAAATGGCTTGTTGCCCTAAAGGTGGCAAGCTTTTTAAAAGTTTGGAGAAAAAAGGTGAAATCAAAGGAACTTATCTATTTAGCCAGCACTGCCATATTGCTAGCAGCAACGGCTAACGTGGTACAGGCAGAAGAAAATACTCCGACAACCACAGACCCTGAAGTAGCTAAGGCAGAACTTCAAGTAGAAAAGGATCATCAACCTCAGCAGGTATCCTTACCAGAAGCGGTATCCACAGATCGTCAAGTCAAACAAGAAAGCTCGGCCGAAAAATCTGAAGCTAGTACAGTATACAAGGCACCAGAAAATCTGGCACCTGCTGCTAGTCTGGTCAAGGAGAATGTACCAGAAAAGAAAGCAAGTGAACAAGCAAAGGCAGCTGCTTCTGAAGAGATTCAGAATCCAATAAAGGCTGAGCAGACTTCCTCAGCGATCAGCGCCAGTCCTGCATCTAAAAAAGGCAGCACTTCTTTTTATAATGCGGCTTCTTCATCTGGACAAACAGCGCGTGGCAATTCACAAGCAGAAATCAAGGGCTCTACCTTTGTGGATGTGAGTAGTCATAACGGCCATATCAGCGTAGAAGACTATCGCCAATTAGCATCCAAAGGTGTTGGCGGTGTCGTTGTCAAACTGACAGAGGGAATCCACTATACTAATCCTTATGCTGAGTCTCAGGTTCGAAATGCGCAAGCAGCTGGTTTGCAAGTATCAACTATGCCTTCTCGCATTATACAAGTGATGCAGAGGCGAGAGCAGAGGCCCGTTACTATGCTGCTTTTGCTAATAAACTGTCCTTGCCTAACAATACAGTCATGGTCAATGACATGGAAGACCCTAAAATGCAAACGGGGATTAACCAGCATACTCAGGCTTGGGCAGATGAAATGCGCAAGCAGGGATATGCAAATCTGATGTATTACACGAGTGCTAGCTGGGTTGACCAGAACAACCTACGCCACAAAGGTTCAATCAATACATCCCTTTTTGGCCTTGATAATTTTTGGATTGCTCAGTATCCAGCACCGAAGCTAAGTGCAAATGATGCTAAAAATTTGAAGTACAATAGCAGAGCAGGAGCTTGGCAATTTACTTCTCAAGCGCAGCTGCTTTCTGGTAAGCATGTTTTCGATCAAAGTATTGACTACTCTGGTAGATTTACAGCTATAGCTACTTTGGTTAAACAACCGCTGACAGGTAAGATTAGTATTCAAAATAATAATCCAAAAACTGGCACATTTGATGTCGTTGTTTCCGAAGTTTCCGCACCATATGGAGTTCAGGAAGTTAAACTTCCGACTTGGTCCAGTGAGCGTGGGCAAGATGATATTGTTTGGTACACTGCAACGAAGCAAGCCAACGGAACTTATAAGCTGACAGTTAATGCTGCCAATCATAAAGGTTCTACGGGCGAATACAATGTTCATTTGTATTACGTTCAAGGTGACGGCAAGTTAGTCGGAGTCGGTGGTACAACGACTAAGGTTTCAGTTGCTAAACCAGAAGGCAAGCTGACTATTGCCAACAACAATCCTAAGACCGGTACATTCGATGTGATCGTGTCCGAGGTTTCTAGCCCGCAAGGCGTTCGTGAAGTACTGCTTCCGACTTGGTCCAATGATCAAGGTCAGGATGATATCATCTGGCACAAGGCACAGAAACAGTCAGACGGTACATATAAATTCACCGTCCGTTCTAGCGAGCATAAGAATTCCGTTGGTGACTACAGTGTCCACTTGTACTATATCCAAAACGACGGCAAGTTGGTCGGCGTCGGTGGTACAACGACTAAGGTTAGTCTTGCTTCCGTTGCTAAACCAGAAGGCAAGCTGACTATTGCCAACAACAATCCCAAGACGGGTACATTCGATGTGATCGTGTCTGAGGTTTCTAGTCCACAAGACGTTCGTGAAGTCTTGCTTCCAACTTGGTCGCATGAACAGGGACAAGATGACATCATCTGGCACAAGGCACAAAGACAGTCAGACGGTACATATAAATTCACCGTCCGTTCTAGCGAGCACAAAAATTCTGTCGGTGATTACAGTGTCCACTTGTACTATATTCAAAATGACGGCAAGTTGGTTGGCGTTGGTGGTACAATGACTAAGGTTTCAGTTGCTAAGCCAGAAGGCAAGCTGACTATTGCCAACAACAATCCCAAGACGGGTACATTCGATGTGATCGTGTCCGAGGTTTCTAGCCCACAAGGGGTTCGTGAAGTCTTGCTTCCAACTTGGTCAAACGAGAATGGTCAGGATGACATCATCTGGCACAAGGCTCAAAGACAGTCAGACGGTACATATAAATTCACTGTTCGTGCTAGCGAGCACAAAAACTCTGTTGGTGACTACAGTGTCCACTTGTACTATATCCAAAACGACGGCAAGATGGTCGGCGTCGGTGGCACAACAACTAAGGTGTCCGTTGCGAAGCCAGAAGGCAAGCTGACTATTGCCAACAACAATCCCAAGACGGGTACATTCGATGTGATCGTGTCCGAGGTTTCTAGCCCACAAGGGGTTCGTGAAGTCTTGCTTCCAACTTGGTCAAATGAGAATGATCAGGATGATATTATCTGGCACAAGGCACAGAAACAGTCAGACGGTACATATAAATTCACTGTTCGTGCTAGTGAGCATAAGAACTCTGTCGGCGACTACAGTGTCCACTTGTACTATGTCCAAAATGACGGTAAGTTAGTCGGTGTCGGTGGTACAATGACTAAGGTTTCAGTTGCTAAGCCAGAAGGCAAGCTGACTATTGCCAACAACAATCCCAAGACGGGTACATTCGATGTGATCGTGTCCGAGGTTTCTAGCCCACAAGGGGTTCGTGAAGTCTTGCTTCCAACTTGGTCAAATGAGAATGATCAGGATGATATTATCTGGCACAAGGCTCAAAGACAGTCAGACGGTACATATAAATTTACCGTCCGTGCTAGCGAGCACAAGAATTCTGTCGGCGACTACAGTGTCCACTTGTACTATGTCCAAAACGACGGTAAGATGGTCGGTGTCGGTGGCACAACAACTAAGGTTTCCATTGCGGCAGGGGAGAAACCACAGGGAAAAATCAGTATCCAAAATAAAAACAATGAAACTGGTGAATTTGATATCGTCGTTTCTGGTGTTGTAGCTCCAGAAGGTGTCAAAACTGTCTATTTGCCAACTTGGTCCAGTCAAAATGGACAAGATGATATTCAATGGTATACGGCGGAACGCCAAGCTGATGGCACTTATCGTAAGCATGTATATGCGCGTGACCATAAGAATAATGCAGGCGAATACAATGTTCACTTGTATTACTTAAATAATCAAAATCAGCTGCAAGGAGCTGGCGGAGAGAAGACCACGATTTCTATTAAGCATCCTCAAGCGTCTAGCAGTCAGCGTGATCGTGTTCTTGCAGCAGCAGCAGCGATGGTTGGCGTCAAGGGAGGCAGTGCCGAGCACCACCGTCTGGTCAATGATTATAATAGCGTTAGACCGCTGCCAGTTGGTTATGCTGTGAAAAACACAGATGACTGGTGCGACATTTTCACGACGGTTATTTCCAAAGAGAAGGCTTGAGCGATCTTATCGGCCGTGAGTGTGGTGTAGAGCGCCATATTCATATTTTCCAAAGACTAGGTATCTGGAATGAAGATGGTAATTCGACTCCTAGCGCAGGCGATATCATCACCTTTAACTGGGACAAAGATACCCAGCAAAACGATGGCTGGGCTGATCATATCGGTATTGTCGAAAAAGTTGAAAATGGCATCATTCACACGATTGAAGGCAACAGCAATAACGTAGTTAAACGCAATACTTACCGCATCGGTCATGGAAATATCCGTGGTTTTGCGACACCGCGTTATAGATAAACATACAAAAAAACCAAGGGAAACCTTGGTTTTTTAACGTCTTAGAATTTTCTTTATGAGCTGAAGCAGCTTAAACTTGAGAGGGTTAGGGTAGTAGCGGAAAGTTCCCATTTCGAACGATGAAGCCGTTGAAGTTTTGTTTGAAGCGCAGAACACCGTCAGAACCGTCGAAAATTCCCATAATGCCGAGGAAATTATAAAATGGAATGCCTCTCTTGATACTTTCGGTCATAACGTATTCCTGCAGCAGGGCAGGGGCGTAGAATTTGTTAAACTCAGGATAGGAGCCGCTGAAAAGATAGGTTGCTTCCTGAGGAGTATAGATAAAGAGGCTGGCAGCCAGGACTTGGTCTTGGTCGCCGTACTTGTCAATCAGTTCTTGGGCTTCTGCTTTGCGGGTTTCAAAGCTATCAAACTGGCTGGAAAGTTCTCGCAGCTGATTTTGTTTCTTTTCAGATTGAGGATTTTTTTCCAAGTCAGCCTGCAGTTTCTGGATTTTTTGGCCCAGTTTCTCTTGGTCTTTTTGTAAGTTCTGAAGATAGTCCTTGAGGTTGAGACTGGCTGTCATAAAGTCCGCCTGCTGACCAAAGCTATCATAAAAATCTTGATAGTAGTCTAGTGGCTTGTCATCATATTCCCGCCGGTCAGAAGTAGCAGCTGTGATGTCTTTGAAAACGCTGAGTTGGTCACGTTCTAGCCTTTTTAGCTTGATGCCAAAGGTATTCGCTTTTTTGACGGTCGCCTTGCCGTTTTTACTGAAGGACTTGAGCAAGTCTTTCTCTGTCAGACCAGCTAAGTTTTTGACATAATGCCAATCAGGCTCCCCGCCTGGATAGTCTGTCTGTAGGCCGTCAAAGTCAAAGCCCAAATCAGTCAGTTGCTGGATAAGCTCGCCTTTTTCATCAGATGTGGGCTGGCCATTGCTGTCAAAGGTCTGATAAGTCTCGTAGGGCTTGATGATGAGCTCTAGAGCGCCTTCTTTTTTAGCATAAGCCTGCAAAGCTTGATAGAAGGGAGTCAGGTATTTAGCATCGGTAGAGACAGGACCGCAGTTAATTTCCATATGAAGGCCGCCAGTCATAGGCATGCTGTAGAGGACAGCTGACACCACTACCTGTCCCTGCGGGTCAGTGTAGCCGACATACTGGGTACTGAAGCCACGCTTGCTCAGCAGCTCTGCCATTTCTACGGTCTGCATGAAAGAGCGTTGGGAGCTAGCTGAGGTATGCTGGATGAATTCTTCTTGGCTGAGAAGTTTAAAGGTCATAGGCTTCCTTTCTGTTAATGCTTGCTGCGCAGTTTCTTTCTGATAGTGTAGGCCAGATTGGAGAGGTGGTAAAGAGGATTGGTTGGCAGGTTGAACTCACCAGCGAATTCCTCAATGGTTGGATTGAACTTGGATTTAAAGCTGTAGAGACCGCCCTTGAGATCGTTTTCGATTCCACCCATATTTTGCCAATCTGCTCCGCGCTCAAAAGCATGTTTGGCCGTTTCGTACCAAGTGATGATGGCAGGCTGATAACGACGGTATTCCTCGTCCATTCCGGCATAGATATTTTCAGAGGTTTTGCCATATTCTAAGACCAGTGTGCCAGAAAGGGGAACGACAGCACCCCCTTGGCTGATTTTGTCCTGCAGAAAGTCAATCTCTTCTTGGAGGCGTTTCTGTTCTTGCTGGTTATTCTCAATCTTGCCAGGCTTGGTTTTCTCGGTAAATTTCTCTGCTTCCTTGAGAGTCTTGGTCAGCTGAGCCTGCAAGTCTTCCAATCGTGCCTTTAGATCAATGCTGGACAAGGTGATGTAGGAGTGCTCAGGATAAGTGTCCAAGAGTTTTTGGTAATAATCTTTGCCGCGTAGGTGGATGTTTTTTCTGTTTTCTGTCTTCTTCATCAGGCCTGAAAAGTCATCCAGTAATTCTGCTCCGCCAAATTGGATTTGGATGCCTTTGTTACGGGCTGTGCGAATAGCCTGGCGAGTACTCTTAGAAAGCAGATCCTCGCTGAAATCTTCTTTATGGATATTGGCCTGCAAGCGAGGCTGGATGGTTTCGTCCAGAGACTCAGTCCGTCCGACCCAGACAGCTCCTGCTTCCTGTAACTGTTGAATCAGCTCAACCGTCTCTGTATTGTCTTGCAATTCAGCACCCATCTTGCTTTCTGCCAGAAAGAGGCTAGGGTCAAACTTGATAAAGAGCGCTTTTTTCTCCTTGGCAAATTTCTTGAGCGACGCCAAAACAAAGTTCAGCAGCTCCTTGTCACCATAGTCCATTATGGGACCGCGCGGAATATAAAGCATGGTCATCCCCAAGGGCAGTGGTTTAATCAGGACACTGGCTGCAGCAACCAAGTGGTCGTCTTTATAGAAGCCCAAGCGCTCATTGGCCCAGTTATCCTTGATCTGAGCCCAGGCTGAACTCTGCAGGAGATTGGCCTGTGGATGGGCTGTGACAAAATCGTCGTGTTCCTGAGCTGAAATTCCAAATTTGTAACTAAACATTATTTTAAAACCCACTCTCTAATGGCGTGTGCTACGCCGGATTCGTCATTCGATTTGGTGATATATTTGGCGATTTTCTTGAGTTCTTCCTTACCGTTTTCCATGACAACAGGAGAGCCAACAGCTTCTAGCATGGCACGGTCGTTTTCTTCATCACCGATAGCCATGGTCTGCTCCTTGCTCAAGCCCAGTTTTTCAGCTAGATGGAGGACAGCAGCACCTTTATTGACAGTCTTTTTGACAATTTCCAGATAAAAAGGAGCTGACTTAACTAGTGTATATTTTTCGGCTAATTCCGGTGGCAGCTTAGCAATGGCCGCATCCAGAATGTCCGGTTCATCAATATACATGCACTTGACGATTTCTTTATTGGCCATTTCTTCAGGAGTGCGGTAGAAGATAGGCATGCTGACCAGATTGGACTCATAAACAGTGTACTTGCCGATGTTGCGATTGGCTGTATAAATGCCGTCCTTGGTGATGGCATGCATGTGGACACCTAATTTTCGCCCGAGCAGTTCGATATCCAGATAGTCGTCATAGGTCAGTGTTTCTTTGATTAATTCTTGACCTGTAACAGTATCCTGCACCAGTCCGCCGTTGAAGGTAACGACATAGTTGTCTGGCTGATTAAGCTCTAGCTCCTCGAGAAGCTTTTGAACTCCTGCAATAGGACGGCCGGTTGCAATGACGATTTTGACACCAGCAGCCTTGGCATCCTGAACAGCGCTGAAGACTTCAGGAGTGATTTCTTTTTGGTTATTTAAAAGGGTGCCGTCAATGTCGACGGCAACTAATTTGATAGACATATTATTCTCCGTAGGTAAATTGGTCGTTTTTGATATAGTGCATAAAGGTCTGGTTTTTTTCGCTGAAAAGTCCGGTCTCTGCCAGCATTTCCTTGGGGAAGTAGAAGCGATTATCGCCCTGTCTGGTCCCGGCTAGCGAATGAACGATAGGAGACAGGCTGGACAGTTCTGCTAGGCTGCCATCTTTTTGCAGAATTTCAATCTGGGTCCGGGGTTTTTCAACGTCAGGCCGGTAGAAATCATAAGGTAAATCAAAATTACGATGGATAGCAGTATAGTAATCAGGGTCGAAACCAACCTGTCCAACTAGGTCTCGCATGATATCCAAATGCGCTTCGTTTTCCTGAGAGAAGACGATAGACTTAAAGACCTTGCGGTTGATAAAACGCTGAGCCAGGTCAGATAAAATCTTGTCTGGACTAGTCATCCAAACTTGGAAATAGGTATTCATAACACCATCATCCAAGGCCAGATAATCCTGCAGTGTCACTCTGTTTTCAAAGAATGGAATGAGATTGGGCGATGACAGCGCAAAGTAATCCTTCTGAGCCGGATAGAGAAACTTGGCCCGCTTGAGCAGATTTTGCAGTAAGACCTCCATAGCTCGGCTGGCCGGGTGGAAATAAACCTGCATGTACATCTGGTAGCGGCTGACTACGTAGTCTTCTACCGCATGCATGCCATTGCGCTTGAAAGCAATGCCGTTTTCTACTGGACAAATCACTCGTAAAATTCTGGTTAAGTCAAATTGCCCATAGGAAGCGCCAGTAAAGAAGGAATCTCGCAAGAGATAATCCATCCGATCCACATCAATCTGGCTGGAAATCAGCTGGACCACTTGCTTATTGAGATAAGTATGGTTGATGACGCTAGCTACCTTTTCTGGGAAATCCGGCGAAACCTGCACCAGGACCTGATGAATCTCTGTTTCAGGACTGGTGATGATTTGCCGCGTAATGTCCTCGTGATTAGTGTCAAAAAGACGCTCGAAAGTGTGTGAATAAGCTCCGTGTCCCAAGTCATGTAGGAGAGCAGCTGTCATGGTCAGCAGGCTTTCGTGACTGTCCCAGTTGGCTGGTATTTTTCATTGAAAATCTTAGTGATGCGCCGAGCAATCTCGTAAGCTCCCAGACAATGCGAAAAACGGCTGTGCTCCCCACCGTGGAAGGTATAGCCGGAAGTACCCAGCTGTTTGATGCGGCGCAGCCGTTGAAATTCTTTAGTATTGATTAAATCATAAATAACCTGATGGTCCACATGAACATAATTATGAACCGGGTCCCGAAATACTTTTTCAATCATGCTACCATTATACCACAAATCATAGTAGGAAAAAAATCAAAGCTGCAACTGAAAGAAGAGCAATTTTGTCCTTTTTTTGATAAAATAGGGAAAGAAAAAGAGAAACGAGATAAAGATGCAAATCAGAATAAAAAATCACATCCAGCTGGACGGGCATACCGAGCTAATCGATCAGGTCTACAATACGGACTGGACGCAAAAAGGAGACTATCATTATCTGCTATACAAAAATGAAGAAGGAGAGAAAGTGGTTCTGAAGTTTCACGATAAAGAGTTGGTTATGACGCGCTTTTCTAAGCCTAAGTCCATCATGCGCTTCATCAGTCAAGGTCAGGCGCTAGTTGGCATCCATACACCTGTGGGCTTCCAGCAGTTTGTGACCGATACTTCTTTCTACAAGGTTGATTTGACCAATCAGGTTCTGCAACTTCATTATCAGCTTAAAACTGTTGATGGAGAGCAGATTTTTGCCAGCTATGAAATGGAGATTAGCTGGGGTTAGCTGCAATTCTCTGAGAAATCTCTTGAAAATCATAATGTTTCCCCTTGCAAAAGCTTGAAAATTTGGTATAATAGTTTCTAACTCAAGGGAGTAGCTAACGGAATAACCGTTACAAGGTCGTCAATACGAAAGAAATTTCCGGCCTTGTATGAAATAGCGAGACTTGTTAATAAACAGGTCTCTTTTTTGTTTCTGACTTTTTGGATATGACTGATGCGTCTCGAGATGATAAGTCGTAGTGGTCAGAAAAGTTCAGAAATAAAAGAGGCCAAGAGGAGGAATACATTGTCAAAAGAACAAAAGCGCCAAGCTTTTTACACCCAGAGTCCTGAGGAAATTTTCAAAACTTTGGACGCTTCAGAGCAAGGTTTGTCCAGTCAAGAAGCAGCCAAGCGTTTAGCTGATTATGGCCGCAATGAACTGGATGAAGGGGAGAAAAAATCTCTCTTAATGAAGTTTTTGGAGCAGTTCAAGGATTTGATGATTATCATCTTGTTGGTAGCGGCTGTCTTGTCTGTTGTCACATCAGGTGGTGAAGATATTGCAGATGCTTTAATCATCTTAGCTGTCGTAATCATCAATGCCATCTTCGGTGTCTATCAGGAAGGCAAGGCTGAAGAAGCGATTGCAGCTCTCAAATCCATGTCCAGCCCAGCTGCGCGTGTCCTGCGTGATGGCCATGTCACAGAAGTAGATTCTAAGGACTTGGTACCTGGTGATATCGTTAGATTGGAAGCCGGTGATGTTGTCCCAGCAGATATGCGGCTTTTGGAAGCTAATTCACTGAAAATCGAAGAAGCGGCTCTGACAGGTGAGTCTGTGCCGGTTGAGAAAGATTTGACTGTTGAGGTAGCTGCAGATGCTGGTATTGGCGACCGGGTCAATATGGCCTTCCAAAACTCAAATGTGACCTATGGTCGTGGGGTTGGGTTGGTTGTCAATACAGGGATGTATACGGAAGTCGGCCATATCGCAGGTATGTTGCAGGATGCGGATGAAACGGACACACCGCTCAAGCAAAATCTTAATAGTCTGTCTAAGGTTCTGACCTATGCTATCTTAGTAATCGCTGCAGTGACCTTTGTAGTCGGTGTCTTCATTCAAGGGAAAAATCCATTGGATGAGCTGATGACCTCTGTAGCCTTGGCAGTTGCAGCTATTCCAGAAGGTCTGCCTGCTATTGTTACCATCGTGCTGGCTTTGGGAACTCAGGTTCTGGCTAAGCGAAATTCGATTGTTCGTAAGCTTCCAGCTGTTGAGACTTTGGGATCAACTGAGATTATCGCTTCAGATAAGACTGGTACCCTGACCATGAATAAGATGACGGTCGAAAGTCTTTTACGACGGAGTCCTGAATGAAGCTGGCCAAGATATTGAACTTGGACTGGAGTTGCCGCTCTTACGTTCTGTTGTCTTAGCCAATGATACCAAGATTGACCAAGAAGGCAAGCTGCTCGGTGACCCAACGGAAACAGCCTTCATCCAGTATGCTTTGGACAAGGGTTATGATGTCAAAGGATTTTTAGAGAAATATCCTCGTGTAGCTGAGCTGCCATTTGACTCAGACCGTAAGCTCATGTCTACCGTTCACCCATTGCCAGACGGGAAATTCCTCGTGGCAGTCAAGGGAGCTCCTGATCAACTCTTGAAACGTTGTGTTGCGCGTGATAAGGCTGGAGATATTGCAGCGATTGATGATGCTACTTCACAGCTGATCAAGTCTAATAACTCAGAAATGGCTCACCAAGCTCTGCGCGTGCTGGCTGGTGCCTACAAGATTATTGATAGCATTCCAGAAAACCTCACTTCTGAAGAACTTGAAAACAACTTGATCTTCACTGGTTTGATCGGTATGATTGACCCTGAACGTGCCGAAGCGGCAGAAGCGGTTCGTGTTGCTAAAGAAGCGGGAATCCGTCCAATCATGATTACGGGTGACCACCAAGACACAGCAGAAGCCATTGCTAAGCGTTTGGGAATCATTGAAACTGGAGATACGGAAGACCATGTTTTGACTGGTGCTGAGCTCAACGAACTATCTGATGCGGAATTCGAAAAGGTTGTTGGTCAATACTCTGTCTACGCCCGGGTTTCTCCTGAGCATAAGGTTCGTATCGTGAAAGCATGGCAAAACCAAGGTAAGGTCGTTGCCATGACAGGTGACGGTGTTAATGACGCGCCAGCTTTGAAGACAGCTGATATCGGTATCGGTATGGGAATTACAGGTACAGAAGTTTCTAAAGGAGCTTCTGACATGATTCTGGCGGATGATAACTTTGCGACCATCATCGTCGCCGTTGAAGAGGGAAGGAAAATATTTTCTAATATTCAAAAGACTATTCAATACCTACTTTCAGCTAATATAGCAGAAGTATTAACGATATTTTTTGCAACGTTATTTGGTTGGGATGTGTTGCAGCCAGTTCACCTACTTTGGATTAACCTAGTAACGGATACCTTCCCAGCTATTGCTCTGGGAGTTGAACCAGCTGAGCCTGGAGCTATGAATCATAAGCCTCGTGGTCGTAAGTCAAGTTTCTTCTCAGGTGGTGTCATGAGTTCCATCATCTATCAAGGACTGCTGCAAGGTGCTCTGGTGTTGGCAGTTTATGGCTATGCTATTGCTAATCCTGTACATATTGGTGATGTAAAAGCTATCCATGCGGATGCTCTGACAATGGCCTTTGCAACCCTTGGCCTCATCCAGCTCTTCCATGCTTACAATGTGAAATCTGTTTATCAATCTATCTTTACAGTTGGTCCATTCAAGTCTAAGACCTTCAACTGGTCTATTCTGGTTTCTTTCATCCTATTGATTTCGACTATTGTAATTGATCCGCTGGAAAAGATTTTCCATGTGACTAAGCTGGACTTGTCACAATGGACAGTAGTCCTGATTGGTAGCTTTGCCATGATTGTTATTGTTGAAATTGTTAAGTTCATCCAACGTAAATTAGGTATGGATAAGAATGCTATTTAACAGCAAAAAGTCATCTGCGGATGGCTTTTTTACGTACAAGGCGATATAATCAAATTCAAAGAAAGCAACTCGAAAGGACGGTAAAAGTATGTATCAAAACTTACGAAAGAAGTTGGAAGAAGCTTCTCCTTTATATTATGAGAAAGAAATCTTATGGTTGCTGGATCATATTGGTCATCCAGAAGCGACAATCCGTGATGAGTTGGTCTTTTCGTCCTTTGCAAGGGGACTTCAGGCTGATTTGTTTTCAGCTGAACAGTTTCGTTTCTTGGCTCAAGAAGCAGTCAAAAGACAAGGACCTTTACAAGAGTGACGAAAATGGTCAAGCCACCTTAACATGTTCCTTCACGGCTTTGCTTTATGCTAATCTCTTAAACTGTGATGGTAATCCAAACTCTTTGTATTATCAGGCTTTATCAGTACAAGAAAGAACCTATTTACTAGATAAGGGGCTAAGCTATTTGTCAGTAGAAAGAGACACAAGAGGTTACTCCAGGAAATACGGTTGGGTTCATGCCTTCGCTCATGGAGCAGACTTATTGACAGAAGTGGCTTGTCATCCGGACTTTCCCTCCAGTAGGATGCCAGAGGTTTTAGAGGTCATTTATCAAGTTTTTAAAAGAGTTTCGGTCCGTTTCGGAAATGATGAGGACTGGCGCTTAGCCCAGGTGCTCTATCAAGCTGTTTTAAAGGAAAAACTGTCGCAGCATGAATTGAGACTGTGGCTTCAATCACAGAATTTTCCCTTGGAAAGCAAGCAAGACTTCATAGCTTTTTCCAATTTTCGCTCCTGTTTATTAGAAGTCTATGTGCAGTTGGACAGAAAAAAACAGCTCTCAGATGAGTTGAGAACTGCTATTCAAAATTTTCATTACTGAACATCAATTACTGTTAAAGCATCTCGCAGTTCCTCTGCTAGATGTTTTTTCTTATAGGCTCGAAATTCGGCTAAATCTTTAACAGCATTATAACGCTTGTGCAGGCGATACATCTGCGGAATCTTATACTGAGGAAAGTCTCCCAATTTGTAAAATTAAGCTAGACAGAGAAAGCCATCTATGTTAGGCTCAGATAAACGCCACATTTGTCTGAAAGGAACTAACATAAATGACCTATACTCATCTTACCACAAACGAGCTTGTAATGATAGAGGCTTACTATCAAGAAAACATAAAGTTTCAGATATTGTGACTTCACTTGGCAGATCAAAACAGACAATCTACAATGTCATCAACTATCTGAAAGAGGGGCACTCTGCTTATGATTACTATAACCGATATAAAATCAATAAGAAACGCTGTGGCAGAAATAAAACCAGCCTTACGCAATCAGAAAAAGATTTTATCCAAACTCATTTAGAACAAAATTGGAGCCTTGATGTCATTAAAGGAACTTATCCAGATAGGGTTTCTTATTCTATGAGAACTCTCTATCGACTAGCAGACCGTGGTATTCTAAAGAAAGAGGATCTCCCTTGGAAAGGCAAAAGAAAACCAAATGGTCATAGCGAAAAACGAGGAAAACAAGCCTTGCGCAGAGATTTACGTGAGAGAGCAGACAGTTATCCTAATTTTAAGACAGAGTTCGGACAAGGGGATACCATTGTTGGCAAGAAGCACAAAAGTGCGGTTATTACCTTAGTAGAACGCCTCTCAAAAGCCATCATCACACTGAAAACTGAGGGACGAAAAGCAAGTGATATTGAGGCTTCCATCAATCAATGGTTGTCTCAAGTTCCCAGTCATCTCTTTAAGTCGATAACGTTTGATTGTGGGGAAGAATTTTCTAACTGAAAGTCTACTTCGAATGCGCATGACATTGATATTTTCTTTGCGGATCCAGGGTGTCCTGGTCAACGAGGTCTCAATGAACATTCTAATGGTTTATTAAGACGAAATGGACTTCCGAAACAAATGGATTTTACGAATATTTCTCAAAATTATTTATCAGCTATAGCTGATAAAAGAAATAGAATTCCTAGGAAATCATTGAATTATCAATCACCCTACCAAGTTTTTCTGAGTTACTTGAAAAGTCTAACTTAATTTGACAATTTAGGTCTTTAAAAAAATTCCGAGTCAGCTCCCATTCACGGATGTAACCCAAGGGACGCATATGGTAGCGGACACCTTCGATAACACGGCTTTGGTGGCGGTGGTGGATCTGACCAAAAACCAGCTCATTTTCGTGGATAAAGGCTGGGAAGTCTCGAAAAAATCCTAGCAGCTCATGTCATTATATTACTTTTTTAACAATTCCGTAACAAGCCGCTCCCATTCTTGCCTATCTACTAAAAATTGTATAAAATGAAGGTGCTTCATTATCCGATTAGGCAAATGTCTGAAAATGTGTTATAATAAAACGATATATGAAAAGAGGTATTTATGGACATTTCAGAAATTCGTCAAAAGATTGACGCAAATCGTGAAAAATTAGCTTCTTTCAGGGGGTCTCTTTGACTTAGAAGGTCTGGAAGAAGAAATTGCCATCTTAGAAAATAAGATGACGGAACCCGACTTTTGGGATGACAATATTGCAGCCCAGAAGACATCTCAAGAGCTCAATGAACTCAAGCAAACTTATGAAAATTTTCATCAGATGACCGAGCTTTTTGATGAATCGGAAATCTTGCTTGATTTTCTGGCTGAGGATGAGTCCGTTCAGGGGGAGTTGGAAGAAAAGCTGACCGAGCTTGAGAAAATGATGACCAGCTATGAGATGACTCTCTTGCTGTCAGAGCCTTATGATAATAACAATGCCATTCTTGAAATTCACCCAGGTTCTGGTGGAACAGAGGCTCAAGATTGGGGCGATATGCTGCTGCGGATGTACACGCGCTACGGCAATGCCAAGGGCTTCAAAGTAGAAGTCTTGGATTATCAGGCTGGCGATGAGGCTGGGATTAAGTCAGTGACCCTTTCCTTTGAAGGGCCGCATGCTTATGGTCTGCTTAAGTCAGAAATGGGTGTTCACCGCTTAGTTCGGATTTCGCCATTTGACTCGGCGAAACGGCGTCATACTTCCTTTACCTCAGTAGAGGTTATGCCAGAGTTGGACGATACTATTGAGGTAGAGGTCCGTGATGATGACATCAAGATGGATACTTTCCGTTCAGGTGGAGCTGGCGGACAGAACGTCAATAAGGTATCAACCGGTGTGCGATTGACCCATATTCCGACAGGAATTGTCGTACAGTCTACCGTTGACCGAACCCAGTATGGAAACCGTGACCGAGCTATGAAAATGCTGCAGGCTAAGCTCTATCAGTTGGAGCAAGAGAAAAAGCGGCAGAAGTCGATTCGCTTAAGGGAGATAAGAAAGAAATCTCTTGGGGCAGTCAGATTCGCTCTTACGTTTTTACTCCATACACAATGGTCAAAGACCATCGAACCAGCTATGAAGTAGCTCAGGTGGATAAGGTCATGGACGGAGATTTAGATGGCTTTATTGATGCTTATTTGAAATGGAGACTCAACTAAAAACAGAGTGAAATCGCTAGATAAAAACTCTGATGAAAGGAATTGTACTAATTCATGTCAATGATTGAAATGAAAGACGTTGTTAAAAAGTATGACAACGGGACAACTGCTCTACGTGGTGTATCTATACGTATAGAACCAGGTGAATTTGCCTATATTGTAGGACCATCAGGAGCAGGTAAATCAACCTTTATTCGACTCCTCTATCGTGAAATTAAAATCGATAAAGGAAACCTTGCTGTAGCAGGTTTTAACTTAGGAAAAATCAAGAAACGGGATATTCCAATGTTGCGCCGTAGAGTCGGTGTGGTTTTCCAAGACTATAAATTACTTCCTAAAAAGACCGTTTATGAGAATATTGCCTATGCTATGGAAGTTATCGGTGAGCATCGTAGAAATATTAAGAAACGCGTCATGGAAGTTTTGGATCTGGTTGGCCTTAAGCACAAGGTCCGTTCCTTCCCTAATGAATTATCAGGGGGGGGGAACAGCAACGGATTGCAATTGCGCGTGCCATTGTTAACAATCCTCAGGTCTTGATTGCTGACGAGCCGACTGGTAACTTGGACCCAGATAATTCATGGGAAATCATGAATTTGCTGGAGCGTATTAACCTGCAAGGAACTACAGTCCTGATGGCGACTCACAATAGTCAGATTGTAAATACCCTACGTCACCGCGTTATTGCTATTGAAAATGGCCGTGTGGTACGTGATGAAGCGGAAGGAGTATACGGATACGATGATTAGAAGATTTTTTCGTCATTTGATTGAGTCGCTTAAGAGTCTTACGCGGAATGGTTGGATGACTGTAGCGGCTGTCAGCTCGGTTATGATTACCTTGAGCTTAGTAGCTGTTTTTGCTTCAGTAATTTTAAATACAGCCAAGTTGGCAAATGATGTTTCCAATAATGTCCGCGTTATGGTATACATGCGTAAGGATGTTTTCGATAATAGCGAAACGATTGTAAAAGAAGGCAAAACAGTTCAGAATGAAGACTATCACAAGGTCTATGATGCTCTGACTTCTATGAAAAATGTAGAGAAGGTTACTTTTTCTAGTAATAAAGAGCAGTATAATAAGCTGACAGAGACCATGGGTAGTGAGTGGGATGTTTTTGATGAAGAAAATAATCCTCTTTACGATGCTTATATTGTTGAGACCAAGGCACCTAAGTATGTAGAATCTGTTACAAAAGATGCTCGTAAAATTGAAGGTGTATCAGAGGTTCAAAATGGGGGTACCAATACCAAAAATCTCTTTGCGTTTTCTAATTTCATCCAAACGTGGGGATTGATTGGGACAGCGCTTCTGATTTTCATTGCTATCCTTCTCATTTCCAATACTATTCGGATTACCATTATTTCCCGAAGTCGTGAGATTCAAATTATGCGCTTGGTTGGTGCCAAGAATAGCTATATCCGCGGACCATTCCTGTTTGAAGGAGCATGGATAGGCTTGTTAGGAGCAACAGTTCCGTCAATTGTAGTGTATTTGGCATATGGTATAGCCTACCAGACTATGAATAAGAACTTGGTAGGTCAAGGACTTTCTATGATTGATCCGAAACTCTTTAGTCCGATTATGATAGCAACACTCTTTGTGTTGGGAATTCTTATCGGATCATTGGGATCTATCATCTCTATGAGACGCTTCTTGAAGTTTTAATAAAAAAACAGCCTACAAAGGCTGTCCGGATTGAAAACAAACATCATTTGGTGTTTGTTTTTTTATTGCACTAACAAATTGGAGAGAGGGGCAAGGAGTAAAGTAGCATAATTTTATTCATACAAATTACTACTATCGCTTTGTTTTCGATAGGCCAAGGCTGATTATAATGAGGGTAAAAAAGAATGCAGACAGGAGGCCTTTTGTGGTACTGTTTAGAAAAGGATTGTCAAAAACATAAAAATTATAAGCAGAAAAACCTAATCCAAGGAGAGTTATTATAGCTGAAATAGCCAGCAGAATTAACCAAATTTTTCTTTTCTCCATTATGAAGACCATCCTTTATTTTCTATGAACTAAGTATATCATAATAAGCAAAAAGTGACATGACATGGAAGTCCGATTGTAGAGCCTATTTCCTGACTTTTCATTCTAAATTCATCTGCAGATGTAGAAATAGTCATTTACTAGATAAAAAATGAGGCAGTCTTGATTTCTGCCTCGTTATTAGTTTATTAGAAAAATGGATTGAAATTCTTTTCGTGGCCAATCGTTGTGTCATTTCCATGGCCGGGATAGACACGATAGTCTTTGGGCAAGACAAATAATTCTTCGCGAATGCCAGCAAGGAGCTGGTCCATATTACCAGTCGGTAGATCTGTACGGCCGATGGTTTCACGGAAGAGAGCATCACCAGTCAGAACGACCTGATCTTCTGGGAAAATAATGGAAACTCCTCCAATAGAATGACCAGGTGTCTGAACAGCATAGAATTGAAAGTCGTCCAGTTGGTAGTCTTGGTGATAGGCGAAATAATGTTCGGCAGGTCTGAGAATGACGTCTTCCAAATCTGCATGGCGGTCAAGCCCAGATAGATTATCAGTAGGAGTATAGAGCCAGCTTGCTTCGCTCTCAGCTACATAGACGGGTGGATTGGCAAAGTTATCTCGGACCTTATCCAGACTCATAATATGGTCGTAATGCGTATGAGTCAGCAAAATAGCAGTGATGGGCTTAGCGATTTCTTCGAGCTTGCGTTGGATTTCCGCCAGTCGCTGCCGGGGTCCACTACGATGACATGACGGTCATTTTCAAGGATATAAGTATTTTCAAAAGCGATGAGATTGACAATTTTGTGAACTTTCATTAGGCTTCCTCTGCGTATGTTTTCTCAATAAAGAGTGTAACAAAAAAGCAGAAATTTTGCACAAAATTTATTTTGGGGCTCAGCTTATTTTCAGATGTCTCAGGCTGGCATTTGTGATATAATCATAGCAGTATGACACAATCGAACTATAAATATGCTGTCATCGACTTGGAGGCTACAAGTGCGAACAGCAATGCAAAAATTATTCAAATCGGCATTGTCATTATTGAAAACGGGGTGATTTGCCAAACGTATGAAACAGATGTGAATCCGCATGAGGATCTGGATGAGCATATTAAACAGCTGACAGGATTGGATGATCAGCGCTTGCGTCAAGCTCCGGATTTCTCACAGGTTGCCCGTGAAGTTTACGAGCTGATTGAGGATGCGATTTTTGTCGCCCATAATGTCAAGTTTGATGCCAATCTTTTGGCGGAAGCTCTCTTTTGGGAAGGCTTTGACCTGCTGACTCCAAGAGTAGATACGGTGGAACTAGCTCAGGTTTTTTACCCGACATTTGATAAATATGCCTTAGGAAATCTATGCGAGCTTCTGGAAATTCCTTTGGAAAATGCTCACACAGCTTTGGCAGATGCTCAGGCGACGGCTCAGCTATTTCTAAAAATCCAGAAAAAGATGGCTGGATTGCCAAAAAATTTGCTGGAGAAGGTGCTGGAATTTTCCGATAGTCTCATCTATGAGTCGCGGCTAGCGATCGAAGAGATTTTTCAGTCGATGCTAGACTATTCTGGTCAGGCTTTGCAGGAGACGCATGGCATCTTTTTGAAAAGGCCGAAAATCTTGCCGCCTGAGAAGAAACTTTCACAGGACTTTCTGACCAACCTTTATCTGCTGGGGCTGGACGAGCGCCCTGACCAGCTGAGATTTGCGCAATATGTGACTGAGGCGCTTAGTCAGACTGCCGCTAGCTTTTTGGAGGCTCAGACAGGACTTGGCAAGACCTTTGGCTATTTATTGCCCATTTTGGCTCATGGTCAGGATAGAGTTCTGGTGACCGTTCCGACAAAGATTTTACAGGATCAGCTGATGCAAAAGGAAGGTCGACTCTTAGAGGAAGTCTTTCATATCTCCTTTCATAATCTCAAAAGTCCCGAAAATTATCTGAAATTAGATTATTTTTATCAAAGTCTCTCGGTCTTGGATGATAATCGACTTGTTAATCGTTGTAAAATGCAGCTTTTGATTTGGCTGACAGAGACCAAGACGGGTGATTTAAATGAAATCGGTCAAGCTTATCGTTTCGAGTCTTATTTTAGCCAGATACGCCATGATGGGAAATTAAGTAAGTATTCGCTCTTCTATGAAGAGGATTTTTGGCGACTGGGGCAGGTCAAGGCAGCTAGCAGTCGTGTCGTGATTACCAATCATGCTTATCTTTTGACGCGCCTTGAAGATGACCAGTCTTTGCTGGACAATCGGATGTTGGTAGTGGACGAGGCTCAGAAAATGTTTTTTGCCTTGGAAAGTTTTTCGCAGGCCAGTATCAATTTGACCAAGCAATTGCAAACTATCAGTCAAGCTCTACAGACAGAAAAACGGATTTTACAAGAAAGACTCTTGCAAAGCATCCAATTTGAACTGGCAGATGCTGCCGAAAAGCAGCGGGGTAAGACCAGTGAATTGGATTCACAGAAGATAGCCAAGTTACGTCAGGATGTGTCTGAGCTGGATGAAAACTTGCTGCCAGAGCTCAGGGAATTATTTTCAACCAAGTACCAATACTTCTGGCTAACGGAAGAACAATTTGCAGATCATCGTGTGGCAAGACTTCATGCTGGGCGCTCAGAACTGATGAGATTTAAGGATTTCCTGCCTGAGACAGTTAAGGTAATCTTAGTTTCTTCTACTTTGGAGATTAGTTCCAAGGTGAATTTGCCTCAATTACTAGGTTTTGAGGATTATCATTTTTATAAACTTCCTCAGCAAAAGAAGCCCCTACAGAAACTTTTTTTAGATCTAGATTTTCCAGATGTGGTGGATTTATCAACTCAGGAATACGCTGAGAGGATTGTCGCAAGTTTGGAGAGCTTAGCTCCACTGGATCTGCCTATAGTGGTTCTATTTACCTCCAAGGATTTATTGCTGGCCACTTCAGACCAGCTGACCATGCCGCATTTGGCCCAGTATAAGAACGGCGAGCCAGCCAATATCAAGCGACGTTTTGACAAGGGAGAGGCCTCCATCTTGCTAGGAGCAGGCAGTTTCTGGGAAGGAGCGGATTTTGCTCAGCAAGAGCAAATCATTCAGCTCATCACGCGGATTCCTTTTGATAATCCCAAAGATTTCTTTGTGCAAAAAATCAATCATCATCTGAAGGCAGAAGGCAAAAATCCTTTTTACGATTATCAGTTGCCGTCAGCTATTTTACGATTGAAGCAGGCCATGGGGCGAACCCGTCGCAATGAACATCAGAAGTCGGCGGTTATTCTTCTGGACAATCGTATTTCAACCAAGCGCTACGGTCGGCAAATCCAGCAAAATCTAAATCAGCTGGCATCTCTAGAAATGCTTTCGAAACAGGATATTTTAAAGGAATTAAAAGAATTTTTCGACTAAAACTGCTTGAAAACAGTCAATTTTATCTGGCTGTTTTTCTAAATGATTGCAAATTTTCTCGGCTACTGATGCCAAAAATCTGCTATAATGAAAAGAATAGGAAGAAGGTTATGACGTGAAAAAGAATCTACCAGGAATTGCTCTATCGTTTGCGATAGCAGCTGTTTCCATTTGTTTAGGAAATTGGTTTCCGCTGATTGGATCCAGTGTGTTTGCCATTGTTTTAGGAATTTTGATCAGTAATTTATGGAAACTTCCAGATGCCTTTCAGTCGGGCTTGACCTATGCAGGCAAGAAACTGCTTCAATATTCTATTATTTTTTTAGGTTTTTCCATGTCAATCGGGAAGGTATCTGCAACGGGTTTGTCTTCTTTGAAGATTAGTATTTTGACTATTTTGATTGCTTTTCTTGCGGCTTATGCAGCTGGGAAATTCTTCAAGATGAGACGAATTTTAACCATTTTGATTGGCTTTGGAACGGCCATCTGTGGTGGTTCAGCTATTGCAGCAGCTTCGCCTATTTTAGAAGCAGAAGAAGAGGACATCGCTTTGTCTATTTCAACGATTTTCTTTTTCAATATTTTAGCTGTTTTTATCTTTCCTTTTCTGGGCCATCTCATGCAAATGTCTGATGTCTATTTTGGGACTTGGGCAGGGACGGCCATCAATGATACTTCGTCAGTCGTCGCGGCAGGTTATACTTACAGTCAAGCGGCGGGCGATTTGGCAACCATTGTCAAACTAAGCCGAGCCTTGATGATTGTACCCGCCTGCCTCATCTTTGCAGCTTATCGCTATGTCCGAGATAAGCGATCAGCGCAAAAAGTGGACCTAAAGAAGATTTTTCCCTGGTTTATTTTGTGGTTTGTCTTGGCTTCTGTGGTGAGCAGTTTGGGAATTTTCCCGTCAAATCTAGCTCCTTACACGAAACTTTTATCCCAATGGCTGATGGCCATGGCTTTAGCTGGAATCGGAGCCAAGGTCTCTTTTAAACAGTTTAAGGAAGCTGGAGCTGGGCCTTTGTTAACCGGAGCTTTTGCTTGGTTTTGCGTCGCAGTCTCTAGCTTGATTATCCAATATTTTTTGTAAGAAAGGAGAATTATGCCTTCACAGCAAAGAACCTTTGAGTCGCGGATTGATTACAGCTTGCTTTTACCAGTCTTGCTCTTGCTATCAATCGGAGTTACGGCTATTTATATAGCGGTTAGTCACGATTATCCAAATAATGCTTTGCAGATTGTTGGTCAGCAAGTGGCCTGGATTTTACTAGGTTTTCTGATTAGCTTTATCGTTATGTTTTTTAACACTAAGTTTCTGTGGATAATGACGCCCTTTCTCTATATTTTAGGCTTGGGACTGATGATTCTTCCGCTTATATTTTATAGCGAGAGCTTAGTGGCTTCTACGGGGGCAAAAAACTGGGTATCTATCCGTGGGGTTACCCTCTTTCAGCCATCTGAATTTATGAAAATTTCATATATTTTGATGCTGTCGCGAGTTGTAGTGAAGTTTCTGCAGCAAAATAAGAACTATGAGCGAACCCTTGCCTTAGATTTCTTTTTGATTGTAAAATTAGCCTTATATACCCTGCCGGTCTTGTTTCTTTTAGCCTTGCAGAGTGATTTGGGAACTGCCCTGGTTTTTGCAGCGATTTACTGCGGGATTGTCCTTTTATCAGGTGTTTCTTGGAAGATTATCTTACCGATTTTCTTGACAGTGTCCCTTTTATTTGCTGTCTTTATGCTGATCTTTATTTCAGATGGGGGTCGTGCTTTTCTACATGGTTTAGGGATGCCGACTTATCAGATCAATCGGATTTCAGCTTGGTTGCATCCCTTTGAGTACGCTCAGACGATAACCTATCAGCAGGCACAGGGGCAGATTGCTATTGGAAGTGGCGGTTTGTTAGGTCAAGGATTTAATGTCTCAAATCTGCTGGTACCTGTCCGTGAAAGTGATATGATTTTCACCGTGATTGCAGAGGATTTTGGCTTTCTTGGCTCGAGTTTGGTGATTGTTATTTATCTGTTCTTGATTCATCGTATGCTTCAGATTACTATTAAGTCCAACAATCAGTTCTACACTTATATCTCGACCGGTCTCATTATGATGCTGCTCTTTCATATTTTTGAAAATATTGGTGCTGTGACAGGGATTTTGCCTTTGACAGGGATTCCACTCCCCTTCATTTCTCAAGGGGGCTCTTCCATCGTCAGCAATCTTATCGGAATCGGTCTCCTACTGTCTGTCTCTTATCAAAATAGCTTAGAAGAGGAGAAGCATGCGGTGACTCCGCCTGTTCGTAAAAAAATTGTACTTAGAAAAATAAAATAAGAAGTGGATACCTTGTATCCTAGAAAGGTGTTTTACATGAAAAAAGTAGCTCTCATGTTAGCCAATGGCTTTGAAGAAATTGAAGCCCTCGCCGTTGTCGATGTCTTGCGTCGCGCAGGCTTTATCTGTGATATGATTGGTTTTGAGGAGGCTGTGACAGGTTCTCATCAGATTACTGTCAAAGCCGATCAAGTCTGGAATGGGAATCTATCTGCTTATGATATGGTCGTTCTTCCAGGCGGTATGCCAGGATCAACAAATCTGCGAGATAATGACCGCCTGATGGAAGTTCTACAGGAATTTCAAGCAGAAGATAAATTTGTAGCAGCAATCTGTGCGGCTCCTATTGCACTTGACCGCGCTGGTCTGCTGAATGGCAAGAACTTCACTTGCTACGATGGAGTGGAAGCCAACATTGAGAACGGTAGCTATCAGAAGCAGACCGTTGTCGTGGATGGAAAGCTCATCACCAGCCGTGGCCCATCCACAGCCTTGCCTTTTGCCTATGAGTTAGTTCACCAACTAGGAGGAGATGCGGATCAATTAGCAAGTTCTATGCTTTAAAGATGTTTTTGAGAAGTAAAAAATTCACTCGATTTTCGAGTGATTTTTTTCTGTCTAAGTTGGATGAAAAATCTATGAAAATATGCTATTTCATCATAAATAAAAGCCCTTTTTTTCAAAAAATATGATATAATAAAGGGTATGAATTATCAAGATTACATCTGGGATTTGGGTGGGACTCTCTTGGATAATTATGAGACTTCAACCGCAGCTTTTGTCCATACCTTGCAGGACTTTGGTCTGACTGCGAGTCATGATGAAGTTTATAAGGCTCTCAAGGTCTCAACAGATTATGCAGTCCGCCAGTTTGCGCCTAGAAACAAGGAGTTTTTAAAGGCTTATAAGGCAAATGAGGCCAAGGAATTAGAATATCCGATCTTGTTTGAGGGAGCTTCAGAATTATTAGCACAAATTATCCAGCAGGGTGGCAGAAACTTTTTAATTTCTCACCGAGATGATCAGGTGTTAGAGATTTTGCAGAAGACGCAGATCAGTGGTTATTTTGCAGAAGTAGTGACGGCTACTAATGGTTTTAAACGCAAGCCAGACCCTGAGTCTATGCTGTATTTAAAAGATAAATACCAGATTGAGTCTGGGCTGGTTATAGGAGATCGGCCGATTGATATCGAAGCTGGTCAGGCGGCAGGATTTAGCTGCTATCTCTTTGATAATATGAGAAATCTTGAAGAATTTGTAGATATTGAACTAGAAAAGGAATAACATGACAGAAGAAAAGCAACAAGACATACAAGCGCAAGAATATGACGCCAGTCAGATTCAGGTCTTGGAGGGCTTAGAAGCCGTTCGGATGCGTCCTGGTATGTATATCGGTTCGACCTCCAAGGAGGGTCTGCACCACTTAGTATGGGAAATTGTTGACAATTCGATTGATGAAGCCTTGGCTGGCTTTGCCACTCACATTCAAGTTTTTATTGAAAAAGATAATTCGATTACAGTTGTTGACGATGGTCGAGGCATTCCCGTTGACATTCAGGAGAAGACAGGCCGTCCGGCTGTAGAAACCGTCTTTACTGTCCTTCACGCAGGAGGAAAATTCGGCGGTGGCGGCTACAAGGTTTCAGGAGGTCTTCACGGTGTGGGATCTTCCGTTGTAAATGCCCTGTCCACTCAGCTGGATGTCCGCGTTTATAAAAACGGCCAGATTCATTACCAAGAATACCGTCGCGGTCAAGTCGTTGCTGACTTAGAAATCATTGGTGAGACTGACCGTACAGGTACGACCGTTCACTTTACACCAGATCCAGAGATTTTCACTGAAACAGTAGAATTTGACTTTGAAAAACTCAATAAGCGGGTGCAGGAATTAGCTTTCCTTAATCGTGGTCTCAGAATTTCCATCACCGATAAGCGAGATGGAATGGAGCAGGCCAAGGATTACCACTATGAGGGCGGGATTGCCAGCTATGTCCAATACATCAATGAAAATAAGGATGTAATCTTTGATACGCCGATTTACACTGACGGCGAAATGGACGATATTACAGTTGAAGTGGCCATGCAGTACACGACTGGCTATCATGAAACAGTCATGAGCTTTGCAAATAACATCCATACCCACGAGGGTGGAACGCATGAGCAAGGCTTCCGGACAGCCTTGACACGGGTCATCAATGATTATGCCAAGAAAAATAAACTTCTCAAAGAAAACGAAGATAATCTGACTGGGGAAGATGTGCGTGAGGGACTGACAGCAGTCATCTCTGTCAAGCACCCTAACCCTCAGTTTGAAGGTCAAACCAAGACCAAGCTGGGTAATAGCGAAGTAGTCAAGATTACTAATCGCCTCTTCAGTGAAGCCTTCTCTGATTTCCTTTTGGAAAATCCTGGGGTGGCTCGAAAAATCGTTGAAAAGGGAATTTTGGCTTCTAAGGCCAGAATTGCTGCTAAGCGAGCTCGGGAAGTAACCCGCAAGAAGTCTGGTTTGGAAATCTCTAATCTGCCAGGGAAATTGGCTGATTGCTCGTCCAACAACCCACAGGAAACAGAACTCTTCATCGTGGAGGGAGACTCAGCGGGTGGTTCAGCTAAGTCTGGGCGTAACCGTGAATTTCAGGCTATTTTGCCGATCCGCGGTAAAATTCTCAACGTTGAAAAAGCCAGCATGGATAAGATTCTGGCTAATGAAGAAATCCGCAGTCTCTTTACTGCTATGGGAACGGGCTTTGGAGCTGACTTTGATGTTAGCAAGGCTCGCTATCATAAATTAGTCATCATGACTGATGCGGATGTGGATGGAGCTCACATTCGGACTCTGCTCCTAACTTTGATTTACCGCTACATGAAGCCGGTTCTGGAAGCAGGCTATGTCTACATCGCTCAACCACCAATCTATGGTGTCAAGGTCGGCAGCGAGGTAAAAGAATACATCCAGCCAGGTGCTAACCAAGAAGAAGAACTGCAAGCTGCTCTTGAGCGCTATAGCGAAGGTCGCTCTAAGCCGACGATTCAGCGCTACAAAGGTTTGGGAGAAATGGATGACCATCAGTTGTGGGAAACGACCATGAACCCAGAACACCGTCTAATGGCGCGAGTTTCTGTCGATGACGCAGCAGAAGCTGATAAGATTTTTGATATGCTGATGGGAGATCGTGTAGAGCCTCGTCGTGACTTTATCGAAAAAAATGCAGTATATAGCACACTTGATGTCTAAAAAGTTAGAAAAAACAACCATTACAAATGAATTTGTGATATAATCAATATGTTTGCTTTTTTTAGTAAAAAGAATGAAGGAGTTTTTATATGTCTAATGGACTGATTATTCTCATTATTGTAGTAGCAGCACTATTAATTTTTAGGCTATTTTTACTGCTATCTATATGAGAAAACGAAATGAAGCGAAGCTTCGAAGTTTGGAGGAGAAAAAAGAGGAACTTTACAATCTTCCCGTGAATGATGAAGTGGAAGAAGTTAAAAATTTACATTTGATTGGGCAAAGTCAAGTGACTTTCCGTGAATGGAATCAAAAATGGGTAGACCTCTCTTTAAATTCATTTGCTGATATTGAGAACAATCTCTTTGAGGCAGAGGGCTACAATAATTCTTTCCGTTTCCTCAAAGCCAAGCATGCGATCGAAAACATTGAAAGCCAAATTGATTTAATCAGTGAGGATATTCATGCGATTCGTCAAGCTTTAGAAGATCTGAAGAAACAAGAATCTAAAAATAGCGGACGAGTTTTACACGCCCTAGATCTATTTGAAAATTTGCAGCATACTGTGGCTAGCAATCCTGACGCTTATGGACGAGCTCTTGCAGAAATTCAGAAGCAAATGGAAAATATTGAGTCTGATTTCTCTCAATTTGTAACTCTCAATTCTTCAGGGGATCCTGTGGAAGCGGCAGAAATCTTAGACAAAACAGAAGATCGTATCTTAGCATTGACACAGATCGTCGAAAAAGTTCCAGCAATTGTAGAAGACTTGACTGAGAAATTACCAGATCAATTAGAAGATTTGGAGTCTGGCTACCGCAAATTATTGGAAACCAATTATCATTTTATTGAGACTGACTTAGAGGCGCGTTTCCAACAACTTCGTGCTAGTTTGAAACGAAATGAAGAAAATCTTGCGGCTTTGGAGTTGGATAATGCCTTGTATGAGAATGAACAAATTCAAGAGGAAATCGATGCTCTGTATGCCATCTTTACTCGAGAGATTGAGGCTCATAAAGTCGTTGAGAAGTTGGTGAACTACCTTCCTGACTATTTAGAACACACTAAAGAGAATAACCAACAGCTTCAAAGTGAAATGGAACGTTTATCATATTCCTTCTTGCTACCAGAGCCTGAAATAAATCATATTAAAGATTTGAAATCTGAATTATCTGCTCAAGAAGCAGTGGTTCACTCTTCACTTGAAGATACAGCTGAAATGAAGAAACCTTTCTCATTGGTTAGAGAAGAGTTGGAAGCTATTCAAGACCGATTGAAAGAAATCGAAGATGAACAGATTGAACTTGGTGAGCAGCTAGAAAAGATCGAAAAAGACGATGTCAATGCTCGTCAAAAAGTTACGATTTACGCCAATAAATTGCATACGATTAAGCGATTTATGGAAAAACGTAATTTACCGGGTATTCCAGAGTCCTTCTTAACAATTTTCTTTGGAGCAAGCGACTATATTGAGGAGTTGGCTAGAGAGTTGGAGGCAACTCGTGTGAATATCGAATCTGTTAACCGCTGGTTAGAGATTTTGGCAAATACAATGAATGAATTGGAAGAAGAGACATATCGAATCGTTCGAAATTCTACCTTAACAGAGCAGTTGCTACAATACTCTAACCGTTATCGTTCCTTCGATGATAATGTGCAGGCAGCCTTTAATGAATCCCTTCATGCCTTTGAAGTTGAATTTGACTATGCAAAATCTTTGGAAATTATTTCAAAAGCTTTGGATATTGTTGAGCCTGGAGTTTCAGCTCGTTTTATCAATTCATATGAAAAAACACGCGAAAATATTCGCTTCTAAGAAAGTTCCTTCGGGAACTTTTTTTCTTTGCAATCTAGCTTGTCTTGTCACTGAAAATCCTGTATAATACAACAAATCACAGAAAATATGAGGTGAGTAGATGAGTCAGGTCAAAGGTTTGTTGGTTATGGATGTAGATAGCACTCTTATTATGGAAGAGGGCATTGATTTGCTAGGCGAGGAAGCTGAAGTTGGGCAGCAAGTGGCTGCTATCACCGAGCGAGCCATGCGCGGAGAATTGGATTTCGAGGCTGCCTTACGGGAGAGGGTTTCACTTTTGGCGGGACTTCCGGAAACTATCTTTTCTCGGATAGCTGACAAGATTCATTTCACGCCTGGCGCCAAAAAATTAGTAGATGAGCTGCATGCGCGTGGCTACAAGGTTGGCTTGGTTTCAGGTGGCTTTCATGAAACAGTGGATAGACTGGCTGAGGAGCTAGGAATTGACTATGTAAAGGCCAATCGCTTAGAAATCAAGAATGGCTTGCTCACAGGTCATGTTTTGGGAGATATTGTTAGTAAAGATACTAAAGTTCAGATGCTGAAAGAATGGGCTCAAGAAAACAATTTGGAATTAAATCAAACCATTGCTATGGGGGATGGCGCCAATGATTTGCCTATGATTCAAACGGCAGGTATTGGAATTGCTTTTAATGCCAAGCCAATTGTAAGAGAGCAAGCGCCCTATCAAATCAATGTTTATGATCTCTATCAAGTAATGGATATTTTAGATGGGAAGGAAAAATAGGAGGCACGATGCATATCTTGTTAGCACCAGATTCTTTTAAGGAAAGTTTGTCTGCCGTTCAGGTAGCAGAAGCCTTGAAAGAAGGTTTTTCCCAAGCCTTGCCAGAGGCGACTTTTGACTTGCTGCCTATTGGAGATGGCGGCGAAGGGACTGTGGCTGCCTTGATTTCGGCTATGAAGCTAAAAGAGTTTCGCCATTGGGTGACTGGACCTTTCGGCCAGCCAGTCGAAATGAAATATGCAAGACAAGACCAGCTAGCTCTTTTTGAAATGGCAGATTTAGTGGGACTGGCTTTAATTCCTAAGGAAAAACGCAATCCTTTAGGCTTGGAAACTAGAGGTCTGGGGGAGCTGATTCTTCATTTAGCTGAAAATGGAGTCAGGAAGATTCTGGTCGGTGTTGGCGGCTCGGCAACGAATGATGGTGGAATCGGTATGGCAGCAGGTCTGGGCTATGAATTTTTTGATGAAAACAATCATCGACTGCGACCTATCGGTTCCTCTCTAGGGAGAGTTGCCCGAATTTCTGCGGAACGTGTTCCAACTTTCCTGAATAATATTGACATCGAAATTTTTGACAGATGTGTCCAATCCTTTATGTGGACAGCAGGGAGCGACTCAGATCTTTGGACGACAGAAAGGCTTGTCTGAATGGCTTCTTTCATCTGTGGATCAGGAAATGGGAAAGTTCTATGAACTGGTCAATCCACAGATTTTTTTACACAAGCTGGTGCTGGCGCTGGAGGAGGCATGGCAGCAGGGCTGGTCACATTTGCCAAGGGGAAAGTCGTGCCAGGAATTGATACCTGTCTGGATTTGTTAGATTTTGACCACAGGGTTAAAGAAGTGGACTTGGTTGTAGTTGGTGAGGGGCGCATGGATAAGCAGTCTTTGGCAGGAAAGGCCCCAGTTGGAATCGCAAGGCGGACGCCAAAAGAGATTCCTGTTCTTGCGATTTGTGGCAGTTTGGCTGATGATTTGCCTCCATTTCCTTCGGAGAATATCCATGCAGCTTTTCCCATTATCTCGCAAGTGGCAGATTTGGACGTAACCTTAGCTCAAGCGAGGGAAAATCTGGTTCGTACAGCTCGCAATATTGGCAACCTATTAGCCATCAAAAAAAGAGAGTGGGACAGAAATCGGTAATTCGTTAGAATTCGATTTCGTCGTCCCACCTCCGCACAGTTGAGCAGGGCTGTAAAAGCTGATGAAATCAGCGTAGTAGAGCCCGCTCAACCACTGCGTCTTGCTCGACAATCCAAAGACAATTAAGAGGCTAGGACTTTTGTCCCAGCCTCTTTTTCAGTAAATATTCGATTTCTTTGACGATTAAGCCGTTTGCAAATTCAAATAGATCGCAGGAAAGGTCTCCGTGGTCATTGACCAAAATTGTTAGAATCCGACTTTGCTCGGCATTGGTGTGATAGTATTGGCAACAAAACTGTGCGGAACTGTTCTGATAGGCCTCTTTTCCCTGAATGATTTCTGGGAATTCTCCATGCAGCTCCCAGACGACATGCTCGTCTAAAAAAGTTTGATAAATGTCCCAGTCGCGCTGATTTTCCGCCTCGAAAAAGGAAAATAATTTTTCTAAATTCGTCATTTATGAAACATTTTTTTCCAAAGGGAGGTTTTCTTGTGGGGAGATGATTTACTCTCTGCTGGGTGGAGGACGTCAGCAAATTGCTTGCTCAAGTCCTTTTCTTCAACGGTCACAGGATGATCACTATGGATCACCAAACCGAAAGGAGAGGATTGGCAAAAGGCGGAGACAATGGTGGCCTTACAGCCTAAGTCTTTGGCGGTTTTTAGGTAGAAAACCTGCTGGCTGGATATGACTTCAGGCGATATTTTGACTGTGACGGGATGGTAGCTTTCAGTGATCTTCTCAACTATTTCTTTAAAATGCTGTTTTAGAAGCGAGGAATTTGCATCCGAAATAGAGCAGTAAGCAATCACCCGCTCTTCAAAAGTTTCCAGAAATTTGCGCTGTTCATCAGGATTGAGCTTAGCATTTCCTTGAGATTTTTCCATGATAATATTATTTAGATCTGTCATATTTCTAGTATATCATAAATAAAGGATTTCTGATTTTCAAACCATTAAGAAAAAGATAGGATGTAACCGATTGCATTTCAAAATTTGTGATTTTTCACGCAAAGGCACTGTTTTTCCTTGAAAAAAAAGCGCTTTTGAGGTATCATAGACTAGTAAATAATTTTAAACAATAAGGAGAGTCAAAATGTCAATTATTACTGATGTTTACGCTCGCGAAGTCCTCGACTCACGCGGTAACCCAACACTTGAAGTAGAAGTTTATACTGAATCAGGTGCTTTCGGACATGGTATGGTTCCTTCAGGAGCTTCTACTGGTGAACACGAAGCAGTTGAACTTCGTGATGGTGACAAATCTCGTTACGGCGGTCTTGGTACACAAAAAGCAGTTGACAACGTGAACAACGTTATCGCTGAAGCTATTATCGGTTACGATGTACGTGACCAACAAGCTATCGACCGTGCAATGATCGCTTTGGACGGTACTCCAAACAAAGGTAAATTGGGAGCGAACGCAATCCTTGGTGTGTCTATCGCTGTAGCTCGTGCTGCTGCTGACTACCTTGAAATCCCACTTTACAGCTACCTTGGTGGATTCAACACTAAAGTTCTTCCAACTCCAATGATGAACATCATCAATGGTGGTTCTCACTCAGACGCTCCAATCGCTTTCCAAGAATTCATGATCGTACCTGCTGGTGCACCATCATTCAAAGAAGCTCTTCGTTGGGGTGCTGAAATCTTCCACGCTCTTAAGAAAATCCTTAAATCTCGTGGTTTGGAAACTGCTGTTGGTGACGAAGGTGGATTTGCTCCTCGTTTCGAAGGAACTGAAGATGGCGTAGAAACTATCATTGCTGCTATCGAAGCTGCTGGTTATGTTCCTGGTAAAGACGTATTTATCGGATTTGACTGTGCATCATCAGAATTCTACGATAAAGAACGTAAAGTTTACGACTACACTAAATTCGAAGGTGAAGGAGCTGCTGTACGTACTGCTGCAGAACAAATCGACTACCTTGAAGAGTTGGTAAACAAATATCCAATCATCACTATCGAAGATGGTATGGATGAAAACGACTGGGACGGTTGGAAAGCTCTTACTGAACGTCTTGGTGGTAAAGTTCAATTGGTTGGTGACGACTTCTTCGTAACAAACACTTCTTACCTTGAAAAGGGTATTGCAGAAGGCGCAGCTAACTCAATCCTTATCAAAGTTAACCAAATCGGTACTCTTACTGAAACATTCGACGCTATCGAAATGGCGAAAGAAGCTGGTTATACTGCAGTTGTATCACACCGTTCAGGTGAAACTGAAGATTCAACAATTGCTGACATTGCAGTTGCAACTAACGCAGGACAAATCAAGACTGGTTCACTTTCACGTACAGACCGTATTGCTAAATACAACCAATTGCTTCGTATCGAAGATCAACTTGGTGAAGTTGCTGAATACCGTGGATTGAAATCATTCTACAATTTGAAAAATAATTCCTTCTAATGGAATGAAGCAAATCCCTTGAGGTTAACTCAAGGGATTTTTAATAAATAAGGGGAGACTTTTGGGATGCTTTATTTTATACTGTATATTCTAAGCAAGGGATGGCTAGCTCTAACTATTTTATCTCTAGGCCTCTTTTTGGCTTATAAACGCAAATCATGCTCTCTGGCACTTTTGGCAGTTCTTTTATTTCTTACAATCACCAGTATATTCTGGTACCCTCAGTTCAGCCCATGGTTTGCTTTTCCCTTTTTATTTCTTGTTTTCTATTTATTGATCAAGAGATATAGGTGGGTTCTTTATCCCGCTCTTGTTCTAGGAGCATTGTTAGTGGCATTTTATCCTATAATTGGCTATATTTTTAGAGTCTATGTTCCAGTGACCCATTATTCCTATCTTGAGGAAAAAGGGCAGACAGTAGTGGTTCGGGAAGATTATTATGGAGCATTTTTTAGTGAGAGTGATATAGAAATTATGACCTATGTAAATGGTCAACTTGCTTATGCAAATAAGATGGTTTATGAAAAGGTTGACTTACATGATTTTACTAAGGACAAAGATGTCGATAAGGATATTTTTCTTGCTCAACCCTTGACAAGGGAACGACTGGAAGAATTACATGATTTTGTGAATCGGAAATGGACTAAATAAGGCTCGATCAAATAAAAAGCTGTTGGAATTTTATCCAACAGCTTTTTTAAATAAGATTTTAGAAAATAGATTTAACGTTGTTGATGACGTCGTTGAGACCTTTTGAATTTGCTACTAAATCTTTTGCCTTATCTAAGTATTCGCCTAGCTCATCTTTGTGATCTTCGACAAACTTCTTAGCTGCATCAAAATCTTTCTTTTCGATCAATTCTTTGACTTGGTTAAACAATTCTACTGGATTCATTTTGAATGCTCCTTTGATAATTTTTTTGATTATTGGAAGGTTACGCAGACAGCTTCTGGCACATAGAAATCATGAGAAATTTCTGTTAATCGGCCTGTTTCAGGATCGCGTTTGAAGACAGTTGCATTGTCCGAATCTTGGTGGGCAGCGATGAGGTAGTTTTGGTCAGGTGTAATATTGAAATCGCGTGGATTTTTGCCCTTTGTTGGCGTGATTTCAATGAGCTGTAGACTTCCATCAGCTAGAATTTGATAAACAGCTATTGAGTCATGGCCGCGGTTAGAGCCATAGAGGAATTTTCCGTCTGCAGAGAGACGAATGGCTGCAGTGCCGTTAAAATCTGCAAATCCTTCTGGGAGAGTTGAGATAGTTTGCAGGTGTTCAAACTGACCAACGCCGTCATAAATCAATACTTCGATGGTAGAGTTTAATTCGCAGATAAGGTAAGCAATCTTATAGTGGTTATGAAAGACAAGGTGACGTGCTCCGGCTCCAGCAGCACATGTGTAGGTAGCCAATTTGTTCAGTTGTCCGTCTTCCGTCACATCGTAGGTAGTGATTTGATCTGTTCCGAGGTCACAAGTAATCAGATATTGATCGGGAGTCAAGTCAGCATAGTGGACATGGGCAGAGGCTTGATTGGCGTGAGGTCCTTGCCCGACATGGGTGTCTGAATCAGCCAGTTTTAAGCTGCCATCTTCTTGCTGCTTGTAGACCAGCACTTGTCCCTTGTGGTAGTTGGCCCCGTAGACAAGTCCTCTTTCGTTATCTACAGCAACATAGCAAAGCGGTGCGCCCTCTTCAACCACATGATTGAGAAGCTGTCTCTTTTGGTCATAGGCTGCAATCCCCCCTTGTCCGTCTTTGGCACCAACGGTGTACAGATGATCAGCTTGGTCAAAGGCTAGATAAGTGGGACTTGGTTCTTCGACTACTAATTCTAAGTTTGAGAGTTGTCCCTTTTCAGTGTCAAAATCTGCCTTATAAATCCCTTGGGAAACTCGTCGGGTGTATGTTCCAAAATAAACTGTTTGAGTCATGTTTCCACCTCATTCTTTTAAAATCAATCTATTATACCATAAAATGACTTAAGAAGCTGTTTGGATAGGAAAAGTCCTGTATCTGGAGGAGAATTCCAAATTTTATCAAAAAATAGATGAAAAACAGATGGTGGGTAGGAAGGGGATAGACCACTTTGATAGAATGGAATTGTTCAAAAAAACAAATACGATCAGGAAAGCTCAAAATTCCTGTTTTCTAAAACAAAGGAGAAATCAAATGAACGTAAAAAAATTCGCTATGCTTGTAACTCTTATCGGAATGTCTATCTTCTTCCTAGCTGCATGTGGCTCTAAGAATGCTGATAATAAAGAAATTAGTGATGGAAAAAAAGTAGATTTTAAGAAAGATGCTGTTGATCAAAAAACGAAAACAGTAGACGGCAAGGAAGTGACAGAGTATACCATGCCGGATGGAAATGTAATTCAAATTCCAGCGGATGGAGAAGAATTACCAACAGATGAATCTGAATCAACTGATAAATAAAAGTTAGAACTTGTAGGTTGGAGGCAATATGTTTCAAATAAAAAAAATGAATCGTAAAACCATTCTATTGGGCAGCACGGTCATTCTCGCTTGTGCTGGGCTGGGAGGCTATGTACTTCTTCATCAGGTGAATCAACAACAAGCCATGAAAATGGTCGATAATAAGATTGATTCACTGACAGTCCAAGATGCTGTTAATAACAGTAAAAAAACAAGCCTAGTTTTATCTGGAGAAGTAGTTGCTAACAATAGCAGTAAGGTCAAAATTGACCCATCAAAAGGTGAAGTTAAAGAAGTATTTGTCAAAAATGGCGATACTGTTACGCAAGGGCAGCCTCTCTTTTCCTATGTGACCTCTCAGGAATTGACAGCCCAGTCTGCTCAGTATGATGCTCAAGCTAAGGCCAACGGCATTACGACTGCTCAAACCAGCGCATCAATCAAATGGGAAACCTATAACCGAAAGCTAGCTAATCTCAATACTCTTAAGAATAAATACAATTCTAGTAAGGATGAATCTTTGTTAGATCAGATAAAATCTGCTGAAGACGAGCTAGCTCAAGCGCTAAGTGACGCTAAGACTGCTGATAATGAAGTAACGAATGCTCAGATTGAGGCTGAAAAGGCTCAGGTGACAGCTCAAACGGAATCAGACCGTATGAAATATGATACCGTGACGGCTGATACAGCGGGAACCATTACCTCGATGAACGAAGACTTGCCAACTCAGTCCAAGGCTAAAAAGGAAGAAGAAACCTTTATCGAAATCATGGACAAGTCCAAAACTTTGATCAAAGGTAGCGTTAGTGAATTTGACCGTGAGAAGCTGAGCGTGGGTCAGAGAGTAGATGTCGTGGACCGCAAGGATCCTAAGAAACGTTGGAGTGGTACCGTGACGCAAGTCGGCACCTTGACAACTGCAAATACTGGAAATAGCAATGGTGGAAATAAGCAACAGGAAAATCCCAACCAAGGCAAATTCCCTTATACTGTCGAGCTGGATCAGGGTGGTGAAATGCCGCTTGTAGGCTCCCATTCTTATGTCAATGTCGTAGAAAATGCTCCTGAAGCTGGCAAGGTAGTCGTCAACAAGGCCTATACTTTCAGTAAAAATGGTAAGACCTATGTCTGGAAGGTAGAGGGTAAAAAGGTGAAAATGAAGGAAGTCAAGACCAAGAAAGTCTCTGACCGTTTGGTAGAGATTACAGAAGGTCTGACTATGAAGGATACCATTTCGACGCCTAGAGAAGGCATGAAAGACGGAATGGAGGTAGGACAGAATGTTAAAGCTTAAGAACATCCACAAATCTTATCAACAAGGCAGTCAGGAATTTCCGATTTTGAAAGGAATTGATTTGCATGTGAAAGAGGGGGATTTTCTAGCGATTATGGGGCCGTCTGGATCAGGTAAGTCCACTTTGATGAACATTATCGGCTGTTTGGACAAGGCTAGCGCAGGTTCTTATCATATCGAAGGGACTGACGTCTCTGACCTGTCTGACAACCAATTATCTGATTTGCGTAATCAGAAGATTGGCTTTGTTTTCCAGAATTTCAACCTCATGCCCAAGCTGACAGCCTGTCAAAATGTTGAACTGCCTCTAACCTATATGAAAGTTCCTAAAAAAGAAAGACGTGAGCGCGCTTTAGAAATGCTGCGACTTGTCGGTCTGGAAGAAAGAAGTGACTTTAAGCCTATGGAGCTGTCCGGTGGTCAAAAGCAGCGGGTAGCCATTGCGCGTGCCCTTGTGACCAATCCCAGCTTTATCTTGGGAGACGAGCCGACTGGGGCGCTGGATACCAAAACCAGTGTTCAGATTATGGAGCTATTCAAGCAATTTAACGAACAAGGCAAGACCATTGTCATTATTACCCACGAGCCGGAAGTGGCTCAACTTTGCAAGCAAACAGTTGTCTTGCGGGACGGTAATATAGAGACTCGGGCATTAGGATAGAAGGGGGGCTATATGGAAGATATTTTTGTAGCTCTAAACTCCATCCTGTCCCACAAAATGCGCTCTATGCTGACCATGCTGGGGATTATCATCGGGATTGGTGCGATTATTGCTATCTTTTCCATCATTGAAGGAAATACAGAAAATACCAAGCGTCAGCTAATCGGTGGTAGTAATAATACCATCAAAGTCGTCTACGACAAAAAAAGCGCCATCGATCCCTCTATTCCAGAAAAATCCCAAGCTCAGAAGCCTTCCTACATTCCCTTCATGGGAGAGGATGTCTTGTCCAAAATCAAGGAAATTCCTGGAGTTAAAAATGCTTTGATGACCTATGGGGCGGACGAAAAGATTTATTATCTTAGTCAAAAGTCATCTAGCAAGGTTCAGGCAGTTTCCCAGTCAGTAGCTGATATCAAGCAGCAACGGCTGTTGGAAGGGGAGGGCTTTGACTCTGAAGCCTTCAAAAATCAAGAGCAAGTAACCTACCTAGAAAAGTCTCTTTATGATACTCTTTTTCCTAAGGGAGACGGTATCGGTAAGTACGTAGAAGTCAAGGGCAATCCTTTTAAAGTTATCGGCGTCTTTGAGTCTACTGAGCAGAGTGGCCTAACCTCTGGTTCGGAAAAGGTGGCCTATATTCCTTTGCAACAATGGCATCGGATTTTTGATACCATCAATGTCAGTCCAGAAGTAACCGTTCAGACCCACAAAGCCGATGATTTGAAGAAGGTAGCCAAGAAAGTTAGTGATTATCTCAATCAGCAGATGCCTCAGTCAGACTATATGTTTGGTGTGCTAAATCTGCAAGAATTTGAGCGTCAACTGGATAACCTCAACCAGTCTAACTTTGTATTGCTAGCGGGTATTGCCAGCATCTCCCTCTTAGTTGGAGGTATCGGTGTTATGAATATCATGCTGGTCTCAGTGACAGAACGGACGCGTGAAATCGGGATTAAAAAGGCTCTGGGAGCGCGGCGCAAGATCATTCTCAAGCAATTCTTGATCGAAGCGGTCATCCTGACTCTAATGGGTGGTATTATTGGCGTAGTAGCAGGTATCGCCTCTGGCTTTGCTATTACCCAGTCTTTGTCCTATCCTTATATTTTGTCCCTCTTTTCTGTCTTTGTAAGTTTGCTCTTTTGTTGTATAATAGGAGTAGTATTTGGGCTCCTGCCGGCTGTAAAAGCATCCAAGCTGGATCCAATTGAAGCCCTGCGATTTGAATAAATAAAGGAGAATCAAGCATATATGCACAAGATTTTAGTAGTGGAAGACGATACTACGATCAATCAAGTCATTTGTGAATTTTTAAAAGAAAGTAACTATGCAGTTACACCAGTCTTTGATGGAGGCGAGGCTTTGCTTCAATTTGAAGCAGAGTCTTTTGACTTAGTTATTTTGGACATGATGTTACCAACCATGAGTGGACTGGATGTCCTCAAGGAAATTCGCAAGACTTCTCAGATTCCGGTCATGATCCTGACGGCACTAGATGATGAGTACACTCAGCTGGTCAGCTTTAACCACCTCATCAGTGACTATGTGACCAAGCCTTTCTCACCGCTAATCTTGGTCAAACGGATCGAGAATATTCTGCGACGAAATACGGTTGCGTCAGAGATTACTGTTGGTGAACTGACCGTCTCTATCGATGATTGTACCGTTTACTGGCAGGAAGAAAAGATGCCTCTGACCAAGAAAGAGTATGAGATCTTGCAGGCTCTAGCCAAGAGAAAGGATCATTTAGTGACCCGCGATCAGCTCATGAATACCATTTGGGGCTACAGCGAGCTAGATAGTCGGGTGCTGGATAATCACATCAAGAATATTCGCAAGAAAATTCCAGGTATCCCTCTAAAAACCATCACAGGTATGGGCTATCAGCTTGGAGGAGAAGACACGTGAAGATTGTCAAAAAGAACTTCCTCTTGACGACTTTCATTATCTTTGTCGTTGTGACGATCGTTCTATCCACTCTCTATTTTGCCATGCCGGTTTACTACCAGCAGGTCAAGGGAGGAGAAGCCCAGCGTGAGTTTGCTCAGGTAGCCAAGCAGGTCAAGGGAAAGTCTAGCCAAGAAATCAGTAAGCTTTTGAGTAATTATAGCAAAAAAAGCAATCAGATCTGGTTCACCTTGTTAGCTAAAGACAATACGATTCTTTACCCAGCACTTGAAACGAATGGAGAAAGCTCTCTCCAGCTGACAATTGTTCCGACCATTGCCAATAGCAATTATGAGAGTAAGACCCTGTCAGAAAGTTTTCGGACATCAGATGGCAAAGAAGTAGTCCTGCGTGGGGAATATTCCCTGCAACCCGTTTCGGACGCCAGTCGAATCTTGCTCAATCTCTATCCCTTTGTATTATTCTTGTCGCTGAGTCTGGGTGGGCTTGCCGCCTATCTCTATAGTCGGACCTCCAGTCAGCGGATTAAGGATATCTCTTCTAGCACTCGACAAATGACGAGTCTGCTTCCAGACGTTTCCTGTCAGGTGAAAGGGCATGACGAGATTGCTGATTTGGCTCAGGATATCAATCACTTATATGCCAATCTTTTAACTAGTATGGAAGCCCTGCGATTAGAAAATGAGAAAGTCGCAGAAAGCGAGCGCGAAAAGGCAGAATTTCTCCGAATGACCTCCCACGAACTCAAGACCCCCATCACCAGCATGATGGGAATGATTGACGGGATGATTTATGGAGTGGGCGATTTTAAAGATCGGGACAAATACCTACAGAAGTGCCGCGAAATATTGGAAGAACAATCAGGCTTAGTCCAGTCTATCCTAGCCATTTCAAAACTGGAAATGACCATGGAAACAGAGCGGGAAATCTTCTCTCTCAAAGAGCTGCTTGAAGCAAATATCAGTACCTACAAGGTTCTAGCTGACCTCAAGCATTATCAATTTAATGTCCAACTTACAGAAGCAAAAGTCCGAGGTAATAAGACTTATTTACTAAAGGCTATTAAAAATCTGATTGATAATGCCTTCCATTATACAGTAGAAGGCGGAGAAATCTTGGTTCGTTTAGAAGATGGGGTATTAATTGTAGAAAATGAAGCTGAGCGAGTGCTGGATGAGTCACAGATTCAGCAGATTTTCCAGCCGTTTTATCGACCGGACTACAGTCGCAATCGCAAGGATGGCGGTACAGGACTGGGACTCTTTATCGTGCAGCAAATTTTAGAAAAGCACCATCTCACTTATCGCTTTGAAGCAGTTGAGAATAAGTGGATGCGCTTCACGATTTTTTTACCTCAAATGGAACAGATATGAGGCTGGGACAAAAGTCCTAGCCTCTCAATTGTCTTTGGATTGTCGAGCAAGACGCAGTGGTTGAGTGGGCTCTACTCAACTGTGCGGAGGTGGGACGACGAAATCGAATTCTAACGAATTACTGATTTCTGTCCCACTTTCATTTTTGCTTGGATTTTTATAGGATAAATGTTTGAAAAGCACTTTTATTCAAGTTTTGTTTTAAATTTAAAAGAAAAGTGCGAAAAACGCTTACAATATCACAAAATAATTGACTATTACCTTTATTAGGAGTAAACTAATGGGGTACATTTAAAAAATATAAAAGGAGAATTCATCATGAATTTAACATTTTTAGGACTTTGTATTGCCTGCTTTGGCGTCTCATTAGCTGAAGGTTTGATTATGAGCAATCTGTTTAAAGCAGCTTCACGTCAGCCAGAAATGGTTGATCAATTAAGAAGCTTGCTCATCATGGGTGTCGCTTTTGTTGAAGGTACTTTCTTCGTTACTTTGGTTATGTCTTTCATTATCAAATAGTTTTTTCTATTTTAGAAAAGGGGGTGTCAAACCTTGGAAGAGAGTCTTAATCCGACTATTCAGCTAGGCCCAATATCCTTTGATTTGACCCTGCTTGCTATGTCACTTGTGACCGTCTTGATGGTCTTTGGCTTTATCTACTGGGGCAGTAGAAAAATGTCCATCCGACCAAAAGGGAAGCAAAACTTACTTGAGTACGTCTATGATTTTGTCATTGGCTTTACTAAAGAAAATATTGGGGAACACTACATCAAAGATTATTCTTTGTTTATGTTTGCTTTGTTTCTTTTTATTGCAGTTGCCAATAATATCGGTTTGATGGCTAAAATTCAAACCACCAATGGCTACAATCTCTGGACCTCACCGACGGCAAATTTGGGCTATGACTTAGCCTTGTCCTTTATCATTACATTGATTAGTCATGTGGAAGGAATCCGTCGTCGTGGTTTTAAAGATTACTTAAAAGCTTTTGCAACACCTGGATTTATGACTCCAATGAATATCTTGGAAGAATTTACCAATTTTGCCTCCTTAGCTCTGCGGATTTTCGGAAATATCTTTGCAGGGGAAGTTTTGGCTGGCTTGTTGCTTACCTTGTCACAACAAGCATTTTATTGGTATCCAGCTGCTTTCCTAGGTAGTATGTTATGGACAGCCTTCTCGATATTTATTTCATGTATCCAGGCCTATGTCTTTACCATGCTGTCTTCGATGTATATCGGCAAGAAAATAAACGGTGAAGAATAGTAAGTAGAAAGGAAGAAAAGGAATGCACGTAACTATCGGTGCCATTATTGGTGACTTTATTCTCATCGCTGGTTCCTTCCTTTTATTAATTTTTTTAGTAAAGAAGTTTGCCTGGGGCAATATTACCAGTATCTTAGAAGAACGTTCTAAAAAGATTACGGATGATATTGACGGGGCTGAGTCAGCCCGCAAAAAGGCTGAGGAACTTGCGCAAAAACGTGAGAATGAATTAGCAGGAAGTCGTCAAGAAGCAACGACGATTATCGAACATGCTAAGGAAACAGCTGAAAAAAATAAGGCTGGAATTTTAGCGGATGCAGCTGAAGAAGCTGGACGTTTGAAAGCAAAAGCCAATCAGGAAATTGCTCAAAGCAAGGCAGAAGCCTTGAATAGCATTAAAGACGATGTGGCTGACCTAACAGTAAGTCTTGCAAGTAAGATCTTGAGCCAGCAGCTTGATACAAAAGCACACAGTGAGCTTATTGATCGTTATATTGATAAATTAGGAGATGCTTAATGGACAAAAAGCACTATGCGGTAATTGAAAAATATACCTTGCCTTTTGTTCAATTAGTATTTGAAAAAGGTCAGCAACAAGATGTTTTTGAAAAACTAAGCCAAATTAAGGCTGTGTTTGAAGAAACAAATCTTGCTGACTTTTTATCACATATTGGCGTTGATGAGGGAGAAAAGGAGAAGGCTATTCGACTTTTTCAAAACTCAGATTCACAGCTGATTGATAACTTTATCGAAGTCGTTATTCTCAATCATCGAGCAGATTTATTCTACGATATGTTGGTAGAAATTCAGCATCAGATTGAGAAACAAAGCAATGAATTTGAAGTGACGGTTAAATCTGTTCAAGCATTGACAGACAGTCAAAAAGAAAGATTGAAACCAATGATCGAGCAAAAAATGGGCCTCAAGGTTCGCTCGCTCAAGCAGGAATTAGATGCTAGCCTGATTGGTGGCTTCGTCATTTCAGCCAATAATAAAACAATTGATGCAAGTATAAAACGTCAATTACAACTCGTAAAAGAAAATTTGAAATAGAAAGTGGTGTGAATTTTGGCGATTAACGCACAAGAAATCAGCGCTTTAATTAAGCAACAAATTGAAAATTTCCAGCCAAATTTTGACGTCACAGAAACTGGGGTCGTCACTTATATTGGTGATGGAATCGCTCGTGCCCACGGTCTTGATAATGCCATGAGTGGCGAGCTCTTGATTTTTGAAAATGGTTCCTATGGTATGGCCCAAAACTTGGAGTCAACCGATGTCGGAATCATTATCTTGGGTGATTTTACAGATATTCGTGAGGGCGATACGATTCGTCGCACGGGTAAAATCATGGAAGTTCCTGTCGGAGATGCTTTGATTGGTCGTGTCGTAGATCCGCTCGGTCGTCCTGTTGACGGCTTGGGTGAGCTTGCTACAACTAAAACACGCCCTGTAGAAGCACCAGCTCCAGGAGTTATGCAACGGAAGTCTGTATCAGAACCATTGCAAACAGGTTTGAAAGCTATTGATGCCCTTGTACCGATTGGTCGTGGTCAGCGGGAATTGATTATCGGTGACCGTCAGACTGGTAAAACTAGTATTGCCATCGATGCGATTCTCAACCAAAAAGGGCAGGATATGATCTGTATCTATGTTGCCATTGGTCAAAAGGAATCTACTGTCCGTACACAAGTGGAAACTCTCCGTCAGTATGGAGCCTTGGATTATACTATCGTGGTAACAGCCTCTGCTTCACAGCCTTCTCCTTTGCTCTTCTTGGCTCCTTATGCCGGTGTAGCAATGGCTGAAGAATTTATGTACAATGGCAAGCACGTCCTCATTGTTTATGATGACTTGTCTAAACAAGCGGTAGCTTATCGTGAGCTTTCCCTCTTGCTTCGCCGTCCGCCAGGTCGTGAAGCCTTCCCAGGGGATGTCTTCTACCTCCACAGTCGTTTGCTTGAGCGTTCAGCTAAAGTTTCTGATGAGCTGGGTGGTGGTTCAATCACAGCCCTACCATTTATCGAGACACAAGCAGGAGATATCTCAGCCTATATCGCGACAAACGTGATTTCAATTACGGATGGTCAGATTTTCCTTAGCGATAGCCTCTTTAATGCAGGTATTCGTCCAGCCATTGATGCGGGTTCTTCTGTATCTCGGGTAGGTGGATCTGCACAAATCAAGGCCATGAAGAAGGTTGCAGGAACCCTGCGTATTGACCTTGCTTCATATCGTGAGCTGGAAGCCTTTACCAAATTTGGTAGTGACCTCGATGCAGCAACTCAGGCTAAGTTGAACCGTGGACGCCGTACGGTAGAAGTATTGAAACAGCCAGTTCATGAGCCACTGCCAGTTGAAAAACAAGTTGTGATCCTTTATGCACTGACCCATGGTTTCCTAGACACAGTACCGGTGGATGAGATTCTTCAGTTTGAAGCAGAGCTTTTCGCTTACTTTGATGCTCATCATGAAGACATTTATGAAACCATTCGTCAGACAAAAGATTTGCCGAGCGAAGAAGTGTTGGACGCCGCTATTACTGAATTTATTAATCAGTCTAACTTCAAATAAGAATAGAGGTGTCAGATGGCAGTTTCATTAAATGATATAAAAAATAAAATTGCATCCACAAAAAACACCAGTCAAATCACTAATGCGATGCAGATGGTTTCTGCATCTAAGTTGGGAAAATCCGAAGAAGCAGCAAAGAACTTTCAGGTTTATGCTTCTAAGGTTCGGAAACTCTTGACCGACCTTTTGCATGGTCATGAGGAAGAAAATGTTAGCCATCATCCACTGCTAAAGAGCAGACCAGTTCAGAAAACGGCTTATATTGTCATTACGTCTGATCGTGGTTTGGTCGGTGGCTACAATGCAACCATCCTCAAATCTATGATGGAATTGATTTCGGAATACCACGAAAAAGATGACTATGTCATTATTTCGATCGGAGGAATGGGAGCTGATTTCTTCCGAGCACGAGGCATTCAGCCGATTTATGAATTGCGCGGCTTGGCTAATCATCCGAGTTTTGATGAAGTTCGGAAAATCATTTCCAAGACCATTGAAATGTATCAGAATGAGCTTTTTGATGAACTTTATGTGTGCTATAACCACCATGTCAACAGTCTGACCAGTCAGATGCGGGTGGAGCAGATGTTGCCAATCGTTGACTTGGATCCTAGTGAAGCGGATGAGAACTATATTCTCAATCTAGAATTAGAATCCAGTCGAAACGCGATTTTAGATCAGCTCTTGCCTCAATTTGCTGAAAGTATGATTTACGGAGCCATTATTGACGCAAAAACTGCTGAAAATGCTGCTGGTATGACAGCCATGCAGACAGCAACGGATAACGCTAAAAAAGTTATCAATGATTTGACCATTCAGTATAACCGTGCTAGACAAGCAGCTATCACGCAGGAAATTACTGAAATTGTGGCGGGTGCAAGTGCACTGGAATAGTGTCACAGAAAATAAATAGTATAAAGAGGAGAAAAGAATGAGCTCAGGCAAAATTACTCAGGTTATCGGACCGGTTGTAGACGTAGCGTTTGCAGCTGGCGACAAGCTACCTGAGATCAATAATGCACTTGTAGTCTATAAAAATGACGAAAAAAAATCAAAAATCGTCCTTGAAGTAGCTCTTGAGCTTGGTGATGGAGTGGTTCGGACCATCGCTATGGAATCAACGGATGGGTTGACTCGTGGCATGGAAGTGCTAGATACTGGCCGTCCAATTTCTGTGCCAGTCGGCAAAGAAACACTTGGTCGCGTCTTTAACGTTTTGGGAGATACCATTGACTTGGATGCTCCTTTTGCGGATGATGCAGAGCGCCAGCCAATCCATAAGAAAGCTCCAACCTTTGATGAGTTGTCTACTTCATCAGAAATCTTAGAGACAGGTATCAAGGTTATCGACCTTTTAGCCCCTTATCTTAAAGGTGGTAAAGTGGGACTCTTCGGTGGTGCCGGAGTTGGTAAGACCGTCCTGATTCAGGAATTGATCCACAACATTGCCCAAGAGCATGGTGGTATTTCCGTGTTTACCGGTGTTGGGGAACGTACCCGTGAAGGGAATGACCTTTATTGGGAAATGAAGGAGTCTGGCGTTATCGAGAAAACAGCCATGGTCTTCGGTCAGATGAATGAGCCACCAGGAGCGCGTATGCGGGTTGCTTTAACTGGTTTGACGATTGCAGAATACTTCCGTGATGTGGAAGGTCAAGATGTCTTGCTCTTCATTGACAACATCTTCCGTTTCACACAGGCAGGTTCTGAAGTTTCTGCCCTTTTGGGTCGGATGCCGTCAGCCGTTGGTTACCAACCAACACTTGCGACAGAAATGGGACAATTGCAAGAACGTATCACATCGACTAAGAAGGGTTCTGTAACCTCGATTCAAGCCATCTACGTGCCAGCCGATGACTATACTGACCCAGCGCCAGCGACAGCTTTTGCCCACTTGGACTCTACAACCAACTTGGAACGTAAATTGGTTCAATTGGGGATTTATCCAGCCGTGGATCCGCTCGCTTCAAGCTCTCGAGCTCTTTCTCCTGAGATTGTTGGTGAAGAGCACTATGCAGTGGCTGCCGAAGTGAAACGCGTATTGCAACGTTATCATGAATTGCAGGATATCATTGCCATCCTAGGTATGGATGAGTTGTCAGATGAAGAAAAGACTTTGGTTGCGCGTGCGCGTCGGATTCAATTCTTCCTGTCTCAAAACTTCAACGTTGCGGAGCAATTCACTGGCCAGCCAGGATCTTATGTGCCTGTAGCTGAAACAGTTCGTGGCTTTAAAGAAATCCTCGAAGGCAAGTACGATAAGTTACCAGAAGATGCCTTCCGTGGTGTCGGTTCAATTGAGGATGTCATTGCTAAAGCGGAAAAAATGGGATTCTAAGAGGTGAATGATGGCTCAAATGACAGTACAAATCGTTACACCGGATGGTCTGATTTATGACCACCGTGCTGCATTTGTTTCCGTAAAAACGATTGACGGAGAAATGGGGATTTTGCCTCGCCATATCAATACAATTGCTGTTTTGGAAGTGGATCAAGTCAAGGTACGCAGAATCGATGATGATAAGCATATTGACTGGATTGCGGTCAACGGTGGCATCATAGAAATCGCTAATAATGTGATTACCATTATCGCGGACTCAGCTGAGCGTGAGCGTGATATTGATATCAGCCGTGCCGAGCGAGCTAAGCTACGTGCTGAGAAGGAGATCGAAGAAGCCCAAGACAAGCATTTGATTGACCAAGAGCGACGTGCTAAAATCGCTCTCCAGCGTGCCATCAACCGTATTAACGTTGGAACAAGAATGTAGTGAAAAAAGAATGGAATTTCCATTCTTTTTTATTGTCCCATACTCCTTTCCGCTAGAAATAGCTCTTCTTATGGTATAATAAAATCTATGATAGAATTAATGTTTCGATTATGCAGTCATCTGCTCTTTATCTTTATGGCTTTTCATCTTTTGTCTACAGTGGTCTGTTGGGAAAGATTTCTAAAAGTAAATGCCGATAATGCCATCAAAATTCGTTTTTTGATTTTGTTGCTGAGTATTGCCTTGGGCTACATGGCTAGCCTGTTTTTTATTGGTATTTATGACATGAGTCGGGCAATTTTTAATGGAGCATTATAAGGTCAGATTGCTGATTTTATGATATGATAGTAAGGATGAATTTTTAAGATTTGGAGTAACTAGTTAGTATGGAAAAAATTATTATTCAGGGTGGAAATAACCGTCTGGTTGGCAGAGTTAGGATTGAAGGAGCTAAAAATGCGGTGTTGCCGCTGTTGGCGGCAACAGTCTTGGCCAGTGAGGGAAAAACAATACTCAAGAATGTGCCAGTTCTTTCGGATGTTTTTACCATGAACAATGTTGTTCGTGGCCTGAATACACAGGTAGACTTTAACCAAGATGAAAATACCGTAGTTGTAGATGCAACTCAACCATTGACCGAAGAAGCTCCCTACAAATATGTCAGCAAAATGCGGGCTTCGATTGTTGTATTGGGTCCCATTCTTGCTCGAAATGGGCATGCAAAGTATCCATGCCGGGCGGTTGTACGATTGGTAGCCGTCCAATCGACCTTCATTTGAAGGGCTTGGAGGCGATGGGCGCTCAGATTACGCAGACTGCGGGTTATATCGAGGCCAAGGCAGACCGCTTGATGGGAGCCCATATCTACATGGACTTCCCAAGTGTTGGCGCGACACAGAATATTATGATGGCGGCAACTTTGGCTCAAGGCACCACTGTTATCGAAAATGCTGCTCGGGAGCCTGAAATTGTTGATTTGGCTTTATTGTTAAATAAAATGGGCGCTAAAGTCAGAGGGGCAGGAACGGAGAATATAACAATCATCGGTGTTGAAAAACTTAATGGAGCTGAGCATAATGTCGTGCAAGACCGTATCGAAGCTGGAACCTTTATGGTTGCTGCTGCCATGACAGGCGGTGACTTGCTGATTGAAGATGCGATTTGGGAGCACAACCGTCCGCTTTTATCAAAAATGCAAGAAATGGGTGTGGAAGTGACCGAAGAAGACGAAGGGATCCGCGTCCGCTCGGATGTTTCAAAGTTAAAAGCTGTTTCTGTCAAGACTTTGCCCTATCCAGGTTTCCCAACCGATATGCAGGCTCAGTTTACTGCCTTGATGGCGATAGCCCAAGGAGAGTCTGTCATGGTTGAGACGGTCTTTGAAAATCGCTTCCAGCACTTAGAAGAGATGCGACGGATGGGACTTCACTCTGACATTATGCGGGATACCGCACGGATTTGGGGTGGTAGCAGCCTGCAAGGAGCAGAAGTGATGTCGACAGATCTTCGAGCTAGTGCGACCTTGATTTTGATGGGCTTGATTGCTGAAGGGGAGACAAAAGTCAGCAAGTTAGTTCATTTGGATCGTGGCTATTATAAATTTCATGAAAAGCTGGCAGCTCTTGGTGCCAACGTCAGACGCGTAAAGGAAGAAGATGATGAGTGAAAATTGGAAATATTTGGCTAGACAACTATGCATCATTTCCTTGGTGCTGGTAGTCGCTTTTATCATTTTTTGTCTTGGTCTGGTCATCGGATATGGTGTGATTGGAAATGCAGATAATCCTTGGTCTATCTTATCACCAGATACTTGGAAAGAGCTTATTTCTAAGTTTACTGGTCAATGATCTGCCGAGAGTGTTCGTTAATTTACCGACTGTGCAGAATCTTTGCACAGTCCTTTTAAATGGATAGGAAAATATGCCAAAAAGAAAGAAATTACAAAAAAAGAGCACTAAATCTACTCAGACTATAGCTGGGCTTCTGGTTGCTCTGACTTTATCACTGGGAGCCTACTTTTTTGGAAATGGCAATCAGTCACCAGCAGTAAATACACCTGCAGTTGTCAGTCAAAATAAGGATACAAGTACACCAGATCAAGCGCTGGCTGAGAGTGTTCTCACAGACTCAGTGCGTTCGCAACTTGGTGGAAAAATCGAGTGGAATGATTCAGGGGCTTTCATCATCAATGGGAATCAAACGAACTTAAATGCCAAAGTGTCGAGTGCGCCTTATGCAGATAATAAAACGAAGATGGTTCAGGGGCAGACGGTTCCAACAGTTGCCAATGCCTTGCTTGCCAAATCGACCCGCCAGTATAAATCACGGGAAGAAACGGGAAATGGTTCCACTTCTTGGGTTCCTGCTGGTTGGCACCAAGTCAAACATCTATCAGGTGAATACAACCATGCAGTAGATCGCGGGCATCTCTTGGCTTACTCTCTCATCGGTGGCTTAAAGGGCTTCGATGCTTCCACTAGCAATCCAGCCAATATCGCAGTCCAGACAGCTTGGGCCAATCAGGCCAATAAAGACAACTCGACGGGACAGAATTACTATGAAACTCAGATTCGTCGTGCCTTGGATCAGAATAAGCGAGTCCGCTATCGTGTCACTTTGATCTATGCTTCAGAAAATAATCTGGTGCCATCAGGCTCGCATTTAGAAGCTAAGTCCAGCGATGGAAGTTTGGAATTCAATGTCTTTGTTCCCAATGTCCAGTCAGGAATTGTCCTTGATTATCGCACTGGCAAAGTGAGCATTAGTATGATTTAATAATATGATCCATTTGAAGTTAGCAGCTAGTATTGATTGTAGATTTCAAATGGATTTTTCTATCTTTCTTCTAAGAATAATCTACATTTCTACTGTAAAATAATTTGACACTTCTTAAAATATTTGATATATTAAAAAAGAGTATATTAACATAAAATAAGAAAGGGATAGAAGGGGTTTATAACAGCCTAAAAATTTTAAGGTTTATTGTAAACGCTTACTATTGGTGGTTGTCAAATGGATAGAGATTTATTTGATAAAAGATGTAAGTTTGGGATTCGCAAGCTAACTTTAGGTGTTTGCTCTGTTATAATCGGAGCAATCTTGTTTGGGGTCAATCAAGTATCGGCTGACAGTCTAGCAGATACAACAACTAGCCCAGCAGGAGTAGTTGCGGTATCTCAACCAAGTGTGGCACCTCCTGCTACTGAAGTTACGGGAGAGACAACATCTTCTGAGGTAAATGGGAAAGTAGAAAACGAGGATAAGCCTGCAGCAGCAACTGCTACTGCACCAGTATCTACAGAAAATGTAGCTACACCCGTATCTCCATCAACAGATACAGGTACCACTTTAGAAAAACCTTCTGATGCAACTGCTGAGACAGAAGAAACGGTTGAAAGAGACTATTATTCCCGTTCTTTAAAGAATGTCAAGCCTGTCTTGGAAAAAGAAGATATTACGATTAACAAAACAGATCACGCCAAAGAGGATCTATCCAGCGAGCTAGATAAAGTAAAAAAATTAAAGAATGCAACGGTTCATTTGGAGTTTAAGCCAGATGCAAACTCACCAAAGTTTTATAGTGTATTCTCTGCTTCTAGCTCCTCGCATGTCAACGAATACTTTACTCTTGCGGTCAATAATGGAACAGCAGTTGTCGAAGGTCGTGATCGCAATGGGCAGCAATTCTATGAAAATTATAACAATGCCCCTCTGAAAGTCAATGCTGGTCAGTGGAACTCCATCACCTATACAGTAGAAAGACTAAAACCAGATTCGCCAGAGGGTCGCGTGCGCCTCTATGTCAATGGGGTTCTATCAAGAACCAGCTATCAGTCAGGGAAATTCCTGAGTGACATGCCGGATTTGACCAACATGCAGCTGGGTGCTACAGTGCGTGGTAAGCAAAACCATTGGCCAGGAACGTTTGCCGTTCGAAATCTAACTATTTATGACCGCGCTCTTTCGCCAGAGGAAGTAGCTCAGCGTAGCCAAATTTTAAAACGGAAAGAACTCGAAGGACAGCTAGCTCCTGGTGCCTCCCTGAGTGAAAAGGCAGATGTATTTGAGAGTGGAGCTGGCGGTCAGGCTAATAGTCAAGGAATTAAAAGCTATCGAATCCCAGCCTTGTTAAAGACTCAGAAAGGCACCTTGATTGCAGCTGCGGATCAGCGCCGCTTGCATGCGTCAGACTGGGGGGATATCGGCACAGTTATTCGCCGTAGTACAGATGGCGGCCAGACTTGGGGGCCAGAAAAGACGATTGTCAATTTGCGCAATAATCCCAAAGCAACGGATTCGAATCAGGGCTCTCCTGTAACAATTGATGTGGCTATGGTTCAGGATAAAGACGGAACCATTCATGCCATCTATGATATGTTTACAGAAGGGCGGGCTGTCTTTGACCTACCTGCTAAAAACGAAGAAGCCTATACAACGGTTGATGGTAAGGTTTATCAGATTCTTTATCACGAAAATGGTCAAAAATATACAATTCGTGAAAATGGAACAGTCTATGATGCAAACGGTGCAGCGACAACCTATCGTGTAGTGGTCAATCCACAGGAAAAAGACTATCGAGATAAAGGTGACCTTTATGACGGAGATCGCCTGATTGATAATATTTATTTCACGACTAAGAAAGATTCGCCTTTCCGTGTCGCTCGGACTAGCTATCTATGGACATCAGTGAGTAAGGATGATGGACTGACTTGGTCTGCTCCGCGTGATATCACTCCTATGGTCAAGGAAAACTGGATGAAGTTCTACGGGGTCGGCCCTGGTACAGGCATTCGTCTTCATACAGGTTCGCACAAGGGACGTTTAGTTATTCCGACTTATTCGACTAACGAATCTTCCCATTTACATGGTTCTCAGTCTTCTCGGGTTATCTATTCAGATGATAATGGACAAACTTGGCATTCTGGAGCAGCAGTTAATGATGGTCGCAGAGTGAATAATACAGAGATTCAATCCAGCACCATGAATCATCCTTCGGCTCAAAACACTGAAGCAACCATCGTGCAGTTAGCAAATGGTCAGCTGAAAATGTTCATGCGTGGATTGACGCGAGACCTGCAAGTTGCAACCAGTGAAGATGGAGGTGCTACTTGGCTTCCTGAAGTGAAACGCTACAAAGATGTGCCTGATGTCTATGTACAAATGTCAGCGATTAGCACAGTCAAAGATGGACAAGAATATGTGATTTGGCGAATGCAAGCGGGCCTGGCAGAAATAATGGTCATGTTCGAGTTGCCAGAGTGGATCAGGCTGGTAATCTGACTTGGATTGCTCATCGGGAAATCAATAAAGGAAAATTTGCCTACAACTCTCTGCAACAAATCAATGATCAAGAGTTTGGCTTGCTCTATGAAGGAGCGGAAGGGAATAAAAATGACTATACTCTCTCCTTCAAGAAGTTTAACTGGGATTTCTTACTGAAAAACAGTGTTTATCCTACAGAGGCTAAGGTAGTCAGCGTGAAACACACAGAAGAAGGACTCGTTGCCCTGCGTTTTGATCACGAAGTGATTGTTAATGAAGCGCCAGTATTTGAGCTAGAAAATGGCAAGGAAGCTACCTTTGTTACTCAGGCAGACAGTAAGACACTCCTGTTTTACGCAGATGATGATTCGGCTGGTCAGAAGATTACTAAGATAAAATCAGGCAACATCGAAAGTATTCATAATTTGGCTGTTTCTGTAATCGGAACGAGACTTCCAGCCGCAGGTTCGGCTCCAGAAGCAGTCACACCTTATATTGCACCAACACCAACAGTTCCAGATCCTGATTTAGTTGCAAGATTTGCAGCTAAGAAGACAGCTGAGTGGACTCCTGTCGGAACAACAGAGCAGCATGGAACAGTCACTACGGTTGAGAAGAACGGTGTACGCTATAACCAACTCTCCTCAAAATCTACTCATGATAACAACCAAAACCCAGCTCTCTTCCAGAAAGAAGGCTTGCAGGTAGATCAAGAAGGAAATGCTAGCGTCAACTTAACTTTTGTAGAAAATTCTGAAACAAACCATGGTCGCTTTGGTGTCTTTATGAAATATAAAGATACATCAAACAATGTCTTTGTCGGTTATGACAAAGAAGGCTGGTTCTGGGAATATAAAACGCCAGGCAGTGGCAATAGTGCTTGGTATCGTCAAACTCGCGTACCAGCACCGAAAAAAGGTTCAACCAATAACTTGGTGGTAACTCTGAAAGCAGATGGTCAGCTCAATGCGACCAATAATGGCGAGCAACTCTTTAATACAGTGACTTTGCCAGCTGCAGTCAAGGAAAATCTCAAGAATGAGCACAAGATTTTGGTCAAGGCCGGTACTTATCAGGGCACTGAACTGACTTCTGTTTTGATAAAGACAGATAACCAAGAAGGCATGACCCCAACTCAGCCGACAGGAGAAAAGGAAACAGGTCCTGCTGTAGATGACTCTAAAGTCACTTATGATAAGATTCACTCAGCAACGATGGAAGTTCTGATTGATAAGGCCTTCCCGCGTGTCAAGAGCTACACAGTCAACAAGCACACACTGACAGGTCAAGTCAAACAGCTGGATCAAGTCACTATTAACTCACATGCTATCAAGCCGAAAGTGACTTACCGCAAGGTTGATGAGCAGACAGCTGAGTATGATTTGGTCTTGAAGGATCCAGAGCATTTGATTGATGCAGAAATGACCGTTCGCTTGAAAGTAGTGGACAACCAGTTGCACTTTGATGTGACAAGAATCGTCAACCACAATCAAGTCGAGGATGGTAAGCCAGTCGATGATGTTAGAAAATTAATTTCTTCTATCAACTTTGCAGATAATGCTTTAGTATCTGTATCTAGCGAGCAGGCAGGTGCTAAGTTTGATGGAGCGACCATGTCCAACAATACCCATGTCAGCGGAGATGACCATATCAATGTGACCAATCCGATGTCGGATTTGCGCAAGGGCTACATGTACGGATTTGTCTCAACAGACAAGCTGGCGGCTGGTGTATGGAGTAACTCTCAAAACAGCTTTGGCGGTGGATCAAACGATTTTACACGCTTGACTGCTTACAAGCAAACAGTGGGTAACGCTAACTATGTCGCAATCAAGAGCTCACCATGGCAATGGCAAAAAGAATATAAAGGAATTGTTTACCCAGATTATACTTTGGAATTGCCAAGTGCTAAGGTGGTCGTGACCGAAGATGCCAACAAGGATAATCAAGTAGACTGGCAGGATGCTGCTGTAGCTTATCGTCAAATCATGAACAACCCGCAAGGCTGGGAAAAGGTTAAAGACATTACCGCTTATCGGATTGCCATGAACTTTGGCTCTCAAGCTCAAAATCCATTCCTGATGACTCTGGATGGTATTAAGAAAATCAATCTTCATACCGATGGACTTGGCCAAGGTGTCCTCTTGAAGGGATATGGAAATGAAGGGCATGACTCAGGTCACTTGAACTATGCAGATATTGGTAAACGAATCGGTGGAGTTGAAGATTTCAAAACTCTGATCGCCAAGGCTAAGGAATATGGTGCTCACATCGGTATCCACGTCAACGCATCAGAAACCTATCCAGAATCCAAATATTTCAAAGAGGAAATCCTACGCAAGAATCCTGACGGTAGCTATAGCTATGGCTGGAACTGGCTTGACCAAGGTATCAATATTGATGCTGCCTATGACCTCGCTCATGGTCGACTCAAACGCTGGCAAGATTTGAAAGAAACTTGGCGAAAGGTTAGACTTTATCTATGTCGATGTTTGGGGTAATGGTCAGTCAGGTGATAATGGTGCTTGGGCAACTCATGTCTTGGCAAAAGAAATCAACCAACAGGGCTGGCGCTTTGCGATTGAGTGGGGACATGGAGGTGAGTACGACTCTACCTTCCAGCACTGGGCAGCTGACTTGACCTATGGTGGCTATACCAACAAGGGGATTAACAGTAGCATTGTCCGCTTTATCCGCAACCACCAAAAAGATTCTTGGATTGGTGACTATCCGTCCTATGGCGGCGCAGCCAACTATCCGCTGCTTGGTGGTTACAGCATGAAGGATTTTGAGGGCTGGCAAGGACGGAGTGACTACAATGGCTACGTGACCAACCTCTTTGCTCATGATGTCATGACCAAGTATTTCCAACACTTCACTGTCACAACATGGAAGAATGGTAATCCGGTTACCATGAATGATAATGGCGGTAGCTACAAGTGGACACCAGAAATGGAAATAGGTCTGACAGACAAGGACAACAATCAAGTTACTATTCGCCGTAAATCAAACGATGTGGCAAATCCAGGCTACCGTGAGAGAACAGTTACACTTAATGGTCGCGTGATTCAAGACGGCTCAGCTTATCTAGTACCATGGAATTGGGATGCCAACGGTAATAAGCTGGAAAAAGCTCAAGAAAAGATGTATTATTACAATACAAAAGCAGGCCAGACAACTTGGACCCTGCCGAGTGATTGGAATGATAAGGTTTACCTCTATAAGCTGACCGACCAAGGTAAGGTTGAAGAGCAAGAGCTGACAGTGACGAATAATCAGCTGACGCTGGATCTTTTGGCAAATCAGCCATACGTTCTCTATCGTACAAGACAGGTCAACAAGGAAATGTCTTGGAGCGAAGGAATGCATATCTATGATCAAGGCTTCAACAGTGGCAAGCTGGATCATTGGACAATTACAGGCGACAAGTCTAAGGCTGAGATTGTCAAGTCACAGGGTGCCAATGATATGCTCCGTATTCAAAACAATACAAGTACTGTGACTCTGACTCAGAAATTAACGGGTCTCAAGCCAAATACTAAGTATGCTGCTTATGTCGGAGTGGATAATAGAAGTGATGCTAAGGCAAGTATCACAGTCCAATCAGGTGGTAAGACAATCACCAACTATACTAATAAATCTATTGCTCAAAACTATGTTAAGGCATATGCTCACAATACAAATCGTAGCAATGCGACAGTGGATAATGCCAGCTATTTCCAAAATATGTATGTTTACTTCACGACAGGTGATGACGTGTCCAATGTGACCCTGATCCTGAGCCGTGAAGCAGGTGAAAAAGCAACTTACTTTGATGAAATTCGAGTCTTTGAGAATAATTCTACAATGTATGCCGGTGGTCATGATAACCAAAAAGGTGTCTTCAAACAGAACTTTGAAAATGTCGGTCAAGGGATCTTCCCATTTGTTATCGGTGGTATCGAAGGTGTTGAGGACAATCGGACTCACTTATCAGAAAAGAACGCACCATATACACAACGTGGCTGGAATGGTAAGAAGATTGATGATGTTATCGAGGGCGACTGGTCACTCAAGACCAATGGTTTAGTTAGCCGTCAACGCATGGTTTACCAAACTATTCCGCAAAACTTCCGCTTTGAAGCAGGTAAGACTTATCGAGTAACCTTTGACTACGAAGCGGGCTCTGATGGCACTTACGCCTTTGTCAGCGGCAATGGTGAAGTAACTTGGAAGCAGGCAGGTAACCAATGGACTAGTGATTTGGGCAATGCACAAGTGCATGAGCTACCAAACACTTGGAAAGGCTCTCAAAAAGCCAAAAGAGCGACCTTCCTCGTTACGGGAGCGCCAGATGGCAATACTTGGATTGGTATCTATTCTACTGCTAGAGGTGGGAATACAAATGGTGATGCAGGCGGAGATGCAAACTTCCGTGGCTACAATGACTTTGTAATGGATCGTCTACAAATTGAAGAAGTCGAGCTGACAGGTAAGATGCTGATTGACGAAGCAGTGAACAACTACCTGCCACTAGTTGCCAGAACGAATTACACTACTGAGTCTATGAATGCGTTGAAAGATGCGGTTTATAATCTGACTCAGCAGGATGATGACATCTCAGTTGATGCTGCTAGACAGGCAATCGCTGCAGTGGATCACCTCAAGGCTGCCTTGGTAGAGAAGAAGACTTCCCTCAAAGCAGCAGACTTTGAATCTCTGGAAGCACCTGCACAGCCAGGAGAAGAGTTAGCTAAAGCCTTTGATGGTAACCGCTCTAGTCTGTGGCATACACCGTGGTCTGGTGGTGGTGCTAATAAACCGGCTACTATGGTCTTGAGAGAACCAACTGATTTGACAGGTTTGACTTATGTACCACGTTCTTCAGGATCAAATGGTAATCTCAAAAATCTAACTCTGGTGGTAACGGATGAAGCAGGGCGAGAACACCGCTTCTCAGTCGATAATTGGCCAAATAATGCAGCAACTAAAACTATTGACTTTGGTCGGGTTATCAAGGCTAAGAAGATTGTCTTGACAGGTACTCAGACTTATGGCGATAGCGAAAATGAATACCAATCAGCGGCGGAACTAGTCTTTAATCTACCAACAACAAGCGAGGCTGCTCTGGACACAAGTGCTTATGATAAGGCTCTTGCGCGTGCTAAAACGTTGACAAGTCAGGCTAATCGTGAAGCAGTAGAAGAGTTCTTGCGGGTGGCTGCTTACGTGACAAATAACCACTTGTTAACTCCGACTCGCTTGGCAGAATTTGCAACTTATCTCAATAGTTTAGAAGATACACCAGCTACACCGCCAGTTCACAAGACGACTCCAGACGAAGGAGTTAAGATCCCAGTTGTCGAACAGCCACGCTTGGATATCGTCACTGAGGCTCTACCGTTCAACACCGTTGAGCGTGAAAATGCACAATTGCCTAAAGGTACACGAAAAGTTGTCCAAGAAGGCAAGGACGGTGAAAAGACTACGCTCGTTGAAGTGACCATCGAAAATGGTCAGGAAACCAGCCGTTTGACTCGCGACAGCTTCGTTTCTAAATCCCCAGTCGATAAGATTGTGGAAATTGGCAAGCCAGTTGAGCAAGTAACACCAGATCAAGGTCTTAAGAATCTTGTTGTCGAACAGCCACGACTTGATATCGTAACAGAAGTTCTACCGTTTAATACCGTCGAACGTGAAAGTGCTCAATTACCTAAGGGCACCCGAAAAGTTGTCCAAGAAGGCAAGACCGGTGAAAAGACCACACTTGTGGAAGTGACGATTGAGAATGGCAAGGAAACTGGTCGCACCACTCGTGACAGCTTCGTTTCTAAAGCCCCAGTTGATAAGATTGTGGAAGTTGGCAAGCCAGTCGAGCAAATCACTCCAGCTGAAGGCGTTCAAGCCCCTGTAGTTGAACAGCCACGCTTGGATATTGTGACAGAAGCTCTACCGTTTAATACCGTCGAACGTGAAAACGCACAATTGCCTAAGGGTATCCGAAAAGTTGTCCAAGAAGGCAAAGCTGGTGAGAAGACCACGCTTGTTGAAGTGACGATTGAGAATGGCAAGGAAACTGGTCGCACCACTCGTGACAGCTTCGTTTCCAAATCCCCAGTCGACAAGATTGTGGAAGTTGGCAAACCAGTTGAGCAAGTTACACCAGATCAAGGTCTTAAGAATCTTGTTGTCGAACAGCCGCGCTTAGATATTGTGACAGAGACTCTACCGTTTAATACCATCGAACGCGAAAATCCACAATTGTCTAAGGGTACTCGAAAAGTTGTCCAAGAAGGCAAGGCCGGTGAGAAGACCACACTTGTGGAAGTGACCATCGAAAATGGCCAAGAAACTGGCCGTGTGACTCGCGATAGCTTTGTTTCCAAATCCCCAGTCGACAAGATTGTGGAAGTTGGCAAGCCAGTTGAGCAAGTAACACCAGATCAAGGTATTAAGAATCTTGTTGTCGAACAGCCACGCTTGGATGTGGTAACTGAAGCTCTACCGTTTAATACTGTCGAACGTGAAAATGCTCAATTGCCTAAGGGCACCCGAAAAGTTGTCCAAGAAGGTAAGGCTGGCGAGAAGACCACACTTGTAGAAGTGACCATAGAAAATGGTCAAGAAACTGGGCGTGTGACTCGCGATAGCTTCGTTTCCAAAGCACCAGTAGATCAGATTGTGGAAGTTGGAAGCAAGGAAGAAAAACCAAACAAACCAACTACACCAGAGAAGCCTGTAGAGCCATCTAAACCATCTAAGCCAGAAAATAACTTGCGTATCTTGACGGACGAAGCTACCAAGGTTCAAGTGATTGGCATGAAGTCTACGATTGATCAAGTTGTAGTCTTGAAGGTCAAGAAAGTAGTAGCTCAAAGCCTAGAAGGTAAGCTCTATGATGCTTATGACATTAGACTAGAAGACCAATTTGGCAAAGCTGTTCAGCCTAAGGGCAAGGTCTTTGTCAGCCTTCCAGTTGCATCTAACAAAGATGTTGAAAATGTCTTCTTTATGACAGTAGCTAATCAGCTTGATGCGGTATCCTTCCAGCAAAAAGGTCATTATATCGAGTACATGACAGATCAGCTAGGTGTTTATGCGGTTGTTTACAAGTCAACTACAACCCCGCAGGTGCAGGAGCAAGTGCAAGGAGCTAAAGGAGCTAGTCCGAGTCAAGGTCCAGCCACTAAGTCAGCCACCTTACCAAGTACAGGCACAGCAACAGATTCAGCCTTCCTTCTCGGCCTTCTGTTAGCATTGACAGGATTATTCCTGATAAAGAAGAAGGAAAATATGTAAAAAAACATTTTCGACACAAAGTTTGGTACATAGCCATTAGTCTATGTACCAGCGATTTAAGGGCGGAACATGGCTTGAGAAAAGATATAGTGTAAGTTATGTTCCGTCTGTTTTTACGATAAATTCAAATTAAATAAGTCAAATAAAATATATTTTTTTAAATAAAGTTGCAAACGCTTACTGGTGAGAAGCGTACAGATAGGAAGGTTCCTTTATGGAAAAGAAATGTAAGTTTAGTATTCGAAAATATGCTATCGGTGCTTGTTCTGTCATGATAGGTGTCCTGTTATTTGGTATGCCATTGGCATCGGCTGATGTGGTACAACCGTCCAGTTCAGCAACGGTTACTAGCGAGTCATCAGGTGGCAGAGGAAATGATTCTGGTACGGTCGAGCGGGTAGAAGGTCTAACCAGTCTACCAGCTGAATTGGCAGATAAATTAGCAAAAGCCGACTCTGGCGACAATGGAGGAAGCAGTTCTGATAATAGCGGAAATACTTCTGAAACAACATCAGAGGTAGCTACTCCCAAACCGGCTCAGCCAGTGGCAAATGAGGGAGTCACTCAACCGAAACCTACGCAGCCGAAAATTTCCGCTAGCAATGAAGCTAGCCAGCCCACTTTGCCAGCTCAAGTAGCAAGTCCTACTGAAAATAAGGAAACAGAAATTGCTGATTATGGACCACTTCCAACCAAGGCTCAATTGGACTACCACAAAGAAGAATTAGCCGCCTTTATCCACTTTGGTATGAACACCTATACCAACTCTGAGTGGGGAAATGGTCGTGAAAATCCTTCTAATTTTAATCCGACTAATTTAGATACAGACCAATGGATTCGAGTGTTAAAAGAAGCAGGATTCAAACGGACGATTATGGTTACTAAGCACCATGATGGTTTTGTTCTTTATCCGTCTGCGCATACAAATCACACTGTCGCAGCTAGTCCGTGGAAATGGTAAAGGCGATGTCTTGGAAGAAGTTTCTAAGTCTGCGACCAAATATGACATGAATCTTGGGGTCTATCTTTCTCCGTGGGATGCCAATCATCCGTCTTATAAGGTTGCCACTCAGGATCAGTATAATGAATACTACCTCAATCAACTCAAGGAGATTTTAGATAATCCTAAATACGGTAACAAAGGAAAATTTGTCGAAGTCTGGATGGATGGTGCTCGAGGAGAAGGAGCGCAGAAAGTCACTTATACTTTTGATAAATGGTTCGAATATATTAAAAAAGCAGAGGGTGACATCACTATTTTCTCTGCTCAGCCAACAAGTGTCCGCTGGATTGGGAACGAAAAAGGCACAGCAGGTGACCCAGTCTGGCATAAGGTCAAACGCGACAAAGTTCTGGCTAATCCGTCAACAGACTATCTGAATCATGGGGACCCTACTGGAGATATGTATTCTGTTGGGGAAGCGGATGTGTCCATTCGCTCAGGCTGGTTCTATCATGAAAATCAGCAACCAAAATCTTTGCGTGAATTGATGGATATTTACTTCAAGTCTGTCGGTCGTGGAACACCACTTTTGCTCAATATTCCACCTAACAAAGAAGGACGATTTGCAGATGTTGATGTTGCAAGATTAAAAGAATTTCATCAGACGCTCAAAGACATGTATTCTACTAATCTAGCAGCAGGTGCCAGTGTGGTAGCGGATTCTACACGGAAGAATGCCAAATACAATGTCAATCATCTGGTTGATGGTGATGACAAGACATCTTGGGCGCTATCAAATGATGCCTTGACTGGTTCTTTCACAGTTGATTTGGGAGAGAATAAGCGTTTTGATGTGGTCGAGTTGAAAGAAGATATTGCTAAAGGTCAGCGGATTTCCGGTTTCAACATTGACGTAGAAGTCAATGGTCGTTGGGTTCGCTATGGCGAAGGCAGTACAGTTGGCTACCGCCGTCTTATCCAAGGCCAGCCGGTCACTGCTAGAAGAATCCGTGTTACTATTACGGGTGCTCAGGCGACTCCGATTTTGACCAACTTTGCGCTCTACAAAACACCTCAGTCTATCGAAAAGACAGATGGATATCCTTTGGGCTTGGATTATCATTCTAATACTGAGGGAAATAAGAACAATACGACTTGGCATCAAGAAAATGAAGGTGTTCGCGGAAGTTCTATGTGGACTAACCAAAAAGATGCCAGCGTTGAATATCAATTCACAGGAACTAAGGCCTATGTCGTGTCTACTGTCGACCCGCAACACGGTCCGATGGATGTCTATGTAGATGGTCAAAAAGTGGCAACGATTGATACGCAGAGCACCGTGCGCAAACGCAGTCAAACGGTATATGAAACAGGCAACTAGCAGAAGGTACTCATACTATCAAGCTGGTGAATGCTAGCAATCGTGCCATTGCAACTGAGGGGATTTATACTTTAAATAACCAAAGTAAGGGCATGTTTGAGCTAAGTCAAGCAAGCTATGAAGCTGAAAAAGGTAAAACTGTCACTGTTACTGTCAAACGTGTAGGCGGTGCTAAAGGTTCAGTAGATGTCCGTGTGGTGACCGAGCCCGGAACAGGTGTTCATGGCAAGGTTTACCAAGACAAGACAGAGATTTTGCACTTTGCTGATGGGGAAACCGAAAAGACAGTAACGCTCCAGACTATTGACTTTAAAGAACAAGAAGACCAAGTCTTTGACTTTAAAGTTAAGTTGTCTGACCCAACAGAAGGCAGCTTACTTGGCTTTAACTCATCTGCAACAGTTCGTGTCATGAAAGCGGACAGTCTTTCGCATAACCAAAAAGAATACGATGACCAAGCCAGTCAGCTTATCTACAGTTCAAATTGGCACAGACAGACCAATGCTCAGGGAAATTTCAGTAATACAGAAAGTTGGGCTTCTTATAACGGCTTGTCTGCTGATGCCAAGAAAAAACTTTCTGTGACAGCTATTTTCAGCGGGACAGGAATCGATCTAACTGGTTTTGTGGATCCAAATCATGGTATTTATAAGGTCAGCCTAGATGGCAAAGTCTTAGACTATCAAGAAGGTCAAGGAAATGCCACAGAATACAACGGCAAGAAATACTTTAGTGGTAAAGCGGCTCAACGAAAAGGCAATCAAACACTGGTTTCCCTTAAAGGTTTGAAGGACGATGTTCACGTTCTGACCATGGAGCTGGATCCTGAGCGTAATGACTTGGCTAGAAATATCGGAATCCAATTAGATAGGGTCGTGACAAAAGGAACTGGTTCTCATCTCATTTCCAAACAGGACTTTGTAGAAGAGATGAAGCAGTTGAAAGAAACTGTCAATCAAATTACCCCAGAATTATTGAAAGATACCCCGAATAGCCGTACTGCCTTTGTAGAACATAAGACTGTTTTGGAAAATGAATTGGCAAAAGAAACACCAGATGTCCAAGCAATCTTCAATGCAGTTAATCAATTGAAAGAAATTTTGGATAATCCAGATAACTTTATTCCAGAAAATCGTCCAAACCTACCAGAGGAACCAAGTCCATCTCAACCATCCACGCCAGATCAACCTTCAACTCCATCTCAACCGTCTACGCCCGATCAGCCTGCAACACCTGATCAAAAACCAGATCAGCCGATTGTAACGCCTCCAGTCACTAAAGAAGAGAAAGATTTGCTTCAGGCTCGTAAGCAAAACTTTAATAAAGACTGGTACTTTAAACTTAATCCGACTGGCGACCAATCCAAGGAAAATATCAATATGAAGGATTGGACCAAGCTTAATCTGCCACATGACTGGAGTATCTTTTTTGACTTTGATCATTCGTCTCCAGCTCGCAATGAGGGCGGTCAGCTAAATGGTGGAGTGGCATGGTATCGTAAGACCTTCACACTGGAGGAAGAAAACAAGGACAAGAACGTTCGTCTAACTTTTGATGGCGTTTACATGGATTCGCATGTCTATGTCAATGGCAAGCATGTCGGTCACTATCCAAATGGTTATAATCACTTCTCTTATGATATCACTGACTATCTCTATAAAGATGGTCGTGAAAATACGATTGCTGTCCAAGTTACCAATAAGCAACCAAGCAGCCGTTGGTACTCAGGTAGCGGTATTTACCGTGATGTTCACCTAGTCATGACAGATAAGCTGCATGTCAGCAAACATGGCAATAAGATCACCACACCGAAGCTAAAAGAGCAGCAGCAGGGAGCGGTTGATACAGTTGTTGCCAGCAAGGTTGTCAATACCGATAGCAAGGCGCATCAGGTTTATGTTGAGCACCAGGTCTTTACCAAAGAAGGTCAGGCTGTCTCAGCAGCTGTCCGTTCCGCTGTGAAAGAACTTTTAGCTAATCAGGAAGTTCAATTTGACCAAACGCTTCAGGTCAACAGACCAACCTTGTGGACGACCAAATCAGATAAGCCACAGCTCTATGTCATGAAGACCAAGGTCTATAAAGACAATCAACTGGTGGATGTGACCGAAGATACCTTTGGTTACCGTTACTTTGACTGGACTGCAGCAGATGGCTTCTCACTAAACGGCGAGCGCATGAAGTTCCACGGCGTCTGTATTCACCAGGACAATGGAGCACTGGGCTCTGAAGAAAATGCCAAGGCCATCTATCGCAAATTGAAATTGCTCAAGGAGATGGGTGTCAATGCTATTCGTACTTCTCATAATCCAGCCAGCGAACAGTTGTTGAATGCTGCGGCTGAGCTTGGATTCTTAGTACAGGAAGAAGCATTTGATACTTGGTACCACAGTAAGAAGACCTATGACTACGGCCGTTTCTTTGACCAAGAAGCAACCCATCCAGATGCTAAACCAGGTGAGAAATGGTCTGACTTTGACTTGAGAATGATGGTCGAAAAAGACAAGAACAATCCATCTATCATCATGTGGTCTCTCGGAAATGAAGTTGAAGAAGCCAATGGAGATGCGCGTTCTATTGCGACAGCTAAGCGCTTGAAGGCAGTTATCAAGGCCATTGACACAGAACGCTATGTCACCATGGGTGAAAATAAGTTTAGCCAACGTTCTTCTGGCGGCTTTATCGAAATCGCTAAAATCATGGATGTCGTAGGGATGAACTATGGCGAGCATAACTATGAAGCAGTGCGTAGGGCTCATCCAGACTGGAAGATTTATGGCTCAGAAACATCTTCTGCAACTCGGACTCGCGGCTCCTACTACGATCCATCACGGATTTTGAACCATGACCACAGTGCTGGTCGTCGTTATGAGCAGTCTGACTACGGAAATGACAAGGTAGCATGGGGCCGGACAGCGACCCAGTCATGGACCTTTGACCGTGACCATGCTGGCTATGCAGGTCAGTTTATCTGGACAGGTATTGACTATATTGGTGAGCCGACTCCTTGGCACAATATGGATCGTACCCCAGTTAAGAGCTCCTTCTTCGGTATCATTGATACAGCAGGTCTGCCTAAGAATGACTTCTATCTCTACCAAAGCCAATGGCGCTCAGTCCAAGACAAGCCGATGGTTCATATGTTGCCACACTGGAATTGGGACGAGGAGAGTCTACAAGACAGAAAGATGTTGGTTGATGGCAAGGTGCCTGTCCGCGTCTTCTCAAATGCAGCCAGCGTTGAACTCTATCTGAACAATGAATCACTTGGCAAAAAGACCTTTACCAAGAAGCAGACAGCAGATGGCAGAAGCTATCAAGAAGGTGAAAATGGTCAACTCTATCTAGAGTGGAAGGTTGCATACAAGCCAGGTACTCTAGTGGCAGTTGCTCGTGATGAGTCTGGCAAAGAGATTGCGCGTGATACAGTGACAACTGCTGAGCAAGCTAGCAATGTCCGCCTTGTCAAAGAAGAGCACGTCATCGGTGCGGATGGAAAAGATTTGACTTATATCCATTATGAAATTGTGGATGCTAATGGTAATCTCGTACCGACAGCTAATAATCTTGTGCATTTCAATCTACATGGACAAGGCGAAATTGTCGGTGTAGATAATGGTGAACAGGCTAGCCGTGAGCGCTACAAGGCTCAAGCAGATGGCACATGGAAACGCAAGGCCTTTAATGGCAAGGGTGTGGTCATCGTTAAGTCGACAGAAACAGCAGGAAAATTTACCCTCTATGCTGATTCAGAAGGTTTAGTCTCAGATTCTGCAACGGTTTATACAGTGAAAAGAATACAGTCTGCTAAAGAATTGGTTGACTTACTCCCAGCAAAAGCAACAGCTATGGTTGGTGACGAAGCACAACTTCCACAGACAGTCAAAGCTGTTTACAATGACGGCAGTACAGAAGACAAGACTGTGACTTGGAAGATACCAGCTGACCTGACTAAAACGCGTGGCGTCAAAGAAGTTCTAGGAAATGTAGAAGGTACAAACCTGACTGCTCGCTTGATGCTGAAAGTTTTGGATTTGGTAACTTGGTTGCCAAAAACCCAGACAGTGCCAGTCAATACAGCAACAGAAGATTTAGATAAAGTAGTTACAGCAGTCTTTTCTGACGGTACGACATCAGATGCTGAAGTCAGCTCTTGGACTTTGGAAAATCCAGATGCCTTGAAGACTGAAAATGGCGAAACAACAGCCACAGGAAAAGTCGCAGATTCGGACATTTCTGTGTCGGCTAGATTCCGAGCGTCTAATCAGAACTTAACCGAAGGGGCTGTGACAGGTATTCAGGTTGGTGGCAAGGCTCTGGCTGACTTTAGCGCAGACAAGACTTACTATCGCATTCCACTTGCTTATGGTGCAACTGTACCGACAGTTTCAGCGACAACTACAGGAGGTGCAACGGCTACTATACAACAGGCTAGTGCTGACAATGACAAGCTGACTTCTGTCTTTGTGACAGACGAGTCTGGTCGTATGACTCGAGTTTATCGCCTGCAATTTGTCGAAGCTAGCCCGGCCTTGACTGGTATTGAGCTAGACGTAGAAAAGACAGAAAATCTGGTCGAAGATCAAGCTATACCGTATAAAGTCAACGGTGTTTATGAAGATGGCACTCGGGCGCTTCTGTCAGAAAATGATGTTAACATCACGATTAGCTCAGAAGATGGAGCGGAGATCAAAGCTGAAAATGGTAAGCTCTTACTCTATCGTAAAGGAACAGCTCGTATCACAGCTCGTCTTGCAAAGGCAGATAAGACTCTGACTTCGCAAGAACTAACCTTGAGCATCGCTGAAAATACACAAGAAAAGACCATTACAGAGCTGCGGACGATTAAGCTATCGACAGATTTGCATAAGGTGCCAACTCTCCCTCAAGAAGTACTGGCAGTTTATAATCAAGGTTTGCCGCGTAAGGTAGCCGTGACTTGGGAGCCGATTCCCCAAGAAAAGGTTGATCGCTATCATAGCTTTACCGTTAAGGGGCGAGTAGCAGGTACTGACATTGAAGCGCAAGCTCATGTGACTGTTGAAGGCTTCTTGACAGCTGAAGAAGTGTCATTGGCCGTGCCAAAAGGTGAGAAGATTAAACTTCCAGCGACAGTCCGCACCTACCACTCTGATGGCAGTGTCCAGTACAAAGAAGTAAACTGGGATGCTGTTCCATCTGATGCAACGGCTCAAGTTGGAAAAATAGAAGTTACAGGAACAGTCGTGGGACTCAATCTGAGAACCAAGGCTCACATCCGAGTGTCTGAGCAAACGGTCCAAAATAAGAATATCTCTAAACAATGGACAGGGTCAGAACTTCCAGCAGCCTTTGTATCTGATACTGGTGGGGAAGACAGCGCTAGTGCTCTAAATGATACCCACATTTCAAGAACTTCAGGCGGAGCTAAGAATCGTTGGACCAACTGGCGTACTGGAAATGAAGAAGATTATGCAGGTATCTTATTTGGAGATGCAGGTGACTTGACTAAACGCTTTGTTGATAATCTAAAAGCAGACTTCTACACGGATGGTTCTATTGGTCTACCAGAAGAATATGTTATTGAATACTATGCTGGCAAAGATCTTCCAGAATTACCAAAAGATGTTAACCATGTTCGTAAAGAAGCGCAGCATCCATTCAATCAATCAAGTAACTGGAAACAGGTAACTGGTCTTCGTGCGCCTCAGACCCTAAGTGCAAACTCTGAAAATGTCTTCCGCTTTGATAAGGTAGAAACACCAGCTATCCGTATTCGTATGAAGAAGAAAGCGAACACCTCAGGTGTTGGTTTGACTGAGCTAACTGTTATGGGCAACAGTGTTGAAGAGGCGACAAGTGCAACCGCCAAGATCATGGTAGATGGACAGCCTATCCCAGGCTTTAACAGCGCTATCAAGGAATATGAGATTGTCAAGAAAGAAACAGGCAATCAAGTGACTGCAGAAGTAAGCGACAATGGGTTAGCGACAGTGATTCCAGCAGCATCTGAAAAGGATCCTGTCCGTGTACTCATCAAGGCTGAAAATGGTCAAATCGTGGATGAGTACCGCATTCGCTTTGTCAAAGAGAGTAAGCAAATAGGTAAGCCTGTGGCTGCTGAAATATTATCAACAGTCGTAAATGTAGGAGATAAACTCAATTTGCCATCAACTGTACCAGTTTATTACCCAAGTGGTACTGAGTGGGTTAAGAAAGATTTAGCAGTTACTTGGAATCCAGTTGATGAAAGTCTACTTCGAACTAAAGGTAGCTTTACACTGACAGGAACGATTCCAGGAACAGATCTGCAGGCACAGCTTAAAGTACGGGTAAGCGAGCAAACTGGACGCAATGCTGCTTTAAACCAAAATCATAATGACCAAGATTCACTTGCTTTTGCTTCAACGACTAATGACACAGATCAAGCTTCACAAGATAGGGTTCACTATGTAAATGATGGTTCGACCAACGAAAGCAATCGCTGGACTAACTGGTCAAGACAGGCTCCAAGTAAAGAAGTATCTGTCGGTGTGCTTTTCAAAAAGCAAGGTCAGATTTCAGCTGAGACAGTACAACAAGTTGGTATGCAGTTCTTCAGAGATAGTGGAACAGATGCACCACAAAGTCTCGTCTTAGAATACTATGACGGTCCAGACTTTACTGAGCCAAATCCAGCTTCTCGTTATGCTGAGCAAGCTGATCATCCATTTAACAATGCAAATAATTGGAAGCAATTGAACTATACAGCAGATAGCGAAATCATAGCTGGCAAGATGATTCATTTCAACTTTGATCCAGTTAAAACAAAAGCTATCCGTGCCCGAATGACACGCAAGGATACGACTAACGGGGTTGCACTTGTAGAGTTCACTGCCGTTACACCAACAGAAGCGCTTCAGTCAACTACAGTAACGAACATCACTGTTAATGGTCAAGCCTTGGCTGATTTTGCAGCAGATAAGACAGATTACCGTCTGGAGTATCAAGGTACAAGACCAAGGATTGAAGCTACTGCTACAAACAAAGCAACTGTAACAGTTGTTCAGTCTGATAGCGATGAGCTTCCAAGTCTTGTTCGTGTGGTGACGGAAGACGGTCAAACGACTAAGGAATACCGGATCCAGCTAGTGAAGAAAGTAGCGGATACTACACCTCCAGTTCACAAGACGACTCCAGACGAAGGTGTTAAGATTCAGGTAGTCGAGCAACCACGCTTGGATATTGTGACAGAAGTTCTACCGTTTAATACCGTCGAACGTGAAAATCCACAATTGCCGAAAGGCACCCGAAAAGTTGTCCAAGAAGGCAAGGCCGGCGAGAAGACCACACTTGTGGAAGTGACGATTGAGAATGGCAAGGAAAGCGGTCGTGTGACTCGCGATAGCTTCGTTTCCAAAGACGCAGTTGATAAGATTGTGGAAGTTGGCAAGCCAGCTGAGCAGGTTACACCAGCAGAAGGCGTTAAGAATCTGGTTGTAGAGCAGCCACGCTTGGATGTGGTAACTGAAGTTCTACCGTTTAACACCGTCGAACATGAAAGTGCTCAATTGCCTAAGGGCATCCGAAAAGTCGTCCAAGAAGGCAAGGCCGGTGAGAAGACGATTCTGGTTGAAGTAACCATCGAAAATGGTCAAGAAACTGGCCGCACAACTCGCGATAGCTTTGTTTCCAAAGCCCCAGTCGACAAGATTATGGAAGTTGGCAAGCCAGTTGAGCAGGTTACACCAGCAGAAGGCGTTAAGAATCTGATTGTCGAGCAGCCACGCCTAGATATTGTGACAGAGAATCTGACGTTTAATACCGTCGAACGCGAAAATCCACAATTGCCGAAAGGCACCCGAAAAGTTGTTCAAGAAGGTAAGGCCGGTGAGAAGACCACACTTGTGGAAGTGACCATCGAAAATGGTCAAGAAACTGGCCGCACAACTCGTGACAGCTTCATTTCCAAAGCACCAGTGGATCAGATTGTGGAAGTTGGCAAGCCAGTTGAACAAGTCACCCCAGCAGAAGGCATTAAGAATCTTGTTGTCGAACAGCCGCGCTTAGATATTGTGACAGAGGCTCTACCGTTTAATACCATCGAACGAGAAAATCCACAATTGTCTAAGGGCACCCGAAAAGTTGTCCAAGAAGGCAAAGCCGGCGAAAAGACTACGCTTGTGGAAGTGACCATCGAAAATGGCCAAGAAACTGGCCGTGTGACTCGCGATAGCTTTGTTTCCAAATCCCCAGTCGACAAGATTGTGGAAGTTGGCAAGCCAGTTGAGCAAGTAACACCAGATCAAGGTATTAAGAATCTTGTTGTCGAACAGCCACGCTTGGATGTGGTAACTGAAGCTCTACCGTTTAATACTGTCGAACGTGAAAATGCTCAATTGCCTAAGGGCACCCGAAAAGTTGTCCAAGAAGGTAAGGCTGGCGAGAAGACCACACTTGTAGAAGTGACCATAGAAAATGGTCAAGAAACTGGGCGTGTGACTCGCGATAGCTTCGTTTCCAAAGCACCAGTAGATCAGATTGTGGAAGTTGGAAGCAAGGAAGAAAAAAACCAAACAAACCAACTACACCAGAGAAGCCTGTAGAGCCATCTAAACCATCTAAGCCAGAAAATAACTTGCGTATCTTGACGGACGAAGCTACCAAGGTTCAAGTGATTGGCATGAAGTCTACGATTGATCAAGTTGTAGTCTTGAAGGTCAAGAAAGTAGTAGCTCAAAGCCTAGAAGGTAAGCTCTATGATGCTTATGACATTAGACTAGAAGACCAATTTGGCAAAGCTGTTCAGCCTAAGGGCAAGGTCTTTGTCAGCCTTCCAGTTGCATCTAACAAAGATGTTGAAAATGTCTTCTTTATGACAGTAGCTAATCAGCTTGATGCGGTATCCTTCCAGCAAAAAGGTCATTATATCGAGTACATGACAGATCAGCTAGGTGTTTATGCGGTTGTTTACAAGTCAACTACAACCCCGCAGGTGCAGGAGCAAGTGCAAGGAGCTAAAGGAGCTAGTCCGAGTCAAGGTCCAGCCACTAAGTCAGCCACCTTACCAAGTACAGGCACAGCAACAGATTCAGCCTTCCTTCTCGGCCTTCTGTTAGCATTGACAGGATTATTCCTGATAAAGAAGAAGGAAAATATGTAAAAAAACATTTTCGACACAAAGTTTGGTACATAGCCATTAGTCTATGTACCAGCGATTTAAGGGCGGAACATGGCTTGAGAAAAGATATAGTGTAAGTTATGTTCCGTCTGTTTTTACGATAAATTCAAATTAAATAAGTCAAATAAAATATATTTTTTTAAATAAAGTTGCAAACGCTTACTGGTGAGAAGCGTACAGATAGGAAGGTTCCTTTATGGAAAAGAAATGTAAGTTTAGTATTCGAAAATATGCTATCGGTGCTTGTTCTGTCATGATAGGTGTCCTGTTATTTGGTATGCCATTGGCATCGGCTGATGTGGTACAACCGTCCAGTTCAGCAACGGTTACTAGCGAGTCATCAGGTGGCAGAGGAAATGATTCTGGTACGGTCGAGCGGGTAGAAGGTCTAACCAGTCTACCAGCTGAATTGGCAGATAAATTAGCAAAAGCCGACTCTGGCGACAATGGAGGAAGCAGTTCTGATAATAGCGGAAATACTTCTGAAACAACATCAGAGGTAGCTACTCCCAAACCGGCTCAGCCATCTGCAAACACAGAAGTAACTAATCCACAGCCGACTCAACCAACACTGACTACACCTTCAGCACCAACTACACCAGTGAAAGAAGTGGTAAATATTCCTGATGTTAATCATTTATTGAATGCACAGGTGAGAGCGTCCAACCATGAGCAGAATACATCCAATACTGGCGATAAAGCTGTAGATGGAGACGACAATAGTCGTTGGGCAACAGATAGGAATGCAGTAACTCCTCATCTAACCATGACTTTAAATAAGGTGACATCAATCAAGCGAATTGAGATTGATTGGGATCGTAGGCAGAGAGCGGGACAGCCTAATGATCCAAATGTGCAAGGATGGAAACTATACTATGCTACAGCTGAAGCTATCAATGAAGAGGAAGCGACACGTAAGTGGAAATTGGCTTATGAAAAAGATGGTCAACCAGTTTTAGACGAAAGAGTCAATTTGGATGTTCCGATTGAAGCCAAATATCTCAAATTGGAAATCACTAAATATGCTGAAGGTAGTATGCGCTGGCGCAATGTCGGTATTCAGGAAATACGAGCTTATTCTAACATTCCAGAGCCAGGTAAGGTGACAAGTCTTAACCAAGTAGAGTCGCTGACTTTGGCTCAAGATGGCCATTCACTTGTCCTACCTAAATTACCGGGTAAGGTTAGCTTGGTTGGTAGCAATAAAACAGGTGTGATTGACCTGAATAATAAAATCCACCAGCCTCTAACGGAGCAGACAGTTAAAGTTTCTTGCAACAAGTGCATGAAGGTCAAACCATTACCAAGGAATTTGAAGTTAGAGTTCCTGGTCGCTATGTAGATGAGGGAGTTGGAGACAAACCAACAGTGGCTCCAACTGTTCAGCAATGGCATGGTGAGGAAGGACGTTCTTCTATTTTGGAAGATACCGTTCTATCTGTTGGAGATTCAGGATTTGACAAGGCAGCTAATTTCTATGCCAATGATTTGATTTCTCGAGGTTTAGAGCTTGCCAAGGGAGACAGTACTTCCGCGCATCGTATTGAGTTTAAAAAGGTAACGGACAAGGGCTATGGTGAAGAAGGCTATGGTATTACGATTCGTGATAATGTCTTTACCATTGAAGCGCAGACCAATAAAGGTGCCTTTTATGCTACTCGAACCTTACTTCAAATGGGGCAAGAAAATATCCAAAATGGTGAAATTCGAGACTTTCCAAGTTTCAGCCACCGTGGATTTATGCTAGATACTGGTCGTAAGTTTATTCCTTATGATACTCTTGTGGACATTATGCTAAACATGGCTTACTACAAGATGAATGACTTGCAGTTGCATTTGAATGATAACTATATTTTCCTCAAGGAGCACTTAGCAGGTAAAAATCTGACCAAGGAGCAGGAAATTGAGTATGTGCTCAATCATGCAGATACAGGTTTCCGTTTACAGACAGATATTGTCGGTGACAATGGTGTGCCTTTGACTTCTAAGCAACACTATACCAAAGATGAAATGCAAAGACTCATCGCTTTGGCTGATGAGCTAGGAATCAACTTGGTGCCAGAAATTGATACACCGGGGCATGCTTTATCATTTGTGAAGGTTCGTCCAGACTTGATGTATAAAGGACAGCTGAGTCCGAATAAGCACAATGTAGAGCGTGTTGCGATGCTTGATTTGGATAAGAATTATGATGAAACATTGCGCTTTGTCAAGTCTGTTTATGATAAATTGTTGGATGGAGAAAATGCCCCACTTCGAGGTGTTAAGACGATTCACATCGGAACAGATGAGTACTATGGCAACAATGAAAACTATCGTCGTTATGTCAATGATTTGATTACCTACATTAAAGGTAAGGGTTATACGCCACGAATTTGGGGTTCACTTAGCCGTAAGAGTGGTCAAACACCAGTTGATTTGAAGGATGTCGAAGTGGATATCTGGAGTCTAGGATGGCAACATCCCCAAGCGGCTTTGAAGGCTGGTGCTAAAATTATCAATATTACTGATGTTCCGACTTACAGTGTGCCAAATGGTAATAACCAGCAAGGAGCATATGGTGATTACTCTTCTTATGAGTATCAATATAATCGTTGGACACCAAATGATTTTACGACAGCAGGAAATGGTCCAAAATTAGCGGCTTCAAACCCTCATATCTTGGGTGGTGGACATGCTGTTTGGAATGATAATATTGATCTCCACGAAACAGGCATGACTTCTTATGATATTTTCAAGCGCTTCTTTGAAGCAACAAGAGTTACTGCTGAAAAGACATGGGGATCAAACCGAGCTGCTAACAACTTTGAAGGAAGAACATTACCACACGCAGACTATGTTTATGCACCAGGTAGTAATCCAGAGTACAAGATTGATGATACTGAGACCTATGAAATCAATTCAAAGACAATCAAGCGTTACGATGCAGAAAACATCACACAAAGCGCTAAAGGTCTAGTCTTCAATAAAGAAAGTAAGATTGAAAATGCTATTGGGAACGTCGGTCCAAATCACGTCTTAAAAGTTGATGTGACGGTTACAGGTGACGGTGTGCAGGAGTTAGCTTCTAGTGAGGGGAACAAGCTCTATTTGTCTGATGAGTCAGGTAAAGTAGCCTATAAGTTTGAGCAACACCATATTCAGTTTGATAAGACATTGGAAAAAGGTAAACGCTATGAGCTAGTCTTTGTCACCAAACCTCAGTCAACTGAGCTCTATGTCAATGGTGAAAAGATTAATCGTATTGCTAACCCAGCTCACCCGAGATTGGCTCACACAAGTCTTGTCCTACCTCTTGAAAAAATCGGAGGTTTTGAAGGTACTTTGCATAATCTCAGCTTGTCTGATAAGCCATTTGTCAATCCACGTTTGATTGCACAGGATCAGATTGCCCGTGTGGAGGCAAGCAGTGAGCAACTACCAGGAAATGCGACAGAAGGAGCTGTTTCTAAAAGCCTTTTGATGGCAATCCTGCAACCTTCTGGCATTCACATTGGACGAAGAAGGATCCGTCTTATACGGTTACTATGACCTTGAAGCAAGCGACAGCTGTAAATGCTTTGACTTATCTTCCTCGTCCAGGTGGCGGAAATGGTCTTGTGACTAAATATGAAATCTATGCTAAAAAGGCTGATCAATTGGTTAAGGTAGCTGAAGGTACTTGGGATAATAATGCAGCTGAAAAGATTGCAAACTTTGAAGCTGTCGAAACGGATACAATCCAGTTGAAGATTCTACAGGGAGTAGAAGGATATGCTAGTGCAGCTGAAATCAATCTTTTGAAACCAATAGCTACATCAGATGAGCCTGCTACACCACCAGCACCAAAACCAGATCCAAAACCCGAAACTCCAGCTCCGAAAGATGACGGAACTGTTGAATTGGAAGATACCTTTATCGCTAAAAAACCAGCAGATCCAAGTGTAGTAGAAGCAGCTTTGAGAAGCCAAGAATACCTTAAGAAACAGTATAAGATTTTCCCAACTCCTCATAAGGTTACTTATGGCGATGGCTTGGTACGTCTAGATAAGAAAGTTCATTTGGTAATTGGTGAGCAAGTTGATATTTATACTCGTAATCGACTCAAGTCTATTTTGCAAAATAGCAATATCTCCTATACTACTGGTAAGACAGCCGAAGCTGGAGCAACTAATATCTATCTGGGAGTTCACCAGACTGGCTCAAAAGCGGAAGAAGCTCAGAAAACAGAGTCTGTCAACCAAGGACTATTTGATAAGATTGATGCTTATTCATTAGTGGTTAAAGGTCAGCAAATTTCCATTGTCGGAAAAGATACAGATGCTGTCTTCTATGGACTAACAACACTCAAGCATATGCTAAATGATAGCTCTGCTCCAGTTCTGCGTGAGGTCAATGTTGAAGACTATGCTGATGTGAAGAATCGTGGTTTTATCGAAGGCTATTATGGTAACCCATGGTCCAACGAAGATCGTGCGGCCTTGATGCGCTACGGTGGTGATTTGAAACTGACCCAGTATTTCTTTGCACCAAAAGATGACCCATATCACAACAGCAAGTGGAGAGAACTTTATCCAAAAGAAAAACTAGAAGAAATCCGTCAGCTCGCTAAGGTGGGGAACGAAAACAAGACTCGTTATGTTTGGACCATTCATCCATTTATGAATAGTCGAATTCGCTTCCAAAACGAGACGGTTTACCAAGAAGACTTGAATGCAATCAAGGCTAAATTTACCCAGTTACTGGACGTCGGCGTTCGTGAGTTTGGTATCCTTGCAGATGATGCAGCTCAGCCTTATGGTGGTTATGAAAGTTATAACCGCTTGATGAAAGATATGACCGATTGGTTGACTGAAAAACAAGCGACTTATCCGGGCTTGAAGAAAGAGATGATCTTTGTTCCAAGTCAGTATTGGGGCAATGGTCGGGAAGACGAATTGCGTTCCCTAAACCGTAATCTTCCGAAAAGTAGCATTATGACTCTGACAGGAGGAAAGATTTGGGGTGAAGTTTCTGAAAACTTCTTGACTCAACTTAAGCAAAATATAGAGGCATCTGGTCAACCATATCGTCCTGTTCAACTTTGGATCAACTGGCCGTGTACAGATAATTCTAAACAACACCTTATCTTGGGTGGTGGTGAGAAATTCCTACACCCTGGTGTGGATCCAAGCCTAATCGGTGGGGTCATGCTCAATCCGATGCAGCAATCAGAACCATCTAAAATTGCTCTCTTCTCAGCTGCAGAGTACAGCTGGAATATCTGGAAGAATGAGGCAGAAGCCAAAGCTGTTAATGATATAGCTTTCAACTTTGCAGAAACAGGTCGTTTTACAGAGACCAAAGAATCTGCAGCTTTCCGTGAGCTAGGTAAGCACATGATTAACCAACATATGGATAATCGTGTTGTGAAGCTAGAAGAGTCTGTAGAGCTAGCTCCGAAATTGACAAACTTCATGAACAAGCTGAAAGCAGGTCAAGATGTCTCAGCTGAGCGCAAAGAGTTGAAGGCAGAATTTGCTAAGCTAAAAGCTGCTGCTGAGACCTATAAAGCATCAGGAAATGAACAGATGCGTGAGCAGATTAAGTACTGGCTTGATAATACCATTGACCAGATGAATGCCCTGGATGCTCTCTTGACAGCTACTGAATTTATTGGTAGCAAATGCTGACGGCCTTTGGAATAATTACTACAAGGGCTTGAAAGATTATGAGCAATCTAAGAAACATTCCTTCTGGTATGTTGACCATTACGAAAATGCTGAGCTAGGTGTACAGCATATCCGTCCATTTATCCTTAACCTTAAGGAATATCTGGCCAAGGAAATCGAAAAAGAACTGAACCCAGATAAAGTTGTAACGACCTTTATTACTAACCGTACAGGTGGTGAAGGAGATTTGACTCAGGTCTTGGACGGAGACTTGTCAACTCAAGTTATCTTTAAAAATCCAACCAGAATTAGTACTGGCGATTATGTTGGACTTCAGTTCAATAAGCCTGTTTCTATCAAGAAATTGAGCTTTGCTATGGGAGCTATCAGCAATCTGAAAGACACCTTTAACAAGGCCAAGATTGAATACTTAAATGAGGCGGGTGAGTGGACTGCCCTTCCTCAAGGTAACTATGTCGGCAATGAATCTGAGATTACCTTAGACAATCTTGACATCAAAGCCAAAGGTATTCGAATGGTTGCAACAGAAGACCGAGACAATACTTGGTTTGCAGTCCGTGAAATCGCAGTTAACCGTCCTCTTGAAAACGCCAAGAAGAAAGCTGGAAGCATTACCATCAGTCCAAATCTGGTCTATAAACTCAATACAACGTCTGCCAAGATGACAGATAATAGTGATAGCACAGAAGCAATGTTAGCAAGTTCTTCAACAGCAAATGGAGAAAGAGATACAACCCCAGTAGATGCTTGGGTGCAGTTGGATCTTGGTTCTCAACAAACAGTCAAGAAGATTCGTTTGGTACAAGGTGTGACAGATAAGCTAGCAGCTGGTGTCATCGAAGTCTCTACTGACGGACAAAACTGGACAACAGTGGCCAACTTGACAGGTGAGCAAAGCAAGAAGTTGAAACCAATCAGAATATCCGTTATGTACGCGTTAGAAATACGCAAAAGACGAATTTCTGGTGGCGAATTGGCAACCTATCTGTCGAGTCAGAGACTGGAACAGACCAATACACAGATACTAATGTTGATCAACTCAAGGCTACTCAAGTCCATGAAAAATTGGGTCGCTACGAGATGCATATTCCAGCCGGTACAACTTTAGATGCGGGTCAATATCTTGGCATGAAACTAGATCGCCTCCATGAAATTGAGGATTTGAAACTGGGTGAGAATGCTAATCAAGCACTCCAGCTTCGCTATTCTCCAAATGGAGTGGAGTGGTATAGTGCCTCTGAGTTACAAGACCACCAGCTTGTTCGTTATGTACGTATTGAAAACAAGACAGGTCAGAGACAGGCAATCGGAGCAACTTCCTTGCTCTTGACCACTAAGGAAATTCAACCAACATCGATTGAGTCTACCAGCATGGGTATTGATCCTAACTATGGTAGCGGAGATGTTCGTAAATCGAAAAACCTAGACCAGCTCTTTGATGGTGATTTAAACAATTATGTTGAATTCTCTGATTATCCACAAACCGATGGTCATATGACGCTCAATCTTGGAGCAACCCGTCAAATCAAGAAGATTCGTGCCTACATTAAAGATGGTACACAGAACTATCTTCGTGATGGAAAGATTCAAGTTAGCGCAGATGGCAAGACCTGGAAAGATGTCGTTTCAGTGGGAGATGGTCAGGAAAATCCAGTACGTGACGACTCCTTAACTGATGGCTGGACACATGATTCACAGCGACCTGGAAATCGCTATATTGAGGGAGAATTGCCAGAAGCAACTGCGGCGAAATATCTCCGAGTGCTCTACACAGCTCCTTATCGTCATCGCTTTGTTGGATTTACAGAGTTAGTTATCAATGATGGAGAATACACTAAGTCAGTCAATAATCCAACTGTGGAAGGTACTGGTACAGAGACCAAGTCATCTGAAAAGAATAATATAGCAGATGGAAATATTCTCAGCAGTTACAAGGCAACCCAAGACAGCGGTGAGTTGATTTACCATCTATCTGAAAAGACAGAATCAAATCACGTTCGCCTGATTTCAGATATTCCAGCAGGAAGCTCAGCGCACATTTGGGCAAGAACCATTTCCAAAGATGGCCAAACAGCTTGGCAAGACTTGGGTGCGGTTACCACAAGTTTCCAAACCTTCCAGCTTGCTAATAGCGCCCACTTATTAGATGTTAAGTTGAAGTGGGAAGGTGGTCGCCCTGAGTTTTACGAAGTCTCTACCTATCATGCCGAGATAGCTGAGACACCTAATCCAGATACACCAACACCACCAGTTCACAAGACGACACCAGATGAAGGCGTTCCAGCCCCTGTAGTTGAGCAACCGCGCTTGGATGTGGTAACTGAAGAAGTTGGCTTCAAGACCATCGAACGCGAAAATCCGCAATTGCCTAAGGGCACTCGAAAAGTTGTCCAAGAAGGCAAGGTTGGTGAGAAGACCACTTTGGTTGAAGTAACGATTGAGAATGGCAAGGAAAATGGCCGAGTGACTCGCGATAGCTTCGTTTCTAAAGCACCAGTGGATCAGATTGTAGAAATCGGTAAACCAGTCGAGCAAGTAACACCAGATGAAGGTGTTAAGAATCTTGTCGTTGACCAACCGCGCTTGGATATTGTGACAGAAGTTCTGCCGTTTAACACCGTCGAACATGAAAGTGCTCAATTGCCTAAGGGCATCCGAAAAGTTGTCCAAGAGGGCAAGGACGGTGAAAAGACAACGCTTGTGGAAGTGACCATCGAAAATGGTCAGGAAACCGGTCGAGTGACTCGCGATAGCTTTGTTTCCAAAGCCCCAGTCGACAAGATTGTGGAAGTTGGAAAGCCAGTTGAGCAGGTTACACCAGCAGAAGGCGTTAAGAATCTGGTTGTCGAGCAACCACGCTTGGATATTGTGACAGAAGTTCTGCCGTTTAACACCGTCGAACGTGAAAATGCACAATTGCCGAAGGGTACTCGAAAGGTTGTCCAAGAAGGCAAGTCAGGTGAGAAGACCACGCTTGTTGAAGTGACGATTGAGAATGGCAAGGAAACTGGTCGCACCACTCGTGACAGCTTCGTTTCCAAATCCCCAGTCGACAAGATTGTGGAAGTTGGCAAACCAGTTGAGCAAGTTACACCAGATCAAGGTCTTAAGAATCTTGTTGTCGAACAGCCACGCCTAGATATTGTGACAGAGACTCTGCCGTTTAATACCATCGAACGCGAAAATCCACAATTGCCGAAGGGCACACGAAAAGTTGTCCAAGAAGGCAAGGACGGTGAAAAGACGATTCTGGTTGAAGTGACCATCGAAAATGGTCAAGAAACTGGCCGCACAACTCGTTACAGCTTCATTTCCAAAGCACCAGTGGATCAGATTGTGGAAGTTGGCAAGCCAGTTGAGCAAGTAACACCAGATCAAGGTATTAAGAATCTTGTTGTCGAACAGCCACGCTTGGATGTGGTAACTGAAGCTCTACCGTTTAATACTGTCGAACGTGAAAATGCTCAATTGCCTAAGGGCACCCGAAAAGTTGTCCAAGAAGGCAAGGTTGGTGAGAAGACCACGCTTGTGGAAGTAGCGATTGAAAATGGTCAGGAAACTGGTCGTGTGACTCGCGATAGCTTCGTTTCTAAAGATCCAGTTGATCAGATTGTGGAAGTTGGAAGCAAGGAAGAGAAACCAAACAAACCAACTACACCAGAGAAGCCTGTAGAGCCATCTAAACCATCTGAGCCAGAAAATAACTTGCGTATCTTGACGGATGAAGCTACCAAGGTTCAAGTGATTGGCATGAAGTCTACGCTTGATCAAGTTGTAGCCTTGAAGGTTAAGAAAGTGGCAGCTCAAAGCCTAGAAGGTAAGCTCTATGATGCTTATGACATTAGACTAGAAGACCAATTTGGCAAAGCTGTACAACCTAAGGGTAAGGTCTTTATCAGCCTTCCAGTTGCATCTAACAAAGATGTTGAAAATGTCTTCTTTATGACAGTAGCTAATCAGCTTGATGCGGTATCCTTCCAGCAAAAAGGTCATTATGTCGAGTACATGACAGATCAGCTAGGTGTTTATGCGGTTGTTTACAAGTCAACTGCAACCCCACAGATGCAGGAACAAGTGCACGGAGCTAAAGGAGCTAGTCCGAGTCAAGGTCCAGCCACTAAGTCAGCAACCTTACCAAGTACAGGCACAGCAACAGATTCAGCCTTCCTTCTCGGCCTTCTGTTAGCATTGACAGGATTATTCCTGATGAAGAAGAAGGAAGAATAAAAGGGCTCTTTGTCAACTGTAGTGGTTTGATGATAAGTCAATTTATGGAGAGGATCTTTTGGTCTTCTCCTTTTTGATGTTCGGAATCTAAAATGAAGAGTCTGAAGTCTCTGAAATTGTGAAAAAGAAATCTTTACTCTTCTTGATCTTATTACTTATTTATCGTTGTTCAAAAGCTATTTTTCTACATGAAAGAATATTCATAATATCTAATTTAAGTGTAGTAATCAGCGATTTACAAAAAATATCATGCAAACCTTTTCGCCGTTAAAAAAATCTGCTATAATAAGAGGGAGAACGAATACAGAGGAGAATATCATGTCAAAAAAAATTATTGGGATTGATTTAGGCGGAACTTCTATCAAATTTGCTATTTTGACGCAAGAGGGTGAAATCCAAGAAAAATGGTCTATTAAAACCAATATTTTGGATGAAGGAAGCCATATTGTAGACGATATGATTGAGTCTATCCAGCATCGCTTAGAGCTCTTAAATCTATCGGCAGAGAACTTTATCGGAATTGGAATGGGTTCACCGGGTGTGGTTGACCGTGAGAAAGGGACTGTTATCGGTGCCTACAACCTGAACTGGAAAACCCTCCAACCAATTAAAGAAAAAATTGAAAAAGCCTTGGGCATTCCATTCTTCATCGATAATGATGCCAACGTAGCTGCGCTTGGTGAGCGTTGGATGGGTGCTGGTGACAACCAACCAGACGTGGTCTTTATGACGCTTGGTACAGGTGTTGGTGGCGGTATCGTTGCGGAAGGTAAATTGCTCCACGGTGTGGCTGGTGCGGCAGGCGAGCTGGGGCATATCACTGTTGATTTCGATCAACCAATCGCATGTACTTGTGGTAAGAAAGGCTGTCTTGAAACAGTAGCTTCTGCAACAGGGATTGTCAACTTGACTCGTCGTTATGCTGATGAATATGAAGGCGACGCAACTTTGAAACGCTTGATTGATGACGGAGAAGAAGTAACTGCTAAAACTGTATTTGATTTGGCAAAAGAAGGCGACGACCTTGCCTTGATCGTTTACCGTAACTTCTCACGTTACTTGGGAATCGCTTGTGCCAATATCGGCTCTATCCTAAACCCTTCAACCATTGTTATCGGTGGCGGAGTGTCAGCAGCGGGAGAATTCCTTCTACAAGGTGTCCAAAAAGTTTATGATGAAAATACCTTCCCACAAGTACGCACGTCAACTAAATTGGCGCTGGCTACACTTGGAAATGATGCTGGCGTAATTGGAGCAGCTTCGCTGGTACTTCAATAGTTCTAACTACTTCCTCTCTTAGCATAGCTATAAGGAGGGCTAAATGAAGAGAAAAGTTGCATATTTTCTAATATTATTTCCCGTTTTTCTTTTGATCCTATCCGCTTGCAAATCAAAGACAGAGGGTTTTCTGACCATATTGGATAGTCAGAATCAGCAAGTTTATCAGACGAATAATACCAAAACTTTGGATGAATTTGCAGACATTCTGGATAAGGTCGAATCTGAGGAAGATAATGAAGATGCCTGGGTTGATTTACCTGATGATGCAGAGGTTAATTACATCTACAATATTAGTGGAAAAAAGGGAGAAAGTGGTGTCAAATTTACGACCTACAAAAACTACCCCTATGTCACTCTTTCAAATATTCCTGCTGTGTCAGATATTACCTTGAGATTATCAGAAAAGGATGCGAATAAGCTCAATCATCCAGATGAATGGGTCAAATAAAGTTTTCTCCTGCTAAACTTGGCAGGAGAATTTTTTTGAAAAATTTGCTATACTAAAGAAAGTTTAAGGATACAGGAGATATCATGACCAAAGCAGATACGATTTTTAAAGAGAATATAAAAAAGATTATGGAGCAAGGTGTTTTTTCTGAGAATGCCCGTCCGCGCTACAAGGATGGAAATGTGGCTAATTCCAAATATATCACAGGTTCATTTGCAGAATACGATTTGAGCAAGGGCGAGTTCCCAATCACAACGCTGCGCCCTATTGCCATCAAGTCCGCCATCAAGGAAGTCCTTTGGATCTATCAAGACCAGTCTAATAGCTTGGAACTGCTCAACGACAAGTACAATGTTCACTACTGGAATGACTGGGAAGTTGGTGATACGGGTACTATTGGCCAGCGCTATGGAGCTGTTGTCAAAAAGCATGATATTATCAATAAAATCCTCCAACAGTTGGAAGCCAATCCTTGGAACCGCCGCAATATCATCTCTCTTTGGGATTATGAAGCGTTTGAAGAAACAGACGGTCTGCTGCCATGCGCTTTTCAAACCATGTTTGACGTTCGTCGTGTGGATGGGGAGATTTATCTGGATGCGACTCTGACCCAGCGCTCAAATGATATGCTGGTGGCTCATCACATCAATGCTATGCAATATGTGGCTCTGCAGATGATGATTGCCAAGCATTTCGGCTGGAAGGTCGGCAAGTTCTTTTACTTCATCAATAACTTGCACATCTATGACAACCAGTTTGAGCAGGCGGAAGAACTATTGCGTCGGGAACCTAGCAACTGCCAACCTCGACTCGTTTTAAATGTACCAGATGGGACCAATTTCTTTGATATCAAAGCAGAAGATTTTGAGTTGCTAGACTATGATCCGGTCAAACCTCAGCTCAAGTTTGATTTAGCTATTTGATTGTATTTTTCCTACTGAATGACCGTCAGTAGGTTTTTTAATTTTTAAGAGCAAATGATTGAAATATATTTTGTAAGTGCTATAATGACAATAGATATATGTGTTTCGCTAGTGCCTATCTCGGAGGTATTGATATGGAAGCAATTTTTTTAACACATAGAAGCAGGAGAAAACTCTTTAGTCTGGGCATTTGTTCATGTTTGCTTGCCTTATCGGTTTCTGTGACACCGATGGCTGTTGTGGGTGCGGATGAAGTCCAGCAGGCAGAGTCCCAACTTGAGCAAATTGCGGATTCTTCAGTGGAAGAAGATGACTTTCTGCAGCTTGTAGACCAAGGTTCGGATGGGGCAAATCAGGGAAAGAAATCCTATACGATTGATTTGCTTTGTCATGGAAAAGGCCCTAAAAACAAAGGGACCGAGCAAAGTAATGCTGATGCTTCAACTGAAGGTAAGTCAGTCAAAAGAGAGGGATGCGATATTGATCCCTTAGCGGATAAAAAAGAGGCTGCTACTGCTGAGCCTAAGAAGTCAGACTCAACGCTCTTGAACGTTTCCTTGTTTGGCCTTGTGGCTGCTGTTGTAGGATTTGTCTTTGTCAAAAAGATGAAGAAAGAGTAATTTGGCTGATAAGCGAATAATCGATAATCTTTTGGGTTATCGATTTTTTATCTGGAATAACTGACAAAAATAAATAGATAGAAGTGATAGTCCAAACAAGTCTTTTTTAATAAATTTTGATAGAATAGAAATATCAATGTGAAGGATGGAGAAATGACGAAAAGGATTGCGGCTATTTGGGCACAGGATCAAAATGGTCTGATTGGCAAAGACCAAAGCTTGCCATGGCATTTACCAGCAGAGTTGAAGCATTTCAAAGAAATCACGACTGGACATGCGATTTTAATGGGACGGGTGACTTTTGATGGCATGCATCGGCGCGTGCTGCCAAATAGAAAGACTCTGATTTTGACACGCGATAGGGATTATCAGATTGAAGATGAGCGTGTTTTGGTATTTCATGATCTTTCAGCGGTGTTGAAATGGTACCAAGAGCAAGAGAAGAATCTCTATATTATCGGTGGCGGCCAAATCTTTTCTTTATTTGAGCATGAATTGGATGAGGTGATTAAGACAGAAATCCATGCTAGCTTAGAAGGCGATACTTATTTCCCAGCAGACTTTGATTTGACACAGTTTGATGAAGTAAGCAGTCGTTTCGACCAAAAGATGAAAAAAACGAGTATGATTTCACCGTAAAAATCCTCAAAAGAAAGGGTTCATAGGAATGGAAAGAAGTGTTTTTGGTTTTTTTACGGCCTTTTTATGTGCAATTTGTCTGATTTGTTCTTTTCAGACTTTTCGTAAAAAACGTTTTGGATTGGCTATTTTATTTTTGTTAAATGCTTTTACAAATCTTGTTAATTCCATCCATGCTTTTTATATGACCCTCTTTTAAAATGTAAATAAAATTGAATTAGAAATTTAAAATGGGAGTAAAAAATGCCTACAAATCGTAATAATGAGATGATGGTATATTGTTCTTTCTGTGGAAAGAATCAGGACGAAGTCCAAAAAATTATTGCGGGCAACAATGCCTTTATCTGTAATGAATGTGTCGAGTTGGCACAGGAAATTATTCGAGAAGAATTAGCTGAGGAAGTTTTAGCTGATCTTTCTGAAGTACCAAAACCGCAAGAATTGCTCAATATTTTGAACCACTATGTGATTGGTCAAGATCGGGCCAAGCGTGCTTTGGCAGTTGCTGTTTACAATCACTATAAGCGAATTAATTTTCATGACAGTCGTGAAGAGGATGATGTGGAGCTGCAAAAATCCAACATCCTCATGATTGGTCCAACTGGATCTGGTAAAACGTTCCTGGCTCAGACCTTGGCGCGCAGTCTCAATGTTCCCTTTGCTATTGCTGATGCTACAGCTTTGACTGAAGCTGGCTATGTCGGTGAAGACGTGGAAAATATCCTGCTCAAGCTTTTACAGGCAGCTGACTTCAATATCGAGCGGGCAGAACGTGGTATCATCTATGTGGATGAAATTGACAAGATTGCTAAGAAGAGCGAAAATGTTTCTATCACTCGTGATGTTTCAGGTGAGGGTGTTCAGCAAGCCTTGCTGAAGATTATCGAAGGAACAGTTGCTAGCGTGCCTCCTCAGGGTGGTCGTAAGCATCCACAGCAAGAAATGATTCAGGTTGATACCAAGAACATTCTCTTTATCGTTGGTGGTGCTTTTGACGGTATCGAAGAAATTGTTAAACAACGTCTTGGTGAGAAGATTATCGGTTTCGGTCAAAACAATAAGGCAATCGACGAGGGTGCGTCTTATATGCAGGCCATTGTCGCTGACGATATTCAAAAATTTGGGATTATTCCTGAGTTGATCGGTCGTTTGCCAGTTTTTGCAGCCCTAGAGCAGCTGACTGTTGATGATTTGGTTCGCATTTTAAATGAACCTAGAAATGCGCTAGTGAAGCAATACCAAACCTTGCTTTCTTATGATGATGTTGAACTTGAATTTGACGAGGAAGCCCTGCAAGCCATTGCTAGGAAAGCCATCGAACGCAAGACAGGTGCGCGTGGACTTCGTTCAATTATTGAAGAAACCATGATGGATGTCATGTTTGAAGTGCCGAGCCAGGAAATGTCAAACTGGTTCGGATCACGAAGGAAGCAGTGGATGGCACAGACAAGCCAATCTTAGAAACTGCCTAGGGGAAGCTTATGGAAATCAATACACATAATGCTGAGATTTTACTGAGTGCAGCCAATAAATCGCATTACCCTCAGGACGATATCCCGGAAATCGCCTTGGCGGGTCGCTCCAATGTCGGTAAATCTAGTTTTATCAATACTCTTCTTAATCGCAAAAATCTAGCACGGACTTCAGGCAAGCCTGGTAAAACGCAACTGTTGAACTTTTTTAACATTGATGATAAGCTCCGTTTTGTGGACGTTCCTGGCTATGGTTATGCCAAGGTTTCAAAAACGGAGCGCGCTAAATGGGGCAAAATGATTGAGGAATACTTGACCAGTCGGGACAATCTGCGAGCGGTCGTGAGTCTAGTAGACTTACGCCATGATCCTAGTGCGGATGATGTACAGATGTATGAATTTCTCAAATACTATGAAATTCCAGTTATTGTTGTGGCTACCAAGGCTGATAAAATTCCACGCGGTAAGTGGAATAAGCATGAAAGTGCCATTAAGAAAAAGCTGGACTTTGACAAAACTGATGATTTTATCATCTTTTCTTCAGTTGATAAAACTGGTCTTGATCAAGCCTGGGATGCGATTTTGGACAAGATCTAGATGTTAGATTGTATCGGAATGATAGTTGAACTTTCAGAGTTTAAGATCATAGCCTGATTCCGTATGGGTTGGAGTCAGGTTATTTTCATCTTCAGCTCAGCCTGCATATATCTGAATGATAAGGCTCATTATGCAAGCCAAATAAGGAAGTCTTGAATGGAACAATCGTGGCTTGTGAAACTTATATTCGTGGAAGATCTAAAAAAATGTCATATACTTGTAATTTATTGCTAATGTTATTTTGCTTTTAGTATGTTACAATAGTAGAATAAATATTGTATTTAGGAGAAAGACTGTGAAGAAGAGAATTTCAAAAGAAAGAAAAAAACTTTTGACAGGTTTGGCAGTAATGGCTTCAACCGTTGTCTTTGGTCTTGCTTTGTCAAAGCAAATCAAACCAGCAAGTGCAAATGATGCTGTTCAGCAGCCATTGAACCAAACAGAATATTTCATTTCACGGATCAGTGAGCCGGCTCGCCAATTGGCTCAGGATAATGATCTGTATGCTTCTGTGATGATTGCACAAGCTATTTTAGAGAGTGGTTCTGGCCAGTCTGGTCTATCAGGCTATCCTCACTATAATCTGTTCGGGATTAAAGGAGCCTATGCTGGTCAGTCAGCGACAATGGAGACCTTGGAAGAAGATGGTCAGGGCAATACTTACGCGATCAATGATCAATTCCGCTCTTACTCAAGTTACACTGAGTCACTTCAGGATTATGTCTACGTCTTGAGACAAAGTCATTTTGCGGGAGCTTGGAAGAGCAATGCACCTACTTATCAAGACGCGACAGCGGCCTTGACTGGTGTGTATGCGACGGATAGTAACTACTATGCGAAATTGAACTATCTGATTGAAGCATACAATCTGACCCAGTTTGATTCGCCTAGCTATCAGACAGGAGCGTCTAATATGGTTTACAATCCTTACCGTGGACAATACACGACTCAAGATGTTCTGGAAACAGACCAAGCATGGGCATCACATAACTAGATAAGAAAAAAGAGATTGTAATAATCTCTTTTTTGCGTTTTACTAATGAAGTAGATGATCATTTCAAATAAGCAGATTTATTTATCTTTAGCAAAACTGACTAAGTTGCTATTTTAGAAAAGGCTTGAGGAGCAGGAATGGGAGCGTTTAAAGACTTACTTGAAAAGCAAGACATAATAATTCTAGATGGTGCTTTGGGGACAGAGCTGGAGAGGCAGGGTTATGATGTTTCTGGTCGGCTTTGGTCAGCCAAGTACTTGCTTGAGAATCCTCAGATTATCCAAGACCTGCATGAGGACTATGTTCGGGCGGGCAGTAACATCATCACCACTTCCAGTTATCAGGCCAGCATTCCAGCTTTTGTTGAGGCAGGATTGAGTCTGGATAAGGCTGTTGACCTTCTCAAAGAGACGGTCTTTTTGGCACAGGCAGCTGTTAAAAATGTCTGGCAGGGATTATCGCTAGATGAGCAGCAGCGTTCATATCCTTTGATAGCTGGATCGGTCGGACCATATGCTGCTTTCCTGGCTGATGGTTCGGAGTATACAGGAGCCTATCACTTGAGTGAGGCAGAATTCCAAGATTTTCATCGTCCGAGGATACAAGCCTTGCTGGATGCGGGCTGTGATTTATTGGCACTTGAAACGATTCCTAACGGAGCAGAAACCGAGGCGCTTGTTCATTTACTATCAGAAGAATTTCCGCAGGTGGAAGCCTATTTATCTTTTACTGCTCAAACGGCATCAGCGATTTCAGACGGAACGTTGATAGAAGAAGTTGGACGCTTGGCTCAATCAAGTCCGCAAGTGTTGGCTGTCGGTTTTAACTGTACAGCTCCGCATCTGCTTGTTCCCTTATTAGAAAAGTTGAAACAGGTGTGCGATAAGCCCTTACTAGCCTATCCAAATTCTGGAGAAATCTATAATGGGGTGACGAATACTTGGCAGGACAATCCTGAGCAGCAGCTCTGTTTAACTGATTACAGCCATCTTTGGAAGAAGCAGGGCGTTCAGCTTTTTGGTGGTTGCTGTCGAACTCGGCCAGAAGATATAAGGCGGCTAGCAGGCGAACTAAGAACTTGAAATATAGCAATCCAATTTCAAGTTCAAATTTAGAAAAAAACTTACAGAAAACGCTTTCGAAAAATAAAAGTTTGTGATATACTGTACATAGTTTAACTTAGAGGAGAATTATTATGGTCGAATCGACATTTATTCCAAAAATAGAAGCAGCTTGTCGTAAGAAAGAAGGCTTGTTCGACACAAGCAAAGGGAAGTATGCTGTCCGCTCTATCTTTGCGGGGGCCTTTCTGACTTTCAGTACAGGAGCAGGAGCTATTGCGGCAGATTTGACGAATAAGATTGTTCCAGGAACGGGTCGTTTTCTCTTCCCTTTTATCTTTGCTTGGGGATTGGCCTACATCGTCTTTCTGAATGCTGAGCTGGTGACTTCCAACATGATGTTTCTGACTGCTGGTACCTTTTTGAAGAAGATTGACTGGAAAAAGGCTTTGATGATTTTGCTGTATTGTACTTTCTTTAACTTGATTGGCGCCTTGATTGCCGGCTGGCTCTTTGCTAATTCGGCGGCTTATGCAGGACTTAGCAAGGAAAGTTTCATTGCTGGTGTTGTGCAGATGAAGCTTGCCCGTTCCAATGAACTTATTTTACTTGAGGGTATTCTAGCCAATGTATTCGTTAATATTGCGATTCTTTCCTTCGTCTTAGTGAAAGATAGTACAGCTAAGCTTTTCTTGGTTATTTCAGCTATTTATATGTTTGTCTTCTTGACCAACGAACACTTGGCAGCCAACTTTGCTTCTTTTGCTATCGTTAAGTTTAGCTCAGCTGCATCAGAGGTAGCAAATTTTGGTATTGGAAATATCCTGCGCCACTGGGCCGTGACCTTCGTAGGAAACCTGATTGGCGGTGGTCTCCTAATCGGTCTGCCATATGCTTGGTTCAATAAAAAAGAAGAACATTATGTAGATTAAAATGTAGCCCTAGGCTACATTTTTTTGAAGAAGTGACGCTCTGATTCCCGTCTAGATTTGTCTAAATTGACAAACATATAAAATTCTGTTAAACTTTATTAATATTTTTATATTTAAGGAGATCTTGATGAATAAACTTACTATTCAAGCACCAGATGGCAGCAATGTTAAAACTTTGTCACCTATGTACTCTATTACAACCTTGCTATTTAACTTTTTCGTTCCTCTCTTTCGTAAAGACTGGAAATACTTTGGGATCATGCTTGGCTCACTGTTTGTATTTGCTGTGATTGCAACGCTTCTTATCCCAGATGATTTCTTAAGACCTGCAGGAACTGCCTACAATTTGTTTTGGGCCTTTTTCTATAATCGTCTTTGGATAAAAGACCGAGTTTTCACAGATGGCTGGGTACCTGCTGACGATGCTAGTAAAGCCTTGCTTGACAAGACTTTTCCTAAAAATGCATAAAAAATTAAAAAGATTGCACAAAAAGCTTGCAATCTTTTTTTTCTTTTGCTATAATTATAAATGGTTTGAAAAAACTGCCTAAGACAGTAGGGGAGCTTGACTCATAAAGATCCTACCGAGGACAAAACGTATCATGTAAAAGAAGCGTATTGTACTTTCGTGTCTAGGTTTGGGCGCGTTTTTCTTTTAGAAAAATTCCCCAAGCAAAATAATTACGGAGGTGAAACACTAAATGAGTGAAGCAATTATTGCTAAAAAAGCGGAATTAGTTGACGTAGTAGCTGAGAAAATGAAAGCTGCTGCATCAATCGTTGTTGTGGACGCTCGTGGTTTGACAGTTGAGCAAGATACAGTTCTTCGTCGTGAGCTTCGTGGAAGCGAAGTTGAGTACAAAGTCATTAAAAACTCAATCTTACGTCGTGCAGCTGAAAAAGCTGGTCTTGAAGATCTTGCATCAGTATTTGTTGGACCATCTGCAGTAGCATTTTCTAACGAAGATGTTATCGCACCAGCGAAAATCTTGAACGATTTTGCTAAAACTGCTGACGCACTTGAAATCAAAGGTGGTGCTATTGAAGGCGCTGTCGCATCAAAAGAAGAGATTCTTGCACTTGCAACTCTTCCAAACCGCGAAGGACTTCTTTCTATGCTCCTTTCTGTACTTCAAGCGCCAGTTCGCAACGTTGCACTTGCTGTCAAAGCAGTTGCAGAAAGCAAAGAAGACGCAGCTTAATCTTAAGCTACGCAGCGTAGCCTAGCTACAAAACATTATTATAAAAATAAAAACTTATTTGGAGGAAATAACAATGGCATTGAACATTGAAAACATTATTGCTGAAATTAAAGAAGCTTCAATCCTTGAATTGAACGACCTTGTAAAAGCTATCGAAGAAGAATTTGGTGTAACTGCAGCTGCTCCTGTAGCTGTTGCTGCAGCTGGTGCTGCTGACGCTGGTGCTGCTAAAGATTCATTTGACGTTGAATTGACAGCTGCTGGTGACAAAAAAGTTGGCGTTATCAAAGTTGTACGTGAAATCACTGGTCTTGGCCTTAAAGAAGCTAAAGAACTTGTTGATGGTGCACCAGGTGTCATCAAAGAAGGCGTTCCAACTGCAGAAGCTGAAGAAATCAAAGCTAAATTGGAAGAAGCTGGGGCTTCAGTTACTCTTAAATAATCGTTTATCGATTGCTTAGGACTGAAAGCCTAGTATTAAAGCCTTTTCGCACTTGCAAGAGGTGATATAGTGGGATTTGTTTCAGCTGAAACACCCCCACAGACACCCCCACAAAATCTTGTGGGGGTGTTATTGTTTTCCAAAATTAAAAATCATCTTAGTTTAAGAGCTAAGATGATTTTTTTGTATTCAAATTTTAAACCCCAATAATTTTTGCTTAATCATATTCTTGAGAACTCATATTTTCTCTAATTTGTTTTTCATATTTATAATCAAATTCAATTTCATTTTCAACTTCCAATTCTTTATTAGCAACTCTATTTAGTTGCCTAGAAAGTTCCGTTAGATAAGGAATGTCATATCCTTCAAATTGAGCATTTTTCATTGCATTCCTAATACCTGTTGACAAGTGTGGAAACTTCTGAAAAACTAATGCTCCCATTTGTAAAGCCAATCTTATATGTTTTAATTTTTCAATATTTTGTGGGTGACTAGTATTATTGTTTTTTTATTTAAGATTTCAAATTTACGAAATTCTTCTAGTAGTTCATCGTCTAATTTCTTTTTTCCTTTGGTTAATGAATTAAATAGAAATCGTCCATTATCATCACCACTATAGAGTTTTTTTCTCTCATAAATGTATCTTGAGTCATATTTTTCTTTATAAAGTTTAAATTCATCTTTTAGTATTTTTAGAATAGTTTGGTTTTTATATATAAGTCTAAAATATTTTCTTTGGTTAAAAAAATCATCAATGTTGATAAATTTTTTGTAGCATTCTAACGAAATATCATAATAGGTATCATCAATGAGATTAAGTTGTTCAGCTTTATCTTTGATTGCTCCTGCAAGTTTTTTTAAGTAACTGCTACCATATCTAAAAATAACCTCATCCTCCTCTGTTGTTGAAAATATCCATAAAAGATAGTGACAGCATTCAGGGCGATTTAAAAAGGTTTCACCTAGTTCTAGTGTGTCTCTTAGGTAATAACATGCTTTAACGTACTCTCTATTTTCGAGGTGTTTTAATTCTTCTATATAATCTACAATCAAAGGTAATTTTTTAATCTTCGAGAGAATATCAGTTATATCTTTCCTATTACCTTTTTTTAATTCTAAATAATAGGAATCAGGATTTTTTAAACCAGCTTTAATTTCTTTGTCTATAAACTTCCCCGCTCTCGTGTATCTTCCTTGTTCCTTGTATTGTTCAAATTGATTTTCTATTAGTTCAGAGTAATTCTGTTTAATATAATTTTCAACAATAGTATCGATATTAAAAAGATTCTTTTATCTTATTGTAAGTTTCGTTGAAACTATCCCAGGCATTTGATTTATTCATGCTATCTCCTATTCTAAATTATGATTTATATATCACATTTTATGATTACTCTATCACTTTTTTTAAATAGAATCAATCTTTTTATATCAAAAAAAGACCTGACATTATATTCAAACTATAATAAACTAAATTTGTAAATAAAAACATGTTTTCACTCGTCAGCATTCTAGAAAGACTGACCACGCTTTAGCCAAAGGAGGTAATCTAATGGCAAAACCTAATTGGAAGAAGGGACTCTCAGAAGTTCTACAACAAAAAACAACTCAACTCACTCGTGTCAGCGAAAAAACTGGCAATGAGTACTTGGTCGATGTTATACCATTGCTCAAAGTGCTGTCTGTCGGGACTTATGAACAGACTGATGACGGAAAGTATCGATACTCAATTGTAGATGTTACTCACAACCTAGAGTATATCATTAAAGCACCTAATCTCATTGAAGTTACTTTCGGCCAAATCCTCCAATTTAAAAATGTTAGAGGGGGCGAAACAAACAACGGAAATGGCTGGTACAGTGCTGAATTAGTTACACTCGTTGAAAAATAAGGAGAGGTTATGCTTGAATTTTTATTTAATGAAATCCAGCAAGAGCTATTTGAACTAGGTAGAATTTTCTACCTAGTTTACCTTGTTTGGTATATAGTTGCAGTATTATGGTTTATTGTAAACCCCAGACAAAATTGGTTTTACACGGTAAACTATTATTGCAACAACAGCTCTAAGGATAACTACATCTCATCTTGGAATGTATTTCAATTCAAGTTTTTCAAAATGATTGTAGTTATATTTTATGCTGGAATCGAACCTATGAGAGTCCTTTTGAGATTACCAAAAGCATTTAAGAGGGGACATAGCACTACTGCCTCACGCAACACAATAATGATTAAGACACTTGAAGAATCACCGTTAAAAAAGGTAAACGAAGTCCTCGACTTAGGGTTTCACAAGTACGGGCGGTGGTATGAGGTAGATTTTGACGAAGTCTGGATTTTTGTGAAAAATCAACCAAGGCATAAGAGTGTAAAGCGATTTTATCATTATATCAACAATAAAGTTCTTAAACACAGCGGTAATCAATTGAAGTTAACTTTTCCAGAGTACAGAACTGGTGAAATCAATGTACTTTATATGAAGATTATAGGGGTAAAAAAATCGTGATTAAATTTCTTATTCTATTGGTCACAGTCTGGTTTTCTACAAATTTATTTTACGTTCTTATTTTGAGGAGTTTAAAAAATTATAATAATCAGGTCATGTCCGTAAAGTTTAACCCTTTTCTTGAAACATTTAATGTGTTTGCTGTTCAACTTGGTTATCTAAAACTAATTGTGAAGAGGTTGCTCGAAAAAATACAAAAAGAGCAATTACAAACAAGAAAATCAATTGTTCTCAAAAATGTTGTTAACCACTTAAATCGAACACTCTTTCAAGATTTGGGTATAAAAACAGTTTCCCCTGCTACCACTGATGGTGTAGATGTTTGGGTCTATCTTGCAAATAATTTGAATGAAACCGAAAAGAGTTCCCTTGAAGATTACTTTATGGGGGTTCTTTCAAAATATACTGATGAATTTGGTTTGGATATCTTGGTTGTTGAACTAAATGCAGGTGCTGGTTGGGTTGCTAAATGTGATGTTAAATTGATTGAAGATGCAAGGTATAATCGTATGGCTAGGCAATCTAGCGTTAAAAATGAGGAGGATTTTTAAAATGTTGAAAAATGTCTTTGAAGTCAATAACAGGGGGCGACCCGCTCCTGTTTATATTGATATTAACCGATACTTTGCTTGGATTATAGCAGGCCCATCAGGGTCAGGCAAATCCACTTTTTTGAGAAGGTTATTAGGTCTAATTTCATTTTATGATAGGACGGCTGAAGCCTATTTTATGGATTTCAAAGCAGATAATGAGATGTTCTCAATGACTGGTAATCATGTTGCCAGAGGTCTTGACTGCCTTGAGTTGTTCGAAACGGTCTATCAACGCTTTGAGGCAAGGCTCAATAAATCCGAACCTAAATCTCACAATATTTATCTGATATTTGATGAATGGCAAGCTTTTCTAGCGTATCTTGAGCAGATAGACAAGAAAAAACAAAAGGAAGTGCTTTCCAAGATGTTAATGATGAATAGCATGGGTAGGAGTTTGGGTTTACGGATTATCCTATCAAGTCAACGATTTTTAATGTCCGACTTACCAGGTAGATACAATTTTAACTGTGTTATATCACTGTCAACTAGCTTTCTGATATCAGCTAATAACCGTCAGCTTCTTTTCCCTGATATGGAAAAAGATGAAGTAATCATAAAACCTAGGGGTTATGGCTATTTCCAATTAGAGGGAGAACCAGCCAGACTGTTTCGGACAATTCAGGTTAAAGATATGGAGCGATTAAACCAACGTATGCAAGAGCTGATTTCTCGCTATGATTAGTTGGAGCGTTTTTCCTGCTATACTGGTTTTAGCGACAATAAACCTACTTTGAAGTTTCATCATCGGTATAGTGTCGGCACGACCTCCCCAGCAGGAAAATGCCTATTCGCAAGGGCTTGAGGGGTGGAGATTTTTTAAGCGCGCAACGATGCCAACGGCAAGGAGTGAAGCGCCAAAAAATACTACCCCGTCCCTTGTTGAATTGGCAAGCGTTCTTGGTTTGATGGGGATTCATCGGGCAGGAGAGGCTGGGGTTTGGGGCAAAGCCCCAAGAAGAAAATCTATTAAAATTTAACTCTAACTATTCTAACGCGTGGTTAGACTGGGCTTGTCAATAGTCTAACCATAGAATAGTTAAAGTAATAATTAGAAAGAGAGGTTTAATTATTCCCAAATGGCTAAAGAATCAAAATTGACTTGTGTCATGATTATACAACAGTTCGACCCTGACTATTGGAAGAACGACTGGGACGAAGAACTAATAAAATCACAAAATGTAGAATTGATTCTACAAGAAATAGTAAATAGAGCCAATCAAGTGGCAACAGTAGCAGAAGCCTATGCTATAAGGCACGATAAAGATTTTTCAGAGGTCTTTGACCCCGTAACACAATCCACAGTATCAAAACCAGTAGAAGCACATATCCATGCCTTACTCAAATTTTCAAAAGGTTCCAGACTAATTGAACTAGCGATTCATCTAGGACTTGAACCTCAGTATCTTGAGAAAGCAAGGTCAGGTCGCTACGGTTATGACAATTTACTAGCTTATTTAATTCATGCTAAGGATAAAGAAAAATATCAATATAATCCTGATGAAGTAGTAACACTACTAGGGAAAGATTATTTAGAAGTATATTCTGAAAGACAGTCAAGTTGGCTACAAGGTAAAGCTAAAAAAGAGATAGGAAAAGCAAGCGATGAGATAGCCCTATTACTAGATGATATTCTTAACGAGCGTATCACAAAAAAAGAACTTTTACTAAACCCCACATATCACATGCTTTATGCCGTCTATAAAACTAAAATTAATGAAACATTTAGAGTAGTCGGAGAAATCAAAGGCACTAGAACAAAGCAAGCTCTTGAAAACGGAGAGTTCAAAAAAACAGTTTTATTCATTTATGGAAAGTCTGGACTGGGCAAAACTAGACTAGCTAAGGAGTTAGTTTCTTTACTCCAACAACTAGCAATCGTCAACGGTCAAAGGTATGATTCAGTGGTAACTGCTGGCACAAATCTTTTTGATGAGGTCAACGGAGAAGAAATCTTACTCCTTGATGATGTTAGGGGTGATAGTTTAACTGCTTCTGACTGGCTCAAGGTACTTGACCCATACAGTATCAGTCCTATATCAGCCCGCTATCAAACAGAATAGGGGCAGCAAAGGTTATCATTATTACTAGTACTAAGCATCCATTAGAATTTTTTTATCATACTAAAGGAAACGATAGGGAAGATTTATCACAATATATCAGACGTTTTGATTTTCTTATGACCTTAACTAACGAAGGAGAAAATCCAGTATATTTTGAAGCTAGACCTGAAAAAGTCTATCAGCGTATGAGAAAAATCCCTAACACCGATATAAATGTTTACTTGACTTATGATTTCACTGCAAACGCTAGACTACCTAGTAAAGACTATTTGCTTGAACTATTATTAGCTAAGATAGGTCTAAATAACCAATGGGAACATTGGGATTACAAACTAAAAACCCCGTCAGACACTTTGGCGAGCGATGACAGGATTAAAAATAACACAGAAGATTGATATAAAGGGGTATCCTCTGATACCTCTATTATATCATAGAAAGAGGTTTTTATGGAAACGGTCAATCATAAACAGTTGATGAAACTAGGATTTTCTAAGACGGCTTCAAAACAGATTATCAAAGAAGCAAAGTTAATTGCAGTTAAAAGATTTGAAGAAGCTAGAAATTCTTCAAATAATGTAGTACACTTAAGTAAATCACCTTTTGACAATAGGCGATTAGACTTAGCTCCTACCAGTATTGTAGAGGAACTACTGGGTTTTCAAATTTCACTTTAAGGAGGAATTGAAAACATGTCTAAAAAATATAAAGGTGTATTTAGAGATAGTAAGGGTCGGATTTACTGTCAAACTGAATTTAAGGCTACGGCGACTGGAAAAAGGCAACGATTCAAGCGGTATCGCAATATGTGGGGTAAGCCTTTTGAAAGTGAGAAAGAAGCCTATGACGAGCTTTGTAGAGTAAGAGTTGAGTTCTATGACAAATTCAATTATTCGGATTATAATTTGACCTTTGCTCAGTATATGGAAGATATTTTTCTTCCGTATTACAAGCATACTGTTCAAGATTCTACATATCGAACAGCCATTATTCATTTTCAGTTTTTTATAGAAGTTTTTGGAAAGATGAAACTGCGTGATATTAGACCACGTGACTGCGAAAGGTTTCGCTTGAAATTGATTGCAGATTATTCTCCAAATTATGCAAAATGTGTATGGATAAGGTTTAAGCAGTGTCTCGGATATGCGGAGCGTATGGAATATATTAAAAACTTTCCATGTAAGGCTTTGGATAATCCGAAAGGAAAACGACCGGACACAAAGTTTTGGACTTTTGAAGAGTTCAAAAAAGTTCTAGCTACCTTTGATTTGACTGATTACGAGGATTTACATCGTTACACGACGACTTGGTTATATTATATGACTGGTGTGCGAGTGAGTGAGGGTTTTGCTCTTTTGTGGTCTGATTATGATAAGGAAAATAAAAAAATCTTTGTTCATGCGACTTTAGAAGCTCTAAAAGGTGGGATTTATAAACGTAAGGAGCAGACAAAGACTGAAGCAGGAATTAGGTTTGTTGATTTAGATGATGAAACTGTTAAAGTTCTTGAACGCTGGCGAGAAGTTCAAATTTCAAATTCTGATGATGATTTTATTCTGTCAAATTTGGCGAACCTATGGTAAAATCTACTCTGACTAGAATGTTAAAACGGCATGCTAAATTGGCAGGAATTCCTGAAATTACTGGTAAAGGATTAAGGCATAGCCATGATTCCTTTATGATAAATGTCCTTAAAAAAGATGTTCTATCCGTTTCTCAACGCTCTGGACGAGTAGACAAGGCAACTACTCTAAATACCTATTCTCATTTTTATAATGCTAACAAGCAAACAATAGGAGATGAGATAACTGATTTATTGCAAAAGGAGGGATTAAATTTGATACCCCCACAAACACCCCCACGGGAAAATGTAGAGAAGAAAAACGCTTAATAGCAAGGTTTATGAGTTTTATGCTCATATTACTCTTAAGTAATAAGGTATCCAATTTTAAAAAAGCCAAGTCTTTCGACTTGGTTTTTTGTAATTATTTCAGTTGTAACAATTTGTATTAAATAACGTATTCTTAAAATATAGTACCAACTCGAAGAAAAGATATGCTGGTAGGTCTTTACGCTTTTTTATATTTCTGCTATACTATTCTTAGTAAGGCGTGCATTTGCGCGCTCTTTTCTGTCTAAAAGTACTCTTCAGTGCTTTTTTATTGTTATAAAAATGGAGGGATTATGCTTTACATTTGGTCTTATTTGAAACGCTACCCCAAATGGTTGGTGCTGGATTTTGTGTCGGCCATCTTTTTTGTAGTGGTCAATCTAGGCCTGCCAACGGTTTTGGCGCGCATGATTGACGAAGGGATTAACCAAGGCAATCAGGAACGCCTGTATTTCTGGGGCTTTATCATGTTACTGGTTATTATCCTTGGGATTTTGGGGCGGATCGTCCTTTCCTATGCTGCTGGAAAATTAACGACCAGCATGGTGCGGGATATGCGAAATGATCTTTATGACAAGCTACAGGAGTATTCCCATCATGAGTACGAGCAGATTGGCGTTTCTTCGCTGGTGACGCGGATTACCAGTGATGCCTTTGTCCTTATGCAGTTTGCTGAGCAAACGCTCAAGATGGGAGCTATCACGCCTATCATGATGCTGTCGTCCATCCTTATGATTTTCCTGACCAGTCCGTCCATGGCTTGGATTGTGGCGATTTCAGTGCCTTTTTTGGCAATCGTAGTCTGGTATGTGGCAGTCAAGACGCGACCCCTGTCTGAAAAGCAGCAGAAGACGCTGGACAAGATCAACCAGTATGCTCGGGAAAATCTGACCGGTCTGCGGGTCATTCGAGCCTTTGCCCGTGAGGAATTTCAGGAAGAGCGCTTCGCTAATGAAAATGAAATCTATGCGGAAAATTCGAATCGTCTCTTTAAACTGACCGGTTTGACGGAGCCTCTCTTTGTGCAGATTATCATTGCTATGATTGTGGCCATTGTCTGGTTTGCTCTCAAGCCACTGGGTAGTGGCGAGCTGAAAATCGGGGATTTGGTTGCCTTTATCGAGTACAGTTTCCATGCCCTTCTGTCCTTCCTGCTCCTGTCTAGTCTCTTTACCATGTATCCACGGACGGCGGTTTCTAGCGAGCGGCTGAAGGAAGTCATGGATATGCCGATTTCCATCGATCCAAATGAGAATGGGATCACGGAAACTGCGACTCGTGGCTATCTGGAATTTGACAATGTAACCTTTGCCTATCCAGGTGAGACGGAAAATCCTGTCCTGCATAATATTTCTTTTAAGGCCAAGCCGGGGGAAACGATCGCCTTTATCGGCTCAACAGGCTCTGGGAAGTCTTCCTTGGTTCAGTTGATTCCGCGTTTCTATGATGTGACCTTGGGCAAAATTTTGGTGGATGGTGTGGATGTCCGCGCCTATAATCTAAAGGCCCTCCGTCAGAAGATTGGCTTTATTCCGCAGAAAGCTCTGCTATTTACCGGGACGATTGCTGAAAATATCCGCTATGGTAAGGAAGATGCTAGCTCTGAGGAGCTCAATCAAGCAGCAGATGTGGCTCAAGCTCGTGATTTTATCGAGAGCAGAGAAGAGCGCTTCGAGACGCATTTGGCTGAAGGTGGCAGCAATCTTTCTGGTGGTCAAAAGCAACGTCTGTCTATTGCGCGTGCGGTTGTCAAGGAACCAGACATTTATATCTTTGATGACTCCTTCTCGGCTCTGGACTACAAGACGGATGCGACTTTGCGCCGTCGACTCAAGGAAGTGACGCAGGATGCAACGGTTCTCATCGTGGCTCAGCGGGTTGGAACTATTATGGATGCGGATCAAATCATTGTCTTAGATAAGGGTGAGATCGTGGGTCGAGGCCGACATGAGGAGCTGATGGAAAATAATGCCATCTATCGCGAAATTGCCAATTCTCAGCTTAACAGCCAATCGTTAACAGAAGAATAGGAGGAAGAGATGAAAGAAAATAGTTTTGTCCGCTTATGGGGCTATCTAAAAGTCTATAAAGCTGCCGTGCTTCTTGCAGTCTTCCTCAAGATTGTCAGCGTGGTCATGAGTGTCCTAGAGCCTTTGTCCTAGGGCTTGCCATCACTGAGCTGACACAAAATCTGCTGGATATGGCAAGGGGAGTACCCGGTGCAGCCATCAATAGCAGCTATGTGGCTTGGATCATGCTGCTCTACTTTATTCGTGCCCTCTTTTATGAGATTGGTGCCTATTTCTCTAACTATTTTATGACCAATGCTGTGCAGAGCACCGTTCGCGATATGCGCAATGAGCTCAGTCGTAAAATCAATCGAATTCCTGTTTCCTACTTTGACAAGCACCAGTTCGGTGATCTGATTGGGCGCTTCACCAGCGATGTGGAGACCGTCTCAAATGCTCTCCAACAAAGCTTTTTGCAGGTGGTCAATGCCGTCATGACTCTTATTTTGGTCATCGGAATGGTTCTTTATCTGAATGTCCAGCTGGCCTTAATCGTTATCGTCAGCATTCCTCTGACTTATTTTGGAGCTAGATTTATCCTCAAAAAATCCCAGCCCTACTTTAAGCAGCAGGCGGATGTTTTGGGTGCTATGAATGGCTTCGTACAGGAAAATCTGTCTGGTTTCAATGTTCTCAAGCTTTATGGTCGGGAAGAGACTTCGGCTGAGGATTTTCGAGCTATTACTCAAAATTTGCAGGAAGTCGGCTTTAAAGCCAGCTTTATCTCAGGACTCATGATGCCTGTTCTTAATGGGATTTCAGATTTGACCTATCTTATTGTTGCTCTCTTGGGTGGTTTACAGGTTATTGCTGGTCAGCTGACCATCGGGAATATGCAAGCCTTTGTCCAGTACGTCTGGCAGGTCAATCAGCCTATTCAAAACCTCACCCAGCTGGCAGGACAGCTCCAGAGTGCCAAGTCTTCGCTGGATCGGATTTTTCAGATTTTGGATGAGCCAGATGAAGTCATGGATAATACCGTCCAGATAGACAAGGACTTGACTGGTCAAGTCAGCTTCAAAGATGTAGATTTCCAATATGTGGCAGACAAGCCGCTGATTCGCAACTTTAATCTGGAAGTCCAGCCGGGTGAAATGGTGGCTATTGTTGGGCCGACTGGAGCTGGTAAGACGACCTTGATCAATCTTCTCATGCGTTTCTACGATGTGACCAAGGGCTCTATCAGCGTGGATGGCCACGATATTCGCCAGCTATCCCGCCAAGACTATCGTAAGCAATTTGGTATGGTTCTGCAGGACGCTTGGCTTTATGAGGGGACTATCAAGGAAAATCTTCGATTTGGTAACCTTGATGCTACTGATGAGGAGATTGTGGAAGCAGCCAAATCAGCCAATGTGGACCACTTTATCCGTACCTTGCCAGGTGGCTACAATATGGAAATGAATCAGGAGTCTAGCAATATTTCGCTGGGTCAAAAGCAACTTCTGACGATCGCACGGGCTCTCTTGGCCGATCCTAAGATTTTAATTTTGGACGAGGCGACATCCTCAGTGGACACTCGTTTGGAGTTGTTGATTCAGAAGGCTATGAAAACTCTTATGCAGGGGCGGACGAGCTTTGTTATTGCTCACCGCTTGTCTACTATCCAAGAAGCAGACAAGATTTTGGTGCTCAAGTATGGGCAAATCATTGAGCAAGGCAATCACGAGTCGCTGCTAGCTGACAAGGGCTTCTATCATGACTTGTATATGAGCCAATTTTCAGATAAGAAAGAAGACTAGACATACAAAAAGAGGAAACTCAGCTGAGTTTCCTTTTTGATTTATAATTTGATGGAGTTTTACTTCAAAAACTTGTCGAGTGAAAAGTTGCTTAAAGATCTTCTACTTGAATGACGTGGGTTTCAAATTCGAGATTTGGCATGGCTGCTGCTAAATCCTGTTGAATGCGTTCAAGCGCTCCTAGACGCATTTGGATAGATGTATGGGCATTTCCTTGGATAATGAAAATGGCATTTTTGTGCTATCATCAAATTTATAAAGGTCGCTGTCACGGACATCAAGCCAAGCAAGGATGCCTTTTTCATCTCGATAGACATAGTCGGTCGGAGCTACGTGTTTTTCCTTGGATAAGATGGGGAGGAAAATATCGTCCTTCTGACTGACAGTAAACTCAATCTCATCACCGATTTTATCAAGGTCATGACCGCCGATAGCTAGGAGAGAATGCAAGGATTCTACATTATAAATATCAATGATGCTGTTGATCTTTGGAATGGAGCCACGGTGTTGGATATTGCGGATCAGAGCGGGTACAGTTGGTGGGTTCTTTTTAACACTGCGCCCCACTTTCTGCAGCAGATCACAGTAGCCTTGGATAGTCGGATGGTCAGTGATTTCTGATAGATTGCAGTTCAAAGCCCAGTTTTCTGCTTCCTTCTGTTTTTGGAGAAAGGCTTCTGATAAAGGTGCTTGGGGATCGACGTTTCTAGCAATGCCAAGGACGACACTTGTGATGCCAAGTTCTGCTAAACTTTTATCAATGGTAAATTTCATCTTAGACGGACCTCCATTTTTTACCATCATTATACCTTTTTCTAGGGCTTTTTACAATGAAAAATAGTGTGGAATAAGGAGAAAAGGAAGGGAAGTAGCAGAATTCCGATGATAAAAGTATGCCATTTCCAGTAGATACGGATTAAGCCAGCGGTTTCTCGGATCCATGCAGAAGGAAGAAAATAGAAGGCTGTGCGAGAACCAATACTGCGGCCTTTGAGACCAACTTGTTTCATATAGATGCCAGCACGTAGCGCGTGGAAAGAATTTGTGACTAGGACAACTCGATCTTGCTCCAATCCTTGTGCGAGCATGAGCTCTTTACTGAATATGAGATTTTCAAGCGTAGTACGAGATTTATTTTCGAGGAAAATACTGTCAGCTGGGACTCCTTTTTCCATCAAATAACCTGCCATAGCCTCTGCTTCGGAAATCCACTCGTCGTCTCCCTGACCGCCAGAGACAATGATGACTGGCTTCCGATTAAATTTCTCATAGATGGCTATTCCTTTATCCAAGCGCTGAGCCAGCAGGGGAGGCACCTTGTCTCCAAACAATCCTGCACCGAGGATAATAATAGTCTGAGGCTCTTTCTTAACTGGAAAAATATTTAAAAAGAATGCGTAGATGATATAGGAAAGATAGAGAAGGGTTCCGTAAAATAGTAGCAAATCAGCGAAGGAAATCAAAATTGCAAGAAATGACCGAGGAGCAAGAAAATGCAGTAAAGCAAGTCCCACGATTGCTAGGCCGTAGAGAAGGGATAGGAGATTGGCTAGTCTGAGTCCCTCTAGCTGTAGCATTTGGCGACCATTAAAAATCAAATAAGCAGTAGAAGCGAAAATACTAATAGGAATTGCTAAAAGCAGGATATAAAAGCTAATCATAGCTGGTGTATAACCAATAAATCGCTCAAGACTAACAATCGTAAGCCCAGCTAAAACAATTCCCATCATCATAAGAGTGAAGGTCAGGAGATAAGCATTGAATAAACTTCTAGGTTCCCGATAGACTAAAAAAGTAAAGATAGCAGCAGGAATGAGCCAGATTAGATGAAGTAACATATTAAAACCTCGCAAATGAACTTATAACTAGTATAGCATAAGTCCATCTAACAAAAAAGGAATTACGTATATGATATAAATCGAAAACGAATAAGAGTAATTTGTAATAAATCGAATAAAATTTCGTGATTTTATTGGGTTGAGAGAAGGCAATTTTTATTTCAAAATCCTTGCAATGAGTGGTGTTTATCGGTATAATGGAAAAATCTTAAAAAGACTGGAGATGACGATGATAAAAAAAGGATCCTTGACCGGTTTGCTTTTATTTGGAATGTTTTTCGGAGCCGGTAACCTGATTTTTCCACCTCAATTGGGTTTGGAATCTGGTCAAAATTTCTGGCCAGCTATTGGAGGTTTTGTCCTATCGGGCGTCGGTATTGCTATTCTAACCTTGATTATAGGTACTTTAAATCCTAAGGGTTATATTGATGAAATCTCGAAAAAGATTGCCCCTTGGTTTGCGGTAGTTTACTTGGTAGCCCTTTATCTTGCAATTGGTCCCTTTTTTGCCATTCCTCGGACGGCGACCACTGCATTTTCTGTCGGGATTGAGCCCATGTTGCCCGCAGGTTCTCATGCCATTTGGCTTTTTGGGTTTACGCTGGTTTATTTTGCCTTAGCCTATCTGATTGCACTCAATCCATCAAAAGTTTTGGATACTATCGGTCGTTATTTAACGCCAATCTTTGCCCTATTGATTGTAGTTTTAGTTGTATTAGGCGCTGCCAAATATGGTTCCACTGCTCCTCAAGGAGCAACAGCGGAATATGCTGCTTCAGCTTTCGGCGCAGGATTCCTTCAAGGCTACAATACTCTGGATGCCTTAGCTTCTGTTGCTTTTAGTGTGGTCGCCGTGACAACCCTCAATCAGCTTGGTTTCAAGAATAAAAAGGAATATATTTCTACTATTTGGGTCGTGGGTATTCTTGTGGCACTTGGCTTTAGCGTTCTTTATATTGGCCTTGCCTTTCTTGGAAATCACTTCCCACTTAATCTAGCGAATTTGCCGAAAGGAGCAAATGTGGGAGCCTCTGTTTTGTCTTCCGCAACTCAGGCCATCTTTGGGCCGATGGCTCAAGTTTTCCTAGCAATTATGGTAACGGTGACTTGTTTTACAACAACAGCTGGACTTATCGTCTCAACTGGCGAATTTTTCCATAATACCTTCCCGAAAGTATCTTATAAGGTGTATGCGACCATTTTTACGCTAGTTGGTTTCGCTATTGCAAATCTTGGTTTAAATGCTATTATCCAGTATTCAATTCCAGTTCTGGAAATTCTTTATCCTATTACCATTACGATTGTGATGATTGTCATGGTCAATCGCTTTTTGCCACTTTCTAAACCAGGGATGCAGTTGACCATCGCAGTGGTGACCCTGATTGCTTTTGCTAGCATTTTGGGACGACAATTCAAGCCAACTGCCATTCTCAATCTGGTTAATGCTCTGCCATTTGCTCAAGCTTCTCTACCTTGGTTGCTGCCGGCTCTGGTTGGAATCTTGCTCTCTCTCCTTTTGCCAAACAAGCAAAAAAGTGACGCTTTTGAATTTGAAGCATAAGAAGAAAATTCACCACAGTGTGGTGGATTTTTTTTGACTCATTGTCAATTATAGTAGGGAATTTATGGCGAAGGAATTCAAGCTGTTTTTTTATGAGCAATAAGACAATATAAGCATTTTATAAGATAGATTTAAGAGAAATTTTAACTATTTCTTATCTCCATTTAATCTTAGGAGATTATACTAAAGTCATCAAAAAAACAAACCTAAAGGAGAATCTTATGAAATTCAATCCAAATCAAAAGTATACTCGCTGGTCAATCCGCCGTTTAAGCGTAGGTGTGGCTTCCGTCGTAGTTGCCAGTGGTTTCTTTTTGCTAGTTGGTCAACCAAACACTGTACACGCAGATGTTCTCACTTCAACCCCTGCTCAAGTTCTTCAAACAGATTCATCATCACTAGAAAAGAATGAGTTGCCAGAGACAGTTGTAAAAGAAGGAGTGGATTCAGCTCTTCCTGAAAATCAGTCAGCTCCAAAGGAAGTAGTTGATGAAACTAATTCTTCAGACAAGTCTAGCCTAGCTCCTAAGGAAGAAGTTGCAAAACCAAAAGAAGAAGAGGCTATGTCGGAAGTTAACGAACCAAAAGAAGAAAAGGTTATGTCGGAAGTTAACGAACCAAAAGAAGAAGCTAAGCCAGTAGCAACTCATGATGCAGTTTCAAAACAAGATCGTGAAGCGACTACTCCTCAATCAGTAACAACTCCAGAGGAAGTTAAAAAAGGCGTTGCTGAGAATACTAAAGATACAGTAGACGTTCAAGCCAGCTACCTAGAAAAAGCGAATGTTCCTGGTCCATTCTTGGCGGGTGTTAACCAAGTTATTCCGTATGAAGCTTTCGGAGGAGATGGTATGTTGACGCGCCTCTTGCTCAAATCTTCTGACAAGGCACCTTGGTCAGACAATGGAACAGCTAACAATCCAGCCCTCTTGCCACTTGAAGGCTTGGCCAAAGGTCAATACTTCTACGAAGTGGATTTGAACGGCAATACTACAGGTAAAGACGGGCAAACCCTTCTCGACCAACTTCGCGCTAACGGAACTCACACTTACCAAGCTACTGTCAAGGTCTATGGTGCCAAAGATGGCAAAGCAGATTTAAGCAATCTTGTTGCGACAAAAAATGTAACTGTTAACTTGAACGGCCTTGTTTCAAAAGAAGCAGTCAAAGACTCAGTCACTAAAAATATCAAAGACCATATTGATGTCCCAGCTAGCTACTTAGAAAAAGCGAATGTTCCTGGTCCATTCTTGGCCGGTGTTAATCAAGTCATTCCGTATGAAGCTTTCGGTGGAGATGGTATGTTGACGCGTCTCTTGCTCAAATCTTCTGATAAGGCACCTTGGTCAGATAATGGTTCAGCGAACAATCCAGCCCTCTTGCCACTTGAAGGCTTGGCCAAAGGTCAATACTTCTACGAAGTGGATTTGAACGGCAATACTACAGGTAAAGACGGGCAAGCTCTTCTTGACCAACTTCGTGCTAACGGAACTCACAGTTACCAAGCGACTGTCAAAGTCTATAGTGCTAAAGATGGAAAAGCAGATTTAACCAATCTCGTAGCTACAAAAAATGTAACTGTTAACTTGAACGGCCTTGTTTCAAAAGAAGCAGTCAAAGACTCAGTCACTAAAAATATTAAAGACCATATCGACGTTCCGGCCAGCTATTTAGAAAAAGCAAATGTTCCTGGTCCATTCTTGGCGGGTGTTAACCAAGTCATCCCGTATGAAGCTTTCGGAGGAGATGGTATGTTGACGCGCCTCTTGCTCAAATCTTCTGACAAGGCACCTTGGTCAGACAATGGAACAGCTAACAATCCAGCCCTCTTGCCACTTGAAGGCTTGGCCAAAGGTCAATACTTCTACGAAGTGGATTTGAACGGCAATACTACAGGTAAAGACGGGCAAACCCTTCTCGACCAACTTCGCGCTAACGGAACTCACACTTACCAAGCTACTGTTAAGGTTTATGGTGCTAAAGATGGAAAACCAGATTTGACAAATCTTATCGCGACTCGTCAAGTAACGATTCAGCTTCGTGGAAAAGAAATGGCTACAATACCATCTCAAGAAGGTCAAATGAATATGAAACCTTCTACAACACCATCTCAAGAAGGTCAAATGAATATGAAACCTTCTACAACACCATCTCAAGAAGGTCAGATGAATAAGAAGCCTTCTGCAACAGATTCTATGAGTACAGCTGAGGGTACGAAGGAAGTAGATCATCGCATGACTGATGTGAAGGGGGAACACCCAACTTCTAAGCCGATGGCAGATACGATGAAAAAAAATGATAAGCCTACGTTACCAAAAACTGGTGAAGCTCAAACAGCTACAGCTACCATTGGTTTCTTAGGACTAGCTTTGGCAGGAATTCTTAGCCTTCTAGGTTTGAAAGAAAAACAAAAAGATTAAGGTTCAAATCATTTAAAAATTACTAAAAATAGTGTTATACTAAAGCCAGTATAACACTGTTTTTATCAGGAGATTGGCAAATGGGAAAGACAATTTTACTCGTTGATGATGAGATGGATATTCTAGATATTCAAAAACGCTATCTTATGCAGGATGGCTACCATGTTTTAGTGGCTCGAGATGGCGTGGAGGGGTTGGATCTTTTCAGAAAGAAATCTGTTGACCTGATCATCACGGACATCATGATGCCGAATATGGACGGTTATGACTTTATCAGTGAGGTTCAGTATATAGCACCTGATCAGCCTTTTCTTTTTACAACGGCTAAGACTAGCGATCAAGACAAAATTTACGGTTTGAGCTTAGGAGCAGATGATTTTATAGCCAAACCTTTTAGTCCGCGTGAGCTAGTTCTAAGGGTCAATAATATCTTGCGCCGACTGCATCGTGGAGGCGAGATCGAACAAATTGAGCTCGGTGATTTGGTGATGAATCATGCGGTTCATGAGGCTCGCATCGGAGAGCATTTTTTGGAATTAACAGTGAAATCCTTTGAACTGCTCTGGATTTTAGCTAGTAATCCTGAGAGAGTTTTTTCAAAGACGGAGCTTTACGAAAAGGTGTGGCAGGAAGACTTCGTAGATGATACCAATACCCTTAATGTTCATATACATGCTCTGAGACAGGAATTGACCAAGTATGCCAGTTCAGACACTCCTGCCGTCAAAACTGTCTGGGGTCTGGGGTATAAAATGGAAGGAGCACGAGGTATAAAATGAAATTAAAAAGTTACATTCTAGTAGGGTACCTAATTTCTAGCTTACTAACGATTTTACTCGTTTTCTGGGCAGTCCAGCGAATGTTGATTGTAAAAAGTGAAATTTATTTCCTAGTTGGAATGACCTTGATTGCTAGTTTCATAGGAGCGGCAGTCAGTCTCTTTCTTTTATCGCCAGTATTTTCTTCCCTTCGGCATCTGAAAAAACAGGCTCAGAATATTGCTGACAAGGATTTTAGTACAGAGATTGACGCCAAGGGCCCTATCGAATTTCAAGAGTTGGGTCAGGCTTTTAACGATATGTCGCATAATTTGCAAGAAACGTTTGAATCGCTTGATGAAAGTGAACGAGAAAAAGGAATGATGATTGCCCAGCTTTCTCATGATATTAAAACTCCCATTACCTCTATTCAGGCGACTGTGGAGGGGATTTTAGATGGAGTGATCGAAGAAGAGGAGCAGATTCATTACTTGACCACGATTAGCCGTCAGACAGAGCGCTTGAATAAATTGGTGGAAGAGTTGGATGTTTTGACTCTTAATGCCCAGCCTCGAATAGAATCAGATGGAGAAGCTGAAATAGTCTTTCTAGACCAGCTATTGATTGAGGTCATGAGTGAATTTCAACTATTGATTGAGCAAGAGGAGCGAGACATCTACATTCAAGTGTCTCCTGAGTCAGCGAAAATTAAGAGCCATTACGATAAACTTTCTCGTATCTTGGTCAACTTGCTAAATAATGCCTTTAAGTATTCAGACCCTGGAACTAAAATTGAGGTCGTGGCTCAATTAACTGAGCAAATCTTGACAATAAGTGTGAAAGATGAAGGACAGGGTATTGCTCCTGAGGATTTGGATAAGATTTTCAAACGCCTTTATCGTGTGGAAACATCTCGTAATATGAAGACAGGCGGGCATGGTCTGGGTCTTGCTATTGCGCGTGAACTGGCTCATCAGCTGGGTGGAGAAATAATGGTTGAAAGCCAGTGTGGCCTAGGAAGCACTTTTACATTTACTCTCAACTTAACATAAATCCACAGAAATTAGTAAACGCTTTCAATTCTTGGTTTAGCAAAGATAAAACCAAATTCAAGTTTTTCAAATCGATCTCCCTATTTTTAGGGGGATTTTTATTTTATACTATAGTCAGAAAAATGATCGAGAGGTTTTTGAAATGGCAACAAGTTTTTTGTTCTTTATTTCTGTTTTTCTGGCGGGGATTCTTTCCTTTTTCTCCCCTTGTATCTTACCGCTGATGCCAGTCTATGTGGGGATTTTGCTGGATTCGGATCAGCCGAAAACGGTTCGGTTTATGGGAAAAGAGATTTCCTGGTATGGATTGGCTAAGACGCTCTGCTTTATAGCAGGTCTATCTACTGTATTTTTGGTTTTGGGCTATGGAGCTGGCGCTCTAGGGCAAGTCCTCTATGCCCCTTGGTTTCGCTATCTTTTGGGTGGCATTGTCATTCTACTGGGAATCCACCAGATGGGAATCATCAATATCCAGCGGCTGCAAAAGCAAAAGAGCATCCAACTTAAAAAGAATAGTAAAAGAAGTGAGTTTCTTAACGCTTTTCTCTTGGGTATCACCTTTAGTTTTGGTTGGACGCCCTGTGTAGGACCTGTTCTGAGCTCGGTTTTAGCAATTGCAGCTTCTGGCGGTAACGGCGCTCTTCAGGGAGGCTTACTTATGTTGGTTTATACACTAGGATTAGCACTTCCATTTCTAGCTATGGCTTTGGCTTCTGGCTGGGTATTACAGCGCTTTACCAAACTCAAACCTCATATGGGAACACTTAAAAAAATCGGTGGAGCACTCATCATTCTCATGGGAATTTTGCTAATGCTAGGAAATCTAAACGCTTTAGCATCATTATTTTGATAAATATTATATAATTAAAGGAGAAATATCATGAAAAAAATCGCTACCCTTACAATGGCTACTCTTAGTATCTTTGCCTTGGCTGCTTGCTCCAGTCAAAAGTCAAATTCAGACATGAAAAAGATGGATGACAGCAGCATGATGAAGAAAGAGGATATGAAAAAAGACGACATGAAGAAGGAGGATATGAAAGACTCCAGCATGTCTGATGATAAAATGAAAAAGGATGATATGAAGGACTCTTCTATGATGTCCGACAGCAAGTCTGACATGAAAGATGACATGAAATCCAGTGATTCAAGTATGAAGGATGAGATGAAAGATTCATCTGAAATGTCATCTGAAAAATAAAGTTATCAATAAGGGTGGAAGTCGTCAGTTTTGTCGGCTTTCTCCTTATTTTGAAAGGAAAGAAAATGATGAAGAAACTATCGATTTTGACTGCCAGTCTGCTTTGTGTCGGCTTATTGGGAGCTTGCTCAAATCAGCAAATGAATTCGGAAGCTTCTAAAAATGATAAAAGTTCCATGACTAGTAAGGCAAATTCTAATCAAGCTACAAAGATGGCCAAGGACTTTAGTCTGCAAGGAGTGGACGGCAAGACCTACAAGTTGTCTGATTTCAAAGGCAAGAAAGTCTATCTAAAATTTTGGGCTTCTTGGTGCTCTATCTGTCTATCCACTCTTGGAGATACCAATGACTTGGCTAAGGAGCAGTCTGGAAAAGATTATGTTGTCCTGTCGGTAGTGTCTCCGACTTTTAACGGAGAAAAGTCTGCTGATGATTTTAAGAAATGGTACAAGTCTTTGGATTACAAAGACTTCCCAGTTCTCATGGATACCAAGGGAGAATTACTGAAAGAATACGGTATTCGCTCGTATCCATCTGCTCTCTTTATCAATAGTGATGGCTCACTTGCTAAAACTCATGTGGGCTACATGAGTAAGGAAGATATTGAGAAAACACTAAAGGAAATCAAGTAGAAAGGAGCAATGAACATGGAAGGCAAATGGAAGATTTTTCTGATTCTGGTTGGCTTGCTTGCCTGTTTTGGTCTATTTTTCTTAATCAAGGGCTCCATGTCTATTAACCCATCTCAGGCCAATATTGAGCAAATCAAGAAAGCCTCTATGAGCAAGACAGAAGTGACTAAACAGAAGAAAGAAGATGTCAAGGAAGAGGACAAGCGGGAGATTTATCTGGCTGGCGGCTGTTTTGGGGAGTAGAAGAGTACTTTTCTCGCGTGCCAGGTGTAATAGATGCAGTATCAGGCTATGCAAATGGTAAGGGCGACACGACCAAGTATGAATTGGTCTCCCAAACTGGCCATGCCGAGACTGTTCACATCACTTACAATGCCAAGAAAATTTCGCTAAAAGAAATTCTGCTGCATTATTTCCGCATTATTGATCCAACTTCTAAAAACAAGCAGGGAAATGATCAGGGTACCCAGTACCGGACAGGTGTTTATTATAAGGATGAAGCAGATTTGAATACCATCAATCGAGTTTTTGATGAAGTTGCTAAGAAATATGATAAGCCTTTAGCTGTTGAAAAAGAACCTCTAAAAAACTTTATCAAAGCAGAAGATTACCATCAGGATTACCTAAAAAAGAATCCTAATGGATATTGCCATATCGATGTCAATCAAGCTGCTTACCCTGTTATCGAAGCTAGCCGCTATCCTAAGCCTAGCGATGAAGAGATTAAGGCTAAGCTCTCGCCAGAAGAATACGCAGTTACACAAAAGAATGACACAGAGCGGGCTTTTTCTAATCGCTATTGGGATAAGTTTGATGCTGGTATCTATGTGGATGTGGTGACAGGCGAGCCTCTCTTTTCATCAAAGGATAAATTTGATTCAGGCTGCGGTTGGCCGAGTTTCACACGCCCTATCAGTCCTGATGTTGCGACTTACAAAGAAGACAAGAGCTTCAATATGACTCGAACAGAAGTTCGTAGTCGGGTTGGAAATTCCCATCTGGGCCATGTTTTCACAGACGGTCCTAAGGATAAGGGAGGCTTGCGCTATTGTATTAATAGTTTGTCAATCAAGTTCATTCCAAAAGCTGATATGGAGGAGAAGGGCTACGGCTATCTGTTGGATTATGTTTAAGAGCATTTTGATTGAAAATTTGCTATAATAAATCCAGTAAAAATAAGGAGTTGAATCTTGTGTATTCAATCATGATTGTAGAGGATGAGTATCTGGTAAGACAGGGAATTGCGTCCTTGGTAGACTATGAACAGTTTAGCATGCAAGTCATTGACCAGGCTGAAAATGGAATAGAAGCTTGGCAGAAATTTCAGGAAAATCCTGCTGACATCCTGCTGACCGATATCAATATGCCACAGATGAATGGCCTTGAACTGGCCAAGCTAGTCAGGTACCAGGCTCCTAAGTGCCATATCGTTTTCCTGACAGGCTATGATGATTTTGACTATGCTCGGACAGCTATTAAGCTAGGTGCAGATGACTATCTTCTCAAGCCATTTTCCAAGGATGATGTTGAGGAGATGTTGGCCAAGGTGCAGACCAAACTTGATAAGGAACGTAAAAGAGCTCAGATTCAAAACTTGGTCGATCAGGGACAGCACTCTGAGTTGGAAGAGGCAATTCATGCGCGTCTTGCTGATTCAGAGTTAAGTCTGAAAAGTTTGGCATTTCAATTGGGGTTTAGTCCATCCTACCTCAGCGTTCTTATCAAAAAAGAGTTAGGCTTGCCCTTTCAAGATTATCTGATTCAAGAGCGGATGAAAAAAGCAAAACTCTTACTCCTGACTACAGATTTGAAGATTTATGAAATAGCAGAGCAGGTAGGTTTTGACGATATGAACTATTTTTCTCAGCGCTTCAAGCAGGTGGTCGGGCTGACGCCTCGGCAGTTTAAAAAAGGAGAGGAGAAATGAAACGCTATCCGCTTCTTATCCAGTTGATTGTCTATATTTTTCTGCTGGTCCTTTTACTCTTGGGGTTTGTTGGGAGTCTCTACTATCAGACTAGCTCGCAGACTATTCGGCAGCTGACAGAGCGGACGACGCGTAATAGCATGGAGCAAAGCGGGCAGTTCATTGCTTCCTATTTGCAAAAATTAAAACAAACCACCTCCACACTGAGCAAGGAAGAAACGATTCGTAAGTTTGCTCAGAATCAAGAAAGCAGCGAAACGTCAGTGCAAGCTTTGATGAAAACCATTATTGAGACAGATCCGGATTTGGTGTCGGCAGTACTGGTTACCAAGGACGGGCGCGTGGTCTCAACAGATTCTCAAATTAGTATGCAGACATCTTCTGATATGATGAATGAAAAATGGTATCAGGAAGCTGTTCATACCAAAGCCATGCCTGTCTTGACTCCTGCTCGCAAGGAATCTCTGTCATCTGAGAAGGAGAAGTGGGTTGTTTCTGTCACTCAGGAAGTAGTGGATGAAGCAGGGCAGAATCTCGGGGTTTTACGTTTGGATATTGGATATAAGAGTCTCAAAGCCTATCTGGATCGGCTTCAGCTAGGAAAGAAGGGTTTTAGCTTTATTGTCAATAGCCATCATGAATTTGTCTATCATCCTAAGAAGAGTGTTTATTCCTCTAGTCAGGAAATGAAAGCTATGCAGCCCTATATCTCGGTCAAGGACGGTTATGCAGACCAGAAGCAGGCTTTTGTCTATCAGATTGACATTTCAGATAGTGATTGGACTTTAATTGGTGTTGCCTCATTAGAGCAATTGCAGATGCTTCAGTCACAGATGCTTTATTCTTTTGTAGGAATGGGCCTTTTAGCACTCCTGCTGTGCTTGACTGGTATTTGGTTTGTTCTGCGTTTGTGGATTAAGCCTCTGCAGAATCTACAATCAGTCATTCTGAAGATTGGGGCAGGCGACTCAAATCTGCGTGCAGAAGCTAAGGGTTCTCCAGAGTTGGTTGACTTGGCTCAGCAGTTCAATAAAATGCTGGATCAGATTGAACAACTGATGGAAGCTGTCAAGACTGAAGAACAAAATGTCCGCCGCTATGAGCTCCGAGCTCTCTCGGCTCAAATCAACCCCCATTTCCTTTATAATACCTTGGATACGATTGTCTGGATGGCTGAGTTTAATGACAGCAAGCGTGTTGTTGAGGTAACAAAATCACTCGCCCAGTATTTCCGCTTGGCACTCAATCAAGGGCATGAACAGATTTCTCTCAAAGATGAGATTGACCACGTTCGTCAGTATCTTTTTATCCAGAAGCAACGCTATGGCGACAAGCTCCAGTATGCGATTGAAGAGGATGAATCTATAGCTGATTATAAACTTCCCAAGCTGGTACTTCAGCCTTTGGTTGAAAATGCCATCTACCATGGCATCAAAGAAATTGACCGACAGGGCATGATTCGGGTGACGTCGAAAGCAGAAGAGGGGCAACTGATATTGTCTATCTATGATAACGGCCGCGGCTTTGATCTCCAAAATTCAGTGGACAAGACTCTCCCTCGCTTAGGTGGTGTCGGTCTAAAAATGTCGATCAACGTTTGAGGTTGCAGTTCGGAGACGACTATCATATGGAAATTCAGTCTGAAGCAGATATATTCACCCAGATTTGTCTTTATTTGCCGCTAGTAACAGATGCTTAAGTTCGCTATCCTTCAGTACTCAAGCCGGAAAATTTCCGGCTTTTTTTCTTGTTTAGGAGCAAAATAGTGTTTTTACAGACGGCTTCTTCGATAAATGATACAAGAATGAGGATAGTGTAGCAAAATGTGGAAAAATTTAAATCGTTTGTTATAATAATATTGAAAACACATCTTAAAGGAGGTTGGGATGGAGTCTGGTTTATTTTTTGTTTCGGTCTTTTTGGCTGGAATTCTCTCGTTTTTCTCACCCTGTATCTTTCCCTTGTTACCAGTCTATATAGGGATATTGCTGGATGAAGAAGATCCTAGAGAAGTCAAGTTTTTAGGCAGAAAGATTGCTTGGACTGGTCTGATCAAGACCTTGTGTTTCATTGCTGGAATTTCTTTAGTTTTCTTTTTACTAGGCTTTGGTGCAGGATTCTTAGGCAGAGTGATTTACGATGAGAAATTCCGTTATCTGATGGGGATTATCATCATTTTGCTCGGAATTCACCAGATGGAGCTGATTAATATCAGGCAGTTACAATTCCAGAAAAATGTGGAATTTAAGAAAAACAGTCGTCGGAATGATTTTCTTTCAGCCTTTTTGCTTGGTATTAGTTTCAGTTTTGGTTGGACGCCTTGTATTGGCCCTGTCCTTAGTTCGGTTCTGGCTCTAGCTGCCTCTGGAGGAAATGGAGCTATCCAAGGAGCGCTCCTAACATTGGTTTATACTTTGGGAATGGCCTTACCATTTCTCATCTTAGCTTTAGCTTCTAGCTTCGTTATGCGGTATTTTTCAAAAATCAAACCCTATATGGGGCTGATGAAAAAAATCGGAGGAGCCTTAATTATTTTCATGGGAATCCTTCTCATGCTCGGTCAGTTAAATGCTTTATCAGGAATTTTGGGATAAAAGGAGAAAAAGATGAAAAAAATTCTTTCGCTAGTTGTTGCTTCGATAGCTTTTCTGACACTATCAGCTTGTTCATCTGATGAAAAGGGGATGGATAGTCAAAGCCAGTCCAGTACAAGTGTCCAATCGCAGGTTGCAGTTGGCCAGGAGGCACCGGACTTCACTCTCCAGTCAATGGATGGAAAAACGGTCAAACTTTCTGATTATCGTGGCAAAAAAAGTCTATCTGAAATTCTGGGCTTCTTGGTGCGGACCTTGTAAGCGAAGCATGCCAGAATTGGTCGAATTAGCTGGTAAAAAAGACCGTGATTTTGAAATATTGTCTATTGTAGCACCGGGTCTCCAAGGAGAGAAGTCTGTTGAGGACTTCCCAAAATGGTATCAAGAACAAGGATATAAGGATGTGCCCGTTCTATTTGACACGTCTGGTGCAATCTTCCAAGCCTATCAGGTTCGCAGTATTCCAACAGAAATCCTTATTGATAGCCAAGGAAAAATTGGGAAGATTCAATTTGGAGCAATCAGCAACGAAGAAGCAGAAAAGGCCTTTAAGGAAATGAAATAAAATAAAAAAGAATGGATGTAAAAATCCATTCATTTCATTTTGTTCTGATTAAGCACTAGCGCCAGATGTTGCATCGGCATCTCCACCGCCGTGACCACCGCCAGTATCTGAAGCACCAGAAGTGGCGTCGGCTGCTGCAGCCGCAGGAGCAAAAGGACCGCTTCCTCCAACCAAGCGTTGACCAGTTGTTTTTAGGTACCAATCTAGCCAAGGTTGGAAGTTGAAGACGATTTCGTTGATACCAGCGTAAGATCCGTCAGGATAGTACATTGCTTGGTAGTTGTGGGTATTGATAACACCTGCTGGTGAGCCCGGCACGATTGTACGAACGTACTCTTGATCACCGTTACGAAGAACACCAACTACCCATTCTACGTTCTTCATGCGGGCAGCAGGAAGAGAGTTGTGTAGAGTTGAGAGACGGCCACCTGATTGGGATGGTACACGTTTGGCAAACATAGTGTCTGGATCTTGATGAGCGTTGTTATAGTAAAGGAACTGGTTGTTATCATCAGCATAAGTCAATTCAAACGGCATAGCCTTTAAGAACATGTCGATTTGGTTAACAGTCAGGATACCATGGTCAAGCTTGACATAGGTATCGCCAGAAACAGCACCGACAGCTTTGCAGCTTTTTCTACCCATTCTGGATCGTCAGGGTCAACTTCTGTGATGGTTGTTGCGATTGGGTTCGTGACATCTAAGTCTTCAGGAGCAATTGGTTTAGGTTTTTTCAATTTTGAGACTACCTCAACATATTTAACAAAGTTATCTAAGCAAGATTCAAGGAATTTAACAGTTCCTTCGTTTGTGATGTTGCCTTCATTATCGAAGGCTTCTTTCGCTTTACCAAGAAGGAATTCATTTCCTGGTAAAGTATAAGCATTGACACCTGGAGCATCCAAGATCTTACGCAAATGTACTTGGGCACGAGACGTTCCTTGGTCGTAGTAAGAAGCTCCTACAATCATGACAGGCTTGCTTTCAAATGGGTGAACCTCATAAGAAAGCCATTCGAGGACGCTCTTGAGAGCTGCTGTAATGGTGTGGTTGTGCTCAGGAGTGGCAATGATGACACCATCAGCGCGCGTGATGCGATTGTACAAAAGGCGCAGCTGGAAAGATTCGTCCCATTTCTCATCTTGATTAAAGAGCGGAACTTCATCAATTTCCAAAACTTCTAATTCAAATTTCAGTTTAAATTGTTTTCTGATGAATTCTAGTAATTTACGGTTGTATGATTGGTCTGCATTTGAGCCGACAAGTCCAACAAATTTCATGTGATTCTTTCCCTTCTAGTTCTTACAATTTTTCCCAGTCAAAGTTTTCAGCTTCTTGATGAAGAAGTGCTTGGGCACTTGATAACTTTTCTGTAATTTTAACAAACAAACGGAAGTCATCAAAAAGAGCGTCCAATTTTTGAATGGTTTCGAGGTCAATCAAGTCTCCATTTTTATCGAAGGCTTGAAGTGAGTGAGAAAGTAGGAATTCAGAACCTGGCATAACAGAAGCCTTGAGTTCTGGCGAATCCAAAATTTGACGGAGTTGTAGTTGGGCACGAGATGAGCCCAGAGTTCCATAAGAGGCTCCTGTAATCATAACTGGTTTACCAAGTAATGGATAGATACCGTAAGACAACCAAGCCAAGGCACTCATAAGAACAGCGGGAATAGAGTGGTCATATTCAGGCGTTCCAATGATAACACCATCAGCAGCTTCGATTTTCGCAGCGATTTCTTTAACGATCTCTGGAACTTGCATATCAGACGGTTTGTTGAAAATAGGAATATCTTTGATTTCAATCAACTCGATTTCTGCTTTATCAGCGAAATGCTTTTGCATGTACTGAAGGAGTTGGCGGTTGGTTGATTTCTTTGAGTTTGTACCAACTAGACCGATAAATTTTAACATAGTAGGTTCCTTTCTGGATTTAGGATAAGATTTCTGGGCTGAGACCAGATGAATAAAAAATTTGATGATTTTCTGTAATAACGAAAGCTTCGATTCCATTTTCTTGTTCGACTTTCTCTAAGATGGAAGTAGGGCTCTCCCCGAATAAACGGGTCGTCCATATTTCACCATCGACGGACTTTGATGAAACAATCGTGAGACTAGCTAGTTGATTGTCAATTGGGTAGCCTGTGGTGCGGTCAAATATGATGATAAACCCTGCCATCTACCTGCAGTTTTCTTTCATATATCCCTGAAGTCACGACAGACTGATTCTGAACGGACAGAAGAGCTAGGTTGTTTCCACGTGGCAAGCTTGGATTTTGAATGCCAATGCGCCAGTAACGATTATTCTTTTCATTTAGACCGATGGTTAAGATATTTCCACCAAGATTGATGAGGGCAGAAGTAACGCCTTGTCTCCGTAAGAACGCAGCGATTTTATCTGCAATATAACCTTTTGCAAGGGCGCCTAAGTCGATTTTCATGCCTTCCATTGTCAGAAAAACACTGGAGGCGGTTGCATCTAACTCGATACACTCAGGGTCAGTGAGTGACAGTGCTTGCTTGATTTCTTCTGGACTGGGAACTTTTGCATCTGCAAAGCCAATTCGCCAAGTTTGAATCAGGGGTCCCAAGGTAATATTGAGATGACTGTCTGGAGCGAGACTATGTTTTTTTCCCAACTCAATCAACTCAAACAAATCAGGATGGACACAAACGGGATGTTTACCGGCAGCGTGATTGATTTGCATGAGCTCAGAGCTGTCATCATTTGCACTAAAGCGCTTTTCATACAATCTTAGGAGAGAAAATACCTGGTCTAAAAGACTGTCGGCATTTTCATGGAGAATCGAAATAGTGATAGTCGATCCCATTAAATGGATGGATCTAGAAATAAGATCCACTTTTATCACAACCTTCCCTATTAAATTTCTTAATCTTCTCTATTAGTATAACAGAAAGATACCGTTTTCACAATTGTAAATATATAATATTTTCAGAAAAATTGAAATTTTTTGTTTAAAATAAAAGTTATTTGCCAAATTTAAAAAATTCTGAGCATATATCTTGTAAACGCTAACAGATACATGGTATACTAGTTTGGTAAATTAAATTTAAAGGTGGATTATTCTATGAGTAAAATCGTTGTAGTTGGTGCTAACCACGCTGGTACAGCTTGTATTAATACGATGTTGGACAACTTTGGTCATGAAAATGAAATTGTGGTATTTGACCAAAACTCAAATATTTCATTCCTTGGTTGTGGAATGGCACTTTGGATCGGTGAGCAGATCGATGGCCCAGAAGGTCTCTTCTATTCTGATAAAGAAAAATTGGAAGCTAAAGGCGCTAAAGTTTACATGAACTCACCAGTTCTTTCAATTGATTACGATAATAAAGTTGTGACTGCAGAAGTTGAAGGTCGAGAACACAAAGAGTCTTACGATAAACTGATCTTTGCAACTGGTTCAACTCCAATCTTGCCTCCAATTGAAGGCGTTGAAATCGTTAAGGGGAACCGCGAATTTAAAGCGACTCTTGAAAACGTCCAATTCGTTAAATTGTACCAAAATGCTGAAGAAGTTATTGAAAAACTTGAGGACAAGAGCAAACACCTTGAGCGCATTGCCGTTGTTGGTGGTGGATACATCGGTGTAGAGCTTGCCGAAGCCTTCGAGCGTCTTGGAAAAGAAGTAGTTCTTGTTGACATCGTAGATACTGTCTTGAACGGCTACTACGACAAAGACTTCACTCAAATGATGGCGAAGAACTTGGAAGACCACAACATCCGCTTGGCTCTTGGTCAAACAGTTAAAGCAATCCAAGGTGATGGTAAAGTTGAACGCTTGGTAACAGACAAAGAAACATTTGATGTGGACATGGTTGTTCTTGCAGTTGGTTTCCGTCCAAACACAGCCCTTGCTGACGGTAAGATTGAACTCTTCCGCAACGGTGCCTTCCTTGTAGACAAGAAACAAGAAACTTCTATCCCAGGTGTATACGCTGTTGGTGACTGTGCGACTGTTTATGACAATGCTCGTAAAGACACTAGCTACATCGCCCTTGCATCTAACGCTGTACGTACTGGTATTGTGGGTGCTTATAACGCTTGTGGCCATGAACTAGAAGGAATCGGTGTGCAAGGATCAAACGGTATCTCTATCTACGGTCTTCACATGGTTTCAACTGGTTTGACACTTGAAAGCAAAAGCGGCTGGCTACAACGCAACTGAAACTGGCTTTAACGACCTTCAAAAACCAGAATTTATCAAACATGACAACCACGAAGTTGCCATCAAGATTGTCTTTGACAAAGATAGCCGCGAAATCCTTGGTGCGCAAATGGTGTCTCGTGACTCTGCAATTAGCATGGGAATCCACATGTTCTCACTTGCTATCCAAGAGCATGTAACAATTGACAAGTTGGCCTTGACAGATCTCTTCTTCTTGCCACACTTTAACAAACCATACAACTACATCACTATGGCTGCACTTACAGCTGAAAAATAATCAATGAAAGTCCCGATAAGGGACTTTTTTGTTACTTGTTTTATCGAGTTGAATTGTCAATACAATACAGAATGAGGCATATATATTATGTGTTTATCAACTCGTACAATAATTAATAATCATTCTAATGAGTTTTAAAATTAGTTCTATTTTAGATTTTTTTGTTATACTAAGATGAAAATAAAATTTTAGAAAGTTGTTATATGAAGAAAAACATTGTTCTTTTCACTTTTCTCCTTCTGAGCGCAATCGGCTTGGAATACGAGACACAAGCTTATACCACTGGCAGTATGTCAGGTACTGGTTATGGAATTGTCGGACTGTCAGCCCTTTTGGCTCTGCTCTATATCATCCCAGCTCTGCTTTTGATTCGCAGTTTGGGTAAAAAATGGCAGACGCCAGCACTTAGCCTTGGGATTGCTCTGCTAGGTGGGCTATTCATTTCTGGATGGACGTCTGGCTTAGCCAATACTTATATCCACGAGTGGGTCAGCACGAGCTTTCCAAATACTGTGATCAGTTATCTGGAGAATGCCCTCGCAGCTCCGCTGGTTGAAGAGCCGCTTAAGCTTTTGGCGGTTGCTTTCGCTGTCTATCTAGTGCCAGTCAAAAAACTTAAAGGCTTTTTACTATTGGGAATTACAGCTGGCATAGGTTTTCAGATTAGTGAGGACTTTTCTTATATCCTTTCCGACCTACCTGAAGGATTTTCCTTCACGATCTCTGGTATTTTAGGCCGTATCACAGGAGGGGTAGCTTCTCACTGGCTCTATACTGCTTTGACCACTATCGGATTAGCTCTGATGTTCCGATTTGCTAAGACTCAAAAGAGCTATTTTAAAGCTGGTCTATTTTACTTCTTATCAGCTTTTGTTCTCCACTTCTTATGGAATTCTCCATTGACTTCTATTGAAACGGATATCCCAGTCATCGTTCCTGTCATGACTGCTGTGGCTGTCTTCATTTTCTACCAAGCTTATCGAACAGCTGGCAAGATTGATCAGGAAGATTTGTCAATCTAAACGCGAAACGACCTTCAAGGTCGTTTTTTTGATGCTCAAACTACATTTTTGGTATTCTTTTAAATCTGATAAAGTTGATGTTAAAAAATTTATGTCCAAAAGCAAAATGTTCATGGCTATCGCCTTGTTTCTTGCCCACATGTTGTGCTAAAATGTTGCTATAAGGTCTTTGGGAGAGAAATGATGATCAAACAAAAAGAACAAATTTCTGATACGAAAAAAGAATTTAATTTTATATCCAGCTCTATTATTTCCCAAGTGTTCAGGGGGATTCTGGTGGGCATTTTTGCTGGACTAGTAGTGGGAGCATTTCGTTTATTGATTGAGAAAAGTTTTCACTTGGTGCAAGCGACTTATGTGAGGGGCAGGAGCGAGTGGATTTGGCTAGTAGCCTTGCTTTTCTTCTATGCTTTTATTGTTTTTATAAATGCTAGATTGGTAGCTACAGAAAAGGATATAAAGGGTTCAGGGATTCCACAAGTTGAGGCCGAGTTGAAAGGCTTGATGTCACTTTCTTGGTGGAGCATTCTCTGGAAAAAATTCTTAGTTGGTATTTTAGCAATTTCCAGTGGCTTGATGCTGGGACGTGAGGGACCGAGTATTCAGCTAGGAGCGATGAGTGGAAAAGGCATATCTAAGTGGCTGAACTTGAGTCCGGTAGAGGAGCGGACCTTGATTGCTAGTGGTGCAGCTGCGGGCTTGGCTGCGGCTTTTAATGCGCCAATTGCAGGTTTGCTCTTTGTTGTTGAGGAAGTGTACCATCATTTTTCCCGCTTCTTTTGGGTTTCAACCTTGGCTGCAAGTTTGGTGGCAAATTTTATTTCGCTGTCTATATTTGGCCTGACTCCTGTTTTGGATATGCCGGATAATATTCCTTTCATGGGGCTGGAGCAGTACTGGATTTATATTTTAATGGGCTTGTTTCTGGGCTTGGCTGGCTTTGTCTATGAAAAAGCAGTCCTTAATATTCATCTGGTCTATGAAGCTCTAGGCAAATTTTGTAGAATACCAAAAGCTTACTATCCGATTTTTTCATTTGTCTTAATCGTTCCGATTGGCTATTTGCTGCCTCATTCGCTGGGCGGTGGGAATCAGCTGATTTTGTCTTTGACGAGTGCTCATTACACAGTTGGAACCTTGATTCTCTTTTTCTTACTCCGTTTTGTATGGAGCATGATTAGTTATGGTAGCGGTCTTCCAGGTGGTATTTTTCTGCCCATTCTGGCTTTGGGTTCTTTACTAGGCGCAGCAATTGGAGCCCTTTGTGTAGAGGCTGGCTTTATCACGCAGGAACAGTTTCCAATCTTTATCATCTTGGGAATGAGTGGGTATTTTGGTGCTATTTCCAAAGCTCCGCTAACAGCTATGATTCTCGTGACGGAGATGGTGGGAGATATTCGAAACCTCATGCCACTGGGCTTGGTCACTCTGATGGCTTATATTGCTATGGATCTGCTGAAGGGAGCGCCTGTCTATGAAGCCATGCTTGAAAAAATGCTGCCAGATCGGATTGAAGATGACGGTGAGACGACCCTGATTGAAATTCCTGTTTCAGAAAAAATCGCAGGGCGACAAGTGCATGAGTTGGAGCTACCGCATGGTGTTTTAATTACGATGAATATCCATAAGGGCAAGACCCAGACGGTTAATGGAGCCAGTCGTCTCTACCTAGGAGATACGATTTATGTAGTCGTTAAGAAGTCAGAAATTGGCAAAATTAAGGATATCTTGCTTTGAAATGCTTATTTTTTACTCAGAAAGGAAAGTTTTATTATAATTATCTGACAATTTATTGAAATATGAGAAATAAATTGTTATAATTTATATGAATTCGCCCCTTTTAGGGAAAATAAAGGAGTCAAGATGAAAAAACTTGGAATTGTCTTATTGTCAACAGCTATTTTACTGACTGGCTGTGCTGCTAATCAAAAATCGAATACAAGTGCCAGCAGTTCGGAAGCTAAAACGAGTCTTTCGGCTTCTGACCAGAAAGCTTTGGATAAGGCAACAACAGAGTATAAGGCTTTTGTACAGAAAGAAATTGATCAATTATTGACGGATACGGAAAAATTCAGAGATACGCTCAAAGAAGGCAAGCTTGAAGAAGCCAAGAAAATGTACCCTTTGATTCGTATGAGCTACGAGCGTTCAGAGCCGATTGCTGAGAGCTTCGGAGAGTCCGATGTGAAAATTGACTTCCGCTTAGCTGACTATGTGGATGAAAATAAGACCGAAGAAGGCTGGTCAGGCTTCCACCGGATTGAAAAAATTCTGTGGGAAAGTAATACAACGAATGGTACAGAGAAATATGCAGACCAGTTGGTCAATGACATTAAAGAATTAAAGGCTAAAATCGCGACGGTTGAGGTTACGCCAGATATCATGCTGACTGGTGCAGTCGATCTCCTTAACGAAGTGGCGACCAGCAAGATTACTGGTGAGGAAGAAATCTTTTCACATACGGATCTATATGATTTCCGTGCCAATATCCAAGGGGCAGAAAAGATTTTCGAACTCTTTAAACCTTTGATTGAGAAGAAAGATGAAAAACTTGTAAAAAGTATAGAAACTGAATTCAAGAATGTTAATAGTTTGTTAGACAAGCACATGACTGATTCTAAGAATTATAAACTTTATACCGAATTGAGCAAGGAAGATACCAAAGAGCTAGGAGAAGCTGTCACAAAACTGGGGGAGCCTCTCTCGCAAATGGGTATCATCCTAGATGGGAAGTAAGAAGATGACCAAGGACGAAAAATGGTTTAATAAAAAAATGGATCGTCGGGAATTTCTTAAAAAAGCAGGGATTGGAGGCGCAGGCTTAGCACTTGGTGTCTCCAGTGCATCTGCTTTTTTCGCTAATCAAGCGAAAGAAGACAAAAAATTAGCTGACGGTGATGAAGAAATCAGTTTTTACGGTGAGCATCAAGCTGGCATCACAACAGCCATGCAAAAGAATATCTATTTTGTCATTCTGGACTTGCATACGACGGATAAAGAGACCATTATCCAGATGTTCAAGGACTGGACCGCCTACAGTGAAAAGTTGGTCAATGGGGAGCTAGTCAAAAAAGATGGTTCTAATGCCTTCTTGCCACCTACGGATACTGGAGAAACAGTCGGGCTCAATCCTTATCGACTGACCTTGACCTTTGGCGTCTCCGCCTCTTTCCTGAAAAAAATGGGCTTGGAGAATAAAAAGCCCAAGGAATTTCGCGACCTGCCTCCTTTCCCTAAGGAACAACTAAAAGAGAAATATACTGGTGGGGATATTGTCATTCAAGCTTGCGCAGATGACGAGCAAGTTGCTTTTCATGCCGTTCGTAATCTGGTTCGTAAAGCGCGAAATGCTGTCACCATGAAATGGAGTCAGGCTGGTTTTGCTGCTATAGGCGATCGTATGTCTACTCCTCGCAATCTATTTGGTTTTAAAGATGGCACGGCCAATGTCACCAAGGAAAAAGATTTTGACAAGGTGGTTTGGTGTGACAGCAAGGACTGGATGAAGGGGGGCTCTTATATGGCTGTCCGTCGGATCCAGATGTTTCTTGAGACTTGGGATCGGACCAATTTGCAAGAGCAGGAAAATACCTTTGGTCGTTATAAGGAGAGCGGAGCGCCCTTTGGCAAGAAGAATGAATTTGACGAGGTAGACTTGGACTTGCTTCCAGTTGATGCACATGTACGGCTGGCCAAAGAAGTCGACAAGCCTCTCTATCGTCGTTCCTATTCTTATTCGGATGGTATTGACGAAACAACCGGTCAATTTGATACAGGTCTCCTTTTTATCTCTTTCCAAAAGGATCCCGACAGCTTTATCAAGGTGCAGACCAATCTTGGAGCACAGGATAAGATGAATGAATATATCACCCATGTGGGCAGTGGCTTGTTTGCTTGCTTCGGTGGTGTCAAAGAAGGAGAATATCTTGGTCAGAAATTATTTGAATAAGATCCTGTTTTTACTTTTGGCGCTCGTACTCCTAGCTCAGCCTGTATCGGCTGAGGATTCTTATAGTAGTCTCTTTATCAAGATTACGGATGCCAGCACCGCCGTTCAAAAAGGCGACCAAGCTAGTGCCAAAGAATTGCTGGAGGCAATCCAGACTGAATTTGCGGCTTTAAGCAACCATGACTCAGCTGCAGGGAAAGAAGTCAGCAAGGCATTGACTATCTCGGGCGATGTGACAGAGGACAAGCTGACCAAGGTTTCAGCTGCTCTTTTGGCTTTTGAAAAGGAGCAGAATCCTGTTGATCTTGAGGCGGAAAAAACCAAGCTGGTCAATAAATTAGAATCAAAATTTCAAGCTCTTCAGGCAGCGATTAAGAGCAAGGATCTTGAAAAGATTCGTGAAGCCTATAAAAAAATGAATTCGACTTGGACTGCTAATGAAGGAGTGGTGCGGGATCATAGTACGGCTCATTATGGCAAAGTGGAGACGGCCATTTCCTTTTTACGGAGTACCATCGAGACAGAGCCAACGGATTTTGAAGCTATTCAAACTTCCTATGATGACCTGACGGCAGCGATTGATAGCTTTGTCAAGGGAGAGGAAGCGTCTGCTAGCAGTGAAAATCTTACACTGGCAGATGGTATTAGCCTTCTGAAAAAGGCTCTGCTTGCTTTCCAAAAAGGAGATGAGAAGCAGGGCAAGACTGCGATGAAGAAATTTATCACGATTTGGCCAAGCGTTGAAGGAGATGTCAGCACTAAAAATCCTTCCCTCTATACCAAAGTAGAAAGCCAGTCGCCTGTCATCATGGTGAAGGGTAAGGACAAGGAGTATCAAGACCAGCTAGAGTCTTTGATTAGTGAGCTAGAACAGATTGACACCAGCGGGTCTTATACTTTCTTTGATGCCATGCTGATTTTGCTGCGTGAGGGCGTTGAGGCTCTCTTGATTGTGATGGCACTTGTCACGACGCTCAAGGCCTCCAAGATGAAAAAAGGCCTCAAATGGGTCTATACTGGTGCTGGCTTGGGCGTACTAGCCAGTGCGGCCATTGCTATTTTGCTGCAAACTCTTTTTCCAGCCGTCGCCTCTGGCTCCAATCGTGAAATTATTGAGGGGGCAGTGGGGATTTTTGCGGTTGTCATGATGATTTTGGTCGGTATTTGGCTCCACAGTAAGTCCTCTGTCAAGAAATGGAATGACTTCATGGAAAGCCAGATGCAGGCAGTGACAGCCAGTGGTAGTTTTATTTCCATGTTTGCCCTGAGCTTTCTTGCTGTTTTCCGTGAGGGGGCGGAGACCATCTTGTTCTACGCAGGAATTTTACCGCGCATTACTGCTCTAGATTTCTTTCTAGGACTGGGACTTGCTATTTTGGTTTTAGTTTTGCTCGCAATTCTAATGACCAAGGCCAGCAGTCTCATTCGGCCTCATCGTATTTTCTTTGGTCTGACTTGGCTGATTTATGCCTTGGCCTTTAAGATGTTAGGTGTCAGCATTCATGCTCTGCAATTAACAGCTATTTTTCCTAGTCACTTGCTGTCTCATCTTCCAACCATTGATTGGCTGGGAATTTATCCGAGCTTAGAAGTGCTGCTAAGTCAAGCCATCTTTCTTGTCGTTGTCCTTTATGTGACCTTTAGAAATCGGCAAAAGGAGCGAGCAGATGCCTAATAAGGAACAGACCGTTGTTGAACACCTGACGGAATTTAGATGGCGCTTCCTTGCTGTCTTAATCTGGTTTGGTTTGATTTTTCTGCTCAGTCTGCTTTTTGCAGCGGATATTTACAAATGGTTGACCGCTTCTTTTGAGCAGAAGCTGATTGTATTGGGACCAGATGACATCCTTTGGATTTATATTAGCTTGGCTAGTCTTGTGGCTTTCTCACTAACCCTGCCTTTTATGGTCTATCAGATTTGGGAATTTATCCGCCCTGCTCTTAGAAATAGTGAGGCAAAGGCTATTTTTGCTTACATACCAGCTACATTTTTCAGCTTTGTCCTGGGCTTGGCCTTTGGCTTTTACTTTGTCAGCCCCGCTATTTTACAAGTTTTGCTTTCTTTAGGTGATGGATTGTTTGCCGTTCAGATGACAGCGCAGAACTATCTGGCCTTTCTGTTTCACACGACCATTCCGATTGCTTGCTTGTTTGAATTGCCTGTCATTGTGGCCTTTCTGACATCAATCGGTTTGCTCAAACCGCAATTTTTGATAAAATATAGACGCTATGCCTATTTCGTTTTATTGGTATTAGCAGTTGTCTTGACGCCGGCTGATTTCATCAGTGACTTGTCAATGACAGTACCACTGATTTTGCTGTATGAAGTCAGTATCCTATTGAGTAAAATGATTGAGAAAAGGAGAACATCGTAATGGGAATTTTAAAAGACATCGGACTACCAGGGCTTATCGTTATCGTCCTAGGTGCCTTACTGATTTTTGGACCAAAACGTCTGCCAGAGCTAGGGCAGTCTATTGGAAAAATGTTTTCAGAGTTTAAAAAGGCAGTCGATGGAGGAGCAGAAGACTCCAACTCAGAAAAAGATAAGAAAGATTAAAACACGGTCGACCGTGTTTTTCTTAATTTCCGAACATTATCAATAATATATCTGAAATATTTTACAAAACCTGTACCTTGTGATATACTTTTTCTGGAAACGTCTGGATAGATGTAGCGATGCTGAAGAGCATAGGTAGGTCATTTTTAAGTATTGATAAGGAGTTTTCCATGCTCAATGATTTTCAGGTTTTTGACTATGAAGATATTCAACTAATTCCAGCGAAATGTATTGTGAAAAGTCGCTCAGAGGCTGATACCAGTGTGAAATTTGGTAAACATACGTTTCGGATGCCAGTCGTTCCGTCCAATATGCAGACGATTATTGACGAATCTGTCGCTGAAGAGCTTGCTCGAGGAGGCTATTTTTACATTATGCACCGTTTCGATGAGGAAGGGCGCAAACCATTCGTTAAACGAATGCATGAGCAAGGCCTGATTGCATCGATCTCCGTCGGTGTAAAAGACTATGAGTATGACTTCGTTAGCAGCCTAAAAGATGATGCACCTGAATACATTACCATAGATATCGCACACGGGCACTCAGACAGCGTGATTCAAATGATCCAACACATCAAGAAAGAACTACCAGAGACCTTTGTTATTGCTGGAAATGTCGGAACTCCAGAAGCTGTGCGGGAGCTGGAAAATGCTGGCGCGGATGCAACTAAAGTCGGCATCGGTCCAGGCAAGGTTTGTATTACCAAAGTCAAGACAGGTTTTGGTACAGGCGGCTGGCAGTTATCTGCTCTTCGTTGGTGTTCAAAGGTTGCCCGCAAGCCTATTATCGCGGACGGAGGGATTCGGACGCATGGTGATATTGCCAAATCGATCCGCTTCGGAGCCAGCATGGTCATGATTGGTTCGCTATTTGCCGGCCACATTGAAAGCCCAGGGGAAACCATTGAAGTAGACGGCGATAAGTTTAAAGAATACTATGGTTCTGCATCCGAGTATCAAAAAGGTGCTTATAAAAATGTCGAAGGCAAGAAGATTTTGCTGCCGGCTAAGGGCCACTTGCAAGATACATTAACTGAAATGGAGCAGGATTTGCAGAGCTCGATTTCCTATGCTGGAGGTCGCGATTTGCATAGCCTGACTCGCGTGGACTATGTCATCGTCAAAAATTCCATCTGGAATGGCGATGCCCATTAATGAAATAGAATAACTTATTTATCTTGCTAATGATTGGGGCAAGGTCTCTACAAGATGCCAAACATCTAACAATAAGTGAGTCTAATGACTTTCTGGTACTTTTAGTGCCAGATGATTTGTCATTAAAAGAAAGGACTTGCTTATCGTGGCAGGTCCTTTCATCATTGAACCAAGATATGTTAAGAGGAGATACATGAAAAAATTAGAAGAGAGAATTCTGCAAGACGGCAACGTTTTGGGAGAAAATATTCTCAAAGTTGACTCTTTCCTGACTCATCAGGTTGATTTTTCGCTTATGAAAGAAATCGGGCAGGTTTTTGCTGAGCATTTCAGTGATGCAGGCATTACAAAAGTTGTGACGATTGAGGCTTCAGGGATTGTACCAGCTGTCTATACGGCGGAAGCCTTGGGTGTTCCAATGATTTTTGCTAAAAAGTCTAAGAACATCACCATGACTGAAGGAATTTTAACGGCGGAAGTATACTCCTTTACCAAGCAGGTCACTTCGACTGTCTCCATCGTTAGTAAGTTTTTAGAGTCAAATGACAAGGTCCTGGTCGTTGATGATTTCTTGGCAAATGGTCAGGCAGCCAAGGGCTTGATTAAAATCATTGAAGAAGCAGGCGCTGAGGTGGCAGCCGTTGGAATCGTGATTGAGAAATCTTTCCAAGATGGTCGAAGCTTTCTAGAGGCTCAAGGACAAACAGTTCTTTCTTTGGCTCGAATTGACCGATTTGAAAATGGAAAAGTTGTATTTAGAGAGGCAGATCTATAAGATGAACTATAATGAAGAAAAACATTCACAGGCAGCCATTTTAGGTTTGCAGCATTTGTTGGCTATGTATTCGGGCTCCATTCTGGTACCGATTATGATTGCTGGGGCTTTAGGATACTCGGCTGAGCAGTTGACCTATCTGATTTCGACTGATATATTTATGTGTGGTGTTGCCACTCTCTTGCAACTCCAGCTAAATAAATATTTTGGTATCGGTCTGCCAGTCGTGCTGGGCGTGGCCTTCCAATCCGTTGCCCCTCTGATTATCATTGGGCAGAGTCACGGTAGTGGTGCCATGTTTGGTTCCTTGATTGCATCAGGGATTTATGTGGTTCTGATCGCTGGGATTTTCTCAAAAATTGCTAATCTGTTTCCATCTGTTGTGACTGGTTCGGTCATTACGACCATTGGGTTGACCTTGATTCCAGTTGCCATTGGCAATATGGGAAATAATGTAGACAAGCCAACCGCCCAAAGTCTGATTCTAGCAGCTGTGACGGTGTTGATAATTCTTTTGATTAACATTTTTACCAAAGGTTTTATCAAATCCATCTCTATTTTGATTGGGTTGATTGTCGGTACGGGCATTGCCGGAGCCATGGGCTTGGTGGATCTGACGCCCGTCGCACAGGCTCCGCTGGTCCATGTGCCAACCCCTTTCTATTTCGGAGCACCAAAGTTTGAATTTTCTTCTATCGTAATGATGTGTATCATCGCAACGGTTTCCTTAGTAGAGTCAACAGGGGTGTACTTGGCACTTTCTGACATTACCAAAGATAAAATTGACAGCACCCGCCTACGAAATGGCTATCGAGCAGAAGGACTTGCGGTCCTGCTGGGTGGTGTCTTCAATACTTTCCCTTACACAGGATTTTCTCAGAATGTTGGCTTGGTCAAATTATCCGGTATCAAGACGCGGTTGCCGATTTACTATGCGGCTGGTTTCCTGATTCTCCTCGGCCTTTTGCCAAAATTCGGAGCCTTGGCTCAGATCATTCCAAGTCCAGTCCTTGGTGGTGCCATGCTGGTCATGTTTGGTTTTGTATCCGTTCAGGGGATGCAAATCTTAGCGCGTGTTGACTTTGAGCACAGTGAGCATAATTTCCTCATTGCAGCGATTTCTATATCAGCAGGTGTCGGACTCAATGGTAGCAGTCTTTTCAACAGCCTACCGACCAGTCTTCAGATGTTCTTCTCAAACGGAATTGTCATGGCCAGTCTGATTGCCATTGTCCTAAACGCTATCCTAAATCGCAAAAATAAATAAGAAAGAGAGTGGGACAGAAATCGGTAATTCGTTAGAATTCGATTTCTGTCCCACTTCCGCACAGTTGAGTAGGGCTGTAAAAGCTGATGAAATCAGCGTAGTAGAGCCCACTCAACCACTGCGTCTTGCTCGACAATCCAAAGACAATTGAGAGGCTAGGACTTTTGTACCAGCCTCTTTTGACTATTGAGCTGGCTTGTAGTATAGTAAAAGAAGATTAAAAAAAGGAATTTAACATGTATCAGACTTATCATTTGAAACAACGCCTGAGCTTGTTTGTTTCAATTTTTCTTCCCATCTTGATTTACCAGCTGGCAAATTTCTCGGCTTCCTTTGTTGACACGACTATGACGGGCCAATATGATACCTTGCATCTGGCAGGCGTATCTATGGCGACCAGTCTGTGGGGCTCATTTTTTTCCTTTCTGACGGGGATTGTGTCTGCCTTGGTTCCGATCATTGGTCATCATTTGGGACAGGGGAAAGATGAAAAAATTGCATCAGATTTTTATCAGTTTATCTATCTTTCTTTGGCTTTATCGCTGATTTTATTTGCGCTGGTATTTTTAGGTGCCCCTTTGGTTTTGCAGCGTTTGGGCTTAGACCCCCTGGTAAAAGATGTGGCCCAGCGTTATCTTTGGTACTTGTCCATCGGTATCATTCCCTTCTTACTCTTTAGCGTTATTCGCTCTCTCTTGGACGCTTTGGGACTGACTCGGCTTTCTATGTATTTGATGCTTTTGCTCCTACCTTTGAATGCTAGTTTTAATTATGTTTTGATTTATGGAGCTTTTGGTTTTCCGGAAATGGGCGGAGCTGGTGCGGGACTAGGCACTTCTTTGGCTTACTGGGTTTTATTGGTCATATCACTATTATTGACCATCAAACATCCTAAAGTCCGTCAATACCAACTATGGAAAATTCGTCCCTTGAACAAAGCTGGTTTGGCTGAAGGTTTTCGCTTAGGTTTGCCAATAGGAGGGACAGTCTTTGCCGAAGTTGTCATCTTTTCAATCGTCGGACTAGTGATGTCAAAATTTTCTTCTTTGATTATTGCTAGCCATCAGGCTGCCATGAATTTTTCAAACTTAATGTACGCTTTTCCTATGAGTATCTCTACAGCTATGGCCATTATCGTCTCTTATGAGCTGGGGGCTGAAAGACTTGACGATGTGAAAAAATATTGCACTTTGGGTAGAATTGTAGCATCTGGGTTTGCGGTCTTTACCCTGATTTTTCTCTATATTTTTCGAGACAAGGTTGCCAGTCTCTATGGTTCTGATCCAGAGTTTATACGTCTGACCTCAATCTTTCTGACCTTTAGCCTCTTTTTCCAATTGGCTGATACGATTGCCGCTCCTTTGCAGGGAATTTTGCGAGGCTACAAGGATACGAAAGCTCCATTTTACTTAGGCTTGCTAGCTTACTGGGGCGTTTCCTTGCCTCTGGGCTTGTTTTTAGATCAGGCTACGGACTTGGGACCTTATGGTTATTGGATTGGACTGATTGCAAGTTTGGTCGTGAGCGCCATCCTTTACCAACTGCGATTGAATTATATCCAAAAGAAGCGACGCTGAGCATTTTCACATAAAATCAAAAGGCTGAGTTATTATCTCAGCCCTTTTGATTTTATTTTGTTCGCATTTCACCTTGAGGGAAGTAAGTGCCTTCTGGCATGTCGTTGATGATGACATGTACAGCAGACTGAGGTGCGCCAGTATTTCTGACAACGGCTTCGGTGACTTCCTTAGCCAAGGCCTTCTTTTGTTCCAAGCTGCGGCCTTCAAATAAATCAATTCTAACAAATGGCATATGATTTCTCCTTTTCTTTTGCTAATCTTATTTTATCACAAATTAGGTTTTAAAGAATAGTGAATTGTGGTAAAATAATAGGAAGTACGGTCGGTCTTTCCAGCAAAGTTTATGGACAGTGCTGAAAGTCCTAGAAAGACAATACTTAGAGAGAATGTAGATATAAAATGGCTCAGTTATATTATAAATATGGCACAATGAATTCGGGCAAGACCATTGAAATTTTGAAAGTGGCCCACAACTACGAAGAGCAGGGCAAAAGTGTAGTAATCATGACCTCGGCTGTCGATACACGTGATGGCCTTGGCGTTGTTTCCAGCCGTATCGGCATGAAGCGGTCTGCGATGGCAATCGAGGACCAGACAGATATTTTTGGCTATATTCAAAGTCTGCCTGAAAAGCCTTACTGCGTTTTGATTGATGAGGCTCAGTTTTTGAAACGTCATCATGTTTATGATTTGGCTAGAGTAGTGGATGAGCTGGATGTTCCAGTAATGGCTTTTGGTCTAAAAAATGACTTTCGCAATGAACTCTTTGAAGGCTCCAAGCATCTCTTGCTCCTGGCTGACAAGATTGACGAAATCAAAACCATTTGCCAATATTGCTCTAAAAAAGCAACCATGGTTTTGCGGACGGATAATGGGAAACCTGTCTATGATGGCGAACAGATCAAAATCGGCGGACATGAGACCTATATTTCTGTTTGCCGCAAGCATTATTTCAATCCACCCATTAAGTAGAATGAATTAGAAAATCAAGGAGATAGATTACAAAGATGAATATTTATGACCAGTTACAGGCAGTGGAAGACCGCTATGAAGAGCTTGGAGAATTACTCAGTGACCCAGATGTGGTCTCAGACACCAAGCGTTTCATGGAGCTTTCAAAAGAAGAAGCTTCCACTCGTGATACGGTAACAGCCTACCGTGAGTACAAACAAGTCCTTCAAAACATCGTTGATGCTGAAGAGATGATTAAGGAGTCTGGCGGAGATGCTGACTTGGAAGAAATGGCCAAGCAAGAACTCAAAGATGCCAAGGCTGAAAAAGAAGCATACGAAGAAAAGCTGAAAATTTTGCTCCTTCCAAAAGATCCAAACGATGACAAGAACATCATCCTTGAAATCCGTGGAGCCGCTGGTGGAGACGAAGCAGCGCTCTTCGCTGGAGATTTGCTGACGATGTATCAGAAGTATGCGGAAGCCCAAGGCTGGCGTTTTGAAGTCATGGAAGCCTCAATGAACGGTGTCGGTGGTTTCAAAGAAGTAGTGGCCATGGTTTCAGGGCAATCCGTTTACTCTAAACTCAAGTATGAGTCTGGAGCCCACCGTGTGCAACGGGTTCCAGTAACAGAAAGTCAAGGCCGTGTTCATACCTCAACAGCGACAGTTCTTGTCATGCCAGAAATCGAAGAAGTAGAATACGATATTGATCCAAAAGACCTTCGTGTCGACATCTACCACGCATCAGGTGCTGGTGGACAGAACGTCAATAAGGTTGCGACTGCTGTTCGTATCGTTCACTTGCCAACCAATATCAAGGTTGAGATGCAGGAAGAACGGACCCAGCAGAAGAACCGTGAGAAGGCCATGAAAATCATCCGTGCGCGTGTTGCTGACCACTTTGCGCAGATTGCCCAAGACGAGCAAGATGCTGAGCGTAAGTCAACGATTGGTACTGGTGACCGTTCAGAACGGATCCGTACCTATAACTTCCCACAAAACCGTGTCACAGACCACCGTATTGGTTTGACTTTGCAAAAGCTTGATACGATTTTAGCTGGCAAACTGGATGAAGTCGTCGACGCCTTGGTTCTTTATGACCAAACGCAAAAACTAGAAGAGCTGAATAAATAATGACCCTAGCTCAATATTTAGCTGAGTTGGAGCAGGAGCTAGTAGTAGCTGGAGAAGAAGCGGAAAGCCTGTCTTTCGTTTATCGGGCACTCAATGACCTCTCTTTTACCGACTTTGTTCTCAAACTTCAGACAGAGGTCAGCCAAGAAGATCGTGACCAGCTAACAGCAATTCATGAGCGGCTACTTGCTCACAAGCCAGCCCAGTATATTATCGGTAGTAGTGATTTTCACGGCTTGACTCTCAAGGTTGATGAGCGGGTCTTGATTCCAAGGCCTGAAACAGAGGAGTTAGTGGAGCTGATTTTGTCAGAAAATCCCGAAAAATCCTTGTCAGTCTTGGATATCGGCACTGGCAGCGGAGCCATTGCTCTTGCACTAGCAAATAGCCGTCCAGACTGGCGGATTACTGCTTCTGATCTCTCGGACGATGCTCTTGCCTTGGCGGCGGAAAATGCTCAGTCCTGCGGCCTCAATCCTACTTTTGTCCAATCCGATTGCTTTGAAGCAATCAGTGGGAGCTTTGACATCATCGTTTCCAATCCGCCCTATATTTCAGAAGCGGATAAGAATGAAGTTGGACTTAATGTTTTGACCTCAGAGCCTCATATGGCCCTTTTTGCAGAGGAGGATGGCTATGCCGTCTATCGGAAAATAGCAGAGCAGGCAGGGGTTCATCTCACAGAAAATGGAAAAATCTATCTGGAAATTGGTTACAAGCAAGGAGATGGCGTCAGGGAATTACTGAAAAAATCCTTCCCTCAAAAACGAATCCGAGTCCTGAAAGATCAATTTGGAAAAGATAGAATGGTGGCGGTTGACAATGGATAAGATAGAAAATACTCTGGCAGCAGGCGGAGCGGTTGTCCTGCCGACAGAAACTGTTTATGGCCTCTTTGCACAGGCTTTGAATGAAGAGGCGGTTGAGCGAGTCTATGAATTAAAACGAAGACCCCGTGACAAGGCTCTCAATCTCAATGTGGCTAGCCTGGAAGAAGTTTACCGTTTTTCTCAGAACCAGCCCAGCTATCTGGGAAAACTCTATCAAGCCTTCCTACCTGGGCCGCTGACTATTATCCTCCAGGCCAATGACCGTGTGCCATCTTGGATTAACTCTGGTATGGAAACTGTGGGCTTTCGGATTCCTAAGCATCCGGTTACCCTTGACTTAATTCGCAAGTACGGTCCCTTGATTGGTCCATCCGCCAATCTTTCTGGAAAGCCAGTGGCACTGATTTCCAGCAGATTATGCTGGATTTTCAAGAGCAAGTCTTGGGAGTAGAGGATGATGCCGCTTTGACAGGTCAGGATTCAACCATTCTGGATTTATCTGGAGAAAAGGCACGTATTCTGCGTCAGGGTGCCATCACTCGCGAGGATATTCTTGCCCAAGTAAATGATATAACATTTTAACTATTAGGAGCCTAGCGCCCTATTTTCTCAAAAAAAGGAGACACTTTATGATTTTTGACCAAGAAGACTACAAAACATTTGACAAAGAACTCTGGGATGCCATTGCCAATGAGGAAGAGCGTCAGCAACATAATATCGAGCTGATTGCTTCAGAAAACGTCGTTTCTAAAGCTGTTATGGCGGCTCAAGGTTCTATTTTGACCAATAAATACGCTGAGGGCTACCCAGGTCGCCGCTATTATGGTGGAACAGACGTAGTGGATGTTGTGGAGAGCTTGGCCATTGAGCGCGCCAAGCAAATCTTTGGTGCCAAGTTTGCTAATGTTCAGCCTCACTCAGGCAGCCAGGCTAATTGTGCTGCTTATATGGCTTTGATTGAGCCAGGTGATACAGTTATGGGTATGGATCTGTCCGCTGGTGGTCACTTGACTCACGGGGCTTCAGTCAGCTTCTCTGGCCAAACCTATAATTTTGTATCCTATAGTGTTGATCCGGAAACGGAATTGCTGGACTTTGATGCTATCCTCCAGCAAGCCAAAGAGGTTCAGCCTAAGTTGATTGTGGCGGGTGCTTCAGCCTACTCTCATATCATTGATTTCAAAATTCCGTGAAATCGCTGATGCGGTAGGTGCCAAGCTCATGGTAGATATGGCTCACATCGCTGGTTTGGTTGCTGCAGGTCTCCATCCTAGCCCTGTGCCTTATGCGGATATCACAACGACAACGACCCACAAGACCTTGCGCGGACCTCGTGGTGGATTGATTTTGACAAATGACGAAGAACTGGCTAAGAAAATTAACTCAGCCATCTTCCCAGGTATTCAAGGTGGCCCATTGGAGCATGTCATTGCAGCTAAAGCAGTTGCCTTTAAAGAAGTGCTTGACCCAGCTTTCAAGGTTTATGCCCAGCAGATTTTGGATAATGCCCAAGCCATGGCACAAGTCTTCCGTCAACATGACAAGTTCCGTGTGATTTCTGATGGCACTGAAAATCACCTTTTCTTAGTGGATGTCACTAAGGTTGTAGAAAATGGAAAAGTCGCTCAAAATCTCTTGGATGAAGTCAATATTACCCTTAATAAAAACTCCATCCCTTACGAGACTTTGTCACCGTTTAAGACTAGCGGGATTCGTATCGGTACAGCAGCTATTGCAGCTCGAGGTTTTGGTGTCACAGAAAGTATCAAGGTGGCTGAGCTTATTATCAAGGCTCTGGAAAACGCTGAAAACGAAGCGGTACTCAATCAAGTTCGGGCTGAAGTTCGTGAACTGACGGATGCTTTCCGCTCTACGAAGGTTTGAACTAAGATGGACATTTACGTAAAAAAGGCCATCATTCATCAATTCAGTCCAGCTGATACCGAACTGCTGCTGTCGGATAAGTTTCTCAACATTACTCCAAAGATTGAAGAATACTTGCGGAAGAAAATCGAGCGGGTCTATTCAGACGAGGCTAAAACAGGCATTTTCGAACCTGATAATGTCTTTTTAGCCCAGCTTTCTGACGACTTACTGGAAACATCCGTGACGGTGGCCAAACTTTGGCAGGAGGAGTTTTCTGTCAGTGAAAACCAGAAAACCAACGATCTGATTTTCGTCCAGTTTGACAAGGAAGGCGTGGAGCATTTTGCTTTTCTGCGGATTGCGCTGCGGGAAACCTTGACCCACTTGGGTGGCGAGGTAGACAATCCTATCAAGCTGACGCAGAACAATCTGCCTGGCTTTGGTACAGGTGCGGACGAGGCTTTGGTCATCAATCTCCAGTCTCGCAAGTACCATCTGATTGAAAAGCGCATCAAGTACAATGGCGCCTTTCTCAACTATTTTTCGGATAATCTCTTGCAGGTCAACCCCAAGACTTCACCAAAAAAATCTATCAAAACTCTGGAAAAGACAGCTCAAAAGATTGCTGAAAGCTTTAACACAGATGACTTCCAGTTTCAATCTAAGGTCAAATCCAGCATTTTCAAAAATCTGGAAGAAAATGATGAATTGTCTCCTGAAAAGTTGGCAGACGAGCTGTTTGACAGCAATCTGACAGCCCGACTTACCTTTATTGACCAAGTTAAGGAAACTGTGCCAGAGCCAATCAAGTTTGATGAGATTGACAGCAGTCGCCAGAAGAAGAAGTTCGAAAATCAGAAACTCTCCCTTTCAAATGGAATTGAGCTCATCGTTCCTAATAATGTCTATCAGGACGCAGAGTCTGTAGAGTTTATCCAGAACGACAATGGGACCTATTCTATTTTGATTAAGAACATCGAGGATATCCAAAATAAATAATGTTTAAATTTCTAAGAAGACTGATTTTAGTCCTTTTCGTGCTCTTTGCTGGCTATAAGATTTATCAGGTTCATCATGATGTCAAGCAAGTCATGAAGTATCAGACTTTGGTCAGAGAAGTGCTGGACGAACAGGACACGGCGGCCAATGAAGAACTGGTACTGGCCATGATTTATACAGAGACCAAGGGAAAAGACACCGACCTCATGCAGTCTAGTGAGAGTGCAACAGGCGAAATCAATTCGATTACAGACAATAAAGAAAGTGTTCGGCAAGGTATTCAGACTTTATCGGACAATCTAGAGCTGGCCAGCGAGAAAAAGGTAGATGTCTGGACAGCGGTTCAGGCCTACAATTTTGGTCAGGCCTATATTGACTATGTGGCGCAAAATGGCGGTGAGAATACGCTCGAGCTAGCAAAAAAATACTCAAAAGAAGTGGTTGCTCCGAGTCTTGGCAATGTGACTGGAAAAACCTATTCATACTATAATCTACTTTCCATTTTTTACGGACCCAAGCTTTATATTAATGGTGGAAATTACTACTATTCGCGTCAGGTACGACTAAATATGTACCTTATCCGCTTTATGGGGTGGCTGTAAAAAGATGAGTTAAGCATGTTTAGTGTTTCTATAGCATCAGGGGTTGGGATGGATAATCTCAGCTTCTTATTTTTGAAGAAGGACTGATAAGGATTAGGTCTCTCTTTTGTAGTGGTTAGAATGAGAAGATATTTACAACTTGAAGCTCGGACTAGAAAAGAAGCTAAAAAAATTTTATTTTTTCTCCTGTAGGACAGGCTTTTTGATATAATAGAAAGTATGAGTAAAAGGGAAAAAATTTCAAATTATCAACTATTACTGGCTCAGCTAGAATCCTTGTTGGAGGGTGAGACTAACGCTTTAGCTAATCTTTCCAATGCTAGCGCCTTGCTCAATCAAGCCCTGCCTAATTCGGTTTTTACTGGTTTCTATCTTTTTGATGGGAGTGAGCTGATTCTGGGGCCTTTTCAGGGTGATGTTTCCTGTGTCCATATTGCCTTAGGTAAGGGTGTCTGTGGGGAATCTGCTGAGAAAAAGCGAACGATTATCGTAGACGATGTGAGCCAGCATGCCAACTATATCTCTTGTGATAGCCGTGCTAAGAGCGAGATTGTGGTGCCCATGGTAAAAGACGGTCGCCTGCTTGGAGTGTTGGATTTGGACTCGGCCTTGACTGGGGATTATGATAAGGTAGATCAGGAATATCTGGAAAAGTTTGTCCAGATTTTGCTTGAAAAAACGACTTGGAATTTTGAAATGTTTGGAGAAAAAGCCTAATGTATCAAGCTTTATATCGAAAGTACCGCAGTCAGACCTTTGGTCAGCTGGTGGGTCAGCAGGTAGTGGCCACCACTCTGCGGCAGGCTGTGGAGCAAGGCAAAATCAGCCATGCCTATCTCTTTTCTGGTCCACGTGGAACAGGAAAAACCAGTGTTGCCAAGATTTTTGCCAAGGCTATGAACTGTCCGAATCAAAAGGACGGTGAGCCTTGCAATGACTGCTATATCTGTCAGGCCATCACTGAGGGAAGCCTTGAAGACGTCATCGAAATTGATGCGGCTTCTAATAATGGGGTAGATGAGATTCGTGATGTTCGGGACAAGTCTACCTATGCGCCTAGTCTTGCCAAGCACAAGGTCTATATCATTGACGAGGTGCACATGCTCTCGACTGGAGCTTTTAACGCCTTACTTAAGACCTTGGAAGAGCCAACGGAAAATGTGGTATTTATCCTAGCGACGACAGAGTTGCATAAGATTCCAGCGACCATTCTTTCACGCGTCCAGCGTTTTGAGTTTAAGTCTATCAAGACGCAGGACATTATTGGTCATATCGAGTGGATTTGGAGCAGGAAGGCATTGACTTTGAGCAAGAAGGTGTGCAGATTATTGCCCGTCGAGCTGAGGGCGGTATGCGGGACGCCTTGTCTATCCTCGATCAGGCTCTTAGCTTAACTCAGGAAAATCGTTTGACCACTGACATTGCTGAAGAAATCACTGGCTCTATCAGCTTGGGAGCCTTGGATGCCTATGTAGCAGCCTTGATTGCTCATGATGCAGTCACAGCCTTGGATAACCTCAATCTGATTTTTGATAGCGGTAAAAACATGGCTCGCTTCGTGACGGACCTCCTGCAATATTTGCGTGACTTAATCATTGTCAAAACTGGTGGGGAAAATCATCATGCCAGCGAGCTCTTTCTGGAAAATCTCAAGACACCGCAGGAGACCCTTTTTGCCATGATTGAGATGGCGACTAATAGTCTAGCAGACATCAAGAATAGCCTGCAACCTAAGATTTATACAGAAATGATGACCATTCGACTGGCTGAGGAAAAAGCAAGCTTAGATCAGATTCCTGACAACTTGGCAGAGGAGCTGTCTAATCTCAAGCAGGAGATCCAAGAGCTCAAGCAACGATTAGCCAATGTCGGTAGTCAGCCAGCTCCAGTAGCTAAGAAATTAGAGGCACGACCTCAGAAGGCTAAGACCTATCGCGTAGATCGCAATAAGGTCAATGCCATCTTGGAAGAAGCAGTGGAAAATCCTGACTTGGCTCGCAGCAATTTGACCAAGCTGCAAAATGCTTGGGGTGAAATCATCGAGAGTCTGGCAGGAGCGGACAAGGCTCTGCTCATTGGTTCGCAGCCAGTCGCAGCCAATGAAAATCATGCTATTTTGGCATTTGAGTCTCATTTCAATGCTGAGCAGACCATGAAAAGAGAAAATCTCAACACCATGTTTGGAAATCTGCTCAGCAATGTTGCTGGATTTTCACCAGATATTCTGGCTATTTCCCTAGAGGACTGGACTCAGATTCGGGCAGAATTTTCAGCTAGAAGTCGTAGCAATAAAGCAGAAGCAGCTGAAAAGCAGGAAGAAAGATTGATACCGGAAGGCTTTGATTTTCTAGCGGAAAAAATCACTGTTCAAGATGATTGAATTTAGATTTTTATGGTTTTTCATGCTATAATGGAAGAATGAATAGACGACAATTTATAGTAATGGCGGCTTTTACAGCCCTAGAAACATATTTTTTTAATGAAGCAATCATGTCTGAGAACTATCTGATGGCTATTTTCTGGGCCATTCTGATTGGTCGCAATCTGCAGATTAGCTATGTGATGGGGCGGATTATGGATGAGATTGATAAGCATTTAGGACACAAATAATGGCTAAATCAGAGAATGACTAGAGCAAGAATCTAGTACTCTCGTGATTTTGATAAGGAATAAAGGGAGGCTGAGAGACGATTGTCGTAGCCTCTTTTATCATGTAGGAAAGGCAAAAAAGACTAAGAAGTCGGAATGAATACAAGAATTTATTAGAAAATTGCTATTTTTATGATAAAATAGAAGTTAGTAGCAATTGAAAGGGGCATCTATGAAGTTAAGAACAAAGGCCAAAGGCCTGAATGGTCGTATCCGTGTACCGGGCGACAAATCAATCAGTCACCGTTCGATTATGTTCGGGAGCTTGGCCAAGGGCCTTACAGTGGTTCACGATATTTTGCGAGGTGAAGATGTCCTTTCTACGATGCAGGTCTTTCGTGATTTAGGCGTCAAGATTGAAGATGACGGAAAGACTATCAAGATCCACGGTGTTGGTTTTGATGGTCTCAAGGCGCCGGATAATAAACTTGACATGGGCAATTCAGGAACCTCTATCCGCTTGATTTCGGGTGTCTTGGCAGGTCAGGATTTTGCAGCAGAGATGTTTGGGGATGATAGTTTGTCCAAGCGTCCGATGGATCGGGTAACCCTGCCTCTTAGTCAGATGGGTGTGGATATTTGGGGGCAGACAGAACGAGATTTACCGCCACTTCACATCCATGGCCGAAAAGATTTAAAGCCTATCCATTATCAGCTGCCAGTGGCTTCCGCTCAAGTTAAATCAGCCTTGATTTTTGCAGCTTTACAGGCTCAAGGCGAGTCAGTCATTATTGAAAAGGAAATTACCCGTAACCATACAGAGGATATGATTGTTCAATTTGGTGGTCAAATTGAGGTCAAGGGCAAGGAAATCCGTGTTCAGGGTGGTCAGACCTTTACAGGGCAAGAAGTGAGAGTGCCTGGTGATATTTCCAGCGCAGCCTTCTGGCTGGTTGCAGGTTTGATTCTGCCCCAGTCCAAAATCGTCCTTGAAAATGTAGGAATCAATGAAACTCGGACAGGGATTCTTGATGTTATCAAGGCAATGGGCGGTAAGATGACCCTTTCTAATATAGATGAGGTGGCCAAATCCGCTACGATTACCGTTGAGACTTCTGAGCTGAAGGAACGGAGATTGGCGGAGGAATTATTCCGCGCTTGATAGACGAGCTTCCGATTATTGCCCTTTTAGCCACCCAAGCTGAGGGCAGCACGGTGATCCGAGATGCCGAGGAGTTAAAAGTCAAAGAAACCGATCGGATTCAGGTTGTCGCAGATGCTTTAAATAGCATGGGAGCAGCCATCACTCCCACAGCAGATGGCATGATTATCGATGGAAAAACGCCTCTTCATGGTGCAACCATCAATACGTTCGGCGATCATCGTATTGGAATGATGGCAGCCATTGCGGCTCTATTAGTTTCGGATGGTCAGGTGGAGCTGGAGCGGGCAGAGGCTATCAATACCAGCTATCCTAGCTTCTTCTCAGACTTGGAGGGCTTGCTGAATGGCTAAGATTTTACTTGGCTTCATGGGAGCGGGAAAATCAACGATTGCGAGAGCCTTGTCAGCAGATTTTCTGGATATGGACGAGCTGATTGTCCAAAAGATCGGCATGTCCATCCAAGAGTATTTTGCTCAATATGGTGAACCAGCCTTTCGGAAAATTGAAGCTGAAGTCTTGGCTGAGTGTATCCAGCAGGATGTCGTGCTTTCTACGGGAGGCGGTGTCGTCTTGAGCTCCCAAAATCGTGACTTATTAGCCCGAAATCCCCAAAATATTTATCTGAAGGCTGACTTTGAGACCCTCTTTCGTCGGATTGAGGGAGATCAGGAAAATCAGCGCCCCTTGTATCTGACAAAGAGCAAGGCAGACTTGCAGGAGATTTTTGGACAACGGCAGGCTCTCTATGAGGCGGTCGCGACACAAACAATTGACGTGGTAGGAAAAACGCCACAAGAAATTATTGAGGAAATTCAATGAAAGTAGCATTTTTAGGACCCAAGGGTTCCTTTTCCCATCATGTTGCCCAAGAAGCCTTTCCCCAAGCAGACTTGGTACCTTATCAAAATATTACAGAAGTGATGAAGGCTTATGAAGGGAAAGAGGTGGATTATTCGGTTGTTCCCGTGGAAAATTCGATTGAAGGAAGCGTCCATGAGACCTTGGATTATCTTTTCCATCAAGCTGAGATTCAAGCAGTGGCAGAGATTGTTCAGCCCATTAAGCAGCAGTTATTGGCGACTAGCTTAGATAAGCCCATTGAGAAAGTCTTTTCTCATCCTCAGGCGCTTGCTCAAGGGAAGGGCTATATTCGCCAGCATTATCCAGAAGCAGCGATTGAAATTACAGCTAGTACAGCCTATGCGGCTCGTTTTGTGGCTGCGCATCCTGACCAACCTTTTGCCGCCATTGCACCGCGGACTGCGGCAGTCGAGTATGGTCTGCAAGTGGTGGCCAAAGATATTCAGGAAATGGAGGAAAATTTTACTCGTTTCTGGATTTTAGGACAGACCACTCCCACTCTTAGGCTTGTAAAGCAAGAGGAAAAACAGAGTTTGGCTTTGACTTTGCCAGACAATCTGCCTGGTGCCTTGTATAAGGCCTTATCAACCTTTGCTTGGCGTGGCATTGACCTAACAAAGATTGAAAGCCGCCCTCTTAAAACAGCCCTAGGGGAATATTTCTTTATTATTGATATTGATAATGAACGGAAAGAATTAGTGGATTTCGCTTACCAAGAGCTTGCTACACTTGGTATCGCCTTTAAAATTCTAGGCAGTTATCCCGTTTTTCAAATTCAGGATTATAGATTGGAGCAGAGATGAGAGAAACAGAAAATCTGAGTCGACACGAGCAGTTAAGGCTGGATTATCTCCATACAAACTATTACTATCTTAACGAACATGAAAAAGAGGAGTATAATTACCTCCGCCAAAAGTCGAAAGGACGGTCAGATGTTGCGCAAAAGCCGTCTACCAAGCAGACCGTGCAGGATTCTCCAGAGGATTCGAAGACGGACTCATCCGGTTTGTTACCCAAATACCCGGGTAAAGGCTCTCTTAGCAGAAGTCAAAAGAATTCCCGCAATTCTTTAAAGCAAGAAACGAAAAAATCAACTCAGAAAACTCCGAGAACCTACAAAAAAATTCGTCCGAAGCGCGTGCTGATGTGGCTCCTGATTTTTGTACTTCTGGTTGTTTCTGGTATGCTCTTTATGTTTTTCAAAGGCTTAAATACAGCGAGACCAGGAAATCTCAAAGCGGCTGATGTTGAGTACTTTGATGGCCATGATGCTCGAGATGGAATCAACATTCTTGTTTTAGGAACAGACGGCCGAATTGGAGAAAATTCAACGGAGACTCGGACCGATTCAATTATGGTCTTGAACGTTGGCAATAAAGACCATAAAATGAAGTTGGTCAGCTTTATGCGTGATACCTTGATTCATATTGACGGTGTCAGCAATTCCTACACGGAGCCTACGGATGATGATTATTATGATCAAAAATTGAACTCCGCCTATACTTTTGGTGAACAAGACAATCATCGTGGAGCTGAGGCAGTGCGCCAAGCATTGAAAGATAACTTCGATATTGACATTAAATACTATGCTCTAGTGGACTTTAACACCTTTGCGACTGCAATTGACACCCTCTTTCCAAATGGTGTATTTATGGATGCTAAATTTTCGACCATTGATGGGGAAAAAGTCACAGAAGTGGAAGTTCCAGATGATTTAAACATGAAGGATGGAGTGGTTCCTACTCAAACCATCAAGGTTGGCCGTCAGCACATGGACGGGCGAACGCTCTTAAACTATGCCCGCTTCCGTAAGGACGATGAGGGTGACTTTGGACGTACGCGCCGCCAGCAAGAAGTCTTGACCGCTATCATGCAGCAGATAAAAGACCCTACTAAGCTTTTTACAGGATCTGAAGCCTTAGGAAAAGTTTTTGCCTTGACCTCGACCAATGTACCTCAGAGTTTTATTTGGTCACAAGGTTTATCATTGGTGCTTGATTCACGCAATGGGATAGAGCGCCTCACTATACCAGAACTAGGTGACTGGACGGATACCTATGATATGTATGGTGGACAAGGACTCTTGATTGATTTTGAAGCCTATAAAGAAAGATTGAAACAAATGGGCTTAAGATAGGGCTCTTATGATATAATGGGAAGTGGCAGATTTTGTCTCTTCCCTTTCTTTTTGGGAAAATAGCAGAGCAGAAATGTGAACATGTTTTCCAATAGGAAGAAAGAAATAAACAGTAAAAAATCCTGTAATCCCCTACTTTAATATAATTGTAGTCGAGAGCAGGATTGATTAGAAAGTAAAGAAATGTTAAAAAAGAACGATATTATTGAAGTAGAAATTGTAGATCTGAGTCATGAGGGAGCGGGTGTGGCCAAGGTAGACGGCCGCGTTTTTTTCGTTGAAAATGCCTTGCCGGGTGAAGTGATCCGCATGCGTGTCCTCAAGGTCAATAAAAAAATCGGCTTCGGCCGAGTTGAGGAATTTGTGAAAAAGTCTGACCAGCGCAATGAGCATGTCGATTTGGCCTATCTGAGGACTGGAATTGCTGATTTAGGGCACTTGTCCTATCTAGCCCAGCTGGCTTTTAAAGGCAAGCAAGTGCAGGACTGTCTTTATAAAATTGCTGGCATTTCTGATGTGGAAGTGCTGGAAACACTGGGCATGGATCATCCACTGGCCTACCGTAATAAAGCCCAAGTGCCAGTCCGCCGTGTCAATGGACAGCTGGAAACTGGCTTTTTCCGGAAATTCCCATGACCTTCTTCCGATTGAGGATTTTTATATTCAGGATCCAGTTATTGACCAAGTCATCGTTTTTGTACGTGACTTGCTACGCCGATTTGACCTCAAGCCTTACGATGAAAAGGAAGGTACTGGCCTGATTCGCAATCTGGTTGTTCGCCGTGGCCATTATTCGGGTGAAATCATGGTGATTTTGGTGACAAGTCGGTCTAAGATTTTCCGAGTGGAGAAGTTAATTGAGCGATTGACAGAGGCTTTCCCAGCTATCAAGTCCATCATGCAAAATATCAACGACCAGCAGGGCAATGCTATTTTTGGTCTAGAGTTTCGGACACTCTACGGTCAAGGCTATATCACTGATAGTATGCTGGGCAAGCAGTTCCAGATTGCTGCGCCAGCCTTTTACCAAGTCAATACTGAGATGGCAGAGAAGCTGTATCAGACGGCCTTTGACTTTGCTGATTTTAAAAAAGAGGATATTGTACTGGATGCCTACTCGGGCATTGGTACCATTGGTCTGTCGCTGGCTGACCGAGTCCAGCAGGTCTATGGAGTCGAGGTCATTCCTGAGGCTGTGGAAAATAGTCAGCGCAACGCAGAGCTCAACGGTATCACCAATGCCAGCTATGTTTGCGCCCCTGCAGAAAAAGCCATCCAAACTTGGCTGGATCAGGGTATCAAGGCGGATGTCATCCTAGTCGATCCGCCGCGCAAGGGCTTGACAGAAAGCTTTATCACTTCCAGTGTCAGCATGGAGCCCCAGCGGATTGTCTATATCTCCTGCAATCCTGCCACTATGGCGCGTGATATCAAACTCTATCAAGAACTGGGCTACGAACTGAAGAAAGTCCAGCCAGTTGACCTCTTTCCGCAGACGCATCATGTTGAGGCGGTATCACTGCTTGTACGAGCTGATTCATCAGCGAAATAGAAGCAGATGTTTTACACATGTGATAGCTGTCGTAGAGTGAGAAGTGTATGACAATACGATACGGTAACAGCAAACACCTAAACCTAGGAAAAAGAAATAATTAAATTGGAATTTAAGGGATCAAAATTTTTGACCTCAAAATCAGATGAAGGTTCAGGCGGTAGAAGATATATGCCTTACGCCTTTACAGAACAAGGTATTTATATGCTGATTACTGTATTAAGAGGAGAAACTTGCTGTCAAGCAAAGCAAGGCTTTAATACGAATGTTTAAGCAGATGAAAGATTTTATAGTTGAAAACCAACAATTTACAAGATTGTAATATTTTTCTGTTACGGTTTTATATAGTATATGTATATTTGGTATAGTATTATGAGGTGAAGTGGTGATGGCAGGAGTAACTAAGCATATTTATAATCGTGAAATAATTGATATAAAGAAAATGTGGAATGAACAATTAAAACATATTGCAAATGTTTTTAGAAAAAAATTATGAAGATACTGACATAGTTGATACATTAAAAACATTACTATCCATATGAGTGGGAATCTGTTGAAATAAAGCGTGAATATTATCAAAAAGACAAGTTTATAAAAAGATATGGGAAAGCTCGTTATAGAATGAGTTCTCCAATTGAAATATTGTTTGAGTGTTCAATGTATAAAAAAAATTAGCTTCAGATCGTTACAAAGAGAATTATAATAATGATTTTTTTCATATGAAAGATACTTGGTAGAAAGAGAAAACCTTTGGAATAAAAAGAAAAAAACAAAATAGATAGGGTTACAAAAAAATTGAGAAAGCAAAATCTAAAACTCAACAGGTAACACCTATTTTTTTAGAAAAAAACTAATTGGATTATATGAAAGAAAAAAATACATCTCAAAAAAAGATAAAGTATATATTATTTTTAGAGTTGCAAAAAAATATTACAGCGACCCAATAATACAATTTTTCAAACTAAATGATACTGAACTTAACAAACAACTTCGTGAAATTGCTTTTTAAACATTTACAGTCTTTTTAATTATAATCCACGATTAAGAAGACAAAAAAATATGCAAGTTCACACTGGAAATAAGAAAAGGAAGGAGTACCTAAAGAAGATATATCCAAATGAAGTATATAAAATTCCTAAAACACCATCAGAATTGGAATATAGAATAGAGAATGCTAAAGAACAAAAAAATAAAGTCATATGATTTTTTTATATCACATAGTAGTAAGGATAGTGCATCTGTTCAGAAGCTAATAAAATATGAAAATAGCAATAACAAAAAAACATTTATTGTGATTGGATTAACGATAATGATTATTTAAAAAAAGACATCTACTATGTGATGCAACATTAAGTGTATTGGAGAGCAGATTAGAACAATCAGATAATCTTATATTTGTTGAATCTGATTATTCCAAAAATTCAATTTGGTGTAAATATGAACTTAATTATTTTTTATCATTAAACAAACCAATATATACTATAAAAAAACAAGATATAGAAGAGGGACAATTTCTTATATCTAAAATGGAAGAAGAATGGTTTATAGATGTGAATTATAAGAAAATGGCATTAATAGAAGGTGAGAATATTAAATGATTTTTAAAGCAGCATATACCAATACACCGGATGAAAGGCATCTGTGCTTGGAGCTATTAAGAAATATCAGGCTGAAGATAAGGAAAAGCCAAAAGAAAATAAAGCAGCAAACAAAGAAGCTGAGAGATAAATTTATGGTCGGTGTGGTCTTAGGACTGCACCGTCTCTTTTTTTGTCTTCAGAAATAAAAGTGTTTGCGTAAAGGGAAGTTTATGATGAAAAAAGCGAATAAACATGATATAATAATAAAAATAAGACTGTATAGATGGGTGGGTAGTCATGTCGAAAATAAGTTATAAAATGCTATTTAAAAAAATGATAGATTTAGATATGAAAAATTCTGAGTTACTTGAAAAGTCTAACTTAATTTGACAATTTAGGACATTTTAAAAATTCTCAGAGTCTTTAGCTTGGGAAACGGAAGTATGGATTGCAGATATGCCCGACCATATGATTCATTTAAATGGTGATAAATTCTTAGGACCGAGAAGACAAGGGGGAGGTGATTATTATTAAAGGTGAAGTATCCAGAAAAGATTTGATTAGAGAAATTGAAAAAGCTATTAAAAGTGATGAATTAGGAGCATTTATTGGAGCAGGATTATCAATTCCTGCTGGGTTTTGTAGTTGGAAAGAACTTCTCAGAGAACCAGCAGAAGAGATTGGATTAGATGTTGAAAAAGAAAATGATTTGGTTAATTTGGCTCAGTATTATTCTAATTCGAAAAAGAGAACATCAATAGATGATCTTATCAAAGGTCAATTTTCTCAATTAGTAAAGCCCACTGAAAATCATAAATTATTATCACAGTTACCCATTTCAACTTTTTGGACAACAAATTATGATAAGTTAATAGAAAAGGCTTTAGAAACCAATATGAAAAAGCCTTATGTAAAAACAAAGGATGAACAACTAAGAGGTACAAATTATAATTTTGATGCAATAGTATACAAATTGCATGGCGATGTAGAATCTCCTGAAGATGCAGTACTTACAAGAAGCGATTATGAAGAATTTGGATATAACAAAAGAAAATTATTCAGAGAGGTTTTAGAGGGCGATTTGCTTACCAAGACATTTCTATTTTTAGGATTTAGCTTTGAAGATCCAAACTTTAACTATGTAATAGGAAGATTAAGGGTATTACTCGACGAAAAGAATACAAGAAAACATTATTGTATTATGAAAAGAGTTCAAGATACTGATGAGGATTATGAGTACAAAAAAGTAAGACAAGAGCTGCAAATAGAAGATTTAAATAGGTATGGTATTTTTACCTATTTGGTAAATGACTATAATGAAATTACTGACATATTAAGTATACTTGTAGATAGATATAGAAGAAAAACAATATTTATATCGGGTAGTGCATATTGTTATCCGGGTTATTCTCATGAAACTGGTAAAAATTTTATTCATAAGCTATCTTTTGAACTATCAAAGAATGGTTATCGTATTGTGAATGGATATGGCAAAGGTGTAGGTGAATTTATATTAAATGGTGTCGCAGATTATTGCTTGAATCATAATTCCAAAATAAGTGATTTTTTGACGCTTATGCCTTTCCCGCAAAATAGCTCATTGGGAATAGATTTAGATAAGCTATATAAAGAAAATAGAGAGCAACTGATTGATAATTGCGGAACCGCTATATTCATTTTTGGAAACAAAGAAACAGAAAATATTGCAAGTGGAGTTATAGATGAATTTGAATTATGTAAAAAGCATGGGTTAGTATGTTTGCCAATTGAACATACTGGTGGGTCAGCTAAAGAAATATTCAATAAAATAACTCTAGAAATTACAGATAAAAATACAATAAGTGCAATTAAACAGGCAAATAAACAATGCGATGGCGATATTGATATGTCTGTTAAAAACATAGTTCAAGCAGTTAAAATATTAAACAAGGAGGAGCTTTAAATGGCAAAAAGACAGGTATTTTTTAGCTTTCATTATGATAATGATAATTGGAGGGCAGGACAGGTTCGCAACATGGGGAAAGTAGATAGTAGTTCTACCTTTTCTGATAATGACTGGGAGGAAGTAAAAGAAAAAACTGAAAGTAAAATTAAAGAATGGATTGATGAACAGTTAAATAAGCGTTCATGTTTAGTTGTTTTGATTGGAGAAAAAACAGCAAACAGAAAATGGATAAATTATGAAATAAAAAAAGCATATGAGTTAAATAAAGGAATTGTAGGAATCTATATTCACAAACTGAAAAACGCAAAGGGTGAACAAGATAGTAAAGGTTCTAATCCTTTTGATTACTATAATATAAGCGGAGCATCAATGTCTAAATATGTTAGATGTTTTGAGTCCAATTGGTCAGCAAGTGATAATGTTTATAATGACATCAAGGATAACATAGAAGATTTGATAGAATATGGTATTGAACACAAACCATCAACTTGGTAATAAATGATGGAGAGAAAAGCTATCTCCCCATCTCCTTGCCCATGTAAATTCCATAGTTCTTTCGTATTTGATAAAGCTCGTCCATAGTAGTTTGAGGAAGAATACTCTTTCATGAGGGTATTCTTTTTTCTTGCAATTTATCAAGTTTATCTAAAATATCCTTAGAATCAGGTAGCTTTGAATAGGACTTTTTGAGTTTTGCAAGATCTGTTTCGTAGCGTGTGATTTCAGACTTATGCTCCTCAAAAAATGCCTTATCAGAAGGATTTGCTTTAGATCTATCGTTAAAAAGTTCATGGATATTTTCCCAGATACGAACGTAACTACCTGACATCCTTAGTGTTCACTCGTTTCACGTGGAGTGCGTAGTGTTGCTCGTTAAAGCGTAGAAAATTTTGAGCAAAAATTTTTTCAAGTCACTATATTCAACAAATTATATACCTAAATAAAAATAGGGATGGAGGAGCATAAAATGAATGCAAAAGATTTTAAGTGGACGCGAGAACCTCATGAATATACAATAACGGATGATCGAGTAGAGATTAGGACCCAACCTGGAACTGATTTATGGCAAAGAACTTACTATCATTTCCGAAATGATAGTGCTCCGGTACTGCAGGTTGAAACAGAAGAAAAGTACTTTTCATTCATTGTAAAAACTGATTTCACTGATAGCCATCACCGCTTTGATCAGTGCGGTGTGGTCATATATCTTGATAGTGAGAACTGGTTGAAAGGTTCTATAGAATTTGAAAATGATCATTTCCAGCACCTTGGAAGTGTTGTGACAAACAAAGGATATTCCGATTGGGCAACTACGGAAATTAGTGCAGATATCAAAACCATGTGGTATCGTCTAAGTAGACGTGAAGATGATTACTGCATCGAATGTTCCGAGGATGGCATACGATTTAAACAAATGCGTATCTGCCATATGTGGGCATGTACAGGAAAGATTAAATTTGGAATATTACTTGCATAGTAGGGATTTCTCGTTTAAATCAGTATTCACGGATATGAAATTAACAGATGTCAATGGGAAGTGCATGATGGTAAACAGCCGTATGAGGTGTAATTGAAGTGCATACCCAAACAACACCTTGCAATCGTTTTTTTAAAGTGATATACTAGGACTACACTTTGAAATCGTTTGCATAAATCGCAATGAGTTTGTAAAGAGAAATCTAGGAGAGAAAATATGGAATTGTCAGCTATTTATCACAGGCCAGAGTCGGAGTATGCTTATCTTTATAAAGATAAGACAATGCACATTCGCATTCGGACGAAAAGGGGAGATATTGAAAGTATAACCTTGCACTATGGAGATCCTTTTATTTTTATGGAGAACCATTATGAAGAGAGTAAGGAAATGGTCAAAGTCACCTCCGATGCTTTGTTTGATTATTGGCAGGTGGAGGTTTCAGTCGACTATGCGCGACTTCAGTATCTCTTTGAGATTAAGGATAAGCAAGGCCAGAGTATCTTGTATGGCGATAAGGGTTGTGTTGAAAACTCGCTAGAAAACCTTCATTATGAAGGAAACGGCTTTAAACTTCCTTATATCCATGAAATTGATGCTTGCCATGTGCCTGACTGGGTAGCAGAGACGGTATGGTACCAGATTTTCCCAGAAAGATTTGCCAACGGCAATCCTGCTCTTTCACCAGAAGGAGCGCTAGCTTGGGATTCGTCGATCACGCCTAAAAGTGAGGATTTCTTTGGTGGAGATTTACAGGGAATTATTGACCATCTAGATTACTTGCAGGACTTGGGCATTACAGGCCTTTATCTCTGTCCAATCTTTGAATCCCCGAGCAATCACAAGTACAATACGACGGATTATTTCGAAATTGACCATCATTTTGGAGACAAGGAAACCTTCCGTAAACTGGTGGAGCAAGCCCATCAGCGCGGCATGAAAATCATGCTGGACGCTGTTTTCAACCATATTGGAGACCAATCTCCACAGTGGCAGGATGTCCTCAAACATGGTGAAGATTCCATTTATAAAGACTGGTTCCATGTTCAAGAATTCCCTGTGACCAAGGATAAGCTTGGCAATCCAAGAAAGCTCCCTTACCATACCTTGCCTTTGAGAGCTATATGCCAAAACTAAATACAGCAAATCCTCAAGTGAGAGACTATCTGTTGAGCGTTGCGACCTACTGGATTGAAGAGTTTGATATCGATGCTTGGCGCCTGGATGTGGCCAATGAAGTGGACCACCAATTTTGGAGAGATTTCCGCAAGACTGTCTTGGCTAAAAAGCCGGACCTTTATATTCTTGGAGAAGTCTGGCACACCTCTCAGCCTTGGCTAAATGGCGATGAGTTCCATGCAGTCATGAACTATCCTCTCTCTGATAGTATCAAGGATTATTTCTTGCGTGGGGTTAAGAAAACCAGTCAATTCATTGATGAGATCAATGGCCAGTCTATGTACTATAGACAGCAGATTTCGGAAGTGATGTTTAATCTTCTGGATTCGCACGATACGGAGCGCATTTTAGCTACAGCCAGAGGAGATGCTCAACTTGTTAAGTCTGCTCTAGCCTGCCTCTTTTTACAAAGGGGAACACCGTGTTTCTACTATGGAACTGAGTTAGAATTAGACGGAGGACCAGACCCAGATTGTCGTCGTGTTATGCCTTGGGACCGTGTTTCCAGTGACAATGACATGCTTCAGTTCATGAAGAAATTGATTCAGCTTCGCAAGGATGTTTCAGACATTATCCAGCATGGGAAATATAGTCTAGAAGAAATCAAGCCTGATGTGCTATCTCTGGAATGGAATTATGATGGACAAAGGTCCAAGCTATTTTTAACCAATCCAAGGAAAGTCACTTTTTAGACCGTGATTCTGCAACTCTAGCAAGTCATTGCCAAATCTCGGACGGGCAACTTCTTATCTTACCAAAAGGCTTTGTAATTTTTGCGGAAGTTTTGGAAACTGCTGCAAATTAATTTTTGGAAATCTGACTTAAAGACTTGTCAAAGTTATTCAGCTTTCAAAAAATCCAATCTAAAAGCAGCCTGTTCAAGTTATATATTTGTAGTTTTTAAGGCTTAGGTGTATAATGAGTCCTTAGCAAGTAACTTACTAGAAAAGAGGAGTTCAGAATGGAATTAAAAGATTTTACCGAAAAAGAGCAGGAGCAAATCAAAGAGGGGCTTAGTACAGCCGTCATTAGCGATAAGGAAGCGGCAAAAAAGATTTTGGCTCTGGTGCCACAAGAATGGCTTAAGCGAATTCCCTTCCTTGTGAGAGGGCATGCAACGACCAAGACGGTTGAGCGAGTTGCCAAGCAATACCCAGAACTTTACGCTGTGGCTAAGCAAGCAGGAGAGCTGCCTGAAAAGGAGCGTGGGGAATTGCGCGCTATTATGACAGCTATTTTTGAAGAAAAGATGAACAAGCACAAGATTAAGTAGACTTACCAGTGTATAGCGATTCCTTTCTTTAAGTTAGCTACTCTACCTTGTTCATTAATTCATAAATCAAAGTGACTGCAGTTGATAAAGGTGCAGTCATTTTTTATGGCTTAAGGAAGTTCCTATCCAAAATAGATTTTTCCTTTCTGTTTTCCAGTATTTCTTGATATAATAACAAGAGGAATTATTTGAAGATGAATATAGGAAAGATGTAAAAAGGACGAAAGAATGAAGAAAGTAAAAAAGATTATGTTGATGAGTGCCTGCACTTTGGCAATTCTTGGCTTAGCCGCATGTGGGAAGGCGCAAAGCAATCAAATGGCAGTCAAGAGAATCCAACAGTTGGTCAGACTAGCTCGGAAAAATATCCATGGAAGGCAACTTATTCAAATCTAAACAGTAAAAAAAGTGTCGAAGAAGTGAAGAGTCTGTTGGCTGCCGACTTGGATAAAGACAGTGTCGATAACTTTGTCAATCTAGTCAATGACTACAACGGTCTTGTTGGCTCGACTGGTTTAACAGGCGATTTCACTAAATTTACCAAAACAGAATATGACGTAGAAAAAATCAATCCTCTATGGCAGGCAAAGAAGGGCGATTTTATCGGAACAAATTGTCGGATCAATACCTATACTTTGCTGAAAAATAGCATCGAAATCCCTCAAATAGCAAAGGACGACGAACTCTTGTTCATAGATAATGATTCGATTGACAAGGGCAAGCTCTTTGATGCTAAGGATAAGGAAGATTTTAATATCCTATTCTCAAGAGTCAAGACTGAAGCGACTCAAGATGTAAAAGTCCATGCTAAGAAGATGGAGGAATACTTCAAGCAGTTCAAGTTTAGCGAAAAGGCTCGGATGCTCTCCGTCATCGTCCACGACAATCTTGACGGTGATTCTCTCTTTGTAGGGCATGTCGGCGTCTTGGTTCCAGATAAAGATGGCTACTTATTTATCGAAAAGCTGACCTTTGAAGAGCCTTACCAGGCTATCAAGTTTGCGACCAAGGAAGATGTCTACAAATACTTGCAGACAAAATATAGAGATTACACAGGAGAAGGACTGGCCAAGCCCTTTATCATGGATAATGATAAGTGGGTAGAGGGGAAATAGAATTTCTAGGTAGTCAGGTTTTATGTAAACTCTAGTTAAGGGAAGGCCATAAAAATGGATAAAAAACAAACATATTTTTCGATTGCCCTTGTTCTTATCGGTTTTCTACTTGTGGAATCAAGTATTTACATCATACCCTATATTGAAGGATTAAAAGAATTAGAAATAGCTGTTTTTGTAATTGGAATTCTTACTTTACTAGGTGTCATCATCTTATTAGCAAAGACTAAGAGGCATCATGATTGAAGAGCAGTACTTACGAATAAAAGATTTAGAAATTATTTTATGGGAATTTATTGCTCATAAAGTAGAGGAATTGTCCGTCCTCAAAGCCTTATCTGAGAATTTGCCCTATCTTAATAGAGAAAAGCTAGATATGGTTGATTCCTCCGAAATTCAGGATAGCGACGGCCTTACTATCTTAGACCTGCAACAGAATGATAGGGAATTGTTCATTCGCTTTGAAATGGACTTTCAACTAATGGGCTGGGCATCTGCTAGCAATGACTATGCAGCCTATATCCAAGCGAGTCTTATTGGAAGTTGTCGAGTTGACTTGAAGGCAAAGCTTGTTTTTTCTGGCAAGAATGTAAATTCTCTGACTAAAGCTCAATTATTGGAATATGGCGAAAAATTGATTTCGGATTTAGAACTCCAATACCGAAATATTGAAAGTTCTGAACACTATGGATGATGAAACCTTTAAAGGAATTATAATATGAATAGAAAGCAAGCACTGTCTATTTATTTGCTAGGTACCTTTGCTCAACTATTGCTAGTGAGTCTCCTAGTTTGGTTTTTAAGGGCAGGAAGAATGAAAGTTGATTTTACGTCAACAATTGGAATAATTGCTATTGTTTTAGGTGGCTTATCATCTGCTTTTTGGGGCAGTCTTGCCAGTATTGGCTACCATCAATCTAGTTTCAAAAAACTTCTAAAAGATTTTTTTCAAGTCAAAGATAGTCTAGCTAATTATAGTTTGGTGCTTGTTTTCCTGTCCCTAGAGTTTATGCCATTTATCTTTGATGGTAAGATTATTATGCAATCTTGGTTCTTGCCAGTGGCACTCTTTTTCAAAGCTCTTCTTTTTGGTGGGGTTGAAGAAATTGGTTGGCGTTATTTCTTTCAGCCGACCTTGCAGGAAAAAATCCCCTATCTATCAGCTACTCTTATTACCTTTTTAGCATGGTCTAGCTGGCATCTTTTTTACTTCTACATTGAAGGTTCTTTCGGTGTCATTCAGTTACTCCCTTTTCTAGTAGGCCTACTAGCCAACTGTTTTATCTTATCGGCTTTATATCATAAAACACAAAACTTATGGATTTGTGTCATGACTCATGCTTGGATCAATTCCTTGTCTCAGATTTTAGTGAATGAAGATATATGGCTTTCTGTAGTCAGTAAATTACTTATTGTCAGTTTAGCCATCATCATTGCAAGAAAGAAGTATGTAAGGGAGGAAAAATGACAAAATTTATTTCAAAATAATCAGTCGCTATCTGGTATGCATTGATTACCCTCCTTGATGATCTTTTAATAGGGCAAGTTATCCTTTGTTTTTTTCCAGATGGGAGTAGTACGGAGCCTCTCTCCTTGTATCCTCGCTCACATGTTGATTGATGGTTTAGCTGTTATTATGCTGGTTCAGGTTTCTTTTTTTCGTTCATACTTAAAAGGATGTAGTAGATGAAGCAGATTGCTTCGTCTTTTTTTCTTTTTGTGTTAAGCTAAGATTAGCAAATTGAAAGGGTTTTCGAATGTATCTAGCAGACTTAATGGAAAAGAGTGAAGCGGGGCAGTTTATTGTCCTGTCTTATTTACAGCAGCATTCTACATCCAGTTTGAAGGACGTTATATCTGAAACCGGCTTCTCGAAAGCAACCTTGACCAAGTATATTAGCTTGATTAACGACAAGGCCGCGGACCATCATGCGGCCTTATCCATCCAGCTTCAGGACGAAACGCTCAGTCTGTCTATCGGATCTGATACCAAGGGACGGGACATTCGCAGACTCTTTTTGGACAATGCTGTCAAATACCAGATTTTAAACTACCTGCTCTATCATCAGCAGTTTTTAGCCCATCAATTAGCCCAAGAGCTGATGATCAGTGAAGCAACACTCGGCCGTCATATATCCGGTTTAAATCAGATTTATCAGAGTTTGACCTATCTATCCAAAATGGCCGCTTAAAAGGGCCTGAGCACCAGATCCGCTATTTTTATTTCTGCCTCTTTCGCAAGGTTTGGTCTAGTCAAGATTGGGAAAAAGAACTTCAAAAACCAGAAAGAAGGCAGGAAGTTGCCGTTTTAGAAGAACTCTGTGGAGCCCAGCTCTCTCAAGGGCAGCGATTGGACTTAGCCCTTTGGGCGCATATTACCCAACAGCGCCTAAGAGTCAATGCCTGTCAATTCCAAAATATTGAACAGAAAATGCAGGGCTATTTTGAAAATATCTTCTACCAGCGCTTGCATCGGAGAACAAATGACTTCTTTGCCGGTCAGCACATTACCCTGAGTCAGGAAGACGGAGAAATGATGATTTTCTTTTCATTTCTGCTTTCTCATCGGATTCTGCCCCTGCACACCATGGAGTATATTCTAGGCTTTGGCGGTGAAATTGCTAGTCTGATTACACAACTGATTCAAGAAATGAAGGGTCAGGACTTGCTAGGTGACTATATTGAAGACCAAGTGACCTACGAACTCAGTCAGCTCTGTGCCCGCGTCTTTCTTTTCCGAGGCTATCTCTTGCAAGACAAATACAAGCATGATCTGGAATTGCGCCATCCTTACTTATGGAGCGAAGACGATTATCGACAAGTGGCAGACACTATTTTTAGCAAACTGCCTATTTTTCAGCAGGGAACATCTCTGGATAAAAAAGTTTTGTGGGAATGGCTCCAGCTGATGGAGTACATTGCTGAAAATGACGGCCAAGTCATCAAGATAGGCATGGACTTGATAGATAGCTTTATCGTTGTTTCCAGGATGACGGCCATTTTAAGACGATATTTAGAGTACAATCGCTTTATTAGCATTGAAGCCTACGATCCAGCTAAAAATTATGACCTCATCATCACCAATAATCCTATACATCAGAGCCCGCAGATTCCCGTCTATTATTTAAAAAATGACTTGGATTTGGAAGATTTGGCTCAAATCCGTCACATGATATTTCATTAAGAAACTTGGAGAAATCCAGGTTTCTTTGTGATTTTCACACAATCTCCTCAAGTTTTTTTAAAATTTTAAAAAAGTTGATAAACAAGAAAGCGCTTTATTTTGTATACTATTTACTGTAAAGAGGAAATTTCCTCAAGATTTTTATCAGGAGGACAGTACATGTCACAAGAAAAATACATCATGGCCATCGACCAAGGAACAACTAGTTCACGCGCCATCATCTTTAATAAAAAAGGAGAAAAAGTTAGCTCCAGTCAAAAAGAATTTACTCAGATTTTCCCTCAAGCTGGATGGGTTGAGCATAATGCCAATGAAATTTGGAACTCTGTTCAGTCAGTTATCGCGGGTGCTTTCATCGAAAGTGGTGTGAAACCAAGTCAAATCGAAGCCATCGGAATCACCAACCAGCGTGAAACAACTGTCGTCTGGGATAAGAAAACAGGGCTCCCTATCTACAATGCTATCGTTTGGCAATCACGTCAAACTGCTCCTCTGGCTGAACAACTAAAAAGCCAAGGTTATGTGGAAAAATTCCATGAAAAGACTGGTTTGATCATCGATGCTTACTTCTCAGCTACCAAGGTTCGCTGGATTTTGGATCATGTAGAGGGAGCGCAAGAAAGAGCTGAAAAGGGGGAATTGCTCTTTGGTACCATCGATACCTGGCTAGTTTGGAAATTGACTGACGGCGCAGCTCACGTGACCGACTACTCAAATGCAGCCCGTACCATGCTCTATAACATCAAGGACCTTAAATGGGACGACGAGATTTTGGAAATCCTCAACATTCCAAAGACTATGCTTCCTGAAGTTCGTTCTAACTCAGAAATCTATGGTAAGACTGCTCCATTCCACTTCTACGGTGGAGAAGTACCAATCTCTGGCATGGCTGGTGACCAACAGGCAGCTCTCTTTGGACAGTTAGCTTTTGAGCCTGGCATGGTCAAAAACACTTACGGAACTGGTTCCTTCATCATCATGAACACCGGTGAAGAGATGCAGCTGTCTGAAAACAACCTCTTGACAACCATTGGCTATGGAATCAACGGCAAGGTTTATTATGCTTTGGAAGGTTCTATCTTCATTGCAGGAAGTGCTATTCAATGGCTACGCGACGGTCTTCGGATGGTTGAAAATTCACCAGAATCTGAAATATGCCCTAGATTCTCATAACAATGACGAAGTCTATGTCGTACCTGCCTTCACAGGTCTGGGCGCTCCGTATTGGGATCAAAATGCCCGTGGTTCTGTCTTTGGCTTGACCCGCGGAACCAGCAAGGAAGACTTTATCAAGGCTACTCTGCAATCCATCGCTTACCAAGTACGCGACATCATTGATACTATGCAGGTGGATGCCAAGACTGCTATTCAAGTGCTTAAAGTCGACGGCGGTGCTGCTATGAACAACTTCCTCATGCAGTTCCAGGCTGACATTTTGGGAATCGATATTGCCCGTGCTAAAAACTTAGAAACAACTGCTCTAGGTGCAGCCTTCTTGGCAGGACTATCAGTAGGCTACTGGAAAGACTTAGATGAACTCCGCACTCTCAATGAAACTGGAGAACTCTTTGAGCCGTCTATGAATGAATCACGTAAGGAACAACTCTACAAAGGATGGAAAAAAGCTGTTAAGGCAACCCAAGTCTTTGCAGAAATCGACGACTAATACTGATTCTTATTTTGATGATAAAGTCAGCAGAAGCAGGAAATGACTAAGTTAGAAAGTGTATAAATATGGAATTTTCAAAGAAAACACGTGAATTATCGATAAAAAAAAATGCAGGAACGCACCTTGGACCTCCTGATTATTGGTGGTGGGATTACGGGTGCTGGTGTAGCCTTGCAAGCAGCTGCAAGTGGTCTGGAGACCGGTCTGATTGAAATGCAGGACTTTGCAGAAGGGACTTCTAGCCGCTCTACCAAATTGGTCCATGGTGGCCTTCGTTACCTTAAGCAATTCGACGTAGAGGTGGTCTCAGATACAGTTTCAGAGCGTGCTGTGGTTCAGCAAATTGCTCCACATATTCCAAAACCAGATCCAATGCTCTTGCCAGTTTACGATGAGGATGGAGCGACCTTTAGCCTCTTCCGTCTCAAAGTGGCTATGGATCTCTACGACCTCTTGGCTGGTGTCAACAATACTCCTGCCGCCAACAAGGTCTTGAGCAAGGAAGAAGTGCTCGAACGGGAACCTGAACTCAAGAAGGAAGGCCTGGTTGGTGGCGGTGTCTATCTTGACTTCCGCAACAACGATGCACGCCTTGTGATTGAAAATATCAAACGCGCCAACCAAGACGGTGCCCTGATTGCCAACCATGTCAAGGCAGAAGGCTTCCTCTTTGATGAATCTGGAAAGATTACAGGCGTTGTTGCGCGTGACCTCTTGACGGATGAAGTCTTTGAAATCAAGGCTCGCCTAGTCATCAACACAACTGGACCTTGGAGTGACAAGGTACGCAATCTGTCAAATGACGGTGAGCAATACTCACAAATGCGTCCAACTAAGGGAGTTCACTTGGTAGTTGACTCTAGCAAGATCAAGGTGTCTCAGCCAGTCTACTTTGATACAGGCTTGGGAGACGGCCGGATGGTCTTTGTTCTTCCACGTGAAAATAAAACCTACTTTGGTACGACTGACACTGACTACACTGGTGACCTGGAGCATCCAAAAGTAACACAAGAAGATGTGGATTACCTCTTGGGCATTGTCAATAATCGCTTCCCAGAAGCCAAGATCACGATTGACGATATCGAAAGCAGCTGGGCTGGCTTGCGCCCTCTGATCGCAGGCAACAGTGCTTCTGACTACAATGGTGGAAACAATGGTACCATTAGCGACGAAAGTTTCAATGCGCTTATTGCGACCGTTGAGAGCTATCTGGCTAAAGAAAAATCTCGTGAGGATGTCGAAGCGGCTGTTACTAAACTTGAAAGCAGTACATCTGAAAAACACTTGGATCCATCTGCAGTGTCTCGTGGCTCTAGTTTGGATCGTGATAACAATGGTCTCTTGACCCTTGCTGGCGGTAAAATCACAGACTATCGTAAGATGGCGGAAGGCGCTATGGAGCGCGTGGTTGACATCCTCAAAGCCGAATTCGATCGCAGCTTCAAGCTCATCAACTCTAAGACCTACCCTGTTTCAGGCGGAGAGCTCAATCCAGCAAATGTGGATTCCGAAATCGAAGCTTTTGCTCAACTTGGTGTCTCACGCGGCTTAGACAGCAAAGAAGCCTTCTACCTTGCCAACCTTTATGGTTCCAATGCTCCTAAAGTCTTTGCTCTCGCTCACAGCATCGAGCAAGCGCCAGGACTTAGCCTAGCGGATACCTTGTCACTCCACTATGCGATGCGCAATGAATTGGCACTCAGCCCAGTAGACTTCCTTCTTCGCCGGACAAACCACATGCTCTTTATGCGTGATAGTTTGGATGCGATTGTAGAGCCTGTTCTGGATGAAATGGGACGATTCTACGATTGGACAGAAGAAGAAAGCAGCCTATCGAAATGACCTAGAAGCTGCCCTTGCAAATAATGATTTAGCAGAATTGAAAAAATAGAAAATAGAAGAAGAGGTGGCGGACCAGTTCTCCTGTCTAGCCTCCCCTTCTTTTAAATGGAGTAATATAGATGATGAAAGAAATATTTGGTGAATTTTTAGGAACCCTGCTCTTGCTCCTTTTGGGGAACGGCGTCGTTGCAGGCGTGGTTCTTCCCAAAACTAAGAGCCACAACTCTGGCTGGATTGTGATTACCATGGGATGGGGGATCGCTGTTGCCATCGCTGCTTTTGTATCTGGCAACCTTGGCCCAGCCCATCTGAATCCTGCCCTAACCATCGGAGTAGCTCTCAAAGGTGATTTACCTTGGGCATCTGTTCTTCCTTACATCCTTGCGCAGTTTGCAGGTGCTATGGTCGGACAGTTCCTTGTCTTCCTGCAGTTCAAGCCTCACTATCTGGCTGAAGAAAATCCAGCTAACATCCTTGGGACATTCAGCACAGGACCAGCTATCAAAGATACCTTCTCGAACCTGATTAGCGAAATTCTCGGAACTTTTGTCCTTGTACTGACTATCTTTGCTCTAGGACTTTATAAGCTGCAAGCAGGCCTTGGCACATTTGCGGTTGGAACGCTGATTGTCGGGATTGGTCTATCACTTGGTGGAACGACTGGCTATGCCCTCAACCCTGCTCGTGACTTAGGACCTCGCATCATGCACAGCCTCCTTCCGATTCCAAACAAAGGAAATGGTGATTGGAGCTATGCTTGGATTCCAGTTATCGGACCAATCATTGGTGCTGTCCTTGCAGTAGCAGTCTTTTCTCTATTTTAGACTAAAATAAAGCAATCCTCTTCTCTAAGATTGATACATGCTTGGAGAAGAGGATTTTTGTATAGATTTTCAAATTTCATCGAAGACTTTGCTAAAGCAATCTAAAATCAGGAGAAAAGAGCCAGTCAGGATGATATTTGACAGCGGATTTATGCTATAATTGACAGTATAAATGATCTAAAGGAGTTATGATGAATCAAACTGTTCAATATTTACAAGAATTAACGGCTATCCCTTCTCCAACAGGCTTTACGGCTGAGGTTGCGGACTATCTGGTGAAGACATTAGAAGGCTTGGGCTATGAGCCTGTTCGGACCAATAAAGGCGGCGTTCATGTTGTGGTTAAGGGAGCAAATGATGCTCAACATCGGGTTGTGACGGCCCATGTGGATACTCTGGGTGCTATCGTGCGTGCGGTCAAGCCAGACGGTCGCTCAAGCTGGATCGAATTGGTGGTTTCCCTTGGAACATGATTGAAGGAGAAAACTGTCTAGTCCATGTGGCCAGCAGTGGCAAGACTATCAGCGGCACAATTTTAGTTCACCAGACTTCCTGCCATGTCTATAAAGATGCTGGAACGGTTGAGCGTACTCAGGACAATATGGAAGTCCGTTTGGATGAAAAGGTGACGAGCGAGAAAGAAACGCGGGATTTAGGAATCGAAGTGGGTGATTTTATTTCCTTTGATCCGCGTACCACGGTTACCGAGTCAGGCTTCATCAAGTCTCGCTTTTTGGATGACAAGGTCAGTGCAGCTATTTTGCTCAATCTTTTGCGCGTCTACAAAGAGGAAAAGATTCAGCTGCCAGTGACGACTCATTTTGCTTTTAGCGTCTTTGAGGAAGTCGGCCACGGGGCTAATTCCAGCCTGCCTGAGCAAGCGGTAGAGTATTTGGCGGTTGATATGGGGGCTATGGGTGACGACCAGCAAACAGATGAGTACACAGTTTCCATCTGTGTTAAGGACGCTTCAGGCCCTTATCACTATGGCTTCCGCCAGCATTTGGTAAATTTAGCCAAGAAGCAGGACATTCCTTACAAACTGGACATCTATCCATTTTACGGGTCAGACGCCTCTGCAGCTATGAGCGCAGGAGCAGAAGTCAAGCATGCTCTGCTAGGTGCCGGTATTGAATCCAGCCACTCTTACGAGCGCACGCATATTGATTCAGTAGTCGCGACAGAGCGTATGGTGGATGCTTATCTGAGAAGTGCCTTGGTGGAGTAAGAGTAGGACATTTAGCTTTGAATAAAAGGCAGAAATATGAGTATCCTGTGGGAAGCAGAATGGCTGTTCTTGTTCAATTGGTTAAGTCTTCGTAGATGCTTAAAGATATTTGGAAAGTTATGATGTTCAGGTATTTGAAGAAATTCTTTCTGTGTTTGCTTTTTACAATCATCAGCGCTCTGGTCTTAATCTTTACTTATCATCAAATCTGCCTGACTAAAGAGCAAAAATTGCTTGATAATCCCTCAGGTCGGCTGGTTCAAGTAGATGGCAAAAAAATGAATGTCTATGTAACTGGTCAGGGAGAGCAGACGCTGGTCTTTTTGGCAGGTGGTGGCACAACGTCCCCCTTTCTTGACTTTAAGACCCTCTATTCAAGATTGGAACAAGATTATCGCATAGTTGTGGTGGAGCGCTTAGGTTATGGCTTTAGCGAGGACAGCCAAGGGGATAGCAGAGATATTGACACGGTACTTGCCCAGACGAGGCAGGCTTTGAAAAAGGCTGAAATCACAGGCCCATATACTTTGGTAGCACACTCTATGGCTGGGCTAGAAGCGCTTCATTGGGTTGCAACATATCCAGAAGAAGTCCAAGGCATTATCGGACTGGATATGGCCTTGCCAAGTTCTTATACTGATTTGAGTCTCTATCCATTGGTTTATAAAGGCTTACAAGTGGCTGCTAATCTAGGCTTAAGTCGGATATTTATGATGCTGACAAGCAGGTTCCCGCTCTTGCGTCTGGTGATTTGACAGCAGAAGAAAAGCAAGTATACAAGGCTCTTTTCTATCGTCGCCCATAGGCAAATGCTGTTTATGAAGAGGTCACCCAGGTCAAACAAAATGCTGAGCTAGTTTCGAGGGAAAAGCTTCCTGAACTACCGATCTTGCTCTTTTCTTCAAATGGCCAAGGGACTGGCTATAGTCAGGGAGAATGGCAGAGCTTCCAGAAGGATTTTGCAGCAGCGCATTCACAGACAGAGTTAATTCTACTAGACTGCCCTCATTATGTGCATGATTACGCCAGTGATGAGTTGGCAGAAAAAATAAAGCAGTTTTTAAAATAGTAGGTTTTATATAAGCTTGAAATACTAGAAAAACGAGAAGGAAATTTTTCCCTCTCGTTTTTGAATATACAGATTATTTGACAGACCAGACACTGACTGATTTTTCCTCCACTGGAAATTCTCCCCAGCCTTCTTCGTCAATGGTCACGATTTGAGAGCTCTTGCCCAGATAATCACTGAATTCTTTACCAGCCCATTCTGGACCGACCAGCATACGTTTGCTGCTGGCTTGATCGTTGCTGATAACAACAGCGATTGGCTGACCTCCGTCCTTGCCTTGGCGGGTCCAGCCGATACAGTTGGCATTGTCAAAGTAGTCAGTCTGCTCGCCGTAAGCTAGGTTGAGACGAATATCCAAGAGCTTGTCCAGTACGTCTTGGAAGCTCTCTTGGGCAAATTCCCCACTAATACCATAGTAGTCGCCATAAAAGACGCAAGGCAGTCCTTCATCTCGTAGGAGGATAAGAGCATAGGCTGCTGGCTTGAACCATTCTTCCACAGTGGACTCCAGAGCTTGTCCTCGCTGGGTGTCATGGTTATCCACGAAGGTCACGGCTGATTCAGGATGATTCTTGGCAAGCGTCTGATCAAAAATCGTCCGTAGGTCAAAGTCTGCCCCAGCTATGCTAGCGTCAAAGAAATTATGGTGGAGCCTGACGTCAACAAGATCAAAGCGGTATTCGATATTTTTTAGATAGTCGTTATTAGCTGTCTCATCGCTATTCCAAAATTCCCCAAAAACATAAAAATCCTCACCGTATTTTGCAGTTATATCTCGGATAAAATTTCTCATAAAGAAGGAGTCAATGTGCTTGACAGCATCTAAACGAAATCCTTGAACGCCCGTTGTTTCGATAAACCAGTAAACCCAGTCGTAGAGGTTTTGAATAACCTCTGGATGCTTGAAGTCAATATCAGCATACATAAGGTAGTCATAGTTGCCGTTTTCATTGTCCACAAGCTCATCATCTGCCCAGCCTTTATTGTCTCCTTGAATGAGATAAATACCGGACTTGTTGTTTTTGGCATCATAGTCCGTACCAGTAAAATGGTACCAATGCCATTCAAAGTCATTGTAGGTTTTATTGCGGCCTGGGAAAGTAAAATGCATCCACGCTTCTATTTCAAATGGTTTTGAGATTTCTATGTTTCGGTCGTTGGGATCCACTTCAACGACAGTAAAACGCTCCTTGTAGTCCGCAGCTGCCTTGTGATTGAGGACTACATCAGCCATGGGTTCAATGCCATTGGCTTTGAGAGTTTGGATAGCTTTTAGGTAGTCTTCCTTAAAACCATATTTGGTGCGGACGGTTCCTTTTTGGTCAAACTCACCTAGGTCGAAGAGATCATAAACTCCATAGCCGACATCATTTGAGCCGGTTGCTTTGAAAGCTGGCGGCATCCAAATTTTGCGGATGCCTTTTGATGCTAGGTGCGGAGCATCCTCCGCCAAGCGATTCCAATGTTGTCCATCATTTGGTAAGTACCATTCAAAATACTGCATTAATGTTTGATTTTCCATACGAGATACCTCACATTCTTGGGATGGGTCTATTTTACCAAAAGAAGAATGATGATACAAACGTTTATACAAGTTAATTTTATATTTTTTGATGATAAGCTAAAACTAGCATTGAATTTAAAACGCTTACATAGTATAATGGACAAGTAATAAACTTTATAAAAAGAAAGGGGTTCTTTATGAAAAAGAGAGGACTAGTGAGGTTACTCTTATCAGTCTCGCTATTTGCACCCTTGGCCCTAGGCCGGGTTGTTCAAGCCGATGAGGCGAGTCAGGCGAATGTCGAAAGCAAGGAAATTCTTCAAACAGAAGCTATTGCAAAGCCGTCTGAACCGGTATCTTCAGTCCAGCAACCAGCAGTTTAGAAGTTGAAAGCAAGGAATCGTCGGTTACTGCAAGACCAGAGAAGCAAGAAGAGGAATTGGTCACTGCTGAAAAACCAGTTGTGGACTCTGAAAAGCCTACTTCTTCATTGGAGTCGCCACCTTTAGTTTTGGCTCAAGATGCTAGCTTAGTGCCTTCTGCTATGCCTGCTACTGCCAAAGGCCAAGACCTGTCTGCTTATACGGGAAGTCTTTCAAATCCAGCCTTGACTGATAAGGTACTAACCCTACAAGAAGCAGTCGATGAGCTACTGAAATGGGCAGCCGTCAATGAATCTCAGCTAGGCACCAGTGCTCGAGATAGGGTGAATCTAGCCAAGAGCATGGGAATGATTGACAAAGAGGCTGATTTGACAGCCCGTGTACAGGGAAGCAATCTGCAGACTATGTATGCAGTTGCCAAGCGCCTGCATGATGCCTATCGTGCTGAAAAGAAAGCACCGCTCTTTTTGAATGGTCGGGCGCAGCCAATTTTCCCATACAGCAGTGGAGCTAAGAAAGATAAAGACTATTCGTATGAGAAAAGCGACATCGTCCGTTTTCCTGTCTATGTTGAGACGGATCATGACACGGATGGAGACGGAAAGCGTGACCTCGTCAAGGCTATCGTACAACTTCCGAAAGCAGTAGCTCAAGGTGATTTTAAGGCTTCGACAATTTTAGAAGCTCGTCCTTACGTCGCAGGGACTTTGGATGAAAACTATGTGACCTTGGAAAGTCTCAATCTGCCGACAAACGGTTCTTATGATATGAAGAGTTTGCACAATAAGCCTGCTAAGCGCCAACTGGTGTCTAGCATGAGCAGTATTGATGCGGCGAAGAAGGCCAAAGCGTCAGATTGGTACTATTATAGCCCTTATGAAGGGATTTATGATTACGAGAATTTGAACTGGTATGATTACTTCCTAGTGCGCGGCTATGCCTTTGTTTCCAGTGCTGGTCTGGGTACTAAGGGTTCAGAAGGCTTCAATACTACTGGATCTGATTTGGAAGTAGAAGCCTTTAAAAATATTGTCGAATGGGTCAACGGTAAACGGACAGCCTACACAGACAAAACTAGCAATATTGAAATCAAGGCTGACTGGGCCAATGGCAAAGTAGGCATGACTGGCCTCTCTTGGGCCGGTACGACAACTTTCGGTGTGGCAACAACGGGTGTAGAAGGCCTGAGAACCATCGTTCCAGCCGCAGGAATTGCTAGCTGGTATGATTATTTCAATAGTCAAGGAACAGCCTACAGCAATCCACCATACAGTGATCTGTCTTGGCTGTCACTCTACGTTTCTACTCGGATGCTTGATCAAGACGATTGGGCTTCAATCTGGAACAAGTACGCTGACTACATCAATCAGCTAAACAAGGACCAAAAAGCTCATGGTCGCAATTATAGCCAAGTTTGGCGGGAACGCGATTATACCCTGAATTCAGGAAAGATAAAGACTAGCGCCTTGCTGGTACATGGTTTAAATGATCACAATGTCAAAACCAAACAATTTGAGCTTATGTATGATGTCTTGAAAAAAGCGGGACAAAACGTAAAACTCTACCTCCACCAAGGAGACCATGTCCATCCAGCAGCTATCTCTCGAGGTTATGGTATCAAGGCCAACAATCAAGATTTCTATGACTTGCTCAATATTTGGTTCTCTCATTATCTTTACGATGTCAAGAACGATGTTAGCAAGCTTCCTGCTGTCTTGGCACAAAATAACTACGATCCAAATAAATGGACGAGCTATGACAATTGGAAAAGCAATAATCGTTTGATTTTGACAGCTAAGTCCAAACGTCTCGAAGAAACCATCTCTAGTGACTATGCGGCTGCTGGGATTGACACTAGCAAGCGAGATGAGGCAGTCAGTCAAGCTTCTTCTAAGGCCAACATGACCTTTATGACAGAAGTCAAAGAAGACACGACTATCAAGGGCCATATTCCAGTCCACTTCAAGGCAGCCTTGGCCAATGGAAGTGGCAAAAACTTGCAGGTCAATGCACTCTTGGTAGATGTATCAGACCAAGAGTTTGATGTTGTTGGAAATGGTGCTGCTAGTGATGACAGCAAGGCTGGTGATTTCTGGATGGGCAGCAATCTTAGCAATCTGGATGTTAAAAACTTTGCAACAACCAAAACTAAATACAAGGTCATTGCTAAGGGCTGGCTAAACTTAGCCAATCCAGAATCAGGTTATACACCGTCTAGTTCAGAAAAGAGTATTAAGCCAAAAGTCGGCCAATTCCATGATTATACCATGTATTTGCAGCCGAATCTTTACACGGTGAAAAAAGGCCACAAGCTGGCTCTGGTCTTCAATACCTATGACCCTAGTGACTTGACAATTAAGCGTCAATATGCGGTGACTTTCAAGACGGATTCTATTAGTGCGCTAGTACCGACTGTAGAAGCTAGTAGTTCTCAAAAAGCTGATTATGTAGCAAGTGCCCTTGATACCGAATATGCCAACTTACCTGAAATTCTTGGTGAAAAATTAGTTGCACCAGAAATCAGAGAAGTTCCAGAATATATCTTTGATAGACAGGAGCCACAAGAAGAAGCTCCGTCAGTTGATTCGAGGGTTGGACGTAAAGAAGAGCAGCAAGGAACGACTGACCATGTGCAGCAATTAGGCAGTCAGAGAATGGTGCCTCAGGTGCAGCAATTGGCTAGTCAACCAGAAGCGTCTCAAGTGGAGCAGGCAGCTGTTCAACAAGCTCAACAAGCCGCAGCTTCCTTGCCAAAAACTGGTAGCCATTCAGAAAAAGGAATGTTCTATCTAGGCTTGGTGCTTCTTGTCAGCACATTCGGCATGTCTAGCCTCGTTAAGAAATATTCTCGTCGTTAGTCATTACAAGAAAAAGCAGCCAAACATTCCGGACTAGGTAAAGATTGGCTGCTTTTGCCTTATCGTCTTTCAGCTGGCCATGGCCTGCGAGTCAGAAGTGCCAGCAAACAGAGAGGTAGAAAGAATGAAACAGTATATTCAAGATATTTTTGACCAAAGTATGGCGATTGAAAGTTTTACCCATACTAGTTCTGAGCGGAAGATTGAAGCCTTTCTTCAGGAGCGGATAGGGGAGATTCCTTATTTTCAGGAGCATCCAGAACAGTTTGGATGCTATCAGATTCCGAATGATTTTTATAACCGCAGTGTCAACTGGGCTCTGGTCAAGCGAGATACGGCTGACACCGTGATTATTTTTCATCATCATGATACAGTGGATATTGAGGATTTTGGCAGTCTCAAAGACTGGGCTTTTGATAATCAGGCTCTAAAAGAAAAATTGTCCTCCATTTCTTCAGATTCAGATCTTTTAGCAGATATTGCGTCGGACAAGTGGCAGTTCGGTCGGGGCTCTTGCGACATGAAAGCTGCTCTGGCCTTGCAGCTAGGAGTGGTGGAAAGATACAGTCAGATACAGTCTGGTCAGGTCAATTTGCTTTATTTGTCGGTCGGGGATGAGGAGTCCTATTCCCAAGGCATGCGGGCAGCAACAGCCTTGCTTGCTGAATTGAAGGAGCGCTTCCAGCTTCATTACCTTCTGGCCGTGGATTCTGAGCCTTTTGAGAGCCAGTCAGCGGAGGAAAAGGTGCTTCATATAGGAACAGTCGGCAAGTTGATGCCAGTTGTCGTGACTCAGGGCATCCTTTCTCACATGAAAGAGCCACTCAAGGGGATCAATGCCCTGTCCTTGCTGGCAAAAGTTGCTGAAAAAATTGACCTCAATCCGGCTTTATCCGACATGGCCTACGGAGAACGTTCACCTCTGCCATCATGGTCCTATCTACGTGATTTGAAGGAAAATTATGATGTGTCAACTGTGCTTCGTGCTGCAGGCTATTTCAGCGTCCTTTATCTAGAAAAGAGTCCAAGTGAGCTGCTGGCGACCATAAAGACTCTCAGTCAGGAAGCAGTAGATGGCTTTTATCAAAACTATTGTCAGCTTCAGAAAGTCTATCAAGAAAGGAAGCATGTACCGAAACCGCGCGTGCTGACTTATCAGGAATTACTGCAAGAATGCCAAGAAAAAATCGGTTTTGAAGGTACCTTGAAGAAAATTTATGAAGAAGCCCAGCAAGCCATGCAAGAGGGCGCTTCCTATCAGGAAATCAGCATTCAAAATATCCAGAAAGTGTTAGATTTCTACGACCGTAAGGAAGCTTTGGTTGTCCTAGCAATCGCGCCGCCTTACTATCCATCCATGAATTGTCGTCGTCTGTCGGACAGTCCGATTAGGATTGATAAGGTCGTTCAACTCTATCGGGATTATCTGGACAAGGAAGCTGGTTGTCAGCTCCAAGTGGACGATTTTTTCATGGGAATTTGTGACCTTAGTTACTGTGCCTTGGAGAAGCCTGCCGCTGAATACCAAGACCTGATTGCTAGTATGCCTGTACCTGAGAATCTCTATCATCTAGATTTCCCAGAAATTGCGGCCAATCATATCCCCGGTATCAATCTAGGTCCATGGGGCAAGGACTTGCATCAGCTGACCGAGCGTGTCTATGAGCAGGACATGCTGGAAACCATTCCCAATTTCTTGCTCTATCTGCTGGAAAATGCTCAATCTTTCAAGGTTTAAAGGATGGTTCTTCCTTGTTTTAAAGTAAAATCCGAACTTTTTCGCTAGTTTCTAGACAAATGACTTTTAGGATAGTATAATAACCTCAAAACATAGCAAAGGAGTTTCTCATGATTGAATTTAGAGATGTTACAAAAGACTATGATGGCAAGCTAGCGCTTAACCACCTGAATCTGACCTTGGAAAGCGGTGAGATTGTCGGTCTGATTGGTCACAATGGAGCGGGTAAGTCAACGACCATTAAATCCTTAGTCAGCGTCATTAATCCGACACAAGGACAAATTTTTGTGGACGGCAAGGAGCTATCCAGTAATCGTCTAGAAATCAAGAAAAAAATCGGATATGTAGCTGATTCTCCTGATCTTTTCTTGCGCCTGACAGCCAATGAATTTTGGGAGCTAGTGGCGACTTCCTACGATATGACCACGGCAGAAGTAGAGGCTCGTTTGGGTGAGTTGCTGGCTATCTTTGACTTTGCTAGCCATCGTTATGAAGTAATTGAGTCGTTTTCACACGGTATGCGGCAGAAGGTCTTTGTCATTGGTGCCCTTTTGTCCGATCCAGATATCTGGGTCTTGGATGAGCCTTTGACAGGCTTGGATCCTCAGGCAGCTTTTGATCTCAAGAAGATGATGCGTGAGCATGCTGACAAGGGCAATACAGTTCTGTTTTCAACCCACGTTTTAGAAGTAGCTGAACAGCTATGCGATAAGATTGCCATTCTCAAAAAAGGAGAGTTGATATTCTACGGAACGGTTGAAGACCTGAAAGCCCAGCATCTAGACCAGTCCCTCGAAACCATCTATCTAGGTCTGGCTGGCCGCAGAGAAGAGGTGAGTTCAGATGCGCCTTAAAGCGATTAAAAAATTAGTTGATATCAATATTCTCTATGCTATCCAAGCTTCGCAGTTGCAGCAATACCGCAAGAAGCAGGAAAAAAATCCAGAGGTAAAAGTCAATGTCTCCCTGCAGGCTATTCGGATGTACTTGATTTTGGGGTTGGTCTACCTGTTCTTCTTTGGTATCATGAGTGCCTTCAATCACATGGTGGGCAATCCGGGCCTCTTTGCCAATATGGTCTCCGTATTTGCTATATTTTCCATGTCACAGGGCTTCTTGGTTTTCTATAATGTCTTTTATGAAAGCAAGGATTTGCAGTCCTATCGGCCCTATGCCTTTAGTGAATCAGAAATCATTGTCGGAAAGAGCATCTCTGTTGTCCTGACTCTCTTGATTGCAATTCTGCCTATGTATAGCTATTTCATCGTTCTAGGTCTTCAAGGCGGAAATCCTTTAGTCGGCTTGCCTATGGCCTTGATTTCGATTGTCATTTTAAGCTCGGTTATAACGTTTGTCATTTTGATTTTGGTGCATTTTATCACTAAGACAGCCTTCTTTAGAAAGTATAAGACCATCCTATCCAATGTGATTCTGGGTCTAGTTTCCCTAGGCTCGGTAGGTCTCTATATCTTTATCAATCAGATGAACAGTCGCAGTATCGCCAGCAATACAATGGTTACACCTTATTTCCCGCCAGTTGTAGCCTTTTACGACTTTATTATCAATCCTTTCAGCTTGACTGCAATTTTAGGAATTTTAGCTTGGCTTGCCGTGGCGGTTCTGCTCTTCCTGGTGGTTAAGTTCAAGGTTATACCAGAATTTATGAAGCAGCCCTGATGACAGGTGCAGCAAGTGGCAAACGTGAGCGAGTGCACGATATCAATATGGACGAGGCCAAGAATTTTAAGAAGTTCGTCTGGCGCTATCACATTCGGCTGCTGAGTGAAGGTTCGGTCATCTTGCAGGCTCTCTTTATGTCGGCACTGATTCCTTACATCATCATTTTTAGTATGGCCATGGGGGCAGTCAAAGCAGATCTAGATGTTAGCCCGTTCTTGATTCCGCGATTTTTACTTCCGCTTAGCTTCCTATCTATGTTTATCGCTACCCTCAATTCGGGTGGGAATAATCTGACCTCTATAGGTTTATCCTTGGAGCGGGAAAATTTTGATTATCTGAAGGTCTTACCTTTTGAGCTAAGAAAATACGTTCGTCTCAAATTTTGGTATCTCTTTGCTATTCAGTCCATTCTACCAGTGATTCTTCTTTTGGTGACTAGTCTTATCTTTCATGTTCATTTGGTGACGTTTCTCGTTATGCTGCTGGTTTGGTTTATGGCCAGTCTAGCTTGGAGCGCTTGGGCTATCATCGGGATTATAAGCATCTGGTGACCAACTGGTCCAATGTCAACGAGCTGATGAGTCGAGATAACAGTATGGGTAAGACCCTATTGGCACTAGCCTTTACCATTGGAGTGATGATCGTGATTGGCGTTCTCTATGCGATTTCATACTTCCTATCTCTCACGGTTCTCTATCTCCTTTCTGTTCTGCTGATTTTGATTTGTGGATTTGTTTCTTATCTGATCTATCGCTACTATATGAAAAAACTTGATAGCGAAATTGCTAGTTTTAATTGCTAATTGATCATAATAAAAAGCTTAGCAGCGAGGTTACTTGATACCTTGCTGCTAAGCTTTTTAGTTGCGATTTATTTTATAGTTTTCCGATATAAACTGTATGTCAGCTGATTTTTATCCTTAAGAACGCCAGCTAATCAGTACATACATCAAGCTGGAGCCAAACATATCCGCCAAGGCGTGCATGAGAAAGAAAGGCAGGAGGTTCTTGACCTTGTACTTGTAAAGAAAATAGTAGAAGAGACCATAGACCACTCCGATAACCAAGGCCCAGAGCATTCCTTGATAAGTATGGAAAGAAATCCGAATGATGGTAGAGTAGGCCAGTGCCCACCACTTATACTTATCCTTGACTGAGGTCATGAGGCCAAGAAAGAAGAATTCCTCATAGAAGCCATTGAGCAGTGCATAGAGGATGGTCATTGGTGTCAGATCAGCAAATTTCCGGAAGATTTCTAGCAAATCTATATAAGACCAGAGGGTCGGATCAAAGTAATTATACTCGCCACTCAGCGTCATCACGATGTCTCCAAAGAATCCTACTGCGGCAAATAAGAAGAGTCCAGAGGAGAACCGACCAGCTCAGGCGGATAGGGAGCTGCTTAAAGTCAAAGCGCCGAAGCAATAGGTAAAGAATGGTCAAGACCAGCATCAGGAGCTGAAGATTGAAATTGCTTGAGAATGCTGCGCCTTCGCTAGCTGTATTGCTGATTGTTTCAGTTGCTGCTGTCGTCGCTGTCGGTGCAAAGCTAGCCAGGTAAAGCTCGGTTGATCTGTAGATGAATTGACCAAACATGAGCAGAGTAATCACAAGAATGTCAAACCATTTCAGCTCTTTCAGAGGCTGTGATGGGCGGATTTTTGATAAAATAGTCATTCATTTCCCTTCCATAACTGGCAGATTTAAATACCAGAGATCATCTTTTCTATCTTTATCTTATCAGAGAAAGCTTAAATTTATATTATTTTCAAAGTCGCTGATTTTGAGAGGAGATTTTTGCAGACCAGTTGTAGGTTTGGCTGAAGAGCTGCATTATGCTATAGAAAAAACTGCTTTGAAAAGCAGTTTTACATGAAATAGACAATTGCTAGGTATTGGAGGGCAGAGGCAGCTAGGATGAAGAGATGCCAAATCATGTGGAAGTAGGGCTTCTTTTTGGCATAAAAACCAGCGCCGACTGTGTAGCAAAGACCGCCTGCTAGCATGAGTCCCCAAAACACTGGTCCAGTTTGTCCGATAATTTGCGGGATGATAAAGATAACCAGCCAACCCATAATTAGATAGAGGGCCAGACTAAATTTCTCATTGACCTTTTTGGCAAAGATTTGTAGAGAATGCCAAAGATGGTCGTGCCCCACTGAATCGCGATAATCAGATAGCCCCGCCAGTCATTCATGAGTGAAAGGACGACTGGCGTATAGCTGCCCGCGATAGCGATATAAATCATGGAGTGGTCAATAATCCGTAGGATGTATTTGTGGGTAGAGCCATAGGACATAGAGTGGTAAATGGTAGAAGAGAGAAACATGAGGAAAAGGCTTATGACAAAGATAGAAGTGCCAACAGCAGAAACCATGCCATGCTCTTCATAGCTGTAAACAGCAGAAATCGGAAGGAGAATCAGCATCAAAACAGCTCCGACGGCATGGGTAACAGCATTGGCAATTTCCTCTCCAAAAGAGAGTTGTTTACTGAGTTTAAGCGCGTAGTTCATCGTTATCGGCCTCCTTTTCGGGTACTTGGATAAAAGCAAGGGTCTGCTGGTAGAGTTTTAAGGTCTGACAAGCACTGGCAATGATCGGAGTCACTTCAAGCTTCCGTCCGTTCATATAATCCACAAAATCATTGTAGAGCTCTTCAGACTGGGTCTTAGCATTGAGCATATCTAAAGTAGCAGCAATATCTTGAATAGAAAAAACAGTTTTCAAGCTTGTAATGGCAATCAAGCGGGCAACTTGTTGGCGATTGTATTTTTTCTTTAGAGGTTTTTCAAGGTAGGCATGCTTGACATAATTATTGATCATGGATGCGGTCAAGCCTTTGTCAGATGCGGTAAAGGCTGGCTTGCAGACCTTGTTGACGTAGAGCAGGACTTGGTCCAGATACAGGTCAAGAACAGGTAATTCATCCCATCTCGGGAACAGATTTTTTGTTTCCAAATTTTAAACTTTCTAATATCTAGTTTTGATAACTAGATATTATCATTTTTGAAAATTAAAGTCAAGAATAAATCCAATTAGTCCAAAATTTGCTATAATCATGAGTAGGGAAAACAGGAAAATGGACTCAGAATCCAAGATGAGAAAGGTAGAATATGAAGATTTTAATTCCGACTGCCAAAGAAATGAATGAAGAGCAGAGTTCGCTGGGGCGCTCCCAGTTGACGCCTAAAAGCAAAATCATAATAGAAGAGTTGTTGCAATTCTCAGCCGAAGAGTTGGAAAAATTATATAAAATCAGTCCGCAAATGGCTGAAATAGAATACCAGCGAATTCAAAATCTGAGCAAGAATGAAGCGGAGACTTATCCAGCCTTGCACTTATTTGACGGGCTCATGTATCGCAATATCAAGCGAAAAGATTGGACACAAGAGGAGGAATCCTACATTCAAGAGCATTTGCTGTTAACGTCTAGTCTATATGGGGTCATTCCTGCTCTGAGTCCGATTGCCCCTCATCGGTTGGATTTTTTGGTGGGGCTGAAGCCAAATGGTCAAACGCTGAAAACATTTTGGCGGGACGATTATACAAAAGCAGTAGCGGATGAGGATATGCTGCTTTCGCTCTTGTCTAGTGAATTTGAAGATGTTTTTGAAAAATCGGTCAGAGAGAAGATGCTTCGTTTTAAATTCTTAGAGGAAAAGGCTGGCAAACCCAAAAGTCATTCTACCATTTCCAAAAAGGCGCGTGGGCAATTTTTGACTGCTTTGATGGAAACCCAAGTCGATCATCTTGACCAAATCAAAGAGCTCTCTTTTGCAGGTTTTGCCTATCGAGCGGATCTTTCAGATGATAAAGAATTGGTTTTTGTAAAAGAAGAATAAGAAAAGGCTTCACTTAGTTTTTAGCTAAGTGAAGCTTTTACATAGTCTGATAATTGCTTTTGATTCTGCAATTCGATAAATTTCTCAGGATAGGTCTGACGAACCTTTTGATAGAGATTTTTAGTCTCTCTTGTCCTGCCATCCCAAAGGATCCAGCGAATGAATTCCCAATCCAGTCTTTCAGTACAGCCAGATGCCATACTCTCTCGTACTTGATTTCGATATTTTAGATAGCGTTTAAAGGCGCGATAGAGGCAGTTCCAGCGAGAAAAGTTCATAAAGATAATCTGATCAGCCTGAGCCATCCTTTCCTCAAAGCAGGCGAAGGAGTAGTTGCCATCGATGACCCAGGATTGTTCTCGCTTGAGGAAATCCGCTAAATCAGCCTTGACTTGGTCTTGACTACGAGTCTGCCAGTTTTCTTCAAACCGAATCGTGTCCAGATGAAGCACGGAAATATGGTGGAAGTGGCCTAACTGCTGGGCTAAGGTTGACTTGCCAGATCCGGAGTAGCCGATGATAGCAATCTTCATATACATTCTCCTAATTACAGTGAGCAACAAAAAAAGCTCCGTGGAGCTCCTTTGTATGCGCGATGCATTATTTAGCAAGTTTAGCTGAAAGACGTGCTTTATCGCGGCTTGCTTTGTTTTTGTGGATCAAACCTTTTGTTTCTGCTTTATCGATAGCTGAGCTAGCAGCACGGAAAAGTTCTTCAGACGGGTTTGCTTCAAATGCTTTGATTGCAGTACGCATAGCTGATTTTTGAGCTGAGTTTTTTTCGTTTTGTTTAACGTTCAATTCAGCGCGTTTGATAGCTGACTTAATGTTTGCCAAGTTATTCACCTCCATTGAAAATACTAACTATCTAATTATATATGAAAAGTTGTGATTTGACAAGCCTAAATTATTTTTTTAGATAGATTTCGTCAATTTCATGATTTCTAGCCTTGTGCAAAATCACTTCGGCCCTATTACGAGTTGGCTCAATATAGTCTAATAGATTCACCAGATTGATTGTTTCCCAGATATTATGGGCCAGCGCCATGACTTCTTCTTCAGGTTGAGTCGTAAAGCGATGGTAGTAGTTGTCCGTGTCGTGCTTGGCTAGTGCCAATAATTTTTTAAAGCGATCTAGATACCAAGACTCGATATTTTCAACTTCGGCATCTACATAGATTGAGAAGTCGAAGAAGTCAGTCATATAAAGGCGTTCATTTTGCGGATTTTGGAAAACATTGATACCTTCTACGATGACAAAGTCAGCTGCCTTAATTTCCTGCTTTTCATTTGGGACAATATCATAAATTTCGTGTGAGTAGACGGGAATTTCATAGTTTTGACCATTTTTAATGCGGTCTAAGAAATCCAGCAAAAGTTCCATATTGTAGCTTTCAGGGAAGCCCTTGCGATTTAAAATGTCTGATTCAATCAAGGTTTGATTAGGATAGAGGAAGCCATCGGTCGTCACTAATTCAACGGTGGCATTTGTAAAAGTCCGTGATAGGAGAATTTGCAATAGGCGGCTAATCGTTGATTTTCCAACGGCAACACTGCCAGATACTCCGATAATAAAGGGCTGCCTTTTACTCTCCTTTTGTAGAAAAATACCTTTTGAAAAGGCGAGATCTTCTTTGGAACGTTTATAAATCTGAATGAGATTTGTCAGAGGAAGATAAACATCTGTTACATCCTGTAGACTGATTTTGTCATTGAAACTCTTGATAGAATTGAGCTCGGACTCAGTGAGCGGTGGATTTTTTTTTCGATGAAGATTCTGCCAAGTTTGGCGGCTGATTTTTTCAAAATGAAGAAATTCGTTTGTCATAAGTTACTCCTATATGATGGATTTTAGTATAACATACTTTTGGAGAAATGAAAACGATTTACAAATCTAGAAAATTTATGATAAAATGGTTTTATGACTAAAATGTATTTTGCAGAAAATCCGGATGCCAAACATGACATTCATAAATTAAAAGTGGAATTATTAGGACAACAGATGACCTTTTTAACAGATGCTGGTGTCTTTAGCAAAAAAATGATCGACTATGGCAGTCGAGTTTTGTTGTCTGCCTTGGAATTTAACAAGAAAGAAATGTTGCTGGATGTCGGCTGCGGCTATGGAACGCTGGGCTTGACTCTGGCTAAAGCGCAAGAGCTGGAAGTCACTCTCGTGGATATCAATCAGCGAGCGCTAGACTTGGCTAGAAAGAATGCGGATGCGAACCAAGTATCTGCAGATATTTCCAGTCCAATGTTTACGAAAATGTGACCGGACAATTTCATCATATTATTAGCAATCCACCGATTCGGGCTGGTAAGCAGGTGGTGCACGAAGTTATTTCAGGTAGCTATGATCACTTGCTAGCGGATGGGGATTTGACGATTGTTATCCAAAAGAAACAAGGAGCTCCCAGCGCTAAAACCAAGATGGAAGAAGTGTTTGGCAACTGCGAGACTCTCAAGAAGGACAAAGGCTATTATATCCTAAGGAGTGTGAAATAAAGATGCGGGCAGTTGATATTATTCAAAAGAAACGAGATGGACTAGAGTTGTCCAGTCAAGAGATTGAATGGCTGATTGAGGGGTATGTAGCTGGAACAGTGCCAGATTACCAGATGTCAGCCTTTGCTATGGCTGTTTACTTTAAAGGGATGACCACTCGGGAAATTTCTGATTTGACCATGGCTATGGTGGGGACAGGCCAGCAGTTTGATCTGTCAGCTATTTCAGGGATTAAGGTCGACAAGCATTCGACTGGTGGAGTGGGAGATAAGGTTACCTTAATCTTGGCTCCTCTCGTTGCTAGCTTTGGCGTGCCCGTTGCCAAGATGAGCGGACGAGGCTTGGGGCATACGGGTGGTACCATAGACAAGCTCGAGTCTGTCAAGGGCTACCAGGTAGAGCGCAGTCAGGAAGATTTCATCAAGCAGGTTCAGGAGATTGGTGTATCCGTTATCGGTCAGTCAGACCAGCTAGTTAAGGCAGACAAGCTTCTCTATGCCCTGCGTGATGTGACCGCTACAGTTGATACCATTCCTTTGATTGCCAGTTCGGTTATGAGCAAGAAAATCGCCGCTGGTGCAGACAGCATCTTACTGGATGTAACCGTCGGTGAAGGTGCCTTTATGAAAAATCTAGAGGATGCCCTTGTCCTAGCCCGTACCATGGTAGACTTGGGTAAGGCTGTCGGACGTAGAACAGTTGCAGTCATTACGGATATGAGTCAGCCTTTAGGTACTAGCATTGGTAATCGTTTGGAAATCCTGGAAGCACTGGAAATCCTTCAAGGAAAAGGACGCGAAGATATTACGGAGTTTATCTGCGAGCTCGCTCAAATCATGCTTGATTTGGCGAATGTTGAGAAGTCAGTTTCTGAAATTAGAGAGCATTTAACAAATGGAGCGGCTTTAAAAAAATTTGAAGAGATGATTGCGGCTCAAGGTGGAGATCTAGAGGACTTGTATCGACCATCCCAAGCGGCTTATGTGGCTGAAGTGAGAGCAGAGAAATCTGGCTTTATCACAGAGCTTCCAGCTATGGAATTTGGTTTGTTTGCGATGAGGTTGGGAGCAGGCCGAGCAGTCAAATCTGATAAACTAGATTATGAAACTGGAATTGTGTTCGAAAAGAAGGTTGGAGAAACAGCCGAAATTGGGGAAATTGTCGCAAAAATTTACGCAAATGAAAAAATTTCTCAAGAACTAGTTACAGAATTCCAAAAAAATGTTAGAATAGGTAGTGAAAGCGTTGCAGTAAGCGAGATTGTCGAAGTGATCGCTTAATTTTAGGAGAATCCAACATGAAATTAAACAAATACATTGACCATACGCTTTTGAAACCTGATGCAAGTCAGGAGCAGATTGAAACCTTAATTGAGGAAGCAAAGAAATACGACTTTGCGAGCGTCTGTGTCAATCCGACTTGGGTGAGTTTTGCTGCGCAAGCACTAAAAGCTACGGATGTTAAGGTCTGTACAGTCATTGGTTTTCCACTGGGAGCAAATACTCCGGAGCTCAAGGCTTTTGAAACGAGTGATGCCATCCAAAACGGAGCGAATGAAATCGACATGGTTATGAATATCGGTGCTCTAAAGTCTCGAAACTTTGACTTAGTTGAAAGAGACATTCGAGCTGTTGTGGAAGCTGCTAAAGGAACCTTGGTCAAGGTCATTATTGAGACCTGCCTCTTGACAGATGATGAGAAAGTGAAAGCTTGTCAAATTGCTCAGAAAGCTGGTGCGGATTTTGTCAAGACATCCACTGGTTTCTCAACTGGTGGTGCAACCGTTGCGGATGTAGCTTTGATGCGTAAGACAGTTGGGCCAGATATGGGAGTCAAGGCTTCTGGCGGTGCCCGTTCTTACGAAGATGCACTTGCCTTTATCAAAGCTGGTGCGACTCGCATTGGAGCTTCCTCTGGTGTAGCGATTATGGAGGGAGACGTGGCTAATGGCGACTACTGATTTGATTGATTTAGTTGTAGAAACCACGAAGAATGCCTATGTTCCATACTCTCATTTCCCTGTCGGAGCTGTTTTAGTAGCTAAAAATGGACAAGTTTTCACAGGTGTCAATGTCGAAAATGCTAGTTTCGGCTTGACCAATTGTGCAGAGCGAACAGCCATTTTTAAAGCTGTTTCTGAAGGCTTTTTAGACTTTGAGGAATTAATTGTTTACGGAGAAACGGAAAAACCGATCTCTCCGTGTGGTGCCTGCCGCCAAGTAATGGCAGAGTTTTTTAATCAGGATTTACCAGTGACCTTGGTCGCTAAAGATAAATCGACGGTCGTGATGACGGTCAAGGAGTTACTTCCATACTCTTTTACAGACTTAACTTGAGTCTGTTGCTGGTCAACTGACCAAAATTAAACTTGCAACTAAGTTGCACATCTTATATAGGAGGTTCAGAAATGAACAAGAAACAATGGCTAGGTCTTGGTCTAGTGTCTGTCGCAGCAATCGGACTTGCTGCATGTGGGAATCGTGCGTCTAAATCAGATAGCTCTAACGCTAAAACTGATTTAAAAGCTGCTATCGTAACCGATACAGGTGGTGTTGATGATAAATCATTTAACCAATCTGCATGGGAAGGTTTGCAAGCTTGGGTAAAGAAAATGGCCTTTCAAAAGATAACGGCTATACTTACTTCCAGTCAACTGACGAGTCACAATACGCGAACAACCTAAACCAAGCTGCTACGGATGGTTACAACTTAGTATTTGGTATCGGTTTTGCCCTTCGTGATGCCGTTGAATCTGCTGCAAAAGATAATTCAAGTATTAACTACGTTATTATTGACGATGTAATTGATGGTCAAAAGAATGTTGCTTCAGCAGTCTTTGCAGATAATGAAGCAGCTTACCTTGCTGGTGTTGCAGCTGCAAAAACTACTAAGACAAAACAAGTTGGTTTCATTGGTGGTATAGAAGGAACAGTTATCACACGTTTTGAAAAAGGTTTCGAAGCTGGTGTGAAATCAGTTGATCCATCTATCAAGATTAAAGTGGACTATGCTGGCTCATTCGGCGATGCAGCTAAAGGTAAAACAATTGCTGCTGCTCACTATGCTGGTGGTGCGGATGTTGTTTACCAAGTAGCTGGTGGTACTGGTGCTGGAGTATTTAACGAAGCTAAGTCAATCAACGAAACAAGAAATGAAAATGAAAAAGTTTGGGTACTTGGTGTTGACCGTGACCAAACTGAAGAAGGTAAATACAAATCTAAAGATGGTAAAGAATCTAACTTTGTTTTGGCATCAAGCTTGAAACAAGTTGGTAAGACTGTCCAAGACATCGCTAACCAAACAGCTAAAGGTAAATTCCCAGGTGGTAAAACTACAACCTTTGGTTTGAAAGACGGTGGTGTTGATTTGACAACAACCAACCTTTCTGAAGATGCTAAAAAAGCTGTTGAAGAAGCAAAAGCAAAAATCCTTGACGGTAGTATCACAGTTCCTGATAAATAATTGAATGTTGAGCGATCCGACCTACTAGGGTCGCTCATTTTTAAATTCTGACGCCTTTGCATCGGTTAAGCCTACTAGAATAGGAGTCCGAGGAGGTTATATCGACATAAAATGAAATTCTGGAAAGGAAAGAGCCATGACACATGAAAATGTCATTGAAATGCGAGAAATTACCAAGATTTTTGGTGAATTTGTGGCCAATGATAAAATCAATTTGGAACTCCGAAAAGGTGAGATTCACGCTCTTTTAGGAGAAAATGGTGCCGGGAAGTCAACCTTGATGAATATGTTGGCCGGCCTACTTGAGCCGACTAGTGGTGAGATTGTAGTAAACGGAAAGCCAGTTAAGCTGGACTCTCCATCAAAGGCGGCTTCACTTGGTATCGGGATGGTGCATCAGCACTTTATGCTTGTGGAAGCCTTCACTGTTGCTGAAAATATTATTCTTGGAAGTGAGATTACAAAAAATGGTATCTTAGACTTGAAACGCGCTACGCAAGAAATTAAGCGTTTGTCTAAGAAATATGGTTTGTCGGTCGATCCATCTGCCAAGATTGAGGATATTTCTGTTGGAGCCCAACAACGTGTTGAAATTCTGAAGACCCTTTACCGTGGTGCAGATATCCTCATCTTTGACGAACCAACAGCTGTTTTGACACCATCTGAGATTGATGAATTGATGAAAATCATGAAAAATCTGGTCAAGGAAGGTAAGTCTATCATTCTTATTACTCATAAGTTGGATGAAATTCGTGCAGTTTCTGACCGAGTGACTGTTATTCGTCGAGGAAAATCGATTGAAACCGTTGAAATTGCTGGTGCAACCAACCAAGATTTGGCAGAAATGATGGTGGGACGTGCCGTTTCCTTTAAGACGGAGAAGAAACCTTCTAATCCTCAAGAAACGGTTCTTTCCATCAAGAATCTTGTCGTTGAAGAAAATCGCGGCGTTCCAGCTGTTAAGGGACTTTCACTGGATGTTCGTGCTGGTGAGATTGTTGGGATTGCAGGGATTGACGGAAATGGTCAGACAGAGTTGATTCAAGCTATCACAGGACTTAGAAAGCGAGCTCGGGTGAAATTTTGATCAAGAACCAGTCCGTGATTGGTAAGAAACCACGTCAGATTACAGAGATGAAGGTCAGCCACGTACCTGAAGACCGCCATCGCGATGGTTTGGTGCTGCAGATGTCCATTTCTGAAAATATTGCTTTGCAGACTTACTACAAGGAGCCGCTCAGCAAAAACGGCATCTTGAATTACAATAATATTTACTCTTACGCATGCAATCTGATGAAAGAGTTTGACGTGCGGGCAGCTAGCGAGTATGTACCTGCTTCAGCCCTCTCAGGAGGAAATCAACAGAAGGCTATCATTGCTCGGGAAGTGGATCGTGATCCAGACTTGCTGATTGTCAGTCAGCCTACTCGTGGACTTGATGTCGGAGCGATTGAATATATCCATAAACGCTTGATTGAGGAGCGTACTCAAGGTAAGGCAGTTCTTGTTGTCAGCTTTGAGCTAGATGAAATACTCAACCTTTCTGACAGAATCGCCGTTATCCATGATGGCAAGATTCAAGGAATTGTGACTCCAGAGAAGACTAATAAGCAAGAACTTGGTATTCTCATGGCTGGTGGTAAGATTTAGAAGGGAGATTCAAATGTCTAAAAAAACACAGCAGATCGCAGTTCCCTAATCTCAGTTCTTTTAGGGATTTTATTAGGAGCGATTGTCATGGCTATCTTTGGCTATGACGCCATCTGGGGATATGAGTCCCTCTTTAAAACGGCATTCGGTTCTTTGAGAAGTTTGGGTGAAATTTCTCGGGCGATGGGACCTCTAGTTCTCATTGGTCTGGGTTTTGCCGTTGCTAGTCGGGCTGGATTTTTCAATGTCGGACTTCCGGGCCAAGCCTTGGCTGGTTGGATTCTAGCTGGTTGGTTTGCCCTTTCCTTCCCTGACCTACCTCGCCCACTGATGTTGCTAGCAACTGTAGTCATTGCTGCAGTGGCTGGTGGGATCATTGGTGCTATACCAGGGGTTCTGCGTGCCTATTTAGGAACGAGTGAGGTCATCGTTACGATTATGATGAACTATATCGTCCTCTTCGTTGGAAATGCTTTCATCCGCAGCTTTCCAAAATCTGTGATGCAGAGTGTTGACTCTAGTAAGCGTGTTGGTGCCAATGCGATTTATCAAACAGAATGGCTGAGAAGTTTGACAGCTAACTCTCGGATGAATATTGGTATTTTCTTTGCCTTGATTGCAGTTGTGCTGATCTGGTATATGTTGAAGAAAACAACGCTTGGTTTTGAAATCCGCGCTGTAGGGCTGAATCCGAATGCATCTGAATACGCAGGGATGTCTTCTAAACGGACCATTATTTTGTCTATGATTATTTCTGGAGCCCTTGCAGGACTTGGAGGAGTAGTAGAAGGACTAGGTACTTATCAGAATGTCTTTGTACAAGGAAGTTCATTGAGCGTTGGTTTCAATGGTATGGCAGTTAGTCTTTTAGCAGCAAACTCTCCAGTTGGTATCCTTTTTGCGGCTTTCCTCTTTGCAGTTCTAAGTGTTGGTGCTCCAGGTATGAACGTGGCTCAGATTCCGACAGAATTAGTCAATATCGTGACAGCTTCGATTATCTTCTTTGTCAGCGCCCATTACTTGATTGAGCGTCTGACTGGTAAGACAGTCTTTGAATTATTTAAAAACCGTAAGCAAGAAGCCAGTAAAGTGAAAGGGGGAAACTAGGATGAGTATTGTAACGATATTAGGTTTATTAGTATCATCTATGCTGATTTATGCGGCTCCCCTGATTTTTACAAGTATCGGTGGAGCTTATTCGGAGCATGCCGGAGTCGTCAATGTCGGCTTGGAAGGGATCATGGTAATGGGAGCATTTACAGGCGTTCTCTTTAACCTGACTTTCGAAAGTAGTTTTGGCAGCTTGACTCCGTGGCTTTCCTTGATTGCTGCTGGTTTGGTCGGAGTGCTCTTCTCCCTTATCCATGCTGTAGCAACCATTAACTTCCGCGCAGACCACGTTGTCAGTGGTACGGTTCTAAACTTGCTAGCACCAGCCTTGGCAGTCTTTCTTGTAAAAGCTATCTACAACAAGGGGCAAACAGACAACATTCAGCGTTCATTTGGTAAATTTAATTTTCCTATTTTGTCTGATATCCCAGTTATAGGAGATATATTCTTCAAACATACAAGTCTGATGGGATATTTGGCCATCGCCTTCTCTTTCCTTGCTTGGTTTATCATGTTTAAGACAAAATTTGGATTGCGCCTTCGCTCAGTTGGAGAACATCCGCAGGCAGCAGATACACTGGGAATCAATGTTTACCTCATGCGCTATTGCGGTGTTATGATTTCTGGTCTGCTTGGTGGTATTGGTGGAGCTATCTATGCTCAGTCAATCTCCGTTAACTTTGCTGTGACAACTATCATAGGTCCAGGATTTATCGCCTTGGCAGCTATGATTTTTGGTAAATGGAGTCCTATCGGTGCTATGTTGGCAAGTCTCTTCTTTGGAGCTTCTCAAAGTTTGGCCGTTATCGGAAACCAATTGCCTCTTCTTTCAAAAGTACCAACAGTTTACCTGCAGATTGCGCCATATGTCTTGACGATTGTGGTTCTTGCAGCCTTCTTTGGTAAAGCTGTTGCTCCGAAAGCAGACGGTATCAACTATATCAAGTCTAAATAACCCTTTACGAGGCTGGGACAAAAGTCCTAGCCTCTCAATTGTCTTTGGATTGTCGAGCAAGACGCAGTGGTTGAGTGGGCTCTACTAGGCTGATTTCATCAGCTTTTACAGCCCTACTCAACTGTGCGGAGGTGGGACGACGAAATCGAATTCTTACGAATGACCGATTTCTGTCCCACTCTCGTTTTTTCCGATTTGAAGAATCTTTTATCAAGAGAAGAAATAGAAAAAGCCTGCTTCGTCTGAAGCAAGCTTTTTAAGATTAGTTCGTTGCGATTTCGTTCAATAAATCTTCTGCAGTAGTGGTTGGGTTAACGCGAACACGATTGAGCGAGAGCAAGCCGTCTGCAAGTGAAGCAAGACCGTGGTTAGTCGTCAATCCCATCTTGTAGCCCAAACTTTCAGCAATCTGCAAGGTCGCATCACTATAACGACCAGATGGATAGGCAACAGTCGTCGTCTTCTGTGATAGATTGTCATCTAAAAAGGCTTTAGAATCACGTAGTTCAAGGGTTTGTTGATCAGCAGTAGCAGTTGATAGATCAGGGTGGTTGACGGTATGGTCTTCAAAGGACATTCCCTTTTCCTTCATTTCTTTGATCTCATCTAGCGTCAGCATATCTTCACGGCCAGCTTGGACAAAGCCAGTAATGACATTGTTGGTTGCCTTCATCTGGTACTTTTGAAGTAGTGGAAAGGCATTGGTGTAAAAGTCTCTCAAACTATCGTCAAAGGTCAGCCAGACTACTTTTTTATTTTCAGGTAGGACATTCTCTGTCAAAGCTTTGTAAGCTTCATCTGGGGTTAAAGTATAATAACCAGCTTCTTTCAGAGCCTGCAAATGACTTTCAAAAGTAGTTGGATCTACAATCAAACCAGCATTGGCTGCCTCAGAGGGATCCATTACATGGATCGCATGGTACATCAAAATTGGAATCTTAACAGGCTCGTCCTGTTTTACCCACTTGATTTTTGAAGCTTCTTCATTTGTTGAGGTAGAGTCTGGCTTTGAGGTGGATTGCACAGTTTGGTTGCCTGAAGAGGATTGTTTGCTAGGAGAGAACTGAGTCTTCCAAAGATATATTCCGCCTAGGATTAGGGCAAGGAGCAAGAAAAGATTGATAATAGAAAAAGGAATGCCTTTTTCTTAGCTTTATGTCTTTGCATGCGTCTTCCAATGTGTTTATCTGTCATGGTATCTCCTTCTAATCTCATGAGTTTAAAATTTTTACTTACATTATAACAAATATACAAATAGATTTGTAGGCATTTCTATATATTTTTGTTATAATGTTTTTTATATAAGAAATATTCAAGGAGTTCCTCATGTCTATTAAAATTGCTTTACTTGGTTTTGGAACAGTTGCCAGTGGTGTTCCTTTCTTGTTGAAAGAAAATGGAGAAAAGATTGTTCAGGCTGCTCATTCTGAGATTGAAGTTGCTAAAGTTTTGGTCAAGGATGATGCTGAAAAAGAACGTCTTTTGGCAGCTGGAAATGATTACAACTTTGTGACCAATGTGGATGAAATCTTAAATGACAGTGAAATTGCGATCGTAGTGGAGCTGATGGGACGGATTGAACCAGCTAAAACCTTTATCACGCGCGCACTTGAAGCAGGTAAACATGTGGTAACTGCTAACAAAGACTTGCTGGCAGTTCATGGTTCTGAATTGTTAGATATTGCTAAGAAAAATGGCGTTGCTCTCTACTATGAAGCAGCTGTTGCAGGCGGTATCCCTATTTTACGCACCTTGGTTAATTCATTGGCATCTGACAAGATTACCCGCGTTTTGGGCGTGGTCAATGGAACATCTAACTTCATGATGACCAAGATGGTAGAAGAAGGTTGGTCTTATGAGGATGCTCTTGCGGAAGCGCAACGTTTAGGATTTGCTGAGAGCGATCCAACTAACGACGTTGATGGAATTGACGCAGCCTATAAAATGGTTATCCTCAGCCAATTTGCTTTCGGTATGAACATCAAGTTTGAAGACGTCAGCCACCAAGGTATTCGCAACATCACTCCAGAAGATGTCGCTGTTGCTCAAGATTTGGGCTATGTGGTGAAATTGGTCGGCTCAATTGAGGAAACACCATCAGGAATCGCTGCTGAAGTAACACCGACTTTCTTGCCAAAAGCGCATCCGCTGGCTAGCGTAAACGGCGTAATGAATGCGGTCTTTGTCGAGTCAATCGGTATAGGAGAATCCATGTATTATGGCCCAGGTGCAGGTCAAAAACCAACTGCTACCAGTGTCGTTGCGGATATCGTTCGTATCGTCCGTCGCCTAAATGAAGGCACGATTGGCAAAGCTTTCAATGAATTTAGTCGCGAGCTTGTCTTGGCTAAACCTGAGGATGTCAAGAGCAACTATTATTTCTCTATCTTGGCTCCAGATGCCAAAGGCCAAGTCTTGCATTTGGCTGAAATCTTCAATGCTGAAGAAATTTCTTTCAAGCAAATTCTGCAAGAAGGTACGGATGGTGAAACTGCTCGTGTAGTCATCATCACGCATGCTGTTAGCAAGACTCAGCTAGAAAATGTAGTGGCCAAGCTCCGTGAGGTACCAGAGTTCGAATTGCTCAATACCTTTAAAGTATTAGGAGAATAAGATGAAAATTATTGTACCAGCAACCAGTGCCAATATCGGGCCTGGTTTTGACTCAGTTGGTGTTGCAGTCTCCAAATATTTAGAAATTGAAGTCTTGGAAGAAAGTGAGGAGTGGGTTATTGAACATGACCTCAATCCTCGAATTCCAATGGATAAACGGAATTTACTAATCAAGATTGCCCTGCAATTAGCCCCAGACCTTCAGCCTCATCTTTTAAAAATGACCAGCGATGTTCCTTTGGCGCGCGGTCTTGGCTCTTCTAGCTCTGTTATCGTTGCAGGGATTGAACTGGCCAATCAGTTAGCAAATCTGAACTTATCGGATCATGAAAAGCTAAAAATTGCGACAAAAATCGAAGGGCATCCGGACAATGTCGCACCAGCAATTTATGGAAATCTAGTGATTGCAAGCTCTTTCCAAAATCAAGTTTCAGCTGTTGTGTCAGATTTCCCAGAGGTCAGCTTTATCGCTTTTATTCCAGATTATGAGTTGAGAACAGTTGAAAGCCGCCGTGTCTTGCCTAATCGCCTTTCATACAAGGAAGCTGTTGCAGCAAGCTCTGTAGCCAATGTCGCAGTTGCAGCGCTCTTAAAAGGCGATATGAAAACAGCTGGTCGTGCTATCGAATCAGATCGTTTCCATGAGAGATATCGTCAGCCGCTTATCAAAGAATTTTCTGACATTAAATTCTTAGCCAGAAAACAGGGCGCTTTTGCGACTTATATCTCTGGAGCTGGTCCGACTGTCATGGTTTTATCTCCGAGAGACAAGGCTGAGCAGATTTATCAGCAAATCAAGGAACAAGGCTTTGATGGACAAGTCTTCCAGTTGCAAGTCGATACTCAGGGTGTACGTGTAGAAAAATAGAAGAGAGTTTGAGGATGACGAACTTGTGGACGCAGTGTTGGTCTACAATCTTCGTTCTCCTCTTTCTTTTTGTTTTGAAAAAGAATCTTTATTTCCCTCAGTCTATCGTAAATATCATTTAATTTTGATATAATAGAGTGTAATTTGTAAAAAAGAGAGTAAGTCATGCAAAACCTAGAAAAATTTTCTGCGGAATTAGAAGGAATCGATATCCGTTTTAATGAACCTTTGAGTCAATACACTTATACGAAGGTAGGCGGAGCTGCCGATTTCTTAGTTTTTCCACGCAACCGTTATGAATTGGCTCGGATTGTCAAGTTGGCCAATCGTGAAAATATTCCTTGGTTGGTGCTTGGGAATTCAAGCAATATTATCGTTCGAGATGGCGGTATTCGAGGCTTTGTCATCATGTTTGACAGTCTAAATAACGTAGCAGTAGATGGCTATACGATTGAGGCAGAGGCTGGTGCCAATCTAACTCAGACTACTCGTATTGCCCTGCATCATAGTTTGACTGGCTTTGAATTTGCCTGTGGCATCCCGGGTAGTGTTGGCGGAGCTGTCTTTATGAATGCTGGCGCTTATGGCGGAGAAATTGCTCATGTGCTTGTTTCTTGCAAGGTCTTGACACCTGAAGGAGAGATAAAGACCTTGGATGCGCGTGATATGCGCTTTGGTTATCGCCATTCACTTATTCAAGAAACTGGCGACATCGTCATTTCAGCTAAGTTTGGTCTGGCACCAGGTGTCCACCAAAACATTCGTCAGGAAATGGAACGTCTGACCTATCTGCGTGAACTCAAGCAGCCTTTGGAATACCCATCATGTGGGTCTGTCTTTAAGCGTCCTCTGGGACATTTTGCTGGTCAGCTCATCAGTGAGGCCGGTTTAAAAGGCTATCGAATCGGTGGTGTAGAGGTTTCAGAAAAACATGCTGGTTTCATGATTAATGTCGATCATGGTACAGCTAGCGATTATGAAGAGTTGATTGCTCATGTCATTAAAGTAGTCAAAGAGCATTCAGGTGTCACTCTGGAACGAGAAGTTCGAATTATTGGAGAAGCATAAGAGTCCCATATGTAATTGTCTGATTGCTTTTCTAAGATTTGTCTAAGTCTTTGGGATAGCCAATATCCATGTGTCATTAGTAAAGGGGGTGAAAGCCTATCGATATCGCAAGTATGCAGGGCCATAGTAGCCCTCGAGAGGTTTTTTTGGTCTGACAGAGCCAAAAATCTGTTAATACATGGAAAAGAAGGAATTTATGCCAATTGAAAAAACCAATTATTGAGTTCAAAAACGTTTCGAAGGTTTTTGAAGACAGTAACACCGTCGTTCTCAAAGATATTAACTTTGAATTAGAAGAAGGAAAATTTTATACTCTTCTAGGGGCTTCTGGCTCTGGGAAATCAACCATTCTTAATATTATTGCAGGACTGTTGGATGCGACTACAGGAGACATCTTTTTGGATGGCGTCCGCATCAATGACATTCCTACTAATAAACGGGATGTTCATACTGTATTCCAGTCCTACGCCCTTTTCCCGCATATGAATGTTTTTGAGAATGTAGCCTTTCCGTTGCGGTTGCGGAAGGTAGACAAAAAAAGAAATTGAAGAACGGGTTACTGAAGTTCTGAAAATGGTTCAGCTGGAAGGATATGAGCGCCGTTCAATTCGGAGACTTTCAGGCGGTCAACGCCAGCGGGTAGCCATTGCTCGTGCCATCATCAATCGGCCACGGGTTGTCCCTACTAGACGAGCCTCTTTCTGCGCTGGATTTGAAGTTGCGGACGGATATGCAATATGAGCTCCGTGAACTTCAACAGCGCCTTGGGATCACTTTTTGTCTTTGTCACCCACGACCAGGAAGAAGCCCTAGCTATGAGTGACTGGATTTTTTTGTCATGAATGAAGGGGAGATTGTCCAGTCAGGAACGCCAGTGGATATCTATGATGAGCCGATTAACCACTTTGTTGCGACCTTTATCGGAGAATCTAATATCCTGCCAGGTAAGATGATCGAAGACTACTTGGTCGAGTTCAATGGCAAGCGCTTTGAAGCGGTTGACGGAGGAATGCGACCAAACGAATCCGTTGAAGTGGTGATTCGTCCAGAAGATTTGCGCATTACCCTGCCTGAAGAAGGAAAATTGCAGGTTAAAGTGGATACCCAGCTTTTCCGCGGGGTTCATTATGAAATTATCGCCTACGATGAACTCGGAAATGAATGGATGATTCATTCGACCCGCAAGGCCATCGTCGGAGAAGAAATCGGTCTGGACTTTGAGCCAGAGGATATCCATATCATGCGCCTCAATGAAACCGAAGAAGAATTCGATGCTCGGATTGAAGAATACGTAGAAATCGAAGAACAAGAAGCAGGGCTGATAAACGCCATTGAGGAGGAAAGAGATGAAGAAAACAACCTCTAACCTTTTTATGCTTCCATATTTTCTTTGGATTCTGCTTTTTGTCCTAGCTCCAGTGATAATGATTGTCTGGAAATCATTCTTTAATATCGAAGGACAGTTCACGCTGGAAAACTATCGGATTTATTTCACGTCGCAGAATTTGACCTATCTGAAAATGAGCTTTAACTCGGTATTTTATGCAGGCATCATCACCTTGGTGACCTTACTCATATCCTATCCGACTGCTTATTTTTTGACCCAGCTTAAGCATCGCCAGCTCTGGCTGATGCTGATTGTCCTGCCGACTTGGATTAATCTTTTGCTTAAGGCTTACGCTTTTATCGGCATTTTTGGGCAAAATGGCTCAGTAAATGAATTTTTGACCTTTATCGGTATCGGTCCCAAGCAGATTCTTTTCACTGACTTTTCTTTTATTTTTGTTGCTAGCTACATTGAGCTGCCCTTTATGATTCTGCCGATTTTCAACGTCTTGGATGATTTGGATCCCAACCTCATCAATGCTAGCTATGACTTGGGTGCCAATCGTTGGCAGACTTTCCGCAATGTCGTCTTTCCACTTTCAATGAATGGTGTGAGAAGTGGCGTGCAGTCAGTCTTTATTCCCAGTCTCAGCCTCTTCATGCTGACGCGTTTGATCGGTGGGAACCGTGTTATTACGCTGGGTACAGCCATTGAACAGCATTTCTTGACGACGCAAAACTGGGGAATGGGCTCAACCATCGGAGTGGTTCTGATTATTGCCATGCTCTTCACTATGTGGGCAACCAAGGAAAGGAGAGAACGATGAAAAAATTTGCTAATCTCTATTTAGCGATTGTGTTTCTAATCCTTTATCTTCCGATCTTTTATTTGATTGCCTATGCCTTCAATGCTGGCGATGATATGAACAAATTTACAGGCTTTGATCTGGTTCATTTTCAAAAGTTATTTGAAGATTCGCGCTTGATTTTAATTTTGGCGCAGACTTTCTTCTTAGCCTTTCTTTCTTCCCTCATTGCTACCATTATCGGAACTTTCGGTGCTATTTATATTTACCAAGCCCGCAAGAAGTATCAGGATGCCTTCCTATCCATCAATAATATTTTGATGGTGGCGCCTGACGTTATGATTGGGGCTAGCTTCCTGATTCTCTTTACCACGGCTAAATTCCAGCTGGGCTTTGTGTCCGTTTTAGCCAGCCACGTTGCCTTTTCAATTCCTATTGTTGTGCTAATGATTTTGCCACGGCTAAAAGAAATGAATGACGACATGATTAAGGCTGCTTATGATTTGGGAGCTAGTCAAGTTCAGATGCTCAAGGAAATCATGCTGCCTTATCTGACACCAGCGATCATTGCTGGCTACTTTATGGCTTTCACCTACTCACTAGATGACTTTGCTGTGACCTTCTTTGTGACAGGAAATGGCTTCTCGACTCTTTCCGTAGAAATTTATTCCCGTGCACGGCAAGGAATTTCCTTGGAAATCAATGCCCTGTCTGCTCTGGTCTTTCTCTTTAGTATCGTTTTAGTCATTGGCTATTACTTTATCACGCGTGAGAAGGAGGAAGCAGCATGAAAAAACTCTATTCGTTTTTAGCAGGGATTCTTGCGATTATCCTGATCTTGTGGGGAATTAGCTATCGGATTGAGAGTAAAGCCAACAGCAAGGGCAGTGATAAATTGGTCGTCTATAACTGGGGAGATTACATTGATCCGGAATTGCTGACAGAGTTTACCAAGGAAACAGGTGTGCAGGTGCAGTATGAAACCTTCGATTCCAACGAAGCCATGTACACGAAAATCAAACAAGGTGGAACAACCTACGACATTGCTATCCCAAGCGAGTACATGATTGCCAAGATGATGAAGGAAAACTTGGTAGAGAAATTGGACCATAGCCAGATCAAAGGCTTGGAAAATATTGGTTCAGACTTTTTGGATCAGCCATTTGATCCAGGAAACCAGTATTCCATTCCTTATTTCTGGGGAACGCTGGGAATTGTTTACAATACTAAAATGGTCGAGCACGCGCCTGAACACTGGAACGATCTCTGGAAGCCAGAATACAGAAACTCCATCATGATGATTGACGGAGCCCGCGAAGTCATGGGGATTGGTCTGAACTCGAATGGTCATAGTCTTAACTCCAAAGATGCTGACCAGTTGCAGGAGGCTGTCGATAAACTCTACACTCTGACGCCCAATATCAAAGCCATCGTCGCTGATGAGATGAAAGGCTACATGATTCAGAATAACGCGGCTATTGGCGTGACCTTCTCTGGCGAAGCTCGCCAAATGCTGGAGGCCAATGAAGATCTGCGCTATGTTGTGCCTACAGAAGCCAGCAACCTTTGGTTTGACAATATCGTTATTCCAAACGGTCAAAAATAAAAAAGCTGCCTATCAGTTTATCAATTTCATGTTGAGACCAGAAAATGCTTATAAAAATGCCCTTTATGTTGGCTACTCAACGCCAAACCTTCCTGCCAAGGCCATGCTGCCAGAAGAAGTGCAGGAAGACGAGGCTTTCTATCCAACCGAAGAAACCATGAAGCATCTGGAAGTCTATCAGCAATTAGGACCAAAATGGCTCGGAACATACAATGACCTCTATCTTCAAGTCAAAATGTATCGCAAATAGCCAAAGAAGAGGCTGGGACAAAAGTCCTAGCCTCTCAATTGTCTTTGGATTATCGAGCAAGGCGCAGGGGTTGAGTGGGCTCTACTACGCTGATTTCATCAGCTTTTACAGCCCTACTCAACTGTGCGGAGGTGGGACGACGAAATCGAATTCTAACGAATTACTGATTTCTGTCCCACTCTCTTTTTTATATTTTGACTTGTATAATTATTTGAAAAGCAGTAGAGAAAGTAGTAAAATTATATTAACATATGCAATAGAGCCTTGTGCTCAATTAAGGAGGAAATCATTATGTCAGTTTTCTACGTTCCATCAGTCAATTTGATTGGTAAAGGTGTCATCAATGAATTTGGCGGTCATGTCAAAGAGCTGGGCTTCAAGAAAGCTCTCATCGTTACAGACCACTACATTGCATCCAGTGACATTTTACCAAAAGTCATCAAGCCGCTAGAAGCAGAAGGAATTGAATACGTGGTTTTGAAGATGTAGACCCAAATCCTTCTTGTAAGAATGTTTATGATGGATTAGCTACTCTTCAAGAAAATGATTGTGATTTTATCATCAGTGTCGGCGGTGGCTCACCTCAAGATGCTGCTAGCTGTATTTCCATCATGGCGACAAATGGTGGTAAGCCGCAAGATTATGAAGGGCTCCACAAGTCTAAAGAAAAGGGTCTGCCAGTTGTAGCCATCAACACCACGGCAGGGACTTCTGCCGAAATCACTATCAACTATGTTATCACGGATGAAGAACGTAAGGTCAAGATGGTGATGGTTGATAAAAATAGCTTGGCTCTCATCTCTGTCAATGACCCAGAGCTCATGGTTTCCAAACCAGCTAATTTAACGGCAGCGACTGGGATGGATGCTTTGACTCATGCTGTTGAGGCCTTGGTAACTCCTGGTGCTTATGGCGTGACCAAGAAGTTGTCTATTGGTGCTATTGAGTTGATTAAGGAATATTTGCCGCGTGCAGTTGCTAATGGCCATGATATAGAAGCGCGTGAAGCTATGGTCAATGCTATTTTCCTTGGGGGCATGTCCTTTAACAATGCAGGTCTGGGTTACGTGCATTCGATGGCTCACCAGCTTGGTGCGGTCTATCATCTACCTCATGGCGTTTGCTGCGCTATGCTCCTACCAGTAGTTGAGCGTGAAAATGCCAAACGTGTGCCAGCAGCCTTTAGAAATGTAGCTAAAGCTTAGGCTTGCATACCGAAGGCAAGACTGATGAAGAGTGTGCAGCATATGCCATTTCGGAAATCGAAACCTTGTCTGAAACGGTCGGTATTCCTAAGAAATTGACCGAGCTTGGTATTGAAGAAAAGGACTTTGATTTTGAATACCTTTCTAAGAATGCTTTGATTGATGCTTGCGCACCTGGCAATCCTTTCATGCCGACTTTAGAAGAAACCATTGCTTTATACAAGGAATTGTTTTAAGCCAAAGGAAAACAGTTCACTCTCTAAATTTAGTTGATTTATATCAAAAAAAGACAGTTGCTCTCTCTCCTACAACTGTCTTTTTAATTTATGGAAATGGGATGGTCGTACAGGATTAGTGCTCTAAAATAAACTTAGCAATAGCTGTGGCGACGCCATTTTCTTCATTGCTATCTGTTACATAGTCGGCCAAGTCTTTGACATGCTGGCTAGCATTTCCCATGGCAACGCCCAAGCCAGCAAACTGCAGCATTTCAATATCGTTATTCGCATCGCCCAGTGCCATGATTTCCTCAGGCTTGATCTCTAAGCGTTGTGCTAGACGCTCTAGGGAAAAGGCTTTGGTAACACCTTTTGGCATCGCCTCGTAGATGACAGGCTGGGAGCGGACGCCACTGAATCGTTGGCAGAGTTCTTGAGCGAACTTGGTCTCAAAATCGTCTACCTGCTCTGGATTTCCTAGAAACATAGCTTGGAACATTCGATGCTTGCCGCTGCAAGTTTCTTCAAGGCTGATTTCAGTAGGAGTCGTAAAGACGAGAGCCGCATCATCTGTCACAATTTTGCTAGCCTTTTCTCCTACGACGAAGTAATGCTCTTCATCAAATAAGGTCAACTGCACTTGGCTCTGTTCCGCTAAACTGTAGAGGTAGCGAATGTCATCGGGCTTTAATTCTTGCCAGTCGACGACCTGCCAATCGCTAGTCTGATGGATAGCGCAGCCATTGTCTACGATGACATATTCATTTTCATTCTCCAAGCCCAACTCCTGATAGTAGGGCTTGACCCCCACGAGCGGTCTGCCCGTGCATAGAACCAGCTTGACTCCAGCTTGGATAGCTTGGTGGATAGCATCAATATGAGCTTGAGGAATCTTTTTTTCCTCAGTCAGCAAGGTTCCGTCCATATCAAGGGCAATTAGTTTAATCATAGTTTTTCTCCAATAGTATTTGTGAATATTATAGCATATTTCTATTGCTAGGAGAGCAGAAATGGGGAAAGATTGTTTTTTTAATTTTCCTGTCCTTATGGTATAATAAGAAAATCTAGTAAGGAAAAGAGAAGCTATGAAAGCAAAGCGTATTGTATTTAAAGTTGGAACGAGCTCGTTGACAAATCCTGATGGTAGCCTGTCGCGGGCAAAGGTGCGGGAAATCACGCATCAATTATCGGTCTTACACGAAGCCGGACATGAGTTGATTTTGGTATCGTCTGGAGCCATTGCGGCAGGTTTTTCGTCTCTGGGCTTTAAAAAACGCCCAACTAAAGTAGCCGACAAACAGGCTTCGGCAGCTGTTGGTCAGGGCCTTCTCCTAGAGGAGTACACAACTAATCTGCTTCTGAAGAAGATTGTATCTGCCCAGATTTTGCTGACGCAGGATGATTTTGCGGATAAACGGCGTTACAAAAATGCCCACCAAGCTCTGTCAGTCCTCCTTAATCGGGGTGCCATTCCCATTATCAATGAGAATGACACAGTTTCTATCGAGGAGCTAAAGGTGGGGGACAATGACACGCTGAGTGCTCAGGTGGCAGCCATGGTTCAGGCGGATCTTTTGGTACTTTTGACAGATGTTGATGGGCTTTACACAGCCAACCCAGCTTCAGATCCAACTGCCCAACGTCTTGAAAGAATTGAGGCGATCTCTAGCGATTTGATTGACATGGCAGGCGGTACGGGCTCCAGCAATGGTACTGGTGGCATGCTGACCAAGATCAAAGCAGCAACTTTGGCGACCATGTCTGGTGTACCAGTTTATATTTGTTCGTCACTTAAAAACAATGCTTTATTGGAGGCGGCGAGCCAGACTCGAGACGGGAGCTTTTTCTCAGCGCAGGATAAGGGCTTGAAGACGCAAAAACAGTGGCTGGCCTTCTATGCCAAGAGCCAAGGTGCCATCTATGTAGATGAGGGAGCGGCACAGGCACTCCGCTACGATGGTAAAAGCCTTCTGGCATCAGGAATTGTTAGGTTAGATGGGCATTTTTCTTACCAAGATACAGTGACGGTGTACGAAGAAGAGACTGGTGCGATTTTAGGAAAGGGGCGCGTGCGCTTTGGTAAACCTGCCCTCAAGGATATGCTGCGTTCTAGCAAGCCGAAGGGAGTCGTGATTCATCGTGACGATTGGATTTCTATTACTCCAGAGCTCCAACTGCTCTTTTCTGAATTTTAAGAGGAAATAGGGGCTTACATATTTCCTTTACCCGAACTTTCCAACATCTTCGCCAATAGAAAAAAGAAATTATTGTATCTTACGAAAGGAGGCGCTATGACCTCAACACAAGAATTATTTGAAATTGTAAAAAAGTCCAAAAAATCAATCAACACAGCTACAACTGCTGAGAAAAACCAAGCATTAGAGGAAATGGCAAAGCAGCTCTGGCTTTCGCGTGCGGACATTTTGGCAGCTAATGAACTGGATATGGCAGCGGCAAAAGGTAAGATTTCAGATGTGATGCTGGATCGCCTTTATCTAGATGAGGATCGGATTGCTGGCATGGCAGAGGGCATTCGTCAGCTGATTGACTTGGAGGATCCTGTGGGGCAAGTCTTGGAAAAGACTGAGCTTGATAACGGCCTTGTCATCAGTAAAAAGCGAGTGGCTATGGGCGTGATTGGGATTATCTATGAAAGCCGCCCTAATGTCACCTCTGACGCTGCGGCTCTGGCGCTAAAGAGTGGCAGTGCAGTCGTTCTCAGAAGTGGCAAGGATGCTTATCAGACAGCACTAGCTATTGTCACAGCTCTGAAAAAAGGTTTGGCTCAGACCAAGATTTCGCCGGATTGTATCCAATTGGTTTCTGATACCAGTCGGGCTTCAGCTCAGGCAATGATGAAGGCCAAGGGCTATCTGGATTTGCTTATTCCTCGTGGTGGCGCGGGCTTGATTCAGGCGGTCGTGGAAAATGCTACTGTGCCAGTTATTGAGACAGGTACTGGAATTGTTCATATCTATGTAGATAAGGATGCTAATCAAGACAAGGCTTTGGCGATTATTGAGAATGCCAAGACCAGTCGCCCCTCAGTCTGCAATGCCATGGAGGTCCTGCTGATTCATGAAGAGATTGCAGCAGAATTTTTGCCACGTTTGCAGAAGATGCTGGTGACTGATCGTAATGCTGCGCAAGAAAAAGCTGTTGAATTACGTTTGGATGAGAAAGCAGCTCAGTATATATCAGGCTCGCAAGCTAGACCGGAAGATTTTGACACCGAATTTTTGGACTATATCTTAGCTGTCAAGCTGGTTTCCTCGCTGGAAGAAGCGGTGGAGCATATTGAGGCTCACAGCACTCATCACTCGGATGCCATTGTGACGGAGAACGATGCAGCGGCAGCTTACTTCTCAGAGCAGGTGGATAGCGCAGCGGTTTATGTCAATGCTTCAACCCGCTTTACAGATGGCGGTCAATTTGGCCTTGGCTGCGAAATGGGGATTTCCACTCAGAAACTGCATGCCAGAGGTCCTATGGGACTGAAAGAGTTGACCAGCTATAAATACGTCATCCAAGGGACTGGTCAAGTGAGGAAATAAAGATGAAAATTGGATTTATCGGTCTGGGAAATATGGGGGGCAGTCTTGCTCGCCTAGTTACCCAAGATGAAAGAATTAGAAGCGAATTACTCTTGGCCAATCGCAGTCGTGACAAGGCTGAAAAGATTGCTGCGGAAGTTGGTGGGCAGCCGGTCAGTAATGAAGAGGTTTTTGCTCAGGCAGAGGTGATTTTTCTGGGCATCAAACCAGCTCAATTTGCTGACTTACTAGCTGAGTATCAGGAGATTCTAGAAAAGCGGGATTCTCTTCTGTTGGTTTCGATGGCCGCTGGTTTGCCTTTGGAGTTATTAGAAAAATTAACACCTAGCCACCATCGTTGGATTCGGATCATGCCTAATACACCAGTAGCTGTAGGTGAGGGTGTTATTACCTATGCCTTATCTCAGCAGGCGAATCAAGCGGATGAAGACTTGTTGCGTGAGCTTCTGTCTTCGGCTGGCCTTTTGGTCAAACTAGAGGAAAAGCAGTTGGATGCGGCGACAGCTCTTGCTGGCTGTGGACCAGCCTTCGTTTATCTTTTTATAGAAGCTTTAGCGGATGCAGGTGTCCGAGCTGGACTTAGTCGCGACATATCGCTTGAACTGGCCAATCAAACCCTTTTAGGCGCTGCTAAACTAAGTCAGATCAGTGGCCAACATCCGGCTCAGCTCAAAGATCAAGTCTGCAGTCCAGCTGGTTCGACCATCGCTGGGGTAGCCAGTCTGGAAGAAAATGCCTTTCGAGGAACGGTCATGGCTGCCGTTCAAGCTGCCTATCAAAGGACACAGGAGTTGGGAAAATGAAGGATTTACCAGTTTTGAACCGATTTCTGACGATTTGAAATAACAAGCTAACTTTCAGTGGACATGCTTTAGGGTAAACTAGGAAACAGCTAAAAAAATTTTTCTATTGACCCTTCAGAAGATAATGGGGAAAGTATATTAATTCCCTCAACAAACAGCAGGCTAACGGCTTGCTGTTTTTCATTTAAAGGGAAGAATGATATAATGAAGTAGAGAAAAATCTTGAATGAGGTACCCCATGAACGAAATCAAATGCCCCAACTGCGGGGAGGTTTTTACTGTCAATGAGAGCCAGTACAGTGAGCTTTTGTCGCAGGTTCGGACTGCAGAGTTTGACAAGGAAATTCATGCTCGGATTGAGCAGGAGCTGGCTTTAGCAGAGCAAAAATCCCAGAATGCTCAACAAGCCCTGCTATCGCAGAAAGAGCAGGAAATTAGCAATCTTCAAAGTCAAATTGCTCAATTTGAGACCCAGCAGGAATTGGCAAAGAAAGAGGCTGAGCAGGCAGCTAGTCTTCAATTGCAGGAGAAGGATAAGAAAGTCCAGCAACTGGAAAATCAGCTGACAACTCTGCGCTTGGAGCATGAAAATCAATTGCAAAAGACCTTGTCTGCTCTGGAAAAAGAGCGCGACGAGGTTAAGAATCAGCTAGTTTTGCAAGAAAAGGAAGCAGCGCTGGCTCAGACCTCGCTTAAAGAGCGCTATGAGGTAGAGCTGCGGCAGAAAGATGAGACCATAGAGTTCTATAAGGATTTCAAAGCCAAGCAGTCTACTAAAATGATTGGCGAGAGTTTGGAACAGCACTGTGAGTACGAGTTTAACAAGAACCGTATGGCCATGTTTCCGCGAGCGGAGTTTGGCAAGGACAATGATGCCAGAACAGGCAGCAAGGGTGACTACATTTACCGTGAGGTGGATGAAAATGGTGTAGAAATCCTCTCTATCATGTTTGAGATGAAAAATGAAGGCGATGAGACAGCGACCAAGAAGAAAAATGAGCATTTTTTCAAAGAGCTGGATAAGGACCGGCGGGAGAAAGGCTGTGAGTATGCTATTCTGGTGACACTTCTGGAGGCTGACAGCGAACTCTACAATTCGGGTATTGTCGATGTGTCCTATGCCTATGAGAAGATGTATGTTATCCGACCACAGTTCTTCTTGCCCATGATTACCCTCTTGCGTAATGCTGCGCTCAACTCGCTCCAGTACAAGCAAGAACTGGCCTTGGTGCGGGAGCAGAACATTGATATTACGCATTTTGAGGAAGATTTGGATGCCTTTAAAGTAGCTTTCGCCAAGAACTATCAGTCTGCTTCGACCAACTTTGGCAAGGCCATCGAAGAGATTGACAAAGCTATCCGCCGGATGGAAGAAATCAAGAAATTCCTGACGACCTCTGAAAACCAGCTGCGCTTAGCAAACAACAAGCTGGACGACGTCTCTGTCAAAAAACTGACACGCAAAAATCCTACTATGAAAGCTAAGTTTGAAGCTTTGAAGGGAGACTAGGAGGCTCCTATGCAGATACGAAAAGTAACCATGAAAGATGCTGAAGCCTTACTGTCTCTATACGAAGACTTGGGCTATCCAACGACCGCTTCTAAGCTGGCTCGACGTTTAGAAATGATTCTCTCTCAGCCGCATTATGGCTGTCTTTTAGCTGAAAGAAACGGAGAAATTTTAGGTTTCTTAGGTTATGCAAAGCTCTTCTTTTTTGAATCAGATGGATCTTACTATCGTATTTTAGCTTTGTCAGTTGCAAAAGAAGCAAGACGACAAGGAATTGCTAGTAGGCTAATCAATGAATTGAAAAAACAAGCGGTAAAAGAAGGAGTTAAGGCACTGGCTCTAAATAGTGGATTAACTGCTGAACGAAATGCTGCACATCAGTTTTATAAGGCGGTTGGATTTGAAAAAGTGACTGCCGGCTTTGCTTTGCATTTAAAAAGTCAACATAAATAAATCATGAAAAATAGCAGAGGAAACAAAGTAATGTCTACAGCAAATATGAACAGCATAAGGGCTTCCAAAAGCGAGTTTTAGTATTTTTAGAAAGTTAATCAATGAACGGAATTATCAACTTAAGAAAAGAAGCGGGCATGACCTCGCATGATGCGGTCTTTAAGCTGCGTAAAATTTTGGGAACGAAGAAAATTGGTCACGGGGGCACCTTGGATCCAGATGTAGTCGGGGTGCTTCCGATTGCTGTGGGCAAGGCGACACGCTTGGTCGAGTTTATGCAGGAGGAAGGCAAGGTCTACGAGGGGGAGATTACGCTAGGATGCTCAACGACAACAGAAGATGCCAGCGGAGACATCTTAGAGCGGACGCCGGTGACAGAGCTTTTAGAAGAAGCTCTCATAGATGAAGCCATGGAATCTATGACTGGTGAGATTCGCCAGATACCGCCCATGTACTCAGCAGTCAAGGTTAATGGCCGTAAGCTTTATGAGTATGCGCGTGCAGGTCAAGAAGTGGAGCGCCCAGAGCGGCAGGTGACTATCTATAGCTTTGAGCGCACCAGTCCGATTGCCTATGAAGATGAGCAAGCTCGTTTTCGTTTTCGAGTCAAGTGCAGCAAGGGGACCTATGTCCGAACCCTGTCTGTTGATTTAGGAGCTAAGCTGGGCTTTGCCAGTCACATGTCCCAGCTGACAAGGACTTCTTCAGCAGGTATGAGCTTGGATGATGCTTTGACCTTGGATGAAATAGCGGAGCGAGTGGCAGTGGAGGATTTTACATTTCTTCAGCCTTTGGAGTTGGGGACAGGTGATCTACCCAAGATTGAACTAACGGTAGAGCAGCTAGAGGAAGTCCGCCACGGTCGCTTTATTTTCATTGAAAATGCGGCAACAATCTTGGCTGGTTTCCATAAAGGTAAGCTTATCGCTATCTTAGAAAAAAGGGAAGAATCTTATAAACCTAAAAAAGTTTTTCTTTGATCATATAAAAATATCAGAGTCCTGAAATCTATTTTCAGGATTTTTTTATGCCTAGAATAATTAATCAAATCTATAAACTAAAAAAGTATAAATATACTGTTTGAATAGAATCAGAAACACTTATAAAATTTACTGTGAATTCTGAGATAGCAATACTCAAAAATTGGACAGTTTCGCTAAAAATGATTTAGTAATGATAGGGCTATAAAATTGCTTAAATCTTACTTATATGGTACACTTGAGGGAGTGACAATTTTAAATAATAAGGAGGGTTCCAATACATGGGACAAGACTGGAAGAAAATAGAAAGGCAACGTTTTACAATTCGTAAGACGAGAGCATGGGGCGCATGTTCAGTTTTTCTAGGATCAAGTATTTTCTTTCTAGGAGGGGGAGTTGCAAGTGCGCAAGAAGTTAGTCCTTCTGCACAAGACCAAGCAGCTCAAGTAGCAGAAGCTGCTAGAGCTTCAGATGAAAAAGAGTCTGAGAAACCGGCAACTGAAGCACAAGCCGAACCTGAAAAGAATGCTGCGTCAGTAAGTGCAGATGTTCAAGCAACTGAAGCTAAGGAACAAGCAGCACCTAGCACTGAAGATGTAGTTAAAGCAGAAGAAGCTGCTGTTTCAAAAGACGAAAAGTCAGAAGAAACAAATGCTCCGAAAGAAGCTAAAGCAGAAGAAAAGGCTGAGCCAAAAGAAGAAAAAACAGCAAGTTCTGAAGCTAGTGTGGCCGCACAACCTAAGCGTTCAGGCTCATCAGGATTCAGAAGTGTTAGCGGTACATCAGGATTCCGAAATACTGGTGCTGCTCGCCAAGGATCTGACTATACTGTTACTCAAGATGGTAATCTAGCTACAGTTCAAGCGAATGCCTTGAAAACTCAGTTGGATAGAGCAGCACAAGAGAACTTGCCGGTTACACCGAACCAGATTCGAAATTTTGGAACCGCAACAACTGACGAAGAAAGACGCAGATTAGAACGTCAAGCAGCGGATCTTCAAAATACTGAAGCTCAGGCAATGAATAGAAAAATCTCTGATTACTTGACGGCTAAACAAAGAGCTCAACAATTAACAGGTAAAGAAGGAAGCTTGCAACAAATTGCTCCTCAAAACCTCGTTTTCTCTGATGAGCCAAATGCAACAGCTAAGATTAGGCTGGCACAAGGAGACTGGTTCGTCAAGGACAGTACGCTCACATCCCGAAATCAATATGTTCGTGAAGCTTTGGATAGTCGGAGCTACAGTGAGTGGCGAGACGGGACAACTACTCAACCGAATGCAGTTATCACTAGAGCCGATACAAGCCAACCGGCAGCAGAGCGAATCATCAAGGATCAAACAGATGCTTACTACATGGTTCATACGCAAGTTGGTAGAACCACAACAGTAGAGTACACCTTGCATAACTCATTTGCCGGTGGTCGACCTATTACGAAAGCTATTGCTCGATATACGCCTAAGAAGAGTTCTGCTTATGATGATAGTATGGTAATGGCTATCCATAAAGATCCAACTATGACAGTTTGGAATGGATCCAGCTATGATCGTAAAGGAACTGGTAACCAATTGCATATGGAATGGGAATTCTATTATGCGGATGGCACTAAGGTAGACTTTGGCAGAACACCTGGTGTTGTTTCTTTCGCTTCACGTAACCACCACGGGAATGATATTTACGCTGAAATTTATGGTAATTTGAGCTCAAATATGCAGAATGTACAAATTGTAGGTTCTTCTATCGTTCCACAGGCAAATGGTTGGTACTATGCAAATGGTAAGAATAACTCTTATAAAGGCCAAACTGAATATCAATGGGACCAACAAGGTAATCCAAATGAATTCTGGGGAGCGGGTGCTGCAAAAGTTACAAGTGGTACATCATTGAGCTTTGATATTGCCACCACTAACCCTGGTCAGCACTGGCCACGTCCGATTCGCCAATGGTTCTCATTTAATACCAACGTAAAAGCGAATAACGTCGTAACTAACCCTAATTTGACTTATACTCCTGCAGCATATGTCAATGAAGTTCCAGCACCAGAACCAGAAAAATCTTATGACAGATTTGTTATGGACATTCCACATAATGTCAGAGTCGTAGATTATGAGAATGCCACTCCAGATCAAAAACGCGCTTTCGACAATCAAACTGGTTCTCAGATTGTTTACCAACAAGGTAAAGACGGACAGGTTATTATTGTAGGACCAAAACCAGAAAATCTAAATGACGTACCAAATCCTAAGTTTACAGCTCAAGAACTTGAGACACTTAAAAATGGTGGAACTGTAAGAGGATTTAAAGGACACAATTACGTTGATCCTGTAGATACCATCATGGTTGTCAAACGTAATGCGGGACCAACTGGACCTAAGGGTGATAAAGGTGCAACTGGTGCCACCGGCGCCACAGGTGCAGCAGGACCAAAAGGTGATAAGGGTGCAACAGGCGCAACTGGTGCCACCGGAGCCACAGGCGCAGCAGGACCAAAAGGTGATAAAGGTGCAACTGGTGCCACCGGCGCCACAGGCGCAGCAGGACCAAAAGGTGATAAAGGTGCAACTGGTGCCACCGGCGCCACAGGCGCAGCAGGACCAAAAGGTGATAAAGGCGCAACAGGTGCTACAGGCGCAACCGGAGCTAAAGGCGATAAAGGTGAAACTGGCGCCACAGGTGCAACTGGAGCAACCGGCGCCACAGGTGCAGCAGGACCAAAAGGTGATAAGGGCGCTACTGGCGCTACAGGCGCGACCGGAGCTAAAGGCGATAAAGGTGAAACTGGTGCTACAGGCGCAACTGGTGCCAAAGGTGAAGATGGTAAGCCATCATTAGCTCAAGTCGTAGACAACAACGACGGTACTCATACTGTTAAAGTTGGACTTGATAAGAATGGCAACGGTCAGTTGGATCCAGACGAAGTAACATCTTCAACTATCGTCAAAGACGGAAAAGATGGGAAATCTCCACTAGCTAAAGTAGTCGATAACAATAACGGTACCCATACTGTTCAAGTCGGACTCGATAAGAACAACAATGGTCAACTTGATCCAGATGAAGTGACATCTTCTACAGTCATTAAAGATGGAAAAGCTGGGGCAACCGGTGCTACAGGAGCGACTGGAGCTAAGGGTGACAAAGGTGAAACTGGTGCAACAGGAGCAAAAGGTGAAGATGGCAAGCCATCATTAGCCCAAGTTGTCGATAATAACAACGGCACGCACACTGTTAAAGTTGGTCTGGATAAGAACGGCAACGGCCAGCTCGATCCAGATGAAGTAACCTCATCTACTATCGTTAAAGACGGAAAAGATGGCAAGTCTCCATTGGCTAAAGTTGTTGATAACAATAACGGCACTCACACTGTTCAAGTCGGTCTGGATAAGAACGGAAATGGTGAGCTTGATCCAGACGAAGTAACCTCATCTACAATCATCAAAGATGGTAAGGATGGAAAAGCTGGCGCAACCGGTGCTACTGGTGCCACAGGTGCAACCGGAGCTAAGGGTGATAAAGGTGAAACTGGAGCCACTGGCGCAACAGGTGCAACAGGTGCAACTGGTGCTAAAGGAGAAGATGGTAAGCCATCATTAGCCCAAGTTGTCGATAATAACAACGGCACGCACACTGTTAAAGTTGGTCTGGATAAGAACGGCAATGGCCAATTGGATCCAGACGAAGTAACCTCATCTACTATCGTTAAAGACGGTAAGGATGGAAAAGCTGGCGCAACCGGTGCCACTGGTGCTACTGGTGCTACAGGTGCGACCGGAGCTACAGGAGCTAAAGGTGAAGATGGCAAGCCATCATTGGCCCAAGTCGTAGACAACAACGACGGTACACACACTGTTAAAGTTGGTCTTGATAAGAACGGCAACGGCCAGCTCGATCCAGATGAAGTAACCTCATCTACTATCGTTAAAGACGGTAAGGATGGTAAATCTCCACTAGCTAAGGTTGTTGATAACAACAACGGCACCCATACTGTTCAAGTCGGCCTCGATAAGAACAATAACGGCCAGTTGGATCCAGATGAAGTGACATCTTCTACAGTCATTAAAGATGGAAAAGCTGGAGCCACAGGTGCGACTGGAGCTAAGGGCGATAAAGGTGAAACTGGTGCAACAGGCGCGACCGGAGCTAAAGGAGAAGATGGTAAGCCATCATTAGCTCAAGTCTTGGACAACAACGACGGTACTCATACTGTTAAAGTTGGACTCGATAAGAATGGCAATGGTCAGTTGGATCCAGATGAAGTAACCTCATCTACTATCGTTAAAGACGGTAAGGATGGAAAATCTCCACTAGCTAAGGTTGTTGATAACAACAATGGCACCCATACTGTTCAAGTCGGCCTCGATAAGAACAACAATGGTCAGCTTGATTCAGACGAAGTGACATCTTCAACAATCATCAAAGATGGTAAGGATGGAAAAGCTGGTGCAACCGGTGCCACTGGAGCTACAGGTGCAACAGGAGCTAAGGGTGATAAAGGTGAAACAGGCGCAACAGGTGCGACTGGCGCTAAAGGAGAAGATGGCAAGCCATCATTAGCCCAAGTTGTCGATAATAACAACGGCACTCACACTGTTAAAGTTGGTCTGGATAAGAACGGCAATGGCCAATTGGATCCAGATGAAGTAACCTCATCTACTATCGTTAAAGACGGTACGGACGGTAAATCTCCGCTAGCTAAGGTTGTCGATAATAACAATGGCACACACACAGTTCAAGTCGGTCTTGATAAGAACGGAAATGGTGAGCTTGATCCAGACGAAGTGACATCTTCAACTATCATCAAAGATGGTAAGGATGGAAAAGCTGGCGCAACAGGTGCTACAGGCGCGACCGGAGCTAAAGGTGAAACTGGAGCAACAGGCGCAACTGGTGCTAAAGGAGAAGATGGCAAGCCATCATTAGCCCAAGTTGTCGATAATAACAACGGCACCCATACTGTTCAAGTTGGTCTGGATAAGAACGGCAACGGCCAGCTCGATCCAGATGAAGTAACCTCATCTACTATCGTTAAAGACGGAAAAGATGGCAAGTCTCCATTGGCTAAAGTTGTTGATAACAATAACGGCACTCACACTGTTCAAGTCGGTCTTGATAAGAACGGAAATGGTGAGCTTGATCCAGACGAAGTAACATCATCTACAATCATCAAAGATGGTAAGGATGGAAAAGCTGGCGCAACCGGTGCTACTGGTGCCACAGGTGCAACCGGAGCTAAGGGTGATAAAGGTGAAACTGGAGCCACTGGCGCAACAGGTGCAACTGGTGCAACAGGTGCAACTGGTGCTAAAGGAGAAGATGGTAAGCCATCATTAGCCCAAGTTGTCGATAATAACAACGGCACGCACACTGTTAAAGTTGGTCTTGATAAGAACGGCAATGGCCAGCTCGATCCAGATGAAGTAACCTCATCTACTATCGTTAAAGACGGTAAGGATGGTAAATCTCCGCTGGCTAAGGTTGTCGATAACAACAATGGTACCCATACTGTTCAAGTCGGACTTGATAAGAACAATAACGGCCAGTTGGATCCAGATGAAGTAACATCTTCAACTATCGTCAAAGATGGTAAGGATGGAAAAGCTGGCGCAACTGGAGCTACAGGCGCGACCGGAGCTAAAGGTGATAAAGGTGAAACTGGAGCAACAGGCGCGACCGGAGCTAAGGGTGATAAAGGTGAGACCGGTGCCACAGGCGCGACTGGAGCTAAAGGAGAAGATGGCAAGCCATCATTAGCCCAAGTCGTGGACAACAACAACGGTACTCACACTGTTAAAGTCGGTCTGGATAAGAATGGCAATGGCCAGCTCGATCCAGATGAAGTAACATCTTCAACAATCGTCAAAGATGGTAAGGATGGAAAATCTCCGCTAGCTAAAGTAGTCGATAACAACAACGGCACCCATACTGTTCAAGTCGGTCTTGATAAGAACGGAAATGGTGAGCTTGATCCAGACGAAGTAACCTCATCTACAATCATCAAAGATGGTAAGGATGGAAAAGCTGGCGCAACCGGTGCCACTGGTGCTACAGGTGCGACCGGAGCTAAAGGTGATAAAGGTGATAAAGGTGAAACAGGTGCAACAGGTGCAACTGGAGCTAAAGGAGAAGATGGCAAGCCATCATTGGCTCAAGTCGTAGACAACAACGATGGCACTCACACAGTTAAAGTTGGACTTGATAAGAATGGCAACGGTCAGTTGGATCCAGACGAAGTAACCTCATCTACCATTGTTAAAGATGGTAAGGATGGAAAATCTCCACTAGCTAAGGTTGTTGATAACAACAATGGCACACACACAGTTCAAGTCGGACTCGATAAGAACAACAATGGTCAGCTTGATCCAGATGAAGTGACATCTTCTACAGTCATTAAAGATGGAAAAGCTGGCGCAACAGGTGCCAAAGGTGAAGATGGCAAGCCATCATTGGCGCAAGTCGTAGACAACAACGACGGTACACACACTGTTAAAGTTGGTCTTGATAAGAACGGCAACGGCCAGTTGGATCCAGATGAAGTAACATCTTCAACAATCGTCAAAGACGGTAAGGATGGAAAATCTCCACTAGCTAAAGTTGTCGACAATAACAATGGCACACACACAGTTCAAGTTGGTCTTGATAAGAACGGAAATGGTGAGCTTGATCCAGATGAAGTAACATCTTCAACTATCGTCAAAGATGGAAAAGCTGGCGCAACAGGTGCAACAGGTGCCACAGGAGCGACCGGAGCTAAGGGCGATAAAGGAGAAGATGGTAAGCCATCATTAGCTCAAGTTGTAGATAACAACGACGGTACTCACACTGTTAAAGTTGGTCTTGATAAGAACGGCAACGGACAGTTGGATCCAGACGAAGTAACATCTTCAACAATCGTTAAAGACGGTAAGGATGGTAAATCTCCATTGGCTAAGGTTGTTGATAACAACAATGGCACGCATACAGTTCAAGTCGGTCTTGATAAGAACGGTAATGGTGAGCTTGATCCAGACGAAGTGACATCTTCAACAATCATCAAAGATGGTAAGGATGGAAAAGCTGGTGCTACAGGTGCGACTGGCGCTAAAGGAGAAGATGGTAAGCCATCATTAGCCCAAGTTGTCGATAATAACAACGGCACCCATACTGTTCAAGTTGGTCTGGATAAGAACGGCAATGGTCAGTTGGATCCAGACGAAGTAACATCTTCAACAATCGTCAAAGACGGTAAGGATGGCAAATCTCCACTAGCTAAAGTTGTTGATAACAATAACGGCACTCATACTGTTCAAGTCGGACTCGATAAGAACAATAACGGCCAGTTGGATCCAGATGAAGTAACATCATCTACAATCATCAAAGATGGTAAGGATGGAAAAGCAGGCGCAACAGGTGCTACAGGCGCGACCGGAGCTAAAGGAGAAGATGGCAAACCATCATTAGCCCAAGTCGTGGACAATAATAACGGCACTCACACTGTTAAAGTTGGTCTTGATAAGAACGGCAATGGTCAGTTGGATCCAGATGAGGTAACCTCATCTACTATCGTTAAAGACGGTAAGGATGGAAAATCTCCACTGGCTAAGGTTGTAGACAACAACAATGGTACCCATACTGTTCAAGTCGGACTCGATAAGAACAACAACGGTCAGCTTGATCCAGAAGAAGTAACATCTTCAACTATCGTCAAAGATGGAAAAGCTGGCGCAACTGGAGCTACAGGAGCGACCGGAGCTAAAGGCGATAAAGGTGAAACTGGAGCTACAGGAGCAAAAGGTGAAGATGGTAAGCCATCATTGGCGCAAGTTGTCGATAATAACAACGGCACTCACACTGTTAAAGTTGGTCTTGATAAGAATGGCAATGGTCAGTTGGATCCAGACGAAGTAACATCTTCAACAATCGTCAAAGACGGTAAGGATGGCAAATCTCCACTAGCTAAGGTTGTTGACAACAACAACGGCACCCATACTGTTCAAGTCGGACTTGATAAGAACAACAACGGTCAGTTGGATCCAGAGGAAGTAACATCTTCAACTATCATCAAAGATGGTAAGGATGGAAAAGCTGGTGCTACAGGAGCGACCGGAGCTAAAGGTGAAACTGGCGCAACTGGTGCAACTGGTGCAACTGGTGCCAAAGGAGAAGATGGCAAGCCATCATTGGCGCAAGTCGTAGACAACAACGACGGCACTCATACTGTTAAAGTTGGTCTTGATAAGAATGGCAACGGTCAGTTGGATCCAGACGAAGTAACATCTTCAACTATCGTCAAAGACGGAAAAGATGGTAAATCTCCGCTGGCTAAGGTTGTCGATAACAACAATGGTACCCATACTGTTCAAGTCGGACTTGATAAGAACAATAACGGCCAGTTGGATCCAGATGAAGTAACATCTTCAACTATCGTCAAAGATGGAAAAGCTGGCGCAACCGGTGCCACTGGTGCTACAGGAGCGACCGGAGCTAAGGGTGAAGATGGTAAATCATCATTAACTGAAGTAGTTAACAACAACGACGGTACTCATACTGTTAAAGTTGGACTCGATAAGAATGGCGACGGTAAGCTTGATCCAAGTGAAGTAACGTCAACGACTATCGTGAAAGATGGCGCAACTGGTGCTACAGGTGCAACTGGAGCTAAGGGTGAAGATGGCAAGCCATCATTGGCTAAGGTTGTAGACAACAACGATGGCACTCATACTGTTCAAGTCGGACTTGATAAGAACGTCAATGGTCAGTTGGATCCAGACGAAGTAACATCTTCAACAATCGTCAAAGACGGTAAGGATGGTAAGTCTCCATTAGCTGAAGTAGTTAACAACAACGACGGTACTCATACTGTTAAGGTTGGAATCGATAAGAATGGTGATGGTAAGCTTGATCCAAGCGAAGTAACGTCAACGACTATCGTGAAAGACGGCGCAACTGGTGCTACAGGAGCGACCGGAGCAACTGGTGCAGATGGAAAAGATGGTAAATCATCATTAACTGAAGTAGTTAACAACAACGACGGTACGCACACTGTTAAGGTCGGTCTTGATAAGAATAGCGACGGTAAGCTTGATCCAAGTGAAGTAACGTCAACGACTATCGTGAAAGATGGCGCAACTGGTGCTACAGGAGCGACCGGAGCTAAGGGCGATAAAGGTGAAGATGGTAAATCATCATTAACTGAAGTGGTTAACAACAACGACGGTACCCATACTGTTAAGGTTGGTATCGATAAGAATGGCGACGGTAAGCTTGATCCAAGTGAGGTAACGTCAACGACTATCGTGAAAGATGGCGCAACTGGTGCTACTGGCGCAACTGGTGCTACAGGTGCTACAGGAGCAACTGGAGCGGATGGTAAATCATCATTGACTGAAGTAGTTGATAACCACGATGGTACTCATACTGTTAAAGTTGGACTCGATAAGAACGGCGACGGTAAGCTTGATCCAAGTGAAGTAACGTCAACGACTATCGTTAAAGATGGCGCAACTGGAGCAACAGGTGCGGATGGTAAGCCATCATTGGCTAAGGTTGTAGACAATAACGATGGCACCCATACTGTTCAAGTCGGACTTGATAAGAACGGCAATGGTCAGTTGGATTCAGACGAAGTAACCTCATCTACCATCGTTAAAGACGGTAAGGATGGTAAATCTCCATTAGCTGAAGTAGTTAACAACAACGACGGTACTCATACTGTTAAAGTTGGACTCGATAAGAATGGTGATGGTAAGCTTGATCCAAGTGAAGTAACGTCAACAACTATCGTGAAAGATGGCGCAACTGGTGCTACAGGAGCAACTGGAGCTAAGGGTGAAGATGGTAAATCATCATTAACTGAAGTAGTTGATAACCACGATGGTACTCATACTGTTAAAGTTGGACTCGATAAGAACGGCGATGGCAAACTTGATTCAAATGAAGTAACGTCAACGACTATCGTTAAAGACGGCGCAACTGGAGCTACAGGAGCGACCGGTGCAACTGGTGCGGATGGTAAAGATGGTAAATCATCATTAACTGAAGTAGTTGATAACCACGATGGTACTCATACTGTTAAAGTTGGACTCGATAAGAACGGCGACGGTAAGCTTGATCCAAGTGAAGTGACTTCAACGACTATCGTTAAAGATGGCGCAACTGGAGCAACAGGTGCGGATGGTAAGCCATCATTGGCCAAGGTTGTAGACAATAACGATGGCACTCACACTGTTCAAGTCGGACTTGATAAGAACGGCAACGGTCAGTTGGATTCAGACGAAGTAACCTCATCTACCATCGTTAAAGACGGTAAGGATGGTAAATCTCCATTAGCTGAAGTAGTTAACAACAATGACGGTACTCATACTGTTAAAGTTGGTCTTGATAAGAATGGTGATGGTAAGCTTGATCCAAGTGAAGTAACGTCAACGACTATCGTTAAAGACGGCGCAACTGGTGCAGATGGTAAGGATGGTAAATCATCATTAACTGAAGTAGTTAACAACAACGACGGTACGCACACTGTTAAAGTTGGTCTTGATAAGAATGGTGATGGTAAGCTTGATCCAAGTGAAGTAACGTCAACGACTATCGTTAAAGACGGCGCAACTGGTGCAACTGGTGCAGATGGAAAAGATGGTAAATCATCATTAACTCAAGTAGTTAACAACAACGACGGTACGCACACTGTTAAGGTCGGTCTTGATAAGAACGGTGACGGTAAACTTGATCCAAGTGAAGTAACGTCAACGACTATCGTGAAAGACGGTAAAGATGGTAAGACACCATTAGCAGAAGTAGTTGATAACCAAAATGGAACACACACCATTAAGATTGGTTTTGATACAAATGGCAATGGTAAGCTTGATTCAGATGAAGTAACCTCTGCTACTATCGTTAAAGATGGAAAAGACGGTAAAGATGGCAAAGACGGAAAAGATGGTCAAAGCTCACTTGTAACGCTCGTTGAAAATGAAGATGGTAGTGTTACTATTCTTGTTGGAATTGATAAGAATAACAATGGTAAGGTTGATTCTGATGAAGTAACATCTTCTACAATTATCAGAAATGGAAAAGATGGTAAGGACGGCAAAGACGGAAAAGATGGTAAAGATGGTAAGGACGGTAAAGATGGCAAGGGTGTAACCGGTCCAACCGGTCCAACTGGTCCAACCGGTCCTACAGGTCCAACCGGTCCAACTGGTCCTACAGGCCCTACAGGTCCAACCGGTCCAACTGGTCCAACCGGTCCAACCGGTCCAACTGGTCCAACCGGCCCTACAGGTCCAACCGGTCCAACTGGTCCAACCGGTCCAACTGGTCCAACTGGTCCTACAGGCCCAACTGGTCCAACCGGCCCAACTGGTCCAACCGGTCCAACTGGTCCTACAGGCCCAACTGGTCCAACCGGCCCAACTGGTCCAACCGGTCCTACAGGTCCAACCGGCCCAACTGGTCCAACCGGCCCTACAGGTCCAACCGGTCCTACAGGCCCAACTGGCCCTACTAATCCAATAAAACCAGTAGTTCCAACAGCTCCAACAGTTCCAGCTAAGCCAACAAAACCTGCAGGAACAACCAAAGTAGTAGCTAAGTCAGGAACCCTTCCTAAGACTGGTGACAATAGCAACCATGAAGTAGGTGTGGTAGGCGCAGGACTTCTATCAGCTGCACTTCTAGCTGCCTTAGGTGTTTCTAAGCGAAAAGAAGAAGAACTCTAAGATATTCTATTTATAAAATTTAAGCAATATCAAGTTTAGAGTAAAACAGAGGCTATTAGGATTATTAAAATTCTACTAGCCTCTAGTTTTGTTGTATTAATGTTTTGGAGGAATTGAATGTCATCAATTGTATTGAATATGATTGTAAAAAATGAAGCCCATATAATTTTGGAAACACTCCAAAATTTGGTCAATTCAATCACATTTGACTACTGGGTCATTTCTGACACTGGCTCCACAGATGGAACGGAAAACCTCATCTTGAACTTTTTTAGTGAGGTGGGAATTCCAGGAGAATTGCACAAAGATGAATGGCAAAACTTTGCACATAATAGAAATTTAGCCCTAAATTATGCAAGAGGAAAGGGAGACTATATTCTAATCTTTGATGCAGATGATTTCGTTGAAGGTAGTTTAAAAATTTCTACTGATCTTGAAGCAGATGCCTATTATCTCAATTTTTCAGATGAGAGTGGAGTTCTTTCATTTCGTCGTGTAGCTCTTGTTAAAAATAATCCAGAAATTTATTGGCGAGGAGTTGTGCATGAATTTATTGAATTGCCTGAAGGTGCCAGTTATGGAAATCTTGTAGGACCTTATTCAGTCATTGCAAGAACAAGAGGCGCTCGAAGTCTAGACGATGATAAATATTATCATGATGCAACTGTACTTGCAAATGCTGTTTATAATAATCAAGACCCTGATTTAGAGCCTAGATATACCTTTTATTGCGCGAGATCTTATCGTGATGCAGGTTTATATCAAGAGGCCTTGTCTTGGTTCAAAAAACGTGCAGTTATGACGGATGGATGGTCAGAGGAAGCTTATTATTCTTGTCTAGAAATAGCGCAAATTTATGAAAATGAAGGGAAAGCTCTTGAAGGACGGGAGTATTTGGAAAAAGCTATCCAGATTAACCCTAATCGCGCTGAAGCATGGTCTCAATTAGCCAAATTATATAGAGAGGCAGGGCAGCATCACATTGCTTTTGCTTATGCTTATATGGCTAAGGATTTAGAGTTGAATCCGGATAGTCTTTTCAGCTGGAACAGGGTTTATGACTATTGGATTCCATTTGAATTGTTAGAAAATGGTGTCAAAATAGGGAATTTTGAAGTTGCCTACCAAGGCTTCAGAGCTTTAATTCTGGCAGGACAGGCCGATACTTATAAGAACTATTATGAATACTTGCCTCAATTTGAACCATATCTAGATAATGAGATTATCGAGAAGATTATAGAAGTAATCAACGGTACAGAAGCTTAAGAGCAGCAATGCTAGATAGACTTTTGTCGATTATAGTGGCTTGATACAGCATAAACTTTGAGAGTGGGACAGAAATCGGTAATCCGTTAGAATTCGATTTCGTCGTCCCACCTCCGCACAGTTGAGTAGGGCTGTAAAAGCTGATGAAATCAGCGTAGAGCCCACTAAACCACTGCGTCTTGCTCGACAATCCAAAGACAATTGAGAGGCTAGGACTTTTGTCCCAGCCTCATTTGTTTTGGAGAAGTTGCTATTAGCCTAATTGTAACCGCCCAATAACAAGGTATATTGAAAGAACGTTCCAAAGTTGATTTGACTCTGGAACGTTTTCTATTTGCACTTTTCCTGAATAGTTTCAGCCCATGGTAAATAAGCCTCTAGAATCTCCCTTTTTGCGTGTCTCTCCTCGTTAGGTAGATGGTCTAGAAGATAAGTCATGTATTTCTCTGAATCAAGTCCATGTCGCTTGGCCGTTTCCAAAAGGCTCAAAATAATAGCTGTCGACTTGGCGCCCTCAAAACTCTGAGAAAAAAGCCAATTTTTTCTGCCTATGACAAAGCTCTTTATCGCCCTCTCAGCTAGATTGTTGGAAAGGACTAAGTTACCGTCCGAGAGAACTGTTCGGAAGGTGCTTTCGTATTTGATGCTATACTCCAAAGCAGTGCCTAGTTTTGACCCTGACAAAACAGCCTGCTTACGACACCAATCAAAAAACTCTTCCATCCTAAGGAAACAAACGAGTCTCATTCTCAGCTCTATGGTGTCAGCCCAGATACTTTCGGATATAATCCAGCAAGCAGAAGCATCAGCTTTACTGGAGCAGATGGCCAGCTAAAAACTGTTTAGATTAGCTAAGCTTACATTTTGATGTAAAACAAGAATAAAACGAATGATGAAGACCAAGCCAAGTCTAAGACCATCATTCGTTTTTTATTCTCACAACCCTATACTTATTTGATTGATATTGTGTTAAAATAAACAGAGACTGATAGATGAAAGGATTGTCATCATGATAGAAAAAGAATTACCTATCAAAGAATATCTTAGAGTAAAAAAAGAAGCTATTTATAGTCGCCTTATATTCTTGCTAACGGCCGTTACAGGAGCTATTCTATCCTTTATTTTGATTCATTCAGGATCTAGGAATCTAATCTTTGAAAATGTTTCAATTGGCTTAGTTGTGTTTGCAGGTATTGTTATATCAAGGCCGTATTGGACAAAAAAGAAACAATACGAGAATCAGTATCCAGAATTGAAAGGAATGTCTACAAGAGGTGCTGAAGCTTCTGGGAATTTTTTTGGGAAACATCTGATTGTATATCCAGCCATTCTTGTTTATATGGTTTGGGCCTTTTTCGCTTCTTATCATCCTGTTCAAAATCAGGAGATAGTAGATATTGATCTTCCGACGATTAGTACAGAAACTGAGTATAGTTTGGATTTTCCAAAATCAGATAGTTCAGCCAGCACTGGAGACAGTCAAGGAGATACTCAATCAGATTCTTCGTCAATCATACAAAATGAAAGTGGGGAGTAAAAGTAGGAAAAGATCCAGCATTAAAAGCGAGAGTAATAGCTAACAAAGCAAAGAAAGCAAGATATGAGCGCGAAAAAAATGGCATTGCAAGTAAGGATTTAATAAATCTGTGATGGAATTTGGTGGGAATATTGGACCAGAAAAGGGACATTATGTAATGCCAAAATTTATATATGATAAAGCTGTATTGGCATCAGATGGGAATCCGAGAGTATTAGAGGAACTATTGGACTTAGATAGAGGGTATTTAGGTGATTCACCTCTTACTATTAATGTTAAAAATCCTAAAAATTTACGTATGCCGTCAGGCAATGAACCAGGTGCTTGGCAAGGTCTTTGGGAACCAGGAGGTTTTACAAAGGGCGGTATACCAGAGGCAGTTGTAGATCAATTTAAACCAGGTGATTATACAATAGGAAAGGTATTTGAATAGGTGTTTATATGACAACAGAAATTCAGCAATACAAAAATTGTACGATATTAAAAACAACAATGATTATCAGATCCTTTGGAGTAGAGGGAAAGAAGTGCTTAACTATCCCATTAGCCAAGAATTAGCAGAACGTGTTTCAAAATCAGAAAAAGATTCTTTAGAAGTAATGTTTTATTGTGAACATCATCGTTGGCCAAAGGCAGATGAGTTAGATGATTATAATCATTCAGATACGATTGTACATAGAGGCGATGGATTTGTTGTATATGAGACAGATGGTTATTACGAAATTAGCTTCTTTAAAGAAATTGGAGGAGCCATGGGTCCAGAAGTTTGCTATCCTATCAATAAGGAACTGATGGATAAAGCATTTGAATCTTCTAGGGGAGCATATGAAGTCATGATTTATGCTGAAACAGGGCGCTGGCCCTTAAGTAAGCAAGATGATATTGATAGAAACTACATACGTAATCATCCTGAAACTATGCTACCAAATATAGAAGATCAACGTGAGTTGTTTGATGTTGAAGAGTTTAAAGCTCTTGTAAAAAAAGCCATCTCTTCAGAACTCAAGCCAACTGAACTTGATGCTATTGGTACAGTTGATAATCATTTAGAGCTTCTTCTGGTGGATCCAGTCGACTGGCAGGAAGAGATAGAAGCAGTCCATCTGGAAATTTTGCAAGAAAATTAACAATTATATTCACTTCCTCGAAAGCAAGCAGTATGTGGCACGATACGGCGATAACTTTGACAAAAAAGTCATCCATATCACCTTCCAATATTCTCCATCGGATAACGGCTTAGCTTTTCTAGCTGCTGCTCAGAAGGTATTGCAACCGACGGATATGAGTTTGAAGATAGAATTACCGGAGTGAGAAAAAACCATAGAAATTCCTCGTGAATTTCTGTGGTTTCGTTTTTAATCTTGATAAGAGACGATGCCAATGATGGTATCGACAGCGCGTTCCATGGTTTCTAGGCTGACATATTCGAAGCGGCCGTGCATGTTTTCACCGCCGGCAAAGAGATTAGGTGTCGGGATGCCCATAAAGGAAATTTTTGAGCCATCAGTGCCGCCACGAATCGGCTCGATAATCGGCTGGATGTCCAGATTTTCCATGACTGCTTTGGCGATATTGATCGGTGTCATGTCCTTTTCAATGACCTGCTTCATGTTGTAATACTGATCTTTGAGGGTCAGGATGACACGCTCGCTGCCCAGCTCTTGGTTCATCTTATCAGCGATGGCCTGCATAGCAGCTTTGCGATTTTCAAAAGCCTCTGTCTCAAAGTCGCGGACAATATAGCTAGCTTGGGCTTCTTCGACAGTCCCGGTCAGATTCATCAGGTGGTAGAAGCCTTGGTAGCCATCAGTCTTCTCTGGTCGGTCGGCTTCTGGCAGCTGGTTGTGGAAATCAATAGCCAGCTGGAGAGCATTGACCATCTGGTCTTTAGCAGTTCCCGGATGAACATTGCGACCTTGGAAGGTCAGTTCTGCTCCAGCAGCACTAAAGGTTTCGTACTGGAGCTCTCCTAGCGGTCCGCCATCTACTGTATAGGCAAAATCGACATCGAAGTCCTCAGCGTCAAACTTATCAGCCCCGATACCGATTTCCTCGTCTGGTCCAAAGCCAACTCGGATTTCTCCATGCTTGATTTCTGGATGGGCAGACAGGTATTCGATAGCAGTCATGATTTCAGCAATACCGGACTTGTCATCTGCTCCCAAAAGGGTTGTTCCGTCAGTCGTAATCAGGGTTTGGCCCTTGTATTTATGGAGACTGGCAAAGTCTGCAGGATCTAAGTTAAAGCCAGATTGTCCGAGCGGAATCACACCGCCGTCATAATTCTCAATGACCTGTGGCTGGATGTTTTCTGCGTTGAAGTCCGCTGTATCCATGTGAGAAATAAAGCCAATTTTGCGGGTAAAGCTAGGGTCGTTGGCTGGCAGAGTTCCAATCGCAAAGCCATTAGGCAGGTAGTAGACATTTTCCAAGCCGACTCGCTTCATTTCAGGAATGAGGACATTGTTAGCAAAGTCGACCTGACTCTGAGTGCTGGGTGTAGTAGTAGATGTTTCGTCTGAGCGTGTGTTGACCTTGACATAGGTCAGGAAACGATCTAAAAGATTAGGGTATTTCATAAAAGCTCCTTGTTTTCATAGATTAAGTCTATTTTAGCACAATCTTGAACAAAAGACATCCGTAAGTCAACATTTCTCTAGTTGAAAAGTCTTGGAAGATGGTCGTAGTGGAAATAACTGAAAATAAGATTTGTAAGAGTAGATAATAGAAAATTTTTGCAAGCCTATTAATATAAAATTGTTGAGAAAAGCAGTGGCAAATATGCTAGGGGTGCATGTTAGAGGAAATTTTGTGATATAATAAAAAGTAGAAAATCAATATAGTAAATAAGAGGTAGTGCCATGATTTATGAATTTTGTGCAGAGAATGTCACCTTACTAGATAAGGCTTTAGAGGCTGGAGCGAAGCGGGTTGAGCTGTGTGATAACCTATCAGTTGGTGGAACAACGCCTAGCTACGGTGTCATCGAGGCTGCAGTACGAATGGTCAAGCCTTATGATGCGACTGTGATGACCATGATTCGTCCTCGCGGTGGGAATTTTGTTTATTCAGATATGGAAATCGAGATAATGCTTTCGGACATTCAGAAGGCACGTGAGGCGGGGAGCCATGGCCTCGTTTTTGGTGTTTTAACAGAAAATAACGAGATTGATTATCCTAAGATGGAACGGCTGCTTGAAGCGGCTAAGGGGCTAGATGTGGTCTTTCATATGGCTTTTGATGCTATTCCTGCTGAGTATCAGTTCGGAGAGTTAGACTGGTTGGTTGAACATGGAGTGAAGCGGATTTTGACACATGGCGGGCCAGCGTTAGAGTCCATTCTAGAGCATTTGGCCTGGCTGGATGAATTGATTGAGCATGCGGCAGGGCGGATAGAAATTTTACCTGGTGGTGGGGTTAATCTGGACAATCGTGCCGAGATTACTGACACTTTGGGTGTTGATCAATTGCATGGGACCAGGGTGGTATTTTAGAAGGAAAATGGATGCTGGATTTATTTGACAGATACAGGCTGAAGGAAGAAAATTTGCTGGATTATGGCTTTGTCAGGGCTGATGCAGAATACAACTATTCGACTGAGATTATGGCTGGTGACTTCCAGATGAATGTGCTGATTTCCGATGGAAAGCTGGATTTTCAGGTGCTTGACTTGGATACAGGTGATGAGTACCGGCAGGTCAAGATGGAAAGTATGGCTGGAGAATTTGTCGGACAAGTCAGGGCGGCCTGCCAGGAGGTTTTGCTGGATATTCGGCAGCATTGCTTTGAGGAAGTAGGCTTTCTTTATGAGCAAAGTCAGCGACTGAGTAACTATGTGGCGACTACTTATCAGGGGCAGTTGGAGTATCTTTGGGAAAATTCTTCTCGTAAAAGCGCTAATAGAGCCGCTGTTTTTCGCCATCAGGATAGCAAGAAATGGTACGGAGCTTTTTTGACGACCGACTGGTCCAAGTTTGAAAAGGAGCGCAGTGGTGCGATCGAGGTTCTCAATGTCAAGAGTGACCGAGTTGCGGAACTTATTCAGCAAAGGGAATTTTCCCCGCCTTTCATATGAATAAAAAATACTGGCTCAGCCTGCCCTTGGATGGAACTTTGCCCGACCAGCAACTTTTTGATTTGCTGGATACCAGCTTTGTCCTGACCAAGAAAAGATGAGCATAGTTTGCCTGAGTTTCATTTTTAGATGAAATAGCGTATAATAGAGATAGTGAGAAACGGACAGTCAGATTAAGGGCTGTCCGTCCTTTGTTTGGAATGAGGAAACGAAATGAATCTTATCAGAAAACTGGACTGGTTTTTTAAACTGGAGAAGCGACGTTATATGATTGGCATCTTGGCCTTGTCTCTGGTCAGTGTTTTTAATCTGATTCCACCACGAGTCATTGGGCAGGTTATAGACAGGATTGCAGGGCAGAGCCTGACTGCTGGAGAACTTGCTTATAATCTTCTCCTTTTGATTTTGTCCGCTTTTATCATGTATGGTTTGCGGTATGTCTGGCGGCTCTATATCTTTGGTACGGCCAATAATCTGGGGCGTATCTTACGCTTTCGGCTTTTTGAGCATTTTACGCAAATGTCGCCAAGTTTTTATCAAAAATACCGAACGGGTGACCTCATGGCTCATGCGACCAATGATATCAATGCGGTAGTCAGTGTGGCTGGCGGTGGTGTTATGTCAGCGGTAGATGCTTCTATTACAGCCTTGGTGACCCTCATCACCATGTTTTTGGTCTTGGACTGGCGGCTGACCCTGATTGCTATTCTTCCTCTGCCCTTTCTGTCTTGGGGGACCAGCTTGATTGGTCGGAAGAATCACGAGAGCTTTAAAGCGGCTCAGGAGGCTTTTTCTGATCTCAACAACAAAGTTCAGGAAAGCGTAGCGGGGATTAAAGTGACCAAGTCTTTTGGCTATCAGAATGCGGAGACGGAGTCTTTTGGAGCTATTAACCAAGAAGTCTATCAAAAGAATATTTTAGCTGCCAAGTATAATTCCCTGTTTGATCCCATGGTGCTGATTTTTGTCGGCTTATCCTATGTTCTGACCTTGATTTTCGGAGGAATGTTTATCTCCCAAGGTCAATTTACAGTCGGTGAACTGGTTACCTTTATGACTTATCTGGATATGCTGGTTTGGCCGCTGCAAGCGATGGGGTACCTAGTGAATATCAGCCAGCGGGGAGCTGTTTCTTATGAACGGATCGAACAGTTGTTGGCGGAGGAGTCGGATGTCAAGGAAGCCCAGCAGCCACTTGCCAGTATCCAAAATGGCCGACTGGACTATGAAATCGATTACTTTGCTTATGAGAACGAAGTGACTTTGAAGGATATTCACTTTACATTAGAAAAAGGGCAGACCTTGGGGATTGTAGGGCCGACTGGATCTGGGAAGACCACCTTGCTGCGCCTCTTGCTTCGGGAGCAGGATATTCAGGAAGGAGCAATTTATCTGAATGGCCACGATATCCGAGAGTATGCTCTTAAGGATCTGCGTGGTCTGATTGGTTATGTGCCTCAGGATCAGATACTCTTTGCCCTGTCCATTCGGGACAATATCCGCTTTGCCAATCCAGAACTATCAGAAGAGCAAGTCATCCGAGCAGTCCAACTTTGTGGTGTTTATGAAGATATTAAGGCTATGCCGAATGGTTTGGATACGCTACTTGGAGAGCGAGGCGTCTCGCTTTCTGGCGGTCAGAAGCAGCGTTTGGCTATGAGCAGAGCCCTCATCACTAATCCAGAAATTTTGATTTTGGATGATTCCTTGTCAGCAGTAGATGCCAAGACCGAGCATGTGATTTTAGAAAATCTCAAGCAGGAACGAGCTGGCAAGACGACCATTATCACTGCCCATCGTCTGTCAGCCATTGTCCATGCGGATTTGATCCTAGTGCTGGAGAATGGCCGTATTAAGGAACGAGGTAGCCACCAAGAATTGCTGGCAGCACAGGGCTGGTATGCTCAAACCTATCAAAATCAACAATTATATGAACGCTTTGAGGAGGAGTCTGCAAAATGACAAAACAATCAACTTTTAGACGCCTTCTAGATTATATGTGGCGCTACAAATGGATTAGCCTCCTGGCTCTAGTCTTTATTTTTGCGACAACTCTGGTGACGACGGCCTTGCCACTTTTGGCTCGTTCTTATATTGACCAGTTTGTCAGCCGAGAGGCAGCCTCAAGTGGTCTCTATCTGCTGGCAATTTACTATGGTCTCTTTCTTTTGCGGGTGCTCCTTACTTTTCTGGGGCAATATGCTTTTGCAAGGGTGGCCTACAGCATTGTCCGCGATCTTCGGCAGGAAACTTTTGCGAATATGCAGCAATTAGGGATGGCTTACTTTGACCAGACTGCAGCAGGGGCTATCGTTTCTCGCTTGACAAACGATACCCAGTCAGTGGCTGATATGTTTAGCAGCATTTTTTCTAACTTCCTCAGCTCCATGCTTATTTTGGTGGTGACAATCGTAACTATGTTGGCTCTGAATTGGCGGCTGACTCTGCTGATTGTCCTCTTTTTGCCTATCATGCTTGGTTCGATTATCCTGTATCAGCGGCTTTCCAATCGCTTGCTCAAGCAAGTCCGAGCTAAACTGAGCGACCTCAACGTCAAACTTTCTGAGAGTATTGAAGGGATGCGGATCATCCAAGCCTTTGGTCAGGAAAAGCGCCTGTTAGAAGAATTTGAAGAAATCAATGGGGAACATTTGGCTTTTAGCAATCGCTATCTGAATGTGAACAGCCTCTTTCTACGCCCTGCTATGTCCTTGCTGAAAATTTTGGCTTATGCTCTTATTCTGACTTATTTTGGCTTGAGCTGGCAAGTAGCTGGAGTGACTGCAGGTGTCATGTATGCCTTTATCCAGTATGTCAACCAGCTTTTCAATCCCTTTGATCGATGTCATGCAAAAATTACTCTGTTCTTCAAACTTCTATGGTAGCAGCGGAGCGCGTTTTTTTGAACTGATGGACCGTAGAGACTTTGAGCCTGAGCAAGCAGAAGAAGGACCTGAGATTCAGGCGGGCAATATTGACTTTCAGCATGTGAGCTTTTTCCTATGACGGAAAAAGAGAGATTCTAAAGGACATTTCCTTTAGCGTCAAGCAAGGTGAGACGATTGCCTTTGTCGGGCCAACGGGGTCGGGAAAAATCCTCCATTATCAACCTTTTTTTCTGCGCTTTTTATGAATTTGAAAAAGGTAGGATTCTTATCGATGGCAGAGACATCGGAGACTATAGTCAAGCAGAGTTACGCCGCAATATCGGTCTTGTCTTGCAGGATCCCTTTTCTACCACGGCACCATTGCCTCCAATATCCGCATGTATCAGGAGAGTCTGTCACAAGCAGAGGTAGAGGAAGCAGCTCGCTTTGTCGATGCCCATGACTTTATCAGCCAACTGCCTCAGGGATATGATAATCCAGTTACTGAACGCGGGTCCACCTTCTCTAGTGGCCAACGACAGCTTTTGGCTTTTGCCAGAACCATCGCAACCAAGCCTAAAATCCTGATTTTGGACGAAGCCACAGCCAATATCGATTCGGAAACTGAGGAGTTGATCCAGCATTCTCTCCGGAAAATGCGGCAGGGTCGAACCACTATTGCCATTGCCCATCGGCTGTCCACGATTCAGGATGCCAATTGCATCTACGTTTTAGATAAAGGGCGCATCATTGAGTCTGGTAGCCATGAAGAGCTTCTAGCACAAAATGGGACCTATAAGAAAATGTATCAGCTGCAGGCAGGGATGATGGATGCCTGATAAACAAGGAGAAATTCAAACAAAAGTTGTAGGACAATATGCCTACAACTTTTTTAGATAGTCTTTCAATTTTTCCAGATTTTCCTTTAAATCATCAAACAGTAGCTTAGCATAGTAGTAGGGGCAGGTCTGAATGTAGCTACTTTCAAAAAAGTCCAGCGGCAGCTTGCTATGTTTGAGGGAGCTGACTGATGAGAGGGATTGCAGGTCAAAAATCACGCCATCGGTTGTCAACTGGTGGGGTAGAGGGAAATGAAGTTCGTCCAAGAGGAATTGTGCCTTATTTTTTTCAACTTCCAGTTGGTTCAATAATGCCAGACGATTCTTTTCAAACATCAGATTGTCAATATAGAGGGAGAGAGCTTTTTGCATGATGAGGTTACTGTCGTAGTCAACCGCTTTTTTATAGGACAGAAAGGTCTCTCGAATCTGAGGTGGCAGAGCCAAAGCAGTGATGCGCAGGGCGGGAAAAAGACTGGTGGAAAAAGACTTGATATAGAGAACATGCTGGCTGTCATCTAGATAGTAAAAAGGCAGTTCTCGCTTGCTATCAAAGTCGGCCAGATAGTCATCTTCAACGATATAGACATCATAACGCTCAGCAAGGGCAAGGATTTCTTCCTTTTCCTGACGGCTGTAGGAATGTCCTAGTGGATAGTGGAAACGGGGAATCGTATAGAAAAACTTGATTTGCCCTGTTTGAAAAATCCTCTCTAACTCTTTTAGGTCAATCCCAGACGGCTTACGCTCTATGGTCTCATAAGGCAGTTTCTGATTTAGCAGTAAGTCGTTGATCCGATGGTAGGTGGGCTGTTCCACCAGAATGGTCTCTTTGCTATTAGGAAAGTCGATCTGAGAGAGAATGTAGAGGGCTTGTTGGGTACCGGAAGTCAGAATCAGATTGTCTGCAGAAGTGTAGACCGCGGAGTCCAAGAGCAAGCGCTGGACCGACTGTCGCAGATCCTCCAGTCCTTCTTGCTGGGAGTAGTAGTTAAAAAGATAGTTTTCTCGACCGATCAGCGTTTCATTGACACAAAGGCGGAAGTCTTCATAGGCTTGATGGCGGTCGTCTGTCACAGCCAGCTCAATATCTTCCTTTTTGTTTTGGTCATTTTCCAAGACATAGTAGCCGCTCTTAGGCACGGCATAGATATACTTTTGATAACGAAGCTCAATCAAGGCCTTCTGGGCAGTATCCTTGCTGCATTGGTAGCGGTCTGCCAGCTTGCGGACGGAGGGAATCTTTTGCCCCCTAGTAAGTCTTCCCTTGTCAATGTCCCTAATGATTTATCCATGATGATTTGGTATTTAGCTTTTGCTGCCATTCTGTCCCCCTACAGATTTCTTTCTCTTATTTTACCTTATTTCGAGGAAGTTGACAAAGTTTCTTGTTCATTTAAAATATAAAAACCAGCCTTGAATTCCCTTCAAAACTGGTTCAATCTACAATATTATCCTTATGCCTATTCTTGCAGAAAGCCCAGTGTAGCTAAGGCTTCCTCGATATAGTCTAGGTCCTGTTGAGAATCTGCCTCGATTAAATGGTAATGAATTCCATTTGTTAGCTCGGATAAGGCACGAAAATCGCTCTCTGAGACTTGCTCTAAAAATTGCTGCACATCGCGACGACAGGTCAATTTCAGATAGGTCTGGATTTCCCCATAGACAGGATGCTCAATCATGATATTTTGCACCCGCCCGCCATTATCAACGATGGCCAAAAGTTCGGCTTCAATATCGTCCGCCTTGTGTTTGAGTTTAAAAAGTCTGTGAAAATGAGCGGGTTGATTGCTTTCTTTATAGAGATAGCCCCTATTGGTACTGATAATGGGAGTGCCATCGGCTCGCAGCAGAGCAATATCCTGAACGATAATCTGACGAGTGACATGAAATTGTTCCGCCAAAAATTGTCCATTTAAAGGTTGCCGAGCTTCTTTTAAAAGCTCTAATAAATCATTTCTTCGTTTTTTTGTCATAACTTCATTGTAAATCAAAACTTTAGAAGATTCAAGGTTTAACGAATCTTTTTCAGAGCCTGATAGACAAATTTTGCAATGACAAAGTCCACCATGCTGTGAATGATTGTTCCAAATCCGACTAAAGCGAAGAGGATATAGAAGGCATTGGCCGGATAGTCTGTCGTTGTGTAAAAGAGAATGCAGACCACTACCTCGCCAAAAGCATGAATCAAGGCCAGGACGAAATTAAAGATCCAAATCTTTTTCTGACTATCCAGTGTTTCAGGATACTTTTGCAGGTAAAGAGCGCCGATAGTCCCGAAGAGCAGGTGAGACAGGGCTCTCAGTGTGATGATGAAAGGGAGACTAGACATGGCAAATCCAATAGTAGAGCCGAGGACGACAATCACTGTCATGAGTGGTGAGATGAACATGGCCAGAAAGATTGCAACGTGGCTGGCTAAAGTGAAGGAAGCGGGCGGAATGACAATCTTAATCGGCATAACCAGCGGAATAACGATGGCTAGGGCAGTCAAGAAAGCGGTCAGTGTCATAAACTGATTTTTGGATGTTGGTTTCATAATAAACTCCTTTTATCTACTGTATATACACTAGAATAGTACATTGTTTTGTCATAAAAGTCAAGAAAGTTTTTTGAAAACAAGTGATTTTCTTTGCCCATTTGTCAAATAAGATAAAATATCGTATAATAAGACGGTAAAATATGGCTGTCATTCGATTCTTATTTTTTTCTGAATGTCTGCCCACTTATAAGGAGAAATGAATTAATGAATAATTTACCAAATTGCCCAAAATGTAACTCAGAATACGTTTATGAAGACGGTGTTCTCTTGGTTTGTCCAGAATGTGCCTATGAATGGGATCCTGCAGAAGTTGCAGCAGGAGAAGCTGGCCCAGTGGCTATTGATGCAAACGGAAACCAGTTGGCCGATGGGGATACAGTTACCTTAATCAAGGACTTGAAAGTCAAGGGTGCTCCTAAGGATCTTAAACAAGGAACGCGCGTGAAAAATATCCGCATCGTCGAAGGCGACCACAATATTGACTGTAAGATTGATGGATTTGGTGCTATGAAGCTCAAGTCAGAATTTGTCAAGAAAATCTGAGAAGCGTTATGAATAAAAAAGTAATTCTTGCTTATCGCCTTCTTCTTTTGGTTTTGGCTTTTGTAGGGGTCTATCTGGAAATTGCTAAACTTGGCGTGGGAATGCTGATGTACTACACGGTCTTGTCTAATCTTCTGGTTCTATTATTCACCGCCTATCTCATTTTTAGAATGTGGACGGACAATAACTGGGAGAGTTCCAAGCTGTTGCGCGTGAAGGGCGGTGTGACCATGTGTATCATGATTACCTGCGTGGTCTATCACTTGCTCCTAGCTCCGATTGCGACAGATTTTTATCGTTTGGAAAATTTCCTTTGCCATTACATTGTGCCCCTCATGTTTTTCTTTGATACTCTTGTATTTGATAAAACTCGGCAGTATCGTTGGTTTGATCCTATTTCTTGGACAAGTGTTCCGCTGATTTACATGATTTTTGCTCTTATTAACGGTTTTTTCTTGAAAATTGATATTCCGAATGCCAAGGATAAACCCTTTCCCTACTTTTTCCTGAATGTCTATAAGCACGGTTGGCCTTATGTTATCAAGATGTGCTTGATTATCTTTGTGGCTTATCTGGTCTTTGGTTATATTTTTTACGGAATCAAATCTATTTCATTTTCAAAGAAGAAAGCTTAGAGTATTATAGTAGGAAATAGAAAACAGATGTTCTCTGTTTTTTATTTTGTTGAAATGGGTTAGCAATTTATCGTGAAAAAAGTTCATTTTTTTCTTGAAATGGAATTGAAATTGTGGTATAGTTATAAACAATTAAATAGTCCTTTAATTCTATCCAGAGAGATAGGCAAGGAGCAAAGTAAAAATGATAGGTGGAGTGTGACAAGTGCGTCTTGTTTCAGCCTGTCTCTATTTTCTGAGGTCTCCTTGCAAAAGGAGGCTTTTTTAATGTTTTTAGGAGGTTTAGATGAAGACAAAGGAAGTTGTCGATGAGATCACCATGAATCGTGCCATCACGCGGATCACTTATGAAATCATCGAGCGCAACAAGGATTTAAGCCAAATCGTTTGGCAGGCATTAAGACCAGAGGGGTCTTCATTGCCAAACGTATCCAACAACGACTGGCTCAGCTAGAGAAAATTGAGATTCCAGTTTGCGAAGTGGATACAAAGCCCTTCCGAGACGATATCAAGGTCAAGGAAGACACGACAGTAATTCCAGTTGACATTACTGATCGTGAAGTGGTTATCGTTGACGATGTGCTCTATACAGGTCGGACGATCCGCGCAGCCATTGATAATCTTGTCAGCAATGGGCGACCATCACGTGTCAGCCTCGCTGTTCTAGTGGACCGCGGGCACCGTGAGTTGCCGATTCGGGCAGACTATGTTGGCAAAAATATTCCAACGAGCCACCTTGAAGAGATTATTGTTGAAATGACTGAAAAAGATGGTCAGGACCGAGTTCTGATTGTAGAGGAGGAGACAAGATGAGTCAAGAAGTTAAATACGATGTCCATGATATGCCAAAACCTGGCTTACTCTTAGGACTTTCATTCCAGCATTTATTCGCTATGTTTGGGGCGACAGTGTTGGTTCCGATACTGGTGGGAATTGACCCAGCGGTAGCCCTGTTTTCAAGTGGTTTGGGAACGCTGGCCCACTTGACAGTGACCAAGTATAAAATTCCTGCTTATATGGGTTCGAGTTTCGCTTATATTGCTGCCATGCAAATCCTAATGAAGACAGATGGGATTGCTGCGGTTGCGCAAGGTGCTATCACGGGTGGTTTGGTCTACTTCATCGTAGCCCTCATCGTGAAATTCGCAGGGAACGCTTGGATTGATAAGATTTTGCCACCAGTAGTGGTAGGGCCGATCATCATGGTGATTGGTCTGAGTCTAGCGGGTACAGCCGTTGGCGATGTGATGTATAAGACCGTTGGAGACCAAAAGGTCTACGACATCACCTACTTTGCTATCGGGATGGTAACTCTCCTCTGTGTCATTTTATTTAACATCTACGGTAAGAAAATCGTTGGTATTATTCCGGTACTACTGGGCTTGATTGTTGGCTATATATTTGCTCTGATTGTCGGAGCGGTGACAGGTCAGGAGATTATCTCTTTTGCCAACGTGACAAAAGCTTCTTGGTTCCACGTTCCGCCGATGAATCTTCCGTTTATAGATTATGATTTTAAATTGTATCCAAGTGCAATCCTAACAATGGCACCGATCGCCTTTGTAACGATGACAGAGCACTTTGGGCATGTAATGGTTCTGAATAGCTTGACAGGCAAAGATTTCTTTAAAGAGCCTGGTTTGGATAAGACTTTAGCTGGAGATGGTCTGGCTCAGGTTATCGCGGGTATCTTTGGTGCTCCGCCAGTGACCAGCTACGGTGAAAATATCGGGGTTATGGCGCTCAATAAAATCTACAGTGTTTATGTAATTGCTGGTGCTGCTGTATTAGCGATTGTCATGAGTTTTGTTGGAAAAGTATCCGCCCTGCTCCAATCAATTCCAAGTCCAGTTTTGGGAGGTATTTCCATCGCCCTCTTCGGGGTAATTGCTTCCAGCGGCTTGAAAATTCTGATTGAAGCCCAAACCAATTTTGACAACAAAAAGAACCTGCTGATTGCCAGTGTCGTTCTGGTATCTGGTATCGGTGGTCTGACCCTGCAACTATCAGGTCTGCAAGTTTCAGGAGTTGCCTTGTCAACTGTTCTCGGAATTGCCCTCTACCTCATCCTGCCAGAACCTAAAAATTAGGCTGACGAGATTGCTACATTTGTCCAAAGTTTTTAATAAAAAAGGAGTATAACATCATGTCATCAAATCAAATCGCACTTAAAAATCTTGTATCTATGGAACACCTTACGAATGAAGAAGTAATGGCTTTGATCAAGCGCGGGATTGAATTTAAAAACGGCGCAAAGGTTCATTATGATGAGCAGCATATCGTTGCAAATCTCTTCTTTGAATCTTCAACTCGGACTCACAAGGCTTTTGAAGTAGCAGAATTAAAACTTGGATGCGACCTGCTTGACTTTGATGTCAAGACAAGCTCAGTTAACAAGGGAGAAACCTTGTACGACACGATTTTGACTATGTCAGCTCTCGGTGTAGATGTTTGTGTCATCCGTCACCCTGAGGTCGATTACTATAAAGAATTGGTCGAAAGTCCAACAATTACAACTTCTATCGTAAATGGTGGTGATGGTTCTGGTCAGCACCCAAGCCAAAGTTTGCTTGACTTGATGACAATTTACCAAGAATTTGGACATTTTGATGGTTTGAAAGTAGCCATCGCTGGTGACCTTGATCACTCTCGTGTAGCCAAATCTAATATGCAAATCTTGAAACGTCTTGGCGCTGAGCTCTTCTTTGCTGGTCCAGATGAGTGGAGAAGTGAGGAATTTGCTGACTATGGTAAGTTCGTAACGATTGACGAAGTGATTGACCAAGTGGATGTCATGATGTTCCTCCGCGTACAGCACGAACGCCATGACTACAACTCCATTTTCTCTAAGGAGAATTATCATAAACTCCACGGTTTGACGCAAGAACGCTATGATCGTATGAAGGATACTGCAATCCTGATGCACCCAGCGCCTGTCAATCGCGATGTAGAAATTGCAGATCATCTGGTTGAAGCTCCAAAATCTCGAATTGTAGAACAAATGACAAATGGCGTCTTTGTCAGAATGGCAATCATTGAGGCTGTTCTCAAGGGACGCAATTAATCTCAGAATGTAGCTTGTGAGTAGACTTGGACTCAAGAAGAGTCTGTCTACTCCTTTTTTAAACTTAATCTTAAAGACTTATAAAAAAACAAATGTTAAAATCAAAAGAACTACTCGAAATCATGTTTTCTGAGTAGTTCTTTTGATTTATGCATTGCTGGATTTTGCAAAGATTCTTGGGATGACTTTTTTGAGTTGTGGGATGAAGACAAGGCTGACCCCAATAACGATGAGGCGGTCTGCATAGTCGGTTAGCGCTTGGACGATGATAGTGCTGGTGACCAAATCTAAGCCTAAACCGTGTAAACCTTGGACGATAATACTAGAGCCGCTTGGGGTAATTCCTTTGAAGACTATCACAGTGATCAGAGAGGCCAAAGCAGTAGCTGGCAGAGAGACTAGAACCGTTTTCCAGAGAAGGTTTAGTCTTGGTTTTGAATCAGCAGTGAAAAAGACTGAGACAAGAAGAGCCAAAAGAATGGCTACTGGAGAGAAATAAATAGCAGAAATGTCCGTTGTAAAGGCGCTAATAAGAGCACTGGCAACTGCAGTTCCTACTCCGAAAATAGGTCCTAAAACGAGGCTGGCCAATATCGTTCCAAACGTATCCAAATAAACAGGAAGTTTTAGAAAAAGTGCGATGTTGGCCCCGATATAGTTTAGAGCGATGCAGATAGCTATAAATGTGATGGTAAATGGTGTTGTTTTTTTCATAATCTTATCCTAAATTTAAAGTTTCTAGATCTTGGCAGATGATTTCCTTTGACGTGTTGAGTATCACGGAGAGAAAATCCTGAAAGAAGAGGTGGGTGTTTACTTGAGTCAGCACCTTAGCATTGGCTTGTTTACCATAAAAATGATAAGCATCAACCAGTGTTTGTCCCAAGGAAATACCTTCAGTTGCGAGATCGACGAAGGAGTCAAATCCTTGGCAAAGGTCTTCATGCAGAAAATGGGCAATGGCCAATGGATCGTTGATGACACAGCCGATGATATGTTCATACTCCCAATGGAAATCCCAGTAAACGAGTGATTTTTCCGATAAAGTCAGCGACTTCAGGATTGATAAATCGCATATATTCCAAGAGATTAGGCGTCAAGACAATCTTTCGAGTAACATCTAGACCGACCATTTCAATCTTTTTTCCAAGTTTTTCGTAGGTTTCTTGGGCTGCATGTGGATCGCACCAGTAGTTGTACTCCGCTACGGGCGAGCAGTTGCCATGCGATTTGTAGCTGCCGCCCATGCTGACAAATCGGTCTAGATGTTGCCCAAGTGTAGGATTTTTCCTAAGAGCCAAGGCAATATTGGTCAAAGGCCCCAGCGCGATGATAGAAGTATCTCTATTATCCCCGAAATAGTCTGCCAGAAAGTTATAAGCTGTTTGTGGCTGGGCTTGGGTGGAGCTGCATCTTGCTATTCCGCTTTCCCCCAATCCATCCATGCCGTGGGTATCCTGAGCAGAGACGAAGTCACGAACCAAAGGTTTGTCGGCTCCTACATAAACTGGGATATCAAGCCGATTCAGCCTTTCTAGGATTTTAAAGGCATTTTCAAGACCAAGTTCTACTGGGACATTTCCAGCAACCATGGTCAAAGCAACGACCTCTAAGTCAGGGTGTTGCAGGGCATAGAGCAGGGCTAGGCTGTCGTCTATGCCAGGGTCGCAGTCAATAATAACTTTTCTTTTCATAGGTCCTCCTTTTGAGAAATAAAATAAGGCTGAAACCTCCGTCTCAACCTCTCAGTTAGTTCTGCCAAAGTGGCAGGACACCAGAAAAAACTATGCGCAATTACATTACTTTAGAATATAAGGGTACTTAGTTTTTTATACTGGGAAGTTTGCGAACCAGTCCAAAACAAGTGTTTTGAATTATGCATTTACTATCATAAAGAAAAATTGCCTAAAAGTCAATGGGAAGGAGGACAAGAATAGTCAGTCTTTTGACTTTATGATATAATAAGTAAGATAAAAGAAATGAGGAGAATACAATGGCAAAAATAGTACAAACAGATAAAGCACCAGCAGCAATCGGACCATATGTTCAAGGAAAAATCGTTGGCAACCTTTTATTTGCAAGTGGTCAGATTCCTTTATCACCTGAGACAGGAGAAATTGTAGGTGCAACGATTGAAGAGCAGACCCAGCAAGTTTTAAAAAATGTAGGAGCTATTTTGGAAGCGGCTGGAACAGATTTTGACCATGTGGTCAAGGCAACCTGCTTCCTAAGTGACATCAATGATTTTGTGCCATTTAATGAGGTCTACAAAACGGCCTTTAAGAGCGAGTTTCCAGCTCGTTCGGCAGTAGAAGTGGCTCGCTTGCCTCGTGATGTAAAAATCGAAATCGAAGTCATTGCTGAGATTGTAGAATAAATGATTGGGACCGGGAGAAGTTTCCCGTCCTTTTTTAGAAATAAAATGTTAGACGAAGGGAGAAAGAATGGCTGAACACAAGATTCAATTAGTGATTGTGACAGGAATGAGCGGTGCCGGAAAGACTGTCGCCATCCAGTCTTTTGAGGATTTGGGCTATTTTACGATTGATAATATGCCGCCGACCTTAGTACCAAAGTTTTTGCAGTTGGTTGAAGGAACAAAGGACAATGATAAGTTGGCTCTGGTTGTTGATATGAGGAGCCGCTCCTTCTTTTTGGAGATTCAGGATATTCTGGATGAGCTAGAAAGAAGCACGGAAATTGATTTTAAAATTTTATTTTTGGATGCGGCTGACAAGGAATTGGTCGCTCGCTATAAGGAAACAAGACGCAGTCATCCTTTGGCAGCTGACGGGCGAATTTTAGATGGTATTAAACTGGAGCGCGAACTTTTAGCTCCTCTGAAAAATCTCAGTCAAAATGTCGTAGATACGACGGAACTGACACCACGGGAGCTCAGAAAGACCATCTCTGAACAATTTTCAAATCAGGTTGATCTGCACAGTTTCCGCATCGAGGTTATGAGTTTCGGTTTTAAATACGGTTTGCCTCTGGATGCGGACTTGGTTTTTGATGTGCGTTTCCTGCCAAATCCCTACTATAAACCTGAGCTGCGTAATCAGACAGGATTGGACAAGGATGTCTTTGACTATGTCATGAACCATGCGGAGTCAGAAGAATTTTACCAGCATTTGCTGGGCCTGATTGAGCCGATTTTGCCAGGATATCAAAAGGAAGGAAAATCTGTACTGACTATCGCAGTTGGCTGTACAGGTGGACAACACCGCAGTGTGGCTTTTGCACAGCGTTTGGCGGATGATTTAGCGAAAAACTGGCCAGTTAATGCCAGTCATCGCGACAAAAATCGCCGGAAGGAAACGGTGAACCGCTCATGAGAAAACCGAGAATTACAGTTATCGGCGGCGGTACAGGAATTTCAGTCATTTTAAACAGCCTGCGGAAAAAGGATGTGGAGATCACAGCCATTGTCACAGTAGCAGATGATGGCGGCAGTTCTGGTGAGCTGCGGAAAAACATCCAGCAGCTGACACCGCCGGGTGACTTGCGAAATGTTTTGGTCGCCATGTCTGATATGCCAAAGTTTTATGAGAAGGTCTTCCAGTATCGCTTTGCCAAAGGAGACGGCGTTCTAGCAGGTCATCCCCTGGGGAATCTGATTATTGCTGGCATTTCCGAAATGCAGGGTTCGACCTATAATGCCATGCAGCTTCTAACCAAGTTTTTCCATACAACAGGTAAAATCTACCCTTCAAGCGATACTCCGCTGACTCTGCATACTGTGTTTACTGATGGAACGGAAGTTGTCGGTGAGAGTAATTTAGCCAGTAAGGCTGGTATGATTGAGCGGGTCTATGTGACCAATACCTATGATGATGAAAAGCCTGTTGCTAGTAGAAAGGTGGTCCAGAGCATTTTGGATAGCGATATGGTGGTGCTGGGACCGGGTTCTCTCTTTACCTCCATCTTGCCAAACCTCGTAATCGAAGAAATCGGCCAAGCTATTTTAGATACTAAGGCAGAAGTAGCTTATGTCTGCAACATTATGACCCAGCGCGGCGAAACAGAGCACTTTTCAGATAGCGACCACGTTCAAGTATTGCATCGTCATCTGGGCAAAAAGTTCATTGATACTGTCTTGGTCAATATCGAGCCAGTTCCGCGCGAGTATATGAATAGCAATAAATTTGATGAATATCTGGTTCAGGTTGAGCATAATTTTCGAGGGCTGCAAGAGCAAGTTCCGCGTGTCATTTCATCGAATTTCCTTCGTTTGGAAAATGGCGGAGCTTTCCATGACGGAGAGTTACTTGTGGATGAATTGATGCAGATTATACAGGTGCGCAAATGAGCTTTACAGTAAAAGTAAAAGAAGAGCTTTTAAGCTTATCTGTAAAAGACAAAAATGAGTTGGCTGCCATGATCAAGATGGCTGGTAGTTTGGGAATTTCTTCGACCGGCCTCACCTTATCCATTTCAACAGAAAATGCTAAGATTGCTCGTCATCTCTATGAATTGCTGTTGGGTCTTTATCAGGTCAAATCAGAAATCCGCCACCATCAGAAGACTAATCTGCGCAAGAATCGCGTTTATACAGTATTTCTAGATCAGAAAGTGGAAGAAATCCTTTCTGATCTGCACTTAGCTGACTCCTTTTTTGGTATCGAGGCAGGGATTGACCAGGCCATTTTGTCAGATGACGAAGCCAGCCGAGCCTATCTGAGGGGGGCTTTTCTCTCAAATGGCAGCATGCGGGAGCCAGACTCAGGCAAGTATCAGCTAGAAATCCTGTCCGTTTATCTGGATCATGCTGAGGACTTGGCTGCCTTGATGCGCCGTTTTCTTCTGGATGCCAAGACGATTGAGCGTAAGAAGGGGGCTGTCACTTATCTGCAGCGTGCTGAGGACATCATGGATTTTCTCATTGTCATTGGGGCTATGGAAGCCATGGCTGAGTTTGAGTCTCTTAAGCTCATGCGGGAAGCGCGCAACGACCTCAATCGCGCCAATAATGCGGAGACAGCGAACATCGCTCGCACGGTCACAGCCAGTATGAAAACCATCAATAATATTGCCAAAATCAGCGATAATATTGGTATCGAGAGTTTACCTGTAGACCTGCAGGAGGTAGCCCAGCTTCGTATCCAACATCCAGACTACTCCATCCAGCAGCTAGCTGATAGTCTGAGCCGGCCTCTAACTAAGAGCGGTGTCAATCATCGATTGAGAAAAATCAATAAAATCGCAGATGAATTATAAAAGCTGCTGAGCTTGAGCTCGGCAGCTGTTTTTTTATAGGCTTGTAGAATGTTTGGGTTGAACCTTTTGCTCAGGATAGATATGGTTAATGGCATTGTTGACCGCAGTAGGTGCCTCACCTAGCCCGGTCGCAATCAAATCAATCTTCCCCTCGTAGCTACAGCAGTCTCCAGCTGCATAGATACCTGGCACGGAAGTTTCTTGCTTGCTATTGACCAAAATCTTGTGACGGTTAAGCTCCAAGCCCCAATCTTTGAGATTGCCGACAGAGGATTTAAAACCGTAGTTGACAAAGAGATGATCCAGAGGCAAAAGCTGACTATCCTCTCCCTTGACTTGGCTGATTTCCAAGTGGGTAATCTTGCCATTTTCGCCGATTAATAGATGAGGTACAAAGGGTGTCTTAATTTCAACACTAGAAGCCTTGAGTTCTTCCACACTATGCTCCAAAGCTCGGAAGTTATCCCGACGGTGGACTAGGCTGGTTTCTGCAATCTTTTCAAAAGCTAGTGCCCAGTCAACAGCCGAATCGCCGCCTCCCAGAACAACAACTTTTTTACCAGCGTACTGGCTGATGTTTGAAACGTGATAGTGGAGGTTACTGTAAGATTCAGCATCGTCTAGCTCCAAAGCCCTAGGTTTGAAGGCGCCGCCTCCCATGGCGATGATAATGGTTTTGGTCTGATGCTGGGCTTGAGAAGTCGTGATGGTGAAGCCTTCATCAGATTTGACGATATCCAGCACTGTTTCATTGAGGCAAATCTCAGTCTGGAAAGTCTCCAGCTGCTCAATCAGACGCTGAGTCAACTCTTCGCCAGTCAAATTAGTAAAGCCCGGTACATCCAGAATCTTCTTCTCTGGATAGAGAATGGCTGGCTGGCCACCCAGCTGAGGCAGGGAATCGATGATTTTAACCTTGGCTTGGCGCAAATGAGCGTAAAATGCAGCGAATAAGCCAACTGGACCGCCGCCGACAATCGTAATATCATACAGTTCAGACATAATTTTCCTCAATCTTTTTAAAATAAACTAGCATTATTGTACCACAAAAAGAGGTTGAAATGTAGTTAAATTTCGTAGGGATTGTAAAAGCCCCGTCGGGGGCTTCAAATTAAATAGCAAATAAATCATTGAGGTTTTCAGCCAAAGTCGGGTGGGTGAAGATTTGCTTGCTCAAGTAAGTGTAAGGAATCTTATTATCCATGGCTACAGTCAGGATATTGATAATTTCCTGAGCTCCCGCTGAGAAATAGTTGCCCCGACGATTTCCTTGGTTTCAGTGTTGACAACGGCCTTGAAGGCACCGCGTAAGTCAGCATTGACATGTCCGCGAGGCATTGCTGCGACAGGAATCTCCTTAACTGCAATCGGCAGTCCTTGCTCTTGGGCTTCCTTTTCAGTCAATCCGATTTGAGCCAAAGGCGGTGTAATAAACATGCTGGTAGGGACGTTTTTACGGTCTTCCAGTGTGTAGCTACCATCGCCAGCCAGATAGCTATAAAGGATACGGAAGTCATCCAGTGAGATATAAGTGAACTGCAGACCGCCATTGACATCGCCAGCTGCAAATACACCAGGTACAGATGTTTCCAAGTGCTTGTTGACCTTGATAGCTCCGCGCTCTGTCAGCTCGATATCTGTATTTTCCAACTGCAGTGGCTCAACATTTGGCTTGCGGCCAGTAGCATAGAGCAGGGCATCAAAGCGGAATTCTCCATCCTCTGTCACAACCACAACTTCGTCACCATCATTTTTAATCTGCTTGGTTTGCACATTTTGCAGGAGTTGGATTCCGTCTTCTTCCATGTATTGCTTAGCTAGAGCAGCGATAGAAGGCTCTACTCGAGGGAGAAAGACAGGAGCAGCATCTAGCACAGTCACCTGGCTGCCCAATTTGTTGTAGAGCCCAGCAAACTCTAGGCCGATGTTACCGCCACCCAGAACTCCCAAGCGTTTAGGAAGTTCTTTCAGATTTTGGATGCCAGTTGAGTCATAGACATGTTCGGTTTCAGTCAGTCCTGGAATCGGCAGGACATTGGAAACAGCACCAGTATTGATGACAATAGTCTCAGCAGTCAGTTCCTCTTTCTCATCGCCAGCTGTGATTTCGATGACCTTATTGGAAAGGAAATGAGCTTCCGCATCGATGATGTCAACACCAGCTCCACTGATTGCTGCGTAGTTCTTCCCGTTGAGACGGCTGGTTACAGCATTCTTCTCAGCCATGACTTGGTCGAAAGCCAGGCCTTTTCAGCTGCGACAAGCAGAGTCTTGGTTGGGATGCAGGCGATATTAATACAGGTTCCACCGTACATAGCCTTGCTTCGCTCAATCAAAGCAACTTTTTTTCCTTGGGCCGCCATTTTGGCTGCCAATGTTTTACCGGCCTTACCAAAGCCGATGACAATTAAATCATAGGTTAACATAATTTACCTCCATTTTTCAAAAAGATTGTATCACATCTAATCAGAAAATGCTCATTTCTGCTACGCCTATTTTAAAAATGTATACCAAGACGTTTTTATACACATTGTCCATTTTATTGGAACTAAATTCTAGCGTTTTTTCTTGCTCCATGTTATACTTTTTTTCGTCATAAATTACTATAAGGAGAAGAAATGTCTGTTTTTACACTGATTTTGGCAAGTTTGGTTGCCTTGGAATTTTTCTATATTATGTACCTGGAGACCATCGCAACGACCTCAGCTACGACAGCACGGGTCTTTGGTATGCCTCAAGAGGAGTTGGAGCGGCAGTCGGTCAATACACTTTTCAAAAACCAAGGAGTTTATAATGGTTTGCTGGGTATTTTGGTTTTAATTGCGGCCTTTGTACAGCCTAGTCCAGTTTGGCTGGGAATTTTTATGGTTTATATCATCTTGGTAGCGGCTTACGGTGCAGTTACCAGTGACCTAAAAATCCTGTTCAAGCAGGGTGGTTTGGCAATGTTGACTTTGCTGAGTTTATTTTTCTAAAAAGGAGCGGAAATAGCGATTTCCAGCTCTTTTTTACATAATGATTGACTTTTTTATTAGACATGTGTAGAATAAAACTAGAAGAAGACTTTAGAAAGTATGGAAATACAATGAATCATTCAATTAAACGTTTACCAGATGGTGAATTTGCCATCTTAAAGATTATTTGGCACCTGCCAAATCCAACGACCTCTGCCCAAATAATGGAAAATCTGGGCGAAGATAACCATTGGAAGCCTCAAACCTTGTTGACAGTCTTAGCTCGCTTGACGGAAAAGGGCTTTTTAGAAAGTGTTCGCAAGGGACGTGAAAGGCAGTATACAGCTTTAATTTCGGAAGAGGAATACTTAGAAGTAGAGACGTCAGACTTTTTGAAGCGCTATAGCGGACATTCTATGGGTGGATTTGTCAAGACTCTCTTTTCGTCCAATTCCTTTTCAGAAAATGAACTGGATGAGCTGCGTAATTTACTGAATCAGAAAGAGTAAGATGAGGTAGTATCCATGAAACAGTTCCTTTTGTCTTTCCTCTTAACCAGTTTCTCAACCTCGTCTTGGTTCTGTTTTTGAGCCTTCTTTTTGCAGCCCTCAAGACCAAGATTTCAGTCAAGGTCAAGTATTTTATCTGGTTTTTAATCTTGCTGAGCTTTCTATTCCCATTCCGTCCTCAGTTTGGCTCTGGTTTGATTCGGCTGAGTACTGGGGCGACTATTCAGACAGCTGTTAGAGCTGGTCAGACAAGAGGAGGGCAGGCTGTTTCTCAAGTAGCTGAAAAAGCTAGCCAGGCCAATCTCTGAGAGGCTTTTCTAGGTCTACCTTGGTTTGAAATATTCTTTGCTATTTGGCTACTTGGTTGTTCATTTAATCTAGGAAAATATGCCTATTCTTATATTCGTTTCAAAAAGATGTTGCAACGTTGGGGGACAGAGGTTGAGGACGAAGAGACTTTGTTCCAGTTGCATTTGATCAAAGAAAAGATGGGCATTAAAGCAAGATTCGTCTGCTTCACTATCCTATGACACAGAGTCCAATGTTGCTGGGATTCAGGGATATTTTGATTGTGTTGCCGGAGCTGGACTATACGGAGGAGGAGCTGCAGCTGATTTTCCAGCATGAGTTGACCCACTATCAGCACTATGATGTCTTGATTAATCTTTTTGCAATTTTGGCCAAGAGCCTGCATTGGTTTAATCCAGTGGTTGGTTTTGCTTGTCGGGAAACTCAGGAAGCAGGAGAAATGTACTGCGACTACGATGTTTTGAGTAGAAAAGACACAGCTTATCGAACTTTTTATGGTGAGACCATTCTGACAATGATTGACCGTAGTAAGAAGACTCCGATTGCTTTGACGACTTGTTTTTACTCGGATAAGTTTAATCTTAAGCGGCGGATTATTGGTATCATGGACAGCCGCCTGCCGAAAAAGTTTCTGTCTGCTTCTTTTGTAGTAGCAGTTCCTCTACTTTTACTTTTGACTAGCTCGGTCTTTGCCTTAGAAAATCCAGTCGCACAAGATAGTAAACTTGTCTTAGAGTCTAAAAAAGCGGAAGGACTTAGTCAGCGTCAGGTTTTAGAAACAGTTTTGAAAGAACTTTCTTTGGCTGAAAAGGACGTTAAGGATGTGAAAATTTCACGTGAGAAAGGCAATTATAAGATTCTCTTTTCACATGGACAGACGGCTCATGAGATGCTTGTCAATGCCAAGACTGGAAAAGTCGTCCAATCCAAGCAGCATACCATTGTCGAAAAGACAGTAACAATTGAAAAAGAAGTTCCGCCATCTTCGTCTTCTGCAGCGACTCCAGCTGATAGTGGGAATGGGAATGCGGGTCAGACGGGAAGTGTTAGCTCTCCGCCTCCTGCGACCAATACTGTGACAAATTCAAATACAAACACTAGTACAGCACCTGTCCAACCTCCTGCTCAAACTAGCTCTTCAAAGAGTAAGGATAAAGATCGTGATGATGACAAAGACGATGACGACGATGATGATGACGATTAGATAAAAGATTCTACCAATCAAGATTTCTTGAAAGAAGCAGCGATTGGTAGAATTTTTTTCTTTATTTTTGGTAGAAGCTAGTCTTAAACTCATAAATTGAGGTCAATTTTAAAGTTTTCTTAAATTTTAGTAATTTGTCCTCTTGACTTTTTAAAACTACAAGTGTAGAATTTAAGCATAAACTACAAATGTAGAATGAAGCTTTTAAAATACTGTCCGGAAAGTATGAGAGTAGTAGAGCAAGGGCTCTCTTTCTTTTAAAACTAAAAACTACATTTGTAGAATAAAAGGAGAATACAAATGAAACAAAAACAAATCCGAACGAACTTCCAACGTGTTGAAACAAAATACATCTTAGACCGTGCGACCTTGGCTCGCTTAGAAGCTGAAATGCATGCTTACCTCATTCCAGATGATTACGCAACGTCTACCATTTCAAATGTCTATTTTGACAATGATGATTTTCAAATGATCCAAGACTCGATTGCTAGAAGAGGCGGCCGTGAAAAGCTACGGATGCGGACTTATGCAGCGGAGCCAACAAAGGATAGTCAGGTATTTTTGGAAATCAAGAAAAAGTCGGAAGACGTTGGCTTCAAGTATCGACTGGTTTCAAATCTGACTTCGGTTGTTAATTATATTGAGAAGGGACTTGCAGACCAGACTATTTCTGATAAGCGGGTCCAGACAGAAGTGGAGCTGTTGCAGGAGCGTTATGCAGGCTTAAAACCGAAAATGGTAATTAGCTATGATCGTTATTCGATGAAAGGAACAGAAGATAAAAAAGTTCGTGTGACGGTTGATTCCAATATCCGCTTCCGTGATTATGATGTGGACCTGACCTCAGGACGCCACGGCTATCCTCTATTAGAGGACGATATGGTAATTATGGAAATCAAGGTTCCAGGGGAATATCCTCAGTGGATGTCTGAAATTTTGAACGAATACGGCCTTGAAGATCAGTCCTTCTCAAAATACGGCAAAGCCTACCTAAAATCTAAAGAATTGGTTTCCCAAGCCGTCAAGGTTTAAGGAGAGAAACAATGATTACACAACTATTTAACAGTATCTATTCTTCGGCTGAAATCAAGGTTAATCCACTAGCCCTAATAGCCTCCCTCGTGACGGGCTTGATTTTGGGAATCATTTTGGCCAAGGTCTATAAGCACCAAACTATTTATACCAAGGAGTTTGTCATTACGCTGTCTCTCTTACCAGCCATTATCTCCATTATCATTTTTTTGGTAAATGGAAATCTGGGAACCAGTGTCGCTGTAGCAGGAACATTCAGTTTGATTCGTTTCAGATCAGCAGCAGGAGGGTCCAAAGAACTTTTGGCCATCTTCATGGCGACAGCGATTGGGATCACGACAGGAATGGGTTTCTTAGCTCTAGGAGTTTTTTTCACGCTCCTCATTTCCTTCTTTTGGTTGCTTTTTGAAAAGATGGGCTTTAGTTTGGTTAGCCAAACCAGACGTTATGTCCAAATTCAAATTCCTGCTGAATTAGACTATGAAGTTCTTTTTGAAGCAATCTTTGAAACATCCTGCAAAAGCTTTGAGTTGACCTCTGTCCAGTCAGTTGACAATAAGTTTATCAAATTGGACTATGTGGTTGATTTGAAACCAGATGTAAGCGACCAGCGCCTCATCCAACGTTTCTTACACTATGAAAAGATTAAGAACATTTCCCTCTCGAAAGAAGCAAAAAAACGAAAGACCTTGTAAGGTAAAAACAAACTGTTTTTTGAGACAGTTGGTTTTTGTAACTTTTCAAAAATTGGATAAAGCCTGATAGTTAAGTATTTCCGCTAGCAATATTTTTTGAAACCTCAAAAATCCAGACACATACGAATGACATAAAATACTTGACACAGCTTTCTATGTATGGTATCATTATATAGATTTTGGACTTGAAGGGAGTGAAAAAAATGTCAAAAACAGTAGTACGTAAGAATGAATCTCTTGACGATGCTCTTCGTCGTTTCAAACGTGCGGTTACTAAAGCTGGTACTCTTCAAGAAACACGCAAACGTGAATTCTATGAAAAACCTTCTGTAAAACGCAAACGTAAATCAGAAGCAGCTCGTAAACGTAAAAAATTCTAATAACTAGAATGAGAAAACAGTCGATTTGGCTGTTTTTTTCTTTTGGATGGAAAGCGTATAATAAAACAGAGAGTGGGACAGAAATCGGTAATTCGTTAGAATTCGATTTCGTCGTCCCACCTCCGCACAGTTGAGTAGGGCTGTAGAAGTTGATGAAATCAGCGTAGTAGAGCCCACTCAACCACTGCGTCTTGCTCGACAATCCAAAGACAATTGAGAGGCTAGGACTTTTGTCCCAGCCTCTGTTTGGATATTAGTTTTGTTTTTCAAGCAAGCTCTTGATTTCTTGCAGAACTTCAAGTTCTGTTGGTCCAGCTGGTGCTTCTTCAGCAGCTTCTTCGTTTTTCTTAGTAAGATTTTGTGCTTTTTCCGCAGCCTTAACGATGAAGAAGAGAACAGTACCGATTACTAAGAAGTTAATCACGGCGCTCAAGAAATTACCATAAGCAATTCCGTTCCATTTCAATTCAGCGATTTGCTTCAAGTTTGCAGCTTTCAATATTGGGTTGAGGAAGAGGGGAGTGATAACGTCAGTAATCAATGAGTTTACGATTGCTCCGAAAGCGTTCGCAATGATAACCCCGACTGCCAAGTCAATCACGTTACCGCGTAGCAAAAATTCTTTAAGATCCTTTAACATTTTCTTTTCCTTTCAAAAAATAATTTAATATTTGAGATTATATTATAGCTTAAAGAAGCAATTATTTCAAGTTATTTGCCTATCAAATGTTTTACATTTGCTTCAAATTATTATAAAATATAGAGTGATATTCTGTGATGAATTGGAGGTATTGTCTATTGGATAAAGAAATCATTTCTGAAATAAAAAATAGTGTCAATATCGTCGATGTCATAGGAGAAACAGTAGCCTTGACCAAGGCTGGGAGAAATTTTCTGGGACTTTGTCCCTTTCATGGCGAAAAGACGCCCTCTTTCAATGTTGTAGAGGACAAGCAGTTTTATCACTGTTTTGGCTGTGGCAAGTCGGGGGATGTTTTCAAGTTCATTGAGGACTACCGAGGCGTATCCTTTATGGATGCTGTGCAGATTGTCGCAGACAGAGCGGGCATTTCCTTAGGGATGGAGAGAGCTAGCGCTGATCGACCGAGACAGTCTCATCCGCATCAGGCGCTCTATGATATTCATACAGAAGCAGCGAAGTTTTACCATGCAGTTCTGATGACGACCAAGATAGGAGAAGAAGCGCGCGCTTATCTCTACAATCGTGGGCTGACGGATGAAGTCATTAAGCATTTTCAAATAGGGCTGGCTCCCAATGAAGGCAACTACCTTCATAAGAGCATGGCTGGTAAGTTTGATGAGTCTATTATCATGAACTCGGGACTTTTTAATCTAGCAGAGAATAATCTGGTCTACGATGCTTTTCAGAACCGGATTATGTTTCCTTTGACCAATGACAAGGGGCAGGTTGTCGCCTTTTCTGGTCGAATCTGGCAAGATTCGGAGGCTGGTTCACAGACTGCCAAGTATAAGAATAGTCGCAGTACCCCTATTTTTAATAAAAGCTATGAGCTTTATCATCTGGATAAGGCCAAGCCGGTTATCAAGAAGAGCCATGAAGTCTACCTGATGGAGGGCTTTATGGACGTGATTGCGGCTTATCGGGCTGGAATTGAAAATGCAGTCGCGTCGATGGGAACAGCTCTGACGCCTGAGCATGTCCAGCATCTGCGTAAGTATTGCAAGAAAATTATTCTGACTTATGATGGAGACAGGGCTGGTCAGGCTGCGACAGCCAAGGCTTTAGAGGAGCTGCGGGATATGTCGGTAGAGATTGTGTCCTTTCCCGACAATATGGATCCAGACGAATTTATTGCTAAAAATTCTGCCGAGGAATTGAAACAATTTCTGACTAAAACGCGAATTAGTGATGTAGAGTTCCTTTTGCGTTATCTCAAACCGGATAATATTGAAAATTTGCAGGCTCAGATTGAATTCGTGGAGCGAATGGCGCCAATTATTGCTCAGACGCAATCTATTACAGCTCAGAATTCCTATATTTATATGTTGGCCGAGTTGCTGCCGGATTTTGATTACCAGCAGGTAGAGAACACGGTTAACAACAGTCGTTTGGCTGAACGAAGTATTCGAAGCGGACAGCAGTCAGAATCTCTAAGAAGACCTGTACTGGTAGATCTTCCGTTGTCTAAACAGCTATCACGGTTGATAAAGGCAGAAATCCATATCCTTTATCGTATGGTACACAATCCTCTGGTTTTAAATAGCTATCGGCTTCGCACAGATTTTGCCTTTGATACGGCGGAACTGCAGGAGTTATACGAGCTTTTACTAGTCAATGGTGAAGTGACCTCGCAGGATTTATCCAGCTTACCGGAAAGAGTCCAGCAACTTTGGTATCGGATGTTGGAGGAAGATTTGCCAGAGGAGATGGAAGACGGAGAGTTAGCAGAAGTTGAGTTAACTAGGGAACGTGAATTGCTTCGTAAGAATAATCAGCTGATTAGCAAAAAGGTCCGAGAAGCTTTGCATACTGGAGATGAGAATGCCGCTATATTAGAAGTGGAGCGCTTAATCGCACAAAAAAGAAGAATGGAGTAGGTATGGCTACAAAACAAAAAGAAGTAACAACATTAGACGTTCAAATTGCAGAATTCATCCGCAATCACAAGCAGACAGGTGTAGCGACAGACGATGAAATCAATGACCAGCTGGTCATTCCTTCACTTTGGACGCTGATGGGATTGAGGATTTGCTGCAACGCATTCAGGATGCGGGCATTTCTATCACAGATAAGGAAGGAAATCCTAGCGCGCGGGTTCTGAATACTGAAGAGGAAGAAGTAGAACTAACCGATGAAGAGCTCTTAGGCAGCAATTCAGCCAAGGTCAATGACCCAGTCCGCATGTATCTGAAAGAAATCGGGGTTGTGCCCCCTTCTTAGCAATGAAGAAGAGCAGGAGCTGGCTATCTTGGTAGAGCAGGGAGACTTGGAAGCCAAGCAGCGTCTGGCTGAGGCCAATCTTCGTCTGGTTGTTTCCATTGCTAAGCGCTATGTCGGCCGTGGTATGCAGTTCCTTGATTTGATTCAAGAGGGAAATATGGGACTGATGAAAGCCGTTGATAAGTTTGACTACACCAAAGGATTTAAGTTCTCAACTTATGCGACTTGGTGGATTCGTCAGGCCATTACCCGTGCGATCGCTGACCAAGCTCGGACTATTCGGATTCCGGTCCACATGGTGGAAACCATTAACAAGTTGGTCCGTGAGCAACGCAATCTCTTGCAGGAATTAGGCCAAGATCCAACGCCGGAGCAAATCGCTGAGCGGATGGATATGACGCCGGACAAGGTTCGTGAGATTCTCAAAATTGCTCAAGAGCCAGTTTCCTTGGAGACGCCTATCGGTGAGGAAGATGACAGTCATCTGGGAGACTTTATCGAAGATGAAGTAATTGAAAATCCAGTAGACTACACGACTCGTGTCGTTCTTCGTGAGCAGCTGGATGAGGTCTTGGATACGCTGACAGACCGTGAGGAAAATGTCTTGCGCCTACGCTTTGGTCTGGACGATGGAAATGCGGACACTAGAGGATGTCGGCAAGGTCTTCAATGTCACCCGCGAGCGGATCCGCCAGATTGAAGCCAAGGCCCTGCGTAAACTCCGCCATCCAAGCCGTAGCAAACCACTCAGAGACTTTATCGAAGATTAAGAACTGAAGAGCAGCGAGGAGCAGAAATCTTTCAGCAGGAAGCGTCAAGACTGAAAACCTAGCTGAAAACAAGGCCCCTCAAGTTAACTTGAATTTTTGTCATATCTATAAGGAGGATATGCATGTCAGAAAAAAAATACAGCCCTGAAGAGGTTGAAAAGATTAAAACGCGTATTTTGGAGAGCTTGGAGCAGGTCATCGACCCAGAGCTGGGAATTGATATTGTCAATCTCGGCTTGATTTATGAAATCCGTTTTGACGAGAGCACTGGGGAAACGGAAATCGATATGACCCTAACAACCATGGGATGCCCGCTGGCGGATCTTCTGACTGACCAGATCTATGATGCTATGTCAGATGTACCAGAGGTTACTAAGACAGAAGTCAAATTGGTTTGGTACCCCGCTTGGACAGTGGAAAAGATGAGTCGTTATGCTCGGATTGCATTGGGGATTAAATAGCGACATCATACTGGGAGAAAGACTATACAGAAAAGCACTTGAAATGAAAATCAAGTGCTTTGAATGCAATTTTGTACAAACTACCAGCTAGTCAGTGAAATTTCCCCACTGTTGAGCCAGATATTTTGGCCGTTCTCCAACTGGACTAGAAGTCGGCCACTGTCCGAGATATCGCTGGCAATTCCCTTATAGGTTTGATTGTTTTGCTGGAAGCTCACTTGGCGACCAAGGACCAGGGAGTGCTTTTTGTAAAGATAGAGCAAGTCTTGGGGATCGTTTTCGTAGAAACATCTCCAGATTTCAGCAATCAGCTCATTTCTGCTGATAGGAGGCTGCTCAGTAAAGAGTGAGCCAGCCTTAGCTTGCAATTCTTTTGGAAAATCGCTAACGCAAAAATTAAACCCGACCCCGATAATAATATCTGTGACTAAGCCTGTCTCGACTGAAGTAGTAGCCTCCGTTAAAATGCCTGCGATTTTTTTATCCTTGTAGTAAATATCGTTGACCCACTTGATATCTATGTCTATGAGGGTTAGATTTTTTACAGCTTGATAGATGGCTCCGGCTGTCAGGAGAGTATAGGCAGGGATTTGATTAAAAGATAGGTTGGGCTTGAGATGAAGGGACATATAAAAGCCGCCTTGTTTTGGAGAGAAAAAATCTCGTCCGAAGCGACCGCGCCCAGCGGATTGAGCAGCAGCTAGATAGAGGGTATTTGCTTCGCCACCTGCTTCTAGACCTGCTTTGGCATCTATCTGAGTAGATTGACAGTTGGGGTTGAAGGAAACTTTGATGGGCGCCTCTTTTTCAATGATTTCTGGGATTAGTAAATCCCCCGCTTTGAGCTTATAGCCCCGATTTTTTACGGAATCAATCTGGATTCCTTCTCTTTCCAAGCGCTGAATGGCCTTCCAAATGGAGGTCCTGGGAAATGCCCAGTGTCTGAGCCAGACTTTCTCCGTTTACATAATCGTCAGCTTGGCTGAGAATGGTAAATAATTGTTCGTAGGTTTTCATTCGTTCTTTCTCTGTTAAATACTGCTTTCTCGAATGGTCAGCTTGGTAGAAAGTTTGACCATATAGGGAATGGAATCCTCTTCGGATGTTATACTTTGATTCAGAATATGTAGAGCCTGCTTGCCCATTTCTTCTGTAAAAACGGTGACCGTACTGAGACTGGGGTAGATGTACTTAGCAATAGAGGTATCATTAAAGGAAATAATGCTGACATCTTGGGGAACTTGAATTCCGTGTTCTTGCAGAGCCCGCAAGGCACCAATTGCTAAGCATCGCTAGAGATGAAGAAGGCGGGCGGGAGCTGGTCTTTGTGTTCAGTGATAATCTCTGTCATCATCTGATAGCCTGATTCCGAAGAAAAGCTGCCTACCTTAACCAAGTCAGCTTGGAAGATTCCTTTATCAGATAGATATTGCTGAAAGCTTGCCAAACGAGGGTCGCTGATGAGGCTAGCTTGGTCAGAGGTTCTTTCCTGCCCAGCAATCATGCCGATCTGGTCAAAACCAGCGTTTATGAAGTGCTCAAGAACCTTCTGTACAGCATTCTCAAAATCCACCGTCACACAGCTGTGGCCTGCGTTAAGCGTATCACTGTCTACAAAAACTAAGTGGTTGCTGTACTGCTCTAGCTGCTGGATTTGGGCTGGACTGAATTTACCGATGGCAATCAAGCCATCAATGTCTTTCAATAGCTCAAGAGAATCATTTTGAAACACTCTGAGAATCTCATAGCCCAATTCTTGGGCTTTTTTTTCAATGCCCAAACGAATGGAGTAGTAGTAAAGGTCATCGAGCTCTTCCTGCTCAGTGTACCATTCAATGAGCCCAATACGGTAGGCCTGAGCCTTACTTGGCTTACTTTTTCTTGACTTTTTATAGTTCAGCTGCTCGGCGATATCAAAAATCTTTTTACGAGTGCCATCACTGACCGACATGGCTGGGTCGTAGTTGAGTACGCGGGAAACTGTAGCGGGAGAGACTCCAGCAGCTTGGGCAATATCCTTAATCGTAGCCATTTTTTTCTCCTATTGTCTTATATGGGCTATTATACCTCAAATACAAGTAAATAACAAAGAGAAATTTAGTAAATATTTCGCATTTGGCTTGGTGAACAGTTGAAATATTTTTTGAAAGTTTTTGAAAAATAAAGCGGATCAGAAAAACCAACCGAATAGGCAATAAATTTAATTGGTTGAGTAGTAGTTTCTAGAAGTTGTTTTCCTCGATGCATACGTATATAATGCAGATACTCTTTGGGAGAGAGTCCATTGTATTCTTTAAAAATGGTTGTCAAATAGCTGCGATTGACATTTAGTTCATTAGCAATACCTTGGATGCTCAGTTGTTCAAGCGGATAGCGAGTTTCTAGAATACGTTTAGTATCTAAATACAACTGATAAGTGGAATTTTGTTGTTTTAGGAGCTGTTGGTTTGGTGCGAGCTTCCCCAATTTAAATAGTAGTTCATAGAGCATGGCGAGAAGTTGTAAATGACTTAGCATGGTGGATTGGGAATGTTCAGCCTCTTGAATAATATCTATAATAAACTTTCCTAAACTATCAGTAGGAGTAGTACTTGAATTTCTTAGAAAACCTGTTTTGCCAATTTCTGATAAGTTAAAATAATCTGAAACCTTTGTTCCGCTAATTCCGAGCCAATAATAGGACCAAGGATCTTCAGAATCTGCCTTATAGTAAGTTAGTTCGTTTGGTTTTAGTAGGAATAAATCTCCAGCTTTCAGGAAAATTTGTTCCCCTTTATAGTGAAAGACTCCTTTGCCTTTTGTAATAAAATGAAGGACGAATCCGTCACGAATAGCAGGCCCGAAAGAATAGTTTGGCTGGCAATCCTCATAGCCGTAAAAGTCTAATAATAAATCAATTGTTCCCGTCTGGTATTCTGAAAATATAAGCATACTTTTTACATCTCCATACTTTAGAAATGATATTGTAATTTTTATTGTTACCTAACATTTTACCATATTTTCCTAACATAATTCTATTTTAGGAAGCGATTTCAAAAGGTAAAATATTAGTAAATATGGAGGTTCAAAAATGACAATCAAAATAGACAAACATCTATTCTACATCAATACAAAAAATTCCAGTCTTATCATTGAGGAAAGGGATGGCTACCTTTTGCTTAAACACTTAGGCAGAAAAATCGAATCCTATCATTTTTCCAATACAGTATTTGAGCGAGATCATGCTTTTTCTGGTAATCCGAGGTCGAATGAGCGGAGTTTTAGCTTAGATACCCAGCGGCAGGTTTTGGGGCAGCATGGTTTAGGAGACTTCCGGCAACCTTCTCTGCAAGTCCAACATGCTAATAATGAAGTGACAGATTTTCGGTTTGTTGAGAGTCAGCTGATTAAGGGAGGTTTGGAAGTTCCAGGATTGCCTAGCCCTCACAGTACAGAAGATGCAGAAACACTGGCCTTTATTTTAGAGGATACAGTAGCTCACTTACGCCTCACTCTTTATTACACAGCTTTTGAGGATAGCAATACCATTGCAACCTTTACTAAGCTGGAAAATATCGGTAGAGAGACAGCAGTCATACATAAGAACTTGAGCTTAATGACAGATTTGCCGGCAGGTACTTATGATGTGATTAGTTTACAGGGAGCTTATGCTAGGGAAAAAACAGTTCGTCGTCACAAGCTAGCACAGGGAATTTTCAAAATAGCTTCTAACCGAGGAGCTTCTGGTCACGCGCAGACTCCAAGCCTTATCCTTTGTGATAGTAAAACGACGGAAGAGGCTGGTCAAGTTTGGGCAATTCAGCTCCTTTATAGCGGAAACTTTGAAGCTTGGATTCAGCAAAATCAGTTGAATGAAGTTCGGCTAGGTATCGGTATCAATGAAGATAACTTTGCTTGGAAACTGGAAGCGGGGCAGACTTTCTATAGTCCTGTTGCTCTGTTGAATTATTCGGCTCAGGGTTTGACTGGTCTTAGTCATGAGAGCCAAGCTTTTGTTCAAGAGCATATCATTTCTAAAACTTTTGCGAAGCGAGAGCGGCCAATTCTAATCAATAACTGGGAAGCAACTTACTTTGATTTCAAAAAAGAGAAGTTGCTAGAGTTAGCAGATGAGGCACAGAAAGCTGGTATTGAGCTCTTTGTTCTCGATGATGGCTGGTTTGGCAACCGTTTTGATGACAATCGGGCTCTGGGCGACTGGTTTGTCAATGAAGATAAGCTAGGTGGCAGTTTGACAGAGCTCATAGCAGAAGTTCATAGCAGAGGATTGCAATTTGGTTTATGGGTTGAGCCAGAAATGATTTCCGTAGACAGTCAGCTTTACCGGGCACATCCAGACTGGGCTATTCAAGTACCTGATCGGGATCATACTTACTCTCGCAATCAACTCGTATTGGATTATGCTAATCCAGATGTGGTAGCCTATATCAAAGAAACACTGGATCAGTTATTAAGTCAGCACGATATTGACTACATAAAATGGGATATGAATCGTAATATTACCAATCTTGGGAATGGCACTAACTATCTGGCGAGCAAAATGCAGTCGCATAAGTATATCTTGGGGCTTTATGAAATTGTAAAATATTTGACAGAGAAATATGGGAATATTCTCTTTGAGTCCTGTTCAGGTGGTGGTGGACGAAATGATCTTGGTATGATGCGGTATTTCCCTCAAGTCTGGGCTAGTGACAACACCGATGCCATAGCTCGTTTGCCAATCCAATATGGGTCTTCTTATCTTTATCCGACTATTTCAATGGGTGCCCATGTGTCGGCAGTGCCTAATCATCAGATGGGACGAATTACTCCGCTGGCAACTCGTGGTCATGTGGCTATGATGGGAAATCTGGGGTATGAGCTTGATTTGACTAGTCTATCAGATGAGGAGAAAGCGGCGATTGCAGACCAGGTGAAGTTGTATAAAGAATTACGGCCAGTGGTCCAGCTAGGGTGTCAGTATAGGCTAATCAATCCAGATGTTGGCTCCAATGAAGCAGCAGTTCAATTTAACTATGAAGATCAAACGATTGTAACCTACGTCCGAGTCTTATCAGTTGTGGAAACGATGGAAACAACCTTGAAACTAAAAGACTTAGAGGAAGAAGGGCTTTATGAGCTACAGGGAAATGGCGCAGTTTACTCAGGTGCAGAACTCATGTATGCTGGTATCACTATGAATCTTCCGCAAGGAGATTATCTTAGCAGACAGTTGCATTTTATTAAAAAATAAGGAGGCTAGACCATGAAATGGTATAAAAAGATGAGCTTAGCTGCTATTACAGGACTGTCCCTTTTGGGGCTGTCAGCTTGCAGCAGCCAAGGGGAATCGGCAGATGGTAAGGTAACGATTGAGTATTTCAATCAGAAGGGTGAAATGGTTGATACCCTTCGTGAGATTGCCAAAGACTTTGAAAAAGAAAATCCGAATGTGCATGTGAAAGTGGTGAATGTCCCTAACGCTGGGGAAGTACTCAAAACTCGCGTTCTGGCTGGAGATGTTCCTGATGTTGTCAATATCTATCCCCAGTCTATTGAATTGCAAGAATGGGCTAAGGCTGGGTACTTTGAAGATTTATCTGACAAAGACTATATTAAGCGAGTTAAGAATCATTATGCAGATAAATATGCGATAGATGGAAAGATTTACAATATTCCTTATACTGCTAATGCATATGGTATCTATTACAACAAAGATAAATTTAAAGAACTGGGATTGAAAGTTCCAGAGACTTGGGAGGAATTTGAGGAATTAGTTGATACGATTATAGCAAAAGGGGAAACGCCTTTTGCCATTGCAGGAGCAGATACTTGGACCTTGAATGGTTATCATCAGTTGGCTCTTGCCACTTCTACAGGTGGCGGTAAGGAAGCGAATGATTACCTACGTTTTTCCAAGCCAAATGCCATCAAGTCTTCAGATTCAGTGCTTAAAGATGATTTCAGGCTGTTAGATTTATTCCGCAAAAAAGGTGCCATGCAGACCAACTGGCAGGGAGCAGGCTATACTGATGTTGTCGGTGCCTTTGCTAGAGGCGATGCCCTGATGACTCCAAATGGTTCTTGGGCTATCACAGCAATCAATGCGCAAGATCCTAAGTTTAATGTTGGAACGTTCCCTTTCCCTGGAAAGCAAAAAGGACAAAGCTTGACCATTGGAGCAGGAGACCTAGCTTGGTCTATCTCGTCAAGTAGTAAGCACAAGAAAGAAGCCAATGCTTTTGTTGAATATATGTCACGTCCAGAAGTTATGCAGAAATATTATGATGTGGACGGCTCACCAACAGCTATTGAAGGTGTCAAGGAAGCAGGTTCAGATGCACCGCTAGCTGGTCTTGCTGAATTAGCATTTACAGACCGACATCTCGTTTGGCTAGCTCAAGACTGGACCAGTGAAAGTGATTTTTATACCTTGACTGGGAACTATATTACAACTGGAAACAAAGAGGATATGACGAAAGCACTAAATGCCTTCTTCAATCCGATGAAAGCAGACGTAGAGTAGGAGTAGATCTACTATGAAAAATTGATTGAGAAATATTGGGGCTGGCTCTTTGTCCTTGTTCCCCTTGTACTACAGGCTGTATTCTTCTATGTGCCCATGTTTCAGGGTGCCTTCTACAGCCTGACAAACTGGACTGGCTTGACCTATAATTATAAGTTTGTCGGACTCAATAACTTTATGCTCCTCATGAGCGATCCTAAGTTTATGAACGCGATAGGCTTTACATTTATCATTACTATTTGTATGGTGGTTGGTGAGATTATGCTGGGAATCTGGATAGCACGAGCTCTCAACTCGAAGATAAAGGGGAAAACTTTCTTCCGAGCTTGGTTTTTCTTCCCTGCTGTTCTATCTGGATTGACCGTGGCTCTTATCTTTAAGCAACTTTTCAACTACGGGTTGCCAGCTATAGGGAATGCCTTAGGAATTGAATTTCTTAAAACTAGCCTACTAGGAACAAATGGTGGTGCAATCTTTGCAGCAATTTTCGTCTTGCTTTGGCAAGGGGTAGCCATGCCTATTATCATCTTCTTAGCTGGTCTTCAGTCTATCCCGACTGAGATTACAGAAGCAGCTCGAATTGATGGAGCTAGCAGCAAACAAATTTTTTGGAAGGTGGAACTTCCTTATCTTCTACCAAGCGTTTCCATGGTCTTTATCTTGGCTCTAAAAGGTGGTTTGACAGCATTTGACCAAGTCTTTGCCATGACAGGCGGCGGTCCGAATAATGCGACCACCTCTCTAGGACTTCTGGTATATAACTATGCTTTTAAGAGCAATCAATTTGGTTATGCCAATGCCATTGCTGTTATCTTGTTTCTCTTGATTGCGGTTATTTCTATTGTCCAGTTGAGAGTATCTAAGAAATTTGAAATCTAAGAGGAGAAACCCGATGAAAAATGCAGAAAGAAAAGCTAATTTCAGTAAATATATATTGCTAACACTGGGATCTATTATCATTTTAATTCCACTCTTAGCAACGATATTCAGTTCCTTTAAGTCTACCAAAGACATCGTTAATAATTTTTTCGGATTTCCGACTCAACCGACCTTAGAGAATTTTCAACGCCTTTTGGCTGATGGTATCGGAGGCTACTATTGGAATTCAATTGTAATCACGGTTCTATCTTTGGCTGTTGTCATGATTTTTATTCCCATGGCTGCTTACTCTATCGCTCGTAATATGTCTAAGAGAAAAGCTTTTGGTATTATGTATACGCTTTTGATTTTAGGGATTTTCGTTCCTTTTCAAGTTATCATGATTCCTATTACAGTTATGATGAGTAAGCTAGGACTAGCCAACACTTGGGGATTAATTATCCTCTATCTGGCTTACGCTGTTCCACAGACTCTCTTTCTCTATGTAGGCTACATTAAGATTTCCATTCCAGACAGTCTGGATGAGGCAGCAGAAATTGACGGTGCTGGAAAGTTTACAACCTATTTTAAGATTATCTTTCCTATGATGAAACCCATGCATGCGACAACCATGATTATCAATGCCCTCTGGTTCTGGAATGACTTCATGCTTCCTCTCTTGGTACTCAATAAAGACTCCAAGATGTGGACTCTGCCACTCTTCCAATATAACTACACAGGTCAATACTTTAATGATTATGGACCTAGCTTTGCTTCTTATGTTGTTGGGATTATCACCATTACTATCGTTTATCTCATCTTCCAGCGCAATATTATTGCTGGAATGAGCAACGGGGCAGTGAAGTAAGCTCAAGATACAAAACCTATAAACTACTGAATTTGTAACGCCTGTGGAAAAATAGGGGATTGGAAAAAGAAGCTTCAGCTTTTTCATACAGAACTTAGGGCGTGTTCTATTCAGCGCACGGGAAAGAGTATATAAGACAAGATTTTAGAGGAGAAAACTATGGCTATTCAAAATAAGACCATGCTGATTACTTACTCAGACAGCCTGGGGGAGAATTTAAAAGATTTATATGACAATTTAGAAAAGCATTTTGGGGATGCGGTTGGAGGAGTGCATTTGCTTCCTTTCTTCCCATCAACTGGTGACCGGGGGTTTGCCCCAGTAGACTATGAAGAGGTTGATCCAGCCTTTGGTGACTGGGAGGATGTAGAAAAGCTGGGCGAGAAATATTATCTCATGTTTGACTTTATGATCAACCACATCTCACGTCAATCCAAGTATTATAAGGATTTTCAGGCAAAGAAGGATCAGAGTGAGTATCGTGACCTCTTTCTCAGCTGGGATAAGTTTTGGCCAGAAAATCGTCCGACGCAGGCTGATGTTGATTTGATTTATAAGCGTAAGGATCGGGCACCTAAGCAGGAAATCGTCTTTGCAGATGGAAGCACCGAGTATTTGTGGAACACCTTTGGTGAAGAGCAGATTGATCTAGATGTTCGCAGTCAGGTAACTAATGATTTCATCAAGAAAACATTGCGTCAACTGTCAGAGCATGGCTGTGATCTGATTCGTTTAGATGCATTTGCCTATGCGGTCAAAAAATTAGATACCAATGATTTCTTTGTTGAGCCAGAAATCTGGGATCTCTTAGAAAAAGTCCAGCAGCAAGCGGCTGAGTTTGGGACGGATATTTTACCAGAAATTCATGAGCATTATTCTATACAGTTCAAGATTGCAGAGCATGGCTACTTTGTCTATGATTTTGCGCTACCGATGGTAACTCTTTATTCTCTATACAGTGGTAAAGCAGAGCGTCTAGTCAAGTGGCTTGAAATGAGTCCTATGAAGCAATTCACAACATTGGACACTCACGATGGTATTGGGGTTGTTGATGTTAAGGATATTCTGACTGATGAAGAAATTGACTTTGCGACCAATGAACTATATAAGGTCGGGGCCAATGTCAAGCGTAAGTATTCCTCAGCTGAGTACAATAATCTGGACATTTACCAGATTAACTCGACTTACTACTCAGCCCTGGGCGATGACGACAAGAAGTACTTCATTAGCCGTCTGATTCAGGCTTTTGCTCCAGGGATTCCACAGGTCTATTATGTTGGTTTCTTAGCTGGGAAAAATGACCTTGAACTGCTAGAAAACACTAAGGAAGGCCGCAATATCAACCGTCATTATTACAGTAATGAGGAGATTGCTGAAGAAGTCAAGCGTCCAGTTGTGCAAGCCCTGCTCAAGCTTTTCAGTTACCGCAACCAGTCTGCTGCCTTTGACCTAGATGGCACTATTGAAGTGAATCTATTGGATGAAAATAGCCTCCGGATTGTCCGTAGCAATGCAGATAAGTCAGTCACTGCTCAAGTAGTTATTAATCTCAAAGAATTGACATATAGCGCGAGTGAAAATGGCCAAGCTATCACTTTTGAATAGAGATAAGAAAAGAGAAGAAGAATGGTAGAATTAAATCTGAAAAATATCTATAAAAAATATCCCAACAGCGACCACTATTCAGTGGAAGACTTCAATCTAGATATCAAGGACAAGGAATTTATCGTATTTGTTGGTCCGTCTGGTTGTGGAAAATCAACTACGCTGCGTATGATTGCGGGTCTTGAAGACATCACAGAAGGAACTGCCTCTATTGACGGTACGGTGGTCAATGATGTGGCACCAAAAGACCGTGACATCGCTATGGTCTTCCAGAACTATGCCCTTTATCCACATATGACTGTCTACGACAACATGGCTTTTGGTCTTAAGCTTCGCAAGTACAGCAAGGAAGATATTGACAAACGGGTCAACGAAGCAGCAGAAATCTTGGGCTTGAAGGAATTCTTGCAACGTAAGCCAGCTGATCTATCTGGTGGTCAGCGTCAGCGGGTAGCAATGGGACGGGCTATCGTTCGAGATGCAAAGGTTTTCCTTATGGATGAGCCTCTATCTAACTTGGATGCGAAGCTGCGTGTTTCTATGCGGGCGGAGATTGCCAAGATTCATCGCCGTATTGGGGCAACAACTATTTATGTTACCCACGACCAGACTGAAGCTATGACTCTGGCTGACCGGATTGTTATCATGTCAGCGACCAAGAATCCTGCTGGAACTGGTACGATTGGACGAGTGGAGCAGATTGGTACGCCGCAGGAAGTCTATAAACATCCGGCAAATAAGTTTGTTGCCGGCTTCATTGGTAGTCCAGCTATGAACTTCTTTGAAGTGACACTGGAAGATGGCCGTCTTGTCGGACCAAACAGAGACTTCAGTCTCCAAGTCCCAGAGGGCAATCTTAAGAGGTTGCGGGAGAAGGGCTATGAAGGAAATAAGTTGATTTTTGGTATTCGTCCTGAAGATATCAACATGGAACCAGCCTTTCTGGAAACCTTCCCTGAGTCGGTTCTAACTGCGAAGATTTCTGTTTCTGAGTTGCTTGGAGCGGAGTCTCACCTCTACTGTGCGGTTGGTGGCAGTGAGTTTGTTGCCAAAGTTGATGCACGTGATCATATGAATACCGGAAGCAGTATTAAACTTGGCTTCGACCTAAACAAGGCGCATTACTTTGATGTTGAGACTGAAGACAATATTTTCTAATCTATTGCTCCTTATAAAATAATCCAGACAGATTACTGTTTGGATTTTTACAAAAAATATCTAGGAAATTAGTAAAATTTTACTAAAATTATTGAAGTTTTACTCGAGAACAGTTATAATAAAATCAAGAAAACGATTACAATATCGATTATTCATTTTAAAGGAGTTTAGTCTATGACAAATGTAATTTCAGCAGAGCAAGTCCGCGCAGATTTTGCTAAGGTTTTTGGAGTAGAAGCGGATCACACTTTCTTTTCACCTGGTCGGATCAATCTGATTGGTGAGCATACGGACTATAACGGCGGCCATGTCTTTCCTGCAGCAATTTCTCTAGGAACTTACGGAGCGGCTCGCAAGCGGGATGACCAGCTCTTGCGTTTCTTCTCAGGAAATTTTGAAGAAAAAGGCATCATTGAAGTGCCATTGGAAAACCTTCGTTTTGAAACAGAACACAACTGGAGCAACTATCCAAAAGGAGTTCTGCATTTTCTGCAGGAGGCAGGCCATAAGATTGACCGGGGCATGGATATCTATGTTTATGGAAATATTCCAAATGGTTCTGGCTTATCATCTTCTGCATCGCTAGAGCTTTGACGGGTGTCATTGCTGAGAAACTCTTTGACTTGCAGTTAGAACGTCTGGACTTAGTGAAAATCGGTAAATTAACTGAAAATGAGTTTATCGGGGTTAATTCTGGCATTATGGACCAGTTTGCTATCGGAATGGGTGCTGACCAGCGAGCTATTTACTTAGACACCAATACTCTTGAGTATGATTTGGTACCGCTTGATCTCAAGGACAATGTCGTAGTGATTATGAATACCAACAAGCGTCGTGAGTTAGCTGACTCTAAGTACAATGAGCGTCGGGCGGAGTGCGAAAAAGCTGTTGAAGAGCTGAACCGCAAGCTGTCTATCGCTACCTTGGGTGAGTTGGACGAGTGGGCCTTTGATGAGTATAGCTATCTGATAGAGGACGAAAATCGTCTCAAACGGGCTCGCCATGCTGTTTTGGAAAATCAGCGCACTTTGCAGGCACGGGCAGCTTTGCAGGCAGGTGATCTTGACAAATTCGGCCGTCTCATGAATGCGTCTCATGTTTCTTTAGAACATGACTATGAAGTGACTGGTCTAGAGCTGGATACCTTGGTTCACACGGCCTGGGAGCAAAAAGGTGTTCTGGGGGCTCGTATGACCGGAGCAGGCTTCGGTGGTTGCGCCATTGCCTTGGTTCAAAAAGATACTGTCGAGGCCTTTAAGAAAGCTGTAGGCAAACATTACGAGGAAGTCGTTGGATACGCTCCAAGCTTCTATATCGCTGAAGTTGCAGGTGGCAGTCGAGTTTTAGACTAGGAGAGAAGTAAATGGACGCTGTAATATTTGATTTAGATGGCTTATTAGCTGATACTGAGATCATTTCTCTAAAAGTTTATCAAGAATTGCTTAAAGATTTTGGAATTCCTTTCACAGAAGAAATATATTCTAGAGAATACAGTGGACATAGGGAAGAGGAAAATGTTCAACGATTTTTGGATACCTATGATTTACCTTGGAACTTTGACCAAACCTTAGAAAAAGTTTATGAACTGGAAGCTCGAATCTTAGCCAAAGGTGTAAATTTAAAAAAAGGTGCTAAAAATTTGCTTGCTTTTTTGCAAAGAGAAGGTATTCCAATCGCTCTAGCAACTTCAAGTGTTGAATCTAGAGCTAGAATGATTTTGGATAGTAATGGTATACTGTCCCTATTTGACCATCTAGTTTTTGCAAAAGATGTAAAGCGAAGCAAACCTTACCCTGATATATTTTTAAAGGCCTGTAGTGATTTGAATGTTTTACCAGAGAATTGCTTAGTATTAGAGGATAGTGAAGCAGGGATTGAAGCAGCGTATAGAGCTGGGATACCAGTTATTTGTATTCCAGACTTAAAAATGCCAGCACAGTCTTTCTTAAATAAAACAGAACAAGTTTTTCAGGATTTAGATGCTGTCAGAGACTATTTAGAATGTAAGAAGGAGAATCAATGAGTCAGGGAGTTCTAGATGCATTTATCACAAAGTCATTTCTGAAAGTTCATTTGAGGAAATGGATCGAATCTACCTGACCAATCGTGTTTTGGCACGAGTGGGAGATGGTGTTTTAGAAGTTGAGACTGAGTTGGATGACTTGATTGACCTCAAGGACCAGCTGGTTGAGGAGTCAGTTAGATTAGAGACGATTGAGGATAGTCAGACTGCGCGTGAAATCCTTGGTGCTGAACTTATGAACTTCATCACACCAGCCCCTAGTCAGCTCAATCGGGACTTCTGGACAACTTATGGCTCCAATCCTGAGCAAGCTGTGGCTGATTTTTACCAGCTTAGTAAAAAGAACGACTACATCAAGGTCAAGGCCATTGCTAAAAACATTGCTTTCAAAGCGCCAACTGAATACGGAGATTTGGAAATCACCATCAATCTCTCTAAGCCAGAAAAGGATCCCAAGGAAATTGCGGCAGCTAAAAAGGCTAAGAACAGCCATTATCCAGCCTGCCAGCTCTGCATGGAAAATGAAGGTTACCAAGGCCGCTTGGACCACCCAGCCCGAGCCAACCATCGGATTATTCGATTTGATTTGGCTGGACAGGAGTGGGGCTTCCAGTATTCGCCCTATGCCTACTTTAATGAGCATTGCATCTTTCTGCACAGTCAGCACCTTCCTATGGCCATCAGCCGGCTGACCTTTGAGCGCCTGCTGGACATCGTTGAGACCTTTCCAGACTATTTCGCAGGTTCTAACGCCGACCTACCTATTGTCGGTGGCTCCATCCTGACCCACGACCACTATCAGGGCGGACGTCATACCTTCCCTATGGAAATAGCAGAGCTGGATTGCAGCTTTACTTTTAGCGGATTTAATGAGGTAGAGGCAGGTATTGTCAAGTGGCCCATGTCCGTCATTCGGCTGAAATCTGAGAAGAAGGGACACTTGATTGAGTTGGCTGACAAGATCTTGCAAGTTTGGCGGACTTATTCTGATCCTAGTGTGCAGGTGTTGGCAGAGTCTGAAGGTGAGCCGCACCATACCATCACACCGATTGCTCGTAGAAAAGATAGATCTTTTGAGCTAGACTTGGTCTTGCGGGACAATCAAACTTCCCCAGAACATCCGTACGGCATTTATCACCTCATGCAGATGTGCAGCATATTAAGAAAGAAAATATAGGCCTGATTGAGGTTATGGGACTGGCTATTCTGCCGCCTCGGCTCAAGGAAGAGCTCAAGCAGGTGGAACTATTTTTACTGGGAGAAGACTGTCAGGTTGCTGCCTACCATCAGGAGTGGGCAAATCAACTTAAAGAGCAGGATCCAGATGTTACCGCTGAGACGGTGGAAGGAGTAGTTCAGGCTTCGGTTGGTCAAATTTTCAGTCGCGTGCTGGAAGATGCAGGTGTTTACAAGCGAACAGAGGAAGGGCAGGAGGCTTTCATGCGCTTTGTCCGATCTGTTGGTTTGGAAGAAGAATAATTGCAATGAGAGTTTTCATTTGTCCTTATTTTTGATAAAATAGTTAAATAAAAATCAAAACAAGAAAGAGAGAAACATGGCAATTTTAGTATTAGGTGGAGCTGGTTATATCGGCTCGCACATGGTAGACCGTTTGGTAGCAGCAGGTAAGGAAGAGGTAGTCGTCGTTGATAATTTGGTGACTGGCCATCGCGCAGCCGTCCATCCGCAAGCAGTCTTTTATGAGGGAGATTTAGCGGATAAGGACTTTATGCGTGATGTCTTTGCTAAGCATCCATCCATTGATGCGGTTATTCACTTCGCTGCCTTTTCACTGGTCGCCGAGTCTATGGTTGATCCGCTCAAGTATTTTGACAATAACACAGCTGGCATGGTTTCTCTCTTGGAGGTCATGCAGGAATGCGGTGTTAAAAACATTGTCTTTTCTTCGACAGCAGCGACTTATGGCATTCCTGAGGAAGTTCCGATTCGGGAAACGACTCCGCAAAAGCCTATCAATCCTTATGGTGAGAGCAAGCTTATGATGGAGACCATTATGCGCTGGGCAGACCTGGCCTATGGCATCAAGTTTGTGGCCCTGCGTTATTTCAATGTGGCGGGTGCCAAGCCCGACGGCTCGATTGGTGAGGACCATGGACCAGAAACCCATCTCCTGCCCATTGTGCTCCAGGTGGCTCAGGGGAAACGAGATAAGATTGCTGTCTTTGGCGATGATTACGACACTCCAGACGGCACCAATGTACGCGATTATGTCCACCCTTTTGACTTGGCTGACGCCCATATTCTGGCTGTCGAGCATCTGCGTGCTGGTCAACTATCAGATGCCTTTAACCTTGGCTCTTCAACTGGTTTTTCCAACCTTCAGATTGTTGAAGCAGCCCGCAAGGTGACCGGGCATCCTATTCCTTTGGAAATTGCAGAGCGGCGACCAGGGGACCCGGATACGCTGATTGCTTCCTCTGAGAAGGCAAGAAAAGTTCTGGGCTGGCAGCCCAAATTTGACAATATTGAAACCATTATCGAAACTGCTTGGAAATGGCATTCCAGTCATCCAAACGGCTATGATGATCGTCAGTAACCAATGTTGTTTCATAGTTTTTGCGATATAGATAGAGACACCTTGTTAGAAATAGCAAGGTGTTTTTTTGGAGTGTTAGAAGTTCTTTTTCTTAGATTTAATTTGTTGTAAAAAAAGCGGATACATAGTAAAATAGAAAAATGATGAAAATAAGACGAATTAATAATGAATTAGAGATAAAGCAGGAAGAAGATACGGTCTTGGTCTTGGGCTATTTTGACGGCCTGCATAAGGGACATCAGACACTTTTTAAGGAAGCTAGGAAAATAGCGACTGAGCAAGGACTGAAGATTGCTGTCCTTACCTTTCCTGAGTCGCCTAAATTGGCTTTTGTCCGCTATCAGCCAGAGTTGATGTTGCATTTGAATCATCCAGAGGAACGAGCTGCTCACTTAGAAAATTTGGGTGTGGACTACCTTTACTTGATTGACTTTACTAGCCATTTTTCTAAAAATACTGCTCAAGAATTTTTTGATAAGTACGTTGCTGCGCTTAAAGCAAAGGCAGTTGTGGCAGGTTTTGATTACCATTTTGGTTCTGACAAAAGAAAGGCAGAGGAGCTTGCAGACTATTTCGATGGTCAGATTGTCATCGTCTCATCAGTCAATCAAGATGAGGAAAAAATCTCTTCTACTCGGATTAGAGAAACCATTCAAAATGGTGATGTTTCCAAGGCGCATCAGCTATTAGGCTATTCTCTCTCTACTCGGGGAATTGTGGTTCATGGCAATGCTAGAGGGCGCACCATTGGCTATCCAACGGCCAATCTAGCACCATTGGATCGCGTGATTTTGCCAGCAGATGGTGTCTATGTGGTAGATGTTGAGCACAATGGCAAGATTTTTCGTGGCATGGCTAGCGTTGGCAAAAATGTGACCTTTGAAGGAGATGAACTTCGGTTTGAGGCCAATCTATTTGACTTTGCGGAGGAAATCTATGGCGATACGATTCGAATTATCTGGCTGGATAAGATTCGTGATATGGTCAAATTTGATGGTATTGAAGAACTGGTTGCTCAATTAAAGAGTGATGAAGAAGTGGCAAGAAATTGGGAATGTTCGGAATAAATGTCGGTTTTTGATATTTTTCTTAGTATTTCAAGCCGATTCTTAAAAATATCTAGTCAAGAGAGATAAAATTTAGTATAATAGAGTTAGTTACTATATAAAAATAAGAAGAGAACAGCATGATTACATTATTTTTATCGCCTAGCTGTACTTCCTGTCGCAAGGCGCGTGCTTGGTTGATTAGTCATGAAGTTCCATTTACGGAGCATAATATCATGACGAGCCCTCTGTCTGCTCCAGAATTGCAACACATTCTTTCATTGACAGAAAATGGCACTGATGACATCATCTCAACCCGCTCAAAAATTTTTCAAAAACTAGATTTAGATGTAGAGGATTTATCGATTTCAACGCTTATTAAGCTGATTGAGGAAAATCCTAGTCTTTTGCGTCGCCCAATTATCCTCGATGGTAAACGAATGCAAATCGGCTTCAATGAAGATGAAATTCGTGCTTTCTTGCCTAGAGGCTATCGGAAAGAAGAACTCCGAGCCGCAACTATGCGTGCTGATATTTAAAATATGGAAAAAAATTATAGTTACCCACTAGACTTATCGTGGAGCACTGAAGAGCTTGCTTCAGTGCTTTCTTTTTTTAATGATGTAGAGCAAGCCTATGAACAGAAGATTCAAGCGGAGAAACTGCTCCAGTCCTATGCAGTCTTCAAGAAAGTTGTTCCCAGTAAGGGAGAAGAGAAGCGACTCGGCCGTGAGTTTGAGACGGTCAGTGGCTATTCTCTTTATCGTGCTGTTCAGGAGGCAAAAAGGAAAGGGAAAGGAATGATTTCTCTTGGAAAATAAATTTCAATTTGCGAAAGAAATAGTTTATCAGGCGGGCGCTTTTTTAAGGGAGCATCTCTATGATGACTTGGATGTCCTACAAAAGAGCAGTCCGACTGACTTGGTGACTCAAATGGATCGGATCATCCAGGATGACTTGGTCGGGAAAATTTTAACTCAGTATCCGAACGACGCGATTTTGGCCGAGGAAAATGATCTGCGACACGACATAGTGGATGGCAATGTCTGGGTGATTGATCCCATTGACGGTACCAATAATTTCATTACCCAGCGGGCCGATTTTGCTATTATGTTAGCTTATTTTGAAAATGGGCAGGGCAAGTTCGGCCTAATTTACGATGTGACAAGAGACCAGCTTTTTCACGGAGGCGGGGCTTTTGATGTGTACTGCAATGACAGAAAGTTGTCTGCTTTTACCGATAAGCCCTTGCAGCAATATTTGATCGCTTCAAATGCCTGTATGCTAGAGCATAATCACTGGGGACTGGCTGATTTAGCTCGTGATTGCTTGGGAGTGCGTGTCTATGGCAGTGCTGGAATTAGTTTTGCTAAGACCTTGGCTGGTGGTTTAGCCGCCTATTTCTCTTATAATTGGCCTTGGGACTATGCGGCGGCCTATGTGATGGCTGACAAACTGGGCTTTGTCATTCAGACCCTAGATGGCAATCAGCCGAATTTTCAGACTCAGGAGCCGATTATGATTGCACCAAAGTGCAAGTTGGACGAATTGCAAGAGTATTTACGAAAGGGAAAAGGCTAGTATGGACTTTCCAGTAGGTTTTAAGGAAAAGTATAAGGAGCTCTTGGGTCAGGAAGCAGAGGCTTTTTTTGCGACTTTTGATCAAGAGTCGATTTCAGCCTTTCGCAGCAATCCTTTAAAAGAAAATCAGAAAGATTTTGTGAATGCTATCCCAAACACAGACTGGGGCTATTATGGAAAAGTGTCAGGTAAGTCAGTAGAACACGTTACGGGGCTAGTTTATTCTCAGGAGCCAGCTGCGCAAATGGTTGCCCAGGTTGCAGCACCGCAAAAGGGCATGAAAGTTTTGGACTTAGCGGCTGCACCCGGCGGGAAATCTACCCATTTACTCTCTTATCTGGGAAATACAGGTGTGCTGGTTTCTAACGAAATCAATGCCAAACGCAGTAAAATTTTGGTAGAGAACATTGAGCGATTTGGAGCGCGAAATGTTCTTGTCACCAACGAATCTGCGGATAGATTGGCTAAGGTTTATCAGGGCTATTTTGACCTCATTGTTCTGGATGCTCCTTGCTCTGGCGAAGGGATGTTTCGCAAGCAGCCGGATGCCACCCAGTATTGGAGTCCGGAATATCCGGCTCAGTGTGCGCGTCTCCAGCGAGAAATTCTAGAGGACGCTGTCAAGATGTTGGCGACAGGTGGGCAGTTGGTTTATTCAACTTGCACCTGGGCACCAGAAGAAAATGAAGAAATGGTCGCTTGGCTTTTAGAGAATTTTCCTTTGGAATTGCTTGAAATACCAAAAGTCGATGGCATGGTTGCGGGGATTGATTTTCCAGAAACAGCTCGTATGTATCCCCACCATTTCAAAGGAGAAGGACAATTTGTAGCGAAATTTCGCTTTACAGGAAGTCAGTCTGCTAAAAAAATCAAGGCTGCCAAAAATAAATTGACAGCTGAGCAGAGAAAGCTCTGGCAAGATTTCCAGAAAAAGCATCTAAAAATTGAGCTAGAAGGCAATTTAGAAACCTTCGGTGATAATCTTTATCTGCTGCCAGCTGGACTGCCAGACATGTCTAAGCTGAAAATTGCTCGCAATGGCCTGCATCTGGGTGAATTTAAGAAAAATCGCTTTGAACCGAGCTTTGCCTTAGGTTTAGCCTTGAAACCTAGTGAGGTCGTCTCTGTCCTTGAGATTGATGATGAGGCCTTTGGTAAATATGTAGCGGGCGAGACGGTTCAACTCTCTCAAAACTATCCAAATGGCTGGTATCAAGTGCTTGCCCAAGGCAATGGTCTGGGCTTTGCAAATTACTGGAAATACCTTGAAAAATTATTTCCCAAAGGGGCTTCGCTTTCGTTCAAAAGACTAGGCAAAGCCCTCTTTCTATGTTATAGTGGATATAGTGGGATTTTCAGTTTCTCTCAAATAGACATTCCACTATCATTCTCAAGATTTCGAGGAGAAAAATGGTGAAGAAAAAATATAAGCTGATTTTGTCAGTACTTCTAGTCCTATTTGCAGTCAGCCTGTCTGCCTGCTCCAGCTGGATTGACCGAGGGGAGTCTATGACTGCCGTTGGTTCGACAGCTCTTCAGCCGCTTGTCGAAGCAGCAGCGGATGAGTTTGGCTCTGCAAATATTGGAAAAACAGTCAATGTTCAAGGTGGCGGATCAGGTACTGGCTTGTCTCAGGTTCAGTCTGGTGCGGTTGAAATTGGCAACTCAGATGTCTTTGCTGAGGAGAAAGAAGGGATTAATGCTTCAGCCCTTGTCGATCACAAAGTAGCAGTCGCTGGAATTGCCGTGATTGTCAATAAAGAAGTATCTGTCGATAATTTAACAGCAGAGCAGTTGCAGAAGATTTTTACTGGTGAAGTGACCAACTGGAAGCAGCTGGGCGGGAAAAATCTAGAGATTTCCATTATCAACCGTGCGGCAAGTTCTGGTTCTCGGGCAACGTTTGACAGTGTCATTATGGCTGGTAAATCAGCCGTTCAAAGTCAGGAGCAGGATTCAAATGGGATGGTTAAGTCCATTGTTTCTCAAACACCGGGAGCCATTTCTTATCTGGCCTTTGCTTACGTGGATGATTCTGTCAAGACTTTGAAGCTCAATGGCTACGAGCCTACGGCTAAGAATGTTGCGACCAATGCTTGGCCACTCTGGTCTTATGAGCATATGTATACATTGGGCAAGCCGACTGGGCTTGCAGCAGAGTTTCTGAACTACATGCTGTCAGATGAAGTTCAGGATGGAATCGTCTCAGGAATGGGCTATATTTCCATCAAGGAAATGCAGGTCAGCAAGGATGCTGATGGAAATATTACGAGCTTAAAAGGAGATAGCAAATGAGAAATGAAGAATTAGCAAAAAAATTACTATCCCCTTCGAAAAACTCTCGTCTGGAAAAATTTGGGAAATATATCACCTTTGCCTGCCTGTCTTTAATTGTCCTGATTGTAGCCATGATTTTAATCTTCGTAGCACAAAAAGGGCTGTCGACCTTCTTTGTCAACGGAGTTAATGTATTTGAATTCTTGTTTGGCTCCACTTGGAATCCGTCAGGTAAGGAATTCGGTGCCCTTCCGATGATTTTGGGGTCTTTCATTGTTACGATTTTATCAGCATTGATTGCTACGCCATTTGCTATTGGAGCAGCTGTCTTTATGACGGAAGTGTCGCCTAAAGGTGCCAAGATTCTTCAGCCTGCGATTGAGCTCTTGGTTGGGATTCCGTCTGTTGTGTATGGATTTATCGGTTTGCAGGTTGTCGTTCCCTTTGTTCGGACTGTTTTTGGCGGTACCGGATTTGGGATTTTGTCTGGTATTTTCGTACTTTTTGTCATGATTTTGCCGACCGTTACCTTTATGACAACAGATAGTCTTCGTGCTGTACCTCGTCATTATCGTGAAGCTAGTTTGGCTATGGGCGCTACGCGCTGGCAAACTATTTGGCGGGTAACCCTCAAGGCTGCTCGCTCAGGTATCTTTACAGCTGTGGTCTTTGGAATGGCGCGTGCCTTCGGTGAAGCCTTGGCTATCCAAATGGTTGTCGGTAACTCTGCGGTGATTCCAACCTCTTTGACAACACCTGCGGCGACGCTGACTTCCGTTTGACCATGGGAATCGGAAATACCGTTATGGGAACCGTTGACAACAATGTCCTCTGGTCCTTGGCTCTGGTCTTGCTGTTGATGAGTCTGGCCTTTAACAGTGTCATTAAATTGATTACAAAAGAAAGAGGTAAGAAAAACTATGCACGCTAAGAAATTAGATAAATTGGCGACTGGTATCCTCTACACGATAGCTGGTATCATTGTTGCTATCCTTGCCTCTCTGATTCTTTATATTCTGGTAAGAGGATTGCCGCATATTTCTTGGTCTTTCCTGACTGGAAAATCTTCTTCTTATCAAGCTGGCGGTGGTATTGGAATTCAGCTCTACAATTCCTTCTTCTTGCTGGTGATTACTCTGATTATCTCTGTTCCCCTTTCGATGGGAGCGGGTGTCTACTTGGCTGAGTACGCTAAAAAAAGGTCCAGTGACCAATTTTGTCCGTACCTGTATTGAAATCCTGTCCTCGCTACCGTCGGTAGTAGTCGGGCTCTTTGGCTATTTGATTTTCGTTGTGCAGTTTGAGTATGGCTTTTCTATCATCTCAGGTGCCTTGGCTCTGACTGTCTTTAATCTACCTCAAATGACTCGTAATGTCGAGGATAGCTTACGCCACGTTCACCATACACAACGCGAAGCGGGACTGGCTCTAGGAATTTCCCGCTGGGAAACGGTGCTTCATGTGGTCATTCCAGAGGCTCTGCCAGGAATTGTGACAGGGATTGTCCTTGCATCTGGTCGGATTTTCGGTGAAGCAGCTGCCTTGATTTACACTGCAGGTCAATCTGCGCCGGCTCTGGATTGGTCTAACTGGAATATTTTCAGCATTACCAGCCCGATTTCGATTTTCCGTCAAGCGGAGACGTTGGCCGTCCACATCTGGAAGGTCAATAGTGAGGGAACCATTCCTGATGGAACAGTGGTATCAGCTGGATCAGCGGCCGTGCTCCTGATTTTCATCTTGATTTTCAACTTTGGAGCCCGTAAACTCGGTGCCTACTTGCACAAGAAATTAACCTCTGCATAAAAGGAGAAGCAATGACAGAATATAATTGGAATGAAAAACATATCATTACTTTTCCTGAAGAAAAGGTAGCCCTTTCGACCAAGGATTTACATGTTTACTATGGTAAAAAAGAATCCATCAAGGGTATTGATATGCAGTTTGAAAAGAATAAAATCACAGCTTTGATTGGACCGTCTGGCTCAGGGAAATCAACCTATCTCCGCAGTCTCAACCGTATGAATGACACGATTGATATTGCCAAGGTAACAGGGCAAATTCTTTACCAAGGAATAGACGTCAACCGCCCTGATATCAACGTTTACGAAATGCGTAAGCACATCGGCATGGTCTTTCAACGGCCCAATCCATTTGCCAAATCTATTTATCGTAACATTACCTTTGCCCATGAACGTGCAGGTGTAAAAGATAAAAAGATCTTGGATGAGCTTGTTGAAACTTCGCTCAAGCAAGCCGCGCTTTGGGACCAAGTAAAGGATGATCTTCATAAATCAGCCTTGACTTTGTCAGGCGGTCAGCAGCAACGGCTCTGTATTGCCCGAGCTATTTCGGTCAAGCCAGATATCTTGCTTATGGACGAGCCGGCTTCTGCGCTGGATCCGATTGCGACCATGCAGCTGGAAGAGACCATGTTTGAGCTCAAAAAGGACTATACGATTATCATCGTGACTCACAATATGCAGCAGGCTGCCCGAGCCAGTGACTACACCGGCTTCTTTTATCTGGGAGATTTGATTGAGTACGACAAGACTGCCAATATTTTCCAAAATGCCAAACTGCAGTCGACCAATGACTATGTTTCTGGTCATTTTGGTTAAAGGTGAAGAAACTAAAGGAATGAACTTATGACAGAACCTATTTTGCAAGTCAAGGACTTGTCGGTCTATTATAATAAAAAGAAAGCACTCAATAGTGTCTCCTTGGACTTTATGCCTAATGAAATCACTGCCTTGATTGGACCATCAGGTTCAGGGAAATCTACCTTGCTCAAGGCTATTAACCGTATGGGTGATTTGAATCCAGAAGTAACAACGACAGGCACGGTCATCTATAACGGACATAATATCTACAGTCCTCGGACAGATACGGTGGAGTTGCGCAAGGAAATCGGCATGGTTTTCCAGCAGCCCAATCCTTTCCCAATGACCATTTATGAAAATGTTGTTTATGGGCTGCGCATCAACGGTGTCAAGGATAAACAGGTTTTAGATGAAGCGGTAGAGCGTTCCTTGATTGGGGCTTCTATTTGGGACGAAGTGAAAGACCGTTTACATGATTCGGCTATCGGTCTCTCTGGTGGTCAACAGCAGCGGATTTGTGTAGCACGCGTTTTGGCTACCAGCCCGAAAATCATCCTCTTGGATGAGCCAACATCGGCGCTGGATCCAATCTCTGCTGGTAAGATTGAGGAAACTCTCTATGGGCTCAAAGACACTTATACTATGCTTTTGGTGACGCGCTCCATGCAGCAGGCTTCACGGCTTTCGGATAAAACAGGCTTCTTCTTGGGCGGTGATTTGATGGAGTTTAATGATACTAAGGAGATGTTCCTCAACCCACAAAATAAGGAAACAGAAGATTATATTACAGGAAAATTTGGATAAGGAGTTGAATGATGTTACGATCTCAATTTGAAGAAGATTTGGAGAAATTGCACAATCAGTTCTACGCAATGGGACAAGAAGTGCTCTCACAAATCAACCGCACCGTGCGTGCTTTTGTCACACATGACCGTGACTTGGCAAAGGAAGTCATCGAAGATGATGCAGAAGTAAATGAATATGAAGTGAAATTGGAAAAGAAATCTTTTGAAATGATTGCCCTCCAACAACCTGTTTCTCAAGACCTTCGTACAGTCTTAACCGTTCTCAAGGCTGTTTCAGACTTAGAGCGTATGGGAGACCATGCGGTATCCATTGCAAAAGCAGCTATTCGTATGAAGGGTGAACAGCGTATTCCAGCTGTCGAGGAAGAAATTAAAAAGATGGGCCGCGATGTGAAAAATTTCGTTGAAGCTGCCCTTGATCTCTACCTGAATGGTTCTGTAGATCAGGCCTATGAAGTAGCAGCCATGGATGAAAAAATCAACCATTATTTCGATAGCATTCGTGACCTGGCTACGGAAGAAATCAAGAAAAATCCTGAAGCCATCGTTACAGGCCGTGATTATTTCCAGGTTATTTCTTTCTTAGAACGTATCGGCGATTATGCCAAAAACATCTGCGAATGGGTCGTTTACTTTGAAACGGGTAAAATTATTGAATTATAATAAATAGTAAAAGAGAGTGGGACAGAAATCGGTAATTCGTTAGAATTCGATTTCGTTGTCCCACCTCCGCACAGTTGAGTAGGGCTGTAAAAGCTGAGGAAATCAGCGTAGTAGAGCCCACTCAACCACTGCGTCTTGATCGACAATCCAAAGACAATTGAGAGGCTAGGACTTTTGTCCCAGCCTCTTTTTGTGTTTTTGGGAGGAGAAAAGAGAATGACAGGATGGCTTTAAAATGATTACCTTATGTTTGAAGTCAAAAATCAATTTTGGGTCAGTTGGAATGAGTATAAAGTCACTAAATATGGTAAAATGGTAACAGATGAATTTTGAATGGAGGTTGGTTCAATACCAGCCCCTTCAATTAGATGAGGAGAAAAACATGCAAGCAGTTGCACATTTTATTGATACTTTTGTTCCAGAGCACTATAATCTCTTTTTGGATTTGAATCGTGCGAATAAGACTTTCTCAGGGAAAGTTACCATTACTGGTGAAGCTAAAACCGAGAAAATTTCCCTGCACCAAAAGGATTTGACGATTGAGGCCGTAGAAGTGGCTGGGCAAGCTCGCCCCTTCACTCTTGATAAGGACAATGAAGCTCTTTATGTTGAATTAGCATCAGCAGGTCCTGTGGAAGTAACCTTGACCTATACAGGTAAGATTACAGATAATATGACAGGGATTTATCCATCTTACTATACTGTGGATGGAGTGAAAAAAGAGATTATTTCTACACAGTTTGAGAGCCATTTTGCCCGCGAAGCCTTTCCGAGTGTGGATGAGCCAGAGGCTAAGGCAACTTTTGATTTGGCCTTGAAATTTGACCAAGCAGAGGGTGAGTTGGCTCTGTCTAATATGCCTGAAATCGACGTTGAAAACCGTAAAGCAACAGGCATTTGGAAGTTTGAAAGAACACCTCGCATGTCTTCCTATCTTTTGGCCTTTGCTGCTGGGGATATGCAAGGCATTACTGCTAAAACTAAAAACGGTACTTTGGTTGGTGTTTATGCAACTAAGGCTCACCCAGCCAGCAACTTAGAGTTTGCTTTGGACATTGCGGTTCGCTCGATTGAATTTTACGAAGAATATTATGGTGTCAAATATCCGATTCCTCAGTCACTGCACGTAGCCCTGCCAGACTTTTCATCTGGGGCTATGGAAAACTGGGGTCTGGTGACCTATCGCGAAATTTACCTCTTGGTAGATGAAAATTCTACGGTATCCAGCCGTCAAGATGTAGCACTTGTCGTTGCTCATGAGTTGGCTCACCAATGGTTTGGGAACTTGGTCACTATGAAGTGGTGGGATGACCTTTGGCTCAACGAAAGTTTTGCCAACATGATGGAATATGTCTGTGTCAATGCGATTGAACCAAGCTGGAATATTTTTGAGAATTTCCAAACCACAGGTGTTCCTTTGGCGCTTAAGCGGGATGCGACAGACGGAGTCCAGTCTGTCCATGTGGAAGTGAAGCACCCTGACGAAATCAATACTTTGTTTGATCCGGCTATCGTTTATGCCAAGGGAAGCCGCCTCATGCACATGCTTCGTCGTTGGTTGGGAGATGAGGCCTTTGCTAAAGGATTGAACGCTTACTTTGCTAAACACCAGTATGGAAATACCATTGGTCGTGATCTTTGGAATGCCTTAGGAGCTGCTTCTGGTCGTGATGTAGCAGCCTTTATGGACTCTTGGTTGGAACAGCCAGGCTACCCTGTTTTGACAGCTACAGTAGAAAACGATACATTGAAACTCTCTCAAAAACAATTCTTTATCGGAGAGCACGAAGATAAGAAACGCACTTGGGTCTTGCCTTTGAATAGCAACTGGAAAGGTTTGCCAGATACGCTGGAAACAGAAACGTTGGAAATTCCAAATTATTCTGCCTTGGCTGCTCAAAACCAAGGTGCCCTGCGCTTTAATACTGAAAATACAGCCCACTATATCACGGACTATCAAGGTGTCTTGCTTGAGCAGATTTTAGATACCATTACAGACTTGGATAGCACCAGCAAGCTGCAAGTGGTGCAAGAGCGCCGTCTCTTGGCTGAAGCAGGCAGCATTTCATTTGCTGATTTGGTTCCAGTTATTGAGAAATTAACAGAAGAAACATCTTATTTGGTTGTTTCAGGAGTCAAAGCTATTTTGAATGGTCTTAAGTTGTTTGTGGACGAAGGAAGCGAGTGTGAGAAAGCCTATCATGAATTGGTTGTTAAACTTAGCAAATCCAACTTTGACCGTCTAGGCTTTGAGGCACAAGAAGGCGAAAGTGATGAGGATGAGTTGGTTCGTCAGATTGTTGTAGGAAGTCTGATTGCAGCTGACGATCAAGCAGCAAGTCAAGAAGCAAGTCGCATTTTGCTGCTCATCAAGAGGACTTGGAGAAATTGCCTGCAGCTATTCGCTTGCATATTCTCATTAATCAAATCAAGCATTTTGAGAGCAAAGAATTGGCTGACCAATACTTGAATGATTATGTTTCAACAGTTGACGGTAGCTTCAAACGCCAATTGGCATCTGCTTTGGCTTACACTAAGGACGCAGAGACACTTGCTCGTATCTTGGAATCTTTGAAAAACAAGGATATCGTAAAACCACAAGATTTGGCCATGAGTTGGTACCTCCCTCTCTTAAATCACCAATTTACTCAAGCTACTGCTTGGACTTGGGCGTGTGAGAATTGGGATTGGATTAAAGCGGCTTTGGGTGGCGACATGAGCTTCGACAAATTCGTCATTTATCCAGCTAATGCCTTCAAGACAGAAGAAAGACTAGCAGAATATAAGACTTTCTTTGAGCCGCAGCTGGACGATATGGCTATCAGCCGTAACATCAGCATGGGAATCAAAGAAATCGCAGCGCGTGTTGACTTGATTGCCCGTGAAAAAGCAGCGGTGGAAAATGCAATCAAGGCATCAGTTTAGCCTAATGAAAAGATCAGATTATAATATCTGGTCTTTTTTGTTGTTTAGAATCCCATAGTTTCAGTCTTCTTTAAGAAAAAATTCAGTCCCGTTTAAGCAAAACTCCCTATAATAACTCTAGCACGTGAAAAGATGTGAACTTGTGTAATCAAACTTTATATTGCTTCATAGTGTTAAAATCCATGAAAACATAAAATTTAGAAAGAGGAAAACTTTAAAATGGATATGGAAAAAATGATTGTAGTTAAAAAGAGTACCAAATGGTGGATGACAGCAGTAGCTAGTGCCTCTTTAGCTGTCGGAGCAATTGGTGGTTATGGAATTGGTGCCTTGACCCAGAAAAGCCCGCAACAGAGCTCAGTGCAAGCCACTATGCCTCAGCAAAACAAGCAAGATGGCAGGATGCCAGGTCAAGGTGGTCAACCTCCTCAAGGTCAGGGGCAAGGAAATGAAAATGGTATGCCACCACAGATGGGGGGACAAAACGGTCAAGATGGCCAAGGCGGTCCTGGAGGTGGAGGCCAGCCACCACAAGGAAATGGTCAACCAGGAGGACCCCAAGAAGGAAATCAATCAAAAAAGAAGCCTTCAAACGCTGACGGCACAACAAAAGATGATAAGAATAGCGAAAATAACTCGAAAACAACAAATTCTTAAAGCATTTTCGACAAGTCATGATATAATAGAAAAAGATAGGTTAAGATAGAATGAGAAGTGTTTGCCCTGTCTCTATTTAAACTAAACAAGATAAGCTTTTTCTAAAAAGGAAGGAACAGGATGATTAAGATTTTACTAGTGGAGGATGACCTCGGTCTGTCAAACTCAGTATTTGATTTTTTAGATGATTTTGCAGATGTGATGCAGGTCTTTGATGGCGAAGAAGGACTATACGAGGCAGAAAGCGGCGTGTATGACCTGATTTTGCTGGACTTGATGCTTCCTGAAAAAGATGGCTTCCAAGTGCTCAAAGAATTGCGTGAAAAAGGGGTCACCACTCCTGTCCTCATCATGACTGCCAAGGAAAGTATCGATGATAAAGGCCATGGGTTTGAACTCGGTGCTGACGATTACCTGACTAAGCCTTTTTATCTGGAAGAGCTGAAGATGCGGATTCAGGCCTTGCTCAAACGTTCTGGTAAGTTTAATGAAAATACCCTTTCCTATGGCGATGTGATGGTCAATCTTTCGACCAATTCGACCTTGGTAGATGGAAAGGAAGTTGAGCTACTGGGTAAAGAGTTTGATTTGTTGGTATACTTCCTTCAGAATCAAAATGTCATTTTGCCTAAGACTCAGATTTTCGATCGTTTGTGGGGCTTTGATAGCGATACAACGATTTCTGTGGTGGAAGTCTATGTATCTAAGATTCGGAAAAAAATTGAAAGGAACGGCTTTTTGCGAATAATCTTCAAACCCTTCGCAGTGTCGGTTACATTTTAAAGAATGCTGAATAAACTCAAAAAAGCCTTATATGCGGATGATTTTTCTTATTTCATTCGCTATTTTGGTGTGTTCACCCTGATTTTCTCGGCCATGACGCTCATTATTATCCAAGTCATGCGCTCCAGCCTTTACACAACCGTTGATGATAATCTCAAAAGTCTCAGTCAAAATCCCGCCTGGGTAGCCAATCTAGCCTATCGGACGACGGGGCGGCAATACCAAGAGCCAGAGAACAAGGATTCAGAGCACAAAGATTCAGAGTCTGTGCAAGCTCATGATATCAAGATTGAGGAACCGGGTAGGGTAAATGTTAGCGCCAATACTTCAGCCATTCTTTTGAATGATGATTATCAGAATGTATCAGCCAAAAATAGCTTTTTAAACTTTGATGCGATTAAATTTAACAAACGCTTTCTTAATCAGATCAAACAAATACAACTAACTAATAGCTATGGACAGGTTGAGAGTTATAGAGCCTACATGTTTGACATTGATCCAAATGATGAAATTGAAAATGTCAAATACGCGGTTGTCATGACCAGTATCAGCCAGCTGGAGCAGACTAGCGAAAAGCATGAAAAGCTGATTGCTATTGTCATGATTAGTTTTTGGGGGATTTCCTTGATTGCCAGTATCTATCTGGCTCGGATGAGTGTCAAGCCTCTCTTGGACAGCATGCAGAAGCAGAAATCCTTTGTTGAAAATGCTAGCCACGAATTGCGGACTCCTTTGGCTGTGCTACAAAATCGACTGGAATCTCTTTTCCGTAAGCCCGAGGCTACGATTATGGAGTCTAGTGAGAGCATCGCGTCCAGTTTAGAGGAAGTGCGAAATATGCGCCTGTTGACCACCAATTTACTCAACCTAGCTCGGCGCGATGACGGTATCAAACCAGAATACGGTGAGGTCACGCCAGACTTCTTCACAACAGCTTTTTCTAACTATGCTATTATAGCGGAGGAAAGCGACAAGGTCTTTGATTTCAAAAATCTAGTTTCAAAATCAATCACGATAGACAAGGTCTTGCTTAAGCAGGTTATGACCATCCTTTTTGATAATGCTATCAAATACACGGAAGAAGATGGAGAGATATATTTTGTGGCTTCTGCCAATGATCGGAGCTTGACCTTGCGGATTTCTGACAATGGTCCAGGGATTGCGGGCGATGACAAGAAAAAAGTCTTCGATCGTTTTTATCGGGTGGACAAGGCTCGGACTCGGCAAAAGGGTGGATTTGGACTAGGACTTTCTTTGGCGAAACAAATCGTCGACGCCTTAAAAGGAACCATCACAGTCAAAGATAACAAACCGCGTGGAACTATTTTTGAAATCAAAGTTCCTCTTAGGTCAGATATTAGAAAACGAATCAGCAAAAGCTGAAAAACTTTTCATATTATTTCAAATTTGACTGCTTTTGCGGTATAATAAAAGAAAGAAATGAGAGAGGTACAACTATGACATCAAAAATGTTGCATACTTGTTTACGAGTAGAAAATTTAGAGGCTTCGATTGCCTTTTATGAAGACGCGTTTGGTTTTAAGGAATTGCGCCGCAAGGACTTTCCAGAGCATGCTTTTACCATTGTTTATCTTGGTTTGGATGGCGATGATTATGAGCTTGAATTGACTTATAATTACGACCACGGACCTTATGTAATCGGTGACGGCTTTGCTCATATTGCTCTTAGCACACCTGATTTGGAAGGTTTGCACGCTGAGCATGCTGCCAAGGGCTACGAAGTGACCGAGCCCAAAGGTCTGCCTGGAAACCCACCAAATTATTATTTCATCAAAGATCCTGATGGTTACAAGGTCGAAGTGATTCGAGAAAGAAGTCTTTAAAAAATAATTAAACTTGTATTTTAGCACTTGTAAGATACAAGTTTTTTAACATTAAAATTATTTTAGGACAATAGTTTAGGGGATAATAGATGAAAAGACAACATGGAAGGAAGCGTAGACGAAAATATAGACTGGTTCTCAGTCTTCTGAATCTGCTTCTTTTAGGACTTCTTATTTTTGGTGGACTGCGAATCCATGAAATGTTTCAGGAAAGGGAGTTCCAGAAAAAGGTTACAGAAGTGATTGCCAAGGAAGAGCAAGAGCATGATGACAATACCGAAAAGCAGGCTGGTAGGATTGGCAGCCATTATGTGGCAGCTTTTTATCCTCTGATGAAGGGGCAACCGCTTCAAAGTGTCAAAGATAAAATCTTGCAGGACAGTCAGAGCATTTCTGATAACAAAAAGCAGAAGGAAAACTTGACGGCTTTGACCTTTTACTATACGGAGGAGAAGTCTACTAGTCTGGCCAATACCAAGGAAGTAGTCATTCAGCGAAAAAATTACAGCATCTCAAAAAGAGACATCAAGTCTGAAGAGGCAAGAGAAGTAGCCTCGACTTATATCAATCAGGAAGGCGCAGCGGTCACTTTGGACAAGCTGTTTCAAAATCCAGAAGCTGCCAAGGAAATTTTCCTGAAGGAGTTGACCAGTCAGCTGACCTTTAGACAGGTGGAGGAAAGTCAGCAAACAGCAGCTTTGAATGTTCTACGTGAAATAGAGCTGAGCCAGTGGAATTTTCATTACGAGGATAGTTTATTTTCCATTCATCTGCCCAAAGAAATCAACGGTGTGACGAGCTTGACAGTGCCTCTGTCTAGTTTTTATGACCTAATCCGTCCAGAATATTTGCAGGGAGCTGATTTGGAAGCTTACCAGCAGTATGAAACCAAGCGGCATGAGAAAATGGTTGCCCTGACCTTTGATGACGGTCCCGACAGTAAAACGACTCCTCAGGCCTTGGAAATTCTGAAACGCTACAATGCTAAGGCAACCTTCTTTATGGTGGGACAAAATGTTGCTGCCAATCCAGAACTGGCTAAACGTGTCCTTGATGAAGGCCATCAGCTCGGAATCCATACATGGAGCCATCCGGATTTGACCAAGTTACCTCTGAATCAATCCAAAAAGGAAATCTTAGACACTCAGGAAGCCATTTATAAGGCGACTGGTATCCGACTATGATCACAAGACCGCCTTACGGAGCCATCAACTCTACGGTTCAAAATGCTGTAGATCAGTCCTTTATTATGTGGAGCGTGGACAGTCTCGATTGGAAAACACGTAATACAAAGGCTATTATGCAGGAGATCGTGAAGACCCAGCCGGGATCTATTATCCTCATGCACGATATCCATCAGACGTCCATCGATGCTCTGCCAAGCGTCCTAGAATATCTGAAGAATAACGGCTATACTCTGGTGACAGTTGATGAACTATTAGAAAATCAGCTTCAACCACATCAGATTTATTACAGCAGAAATTAAAAAAAGCATTGGAAATTTAATATTTCCAATGCTTTTTGCTTTGCTATCATCAGATAAAACTATCGATTACTGTTATTCTCACTCAAGGCTGCACATACAGTTCTTGTTTTTTCAGGATAATTTCTCGAACAGAGGCATATTTTTTGAGAGCTTTTAGTTCTTCTGGGTGGCTGATGAAGGTGATGACATAGCCTTCCTTGCCCATGCGACCTGTTCGGCCAGAACGGTGGGTGTAGGTTTCCAAATCACGCGGCACTTCGTAGTTGACTACGCACTCTAGAGAATCAATATCAATGCCACGCGCAACTATGTCAGTCGCCAGCAAGAGCGTGATATCGTAATCTTTAAATTTCTCAAGAATGACCTTGCGGAATTTTACATTGACATCGCTGGCTAGAGAGACCGCGTTAGCTCCTCGGTACTGAAGCTTTTCTTCGGCGCTGCCCAAATCTGACAAGCTGTTGAAAAAAACTAGACCACGAAATTCTTCTACATTGGATAGCTTGCGCAAGAGTTCAACCTTGTCACGCTTTTCCACCTGCATATAGAAGTGCTGGATATTGTCCAAAGTCTGGTCTTCAATGCTGATGCGCAAGGTATTTTCGGCGATCTTCTCTTGGTCGAACTTAGCCGTAGCACTCATGTAAATCAGCTGGTGGTCACGCGGTGCATAATGCAGAATCTTATCAACAAACGCATACTGGGAATCACTGAGAAGCTGGTCAAATTCATCTAGGATAATAGTATCAACATTCATCATCTTGATTTTCTTGAGCTTGATGAGCTCGAAAATCCGCCCTGGTGTGCCAATTAGGATCTCCGGCCCTTTCTTGAGCCGCTCAATCTGCCTTTTCTGGCTATTACCAGAGAGGAGGAGTTGACTACTCAATCCCAAAGGCTCCGCCCAATACTTACAAACATCAAAAATCTGTCCCGCCAGCTCTGTATTTGGAGCTAAAATCAAAAGCTGTTGCGCTTTTTTAGGCTTTAATTTCAATAAACTAGGAAAGAGATAGGCCAATGTCTTGCCCGTACCGGTCGGACTGATGCCTAGCACCGTTTCTCCCTGAGAAATAGGCTGGAATATTTTTTCTTGGATGGCAGTCAGTTCAGCAAAACCGAGTTGATTTAGCTGTTCCTGCCAGACTGTTGGAAATGTTTCTTTAATCATGGTCAACCTCAAATCTAATGCCAGCATCTTTTCTCATGGCTAACAGACACTCATGCACAGCAGTAGCAGCCTGCAGGTAGTCGCTATAAAGCTCTTTCCGGTCGCCTTTAAGCACACGAGCAAAAGCCTGAGCCTCTTCCAGCATTTGGTGCTCTGCTTGGTGGATAGCTAGACTTTCCGTCTCTCCAGTCAGCTTTTGGAAAATGGCAGAGCGGATAAACTCGATACCGTCTAAGGTCAGGGTGCCTTGGTCCGTGTAGATTTCAGCTGGCAGCTGGCTATGGATATTTTTTCCAGCTTGGATACGAACCTGAAAATCAGGATAAATCAGACTGCCTGAACCATTAAGATCAACGCTATTTGGCAGTTGTTGAGCTGTATAGCAGACGCTTTGTGGAGCACCGAAGAGTCGGACAGCTGCATAAAGCGTATAAACTCCCAAATCCATTAGAGCACCGCCTGAGAATTTAGCAGAGAAAACATTGGGTTCCTGTCCACTCAGCAGGGCTCCCATCTTTGAGGAGTATTTAGCATAAGTAAAATTGGCTCCCCAGATTTTCTTGTCCTTTAGAAAGTTCTGAATGACTGTAAAAGCTGCTTCGTGGTAGTTTCTAGCTGCTTCGAAGATATAAACCTGATGTTCAGCCGCCAGCTTAACCAATTCTCGCCATTCTTCAGGCCTTGATACAGCTGGCTTTTCAACGATGACATGCTTTCGAGCCAAAATGGCTACCTTGGCATGGTTGAAGTGGAGGCTATTGGGACTGGCGATGTAAACCACATCTAGGTCGGCAGATAAGAATTTAATCATATCGATGTAGAGCGCGACGTTTTGATAATCTTGCGCAAAACGCTCCGCAGAACTCAGGGTGCGTGAGTAAACAGCTGTAAACGCATACTCACCACTCAGTTGAGCTGCTTTGATAAACTCATGGGAAATGGTTCCCGTACCGATGATACCGAGTTGTAACATACTTTCTCCTTTAGAATGATTTTCCTGAATTTTTCTTGATTCACCCTTTCATTATATCATGAATTAAGGTAAAATAGATAAGATAACAAGTAATGGAGAAAACAATGCAAAACAGACCTATTATTATCGGTGTTACAGGTGGATCTGGTGGGGGAAAAACCAGTGTATCTCGGGCGATTTTAGATCATTTTCCTAATGAAAAGATTTCCATGATTGAACACGATTCTTACTACAAGGATCAGTCTCATTTGACCTTTGAGGAGCGGGTTAAGACCAACTATGACCATCCTTTGCTTTTGATACAGACCTCATGATTGAGCAGATCAAGGAGCTTTTGGCTGGCCGTCCAGTGGACATCCCGACCTATGATTATACGGAGCACACGCGCAGCAATAAAACCTATCGTCAGGAACCGCAGGATGTCTTCATTGTCGAGGGAATTTTGGTCTTGGAAGATCAACGCCTCCGCGATTTGATGGACATCAAGATTTTCGTCGATACTGATGATGATGTGCGGATTATTCGTCGGATTAAGCGGGACATGGAAGAGCGCGGACGCAGTTTGGATAGTGTCATTGAGCAGTATTTGGGTGTTGTAAAGCCTATGTACCATCAGTTTATCGAGCCGACCAAGCGCTATGCGGATGTCATTATTCCAGAGGGCGCTTCTAATAAAGTGGCGATTGATTTGATTACTACCAAGATTGAAAAGATTTTGGAGGAAGCTAGAGAAGGATAGAAAGGAAGTCTGGTGTTACACTGGACTTTTTGGGTAAATTATGAGAAAGTTCGTCAAAAGGGAATTCCATTCTCGATCAAAGTTTTTTGCCTGTTTGCTGACCTTTTGCGCAGGTTTCGTGGATGCTTACACTTTCATGGAGCGCGGGGGTACATTGGTTGCGGGCCAGACAGGAAACGTCGTCTTTTTGTCCGTTGAGCTGATTCATCATAAGACTGGAGAGATTGAAGTCAAACTGGCTACCATGCTTGCCTTTATGCTGGGGATTTTTCTGATAACAGTTTTCCGCCCCTTTTTTGAGCAGTCAATATGGCGAGTAAGTAGCATTTCACCAATGGTGCTCATCTGTACTCTGGTAGGCTTTATGCCAAGTACCGTACCAAATATGCTGATTGTTCCTCCGATTGCTTTCTGTATGGGAGTCGTTGCGACAGCTTTTGGCGAAGTAGATGGTATAGTCTACAATAATTCCTTTATGACAGGAAATATCAAGAAAACGATGGTGGCTTTTGGAAATTTTGTGCGAACGCAGGAAAAACCATACTTAAAAGAGGGCATTTTCTTTGTTGCTTTGTTAGGAAGCTTTGTCATCGGAGCCATTATTTCTACCTACCTGCTCCAATTTTACGCCTTACGAACGATTTGGATCGTTGCAGGAATTCTATTTACCTTCATGATGTTCCGCTTGGTTCAGTATGTACGGAGATAAAGACGAAATGCCTTAGGAATGAAGAAGCCTGATTAGTAAATTATTAAAAAAAAAGAGAAATGAGAGAAATAATATAATACTAGAAGAAGGAGGAGCTGGCCCGCTTCTTTTTCTTTTTCGCATTTATAGTAATAAGGTCACAAAATAATCCAGCATATTAAAAATTTTCAGAAAATATCGAATTATCTGTTGACAGCCGAATGATACTGTGCTAAAATACTAATCAATAACATTTCAAAAGGAGTCAGTCAAACATGAAGTCAACTCAATTTTCAAACTTTGCTTTGTTGTTGCGTTACTCGGGCTAGTGCGAAAGCATTAGTCCTGTTTGGCTTACCAAGCGGGAGTAAATCAACATCTCGCTTGGCTTCCAGCGAGATGTTTTTATTTTATCTTTCACGAAAATCTTTGCTAGGACATACTGAGAAAAGCGAACTAAAAGTTCATTTCATAGTTGTATCTCTCATTGATTTTTATAGCTATTTTAAACGATAAAGAAAGAGGAAAGTCTATGCAAAAAGTTGAGTTTCTTGATACCAGCCTTCGGGATGGTGAGCAGACACCGGGAGTGAATTTCTCTATTAAGGAAAAGGTTGCCATTGCTAAACAACTAGAAAAATGGGGAATTTCTGCTATTGAAGCTGGTTTCCCAGCTGCTAGTCCAGATTCATTTGCGGCAGTGCAAGAGATTGCTAAAGTCATCACTAAAGCTTCTGTCACTGGCTTGGCGCGTTCGGTTAAGTCTGACATCGATGCTTGCTACGAGGCACTCAAGGATGCCAAACATCCGCAGATTCACGTTTTCATTGCGACCAGTCCCATCCACAGAGAGTTCAAGCTGAAAAAGTCCAAGGAAGAGATTTTAGAAGCCATTAAGGAGCACGTTTCCTATGCTCGTTCCAAGTTTGAGATTGTTGAGTTTTCACCTGAGGACGCGACACGGACAGAGCTGGATTTTCTGCTTCAAGTTGTCCAGACAGCAGTTGATGCGGGGGCTAGCTACATTAACATTCCTGACACAGTCGGCTTTACTACGCCAGAAGAATTTGGCAATATCTTCAAGCATCTGATTGACAATGTCCAAACGGATCGTGAGATTATCTATAGTCCTCACTGTCACGATGATTTGGGAATGGCGGTAGCCAACAGCCTGTCTGCGGTCAAATCCGGAGCTAGACGGGTGGAAGGCACTATTAATGGTATTGGCGAGCGTGCTGGTAATGCTGCGCTGGAAGAAGTAGCAGTTGCTTTAGAAATTCGCAAGGATTATTACCAAGTTGAGACAGACATTGTCCTTAATGAAACCATCAACACTTCTGAGCTGGTATCCCGCTTCTCAGGGATTCCAGTGCCTAAGAACAAGGCAGTTGTTGGTGGCAATGCCTTCTCTCATGAGTCTGGTATCCATCAGGATGGTGTTCTTAAGAATCCACTGACTTATGAAATCATCACACCTGAGCTGGTTGGAGTCAAGAGTAATTCACTGCCGCTTGGCAAGCTGTCTGGTCGCCACGCCTTTGTCGAAAAGCTCAAAGAACTGTCTCTGGACTTTGAAGAATCTGAAATTAATGAGCTCTTTGCTAAGTTTAAGGTCTTGGCTGATAAGAAAAACGAAGTCACGGACGCTGACATTCGGGCTCTGATTGCTGGAACAACCGTCGAAATCCTGAAGGCTTCCACTTTAATGATCTGCAGCTGACGACCAATGACGATCATACCATCACAGCAGATGTGCAGCTGGTTAATGGCGACGGCGAGACAGTCAACTGTGTGGCAGAAGGCAAGGGAAGTGTCGAAGCCATCTTTAACGCCATCGACCAATTCTTTAACCAGTCAGTTCAACTTTTAGCATATAATATTGAGGCCGTGACGGACGGTATTGACTCTCAGGCTCGTGTTTTGGTAGCTGTTGAAAATACAGATACAGATACGATTTTCAACTCCTCTGGTATTGACTTTGATGTTCTTAAGGCCAGCGCCATTGCCTATATCCATGCCAATACCTTTGTGCAAAAGGAAAATGCAGGTGAAATCGGCCATCAGGTATCTTACCGCGATCTGCCTGCAAATAATTAGAAGGAAGCGACTATGATAAAAGAAATTGTAGCTCTGGCGGGTGACGGTATCGGCCCAGAAATCATGGAAGCCGGTCTCCATGTACTTGCTGCTGTTGCGGACAAGTTCGGTTTTAGGTATCATATCACGGAGAAGGCTTTTGGGGGTGCTGGTATCGATGCGGAAGGTCATCCTCTGCCTCAGTCAACTCTAGAAGCGGCCAAGGAGGCGGATGCTATTCTCCTAGCAGCTATCGGCAGTCCCCAGTATGATAATGCTCCAGTTCGTCCTGAGCAAGGATTGCTCGCTCTGCGCAAGGAACTTGAACTCTATGCCAATATCCGCCCAGTTAAGATTTTCGATGCTTTGAAGCATTTGTCGCCTTTGAATGCTGAAAGAATCGCTGGTGTGGATTTCGTGGTCGTGCGTGAACTGACTGGTGGGATTTACTTTGGTGAGCATATTTTGGAGGATAAATCTGCGCGGGATATTAATGATTACAGCTATGAAGAGGTAGAGCGGATTGTCCGTAAGGCCTTTGATATTGCGCGTGGTCGCAGAAAGCGCGTGACCAGTATTGACAAGCAAAATGTACTAGCGACATCCAAACTCTGGCGCAGAGTAGCAGATGAGGTGGCCAAGGATTATCCGGATGTGACCTTGGAGCACCAGCTGGTGGACAGCGCTGCTATGCTCATGATTACCAATCCTGCTAAGTTTGATGTTGTAGTAACAGAAAATCTCTTCGGAGATATTCTATCCGACGAGTCCAGTGTCTTATCAGGGACATTGGGAGTTATGCCATCGGCCAGTCATTCGGCTGCTGGTCCAAGTCTTTACGAACCTATTCATGGTTCAGCTCCTGATATTGCAGGAAAAGGCATTGCCAACCCTATCAGTATGATCCTTTCTGTAGCCATGATGCTGCGGGATAGTTTTGCAGAGCTAGAAGCGGCAGAAGCGATTGAAGCAGCGGTGGAGAAGACTTTGGCTAAGGGGATTTTAACGCGAGATCTGGGCGGTCAGGCAGGGACAGCTCAAATGACGGAGGCCATTATCAATAACTTATGAAATGGATATTAACGGGTATTTGCCTGCTATGGAACCTTATCGTTTTCCTGCTTTATGGCTGGGATAAGCGAAAGGCTAAGAAAAATCACTACCGCATTCCAGAGAAGACTTTGCTCTTGTCAGCATTGGCAGCCGGAGGTTTGGGCGCTTTATTAGGCGGTCGCCTCTTTCACCACAAGACTAGGAAATGGTATTTCTGGTTGGCTTGGATTGGCGGAATAATAGTGGAAATTGGAATTTTGTATTACATATGGAGAAGCTAGTATGGCTGGAAAATCAATTTTTGATAAGATTTGGGAAAGACATGTAATAACAGGCCAAGAAGGTCAACCCCAGCTTATGTATGTGGATCAGCATTATATTCATGAAGTAACCAGCCCTCAGGCTTTTCAAGGACTTCGAGATGCGGGACGCAAGGTTAGACGACCGGACTTGACATTTGGTACCTTTGATCATAATGTTCCTACGGTCAATATCTATGATATTCGGGATGTGATTTCCAAGGCTCAGATTGATAAACTTTCTGAGAACGTCAAAGATTTTGGCATCGAGCATGCGGCTCATGGATCGGAGTTGCAAGGGATTGTTCATATGGTTGGACCGGAAACAGGCAAGACGCAGCCAGGGAAATTTATCGTCTGCGGTGACAGTCACACGGCCACTCACGGAGCTTTTGGAGCTATCGCTTTTGGAATCGGTACTTCAGAGGTAGAGCACGTCTTTGCAACGCAGACCATTTGGCAAGTCAAGCCTAAGAAAATGCTGGTCAAATTTACCGGAGTACCACCTAAAGGTGTTTATTCTAAAGACTTTATCCTTGCTCTGATTGCCAAATACGGTGTAGCTGCCGGTGTTGGCTATGTGGTCGAGTATGCCGGTGATGCCATTGACCATTTGACTATGGAAGAGCGCATGACCATCTGCAATATGTCCATAGAGTTTGGCTCAAAGATGGGCATTATGAATCCTGACCAGAAGACTTATGATTACGTTAAAGGTCGGCCGGGAGCACCTAAGGACTTTGAGGCAGCTGTAGCTGATTGGAAGACTCTGGTCAGTGATCCTGATGCTGTCTATGATAAGGTCATTGAGATGGATGTCTCCGAGCTGGCACCTATGGTAACTTGGGGAACCAATCCTTCTATGGGAGTAGAGTTCGGTGCGGCTTCCCAGAAATTCGCGATATGAACGACGAGCGGGCCTATAATTATATGGATCTCTCCCCAGGTAAGAAAGCAGAAGATATTGACCTAGGTTATATCTTTATCGGCTCCTGCACCAATGCCAGACTCAGCGATTTGCAGCTGGCAGCTAAGTTTGTCGCTGGCAAGCACATCGCTCCCAACCTGACAGCTATCGTCGTACCAGGTTCTCGCCCGGTTAAGCGGGCTGCTGAAAAGATGGGACTGGACAAAATTTTCATGGATGCAGGCTTTGAGTGGCGCGATCCGGGTTGTTCCATGTGCCTGGGAATGAATCCAGATAAGGTACCAGACGGAGTCCACTGTGCCTCTACTAGTAATCGGAACTTTGAGGATCGGCAGGGATTTGGAGCTAAGACTCATCTTTGCAGTCCGGCCATGGCAGCAGCGGCAGCCATTGCAGGGCGCTTTGTAGACGTCCGCCAGCTACCAGAGGTCCAGTAAGGGAGTTTTATGGAAAAATTTACAATCTACACGGGGACAACAGTTCCCCTCATGAACGATAATATCGATACAGACCAAATTTTACCCAAGCAATTTCTCAAGTTGATTGATAAAAAAGGCTTTGGCAAGTACCTCATGTACGCTTGGCGTTATCTGGACAATCAGTACACGGAAGATCCTGATTTCGTCTTTAATAGACCAGAGTACCGCAAGGCGACTATTCTGGTTACAGGGGACAATTTCGGAGCGGGTTCCTCTCGGGAGCACGCTGCTTGGGCCTTGGCTGACTATGGCTTTAAGGTAGTCATTGCTGGATCTTTTGGAGATATTCACTACAATAATGAGCTTAACAACGGTATGCTGCCTATCGTCCAGCCGCTCGAAGTACGGCAAGCCTTAGCTAATCTGAAGCCGACGGATCAAGTGACGGTGGATTTGGAGCAGCAGAAGATTTTTTCACCGGTGGGAGAATTCTCCTTTGACATTGATGGAGAATGGAAGCACAAGCTCCTCAACGGTCTGGATGACATCGGTATTACCCTGCAGTATGAGGATTTGATTGCAGAATATGAAAAAAATCGTCCATCTTATTGGCAGTAAAATTATTTTCGATATATTAAGAAAATTCTGAAAACATCTTGTCTCCGATAAAAATATATGGTAAAATAAATCTTAATTCAATAGAAAAGGAAGAAACTTATGACAAAACACATTCAATGGAACGGAACTCTTTCACAAGAAGGTTATGACATCCTGAAAGGCGATGGCGGCTGTATCGTTTGCCCGACCAAGGTGGGTTACATCATTATGACCAGCGATAAAGCTGGCTTGGAGCGTAAGTTCGAAGCTAAGGCTCGTAACCGTAACAAACCAGGTGTTGTACTTTGTGGTAGCATGGACGAGCTACGCGCTTTAGCACAACTCAACCCAGAAATTGAAGCCTTCTACCAAAAACATTGGGACGAAGACATTCTCCTTGGTTGTATCCTTCCTTGGAAACCAGAAGCTTTTGAAAAACTCAAAGCTTATGGGGATGGTCGTGAAGAACTCATGACAGACGTTCGTGGTACTAGCTGTTTTGTCATCAAGTTTGGTAAAGCTGGTGAACAATTGGCTGCTAAACTTTGGGAAGAAGGTAAAATGGTCTATGCCTCATCAGCCAACCCATCTGGTAAAGGAAACCGTGGTAAGGTGGAAGGTATCGGTCAACGTATCGAAGGAGCAGTGGACCTTGTCATCGAAGCAGATGACTATGTGGCATCCATCCAACCGGACAAAACAATCGAAACTCGCTACGAGCAAGGTGTTATGGTCTCCATGGTGGACAAGGCTGGAAAACTGATTCCAGAACAAGGTGGGCAACGTTCCGTCTCACCAGCACCAGTGGTCATCCGCAAAGGCTTGGACATCGACAAAATCATGATGCACCTGTCCGATACTTTCAACTCATGGGATTACCGTCAGGGTGAATATTACTAAGATAAAAAAGAAGCTCAGTGTAGGAGAGGGATTTCCTCTTTACACTGGGCTTTTTGTTTATAATTTCTTTTATTTTTCCTGTAATCATGCTATAATATATAAGATTATATATTAATAGGATATGAAGGGGTGGTTAATTTATAAAAAGTATTTATATGTCACGATTAGATGAATGATTATATGACTATAAAGATGAAGAAAGGGAGATAAAGTTTAAATGTTAAAAAAGCAGATTTTTTAGAAAGAATAAAAGCAGAGTTTCCAGATGCGATTGAAAATAGAACAAAAAGCTATGTTTCTTTTCAGGTTGAGAATCAGAAAGGAAAATTACAAAACTTCATTGAGGTTAGTTTTCAGAGTAAAAGAATAAAAATTGCTATTTTATCAAAAAGTCTTCAAGAATCAGATGTTCTTTTATTTGATAAGAAACCAGATTCATTTGGATGGACGCTTGATGCTGAGTATATTATTGATAGTGACGACTCATTGAATGAGGTTTTACCTTTTATATACAAATCGTATGAGTTTGTAAAAGGAGGGACGGATATAGAGTGTTACACAGCTTTCAGAAAATTTTTATCAAAATTTGTTAATCAAGCAAATCTTTACAATTCAAAAGATACTAGGATTAAACGTTCTCAGAAATTTGATGGTGCTAAGAGTATCTATCCTGCGGTTATTATTGATAATATTCCATACAAAGTTGAAATGCTTAACACAGGTCATTTTGGTCCAAAGAATGGTAATGGATATATTAAATCACCTTACTTTGGTTATCGACTGAGTGATATTGATAACTCATGGATAAATATAAGATGTGGTTTCCAGAGTTTTGAACTCACAGAATTTAAAATAGTAAAATGGTACAGTGAGAATCGCGATGAAGAACTGGGTCATAAATACTTTGTTAAAGATTTAGAGTTGGAATCAACTGGTAAACCTAGCGATACCTTAAAAGAGTTTTATGACTATTTTACTAGTTTTTATAGAGAATTAGAAAAGAAAGATATAAATATGTTAGAAAATATTAATAAATATAAAAATATTTTACTTTCATCCAAAAACCTCATCCTCCGTGGTGCTCCCGGTACGGGAAAAACCTATCTTGCTAGACAAATTGCAAGGGAGTTGACTGGAGGAAATGAAGAACAAATCGATTTTGTTCAATTCCATCCCTCTTATGATTATACGGATTTTGTAGAGGGTTTGCGGCCGCTTCCAAGTGATGATGGGCAGATTGGCTTCGGCTTACAGGATGGAATTTTTAAGAAGTTTTGTCAAAAAGCTAAAGAAGCTCAGAAGACAGGAGGGCAAGATAATTTTGAAGAGACTTGGACTAAGCTAACCGATGCTATCAATGAGAAACAGGGGCAATATTTGTTCCCTCGTAGTTCTGTTCCAGTCAGCCTAAACAGTCAAGGGAATGTGAAGTTTGACTCACCTGTTGCTACTAAAGAAAAAGTTTATCTTTTATACAAGGGTGAAGAGACTAATCTAAAGCACGAAACTTATCAAAACATTGTTTTAGATCACATGAAAGAAAGTTATGGATTACGTGATTATGTATCTCCAATGATTGACACAGATAAAAACTTCGTCTTCATCATCGATGAAATCAATCGTGGTGAGATTTCTAAGATTTTTGGGGAACTTTTTTTCTCCATTGATCCAGGCTATCGTGGTAAGGATGGAGAGGTTTCGACCCAATATGCCAATTTACATGAAACTAATGAGAAGTTTTATATTCCTGAAAATGTCTACATCATCGGAACGATGAATGATATTGACCGTTCGGTGGATACCTTTGATTTTGCTATGCGCCGTCGTTTTCGTTTTGTTGAAATTACGGCTGAAAGTCAGCTTGGAATGCTTGATAAACTTCTTGGAGATGATGCTGAAGAAGCGAAAATACGTCTAAGAAACTTGAATGCTTCTATAGAAAAAGTAGAAGAGCTCAGTAGTCATTACCATGTTGGACCAAGTTATTTCCTTAAGTTGCAGGAAGTAGACTTTGACTATGAGTTGCTCTGGTCTGATTATATTAAGCCACTCCTAGAGGACTACTTGCGAGGTTCTTATGAAGAGGTTGAAACGTTGGAAACTTTGAAAAAGGCATTTGATAAGACAAGCAATGAGCAAACTAATCAGTCAACAACTGGTGACAATGAAAGCGATGGAAATGACGATACGGATAACAGATAATCAGCAACTTATAAAAAAAGAGGATTTTGTTGAAATCTATCCAAAAATTAGTCAGGTACTTTTAGATAGAACTTTAGAAAGCCTTTCTCAAGAGGATAGTATTTTCATTTTTCCAAATGACTTGAAAAATACTTCTGACTTAGAAAAGGACCAAAAGATTTTTGAAACAGTTAATCAGAAAATTAAGACAGGAAATGTGATTGGTTTTCTGGGTTACAGTCAGGAAAGATTAACGATTTCCTCTCGTTTTTCAAATGCTAATAACGACTATTTTTTACATTATCTCTTGCAGAAGTTCCTCAATATCAATCTCACTAACTTGGATGTTGGTTTATCTAGCGAAGATAAACTATATCAACTACTGGTTTACCTCTTTCCAAAATATCTGCAAGCGGCTTTGAGAAAAGGGCTTTATAAGGAATACCAGAGGTTTTTCCATAATGATAGCCATGTAAAGGGAGCGATTGATGTAGGAAATCATCTTAAGAAAAATGTTCCTTTTATGGGAAATATTTCCTACACTACTAGAGAGTTTGCTTATGATAATCCATTGATGCAGCTGATTCGACACACCATTGAGTATATTAAAAATCAGAAAACAATTGGAAGTGGAGTGTTTGATGCTAATCGTGAAAATGTAACAGAAATTATCCGCGTGACTCCGTCTTATAAACTAGCTGATCGTGTTAAGATTATCAGACTAAATCAAACTAAACCTGTCCGTCATGCCTATTTTCGAGAATATAGAAAATTACAGGAACTATGTCTGTTGATTCTAAGTAGAGAAAAGCACGGTCTTGGGCAACAAACCCAAAGGGTGCATGGCATTCTCTTTGATGTTGCCTGGCTTTGGGAAGAGTATGTTTACACCTTGTTGCCAAAAGGATTTATCCATCCACGAAATAAAGAAAAGACAGATGGCATTTCTGTATTTAGCAGTCATGGTCGAAATATTTATCCAGACTTTTATCATAAAGATTTAAAAATCGTACTAGATGCCAAATATAAAAAGCTAGAATTTACTGAAAAAGGAATTAATCGTGAGGATTTATATCAACTGATTTCCTATACATACATTTTAGAAGCTAAAACAGCCGGTCTTATTTTCCCAAGTGTGGAGAAGATTGTTGATAATGACATAGGTAAATTAGCAGGTTACGGGGCATTCTTGAAAAAGTGGTCCATTCTTATTCCTCAAGAAGCTGAAAATTATGACCATTTTGTTCAACAGATACATCAATCGGAAACAATAAATTTTAGATTTTAAAGCAGGTTGAACCTGCTTTTTTCTTTACCCCAGTTTAAAACTATTTCCAAATAGAACAAAATTCTTGACAAGTGTAATATCGGGTGTTACAATAAATGAAAAAACAATTCGATATAGAAATAAATTGGAGGTTTTATGAAAGATAGTCATTTAGTTGCCCATCATATTCGTTTGTTGAATGGGCGGATTTTTCAAAAGTTACTGAATCAGGATCCTGAGGCTCTTTATCGGAGTGAACAGGGCAAGATTCTCACTGTTTTATGGAATAGTGAAACAGGGTGTGCGACGGCGACAGATATTGCTCTGGCGACAGGACTGGCCAATAATACGCTGACAACTATGCTGAAAAAGCTGGAAGAGCAGGGTTTAGTGACCTTTAGTCAGTGTGGTTCAGACAAGCGAAAAAAATATGTCAAATTGACGGAGCATGGTTGGTCTCAGAAAGAAGTTGGCCATCGTGTCAGTCAAAAACTGGATGAGATTTTTTATAAAGGCTTCTCTGAGGAAGAAATTCGTCAGTTTGAAAGTTATCAGGAACGCATCTTAGCAAATTTAAAAGAAAAAGAGGCTTAAATCATGTCAAAACAAGTTGAAAATGCACGAAATTTATACATTCATGCCATTCAAGACGGGCGTGTTGCCGAGGCTCAAGCCCAATCTGTAGGAGATACTTACATTCAGCACTCGACAGGTGTGCCAGATGGGAAAGAAGGTTTTGCGACTTTCTTTGCAAATTTCTTTGAGCGCCATCCTGAGCGTGAGATGAAGATTGTTCGCACCATTGAGGATGGCAATCTGGTCTTTGTCCATGTCCATCAATTTCTCAATGGCGGGGAAGCTCAATGGGTAACGACAGATACTTTCCGTGCGGATGAGAATGGACGCATCGTGGAGCATTGGGATGTCATTGACTACTATCGAACACCTGAAAATGGCCAATTAGATCAGATTTTTGGTGATTTTGAGATCAAGGATTTGGACAAAACGGCAGAAAATAAAAAAACCGTTCGTCGTTTCTTGACAGAAATTTTCCAAAATGGGGAGCTGGAGCAGTGGAGTGATTATGTGGCAGACGATTTGATTCAGCATAATCATGAGATTGGCCAAGGAAGTGCTGCTTATAAAAACTATGTGGCTGAACACGGGGTTACTTTTGACTTTGTTTTCCAGCTTTTGGGACAAGGAAACTACGTGGTCAGCTATGGGCAGACTCAGATTGATGGCGTTGCCTATGCCCAGTATGACATCTTCCGTTTGGAGAATGGTTTGATTGTGGAGCATTGGGATAATAAGGAAGTCATGCCTAAGGTTGAGGACTTGACCAATAGAGGGAAGTTTTAAAAGGAGATACTAAGATGAAAGCTGTGCTTGTCAAGGAAGCTGGAGGACCAGAAGTTCTGCAGGTTGTGGAAGTTCCAAAACCGACTGTTAAAGAAGGTTGGACCTTGGTCAAAGTGCAAGGATTTGGAATCAACCATAGTGAGATTTTTACTCGTCAAGGACTATCGCCGTCCGTTCAATTTCCACGGATTTTAGGAATTGAATGTGTGGGACTTGTAGAGGAAACCAATCGTCCCGATTTGCAGATCGGGCAGCAGGTCATCTCCATCATGGGAGAAATGGGGCGTGCTTTTGATGGTGGTTATGCTGAGTATGTTTTGCTACCTGATGAACAGGTTTATCCTGTGAGGACAAAGCTTGCTTTGGAAAGTTTAATAGCACTGCCTGAAACCTACTATACAGCGTTTGGCTCTTATATCAATCTCAAGATTGAGGAGGGAGACCGAGTTCTGGTTCGGGCAGCGACTAGTGGTGTTGGAATTACTTTTGCAAAACTTCTCAAAGGTCAATTTCCAAATGTCTATTTAGCGGGAAGTAGCCGTAGTCTGGGCAAGGAAGAGCAACTAAAAGAGGCAGGATTTGACCAGGTGATTTTGGATAAGGATGGCGTTTTGCAAACGGAAGAGCAGTTTGACAAGGTCCTAGATCTTGTCGGTCCAAGTGCTATTCTCGATACATTTGCTCGTACGGCAGATGGTGGTATTATCTGTTCTTGTGGCTTGCTGGGCGGTCAGTGGACTATTCCAGACTTTGACCCTATTGAAATGCTTTACCGCAATCTCTACTTGACTACCTTGCTTCAGGTAATGTGTCTCAAGACAAGCTTCAAGCTTTGGTGGACTTTGTGGAGCGTTATCAGGTGGATGTACGACCTGAAAAAGTATTTTCTATTGAACAAATCCAGGACGCGCATGCTTATCTGGAAAGTAGCCAATCTTTTGGCAAGGTTATCGTAAAAAACGAGGAGAAAGAATGATTGAATACAAAAATGTAGCGCTACGCTACACAGAAAAAGATGTTTTGAGAGATGTTAATTTGCGGATTGAGAATGGAGAGTTCATGGTTTTAGTTGGGCCTTCTGGGTCAGGTAAGACGACCATGATCAAGATGATTAACCGTCTTTTGGAACCAACTGATGGAAATATCTATATGGATGGTAAGCGCATCAAAGACTACGATGAGCGTGAACTTCGTCTTTCTACTGGTTATGTTTTACAGGCCATTGCTCTTTTTCCCAATCTAACAGTTGCAGAAAACATTGCTCTCATTCCTGAAATGAAGGGGTGGACTAAGGAAGAGATTGCTCAGAAAACAGAAGAGCTTTTGGCTAAGGTTGGTTTACCAGTAGCTGAGTATGGACATCGACTTCCTAGTGAATTATCTGGTGGAGAACAGCAACGGGTGGGCATTGTCCGGGCCATGATTGGTCAACCTAAGATTCTACTCATGGATGAACCTTTTTCGGCCTTGGATGCCATTTCGAGAAAACAACTACAAACTTTGACCAGAGAATTGCACAATGAATTTGGGATGACAACAATCTTTGTGACCCACGATACGGATGAGGCTTTAAAGTTGGGGAATCGGATTGCTGTCTTGCAGGATGGGGAGATTCGTCAAGTGGCAACACCTGAGGAAATCTTATCTGCACCTGCAACCAGCTTCGTAGCAGATTTATTTGGAGGTGTTCAACATGGCTAATTTAATTTCTACCTTTCAAGAGCGCTTTGGTGATTGGGTAACAGCCCTTGGTCAGCACCTCCAGCTGTCTCTTCTGACCTTACTTGTGGCCATCTTCCTGACTATTCCGCTCGCTATCTATCTCAATAGTCATAAAAAAGCAGCCAATTGGGTGCTGCAAATTGCAGGAATCTTTCAAACTATTCCTTCAATGGCCTTGCTGGGACTCTTTATCCCTCTTATGGGGATTGGTACACTACCAGCACTGACTGCTCTGGTGATCTACGCTATTTTCCCTATTTTAGAAAATACTGTCACAGCTTTGAATGGGATTGATCCTAGTTTAGAAGAAGCTGGAATCGCCTTTGGTATGACCAAGTGGGAGCGACTCAAAAAGTTTGAACTGCCACTAGCTATGCCCGTCATCGTATCAGGAGTTCGGACGGCAACAGTTATGATTATCGGGACAGCGACTCTAGCAGCCTTGGTTGGAGCTGGCGGACTAGGTTCTTTTATACTTCTAGGAATTGATCGTCGCAATGCCAGTCTGATCTTGATTGGAGCTATTTCCTCTGCAGTTTTGGCAATTCTTTTCAACAGTCTCCTTAAATGGATGGAAAAGGCCAAGCTTCGGACGGTTTTTGCAGCTTTTGCGGTCTTAATCCTCGGACTAGGCGCTTCTTATACGCCGAGTTTATTACCTAAACAAAGCAAGGATAATCTGGTCATTGCTGGGAAATTGGGTCCAGAGCCAGAAATTCTTATGAATATGTATAAACTCCTAATCGAGGAAAATACTGATATGACTGTGACGGTCAAACCAAACTTTGGTAAAACCGACTTCCTTTATCAGGCTTTAAAGAAAGGCGATATTGATATCTATCCTGAGTTTACCGGTACGATTACTGGAACTCTCTTGCAGCTTGCTCCAAAGGTCAGCAATGATGCTGAAGAAGTTTTTGAAGCAGCACGCGATGGCATTAAGAAACAGGACAATCTAGTCTTGCTCAATCACATGGCCTATCAGAATACCTATGCGATTGCAGTTCCAAAGACTATCGCCAAAGAATATAATCTTAAAACAATTTCTGACCTTAAGGCGGTTCAGGATAAACTCAAAGCTGGCTTACCCTAGAGTTTAACGACCGTGAAGATGGGAATAAGGGGCTTCAGTCGGTCTATGGACTCAATCTCAATGTATCAACTATGGAGCCAGCACTTCGCTACCAAGCTATCCAGTCGGGTGATATTCAAATCACGGATGCCTATTCGACTGATGCAGAACTTGCGCGTTATGATTTACAAGTTCTAGAAGACGATAAGCACCTTTTCCCTCCTTATCAAGGGGCACCTCTCCTGAAGGCTGAACTGCTAGAAAAACACCCTGAGTTGGAAGGTATTCTCAATAAGCTGGCTGGTAAAATTACAGAAAGCCAGATGAGCCAGATGAATTATCAAGTCGGCATTGAAGGCAAAAAAGCGGAAGCTGTCGCGCGTGATTATCTGGTCAAGGAAGGACTTTTAAAAAAATAAGAAGTAAGAGAGTTAGACTTATAAGGTCTAGCTTTTTTACTTATTTTAGAATAGATAGACTGCAGATTGAAGAAGATACATCAGTAATATTCATCCATTTTTGGTATAATAAGGTATCAATGCATGGAGGTGTTCCGATGGCATCTAGTCAAGAATATTTGGATTTTATCTTGAAGCAGCTGCAAGGCTTAGGTCAAGAAATCAGTTTTCGCAAGATGATGGGGGAATATTTGCTCTATTATCGAGGTCGCTTATTTGGCGGGATTTATGACAATCGCTTGCTACTCAAGCCAGTTCAGCCTGCTCTGACTCTCTTAGAGAATCCAGTCTATGAACTCCCTTATCCAGGTGCAAAGCCAATGCTTCATATAGAAGAAGTAGAAGATCCTGCCTTTCTCTGTAGTTTGATTGAGGCTGTCTATCCTATCTTGCCAGCACCTAAAAAGAAAAAATAGTCTTTCTGTTCTAATGGATATTTCTAAAATTTTCCGTTGTAATAGACATTTTAAAAATTTTCCTTTATAATGGACTTAAAGGAGGTTTGATCAGCTATGCTTTATATTGCTCTTATTGGAGATTTGATTGAGTCCAAACAGCTAAAAAACCGCAAGCAGGCGCAGCAAGAGTTGCAGGAATTGATGGCGGTGCTAAATCGGGATTATCGAGATTATCTGGTGTCGCCTTTTACAGTAACGACTGGAGACGAGTTTCAGGCTTTGCTGCGGCCTAATCCTGAGATCATGCGGCTCATTGATCAGATTGCCTTAGGCTTTCCTCATCCGATTCGCTTTGGTCTTGGTCTGGGTGAAATTGTGACGGATATCAATCGCGAACAAAGTATTGGCTCGGACGGTCCAGCCTACTGGAGGGCACGCGCAGCTATTAACGCAGTCCACGAAAAAAATGATTATGGCAGCAGTCGCATAGCTGTATCCTTAGGAGATGAAGAGCTCAGTCAGGCGGTCAATACGGTGCTGGCGGCTGCGTCCTTTATCCAGAGCAAGTGGAATAACAGTCAGAGAGAAGTTCTGGAGCGGATGCTCATGGAATATATCTATGACGAGAATTTTTCTCATGGAGAAATAGCAGAGCTGTTGCAGATAAGTCCCAGTGCGCTTAGTAAGCGGCTCAAGTCGTCTGGTCTGAAGATCTATCTGAGAAATCGCCGTTTAGCTATGAGAATGATTTTACAGGCAGCATAGGAGGCTGAACAATGACAAATTTTATGGGATTTTCAGAATTTTTCATGCAGAATCCGATTCTTGTATTGACTTTGCTGGCCCATGTGCTAGCTGATTTTCAGCTTCAAAGTCAGAAAATGGCCGACCTAAAAAGCCGGCGGTTGAATTTTTTGATTCTCCACTTGGGAATTGTTCTCTTGCCCTTGTTGCTCTTAGGGCTAGTCCTACCTAAGTATCTGCTATATTTCGGCTTGGTCTGGCTCAGTCATGCGCTTATTGACTTCTTAAAGAATAGGCTGAATTCATTGATTGTCCAGCAGCATGCTCAAAAGTTTGCCTTTATACTGGATCAGATTTTGCATTTGATTAGCATTTTTGCTCTTTATTTTCTTTTAGGGCAGCAGCAAATTCCAGCTCCTAATTGGCTGTCTGAGCGCTACCTCATGCTGCAGGCTCTCTTTTTCTTCGCCCTTACTGGCAAGCCGATTAATATCCTCTTTAAACTCTTCTTCAGCAAGTACCAGGCAGGAGAAGACAGTGGGGAGACTATTGCGGGGGCTGGTGCCATGATTGGGATTTTGGAACGCTTGATTATGGGACTTTCCCTTATTTTTGGGCAGTTTACTGCCATTGGGTTAGTTTTTACAGCTAAATCTATTGCCCGCTATAATAAGATCTCAGAAAGCCAGTCTTTTGCAGAATACTATCTGATTGGTTCACTCTTTAGCATGATCAGCGTTTTACTGACTTATGGCTTGCTTTATTGGTAATAAAAACGAGACTGGGATAGGATTTCCGGTCTTTACTCTAATTCTCGTTTGATACAAGGTAAGGAGAAGTCACATGGCAAAATCCCTAGAAGATATGTCTTTAGAAGAATTATGGCAGTTGTTCCCGATTTTCTTAAAGGAGTATAATGAGGATTGGGCAGCTTGGTATAAGGAGGAAAGCAGAAGAATACAAAGTTTTTTGCCAGCAAATCAGTTGTATAAAATGCATCATATTGGCTCCACATCTATTGAGGGGATATGGGCTAAGCCGATTATTGATATTCTTTTAGAAATTCCTCGAAGTGAAGATATGGGTAGCATCCAGAGAAAATTGCTGGAGTATGGCTACCTGCTTATGTCAGAGTCAGAAGGCCGAATGACTTTTAACAAGGGCTATACACTGCAAGGTTTTGCTGAACGCGTTTTTCACTTGCATTTGCGCTACTATGGAGACAATGATGAACTCTATTTCCGAGACTATCTGAAAGATCATTCAGCTGTCGCTAAAGACTACGAGCATTTAAAATTAATCTTATGGAAAAAGTACGAGCACAATCGTGATGCCTATACAGAAGCTAAAACCGATTTCATTAGGCAGTACACACAAAAAGCTAAACAGCTTTATAAGAGAAGGTATGACGATGAAATTGAATAGCATGGTAGTTCTTGGTGCGATGATTTCTATTCAAGTTAATACGAATAAAAATGAAATAAATACGTTTTAATACAAATTAAGTTCCTTTAAATTCTTTTTAAATAGAACATCGTCTTCTTTAGTTGTTTAAGGTTATTAGAAATGTTATGATACTAATCCATACGAGTTAGGAGGTGGAAAATGAGAAAACGGTCTATTATCGCACTCTCAACTTTTCTGTTTATTGCTCTTGTTAGCTTATTTCTAATCTACAATCGGCAAACCAAAGGATTAAATAGTAGAGACTATATTCAGTCAAGCACACCAACCTTGTTTTTCCACGGTTATGGCTCAAGCGCCAATGCTGAAAAGCATATGGTAGAAGCAGCCAGACAAGCTGGGGTTACTCAAACAATTATCACAGCCACAGTTGACAGTCATGCTAAAGTAACTCTTAAAGGTGATATTCCGAAAAATGCTGTTAATCCAATTGTCATGGTTGAGTTCAAAGACAATCGAAATGCCAACTATGCTCAGGATGGAGAGTATGCGGCAGCAGTTGTCAGAGAGTTGCAAGCAAGATATGGCTTTAAAAAGATGAATTTTGTTGCACATTCTATGGGAAATATGTCTATCCTATTTTACCTATTGGAGCACGCTCAAAATGAAGAACTTCCACAACTACAAAAGCAGGTAAATATCGCCAATCATGTCAATGGTTTGGAGGGTATGGATCTGCCAGCTAATTTGACCATTCTAGATAACCATACAGGGCAGCCTAGCGCCATGAGTGATAGCTATCAAAAACTTCTGGGCTTGCGCGAAATTTATCCGCAAGATCAAGTGGATGTTCTCAATATCTATGGAGATTTTAAAAATGAATCGGATGGTTCCGTCTTAAACGTTTCTTCTCGCAGTCTCAAGTATCTTGTAATTGACAATGCCAAGTCCTATCAGGAAAAACGAGTGTCTGGTCCTCTGGCTCAGCATAGCCAGCTACATGAAAATCCAGAAGTCGATAGATTATTGATTGATTTTCTTTGGGGCAAATGATTTTAAGAATTGCAGGCTATTCTTTGTCTATAAGAAAACTTTAAGCATTTTATACTATTTTGTTCTATGGGAAGTTTTCCTTTCCTAATTTAGTATGACAGCGCAATCCGCTGATTATAATCGAAGCTTCTCTAAAACCTTATTGTTTAGAGATAGATTGAGGAGTAAAATGAAATTTAAGAAAACATTACTGACAGCAGGAGCTTTTCTAGCTACTCTCTTTACCGTTTCTACTGCAATGGCTGACACAAACGTTCAAAAAGTCATTGACGAAACCTATGTTCAGCCTGAGTATGTCTTGGGCTATTCCTTGGATGACAGCCAAAAAGAGCAAACGCTTCAGCTCTTAGGCTACAATGCATCGAGTGATTCTAAACCTCTGAAAACAATGACACCTGATGTCTATTCAAAGATTATGAATGTGGCAAATGATCCTAGTTTACAGCTATATTCTTCTGTTAAGATTAAGAAGTTAGGTAACAAGAAACCACTTCAAGTTAAGATTGTTACGCCGCAAAACATCACCAAGGTTACAGAGGATATGTATCGCAATGCGGCAGTCACCTTGGGCGTACAGCATGCAGAAATCACAGTAGCAGCACCTATCCCTGTGACTGGAGAAAGCGCCCTGGCTGGTATTTATTACTCGCTGGAGGAAAATGGAGCAAGCGTTCCCCAGGAAAATAAAGACTTAGCTCAGGAAGAATTAGCAGCCCTTTCAAATATCAACGCTGAGAACCAGGGCAAGGAAGGTTACGATGCTGATAAGCTGAATGTGGCTCTGACAGATATAAAAACAGCTGTTGCCAATGCTAAAAAGAATAACAGCAACTTGACAGAAGCTGATGTCCGTAAAATCGTTGAAGAAACACTGAAAAACTACGGTCTCAGTAGTTCAGTCACAGCTGACCAAATCAATCTGATTATTAACTTTGCAGTCAATCTTTCAAATAGCGGAGTCATCACAAATTCTGATTTCACAAAGACGCTCACCGACTTGAAAAACAGTATTGTTTCAAAGGCTGGTAACACATTCAATAATATCAACCTTAACTTTGATGCAAACGGACTTCTTGAAGATGGCGGAAATTTCTTTAGCAATATCTGGAATGCAATCGTCAATTTCTTTAAGGGCCTGCTAGGTCAATAAGACTGTCTAAAAAAATGCAACTAAAAACCAGCTAAATTCTAGCTGGTTTTTGCATATTTGTTATTCCCACTCCACAGTTGCAGGTGGTTTGCTGGTAATATCGTAGACGATGCGGTTAACATGGTCAACTTCATTGACGATACGAACAGAGATTTTTTGCAGAACATCCCAAGGTATCTTGGCAAAGTCAGCTGTCATCCCATCAATAGAGGTGATAGCACGAATGGCAATTGTGTAGTCGTAAGTCCGGCCATCGCCCATAACACCGACTGAACGAACGCCAGTGTTGACAGTGAAGTATTGCCAGATATCGCGGTCAAGACCAGCCTTGGCGATTTCTTCGCGGAGAATAGCATCTGACTCGCGGACAGTTTCCAATTTCTCCTCTGTGATTTCTCCCATGACACGAATAGCAAGACCAGGACCTGGGAATGGCTGACGCCAGACAATTTCATCAGGCATACCAAGCTCGGTACCCAAAGCGCGCACTTCATCCTTATAGAGCGTATTAAGTGGTTCAATCAGCTCAAACTGCATATCTTCTGGCAGACCGCCAACATTGTGGTGAGATTTGATGGTCTGAGCAGTATCGGTACCAGATTCGATAACGTCGGTATAAAGTGTGCCTTGAGCCAAGAATTTCACATCTTTCAGTTTGCTGGCTTCATCGTCAAAGACGTAGACAAACTCGTTTCCGATGATTTTACGTTTTTGCTCTGGATCAGATACACCAGCAAGTTTGTCAAGGAAACGCTTAGCTGCGTCCGCTTTAACGATATTAAGACCAAACTTGCCGCCCAGCATCTCCATAACTTGATCAGCTTCGCCTTTACGCAAAAGACCGTGATCTACAAAGATACAGATCAATTGATCTCCGATAGCTTTCTGCAAGAGGACACCTACAACAGAAGAGTCAACACCACCTGATAGGCCTAGAAGAACACGTTTGTCACCAACTGTTTCACGGATCTTTTGAATCTGCATATCAATGAAGTTATCCATAGACCAGTCTCCTTTTGCTCCACAGATATTAAGAGCGAAATTGCGCAAAATATCGTAACCATACTCGGAATGACGAACCTCAGGATGGAACTGGATTCCGTAGATTTTCTTGTCAGGATTTTCAATAGATGCAAAAGGACAGTCTGCAGATGTACCCGTACGGACAAAGTCTGCAGGAATCTCTGTCACCGCATCACCGTGGCTCATCAGGACAAGCTGCTCATCTGGTGTGCCTTTAAAAAGAGGAGAAGTAGCACGTGTCAGTTTGGATTGACCATATTCACGATTGCCAGCATCACCTGCTGGCAATACTTTCCCGCCCAATTTATGAGTCAAAAGCTGCATACCGTAGCAAATCCCTAAAATTGGAATCCCCAACTCAAAAATCTCTGGGTCAATATCAAATGAACCTTCTTCATAAACCGAGTTAGGCCCACCTGAAAGGATAATACCAACAGGACGGATAGCACGGACTTCATCCGCTGTGATCTTGTGGCTCTTGAGTTCAGAAAATACACCAATTTCACGGATGCGGCGTGAAATCAGCTGGTTGTACTGGCTGCCGTAATCAAGCACGATGATTTTTTCAACATCTTGCAATTCAGTTGTAGTTGTCATCTTTTCCCTTTCTTAAAAGAAGTAATCTTTTTCCCTCATTCTATCACAAAAATCGAATTTTTCCAAGGTAATAGAGCCAGCTCCAAGTAAAATAACTGGAAAATTAAAACATCTGTTCTAAAAAATGATAAACAAATAGGATTTCCCTACATTGATTGATATTTAGTTTGACTTTTAAACTAATTGATAATACAATAAATGTATAAAAAAGCTGCTTAAAATCAGAAAAGAGGGCCATGGATGTTACCTGCTTATGTGAAAATACATGATCAAATAAAAAAAGATATTGACGAGGGTATTTGGGAGATTGGCGAGCGTTTGCCAAGCGAACGTGATCTTGCTGAAACTTTCGAGGTCAGCAGAATGACCCTACGCCAAGCGATCACTCTCTTGGTCGAAGAGGGAGTTCTTGAGCGACGAGTCGGCAGCGGGACTTATGTCGCAAGTACACGCGTTCAGGAAAAAATGCGTGGAACAACTAGTTTTACAGAAATTATGAAGTCTCAAGGGAAAATACCGTCCAGCCAGCTGATTTCCTACCGTCGGACACTGCCTAGCGAGCGAGAAGTCGAAAAGCTGGGCATTCATAAGACAGAGAACATCATCCGCATGGAACGGGTTCGCTACGCTGACGATATCCCCGTTGTCTATGAAGTTGCCTCGATTCCAGAAAAATTTATAAAAAATTTCAAAAAAGAAGAAGTGACCAGCCATTTCTTCCAGACCTTACAAGAGCATGGCTATAAAATTGGCAAGTCCCAACAGACCATTTACGCCCGTTTGGCCAAGGAGAAAATCGCTAAATACCTAGGAATTCCCCGTGGTCATGCTATTTTAGGTTTGACACAAGTTTCTTATTTTGATGATGGAACGGCCTTTGAGTATGTAAAAAGCCAGTATGTCGGCGAACGCTTTGAATTTTATTTAGAAAACAAATAATTACATAATTTAAATTACGTTATAAAAAACTGTCGGTCGGCAGTTTTTTATAATTCTCTATTTTCAAACCTACCGAAAGAGTGGAGTTTGAAGGGATTATTTGGTATAATATTCCTTATGGAAATTGAAAAAACAAATCGAATGAACGCTCTGTTTGAGTTTTATGCGGCTTTGCTGACCGACAAGCAGATGAACTATATTGAGCTTTACTATGCGGACGACTACAGCCTTGCTGAGATTGCCGAGGAGTTTAATGTGAGCCGCCAAGCTGTCTATGACAATATCAAGCGGACAGAGAAAATTCTGGAAGACTACGAAATGAAACTGCACATGTACTCTGACTATATCGTCAGAAGTCAGATTTTCGATCAGATTATGGAAAAATACCCTGATGATCCCTATTTGCAGGAGCAGCTTACGGTTTTGTCCAGTATTGATAACCGAGAATAAAACGGATAGAAAACAGTCCATTTCCATCATTTGATAATTAAGTGATAATTAAGAGGAGAAACATTTATGGCTTTTGAAAATTTAACTGAACGCTTACAGAACGTCTTTAAAAACTTACGCAGAAAGGGAAAAATTTCTGAGAGTGATATCCAGGAAGCGACCAAGGAGATCCGCCTTGCTCTCTTGGAAGCTGACGTTGCCCTGCCTGTTGTTAAAGACTTTATTAAAAAGATTCGTGAGCGGGCTATTGGACACGAAGTTATTGACACGCTCAATCCAGCTCAACAAATCATCAAAATCGTAGACGAAGAGCTAACAGCAATTCTGGGTTCTGACACTGCCGAGATTATCAAGTCACCAAAGATTCCGACTATTATCATGATGGTTGGTTTGCAAGGGGCTGGTAAAACAACCTTTGCGGGTAAATTGGCCAATAAACTCAAGAAAGAAGAAAACGCCCGTCCTTTGATGATTGCGGCGGATATCTACCGTCCAGCGGCTATTGATCAGCTGAAAACACTGGGCCAACAGATTGATGTGCCAGTCTTTGCCTTGGGTACCGAGTTTCCAGCAGTAGAGATTGTCCGTCAAGGTTTGGAGCAAGCCAAGGCTAATCACAATGACTATGTCTTGATTGATACGGCTGGTCGCCTACAAATTGACGAGAAACTCATGCAGGAGCTAGCTGATGTCAAGGCTTTAGCACAGCCAAATGAAATTCTGCTGGTTGTTGATGCCATGATCGGTCAGGAAGCAGCAAATGTAGCCCGTGAATTTAACAATCAACTCGAAGTAACTGGGGTTATCCTGACCAAGATTGATGGGGACACCCGTGGTGGTGCGGCACTGTCAGTCCGTCAGATTACTGGCAAGCCTATCAAGTTCACTGGTACTGGTGAAAAGATTACCGATATCGAAACCTTCCACCCAGACCGTATGTCTGGCCGTATCCTCGGTATGGGGGATATGCTGACCTTGATTGAAAAGGCCGCTCAAGAGTACGATGAGAAAAAGTCTCTTGAAATGGCTGAAAAAATGCGGGAAAATACCTTTGATTTCAATGATTTCATCGACCAACTGGACCAAGTTCAGAACATGGGGCCTATGGAAGAATTGCTCAAGATGCTGCCAGGTATGGCCAATAATCCTGCTCTTAAAAACATCAAAGTAGATGAAAAAGAAATTGCCCGTAAACGTGCCATCGTATCCTCTATGACACCAGCCGAGCGGGAAAATCCAGATCTGCTTAACCCAAGTCGTCGCCGTCGGATTGCAGCTGGTTCTGGTAATAGCTTTGTCGAAGTAAATAAGTTTATCAAGGACTTTAACCAAGCCAAACAGATGATGCAGGGCGTCCTATCTGGAGATATGAACAAAATGATGAAACAGATGGGGCTCAATCCTAACAATCTGCCTAAAAATATGCCGGGCGGCATGCCGGATATGTCAGCTTTAGAAGGCATGATGGGCCAAGGCGGTATGCCTGATTTATCTGCTTTAGGCGGAGCAGGGATGCCAGATATGAGTCAACTTTTTGGCGGTGGCCTCAAAGGTAAAGCAGGAGAATTCCTCATGCGCCGCAGTATGAATAAAATGGCCAAGCAAATGAAGAAAAACAAGAAAAAACGGAAGTAATCACAAACAAGTTACATAATTTAGTTTATGTAGCTTGTTTTGTACACTTAGGAAAAAAGAAATGAAAAAGTTTATTAAGTATCTAATTCGGCTTTATAACGACATACAAGCGAAGCTCACTTCCCATCCCATCAGCCATCTGCCCTTTAGCAAAGTTGATATTCAGCCAATTATCATGATTCCGGGCAGTTCAGCAACAGAGAATCGTTTTAACAAAATGGTTAGAAAGCTCAATCACGGTCAGCATCCTCACCATAGTCTCATTCGTATCAAAGTCTGGAATGACGGCCACATGACTTATCGTGGGCATTTGAAGCGAAAGGACAGAACCCCCATTTTTGTGGTTGGTTTTCAGAATAATTGCGATGGTTACAAAAATATCAAGAAGCAGGCTGCTATGTTCAACGCTGCCATAACTGTTTTACGAGAGAAATATGCTTTTACCAGCTTTAAAGGGTTGGGGCATTCTAATGGTGGTCTAGTTTTTACGGTATTCCTACAGCAATATCTGGCAAACCATTCTGGGTTAGAGATGGAAAAGCTCCTGACTATTGGTAGTCCTTATAATCTGAACAAGAAAAATCTCAATCATCGAGTTGCGATGCTAGATGACTTTGTAGCCAACCAGGGAAAACTTCCTAAGAACCTGCAGCATTTGTCAATTTTGGGAATATTTTTCCGAGATGGCGATGGTATTGTCCATAGAAGCAGTGTAGAAGCTGGGAGCTTGATTTATAAAGGAAAGATCGCTTCGCACAGAGAGGTCGTCATTACAGGTAAGGCTGCACATCATTCATCTCTGCCGCAAAATGATCAAGTCATTGATTTAATTCGGGAGTTTTTATTCTAACAATTATATTACATAATTTTATTTTGGTAAAAATTTAGAAAGACAACAAAACAATGAAAATGACAGACATTCTTCATAGGTATTATGGCGACTTTGATCTGATAAAAGAAAAATGGAATGAAGACTATGAAGGCATTTTGATTAAGCCGAAGGATAATCAAGAATACAAAAGATGCCGTTTGGCAAAGAAAACACCTAAAAAAGAAGGCTACTTTACAGTATTTTGGAAAAAAGACCAAGACAACAAGAATATCCCTTATACAGATGAAGACTTGGGTGATGAACTGGTTATTGTCGTCATTGACGACCGTCATTGCGGTATATTTATCATTCCCAAAGAGGTGGCTATCAGTAAAAAAATTCTTTCTACAAAGGATTGTAAAGGAAAGATGGCTATGCGGTTTTATCCGTCCTGGTGCACACATTTAAATAAAACAGCTCAGGCAACACAAAAATGGCAACTGGATTATTTTCAAAAAATTAAATTAGAAGAATAAGTTTTAGTGAAACAAGACAGAGTTTAGTTTATCAATTCTGTCTTGTTTTTATTATCTGTTTTGTAGTGAAGTTAGGTCATAAAAACTGAAAATTTTTGTACATTTGACTTAATAAGGGTTAAACCCTTGATACAACTGAATTAGAAACATAAAGTACACTGTTTAAAAAATGTACTTTATTTTTGTTTTGTACATTATTTTAAGAAAGAATAATGTACAACGTTTGTGTCGATGGAGGTACTAAAGATGGAATAGTAAATGTATATTTTGAAAGAAAAGGATGAGTATGGGTGAGATATTTATAGAATTAGAGAATGGTAATTGACTAATAGTCCCAAATTGTTTTGTAATCGCAATAAACCCAGTCACTGATACCAGAGAGTGCTAAAAATGACTTGTTTTTATTATTTTCTTAGTGGAAAAAATTTTAGAATATATATTATGGTGTACTAATATGTCCTTTTAGTCATTTTATTTTTGTGATATAATAATTAAGTTAGGAGGGCTGCTTATGGTTGAATTCACTCTTGAACCTTTCGCTAATGATACTTTTCGACTGTTAAAGTCTCTGAAGGAGAATCAAGTCGAAGTGAAAGGCGATTATTATATCTCCCTATCTCAACAAGAGATAGCTGACATCAACCACATGTCAAAACTAAAAACAAATAGATTATTGCGTGATTTGATTGAGGGAGAGTATGTTTGTCCTTATCAAAACAAACGTGGTAAGTATGCAATTACTGAAAAAGGTCAAAAAGTTTTACACCTAATTCAGAAAAAAAACGCTTGACAAAGGAGAGAATGATGGTACAATCATTAGACAAGACAAGACAAGACAAGACAAGACAAGACAAGACAAGACAAGACAAGACAAGACAAGACAAGACAAGACAAGACAAGACAAGACAAGACAAGTAATTAAGGTTATTTCTTTAACCTCTTTTTATGCTATTAAAAGAAGAACAGAATTGACTACTAAGTGTGTTAGTTCTGTTTTTTGTGTTTAAAGGGAGGTTTATTGTGGAAATTAAAGATATTCTTAAAAATGGCGAATATGATTTGCTGACAAATTTTTCAAAAGAAGAATTTAAATGGTTGAATGATAGAATTAAAATTCGTAAAGATGGTAAAGCAGGTGTTGAGTGTATTGTTCGAGGCATGAACAGGGATAATGATTATTTTGAACTCAGACCAGAAGAGATTGTTAGACAACTGTATGCGCATAAGCTTATTGAGACTTATGGTTATCCGAAAGAATTGCTTGATTTTGAAGTTTTGACAACATTTGCAGGTCGTGAAAAAATAAGAGAAAAACGGATTGATATAGCTATTTATGAAAATAGTAAGAGGAAGAAAATTTCAACTATTATTGAAGTTAAACGACCAAATGTAACTGATGAAACCAAAATTGAAGGCGATGAATCATCAACACCGAAAGAACAAATGGCTTCATATTGTAAGCAGAATCAAGCTCAGATAGGAGTTATTGCAAACGGCGGAAGTTTGTTGAAGTTTTATAGAGCACCTGACTTTGAAAATGAATTGTCTTTATCTACATTTCCAAGCTACAAAGAAAGCATTGAGGATTGGGTCAACGGTCAAAGATTTACAATTAAACAGCTAATGATTTATGATCGTCTTAACTATGAAACTTTAAAAGAAGTTATTTCAAATGTTGAACAGCGTTTTAGCGCTAATGATTCTAGTGATAAAGCTTTTGATGAATTGTTTAAGTTAATTTTTACAAAACTTTATGACGAGAAAATGTCTGCGGATGATGCAGATGAAATTTCAAATCAAATGCGTTACGGCGATAGAACTCTTAAGGATATTGATGACAGCCATTTCCGAACTTTAGAATTTAGAGCGAAAGAACAAGAGAAAGCTGACAAAGTTTATAAGAATATCTCTGATTTGTATGAAAAAGCACAGGAAAAGTGGCCTGGTGTATTTCCGGCTGATTCAAAGTTAGAGATGCAAAAAGCAACTGTGAAATCTTGTGTGAAAGAGCTTCAAAATGTTAAATTATTTAACTCCAATTTAGAGGTGGTTGACGAAGCCTTTGAACAATTAGTAAATAAAGGGCAAAAAGGAGACATGGGGCAGTATTTCACACCACGCTATGTTATCGATATGTGTGTGAAAATGTTAAATCCATCTCCTGTCGAAAAGATGATTGATACTGCAGCAGGAAGTTGTGGCTTTCCAATGCACACTATATTTCACTCTTGGAATATCATAAATCCTAATAAAGATAATCTTTTTACAACAGCTAAGCGTACACAAAAGGAAGAAGATTATGTTAAAGAGAATGTTTTTGGTCTGGATTTTAGCGAAAAAAGTGTTCGTGTTGGGCGAATGCTAAATATTGTAGCTGGTGATGGACACACGAATGTTATCGAATTAAACACTTTAGATTATGAAAATTGGACAAAGGATTATTTGAATAATGAGCATTGGTCTGATAAATACAGTGAGGGATTTAATAAATTAAAGAAGCTCAGTAGAAATCCTAAAGCAACCAGTGACAAAAACGGTTCAAAGAATTTGACTTTGATATTGTAATGGCCAACCCACCATTTGCAGGTAAACTCACTAATAAAGAACAACTTGGACAATATTTATTGGGGCGGAAAGAAGGAAACGAAAAGGCAGATTTACAAAATACTGTTGGGAGAGATGTTTTGTTTATCGAAAGAAATATTGATTTCTTAAAACCAGGTGGTCGAATGGCTGTTGTTTTACCACAGGGACGATTCAACAATTCTGACGAAAAATATATCCGTAATTATATTTTAGAGCGTTGTCGTCTTCTAGGAGTAGTGGGGTTACATAGCTATGTATTTAAGCCACATACTAGTACAAAAACAAGTGTATTATTTGTTCAGAAGTGGACTGATGACATGTGTGGCTATCCTAATATTTGCCCTAAACCACAAGTAGATGAGAATGGAAATATGGATTATCCTATTTTCTTTGCGACTATGCAAGAACCAAGTAAAAACGGTTCAGGAGATAAGATTTATGTATCTGAAAACTATGTTACCTGGACTTTTTATGAATATGAGACAGTCAATGTTATCACTCGAAAAAGTGATGGTGCTACTATTTCAGAAAAAGAATTTGAAATAGAGAGTAGCAAGAAGACTTTTAGGAAATCTCACTATAAAATTCAGCTAGAGACTAGGGTTAGTAAAGTAGAAAAAACCAACAAGGATGGTGAAACACGGTTCATAAGAGATTTGTTTGTAGAAGAATATGGTGACCTTAATAATCATAGGCATTGGCAGTTGGAAAATGTTGAATTTATTATTAAGCAAAATAAAAAATCTGATGAGAAGTCCGACAGACTTTCGATTGAGGAGTATTTGGCGCTAGATTCATCTGAAAAAGAAGATTACAAGAAGTCTGCTATTCTTGGGAAAAATAACAATCAACCTATTTCATACGATGAGTATAATAAACTCTCTAGCGAATGGAAGAAATATTATAAAGTTTCAGAAGAAATCATTGAGTTTACAGAACGCATTAAAGATACACATGGACATATTTTCGTAAAACATGACCTTTTTAATCACGACCCAGACTTAGAAAATAAAAACCCATACAACATTTACTCACAAGACGGTATTGCAGAAGCCTTTTTGGAATTTGCAAGACAAGAAGGACTCTCTTTTGTAAAGGAGAATTGATTGTAATGGCAAAACTTAAAATAATAAACTTTCAAAAAATTTGTCGTGATGAGGATTTCCGCATTGAAGCAGAATATTGGAATTCTAACAAAAATAAATTAGCTCTAAAAGCTAGTGAAGCTATTTCTTTTTCACAATATGGCACTTCTAAAACATTAAATGAAGATAAATTGGGTTTTCCCATTTTAAGGCTTAATGAATTTGATTCCTTCTTTATTGGAGAACCTCAAAAGTATACAGACAAAATTGATAAAGAGACTTTTTCTAATCTGAAGCTCAAAAAAAATGATGTTTTAATTTGTCGAACAAACGGAAATCCAAAATATGTTGGTAGGGCTTCGATTGTTCCGAAAGATTATGACTATGGCTTTGCTTCCTATCTTTTTAGAGTTCGACCTGATTCTAAAATTATAAACTCAGCAACATTAGTCGCTTACTTAAATTCTAAATACGGGCGTGAAGAAATTGAAAAATATTCTTTGGTAAGTAATCAAGCTAATTTTAGTCCTGCAAAATTTCGGAAAATTAAGTTACCACAATTTAGTAGCATATTACAAGAAAAAATAGAAGATATTATTTTTGATTCATATAACCTTTTTAAAAACTTTCTAAAAAAAGAAATATAAAGATGCGGAAGAAATTCTATTAGATTTATTTGATTTTGATAATTTTTCTTGAAAAATATATTAAAAAAACAGTTATCAGTTAAAAAGTCTAAAGGAGGCAATGATTTTTAATCGTATAGATGCAGAATACTTCCAGCCCAAATATGATGATTTAATAAACAAGATAAAAGAAAAAGATTCTGCTTTGCTTATAGATGTTGTAGATATTCAAAAATCTGTCGAGCCTGGATCGGCATCTTATAAAGCAGAAGGTATTCCGTTCGTTCGTGTTTCTGACATCAGTAAATTTGGTATTGATGAACCTAAAATCCACTTATCTCCTGAACTATTTTCAAAGACAATTTCTCCTCAAAAAGACACTATACTTTTTTCAAAAGATGGAACTTGTGGAATAGCTTATAAGTTTATTGATAGTAATAGAATCATTACTTCAAGTGCGTTATTACATTTATCAAAAAAGGAAGATGTAAATATTGACTTAGATTACCTAACTTTAGTCTTAAACTCTCCTATTATTCAAATGCAAGCAGAAAGAGATGCTGGTGGTTCTATTATCAAGCATTGGAGTGTTACGCAAATAGAGCAAGTCGAGATTCCTATCGTTGAAGAATACATCCAACAAGATATTGGAGATAAAATTCGTTCTTCCTTTTTTTTGAGACGAATAAGCGAAAAACTGATAAAAACTGCACAAAAAGCAGTTGAAATTGCTATAGAAGAGGGGGAAGATGAAGCCCTTACATTTATAGACAAGAACTTATAATACAGCCCCACTGGACTGCATCGCTTCCATATTCTCTTCTACGAAAACTACAATCCTTGTATTTTGAAATTTTTTGATTTTTTCAAGATAATTTGAGAAAAGGAGTAAGTCCCAGGGCGGACTACTCCTTTTTGCTATATTTTACGCTACAAACAACTTTCTTATAAGCAAACTTTCTTATTGACTTCTGTTCGTCAAGCGTTTCGATAGAAAGATGAAATAGTGGTCTTGATGATCCTTTGCGTTCTCCTTGTTTAATTTAAAATAGTCCTTCTTTGATTTAAACATAAACAGAAGGATATCATCAATCAAGAAAGTCAAAGGAGTATCTAGGGCAGAGTAGTGGTAGAAATCAGACTCAAAGCGACGGTAGCTATCGCTAAAATAATCTATTTGTAATTCATTACGATGGAATTCAAGCTGATTCATACAAGATATCCTCCAGTAGCTCAATAGTAGTAATATCGTTCAGTAAAATGCGTTTATGCCCTTCAGCTGTTTTTATCAAGATATACTGAGGAGTGATAGTGGGTATTGTACCAGTATAAATCTTCAATTCATTTTTTTCCTGAGCTATAATCTGGGCATTTATCTGATTGAAGTATAGCTGACTAAGTAGCAGTAGTTTTTGCTCAGGTGATAGATGAGTGTGATAAGTCATCCTGTTGGTATCATCTACAAGAGCAGTTGTATGTTCGGATAAGAAAAATCCCATCCATTTCTGCATCCCTGTATCTTGATACTCTCTAGCTGACTGAAATGGTAGATAGGAACGATCAATCATAGTTTTAATCTACGCCGTCGGCAGAGTGTCCACCGACAAGTTTACTCCTTTCAATATTACGGGAACCTTCCATCAGGACGGTTCCTTTTTGAATGGCTAAAAAGCCATATTTTTCTCGTATAGCGTCTACAGCAACTTGTAGCTTCTCTTCTTTCTCTAATGCCTCTACATCATCAAATAGAGAGAGCAATGTATAGTTTTCGTCCACAAAGCCACCATAAGATACTCCAATCTGTCTAATAGCTCCTGAGGTGTATTTACTCCTAAAGAGTTTCAGAACATGGTCAACCATCGTTTTAGGGAGACTAGCGGGCTCTATCTTCATTTGTGCATTGATGGAACTTTCATCTCCATCTTAGAGTAGGAGATGTGAATAGAAACGACTGTTGCCTTTTTATGAGCATTCCTCAGGCGAAGAGCCACTTTTTCAGCCATTTCTGCAAGGGCGATTTCAATTTCCCGCCTATTGTGATAGTCACGAGGCAGTATCTGAGAATTACCTAGTCCATGAGATTTAGGTTTATAGGGGGTGTGGACATTGCTTTCATCCACACCATTTGCATGGAACCAAAGCTGAACACCCACCTTACCAAATTCCTCTTTAAGCAGGTCAGGATTGCTATTCGCAAGCTCTTTTACAGAAGTGATGCCTAGCCTTCTCAGTCTCTTTTCCGTCCGACTTCCAATTCCCCAAAAGTCAGTGAGGTTGGAAATAGACCATACTTTTGTTTCAATATCTCCATAGGACCAATTCGCTCGCATTGTCACGGTCTTTTTAGCCTCGTTGTCAAGGGCTAGCTTTGCAAGTAAGGGATTGGCATTACTCATACCTATAGTGGAAATAATGCCTGTCTGTCTCCAAATTTCACGCTGTATCAGTGCTGATAGATTATCCAACTTATCCTTACGAGACAATGAATGATTAGGTATAAAGTAGTTCAAAGAGCTGCTCAAGTCAATAAACCCCTCATCTATGGAATAGGGAAGGATGTCAGACGGTGATGCGAAGTTTTGAAAGATATGTTGGATTTCGATATTCTTCTCAATGTACAGCTCCATCCTTGGTGGAACAATGAGGGTTCTTCTTGCCCAATTCTCGATAAAGATTTGTATTGGGGAGTAACCTCTATCCCTTGTTTCCAGGCATTCTGGTAATTGAACTTTCTCGTCTTGATATCAAAAGGGAGGTCATAGGAGCGTCCAACATTACTTTTTCCAAAAACCTTCTTAAACACAGGAGAAGCTGCAAGTATAAGCCCAGCACTGTTGTCTGCTCGGCTCATAACACATAGAGAGGTTCGAAGAGGATTCAACCCCCTTGCGACACACTCCACACTTGCATAAAAGGATTTCATGTCTATAAAGGCAATGTCCGATTGTGGTTCCCTAGAATAGTCAATGTATCCCATAAAAATTTCCTTTACTGCTCAATCGGTGTGAAGTGTCCCACAATCTTTCCAATAATGCGAGGGTTTTCTTCATAAGGTGCAAATATATCATCGTAGTTCTCGTTGATAGAAACTAGACGGAGATAAGTCTTGTGTCGGTACACTTTTTTCACGTAAGTTTGTTCATTAAACTCAACAGCGTAAATATCTCCATCATCTAGGTTAGTGGATTGCTTAATCAAGACCACATCTCCATTTGGCAGTTCTGGCTCCATTGAGTCTCCAACAACCCAGGAGGCAAAATCATGAGAGATATTTTCTGTTGAGTAGGTAAGAGTATAATCTCCATCATTGAAGTAGGAGTAGCCTGTTCCAGCTGATAGACCTTCGTAAGTTTTGTAACTATATAGGTCAACGATATTATCATCATCTGAATTTTGTTGTTCCAGTAATTCGGATGAGTAGTTTACAACCTTGTGCTGGTTTGACTTGTTCAAACGGCTGTAGATACGAATAATTTCTCCGTGTTCAGTGAAGTAGTCGGTATCCACTTCTAGAACCTTCGCCAATTCATTGAGATTATCGAGGGTAGGGAAGGATTTTCCATTTTCCCAATTAGATACCGCTACTTTAGAAATGTTAAGAAGTGAGCCGAGTTTTTCTTGGCTCATTTTTTTCTCTTTGCGAAGTGCTTTTAAACATTGACCTGAAAACATAATAAACCTCTTTTTTAAAACATTTTGTTAATTAACTTTTTTTGATTTACTATAGTTGTTAACTTTTTACTTTACAAATATTTTATCAAAAAGTTATAATATACGCAATAAATAAACCATATAATTAACAACAAGGAGCGGTTATGAAATTTGTTAGCTATAAGCATTCCTTAATCTTAGGTGATAATCACATTGTGACCAAGCAATTTATCGTCATCAAATCCTCTGACGGTAGCTTGCACTTTACAAATTTTCATCGCTATGTAAAGTCATCCTCGAAGATTAAATCAATTACTGATGATGGAAATAAGCGATTTCTTATGTCATCAAATTTCTCAATTATGCCTTTGGTGAAAAAGGGATTACTAGCTTAGATCATCTAACTCTTGATATGGTCAAAGATTTTCTGATGAATTATGGCTTAGGAACTCTTCCAGGAGACTCTAAACACCGAAAGAAATCTACGGTTAAAATTTGTATCAATACCGTACTTGATTTTCTAACCCTTTACCTTAAGGAACGCAAAGGCAAAGCAATTTTATGTCCTAGTGATCTTTATGAAATAACCACCTTCACTAATAAACGAGGGAGATTGATTAAGCGAAAAGAACCTAAATTTGATATTTATGTGGATGATAGTCAGACCGAACAATCTATTTTTAGAGATATGCCAAATGTGGCCTTTGAAATGTTGTTTGCCCACATTGCAGAATATCACAAAGACTTACTCATGGTGGTAGCACTGGGAGCTTTTGTGGGCTTACGACCATCTGAGGCTTGTAATGTTAGGCGAGAGGATAGTCCGCTAGGAGCAGGTATTTTGTTTCACCAAAGTGAAGACGAGACCTTCAAGGTAGAGATTGATCTACGAAAAGAAATGTCTTTGAGAAGTGATTTAAGACCCACAGGACGAATCAAGAAAGAACGGATGCAAGCAGTGCCTTATATCTTCCTTGAGATATTTTTAGAAGTATATAACGACTATATGACCTATCTGGAGGGTAAGAAATATGAGAAAGATTATGGACCTCTGAATCTAAACAAACGAGGGAAAGCTCTTACCTATGATGTCTATTATCAACGCTTTAGTCGCATTATTCGAGACGAGATGATTCCACTTTACTTGAAATCAGATAATGCAGAAGTGGTGTTTTTTGGTCAGCTCTTGCAAGAACACAATATCTCCCCCCATATCTTCAGGCATTGGTACACGACCCAGTTAGTTCTATCCGGCGTGTCAGAAATTAGTGAATTAATGTCAGCAAGAGGAGACAAGTCGCCAGATAGTGCCTGGGTTTATTTGCAGAACAAAGGTGAAATCGCTAAACAATATGAACAGGTCAATAATGGCGTATTTGACTACATGAGCTGGAGAGCAGATGATATATTTGGCAAAGGAGGAAAAGCATGAGCGTTTTCGTAAAAGATGTTCTGGAGAAAGTGCTGATTGACCTAGACAAAGATACTCCAGCAACTAGAGAAAAGGTCAGCCAGTTTCTTTTAGACAATACTTGGTTCGGGCTTTCCATCGATAGGAGTAATTTTACCGTTTCAGAGGCAGATGCTGACGTTTTAAAAGATAAACTGGAGTGCTACCTATCTGCACAATCAGGATTAAAGTCTATATCAGGCATTTTTAAGCAAAGATACTCGGCTACACAGGAGTATTTCAAAGAGTATGTGAAGCTTAATAATTTAGATGAAGCCAGCCAGTTTTATCTACAGGATTTTCTAGCCTATTATCTATCTAAGGATCTATTCTTGTACAACGATAAAGAGTTGGAGAAACTGATTGAGTTGGCCACAGAAACTCTCAGCAAAAGCAATGGCGACGACTGTATTGCTTTTGCCTCTTGGCTTTTGCAAAAAGGAGTGACTCGCTATCGCAATACTTATGAGATGACCAGTCGTTATACCTTGGAAGATAAAAATGGTGCTTATGAACTGAATGATTACCTGAAATTGATGTTTTATCTCTTTAACGACAACTATATACAAGAAAATGAGATGTTAGCTCAAGCGGCTTCCTCTAAAGACTATGCAGATACATGGCTATACCTAGCCCTCCATTTCATTTGTGCCCTTAGAACAACTGACTTAGAAAGAATTGGACATCCACAATTACCGAGAGAGCCTGAGGAAGTGCTAGCTGCTGTCAAAGAGGGGACCTGGGATACTAGCGAGGCAAGAAACGCTTCTTAGCATTACGACCCGTTTAACCTATCTCAATATCACACCTACCAAAACACAAAGAGCTTCAAATGTCAGTCAGTTAAAGTTTCATGTACCAGAAAGCTGTCAGGTGTTAATAGGAACTCTTTTAGCCGTTTGTGAGGCTCACTATCATCTTTTCGAAGAAAATGGTATAGATGGCCCACTCATTCGTAAAATTACTGATTATGAGCGGATTAGCCGATACATGGGAGATGAGATTGGATCATTCTTTTTGGAGAGAGACTTTAGCAGTCGATCAGCTAATAAATCCTATCTACAGGCCGTAGCTATGCTAGCTGATGATGTCTTAAATGAAAAATCCGAACTTAATATCAAAGGTTACTTCTTAGCAGCCTTGGCTAGAAGCCACAAGGGATCTTACGATGAGTTTGCTCAAACTACCACAGCCTACCTCAAAGATGCTCAATTAGGTCAATTACAGCCCGAAATGGTAGCTAAGGAACTTTTTGAACGAGGGGTTTTATCAATGGTGCCGTCTATGCTTTTAACCATTGTAACGAGAGGCAAATACAAAGAGTTGAGCCCTAATCAGCAAACCCAAATGATTAAAGAATTGGACCTATCTCCTGCTGAGATTGAAAAAACCTTGGAACTCAGCGTCCGAGCAGATACCAGGTCTCAGAAGGCTCTACAAGTTGTTGTGGAAGAACAAATGAGACCCAACCAACTTCTAACGGTTTGTCATTGCATCGGAAATGGCGAGGCTTTTTCAAAGCAAGCTGAGAGTATGTGTCTCTTATCGGCTCTAGGAAGATTTTGTCCTTATGATGATAGAAAGCACTGTGTAGGCTGTACCTACGAGTTACAGACAACATCAACTTTGTTACTCTTAATCGGAGAGTTTAATCGGCTGAATAGACAATATGGGGAAGTGCAGAATGACTTGGAGAAAGGGAAAATTCGTGCTATTTTGGAGCACCAGTTGAAGCCCTGTTTAACAGAAATGCTACAAGCCTTGTCTGACCAGTATGGAGAAGAGGTCCTAAACGACTACGAAGAGATTATAAAGGAGCTAGTCAGTTGAACCATCAAGCTAAATTATTTCGAACCATTAAAACGTTTGCGGATTTTGATGATGTCATGGTACATCGGGCAAAGGACTACTTTCATGACTATGCCGAAAAGGGTATTATCTTAACCCCTGATTTTGATGCCCCCAAATGGCAGACAACGAACGAATATGCCAATATCAGTTTTCTCTTTAACATCAATCGGTTTCAATATAAGAGAGTTTATGAATCCTTGTTTGGCATAGAGTACGAGACCTTTGTGGACTACCTAAAAAGCTTTATTGTCTTATCAATGGATCAACATGTGCTGATATCCCTGCAAAGTTTTTTGCGCGACATCAAACGACTGGTCAAAGAGACTAAGCAGAATATCATAGAAGATGTCTATGATATTAAAATTACGTCCCCAACCCTCTGCATTGACTTTTTCTCTAGCTTGCCTTGTTATGAAACACTTATCATGAACCAGTTTCTGGAGCAGCTAGATAATTTGATTACCATCCAGTACGAGCTGAAGCCACGCCAACAACGGCAACTAGCTCAGTTTCAGTCTTATTTTGCTTTCAACGATATTTTGAAGGATTACTGGGAGCAGCAACTACCTGATGAAGAACGACTATTTTATTACCCTTTGTACCTCTGGTGGCAAATTACAGCTGTGGTCCCCTTACGTCCTCGGGAGTTCTTGTTGACCCAGAGAGATTGTTTGTTTGAAAAGAATGGAAAATACTACCTGACCTTACGACGGAACAATCTCAAAGGGAAGGAAAAAGGTGTCTCGCACAAGATAGCAGAAGACTATTACTTGACTACCTATGAAATTCCTGAAAAGTTAGCTTAATCATCAAGCACTATTTGGGTTTGACCAAAGACTTAGCTTCAACAAAACTGGATACCCTCTTTGTGACGGATACTCACTATAAACGGTGGGAGAGGAAAACAGGGATAAACAACCGTTTTTTGACCTATACCAATCTGAATACCATTCTCAAATACTTTTTCAATGAGGTCGTCTCTGAGCGATATGGCTATCAAGTTCACTACCTCAATCCGCCTAGTCGTTTGAAGGACAATGAAATTAATTTCATCCACATTGGTGATACACGCCATGTCGCCATGATTAACCTGATTGCTGAAGGTAGTAGTCCAGTGACAGCTATGCTTCTTGCTGGACATGATAATGTTACAACCTCCTCGCACTATTTCTCTAACCTTAGCCAATTCATCGAATGTCGGAGTTATCAAGTCTATCGTAAGCTCACCAGTTCACAAACCACCTACGAGATTAGCAAAGCTCAACGCAAGTATACTGTTGGAAAAGCCTATGTACAATTAGATAACAAAGGACGGTGTTATTCTCCTCTCTACGCAATTGGAGACTTCTCGGACTGTTTGAAGGTCATCAGCAATCATGCAGAGTTGGGAGCTTGTACTAGTTGTCCCTTTTATCGAAAAGTTGGGAAAGATTACTTCACGATGGATAAGACCTTTAAAAAATCTATCGATCAGGAAGCCTTACTAGTAGATCAAACTATTAAGCGAGTGCGACAAGGTAAAGGACATATAGAGGACATCGGGGAAGCCCTATTAAAACTGAGTGCTGTTAGTCACTCATATCAAGAATATTTAACCGCAAAACAAGCTAATGAGGAGGAAAAATATGGCAAGGAAGAAGTTCATATCTGACGAAGAATTGATTGAGATGTTTGATCATTATTTAGAGAAGAAGTGTAACAGCAACATCAATCTTTTTAAACTACCTCAGTTCGGTGAACACTTAAGAACAAATGGGTATTCGAAGGTTGCAGATACTACCATCAGACGGAACGTTGCATTCAGAGGTCTGTTGGCGGATTTAAAAGCGAAGAGTAATGACGAAGATTTCCAAACTATTATTACCTACAAAACCTTAGATGTCGAAAACTTTATAAGGACTAACCGTACTCCAAGAGCCATGAAAGCAACATTGATGGAATTAAATCGCCACTACAAACGAATTGTAGAAGTTGCTTTGCAATTTAAAGATGAGGCAGACAATCTAAGAGAAATAAACAAGAAACTAGAGTTAAAGACTGAAAAGGCAGAAAATGATGAAAAAGAGAGGAAAGAGCTCCAGGCTGAAGTAGTGAAGCTACGGTCTATTCTGAAAACATCTGTCTATCCTGAAATTGCAAAAGAACTGCTCAAGGAAGAAGGATTGTTAAAATCTGACACCAAAGTCATCACAGACGAGTTTTTAGCAAGTCAGATTATTACAGCTGACACAGAGATTGATTTCAGCAAAGAAACGATAAGTCAGTCAGGAAGCCAAAGTAAGGTTGTTAATATTAAAAATATGTTGGATAACGCCACAAAGTACTAAGAAGGAAGACAAACCCATGGTTCAATCAATTAAGGAAGTTCCCGAGTTGCTGATGTACTGGGACTTTGAGCGAAATAAATTGGATATCGAATTAACAAAAGCCACGAGTGTTCAATATGCTCATTGGCTTTGTTCACACTGTTCTTATAGTTGGGAGGCACGAATTAATGACGTGTTTAAAACTTGTCGTAGAAGAAAACAGTTTTGCCCTTGTTGCAAGATAGGGAAAGTTTTTAAAAAGGATAAAAATAGCATTCTTACGATGTTCCCTGATTTAATACGCTATCTTGACTTCCACCACGAGGATATAGATACGATTAAGGAAAAGTTGAGCAAGGAAAAGTTTAACTCTAAACGAGTTTTTCAGTTTAAATGCCCTACGTGCCAAGTTATCTGGAGGGGCGGCGCTATGAACCCCAAATTATTACATTCAGAAGAAGGGGAGCTCTTTCATATTGATTGTAATGAATGGTCTTATCACTATTTTTATCATGAAGTTTATCCTAATCTTACGAAAATTTACCACGACGAACTCAATCAAAAAGAGTTTAAGGATTTAAAACTAAACGAGAATGTTACCCTACATCACCATTGGAAGTGTGATACTTGTCAGCATGAATTTGAACTATCAATAGATAGGTTGTTTGCACGAATAAAAAGGACGGGATACTACTGTACAGAGTGTCATGCTTCATTCAACAAGCCAATAACAGAACAGATGATGACCCCTCCTCTTTCATTTCTGCACTCACAGCACTTGAATGAATGGTCTGCTGAGAATGAAATAGCTGAATGTCAGGTCGATACTCTTTCAAATATAGACGTAAGGTGGAATTGTACGAACTGCGAAGGCACTTATTCTTGTAAGGTTCTGGATAAGGACAATCATAGTTGTCCTTACTGCCAGGATCAGAAAATGCTAAGAGGATTCAATACACTAGAGAAAACACACCGATTTCTAAAGATTTTTGGAATGCTAAAAACACCCGTAACCTTGATGATTACTGGCACAAGTCAAATGATTTAGTAAGTTGGGTCTGCCCTTGTTGTGGTATCGAATTTGATTGTAGTCCTAAGGAAATGATTTTAAGAACTGAACTAGGCAATCGGAATTTTCAAACTTGCCCTAATTTTTGTGAGTGGGTAACTAGTATTTTCAAAAACAATGCGTTGCACAACGAACCAATTTTGGTTGAAGAGTGGAGCGAGAAAAATAAAATCCCTATTTTCCTTGCACAAACAGACATTGAGACTAAAAAATATTGGTGGTGTTGCTCTAACTGCCATGGTGAATACCTATGCTCGATTCCTAGACGGCGGGAAGTAAAAAATAGTTGCCCTTATTGTAGTAACAAAGAACCCTTAAAGGGATTAAACACGTTACTAGATCTTTATCCTGACTTGAATAGTATGTGGAATGTTGAGAATAATGTTTCTACGGAAGAAATAGTAATAGATACTAAATCTAATAAACGCTATCTTTGGCATTGTAATACATGTCATTGTAATTTCAAAGAAAAACTCAATGTTGTTTTAGAACGATATCTGAAGAGTAATCCACCTAGTACAGATAATGTTTGTCCAAATTGCACAGATCGGATAATTCCTGCAGTTCAAAATAATCTAAAAGAAACGCATCCACATCTAATGAGCGAATGGGATTATTTAAACAATATACTGCTTGCTAATCCGGAAAGAGTAACAGGTAAAAGTCAAATTAGAGTTTGGTGGAAGTGCCAAAACAATCCTAATCATAGATACAAAAAAATGATCAGGAAAAGAGTTCTATTTGAAAAACGTAGCATGGAACCTTGCATTATTTGTAAAGGTCGTAGACGTAAACGAGAGCATTTTGTTCCATTTAAGTAAAAATCCTATCTATCATGACTGGCATTTTATGATGCAGAGAATTGTGATAACAAAATTTTAAAGGAAGTTCACACACGAGGTTTATTTGATTTATCGAACTTATTTTCACAAAATGTACAAATGAAAAAAATTCAGTTTTCACTTTAATAATGTTCATTTTTAGTGGAAGTTTTGGTTTTAAAAAAATTCAGTTTACCGTGAAATAGAGTACATTTTTTCAATTTTTGTGCATTGACAGTCAAAAATATAATTCAAGAAACCTGATTCTGCAGCATTCTTATTTATTTATTCCCCACTTATTTGTCCATAAAAAATGACAAATAAGTGGGGAATTTGTGCATTATTGACAAAAAAGTTGATAATTTATGCACTGAAAAACCTTAGCTTTATAAATAGTTGATAATTATTGCTCTAAGTGTTATATTGATTTTAGAAAGCGTTTCCTTTTATATAAGCGAGGGTTTGTTTATGTTAGATATTAAACCAGTGAAACCAAAATTTTCAGCAACAAGATCATATGGAAACAATAGATATATTGTTTACAGCCCTAAACTTGGAAGAGAAGTTATTCTTTATAGCAATCTGGAGTATTATTGCTTTTTAATATTGGAGTTTGATAGCAATGTATCTTTTTACTGTGAGCAACCTGACTTACATATTGCCCGATTTATTAATCAGAAGAGTAAGAAGTCCGTTGTGGATTTCATAAAGGAAGATAAAAATGGTATAACCATCATTGAATGTAAACATAGTTCAGATTTAGAAAAAACAAAAGTAATAGAACAGATACAGGTTCAGAAAGAGTGGGCTATTTTAAAACAGTATTCGTATGAAATTTTCACAGAAAAAACAATACACGATAAACAAACGATGTTGGCAAATTTCAAAAAACTACACACTGCTTTATTACAATATTCAATAGACGAGCAGGCAACCAAGAACGGTGTAATCATCCTTTTAAAGGAGCTGGGGACATTATCGATAAAAAAACTAATAGCTTGCTGTCCTAACACCTCGGAAAAAAATATCTTGCCAATACTATCTTTCTTATATCACACTGGTAAGATATCAATAGAAATAACGAAGTCCGAACTTAACTTAGAGACCGAGGTGAGTTGCTGTGAGAGATAAATTGAAACAGTTTAATGTTCCGGAAGAATACCTTAACACAGACGCGTGGGAACCTGTAGAGATATCAAATCTGTCTGATAGTGAGAAGGAGATATTTTTGCGCAAGAAAAATGCTATCGATCTATATTTGTCCACTAGTCTCACTATTAAAACAATATCTGATGAAACCAACATGTCAGCAAGTAATATCTATCGTTTGGTAGAGCGCTGTCTGACACAAAATGGCGATGGATACATCTATGGTTACTCAGCTCTCTTACCCTATACCAGAATCAATAGTAATCGATACAACAAATTCAAAGAATTTATTATACAATATCCTGTTCTGAATGAACTAGTTATCAAAAGATTTAAGCTACATAAATTTAATCAAATTTCTAATTTACAAACTATTCACCGTTCTTTTTTAAGGTGGTGCTATAAAAATAATATCACTGACAATGAATATCCATTTACATTGTCAGATAGGGGATACAAAGCTTTATTGAGATATTATAAGGAATGGTCAGATATTCAAGATAGGTTAAAAGCATTATCTCAAACTACTCGTTTAACTCTTGAGCAACTTCCTACTTCGTGTGGACTTCCTCTATCTGAAGTAGAAGTAGACGGACATCGAATTGACGCTTACTTCATTACTGAATTTCAGACTCCTTCAGGAACTTGGAGAGAGGCAATCATTGAGCGTCCATGGATTTTGTGTGCTATAGATCGTTCTACACGATGCATCTTAGGATATGAGTTGGTTTTAAAACCAGAGTACGATTCGCTTGATTTAATTTCATGTATTGAAAATAGTATTATTCCGACTAATCGTTTTTCTTCTGAAAAAGACGATAAACCAAAAGCCTTTCCAAATCAAATATTTTCAGATATTGAATATGCACTTTTTGATGAGCTTCATTTAGATAATGCTAAAGCTCATCTAAGCGACTCATTTTTGAATACTCTTGTTAATAAACTTGGAATTAAAGTTTGTTATGGGAAGGTAGCAGAACCGACACGACGTGGAATTATTGAACGCTTTTTTAAAACTTTGGAAGAAAACAGTTTCCACACTCTGCCTTCAACAACCGGATCTTCACCAAAAGATCCTAGGCGTCACTCTCCTGAAATGCAGGCTCAAAAATATCGTATTTCTGTTGAAGACTTGGAAAATATCACATTCTTAACGATATTACACTATAATAATACTCCTCATAGTTCACTCTATGGTAATTCTCCCTTAGAGGATTTTAGACAAAAAAAAATAAATAAGTTATTTACTTATCTTCCAATTCCATTAAGGGACGGTTCTGAACTCCATACTGCTAAATATTCAAGAAAAGTAGTAGCTAATGGTGACAACTATCTCCATCTTAATTTTGCTGGAGCCAAATATACCAGTTCAAAACTAGCCAATGACAAGTCAATACTAGGACAAACATTACTTCTTCAAATAAATTTAAAAGATGCTCGCGTCATTAAAGCATTTTATTCAAAAGGAAACTATTACGATGATTTATTCGTAGAGAAAAAATGGCGTGGACGAAAGCACTCTTTAAAAGAGAGGAGAATCATCACAAAATTAGCTCGAGAAGGCCATTTTTCACAACTCAATCAATCTAACATTTTAGAAAGCTATGATAACTATCTTTTTAATAAGCCAACCGTTGATAAAAAAACTGCTTCAAAAATCGCTGAACATCTAAAGGAAACTGCACCCCCTTTAGAGCTCAAACAACAAGTAAAAAAATCTGATAATATGAGTGGAGAGAAAGAAATTGACAGCCTTAGAGCATATCGGAAATTAAGAGGAACGCCGATAGAAATAAAAGGTCTTAATTTATAGAAAAGAGGCTAATAATTATGGTTGTAGAGCATCCTATTGAGACAGGTAATTATTTGATTCCTACACCCCAAATCCAAGAACTAACAAACACAATACAATGGTGGCTGGAGAATCGAATCACTGGAGCCATCATTTATGGAAAACCTAGAGTTGGAAAGACAAGTGCTCTGAAGCTAATCAGCGAATCGCTTTTTAAAGCTAATTATAACATTCCTTGTTTTTATGTATCAGCAATTCGTGAGATAAAACCATCAGAATCATCATTTTACACAACTCTTTTAAAGGCAGTCAGCCATCCTAAACCCAATAATCGTAATAAAGCAGCTAAAAGGATACAATTACTCGACTATCTTATACTAGTAGCTAGAGAAAGTCAGCAAAGTAGATTAGTTCTAATTATTGATGAGGCTCAAAATCTAACAGAATACCATTATGATTGGCTGATTGGCATTTACAATGAACTATATCATAGAGAAATCCAGATGATTACCCTTTTGATTGGTCAAGAACAACTCAACACGCAAAAACAAAGTTTCCTGGAGATGGGAATGACACAAATAGTGGGACGTTTTATGGTTGATTCAGTATCTTTCTATGGTATAAAAACAAAGGACGAAATAACAGATATACTGAGTGCATTTGATTCCAAAATTGAATTCCCAGCAGGATCAGGAGTATCTTATACAAACTACTATTTCAAGTCAGGTTTAAAGCTAGCGAACTACAGTGATAATCTATTTACTGCTTTAAAAAATATCAATTTGGCTTATTCAATTGGAAACGATGAGATCCCCTTATATAGTTTTATCCCCATTGTTCGCGAAGCCTTACTGCAATGTGGAGATTATGGACGTGCATTACAAGAATTATCTATTGACACTTGGGAAGAGGTCATTAAATCAACAATGTATATCACATGGATGAAGACACTATGATTATTGGAGAAAAATATTTACAAATAGACTCACATTTAAGTAATTGGTGCGTTTTAGAAAGATATAAAAGACTATTTCACATTACAGGTGATTTACAAGAAATTTGAAGAAACTTATTCTATTGACCTTAATAACCGTAGAAAACAACTATCAGAGGAACTGTTTAAGGATTTCATTTACGGAGTTCCTTATTATAAGAGTTTGAGATTCTGTCCTGTATGTATCTCTCAAGGAATACATTTGTATGAGCATCAAGCGATGGTGCATCAACACTGCGTGTTACATCCTGATGTAGAACTACAAGTTACGTGTTCAAGCTGCCAGAAGTCAATAAATCTTTACCAAAGCCCCTATAGAATGCACATTCCAGCTTTCTCCTGCACTTGCGGCCATAAATTTTTAAAATACGATGACTTAAATGACCTATTAAACTTTTGGGAAAAAGAATTCCCCATTGATAGGAGTAGTAGCTATTTTAAAACTTCTCATTATAAGCATTATCCTGATTATTTCGAACAAGTTGATCAGCATTCTCTAACTCAGCTTTATAAAGGGAACTATGACTTCAATTTCAAACAAACTATAGAAGTACCATTTGGAGTGGTAAAACGAGGAACATTTAAAACACGTCGTGATATCGTCAATAGATCATTTAATAACTTTTTATCAAGAGCTTTATATTTGTTTCCGAGACAAGTCATTTGTCAATTTTTAGTAAACTATCTTCATCTGAGCATGAAAGCATGTTTCGGTCTAGAATTATATGGCGATGAGGCTGAATACTATTTAAAAGTACTAAGAAGATTGGACGGAGATAAAATTGATTTTCTTCCTGTAAATTATAAGCAATTGGATTGCTATAATGATTTTATTTGGAGCATGTCGACTAATTTAATATTAAGCAATGCTGTCGTACATAATTGGTTTATTTATCACTTTATTCAATACCTATGCTCAGAACAAATAAGAACAATCACCTGCAATGATGTACTTTGGAATCCATTTTTATATGATTGTCAGATTGATAAAGAAAAAAGCATCATCATTTTAGGTGTTCAATATAAATCAGAAATCACAAATAAAAGTCTATAGGTGTAAAATAGTACATAAATTACCCCAATTTTTATCAAATTTAGAGACAGTAAAGTAGGTAATTTGTGCACTGAACTAGGCAAAAATGAGTTGAAAGTGCATAAATTACCCAGATTTTTGTCAATTTTTAGAGACAGTAAAGTGGGTAATTTATGCACTGAGATCTAGGATTATCCACATTTGTGTCAATAGTTTATCTGGTTTTTTGTCTATGCACAATTTTTGGCGGAAAAAATTTTTTTAGTTAATGAATCTACCTCCCCTCTATCATCTTTCCGAAAAACTATAATTTTCTTGAAAAATATATCTAGATATGCTATACTTCTTTTATAGAAAAATTATGAGGAAGATTGAATGAAACGCGAGATTTTATTGGAACGAATTGATAAGCTGAAGCAAATCATGCCCTGGTACGTTCTAGAGTACTATCAGTCCAAGCTGGCGGTACCTTATAGTTTTACGACCTTGTATGAATATCTTAAAGAATACGATCGATTTTTTCGCTGGGTTTTAGACTCTGGTATATCTGACGCTTCAGAAATTGCTGAGATTCCTCTCTCAGTCTTGGAAAATATGACTAAGAAAGATATGGAATCCTTCATTCTTTATCTGCGAGAGCGGCCGCTTCTCAATGCCAACACGACACAAAACGGTGTTTCTCAGACAACTATCAACCGAACTCTGTCAGCTTTGTCCAGCCTATACAAATATTTGACTGAGGAAGTTGAAAACGAGCAGGGTGAGCCCTACTTCTATCGAAATGTGATGAAAAAGGTTGCTACCAAGAAGAAAAAGGAAACTCTGGCCGCTCGTGCAGAGAATATTAAGCAGAAGCTCTTTTTAGGGGATGAGACAGAAGAATTCCTCCAGTATATTGATACAGAGTACCCTAAGAAGCTCTCTAATCGCGCCCTGTCCTCTTTTAACAAGAACAAGGAACGAGATCTAGCCATCATTGCCTTGCTGCTAGCCTCTGGTGTGCGTCTGTCTGAAGCTGTTAATCTGGACCTGAAAGATATCAATCTCAAAATGATGGTCATTGAAGTGACAAGAAAGGCGGAAAAAGGGACTCTGTCAATGTTGCTGCTTTTGCCAAGCCCTATTTAGAGGAGTATCTGAATATTCGTAGCAAGCGATACAAGGCCGAAAAGACGGATACAGCCTTCTTTTTGACGGAATACCGTGGCACTCCGAATCGAATTGATGCTTCCAGTGTCGAAAAAATGGTAGCCAAGTATTCTGAGGACTTCAAGGTGCGGGTGACTCCTCACAAACTCCGCCATACGCTCGCTACACGTTTATATGATGCAACCAAATCTCAAGTTCTCGTCAGCCACCAGCTAGGACACGCCAGTACACAAGTCACTGACCTCTATACTCATATAGTCAATGATGAGCAAAAGAATGCTCTGGATAAGCTCTAGTTTACAGAATTAAAATTATGATACATGCAACAGTAAATGCTCTATGATCTTTTGTTCATAGAGCATGTTTACTTAACTTAAATAGTATTTAACCGAATCACTTCATCGGCCTTTTCCCAAATTGCTGGGTTATGCGTTGCAAGAATCATCAAGCGGTCGGGCTTTTTCAATGATAACAGTAAGTTCATAATTTCTTGTGAAGTTTCGGGATCGAGTGCTGCAGTCAGTTCATCTGCCAAAATCAAGGGAGGATCCTTGAGGATGACTTTGGCCAAAGCGATACGCTGTGCTTCCCCGCCTGATAATTCATAGATTTTTTGACCGAGTGTGAGATAATCCAATCCCACCTTTTCTAAGACTTCTGCTTCTCGCTGCTTCTTCTCTTGTTTAGTCAATTTTTGACCAATCAATCCAAGTTCTAAATTGGCAGCTACGGTCTCATTTTCAAGAAGACCAAAATTTTGAAAGAGATAGCCTAATTCATTTTTGAAAAAGTGATAAGATTTGATTTGCTTAAGCTCTTGCCCTCGGTAGCTGATGCTTCCCTTATCATAAGGTTCTAGTTTGGCTAGAATATTGAGTAGGGTTGTTTTGCCACAACCGCTATTTCCGATTAGGGAATAGACCTTTCCTGCTGCAAATTGCATATTGACATCCTGAAAGACAATCCGTTCTCCAAATGATTTTGTCAGGTGTTCTATTTTGATCATATTAGGCTCCTTTCAGAATAATGGGCAAGAAATGCTCTTCTTTATGCGAGCGGTAAAGGAGAATCAGCCATGCATTGGTCGCAAATAATAAGAGCGTGACGAGAGTGATCCACCATTCCTGTGTGAGAAAGAAAATCAGTACACTACCTAATAGCAGCATGACAATCTCTGATATGAGCATGCTTTGGTGAATTTTCAAAAAGTCCATACCCGCGATCTTCTTTAGGAATATCGGTCTTCTAAACTCTTCAAAATAGAGGAAATTCATAGTATTAAAGAGTAGAATGGAGGTCGCCATTCCGAAAATACCTCCAGCAATGGCCATGAGGTTCTCTAATTGGATGGATTGCATCATCTGCTGATAGACAGCTGCTGCATAGTCATATTGACTTACGTTTTTTTCAAGACCATTCTCAGCTACTAGCTTCTTGCTTTTTTCAAGTCCATCAAAATACAGATAAGAATTGAGTTGAGAGAAATAAGGATTGTCGTAGCCACCAAAGCTTTGAGGTCTAACAACAACCAAAATCGGATCGGTCAAGAATTGCTGATAGTTCATAGGGGTATTGTTATAAATAAAGCGTTTTTGGTTGTTAGGAAGATAGGTCACTTGTGCTTTCATGGGCAACTGGATCTTTCCTTGATCGTCTCTAGGAGTCAGATAATCTTCATAACGTTTTTTCAACTCTTCTTCTTGACCCTTCAACTTTTCAGGGAGCAAGAGTCCAAATTCTCCAGCTTGCAAGTGATTCAAGCGCTCTTTTTCCTCAGGGGAGACTGAGATCCTTTGTATATCAAGGTAATTTGGAGTGACATACAGAGTATTGGCAAGGGGATCGTAATCTGTGATTGAAAGATTTCTACCTGTTCTGGGATCATTCATGAAGCCTTTTGAATTAAAAGATACGAGCTGATGATAGACCAAGAGACCACCTTTTTTGATGCCAGACTCGATGAGCTTAGACCATTTTGCTCTGTTCTCAATTTGCGTCTCTTTGTTTGTATTCTGTGAAAAATCCTCCCGATTGACACCAATTTGAACCCAATTCGTCTCTTTAGACCAAGCCACTTTCCCCTCTTGGTAAGTCTGCCAGATAGAACCATAGATACTGACTCGATGGATAGCAAGGCCAATGAGAGCAACAGCGAGAAATTGACAGGTAAAGAGAAAAACTAAATCCTTTTTACTGGAATTTTCCCTTTTAAAAGGCTAACCAAGTGCACCGTCTGGATGCTGAATGCAAATATAAAGGACAGGAGAGCAGATACGATGAGCAAGAGCGTATTATAAATGATACTACTTGAAATAATGAAGGAATAGGCAAAGGGGGTTAATTGTAAGCAATAAATCAAAATGGATCCTAAGGCACTGGCTCCAATACATCCTAAAAGCAGCTCTCTGCTGTCTTCCATGAGAGAACGTCCAAAGAGTTGGTACCGTCTCATCCCTGCAATATAACGAATCCCTGCACTCCTCAATTCAAGTGTTTTTTGAATAATGGCCAATGCACTAAAGCTAAGAATAAAAATAACCAAGGCTAAGGATTGGGAACCGGAACCAAAAAATGCCATAAAATTCTGCAAGAGATTAGGCTTATTCATGAAAGTCTTTGAGAAACCAAGTTCGTGTAGTTTTTGATCCAACTTTTCGAGTGGTAACTTCCCTGAGAGTATATAGTAATTGGTAAGTAAGCTTTTCTTAGAAGCGACTTCTTTATCTGCTTTTTTGATGCCCTTTGGAAGCTCTCCCCTCTCCGTAGATATCATAGGAGAACTTGACCTGACCTTGCGAATCCGTTTGTTGAATCTGACGAGCGATTACACTATTGCTTTCCCTTGCTAACTGATCTAAGTTGGTTGAAAGCTCCTCATAGGTGACAGTCCTTTCTTGTTTAAGAACTCCTACTACTGGGAGACTTCGGTGGATGAGCGTATTTGGCGAAATAAAGGCAATCCAAAGAAGAAAACAAGTGACAAAAAGATTAGAAAAGAAAATAAAGACTCGTTTCATAAGATCACACTTTCTAAAGAGAGATACTTCAAGCTTTTCAAATGACTTAATCCATCTATAGTATACCATGAAAGCAATATATTAGAAACTATTTATAGGTAAAACTGAGTTCAAAAAAGAGATCCGCAAAAGCGAATCTCTCATGTCTTTATCCCACTACTGCTTCAGCGATTTCTTCACGGCTAATGCCAGCAAAGTAGCGTGTAATATCAATAGTTTCTAGAGCTTTAAGGACATCTTCGCGTTCGTATTTCACTTCACGAAGAACATCTTCTACCGCTGCAACATCTTCGATACCAAAGAAGTCACCGTAAATCTTAATGTCTTGAATTTTTGATTCAATGACATTAGCGAAGACTTCAACCTTACCGCTAGGGAATTTTGTCCCACGACGGACGTTAAATTCAGGTGATTTACCGTAGTTCCAGTCCCAAGTTCCGAACTTGGTATCCTTGATACGATTGATTTCCGCCAATTCTTCTTCTGAAAAGACGTATTCAGTCATCTCTGGGTACTCTTTTTTCATGTATTCCAATAGCAAATCGCGGAATTCTTCAACTGTGATTTTTTCTGGCAATTCATCGATAATATTGGTCACACGGGCACGGACGGATTTCACGCCTTTTGACTCAAATTTATCTTTTGAAACCTTGAGGGCGTTAGCAAGGACTGACAAATCAACGTCAAAGAGCAAGCAACCGTGGTGCATGATACGGCCATTGATATAAGCTTGGGCATTTCCGCAGAATTTCTTGCCATCAATCTCAAGGTCGTTACGGCCTGTAAACTCAGCTTTAACACCGAGTTGAGCCAAGGTGTTGATAACGGGAGTTGAGAAGCTCTTGAAGTCAAAGGCCTTGTTTTCATCTTCTTTTGAAATGATGGTGTAGTTGAGGTTGTTTAAATCATGGTAAACAGCTCCACCACCACTGATACGGCGGACTACCTCAATGCCATTTTCTCGAACATAATCACGGTTGATTTCTTCAATAGTATTCTGGTGACGACCAACAATGATAGATGGTTTATTTATCCAAAGTAGGAAGATTTGATCCTCATCCAAAAGGTGTTTAAAGGCATATTCTTCCAAGGCGATATTAAAGGCAGTGTCGTTTGAATGATTGATAATATATTTCATGATATCCCTTTATACGATAGAGACTGGAAAATACCTTTCCAGTCTAATCTATCTTCAATTTATTTTTTCTTAGGTGAATGGATGGCCATTCCTAGTACATCTGCAAATGCTTCGTACATAACTTCAGAGTAGGTTGGATGTCCGTGGATGGTCTTCAGCATTTCCTCAACAGTGATTTCCATTTCGATGATGCTTGACGCTTCGTTGATCAATTCTGCAGCTGAAGGACCAATGATGTGCACACCAAGGATTTCTCCGTATTTCTTATCGGCGATAACTTTTACGAAACCTTGAGCAGCATCAGAAGCAATCGCGCGACCGTTAGCTGCAAAGTTAAATTTACCGATGGCAACATCGTATTTCTCACGAGCTTGTTCTTCTGTGAGACCTACTGCTGCTACCTCAGGAAGAGTGTAGATAGCTGCTGGAGTCAAGTTCAATTTGGCAACAGCATGATTTCCTTTGAGGGCATTTTCAGCTGCTACTTCACCCATGCGGAAGGCTGCGTGCGCCAACATCTTAGTGCCATTGATGTCACCTGGTGCGTAGATACTTGGAACAGAAGTTTCCATATATTCGTTGACCTTGATACGGCCACGATCCAATTCAAACTCAACATCGCCAATACCTTCAAGGTCTGGAACACGACCGATTGAAAGAAGGGCTTTGCTTGCGATGATATCGTCTTTTCCTTCAACCTTGATACGAAGTTGACCATTTTCCTCGATGATTTCTTGGAGTTTTGTACCTGTCAAGATAGTCATACCTTTGCGTTCCAAAATCAAGCGAAGGTTCTTAGAAACTTCCGCATCCATAGCTGGCACGATACGGTCCATCATTTCGATAACAGTCACTTTTGAACCAAATGTCATGAAGGCTTGGCCGAGTTCGATACCGACAACGCCACCACCGATGATTACTAGGCTTTCTGGAACTTCGTTCATTTCAAGGATGTCATCGCTGGTCATGACAAGTGGAGATTCCATACCAGGGACGTTGATCTTGCTGACTTTTGAACCACCAGCAAGGATGATTTTCTTGGTTTCAAGCAATTCTGAACCATTAACTAAGACATTCTTATCTTTAGTGATGGTACCAACACCCTTATGAACAGTAACTCCGTAGCTACGAAGGAGACCAGCAACACCACCTACCAAGGTATTGACAACCTTAGACTTGGTTTCAAGGAGTTTATCCATATCAACGGTGAAGTTAGGATTTTCGATCACGATACCACGGTTTGCTGCATGACCGATGTTTTCGATGATTTCAGCGTTGTGAAGGTAGGTCTTAGTTGGGATACAGCCACGGTTCAAGCACGTTCCACCGAGTTCAGATTTCTCAACAAGGGCAACCTTACCACCGAGTTGGGCTGCTTTAATGGCTGCCACATAACCGGCAGGACCACCACCAATCACAACGATATCAAAGGCATCATCACTCTTACCGTCGTCGTTTGAAGCACTAACTGCAGGTGCAGGACTAGCTTCTGGCGCGGCAGCTCCAGCTGTTGGGATGTTCTCCCCTTCTTCACCAAGGTATCCAATGACTTCCGTTACAGGGACAGTTTCACCATCACCTTTGAGGATGGCAATCAAGTAGCCATCTTCTTCGGCTTCCAATTCCATGCTGACTTTGTCAGTCATGATTTCCAAAAGGATTTCTCCTTCTTTTACAAATTCACCGACTTTCTTATTCCATTGGACGATTTGTCCTTCTGTCATATCCACGCCGGCTTTTGGCATAATTACTTCTAAGGCCATGTCTTACTTCCTTTATCTAAAACTCTAAAATAATAATAGCTGACTTAAACCAACATTGAGATTGGGTTCTCAATCAAGGCTTTCAAGTCTTTCATAAACTTAGCACCAGCCATACCATCTACGACACGGTGGTCAATGGTTAATCCTAGACTCATAATTGGTCGGATAACAATCTCACCATTGACGACAACAGGTTTTTCAACTGTTGAACTTACACCAAGGATAGCTGAGTTCGGTTGGTTAATGATAGGACCAAAGGACTGAACACCAAACATTCCCAAGTTACTGATTGTGAATGTTGAATTTTGCAATTCACTTGGAGACAATTTGCCATCCAAGGTACGTCCAATCACATCTTTAAATGCAACTACTAACTCCGAAAGACTTAATTTCTCAGCATTATAAACAACAGGTGTCATCAAGCCATTATCCATTCCCACAGCCATAGCAAGGTTGACATAGTTGTGAGTGATAATGGTCTTGCCGTCTTCGGTCAATGAAGCGTTGATGTATGGGTGCTTCATCAGTGTCTTAACAACAGCGAGAGAAAGCAAGTCAGTAACCGTAATTTTCTTACCAGTTGCTTCCATGATTGGATCAAGAACCTTCTTACGAAGCGCCAGCATTTCTGACATATCCACATCGTAGTTGAGCGTGAAGGTCGGCGCAGTTAAGTAGGATTCAACCATACGTTGGGCAATAACCTTACGCATTGGCGTCATCGGGATACGCTCAATCTCACCATAAGGAGTGATATTGTCTGGAACTTCTTCCACTTTTTCGATCTGAGCAGGAGACTTGATGGTATCATTTTCGATATTTTCAGGAAGCAAGGCCAAAACGTCCTTCTTCATAATCTTACCACGATGACCTGTTCCTTGGATTTCCTGCCAAGCAATGTTATGTTCGAGGGCAATTCGTTTTGCAAGTGGCGAAATGCGAACCACATTTGTGTCTTTATAAGTTTCCACGTCTTCTTTGTGGACACGACCGTTTGCACCTGAGCCAGAAACGTCGTAGAGGTTGATCCCTAGATCATCCGCTAACTTTCTAGCCGCAGGAGTCGCTCTTAGCTTGTCATCAGCCATGACCTCTCCAATTCTATTTATGATACAAAGGGCGTTTAAAAGCGATCGAAAAATAGGAAATCAACGCAGACTTCGATGAAGTCAAGGAGATTTATCTTTTTTCCGAGCTTTTAGCCCGTGTTCTAATCTAAGATATTAAGGACGAAGAGGGCAAGGAAAAAATAGGAGATTGACGATGTGTTCGATGAACACAAGGAAATCTATCTTTTTTTCGCAGACCTCCGTCCGAATTCAATTACATGATACAAAGGGCATTAAAAGCGATTGAAAAATAGGAAATCGAAACTGGCTTCGATGAAACCAAGGTAAATTATCTTTTTTCTGAGCTCTTAGCCCACACTAAATATAAACATTAAAAGTACTTATTAGACCCTCTACACAAGATTAGATTACATAAAATAATCTATGTTATCTAATCCATGAGAAAGCCTTTTCTTTATTATACCTTATTCTTTATGATATGTCTTCCGAATAGCGTCTTTGATGCTTTCAACAGTCGGAATCATTGCATTTTCCAAGTTTTGTGCATATGGCATTGGTACATCTTCTCCAGCACAACGGCGGATTGGTGCATCTAGATAATCAAAAGCTTCAGACTCAGAAATAATCGCTGAAATTTCACCAATGAAACCGCTAGTTTTGTGGGCATCGTTGACGAGAACAACCTTACCAGTCTTTTTAACAGAGTTGATGATAATTTCTTTATCAAGTGGCACCAATGTACGTGGGTCAACGACTTCTACAGAGATACCTTCTTCTGCCAATTCTTCAGCCGCCTGCATGACACGGCGCAGCATTTTTCCGTAGGTAACAACTGTTACATCTGTACCTTCTTTTTTGATTTCGCCAACGCCAAGCGGAATCGTGTAGTCTGGATCAACCGGCACTTCCCCTTTTTGGTTAAATTCTGACTTGTACTCAAGAATGATGACTGGGTTGTTATCACGGATAGAAGACTTGAGCAATCCTTTCATATCCGCAGGTGTACCTGGTGCTACAACCTTAAGTCCAGGGATATGCGTAAACCAAGACTCTAGAGATTGCGAGTGCTGAGCTGCAGAACCTACTCCATTACCAGCCGCACAGCGAATGGTCATCGGAACTTGCCCTTTACCACCAAACATATAACGCGTTTTAGCCGCTTGGTTGACGATATTATCCATAGCAATTACAGCGAAGTCCATGAAGGTCATATCAACAATCGGGCGAAGTCCTGTCATGGCTGCTCCTGCTGCTGCTCCAGAAATCGCTGCTTCTGAAATCGGACAGTCGCGTACACGCTCAGGTCCAAATTCTTCCAGCATACCAACAGATGTTCCGAAATCTCCACCGAAAACTCCGACATCCTCTCCCATCAAGAGTACATTTTCATCGCGACGCATTTCCTCAGACATAGCGAGGATAATGGTGTCACGAAATGACATTGTTTTAGTTTCCATTTTCTTTTTTCTCCTCTCTTTAGTCTGCGTAAATATCTTCAAAAGCAGATTCAAGCGGTGGGAATGGGCTTTCTTCTGCAAACTTGACAGATGCTTCTACCGCTTCTTTGACACTAGCTTGAATAGCTTCTAGCTCCTCCTCGCTTGCAATGTCATTTTCTAGCAAGTAGTTGCGAAGATTTTCAATGGGATCTTTTTTCTTCCATTCGTCTACTTCTTCACGAGTACGGTATTTACCCGGATCAGAAGATGAATGTCCTAACCAACGATAGGTTACACTTTCGATCAAGACTGGTCCTTTACCACTACGAACGTGCTCAACAGCCTTTTGGAAGCCTTCATAGACATCCAGAACATTATTTCCATCTTCGATGAACATGCCTGGGATTCCATATGCAGCGCTACGTTGATGGATATGTTCTACATTGGTCATTTTCTTGATATCCGCAGAGATTCCATAACCATTGTTAATGCAGTAGAAAATAACTGGGAGATTCCAGATAGAAGCCATGTTAACTGCTTCGTGGAAAACACCTTCGTTGGTCGCACCGTCACCAAAGAAGCAGACAACAATCTTGCCTGTCTTCTGCATTTGCTGAGTAAGAGCCGCACCGACAGCAATCCCCATACCGCCACCTACGATACCATTGGCACCAAGGTTTCCAGCGTCCAGATCGGCAATATGCATAGAGCCGCCTTTCCCTTTACAAGTACCATTGTACTTACCAAGGATCTCGGCCATCATACCATTTAGGTCAATGCCCTTGGCAATGGCTTGACCATGTCCACGGTGATTAGAAGTGATTAAATCATCCGGATTCAAAGCTAACATTGCACCAACGTTGGCCGCTTCCTCACCCACTGAAAAGTGAGTCATGCCTGGAACTTTCCCTTTTTTTACAAGTTGTGCAATTTTTAAGTCCATGCGACGGATTTCTTCCATCTTACGAAACATCTCTAGTAAGAGAGATTTATCTAAGGTTGCCATTTCTTTGCCTTTCTAAAACCCCATTCAATCGTATGTACAGGCAGCTGCAACTATTTAAGTTGTACTAGGATATTATGAATATCCCAAGCGTTCTAACTGTCCTATCATTCCGAATGATACAGGGTATAAGCATTATTTATTTCTCTTCTATTCTAGCGAATATTGAAAGCACTGTCAAAGTTTTTGCTCAAATTTTTTCACAAAGAAAAATCAGCATATCCCATGGATACGCTGATTGACAAAACAAAAACAAATATTTCACAAACTATTATGTTTAGATTTTTTTGAATGGTTCAATAGATTCAAAACTAGATTCTCGTTCTATTTCCGCAACATTATTATATATGCTGAGTGGAGGTTAACTGCTGTAAGGAAACTATTTACTATAAAAGATCATTCTGCTTTCTTTCCAAAGTCAGTGATCATCTCTTCCATCTGCTCTCGACTTGGAGTGGTCAGCATGTAAAGGTAGTCACCTTGCAACTCTGCGAAGGCCGCTGGCATATCTTTTTTGACTTTAAAGTTATCATGATATTTCTCTAACAACTCCGCCTCTGAATAGGTATAATGTGAGCTTGCGCGACGAGATGTTGCCAAGCAGAATAACGGCTCCATGTCTGATTCGGGGAAAGACTCACCCACCACAATATTCGCGTATCCACGATAGAGATCAATCGAATGAGCATAGTTATAAACATCGATGGTAAAGCCACCTGCTGGACGATTATTGTATTCGATAGCTATATAATCATCGTCTTTGCGGAAAAATTCGATATGGAAAAAGCGCTCTTTCATGCCAAATGCTTGGACGATGGCTTCTCCATAAGCACGAAGTTTTGGATCCATCTCCTTGAGGACATAGTAAGAATTATCCATTTTATAAAGCATGAGGTCTAGCGGTGTGTAAGCGTAGTCAAAAGTCGTTGAAAAGACAATATTTCCCTTAGAATCAATCAGGCCATCAAATGTACAGATCTCACTAGAAGTCACAAATTTTTCAAAGAAATAGACGGTTTCCTGATCCCACTCAGCCTTGAAATGCTCGACATCTGCAGCTGTTTCAATTTTAAACGTGGCTGCAGCCCCTACCCCGTTGTCTGGTTTAGCAATCAAAGGCAGACCGATTTTTTTGACAGCTTGATCCACATCCGATAGTTTTCTGACAACCTGACCTGGAACGACTGGCACACCAGCTTTCTGGAAGAGTTTCTTCATTTCAGACTTGAATTTAGTCTTTTTCAAGTCATTTGGCTTAGCTCCAAAAACGTTAAATTGTTCCCGCAACTGGGCATCTTGCTCCAGCCAGTATTCATTGTGTGACTCAATGCGGTCAATCGGTCCATGTTTGTAGAAAAGGAAGGCTACCGCACGTTTCACTTCGTCCAGATTTTCCAAATTGTCAACACGGAAATACTCGGTCAAGGCGTTCTGGAGACCTGGGCCTAACTGCTCATAGGGTTCCTGTCCGATACCAAGCACTGTAATGCCCTTGTTAGCCAGCTCAATCGTAAACTGCTGGAAATTTTCTGGATAATAAGGTGAAATAACAATATAATTCATAGTAAGACTTCCTTTCTACTTCACATTTTAGAGATTTAACTGGCTCAAGAAATAAGGCATCTGCTTGCGCCACCAAATCCAATCATGGGACACATCATGGCCCCATTCAGCAAACCAAGCTGGAATATTTTTGTGCTCGCAGGCTTCTTTCAGTGTGTAGAACGAAGGCAGGCCATCCTGCTCCCAGTCGCCCAAACCAGTACAAACGATAATATCAGCCTGTCGATAGCGGTCAATAAACCAACCATCATTTTGATTCCATATATAGTCAGCTGGTGAGTTTTGATAAATGGCTTCGTCGTTCAAATTGTCACCGACAAAGAAACGTGCGTCATAGACACCACTGAGGGCGATTACTTTATTGAAAACATCTGGATGCTGGAGGAAGAAATTGACGGCATGATAAGCACCCATAGAGCAACCTGTCGTCATCATTGGGTCAAACCAGCCTGTCTTGTGTTTGATAAAGGGAATCGCCTCTTCAATGACATAACGCTCATAAGCACGGTGCATCTCAGCACGGTCATGGGGATGTTTCCAGTCCGCCAGCCAGCTTTCGCTATCTACGCTGCTCAAGGTGAAAAATTGTACCTTCCCTGTCTCGATGAACCAAGAGCAGGCTTCAATCATGCCGAAGTCAGCATATTCATTGTGAGAACCGCCTGACGAAGCAAAGACTACCACTGGAATGCCAGCATGACCGTAACGGTTGACATACATTTCACGGTTCAAATGACTGCTCCAATGACTTAAAAATTCTACATGCATTTTTTTCTCCTTTTTGCTTTTTTTCCTACCATTTTTCACTGATAAAGCGGAAACAGTCGGGCAGATTTTCCGCCCAGTCCACTTCATTGTGAATCGCTCCTGACTGGATTTTGATGTGGAGATTGTCCAGCTCCACACCAGCAGCAATTAGCTGCCGGTAATAACTGAGCGATGAATCAATGTAGGCTTGTTTAATATTGCCTGCCATGAGGGTCTTGTCAGTATCATCTGCTTCCTCTGTTCCAACATAGATGAAAACTCGCTGGTCAGAATGCAACTTCTGGCGTTCTATATAGCGGTCAAAGGCTTCCTGATGGAGCCAGTTGGCTGATGAAAAAACGCCCAGACAGCCGACCTGATCCTGATATTCAATCCCGATAAACTGGGTAATATTACCACCCAATGAAGAACCAATCATAGCTGTATGCTGGCGGTCAGGCTTAGTCCGATAGTTTTCGTCAATAAAAGGTTTGACGACATCCATGACGAACTCAGCGTACTCTGTGCCTTTACCACCAAATTGCATGCCCGGAATATTGGATTCTTGGAACTTCCAAGCTGAATATTCATTCATCCGACGCGGCCCATCATTGTCAATGGCTACGACTATCATTTTTCAATATCGGGATTGCGCTTAATTGTCGGAATCACTTTCCAAGAATGCCCACTGAAAGACTCCTTGCTATAGAGGACATTTTGTCCATCGTGAAAATAAACGACAGGATAGGTCTTTTTAGTATCTTGTTCATAATTTTTAGGAAGCAGCACTCGCACGCGCCGCTTTTGTTTGGTGTAAGGAACCACCAACTCATGAGTTTTCATATCAAGATAGAAATAGGATTTATTCATTTTCAGAAAACTTTCTATTTTCAAAATTTTTATTTATTATAACACAAATTAAGCAAAAAAGTTAGGAAATTCCTAACTTTTTAATGATTTTTATTAGATAATGATAGAAAAATGATAGAAAATAGATTATTTATCCAGATAAGCCTGTAAATCCTGCAAGGCACGCTCAGCAATCTTCTCATAGCGCTCTTTCTTATCTCGAATCCGAGGGCCTTCTAGCTCCTTGATGATCCCAAAATTAACGTTCATTGGCTGGAAGTGCTTGCTGTCAGCATGGGTAACATAATGTGGCAGGCTACCAATGGCCGTCGTTTCTGGAAAGACAAGAGCTTCTTCGCCCTTAAAGAGTCGAGCAGCATTGATACCAGCAACTAGACCAGAAGCCGCTGACTCGACATAGCCTTCAACTCCAGTCATTTGACCAGCAAAGAAAAGATTGGGCTGTTTCTTAGAGCGGAAAGTCTGCTCTAGCAGATTTGGAGAGTCCATGTAAGAATTGCGGTGCATGACACCGTAGCGGACAAATTCTGCATTTTCAAGACCTGGAATCATCTGAAAGACCCGCTTTTGCTCGCCCCACTTGAGATGAGTCTGGAAGCCGACAATATTGTAAAGGCTGCCCGCTGCATTGTCCTGGCGAAGCTGCACCACAGCGTAAGGGGTTTTAAAGTCACCGTCGCGAGGCCCTTGGTAGTCATCTGGATATTCTAAACCAACCGGCTTCATCGGGCCATAAAGCATAGTTTTAATGCCTCGCTTGGCCATAACCTCAATAGGCATGCAGCCTTCAAAGTATTTTTCTTTTTCAAAGGAATTGAGCGGTGCTTCCTCCGCATTGACCAAAGCCTCATGGAAATCCATAAATTCTTGCTTGGTCATAGGCGCGTTGAGATAGGCTGCTTCGCCCTTGTCATAGCGGGATTTGAGATAGACCTTGGTCATATCAATGGTATTGACATCGATAATAGGCGCTGCTGCGTCGTAGAAATAAAAACCGTCGCCTCCATTGAGCGCGTGGATTTTTTCTGCCAAAGCATCGCTGGTCAGCGGTCCTGTCGCAATGACTGTGATGGCATCTTCTGGAATTTCAGTGATTTCCTCACGAGTAACTTCAATCAATGGATGATTGGTCACTTGCTCCGTTACTAGCTGCGAAAAGCCTTCTCTATCAACTGCTAGAGCACCACCCGCTGGCACTCGAGTCGCTTCTGCGGCTTTTAAAATGACCGAGTCCAGTCGGCGCATTTCTTCTTTGAGTAGGCCGACTGCATTGGTCAAGGAATCTCCTCGCAGAGAGTTAGAGCAGACCAATTCTGCAAAGTCCGCAGTCTTGTGTTGAGGCGTCGACTTGACACCCCGCATTTCATAGAGTTTGACTGGGATTCCACGCTTGGCAATCTGGTAAGCTGCTTCACTGCCAGCCAGACCAGCACCGATAACATTGATATAGGATGATGACATGATACTCTCCCTTGGATATTTCTAGATTTTCACTCTGACCATTATAACAAAAAGATAGTAAAAAAGACAGACAGGAGGATTCCTGAATGTCTTTCCAAAATTATTCTTTATCAAAACTGAATGTCTTCCAATTCAGTTTGCTTCCATATTTCATAATAAAACGTACTTCAGTATTCTTAGGTAGTTTATCGATTTGAAGTATTTGAGCAAGTAAGTATTCAAATCAGAATCAGTCCAATTGTCAATATCTTCATTAGTTACTTGTAGGTTTTGTTTTCGTACCTGATCTATATCGATTTGTATTCTAATGCTAAAAGTCGAACGATTATTAGCGACTCTTTTTAAGAGAGTATCGCGATTGCGAACAAGAGTCTCTTCATTGAGATTGTTGACTCTACTTGGGCCTAAGTCCTTGATTAACGGAGTTAGTTCTTTGACATCCCTCTTCAAAATCGCTTCCCTTTTCTCTTGCTCTTCAAGATGAGTTCTCGGATTACCGCTATATTCTTTTTGGGGCACCAATGAATAACTCGAGTCAAATTTGTCCAATTCGATTGAGTTTTTAATATAAAGCTGCCTAATCATATCATCGTTTAAATATGTTGAAGCCAATCTATCATTTTGAAGTAACTTATTGTAAGCTTCGTCAAGTCTATCGTAATTGTCATCTTCAGAAACATACTCCATTTCTAAACGGTAGACTGTTTTCTTGGAAAAACCAAAGAATTCTTTCTTTTCAACTTCTTTAAGCCTCGGATTGTATTTAAGGACTGGAGTGCTCTCAACATAATCTTTTTCAAAATCCACATAGACATCAACAAATTGTTTCGTTCCTTTAATGTAAATTGGAGATCCCTGATAACCAAAGGTATCAGCTGTCGAGTATCCTTCTGCTTCTAACCCTGCAGCTTCTACTACGGAACGAATGTTTGAAATAGCTGTTTTAGCTAAATCACGATCGACTCTGTTGTTACATGCAGACAACATAAATAATGTGAGAATAGAAAACAGCACACTAATTATTTTCTTAATCACTTTGCTTTTAACATCTCCTCTAAATAAGTAATCTTAGCAAAATCTTTACGATTGTTATTATCAATTCGATAAGAATCTTGGGAAGAGGCACGGTAGATTGCTAAAAATTGCTCTGCAGTCGGCAGTAAAAACTCAATACCATCAACTTCTTTTCGAGTTAGTTCAGCTATTGGCACACCTGAAAATGCCTCCAAGGTTTCCATGACCCCGAATTCAATTGACAAGCCTTCTTTTTGGAATTCATGCTCGTGCAGGTCGACTAAACGATAGCCCAAGCGCTCCATCATGGGCCCAATCTTGTCCATATCGTAAATACGCTCTTCATCAGGTGCTTCCCAGCCACGCTCATCACCGTGAACGTGAATGTCGATATCGCGCGCTTGCCAGTCCTTTCCAGTAACCTGTTCCAGACCTAGAGAACCCATTAGAAGTGGAATAATTCCCATCTTATTCAGTTGAGACGCGATTTTAAGAAACTCTGTAAATTTATCTGTCATAAAGGTACCTAACTTTTATAAAAAATTTACTGAACTAACTATTTCACTTTTTCTTCTTGATAGTATCCATTACTGCAGACCACTTGCTTGCCACCGCCGCGTACTTTCTTTTCAATCAGATAATGGTCACATTTTGGACAGTTCCGACCGACTGGCTTGTCCCAAGATGTAAAATCACAGTCAGGATAACGATCACAGCCATAGAAAATGCGATTTCGCTTAGTCTTACGCTCGATAACTTGACCTTTCTGGCACTGTGGACAGGTCACGCCGATTTCCTTGACGATAGCCTGAGTATGATGACAGTCTGGGAAATTGCTGCAGGCATAGAACTTGCCAAATCGACCCAACTTGATGACCATTGGACTGCCACAGACCTCACAATCAAAACCAGCCGGTTCATCCTTGATTTGGATTTTTTCCATTTCAGACTCAGCTTTAGCCACTTCCTTTTCAAAAGGTTTGTAAAACTCGTCAATGATCTTCTGCCACTGCTCTTTGCCAACTTCTACATCATCCAGTTTTGCTTCCATTTCGGCTGTAAATTTCACATTCACGATGTCTGGGAAGAATTCGACAATCAGCGCATTGACAATCTCACCCAATTCTGTCGGCTCAAAGCGCTTGGAAACCAATTTGACATAATAACGTTTCTGAATGGTCTCAATGGTCGGTGCATAGGTAGATGGACGACCAACGCCATTTTCTTCCAAAGTCTTGATGAGCGTTGCTTCAGAATAGCGAGCAGGTGGTTGCGTAAAGTGCTGTTCTGGATTGGTATTGACACGCTTGACGGTATCACCCTTTTCCATATCTGGCAGCATTTTATTCTTGTCAGAGTCATTATAGATAGCCAGATATCCATCAAACTTGACCTGACTACCATTAGCTGCAAATTGGACACCGTTTTGCTCTAATTTGACATTCATAGTATCAAAGATCGCTGCTGTCATTTGGCTGGCTACAAAACGGTTCCAAATCAGCGTATAAAGCTTAAGCTGATCCTTATCCAGATATTTTGCAATGCTTTCTGGTGTATTGAAGACACTGGAAGGGCGAATGGCCTCGTGAGCATCTTGAGCTCCTGAAGCATTTTTTACCTTACTGCCATGTTTAGAATATTTAGCACCAAATTTATCCGTAATAAAGCTAGCTGCTTCATTCTGCGCTACTGGGCTGATCCGAGTCGAGTCGGTACGCATATACGTAATCAAACCTTGCACGCCAGAGCCGATATTAATACCTTCATAAAGCTGCTGAGCTACCATCATAGTCTTACGAGTCCGGAAATTAATCTTGTTAGCGGCATCCTGCTGCATAGAGGAAGTCGTGTAGGGCAGCGGAGCATTGCGTCGACGCTCTTTCTTTTCAACGCTGCCGACTGTAAATTCATCTCTTTTGAGATGAGATAGGGCTTCCTTGACATCGTCGTTATTGGTCAGCTTCATCTTCTTACCATTCATACCATAAAAGCTAGCTTGGAATTGACGAGTCCCTTTCTTGAAGGTTCCGTCAATTGTCCAATATTCTTCTGGTTTGAAGACATTAATTTCATTTTCCCGATCGATAATCAGCTTGAGGGCGACAGACTGCACCCGACCAGCTGACAGGCCTTTTTTGACTTTCTTCCAAAGAATAGGAGAAATGGAATAGCCAACCAAGCGGTCCAAAACCCGACGAGCCTGCTGGGCATTGACCAAATCCATATCAATCTGACGTGGCTCTTTAAAAGCATTCTTTACCGCATCTTTGGTAATTTCGTTGAAGACGACACGGTTTTTCTCTTTTTCATCTAGATTGAGAATGTGAGCCAAATGCCAAGAAATAGCTTCTCCTTCGCGGTCCGGGTCACTCGCCAGAAAGACTTGCTTGGCTTTCTTAGCTTCTTTTTTCAAGTCATTAATCAAAGGCCCCTTACCACGAATATTAATGTATTGTGGCTCATAGTTATTCTCAAAATCAATGGACATAGTGGACTTTTTCAGGTCACGAATATGCCCGACACTGGCCAGAACCTTGTAGTTTCGTCCCAGATATTTTTCTATTGTTTTTGCCTTAGCAGGCGACTCTACGATGACAAGATTTTTCTTGGTCGTAGACTTTTTCTTTGTTTTTGTTACCAAATTAGACACCTTCTATAAGAAATAAATCTCATAGAGTGTAAACTATTTTTTGATAGATGTCAACTCACAACATTCTCTATAGGAAAACTTGTTTTAGAATTGGAACTCAGAAAGGACATCAGAGCCCGATGTGATGCACTTTGCGCCCTCTTGAATCAAATGATGGCAACCGTCAGATTTTCCATCCAAAATAGACCCTGGAATGGCAAAGACATCCCGCCCCTCTTCCATTGCCCGCTCACAAGTAATCAGACTACCTGAGCGCATCTTGGCTTCCGCCACAATGACGCCTCGACAGAGACCAGCGATGATACGATTCCGCTCTGGGAAATGAAATTTCAAGGGTTGCTCACCCGGCCCATACTCCGTCAGCAATAAATGATTTTTGCCAATATAAGCCTGTAGTTTTTGATTGGCCTTGGGATAGAAGACATCTAGCCCCGTCCCAATGACAGCAATAGTTTGGCCACCATTTTGTAGGGCAGCCATATGAGCTACGGTATCAATCCCACGAGCCAGCCCGCTGACGATAACCAGCTCATTATTCAACTCCTTAATGATTTTCTGCACAGCAGCATTTCCCTGCTTACTGCTGTCTCGACTACCGACAATGGCTATCTTGGGCATTTCTAGCAAATTTATATTTCCTTGATAAAATAGCAAAGTCGGTGCATCGTAAATCTCACATAAATCCCAAGGATACACATCATCCAAGATTGAAAAGGACGGAAAACGTTCAAACTCTTCTTTCAAAGTTGATAAATCAAGTCGCTTGTACTTTTCCATAAAGAGTGCGGGATTGCGGCACTCAGAGACGACTGCCTTATCTCGCAAAGATAGCTCTCCCTCTTTATTTTCTGCATATCTCAAAATATTTAAGACCTGTTGATTGGTCAAGCCAGCTTTTTTCATTTTATAAATTTCAAAATTATTCATTTTTATCACCTCACTTTCTTATTCGTAAAAAAGTTCAAAAAAAGAGGCCGGGACAAAAGTCCTAGCCTCTCAATTGTCTTTGGATTGTCGAGCAAGACGCAGTGGTTGAGTGGGCTCTACTAGGCTGATTTCATCAGCTTTTACAACCCTACTCAACTGTGCGGAGGTGGGACGACGAAATCGAATTCTAACGAATTACCGATTTCTGTCCCACTCTCTGTTTCTTATTCGATTAATTATTGAGAAAATTGTTGAGTTCTCCTATTCTTTATGAACAGGAATTTCCTTAATAATCTTAGCAGGATTGCCGGCTAAGACTAGGTTATCGCCGAATGATTTAGTCACCACTGCACCTGCTCCGACTACGACATTATCTTCCAGCGTCACGCCTGGTAGAATGCTTACACCACCGCCAGCCCAGAAATTGTCACCAATCTTAATAGACGCCCCGTATTCAATACCGGAATTTCTTTCCACTGGATCAAGCGGATGCAGCGGTGTCAGAAACTGGCAATTAGGACCTAGCATAGCATTGTCTCCGATGCGAATCGGGCAAACGTCCAGCATAGTCAGGTTCCAGTTAGAACAAAAATTTTCTCCTAAATGAATGTTAATTCCGTAGTCGCAAACCAAATCTGGCTTCATAGCAAGATTATTTCCCGTACTGCCAAACCATTCCTTGATAATGGCCGTACGCTTGTCACTGTCTTGCTCGTGGTTGAAACGATATTGAAATTCTTTGGAGCGGGCTCTAATTTTTCTTAAATCTTCATCTTGTGGTCGGTAAATCTCTCCAGCAATCATTTTTTCGTATTCGCTTCGCATGCCATCCTCCTTTTCATGCTTATTCACACATTGATTTTACGGGTTCAAATGTTTTGCGATGAATAGGAGTTATGCCGTTTCGTTCCAATCCCTGTAAATGGCTCTTAGTGCCATAACCAGCATTCTGAGCAAAGTCATAGCCTGGATAAATCTGGTCAAAATCCGCCATCATCTTGTCCCTCGTCACCTTGGCTACGATAGAAGCCGCAGCGATGGACAAGGAATTGGCATCGCCCTTAATAATGGACTGCTGAGGCAAGGGTAAGTCTAACTTCATCGCATCAATCAAGAGGCAATCCGGCTTTATCTTGAGCTGACCTACCGCTTCTGTCATAGCTAGCTTGGTCGCTTCATAGATATTGACTCGATCAATCGTTTGATTGTCCATAATGCCCAAGCCAACGGCTAAAGCCTGATCTAGCACTGCTTGATAAATTTCCTCATGTTTTTTCTTGGGAATCTTTTTACTGTCATTCAGACCTTTTATTTTGCAGTTAGGAGGCAGAATGACTGCTGCTGCGACTACTGGACCAGCTAAGGGACCTCGTCCGACTTCATCAATGCCAGCAATCGCCTGAAATCCTTGACTATAGAGTTCTTTTTCATAGCGCAGCATGTACTCTAGGCGTAAGTCTTCATCTAGCTCTGCTTGGATTTCTTTTTGGCGCTTGAGTAAGAGCTTTTGAACACTGCTTCGCTCATCCTGCTTTAAAGTCTTAAAAAGCGGATCCTGCAAATCAGAAACTTGAGCCAGTTGCTCTTGGATTTCCTTAATCGTGGCCATCCAATTCCTCCAATGTATCCAGTGTATAGCGACCTAAGCGCCCATCACGCACTTCCTTGACAAAGAGACTGTAAAAACGATCGTAGTCCTCTCTGAAGCCCAGTTTTTTGGTCATATCCATAATCATATCTGGCGCTTCCAGCTCTAAATCCAGCTGCTTAAAGCGCTCCTGCAGTGCCTTGGGATAATGCTCTTTGAAATAATTGAGTCCGAAAATCGTGACCTCATCCATGGGTAGCAAATTATCCTTGATAGCGCCCGTCAAAGCGAGTTTCAAAGCCACCATTTCATCTTCAAATTTTGGCCAAAGAATCCCCGGTGTGTCTAGAATTTCCAAATCCTTATTGGACTTGAGCCACTGCTGACCTTTGGTGACCCCTGGTTTATTGCCGACTATAGCAATTTTCTTACCAGCTAGCCGGTTCATCAGCGTTGACTTTCCAGCATTGGGAATCCCGATAATCATGGTCCGCAAGGTTTCGATTTGAATTCCTCTTTCCCGCTGGCGAGCTAGCTTATCAGCCATTAATTTCTTAGCTGCTTCGGTCACTTTTTTAACTGCAGATTGTTCCTTAGAGTTAATAGCCAACGTTTTGATTCCCTGACTTTCAAAATAGGCCTGCCATTCCTTGGTTAAGTTTGGATCCGCTAAGTCGGCCTTATTTAAAATCAATAATTTGGGCTTATCCCCAACAATTTTGGTCAACATAGGATTTTGACTGGACAAGGGCAACCTTGCATCCACCAAAATCGTCACAAAATCTACAAATTTAATACTTTCTTGAACCTGTCTCCGAGCCTTGGACATGTGCCCAGGAAACCATTGAATCGTTGCCATTAAAAACCTCTTTCTTACAATCTTCTAGTATCTCATTATACCAAAAAAATAGAGAATAAAATAGTAAAATCGCTCCCTCGAACTGATAGAAGCGATTCTCTATTCTTATAAAAATGACGGTTTACGATCCTGCTTATCTGTGAATGGAACTCGCGGTTCACGAATCCTAGTCACATAATCAACAAACTCCTCACCAGTCTGATCAAACTCAGCAACTGCGAAAAATTGATCGTGGTAAAAGAAAAACTTATAGTGGTTTTCAAAAGCTTCTTTGAGCCATTTGTCTTTGGCAACGATTGAACGCATCGGATAATCATCTACCGCAGCAACCCACAGAGGTTTCCGATGAGCATGAGTCAGCACCAAATCAGCCATATGAATCATGGTTTCCTCGCCCTGTTTGAGTAAGATGATGCTGTGACCATTACTGTGACCGCCTGTATGAACCATTTGAATTTCTGGAATGACGTTCAGATATTCAGTAAAAGTTTCAACCTGATCTTGGATTGGCTCCCAATTTTCCTTCAGATAAGTTCCCCTTGTCCGACTATTGGGATTTCGCATTTCGTACCATTCCATCTCATTTACAAAAATCTTTGCATTTGGGAATTTTGAAACAAGCTGATTGTTTTCATCTAGTCTAGTCAAACCGCCAGAGTGATCATGGTGCATGTGCGTCATTAAAATATGGGAAATATCTTCTGGCTTTAATCCCAAGAGTGCCAAGCTTTCTTCAACACGGCTCTCAGAAAGAATACCGAGATTGCGACGTTGTTTATCAGACAGCTTAGCCGTATCAAAACTCGCATCTATTAAATAATTTTGCCCCTTGTATTGAATCAAAATCGGATCTGTCAATTCAGCCATCATATTTTCTTCAGTTGTTGGATAATAACGTGACCAAACAACCTTTGGTACCGGACCAAACAAGGTGCCTGCATCTGTGAGCTTATCCGCTCCACGCAACCAAGTCAGCTTCATTTCCCCAAACTGATACTCTTGTAATTTGAGTTCTGTCATCTTTTACTCCTTTAACCATCTCTCTGCAATTTCTTTTCTGATCGAATTCCCTGACCGTCCATAATTTTCAATAATTTCAGCATCTTTAAAATAGCGTTTGATATTCACATGATCAAATTTTTGTAGAGGCCCGATCAGACGGAGAATTTCATCTGTAACCTCTAGCGCTACCTTAGTCATATATAGCTTTATCCGTGCAACAAACTTAGAATCTTCTTCTATTTGATTAGGATAGGAAGAGAAATAAGCATCTGCAGCACAAATTTTATTGTACAGATCTGCGAACTTGTACTGATGCAACTCAACATCCATCAGTCGCTTGCCGAATCCTCTTTTTACACGTGCAAACTCAAGACCCTTATGAAAAGCACCTTCGGCAACTCCTAAAGCAACCGCACTCAAGCCAAGTTGCATATTCTTTATGATATCATTAAATTGCTCATTTCCAGCCAAAACTCCGCCTAATAAGGCAGTTTCCGGAAGGTGTACATTATCTAAGGTAACAGAACTTAGTGGAAGTCCTAGTAAACCTTGCTTTTCTATCTGCTCACCAATGAGCACACCCGAAGCAGTCGTCTCCACAATGAAGAATCCGTAGGAATCGGGCTTTCCAACCTCTATTACTTTGGCTAAGACCAAGAGAATGTCCGCAATGCTGCTATTTGACACTTTGGCTTTTTCTCCCGAAAGTTGCCACCCTGTCTCTGTCTTGATCGCATAGGTCTCCAAATCTGCCAAACTATTTAGATGCTTAGACTCAGAAAACCCAAGACCGGCTTTACAAGTTCCCTTTACCAACTTGTCCAGATAACGCTCTTTCTGTTGCCCCGTACCAAACTTCAAAATCGGATAAACACCATAACAACCTTGGGTCAGCAATATAGTTGAAAGAGCTGGAAATTCATTCGAAATCATTCGAATAGAGCTGATAAAATCAGAAGCCAAAGCCTGATCGCCTTCTGACAAAATCGGTGAAAAAATATCCAAATCCGTCGTCATTACTTCCCAGATCTCCTGAGGAAATTCGACTGACTCATCATGATTTTTCATGTAGTCTCTAATAGCTGTATTTACATATGAACTCAATGCTGCTGTTTTGGTACTGGACTTCATCATCAATTCTCCCCCCTATGGATGTGGCTCAGAAAGAGGCTGATAATAACCTTTTAAAAGCTCTTCATATACGTATGCTTCTACCTCATTGTAGCTTGCTTTATAAGGCCGGCAGAACCAAATATTGAAAGGCACCGGATCCTTAAAGCGCACAACCTTGAATTTATTCTTATCGACAAAATACTCTAAAGGACGAGGTAAAAGTGCAATCATATCGTTTTGATAAGTTGACTCTATCAAGAAATCCCATGTCGATGATAAATAGGCAAAATTTGCTTTTATCTTTTTACTCTTTAATTTTTCAGTGATTAAATCGTAGGTTGTAAATGATTTATTAAAGGTCGCTAAACCGTACTGAGCTATATCTTTCCACTCCAATAATTCTTTGTCCGCCAAAGGATGATTCTTATCCATATAAGCCACGTATTCATCAACTTGAATGATATACTGTTCATATTTCTTTGGATCCAGATTAGTAGGTTCGATTAGTACTGCAAAATTCAGATCCCCTGCAACCAGCTTTTGACGTAATTCATTACTTCCATCCTCAGTAACCTGAATGTTGACTTGCGGATTGTCTTGTAAAAACTTTGGTAAAATACTAGAAAAATATACACGTAAAATCAATGACGGAATGCCCAAGTTAAAGGTACCTTTTTGTTTAAGAGCTTCCATATGAATCATTGATTGCATCTCTTCATGCCGGTTGACAATCTCTGTGGCAAAGCGGTAAATCTTACCACCAGCTTCCGTCAGGCTCTCTAATCTTCCATTTCTGCGATTGAAGAGCTGGACTCCTTCCGTTGATTCAAAATTTGTGACAAACTGACTCAAGGCTGACTGGCTGATATGAATTTTCTTAGCTGCGATAGAAAGATTGCATCCACATTCGACGATATTGATAAAGTAAGTCATTTGAATTATATCCACTTTTCGTCTCCCATCTTTCAAATTTCACGAGGTAATTTGCCATAAATAAAACAGCAACTGGCCCTCGAAACCATGATGACCAGTTGCTAGTATTCTGATTAAAAACTAATCATCACTCAAGTTGTCATAAACACATAGTAACACACTTTCAGAGAAAGAGGAGATTAATTGCTTACTAACCTTATTAGATTGACATCGTTTTCAAGTCTTCTGAAACAATTACTTCTCCTGCTGTCTTTTCAAGCACTTCCTCTAAGGTAACGCCGGGAGCAAGCTCTTTCAAGAGGAACTTACCATCTTGGAAACCAAAGACAGCCAACTCTGTAATGACTAAATCAAGAACTCCTTTGGCAGAAAGTGGTAAAGTACACTCTGGCAGAAGTTTAGATTGGCCGTCTGAAGTAGTATGCTGGATTGCACCGATAACGCGTTTCGCTCCAACCAACAAGTCCATCGCTCCACCCATTCCTGGTGCAAATTTACCTGGAATAATCCAGTTAGCGATACTACCATCTTGACTGACTTCCAAAGCTCCTAGCACGGTCGCATCAACGTGTCCACCACGGATGATCGCGAAGGAAGTCTGCAAGTCAAACAATGCTGCTCCAGGTAAGAGAGTAATTGGCGCTCCACCAGAGTTTGCTAGGTTTGGATTGTAAGTATCTTTCGTTGGTGTTTCACCAAAGCGAAGCGCTCCATTTTCAGCCTGAAGAATAACATTTACCCCCTCAGGAATATAGTCAGCAGATGCGTTTGGAATACCAAATCCTAGATTGACAACATCTCCATCTTTAAATTCTTGTGCAACACGTCTTGCAATAATTTCTTTTGCTTTCATATTAGTTCACCCCCGCCAATTTTTTAGTCTCTGTCCAAAGATCACCCATCATTTTATGGTGTTCTTCTGGAGTCAAGCTTTGGACGACATAGTCAACAAGGATGCCCGGAATATAAATATCATTCGGATGAATTTCGCCAGCTTCAACAATTTCATTCGCTTCAACGATAACAGTATCTGCTGCGAGAGCTAATTGCAAGGAAATGTTTTTCGTAGTGCCATCGATATACAAGTTGCCGTATTTGTCAGCTTTAGTCGCTTTGATTAAGGCAACATCAATTTTAAGTGGATCATAGACCAAGTATTCACGGCCATTACGCTCTACTTTTTCATAATCTTTTTCTAAGATTGTTCCGACTCCTGTCGGGGTCAAGACAGCTCCTAAGCCAGCTCCAGCTGCATGGAGACGCTCGACAACAGTTCCCATCGGTGTAAATTCGACTTCCATCTTCTTTTCAAAATACTCACGTTGAGCTGCTGCAGATGTTCCTACGTGGGCTGCAATATATTTTTTCACTTGGTGATTTTCACAAAGTCGTCCAACCCCAACTTCTTTACCAGGATGAGATGTTACCACCGATACCAAAGTCAAGTCTTGCTGGTTTTGTTTTACTAATTCTTCAATCAATTCAAAAGGTTCACCGACTCCGAGGAATCCAGAAATTCCAACAATATCACCAGATTTGACTTTAGAAATAGCTTCTGATAATGATACAACTGATTTCATGCTGATACCTCCTCTTTTACTTACGATTAAAAACAGCTTTGCGTTTTTCAACAAAAGCACGCATTCCTTCTAGTTTGTCTTCTGTAGAGAAGAGCAAGGCTTCTGCTTCTGTTTCCAAACGGATTGCATTTTTAAGAGGAAGTTCCGCACCAACTTGAATGACATGTTTTGCTTTTTCAACAGCTAACGGTGCATTCTTCATGATGGCTGCGGCTAATTCTTCAGCTGAAGACAACAATTCTTCAGCAGGAACCAGTTTGTTAAGAATACCTAAGTCATAGGCTTCTTGGCCTTTCACTGTACGAGCAGTGAAGATAAGTTCTTTGGCACGGCTAGTTCCAATCAAGCGAGACATCCGTTGAGTACCAGCAAATCCTGGAATAATACCCAAGCCAACTTCTGGGAAGCCAACCACTGTTTTTTCAAATCCAATACGGATATCTGTTGAAAGTGCTAGCTCCATACCACCACCGAGTGCATAACCATTGATCACTGCAATCGTTGGTTGGCGTAAATCTGAAAGGCGAGTAAATGTATCATTTGCAAATGTCATGTATTCAAAGGCTTGAATAGGTGACATCAAATCCATTTCCTTGATGTCTGCTCCGGCGACGAAGGCTTTTTCTCCTGCTCCAGTTACGATGACAACGCGAATTTCTTCGCTTTTCTCAACTTGATCAAGAACTTCATTCAAATCAGCCAAAACTTGAGAACTCAAGGCGTTCAAAGCTTCAGGACGGTTGATTGTGATATATCCAATCCCATTTTTAACTTCTAATAAAACAGTTTTACTCATTTTTATGCTCCTACTTATAAAATTGAATGACTAAGTATGGTGTCAACAAATACTTAAACCACAAATGTAAGAGCTTACATTCTTATGATATACCATTTCTCACACTTCGTCTACTTAATCATCATTTATACATCGATAAGCTAAGCTATAGTTTTGATATACAAATTAATTTTTCGAAAAATAAAACAAGCCCTATCAAGGGTTGGTTGCAAAAAACAGCTCATCGATAGGACTTGTTTATATAGTAGAAGCAAATGGAAAACTTCAAAAATGAACTAGATTCTAGCGTTCTACGATGACCGCTGTCCCCATTCCGCCACCAATACATAGGGTAGCAAGGCCACGTTTAACATCACGTTTTTGCATTTCATGCAAAAGTGTTACCAAAATACGGCAGCCTGAAGCACCTATTGGGTGACCCAGAGCAATCGCACCACCATTTACATTGACTTTTTCAGGATCAAGATTCAATTCTTTACCAACGGCACATGCTTGCGCTGCAAATGCTTCATTGGATTCAACCAAATCTAAATCTTCCACTGTAAATCCGCCTTTTTCAAGGGCTTTGCGAGATGCGTAAATCGGGCCACAACCCATAATTTTTGGATCTAGTCCAGCGCTTGCGTAAGATTTGATCGTTGCCAAAACTGGAACGCCCAATTCTTTAGCCTTATCAGCACTCATAACAACTACTGCTGCCGCACCGTCGTTAATACCTGAGGCATTACCAGCAGTCACAGTACCATCTTTCTTGAACACTGGACGCAATTTTCCCAATCCTTCAAGAGAAGCATCTTTTCTTGGAAATTCATCTGTATCAAATACGATAGGATCGCCTTTACGTTGCGGAATTTCAACAGGAACAATTTCTTCTTTGAAGCGACCAGCTTCGATAGCTGCAACTGCCCGTTTTTGAGATTGCACAGCAAAGTTATCTTGGTCTTCACGTGTAATGCCATATTGTTCAGCAACGTTTTCAGCTGTAATTCCCATATGGAAGGATTCAAAGGCATCTGTCAAGCCATCGCGAAGCATAGTGTCTACCACTTGAGAGTCTCCCATACGAGCGCCCCAACGTTGGTTTTGAAGGACATAAGGAGCTTGACTCATGTTTTCAGCCCCACCGGCTACAACGATATCAGCATCTCCACACAATACAGCTTGAGCCGCCAATTGAACTGCTTTCAAACCAGAGCCACAAACTTTGTTGATAGTGAAAGCTGGAGAAGCTACTGGGACACCTGCGTTGACACTCATTTGACGAGCTACGTTTTGACCAAGACCTGCACCCAGAACATTCCCCATGATAACTTCATCAACTTGTTCTGGTTTCAAATTTGCTCGTTCAATAGCACTTTTAATAACCAAACTACCTAGATCAACAGCAGAAACATTTTTTAAAGTTCCACCAAAAGAACCTAAAGGTGTGCGGACTGCTGCTACAATAACTGCTTCTTTCATTTCTTGCTCCTTATATCTTAATATTTAAAGAATCCTTCTTTAGTCTTGCGACCAAGCTTACCAGCTTCAACCATCTTCTTCAGAAGTGGAGCAGGACGATACTTAGGATCTCCAAATCCATTGTTTAACACTCCCATGATAGCCAAGCAGACATCAAGACCGATCAAGTCAGCCAATGCCAATGGGCCAATTGGGTGATTAGCACCTAGTTTCATTGCTTCGTCAATTTCTTCTGCTGAAGCAATTCCTTCTCCTAAGATGAAAATAGCTTCATTGATCATTGGAATCAAGACACGGTTCACAACAAAACCATAAGAATCTTTCACGTCTACAGCTGTTTTACCGATTTTTTCAGTCAATTCACGGACAGCTTTCACAACTTCATCTGATGTTTGAAGCGCACGGATAACTTCCACCAATTTCATAACTGGTGCTGGGTTGAAGAAGTGCATACCAATAACGCGTTCTTGATGAACTGTCGCAGCTGCAATATCAGTAATAGATAGAGATGAAGTGTTTGAAGCCAAAATAGTTTGAGGGTCAGTCAACTCATCCAACTGTTTAAAAATGCTCAATTTGATGTCGCGATTTTCAGTAGCCGCTTCAATAACCAATTGAACATGTTTAGCATCTTCATAAGATGTAGAAGGAATCAGATTTGCCAAAATGCTGTTTTTATCTTCTTCTGACAAACGACCTTTTTCAACAGAACGAGACAATTGCTTAGTAATACCATCTAGCCCTCTTTGAACAAATTCTTCCTTGATATCATTGAGATAAACTGTGAAACCTGATTGAGCAAAGACTTGTGCAATACCGCTTCCCATTTGACCTGATCCGATGATCATCACTTTTGAAATACTCATTTTTTTCTCCTATTTACTATCAAAATACAAACTTCAAAAAGAAAGAATCAGAACGATTACTAGCAAATGCTGAGCAATCGTTCCAAATTCATTATTATACAAATGCTCCAATACCAGTAATTTCACGGCCTACGATCAAAGCATTCACTTCATGAGAACCTTCATAGGTGTAGATTGCTTCCGCATCTGCAAAGAAGCGAGCTACATCAGTTTCAAGAGTGATTCCGTTACCACCACATGTTTCACGAGCAAGTGCAACTGTTTCACGCATTACCAATGAGTTGTGCATTTTAGCAAGTGCAGAGTTCAGCATCAATTCGTTACCTGCTTCTTGCATTTCTGCAATACGAGCTGAATATGAAAGTACTGCCACTGCGTTAGCTTGCATTCTAGCCAATTTTTCTTGTACGATTTGGAATGCAGCAATTGGACGTTTGAATTGTTGACGATCTTTAGCATACTTAAGAGCTGCTACGTATGAACCACAAGTGATAGCAGTTGCAATGTGAGCAACGTCAGCACGAGTGAATGTCAAGATGCGAGCTACATCGCCAAATCCATTGATGTTTACCAAACGGTCTGAATCTGGAACTTCCACGTTCTTCATAGTAATGTGGCCATTACGTACGCAACGAAGAGCGGTTTTGTGAGGGATTGGTTCTGCATGATATCCAGGAGCTCCTTTACGAACGATGAAACATTTCACTTTTCCATCTTCAACGTCGCGGGCAAATACTGGAACCACATCAGCTGTATCTGATCCACCGATCCAACGTTTTTCTCCGTTCAAGATCCATTTATCGCCAACACGCTCAGCTGTTGTTGCAAGACCTCCAGCAATGTCAGAACCTGACAACGGCTCAGTCAATGCGAAACATCCTTGCCAGTCAAATGCAGCTAATTTAGGAAGGAACTCTTTTTGTTGACGCTCGTCACCACCAAGCAAGACTGTGTTGTAGCAAAGTCCACCATGAACTGTGAAGAAAGTCGCTATAGACGCATCGAAACGGCCTAATTCCAAATACAAGAATGCGATGTAAAGTTCTGATGGTTTGTAGTTGCCTTCACGACCTTCGAACAATTTAGGGTTGTTCATGATTTGAGCGCCTTTAGCAACTGCATAGAATTCTTCAAACGGGAAATCAGGCGCTTCCCAATATTCATTAATGACTGGACGAAGATGCTTTTCAATCAAACGACGAGTTTCTTGTAATACTTCCGCTTCTCCCAATGTCAAACCATCAGCATAGTGGAAAAGATCCTCAGGGTATAGTTCACGTAAAATTTCTTCTTTAGTTGCCATTTTATTGACTCCTTTTGTATAGTTTTTATTTGTATAAGAGCGCTTTCATTTTTATAGCTCAGTATTTGTTGACGCTTTCATTTTATATCTAATATGTCCTAGTGTCTACTTAAGAAAGATTAAGAAGAGCATAAGTCCAGATTATACATATTGATTTAACTGGCTTTGAAAGGTCTTTTTCTAATAAAAACTAGGAAAAAATCTTTGAATACGGTTACAAATTTTGAAGAGAAATCTACTTTGAACTGAATTTTTATATTGAATTTTGAAAAAGAAAAAGCCCATCTGGGCTTTTCAGCATTGTTATCGGATTTGCTCAAAATGCAAATGGACAGCGATATGGTCACCGTAACCACTGCGTTCCAAATCACGCTGCAAGCGGTAGGAAATATAATGCTCAGCAATAGTGATATAGCCCGCTCCCAAGAGACGGTTTTCAACCATAGACTGAATCATACTGATAGTGGCACGCTCAACCTTGGCTTCTTCCAGATCTAATGCGACTTTTTTTGTGACCAAGGCTAGATTTTGACGGAGGTCGTCTGTCAAGACATAAACAGTTTGAGCTGCTTTTAATACCGCTTGATAGATTTTATCTGGGTCAAAGTCAACGACTTCCCCACTGCGTTTAATAACTTTCATAAGATACTCCTTTATTTATATATTTCTGATATAGTGTAAATCTCTGGCTTGACTGCTATCAAGCCAATTTTCAGTGGCAGACTCGAAGACAAAACCCTCTTTTTCATAAAATGGAAGACCGATAGCATTTCCTTCCGTTACTGTAACAGCTTGCTCTCTGGCCTGATATTGTGACTTTTGATAGGTTGTCAAGGTCTCCAGTAACTCATGACCGATTCCCAAACGTTGAGCCTGCGGCAAGACGTAGAGAACATAAACATTGGCTCTGCCGTCCTCGCTCATTCCACCACCAATACAACCAAGCACCTGCCCATTTCTTTCTGCCAGCCAATAGCCGTTCCATTCAGGAGAAAGTTCTGTCAAGTCCTTATATAAACGTTCTTGGCTATAGAAAATGTCAAAGACTCGCTCTATGTAGGAAGAGGAATAAATATCTTTATAGGTAGTCAACCAAGTTTCTCTACATATTTTTTGGATTAGTTGCCAATCAGCCTTGCTTGCCTTACGAACCTGCATTATCGTCACCTCTTAAGCAATAACTTACCCTATCATTATACAATTTTTTCTTGTTTTTTTCAAAAAGAATGAAATATTTAGAAAAAGGACTGCAGAGATGAACTGAACCTCAATCCTTAGAATGTTATCTAACTTTCGAGGCACCATTCAACTGCAATCCTTTTGAAATATTTTTCAGAGAATTATAAAGATTAGTCCTTTTAGATCAAGCTAATAATACATATGCTATATACCACTTTGCTCTAATACAATGTCTTGTTTCTTGTAACGATAATGCATTTTCCAATGATTTTCAGATACTTCTTCTAATTTCAGAGTTTTGTTAATCTTATTAAAAGGCAATTTCTCTTCCTCAACTTTCTTTAGGAGCTCAACTAATAAATCTCCCCCAGCGTTTAGAGAAATTAAACTATCGTCTTCACTATCGTATTGAAGCAAAACTTTCTTAGTCGGTTTGTGGATGACATTATAAAAATTGAAAGCCTTTTCAATGTCAAAATTCTTCTCTTTGTCTGCTATCATTGACACAGTATGTAACTCTAACCGACCAATTTTAAAAGCCCCGAAAAGACTGACAACAATCCCTAATCCAGCAAGTGTTTCCCAGATGAGAGAGAAAAGTTTTAAATCCCAGTCTGTTATAAGGTTAAGAAGTAGATAAAGACAAACCCTAACAAAATTAGACCTGCGCCATAAAAACTTGCCTTATCACCAGTTCGAATAGTTGGCTTGTCGTAAACTCTCTTCCCCTCAAGCTTTTCCAGACTACGCTTTTCCTTGTACTCTTCGATTCGTTTACTATGCTTTTCTGACATATTATGAAATCACACCTCACTTATACCCGTATCCTCTAAAACAAATTTGCCGATCAATAATCTGGTCTCAAGACACCTTTAACAGTCTCTTTCGTCGCTTCATAGTCGCCATCAACCACGACCTTGATAATGCGTTTGGCATCTTCCTCAGGAGCTGGAACGAGCGGTAAGCGGGTTGGACCAGCTGCAAAGCCCATGTAATTAAGTACAGCCTTGACTGGTGCTGGACTTGGATAAGAGAACAGGGCATTGACCTTAGGGATGAACTTCCGTTGGATAGCTGCTGCTTTTTTGATGTCATTGTGTTCAATAGCATCCAGCATTTCAAACATTTCATCACCGTTTGTGTGAGAAGCAACAGAAATAACTCCATCAGCCCCCAGATTCATGGCATGAAAGGCATCGCCATCCTCACCCGTATAAATCAAGAATTCCTCTGGACGATGTTCGATCAAATAAGCCATATTCGCCAGACTGGTACATTCCTTCACGCCAATAATATTTGGGTGTTCTGCCAGTCTCAGCATGGTCTCAGGCGTCATCTCAACTACTACCCGTCCTGGGATATTATAGATAATGATCGGCAGGTTTGAAGCATCCGCAATCGCTTTAAAGTGCTGATACATCCCCTCTTGAGAAGGTTTATTGTAATAGGGAACAATGGCCAAACCAGCCGCAAAACCACCAAAGGCATCTACTTCTTTGACAAATTCGATGGAGTCGCGCGTTTCGTTGGTACCGACACCAGCTATCAAAGGAACGCGCCCCTTGACAACCTCTTGAACAGCCGCAAACAATTCCAACTCTTCATCGTGGGTCAGAGTTGGACTCTCTGCAGTCGTTCCAGCTAGCAAAATCCCATCTGTATGATGAGCCAAAAGGTGCTCAATCAAATCTGGAATGGCCTCAAAATTGATGGAGCCATCTTCATGAAAGGAGTGATAAAAGCTGTGATGATTTTACAATTCTTCAAATCTGCGTATGCCATAGACTTACCTCTCTTTGTATGAAAAGAGGATTGAATGACAGATATTCAATCCTCGATCTGTCACGTATTTTTAGACAGCTTATTTTAATTCAAAAACGACTTCTTCCGTCGGACGAACCAATCCACGCTCATGAAGAGTTTCAGCAATTTGGACAGAATTCCAAGCAGCACCTTTGAGAAGGTTGTCTGAAACGACCCACATATGGATTCCTTTTTCTGCATCAAGATCCTTACGAATCCGGCCAACAAAGGTTTCTCGTGAGCCAACAGCATTGATGGCTTGTGGGTAGACTTGGTGAGCCACATCATCCTCCAGAACTGCACCTGGGAAGGCTGCAATAGCTGCTTTCACTTCCTCAATAGGTGCCACTTCTTTTGTTTCGATGTAAACTGATTCAGAGTGAGCTGACAAGACTGGAATACGAACACATGTAGCAGAAACTGCGATAGACTCGTCTTCCATGATTTTCTTGGTTTCCTTGGTCATCTTCATCTCTTCGTAAGTATAGTCATTGTCCGTGAACAAGTCAATCTGTGGCAGAGCATTGAAGGCGATTGGATAGTGTTTCTTGTCCCCACCTGAAGGCAAGATATTAGCTTCTACATCCTTCGGATCTACACCATCATTCAGGACTGAGCGCAATTGAGCCTGAGTTTCAAGAATGGCCCCCATACCTGCACCAGAAACTGCTTGATAAGTAGAAACAATGATACGTTCCAGCCCCCATTGCTGACGAACAGGCTCTAAAGCCACCATCATCTGAATTGTCGAGCAGTTAGGGCAAGCGATAATTCCCTTGTGCTGATCTAAGGCATGGGCGTTGACTTCTGGAACAACCAGAGGCACATCAGGATGTTGACGGAAATATGAGGTATTGTCCACTACTACTGCACCAGCTTTGACTGCATAGGGAACATATTTCGCTGAAGTAGAGCCACCAGCTGAGAAAAGAGCGATGTCTACACCTTCAAAGGCGGTTTCTGTTGTTTCTTCAATAGTAACATCTTGTCCCTTGAACTGAAGAACTTTGCCAGCTGAACGAGCAGAAGCTAAATAACGAATCTTGTCGATTGGAAGCGATGATTCTTCCAGCATTTTAATCATTTGAGCACCAACGGCACCAGTGGCACCAACCACAGCAACTGTATATCCCATACAATCCACCTCTGAATTTTCTAAAAATTTTGTATATTCTAGTATTATACTATTTTTGATGAAAATTGCAAACATTTCTGAAGGATTATGTCCTTATTTTGTTACAATACTCAGCCGCTCACGATGCTGATTCACTTAATATCAATCTCTCTAAGATCAGCTTCGACCAATGGTCTTACCGCTCTTCTAAAGAGAGGTTTCAAAGTTTACAGCTTTTGTTCTCACGAACAAAACTGTATCCACTGCTCTAAGACTTGACTTCGTCCTACGGTCTCGTTTCGTCAAGAGCAATAGCACTCACGACGCCAACCGTCTCAGTATCAATGTCTCTAGGATCAGCTTCGACCAATGGTCTCGCCAATCTAAGAGACATAGAAAAATCCCCAATCCGTAGACTGGGGATAAGGGCACTTTCGTGTGATCAGCAGGTTCACACAACTGATCAAGGTCCGCTCCTGCGTTTATGACCTCCCATGCTTCAATTTGCAGAAAATCTGCATATCGACTCATCGCACGAAATATAGTTTACCTTATCTTTTTCCGTTTTGTCAAGGTGTTTAATCTAAAATATAAACAAAAACTTGTCTATCCTTCCATTCCTGACCTTCTTTTTGAAATTTTTTTCGTACTCCTTCAAGATAGAAATCAGCTTGCTCTAGTAATTTTTGCGAAGGGATGTTCTGTAGATCAACATGTGCTTCTAAACGATGAAATCCTAGTTCGCGACTGACTTTCTTGAGTTCTTCTAACATAGTTCTGGCGTAGCCCTGACGCCAAAATTGATTATGTATCGTATAACCTATTTCCGCCCATTGGAAATCGTCTCTAGCTAGCACAAATAAATTAACCATACCTACATGTTTTCCGCTTTTTGCATCATAAATTCCCCAAATATACTGCTGGTCTTTCTCTCGAAAATCGCGGTGCTTAGCCACCAAGTCCGCAAACCAACTTTCTGTACAAATTGTCATATCTAAAAGTCCATCATCAAATGGTGATTGAGAAGACAGTCTATTGGAAAATCCTTCCAGCCAAACAGAGTAATCCTTCTCTTCTAGATATTTTAAATAAATATGTTTCATAAATACTTACTTCCCTCTCGAATACTAATTGTAGCCATTTCTGCTCGATGCCGTTCTATAAAATCTCTGACCCAGTCTGGATTGGTTTTGGAATAATCTCTCAGCGCCCAGCCGATGGCTTTGTTAATAAAAAATTCTGTTTGGCCTAGATTATTCACTAAAATTTTCTCTAGCAACTCTGTGTCTGTTTCCTCTTTTCGCAACAGCTGATGATCAATAGCCAAGCGCCGCAGCCAGATATCCTCATCACGACTCCAAGCTAAAATAATCTCTTTGGTTTCTGGAAATCGGGCAATGATGGATCCGACCAAGCGGTCCAAAAAGTCAATAGTATCCCACCAAGATTTTGTTTGGGCCAGCTTTTTCAAACGTGACAAGTCAGATGGAGTCAATAGCTTCTTGTAAATCTCCAGATAATCTAGCGCGGCATACTGTAATTCTCGATAGGGATTATTCCAAGCTTCATTTATAAAATTCCAGTCAATATCGGAGTCAGTCTGCTGTTTAAAAAAAGCCTTTACGAGCTTCCGCCTAGCTGGAGTCTTGACTCCTAGAAACTCAAATTTATTTTTCATATAAGCTTTCATAGCTACTGCATCATCAGGGCTAGCTACAGCTTTTAACTCTTTTACCAATTCCTCTACATCCATATCTTACTCCAGCAATTCACGGTCATAAATAGTGTAGTCGCAGCGGTAAATCACGAGGCGCTTGCCGTCAATCAGCAACTCAGAGGTTTTGGGAGCATCAGATTTATCGAGAGAGACTCGGTCCCCAGCATAAGCTGCCAGTGGAGTGCCATTTTGAGAGCGAATCAGAATGACCTTCTTCTTGCCGTTAAAGTCGTTTTTAAAAGCAGAAATCATACGATTTAAAACAGGGACTGCATGGCTATTCTCCTCAACATCTGCAGTTTTTTGATATTGAGCAAAGACATCTTTCAAGCCCTTTTCTTCTGCAATCAAGGAAGAGCCCACATGGTCAATCTCATACTTACCCAAGGTGATTTTGAGCACAGATGAGTCTTCTTTGGATTTCCCTTCTGCATCAACTGAATCAAACTCCTCGTTACGCGAGATGGACAAGGACTTCCCTGACATCTGGTCTATGAGTTGGGAATTCTCATCATAGGTGCGAACCGTCATCTCCAACCCCAACCATTCCTCTTTGGCATTTTTGAACCAATTTTCAACGGCCTGACAACCGGTCAAGGTCAAAAGACCAATACTCAAAAGAGCTATTAATAGGTATTTCTTTTTCATTATTTATGCTCCATATTTTTTTCGTATAAGGAAATTTCTTTTGCAATTTGGGATTTGGCTGCTTTTCCCGTCAACAGTAATTTGATAGGTCTCATCACTTGCAGTCCTAGGCCACCCATTGCATAGTAAGACAGGCGATAGTAAAAATAATTTACAAATTCAATGATGGCAAACAACCACAGTAAAACTCCAATAATGATATTACTGCCACTACTCACTATAAAAGACCAGATCCAAATCGGTATATATGCAAGCAGCATCATAAAATCTAGCACTTTTAATCCTTTATAAAGAGGTGCAAGTAGTTGAGTTTCCAAGGCCTTCTTCTTTTGGATTCGTCTTAAACAGTTAAGCCAATAGAGGGAACCTTGAACCAATATCAGATTAAGAATTAACAGTGGAAAATAAAGGACAGCACTGGATATAGCAAATCGAGTCTCTGGTTTCGTATACAGAACATACACGATACAGAACAACACGACACTTATCGATTCCCCTGAGGCCAAATAAGTTAATTCCTGTTTGAGACTTCTTTTTTTCAATGTTCATCCTCCTATGAGCAAAAACTAAGTGATGGGAATACGGATTTATTATATCAAAACATCTGGAATTTAAGTCTAAAAAAGAGAGGCCCAGCGCTATTTAGCCCAACCTCTTCTTATATCTTAAATTCAATTAGAACAAACCAATCGCTGTACCATCGGCTGCCACATCCATATTGAGTGCTGCAGGACGTTTTGGTAGACCTGGCATGGTCATGACATCTCCTGTCAAAGCCACGATAAAGCCTGCCCCAAGTTTTGGTACCAACTCACGAATGGTAATTTCAAAATTTTCTGGTGCACCAAGAGCTGCAGGATTGTCAGAAAAGCTATACTGCGTTTTGGCCATACAAATTGGCAGCTTGTCCCAGCCATTCTTGACAATTTCACGAATCTGAGTCTGCGCTTTTTTCTCAAAGTTTACTTTTTGAACCGCGATAGATTTCAGTGACAATTTTTCTCGATCTTCTCTTCGATAGTTGAGTCATTGTCATAAAGACGAGTGTAGTGTGCTGGTTTTTTTCGTCAATGGTTTTTGACAACAGTTTCAGCTAGGGCCACACCACCTTCGGCACCATCAGCCCAGACACTGGCAAGCTCAACTGGTACCCCGATTTCTGCACAGAGTTCCTTAAGAGTTGCAATTTCAGCTTCCGTATCAGAGACAAATTCATTGATGGCTACGACCGCTGGAATACCGAATTTACGGATATTTTCAACGTGACGTTTGAGATTGGCAAAGCCAGCTCGGACCGCCCCAACATTTTCTTCAGTAAGTGCATCCTTAGCCACACCACCATTCATCTTAAGAGCACGAAGTGTTGCGACAATTACTACTGCATCTGGAGAAGTTGGTAAGTTCGGAGTCTTGATATCGAGGAATTTCTCAGCGCCAAGGTCTGCACCGAAGCCAGCTTCAGTCACTGTATAATCAGCCAAGCGCAGCGCTGTGCTAGTCGCCAAGACCGAGTTACAGCCATGGGCGATATTGGCAAACGGTCCGCCGTGGACAAAGGCTGGTGTTCCGTAAATAGTCTGTACCAGATTTGGCTTAATTGCATCTTTCAAGACTAAAGCCAAGGCTCCTTCTACCTCAAGATCACGGACATAGACAGGTGTACGATCATAGCGATAGCCAATAACGATATTGGCCAAACGCCTTTTCAAATCTTCAATATCCGTAGCCAAGCAAAGGATCGCCATAATTTCAGATGCGACAGTAATATCAAAGCCATCTTCGCGTGGAATACCGTTAACTGGGCTGCCTAAACCAACGGTCACATGGCGAAGGGCTCGGTCATTCAGGTCAACCACCCGTTTCCAGATAATACGACGTTGGTCGATACCCAGCTCATTTCCCTGATGAAGATGATTGTCAATGAGAGCAGACAAGGCATTATTAGCAGTCGTGATGGCATGCATGTCACCAGTGAAATGCAGGTTGATGTCTTCCATCGGTAAAACTTGCGCGTGACCACCACCAGCTGCGCCTCCTTTGATTCCCATAACAGGCCCCAAAGACGGTTCGCGGATAGCAATCATAGTTTTCTTGCCAATTTTATTGAGCGCATCAGCTAGTCCAATGGTAATGGTAGACTTGCCTTCTCCAGCTGGAGTTGGATTGATTGCCGTCACCAAAATCAGCTTGCCGACAGGATTTTCTGCTACTTCACGAATCTTGTCAAAACTGAGCTTGGCCTTGTACTTTCCGTACAGCTCCAAGTCGTCATAATCAATGCCAATCTTTTTTACTACATCCACAATAGGCAGTAATTCAACACTCTGAGCAATTTCGATATCTGTTTTCATTAAGGAACTCCTCTAATTTGATAAAACTATTATAACAAATATGATATAAAACTGCACATTTAAACTCCAATAGCAACATAATGTTCGGTAATTACTTCAATTTTTTTTCATACAATACATCTTCTTTAGTGAAAAAATAAGTTTGACTAAATTGAACCTTAAGTTAATTTTATTTTACTAAATTCATTTTTTCTTGTAGAATAAAGCTATGAATATATTGATTACCTCTGGCGGAACGAGTGAAAAAATCGACCAAGTCCGCTCTATCACTAATCATTCGACGGGTCAACTTGGGAAAATGATAGCTGAGCATTGTTTGGCAGAGGGTGCTTCGGTGACTCTGCTGACAACGGCAAAAGCTGTTAAACCGGATCCGCATGAAAAACTAACGATTAAGATTATCGAAGATACAGAGCAGCTCCTGACAGCCATGGAAAAGCTGGTACCAGCTCATGATGTGCTCATTCATTCAATGGCTGTTTCTGACTATAAACCAGTGTATATGGCAGGATTTGAGGAGGTTCTTGCCAGTTCAGATTTGGCAGAATTTCTGGAAAAAAGTAATTCTGAAAGTAAGATTTCGTCTGCTGATGACTATCAGGTACTTTTCCTCAAGAAAAATCCTAAAATCATCAGCAAGGTCAAGGAATGGAATCCCAATATTCGATTGATTGGCTTCAAGCTCTTGGTTGGCGTTTCTAAAGAAGAGTTACTGGCTACTGCTAGAGCCAGCCTTGAAAAAAATCAAGCTGAACTAATTGTTGCCAACGATTTGACTGAAATTTCTAGCGGGCAACACCACGCCTATCTCCTAGGAGCAGTCACTATCACAGAAGCTTTCTCCAAGGCAGAAATTGCTGAACAATTGTTAAGCCATATCCAGAAAGGAGACAGTTCATGATCCACGTTACTCTCGCTGTCACGGGCAGTATTTCGGCCTATAAAGCAGCAGATATTACGAGCCAGCTGGGTAAGCTAAGCTACAGTGTGTCTGTTCTCATGACGGAAGCTGCCAGTCACTTTATCACCCCGCTGACCTTACAGGTTTTATCAAAGAATCCTGTTTCCCTTGACCTCATGAGCGAGCCGAGGCCAGACAAGGTCAACCATATTGAGATCGGTAAAGAAACAAATCTTTTCTTAGTCGCTCCTGCTACAGCCAATACCATCGCCAAACTGGCTAATGGTCTGGCAGACAATATGGTAACCGCTACAGCTCTTGCTCTCCCATCTCATGTCAAAAAAGCCATCGCGCCAGCCATGAATACCAAGATGTATGAAAATCCACTAACTCAGCACAATTTGGAAAGATTAAAAAAATTTGGCTGGGAGATTATCGAACCGCGTGAAGCTGTTCTAGCTTGCGGAGATCATGGGACTGGCGCTCTAGCTGATGTCAATATTATTATAGAAAAAGTAAAGGAAATTATAAATGAGAAAACAATCTAGTATCGCGCAAATTGCTATCTTTTTTGCTATTATGTTAGTACTCCATCTGCTGAGCTCTGTTATTTTCAACCTACTACCGGTTCCGATTAAACCGACCATTATTCATATTCCAGTCATTATCGCTAGTATTATCTACGGACCGCGAATTGGAGCTGTTCTTGGAGCCCTGATGGGGGTAATCAGTGTGGTGACCAACACCGTTATCCTGCTGCCAACTAGCTACCTCTTCAGTCCTTTTGTAGAAAACGGTAGCATCAATTCATTGATGATCGCTATGGTTCCACGTATTCTAATCGGAATCACTCCGTATTTTGTCTACAAATGGATGAAAACTAAGCCAGGTTTAGTTTTAGCTGGTGCCGTGGGCTCAATGACTAACACCATCTTCGTTCTCGGAGGAATTTTCATTCTATTTTCATCTGTTTACAATGGAGACATCAGAGCCATGCTTGCGCTGGTTTTATCAGCCAATTCAATCTCAGAAATGATTATATCCGCTCTCCTTACAGTTGCAATCGTTCCAGCACTTGAAAAACTAAAAAAATAATCACTTAAGTGATTATTTTTTTACTCTATTTTTGTTCACTTTTTCAAAGGATTTCATTATTTTTTAGGTCAGCACTTTCAAAAATTATGAAAATATGTTACAATGAAAGCGATTAAACAAACAAGAAAATCTTGCGGCTTATCCTTAAAGACGCGGCGATTTTCTATTTTAAATATAAAGGAGACTCCATCTATGACCTATCAAGAAAACTTCAAAAAATGGCTTGATTTCGCTGAACTTCCTGACTATCTTCGGAAAGAGTTAGAAGGTATGGACGAAAAAACTAAGGAAGATGCCTTTTATACAAACCTTGAGTTTGGTACCGCTGGTATGCGTGGTTTGATCGGCGCTGGTACCAACCGTATCAATATCTATGTTGTCCGTCAGGCAACTGAAGGTTTGGCACGCTTGATTGAAGAAAAAGGAGATGAGTTCAAAAAACGCGGTGTTGCGATCGCTTACGACTCTCGTCATTTCTCACCAGAATTCGCTTTTGAATCTGCTGCAGTCTTAGCTAAACACGGTATCAAGTCTTATGTATTTGAAAGCCTACGCCCAACTCCAGAACTTTCATTTGCGGTACGTCATTTGGGAACTTTCGCTGGTATCATGATTACAGCAAGCCACAACCCTGCCCCATTTAACGGCTACAAAGTTTATGGCGAAGATGGTGGACAAATGCCTCCTCATGATGCCGATGCATTGACAGACTACATCCGTGCGATTGAAAATCCTTTTGCTATCGAGGTTGCTGATGTGGAAGCTGAAAAAGCTTCTGGCTTGATTGAAGTGATTGGCGATGCTGTTGATGCTGAATACCTCAAAGAAGTTAAAGATGTCAATATCAACCCAAAACTGATTGATGAATACGGCAAGGACATGAAGATTGTCTATACTCCTCTGCACGGTACTGGTGAAATGTTGGCTCGTCGCGCTTTGGCTCAAGCAGGATTTGATTCTGTTGAAGTTGTTGAAGCTCAAGCTGTAGCTGATCCAGACTTCTCTACTGTTAAGTCTCCAAACCCTGAAAGCCAAGCAGCCTTTGCCTTAGCTGAAGAATTGGGCCGTAAAGTTGGTGCAGATGTCTTGGTTGCAACTGACCCAGATGCTGACCGTGTCGGTGTTGAAGTTCTTCAAAAAGACGGCAGCTACCTCAACCTTTCAGGTAACCAAATCGGGGCTATCATGGCTAAATACATCTTGGAAGCTCATAAGAGTGCTGGAACTCTGCCAGCTAACGCAGCTCTCTGCAAGTCTATCGTTTCTACTGACTTGGTGACTAAGATTGCTGAAAGTTATGGCGCAACCATGTTCAATGTCTTGACTGGTTTCAAATTTATCGCTGAAAAGATTCAAGAATTTGAAGAAAAACACAACCACACTTACATGATGGGGTTTGAAGAAAGCTTTGGTTACTTGATCAAACCATTCGTACGTGATAAAGATGCTATTCAAGCCGTTCTTGTAGTTGCTGAGCTTGCTGCCTACTACCGCTCACGTGGTCTAACACTTGCTGACGGTATCGAAGAAATCTACAAAGAATACGGCTACTACGCAGAAAAAACAATCTCTGTTACTCTTTCTGGTGTCGATGGTGCAGAACAAATCAAGGCTATCATGGCTAAGTTCCGTAATAATGCTCCAAAAGAATGGAACGCAACAGCTATTACTGTCGTAGAAGACTTTAAGGCTCAAACTGCTACTGCTGCAGATGGTACTGTTACAAACTTGACAACTCCTCCAAGCGACGTCTTGAAATACACACTTGCGGATGGTTCATGGATCGCTGTTCGTCCTTCTGGTACTGAACCAAAAATCAAGTTCTACATTGCCGTTGTCGGTGATAGCAATGAAGATTCACAAGCTAAGATTGCAAATATTGAAGCGGAAATCAATGCTTTTGTAAAATAAGCAATTATAAAAGATGAGACGAACCAATCTCATCTTTTTTTCGTATCAAATCTAAGCAATTTTAGAAACTTTATGGCATACTAGTTTTATCAAAAGAAATGAGGATTATTTATGGAACAATTTGCTCAAAATATTAAAGACTTGGAAGTCACAACTGTTGACCGCGCTCGTCAAGCGATTGCTGACAAAGAAACTGCAACTTTCTTCGTTGGTCGCAAAACTTGCCCTTACTGCCGTAAATTCGCTGCTACTCTTGCAGGCGTTGTCGCTGATACCAAGGCGCATATTTTCTTTATCAATAGCGAAGAAGCTAGCGAATTGGAGAAACTGCAAGCCTTCCGCTCTGAATACAGCATTCCGACGGTTCCTGGTTTTGTTCATGTTCAAGACGGCCAAGTCTCTGTTCGTTGTGACTCTTCGATGACAGCGGATGAGATTAAGGCTTTTGCTGGGATTTAAGCACAAGTTCCCTTTTAAAGGGTAGTTTATTTGTCTCACGCCTTACAAAACGAGAAGGACTATAAGTTATTTTAAAAACAAAAAAGACAAACTATATTGTTTGTCTTTTATTTTTCTTTCAAAGTATATATCGGAAAGCCGTGTTCTACTATTTTATCATCTAGTTTAAAATAATTTTTAAACCAATGTTTATATTTTTTTAAATAAAGCTTCAATACAGATATACAGGATGATTAGTAAAAAAATAAATAGAAAAGCGTGCCAATCTTGAAATTTCGAGGAACTCTCAATGAACATAGCCCAATATACACATGAGAAGAGCAAAAGAACTACTAAAATTAAATTCACATATAAAATATAGCTCACAAAGAAAAGAAATTGATGTTTCTTTGATCTTTTACTGTAATAGACTTTATAGTTTTCGGTATGTCTTTCGAAGACAGGCAAGTGAAAGGAATAGCGTCCGCTCCCGAACTTAGCTAACTCAGGTAAGGCATGATAGCCACACCAATGGAAGCATTTATAGATGAACTCGCGAGTCAAAAAATAAATATTTAAACCTATAAAAATTAGAATAATGATGAAGTCAGTTCTCGCAGTTGGGGAAAATATCCACTGAAAATAAAGAAGGCAATGTAAGAAATTTAAAGCTCCTAATATAAAATAAATGACACCAGCAAGTCTGCTACGACGTCCAATAAAAGTTTTATCTGGAGGACTAGGGGTATGGGACATATTTTAATGATTTCCTATTCTTCGTAAATTTAATCAAGTTCAACAGACTATTTAACTTTAGTTTCCATCTTTTACGTTCCTAAAAGCCTCCCACATCTTCTGCTGGGGTTTGGCAAAGGGGTACTTCTCAAATTCCTCTGGATGTAGCCACAAGACCTCTCCGTCTGCTGCGTGCTGGCTATCTTTGACTCGACCGTAAGCCAGCTGTATATGCCACTTGCGATGACTGAAGACATGTTGTACCTTCGGAAGGACTGCTGCTGCCAATCGACAGTCAAATCATAATCCTGCTCAAAGCTTTCTTGAGGAGATAGATCCAGACTAGGCTGATTTTCGGCCACTTCAAATAGAGAGATCTGATTTCCGGTTTGAAATTCCTCGACTTCAATCAAGGGGAAATGCCAAAAACCTGATAACAAGCCAGCAGCCTCATTCTTTTCAAGCAAGAACTGTCCTTGCTCGTTTTCGATAATCAAGCCCTGCAGATAGACCGGAACCGGCTTCTTTTTCGGTGCTTTGATAGGATATTTATCCATGGTTCCGTGCAAATAAGCTGCGCTGAACCCTTTTACTGGACTATCTTCTGGATGGGGATTAACAGGAGCTTCAATATCCGATCCCAAATCCATCAGCGCCTGATTGAAATCTCCGGGTCTAACTGGATCAATCAAAATCTCCATCATAGCCTGAAAGACCTTGCGATTGCTTGGTTGCCCAATATCTAAATCAACTTCAAACAAGCGACTCAGCACCCGCATGACATTGCCGTCTACCGCAGGCTCAGCTAGGCCAAAGGCAATACTAGCAATGGCACCAGCCGTATAAGGCCCAATCCCTTTGAGGCTAGCAATTCCATCATAGCTATCAGGAAATTCTCCATCAAAATCCGTCATTATCTGCTGGGCTGCCTTTTGCATATTTCGCACCCGCGAATAATAGCCCAACCCTTCCCAAGCTTTGAGCAGCCTCTCCTCTGGCGCTTGCGCTAAGTCGGCCACAGTTGGAAACCAGTCAAGAAAACGCTCATAGTAAGGAATTACCGTATCCACACGTGTTTGCTGCAACATAATCTCAGAAACCCAGATATGATAAGGATTGTTGGACCTGCGCCAAGGTAGATCGCGCTTGTTTTCATCATACCAAGTTAATAATTTCTCGCGAAAAGAAGCAATTTTATCTGCTTCCCACATCTCAATTCCAAATTTTTTTAAATCTAACATTTCTCTCATACTTAAACAGACTAAAAAAGATGAATCACTCATCTTTTTTAGTTATTTTATTGGTCAACACTTTGTGCAGCTGTAATCAGTGTTAAGTTATAAACGTCATCTGAATTACATCCGCGTGAAAGGTCATTTACTGGCTTGTTCAATCCTTGAAGAACTGGACCGACAGCTGAGAACCCACCTAAACGCTCTGCCATTTTATAGCCGATATTTCCAGCTTCAATACTTGGAAAGACAAAGACAGTCGCTTTACCTGCAACCTTGCTTCCTGGAGCTTTCAAGGCTGCTGTGCTTGGTACAAAAGCAGCGTCAAATTGCAATTCCCCGTCAACCTCTAGGTCTGGGCGCAAATCATGAACCAATTTAGTCGCATGAACCACTTTATCAACGCTTTCTCCGAAGCCAGAACCCTTAGTTGAATAGCTAAGCATAGCAATCTTAGGATCAATGCCAAACATTTTAGCTGTCACAGCTGAGTTAATCGCAATTTCTGCCAAGGCTTCTGAGTCAGGATTGATATTAATGGCACAGTCGCTGAAAAGATAACGTTCTGAACCACGCACCATGAGGAAGGCACCTGAAGTTCTTGTTACATTTGGACGTGTTTTAATGATTTGCAATGCTGGACGCACTGTAGCAGCTGTAGAGTGGATAGAGCCAGAAACCATACCATCTACGATACCGAGGTAGACTAGCATCACCCCAAAATAATTAACGTCTGTTCTTAAAAGCTCAAAAGCTTCTTCTTCACTGACTTTGCCCTTACGGCGCGCCACTAGAGCCGCCACCATCTCTTCCAATCTGTCATAGTTTTTAGGATCTATAACTTCATATCCGTCCATGATATTTTCGATTTCCAAGTAAATACGGATCTTATCTGGATTCCCCAAAAGAACCGGTGTAACTTCTGATTCTTTTACTATGCGTTTAACCGCTTGAAGAATACGCGGTTCTTGCCCTTCTGGCAATACAATACGAACATTTTTACCAACAACTGAGTCTCTTAGACTTTCAAAAACTTCCATGAGTTTCTCCTTTAAAATTTTAATTATTTTTTGTTAACGATGTAATGGTGTTTTGGAAATCAATCGGCAACTGGGATTCCAATTGGAGCTGCTTTTCCAAAAATGGATTATAAAAAGATAAAGAGTGACAATGCAAGGCCTGACGGTTAATTCCCGCTTCTAAAGTCCCGCCATAGAGATCATCTCCGAGGAGCGGAAATCCAAGATGGGAAAAGTGCACACGAATTTGATGGGTTCGTCCAGTGTGCAGACGAATATCTACCAGATAGATATCGCCAAACTGCTCTACAACCTTGTAGCTGGTATGGGCATACTTACCATCTTTTGTCACACATCTGGTAATAATGCTGTCAGGGTCGCGCCCTATTGGCGCAATAATATCTCCCTCCGGTTTAAGCTCACCGCTCCCCTGAACGAGCGCGTAATAGCGCTTTTCAATCATTTTTTTCTGCAGTTGCTTATCCAGTCTTGCATGAGCATAGCCATGTTTTGCAAAGAGCATGAGTCCACTGGTATCGCGATCCAGTCTTGTCACAATGTGAACCTGCTGATTTTCATAATTTTGCCGAATATAGTAAGCCTTGACAAAGTTTGCCATCGTATTCGAATGGTTGACACTAGGAATACTAGCTACTCCAGCAGGTTTATCTAAAACTAGAAAGTGCTCATCTTCATACACGATCGACAACTCACGATCCACGGCTTCTAGGCTTTCAAAGCCTTTCTCAGAAGGGATATCTACTGTCACCTTATCGCCAATATCCAGCAAATAAATGGCATTTTGAGATTGACCATTGACAAGAATATTCCCACCTGCAAACTTCACTTTGGCCAAAAGGGATTTTGAAATTTCATGCTTTTTCAAAAAAGTTTTGACTTTGACATGCTCATCCGCAATAAACTCAAATCTCATTCTTGGCACTCCTCGATAAAGGAGTCTCTCACGCGATTCCAAAAGCTGGTATGGCTAGGCGAAGCTACAAAGTTAATCTTATGATTATCGATTTGGTACTCGATACGGACAATATTTTTATAAGAAAACGTTTGATTATCGACCGCTATGGTATAGTAATCATTGCGTGTCGGCAGCAGCTCAATCTTATCTTTTTTAGGAACGATAACTGAGGAACCCAAAGTTCGATACACACGATTGTTGAGGCTAGCAATCTCTGTCACTTGCAAGGCTTCAATCGTTGGATGTAGAACAGCTCCTCCCAATGATTTATTGTAGGCTGTGCTTCCAGTAGGCGTTGAGACAGAAATCCCGTCGCCTCTAAAACGCTCAAAATGAACATTATTGATGACCACATCAACTACCATGGTTCTGTCGGAGCGTTTAATCGTTGCTTCATTGAGCGCGCGAATCGTCCGAGTTTCCCCATTTTCAAAGGTCAGCTTGACATTTAAAATCGGATAAGAGACCTTGGCACCTGTGTCCAATTTCAGATTTTCCACTAATTTATCAATTTCAAAGTCTCTGTAATCTGTATAAAAACCCAAATGTCCGGTATGGACACCGACAAAGCGCACCTTATCCAGCTGCTCTTCATATTTGTGAAAGGCTGATAGCAGCATCCCATCACCACCGACAGAAATCACGATATCTGGATTTTTGGGTGTCAGGATAAAGCCTGCTTTCCGCAATTTTTGCATCAGAGTTTGAAATACTTCCTCACTCTGCCTTTTACGATTGCGGATTATCGCTATTTTTTTACCTGTATTCTTCATCTGTATCGTCACTATTTCCAACACCGTCATTTAGCTTGCGGTGCAGAGGATCAAAGAGTGCTTGTGCTTCTTGGATGGCGTCACGAATGGCTCCCATCTCTTCATCTAGCTGATAGGCGAGATTAGCTGTTGTCTCCAAGCGCCGTTTGATTTCCTCTGGAAATTCTCCTTTATACTTGTAGTTTAAAGAGTGCTCAATCGTTGCCCAAAAGTTCATGGACAAGGTACGAATCTGAATTTCTGCCAAGATAACTTTATTTCCATTAATCGTATCTACTGGATATTCAACAATGGCATGGTAGCTACGATAACCACTGTCTTTTTTGTTTTTGATGTAATCACGCTCCTGAACGATACGCATATCTGTCCGATTTCGCAAAACTTCTAAAACTTCATCCACATCGTCTACAAATTGAACCATAACACGCAAACCAGCAATATCCTGCATCTCTTGGGCTAAGTTTTCCTCAGTTATCCCGCGAAGTTCCATTTTTTCCTTGATGCTTTCAATATGTTTTACGCGACCAGTTACAAACTCGATCGGTGAATGGCGTTGCTGTTTGCGATACTGTTTGCGTATGCCACGAAGCTTGATTTTCAACTCACCAACTGCCTGAATGTAAGGATCCAGAAAATCTTCCCAATCTATTGTCATATACATACCTTGTCATCTATTCGTTTTTTGTATAAAATAAACACAGTTGTTATTATAACATAAAATCGCTTTCAGATAAAGAAAAGGATCAAAAAATGAATCATTTAGAAATTGAATACAAAACAATGCTAACAGAAGACGAACATAAACGACTTCTGACCTTCTTTGATCATGTCCAGCCAATTTTCCAAGTCAACTATTATATTGATTCGGCTGACTTTGCTCTTCGTGAAGCTCGTATGGCTCTGCGAGTCCGAACCACTCCTGACGCTGCTGAGTTTACTCTAAAAATTCCTCAAAAACTTGGAAATTTCGAATACAACCAAGCCTTGTCCGAAGATGAATTTAAGGAAATTACAGAAAATTTGCAATTTCCTCAGGGAGAAATCCTAGACAAACTGCAAGAAAAAGGAATCCCAGTTGACAAGCTAACAATACTCGGAATCCTTGAAAATATTCGATATGAAAAACAAGATGCACTCGGACTTTTTGCCTTAGACGAAAGTCGTTACTTTGGTAAAAAAGATTTCGAACTAGAATTAGAAATCAATGATATTGAAGAGGGAGAGCAAAAGTTCAAAGACTTTTTAAAAGAAAATCAAATCCAATACAAGCCTGGCAAAAGTAAGATCGCCAGATTTGCCGAAAACTTATAAAAATGCTGAAATAATCTCATTTTTTTGGTAGAATAATAATTATAAATCTAAAGAGACAAAAAGAGGATGGTCATTCTAATGTCAGACAAAAAAAATATGAAGCTTTTCTCCCTCAATTCCAATCACTCAATTGCTGAGAAGATTGCTGAAGCTGCCGGAGTACCTTTAGGCAAGCTTTCTTCCCGCCAATTTTCTGATGGCGAGATTCAGATTAACATTGAGGAGAGTGTTCGTGGCTATGATATCTATATCATCCAGTCTACCAGCTTCCCAGTCAATAATCACTTGATGGAGCTATTGATAATGGTTGACGCTTGTAAACGAGCAAGTGCCAATACCGTAACTGTGGTTATGCCTTATTTGGTTATGCCCGCCAAGATCGGACAGCGGCTCCTCGCGAGCCAATCACTGCAAAACTCGTGGCCAATATGCTTGTTGGAGCTGGCGTAGACAGAGTTATCTCACTTGACCTTCACGCTGTCCAAGTACAAGGCTTCTTTGATATTCCTGTTGACAATCTCTTCACCATCCCATTGTTTGCTGAGCATTATTGCAATATGGGATTAACTGGCGAGGATGTTGTCGTCGTTAGCCCGAAAAATTCTGGCGTGAAACGCGCTCGTAGCTTGGCAGAATATCTCGATGCTCCAATCGCCATCATCGACTACGGTGAAGATGAAGCAGGACGCTCTGAAGGCTATATCATCGGTGAAGTTGAAGGTAAAAAAGCGATTTTGATTGACGATATCTTGAATACCGGTCGTACCTTCTCAGAAGCTGCTAAAATCGTTGAACGTGAAGGAGCTGTCGAAATCTATGCTGTCTCAAGTCATGGTTTATTTGCAGATGAAGCTGCAGACCTACTAGACAGTGTTCCTATCCGAGAAATCTTAGTGACTGACTCTGTTGATACGAAAGAAAAGACTCCGAAGAACGTTCACTACATCACAGCCAGCGAGTTGATTGGTGATGCTATCGTGCGTATTCAAGAAAGAAAACCAGTCAGCCCACTTTTTGCTTTTCAAAAGAAATAAGGGATAAATTTGTGATTTATTTAGATAATGCTGCTACGACTGCCTTATCGCCTGCTGCGATTAAGTCCATGACTCAGGCAATGGCAGTCTTCGGCAATCCATCCAGTACCCACAGCCACGGTCGAGAAGCTAAAAAACTGCTCCGACAAGCTCGCGAAGATATTGCTAAAGTTCTACACACACAGAGCAAAAATATCCTCTTTACATCAGGTGGTACTGAAAGTAATAACACCGCAATCAAGGGATATGCCCTACGCCATCAGAATCAAGGCAAGCATATTATTACTACTGCCATTGAGCACCATGCTGTTTTGGAGCCTGTTGAATACTTAGTGGAGAATTTCGGTTTTGAAGCGACTATCATTCAGCCAGTGGATGGGCAAATCCCAACTGAAGATATCAAGAATGCTCTCAGATCAGATACTATCCTTGTCTCAGTCATGGCTGTCAACAATGAAACAGGCTACATTTTGCCGATTCAAGAAATTGGTCAATTACTAAAGGATCATCCTGCTGCTTTTCACGTTGACGCAGTCCAAGCCGTTGGCAAGCTCCCTATCTATCCTGAAGAATGGGGAATCAATTTCCTGAGTGCATCAGCTCATAAATTCCACGGTCCAAAAGGAGTTGGATTTCTCTATGCCGACCAGATGGACTTTGATAATTTCATGCATGGCGGCGATCAAGAAAACAAGCATCGGGCGGGCACAGAAAACCTCGTTTCCATTGTCGGGATGGCAACTGCCCTTTCTGAAAGTTTCGCCCACTTAGAGAAAAATCTTGAGCATGCCCAGCAGCTAAAAGATACTTTACTGGATAACCTAGCGGATATAGACTTCTACCTGAACGAAAGTCAGCCTAGCCTGCCTTATGTTGTCAATATTGGATTTCCAAACCAAAAGAATGATCTTATCTTGCTTCAAATGGACCTTAATGGCTTTTCAATCTCGACTGGCTCTGCTTGTACAGCTGGTGCTGTTCAGCCCAGTCATGTCCTTCAAGCCTTATATGGCCCAAACTCTGAGCGCCTAAAAGAATCCATTCGCATCAGTGTGTCAGATCAAACAAACATCCAAGAAATCAAACTATTCAGTCAAAAACTAAAAGAAATACTAGGAGGATAAGATGGCTTTTCAAACATCTGTTAGCTTAGCAAACTGCGACTTCACCTACTCACTCCATCCAAATGTTAAGAAATTTACCTTACGGGACAATACATTTGCTGAAACAAAAGTTGGTAATTACGAGCTTTCTCGTTTACTTGAAGCGGTTCCCAATAGTGGCGATGGATTCTTGCTTAAGATTATCATCAATAAAGATCTAAGCGGAGTAAAAATTAATATTACGGACAAGTCTGGTTTAAGATTGGTTAATATCTTCAAATCAGAAAAACACCATATTATTCAGCAAAAATTCTATTTCTTGATGGATAGTTTAGTTGAAAGAGATATTTTTGAAAAAACACCCCAATAAGCGAAATTCTAAGAATTTTGCTTATTTCTATTATTTTATCTATCTTTATTAGTATAATAATATTTTGTTCATCAAATTAGTTGATTTTTTCACAAGCTTTCTATAGAATAGAAGATAGAAAGGTCGTGATTTTGTGAAAACTGAAAAAAGCAATTCTATTCCACGCGCTACTGCTAAGCGGCTCTCCCTCTACTACCGGATTTTCAAACGATTTAATGCAGAAAATATTGAAAAGGCCAATTCAAAACAAATCGCAGAGGCGATTGGAATCGACTCTGCGACTGTTCGGCGTGACTTTTCTTACTTCGGTGAGTTAGGTCGTAGAGGTTTTGGCTACGATGTGAAGAAACTTATGAATTTCTTTGCCAACCTTCTTAACGACAACTCAATTACAAATGTCATGATTGTTGGTGTCGGAAATATGGGCCGTGCTCTTTTACACTACCGCTTTCATGAACGGAATAAAATGAAGATTGTAATGGCCTTTGATACAGACGATTATTCTGATGTCGGAACCACCACAAATGATGGAATTCCTATTTATGGAATTTCTCAAATAAAAGAAAAGGTCCAAGAAGGAAACGTAAAGACTGCTATTCTGACAGTGCCGAGCGTTAAGGCACAAGAAGTCGCATCCGTCTTGGTTGATGCTGGTATCAAGGGAATTCTTTGCTTCTCCCCAGTGCACCTATCTGTCCCCAAAGATGTGGTTGTACAATATGTGGACCTAACCAGCGAACTCCAAACCTTACTCTACTTCATGAGAAAAGATGATGAGTAAGGTAAGAAAGGAAACAGACACTTTATGAAAAAACCGATTATCGGTATAACAGGAAACCAAAGGGATATTCCTAACGATCAATTTATTCATATTAGTTATACTTCAACTGGCTTTATCGAGGGAGTCAATAAAGTTGGAGGAATCCCAATTATCTTACCAATTGGTGATGAAGCCTTAGCTCACACCTATATCACTATGATCGATAAACTGATCCTTACCGGTGGACAAAATGTCCAGCCTCATTTCTACGGAGAAGAACAGACTATCGAAAGTGATGATTATCTGCTTCAAAGGGATCTATTTGAACTAGCTCTCATCCGAGAGGCGCGGAAACAAAACAAGCCTATTTGGTGTCTGTCGTGGTACTCAGCTTTACAATGTTTCTATGGGTGGCACACTTCACCAAGACATCGAGAATCACTGGCAAGATAGCACTGCTCAATACACTACACAGACTATGGTCACTAAAAATGGCTCCATCCTCCATGAATTATACGGACCTACTTGTCAAATCAACTCATTCCATCACCAAAGTATCAAGGATCTAGCGAAAAATTTAGAAGTTATAGCTTACGATCCTCGGGACAAGGTCATTGAGGCTGTTACCTCAACTGATGGAAGTCCATTTCTTGGTGTGCAGTGGCATCCAGAATTCCTATTTCCCACAAGAACAGGTGATTTAGCCTTGTTTGATTATGTGGTCCACAAACTTTAGATCAAATCTGTTTTTTCACGATAACTATAATAATTATTTTTTGAAACGATTAAATGATCTAAAAGAACCAACCCCATTAGCTCACAAGCTTCTTTCATATGTTTGGTGACCTCGTCGTCATTCTTACTTGGTAAAGTCACTCCAGAAGGATGATTGTGCACAAGTATAATAGATGTCGCCAAGTGTTTGAGCGCATAATGCAAAATCTCGCGCGGCTCAGCCATACTTCTAGTTACCGTTCCTACAAAGATTGTCTGCTGATGGATGATCTGGTTTTGACTATTTAGATAAATAGCGACCAAACATTCTTGCTTTTTATCTCCCAGTTCGACCTGCATTTTGCGAGCTAGTTTCTGACTTCCAAGAATTTGCTCCCTCTCCAGCACTTCAGCTTTGTTGATGCGACAGCCAAGCTCAATAATGGCTTGCAACTCAACAGCCTTCACAGGCCCAATTCCTGAAATTGTCTGTAATTCCTGTAAAGTCAAATATTTCAGATCATTCAAGCTAGAAATCGATGATAATATCCTTTGAGAAACTTGAAAAACAGTTTCTTTTTTGCTGCCTGTTCGCAAAAATATAGATAGCAATTCCTGATTACTAAGTTTATCCGCTCCTTCTCTTATCAGCCGTTCACGCGGCATCATGCTTATGTCATCCTGCAATGAAATACGATACATACCAACCTCCTTACTTATTAATTCGCTATTAAGTAAAAAAAGAACCTAAATAAATGAACTACACCCAAAAGGTTAGACACAAAATCTATCGATTAGGCGAGTTCATTTATTTAGGCTATTTATTATTAATTGCTAAATCTTATCATATTTGTTGCTTGCTGTTATAACAGCCTCTCTAACGGATGTAGACCATTGTCCCTTAATAGCAGTGTCTAAAGTATCATTAATCCCCTTGATAGCCAACTTTCCTTCCTTTGCAACTTTACTAATCGCTTCCTTAGATTTGGTCTTAATACCATCACTTTTACTAAGAATATGTGGAGCATAAACATTTGTTATCAAAGATTTTTCAATCTGTTTTTGAATAGCAAGCAGACGCGTTCCTAAATCATCGAAATTTCCTATAGTAAATACACCTGTAATATCCTCAGTTAATGTTGTTGCCATTTTAGCATCACTTCCTTTTACTCTCTAGTTTTATTATTGTCATCTGCGACTATTCTCCTACGCAGATAAGCCTCATCTAACTTATCATCTAGATATCGTCTTTCTCGTCGGAAATTATCACTCTCTTTTAAAGATTCTAATTCCAATATTTTTTGCGCCTCCGTCAAGGCATCTTCCGATAACATTTGGTAAGATTCCATCTCTCTATTAAGAATCCTATAAAAATCCTGATCCGCATCAGTAGATTTCAAATAATGCAAAGTTTCTTCGTACTTTTCATCAAGAATATTTTGTATGGCACGACGCGCAGTTTGAAAATAATCATTTCTTGCCTCAAATTCTTGCAACTTTTCTCGATGCCGATCTTCCAATTCTTCTAATTCTTTAGTTTTCTTTTCGACTTCACGTTGTGCTAATTCAAATTTCTCCATTGATTGAATTCCCCTGCTAAAGCTATGTCTTCTTCGAGTTTTTTGTCTATACCAGCTGCAATTTTATCTTTTAATTTAGTCATTTCGTCTAATATTTGACTCGCTTTGTTGAGCTTATTTTGTAGAGAGATTTCTACATTTCCGACCACACTATCATGTGTGACACCACCAGCTGCAAAAGCCGATCTAATCTCATCAGGACTAAGACTACTGACCATAAACGGAGACTTGGTCGTTTCAAATAAAGACTCAACTTCTTCTACTCCTCTTTGTTTCTCAATCTTAATCTGATCCAAAACTTGCTGAGCAGCATTAACAAGAGCATTTACACCAATAGTAGCTTGCTCGCTGTCTAGAAAAATTCGTTCGTTGCTACTTAGGCCACCTCCGCTTTCTGTAAGTAAGCTTTTCATGCCATAATACCGCAACATTCTCGTTTTTGTTTCTAGGATGAGGGCATTCGCATTTCCTTTTGCAGTATTGGTCACAACATTGCCATTTTCATCAATGAGTTGACCTTTATTATTAAATCTCCAAGTATTATAACTATGATATTTATCCCCTAGACTATAGATCTTATCTGCCTTTTCTTTCCAAGAAAGTTTATCATCTTGTAAAATTCGTAAAGATTCATCAACAAAACTAGCATCTGTCATATTGACATAAATGGCAACGCCTGTTTTATTCCCCAAAATGTTCCCCAAAAACATATCATTTGGATTTCTAAAGTTACGAAATTGCTCTGGATGCGCCTGCATATAGGCTATTTCTTCTTCCGAAACAATATTATGAATATCTGGACCATTAAAGCCAACATTATTCCATCCCATTTTTAAGGCAGTATAAAGTGCCATAGACTCTCCCAAAGAATGACCATTCGTTGTTATAATGGCATTAGGATTTTCTTTACGAACCTTTTTCTCTACTCGCTGGGCAAACTCTAATGCTGTTTTTGACTGAACATCTACAATGTTTTCGACAACTTCCTTTTTAACACTATCGTTAAAATGTCCTTCTAGAATGCCTTTGCCCATCCCTGAAATTGAGGGGAGACCTGTTATCATTTTATCCGTAAAACCCATACCTAGATTTTCAATGTCATTCAGGACATCTTTTTTGTCTCCAAAATTGGTTCCAACATAAGAAACCACTACCTGACTGTAGTCTACGTTCCCTTGATTATCAACAGGAGCAACAGCCATAGCTTGCATGCTGTTTTCCGTTGGTTCAGCAGAGTTTCCAATAGCATCAATGACTTGGAATTGACGGCCGTTTATATCAATAGAATCTCCAATTTTTATTTGCTGTTCACTTTTATAATTATCTGGATCAAATTTATACGCAGTACGAGCTATTTCTTTATAATCTTTTTCAGTAATCTTCGACATATTATTTACCTAAATTATATATAACTTCAATTCCTTCAAGTGTCTCAAAATCAGTCGGTTTTTCCTTTTTCATTAAAGTCTTCTCACCTTTTTTATAGGCTAAACTATAACCATTATCATAATTGTCATCTAAAAACGAACTAATACTAATATTATCATTCACTTTTAGAAAAACACTTCTAGACTGGGCAAATTCTTTTCTAGAGACATCTGTGAACTCAATTTTATTAATCCCTTCATAGTTATTCACTAAAAACAAAGCTAGATTTTTTTCTTGTTTTTGAACTTCTTTTTTCTCTTCTTCTGTCAATGTAACTATCTCCTTCTGTCCGTTTTTTTTCTGCTGACTACAGGCACTGAGTGTTCCCATACATAGAAATCCAATAAATACTATCAAAAGCAACTTATATATTTTCATAAATACTCCTTTCCTCTATAGAGTTCAAAACCTTCAACTATGCTAACATAATTATATTATAGCAAAACAATTATAAAATAAGCAAGCGTTTACATATTTCGTAATCCCTTTTAATATAATGAAACTAAATCTTATGTACTTTTACTGACTCAATAGAAGCATCAATGACTCGGAATTTCGACCGTTAACGTCAGATTCCTTTCCCACACTAAATTGTTCTTCTGCTTTATATTCTTTCGGATCCAAATTATAGACTTTTTTAGATATTATGTTGTAATCTTTATCAGTCAACGCGCCATTTAATAATCCTCGTAATAACTAACATCTACTCCGTCTAAACTAGTTAACTGTGTTGGAGGTTTCTTCTCTATCAAATGAAAGTCTTTGGGATCATATCCTATTGAATAATATCCATCTTTACTTTCTAACTCTGTTGGTAAAATATAACTATTATCATTGACCTTTATAGTGATTGTATCACCCGTCCCAAAACCACCTTTATGAAAATTTACAAATTCTATTTTTTTCACATTTTGATAATGATTTACCAGGTACAAAGCAATTTTCTCTTCTTCTTTACGAAGTTTCTTTTTTTCCTCTTTTGTCATAGTAATTTTCTCCTTCTGTCCGTTTTTCTGTTGACTACAGGCACTGAGTATTCCCAACCCTAGAAATCCGATAAATACTATCAAAAGTAACTTAGATATTTTCATATAATATTCCCTTCTTTTATAAAACATACAATCTTCAACTATACTAACATAGTTATATTATAGCAAAATGATTATAAAACAAGCAGGCGTTTACATCATTTGCAATCCCTCTAATATCAATAAAACTAAATCTTATCTACCATCATAGAATAACTCAAAATTTTCGACCGTGACCATCAATCAATTCTCCAACTGATTATTGTTTCTCTGAATGATCTAGTGTATCGAGCTCATAAACATAGGTCGTAATTGTATCATAATCTGCATCCGTTATATTCATTTATTTTCTCCATAATATACAACATATAATTGAGCCTCTGATAATTTTGTAAATTTAGAAGGAACTTCCTTCCGTTTTAGTTCCTCTGAGCTATTATGATAGACCAAGCCATAATGCTGTATATCGTAACTATCTTTTAAGTCTGTTGAAACTTCTATTTTATCGTTTACCGAGAAATAAATGAATCTAGGTCTACCAAGTCCGCCTTTTGAAATACTTACAAACTCTATTTTATGAACATCCTCAAAATTATTGACCAAAAATAAAGCAAGAGCCTCTTCTTGTTTTCTGATTATTTTTTTCTCTTCTGCTGTCAATGTTACTTCCTCCTTCTGACCGTTTTTCTGTTGACTACAGGCGCTGAGTATTCCTATCCCTAGAAACCCAATAAATACTATCAAAAGTAACTTAGATATTTTCATAAATATTCCTTTCTTTATGCAACGTCATCAATAACTTGAAATTGACGATTTCATAACTCAATTATATTATCTTTCTATAATCAATTTACTTTTCCTCATAATATATCACTTCAATCCCATCAAGACTGGTTAATTCCGTAGAATTTTTCTTTTTTATTAAATGAAAATCACTCGGATCATAATCAACAGAATATCTTTCACTATCATCGTTAAATATAATTGGTTTTATATAACTATCATCATTGACAATAACACTTATTGAATCTGCTATCCCAAATCCTCCCCTGTGAAATTTATCAAACTTAATCTTTTTCACATCCTCGTAATGATTCACCAAATACAAAGCTATTTTCTCTTCCTCTTTACGAAGTTCCTTTTTTTCTTCTTTTGTCATAGTAACTTTCTCTTTCTGTCCTGTTTTTTTCTGATGACTACAGGCACTGAGTGTTCCTATCCCTAGAAACCCAATAAATACTATCAAAAGTAACTTAGATATTTTCATAAATACTCCTTTTCTTTATAAATCTCAAAATCTTCAACTATACTACCTATAGCATATTTTAATAAAAACAATCATATATCAAGCAAATTTGTTCGTTCTTTGGTTCAAGTTGTAAGCCTCTTTTGCTAATTTATTATGATTTTTATCTGAAATGGAGATCACCTTTCTATCTCCTCATAATATTTAATCTCAATATTTTTTTAGATTATCTAATTGAGTTGGCGGATTCTTTTCATTCAGATGAAAGTTCTCAGGATTATAGCTAATAATATACTCGCCACTTGGATCTCCTAAAGTAATTGGTTTTATATAATTATTTGAATTTATCTTAACAGATATAGAACCCCCCGTCCCAAAACCACCTTTATAAAAAAATTTACAAATTCTATTTTTTTCACATCTTCATAATGATTCACCAAATACAAAGCAATTTGCTCTTCTTCTTTATGAAGTCTCTTTTTATCTTCTGCTGTCATTATGAAATCAAACTTCTTTTCTGCTGTTTTGGACTGGCTACAGGCAGTGATACTTCCAAAACATATAAATGCTATAAAAAATATTAAAAATGATTTATATATTTTCATGATAATTTCCTTTCCTGACTAAAAGAGTACCATACTAACATAAGTATAGCACAATCTAATAAAGAAGGCATATTCTTTGAAAGCGTTCTAGTATCTGTTCGTATATCATTTTAGTTTTATCAATCAAAAAACGAAGTAACTCTTGTTACTTCGTTTTACAATATTTCTTATTTATAGCTGCATTTGATTATAAGATCGACTGAAAGCATCTAAAATATCTTTTGGTGCCTTGTCATAGTCAATCGTACTTTCAAGCGTACCTTTAACAATAGTTCGACTGGTTGCTGCTGCATCCTCACATGTGACTAAAGTGATCTCAGCAACTCCTTCTGTGTCATTGATGACATCCACGCGCTCTGGTGCGACACTTTCTATACTAGAAATCGTATAGGTATAGATCTTATCCTTATCCGTGATATAGATTTTCATCCCTATTTTGGCACGGTCTAGCGGTGAAAAGAGCATGTCACTGGCTCCAGTAATTCCAAAGACGTGATGGCTAGCTAAGGCGTAATTCCCTTGTCCCATTTGTTGATCTTCTTTCATAGTGCCAGCACCATAGTAAAGGCCAACATTATCCAAACCTTTGAAATTGGCAGATTCATCGAAACTTCAGGAATTGAAATGCCACCGATAACTGGCAATTTTTGAGCCTGCCACTGAGCATTAATCACCGCTTCTGTAGAAAGAGATTGGACATCGCTAAACTCGAAACTTGACTCGACTGCCTTATTCTGCTTGATTTCTTCCTTAGAGACCTTGCTAACCTGGTATTGATTCGTGTGCCAAACCATGATCATATTTCGGATAGACGAGTTGAAAATCAGAGCTAGGGCAACTAGAAATAAAAGGAAAACCGCGCAGTTAATGATGAAATTTTTGAGCTTGAATTTCTTCTTAGATTTCTTCACATTCATCCTCCTCTTATTCTACTTCTTCCTCATCGTCTTTTTCATCAGGCGCAACCGTTGTAAAGGTAACAATCTGAGCATTTTGGTCCAGACGCATAACCTTCACTCCCATAGTTGAGCGGCCTGTCTGAGAAATATTAGCCACACTGGTACGGATAATGACACCTGTATTGGTGATAATCATCAAATCTTCTTCGCCAGTGACGGTCATCAGACCAGCGAGAGGTCCGTTCTTATCAGTGATATTGGCTGTTTTTATCCCTTTACCACCACGGCCCTTGGTTGGATACTCACTGGCAAGAGTTCGCTTACCATAGCCTTTTTCGGTGATGACAAGCACTTCGTCACCCTCAGTAATCACACCTGCTCCAACGACTTGGTCGCCGTCACGCAGATTGACCCCACGAACACCAGTCGCTATACGGCTCATGCTTCGGACAGCTGTCTCATTGAAGCGGACAGAATAACCAAACTTAGTACCAATGATAACGTCTGCAGCACCGTCCGTCAGAAAGACATTGATAAGCTCGTCTTCATCTTTCAAATTCAGGGCCTTGAGACCGTTCTGACGGATATTAGCAAATTCTGTCACGCTGGTTCGTTTAACCACACCTAGACGGGTCGTAAAGAAGAGATAGGAATGATCGCTACTGTCTTGCTGGACATTAATAATGGTCTGAATGGTCTCTCCTTCATCCAGTTTCAAGAGATTGACCACTGGCAAGCCCTTAGCTGTACGGCCATACTCAGGGATTTCATATCCTTTGAGACGATAAACTCGGCCTTTGTTAGTAAAGAAGAGCAGTCTATCGTGGGTACTTGTTGAAACCAGCTCTTTGACGAAGTCATCATCTTTGACACCAGTTCCTTGAACGCCGCGGCCTCCGCGTTTCTGAGCAGTGAATTCAGCCTGATTCAGACGTTTGATATAGCCTTTATTAGACAGGGTAATCAAAACATCTGCTTCCTCAATCAAATCTTCATCTTCAATAGAAAGGACTTCTCCCACCATCAGCTCAGTTCGGCGGTCATCCGCAAATTTACGTTTGACCTCATCTAGCTCTTCCTTGATAATTGCGACAACGCGCTCTGGCTTAGCCAAAATATCAGCCAAGTCCGCAATCAAAGCAATCAGTTCGTCGTATTCTGACTGAATCTTATCACGTTCCAAACCAGTCAGACGGCGCAGACGCATATCAAGGATAGCCTGGCTCTGGCGCTCAGAAAGTTCAAACTTAGCCATCAATTCAGCTTGGGCTTCTGCGTCCGTCTCGCTATTACGGATAATGCGAATCACTTCATCAATGTGATCCAGCGCAATCAGCAAACCAGCCAAGATGTGCGCTCGAGCTTCCGCCTTTCTTTATCGAAAGCCGTCCGTCGAGTCACTACTTCTTTTTGGTGCTCAATGTAGGCCAACAAAATCTCACGTAGAGATAGAATCTTCGGCACGCCATTTTGAATAGCCAGCATATTGAAGCTGAAATTGGTCTGCATCTGAGTCAGCTTGAAAAGATTATTTAGAATGACATGTGCAGAGGCATCTCGACGAACCTCGATGACAAAACGAACTCCTTCACGGTTGGACTCATCACGAACAGCTGTGATACCGTCAATGCGCTTTTCCTGCACCAAACGAACAATATGCTCATGGACCTTAGTCTTATTCACCATATAAGGAAACTCGGTTACGACAATTCGCTCACGGCCATTTCATCTCTTCAATTTCAGTGCGAGAACGAAGAACAATCGAACCCTTCCCCGTTTCATAAGCACGGTGAATACCAGACTTACCCATCACCAGTGCTCCTGTCGGGAAATCTGGGCCAGGCAGGACTTCCATGATATCCCGAGTTGTTGCTTCCGGATTGTCCATGACAAGTTTAACTGCATCAATAGACTCACCGAGATTATGTGGAGGGATATTAGTCGCCATCCCAACGGCAATCCCTGTCGCACCGTTCACAAGCAAGTTAGGGAAGCGAGCAGGAAGAACCATAGGCTCTCTCTCGCTGGCATCATAGTTGTCGATATAATCAACAGTGTTTTTGTTGATATCACGAAGCATTTCCAGAGCAATTTTGCTCATACGTGCTTCTGTATAACGCTGGGCTGCGGCCCCGTCTCCGTCCATCGAACCGAAGTTTCCATGGCCGTCTACCAGCATGTAGCGATAGCTCCACCATTGAGCCATCCGCACCATCGCTTCATAAATAGAGGAGTCGCCATGCGGGTGGTATTTACCCATGACATCCCCTGTGATACGAGCTGATTTCTTGTGAGGCTTATCAGGCGTAACGCCTAGCTCATTCATGCCATAAAGAATCCGGCGATGAACCGGCTTAAGACCATCGCGAACATCTGGAAGAGCCCGAGCCACGATAACACTCATTGCATAATCGATGAAACTGGTCTTCATTTCGCTGGTCAAATTGACATCTACTAAGTTTCTATCTTGCATTAAAAATGCCTCATTTCAATATTAAATCACTATCTCATTATACCACATTTTAGCTATATTTTCAGTATTTAAAACCGAATATAAAAACGTTTACATAGCCTTTTAGGGGTCAAAATACCACGGTGAGCCGTGACAAACTGTATCAAAAGTGGTAGAATGTAATTGTATGGGGAAAACCCCAAAAATAATAAGGAGATGTTTAGAAATGACTGCTACTAAACAACATAAAAAAGTCATCCTTGTCGGTGACGGTGCCGTAGGTTCATCTTACGCTTTCGCGCTTGTTAACCAAGGAATTGCACAAGAGCTTGGAATTATCGAAATTCCACAATTACACGAAAAAGCTGTAGGTGATGCGCTTGACCTTAGCCACGCCCTTGCCTTCACTTCACCTAAAAAGATCTACGCAGCTCAATACTCTGACTGTGCAGACGCTGATCTTGTTGTTATCACTGCGGGTGCGCCTCAAAAACCAGGTGAAACTCGTCTTGACTTAGTTGGTAAAAACCTTGCCATCAACAAATCAATCGTAACACAAGTTGTTGAATCAGGTTTCGATGGTATCTTCCTTGTTGCTGCTAACCCAGTTGACGTTTTGACTTACTCAACTTGGAAATTCTCAGGCTTCCCTAAAGAACGCGTTATCGGTTCAGGTACTTCACTTGACTCAGCTCGTTTCCGTCAAGCACTTGCTGAAAAATTGGATGTTGATGCTCGTTCAGTTCACGCCTACATCATGGGTGAGCATGGCGATTCAGAATTCGCTGTTTGGTCACATGCAAACATCGCAGGTGTAAACCTTGAAGAATTCCTTAAAGATACTCAAAATGTTCAAGAGTCTGAATTGATCGAATTGTTCGAAGGTGTTCGTGATGCTGCTTACACAATCATCAACAAGAAAGGCGCTACATACTACGGTATCGCTGTAGCCCTTGCTCGTATTACAAAAGCTATCCTTGACGATGAAAATGCCGTACTTCCACTTTCAGTCTTCCAAGAGGGCCAATACGGTGTGAAAGATGTCTTCATCGGTCAACCAGCAGTTGTTGGTGCACACGGTATCGTTCGTCCAGTAAATATCCCATTGAACGATGCAGAAACTCAAAAAATGCAAGCATCTGCTAAAGAATTGCAAGCAATTATTGATGAAGCATGGAAGAATCCAGAATTCCAAGAAGCATCTAAAAACTAATCAGAAAAAACATCTCCTGATAAAAGGGGATGTTTTTTGTTTTATGTGGATCTGTCAGCAAAAATATCAAGCAAGTAAGGAACAATCAGCTCTCCCTCTAAGTCCTCCAAAGAAGAAAGCCAAATAAAGTCTGTATGCTCTTCTGGATCCAATAGGATATCGCGCTGCTCTATAATCTTAGCCTCATAAACCAAGCGTGTAAAAACAGCATTTTTTCTTGAGTCAAACTGACTATCTTCATGAATGATCTTATCAATCCGAATCTTTTGATTAACCTCTTCCATAGCCTTGTGTAGAGCTGCTTCTCTGGGTAGTTCGTTCTCTTCTACGCTTCCGCCAGGAATATCCCAATAGCATGGATAGACATTAGGAAGGCCGCGCTTTATTTTAGAGCGTTTGATTAGCAGATACTTTCCGTCTTTCTCAATCAAGGTATGAGCGATTAACTTCACCACCATAGCTGTCTCCTCTCTTAGAAAACAAAAAAGGACTCTCACGAGTCCAAGCTTTAGTCATCCACCCTGAGAGAATCGAACTCCCATCTCAAGAACCGGAATCTTACGTGATATCCATTACACTAAGGGTGGCAACTTATTTATTATAACTAATTTTTCACAAAAAAACAAGCCTAAATAGCCCCTTTTGCGAAATTTCTAATCTGGATCAAATCAAAAAGATTAACTCTCAAAGAAAGTTAATCTTTTTAATCTCTTATTTCTTTTCAATATGATCCGCTAGTTCTTCTTGGGCTTTTTTGTTAGATTCCAACGTTTTTTCTTGCCATTTCTTCTTAGCTTCTTCATATTCTTTGCTCGTTACAATCTCACTTCTGAGCTTCGTATATTTAAAGTTGAAGGGAGATCCCTTGATTCCAACGAGTGAATAGGCACGACTGAAAGGTTTGGACTTACTTACAGAAGGACTACCGCCTCCTGAAATGGTCGGCATGATAATCCCACTATCAAGCAACCAAGCTTGTGCATCCGCATATTTTTCATAGCGAACTTTCACATCTGTCGTTTCAGCATTTGCTTCTTCCAACATCTTAGTATAAGTGTCCAAGCCCAACTCTTTCATCTTGTCCATATCTTGACCTGGCTCAAAACCAAAGTTTGCAAGCTGGCACCATTATTTACATTTAGAGTATCTAAGTAGGTAGATGGGTCTTGATAGTCAGCTGACCAGCCCCCTGTATAGAAGTCATAGTCCTTTTGAGCAGCAGTATTTGCAAAATAGGTGATGTTGTTCAAATCATCCACACTAATCTTCTGCAGGTCAATCACTACATTTTCTGCACCCAAGGTTGATTCAATTGATTGTTTTACTGAACTTGCCCATTGGATGCCCACCTTGTCAGCCTGGTCTACAGGAAGGTCTAAATGGATTGGGAATTGAACTCCCTTAGACTCTAAAGCTTCCTTAGCCTTGGCAAATCTTGCCTTGGCTTTTTCTGGATTATAATAAGCATCTTGAGCATCTGTCAGATCAATATTCGCCCATTCTGTACCATAATTCACTAATTTAGAAGCAACAACTTGGCCAAAAGTTTGATCGCCAATTTGAACAAATGTTGGAGGAACAAGCGTATTTCTCAACAACTTGGTAGCTCCATCTTTACCATTACTTTGCGCACCATAAGAAGTCCGGTCAAGGGCAAAATTGACGGCCTGACGGAAATCCTTATTTGAAACCGCTTCTTTTGTTGCATTCTTTTGATCATCACTTGTTTTGGAAGTGTGATTGTATGATTGACGGTTGAAGTTGAAATTAAAGTAATATGAGGTCGCATCCTGTGGGCTATAAAGGATATTGTCCGCATATTTCTTCTTAACTGCCGCAAATCCCGAAGTATTCGGATAGAGACGGGCACCACTATAAGCACCATCACTGAAGTTGCGAATTAGAGATTCTTGGTCTGATCCATCGTAGTAGGTTAATTTGACATGTTCTAGACTGACCTTGTCTTTATCGTAATAATTTGGATTCTTAACGAATTCCATAGACGATTTAGAAGTCAAAGATTTCAAAAGGAAAGGACCGTTGTAAAGAATACTTGATGGATCAACAGAACCAAAATCTTTTCCTTTAGACTTCAAAAATTCTTCATTGACAGGGAACAAGATATTATTCGTCGTTTTAGAGTTCCAATAAGGCTCTGAGCGCGTCAGCGTGTATTGAACCGTATAATCATCCACTGCCTTTACTCCGACTTTGGAGAAGTCTTTTTCATTACCTTTGACATAGGCATCTAAGCCACTAATCGAGTCCTGAATCAGGTAAAGGGCTTCAGACTTCTGGTCAGCCACATATTTAAGTCCAGTCACAAAGTCTTGAGCTTTCACATTTGCAACTTCTTCGCCATCAACATTGAACCACTTAGCATCCTTACGAAGCTTATATGTGTAAGTCAGGCCGTCTTGAGAAACTGTCCATGATTCTGCAATAGAAGGAACTAGATTTCCATATTCATCATTTTCCAAAAGACCATCTACAAGGTTTGTAATAACGTCTGATGTAGTTGCACGGTTAGTGGTCAGGTAGTTCAAGCTATCTGGATCGCTGGCATAAACATAAGAATATGTAGTTGTGCTGGATGAAGATTTGCCACAAGCTGACAAGAATACTCCTGCACTGAGTACCACTCCAGTAGCTAAAAGCATTTTTGATACTTTCATAAATACACCTCCAAAAATTGAGAGAAAAGTCCAAGAATAAGAGGATCGGAAATAAAGATAAGCCCTTATTTTATTTAGTATCCTCTTAGTTCAATTTCTATGTTATATTTTATAACATAAGCTATTATACCAGAATTCTGATAAAAAGTAAATAGAGGAATCAGAGAGTGATTATGGAAAATTTCTGAAAACTACCTCCAATTCTATGTTATATTTTATAACATAAGCTATTATACCAGAATTCTGATAAAAAGTAAATAGAGGAATCAGAGAGTGATTATGGAAAATTTCTGAAAACTACCTCCAACCAATCCAATTGACAAATATACAGATTAAGCATATAATAAACTCAATGTAAACAAACGAGGAAATCACCGTGAATTCTAATTATATTACCCGCCTCAAGCGCTCCGAGGGACAGTTAAGAGGCATTCAAAAAATGATTGAAGAGGACAGGGAATGTTCAGATATTCTCACACAGTTATTAGCCGTCCGCTCCAGCGTTGACCGTGTTATTGAGATGGTTATTACTGAGAATTTAACGGATTGCCTAGAAAATCCATCTGATGATCCGAAAAAGCAAAGGGAAAGAATAGAGAAAGCTATTCATTTTCTGGTAAATCGAAAATAAGAAGAAGAGGAAAAAAGGATTCAAGCAACGACTTGAATCCTTTTTATCTTTTATTCCGTCTCTCCAGACCAAGCGTTCATGCCACCTGATACGTTGGTCACATCAAAGCCCTGCATGGCAAGAAATTGGCAAGCAGTCGCTGAACGTGCACCTCCTTGGCAAATGACATAGTATTTGTAGTCAGGATCCAGCTTTTTATAGCCAGTTTCCAACTCACTAAGCGGAAGATTTCCAGCATTTGGGATATGACCCGCTTGAAATTCATGTCTTTCGCGCACATCTACGATGGCCAATTTTTCAGATTGATACTGCTTTTCTAAGTCAGCCACTGATATAGTTTTCATTTTTCTACTCCTTCTGGTTTTACCATTTTATACAAAGCATAAGCTCCGTCTAAATTTTTCACTGCAAATCCTGCTTGTTTTAAGATTCGCTCGGCAATATAGCTGCGCAGACCGCTGTGGCAGCTCACGATATATTCTTCTTCCTTATCCAGCTCAGCCAAGCGTTCTCTGAGTTCATTCAGAGGAATATGGACTGTCTTGTCCGCCTTTAAGCGTCCTTGCTTAAATTCATTGAGCGTCCGAACATCTAAAGACTTTCCCGCTTGCCAACTCGTCTTCCAGCTGGTGCCATTGGATATTTTCACTCAAGCCTTCCGCTAGATTCATAGCTGCATAGCCCAGCATATTGACCAGATCCTTGGCTGAGCCAAAAGGTGGTGCATAGGTGAACTCCAGCTCTGGCAAATCAAAAATCGTGAGATTGCCCTTGATAGCTGTCGACAGAATATCAATCCGCTTATCAACGCCTTTTTTGCCCACACCTTGAGCACCATAGATTTTTCCAGTTTTTGGCTCAAAGAGCAATTTCAAGGTCAAGTCAGTCGCACCTGGATAGTAGCCTGCATGATCCTTACCGCTGACATGAATCGCTTGATAAGGCAGCTGATTTTGCTGAAGGAAACGCTCGTTCAGGCCTGTGGAAGCGGCTGTCATATCAAAGATACGCACAATAGCCGTACCAATGCTTCCCTTATTCTTCCGCTCCAAGCCAGCAATAACATCTGCTACCTGACGACCTTGTCGATTAGCAGGCGAAGCTAGGGCAATCAGGGCATCTTCACCAGTGATTTCCTGCTTGACAAGGATAGCATCGCCGACTGCAAAAATATCTTTCTGGCTTGTTTCATAATGCTCGTCGACCAAGATGCCCCCACGAAGACCAGTTTCAATCCCTGCTGCCTTAGCCAAGCTATTTTCAGGCTGGACCCCGACAGAGAGAATGGTCACATCTGAAGCCAATTTTTGACCATCTTCCAAGACGATTATTTTGCCATTTTCTTCGAAGCGAGTAGCTGACTGGGAAGTAATGACCTTCACTCCCTTGTCCGCTAATTCAGCTTGGACAAAAGCTGCCATTTCCTCATCCAGCGGTGGCAAAACATGCGGCGCTTTTTCTACGATTGTTACATTCAAGCCACGCTTGCGTAGATTTTCAGCCGTTTCCAGACCGATAAATCCAGCACCTACGACAACAGCCTCTTGTGGCTCTTTATCCAAGGCTAACATGATCTGATCCAAGTCTGGAACATTGCGCAAAGTGAATACATTATTTGCTTCTGAAAGTCCTTCAATCTCAGGAATAAAAGGCTTCGCCCCCGGTGAAAGAATCAGCTTGTCATACTGCTCTGTGAACTCTGAACCGTCATGAGCCACCGTCACCGTATGATCTTCAGGCGAAATTTTCACCACCTCATGAAAAGGTCGCACATCCAAGTTAAAACGCGCCTTGAGACTTTCAGGTGTTTGAACCAAGAGAGCATCTCGCTCAGCAATTTCACCAGAAATATAATAAGGCAGACCGCAGTTCGCAAAAGATACAAAAGGACCTTTTTCAAAAATCACAATTTCAGCATCTTCCATCATCCGTCTTAAACGTGTTGCCGCAGACATACCGCCTGCAACTCCACCAACGATAATAATTTTCATTGTTTAACCCCTTCTACTTAATGGTTTTCCCTGTCCAAGCGCTCATACCACCGCGGACATTGACAACATCATAGCCCTTTTTCTTCAGCTTTTTCGCTGCCATCTTGCTCCGCACGCCTGAATGGCAAATAACGTAAATCGTCTCCTTTTTAGCTGGAGCAAATTGACCAATTTGGCTCAAAGGAATATTCTGGGCCTCTTTGATATGTCCTCTACGAAATTCGGATGGTGTCCGTACATCAATTAGTTGGATATTGGACTTCAATCGCTTCTCCAACTCATCCGTTGAAATACTATCTATTTTTGTAAAAAAATGAAACATATTTTTTCTCCTTTATACCCCTATAGGGTATATTAAAACACTAAGAAGAGAAAATGTCAAGGAAACGATTTCAATTTTTACCAAAAATAAAAATCCCGATCTTGAGACAGGGATTTTTATCAATAATGAATTATTTCGCAATTGGATACACTGATACTTGTTTCTTATCGCGACCTTTACGTTCAAAGCGTACTACGCCTTCAACTTTTGCGAACAATGTATCATCTCCACCGCGGCCAACGTTAACACCTGGGTAGATGTGTGTACCGCGTTGACGGTAAAGGATAGATCCTCCAGTTACAGTTTGTCCGTCAGCTGCTTTAGCTCCAAGACGTTTTGCTTGTGAATCACGTCCGTTTGACGTTGAACCTCCACCTTTTTTGTGGGCGAAAAGTTGCAAGCTTGCAAGATTCATTTTTAACATAGTGTTTTTCCTCCGTGTTAGTTTTCTGTGATAACTCTGGTTTGGACGAACTCAGAAGAGTTCTCCGATAAGTTTGCCATTCCCAAGAAAAATGATTCAAAGAAAAGCTGAGTCATTTCTCTCTGATGCGGCGGAATATCCATAGGGATTTCTACTCGTAAATATCCGCCTTCTTCTTCGTTTAATTCTAGGATTGGTTCATAGCCTGCAAATTTTTCAATTGAATTGATGAAATTTATGGCAAGCGTAGAAACCGATGCACACACGACATCAAAGCCGTATTCGCCACTTCCGGCGTGTCCAGTAATTTCCGCACTCCTCAGCTCGCCATCTTCGGCTTTCTCAAAGACTGCCTGTATCATGTGTTCTCCTGTAAATTAAGCGTTAATTGCGTTGATGACAACTTTAGTGTAAGGTTGACGGTGACCTTGTTTGCGGTGGCTACCTTTTTTAGGTTTGTACTTGAAAGTAACGACTTTCTTTTGTTTTCCTTGTTTTTCAACAGTTCCAACTACAGTAGCTCCAGAAACAAGTGGAGTTCCGACAACAGTTTTATCACCACCAACAAGAACAACTTCGTTAAAAGTCACTTCTTGACCAGCTTCAACATCCAATTTTTCAACGTAGATAGCTTGACCAACTTCAACTTTAACTTGTTTTCCGCCAGTTTTAATGATTGCGTATGTGCTCATTATGCACCTCCTATGATTTTTTGGGGTTTCCCCGTATTTTTGTGAAGACTCGCCTAGCATCGTGGGACGAACCACTTTATACTCACTATGTGGGCAACGATGTTCGAGCGGTTGCACAGGCCGTGCATAGTCAACATTCTTAGTATAGCACTTCTACTAACCTTTTGCAAGTAATTTTATTTAATGAAAACGGATTTTCACGTTTATTAAATTCTTTAATGAATAAAGATAATCTGTCCTTTGTTATTTATTTCTACATCAACTATAGTAGGTGTCTTTAGTTTTGATTTTAAGTTTCGGGCTAGACTTTGACTGGAGTTTGCAATGTTGACTGTACGCTTGCCAGTTCCAGTGTTAATCGTTAAGGTAACACTGGAATAACCAGACTTTCTAGTTCCAACATAAGTATCTATCTCAGAAAGTACGGCCATCTTAGTTACTGTTTCTTGATTTGTAAAATAATGGTATCGCCAGATACCATTGGTCATTCGATAGCCTTCATAAGCAGGAAAGATAAAAAACATAAGAAGAACGCCAATTATTGTGACAAAAATAGCTCTGCCCGTACTTTTTTGGCTTTGACGTATGGTATTCCATTTATTTCTCATGGCCTTCTTGACAGAGCCAGCTTCCTTAATATCTTTATGATATCCCCAAAATAAGAGAGCATACAAGCTTAGGAAAATCTGGAAATGAACTAAGAGACCAATAAAATAAGTCCAACTTGGTTCCCCACCAATCAAAGCATTATCTTGTCCATCTTTCCAAGACAATGCCCGCATGAGCCCACTCAAGAAATAATCCCACTCGTTCATAAATATCCCCTTTTATCTTCAGCATAGATGGATATAATTTCCAGATTCTTTTAGTAAAAAGCTACTTCTAAACTCCTACAACAAGTCCTCAATCAGCTCATCAACTTCATCAGTCTCTGCTTGTGGTCTGATTTCTGTAATCATGATGCCTGCAACAGCGCGTTCTACCAAGCCTTCAACATCTAGACGAGCTTCGTACTGCTCAGCATTCTTGATTTTTGGATTAGTTTTAGGCCGATCTGGCGCAAAAATAGTACAGCAATCTTCAAATGGCTGGATAGAGATTTGGAAAGTATCGATTTTTTCTGCAATCTCAATGATTTCCAGCTTATCCATAGTCACGACAGGACGAATAACCGGTGTATTGGTTACAGCGTTGATAGCCTGCATACTCTCGATGGTTTGACTGGCCACCTGACCAAGACTTTCTCCATTGATAATGACTTGACCGCCCCGCTCCTCTCGAATCCGGTCTGTAATGCGCATCATAAAGCGACGAGTCAGTGTCATCAGATAAGCTTCTGGAGCCTTGGCCTTGATTTCCTCTTGTATCTCTGTAAAAGGCACTTCGATAAACTGGATGTTGCCACCAAATTTGGTCAATTTCCGTGTCAAATCTTGAGCTTTTTTCAAAGCGCCTGGACTGGTGTAAGGCGGACTAGCAAAGTGAACCGCCTCGATATCTACACCGCGCTTGAGAGCCAAATAGCCCGCCACTGGTGAGTCAATCCCACCAGACAGCATGAGCATACCCTTGCCTGAAGTGCCCACTGGCAAGCCTCCAGCGCCACGAATCGTCTCATAAGAGATATAGGCCGCTTCTTCTCGAATCTCGACACGTAGGTCAATATCTGGCGCTTTCATCTTGACCTGAACATTTGGAATGGCCTTAAAAACAGCATCCCCCAATGTCTGATTGAGCTCGCGGCTATCCAATTCAAAGCTGTGATCACTGCGTTTGCTGGAAATCTTAAAGGTCATACCTTCTTGATAGACTTCCTTCATGATGGTTTGGACAGCTTCGATTAGGGCTGGCACAGATTTCAATTTTATAGGATGGTGAGAAATTCTGAATCCCAAAAATCTGTTTGAGTGACTCGGCGACTGGCTGATAGTCTGTTCCATGCAGATAGACATGGGTCCGGTCACGGTCAGCCTTGACATGGACCTGCGGATAGACTGACAAAACAGCCTGAATATTACGTTTGAGTTTGTTGATAAAGCGCATGCGGTTCTTGCCCTTGGTAGAAAGCTCACCATAGCGCACCATAATTTCTGAATATTGCATTGTTTACCTTACTTTTCTGGTTTTTTCGTAAATAATTTTAAAAGTCGTCAAGAACTGCTCCATCTGGCTCATATCGTTGTCCAGATCTAAACTGATACGGACGGCAGTTTGAGCGAGAGACTTTTCGACCCCCATAGCAATCAGCGTACCTGCTGGCTTACCGGCCTTAGAAGAGCAAGCGCTGGTCGTCGAGATATAAATCTCGTAGTCTTCAAATGCGTGGACGACGACTTCACCCCGCACTCCCTTGATACCAAAGGTCAGGATATGGGGAGCAAAATCTTCCAAGCCTGAGAAGATCACCACATCTGGATACTTCTGCAGCTCTTCAAGGATAATCTTCTTCATCTGAGCCGTCCGCTGGGCAAATACTTCTTGCTTTTCCATGGACAAACGCAGAGCCTTGGCTGTCGCTGCAATACCAGCTAAATTTTCTGTTGTGGAGCGCTTATCCGACTCCTGGCCGCCACCATTCAAGAGCGGGCTGATTTTCTTGCCAGACTTGATATAGACAAATCCTACGCCCCGGACACCGTGAAATTTATGACTGGAAAATGTCGCAAAATCCACGCGATCCGTCAGATAAGCAGCTGTTGGAATCTTCGTGACAGCCTGTACAGCGTCCACATGAAAGGAAATAGTTAGCTTATCTGCTAGCAGTTCAGATATCTTCTGGATAGGCTGAATACTGCCGATTTCGTTATTGACAGCCATGACCGAAACCAGAGTGGTGTCTGGTCGAATCAGCTCCGCTAGCTTGTCTACCTCAACAAAGCCTGCCTTATCAACTGGAGCAAAATCGACTTCAAATCCCCGACTCTGCAGCCAGAGGGCTGATTCTTTAACCGCTGGATGCTCGATGTTAGATACAATGATGTGTTTGCCAAAGGGAACTTTTTCAAAAGCAACTCCTTTAAGCACCCAGTTGTCCCCTTCTGTTCCTCCAGACGTAAAAAAAATCTCCGACGAAGACTTGCCTAAAAGCTCTGCTATTTGCCGGCGAGAGGCCTCTAAGAGACGGGTAGCCTGGCTGCCCAAACTATGCAGGCTAGAAGGATTACCCCAGATTTTAGAAGCCACTTCTGTATAGGTAGCCAGCGCCTCTGGATAGGGCTTGGTTGTCGCTGAATTATCTAAATAAATCATCTTTTTCCTCTGTATTTATCAGTAAAAATCAATACTCCTATTGTAACACGAAACGAGCCTAGGAACAAGAAAAGGGCGCAGTTCCTACCTGATAAATTTAGGAACCGGCCCTGAAGACGATTACTTCGCCTCGCCAATTATATCTAATTTTTTTAAATAATCTTCAATCAAGAAAGCTGTCTCTTCAATTGATTTATCCGTAATATTGATGACCTCCGTCTGATATTTTCTAAAGACTTCTTCAGCTTTGGAACCAATGACTTGACCCAGATGACTTTTGGCTTTTCAAGGGATGATATTGGGAAATTCCTCAATGATTATAAAGAGAAAAAGTTGCTAACGCAGGATCCTTTCCAAAGCCTTGACCAAGAAGGTGTCGGCCAATTGATGAAATTGGCGATTGAAAAAGCTCGCCAAGTAGATCCAGACTTGTCCATCGGAGTTTGTGGCGAAGTTGGCGGTGATCCGGCTTCCATTCCTTTCTTACAAGGAATCGGTGTCACTTATGTCTCCTGCTCCCCTTATCGAGTCCCAGCAGCTCGGCTAGCTGTAGCCCAAGCTGCCCTTAACTCTGAAACAACTCCAAAGTAGCTCTAACATTTTGATAAAACAAACAGCTCTAAGAGGCTTATCTCTCCGCCTTTAGAGCTGTTGTTCTTCATTCTTTTGTGTGCGTTTTCATTTAAAAAATTCAGATTTTTGGAAGACTTTTCTAAATAAAAGACGTATAATAAATTAAGAACGAAAAGGAGCGACTTTTACATGGAAAACTATTCTCGCAAAGAAAAAAATAACAGCACTTCAAATCGAAAACCAGCTAGTCAGCATATTAAAACTGGCTTTTCTGCCCTACAAAAGACTATTGCTACAATTGCCAGTCTTCTTTCAATCGTCATTGCTTGCTTTACCATCATGAACCTTATGAACAACAATGACTCAAAATCAAAAACTGATACAGGCAACTCGACAACAACTACTACCATCATCAAAGAGGTAGAAAAAGAGTCTACATCTGTTAGCTCGACTCCAACAGAAACTTTCTGCTGCTACTGAGACCGAAACATCCTCAAGCTCTTCAAGCGCAGAAACGAATACGAGCCATACAACTACTTCCACTGATAGCAGTTCGACAAGCCAAGACCAGCATACAACAACAGAGTCCAGCACTCAATCATCCAACTAGGAACATTTGGAAGAGTGCCCCTTATCCAATCTATCCAAGAAAGCCTGAATTTTACTCAGGCTTTTTTCATTGCCAGCCTTCTCTTACTATTTGAGAAAAATTCTTGGCCTTTCTCTAATTTTTGGAGCCAAAAAAACTGTGAGGTCAAGAAAACCCACAGTTTTTCCAGAAATCAAAGTTCCAAAATTTGATAATCATAGCCCAGATGAGCCAGGAACTTAAAAAGATCTTGGGTGGCGACAAAAATCGTCTTTTCATTGGTATTGGGATGGAAAGTCATGATATCCTCTGATACAATGTCCTTATCAAAATAGACCTGAATGTCTCGCTCAGGATTATTCAGAAGGCCAAAAGGCGATACTGTTCCTGCTGGTAGGTTCATCTTTTCAGCCAAGGAGTCCAATGAAGCCATGCGAATGCGGTTGGCTGAAACCAGGTCTTTAAACAAATCCATATCCAGACTCTTCTTGTCATCCATAATCAGCAGATAATATTGAGTTTTCTTTTTATTGGTCAAAAACATGGACTTAGTCCGGACTCCTTCCATTCCTTCAATATAGCTATCTGCCTGCTCTGTCGTAAATACAGGTGGGTGCTCCACCACATCAAAGGGGATCCCCAACTCTTGCAACTTGTTAGCTACTTGTTGATAAGCATCCACAGTTTTCCTCCTTTATTGATGAATAATCTTTTGTACCAAAGCTTGCAATTCTGGAACCACTTCTGCCTCAAACCAAGGATTTTTCGCCATCCAAATTTGGTTGCGGGGCGATGGATGTACCAAGGGAAAAAAGTCTGGTAGGTAGTCTTGATAATGCTGGACCGTCTCGGTCAGCTTGACAGTACCTTTTTGATGCAGATAATATTTTTGAGCATACTGGCCAATCAAGATAGTCAACTCAATATCTGGTAGGAGCTCTAAAATCGGCTGATGCCATTTCTCAGCAAAGCCCTTACGAGGCGGTAAATCTCCAGACTTACCATGCCCTGGGAAATAAAAATCCATGGGCAGAACCGCAAAATATCCAGACTGATAGAAAGTTTCTTCATCAACACCCAACCATTCTCTCAGCCGGTCACCACTCTTGTCCTTCCAGTAAAGCCCCGCCTGCTGGGTTTTCAGCCCCGGCGCTTGACCGACAATATTAATCCGAGCATTCTTAGGCGCCGCAAAGAGTGGAGTGATCCCCTGTTCTGTGAAAGCTTTATTCTGTGGGTCAGCTATAATGGCCTTGGTAATATCTTCTATTGTCTGCATCATATTTCCTTCCTTGAAAAGAAACTCACCTGGCATAGCCAAATGAGTCCTTATTTTATTTGATCAATTCGTAAATGGCTTCAGCATAAATGGCAGCCGCGCGAAAGAGATCTTCTACATCGATAAATTCATTGGCTTGGTGCATAGTGTCGATATAGTCTGGGAACATCGCGCCGTAAGCGACACCACGTTTCAAGAGGCGTCCAAAGGTACCACCACCGATAACTTGCTCATGACCTTTAAGTCCAGTTTGTTTTTCATAAACAGCCAGCAAGGTCTGTACCAGCGAATCTTCCATCGGCACATAGTGAGGAGTATGACCATGCTCAGACAAGGTCACTTTGGTAACTGGCAGCTGCTCCAACACATTCTGAATGGCTTCTGGACTAGTTCCCTTCGGATAGCGAATATTGAGGGCAATTGTATTGTCAGCCTTGTTTTCGTCAAAACGGAAAACGCCAGCATTCATTGACAGAGCTCCCATCTTCTCATCCACATGAGCAATCTTCAAGTTCTTACCCTCATGGTCATTTAGAAGAATATTTCCAGCCACATCTAGATAATCCTTAGCAGGACCCGCAAAGTCAAACTGCGTTAGGAATTTGGCCAAATAGGTTGCACCATTGACACCAGACTGAGGAGAAGCACCGTGCGCAGACTTACCGATAATGGTCACAGCGATTTGGCCACCAGCTAGTTCTTCATAAGTAAAGTCTAGCCCATTTTCCTTGGCAAACTGCTCCAATTTATCAACTAGATTTGGCAAGTGACCTGACAAGACAGCTGTACCAGACTCAGGAACCATGTTCTCCCGCAAGCCACCAGTAAAGCTATGCAGGCGTGCTGCGCCAGCATTTTCACCAGCAAAATGCAAGTACTCTGTGACATTTCCTTTTTCACCATTGATAATCGGAAACTCAGCATCTGGCGAGAAGCCAAAATCAGGCTCAGGCAGGCCTACATGAGCAAAGTAATACTCCATATCTTTCCAGCCAGACTCTTCATCTGTCCCCACCACAAAGCGCACGCGCTTAGAAACCGGCAAGCCTAAGTCTTTGATAATTTTCAAGCCGTAGTAACATGCCATAGTTGGTCCTTTGTCATCACTAGAACCACGGGCATAGAGGCGGCCATCCTTAATCGTCGGTGTATAAGGGTCTGTATCCCAACCGCTTCCAGCAGGTACCACATCCATATGGGCAAAGATACCCAGCTCTTCTTCTCCTTCACCAAAAGTAAAGTGACCAGCATAATTGTCCACATTTTGAGTCGGGTAACCATCACGTTCAGCAATTTCCAAGAACTTATGCAAGGCCTTTACAGGACCAGGTCCAAAAGGATGCTCCTTATCTGCCTTAGAATCATCCCGCTCTGAATTAATTTCTAAAAGGCTGAACAAATCCGCCAACAAAGCTTCTCTACGTTTTTCAACTTCTGCTTTAAAATCAATTGTCATTTTCTCACCTCTATAAAACACTTTGATTTAAAATGAATATTTTGAATTAAATTACGATTTCTGTTTTTTACTTTATTAACGCTTTTCGATAATCTCATCAACTGGTAACCGATAGCTAGGTTCTAGCTTGTCATCTGTATAACCAACAGTAATCAAGAGTTCTGGACGGAAACGCTCATCAATCTCCAAAACTTGGTTGACTTTTGATTTATCAAATCCTAGGATGATATTTGAGCCAATACCTTGGTCAGTCAAGGCCAAAACGAGGTTCATAGCGACCAAACCCGCATTAAGGGACAAATAATCACTCTTTTGTTGGTCATTATAGCGAGCAAACTCAGCTGGCAAATTCTGCATGTAAAATTGAAGCTGTTCATCAGAAAAATTTCTTACTCCAGCAACACGCGCGATTTTTCGTGCCCGCTTGGCCAAATCCGTATCTGTAAAGAGGGCGATTGTCACTGGAGCTTCCTTGATTTGATCTTGGTTAGAGCCAAAAGCAATGCCCGCTAGGGCTTCATTTCGCTCACGAACCACCACGAACTTCCAAGGCTGACTATTGTGAGCGCTCGGTGCCAAGGTCGCAATCTCAATAGCTGTGCGGACATCTCTAGGATCTACCGGTTTGCCATTGAAATGCTTAGTCGCATGACGCTTTTTGTTTAATTCAAGAAATTTCATAATTAAGTTCCTTTTCTAATTTCTGTTACTCTTATTTTACCACAAATTGAAAGAGCTTGCAGAGGTTTTTCATTCTCTATAAGATAAGGCTATCAGCTCTTGCCACTTGATAAGATTATTCCGTCGCAGAGGTTTCGTTTTCTTCATTCTGGCTACTTGAATCTCTTAATCCCTTTATTAAATCGCTATAACTAGAGCTTCTTTCTTGCTCAAAGACCTTGTTTAAATTTTGATCTATCTTAGGTATCTCCACTTTTGGTTCAGGTTTTCGAAGGGTCAATTCAATGCCCCCTAGAAAAAGAACAAGAAAGAAGACCAAGAATGTCAAACCTGTCTCCTCTTTTGGAAGACTACTTCCCTTGATCGGAAGCCCTTTCCAACGAGGATACTGCTTCAAAAATCCATTGATTTTCAGCCTAGTGATATAGAGTGTCAAAAAACCATATATGGTAAGAAAGAAATACGAAAAACTATGCATAGATACCCAACTAAACTGAATCCTCATTTTGAAGGCTTTATAACCTGACCTAGCCATATAAACCTCTAAACCAAAAGCTATAATCATCAAGATAAAGAACATAAAGACCTGCAGTTTCCAGAGCTTTCTCAATCCTAAGTAAGCCCGTTTATCTGCCTGCTCTTTCGCACTGTTTTTAGCTTCTCTCTCTTGAGTATGAATTTTTGGTGTAGGTTCAGTTACTTCTTGACTTGCTTGAATCTCCTGAACCACCTCATTTTCAATCTGTGGCTTATGTTTTAGACCATACCCCACCACTTCTTTTAAAACTAACTTCAGATTTACTTCGGTTAGTTTGTAGGGATACCCGCGTAACGGCCATTTCTCTCTTAGTTCTGGATGATTTGGAAGAGACACCATTACGTAAAAGTGCTGCCCAATCAACGTAATCGTGAAAGAAACCCGATAAAATCTAGATCTTACAAAGAAATAGGCCCTATAAAGGTAGTCTCCTTCCATTTCCTTCATCGTTTTGTCAAATTCAATCTTACCTAAAAACAGCTCTTCTAAAATTTTCTGTATTTCTAAAATCTTTGTATCAACCGTATCCAGACTCAGAGGAGCCTTTAAAATCAGCTCCAAATCAGACATAGAAGCCGTAGAAAGACTCATGCCAGTTTTGTCTTTTTCTAAAAATTCTTCTAAATAAGTCTTACAGTTGCTCAGAAAAGAGGATAAATTAGAGGAATTTAACTGGACTGGACAATCAAGCAACAATTCCTGACTTCCTACACTAGCATCTAAGGGGACAATATCTCTCACAATGAAATCTTGTTCTAGCAGCTCCAGAGTAAAAGAAGCTTTGTAGCTAGGTATTATGCTTGTAATAATGACTCGATAATCTTCGCCCTTTTCGACAGGTTTTTCCCACTTATCCGTTTCCGTTTTCCCATCGAAAATATTTTCAACCATCGCTTCAATAGCTCGTATCTTCAGATAATCATTTTCGTGAGTAAGAGGTTCCAGAAAAATCTGTTCTGGCTGATCTAGGTAGGTTTTTATTCTTCCCAGTCCTTCCTCCAAGGTTTCTGGCAGATACTTGTATTGTATCCCGTATGTAGGCTTTTCACCCCACTTCAAGTGTAAATCGCTGCCGTCTACTAAAATATCCAACTTTTCTTTATAATTTTCTAGATTGATTTTAAAGAGAAAAGTCGGACAATATGAACTCAAGACAATATCATAAATTCCTTCTATTTCAAAAGCAGTTCCAAATTTTTTCTGGAGCTCTGCACGGATATCCTTCTCCAAATGTTCTTTATGTTTGTCAAAATTCAGCCCCATCTGTCTTCAACTTTCTTTTTGTTTTACTTTTCAAAAACAGCCCCACCACACACTTGGTCGCATGGAAAGCATTTTGCCTCTGCTTTTCTATCATTCAACTAGAGATTGTCGCAAGCATTAAGCTTAGGTACCTTTCTTCACTTCCTCAAACCACTTTTCAAACTCTAGACGTGGAAGCAATTCTTCATCCTTGTCATAACGTCCTTCATAGCTATAGCGACTATCAAGACTGTTTTTCTGTGCATCATAAATTAACCACATTTCAGTTGGATGTTCGCGGTCATATTCTTGGAAAACATTAATCATTTTCTGTATATCTTCAGTTCCATATTCTAATAAAGCGAATGCCATATTATCGGAATCATCTATTTTATTTGTCACAACTTCATTAACTTTATCCATTTCGATTACAATACCATTAATCTTATAAAAAACTTTATATGATTGCAATGCTTCTTCAGAAATGCAGTAAATATATATTTTTTCTGCCTGATTTTGGACATATTCCATTGCTAGTGAAATCATACTAGCCTGAACTTCCGTAAATTTATCTTCAAATTGTGTCATTGTCATCATCCTATCTAATTCATTTAGCTATTGAAGTTAGTGGATACTATTGATAAAGTGCTCAACCTTTTCAACATGATTATAAAAATCGGTATTTCTTTCTATTTTCCAAAAAACTCCAGCTATATTAAGTCATAATAGAAGGTGTCATCTTCCATAAGACGTTCTAAAAACTCTACTAAATTAGGAGAAACTTCCTTATCATAATAGTAGATTTTCCCCTTATTTTCAGCAGCAAATCCGATAGATAGCAGTGCTACTTCATTAGCTTCAAAGAAAACTAATTTATCATCCTCAAATTGATTGTAGATTTCAATATCTGGATAAAACTCAAAATCATGTTGCCTCAACCTAAAGTCTAATACTGACTCTGGATCCATGATACGGTTTATATTGTCCACTTTGCTTTTTAGAAAGCCATATCCGACTTCTACATAAAATTCCTTGAGGAGCTCAGGGATTTGAATACCTAGCTTTGATTCACTATTTTTAATCTCATCTAGTTTCACTGGATAAAACTGGTTTAAAGGCTCTAATTTAATTTTTTCAAACATCTAAGCCCTTCCTTCAAAACCCAATGCCATCTCTCTTCAACTTTTATTTTCTTTTGGTTCACTTATCTGAAAAAATTGCCTAACATCCTCTACGTAACCATACTTGTCATTTAAGTGAGCCAATAGTTCTCGATTATGCCCTTGGTAATTATCTTCACGTCGTAATTCTTCGTACATTTCGATGAAAGGGAGAGCTTTCTTTGGCTAATTCTAACTCTGCTTCGTAGTCATAGGCGACTTTTCGGAATTGGATATTTACCAGTTCCCCGTCTTCAACTTCTAGTAAGGCATACTGGGCACGGTGATTTTTCAAGGCCGACCAATCAAAATAGGGCATGCCAATCGAACCGGGATTGATAATTTGTTGCCCTTGGCTGCCATAGCGAAGCAACTGCTTGTGGACATGACCGTAAACTGCCACATCAGTCTCCTCATCAAGTAGCTGATCAAATTTGTCCGTATCATTGTCAACCAATAAGTCACTCCCATAATTCTTGTCAGGCAAATTATGCGAGAGCGAAAAACGCAGGCCATCAATTTCTTTCTGCGCAACCATAGGCAGATTCCGCAGCCAAGCAATCTGCTCAGGATCCATTCGCTCCATCAAATACTGCGTCATACGCAAGAGCTGGACTTCCTGTGGGTCTTCTAAGCCATATTGCCCATCTAAAGCCTCTAATACACAATCATCCCAGTTTCCGCGGACAGTCGCTGTGACAGGAAGGTCTTTTAGCAAGGCTAGCAAATCATTTTCCCCCGGACCAGGGAGAAAAATATCCCCCAAAAGCCAATATTCTGTTGCTTCCTGTCTTTTGGCATCTGACAGAACTGCCTGCAAGGCCGTGGTATTCCCATGTATATCAGAGAGAATTGCGATTTTGTGGTTCATATTTACTCCTTCACCAACGATTACAAAGTTTGAATCTAGTATAACAAAATATCTCAAAAAACGTAAAAACCATCCCTAGTCCTTTGGATGGCTCTACTATTTATTTCATTAAATGACTACATTCAAATCTTTGCCCAAAATGCCTTCAAGGAATCGTTCATCAATTTCTAGTTTTAATTTTTTTAGTTTAAATTTTTGAATCTTCGTTATTTCAGGCTGAAAAGAGATGGCCCCACTTGGAAACTGACCTCTGAGAATTTTGGTATAAACATCTTTTACAAAACATTCCCACTCCTTTGATAGCGAATTTGCAAAGGCTGCCTCTCCCTCAAGTAAATACCTGATGCCATCTGCACGATAAAAAGCTAATAAAGCCACTGAAAGACTACACTTGGAATGATTAAGCACTGCTTTTGGCACTTCAAATCCATTATTCCAGTTAAAATTGTCCAGCAAGACAAACAGTTCATCCTCCGTTTGAAGCTGCTCAAGGCTCGCCACAGCTTTAGCATTGCTTTCAGCATACAAAATATCAGATATTTGTTGAATTTGATACTTATCCATTTCAAACGTCAACTCCCTTCTAATAATCCTAAACTTTCCAATGTTTGCAAGGCATTACTTTGGAAAGCGGACAATCATTCTTCAAAAAGTTCTTAATCTCTTTAAGATGACTATAAAAATTGATATTGATTTCTTTTAAATTCTCAATAAATAAGTCTATTAAGCTTGAATCAATATTTTCCAAAGGGGAAGGCAGTTGCTGATTGTCCAGTAGATAGGCTTCTTTAGCAGTTGCTCCGATTGCATAGCTAAGATTGTCCCAAGATGGAAGATTAGCCTCATTCTCGTCTAATTGCATATAGATGAATATTCCCTTAAAATCAGTGCCATCATCTAACAGACTATAAAGCTCTTTTCCTGTTTTGTTTTTATTTTCCACAAAACTCCAGCAAGCATCCAAGGCAACTCGAATTTGTGGCTTATATTCTGTTTCCATATGACTTAGGATAGCTTCTGAATAGACCAGCATGAGATAAAGTTGATTGGTATTCATATTCTCGCATTTACTCCTCAAATAAAAATTCTAAGTAGGAGATAACAGAGGGGACTGAGACATAGGCTTCCTTCCCAAGCAATTTCGTTTTCCTTGCAATGTCACTGTAGCTTCTAACCAGTTGCTTATAATGAATAAAATAATCTTCGAGCATATCTCCATCCACACACTCTATGGTTTGGGGCAAGCACCGCTGTCCAACGGCTTTGTATGACTGATAAACTACTAACGCAAGGAAAGCATCAATACATCTCCACACAGCTGGATCGGTGCTTTTATCCAGCTCCGAATAGGTCAAGATGTCTTCCTCGTCTAAATTTTCCAGTCTAGCATACAGAAAGTCTGGGTCAGACTCACTAAGCCTATCAATAAATCGGCCTGCAATTTCTAACGTTTCACGCACATATTCCTTATAATCCGAGTTGCCTATATATGTTTCTAGCAGTTCCGTTAATTTTTGCATAAATTGCAAAAGAGGGGGGTTAAGAGTAAATTCCATTTTGATTCCTTTCTGAACCTAGGACGCTGCAAAAGCTAGCATAGCTCTAGAAAATTGATTTGCATTAAGCTAGTATCTAATTTCATTCTTCATCTCCTTCATCAGTCTTTAAAAAAGCTATCTACCAACTCTATGTTTTGGATACATTTATTTAACCCAACAGTTTAACAGCTGATAAAATGAAATATTACTAACTTCACATTTAACCGAGTATCTCTGATAATTCATTTAAAATTCCATCTTTTGTTATATCAGAATTTCTTGATAAATATTTTTTGTAATTTTCTAAAACATCAATTTTGTTTCCAAAAAAATATCCTGTAATTGTTCATTGAAATACTCCTCTTCTTGTTCAGAATCAATTTCTTCTAGTAAAGCAGGTATATATTTTTTCCTTTCGAACTCAAAAGCTAATGAAGATATCGAAGCACCCGCTTCAAAGATACAGTTCCACCTTGATTCATATTTTGGATCATCCTCTTGCATATAAATAAAAGCTCCTCCGAATTCAGTCCCATCATCAAGCAGAGAGTATAAATAATCTGCTGACACCTCCTGATTTTCTACCCATTCCCAACAAGCTTCAAGAAGCTCATCAATATTTTTATAAAACTTACTTTCCTTCATAGATTTGGATAACCACGTAGCAATCCCTAGTTTATATATTGCTTTTATATTTTTACTCATTTTTTACTTTCCTTACCTCACTACTTCAACTACTTTCCATTTTGGATTGTGAAATTTAACCTTCCAACTTTTCTAACACCCTCTCTCTCGACTGATGTAACCACAATTTTTAAATCTGGATATTTTTTTGAAAATTGTAAAAAAATTCCTTCTTTAGCAGCATCATTTGTGATACCAGAAATGCGCGAAGTACATACACCAATTGTATTAGATTAATACATTTAATGTACCTTTTACTTTTTCAGGAGCCATATATTGATTTTTTTAAATTATTTATCTTTAGCAATCTTCAAAAATACCTGCTTGAAATCCTCATACATGTCAAAGGCAATTTTCATGACGTCACGAAAATCAACGTAGTCGGAAATAATTGGCTGTTTGATAATATAATCACGCGCAATCATCAATCTTGGATATCTAGTCCAAGGAGAACCAAGGACAACTTTATCTCCTTCATAAACAACCCAAATCAATTCTAATCGACCATACTCAAGAGCAAAATGAAAGCCAAAACGAAAATTTCCGATTTCCTCCAAATCAATATGGAAAAAACGCTCTCGTTTATCATATTGAACTTTATAGCCTAATAATTCCACAATTTCCATCAGAAAATCGCCATCAAAATAATCTAATTCTTGACCTTTCGGAGTTCTTTTCTGACTATAATACGCTGATAATTCTTCATATCTCTCTACAAAGTTAATTTCTTTTAAAGCCTGTTTAATTCTAGTGTCTAATTTCATTCTTCATCTCCTGCAGCTGCTTTCAAAAATACTTGTTTGAAATCCTCATACATTTCAAAAGCAATTTTCATGACGTCACGAAAATCTACATAGTCGGAAATAATGGGATCCATTAACTTATTGTCAGCTGAAGTTAGCAATCTTATAATGGTAAACAAATTAGTCCCTAGCAAGACATTTTGGTTTGAATCTTTTAAATCCCAGATGAATTCTACCATTCCATATTCCAAAGAAAATTTAAAGCCTAATTCATATTGACCATTTTTTTCTTTTTTTAGCGAGAAAAAATACTCTTTTTTGCTAAATTTCACTTCATAACCTAAGGAATGGATTATTTCCATCAAAAAATCACCGTCATAATAATCCAAAGCTTCTTCTTTAGGAGTTCTACTCCTACTAAATGTATGGGACAATGCTTCATATCTCTCTACAAAATTTATATCTTGCAAGGCTTTCTCAACTCTAGCATCTAGCTTCATTCCTCATCTCCTGCATCAATTATTTCAACATTTAAAATACCATCATCCAGGAATTTTTCCTCAGATATTTCTCCACTTTCATACATAAAGTGTTTATTCATTGCTATTGAAAGGTGTTTTAGTTCAGAAAATGCATCCTCCAGACCGTCTAGAGCTAAAAAGATATCTACAAATCCAGATGTATAAAAGGGATCTTGAGATGATGAAATTCTATTTTTCTTTTTTTCTAACAAGCCAAGCCCGCTATTTAATTGATTCAAACATTCATTTATAGCTTTTTCACAGCTTTTTAAATCATCTAATTTCTCATCACTTAAAAGATTTCCATTGAAGTTCTGATTTAAGTTCTCACAAAAGCTGATATATCTCGTTACTAGCTCATTCATTTTCCTCTACCTATCTATAATTGACTGTCGTAATAAATTTGATATTGGGCTGTTCTTTGACTTGCCCACAATATTTATAATTGTAAAGTAAAATAATGGAATTACTTTCAGGTATAGCTTGGTCATCTTCAATCTTCTTTAAATTATCTATGATGACATCTGCATATGAGGCTTCGATTAAATGGTTATATACATTTAAAAATCTTGAATCAAGATATTCTTTTTCGATTAGGTATTCGTCAATATCATCGATATCAATTTGAAAAGCATTATAAAACTTGGAACTGATAATTTCTCCGTCATCATCATACCTTAAGTCGATATAGGTATCCAGCTCTTCCCTACTTGCAAAATTTCCAACCCAAATTGAAACTGTATTTTCAGTCTCCATATTCTCACCTCTAGCTATACTAAAATCCTGAAAGTTGTGCTATTAAAAATTCTAGGCTCATTCTAAAAATCCTACTGATGCTCGAACTTATAGCTTTTATCCCTCGCTATCAAACATGAGTTCATCTAGTTTTTCTCTATCAGCAGCAATATTTTTATATGTTTCAATGGTATTATTTAGAAATCCCATATCCACTTCAGCTTGTCCTTTGTACAAGTTAATTTTTGCACCTAAACCTATGAGACTGACAAGAATTTCTTGCATAACTATTAACTGGTCTAGATCCAGATAATCACTTTCTAACAAAGCCTCATTTTTTTCTATTCTCGTCTTGATTTCACCAATTGGCAAAGTGCTATGTTTCCTCATTATTTTACATGCCTGTAAGATATTATCTGACATTTTGACCTTTGCGTAGATTATTGACACCATTCGCTCCTTTATAAACATCTTCCATTAAAAGAATTCCTTCACTCGGTCACCCCATCTGTAGTTATGCGAGAAAAGTGATTTAATCTGAGTCACCATCTTCATCCAGATATTTAACATTTAGGATTCCATCATCTAGATATTCTTCCTCGGATGTTTCTCCGCTTTCAAACATCAATTTCTTATTTAGGGCTACCAGCAAGTCATCAGCATCATCCAATAAAACCTCTAGTCGTCTCAGTCCCCAAAAAATTTCAAGAATCCCTTTTGTATAGGCTCTATTTCTTGAAGATTCAATTGATTCAACTTGACTTTCCAAGATCTGAAGACCATCTTTTAACTGTTCGAAACTTGAATCCCAGTCATCACGAATGTCCTCCAAAAAATCATCTAACTTCTCCTGATCAAGCAGTTTTCCATTAAATTTATCATTAAGTGTTGAGCATACCTGATGCAAATTTTCTAGTACTTCTTTCACTTTCTACTTTCCTTATATATTTATCATCTACTTCTATCTTCAAAGACCACAATCTTGACTGAGAGGGAACAATTCCGCATTATTTCTATATTGGAAAGTCGGAACCATTACTTCGCATCATCGAACATATAGAAATCGTCTTCCTCAATTTGATTTTTGGTATCTTCTTGTGACTCAATGACATGACTCAAAAATTGCATGGTTACCTCCTCATCATCAAGAAGTAGTTGAAGCTCCCCGCCCAATTCGGCTATCTCTTCTACTGTCTTTTTAAAGCTCTTTAGGCGCTCTACATTCAGATATTCTGTTTCAAGCACAGCCATATGATGAGTCATTTTTTCCTTGATTGCTCCGATTGGTTCATGACTGAAATCTCTAATTATTTTCAAAAATCTCGTATCGCTATTATCTGACTTTATTTTGGCCATAAATTTATGCATGACTGCTCCTTTTTAAAATCGATCCATTCGCCGAGTAAACTCATTTTCTATCTTCTCTGCCAGTCACATCTTCATCAACAATTTCGCCATTGATTTCTCTAATCTTCTTTGAAATTTGAATGTGAATCTCCCTTAAATCGGCTACATAATTTTCAATATTTAGCAATGAAGTATAGATATCATACATCCCGCTTAGGTAGGCTTGATTAGCAGTATCATGTATTGATTCTAAGTCTAAATTTTTCATTGTAGCAAGCCCTTTGGCAAGATTATCTAAGTCTTCTTGGAGCTCTTCATGAATGTCATCATAAACATCCGATATCTGCTCTGGATTTATTAAATGCTCATTATAATGGGAATTTAACTTTGAATAAACGCTTGTTAATTCTTGCAATAATTGTTTCATAAGTTTCCTTCAGTTCATTCTATTCAGGAAAGTATTGACTTCAGAACAATATCTTCCTCTCGCAAAATAGGCAGGTTGTTAAAAATCAATGTTCAATAAAACTAGTATAACAAAAACTCTAGGAAAAATGAAAATGTGATAACATCAGGTTATCACATTAAACGAAATAAGACTATAGCTTAACAATCACTTGGTCACGACCAGCATACCTATCGATTTCTTCTTGCCAGATTGCTTTCAATTCATCGTCAACAATGACTGGACTATTTACCTCTTTCATTTTTTGAATTCTTTCGTCAATAGATTTAATCTTACACACTTTACTTTTAATGGTGGCCAGAAATTCTTTAAACGAAAGATTGAAGGGAATAATTTTTTGTTTTTCATGATCAAAAAATGCTATGAGATTATAATTTTGTTTAGAAATTCCCAAAAGAATATAATTTCCAAAACTATCTTCTGCTATCGGTAGGTAGCCAGCTTGAATATGCTCGGATAGAAAGTCATGGTCAAGAAAATACTGGAAATTGTATTCATAATCAGCATTTCCAAAACCATAAAAGGCTCGAATATCCCAACTCTCTTTCTTTATTTTAAAGCTTGTTTGTAAGGTATTTCCACCATTATAGTTTATTAAAAAGGTTCTATATTCTTCCGGCAACAAAATGTCATGATTTTTTTCAAATTGAGCCAATGCCTCTAAAACACCTGTTTTATCAAATGGAAAAATTCTTAGCATTTTTCCTCCTTTTCTTTGACCTTGAAAGCCAGCATACTTGAATTTCAGCTTTTTCTATCTATTTCATCGGAAAGTTTAAGCAATATGTCACATAATTCCTCAAAATCCAAAGATAGATTGTGTAGACCTACTATCATCTGTGAAATTGCTTCTCTATCCAACTGATTGTCTTTTGTAAGGGACTGAACCAGCTTTTCATTTCCCTTTTGTATCCAACCTACATGATTTGGAATGTAGTCCCTTAAATAGTCTGTAAAGTCTTCTAGAGTTTCTTCTGAAAACGGCACATCCGCTTGACTCGTTTGAATCAATGAAATGCTTTCCACTATTTTTTCCAACTCTTTCTCAATTGTCATTTTATTCTTCTTTCATGATAGAAATACGTTCCGATAAATCATCCATCTTGCCTGAGACGCTTGCCTGAGATAGATTACAGAGCCTGTTCCTTCAGGAAAGTAACTTAGAAAGTCAATGATGAACAAACCTAGTATAACAGAAACTTTCGAAAAAATAAAAATGAGTCTGGGACAAAAGTCCTAGCCTCTCAATTGTCTTCGGATTGTCGAGCAAGACGCAGTGGTTGAGTGGGCTCTACTACGCTAGCTTTTACAGCCCTACTCAACTGTGCGGAGGTGGGACGACGAAAGCGAATTCTAACGAATTACCGATTTCTGTCCCACTCTCATTAAATCAAATAAAACTACAACCTAACAGTCACTTGCTCACGACCAGCATACTTATCAATTTCTTCTTGCCAGATTTCCTTTAATCTAGGAGTAATTTCTTTTTTGCTGCCTACGGCTCTCATATCGGCGATTCTTTCTTCAATCGTTCGAATTTTTTTCTTTTTACTTTTAAGTTGAGCCACCCAGTCTTCAAAATTGATTTCTAAAGGCTGCATAAGCTGACCTTCATGATCAAAAAAAGCTAGCTGATTGAAATTTTTGTTTGTAACACCAAGAAGAATGGAGTTCCCAAAACTATCCTTGGCTATGGGAATGAAGCCTCTGTCTAAAACTTCTTCTAAAAAACCACTCTCAATCAAATATTGGAAATTATTGTATTGACTCGCTTTATTAAATCCATAAAATGCTCGTATGTCTGAAGTTTTACGATTTATACTAAAACTAGTTTGTAAGCTATTCCCACCATTATATTTAAGTAGAAATTCTTTATATTTTTCTGGAAACTTGATTGTAAACCTATCTTCAAAATCCGCTATAGCCTGCTCTACACCTTCTGTATCGTAAGGAAAAATTCTTAACATTTCTAACTCCAAATTTTTTACTATTTTGTAAAGTTTCAATTCGATCAATCTACCATTTTTAAAATAAGTACTTAATAAAAGAGGGACTACACATTCTCACATTCTAATCCCTCCCATTTTAACATTCATTTTGGACTAATTCTAGAAATTCGGTAAAAGTGCGAGCTAGAAAATAGGCATTATTTTCATCACTTGAAGCTTCTAGATTATATGTATCATCATAGTAATAAATACCTTCATCCTCATCACCACTCAACCATAAAACTAGAAAACCATGTTGCAAGGAATCACCTATAATGATTGAATTAGAAAAAAGATCATCTAAGTATTCATCAGTCCAATCTTCTATATCAAAGTTTTTTACGGCAGTCTTAATCCCATATAAAGTAGCAACATTGATTTCTTCATTGATGTTCTTTATCTCAATAGAATTTTCAAACTCATAGGAAAGACATCGTCCGCCATTGCTTTCTTTCAAAAAGTTTTTATATTCTTCTGGAAGAGTTAGCTTGTATTTCTCTTCCAAATCTTTTATTTCCTTATCACTGGCATGACCTAGTGCTTGAATCATTAAGCTCATCTTATGTTTCTCTTCTTTCAAATATCGCAATCTTTGGTTTACGATTTTTGTTGAACATGCTCCCCTTTTGGTTAAAAGGCTTGATGCCTTTTAGACTGTCTTGTCCATCTATCGCAAAATCAGAGTCAACTCAGAAAGTCAGTAAAAATAGTATTACAGCTTAACAATCACTTGCTCTCGGCCTGCAAATTCATCGATTTCTTCTTGCCATAAAGCTTTTAACTCATCATCAACTACAACAGGACTCCCAATTTCTTCCATTTCTTTCATTCGTTCCTCAATGGATGGAATATGAACAACAGGACTTTTTATCTTTTTTAGAAATTCGATAAAATCGATAGTAAATGGAATATACGTTTGCTTTTCATGATCATAAAAACCTACTTTATTATAAGTACTAGCGCCGACACCAATTAGAATACTATTACCAAAACTGTCTTTAGCTATGGGTAGATAATGATTGTCAATAAAATCTTCTAAAAAGCCTTTTTCAACTAGATAGTTAAAATTACTAAAATAGTTAGCTAATGAAAACCCATAAAAGGAGTGGATATCCGAACGAACTTTCTCTACTTTAAAGGTTGCATCAATCGTATCTCCGCCATTATACTTTAATAAAAATTCTTTATATCTTTCAGGCAATGAAATAGAATAATTTTTCTCCAATTGTTCTATTTCAGTTATGACACCATCGGTTTTAAACGGAAAAATTCTCAACATATCTGCCTCTTTTCACTACTGGCACCAAAAATATCCTCTATCAATCTGGTTGAGCAATATCAATGAGTATTTGAAAGCCGTATCTGAATCTCTCTAAAATCAGATGATTTCTCTTTCAATCTATATCTACAATCGGTTCCGCCACTTCTAACAAAGGTCTAGATTCCTCTGTTTGATTGAGTTTTGCCTGCACAGCCTCTGCCACTGCTCGCGGTACACCCACTTCGACGATTTCATCGACACTGACTTCTTTAATCTTGGTCAGAGATTTGAAGTGTTTCATAAGATTCTGCTTGCGTTTTGGTCCCAAGCCTTCAATGCCATCTAGCTGCGATGAGAAGGAATTCTTAGACCGGAGCTGGCGGTGGAAGGTAATGGCAAAGCGGTGAACCTCATCTTGGATGCGTTGGAGGAGGAAAAATTCCTGCGAATTACGGGACAGTTCTACGACTCGAAGAGGATCACCAAAGAGCAATTCATGGGTCTGGTGCTTGTCATTTTTTTGCAGTCCAGCGATAGGAATATCCAGCCCCAACTGGTTCTGGATAACTTCTTTAGCAATATTGACCTGACCTTGCCCACCATCAATGACAATCAGATCTGGTGGCGTCAGACCGTCACGAATGAGCCGACTATAGCGGCGCTTGATGACCTCTCGCATGCTAGCGTAGTCGTCCGGCCCCACCACAGTCTTGATCTTATACTTGCGGTAATCCTTCTTACTCGGCTTACCATTGACAAAGACCACCATAGCCGATACGGGACTGGTCCCCATGATATTAGAGTTATCAAAAGACTCGATTCGAACCGGTGTCGGAATGTTAAGGAGCTTCCCTAGATTTTCGATAGCGCCCTGCGTTTTCTCAACGGATTTCTCCAAAAGATCAAATTTCTGCCGGAGGCTGACCCGAGCATTCTTAATAGCCAGATTGACCAACTGCTTCTTCTCACCTCGCTGAGGCTTGACTACTTTGGTATCCACCACGGCCCGGACAGCTTCTTCATCAATGTCTGCTGGAATCAAGATTTCATTGGGCTTGAGATGGGATTTTTCTTGGTAAAACTGGCCAATATAGGTCAGGAAATCCTCGTCGGGATCATTATAATAGGGGAAAAGATTGACATCACGCTCAATCAGCTTACCCTGGCGGACAAAGAAAACCTGGACACACATCCAACCCTTGTCCACATAGTAGCCAAGACATCACGATTCTGCAAATCTTTAGCCATGACCCTCTGCTTGGTCCGAAGTGTTCCAATCGCCTGAATCAGGTCGCGGTATTCAGCCGCTCGCTCAAACTCCATGGCTGCAGCTGTTTTATTCATCTTATCACGCAGCTCATCGATAATCTTGTCGTCCTGACCCTTGAGAAAGTCCGACACTTCCTGAGCCATATTCTTGAAATACTGGCTATCCCGCTTGCAAATCGTATGGGCTTCACATTGCCCCAAGTGATAATAAAAACAAACTTTTGCAGGTGGATTGGTACATTTTTTGAATGTAAAAATGCGATCGAGCAGGCGCTTGATTTCATTGGCTGCACCAACATCTGGATAAGGCCCAAAATAAAGACCGCCATCCTTTTTGACTTGGCGCGTGATGATCAGACGAGGATAAATCTCGTTGGTAATCTTAATAAAAGGATAGGACTTATCGTCCTTGAGCATGATATTGTACTTGGGCTTATTTTCCTTGATTAGATTGATTTCTAGGAGGAGAGCCTCAATATTAGACTCAGTAACAATAAACTCAAAATCCTCAATCTCGGAAACCAGAGCCTCCGTCTTGGTATCGTGGCTGCCACGGAAATAAGAACGGACCCGATTGCGCAGATTCTTGGCTTTGCCGACATAGATAATGGTGCCATTTTTATCCTTGTGAATGTAACAACCGGGACTGGTCGGCAACAGTTCCAGCTTGGTTTGAATTAGCTTGTTTGTAGACATATTTCTCCAAAACCCTATCTTTTCAATAGAAATTTTTCATTTTCCTAGAACATGCACTGTTACAAATGTTTATTTCTAGGCTAGACTTACTTTGTTTCTCGCGCCCTTTTTTCTAACATTTTCTTTATAAAATAAGGCATTTTGACATTTTCTCTGCCCTTTTTCTCTATCAACTTTTTGACAAATTCAGGCATTTGAAGTTCTTCCGTTTCGCTTAAGATTTGATTACTTTCTTCTGAAGGGGCCAATTCGTCAAAGGTTGTTTCTTCTGGGTGCATGTATCGAAGCTCTTCGGTTTCATGCTGACGAATAGTTGCTAATAATGCATCAATCAAACGGAAGTCTGTGTTCGGCATTGGTGGACGATGATAAGTCACACCGAGTTCTTGGCACAATTCCTGACACTCCACGTCATTATCAAACAGCACCTCTATATGTTCGCTGATGAAACTGATTGGGACAAAGATATAATGTTGTGGATGGGTCGTTTGATCTCGGAGATATTCTAAGACATCTGGCTTGATCCACGGCAAGCCAATATCGCTTTCGCTCTGCCAGGTATTGGTATACTCAGATGGAGCAAGGCCTAGCCGATGGGCAATCAACTGTGAGTTTTCAATAATCTGATCAATATATGGATCTTCAAAATCAAGCGCTAAAACTGGCACACTGTGAGCCGAGAAGATGACCTTAAAACTTTCATCTTTGACTTGTGTTTGCAAGATTTTCCTGATTTCTTCCTCCCAAAAGCGAAGCAAGTCCTCAGCCTGATACCATTCTTTGATAATATGGAATTTAATTGTCTGGCTCGTAATAAATTTTTCATACCCCATAACAGAGTAAAAGGAATAATGCGGTTCTAAAATCAAGCAGATACATTCCTCAATCCCGTCATCCTCCATCTGCTTAATAACATCTGGAATAAAGGGGCGAGAAAATTTATTAGCAAAATAAACAGCATATTCCCCCTTTAAAGCTTCTTTCACCAGCTCAACTTCTGCCCACGTAATGCGTTGCAGGGGACTGCCACCAATACGCTGATAATTATCATGAAGATGCTGAATCTCCTGATCAGTAGGCCGCACGCCACGACGGATATTCGTGAAAAATTCTGCAATATCCTCAAAAGTATAGCCCTCTGGCGATCCAAAGGTCATCATTAGAATAGCTTTTTTAGTCATAAGTTCCTCTTTTTGTATAAAATCCTCTGCTATTATAACATGATATCCCCTGAAAAGCAGATAAAAGGAATGTTTTCTAGCTAAATTTAAGAATTATTTGAGTATCAAAAACTTTTCTTCTTAAATTTGTTTCAATCAAACTAATTCACCAATAAAAAATGAAGCGAGCTGTAACACTCACTTCACTGTTATCTGCTATAAAGTTTTTCTACGGCGATGTTTCACTGCACCTGCGAGAAGAGCTGCACCCAGAGTCATTCCAAGGAAGGCTAATTGTTCCGCTTCCGTTCCTGTATTAGGAAGGACAACTGACTGGCTAGGCGAAGCTTTAGGAGTCGCTGGAGCATTAGTATTATTATCAGTCTTTGGCTGAGCTTGAGCAGCTACGTTAGCTGTCGGTTCAACCTGCGCAGCCTTCCTATCTTGAGAAGCTGGATCTGCATTCGAAGTCAGAACCGTTTGACTACCTGCACCTGCTGCAGCAAAATTAAGTCCACCATTTGCTTGATAGGTAGTTGTAGTGGCAGATACTAGGGCTTGACGCTCTTCTTTTGGAAGCAGGTCTAGCAAATAATTGTAATTTGCTAGCAACTCATTGTAGACTGTTTGCAAATCAACTAATTTTGCATTCTCAGTTTCAGCAACAACTTGTTTAGCCTTCAGGTCAGCCTCTGCTGCAGCCAAATCTTGCTTAGCTTTTTCCAATTGTTGTGGAGCTGTTTTCAGATCTGCAACTTTCTTCTGAGCCGCTGCTACACGATTTTGAGCAGCGACCAATTCAGCTTTAGCTGCTTCTAAGTCCTTATTCTTGTTTTCCTCAGCCGTCTTCAAAGCTGCGAGCTGATTCTTAGCCTCTACTAAGGTTGCCTGAGCTTTTTGTAATTTGGCTTGATATGGAGAAATTGCAGACGCGATTCTAGCTGTTGCTGATTTCAAAGCAGCCTTTTTATCTGACAAGTTTTGTTGAGTCAGAGCTAAGGCTTTCTCAGCAGCTTCAAGATTCTGCTTAGCTTTTACAACAGCAGCCGCACGATCTTTCTGTGCTTGGTATGAATCTGTCAACTGATTATTTAAAAGATTCAAGCCAGACTCTTGACTAACTTTTTGCGCTTGTAACTCTGCCAAACGATTCTTCAAGGCTGTCACATTGGCACTTGAAGCAGCCCCACGACTGCCGCCGCTGCGAAGAAGTTTCTCCATCGCCTCAACAGTTAGCAATGTGCCATTATTAACTCTTTGATTGAAATTCCGAACATTATGGAATCCAACTTCTGAAGTTCCGTATGGAGTTCCAAACTGATTTGGATGAGTGTCATAAGCAGCAGAAATAGCATTGGCCTTGTTATCCATCATTTGGACATAGTGACCGATTTGCGCAAAGACATTAGGCCCTACCTTCATATAAATATCATTGGCATCCAGTTGTCTTTCATCAGTTGGCAGGCCGTATTGAGCAGCAATCTTTTGATACAAGGCTTTTTCACTATGCCAGAAATTAACCGCACCTTGAGGATCGAAGCTAATAGCTACGTTTTCATTGCCAATCAGCTTGCCCATGTGCCAATTTTCCTTCTCAAAGTACAAGGTCTGAATTTGGCTAGCAACATTAGCATATGGATCCACCAAAAGTTCTGGAAGTCCCGCATTACGACGGTAAGCATTGATAGCCTTGACCAATTCTAGGGCCTGCAAGTTATTTCCAAGCTAGCTGGGCTAGATGGATCTGAACCAACCGTGATGTTGAATTCATTCTGACCACGTTTGTAAAGAGCTAAAGCATCAGCTGCAGCATTTCTTACAGCTTCGTTGTTCGAATTATCTCGAAGATTCTCTAAGAAGTGCGAATAGGTCGTATTCCGTAAATCAACCGGTGCTGTACTTGCATTTTTCTGTTCATGCACCAACTCTGTATTTGTTGCAGCAATCAATTGCTTGGTCTGCTCTAACTTCGCCTGAGTTTGATTGATTTTGTTTTGGATTTCTGCTTGATTTTGTGGCGCAGCAGTTGCTTCTTGGTCTGCTTTTGCTAGTTCATTTTTAGCATGCTCCACAGCTGTCTGAGCTTGATTTTCCTGATTTTTAGCAGTTTCTACAGCTACAGTTTCTGCATGAACTGGTTCTTTGGCTTTGTTTAGTTCAGATTCTGCCACATCCACCAATGATTGTTGACCAGCAATTGTATTTTCTTGGTCTTTAACTGCTTGACTTGCTTCTTGTACAGCAGTTTCTGCTTCTTTGACAGTTTCTGATTTTGCTGTTACATCTTCTTCAGCTTTTTTAACATTGGTCTCTGCTTGAGAAATGTTTTCTTCAGTTGCTGCTTTTTCATTTTCAGTAGCAGTAGCCACCTTTTCTTGAGCCTCTGACACTGCAGTTTTGGCTCCTTCAAGGTCTGTTTCAGCTTTCTTAGTTTGCTCTTGTTGCTGATTTACATTTTTCTTGGCAGCATCCGCTTTTTCCTTCGCTTCTGCTACATCCGCTGTTGTAATTGGTTTCTCGGTAACTGCTGTTGCCTTTGGTTTCGTAGCCGTTGACTCAACGAGTTCATCCGCTTTTACCTGATGGCTGAGCGTACCAGAAATAATCGTTGTCGCTGCAATGCCAGTTGCTACAACAGATTTACCAATTTTCTTGTCCATAGACATCTCCTTCTAATAGCACATGTATCATTTCATATTTTAGTCCTACGCTATAATACTAACATAAAATGACTGGTTAAACCAGTCAAAACCATATCATTTAAATAGAAATTTTATTACAATTCTATGACAAAAATCGAACGCTTCATCCTAAGAAAGTGGAAATAGAGCGGATTTAAAGCGTTTTCTAGCTTCTTCCGCTCCTTATTCCATTTATTTCGAAAAAATCTTTACTGTTTATTTTCTTCTGGTGTCACTTGACTTTCAGCCTCTTTTTCTGAAGGAGCTGGTGCATTCGCTTCTTCTACTTTAGGAGTGGCTGGTGAGCTTGACTCTTCCACTGTTTCTTTAGGAGACTCGCTAGTTTTTTCTTCCTTAGTCTCCTCAATCGAACTAGCCTCCGTCTCAGTTTTAGCCTCAGTATCAGTAGGAACTGGTTTGCTCGATTGAAGCTGATTAAAGAACGCTTCTGCTTCGGTTAGCAAGGCTGCTTTGTCCACACTCGGATCGGATAATTTATCCAATAGAGCATCTACCTTGGCAAATTGCTCATCTGTCCCCTGTTGTTCCTCAAGCATCTTGTGGGCGGATATCAGCAAATTGTAAATTTTAAGATAGATCTCTTTATCCTTGAGCGCTGCAGATGCTTGCTGTTCTTTTAAGGTTTCAACGATTTGAGTCAAGAGCGTTTTCGTTTCTGCTAAAATCGTTTCTCTATCTTTGCGAGCTTCTTGCAAATCAGTACCAAGTGCTGCGAGTTGCTTTTGATAATTTTCTTGCAGAGTCGAATCCGTTACTTTTTCCAAAAGTTCTTGGCCTTTTTGGAAGAGAGCTTGGAGAGTTGCTTCTGAGATTTCCTCTGTAGGCTGCGGTGCAAATTCTCCATACAATTCTTTCAAGAAACCATAGATAGCCGTCTTATAACTGTGATCGTCCAGCTTTTCGGTATCCAGAACCGTTTTATCCTTGGCTGAAGCAGCCTCGCCACTTGCCAGAGCCTTGTCAACTTCTAGCTTGGTTTGATAGAGTTCCAAGAAAAGAGCTTTCAGATCGACCGCTTCGATAAAAGCTTGAGATTTATAAAGCTTAAGCGTCAAATCAGCAACTTTCTTACGAAGTTCTGGCTGCAAACGAGCATCATCAACTGCGAGATAGAAAGCTTTAAGATACTCGACGGAAGTCACTCCTGTACGATCTTGATAATCTTGTAGACTTGCCAATAGCTGCTCAATCTCGGCCATCTTAGCTTCATTTTTTTCTACCTTAGCTGTCTGCAATTCACTGAGCAAGTTGGTTTTATTCACATTGTAGCTATCCGTTTCCAAACGTTTGATCTTGTCAACCAATTCTTGATATTTTTTATCAACTTCGGTCAGCTCTTCCGTTTTCGCTTTCTCGTCAACATGAATGTAGTGCTTATCAAATTGATCCAGGCTTGCCAAATAGCCCTCTGTTGAGTTGCTTGGCAATTGCTTCATGGTTTCTACAAAATTACCGAGAGCTAGCTCGATTCGACGCTGCATGAGCAAGTCTTTAGCATAAATGGTTCGGCTAGCTGCCAAGAGGGCATCTACCTTTTCAAGAACAGCCTTTTCATCATAAGCTCCTGCTTGATAAGCTGATTGCAAGGCTGGAATTTTATTCTTCAAGCCCAGATTCAATCCTTTGGATTGGACACGGATATAGTGGTTGTGATCGCCATGAGGAATGACAAACTGACCATTTTCAACCTGAATACTGTATGGAGACAGACCTGAACGCAGGGCTGTTGTATAAGCTCGTTTAGGAAGTCCAGCTCTGGATTTCCAGTTTCTAAAGGAATCCGAACATGCTCTTTTCGGACAGCATAGGGGTGGATATGTGTCGGATCATAGTCTTGATCCGGATTATTAAAGACAAAGAAGCCTTTTGAAATCTTAATTGCTTCACGCGGTACGCCATAAGTCTTGGAAATATAAGCGATTTTCTCTTCGTCACTTGCGTCACGAGAAAAACGGTCATATTCTGTGCTGACTTGACTTGATTGAATTGAATCTTTGTGCTTAGCTAGGTTCGCTTCTGCTGCTGCAATCTGATCTTTGGTCAAATCTTTTTTGAAGAAATAATGTGCATGCCCGCCGTGTTGGACAACGTAACCTTCCTCATCTTTTGAAATGACCTGTTCAGCATGGAAACCATGGTCATGCTCATCTTTATCAGCTGGTTTGGCTGGCTGGCTTGGATTTGCTGGCTTGCTAGGCTGGCTTGGTGTAGTTGCAGCAGCCTTAGGATAAGTCTTCTGACCAGCAACAGGAATGTTCCGAGCTATTTCTTCTTCTAGGGCAGACAGTTTGCTGTAAGGAATGAAGTGGTAGTGATTTCCGTGTGGAATGGCCACTCCTTCTGCGGTCCGTCTAACGATTTTGCTTGGATCAAAGACAAGACCATCTTTTTCAACATAGCGTTTTTCTTTTGGTGTATGGTAGAGTTTCTCAAGTAGGGTTTGATAACTTGATGGTGCATCTTCTGCTTTTTCAACTGGTTTAGCTCCGTGCCCAGCATCTGATTGGGCAGGTTTGGACGGTTGAGCTGGTTTAGCATTCTGTCCCTTGTCAGCTTGATGCGCTGGCTTAGTCGCAGTTCCTGCATTCTGATTTCTGATACTTTAGCTGTAGGAGCAGAAGCTTCTCCTCCTGTATTAGGATTTTCAGCTGGAGTAGCTGCTTGCTTGCCTCGCTGCAAAGAATCCCAGTAGGCTTGGGCAGCCGCTAATTCACCTGGCGACAGATCACTTTTAGGAATATAATGTATATGACCGCCATGTGGCACAAGGAAGCCATCTCCTGTATCCGAAATCACATCAGATGGACTGAAAACATAGCCGTCATCTGTTGTATAAGCGCCATTGCTCCGACTCGATGCAGTGCCTTCTGCTTGATAGGTTCTCTTTCCTGCAGCATAGGCGGCACTTGGACGACTGAAGTCTTGTGTTTTTCTGCTAACAGTTTGACTCGATTTAGCTTCTGAACCGCCTTCTCCTTCTTCCTTGCTAGGATGAATTTGTCTTTGCCGTGCGATTTCATCAACTGAACGGACATTGCTGGTTTCTTTAGCATTGGTCAGATATAGGTAATATTTGCCTGCAACCTTGATAATATAGCCATCTTTCACTTGGTTGACAATATCTGATTCCTGCAATTGATAATTTGGATCCCGCATAATCAACTCTTCACTAAGAATTGCATCAAAGGGAACCTTGCCATTATAGTAATGATAGTGATCGCCATGTGAAGTCACATAGCCTTGATCCGTAATCTTGACAACGATCTGCTCAGCAGTAATACCTTCTTTGGCCTGAATCTGCTCAGGTGTCAATTTCTCGGCTTTTTGAGATTTATTGTCCTGCTTATTTGTAGATTTCTTTTCTACATAGGCCACTCGATTTGTTGCTTGTTCTTGTGGCTTGTCTGCTTGATACTGCATGATTGCATAACCGCACACACCAAGTGTAGCTAGTGCCGCAACTGAACTAATAATATATTTCTTTTTCATACATCACCTCAATGTTTTAATTCTTTGGCTAAAATTTCTAAATTATCTTCTAAATTTTCAAGATAAGTCTTGTCATTTTCAGGATCTGCTTCCAGAGGATTTAGCACCTTTAGGTTGACTCCTGTCGCCTTCTTCAAGGTTTCAGCCAACTTAGAAGAAGCATTGCTCTCGACAAATTGTCTTGACTTTATAGGTCTTGATAAAGTCTTGTATCTCCGTCAACTGCCTTGGACTAGGTTCTTGGTCTGGCGAAATGCCTGAAATCCCCGATTGCTTGAGACCGAAACGCTTGGCTAAATAAGAAAAGGCTGTATGCTGGGTCACAAAAGTTTTTTCATCTAGTCCGCTAAAGACTCCTTTATATTTTTCGCTCAGGGCCTTTGCCTTCTCTTCAAATTTTTGAGCATTTTTCTGATAGGTATCCGCATTTTTACTATCTAGCTTGGACAATTCTTGAGCGATGAGTTGCGCCTCTTCTGCAACTTTTTCTGGATCTAGCCAAGTATGTGGATCATAGAGGGTCTTTTCATCTATTCCTTCCTCAGCGGATACTTCTTCTAGGCCGGCCACCTTGTCCAACTGCATCCCATTACTGGCTTCTACGACTGCTACTTTGGACTTTTGTAAACTAGGATCCAGACTACCAGCCCAAGACTCCAAAGTCCGAGAATGATACACAAAGACATCTGCTTCATAAATAGCCGCTACATCGCTGGCTGACGGCTCAAATTCATGAATCCCTGCACTCGACTGAATCATCCGGACATCGTTCAAATCTCCCGAGACTTCTTTGACCATCGAATAAATCGGGTAAAAACTCGTGACAATATTGAGCCCGCGTTTGCTACCAGCACCGCTTGCTTCCTTTTTACTACAAGCGGCAAGGCCAAGCCCCAGCAAGACTAGACTTAAAGCTATCAAAACTTTTTTGATTTTCATTTCAACTCCTTAACCAGTTTAGCAATCATTCAAAGAAAGAACTATTTTCAAAACATTCTTTCCCAAGAATTGCTTTAAAAAATAGCTTCTTTTGTTAACTGGTTTATTAACTAGTTAAGATAATACTCCTTTTTATTTTTTCTGTCAAGAAGGAAGTTTGAATTTTTTCAAAAATTTTCCAGCCCTTCATCCAAATAAAAAAAGCCACAAACGTGGCTATGAGAAATCGATATCTAAATTTTGCTATTTTATAGAAAGGACTAGTGTTCACTATCCCTACTATTGGCTCGAATTTCTTCCAACATTTTGGCTTCTTCGACTGTACATTCATAGTTTTCCAGCAAGTCCGGACGACGCTCATAGGTTTTTTTCAGACTTTCATAGAGACGCCACTTGCGGATATTCTCATGGTGCCCACTCATGAGCACTTCCGGAACGACCATGCCCCGATAGTCATAAGGACGAGTGTACTGAGGATACTCCAAGAGTCCAGACGAAAAGCTGTCATCCGTGTGACTGACTTCCTTGCCAATAACCTCTGGAATCAGGCGAACTGTCGCATCAATCATGGTCATAGCCGCCAATTCTCCTCCGGTCAGCACATAGTCACCCAGCGAAATCTCGTCCGTCACCAAGGTCTTGATCCGCTCATCATAACCTTCGTAATGGCCACAGATGAAGATCAATTCCTCTTCCCTAGACAGTTCCTCAGCATAGGATTGGTCAAAGGTTCGTCCGGCAGGATCCAGCAAATCACGCGCGGCTGCTCCTTTTCAATGGCATCATAGGCATCAAAAATTGGCTGAGCCCGCAGCAGCATGCCTTGGCCGCCACCATAAGGCTCGTCATCCACATGCCGAGATTTTTCCGCATTTTCTCGGAAATTGTGGTAGTTGATTTCCAAGAGGCCTTTTTCTCGCGCCTTGCCCACAATCGAGTGCTCCAAGGGCGCAAACATCTCCGGAAAGAGGGTCAAAATATCAATCTTCATCGTCCAGTCCTTCCGGTATCTCTACATCAACCCGGCCTTGCTCGATGTCAATGCTTAGCACCACTGGAGGAATGTAAGGCAGCAGCAAATCACGCTTACCTTTACGTTTGACCACCCAAACATCATTGGCGCCTGGCTGGAGAATCTCCTTAATCGTACCTAGCAGAACATCATTTTCATAAACTTCAAGGCCTATGATTTCATGGTAGTAAAACTCCCCATCTTCCAAGTCCGTCAAATCTTCTTCGGCCACTTTCAGGCTAAAATCACGGTATTTCTCAATGTCATTGATATGATACATACCCTTGAACTTGATGATATCAAAGTTCTTGGCCTTGCGATGGCTGGCAATTTCCACGTCCATGACAAACTGGTCTTTCTTATCGAAAAGAGCCAGTTTATTGCCTTTTTTAAAACGCTCTTCCGCAAAATCTGTCACTGATAAAACCCGCATTTCGCCTTGCAAACCTTGGGTATTGACGATTTTCCCAACATTAAAATAATTCATTTTTACTCCAGTTAATCTTTTTACTATTCGTTTTATTGTATCATTTTGCTGGCTTTTTCTCAAGGCAGGCAGCTGGATCAAACCGCGGAAGAGCCTATAAGTCAATACCTTTTTCTCTGAGATTTTGCAGGCATTCCTCATAGTAAGCCGCGTCATGCTCGGGGTAAATAGGGCTTGCCACAGCCATTTCTTCCAGATGCACATAGGCTGGACAAGTCTTGCCACGATAGTCCCGCTCCAGCCACTCTAGGGACACACGATAACCTCGCTTACTCATCTCCTCCATAATCAGCTCATGGTAGCGATAAAGCAAGTAAGGAGAGTGAGTAAAAACATAGTCAACGGTCGCATGTTTCTTGCCCCAGCCATTGCCACGAAGAGCGCAGCATTCCCGATGCTGGCCAAGCAGCTGCGGACGGGGAAGCTTGGGAATCAGTGCTTGATGCCAAAGTCTCATCGTAACCTCCATATAGTAAAAACAAAGCAATCTTTTGTTGCTCCAAATAGCCTTTGACCACTATAAAACTTCATTTTAATAATCGCTGAAGCGTCTATGTTTGATTTCAAAGTCGAAATAATTCTCTTCCTGAAGTCGGTGAAAAATATCCCGGTAGGCTTCTTCGTCAAAAGACTCCCCTCGATAAAGGATTTCAAAGCTAAGATCCTCATATTCCAGAAAGGCATTGGCTGACCGGAAGCCCTTGCTTTGATAGAAATCCCAGCGAGCTTGACGCTGCTCAAGATTGTCACAGGGCTCATCTAGGCGCTCGATTTCTAAAAGCATGGTTCGCTGATAGAAATTGACCAGCTTTTCAATAATTTCACCACCATAGCCATGGCTGCGCAGGTGAGGCATAATCGCAAAGAAACTAACATAAAAGGCTTGCGCGTTAGAAATGGCAAAGGCAAAACCAACAAACTCTTTTTCATGATAAAAGGCGAAAAAATTAGCATCTTCCTGATCCTCATATCGTAAAAATTCACTGAGCGGTATCCTTTCCTCTTCTGGGAAAGCTTCATTATTCAAGGCTTCTACCTTATCCAAATCTGGAAAATCTGCTGTAATGATCTGGCTGGTTAAGCTCATAAAACCACTCCTTTTCTAGTGATAGTATAACAAATTTTGCAAAAGGGTTCAAAAAAGAGCCCTGAAAAAGCTCTTAGGTATTCATTTGAGGGTAGTATCGACTTTCTGGGAATTACTGATCGTTAGTGCTGATCAGACCTCCCAACGAAGGGTTCTTATTCTAGCCGCTACTTTACTATTTCACGTAATTTATCCAAATGCTGGTTATCCGTCACAGCCATAATGCTGACTCCTGCTGGCCAGACAAAGTCTGGAGTAAACTGACTTTCCAAAGGCTGATTTTTTGTCAGACGATAGCCAATAATATTGAGATGATACAGCCTACGAGCATCTACTTCACGAACTGTTTTTCCCGAGCCAGCTAGCAGGCAGTTCAAACTCAGCCACCACTACATCGTCATCCAGCTGGAAAACCTCAATCGAATGGTTAAAGAGAATGGTCTTGGCCAATGAAATGCCAGCCTCCACTTCAGGCAGGATAACCAAATCAGCTCCCACCTTTTCCAGCACCTGCTGGGTCACTTCATCCTTGACCTTGGCAATGACATTTTTTTAACGCCCAATGCCTTACAGTGCATGACCGCTAGGACACTGGATTCCAAACTTTCACCAGTCGCCACGACGACCGTATCACAGGAACCAACGTCTGCTGCCTCCAAAAGCTCCATATCGGTGATGTCCCCTGATCACACCGACGGCAATCATGTCTTCATACTGATTGATTGTCTCTTCGTGATTATCAATCGCAATGATTTCTACATCTTGAGAAATCAAGGCCTCAATGATACTCTGTCCAAAAAAATCCCCAAGCCGAGGATTCCAACTGTTTGATTTGCCATTTCTTTTCTCCTATCCAATCATAATGTCCGCCTTGCTGTAGTGCAAGGTAGTCGCCTTCTTCGGTTGATAATGGCTGAGACTGACCATAAGAGTCAGCGGCCCCACCCGTCCAATAAACATCAGCAGCATAATCACAATCATACCAGCTGTATTGAGGCTGGTAGTGATATTGGCCGTGACACCAACTGTAGCCAATGCCGAAACAGTCTCAAATATTAGGTAAATAAAACGATGACTGCTATCGGTCACTAGCCCAAGAGCCAAAAGACCAAGCAGAAATGTCAGCTGAAAAATCACTGTCACACCAAAAGCCTTCTGCACTAGCTGAGGAGCCAGCGTTCTCCGCCCCATATTAGTATGAGGCAAGCCCAAAATTTCCTTACGGGCGAACAGCAAAAGAACTAAGAAGGTCGTAATTTTCAGACCGCCCGCTGTACCACCCGGAGCTCCTCCTAGAAACATCTGGAGCAGATAGATAAACAGGGTTACTGGACGAGCAGCTGTATAATCGATGGAAGCAAAACCAGCTGTCCTCATGCTGACTGTCTGGAAAAAGCTGACCAGTAGCTTATCTCCGAAGGAAAGATTGCCAATCGTTCCAGGATTATTATACTCCGTCCAAAGACTCGCAACCGTCCCAAAAACGAGGAGACCAGCAGTCAGCAGCAAGACTACCTTGGTATGAAAGTGCAGTCCCTTCTGTTTTCCTCCTAATTTGGTCGCCAAGTCAAACCAGACCATAAAACCAAGTCCGCCAGTAATGATGAGGAGAGCCAAGGTGATATTGACCAAAACATCTGTCTGCAAGCCTAGTAGGCTATCATTGCCAAAATTATCAAATCCCGCATTACAAAATGCAGAAACGGCTAAAAAGATAGAATTAAAAATCCCTTTTCCCAAGCCAAACTTGGGAATGAAGCGAATCATGAGAAGGAGCGCACCCAGTCCTTCGATAGTAAAAGTCGTGATAAAAATCGAACGGACAAATTGCCCCAAGGTACGATTGTGCCCATAACTAAAACTATCCCGCAGAATGCGGCGATCCTTGAGACTGAGCTTTTTCCGACTTTCCATGGTGAAAAAACCGATAAAGGTCAGGATTCCCAAACCACCAATCTGAATCAGTAACATACAAAGGAGTTGCCCCCAGACATTGTATGTATCTACAACCGATCGTGTAAAAAGCCCTGTCACACAGACCATCGAGACAGCTGTAAAAAGATGATCCAGATAGCCCGCTTGGGAACTTGCCGTCTGCACCCAAGGCAGACTGAGTAGCAAGGAGCCACAGAATATCACCAGAAGAAAAGACAAGATAATCTTTTGCGCTGGTGACAAGCGTGAAAATAAATGCTTCATAAAGTTTCCTTTCTTGATCTAGTAAAAACAGAGGCTAGCTCTATCTGCCCTTTTCTTTCCTTGACAGCCAGCTGTAAATCATCTGGACTCTGCAAGTTTCTGACTTTGATGGCATAATCCGCTACGACAATAGCATGTCCCCTCATATGGGCTGTTGCGACTGCTTGGGCAAAGACACGCGCAGCATAGTTGCCGATTTGTGATTGAGCCTGCTGAGACAGTTTATTAGCCAAGAAACCAGCCTTCCTTAGTTCATAGGCAGATGCCTTCCCATCAAGTCGAACCTGAAAAACCTCTCTTACCTGAGTCAAAATCTTCTGCTTCTCAAACTCATCTTCCGTATCTATCAGCGGTATAAAGCTTGACGCCATTTTCATAGCCCATCGAGCCAGTTGCTTCTGAGGAAGTTCCCACAAAATCAGCTCTAATTCCAATCTCTTCTCACTATCATCTAGAATTCTCAGCTTGTAAGGGCTCGGTAAAATCACTTGATCATTCTCATAACACTTACGCTCATGGGCGTTCCAAGCATACTCTTCTGGCTTCATATGTCCTCCGATTTCGGATTTCTCTAAACTCGCCCCTGCATTTCGTTCTTATCTTAAATGAAGTACCTAGTTCTCGCAGAGCTCGAACCGCATCAATGGCCCTAAATGCAACTGCGCCTAACGGCTTGTTTCATTAAGGATAATAAGGAACGTAGTTCTCGCGGAGCTCGAACTGCATCAATGGCCCTAAATTCAACTGCGCCTAACGGCTTGTTTCATTAAGGGCCATAGAAAAACGGGACACATGGCCCCGCTGCTTCTTATTTCTCATCAATAACGATGCGAACTTTTTTGTACTCGGTTGGGACAGAGTAAACAATCGTCCTTATAGCGGAGATAGTACGACCTTTACGACCGATCACACGTCCAACATCGCTTGGATCAAGATCAAGATGATACTCTAAAAACTCAGGTGTATCTTCAATCTTGATAGTTAAGGCATCTGGCTGTGAAATCAAAGGTTTCACTATCGCAATAATGAGATTTTCAATCGTGTCCATATATCAACCTGCACTTCTATTATTTAGAGTATTTTGAATCGTGGAATTTCTTCAAAACACCAGCTTTTGAAAGGATGTTGCGAACTGTATCTGAAGGTTGAGCTCCATCAGCCAACCATGCAAGAACGCGATCTTCTTTCAAAGTCACTTGGTTTTCTTCAACAAGTGGGTTGTAAGTTCCAACTGTTTCGATGAAACGTCCGTCACGTGGTGAACGTGAGTCTGCAACGTTGATACGGTAGAAAGGTTTTTTCTTAGAACCCATACGAGTCAAACGGATTTTTACTGCCATTTTTAAAATTTCTCTCTTTTCTTATTTTTTATTTCGGTGAAATAGCTGAGCTATTTAGCACATGTTCTATTATAGCAGATTAAATACAGCTGTCAAGTTTTTTTCTTGACAGGCTCAAGAATTTTTTTCAAAGCAGTAATTTTTTAATTTCTTCATAGGAGGATACCGTATAAGTCGGCTGCGCACTGCTAGTGTTAATCAGCTTTTTGGGATTGTACCAGATAGAGTCTAGTCCTGCATTATTAGCGCCAGCAATATCTGCTGTCAAGGAGTCTCCAATCATCAAAGCCTGAGATAGGTCGAAATCGGGTATCTGCTCTGCTATTTTCTCATAAAACAAAGCTTCCGGCTTCTGAGTTCCCATCTTTTCCGAGATGAAAATGTGATTAAAATAGGGCGCAATATCAGAATGAGCCATGCGACCGGTCTGAATAGCCGTGATGCCATTGGTCGCTCCGTAAATCTCATAATCAGCTGCTGTCAGACTGTCTAAGAGTTCGCTAGCACCAGCGTAGGTCTGGCCTTGCTGAGCAATATGCTGCTGATAGAGAAGGGCCAGCTTGGCTCCATCCTTCTCAATGCCAAAATGAGCAAAAAGATGAGAAAAGCGAGTATCGACCAGCTCAGACTTGGTGATTTTCCCCTGCTCTAGATCCCGCCAAAGCCCCTTGTTCATGGGAATATAATAGTCTTTGTAGGACTGAATCTCCGTCACGCCCTGCTCCTCCAAAAAATGCGTCAGCGCGATGTCTTCTGCCGTATCAAAATCCAGCAAGGTATGGTCAAGGTCGAAGAGTAGAAATTTGTATGACAAGGTATAAATCCTTTCTGCAACTGTAATAGCTCCATTATACCACAATGCATAAAAAACCAGCCGCTCAAAAATGAACAACTGATTCTCACTTTATTTCACTACTGGAATCCAGACTTTCATTTGATAGTCTGGTGCCCCTGGTTTCGATCCTGCTACATTACCAAATAGCATCTTTGTTTTTCCCACTTCTTCTACTCTTCTTTATAGTGAATACACAAATCTCTAAATTTATTATCTAGCGCTGCAATATCATACAAGATTCCTGACAGTTTGGTAATCTTCCTTGATACAAAATAGATGAGCTTGGCCAAACAATTTTGCTAAATTTTCTTTTAGTTCAGATCTGACCGTATCGTGGTCCTTTAAGAAGTTGTTCATGTATAGATTTCTGATAGAAGCTAATTTGAAACTAAAGTATTGATGAAGATGCTTTTGTTCTTCATTCAAGCCATTGTCCGCTACCGACTTAGCATATCTTGCAATCACATTCTCCTCGCCATCTTCATATCGCTGCTTCATCAGCATAGATGTTTTCTGGTAAATCTCTTTGAGAATAGGAGATTTGATTTTTTTAAAGTTTCCCCACATGGAGAAAGAACCTCTTTTATAGTCGATATTTTTAGCTTCCCAGGCATTCGAAAATTCTGAGAAACTCATTTTCATACAAGCAAAACCTGCTGGATCATGGAAATAGATAAACTCATCATCTAGATCATAAACTGAAACAAAATGATCCACCCCATACAAATGAATATGATTGGGATTATAAGTCAGATAACCCATGTCCAAAGGGCCAAGAACAACTGGTCCGCTGAGCAAGAACTTGCTTAGCATTTCTCTGCTAGAGAGAAGATCCACCGCATTTGAATCCTTTATATAGTATTCATCATATGTAAAACCCAGAATGTTTAAAGAATGGCTGATAGAACTGTCTGGCATCCCATTATCAAAGAAGACTAAGGGGTGTTTTTCATCTTCCTTTACAATACTGGCGCCATTTCCCATCACCATAATGGCTTCCAAAAACTCAGGGCGAACATCATAACCATACGAATGCAACGCCATCGCAAGTGAATATGTATAACAAAGAGAAACGTCCCCAAAATACATCTGCATAGCATCTCCTCCTCTGTAATCGACACCTAAAAATGACTTGCAATCACCATTTTATTTCACCACAGGTATCCAGAGTTCCATTTGATAGTCTGGTGACGACATGTCGCCTTCGGAATAGACTTCAAAATCTGGTGCTCCTGAGTGGCGATAGCCAGTTTCTGGGAAGAAGACTTCCAAGACATATTTCCAAGCATGATGGATACTGGCTGGTATCGCACCCTTGACTGGTACGATAGCATATTCAGCTTCTGCGATTTCTTTGACTGACAGACCTAGTTCTTCTGCTTTCTTTTTATCTACCACATCATAAGCGGCCATATAGTTGATGATCTCGCCTTCTTTGACATCCGAGCAGACGCCAAAGGATTGACCACTGCCCAGACTTTCTAGGCTTTCAAAGCTGTGATTGGCATAGAGCTGCTCCCATACAGACGGGCACTGGCTATTATCGATAGCTTCCAATAGGACGCCTGCAACAGTAAAAGCAGGTTTCTTTTGAATCTTGATATCCATGTTTTTTCCTCCTGTAATCTTTAAGGACAATTGAAGTCTAGGAAAGACCCGATAAGATTTTCCATTTCGAACTTCTGAGGGGGTCGCACCATGGAATCTCTTGAAGGCTGCGCTAAAGGCATCGGCAGACTCATAGCCGTATTTCATCGCTATGTCAATGACTTTCTCAGAGCTTTCCCGCAAGTCCGTCACAGCTTCTGACAGCCTGCGATTGCGTAAATATTCTGCTAATGTCATAACTGCTAGAATAGAAAAGAGCCTGCTAAAGAGAGCATAAGAATAGCCCGATAGCTGCTGGAATTGCTGCAAATCCACTTCTGCGTTCAACTTACTTTCCAGATATTCCATGGTTCGATTGAATTGATGCATCATATTCTTTTTCACCTCACAAAAGATACTAAGGCCATTAAAAGCAAAGTGAAAATAGAAAAATTGACGGAGGGGCTCCTGCTCCGAGAAAATTTCATCTTTTTCACACAACTTTTAGGCCGTGTTCAATTCTAACTATAGTCTAACAGATATAAGATACTTCCGCCCTAGAATTTTTGTACAAGATTTAGAGGGGGATTCTACAACCTATCCCGTAGCTTCTCCACAAAGAGATAAGCCGCTGGACAGGTCAGGGTATTCTTAATCGTCAAATGGTTGATTTGATGGATCTTTTTTCGGTCTGTATGGGGAAACTCACGGCAGGCCTTGGGACGGACATCGTAAATCGAGCAGAGATTGTCTCCACCTAAAAAAAGGACAAGGCATAGCCTTGAAGACCTTGTCACCGTCTTCGTCCACCTGCAGAAACTCCTCTTCAAAAGCCGGCAGCTTCATCTTAAAATACTTGGCAATACGGACAATATCGGCTTCCTTAAAGTCTGGTCCAAGCGTCTTACAGCAATTGGCACAGGCTGTACAGTCAATCTCCTCAAAGACCTCATCATGGATTTGCTGGGCAATCTTATCGAGATTTTTTGGTGGCTTTTTCTTGAGACTGGCTAAAAATTTTCGATGCTCTTTCTGCTTTTGCAGGGCTAGTTGGTGGTACTTTTCAAGGTCGATTTCTTGAGTCATAAACTACTTTCTAATCAGTTGATTTTCGTTAGCATTATATCATAAATCTCAAAAAAATGAGACTAGGACAAAAGTCCTAGCCTCTCAATTGTCTTTGGATTGTCGAGCAAGACGCAGTGGTTGAGTGGGCTCTACTACGCTGATTTCATCAGCTTTTACAGCCCTACTCAACTGTGCGGAGGTGAGACGACGAAATCGAATTCTAACGAATTACCGATTTCTGTCCCACTCTCATTTACTTTGTTTTAAATATTGTTAGTTGGGCCTTTTTCATCAAGGCTCCATGTTTCTTCTATGTATGAGATGACAGAAGCCAGAGTTTTTCGGTCGCCTTCAAAAGAGATCAAATACACTTTGTCGTCTTTTTGGAAAACCCAAGAAACAACTAGTTGCCCTGATTTCATAATTACATTCAGTTGGAAAGCTTCATTGCCAGAAACAGTGGATTTTGCTCCCCACATTTTTTCTACATCTTTATTATCATTCCAACTATAGGCCAGTCGCTGGGCAATTAACTCAGCATTGAAAGTTTCCCCATCTTGGACATGAGCTTTTTCCCTAGTATAGCCATTCATGGTAACGATATTATAAGCTGAGCCATCCGTGAACTGAACGCTGTCACCACCATCTAAGTCGGTGAACTTGATCCAATTACTTGGAATATCGATATAGCCATAATCAGCCGAACCAATGCGCTTGGTCTCGGTTGTAGTAGAAACATCTTTGTCACTAGCTTTATCAGATTTGCTGCTATCTTTTTGAGAAACTTGACTAGTTGTACTACTAGAAGTAGACGATTTCCGATTACTATAATTTTTAATAAGGCCACAAGAGGACAGGGAGAGGCCGGCTAAGATAGTTAGGGAGAGCAGAAAGTACTTCTTTTTCATGGCGAAACTCCTTTTACAGGGTAGATTGAATGATATTTATATTCTACCACATTTTTTAGATTACTAAAAATCTTTACTGTGGGGGGGAGAAAAGGGTAGATAGTGGAGTAAGTAAGCCTCTCTTCCCGATACCAACAGAGCAATTTTTATTTCATCAAAAAATTTCAAGTAGCTATTATTTCAGTAAAGAAATTCCTAGTATTACCGCAATTAAAACAAAACCAATAATGGAAAAGATTATTATTAGCAACCTAAAGATTCTATCAAGGCCTGCATAACGTTCTACAAAGGCTTTTTCAGGCTTTTCAGGATTATAATAAACCGTCATGACTGAGCCTTTTGGGAATATTTCTCTTAACTGTAGATTCTTTCCAGCGCTAAGAATATATTTCCTGTCAAAGACATCTTTTTGCTCTTTCTTCCCAGGAGTTTCTACATAATAAGCATATTCAAATTTTTTTCTGTATGTTTCCCCATTCACGAGATATTCTACAATGGGCAAAGGGATAACCATTTCATTACGGTTATCATAATCAACCACTATACCTGAAATTTTAGCAGTACATTTTTTCTGAATATTCTTCTCCCGTCGATAGAATAGGTATAAGACTAAATTTGTAAGGCCAAAAAAGAAACATATGTCTATTATCAAAATAATCGGTTTATCCAAGATTTGATTCACACTCCTATTTCCTAGCTTGGATGAGTAACATCAACTGAAATTTTCTTAGATTTTATAATTCAGTTTAGGCGAATAAAGTCCACCGGACTTTATTCCTCATCCATACTTAGGACGCTGAGGAAGGCCTCTTGTGGGACTTCGACAGATCCGATCGCTTTCATCCGTTTTTTACCGGCTTTTTGTTTTTCAAGGAGTTTGCGCTTCCGAGAAACGTCACCACCGTAACACTTGGCAAGTACGTTTTTACGGAGAGCCTTGATGTCAGTCCGAGCCACAATCTTGTGGCCAATGGCTGCTTGGATTGGTACCTCAAACTGCTGACGAGGAATGATTTTCTTGAGCTTATCAACAATCAGCTTACCACGCTCATAGGCAAATTCCTTATGCACGATAAAGCTGAGAGCATCGACCTTGTCGCCATTTAGGAGGATATCCATCTTCACCAGCTTGGACGAGCGATACTCAGAGATTTCGTAGTCAAAGCTAGCATAGCCACGAGTAGAGGACTTGAGCTTGTCAAAGAAGTCAAAGACGATTTCTGCAAGCGGGATTTGATAGATGACATTGACCCGATTATCATCGATATAATCCATGGTCACAAAGTCACCACGCTTGCGCTGAGCCAACTCCATCACAGCTCCGACAAATTCCTGGGGCACCATAATCTGCGCCTTGACATAAGGCTCCTCGATGGAATCAATCTTGGTCGGATCCGGAAACTCACTCGGATTAGAGACATCAATAGCTTCACCATCTGTCAGATTAACCTTATAGATAACAGACGGCGCTGTCATGATCAGATCAATATTAAACTCACGCTCCAAGCGCTCCTGAATAACATCCATATGCAGCAAGCCCAAGAAACCACAACGGAATCCAAATCCTAGTGCTTGTGACGTTTCTGGTTCAAATTGCAGACTGGCATCGTTTAGCTGGAGCTTTTCGAGGGCTTCGCGTAGGTCATTGTATTTATTGGACTCAATCGGATAGAGACCAGCAAATACCATCGGATTCATCTGCTTATAGCCGTCCAGGGGCTCAGATGCTGGATTGTCGGCCAAAGTCACTGTGTCTCCGACCCGAGTATCCTGCACCGTTTTGATAGAAGCTGCGATATAGCCAACATCCCCTGTCGCTAGGAAATCACGTCCAATGGCCTTAGGCGTGAAGATGCCGACCTCAGTCACGTCAAAGGTCTTGCCATTGCTCATGAGCTGAATGGTATCTCCCGGCTTAACCACACCATCCATCACCCGCACTTGCAGGATTACCCCACGATAAGCATCATAGACCGAGTCAAATCAAGGCTTTGAGCGGTGCTTCAACATTTCCAGTAGGAGCCGGAACTTTTTCTACAATCTGCTCTAAAATATCTTCAATTCCGATGCCAGCCTTGGCAGAAGCCAATACGGCTTCGCTAGCATCCAGTCCAATCACGTCTTCAATTTCTGACCGCACCCGCTCCGGATCCGCAGCTGGCAGATCAATCTTGTTGATAACTGGCAAGATCTCCAAGTCATTGTCCAGCGCTAGATAGACATTTGCCAAGGTCTGAGCCTCAATCCCCTGAGCAGCATCCACGACCAAAATCGCCCCTTCGCAGGCCGCTAGAGAACGCGAAACTTCATAGGTAAAGTCCACGTGTCCCGGCGTGTCAATCAAGTGGAAGATATAGGTCTCCCCGTCCTTAGCAGTGTAATTGAGCTCAATAGCATTGAGCTTAATGGTGATGCCACGCTCCCGCTCCAAGTCCATGCTGTCCAAAAGTTGGGCCTGCATTTCCCGGCTGGAAACCGTCTCCGTCGCCTCCAAAATCCGGTCGGCCAAGGTTGATTTCCCGTGGTCAATGTGGGCAATGATGGAGAAATTGCGGATCTTCTCCTGACGTTTTTTCAAATCTTCTAACTTCATTTTTCTCTTCCTTTTAGGGTATTCTATTTATTATATCATGATTTTTCGAAAATAAAAACGACTGTAACCAAGACAGTCGACTTAATTTTCCATTTAACTAGAGTCTCATAAATATGGATACGATTAGTTATGGGCTTTTCTGAGTTTTTCAAGAGTTTCTAGGAAAATAGCTGGCGCTTCAGCCGTAAATTCTAGCACTTCGCCAGTCCGAGGATGGGTGAAGCCCAGTGTTCGCGCGTGCAGAAATTGGCCATGGCCTTTCAGCGTCTTACGTGGCCCATAAACCTCATCACCAGCGACTGGATGGCCGATATAAGCCATGTGAACACGGATTTGATGCGTCCGCCCAGTCTCCAGCTGCAACTCAACCAAGGTATAGTCCCCAAAACGTTCCAAGACTTGGAAACGTGTTAGAGCAGGTTTTCCCTTGGCTGTAACCGCCTGTTTCTTGCGGTCTTTTTCACTACGGCCAATCGGTGCCTCAATCACTCCGCGGTCATTAGGGAGATTTCCATGGACAATCGCCCAGTATTTACGCAAGGATTTCTTATCCTTGAGCTCATCTGCAAGTGCCAGATGGGCTTGGTCATTCTTGGCAATCATCAAAAGACCAGAAGTATCCTTATCAATCCGATGGACAATTCCCGGACGCAGCACACCATTGATGCCAGAGAGATCTTTGATGTGGTACATGAGGGCATTGACCAGAGTACCGCTGGTATGCCCAGCTGACGGGTGAACCACCATGCCTTGAGGCTTGTTGACGACGGCTACATCCTCATCCTGATAGACGATTTCTAGCGGAAGATCCTCTGCCACATACTCGACTACCTCTGGCTCAGGTACTTCATAGGAAATGACATCACCCTCTTTGACGGCATACTTGGCTTTTTTTGCCAATCCATTAACCAAAATCTGGCCATTTTTTATCTGTTCATTGGCTAAACCACGGGATAGCTCTGTCAAGTCCGCCACTGCCTTATCCAAACGCAGACCTGCAGCGACTGCATCAATTTTCAATTCCATTTGTTTCTTCCTTCAACATCACCAGTAATAAAATCGCTACTCCAACAGTCAGGTACATATCTGCTATGTTAAAAATAGCAAAATTGACAAAATCTAACTGGAACATATCCACTACAAATCCCTGCTGAATGCGGTCAATGAAATTGCCCAATCCACCAGCAATAATTAGAATAAGTCCCGTCAGCATCCACTTGGAAGCTTGGATATTTTTAATCAAATACCAAACAGCAACTCCAATCACGGTACAAGTAATCAAGGAGAAAAACCACTGCTGATTTTCCAAGATAGAAAAGGCTGCACCAGTATTTCGCAGATAGGTCAAACTGACAATCTTAGGAATAAACCTCCTGACCTGCCCCAAAGAAAAATTGGAAACAATATAATACTTGACTGCCTGATCAAGAGCAATCAAAAGAATGACTAAAAAAGGAATCGCAATTTTACGTTTCATACTTCTCTTTTCTGTGCAAAATATTCTTTCATAACAGCTACAAAAGCTTCGCCGACCTGACTCAACTCTACATCTTCCCTCTTGACATAGACCATGTGATTGTCTAAATTGTCTCGGAGTTTGATGACAGTGATTCCATTTACACTGTTGCTATCCAAAAAGCCAGATCCAGTCGCATAAGCATCCGTCCGCTCCAAAATCCCATTCAGCGTTGCTCGATCCGTCACATTAAACATCTGAGAGCTAGCACTGGTATCAACAAAATTCTCAGAATAATAGAGATACTCATCCTTTCCTGTGTGAAGCGAACGGTTGGCAAGGTAGCCAAATCTTCCATGACCAGTTCCTCCTTTTGAGTCAGAGGATGGTCTTCCCGCAAATAAATGTGGGTCTGAAAAGGAATTAGCTCAATGACCTCCAAACCAAGCTTCTCCACCCGCTGCATAATGCCCTTGCTATTCTGATTATTGAGATAAATAATCCCAATCTCACTGTGGCCTTGGGCCACTTCGTCCAAAATCTGCACGGTTGTTGATTCAAAAATCCGGAAATTCTTATATTCTGGATACTTTTGAGAAAACTCCGTAATCAACGGCGGCAAAAAGTCATAGTGCTGACTGGCAATGGAAAATTCATCCTTTTCCTCTTCAGGATTGGCATATTGATTTTGAAAGACATCAAATCCTTTGACCAATTCCTGAGCTCTTTCGTAAAATTCCATACCACGGCGGGTCAAGAAGGTTCCACTACTAGTTCGACGAAAAACCTTAAATCCCAGCTCCTTTTCCAAATCTCGCACCGCGATAGATAGGCTAGGCTGGCTGACATACATCTTTTCTGCTGCTTCGCGGAAAGTTCCGCTGTTGGCAATAGCCACTACATAACGCAATTGTTGAATATTCATATCTTTTTCCTTTTACAAATACTCCTAATTATATCATAAACTCAGCCTTCCTTAAAGGCAGGCAGCGACTTTCCTCTTGGAAATACATCTCTGAAATCTTCCTCATTTGCCTAAAATGTCCTTTGTATATAAGAAGGTGACATAAAGAACAACAAACAAAGCTATTAAGACCTCAAAAGCAAGCAGAATTTGCCCAGCTAGACCAAGATTCAACACGTTCAAAGACTGCTTCAATGCCACAGCTGAAATAACCAAAGGGAAAGTAAAGGCCGAAAATCCTGCTGAAAAAGGACGATTGATCAAACGAGGCAATTGCCACAAAATAAAGGCATAAAAGCATTGTCCTGAAACCAAGAGCAAGCTCAACAAGACAGGATTTAGCTGAGGAAAAGTAGCCACATAAGCCGCTGTCATCAAGGAAATGGGCGCACAAATCGTTGTCGTATTCGGACGAACATTCTCTGCTAAGCCGATTTTATAGGTCTTATAAAGGACGATTGGCAAGACCAAAATAGTCGCTAAAAGCCCGTACCAAAAGACCAGCTGCCCCAAAGCTAACTGCTGGGGAACTGAAATGGTCAGAGGAGCGACACCAATCCCGACAAATAAGACCGTCCAAGCGGGAAAGACATTCTCCCACTTGAAAGGAAATACAAAAGCTAGAATATAGTAGACCATCAAGAAAACCAGCCCGCTGAAGCTCAGCCACCACAGCACTTGTGCACTAATTCGGGCAAAATTCCCCAACAAAGTCCAGCTCGCTAGGTAAGTAGAAGCCACCATTCCCTGCATGAAGAAGGTCGGGAAGACCGAGGACACTAGCGCTTGACCTAGTTGCTCTTTGACCTGCTTGGTGTGCGTCAGCATTCCCATCACTAGATGGAGGAAAAACAAGAATGCCAGACTTGCTAAAAGATAACGCAAGAACTGACTGACATCACCAACTAAATTTCCCAAGGCTAGTAGGCCTAGCACCAAGCCAGCCTGAACTAAGGATGGCTCTTTTCTCTTTATCATCAACAGATCTCCTAACCTTAAAAGCACTTTTCTCCGAAGGATAATTCTTTTATTTTCTCTTTAAATAAACTGCTTCCGATTTTCGTTTAAAGCCTAATCTTTCATACAGTCTTAAGGCACCAATATTTTGAGCTTCTACTACGATTTGACAGACTTGTCCATTTCGGCCAGAAAGGTCATTCAGGATAGACCTGACTAAGTGACTCCCTAAGCCCTGTCCCTGAAAGACCTGATCCACAGCTAGGGCAAACAGATAATTGCTCCCAAAACTTGTATCCACTGAACAAGACGCCACGATTTGACCATCTTGTTTCAGGACATAGAGCAGGCTATCTGGGCTCTCCAGCGCTTGACTGGCATAGTGAAGCGCAGTATCCATGGGCATTTCAAATCTGCGACTGAAACGCTGCAATCTCCGCAACCATTTCTTTTTTCCCCAGCAAAACTTCCACGCCTTCCTTTTCTTCTTCAGGGAAAGTCCCCGCTGCCTGCTCCAACCAGATTTCCGTTTCTTTCAAATCATAGTCAAACTTCTCAGCAAAGGTCGGATGGTCTGCTAAAAACTTGACTTCACTGATGTATTCGATTTGGGATAAATCGTATTTCTCTGCAATTTTGAAAAATTCCTGCAAAAGAGCGCTCGCTATGCCCTGTCTGCGATAGTCGGGCAATACATAGACAGATACCTCTGCTTGACCCGGCTCATCTGCATAAACCGATAAAAATCCGACCGTTTGATGATCTAAATTTGCCAGAAAAAATGCTGGCATATCAACATCAAAATTATAGGCATTATCCAGATAAGGAAGTCGATAAGTCCCATCTGCAACGTGACAGCTTTGAACCAGCTCAAAAAGCTGATCCTTGATTTCCTGACTAGGCTGGCTATAAATCCTAATTTCCATCATTCTCCCTCATAAACCTGTATCCATAACGAATGTACTACGTACTGTCCTACTCCAACTCACTCAGATACTCATAGCGCTCATACTTTTCAAGAAGCTGGTCATTCTTGTCATCCAGCTCCTTCTGAAGTTCCGAAAGCTTGGTAAAGTCCGAGCCGTTCTGCTCCATCTCCGTCTCAATGGTGGCGATGCGTGCTTCCAGCTCCTCGATATCCGCCTCGATGGTCTCCCACTCTTGCTTTTCAAAGTAGCTCATCCTCTTCTTCTGCTCCCGCTCCTTGACGGGCTTTTCCTTTTCTTTCTTTTGGGAAATAGCTGCGCTGGATTGTCTAAAAGCCTTTTCATCCAGATAGTCCGTGTAGTTGCCAAAGAACTCCTTGACCTGACCATCCTCAAAAGCTAAAATCTTGCTGGCTACCTTATCGAGGAAATACCGATCGTGACTAACTATAATCACCGGTCCTGCAAAGCCCTGTAGGAAATTTTCTAAGACCGTCAAGGTTGCGATATCCAAATCATTGGTCGGCTCATCCAGAAGCAGGACATTGGGCTTTTCTAGTAAAAGCTTGAGCAGGTAAAGCCGCTTCTTTTCTCCACCAGACAATTTCTCAATCAAAGTGCCGTGGCTTGAGCGAGGAAAGAGAAACTGCTCCAAGAGCTCAGCAATGGATGTCGTCCCGCTACCACTCTTAACTTCTTCCGCCACTTCCTGCAAATAATTGATGACCCGCTTGGACTCATCCAGCCCTTCAATCTGTTGAGAAAAATAAGCCACTCGGACTGTCTCACCAATTATGACCTGACCAGACTGAGGCTGCAGCTGACCAGCAATTAGGTTAAGCAGAGTAGACTTACCCACTCCATTATCTCCAACGATACCCAGTCGATCTTTGTTTTGCAGCAAGAGATTGAAATGCGACAAAATCTGCTTGTCTCCGTATGCAAAATCCACATTCTGAAACTCGATGACCTTCTTCCCAATCCGACTAGTTTCAAAGTTCATCTCTAAGTCCGTCTGATTGGTCTGACCAGCCAAATCACTTTTGAGATCATGAAAACGATTGATACGTGCCTGCTGCTTGGTCGCCCGCGCTTGAGGCTGACGGCGCATCCAGGACAGTTCCTGCTTGTAAAGCTGCTGTTTCTTATGGAGCAAGGCAGCATCACGCTCATCCTGCTCAGCCTTGAGCCGGACATAGTCCTGATAGTTGCCCTGATACTCAATCAAGCTCCCGCCGTCCAATTCAAAAATCCGCGTGGAAATATTGTCCAAAAAATAGCGGTCGTGAGTGATAAAGAGGACGGTCTTCTTTGAATTTTTCAGGAAATTTGTCAGCCATTCAATCGTATCAATATCCAGATGGTTGGTCGGCTCATCCAGCAGCAACAAGTCCGCTTCTGAAAGTAGGACCTGCGCCAACTGCACCCGCCGGCGTAGACCACCAGAAAGCTGGCTGATTTTTGCTGCCAAATCTGAGATACCGAGCTTGAATAGGACTGTTTTTACCTGACTCTCAATCTCCCAAGCATGCAACGAATCCATTTCTGCCATGACCTTGTCCAGACGAGCTTGCTTGGCTTCATCATAAGCTGCCATAAGCAGTTCATATTCTCGAATGAGCTGCATTTCTCGCAAATCGCTAGACAAAACAGTATCCAAGACCGTCTTCTCTTCATCGAAGTCCGGTTCCTGAGTCAGGTAAGAGATTTTATAGTCAGATTTTGCTGAAAAGGGATATACATCACCATCAAAGCCTGATTTGCCAGACAAGACATCCAGAAGAGTGGTTTTTCCTGTCCCATTGACTCCAATCAGTCCAATCCGATCCAAGTCGTGAATGATAAAAGAAATCTCTTGCAAGACTGTCTTATCTCCGACAGACTTGGTCAGCTTTTCAACGATAAAGTCACTCATCCAACTTGCTCCTTCATAAAGTTCATAATCTCTTCCTTGCTATTTGCCAATTCTCCGTCGACAATGGCCCATTCAATTTTAGTCAGGATTTGTCCCAATTCTGGTCCGGGTTTAAAGCCGTAATCTCGGATCAAATGACTGCCCGTCACCACAATCTCATGTTTGTCATGAATGGTCAGAGAAGCATGTGTCGCCTCAATAGCCTCAAACTCAACTGGCAAGCCTGCTGCCTGTCTCAAACTTTCCGCCTGTAGAATCAAATCCAAATCATACTGATAGCAATCACGCTTAGAAAGACTCCGCTCCTGCCGAATCTCATAAACAGCCACTAGCTGATTTACTCGCTTTTGAAATTCATTGGACGTTTTCCAATGCTTCAAAAACTTGCGTACATCTTTTACCTTCAAAGCTAGCAAAAGCGCAGCCCAAGCCTGCTCAGAACTAGAAAATTGAAAATCTTCTTCTAAACGGTCTAATAATTCCTGCAAAGCTTCTGCTGAATGTTTCATATCAGGAAGAAAGTCGTAGGCAGCAGCTTTAATCAGACTCTCCAAGCCTTTCCGCCAGAAAGGTGCCATCAGAAGTTTGTCAAACTCGATAAATCCGCTCTACCGATATTTTCTCCAGAAGCGACGCGCAATCTGCCATAGCCTGAAAGGTTAACTCTTCCAAATCAAAGTCTAAACCAGCCTGAAAACGGAAGCCCCGCATGATGCGGAGAGCATCTTCATTGAACCGCTCTGCAGCCACTCCAACTGCCCGCAGAGTACGATTTTTCATATCTGCCAAACCATTAAAGAGGTCCACAATCTCCCCCTCTTGGTTTAAAGCAAGTGCATTGATTGTAAAATCCCTACGCTTCAGGTCTTCTTCCCAAAGAGCGCACAAAAGAGACCTGACTAGGCCTGCGGTAGTCCACATAGACATCCTCAGTCCGAAAGGTCGTTATCTCGTATTCCCCCTGGCCTTCCAAGACCAGAACCGTTCCATGCTCAATGCCAACATCGACAGTCCGAGGAAAGATTGTTTTGATTTCCTCGGGATAGGCTGAGCTGGCAATGTCCACATCGTGAATCGGCCGATTCAACAGAGCATCTCGTACAGAACCGCCGACAAAATAAGCCTCAAAACCAGCCTCTTTAATCTTCTCTAATACTGGCAAAGCCTCCTGAAACTCAGAAGGCATCTTCTCTAATCTCATAGTAAATGTTCCAATCCATAGACCAATTCAGAGCGCTTCACTACCTCTTTGATACCTAGATTTACCCCAGTCATAAAGGAAACTCGGTCATAGGAGTCATGCCGCAAAGTCAGCCCTTCTCCTTGGCTACCAAAGATAACTTCCTGATGGGCCACTAAGCCCGGCAAACGCACTGAGTGAATCCGCATACCGTCAAAGGCAGCTCCACGGGCGCCAGCCAACGATTCTTCTTCGTCGGCCGCTCCCTGCTGCTTACTCGTCCGAACTTGACTGATTAATTCAGCTGTTTTGATAGCCGTGCCGCTCGGTGCATCTTTTTTGTTGTCATGATGCAGTTCGATAATCTCCACGTCTGGGAAATATTTGGCTGCTTGGGCTGCAAACTGCATAAGCAAAACGGCTCCCAGAGCAAAATTCGGGGCAATCAATCCACCAAGATTCTTCTGACGCGATAGTTGGGTCAAGTCTTCAATCTGCTCAGGCGTGAAACCAGTCGTTCCGACCACCGGAGCAAATCCATTCTCAAGGGCAAAGCGAGTATTTTCATAAGCCACTTTGGGAGTCGTAAAGTCAATCCAGACATCCGCCTGAAGACCAGCTATTTCTTCTTTAGTATTAAAAACTGGAACTCCCGCCACTTCCTTTTCATCTGTAAAAGGATCTAGCAGACCGGCCAACGCCAACTCAGGATCTTCTGTTACCATCTTATAGGCTGCTTGTCCCATCTTTCCCTTGAAACCAGCAATAATGACTTTTATACTCATCTAGAACCTCTCTCTATTCTTGACTAACCGCTCTGCAAAACTCTAGACCAGCGGAATGTAGGCCAAAGCGACACTACCCTCGCCCAAGTGAGTCCCAATCACACTACCGAAGGTAGCAAGAGGAATATCGTCCGCTATGCCAGCCTCTATCAGCTGCTGGCGTAAGTTTTCCGCCTTCTCTTCAGCATTCCCATGAATCACCATGACCTGATAAGAAGCAGAGGCAGTTTTTTCCTCCACTACTTCAATCAATCTCTTAATCGCTTTCTTTTCTGTCCGAATCTTTTCAAAGACTTCGATGACACCTGCATCGTTAAAATACAGGATCGGCTTGATACTTAGGAGATTTCCCAAAATAGCTGCGCCATTGGACAAGCGACCGCCCTTAACCAGATGATTGAGATCGTCAACCATGATAAAGGCACTGGTTCCATCGATTTGTCGTTGAACCTTAATCAAAATCTCTTCAAAATCCTGCCCCTCAGCAGCCCAAGTCAAAGCATTTTCGACCATGAGGCCAAGCGGAGCACTGGTGATTTTTGAATCAGGAAAAGCGATTTTCAAGTCAGGAAACTCGTCCTTGAGATACTGGATATTTTGATAAAATCCTGAAATCCCACTGGATAAAAAGAGCCCCAGCACATGCGTGTAATCCTCGCCAGCAAGGCGCGTCAACGTCTCCTCTAACTCTGCCACACTAGGCTGACTTGTCTTTGGCAAATCATCTGCAGCAGCCATTTTTTCATAAAACTCACTGGCTGTCAGATTTTTTCCTTCCACATAAGTCTCTCCAGCAATCACTACTGGAATATCAAGCACAAAAAGATGGTCATTTCCACGAAGGCTATCCGGTAAAAAAGCGGACGAATCCGTTATAACCGCTAATTTCATCATTAGAACTCCAAATTAATACCTGGCAAATCTAGCGCAATCTCAGTCACTTCATACGTCAAGCGATTGAGCATAGTCAAACAAGGACGCGCCAATTCTTCCACTTCTTCATGCTCAAACTCACTAGGTTCCTGCACCAAACGTCCTTGAATATGATTTGTCTGCGTGATCGTTCCACTAATTACAAAACGATCAAACACAATCATGAAAGTCAAAATCACAATCATGGATGTTGAATTCTTTTCTTCATTTCTTTCAATCAGCTGAAAATTCACGTCAACTTTTGTTTCCGGTGTTCCATTTTCTTTTTCCCATTCAAAATTGCGTGCATCAAAATGATACTGGCTGACAAATTCTTGTTCACGTTGTAATTCCATTACTATTCTCCTAAAAATATACGATAGTCCATTATAACATAATTTAAGGAAAGTTTCTATGTAAAAAGGAGCCTACCCAACAAATAGATAAAAAACTTCTCCTAACATTGCACAAGTATAAGCAAATCTTTAATTTAGCATTTTTAAATGAGTTTCATTGCGCAATATTTCAATTCAAGAAAGATTATAACTAGCTTAGATTGATGGACCCAAGTAACTACTTGTAATTGATTTCGGCGCTATTCCAGACTGGTTCGAAACGGACTTATAGTTATTGCCATGGATATACTACAACATAGCTAAGGATCTCTTTCTTTCTGCTTAAATTGTCCTCGATCGCTTTCACATGTACAACACCTAAATCAGACTATGGACTGCCTTCACATCCAAATCATGAAACAATTTGATCAAAAATCTCGCGATTACAAGACAATAAAACGATACTGGAAACTCATCCAACAAGATAGTCAAAAACTAAGGAATAAACGTTTTTATCGCCCATCCTTTCCTATGTATTGATCAATAAAGAAATCAATGTTAACTAACATCACCCAGCTACAAGTTAACAAAGAACCAAAAAGCCTTAGTTCTGTATTGTACAAAACCAAGACTTTTTCTCACATGACTTATATCACTTTCGAAAAGCAAGTAAAACTTACTTTATCCATGACTCTATTAGTCTTTTTTCTTAGCACTAATAGTCAATCCTGAAGCTACTGCAACTAATGCTACTCCAACTACAGCCAAACCTGAAGAAACTTGCTCCCCAGTTTTTGGTAATTCAGCCACCTTATTAGAAATTGATGTAGTATGATAAACTGGCTTCGTACTTCCAATAGGTTTCGCTACTGTAGGAGCTGGAGCTTTTTGCTTAAGTACGACATGTGCTTCTGCCAAGAAGTCATATTTCTCTGTCACAATGCGGTAAACACGTCCTTCTTGGACAGTCTTAACAACATGATTTGTAAAATCACGATTTAAAAGACTAGAAAATTCTTGACGGATATCAAGGTAAAGACCTTTTGTTCCTTCAACTAGAGGTTTAAAAGTCGTTTTTTCGTATGTTACACCCACAACCGATAGGGAAATATCAGCCGCTTTAAGAGCTTTCAGAGTTTCTTCTACTGTTGGAATACCTGGAGTACTGAAATCAATACTTTCATCAGTAATCAAGAAAGCAAAACGACGATTATTAGAAGCTGTAGACCAATCGTAATCTTTTGAAGTTGCAATATGATGAAGAGGGGCTGTAGGCTCTTCTGTTCCACCGCCTGTTTGAATAGATCTAAGAGCCTTAATATACTCTTCTACATTCTTAGTGAATTTAGACCCATTAAAATCGAAATATTGAACATCCTTAGCAGACTCATACGCGATTAAGCCAAGACGAGCATCAACCTTTTTACTAGCCAAATCACGGACAAAGCCTCAATATTTTGCATAACATTCTGAATAGATGAACCCATTGAACCTGACTTATCAATAGTAAAAACGATGTCAGCAGAACCAGACGATTGTTTCGTAATTGTCACATCTGCTTCTTTCATCACTTTTTCAAATGTTGTCTTCTTGATGGTCTGAGTAACATCAGCTACATACTCATCCGTATCAACATGATCGGTAACTGTCTTTGATGTAGCAACTGGCGCTTTTTCTCCAACAGCAGTTCCTTTAGCAGCTACACTAGTTGTCTCAACACTCACAGAAGCCTCTGCTTTAGCAACAGCTTCTGTACCAGCTTCATTTTCTTTCGTATCCACTTTGACATCAGTAGAAGTAGTAGATACTTTCACTACATCACCAGGTTTAGCCTTATCAATTGGCACTACTGGAGTATTAACCTTTTCTTGAATCTCTTTGGCTGTCTCAGAAAGTTGTTGATTAGCCTGAGTTGTTTTAGCAGCAAGTTCATTTGAGCTTACTTGAGCTAGCTCATTAGCAGCTTGACTTGGCTTATTTACCTCATCAGCATCAGCTTGTGTAACTGCTGTAAAAACAGATGCTAGGGCAACTGAAAATAAAACAGATTTGCATTTCCAAAATAAAGAACGCTTCTTATTTTTCATAAATATTCTCCTTTAATAAATTTTGACTATATTATATCAATATCAAGGGGATTTGTCAAATATGATCTAATGTTCGGAACAACTTGCTATATTTACTAAAATCAGATTCTAGATTCTCTTTGATAACAAATTCAATTCTTGAAATTATTTTCAAAACATGGTATAGATATTAATCCAAAGAACGCTTCTTATTTTACTTCTGTAAGTAAAGTTTTTATCAAGATTTCATTTCCTTTTATTTCACCTAACAATGAGACCTCTGCCTATCAAGATTCTAGAAGATGCAAAAAGAATCTTGATAAAGCATCAAGATTCTTTCGCATATGTTTTATTTTTCAAGTGGTTTACGCAAATATCCGAAAAGAATACCGCTGACTACTGCACCAATCAAAACATACACAAGGTAAAGGATTGGGTTGTTAGTCAAACCGATAACGAAGATTCCTCCGTGAGGAGCCATAAGTTTGATGCCAGACAGACCGACAAGTGCACCTGTAAGAGCTGAACCGACGATAAAACTTGGAATTGCACGGGCTGGGTCAGCAGCTCCAAAAGGAATCGCACCTTCTGTGATGAAGGAAAGCCCCATGACGATATTTGTCAAACCAGAATCACGTTCTTCAGTAGTAAATTTATCTTTGAAAAGTAGAGTTGCAACAAATACTGCAAGCGGTGGAACCATACCGGCTGCCATAACCGCTGCCATGACTGGAGAACCACCAGTTGAAACAGTACTTGCCAGCGTACTTGTACCAAATACATAAGCTGCTTTGTTGACTGGTCCACCCATATCGACAGCCATCATACCACCGACTAAGAGACCGAGAAGAACCGCAGAGCTTCCGCTTAGACTTGCCAAGAAATCGTTGAGGGCTGTATTGATTGCTGACATAGGGATATTGACTGCCAGCATAAGGAATCCAGTCACAAGAACACCAAGAAGTGGCAAGAGCAAGATGGAACGAATACCTTCAAGTGAGCGAGGCAGACCTGCAAGTAATTTGCGAAGGACTAAATCACGCCACCAGCTAAGAATCCACCGACCAAAGCTCCAAGGAAACCAGATGATACACCCGCTAGAGAGAGTGTCTTCTCACCACCTGCAGCATAGGCAACACCACCAAATGATGCACCGCTGCTAGCAATTGCACCGGCTACGAAACCAGAAACCAAACCTGGCTTTTCAGCGATTGAGTAAGCGATATAACCAGCCAATACTGGCAACATGAAGCCAAAGGCTGCACCACCAATTGCTTTAAATTGAGCCGCAATTTCATGATAGCTTCCCAGATTAGAAAGCTGATCCTTTGGCACGCCTAAAATCTGATCCAGCAAGAAGGCAATGGCAATCATAATCCCGCCACCAATAACGAATGGCAACATTTGAGAAACACCGCTCATCAAATGCTTGTAAAAAGCTCCGCCCAAGCTAAGTTTTTCATTGCTGCTAGCTACTGCAGCGCTACCATTAGCAGCCTTGTAAACTTCAGCATTATCAGAAAGAGCCAGATTGATGAGTTCTTCTGTCTTGCGAATACCGTCTGCAACCGGGCGACTGATTAAAGGTTTGCCGTCAAAACGATCCATTTCAACAGCCTTGTCTGCTGCGATGATGACTGCTTTAGCTTTGTTGATGTCTTCTGCTGTTAGTTTGTTGCCAACACCGCTTGCACCATTGGTTTCAACCTTAATGCCAACACCCATTTCAGCAGCTACTTTTTGAAGGGCTTCTTGGGCCATGTAAGTATGGGCAATCCCCGTTGTACAAGCTGTAACGGCTACGAGGAAGTCACCAGATTCGTTGGCAGGAGCAACAGTTGCTGGTTCAGCGGCCTTTTCAGACGCTTTGTCAAAAAGAGCGATAACCTCATCTGGTGAAGATACTTTACGTAATTTATCAGCAAAGCCATCTTTCATCAAATATTGAGACAATTCCGCCAAGGCTGCCAAGTGAGTATCATTGGCACCTTCTGGAGCAGCAATCATAAAGAAGAGGTCTGTTGGTTGCCCATCCAAACTTTCATAGTCAACACCCTTGTTTGACTTAGCAAAGAGAACCGTTGCTTCTTTGACAGCAGAATTTTTGCTGTGCGGCATAGCAATTCCCTCACCCAAACCAGTTGAAGTCAGAGCTTCACGCGCCAAAATGCCTTCTTTAAATGTTTCAAAATCCGTCACATAACCGTGATCGACTAAGCTTTTAATCATCTCTTCGATGACAGCTGTTTTTTCAGTTGCCTGCAAATCCAGCAACATGACATCTTTTCTCAATAGGTCTTGAATTTTCATCGTTTTTCTACCTCAACTTTTTCATATGTTTCTTTAATAAATGCTGCAGTTGCCAAGTCATCAGAGAAAGTAGTTGCTGTCCCACAAGCCACTCCCCATTTGAAGGCCTCTACTGCGTCTTTTGATTTGACAAATTCACCGGTAAATCCAGCAACCATAGAGTCACCAGCTCCGACTGAATTTTTCACAGTTCCCTTGATAGGTTTGGCGAAGTATGCTCCCTCGGATGTTACAAGAAGGGCACCGTCCCCAGCCATGGAGATAATGACGTTTTGAGCACCTTTAGCCAGCAATTCTCGAGCGTATTTCTCGATTTCATCTAAACTTTCAAGTTTTACTCCAAAGATAGCTCCAAGTTCATGATTATTTGGTTTGACCAAAAGTGGCTGGTAGTCCAAACTATCAATCAAGGTCTGTCCTTCAAAGTCACAAACCACTTGCGCACCAGTCTGGCGCGTCAAGGCAATCAGCTCCTTGTAGATGACATTTCCCAAGTTCTTAGCACTTGAACCAGCAAATACAACCGTATCTTCTGCTGTCAAACTAGATAAAATAGATTTCAATTCTTCTAACTGAGCTGGTTCAACAGTTGGACCCGTTCCGTTGATTTCTGTTTCTTGGTCTGCTTTAATCTTAACATTGATACGCGTATCTTCTGCCACTTGGACAAAACGTGTCTCGATTTCTTCTTCTGCCAAAGTATCTGTGATAAATTTACCAGTAAAGCCTCCGATAAATCCAGTCGCTGTATTGGGAATACCCAAGCGTTTCAAGACACGACTGACATTGATTCCTTTCCCACCAGCAAACTTATCATCACTGTCCATACGATTGACACTACCGACTTGAATTTGGTCCAAGCGAACGATATAGTCAATGAAGGATTGAGTGTGACTGTATAAATCATGCTTCTATTACCTCCGTTTTTTCTTTAATCTTTTGAATCACTTTAGATTCAGTTTGGTTTGTAATGAGCCTTGCGCGCGATATTGGTGCCACTTTTGCAAAAGATGTATTGCCCAACTTTGAGGCATCAGCCAAAACATAAGTTCTCTTAGCATTTTCGAGAATAGCGCGTTTCACTGCTCCTTCTTCCATATCCGGAGTCGTGAAAAATCCATCGTCAATTCCATTCATTCCGATAAAAGCCTTGTCAAAATTTAGCTGTCCGATTTGATTTAGGGCTACACCACCAATACTAGCATCTGTCGACCGTTTCACGACACCACCAATGATCACAGTGGGAATATTACGCTCCACCAACTTAGTCGCATGGTGGATAGAATTGGTCACCACTGTCACGCTTGGATCATGCAATTCATTGACTAAGAGTTCATTGGTTGTCCCTGCATCAATAAAAATGACATCGTATTCTTGAATCAAGCTGGCTGCTTTTTGAGCAATCCTAGTTTTTTCTTGAATGTTTTTGATAGATTTTTCTTGATTACTTTCTTCCTCCTGCAAGAAATGAAGGCTCTCTGCACCACCATGCACACGCCTCAACTTCCGCTCGCTTTCAAGCTCATCTAAATCTCTTCTAACAGTTGATTCTGAAGTGTCTAAAGCTTTTACTAGATACTCTAAAGAAACAAATTTATCTTTGGTAACTTTTTCGAGAATCAGCTGCTTTCTTTTCGACTTCAGCATAGAATACCCCCTCTGCAATCGATTACAGTTCTATTATACAAGATTAAATTTCAAAGTCAAGCATTTTCTATCATTTTCTGTCAAAATAAATCATTTATTTGAATATAGAAAAAAGAAGCCTATTAGACTTCTTTTAATTCCTTTATTATCTTGTAGTGATATAGACAAGAAGAATCGGTAAAAAAGCAGCAAGCACACATAAAATTGAAAATACCCAGAACCAGACTGATTTAAGAGCTTGCTTATATGTTCCCGGCTGAGATCTATTTTCAGCAATATAAGCTTTAATTTTCGACCTATTTAAGATGAGTACAATCAATACTACCGTTGTTCCTGCAGTCATCAATCCATAATTTATGAGATTCACGATACTTTCTGGGATATAGTTGGTCAGGAAATCAAGCCCCTCTGCGATGACCAAATTATTGAAAATATGGAAGAAGATCACCCAGAAAATAGAATATTCAAAAGCGATGTAACCAAATCCCAGACCAATCATAGCAGCAAAATAAAGCTGATATAAATTTTCATGAAACAGTCCGAAAAGAAGAGCCGTCATGACAATGGCAAATACTTTTCCGTGCTTTTCCAAAGCGCGCAATCCTGCTCCTCGAAAAATAATCTCCTCCGTAATCGGTGCCATGATCGTTGTATAGATAAACATGGTGATTGAATGAGAGCTAAAATCCTGTGATAAAATTTCAGTAAGATCCAAACCAAAGAGAGACAAAATAGCATTCATGATTTGACTTGTCACAGTGCTAAACAACTGAGAGAAAAACAAAAAACAAATCATGAAGAAGAAGACTTTGGCTGTCATTTTCTTATTTTTCTTGCGCAAATCTCGAGTGAAAAGCTGCTTGCCTCGGAAAATCGTGAAAATAAGCACTCCCACACAAGAAGCGATAATGTAGGAACCGCCATCTTTATCCATAAAACTTTTCACAAATTCCTCAGTCTTACCTATATCAAAGCCCTGCTGAAAAAGAACAAAGAAATAGGAAAAGACAGTATAAAGGATAACGACCACAAGCATCACGATAGAATAAGTGAAGCAGCTTGCTGAAAATCTCCCCAGATCTTTCTTGGGATTTAAAGGCTCAGGTAACGTATTCATAAATTCTCCTTTGTTATTATTGACTACGAGTCTTTCTACTGAAAAAATACAAACTTAAAAAGATTCCTTCATAAAGAAGAGCAAAAAGAATAAAGGCGTGCATGAAAAATTCTTCTGGCAAAATCCAAATGACTGGATCCTTGGCTGGATCAAATAGCCATGTATTATCTCCCACAAAAAGCACTTGATGAAAGAGCGTAAAAAAATTGTTAAAACCAATCAAGCCAGCCAAGCAAATCATGACGAAGGGCAATACGCTCAAGAAACAAACTTCTTTGATAAAGAGCTAAAAATCCTTTTTTGACCACTTTTTTGATAAAGAAAATCAAAGCCGGCAGAGTAACTAGAAAAATAGCTTGCGCCAAGTGAAAAAGATACTTGACCGCTTGAAAATGATGCAGACCTGCTGCCGACGAACGAAAATCAGGCATTACCAGCTTCTGACTAAAAGGATTGGTCAGGTAATTCATCAAAATGTTGAAATTATACTGGATGGTCTCTGCTTTCAAATGAACCTTATCGGGCAAAGCGAAATAGGAAATTTCCAGCGGGTAAAACAACCAAGCTAGGTAAATGGTCAACAAAATGGATGCTGCTAGCAAGCACAAGACGCTGGCTGAAAATCTCAACTTATCACGCATCGAAGTCCCACTCCGCTAGACTGGACAAGACATGCGTCGGTTGGATAGGCAGATTGGGCACCTCTTCTGGCAGGGTAAAGCCTGTCGTAACCAAGAGTGTCGGAATGCCATTGTCGATTCCCGCTCGAATATCTGTCAAATAGTTATCCCCCACCATGACCACTTCTTCACGCGCCAACCCTAGATGCTCTATGGCTTTTTCCATGATGATAGCATTGGGCTTGCCGATAAAGGTGGGCTCAACCCGAGTGGCCGCTTCCAAGAGAGCATTGATAGCACCCGCTCCCGGCTGCAGTCCTCGCTCAGTCGGAATATTGAGGTCGGGATTGGTTCCGATAAAGTGAGCCCCCTTTTGAATAGCCAGAGTCGCTATTGTCAGCTTCTCATAATCCACTTCCCAGTCAAGGCCCACTACCACATAGTCAGGATTTTCAGTGTCTTCTATATAACCAGCTTCTTCAATGGCATGTTTCAGTCCGACATCACCAATAACGTAGACTTTCTTGCCCAGATTTTTCTCCTGCATGTAGTCAATAGTAGCCAGAGTCGCTGTGTAAATGGTTTCAAGTGGCGTCTCAATATTGAAATTCTCAGCCAACATGGTCTGAACCATTCCTGGCGTGCGCGTGGTATTATTGGTCACAAAAAGATAGGGAAGCTTGCGCTTCTGCAACTCGTGTACAAAGGCCTCTCCTGCTGGGATCCGGCTCTTGCCCTTATAAATCGTCCCATCTAAATCAATCAAATATCCTTTATAAGTCATACATTTCTTTCTAATCTTTTTCAATCTCTTGCCAAGTGATCATAGCTTGGGCATTGACTTCGCCGTCACTGGAAATCTGGTGAGTGCTCTGCAGGCCTTCTAGGTCATAGCTAGAGGCAATCATGCCGCCCGGTCGGACTTCCTTGACATACTTCAGGTTGATTTTCTGAGGAATATGCTGGGTAAGGAAATCTGCGCCCATGACCTCAAAAATCCAGTCCAGATACTTGCTATTGTTGACATGACCGTTCATATCCAAGTCGTAAAAGCGTACATGGTAGTCCTTGCTGACAGGATTTTCCAAGTCTGGATACTTAGGACCGCGCAGTAATTTCTTGGAAAAGTCAGACTGGTATGGCGCTACAATCTCAGGATCAACGGCACGAACCTTGCGGCTATCCCGGTCCATGAGAACAAAGGTCGCCATCATCTTGATAATGGCTTCGCCTGCTTCATCAAAGATTGTGAAGCGACGGTAGCAAAAGAGCCGATTGTAGGTCAAGGCCTCTGTCTCAATGGTGATTTCCTCTGCAAATCGCGGCAGTCGTGTCACATCAATATCGTAGTCCGTAATAATCCAGACTAGATTATACTGATCCAGCATGTCCTTGTCGCTGACGCCGAGCTCAATCGACTGCATGCCTGATACCTGCAAGGACAACAAATAACATCTGGCAGCTTGATATGGCCATTCATATCCGCCATATCGAAAGGAATTTTCATTTTCATTTGATAAGTTAAGCCCATGATTCACTCCAATATAAATTTCTCAGCAACTGTATCGCCCAAAAAGAGGCCTTTTTTAGTCATGCGTACGATGTCTTTGTCTGGCACTAGCAAACCCTGCTCAGTTAGCTCAGACACGACAGCACCGTACTGGTCTTCAAAGGAAAGACCGAATTTTTCCTCGAAGCGTTTTTTTGAAACACCTGACTTCTTTCGAAGCCCCAGAAACATCTCTTCTTCCATCTTTTCTTTCAGCGTCAGCACTTCTTCCTGCACACGGGCATTGCCCGCTTCCACCTCCTGCAGATAATGACGAATGGGCCCGTGGTTTTTATAGCGAACACCATTGACATAGCCAGACGCTCCCGCTCCAATACCATAATATTCCGCATTGTCCCAGTACATGAGATTGTGGCGGCTCTCAAAGCCTGGCTTGGAAAAGTTGGAAATCTCATAATGCTCAAAGCCGGCCTTTTCCAGCTCAGCTATAATGTATTCAAACATCTCCGCTTCCAAGTCTTCCTTGGGCAGAGGCAACTTCCCCCGCCGCATCCGATTCATGAAGACTGTATGATTTTCCAAAATCAAGCTGTACAGACTCATGTGGGGAATGTCCAGAGCAATAGCCTTGGCTACATTGATTTTCACATCTTCCATGGTCTGCTTGGGCAGGGCATAAATCAAGTCAATCGAGATATTGTCAAAACATGCTTTTTGAGATTGGCAATGTTCTCATAGATATCCTTTTCCAAGTGACTGCGGCCAATTTGCTTGAGCATGCGATCATTAAAGGTTTGCACGCCCAGCGAAACCCGATTGACTGGTGAATCTTTAAGTACAGCAATCTTCTCCTGATCCAAGTCCCCAGGATTGGCTTCGATGGTCAGCTCCTCAAGATAAGACAAGTCCAACTTATCTGCCAACTTTTCCAACAAAAAGGCTAATTGAGGTGCAGATAGAGCTGTCGGAGTCCCCCCTCCAATATAGAGGGTCCGAAGCTTTTTGATATCGTAAGAATCATACTCCTCGATCAAATGCTCCAGATAACTATCTACTGGCTGATTTTTGATAAAAACCTTGGAAAAATCGCAGTAATAACAAATCTGAGTACAAAAAGGAATATGCACATAGGCAGAAGTTGGTTTAGTTTGCATAGTATTTATTATAGCATAAAATTAGCGACAAAGCCCCCTTGGAAAATAGAATAAAAAAACTCAAAAAATAAAAAAATTCCTTGAGTTAATGTTGAAAGAGCATCTGTTCGAGCAGATCAGGGATAAAGCAACTGCTGAATCACTAAAACATGGCTCTCTTCTACACCATATAAACTATGAAGTTCATTCGGCTCCATTGTCAGAAAACTTCCTGGCACCAATTGTACAGTTTCTCCCAAGGCAGTAAAATCCACCTTTCCTTCTAGACAGACAACTGTAACAAGAGCATCTGCGCTATGTTCAGGAATTTATTTTCCTTTAGCAAGGTGCAAATGTCGGATGAGACGTCCTTGCTCTTCGACCGGAGTTTCAACCACATCAACGTTTGGATCTATTGAGTAAAATTTCATCGTTTTCCCTCCTTTTCTTCATTTTAGCATAATTCCGAAGAATTGTCAGAATTTTTTAATATTCCTAATTGATACCTACAAAGTTACAAAATATGGTATTTTCATCATGCTCTATTCAATTAATTTTCTTAAATATAAAAAGATTGAAGAACGTCATCTAAAATAGATCTTTTCTTCAATCTAGAAATTTGGTTTAAATTAGATTTTAAAATCATTGAATTCTATAAGCCATACTGATCTGGATTTTAGCAACTCCATTCTGCAGGCTGATTTTGTCAATGCTGAACGGACTCTGCGGCAGAGATATAAGGAAACTATCTCCCTCCGTTGTGATAGTCGAATTAGAGGTCTGCAGTTGCTGCTTCAGCATGCCAGTCACCCAAGATTTAGGGATAGGAAGGATGCCTAGCTTGGCGCTATCAATTGTGATGTATAAGGCACTCCCCTTCACCGTCACATCTACCTCTAGATCTAGCTTACTATCAATAAAAAACAGCTTAACCGGATACTGGATGCGCAGCTTATTGCCTTCAATACTATAAGCTCCATTCAGCAGTTCCTGATTATCACTATCAGTCAGCGAAGACTTGAGAAGCTGATTAAGCTGGACGCTATTGAGAGATACCTCTGTGCTGATTCCCTGAGCTGTTGCATTAGCATTGTTCAAAGTTGGCTCAATCATATTTTCCCACGAAGTATTCGCTTGAACATTTTTTAGTTGTTCATTCGGATTGATAGAAGAAGGAACCAGAAATAGCACTGCTGCAAGCAACAGCACCAAAACAATTCCCACCAATCTTTTGATCAATTTCATATCTGTCTTCCTTTACTTTGAGAAATCTCCTTAGCTGAAAACACAGAAAGGATTTATCTTATTTTACACTATTTTTACATCATTTTCTGTAACAAAGAGATTAAAAGACTAACAATCCTATAAAAAAGGCTGGGACAGATAATCCCAGCCTCTTAATCGCATATTGCCTGTATAACAAGGCTTACTTAATCACTTGTTGCGTCTTAGCATAGTTAGCTTCGACTGCTTCTTTTTCTGATTTCCACCAGTCTTGATTGTCCGTGTACCACTTGATCGTCTCTTTGAGACCTGCTTCAAAGTTGGTAAACTCTGGCTTCCATCCAAGCTCATCGCGGAGCTTGCTGGCATCAATGGCATAGCGAAGATCGTGGCCGGCACGGTCTGTCACATGGTCATAAGCATCAGCTGGCTGTCCCATTTCCTTGAGAATCAGCTCCAGCACTTCCTTGTTATTCTTCTCACCGTCAGCACCGATCAAGTAAGTTTCACCGATTTGTCCCTTGGTCAGAATAGTCCAAACGCCTGATGAATGATCATTCGTATGAATCCAGTCACGGACGTTTTTACCTTCACCGTAGAGTTTTGGCTTGATTCCGCTCAGGATATTGGTAATCTGGCGCGGAATGAACTTCTCGATGTGCTGGTAAGGACCATAGTTGTTTGAACAGTTAGAAATCGTCGCTTTTACGCCAAATGAGCGCACCCAAGCTTTAACAATCAAGTCTGAAGCTGCCTTGGTTGATGAGTAAGGTGAGCTTGGATTGTACTTGGTTTCAGCCGTAAATTTCTCACCTGGACCTTCTCCATGACCTGGCAAGTCTTCACGAAGAGGGAGATCTCCATAGACTTCGTCAGTCGATACATGGTGGAAACGGATGTCGTACTTACGAGCTGCTTCCAAAAGTGTGTAAGTTCCGATGAAATTGGTGTGGATAAATGGACTCGGGTCATTGAGCGAGTTGTCATTGTGACTTTCTGCCGCATAGTGAACAATAGCATCAGCTTCAGAAGCTAGCTTATCTACCAAGGCTGCATCAGCAATATCTCCAACAACCAACTCAACTCGGTCGCCTAAAATTTCTTCAATATTGGCACGATTACCAGCGTAAGTCAGCTTGTCCAGCACTGTCACATGGACATCTGGAAAGTTATTGTAAACATAGTGGACAAAGTTAGAACCGATGAAACCAGCTCCACCTGTCACGATAATTTTTTTGTATTCAGTCATTTTTATTCCTTAAACTTTTTTATAATTGCCTTAAGTGGTGGGGACGCAAGCAAACCTCCGGTTTCATTGCTTATTTTTGAGCCTAATGTCTCAAAAATCCCCTGTCATGTAACAAACTAAACAATTTGTTACATGACTTACACCACAGCGGCAATCATTTCTTTAATTCGCTTCGCTCGGATTAGAGCTGAGCTAAATCATATATTTCAGTATCAATTAATGAATCAGAAAAGAAATCTTCTTACAAATCTTCTTTTCTTAGTGGTTTGACATCCTTGAGTAATGGATGGTTCTTGTCTGCTTCTGAGACTTCTGCTGCTTCTAGGTTTTCCCACTGGATGCCTAAAGCTGGGTCTGCATAGTTGACAAAGGCATACTTCGGTTTTAGTTCCAGAGCCCAGTAGTCATTTACCAGATAGCTATAGGAAACGGTGTCAGAAAGGACTTGGAAGCCGTTGGCTACGCCACGCGGCACAAAAATCCCCTTGCTGGCATCGATTACTGTCTGGTAGGTATTGCCAAAAGTCTCACCTTCACGCAGGTCTACCCAAGATCCCAGCACCTTGCCGTCATCTGCGACAGAGATGTACTTGTCCCAAGGCTCAGCATGAAGGCCACGCAGGACATTTTTACGAGAAAAGCTGACATTATTTTGCAATTTCCCTTCTGCAAAGAAGCTTTCAGGGAAGCCTAGCGGCAGCATTTTTTCCTTTTGGAAATTCTCTTTAAACCAGCCTCGGTTGTCCCCGCGAACAGGGATATCAATCTCCAGCATTCCAGGGATTCCGGGAACCTCACGCGCTGCTAATTCCTTATCAAAAAATTGTTCTGTCATCTTCTTATTCTTCTCCAATCAAGCGCAAGAGATAGTGGCCATATTCATTCTTTTTCAACGGCTGCGCCAATTCGTGCACTTGATCTTTAGTGATATAGCCCATACGATAGGCAATTTCTTCTAGATTTGCCACCTGAACATTCTGCATCCGCTGAACTGTCTCGATATATTGAGCCGCTTCTAAGAGACTTTCGTGAGTTCCTGTATCCAACCAAGCAAAACCACGTCCCATGAGCTCAACAGACAAGTCACCACGATCCAAGTAAGCCTTGTTAACATCAGTGATTTCCAACTCCCCGCGAGGACTTGGTTTGATATTCTTGGCAATTTCTACAACATCGTTATCATAGAAATACAGTCCTGTCACTGCATAGTTAGAGCGTGGCTGTTCTGGTTTTTCTTCGATGGAGATAGCATTCATATTCTCATCAAATTCTACAACACCAAAACGTTCTGGATCCTTGACATGGTAGCCAAAAACAGTTGCTCCTTTTTCCTTAGCTGCAGCATTTTGGAGCATTTTACTCAGACCTGGTCCATGATAAATATTATCCCCAAGAATCAGCGCTACATTATCATCGCCAATAAAATCAGCCCCAATGATAAAGGCCTGTGCCAGTCCGTCTGGACTTGGCTGCTCTGCATAAGAGAGCTTGATACCAAACTCAGAGCCGTCACCCAGCAAATCCTCAAAACGAGGCAAATCCGTCGGAGTGGAGATAATCAAGATGTCCTTGATACCAGCCAGCATAAGAGTTGACAGTGGATAATAAATCATGGGTTTGTCATAAACCGGCATGAGTTGTTTTGACGCAGCGCGGGTCAATGGGTACAAACGAGTACCAGAACCACCTGCAAGAATAATACCTTTCATATGAGTTTCCTCTCTTAATGTATTCCCTTTATTTTACCATTTTTGAAAGCGGATGTCACCCTTTTCACTCCCCGTAATAAAAGAAAAAGAGCGGAAATTCCGCTTTCTTCCGCTCTTTGATTCTAAGTTGGCATCCCCCAAAAGAAACATCCAAGACCATCATGAGAACAAAGCCCACCATGAGACCTAAAGTCGCCACATCAGTATTGCCATTGGTCTGCGAATCCGGTATCAGCTCCTCTACCACCACGAAAATCATAGCTCCTGCCGCAAATCCCATCATAATATCTAGCAGCTTGCGACTGACCTGTTTAAAGAAAAATACAATAGCCGAGCCCACAATGGTACATCCCTATGTAAAAAGCCCAGCCAAGAATGCCTGCATAACCACAGGCTGCGATCGTAACCAGTCCCTAACTTCTCCCTATCCTCTCAAATCAATCATACAAGATTGTCTTGGTTTCGCCGATACAATGTTTTTCCTCATTCCAGTAATGAATCCGCTCGAAAGAGCCTTTCCTCCAGTAGAGAGGCAAACGTTCACGTATGTCGTCCTGCATATCTATTTGGTCAAGTTCCGAAATCTTCCACCATTTGGGCTCCCCTTCATGATCGTTTCCCCTAACTTGCCCGTCAAAGGCAGTACAAAGAAAATCGTAATACACATAACGTTCTTCTTTACTCGGATTGGTGAAACCTGAAATACCTTTCAATTCCAATTTTAGAGCAGTCAGCCCTGTTTCTTCTTTTAATTCGCGCCTTGCAGCTTCGAAAAAAGATTCTGGAAACTCCACCTTCCCGCCTGGTTGTATCCACCCTTTAAAGTTATCATGCTGGCGATTAAGCAGTAAAATTTCATCATCTTTTTTCACACAAACATTGACCCAATTCAAAATAGTTTCTGTCATATCAAACCTTCTCCACATGGAACTAGTAACTTTAAGAAAAGCGCAATCATGACGCTTGCACAACAACAAGCTGTAATGAAAACAGGCTCCAAAAAACTTATTCCAACTTAGTATTGTGTATTTTGGATAGAAAATCGAACGATCTGATGATTTTGAACAATGACTTCGTATTTACCAAATCCAGAATACTTACTATGTTTCCCGACACTAATAACCATAAGATAACGTGCATTTGGTAGCTTCGTTAAATCTAGCTGCTCTTGTAAAATCTGCTTGATTCTATCATCATTCTTCTGGTCTTGGCCAATACTAATGATAGATCCATCGTCTTGCTCCACGTTCAAAACTACCTTCATTTCAATGGCAAGAGCCTCTTTTTCCAACATGTCAGAAATAGGGATTGGGTATAAGCCCTGCAAAGGCTGGCCTTCCGCCCCATTCTTCTTTATCAGAGCCTCGTACGCATCAATATGTGGCGCATCCTTATCTATCATAAAATCAAGGGATTCTAGATATAGTTTCTTCTCATTCGCTCTTGTGAAGCTATCTTTTACAGTTTCTAAAGTTTCACTATAGCCCGGACTCAGCTCTAGTCCTCTATAAGCGATACTAGGAAAAACTTGATAAATCGCGTCTCCCTTTTCAAGTTGTAGGTCAATATCCGTTTTTCCATTTTTCTTATCCCGAGAGGTGTAGTACTCAATTCGGTCACCGATCTTAACCGTTTTCCCCTCAATTTCCTCAGAATACTCAGCACTGATTAAATGGCCAGCAAAAGAGGTATAGTTTTTATTAGCATCTAAAACTCTGACCGTTCCTTCAAACCCACTCTGCTTATATGAGCGCTGAACAGCCTGTACCATTTCATATTTCGGCACTCGTACAAAAATTCCCCACATATCTATGAAACTCAGAAACATAGAGACAAGAGCCATGAAACAAACGATCACCACACTAGATAGGAAGCAGCCCAAAACACCGAAACCTATTTTCTTTTTTGTATTCTTTGCTAGTTCCTGATTTCCTCCATTATTTTGAGCAATAAGAGGATGTTGAGAACGACTTTTGTGTCTAGTAAATAGAATAAGTGAGATTGATATTAATATTGATATTACTAGTAAAAGTAAAACGAGGAATATTATAATCATTTGTTTTCCATAAGTATCTTCTTTACGTACCGCTCGATAGGATAGTCAGCTGGATTCAGCATCTCCGCTTCTCCTAGAGCCATCTGAGCCAATTGGCGTCCGATGAGCGGACCAGTTGTCAGACCAGAAGAGCCTAGACCGCTGGCAGCGTAGACATGCGGCAAGTCTGGAACAGCGCCAAAGAAAGGAGAAAAGTCGCTGGTATAAGCCCGCGTTCCCACACGCTCGACTAGAATCTCTGCAGTAGCCAACCTCGGCAAATAAGTTTTCGCTTCTTGCTGCAACTGATCCAGCACTTTCTTATCTACCGTCAAATCAAAGCCCTGATCATTTTCATGGCTAGCACCGACGCTGATTTTGCCTGCCAGAAAGGGAATGATATCCAGCTCGCCCTCAGGCATCACAACAGGGTAGTCAGCTGTCTTTTCAGCCAGCTTAAAATCACGTAACTGTCCTTTTTGGGGCCGAACATCTGTCTTATAGCCCAGTGGCTGCAAGATTTCTCCCAGCCAAGCCCCCACAGCCAAGATCACACACTCAAAGCTACGACCATCCACAAGAAGTTGCTCTCCTTCCACTGTCAAACTTACCTTTTTCTCAACCAGTTTTGCCTTGCTGGCTTTCAGAAGCGTCTCCGTCAAGAGCGCTCCCTCCACACGGGCACCACCGGAAGCATAAAGAAGTTGATCAAAGCCTTGCAAGTCTGGAAATTTCTCCTGGGCTTCCTGACGGCTGAGAAGACTCAAGTCCCCAATCAGCGGCGACTCTTCCCGACGATTAGCAGCCAAATCATAAAGTTCCTGCAGCTTGCTCTCATCCTTTTTCAACAGATAAACACCTGTCTGTTGGTAAAAGTCTGTCTGGATTCCAGCCGCTTTCAGTTCCGCAATCAAGTCCTGATAAAAATCAGCGCCCAGACGCGCCATCCTGTACCAAGCCTTATTGCGCCGCTTGGAAAACCAAGGACTGATAATGCCAGCGGCTGCCTTGGTTGCCTGCCCCTTGCCGTCATCAAAGACAGTCACTTCCACATCTGGGGATTTGGATAGATAGTAAGCGGCTGTTGAGCCAACAATCCCAGCTCCAATCACTGCTACTTTTTTCATGTCGCTCCCTCTCAAATATGCCGGAAAGGATTGGTCCAAGCCTGACTAGCCAGAATCTCAATCTCCCATCCCTCTTCTGTCTTCCAAAGTTCAAATTTTTCTTTCAATTTTTCCGTAAAAAGAACCTCGATATGATGTCCAGGATCCAGCGCCAAAAGACCTTCTGTCAGCATTTCCTGAGCTGTATGATAGTAAATATCACCAGTTATGTAGACCTGCGCTCCCTTAGCAATGGCCTCCGGATAAAAGGACTGACCGCTGCCACCACAGATAGCCACACGATCAATGACGCGTTCGAGGAGGTCTGCTTCTTCATAAGCGACCAGACGCAAACTATCTAGTCCAAAAGTTGCCTTGACCTTAGCCGCAAAGTCCCCAAAAGTCTGAGGAGCAATCCTCCCTACGCGGCCAATACCATGCTCTGGGCTTGTCTGACTGAGAAAACTTGTCTCCTCAATCTCCAAACGCTGGCAGAACCAGTCATTGAGCCCATCCTCCACGACATCAATATTCGTATGGCTGACATAGACAGCAATATCATGCTTGATGAGGTCTAAGATCATTTGATTTGTGCCTTATCTGCCACTAGGTCCTTAAGTGGGCAAAAGATAGGCGCATGCTTAACGATAATCAATCCAGCACCTGCCCCAATGGCCTCCGCCACCGTCTGCTCGCGGATATCCAACGCTACCAGAACCTTGTCCACTTCTTTGTCCAAAGTCCCGATTTGCAGGCCCGAAATGTCGCCCTCCATGGACAGTTCTTGCGGGCAATAGGCTTCATAACGGGCGATAATTTCACTTGCTAACATGGAGTACCTCCTTGATACTTTCGATTTTTTGGGTCATAGCAGAGCGTTCTAGCTGATTCTTTTCTGGGATATGGGCCAGTGCTCCTTCAAGTTTTTTCAGTTCTTTTTGCCATTTCTGCTGAAAAACAGACGATTTCTGCTCTAGCAGAAAAGGCCCGAAACGCTTTTCTTGCTCTGTCAAAGTTTGCTGACCTGCTTCTGCCACTAGGATTACATAAAACTTTCCAGCTTCTTCTAAGATATCCTCAGCCAACAAACGAAAACCGTTAGATACCAGCCAGCTGCGGAGCTCATCCTCTCGGTTATTGGGCTGCAAAATCAAGCGGGAAACAGACGCAAGCTTAGCTCTGCCATTTTCCAAAATCTCTGAAATCAAGCGACCACCCATGCCAGCGATGACGATGGTGTCAATCTGATCTTCCGCTTCAAAAGCCGCCAGACCATTGGCCAAGCGAACCTCAATCTGCTCCGTCAGCCCATGCTCTGCCACATTTTTCTGGGCAGACTGAAAAGGCCCCTCTACCACTTCACCGGCCAGAGCCTTCTCAATCCGTCCCTGCTGAATCAGGTAAATAGGCAGATAGGCATGATCGCTCCCGACATCCAGCAGCTTTGCCCCATTTGGCACAAAAGCAGCCACTCGCTCCAAGCGTTGGGAAATAGTCTTTTTTTGCATTGCTTACTCTTTTCTAAACATTCTTCTATTCGGTATATCATTTCTGTATCATCAAGTGAAATTATTTTGTTTTAGCTATTTGTACCTTCTATCTAAATTAAGCTTCCCCATCAAATCGTTTAACACTTATAGAATAGTGATTTTTTTCTCAATAGTAAGAGGAGTAAAGGAATCCCCTTCAACATTATAAGTAACACCCACCTCTTATCAGCAGTGCCTTTCCTCAAGGATAAATTTGAGAAAAAATCTTCTTGTAATGCATCATTGTTCCCAGCATTTGAGTAAGAAATTTGCTCATCTTCTGGAAACCACATTTTCCATGCGAGTTCTCTGTAGCCAAATGGCACTTTTCTAGTATAATCGCCTTTTAAATATAATTTCATTCGTCCTCGTCGTCCAACTCTACCTCTCCATGAATTCGAATGTACTCTTCACGCTTCCTATCTAATTCTTCCCAGAGAGGCTCGTCGATGGCTTTCATAACCTTTATCTCTTCTAAACTAATATCGACCGCTTCGTCGTAGGTCAAATGCAACAGTTCTGCATGTTTCGTTTTAAATTCTTCAGTACTCAGCCAAGTTTCCTTGTCATCTTCGCTGATGTGACCGTCAATAGCAGTTGCCACCTCAATTGCTAGGATATAGAGAGCTCGCTTATCAACAGTTAGAATATCCTTATGAGTCGTGATGATTCGTAGATAGTCTCCTTTTTCTCGTCCATCGCTTTCATAGGAATCTTCAAAATTTAAATTTATATTTTCACGCTTAAAAGTTGCCCAAGGGTCGTTGCCTACTCTAAAATCAGCCATTCCCCAACGCTCATCATTCGAAGAAAATTTATCCAAACTAACGCTAAAATAAAAATCATCATCACGTGCGTAAGAAAAACAAACTTCCACACCTTTTCGTTCTTTGAACCACATTTTCCAAGGATATTCCATACTAGCTTGATAGATACTAGCTTCGTAATTGCCTTTAAGATATAGTTTCACTCGTCTTCCTCGTCGTCATAAATTCGTTCGCCATGAATTTTGATGTACTCTTCACGAAGCTGTTCTTCTTCATCCCACAAAGGGTCCTCTACAGATTTCATACTTTTCAGTTCCTCCACACTGATATCAGTTGCTTGATCGTAACTTAGTGATAAGACATCCTTGTGCAACTCCTTAAAGTCTCTACATCCATCCAGGTCTGCTTGTCATCCTCACTGATCTGCCCGTCAATAGCAGAAGCTACCTCGACTGCCATAATGTATAAGGCACGTTTGTCTACTGTTAAAACATCTATATGGGATGTTGCGATACGTAGATAATCTCCACGTTCTCTCCACTCTGTAATGAAAGTTTTTTCAAATTCAAGTGTTATACTCTCATATTCCAAAGACAACCAAGGATTACTAGGAATTATAAAAGGAGCCTTATCCCATCTTTCGTCAACTGAAGACCATTTGTGTAACCGAACACCAAAGTAAAAATCATCCTGTAACATAGCATCATCACCAACATTGGAGAAACCTATTTTCTTGCCATTCCGTTCCTTAAACCACATCTTCCAAACAAGCTCTCTAGTTGTGAAGTCTATTTTTTTCGTAAAATCACTTTTGATATATAGTCTCATAAATCTGAGATATCGCCTCCATGCGCCAATATGTATTCTTTTCGACGAGTGGTTTCTTCCTCCCAAAGAGGGTCGTCTACAACATCCATCGTTTGAATTTCAATCAAACTTCGTTCATTTGCTTCTTCAAAAGTCAGAGATAGAATAGCCTCGTGCTTTTTCTTAAATTCCTCGACTGTTAGCCATGTCTTCTTATTATCCTCGCTAATTTGCCCATCAATCACCTTTGCAATCTCAAGCGCCATAATGTACATAGCTCGTTTATCAACTGTCAAAACTTCTAGATGGGTGGTTAAAATACGGAGATAGTCTCCCTTTTCATTATAATCTGTAGCAAACGCATCTTCAAACTCTATCTCAATACATTCGTCAAGATGTGAAAAGAGTCTTCGTACCCCTTCCTTTAAGGGGACACTATCCCATCTCTTATCCGCATCTTCTTTCCTCAATGATAAATTTAAAGCAAAGTCCTCTTGTAATGCATCATTATTCCCAGCGTTTGAATAAGAAACTTGCTCATCTTCTGGAAACCACATTTTACCAGCAAGCTCTAGATAACCATAAGGTACTCTTTTTGTATAATCGCCTTTTAAATATAATTTCATTCATCCTCGTCATCATAAACTGGTTCACCATGGATTTTGATGTATTCTTCATTCCTGCGGTCATCTTCTTCCCAAACTGGGTCTCTCACATCGTCCATAAACGGAATTTCTTCCAAACTCAGCTCGTTAGCCTGTTCATAACTCATTGAAAGGATATCTTCATGCCGATTTTTAAATTCCTCCACACTTAACCAGCTCTCTTTATCATCTTCACTAATCTGACCATCAATCGCAGTCGCAATTTCAATGGTCATAATATACATAGCTCGTTTATCAACAGTGAGAAGGTCAAGGTGCTTAGAAGCAATTCTTAAACATTCACCTTTCTCACGAAAATCCGACATGATAGCATCTTCATAGTCTAACTGTATATATTCTGACTTATGGGATAAAAAATCATATTTTATCCCTTCCTTAATCTGAACACTTTTCCATCTATCATCATGAGTTTTCTTGTCTAATTCTAAATGAATAGAAAGTTTCTCAATTGGTAGTTCTAGATACCCAGCATACGACAAATCTGGCTCTATTCCATCTTTTTCCTCAAACCACATCCTTTTCGCTAGTTCCATGTAATCAAATGGAATTTCTTTGGTGTAATCACCTTTGATGTAAACTTTCATTTTCCCTCCTATGATTTTAACCACTTAACAGCTTTTAAAATATATTTGACTAATTGATTTTTTTCATAATTTGATAATTTATTCAATTCTGAAATATCATCAATCCATTCTCTAGCACTTGCTGCATCGACAATTTCATCCATTCCCCTATGGGCATTAACTCTATAACCTGATTTCCCTCCCCCTGACTGAATCTGAACTTTACCACTATGGGGTTCTGCATCTACGCGAATATTCCCTTTCTTTCCTTTTACTTTTCCTTCAACAGTCCCAAAAGTCTTACTCGTCGGTTTAGTCGCCTGCCAGCTGTCGTAGTTGCTAGAATAATTAACCTGAATTTCGCCATTTTGTAAGGCCGTCTTTGTGATAGCTGATAAGCTAGTTACTGCTCCACTAGCTATCAGTACATTCCCATATTGTACCCCTGATACAGATACTGCCGTACCAGCTACGATACTTGTCCCTGCTGTTGGCGGACCAGCCATGATACTCAAGACTTCAAGGGCGCCACTCGCAAGTAAACTCCCAATCCAGAGAATATTTGAGCTACTCCACTCCAAAATTCGACTGAATTTGCTTCAAAGTTTTGTGCTTTTAGTTCATCAAACTTTTTGTTAATCAAATGAGTATAGTCAGCATCATACTTTCCATTTTTTAGTACAGAAAAGTTATCATCTTTTTGATAATGACGATCCTTATAGGCTCTAAAATCAAAAATATCAATTATATTGCCTTCATTGTCAATCTTTAGAGTATGATTATAATCATCAATAATCTTATCCCATTCTGAACGCGGTTTACCCTTTAATTTTTCCTTAAGTTGGGACCGATAATAAGCATCTCCTTCCTCAGACAACATCATATTGCGAGAAGCTGCTCGAAGCAGTCTTTCTTTAGGTTCTAGATAATTTTTCTTCGAAACCGTCTCAATCTTCTGAGCCTTCATCTTAGCAAACCAACTCATATCTATTCCATCAGTAGAGTAATTACCCTCACTGTCTACCAATACCTGACTAAGCTGCGTCGCTCCTTGGATAGCCAAGCCCAAAACCTGCAGACTATCTGTGAAATACTGGGACACCTGAGCCACAAACCATTCCAGCTTGTCAATTTTTCCTGAATTTCCCGAATACCGATATTTAGCTGGTTTTCCAGCACTGTCAGAGCATTCGTCTTGGACAGATTGTCAGCTAATTTCCCTGCAACGCCATCGCTAATCCGGCGAAGTATAGATTGATACTCTGCCAGTTGAGCTTGGGTTTTCTCCAGCATCTCCTGTTTTGTTTCCAGCTGTTCTTTCAGCAAGTCAAGATCCAGTATTCCATACTCAGATACAGTGGAGTCAGCATATTTATAAGAATTCAGCTCCTCCTGAATATCATCAATAGCAGCTTGTAGCTTTTTGATAGCAGGGATTATAATTTCTGTAAATAAGCCTTTTCCCGCTGTATAAGCCGCTCCCTGCAGCTCACCCGACTCCAAAGAGGCAATCAAGTGATCGCAGCCACTAGATAGACGATCGGTCACCTGATTAGCTACCTGCAGGTTGCTAGTCATCGCTTGGATAAGCTGGGCTGAATCTGTTGCACTATATTTCACTCCCATGGCAGACTATTCCTTTCTTTGGTCAGTTTCTCTCGCTCCTCTTCCAGAGTCTTTCTTGTTTGACGATCGAGCTTTTCTAGTTCATCCATCTGAATATCCACATAGTTCTTAACCTGTTGGTTAAGATGCTGAGTCTCTGATAAATCACGACTGAGGGAAGCAGTATTTTGCGGATACTCATAAAGTAGATTTTCCATTCGAGTCGTCAAATATTGGAAATCCGTCGCAAAGTTTACCAGAGAATCTTCGTATTGATGTTTGAGAGCCATAAATTTGTCTTCTTTTTCGTCAACTTTGAGAATTTTTTCGTAAAGTGCCTGGCGTTCTTTTTCGCTTTTATCTGCCTTCATCTCAACTCTCCCAGCGCTTAGCCTGCTCTATATCACGTTTCTCAATTTTTGCAGCAATTTCTGGAAATTTATTGGCCTGAGTTAAGACGGCCGAACTGAAGTCACTGATAGCCTGCAGCATTTGATTGCAGGCTTGACGGCCAGCTTCCATTCCAGCAATCCCTGTTGTATAGAAAAATTCAACTTGTTGATTTTGTGCATTGCTAGTATCAACTCCAACTAGCTCGCTAATAGCAGATCCAGCTGAAATAGTGTTTGATTTAATTTGTCCCATCTTCGCTTCTCCTTTTATTTATAGAATTACCAAAATACCTTTTCATTATATCACAATTCCTCAAAATCATAGGTTCTAAAACAAAAAAGAGACTGAAACAAAAATGTTTCAGTCTCGTCTTATTATGTTCAGAAACTATTAATATGGTTGATAATTGATCAATGGCCAGCGGTTGCTGAGCAATCACTCGGAGTTGGAACTATTTATAATGACTTGAAGATCTTTAAATCTGAAACTAGATAGTAGAAAGAAAAGCAAAATCTTCAAACATTTCGCACAGCCCCACCGCACTTACTTGTAACTAGTCCTTCCACAAATTCATGGCATTAAGAAAATCATCCGAAACCGTTACATTCTGTGGATTACTTGCTTCACGCTCCGCCCGTTTGGCTTCTACCTGAGCTTGGGTTGTAATACCTTCCCGCCGCCAATTACGCAAGATGGCCTGGATATATTTCCAATTAGGCTTGCCATTGAAACCGCTTCGCGTAAAGCAGACTTGACCAAATCTGGATTGGTTTGATCGTCCTTAATGGTCTTGGTCAAGTCCTCAATTTCAAATGGGGTCAAAAGACGGCCCAATTCTTGCTGGAAGGTTTCAACCAGTTCCTTAAGAAGGTTACCATCCGACACTGGCCTTGACCCAGTAGGATCAGAAGTCTCCAAAAGCTCATCTAGCTTTTCTAAGGCTGGCGAAGCATCAAAAATCGCTTCAATTTCCCCATTCAGTTCAATGGTTCTGTACTGGAGCAAGCCTTTTTCTGTCAGATGGGACATGGAACGATTGACCTCGGACAAGGTCTTGCCAATATGCTCCGCAATCTGACTGGGCGCAAATTCCTCCAATGAGGTGGTATTTTGCAAATAGAAAAACTGCCAGACCAAAAAATCATCACTGGAATCAAAAATGTCTTTAAAATGCAAAAAGAGGGCACTTGGAAGAACCAAGTTGCCATTTTTGTAAGCTGCTAAATAAGTCATAGTACCTCTTTATAAATAAGCAAAGAAGGATGCATCATTCTCTGGACTTTGCCAATCAAATGGCGTTTCTTGATAGACTGCATAATTGACCCAATTACTGAAAAAGAGAGCTGCCGCCAAACTCCAGCGCAAACAAGGAGTCGTATTCACATCATCATCCTTGAAGTAATTCTCAGGAATATGAGGATCCTTGCCCGCTTCCAAGTCACGGAAATACTCCTTGGCAAGGGTATCACGGTCGTACTCCATATGACCGAAGCTATACACCTCTCGCAAGTCTCGGCTCGCCAAAACAGACAAGCCAGTCTTTTCTCCCTCAGAGAGAATTTCTAGATTGGTCAGATTCAGAATGTCTTCTTTCAGTACTTCTGTATGCCTCGAATGAGGCGTGATAAATTCATCATCAAAACCTCTGAAAAGTAGATTATTGCTTGGAGCCGACTGCTCGTAAACACCCGAAAGTTTCTCTTCCATCTGGTGCTTATCCACGCCATAGCGGGCATAAAGGCCAGCCTGTGCTCCCCAACAGATATGTAAAGTCGAAAAGACATGAGTCTTGGACCATTCAATCACCTGCTGGAATTCCTCCCAATAGTCTACCGCCTCAAAGGGCAGATGCTCTACTGGCGCTCCTGTGATAATCAAGCCATCAAAGAAACGATGTTTGACCTCATCAAAAGTCTTGTAAAAGGTCTGCATGTGTTCCACTTGGGTGGTCTTTGACGTATGAGAAGTCATATAAAGAAACTCAATGGTCAGCTGCAAGGGCGTATTGGCCAAATGACGCAAAATCTGAGTTTCCGTCACCATTTTCTGGGGCATAAGATTGAGTATCAAGATATTCAAGGGGCGGATATCCTGATGATCTGCCCGGTCATCATCCATGACAAAGATATTCTCAGAGCTTAAAATTTCAACTGCGGGAAGCTTCTTATCAATCTTGATAGGCATGAAAATATCTCCTTTTGTTTAATATACCTATTATACTCAAAGGAGATATAGTTTTCAATTATACTTTTTCTCTAACTAGATATAGTAATAAGCTATATCTTTAGTAGTGCATCAAGACCTTGTAGTCATAATCGCCGATTGCTTCGCGACCTTTGAGCTCATCCAACTCGATGAGGAAGGCACAGCCAGCCACTACACCACCAAGGCGCTCAATCATTTCAATGGTCGCCTTAACTGTTCCACCAGTCGCAAGAAGGTCATCGACAATCAGAACGCGTTGACCAGGTTTGATCGCATCCGCATGCATAGTCAGAGTATCTACACCATACTCTTTTTCATAGTCAGCTGAGATAACTTCACGAGGAAGTTTGCCAGGCTTACGGACAGGAGCAAAGCCAATTCCCAATTCAAAGGCAACTGGACAGCCTACGATAAAGCCACGTGCTTCTGGACCAACAATCATGTCAATTTGCTTGTCAGTCGCATACTGTACAATTTCACGAACAGCATAGCTATAGGCATTTCCATCAGCCATCAAAGGGCTAATATCGCGGAAGAGAATTCCTTCCGTTGGGTAGTTTTCAATAGTTGCAATATAATCTTTTAAATTCATAATGTTCTTTCTTTCAAAAAATTTTTTACTCTCTATTATACCATGTTTTATTCAAAAAGGCTCTAGCAGACTTTCAAATATTTTTAGATATGAAAGATTTGTAAAACAAGGAGACCTTTTTCCTAGCAATCCATGAGATAGTCGTAAATCTCCTGCACGGTGCCCAGAGCCATGAGTTCTTGCTCTTTGACCAGGCGCTTGAGGTCTTGGTAAATGTGACTGCTCTCAATTTCTTTCTTTTCTGCTTCTTTATTGACCGTCATGACGCCTTCTGTGATGCTGACAAAGCCCAGCTCTTCAAAAATCTGAATCATTTTGACCAAGAGAATTGGGTCGATTTTCAGGTAAGCGGCCAGTTCCTTGAGCTTATAGCGAACGTCAAACTCAGGAAATTGATAGATGGTCTTGTAAAGTTTGGCAAACTGCTCACGAGTACCATAACCTGTCAGATAGTATGGCTTGGTAATCTCATTCTTAAAGTAAATTGCTTCGAAATCCTGAGACTGAAGAATCTTCTTCAAGTCCTGCAAATCATCGGGCAGGTCATAAACCACAACTGCTCTGCTATTTGTCAAATCTGGCAACTCCTCTGTGAAACGCAAGACTGGAACCTTGTCAGGCAGCGTCGCATTTTTCCTCGGATATTGAAAAGCTGAACGCCGTCAACACGCGCATCTACCAGCATGAGCTGGAGACTGGTCTGTCCATTCCACTTATTGACAGAGAGGCTAACGGCTAGCTCTAGATTCTTGGTTTGGGCAAACTCTGTTGCCAGATTCCCTTGACCAAAAGCTACTACTTCAAAAGATGCATCTTCCTGAGAAATTTTCAGCTTGAGATGGCTATTGCCAGCCCCCATAGTCCGAGCATTATCCACTTTAAAATCTTTGAGGTAAAAAAGTGGCTTCTTATTGTCCATACCAAAAGGCGCCAGTTTTTCGAAGCTTTTGAGTGTATCCAGGGTCAGTTCTGGCAGGTGTAGCTCCTCGTCTAAGTACAGAGCAGTTTTGCCAGTCAAATCCAAATCATTGTCTAAGATGTAAGCTGTCAGGATGTCAGCAAGCGCCACCAGCTTGTCTGCTTCGAGAGTCATCCCAGCTGCTCCAGCATGGCCGCCAAAGGCTAGAAAGAGATCACGATGGCTGTCCAAGGCGTCAAAAATATTGACCGCTTCAATACTGCGGGCGCTTCCCTTAGCAATACCATCCTCGATATTAAGCACTATGACTGGCTGGTGCAGCTCTTCCAGCAAGCGCCCAGCGACAATCCCTAGCACACCGGGATTCCAGCCTTCCTTGGCCAACACCTGCACTGGTCTCTTAGGGTCCAGCATGGTTTGTGCTTCTTCATAAATCTGCTGGACGATTTCCTTGCGCTCGTCATTTTTCTGGTTGATCATAAGCGCAATGTCACGAGCTTCTTCGTCATCAAAGCCAGTCAAAAGCTCAACCGCTGGATTGGGATCATCCAATCGTCCCAAAGCATTGAGTCGGGGAGCAAGCTGGAAACCAACCGTTTCTTCGTCCAGTTCGTCTGGCTGAATACCAGCGATTTTAAAGAGTTCCTGAAGACCCACCCGCTGGGTATTTTTGAGGACGGAAAGGCCGTATTTGACCAAGATCCGATTCTCCCCCGTCAGACTGACCATATCGGCAATGGTGCCAATGGCTACTAAGTCCAAAAGTTCGACTTGGACTTCTTCCAGCAAGGCTGTTGCCAGCTTAAAAGCCACCCCGCAGCCAGCCAGATGCTTGAAAGGGTAATCTGCTCCGCTATGTTCCGGATGGACGATTGCATAGGCGTTTGGCAGCTCCTCAGGCATAGAGTGGTGATCCGTCACGATGACATCTACGCCCAGAGACTGAGCCAGTTCGATAGCTTCAAGGCCCGCCACTCCATTATCCACTGTAATAATGAGCGAGATGCCTTGATTTCAATAAAATACTTGTAAACACTGCTATTAGGACCATAGCCGTCCGTAAAGCGATTGGGCAGATAGACCTGACACTCAGCCCCCAGCTGCTCCAAGGCTTCCTTGACAATAGATGCCGAGGTCATCCCATCAGCATCATAATCGCCATAGATCAAAATCTGCTCGTAATTCTCAATCGCTGAGCGAATGCGCTCCACTGCCCGCTCCATATCATGCAGGTCATAAGGGTCATGAAGCTGGTTTAAACTAGGCTCCAAAAATTCCTGTAAAGCTTCTTCAGTCTGCACACCTCTTTGGTAAAGAAGACTGGCAGCGGCGGGCTCTAACCCAGCTTTCTTAGCCTTTTTTAAAAATTTTTCGTCTGTAAAATTAGTGGCAAACTGCCAGTCGTATTTTGAGCTAATCATGATAAGTGAAACACTCTCTCCGTTCAATCTTGTCTGAATATTATAACATGAAAAGACTGGTTCAACCAGTCTCAAACTTCTTATCTTCGAGCAAGGTTCTCAGCCTCACTCATCTAGGTAAAGCCCCTTAGCAACGCTTTGCTCAATGACTTCTTGAGCCAATTCCCAAAGAGTTTCAGAGGTTTCTTGGATAAAGGATTTTTTCGCAATAACCTGCGACTTGGTCAGGCCATGAGGATTGCCATGGGGCTGGGCCACTTCCCAAGTGATTGAGCAGAGGAACCAGAGCGTCCAGCACTCGAGCATATTTAGCCTCTATGCTAATGCCGGTTTCAAATTCCTGCCAGAGCTCTAAAAAGGAATCCTGATGATCTGACGGCAGCTTGTTCAAACTGATTTTCAAGGAGTCCAGCTCTCTATCGTAAGAATCGCTCTTGCCCAGGTCGTCAAAGATAAAGGTATCGCCAGCATATATTTCGCCCAAATCATGAATCAATAACATAGACAAGACCTTTTCCAGATTGACTTCTTAGGGGATATATCTCAAAAGACTAGCGCCATGGGCGCTCCCTGCCAACTATGCTCCGCAGAATTCTCAAAATGATAGGCATCCAAGGTCCGATTGTTGCGATGAGTGACTTTCAGCTTTTCCAGCTCATTGGTAAAAGCCAGCTGCTGTTGTAGACGTTTAAACATAGGGAAAATTCCTTTATAATGTTTTTATTATTATATCACAATATCCTCAATAAGATTGTCAAGATTTGTCTGAAGTATAAAAATGACAGTTGAAATAATTAGTGATATACTAAGACAATAAAGGTTAATTAATTGCAAACTTTGAAAGGAATAATAATGACCTATCTTTTAAAAGTAGAAGATTTTGTTAATATAGAAGAAAATAAGAGTTCCTTCGTTATCAATGATATGGTTGCTATTTGCAAGCGAAATAATAATCCCAATCGAGACTATTTATTTGTTAATAAATATCAAGCTAAGCATTATCCTGTTAAAGCCCATAACACGCTGCAGCTATTTTACGAACTATATCAAGAAATAAAAAGGCAAATTCCTTCTGACAAGCGTATTTTGGTTGTTGGTTTTTCAGAGACGGCTACTGGGATCGCCCAGGCAATCATGCATATGGCCTTGGAAAATAAAGATCTGAAAACTGTCTTTTATTTACAGACTACTCGAGAAAGCATTAACACAGATATCCAAAATATCTCTTTCGAAGAAGAGCATTCACATGCAAGTACACAAAAATTATATTATCGCTCAGATATTCCTGACTACGATACTGTCTTGTTTATCGAAGATGAAATAACAACAGGAAATACAATTGTTAACTTTATTGAAAAATTTCAAAAAGTTAAAGACGGTATTTCTTTTGCAGCCGCTTCTATATTAAACTGGCAAAATACAAAGAATCGTAAGATTTTTCAAGAAAAAGAAATCAAAAGGATATACCTAGTCAGTGGACAAATGAGAGATAATACTCCTCTCATAGAACTGAAAGAAACAACACTGGAAAAACCAAGACTAACTTCAGACGTTCACTATCATTTATCTGACAACCTCAATCCTCGAACAGGTCTCACTAAAGAAGAGTTTTTAGTCTTCCAAGAAACTGCTCTAAATCGATTGACTTCGCAAGTCTCTCGGAAATCTAAAGAAGAAACAATAGCTGTCATTGGAACTGAGGAAAACATGTGGTTACCAATTAGGCTAGCCCAAGAACTTGATGCAGAGGTTCGCTCCACTACAAGAAGTCCTATTTCCCTCTCCAGTGAAGACAACTATCTTTTCCATAACGGCATAGCTTTGGCCAGTGCTTACGAAACGAATAGAATGACTTTCCTTTACGATATTGAACGTCATTATGACCAAATTATCATCGTCTATGAGGTTATGACTGATGAATTTCGAGCAGCTCTTCAAAATAAACTGCAGCCCTTTAGTAAGCAAACACTAATTTTTGTTAAACAATAAGAAAGGCTTTTATGAATTTAGTAAAAACTAGTTACCCTGAATCCGATGTAACCATCCTCTTACAAGATGTGCGTGGAAAGGTTCCTGTATTAGACACTGCTGAAAGAGAAAAATTAAATCAACAGGGCGTTCATTATTCCGAAATGCTACCTCTAGAATATGCCCCAACAGAGCGCTATATGAAAATCTATCAAGAAAGCCTCGCAACTCTTTCTTTTGAGACTGCTAACGCTATAGTAAGTCTTTCTGAAAAGATTTTTAAGAAAAAAGGAGAAAATCTTGTTTTAGTTTCCTTAGCAAGGGCAGGGACTCCTATAGGTATTCTAATAAAAAGGTACCTTCACTATAAATATCAGCTTGATGTTCCACATTATAGTATTTCTATCATTAGAGGTAAAGGGATTGACATAGCCGCCATGAATATTATAGCCAACAAGCACCATCCTAAAGATATTCAATTCGTGGATGGTTGGGTTGGAAAAGGAGCAATAAATACTGTCCTAGAAGAAGCCTGCCAGAGGTTAGCAGAGGAAAATAAACTCTTTTCCGAACTTGATCCTACTCTAGCTGTACTCAGTGATCCAGCTTCGGTAACACCGCTTTATGGTACTCGTCAGGACTTTTTAATTCCTAGCGCTTGCTTAAATGCTACTGTCAGCGGCCTCGTCAGCAGGACGGTCAAATTAAAAGAAATGAGTGACGACGAGCTTCACGGAGCCGTTTATTATGCAGAAAACGAAGCTTACGACCATTCATTGGAATTCTTAGATAAAGTGCAATCCTATTTTGACCAAGTTCAATTAGATTATTTTAATCCTTCACAAGAAGAGCTCAATGAGGATTTCAAAGGCTTGGACGAAGTTAAGAAAATCGCCCAATCCTACAACATTAGTGATATCAATAAAATAAAACCAGGAGTTGGTGAGACAACTAGAGTTCTGCTTAGGCGTCTTCCAGACAGGGTATTAATTCGAGAAAAGGCTAATCAAAAATACCTTAAACATATCCTTCAATTATGTGAAGAAAAGCAGATCCCAATCGAATATGTCAACTTACAGAAATATAATGTTTGTGGCATTATAAAGGAAGTCGCTGATTTATAGTTTATCTCTTGACAAAGACCATTTTATAAATATACAATGGTATCTATAAAGCAGGGGAGAGCAGACTTTAATAAGCTATCTCCAGTGATTTAGGAGGTACAAAGCAAACCATCTGCACTCTTCGTTTAACTTTTATACAAAGAAGACAAAAGATGTGACATTATAATCGTAGAAAGCAGGTATATTTCATGTCGACCAGTCTGCAAAATCTGCCCTTTGAACTTTGGCGTTCAATCACAGAACGAAAAGGAATACTAGCCACTTTCGCTCCTGTTTTTACACGATATATCGGGGTTGAAAATCAAAGTAAATATGATAGTGTATTAAAAACTATTTTGGTAAAAGCTCAAGAGGATTCAACTCACACTATTTACTTTGACGGCCAAATCCCAATGGATGCAGATTTTGATTTCATTAACAGCATAAAAAACGAGCTTGCTTCAATGGAAGTTAGTCAAATAGCCAGTCAGGATATTACACTCTTTGAAGATGCAGAGCTCAATCACCAATTTCTGATTTCTCTTGAATATATAACAAACCTTGCTATCCGTCAAGAAAATTTCCTGAATAACAGCGTGAGAAATAATTTTATATGCAAAATGCTACTCTATGCATACTTACATATTTTTTTAGCTTATCCTATCAAGATAGAGATTACCTTACAAACAAGTGCATCTACTATGGTAGTATTTCAAGACACGATATATATTTCTTGCTGTTACTAAATCGCTTTTGGATTTGATGTCATTTATATCAATCCACTAAAAAGATGATGAAAAATTTTTGCTCAAGTTGACTCTGATCAAATCAGTACTGTCCATAAAAAAACACTCAAATCCTGCCTATCCAAAGTTGGACAGAAAGAGCTAAAAATGGACAAATTATAGAGGAAAAATCGTTCAATTACACTGGATATAGAAACACAAATTGAAGAACAGTTATTTACAAATTCTGGCATTTATAGGCCTTGGCAGTTCCGAAATGGAACGACAAGCCCCATTTTCTTCAATTCAACTTTAATTGATGTAGAACAAAATTGGAACGCACCCGCAAAAGTTCGGAACGGATTTAAGACCGTTGAGAAAACAGTCTATGTCCCACATTTCTTTTTTGAAATAGAGGGAGAATATAATCCAATTGACAAGTATGCCCATTTGGTCAATATCTGCTCTTCGTCTGATAATACGCTCGTTTTAACATCCAATGGTGATGAACTGATTACTCACGAAATTAATGATTCCGACAAGTATCAGCTTATGTTTTGTCAACTCAGTAATGGAAGTTTTGATATTGAGGAGATTATGAAGCTCCCATTCTATCGCTATGCTCCTTATAACGATGAAACAGAAAAATTCCTTCTCAATAAGATTAACGAAACCATTGCTGATACTCGACTATTCAAACAACCATTGACAGTATCCAAAGAAGAAATATTAAACTTTGCATTGTTGATTCTACAGTTGGATAAAAGAGTAATTCGACTCATAGATAGCTTTGATTTTACTGGCTTTATACCCAAGATTGTATTTTTCTTGGAAGGCGAAACTCAGTTATCAAAAAATACTTGCTATGTCCTTGCCTATCTTGGAAAAATTGGTTTTGACATCATCATTTTTTCACCTGCCGGCTTATCTGATCTGAACTCTTATATTAATGCAGAGTACTTTAACACTATCAGGTTAGATGTTATAAACTATGAGCAAAGTTTTCAAGCTATTCAACGAAAGCAGAAAAAACAAAATTTCTTCAGTAAACTTTTTAATTAAAGAAAGGAAAACAATATGCCTATCAACACAGGAAGTTTTGATTCGACTCCCCAAGAGATTGAATCAACTGAACTTGAACTTGCTAAACCAGAAGTCCTAGCTGACAATTTAGCTTACAAGCAGAAGCTGAGATCACTGCCTGAGGTTCAGAACCTCACCAATGAGATTGATATTACTAATGTCAACTCAATTATGGCTTTCGGTCAAAAACCGAGTGAAGGGATTTCTCAAATATCTGATGCTCTACTATCTTCTATGCGGAGAGTAGATGCAGAGGAAGCTTCTCGAATGCTCGTCCAACTCACTAAAATCATGGATAAATTCGATATTAAAGAAATTGAAAATCCAGAAAAAGCATCTGCTCTGCAAAAATTATTTGGTAAAATAAGGAATAATATTGATAAACTTTTTGCTAAATATGAAGATATGGGTAAAGAAGTTGATCAGATTTATACCATATTGAAGCAATATGAAGTTCAGATTCACCAAACCCAAGAAAATTTGGAAAAACAATATAAAACGAATGTGGCCTACTATGAAGAATTAGAAAAATATATTGTTGCTGGCGAGATCGCTCAAGAAGAAATTGAAGCGTACAGTAAGCAGGTCTTAGCTCGCACGGATATGACAGAACAAGAAAAACAAACTCAACAGCAAAAACTGAGCATGATTAAAGATATGCTCGCTCAACGAACTTATGACTTGCAAATTGCTGAAAACGTGGCCATGCAAACCTGTCCTATGATTCAGACCATGCAAATGTCTAACTTTAATCTGATGCGGAAAATCAATTCTTCCTTTATTATCACATTGCCAATCTTCAAGCAATGTTTGGTTCAAGCTATTCAATTAAAAAGACAGGAAATTCAAGCTAAGTCTATCAAACAATTGGATGAAAAAACAAATGAACTTCTAATTCGTAATGCACAAAATACTGCTAATCAATCTGTTAATATTGCTCGTATGGCTGGTGGAAGCTCTATTCAAATGGAGACTCTTCGTACAACTTATGAGACAATCAAAAAAGGAATTGAAGAAACCAAGCAGATCAATAATCAAATTGCTGAAAAGCGAAAAAGTGATTCTATTGAGTTAGAACATATGAAATCTGACATGGCTGAAAAAGGTTTTATAAGCGGTCATTGATATCACTTAAGATATGGTAGCAATAACTCTTACTTGGCTTCCCTTAAGCTAAAGAGTTTTAAAAATATTATGATTCAGAAAGGAATATCTATATGGATTTCACTCATTTAAACTCTGGCAGCTCTGCTGCTCCTCTTAACCTCTCTAAAGGGAGCGTTTTAGATTTAACAAGCAGGCTCCTGCATTAAAAAATTGTATTCTAGGTGGCGGATGGGATATGGCTGTTGCTGGACCCACTGCTGACCTTGACTTAGCTGCCTTCTTAGTTGAAGAAAACGGCCGCGTTGCACAAGTACCAAATGATGTTATTTTCTTCAATAATATGTCTGCAGCTGGAATTCGTCTTGAAGGTGATAACCGTACTGGAGAAGGCGAAGGCGACGATGAACGAATCCAAATTAATCTTGATGCAATTGAACCTCGAATTAAGAAAATTGTCTTCTTCATTACTATTTTTGATGCAGTCACTAAACGTCAGACTTTTGGCATGATTAAAAATGCTTTCGTCCGCCTCCTAGATGCTGATAATAACGAACAGGAAATCTGCCGCTATGAATTGAGTGACAGTTATTCTGCTGATACTTCTGTAACAGCTTGTTCTCTTAGTCGGACAGCTAATGGCTGGGCCTTTGAAGCAATCGGTGAGGGAGCTATTGCTGACCTCAACCAACTCTTGTCTCGCTATATGTAATTAAGAAAATAGAAAGGAAAATATTATGGGACTTTTTGGTAAATTATTTGGTGGAGATGAGCAACAAACTCAAGCTCCTGCTGCTAACACACCTATTCAAACAGTTAGTACGGAAGGGCGTGAAGTTACACTCGATTTAAATAAAGGAGGCATGCTTAACCTCGCAAAGAATGACTTCCTTAATCTTTCTAAAACGGATTTCTCTTTAGAAAATATCCGAGTATCAGCAGGATGGGATGTTAAGACAAGTTTCTTTGGCTCCGACTTCGACCTTGATCTTTGCGCCTTCCTTCTTGATGCTTCTGGTCATTTGACCCGTTCAGTTAATGGTCTTGTCTATTTCGGTAAAAAGAAATCTCAAGGTATTCAGTTAGATCATGATAACCTTACTGGTGCTGGTGACGGTGATGATGAAAACATGTTTGTGAATTTCAATAATATTCATCCAGACGTGGCTCAAATCGTTGTAGCAGTTGTTATCTATTCTGGTAAAAATCGCAAACAATATTTTAGCCAAGTAAAGAATGCCTACGTTCGTTTAGTTGATCAGGCACAACGTCCTGAAAAAGAAATCGCTCGCTTCAATTTATCAGAAGATGGTGGTAAAGCGACGGCCGTTAAATTTGCTGAACTTACACGCACTGTCAATGGTTGGACTTTCAAAGCAGTTGGAGAATACCTAAACGCTTCAATCCAAGACATTGAAAAATCTTACCGTTAATCAGAAAGGAATCTCTCATGGCTATTAATTTCACCTCACTTGGCGGACCTGCCAATCCTACTCCAACACCCACTGAAGTTGCTCCTGCAACGGGAGGTGTATCTCTTGATTTAGAAAAAAATACTATCCTAAATTTAGCGAAAGCTGCTCCGGGCCTTACAAAAGTTGACTTGTGCGCTGGTTGGGACGTATCTGCCGGTGGTGCAGATTTTGATCTTGATATTTCTGCATTCCTATTAAATGAAGCAGGTAAAATTACTTCTGCTAGTGATGTCATTTTTTATAATAACAAAACTGCCCCTGGGATTTACTTAAATGGTGATAACCGTACTGGTGCAGGAGATGGTGATGATGAAGTTATCAGTTTGGATTTAGCTACTCTCTCACCAAGTATCCATAAAATCATTTGTGCTATTACCATCGATCAGGCTATCGCCCGCCGCCAAACTTTCGGAATGGTTAATAATTCCTATGTTCGCTTAGTTAATGTCGAGAACAATTCTGAACTTTGTAAATTCCAGCTGAAAGATGATTATTCGACCGATACAGCTGTTGTCTTTGCAGAACTCGTAAGAGATGGTTCAACTTGGGCTTTCCACACCATCGGTGAAGGAAAACAGGCTGATTTAAATGGTATAGCTGCACTCTTTAGCTAAAGACAAACAGTAGCCATATCAAGTTTTATTGACATGCGAAAAAGAGACTGAACACTATTGTCTCAGCCTCTTTATTTTTAGAAAGGACAAATAAACCAAATGAATAACTTTAAAGGGCTAAGCTCAGCTGAGGTTGCAGCAAGTAAATCAGCTCATGGTGACAATAAACTTTCCAGTAAAGAAGCCAATTCACTTCTCTCCATTTTTATTGAATCATTTAAAGACCAGTGGATTTTGATTCTACTTGCAGCCTTAGGTCTCAAAATTATTTTCAATTTTATCAGTATGATTTTTCCAGGTATTGGCGAGGCAAATTGGTACGAAGCAATTTCCTTAATTTTCGCCATTCTCCTGTCAACAGGATTTTCTGCCATCTCACAATATCAAAATGAGCAAAAGTTCAATACATTACAAGAAGAAGCTAGCAAAACTAATGCTAAAGTCTATCGTGACAGTAAACTTAAAGAAATTTTAGTAGATGATATTGTCAAAGGAGACCAAATTCTACTTCAAACTGGTGATAAAATTCCTGTTGATGGTATTATTCTTTCTGGGGAATTAAAGGTAAATCAAGCTGTCTTGAATGGAGAAAGTGAAGACGCTACAAAAATTGCTTTGGGTGATCATGTAGAACCAGATAGTCAGGACCTCTTTACAGAATTAAAAATTTTCCGTGGAACTGTCGTAACATCTGGTGAAGCTGTTATGGAAGCAACTGATATTGGTGACCATACTGTTCTTGGAAGCATCAATACCTCTCTCCAAGAGGATGGAAAAGATTCTCCATCAAAAGAGAAATTGAATAAACTAGCAGAAAATATTGGTGTTCTTGGATACAGTGCTGGTGCTGCTTACTCTGTCATCAATCTTATTCTTGGTTTACTCGCTTTAAATGCCGCAAATAATTTAAATCTCTCATCTATTTTCTTATTAGTTATTGAAACAATCCTCTTTGCAGTAACTATCATTATCATGGCTGTTCCAGAAGGATTGCCAATGATGCTGGCTCTTGTATCTTCTATGAACTCAGGCCGCTTGTTAGCTCAGAATATTCTAGTTCGTCATCCTGATACTATTGAAACAGCTGGTTATATGAATATCCTTTTCAGCGATAAAACTGGAACAATTACAGAGGGGAAACTATCTGTTGTTGATTTCTTCCTTGGCGATGGAACTCTTTATGAGACAACCGATGAGAGTTCTGCTGCTGATTTCTCTAGTATGTCTGAAAAGTTACTCAAGCAAGTTATTCATGGTATTGGTTTGAATAATGACGCTAATGTTGCAGACGGTATAGCTGTCGGAAGTAACGCAACTGACCGTGCGCTTTTAGATTTCCTAATCAACCGTAATCTCTTAGATTTCGATACAAACACTATTGCTGAAAAAGAACAGTTTAATTCTGCTAAAAAATATGCTAGTGTTACAACTAAGTCAGGCGAAATTTACATCAAAGGAGCACCAGAATTTATTTTAGACGATTGTCATTTCTATCTTGATAAAGACGGAAATAAGACCGCTTTTACTGCAGCTGATAAAGATAAATTCTCTGCTATCTCTTTGGAACAGGCTAATCGTTCTATGCGCCTTCTCGCTATCCTTAAGAAAGAGGGAGCAGACAAAATCTTGATTTCTGTTGTATGTATTCGAGACAATGTACGAGATTCCATTAAACAGACTGTTGAAACAATGAATAAGGCTGGAGTTCAAGTAGTTATGGTTACAGGGGATCGTAAAGAAACAGCTGTCGCTATTGCTAAAGAAGCCGGAATTGTTACCAGTGATACAGACTTAGTCCTAACCCATGATGAGCTAGAGAACCTCTCTGACGAAGAATTAAAAGCGCAACTCCCTAATATGAAAGTTGTAAGTCGTGCCTTACCAATGGATAAGAAGCGCTTAATTGAAGCAGCACAAGATCTTGATATGGTTTGTGGTATGACCGGTGATGGTGTCAATGACTCTCCTGCTCTTAAAGCTGCTGATGTTGGTTTCTCTATGGGGGATGGAACTGAGGTTGCCCGTGAAGCTTCTGATATAGTTATTTAAACAATAGTTTGACTTCTATAGAAAAAGCTGTACTTTACGGTCGGACAATGAGCAAATCAGTTGGCAAATTCATTATTTTCCAGCTGACAGTTAACGTAACTACTATTGCTATGTCTCTTCTCTCTCCTCTTTTTGGTCTGAAAGAACCATTTACAATTATTCAAATTCTTTGGATTAACCTCATCATGGATACTCTAGCTGCTCTGGCATTTGGTGAAGAACCTACCTTAAAACGGTATATGAATGAAAAGCCAGTAGCTAAAAAAGCTAATATTCTGACAAAATATATGAAGTCTGCTATTGGAGTTGCTAGTATCTTCATTACTCTTGTCTGTCTAGCTATTCTTAAAAATGTAGCTGGTATTCAAGATTTCATCACTAATGGAACTGGAAACTTTGAAATGGTGACTACCTTCACCTTTACTGTGTTTATCTATGCGATTATCTTCAATTCCCTCAATACTCGCAGTACTGGTCTTAATGTTTTTGAACATATTTCGGAAAACAAAAAATTCTCAATTGTCATGATTTCCATTGCTATTGTTCAATCTTTAATCATTCAGTTTGGTGGACAGGTCTTTAACACTGTTCCTATGGATATTGAACACTATATTGTAGCTCTTGCGATTGCTGTTCTGATTATCCCAATAGACTTCATTCGAAAAGCTCTTACAAAATAAATGTTAGTTATAGAAAGGCTGAAACACTAGTGTTTCAGCCTTTACTTATCACTCTTTTAGTGAAGTGACTATGAATGCTTCATGAACAGGGAAAATTTATACATGACAATAATCTACTTGATTCTTTATAAATGCTTCCAAGACTAGACTTATCGGCTCTTTTATAGTAAGATTGGTATAGTTTGATGAATTACACACTTTGATAACTAAAATTTATTCTCTTAAGTCATTTAAGTTTGACCAAAAATTTAAGATAATCAATCTAACTTTAATAAGCTTTTAAATATAACTACTTGAAATTAAAAAAGAAATTTTTGTTTTCTATTAAAATTTTACACCTATCAGTCCCAAAAAAGAGAGGAATATTATGCTTTTTGCTACTGATTTAGATCGAACCATCATTTATTCTAATAAGTTTGTTGAAAATTATCAGACTGTGTCTTGTGTAGAACATCTAGCCGGACGTGAAATCTCCTATATGAGTCATAAAGCATTGGAATTACTGGCTCAAGTCAAAACTCGCTGTGATATCCACTTGGTTCCAATTACAACTCGCTCGCTAGCGCAGTTCTCACGCATTATCCCCCTTCAAGACTGCCCTTATGCTGTTGTTGCTAATGGTGGAATCATTCTACATAAAGGTCAACCTTTAAAAGTCTGGCAGGAACACATCGAAAGAACTAGACAAATACAAGCTTTAGATTATCCTAAAATCTTAGAAATTTTAACTAAATATCAAAAATACTTAACTAGAACTCCGTCTTTGGTTGACAATTTATTCTTTTTTACTAAAGTTACCGAAGATCAGGATATTGTTCAAGAGTTTATCTTGCCAAATCTTGAAAAAGATTTAAAAAATTTAGAATGGACTTTCACTCTTCAGGGGCTTAAACTTTACATCATCCCTAAAGAAATTTCTAAAGAAAACGCTCTTTCTTTTTTAAAAGACTATCTCAAAGAAGAATTTCTAATTACTTCGGGTGACGGAAAATTAGATGCTGGCTTCTTATCTTTAGGTGATATAAAAATGATACCAAAGAACAGTGAAGTTTACCAGCTTATCGATAATAAAGATGGCTATATGATTGTTAATCAAGGAATAGAAGGCGCTGAGGATATTCTTTCAGTAGTCCTCGAACAAAAAACTTAAAAGTGTTGAATGGAAGATTTGAATGAAATTTACTTATGATTCTATACCCCTATTTAAAGAAGGATGCCAATTTAATCAAAATTCCCCAAAAGATTTATTGCAATATGCAATAGCTGGACTTCTTTATATGCCCGCTCATCGAACTCAGATAGTTGATGAAATCATTGCTGGCCTCCATCCTTGTTGTAGCTCAATCTGTCTAGATCTAGAAGATTCTATTGGAGATGGAACTGTTCATCAAGCTGAATTACAACTCTTTAAGACTTTAGACAAACTGAATCAAGCCTTGGAAACTGGCCAGCTAGATTTTGATTCTCTCCCTTTAATTTTTATCCGAGTCCGTTCTTCCCAACAATTTAATCAAATGCTCGAACATTCTTCTCCTGATATCTTTAAACTAGTTTCTGGATTTAATTTTCCTAAATTTGATTCTACTACTGCTCCTGCCTACCTTCAAGTTTTCGACAATTTTAGCAAAAGAACAAATCATACATTTTACATAATGCCAATTCTTGAAAGCAAGAGCATCATGAAAAAGAATACCAGAATGGAAGAACTTCTTTTTATATCAGAGTTATTAAAACCCTATAAAGAGCAAGTTTTAAATATCCGTGTGGGTGCAACTGATTTTAGTAATATTTTCGGTATTCGTCGTAATGTCCACCAGACTATCTACGATGTTAAACTTATTGCTGACTGTTTAACAGATATCTTAAATATTTTTTCCGCAGATTATATCTGTTCAGGACCAGTATGGGAATACTTTAATAGCCAATTTCAAGACGGGAATTGGGCTCATGGATTGAAAAAAGAGCTAGAGTTAGACAAACTTAATGGATTCATTGGAAAAACTTGCATCCATCCTTCTCAGCTAAGCCTTATTGCTGAGAATAACATTGTTAGTTTAGAAGACTACCAAGATGCTCTGACCATTCTTAATACAAATCAGCAGCAAATTGGTGTAATAAAAGGATATAAAGAAAACCGGATGAATGAAGTGAAGCCGCATAGCAAATGGGCAAAGAAAATTATCCAGTTAGCAGCAGTCTATGGCATAGCTGAAGGAGATAATACAAAGGATAATTCACTGAAATCGTAGAAGGACATACAAAAGTGTTCTGCCTAACTTTTTATTTGACTAGAATTGTCAAAGTAAGTGCACAATTTTGCCGTAAAATACTTCATAAGGTGTTTTCCAGTTGAGACACTTTCGCTGTCTATTATTAAGTTTATCCTCCCACAGCTGAATGGTGTGCTCGTCAATGAATGTTAAATCGCTCCCTTTGGGAAAATATTCTCGTAGTAATCCATTGGTATTCTCATTGGTTCCTCGTTGCCAAGGCGCATGAGGGTCTGGAAAATAGACCCCTACCTTTAATTGATTGGTCAAGTCTTGATGATTCGTGAATTCTTTTCCTCTATCTGGAATGACGGTTTCTTTCGGCAAAGGCTCCAACATTTGTACCATAGCCTCTATGACAAGTTTGCTTTTCTTGACCGCTACCTTCTTGATTTTAAGAAAACGAGAATAGCGATCGGTTAGAGTCACTAAACAAGCTTTTCCAGTTTTCCCTGCAACCGTGTCTGCTTCCCAATCACCGATCCTAGTTCGCTTGTTTGCTTCTTCGGGTCTTTCATGAATGGTATGAGAAATAAGAATTTTCTCTCTATTTTCAACATGACCTTTCGTATGACGTGTTTTCCCACGATGACGGAGTTTGCGAATCACGCCACGAGCACCATGTGAAAGCTTGTTGTCAAAGTGACCGCGATAGATGGCTCTGTAAATCGTTTGATAACTAATAACAGCTTTCCCATATTCTAGGCACAAACGGCCTTCTATTTCTTCAGGAGACCATTGGCAATCGAGAAAAAGGTGCTTGACGGTATTGCTTAAATGATGATCTATTTCAAGCTTTCTCTTTCGTCCACAATGTGATTTTGCAAGTTTATAAGATGCTTGTGCTTTGTTGGGAGAATAGATATTTTCTTTCGTATGACGTTTCTACTCCCGACTAATACTGGAAGGATGACGATGGAGCAACTTAGCAATTTGAGAAAAATTTAGGCTTTGCATACGGTAAATGAGAATACTTTTGCTCTTATCTATGCTAAAATGATGATAGCTCATAAGATTTCCTTTCGTAACTAGTTCGTTCAATTCTATTTTACTAGAAAATCTTATGAGTTTTTATTGTGCACTTATATTGTATATTCAAGATATAAAGAAATAGTAACTATTCATCTTAAACATGCCAAATTCTTTAGCGATAAATTTAACCCTTCCTTCGCCAGCGGATCACTAATTCTGAAGTCAGATGAGTCAGGATAATCGTCAGAAGGAAGACCCAACGGCCCTTTTCCCACTTGGGCAGATGCTGGAAATTAAGAAGAAAAAAAGATAACTCAATGAAGATGGGATGAAGGAAGAAATAAAAGATACTTAGGTCTTTTAAATGTCTCCAGTTTTTTTCTTGCTTCCATCTAGTTTTTAACAGCCAATTGAATAAGAAAAAACTAAACGGAATAAGAGCAAAGAAAAAGTTTTTATCTAATCCCTGCCTGAAGTAAATCAGCACTCCTTCTGCTACTAGCAAAAGACTTGATAGCAGAAGTAAAAGCCTGCATTTTTTGTGTAATAACTCTATATGTCTATAATCAGCTAGAAAGTAGCCTAAATAGATAAAAATAGGCGTATAGAAGAGACCATTTCTGCTAGTAAAAAAGAGCTTAGCATAAGCATCATACCAGTCTGTTAGAAGACTAGGAGCCAGATAGGCGTGATAAGTCTCAATAGCACCTAAGGCATATAGAACCAGTAAAAGGACAAATGTTTTCTTAGGGCCTAATTTCTTATATAAAAAATGGACCAACAGTAAGCCTAATAGAAAGGCTGGAATGTACCAAAGTTGATAACATAAGCCGATATACAAAAGCCCAGCCAATAAGGCTAATGGAGCGTAATGTTTTTGAACTGGCAAGGTCCAAAAATATGCCAAAGCATAAGGAACATAAACCCCGCTCCACAAAAGATACTGCTTCAAAATACGTTTAACGTACAGCTTCATATCCTGCTTCTTAGCCAAGCTGGATTTTAGCATAAAAGCTGATGAAATCAGGAAAAAAGGCACTGCCATACGACCAAACATGCTTTTCTGAGTAAAATGTAAAACTTCATTTTCAAAAAGTCGCTGACAATGCACCAAGATTACCAAAATTGAAGCTAGGTACTGAAACAAACTAAGCATAGCGTAGTTGACCGGCTGCTCAGGCTCTCTGACATTTCTTTCTGCCATAAATATTCTCCCTAGGAAGATTGCTTAGCGGATAGATTTAGTGCTTGCTCAACCAAAGATGCTGAAAGGCAGCGATGTCCCGGTAAGGAGATTGGTTGCAGACTGCTAGCTCCATTTCAAGCATCTTTTCAGCCCAGTCAGGGGCAGTTTTATATTCATTGGCCTGTAAGCCGTAAAAAATCCGTACTCCTTGATAATCCTCAACTTCTAACGGAAGACCTGAAATCACTTTCTGAACCTGATAGACCTTAGCAGCTCCCATGCTGTGGGTTTGATATGCCTCACCCGCCAAAAGCTGCTGGGCCTTTTCTGGGTCATTTTCAAAAACCACCGTATGCATAATGCGCCCAACCTCGTGATGCTTGACCAGAGAAATTTTGCCGTCCTTTTTTAAGAGACGGGAAAATTCTGTCAAATAGAGAGCAGGCTCAGACACATACTCTAAAACATTATGACAGATGATGGCATCAAAAGACTGGTCTGGCAATGTTTGCAGAAGCTCCAAGCTGCCTTGCAATTGCTCATAATAAAAGTCCTGCTTGCGCTCGGCAATCATTTCTGAGTTCGGCTCGATGGCGGTCACTTGGTTCTTTTCCGCTAGAAAATCAGCCACAATCCCAAAACCACTACCAAAATCCAAGATTTTCTGTCCCTTAAGTGACTCAAGAAAAGCAAAAATAATATCATACTGAAGTTTGCCCCAAGGTGCCTGCAGATGAGCCTTGTAGGCTTGTAGATTAGCTGTCATAAAACCTCACTTATAGTTAAACATACTGGCCGCCATCTTGTCGGCCATTCTTGGAAAAAGTGTATAAAGCTTGTGGGCTAGATTGAGAATACCAGGCAGGTTGATTTCCCGCTTCTTTTTACCAAAGGAACTGACAATTTTGCCTGCTACAAAGTCTGGCTCAAGCATATATTTGTCCACTGCTTTCACATAGGAACCGTCAGGATCTGCCTGATCGAAAAAGGCTGTTTTGATAGGACCGGGATTAACCGTCGTGACATAGACCCCGAAAGGCAGAAGCTCTAAACGCAGGGCATTGGAAAAGCCGATCGCTGCAAACTTGGTCGCTGAGTATAGACTGGACTTGCTACTTGCAATGAGGCCGGCCATACTAACGATATTGACAATATGTCCTTGACCTGCCTGCTTCATGCGAGTCCCGAAGATACGGGACAGGTTCATCAGGGCAAAGGTATTGACTTCAAACATGGCCTCGATATTACTGGAGCTGATTTTGTCAAATTCTTCAAAAATCCCATAACCAGCGTTATTGACTAGAACATCAACATGGCCGTATTGTCTGTCAATTCGCTCAGCAAAGCTTCCAAAGCTGAGCTGTCTGTGATATCCAGCTCCACTAGGTCAAGATTTTCCCTTTCTCCATATAGTTTTTCCAGCTTAGCCTTGCTCCGTCCGACCAAAATCAGTCGGTCATGGGGCAATAGCTTAACCATTTCCTGAGCCAGCCCACCGCTAGCTCCTGTAATAATAATGGTACGCATTGTTCTGCCTTTCGTGTTGTTAATTTAATGAAATCTTTTTCCACCTAAATAGTCAGCATAAGCTTGATCAATGACCGGAGCAAAAAGATGATAATCCTCCCAGCTACCTAAAAATTCCAAAGGTAGGTCGTACAAGTCATTGACTACAAATTCGGAATAATCCTTCATGTACTGATGTTCATAATAGTCGTTCACAAAAGCCTGAAAATCCTTTTTGATATCCATTGTTCCTAATTTTCCGTCACACCAGTCTAGAACGTAATCCACACCCAAAGTTTGCTCGTCTTTGACACTCTGGAGTGATGTTTCTTCATCAGGACTCATCATTTCCTTTGCATCATGCTGGATGAGCCAAGTCACGAAGAAGCCAATATGATTCGCAGCCCAACGATGAACCTCTCGGTAATCATCTTTTGTTAATTCTCCATTTTGTAATTGATAGCTGTAAAGATAGTTGGTTAATGCATCCTCAAAATACCAATCAGCTTTATCTAATAGACGATTTTCAACTGCCATCCTATTTTCCTCTCAACGAAACTGTCCGAGACTGTAAAATTATAACTCAACCTCTTCCAAGTCCTTGACCACATGGACATTCTCAAAGACGGTACTGGCATCGCGCCGCATTTGGCTAATGTCTTTCGATAAGAATCGCGCGCTGACATGATTGAGCAGGAGGCGTTTGACACCAGCTTCCTTAGCCACTTCGGCAGCTTGCATATTGGTCGAATGACCATGCTTGCGGGCCATCTTTTCATCTCCCTTGCCATAGGTCGCTTCATGAACCAGCACATCTGCCGCCACAGCCAAGCGAACGCTTGTAGCAGTCTTCCGAGTATCACCCAGAATAGCAATGGTCTTGCCTGGACGAGGAGCTGAGATATAGTCTGCTGCAATAATTTTGGTCCCATCTTCTAGGACGATATCCTGACCGTTCTTGACCTTGCCAAAGAGGGGTCCAAAGGGAACACCCGCTGCTCGTAGCTTGTCTGCATCCAGCGTTCCTTCCAAATCTTTCTGCATCACCCGATAACCCACGCAGAAAATCGTGTGGTCTAGCTTATCCGCATAGACAGTAAACTTGTCTGTCTCCAGAATCTTACCCAGACTGTTTTCATCAAACTCATGAAAATCAATCCGATAAGGCAGGCGAGAACCAGACACGCGCAAGCTTGTCATCACAAGCTTTTGATACCGACTGGCCCATAAATTTCCAAATCCGTCTGCTCTTCATTGGCCTGAAAAGCTCGGCTAGAGAGAAAACCTGGCAAACCAAAAATGTGGTCGCCGTGTAGATGCGTGATGAAAATCTTTGAAATCTTACGAGGTTTGATGGTCGTTTCCAAGATTCGATTCTGGGTGCCCTCGCCGCAGTCAAACATCCAGACTTCATTGATTTCCTCCAAAAGCTTGAGGACAAGACTGGACACATTACGAGCCTTGGACGGCTGACCGGCTCCGGTTCCTAAAAATTGTAATTGCATATTTTTCTTTCTAAATGATATAAATCATGGCAGAGCGATTCTGCGAGTGATAGTATTTTTTGCCAGCATAGGACTGGGCCAGCTGACTGACTTCATCTTGATTGTAGCCCAAAAGTCTTTGGCTGCCATCCGCCAGCTGCTGCCAGTCGGTCAAAGCAGTCAGCGCTTGACTGTCCACGACTTGAGACTCAGCTTTGAGAGGTACCATTTTTATTCTCTCATCTTCTTCGTAGACCAAGTACTGTGGAAAGACTTGGGCGATTTCAAAGAGCAGGTCAGCTGTTACTGGCTCTGGGTTTTCAGGGAAGACCAAGCCAACTTCCTCGCTCTCATAGCAAAATCCATAGGACTTGCCAGAAAGATTGAGGCGGACAAAAGGTTTGCTTTCTACAAAGCTGGGCTCCGGATTCCACAAGTCCAGCGCTTGCGTAATTTCTAGAAAATAAGCTGTCGCGGCTTCCGGACTTTTCTTTTGATAAAGCTCAGCAAAGTAAGCATTGATAACGCTGGGTGGCGGTGTGATGAAGCTAAGCTTCTGCTCTTCTGTCAGACCAGCCAATACTTGCTCTAAGTAGACCCTGTCTAAACTAGTGAAACCGCCGTATTTGAGGGCTAAGTCAATATAATCAGTCATAAAATTCTTCCAGTTTCCATTTATTTTTCTCGGCAATCCAGCCTGAAATAGCTTCGATATCGTCTATGTATTCTCGATTCCCGATAATTGCGACTTTCTCTAAATCATGAATCTTGTAGGCCTTAGCCGGCGCTACTTTGATGGTAAAAGGCAGGAAAATCTCTTTCATCCGCTCCAGTAGGACTTGCTGCAAAAGAGCTCTGCTATTGTCCGCCTTAGCCGAAATCAAAGAATAAGGAGTCAAGGTCGGGGTGAAATCCTCCGCCTTATCCGCTTTGTTATAGAGAGTCAGCCGAGGAATATCCAGCATATCCAGCTCTTTCATGATGTCGAAGACAGTCTTTTCATGCTCCTCATGATGAGGGTCGCTGGCGTCAATAACATGGACCAGCAAATCGACATTTTTACTCTCTTCCAGTGTGGATTTAAAGCTTGACACCAGCTCTGTCGGCAATCCTGAATGAAGCCAACCGTGTCCGTCAGAGTGACATTGAGCTGGCCACTGAGATTGATGTTCTTGGTCGTGGCATCCAGCGTCGCAAAGAGTTCGTCCGCCTCATACTGGCTCTTGCTGGTCAAGCAGTTCATGATCGTAGACTTGCCAGCATTGGTATAGCCGATGAGGCCGATTTTGAAAATGCTGGATTCCAACCTCTTTTCACGAACGGTTGCCCGATTTTTCTCCACTGCCTTGAGCTGGCGCTCAATATCATGAATCTGATTTCGGACACTGCGTCGATTCAGCTCCAGCTGGCTTTCACCAGGGCCGCGAGAGCCAATTCCACCAGCCTGACGGCTAAGCATAATCCCCTGCCCAACCAAGCGAGGAAGCAGGTACTTGAGCTGGGCCAGATGCACCTGAAGTTTTCCCTCATGACTCCTAGCTCTCATAGCAAAAATATCCAAAATCAGCTGCATACGGTCAATGACCTTGACCCCCAAGCTTTCCTCTAGATTGACATTTTGGCGAGGTGTCAGACGGTTATTAACAATGACGGTCGAAATCTCCTCGGCATCAACCAGCTGCCGGATCTCTTCTAACTTGCCAGAACCGACAAAGGTCTTGCTGTCATACTTTTCCCGCTTCTGGCTATAGGAGCCAACTACCTCAGCCCCTGCAGTCTTAGCCAGACTTTGCAGCTCCTCCATGGATAGGTCAAAATTTTCCGTGTCTGCTAGTTCCACACCGACCAAAAAGACACGCTCTACTTTTTTCTCTGTTTCTATCATTTCATATCCTTACTAAGACTTGGTCAGCCAGTTATTTGTCCAAAAAATTCTTGATGTCTTCCATAACCTGCTCTTTGTAGTCTGGATTTCCCACCTGATAAAAGGTCACGGACATCCGGTTGCGAAACCAAGTCAGCTGGCGCTTGGCGAAACGGCGGGTATTCTGCTTGAGCTTGTCCACGGCCTCCTCTAGGCTCATCTGACTTTCAAAGTAGGGGAAAAGTTCCTTGTAGCCAATACCCTTGCTGGCTTGACTGGTCGGAGCTTTCTCAAACAGCCAGCGAGCTTCTTCTAAAAGTCCGGCTTCTAGCATCAGATCTACTCGCTGATTGATTCGCTCATAAAGTTTTTCTCGTTCATCATCTAGGCAAATCAGTAGGGCTTCATAGTCTGGTTGATTGTTTTCTAACGAACCTCCCAGATGGGCAATTTCCAGTGCTCTCATAGCCCTGCGTCGATTTATCTGGGGAATCTCGATACCCAGCTCTGCTATTTTCCCAAACAAAGCCTCATCTGACCAAGTATCCAGCTGCGCCCGATAGGCCAGAATCTCCTCGTGCGAAACAGAGCCGCCCAGATGATAGCCTTCGAGCAAGCTCTGGATATAGAGCCCTGTGCCACCGCAAATGATGGGAAGCTGTCCTTGGGCCTCAATCTCACGAATAGCCTGAGCCGCCTCAGTCACAAAATCATAGGCCGAGTAGCTTTCTCCAACCTCCCGCACATCCAGCAGATGATGGGGAATGCCCTCCTGCTCCTCCGGACGAATCTTAGCCGTGCCAATATCCAAGCCACGATAAACCTGCTGGCTATCACCGCTGATAATTTGGCTATTGAAGCGCTTGGCTACCTCGATACTCAGAGCCGTTTTTCCGACCGCCGTCGGCCCCACTATCACAATTATTTTGGTTTTCATCTTTTTTCCTTGAAAAAATTTTGATTTTTCGTTACTATTAATTATAACATAAATAATAAAAGTTCAGAAAAGGAGAAATCACATGGCTAAAGGATTTGGAAAAGGCGTTCTTACAGGTGTAGCAGGTACTGTCGCTGCTCTTGCTGGTGCAGTCTATGCCTTTAAGAAAAAAGTCATCGAACCTGAGGAGCAAAAAGCAGCTTTCATCGAAGAAAATCGTAAAAAAGCAGCTCGCAAACGTGTAGCGCACTAAGCCAGCACATTTTACAAAAGAGAGTGGGGCAGAAATCGGTAATTCGTTAGAATTCGATGTCGTCGTCCCACCTCCGCACAGTTGAGTAGGGCTGTAAAAGCTGATGAAATCAGCCTAGTAGAGCCCACTCAACCACTGCGTCTTGCTCGACATTCCAAAGACAATTGAGAGGCTAGGACTTTTGTCCCAGCCTCTTTTCTTTTGTAGAAAACAGCAAGCTGAATAACTGCTATAGATAAAACAACTAATCTTTTACATTTCTCTATTTCTTAGATGGCTGAATGCCATGAGAGCTAAAGATATAATTGCTTAAGAGCAAGAATACTAACAACCCAAGCACAAAAAATAAATTATAAGTGGACTCAGAGGACAGGAAAACGAAAGGAATCGCGAGACACAAAATTATGACATAAAAGACTTTCAACTGCTTAATATAAAGCCAGAAGAGTTCAATACTCAGACTGCCACTGATCTGCGACTTAGACTTACTTTTCGAGTACCAGATGATAAATGTTTCCGCGAAACAGAATAGACTTAGCAAAAATACCATGCTCCCAAAGCGAATCTGCAGTAGAATGCCCACTGCTAACAATAAGATGAGGCCTAAGCTCGTAGCAGCTACTGATCGCCTAGAATTAGTCATAAAATCAACTCCTTTAAAGGATAAATTCAAAGAATGTCTTTAGCACTTTTTTTCTTTTTATTCTCAAGTAATTCAAAAAATCAATTCCTATTTCTATGATGAGAACTAAGAACTATAAGCAAAACCATTAAAAACGAGACAATTAGACCTACCGTAGTTTGGTTTAAAAACGGATAATTGAAAAATAAATAATTACAGAGTGTTAATAATAGACCTCCTGCCGTTAGCATAAAAGATATAAGCAGACAAATTTTATAAACCAATTTTTTTTCCATATTAGTGACCTCTTTTCCAAGTATATTCCATCAGAAAAGCGGAACTGCTTTTCTTAAATAAACAACAACTCGTTTAAAGTCCTCTTTTTCGGATGATACGATAAGTTATCAAACAGCAGAGGAGCATGAGAAAGAGTCGGACAATAATCACGCTGATAGCATTTGTAGTAAAATCATTGAAGAAAAAGCCTTTGCTATTGGAAAGTTTCAATAAGAGTCCTTCCGTTCCATCGGTTGAAATTGAAAAAATAGTTAGTATCTTATTTATCAGACCATCTCTGAATATATTCATCAAAAAGTCTGGAGCCAAGAACATTCCTACAGAACTTGCAAATGTTGCTAGAGGTGACTTTGTCAAACTAGATATGAGAACCATCACCCCAAGAATAAAGAGTAAACCAACAAACTGGAATAGAATAAGGCGAATCAACAATTCTAAGAGATTCATATGGACAGGAAATTGCAAAATATTATAAATAGTCGAAATCCATTCCAAGTTCATCTGGACACTAGTATCCCAACCACTCCAACCGAAGTAAGTCCCAAACACCATCAAAACAAGGCTATTAACAAGGGCAAATGTTAAACTAGCAATTCCAAAAACAGATAAGATTTTTGCAATCGTTAACTGATTGCGACCATATTTAGTCGTTAAAAGCAACGAATCCATCTTTCTTGCTCGATCACCTGAGAAAACAGAGCAGCAAATATAGATCACAAATACCACCATTAAACTAAAAGCCACATTTAAAGTATTAAATAACTTATGCCAAGGAGCAAAATTTCCCAGCTTTAACGTTTTTAAAGGAAAATGAGACTGCAGCTCTTCTTGCGACTTGAGACTAATCTGGTCATAATGTAAGACATCATCAGATTTATAGGTATCTGTTAGAATGTCTTGAGAATTGGGGACGAAACGATCAATAGCATACCAGGAAAACATATCATACAAATCATTCTGTTTGAAATAGGGCATATTAGCTGCATAGTCATTAACGATTTTATCCATTAAATCATCCGATAAATAACCCGTATGCTCTTCAGCAATCTTTTGTTTGATCACAACTGCTTGTTTCCCATGTATTCGATCAGCTGAAGATCCGCTAATCTGTCCATCATTAAAAAAATTTGCATAAAACAATCCAGCTAAAACCAGTATAATAGCCAGTACTGCACCTAAAACTGACTTCTTTTTTAATAATTTTTTCAATTCAAAAGGAACTAAAGCTATCATCCATTCACCTCCTCTCTAAAGTAATAAATATACAAATCTTCCAGACTCGGAATCACTCGTTGCGCCCCTTCGACAGGACCCTTATCGCTAATAACCCGCAAGACGATACCGTCTGGTTCTATCCGCTCATTCACAATTACATAATCCTTTGCAAAACGCTGCCACTCACGTTCGGAAACACGAAATTCCCAAACTTGCCCCTCGATAAGTGAAAGAAGTTCCTTAGCACTACCTCTTTCCACAAAATTTCCATCTTTAAGATTAGGATTTCCTTGGCTATCGCTTCTACGTCCGATACGATATGGGTAGATAAGAGGATGATTTTATTAGCCGATAGCTCACTGATAATATTTCTGAATTTCACCCTTTCCTTGGGATCCAGTCCCACAGTCGGCTCATCTAAAATCAATATTTTGGGATTGTTGAGAAGTGCCTGCGCAATGCCCAGTCTTTGCTTCATACCACCCGAATAGGAAGCAATCTTCTTTTTCCGAACATCGTATAAACCAGTAAGTTTCAAAAACTTATCGCTCTCTACTCTGGCTTGTTTCTTCGTCATTCCCTTAAGAGCGGCCATATATAAAAGGAAATCGAGCCCCGTAAAGTTATGATAATAAGAAAAATCTTGAGGCAAGAATCCGAGATACTGGATATACTCTTCTACATGCGAGGCGCCATCAAACTTTATCCTTCCTTGGCTCGGCTTTATGAGATCACAAATGATATTCATCAAGGTTGTCTTACCTGTACCATTTGCCCCAAGTAAACCATAGACTCCCTCAGTAAATTCACAGGAAATATCTTTGAGCACAGACTTAGAGCCATAGCTCTTGCTAATGCCTATCATTTCTAATTTCATTGATGCCCTCCATCCAAAAAGTGCCATTAGAGATAGCAAATCACCTTTTTCCCAAAATTACAAACGATTATTATACTGTTATTATAACATAAACTTTTGATTAAAAGTTTCTTAATAGACTTCAACCATTTGTAAAGTCAATCTTAACCTGCTTAGATTATAGCGCACTTTCTTCAAATAACAAGCCGAAAATCATAAACAGTCTGTATTTCATCCTAAATGGTCATTTGAAGAAAAAAACACAGCACTTGCTAGAAGCAAATGCTGTTTTTACTAAAATAATAAAATTTAAATTACAAAGAGCATAAGAAAGAATTGACCAGCAGGATATTCTGTATCGTCTTCTTGGAAAAATGCTATAAGAAATATTCTTAGAAAACATCACGAAAAAGTAAGACAGAGAGAGTATAGTGATAGACTGTTCAATTTTAGCAAATCTAATTTGTTTTATGTTTTCTATTAACCATCTTGGCGTATTTTATTCCCCAAATAAGTAGAATAAGTAAGATAAATAATAAAATAGTGGATATCAGAGCAATTAATTTTTGAAAGTCATCACTAATCGTTATCAGTCTGTAAGAACTAAATATAAACAGAGCCAAAGTCAAAATAGTAAAGAAAATTTGGTTTGATAAGATGTCGGAACTACTTTCTTTTTTTATTTGGTTCATAAAATAAAGATTCAACACAAGATTGCTCACAAGTATCAAATAAAAACAAATCTGGACTAGAAGCGATGCTTTAAAAACCTGGTTACTTAAAATTATAATGAATAGAGCCAGACTAGGAAGCTGGGCAGTTAAAAATCGTATTAGATATGTATTGCTATATAATTTCTTCATTTCTTGTCACTCCTAACAATTAAATAACAAAAAACCAGACAACAGTTTGAATCTAAGTTATATTTGTCTCTAAATAGGACATTTATCTTAGTGCCTTCGTATTCTTAAACCCTATATTAATTATAGCACTTTAAACAGGTGTGGCGCTAAAAACCTTAAATTGTCTTTTTTACTCATAAACAGTTCTTGTTAATCTCATTGAGTTAAATCAAGTAGCAAATCTAATCATTCGCAATCTAATAGATTCATTTTATCTCCAACTCTTGTCTAAAAGAGTGATCATGACTAATGGTACGCAGAGAAACATTGGGATAGTGACTGATAATATTTTGAACATTGGAGAGACCAAGCCCTCTATTTTCTCCTTTAGTGCTAAAGCCCTTTTTAAATATATTATCGGAATGGATAGAAAACTCTTTTATTGTATTCTCAACAATAAAAATCTGTCTACCTTCCTGCTCCAAAAAGGCAAAAGAAACCACCGGATGACTAGTCTCCACTGCTGCTTCCATAGCATTATCAGCCAGTATGGAAACAATCGTGATAAAATCAAGCAACTCCATTCCTTGAGGTTTGATTTCTTGAGGAACTTCCAAGCCAATTTCTATTCCCTTGCTCTGAGCCTCTAGAAATTTTGCTGACAAGACGCTCTTGAGAGCATCATTGTGGATATTGGACAGACGACCTAAATCATATTTAGATTGGTTGAGTGCTTGACCTGAGTCTTTTAGAACTTGGTCATAAATCTGCTCAATGGCTAGTAAATCATGCGTATCAATTCCTAACTTCAGACTCCTTAAAATATTGATGTAATCATGCCGGAAACTTCGCAACTCATTATAAAGTTCTTCAATATGCTGACTGTAATCGGACATATTTCTCAATTGTAACTCTCTTTGTTCACTTAACTGCTGTTGAATTCGCTCTCGCAAATTACGGTCTAGGATATTTACCGAACTGAGAAAGAGAATAATATAAATTATCACAATTAATTTTCTATGTGGCAAATTAACCACATTATGAGTTATTTCTAAATAAGAGAAAAATTGTACAAATACAATATAAAAAATCATGGATATATTAAGGAAAATGACTAGGTGTTTATCAGTCTCATTTAATCTAAATTCTCTTAACCGCTTAAATTTATAATGTAGTAAACTTGGGATCCATAACGATAGTAAGCTAGCTACAAAAGCCGTAATATTTAAAATAAGCTGTTCTTCATTTATTAGTTGGTTATATTCCAAACCGAAAATAGGAATAACAAAAAAAGTTAATATACGATATAGAAGATTCCAAAGAACAACTGGGAAAAGACCATAAAAGATAGACAACATTATAGGAATAGAACTCTGTCTAGTTAATAATAAAGAAAAAATTAAAAAATAAACCGGAAGATCTAAGTAAGTTAAAAAAGTTTCACTAAATAAGACAAAAAGCAGAAGATTAAAAAATATATAAATAAAAGGTATTAAGACGTACTTAATCCACGTCAACTTAATTCCACTGATACGTGAAAATAAGAAAGACAGAGCTATCATTTCGAAAACAAGTAAAACAACTTGTATTATTCTTGGCATAATTCCTCTCCCACTTCTATCATATTACTTCCCTACTGCCTTAAAGCTGTCCGTAATCCTTTCATCTTGAGGCGTGATACATAGCAACTAGCGCCATTCGGGAAATAGGCTATGTTTTCTATCTTATCCAACTGAGAGATATTCGCTGGATTAACCACATAAGAGCGATGGCAGCGATAGAGACGCTTATCCTGCTTTGTAATCTCAGAAAGCTGACCGTAAAATTCGATGCGCTCTTTCTTGGTATAGAGAACTAGTCTATGAGGCACTTCTGATGTCTCAAAATAATAGATTTCATTAAAAGGCACTTGAAAATCCGACTTGGAATTTTCAAAGAGAAAAGTTTCCTCAGCTTGAAAGCTGTCCTTTCTCTCGTAAAGATAGGCCAGATCCTGCTCAATCTGCTTGATAAAATCCTCCTCAGGCAAACCTTTATCAATAAAGTCAAAAGCTGATACCTGATAACGAAAAGTCAGAGGCATAAATTCTGAGTGAGTCGTCACAAATACAATCAGAGCATAGGGATCCAACTTGCGAATCTTTCCTGCCACCTCTAGTCCCTTCTGCGTCTCTTGCTTAATCTCAATATCTAAAAAGAAAATCTGATGACTCCCCGTTCCCTTACTGCATCAATCAGCATGTCCGGCTTGCCATAGATTTCTAAAAACTGGCATTCCCAGCCGTTCTTTTTCCAAAATTCCCTGAATGGTTGACTCCATATAGGCTTGTTGCTTAAGATCGTCTTCTAATACAAAAAAATTTTTCATCTTATTTTTCTTCCTTCCTGACACCAGCGCTTGATAAGACTGGATAAATGACGCCTTGAGCAGACAATATCTCCTAAGTCAGACTGCTCAAAGAACAAGCTTTTACGCTCCCTGTCAAATCCTTGGACCTTGCCTAAATTGACCAGTGTTTGACGATTACAGTGAACCAGCGCATCAGGATAGAGCTTAGCCAGTTCAGTCAGAGAAGCCCTAAGGCTGTAGTTGCCTTGTCCAGTCACGATGAGAACGACATGCGGCTTTTGAGGATGGGACTGGATATAGTAAATTGTCGAAAGATCCAGCTTTCGAAGGGTGTTGCCGTCTTTGATTATGATAGTAGCCATTGTCTACCTCCTTTGCTCTAGCATAGCACAGGTAGCATCGTAAATGACTCCCAAATCCTAAATGGTAGCTGAGAAGTCTTAAATGGTACAAGAAACACTAAGTAAAAACTTACTTGTTAGGTAAGTTTTTATGATCTATTATTTCAGTCCAATATATTGGTGTCAAACATTTGTACAAACTCTTACTTTCTCTTTTTCTGTGGGAAAAGGGGCATGCCCAAAGCAGCGATTTTTTCAGCCGGAACCTTCATGCCTTCTTTGATCCATTTGGAAAGCACCGAAACAACCGCAGAACTCCAGAATGAATTCATATAGGAATTGGCTGTCTTCTTCCCACCTTTGCTGCGCTTTTCAAGGAAATCAAAGACCGCCTGCGTCAGCAACTTTTCAAAATTATAGTCAATAGCCAGACTAATGACACGCGCTTCCTTCTTGGCTTCCTTAAAAAGAAAAAGCCAAATCTGGTACATTTCTGTCTTGAAATTAAACTGCTCCAGCTTGTCGACAATTCCCTGAACCGTATTTTGGAAAATCCCCTCTAGAATCTCTTCTTTAGAGCTATAGTTACGATAAAAGGCTGCGCGCGAAACCCCAGCTCGCTCGACTAATTCAGAGATGGTAATCTTTTTCAAATCTTTCTTCTCTAACAATTGCATCAGAGAAATTTCCAAGGATTCCTTTGTAATTCGATTGGATTCTTGATTATAAGTTTTTAAATTTGCGAGGGATTTTTCTGATATTTTCTTTTCCGCCATAACAATTTCTTTCTTCCTGTATCAGCTGAGAATTAAGGCTTTATATCAAAGCATCTTCATGTTATAATTGTAAGAAAAGACATGTTTTTTGTCAATGTAGAGAACTGATAGAGCAGGAGAAACTAAATGACTTGGAAAATTGTTGCCGATTCTGGCTGTGACTACCGTGAGATTACAGATCTGGCCAACCAGACAAGGTTTGAGAGTGTGCCACTGACCATTCAGGTTGATAATGAAATTTTTGTGGATAATGCGCAACTTGATATTGATGACATGATGGAAAAAATGTACGCTACTTCATGTGCTTCAAAATCAGCCTGCCCAAGCCCTGATGACTACCTTAGAAGCTTTGAAGGGGCTGAAAATATTTTTGTCGTGACAATTACGGGCTCTCTTTCTGGTAGCCACAATAGCGCTCAGCTAGCCAAAAAGCTCTTCTTAGAAGAACATCCAACAGCAAATATCCATGTCATTGATAGCCTTTCGGCTGGTGGCGAGGTCGATCTGATTGTCAAAAAATTGAACGACCTCATCAAAGAAGGGCTTTCTTTTGAGCAAGTCGTGAAAGCCATCACCCACTACCAAAAAAACACAAAGCTTCTCTTTGTGCTGGCTAAGGTAGATAATCTGGTCAAAAATGGTCGTCTCAGCAAGCTAATCGGTGCAGTTGTCGGCCTCCTCAATATTCGTATGGTGGGCGAAGCCAGCGCTACTGGTACTCTGGAGCTTCTCCAAAAAGCTAGAGGGGCTAAAAAGGCTCTGACTGCTGCTGTCGATGAAGTTCTGAAAGCTGGATATAAGGGCGGCCGCATTATCATTGCGCATCGCAATAACGAGAAATTTTGCCAGCAATTTTCGGAAGTTATCAAGGAAAAATTCCCAGCTGCCGATATTTCATTCCTACCAACTTCTGGACTTTGCAGCTTTTACGCAGAAGAAGGCGGCCTCTTGATGGGCTACGAAATTTAATCCTCTCCTTTTGAGCTGAATATCCGTATTCAGCTCTTTACTTTTTCGATTTAATTCGTTAAAATAGAAGAAAGAAAAGGAGTGAAAGTCATGGCAAGAGGACGCGGTGTCGCCAGCCCCCAAGATAAGGAGGCAATGCGACTCATCTCTAAAAAAATTAAAACTTTATTGAAGCAAAAGCAAATCAAACAAATTGAACTTTCCCGAGGAACAGGAATCCCAGCCAGCACTCTTACTGGCTATATCAAAGGAAATTCCCTGCCTGTCCTCGAAAATATGCAAAAAATTGCAGACTTCTTTGATATGGATGTTCAAGAGCTGGATCCTCGCTATCTATCAGTTCATAGCCCTACATCATTTTCGCTAGAGTTCGCAGATGTTTTTCCAATCCCTAGACCAGAGCCGCAAAGCAAGCTGTGACAGACTTTTGCTAAAAAAAGAGCTGGAAAAATCAAACGACTGAGGAAAGATTAAAGGATGATTATTTTTCCTTACAAGGTCTATGAGAGCTACCAGACTTTCTTGAACAAGCCCGAACAAGCTGACATCGTCTGGTTAGACAAAGAGCTTGACTATGATATTGCCCTCTGGATTCGGACAGATTCATTGGAACCCAAGTATCCGCAGGGATCTGTAGCACTTGTCAAGAACACGCATTTTGAATTTGCCGGCGCTATCTATGCCATTGATTACGACGGGCAAACCATTTTTGGAAAAGAGTTTTTCAACGATCCAACTGGCATCCGCCTCATCTCTCTCAATAAAAAAATACAGCGATAAATTTATCCCGCATCAAGAAGAACCCAAGGTCATCGGCCGTGTCATGGCTGCCTTTATGCCCTTAGATTTATCAGAACAAGCACAAAAGCCACTTTAGTACATAAAGCGGCTTTTCTATTTTTTCTTACTCCCTTTGCTTGCAATCGTGATGACTGCTGCTGTCAGAAAGAAAATAATATAAGTGGCAATTGGGAACCAGACATAGCGATGGTCCAAAGTAGGCAGTGGTAGCAAAGGTCTATGACGGCGGCTCTCCACTCCAAAGTAATGAAACAAAAGAGCTAGAGGATTTATATAAAGAAGGGGGTTGACTAAGTCTTTTAAAGAAGTGATCCTCTTTGCACTATTTTCACGAAGGATAGAACCATAGGCATAGTACAGTAAAACAAGAATATTTATAAACAAAGGAAAAACATAATTACCCTTTAAATATGCAGGGAGGAAGGGGACTTGAAAAACTAGGATGCCCGTAATCATTGCAAAAAGAATAAGGACGGAGAAATCCAATACCCAAGCTAAAAAACCATGGAGCTTGAGCCATGTATTCACTTTATCTAGCCACATCCACTCATTCCTATTTTTATTCACATCCATATACCTCCCTCTACTAGCTTGTTTGAACGGGCTTTTGAGCTAGATCCATTGACAAGACCTGCATCAATCAATATAACGAACACGATTGACCTTGGTTTTCATGATATAGGGATTGACTAAATCATGGTATTCATCATATTCCCCAAATAAAAAGCCCTTTCGTAAAATAACTTCTTTCTCATCTATCCCGTAATCCATATTGATCGGGACAGAATTTTCTGATTTGACTATAGAGAAATGAAAGAAAATTGTAAACCATATAAACAATGCAAGAGGAATACTCAGGATCCCCCAGATGAGATGGAACCAGCGAAACTCTCTCTTTTTCAAAAAGAGAAACCATAGGTGACAAAACACGACCACTGACAGAAGAAAAAGCCAATTGTTCCACAGCAGGGGAGTAAAGGATAGACCAAAAGGTAACAAAATCAAATGAAGAATGACAAAGGTTAGCAAGGCCAGATAGAGTGGTTTAAATGAAAATAATTTAGACAGATTTTCTTTTGTCATGATTTTTCCTCTTTTTTTCATTATATTTCAAAATCAACATCGTTAATGCTGGAATGAAGAAAAAGATTAGATAGGTAGCAATTGGAAACCAAACATAGCGAGGATTCAAGTTCCACAATGGTGGCAGAAATCCCTCTCCGTCTTCTAATTCTATTCCTATAAAATAATGCAAAAGAAAAAGTAGACCATTAAAAAGAAAAACTTCTGAAAAACCTTTCAACGTATTGAAGCCCTCTCCTCTCAGACTTCCAAACCGAGAATAGAGTGGGAGAGTAATCAAAAGAAACAAATTTAAATACAAGGGGCTAATATAACTAAACTCACGAAGCGGAGCAGGAATACTCTCATTACCAAATGTTAAATATCCCACGCCAAGACCAACCATTATAAAGAATATATAACCTAAAAGAGCTTCTACTATCCAATGTTTTTCCAACCAAAGGATAAATTTGTTCCCCTGAACTTTTACTTTTCTTTTGTTTTTATATTTCTTTTTGGTTTTACTTCTCATTCACCAACTCCACAATCTTCTGGAAAGTCTTGCCGTTTCGGATAGTCAGTTGCTTATAGAAACTAGACTTGAGCAGTTTCTTATGGTAATTAGACTTGAGATAATCCGCTTGGTCAGCATTGCTATAAAAGAAAGCCGTCTGCCCAAAATGTAGCTGCTCCTTGTCATTCGCCCAACTGCCTGCCAGCTCTTGAACGCTCTCCCTGTCTATCTCTGGCAGATAAAAGAGAACATCACGCCGAAATGCTGTTTCATCTTGCCACCAAGTAGGAAGATTGGCTGTTTCTTTTTCAAGCATGGCAGAGCTGACAAGGACGAAAGGCAGAGGAAAATCATAAGACTGACTAAAATAATCCGTCAAAATCTCCCGAATCCTCTCCCCCTGCTCCTCGCTATCAAAGAAAAGATTTCCGCTGTTGATGTAGGAAACTGGATTTTCGAAACCCAACCCAGCCAGATCCTTCTTCAAATCGGCCATAACGACCTTGTTTTTTCCGCCAACATTGATGCCGCGGAGTAAAAGTGCATAACGCATGTGGTGCTCCTTGTTTTTTCTAAATAGTTATTCAAACTTTATTCGAATTATCAATTTTTAAGGAATAAATCATTTTTATATTGTTCTTAATTCATTGCCAAATGTTATATCGCAATCTAAATTATTCCGCCTGAAAACCATTACTATCTAATACGCCATTTTCTCCCCTAACAACTACACGAACATTTTTGGGTAAGCTAGTAAAATAAACATAATCAGTTAGAGTCGCTCCATCAGGAATTCGATCTTCCAGATTGAGATACAAATTCAATTGAGCCTCATACTTTCTGACAATTGAATCATATCTTTTCTCAATTTCTTTATTTCATCTGCTGAAGCATCATACTTCTCTGTCTTGGGATTATACTTTAGTTCTTTTTTAATTTGAACCAAATCACGATAAAACCCTTTTTGGTCATCAGTTACATCATAATCTAAATCTGTTCTCAGCTCCTTAAATTTCACCGGCTTTAGAACAGACTCTTTGTCAAAATATAAGGTATTTAACATAGGATGGGAGTTTGTATCTAAGACAGAAGAAAAGATAAGATCTGTTAGTATCGAAGATGGTTCATCGTCGCTATTAGCGTAATAGGAATAAGTCCCTTCTTCTAACCCATCTGTTAAAATTTTGTCTACGTCTTCTGTCAGTTGAACTTTTACATCATATTGATAAGAAAAATGACTAACCCAAGTTGGAATCTTTATTTTCTTAACCTTCAATCCTAAATCATCTTCAAAAGCTGTGTTCACAACATATTCAATATGCTGCTTTTCCTCTTTCGTAACAAGTTTTGTCGGCATAAATGCCCAAAGCAATTGAACTATAGGTAACATCCCTATAACAAAAACTGAAATAAAGAAAATAAGTATTAGTTTAATTAGATCCTTTTTCACTTGAATTCCTCCTCTTAAACTTCTCTATCTTATTTTTACATAAGAACTTATTGACTAAAAAAGAAATTAAAAGCTTAGTTCGTAACTTTGGTACAAATTATATTATTTAATCCATCGCCTTTATTTCCAGAATCATATCGCGAATCTGTGCGGCTAGTTCGAAGTCGAGAAGTCCGGCAGCTTCTTGCATTTGGTCTTCTAGTTTCTTGATCATGTCCTTGCGCTCCTGCTTGTTGAGGCTTTCAATTTCGACAGTTTCTTCCTTATCTGGCAAGGCAGCCTTGGTCACACTGATTAGGTCGCGGATTTCTTTCTTGATGGTCTGCGGTACAATACCATGTTTTTCATTATAAGCCATCTGGATTGCCCGACGGCGGGCAGTTTCATCTATAGCTCGCTGCATGGACTGGGTTATAGTGTCCGCATACATAATCACATGCCCTTCGCTGTTGCGGGCTGCCCTTCCGATGGTCTGGATAAGGCCACGTTCATTGCGGAGGAAACCTTCCTTGTCTGCATCAAGGATTGCCACCAAACTAACCTCAGGTACATCAATTCCCTCGCGCAGCAGGTTAATCCCAACCAGAACGTCAAAGACACCCAAGCGCAGGTCTCGAATAATCTCAGTTCGCTCCAAGGTCTTGATGTCCGAGTGCATGTACTTGACCTTGACACCCATTTCCTTGAAGTAGTCCGTCAAGTCTTCCGCCATCTTCTTGGTAAGGGTTGTGATAAAGGTCCGCTCATTCTTTCAACACGAGCATTGATTTCACCTAGCAGGTCATCAATCTGCCCCATAGTTGGGCGGACTTCCACTTCTGGATCCAGAAGCCCTGTCGGTCGGATAATCTGCTCAATAACCGTATCCGTCTGCTCATTTTCATAGTCACCCGGCGTAGCCGATACATAGACAATCTGGTGAACATGGCTTTCAAATTCTTCTCGGCGCAGCGGACGGTTGTCCAAGGCAGACGGCAAGCGGAAGCCATAATTAACCAGCATCTCCTTGCGAGAGCGGTCCCCATTGTACATACCCCGAATCTGTCCCATGGTCATGTGACTCTCATCAATCATAATCAAGAAATCATCAGGGAAAAAGTCCAGAAGGGTATAAGGAGGCTCTCCTTCGCTTCGACCATCCATGTGGCGTGAGTAGTTTTCAACACCATTCGTATAGCCCATTTCGCGCAGCATTTCGATATCGTACTCCGTGCGCTGTTTCAAGCGCTGGGCTTCCAGAAGCTTGCCTTCCTTCTCAAAAATAGCAAGCTGCTCCTCCAGTTCCGCCTGAATTTTAGCAATGGCTACTTCCATGTGGTCTTCATTGGTCACGAAGTGAGTGGCTGGGAAGACGGCCAAATGGTCCACCTCACCCAAGACTCGACCTGTCAAGGCTTCAACCTCACGAATCCGGTCAATCTCATCTCCGAAAAACTCCACCCGAAAGGCATGCTCATCCCGAGAAGCAGGGAAAATCTCCACCACATCACCGCGAACTCGGAATTTTCCCCGCTGAAAGTCAATGTCATTGCGCTCAAACTGGATATCGACCAAGTCATTAAGGAGCTTGTCACGGGAGATTTCAAGGCCTGGACGCAGGCTAACCACACTGTCAGAGTATTCCTTAGGCGATCCCAGACCATAGATACAAGAGACCGAAGCCACGACAATCACATCGTTGCGCTCCAAGAGAGCTGATGTCGCTGAGTGACGGAGCTTATCAATCTCGTCATTGACCGAGCTATCCTTTTCGATATAAGTATCGCTAGAAGGGACATAGGCCTCAGGCTGGTAGTAATCATAGTAGGAAACGAAGTATTCTACTGCATTATTGGGGAAGAACTCCTTGAACTCACCATAAAGCTGCCCGGCCAGCGTTTTATTATGTGCAATAACCAGAGTCGGCTTGTTGACTTGAGCAATAACCTGACTCATGGTATAGGTCTTACCAGTACCCGTCGCCCCCATGAGAATCTGGGCCTTCTCGCCCCCATCAATATTATCCACCAGCTGCTCGATAGCTTGAGGCTGGTCACCAGATGGCTCGTACTTAGACACCAATTCAAATTTATTATCTGTAATTCTGTTAATCATCTTTTATTCCTTAAATTGTGCTTCTATCATTTTACCATATTTGGCTCATTTTCTCTGCCTTTGGCTCTTCTTTAGTAGCTACATCTCTAAGAATGACTAGTCTTGCATTCTCATCATTCATTCGCATCAAAAATCGCCCAGCTGAGCTGAGCGATAGCTTTATTTCTTAAACATCAGTGCCTGAGGCAGGCGATTTTCCTTCTTGAGTGACCAGTAAAGATAGGCAATACAGCCAATCAAGACGATACTGGCAAAAATAGATCCTTCAGCACCGAAAGCTCCTCCTGAAAGCCAATCAATAGAAGTCTGAGAAGTGTAATTAAAGACAGAGGCAGTAGCTCCGTTCCCGCTGACCTGAATACCATAGATATTTCCTTGGACGAAATTCCAAGCACCATGCATACCAGCCAAGACCCACATATTATCATACTTGATCATGAGTAGGCAGGCAAAAATTCCATCCAAAATAATAGTGACAATGGAAAGGATAGTCACACCAGCATTGAGGAGGTGCATCGCCCCAAATAGAGTACTGGAAACCAAGACACCGACAAGGATATTTGATTTGGCACTAACCGCCGGAAAAAGCCAGCCACGCGTCACTAGCTCTTCTGTCCCACCTTGAAGAATCCAGAAAGGTATCAAGGCAAGCATAAAGAGAACTGGCTCTAAACTAAGCTCTGCCAATTCCAGTCTCCCAGATCCTGTCAGCAAGAGCAGGACAACGATAAGTGAAAACTGTATCGAACCAATTAGAAATCCTTGCCTAGTTCTTTCAACCATCCTTCCTTAAAGAAGCCCAGACTAGAGAAAGGCCTCTTTTCTCGAAACTTGACCCACAGAAAAACAAGTAAGGCCATAAAGAAAAAACTACCCAGCTGAAAAAAGATACCATAATGCCCGAACACTTCCATAACTGTTGCTCGGTCAGCTGTCGGATTTACCATGGCAAGCACAGTTCCAATGACGATCCCAATCGGAATCATTCCAATGACTGCAAGAATTTCTCCTACCTGGATAAAGCCAATAGAAATCAAAACTGCCAACCAAATCGGGGGAATATAGCGCGACAGCTTCACATTATCTAACATGCGTGATTTAAACATAAACATGTTCCTTCCTTTTTTAAATTATCATAAAATATTACTACAGTATGTGTAAAAAGCGAAGTATCTTTTATAGCTACCTGATTAGGATTTAAAAATTTTTTATCCTGTAAATCAAAGTCTTTGACATAATCCTCACCTCTACTCTTTATAAATCTGTGATTTTAAACAAACACAATCGGACATGCCCTTTGTTGTTTCTTGCCAAGCTTTATAATCCTAATTCCTTTTAACTACTGCTTCATTGATACTATAGTATGAAAACAAGTTAGAAAGAGCTATTAGTCCCCTTCGTTTTCTCTAGCAATCTCTTCAATGGTGGCTATTTCTTCGTCTAACCGTTTATCAAACTCTGCCTTATTCTTGAAGGGATAAGAATAAGTCCGCCAAGTGTACCATTTAAGCCCTTCTTCGCCTTTGTAATACCATTCTATCTTGGTTGGCAGAAACTCTTTGTTATATGTGATGCGCACCTTTGAAAACTGATCTTCTTCCCTGTAAATATATTGTAACTCAAATTCGGGTGGATATTTTTCTTTCAATAAGGATTTATTCACCAGCGATTCAGGTGAGCGAGTAATTTGATAGTTTGATTTTTTTATTTCATCAGGTCTAACATTTAAATTAAGAAGGATTGAGGATATTTCATTATTTAACGCTCTTTCATAATATTCCTTAGCTTCATATTTACTACTCCCCCCAAACAGTTTGTTGTCTTTAATCGCAACTCCATGAGCATAGTAAAACTCTTTATCTTTTAAATCAAATCCTGTTCCAGAATCATTGTTTGCCTCAATATCTGACATGCTTTTAATAAAAACAAATCTCTTATTTGATAAAAATAAATATGCGTCACTCGTGGTCTTTTTGATATTGCTTGCTACGACTGTAACCAGAATAACCACGATTACTAGGCTTGATACCACTAGCATACTCTTTATATATATTATACTCTGCCACTTTTTCATTTTCGGACATACCCTTTGTTTTTCTCGATAAGCTTCAATTCTCTAACCTTCTTTGTTTTCTGATTCATTGATACTATAAAGTGAGAAAGAGTTATTAGTCCCCTTCGTTTTCTCTAGCAATCTCTTCAATGTTTGCTATTTCTTCGTCTAACCGTTTATCAAATTCTGCCTTATTCTTGAAGGGATAAGAATAGGTCCGCCAAGTGTACCATTTAAGCCCTTCTTCGCCTTTGTAATACCATTCTATCTTTGTTGGCAGAAAATCTTTGTTGTATGTGATGCGAATTTTGGAAAATTCTTGTTCCTTTAGAGCATACTTTAGTTCTAACTCTGGAACAAATTTACTTTCAAACAAGGACTTATCTACTACTGATTCCGTGCTCAATACTACTTGGTAATCTGATTTCTTTATTTCGTCAGTTGTGATACCTGAATTTAAGAGAACTGACGAGAATTCATTCCAGTAAATTTCTTTGAAGGTCTGCTTTGCCTTTGCCGGATTAGTATATCCTCCAAATACAGTATTATTTCTTATAGCAGTATGAAAGGGAATAAAGAATAATTTTTCTGTAAATCAAATCCTATACCATATTCATTATTATACATTTTTGTATATTTGGGATTTTGAACGAATACAAAGCGTTTCTGTTCAAGAATTTCCATAGCCTTATTAGTGGTCCCAAGCATAGGCATCACTATTAGTATAGTCGCTATAACCAGGAGTAGCACCAAGCTTATTCGCATACTATTTATATCTATTATACTCTGCCACTTTTTCATCTTCGAACATACCCTTTGTTCTTTCTCGCCAAGCTTCAATTCTCTAACCTTCTTCGCTTTCTGCTTCATTGATACTACAGTATGAAAATAAGTGAGAAAAATCTATCAGTCCCCTTCGTTTTCTCTAGTAATCTCTTCAATGTTTGCTATTTCTTCGTCTAACCGCTTATCAAACTCCGACTTGTTCTTGAAGGGATAAGAATAAGTCCGCCAAGTGTACCATTTAAGACCTTCCTCGCCTTTATAATACCACTCTATCTTGGTTGGCAGAAAATCTTTGTTATATGTGATGCGAATTTTGGAAAATTCTTGTTCCTTTAAAGCATACTTGAGTTCTAATTCTGGAACAAATTTACTTTCAAACAAGGACTTATCTACTACCGATTCCGTGCTTAATACTACTTGGTATTTTGATTTCTTTATTTCATCAGTTGTGATATGCGAATTTAAGAGTGCAGAGGAAAATTCGTTTCTCTTGATTTTATTAAAAGTTTTTTCAGAATCATCTGTGCTAAATCCACCATGCTTTTTTCCTTTTTTTACTGCTACGTTATTGGGATTAAAAAAAGCATTTTCACCTAAATCAAATCCCTTACCATAATCCTCACCCCTACTCTCTATAAACTTAGGATTCTGAACAAATACAAAGCGTTTCTTCTCCAGAATATCTCGAGCATTATGAGGGGTTCCAATCTTAGGTATTACTATTAGAATAGTTGCTATAACCAGGGACATCATCAAAGTTACTAGCATATTCTTTATATTTATTATACTCTGCCACTTTTTCATTTTCGGACATGCCCTTTGTTTTTTCTTGCCAAGCTTCATAATCTTTGTGTCCTCCTCCTTTTACAATATCTGCATACTGACCGCCCTTTTTACCCAAATCGCCTTCAGATTTGAAGATACTCTTGGCTTTTTGCCTAAGTTCAGAGTCTGCCGGCTGTGTAACATCCAATCTATTATGTTGACCGGCATAAATTCCTGTGACTGCGTCATTATTCCCTTTTGATGGACCGTAGTTAAAGGACTCTGTGTTAGCAATTTCATGCAATTCATCATGAGTATAATGTTCTGGATTGGAATCGTATCTGCCATCAGGCAATTTATGCTGATCATAGGCATCCCACTGAGTCTCAAATTCTCCTGTTTCGAGATTCACAATATATTCGACCATTCGAGCATTATTTAAATCTTTTTTTGAACGAACTGTGTTTTCTTTAGGAACTTGCACCTTCATATTGTAAGGACGTGTAAAAACTCTGTTGCTTTATCATAACGATTGTGATAGTTAGCTCCCGTTGTATAATCAAAGGTAAGCCCTTGCTCTTCACCGTACGCCAAAAGCTTTTCATAATCACTAGCTCCCTCATAGTTATTTCGAATATAATAAATTGCTTGACGATCAAGATAATAGCGGAAAAGATGAATTTGTTGACCTAAGCCAGTTTTATCTTCCTTAAGCGATTTAGCCTTAAAAGTCAAAATTACATCTTTTCTAAAATACATCAAAAAATCTCCATGAGGTGACATTTTATCAGAAAATTTATGAGTAGCACTGGTTAAATGCATGAAATTATGTTCATCTACTTCAGCTCCTAAATGTTTGAGAACTAATTCTAATTTTTCTCTGGAACTCATCTTACTTGCTGCATACATGCCTGTGTAGACGTCAGAGCCTACTTCCTTTGTTTGAGCATATAGTTCGTCACGTTTATTATAAAACTCTTGACCTGTCTGAAGTTTTGCTGTGCTTGATTTAACCTGATTGATATAATTCTTTACAGCCTCATCATCCCAGCCATCAACTTTCTTCAACTCTTCGGCCTGTTGGCGCAGTCCTGTGATATAAGAATTGTATTCCTTCCATGACAGATTGTGCGGTCGCTCAATCTGATATTTCTTAGCAAAAGCACGATTCGCTTTTATCTCACTCGCCACTATCGTCCATGACAAATCCGCAGGAACACTATAGGTTCCTGTATTGGCATCCCAAGAGCTAGTAATCTGGCTCAGACCAGTATCAATCGCTTGCGCCAAAGCATCAATATCTCCGAATATTTCAGACGAACTGGCATTAAAAGCTCGGAGTTTATCCAACTTTTCCTGAAGCTCTTTTCGAGCTGCAGTATAGGTGTCGCTCAGTTTCTGCAGCCCCTGTAGCCGTTGAAAACTACCAGAACTGGTGGACTTACTTGTCACAATGGCATCTATCAATTCCAGATTAGCTGCAATAAATTGGTCATAACGCTGAATATCCTCTACCAACTTATCCTCCTGTAAATCCTCATCCGCAACTTGTGTACGATACTCTTTTGAAAGAGATTGCACATCTGTCTGAGTCGCTTCAGATAAGGCTATTCCTGCTTCCTTTAAAGGAACAATGACATCGCTAATGAAAGCTCTAAAAGAATCATAAGCTTTACCCGATAAGGAGGACGCGGAATTCTCCGCTTGTTCCAGAGCCTTTCCCAATTCTTTATAGCTCTCCAACTGGCTTCTAGTCATAATTGTTGTACCCTCGGTCTGGGCATCTAAACTTCCGCAATAAACTTCAATTCCCATCTTCTTCATCCTTCAGTTGGTTGATTCTGATACGCTCGTAATAGACATCATTTAAATCATCTTCTAACTTCCACTTTTGAAGATTCACTTTATCCAAATCATCAAAGAAGCTTTCAGAAATTATTCGTGACTCATGGGATGCCTCTGACTGCAACTGCTCAAAAAAGATTCTAGAAGAAGGATAAGTCTCGAAAGAATCCCAGATCTGGGTTTGTGCATCTGAACAGTACCTTTCAAAATCCTCTATTGATTCTCCAGCATCCTTTTTTCCTTCAGCAGGCTTTCCTCCTGTCGAAGCAGCCTTTCTTCCTCTTTTCTCAGCTCATAGAGCTTCTGCTCTTTATTCACGATTTCGGCCCTCCATCAGCTGAAATTTACTGGCACTAGCCTCATCAATAGCTTGAAATCCCTCTGCAACGGTTTGGATATTGACGCAAACTGATTGAATAGCAGCCGAAATATCCTTAGCCTTATTTTGAGAAAGCGCTATTGCATGATGTGCAGAATCATTTCCCAAAAGCTTAGTCTGCTCATCTTTATAAGCATCAGCAATACTAATGAGTGCTTCCGCCCCAGTTTTCAAAGCGGTCCTTAATTGTTGGGCAATCAAAATATCACTTTTAATTTGTTTTATATAAATTTCCTTCAAACCCACATTTGTGTCTCAATTCTAGCATATTATCCAAGCAAAGTAAAACAGCGCTTAATAATATCATTGTCACAGCATATGTTAGAAGATATGACATAAGAAACAGAAAATATTTGCCTTTCTTAAATTTTTCTGATATAATCAAAAAATATTCAACTAAAGGAGAGAAAATATGAAGAAAAAAATCATAGCTTTTCTACTAGCGTTATTCCCTATCTTTGCACTAGGGACAACCACTCACGCAGATACCATCAAAATCGTATCTGACACGGCTTATGCCCCATTTGAATTTAAAGATTCCGATCAAACCTATAAAGGGATTGATGTAGATATTATCAATAAAGTTGCTGAAATCAAAGGCTGGGCATATGAAATGTCCTTCCCTGGCTTTGATGCTGCTGTCAATGCCGTTCAAGCAGGACAGGCCGATGCCATTATGGCAGGTATGACCAAGACTGCTGAACGCGAAAAAGTCTTTACCATGTCTGATACATATTATGACACAAAAGTTGTCATCGCAACGACCAAGGCTAATACAGTAAATCCTACGATCAGCTCAAAGGAAAGACTGTCGGAGTCAAAAACGGTACAGCTGCACAACGTTTCCTTGAAAAAATCAAGGACAAATACGGCTTTACTATCAAAACATTTGATACAGGCGACCTTATGTACAACAGCCTAACAGCCGGAGCGGTTGATGCGGCCATGGATGACCAACCCGTTATCGAGTATGCAATCAGCCAAGGACAAGATTTGAAAATCTCAATGAAGGGTGAGGCCGTTGGTAGCTTCGCATTTGGTGTCAAAAAAGGCAGCAAATACGAATATCTGGTGACGGAGTTTAACGAAGCCTTGGCTCAGATGAAAAAAGATGGCACCTTGAAGGACATCATCACCAAGTGGACTTCCGCTTCTGGCACTTCAACCAACTCAGCCGTACCAGAGACGACAACCAAGTCTGGACAAAAAGCCACTCCAGTCAAAGCTAAATATACGATTGCCAGTGACTCGTCCTTTGCTCCTTTCGTTTTCCAAAATGATAGCAACCAATATACTGGTATTGACATGGACTTGATCAAAGCCATTGCCGAAGACCAAGGTTTTACATTGGAAATCTCTAACCCTGGTTTTGACGCTGCCATCAATGCCGTTCAATCTGGACAGGCTGACGGGATGATTGCTGGGATGTCTGTGACAGAGGCCCGCAAAGAAACCTTTAATTTCTCTGAACCATACTACACTGCTAACTCTATCCTTGCGGTGACAGAATCAAGCACTATTAGCTCCTATGAAGACTTGAAAGGAAAGACCGTCGGAGTCAAAAACGGTACGGCCTCTCAAACCTTCCTCGTCGAAAATCAAAGTAAATACGGCTACAAAATCAAAACATTTTCTGACGGTTCTTCTATGTATGATAGTCTGAACTCTGGCTCTGTCGCTGCTATTATGGACGATGAGCCCGTTGTCAAATATGCCATCAACCAAGGCAAGAAAATGAAACGCCAATCGAAGGAACCCCTAGTGGTGAAGTTGCTTTTGCAGTAAAAGCAGGCACCAACCCTGAACTCATCGAGATGTTCAATAATGGTTTGGCTAATCTAAAAGCGAATGGTAAATATCAAGAAATTCTTGATAAATATCTCTCAGCTGAGAAGGATAATTCCACAACCGTTGATGAAACAACTATCTGGGGACTTCTCCAAAACAACTACAAACAACTGTTAAGCGGTCTCGGAATTACCATTGCTTTAGCACTGATCTCCTTTGCGATTGCCATGGTGATCGGGATTATCTTTGGAATGTTCAGCGTCAGCCCTATCAAAGCGCTTCGCATCATTTCAGAAATTTTTGTTGACGTTATTCGTGGTATTCCACTTATGATTCTGGCTGCCTTCATTTTCTGGGGAATTCCAAATCTCCTTGAATCTATGACTGGTCAGCAAAGTCCGATCAACGACTTCGTTGCAGGAACAATTGCTCTGTCACTCAATGCTGGTGCATATATCGCTGAGATTGTTCGCGGAGGGATTCAAGCCGTTCCGGTCGGACAGATGGAAGCTAGCCGAAGTCTGGGGATCTCGTATGGAAAGACCATGCGCAAGATTATCCTGCCTCAAGCAACCAAGATCATGCTACCAAACTTTGTCAACCAGTTCGTCATCGCTCTCAAGGATACAACTATCGTATCAGCTATCGGACTTGTTGAGCTCTTCCAAACAGGTAAAATCATCATCGCCCGTAACTATCAGAGCTTCAAGATGTATGCTATCCTAGCAGTGCTTTACTTGGTCATCATCACACTCTTAACAAGATTGGCTAAACGCTTAGAAAAGAGGATTCACTAATGGCTAAATTAAATTGATGTTAATGATTTACATAAATACTATGGGGAAAATGAAGTCCTAAAAGGGATTAGTGCTAAGTTTTATGAGGGAGATGTTGTTTGCATCATCGGTCCTTCTGGATCAGGTAAATCAACTTTCCTACGTAGCCTGAACCTACTTGAAGAAGTGACCAGTGGGACCATTACTGTCAACGGTTATGATTTGACAGACAAGGCTACAAATGTAGACCATGTTCGTGAAGATATCGGAATGGTCTTCCAGCACTTCAACCTCTTCCCACACATGACCGTCCTGCAAAATATCACCTTCGCTCCTGTTGAGCACAAGCGAATGAGCCAAGCTGATGCAGACAAGCTTGGTATGGAGCTCTTGGAGAAGGTTGGGCTGGCAGACAAGGCTGATGCCAAACCAGATAGCCTTTCAGGAGGACAAAAACAGCGGGTAGCCATCGCTCGAGGATTGGCTATGAACCCAGATATCATGCTCTTTGACGAACCGACTTCTGCTCTTGACCCTGAAATGGTTGGTGACGTTCTCAACGTTATGAAGGATCTAGCTCAGCAGGGTATGACCATGCTAATCGTGACTCATGAAATGGGCTTTGCCCGTCAGGTTGCTAATCGCGTCATCTTCACTGCTGACGGTGAATTCCTAGAAGACGGCAAACCAGACCAAATCTTCGATAACCCTCAGCATCCACGCCTCAAGGACTTCTTGGATAAGGTGCTCAATGTATAAACATAACGAATCCTGAAAGAAATCTTTCAGGATTTATTGACTTATGTTGCCCTTTTTGCTAGACTAAAGGTAGAATGATTTCGGAGGTAAACGGAGACATGAAAAATTAAGTCTATTTTTTAAAGGAAACTTTATTTAGTAGATTTTGTCATGTTTCTGCATATCCGCGGGACTTTCGTTTTTTTGTGCTTTCAAGCTTCTATGGCTTATATTTAGATCAATCCTGTCGCTCCTATGACAGTGCAAGATGAGAGCCTACAAACGAATGACCCTATTTGGACACTCCTGTGTCTGCTTTGTGCAACTAAAAACAGCTCTGCTAAATAAAGCAGGGCTGTATTTTGTTTTAAAAAATAAAGGAGACACCTATGCTGCAAATAAGAAATCTAACCATTACCCACCTAAAAGACCTGAAGGAGTTAGTCAAAGATTTGTCACTGACAGTCAATCAAGGAGACAAGGTCGCTATTATCGGCGAGGAGGGCAATGGCAAGTCCACCCTGCTCAAGCTCCTGCTAGACGAGCGACTGGTCAGCTCCTATGTCAGCTACAGCGGACAGATTGATAAGTCCTATACTGCTGCTGTCTACCTGCCCCAGCAGTTGCCTTCAGAGGATGCCCAACTGACGCTCAATGACTATTTCTTTGCTGATTTGAGACCGAGCTGGACTATGCCAAGCTCTACCGTTATGCTGGTGAGCTCAACTTTGACAGCCAGCGCTTTGCCAGTCAGCAGCAGCTCTCTAGCCTATCTGGAGGAGAAAAGCTCAAGGTCCAACTCATCAAGAAACTAGCCAGCGATTGGGACATTCTCTTTCTTGATGAGCCCTCTAATGACCTTGATCTCGAAACTCTGACCTGGCTGGAAAACTTTATCAGCCACAGCCAAAGAACGGTCCTTTTCGTCTCTCATGACGAACACTTCCTCGCTCAAGCCGCGACCAAGATTGTTCATCTGGAGCGAATCAAAAAGAAGCAGGTAGCTAGAACCAGCGTCAAAAGTCTGGACTATGAAAATTACCGGCAGCAGCGTCAGGAGGCTTTTGAAAAACAAGGTCAATTGGCACGGAAAGAGCGGGAAGAACACGCCAAGACCATGGAAAAACATCGACGGGTTAAGCAGAGTGTGGAGCATACTTTACGAAACACCCATGACGCTACTGCAGGTCGACTGGTGGCTAAGAAGATGAAAAACGTCCTCTCACAGGGCAAACGATTTGAAAAGGCAGGTGCTGAAATGACCGAAATCCCAACACAGGAAGATGCTATCAGCCTTCACTTCTCAGACATAGAAGCTCTGCCATTGACCAAAAGAATCCTCAAATTAGAAGGAATGAAACTGGAAACAGACGAGCGACAACTGGCGGAGAACCTGACTCTGGAGGTCTGCGGCCAGGAAAAAATCGGACTGATTGGTGCTAATGGCGCAGGCAAGTCTACTCTGCTTAAGGAAATATGGAAGATCCTGCGTGAGCGGACAGACATGAGGGTCGGCTACATGCCCCAGCATTATGGAGACTTGCTGGCTGATGAGAGCAGTCCCTTGGACTTTCTAGCTCCCTCTGGTGACAAGGCTCAGGAAGAGAAAATCCTGACGCATCTAGCCAGTCTTCAGTTCACGCGCGACGAAGCCCGCCACCCGATTGGGCAACTTTCAGGTGGTCAAAAAGCCAAGCTTCTTCTGCTCAAACTAGTCTTAGACCGCCCCAATGTCCTCCTTCTGGACGAACCAACCCGAAACTTCTCTCCCACCTCTCAGCCTCAGGTTCGCCAGCTTTTGGCGACCTATCCTGGCGCCATTATCGCTGTCTCCCACGACCGTATCTTTCTCAAAGAAGTCTGCCAGAAGATTTATAAACTGACGGAGACAGGGTTCGAAGAAGTTGAATTATAAGCAAAAAGAGTTGGAATTTCCAACTCTTTTAATTCTGTTTAGCATCAATCCGTGAACTTTAATAAAGCTCCCTTTCTACTCCTGCGCCGTCTGCATTTGGTAATAAACACCTCTGGCTGCCATGAGCTCTTGGTGATTCCCATGTTCGACGATATCACCATCTACCATAACGAGGATGATGTCAGCATTTTGAATAGTAGATAGGCGGTGGGCAATGATGAAGCTAGTACGACCCACCATGAGCTTGCTGAAAGCCTCCTGAATCAAGACTTCTGTCCGGGTATCAATGGAGGAAGTCGCCTCATCCAAGATTAGGATTTTAGGAACAGCGAGGAAGACGCGGGCAATGGTCAAGAGCTGCCGCTGACCTTGAGACAGGGAGTCCCCGGCATCCGCCAGATAGGTATCATACCCCTGAGGCAGTTGCTGAATAAAGAAATGAGCATTGGCCGCCTTGGCAGCTGCAATGACCTTTTCTCGGCTAGCATCTGGCCGGCCAAAAGCTATGTTGTCATGAATAGTCGCCGTCTTGAGCCAGGTCTCCTGTAGTACCATACCAAACTGCTGACGATAAGAGGCTCTGGTGTAATGCGTGATGGGAACATCGTCTAGTGAAATAAGACCACTATCAACATTGTAAAAGCGCATGAGGAGATTGATCAGAGTTGACTTGCCAGCACCAGTTGGCCCGACAATGGCGACCTTGCTAGCTGCTGGAATCCTTATATTCAAATCCTGAATCAGCTCTTTGCCAGGCTCATAGCCAAAAGCCACATGCTCAAAGCTAATCTGTCCTTTGACATCTTCAGACTGGAGGATTTCCTGACCAGACTCTGCTATTTCTTCTTGGTCCAAAACGCTGTATATCCGCTCTGCACAAGCTAAAGCGCTCTGCAATTCTGACATGACTGACGATATATCGTTGAAAGGCTTGGTGTACTGGTTGACGTAGTTGAGAAAGTTACCAGCTGCCCAACCGTAAAACCTGTTCCCTGAATGATTCGGACAGCCCCAAAGCCTACAATCAAAGCATAGATCAGGGCATTGATAAAACGAGTCGAAGGATTAACCGTCGAAGAATAGAAAATAGCCGCCTGCGAATAGTCTGCATAGGTTTGGTTGCTGAGAGTAAAAGCTGTATCAAACTGCTCTTGAGCATTAAAAGCCTGTATCAGACTTTCCTGGGTCAGACTTTCCTCAATCAGCTGGGTCTGTGCCCCTCTCGCCTGCGTCTGACGTTGGAAAAAGCTAAAACTCTTTCTGGCAATAAAGCGCGCTAAGAAGAGAGAAAGAGGCGTCAAAAGCAAGACCAAAAGCAGGAGGAAAAAGTCCAATCTGGCCATGCTAATGATGGTTACTAAGATTGTTAGCAAACCAACAAAGAATTGATTGAAAACCATGAGTAGGCCATTGCTGAGCTGCTCCAAATCTGTCGTCACCCGACTGACCAAGTCACCAGTTCCCTGCCGATCCAGATAAGCCAAAGGCAAATAATGAACTTTCTTGATAACATCCTGTCGGAGCTGCTGGCTGTAGCGATAAACCAACTGATTATAGAGCAAGGGATTGAGCCACTGAATCAGCGTATTGGCTAAGATGACCAACAGCATCTGGCCCAAAATCGGCATCACATGCTGCTCCGCTTGAGGAAGAAGAACGCTATCAACCGCATTCCCGATTAAAACTGGAAGAAGAACAGTCAGAGCCACTTGAGCCACTGTTCCCAGACTAGCTAGAAGAAAGAGCCAGCGCGCCTGCAGCAAATCTCGAGTCAAACGCCTCAAGCTGCTAGATGATGTCTTATGCTTCATGCTCATTCTCCTTTCCTTGACCATGCTGTGAGTGATGAATTTCTCGGTAAATGGCGGAGCTGACTAAGAGTTCCTCATGGCGACCAAGAGCCACCTGTTCTCCCTTATCTAGGACTAAAATTTGATCCGCTGAGCGCAAGCTATTGGTCCGCTGAGAGATCAAGACCAGACTGGTCTCAGTCAATTCATTCTTAATAGCCTGCAAGAGTCTAGCCTCTGTCAAATAGTCCAGAGCTGAGGTCGCATCATCTAAAATCAAGAAAGGCGCCTGCCGCAGGACAGCTCTGGCAATGGTTAAACGCTGACGCTGACCGCCAGAAAAATTACGACCAAAGGCCTCTACAGTCGCATCCAAGCCACCTTCCTTCTGAGAGACAAAGTCCGCCGCTTGAGCAATCTCTAAAGCATGCCACAAGTCTGCATCTGTTGGCTTGCTTGACATGCCCAAGGTCAGATTGGAGCGAACAGTTCCCTGAAAAAGCTCCGCCTTCTGAGGCACTAGACTGACCCAAGACCGCCATTCGCTCAGATTTTTGGGACTGCGTCCTTGGAAAAAGATGGTCAACTGACCAACATCCACAGGATAGAGATGAGCCAGCAGCTGAACCAGAGTAGACTTCCCTGAACCTGTCCCGCCAATAACCCCCAAAGTCTGACCTCTTTTCAAATCAAAAGTCAGACCAGTCAAAGAAGGACTAGCTGCATTTGGATAAGAAAAACTGACCTGCTGGACTTTAATTGCTTGATCTAGCAGAGCTGTTTCCTGCACTAATTCCTGCAGGACATCTTCTTCTGCTTGTTCGAATACCTGACTAATGCGGCCTGCACTGATATAGCTTTGATTGAGCGAGTTGACCAGCATAGCCAGCTTGAGCAATTCCACCAAAATCTGCAATAAATAATTGACCAAGGCCACTAGCATCCCCTGGGTCAGCAAGCCCTTGCCGATAAAAGCATTTCCCTGCCAAATCACAGCAATCAGAGTAGCATCGACCGTAAGAAAGGTCAGAGGACTAATTAGACTAGCCAGAGCTCCCGTCCTGATTTGCCAGGTTTTATAGAGCTCGTTGCGATTGCGAAAGGTCTGAACCTCGCGCTGGGTCTGCCCGAAAGCTCGTATGACCCGCATGCCCTGCAGCTGCTCACGCGTCAGATTGACCAGCTGATCAGTCAGATGACGAATTTTGGCATAGAGGGGATTCATAAGACGAGACATGAAGACGATAATAGCCGTTAAAATTGCCACCATGAGCAAGAACCACAAGGTAATGACCGGACTGATAGTAAAGGCCATGATGATGGAGCCAAAAACGATGATAGGCGCCCGCAGAAAGAGACGAAGAAATTGATTAATACCCGTCTGGATCTGATAGGTATCGCTCGTCAGCCGAGTCACCAAGCTAGAAGTCGTCAGCTCATCACGACTAGCCTTGGGCAAGCGCAGAATCTTCTGGTAGAGATCACTTGTCATCTGACGAGTAAAGCCCACTGCTGCCTTTGACGAATAATACTGGGCCACCACCGCTACTACCACGCCCAGCGCAGCCAAACCCATCAAAAGAAAAACCATCCAGTAGAGATGGGAGCTGTCCTTTCGAGGAATAGTTTCGTCCACAATCCCAGCAATCAAAATCGGAACCAAGAGTTCAAAACTGGCTTCCAAAAGCTTGAACAAGGGCCCCAGCAAAGACTCCCTGATATAGCCTTTGAAATATCTCAATAAATCTTTCATACTGCCTACTTCTCCATTAAACTGTTTCTATTTTACCATAATTTTCAAAGGGTAAAAAATATTCTCCTTCTGACCAGCAGAAAGAGAACATTGATATTAGATTTCTTGTAAGTTCTGGCTTATTTTCTTTAGACCCATATGCAAAAACGGTGTCGCTGCTAATAAGAAGCCGCCCAAAACTATAAAAGTCCAATTGAAGCCAAGGTAATCAATCAACCAGCCTGTCACAGGGAAAATGACAATCATACTCAGGCTGAACATCATAGAGTAGACACTAAGCATGGTCGCCCGTACTTCACTTGGCAGCTGCTTTTGTAAATCGTTGTCAAAAATCGGCTGGAAAAGAGCATACAAGGCGTTGCTGATTAGATAAATCAAAATATAAATGACTGGAGTTCCAAAATAGGACAGCAGGTAGCTTGCTCCAGTTAGAAGAACCACTGAAGGAAAGAGTTTTAAGGCAGAATATTTCTTTCCAATCATACTCGCCAGATAGACCGCCAAGATATTCAAAGCACTGCCAATTAGCATGACTACCGAAATCTGCCAATCTTTTAAGTCAGGCAATTGATTTTGATAGTAAAAATAAAACATACACATCAGCGTTCCGATGATTTGGGACAGAATCATCCAGATAAAAAGGCTGGGATTTCTCTGCAACTCCTCTTTGACAGCCCAGATAATCTTTTTCATAGTCAAACGCTCAGCTTTTTCTGCTTTGACACTCGGCTCCTTCAGCATCCAAGTCAAGAAAAGAACGATGATAGAGGTCCCAATCATGATATAGTAGGTCAGATGCAATTGTCCATGGACAAAAAATCCGGCCCAGACCGTTCCCAAAGACCGAGTCGCTTCAGCCACCCCCGACATAAAGCTGGAGATGGATAGGTAACGTTCCTTTAGTCCCGCCTCTACGGACGAATCATAGACCATTGCTGCGCTTGTACCCGAATCAAAATTATAGGACCAAGCACTGATCATCATGGCCAGTGCATAGACCCAAAAGTTCCCCTGCCCCGCCAACATGAGAATCGAAGACACAATCCCGGCTATTCGGCTCAGATAAAGATTGGTCTTGTAGGAAAAGCGATCCGCCAACATCCCAGACGGAATTTCACAGATGACACTAGTGGCATGAAAAATACTTTCCAAAAGCCCAATCTGCCAAAGGGACATGCCGTTTTGACTTAGAAATAAAATCCAAAAACTAGCAATGCCTAGAAAGGCAAAAAATTCTACTCCGGCCATAAGGCCGATATTTTTCCGATAACTTCTTTTAAACATATTTTCTCCTTTAACAAGTGTTTTTTAATTTCTATCCTTTATCACTTGTTAATCTGCTGTTTACATGACTCCTACCTCTTCTTTCTATAAAATTCTATATTTGGATTATTTCATAGTTCATTGTTGAAAAAACGCCACACGGGCGTTTTTATTGATTTTAAGGTTTAATACGGTGCAGCATACGAGGGAATGGAATGGCTTCACGGATATGCTTGGTACCTGCTACAAAGGTTACCATACGCTCGATACCGATACCGAAGCCACCGTGTGGAACAGATCCATACTTACGAAGATCCAAGTAGAATTCATATTCTGTCGTATCCATACCAAGATCATTCATCTTAGCAACAAGAGCATCGTAGTCTTCTTCACGCATAGAGCCACCAATGATTTCACCGTAGCCTTCTGGAGCAAGCAAGTCTGCACAGAGGACGCGGTCTGGATTTCCAGGAACTGGTTTCATATAGAAGGCCTTGATAGCTGCTGGGTAGTTCACGACAAAGGTTGGTACACCAAAATGGTTTGAAATCCATGTTTCATGCGGTGAACCAAAGTCATCACCATGCTCAAGGTGCTCGTAATCTGCATCTTCATCATTTTCATGGGCTTGCAAGAGGTCAATCGCTTCATCGTAGGTAACGCGCTTGAAAGGCTCCGCAACGTAGCGCTTCAAGAGTTCTACATCACGTTCCAATGTTTCCAAAGCTTGAGGAGCCCGGTCAAGAACACCTTGGATCAAGGCTTTGACATAAGCTTCCTGCAAGTCGAGTGACTCATCGTGAGTAACAAAATTATACTCCGCATCCATCATCCAGAACTCTGTCAAATGACGGCGAGTTTTTGATTTTTCTGCACGGAATACTGGTCCAAAGTCATAAACACGTCCCAGAGCCATTGCCCCTGCTTCGAGGTACAGCTGACCAGATTGGCTCAAGTAAGCTGGAGTTCCGAAGTAGTCTGTTTCAAAGAGCTCAGTTGAGTCTTCTGCTGCATTTCCTGACAAGATTGGGCTGTCAAACTTGATAAAGCCGTTCTTATCAAAGAATTCATAGGTAGCATAGATGATGGCATTACGGATTTGCATCATAGCCACTTGCTTGCGAGAACGGAGCCACAAGTGACGGTTGTCCATGAGGAAGTCAGTTCCGTGTTCTTTTGGCGTGATTGGATAGTCATTTGACTCGCCGATGATTTCGATATCTGTAATGTCCAGCTCATAGCCAAATTTTGAGCGCTCGTCTTCCTTGACAATCCCTGTCACATAAACAGACGTTTCTTGGCTCAAGCGTTTGATCGTATCAAACTTCTCAAGTCCTACTTCTTCGCCAAATTTCTCGATGAAGTTAGGTTTGAAGGCTACACCTTGGAAAAAGGCAGAACCATCACGCAACTGCAAGAAAGCAATTTTCCCTTTTCCTGACTTGTTGGCTACCCAAGCACCAATCGTTACTTCTTCACCAACATGATTTTTCACATCAATAATTGTTACATTTTTCTTCGACACGTTTTTTCTCTTTTCTATTTTTATTCTTTGTGGCAGACTACTTCGACATTATTTCCATCTGGATCCAAGACAAAAGCTGCATAGTAAGGCTGGTGATATTGGGGACGAATGCCTGGAGCACCATTATCTTGACCGCCCGCTGCAAGGCCAGCTTGATAAAAAGCATCCACCTGCTCCCGCGTCTCAGCATTAAAAGCAAAATGAGTTGGTTCTGACTCTCCTTGACCTAACCAGAAATCACCAGCTGTCGCTGTTCGTGGCTCTGCAAAACTCACTGCTTGAGGTATCTCAAAGGCTATTTTATAACCCAAAGGAGCTAAGGTTTTCTGATAAAATAGCTTGCTAGCTTCCAAATCCTTTACTTTAATCTCAAAATGATCAATCATCCTTACTTCTCCATGAAATCCTTGAGGCGTTGAACCGCTTCTTTTAGTGTATCCATGTCAGTCGCATAGCTGAGGCGGACATTTTCTGGCGCACCAAACCCGTCTCCTGTCACCAACGCAACTCCTACTTCTTCTAAAATCGCTGTGGTAAAGGCCGTCACATCGGTATAACCTTTCATTTCCATCGCTTTTTTGACATTTGGGAAGAGGTAGAAGGCTCCCTGAGGTTTGACGACTTCAAAGCCAGGCACTTGAGCCAGCAAAGGATAGATAGTATTCAGGCGTTCTTCAAAGGCCAATCTCATATTTTCAACCGTATCCTGACTGCCCGTCAAGGCTTCAATGGCTGCATATTGCGCCACCGCTGTCGGATTAGAAGTCGTTTGCCCTGCAACCTTGCTCATGGCTGAGATAATTTCAGGCTCACCTACAGCATAGCCAATCCGCCAGCCCGTCATAGAGTAGCTCTTGGAAACACCATTGATGACGACTGTTTGCTTGCGAATTTCCTCTGACAGACTAGAAATCGGCGTGAATTTATTGCCGTTATAGACCAAGCGGCCATAAATATCATCGGCTAAGATCAAGATATCATGCTCAACAGCCCAATTTCCGATAGCCAGCAGCTCCTCTGCTGTATAAATCATACCAGTCGGATTGGATGGCGAGTTCAGAACCAAGACCTTGGTCTTCTCAGTGCGGACAGATTCCAGCTGGGCAACCGTCACCTTAAAGTTATTTCCTCTGTCGCTTGAGCAAAAACAGGCTTTCCTTCAGCCATCAAGATCTGATCGGCATAGCTAACCCAATAAGGCGTCGGAATGATGACTTCATCCCCTGGATCAATCACACTCATAAAGAAGGTGTAGAGGGAGAACTTAGCACCCGTTGCCACTATCACTTGATTAGACTGAATCTCATAGCCATAGTACTTGGCGAAATAGTCTACAACCGCTGCTTTTAGCTCAGGCAGACCACTTGTTACCGTATAAAAACTAGCTCTGCCATCTTCAATCGCTGCCATCGCTGCTTGCTGGATATTCTTAGGTGTCGGAAAATCTGGTTCTCCCAAGGTCAAAGAAAGGATATCCCTACCTTCAGCCTTTAAAGCTTTGGCTCTAGCTGCCGCTGCCAAGGTCACGCTTTCTTCCATATTTAAAACACGATTGGATAATTTCATAGCCCCTCCTTGCTGAGCAATGTCTTGCTTTCAAATCCGATATTGTAATAAGTGCTTCCAGACTTAATTTCCCAAACAGGCTGACCGTCTAAATAACCAAAAGTAGTCTTATCAATAGAGGTCGCTCCATTTTCCTTGGCCAGCTGCTCTGCCTCTGCCTGACTCATCCCATCTTGCAAGCGATAGACATGGATCTTGTTTGAATTTTTGGAAATCAGAACAGCTTCTTCCTCTTTTTTACTATTTGTCCCAATCAAGCTATAGTAGGACTCTTTGCCATTGTAAATCGAAAAGCTCGTCAGACTTTCCAAATCTGCATATTTCTTAGCGATTTTTTGAGAACCTTCCTTGGCTGACTGCCAAGGCTCGATAGCAAGGTGCAATATCGTAAAAAATGAAAAAACAAGCGCCGTGAGGACGAGGAAAAGCCCGATGGCATAGTGCCTTATAGGAAATTTAGCCCTTTCTTTAATTTTAGGTTTCACTGAATCATTATACTACAAATAGCCTGATTTTTCTAGGACTTTTATTACATTTGCATTTATTACTACTTATTGTTAAAATGTTGCTATGAAAATAACTGAAAACCTAGACAAGGATACTCTACTTGACCTTAAGACAATTATCGTTCTCCATAAGGCGGAGCGCACCATTCGTAATCTCGAAGCTCAAATTTTTAAAAAACACAATTTGACGCCAACCCAATTTTCCGTTTTGGAAACCTTATATAGTAAAGGAGAACTGCGGATTCAAGATTTGATTGATAGCATGCTGGCTACATCGGGAAATATGACGGTCGTTATCAAAAACATGGAAAGAGATGGCTGGATAAGTCGTAGCTGCGATCCCAATGACCGCCGCTCCTTCCTCATCCAACTAACCGACCAAGGCCAGAAAAAGATCGAGACTGTCTTGCCAGAGCACATCGCCAATATCAGCCATATGACTACTCTCCTATCCCAAAAAGACAAGGAAGATTTAGTGCGGATTCTAAAAACTTTCAAAAAGCTAAGCTAAATTATTGCTAATTAGTGACAATTGTTGTAACATGGATAGTAACAAGAGGGACACCTCTTAAATAAAGATAAAATGGAGGACACATTTATGTCTAAAGTACTATTTATTGTTGGCTCACTTCGTCAAGGTTCATTCAATCATCAGTTGGCAGCACAAGCAGAAAAAGCTCTAGCTGGTAAAGCTGAGGTTTCCTATCTGGACTACAAGGATGTACCATTCTTCAACCAAGACCTCGAAAGTCCAGCTCCAGCTGCTGTTGCCAAGGTTCGTGAAGAAATCCTTGCAGCTGATGCTATCTGGATCTTCTCACCTGTCTACAACTGGGCCATCCCAGGTGTGGTGAAAAACTTGCTCGACTGGACTTCACGCGCACTTGATTTGTCAGACCCAAGCGGCCCTTCTGCCCTGAATGCCAAAGTGGTGACTGTTTCATCTGTTGCTAACGGCACTTCACCTGACGAGGTCTTCAAGCACTACCGTAGCCTCCTTCCATTTATTCGCATGAATGTGGTTGACCAATTTACTGGTGTCGGTATCAATCCAGAAGCTTGGGGAACTGGTCAATTAGTCCTTGCAGAAGACAAGCTTGCTGAGCTATCTGCCCAAGCAGATGCCCTCCTAGCAGCTATCAACTAAGATAAAATAAAAAAACATGAAGCAAAATTTCTCAGAAAGACTGCTCCATGTTTTTTCTTATTTTAAAATGATGGCTGCGACGATTGGACTGACTATTACATACATGATCCCTGTCACTCCGATTGCAAGACCTGCCATAGCTCCAGCAACATGTCCATATTTGAAAGCCGTTCCGGTACCAACTGCATGCCCCGTGCCACCTAAAGCTAGACCAACTGCTACTGGATCCTTAATTTTTAGCAGTTTAAGAATAGTCGGTCCCATGACACTTGTCAAAATACCTGTCGCCACAACAACCACCAAGGTGACAGTTGTCAAGCCCTGCATTTTATCAGTAATACCCACTGCCATCGCTGTTGTGACAGATTTTGGGAATAGGGAAATCGCTAAAAAGAAGTCCATCCCAAAGAATTTTGCAAGCAGAGCCGTGAAAGTCGTATTAACCACTACAGCCACAAAGGTTCCTAGCAGAATACTGCGAGCGTGGTGTTTCATCAGGTGGAAGGTCTTATAAAGCGGAATTCCTAAAGCAACCGTAGACGGTACGATTAAATTGTTCAAATAAGCCCCACCGACATAGTAGTCCTTATAAGAAATTCCCGTTAATTTCAAGAAAACAATGACCAAAATCGCTGCTAAAAGGAGAGGCGTTGTCAAAGGATGAGGAAATCTACGGAAAATCAGCATTCCAATGAGGTAGGCCAAAATGGACAAGGCGAGTCCAAATAGCGGGTTACTCCATAGATTAGACATGATCCATCCCTCCTTCCTCATAATCACCTTCAAAATGCTGCTTGATGAACTGTACGACAAGGGCAATGACGACCACATTTAAGACAATAGCTCCAAGGATAATCAAGATAATCGGCAGCAGATAAGGGGCAATCACATGAAATTTATCCATAATACCAACCGCTGGAGGCAGAAAAAGAATGGTCATATTGGCCAACAGAAAGTTACCGACCATACTGACATGGCGGAGCCGCAATAACTTAAACTGCAAAGCAAGAAATAGCAAGATTAAGCCGATAATACTACCTGGAATGGGAAGATGGAAGACACTTGATATCCCCTCTCCAATGATGGAAATTGAGAAAATAATCATCAACTGGACATATAACTTCATGCAGAACCTCCGAAACTTTCTATGTACAGTTTACTCCTTTTCAGAAAAATTTCAAGGTTTTTCTCAAATAAAAAAGATGGAAACGAATCCATCTGATTTCTTACATAATATCCTTACTTCTATATTCTGCGGGTCTAGCATTAAACAAAGTGATTGTCGTTCTTCGTCCCGCCATCAAAAAAGCGCCCTAAGGCGCTTCTTGAAATACAACGGAAGACATGGGATTCGAACCCACGCACGCTTTTACACGCCTACTGCGTTTCCAACACAGCCTCTTAAGCCTCTTGAGTAATCTTCCATACAAGAGAAAGACTTGCTTTCTCAAAACTTTATCCATTATACCACATTGCAGCTCCAGCCGCTATACTTTCCGTTATATTTTTTCGAAATTTCTATTAATTCCCAAACCTGTTGATTAATACTATGGAGCTCAGTAGTAGCTAATCGTGATATTTCCAGTTTGTAAGGTCGAGGATCGCCTTCTTCTTTTTTCTTAGAAGAAATATTATAATCAAGAGCAGAGGCATCCCCCATAAAGGAAACACGATCATCGTAAGTCTCAAAACTAAACTGATGCCTGATTTCCCGTAGTTGACTATGATCGTCCCCTTCTTTTTCTAGGCGATACCAGATACGCTGGTTTAAAATAGATTGGTACTCATATTCATTTGGATACAAGAAGTCAAAATATTGTTTCCATTCAGGATCCACCAAGGTAGCTGAACTATATTGATATTTCGAAAACTGCTCCATTACCTGAGCAATAATCGGCATGTGCCGCTCTCTATCTTTCAAATAGTAATAAAATTCTATATGACCATCTGTGATGACTACTCCGACATAGATAGCCGCAATGCGCTTCATCGCTTCTGAAAGACGATCTTCGATGAGGTTCAAATTAGAAAATTCGTCATAATCTGGAAAACCTGTCTCTGGATCAACCTTCAAAATAGCAATTCTCAAACGTAGGGCATAAGTATAGGATGGATAGGGAGCGATAGAATTCAACGCTAAATTTAGACGGATACTAGCCATTCGGTCATCAATAAGGGTCGAAAAAGAGCCCCATTCATTCGGAAGATTCTCTAAATCAACAGAAACTTCCTCAATGGGTAGATGACTATCTTGACTCTTCCCTAAGATTTTTCCAAAAAAACTCATATCATCAAAAACCTCATTTACATATCCCTATGGAGCCGGTGGGAGTCGAACCCACGTCCAAACACCTGCCAACACATTTGTCTACGACCATAGGCCATGTCTTCATTTAACTCAGCTTTGACACATGGCTCAAGCCCAAACTAAGCGAGTCTATCAATCTCTTGTAAAATCCCTAGACTTGATTTTACCGTAGCTTGCTCATAATAAGACCGGTCATCAGACACAAGCAATCCGAATCAGGTCACGCTGGCTGGTTTTTAGGCAGCTAAAGCGTAAGAATTGTTATTTTTTGCAGTTATATTTAACTGGCGTTTTACATCCGCTAGATGAGTCGCAAAATGTGCCGCATAATGCCTGTCGAATCCGTAACGACCCCAAGACAAGTAACTATTATACCAAATAATGTCCTAATTGCAAAAATCAAGATAAAATTACTCAAAACATGCTAAAATTCCCTTGATATAAGGCACCAAGGGAATTTGACTACATATGATCTTTCACTGCAACTGCTACCATTTTAGCCTTGGCTCTTGGCTGTCCTGCTACCGACATCTCCATCACTATTATAGCTTTCCTTGCTCCCAACTCCTCAAGCCGCGAAGTGACGATGATTTCCTGATCAATAGGCGTCGGGCTCTGGTAATCAACTTCTAAGCGGGCTGTGATAAAGCGTCCAATGACTGTATCTCGGGTCAAGTCTAAGCCTTTTTCTTGATGGGCAAACCAAGCTGCTGAAGCCGTTCCATGGCAATCAAAAATCATAGCAATCATGCCACCAAAAAGATTGGCCGGCACACCACCAGTGTAGTGAGATTCTGGTCGTATTCTAGTAATACATTCCTTCCCATCTAAGTTAGGATAAGTCTTTAAATGTAGGCCTAGCTCATTTTTCGGGCCACAACCCCAGCAATGTTGAAATCGGTCGCCATATGTATCTTGAATCGCAATCTTTCTTGTTTCTAAAGTCATAGCAGTTCCTTTCAAAAATCAGATTGTAAGCGTTTTTTGATTAGTATATCAGCCTTTGGGGCAATAGTAAATAGAAAACGGAACCAATATCTTTTAATGGTTGCTATAATCTGATTTTATAAGTTTTCTACCTCTTTCTTAAATTAAAAATACTCATTTTCAGCCTTAATAGCCTTTCTAAAGCATAGAAAAACCAAGAAGGCCCGATCTGGCTTCTTGGTTTCATAAAATCTTATAAATTTCTCTATTAGAATAGTTCCTGAATCGGTTCAAAAATAATCCGTTCAATGTCAGACAAGTAAATAGAGAGCTGTTGTTGCTTGTTAAAGAAGGCTGATAATAAATCATTACCTTGGATTTTATCTCCAAAACTCTGCATTTTTTCCTGAATGTCTGGAGTCGGCATTTGACCTGTTTGAGCCAGCTGTTGCAACTCCTGCTGGAAAGCCAGATAATCCGCAAAAATAGCCTTCGCTTCGCTATCAGCATCCACTGCTTTCTTACTTTCTGCAACTGCCTTGTACTCAGGCAAATCACGCAGATTTCTGCTCAGTTCATTGGCTAAATCATAAATATTTGACATAGAGTTCTCCAATCTATATTAGTCTTCGGACACTAGGTAATCCGTATTTTCTCTTACTATTTTAGCAGATTTTTCCAAATCATGGTGATTTTTAAAGGTGATTTGCAGAATACCGTTGATATCTTCTCGGTTTTCCTCGTTGATACGAATGTTGACGACTGAAATTCCGCGCAGGAGCTCCAGAATGCCCAAAATCGCATCTTCTTCGTCGGGCACCTCAATAAAGAGATCATAGAAGCTGTCCACACCGGCACGCTTATGAATTTCCATTTGCTTACGGCTTTGCCGTCCTCGGTCGAAAAATTCCCAGATAGCTGTCTCGTCCTTTGCCTCAATCGCTGCGGCAACCTTGTCTAACTGGTCTTTAAAATCTTCCAGCCGCTCCAAGATAGCTTGAGGATTTGTCAAGAGGATAGAGGTCCACATCCCCGGCTCACTCTCCGCAATCCGCGTCATATCTCGAAAACCACCGGCTGCAAAAGACTGGGTCAGCTCATGCTCTTGGCTATAAGCTGCCGCTTGCTCCATAAGGCTGGAGGCTAGGATATGCGGAAAATGACTGATTTGACTGGTCACTCGATCGTGCTCAGCTACATCCACCTGGATAAAACGAGCATGAAGACCGCTCAGTAAGTCCTTCATTTCTTCAAGCGTACCAGACTTGGTCAGGCTAGAGGGCGTGAAAATATAATAGGCATTTTCAAAGAGAGTGACATGGGCAGCCTTGGCTCCGGTCTTGTGACTTCCAGCCATCGGATGAGCACCGACAAAGCGGACGGGCTTATCCTGAAGATACTTTTCTGCTGCTGCCACAATCTCAGCCTTGGTTGATCCAGCATCTGAGATGATAACATTTTCCTTCAGGTCCAGCTCCGCTAGATCTTTGATAAATGCTATGGTCTGCTTGATGGGCACAGCCAGAATAATCACATCAGCCAATGGAGCAAAGGCGGCAAAATCAGCCGTCACTCGGTCTACCATTCCACGTTCCAAGGCGACTCTGCGCGATTCTTCGCTGCGATTATAGCCAAGAATCTCAATCTCAGGATGAGCGCGCCTGATGCCCAAAGCCAAAGATGCTCCAATCAATCCCAGACCAGCGATATAGACCGTTTTTCTCTCCATACCCTCTCCTTACTTCTAAAAGTTCTTAACAAATTCCCGGTGGCGGGCTACCGCATCCTTTAGTTCTTCCAGATTGTCCGAAGAGAACTTCTCCAGAACTTCGGTAGCTAAAACTGTTGCCACCACGCTTTCCATGACAACACCCGCCGCTGGCAGAGCCGTAGGATCGCTCCGCTCCACTGTCGCCTTATAAGGCTCGTGGGTCTCAATATCCACGCTCATCAGTGGCTTGTATAGAGTGGGAATGGGCTTCATAACACCGCGCACCACGATTGGCTGACCATTGGTCATCCCCCCCTCAAAGCCGCCTAGATTATTAGTCCTGCGAGTGAAGCCATCTTCCTCAGACCAAAGGATTTCATCCATGACTTGACTGCCCTTGAGACGGCCTGCTTCAAAGCCCACACCAAACTCAACTCCCTTGAAAGCATTGATGGAAACGACTCCCTGAGCAATTTTGGCATCCAGCTTCTTGTCCCATTGGACATAGGAGCCTAGACCGACCGGCACACCTCCAACGATAGTCTCAATGACACCACCGATGGTATCCCCGTCTTTCTTAATCTGGTCAATGTAGGCCTTGATTTCTTCTTCGCGCTCGGGATTGACAATGGAAACCTCTGACTGGGCAGTTCTTTCCTTGATTTCTGCTACAGTCAGGTCATTCGGCACATCAATATCAATGCCGCCGAAGGTTACGATATGACTAGCCACCTCCACACCGATTTCTTCCAGCAAACGCTTGGCTACTGCTCCAACTGCCACACGCATGGTCGTTTCACGGGCAGAAGAGCGCTCAAGTGAATTTCGCAAATCGTCAAAGCGGTATTTCATACCTCCGACCAAGTCAGCATGGCCAGGGCGTGGTTTGGTAATCTTGCGCAGCCCTTTTTCTTTTCATCCACATCCGCCGCACTCATAATCTCCAGCCACTTCTGATGATCCAGATTTGTGACATTGAGGGTAATCGGGCCTCCCATGGTCAAGCCATGACGAACCCCGGACGTAATCTCGACTTGGTCGCTTTCAATCTTCATGCGGGCACCACGGCCGTACCCACCCTGACGGCGCTTGAGCTCGGCATTGATATATTCAGCGGTCAGAGGAAGACCAGCCGGCACTCCCTCAATAATAGCTGTCAGACGAGGTCCGTGGGATTCTCCTGCTGTTAAGTATCTCATACATTTTCTCCTATTTGTGGGATGGAAAAGCTGGGCAGTCAGTCTATTTATTATCCAAACTGTCCAATCGTCTTAAACTCCATCTGGCACTTATTTCTTCAGAAATTCTTTCATCTCTCCCAGCGGAATCTGGTGAATGCTAGCCGAACCCAGCTCGGGCACTAGTACCAACTTGATAGAATTTCCTCGAGCCTTCTTATCATGGGTCAGTGCCTGATAGAGAGCAGCCTCATTCCAAGGCTGGTAATCCACCGGCAAGCCAAACTTCTGACACATACGGATGATGTCTTCTGTGATTCCGGCTGGCATGAGGCCTTTCTTTTCAGCGACACTAGAAACCTGTACCATGCCAATCGCTACAGCTTCACCGTGCATAACCTTTCCATAGCCTGCTGTCGCTTCAATAGCGTGCCCAATAGTATGACCGAAATTAAGATAGAGGCGGACGCCATTATCCAGCTCGTCCTCGACCACAATCTTGCGCTTGACATCGCAGGAATGGTAAATAATGCTCTCCGCATGCTCCAAAATCGACTCAGGACTGCCATCCATTTCCGAAAGCTCATCCCAGAGTTCCTTATCCTCAATCAAACCGTACTTGACCACCTCACCCATACCTTCGATCAGTTCCCGCTGGCCCAAGGTATGCAAGACTTCTGGGTCAATCAGAACTCCGTCAGGCTGGGTAAAAGTACCGACCATATTCTTAGCCCAAGGCGTATTGACACCTGTCTTACCACCGATAGAAGAGTCCACTTGGGCTGTCAGACTGGTCGGAATCTGCACGAAATGAATGCCCCGCATATAAGTCGAAGCAACAAAGCCTGCCAAATCACCGACAACGCCACCACCTAAGGCTACGATACCATCACTGCGGGTCAGACCAACCTTGACCAAAAACTCATAGACTTTGTTGACCGTCTTTAAGTTCTTGCTGGCTTCACCCTCCAAAAAGTCAAAGACAAAAGTCTCAAATCCAGCCGCTTCCAAGCTCAGCTTGACCTTTTCCGCATAGAGTCGAGCGACTCGATTGTCCGTGATGATGACCACTTTCTGAGGCTGCCAAAGCTGACTCAGCCAGTTTCCAGCCTGAGATAAAGCCCCCTTTTCAATTACAATGTCATAGGGATGATGGGGGAGATTTACATTCAATTTCATAAGCGCCTCCTTGTTTTTCCTGCTCCAACCATAGAGGAGCTGAGTAAGATTGACTATTTATACAGAGCTTCTAGCTGCTGCCAAATTTCCTGACAAGGCATGGGTTGTCCTGTCCAAAGCTCAAAAGCTTCTGCTGCCTGATAAAGCAACATCCCCAGACCATTCACTGCCACTACCTTCTGACTTCGAGCCCACTTTAAAAAAGGTGTTTCAAAAGGTTTATAAATCACATCCGCAACTAAAATCTGGCTCGGCAGCTGAACACTTTCTGCTAATGGCAAAGTCTCGCCATCCATACCCACACTTGTTCCATTGACCAGAAGGTCTGATTGGTTAATTTTCTCCTGCAGGGTAGCCAAGTCTTCTAAGTTCAAAACATGAATCCTACTCTTAGTCTGGCGGCTGATAACTGCCATCTTGTTGACAGTCTTATCATAGGAAGACTGCCGAGTAAAGACAAAGATTTCTTCTGCCTGATCCAAAGCAGCTTGAGCGATAATAGCTGTCGCGGCTCCTCCAGCACCTAAAATGGTCATTTTTTTGCCCTGAATAGCAAAAGACGGCAAGCTCTTAAAAAATCCCTTGCCATCCGTATTATATCCTATCAATGTACCATTTTTATTCACCACTGTATTCACAGCCCCGATAAGACGGGCACTGGGAGCCAATTCATCAAGATATTGGATGACTTCCTGCTTGTAGGGCATTGACAAATTTATCCCAAACATATTATACCTTCGGATATTAGCAACGGTCGCTTCTAAATCCTCTGCTTCAATTTCCAAAGCAAGGTAGACACCATTGACAGCAGTCTTCTCAAAGGCAGTATTATGAATAAATGGTGAAACGCTGTGCTTAATCGGCTTAGCAACCACTGCTGCTAGACGAGTATGGCCATCAATTTTCATTTAAAATCTCCCGTACAACCTTCATGTTTGCGAGGGAAACCTGACCTGGTGCACTCGGCTGTTCAACGCTGGCAAAAGACCAGCTGGAACCTGTCAAATCTGCAGCTAAGCGAGAAATCTTTCCGACTTTTCCCATAGAAATCGTTACATACTCTTGCTCAGGATTCAAAATCTTAAATCCACGAGTGTAGTTCATCAGGTCCAATACATCCTGCTCATTGTGAGCCATAACAGAAACTTTGACCACTTTTGGTGCCAAACTTGTCAATTCTGACAAAATTTCCATCATATTTTCAGGCGTTTCCTCGAAATTATGATAACTGAGAACTAAATTTGGAAACTCGAGCATTTCTTCGAATTTACCTTTATGCGAATAGTATTCAAAATCAACATAGTCTGGCGAATAAAAATTAGCTACTTCTTTGATAAGAGCAACATATTCATCATCTGACAGATCAATTTCGCCACCTTCTCCGCGACTTCGCAGTGTGAAGAGTAATTCACGACCAGCAAATTTCTCGAAAATAGCAGGAGCAACGTTGAGAATGCTCTCTTTCGGCAAAAAGTCCGAGCGCCATTCGATAATGTCAGCATCATCATAACGACTCACATCAATTGCTTTAGCCTCTTCTAAACTTCTGGGCATGATTGAAACGACTAATTTCATTTGTCCACCTTAATTGTAAATACCTTGAGGTAGTTACTATTCTCATCTTTCTTATTGTATACAAAGTCTGCTGGTAGACCATATTCCGCCAAATAGCGGTGAGGAACCCCTGCAAATCCTTTTTCAATTTCTTTTTTAAACTTACTTTTAGAGACATTGGCTGCATTGGTCGAAAGAATCAATGTTCCTTTTGGACTCAAGATTTCCAAGGCCTGAGCCACCAAACGATGGTAATCTTTCGCAACAGAGAAAGTCTGTTTCTTATTGCGAGCAAAGCTCGGCGGATCAAGGACAATCACATCATACTTCAACTCGTGACGCTTGGCGTATTTGAAATAATCAAAGACGTCCATGACCACGAAACGATGGGGCTCTAAATCCAATCCATTGGCTTCAAAATGCGCTTGGGAAAGCTCGCGGCTACGTTTGGCCAAATCCACCGAAGTTGTTTGACTGGCACCGCCCATGGCAGCTGCCACCGAGAAAGCTGCTGTATAAGAAAACATATTGAGCAGGCTTTTTCCGCTAGCTAAGCCGTCAACCAAACTTCCCCTCACCTCGTGCTGGTCCAGAAAAATCCCAGTCATCAGGCCATCATTCATGAAGACTTGATAGCGCACGCCATTCTCCAAAACCGTAAAATAGGCTGGCGCTTCTGCTCCGTAGAGGTGGGCAGACTCATAGTCCAAGCCCTTGAAGCGAATCTTCTCGTAAGCTCCAACGACCTCAGGAAAGACCTGCTGGAAAGCAGCCACTATCTGATCCTCGATTGAAAAAACAAAGGAATTGTACCAAGAGAAAACGGCATATTTCTCATAGATATCAACCGTAAAACCACCAAAACCGTCACCTTCTTGGTTAAAGAGGCGATAGGCTGTCGTATCCTCCGCATGACGGTAATAAAAACGCTTGTCTTTAGCTTTTTCAAACAAATGCTGAAAGAAAGCTGAGTTCAGCTCTACCTTAGCATAGGAAATCAGCCAGCCAAGTCCCTTATTTTGTAAGGAGAGATAAGCCGTTCCCAAGAACTTCCCCTGCTGACTATGCAATTCCACACATTGGTCGGTGAATGAAAGAGTTGGAAAATCATTCTTATCTAGAACTAAAATTCCTTTTCTCAACTTTTCCTCTGTCTGTTTATTAACAGTAAGTTTCTTCATAAGCATTATTATACCAAATATTGTGAAAATTCTCAAAGCATATTTATTATTTTCACATAATACTTGTTTTAGTAGAAGAAATTTCCAACATTTTTATATATTAAATATTTATTTTATTAGGCGGGCTTTCAAGCAAGCTTCCTCTACTACCACTTTCCACTATCTATCATGAAACAAACCCTGTCTAATCTTAGGTATGTTTGCGAACAATCTTGAAGATATGAAATAATTGCACTTATTTAAATTACTTTACAAATAAAATAAACTAAGCACTAAATCACCTCAATTTTTCCTCAACTTGAAAAATTGTGATATACTTAGAAGAAGAGAATTTTTAGGAAATAAGACAAGGAAGTATCTTTCTGTGAAAAAAATAACCAAGAATTTACTCAATTTTATGAGTACAAGGCTCGGTTTCGTCTTGAGCTTGCTCACGATTTATTGGTTAAAAACCATGTGGGCTTATACTGTTGATTTTAATTTAGATATTCAAGGAGCCTATCAAATTTTTCTGGCTCTGATTAACCCTTTCCCAATTGGACTTTTACTGATTGGGCTCGCTCTTTATATCAAGCCGACTAAACTTTTTTATTGTGTCAGCACAGCTATCTACATCATGCTCTTTGTCTGGTTGGTCTCAAACTCCATCTATTACCGTGAGTTTACCGACTTTGTGACAGTCAATACCATGTTGGCCTCTAGCAAGGTGTCTGCAGGTCTCGGAGCAGCAGCCATGGAGCTCTTCCGCCCTTGGGATGCTATCTATATCATTGATTTTCCAATTCTGGGCTGGCTTTTTTATAAAAAGTATATCCACTTGGATCATCGTAGGTTTAATTTCCGCGCCAGCTTTGCTGTAACGTCCCTATCAGCGATGCTCTTTTCGGCCAATCTTTTCTTAGCAGAAATTGATCGTCCTGAGCTCCTGACACGCGGATTTTCAAATTATTATGTCGTTCGCGCCCTTGGTCTTCCCGCCTTTCTCGGCTACAGTGCTAATCAAACCTATGCTGCTAATAAAGAGCGTTCCAAAGCCTCTGCCAAGGATTTAGAACCCGTTCAACAATATATCCAATCCCACTATGCCGAGCCGAACTCTGAATACTACGGCATTGCCAAAGGTCGCAATGTTATCTATGTCCATCTAGAGAGCTTCCAGCAGTTTCTGATTGATTATAAACTGCAGATGGGGGGCAAGGAATATGAAGTTACGCCTTTCCTCAACTCCCTTTACCACTCCAACTCAACGTTAGCTTTTTCAAATATCTTTAACCAGGTCAAGGCTGGAAAGACTTCTGATGCGGAGACCATGATTGAAACAGGTCTCTTTGGTCTCAACCAAGGCTCCTTCATGGTAAACTACGGCGGTACCAATACCCAACAGGCAGCACCTTTTATCCTATCGAAAAATGGAGATTATACATCTGCTGTTTTCCATGGAAATACAGGTAGTTTCTGGAACCGCAACACAGCCTACAAGCAATGGGGTTATAATTATTTCTTCGATGCGTCATACTTTACCAAGCAAGACGAGACCAACTCCTTCCAGTATGGCTTGAACGATAAAATTATGTTCAAAGATTCCATCAAATATCTGGAACATTTGCAGCAGCCTTTCTATGCGAAATACATCACCGTCTCTAATCACTATCCTTATACTACCAGCTTGATTGGCGATGAGATTGGTTTCCCACTGGCAGATACCAAAGATGAAACCATCAATGGCTATTTTGCAACAGCAAACTACCTCGACTCAGCTGTCAAAGCCTTCTTTGACTACCTGAAAGAAGCTGGACTCTATGAAAATTCAATCATCGTCCTTTACGGCGACCACTATGGAATTTCCAATTCTCGTAATCCAGCTCTGGCACCTTTGATCAATAAAAACTCTGAGACATGGTCTAGTTACGACAACGCCATGTTGCAGAGAGTGCCATACATGGTCGTGATACCTGGAATGGAAAAGGGAAAAATCATCGATACCTTTGGCGGACAAATCGATATGTTGCCAACCTTGGAGCATTTATTGGGGATTGACTCCAAAAATTACCTCCAAGTCGGGCAAGACCTCCTCTCACCTCAGCACCAGCAAATCGTGGCCTTCCGCTCAACCAATAACTTTGTAACACCAAAATACACAAGTTATAGCGGCCGCATTTACAACACACAAACTGGTGAGGAGATCACTCTGCCAGACGAGTCAACAACAGCTGAACTAGAAGCTATCCGAACAGCCGCAAATACACAGCTGAAGATGAGCGATGCTATTCAGACAGGGGACCTATTCCGCTTTTACACGGGCAATAACCTAGGAAAAGTCAATCCTGATGATTACAACTACATCAACTCGTTGAAAGCCCTCAAGGCCATTGAGAAAGAAAAAGGTGATCAATCAACCAGTCTTTATTCAAAACGTGGCGGTGTATCTTCTGTGGATCTCTTTAATTCACCAAGTTATCGAGTACTTCACCCCGAACAATTTCACTCTAGCACTAGCAGCGAAGAGGGAACTAGCGGAGAGTCCTCCAGCTCTTCTAGCTCCTCCAGTTCAAGTGCCAGTCCCTAATCTATGAGGCTACTCAACTCTTCCTAAAACATTGAAAAATGTTTTAGGAAGAGTTTTTATTTTTGAAGCACAAAAAAGATTGAAAACGTGAGCCACAAAGCCTGTCTTCAATCTTTTCTTATTTTTATTCATACTATGCAATCACTTCAAAAACGGAAGCGGTCAGATTCTCCACATAGAAGGGTCTCTTATGACGACTATTTCCAACCAATAAACGTAGATGATCCGCATTCTCAAGGTAATAGGGCAGGCCACTCGCATTAAAAATGATTTCATAATGTTTTTCATCTTTAATCTCAAAAATGACGATACCACTGCCGGCAAAGGCTTCTCTTACAAAGACATGTTTGTAAATCTCTTCATAGGTTTGATAAGAAAATTCCTTCTGACTTGTCTTTAAGTGAATGATCTGCTTGATATAGTCAATACTCTCCTGATGTTGGCTGATCAGTTCCCAATTCACTTGGTTGACAGCATCGGGAGCATTGTAGCTATTCATTGCTCTGTCACGGTCGCTAGGGAGGACTTGGCCCTCTTCGCCTGTTCCTACTAGTTTTGTGCGGAAAAATTCTTGGCCCAATTCCATGAATGCCATCCCCTGCATAAGCAAGTTCATAGCTGTTGCCAGCTCAATTCTTTTGGTCCGAGTGACCTCATCATCTTCTGGGTGCAAGTCAACCAGCAAGTCATGCAGATTGAAATTATCATGCGCCTCCACATAATTAAGAACTTGGCTCGGTGTCAAATAGGAGCACAACTCACTACTACCCAAAATGGCTTTGGCTATAATATCTTCAGTCGCTTGTCCGCTCACATAACCAGCTTTCAGACCACCGTAGACTTCAGCACCCTTTATCGCATCGCGCTGAGTATCATTGAAAAAGCCAATTCGTGGCAGTTGATAAGCATTGTCTTTCTTAGCCTTGTCCTCTGGCATCAGGCCTGTTCCCATATCCCAACCTTCACCATAAAGCAAATCCGTGGATCAATTTTATCCATTTCTTCTCGGATGATATTCATGGTGGTGACATCATGGATTCCCATCAGATCAAAACGGAAGCCATCCACATTGAATTCTTCTACCCAGTAGCGAAGTGAATCAATCATGAATTTGCGGAACATTTCATGCTCACTGGCTGTCTCGCTGCCGACTCCGGTACCATTTTGGAAAGAACCGTTGGGATTCATCCGGTAGTAATAATCGGGAACCGTTGACTGAAAGGCTGAGTCAAAGGTCGAATAAATATGATTGTAAACCACATCCAAGGTCACAGAAATCCCTGCATCGTGGTAAGCCTGAATCATGGTTTTCAAATCTCTGATGGCCTGACCTGGATCATCCGGATTAGAAGAAAAACTGGTTTCTGGTGCATTGTAGTTCTGTGGATCATAGCCCCAGTTATAAGTAACTTGGCCATTTTCGTCATAGTCCTTGTGTCGGTCAGAAACCGGCTGGAGCTGCACGACATTGATACCTAGATTACGAATGTAATCAAAAGTAGTCTGGTCTCCCTGACTATTTCTAGTGCCACGTTGACAAGCACCTAAAAAAGTCCCTCGCAAATGCTCTGCGACACCTGAACTAGGCGATTTGCTAATATCGCGGATATGCATCTCATAGATGACCGCCTGATTCGGATTATCTAAACGCCAAGTTGCCTCCTCGCCTTGACATACCTTAAAACCAGCAACAGTCTTGTCCTGTTCAGCAACAATAGCTGAGTGCTTGCCATCAGGACTGGTGGCGATTGTATAAGGATCGCGCGTCAAAAAATTCTGGTTTTCAAAATGAACATGATACTGGTAGGCCTTGCCAGCTAAATCTTCTGGCACTTCTACTGACCAAACTCCGATTGTATTTTTTGCATGATCGTGCGAATAAATTTCGCCCTTTTCCATAGGGAATTCTTTATAAACGGCTGCTTGATTATCGGAAGTTTTATAAACTACCAATTCAACTTTTTTGGCTGTCGGAGCCCAAACTTTAAATTCATTTACTTGCCTCTGCAGACGGTGCCCAAGCCAACCTTGGTAGCCCCAGCATTCATCAAAATAATCCGACCGCATAGCCACATCGAAATTATGGGGGCGTCGCCGCGAATATTGGTGGCTCGTCGTCGCCGCTTGCAAGGAATAGTAGACCTGATGATCGCCTTCAATCAACCAAACCTCTGTGGGCAAATGTACTGGCAATAAGTCAATGTGGTAGTCGCAAGATTGGCTGGACCAGTCTGAACGCTTGACAATCACATGAGCCTGACTAAGAGGCTCCCAACTTTTAAAAGATAGTTCTCCTGGATACCAAAATAATCTAGTTTAGAAAAAAAGGTGCTTCTTTTTCCCCACTGATCTGTCTGCCACTGCCACAAATCATAAGAAAAAGTAATCTCCCTTAGGATTGTGGTAATGGACAATGACTTTATAGTCTAGCATTTTCATTTATCTCTTCATTCTAATTTTTCTAAGGAAAGAGCGCTCTCATCGATTTCATCTATATTGGCGAAAAACTCCAGATGATTGTGCAAAACTTCCAATTCTACTGGTGTATCTCCTCCGTACTCACCGTCCAGATTCAACATAAAGGGAGCTTTTTTATCTAATACTTCTAGTTTCAATTTGCTGGTTTTCAGATATTCAACATTAGCATCCGTCACATGTTGGCCACCATTAATTGCCTGTATGATGAGACTAAGCATATCAAACAACTTGGCCGTTTTTACAAGAATCAAGGTAAAATTTCCATCGTCCAGTTTTGTATCTGGCGCTAGTTTTTCAAAGCCTCCGATAGAATTAGTCAAGGCTGCAAAAACAAGCGAAATCTTGCCCTCAAAAACACCATGGTCATGCTCAATCCGTACCTTACGGGATTTGGAGCGCGGCAGCATCTTGGCCCCTTCGGCTACATAAGCCAGATAGCCTAGACGGGTCTTGACTTCACTAGGGACGCTATAAGTCAGCTCTGTCAGCGTGCCCGCCGCCGCAATGTTGATAAAGTATTTGCTGCCATAAGCCCGGCCGATATCCATCTGAATCGTCTGGTTTTTTTCGATAATTCGAGCCGCAGCCACCGGATCTCCCATGGGAATTTTCAAAGCACGCGCATAATCATTGGTTGTACCAGTTGGGATGAAAGCCAGCTTGGGGCGCACATCTAAGCCTGCAACCCCGTTCACTACTTCATTGATAGTCCCATCTCCACCAGCTGCTATAACTAAATCAAAACCTGCTCTTGCTGCTCTTTCAGCTTCTCGCTGAGCAGAGAAAGGCTCTGGAGTCGTCTGGTAGGCACTGGTCTCATAGCCAACATCTTCCAAGACATCCAAGACTTCGGCAATATTTTTTTTGATAATTTCCTGCCCAGAAGTTGGGTTATAAATCAATCTTGCTTTTTTTATTTTATTTTCCATACTCAGCCTCACAAGCTATCTAGCCAGTCCTCGTCTCGAATCTCGATCCCAAGTTCTTGAGCTTTGGTCAATTTGCTGCCGGCATCGCTACCTGCCACCACCAAATCTGTCTTTTTAGACACACTTCCAGCAACATTTGCGCCCAAGCTCAGCAATTTCTTTAGCTTGATTCCGTGTTAATTTTTGTAATTTTCCGGTCAATACGACTGTTTTGCCAGCGAGAGCAGCATCGGCTGCCACTTTCTCCCCTAGATAGTCTAGGTTGACGCCAGCTTCTTGTAATTCTTGCAGCAGAAGCTGACTGCCTTCCTGCTCAAAGTAAGAATGCAGACTCTGAGCGATAACTGTCCCTAAGCTGTCAATGGAAGATATTTCCTCTTGACTGGCCTGTGACAACTTGATCATATCGTGGAATTTCTCCATCAAAATCCGACTAGCCTTGCTTCCCACGTGACGGATTCCCAGACCAAAGAGCAATTTCTCTGCTGAGTTTTCCTTGGAAGCTTGAATGGCATTATACAATTTATTCGCTGATTTTTCCTTAAAGCCGTCCAAGGTCAGCAAATCTTCTACAGAAAGTCGATAAATTCCAGCCACATCCTTGACCAAGGCCTTATCAAAGACCTTTTCGACTACTGCTGGACCAAGGCCAGTAATATTCATGGCATCTCGGCTGGCAAAGTGGATCAAGCCTTCCTTGATCTGAGCTGGACAGAGCGGGTTGATACAGCGCAAAGCCACTTCGTCCTCGAAATGCACCAGCTCACTCTCACAGCTCGGACAATGACTTGGTATTTCCAAAGCCTCTTCTGAGACCCGCTTAGCCTCTACCACGCGCAAGACAGCAGGAATAATATCTCCCGCCTTATAAACGATAACGGTGTCTTTCTGACGAATATCCTTCTCTGCAATATAGTCCACATTGTGCAAAGTTGCTCGGCTAACTGTCGTTCCCGCTAGCTGAACTGGCGTCAGATTGGCTGTCGGAGTCACAACTCCTGTCCGACCGACTGTCCAGTCAACAGATAGAAGCTGGGCTTCCTTTTCCTCAGCTGGAAACTTATAGGCAATGGCCCACTTGGGAGCCTTGACAGTAAAACCAAGCTCCTCTTGCACCGCCAAGTCATTGACCTTGATGACAATACCGTCAATCTCATAAGGCAGACTGTCCCGCTCCTGAGCGATCTTTTCGATAAACTCCCAAACGGCATCGATAGAATTTGCTAGAAAATGAATCGGATTAACTGAAAAGTCCAAAGACGCTAGCTTGTTTAAAACGGCTTCCTGGCTGCCAGCCTGAGTCGGACTAGCTTCTTGGTAGAGGAAGGTTGCTAGATTGCGCTTGGCCACAACTGCTGTGTCCAACTGCCGCAAGGTTCCTGCTGCCGCATTTCGAGGATTGGCAAACTCAGGCTCACCATTCTCCTGCCGCAGCTGATTGACCGCATCAAAGGAAGCCTTGGGCATGTAGCACTCTCCGCGAACCGTAATATCCAGCGGCTCTTTCAAGGTCAGAGGAATATCCTTGACTCGCTTGAGGTTTTCAGTGATATTTTCACCAACAGAGCCATCCCCCCGAGTCGCCCCTGCTACCAAGATTCCCTTTTCATAGGTCAGGGAAATAGAGAGCCCATCAATCTTGAGCTCACAAATATAGGAAACCTGAGGAAATTCCTTGCGGATTCGCTGGTCAAAAGCCATTAATTCTTCACGTGAAAAAGCATCCTGCAAACTAAAGAGAGGATACTGGTGTGGATATTTTTCAAATCCTTCTAAAATCTTCCCACCCACCCGATGGGTCGGGCTATCAGGTAGGATATCAATTGGGTACTTTTCTTCTAACTCCACTAACTCACGATAGAGTCTGTCATACTCGCTGTCCGATACACTTGGCCTGTCTGCCGTATAATACTCATGAGCGTATCGGTTAAGCAATTTGACTAATTCTGACATTCTTTCTTTCATACTTCTATTTTATCACAAATACACAAAATCTTCCTCTATTTGTCCCGAATTCTCACTAAAAAAGAGGACAGAAAAAGAGCGGAAATTCCGCTCTCTGCTGTCTTATTTTGTCAAATCAATCCTTTTCGCAATCTGGTTAATAATGATAGCTCCAGCAATCAAGGAAGCAAACTCACCAATGGCTGTTGTGAACCAAGTCAGGAAGAATGGCAAGCCCTGTAAGAAATACAACTCTGCCGCAATCGTCACCATCGAAATAGAGAAGAAAATAGCAAAATAGAAATGATCCAAACGAAGCAAATCTTTGATCAGGTATTGATTCTTATAGCGACTGAAAAGGTAGACACCTAATGATAGGAAGACTAGAGTTGACCAACCACCGACAAAGACATCAATGATTCCAAAGCTATAGAGATTGGCAATCATACAGCCAATAGTCACCCCCAGAATGTATTTACGATTGTAAAAGGCCATAAAGTTCATCATTTCAGAAATTCTGAACTGGTAAGCACCATAGCTGATAGCATTTAAAGGGGGCGTAATCGTAAGGGCTACATAAATAGCAGCAACAATGGCAATCTGAACCAAATCACGAACTGACAAATTTTCTTGTTTCATGTTTTCTCCTTTAGCGCATGAGCGCGTGTAATATGCTTGGCGAAAGAAGTTAAGCGCCAAGGGTTGCGTCAGACGGGAAAATTATCTCCTTCAAATCGACAACCTCACTAGTATAGCATAAATCCTAGAAATGTGATAGACTATGCTTATGAAAACTTTGATTAAAAAATTCTTCGACAATGAGGTTCTGTCCTATCTTTTCTTTGGTGTGGCAACCACTCTTGTCTCTGTCGTCAGTCGGATGCTCTGCTATGAACTGACAGGAAACGAACTACTGGCTACGATAATCGGTGATATTCTGGGGATTCTCTTTGCCTTTGTGACCAACGATACCATCGTTTTCAAGCAGAAAAGAAAAGGCTGGCCAGTACGATTGGTCAAATTTTTCACAGCCCGACTGGCAACTATGGCCTTGAACTTGCTGCTCACCTTTATCTTTGTCACTAGCTTCCCGCAGATTATTGGTCAATTCGTCCACAACGATATTAAGATGGTCAACACCATTGAAACTTTGATGGCTCAAGTACTGATTATCGTTCTCAATTACGTCTTTAGCAAAATTTTTGTCTTTAAAAATAAGGCAGAATAAGAGTAGAGCAGCTATTTCACCTATAGAAACAAAACTGGACCAGATATTTCTGATCCAGATGTTTTTATTTTTAGACTTCCAAGCTGGGATTTTCAGCTGTCAGGTGGGTAATATCACCTTTGACACCGAAATATTCCTCAATCAGAGTCTGAAGTTCCGTCATAGCTGCTTGAGCACGCGCCGCCTGCTCTCCATTGATGGCTTCGATAACCAAGATGGCATCCTTGGTATCTTCCGTCAGCATGGTCCGCTGGGCTTCTCGCCAGTTAAGGCAACGGCAGACCGCTCCCTCATCATCATAGTAGATGATTTCTTCTGCCAAAGCTGGTGCATCAGTCTCAGATCCCAGTGGGAAAAAGGCTTCACCACCCTTGGCTTTACCTAAATAAAGACCTCCGACAATCTTATCCAAATCCTCACCGCCACATGGAACCGCATAAGACAGCGAGACACTGTTATAGATATCAACCAAAGGATTGATTGGATGAAATTCACGCCCCTGACTGACCCGCTTGAGCAGAGCTTCAATAGAGGATCGTGCTCCTTTCTTGGTCTTAAATTGGCTGAAAGCCTGCCGCCACTCCTGAATGACATCATTTTGAGTGAAATTCTCATCTGGAATAAAGTCTGCTGCTCGCTTTGCGCCCTTATCCAGCAGGGATTTAAAATAAGGATCCTTACTTTCATCCACTTTATTATCCAGCCCCTTGACCACTAAGACACTAATCTGCGCTTCTGGAAACAAAGCCCAAAATTCATTTTCAACTGTAATTTTCATGTTCTACCTCAATAATTTCTTTTCTGACCTTTTTTGACCAGCTCCCAATCCTTGGTAATATTCTCTCGGACGCGAACTAGCAACTTTTCTAACTCTTTTCGCTCAGTTTCTGAAAATTTTTCCAACGCCACCTGCTCCGAATATTCGTTTTCCGCTAAGATAAGAGGATAGAGGGCCGCCCCCTTTTCGGTGACAAACCATTCCTTGTTCTTGCGGTTATTGGCAGCTGGCCGCTGTTCCAGTAAACCCTTGCTTTCAAGCTTCTTGACTGAACGAGCCACCGTCGAGCGATCTACCTTGAGCAAATCCGACAGCTCCTCCTGGATAATCCCAGGATTCTCCGCAATCCGCACCAGATAGAGATACTGCCCCCGCGCTAAATCTATGTCACGAAACTCAATATTAGCGATTGAATCCAAAGCCCGAGCAATGATTCCAATCTCACGTAAAATTGACATACTTCCTCCTTCTGAAGATAGTATAACAGATTTTTATTGCAAATGCAATAAAAATATTTATATTTGAAAATTTCCATGAAGAACTAAACTTCCTGATCCAACGACTCTTTGTATCTTTTCGATTCTTTCCCATACCAGTCTTCTATGGAGTAGTCAGATAACTGGCGGTAATCTTCCAAATATTTTTTGAGATAGTAGCCTTGAAAATTGTTCACACTTAAAACATACAGAAAGTAAAGGAAGGGGACAAATATTATTGGATTAATGGCTACAAAAATTGAACGAAAGGTACCATTTTGCTGAATAAGATCCGAGTTTGGGAAAAAGATACGGAAAATAACTATTAGGAATAGGATAAGCCCTCCGTACCTTTTTGCAAATACAACAAAACGGTCGAGAAAATCTGCTCCTCTATTTGAGTAAGTAGACTCTTGATACAAAATTTCGAGCGTATTCTTCTGAAAATTTTGAAATAGTCTAATAAAGTACAAAATAAAAGCAACCGTATATAATGCGCCAGATAAAATCATTCCTATTATCGTTCCTGCTCCAGCTATACCTATTACTAGACATTGCAAAAGAAGAAGAAAAGTCATAAAACCAACCCATTTATTAAAGTAATAATAGGATAGGATTGACTGATTTTTTATTTTGGTTAGATCAATTAAATAGCCAACAAACCCTACAAATCCCAATCCCAATAAAGCACCATTTATGAGACTTACTTTCATAAATAAAAACTGCAAATTTTGAGAATCAATCCAAATACTAAAAAGAAAGATTAAAAATAGGATAAACTGCATTGTAATAAATCCTAAAAGCTTTCCCTCATAACCTTTTTCATTGAAATCCTCAAATGAAGTTTTGATATACTGATCTGTCACTAAGTTCATACTTTCCTCTAACGAGGCATTAAAAATTGTTTGTTTCATGTTTTACCTATTAGACATCTGTATCCTTATCTGCTTTTCCTTCGTCATCAAATCTCAGAATAAGCTCACCACTACGGCTTTCAAAGTGCGATACGAAACGACTTTGGATGCTCGCATTGAGGACAGCTCCGACGATTAGCACCTTGGCAATCAAGATAAACCAAAACATGATAATCACAACCACCACTGAGCCGACAAAACGCACATCTAAAAAGCGATCTAGGTAAGCTTCAATATAAACGGTGAAAAGGTTCATGAGACTATAAATGATAACAAGAACCAAGGTCGCACCTGGTAGGACATAGCGGATTTTGGGAATCTTCACATTGGGTAAAGAAATAAAGCAGAATCAGCGAAAGAAAGAGCATCAGATAAATCGTAGGCTCTGTCATGGTCAGCAGCTGCTGGTAGAGGCCACGGTCAAAGTGCCAGAAATTATAAAGAATCTCAACCAGCATTCGACCAAATAGGGTCAAAACGAGCGACAAGCCTAGTAGGACTTGCAAACCTAGACTCATGATAAAAGCAAAGATCCGCTCCCAGATAAGCCCCCGCCCTTGCTTCGTACCATAGCATTTATTAAAAGCCTTTTGCAAAAAAGTCATACTCTGGGAAAAAGTCCACAGGGCAGACAGGATAGAAATACTCAGCAAACCTGTCGAAGGCTTGGTCAACACATCTCGGACAGCCTTGGCGATCATCAGATACAATGACTCTGGCAGTAAGTCTTTCAGCGCAACCAAGAGCTCATCTGGCCGAATCTGAAAATAGGGCAGAATATTCGCCGCAATCAATAACAAGGGAAAAATCGAAATCAGAAAATAATAGGCCACAGCAATGCTAGTAATATCTGCCTCCGACGCCTGATAAAAATGGAAAAAAGCTCTGAGAAATTCATTTTCTCTTATCTTTTTGATGAATCCTGTCACATCTCTCTCCTATTCAAAAAGACTGGGACAAGCCCAGCCCTCTATACTTAATAAGTCCCTTCTTCGCCCTGGCTGGTTAGAATCACAGGACCATCTTTGGTAATGACAAATTGATGCTCATATTGGCAAGACAGACCGCCATCTAGGGTTTTATGTGCCCAACCGGTCTCAAAGTCCGTGTCAATTTCCCATGTACCTGTATTGATCATTGGCTCAACGGTTAGAACCATTCCCTCCCGCAGGCGCAAACCGCGTCCTGCACGGCCGTAATGCGGCACCATTGGCTCCTCATGCATGGTTGGACCAACCCCGTGACCAACCAAATCACGCACCACTCCATAGCCATAGCTTTCAGCGTATTCTTGAATGGCTGCACCAATGTCTCCGATTCGATTGCCAACTTGTGCAGCTGCAATTCCTCGGTAGAGACATTCCTTGGTCACATCCATGAGTTGCTGCGCTTCTGGACTAATCTGTCCAACAGCATAAGCCCAGCAAGAGTCTGCGACACCACCACGGAAGCTTTCTGTATATTGCTTCATCTGCTCTACATTGTTAAAGTCCAGCTTAGATACATCCAGCTCAGCCTTATCGACTAAGCCAACAACCATGTCCACACAGATGATATCACCTTCTACCAATTTTTGATGGCGAGGAAAGGCATGAGCCACCTCGTCATTAAGAGAACAACAAGTCGCATAAGGATAATCCATGATGCTGCCCTCTACGCCAATCTGAAGGGGCAAGGCATTAGCTTCTTTACAGCGCTTGCGGACATATTCTTCGATGTCCCACATGTCAATACCTGGCTTGATCAAATCTCTCAAGCCGATATGAACAGAAGCTAGAAAATCTCCGCTCTTGTCCATTAAATCAATTTCGCGTTGTGATTTTATAGTAATCATTATTAACCTCTTTACTAAGTAATTTTTACAGTAATCGTTGCTTTGGCAACGATGAGCGAATCTAAGTAGATATCATAGTCAATCACTGCTGTCCGCCGCGTCTGATGAATAATACGTGGCCGAATCTGCAGGATATCATCTATCTGAACAGCCTGAAAGAAATGAATCATCATCTGATCAACGATTAAGCTCTGGCTATTCGTCGTCATCAACTGCTGCGTAATCCGAGTGATAATTTCCGTCAAGACGCCATTAGCCAAGACTCTATTTTGCTCCAGCATGAAAGGCTCGACAGTGAAAGAAAAAATATCCTCTTGGCGATGAAGCTTCTGGCCCACCTGCTCACTGAAGGTCGGTAGACTGGAAATCTGTGAACGGCTCATTTTTTCCATAATATCCCGACGAGTAATCACCCCAAGGAGAGTCTGATTACTACGTACCACCGGAATCATCTCAAAATCTTCTGCAATCATGCGCTGACTGATATTGGCAATATTTGCCGACAATCCAGTCATGAAGATTTTTCGGGTCATAACCTTATCCAAGGTAGTCAAAGGAGACTTATCTCCCGCATCCCGCATCGTCACGACCCCAACCAGCATTTGATGCTGATTAACGACTGGAAAACGACTGGTACGGTTACGACGAACCAAGTCCAGATAATCACGAACGGTATCTGTGTCGTGTAAGAAACCATATTCGTGACTAGCCCTATAAACCTGTTCTACCGTCAAAATATCTGTTTTAATCTGGATATTGGACAGGGCACGGTTAATCATGGTCGCCACGGTATAGGTATCGTGCTTGGTTCTTAGGACGGGAATTTCAATACGATTGGCCAGTTTTAAAACCTCTGGATCGACTTCAAAACCTCCCGTTACCAGCACGGCATTCTCATTTTCAAGAGCCAAAATCTGAATCTGCGTCCGATCCCCGACAATAAGAAGACCGCCTTCGTTTAAGTAACGTAGGATATTTTGCTCGGTCATCGCTCCGATGGAGAACTTGTTAAATTCTTTTTCTAGTCCTTTTTCACCGGCAAGCACCTCTGAGCCAGTAATATCCGCAATTTCCTTGTAGGTCAGATGCTCTAAAACAACTTTTTTCGACTTGACTCGGACAGTACCACTTCTGGGTCTGGTCTCGACAATTCCTCTATTTTCAGCTTCCTTGATTGCTCGGTAGGCAGTTCCGTCGCTGACACCCAAGTAATTTGAAATACTCCGAACGCTGACCCGCTTGCCAATTGGAAGATTTTCAAGATAAGCTAAAATTTCCTGGTGTTTACTCATTGAAATCTCCTTTTTCGTAGCGATATTCGGTGTAATCTCGCATCCTTCTCGTGTAGCGATCGCTCCCCTTAAACTGACGGAAGAGCTTAAAACCAGCTTTCTGTGCAACTTTTTGACTAGCCAGATTCTCCTCATGCGTGATGATTGTTAGACGCTTAAAGTCGAATTTTGTAAAGGAAAGAAAAACCAATTCACGGACAACTTCGGTCATCAAGCCCTGTCCCCAATAGTCCTTCCTCAAAAAATATCCTAGCTCCGCTTCTTTTTTTATTTCGTCCATTTTTTCAAATTTAATGGAACCAATCATTTCATTCGTTTCCTTATCACAAATTGCCCAAATTCCCAAAGGATTTTTCATAAAATAATTGGCGATAACATATTCACTTTCCTGCAAGCTACTTTCAGTCGGAAAAATAAACTCGGTATTCTCCGGATTGGAAGCAATTTTATAAAGGGATTCTGCATCTCCAAAAAGAATCGGGCGTAAAAACGAATGCTCCGTTTCAATAAAAGAAAAAGCTGCTAACTGTGTCCACAAATTCATATGCTTCCTCTATAAAAAATAAGCGATGAACGCTTATTCTTCGATGAGCTGGATGTCCGCACCCAGACTTCTTAATTTTTCAATAATATTGGAATAACCGCGTAAAATAAATTCAATATTGGTAATCTCTGTTCGGCCTTGTGCCATCAGACCAGCAATCACCAAGGCTGCACCTGCACGCAAATCCGTTGCTTTGACAGAAGCACCTTGCAGCTGATTTGGCCCTTCATAGACGATTTGATTGCTAGCGGTTGAGATTTTACCAGCCATTTTTGCCAATTCAGCGACATGGTTGACCCGTTTCTCATAGATAGTATCAACGATTTTTCCATGACCATGAGCCGTCAGCAAGAGCGGAGTGATCGGTTGCTGCAAATCAGTGGCAAAACCAGGATAAGGCGAAGTCTTGATGTTAATAGCCTTTAAATCCTTCTGCCCTTCTACAAAGATGCTATCTTCTGAAATGGTCATGCGCACACCCATTTCCTCTAGCTTAGCAATGAAACTTTCCAAATGTTCATAAAGAACATTATTGATCTGGACACCTTGTCCAATTGCTGCTGCTAAGGAAATATAGGTCCCAGCTTCAATCCGATCCGGAATGACCTGATGGCGCGTTCCATGAAGACTATCCACACCTTCAATCGTGATAATATCAGTCCCAGCCCCACGAATATGAGCTCCCATATTGTTAAGCAGCGTAGCTACATCGATGATTTCTGGCTCACGCGCCGCATTTTCAATCACCGTACGCCCCTCAGCCTTGACTGCTGCCAACATCGTATTAATCGTAGCACCGACACTAACGGTATCCATGTAAATACTAGCTCCAGCCAAGCGTTTACCACCCGTTGACAATTTCATATAATTGCCTTCCATGGTCATATGAGCACCCATCGCTTCAAAAGCCTTGAGATGGAGATCAATCGGACGAGGACCAAGGTCACAGCCCCCAGGAAGACCAACTGTCGCTTCTCCAAAACGGCCTAGCAAACTTCCATAAAAATAATAAGAAGCTCGTAGACTATTGATTTTACCAGATGGCATCGGCATATTCTTGATGTTTCTAGGATCAACCTCTAGGCAATCTCCAGACCGTTTGATAGTCGCTCCCATGATTTCCATAATCTCGATGAGGCTATCAACATCCGAAATCGCCGGTACACCATCTAAAGTAACAACATTATCAGCTAAAATAATAGCTGGGATAAGGGCCACAACACTATTTTTGGCACCATTAATGGTCACCTCTCCTTTTAAAGGGCGACCACCATTAATTACAATTTTTTTCATGTTTTAAAATTAGCTCTTTCACGGTATTACTCTTTATTATATCATAGTTTTATCCATTTTCCTAGACAAAAAAAGCCCTCAGTTTAAACTGAGAGCTACTATTTTATTGCAAAGCCGCTTGGAGCGCAGCTACCTTGTCTGTGCGTTCCCAAGGAAGATCGATATCTGTTCGACCCATATGACCGTAAGCAGCAGTTTGACGATAGATTGGTCGTTTCAAATCCAACATTTGGATAATACCTGCTGGACGCAAATCAAAGATCTGGCGGACAGCGCTCTGAAGTCTGCTTTCAGAAACTAAGCCAGTTCCAAAAGTATCAATGCGGACTGAAACGGGCTGAGCTACCCCTATAGCATAGGCCAACTGAACTTCTACTTTTTTAGCCAAACCAGCAGCTACGATATTTTTAGCGATATAACGAGCCGCGTAAGACGCAGAGCGATCGACCTTGGTTGCATCCTTACCAGAGAAGGCACCACCGCCGTGGCGAGAATAGCCACCATAGGTATCCACAATAATCTTACGTCCTGTCAAGCCAGAGTCTCCTTGCGGGCCACCTATAACAAAGCGGCCAGTAGGATTGATAAAGACCTTGGTCTGACCATCCAAGTATTCACTTGGAATCACCTGAGCAATCACCTTTTGGATAACATCCTGATGAATCTGTTCATTGCTGACTTCAGGATCATGCTGAGTAGAAATAACTACCGTATCTACACGAATTGGGCGATCATTTTCATCATATTCGACCGTAACCTGAGACTTGGCATCTGGTCGCAGATAAGACAATTCACCTGATTTGCGCAGTTCTGCCAAACGACGCACCAGTTTATGACTGAGAGAAATAGGCAATGGCATGAGCTCTGGCGTTTCATCCACCGCAAACCAAACATAAGGCCTTGGTCACCAGCCCCAATCAAATCCAACGGATCTTTTTGAGCATTTCCTCGAATCTCAAATGCTTCATTGACCCCTTGAGCAATATCTGGCGACTGTTCCACCAAAGATGGATGGACTCCAACTGTCTCTGCAGAAAAGCCATACTCTGTATTGGTGTAGCCAATCTCTGCAATGGTATCACGAACCACCCGATTGATATCTACATAGGCTGTAGTCGAAATTTCTCCAAAAACATGAACGGAGCCTGTATAAACAGCAGTTTCAGCTGCGACATGAGCCTCTGGATCCTGAGCTAAAATAGCATCCAAAATAGCATCGGAAATTTGGTCTGCAATCTTATCGGGATGTCCCTCCGATACAGACTCAGACGTGAAAAGTTTACGTTCTGACATAGAAATGTCCCCCCTTAAAAAATATTAAACAAGTAAACAAACTCCAAAATAATTGCAAATCATCTCACCCATGAGTTACGACGCGAAAGAAATAAAAACTATATTTTTTTATTCCTGTAGCTAGTAAGGCCCATAGGCTGACCGCAATATAGCGGTAACCCTTGAATGACGAGTGACTTTGGAGCCGTCATTGTTTGCGAGTTACAAAGTACTGATAGAAGTTTCCTACCATCTTATCGGGACTATATAACCTCTCCATTATATCATGATTTTTAGAATTATGCTGAATCATTTTCAAAAGAAAAGCTATAGTTCAAAACTATAACTTTATCATTTAGATTTATTCGATCTAAGCAGATGATTAATGCTAAATATTTCAAGTAAACTATACCAACTCTGTCTGAACAATAGCCTCTTTCACATCTTCTAGCGGCAAATGCACCAGTTCCACTTCCTTTTCCTTGTAAAGGTACTGAGCATAATCATCTATCCGATATTGGTTGATGTAGACCACGCGCTTGCAGCCAACCTGAAGCAGTTGCTTGGTACAGTTTAAACAGGGAAAATGAGTCACATAAGCCGTAAATCCCTTAGGAACGCCCCTCTCAGCTCCCTGCAAAATTGCATTGACCTCTGCATGCAAGGTCCGAACGCAGTGACCACCAATAACCAAACACTCATGATCAATACAGTGCTCTGTTCCTGAAACGGAGCCATTGTAGCCGGTCGATATGACCTTATTATCCTTGACTAAGACCGCACCGACCTTGGCACGCTTACAGGTCGAACGATTGGCAATCAAAAGTGCCTGTGCTGCAAAGTATTCATCCCAAGCTAGCCGATTTGACATCATCATTCAGTCCTCCATCCATTCTCATTATATTATACTAAAACACTTGGCGATTGTCATCCTGACAAGAAAAAAGTTGAAACAATGTTTCAACTTTTTGTATTCTTATTTAGCAAGTTTAGCCTTAGCTGCATCTGCAAGAGCTGTGAAAGCTGCTGCATCGTTAACAGCCAAGTCAGCAAGCATTTTACGGTTCACTTCGATCTCAGCCAATTTCAAACCATGCATCAATTGTGAGTATGAAAGTCCGTTCAAACGAGCTGCCGCATTGATACGAGTGATCCACAATTTACGGAAGTCACGTTTTTTCTGACGACGGTCACGGTATGCATAGTAGTAAGAGTTCATTACTTGCTCTTTTGCAGTACGGAACAAGATGTGTTTTGCTCCATAGTAACCTTTAGCTAATTTTAAAATACGTTTACGACGTTTGCGTGATACAACGCCACCTTTAACACGTGCCATGTTTTATTTCCTCCAATATTCCTAGATAATTGTTACAAAATCTCTTATTTAAGACCTGTAAGCATTGCTTTGATACGTTTGAAATCTCCTGCATGCACCATAGATGCTTTACGAAGATGACGACGTTGTTTCTTAGTTTTTCCGTGGAAACGGTGAGAAGTGTAAGCACGGAAACGCTTCAAGCCACCAGAACCTGTACGTTTGAAACGTTTAGCTGATGCGCGGTGTGTTTTTTGTTTTGGCATGATAAAATCTCCTTTTTCTAACTTTTTGACAGTTTATTTTTTGTCACTAATCGGTGCCATTTGCATGAACATTTGACGTCCATCCATCTTAGGCTTTTGCTCAATGATCGCAACATCTTGAGTTGCTTCAGCAAAGTCTGCCAAGACCTTAGCCCCGATTTCTTTGTGGGTAATCATCCGGCCTTTAAAGCGAATGGATACCTTAACTTTATTTCCTTTTTCAAGGAACTTGCGTGCGTTACGAAGTTTTGTATCAAAGTCCCCTTTATCAATGGTAGGACTGAGACGTACTTCTTTCACAGTGACAACGCTTTGTTTTTTACGTTGTTCTTTCTGCTTTTTCTGATACTCAAACTTGAACTTGCCATAGTCCATAATTTTCGCAACAGGTGGTTTAGCTTGTGGCTGAATCAGGACCAAATCGACATTTGCTTCATCCGCAAGAGATTGCGCTTCGCTAAGCGGTTTAATACCTAATTGTTCGCCGTCAAGACCGATCAACCGAACTTCACGCACACGAATTTCATCATTGATGAATAAGTCTTGTTTTGCTATGGTTTTCACCTCTTTTTTTATTTTTAGAGAAAAACAAGTGCGGACCTGCTAACGCAAACCCGCACTACATGATAGTATTTCATCACTGAAACTGAATCCTGTAGAGCCAGACAACGTTAGTCGCAAGGCGAGAAGTTCTCACTTCTGCTTTTCTCAACTCCACTATCATATCAAGTTTCTTTTTATTTGTCAATAATTTTTTTTGCTTTTTCTTCAATAAATTTGACAACTTCTGCAATTCCAATGCCTGTCGTATCAAAATGAATGGAGTCAGCCGCTGGTTTCAAAGGTGATACTTCACGATGACTATCCTTGTAGTCCCGCTCCGCTATTTCTCTTTTGAGAGTTTCCAAATCAGTCGGAATCCCTTTTCCGAGATTCTCTTTGTAGCGGCGCTCTGCCCTTTCCTCAACTGAAGCAACTAGAAAAATTTTCAATTCTGCATTTGGCAAGACTACTGTCCCAATATCACGGCCATCCATGACGATGCCGCCCTGTGCAGCAATCAACTGCTGCAAATGAACCAATTTTTCACGCACTTCCGGGATAGCTGCTACCCACGACACATTATTGGTTACTTCATTTTCTCGAATCGGATGAGTAACATCGACATCTCCTACAAACACTAGCTGCTCACCATTCTCCGAACGACCAAAACTAACCGAATAAGTCTCGAGCAAAGTTACGATCTTATCTGCATCATTTTCAGTCAGATGATTTCGCAGAGCCAGATAAGTGGCTGCGCGGTACATGGCACCCGTATCCAAATAGGTATAATTAAAATCTTTGGCAATAATCTTTGCAACAGTGGATTTTCCACTTGAAGCAGGTCCATCAATCGCAATCTGAATCTGTTTCATAACCCGCTCCTACTGAATCTTAACAATGTCACCTGGGTTGGCATACCAAGAACCAGTAGACATGTGCGACGGATTTAATTGCTCCAATTTTGCAATAGAGATACCTGCACGCGCTGCAATTGCAGCTTCTCCTTCACCAGGCTGAACAGTCAAGGTACCTTCTGAAGACTGAGTTGGCTTTTCTTCTGATTCACTTGGTTGTTCTGATGGAGCTGGTTGTTCCGCACTGCTACTTGAAGATGCAGCTGCATTAGAAGTACCATAAAATCCATCCATAACGGTCTTTTTATTACTTCCGCCAGTAGATAGGTAGGCGAAAAAGAGTGCCATAGCAATGACCATCACTAGAAAAATAGCTGCTAATATTGTCAGCCAGCGATCAACTCGACTCGCCTGACTTTTCTTTCTGCGATTCAATTTCTCTGCTCCATTATCATATACATCTGCTTCCCATGGTTCTTTTTCCATGACTTCCTCCTTGAGTTTTTCTAAAAATCTTATTACAATATGAGTATGAAAGTTACACTCATTCCCGAACGTTGCATTGCATGCGGACTCTGCCAGACCTACTCAGATCTTTTTGATTATCACGATAATGGCATTGTCAAATTTTATCAAGACGACCAGCTCTTAGAGAAAGAGGTTGAGAGTCAGCCTGAAATTCTCGAGGCTATTAAAAACTGTCCAACCCGAGCTTTACTAAAAGACTAATTTTTCTTAGATTGGTCACCATAGTAGACCTCAAAATAATCTAGAAGAGTCATATTGTCTACTAATTCCACTTCGCCTTTAAAATGCTCATTTAAAGCTAGGGCGTTGACAAAATATTTTTTTGGCCACTTCCGCATACAGAAGGTCCTGCTACGACTCTTCCCTGTAAAATGAAGGGTGATAGACGTCTTTGTCACCTCTAGCTTCTCAATCGTTGAAATATCAATCTTGATTGGCGTGAAAGGATTTGCCGTAATAATGCGCAAAATGCCATCATCATAAATCGTGAAATATCTATGCACACCAATAGCCAGTAAGACCATGAACAAAAAGAATGAAAAGAGGACAAGAGTCGGAACACTGGAGCTTTCGTACATCAAGGCCAGTCCTATAAAAATCGGAATGACTGACAAAGACCAATAAATCACCAACACCGACATTTCTGGTTGCCAATGATAGCGGACTTTCCCAAAAATCTTTATCATATCTTCCCCCCCTTACTACTAGTTTAGCATAAAATAATAAAAAATAGAATTGGTAAACCTATTCTATTTTTCATTTTGCTGGTACAGCAAAGAAATCCTTTGAAAGATATCCTTTCCCACCAACCATATCATACTCGATCAATTTCAAATCATCTGCAATTTCCTGAGCTGATGAATCCAGTGCTTTCTTGTCCACACTGGCTTTATGGAGAACCTCAGTCAATAAGGCGTAGTAAGGAGATACTTTCGAATTGGTCTGCTCAAGTAGTAGGGCTGAAAAATCACTAGAATTAACCAAAGGATAGTTCAACTTAGGTGTCTCATAATTGCTCCAGATAAAGTAATCGGTCAAATATTGATTTTCGGGATGATCCTTAAAAGCTGATTGAGGATATAGACCTGGCAAGTGATCACCATAAAAAACTACTGTTATCTTTTTATCAATTTTAGAAAGCTTATCTAGAAACTCCTTGGTCGCATTGTCTGTGTGGTAGAGCATCCTTACATAGCTGGATAAGGATTTATTTCCTGCCTCCGTGAAACCTGAGTAACTAGCAGACATGTAAATCGGATTAACTTCCGTCCAAGGCATGTGGTTTTGCATCGTCATAACTGAGAAAAATTGACTTTGGTCTGTTTTTAGACGGTCTAGAACTTGATTATAGGTCGTTTTATCACTATAGTTTCCACCAATATGATCTCCCTGTAATCCTTGAGTTCCATAATGAATGAAGGTATCGTATCCCAGATCTTTATATATGATATTTCTGGAATAATTACTTGGTGAAGCTAAATGAATCACTGTACGATTTTGAGAAGAATAGGAATCACTGATTGCCGGAAGCTTGTTCATCTTTGGTACAACTTCTGTATAAATGACAGAGACAGAGGGTGATAGGTTATAAAACGGTAAACCGGTCAGCGTTTGGAATTCCATATTCGCAGTTCCACCACCATAGCCATCTGATTGCATCAACCCACTGGTAGTCTTAGACATGATTTCCTGAATATTAGGAATCGGATTTTGTGACATAGATACACCAGAAATCCGTGCTGGGTCAGAAAAGCTCTCACTAAGAACATAAATGACTGTCTGTTCTTCTATTTTCTGCTTACGTTCCTGATTGATAGAATCAGCTAGTGCTCCATATTTCTTTTCTAATTCTTGAATTTTTTCTTTAGAATATCCCGCTGGCTGAATCATAGGCTTATCAGATAATTGGGTAAACCAAACAAAAGAGACCGACCGCATTTGCGAATTAATTGTATTACCAAACCAAGTCAAATCATGGTAATTATTCAAAATGGACACAACTGGAATATTATCGGCAACTTTGCCATTCTCTTTCGAAGAGAATATCTGTAAAACACCTAAGAAAAAAACAATAGGAATAACCAGTGAAATAAGTTGAATTTTTACCATGGCGATTATTTTTCCAGGTAAAATTTTCCTACGGAAAAACCAATAGAAAAGACCAATAGCTACCACACTAGCAATCGCATAGATTCCATAATTACCGCCTAGAAAATCAAATAAGAGCTTCGGATCTTTTAGCCAACTAATATCACTTGGCAAAATTGGTTCTTGTCGATATTGAAATTTCAAACTGCTGGCAATTGTTGAACTAACACCTATCGCCAATATGATAATTGTGGGTAGAAAAATTTGATTAAAAGCAAGATAGATAAAAATAAATAGTGCAAAAAAGACTACTATCTGAAAGAGACTTGCCCCAGTAAATAAATGAAGTTCTAAAACAGAAACATCCGCTCGAATACTATTTTGGATAGTGTAGTTAAAGATAACAGAAAAAGCTGCGCTACTTAAGACTGCGACCGAAAGGCTTCCTTTATTTCTCGAAATATCTATCAAACCCTTTACCGCTAAAAAGCTAGGAATCGAAAATAAGAAAAAGAGTAAAATAATAAAACCAATTAACTTAAAAATCGAATCCTGAGAAATTGCAAAGCCGCTATCTGAAAGATAATTCATCAACAAAGTCTGTTGCTGAAAAATAGCGGTCATCTTACTATCTGTTAGCGATAAGAGAAGAAAAGATTGGGACAAGAAAAGTATCTCTAGAAAACCAATATTAAATTCATCAACAGTTAGAAAGCTTTGGGAATGATATTTTTGCAGAGAAGAAAAGCGGTTAATGAGATAAGCAAATAAAAATATTAGCAGCAAGTAAGGTAAGCCGTTAACTTCTACAAAGTGATTACTGAAGATATTCTCTGCTTTAAAATCAAAATCATTCACATGCTGCGTCACAGTTAGCAAATAAGAAAACAGGGTGTAGATTCCATAAATGAGAAAAGACCAAACTAATAATTTTCGATTTAGCAGTTGGGCAACAATCTGACCTACACCAAATAAAACCGCTATTAAAACGAGAAAAACCAAACCGAGGCTGGCATAATTATCTAAACCCTTATTTACTTGAAATAAGAATAACGTCGCAACAGCTATGGTATCCAAAACTAAAAAAATGATAAGTAAATAGGAAATCTGCTTATAATAATTGACTAAAAATTTCATTATTCTTTCTACAGAAACTATTATCTAACTTTTTAAAAGGTTCGATAAATACTTTCTAACTTTTTTTGCTAGGCTCTTATGAGCCAGTTTCCTTTCTGCTGGTTTAATCGCTCTGTTTCTCTTTGTAAATCTAATACAGAAGGCAGTGGGGTTCCAGACATGATTTTAAAATCATAGTCCTGTTCCCAAGCCAAATAAACTAACAAATTTTCTAAAACTTGAGGTTCAGTTTGAACTGATAAATGGTAGTCGTTTTGAAAAAGTCTAATCAGAGCAGAAGGCTTAAACCAAAGAAAACCACCATACACCTTAGTAAAAACAGGATATTGTTCAAAATCAAAAGTTTTCTGGCAATGGAGCTCTTGCCAAATTGTAGCCATTTCTTTCCGATATGTTTTTTGCTCAAACAAGCCATATCTGACTAAACTTGGAAGATCTGGGATAACGAGACCAAGCTTACCATCTCGTTCCAATGCTTTAATACTAGCATTGGCATTTTCAAACATCATCTCCATCAGTTCTCTACGCATCGCATTATCAAGCTGAGGTATTCTATCTACTAAATTTACAGTAGAAATATGCCCAACGAAAGCAAATTTCTGTAATAGGTCGCTCTGTTCAAGCATCGCCTGCATAGAATTTCTTCTTTGCCTAGAAGAACTTGATAGCGGTCTGATATAGTTTCTAGGAGCTGAACAAAGATTTCTTCGTCAGCTGTCGTCACCACAAATTGGTATTGTAGAGGAAGAACTTCCCATTTTTCTTTAAATTGCTCGAAGACTTGAAGGTCTGTCACATGAATATGAAGCGCTACTGGCTTTTCTGGCGAGTCATTCTTATCATCTTTCGCAAGCTGCTTATCCTGCAAAAGGCAGGGGACATCTGGACCAATATATTCAAATATATGCTCAGAAATTAAAGAAACAGGATAAGAGGTTCTCTCTTTGATTTCTTCCAGCAGATACCTCGCAGAAAAAGGATTGCCACTGATAGCTTTCACTTTCAAAAAGGGAACCTTTTTCTCAAGAACAGTAAAAGGCTTATAATAAGTAAAGTCTGGATGGATTAAATCCGCTACTTCTTCTAGACGAGTATCAAATAAAGATTGATAGGTAAAGCCTGTCCCTGTAAAATATTGGGTAAATTTCGTCTCGTAGTGGTCAATCACATCTTGAACATCAGTAAAATCTTTTACTTTTGTCCAAAAATCTTGAAAAGAAATTGCCCTCAATATCTGCTGCTTAAAGGTAACAAAGTAACTCTGCAGATGTTCTTCAAAATACTTTGTTTTTCGAAAGTTGGTCATGCCCCAAAAATCAACCTGAGTATCCACCTCAAAACGCGTATAAATAGGCTCCAAATCCCAGAGCGGACCAAAACAAGTATCATTCATCAAAGTCAGAGAGTCGTAGGTTTTGAGCTCCTCAAAACCTACGGCACTCATTCCATCTCGCCAAGCCGCAAAATCATAGCCTTGATTGTTCCGCTCCAACACATTGCTTATTCCAAATTCGTCTTGTAACTTTTTCTTAGTTGCTTCTTCGATATGACTATTTGAAATAAAAAGGATTTTGGAAAACAGGGGCTTGAGCTGTTCTAATTGGTAGAAGACATGATTACTCACGCGCTTATATTTATTAAAATGAACATAGAGTAATATTCGTTCCATGAAAACACCTTATCATTTTATTGAGAGATTTCCCAGACCCCATTACGCTGAATCAATCCCGTTGCTGAGTCTTTTTGCAGAGGTATCGTCATCTTCAATATCCCGTCGGCTGATGATAAGGACTGGAGTATTCTTAGAATCTGCAAAGGATAAAATCTGATTCTCTTCATCACGCACAGAGACCTGCAATTTCAATTTTGCATGATTAATTTGGGAAAGATGGCATTTGTATTTAAATGTCTTCTTGCCTGTTCCTTCTGTCAAATTATCCATTGAATTATCATTATATAGCCAAATGGTACGGTCGATATCAGTCAGTGAAAAGGCTATGTAGGTTGGCATGTCCTGATTAACTCGATAGCTAATCTCAAATGAAATTTCTTGATTTGGTGCTATCTGAGGAGAACTTAGTAGACGAACCTCCAGATCAGAAACTGCAACAGATTCCGTTTCAGCGACATAATCTTCGTTCATGGCTTTGGTGTCACTTGCATTGTCTAAACTGTATTGGTTAGCTACATCATCTGGATTTCCGACAACTTTGACTAAACCATTTTCAATCAAAACAGCTTTATTACAATACTTTTTAACAGCATTCATGTCGTGAGTTACTAAAATAGTTGTCTTTCCCGAATGCTTCCGTTCCATGAAATAATCATTACACTTGCGCTGAAAAGCTTCATCCCCAACAGCCAGAACCTCATCCAAAATTAGAATGTCTCCCTGTGCCTTGATCGCAACTGAAAAGGCCAAGCGAACCTGCATCCCGCTAGAATAATTTTTGAGTTTTTGATTCATAAACTCACCCAGCTCAGCAAATTTAACGATATCGTCATACATGGCATCTACTTCTTCAGTTGAGAAGCCCAGCATGGCACCATTCATATAGACATTTTCGCGGCCGGTCAGCTCTGGATTGAATCCAACACCTAGCTCGATAAAGGAAACCAACTTGCCATCAATGGTCACTGTGCCCTTTTCGGGAATATAAATCTCTGAGATAATTTTCAGAAGAGTGGACTTGCCAGAACCGTTTCGCCCAACAATTCCATAAAAATCTCCCTTTTCCACTTCAAAGGAAATATCCTTAAGAACGTTCTGCTCTTTGTAACCTTTGATGCCTCGAAAACGGTTGACTAGGCTTGTTCTTAAACTTTGTGTTGACTCTGTTGGCAGTTTAAAAAACTTACTGACATGGTCAACTTTTACTGCAATATTATTTGACATTATAAAATCTCCGCAAATCTCTTAGCATTTTTATTAAAGATATAATATCCAAGCCCAAAAATCACTACTGGCAATAGATAAGGAATCAGCGCAATCCAGTAATGGTCCATCAAATCCCAGCCCCGAGTACTGCCTGAGAAAACGATAAAATGACGAAGATCTTGAATAATCTGAGCCATTGGATTAAGCATCATCAGCTTAGCGACCAAAACATGCCCACCCTTCAGAATAAAAGTCAGTGAATAAATGATTGGTGTCGCATACAAGCCTGCCTGCAGCACTACTTCCCAAATGGGCCCAATATCACGATATTTGACAAAAAGGGTTGCCAACATAAAGGCAAAGCCAGCCGAAATCAAAACTAATTCTAGAAAAAGCGGGATAATAACCAGCCATCCTAGGGTGATTGATACGCCATTAATCAGTGCAAAAGCAACAACAACCATCAAATTGATCGCATAGTTGATCGCTGCGCCAGTAATAGCTGAAAAAACGATAATTGATTTAGAAAAATTCAGTTTTCGCAGTAAGTCCCCTCGCGCAACAATGGACATCATGCCCATATTGGTCGCTTCTGAGAAAAAGTTCCATGTCACCATCCCTAGGAGAAGCGATACTGCATAATGAGGTGTTCCGTCATCAAAACGCAGGAAACGAACGAAAACAAGATACATAATGGTAAAAAGCATTAAGGGTTTTAAAATCGACCACAAATGCCCAATGAAACTGCCTTGATAACGCAATTTGAAGTCTGTTTTAACCAACTCTCTCAAGAGAATCCAGTTTTTTTGGCTAAAATAATCTAGCATGCATATTACTCCTTATAAGCAAATTTTGTGAGAATGAGCGTCGTGAAAACCAAAGTATGGAAGGTACGATTCTTTCTGTAGCCATACTTTCGAATCCGTCGCAGTCGCTCTGCAAAAGGGACTTCCATGATTGTCACAAAATTTTCAATAATTTCTCTATTTTCAGTTGTCAGAGACTGGCTGAGAAGGTTGCGAGCCTGAGTCTGACTGTCTTTTATCAATTTCCAATATTTAACAAATAGACGGCTAGGATGAATCCAGTTCTTCATCCGCTTGCGTAAGGTTCGGGCTCCTAATACATTATTGGAATGTTGGCGGTAGAGTTCCCCTGGCTGATCTAGATAAACGAGTTGCCCAAAAGCCGAAGCCAACAAGCCCAGATACCAATCGTGCATAAGCAATTCATGCTCCTCCTGCCCTGTCCACAAATCAGCCAGAGCGCGGTTGATCATCGAAACGCCACCTGTCACCGTATTTTCCGTCAGTTCCTGAATTAATTTTGTATTGGCATGATCAGACTGCGTTCGAATCATACTTTCGTGAACAACATTTAGCTCCTGATCCACCACTTTTAAATCCATATAAACCAACAAAGGTACGGAAGCATCATAGTTTTCTGCTGCCGCCAACTGAATCGCCAACTTATCCGGCAACCAGACATCATCCTGATCGCTAAAAAAGTAAACATCCGAATCCTGATACTTAAGCAAGCTATGAAAACTCTTAATGACACCCAAATTTTGAACTTCTTCCGGATTGATAAAGAAGATCCGGTCGTCCTGTTGGCAAAAATTCTCAATAATCGCTCGCGTCCCATCACTAGAGCCGTCATCCCGAATCAAAAGCTGCCAATCCCTATAGGTTTGGGCTTGAATACTTTCAATCTGTTCTGCCAGAAACTGCTCACCATTATAGGTCGACAGAAGAATGGTCACTTTCATGATAAAAATAGCTCCTCGTATTCACCTACAATTTTTTCCCAGGTGTAGTTTTCTTTCATATTTTCTTTGGCCGCCTGACCTAGTCCAGAAAAGTCTATCTGACCATCCACTCGGTCAATAAGCTGAGCCAACTGTCCCTCTTCTTTTTGCCAATACAAAGCTGTTTCTTGGGCTACTTGATGGTTGAAGTCCACATCCAAAACCAAATTGGCATCAGTCTGAGCCAGAGCTTCCAAGAGTCCAGGATTAGTTCCACCGACTTCGTGTCCATGCAAGTAGGCAAAAGCTTGATTGCGGATATATTTGAGCAGTTCCTGATCATAAACAGTCCCGACAAACTTAATCCGAGAATCCTTATCAAAACCCGTTTTTTGCTTAAGCTCTTCAAAATAAGGATTTCCCTCATGATTGCAGATAATCAGCAAGTCACGTTGGGTCTGGGACCTCATAAATTCTTGGATAATGGTTTCATAGTTATTTTCTGGCACAAAACGTCCAACAATCAAATAATATTCCTTTTCTCTGCTCTGCCATTTCTCAAAAAAATCACGCGCACGAGCATCCTGAGAGTCAAGAGAAGATAGTTGGAGGTCTGTCCCATAAGCAATGAAAGCCGTCTTGGACCAAGGATAGGATTGTTTTATATAGCTCTCAATGCCTTGGTTGTCCGTAATGACCAGATCAGCATGCTTAGTCATAAGCTTCTCAGAATATTTAAGATAGGCTTGAACTGGCTTAGACCACTTAGCTCGCTTCCATTCCAGACCATCTGGATTGATAAAGAAAGTCCCGCCTGCTTTATGAATTTTATGTGCAAAAGGCGCCACAAAGGCTCCGATCGTATTACCCAAAATATAAAAAATTGGACGCTCAATCTGCTGCTCTTGCACTAGCTTTAAAGAATAATTGATGGCCATCATATCATAGGCAATCACCCGAGCCGGCCCTAATTTAGGAGCCTTAATGGTGAAGCAATCCACTCCCTTGTAATCAAAATGATGAAAAGCTTCATCATCCGACAAACAAGCTACATGATACTGAATTTGGGAAGAAACCTTATTTTCTACTATTTTTTCAACAAAAGTTTCAAAGCCGCCATATTTAGCAGGAAGTCCGCGACTCCCGATGATGAAGACATGTCTCATGCTTTTCCTCTATTCAAAGATTTACAATCTATTCTATTATATCATTTTCTTGGTGATTTGTGTTGCAAAGAAAGAAACAGTAAATGCCATTTCTTTTTACCATTTACTGTTTCTTAATAATATTCACTATTTTATAATTCTTCTTATAATTTTTTTAAATAGATGGGTAATTTTTTTCTTTCAGATACTTTTTTTGAATTCAAATAAACTATTAAAATAATACAATATTTTCTTATTTCTCACATTATCCTCTGTTATTGCACTTAGCAACTCAGCATAGTTGTTTTCTATTCGATAAACATTTTTAATCCTCTCTCTTTGTTTTACAACAAAGTCTTTTTGCTGTGAGAAGTTTTTTATAGAATCTTGCAAAATACCCGTCAACTGTTCAATATTTCCTAATTGGTAAATAGTACCGACTTCAAATAAATTGTAGGCTGTCATATATCCTTGATTATCTGATATAATTGTTGGAATCCCATTTAAAATAGCCTCTATGTATACTAAACCAAAAGTTTCAATTTTGGAAGTAAAAACACAGATATCTTCTGATGTTAACTCTTCCCAAGGATTATCTTTGTGCCCCAAAAAGAAAATATTGGTTAATCGGTTCTCTTGGATATAATCATCACATTTCTTTTTATAAGTTTCATCCCAACCACCAATAAATACAAGCTCATAATCTGAAGCATTTTCTAAATTTTGATAAGCTTGAATCAGTTCAATCTGATTTTTATTATCATTTACTCGACCAACAGAAACAAATCTTTTCTTGCTTCCTTGTTTTAGTTTTATTGATACGACTTCATTATGCGAAATAAACGATTTAATTTCACGCTGAGGCAAGAGAAAAGATAGCGATTTTTGAAGGTTTCCTGTAACAGTGAATATCTCATCTGCTAAAGAGTCTATAACACCAATTTTCTCTTTATAATAACTAAATTCTCCCTCAGGAAATTCATGAATCAGCCAGAAATGCGGAATATCCTCACAAGCTGCTGCCACCGCTCCTTGAAACATATTAACTGTATTTGTAATGACCAAGTCAATATGGCTATCTACTATTATCTTTCTCAGCGCAGCAATATTTCTTGGTAAGAATTTACCCTCTCTTCATGAGTTCCAGGAAGACCACCTGGTGCATCCTCCCACCACCATTTAACCGATGGCAGAGCAATGGTTCTAATTCCTTCTTTTGCAAGAGTAGAAATATAGTCTTGCTGGACTTGGACATGATAATCTGGTATCGCATTGATAACGTGATAGCCATCTTGAACCAAATACTTCATCAGATGGAAAATAGAAATCTCTGCCCCATTATCCAAGGTTCCAGTCGGCGAAATGAATAAAATATTTTTCTTCATAGCTTATCCTTACCAATTCCAATAGAATGGAATCATTAAATAGATTGAAATTAAAAAGTTAGCTGACAAAGTGCCTATAAGCAAGTTTTTAACTGTCCGCTCCTGAATCTCTAGCTTGCCCATATTCGCAAGAAGGGGTAAGAAGAGAATTAGGAAAGGCGTAAAATAACGGCCCTGAGTTCCAACCGATATCTGAGCACCTTTTCCTAAAACAATCGGAGTCCACTCTAGATACATGATGGTGACAACGGCAATGATCTGCAAAAGGAAAAGATACGCAGAGACAGTTGCATAGGACTTCGTCATAAAATCCTTCTCAGACTGCAAGAAAATGATAGTCAGTACCGCTACATCAAGAAAGATTAGCCACAGGGGCAACTGAATGGTGAAATTACCCAAAAATCCAAAGAGACCAATAGTCAATATGGTATTGAGGTCACCGTTCATGCGCTGTTTAAACAAAGTGTTGAGCAGAACCCTACTGTAGTGGAAAATCCCTCCTTGATGGCGGACAACCAGATGCAAGGCTAATAAAACTGCGACAAGAGCCAAACTGTAAAAAACATAGCGATGACGACCGATAAATGCCTTGGTCGCAAGAAATGGCTTGTTCAAAACAGCTAAGAATCCTTCCATTTCAAAATCAATGAAAGGAAACAAGCCTAGCAATAAAACATTGTTCAGTTTGGTTGCAAAGAGTCCAACGGATATGACCAAAAGCTGGATGAAATTCTTATTGGTAAATTTCTTGCTGGAAGCAATATTAGTGAAAAAACCAATGACTAGCATAAGCACCAAGTAGTTCATTACATCGTAGGAGAGAGAAGCTGCCTGCTGAACCATAATCGGCAGAAGTGAAATGAAAAAGAGAGCCTTCTTGCCGTACTTAAAATACTTAATCAGGAAGTAAACACCCAAAATATAGGCTAGGCCGTTAAAAAATCGCCCCATCATGATAATAACTCCCACTGATGGATAGATAAACGATCCCAAGGTCATGCCAATTAGCTGCGGTAAAAAGGAAAGAGTTTTTAAATTAATCCCCAAAGTAGACTCTTCCTGAGATAAATCCAATTTTTCCGTAAAAAGCTTCTTATACTCTGTTGGAGAAATATGCGGTTCCGAAGAGATATTTTCCATCCACTTGTAGGTTTTCTCTGTCGGTTTATGGAAAATCTCCCAAGTCATGCGGGCGTGATTCATCTCATCTGGAACACGGTTGATCGGTTGAACCACCATAAATGTCATAACAAAGACCGTCGCCAAGACCAAAAAGATATTTTCTATTTTTATCGTCTTACTTCTTTTCAAAATCATTCACCATTTCATCTTTACTATCTAAACTGCAGTTTTCAAGAACAAAATCATAGGCATTTTCCGCTAATTCCTGACGTAGGTCAGACGAAAGAATCAAACTCTCTAACTTTTCTTTCCACTCCCCGTCTTTAGCCAAAAGTCCAGTCTCCCCATCTTTTACCATATCAGAGAAGGCTCCAATGTGACTAGCAACTGTAGGAACTTTTACTAAGGCAGCCTCCATCCATTTGATTTCAGACTTAGCTCGGTTAAAGACCGAATCAACCAGTGGAGCTAGATTGATATCCACCTGACTGATCAGCTGAGGTAAATCCTTCCAGTCAACATAGTCATGGACAACAATCTGCTTTTGGTAAGACTTCATATCCTCTGGAATATCTAAATGGCCGACGATATGGAGTTCCACATTCTTGTAAGTTTCAAGCAAGGATTGGATGGATGGCTTTATCAATTCAAAATTTTCATTGTGACTGATTGAGCCTGAAAAATAGGCAATCTTGACTTTTGAATCCTGCTGACTATAATCTTTGATAAAGTGAGAACTGATTTCAATCAAGTCACTGGAAGCTCGATTTCTGTTCAGCAATACCTTATCTTTATATTTGAGCAGCTCTTCCTTCAATTGGAAAGTCGAAGTAATCGCTCCATCACAGGCAGCTAACATCTTGCCATAATTTTTGACACCAGCATCATAGTTGCCCTTGTCCTTTTCTGATAAGCCTTGAGTATAGCTTAGCTGATCTGTATAAACTGTATCAAAAACCAAATCATCAATGTCAAAATAAACTGGTTTTTTATCTCTTTTAGCTGTATCGCACAAGAATTGAAGTTGATAAGACCATGGAGCCCGATAGATGATAATATGACTTGCATTTCGAGCCTGAGAAATCTCAAATTCTGATACATTTACTACTTTGACCATGAAGCCGTTTTTTCGCAACTGTTCTGCTTTGTTCAGCACTCGGTAACGTGTACATTGAGGAATGATGTTTTCAACCCCATCTATAATCAAGATATATTGTTCTCTGGAGATTGATTTGAATTTTTGTACAATATTTTCTAATATTTCAACTGGATAATCTGTTTCCATTTGTACATAATTGAGCAAATCAGGTATTTCTGTTCGTCTTTCCAGTCCCTGCCAACGAAATTGTTGCGCATTATAATTTTGTAATGAGGTGTATTTAACCAACGGACTACCAGCCCTAAGCATTCTCAAAGGATGAATATACATAGCACTGTCTTTGTTTTCAGACACCAAAGCATCATATCGATAACCTAAATCTGCAAAATACTTAGTAAAAGTTGTTTCGTGTTTCCCAATAGCCTTATCGCGTGAATCCGTATCGGTTAGGTTATTCCAATAGTCGAAAAATTCCTCTGACCGAAGTAATAAAGGCTCAATAACTAGAAAATAAGATTGCAGATGCTCTGGAATATAGCCATATTGATTGAAATTTGTTGCATCTTCCTGTACTTCACCAAAGGAAATCCCCCAGAAATCAAGATTTCTATCCGCCATTGTTTGGAAAACTTCATTCAAATCTCTCATTGGACCAATATTCGTATCATTGACTAACAGAAGCTGAGAAGACGTTTGCAACTTTTCCTTACCAATGGTTAAAATACCTTCCCTAAATGCTGCAGCATCGTAACCTGTATTATCCCTTACCAGAACTTGGCCATATTGTTCCAAGACAGATAAATCCTCTGATTTCAATCCTCCATTTACCACAATCAACGTTTCATCTACCAAAGCTGCTAATTTCTCTAAAAATAGAACTTTGTAGCGCTGAAGATTCTCTTCTGCCTCAAAAATGACGTAGATTAGGCACTTTTTGCCAGTCACTTGTTGAAGCTGTTTTCGCTGAGAATTTCGTAAAACTCGATAATAATAGCTTTTTGGCGATTTGATATTTCGTTTTATGGTAATACACTGACGCTTCAATTGAGATAGGACAATTCTAATATTCCGCGGATTTTTGACAATCTGACCTACTTGCTTAATTGGAGTGACGATAGCATTCCCAACACGATAAGAGAGTGAGTTACGTAATTCATCAATGTCATCCTGATATTGATAAATTAATTCACTATCACGTTCCCAGCCTTTCTTTAGCTCATGGATATAATCGGATACCTGATTCATATGCTGAATTAAATCATTCAGTCTGCCATCTAAAGTATAAATATTTGTAGACAAAGCTTGATAAATCTCATCTGGCAACTGTTTCACATACTTACGCAGGATTTTTAGATAGATTTCGTAATGATATCGAGTAGAATCACGTTTAGAGATTGACTCTTTGTCAAAGACCCGGTAATTCAGCTTCGTTTTTGTATCATAAACAGGTTTCGCACCTTGATTAATAATTAAGCTTAAAAGAAAATCATAGTCCTCCAGTTTTTCACGATTCAGCGCTTCATCGTAATAAATACCATCAGCAATTGAGCGACGAATGAGGGAACAGTTGGAAATAAAATTCTCCGTTAAGAAAGCTACCTTGTCAAATGACCGTGATTTAAGGTAAAACTCCTTTTTATCGGGGTCATACAGATCCCCATAGACAATATCTGCCTCCCCTTGCAGCATGGTTGTATAGAAGCTCTCAATGTAGTCTGAATCCAGAAAATCGTCACTATCCACAAAAATAAAATAAGTGCCTTGAATTTGCTGCAAAGCCTTGTTTCTTGTCTTAACAACCCCCATATTTTCATGGCTTTCAAACCGCGTCGGGAAAGGGGAATCTACCAAAGTTTCTTGGATAATCTGGGCGGACTTGTCTGTGGACCCATCATCCAATACCAACAACTCAATATTTCGATAGGTCTGAGCAAAAATACTGCGCAAACACTGTTCAATGTAGTCTTGATGGTTGTAACATGTTACAACAACAGATATTAAATCTTTCATATACTTTCCTTGTAAATAACTCTATTAGTTTGAGTTAGCATCTTGACTTTCATGTATGCTTTATTTATCAGATTAGCCACCCACTTTGGCCAGAAAAGCTGATACATGAACAAATCTTCTTTAGTCCGAGTATTATCTGAAATGGTCTTGGTTGTTTCAGATTCTCCATGAATCCGGTGGCACATAAGCTTCTCAGAAATATAAGCAAAGCGACCCTTATAGGCGCTAATCTTGTACCAAGCGTACCAATCCAGACTCACGCGCATTTCCTCATCAAATCGAAAATCTCTTAATAACTCTAGGTTGTAAGTCACCGCTGGACAGGAAATGGGATTGCCAAAAGCCAACACCCGATTTCTCCAAAAACGACTGGATGGCATTAGATTCAAGGTTTTAAGCATGAGAGTCTTGATTTTCAAATTGGTATTAGCTGGAATTTTGACTCCATTTTTCTCTTCAAAATAGTCTGTATAGGCAATGAGAATGTCCTTCGACTGCTCTATTTTTTGCATCACTGCTTCTAGATAAGCAGGCTCATAATAGTCATCCTGATGAGCAATGGTAGCATAAGAAGTCTCAACAAAGGTAAGGGCATTATTCCAGTCCTTACCGATACCACCGCCTTCTTTCGTGTAAAAAGGAATACCGTACTTCTGGCACAGCTGCTTGATTGAATCCAACGGTGTTGAGCTATAGCAGATAATCTTTGATGACAAGGTTTGGGCTTGCAGAGACAGGATACAAGCTTCTAAAAATTCACTTTCGCCATAGGCGCAAATCACCCAGGTATGGTTATTTTTCATCTTTTTCACTCTCTAACTTGGACATTCTTTGCTTCATGATGGACAGTTCTTGCACCAACTGCTTGATTTGCTCCTTTTGTTTGGAGATGGAAATAGTATGTAAAAAAACAATAACCAGCAGGAAAAAGATGGCCAAGGACATGACAAAGTTTGAGGTCAACTCAAAGCCTAACAATTTGGCAATCGAAACGGGAATCCAATCAAAAATAGAAATAACAATCAGAACGAAGCCAATAATAATCCACATAAAGGCTTGCTCAAATAAAATATTATTTTGATTGATATTCCGAAAGACAAAATACAGGAATAGGACTGAAGCCACCAGCATAACAATAGACAAAATGGACATTATTCACTCTCTTTCATAAAAGCAGCAATCAAGATCGAAGAGCAAACCTCAATCATATAGCGAATGGACTTAATCGGAGTAATTGAAGAGACTCCTCCTGCTCGTTCAAACATATTGGCTGGTGCTTCCACCACTTTATATTTCCGCTTCAAGATATGGACGATTGATTCTGGCTCAGGATACTTGATAGGATAGCGCGCAGCGAATTGTCGAATAATGTCACGATTGGCCAAACGATAGCCTGATGTGGTATCCAGAATTCTTTTGCCTGTTGTTAATTTAATAAAAGCTGAAATAATGGTAATGCCAAAACGCCGCATAAAAGTCGTCTGAAATTCCGAAGACTTGTCACCGATAAAACGAGAACCAACAACCAAATCAGCCTGCTGACGACGAATAGGCTCCAGCAAAGCATCCAGCGACTCAATATCATGCTGTCCATCTCCATCAAACTGTACGGCCACATCATAATTCTTCTCAAGAGCATACTTATAGCCCGTCTGAACAGCTCCACCAATCCCTAAATTCATAACCAAATGAATAGCATTCAGATGATGGCTGTCCAAAATCTCCTTGGTTCTGTCAACTGACCCATCATTGATAACTACGTAGTCTAAGTCAAAATCAACTTTCTTCCGATATTCTACAATGCTCATAACCGTATTTAAAATACTTTCTTCCTCATTATAAGCAGGAATTATCATTAAAACTTTCATTAATTTAATCTATTCTTTCTATAACATGTCATCACATTATTTTTTGTTTTTCTGCAACTGTTTTTTTCTATATTTCATAAAGCTCGGAATTAGGGAATTGATGATCTTATATCTTAGCATTGGAAAAGGCTTCATAACAATATTAAAGATTCTAAAACAAACAAAATACAGCTGCCAACCTTCTTCCATTGGTGTATCCTTCCATGGAGTTTTGTGTAGATAATAGAGGTACTCCTTTTTAAATCTATGTGTATTCCCCTTCCGCCAAGGTCTCTCTTCACCTAGATAGTGAATAATTGTAGGTGCTTTCCGAAAATGATTAAAATCTTCCTGTGACATAAACTTAGTTGGCTTACTTAATTCACTCAACGTTTTATAAGGATATACATCATAAATATTAAAATAATTAAAGGAAATTGGCAAGGTAAAAATTTGCTCTTTCAAGGCTCCATTTAAGGCATCTTGGTCTGGTGCGAATAGCTTTCCTTCATGAAATTGATAAAATTCTATGACCTTTTTACCAATCTCTTCCCTACGCCATTTTTTTAGATCGATCAATAGGACACCCGAATTATGATAGGGATGCTCTTTCAAAGCTAGAAATTCCTTTCTTGACCTATCCACAGTTGGTTCAGGACACATACCTATTACCTTATCTCCTAAATCGCGATAATACAATGAACCTAAATCTTCTAGAACTATTGTATCTCCATCGAGATATAAGATCCTATCAACTTCTTGTGGAAGAAGCTTATCTAAAAAAAGACGTGCCAAAATAATTGATGACCAACCGTTTGTATCAAAATCAAAGTCAATATAGTCTGCGATATTATTTATAGAAATAATACAAACTTTTCTATCGTAACTTTTAGCGAATCCTTTTAATTTATTTTGATTCTCTTGGCTTATCCTCTCGCCAATTAAATATACTGTAATATTCTCAGCAGATTTATTATTCTCAAATATAGAACACATACAGGTTGCAACTTGAGGTACAAACGCATCATTTAATGTAAATAAGATATTCATAGAATTCTACTTCTTTCTTTTTTCCTGATTTTTAGCAACGCCATAAATAATCAGACTTGTTGCATAAAAGACGCACATGGAGATTAAAAAGGAATTAGCAGCTCCCAGCAATTTTTGATCGCGAATAAATGGTAAAGTAATAAATTTTGAAACAGCAAATGTCAATAAATAGGCTATCATCAGATAATGCTGTTTTCTAAAGATGGTCATAATGATATCAACCACTAGAGCAAAAACATTCAAAATACCGCCTATAAGTAATATTGTGAAAGGAAGTTTATACTCCTGTAATTGGATACCATAGACAGCACTAAGAACTTCTGTACCAATCAGATAACCCAAAATAACAATAACGAGTCCTAAAACAGTCATTACTAGATTTAGAGTATTGACCTGTTTGAAAAATAGTGTAAATTTCTTTTCATTCCAATAAATGGAAAGCTGTGTAGTCAACGGTCTCAGGACAAAGAATAAAAGGGATAGAACAAAGACAGGCATGAATAGAACATTAAAATCTCTTTGAATCCCAGATGGAAAATAGCCATTTGTCAAAAGGTAGTCAATATCAATTTTGGGCTCGTTATAGATATACGTTAGCAAAAATCCATTTAAAAACAAAGGGAAACTATTTTTCAAAATAGAATACACATTTTTTCTGTCATCATGGAGTTTAGGAGAAAACTTTTCCTGAGAAAAATATAATCTACAGTTTCTGAAATCTAAGGGGAAGGTCAGAATAAAATTCGCACAGCAAATAACAATACTAGCTACCATCAATGATTTTGTAAGCAACAGGACTATCGCAAATATTAACATGCAAATCCAGCTCCTATAGAATTGCACCTTTCCAGCTAAGTCTGATCTATTTTTTTGCTGAAATAGTCCTTGAAAAACATCTGAATATGCATCTATAGCCCGATAAAGAACAAGCAATAAAATAATACTAGATTTGTAAACATCATACCCTTGCCATAGAGTATAGATAAACGATGTAAAAATCATCAAAAAGACCGTAAAAAGTCTCGTGTTATGATAAGAAGCAAATTGGTATCTTTCTTTTACATCCGTAGATTGCAGATTTCTAACTTGAAAATAACCTAGAACAAAGAACTGCTGACCAAGAGCATAAGCAATACTAAAAATATCAGAATCTCTTGAATCTAGAAATCTAGATGCTAGTAGAAGCAAGACGACTGATATCAATGATGATGAGACTGTCCCCAGCATATTCCATATATAATTGCTCTTAACTGACGGTAGTGAAAATTCTGATTTCTGGGACATTCTATCTTCTCCAATTATGTTCTAGTTCTTATTATACTATACTTTCCATGAAATGTGAAAAGCCACTGTTAAATAGCCATCAAAAAAGGACTCAAAGGTCCTTTTGATAGATATCAGTGTTTTTTATCCTGCTTGTAAAATTCTTTCAAAGCATCCTGCCAAGTTGGAATGACAAAGCCTGTAGCCTTGGCCTTGGCCAAACTCATAGTTGAGTTGAAAGGTCGCTTAGCCTTAGCTGGGAACTTGCTAGAATCCACCGGCTGGACTTCCACATCCGTATCTTTGAGAATTTCCACTGCAAAGTCATACCAAGTTGTATCCTCTGTCGCGTCATTAGACAGATGGTAATAACCAAATTCCTTTTGGTTTTCAGCCAGATGAGTCATAAATTCAGCCAGAGTACGAGTCCATGTCGGACGGCCATGCTGGTCATTGACTACAGTCAGAGTTTTGTGCGTCTTAGCAAGATTTTGCATGGTAAAGACAAAGTTTTTACCGTAGTTACCAAAGACCCAAGCAGTACGGATAATATAGAAACGGCTGGAATATTTCTCAACTAGCTCCTCGCCCATGCGCTTGGTACGGCCATACTCAGTCTGTGGATCCGGCCGATCATCTACTTCCCACTCCTCACCGACAGGCTTTTGTCCATCAAAGACATAGTCTGTCGAGATGTAGACCAAGGTTGCTCCGTGAGCTTCTGTAGCTTTTGCAACATTTTCGGTCCCGGTCACATTGATGGCATAGTCCAGCTCTTTTCCTTCGTCCTCAGCCGCATCAACTGCAGTATAAGCTGCGCAGTGATAAACCAAGCTTGGCTTGACTTCCGCAAAGACCTTGTCTACCATTTGGGCATTGGTAATATCCATTTCTGCCACATCAACAGCTACATACTCCTCGTTGCGCTCATCCAAAAGATAGCGAAGCTCTGTGCCCAGCTGTCCATTCGCACCTGTAATTAAAATCATTTGTCTTTCCTTTCACATCATAAACATTTAATGAGTTTATTATAACAAAAAAAGCAGAAAAAATCTGCTTGATCGAATCCCTATCGGAAAATATATTTAATAGTATAATCTAGAGAACATCCTCTTACCGCTTTTGATATTCTGTATATAAGTGATACAACAATCTGCAAGTAATAATGAATAGACTTATCATCAGAGGCAAAAAAGTTCGAGTGCTTGATGCATAGAGAGTCGGAGATAATGAAATGACCATGCGGCCAATAAAGCCAATTACAAACAAATAGGTCAGCCATATCTTTTCTTTACAGTCAGAAACTACAAGCCATAAAGCGTAAAGAATCATTAATAGCAGCAAGCCATAAAAAGCTACCGCGCTCATATACGTGATATTAAAAGAAAATCTCCCTGATTCTCTGGCTACTTTACTGATACCTGTTAAGGTACCAAAAATAGTATTCCAGCCCACTTTTTGTGAAAAAATATTGAGTATGACAAAACCGCTCAGAGCTATGGCTGTTACATTTTTCTTGTGAAGAGCATAGACAAAGAGCACAAGCAAGAAGACTATCACAAAGGCAAAGGACGTGGAAAGCAGATTATCCCCTGTCTCCAGAAAGCCAAGCCCAAGCTTTTGGAAGATATTCAAGTTCGGAAAGTTGGGGAACCAACTGACAATGTTCTTTTCCAAACGCAGAGCATTCCCCGGAGACAGCTTGGCTGATAAGATTCCTAAAGCGCTTAGTGCTAAATAGCATAGATTACCCAGTAAAGGGGTTTTATCTGTCTTCGCAAGAACAGCTTCAAACAGAAGCCACAAAAAAGCATAGACTGCTAATTGTTCTTGCATGATAGCAACTAAAAAGCACAAAAGGCTAGCCATATTAATCCAAATATTTTTAGATACTCTGAAAAAAAGTGCGAAAAGCAACAAGGAAGCAGGGAAAATGTAATTGACATAGGTTGGAATAGAGCCCGCGCTTAAAAATTCAGTTGCCGGAAGGAATATAAAAATAAGTAAAGCTGGCAGCCAAGGCAAGGAAGGGGTTAGCTTCCTTAAAGCATAGACCAAAAGCAAAGTTGCCAGAAAGGCTGCTGCTATAAATAGCTTTTCGTGAACGGAAAATAATAAGGTGGCTGACTCAATGAGCAGTCTACTGCTCCAAGTAAAATAACGATCAATCCCAAAGAATAAATAATTGTAATGAAATTCCTTAGCATATTCTAAAAATGCTGTTTGGTCTCCTACTGGGGTGATTTTATTATTGATGTAAAACTGTATCGCATAAATAAACGAAGACAAGCATAAGACAATATTAATTTTTTTATTTTTCACAATCTCTCCTCAGCTAAATAAGAGTCATTTAAGCCCTAAAAACTCTCTCAAAGACTCACTTACTCTTCTCCTTAATCACATAAACAGGGCGTTTCTTTGTTTCCATGAAGATTTTGCCGATGTACTTGCCCAATATACCGATGGTCAACAGCTGGAAGCCTCCGATAAGGAGAATGACAGTCATAAGGGACGGCCAACCCGATGTCGGATCACCAAAAACCAAGGTGCGGATAATAATTACTGCCATCAGGATAAAGGCTAAAATCCAGGACAGGATGCCCCCTAAAAAGGCGATGTTGAGAGGCGCATCAGAGAAATTGACAATACCTTCCAAGGAATAGTTGAAAAGAGACCAGAAATTCCAAGAGGTCTTGCCAGCCACTCGTTCGACATTTTTGTATTCCAAGTACTCGGTATTGAAGCCAACCCAGGCAAAAATTCCCTTGGAGAAGCGATTGTACTCTGAAACCTCCAGAATAGCATCTACCATCGGGCGGCGCATCAGTCGGAAGTCACGCGCACCATCTACCATCTCTACCTGACTAATCTTGTTAATCAGCTTATAGAACAAATTGGCAAAAAAACTTCGGATAGGTGGCTCTCCCTCACGAGTAGTGCGACGAGTCCCCACACAGTCCAGCTCAAGATTCGAGTCCAGCATGGCCTTCATCTCAATCAGGAGCTCGGGCGGATCCTGCAAATCCACATCCATGACCGTCACAAATTCCCCACTTGCTTCTTGCAAACCAGCATAGAGGGCTGCTTCTTTTCCAAAATTGCGAGAAAAGGACAGATAGTGCACATCTGGACAGCGACTGCTGAGCTCACGCAAAACAGCCAAGGTTTGATCTGTCGATCCGTCATTGACAAAAATATATTCAAACTGGTCACGGATTTGATATTTCACCGCTTCCATGGCTTCATGAAACAAAGGAATAGACTCTTCTTCATTGAAGCACGGAACAATCACTGAAATTGTCACTTTGATTACCTGCTATTTTTTAATATCTCTCATTATAACAAAAAACTAGGCGAAAACCTAGTTTTAATCTTATTTGCTCTGTCTAGAGGCCTTGAACATTAAATAGATTCCAAGGCTAGTTTGAGATCCTCTATCAAGTCATCCACATTCTCCAGGCCGATAGAGAGACGGATTTGATTTGGTGTAATGCCTGCTGCCAGTTGAGCCTCTGGCGACATCTGACCATGAGTCGTCGTAGCTGGATGGACGACCAGGGACTTAGCATCAGCTACATTGGCCAAGTCGGAGAAAATCTCTAGGCTGTCAATAACCTTACGAGCTTCTTTCTCCCCACCTTTGACATTAAAGGTGAAGATAGAGCCCACGCCTTTAGGGAAATATTTTTCTGCCAAAGCATGATAAGGACTGTCAGCAAGTTTTGGATAATTGACCTGCTCGACCTTAGGATGCCCTGCTAGGAAATCCACAATCTTCTCGGCATTGGACACATGGCGTTCTACACGCAAAGAGAGAGTTTCCAACCCCTGCAGGAAGAGAAAGGCATTGAAGGGAGACATGGCTGCACCTGTATCGCGCAAGAGCTGCGTCCGCACAGCAGTGACAAAGGCTGCTGCTCCGACATCGCGCGTATAACTGATATCATGATAGCTCGGATCTGGGTCCACAAACTGCGGAAACTTGCCAGAAGCTTCCCAGTCAAAACGACCGCTGTCCACAATCACACCGCCAATGCTGGTTCCGTGGCCACCGATAAACTTGGTCGCAGAATGTACCGCGATGTCCACTCCATGAGAAAAGACATTAATCAGATATGGTGTAGCAAAGGTATTGTCAGAAATCAGTGGAATTTTATGAGCATGAACCAGCTCTGCCAAAGCATCAAAGTCAGGGATATTAATCAGCGGATTGCCCAAGCTTTCAATCAGAACCAACTTGGTATTGTCCTGAATGGCCGCTTCTACTTCAGCCAGATTTTCAATATCAACAAAAGTCGTGGTAATGCCATAGCGAGGCAGGGTTTCTTTGAGCAGATTAAAGGTACCACCGTAGATGGTAGAGGCTGCTACTACGTGGTCGCCAGCATGGGCCAAAGCTAGAATGGTGTAGGTAACAGCTGCCATACCAGAAGCTGTTGCTAGAGCTCCGACTCCACCTTCCAAAGCCGCAATCCGCTCCTCAAAAGCAGACAGGGTCGGATTGGTAATCCGAGTGTAGATATTGCCCGGTTTGCGCAGGGCAAAGAGATCTTCTCCTTCCTGAGTATCATCAAACACATAGGAAGTTGTCTGGTAAATAGGCAGAGCCCGCGACTTAGTTGTCGGGTCCACTGTCTGTCCGGCATGAAGCTGCAGGGTTTCAAATTTAAATTCACGTGTCATAAGGTCACCTCACTATAGTTATGTGATAAGTCTACCATTAAACGCCCCGCTTGACTAATAGAATTTCCTTATCAAAAGAAATAAAGAGAAGCTATATCTTATAGCTTCTCAAATATAATCTCAAAAGTCGTCTGATTGCTGGGCCAGTACAGCTGCGACGAAACTTTGTCTAAGCTACCCACTGAGCATCTACATGCTCATCAGAAATCTGGATTGCCTTCTGTTCAGTTAGAACTAGAAAGAGATTTTTGTGGATGGACAGATTTTCATCAATCTTTACCGTAAAATCTCCAAGACTAGTCAAATTTGGACAAGCTAAGAGCAAGCCGGTCTCTTCCTTTATTTCACGAAGACAGGCTTCTTCTGGACTCTCACCACTCTCAATCCCACCAGTAATAGGCTGCCAAAAGGAAACTGTCTCATTCTGAACTTTCAAGAGCAAGATTTCTCGTTCCTCTGGATGACAGATCCAGGCTTCAATCGACCGCCTCATAATGATTTTTTCTCAATCGGCGCTATGCTGGCCAGCACTTTCTTCAGACCGACTTCTGGGAAATTGATCTTAAGTTCTTGACTATTTCCACTGCCAGAGACTGCCAAAACTGTCCCATCGCCCCATTTCTTATGATGGGCAATATCTCCGATAGCCCAAGCAACTTCTGGCTTAGATGGCTGGCTCTGACTGCTCTTTCCAAAAGGCAGGCTGGTTGTAGAAATCGAACTTGGTGCTGCCTGACGCTTCCGCTCCTGCAAGGCTTGAGCCAGACTCATGCCCTGACCGAATTTGCTAGTATCGCTATTGGTATAACTGACCTTAAAGGAGCTGTTGGCTGGTCGAGCCAATCCCTGATAGTTTAGCAAATCTGAACTGATTTCTCTCAAGAAACGGGTCGGCTGGTTGTAGTTGGTACGACCATAAAGGAGGCGAGAATTGGCATTGGTTAGATAGAGAATCTTCTCAGCTCGGGTGATGCCGACATAGGCCAGACGGCGCTCCTCTTCCAGCTCATCCTCATCTTCAGATGCCCGACTCAGAGGGAAGACATTTTCCTCCATACCGACTAGAAAGACGACTGGAAACTCTAGTCCCTTAGCCGCGTGGAGCGTCATCAGAGTTACTTCAGAACTCTCCATATCTCCGTCGTCTGTGTCTGCGATCAAGGCTAAGTCATTGAGAAAACGACTGAGCTTATCCAGACCCGTCTCATCAGCAGGATTGTCTGGATTTTCGTCAAAGTTCTTGGTTACAGACAGGAATTCTTCAATATTTTCAATCCGAGCTTGGCTTTCTAAGGTTGCCTGAGCTGCCAAGGCGGCTGAGTAACCTGTTTTTTTCAGAACAAGCTCGACTAGTTCAGTCACGCTATAGTCATCCAAACGCTCCCGCAAGTCGAGTATCAGATTGGCAAACTCATAAACTGCCTGAGCCGCCTTGCCCTTGACTGGTGAAAGCATAATATTGGCCGACGCATCCAGCAAAGAGATTTCTTGACTGGACGCAAAATCCCGAATTTTCTCCACCGTTCCCGGCCCGACACCACGTTTAGGCTCATTAACCACGCGCTCATAGCTAATATTATCACTAGGATTGGCGATGAGATTGAGGTAAGAAATGACATCACGGATTTCCTTGCGGCTATAGAACTTGGTACCACCGACCATGGTGTAGGGAATATTGGCCTTGAGCAGGGCTTCCTCCACCGTCCGTGACTGGGCATTGGTCCGATACAGGACTGCAAAATCCTTATGACTGTAGCCTTCTCGGCTCAGTTGATCAATGGTCCGAGCGACAAAAAGAGCCTCGTCCTGCTCGTCATTAGCCCGATAGTAGACAATTTCCTCACCGTCTTCGTTTGAGTCCAGAGATTTTTCGGACGGCGATTGCGATTGTTTCGGATGACTTCATTAGCTGCCTGAAGGATGGTCTTAGTCGAGCGATAGTTTTCTTCAAGCAAAACAAGTTTGGCTTCTGGATAATCCTTTTCAAAGTCTAGGATATTTTGCATATCGGCTCCCCGCCAGCCATAGATAGACTGGTCAGCATCTCCGACCACGCAGATATTCTTAAAGCGGGAAGCCAAGAGCTTGACCAGCTGATACTGGGCATGGTTTGTATCCTGATACTCGTCAACATGGATGTACTGGTAACGTTGCTGGTAGTAGGTCAGGACGTCAGGATTTTGATCAAAAAGGCGCAGGGTCAGCATAATCAAGTCGTCAAAATCCATAGCCTCAGACTGGCGCAATTCCTTTTGGTAGGCCGTGTAGCACTTGGCTACAATCTCTGTGTACATATCACCAGCTAGATTCGCATAGGCCACCTCGTCAATCAGATCGTTCTTAGCATTGGAAATGGTCCCTAGAATGGCGCGCTCATTCCACTTTTTAGGATCCAGATTGAGATTTTTGAGAATCCGTTTCATCAAAGTTCGCTGCTCACCCGGATCAACAATGGTGAAGTTGCGATTGTAGCCAATATGGTCTGCTTCCCGCCGCAGGATGCGCACACACACATGGAGTGGAAGGTGGCGATTAAGCAATCTTGGGTGGCTGAATTGAGCGCTGCTGCTCGTTCTTTCATCTCCCGCGCCGCCTTATTGGTAAAGGTAATGGCTAGGATATTCCAAGGATTGACCATCTTTTCATCAATCAAATAGGCGATGCGGTGGGTCAGGACACGAGTCTTTCCTGAACCAGCCCCCGCCATAATCAACAAGGGACCTTCTGTCGTCTGGACTGCTTCGGCTTGACGGTCATTCATACCGTTTAATAAGGGATTCATCTTCTATCCTTTCAATATAAAATAAAACTGAAAATCAATGCTTCCATTATATCAAAATTCGAGCGAATTTGTTATCGAAAAGGCAACTAGCTCATTTGAAATCCAAATGCGAAAAAGTTATAATAATAGATTAGAAAGGGGCAACCATGAACAATCATCCAAGCGACAATCTCAAACTTGCCGAACGAGGCGCCCTCCTAGCAATTGCCACCTACATTGGCCTATCCGTTACAAATCATTGCAGGTGCAGCACTGACATCCTCCAGTTTGACGGCGGATGGTTTCAACAACGTCTCCGATATCGTTGCCAATCTAGCGGTCCTAATCGGCCTACGCATGGCACGAAAACCAGCGGATAAGGACCATCGCTTCGGCCATTGGAAGATTGAAGATCTGGCCAGTCTGATTACTTCTTTCATCATGTTTTTTGTCGGTTTCAATGTCCTCATTGATACGGCTCAAAAAATCATTAACAAGGAAGAAACCTTGATTGATCCTGTGGGTGCTGTTGTCGGAATTGTATCGGCCATCATCATGTTTGGTGTCTATCTTTACAATAAAAATCTAGCCAAAAGAGTAAAATCCAAAGCTCTGGATGCGGCTGCCAAGGACAATCTCTCGGATGCTATCACTTCTCTGGGCACTTCTGTTGCCATTATTGCCAGCTCCCTCAAGTTCCCTATCGTTGATAAGCTAGCAGCCATCGTTATTACGTTTTTCATTCTAAAAACAGCCTATGACATCTTCATAGAGTCCTCCTTCAGCCTGTCAGATGGCTTTGATCAGGACCTTTTAGACGATTACAAGCGCGCTATTTTGGAAATCCCTAAAATCACACGCGTCAAGTCCCAGCGTGGTCGGACCTATGGTAGCAATATCTATTTGGATATTATACTGGAAATGAATCCTGATCTCTCTGTCTTTGAAAGCCACGAAATCGCTGATCAGGTGGAGGACATGCTCAAGGAAGACTTTGGCGTCTTTGACATTGATATTCATATTGAGCCAGCTCCGATTCCTGAAGATGAGATTCTGGATAATGTCTATCAAACTCCTGATGCGTGAGCAATTAGTCGACCAAGGTAGTCAATTGGATGCACTTCTTTCTTCTGATTTTGTCTACATTTCCCAAGATGGTCGCCAGCTAAACAAAGAGGAATTTCAACTAGAGAGAGCCCAAACTTCTCCTATCAAAAATTTAGAAATTACATCCGTTAGCCAAAAGACCAAGCTGATTCGCTATCAAATCGGTGATGTCGTCCATACTAGCCTCTGGCGCCGCCATGAAGTCTGGCAAAATATCTTTCACCAAGAAACACGAAAAAACAACTAGTTTTCTGCTAGTTGTTTTTATATGCTCTCACTTGGTCTGTCGCAATATCCTCTCCAAACCACTTCTCAGCGATTTTCTGGAATTTTCCTTCTTGGTATAATTTTCCAAAAGCAGCATTTACTTTTTCAACTAAAGTACGGTCCGCCTTTCTAGCTCCGACCGCAAAGTCCTCGCTCTCAAATCCAACTGAAAAGACTGAATATTGATCCAAAATTCCTTCTTCTGTCAGATAATAATTGGCATAAACACGGTCAATCAAGAGACCATCAATCCGGTCGTTTTGCAAGTCAATCAACGCCTCGTTAAAGCTCTGGTACTGAGTCGCTGTATGATTTTTGACAATGGTTTTCAAAATTTCAGGATTGCTTTCAAACGCTACGTAGCCAGAAGATCCTGCTTGTGCACCCAATACTTTTCCTGCCATATCATTGGCCTGTGAGATATGAGAGGATTTTTTGCTAACTAAAACCTGTTCATTTTTCATATAAGGAATGGTAAATTCTACCTTTTCTCTTCTCTCATCCGTCGCGGAATAGCCATTCCAGATGAGGTCAATCGTGCCGTTGGTCAACTCTGTTTCCTTCATATCCCAATCAATTGGTTGCCATTTCACCTTAATTCCATATTCCTCAAAAACAGCATTGGCCAAATCAATGTCAAATCCTGCATAAGTGCCATCTTTTTGCTCAAATCCCATAGGGACAAAGGTATTATCAAAGCCGATTGTAATCTGTTTCTTCTCCTCATACTTGCTCCAGTTATCCAAGCTGGGGTCACTGACATTGGAACTACAAGCACCGAGCAGAAAAGTTAGGATCAAAGTCAAACAGGCCAAAAGAATATTCTTTAGTTTCATCTGGGCCTCCCTTATTTTGGTGTGACTTTGAGAATAGAATCCGCAATGTTTTCCGCAAACTGCAAATCATGTGTGACTACAATCTGTGTCATCCCCATTTCCCGATTTTGGAGGATGAGTTTTTCTACTTCCAAGCGTAAGGCAGGGTCCAAGGCAGAAGTCGGCTCATCATAGCCTATAATTTCTGGGTTGGTCATCATAGCACGAGCCAAAGCGACCCGCTGTTTTTGCCCGCCTGACAGCGAATAAGGATAGGCCTTGGCATGCTCGGACAAGCCTAAGCGGGCCAATAAGGCCTGCGCCTTCTCTTCAGCTTCTTCTTTGGAAATGTTCATTGTATATATTGGTGATAAGGTCAAGTTTTCCAAGACAGATAAATGAGGAAAGAGCTGAAAATCTTGAAAGACGAAGCCTAGAAGATTGCGCTTTTCAAGCTCTGCGACATCCAAAATCTCTCCATTATAAATCACTTGTCCCGAATCAATTGTCTCCAAACCTGCCAACATACGCAAAAGGGTCGTCTTCCCTCCGCCAGAAGGTCCAACAATGGCCAATACTTGCTTTTCAGGCACAATCAAATTAAAATCCTTTAGAATCTGCTTATCACCAAATTTTTTACTAATATTTCGTAATTCTAACATAATAGCACCTACTTATAATAACTAAATTTCTTTTCGACCTGCTTGGCAATCAAGGTGGCCAAACCGATTAAGAGTAAGTAAATCAAGCCTGCAACAAACATCGGTGCCAGACTGGCATCTCGGTTGGCCGCTGTACGACTGGCCAAAATTAAGTCTGAAATGCCTAAAGCATAAACCAAAGAGGTGTCTTTCACCAAAGTCATAACTTCATTAAAGACACTAGGTAGCACAATTTTTACGACTTGTGGCAAAATAATCAGGCGAATCGTCTGAACAGGAGTAAATTTCAAAACCTTCGCAGCTTCGTACTGTCCAGTCGGAATGGAAGAAATGCCTCCGCGGAAGATCTCCGCAAAATAAGCCGCATAGTTTAGTGTAAAGGCAATAATCGCTGCAGGAATCCGATCCAGCCGAATGCCGATACTTGGCAAAACATAGTAAATAAAGATTAACTGCAATAAAAGCGGCGTCCCGCGCATAATCCAAATGTAAATATGAAGCAGCCATTGCAGGGGCTTCAAGCGAATTTGCATCGAAAAAGCCAGCATAATTCCCAAAGGAATCGAAAAAACCAAGACCAAAGCAAACACCTGCAAGGTGGTTGCTGCTCCACTTAGAAGACTGGGTAAAATTTCCAAAATATAGCTCATTCTCTTCCTCCTAAATAAATATTTTACCATTATAACAGAATCTCAAGAAAATACAAGCAGATATTACAAAAAATTTATAGCACAAAAATCGAAGTTGAATAAAATTAAAATCCGACTCTCCTTTCAAGAATCGGATTTATTTGAATCTGGGGCGCTGAGTTTTGGAACCATTCGAAACAACACTTTTCCAAAAATGACAAATAGCCTTCCAACCAAAAGTAGAAGTTAGCTCTTTGTTAATTACAGTGGCTTCATGAAAAACACATTCTGGGAGGGAGCGACAGACAACAAGTCTGTCAGCCAATGCTTAATCCACGTCCCCGTGAAGGGAGCGACTGAAATCAAATCCAAGTTGACTGAGGCCTGCCTTATTTCAATCCACGCTCCCGTGAAGGGAGCGACACGCACAGCCATCTTGAACCTTCAGGATGAGCTAATTTCAATCCACGCTCCCGTGAAGGGAGCGACGTCAGTTCTTTGATAATTAAATAAAAAGTGCGTCTATTTCAATCCACGCTCCCGTGAAGGGAGCGACTGGCACACTTTATCACGCCGGAGCAGTCGGGCGGTATTTCAATCCACGCCCCCGTGAAGGGAGCGACGACTTCTTCACCCTGTTACTGTTTTAGATATTTTTATTTCAATCCACGCCCCCGTGAAGGGAGCGACGCTCCTACTGCTGTTTCTGCTTGGGAATTAGGAAATTTCAATCCACGCCCCCGTGAAGGGAGCGACTTCGTCTTGGAATAATTGCAGAATATTAACCTCAATTTCAATCCACGCCCCCGTGAAGGGAGCGACAAATCCTAAATATAGATATGACGCAATTTTGACAGATTTCAATCCACGCCCCCGTGAAGGGAGCGACTTTTATTTAATTATCAAAGATCCAATTCTTTTAAATTTCAATCCACGCCCCCGTGAAGGGAGCGACTTTTACTGCCTGATCCTGTTTATTCAGGTTAGTTAATTTCAATCCACGCCCCCGTGAAGGGAGCGACAAAACTCTGATTGATTGGTTGAAACTTAATTTAATTTCAATCCACGCCCCCGTGAAGGGAGCGACAGTACAGATCTAATGGCTAATATTCGTTATCGAAATTTCAATCCACGCCCCCGTGAAGGGAGCGACGGAATCATAAGAAGCTTTAGATTCCGGATCAACTATTTCAATCCACGCCCCCGTGAAGGGAGCGACAGCTAAATCAATGAAATTAGTAAAATAGGAGAGTATTTCAATCCACGCCCCCGTGAAGGGAGCGACTAAGGAAAATTCGACAGCATGTTGGTTTTTCCATATTTCAATCCACGCCCCCGTGAAGGGAGCGACTAATCCCAGCTCTTTATTCACTCTTTCCTGTAAAATTTCAATCCACGCCCCCGTGAAGGGAGCGACGAGACGCTGGTGAAGGTAAAACAACTTTGGCTAAATTTCAATCCACGCCCCCGTGAAGGGAGCGACGTGCAAAATTGGAGGGTTAATCTTACTACAAGATATTTCAATCCACGCCCCCGTGAAGGGAGCGACCAGATCCAACTCTTGCATTGACAAATCGGCTTATATTTCAATCCACGCCCCCGTGAAGGGAGCGACTGCTTATAACAAGGTTAGAGAAAGAGCTTCAGAGATTTCAATCCACGCCCCCGTGAAGGGAGCGACTTTTGTTTATGCAGTTATTAAGTTTGATGATTTTATTTCAATCCACGCCCCCGTGAAGGGAGCGACTCAGGTATCGAACGTTCAGGCAAGCCTTCTACTATTTCAATCCACGCCCCCGTGAAGGGAGCGACTGGTTGAGGCAGACTGGAATGACATTGCCATTGAGATTTCAATCCACGCCCCCGTGAAGGGAGCGACCTATTGTTGAAGAAAGAAAGAGTTTGCTTGGTAAATTTCAATCCACGCCCCCGTGAAGGGAGCGACCAGTAGAAGGAGTGTCTGGAGAAGTAACCGTTTATATTTCAATCCACGCCCCCGTGAAGGGAGCGACTCCAACAACCTTCAAATCTTTAGATGGTTTATTATTTCAATCCACGCCCCCGTGAAGGGAGCGACGGACTCTATTCATAAAGCACAAGCTGCTTATCAAATTTCAATCCACGCCCCCGTGAAGGGAGCGACCTATCAGCCTCTATAGTGGATAAGAGGGTTCAGATTTCAATCCACGCCCCCGTGAAGGGAGCGACAGACAGTAAGATAACAAAAGGAGAAACGCAATGAATTCAATCCACGCCCCCGTGAAGGGAGCGACTCAATTTTTTCTTCAAATTTATCTCTATTTTCCTATTTCAATCCACGCCCCCGTGAAGGGAGCGACGCCTTCTTTAAGGCTTGTCATTACAGTATTAATAATTTCAATCCACGCCCCCGTGAAGGGAGCGACCTTAATATTAGTTTATTAAATTTTGTGCTTTGGAATTTCAATCCACGCCCCCGTGAAGGGAGCGACTAGAGTCTGAAATGATTAAAAATCTTAATTATGATATTTCAATCCACGCCCCCGTGAAGGGAGCGACTAGCTCTTGACCAACTAATTTATCTAAATAATCAAATTTCAATCCACGCCCCCGTGAAGGGAGCGACTGGAAACTTCAAGACGGGCAGTCAACCTTATAGTATTTCAATCCACGCCCCCGTGAAGGGAGCGACTTGAGTATCGACGCTTCTATATCCTGAAATTAAAATTTCAATCCACGCCCCCGTGAAGGGAGCGACAAAAATCCAATCTTTGTTCAGATTGGGTACGAAATTTCAATCCACGCCCCCGTGAAGGGAGCGACGGTGTCCGCAGAATCCCATTTATTGAAAGGTTGAAAATTTCAATCCACGCCCCCGTGAAGGGAGCGACACGACTTCAACAATGAGTGTTTCATTCAATTTAGGATTTCAATCCACGCCCCCGTGAAGGGAGCGACCCTGTAACTGCTTCAATATGTTCATCATTTCCAAAATTTCAATCCACGCCCCCGTGAAGGGAGCGACACCAGCTCAAAAATAAAGCCCTTTCACCATCCATTATTTCAATCCACGCCCCCGTGAAGGGAGCGACCAAGATGGTATCTTTAACAGCCTTATGACCATCAAATTTCAATCCACGCCCCCGTGAAGGGAGCGACGATTTGTCAAGACCTCCCGTGATAGCGGTTGATGTATTTCAATCCACGCCCCCGTGAAGGGAGCGACAAATGATGTTTATCTTAACTGGACTGTTAGCAAGATTTCAATCCACGCCCCCGTGAAGGGAGCGACTAAAGTAGTTGGTATTGACCAGCTATCCCTTATATTTCAATCCACGCCCCCGTGAAGGGAGCGACATAACCTATTGCCGGAATCTTATAGAAAGTCTATTATTTCAATCCACGCCCCCGTGAAGGGAGCGACATAATTTAAGTGCGATCATCATCTTTTTTTCAAATTTCAATCCACGCCCCCGTGAAGGGAGCGACTATCTACTTGCTCTTTTTCTCATCAGCAAAATAATTTCAATCCACGCCCCCGTGAAGGGAGCGACAAGAGATATATCTTTAAAAATATCATCAATAAAATTTCAATCCACGCCCCCGTGAAGGGAGCGACAGGGCGCTGCAAGCGTAGCGCCTGTATATATTTTTAATTTCAATCCACGCCCCCGTGAAGGGAGCGACTAATATTATACCATATTAAGTTTACTTAACAAAATTTCAATCCACGCCCCCGTGAAGGGAGCGACTTTCTTCTATAGTTTACTAACTTACATACATTAAATTTCAATCCACGCCCCCGTGAAGGGAGCGACCTGATTCAAATACTAAATTAGACAATGTAATTAATTTCAATCCACGCCCCCGTGAAGGGAGCGACAGCAGTTGCCACAGCGCAAACAAGCTTTGCGGATATTTCAATCCACGCCCCCGTGAAGGGAGCGACAATCATGTTGTTAGCAATAATCTCTTGCCATTTAGATTTCAATCCACGCCCCCGTGAAGGGAGCGACATACCATTAACCTCTTTTACATAATAATTATAGAATTTCAATCCACGCCCCCGTGAAGGGAGCGACCGAAGCATGGGCTCCAGGTTATGAAGATTTACCTATTTCAATCCACGCCCCCGTGAAGGGAGCGACTTATTGTTTCGTTATCTACTCGACGATTTAGGACTAATTTCAATCCACGCCCCCGTGAAGGGAGCGACTGACCGGATATTCTTCTGTTGGTGAATATACAAATTTCAATCCACGCCCCCGTGAAGGGAGCGACAGCGCGTAGTTGCACTGTTTTAGGCAAAAATTATCTTTCGAGGAAAGTAAACTCTTCTAGAATTTCGAATTTTTGCCTTATTTTTGTTTATTTTTTGCGCGAAAGTCCTGCTTTTTTCTGAGTAACATCCATTCGCACTAGACTATTTAAAGGAGTAATACCCCTATATCAGGATCATAACTTGTATCACGTCCAATCGTTTCTAGACGATTTTGCCAGTTTTTTCCTAGCAAATAAAAACGAATACTGTCAGACTCAGTGTCAATTATACTCAAAAGCTTAGCTTTTATTTCTACAAATTCTGCAGGAGTTACTGAGCATTCAAAAACTGAATTCTGAACGCGTTGCCCATAATCAACGCATAATTTTGCCACATGACGTAATCTTTTCCTGCCTTGCGCAGTTTCAGTATTCACATCATATGTTACTAATACCATCATAAACCGGCTCCTATATTAAAAACGGTGGATAGGATTCCAATTCTCCACGGATTGTCTTGGCCAATAACTGTGCTTGGACATAGGGCAGTAACATCAATTTCACCTTTTCTTTAGTGAAAGGATGTTCTACTTCCTGATGTTTCCGCTTTTGCCAAGCTTCAATAAAAATTGCACGCCCTTTTTCAGTTAATATGACACTTCCATTTTCCTTAAAGTCAAAATGTTTTTTGCTTAACTGAGCTTTATTTATCAAAGAAAATACAAATCTATCAACTATATAAGCACGAAATTCTTCGACTAAATCCAATGCCAAGCTAGCACGACCTGGCCTGTCCGTATGAAAGAAGCCAACATAACTATCCAGCCCTACTGCTTCCAAAGCAGATTGGCATTCATATGTTAATAAACTATAGCCAAATGATAACAAAGCATTGACACAATCTAATGGAGGGCGTCTAGTTCGCCCATTAAACTGAAAAGTCTCCTTATCAGTTAATACTAAATCATTAAAAATACGAAAATATTGGTTTGCTGCCTGACCCTCTATTCCTAAAAGAGAATCCTTGTTTTCAGCTGCTTGAACCTGTTCCAAGGCCCAAGTCAATTCCGTATTCACTTCTTCAAATAGTTGGCTATCAATCCGATCGCGATGATCACGCTTAAAACGTAGTAAATATTTTCTAGAATTTGAAATTTTAGCAAGAATAAAATGTTTTGCATATTCTAGAGATTGTTCTTCATCAGCCAAACGATAATGCTGCCTTCTTAGCAAAACATTCCCATTTGTTTGCCCAACAAATCGACCGCAAAAGCGTCCTTGCGGGGTATGGAAGGACAAATTAATCTGATTCTCAGCACAGAGTTCAATCAAAGAAGGAGACGCTCCCAAATAAGAAAAACAAACAATTCCGTCAATAATTCGATATGGGAAACGACTGATAACTTTACCTTCTTGCTTGATAACGATATTATCTCTTTCACGGGTTAAATAAAAATTATCTTGAGTCAAATATAGAGTATTAAGTAGCTTTTTCATAAGCTATCCTCACTTTTTAATGCTTGGAAAATGTAATTGTCAATATTGCGCGTCTTTTTACTCAAACGCGGCATGCAAATATCAACTAAGGAGCATAACTGACAGTTTTTAAAATATTCAGCTTTTGGAATAAGCTTTTTGTCATAATATTCATGCATTTGGCAAGCTAACTCGGCTACTTCTTTTCGTAAATCAGAAGTGATTTCTATTCGCTTCTTTTGATTCACATTATGGTAATAAAGATAGCCATACTCGATTGCGCACCCAAGAGTTTCTTCAAGACAAATCGTTTGGGCAACCAGCTGAACAATATCCCGAGTATCTCTTTTTGGTTTTCCACGCTTATATTCAATAATGACAGGAAGCCATTTGCCACGTTTACCTTTTAGCGGAACTCCTTTTTCATCCTTATGGAATTCAACCACATCCAATATCCCATAGAGACCAAGCTCTTTTGATGAGACATGCATAGCTCGTGAGGTTATGACATCCTTTCGCTTTTCTTTAATATAAGGATTATCCGCCTTTTGATGCAAAATCTGCCCATGAGCTGTCGCTTCGTTTTCAGCCCACTGCTGCTCAATATGAATCAAACTCCATTGGCGCTTGCAGAATTGGAAATGCTGAATACCAGATAACATCAAATAGTCACTTTCAGCATAAACCATTTTACAGTCCTTCTAAGATATCAACTTTCAATCCTTTAGCTTCATATTCTGCTAATTTTTCTTGATTCAGATGAATACGGTAGTCATCGTAACTATCTTTATCCTGTTTTTCTTTGTCAAATTCAATCAAATCAAAAACACGCGCACTGGAAACATTTCCTAACTTATTAGAATGAGTAAACCAGAAGACTTCCCTCACGCGCATAGAACCTTCTGGACGAGCAGAAGAAGCATCGTTTTCAAAAAGACTAACGAGCACTTCCTTAATAACTTCAGCATCTTCGTTAGAGAATCCTGTTTTTTCAGCAAAATTTGGATTAATCGAACCTTTGATGACATAGACACCATAGTCCACAAAATGCTTGGTCCCCATCGTATCAGATGAACGTCCACCTGCTTTTTTAGGTTCGACACCATTTGTGCTTCGAGTAATCTGTAAACTAGAGATGATGATTGGATCCAAAGATTTAGCCATGCTGACAGAAACCGGTCCACGAATAGCAAACGAGCGATCTTTTAGATAAGTGAATACTTGACCAAACGAACGGACATCCATCCATAATTGATTGGCTTTTTCATTAATTTCTTCATCTGATTCTTTCCTGTAAATTGAGTCTTAAACCGTTTCTCAAGTGAATTAAGCCCATCCTCAATGCGATCATTTGCTTGTACAAAGATGGTGTGGCCAAAATCCTGCATCCGATTGCGGATTTTGCGCTTGATGGCTACATCGCTGATTAAGCCTTGATTGGCTGCATTTGTTCTTGGCATATTTCCTGACAAGGGATCTCCATTTGCATTAGCTTCCCTCACTTCAACCGTTACCATAAAATCAATCTTGTGTTCCAACATCTACTATTCCTCACTTTCATTTTTTTCTTGTTTTGTATAAAAGAACTGCTTTTCAGCATAGTAACCAAAAATAAATTGATAATCCAAGGGATCATTGATATCCTTCTTTGCCATTAGGGGGCTGAGTAATTGGACAATTTCTGCTCGCTCTTTGTCTAATTTATGAAAGATTCCATGAGCGTTTAATTTCACAGCCTCTTCATAAGGCTTGATTTTATTTACTAAATTCATCATTAATTTAGCTGGCTGGCTGGTATAGGCATTCCAGTACCTCTCGGCATTTGTTATCCTATTAGATTCTTTCTTGTCCTTATTTGGATTCTCAATTTCATATTTTTTCAATTCCATCAATTCAAAAATAGCTAATAATCTTCCGAAGAGATAGGAACGATTAGTATTTTCGTGATCTAACATTGGTTTAAACTCCCTTCCATATTGTTTGTGTAAAATCGCTAAACTTATTTGCTGCACCTGAGACCAGTGATTAGGGTACTTTTGTCGCTGTTTAATATTCGTTTCTAACTTCTTAACGATAGTACTAGGCACTGGATTCCCATCAATCAAAGCTGTTACTAATTGCTGATATTGATCGCTCTTAAAACTGTCATTGTCCAATTCTAAATATTGTTCTCTATCAACACCGTAAGTAGCATTAATAATCTCACTAAAAGTAGGCGTTCTAAATTTATAATTTTCTACTTTAGTTTTTGGTTCCCAAGAGTAATTTTCCTGCCATGATTCCAGATTTTTCAATAATTGTGAGACCTGGAGCTGACGGAAATATTTTAAAGCAATACGCCCATTGCTTGTTTTATTTAGTATTGCAACGTAGTAGGTTGCATCATTAGCAAATAATTTTCTTCCTTTGATAAACGAAGACCCTATTTTTTTATTTACTTGGTTCGGTTTGAGGAAAACCGAACTGTCTTTTTGGTCTTTATCATCTTCAAATAATTCATTAAAAACCGGCTTAACAATATCCAATTGACTCTCATTCGCTAAATCATCACTGAACCAATTGATGAGATATTGTGACGATCCTAGCCAAGTACTACTGTTTTTATTTTCTAGCAGATACTTAATCATTAAATGAATTTTTTCTGAAGTTTCATAGCCAACACTAAAAACATCTTCACGCTCTTTAAAGCGCCCTTTATAAGCCTCTCCTTTATTACTAACTGAAATGATTTTCGCAGTTCCCATTAGTCCTCTATGTTTATTTGTAATTTGTTCCATACGTCCACTAATATTACACGTTCTCAAATTATCTTGATTAGCAGTCATAAACGAAATAAAGGATTGGTGTAAAGCCTTGTAGCTAGTCACTGATTCATCTTTAAAGCCATTAAATCGTACAATTGAAAACTCTAGGAAATAAGCGGATAAATCAACAGTCTTGTTTTTTCCATCAGAGTCAGAATAGGTGATTTTCAATCCCTCTCTTTGGTAATGATCACCATATAAAGACTGAAGAATACTACTTAAAAAATCTGTTTGGAGAATAAAATGCTGAATTTTCATCAAAAAATCCTTGACTTTACCTTCCTCACAGTAAGCAATCCAACTAGCTAATTGTTTATGGAAATCATCATATTGCGATTGACTCACTTCTGGTATATAATAAGAAAACTTGTCTACAAGAGGATGTGGAGCAGGATTGCTACCAGATCTTGCTACAGAATTTGCAGTCACAGGAAATATAATCGTTTGATTATCAGACATGAATTCTGCCTTATAGAAACTGCCATCCTGATCCAACTTAACTACAATAATATTTTTACCATTTGACTTCAAACTAGTATGATAAATCGGAAGCAAAACAGGATTGTCCCCACTTTGTTGGTCAACTAATCCAATTTCTTCTGCTTTTTCATAAGCTTTTAAGAGAGAAGTAAAAAAATCCATTATTCTTCTCCTTTCTCCATAGCATCGTATTCCTTAAGTTCATCATCAACGGACTTAATCTGGCCAGGTGTCTTAAAGGTATAACTAGATAAAGTATTTACGATTTCACACTCAGACTGAAGCTTAAACTTAATCACCCCATTCTCCATCACTGTTTTTGTAAAATAAGATTTTAATGGTGTCGTTTCGTCTTTTGGATAAGCAAAAGAATGGAACATAATACCTAAATCAATAGTAACGCCATCATAGTAAGAAGGGGTGTTCTCATACTCTTCCTGACTAATTTCATCGACTAAGCCAAAGCATTCGCTGGTTCCCAAAAAAATATTGCGTCGTCCACCTTTTCGAATCGAGCGTTCCATAATGGCTTCATGCTTGTTAGGCAGCCTATCTTGCATTAAATCTTCACGATTTTCATTCCAAATGAAATGGAATTTCACTAGATATTCCACATCACTCAAGTATGAAACGTAACTCAAATCCGCACTATAATCATGTAACAAAGCACGAACACCATGTAGCTCTGTCTGAATTTGATTCATGACCTTAACTTCAGTAACAACATTTGTGAAAGTCGGCTTGTGATAAATACTATCAACTATGCCTTGCAGAGCTTGTCTAGTAGGAACTGAATACGATGATCTCTCTCCACCACCTTTTGTTGCAGGGTTTGTAAAGAGCCCCATCTGTCCACGAACCCTCGCATAGAAATTTCTTGATCTGTACAAGGTTAAAACCTCCTTCTGTGATTCTATAAACCTATCTTAGCACTTGAAACTTCAAAAGTCAATTATTTTATTTCTATATCTAGTGTTTATAATATAGCTGTTGATTATATGAATCAATTTTGATATAATCTAGCCATCATAGTGCTATCTATGTGGATTGAAATTATATTTAGTGCTTATTTATACTGAATTACAGGTCAACGAAGTCCTCTACTGACTCTCGTCGACCTGTTTTCTTTTAATTTTTACATCAGGAAACTTCCTGACTCTAGAGTGATCCCCTTTTTCTCATCATAATAACCATCTGACAATATCTGAATTTGCCCATTCAAATATGATTTTGTCGCTTCAAGTATTTGATCGTGCTGACGAACATTTACCGTATAGGGCTGCAATTCCTTTAAAAGCGCTTTTATTGTTTGATAGTCTTCGACAGATGGGTAATCATATTCACACAATTCTTCTAAAACCAACAACTTTTCAATAGCGTCTCCATACGGAACCAACACCCCTATTGTGTCATTGTTTATTAAATTCATTTTCAAACCAGCAGTTTTAAAGGCTTGTTTTAACTTTCCTTTAAAATCATTACTGTCTTGATATGAATTTATGCTTAAATAATCATAAACTGATTCACCATGCGATAAAGGATAATCCATTGAACCTTGATTATTAGCATAATAATATTCAAAAAAATCCCGATTTAAAAGTGACATTTCAATAGGCGATGAGATCTTATGGATAATATGCTCTGTGGCGTCTTTCTTAGCTTTATTTCTTTCAAGCGTGATAGATTTTCCTCTTCAGAGGTAAGATTGACTAAGGTAACTTGACCTTTATCACGTTTACCTTCACGATTGCATCGGCCACTAGCTTGCACAATTGAGTCAACTCCTGCATAAGATCGGATGACGCGATTAAAATCAATGTCAACTCCAGCTTCAATTAGTTGCGTACTAATACAAATAATAGGTATTCCTTTTTTAAGATGTTGTTTAATTTCCGCTATAATGTCTAATCTGTGCTGAGCACACATATTAGTCGAAAGTTGATAAATAGGTCTATCAGTCAATCCTTCAAGCATCATATAGAATTTATCAACTGTCTTCTTGGTGTTAAAAATCGCAAGAATAGACTCGTCATTTTCCAGTACAAAATCTACTAAATCTGACAGGTTCGAATGTTGATTATTTTCATCAAATTTTCTAAGTTCTGTTCTTGAAAAGACTGCTTTTTCTTCATGAGTTAACTCAACAATATCAGCAGCTTCACCATATTTCCCACCATAGAAAAGTTTATGTTTGATAGCAGCAGAATCATAAGCAGGCTGTGTAGCCGTACATAAGATAATAGTCGTGTTCATAACTTTATTTAAGAAATTCATGGTTAAATTAAATAAAGTTGTCACCTCAATAGGCAATGATTGCACTTCATCTAAAATCAAAACACTATTCGCTAAACTAGAAAAACGGCGAATATTTGCTGATTTAGTTTTAAATAAAGTTTGAAAAAATTGAACCATTGATGTCAAAACGACTGGACTATCCCAACTTTCTATCAGGTACTCTGGTAATAAGCTCTCTTTTTCGTCTCCCTTATCCTCGTTCTCTTGTTTGTTCTGTACAACATTTGAATGATGCTCTAGTACCCCATCTTCTCCAATAACTTTTTTAATATCTGCTGCATTTTGTTCTAAAACAGATAAAAAAGGCGTAATATAGAAAAATCTTGATTTATTTTGGTCAACTAACTGATGAAAGGCATATCTCATACTAAGATTCGTTTTCCCAGCGCCAGTAGGAAGATCTAAGCGATAGATTCCCGTTGAATCTTTTTCCCCTCTACTCTTGACTCGTTCACCAATTTGTGAACGAATCTCATTAAGTCTTGTAGTTGGATGACCAAAGCTACGATATTTTCGCTCAATAGCTTCAAGATAAGAAACATTTAGTTGTTGTTTTTCTTCATCTTTTAAAGGTTCAATGAGCAAGCCATAAGCATTGACAGTATCTAGTATATCTGCATTCTTCAAAAAAGATAAGTACATGCGAATAAAACAACCACTATAATATTCTTTCTCACTTTCATCAGACCAACTAAGTTTAGACCAGGCTTGCTGGTAATTTGTAAATGCTTTTTCGATTAAATCGTTTAAATCACAGTAACCATGAGGATTTAATTCAGCTTCTAATTCTTGAGCAAAAGGTAGAATATCTTCTTGGTAAGCAAGATTATTCATACATTTTGTCATTCTATGCCTTAATTTATTGAATGCAAATTGTTCTGCTTGAACACCTTCATCTTCCAGAAAAATATTATACATACCGTGGTGAGCTGAAATAACATAAGCACTGATCTCCTGAAAAAGTATCCTATCTTCCATTGGAATACTTGATTTTTTTAAACATACTTGTATACTTTGAAAGAGATAGATAGCTCCAGCAGATGAATGATCAACATGCTTGTTAGGTTGCATTTCCAATTTATATTGAAAAGCTTTATTTGCCTTGCCTAAATCATGATATAAGCCTAGCAAAAAAAGCACATCACCCTGTCCTAAAAGTTTCGCTTCTTTTCTTCCACTTTCAGCAACATTTATTAAATGTATTTTTAGCGATTGCATTTCGTTCGTATCGCGATTATAATGAGCTTTTATCATTTTTACCCTCATTTCATTTAGTGTTAATGTTGGAAAAATATTCCAATCTTAAATCTCTAATTTAATAAAACTTCCGAATTTTAAAGCGCTTTCATTTTTGGAGAAAATAGTTTCTGAAGTATTATAGACAGATTACAGAATACTTAAAAGAATAATGTCTTAGTCCTAAAAAATGAATCCTTTATCAATGCGACCATATAGATTAAAACATTACTAATGACCTATACTATAATTATTTAACTTTAATAAAAATCACTGATAATCTTCATAGGAACATATTCAAAACACTATATTAATATCATTGTAAACTTAAAAACTAAAAATTTCAATAGATTATGAGTATTTTTGTTACTTTCTATTAAAAAACGCTACAACATTTGCTGTAGCACTCATTTTTCATTCTTCTATATCTCCATATCTACAGTTATAAAGACTGATATTACTCTCGTTACTCGGTAATGACAGCAAGCCATCTGACTCCTATAGGCTGAGGATTTCAACTAATCTTAGAAGAGAATAGTTTTGTTGTAATTATTTTAGAACGATTTTATGAACAATCTTTTGTCCACACTCCTCTTTAATTTTTGTAAAAAGTGAGCGCTAATGCTTGTGTGCTCCACTGCAAAAAACTTACTTTCATCATCTAGCTTCCGATAGACCAATCTCTTTTGAGCATGTATAAGTCTATACCCATCGTTTAGAGCAACAAGAAGAAAAAAATCATAATCGAATAAGAAATATTTTCGAAACTCTTGGGGCAGATTTGGGTCAAATATAACAAAAACCCTTGTTAATCAAGGGTTTTAAGTGTTGTTTAATGTCCCCTGCCGGAATCGAACCAGCAACTACTCCTTAGGAGGGAGTTGTTATATCCATTGAACTAAGGGGACTAGAGAAAAACTCTGCCAAGTGACAGAGTCATTTCTGATATTAACGACGGATTTCTTTGATACGCGCTGCCTTACCTTGCAATGCACGAAGGTAGTACAATTTAGCACGACGAACTTTACCGTAACGAACGACTTCAATCTTGTCAACACGTGGAGTGTGGATTGGGAAAGTACGTTCAACACCTACACCGTTAGAGATTTTACGAACTGTGTAGTTTTCTGAGATACCAGCACCTTTACGAGCGATAACAACACCTTCAAAGATCTGGATACGTTCGCGAGTTCCTTCGACAACTTTCGCGTGAACGCGGACAGTGTCACCAGGACGGAATGCAGGGATATCTGAGCGAAGTTGACCTTCAGTCAAGCTTTGAATTAATGGATTCATTTTTTCTCCTATCTTGCTAATCTTGTAGTTCTAAACGACAGCGGATTAGCCGTTTTTTTAGTGCAACCATTTATGCACGAAGTATATTATATCAAAATTCTAGCAAAAGTAAAGATTTTTAGATAAAAATTCCTAAAAGAATGGCTAAAAATCCTAAAAAATAGGTCAACATCAGATAGAGGCTAAATTTCTTCTTATCTGAAAACAGCTCTGCTAATTCAGCATTAAAGGTGGAGAGAGTTGTTAAACCGCCACAGAAGCCAGTTGCTAAAATGCTATACAACTGTTTATCTTGGATATGATTATAAATATCCAATCAAAAAGGCTCCCAGTACATTAGCTATCAAGGTTCCTACTGGCAAAGAAGCTCTGCTATTAACCTTAGAAAAAAAGTAACGGACAAGAGCTCCTAAACCGCAAGCAATGAGCAAAAACCAAATCATGCGGTCACCTTCCTTCCAGCCCATAAAGCAATGCAAAGGCTGCCGCCGATACTCAAAACAAGATATAGGAGCAATTCTGGATAACGGCCTAAATCCAGCAATTTGAGCGAATCTAATAGAAGACCTGAAAAAGTTGTCAAGCCGCCACAAAATCCCGTCGACAAAGCCAGTAGCAAACGCTTTGATACTTGCTTGCTATTGAGATACCCCTTAACCAAATAGACTAACAAGAAAGTTCCCAAATAGTTAACCAAAAGTGTCGCAAGAGGGAAATATCCTGTAAATGTGATGACTAACGAACATCGATAACGAAGTAAACCGCCTAGCATAGCTCCCAAGAAGATTGCTAAAGAATTTTTTACTTCACTCATCTAATTTGTTTCTCCTGAAAAGCACGTGAATGCTTTAGGATATCCGCAAAGGTCGCAAGAATCGTTTCTTGATAGTCCTTATTTTCAATCTTGTTCGCAACTCTAGCAAAGATCCTTTCTTCTCGCTTAGGATCTGCGACAGCCTTCCCAGTCGATTTTTTAAAAGCCACAACTTGGCCGACCAGATTCATACGCTGCTCTAGTAAGGCAACGAGTGCGTCATCTACTTGGTCAATTTCCTGTCTGATTTCTTCTAACGTCATCTCATTCCTCCTCATATTCTATCTATCATATCAAAAAATAGTAAAATGTTCTAGTTTTATCCTAAATAAAAAAGGTCCTAAAGACCTTAAATTAAAAGAAAACTCGCTTAAGCGAGTTTTTATCTGCAACCTAAAACAGTCCTCAGGACCTTTGGATTAAGGAGAACTCGCAAAAGCGAGTTTTTTATCCGCAGATTAAAAAGGTCCGCTGGACCTTTTTAACCAACTGAGCCTTCCATACTCATGTTGATGAGTTGGTTGAGTTCGACGGCGTATTCCATTGGTAGTTCTTTGGTAATGGGTTCCATAAATCCGTTGATAATCATAGCTGTGGCTTCTTCTTCGCTGATTCCTCGGCTCATCAGGTAGTAGAGCTGATCCTCAGACACTTTGGAAACCTTGGCTTCATGCTCTAGCGCGACATTGGAATTATGGATTTCATTAAAAGGAATGGTGTCGGAACTGGACTCGCCATCCATGAGGATGGTATCGCACTCGATATGAGATTTGGAACCTGCACTATTCTTGCCAAAGCGAACCTGACCACGATAGTCGGTCTTACCACCATCCTTGGCAACTGATTTAGAAATCAAGGTACTGGAAGTCTTGGGCGCATTATGAAAGACCTTGCAACCCGCATCCAAGTGCTGGCCATAGTTGGCAAGGACATAGAGAGGACAGAGGTTCTGGCATTTCGGCCGTTGAGAATACTGCAGGGGTATTTCATATTGACTTTGCTGCCTAAGTTCCCATCAATCCACTCTAAGGTGCCGCCTTCTTCAACAATCCCCCGCTCCGTTACGAGGTTATACACATTGTCCGACCAGTTTTGAATGGTCGTATAGCGGAAAAAGGCATCCTTTTTGACAATGATCTCAACATTTGCAGCATGAAGACTATTAGTCGTATAAGTCGGTGCTGTACAGCCCTCGATGTACTGGATAGAGCCGCCCTCCTCGATAATCATCAAGGAGCGCTCAAACTGACCGGCATTTTCTCCGTTAATACGGAAATAGGTCTGAACAGGGACTTGGCACTGGACGTTCTTGGGCACATAGATAAAGTTCCGCCGGACCAAACCGCACTATTAAGCGCAGAAAATTTATGCTCAGCATTTGAAATCACAGTACCAAAATACTGCTTGACCAAGTCCGGATATTCCTGGACAGCCGTATCCGTATCGGTGAAGATAATCCCCAGCTTGGCAAACTCTTCCTTCATATTATAATAAACCACTTCCGATTCATACTGTGCAACAGCTCCAGATAGAAACTGCTTCTCAGCTTCTGGAATTCCCAGGCGATCAAAGGTTTTCTTAATCTCCTCTGGGACTTCATCCCAACTGCGAGCCCGATCTCCGCTTAGTTTCTGATAGTAGATAATATCATCAAAGCGGATACCAGATAAATCTGGTCCAAAGTCGGGCATGGGTAACTTATGAAAAAGTTCCAAAGAGCGCAGACGATAGTCCAACATCCACTGGGGCTCATTTTTTATTTCTGAGATTTCTCGAACAACTTCTTCAGTCAGACCCTTACCAGTTGAAAAGAGTGGCTTGACATCATCATGGAAGCCAAAGGCATAGTCGCGTTCTTTCATAGGAACTCCTCCTTTATCTAAGGGATAACGCTTACCTATATTATACTCCTAATCATGAGAATTGTCAGAAAATAATACTTTAACAAAAGAAAAACGGCCACAGCCGTTTTCCATTTTGTCATTTTAAACTTTACTTACCAATTCTTCCGCAAATGCTTCCAAGCGCTCAATGTCATCTTCTTCTGCAGAAAGATCTACTTTGACACATTCTGAACCTTTCACTGCTCCTGTAGCCGCAAAAACAGCATCAAAGTCATCAACAGCCTTGCAGAATTCATCATAAAAAGTATCGCCTGAACCGACTACCCCATAGACCTTGCCAGACAAATCCAATCCAGACAAGTCTTCGTAGAAGTCCATCATTTCATCCGGCAGCTCACCGTCACCGTAGGTATAAGTCGCTACAATCGTAATATCCGCTTCCAAGAAATCTTCTGCATCGACAGTGGTACACTCGTCCACTTCAACTTCTACATCTAGTTCTCTTAGCATATCCGCCACAATATCGGCAATTTCCTCGGTGTTTCCAGTCATACTGGCAAATACAATTTTCGCTAAGGTCATAGTTCCCTCCAAATTATAATCTTCATTCATTATAACACATCTTTTTTATTTTAAAAATAAAAATTCTTGTGCTACAATAACTAGAGAAAGTTTAAGAGGTTTATAATGAGTATCTATAGTAAAATTCTGAAAAAAATTAAGGAATACGATAAAATTATCATCCACCGCCACATGCGCCCTGACCCAGATGCAATTGGTAGTCAAGTCGGCTTACAAAAACTTCTCCAGCTCAACTTTCCTGAAAAATCCATCAAAGTAACAGGTTACGACGAGCCTAGTCTTACTTGGCTAGCAAAGATGGATGAGGTCACAGATGCGGACTATGAGCAGGCCTTAGTAATCGCATGCGATACAGCCAATACTCCCCGCATTGATGATCAGCGCTACAGCATGGGCGACTTTTTGATTAAAATCGACCATCATCCCAACGATGATGCCTACGGAGATTTGCTGCTGGTTGATACAGATGCTAGTAGCACGAGCGAAATTATCGCTCTTTTTGCCTTCGAAAATCACTTAGAAGTAAATGACTATATCGCTAAACTTCTTTATGCTGGCATTGTTGGAGATACAGGGCGCTTCCTCTATCCAGCGACTACTGCACGCACATTTGAGGTAGCTGGAAAACTTCGCCAATACGCTTTTAATTTTTCAGAGCTTTCTCGAAAAATGGACTCCATCACCCATCAAGTGGCCAAACTGCAAGGTTATGTTTACGATAATCTAGAAATTGATGAGAATGGTGCTGCGCGCATTATCCTATCTCAGCAGTTATTGAAAGAAAATCAGCTGACGGATGCTGATACTTCAGCTATTGTAGCTGCACCCGGACGGATCGAAGATGTCCAGATGTGGGCCATCTTTGTCGAACAGCCTGACGGCCATTATCGCGTGCGGATGCGCAGTAAATTTACTCCAATCAATGAAATTGCCAAGCAACATGATGGAGGTGGCCACCCACTTGCCAGCGGTGCCAATGCTTATTCCAAAGATGAAGTGGACTTAATTTATCAAAAATTAAAAGAAAGTGCAAAAAAGTAAGAAAATCATCCAAAAGACTTGTCAAATCATTTAGAATTTGATAAACTATCAAAGTAACTAATCTATGGCTCGCAGAGAGTCCATGGCAGAAAGGATTTTTTTAAAATGAGAAAAGACATTCACCCAGAATACCGTCAAGTTGTATTTATGGACACTACTACTGGCTACAAGTTCCTTAGCGGTTCAACTAAACGTTCAAACGAAACTGTTGAATTCGAAGGTGAAACTTACCCATTGATCCGTGTCGAAATTTCATCAGACTCACACCCATTCTACACTGGACGTCAAAAGTTCACTCAAGCAGATGGACGTGTGGATCGTTTCAACAAAAAATACGGTCTCAAATAAGAAGCGTATTGACATTAAAAAGAATGTTGATACAAAGCCATTTCCGAGAAATCGGATTTGGCTTTTTTTGTTTTTTCCAATAGAAAATCCTTGGAAATCTGGAATGAGGCAGCATGACTACTATCACTCATTCCTTCATCTCAAAGGATTGGTTTCAACTATTGATCTTCTTTCAATTTCTCGCTCAAGGCGAAGTTTGCGATTCGGATTTAGCCGGTTGAATAGTTCTTCCAGCTTTTTTGCATTCCAAACATCTGCTGCTGAGACAAAGTTGCCATTTTCGTCTCGGAAAGATATTGGTTTATCACCCATTACATATCTCCTTAGTCAACAAATTCAAACTCAAACTTACCGATGCGCACCAAATCTCCGTCCTTGGCACCACGCGCACGAAGCGCCTCGTCAACGCCCATACCGCGCAACTGACGGGAGAATTTCATGATGGACTCATCACGGTCAAAGTTAGTCATTGTAAAGAGTTTTTCTAGTTTATCACCTGAAAGCACCCATGTAGCATCATCATCACGAGAGATTTCGAAGGCTGGTGCTTCTTCATCAAAGCCATAATAAGCCTCGTCTTCCATATCGGATTCTTCATAAAGCAGAAACTCAGGTGTCTTATCTAGCAGCTCAGCTGTCGCATCTAAGAGCGTAGCAAGCCCCTGCTTGGTCAGACTAGAAATAGGGAAAATCTGTGGCAACTCTTCAAATTCATCATAGTTAGCAGCCAGTTTTTTCTTGAATTCTTTCAAGTTTTCTGCGCTATCAGGCATATCCATCTTGTTGGCTACAATGATCTGCGGCCGTTCCATCAAGCGTAAATTATAGGATTCCAGCTCTTTGTTGATCGCAAGGTAATCCTCATAAGGATCGCGTCCCTCACTGGCAGACATATCAATAACGTGCAAAATGACCCGTGTCCGCTCAATATGTCGAAGAAACTGGGTACCTAGACCTACTCCTTGACTGGCTCCTTCGATCAAACCTGGCAGATCGGCTACAGCAAAAGATTCCCCAGACTGAGTCCGAACCATGCCCAGATTAGGAACAATCGTAGTAAAGTGATAGGCTCCGATTTTCGGCTTAGCTGATGTAATCACACTTAGAAGGGTTGACTTACCAACTGAAGGAAAACCAACCAAACCAACATCAGCCAGCACTTTGAGTTCCAACAGCAATTCTCTTTCCTGACCAGGCTCCCCATTTTCAGAAATTTCCGGAGCTGGATTTTTAGGTGTAGCAAAGCGAATATTGCCACGACCGCCACGACCGCCATGCGCTACGACGAAACGTTGACCGTGCTCGATCAAATCCGTAATGACCTTGCCAGTTTCAGCATCACGCACGATCGTCCCCTGCGGTACACGGACAATCAAATCCTCCGCTCCTCGACCATGCATTCCCTTAGTCATTCCTTTTTCACCCGATTGAGCCTTGAAATGACGATTGTAACGGAAATCCATCAAGGTACGCAGACCTTCGTCTACAACAAAAATCACATCGCCACCACGGCCGCCATCGCCGCCCCAAGGTCCGCCATTGGGTACATATTTTTCTCGGCGAAAAGCCACCATGCCGTCGCCGCCCTTGCCAGCCTTGACCTGAATCTTGGCTGTATCTAAAAACATACTCATATAAATTCTCGCTTCTTTTTTACTCTAAAAAAACGCCTTGCAGCGTTTAGGATTAGAAGATTACGCCGATAGCTTGTGCAAAAATTGCACCAATCGTTACAAGTAACATGATTACCACGACCAGCATTGTCAATTTTTCAAATCCAGTTTTTTTACGTTGTCCGTTATCTCCAAAAGCCACTTTATTACCTCAATTCCTAGATTACTCCCTATATTTTAACACGATTAGCATACTTTTTCAAATATTTACGAGATGAAAAAGAAAAAGAGAGGTTTTACTCCATTAGCCAAAGAATTCTAAAGGATATTTATGGAAATAATTTAAAAAGATTGAAGAACTCACTCCAAATAGGAGGCTTCTCCAATCTTTTGACTTTTATTCGATACCAATTTCAGCACGGACTACATCCGCAATCGTGTCCACATAATAGTCCACTTCTTCGTGAGTTGGAGCCTCCGCCATGACACGCAGAAGCGGTTCTGTCCCACTTGGGCGGACAAGGATACGGCCGTTTCCTGCCATTTCAGTTTCCATTTTTTCAATAATGTCTCTGATGGCTGGTACTTCCATTGCCTTATCCTTCATAGCATTTTCGACACGAATATTAACCAATTTTTGTGGGTAAATGGTCACTTCTGCCGCAAGTTCAGACAAGTTCTTGCCAGTTTCTTTCATCACTTTGGTTAATTGCACAGCTGACAATTGACCATCACCAGTGGTATTATAATCCATGATAATGACATGTCCAGATTGCTCGCCACCTAGATTATAACCGTTCTTACGCATTTCTTCTACCACATAGCGATCCCCAACAGCAGTCACTACTTTATTGATGCCTTCGCGCTCCAAGGCTTTGTGGAAACCAAGGTTGGACATAACGGTGGTCACAATTGTATTTGAGCCAATTGGCCTTTTTCAGAAAGATACTTGCCGATGATGTACATAATCTTGTCACCATCTACAATATCGCCATTTTCATCAACGGCAATCAAGCGGTCACTATCGCCATCAAAAGCGAGACCAATTGCCGCCCCTGACTCACGGACTGTTTCCTGTAAGCCTTCTGGATGAGTGGAGCCTACATTTAAGTTAATGTTGAGACCATCTGGATTTTCTCCGATAACAGTCAGCTGGGCACCCAAATCGGCAAAAATTTGACGGGCACTAGTTGAAGCAGCACCATTTGCTGTATCAAGGGCAACGTGCATTCCTTCAAGATCTAAACCTGTTGAAACAAGATATTGTTGGTACTTACGCAGGCCTTCTGGATAATCCATGACTTTTCCTAAGCCCTCTGCACTTGGACGTGGAAGGGTATCTTCTGCTGCGTCTAGCAAAGCTTCGATTTCAAGTTCGCGCTCATCATCCAGTTTATAACCATCGCCACCAAAGAATTTGATGCCGTTATCGAGAGCAGGATTGTGGCTAGCCGAAATCATGACACCCGCGCTAGCTTTTTCGGATTTAACCAAGTAAGCAACACCTGGAGTAGCAATCACACCAAGTTTGTAGACGTGGATCCCCACAGAAAGCAGACCTGCAATCAAGGCACTCTCCAGCATTTCTCCCGAAATACGTGTATCACGGCCAACAAATACCCGAGGAACTTCACTTTCGTGTTGGCTCAGAACATATCCACCAAAACGGCCCAGTTTAAAGGCCAATTCCGGCGTTAATTCCACATTAGCTTCTCCACGAACACCATCGGTTCCAAAATATTTACCCATTTTTAAAATTTCCTTTCAAATCTTGCATTTATTTACTAGATGAACTCGAACTTGAGCTCGATTTGGAGCTTGACGAATTCGAATGTGTGGTTTTGGTCGTAACTTTCATCGTTGTTTCAAACGGTGTCACAACACTTGGCAAAACATTCCCATTGGCATCCATGGCCTGCAAGGAAGCTGCCCCACTATAATTTCCTGAAATAGTGACATTGCTTGGTAAGACTGCTGCGACATGATTAACTTTTTCCAAAGTTTCTTCATCGCTTGTCACTGTAACTTCTTCGTGCTCCAAGCTCACATTTGTGATAGAAATATCTTCTGCAACCTGACTGCCTGTGATGAGATACTTCACTGGCACTTTCTTGCTTGCTTTTTTACCTATCTTGACTGAAATTTTTTGCGGATTAACCGTAGCAGACAGGCCGCTAGGTAGATTTTCGACTTTCAGCTGCACTTCGACTGTTCCTTCTGATGCATTGGATAAATCCGCTACCACATGGAACTTCCGTGTACTTTCCTGCATTTCGCTACTTAAAGCCACTCTATTAGAACCCGTCAAAACAACGCTAGCTTCGGAAGTGAAGCCACTAATGAAGTATCGTTCACTATCATACTTGATATCAATCGGGACATTAGAAATCGTATTGCTGTAAGTTTCCGAGGTCACTTGGCGAATGCTGATACTATTTTGAAAACTACTAGACGTCGCATAGATAAACAAAACCAAAGCAAAAAATATGGAGGAGATAATATAGAGAATTTTTTTACTTTCTTTCATTCTTCCATCCTCCTAGGATACGATTCTTTAGGCTCATTTTCTCATGCTTGTCTGATAAGAGAACTTCCCGAAGTTGTGATTCGAACTCGCTCAAACTCAAGTCATGCTTGAAGACTCCATTATGTGTCGTAGAAATACCGCCTGTCTCCTCAGACACGACAAAAGTAAAGGCATCTGAAACTTCTGAAAGGCCAATCGCAGCCCGATGACGAGTCCCAAATTCCTTGGAAATACCTGTGCTTTCGGTAAGCGGCAAATAGGCACAAGAGGCAGCGATCTTATTATCTTTGATAATAACTGCCCCATCATGCAGAGGCGTATTAGGAATGAAAATATTGATCAACAGTTCCCCAGAGATATCCGCATCCAGTGGGATTCCCGTTGCAATGTATTCCTGCAACGTTCGAGCGCACTGAATAGCCACCAAAGCACCGATCTTACGCGGACTCATGTAAGCTACTGCCTTAACAAAGGCTTGAATCAATTTTCCTCACTGCTGACTGGAGCAGCAGAAAAAATCTCGGTCGCTCTACCCAGCTTTTCAAGACCAGTCCGAATCTCAGGCGAGAAAATCACCACCGCCGCAATGACCCCGTAAGTAATAACCTGATTGATCAACCATGAAATAGTCGTCAAACCAATGATATTCGCTAAAAACTGTGCCAAGATGAAGAAGAGCACTCCCCGAACCAGAATCATAATTTTGGTTCCGGCAATTGCTTTAGTAAAATGATATAAAATCCAGGTGACTAAAGCAATATCAATAATGTTGATTAAAATATTCCAAGGATTACTGAATACATTAGCCCAGTATTGGAGATTGGTTAATTGTTGAAAGTTCATTGCATAGTGGCCCTCCCAGTCAAAAACAAACAGTTCTCAACCATTATATCACTTTTAAGAATATTTTTCTGTAACCTTCTTTACTTTTTTATGATAAAATATTTCTTATGAAGATAAATACAGCATTGGGCCTCTTGGCAGGCAAGTCCTCCCACTTTGTTCTCAGCAAATTGGGACGCGGCTCGACTCTACCAGGGAAAGTTGCCCTCACATTTGATAAAAATATTTTGCAAAACTTGGCCAAAAACTACGAAGTTGTGGTTATTACCGGAACCAACGGAAAAACTCTGACTACAGCTTTGACAGTAGGCATTCTCAAAGAAGCTTTTGGCGAAGTGGTAACCAATCCCAGCGGCGCCAATATGATTACGGGGATTACGACAACCTTCCTGACAGCTAAAAAAGGCAAATCTGGCAAAAATATCGCTGTGCTGGAAATCGATGAAGCCAGCCTGTCTCGGATTTGCGATTATATCAAGCCTAGCCTCTTCGTCTTTACCAATATTTTCCGAGACCAGATGGACCGCTATGGTGAGATCTACACGACTTACCAGATGATTTTAGATGCTGCAGCTAAGGTACCTGAAACAACTGTGCTGATGAATGGTGACAGCCCGCTCTTTAACTCGGTCAGCCTGAAGAATCCTGTCCGCTACTATGGATTTGACACGGAGAAAAGCCAACCTAAGCTAGCACACTACAATACCGAGGGCATCCTCTGTCCTAAGTGCGAGCATATCCTCAAGTACGAGCTCAATACTTATGCAAATCTCGGAGCTTACATCTGTGAGGACTGTGGCTTCAAGCGCCCTAAGCTAGACTACAGCCTGACCGCTCTCAAAGCACTTGAGCATAATCGCTCTGCCTTTACCATTGATGGACAAGACTATCAGATCAATATCGGTGGTCTCTACAATATCTACAATGCCTTGGCCGCTGTGTCAGTGGCTCAGTTCTTCGGAGTCGAGCCGGCTACTATCAAGGCTGGCTTTGACAAGAGCAGAGCTGTCTTTGGCCGTCAGGAAACTTTCAAAATTGGCAATAGGAATGTACCTTGGTCTTGATCAAAAATCCGGTCGGAGCTACCCAAGCCTTGGAAATGATTGAGCTGGCACCTTTTGACTTTAGTCTATCTGTCCTGCTTAATGCCAACTATGCGGACGGTATTGATACTAGCTGGATCTGGGATGCAGATTTTGAGAAAATTCTAGAAATGAATATTCCTCAGGTCATTGCAGGCGGTGTGCGCCATTCTGAGATTGCTCGTCGACTGCGAGTAACAGGCTATCCAGCAGATCAGATTACCGAAGTCAAAGATTTGGAAGCAGTCTTTAAGTTGATTGAAGAGCAAGAAACCAAGCACGCCTATATCCTAGCTACTTATACCGCTATGCTGGAATTCCGCGAGTTGCTGGCAGAACGACAAGTAATCAGAAAGGAGATGAACTAATGGTTTATAGATCCCTCGTTTCTCCTGCAAACCAGGATTATCACTATGACTTAAAAATCGCTCATCTCTACGGCGACCTTATGAATACCTATGGCGACAACGGTAATGTCCTTATGCTCAAGTATGTAGCTGAAAAGCTAGGCGCTAGAGTTGAGGTTGATATCGTTTCTCTAGAAGATGACTTTGATAAGGATAGCTATGACATCGTCTTCTTTGGCGGAGGTCAAGACTATGAGCAAACGATCGTGGCTCGTGACCTGCCAGCTAAAAAAAGAAGCTTTAGAAAACTTTATCAATGACAACGGCGTTGTGCTAGCTATCTGCGGCGGTTTCCAACTTTTGGGCCAATACTATATCGAAGCGTCTGGCCGTCGAATCGAAGGTCTGGGCATCATGGGACACTACACTCTCAACCAAGTCAAGAATCGCTATATCGGTGACATTAAGATTCATAACGATGAATTTAACGAAACCTACTACGGCTTTGAAAACCACCAAGGACGGACTTTCCTCTCTGACGATGAGAAACCTCTGGGCAAGGTCGTCTATGGAAATGGTAATAATCAAGAAGACGGCAATGAAGGCGTCCACTATAAGAATGTCTTTGGCTCCTACTTCCATGGCCCTATCTTGTCTCGCAATGCGAACTTGGCCTACCGTCTGGTGACCACTGCTCTAAAAAATAAGTATGGCTCTGCCATTGAACTGGCAGCTTATGAGGATATCCTAGCCCAAGAAACTCAAGAAGAATATGGCGATATCAAGAGCAAGGCTGAATTTGAATAATTAGGAGATCATTATGAAAGAAAAATTGCACTATATCCTGCTATTGATTACCATCCTATTGGTTGCCAGCATTTCTTTAGCCAATATGCAGAGCGTCAATGTTAGCTTTATCCTCTTCAGTTTTAAACTTCCCTTAATCATTTTGATTTTGGTCTCTGTCCTCCTAGGCTCTATTACAACCTTTCTCATCAGCATGTCTAAAAACTTCTCGCTGAAAAAAGAGCTTAAGAAAACCAAAGAAGCTCTGAAAACATCTCAAAAAGAAAACTAGGTTGGAAGCCCCAGCCTAGTTTTTTACTACTTTGTTTCAACAAAACCAAATTTATCTAATGGAGAAACACGGAATTCTACAATTCCCTTAATCTGCTCCTTTTTGATCAGACCAAACTCACGGCTATCTTTCGTGTTTTCTCGTCGATCATTTAAAATGAGAAAAGAATTTTTAGGGATAACATCAGAAGTCGCTCCTTTTAAGTCAACAACAGAAAAATCGTGGGTATAATAGCCCGTGCTGGCAGCCGAAGCCAGATATTTCTCTCGCATTTTTTCGATATATTGCTCTGATTGCACCTGATCGTTCAGATACAGCAAGTTATCCATATAGGTCACCTTGTCATTTTCCATAGCAATGACACGACCGACATATTCTTTTCCATCGACCTCATAGAGGGCAAATTCCCCACGAGCAAGCTTGGCTGTCTTATCCGCCAAGACCAAATCATTTTCCGCTAAGAAAGAATTGGCATCTTGCTTGGTGATGCGATAAGGTGTATAGACAAACAAACGCAAGCCCACCAGAATGGCAATAAATACCGTCACAATGATAATATTTCTCAGTAAATCTCTCTTTAACATCTCTCTCCCCTGTCCTTTTGTTCTATTATATCATTTTTCATGGGATTAGACAAAACACTGAGATGAGAGAGGATTACGTTTAACAAAATTGTAAAAAATGAAAAGGCAAATTCAATTGAGGAGCTTCCTCAATCGAATTTGCCTTTCTTATTTTAATCCTCTTTAGCCACACGTGATTTGTTGGCAATATCAGTAAGGATAGCTTGAACAAAATTATCGACTGAGACAGTTTGTGTTTCTTTTTGACCGTAGCGACGGACATTGACAGTTCCGTCTTCCATTTCCTTGTCTCCAACAATCAACTGGTAAGGAATCTTGCTGGTTTGAGAAGCACGGATCTTGAACTGCATTTTTTCGTTGCGTTCATCGACATCAGCACGGACACCACGGTCACGAAGTTTCTTAGCCACTTCCCATGCATAGTCCACGTGTTTTTCGTTAGATACTGGGATGAGGGTCACTTGATGTGGTGCAAGCCATGTTGGGAAGGCACCCTTGTAGTTCTCAATCAAGATAGCTGTAAAGCGTTCCATAGTTGAGATAACACCACGGTGAATCATAACTGGACGGTGTTCTTCACCATCAGCTCCGATGTATTTGAGGTCAAAACGTTCTGGAAGCAAGAAGTCAAGCTGGATAGTAGAAAGTGTTTCTTCTTTTCCAAGGGCAGTCTTAACCTGGATATCCAATTTTGGTCCGTAGAAGGCTGCTTCACCTTCAGCTTCAAAGTAATCCACTCCCATTTCATCAAGAGCCGCACGAAGCATGGTTTGGGCATTTTCCCACATTTCATCGTTATCAAAGTACTTGTGAGTATCTTGAGGGTCACGAAGAGAGAGACGGAAGCGGTATTCAGTCAAGTTGAAGTCTTCATAAACATCGATAATCAACTGAAGGGCACGTTGGAATTCTTCTTGGATTTGTTCTGGAGTAACAAAGAGGTGACCGTCGTTGAGAGACATTTCACGCACACGTTGAAGACCAGTGAGGGCACCAGATTTTTCGTAGCGGTGCATCATCCCGATTTCAGCGATACGGATTGGTAATTCACGGTATGAGTGAACATGGTGTTTGTAGACTTGGATGTGGTGTGGGCAGTTCATTGGACGAAGGACAAATTCTTCTCCGTCACCCATGTCCATAGTTGGGAACATGTCTTCTTGGTAATGATCCCAGTGACCAGAAGTCTTGTAAAGCTCTACAGAAGCCAACGGCGGAGTATAAACGTGTTGGTAGCCAGAAGCCAACTCCTTGTCGACAATATAGCGTTCCAATTCACGACGGATAGTTGCTCCGTTTGGCAACCAGAATGGAAGTCCTTGACCAACCTCTTGTGAAATCATGAAGAGGTCAAGCTCTTTACCAAGTTTGCGGTGGTCACGTTCTTTGGCTTCTTCACGCATTTGAAGGTAGTTCTTCAAGTCTTTCTTATCAAACCAAGCTGTACCGTAGATCCGTTGCATCATAGCATTGTCGCTATTTCCACGCCAGTAAGCACCAGCTACATGGAGAAGGTGGAAGATTTGGATGCGACCTGTTGAAGGCACGTGAGGGCCACGACAGAGGTCCACGTATTCACCTTGACGGTAGATAGTCAAACCACCCTCGTCTTCTGAGTGCTCTTCTATCAATTCCAACTTGTACGGGTCATTTTTGAAAATTTCACGTGCTTCGTCCTTGGTAACTTCCTCGCGAATAGATGGGAAGTTTTCTTTAACGATTTTCTTCATTTCTTCTTCGATACGAGGAAGGTCTTCGTTGGAGATTTGACCAGCTTGATTATCCGTATCGTAGTAGAAGCCATCTTCAATAGCTGGACCAACACCCAAGTGAATGTCTGGGAAGAGGCGACGAGCTGCTTGAGCGAACAAGTGAGCCGCTGAGTGGCGCAAAATCGGAAGTGCATCTTCGTGATCAGGTGTCACGATTTCGATGCTTCCATCTTCAGTGATAGCACGAGTTGTGTCGATGAGTTTGCCGTTGAATTTACCAGCGAGAGCTTTTTTAGCTAGGGAATTGCTGATAGATTGGGCAATTTCAAAAGTAGTCACGCCAGATTCGAATTCACGAACAGCGCCATCTGGGAAAGTAATCTTAATCATGGTTTTCTCCTTAAAATTTTATCATATTTTTATAACTGAGTTTTGAAGAACTGGGAAACCAGCTATCAACAAAGAATGATAACAATCAATTTCATTTTAGCTTTTTCATTCTAAAAATAAAGAAAAGCGTAGAAATAAATAAATAGCCTACCAAGGAAAGAATAAGAGACAGATATTCCTCCTGAGTCATCTCACCCCTCATGTATATCCTTATCGGATAGCTTTTTATCGCATTGATCAAATAGATAGCAGCTGTCAAACTTAAAAGATATCCTGTTATAATGAGTTTCTTGTTGTTGAAAAACATTAAGATACCAAGAAAGGGGGCAAGAAATGGCAAGAGAGGAATGAGTAGAAAAAATGAAAAGACGACGATATTTTCCGTTCCCCATAGACTGAGCGTATTCATTAGCCAGACATAGACTAATAGGAAGGTACAAGCCATCATCCAAGATAAATATTTCTTCAAATCTATCACCTCATTCAGCTCTTGGCTAAATTTCATTTTAACTTTGTCGTAACCGTTCTCCATACAAAAAACGACATCCTCAAAAGGACGTCGCAACGTGGTTCCACCTTCATTTATGCAGGTCAAAAAGACCTACACCTCTGATTGGCTCTAACGTAGCCACCGTTTTATGTTTTCATAAAAGCCAGTAGAGTAGTCCCAACTGCATCCTCTACGCGATTTCCAGCTCCACGCGCTCTCTAAAAGATTTTCTGCAGGTGATATGTCTCTAAAAATTATTATAGCACGATTGAAAAAATTTGCAAGAACTTTTATTGGTTTTCAGCTCTGCTATTTTTCCTACTAAATAGATAAATCAAGTGTCCTAAACCATTTCCAGCTAGTGAGCATAGGAAATAGGTGGCATGATAAAGAGGAATCCACTCCCCAAAGGTGAAAATAGTCAGGAAAAATAAGAGGGCAACCAAGAAAGAAAAGCGCAAAGAAAATCCATATAAAGCTGCATAGAGCAAGGACACCAACAGGGTCGCCAGAGGAGAGTAGATGAGAACATTTCCAACTACTAGCCCCTTACTTAATATGGAATCCATTGGAACATACCGTAACAGTATGTAAAAGACAAAATAGAAAAAGAAAAGGGGGAGCAAAAAGAAAATTTCTTTTTTATAGACTTTCATAAGAGCACCTCCGTTCATTAGGCCTTATGAGAAAGTTTATTCCCAATATTTCCGAATATTCTTAATCTGCTTCTTAGATGCTTTTATCATCCTAGTTGAGCTGTTGACCGGCAGTGACATGATTTTTCCTGGTAAATAGACAATGGTCTTGGCCAAGCGTTTGGCCATCGTTTCTTCTGGATTGAGATCATTATGAAAATCCTTACTAATGGTCAAATCCAAATAGAATTCATAGATTCGACGACCAAAATTCTCGGCGGAAATCTCGTATAATTTATCGGCTAGCTTTTTCTCGTCCATATCTGGTGTTGCCAAAATGGCCTCCAAAATAGCTCCTGCCAAATCCCGGCTCTCATAATAAAGAGTGCCAAAGGTTTATCGCTGATTACATTGTCCAGATAGGGATTGCCATGGGCGATGATGGGCGTACCGCTGGCTAGACTTTCCAGATAAGTCAGCCCCTGCGTCTCACTGGTTGAGGCTGAGATAAAGAAATCTGCCGCCTTATAGTAGAGGGCCGTATCGCTCGGCGCAATCATTCCTGTAAAAATGACTGAATCCTCAATATGAAGCTGGGCTACCAAGGCTTTTAAGTCCTCAGCATACGGTCCATCTCCGACAATGACCAACTTCACCTTGGCATTTTCTTCCAAAACCATTGGCAGTGCTTCAACAATCGCCTGGATATTTTTCTCATAGGAGATTCTTGATAAACTGAGCAACATGATTTCGTCTTCTGCTATGCCCAGCTTAAAGCGCAGTTTCTCGATGTCTTCCCGTGAGAGTTCTGGGCGCTCAAATTTGGCCAAGTCGATTCCTGTTGGAATGACCCGTTTTTCCGCCTTGATTTTGTAGCCGACCAAAAGATCGTAGACAATCTCAGAAGGACAAATAACTCCATCCAAATCGCTCATGAAACCACGCACGATGTACTTGACCATACTCGGACGAATCACCATGCCCTTGGCAAGATAATGCACATAATCCTCATATTGGGTATGGTAGGTATGAACCACTGGAATCCGTAGTTCCTTGGCAATCCAGATTCCCAAGAGACCCAGAGAAAACTCTGTCTGAGTATGGATGATATCCAGCTGGTACTGGCGAGCAATTTCTAAGGCATTGGAAAAGCCACGATAAGCCACGCGCCGATCCTTAAAAGCGAAGAAAGGCACGCTAGGAATACGGATAATCTGCCAATCTTCATAGCGGTTGACATCCTTGTCCGTCGTAGTAAAAATAAAGACTGTGTGACCTAGTTTCTCTAGCTCAGTCTTGAGGGTGCGAATGCTCGTCGCCACCCCGGAAACCTGAGGAAAATAGGTATCTGTAAAAAGACCAATCCGCATATCACATCTCCAAAACTGTTTGGTAAGCCTTGACTAACTGAAGTGCGACGTCATCAATGGAGCGACTCTCCGCAACACGATAGCCTGCTTCACGTTTATCGACTTTTCCGTCAAGAACCTTACGAAGCGATTCGACAAACTCATCTACATTATGACAAAGCTCTGCCGACTCTTCGTCAATCCAGCCATTATAAACAGGAATATCACGCAGGACTACGTGTTGGCCGCTGGCTAGTGCTTCTAAGACCACAATCCCTTCTGTCTCTTCGTATGACGGGAAAAAGAAGGCATCGCTGCCTGACATGGCTCCTTGGAAAACTGCGCCTTTGAAATAACCAGGAAATTCCACGTTTTCTGGATGATTATAGAGGACAAGATCTCGAATTTTGCGCGGAATAAGCCAAAGATTGATAGAGCCCAGCCAGATAAAGCGGACATCTGGCATTCTGCGAGCTACTTCGACAAAGTCTTCGATTCCTTTTCGTCTGAAATAAAGGCCTGCACAAATTACGACTTTCTGCCCCTCTGCAATCTGAAAATGTTTTTTAAAGACTTCTTCCTTGCGTTCATCTTTCTTGTATTTCGAAAGGTCAATGCCGTTTGAGACAGCCATGATAGGCGTCGTTACACCGTAGGATTGAATCAATTTTTTTGAATACTCAGACGGAGTAATGATAAAGTCCGCCATCTTATACATGTGTGCTAGATATTTGCCAAACAAGGGCGCAAAAAGATTGGAGCCAATAAAGAATTTTCAAAGTCTTCTTTGGTCGAATGTCCGTGCATGATCACTTTTTTGCCTCTCCGCTTAGCCGCATGAAGAAGAAGCAAACTACGAGGTCCGTAAGTGTTGATGTGCACGACATCATAATCTCCTAAAACATCTGTTGTATAAGGAATTCCTGCCAGATCCAGTGCATGCATTTGATGCTGCAAGGCACGGCCGATACCTGATTTTTCTAAAACAGACTTTCCTTCTAGATATAGTAATACTTTCATATCTTCTATTATACCCAAAAGAAGCAAAAAAAGGAAACGCCAAGGGAAGATTAGTACTTAATTCATGTACCTAGCCTTCCGCCAAGCATTTCCCTTAGTAATATCCTTTCTTGCTGGGATTTATTCAGTTCACAAGCAGACTAGTCCACCTTGACTACCTGCAGTTCAGTACCTCCCAGTAGAATCAGATATTTGTCTACTTGGCTAAGATCATAGGAACGGCTGAGTGCTTCGGCATAGAGTTCTAGTTGAGCTCGGTAGCGCTCCACCAAGTCTGTCGGCTCATGATAGCGGTCGGTCTTATAATCAAAGAGGACAATGCGATCATCAAAGAGCAGGTAGCCGTCTAAGATTCCCCGAACTACAAAGTCTTGACCGCTGGCTGGATCCTGCTTGAGCATGGCAAAAGGTGCTTCCCGATGGAGATGATTCGCCTCTTGCTGGATTAGCTGACTAGTTCTGTAGCGAAAAAGGCCTCAATCTTAGCTAAATCAATCCCTTTCTTAACTGCCGCATCTGCCTGAACCTGAGTCAAGGCTTGACGAATGCTAGTCTTAGTAACAGGCTGATCCAGCGGAATCCGTTGCATGAGTTCATGGACAGCAGAACCGATTTGGGCTCCTGTGACTTGCTTCTTCTTTCCAAAATCAGGCAGTTCAAAAGTCAGCTGGGGTTGATAACTTCGAGGCGCATCCATAATGTCTAACCCTTCTGAGTCCATAACTGGTTCATAGAACTTCTTGATTTGACTGGGCGTGCGAACACTGGGTAATTCAATAGCCGCTTGATAGAGGCTGTTGAGTCGATCTACATTCTCCAAGATATCCAGAGCTCGGCGGATATCTTCTGACTGACGGTTGCCTGTCAAATCATCTACTGGAATAGGATCAACCTGCTCTACTAAGCCAATCTGTTCGTCTGTCAGCTCCTGATCAGTTACAAAGCGGGTTTGATAAGCCAGATTTTCCTTTCCAAACACAGACTGGATAGCATAGAGCCAATCCTGAAAATTAGTCAGCTGACTTCGGAGACTGCTAGATAAGCGACCATTTTGGCTAGTCCCCCACTTGCGCTCTTGGAGCTTAGCTTGATTGCCCTTGCCGACCAGATAGAGCTTGGTTTCAGCCCGCGTCATGGCCACATAGAGCAGACGCATCTGCTCAGACAGGCTAGCCAGCTTGAGTTCTTCAGCATTCTGCTGATAGGGTAGGGTTTCCATGGAAATGCGGATCTGCTTGGGCGCATGAGGATCCTGAGCATCAAGGTCCACATCGGCTACATATTTGATTCCGATGCCTTTTTGTCGACTAAGGATAATAGCAGAGCTGCTATCTTGACGGTTGAAGGCTTTGTCCATATTGAGTAGAAAGACATACTTAAACTCCAGCCCCTTACTCTTATGGATGGTCATTAGCTGGACTGCATTTCGGAGCAGCCAGAGGGACACTGGCCAAATCGTGCTCATTTTTCAAAATTCTGTCAATCATGCTGATAAAGCGGGATAGCCCCTTGAAACTCGACTTTTCATAGTCGTTGGCCCGCAAGGATAAAGCATAGAGATTAGCCTGACGCTGCTCACCGTTGGGCAGAGCCCCGACCATATCGTAGTAAAAACGATCCTGATAAATCTTCCAGATTAAATCATAGAGAGAATGGGTCTTGGAATAGCTGCGCCAGTCATTAAGCGTTTCCTGGAAGTGCTGCAGTTTCTTACGCAATTCACCATGGATGAGCTGAGGTTCCAGACCTTGATCAGCCAGAGCATTCCTCAGCTTTTCGTAGAGATTTTCCATAGACTTGGTACTGGAGGCTTGCAAGGCTAGCCGAGCCAATTCATCCTCATCAAAGTCAAACATCGGCGACTTTAGTAGAGCGGTCAGGGCATAGTCATTAAGAGGATTGTTAATGGTCCGCAGGGTATCCAGCATCACCATAACCTCTACTGACTGGAGGTAGTTGGTCTCGCCATCATCAGGCACAATCGGGATATGATGCCGGTCAAACTCTGCCAAAATCAGATCATTGCGGGTCCGCGAAGCTGTCAGCAAGGTAATATCCTTGAAATCCACCCCTTCTTGATTATGGAGGCGGATGATTTCCTTGATTACCAAGGCGACTTCACCAGCTGAAATACTAGGCAGGCCTTGGTCAGAATCCTCTTCGTCGCTATCGGCGCTACCATCATAAATCAAAAACTCCGCCTGATTGACTGGATTAGGCTCCCGTTTGGCTGGATTTCCCGCAACCAAGTAGTGGGTCTCATTGTAGTCAATCTCGCCGATTTCCTCGTCCATGAGTCGTTTAAAGACATCATTGGTCGCTTCCAGCACTTCGATGTGACTGCGGAAATTTTCCTTGAGGATAATCAGCTTACCCTGACTAGGATCGGCCTGATAGAGTTTAAATTTATCGTTAAAAATTTGCGGATCGGCCTGGCGGAATCGATAGATGGACTGCTTAATGTCGCCAACCATAAAGCGATTATTTCCTCGAGCCAGCAATTCCAACATCCGCTCCTGAGTATGGTTGGTGTCTTGATACTCATCGACCATGACCTCATGGTACTTATCCTGATAAACGCCGCACTTCTGGATAATTTTCTAAAATCTCAATAGCAAAATGGCTGATGTCGCCAAATTCAAAGGCATTTTCTGCTACTTTGCGCTCCAAATAAGCTTGCGAGAAATCTCGGACAAAATCGCGTAACAAATCCAGTAGAGGAAGAGCTTCCGATTGATGCTGCTCCATAAAGTTCAGATGGTAGAGGCGGACATCCAGCTCTTTAATTCGCTCTATCAAGGGCTTACGGGCTTCATTATAGCTCTGAGCCAGCTCTTTTTTAAGTTCGTCCACATTCTTACCAACTCGGGCAGTAAAAGCCTGATGGTTAGAGGTCTTGGCCAATTCTAAAAAGCGCTGAATTAGGTCTAGCAACTGCTCAGATCCAGTCTGCTCTGTCAGCTCAGCCAAGATATCTAAGGCCGCCTGAACATTTTCCTGATACTTAGCCCCAGCAAAGGCTTGACCTTCATGGGCCAGATGACTCTGGAAAAAATCTTCCAAATCCAGCAAAGACTGCCTAGCCTCAGAGAGAATTCGCTCCCGCTCTGCTACAAAATCACTGGTTTCATAGCCTAGAAGAAAGGTCTCTTCCAACCATTTTAGCGGATTGCTGGTAGACTGGAGAAAACTATAAATACTATAAATCTGCTGGCGGAAACCAGAAATGTCCTTGCGCTTACCAGTGAAATTTTTGACCAAGCGACTGAATAATTCCTGCTGATCACTCTCATAGTAGGTATCGAAAAGCTGGTCAAAGACTTCATTTTTCAGAATGAGCTGCTCACTGGCTGACTGTAAAATCCGAAAATGCGGTGCCAGCCCCAGCAAATAGCCGTACTTATTGACTACTTTCTGTGTAAAAGCATCCATAGTACCAATATCCGCATTGGCAATCTCAGCCAACTGCTGGGCAAGATGCTGGCGGAGTTCCTGATCTGAAGTCTCCTTGAGTACCAGACTCAACTCCTTCTCCAGCCGTTCCTTGAGCTCACCTGCTGCCTTGACAGTAAAGGTGGAGATGAAGAGTTGGCTGACCTCCACACCTCTGAGAATCTGGTCAATAATCCGCTGAACCATAACATAGGTCTTACCAGATCCAGCCGAAGCTGAGACGAGAATATTCTGACCAGAGGAGTAGATGGCCTGAATCTGCTCTGGTGTGCGCTTTTGTGGCTTGTCAGAGGCAGCTTCCTCAGCCTGCTTGACTAGGATATCCTGCTCGCTTAAAAAGGGAATCCGTCTCATTTATCCAACTCCTCCTTGATTTTTTCTAGCCAGGCTTGACGCAGCTTTTCGCCTGTCGGCCGTTTTTCGTACTGATCAAGATTTAACTTGGTCAGCTGTCTAGCCTGCCCCAGATGGAGATTGGCTTCAAAGCCTGTGATGGCCTTAAACTGATCTACGTAAGGGGCAATGCTGCGCCCATTTTCTGTATAAGGATTGATGGCAAATCGACCAGCTAAAATGCCTTCTGCAGCTTGCTGATAGAGGTAGGCATTGTAGGCCAAAATCACTTCTAATTCTTCCTTGGTCAACAGATTAACCTTGCTTTTCTCATAGTTAGTGCCCAAGTCCTTGGCTTGGTCAGCCAGAAAGAGGCCTTTGTAAACCTGACTTTTCATGACCTGTTTCATAGCCTCGTCCAGTGCCTTGGTGTCCTTGAGGCTGGCTAGAGGCTCTGTCATCTGTAAGTACATGGCGCCGAAAATCCCCTTGTCTTCTTGGTATTCTGGCATTTCTCGGATAGCTGCTAGGTAGGTCGGCAGCTGGGAATTAAGCCCATTAAAGAACTTCTCAAAGCTGAATTTAGTATCGCCCGACTTGTAATCCACAACTCCCAGACTCCCCGTCTCCGTCAAACGATCAATCCGGTCCACCTTGCCGCTCACTTGAAGAGCTCTGCCATTGTCCAAAGTAAGAAAGGCCGATCATCCCGACCAAAGTCAGTCTCCTCACCGATGATCTCTAGCCCATCCGACTGAGCCAAGATACGACCAGTGGCCTGAGCCGTGTCCAATAGCAAACGGCGGGCAAACTGGGTCTCCCCATTTTCACCATAGATAGACTCAAACTCAGCCTCCCAGCTAGTCTCCTCCATAGCCCGCTGCAAGCGAGTGTCGAAATCCTGCTCCAAGTGCTCCTGCATAACCTTTTCAAAGATTCGGTGGAGGAAAATCCCATGACTGCGCGCATCCGGCTGAATGGTCCACTCCTCCTGTAGTCGCAGGACATACTTAAGGAAATAGGCATACTGGTTTTTAAAGTATTCATTGATGGCAGAAGCTGATAGTCTCAAAGGCTGCTCTGAAGGATACAGAGCCTGAAGGGTTTCCGACTTGAGAGGCTCCGTTTTCAACTCCTTGCTGATCTGGGGAATAGAAATCCCTTCAGCTGCCAACTTCTTACGCAAGACTCGGATGGCCACCGCCCAGAAGGTCTGCTCCTCCGGCGTCCATTCGCGGTCAATATCCTCCTGATAGAGGTCAATCACGCGCGCCAACAGAGCCCGATAAGTCCCAATATCGTCACTGCTAGCCTGTGGCCGCTTGCTGATGATAGGTAGGGAAATAGGCGCTATTTCCAGCTCTGTCAGATAGGAAGACATGACATCTTCTACTTCATTAGTCAAGACAGGGGCAGACATAACCAAATCTTCTGTCGCTGAATTAAGCAAGGATAGCGCTGCAAAGCGATTTTTCTTGAGGTTTTCACTGCTGGATATCTGCAACTCAGCCTCGTCCCCAGTCGCTTGGTTTAAGGCCTGACGTTCCTCATCACTGAGCAGACTTTTATTTTGCGCTAACTTGGGAAAACGCTCCTGCGTCAGTCCGATAGCATAGACATAAGGCGCTGCCATGGGTTCAATCAAATCGTAGGACTGAACTGTCACCACATCCACTGTCGCCGGCACCATTCGGTACTTGGCCAGAAGCATGCCAGACAGAATCAGAGCCAGAAAATCATCGATCTTGAGCTTGCTACCGTCAAACACCTGCGCAAGCTGCTCCAATACATGGCAAAAGGTCTTCCAGACTTCCTCCTGACGCTCTACTTCTTGCTGGCTTGCATCTTCCAGCAGCCCCATCAGATTGGCATCCAAGCGAACTTCTTTGATAAAGTTGGTAAATTTAGCCAAGAGACCAGCCGCAGTCTGACTGCGAGATTTGAAAAAATCCAACAGAGGCGTGAGAAGACTCCGACGCATGACATTGAGCCGCTTTAGGTCAAATTTCTCCTGACGGTTAATGGTGAAATCTCTCCCCAGCTTGGCTGCCCCTTTAATCTCAGCAAAGCGAAGGTACTGTTCAAAACTATCCAGCTCCTCCTGACTCAAGCCGCCATACAGGCCGGTTTTTAGAAGATTGAGCAAGTCTTCTGTCTGAAAATTATAGCGTTTCAACCGTTCCAATGACTCTAAAAACTGGACCAAAGGATGCTGAGCCATTGACTCAGACCGCCCCAAATAAAAGGGAATCTGATATTGGTCAAAAATGGTCTTCAGCTGGAGCTGGTAGGCCTCCACATCACCCAAAAGCAGTCGGATATTCTTGTAGCGGGCGCCATCATGGAGCCGCTGACGGATGGACTTGGCCACATACTCTAGTTCTTCTTTTTGATTACGAACTGACCAAATTTCTAAGTGAGAGCGGTCATCTTCGGTCAATTCCACATGGGTTTCAGAAAAATCATAGCGACTCTCTAAAATCTTGGAAATCTTACCAAAAGCATCATCAGGCTGACTCGAACCTCCTGCTAGATACTCTGGCTTGACCTCATAAGTTTGAGCCAGCTTGAGCAAAAAGTCCACGCTGGCCTGATAAAGATTGCCCTCCCGAAAGGCTGTCCGGTAGGCTTTTTGACTAGCATAAACGCCAATGACAATCTCTACTCCCTTGCGATGCAGCAGATCTACTAGATATTCCTCCTCTGCTGAGAAGCGTGTAAAGCCATCGATAACCAGCGCGAGATTCGCCAATTCCCCATCCAAATCTCCAGCTAGAATATGCTGAGAAAAAATCGTGAGTTTAGAGGTTACATCATAATTCCCCGCCTGAAGAGCAGCAGAAAAAGCCGTGAAAATCTTGAGCAAATCCTCGCGCTTCTCTGGCTCTTCTAGATGATTCAAATCCGCAAAAGTCATCTGGGCTGTCTGAAGCTCATGATAAAGGTCTAGCAGTTGCTGGATAAATTGTGCATCCTTCTTGATTCGCCCATAAACCTTGAGTTCTCGGTCATCCATTTCCGATAAAATCCGATAAAATAGCATACCTAGACCAATGTCGTCCAAGGGCTGTCCATCTTGAACATCATTAAGGACAAAATAGCGAGCCATCTGAGCAAAACGGGTCACCGTAATAGCAAAGGAAGCGTGATTTTCTAATGCCTCCAAAACTGCTCGCTCCTTTTCAAAAGAAAGGGAGTTGGGAGCTATATAAAAGACCCGCTTGCCGTCCGCTACTAAGTCCTGAGCTTGCTTAGCCAAATGAGCCGTCAAAGGACTGCGGATATCCGTATAAAGTAATTTCATACCGTCTCTTTTCAACAAAAAATATAAAAACATTATATCATGTTTGCGAGAAAAAGGCTTTCTCTAAAAGAAAAAGCCCCGCCAAAGCGAGACTTTTTGTGTCTGATTTTATAATTGTTATCTGGGAACGAAATCGAATTAAGCTTCGATTTCAGTAACCATACCTGAACCAACAGTACGTCCACCTTCACGAATAGAGAAAGTAGTACCTTGTTCAACGGCGATTGGGTGGATCAACTCAACGTCGATAGTTACGTTATCACCAGGCATTACCATTTCAGTACCTGCTGGAAGTTCGATTGAACCTGTAACGTCAGTTGTACGGAAGTAGAACTGTGGACGGTAGTTGTTGAAGAATGGAGTGTGACGTCCACCTTCTTCTTTAGTAAGGATGTAAACTTCACCCTTGAATTTAGTGTGTGGGTTGATTGAACCTGGTTTAGCGATAACTTGACCACGTTCGATTTCATCACGTTGGATACCACGAAGAAGTACACCTACGTTGTCCCCTGCAAGACCTTCGTCGAGCTGTTTACGGAACATTTCAACACCAGTAACAACTGCTTTGGATTTCTTCTTTGATACCAACGATTTCGATTTCATCGTTGACACGAACAGTACCACGGTCGATACGTCCTGAAGCAACTGTACCACGACCAGTGATTGAGAATACGTCTTCGACTGGAAGAAGAAGAGGTTTGTCAGTATCACGTTCTGGTTCTGGGATGTACTCATCAACAGTGTTCATCAATTCCATGATGATGTCTTCGTACTTAGTATCACCTTCAAGAGCTTAAGAGCTGAACCTTGGATAACTGGAAGATCGTCACCTGGGAAGTCGTATTCTGACAAGAGGTCACGGATTTCCATTTCAACCAATTCAAGCAACTCTTCGTCGTCAACCAAGTCGATCTTGTTCATGAAGACGATAAGGTGTTTAACACCAACCTGACGTGAAAGAAGGATATGCTCACGAGTTTGTGGCATTGGTCCGTCAGTTGAAGCTACTACAAGGATAGCTCCGTCCATTTGAGCGGCACCAGTGATCATGTTTTTAACGTAGTCCGCGTGTCCTGGAGCGTCGATGTGAGCGTAGTGACGTTTTTCAGTTTCGTACTCAACGTGCGCAGTGTTGATAGTGATACCGCGTTCGCGTTCTTCTGGAGCAGCATCGATAGACGCATAGTCTTTTGGTTGGTTAACTGATGAAGGCAAGCGACGTGCCAATACAGTTGTGATAGCTGCTGTCAAAGTAGTTTTACCGTGGTCAACGTGTCCGATAGTACCAATGTTAACGTGTGGTTTACTACGATCGTATTTTTCTTTTGCCATTTGAGTAAAAGCCTCCAATAAAATATATTTTATAGATAGACAGTAGGCAATACAGTCTAACTTTCCTTACTATTTTATCAAATTTTACTGAAAATGCAAGCCTTTTACACATTTTTTGTCAATTATTCCTTATCTAGCTTATAGTAAGGCTGATTGGGAACGGAAGCACCAATGCTGGAAGCATAAATCCACTCTTTTCCTTCTAATTGAGTGAAATTTTCAGCTTTTCCTGTCAAGATAACACCGGAGAATTTGCAATCTTCTATATTTTTGAATGTATTATTAAGATATTCCAATTCTTTCTTTGTGTTATAAACTTCTCCTTTTGAATTCGTTATACTTGTTAAGCCGTGCTTATCCTTTAGTGAATTTTTCAAATGGGTCTTAAAAAGATCAAAACTATACTCTGCATCATCTTTAGTCAGTTTAAAACCAAATATGTTACTGATATTTAAGTTTTCAGTATTATAATTTGAATATGTACCAAGCCAATACCAATTAACTTTCAAATTGGAAGGAAGCATACTTTGTAATTCAGAATAAGTATAAGGTCTATCAAAAGTTAAAGCCACTTCAACTAGTTGTCCTTTCATTTCAGAAACTAACGGTAATTCTTGGGAAGGGTTAGACGTTATGTCAGTTTCGTCCTTATTTTTTATGTTAAAAAATAAAGGAATCTTTACTCGTTGTCCAGCATTAAAAGCCATAATATTTTTATTAACACCACTAATAGGGATTACAGAATCAGCCACATGATCAATTTTTTCAAGATTTGGTCCAACTGATGCTGTCACAGTATCATAGGGAACGGTAACTCCATCTACATCCTTAAAACGACTTAATTGATACAGATTTGAAAAGGCGGTTGTATTATGAATATTACTGTTGGAATAAATATTTGGATAGGCAATTTGCAATCTATTTTCATAGAAATTTGTGACTTCTGTCATATGATGCTCTGTCATTTTTTCCAATACGGTTCTTGTAGCTATGTAAACACCGATAAAAGACAACACAACTGCTATAGACAATATAAGAATTTTCTTTGTATTTCTTCTTCTATTTTTCTTCGCTAAAATTTCAAATGTTTCCATTTTTATATCCTTTCTTTTCCAATTTATGGCGGAGCTTAATTCGGCTACGCATGAGTTGTACTTTCACTTTACTTACAGAATACGACATAATTTGAGCGATTTCCTTTACTGTAAAATTTTGGAAATAATAAAGATCTAAAAGCATTGCTTCCTTGGTAGGGAGTTCTTCTATCGTCGTCCTTAACAGCTCATAATGGTCGTTTTCAAATGGTTGAATCACATCTTGTTTAAAAAATTCCTTTTGCAAAATTTCTAGATAATGCTGATCGCGCCTATAGCGATCGATATAGCGGCGGATGGAAACCCGATACATCCAAGCTCGCATCTTCTCTGCCGGGATGACCAGATCAGTCTCTAACATTTTGACAAAAACATCCTGCACCACATCTTCTGCCTCGGCCTTAGAAGCTCCTGACTTTTGCAAGTAGAAAACAATCTCTCGGGCAAAGCCAATCAAGATGTTTTCGTATTCATCCAGTTTGATAATCTCACCTCCCTACAACTTCTCTTAAAATCTCTCATTATTTGCACTTCTTTAAAAAGAATAACAAAAAAGCCTTTCTATCCCAAATCTCGCAGCTGCTACTTCTCATTTGAAACTGCTTTTCTCTATTTAATACTTTTCTATTCGTCCCCCTTTCTACTAGTATAACGAATCGAAAGTTATTTTGGTTACAAAAATTTTAAACATGACAAAGAAACCCTAGATAGGCGGAAACTATCTAGGGTCGATATCTTATAGATTTTACTGAGAGATTGACTCTGAGTTGTTGATTTGTTCAGAAGCAGTTCCCAAAGCCTGTTCTGCAGTTTCAGCCTGAGACTGATGAGCTTCTACTGAATGAACTGATTCAGCTGGTTCTGAAACTGAGGCTGAGAATGCTGATTGAGTTGATTCTTGAGTTTGGGCTTGGCTAGCAGCAAACGGTTGAGTTGGCTGGTTCACTTGATTCTGACCAAAAGGTTGCTGAGGCTGACCAAATCCTTGATTTTGAACTGGTGCTTGTTGCTGAGCAAATGGTTGCTCTTGGTTAACAGGCTGACTAAACTGTTGGTTTTGAGCTGGCTGTTGAACTTGACCAAATTGTTGGTTTTGTGTCGGCTGTTGTTGTCCTTGGAATCCAGGCTGAACAAACTGTTGGTTTTGAACTGGTTGTTGAGCTTGACCAAATTGCTGACCTTGGAATCCTTGTTGACCATAAGGAGCCCCTTTAACTTGCTGAGCTGGTTTGCTAGCTTGGCAAAGCAAGACAATTAAAGCAATACTACATGGCAAGCTGACTAAAGCAGCTAGGATATTCAACACTGGAATGAAGGAAGCTAGTGAAGGCCCTACAGTGAGAAAAATAAATGCCCAATGGAAGCCAGCATCACGAAGACGACGAACAGCGATGGCAAGATTAGGAACGATTGTTGCAACCCAATAGATGGCAAGTAAGAACATTATGAACACAGCCAAACCAGCGCCAGCCGTAACTCCAGATAAATCTGGTTCATAATCGTATAGTCCTGCATAATAAACTTCACTAAAAAGCGGAATGAGAAAACCAAAAAGGGCAATATACGAAAATGGTAAGGTAATCAAAAAATGACATAGGACAACCCACCAGTAATCCGAACGACTTGAACGACCACTAAAGTCTGCATAACGAGTCCAAAATTTTTTATAAGCAGAAAACATAGAAATCTCCTCTAAATTTTTATTAACAGAATTCATTGTATCATAATTTTAGCTCGAAATCAAGGTAAGTTAATCTTGGCTCGCTCTCAGAGCAAGGAAACAGGTGTTACTTTACCGTTTCGATTTCCCATGAATCCCAGCCACTGAAGCGAATAGCTCCTTGTTCATCTGTTCGGAAATCTGTGTCTGAATGTTCTCAAATCTGTCCAGAGTTTCCCGGTGAGGATGCTTGTAGCGGTTATTCTTACCGGCAGAGATGAGGGCAATTTTGGGCTGAAGCTGATGTAAAAATTCTGGGCTAGAGGATCCTTTAGAACCGTGGTGGCCTGCTTTTAAGACATCCACCTTGAGTTGCGGAAAACGCCGCATCAAGGTAGCTTCGCCATTTTCCTCTAAGTCTCCTGTGAACAAAAAGCTGGTTCCAAAAAACTTCCCGTACAAGACGACAGAGTCATCATTACTGCCGTCGCCCGTCTCCTCAGGATAAAGAACCTGCAAAGCTCCATCAAAAATCGGAAGCTTATCCCCTACCTCTACCGCATGGACTCTCGTCTGCATCCGCTCCAGTTTCTCAACAAAATCCGACTGGGTCAAACTTCCCTTAGATACATAAATTTCCTTTATAGAGAAATGCTTGGCCACCTCCAACATATCACCCATGTGATCGGTATCCGTGTGGGTCAAAACCAGCACATCCAAGCGGCTCACTCCCCGACTTTTCAGATAGGGAATCAAGGCCTTTTCTGCATTTGTCGAAGAAACCCGCTTCTGCCATGCTTCTTTCTTGCCAATCTCCACTCGACCACCCACATCAATCAGAACAGATTTCCCCCGCCAATCGCGCAAGAAAATGCTATCTCCCTGCCCAATATCAATAACTGTAATTTCATTTTGTAGAGGATGTTTAGTAAGGAAAAATAGCAGAGCAAGAGCCAAGCTAAGTAAGGTCACAACTTTCTTCTGTCTGCGAAAATCATAGAGCAAGCCAAGAGTGATAAGCAGGCCTAGCATCATCCAGATAGATGGCTGACCAAAAACCACTGGTCGAGAAGAAATAGAGGCTGTCCAACGGATTAGCCCTTCCAGCAGTTCAAATAAGACATTGACCTGAGTGATTTTCAAAAGAGGTGATAGGACAAAAATAAAGGTCAGGGCTGGAAGCATAAAAAGATCAAAAACGACTGAGAATAGAAAGGTCAACAGGATAGACCAGGGCTGAAATTCGGAAAAATAGAAAATCAGAATCGGCAAAATCCCCAGTGAAATGGTCAGACTTTCTGCCAACACCTTTCGCATGGGAGGTAAATGCTCAAAATCCATGACCGAAATGACAAAAGCATAGGCACAGGAAAGAACACCACCCGTCGTCAAGAGAAAATTGGGCATGAAAATGGCTAAGAGCATGATTGTCAAAGCAAAGTTGTCCAGCTTAGTCACACCAAACTGCGAGAGCAGCTTTTGTACTAAACTCCTCACGACCGACACTGAAAAGCCCGTCAAACCCGCATAGATGAAGGAAAAGGGCAGCTGTATCCAATCGACGGTTTCTCTTTTCAAACCAGATTTGAGGAGAATCCTGCGAAAACCGTCCATGAAATAGCCGACCTGCATCCCAGATAGGGCAAAAAGGTGGATAATCCCCAGACTGGAATAAAGTTCATTCATCTCAGCAAAATCTGTGTCCAAATCACCAAACAAAAGTCCAGTCATATAATGGCTCATGGGGCTAGGAAAGTTTTCTTTGATATAAACCAAGGCTTTCTCCGCCAAACCGACAGCCAGTCCCAAGGATTAAAACTGCTAAATTGCTGAGTAGACTTGATTTGATTGATTTTCAAAACCCTGTAAATCCCTTGCGTTTTCAGGTAAGCCCGATAGTCAAAGCCTGAAAAATTGCGCTGGTCTTCTGCTAAACTAAGTTCTCCATCAATCTCTAAAAGAAGTTGATCGCTCAGCTTTTGAAAAGTGATTTTTTCCTTTTCTGACTGGATTTTATAAAAAGCCTGATAGGTGCGACCATTGGAATAGCCACGAAAAGAAAGCGAGTCGCCATTGACTTTGATTGTATCTGGCTTGATCACAATGGCAGAGATGGTTTTCGGTTCATCTTGAAAGGCTTGATTAGCCATTTCTCTCTGAAATAGGAAAAATCCTGCAAAGAGACTCAAAAGCACCAAAACAAGCAGACTATTTCTAGTCGAATAAAGCCAAAAGAGCCGAACAAGAAGGACTGCTAAACCTAGATAAGCTGGCAGACTGCCTGTGTAAATCGCAAAGTAGGTCAGCACCAGCAAAAGACAGAAATAGATTGGTTTGATGGGAAATTTATTTATCCACTGTGACATAGTCTTTTAATTTTTCTAAGGTTTTTGCACCGATTCCTGAAACATTTTTCAGCTCGTCTACTGACTTAAACTTACCATTGGCTTCCCGATAAGCAATGATGTCTTGCGCTTTCTTTTGACCGATGCCTGAAACTGTCTGAAGTTCAGCTTCGGTCGCCGTATTGAGATTGACCAAGCCAGACTTCCCTTTCTCTGTTCCCCCATTTCCAGCTGGCGTCTGACTAGTTTGCGTCACATCTGCGCCTTCCTCACCGACTTTAGCTACATAGACAACTGCCTCATCTGTTAATTTTTGTGCTTGGTTGATGGATTTTGACTCGGCATCTGGCAATAGGCCACCTGCTTTTTGTAGAGCATCGTGCACACGCGCTCCTGCCTGCAACTGATAAACTCCTGGATTTTTGACAGCTCCTTTGACATCAACGGTGACTTCTTTCTCAGATTCCTCTGGATCCATATCTTTTTCTGAGTCTATTTTTTCTTGATTCGCACTTCTTTTTTCTGCATTGGTTTCAGATGAAGCTGATGTAACCACTTCCTGAGCCAGTGCGCTGACCTGATTCTGTGGCTGAGCATTACCCTTCAGCAAGAAAAAGCCAGCCAAGACGACTCCTAGCAAGGAAAGGCCAACAAAAATCTTGTATTCCTTTAATTTTTCAACTATTTCTTCAAACATAATTTTTCTCCTTTATCTTTATATTCGTAAAAGAAAAGGGAAAATATAAAAATCTGAAACAAAGTTCCAAATATAAATAAGAAAAACTAAAACAGCCTTTAGATAAAAATCTAAAAGCTGTTAGCATTATTTTCTATGCTTATCTGGATCCCAGACAAAGCTTGCAAGGAAACTAAAAATGAAGGTCAAAATACCAATCAAAGCTGCTGGAATAAAGGCAATTGCTCGTAAAATCCGCCAGAAGATATTTGGTTTTTTACCTGTCTGGTAGGGCGCTACTTCTGCATCCAAGCGGTCAAACTCTGCCTGAATCCGACGAGCCACTTCCTCAACTCCCTCATCATTCATCTTTTTGATATCAGAAATATCAATTGGATTGCCGAAGTTCATGTCCACGCGCTCCCCAGCTGCCAAGCCTTTGAGGCTCATGGGACCAGCATAGACAACCGGCATGATCCGAACCTTAGCCATCTTAGCAATCACTGCTACTCCTCCCTTGACATCCGTAGAATGGCGGCTGCCGCTTGGGAACATAATCAGAGAACGATTGCTCTTTCAGCATATTGACAGGGTATTTGATAGCTGACGGACCAGGATTTTCCCGGTCGATAGGAAAGGCACCACACATGCGAATCCACCAGCCGAACACGCGATTTTCAAAGAGCTGTTTCTTGGCCATGAAAATGAACTGCTTGGGCTTGGTTGCAAAAGCCATATAAACTGGATCCCACCATGTCCGATGAGGGGCAACCAAGATATAGTTTTCATCTTGTGAAGGAATCTTCTCTTTATTATGGTAATGGGCATTGCCATTCAAAGCCCAGAGGATAAAAATTACCAATCCTCGCAAATAGGTATAAAACATAAACTCTCCTTATTTCAAACTGTGATTGTACTTGAAATTTATTACATCCTTTCCCATTATACCCTATACCCTTATAGTCTGCAATATTTTTCCAAACTTTGGCTGTAACAGCTGATTCCGATAGCTATTTCTATAAAAAAATGGTATCATTATTTTCATGAATAAGAAAGAATTAATCGGTTTAAACCAAACCCAAGTAAATGAAAAGATTTCGCAGGGCTTGACCAACGATTTTACAAGCGACACCAGTACTAGTAACTGGCAAATCGTTAAGCGGAATGTTCTCACCCTTTTTAATGCCCTTAACTTTGTGATCGCTCTGGCCTTGGTCTCTGTCCAAGCCTGGAGTAATCTGGTCTTCTTCGCAGTAATCAGCTTTAATGCTGTCACTGGTATCATCACAGAGCTGCGGGCCAAGCACATGATTGACAAGCTTAATCTGGTCAGCCGAGAGCTGGTCACAGTCATCCGCGATGGCCAGGAAGTCAAGATTCAGCCAGAAGAAATTGTGCTGGGCGATCTGATCAAGCTGTCAGCCGGCGAGCAAATTCCCAGTGATGCCCATGTAGTAGAGGGTGTTGCCGAAGCCAATGAAGCCATGCTGACAGGGGGAGAGTGACTTGGTTCTCAAGGAAGAAGGCGCTGAGCTGCTGTCTGGTAGCTTTCTGGCTAGTGGGCAGATCTATGCTGAGGTGCACCATGTCGGCGCAGACAACTATGCCAACAAGCTCATGACTGAGGCTAAAACCCTCAAGCCTATCAACTCGCGCATTCTATACAATCTTGCGAAAATTTCCCGCTTTACCGGAAAAATTATCATTCCTTTCGGATTGGCTCTCTTCTTTGAAGCCCTGATGATAAAGGGACTGCCTGTCAAGAACTCTGTCATTACCAGCTCGACAGCTCTTTTGGGTATGCTGCCTAAGGGAATTGCCCTGCTGACAGTCACGTCACTTCTGACAGCTGTCATCAAGCTAGGTATGCGCAAGGTTCTTGTTCAGGAAATGTATTCTGTTGAGACGCTGGCTCGGGTGGATACTCTCTGTCTAGACAAGACCGGTACAATTACCCAAGGTAAGATGACTGTTGAAGCTTTGCATAGTCTGTCAGATATGTTTTCTGATGAGACCGTCGGTCAAATCTTAGCAGCCTACATCCAAACCAGTGAGGATAATAACCCAACAGCCCAGGCTATCCGCAAGGGCTACGGCCATCTGGACCATGCCTATACTAGCGACAATGTCATCCCATTTTCTAGTGACAGAAAATGGGGCGCTATGCATTTATCAAGTGTCGGAACTATCTTTTTGGGGGCACCAGAAATGCTACTGGACAGCAATCCTGCAGCGGTTGGAGAGGCCCAAAAACGCGGATCGCGAGTTTTGGTGCTGGCTCACAGCGACCAAGTGCTAGACAAACACAGTATCCAACTGCCTGAAGATATGACCGCTTTAGCTGTTCTGGAAATCACTGATCCTATCCGTGAGGGAGCGGCTGAGACGCTGGACTACCTGCGCTCTCAGGATGTTGATCTGAAATCATCTCTGGTGACAATCCCGTGACTGTTTCCCATATAGCGAGCCAGGCTGGATTTGCCAACTACGACAGCTACATCGACTGCTCGAAAATCAGCGATCAAGAACTGGTTGAGCAAGCAGAAGAAACTGCCATCTTCGGCCGTGTTTCTCCTCATCAGAAAAAACTGCTCATCCAGACTCTTAAGGCCGCTGGTCGGACAACAGCCATGACAGGAGATGGTGTTAATGATATCTTGGCCTTGCGCGAAGCAGACTGTTCCATCGTCATGGCCGAGGGCGACCCAGCAACTCGGCAGATTGCCAACTTGGTCCTTCTTAATTCCGACTTCAACGATGTCCCTGAGATTCTTTTTGAAGGTCGCCGGGTCGTTAACAATATCGGCCGGATTGCTCCGATTTTCTTCATCAAGACCATTTATTCCTTTATCCTAGCTATCATCTGTATTGCCAGTATCTTGCTAGGAAAACCGGAATACCTCTTGATTTTCCCATTCATCCCGATTCAGATCACCTTGATTGACCAGTTTGTTGAAGGCTTCCCACCCTTTGTCCTCACCTTTGAGCGCAATATTAAGCCGGTTGAAAAGCACTTCCTCAAACGCTCCCTGCAGCTAGCTCTGCCAAGTTCCCTCATGATTATCTTCAGTGTGCTATTTGTCCGTATCTGGGGCAGCAGCCATGGCTGGAGCGACATCGAAATGTCCACCCTGACCTACTACTTGCTAGGCAGCATCAGCTTCTTGTCAGTCATTCGGGCCTGCCTGCCACTCAACCTCTGGCGCGCTCTTCTGATCATTTTTTCAGTAGCAGGCTTCTATCTATCCGCCTTTGTCCTGCAGCACCTTTTGGAAATTGCAACGCTAACAGCCGCAACCTTGCCAATCTATCTGATTCTCATGGTTTTCTTTATCGGAATTTTCATCGCTTGCACCATCAAGCAAAAATATGAATTCAACTAAAATTCGCACCTGACTGTTTCTGTCAGGTGTTTTTTCCTATAAAATTTCTCTTTCTTCTTTAGAATAGCACTTAATCATGCTATAATGTTGGTATGACAGAAGCAAAATTAAAAGACGGGGAAAGAGTCAACCAACTCTTTTCCACTGATATAAAAATCATTCAAAATAGCGAGGTTTTTAGCTATTCAGTCGATAGTGTCCTGCTTTCTCGCTTTCCAAAATTACCCAAACGAGGGCTCATCGTCGATCTCTGCGCTGGAAACGGGGCTGTTGGTCTCTTTGCTAGCACAAGGACTCAGGCCCAGATTCTAGCAGTGGAAATTCAGGAGCGTTTGGCAGATATGGCCCAACGTTCCATTGAACTAAATGACCTTGTTCAACAGATGCGGGTCATCCATGACGACTTGAAATCTAGGTACTCATATATCTGGCAGTAAGGTTGACATCATTCTCTGCAATCCTCCCTATTTCAAGGTTGATGAACATTCCAATCTTAACGGCAGTGAGCATTACTTGCTGGCGCGTCACGAAGTTGCTACGAATTTAGAAGAAATTTGCACGATTGCCCAGCGAGTCCTCAAGTCCAATGGTCGCTTAGCCATGGTTCACCGTCCTGACCGATTTTTGGATATTTTAGAGACCATGAAAGGCCATAATCTAGCGCCCAAGCGCATCCAGTTTGTCTATCCCAAGCAGGGGAGAGAAGCCAATATGCTCTTAATTGAGGCAATCAAAGATGGCTCACCAGACGGTCTGAAAATCCTCCCGCCTCTCTTTATCCACGAGCAAGACGGCAGCTATACACCAGAAATTCAAGAGATTTACTATGGAAAATAAAGCCTATATGTACGTCCTTGAATGCGGAGACGGCACCCTCTACACAGGCTATACCACCGATGTAGAAGCTCGTCTCAAAACACATCAGTCTGGAAAAGGAGCCAAGTACACTCGCGCCCGATTGCCCGTCACGCTCATCTATCAAGAAGAATACCCCAACAAATCTGCAGCCATGTCGGCTGAAGCTCTTTTCAAAAAGAAGAAACGAGCTGAAAAACTAGCTTATATAGAAGAAAAACGTAGTAAGTCCTGAAACTTACTACGTTTTTTGATTTCTACATTCAAGATTAGAGGCGTTCCTTCCAAGAAGTCGCAGTCTGTTGAAGAACCTTGTTGAGCTCATCAATGTTTTCAAAACCAGTTGTACGAAGCCATTTACGAGCTGCTTCTTCACCGTCTTTAATGTAGGCTTCAACTGACCCTGCCCAGGTTGCACGGCCGCAAAGAACGCCGTTGAAGTTTGCGCCTGATTCGTGGGCAAAGACAAGGGTTTCTTGGAAGAGTCTAGCTGATACACCTGCACTCAAGTAGATATATGGCAAGTTAGTCGCTTCGTCTTGCGCTTTGAAGAAGGCTGCCGCTTCTTCGCGTGTATGCACGATTTCACCATCGCCAAAGCCTTCAACATATTTGACGTTGACTGGAACTTCCACTTTTAAGACATCGATGTTGAAGCGTGGGTCTGAGAAGACCTTCATAGCACCGATAACCTTGTGTGGTTTTACTTTGGCGTATTCTGCAGAACCTGCATCAGCTATTTTTTCATCGTAAGCGAGGATTTCAAGGAAGAACGGAATGTCTTCCGCCACACACTCAGAACCGATGCGTTCGATGTAAGCTTGTTTTTGTTGGTTGAGTTCGTCAGAGCTGTCTACGTCATAGTAAAGCAAGAACTTGACAGCATCTGCACCTTGTTCCTTGATGCGTTTGGCAGACCAAACATCCAAGCAGTCTGGCAAGCGTTTGGTACTAGTTGTGTCATAACCTGTTTTCTCATAAGCAAGGAGAAGACCAGCATTAGCATCAAGCACTTTTGTAGCTGGAAGACCATACTCAGGGTCGAGAAGCATAGAAGATGCGTATTTAGTCAATTCATCTGCTACCAAAACTTTGAGTTCTTCCATTTGAGCCACAGTTGGTTCTTCTGTTTGGTATTGAGCCATGAGGCGTTTCAAAGCACCACGTTGGTCAAAGGCAAGAGCTGAGATGATGCCGTTCTCGTCAGAGAGTTTTTCTAAATATTTACGTTTTTGTTCTGTTAAAGCCATTTTATACCTCTTTTACTATTAATTGATCATATAGAGCTTGATAGTTGGCCATATTGACATGACCTGTCATTTTTTCTTGAGCATTGAGCATACCAAGGACATTGGCCTTGATGAGGAGTTCTTGATCAGATTCCTTATGAAGAAGTCCTGAGGAAATTCCTGCAACAGTAGAATCTCCAGATCCAACAGGGTTAACTACTTGAATTCTAGGGATATCTACCTTGTAGAAAGTGTCACCATGTTTGGCAAAAGCACCATTTGCACCAAGTGAAACAATGATCCACTCAACCCCTGCAAATAGAGGCTCTTGAAGAACTTCTTTTAATTCATCCAAATCCTCAGAAACTTCTTTCCCAAGAAGCTGAGACAATTCTTCGTTATTTGGTTTGATGACTGTTGGTTTGTGGGGTGATTCAAGAGCTGCCTGAAGGGCAGCACCTGAGCAATCCAGAACAACTGGTTTTCCTGCTCGATTAGCAAGTTCTACCAAGTTTGCATAGTAGTCAACTGGAAGACCTGCTGGAAGACTACCAGAGATAGCCACTACTTCCACAGTGTCAAGAAGATTTTCAAAATGAGCCAAGAAATCTTGCCCTTCTTGTTCCAGAACTTCGGGCCCTTTCTCAAGAATTTCTGTTTGATTGTCTCCGTGTAAGATAGCAATACAGTTACGAGTCTCTCCCTGAATAGAGAAGAAATCTTTCTTAACGTTATCACCGATATGCTCTACTAAAAACTCACCAAGTTTACCACCGACCAAACCAGTAGCAACAACAGAATCACCAAATTCTGAAAGAACTCGTGTAACATTGAGACCTTTACCACCAGCTGTCTTGGTCACGTCCACCACACGGTTGACAGTGTCAATTTTCAATTCATCCAAAGGATAAGAAATATCAATGGATGGATTCATTGTGACTGTTAAAATCATGCGTCACCTCTTAGTCGTGGTATTCACCACGATCCCATTTTTCAAGGAATTCTGTAAAGAAGTTTGCATCTGCCTGATGAGCATTGTGAGTTTCAACGTGCTCGATTTTAGCAATTAATTTTTTGTTTTCTTCTGATGGTTTGTATTCAGCATTGATGAAAGCTTCAATGATATCACACATGAGTAATTCACCAGTGATTTTTCCACCAAAACCAATAACGTTGGCATTCAACTGTTCTTTAGCGTAAAGAGCTGTTGTCATATCACGAACCAAGGCAGAGCGTACACCTGGAACTTTGTTGACAGCGTTATTGATACCAACACCGGTACCACAGATACAAACACCAAGATCAGCTTGACCGCTAGTTACAGCTTCACCGACTTTTTTACCAAAGATTGGGTAGTGTGTACGAGCATGGTCGTAAGTACCAAAATCAATGACTTCATGTCCTTTTGATTTCAAAAATTCTGAAACCGCCATTTTTTCATCTGTTACGATGTGGTCACATCCAATTGCAATTCTCATTAGTTATTCCCTCCGATTAATTATATAAATCTCATATCATTTATCCTTACTCAAGAAAAATCAAGATTAGCTTAGGAAGCGAGCTGCGAGCATAACTGAAGTTAGCTAAAGGGAGCTGACGACAGATTATCTTGATTTTTGAAGAGTATTAGCACATTTTGTTCAACATGTCGACCCGAATCTGGTGACGACCACCGTCGTATTTACCGTTAACAAAACCTTTAGCAATGTTTTTAGCCAATTCGTCACCAACAAGTTGTGCACCCATAGTGATCATACGTGAGTTGTTGTGGCCACGAGTCATATAAGCTGAACGTTCGTCAGATACTTCTGCAGCAACCATTCCTTTGATTTTTGTTGCGACCATAAATGGACCAGCACCATAAGCATCAATCACGATACCAAGATTTTGTTCTTCTTTGTTTACTTCTGCAGCAACAGCAAGAGTCACATCAACAAAGTCTTGACCTTCAGCCGTAACATCCACTACGTGGAAGTTTTCTTTTTCCAAGAAGTCTTTCACAACTTCTTTCAATCTTAAACCTGCAGCATCTGCACCAATGATAATAGACATATTAAGTCCTCCTTTAATTTTCTATATAATGAACTAAAATGTTTTAAAACATTAAACGTTATTTGATTCACAAGTTTATAATACAACATTTAGTGTTCGATGTCAACATTATATGTTTGTTTAAACATTTTTAAAATTTTTCTTTAAAAAATAGTAATATCAAATCCAATTTCTTCTTTTTCTCCTGCTGGGAGTAGACGGACATTTTTCTTGCTTTCTAAATAATCACCCTCTTCTAACGAGGTCGACAAACCTGACCAAGGTTCCAAGGCTATAAATGGTCCTTTGTTGATAGTTGACCAGATAATTAGATTTGGAAATTCTTGAAAATCCAAACGCAATCCTTTATCATGATTCCGAGAACGAAGAGTAACAGTCCGCGATTTTAGCTCATCAAGAGTCACTGCATCTTTAGCAAAGATAGCATAGCTCAAATTTAGTTCTTTTTGATGGTCTAGGAAGCTTATGCGTTCCAGAAAGTTCAACATTCCAGTTTCAGGATAAGAGAGAGGAACACTACAGGTTTCTTCTTGTTCAAACTCCAAATAGTAATCCTCATACTTTTCATCATCAAATAATGGACAGTTAAAGCCGGGATGGCCTCCGATGAAATACGGCATAGCGCCACTATCTCCAAGATTTTCTACGATATACTGGGTGCGAAGCTTCTTACCAGTCAAGCTATAGCGAATTGATAAGCGAAAATGATAGGGATAGTTCTGAAACATCTCCTCTGTGTCCTCAATAGCAAAAGTCACACTCGTATCCGTTTGTTCTACTAATTCAAATTCTTTCTTGCGAACGAGCCCATGCCGAGGAATGACTCCACTCGCTTCTTGACCATCTTTTAATCCATAGTGAGCGGTGTCATTGCGCAAACTCCCACAAATAGGGAAAAGAACTGGAGCTTGACCGCTCCAATAGGTCGCATCACCCTGCCAGAGGTATTCTACACCATCCTTATCCCTGATTGAAGAAAGCGCTCCTCCCAATTTCTCAAACTGCACTGTCAATTCATCATTTGCTAGCGTAATCACCATCCAAATCTCCTCTCTACTTCAGAGAAAAAGGCAGGTTTCTGACTTCTCTCTGCTTAGCCTTTTCTATTTATTACATAGGAAAAGCTAGATTATCAACATTCCCATTTGGAAATGGACAATCTAGCCTCCCTAGTCTTACAATATTTAACAATAGTCAACGGATATTATTTCGCTTTTGCTGCATATTCTGCATTCCGTTTGATCATTTGCTTTCTGTACCAAGCAAAGATTCCAATATAAGCACCAAGGAAGACAATAGCACCAATGATAGCTTTAATATCACCTGTAGTAGTATTACCAATAGTCCAGCCCAAGAGTTTTTCGATTGGTCCTTCAAGTGTTGAGTGAGTGATCAATTGAGACTGGCTAACTCCTTCAGGGAAGGCACCTACGCCTTTAGCAAGTTCTGTTGCAAACGGTGCAATCAGGGTACCTGAAAGAAGGAAGAGTGGTAACAAGAGTGTTCCAAAGACAATCATACGAAGCAATTTACCACGAGTAACAACGAGAAGGGCAGGTGTCACACCCATTGCGATGATACCAGCCAATGGCAAGATACCGTTTCCTACATTAGAAAGCAGAACTGCTTCAATCAACATGATTGGGGCAAGTACGTTAGCGCAGGCCCAGATTTCTGCACGACCAGCGATAAATGGCCAGTCAAGACCGATGTTGAATTTACGTCCTTGTAGACGTTTTGTTGCTACGTTAGTAATACCTTGTGAAAGTGGTTCCACGGCTGCGATAAACCATGATCCGATAAGTGAGAAGAGCTCCAAGCAGACACCGGCAGTCAAACCGAGAGACAACCATCCTTTAATAACCAATTGCCATGTGTTGCCATCTTCTACACCTGCTACTGGGTGTGGAGTTCCCATGATACCGATAACTACACCGAGAAGGAAACCGATGAAGAATTTAGATCCCCAGAAACCGATTTTCTTATTCAAAGCGGCAGCATCAAAGTCATATTTGTCCAACCCAGGGAAGAACTTGTCAAAAATCTTATCCAAAACCATGATAACAGGGTTCATCATGTAGTTCATGTGAGTTGAAGTCATTGGTGATGAACTTGGCGCATTCAACAAATCATCAAAGGTTGGTTTCATCAAGTCAGAGTTGATAATCTTCAAGACACCAACCAAGACAACTGCTAAAGTTGCAATCAAGAGTGACACAGCAGGACTTACATGGCTCTTATCTGCATACCATTTGATGAGCAAGCCAGTAATTGACAAGTGCCAAATATCAAAGATATCCACATCCAATGTATCTGTTTTCTTTATAGCTAACATCACAACATTGACAATGAGCATGATGAGCAAGAAGTACAAGGTCCATGGAGAACCCCAAGTGATAGTTGCAAGCGGTGCCCAACCAACGTCTGTGATATTCAACTGGATACCAGTGTTTTCAACGAATTTAGCAAGTGAAGCTGAGAAAGCTCCGTTAAGCATACCGATGATGGCACCGATACCAGTAAGAGCGATGGCAAGTTTGATACCACCTTCAAGCGCTTTGGAGAATTTCACTCCAAAAAGTAAAGCCAATACTGTCAAGATGATCAGCATGATGATAGGACCACCCATATCTAAGATGGGTTTAAAAATCTTATTGGCTAGGTCAATAATGACATCCATAATAATTCCTCCCTTTTTTTGTTATATGAATGTTAACAAGATAAAGAATAGATTAACTTAGTCCGTGCTCTTTAATAGCTGCTTCAATATTGTCAAACACTGGAGCGCTCATTGCAGGAATACGGAACAAGATTGGTCCAGCTTCGATAACTGGGATTCCTGGTTCAAAACCAAGATCTGTTGCAGCGATTGGTGTGAAGATATCATAACCTTGCATTAGATCTTCATTGACATCCTTAACCATCACGGCATCACAATGTACATCATAACCGCGGTTTGACAACTCTTCCTCAAGAGCACTCTTGATTTGGTGACTTGAGTTTACCCCTGCTCCGCAGGCTGCTAAAATTTTAATCATAATAAAATCCTCCGATTTATTTATTTAATAACTTTTGAAATATATTGAAACAACTCTTCTTTAGAGTTCAAAGAAGCTAAACCAGCTAGATTTCCTTCACTAGTGAAGAAATCCATTAACTGTGCTAAGATATTGGTCTGGCTTGAGCTAGAGTTGTTGATAATAAAGAACAAGAGAGACACTTCAACGGTTTGCGTAGGAGAAATCATATTGTGGAAGGTTACAGGCTGATCTAGCTTAACAACTACCACATTTTCAGTCAAATTATGCGCAATATCCGTATGAGGTATGGCAACATTCGGCAAGTCCTTGCCTAAAAATTCCATATCCAATCCAGTTGGAAACGCCTTTTCTCTTTCAAGTAAAGCGTTTCGATAAGAAGAAGTTACAACTTCTCTTTCTTCTAACAAATCAGCTACTTGATGAAAAAGATCTTCTTGATTTTCTGCATGTAAACAAAACACTAGATTTTCATCAAATAATTGGGCAAGCGCCATTTTATCATCTCTCCTTTTGTTTCTTTTTGTTCGTTTAATTAATTATATCATTATGTGATAGCGCTGTCAATAGTTTGTTTTGTTATTTTTTGTTTATTTGTCTAATGACTTAAATTTTTAATGTTCATATAAAGATGGGACATTTCGTCATTCTGCATGGCTGAAGAACAACACGAGTCATAAAAATATCCTTAGCAAGTCTAAGTTGATATACTGGAACTTTTCGTCCGCTGTTAAATGCAATTATTCATCTGCAATAAGAAATAAAAGCTACGAAATTCGCAGCTTTCAGAATCTCAAATTAATATTCATGACAACGCGATCAAATCAGAGAACCTTGGTGTAAGAACTATATTTTGCTCTCACTTTCGGAGAGACATGATCATCCGTTACAATTGCGTCAATATTGTCCAAACGGTAAACTATAGAAAGAATAGCTATCAAATTTGCTATTATCTGCAACGATGTATTTTTCAATTGCATTGTTGAGAATAATGGCATTTCCATTCCCCTCTTCCTCATTGGCAGTCGTCACATTGTGACCATCGATTCCGTTCACTCCAATAAAGGCCTTTGATACCTTGATTTCTCGTAAAAGTTTATTGGCAAACTGCCCCACAAAAGTCTGGGTCTTGACCCGATAGCGTCCTCCGATCAAAATCAAATCAAAATTAGGGTAATCCTTCAATTTTTCAAAAATAGGGAGTGAATTGGTTACAATACTGATATTTTTCCCCTCTAAATAATCGCCGATAAAATCCGTTGTAGTACCCGATCCGATAAAAACTGTATCTCCTTCAGCAATCAAATCAGCACATTTCTTAGCAATCAGCTTCTTTTCTTCGATATTTAACATCGTTTTTTCAGAATGCGAAGCTTCATTCAAGCTATCTTTCACCTTTTTATGAGCCCCACCATGCACCCGAATCAAAAGTCCTTGCTTCTCAAGATCAATCAAATCTCTCCGAATGGTCATATCTGTTACATTCAGCAATTCCTTCAGGTTCTTTACAGACACAACTCCCGTCTGGTCCAGCTCTTGTAAGATCACTTTATGACGACTTTCCTTCATGTACAATCCTCCTTGTTGTTGATGTCTAGAGACGTCTCATCAAAGTTTCCCCTTTGATTTCTTAGGTTCCTTGGACACCTCAAATCACTTTAATGTCCATGCACCATTGCTTATATCATTATACTACAATTTTTTCATATAAACAAAAAAATGTATACTTTTTTTCAAAAAAATAGATTATTGTTTGTTTATGCGTTTTCATTGTGCTGTTTTCAAACAAATCATGGAAGATATCAAGATTCTCCTCAATAAAAAAAGAGGATGGGACAAAAGTCCTAGCCTCTCAATTGTCTTTGGATTGTCGAGCAAGACGCAGTGGTTGAGTGTGCTCTACTACGCTGATTTCATCAGCTTTTACAGCCCTACTCAACTGTGCGGAGGTAGGACGACGAAATCGAATTCTAACGAATTACCGATTTCTGTTCCACTCTCTTTCTGTTTATTTATCGCCTTTATTACGGATAACAAAGCCGGTTTTCTTTTCGCTGGAAGTGCGTTGTGGACGTTTATTTCCTCTGCTTTCGAAGTCGCGACTGTTCTTGTTTGACTTGCGTTTAAAGTCACGGCGACCACCCTCTCGGTCTTCACGTCCGCCACGGCGATCACGGCCTTGGTCGCCTCGACGGCCGTTGCCACGACCACTCTTACCTTTTCCACCAAAACCGCCACCAGATGCTTTAAATGGCAATGGTTTTTCACGGGCGATTTCTACTTCAGGAAGGGTATCCGGATCCTGCACCGTCAAGCTGAGGATATACATAGCCAGCTCTTCTGGGCTGAATTCTGCTGCCAGCTTGCGGGCATCCTTGCTAAATTTCTCAAAGTTAGAACGGATGCTTTCGTCAGCAAAATCGCGTTCAATCTTCTTAAGGGCAACTCTTTTCTTAGCTTGGAAAGCTTCTTCTGCAGTCGCTGGTTTGAGGCCTTTCATACGCTTCTTGGTCAGATTTTCGATAATCTGAAGATAGCCCATTTCATTTGGCGCTACGAAAGTGATAGACTGACCTGACTTACCAGCACGACCAGTTCTACCAATCCGGTGAACATAACTTTCTGGATCCTGAGGAATATCATAGTTGTAGACATGGGTCACACCAGAAATGTCCAATCCACGCGCGGCCACATCTGTCGCCACCAAGACATCCAGATTGCCGTTTTTAAAGTCGCGTAGAACGCGGAGGCGCTTGCCTTGGTCCAAATCACCATGGATACCCTCTGCTCGGAAACCGCGGATTTTCAGACCACGAGTCAGCTCATCCACCCGGCGCTTGGTCCGGCCAAAGACGATAGACAGCTCAGGCTGCTCCACGTCCATCAGGCGGGTCATGGTATCAAATTTTTCATTTTCTTTGACACGGATATAATACTGATCTACCAACTCTGTCGTCAGCTCTTTAGCAGCAATCTTGACATGCTCAGGCTCCTTCATGAACTTAACACCGATGCGCTTGATAGCATCCGGCATGGTCGCTGAAAAGAGCAAGGTCTGACGCTCTTCTGGCACACGGGAAATGATAGACTCAATATCTTCCAAAAAGCCCATGTTAAGCATTTCATCCGCTTCGTCCAAGATTAAGGTTTCAATCTGATTCAGCTTAAGCGCCTTGCGTTTGATCAAGTCCAAGAGACGACCAGGTGTTCCTACGACGATATGAGCACCAGACTTGAGGGCCTTGATTTGCTTTTCAATGCTAGAGCCACCGTAGACAGAACGCACCTTGACACCCTTGCTGCGGCCAAAACGGAACAGCTCTTCCTGACTCTGAACAGCCAATTCACGGGTTGGAGCAATAACCAAAGCCTGCACAGCAGGATTATCTGTATCAATTTTCTCCAGAGTTGGGAAGCCAAAGGCTGCTGTCTTTCCTGTCCCAGTCTGGGCCTGACCAATGACATCCTTACCTGCCATAGCAAGCGGAATGGTCTGCTCTTGAATAGGGCTTGCTTCTACAAAACCAGCTTTTTCAATCTCTGCTAGCAATTCAGCAGATAAATGTAATTCATTAAATTTCAATGTTTTTCTTCTTTCTAAAGGCGGTGCGAAGCCACCTTATAAGGCTTTTGATACTCAACTATCGAAACATACCAAGCACTTGTCGCTTGCTAAATCTCGATTTTCTGAGAGTATTCGCTCTTCTCTTCATAAATATGGTCTCTCAAGTCCAGGCACTAAAAAAGCGCCGACTCGGTCGCTAGTTCCCACTGAATAGAAAAACTGTATTTCTGCAACTAATCTAGTATACCACAAAAGCACCTAAAAAGATAGGACTTGCTTGTAAAATATTTTACTAGAGATTTCTTTTGTAAAAAATGAAAACTTGAAAATTATTTTCAAAAATAATATAATCTATAAAGAAGAAAGGAGACAGGTATGAATAAATTTTTACGAGTGACTTTCATTTTACTGATCTTAGCTATGCTGGGCGCGTCTATAATCCAGATTTTCCAGCCCCAACTCTTGGGAAATGAGTCCATCTACGGCCTAGCTCCCTATTGGCAGCGGGAAATTGGTTTCTGGAATCTGGCTATTCTGCCTTTAGTCATTGCCACCAACATAAAGTATGATTGGTTCTATCTGCGTATAACTTTGCTAGCACTGATTCTGGGTGGACTGGGCTTTGGCACCAACCATCTACTAGGCTATCTGGAAAAAGCGAATCAAGCGAATCTACTGGGCTGGATTGAAAATTACCTGCTCGTCTGCTGCTGGATCATCGGTTGGGTATTAGAATCTAGAAAAGAGAAAAAGTGATATAGAGAGTATCCATTATTAACCAATAATATAACGATAATTCATAATTATCATCTTTACACTATTGGTTCTTTGACTCCTTATTAACTGTGGTCGATTGAAAAGTCAAAAATCTGGAGAGGATCATAAGGATCTTCTCTTTTTTGATATGCAAAATGTTAATATTCTTATTTTGAAGTTTTCACAATTACGAAATCAATTAAAAACTCTAGAACAAAAAATAAACCGATAGAATGGATCTATCGGTTTTTGCATACTATGAAATAAATTAACGTACAGTGCGGATACGCATTGTGTTTGTACGAACCGCTTCGCCAAGTGGTACACCTGCAACGATAACGATATCGTCACCAGACTCAACAAGACCTGCTTCAACTGCTTTACGTTCAGCAATTTCAAACATGTCATCAGTTGATGATGGAGCTTCAGTCAACATTGGGATAACACCCCAGTTCAACATCAAGCCACGTTCTGTCAATTCATCGAATGTCAATGCCAAGATATCAGCATTTGGACGGTATTTAGAGATCAAACGAGCAGTGTGACCAGTCTTAGTCAAAGTAACAACCAATTTGATATTCATTGAGTTAGTAGCATCTTTAACAGCTGAAGCCATAACTTCTGTCTTAGAGTTACGTTCGAAAGTATCTGAGTTCAAACGTCCGTATTCGTTAAGAAGAGTTTGAGCGTTCTTGTCGATTGTAGCCATTGTAGTTACTGACTCAAGTGGGTATTTACCGTTTGCAGACTCACCTGAAAGCATTGTAGCGTCAGTTCCATCGATAACAGCGTTAAATACGTCTGATACTTCTGAACGAGTTGCACGTGGTTTTTCAGTCATTGTTTCAAGCATGTTTGTTGCTGTGATAACAACTTTACCAGCTGCATTGACTTTAGTGATAATCATTTTTGGTAAACTGGAACCATTTCGAATGGTACTTCGATACCCATGTCACCACGGGCAATCATGATACCGTCAGCAGCTTCAATGATCTCGTCCAAATTATCGATACCTTGTTGGTTTTCGATTTTAGCGAACAATTGAACATGTCCGTTACCAGTTTCTTCACAGATTGCACGAACTTCGTTAACGTCTTTTGCAGTACGTACAAATGAAATCGCGATGAAGTTGATACCTTGTTCCAAACCAAAGCGGATGTCATCGTTATCACGTTCAGCAAGAGCTGGGAAAGGAATTTTAGTGTTAGGGATGTTTACACCTTTTTGTTTAGCGATAACACCGTCATTTTCAACTTCAACTACAAATTCACGGTTTGCATCGTCTTTTTCTACAACGCGAAGACCAAGTTTACCATCGTCAACCAATACTTGGCGACCTACTTCAACATCATCATAGATATCAAGTCCACCAGCAACGTTCAAAGCAATCACATCGCGAGTTGATTTGATTCCTTGTTTTGTCGCAACGCGGATTTTTTCACCAGTTTTGTATGAGTACTCTTTTGCTTCGCCTTCGAACAATTCTGTACGGATTTCTGGACCTTTAGTGTCAAGAAGGAAACCAACTTTTTTACCAGCGATTTCTTCCGCACGTTTAACAGTTGCCATACGCTCACCTTGTTCTTGGTGGTCACCGTGTGAGAAGTTGAAACGGAAAGTGTTTGCTCCTGCTTCAATCAATTTTGCAATATTTTGAGCTGAAGCTTCAACGTCCAGTTTTTCACCCCAGTATCCGTCTTCACCGAATTTTTTACCGCCACGGATTTCTACCGCAGGACCTAAAGTTGCAACGATTTTTACGCGTTTGTTCATGATATTAAGAAACTCCTTCTACTATTTGGGGATTTCGCCCCTGATTGACCAATTAAATATTAATGCTGCGATTGAGCTCTGCTAAGCCGATATCAGCTTTGTGTGGATTGTTGACAACGATTTTGCCGTCTGCAGTCAGGCTAAAGAGTGCGCCTTCTTCAGCAGTTCCCAAGATTGGGCTTTCCACCATTTTTTCATTACGGATACCTACGGCAACACCACCGATACCTTCTTTAAGTAGTTTAACGGCATGCGCTCCCATACGAGAAGCCAATACACGGTCGCGAGCAGTTGGTGAACCACCACGTTGGATGTGACCAAGTTCAGTCACACGGAGATCGCTAGTATCACCAGCTTCTTTCAGCTTTTTACCAAACTCATCTGCTGACATAACACCTTCAGCAAGAACAATGATATTATGCTTCTTACCTTTTTCATAGCCACGTTTGATGCTGGCAACGATATCTTCAATCTTGAAGCCTTCTTCAGGAATGATAATTTCATCTGCACCTGTAGCAATACCTGCCCAAAGTGCGATATCACCAGCGTTACGTCCCATTACTTCAACAACGAAAGTACGACGGTGACTGGATGATGTATCACGGATTTTATCGATCGCGTCCATTGCAGTTGTAACAGCAGTATCAAAACCGATAGTGAAATCTGTTCCGACAATGTCATTGTCAATGGTTCCAGGTACACCAACAGCTGGGAAGCCATGCTCTGTTAAGCGCATCGCACCATGGTAAGAACCGTCTCCACCGATAACAACTACACCTTCAATACCGTGTTTCTTCAGCTGTTCGATTCCCTTTAATTGCCCTTCAAGTTTTGCAAACTCAGGGTAGCGTGCTGAATGAAGGAAAGTTCCTCCACGAGAAATAATGTCTCCAACTGAAGTCGCATCAAGTGGATAAATATCACCAGCAACCATTCCAGCGTAGCCGCCATAAATCCCATAAACTTCCATTCCTTCGGAAATTGCTTTACGAACAACTGCACGAATAGCAGCATTCATACCAGGGGCATCTCCACCACTGGTCAAAACAGCAATACGTTTCATTTCGTAATGTGCTCCTTTATCTTTTTAACATTCTTATAGATTATACCACAATCAGAATAAAAATTCTCTTATTTTCCTGATTTTTTACCGAAAAACCGTTTTCATACTGTAATTTTCTAGTTCAGCTTGAAGTTGGTCCGATTTTTGAACTTGAAAGCCTGATGCAGGAACCGTTTTCTTGTCATTCTCATAGCGTAGCACCACAGGAATATCCCCAGGGTATCGCTGCAGGATCTCCGCAATCTGCCTGTCGTGACTAGTATCAGCTAATTGGATCCAAAAGCGTTCCGAGCTTGCTTTTTCCACCTCTGCTAGAATCATTTGTAGCCGGCCATCTCTCTCCTGAATTTTTCCAGTCAGATAGTAATAGCCTTTTTCTTGGATTAGTTGAGCAAAGCGGCGGTAAACCTCCGGAAATAAGGTGACATCCAACTTTTTCTTCGTATCTGTCACTTGCATAAAGGCCATGTTTTCACCATTTTTTGTGCGAATAACCTTGATAGACTGGACTTCAACTAGAATGGTCGCCTTACTATTATTGGCCAACTCTTCAATCCAGACAAAAGAACGATTGGCTTTCTTGGCTAGGCTAATGAGTGGATGGTCACTAAGCCCAATTCCAATCAAGGCTTGCTCCTGCTCAAACTTTTCTGCAGCAGTAAAATCCTCGGCATCCGTCCATGAATAGCTAGTATCAGCAAATAAACTCCCCAACTCATCTGCAAAGACAAAAAGATTCGGTAAATTGTGCAAAATCTTCTGTCGATTGGGCTCAAAAACATCAAAGAGCCCTAATTGCACCAAAGGACTTAAAAGTGGCAACTTATGATAACTCTGCGGTAGGCGTAAAATGAAATCTTCCACACTGCTGAAGGGATTCTTTTGACGCTCTTCTATGATCCAGAAAGCAAAATCCCTTGGCAAGCCCTTGATATTTCAGGCCAAGATAAATTTTCCGCTCCTGAAACTTATCTTTATAGGGAATGTTATGGATATTCAAGGGAACTAGCTCAAAGCCAAATCCGAGTGCATCTGTGATATAGTCCGAGCTCGAGTAATTGAGCATGACATCAAAGAAGATGTCTGGATAATGAGCCTTGAAATAGGCCAACTGAAAAGCTAGGGCTGAGTAAGCATAGGCGTGGCTACGGTTGAAGCCATAGCCGGCAAATTTCTCCATGACCGCAAAGACTTCCTTGGCCTTGGTCTCTGAGTGCCCTAGTTTGACGGCTCCCCTGACAAATTCTTCCTCCATTTTATGCATTTCAGCAGCATTTTTCTTGCCCATTGCCCGCCGTAAAATATCGGCCTTTCCCAGACTAAAACCACCAAAGCGCTGGGCGACCTGCATGACCTGCTCTTGGTAAAGCATGATGCCATAAGTTGGAGCCAAGATATCCTCCAAGCTCGGATCAATCATCTCCACGCGCTCGCGACCATGCTTGCGCTTGACAAAGTTATCAATATAGTCACTAGCTCCGGGACGATTGAGAGAGGTGGTAGCTACTACTTCTTCAAACTGGACGGGTTGGACTCTTTTCAAAAGACTGATGGCACCTGCTTGTTCAAACTGGAAAATACCCTTGGTATTACCCGCTGCAAAGAGGCGTAAAGTTTCCTCATCTTCCAGGTCAATACCAGCAATATCAATATCAACTCCGTATTTGTCTAGAGTCGCTTCTTTCATCCGCTGGACAAAGGTTAAATTGCGCAGACCCAGAAAGTCCATCTTAAGCAGTCCATTGCTTTCGACACCGTGGGCATCGTACTGGGTGATATACATGTCTTCCCCATATTTTAACGGAATCTGATTGGTCAAATCATCATCGCTCATAACGACACCTGCCGCATGGATTGAGGTCTGGCGTGGATTTCCTTCGATTTTTTTGGCAATTTCAAAGGCCTTCTGGTATTCTAGCTTGCTATTGATAATCTGACGAAAGGCTATATTTCGCTCATAAGCAGTGGTTAAATTGTCTCGAAAACCGATTTTTTTGGTCATATTGGTCAGCTCGTACTCTGGCAAACCAAAGCGCTTAAAGACATCTCGGATGGCCTGTTTGGCCCCAAAGGTTGAGTAGGTCACAATCTGAGCCGCATGCATGCTACCATAGCGATCTCGGACATAGCGGATAAACTCTGGCCGATACACATCGGGAATATCAATATCAATATCGGGCATGGTATAGCGCTCTAGATTTAGGAAACGTTCAAACAGCAGGTTCTTTTCTACGGGATCAATGCCTGTAATTTCCAAAGCATAGGCTACTAAACTGCCAACTGCAGAGCCACGTCCCATCCCCATGTAATAACCTTGACTGCGGCCAAAGCGCAGCAAATCCCAGACAATAAGGAAATAATCATCAAAGCCCATCTGATGAATGACATCCAGTTCCTGATCCAGCCTTGCTTGATAGACTTCACCTGCAAGTCCTCGCTTGGCTAATCCTGCCTCAGCTAACTCCCGCAACTCCTCCACAGCAGGACGCTCTGGATTGAAGCGCGGAAGCTTCAAGTCAGTATTGATTTCATAGTGGACATCAGCTAGCAATTTCTCTAAGTTAGCCAAACTCTCTGGAAAGTTTTCAGCGAAAGCTTCTTCTAAAGAGGCTGGGGCTAATAAAAATTCATGGTTTGACAGATGACCGACCTCTCGCAAGCTGATATTGTCCCGAATCGCCCTCAACATTTGCAAGGTTTCCAAGTCTCCCTGCTCAAAATAACGAACCGTATGTAAGGGCAGGACTGACCTAGTCAATTCCTGCCTTGGCGTATCTGGAAAGACTCCAACATAAAAGTCCAAGCCCAAATCAAGCTGATCCAAACCTTCAAAAATTGGTACAATCAGAGCCAGCCCCTTAAAAAGATGTTGAAAGTCTTCCCAATTTTGACGATTCATCATTTTCAGAGTCGAAATCTTCATCAAATTGCGATAACCCTGACTATCCAAGGCCAACAGTCTCAGATTGAGAGGATTTCCATCTTTATAAATTTCCATTTCCAGACCTAGTAAGGGCTGAAGTCCTGCCGCTTTTGCCTCCTCTAGAAAATGATAAGCCCCATAAAGATTGTCCACATCCATCATGCCCAAACTTTTGTAGCCCAAGTCCTTGGCCCGTTGAACATATTTTTTGATAGAGACTAAACTATCCATAAAGCTATAAACAGTCTTGGTATCTAGTTGTGTAATCACAAAATTCTCCTTGATACAGCTACGATAAATGATGCCTACTAGTAAAAAGAAGACAGAAAAAATGCGTTTCCACTTCTTTATTTTTACGTTTTGCTGAAAATCTATGCCAAATCTTGGCTAACTCCTGACCTCTTCATTCCTATCAGTTAAGCAGATTGGACAAGCAATGATTTTCAACATTCCTGCTTCTATTATACCTAAATTTCTGTAAAGAAGAAACTCAGAGTCTCTTATATTCGGCGACTGTGTTTAACTAAAATAAAAAACGGGACAGAATTAAATTCTTTCAAAATTTAATTCTGTCCCATTCCGTATCAATTTTATTATTTACGAGTTGATTTACGTTCATTGATCGTATGAGCTAGGAGAACCTCGCGCTCTTCCAACTCTTCTTTATGCATAATCTTTGTCAGCATCCGCATACTAATTGCACCGATGTCATACAGAGGTTGTCCGATAGTAGACAGATTAGGGCGAGTAAAGCGAGCGATTTGCGAATCATCGCTAGTAATGATTTCAAAGTCTTCAGGAATACGAACACCTCGATCGGCCAAACCATTAAGCAAACCTGCTGCCAACTCATCTCCGGTCACAAAAGCCGCCGTTGCCTTTGAAGCAATCAGACGTTCAGCTAGATGATAACCATCATCGTAGCTATACTTAGACTCGAAGACCAAGCCCTCGCTGTATGAAATTTTCTTGCTCTTCAGAGCTTCTTTGTAGCCAGACAAGCGAATTTTACCATTGATATCATCTACCAAAGGACCGCTGACAAAAGCAATTTTCTTGTTGCGCTTAGCCAATAGTTCCACAGCATCAACGGTTGCCTGTTTATAATCAATATTGACACTTGGTAACTGATGTTCTACATCCACCGTGCCCGCTAGAACCACTGGTGTCCGTGAACGTGAAAATTCTGAGCGAATTTTCTCTGTCAGATGGTAGCCCATGAAAATAATACCATCTACTTGCTTAGAGAAAAGGGTATTAACAACCGAAACTTCCTTGTCATCATCTTCATCGCTGTTTGCCAGGACGATATTGTACTTATACATTTCGGCAATATCATCAATCCCTTTGGCTAAAGTAGAGAAGTAACTATTTGTGATATTAGGAATTACAACACCAACAGTGGTCGTCTTTTTGCTGGCCAAACCACGGGCAACTGCATTAGGACGATAGTCAAGACGTTCAATTACTTCTAGTACTTTTTTTCGTGTATTTTCTTTTACATTCTTGTTACCATTTACAACTCGGCTGACTGTCGCCATTGAAACTCCCGCTTCACGGGCGACATCATAAATGGTTACTGTGTCGTCTGTGTTCATATAGTTTCCTTTCTTTTGTTGAAAATATCGTTTTCATTTTTCTACACTTATAATTGTATCACTAATTGTAAACACTTTCAAGCATTTTAGCGCACAGATATGAAAACTTTTTCATTTTTTATTTACACGAATCGCAGGAAATGAGTTATGGACTCAAAATAGTTTAAACTCAATAAAAAATCGGCTCAGAAGCCGATTTCTTATTGAGTTCTTTTAAAGCTCCTTGTGCATCAACCAGAATTTCGTAATCCTGTCGCAATTCCATTGATGGTAATGTGGATCAAACGTTCTTGTTCTGGTGAAAGTTCCCCTCGACGCTGACGCTTGATCAACTCAAGCTGGATATAATTCAAAACATTGAAATAAGGCATCCGATAGTTCAAGCTATCCTTGAGATAGGCATTTTCTGCTAAGAGCTCGTCATGGCCTTCAATCGCCAAGATAACATCCTTGGTCAGCTGCCATTCATCTAGGATTGTATTGAAAATATCGCGTACATTTTGGTCTTCACAAAGTTGCGCATATTCAAAAGCGATATTCATATTGGACTTGGATAGCACCATATCGACATTTGACAAGAGGGACTGGAAGAATGGCCATCTCTGATACATAAACTGTAGGAAGGCTAGATTCTTTTCAGGATCTTCATCAATAAATTCTTTGAAGCTAGAGCCAACACCATACCAACCAGGGAACATAACCCGACTTTGAGACCATGAGAAGACCCAAGGAATAGCTCTTAGGCCACCGATCTCGGTGATCGTTTTACGGGCTGCTGGACGAGAACCAATATTAAAGCTAGAAATGGCCTTAATAGGACTAGACTCAAAGAAATAGTCATAGAAACGTTCGTCGCCAAAGACTAGATCGCGATAGATTTGGTAGCTTCGATCAACTACTCGATCCATCACTCTCTCATATTCATTGGTCGTATTACTATCACTCTTCTTATAGCTTATCATACGGTTAATAGCTGCCGATACGAGCATTTCCAGATTGTAGTAAGCAGCGTCCTTATTACCGTATTTATTGCCGATAACCTCACCCTGCTCTGTCAAACGGATACGATCATTGATACTCCGCAATGGTTGTGAAGTGATTGCTTCATAGGTTGGGCCACCGCCACGACCGACAGTCCCTCCACGACCATGGAAGAAGGTAATCTTGACGCCAAACTTATCACCGATGGCTGTCAGCTGTTGTTGAGCCTTGTAAAGTGTCCAGCATGATGATAAATAGCCACCATCCTTGTTACTGTCTGAGTAGCCCAGCATGATTTCTTGGTAGTTATTTAGAAGCGATCCATTTTTGAGCAATTGGCAGAGATAGATATTTCTCCATAGTATCGCAGGAATTATCTAGGTCCTCAATCGTTTCAAACAGAGGAACAATCTGCACACGCGCACCTTCTTCATCGATCAAGCCGACTTCTTTGAGCATAATCGCAAGCTCTAACAGATCTGATACGCTAGTCGAATGAGAAATAATATTTTGCTTGATAACATCTTCGCCAATCGCATCCTTAAGCTGACGAGCCGTCTTGAAAATCTCCAATTCTTTTTGTAGAAGTTCAGACTTAGGTGCATGAGTGGCTGACAGGATCCGCGGATCCTCCAGAAGTTGCTTGAGGAGAACTTGGCACTTTTCTTCCTCTGGCAGGCTACTGTAATCTTTCACAATATTAGCAGAAGCCAAAAGCTCAGCCACACAAGCCTCATGGACACTGGAATCCTGACGCATATCAATGCTGGCCAAGAAGAAACCAAAAATGTCAACTGCTTGTAGCAATTCAGTAAGTTCTCCAGTCACCAGGGCTTGTCCATTGTGCTCCAGCAAAGAATCACGAATAACAAGGAGATCTTCCTTAAACTCTTGCGCATCTTTATAAGATGGAAGTTGTTCTTTTCGTAATTCATCTAAACTACCACTAAGTTTAGACTGGATATAATTTGGAATAATTTCCCTACCATTATGGCTGACCGAAGTGGCGGCATTTGCATGCAGGACGGCTTCAGCTTTATCAGCCAAACGATGCCCTTCACCAGAGAAATTACCTTCTTTCAGATAAAGCAAGGTCTGAATCAACTTAGACTGAATGTAATGAAAAGCACGACGATAAGGCTCATTTTCCCGATAAACAGACTTGTCGCTTGACAAAGCTGCCATCTTGGCTACAGCTTCACTTGTTTGAAAGATTAGTAGACAGGGAGAAGTTACGATAGAGCGTATAAACCTTGTCAATGTAGTAGTTCAGAATAACTTCGCTCTGTACCGTTGCAGACAATTTCAGAGTTTCAGCAGTTACAAATGGATTCCCATCCCGGTCACCACCAATCCACATTCCCATGGTGATCGGTTTAGGATTTTCCAAATGGATTCCTTTTTCTTCTGCTAAGCGCTTATACTCTAGCATTAGGTTCGTGATTGCTTGAAGAAAAGAACTGTTATAGTATTCCATAACGTTAGTAATTTCATTGGTAACCTTAAGTTTCTTTTCCCGAATCATATCGGTTTGCATCATCAGCTCGATATAGCGACGGAGATTGGCTAACCATTTCTTTTCGTTCACCAGACCAGCTTTAACATCACGATGCTGGCGCAAAAGTGTGTGAATATGATTTGTCAAATCCAACATGGTCTTGCGCTGAACCTGAGTCGGATGAGCAGTCAAAACAGGAACAACATTTAGATTTTCCAAGATTTCTTGTGCATTTTCTCGTGTTGAAACCAAATCAATCGTCGTCGAAAGCTTACCAAGGTAGTCTTGGTCAATATTATTTTGATGATTGATCTCATAAGCCAAGTCAACATCTTCAGAAATATTGATGAGCAGAGGTAAAATAGCAAAATAGCGTGAGATATAGACCATATCATCCGTGGATAATTCTTCTACTACTGCTTTCAGCTCTTGGTATTTAGATTGAACTGCTAGTTCTTCAATCATGGAGATTTTAGCAAAAGTGTCAGGACTGAGAATATCCCGGGTAATATCTACCAACAAGTCCGTTAAAATAGAAACTTCTTCTCGAATCATTTCTTTATTGCTATAATTTTCTAATTTTGTAAATGACATTATTTACACCTTTCTATTGTTGAAGAGCTAACATACAAGAAGATCTTTTAGGATTGACTTACTTCTAGTTCCTGATACATGGCGTTTCGTCGCTCATTAGCATCAATATTTAAAACAAAGGCAATGGCAACTGATAGAACCAATAAACTGTTTCCCCCCTGAGATAAGAATGGGAAGGTTACACCGGTTGAAGGAATCAAGCCCGAAATACCACCAATATTGACAAAGGTTTGCATCAGAATCATACCGCCAATTCCCAAAGCCATCATAGAATTAAATGGATCCTTGGCCCTTGTGCCCACGAGAATAATTCGTAAAATCAAGAAAAAGAGCAGGGCTAAAATTAAAGTAGCTCCAAAGAATCCGACTTCTTCAATAACAATCGAGAAAACAAAGTCTGTATGAGCCTCTGGTAGGTAACCTCGTTTTTCGATGGAGTTTCCTAAGCCTAAGCCAAACCAGCCACCATTACTCATCGCATAGTAAGAATTGGCCAGCTGGTGGCCTGAGCCAGACAAATCGTCGAAAGGGTTGAAAAAAGCACTAAAACGCTTTGCAACATACCCAAAAACAGGAACTTGCTCAACACGCTTGACACCTATCAACCAAATACTCGCTAAAACTGCTGCCGATCCTCCTACAACAGCACCAAGCATGGTTGAGAACCATCTGTAAGCAATTCCGCTGGTGGAAATTACAATCAAAACTGTTAAGAGCAAAATGGTCGCATTTCCTAAGTCGGGCATGATAACCACCAGGCCTATCAAGAAAGCAACAATAACCCGCCAATCCGTAACAGCACGTGGAATCAACTGATTAAAGGTGATTGCTTGATAATCATATACTTCTATTTGTTCTTGTTTCTTAGAAAATTGTAGGGCCAAATACCAGACCAAAATAATCTTCAGGTATTCTGCCGGCTGAGCAGTAACTGGGCCAATTTTGAGCCAACCATGTGCCCCATTGATCGTTCCTGTGATAAAGCGTGAGAGTAAAAGCAGAATAATTTCAGCTATGATAACAAACGTAATCACTCCTGGCCTCTTCAGAAAATCCAGCTTCATTCGGTAAATAATCCCAATCATCACCAAGCTGAAGAGCCAAAAACCTGCTTGAGTGGCGACCATTCGAAAACTATTGAGCCCATTTTGAATGAGGATGGGACTCGTCGTGGAATAAACGACAATCAAGCCAATGCCAGATAACAGCATGTACGGAATCAAAATTGAGTAATTCAATAAATGCTTTTTGTCAATTTTCATATTTCACCAATTTATTCTAAAAATTCAAACTTCATTATACCACTTTTTGATTCGAAAAAAAAGCATTAGGATGGCTTCAAAAAATATTTACTTATTTATCGCCTCAAAAATCCAATTATTTCAAATTGTTTTATCTTCTATTGCAATCAGATTACATTTTCGTATTTCGCTGGAAATATAGATAAATACTTTGCTTTTCTATTTATTTTACGTTACAATGAAACAGTATGAGAAAAAGGATTAAACCGCTTGCACTCTTGCTATTTTTTGCTTGCTTTATTCTATATATCGTCATAAGCAAGCACCATCTTGATGTGCAAATTAAACAAGCCCAAACAAAAAAAACTCAAGTCAGTCAGGTGACAACCAATAAAAAAAAGGAGGAAGCTCCTTCAGACGAACCTGAGGAAGAATTGCTTAATAAACCTATCGTTGACCTTTCCGGTTGGCAATTGCCCAGCGAAATAGACTATGATACCTTGTCAACAAATATTTCTGGTGCTATCATTCGCGTGCATAGTGGAGCTCAAGCAAAAAAAGAAAATGTTGCCACTCATTTAAATGGACTTGACAAATCATTTGCTACCCATATCCAAGAGTTTCAAAAACGGGGGATTCCTGTGGCTGTGTATGCTTATATAGCAGCAGGCAATGTCAAAGAAATGGAAAAAGAGGCTGAAAGCTTCTACAAGGCATCTTCGAAATATAAACCTACCTTTTACTGGCTTGATGTTGAAGAAAAGACCATGGGCGACATGAACGCAGGAATTGAGGCTTTTCGTGCCAAACTTGAAAGTCTTGGAGCTCAAAATATTGGTATCTACATTGGTACCTATTTCATGGAAGAGCATAGTATCTCAACTGAGAAATTTACTGCCGTTTGGATTCCAACTTATGGCTATAATGACGGCTACTATAACGCTGCTCCAAATACTGAACAACCCTATGACCTCCATCAATACACCTCAGAAGGTAAATTGGAAGGTTTCCCACATAACTTAGACCTCAATCAGCTCTCTCCTGTACAGGATAAAAAAGAGACTTACAAGAAATTATTTTCAACACCAAAATAAAAAAGATGCAAGATAATTGTTAGGAAATCTTGTATCTTTTTTTCTCTGTATAAGATATTTTTCTTGCTTTTTTCAGAAAAGTATGTAGCTTTATGGTACAATAGTCTAATGAAAAAGACTTGTAGGGAGATATTATGATTTCATGGATTGCTAGGATGTTAAAAGGAATGATTATCGCGCTTGGCTTCATCCTACCTGGTGTGTCTGGCGGTGTATTAGCCGCGATTTTGGGGATTTATGAGCGAATGATTCGCTTTTTAGCCCATATCAAAGAAAATTTTGTCGAGAATGTTCTATACTTCACTCCTGTAGCTATTGGGATGGTTTTAGGGATTGCAGCTTTCTCCTATCCAGTCAATCTCTTGCTGGATAATTACAAGGTTATCGTTCTCTGGGGCTTTGCTGGAGCCATCATCGGTACTATTCCCAGCCTGATCAAAGAATCCGTCAAGGAATCCGACAGAGATCGAGCTGATACTGTTACCTTCTGGCTTAGTTTTATCTTATCAGGGATCTTTCTTTACTCGCTGAATGGAATGGTGGGAACACTTCCGGCTAACTTCCTGTCCTTTGTTTTAGCGGGTGCTCTTATCGCTTTAGGAATCTTGATTCCGGGACTCAGTCCTTCAAACCTTCTGTTAATTTTAGGGCTCTATACTCCCATGCTGACAGGATTTAAACGCCTGGATTTATTTGGCACCTTCCTGCCAATCGGCATTGGTGGCGCTCTGGCTCTGATTCTCTTTTCAAAAGCCATGGATTACATTTTGAAGCATTATCATTCCCGCGTTTACCATTTTATCATTGGCATTGTATTATCCAGCACCTTGCTCATTGTTCTCCCTCAAAGTGGCAACAGTGAGAGCATTAGTTATGCAGGCGTATCCATTTTCACACTTGTTCTTGCTGCCTTTTTCTTTGGACTAGGTATCTGGCTAGGAATTTGGATGTCCCAATTAGAAGAGAAATATAAATAATGGCTAAAAAGACAAAACTCAAAAAAACACTGGTCGAGCAAATTTTAAACAAGGCAAAAATCGAACACCAAGGCTTGCAGATTAATGCTTTGGATGATAGCCTGACAGAGGAATTTGACCGCTCGCAAATTTATAAAACACTGGCTTTAAACGGAGATAAAACAGGAACAGTCATTGGCATCCTGCCTATCACCGAACATCTGTCGGAAAAGAAATTAGCAAAAATTTCAGGCAATAAAAAAGTCAGCATGATTCCGCAGAAAGATTTAGAAAAAACGACTGGTTACATCCACGGTGCAAATAATCCTGTCGGCATTCGCCAAAAGCACTCCTTCCCCATTTTCATCGACCAAACAGCTCTGAGTCGCGAAAGTATTATTGTTTCTGCTGGTGAAGTCGGCCGTAGCATCCAGATCAAGGCTCAGGATTTGGCTGACTTTGTTCAAGCACAGTTCGCAGACTTGAAAGAGGACTAGGCTATTCGCTTCAAAAGGAAAAAGGATCTTGATATGAAATTGTATTTTATCCGACATGGAAAAACCGAATGGAATCTAGAAATGCGTTTCCAAGGAGCCAGCGGAGATTCTCCACTTCTTGAAACATCCATTGACGAGCTCAAGCGCTTGGGCAAGCATTTATCGAACGTTCAATTCGATAAAATCTACTCTAGCGATTTGCCGCGTGCTTACCGTTCTGCAGAGATTATCCAAAGTGAAAACCAGCATCAAACCGATATCATTCCAACTCCTGAACTAAGAGAGTGGGCTCTTGGAAAACTAGAAGGAGCCAAAATTGCTACTGTAGAAGCCACCTATCCTCAGCAGATGTGGGCCTTCCGCCACGATCTATCCCAGTTTGATCACCAACTATTTGGCGCTGAATCTGTCGATCAAACTACCAATCGGACAATTTCCTTCGTGAAGTCTCTCAAAGGAGAAGATTATCAAAATGTCCTAATTGTCGGACATGGTGCCAACCTAACTGCTAGCATTCGTCGCCTACTCGGTTACGAAACATCTTTGCTCCGTAAGGACGGAGGCTTATCCAATGCTAGCCTCACCATTTTGGAAACAGACGACTTTGACTCTTTCAAGTTACTTACTTGGAATAACTTAGACTACTTGTCAACAGATGAAACTGCGAATCTTTAAACATCGCAGTTTTTCTATTTTTATCGATAATTATTGCTGAATTTCCTTTTATTTTGTGATAGAATAGAAGGGAAAGCCTTAGGAGGAAGAAAATGACTACTGAACATATTGAAGAATTAAATGACCAGCAGATTATTCGCCGTGAAAAAATGGCTGCGCTGGCTGAGCAAGGAATTGATCCTTTCGGAAAACGTTTTGAACGTACTGCGAATTCTGCTCAACTCAAAGAAAAATACAGCGACAAATCCAAAGAAGAATTACATGAATTGAACGAAAAAGCAACCATTGCTGGTCGTTTGATGACTAAACGTGGAAAAGGAAAAGTCGGCTTTGCCCACATCCAAGACCGTGAAGGCCAAATCCAGATTTACGTTCGTAAGGACGAAGTTGGTGAAGAAAACTATGAGATTTTCAAAAAGGCTGACTTGGGTGACTTCTTGGGAATTGAAGGCGATGTGATGCGCACAGATATGGGAGAACTCTCTATCAAAGCAACGCATATTACTCACCTTTCAAAAGCTCTGCGTCCCCTTCCAGAGAAATTCCACGGTTTGACTGACGTTGAAACTATCTACCGCAAACGTTATTTGGACTTGATTTCCAACCGTGAAAGCTTTGAGCGCTTTGTCACTCGCTCAAAAATCATCTCAGAAATCCGTCGTTACTTGGATGGACAAGGATTCCTTGAAGTTGAAACTCCTGTCCTTCACAACGAAGCAGGCGGTGCTGCTGCCCGTCCATTCATTACTCATCACAATGCTCAAAACATTGACATGGTACTACGGATTGCGACAGAGCTTCACCTGAAGCGCCTCATCGTCGGTGGTATGGAACGCGTTTATGAAATTGGCCGTATCTTCCGTAACGAAGGTATGGACGCCACTCACAACCCTGAGTTCACATCCATCGAGGTTTACCAAGCCTATGCGGACTTCCAAGATATCATGGACTTGACAGAAGGCATCATCCAACACGCTGCTAAAGCAGTTAAGGGTGATGGTCCAGTCAACTACCAAGGCACTGAGATCAAGATCAACGAGCCATTTAAACGTGTTCATATGGTGGATGCCATCAAGGAAATCACTGGCGTAGACTTCTGGCAAGATATGACCTTCGAAGAAGCTGCTTCCTTGGCTAAAGAAAAGAAAGTACCAGTTGAAAAACATTATACTGAAGTTGGACACATCATCAATGCTTTCTTTGAAGAATTTGTTGAAGAAACCTTGATTCAGCCAACCTTTGTCTACGGTCACCCCGTTGCTGTGTCACCTCTGGCTAAGAAAAACCCAGAAGACCCACGCTTCACGGACCGCTTTGAGCTCTTCATCATGACCAAAGAATATGCTAATGCCTTCACTGAGCTGAACGATCCAATCGATCAATTATCTCGTTTTGAAGCACAGGCAAAGGCTAAAGAACTTGGCGATGACGAAGCAACTGGCATCGACTATGATTACGTTGAAGCCTTGGAATACGGTATGCCACCAACTGGAGGCCTCGGAATCGGTATCGACCGTCTCGTAATGTTGCTGACAGATGTGACTACGATTCGCGATGTATTGCTCTTCCCAACAATGAAGTAATCTCAAACTTACACAAGTTTAAAAAAACAAATCCCGCTGGAATTCCAGTGGGATTTTTTATATGACAAAAAGTCTGGTTTCCCAGACTTTTGCTAACATTATTCATATCTCAGCGCTTCAATCGGATCTAATTTAGATGCTTTATTAGCCGGCAAGATACCAAAGACAATCCCAACCATGGCTGAGAAGACAAGGCTTCCAACTGCTGCAGTGGCAGAGACAACTGGTGGGCCTCCAAATACGTTTTCAGGCACGACTGCAGCTAGCAGAGCATTGATCCCATAGGCAAGGCTAAGACCAAGCAGACCACCGATAAGGGTCAATACCATAGATTCAATCAAGAACTGCGTGAGAATATTTCCACGCGTTGCTCCAAGAGCTTTTCGCAAACCAATTTCCCGTGTCCGCTCTGTAACAGATACTAGCATAATATTCATCACACCGATACCACCAACAAAGAGGGAAATTCCTGCAATAGCTCCGATAACACCGGTCATCGTTCCTGTGATTTGATTGTACTGCTCCAGCAAGGTATCCATATTTAGGATTTGATACTCTCCTTGACGAGCCCCTGATAGAGCCGTCAATTCTTTGGCTGCTTCTACACCAACTTCGTTGATACGATCCACTTCTGGCACATAGATATAGACAGTTGCAATTTCATCTGTATGAAATTCAGATGCCACCTGTGTATTAGCCATCAAGGCGCTACCTGAGCTCATACTCATGCTCTGACCAGCATTGGGATCCTTATAGATACCAACAACCCGATAGTTACTATCACCGACTGAAACTATTTATTCAGGGCTTCCGCACTACTTCCAAACAGGCTGGTTGCCACTGTTTCATCAATCATCATCACATTAGAAAAACTTTGATAGTCACTAGGCAAGAGAGTTCGTCCAGCTAAAATCTCATATTTTCTAATTTTAAAGAATGTAGCATTCACGCCCGTAATGTTGACCTTATCAGACTTCTTGTTCTGATAAGAAAAGTCAGCTGTCGAACCATTGGTCACATAATAGCCCTTGACTCCGTCAATTTTGAGTAGTTCCTTGACCCAAGACTCTTGGACAACAGGTGGTTCCTCTAGTATCTCACTATCTGCATCTTGACCACCATTGACCTCCATCAAATTAACTCCCATCGTATAATTATTTTTAGTGGGAGAATAAAGCAAGCTCACATACTTCTGTTCTTTTGTGATGCTCTTGGTAACTCCCTGTTGCATTCCATTTCCCAGTGCCAAGATGACGACAACAGACGCAACCCCGATGATAATCCCAATCATGGTCAGAAAAGCCCGCATCTTATGCCCAAGAATGGAACTAATGGCAAATTTAAAATTTTGCATTAATCACGTTCCTCCTTCTCAGCGCTATCTGAAGAGATAAGTCCATCACGAATGACAATCTGGCGCTTAGCATAGGCAGCAATTTCAGGTTCGTGAGTAACCATGATAATCGTTTTTCCTTCAGCGTTCAACTCCGTCAAGAGTTCCATAATTTGCTCGCCAGTTTTGGTATCGAGGGCTCCTGTCGGCTCGTCGGCAAGAATAATCGAAGGATTGTTTACCAATGCACGCGCAATGGCAACACGTTGCTTCTGTCCCCCAGACAACTCTGACGGCAAGTGAGTCATACGAGTGCCCAAATCTACTTTTTCTAAATACTGCTTAGCTAGATTTTTTCGACTTCCTTGTGACACCCCCGCATAAATCAACGGGAGTTCTACATTTTGAAGTGCGTTTAATTTGGACAAGAGGAAAAATTGCTGAAAAACGAAGCCGATTTGATTATTTCGAACCTTGGCTAACTTCTTATCACCCAGGTTTGCAACATCTTCGTTTTCTAAAAAATACTCGCCAGTAGACGGGCGATCCAACATCCCGATAATATTCATCAGGGTGGACTTCCCGGAACCTGACGGCCCCATAATGGCCACAAACTCGCCCTCTTCAACTGTCAAATTGATATTTTTTAAGACTTTAAGTTCTTGATCACCATTCCGATAGGTTTTGTTAATATTTCGTAGATCAATGAGTTTTTTCATCCGCTTTCACCTCTTGACCATCTTTCAAGCTATCTGTTGGATTGGTGATAACTTTACTATCTTTTGTCAAACCAGATGAGATTTCTTGATTTTCAGCATCAGCATTCCCTAAGGTTACTTCCACTTTCTTCGCTTTACCTTTTTCGACAGTCCAAACGTAGTTCTTGTCTCCGTCTGAGATGATACTGCTTGCTGGTACAAGAATCCCTTTTGTATTATTTTTCACTTCAACGCTGACAGAGAAACCTTGCTTCAAATCACCAATTTCACTTGTAATATCGACTGTAAATGGATATTTTGCAGAGGAAGCTGCGCCACCTGTATTGGTTGATGAAGCTTGCTGTCCGTCCTTAGGATAGTTGGAAATATAACTAATTTTGCCTGTCCATTTTTTATCAGGATATACTTTAGAAGTAATGCTTACTTCTTGTCCAACTGACAAATTAGCCAAATTGTACTCAGAGAGTTCTCCCTTGATTTGAAGGCTGCCGTTGCTGACAATATGCACCAAGGTTTGGTTAGTTCCTGTTGTTGATTTGGATACATCGCGGTTTACTTCCACTACTGTCCCCTCAACAGTACTTGTAACAGTCGCTGCATTCAACAAAGCTTGCGCCTTGTTCATATTATCCACAGCATCTGAACGTGCATCGCGCAAATCAGCCAGTTGAGAATCGACTGTACGTTGAGCAGAAGCAAGGGACTTACTATCCGTCTCTTCATCGCCAGTTTTTTCTACTGTCGCCCCATTAGTCTGTAAGTCATTAATCTGACGGTCAGCCTTATTGACAGCACGAACTGCTGCATCATAATTTGCTTGAGCTTCTGTGCTCTTATATTGAACAAGTGCTTGTCCTACAGCTACTTGGTCACCAACATTGACTAGGACCGACTCCAAGTCGCCCTTGGTAGCATCATAATAAACATATTGCTCTGAGTTAGCCGTTACGGCCCCCGTCAACAGGACAGATGAGGCTATGCTACCTTCTTTGCCTGCTGCACAATTGGTGCAACTTCCTTAGGTTCTGTTGTAGAACTAAGATTACTTAGGACTATTGCAGAAATTGCTCCTAATACAACTACAACAGCAACTCCGATAATACTAAATAGCTGCCATTTTTTCAGCTTTTTCATCTTTTTTCCTCCTCTTGATGAAAACCATTTTTCTTTTATACTACATTATATCATATGCCTAACATATTGTGATAGGAAAAGGAACAAAATCCCTAAAAGACCATTTTTTCCTCTAAAAACGCTGCAGGATCTCTAAATCATAGCAGATTTTTGCATTCATTTTCTAAAAAAGGTACAATTACTTCATATTGATTAAAGGAGCTTCTATCTAACTATGAAAGAATTCGATATTATTGCAATTGGCGGGGGTAGCGGGGGTATTGCTACCATGAATCGTGCTGGTGAGCATGGTGCTAAAGCAGCTGTCATTGAAGAAAAGAAATTAGGGGGAACCTGTGTCAATGTCGGTTGTGTCCCTAAAAAAATCATGTGGTACGGAGCTCAGATTGCCGAGGCCATCCACCACTATGGACCAGACTATGGCTTTACTTCAGAAAATCAGCACTTTGACTTTGCTACCTTACGAAAGAATCGAGAAGCCTACATTGACCGTGCTCGCTCATCCTATGATGGCAGCTTCAAACGCAACGGCGTTGAACTGATCGAAGGTCGCGCTCATTTCGTTGACAAGCATACAGTCGAAGTCAATGGAGAATTGATTCGCGCCAAACACATCGTTATCGCAACAGGTGCACATGCAGCCATTCCTCAGATTCTTGGTGCCGAATACGGCGAGACTTCTGACGATGTCTTTGCTTGGGAAGAGCTTCCCAAGTCTGTTGCCGTCGTCGGAGCAGGCTATATCGCAGTGGAGCTTGCTGGTGTCCTCCATACTCTAGTGTCAAGACGGATCTTTTTGTCCGCCGCGACCGTCCCCTCCGCAATTTCGATAGCTATCTGATTGACGGATTGGTATCTGAAATGGAAAAATCTGGTCCTAGTCTTCATGCTCACAAGATACCCGAACGAGTGGAAAAACTAGCCGATGGCCAACTACAACTCTACTTCCAAGACGGTAGTAGCCATATTGCTGAGCGGATTATTTGGGCTATTGGCCGCAAGCCAAATGTCCAAGGGCTCAATCTTGATGCTGCAGGAGTTACCCTAAATGACCGAGGCTTCATCGCTGTGGATGAATACCAAAATACTGTCGTACCTGGCATCTATGCCTTGGGCGATGTGACGGGCGAAAAAGAGCTGACACCAGTAGCAATCAAGGCTGGACGCACCCTGTCTGAACGCCTCTTTAACGGCAAGACAGATGCCAAGATGGATTACTCCACTATTCCAACTGTCGTCTTCTCCCATCCCGCTATTGGCACAGTAGGGCTGACGGAGGAAGAAGCTATTCGAGATTATGGCGCTGAGCAAGTTCATGTCTACACCTCTAGCTTTACCTCTATGTACTCAGCTGTCACCCAGCATCGCCAACAGGCTCGCTTCAAGCTTATCACTGCGGGTCAGAATGAAAAAGTTGTCGGCCTCCATGGCATTGGCTATGGCGTAGATGAGATGATCCAAGGCTTCGCTGTTGCTATTAAGATGGGAGCTACCAAAGCCGACTTTGACGCGACCGTTGCCATCCACCCAACTGGCTCCGAAGAATTTGTCACTATGCGCTAAAAGTTTCTTCTTTGGCCTTTCTAAAGCTCATTATTATCATAAAATAAAGAATAAAGGGCAACCATAACTTATCCTTTCATTTTTGATTTTTATCTTACATTTTTGTAAGAAAGAAGTCTTATACCATTTGAATAGAGCTAGACACACTATCTGGCTTTGTTCTTTGACTTCTTACTTTATTTTAAAGCATAAGATTCAATTATCATTCAAGAAATTCTAAATTATTTCTAAAAATTGAGGAAGATTTATTTAATGGATCTTCCTCTTTTTTATTTAGTTGGCTCACTTCTTCTGGACAAACTTATAAATTGTAATTTTTGAAGATAGTCTTATTTTCTTGAAATATTCATGACTTCCCAACCATCTTTTACCCTTTCTGCTATTCAAGAAACCGTATTTTTGATATGATAGTAAGAAATACTAAGAGAAAGGGGATTGGAAATGAGCAAAACGAAAAAATTACTAGCAGCTCTGGGAATTATTTTCTTTAATATTTTTGGCTTAATCGCCTTTATCTTCCTCCTCATTCGGAGTCGCAAAAAGCGGAAATAAACAAACAACTGTCTAGTCTGATATGAAAAGACTTGACTTTTTTTTATTTTGATTTAAAATAGTTACCATAATTTTAAAAAGAGGTTTACTATTATGAACAAGAACAAAGCTTTTCTTCTTGCCCTCCCAGCTATTGGCGCTGCATTCTTAGCGGTACTATCCCAGCTTAGTTTCTCTATTGGCACCATTCCCATTACGCTACAGACCTTTGCTGTGGGTCTGGTTGCTACCATTTTCAAGCCTAGAGAGGCTGTCCTCTCAACAATTCTCTATCTCTTGCTGGGCGCTGTTGGTCTGCCGGTATTTGCTGGTGGAAGCGGGGGCATACAAATCCTATTCGGTCCCTTAGCTGGCTATCTATGGGCTTATCCATTCTTTGCACTTGTGACATCCAGCCTGACCCATAAGGACAGCCCTTTCTATATGATTTTTATAGCCAATGTATTGGGTGATGTTCTCGTCTTTGACGGTGGTATCCTAGGACTCCATTTCTTAGGAGGATTCGATTTCTTTAAGTCAGTAGCGGTTGGCCTAACTCCTTTTATCCTACCTGACTTGCTAAAAATGGTTGCCATCGCCATTATCAGCATTCCTATATTTAGAAGCCTAGCTTTTCATCCCTATTTTTCAGAGAAATAGAAAAAACGGATAGAGTTTTCTCTATCCGTTTTTAAATGCATCCAAAAGAACTTGAAATTCTTCATTAGAAAGGGTGATTCCCTTGCCCATCTTGCTGTGGTCAGGACTCCAAGTGCGGATATCGTACTTGGCAGGCGCACCATTAAAACTTACGCGGTTTAGCTCCTTGGTCCAACCTTTTTCATTTTCTGATAAAACGAGCAATTTTTCCTCGATTTCAAACTTAAAATCTGCCATACTTTACCTCTTTTCTACTTTCTATCTCATTATTCGTAAAAGATTTTACTTTTTTACTTATTTTATTATATAATATATTGTAACAAGTTATGGAGATTTTAGCTATGAAAAAATATCTCGAAATGATTTTACAAAAGACAAATGAGTTCATTAACTATAAAAAGACAGATAAGGAAGAGGACGACAAGAGTCATATCCTGCATACGATTGACTTGGCTCTGCGAAAAAATTCTGGTGTCCATGTTATTTTTCTGGATAAGAATTTTACTGGCGATATTGTCAAATATGACCGTGACCGCCAGCAGTTGATTGTCAAAAATTTCAAAAAAAGCATGACGACCATCATCCGTGTGCCTGATATCCAACGCATCAGTCTAGTTCCCAATAACATCCGTGAAGCCCAGAGAAAAGATATTCGGCTCGAACACCGCAAATTCAAAAAATAACTCTTCAAATCAAAAGCGATTTGAAGAGTTTTATTTTTAAAGCAAATGGATGAATTTTTAGAACAAGGGCTTCCGTTATCAATTCGTATCCACCATGTAGGCAATATCTACTTAATGAGTGCATTGCTCCAATTTTCGCGCTTGATTAAGCCCGAACAGTCACACTAGTGCCATCTTCTTTATACAAATTGATTAAACCTTCCTTGCGGGCACGGACCATGTCACCAGGTTGGACTGGCTGCGGAACTGTAATCGTCAGTAATTCCATTGGGTTTGGCGCACGGTCGATCTTATTCCCTTTTTCATCATGGAGGTCAGTAATGTAGGTTTCAAAATGGCGGAAACCAGGTCCATAGAATTCCACCTGATCGCCTTCATGGATGACATTCCGCTGGCGAATAGTCGCAGTTTGTGTAGCCTCATCATAAGCAACTACTTCTGCTACAAATTTGTATTCTGGAATCTTACGACGGGCTCCAAAAAGCTGCTCATTCTCAGTTGGCGTATGGTAGTAAAAACCAGTTGCCAGCTCACGTTGAGCTACTTTCCACATTTCATCTACTAGATCTTGCTTAATAGCTTCAAACTTTTCTGGGCTTTCCAAATAGGCGTCTACAGCTGCTTTGTAGCAGTTAGTTACCGTTGAAACGTAGTGAATAGACTTCATCCGACCTTCGATTTTCAAACTATCGACACCATTTTCAATCATATCAGGAATATGATCAATCATGGACATATCAACAGCTGACATAGAGAATTCTTCTGGAATTTCACCCTTCAAAGTCTTGCGTTCTTGACCGAAAGGCATGTCGTACAAATCATACTTCCAACGACAAGATTGCGAACAACCGCCACGGTTGGCGTCACGCATACTCATATGATTGGAAAGGGTACAACGACCAGAGTAAGAAATACACATAGCCCCATGAACGAAAGCTTCGATTTCTACATCGGTACGCTTGCGAATCTCGGCCAGCTCAGCCATGGAAACCTCACGTGCCAAAACAACTCGGGTCAAACCAAGATTTTTCCAAAATTCAAGCGTTTCATAGTTGGTTGCACTAGCCTGAGTTGACAAGTGAATCTCCAGACCAGGTGCTTCAGAAGCTGCAATCGCAATCAGGGCTGGGTCAGAAACAATAACGGCCGCAATCCCGATGTCTCGCAAACGACGGAACCATTCTCCAGCACCTGCTTCATTTCCTTCGTGCATGACCATATTAGCCGCTACATAGACCTTGGCACCATGCTCAGCCGCAAATTGGACACCTTCTTCCATTTGCTCAAAAGTGAAGTTCCCCGCACGGCTGCGCAAACCATAGGCTTGACCACCAATAAAAACAGCATCTGCCCCATAGCGAACAGCTACTTTTAACTTTTCTAACGTACCAGCTGGTGAAAGCACCTCTGGACGTTTTAATTTTTTTGTCATCTTTTCTCCTATTTGCAATATAAAAGTATTGATGTTTAACCCTATCTATTTTATAGCAATTTACCGCTAAAAGCAAGATGGAGCCTAGTTTTTTGACAATTCTAATCTTCTATCTCTATCTTCTTGATAAACATTTCAGAATATAGTGTGATTAGTTGAGGCAAGCAAAAAGCCAGAAGTCTTAAACTTCTAGCTTTTCTTTCAAAATTTATTCTTCCTCCTTCTTCTTATTAAATTGTTTGTATCCGAAGAATCCAGCAACTAGCACAACCAATACGCCGATAACAATCCAAGTAGTTTGACTTGAGCTATCTTTCTTCGTATCGCTAGCTTTGTCCGCTGATTTCCTTTTTCTGCTTCAGCTAGAAGGTTCGCTTTGTTATAGCCTGTATAGACAAGATCTGCATCTTTACCTTTTTCCTTCTTAATCTTTTCTTCCATCTCTGCTTCAACTGCTTTGATTTCCTTAAAGATTTTTTCTGAGCGTTCCAAGGCTTCCTTCGTCACTTCTGGTCCAGCAGCTTTGGCTTGTTCATCTGTGTAGTTTGCATATTTGGCGTCGCGTTCGGTTTGTTCTTTATCCCATTCAGCTTCTTTTGCTTTCCATTTTTCTTGGATACTGTTACCAAAGATTTCTGGATATTTCATAACCATTTGGTCAATATGCCAAACAGTCCAATACCAAGATTTTCCGTCATATTTAGTAGAACGGTTCTTGAAAGCTTCGTAAGTATCTTCTACATTACCATAGAATGGCACATATGGTGTGTTGCGACTTTGTGCCAGACCCAGCCACATCACACCGCCAAAGGCATTTGGTAGGTTTGGTTTGATTTGATAAACGTGGGCGTCGATTACGTTTTCGTTACCTAGCGCATATTTGTAGACATTGCCATCGATCTTCTTACCGACTTCAACTAAGTCATCTGCTTTATATTCTGGCAAGTGTTCAAAACGATTTCTTTGTTCCGCGATCACATCATGAACTGTGTATTTCTTATTTGGATCAGTTGGTTCGCGCAAAAGATCAAAAGATTCATCATCATAATTTACTTTTGCTTGTGGATCCATCCACTTGATACCTGCATAGGTCCGAGAACGGTTACGTTCCATATATTTATCAGGTCCATAAGATTTAGCAATCATAAAGTTGCCATCTTTGTCGGTCTTATAGTTGTCTGCTTTTTTAGCTACTTCTTCCACATCTTTAGAAGCAATGACATTTTCCTTATCGTTCAAGTCAACGTGACCAAGATAGTAAGTGTTCGCAAAGACAGCATATTTATTCGTTGGGAATTTGATGGCTACGTATTGGTGACCAGACAGGATTTCCATGTACCACAGCTCATTCTTATCTGCTGCAACGATGATATTTCCTTCTGCTGACCCTTTTTCATCTAGAACTTTCGCAACTGTCTCAATAACTTCACGTGCTGTTTTTGCACGAGGCAAAGCAAGGTCAACTAATGATGCTTCTGGAAGACCATCTTTTACAAGTGGATCTTCTTTAAGCACTTTGTCATTTGGTGTTGCTGAAACGGTCGCTGTCATAGCTACACCAAGTTCATTAAAGCCATGCGCAGCAAAGTTTCCGTTACTTCCGTTGTCACGATCAGAGTCGTAGACAGCTGTGTATTTCATTTCATTCGCCAAATGCGGATAGGTAAAGCCATTTGACTCATCTTCTATCTTATCGCCATCTTTATAGGTCTTAGCTGGCACAACTACATAGTTTTGATTGTGCCGACCACCGTCAGGGGCGTATGGATAGTCCTCTGTCCGACCAAATAGAGTAGAGCCATCTGCTGTCAGATCTTTACCGACAATAAAAGCAGAACACGCTTGTGCCACATGAACAGGCAAAAGAGCAACTAACATTGCAAGGAACATTAGTCTGAGCAGTATTTTCTTCATAGTCTATCTCCTTTTGACTATCTGCGGGGCTGGAATCAACTCCCAGTCTAAACAACATAAACCGTAATACCTTAACATTCCTATTTTAGTATACTCTCTTTCTAAAATTTTTGCAAGCGTTTACACAAAATTGTGTATATTTTTTATCTAATCTATATTTCCTCTACTTTTTTCTCAAATCAGAGCAGATAAACAAAAAAATAGCCCCATCTTATTTAGAGGAAAGGCTATTATTTTTTATCTTATCAGAAAATATCCTGCTATAAAATCTTTATAAGCAATTCACTAGAGATTGTAGCAGAGCCGACTTGAGCTTTAAAGGATTTATCTCACTTTTTTAGCTAACATCGTCGCAAAGCGGAGCTGAATTCGATTGCCGTTTTCATCACGGCGGTGGAAGTGACCAGGATTTTCATTGTACTTGACCAGCTCCCAGTCCTTGTAATACTCGGCAAGCTCCCCTTCCTTAAAAGTAAATGGAAAAGGCACAGAGCAAGGGAAGTCCTCTGTATCCATAGCGCAGACGATGAGATTGTAGCCACCAAGCGCTGTATGCTCTTGCATATTACGGATAATATCCGGAATCCGCTCCGCCTGCAGAAACATCAGAACAACGGTAGAGACGATCAAGTCATAAGTCTGAGTCAGACTAGCTGAGTTGATATCGTAGGTACCCACTGGCAGATCCAAATCTTCCTGCTCGACAATGCTACGTAAGATTTCCAGTGCCAGCTCATTCTGATCTACGGCCGTTACTTCAAAGCCCTGCTTGGCTAGAAAGAGAGCATTGCGGCCTTGACCACAGCCTAGGTCTAACGCCCGCCCTGGCCGGACTGTCTGCATAGCTTCCAAAACCTCTGAGTGCACTGGATTACTGCCGTATTTCTTAGGGAAGTAATCCTCAGGCCGACAGTAAAACTCCAAATACCACTCCAAATCATCTGTCAAGGCTTCAACCCGATGCCAAGCTTGGGGTTGGGCGAAAGGATTGTCCTGACCAGCTTCAAAGATGTGCTCAGCCAGCTCCTCACCTTCCTCTGACATCTCAATAAACTTAAGACTTCCCTTGAGAACAGTGATTTTGCCCCAAGTTCCCTCTTTGGTATTGTGCTTGTTCTTGACCAGTTCGGGCATGGTCTCAGCTGTCCACACTGGCATGCGTTTATAAGCTAGCAATTTTTCTGTCATAAAAATCCTTTCTCTGAAAGCCAAATTTCAAAATTTTAACTGTCTTTATCATACTCGAAAAAGCCAGACTTGACAAGTGCTAGGGTATTCAAGGTCTCACTAGCAAAAAAGCAAGAAATGATTCAGTAGTCAATTCTTGCTCATATCATACATTAAGTTTTGTTTTATAAATTATATCCCTGCATCTTATACAATAAAGATTTTTCATCTTGTATTAAAGTTCTTCAACTGCCTTGTCATGTCGCAGTTTTACTCACGGCGTTTGATGGGCTCGCGCTTGTCGTAAGAGTTATTTGTCAGTAGTTTTATCGTTTTCCCTGTAGACTCTAGTTTTCTTTTTTTGGATGAGTTTCAACCCACTGCTTGAAATCATTAAAAGATCGAATCTGTGTTTTCTCTCCAGTTGTTTCATCTGTGGCATAAAGTTCCATTACATCCTGACCTTCGGGCGCAAACCAATGAATTAAATCATTAAACCACTCCTCCTCATTGTATTGCTCTGGACGGAAATAGATTTTATTCATGTCTCCCATTTTTTTCGCAATTTCAGGATAAATATTAGCAAAATTAGTACCTGAAACTTCTACATAATCACCTATTTTATACGATGGTATTATGCAGCCAGAAACATACTCCATACCATACTTTAATAGTGCGTTATTAATCTGATCCCCTATTCCACCTCTTACAAGATCCATAGTCTTATATATTGTTCCTCTCATATAAGTTCTAGTATCCTTCTGATCTAAAAGTAGATTAATCTCTTTTTCTGACATCTCTTTTTCAATTTTTCCTGATTCCAATGCTAGAATAAAATATTTGATTTTCTCCGGCTTCCCTTTTTCATACGAGTGCATACTAAAAGTTAGAAATTCTTTTCCGTTCCTTGTAAATTGTGCACGAATTTGCTTAAGCCTATAAGTATTCTCTTGTCCTAACAAATCGTAGACATTGACTTCCTTACTAGTTATTTTAGATGGATCCTGCAAATTATAAATCTTGATTTTTAAATATTCCTCTTTACTAACTTTAGACGACGTTAAGCCATCCTCTTCAGTAAGAATATTATACTTGAAATCTGTTATATAATTCTGTCCATAATTGAAAGAACCATCATTTTTGCTAGTAACCAATACATATTTGTTTTGACTGAACAACTCTATTTGATCAACATTATAATCTTCTTTATCATACTCTTTTTTTCGCCCACCTACTAAAAAGGCGAAAAGAACTACTAAAGTTAGAAGAAGTCCTCCAAGAAACATGAATAACTTTTTATTGAGTTTCATTTGCTTACCACCAGTTTTTAATTCATCTAGCCATTTATTTTGATAGTCCTCGGAGTCAATCCACTTTTTTCATCAATCTTTCACCAAAAGTGGTCATCCTCAAACCCGTTCCTTCTCATTATAACATAAATCCAAAGTCAAGGTTAAATACTAAAAAAGACCGGTCGCCCAGTCTTTCATCTTGTATTAAATTTCTTCATCTGTCTTGCTATGTCGCGGTTTTGCTCGCGGCGTTTGATGGACTCGCGCTTGTCGTAGTCGTGCTTCCCTTTTGCTAGGCCTAGAAGCAGCTTGGCATAGCCATCCTTGAGATAGACCTTGAGCGGTACCAACGTCATTCCGGTTCCCTTGGTTTCCTGCTCCAGCTTTGGATCTGCTTCTTATGCAGCAGTAGCTTTCTGCGGCGCTCAGGCTCTTGGTTCCAGATATTGCCCTCTTCATAAGGCGCGATATGGACATTGCTGAGCCAGGCCTCGCCATTCTTGATCTGAGCAAAGCCATCTTTGAGATTGATACGGGCTGCTCGGACGCTCTTGATCTCCGTACCAGTCAGCACCATGCCCGCCTCGATGGTATCTACGATGGTGTAGTCGTGTCTGGCCTTTTTATTTTGCGCGACGACCTTTCCTTCTCCCTTTGCCATGCTTGGCTCCTTTCTTGACTATTTCCTTGTAAAATGCCTTCTGGCTTTTGCCTTTCTTGGACTTCTTATCTTTCTTATCTCTGTGGCCTTTTTCTTTTTTGGAAGAATGGCTGCGCTTGTCATCCTCACGGCGTCTATTTCTACCTGACTTGCCTCTGCCAGTCTTGCTGGTCTTGTCTACTAGGTCAAATTCACTTGGCAGGTATTCAAAGTCAATCTCGCCCGTAGCCTTATCCGCTCGGACCAGCTTGATGCGAATCTGCTGACCGACCTTAAAGACCACACCTGACTTTTCGCCTTGCAGGGTCATAGTCCGCTCATTGTAGTTGTAAAACTCTGGCAAGTTGGTAACATGAATCAAGCCCTCGACCGTATTAGGCAGTTCGACGAAGAGTCCAAACTTAACCACGCTTGAAACCACGCCGTCAAACTCTTCCCCAACAAATTCTGCCATATACTCAGCCTTCTTCATGGCTTCGACTTCACGCTCGGCCTCAATAGCTCGACGCTCTCGGCTGGAAGACTGACTGGCAATCTCTGGAATCACTTGCTCAAAATGCTCTGCTATTTCCTTAGACTTGCCATAATCTCGTACCATCCGGTGAACCAGAAGGTCTGGATAACGACGAATCGGACTGGTGAAATGCGTATAAAACTCCGCTGCCAGACCATAGTGTCCGTGATTGTGCTCAGAGTAGCGAGCCTGCTGCATGGAACGCAGAAGCATCATAGACAGGACATCTTCGTAAGGCTGGTCTTTGACCGCCTCCATAATGTCCTGCAGAGCCTGCTGACTCATGGAGCTAGCTGTCCCGTAAATCCGAATCCCAAAGCTAGAGGCGTAGTCGATAAACTTTTGCACTTTCTCCGCCTTAGGCTCCTCGTGGATCCGATAGATGAAGGGCAGATTTAACTTAGCAAAATGCTCAGCCACCGTTTCATTCGCCACTAGCATAAAGGATTCAATCATGCGTTCGGCAATCCCCCGCTGACGCAGGACAATGTCTACTGGCCGTCCTTCCTTGTTGACTATGATTTTGGCTTCATTGGTGTCAAAGTTGAGCGCACCGCGTTTAAAGCGCATGCTTTCCAGAATCTCATGTAGCTGGACCATACTGTCAATACTAGGCACAATGGTCTTGAACTGCGCAGCCTTTTCCTTACCTCCTGCGATGATGTCGTTGACATCGCTGTAGGTCATGCGGAAGGTCGTTTTAATGACAGACTGAGTAATGGTATGCTTGATCACACGCCCCTTGGCATCAATCTCCATGATCGCCGACTGGGTCAGCCGGTCCACATTGGGATTGAGGGAGCAGATTCCGTTTGACAGTCGCTCTGGCAGCATAGGCACCACGCGGTCAGTCACATAGACGGAGGTTGCTCGATTGAGGGCTTCCTTGTCCAGCTCAGATCCTTCTTTGACATAGTAGGACACATCTGCGATATGGACGCCCAGCTCAAAGTTGCCATTTTTCAAGCGCTTTATATGGACCGCATCGTCCAAGTCCTTGGCATCCGCCCCATCGATGGTAAAGGTAATCTCTTCACGCAGGTCCAAACGTCCTGCCAAATCACTCTCAGTCGGTGCATCAGGAACTCGCTCGGCTTCTTCCAAGACCTTTTCTGGAAATTCGGAGACAATGTCCATGGACTCCAGCACTTCTAGTACATCAATACCTGGATCGTTGACATGACCGACCACATCGACCAGACTAGCCACGAAGAAATCGTGTTTCTTGGTCGGATACTTGTCAATAGCGACCTTGAGCACCTCTGTGCCATCAAGGACCAAGGCTGGTTTTTTAACATAAATAGGCTGGCGGATTTTCTGATTTTTCGAGCGGATATAGCCCGCATACTTGGGCTTTTCCTCATCCAGAACCAGCTGGCCAACCGCTAACGTCAGACTGTGCTCCAAAATATCGATAATCTTAGCCTCAGCTGATGTTCCCTTGATCCGGTCTGCCACCTTGGTAATGACCACTTCCACCGTATCGCCATCAATGGCATGATTGACATCATTACGGCTGACAAAAAGGTCATCCTCTTCTTCATTCAGGGTGACAAAGCCAAAGCCATTTTTGTGGGCATGAAAAACACCCTTGAGCGTTAGACGCTCCTGCTTTTTCTTCTCGTAAAGCTCAATCCGCCCCTCATCATCAAAGCGAATCTGATGCTTTCTTTCCATTTGGGAGATCATCTTGACCAAGTCACTAAAGTCCTTGGAAGACTCTTTCCCCAAAGCAGCTGCCAGCTCATTCACGCTGGCCTGCTGCTTTTCTTTTAAATATTCTATAATTTCTTCTTTCATACTTTCTTTCTATACTATGAGGGGCTCTTGATATTCCCCTCTTTTTAAACTTTAAAAAAAGGCCAAGACAAAGTCAGAGCCCATTTTATTTACTAGATAATACTGCCAATATCAAGGCAATCAGTAACCAGACGAAGATCAAGAATCCGGTCATACGCTGCATCACAGCTTCAAATCCCCGTGCTTTAGACCGCTCAAAAAGGTCGTTGGCACTCGAATCAAACACGTTACTAGATTGGTTTTTAGTTGGTTGCATGAAAATAGCAATGACAATAAAACCTGATAAAATGACTAAAATCGTTAATAATAGGCTATACATAAATAAAACTCCTTAAGATCCTTTCTATTTTACCATAAAATCTACTTAGATTCAAGATGTAAGGTTACTTTTCTTTCCTTGGGACAGTACTTCAATACCTCAATCTTGTCAGGATGAGTTTTACTATTCTTACTGGTCAGATAATTCTGACTGCCGCAACTGGAGCATTTCAAATGAATTTAACGCGCACTAGATTTCCTTCTTTTTCAATAAATTTCCAAAACAAAAAAGGTTGATAAGGAGACTCAGTCCCACTAAGCCTGCTGTAGCATAAAAAACTGAATGATAGCCTGCTGTCGCTGCAATAGCCGAGCCTGACATGGGGCCGATGACACCACCCAGATAAAAGAAAATCTGGTTGTAGCTAAAGATTCGAGAAATCCCAAACTTAGGCGTGATTTTGCTCAATAGAGCATTGACCCCCGGCACCAAGGCTCCGGTCCCTAAACCAAACAAGAATCGATAAAAACCGAGTTGGAGTGACGAGCCTGCATGAGCACAAAGCAGGTAAATGATAATGGAATAAAACTGAGCTAAAACGAGCAAACGATGATTGCCCATCCGATCCCCCATACGGCCTAAAATACTTGAGCTTAGCATACTAGACAGCCCCATACTCGAAACAATCAGGCCAGATACAAAAATCAAATTGTCTGTTTGGCCTAACTCCCGAATATAAAGAGAGAGAATCGGACCGATAGACTGGGCTGCAAACTGGATAACAAAGCTGGTCAGAAAAAGAGTGGGCAAGAGCTTGGGATATCTAATCTGACGAATCAGTTCTCCAAATCCAATCTCCTCTTCCTTGGTGACTGGCCTAAAATCTTCTCGGATAAAAGTAGCCGTCATCAGGGTCGCCACTAGGAAGAAAAAGCCAATCAGTAGAAAGACATTGCGGATACCAAAAACTTCAGCAATCACTCCACCAATTAAGGGCCCCATGAGATTACCCGCAACAACACCAGTTGCCAAAGTTCCCAGCGCATAACCAGTCTTTTCCTTTGGAGCCTGACTGGCAATCAAGGCTGTACTGTTGGGCACATAGCCCGCAAAAACGCCGTTGAGAAAGCGCAAGACTAAGAGCCAGAAAATATTAGGCACAAAGGCAATGCCGCCCATGGTAAAGACCATAGCCGTAGCAGCCCGAATCATCATAGGTTTACGGCCATAGCGGTCAGCCAAACTACCCCAGACAGGGGATAAAAAGGCTGCCGAAACAGCCGAAAGAGCAATGCCAAGACCTGCATAATACTCCACCTCATGACCACGCGCTCCTAGCTGTTCCACAAAAAGGGGCATGAAAGGCGTGACCAGAGAAATGCTGGCACCTGTCAGGAAATTCCCAAACCAGGCGATTTTCAGATTATGTTTCCAATTTACTTGTATCGTGATAGAATCATCTTCTTTCTAATTTCTGCAAAGCATCGCGAATCTGCTGTCGTGTTCCCTCAAGCGAGGCATCATTGTCAATCAGCACGTCTGCTCTCTTTCGCTTTCTTGGAGAGATAGCTGAGCTGCTATGCGTTTTTCTGCCTCCTCCTGACTGAGAGCATTTCGAGCCATAAGACGACTGAGCTGAGTTTCCTCCGTCACGTCCACCAGCCAGATTTGGTCAAACCAGTTATCATATTCTAACTCAAACAACAAGGGAAGGTCCATGAAAAAGATATCTTCCGTCTCTGCTAGTAGGTCACGCCTGTGAGCCAACTCTTCTCGGATTATTTCGTTCTGAAGCTGGCTGGACCGCGCCAAGAGTTCGGGATTCCCAAAAATCATAGCTCCCAGCTTGGGCCGATTCAAGCGCCCATCTTCCTGCAAGATAGCTGGACCAAAAGCGAATAAAAGAGCTTGATAAAGTCGTCCGCCAGGCTCTTGTAGCTCATGCACTACCTGATCCGCATCGATAACCTTATATCCCTGCTGACTCAAAAACTCTGTCACTGTTGACTTACCAGAGGCAATGCCACCAGTGATACCGATAATTCTTGCCATGACAGCTACCTCGCTTTCTGACAATGAGGACAGAGATGAGTACCGCGTCCACCCAGCTTAATTTTTTCAATCGGGCTGCCGCATCTAGCACAAGGTTGACCAGTCTTTCCATAGACCTGCAGAAAATCCTGCATCGTGCCATCTTCACCCAAAGCATTGCGGTAGGTCCGAATGGTCGATCCTCTCTTTTCAATCCCAAGCTGCAAAACTTCTATAATCTGCTCACGCAACCGCTTCACTTCAGCAGGCTTTAGGCTAGCTGCTGGCCTTGCCGGATGAATCCGCGCCCGCCAAAGGGCCTCATCTACATAGATATTGCCCAGACCAACGACTAGAGTCTGCTCTAGCAAATAGGGTTTGATGGGCTTCTTGGAACGACCTAAAGCTGCTACAAAAGGAGGCAAAAGAAAGTCCGCCTCTGTCGGCTCAGGACCAAGCTTTCTGGCAGCAAAATAAGCCTCCAGCTGATCCTTTCTCAACAGCTCCATGGTCCCAAACTTGCGGACATCCTCATAAACAAGGGTCCCACCATCCGTCATCTCGAAAAAGATATGGGCATGCTTGCGCTCAGGCACCGCATCAGCATAAAAAAGATACTTGCCTTCCATTCGCAGATGGGAAATCAGCACTCCGCCCGTCAGGTAAAAGAGCAAATACTTGCCCCGACGACCAATCTTTTCAATGGTTTGACCGGGCAAATCGTGGACAAAGGCATCCACTCCCGTACCAATCATCTTGGCATAGCGGACCTGCACCTGCCCAATCGTCTTACCAACTACCAGACGCTCCAAACCCCGTCGAACCGTTTCCACTTCAGGTAATTCAGGCATAAAGTTCCTCCTTCTTAAAATTTCAATTCAAGATTCAATAATTTTTCAACTTCTTCTCCTAGGATGTTTTTTATATTTTTTTATTTTTATAATTTTTTTCTACTATATCCTTTTGTATCTCTAAATCAATTTCACCAAATCTATTAAAAGGAACAGGAATTTTAGTATCCAAAATTACTTTTCTTTCTATTTTTGTATACTCATTTCTGCCATTCTCTCCACGTCTTCCTTTAACCTGCTGTCTTAAAAGTGGTTCTAAAATATAAGCAATATAATCAATGTTTATTTTTTCCTGTTTAGGAATTAAAATCATTCTATCTGCATTCAAAGAAAACTTATTATCAATTAAAGTTATCTTCCCTGCTATACCATTGACAGAGATTGTAGCAAAACAACCATCAAAATCAAAATCGTTTCGATAGCCAAGAGGAACTGAATTATTGGCTGAGTAAACAGGATACTTCCCCTTGTTATCCAAGCAATATTTTTTCGTATACTTACTAGAACCACGTTTCAAATCAAACAAATTAGCTAAGGTTATATATATATATATATGGAACATTGTTCGAATTAAAGTCTAGATTCGATTGAATAAACCGGTATCCTTTCTTCTCAATATTATTTTTCATTTCAAGGATTATTTGAGAATTTTTTACAATCTGATTTTGCTTTGCAAGGTCAATTTCTCCCGAAGAGGTAAGAGGAAGCACGACCTCTAAATCTTTTATCATGGAAGTATTTAGCTTTGTATACTCATTTTTACCATTTTCCCCTTTCCTACCTTTAACATGAGAGCGAAAAATTGGCTCTAAAACTTGTTTTAGGTATAAAGGGTTGACCTTGTCTGCGTATTCTTCTTTTTATAACTAACGGGCGTACTTTTTCACTTAAACTAAAACGACCCTCGTGATAAAAAACATATCCTGCAAGACCATCTATATTGTAAGTCAAGCAATTTTCAAAATAGCGAACAGGGAACTCATGTTTACCATCTTTGTCTATAATTACAGCATTGTCTTTCACATAACCATAACTTGGTAAATTATCACTACTAGCACCATAAACTGGTATATCACCCGCATTTTCTTTTACAAATGTCTTGGTAAATTTTGAAGAATTTGTTGAGACAGTCAAGTCAAACAAATCTACAACTTTAATTGAAGTAGTCTTAGAAGTCTCTCCTGACATAATATCCACATCTACTGACTTGATCGCCTCAATCTTTTCAGCCAATTCTACTTTTCGTGCTTCAATTAATTCAAACTTACGAACAATTTCTTCTTGTTTTTTAAGGTCGAATTCTCCATCTTTAGTAACTGGAATGCTAACTCTTATATCTTTGATTTGAGACCAAGCTAATGATGGAACATCACCACGTCTTACAGAATTATAGAATATACTTTGAAACATATTTGCAATAAGATAAGGATAGATTATCCACTTTGCTTATTAAAATAGCTCTGTGTCCTCCAACATTGTATTTACCTTGTAAAACATCCAGAGTTCCGGCATACTCACCATCTGTTGTATAGGTTAAATGAGGCGTTTCATATTCATATGTATCTATAAATCCAAAGGAAGTTTTAGTTGAACCAGTGTAAACTTCAAAATCACCAGTATTTCTATTAACATAAGCTTTCGTATACCTACTATTTCCTCTTTTATTGGTAAATAGTTCAGAAAGTGTTACACGCTTGCTTCTTATTTCAACCATTCCAACTCCTCCTTGAAATCCTGCATAAGAAAAATCATATCATCAATCATTGCTTGGAACTCATCAATCGAAACGACTTGTCTTTCTTTTTTTAGACCAATAGCAATCTTTTCTTCCTCAGACCACCAATTTTCAATAATCCAACTCTTCTTACTATCTAATTCCTCAATCGGAAGTAATTTTAGTCTAGAATCATCTAAAAGATAGGATTTAATAGGTTCTTGTAGATTATTTCTATCTTGAGGTTGGCGGTAATAATTATACTTGATGACAGCTTGCTTTAAGTCATTTTCTTCAGAATCAAATCGATAAACATCTAAGGTTTCACCAATACTACCTGCAATGTAGGTGAAAACAGGATAATCTTGGACAATATTATTTTCAATCTCATTCTCTGACTTCTTACGAATGGTCAAAATGTAGGTTTTTTTAGGTGTGTTGAAAAAAGCGTTGACTGGTAAAGAAATCAAAGCGTCAATAAAAAAGAGTTCTTTTAACTTTTCTTTTAACTTTTTATTTGCATGATTAGAAAAAATACCATCCGGTAAAACAATATTGGCTACACCACCATGTTTTACGGAACGCATAATCCACTCTAAAAAGAGAGCTTCAACACCACTACCACCATACTTATAAATATCCGTTGCTTTGGCCAGTTCTGACATTTCCTTACTTTGGTAGTAAGGAGGGTTTGCTAAAATTAGGTCGTATCTATTTTCTTCCAGATTTTCCAGAGTACCTAACATACTCTTATGTAAGTAGAATGAATCATTTAATAGTGTTTTCGCAATTGTTTGCACATCTTTAAAACTATTATTTTGCTGAAATAATTCAGAAAAATAAATTAACGTATTAGCTTTAGCAAGAATAATTGTGATATCGTCTTTTTCAGACATCATCTTGTCATAGCCAAAAAATTGAATTTTAGAAGTTAACTTTTCTTTAGAGTAGCTATAACTATCTTCTATACGTTTTTCAACTGCTTCAAGTAAAAACTTTCCAACACCACAAGCAGGATCGCAAATAGTCATTCCCTCAGAAATATCTACCATAGAAACCATTTCGTCTACTATTTTTAATGGTGTAAAAAACTGCCCCATATCACTCTTGTCATCACTATTTTTCATAAAAGTTTCAAACAGTTTTGACTTGAAGTCTTTACTTATATTTAAGAATTTTCCATATTTTTTATCATATTTTTCAAATTCCAAAATAACAGATTTAAATACTGTATCCGTATTATCTACGCTGACAAATTCGTTTTGTTCATCTCTTTCAATATGAAAAACTTGACCATTGATAATGCTTGTCCCATCTATACCTTTTGGAAACAATTTAACCATCGTTTCTCTAGCACCTTCTAGGTATTTTCCTAAAACATAGGCGGTAGAATATCCCTCCTTTTCATATAACGAAACAATATATTCAAAACTATTTTCTCCATTTAAAACACCAATATCTGATAAATATTTAAAGAGAAACAACTCAACAAAAGTATATAAAGACATCTTTGCTGATGCAAAAGTTAAATTTTTTAAAATTCTATTAATCTTTTGAGCTAAATCAGTAGGATCCAAAAAAATTCCTTTTTTTCAATATCTGATTATTTGTTTCAGAAATAGATAATGAAATATCATTAATGAACTTGACAATTTGTTTGCCATTTTCTTTTGGCTTTATTGCTAAATTAATTTCATTTCCATTCTCATCTAAAATCTTTTCCCCGGTTTTAGGATTAACCCAGATAAAAGAATCACCGTCGCTTACAATATAAATAAGTGCGCCCAAAGCTTTAGCGACATCTATCTCTTGTTTAATCGCACCTTCAATATCCTTAGCACTCTTAAATTTACTTGGTATCTTTTGCTCAACATAGATAATTACATTCTTGTTATCATCTAAAATTAAAACATCTGGTTTTTTATTCCCAAGACTTCTCTTTAGATTTACATTCTTAATAATATTTGATTTCATCAAATTATTAACGGTTGTTGCACCAATACTATAACATTCATATTTATCAAATATTACTGGTGTCGAATAAATACTATTTTTGAATTAACTGCTCTGACATTGTGATTACCTTCTCTCTATTTTTTTGTTTACATTAAAAAAACTCTTTTTAAAAGAGTTTTTTTAGTATTCTTTTTCATTATAGCCAAAGTCAGCCAAATCTAGCTTTTTTTATCACGCCAGTTTTTTTCTTGACCTTTACCCAAGTTTCTAGGAAAACCTTGTCCCCTAGCATGAGTTCGATATCTCTACGGGCCATGGTCCCAATTTTCTTAAGCATAGCGCCACCTTTTCCGATGATGATACCCTTTTGGCTATCGCGCTCGACCATGATGGTCGCTCGGATATAAACCTTGTCTGTCTCTTCGTCACGTTTCATAGAGTCAACCACTACTGCGACTGAGTGAGGAATCTCTTCACGAGTTAGGTGCAAAACTTTCTCACGAATCATCTCTGAGACCAAGAAACGCTCTGGGTGATCTGTGATTTGATCAGCTGGGAAATACTGGAAACCTTCCTCCAGATTTTCACTAAGAATGTCGATTAGACGAGAAACATTATTTCCCTGAAGGGCTGAGATAGGCACAATCTCCTTAAAGTCCATCTGGTTACGGAAGTCATCAATCTGAGTCAGAAGTTGGTCTGGATGAACCTTGTCAATCTTATTGACCACCAAAATCACTGGAACCTTGGCTGCTTTCAGACGCTCGATAATCATGTCGTCGCCTTTACCACGTGGCTCATCAGCTGGCACCATGAATAGAACAGTATCCACTTCACGAAGGGTACTATAGGCAGATTCCACCATGAAATCCCCAAGAGCTGTTTTAGGCTTGTGAATTCCTGGTGTGTCGATAAAGACGATTTGTTCCTTATCCGTGGTGTAAATCCCCATGATTTATTGCGCGTTGTTTGCGCCTTGTCACTCATGATAGCAATCTTTTGCCCCATAACGTGATTTAAAAAGGTTGACTTCCCAACATTGGGACGTCCTAAAATGGCTACAAAGCCTGATTTAAATGTCATAATTTCCTCTTATTGTTTAAAATAGTAAATCCCAAATGCGTGGGAGAAATATAAGCGCACCTGTCAAAGCGGCAAAAAGTGAGACCACAAGCACGGCACCTGCTGCCATGTCCTTGGCTTTCTTTGCTAACATAGAAAAGTGATAGTGACTGGCTAGATCCACCACATTTTCAATGGCAGAGTTCATAATTTCAAATGCTACTACCAAGAAAATGCTCATCAGGAGAAAGAGCCATTCGATCCGTGACACCTGAAAAACAAAACCTGCAAGGATAACCACTAGAGCTGTCACTGCATGTTTTCGCATATTGCGTTCTTCCTTAATGGCAGTCAGAATTCCTGTAAGGGCAAATTCTAAACTGGATACCAGGTCACGATTTTTCCATTTTCGTTTATTGTCTTGTGAGTCCATAGGCTGTTAAAATTTCTTCTTGTAAACCGAACATCTCCGCTTCTTCTTCCGGAGTGTAGTGATCGTAGCCATTGATATGTAAAAAGCCGTGTACTGCCAAGAAGCCCATCTCACGCTCAAAGCTATGACCGTATTCCTCGGCCTGCTCATGCGCTTTATCGATAGAGATGAAAAGTTCCCCAATATAGGCATCAAACTCGGACATCATTTCTGCTAATTCAGGATTTTCAATCAAATCTTCTTCATCAAAGGCAATATCCAACTCTGGCTTATACTCAAGGCTGATGACATCTGTCGGACGATCTGTGTCACGGTACTCGAGGTTGAGTTCGTGGCTACGCTCGTTGGTCACAAAGGTTACAGCCATTTCCTTATTTTCTTTACCCGTCTTCTGAGCCGCAAACTCCAAGATTTCCTGAGTCTGCTTGATGATTTCTTGAGAAACCTGACCGGTTTCATCCACCATTTCGATATACATATTTTACCTGCCTTGCTAATATTACTTTTATTATATCATATTTGGGCGCCTATGAGAGCCACAAGCATTGCATTTAAACGAGGAGAAATCCTAATTTAAAACCAAAAAAGGCTGAGAAAATCTCAACCTCTTTATCTAGTGCTAATTGCCGGGATCGAACCGGCGACCTCATCCTTACCATGGATGCGCTCTGCCTACTGAGCTAAATCAGCATTACCTATCTACTATATCATGTAGATAGGCACTTGTCAATATTCTTTCTCATTTTTTTGCGAAATATTGATCTCTGGTCAAATAGTAATGCAACCGCGTCACTATGCGCCCTTCCTCATGCTTGTCCAGTGATGCGTAAGGCTCTTCGTGGGAAAAGATCATGCCTGACTTTGCATGACACGACCGGAAGCAGGATTATCGATATCATGTAAGGCCACCAATTTGTTCATGCCGATTTCCTCAAAAGCCAGCTCAAGCACCGCCCGATTGGCCTCCGTCGTGTAGCCCTGATTCCAGTATTTTTTATGGATCACATAGCCGATAGCTGCCGTTTTCAAATCCAAGCGGATCTTGTGCAGGTCAATCGTCCCGATAAAGTCGCCAGTCACCTTTAGCTCAATGCCCCAGCGCCCCAAAGGATTAGCTAGGTAAAACAAGGCAATATTATTACGGGTTTCTTCTAGATTTTTGTTAGCCTCAAAGGTATAGCGGACATTCTCCTCGTCCGAAGCATATTCAAACATGGCTGGTGCGTCCTCTAAAGTCACCGGGCGCAAGATCAATCGTTCCGTCTCAATTCTGGAATGCTGGCTTAGCTTAATATAAATATTTTCCATCTCTTTCTCCTGATTTTTCTTAACAGAATAGCATAATTCCCTGCCTAAAACAATCCTTTTTTTCTTGCTTTTTGCGACAGTTTCCTTTAAAATGAAAACATCACAATAATCGACCTAGGTTCCTTTGTAGCCCTGTATTCGGAGATCCTAGCGTTAGAAAAAGGAGTAAAGCTCTATGTTAATCGGAATTCCAAAAGAAATCAAAAATAATGAAAATCGCGTTGCCCTGACGCCAGCTGGTGTGCACAGTCTTGTAGGAAAAGGCCATCAGGTGCTGATCGAGACAAATGCTGGACTTGGATCTGGCTTTGCAGATGCAGACTATGAAAAGCAAGGTGCAAAAATCGTTGCCACTGCTGCTGAAGCTTGGGCAGCTGAGTTGGTTGTTAAGGTTAAAGAACCGCTGGAAGCTGAGTACCAATTCTTGCGCGACGACCTCCTACTCTTCACTTACCTGCACATGGCCGCTGCTCCCGAATTAGCCCAAGCTATGGTAACTGCTAAAACTACCGGGGTAGCCTACGAGACTGTACGTGACGGACAAGGCCAACTACCACTCTTAGTACCTATGAGTGAGGTTGCTGGTCGTATGGCGGTTCAAATCGGAGCTCATTTCCTAACCAAGCAAACAGGCGGCTCTGGCGTACTTCTTGGTGGTGTACCCGGCGTGCCAAAAGGTAAAGTCACCATCATCGGAGGCGGTGTTGTAGGAACTCATGCAGCTCGTATCGCTCTGGGACTAGGCGCTCAAGTTACTATTCTCGATATTAGCGCCAAACGTCTATCCGTATTGGAAGAAGTCTTTGGCAACCAAATCCAAACCCTCATGTCCAATCCATTTAACATTGAGGCCAGCGTCCGCGAAGCAGATGTCGTGATTGGAGCTGTGCTCATTCCTGGTGCTAAAGCACCAAAACTGGTAACTGACGATATGGTGAAGCAAATGCGCCCCGGCTCTGTTATTGTTGACGTGGCCGTTGACCAAGGTGGTGTTATCGAGACTGCTGACCGCGTGACCACCCATGATGAGCCAGTTTATGAGAAACACGGTGTCCTCCACTATGCGGTAGCCAATATCCCTGGTGCCGTAGCTCGCACTTCTACTATTGCTCTGACCAATGTCACCCTTCCTTATATCGAAGCGTTGGCTGGCAAAGGCTTCAGACAAGCTATTGCAGACGACGCTGGATTGCGTGAAGGTGTCACAACCTATCATGGCCACATCACTAGCCAACCTGTTGCAGAAGGCTTGAACCTCGATTACACTTCTATTGACGAACTTGTCTAATCTTTTTCTCTCTTATATACAAAACCCGAAGGAACTTCTGGTCCTTCGGGTTTCATTTGTCTTAAATTTGAATCTAGTATCACGCTACCATCCATCTAGGCAGGATCAACATTGCTCCACATCTTTAAATTATCAAGTATATTGCTCTTTAATAGACATTTTACAAGAAATATCTAATGCCAGTGATTCCTAGCCCTGACTAGGCTCTTCTTTCTGGTACAAATTCATCCCGACCTCCGTATCCTCGACCAGAATATCATCAGTCTGCCCCAACAGCAGCAAAGCGATGTAAAAGTCACCAACACAGCCCGCTGCATGAAGACTAGCTAGAGGCATGTAGAGAGTTGAACTGAGCAAGCCCAGCATGGCCAATAAGGTCAGAAGTAGGCTAATCAAAACAAAGGGAGCCAAACCAATGACCAAGAAGTCCTTACGATGGTAGAAGGTACCTGGACTAGTCGCATAGGCCATCCCATTTTTAAAACCAAACTTGACCTTGGCTTTCCCTTTACCAAAAAACTTGAAGAAGAAACCGTGGATGTACTCATGGATGATGACAAGAATAAAAGTAAAAACTAACAAATAGGCAAGATCTAGACCCGAAAAATCATAATGATCGGCTCGGAAGATTAGCTGAGTCAATTTCGCAAAAAGCATTGAGAAAGGAAAAATCAGTAAGAGCCCCGCTACATTTAGACCGATTACATATTTCTTTTCTTCCATAAAATTAATTTTTTTAATGAGTTTCATAAAATCTCCTCCATCATTTTCGACCTTTACTCAAGACATAGGTGCTTGCACTGATAAAAATAAGAAGCCAAATCACCAAATTAGAAAAATCTTCAATTTTAAATGAATAGTCTCCTGTTTCAAAGAAGTTGATAAATGGATTCATAAAAGTAAACCGCAGAATATGCTGTATTGTTTTATCAAAACTAGCAAATAAGGGTACGAAACTAATCAGCAACAGCGGAAATAAACTATAAACCTGAGCTTGTGATTGTGTCTTGGAAATACCACCAATAAAAAGATTGATTAAAAGGATAATAACAATAATTAAGAGATTGATCAAAAGATAGATAGGCCATTTGCCAGAGAGATCTACATGCAAATAATATGGGAAAAAAATTAAGGCAAAGACTGTAAATAGGAAGGGATAAACCAACATGGATAAGAGGTATTCAGTAGAACGAACCCCGCTCAACATCAAGTTTTTAGATTGCGCTTCTCCTTGTCCTCTGCCATCATAATAGACACCATGTAGCCGCCACTCATAGAAAAGGTCATAGGCAGGATCATCTTCAATAGTCCTTGGCCTGCATTGCCATTCTTATTTAAAATCATATTGTACAAAAAGAGGAGGCCAAAGGGCAGCAGGACGGACATAAGCAAAGAAGAATTTGTCAATAAAATCTGAGTACGCAGCCATGTGAGAGCTTTAATTTTTTTATACATCTAATTTTTCTCCTGTTAATTGAATAAAGATTTCTTCTAATGTAGGTTCGCAAGAATGTACTGTAATAGCCAATTTTAGGTCTTTTGTAGCCAATTCTGAGAACGAAATTTGCTCGGTTTCTCCATTTTCATAGCTAATTTTAACTTTCTTGGCTGTGTTATATTTTTGAATAATAGCTTTCGGCTCGCCATATTCTACTAATACTCCCTTATTTAGCAGGGCCAGTCGATCACAAAGGGCGCTAGCTTCATGCATATCATGCGTCGTCAGAAAAATGGTTGTTCCCTTTTTCTTCAGCTCAAGCAAAAGCTCATGAATCACCTTGGAAGTACGGGGATCAAGTCCACTCGTTGGTTCATCCAAGAATAAGACCTCAGGATTATTTAAAAGAGCCCGAGCTAGAAACATCCGCTGCTTCATACCTGTCGAAAGCTTCTCTGCTACAATATTTTTGCTTTCTAACAAACCAACCTGCTCTAAAACTTCATCTATCCGCTCATTTTTTAAATCGTATAATTTCGCATATATCTGCAGGTTTTTATAGAGAGTCATCTTTTCATAAAAGCCACTTGTATCAGATACTAGGCCAATTTTCACCAAATCCTGAGCATTAATAGCATCTGAAGCTTTACCAAGGATTTTACTTTGACCATTGTCGGCGTCAAGCTGGCCTGTCAGGATATTAATTAAGGTTGTTTTTCCCGATCCAGATGGTCCTAAAAATCCGAAAATTTCTCCTTGATCGATATGAAAATTAATCCGTTCTAAAGCTTTTTTATCTCCAAAACTTTTAGAAATATTCTCTACTTGAATCACTTGTGACATAAGGCCTCTTCTCACTTTCTTACTTATAGTAACGTTTAACGATTTTGTACTGGCTGACAGTAACATAAAGATAGATGACCGATACCGCAATCCAAGCCAAAATCGTATCCAACTGGAATAGGAAATTTAGCAGTATCAGTCCAATATAGATACTAGGAAAGATAAAGCTCACTAGTTTCAAACGAACTCCTTTTGGGCCGACAAACAGCTTATTTGAAATATCTTTTAACTGCTTGATAGGAGTCCACATTGATATAGACAAAAATAATGGTTAAGACAATCATGCCAGATACAACCTGCATCGGTGTCCCAGCTCCGACAAGAAAGAGAAGGATATAGAGACCTGGAATGAGTCGCTGATTGAGATTAAAGAGAGTTAAAAAGCTTTGCTCATAATGAGCCTGCAACTCCCCTTCATCATAAGACAGAGCATAGTCCTTCATCTCCTCAATGGTTGGCATAGCAGATAATTTATATTGACGAACCTTCTGAGTGGTTTCAATACAAGAATTTGACCTAAAATCAAAGCAAGAAACAGTGCAATATCATAAAATGGAATGTGAATCGTCATTTCTGACCTTAGTAGCGGACCTAGGTAGCTCACTCCTACAAAGAGGGTGAATAGAGTCAGAGCAGACGAGATATTATATAAAATCGTCGCATATTCTAGGGTTTTGAAAGTTTGACGATAGAGCTCATAGCTTCTGTCATCATCTTCTTCTCTCTGGTAAGCTCCGTGTACTTTATGCGTCTGATAGAGCAAGAAAAAGGTTACGGGATAGAGAATGAATAAACTCGCTCGACCAATGTTCTTCAGCAGTTCAACATTTAAGACGGTCGGCCAAGAGAAATGCTCAAAATGAGTCATTATAAAACCGACTACTCCTCCTCCTAATATAGCAGCAAGAATGAAGATGCCGATATTTCTCAATATTCTTTTCTTTGTTGACATTGTTTTCTCCTATTCTTAAATAAGCGCAGTCAGCCAAGCCATGACTTGGCTAATAAAGTCAGAGGCAATCTCCAGTATTTCACGGCCAAATAAAGGTAAAATAATCAGCACTGTCATCAGAAAAATAAAGTGGTTTCTGACTTTTTGGCTCATTTTATTCCACAAATAATCCCTTTGTAACCATCCTGCCAGATAGGCATAGCCCAAGGCTACAAAAATCCCTAACTCAGTTGATGTTAGCACTACAACTGCGAAAATCAGACGAATATAAGCTACTTTTATCCCAAAATAATCCGCCAAACCTGCGCAAACACCAGCAATTTTTGCTTGTTCTTCGTTAACTTTAAAGTTTTTCATAAATTCTTGCATTTTTTTCTCCTTGTTTTACTTTCCGTCACTTGCGGAAAAGCACTAATATACTTACACAGCTTATCAGGATTAGCTAAACTACTGTGATACAGAACTTGCTTACTAGTCTTCAAGACAAGATGGCTAGCATAAACTATCTACAGTAACTGATTACTCCTAACGACCTACTCTTCCTCCACTAGGCGAAAGACATTTTCGACACTTTCGTTGAAAATCTGAGCAATTTTGAGAGCAATGACCACGGAGGGCGTATATTCGTCCCGCTCCAGCAAGCTAATCGTTTGCCGCGACACGCCGGCTTTCTTAGCCAAGTCGGTTTGATTCAGCCCGTCTCTAGCCCTTAGCTCTTTAAGTCGATTTTTCAGCTTCATGACAACACCTCTCAGTCTTCTTTCAGTTCAACAGACTTGATATCGTCAATGCGCATGAGCTTGATTCTTGTTTGACCTTTTTTATTGGTCTTACTCAACTTAACCCAATCGTCATCAGCATCAACTACCTCCCAGCAATCTGTCCCGAAAACTTCACCAATGATGATCGGTTTTTTCCCAATCATTTCTTTAAAAAAACGTGACATTTCTCCACTCCTTTCTTTATTTCTCTCTAAACGTTTCAACTTCCTTTTCACCTTGTTCAATTCACTGGATGACGTCAGCCACAAGCCAGAAAATATCGGAAGTAGACACCAAAACAGTATCTCCATCAGTTCCTCCTTTTATCTTTTCTTCTTAACTTAAATACATTGTAACAGATTCTTTTCTTTTTGACAAGTATATTTGTCAAAAAAATAAAGATTTTTGTCATAAAGACTTGGATCCTTTACAAAGTAAGAAGTAAAAAAGACCAGGACTGAATCCTGATCTTAAAAAGCATACTACAATTTACCAGCTACTGCATCCAAGAGTTCTTGGATCTTGGCTTGGTTGCTTCCTCCTGCCATGGCCATGTCTGGTTTACCACCACCACGTCCATCGACGATTGGAGCCAATTCTTTGACAAGGTTTCCTGCATGAAGGTCTTTCGTCTTGCTAGCTACGAGGACATTGACTTTGTCACCGATAGCGGCAACTAGGACAGCACATCAGAGTAGTCTTTTTGTTTCCAGTTATCCGCAAAGGTACGAAGGGCACCTGCATCTGATACAGAAACTTGACTAGCGATGTAACGGTGGCCGTTGACTTCCTTCACATCCTTGAAGACATCGCCTGCAGCTGCAGCTGCAGCTTTTTCTTTCAACTCTGCATTTTCTTTTTGCAATTGACGGAGTTGCTCTTGAAGTCCTTCAACCTTGTGAGGTACTTCCTTGAGTTGAGGTACTTTCAAAGTCGCTGCCACTGCTTTCAGAGCGTCTTCTTGGTCACGGTAGGCTTCAAAGGCTTCCTTACCAGTCACTGCCAAGATACGACGAGTTCCTGAACCGATCCCTTCTTCCTTGACAATTTTGAAGAGGCCAATCTCAGAAGTATTGCCAACGTGGGTACCACCACAAAGCTCAACTGAGTAATCGCCGATAGTCACAACACGAACTTCCTTACCGTATTTTTCACCAAAGAGGGCCATAGCTCCCATTTCTTTTGCTGTGTCAATATCTGTCTCAACAGTTTCTACTGCAATTGCTTCCCAGATTTTCTCATTGACTTGTTGTTCAATGGCGCGCAATTCTTCAGGAGTTACTGCTTGGAAATGTGTGAAGTCAAAGCGAAGGAATTCGACTTCGTTCAGAGATCCTGCTTGTGTCGCATGGTGACCAAGGATATTGTGAAGAGCCGCATGGAGCAAGTGAGTTGCTGTGTGGTTTTTCATGACACGAAGACGACGGTTGGTGTCGATGCTAAGTGTGTATTCTTGGTTCAAGGCAAGCGGAGCATGGACGTCAACTGTATGTAGCGGTTGGCCATTTGGTGCTTTTTGAACATCTGTTACAGTCGCCACGATGTTTCCAGCAGCATCCAAGATTTGACCATGGTCAGCAACCTGTCCACCCATTTCAGCGTAGAATGGAGTCTCCGCAAAGATAAGAGAGGCAGTACCTTCAGAGACAGCTTCTACTTCTGTATTGTCCGCTACTATAGCCACCAATTTAGAAGACAATTGTGATGCCTCATAGTTAAAGATGCTCTCAACAGTGATGTTTTGAAGGGTTTCATTTTGCATTCCCATTGAGCCACCTTTGACAGCTGACGCACGCGCACGTTCTTGCTGCTCTTTCATGGCTGCTTCGAAGCCTTCACGGTCTACCGTCATGCCAGCTTCTTCTGCGATTTCTTCTGTCAACTCTACTGGGAATCCATAAGTGTCATAAAGTTTAAAGACATCTTGCCCTGCGATAACTGATTGACCTTTCTTTCAAGTCTGCTACGATGCCTTGGGCAAAGTGTTGACCTGAATGAAGGGTACGAGCGAATGATTCTTCCTCGCTCTTAACGATTTTCTCGATAAAGTCACGTTTTTCAAGAACTTCTGGGTAGTAGCTTTCCATGATTTTTCCAACAGTTGGAACGAGCTTGTAAAGGAAAGGTTCGTTGATGCCCAATTTTTGACCATGCATGGAAGCACGACGGAGAAGACGACGAAGGACATAGCCACGTCCTTCATTTCCAGGAAGAGCCCCATCACCAATGGCAAAGGAAAGCGAACGGATGTGGTCCGCAATAACCTTGAAGCTCATGTTATCGCCATCTTGGTCGTAGACCTTACCAGACAATTTCTCTACTTCACGAATAATTGGCATGAAGAGGTCTGTTTCAAAGTTTGTTTTAGCCCCTTGAATAACCGCCACCAAACGCTCCAAACCAGCTCCCGTATCGATGTTCTTGTGTGGCAATTCCTTGTATTCACTACGAGGAACAGCAGGGTCTGCGTTAAATTGTGACAAAACGATGTTCCAGATTTCAATGTAACGGTCGTTTTCGATATCTTCAGCAAGGAGACGAAGACCGATATTTTCTGGGTCAAATGCTTCTCCACGGTCAAAGAAGATCTCAGTATCAGGGCCAGAAGGTCCGGCACCGATTTCCCAGAAGTTATCTTCGATTGGGATCAAGTGACTTGGATCCACGCCCACTTCAATCCAGCGGTTGTATGAATCTTTATCATCTGGATAGTAGGTCATGTAGAGTTTTTCAGCTGGGAAATCAAACCATTCTGGGCTTGTCAAGAGTTCATAAGCCCAGGTGATAGCTTCATCACGGAAGTAATCTCCGATAGAGAAGTTGCCCAGCATTTCAAACATGGTATGGTGGCGCGCAGTCTTCCCTACGTTTTCGATATCGTTGGTACGGATGGCTTTTTGCGCATTGGTAATCCGTGGATTTTCAGGGATAATAGTCCCGTCAAAGTATTTTTTAAGAGTCGCTACCCCTGAGTTGATCCAGAGCAGGGTTGGGTCGTTTACAGGAACCAAGCTAACTGATGGTTCTACAGAGTGGCCTTTGCTTGCCCAGAAATCTAGCCACATTTGGCGAATTTGAGCACTTGACATTTGTTTCATTTTATTTTTCTCCTTAAATTTTCTAAATATTTATATTATGATGAAGAGCTTTCCAGCATCTCCACATAGTCAATAGCGACGCAGAGGGAAATGACCAAATCTGCATAAGCCTCATCATAGACACTCACCTGATAAGTAGAGGTTAGATGGAAAAGCTCTTTGGTAATCTCTGCTACGACTTGATCACGGTCATCTAGTAATCGGAAGTTGAGATCCCAGATATTGCCTTCAACCCTGAGGCCTAAATTGTCAAACTGATACTTATCACGCAAGATAGTGAACTTCTGACGAATACAAAAGCTATGTCCGTTGCTGAGTTTGATTTCAAACCGAGGCAAAAATGTTAGAAAGATTTTGCTGATCTGACTAACTGTCTGTCCTTGGGCATCATAGATGGTGAAGCTCTTCGGAATCTGGAAAAATGAACCTTCCACTTGGTAATCTACGTTACCTCGATCATCCTTGATATCAAAGCGTTCGCCACCTAAGCGAAATTTCTGTTTGACAAGATAGGTTTTCATCGCTTTACCTCCAGAGTCAAGATAAAAGACAAGCTCTTTGTCTGAAGGGCGAAAAACCGCGGTACCACCTTCATTCAATGAACTTGTCATTCTCATTAACTATTTAGTTTGAAACATGAGTAGCATGAATTTTCCTCTCACATGGCTCGCAGCACCGCCAATTCTCTGAGCTGAGATCTAGAAAATCAATTCTCAATAATTTTATTATACTGACTTCTTGGCTTTTCGTCAAGCTTATTCTGCTGCAGGAGCTGGGTTTTCTTCAGTATGTGCAGCTTCTGACTTGCTTTCTTCTGAGCTTGAAGCCCCAGATTTTGCTTCTTCCGAGCTAGAAGATTGTGATTTCTTTTCTTCTGAACTAGAAGACTGAGACTTGCTTTCTTCTTTAGACGATGAGCTAGAAGTATCTCCTTCTACATATTGGGCAAAGACATTTTGGAAAGCTGGATCCTTCACTTTCAGATTCGCTTCCTTCAATTCTTTAGAAATAACAGAACGAATAAAGCTTGCATCGTTTTGTTTTTGAGTCAGGATTCCCTCTTTTAGTTGCTTCTTGTAATCTGTCCATTTTGCAGATTTTTGAGTTTTCTTCACCAATTTAACAATGTAGTAACTTGCTGAATAGTTCTGGTTACCTCGTACAGTGATTACATCAGAAACGCCATTTTCTTCTAAGGCAAAAGTAGCTTTTTTAACAGCATCCGCAACTGTTGTTGAGGTTGAATCAAATTTCACCTCGCCGCCCTTATCTTTGGTGTCCTTGTCGGTTGAGTTTTCCTTGGCCAACTGACCAAAGTCTGCTCCCTCAGCCTTGGCTTTTTCAAGCACTTCCTTAGCCTTTTCTTCACTATCTACCTTGATAATTTGAGCCGTTACTTCTGGGGTATACGTTTCAAAGAAAGCCTTGTAGTTGTCATCTGTCAACTCTTTTTCAGCTGCTTTCTTAACAGCGTATTCAACTAATTTATTTGCGCGGATCTGGTCTCTGTATGCATCTTCTGTCATTCCGCTTTGAGCAAGAACATTTTGGAAGGCAGAACCATAAGCGGATTTCATTTTTTCAAAGGCTTCTTCAACCTCTTTATCCGTCACTTTTTTGCCATACTTTTCTTCAAAAACCTGCTTAATGGCCATTTGAAGCAAGACTTGTTGAGAGGATCCATTATTTTTTACTTGATCGTAAAATTCACTTACTGTGATTGTCTCACCTTTCATTGTCACAATATCTTTATCTTTTGCTGTTTGTGAACATGCTGCTAAAGCCACTACAGAAAAGAGAGTTACTGCTCCTGTAAGGATTTTTTTCTTCATTGTTTTATCTACTCCTTCAATAAATTCACTTTGTCTATTGTACCACAAATCCAACTTGATATCTTAATTTTTCCTAAAAATTTTTGGAATTTGAGAAAAAAGTGAAGGGATTATTTTTTTCTAATCATAAGCAGCCCATCTCCTAAAGGAAGCAAGCTCGCAGTCAAATCTGGACTGTCCAAAGTTGCGTCAAACAGGCTATGCAAGCCACGGTAAATAGCTCGTTGGCCACGCTTAATGTCCTCAAAAGGCTTGGCAACATCTCCGCCTTGGAAGACATCATCAATGAGGACCAGACCACCAGGATTGAGGCGCTTGAGGACTTGGGGCAGAAAGACCACATACTTAGACTTGGCAGAGTCCATAAAGACAAGGTCGTAGGAATCCTCCAGTGTCTCAAGTAGATCCATTGCATCGCCTTCCAGCAGGGTGATCTGCTGATGGCTGTCATATTTAGCAAAATTAGCCTTGGCCAGCTCAATCATCTCTGGATTGCGGTCAATAGTCGTAATCTGAGCCTGAGGCGCATGTTCCGCCATCAAAAGGGCCGAAAAACCAATAGCCGTTCCGATTTCTAAAATCTTCTCTGGTTGCAGACTTTCAAGTAGCAGTCGGAAATAAGCCACTGTCTCATGGGGAATCACGGGTACATTTTCAGCTCTGGCAAAATCCTCCAGCTCCTTGAGTCCACCAGAAACTGGCTGGAGTCGTTGTCTCATAAAGTCTACGACTTCCTCTTTGACTACTGGCCGGCGCATATTAGGATTAGAGTTTTGATTATAAGTCTCGACCATCTTATGCCAGTCCCAACTTTTCTACTAAAGCTTCGAATTCATCCAAGCGACGCTCAAAGACAGCAAAAGCAGCATTTAGGTAGTCTTCTTTTTCCATATCCACACCTGCTTTTTTGATGACATTGAGCGGATAGTCAGAGTTCCCAGCTTTGAGATAGTCCAGATACTTGTCCTTGTCTTCCTGACTACCATGGACAATCTTTTCAGCCAAGGCAGAAGCGGCTGCAAATCCTGTAGAGTATTGGAAAACATAGTAATCATAGTAGAAATGCGGAATCCGTGCCCACTCATACTGAATCTGTGGATTATCTTCTTTTTTCAGTCCATAGTATTTCTCGTTCAAGTCAGCGTAGAGCTCATTGAGAAACTCGCTGGTCAAAACTTGACCTTCTTGGTCAGCCTTGTGGATAGCGTGCTCAAACTCAGCAAACTGGGTTTGACGGAAGACCGTACCTCTAAAGCCATCCAAAAAGTGATTGAGGATAGCAAAGCGGGTAGCATCGTCCTCTACTTCTTCCAAGAGCTTCTCTGTCAGGATGTTTTCATTGGTTGTCGAAGCAATCTCAGCTAGGAAGATAGAGTAGTCTCCATAGACATAAGGCTGGGTCTCACGAGTATAGCTGGAATGCATACTGTGGCCTGTCTCGTGTACCAAGGTAAAGAGATTGTCCAGTGTATCCTGCCAGTTGAGCAACATAAAGGCGTTTGTGTCGTAAGAACCGCCTGAGTATGCTCCTGAACGCTTGCCTTGATTTTCATGAACATCAATCCAGCGCTCTGAGAAGGCTATCTTCACTCGGCTCAAATAATCCTCACCCAGAATAGCCAAAACTTCCTCAGACTTAGCCAAGGCTTCCTCATAAGTGAACTTGTAGTCTGTCTCTGACAAAGGTGTGTACATATCATACATCTTCAAATCAGAAATGCCTAAAATCTTTGCTCGTAAAGCAATATAACGCTGCAAAAGAGGCAAATGCTTATTGACAGCTGAAACTAAGCTGTCATAAACACTTTCTGGAATAAAGTCAGATAACAAGGCCGCTTCACGGGCAGATGAAAACTTGCGGACTTTCGCATTGTAATTGTGAACCTTGACATTGGTCTGCAGAGTTTTGGCATAGGTATGCTGATACTGCTCGTAGACGCTGTAGAGAGCCTCGTAAGCTTCCTTACGGACTTCTCGGTTCTTAGACTCGACCAAAGTGATATAGTTACCGTGGCTGAGTTGAACTTCATTTCCATCTTCGTCATGCACCATAGGAAAGACGATATCTGCATTATCCAAGATAGCAAAGGTTTCGCCTGCTGCGCCGAAGATTTCACCAGCACCAGCCAGTAGTTCCTCTTCACGCTGTGTCAAGATGTGAGCTTTCTTTTTCAAAAGCTTGTCAAAATAATGCTGATACAGCTGTAAACCTGGTTGCTCAGCCAAGAAGGCTTGGTACTGCTCTTCTGTAATCGCCATAAATTCTGGCTCATAGAAAGCAAAGCTTTGACCAAATTCGCTGTAAAGAGTCATACCCTTAGCCTGATATTCTTGATACTTGGCCACACGAGTATCCTGGTCATTCTTCATGTGAGCATAAGAATAAAGCTTTTCAATACGGCGCATCAAGTCCAACTGGATTTCTGTCGTTGTCAAAAGACTGTCCGCTGAATCCAGCAAATGCCCAGCCAGACTAGCTGCTTTCTTCACTTCTTCTGAAACCTGCGCTAACTCCGCTTCAAAGGCTTCATCTGTTGGGAAAATGGTTGTCAAATCCCAAGTATATTTTTCTTCAATTTCATTTCTTTGTTTTGCCATAGAAATTTCCTCCATCTTTTCTATTTTATCATAAAAGTGGGGGAAATCCTCGCATAAAATACCGGTGGATAGATAATTTGAAGCTGCTTATTTTTTTCAGCCTGATAATAGCTATGAAAGTGCTGATAATAAGGAGTCAAGTCTCTTGTTATTTGGCAAAAGGAGCTAGCTTGGACAGGCCGAACCTGCGGATAAAAATCCTCAGCTGACTTGGTCAGAAGATTGTCTCCCTTTTGATAGAGCTGGGCTTGAAGCTTCATCCAACGAGGCTGCTGGTAATAAAGCTGCTGACGAACATAACGACAAATCTCTGGATCCTGCCGAGCCAGATAACTTTCTAGCCCCTGCTTTTTAAAGGGCCTGCGGAGGACAGATAAAAGACAGCCTTGGCCAAAAGGAAAGGATTTGATCTTGTACTGAGCTCGCCCATGCAAGTCCTCGTGAATGAGATATTTAAGTCGAAGTTCCTGCTGTTTCTCATCCAATTCCCAAAGATGAAAGCCCATATTTTGACTGAAATAAAGAAAGTCCTTTTGCAGTTTCGTCAGCGACTGTTTTAACCATAATTTCTTGCCTAAGAGCCAGAGAACTTGATAGCCATGCTGGCGATAGGACAGCGTCCTTTCCTCAAGTCTTTCCTGACTGAGTGGACTACACTGGACCTCCAGCGCTATGCGACCATCTATCAAAAGGTCAGCAATCTGCCTTATCTCAGGTAAAAAAGCCTCCACCTGAATCTCTTGACTTTGCTTCCCCCAGCTATAAAGGCAAGCTTTCAAGTTCAAATGCTCCGCACTTTCATTTTCTGCATAAAATGAACAATTTTCAAGGGAAAAATGAGCAAAATGTGGTCGCATGACCCTTCCTTTTTTGAAGCGGACCGCCCCCGAACAGGTCGGACAAAAGAGTTGTTCGCCTCGAGACGGCTGCTTTTCCATCGCATTCAGCAAAATCCCCTCTTCATTTTTCGCAAGCAACATGAGCATTTCCCTTTCAAAACAATATCTTTTATATCTTTATTCGTAATTAAAACACCAAAGAGAGGGCTTGTGAAATGGAACGAAGTATTATTTATTCTCTCACTTATGTAATATACCCAAACAAAAACGAGCTGTAAAAATTCCAGACTCGTTTTTTCTTATCCAAATAAATTCTGATTCTTTTTTTCAGGAACTTTCAAGAAGAGAGCAAGCAAGAGCACTAGACCTATAATGGCTGCCAACATGAAATTCATACTACCATAGCCAAAACGATCTAAGATAGACCCTGACATATTCTGGATGAAAATTGTTCCTAGATTTCTCCCTGTCTGTAGTAACGCAAAAGCGGTCACCAAATATTTTTCATCTACCAAATTTGCCACAATGCGCAAACTAAGCATAGTCAGTACCATGCCAGAAGCATGTTTAGAAAGCAGAGTGACTACGATTTTCGAGCTTAAGCCAAAGTTCAAAGCATAAACTGCGTACTGAAGGAGCATCATACCTAAACAAATATAGAGCAACTTTTTGACAGATATCTTATCCATGAAAAGATAGGAATAAAAGATCAAGGGTGCCTCACAGAGTACAGAAACTGCGACAACAGTCGTTGCCCAATCAACACTTAAGCCACTGGATTCTAGCATGGAAGGAATATAGGTATGTCCTGTATTGCCCACACCAGAGTAAAGGGCAACAAGGAAAAGATAAAAAAGATAGGTTCTGTTTTTAAGAATGGCTGAAAAGAGCGAATGGCCTTTTTTTTCAGTCTTTTTAGTCAACCTATCCCGCTTAGGATTCATACCAAGAACCCCTATAATACTCAGCAACATAGTCCCAATAAAGACCAGATAAATAGCTTGGGGAGAAATATTTTTATAAATCAAACCTGCCAGCTGTGAACCGACGGCATAACCTATTGTTCCCCAAATTCGAATTTTCCCATATTTATAAGGACTTTGGGTTGCTAGTACATCCATCACGGTACCCACCCCATTGATAAGCATCAAGACAAAACTATACCAGATGGCTAAAAGCCATAGATTATCAGCCTCCATGAAAAAGATGTCTCCTAGGATAATCAGGAAAAAACTGATAAGCGAAACTCTCTTGATGCCAAGCGTATCAGTTAACAGCCCCATGATCGGCTGAGCCAGCATGGAAGAAAAGAAAGAAGCTGATACGACGATAGATACTTGGCCAGCTGTGTAGCCCTTATCCAGCATATAAACGGATATCAAGGTCGAAAACAATGAAAGTGAAAGAAAATAAAAATTATACATCAAAAAATAAGCAAAATAGCTATTAGAAAACTTTTTCCCCATCATCAAAACCTCTTCAAAAATAGAATAGAGAGTGGGACAGAAATCGGTAATTCGTTAGAATTCGATTTCATCGTCCCACCTCCGCACAGTTGAGTAGGGCTGTAAAAGCTGATGAAATCAGCCTAGTAGAGCCCACTCAACCACTGCGTCTTGCTCGACAATCCAAAGACAATTGAGAGGCTAGGACTTTTGTCCCAGCCTCTATTTCAGCTTGCAAATAAGCACAAGCCTTTATTTAAATCTTTGCTTTCTAGCAGCTGCTTTAGCTTTTCGTGATTTCCGATTCTCAATATAGAAAATCATGACAATAATGACAATTGGCAAGGCAAGTAACCAGCGATTGCTCAGCAGGTCACTATACCAGACTTTATTATTGTCTTTTTCAGTAACTTCTTCCTTGTCCTTGGCAGACTGGGCAACAGAAGCATCTACTTCCTCCACTTTCATCTCATCTGAGATTTTTGAAGAAAGAGTGTACATGTCATTTCCAGCCTTCAAGACACCATTTTCGACTACAGGTTTTGCCTTCGCACCTTTTTTGACTGTCGCATAAAAATCCTCTGGCAAATCGTAAGTTTTTCCACCAATCTCTTGCTTCCCTTTAGTGAATAATTTTTTGTACTCATAGTCAGCATAAGATTTTTCGATCAAGGCATTTCCAAATGGATGGCGGTAATATTCACCGTCTTGGTCAGACCAGTCGCCAACGCCCATGATAACGCCAATCACGCGCTGATTTCCGCGCTTGACAGTTGCAATGTAGTTGAAGGCACCGTTCGGACTTGATCCTGTCTTCAGACCATCTACTCCCTCTAGAGCATAGCGAGCACCTGGCAGAGAGTAATTATAAGTCTCAAATGTTTCTTCATAAGGCGTACCAGCCTTGACGGTCACTTTGGCCTGATTGGTATAGTTTAAAATATCTGGATATTTTTTTACAAAATTATAAACTAAAATCCCTAAATCACGCGCAGTCGTTTGGTTGCTAGCGTAGTTATTATATCTCTGAGGTGTGTAGTATCCTTTGAAAGAAACTGCTGCTGCACCACTAGCATTAAACCATTTGGTGTTGGTCATGCCTAGTTCCTGCGCTTTGGCATTCATCTTATCCAAGAAAGCATCGGGATCATTATCCGATAGATAATTTGCCAGCATCACTGTTGTTGCGTTAGAAGATGGGACGACTGTCATGGTAATCAGCTCAGAAACAGTGTAATTAACCCCAGCCACGATTTTATTATTGGAAATTTCATAAATTCCCGCAATAGCTTGATCTTGCGGCGTCGCCTTAATCACCGTGTCTAAACTGAGTTTTCCTTCCTTGATGGCTTCAAAAACCAGGTACAAGGTCATGAGCTTACTCATGCTGGCTGGGTCGCGAATTTCATCAATATTATCCTGCCACAAAATATCTCCCGTATTTCCATCAATCATCAAAGATGATTTAGGTCGATTGATAGCTTGCACATGATCATTAGGATACATTTTTTGTGCCATATCCACCAATTCATCAGCTGCAGCAGAAAGCGGTGATAGAAAGGCAGACAAAATCAATCCAAACACCAAAAACTTCTTCTTCACATTTATCCTCCAAAAAAATTCATTCCTAACTAGTATATCATATTTTTAATCAAGTTTTTGATAAATATAAAAAATCCTATCTAAAAATTAGATAGGAAATAGATTGTTAGGCTTCTAATAAACTCAGAGCTTCTTTGTCTGCAATAATCACGACATCTTCATGGTCTTGAAGGGCGCTAGCTGGCACCGTTTCTGTTACCTCTCCTCGGACTGTTCCTGCAATGGCTTGAGCTTTAGAAGCGCCATAGGCAAAAAGGATGATTGATTTTGCATCTAAGATATTCCGAATTCCCATTGAGATGGCTTGAGTCGGTACGTCCTCTAGCTTCTCAAAGAAGCGAGCGTTTGCTTGGATAGTTGACTTCTCCAAATCGACGATATGAACAGTGCTATCAAAACTAGTTCCAGGCTCATTAAAGCCAATATGACCATTAGTACCAATTCCCAAAATTTGCAAATCTACTGGATGATCTGCCAAGACTTGATTGTAGCGTTTCGCTTCTGCTTCCACATCTTCTGCTGCTCCGTTTGGCAAAAAGCTCTCTTTGAAAGGCTTTTTATTAAATAGCTGCTCATTCATAAAGTAACGGTAAGACTGGGGATTTTCTTCTGAAAGTCCCACATACTCATCCAAGTTTACACTGGTCAGCTCTGACAAATCTAGGTCACTGGCAATGATTTGCTTGTAAACTCAATTGGGCTACTTCCTGTTGCCAACCCCAATGTTTTGGCCCCCTGAGCTAGCTTTTCTTTCAAGATTTCTAAAGCTACCTTTGCGCCTTCTACCTGATTCTCAACACGAATAACTTTCATTCTGTTCTCCTATTTTTCTTGATGTATTCCTTATTTTATTATATGGTATAGACCAATTTTTGTCAAGTAGATTCTACTTAATTTTTTCAAATTTTACTGAGAGACTTAGCGTCAAATCATGGTATAATAAAAGCATGCTATTACCAATGATTATAATCTTTTTACTGGGAATTGCTCTTTTTACCGCTGGGCTTTTCTTGGAAAAACATCTCGGTTGGCAACTAATTTTTTTATGCCTGGGAATTTTCTTTATCAGTATTCCCTTTTTACTTGCCGCCTACTATATTTGGATCATGAGAACTATTTAAGGAGATAGAATGAATACTGCTGATTTTGATTTTCACTTGCCGGAAGAACTGATTGCTCAAACTCCTCTGGAGAAGCGAGACTCTTCTCGCCTACTCATTGTAGATCGGGAAACTGGCCAGTTTAGTGACCAACATTTTGACAATATTATTGACCAACTTGAGCCAGGTGATGCTTTGGTTATGAATAATACCCGCGTCCTGCCAGCTCGCCTTTATGGAACCAAGCCTGAAACCGGCGGCCATGTCGAGCTCCTGCTCTTGAAAAATACCCAAGGAGACTTCTGGGAAGTCCTAGCCAAGCCTGCCAAACGTCTAAGAGTCGGAACACGTGTTTATTTCGGTGATGGCCGCTTGACCGCCACTGTTACAGAAGAGCTAGAACACGGCGGACGGATCGTTCGCTTTGATTATCAGGGCATTTTCTTAGAAGTCCTAGAAAGTTTGGGTGAAATGCCCCTGCCGCCCTATATCCACGAGAAGCTAGAAGACCGTGAACGCTACCAGACAGTCTATGCCAAAGAAAATGGCTCCGCTGCCGCTCCAACCGCTGGCCTCCATTTCACAGAGGAATTGCTGGATAAAATTGCGGCAAAAGGCGTTAAGCTCGTCTACCTGACCCTGCATGTGGGGCTTGGAACCTTCCGACCTGTATCAGTTGACAACTTGGAAGAGCATGAGATGCATTCCGAATTTTATAGCTTGTCTGAAGAAGCAGCTGAGACCCTGCGCCAAGTCAAGGCAAGCGGCCACCGCATCGTTGCTGTCGGTACCACTTCTATCCGAACACTGGAAACAATCGGCAGCAAATTCGATGGTCAAATCCAAGCAGACTCTGGCTGGACCAACATCTTTATTAAACCAGGCTATCAATGGAAGATTGTTGATGCTTTTTCAACCAACTTTCACTTGCCAAAATCAACCCTTGTCATGCTGGTATCAGCTTTTGCTGGACGCCAACTGACACTGCAAGCCTATGAGCATGCTATCGCTGAGCGCTACCGCTTCTTCAGCTTTGGCGACGCTATGTTTATCAAATAATACAGGTGAATCTATGAATAAAATCGAAAGTAGGCATCGCCTCATTCGCTCCCTCATCATGGAAAAAAGAGTCCATACCCAGCAGGAACTCCAAGAACTACTGGAAGCAAACGGCGTCATTGTCACCCAGTCTACTCTCTCTCGTGACATGAAAACTCTCAATCTAGTCAAGGTGACCGAAAACGACAGATCTTACTATGTCATTAACAGTATCGCCCCTTCTCGTTGGGAGAAAAGGCTGCGCTTCTATATGGAAGATGCCCTCGTCATGCTCCGCCCCGTTCAGCATCAAGTCGTCATGAAAACCTTGCCCGGACTAGCCCAATCTTTTGGTGCCATTTTAGACGCTCTGGAATTGCCCCAGATTGTTGCTACAGTCTGCGGAGACGATGTCTGTCTGATCATCTGCGAAGATAATCAAGCTGCTATCGAATGCTTTGATAAACTCAAAGAATTTGCACCCCCATTTTTCTTTAGTAAATGACAAAAAAGAGTTGGAAAATCCAACTCTTTTGTTATTTTTAGCAAGATTTTTTGCAAAGAAAATTAGTAGAACTAACATCTATCCTAGCAATTTTACTCTCCTGCCAAGCGGAAAATAGTCTCAGCATAGATATCCATCGCACGATAGAGATCTTCCAAAGACGCTCGTTCATTGGCCTGATGTTCCGTCTGCTCTACACCTGGGAAATGAGCACCAAAGGCCACACAATTTGGCATAGTCCGAGCAAAGGTTGCCCCACCAGAGGACATAGCTGGACTAGTATCGCCAGTCTTTTCTTGGTAGATAGCCATTAGGGTACTGACCAGTTCGCTGTCCTTAGGTACATAAAGCGGAGCCAGATAGTCAAACTCTTCATAGTCCAGCTGGTAGCGCCCAGCAATGTCCGCTAGTTTTGCTACTAGCTGATCTTTATCCGCTAAGACAGGAATCCGAATATCAATACGGATTTCAGACTTTTCTGAGTTCAGCGTCAGACCTGCAATATTAAAGGAGAGTCTACCAGAGGGTTCATCTGAAATGTCGCCAAATAAACGGCTGCCAGTCGCATCTTCTCCCACCGCTTCTGCAATAAAAGCCAGAGCAGGATGAGCTTCTAAAGGCTGCAAAACTGTCGCCAGCCGAACAATAGCATTGATACCTTCAGCTGCATCCTTGGCATGCTTAGGTAGGCCGAGAACAGTGACTTGTTGGTCATTTTGTTCGTAGTCAAAAGAAGCTGCCTGCAAACCTGCCACGACCTGCTCCAAAAGTTCTCCTTGATAGCTGGCCTTGCCAGGCACGACATTAAAGGCTGCTCCTGCTTCTAAATCTAGCTGATCTGAACCAAGACCATGCAGCTTGACCTGTAAGAGGCCTTTCTCAGCATAGGTCAGAGGGAAGGAAGAATCTGGTGCAAAGCCAAGCGTCGCTGTTTCTTCGAGTTCATTGTACCGCCCCATACAGCGCCAAAGTGTCTCTTCGTCCGTACCAAAGATAAACCGAACCCGCTTTCTAAATTTAACTCCGCTATCTAACAGAGCCTTGACTGCATAAAGAGCAGCCATTGATGGTCCCTTATCATCTTGGACACCACGTCCGAAGATCCAGCCGTCTTTGATAGTTGCCTCGAACGGCGGTGTCTGCCAATCTGCTTCATCACCTGATGGAACAACATCCAAATGACAGAGAACGGCCAGGAGCTCTGCTCCCTGACCGATTTCTGCATATCCGTAATAACCTTTAGGGTCAAGATAGGTAGTGAAACCTAAACTTCGACAAATCTCTAAAGTTTTTCTAGGACATTTTGGATTGCTTGTCCAAAAGGTGTTCCATTTTCTCCCTCGTTAAGAACCGAAGGGTAGGAGATCAAGGTTTTTAATGATGTAAGAAATTCATCTTTAACTTGATTTGTCATATATGTTTTCATGGAATCACCTCACTCACTCTTTATAGGAATGGAATGAACGTTCCAAGAAGAAGGAGAGCAATGGTCACTACAATGATAGCAACTACAAGTTTGCCCATGAATTTCCACCAAGTACCAATGTTGATACGTCCAAGCGCAAGAGCTCCCATCACAATACCAGATGTTGGTGCAATCAAGTTCAAGACACCTGAAGCAGATTGGTAAGCAGTGATGATCAAGCTAGGACGCACATTGACAAATTCTCCGAGCGGAGCCATGATACCCATAGTCGCGCTGGCAAGACCAGATGAAGATGGGATCAAGAATGACATAGGTAGATAGAAGATATAAGTCAAAACGATAAAGACTTGTGAAGACAGACCGCTCAGACCTTCTTTACCCCAGTTGAGGATAGTATCTGTAATCATACCATCGTTCATGATAACTTGGATACCACGGGCAATTGCTACGATCAAGGCTACACTGAGCAAATCAGCAGCACCATTCATGAAGGCAGAGATAATTTGTCTTCTTTAAGACCATAAACAACACCAATAAGGATACCCATAAAGGCGAAGAGCATTGCGCCTTCTGGGAAGTACCAAGTACCCAAAGCAGCTGTAGATGAACCAACAATCTTACCGATAACTGGAAGACCAGTCAACCAAGTATTTAAGTCTCCAAAGAGAGTAATACCTAAGTCACTCCATGGAATGAAACTCAAGACCATCAAGACGAAAGTAAGAACAAAGAGTACGAAGACATGTTTTTGTTTCTTAGTAAGAGTTGAGTTGACATTTTCTTCGTCTTCACCAACATTGAAGAATTTCATATCTTCATCACGTGTTGCATAAGTGAGAGACTTAGTTGGATCTTTTTGGATCTTATCAGCATACTTGTAAACGAACCAAGTACTAAGACCAGTCAAGGCAAACCAGAAGATCAAACGAAGGATAATTCCTTCCCCAAGACCTACACCAGCAGTTGATGAAGCGATACCTGTTGCAAATGGGTTCAAGGTAGATGCCAAACATCCAATTTGTGAACCGAGCAAGATAATGGCAACCCCCGTCAAGCTATCAAATCCAACGGCCATCATAACTGGCACAAGGAGAGGATAGAAGGCCATGGTTTCTTCACCCATACCATAAGTTGTACCACCGAGGGCAAACAAAGGCATGAGAACCAAAATCAACATCTTTTCGCGGCCCTTGTATTTCTTCACAATAGAAGCAATACCAGTATCTAGCATACCAGTTTCATTGACAACGCCAAGGAAACCACCAACCATGAGGATGAAGAAGGCTACATCAATCGCTGCGCTGGTTTCTTTAATCAGCGAGCCTTCCTCTGGATGAGTACCTAGCATAGCCCGAATCGGTGCCATGAGAACATCCCAAATCCCTTGCGGATTTTGAGGCTGGGCTTTATAGACACCATCCACAAAGGCACCTGCAGGGATGATCCAAGTCAACACTGCCATAATAGCAATGATTATCAACAAGACGGTGTAAGATGAAGGCATCTTAAACCCTTTTTTAGCTTTTTCACTCATTTGTTTTTCCTCCTAATGTCTAACAAAGTGCAAAAAACCAACCACTTTCTTAAATAAATATTTAAGAAAAACGCTTTCTATTTATATTTATTTTACCACATTAAGGTCTAAAAAACTAGTATTTTTTGAAAATATCGCATTTATTTTCAAGAAATATTCCTAACTTGATATAAAGACGTTAGAAATACCATATATTTTACTAGTAAAATAGTTTATTCTTTTTCAATAATTGTTCCGCTTTCAGATTCGATCAAAGCGCCAAGATTTTCAAGGGAAGTAATAACTGCTTTTCCTTCTGGACGACCGTTGACAAAAGCGATAGCTGCTTCAACTTTTGGAAGCATGCTGCCTGGGGCAAATTGGTCTTGTTTGATATATTCTTCAAGCTGAGCAACATTCACATGTTCCAACTTTTCTTGGTCTGGTTTGTTGTAGTTGACAAAGACGTAATCTACACCAGTCAAGACGATGAAGAGGTCAGCTTCGACTAATTCCGCCAAGCGTTGAGAAGCAAAGTCCTTATCAATAACAGCTTCAACACCAGCCAAATGACCGTTGTCTTCCTTGATGACTGGAATTCCGCCACCACCAGCAGCAACGACCACTTGACCAGCATTCAAGAGGGTACGAATTGTTTCGATTTCCTTAATATCAACAGGTTTTGGTGAAGCAACAACCTTGCGCCAACCGCGGCCAGCATCCTCTTTGAAGGTCGCTCCGCTCTTTTCAGCTTCTGCTTTTGCTTCTTCTTCTGAGTAGAAAGGACCGATTGGTTTGCTCAAGTTGACAAAAGCTGGGTCATTTTTATCGACAACAACTTGTGTCACAACTGAAGCAACATCTTTTTCGATGCCTTCATCCAAGAGAGCATTCTGCAAGGCATTTTGCAACCAGAAACCGATGCTACCTTCTGTCATAGCAACAAGTGAATCGAGCGGGAAAGCAGGGTTCTTTTCAGAATTAGCAGCCAAGTGTTGGAGCAAAAGATTTCCAACTTGAGGACCATTACCGTGAGTGATGATCAAATCATCCCCATTTTTGATCAGTTTTACAAGGTGCTTAGCTGTTTCCACCAAGGCTTCCTGTTGAGCTTTTGCTGATGGATCAGAAGAAAGAATCGCATTTCCTCCCAAAGCCACTACAATTTTACGATTTGCCATAAATTCTCCTTTATCACATTCAATTGAATGCCTTTAGATTTCTGTTTAATATTTTTTCAAATTTTTATAAGAAATAACAGATTTCCATCATATAAAAGAGGACTGGACTAAAGCTATTAGTCGCAGCCCTCATAGCTGTTGGTAGACGGTTTATAAATTATACTTTTGGAATGTAAAGGTTGCCGAGTGTAGCAGCCATAACAGCTTTGATTGTGTGCATACGGTTTTCTGCTTGGTCAAAGTGGCGAGCATATTTGCTGCGGAAGACTTCGTCTGTTACTTCCATTTCTTCTACGCCAAATTTTTCAGCGACATCTTTACCGTAAACAGTATTTGTATCGTGGAATGCTGGCAAGCAGTGCAAGAAGATCAAGTCTTCATTGTCAGCTTTCTTCACCAATTCCATGTTAACTTGGTAAGGTTTCAAAAGTGCAACGCGTTCTGCGAATTTATCTTCTTCACCCATAGATACCCAAACGTCTGTGTAAAGTACATCTGCACCTTTAACAGCTTCGTCTGCATCTTCAGTGATGAGGATGTGTGCGCCGCTTTCTTTAGCAAAGCCTTCTGCCAATTCAACAATTTCTTTTTCTGGGAAGAGTTCTTTTGGTGAGAAGATGTGAACGTTAACGCCAAGGATAGCTCCTGTTACCAGCAAGCTGTTAGCAACGTTGTTACGTCCATCACCACAGTAAACCAATGTCAAGCCTTCCAAACGACCAAAGTTTTCTTGAACTGTCAAGTAGTCAGCAAGCATTTGAGTTGGATGCCATTCATCAGTCAAACCATTCCATACTGGAACACCTGAGAATTCTGCCAATTCTTCTACCATGCGTTGGCTGAAGCCGCGGAATTCAATCCCGTCAAACATACGTCCCAATACTTTAGCAGTATCTTCTGTAGATTCTTTCTTACCAAGCTGAATATCATTAGCACCAAGGTATTCTGGATGTGCACCAAGGTCAATAGCTGCTGTAGTAAAGGCTGCACGCGTACGAGTAGATGTTTTTTCAAACAAGAGGGCGATATTCTTACCAGCAAGATAATGGTGTTGAATATTGCGTTTCTTCAAGTCTTTCAAGTGAGCTGAAAGTCCGATTAGGTATTCTAATTCTGCACGAGTAAAGTCTTTTTCTGCAAGGAAGCTACGTCCTTGGAATACTGAATGTGTCATTCTGTTATTTCCTCTTTCTAGTTATTAAATTTCTATTGATAAATTGTCGAACACGAATTAAACTTCTTCACGTTCAAATGGCATAGACATACAACGAGGTCCACCACGGCCCCGAACCAATTCACTTCCGCGAATCTTGATCAAGCGAAGCCCGTATTCTTCCAAAATCTTGTTGGTTACGGTATTGCGGTCATACACCACTACCACACCAGGAGCGATTGTCAAGGTGTTAGAACCGTCATTCCATTGTTCACGTCCAGCTGCTACGATATTGCCGCCACCGCAACGAATCAAATGAACTTTTTCTACGCCAAGGTTTTGAGCCAGAAGTTCAGCCAAGTCACCTTTTTCTTCAACGATCTTCAGTTTTTCGTTTTCATAAGTAACGGAGTAAACGCGAAGGTCGCCTTCGATTTCTGGGTGAATGGTGAACTTATCATAGTCGACCATAGTGAAGACAGTATCCAAGTGCATGAATTTACGGTTGTTAGCAAATTCAAAGGCCAATACTTTCTTGAAGCCAACATTCTTCTTGAAGATGTTCACCAAAAGTTTTTCGATAGATGCTGCGTCTGTACGTTGAGAAATACCAACTGCCAATACATCTTTAGAAAGAACTAACTCATCTCCACCTTCGATACGAGTATCTTCTTCACGGTTGTAAACCAATTCCACTTTTCCAGCGTATTCTGGGTGATATTTGAAGATGTATTTACCGTAGAGAGTTTCACGGTTACGAGTATCTGCAAACATGTGGTTGAGCGATACAGCATTACCAATTGTAGCAAATGGATCGCGTGTGAAGTAAAGGTTTGGCATTGGATCAATCGCAAATGGATAATCTGATTCTACCAAGTCAGTCAGACCTTTCGCTTCGTCAGGGATTTCTGGCAATTCAGCTTTTTGAACCCCTGCCATTGTTTTTTCAACCAATTCTTGGTTGTCCTTGATACCATGCAGCAATTCACGAATAGCTTTCTTCGTTTCGCGTCCACGAATATTTGCTTCTTCCAAATATTCTTCGATGAACTGTTCACGAATTTCTGGAGAAATCAAGGATTCAGCAGCCAATTTTTCGAGATAAAGAACTTCAATTCCTTCATCACGAAGAGCTTGAGCGAATGCATCGTGTTCTTTTTGAGCATCTTCCAAGAAAGGAATGTCATCAAAAAGAAGACGTTCTAGGTAGTCCGGTAGCAAGTTTCCAGCTCTTTGCCCGGACGGTGCAACATAACTTTTTTCAGTTTTCCAATTTCTGAGAAAACATGAATTGGATGTGTAGACATCTATTGTCCTCCTTTTCGTTGAGGTTTGGTTTCCCAATCCCTTTTATGCTATTATTCTATCATGGATTGGAAAGGCTTACACCTAAAATCTTACATTACAAATGCCAAATTCTTTGCATTTTTTATAAAACATTATTATATTTATTTATTTTAAAGCGTTTTCTTTGCATATTTTGGTTGTTCTATTATTTTTAGGAATATATATTTTTTTGTAAAAAATATATGTTCAATTAATATTAGAATATGATCAGAAAAAGCTTTTAAATGTGTAAAAATGTTTGAAAAAAGCCAATCAAATGATTGATTAGCTTCCTTCAAAATATCTCATAAAGTAATCCTTATTCTTAAATGTCAATTTTTTATGCTCGTAGTCAATCACTCCTTCTTCTCTTAGTTTTTTTAGAACCTGATTGACTGTTTCACGTGTAGTGGCTCCTAACTTTGGCCAACTCTTTCATACTCATTGGAAATGGAAGTGTATCCTGCTCTTTGCACAGATCCATGCATAAAATAGATAAAGACTGGATCACGCGATCCGTAGCACTGGCTGAGACGACATTCCGTAAGCGCAATTCCTGAAATTCTAAAATCTGCGATAAACGCTTGGTGATAAACAACAGCTGATCAACATTCTTTTTTGAATAGTCTTCAAACAAATCCATAGGAATGCTGAAATATTCGACATTGGTGACCGCGCTAGCCGTATAATGATAACGCTCATCGAAAAACATACCTCCATATGGAAACACACTATTCATTTTAATATAATCCATATAAGAAAAAGTATCGGTTGAATCATACTGTTCGATACGAACATAGCCTCGATGCAGGAGGAAAAGGCGATCTCTACGGTCCCCTGAAAAGAAGATAATCTGTCCCTTGGGAATCTTGCGGAATTGAATCTCAATAGCAATTTTATCAAAAATTTCCACAGGAAAATGTGCAAATGCTGGATGCTGCCTAATAATCTGATAATGTTCCTTATTGATCATAATAACCCTTCTTACTTGCTATTAGTATTATAGCATAAATCCGCTTACAAATAGAAAATGCTGGCTGTAAAAGTAAGAAATCCTAACAAAACAAAGAGGTATGCCCATTTTCTATTTATGGACTTTCTGTTAGCCTGTACTTTTTTGGGTAAGTAATTGCCTACAATTATGAAAACCAAAGCAACCACCATTGCTGCTGTTTTACGGATATCAAATTCCTCATTTAAGCCCCGATAAATAGTAGCTAGATACAGCGAAACAAAGGTAAAAGGGATTATCCAGCGAATAAGGTGCTTAAAGGTTCTATTCAAGATATCTTTGGCAATGGTTGTCCAATAGATCATAACTTCTAGCAGCATCATGACAATTGGAAAAGCAGATACTATTAGAAACTTAGGTAAAAAAGCATTTCCTTTTCCATATAAGTCAAAGTGAATAGCTAAGTTTTCTGGTAATTTTTGATAGACCCAGATGGCATATAAAACTGGCAAGAGCATGACGCCAAGCGCCCATCCTAATTCTTGTAAACTATTTTTTTTCATTTTCGTTTCCTCCTCCAAGAGATTGAAACCAGACAAGAATTTCTTCAAAAACAGTGACATCTAAGCTGTAATAAATAAAGTTCTTCTGCTTTTCTTCTATGAGTAGACCGGCTTTCTTTAGCTGAGAGAGGTGGTAGGATACCGTCGCAGGCGTCAGCTCAAAAGCTTGGGCAATTTCCCCTGCAGACTTCGGACCATGCTTGAGCATTTCCAGAATCCCCCTCCGAACTGGATCAGCTAGAGCTTTAAGCGTTTGACTGATCCCCATGATTAGACCTTTCTTTCAGGTAAACTTTCAAGATTTTCTTGGTCAGAAAGACTAGTGCCACTACTTCTACCAAGAGCAGAGCTTCAACTGCAAGTGGCGGAAGAAAGCCTACCTGAGCCAGAGAAGGCGCTAAGTCAATCAGGGCGTGAAGTCCTAGCGCAGCTAAAAAATACACTGGAACCTTCTCCTTGACCGCCTTCCAAACCCAGAAGGTCAGCAAGATTTGGATAAGAATAGCCAAGATCCGCTCAAGAGCCAAAAGATAGATGCTGCCAGCACTCATGGAACGGACATTGTCAATAACTGCTTGAGGAATTTGAGCCAGCATCTGAGCATTCCCCTGAGTCACTACTTGAGCTATAACCCAAAGGTTTAAGAGACTGACAATACCAACAAACAAAGCCTCAATACCACCATGCCCCAAGCCATAGGCCACACCATCCCCAAAGGTCAGTGGACGCTTCTTTTGCAGCCAGTAAAAGATGACCCAGCGACCTGTTTCTTCAAAAATAGCTGCCGCAGCAACAGTATAAAGAACGTATAGCCAAGGATTTTCCATCCGCAAAGCAATAGTCCCATCAGCCTGAGGCTGTAAAACGATACGATGCAAGATATTTTCCAGAACCTGACTAGACAGATAAAAACCAACTCCCCCTAAAAGGAAAACTAGCAGAGAAATGTGCTTGGTCTTTTTAAAATAAACCAAAGGAACAAGGACTGCCCCTAAAATCAGCAGCATAGCAATCAAGATATGAATGGAAATCATCGTTTTTCTCCTGAACTGTTTAGATTTTTTTCTAAATAGATTATACATCTTTCTTTTCTTTCTGTCAAATCTATTTTGATTTTTTTCTAAATAGATTTCAATCTAAAATTCATCAAGCTCTACTGCTATAAAAAAACAAAAATACGCCCAGATTTTCATCTAAAGCGTATTTTTTCTGATTTCTATTAGATTAGTTCATATTAACTCGGTGCCACTCATTGATGATATAGGCAATTTGACCGACCTGATCAATACCAACTCCACTAATCTCCTCACTGGCTTCTGTGCTGCCACCTAGATAGGCTGTATAAAGTGCCACAATATAGGGCTTCTCCTCCATGACAATAGCATCAACATTGAGTGCCTCTCTAACATACCCAGGCTTTTGGTAAATTGTCAAATCGTATAAATAACGTTTGTAATATTCACCAGGGAAGGAAACACCGATAAAATAAAGAATGTCCTTGTATTTTTCTTGATTATTCCACAGATACTCTAGAACTTGAATATAATAATCCGTTGTTGTTTTGTTTTCTCTGCTGATCGTCTTGACTTTAGCTTTTGATCGGCCATACCTTCCAAACATGCTGTAGGCCTTGTCCATCCCACCCAGTCGCTCTGCTAGCGCATAAGCGGGCGTATTTTCAGAGTAGACCAAGGAATACTCCTGCATATCAGGAATAGACATGGCGCCATTGAAGGCCGCTACATAGTTATCGTGCTCTCCTTTGTATTCATAGATGGTATTGGTAATATCAAACCGCTCTTCCAGCGATAATTTTCCTGCTGCTACCTCATCAACAACCAACATATTAAGGGGGAGTTTATAGGTAGATCCTGCTGTCATAGGCTGGGTATCATTCATGGCATAAGTTTGCCCACTTGTCAGATCTTTATAAGAAAAAGCAATCTGAGAAGAGTCAATTTCCATGTCATCCATGTAAGCCTGAACAACTTGTGGCAAGGTCATATTCGCATAATCGTAAGATAAACCCAAAGCTTCCATGGTTGGAAGGTCTTGCTCTATCACCTCTTGCTTCTCTTCCATCGTCTTGCTAGCACGCGCAGTCCCCTCAGACTTCGTTTCCTCTCCTTCTGTAGCCTGTGAAGAAGCAATTGATTGACCTGCTTCTGCTATCTTTTTATCAGCTCGCTGTGGTTCCACCAAAAGACCCAAAAAACAAATAAATAAGAAAACACCACCGAACCAGCAAGCCAGTTTCTTTATGTCATTTTTAATCAAAGTTTTTCTCCTAATATTTTAGTATTATAAAAGATTCTCATTAAAATAACAAGTAGAAAGGTCAATTTAAGGGCATTTAAAAACGAATCATTGCGATCCGTTTTATAATTCTATTATTTAGCTGCTACGTAGAGTTCATCCACTTTGTTCCAGTTGATCACTGAGAAGAAAGCCTTGATGTAGTCAGGACGCACGTTGCGGTATTTCACGTAGTAAGCATGTTCCCAAACGTCCAATCCGAGGATTGGTGTCTTGCCTTCTGAGATTGGTGTATCTTGGTTTGCTGTTGAAGTTACTTCAAGTTTCCCTTCTTTGTTGACAACCAACCATGCCCAACCTGAGCCGAAACGAGTTGTTGCTGCTGCAGTGAAGGCTGCTTGGAATTCTTCAAATGAACCAAATGTCTCATCGATCGCTGCTGCAAGTTCTGCTGAAGGAGCTGTCTTTTCAGGAGTCATCAATTCCCAGAAAAGAGCATGGTTCAAGTGTCCACCACCGTTGTTGATCACTGCTTGGCGAATATCAGCCGGAATAGACTCAACATCTGCCAACAGTTTTTCTAAGTCTTCACCAATTTCAGGATGTTTTTCAAGCGCTGCATTTACGTTATTCACGTAAGTTTGATGGTGCTTGTCATGGTGAAGGTGCATTGTTTCCTCATCGATGTAAGGTTCCAAAGCGTCGTATGCATAAGGTAGATCTGGTAAAATAATTGCCATTTACTTGTCCTCATTTTCTTTATTATTATACAAATCATAACGTAAAAACGCACATTTTTCAACTATTTTGCTTATAAATTTTGCTAAGCTTTTAGAAGTTTCCTGTTGCGATTTTCAGCAAGGTAAGGTCAAAAAGGTAGTCCTTGTCATAAAGGCCAGACTTGATCTGGTAGTCCGTTTCAATCAAGCAGGTCAGGGTTCTTTTCAGAAAGTTGAGGCTAAGCCCACGCGCATCCTTGAGTGCAAACTTGACTTGGAAGGGATTCATCTTGCGGCCTAGATAGTCTGATAAGTCCGACACGATTTGGCTCTCAGATCGGCCATTATCCGCCAAAATCTTAACCTGAGTAAACATTCGAAACTGGCCTAACATGATGGCAATCAGCTTGATTTCATCTTCACCCTGCAAGGTTAGATCGCGCACCAAACTCCGTGCGGCATCAATTTGTTTCTGTAAAATCAGCTGAGTCAAATCAAAAATGTTATCCTGCAAGGTTTTGGGAATGGCCTCAGCAATGTCTTCTAGACTAATTTGCCCTGACTCCTTATAAGACTTCAGAAAAGCCAAGTTTTTACTGATTTCACTAAAATGAAAGCCTGATTTGATCAGCAAATGGTCAAAAGCCTTCGGAGCGAAGTCCAGACCTTCAAGCTGAGCTTGTTTGGTAAAATACTGACGTAAGTCTGCTTCCTTAATCTCAGCTGCTTCAAAGATCTGTCCATCTCGCTTGAGTATCTTGACTAGTCGGCGTTTGCTGTCTAGCTTGCCTTCCGCAAAAATGACCAATTTGGTCGTGCTACTAGGAGCTTCCAAATACTGCTCAAAGGACTTGAGCTTTTCATCCGATAAATAGCGCTTTTTCGCTGTTGTTAGATCCGCAAAATGATCTAAAATAATAATCTTTTCATCCGCAAAAAAGGGCAGGCTGACTAAATCTAACTCCACATCTGCATAAGACGTTTCTTTCATGTCAAACAATGTGACATTCAAATCCGCTGGATCGTAGTGGATCTGCTTCAGAAACTCGTCTTTTAACAGCTCAAATTGCCCCAAGTCATCTCCCGTCAAAATCGTTAAAGGCGGAAGGTTTTCGGGAGTGATTTTCCTAATTTTTTCAATTGCTAACACAGTGGCACTCCCTTCTATTTTCTTGATTCTTAGTCATGTATAAATTGTAACAAAAAACAGCAGGAAAGTCTGCTGTTTTTTTTATCATTCTAACTAGAATATCAGAGACTAAAAGAATTGTCCCAACTGCATGAGTAGCGTGACCAAGAGGGTGATAAGAAAAAGAATACCGCCCAGCACGGCAATCATGCTAAAATCTTGCTTCTCTCTTTTCAACGGTTTTCTACGATTATCTAGTTACTCGTTGATATGTTCCTGCAGAATTCCCTTTTTCTTCTCTGGCATGATTGTCCTCCCTTACTAAATCTGCATAAAGGAACTTGCCCTCATCGAAAGCAAGTTCTCATGTATCTGGTTAAAGAATAGCCTTATATTGCTCCAAACTAGCCTGATTAGCAGCCTGTTTCTGTCTAGCAAGTGCTGCTTCCATCTCTGATGAGTAAGCAAGGACAGCTTGAATCTTATCCACCATGGTTGAGACATTTTCTGGCGCATAAATGTGATCATCCGCAATAAATCGGCGGCTATGGCAAGTATTTTTGAAGCTGAGAATCAACATATTGTTCTCAAAAGCTGTGCGACATGCATTGAGGATTTCATCGCTGATATTGATATCTAGATACAAGTCACATCTCTCAAAAAGCTCTGCAACCTTTGCCGGACGAATATTTGGATAAAGCGAAACATTCGGATAACGATTGAGCCCCATCAAATGGCCAGACATTTCTGTGATGGCTCCAATATGGAAATGTACATTTGGCAGCTGAGTCAAGAGCTGCTCTATTTGCTCAAGCTGATCACTATTGGTCAAAATCAAGGCTTCTGGATTCATATTATTAAGACGCTGGTAATCATAAATATAACCAATATTGTGGAAAGATTTCTTTTCTTCTGGTGTGTCCAAATCTCCTGTAAAATAACTGTAAGGAGACTCGACATCTGGTGAAAGATAGCCATCGTCTTGTACAACAACAACAGGACAATCAAGTCCTGTTGCTTTTAATGAACGTAACAAATCAAAACTTGCTTGATCATAGCGGTCAAACAAACAAATCATAGTGGTTATGCCTTTCTTTCTGAATCCTTCTTAGTTGGTCTGAGCCGATCGAACCAGATCAGACCAGCGCTGGGCAATATGCTCATCAAGGTAAGGCTCAGCTACCTTACTCGCTAAACAATCTTTTTGTGCGGTCAAGAAAACCTCTCCAATGCTTGAAGAGGTTCGTTACTATGCTCAAGAATTGCTTCGTCTTTCTGAACGCAGACAAGTTGTCTTAAACGATATAGTAGCTCTAGCTCAGCCTTTACCAGAGTATGACATCTTACGGTCAATTCCTGGCATCGCAGAAACCACAGCGACATCTATCATTGGCGAATTGGGAGATATTCGTCGCTTTCAGTCTACCAATCAAATCAACGCTTTTATTGGCATTGATCTGAGACACTATGAATCTGGGAACTTTCTCGCTAAGGAACACATCACTAAACGAGGTAATCCCTATGCCAGAAAAATCTTGTTCAAGTGCATTCACAACATCGCTTCAGCTAGTCATACCAATCCCTGCCATATCGCTGACTTTTATGAGAAACGAAAAAGACAATCAACAATAGCTTCAACTAAGCCACATACGATTGCCTCTATACATCGTCTCATTCGAACAATGTATTACCTCATTACGCATAACAAACTTTACGATTATTCTTTGACCCAAAATCGATAAGGCTGTCTATGCCGTATTATTGTAACACCTTGTTTCAAAAATACCAGATGAGGTGTTTTTTAGCATGTCCTTTTATTGATCAAAAAGTGTTAAAAATAAGACAGTAACCTCAGAATAGCTACTGTCTTATCTCTTTTTTTACTTAAAGCCTTGATAGACTTGACAGATGGTAGAAAAGAGCCCAAAAACCCCAGATAGCCTTGAGCCATCCGGGGTTCTTATTTTCATCGCTAAAATGATATCAACAAAATTTCATTGTAGCCGATTTTTGGAACTTAGTCTTCTAAATCCATTTCAGAAGCTGCTGATCTCTTCTTCTTACCAAGAAGAGAGGCAGTTACCAAGGCAGCTACTCCTAATCCAAGACCAGCAAATTGGTTACTTGCAGTTCCTGTATTTGGTAAAGCCTTAGCGTTTGGAGTAACTTTGACTTGTCCTGGTTGTGCAGGCTGTGGCTTAGGTGCTTGAGAGTGATTTGTAGCACTCGAGATTGAAGCACTGTCAGACAAGCTAGCTGAGGTACTTGCGCTGTTGCTCATGCTTGTGCTTGTTGAAACTGATTCACTTGTGCTGATTGAAGCACTTACGCTGTTGCTCATGCTTGCTGAAGTTGAGGCATCGCCTGAGCCATTGCTTGTACTTGTTGAACCTGAACCACTACCTGAGTTGTTGCTTGCACTGATTGATGCAGACACGCTGTTGCTCATGCTTGTGCTTGCTGATTCAGATGCACTAATTGAAGCAGACACGCTGTTGCTCATGCTTGTGCTTGCTGATTCAGATGCACTAATTGAAGCAGACACGCTGGTGCTCATGCTTGTGCTTGCTGATACTGAAGCACTGATTGAAGCAGACACGCTGGTGCTCATGCTTGTGCTTGCTGATACAGATGCACTGATTGACGCTGACACGCTGTTACTCAAGCTTGTGCTTGCTGATACTGAAGCACTGATTGAAGCAGACACGCTGTTGCTCATGCTTGTGCTTGCTGATTGGCTTGCACTGATTGAAGCAGACACGCTGGTGCTTACGCTTGTGCTTGCTGATTCTGAAGCGCTGATTGAAGCAGATACGCTGTTGCTCATGCTTGTGCTTGCTGATACTGAAGCACTAATTGATGCGGACACGCTGTTACTCAAGCTTGTGCTTGCTGATTGGCTAGCTGATACAGATGCACTGATTGACGCTGACACGCTGGTGCTCATGCTTGTGCTTGCTGATTGACTTGCACTAATTGAAGCAGACACGCTGGTGCTCATGCTTGTGCTTGCTGATTCAGATGCACTGATTGACGCTGACACGCTGTTACTCAAGCTTGTGCTTGCTGATACTGAAGCACTGATTGAGGCGGACACGCTGGTGCTCATGCTTGTGCTTGCTGATTCAGATGCACTGATTGACGCTGACACGCTGTTACTCAAGCTTGTGCTTGCTGATACTGAAGCACTGATTGAGGCGGACACGCTGGTGCTCATGCTTGTGCTTGCTGATTCAGATGCACTGATTGAGGCAGACACGCTGTTACTCAAGCTTGTGCTTGCTGATACTGAAGCACTGATTGAGGCAGACACGCTGGTGCTCATGCTTGTGCTTGCTGATTGACTTGCACTGATTGAAGCAGACACGCTGGTGCTTACGCTTGTGCTTGCTGATACTGAAGCACTGATTGACGCTGACACGCTGGTGCTCATACTTGTGCTTGCTGATTGACTTGCACTGATTGAAGCAGACACGCTGGTGCTTACGCTTGTGCTTGCTGATTCTGAAGCGCTGATTGAAGCAGATACGCTGTTGCTCAAGCTTGTACTTGCTGATACTGAAGCACTAATTGATGCGGACACGCTGTTACTCAAGCTTGTGCTTGCTGATTGGCTAGCTGATACAGATGCACTGATTGAGGCGGATACGCTGCTGCTCATGCTTGTGCTTGCTGATGCTGAAGCACTGATTGACGCTGACACGCTGGTGCTCATGCTTGTGCTTGCTGATACTGAAGCACTGATTGACGCTGACACGCTGGTGCTCATGCTTGTGCTTGCTGATTCAGATGCACTGATTGAGGCAGACACGCTGTTACTCAAGCTTGTGCTTGCTGATTCAGATGCACTGATTGACGCTGACACGCTGGTGCTCATGCTTGTGCTTGCTGATTCAGATGCACTGATTGAGGCAGACACGCTGTTACTCAAGCTTGTGCTTGCTGATTGACTTGCACTGATTGAAGCAGACACGCTGGTGCTTACGCTTGTGCTTGCTGATTCTGAAGCGCTGATTGAAGCAGATACGCTGTTGCTCAAGCTTGTACTTGCTGATACTGAAGCACTGATTGAAGCGGACACGCTATTGCTCATGCTTGTGCTTGCTGATTCAGATGCACTAATTGAAGCAGACACGCTGGTGCTCATGCTTGTTCTTGCTGATTGGCTTGCACTGATTGAAGCAGACACGCTGGTGCTCATGCTTGTGCTTACTGATTCAGATGCACTGATTGAGGCGGACACGCTGTTACTCAAGCTTGTGCTTGCTGATTGGCTAGCTGATACAGATGCTGAAGTACTTTGACTTGCAGATACTGACACACTAGCTGATTGGCTTGCACTGATTGAGGCTGATACGCTGGTGCTCATGCTTGCTGATACAGAAGCTGAAGCACTTTGGCTTGCACTAATTGACGCAGACTGGCTCGCGCTTACTGAGATAGACGCTGAGTTCTGGTTGTTAGATGCTGAAGCTGAGGCACTTTGGCTTGCGCTTACTGATGCTGAAGTACTTTGACTTGCAGATACAGAAGCTGAGGCGCTTTGGCTAGCTGATACTGATGCTGAGTGACTTGCACTGATGCTTGCTGATACAGAAGCTGAAGCACTTTGGCTTGCACTAATTGACGCAGACTGGCTCGCGCTTACTGAGATAGACGCTGAGTTCTGGTTGTTAGATGCTGAAGCTGAGGCACTTTGGCTTGCGCTTACTGAGGTTGAAGTACTTTGACTTGCAGATACAGAAGCTGAGGCGCTTTGGCTAGCTGATACAGAGGCTGAGTGACTTGCACTGATGCTTGCTGAGATAGATGCTGAAGTGCTTTGGCTCGCACTAATTGACGCAGAGTGGCTCGCGCTTACTGAGATAGACGCTGAGTTCTGGTTGTTAGATGCTGAAGCTGAGGCACTTTGGCTTGCGCTTACTGATGCTGAAGTACTTTGACTTGCAGATACAGACGCTGAAGCTGATTGACTAGCTGATACAGAGGCTGATTGGCTAGCACTGATGCTTGCTGATACAGAAGCTGAAGCACTTTGGCTTGCGCTTACTGAGGTTGAAGTACTTTGACTTGCAGATACAGAAGCTGAGGCGCTTTGGCTAGCTGATACAGATGCTGAGTGACTTGCACTGATGCTTGCTGAGATAGATGCTGAAGTGCTTTGGCTCGCACTAATTGACGCAGACTGGCTCGCGCTTACTGAGATAGACGCTGAGTTCTGGTTGTTAGATGCTGAAGCTGAGGCACTTTGGCTAGCTGATACAGAGGCTGATTGGCTAGCACTGATGCTTGCTGAGATAGATGCTGAAGTGCTTTGGCTCGCACTAATTGACGCAGACTGGCTCGCGCTTACTGAGATAGACGCTGAGTTCTGGTTGTTAGATGCTGAAGCTGAGGCACTTTGGCTTACGCTTACTGATGCTGAAGTACTTTGACTTGCAGATACAGACGCTGAAGCTGAGTGACTAGCTGATACAGAGGCTGATTGGCTAGCACTGATGCTTGCTGAGATAGATGCTGAAGTGCTTTGGCTCGCACTAATTGACGCAGAGTGGCTCGCGCTTACTGAGATAGACGCTGAGTTCTGGTTGTTAGATGCTGAAGCTGAGGCACTTTGGCTTGCGCTTACTGATGCTGAAGTACTTTGACTTGCAGATACAGACGCTGAAGCTGATTGACTAGCACTGATGCTTGCTGAGATAGATGCTGAAGTGCTTTGGCTCGCACTAATTGACGCAGAGTGGCTCGCGCTTACTGAGATAGACGCTGAGTTCTGGTTGTTAGATGCTGAAGCTGAGGCACTTTGGCTTGCGCTTACTGATGCTGAAGCACTTTGGCTTGCACTAATTGACGCAGACTGGCTCGCGCTTGCTGAGATAGACGCTGAGTTCTGGTTGTTAGATGCTGAAGCTGAGGCACTTTGGCTTGCGCTTACTGATGCTGAAGTACTTTGACTTGCAGATACAGAAGCTGAAGCTGATTGGCTAGCTGATACAGAGGCTGATTGACTAGCACTTACTGATGCTGATGCGCTTTGGCTCGCACTAATTGACGCAGACTGGCTCGCGCTTGCTGAGATAGACGCTGAGTTCTGGTTGTTAGATGCTGAAGCTGAGGCACTTTGGCTTGCGCTTACTGATGCTGAAGTACTTTGACTTGCAGATACAGAAGCTGAAGCTGATTGGCTAGCTGATACAGAGGCTGATTGACTAGCACTTACTGATGCTGATGCGCTTTGGCTCGCACTAATTGACGCAGACTGGCTCGCGCTTGCTGAGATAGACGCTGAGTTCTGGTTGTTAGATGCTGATGCTGAAGCTGATTGGCTAGCTGATACAGAGGCTGATTGACTAGCACTTACTGATGCTGATGCGCTTTGGCTCGCACTAATTGACGCAGACTGGCTCGCGCTTGCTGAGATAGACGCTGAGTTCTGGTTGTTAGATGCTGATGCTGAAGCACTGATGCTTGCGCTCACTGATGCTGAAGTACTTTGACTTGCAGATACTGAAGCTGAAGCTGATTGGCTAGCTGATACAGAGGCTGATTGACTAGCACTTACTGATGCTGATGCGCTTTGGCTAGCTGATACTGATGCTGAGTGACTAGCACTTACTGATGCTGAAGTGCTTTGGCTCGCACTAATTGACGCAGACTGGCTCGCGCTTACTGAAATAGAAGCTGAGTTCTGGTTGTTAGATGCTGAAGCTGAAGCACTGATGCTTGCGCTCACTGATGCTGAAGTACTTTGACTTGCAGATACTGATGCTGAAGCTGATTGGCTAGCACTTACTGATGCTGAAGTGCTTTGGCTCGCACTAATTGACGCAGAGTGGCTCGCGCTTACTGAGATAGACGCTGAGTTCTGGTTGTTAGATGCTGAAGCTGAGGCACTTTGGCTTGCGCTTACTGAGGTTGAAGCACTTTGGCTTGCAGATACAGAAACTGATGCGCTTTGGCTAGCTGATACTGATGCTGAGTGACTAGCACTGATGCTTGCTGAGATAGATGCTGAAGTGCTTTGGCTCGCACTAATTGACGCAGAGTGGCTCGCGCTTACTGAGATAGACGCTGAGTTCTGGTTGTTAGATGCTGAAGCTGAGGCACTTTGGCTTGCGCTTACTGATGCTGAAGTACTTTGACTTGCAGATACTGAAGCTGAAGCTGATTGGCTAGCTGATACAGAGGCTGATTGACTAGCACTTACTGATGCTGAAGCTGATTGACTTGAGCTTACTGATGCTGAGGCACTTTGGCTTGCGCTTACTGATGCTGAAGTACTTTGACTTGCAGATACTGAAGCTGAAGCACTTTGGCTAGCTGATACAGAGGCTGATTGGCTAGCACTGATGCTTGCTGAGATAGATGCTGAAGTGCTTTGGCTCGCACTAATTGACGCAGAGTGGCTCGCGCTTGCTGAGATAGACGCTGAGTTCTGGTTGTTAGATGCTGAAGCCGATTGACTTGCGCTTACTGATGCACTTACGCTTGCACTTGCTGAAGCACTTTGGCTTGTACTTGCTGAGATAGATGCCGATTGGCTAGCACTGATGCTTGCTGAGATAGATGCTGAAGCGCTTTGGCTCGTACTAATTGACGCAGAGTGGCTCGCGCTTACTGATGTTGAAGTACTTTGACTAGCTGATACGGATGCGCTGGCTGATTGGCTTGCTGATGCACTTTGGCTAGCATTTACTGAGCTTGATGCTGATTGGCTAGCACTGATGCTTGCTGAGATAGATGCTGAAGCACTTTGACTTGCAGATACAGAAGCTGAAACTGATTGGCTAAGGGATCCGCTTTCTTTAACATTTACTTGAATGTCCTTAAAGTTAAGCTGTCCCGCTTCGTCAGTGATCTTATATTTGAGTGTTACAGTTCCTGTTCCAGTAGGCGTTCCAGAAATTTGGATAGATGGGATATAGCCAGTTTTACCAGCCCCTGGTTCATTGCTTTTAGTAGTAACTGTTAATCCAAGAGCTTCCAGTTCTTTCTTACCATGAATTAGTTCAACTGCTTGATCCGCAAGGTAAGAACTTTGCCAAGAACCAACAGACTTATCTCCTTTGTTATTACCATCATGAACATATAAAGTTTCATTAACTCGTTTACCGACTTCAATCTCAGGAACTAGTGGTTCAGGGGGAAGGAGTTAGTGAGTCTTTGCTCTTGTTGATAATTGACTCCTGCGCAGCCTCAGTTACAACTTCTTCTGGACGGCCTAGATAGGTAAAGAAATCAGCATCCTTACCTCCCGATCCATTAGTATGTCTGACGAGCATATTAGGATTTTCAGTTAAAACCGTCCCTGTAATAGTGAGTTTTGGAACATAGGTGAAATCAGCACGCCTTTCCACCCCTGGAACATACCTCAAACCACTATATTTGGTTGTACCACCATTACCAGTGTACAAAACCATAGAATTTTTAGCATCTTGCTCATATCTATACTGTTTATCATTATGGAAATATAAAGTTTCATTAACTCTATCGCCTACTTTATATTTTGCAAGAGGAGCCAATGCTTCTTTTTTCCCCTCAGCATCATACGTTACAGCAGGTCCCTTAAACTGAGTAGTAGTAAGGTTCATGAATATGCTGGTTTGAGGAAAGCTACGTCCATCAAAGGTCACATCCAGATTGACACTACTATTAAATGCTTTTGGATTATCACTCTTGAAAGTTACATATGGAATATAACGTCCAGGAGCCACTTCCCACACGACCTGTTTCCGAGGTAATATTATATTTCTCTTGTGCTTCTTGCCAGTTTCGAGTCTCTAGAGTTGTTCTTGCAGAAAGTCCTGCAAACTCACTATCCTTATATGAACCGTAAGGATATTCGTCCGCATCAAATTGAGACTTATGCATGTAATATGTTACCGAGAAAGGAACACCTGCTCGTCCCAGAAAGACCCGTTGTCTATTTAAACGACCACTTGTTTCTGGAGAGTTGATGCTATATGGATCGGTATTTAGAAAGAAAGGTTCTTTTGATCCAGTATCGATCGGATTTGCTCTAAATCCAGAATACCCTGTCTTTGGTGCAATCGCTACAGTATTGTCAACCTTTTGGTTTTTCTCAGCTTGCTTGGTTGTATCCTTACCTTGGGCTTGGTTCTTATCTGCTACAACACCAGCTGCGATGTTGTTGCTTGTTGTTGCTGCTTGGCTTGTGCTAAGAGCTGCACTTGCCAAACTTTGGTTAGCACTACCTGATACAAGACTTGCCGCAGGGTTGACCTTAAGGTTGAGCGAGGCAGAAGTTGAGACAGATGCTTGTACTTCTGATCCACTCGTTGCACTAGTGCTCTCAACTAGTGAAGTTGAAGCTTGAACGCTCGCTGACGCTGATGGTGTAGAGCTTACTGATGCAGATGCTTTTGCACTTGCTGAGACTGATGTAGGAGCTGATGCTGATTGACTTGCTGAGGCAGATTGACTGACTGAAGCTGACTGACTTGCTGAGGCAGATTGACTGACTGAAACTGACTGACTCGCACTCGCTTGATCCTCAACAGATTGACTGACTGATACAGAAGCTGTTGCAGATGCTTGTTCTGCTTGAGCTTTCTTTACTTCCGCTTGCGCTTGAGCGATGATTGAGTTGGCACTTGTTTCAGTTGTTTCAGCTACTTTCGGTTCAGCTGCAATGACTGTTTTATCCTTTTCTGTATACTCAGATGTTTCATCCGCATAAACAGTTTGCTCTTGAGTCATCACAAATCCTGCAGCCCCCGCGGCCAGGATTCCCCCTATACCCGCTAGCGTGTTAAAACTAAGGTGTGCGTGATCAAGTTCTTCAGTGTCTGACAGGGTACTAGAGACAACTTCGCCCATCCCACCGATACGGAAGAGATCCAATTGAGAGTTCGAGGCTTTTACCCAGTTTTTGCCCGACTTGTAAAGCTTATAACGCTTTTTCTCATCTACGATCTCGAAATCTTTGTTAAATTTTTTACTTCGAAACATTCGATTCCTTTCTTTTATCCAATTGCGACCCTTTGTTAATCTCATGACCATTAACAAAGTGTAGATTGCGCTGCCTCCCAAAACCAGAGTTAATAAAAGTTGCAGTCAGTTTCAGTTTTTATCCCTTTGACTCAGAAAAAGCAGATTCCATCTGGGATATACCAGCCGTTTTTATCCAGTATATACCACTCATCATTTTACCAAAACGGATTCCCCTTTTCAAGTAATTATATGTAAAATAACAAATGAAAATAGCTAATTTTTTCAGAAAATCCGCTTTTAAGCTTCAAATTGTTGAAAGCGTTTTATTATCTTTCGAACCCCCTACTCCCCCTTTCACACTAGTTCAATTAGATAGAGGCAAAAAAACCTTGACGATTTGCTCGTCAAGGTTCATCTTTTCCAGAGACCTCCTCCATCCAGAAAAAATCCTAGAAAAAGTGTCCCAACTGCATGATGATTGTGACCAAGAGGGTGATAAGAAAAAGAATACCGCCTAAAACTGCAATCATACTAAACTCTTGCTTCTCTCTTTTCAACGGTTTCCTACGATTATCTAGTTGCTCGTTGATATGTTCCTGCAGAATTCCCTTTTTCTTCTCTGGCATGATTGTCCTCCCTTACTAAATCTGCATAAAGGAACTTGCCTTCATCGAAAGCAAGTTCTCATGTATCTGGTTAAAGAATAGTCTTATATTGCTCCAAACTAGCTTGATTAGCAGCCTGTTTCTGTCTAGTAAGTGCTGCTTCCATCTCTGATGAATGAGCAAGGACAGCTTGGATCTTTTCCACCATGGTTGAGACATTTTCTGGCGCATAAATGTGATCATCCGCAATAAATCGACGACTATGGCAAGTATTTTTGAAGCTGAGAATCAACATATTGTTCTCAAAAGCTGTGCGACATGCATTGAGGATTTCATCGCTGATATTGATATCTAGATACAAGTCACATCTCTCAAAAAGCTCTGCAACCTTTGCCGGACGAATATTTGGATAAAGCGAAACATTCGGATAACGATTGAGCCCCATCAAATGGCCAGACATTTCTGTGATGGCTCCAATATGGAAATGTACATTTGGCAGCTGAGTCAAGAGCTGCTCTATTTGCTCAAGCTGATCACTATTGGTCAAATCAAGGCTTCTGGATTCATATTATTAAGACGCTGGTAATCATAAATATAACCAATATTGTGGAAATAGACTTTTTCTTCCGGTGTTGCCAAGCTTTGAATTTTCTCATATACCTGCCTGTCCTGAACAGCGATACGGATATTGCGATGAGGCATTTTCATAGCTACTTTCATATTACCAGGTAAGGATTCTCCGATAGGCTCTTGCCAGAAAAGAACATCTTCTGCACGACCATTTTTAGGACGAAGAGCATAGGCCACCAAGAAGGGGGTTGCTAGAGAATTATAAATAATACGATCTGTATCATATCCACGATATTGCAGATAAAAGACGACAAATTCTTGTTTAGATTTAAAAATATGACGCTTTCCTTCAAGTGTCAAGATGATATCACCAGTCAGATGATTTTCCATAATCACCACGACATTGCTCTGGTCAAAATAACGAGTATGGGTCGGACGTTGTGTCTGGTCGTAGGTTATTTGTGCAAAAAGCCGTCCTTTGCGATTGTAGATATCTGCCGCTCGAACCTTCCCCTCTGTATCCAGCCATTCGACAGCCCGCACACGTCTTTCATGCGTTGGTTGGCGATAGAAAATATTGGCACGCTTCTTGCCCATATCCAAGATTTCGCCATTTACATTGCTGGAGCGAATCTCCCATAGATGCGGTTTGGGGACAAGATTAAAATAAATTGGACGGCCCTCTGGTGTGTCCAAATCTCCTGTAAAATAACTGTAAGGAGACTCGACATCTGGTGAAAGATAGCCATCGTCTTGTACAACAACAACAGGACAATCAAGTCCTGTTGCTTTTAATGAACGTAATAAATCAAAACTTGCTTGATCATAGCGGTCAAACAAACAAATCATAGTGGTTATGCCTTTCTTTCTGAATCCTACTTAGTTAGTCTGAGCCGATTGGACAAGATCAGACCAGCGCTGGGCAATATGCTCATCAAGGTAAGGCTCAGCTATCTCGTAGGATACACGGGATAAATCTTCCTGAGAATGTTGAGTTAATAGCTGAACAACCTTTTCCGCGTACTCTGTCGTCATGGCATCTAGATCATCTGGACGAGCTTTAGGAATCAGGTAGCCATTTTTTCCATCGCGGATAAAGGTCGGATTGCCATAACGAACATCAAAGCCAATGATGGGCAGGCCAGAACCTACTGCTTCCAACAGAGTCAGACCAAAACCTTCACTTGTCGATGCTGCTAGATAAGCGGAATAATTCTTGTAAATATCCGCCATATGATGATGCCCCATCAGTCGAATATACTCTTCTGCTTGCAGATCCGAAATCAGCTTCCGCAGCATAGCTTCCTCACCACCTTTACCATAAATATCAAAGGTGATTTCCGGTAGTTGCTCATGCGCCTTCACCACAGAGTGAATCAGCCAATCGATATGCTTTCACTGGCCAAACGAGAAGCTGTCATCAAACCAAAAGGTTTCCGCTGACCTTCTGGTCGGCGCAGCTGATCCAAGCTACCCACAGGAATAGTTAAAATATTCTTCGGCTTGATGTCGGTATATTGAGCAAACTGCTCTTTCAGAAGCTCTGTTTGAGCATCCGTCGAGTTGATGATGTAGTCCACTTCTTCTGCGTATTCAAATTGATACTCGTAGTAATTATTCCACAAGATATACTCTTTTTCTGCGGGATTTTCACTAAAGTGGTCTGCGTGAACGATGACAGCTAGTTTAGCAGCCCCCTTATTGGCGAAGATTGGCTGGCCAATATCTGTCTCTCGGTCTAGAATCAGTAAATCCTTGTCTGTCAACTTCAAGCTTCTCATGAAATGAGCAACAAACTCCTGCTTGGAGTAGAAAACCTGATCTGGAAAACGATAAACTTGCGTTTCTTGTTTACCGTCTACCTCATCGATAATCTCTTCGTAAGCCACACTACCATCTTCATTGAGCCAAGTCCGTTGGTAGAGACGAGCCCGACCATCTACAGGACTATAGTATTCAATAAAGTTTTTGGTATAAGTATAATATTCTTTCTGAATGAGACAGCCACGCGAAACAATCTCTGCCCGCTCAATCAGTTCATTATCCATATCGCATGAATAGCACGTTACGAAATCATTATCTCCAAACAAGATCCGAAAGGTCTTGTTCTCAGGATTACGGACGATTTCTAGAGGTTCTCTATCAAAACTAGCTAAGACTTGTGCTAGAGTGTAGGTCGTTGGAGCAATCTTAACATCTGTAAAATACTGATAGAGCCAAATGACCTCAGAGTCTTCAAAACCGATATTCTTCGTCAAATGTTCAATATTATCGGCTGAAATAAAATCCATAAAGATGAATTTTGCCTCTAAGCCCACACTGCGAAGCAATTTTGCACGATAAATTTGTGCGTACTCAACCCCGCTGCTTGCCCAACCAATTCCTAGGTTGATGTTATAAATTGTCATAAACCATGTTCCTCTTACAAAAGATTATCTTTTTTAATTCTTGAAAGGCGTTTGATGATTTTTCCTTTCTTCTTTTTCTCTTTTTCTTTATCTTCGTCTTTTGACTTTTTGACAGGAGAAGTGAAGTAAGTAACGGGAACAGAGCTATCTGTACCTGTCTTAGCAAATGTTTGCTCAATATTTACAACTTCTTTTTGTGGAGCAGAGATTTCTACTGGAACTTCTTCCTCACCAAAAACATCTGATTCATTTACTTCTTCTTCGTGCGCTTCAAGAGAAGTTTCATCGAATAAACTTTCAGCTTCAACTTGCTCATTTGAAGCCTCGTCTTCTTCCAAAGGCGTATCAAACAAACGAGTAGCTTCATCTTCCTCTAAAGGAGTATCAAATATGCTTGCAAATTCGTCGTCTTCCGAAGCTTCCTCGATTAGACTTGCGATGTCAATTTGACCCTCTAAAGTTTCTTCGTCTAGAATCTGACCAATTTGACTAAGAAGCTCTTTGATTTTTTCCTTTTGCGCCTTATAAAGTTGTTCCGTTTCAAGACGTTTTTTCGTCAATTCATCGATCTCTTCAAGGATAGACGATCTTACTTGTAAGAAGTCTTTCTGAGCTTTTTCTAGAACCTCTTGAGCCTCTTTTTCTGCCTTTTCATGTGCTTCAATAATCAGCGATTTAGCATAAACGACGGCTTCACCGATTTCTCTTTCTTGGTTCTTTAAAGCATCCATTTTTTTATGTAAAGATTCAATTTCTCATTCTTTTTACGAATTTCACTATCAAATCCTTCTTCTAACGATTCAATGTATTCTTCAACTTCCTTGGCACGATAGTTACCAAATAGGGTCTTTTTAAGTCTCATTCTGCTCCCTCTATTCTTCATTTATTCTAATTATATACTATCTTATCAATTGTAGCATAAAATGACGCTTATTACCATTGTTTTATAAGCCTCCGAGCAAAAAAATCAGGATACTACCGGAGCAAATAAAAGTCTATTTACCCGCTAGTTCCACGGTTCTCTTAGTTTTGTAACCTAATTCTTTTATAAGCAAAAACACCTGAATAGATGACATATAATCCATTCAGGTATTTTCTTAAAAGGTAACTAGATGTAAACGCATCTACTTTAGAAATTGAGATCTACCCAGCTGAGAGGTGTATAGCCAAGAAGCTCAACGCCATCATATTCTACTGTTTTAACGATCTCTTGAATATTCGTTTTTAACTCTTCTATTGATCGGCTGTCTGACTCATCTAATACTAGATCATCTTCCACAATAAATAGTGGCTTTTGATAGCGGTCATAAAGATTATTCATAGCTAGGCGAAGACCTACAGGATCAATTGGATTCTTATTGGTATTGTTATAGCCATATTTATTGATAAAGACTTCTTGAGAATTACTAGATGCATGGTAACTAAAGCTAACAAAATCAACCTTTCCGACTCGTAAGTCAAAGAAGTCATCATTTTCAATATCCAAAGCAATCTGCTCACGCTCTAATCGGCGCAAGAAATGGTTTGGATAAGAACCACGAACTTGTACATCTGTAAAGACATGGTTTTCACGGTTCTTGACTTCTGCTTCCATCGCATCAATCGCACTATCTAGATTCTGACTATAGTTACGACTAACTACCAACATGCCACCAAATTGAAATTCTGGGTTGATTGATTTTCCAAGCTTAACAGCACGTGCCGAAGCGACCAACTGATAGTGAGCCGCCTGCCAGATTCGTTGGTTTCGATTTCTCCATCTTCAAAGGACAGACCGCCACCAAGATATGGTAAATGGTGTAAAATATTAAATTCATTAAAGGTAATCCAATATCTTACCTTGTCTTTAAAATGTCTGAAAACAGCTTCTGTATAATGCTCATAAAGTTCAATCATCTTGCGGCTCTTCCACGCGCCGTATTTTTCATACAGATGAAGAGGAAGATCGAAATGACTTAAAGTGACAATCGGTTCAATGTCCTTTTGCAAAACTTGATCAATGATAGCTTCATAATATTTCAAACCTTCTTCACTTGGCTGCGCTTCTTCTCCAGTTGGGAAAATTCGCGCCCAAGAGATAGAAATTCTATAAACATTGAAGCCCATCGATTGAATCATATTCAAATCACTAACATAATCCGGTTGACTCGCTAAAGTAAATTGTCCCAGAAGATCATAGGCGCCTATTGGTACTTTTTTGTAGTTGACTTCCCCTGTCAGTACTCCTATACGTGGTTCACTAAGCGGTAATACATCCGTCGTTCCCAAACCTTTATTACTGTTGGGCATCGTATTTCTAATCATAATGACTCCTTTTGATTTTGTGAATATATGTGGATACTATTGCATCCTCTAGTATCTTTAAAATTATCGCTGGTCTTTCTTATTTTGAGCGATTGAAGCCAACCCAGATAATGTGCTAGCGACATTTTTTAAGTCAGGAGAAATTGGCTGTAAACCTGGTCTTACCATCTGATATGCCTCTTGATCTGTCACGCTCAAGTTTGGAGTTGTAGATACTTGAACAGACAAGCTTTCTTGAGATAGTGCAACTGTCTCTGAAAGTTCCTGAGAGGCAAGGCTCATACTTTCAAGCGATTCTTGTTGATAGGCAAGAAGCATTGACTCTGTTCGAGACAAGCTAAGTGACAGAGATTCTGAGACTTGTAAACTATGTGATACTGACTTAGACTCTGAAACACTCTGTCTGTAAGAAAGCAACTCTGAGACTGAAATACTGTAAAACTCAGATAAGGAAACTCTCACAATACTTTGACTGATTTGCTCTGATTCACTCAGGGAAATCGACTCACTCAAACTAAAGGAAGTGGAGATGCTAACACTATGACTAAGAGATTCGGAAAGACTGATAGAGGTTGAGGTGCTCTGACTAGCCGACTCTGAAACTGAAATTAACTTGCTCTCATATGCAGATTGGGCAACAGAAGCACTAACTGAGAGTGAAGAACTGATCCAATTGTACTCTGAAATTGATTGACTCAAACTTAAAGAAGTTGAAAGGCTTGCACTCTGACTTAATGATTCAGAGATACTGAGACTCTGGCTAAGGCTTTCGGATTCACTCAAACTCAGGGAGCTTGAAACACTCAGGCTTTGACTCAAGGATTCTGAAACACTGAGGCTCTGACTAAGGCTTTCAGACTCACTCAAGGAAACTGATTCACTTAAACTAAAGGCAGTTGAAAGGCTTGCACTCTGACTGAGAGATTCTGAAACACTCAGAGAGATTGAAGCACTCTGACTAATAGAGTCGGAAATCGATGTTAACTTGCTTTCTAATTCAGATTGGGCAACAGAGGCACTAGCTGAGAGTGACGAACTGAGCCAAGTATATTCGGAAAGCGATTCGCTCAAACTAAAGGAAGTCGAAAGGCTTGCACTCTGACTCAAGGATTCTGACACACTAAGGCTCTGACTTTCTTGTTCAGATTGACTGACTGAAATTGACTCACTGAGGCTCAAAGAGAGTGAAGCGCTGACACTTTGGCTCAAGGATTCTGAAAGGCTGAGACTCTGACTAAGGCTTTCAGATTCACTCAAGAAAATTGACTCACTCAAACTGAAGGAGCTTGACGCACTGAGACTTTCGGATTCACTCAAGGAAACTGACTCACTCAAGCTGAAAGAAGTGAAGACGCTCACACTCTGACTGAGAGATTCTGAGACACTAATAGACTCGGAAATTGATGCCAATTGGCTTTCCAATTCGGATTGAGCAACAGAGGCACTAACCGACAATGAAGAACTTAACCAAGTATACTCGGCAATGGACTCACTCAGGGAGATTGAATCGCTCAAAGAGACTGACTCACTGAGACTGAGGGAGGCTACTGTCCACTCACTCAAAGATTCTGAAAGAGAAAGGGACTGGCTATGGCTAAGTGATTCTGATAGCCGCTGACTCTCCTTGGCTGATTCAGATTCGAAAAGAAGTTGAGAAAATGCTTCACTCAAGGATAGAGACTGACTGATACTCAAAGATTCAGATGCTGAAAGGCTAAGTGAAGTAAACTCAGACTGAGCCAGCCATTCAGAAGTAGAGAGGCTCAGGCTAGTACTAAGAGAAATCAAGAAAGTATCTGGCTTATTCTCGTTTACTGAAGATGAATCAGCTTCCTTCTCATAAACTGAATCTGAAAGACTCATAGAAGTCTCTTCTAAGGCACTTAGAGACTCAGATTCTGAAAGGCTCCGACTAGCACTAATGGATTCTGACAGAGAAACTGACTGACTATCCGCTACCGAAGTTGAAACGAATTCGCTAAGAAGGATAGAAGCCGACTCGGAAAGACTCTTGCTTGCACTGATAGAAGCGGATAACCACTCACTCTCATAGAGTGAATCTGATTCTGATATGCTGAGAGATTCAGATTCAAAGATACTCCAGTACTCAGACTCGGAAAGGCTCTCGCTTGCACCGATAGAAGCGGATAGCCATTCACTCTCATAAAGCGAATCTGACTCTGATATGCTGAGGGACTCAGATTCGAAAATACTCCAGTATTCAGACTCGGAAAGACTCTCACTGGCACTAATAGAAGCGGATAACCATTCACTCTCATAGAGTGAATCTGATTCTGATATGCTGAGAGATTCAGATTCAAAGATACTCCAGTACTCAGACTCGGAAAGACTCTCACTGGCGCTAATAGAAGCGGATAACCACTCACTCTCATAAAGCAAATCTGACTCTGATATGCTGAGGGACTCAGAGTCGAAAATACTCCAGTATTCAGACTCGGAAAGACTCTCGCTAGCGCTGATAGAAGCGGATAGAGATTCATCTTCAAGAACCAGCTCAGATTCTGAATCTGACTGATCGATAATATGAGAAGAGTCTAAAGAATAAGTCTCTAATGAATCATTTTCCCACAGCGAATCTTGAAGAGAACTCTCGCTTGTTGAAACAGAGCCACTATCGAAATGTTCAGCAGACAAACTCATTGAGGTCGAAACGCTCATTGATAAACTTTGACTGACATTTTTTATCAGATCATCTACTACCAAGCTATTGTTGGCTTGAAAATCCTCAAAGTCTTCCATAATAGAAATTGGCTCTGTCTCTGGTTTTAATTCTTCATTAATACCTAACGCAACCTGATTCTGCTCTTGGGGTTTTCGGCTAATCGGTTTTAAGATGGCTGCATCCGGATCATAATAATTATCATCCTCTGTCACCAATCGTTTAAACTTCGATATAACACGCTTAAACCCCTTTGCTTTTGCTTTATTATTCTTACCCATAAATATACATTTTCTCCCGAATGCAGTTATATCCTTATTATAAAGTCTATAGCACAATCTGTCAAAACTTTAGCCAAAGAAAACCTCTAATTTCCCTGTAGGCTGAACATTGACATAACTAAGCGCCATATTTTTTATAATTTTAAGATTCATGTCTGCATTCATTCTCTTATATGACTCAAAAGCCTCTTTATGAAACTCATATACAGGATTCTTTTGCGCATAACCTTGACTAACCACTAAAGTTTGAAATTGTTGGAGATAGTCAACTTGCTCCACCCAGCAATCATCCACTGCTCTTAACACTGCGATGCGTTGAAGCTGCCCAAATAGTTCTAAATCCTCAATTCTATCGCGTTTTCGCTGATATTCTTCAATGAAAAGCTTAGATAGAAACTTCTTAACTTGACGAATATTTGTCACATCTAAATCTCTCGGAATGCCTTGACAATAGTAGCTAATGTTATCCAAAACAAATCGATACAAATCGGCCTGCTCTCTAAATGGATGCTTCTTCATATAGGCGTCCATAGCATCTGATAAAACAGATAAAAAAATATTCTAGTTTAAAGTCAGAATGAGCAATAATGTCATTGCGCTTGTTATAAATGATTTGCCGTTGAATTCGGATACTTTCGTCATACTGCTCCGTTGATCGTCTTGAAGCAGCTGCCGCATTGTCGCTGTTTCTCTGAGCTTCTGTCACCTCATATTTAATACGAACCGATTTTTAGATGAACCTTCTGTTTTTTTCCTCTGGCTTGGCGACTTCTTTCTGATAAAAAAATCATTGATCCACTTACTGCCAGTCTTGGTGATAATATCATCTTCAAGTGAAACAAAGAATTTACTTAGTCCAGGCGCGCCTTGACGGCCTGCACGACCACGAAGCTGCAAATCCACTCGTTCGCTGGACATTCTCTCTGTTCCAATAACCGCCAGCCCGCCTAATTTAGCAACGCCTTCTTCTAAGATAATATCCGTTCCCCGACCAGCCATAGAGGTTGCGACGGTTACCGCAGAACGCCGACCAGCCTGTGCAATCATCTCTGCTTCTTTTGCTGCATTGTAGGCATTTAGCACGTTATGAGCAATTCCTTCCTGCAGCAGGAGCATGGAGTAAATTTCTGACATTCTTACCGATCCTGTCGCAATCAGAACTGGCTGTCCCTTTTTGTGTAGTTTTTTAATATAATCCAAAGAAGCATAAAGTTTTTGAGGGATAGTTAGATAGATCTCATCTGGATAATCAATCCGTTGATTGGGTTTTCTAGTTGGTACAACGACCACTCCCAAGTCATACACTTCACGAAATTCATCTTCACAGACCTTCCCTGTACCCGTCATCCCCGCCAATTTAGGAAACATCTTGAACAAATTTTGATAGGTAATAGAGGCCATAGAACGTGTTTCTAAGGAAATCTTCACGCGTTCTCTCGCTTCCAAGGCTTGGTGCAAACCAGATTGGAGTTTATTCCCTTCTAAAACTCGCCCTGTCGCCTCATCCATCAGCTTAACTTCGCCATTTTCTACAGTATACTGACGATCTTTTTCAAATAAATGATTGGCCCTTAAGGCCAAATTGATTTGGCGGATCAGTTGGTAGTTATTTGGATCGTAGGCATTTTGTACACGGAAGTATACTTCTGCTTCCTTAACACCTTTTCTCGTCAACCAGACTGAAGTCCGAGTCGAATCCAGCTTGAAATCTTCCCCTTCTTTCAAGGTCTTAACAAACTCATCACAGGTAACAAATAGATTGGACTGAACCCGCGGAGAGCCTGATATAATCAGAGGCATCTGTGCACTATCCAAGAGAGCTGCATCAACCTCATCCACTAAACAGAAATAGAACTTAGGCAAGAATTTCTTTGCTTGAGAGGTCGCTAAATTTTCTTCAAGGTAGTCAAATCCCAGCGCACTATGTGTTGTATACACGATATCACTTTGATAAATCCGCTGCTTTTGCGCAACCTTCAACTTTTTAGCTGGATTTTCTGAAACACCAATCCCAACTGTCATTCCTAAGTAATGAAAAACAGGAGCCATTTGTTTAGCATCGCGTATCGCCAAATATTCATTGGCCGTAACCAAGATGGTGCTGTTTCCAGTTAAAGCATTTAAGTACAAGGGCAGAATTGCTGTTAGTGTTTTGCCCTCTCCCGTCCTCATCTCGGCAATCTGATTGTCTTGCATGACTAAGGCACCTAGGATTTGTACATCGTAAGGATAGAGCCCCAAGACGCGCTTAGCCGCTTCACGAATGGTGGCATAGGCTTCTGGTAAAATTTCCTGCAGCCTTTCTCCCTTAGAAAGACGGCTTTTAAACCATTGAGTTTTAGCCTGCAATTCTTCATCTGACATGGCTGCATAATCGTCAGAAAGCTGATTAATCTTTTCTAAGATTTTTTTATAACGCCTTAGTTTAAAGGAATTAGCTAAATGTAATTTTTTAGGCTTCATTCTTTCTCATCCACTCTTCCGTTTTCTCCAAGTCTATTTTTTGAAGCAAAAAGGACTGATCCAACAAATAATCAATTTTGGTTAGTACCCGTGGCCTATTTTTCAGATGGGCATACTCTTTTACTCTAGCTGAATTGAAGCGTTCCAGTAGCAAATCTCTAAATAAAGGATAATTTACCCTATTTTGATAGCGAACAAGAACATGCTGATAATCCAATTCTGGCATGAAATCATCAGTCACTAAAGCATAGGCATTTTCAAATTGCTGTGAGTAAAGCAAGGCTGCCATATTTGAAATCGGCCCATAGCCAGCAAAAGCGACCTTTTCAAAAGAATATTCTCGAGACAGCTTTTCAATTGTTCCAAGTAAGATTTCGAAGAACTCTTTTTCCATATACAAAAGAGCGTCTTTATAGGAAGAATTGACTACCAACAAATTTGGAAAATGCTCCCGAACAATTTCTGGAATGTAACCCGTCCGATTAAAATCAGGCTCCGTAAAGCAAACGTAAATCGTCTCTTGATTGACGTCCTTATGCAACAATTTCGAAATCCAATAGCGATCGACGGTATAATCAGCCACACCTTCTTCGGCAATATAAATGCTTTCGAACAGGAAACGATGGCAACCTGAACTCACTAATTTAATTTTATAATGATGGGTATTGTTCGGAACGCGAACACTCATCGTCTCACCCTGCTTAATGATTTGATTAAAAATCTCCTCATCACGCGCATTCATAAATTCAATCTTCAAATAGGTCGAATTTCAGGAAGAGTCTCCAGATAGCTGCCAAAGATATAGTTTTCTCCTCGCTTCAATTCAGGAAGCTGACTTGTATTGCGCAAAGCCTGATAGTTTGCTTGCGAATGCCATTCATGAATGACTGTACCAGACGGCATGAACTGATTCTCATATAAAACATGCCCATCTGCTAGCAGCTTCACAGACGATCCATATAGATACTGTGATACACTTTGCATATCCCAATAAGCAAAATAGATTTCTTCCTTGTATCTCACGAATCAAACTTCCTTTCAAAACTATTCACTAATAAATTTTTATACTGATTAAAGAACCATTCGACAATTCCTTGCGTATCATCATTGTGTCGTCCAGTCAATCCTTTACTAATGATATTAACGCGATAAGCTCGCTTCCCTAGCTCTTCTAGCATATCAGGGTAGGCCGTACCATCGTAGTCATCATGATACATATAAGACACAATAAATTTCGTCCTTGAAAAATTAGCTTCCTTGAACGATGTCCAGAAGTGCTCATTAAGTTGAGCTATTCCTTCCTCTGATAATTCTCCTGTTGTACGAAGCACCAAATCTAAAGAAGTAGGAAAACCTCCAGGACGAATCGTGGATTCATTCTCTGCAATATCGCCTAAATTTACTAAGGGCTTACCAACAATCACTGCATGAGGCTCTAACTTGGAAGCATAATACAGGGCTCCAAAGGTCCCCATTGATAGTCCGGATAAGGTCAACTGGTCTCTTGTAAATCCTAATTCATCTAAACAGTGATGAATGACCTGAACAAGCTTTTGCTCCAGCTCTTCTGAGCCGAGATAGAAAGCACCACCCTCAGACCGCGGATCTCCAATCAGCAAGAATGGGGCTCCCAAATTGTTCATCATCCAGTATCCCTCAAACCCTTCAGCTGGACGATAACCAGAAATAAATATTGAGAGGTGGCTTCAAATCACCAGGATGGAAGTAGTAAATCAATTCCTCCCGATTTTTATCCACGACACGATTTCCACCAATCAACAGGTCCCCATAACCCAAATGAGACTGGCGATGGTGGAATGGTCCAATTTTCACAATTCCTTGACCTTTTACTTGAACACTGACGCTTAGGTAATAAGAATCGCTGGTATCCAAAACGAGAGGCTTATCAAAAGACTCTTCATCATAAATCCATTCTTGCATGGGAGAATTGCCAACTGGATAACCCTTGATGACATAACGAATTGCGCAATCTTCAGAATTTCTGAACTCTGGCCATAAATCCAAAGGGGGGCGTCTGCACTCAGAAAGATATTGTACTGATAGGTTGCTACAGTTTGGTAATACTCACCATATTGGCCACACAGACGGAGATAGTTAGTTCCTTCATAGTTAATCTGACCTGAAAAGGAGGGATTGACGGCTAGATGATTAACACTGAGCTTGGTACCACTTTGCTTGGAAGAAAAGCCTCTTGAAAATAGATACAGCATCTGAGCTGGATCTTCAAAAGTAGACTGAACGGCCCTTTTGCGTAAAAGGAATCTCTCCAAGGTTTTTGTAGTGATTTGACAGCGCTCATGATAAAACAAGCGATAAACCTGAATTAAGCTGTCTAATACTGTGATGTACTCAAAATGCTCAACAGTATCTACCAATACAACATCATAGGGCTTAGCAGCCTTCGGTTTCTTCCCATCCTTTTTCAAAATACCAATATCTTCGGGCAAGAGAGACATGATATCTTCTGGTTTAACAAATGTCCATGCGATATTACTAGGAATCTCATATTGGTACTGCCAATTCTCATTGGCAATCTGTAGGACACTAATTTTGTTCATTTAGCTTTAATTCCTTTATCGTATTTTTCCACATTTCGACAATTTCTCCCCTTGTATACAGCTCAATCCTCTTAACCGAATGCACCAAAGACTGATTCCAGTGTTCCAAATCTGTGAGGTAATACAAGAGTGCCTCTATCAGGTTAGAAATATCATTCATGATCCAACCATTTTCGCCATGCTTCACATAGGAAGAATTATACAAATTCACTTGAGGAATCCCTCCGCTGATACCCGCAATTTGAGTTCGGATATCTGCCGGGCTTCCCAAATCCAAGATGACCCGAACATACTTCAGAGCCTTTGCCAAATCGGTATCACTATGAATCACCACAGTATCAATTCGCTCTCTGAGGCTATCATCATCTTCTAAGCGTGGATCACCACTCTTAGCAGCCTTATCCTTGTCAACAAGGAGCAATTTTTCTGCATACTTTGTTGATGATAAAGATTCCTCAAGAAACTGTCGAATAGAAGCTTCTCGACCAAAATCTTGACTCTGCGTCCCAACCAATAAGTCAATCCACTCATGTTGCAACATCATATCAAACAAGGAAGTAAAGACATATTGAAGATGATGTTCTGGTAAAGTATCGAAATTGACATAAATAATCAACTCTTTTTTCCGCTGACTATGCCCAAGATTCAACTGTGTGTCATAGGGTGGAATCTCATAATAAGCAGGAAGTTGCTCTTCTTCTACTTCCCCCACTTGTTCTGCAATCTTCACAATTTTATCTAAGCTATCTACCACAAAAAATGGGGTATCTTTTAAATCAGAGGATAATTGTTCTGTATTCGTAATCGGATAGCGATTGCCAAAGAAGGATAGAACAACAAGATGATCCTTCTTAATCTGTTGGAAAAAATGATTATGCTGCACATCTGCTGAAACAATAATCGAATCATCCTTGGTTAAAACAGAAGCCAAATGCTGCTCTAGCTTTTCTTTAACAAGCTCCTCAATATTCTGATAGACATCCTTGGCAAATGTGCCCTGTGCCTCAGGATTGATAATGACCTGCTGGTTATCAGCTGTCAAAAATTCTCTGAATTGCCATATTCCTTGTGCATTCAGATAGTCCTGATAATAAGGCTGATTATGCTCAAAATAGATAATACTGGAGACAAAACCACGGTCATCAAAAACAAGCTGATAATCTATCTGATTATTTTCAAAATAGGTAATATCAAAAATATTACCTATTTGTGAAAAATTAATCTGAGCATGAGGTAGGTGATCGACGTGAACATCTACAATAAAAGGAGTATAAAAGATTTCTGCTCCCTGAGGCCATTTCAAATCATCCAAACGAATTTTTCGTGCAGGCACATCTGTCAGACCTTGTATGCTATCAAATAGATTCCACATATCATCTGATGAAAGTCTTTGTTGATAAAAGAAAGTCCGAATATGAGGTGAATAATTCAAAATCAAGACAGAGTTGGCTTCTCCTGATTGTTGAAACATCCGCAATAAATTTACGGCATCGTCAAACATCATATTTTTCGGTTGCAGATAGAAAGGTAGGGCAGTAGAATACCATTTTCGATCTTGTTTATACCAAGAAGGTACAAAGTAAAACATATCCCTCTATTCTCCTTTTACTTCTAGTTCTTTATGATAATAAGTCCCGATTCTTAAGATTCGTATTTCTTCACGCAAGGGCAAGAGCATGCTGATCAAAATGACTAGTGTGCTTGGCAAGGTCAAAAAGAAACTTGGTAAAGGCAAGAAGAAATTAATAAAATAGGGCAGGCCGACATACAATATGAGATAGATAGCTCCTATATTTGATTGCAAAGAAATATAGTGTTTTAACACTTTTAAGGTTTCTTTCCCAGGCTGAATATAGTCAAAATATTCTCCCTGACGCTGCAAGCGCTTGGCAGTCTCTTCCGGTTCCAAATTGATATAGGCAAACAAAATACCCAACAAGTAAATCGCAACTAGATAAACAAATAGACCCAAGGGTTTTGTAAAGTCAAACAAATTCCCAAATTTTACTGAAAATCCTTTCCCTGTCCAGTCTAGTAATAATTGGAACAGCATCAAGACGCTTGTTGCATACATAATGGGCATTCCACCAGAAGGAATGAACTTAATTGGCAAATAAGATTTGTCATAGTAGCGACTGCTTAACATGATCCGATTAAGAGGCAGACGTATCTCGGCTTTCTCACATACGACAGCAACAAAAGTCAAGAGAAGATAGGCCAATAGAGCCACAACTAAAATCATTCCTCCTCGGACAGAAGACAAGGATTTCCCAAGCAAGACTATTAATTGGTCAGCAAACTGGAGTAAAATCCCTGAAATGATAATAATGGTTGACCCTCCCACTCCCTTACGAGTATTAAGACTTGACAACCAAATAATGATAAAACTGCCTGTCACAACTGTGAGTAAAACTGCTAGATTATAGAGCCAATCATCCACCAGAAGTAGAAAGCGACCGTTTCCTCTATAAGCGGTGTACATAATGGCTAGTCCCTGCACAATCGCAAAGAACAAGGTTAAGATTTTTTGAAAGAAATCTGTTTTTTTAAGGGACCAAGATTGTATATTCCAGCTTTTCTTTAGGTTCATGACTTGCCATACAATCATCGTCGTAATCCAAGGTCCTAAGCCCAAAGAAAATACTGAAATCTGAGAAACATCAATTCCTGCCAGCAAATACAAAGCGGCCAAGGGATTGTCTTCCTTTATCCGAAAAGCTTCCATACTGCCATTGTAGCCCGGAAGCAAGATATGTCTTCCTAATATATAAATAGCTATAATGAACAGTGTAAAGAGGATTCTCTTTCTAAAAATATTCTGATGCTTCTTTTTCTTAAGACCAAAGTGCTCCATTTATTATCCTTTATTTGTATTTTGGACTTGCCCAGAGTCCTCTTTTCATACATAAACTTGTCTTTTAAGCCAAAGACTTAAGAAAGCAAGCCCATTCCATAGAATTATAGATAAGGAATCAACTTGCTTTCTCTATTTTGATTACAAAATGTGGGGCAGTTCGTCATTTAATTAAAATCTGATCGAATTTTTTCCACCATTTCCTGATAATTCTCATGTGAGAATACTCGCTCTGAAACCCCTTCTGTTTGTACATTATCAAAGGCATAAACAGGCTTACCAGACTCTTGAAACTCTCTAATTACAGTATCGAATTTCTGATCGTGATTGATATCAAGATAAATGTCGCTGCTTGCAAGTAAATCTCTCAAAGGATATGGCAAAATTGCAGGGTGCAAACGAACATTTTCATAAGCCATCAGTTTGAGTAACTTATCAGACATCTGTGTATAGGCAGCAATATGAAATAGACAGTTTGGTAATGCATTCACCAAATCTTCAATTCCCTCTAACCTATCTGAGTTTGTCAAGGTTACACAGTGGAGAGCAAAGCCTTCATCCCTCTGTTTAATAGCTTTCTCGACATCAAATTCATCTGTCTCAATAATTGTAGACCAATCAAGAGAATTGTAAAACCACCATACTTCACGCAGACGCATGTTGGAAACAGTGTTCCATGGTTTTTGACCAGAAATATAATGCAAAACAGCAGGTAGTGGAGAAAGTGGAATTTCGAAAATCCAGTCATGCTTATCTAGCGCAGCTCCCATGTCAAAACCGATTTGAAAATTGTAAGTATCTTCCAAATCAAGTTTTTTGCCCTCAAACATCAAATTCAAGATAGACTGATCACCTTCAGTAAAATTGGCTAATTCTCTATCTGTCAACTCAACCAATTGCTGAGCCATGTTTTCTTCACGCCAACGCTTATTATTGATGAGCATCATTCCAGAATTAAAGCCAAAGCCTACTCCATATGTCGCGCGAGTCGTTGCTACATAATAATCCCCCAGATCTATCTCAAAAAGATGGTCCAGATTTCGTGTCACAACAATATCACAATCTAAATATAGAACTTTATCTGCTGCAACGTAATTCGGTATAAAATAGCGCCCATAAGCCATGTAGTTGATGTGAGCATAGGTTCCAGCTTCCCATTTTGATTTCACCTGATCGTCAATCTGATCATTAAACAATTTCACATCGTTCAACTGACTACCAGCTGCTTCCACCTTCCGACGCGTATAGTAGAACCATTCTTGAGGAATATCCTGATTGAAAACATAAATATCTAGATTTATGATGACAGCAAAGAGATTTTATTGTTGTTTCAATCTGTCTGATATACCCATAATCTCCCGAAACCACAATGGCTTTTTTCTTTTCCAAAACACTACTCCTTCTACGCTTATTCTATTCTCTAAAAAAATCGCTATTAAGTCTAATTATACCATAAATTCCGCCTTTATTCAAACACCTTCTTGAAAGCTAGACTTAACTTTTCTAGCCTTAAAATAGAGGTGAAAGCTAATCAGGCAAAAAGAAGAAAGCTTGCCATAAGCTCTTCTAATATATCCATCCTTTTAAAATCAGTCAGCCACTACCTGCAACGTACTTAAATGTGTGCTTCCATGCTATCAAATCTTATAAAATTAGGCTATCCCGGAGGATTAGCAGGTATTTTATTAAGAAAAAAGGACTGGTTTCTCTCCCAGTCCACTTACCCTACTTACATCAACTAATTATTATGCACCCGATTCATGTATTCGGTATAGGACTCCGTTTGCATCAGTTTCTTGGCATTCTTGACCCGATCAGCAGTCGGTGGCTTCACACCTTCCAGTGAATAAGGAATGCCCAGCTCTCGCCACTTGAATTCTCCCATAGTATGGTAAGGAAGGATTTCAAACTTATCAACGTTCTTGAGTGTTTTGACAAACTTACCTAGCTCAATCAAGTCCTCATCACGGTCCGTTAAGCCTGGCACCAGAACGTGACGAATCCACACTGGCTTTCCAATATCTGAGAGATATTTTGCACAGGCCAGGATATTTTTATTGGTCTGAGTAGTCACGATTCTATGCTGTGCTTCATTAATTTCCTTGATATCCAGCAAGACCAAATCCGTCACCGCCATCAGTTTATCAAACTTTTCTAGATAACGAGGCGTATTTCTAAAAGGCAGAGCACAAGTATCCAGCGTACAATGAATCCCCAGCTCTTTGGCCTTAGTAAAGAAGGCAATCAAAAAGTCAATCTGCAGAAGCGCTTCTCCACCGCTGACGGTGATGCCACCTTTATTTCCCCAGAAACCTTTGTAACGAAGAGCTTCTTGTAAGATATCATCCACAGTCCGCAGCTGAGATTTGTTGGTTTCCATCTCCCAAGTATCTGGATTGTGGCAATATTGACAACGCATATGACAGCCCTGTAAAAAGACGATGAAGCGGATACCTGGTCCATCCACTGCTCCAAAACTCTCCGTAGAGTGCACCATTCCCGTTACTTTCCCATAATCAATCGCTTCTTCAACCATAATAATCCTCTTGTACCTGAAAACGTTTTACTATAATTACATTATACCACGATTCGAGTGAAAATAGATAGATTCTGCCTATTTTTTAGAAAATAAACTGTTTTTCAGTTTCATTTTCATTGTGTTACAACAGATAAAGTTTTTCAGTTTTTCTTGAAATCGCCTCTCTCCGTTTCCAGCTTTCTCCATAAAAAAAGCCGCCCTAGAGGGCGACCTTTTCGGAGATTGTTATGAAAAAAAGGTGCGGAACTATAGCTATAACAGCTACTCATCTGTTAAACTAAAGGACTCCTTCTATCAAATAAAGTTAAGAGGTCTTCATTTGATGCTTCTAGTATACTGCGCCATACTTAAAAGAAGCTTAAGCTGGTTTTAATCATTATTTTACCAGAATAGCCAAGGTTTCATAAGACTGTAGGGTCATGGTCATTACTACCGTTGGCTCCTCATAATTCGAAATCAGTACCTGCCTAATTTGATAATATCTAAAAATGCTCTATCTTCTATCTCTCCGACGGCCGCCAGTTTCAGTATACAGAAAGCCGGCACAAATTAGATAAATTTCGCTTTGTGGATTTTGCCACACGGCAAAAAGAATGAGGATTCTATTCAGCAAATATAAAAAATCTCCTCTGTCAGCTAAAATCTAGCGAGCAGAGGAGTTTTCCTGTTTTTTGGTTTGTTGTTTAGTTTTATACGTTTTTTATATTTAAGAGATGATATGAAAAATTTATGAAATGTTGATACGAGAATCTATTTCTTGCTTCTATTGCTAGTACTGGTTAGGCTACTTCGTTTAGCTTGGAGCGAATGAATGATTTCTGATAGGTTACTTTTACTTTATATGTCATTGGACTGCCCTCATTTCTTATTTGTTGAGACTAGTATAAGACTTTCAGCTTAAGCATTCCTTATAAAAATCTTGCGGAAAACTTAAAATATCACTATTTATCACTTTTTCATAGTGAATTGATATATGATATTTTTACAGTCTAAATTTGAGAGTTTTCAGCTTTCTTTCTTTTGTAATATTCTTCCTCCAATCGTTCTAAATCTTTCCGATACTTAGCGGTTACTTCTTCCCTCTCTTCACTAAGTGCATCAAAAGATTTTTTAACGGACAAATCAAATTGTTCCATATTGTCATTCATCTTACTAAGTGCTTGATATATCTCATCTGTTAAATGTTCTCTAGAATAGTAAAGTAATTGGTCACTCAATAAATCTGTCTTTCTCCGAGCATCTAATCTCATAGAATCCAGCGCCTCTTCAACTTGCTCTATTTTCTTTAATTCTTGCTTATATTTCTCTTCTAGTCTGAATATTTGTTCCATAGCAGACCTCATTTAATAGGGTTTTGCAGATTCGGTTGTGGAATACTTGTTAGATAATTTGTCGCAGCTGTCGCAGCCTTCCCTGAAAATCCACCCTTGAGACTGTTATTGAGAGTAGCAGTAGCAAAATCAGACATCTGCAGCTTTTGCTCAGCCAACCAGGCGGTCAAGACAGTAGACTGTGCTTCAACTTTAGATTTTTCCAACTGAATCAAAGCATTGATCATCTCTCGTTCTTGCGCCTTCACTAATTCAAAAAGATTATTATTTGCTGTTAATTCTATCTTACTAAGATTTGCCATAGTTTCTCCTACTTGCTACTAAACTGTATACTCCCTTGACGATCCACTTCTTCAAGCTTATCAGCTGCTTGACGTATATTAGAACCAAAAATATCTAATTTTTGGTTCTAAGAAGCTATCTCACTTAGAGTTGTTTCTTCCACCCCACTATCCCAACAAGTCTCCAATGTAAATTGAGACAAGAGCGATTCCAACTCATCATCTGACAAGTAGATTTTGGTCCCATAAACCATCATTCGGAGTAATGTCACCTTGTTTTCAATAGTTTGCTTATATTCATTCAATTTTTGCTTGATTTGCTCTTCAAATTCTTCTCCTTGCTGTTCAGCTAAATCTGCAACTGCAGTCACAAGATCTTTTCGTAGATAAATCAACTGGCTACCACTAAGACTTGGAAGTTTTGTCTGAGCAGAAGAAATTGTTTCAATAGCACGATTAATAGTCAATAATCGCTTATACCTAGCCTCAGGTACAAAATCACCATATATCTTTTTATACTCTTTAACATAATATTCTTCATCGTGTTTGTCCCAGATAGGCGACTGTTCAGCTTTTATTTTAGCGGCTGCGCGTACCTGCTTCTCCGTCATGCCAGCAAAAAACTCTCCTTTTTTGGCATACCAGTCTAAATCCAACATATTGCCAATCTTGGGCGGAAACTTTTCATAGTATTCGCGAATGAAGTAAGCCTCATCGTGCTTGTCCCAGATAGGGGTTCGTTCAGCTTTGATTTTAGCAGCTGCACGCACCTGCTCTGGGGTCATCCCTGATACAAACTCTCCTTCCTTAGCATACTTTTCTGTATCCAGTTTATTGCCAATAATATAGAATTTTGCTGGGTTATGATCTTCTGCAGGCGAATGCAGTCCTTGCGTTCCTTCACGGGAAATGATATTAGCGTAAGGAATCCGTCCACCACTACTATCCATAATGGTCGTATCTTTTGTATTGGCATCATAGGTGGTAACATGGCGATTGATATAAGATAAATCACTGCTACTGAAATTCCCCTTATCAAGAGCAGCTTGAGCTCCCCAGTCTGTAAAATTGACAACCATAGGGACGTTATGTTCCGCTGCTATCTTGACAACTGGAGTCGCTGACTGACTAAAACCACTCATGGCATAAATTCTGACCGGCTGGTTTAGCTTCTTGTCACCTACTTCTGTAATCTTCTGGACACGCTGATAAAAAGCTTCAATATCCTCATATTGAGCTGTCATCCCATCTCCGTAGGCACCTCCTCCAAAGGCATTGTAAGTTGAAGCCCAATGGTCTGGACTGAGAGGGTTGGCAAAAACTGCTGAGTCCCTGCGACTGTTACAATAGTCTGTGAAACAATAGGCTCTCCATTAGCATCCAAGGGGGCTACTGCAATAGCCTGAGTGACCCCTTCCATTCGGTCGATGATTTGAAATTTCTGACCGGTATCCGTATTTATTATTTCTTTTTGAGATGAATCCGTTGAAAAATCTTTGGTATTTTTCTGTAAATACTGAATATCCTGGTGTGTTACTGCCATTCGAAAGCCTCTCTTCCCTGCACTCGCCTAATTTCCAAATTATAGATAATCTCTGCCTTGGGACTGCCTTGGCTATTTTTTTCTACTGCCTTTAGATGACCCTCACGAGAAAGCAGCCATCACTTCATCCGTAAATTCCTCTTTTTGTAATTTTAACTGTTCTGGAAGGTGTTGATATATTTCTGAGCTAACAGACTCGCGTTCATTATTTCTCAGATAGATAATCTCTGACCCGTCATTGACATTAAAGCTTAAGTCAAGACCAGCAAGGGTTCCATAATCTGGCACTGCCATATCTAGCACTCCATCATTTCGAAGATAGACTTTATTTCCATAAGTATCATAAACTACAGGAACAATGCGAGCGTTTACAAAACTTTCTCCTCCTCCCCCACTGATAAAAATCGGAGAAAATTCGATTTTACTGATACCGCTATAATGCTCCTTTAGATAAGTCGCGATTTGTTCCTCATAAAGCTGAAAACCGTGCCGGTAGAGATTGTCCACTTTCATTCGATCCATATAAAATTTACCTCCCATCACAAGAACAACAAAAACTAAAAGAGAAAAAAGAATAGATTTTGTTCGTTTAGACATTTAAAACTCTCCTCATTCTATCTCAACTTACTAAATTAATCGGTTACTTCCATTTATCCAAGTCTCTTTCATCAATTCGTTGAATTTCTAAATTATAAATAATCTCAACTTGAGGACTGCCTTGACTATTTTTTCCTACTCCCTTTAGAAGTCTTTCCTTTACATAGATTGATAGAACTTCATCCATGATGTCATCCTTCTTTAACTTTAATTCTGGAGGCAGATGCTGATACTGATCAACTTGTATATATTCTTTCTCATCATTTAATAAATGAATAAACTCGGAACCACCGTACGCAAAATCTAATTCAAGACCAGAAAATGTTCCATAACGAGGTACTCCAATATCTAGAGGTCTGCCATTTTGCAGATAGGCTTTATTACCATAATCATCATAAATCACAGGTATAACCTGAGAATGAACAAAACTTTCTCCGTTTCCTCCACTAATAAAAATCGGAGAAAATTCGATTTTACTGATGCCGCTGTAATGTTCTTTTAGATAAGTTGCAATTTGTTCTTCATAAAGTTGAAAGCCGTGACGATAGAGATTGTCTACTTTCATTCGATCCATATAAAACTTGCCGCCTATCACAAGAATAACAAAAACTATAAAAGAAAAAAGAATAGATTTTGTTCGTTTAGACATTTAAAACTCTCCTCATTCTATCTCAACTTACTAAATTAATCGGTTACTTCCATTTATCCAAGTCTCTTTCATCAATTCGTTGAATTTCTAAATTATAACTAATCTCAACTTGGGGATTGCCTTGATCATTCTTTTCTACACCTTTAAGATATCCCTCATGAGAAAAAGCTTCCATAGATTCATCTGTTGTCTCGTGGTCTACCCATTTCAAATTTTCAGGTAGAGGTTGCCCCCAAATAACACTATTGTGTCTTCTTTTATCATCTCTTAGATAAATAATTTCCGAGCCATCATTAACATTAAAAGCCAAATCAGTCCCAAATACCATCTTATAATCCACAAGAACCTTCTCAACAAAACCATCATTTCTGAGATAGACTTTATTTCCATAACTATCATAAACTACTGGAACTACACGGCCTTGTAAAAAACTTTCCCCATTTCCTCCTGTAATAAAAATAGGGGAAAACTCTATTTTACTGATACCGCTGTAATGTTCCTTTAGATAAGTCGCGATTTGTTCCTCATAAAGCTGAAAACCGTGCCGGTAGAGATTGTCCACTTTCATTCTGTCTATATAAAAATCACCTCCTATTACAAGTACGAAAATGCAAAGCAAAGATAAAAGAACAGATTTTACTCGTTTAGTCATACAAACCTCCTTTTCTCTCTAGCCCAACTTACCAAATTGATGGGTTACTTCCATTTATCTACCTCCCGTACATCTACTCGCCTAATTTCTAAATTATAGACAATCTCAGCCTTGGGACTGCCTTGGCTATTTTTTTCTACTGCCTTTAGATGACCCTCACGAGAAAAAGCAGCCATCACTTCATCCGTAAATTCCTCTTTTTGTAATTTTAACTGTTCTGGAAGGTGTTGATATATTTCTGAGCTAACAGACTCGCGTTCATTATTTCTCAGATAGATAATCTCTGACCCGTCATTGACATTAAAGCTTAAGTCAAGACCAGCAAGGGTTCCATAATCTGGCACTGCCATATCTAGCACTCCATCATTTCGAAGATAGACTTTATTTCCATAAGTATCATAAACTACAGGAACAATGCGAGCGTTTACAAAACTTTCTCCTCCTCCCCCACTGATAAAAATCGGAGAAAATTCGATTTTACTGATACCGCTGTAATGCTCTTTTAGGTAGGGCGCGATTTGTTCCTCATAAAGTTGAAAACCATGCCGGTAGAGGTTGTCCACTTTCATTCGATCCATATAAGACTTGCCTCCTATTACAAGTACTAAAATGCAAAACAGAGATAAAAGAATAGATTTTACTCGTATAGTCATACAAACCTCCTTTTCTTTCTAGTCCAACTTACCAAATTGGTGGATTACTTCCACTCATAAAACTCCCTTCCCTGTACGCGTCTAATTTCTAAATTATAGACAATCTCAGCCTGGGGACTGCCTTGGCTATTTTTTTCAACTGCCTTTAGATGACCCTCGCGAGAAAAAGCATCCATCTTTTCATCTGTAATTTCATCCTTATTCAATTTTAATCCATCTGGCAAATGATGGTAACCTTCCACACTAACAGATTCATTCTTCTTATTATGTAAATAAATTATTTCTGAACCATCATTGACATTAAAATCCAAATCAATTCCAGCTGTCATTTCATAATCTGCCACACCCATCTTTAAAACACCATCATTGCGCAAATATACTTTATTACCATATGTATCATAAACAACTGGGACTATACGAGCATAGACAAAACCTTCTCCTCCTCCCCCACTGATAAAAATAGGGGAAAACTCTATTTTACTGATACCGCTGTAATGCTCTTTTAAGTAGGTCGCGATTTGTTCCTCATAAAGTTGAAAACCGTGCCGGTAGAGATTATCCACTTTCATTCTGTCTATATAAAATTTACCTCCTATTACAAGTACGAAAATGCAAAACAGAGATAAAAGAATAGATTTTAATCGTTTAGTCATACAAACCTCCTTTTCTTTCTAGTCCAACTTACCAAATTGGTGGGTTACTTCCATTTGCCTATCTCCCGTACATCTACTCGTCTGATTTCTAAATTATAGACAATCTCAGCCTTGAGACTACCTTGGATATTTTTTTCTACTCCTTTTAGCGATCCCTTTTGTGAATAAGCAGTAATTATAGCATCAGTACTCTTATACGTCTTCAATTTTAAATGTTCTGGGAGATGTTGATATTGTCCTACTTCAACAGATTCGTTTTTTTCATTATACAAATATATAATTTCCGACCCATCATTGACATTAAAATCCAATTCAATTCCAGAAGTCAAAACATAATTAGGCACTAAAGTATCAATAGTTCCATCATTTCGAAGATAGACTTTATTTCCATATGTATCATAAACTACAGGAACAATGCGAGCGTGGACAAAACCTTCTCCACTACCTCCACTTTTAAAAATCGGAGAAAATTCAATCTTACTGATACCGCTGTAATGCTCTTTTAGGTAGGTTGCTATTTGTTCTTCATAAAGTTGAAAACCATGCCGATAGAGATTGTCCACTTTCATTCGATCCATATAAGACTTACCTCCTATTACAAGTACGAAAATGCAAAGCAGAGATAAAAGAATAGATTTTAATCGTTTAGTCATACAAAATACCGTGTCTTTCTAAATGTAGTTTACCATAAAAATTGTGTAATCGGAATCTTAAAACCTTTTCTACAATTTTACTATTGAATCATTTCTACCTCAATGAAACACCCTCCCTATTGCGATAACCAAAAACAGACCTTCTTTATAAGAAAGCCTGTTTGATTTACAAAGAGTCAACTATTAATTAGTTTCCTCATCGATTTCCACTTGTTCTGAAATATCAACCTTAACCTTAGTGACACGGCCATTTTTAACCTTGTCATTGGTCAAAATCAGTTTTTTATTCTGGCTTTCAACTTCATAGCTGAGCCGTTCTGTTGGATTTGGAATGGTTCCAACACCAGTCAGATAATAACCAGCAATAGTATCCACATCATCACTATCGATTTCAACTTCAAAATATTCATTAAAGTCATTGAGGGTCATCGTTCCTAAAACAATGTAGGTATTCTCACCGATTTCATGAACCTCGATAGCAACCTTGTCTGTTTCATCTTCGATTTCACCGACGATTTCTTCCAACAAGTCTTCGAGCGTCACGAGACCTGCCATACCACCATACTCATCCAGCAGAATCGCCATTTGATTTTGGGTATTCCGAAGAGATTTGAGCAAATCATCCACAAAAATCGTTTCAGGGACAAAGAGTGGCTCTTGCAGAATCTTACGGAGATTGAGATTGTCGAATCCATTAGCGAAGGCTTCATTCAGCAAGCGCTTGGTATGAATCAAACCGATCACATTATCCTTATCGCCATCATAGACAGGAATTCGTGAGAAATTTTGCTTGAGGATACTTTCGATGATTTCCTTGGTATCATCCTGAATATCAACCATAAAGGCATCCGTCCGCGGCACCATTAGTTCACGCGCCACCATTTCATCCAGCGAGAAAATCCCCTGCAGCATTTCGATTTCATCTGCATCCAGCGTCTCCTCACTATTGGTCAGCATGTACTCAATCTCATCTCGGGTCATTTTTTCATCCGCATCATCAAACTTCATCGGCGTCATCTGACTGAGAAGATTAGTAGAGGCTGAAAGCAACCAGACAAACGGACTGACAATTTTCCCCAGAAAGATAATCACTGGTGCTGTCCGAATAGCCAAACTATCCTTAAGATTCATAGCGATTCTCTTAGGATAAAGCTCCCCCAAAACAATGGAAATATAAGTCAAGAGAGCAAGGGACAAGAAACTAGCAACTGCATGCGCCGTCTTGGAATCACCCATCCAAGAAGCAAAGATTTTCCCTAGATTATCCGCAAAGCTTGCCCCCGACAGGATATTGATGACGGTGATACCGACCTGAATCGTTGACAGAAAGTTATTGGGACTTTCAAGAACTTTTAATAAACGAACGTATTTGGCATCACCTTCCTCGGCTTTTTGCTCAACGCGAGCTCGATTGAGCGACACCATCGCCATCTCAGAAGCTGAGAAAAAGGCATTTAGTAAGGTTAAAACAAATAGCAGTATTGCTTGCAATAAAATACTCTGACTGCCAGGGTCTTCCATGGATTCTTCTCCTAAAAATTATAATCAACTTTGATTATAACATATTTTTAAGATTCGTGCACAAGGATTTATGGGAAAGCGTTTTGCAGATTAATCCTCTAAATCCTGCAAGACTTTTTCTAGCCGAGAAATAGCTCCAACAGGCAGGGCTGTCTTGGGATATTTCTGATTAAAGGCCAATAGAAAGTTTAAACGGACCTGCATTCTTTCACGAATGAGCTGTCTGTATTTGTCGTCAAAGTTTGGAACAGCATAACCCTTATAATCCAGATATTCAAAACCTTCCAGAGGACCAAAAGGCTTAAATTGAGCTCTTCCCTCTACAATCTGCTCGATAATGTCTAAAGATACTTCCTTTGAGATACCTTTACCCATATAAAAGCCAGTATTGATAATGTAGCAAGCAACTCCTGACTCAAATAAATGACGGAATTTCCGATAATCTTCCACCAATGGATAGACTCGGAAAGGATTGGCATAAGGCTCAATAACCAAGTCTTCGTGCAAGCCAGTGACATTCTCGGCATTTGAGCGCTTGGTCATCAGGGTGCAGCCCATTGTGGAAGCCATCAGCGGATCATTGATCTTAACCAGAGGCGGCAGAGAATCATCTTTCATAATCCAGAAGATAGCGTTGATGGGCTCATCAATTCTGTCTACGCGATTTGGAGTCGCAAAACGCGATTTGACAGTCCGTCCATTCCCGTTACGGATGTCCTCAGTCACTAGCTTTCCGCCCATTTTCATCCAGCGTCACTCCACAATTCTGCACGGTCACAAAGAAATCCTGCTCACTATGACCTGTAGGATAGTCATTAGTCTTGTCAAAATAAGACGGTTCGAGGGCAATAGAGGAGCCATCCTTGACCGAGATAATGAAGGCATCGTCATGGAGAACCTTGATGTCATATTTATGGTCATGTTTAGCATGCGTCAATGTAGATTTTCCTGAACCGGATAGACCAAAGAAAGATGCAACATAGTCTTCTTTTTCCGTCTTCTGCTTGAAGATTTTTAGACCTCCGTGGCAGGCAACATAGCCATTTCTAGCAGCCGTTCCCCAAGCCAAAGTCAAGGTTGCCTTTTTCAGCTCCCCGAAATAATTTAAGCCCAGAATAACAGCGCAATTATGATTGGTATCAAAGTAAACCAAACCTTCTGGATAGTCTGGATGCTTCCATTTAGGGTCAAAAAAGACAAAGATATCATTTTCCTCGTACTTTTTAGAAGCTCGTAGGCGGTTCTTAAATTCCTCATCCAAAATCTGGAAATTCAAGAGCCAAGAATAGAGATTGTTGATTTCTTCCTGAGGAACCATCAGATGGGCGCAAACCATGAAGTCCTCATCCAGCCCCACGACTGCATCTGCCTTATAAAAGGTCCTCTGATGTGCCTGATAAACAGCACTACGAACCAGAAACAGCAAGTGCTCATCTTCCTGACGATCTCTGCCATAAATTCGTCTAGCCTTGGCAGTTCGGCCGACAACAGCCCCCGAGTTAGTTAATAAAACGCGGGCATAAGAAGGAAGTCCCAGCTCCTTAGTATGAATCACCGGCATGTCCAGCACAACCGTTCCAGCAGCTACCGAGGCCAGTTGATAGGCCTCTTCTACGGTCTTGATTGCCTGCACCTGATTCTCATAAAAGGCTGTCTCTACAATGGTCTTCAAGGGCGAAAAATAAGAAGAATCTTTTCTTATTTCTTGCGGAGAAAATTTACGACGTGTTACCATAATGATACCTCCTTTATGCTATTACTATTATTTTAGCATAAATATCCAATGATGAACCATAAAAAATGCAGTAAAAAAGAGAAAGACGAGCTTTCTCCTATTTTTTTATAATACCAAATTCTTCATTCTTCTTTTGCTGCTGAGCTTCTTTGTGATTATCATAAAGATTGGCCAGGAATTTCACGATTTCCTTGAGGATGGAGTAGGTCGGAATCGCTACAATCATGCCCATAATACCATAAATATTACTAGACAGAAGCAAGAGAACCATAATCGTAATGGGATGCACTTTCATAACACTCCCAACAATACGAGGATAAAGGATATTTCCATCAATTTGCTGGATAATCAACATATAGATTAAGGCTGCCAACATTTTATGAGGATCGGTAAAAAAGTAGGTGATCAGCATGGGAATCAAGCCGATGCTAGGCCCCACATAAGGAATTAAGTTGGCCAAAGCTGAGAAAATTGCAAAGACCAAGGCATACTTGAGTCCAATGACACTGTAACCAATATAAGCTAAGGTCCCAATCAGCAAGGCATCTATCGAAATACCACTGATATAACGGGCAACCGTCGCATTGAGATTGGTCAAGAGACTAGATATATTGAGCTTATCGCGCTTGAGAACTGTCCGCTCCAACATTGGTAGGAGCTTGTGTCCATCCATCAGGAAGTAGACCAAAAAAATCGGGGTCATGATGAGAATCATGAGGGTATTGATGACAGCAGACACTACGCTACCCAGACTATTGGTAACACTATTTAAAATATTTTGCAGAATATCTACATAGGACAGGTTGAGTTGCTGGATAGTAGACTGAATATTTAAACTCTTAAATAAAGGATTTTTGGATAATTGATTGACAAAACTCTGAATTTCCCAATAGAGATTTTGCGTCGAATTAATCAAGCTGGACAGCTGGTTAATCAAAATTGGCAAGAGGTAGATTACTCCGACTGTCACTAGACCAAACAGTAGGAAAAGAGTGATTAAAATCCCAAAAATTCGATTAATTTTCAACTTTTTTTCGAGCAGTGTCACAAGAGGATTTGTAATATAGTAGAGAAATCCTCCCATAACAAAAGGAATTAAAATCGTATTGATAACGCTCACCACTGGCGTAATCATATCTCCCATCTGGCGCCAGATGAAAAAGATAATCGTCAGCAGCAAGACTTCACTGGTCCAAAACATTAACTTACTTTTATGAAACATCTTTACTCTCCTCCAAGTTATTTTACCATAATTTATCATAAAATAAAGGTGATTTCATAAAAGAAAGAATAAAAATGGAAACATTATTAAGTTCGAAAAATTTGGCTAGTCAGAAAAGATCACACAATTTAAAATCTAAATCAGACAAATAAAAAATCACCTGAAAGCAAGAGCTGAAAAGCAAAGTCTTTCAAGTGATTTTTGATATCACTTCCATCAGGAAGCAGATAATCAATTGATAATGCTATAAAAGTTTAAAATCTGAAGCAGATGATTAGCCCTTAATCGGGATTGAAATCTCAATCAAACTATTGGCATAGATCGTCCGAATAGCAGAGGCGTCAATATTCTTTTGGTCAATTTTTCGTTTCAAAAAGAATTCTCTAATTTTTTCAATTTCTTGCTCTCTGATTGCGCGATGCTTATTTGAAATGAGAATTTCGTAATGGCTAGGGGCCTCTGTGAAAATAACATCACTATTGCCCGCAGAATAAACCTCTACAAGGGTTGCATCTGTACTTTCCAACTGATTTTTTACTAATTCTGCATGGGTATTCGTCGTATTTATAAGCTTCATTCATTTGCCTCCTACCTTAAATCGTCGCTATTATTATAACACGTTTTTCAGGAATTGTGAACGATTACCTGTAATCTATATCATTTTACATATAGCAGGTTAGTTATTCTGATATTTGCGCTTCCACTGCTCAATTCCCCATTTATGGCTGCCACGTTTCAATTTTTCTATTGCAAGTTCGACAGGAAACCATGCTAGATTATTAAAGTCTTCCAGTGGCTTTTCTACTTCTTGATACGAAAGTGCTTCGTAAATATAAGCAGGGTTATAAAAATGCGTGTCCCGATGGCGAGAATAAAAATACTCGTCCGCCTGACCAAAGTAATCTCCTACTTGGATGCTAAAGCCAAGCTCTTCCAGCAATTCCCGCTCAAGAGTAGACAGCTGGTCCTCTCCTTCTTCCATTTGTCCTCCAGGAAGAAACCACGCACCGTTAGGTGCCTGTACCAAATAATATTTTCTTTCTTCTCATCCGGAATTACTGCATAAACTCCATAGCGTGTCACATACTCGACATTTTCCTCATGAACTCCAAAAACTGGATGGGTCATTATCTTTCCTCATTCCTTCTAATCTTTACTACTATCATAAATAACTTATACTAGCCTGTCAAGAGTTTGAACTTATTTTTTCAGCTTTCACAAGGAAGCTTAGCCCCTTAGTTCTCAAGTAAAAAAGCCCGCCTCAGTTGAGACGGGACTTCTTCTACTAGCCATCAGTCAAACCTATTCATGTTAGACTGGATTATTTTTCTTCAAATCCTTCTGCAACTGCATCCGCAAAGTTTTCTTCTACGATGCTTGCACAGTGGTCACAGATAACTGCATGGTAACTGCGTTCAGCAGTAGTTGGATCGATACGACGGCAACGGTCACAAACTTCACCTGCAGCGCGTTCAACTGTGAAGGCAACATCCTCAAAGCTAACTGCGCCTTCTGGAGCTGGTCCTTCTGCGATGGTCAATTCTGACACGATCAAAAGTTGAGCCACATTGCTGTCCACTGCTCCAAGAAGAGTTTTCACCACTTCATTTGGATAAACTGTCAAGTGTGCTTCAAGCGATTTACCGATTACTTTTGCATTACGAGCTTCTTCCAAGGCTTTTTGAGCTTGTCCGCGGAAGTCCATGAAGGCTACCCAAGTATCCAAGATTTCTTCCTGGTTAGCAAATGTTTGAGCTTCTGGCAATTCTGACAACTGAACAAAGTCTTCTGCTTCATGCTCTAGATAAGACCAGATTTCTTCCGCTGTGTGAGGAAGGATTGGTGTCAAGAGTTTGGTGATTTTGACAAGAATGTCATAGAAGACAGTCTGCATTTGGCGGCGTTCGAGTGATTTGGCACCTTCGATGTAGACAACATCTTTGGCAAAGTCAAGGTAGAAGGCTGACAAGTCAACGTTGATAAAGTTCACCAAGGCCTTGTAGATTGTCAAGAATTCAAAGTTGGCATAAGCATCACGAATCGTCTTGACAAGCTGGTTAAAGCGGATGGTCATGTACTTATCAACGGAACGAAGCTCATCGTAAGCCACTGCGTCCTGAACTGGGTTAAAGTCAGATGTGTTAGCAATCAAGAAACGAAGGGTGTTACGGATCTTACGGTAAGTTTCAGAGACTTGGCTCAAGATATCCATAGAGATACGCACGTCATTGCTTGAGTCCACACTTGTTACCCAGAGACGCAAGATTTCCGCACCAAATTGTTTTTCAACATCGCTTGGAGCAATGGTATTTCCAAGAGATTTAGACATCTTCTCACCCTTACCGTCAAGGGCAAATCCTTGTGATAAGATTTGTTTGTATGGCGCTACGCCATGGTTGGCAACTGAGGTAATGAGTGAGGAGTTGAACCAACCACGATATTGGTCAGAACCTTCTAGGTAAAGGTCTGCTGGGTATTTGAGTTCTGGACGGTTGACAACTACTCCATTCCATGAAGAACCTGAGTCGAACCAAACGTCCATGATGTCCGTTTCTTTCTTGAACTCGCCATTTGGGGAACCTGGATGGGTAAATCCTTCTGGCAAGAGGTCTTTGGCATCACGTTCCCACCAGACAATAGAGCCATGCTCTCAAAGAGTTGAGCCACGTGCTCAATCGTTTCAGCTGTCATGATTGGCGTTCCGTCTTCAGCATAGAAGATAGGAAGGGGAACTCCCCAAGCACGTTGGCGAGAAATGACCCAGTCACCACGGTCACGAATCATGTTGTAAAGACGAACTTTACCCCATTCTGAGTGGAACTTCACTTTTTCAATTTCATCCAAGATTTCTTGGCGGAATTTAGATACAGAGGCGAACCACTGTGGTACTGCACGCCAGATGATTGGTTTTTTCGTGCGCCAGTCAAATGGATATGAGTGAGAAATTTCTTCTTGAGCAAGAAGAAGATTGCCAAGTTTTTCGATAACAGTTAGAACTACCTTGTCATAGAACTGACCTGCAAAGTCAGGACCAGCATTTTCCATCATAATACCGCGTTCGTTTACAGTTACAGCAACTTCTAGTCCATTAGCAACACCGACATTGTAGTCATCCTCACCAAAACCAGGGGCTGTATGGACAATACCTGTACCAGAGTCAGTCGTAACGTGGTCACCAAGGATCACCAGCTCATCTACAGCTGTATCCCATGGGTGGACTGTCACAATGTGGTTCAATTCTTGACCACGGTAGGTCGCCAAGACTTGCACATCAGCCCAACCAAATTTCTCAGACAAACTGTTCAACAATTCTGAAGCAACCACAAACTTACGAGATTCACCGGCTGGTTGAACGACTACGTAGTCAATATCCGCTCCAACAGTCAAGCCACGAGAAGCTGTGATGGTAAATGGAGTAGTTGTCCAAACAACGATGTAAGTATCTGTATCTAGCACACCTTTTCCGTCTTTGACGCGGTTAGCATAGTAAAGGGAAGTTGAAAGCAAGTCATGGTACTCAATTTCTGCTTCAGCAAGGGCTGACTCAGATGACCATGACCAGTAAACTGGCTTGGCACCACGGTAGATGTAGCCTTTCTTAGCCATTTCTCCGAAGACACGGATCTGAGCTGCTTCATAGTCCGGAGTCAAGGTCACATAAGGATTTTCCCAGTCACCAGAAACACCCAAACGTTTAAAGTCTTCTCGTTGTTTATCAACTTGAGAAAGAGCGTACTCGCGGCAAAGTTTCAAGTACTCAACCAAGTCCATTTCTTTGCGTTTGACACCTTGTTTTGCCAAAACTTGCTCGATTGGGAGACCATGAGTATCCCAACCTGGAATATAAGGCGCATAAAATCCTGACATAGATTTCGAACGAACAATAATATCTTTAGAAATCTTGTTCATAGCGTGTCCAACGTGGATATTTCCGTTTGCATACGGAGGTCCATCATGCAAGGTAAAATGTGGTTTCCCTTGATTCAATTCTTGACGACGTTGGTAAAGTTTTGCTTCTTCCCATTCTTTTTGCCAGATTGGTTCTTTGGTTGGAAGACCAGCACGCATTGGAAATTCAGTTTTTCCAAGATTTAGGGTATCTTTGAGTTTCATTGTTACTCCTTTAATTTAAATTGACAAAATAAAAACCACGATTCGCAAAAAGGACGAAAATCGTGGTACCACCTTTGTTTAGACAGGAAAAAACCTGTCCCTCTTAGCCTGTAACGTAGGCGGACGTCGTTTCTTACTCGATTCAGAAACGATGAAGCAGAATGATAAATCAAACAAAAGGGATTACAGGTCTCTCACCACCACCTGCTCGCTGAAAATATTCTGTCCGATTTGTGTTTCTGCACTTATTATAAAAGATCTACTGGAACTTTAGAATCTTCATCCGATTCTGAACGTTTTACTGATTCTAAAATTTCTTTCTGTTGTGCTTGGATCAGCTCTTCATCTATAGTCTGAAGGGTCTGTGTTTCTGCCAATTCTCGATTTGCTTGCTCAATTCGCTCTTGCAATTCAGCTAATTCTTCAGGTGAGAATTGGCGCGTAACATCCACTTCTTCCTCTAGCTCGACTTTTTCTCCAAGCGCTTCTTCCACCACTACTTTAAAGGCTTCATCACTGGTTTGGAGATAGGTAGCAGTCGGACGAAGAATGTCTTCCCAATCTTGAGAATCAACAATACTTAGCTGACTTTCAATCGTCGATTTGAGACGTTGATGGAAGACACGCGTTTTATTTCAATTCTTCTGTCTCAACAGCTACTCTTTTGGCATTATCTGTAGCCTGACGAAGAATATCATTTGCCTTATACTTGGCTCTATCTAATAAACGTTGCGCATCTTGCTCTGCTTGCTGCACAATATTTCCTGAACGTTCTTGTGCTGCCTGTTTGACCCGCTCTGCTGTATCTTGTGCAATCAAAACAGATTGGCTGAGCGAGTCTTTCATTTCATCAAAATAAATTAGACGTTCTTCAAGATTACGGATTTTTGCTTCTTTCTCACGATTCTCACGGATTAATTCCTCATAATCATTGACAATGATATCAAGAAATTCTTCAACTTCATCAATATCGTACCCTCTAAATCTGGTTGAAAAACCTTTATCTCTAATATCTAATGATGTTAGTGCCATGTTTCCTCCTTATTTACTAGGTAATAATTCAACTGTTAGTTTATGCTTCCCGTTTTTGGAAAAACCATTTTCTGTTAATATCTTAAATCTTCCATATTTCCTAACGCTAATCAAATCCCCCAGAGAGAGCTGTTGGCTAGGATTATCAATGGTTCTGTAGTTCTGCTTTACCTGCTTCCCCATGATTAGTTCCACAGCTTGACTACGTGATAACTTAAAGACTGTGGCTACCAGCTTATCCAATCTGAGACTAGAGACCAAAACATCTGTTGTTTTAGTCGCCAGTGCGTCTTGTAACTGATCTTTGAAATCAACTCTTCTTAGCCGAACTGGGACTTTAGCTATTTTAGAAACATTCGTAATGAAATATTCTTCTAATCTTCTATCCACAAATACTTGTGCACGGTCATCCACAACGATAATATCGCCAAACGTCCGCCTCTCAATCCCTAGCTGATGCAAAAGGGTTCCCATAATTTGTGAATGAGTTACCTTGTAGAACTTACTTGCATAGGTAATCTCTAGCAAGACCACATCAAAATCTTCGAGTTCTAATTGATAATAGCTAGGTGAAATCAACACTTTAGCAAACTCACTTGGAAAATAATCTGAACTAGCAAATACTTGCACATCATATTGCTTACTCAAATTTTTGAGAATATTGACCTGATGAGGATTCAAAAAAGCAGTCGTCTCATAGCTATATTGATTTTCTACTCTTTGAAGCAATTCCATGCTTTTATCCAGAAAATCTTGATCATCCTGAGAAAAATGCTGATAGATATTGTTTACCATAGCAATAACAAGGAAGCAAGAATGTGTAGAAATAAGGTATCAAGCACTCTCAAGGTAAAAAGTGCCGCCAGAACAGTAAAGTCTAATCTACCAAACCGCAAAGGCAACCTGCGGAACAAACGCAAAAATGGTTCAACCAGAGAACCGACAAGCCTTCCTAGGGCTGTTTGGTAAGCTCCAGGGAACCAAGACAAAAGTGCATAGATGAAGACGAGAAGGGAGTAAAGATCAATTAGATTAGAAACTAATTTTAAAATAAAGTAAATCATTAATTATCTGCTGCGTTTCATATCAAAATCGTATTCACTCAGATCCACATCGTTGGGAAGGCGAATATCTTCTACATTGACGACAACATTGATTGGAGTGAGCAAGTACATGGTACTAGCAACTTTTCTCAAGTTCCCAGCCAAAACATAGCGTGCCCCATCAAGATAATCCAAGCAACGTCTTGCTTGTACCTCCGTCATATATTGAAAATCAATTAAGATACTCTCATTCGCCACAAGTAAATCAACAACCTCTGTCGCTTCCTCATATTTTTTCGGATAGCGAACATCAATCGTAACCTTCTCACTAGATTTCACTCGATGCTGAGCCAGTTCTTGTTGGCGAGCATGCAATCTAGTAATATTTTCCGTTGTAGGCTTTTGTTGGACTTGTGAAGAAGCTGAACGAGTACGTGCGTTTTCCTTTGCTGATGCAGCCGGAACCGGCTCGATCTCTGCAGGCTTCAAAACAGAATCAGATTCATCTGAAGGCTGTACTGGTAAGTCAGACTTCTCTCCATCTTCTGTAAAGTATTCTATAAATTTATCAAATTTATCTTTAAATGACATTGTTCTTTCCTATTTAAAAAATGCTGTTCCGATTCTGACATAGGTTGAGCCGTTGGCAATCGCTTCTGGATAATCACGGCTCATTCCCATACTCAAATCAGAAAAGGGCATGTTTTTTAACTGTTTGCTTTGTAAGTTTTGTTGAAGCTGATGTGCCTCTGAAAAAATCTGATTCAGCTCTTGATGATCGGCTTCGAGTGGAGCCATAGTCATCAGGCCAACAATGCAAATATTTTCTAAGGCTGCAAGCTCTGGTAAAACACTATCTAGTTCTTCAACTAAAAAACCGTGCTTGCTTTCTTCTTTTGAAATATTGACTTGCAAGAAACAATTAATCACATGATCTGCTCGCTTGTTGATTTCTTGAGCCAATTTGACAGAGTCTAAAGCATGGAAATAATCAACATAGTTGATCACATCTTTCACTTTTCTTCTCTGCAAACTACCAATTAAATGCCAGGTAAGGTTTTCTTCCTTTAAAGCATGATATTTTTCAAGAAACTTATCTACTCGATTTTCTCCAATATGTTTGATTCCTGTATCCACGAGTTTTTTCGCTGTTTCACAGTCAACATATTTGGTAACCGCAATAATGTTTACGGAGTCCTTCAATCGATTTTCTTTTTCAACTATTTGAGCAACATTTTGAAAAATTAAATCTTTATTTGCTTGAAAATCCATTTAAATTAGCGATTTCTAAAGAATGGCGGTGTTTCAAGTTCGTCATCTTCTTCCTTAATATCTGTAAAGCGCTCTACACGGCTAGAAGGTACAGGTTCTGCTTGACGAACGATTGATTCACGACGTAAATCCCAGTCTCCAAAGGCTGAAGCTCTAGAAGTTTCTACAGTTGAGCGATGAGAAGGAGCCGGCATTTCTCTTGTTTCTGCCATATCGAAGTTTCGATCATAATGAGCAGATGATTGTGCTGAGCGTACTTGCTCAGCTCGGCTCACAGGTTTAACGCCTTGCAATCCACTTACTTTATCAACCTTATCCTCTTTAACACCTGTTGCAACAACAGTCACACGGATTTCATCCTTCATAGATTCATCAATAGAAGTACCGAGCCAGATGTTGACACCATGACCAGCTGCCTGATTAACGATTTCAGAAGCTTCTTCCGCTTCAATCAAGGTCATATCTAGGCCACCAGTAACGTTGACGATCACGTCTTCTGCACCGTCAATAGTTGTCTCAAGAAGTGGAGAGTAGATAGCTTTGCGAGCTGCTTCGATCACACGTTCTTCACCGCTTCCGATACCGATACCCATCAAAGCATTACCTTTATTTTCCATAACAGTCTTCACGTCTGCAAAGTCAAGGTTAATCAAGCCAGGGCTAGTAATCAAGTCAGTAATACCCTGAACCCCTTGGCGCAATACGTTATCAGCTTCACTCAAGGCTTCGAGAAGCGGAGTTTTCTTGTCAACAATTTCCAAAAGATTGTTGTTTGAAATGATCAAAAGAGTATCTACATGTTCACGCAGTTCGTTGATTCCTTCAACGGCAAAATTACCACGTTTGTTTCCTTCAAATCCAAATGGACGAGTTACAACTGCTACAGTTAGGGCGCCTACTGATTTAGCGATGCGAGCAATAACTGGTGCTGCTCCTGTACCAGAGCCACCACCCATACCAGCAGTGATAAAGACCATGTCTGCTCCTTGAAGGGCTTCTGTCAAAACTTCTTCGCTTTCTTCAGCTGCTTTACGACCAACCTCAGGTTGACCTCCAGCACCCAGACCACGAGTCAACTTAGGACCAAGCTGGATAACTGTTTCTGCTTTTGCACTGCTAAGTGCTTGCACATCTGTATTTGCTGCGATAAATTCTACGCCAGCAAGACCTTCATCGATCATTCGGTTAATAGCGTTTCCGCCGCCACCGCCGACACCAATTACTTTAATGACTGCGCCTTGTGCTGCAGCCGCATCAAATGAAAATGTCATAATCTATTTATTCTCCTTACTCAAACATATTACCAATTAAATTGCGCATCTTATCTGTAAGACTAGCTTTTGGTTCCTCTTGTGGTTCTTCATTTCTAAGCGGTGCAATTTCTGGTTCCACCTCTTGAACTGGTTGAACTGGTTCAACCGGCTGATGATCAAAGCGAGGTACTCTATGACTTGGACGTTCAAAGCTAGTTGCTTGATGACGCAACTGCTCGTCTCCACGAACAGCAGCTTGTGCAATTCGATCCACTTCGGTCAGATTGCCAGCATACTCTGAAAGACTAATCACGTGGGCAAAAGCTGGATTACGGATACCGATTTGATTTGGTACGTATAATTTAGCGTGAACGCCAAATACTTCCTGAGCTAATTCTACAACGCCAGGCAAGATCGCTCCACCACCAACGATGACGATACCGCCAGGAAGATCTAACACGTGTCTTCTATCTAAATCTTGCTTGATTTGTTCAAACATGTTTGATACGAGCAGAGATGATTTCAGCTAGATAGGTTTCTGTTATTTCAACTGGATTAACTTCCCCGATGACTTCAACTGGGAAAGATTCTGTGCCTGCAAATGGTACATAAGCTACACCATAGTTAAATTTCAAGCTTTCTGCCAATTTCTGAGAAGTTTTCAAGACTTTTGAAATGTCTTTCGTGACATAGTCGCCGCCTTCTTGATAGATATTTGTAAACTGTAATTCTTGATTTTTTACAGAAGCAACTGTAATTTGTCCGCCACCCATATCAATGACTGTCGCACCAAACTCCCGTTCTCCTTCGTTCAAGATGGATTTTGTCATCGCTAAAGGAGAAATGATGATATTCTCCAATTTCACTCCTGCACGCTCTACTGTCTTACGGAGATTATGCAGGATTGTACGAGGACCAGTGTAGAGTAGGCCGCGCATTTCTAGGCGAATCCCCATCATACCACGAGGATCACGGATCCCTTGGAAGCCATCAACAACAAACTCTTCTGGGATGAAGGTAATTACTTCACGGTCAGGAGTCATGCTCTTGGTCAAGGCAGATCTTACAACGCTCTCGACATCTTCATCGGTAATTTCTTTGGAGTCACTAGTCACAGGAATCATTCCTTGAGTTGGCTCAATTTGCAATAGATTTGCAGGCAAGCCAACATTCACTAGTCCAATTGAAATCCCCGCTTTTTCCTCTGCTTGAGAAATTGCTGACTTAATAGCCGCTGCTGCTGCTTCAATATCGACAATAATCCCATCTTTAACGCCAGCACTCTTTGCATTGCTGACTCCAATAACATTCATTTCACCATTGATGTGCTCTGCCACCAACACTTTAATTGTGCTACTTCCTATATCTAATCCAGTAAAAAAGCCATCTCTAGCCATTACATCAGTCCTCTCTGTCTTCCACGTTTCCATTCTAATACAAATAACTCTAGAAAATAGGGTTATCCAAACTTTATTATATCATAAAAATACGAAATTGGCGCAGTTTTTTATCTATAATAATTAGTTATTTTCAGAAATCTCTGGCTTTTCTGCCTGAGATTGAGCAGAATGCTCGGTAGATTGCTCTGCATGTTGAGTTGAAGATTCTGTATCTTGCGCATCGTTACTAGCTTCATGGATAACTTCATTTTCTGTGCCTTGCGCGTAGCTAAAAATACCAGCCTCCATATCGACCACGCTTGGCACTTCCAACTGAGGATGAATTCCTTCATAGTAGGGAAGTTTCTTAGCAATATGAGAAATTGGAACTAAAATTTGGTGTTCATCAGACATGGTAATAGTCACTAAATCATCTGTCACCTTGCTAGGAGTTAAATCAACTTTTCTTATGCTCTTTTTGACTGAATCGGGAACATTCTTCAGTTGTTGAACAAACTCCTTGATCAAACCTGCATCCGAGAAGGTCACATCCATCCGTTCTTCCGGCAAGGCATCAGCCGCAACCTCATTTTTTACGTATTTTCCACTCGTTAAAATAGGATAATACTTAGAATCTTTCTGCAAATAACCTAAAATGCCATATTCCTGAACATCAATTTTGAAAGTCAGCGGGAATTGATAGGTCATCTCTACATTTTCAATCCAGGGGCTAGAAGCTTTCAGATTTTGCTCATAATGATGGCGATTTTTGTAAACAGTGATAGTATAATCGCGCTGATCGATTTTGCTACTGCTTCTTAGCTCCTCCTGACTCACTACCTTGTTTCCTGTAAATTCAATGGTCTTCATAGTTGCAAGTGGCGTGAGGAAATAAAGAGAAGCTAAAAAGATCAGAGAACTTGTCACTAAAACTGGCAAAGCTCGATACCAATGGATCTTCTCAATTGGAACTTTCGGAGGCTCAAGCTGCTCTACTTCTTCCTCTTGCTCTTCTTCTTGTTCTTGGACTTCCTCTTGCTCCTCAACCTCAGACTCACTTTCAGAATCTTGAACTTCATCTTCTTCACTTGTAGGAGAGTCTGTGTCAATTTCTTCGAAGACAGTATCTTCTTCGTTAGAAGGCTCCTGATTTTCCAGTTCTGCCTTCATTTCTTCTTTTTTCTGCTCTAGTTCAGCTCTTTTTTTCTCTAACTCAGCTTGCTTTTTTGCCTTTTCTTGAGCTTTTTTCTCAAGATACTCTTTGTTTCTGACTTGCCATTCAGAAAGAGAAAGTTGAGCCGTTTCTTGCTTATCTTCCTTGCTTTTTTTCATTTTTTCCCTTTGTTAATATCTTGCTTCAAAATTTCATAAAAATCATCTACAGATTTTAATTCAGGCGCTTTTTCCATTCGTTGATAGTAAGCATCCTTTTCTCTTAGTAAATCATCCACTGCTACTTGGAGATTGACCCGATTCAAGTTTTCTTCATTGATTTTAAGCGCATAGCCTTTTTCCAAGAAGTAGTTGGCATTTTCAATCTGATCTCCTCGACTTGCCCCCAGCCCCAAAGGTACAATTACTTGCAACTTCTTCATCGCCAGTAATTCAAAAATAGTATTGGAACCACCTCGTGTCACGACGACATCTGCCATAGCCATCAGTGGCTGGTATAGATCTGTCACATAGGATACCCGGTAGATACGATGGGAAAGCTCATCCAAGCTGGCATCGCCTGTCAGATTGATAATATTGTATTTTTCAATCAAGCGATCCTTATTTTTTGTAATAAAATCATTGAAAACTTTAGCACCTCCTGAGCCACCGACAAAGAGCAAGGTAGGTTTTCCTTCTGTGAAATGAGCCTTAATTTTCTCAATCTCAGCCGGTTCCATTTGAGGGAGGGCAGCAATCTTGGTCACCGCTCCAACATGTTCAGCCTTGCCCAGTCCTTCAGCTTGCTCAAAAGTCGTGAACATCTTTGTCGCACATTTATAACCGATTTTATTGGCCAAACCAAGCGACAAGTCAGACTCATGGATAAAGACTGGAACGCCCGTCACCTTCGCCGCAATCACTGGCGGAACAGACACAAATCCTCCTTTTGAAAATAGGGCTTTGGGACGGACTTTTAACATGATGCCCAGCGACTGGAGAATGCCACCCGTCACTTTAAAAACATCCCAAAGATTCTGCCAAGAAAAATAGCGACGGAGCTTGCCAGTTGCAATCGAATGGAAAACAACAGGTAGACCTGATTTCTGAATTTCCTTGTACTCAATCCCATGGCGGTCACCGATATAATGGACTTCCCAGCCCTCTTCGATAAATTTAGGCATCAGCAAAAGATTGAGGGTCACATGACCAACTGTCCCTCCGCCTGTAAATACTATTTTTTTCATTTTATTCCTTTAATTCTTTAAACACGGCAAGGAATTCATCGCCCCGCACTTCAAATTCTTATACATATCCCAACTAGCATTGGCTGGACTAAGAAGGACAATATCCCCAGGCTCCGCCACAGAAAAGGCTTTACGAGTAGCATCTCTGATATCTGTAGCGTCCAGATAGCTTACTTCTGCCTGATCCGCAGCCCGCTTAACACGCGCAGCCGATTCGCCCAAAATCACCATCTTTTTCAGGCCCTTGATATCTGGTACCAATTCATCAAATTCATTGCCACGATCCAAACCACCAGCAATCAGAATGACCTTGCTATTGTCAAAGCCTGACAAAGCCTTTTGAGTCGCTAAAATATTAGTCGATTTACTGTCATTGTAAAATTTGACTTGATTGATTTCGCCCACATACTGGAGACGATGCTTGACACCACCAAAATGAGCCAGAGTTTCTCTAATAACTTGATTGTCAATCCCGCGCAGTTTGGCTACTGCAATGGTTGCTAGAGCGTTTTCTACGTTATGGCTACCAGGCACGCCTAGTTCAGAAGCTGTCATAATGGCTTCCCCACGGAAAGTCATCACATCGCCGTCTAAGTAAGCTCCATCAACCTTTTCTTTGGTCGAAAAAGGAAGCACTTTGGCAGCCGTCTTCTTAGCTAATTCTTTCGCCAAGTCTTGATTGAAATTCAACACGACATAGTCAGAAGCTGTCATATTTTTTTGGATATTCCACTTGGCTGCCACATATTCCTCGAAAGAGCCGTGATAGTCCAGATGCGTCGGCATCAGATTTGTAATGACTGCTATTTCTGGATGGAAGGTTTCGATTCCCATTAGTTGGAAAGAAGAAAGTTCCATGACCAATGTGTCTGTTTCACCCGCATCTTGGGCAACTTGACTAGCTGGAAATCCGATATTCCCTGACAAGAGGCCATTTTGTCCGCCTGCTGTTAGCACTTCCGCAATCATGGTCGTGGTCGTAGTTTTTCCATTTGATCCAGTAATCCCGATAATCGGTGCATCCGAAATTAGATAAGCCAGCTCGACTTCAGTAATAACAGGAATCTTCTTTTCCAAAGCCCTCATAACCATAGGATTATTGTAAGGAATGCCTGGATTTTTCACCATCCATTCAAAATCTTCATCCAACAATTCTAATGGATGACCACCTGTCACGACTTTAATTCCTTCTTCTAGCAAAGATTGAGCTGCTGGATTTTCCTCGAAAGCTTTCCCATCATTGACCGTCACAATCGCTCCCAGTTTATCCAAAAGACGGGCAGCTGACTCCCCTGATTTAGCTAAACCCAACACCAAAACTTTCTTATTGGCAAATTTTGAAATAGTCTTCATCATGTACCTCTTCATTCATACTACCTTCTATTTTACCTTTTTTTGCGAAAATAAAAAAGTCATATCAGGCTTTTATTTTAACTGTTATCAGCTTTTAATAAACAAGAAGAAATATTATTCTATTTGAAACCTTTGGCAACATCTTTTTATACCGGCAAAGGGCTATCTAAAACATTTGATTACCAGCAACATTCAAAAAAACATGTTCTCGTATGTCATTTCTAGCCAGCCAAAACTATCATCGAAGAATCTCTCTTTAGATAAACAAAAGGAATTAGGCTACCGAAAGTCTACACGACCTTTGAAATCCTAATTCCTTCCTTATAGCTTATGAGTTTAAAGTTCTTTTGATTTCTGAGATGGTACTAGACGCTCGATGTCCATCAAGGCCCACACTGTTATAATAATCAAAAAGATACTCACAAATAATTCTCCAGGCAATTTAAAAATTTGAAAAATTGCCAAAGCAAGCAAAATGATCAAGGCAACCAGCAAGAGTACAAATGTCAAGACATTCAACGTCCCCTTAATACTAGTTGGAATGGCAAATACATAGAAAAGCAGGATCAATATTCCAATAATCAGGTAAATCATGCTGCTCCTTTCTACCACCAGTCAACTCAATGATTTATTCTGCTGCTTGTTTTTTCTTGTTTTTATTAGCTTTTTCGCGTTCCTGTTTGTTCAAGATTTGTTTACGCAAACGGATAGACTCAGGTGTTACTTCCATATACTCATCGTCATTCAAGAACTCAAGTGACTCTTCAAGGGTCAAGATACGAGGTGTCTTGATAACAGCTGTTTGGTCCTTAGTAGCTGAACGAACGTTGGTCATTTGTTTAGCTTTGGTGATGTTAACTGTCAAATCGTTTTCACGAGAGTTCTCACCGATAATCATTCCTTCGTAAACTTCAGTACCTGGGTTAACAAAGATGGTACCACGCTCTTCGATAGACATGATAGAGTAAGTTGTAGCCTTACCAGCATCGATGGAAACAAGGGCACCACGGTGACGTCCACCAATTTCACCTGGGATGAGTGGCAAGTATTGGTCAAAGGTATGGTTCATGATACCGTAACCACGAGTCATTGACAAGAACTCAGTTGAGTATCCAATCAAACCACGCGCTGGAACAAGGAAGACCAAACGAGTTTGACCATTACCAGTTGAAATCATATCCAACATTTCACCCTTACGTTCAGAAAGGCTTTGGATAACAGAACCTTGGTATTCTTCTGGAGTATCGATTTGCACACGTTCAAATGGCTCACATTTAACACCGTCGATTTCTTTTACGATAACTTCTGGACGAGATACTTGAAGTTCATAACCCTCACGACGCATGGTTTCGATCAGGATTGACAAGTGCAATTCTCCACGACCTGAAACGGTCCACTTATCTGGTGAATCTGTTGGCTCAACACGGAGGGAAACGTCTGTTTGCAATTCTGCCTGCAAACGTTCTTCCACCTTACGAGAAGTTACCCACTTCCCTTCGCGACCAGCAAATGGTGAGTTGTTTACCAAGAAAGTCATTTGAAGTGTTGGTTCATCGATGTGAAGGATTGGAAGTGGTTCAATGGCATCTGTCGGAGTGATTGTTTCACCAACGAAGATATCTTCCATACCAGAAACGGCAATCAAGTCACCTGCTTTAGCTTCTTGGATTTCACGACGTTCCAAGCCAAAGAAACCGAAGAGTTTTGTAACACGGAAGTTCTTGGTTGTACCATCAAGTTTAGAAAGGGTAACTTGGTCCCCAACTTTCACACTACCACGGAAGACACGACCGATACCGATACGACCTACGAAGTCATTGTAGTCCAAAAGTGAGACTTGGAACTGCAAAGGCTCATCTGAGTTGTCTACTGGAGCTGGGATATGGTCAATGATAGTATCAAAGATTGGTGCCATTGTTTTTTCTTGATCAGCTGGATCGTCTGACAATGAAGATGTTCCGTTTATCGCTGAAGCATAAACAACTGGGAAATCAAGCTGGTCATCGTCTGCACCAAGCTCAATGAAGAGTTCCAAAACTTCATCCACTACTTCTGCTGGACGAGCAGATGGTTTGTCGATTTTGTTGACAACAACGATTGGGACAAGATCCTGTTCAAGGGCTTTTTTCAATACGAAACGAGTTTGTGGCATGGTTCCTTCGTAGGCATCTACCACCAAAACAACACCGTCAACCATTTTCATGATCCGCTCAACTTCTCCACCAAAGTCCGCGTGTCCTGGTGTATCCATGATGTTGATACGAGTCCCGTTGTAAGCAACGGCTGTATTTTTAGCAAGGATCGTAATACCGCGCTCTTTTTCGATATCGTTTGAGTCCATAGCACGCTCTGCCAATTCAGTACGGGCATCAAGCGTTTCTGATTGTTTCAATAATTCGTCAACGAGGGTTGTTTTCCCGTGGTCAACGTGGGCGATAATCGCAATGTTACGGATATCTTCTCTTAATTTTGTCATGATTTCCTCTAAATCTTATTATTTATTTCCAACTAAAAATTATAACACAGTTTTTTCCAAAAAACACGGGCTAACCAAGTGTAAATGTTTTCATAGGTAAATCGTAAACTCTAGCCATTTTTGCAATTTTACTTCCGAAAGAGTATGATAAAAGGAGAAAAAGAATCGCTCTAAACCTTTGAAAGGAAAACTCATGCGCCTTGATAAATTCTTAGCCCTAGCTAAGATTAGCCGAAAAGAGATGAAACAAAAACTGCGACTAAGGCAGATTGTAATTGACGGTCAAGCTGCTCGCTCCCTCAGTCAAAATGTCGATAGTGGCCTCCAGTCCATTAGCCTAGAAGGCAAACCTTTAAACCACCTAGCCCACCATTATTTTCTGATGAACAAGCCTGCTGGTGCTGTCACTGCCAATTCTGACGCAGAAAAGGCGACTGTTCTAGATTTTCTTGCACCGGAAGATTTTAACGACCAGCTTTATGCCATCGGCCGTCTGGATCGCGATACATGTGGGCTGCTCTTAATTACAGATAATGGCCCACTGGGATTTCAGCTCCTCCACCCGCAATACCATATCGCAAAGACCTACTATGTCGAAGTCAACGGTCCTCTTGATTCAGCAGCTACAAACGCTTTTCATCAAGGCATTATCTTTCTGGACGGCACCCGCTGCAAGCCTGCCCAACTTCAAATTCACACGACTAGCCCCGAGCACTCCACCGCGTCAATTACCATTTCTGAGGGAAAATTCCATCAAGTCAAAAAAATGTTTCTCACAGTTGGTGTCAAGGTCACCTATCTCAAACGCACCCATTTCGGTGAATTCCAACTGGATCCCAATCTGGCAGAGGGCTGCTATCGACCGCTGAATCCTTCCGAACTCGAGATTGTAAAAAGCTATTTGGAACAAACTTGGTAAAAGAAAAGAGGCTGGGACAATAGTCCCTTATCTCCAAAAAAAGCAACGGATTTGCCGTTGCTATAGTCTTGGTAAAATAGAATTGCTCAATGACATCAAACGCTTTATCAATCGCGATATGACTAATGTATCAACTAAGTACCTCCAAGACTATATCGGTTATTTCACTTATATCCGTAATTGGAGAATAGAACACGGACACTACCCAACTTCTAAAGCAGACTCAGAAGCAATCTTTATTGAAATTTTGAATACAAAGAAAAACCTCACTTCAAGCGAAGTAAGGCAAAAAGAATTGGTGTTACCGAAACCAAGTTCTCGTTACATGGAAGTCTTGAAAGCAGAAACTAAGAAGGCTAGAACAGCTGTTGATAATCCCTATTTCAAGTTTAACGAAGAAGATGGCGTTTATTCTTTTAATAAGCGTGAGTATCTCCTAGACCTCCCTAAAAGCCGTCTGTATGAAATAGCTAAAGAGTGTCGCTTAACCAAGTATCGCAAGTTGGCGCATTGGTCTTTGGTGTCTCTGATTTTAAAGCAGGATAACATTCAGGATATTATTTATCAGCAGTTAGCTAAAGACAGGAACCAGCTTATTGATGAGGAAGATTTAGAGGTTATTAGGTCTAGTGTATATGCGCAGAGTTCTTTTTAATGACTTTGTATGAAATAGGGTCAAATTGATAATCAGTAAATAATTTTGAAGCTGGTATTATTTCTATCTCGCCTTTTCCAGTAGTTTCATCAAAATTGTAAACACGATATATAAATAAATCACCTTCCTCTTTATGTAAATCAAAATACAAACGTTCATTCTCAGTCATATAAAACGGTGTATCCAGACTACCTTTTGTTGTTTTTACTTCTATGTATCTATCAGTTCCATCCTCATTCAGCGAAATAATGTCAAAACCTGCGCCATCTCCCTGAACATCGCTAAGATGAATAAGACGACCTGTGTCTTGCGGAGCAAACTCTAATATTCTTTTCGTTTCGTATCGAATAACAAAATCTTCCCCTAAACGTCCCAATTCAGTCCGTCTTCCATTCAATCCCTGCCAATCAATTTTTTTAGGAAGAAATTTTGTTCTGATTTCAGTCCGCCTTTTTATTTCTGTATCGGTGATTACTGTAAGAGTTTGATTTGATTTTAGCCCCACAAGAATGGACCATCTAGCTGGTTTAACAGTTTTATTAATAGAATAGGTATCATAGAAAAATTTCCTCATTCTCAACAAGAAAACAGTAAAAAAGAGCTATTTTGACCCATTTAGAGGTTGAATAGCTCCTTTTCTAGTTAGAGTAGTAAGAAATTTCGTTATTTCCTCAATTACTACTCACTGATTGGAATATATAATAAAAAGAATCAACTTGTCTTAACCTTACCACTCCAAGAATCGAGGCCGTAAGACAGGATATAAATATCATTAAAACCTTGCTTTTTCAAGTAGATTGCCGCATTGGTCACACGTTGCCCACGGCTATTTTCATAAAGAAGAACTGGTTTGTCTTTGCGAAGTGCATTGATACTAGACTTGAGCTGTTGAGACGGAATATTGCGCGCCCCCAAGATATGCTTGCGATGGAAATCCGATGGATCACGCAGGTCAATCAATTGCCCTTGACGAATCAAAGCTTCAAACTCACTATTATCTACCACCTTAGCTGCACGACGAATACGGAAATAATTGAAGCCCATCCAAGCCAACATTCCCAGCAAGATTGCCCATAAAATCCAAATTCCCATTCTAGTTTCTCCCTTTATCTTCTAAATACTTTAACTCTACTTGATGTTCTCTGCGAAGAACCGCCTCAGCCTCCAGATAATCAAGCTTATCCATCAGGCCAGCATCGTAAATCCGCTCCAGCTCAATTTTCATCATCTCAATATCATAAAGACGCTTGCCCATATAGATAATGATCCCGAAATTTAAGAAATTGCTGCACATCATAGAGTGTTTTCATGAGCTATATTTTATCAGATTTTAGCAAAGTTTTCAAGATGACAAAACAGAAAAGACAGCCACAGAGGCTGCCTTTTCAGGAGATTATTATGAAAAAGAAAAGTTTAGGAGTTCTATCAAACAAAGTTAGGAGGTCTTCATTTGATAGTCTTAGTATAAAGGAAGAAGCTTAAACAATCCTTAAGAAAAAACAGAGAGTGGGACAGAAATCGGTAATTCGTTAGAATTCGATTTCGTCGTCCCACCTCCGCACAGTTGAGTAGGGCTGTAAAAGTTGATGAAATCAGCGTAGTAGAGCCCACTCAGCCACTGCGTCTTGCTCGACAATCCAAAGACAATTTAGAGGCTAGGACTTTTGTCCCAGCCTCTTTAAACATCATTTTACAAACCTGGTGCTTGGCCAAGCTCAGCTGTCAACATCCAGATCGTCTTTTCAAGGTCTGCCTTAGCTCCAACGAAGATATCGTTGGTCACATCGTCGCCTTCTTCATCCGTCACATCCAGAGCTTCTTGGTAAAGATCTGTCAGATAACGGAAAATTTCAATCACGCGCTCCAAGCTTTCTTCAACATTCTTGCTGAATTCGCCAGCTTTTTCTTCAATCTTGCTGTGTTGGATAAACTCTGTCAGAGTTGAATAAGGCTTGCCACCTAGAGTAATCAAGCGTTCGCTGACTTCATCCAAGGTTTCATCAATTGTATCCATGTATTCGTCCATTTTTGGATGCCATACCATGAAGCCTGCACCACGCATATACCAGTGAACTTGGTGAAGAGCGATACGAGCTGTATAAAGATCTGAAACTACTTGGTTAAGAACTACTTTTGTTTTTGGTAAAGAATTTTGGTTAGTGAAAGTTGCTACATCTGCTGCAGCGCCATGTTTTACTTGAGTCATAATGATACCTCTCTTTTTATTTGTAATCATTCTAATCTTTATTGATTATGTTTTAATTATAATGCTTCTAATTAAGAAAGTCAAGTATTAAAACTCAAAATTTTACTTTATTAGAAAAGTTGTAAAATTTCAAAATTTTTCTGCTCAAAATCGCGAATAAAGAAGTATGATTCATCTATACTTTTTTCTCGTTGGAACGGTTCTAGCCTCCTTTCTAGGCTTAGTCATTGACCGCTTCCCTAACCAGTCTATCATCTCTCCAAGCAGTCACTGTGATAACTGTAAGCAGATACTCAAAGCACGGGATTTGATCCCTATCCTGTCTCAACTTCTTAGTCGCTTCCGCTGCCGTTTCTGCAAGATCCAGCTTCCTGTCTGGTATGCTGTTTTTGAGTTAGTGCTGGGCTTGCTTTTTCTAAACTGGAGCTTAGGCTATCTTCCGCTAGCCCAGCTCTTACTGCTAACTATGGGCTTGACCTTAGCCATCTACGATCAGCGCGAGCAAGAATACCCCCTTCTGGTCTGGCTAATCTTTCAGCTTTTGCTGATGGTGACAGCAGGCGTCAATCTTCTCATGCTCTTCTTTTTAACCCTAGGACTTCTAGCCTTCTTTTTTAATCTTCGTATTGGAGCTGGCGACTTTCTCTTTCTGGCGTCCTGTTCAGCCATTTTCAGCCTAACAGAAATTCTCATTCTTATCCAAATCGCTAGCTTCTCTGGTCTCGCCTGTTTTTGCTTTAAAAAGAAAAAAGACAGGCTGGCATTTGTCCCCTGTCTTTTACTAGGCGTAGCAGTCATAATTTTTTATCAAATTTTACTCTTTTACTGAAGCGGAATCCAAAGCTCAACTTCAGCATCCATAGGATTACCATTTAATAGGATTTCTATGATAATACCATCTTGGTAAAGAGAACTGTTTTCTCCCTCAAAAAAGTTATCTTCTAATTGGTCAAACAGGAGTCTTGATTTATCACCACCAGCTGAACTTACTAAATAATCTTTCTCTGGGACAAGAATGCTTTCGTAGCCTGCCACAGCATTCTTTGCCGCAACTCCTGCGTAGTATTGAATACCATCTTTATGAGGAACAATCAAAGCATAGCCTTTTTTGTCTAGAGAATGGGGCATCAATTTCCCCAGCATTCCTTCTTTAAATAACTGAGCATAGAACGCTGTCTTCTCTTTAGAATAGTGCTGTTCATGAACCGTAGTTCCTTCTATCAAAATACTCCTGCCAATCAGGGTAAACGATGGTTTGGTTTGATGTTTCATTATATGAACTCCTTTCTTTATGGTATAATCATAACAAATATAATATGACACCTATCTGTCATATTTAAGGAGAAAATCATGAAAATTGACCGTCAAATGGGAATAATTTCTCATTTAGTAAATCAACGAAAAACAACAGCTAAAGAACTATCAAAACTTTTTAAAGTCAGCACCCGAACTATTATGAGAGATATTGATGATTTATCTCTTGCAGGCATTCCTCTCTACGTAGCGAAAGGAAAAAACGGAGGAATTTTTCTTATGGAAGACTTTCAAACTGATAAACCTCCCCTGACTCAACCCGAACGACTTTCAATCGAATCCGGTTTGAAAAGTCGCTATCAAGTATTGGAAGATGCCTCTACTTTCAATGCTATATTGAAATTAAATGCTACTAATGCATACTCTGATTTCGAAATTGATTTGTCTCTATCTCAAGGGAACTTGGAAATACGAACTTTGATTTTTAAATTATTGGAAGCTATCAGAGGTAGAGTAAAAATAAAATTTTCCTATATTAATGCACAAGGACTGGTGAGTCAAAAAAATTGTGAGCCTTACCGTATTGTCTATAAGGACCGGAGTTGGTATATGGATGCCTACGATACTGATAAAGCACGTTTTTCTGTTTTTAAAGTTGCTAGAATTAGTGAACTTACTCTCTCCGATACTTTTTCAAAGAGACATTTTACACCACTTCCTTATGATGGTGGTACATGGATGAATGAAAACAAAATACCTGTCATCTTACATGTCCAGAAAATTGTCCTTGACCGGTTTGTGGAACTCTTAGGCTATAATGCCATAAAACCTATTACTAGCGATATTTACGAGATTACTTATCCCTTACACGACAATGATTGGGGATACAATACCTTGCTTGCTTTTGGAAAATACATCACTGTTATATCTCCTAAGCATTTCCTGAAACATTTCACCAACTATATAGATACCATTCATAAGCAATACCCAAACTAATATTCAATCAACATCAAAAATCAAACATTTTTTAAAAATGAATTATACGAAAGTTACTTTTTTATGGTGCTAAAATTCAAGAACATGGGTCAGGCTCTAGTTCTTATCCAAATCGCTAGCTTCTCTGGCCTCACCTGTTTCTGCTTTGAAAAGCAAAAAGACAGGCTAGCATTTGTACCCTGTCTCTTGTTTGGTGTGGTGGTTCTTATTTCTTATAAGCTGCTGCTTCTTGGATAAAGGATGCTATACTGGCGTCCTTTTCATGAAGAGCTTTGACAATCTTAGATCCGACAATGACTCCGTCTGAGACCTGATTGAAGCGGTCAACATCCTCTAAAGTTGAAACGCCAAAGCCCGTCAGTACTGGAATCTCTGCAATATCATGGAGTTTGCTCAAATGCTGGTCCAAATCATCGCGGTAGCTTCCGCTCTTACCCGTCACACCATTGATGGCTACAGCGTAGATAAAACCTTCCGCTTCCTTGATCAGCTCCTGTTGACGTTCTAGGCCAGTCGTTAGGCTCACTAAAGGAATTAGAGCAATATCCGAATCTTCCAGCAGAGGCAAGATAAAGTCCCTATGCTCATAGGGTAGGTCCGGAATGATCAATCCTTTAACTGGTGTCCTAGCCAAATCCTTGACAAAATCTTTGAGCCCGTACTGGAAATAGGATTGAAGTAGGTCATGATAATGAGAGGCAGCTGAGTGTCCAACTTCTGCAAGCTTGCGACTAAAGACTTGGCGGAAGTATGGTGACCCAGACTTCTCAGACCAGCTTCTTCAATCACTGGCCCATCTGCAACAGGATCTGAAAATGGCAGACCAATTTCAATGGCTGACACGCCCAAGTTTTCCAAAAAAGCGATGGTTTCCGGCAAACCTGCTAAACCTTTCTCGTGGTCCCCGGCCATGATATAAGGAAGAAAAATCCCCTTTCCTGATTTTTTGATGGTTTCTAAATGCTGAGTGAGTGTTTTAGTCATGGGCACCTCCTTTTTGAGCCGCTTCTCTTTCCAAGCGTTCCTTTACCTGAACGACATCCTTGTCACCACGGCCAGATAGACAGACAATCATTGATTTATCTGGCCCCAACTCCTTAGCCAGCTTAACTGCGTAAGCAATAGCATGACTAGACTCTAGAGCAGGGATAATCCCTTCGATACGAGACAGGAGCTGGAAGGCTTCCAAGGCTTCTTCGTCTGTGACTGGCACATAAGTGGCACGTTTGATAGCATTAAAATGAGAATGTTCAGGACCGATGCCCGGATAGTCTAGCCCGGCAGAGATAGAGAAAGCTTCCAGAATCTGCCCTTGCTCATCCTGCAGGACATCCATCAAGGCACCGTGCAAAACACCTGGCCGGCCCTTGGTTAAGGTCGCAGCGTGTTCATCTGTATCGATGCCTCGCCCAGCCGCTTCTGTTCCATACATGGCAACTGTGCTATCGTCTACAAAGGGATAAAAGAGTCCAATAGCATTGGAGCCACCGCCAACACAGGCCACTAAAGCATCGGGTAAGGCACCTGCATTTTGCTCAGCAAACTGGCGCTTGGCCTCACGACCAATCACGCTCTGATAGTCGCGAACAATCTCTGGGAAAGGATGGGGACCTAAGGCTGAACCCATAATATAGTGAGTATCATCAACCTGAGCCACCCAAGCTCGCAAGGCAGCATTGACTGCATCCTTAAGGACTCGAGAGCCATCAGTCACTGACTCTACCTTGGCTCCTAAAAGTTCCATCCGAAAGACATTGAGGGCTTGGCGCTTGACATCTTCTTCACCCATATAGATAGTACAATCCATATTGAAAAGGGCTGCAGCTGTGGCTGTAGCTACTCCGTGCTGACCCGCACCAGTCTCTGCAATGATTTTCTTCTTGCCCATTCGCTTGGCTAATAGGACCTGGCCTAGGGCATTATTGATTTTATGGGCCCCAGTATGGTTGAGGTCTTCCCGCTTCAGATAAATCTTAGCACCACCAGCATAGGCTGTCAGATTTTTTGCAAAATAGAGAGGATTTTCTCGCCCTACATACTGCTTCAGCAACTCGTCCAGCTCAGCCTGAAAGGCTGGGTCTTTTTTACTCTCACGGTAGGCTTTGTCTAGCTCCAAAACTGCTGTCATCAGCGTTTCGGGAACAAAGCGTCCGCCAAACTCACCATAAAATCCTTCTTGATTGGGTTGATTATATGCCATATTTCACTCTTTCTATAAATTCTTTTATCTTCTCTAAGTCCTTCTGGCCGTCAGTTTCGACCCCGCTTGAGACATCAACTGCGTAAGGGGCAAAGTGCTGAATCGCTTCTCGGACATTCCCTGCATTCAAACCACCGGCGATAAAGAAGGGCTGATGGATTTGATTCTTGTCAAAAGCTTGCCAGTCAAAGGTCTGACCACTACCGGCAAGAGGGGCATCAAAGAGCAGGTAGTCCGCTTGTTGGCTGACTCCTTTTAACGCTCCCTTGACCTGATAAGCTCGAATAACCGGCCGGCCAATCTGAGTCAGAAGCTCTTCATCAAAATCGCCATGAATCTGCACCAAATCCAGATTTGCCACTGAAATAGCTTCCTGTAGCTCTGCCAAGCTCGGAGAGACGAAAACTCCTACCTTTCGGACAGCAGGCGGCACCAAGGCAGCTAGCTTCTGAGCTTGCTCCAAGCTGACCCTCCGACGGCTCTCAGCAAAGACAAATCCAATGTAGTCAGCACCAGCCTTACATGCCCTTTCCACAGCGCTGACCGTTGACAAGCCGCAAATCTTAACCTTTGTCAATTTTCAGCTCCTTGATTTTTTCTGCAACATCCTCTGCCTGCATCAAAGCAGTTCCGACTAGAACCGCATGGAAATAAGGAGCTACCAGCTCAGCATCTTCCTTGCTGAAAATCGCTGACTCTGATACGTAAACCCTATCATCTTTGAAACGAGCAGACAGCTGGAGACTGGTATTGATATCTGTCTCAAAAGTGACTAGATTGCGGTTATTGACACCGATAATCTGAGCACCTATTCTATGGGCAGTTTCCAGCTCCGCCAGATTATGGGTTTCTACCAAAACTTCCAAACCTAAACCTGTCGTAAAATCATAGAGTTCTTGCAGCCGCTTTTCAGGCAAGGCAGCCACGATCAGAAGAATAACCGTTGCTCCTGCATTGCGGGCGCGAACAATCTGCTTCTCATCAATGATAAAGTCCTTATTGAGGGTTGGAATGGTCACTTGACTAGAAATCTCTCTCAGGTAATCCAGATGTCCTTTGAAAAAAATCTCATCTGTCAGGACCGAAATCATGGCTGCACCGCATCGTTCATAGGTGCGAGCCTGCTCCACAATATCCACAGCAAGATTTATATCTCCCAGACTGGGGCTGGCTTTTTTAACCTCAGCAATCAGCTGCAGCTCTTGAGGATGACTTTTGAGATACTCATAGAGGGAATAGGTCGAGCGCAGGGGCTGCAGCTCTTCATAGGACATAGCCGCCACTTCCTGCTCTTTTTGCTTTAGAATGGTCGGGAGAAATTCTTTGCTCATTTCTGATACTCCTGTAGTTGCTTGAGTTTTTCATAGGCTGCGCCACTAGCGATCACTTGGCGGGCCAAAGCTATTCCTTCTTCTATGCTGTCTGATTTCCCATTAGCAAAGAAGCCTAGACCTGCGTTCAGAACTGTCATTTCCAGATAAGGGCTGGCTTGATTTTGCAGGACAGATACCAGAATATCTGCATTTTCTTTTGCATTACCTCCACGAATCGCTTCAAGAGGAATTTCTTCCATGCCAATATCTGACGGTAGAAAGCTATGCAGGCTGATCTCCCCATCTGCTAGCAAAGCGTACTGGGTACGACCATGAAGACCGGCCTCGTCCAGACCATCTGGACCCGACACGACCACTGCACGCTTGCGGCCCATATTTTTCAAAACTTCTGCCGTGCTCTCCAGCATATCCGATCGGCTGGTGCCCAAAAGCTGGGTTTCTAAACCATAGGATGGATGAGCGGCCCTGTCAAGTTCATGATAGTGGGAACACCTAGACTGAGACGAGCTGGCATGATATATTTCATAGCTGGATGAAGGTTTTTAGCAAAAAGAAAGACTATTCCCGTCTGATCAAAGACCTTACCCAAGCTGGCTGTATCCATGTTTAGGTTAATCCCCAAAGCTTCTAAAACATCAGCTGAGCCTGATTTAGAGGTAATGGAGCGATTACCGTGCTTAGCCATCTTGATCCCACCACCTGCTAATACGAAAGCCGCTGTGGTCGAAACATTGAAACTAAATGATCTGTCACCACCAGTTCCACAATTGTCCATGGCTGTGCGAATTTTTGTAGGGATCTGCGGAGTATGGCCTCGCATAGCCTGAGCCAAAGCCGTCCGTTCCTCTACTGTTTCCCCTTTCATCTTGAGAGCCAGCAAAAAGGCTGCAATTTGTGTTTCCGTTACTCTTCTAGTAACGATGCGCTCTAGCACATCTGACACTTCCGAGCTGCTTAAATCCTTAAAATCGGCTAGTTTTGCAATAATCTCTTTCATACATTCTCCTTTACTTTACTAAGTCGATGAAGTTCTTGATAGACGACAAGCCGTCCGGCGTGCCAATACTTTCTGGATGATACTGAAAACCATAAATGGGCAGGTGCTTGTGCTGGATAGCCATGATCGAGTTGTCATCAACTGCCCGAGCTGTCACTTCAAAGTCCTCTGGCATCTCCTCAATCAAAATCGAATGATAACGCATAACTGGCTGCTCATCCTCTATTCCTTGATAAATAGGAGATTTTCTTTCAAAACGCAGAATACTCTGCTTTCCGTGCATGACTTTGGGAGCCAAGCCTAGCTTTCCGCCAAATACTTCTGCAATGGCTTGGTGCCCCAAGCAAATTCCCAAAATCGGCTTCTTACCAGCAAAATCGCGGATAAGTTCTTCCATCCGTCCTGCATCTGCTGGCCAGCCTGGACCCGGAGACAGAACCAAAGCATCAGCTTCTTCTGCCGCTTGATAAAGGCCTGCATCATCATTTCGCAAGACCTTAACGTCTGCGAAATTGCCGATATACTGGGCTAGATTGTAAGTAAAAGAATCATAATTATCAATCAATAAAATCATTGCATCTCTCCTATCTTGGTTATTGATTTGGCCTTGTTGATGGTTTCTTGGTATTCGTTAGCAGGGATCGAATCATAAACAATACCCGCTCCAGCTTGAACGTAAGCTCTGCCATTTTTCAAAATCATGGTCCGAATAGCAATGGCAAAATCCATATCCCCTGTCGCAGACAGATAGCCAATAGCCCCCGCATAAACGCCACGTTTTTCCTGCTCCAGCTCATAAATTCGCTTCATAGCTCGAATCTTAGGCGCGCCCGAGACGGTACCGGCCGGCAGGGTGGACTTGAGCGCATCCATAGCTGTCAGTTGAGGCAAAAGCTGACCTCGGACCACACTGGTCAGATGCATGACATAGCGGAAATACTCTACTTCCATGTACTTAGTGACTTCCACGCTGTTATTCTGAGCAATTTTACCGATATCATTACGCCCCAAATCAACTAACATACGGTGTTCCGCCACTTCCTTCTCGTCAGCCAGCAGCTCCTTCGCCAAGGCTTTATCTTCTCTTTCATCCTTCCCACGCGGTCTGGTTCCAGCAATAGGATTGGTCGTAACCTGCCCTTGCTTGACAGACACCAGACTTTCCGGGCTAGCTCCGATAATCTGATAATCCCCGAAGTCATAAAGTAGAGATAGTTGGAAGGGTTGGTCACACGCAGATTGCGATAGTAATCCAGTGGTCTACCAGAATACTCTGCTGAAAAACGCTGACTGAGCACACATTGGAACATATCTCCCTGCCGAATCAAGCTGCGCGCTTCTTCCACCATTTTTTCAAAATCCGTCTGCTCGATATGGCTCTGGAAGTTCAAACTGGACAGTTCCAGCGGTGAAAATTCATCTGCCGCCGGCTGCGCCAGCTCAGCCATGATACGCTCCAGACTAGCGGCCAATTCTGCTTCGCTTCTATCACTGTAGAGTGCCTCCTCAACGATATAGACCTTATCTTTTTTATGGTCAAAAACCATGTAACTCTCATAGACGAAAAAGTGCATATCCGGCGTTCCAATCACATCAGCTGGAATCTGTCCAATCTCCTCATAGAGGGAAATCATATCGTAACCGACAAAACCGATGGCTCCACCGCCAAAAGGCAGGTCTGAGTGATGATCTTTTTTTACTGCCAACTCGTGTAGATAGTCCAATGGATCCGCCTCAATTATTTGCCCGTTCTTTGTTAACTGGCCATTTTCATAGCGAACTTCAAAGACTGGATTATAAGCTAGGATAGAAAGCGGGCTGTCTCGCTATCTCTCGGAATACTTTCCAAAATCACCTTGTGGTCGCCCTGAATCCGCATATAAGCCAGAATTGGCGATAAAATATCAGCTGGTAAAATCTTTTGCATAATGTTTCTTTCTATTAAATCAGACGCGTTTAAGGAGGAGCAATCTGCTAGCTATGACTACATTCGCAAGAACAGATAGCACCTGTCCACTGTCATAACTTACTCCAGAACTATAGAAAAACGCCCGCACAGTTCATCCTGTGAGGGCGTGTCATCGCGGTGCCACCTCAGTTATGGAGTTTTTAGGCTCCACATCTCATTTACCTATTTGTAGTCATTTAGATCCCTTTTAGTAGAAGGCAGCATGCTGGTTTACAGCAAAGTAAGCTAACAAAGTAATAAAAGTTCAACTAAAGGACAAAATTTTGTCTCCAGCAGCCCATTTCATAACTTCTCCTGCCTGTTTACAGCAACCACAGACTCTCTGAAAGGAGAGATGTTACTACTCTTCTGCTGGGTATTTTATTTTCGTTTTTCTAGATAGTCGGCAATGGCTGCCACATCCTTGTCTCCGCGACCAGATACATTGATAATGATGATTTGGTCAGATGACAGTTGCGGAGCCCGCTTGATAGCTTCAGCAATGGCATGAGAGCTTTCGATTGCCGGCAAAATTCCTTCCTTTTGTGTCAAGAGCAGTAAGGCATCCACAGCTTCATCATCTGTCGCTGCCACATATTCTACTCGGCCAGAATCTTTAAAGAAAGCATGTTCGGGACCAACTCCAGGATAGTCCAAGCCTGCCGAAATGGAGTAAACCGGTGCCACCTGACCATCTTCAGCAAAGACAGCGTAGGTCTTCATACCGTCCACTACTCCGACGCTTCCCTTGGTCATGGTCGCCGCATGCTGGTCTGTATCAAGCCCACGCCCGGCTGCTTCAACTCCCACTAACTTGACTTCTTCATCCGCCACATATTGGGAGAAGGCGCCAATAGCATTGGAACCACCACCTACACAGGCAATAACATAGTCCGGCAAGCGGCCTTCCTTATCCAAAATCTGACGACGGGACTCTTCACTGATCACCTTTTGAAACTCATGAACAATCGTCGGATAGGGGTGAGGTCCGACAGCCGAACCCAAAACATAGAAGGCTTCCAAATCACTCATCCAAGCTCCAAAGGCTGCATCCACAGCATCCTTGAGGGTTTTGGTGCCTGTTTCCACCGCGTGAACAGTCGCCCCCATCATTTCCATGCGGAAGACATTAAGGCGCTGGCGTTCTACATCTTCTGCACCCATGTAAACATCGCACTTCATACCAAACTTAGCTGCGGCTGCCGCAGTTGCCACACCATGTTGGCCAGCTCCTGTTTCAGCGATGACTCGAGTCTTGCCCATTCGCTTAGCTAGAAGAATCTGCCCCAAAACATTATTGAGCTTGTGAGAGCCCAGATGATTGAGATCTTCCCGCTTCAGATAAATCTTGGCTCCACCCAGATGCTGGGTCAGACTTTCTGCAAAGTAAAGCGGGGTTTCTCGGCCTGAATAATCCGCCAAATAATGTCGGTATTCATTTAAAAATTCTGGATCATCCTTATACTTCTCAAAAGTCGCTTCTAATTCATCCAGCAAGGCTTGGATAGGCTCCGGTACAAAAGAGCCACCGAATTGTCCAAAATATCCTTTAATTTCTGTCATCTTGATTACCTCTTTTCTTTATTTTCAAGCAAAACAAAAGCCCACACACAGAAAAAATCTGTGTGAGGGCGTAAAATCGCGGTGCCACCTCAATTATGGAGCAAAGTATAGACTGCCTCCATATCTCTGTCTTGTCTAACAACAAGCTGCACTGTAAGGTGTGCTCACCGAATTTTTATTGCTTCAAATTCATTTTTTGCATCAGCCCACTTCACAATCCTCCACTACCTGTTTCCACCAACCACAGGCTCCCTGAAAGTAGAAAAAATTATTACTTTTCTGATGATTTATTTCATTATAGGCCTTTCCTTTTTTCTTGTCAAGAAAAAATTTAATTTTTTCTCCTAAATCCGAACTTTTTCTTCACTAATCTGCCTTGAAAACGTCGCCTTGACGATTTTTCCAGATTTTTTGACCAAGCTGAAATGCCCGCCAAGCCAGATAACCACCCAAAGTATTGGTCCAGAGATCATCAATCTCAAAGACTCGATTGGCGTTGATCAGAAGGTCCAGCAGAATCTGAGTCACTTCGATAGACAGACTCATCCCAAAGCTCAGCCAGACAACCTTTTTTGTCTTCCGCAATTTCGGAAAGAGCCAAAGCAATTGAAAGATTAAGGGCGAAAGCAGAAAGATATTGGCTAGATTTTGGATAAAGACCTTGACCAGCTGGACCCAAGAAGAAATTTCGCCAATATTGACAAAGGAATTAAACGGGACTAGCAAAACTACTATTCGGCCAAAATACTGGATCCCCGGCGTTTCCATTCCCGGCTCTGGAACTTGAGGAATAAAGCACAGGATGCAAAGCATCAAGAAATAGAGTCCGCATCCTCCTACTAGCAATTTCCGGCCCCGAGCCGTCAGCTCACCATCTGAAGTCAAATAATTCTTAAGGCTGAACATTTTCAACAAGTGCTTTCTCACGATCTCGCTTCATGGTATTGGAACGCAACTGACCGCAGGCTGCATCAATATCCGTACCGTGCTCCTGACGCACCACACAGTTGACTCCGTTTTTCTTGAGGGTGTCATAGAAGGCCATCACGCGCTCTTTGGGACTACGGGTATATTGATCGTGCTCGCTAACGGGGTTGTAAGGAATAAGATTGACATAAGACAATTTCTTGATGTTTTTCAGCAATTCTGCCAGTTCCTTGGCTTGCTCTACGCCATCATTCACTTCATTAAGCATGATGTACTCAAAGGTCACCCGGCGGTTGGTGGTTTCGATATAATATTCAATGGCTGCAAAGAGCTTCTCAATCGGAAAGGCACGGTTGATTTCATGATACTAGAACGTAGTTCATTGTTAGGTGCGTGCAGTGAAACAGCCAGATTGACCTGCACGCCTTCATTGGCAAAGTCGCGAATCTTATGAGCCAGACCTGAAGTTGAAACCGTGATATGGCGGGCACCGATGGCCAGACCTTTATCATCATTGACCGTCCGGACAAACTTCAAGACATTCTTATAATTATCGAAAGGCTCGCCGATTCCCATAACCACGATGTGGCTGACCCGCTCGTCCTGACCACGCTCGTCAAAATACTTCTGCACCAACATAATCTGCGCAACAATCTCACCGTTATTAAGGTCACGTTGCTTTTTAATCAAGCCAGAAGCACAGAAAGTACAGCCGATATTGCAGCCGACCTGGGTGGTTACACAGACAGAAAGTCCGTAGTGCTGGCGCATGAGCACCGTCTCAATCAGCATACCATCTGGTAGCTCAAAGAGGTACTTGACGGTACCGTCAGCCGACTCCTGAACAATACGCTGTTTAAGCGGATTGACAACAAACTGTTCATTTAGCTTGGCAATTAAGTCCTTGGACAGGTTGGTCATTTCCTCAAATGACTGGACACGCTTGCGATAGAGCCACTCCCAAATCTGGGCGGCACGGAATTTCTTTTCTCCCTGAGCTTCCGCCCATTCAATCATTTCTTCTCGCGTTAAGCTATAAATCGATGGTTTCATGTTTCTCCTTTATTTCTGACGAATGACAAAATGGCGCTGCGATTGGCTAGATGCCGCTTGCTTTGCCTGTTTGCCTTGTTTCTGTTGTTTGTTCTTGTTTGCCTTTGGACGATGTTTTTTCTGCTCATCCTTCGTTTTTTTAGGACCACGTTCCCTAGAAATTTCTGGATGTTTTTTGCTGTCCGATTTTCTCTTATGGTGGGATTTTTTGTCAAAGGCAGCCCGTCTTGGCTGAGCATTTTCCAAAACAAAGTAGGCACAGCCATAATTACAATACTCTAGCAGATAGTCTTGCAAACGGCTGATTTTCTCCGCATTTTCCTTAGCTTTCTCATCACGATAAAAACCGCGCAATCGCAACTGTTCATTGCCCCAGTCTCCGACAATATAGTCAAATTTGTTCAAAATTTCTGAAAAGCGTTGGTGAAAGGCCGTCAAGTCAAAGGCCTCTTTATAATTCTCAACTAATTCAAACTCAAATTTTTCTGCAACTATCTTGCTGCCCATTTGCTTAAATTCTGGGCCGGGGAATTTATTGTAATTATACAACTCAGGTGAAATCTCTTTACGCATACCTATCCTTTGTCATTCATCTATCTTACTTCATATTATTTTATCACAAAACAAGGGGAATTTATATTTTTTCCGAAGAAAAAGATCTTTCTGTAAAAAGTCAGACGATTTAATAAAAAACACCCTTCGTTCGTCTCTAAAAGACAAAAATCTTAGCCGAAACTAAGATTTTTTGGTTTTTTCTAAATAATCAATCGCATCCTGAAGGGTTTTGACCGGCACGATTTTCATATCCGTTTTGATTTCCTTGGCTGCTTCAAGCGCCGTTTCATAGTTAGTCTTGGCTTTGGGATTAGCCTTTTTTTCTTCCTCGCTGACAGGATTATCAGGAGCAAAGAAAATTGTCGCTCCAATCTTGGCAGCAGAGACGACTTTTTTGTCAATCCCACCAATATCACCGACCTTGCCCTCTCTGTCAATGCTGCCCGTTCCCGCAATCACGCGGCCGTCTCGCAGGTCTGGATTAGCCAGCTGAGTATAAATGGCTAGGCTAAACATGAGGCCGGCACTAGGACCACCGATACCTTCAGTTGAAAATTCAATCGGAACACTACTGTTGACTTCCGTGCGGTCAATCAAACTAATGCCAATTCCGTTTTTGCCATTTTCCAGCTTGATGATTTTCCCCGTCGCCGTCTTGGTTTTTCCATCTTCTTCGTAGGTCACTTTGACACTATCGCCCAAGGCCTGAGAATTCACATATTTGACCAAGTCTTCCGAGCTTTCAAAAGTCTTGTCATTGACTCCCGTCACTGTATCCGCAATATTCAAAATTCCTTTAAAGGTCGAATTCGGAGCTACTTTCAGAACATAGACACCTAGATAATTCATCTTGATGTCTTTTCCTGCAGCCTTGAGACCTTGGTATTTGGCCATATTCTGCGACGTTTCCATATAAAATTGGTTAATACGCATATACTCAGCATCACTCGAGCCACCCGTCATATCCTGAGCTGAATAAATATCCGTAAAAGGCGTCAGCCAAGCATAGACCAGATGGGCAAAGGTTGCATGTTGGATCCCAACAGTCACAAAATTGTAGGAACCTGCTGCCTGGTCCTCTTTTCCGTCCACAGTCAGAACCTTTCGAATGTCTTCTGCACCTCCAGGCACCTCAATATAGTAAGGCAATGGAACAATGAAAGAGAATAGGAAGAGCACAAGCACGATAATCGAGGCTACTCCAGCACAACCAACTACTGTTAAACCACGTTTATTTTCCTTCGTCATCTTTTTCGGATTTGTCATGTCATTATTCATCTTTTTTCTCTAACTCCTCGATCACACTCGCTGGTACATAGGCAGAAAGATCCTGCTGAAAAGTAATCAATTCCCGCATCGCTGAAGAACTGATGTATCGGTAGGTCGGCTGACTCAGCAGAAATATGGTCTCCAAATCAGGTGCTAATTCCCTATTAAAAAAATGCAGGCCAGCTTCATAGTCCAAGTCCTGACCGTTTCGTAGACCTCGGACAAGAGCAGTCACACCCAGCCTTTTTGCCACATCAACCGCCAATTCATCATGCGAAGTGACGACTTCCACATTTTCCAAATGCGCCAAAGCCGCTAGAACCATTCTTTTTTTCGCATGGATGCTAAAAAATCCTTCTTTGTGAGGATTGTAGAAAATTCCCACATACAAGCGATCAAACAGCCGACTGGCACGCTCAATCAAATCCACATGTCCATTGGTAATGGGATCAAATGACCCTGTAAAGAGCCCGATTTTATCTGACATAGACCGTCACCTTTGAAATTCCATATATTTTTTGCTTCCAGATACCCAATTCTGCGATTTCTTCTGGCAAATCAACCGACTTGTCCGTCTCGCAAACAACCATAATATCCTCGCTCAAGAGCTTGCGCTCCGCCATTTTCTCAATATCTGAGATGATCTGCTCCTTGGCATAGGGCGGATCCAGCAGAACCAGATCAAACTGACCAGCCAACTGCTCCAGCGCTCGACTCGACTCCATCTTGAGCAGTTCAAAGCGCACTGCTTCCTTGGTCATGGCAATATTTCTGCCACGATAGCTTGTGCCCGCCGATCTTTTTCAACTAAAACAGCCGACTCCATGCCGCGAGACACCGCCTCAATCCCCAGACTACCGCTGCCTGCATAGAGATCCAGCACTCGGCCACCATCAAAATATGGCCCAATCATATTAAAAATCGCGCCCTTGACCTTATCTGTCGTAGGTCGCGTTGTCTTACCATCTAATGTCTTGAGGGGTCTGCCCCCGTACTTCCCTGAAACAACTCTCATAAAAAACATTATAACAAAAATATTGAAAAGCTGATAGTAATTGCTAAGGCTGGACTTTATTCTCTAGCAAAAAACGGAAACAAGGCTATTTCCGTTCTAAGTCTGTTTTAGAGTTATTTCGTCGGAGGCTAAAATGATCCGGCACTGGATCGTCCCCTTCCTCAGACCAGGGATGGCAGCGACCAATTCTGACCAAACCCATCAGCACTCCCTTAGCTCCGTGTTTTTCAATGGCTTCAATCATGTAATTGGAACAGGTTGGCCGAAAACGGCAGGAAGGTGGAAAGGCAGGGGAAATAAAGCGCTGGTAAAATCGAACCGGCGCTATCAATAGTTTCTTAATCATTTTTTCTTAGTTTTGGTCACAGCTAAGTTATGCAACTGGCTGACTTCCTTTTTACTCAATCGACGTGCTTCACCTGGCTTGAGCCCCGTCAAGTCCAGATGTCCAAACTGAGTCCGTGAAAGCTTGTCCACTGGCAGCCCCACCGCTTCAAACATCTTCTTGACCTGATGGTTACGTCCTTCGTGAATGGTCAACTGAACAACCGAGCGATTCTTCACGGGATCGACCTTGAGAATCTCATAAACAGCTGGCTTGGTTTTCTTGCCTTCAATGACCAGACCGCGAGTCAGCGGACGCAGAACTTCCTTATTGGCCACACCCTTGACACGCGCCACATAGACCTTATCAATTTCATTCCGCGGGTGAATCATTTCATCTGTGAAGTCACCGTCATTGGTCAAAATCAAGGCGCCAGAAGTATCCCAGTCCAGTCGACCAACGGGATAAATCCGCTCCTTGACCTGTGGCAGCAAATCAACGACTGTCTTACGCCCCTTGTCGTCTGTCACACTGGAAATCACCCCGCGCGGTTTATTGAGCAAGTAGTAGACCTTTTCTTCATTGTAGATAGGCTGACCTTCTACTTCCACTCGGTCGCCCGACTTGATGGTAGTTGCTAACTCACGCACTACCTGACCATTCACGGTTACCAGCCCCTGCTTGATCAGCTCCTCAGCCTTTCTCCGGCTGGCAATTCCCGCATGGGCAATGTATTTATTGATTCTCATCGATATTGTCCTTTCACAAGATACAAAGACCATTTTCACAACTTTAACAGCTGGAAAGATGGCAAATATGGGAAGCGGTGTCTCCCTCAAAGCTTGGTAGTATTCAGAAAACGTCCCTTATAGGATGAACTTGTCACTCTCCGAAAAGCTGACTTTCTTCAGCAATGAGCTCCGCTTCGTCCACAATCGGCAATTCGTCCAAATGGTTGATGCCCATATAGTCCAAGAAATAATCCGTCGTCACATAGAGATTGGGGCGGCCAAGGACTTCCTTCTTGCCATCTTCCCGAATCAGCTCAAAGGCTAGTAACTTCGAAATCGCCCCGCTGGAATTGACCCCACGAATATCATCAATCTCCACCCTTGTTATGGGTTGCTTGTAAGCAATGATCGACAAGGTTTCCAGTGCAGCTCGGGATAAGCTCTGGTTAATCGGTGCCCGCGAATACTCTCGTAAATCTCAGCAAATTCAGGCTTGGTGACCAACTTATAATTCTTTGACGTTTCCAGCAAGGTCAAGCTGGAGTCTGGATTTGTCTGATAGTTCTCCGCCAATTTTTCCAAACTCTGGAGTACACCAGTCGGCGGTAAGGAGAGGATTTCTGATAGCTGATGAACTTTCAGACCGTCTTCCCCCGCCACAAAAAGCAGGGCTTCAATCTCTGCTAATTTACTCATTCTTTCTTCCTACTAAATAAATATTTCCAAAGTTTTCTTCCTGAATGACTTGCACCTCCTGCACCTTAACCAACTCCAGGGTTGCTAAAAAGAGTGTAATCACTTCATTCATATCTTTGGTTTCTGCAAAAATATCCTGCAGGGCAAGGCGTTTATGAGCCTGGCAGCGCTGGCGCACTACTTCCATCATGTCCTCGATCTTATACTCATCTCGCACAATGGTTGTATGACTCTTGGAAAACTCCTCCTGCTTCTTGGTCATCACCTTGGAAAAAGCTAAAAAGAGATCAACGGCTGTCTTGTCGTGCAAGAGTTCGGCATCTTCATAGACCAGTTCCAGCTTGGGCTTGGAGTAGTAAAGAGCCCGGTCTTCATGTTGGAGAGACATTTCTGCCCCAGCAACTTGAACTTCCGATATTCCTCAATCTGACTCAGCAAATCCTGCTCCAGATCGTCCTCCAGGTCCACCTGATCCACCACCTTGGGCAAGAGCTTGCGGCTCTTGATCAGCATGAGCTGGCTAGCCATGACCATATATTCTCCCGTTACTTCTAGCCGCATAGCCTGCAGAGTAGATACATAAGCTAGATATTGCTCGATGACCTCGGTAATGGGCACATCGTAAATATCGACCTGATACTTGGATACGAGGTGGAGCAACAAGTCCAGCGGCCCCTCAAAATCTTTTAACTTGATATCCATTCTTATCTATATTTTTCTAATGTAATCACTGTCTTCAAGCCCAGATCACGAGCAATGTCATAGATGCCGACACCTTTTTCCCGCTGACGCAGGATAAATTGCTCCCGCAGGCTTTGGGCTGATAAACTGGCCTGACCCTGCTCGATCAAGAAAGCTTCTAGCTGACGAAAACCCCATTGGCGTGAATAGGACTTGCCATTCTTTTCAAATAAATAAGTCCCTGACAAATAAGCGCCCAACTCACTCGTCAGACTTTCAGGAATCTTAATAATCCGCTTCTGCCCAGCCTTCTCAATCCGTAAAACCTGAAAATCAAGATTGACATCTTCAACCTTGACCTGCAGGATTTCACTTGGCAAGAGACCCATTTCCAAAATCAGGAGCGCTATCAGCCGGCCTTGTGGTACCGTAGAAGTTTCCCAAAAGGCTGACAAGTCCATCAGCTCGCTTTCCATTTCCTTGGAAATAGCGACCTTGGGCAGGGTCAAGCGGTGAAATTCCCCAATCAACTTGTTCTCATAAAGATAGTAGAGAAATTGATTGACCGCTGAGAGCTTCCGCTTTTGAACAGCTGCCTTGAAATCCTTGATAGAGGCTTGATAAATCCGCAAATTGGTTTCCGTCACCTTGCTGTGGATTTCATTGACAAATTGCTCCAAATCATAGGAATAGGCTAATTTTGAATTTTCTGAGATATTTTTTTGTTCTAAAAAAGGAGTGATATGTTCTTTCATTTTTTGGAAATCTCATACTGACTCGTGAAGGTATGCATCAACGAGTTAACAGCTTTTAAAATCGACTTTCTAGTAATGATGCCATAAAAATGTTGTTCTTTATCCACAACAGGCAGGAAAGACTCATCCACCAGCTTGTGCAACACGTCCGCAATCTTGTAATCTGGCTCGATAGTCAGACCATCTTTTCGTGTCATGTGGACAATGTCCATAGACATAAACTCTTCCTCTGCCAACTCATGCTGCATCCGATAAGCCATGATATCCGTCAGAGAAATGGTGCCAACGAACTTTTTCTCCGCAGTCACCACTGGAATGCGTGAATAGGTCATCTGGCTAAGCAAGAGAATGGCATGATCCACATTGTGCGTGTCAATCATGACCGCCAGATTCTCCCCCGGCGTCAAAAAAGTGTCTTCCAAATCCAGAAGGTAGTCTTCAAATTCCTTAGCAATCATCGGGCAAACTCCTTGGACAAGCTTGGATAGAGCTCATGATTTCGCGTATAAAAATCAATTTTAAAGCGATCATCGTCAATCTCTACCTTAGCGTAGAGACGTTCGTTGATTGAACCACGAGGCTGGCTAATAGAGCCCGGATTGAGGAAGAGAGTCTTCCCTTGCATCCAAGCATCTGGGACGTGCAAATGGCCATAGAGACAAATATCTGCTCCTACTTCCTGAGCCCAGAGATCCAGCTTTTGGAAGCTAAAATTGATATTGAAAAGGTGCCCGTGGGTCTGGGCAATAATAGTTCCATCCAAATCTGTCACCAGCCGCTCTGGATAGCCAGGATAAAAGTCCATATTGCCCGCTACGACATGGATCCCTTTCCAGACTTCATCCTCAAAAGGCAATTCTGAGTCTCCATCATGGAAAATAGCATCGACTTTTCCTAGATAATGATCTTTAATTGCTTCGACAATGGCACGGTCCCCATGGGAATCGCTCATTACGATGATTGTTTGCTTTGCCATGCTGGAAATACCTCCAATAATTTTTGCACTGCTTGTGCACGATGGGACTGGGCATTTTTCTCTTCGATTGTCAGCTCAGCTGATGTTTTTCCTGTCTCTCCGACCAAGAACAAAGGATCATAGCCAAAGCCATTTTCACCTTTTGGCTCATGGGCAATGTAGCCAGGCCAATCGGCTTCAACCACTAAGGATTCCTTATCTGGACTTGCGACCACCAGAGTCGTGTGGAAATGAGCAGAGCGGTCTTTAATATCAAAGACCATGGCCAATTCATGCAGGAGTTTGATATTGTTTTCATCATCTGTCGCACCAACGCCAGCAAAGCGAGCGGACCAGACACCTGGTAGGCCGCCCAAGACATCCACTTGCAAGCCGGAATCATCTGCCAACACCATTTTGCCAGTCAACTTACTGATCGTTTCAGCCTTGAGGCGGGCATTTTCTTCGAAGGTCATGCCTGTTTCAGCCACTTCTGGCAAATTAGGATAGTCATTCAGATTTTCTACCTCGTAGCCCAACTTCCCAAAAAGCTTACGGAACTCTGCTGTCTTGCCCTCATTTCGAGTCGCAATCAAGAGGGTATCCTTTACATCTTTTGCTCCCAGAAAGGCTTGTAGATCCACACCATTTTGGGGCAGGTGGACATAGAGCAATTTGCCCCCTTCAACCAAGAGAAGGGCTCCCTGTCGCTGCAACAATTCTAACTTTCGACCCGTTTCCTGATTTAAAATATCCAGCAAGAAGGTCAAAAAGCGAAAGGCTGAGCCATAGCGAATGACCGTGATATTTAAGGGCAGGCCTAGCTCTTCTTCCGAAAAGACACTCTCTAAGCGATCTAAATATCAGAAGCTTCAGCTGGCACCTGCTCGAACTCACTGTAAGAGGCACTTTGCCCCCACTCAGCTACATACCAGTCAGAGGCATCTTTGTATTCATAAATATTTTTTGTCATAAGGTCACATGCTCCACATTGACTTTCAGATTCAGCCAGTTTTCTGCGATTTCCGCAAATCTCTTAGCATTGGCTGTAGTATAAAAACGATGATTCAGTTCGTGCTTCTCACGGCTACGATTGATTTCAAAATAATTGAGCAGGACAGAAATATCCCGTACACACTCAGCCCCGCTGTCAATCAGCTTGACGCTCGGCCCCATCATATTTTGAATAATCGGCCGAAGCAAAGGATAGTGGGTACAGCCCAAAACAAGAGTATCCACCTTGCCCGCCAGAGGATGGAGAGTCTCATAGACCACCTTTTTAGTCAGGCTGGACTGGAGCTCATTTGACTCCACCAGCGGGACAAACTTAGGACAAGCCAAGCTCTGCACCTCCATCTCAGGAGAGAGAGCCTCTATCTTTTTTCGGTAAATATCGGACTGGACCGTCATAGGAGTCCCGATGACCCCAATCTTGCCACCAGTTGTAGACTTGATGGCAGCGCTGGCTCCGGGCAAAATCACACCGAGGACAGGAATGTCCAACTTAGCCTTGACTTCCTCCCAGACAACAGCTGTGGCAGTATTGCAGGCAATAACAATCATCTTAACATCCTTGGTCAAGAGAAAATTGACCAACTGCCAAGTATAGTCCCGAATCTGCTCCGCCGGCCTAGGACCATATGGAGCCCGAGCCGAATCACCTATATAAACCACTTCCTCGTGGGGGAGTTGCCGCATCAATTCACGGACAACAGTCAGACCGCCCACCCCAGAGTCTAAAAATCCAATCGGTCGGTTATCCATACAGTCTTCTTTCTAAAACAAGGGATTGGAAGCCTAGCCCAAATCCCCATTTTTTATATAGAAATCTCCGTCTGCCACCAAAGGGCGGCTGAGAGAAGCTTATTTTTTGTTTTTATTTTTAGCAACTGCTGCTTTTTGTTGGTTGATGATTTGACGGTAAACTTGTTGAACGCGTGCTTCACTTGGTTTTTGACCATTAGCACTGAGCAACATCCGCACTGCTTCTACATTGAGACGTGGATTTTCCGCAAATTCCTTTTCGACCTGACGGCGAAGCAAGTACATACCCAGCAAAATCCCACCAAAGAAAGCCAGCATAATCAATAAAATTGCTAACAATGTATTCATAATAATCCGAACTCCTGTTTCATTTTTTACATTACTCTTTATTATACCAAATTATCTCTATTTTTCAAAATCAAAGCCATAGAGAGTGGCGAAATAATCTTCTGGGGTCTCTGCCCGACGAATCATACGAGCCTGGCCATTTTCCTCTAGGAGAATCTCGCTAGAGCGCAGCTTGGCATTGTATTGGTAACCCATGGAGAAGCCGTGAGCGCCCGTATCGTGAATGACCAGTGTATCGCCAATCTGACTGACAGGCAACTCCCGCTGGATGGCAAATTTATCGTTGTTTTCACAGAGGCTGCCGACCACATCGACAATCTCCGTCGGTCCTTCTGGCCGATCCATATTGGTAATATGGTGATAAGCTCCGTACATAGCGGGACGCAGGAGATTAACCGCAGAAGCATCTACTCCCAGATAAGTCCGATAGGTTTGCTTTTTGTGAGTCACCTTGGTCACCAAGAGACCGAAAGGAGCCAGCATAAAGCGCCCCAGCTCGGTGAAAATCTTGACCTGTCCCAGACCAGCTGGTGTAAGGATGTCCTCATAGGCTTGACGAACTCCTTGACCGATGACCGCAATATCATTTTCCTCGCCATCAGGCTGATAGTTTACTCCGACACCGCCAGATAGATTGATAAAATCCAGCTTAATTCCTGTTGCTTCTAATATCTCAACTGCCAGTTCAAAAAGCTGACGAGCCAGTGCTGGATAATAGTCATTGCTGACGGTATTGGAGGCTAAGAGGGCATGGATGCCGAATGTCTCTGCTCCCAGCTCCTTAAGCTCTTTGAAAGCCTGAATCAGCTGGTCCTTAGTCATACCAAACTTGGCTTCCTCTGGATGATCCATAATGCTGGTCCCCAGCTCAAAGATACCACCGGGATTGTAGCGGCAAGAGATCACCTTAGGAATCCCAGCCACTTCCTTCAAGAAAGCCACGTCTTCGTAGGCATCCAGGTTGATAGTCGCTCCCAGCTCCCGCGCAAGACGAAACTCCTCGGCTGGCGTATTATTGGACGAAAACATAATCTCATCCCCAGCAAAGCCCAGCTTTTTGGCTCATGAGCAGTTCCACATAGCTAGCACAGTCCACCCCGCAGCCCTCTTCCTTGAGAATTTTTTTAAAATAGCAGGATTTGGTGTCGCCTTGACGGCAAAATATTCTTTAAAACCAGAATTCCAAGCAAAAAGCCTTATGCAAAGCTCGCGTCTCGCTCGAATCCCTTCTCATCATAAAGATGGAAGGGCGTTGGAAACTGCGCGGTCAGCTCCGCCAAGCGCTTACGACTGATAAATGGAGTTTTCATACACGCTCCTACTTTCTCTTTTACTGACAATATTATACCACAAGTATAGGCTGGGGAGGAGAAAAAAGAAGCCACGAAGGCTTCTAGGATTCTCTTATCATAAGGCTATGAACTCCAGTTAAAGTTATTATACTAAAAAACACGGCATTCAACCGTGTTTCTATGTTTATTTCACCAACTTCCTCATCTCATCAATACGTGCTACGGTCGCGTCGTATTTAGCTTGGTAGTCGGCTTGTTTGTCGCGTTCTTTTTGGACGACTTCTGGTTTGGCATTGGCTACGAAGCGTTCGTTGGAGAGCTTCTTACCGACCATATCCAGTTCTTTTTGCCATTTAGCCAGTTCCTTGTCGAGGCGAGCTAGTTCTTCTTCGACATTGAGGAGGTCTGCCAGTGGTAGGTAGATTTCTGCTCCTGTGATGACGCTTGACATAGCAAGTTCAGGTGCAGGGATAGTTGATGCGATTTCCAAGTGTTCTGGATTTGTGAAGCGTTTGATGTAGTTGACATTGCTGTTAAAGAAGGCTTCCAAGTCACTATCGCTAGTTTTCACGAGAATCGTGATTGGCTTACTTGGTGCTACATTTACTTCCGCACGCGCATTACGAACGGCACGAATCAAGTCTTTAAGGCTTTCCACACCAGTGTGAGCCGCCAGGTCTTCAAAGGCTGGATTAGCAGTTGGGTAAGCAGCTGTAACGATAGATCCTTCTGAGATTTGCCCAAAGATTTCCTCTGTCACGAATGGCATGATTGGGTGAAGGAGACGAAGGATCTTGTCCAAAGTGTAAAGGAGAACAGAACGTGTGATAACTTTCTCTTCTTCGTTGTCGCTATAAAGGACTTCCTTGGTCAACTCAACGTACCAGTCCGCAAACTCGTCCCAGATAAAGTTGTAGAGGATGTGGCCAGCTACACCAAATTCAAACTTATCAAAGTTGGCAGTCGCTTTGCCGATGGTTTCATTGAGGTTGTGGAGAATCCAGCGGTCTGTGACATTTCCAGCTTCCTTGTTGGCAACTTTCGACATTGGCAGTTGCTTGCTCGAGGGTCAAGCCCTCATTGTTCATGAGGATGTAGCGAGAGATGTTCCAAATCTTGTTAATGAAGTTCCATGAAGCATCCATTTTCTCGTAAGAGAAGCGCACGTCTTGTCCTGGTGCAGAACCGTTTGAAAGGAACCAGCGAAGGGCATCGGCACCGTATTTCTCGATGACATCCATTGGATCAATCCCGTTACCGAGAGATTTCGACATCTTGCGGCCTTGCTCGTCACGAATGAGACCGTGGATTAGGACGTTTTGGAATGGCTGACGGCCAGTGAATTCCAAGGATTGGAAGATCATACGAGACACCCAGAAGAAGATGATATCGTAACCTGTTACCAAAGTTGAAGTTGGGAAGTAGCGTTTGAAGTCTTCTGAGTCGACATCAGGCCAACCCATAGTTGAGAAGGGCCAAAGGGCAGAGCTGAACCAAGTATCCAAGACGTCTTCGTCTTGAGTCCATCCGTCACCTTCTGGAGCTTCTTCGCCGACGTACATTTCACCCTCAGCATTGTACCAAGCAGGGATTTGGTGGCCCCACCAGAGCTGACGTGAGATTACCCAGTCGTGGACATTTTCCATCCATTGGAGGAAGGTATCGTTGAAACGAGGCGGGTAGAATTCAACCTTGTCTTCTGTGTCTTGGTTAGCAATAGCATTTTTCGCCAATTGGTCCATCTTGACGAACCATTGCGTAGACAAGCGGGGCTCAACCACTACACCAGTACGTTCTGAGTGACCAACACTGTGGACACGTTTTTCGATTTTAACGAGGGCACCGATTTCTTCTAGCTTAGCAACGACTGCCTTACGAGCTTCAAATCGGTCCATGCCTGCAAATTCGAAGGCTAGGTCGTTCATAGTCCCGTCGTCGTTCATGACGTTGACTTGTGGTAAGTTATGACGTTGACCAACCAAGAAGTCGTTTGGATCGTGGGCAGGTGTGATTTTCACGACACCAGTTCCAAACTCAGGGTCTGCATGCTCGTCCCCAACGATTGGGATGAGTTTGTTAGCGATTGGAAGAACGACATGTTTGCCAATCAAGTCCTTGTAACGTGGGTCTTCTGGATTGACCGCAACGGCAACGTCCCCAAACATCGTCTCAGGACGAGTTGTCGCAACTTCAAGGGCGCGTGAACCGTCTTCCAGCATATAGTTCATGTGGTAGAAGGCACCTTCAACATCCTTGTGGATAACCTCGATATCAGAAAGAGCTGTGCGAGCTGCTGGGTCCCAGTTAATGATAAACTCACCACGGTAGATCCAGCCTTTCTTGTAAAGTTCGACAAAGACCTTACGGACAGCTTTTGACAAACCTTCGTCAAGGGTGAAACGCTCGCGAGAGTAGTCTACAGAGAGACCCATCTTGCCCCATTGTTCCTTGATGGTCGTCGCATATTCGTCTTTCCATTCCCAGACTTTCTCGAGGAATTTTTCACGCCCCAGGTCATAGCGGGAAATGCCTTGCTCCCGCAAGCGCTCCTCAACCTTAGCCTGAGTCGCAATCCCAGCATGGTCCATTCCCGGCAGCCAAAGTGTGTCGAAACCTTGCATGCGCTTCTGACGGATGATGATATCCTGAAGAGTCGTATCCCAAGCGTGACCAAGGTGGAGTTTACCAGTTACGTTTGGTGGTGGAATCACGATAGAATAAGGCTTAGCCTTTTTATCTCCTGAAGGCTTGAAAACATCTTCGTCAAGCCATTTTTGATAACGACCAGTCTCAACCTCGGCTGGATTGTATTTAGGTGAAAGTTCTTTAGACATGTGTTTGCTCCTTAATATATTCTTGAATAATGTATTTGTTCTAAAAAATTTTTTTCTTTTTCTTCATTTTCTGACAAAACAGTGATATCAATATTTTTATGATAATGATTATACAGATAATCTGTAATATTTCTTTTTAACATTAAGAGTTCTCTTTGATTGTTTTTTTCACTATTGTTATAGATTAACAATAAATCAATATCGTTGAAAAATTTATTCTCTAAAGAAGATCCAAAATGATAAAGTTCAAACCGAATCTTCACGTTTAATATTCTTTTTAATTCTATATCATCAATCAAACTTATAACCACGTTCCCCGTAAAGCCTCTTACCATCTTTTTCATCAATTCCAGTATAATATTGAGATGGATCTAGAAAGTTTAATGCGCCCATAAATTCACGAAATGTAAATAACCCAAATTGATTTTCTAGAGCATATTTTTTTGCTTCGGATGTATAGCTATTCCACATGCTAATAGTTACTAAAGCATCAAAACCTTCATCAATTTTTTCAACAACATCATTAATTGATACAGTATACTTATTAGTTAGCCATACTAGATATATATTACCATTTCCAAGAACTAACTTGTAAACAAAATCTTCCATTTTTTCATAATAGACAATATTAGAATGTCCACTTAAACTTTGTTCAAAATAAAGAACCGACTCTGGTCTTGGTACGTCACTATAATTTGACATATTATTTTACTCCTTGATTACTAATAATCTTTTCCAACATCTCAGGAAATTCTTCTGGAAATGGTTCGTAAGCATTTGAATCTAATCGCTCTTCATTATTTTGTTCAAATGATGTTACATTTAATTCAAACTTGTGAAATAATGACTTTTCTTTTCGACTAAAAAGAAACTTATACTTTTGATATATATTTAAGATTTTTCTTATTATTGTCAATAATTTTCATCTTGGATTCACACCATATTTTAAATGAAGCTTCGCTCATTGGACTATTTAAAAGCAACGTCTGACTTTGGACCATACTTATAAAATATTTGGCTATTTCCATCTAAAATTTCAAGTATCATTTCTGATATTTTTGATTTTTTTGAAGTACTATTATTTACTTTATTTTTCTTTTAGTTAGATAGCTTCTAATAATATTAAGTATCTCATCCTGATCATTTGGATTCAAATCTTGATAATATTTTTATTAAATCATCTGTCAGAAGAATATTCGTATTAGGATTAAAACTTAGTTGTGAAATACAGTTATATTTGCCTTTTTTTACATTACTATTTTGTTTGCCAACAAAAAAATAAAATAAAGTTCAAATCCTTTATAATCATCTTTCAATAATTCTTTTTTTGGAAATTGTACTATGTATTTTTTTGATTCTCACAAGTGCATGAAACTTGAACAACAACCCTTTTATTACTATCAATTAAATCAATTGCCTCAAAGTTAGACTGTTCTATATTTAAATTCTTCAACTCCCAAGAAAACAAAATATTTAAAATTTCTTTATAGAAAGATTCTGATAGCACAGCATAATCAAGTAAATTAATCTTCGCTCTTTTCTCAATAATCTCATTTAAATCTCTTAATGCCAATATAAATTCATCAATATTATCACTTGTGTTCATATATTCTATCCCCACTCACTCCTCAGCAAGCCATAAGCCAACTCTGCACAGCGATTGCCTTGGGCATCTTTGCGGTCTCGGAGGCGAGCTTCAAGGGTGAAACCAAGTTTCTCAGCGACTCGTTGACTTTGTTTATTGTAATCAAAACATCGAATTTCAACCTTGTGGAGTTTAAGAATGGTAAATGCAACTTCTATCAGAGCACTGACGGCTTCTGGTACATAGCCCTTCCCCCAATAATCTGGATGCAGGAAGTAGCCAATTTCAAAGACATCATCTTCATGGCGATGATTGAAGTCACAAGAGCCAATGACTCGGTCAGCCCCCTTAACTGTAATGCCATAGCCAGACGGAAGTTCCTTCTTTTCTAGATTTTCAAAATAGTCACGCTCTGCTTCCAAGCTATCTACAGGAGGAAATCCAGCTGGATAACAGACTTCAGGCAGACCAGCATAAGCAAACATATCCTCCACATCATCTGCCGTTCGCTGACGCAATATCAACCGCTCAGTTTCCAACCTTGGCAACTCTTTGCCATTATAAGGTTCAAGAAGTTTCATTCAACCCTCCTTTCCGCAACATAAAAATAATCCCTTTCTAGTCAGACTAGAAAGGGACGAATGTGTTTATCCGCGGTACCACCCAATTTCGGGCAAGCGCCCGCAACTTTTCTCTTCTTCTTTCTCTTTTATGACGTCGTTAAGTCGCTTTGGCATACGCTAGTATAGCCTGCAGCTCCTTGCCTAGTCCTAAAAGGAAACAAAAAGACACTTTTATTTCAATTTATCATCTCATCAGCAACCAGTTTTGACACATTTGTGGACTTCTCAGCATCGCCACTTTCTGTAAAATGCTTGACTCAAAACACCTCTGATGAACTTATTCTATCACCTTTCCAGCGAAAAATCAATAATTTCTCTCACCCAAAAGTCCGTCTGGCAGGTCGTGAAATCCTTTGCCCGCCTGATAGTTGGCGAATTTTCCTAAAAGAAAATGGTAGGCATCTAGACGACTTTCATAGCGAATGGCCGCTTCCTTGGCCCGCTCGTCCTGATCCGCCTCGTAGACCGCCTGACTCTCCTTGAGGGCCATCTCGTTAATCATGACCTGGGTCTTAACCCAAGCTTCAAACTCCTGTAAAAATTCTTGTTCGTAACTCATGTTTCTCACTTTCTAACTGCAAATACCTAGTCCAAATCTCGGTAAAAATCACTGTCAATGTCACGGAAGGGCTGAATGTCCTGTACATACTCCAGCACCCCCTGAAATTCACCGGCCTCATCCCGCACCGCCGCATAGGTCACATGGACAAACTTGCCTCGTGATTCCGACTTGAACCACATCTCAAACTTGTCCCGCTCTCCCTCGCGCAGAGCCTTGAAAATCCGCCGCACCTTGTCCAAAAACTTGGGCGGGTGACAGAGCTCGACATTGCGCCCTATCTGGGACGGCGTCCGCTTGAAAATCATCTCATCTGCCGGCACGCTGTCATTATAATACTGGAAAATATCCTCCTTATTGACAAAGGTAATCTCCATGGGCAGATGGTCCAAAATCAGATTAGCCTCCGCCACCGACAGATAGCCATGACCAAAAGGCTGCTGTTCCTCCCGATTAAAGGCTGGCTCCTTCTTTTCCTTGGGCTTAAAGGAAATAGTGACCTGACCATCCGGCGTATCAATAACCTGCTGAAACCTGCCATCACTAGTCTGTTCTCTACTGGCTGCCGCTTCGCTTCCTCCATCAGCAGGATCTCCAGCTTCCTCCTCCGAGAATGAGTGTCGCGCAGGAATCCATTTCTCTGTCGGCTTGATAATGGCATAACCATAAGCGTCGCTCTCCTCAGCAATCTTGAGCCAGTCATCCTGAGTAAAGGACTCGAGGAGAATCATGAGAAGGATGGACTCTTCCTTAAAAATCATAGCTTCAAACTCAGCAGCAAAAGTCACAAACTTTGCCTTGACTTCTTCAATCGAAGTATCAGGCAGCTGCTCTGCAGCAGACTCAGCCTCTTGGAAAAGGTCACGAATCTGGTCATCTACCCCCCACATGACCTTGGGTGGCGAATCGTGGCCGTAGCTCTCCATGATGGGAAACATGAGCTCTTCCTTACGCTGATAGTGGATATCAAACTGCCCCACCAAACCCAGCTGGCGCTGGAGTCCCTTGCGGATTTCAGGAAGAAGCTCTTCATCTTCTGTGCTTTCATAGGTAGATAGGAGCCTCCGAACCCGCATAAGAGCAGCCCGCAGCGCTAGATTTTCCTGCTTAAAAATCTGAACAGGATGGCCTGGATGGTCGGTATCAGCCACCTCCACATCCTGAATGGCACCTTTAAAAAGGTTGGCATGGACATTGCAGAGAGACATGACATCTTCAAAGGTCACTCCTGTGTCTGAATTCATCAGCTCATGCTCCATCAGGCTGATTTCGATAGCGGACACACCAGCAAAATGCTTGTTGAAAAGCTCCTGAACAGATTCTGCTGAAGCTCCATTATGTAGGTCCAGCAAGATTGACTTGAGGACTTCAATGCGTTCAGTAGCCATTTCTATATTCCCACCACTTCATAGCCGTTTAATTCCAGCGTTTGCTTGATTTTACTCAGGTCAATGCCATTCATGCTAGCTCCTTTTTTGATAGAAACCACGCGCCCGACTGTATTGCGCATGACAGGATTGGCCAGAGGCTTAAAGCCCAACTCGACCAAGACATCTAAAACTTCGGGCTGCTTTTCAATCACTTCTGCCACTGGAATAGACAAATCAATCACATTATCCATATGCCCTACCTCCGTGTATTTTTTATTATTATATCACAAAAGATGCGTCCTATAAAAATCCTTTCCACGCTTGCTCAAATTCGATCTTGGAGAATATAACAAATTCTAATAGGCTATAAGTTATTGTTATAAGGACACTGATAAATTTAGTTTCACAAGGAAAGCCAGTCCTATCAAGAATTTCTGAGATTTCTTTCACAAACTCCTGCCTTTTGCCAGATTACAGCTTCGTTGAAAACGCTTTATTATAGTGATATAATGATTTTAAATACAGAATAAAGGAGATGCCCTATGTCTATTACAGAATTGTTGAACATCAAGTACCCTATTTTCCAAGGAGCTATGGCTCAGATTTCCCACTACCAACTGGCGGCAGCTGTTTCAGAAGCTGGTGGGCTGGGAATCATTGCTTCAGGAGGAATGACGGGTGAGCAGTTGCGCGAAGAAATCCGTGAACTGCGTAAATTGACTGACAAGCCATTTGCCGTCAATGTTATGCTCATGATGAAAAATATCAAGGATATTGTGACAGTCATCATTGAAGAAAAAGTTCCTGTCGTAACGACTGGGGCTGGTACACCAAAATTCATCATGCCTTATCTGAAAGAGGCAGGTATCAAGGTTATCCCTGTTATTGCCAGTGTCAAACACGCGCAAAAAATGCAAGAGCTCGGAGTTGATGCCGTGATTGCTGAAGGTTCTGAAGCTGGTGGCCATATCGGTGAAACCAATACCATGGCTCTCATTCCTCAGATTGTTGACTCCGTTGATATTCCAGTCATCGCTGCAGGTGGGGTTGCCGACGGTCGTGGTCTCGCTGCCGCTTTTGTCCTCGGTGCGCAAGGAGTTCAGATGGGAACTGTCTTCCTAGCTTCTGAAGAATGCCCAATTTCAGCAGGTTACAAGGATGCCATTGTCGCGGCCAATGATACTGCTACTGCCGTTACTGGTCGTATTGCTGGTGCGCCGGTTCGTTGTATCCGCAATGAAATGACCGACCACTATATCGAACTAGAAAACAAAGGCACCAATCGTGACGAACTCGAAGAAATCACCATCGGTTCTCTTTCTAAAGCTGTTTACGAAGGAGATACCGTACATGGCTCTATGATGAGTGGCCAAATCGCAGGCTTAGTCAAGGAAATTCGTCCATGTAAAGAAATCCTTGACACAATCGTTGCCGATGCCCAAAAGGTTCTCCAAAACACTGAAATCAAGCTATAATCCTCTAACTCAAAAGAGAGTGGGACAGAAATCGGTAATTCGTTAGAATTCGATTTCGTCGTCCCACCTCCGCACAGTTGAGTAGGGCTGTAAAAGCTGATGAAATCAGCGTAATAGAGCCCACTCAACCACTGCGTCTTGCTCGACAATCCAAAGAAAATTGAGAGGCTAGGACTTTTATCCCAGCCTCTTTTGCTGTTCATTTAGGCTTGTTTCTAAACAAATCGCTCTTTTACTTAACTTTTTTGACCAATTTCACGACTGCTTCGGTTCGTGTTGTCTCTCCCTTGAGAATAACATCTTTTAATCCTACCATTGATAGATATTCATTGAGTTTTTCAATATCTAAACTAAGCCCTTATATTTGCTATTAACTTCAAATTTTTATAAGCATCAAGATGACCATAAAATAAAGGTCCCAAAACTTATCCTAGATAATATATTTTCGGAATTCTGTTCTACGGTTTGATTAAAAATAGTTATTTCCCCAGAATCTGGTTTTAAAATCCCTAGAATCATTTTGATAATTGTAGTTTTCCCAGCTCCATTTGGTCCAACAAAACCATATACTTTTCCCTTCTTTAAATAAAATGAAGTGTTATGAATAACTTCAGTATCTTTAAAGCTTTTTGTTACATTAATAATTTCAACTATAGCCATCTCTACTCCTTAGTTTACAGCAAGAAATTATGCTTAATTCTTATCGTTTTTTGTAAAAAATCAGCGAACCCAATAATATTCCATTCAACAAGCCTAAAGAAATACCATATTCAACTGGAAAATCTAAAAAAATTGCAAACACTATTCCAATCATCACCCCTAGTGAGGCTGCTGTTGAAATCACATCTTCATTTTCTTTCTTCATTTTCTTTACACCTCATTTCCTTTTTGTATATAAATTGTAGTACTCTCCACCAATAGCCTTTTTCATATTTAGACTTCCTTTCAGTTTTTATTTATTGTACAATAAATAAAATTCAATAATTTTTTTGTTGGGAAAGTGGGAAATTTGATGAAATCACATCTTGGAAAAACATTGAGAAAAGTTAGACAAGGGAAACAAATGAGTATTTGCTCTCTAGCAGATGAGTGTCTATCTAAATCACAAATATCTCGATTCGAACGTGGAGAATCAGAAATATCTTGTATTAGGCTTATCAATATTTTAGACAAGTTGCACATTACCCTAGATGAGTTTCTTATTTTACACGATGAAGACTACACCAAGATTGGATCATTTGGTAACCTAGTTCAATATATTCGTAAACAATACATATTACAAAATATCAATAATATAAAATGTCTACTTTCTGACTCCTCAAATTACACCTTAAATTCCTTTGAAAAAACTATGATAAAATCCATTCTACACACAATGGATTCGAGGATCATTCCATCAGATGAAGAATTACTTCAACTGACAGATTACCTTTTTAATGTTGAGAAATGGAGTTACTATGAAATCATATTATTAGCTAACTGTGTGCGAACAATTAACTACAAATCTTTCTACTTACTAACAAAGGAAATGTTAAACAATCACATCTATTCTTCTTTAAATAAAACAAATAAACGAATTGTTACTCAACTTGCCATAAATTGTTTCATTCTTAGTATCGATAAAGAAGAATTTTCAAATTGCTCCTATTTAATTGATAAGATAAAGGAGTTGCTAGATAACGAATTAAACTTTTATGAACAGACAGTTTTCCTCTATGCAACTGGCTACTATGAATTTAAACGCCAATTAAGTAGTGGAATTGAAAAAATGAAACAGGCCATACAAGTATTCGATATTTTAAGAGAAGACAAGTTAAAATTACACTATACTGACCATTTTAATAAACTAGTAAATAAAAAATAAATGAAATCATTGTCTCAACTGGTAGTGAACCAATCCCCAAATATAATCTCTGTCGTATCTTGTGAATCGGTCCACCTTTCGATGAAATTGTTCATTGTCGCTTTTTTCTACTTGTTTGACTTTCTTTCTCCTCCTCGTCCTCAAAGACAGACTCACTCCCTTTAGTTTCACTATTATTAGTCTCACTAGTGGCTGAATTTAAGACGGGGGTAGGTTCATGTTCTAGCTCCCCTAAGTAAATCTTTTTGGCCAAGCGTCCTTTTTCACTGGAAGACTGTTGGACTTCATCTATCAAGCCATACTCTCGTAACGTTTTCTTTATCGTCAGCAATTTTGACTTGGAACAGCCAAGAAGTGCCCTGAGTTTAGAGTTGGAATAAACCAAATAGATAGTCCCATCCTCATCTATCCACCCCTTACTCAACGACAACTCCAAACGGTCTTTTAGAACAGCATAGGCTACTTTAACTTCTAACTTCATGTCCTTCTTATAGCACTCGCTCTCAAACAAGAGTTTTGGGAGCTTATAATAGCGTTCTGACATTTGGTAGTGATTTGCGGTAATACGTTTCATGATTGTCCCTCCAACACTAATAAACCGACATTTCCTAACTCATCAAATTGGATTAACCCTGACTCTTCCATTTCAGCAACTAACTGAGTTGCTTTCAATATTTATTCCCATGATAGCCATGAGATGGCACACTATGATTTGTCGTGATGACTGTTCTTCCTTTTGCATGCTCTCCTCCTGAAAATAAAAAAGCGAGAACACTTATTAAAATGTTCTCGTTGAGTTAATTTATTACTGATGTATCTATTTTTTGTCTACGCAGTCGACATCAAAACAGACGTTCACATCAATATACTTTTTTTGCACCTTTTGAGCCCACCATAGCCATATGGGAGAAAAACGAAATGTTTGAAAAACTGCGTAAAATCAAGGATTTTTAGCATTCCTTGCGTTGTAGTTTCACTACAGCTTCGGTTCGAGCGGTATGGGGAAACATATCAACCGACTGGATGTAGTGGACATCGTAGACCTGACATAGCTTGACCAAATCGCGCGCCAAGGTTGAGACGTTGCAGGAAACATAGACCATCTTTTCAGGTGCATAGCGGACAATCGTTTCTAGCAACCTATCGTCCAGACCAGTTCGTGGCGGGTCGACAATCAAGGCATCCGCCCGATAACCTTCAGCGTACCAGCGAGGAATAATCTCCTCTGCCGTCCCAGCCTCGTAGAGCGTATTGTCAAAGCCCATCCGTTTCGCATTGCGCTTGGCATCTTCAATGGCCTCAGGGATGATGTCCATGCCCCGCAAAGACTTGACCTTTTTAGCAAAGGCAAAGCCAATGGTCCCCACTCCGCAATAGGCGTCAATCAAATGGTCCTCAGCCGTCACATCCAATGCCTTGACTGCTTCCGCATAAAGCACCTCTGTCTGCTCAGGATTGAGCTGATAGAAGGCTCGAGGCGACAGGGAAAACTCATAGTCCAACACTCCTTCTTGAATAGCTTTCTCGCCCCAGATAATCTCTGTCTTATCCCCATAAATCTCACTGGACTTGCTCGTATGATAATTGACCGCCACTGTCTCCAGCTCGGGAAATTCAGTCACTAGGTCTCGAACGACTGGAGAAAAGTCTAGCTTGCGCCCTGTCACAAAAATCATCTGCACCTGACCCGTTTTTCTGGCCCTGCGAATCATGACTGTACGCACTCCAGCAGTCTTGCGCTCATCATAGATAGGTAGCCTATACTTTCCTAAAAGTCGCGCTACCTTATTGACAATAGCCTGCGTTACCTTGTCCTGAACTAGACAGTTTTTCAGAGAGACCAGATAGTGGGAATTCTGGGCATAGAGCCCTGCCTTGACCTCATCCTTAAACTTCCGAGTCTGAAACTGCAGCTTGGCCCGGTAATAAAGGGGCTCCTGCATACCGATAGTCGGACGGATTTCATAGTTTTCGTAGCCAGCTGGCGCAAACTTTTTAAGAGCTTGACGCAGTAAATCTTCCTTAAACTCCAACTGCTTGTCATAGTGGAGATGCATGATTTGGCAGCCCCCGCAGCTTTCATAAATCTCACACGGCGCTTCCACCCGAAATTTTGACCGCTTGTTAATGGTCAAGAGCTTGGCCTCGATAAAATTCCGCTGCACCTTGATCACCTGACAGTAGACTTCCTCGCCTTTCAAAGCCCCCGGCACAAAGACCAGCGTTTTCTTATAAAATCCAATTCCTTCCCCATTGATTCCCATTTTTTTGATTTTGAGAGGGATTCTTTGCTTCACTTTTACATTCATGCCTCTATTATACCACGCTAGAGTCTATTCGTTGAGAATATGTTACAATAAAAGTATGAAAGCAGAAAAAATATCCCTTCCACTAGCCCAATTCCCTGAGCAAATCCGAACTTATCTAGAGGGAGCCAATTTTTACGACAGCTCCTCACATTCAAGCGCCCGTGTTTTCTATGCCGATACGGGCTATTATTTGAAAATTGACCAAAAAGGCAAGTTATCCCAAGAAGCCACACTTGCCAAATGGTTTGAGAAGCAAGAACTCGGTGTGCCTGTCATTCACTACCTATCAGCAGATCATGACTACCTGCTGACTAGAGAAGCCGAGGGCAAGGATGCCCTAGCCTTTCTTCAACAGCCAGAAGAGCTTTGCCAAACAATAGCTGCCGCACTCAAAAAACTTCACAGCATCCAACCCCAGCATTTCCCAATCCAGCATCGCCTCCAACACTATAAAGAGCAGGCAGAGGAAAATTATCAGAAAGGTTGCTTTTATCAAAAAGCCTTGCTGCCTCAATTTCACATCTCAAGTCGTGAGGAAGCATACCAGCTTATCCAAGAACAGGGGCATCTACTAACGACGGACGCCTTGATTCACGGAGATGCCTGCTTGCCCAATTTCATTCTAAAAGACGCAGCAACCTTCTCCTGCTTTATTGACGTTGGTCTCGCTGGCCTCAGTGATCGCCACATTGACCTTTACTGGGCCATCTGGTCTCTTACTTATAATTTATCTGACTCCAAATACGCAGAGCTCTTTCTTGACTACTATAGCCAGAAGGATGTTGATACAGACAAACTGCGCTTGATTGCTGCCTTTGAAGCATTTGGCTAAAAGAAAGGATTTTACCAAAATCTCTTATGAAAATCACAAAAATCGAAAAGAAAAAACGGCTCTACCTCTTGGAGTTGGACGACAGTGAAAATCTCTATATTACAGAAGACACCATCGTCCGCTTCATGTTGTCTAAAGGAATGGAAATCACGGAGCAGGAGTTAAAAGAGATTCAAACTTACGCCCAATTTTCCTACGGAAAAAATCTAGCCCTCTACCATCTCTCCTTCAAGCAAAGAACTGCTAAGGAAGTTAAAGACCACTTAACCCAGCACAACATCCAACCAGACATCATCAGCCAAGTCTTGGACAATCTAAAAAAGGATAATTGGATCAACGACAGAAAATATGCCAATTCTTATATCCAATCCAACCTTCTCACTGGCGACAAGGGCGCTTTTGTTCTCAAGCAAAAACTCAGTCAAAAAGGGATTTCTAGCACTATCATTGATGAAGAATTGAACCAGTTTGATTTCGCTGAAGTAGCTGAGCGAGTTGCCGAAAAGTTGCTCAAAAAATACCAAGGAAAGCTTCCTAGTAAAGCTTTGCAAGATAAAATCCTCCAAGCTCTGATAAACAAAGGATTTTCTTATGGACAAGCCAAAGAGGCATTCCATCATTTAGACATCGAAGAAGACCAGGAAAACCAACAAGAACTGCTCTATAAAGAGCTAGATAAGCAATACCGCAAGTACTCAAAAAAGTACGAGGGCTACGACTTAAAACAGCGTCTGACTCAAGCTCTGGCCCGCAAAGGCTATGATTTTTCGGACATTGCCAGCGCTCTGAGAGAATATCTTTAAGATTTTCTATGAAAACTTAGGCATTTTTATGAAAATATGTTACAATAAAGAGGATAAACTTAAAAATTGTAGAAAGTTGGTAGGTTATGAAACTTCCCAAAGAAGGCGACTTTATTACAATTCAAAGTTATAAGCATGATGGGAATCTTCACCGCACTTGGCGAGATACCATGGTACTAAAGACAACAGAAAATGCCATTATTGGTGTTAATGACCACACACTGGTAACAGAAAGTGATGGCCGGCGCTGGGTAACGCGAGAGCCTGCCATTGTCTATTTTCATAAGAAATATTGGTTTAATATCATTGCCATGATTCGTGAAAATGGCACTTCATACTACTGCAATCTTGCCAGCCCCTACTATCTGGACAATGAAGCCCTCAAGTACATCGACTATGATTTAGATGTCAAGGTCTTCACAGACGGAGAAAAACGGCTGCTTGATGTAGAAGAGTATGAACGTCATAAAAGGCAAATGAACTATTCGGATGATTTGGATTTCATTCTCAAGGAAAACGTTAAGATTCTGGTTGACTGGATCAACAACGAACGCGGTCCCTTCTCCGATGCTTATGTGAAAATTTGGTACAAACGTTATGTTGAACTAAAGAATCGATAAAGTTGTCAAAGAGCGCAAGCTCTTTTTTCTTGTTTTCTTTCTCAAAAATCCTTTGTCTAGCAAGGAAGCAATTTCTTGCAATTCCTACTTATTTCTTGTATGATAGAACCATCAATGCTGCTAGTAAAGCACTAGAGGACCAATTTCTGGTCCTCCACAGCAAAATTTCCAGAAAGGAGTGAGTCTCATGGCTTTTACCAATACTCGTGGTCGCTATGCCAGTTTTGGCGCTATCACTAGCCTTCCAGATGATGTGATTGACACTTTCTGGTACATTATCGACAACTTCCTTAAAGATGTCTTCCCTTTGAATAATCTGATTCGCTTCGAGTTGATCAATAACAAGGGCAAGCTGACCTTCCGCTTCTCTGAGGACCATCTCGATACACTCATCTCCTTTGATTTCACCTATAAATTTGACCCATTCTATCCTCGCATGATCTACGTTGTGGATAATAACGGCAGAGAGACGGTCATGTTAGCCGATGAATACTCTATGTTTTAAGAAAGCAAAATCCAGTTGAGACACCATCACTAAGAGTGGTTCATCAACTGGAGTTTTTATTTTTCGTAAATCATTTTGATGTGGGGCGTTGATTCAAAGATAAAAGGGTCTCCCTGAGTTACAAAACCAAATTTTTCATAAAGGCCTACGACCTGCTTCTGGGCTTCAATCTCAATGATTTTTTCAGGCCACTTTTCAGCACAAAGATTCAGAATTTCCTCTACTAAGCGACTGCCTAATCCTTTCCCCCCGAGCTGACGGAGCTGTCACAAGGCGGCCGAAAACGACTTTCGCCTTTTCCTCAAAGACACGCGCATAGGCATCGACCTCTTCTTCCTCATTTACATGGAAAATGTGAACAGCCTTCAGGTCCTTCTCATCCAATTCATGATAGATCCGCTCTTGCTCGACAACAAAGGTATCAATCCGCAGCTTTAAAATCTTGTAAAACTCTAGCGTGTCCAACTCCAATAAAGATTTTTTATACCACATACTTGTTTCCGTCCTTACTTTATTATATAATCATTGTAAATGCAACTATCAAAGGAGTTCTTATGGATTACCGTCAGTTATTTCGTCAAATGGGTTTCATCTCCCGTCAAGCCATGATGAGAATGAATCAAGAAGCTAGCCAATACGGGCTTGATCATAATCTCTTTCTCATTCTTACTCGCATTGTCGAACACCCCGCCATCCATCAATCTCAGCTAGCAGAGCTGGTTCAGATTGACAAGACTACTCTAAGCCGCTCTCTACAAAAGCTGGAAGAACGAGGATTGATTATCAAAAAGACCAAGCAAGAGAATAAGAAATTCAAGGAGCTCTATCCAACGACTTCTGCTCTAAAAGTATATGACAAGCTGATTGGCTACGAGGATAAGTATATTCAGACGAAGCTGCATCAATTAACTTCCTCTGAGCTTTTTCAGCTAGAACATATCTTACAGAAAATTCAGAACTCCCAACAAGAAGAAGTATAACACAAAACAGTTGCATTTGCAACTTTCTAATATTTAAAACTAAAGCTATTAAAAGCGGCTGCTTGCAAGTGACTAAGTGAGTCCTCCTAGTCTCTGCAAGCAAAACCGCCTTAATAGCTTTTTAAGTTAGTTGATTAAAATCCCAGATCTGATCCATCCAGCCTTCATAGAAATCAGGCTCGTGGCAGACCATGAGAATGCTGCCCTTGTATTCTTTCAGAGCTCGTTTGAGCTCTTCCTTGGCATCTACATCCAGGTGGTTGGTCGGCTCGTCCAGCACCAGAACATTATTTTCTCGGTTCATGAGGAGGCAAAGGCGGACCTTGGCCTGTTCTCCACCTGAAAGGACCTGTATCTGGCTCTCGATATGCTTGGAAGTCAATCCACATCTGGCCAGAGCAGCTCGAATTTCTGCCTGATTTAGAGCCGGAAAGGCATTCCAGACTGCTTCGAGGGGCGTCTGACGATTGCCACCTTCGACTTCCTGCTCGAAATAACCCAGCTCCAGATAGTCCCCCCGCTCAACTTCCCCAGCGATTGGTGGGATAATACCTAGCAGACTCTTAAGAAGAGTCGTTTTTCCAATCCCATTTGCCCCGATGATGGCCACTTTCTGATTGCGCTCAAAGGTCAGATTAAGAGGCTGGGTCAGTGGACGGTCATACCCAATCTGCAAGTCCTTGGCTTGGAAGATAAAACGGCCAGGTGTACGGGCAGGCTTGAAATCAAAGGAAGGCTTTGGTTTCTCACTTTGCAGCTCAATAATATCCATCTTATCCAGCTTTTTCTGGCGGGACATGGCCATATTACGGGTCGCTACGCGAGCTTTATTGCGGGCCACAAAGTCCTTAAGGTCCGCAATTTCCTTCTGCTGGCGCTCATAGGCTGCTTCCAGCTGAGATTTTTTCATCTCATAGACCTCTAAGAACTGGTAATAATCCCCAGAATAGCGGGTCAACTGCTGATTTTCCACATGGTAGACGATATTGATGACGTCATTCAAGAAAGGAATATCATGGGAGATCAGGACAAAGGCGTTTTCATAGTTTTGGAGGTAACGCTTGAGCCAGTCAATGTGCTCCGCATCCAGATAGTTGGTTGGCTCGTCCAAGAGCAGAATATCTGGCTTTTCCAGAAGCAGCTTGGCCAAGAGAACCTTGGTCCGCTGTCCACCAGATAGCTCTGTCACATCGCTTTCCATACCGTAGTCCATGACACCTAGAGCACGCGCGACTTCGTCAATTTTAGCATCTAGAGTATAGAAATCTCGACTCTCCAAGCGGTCTTGCAACTCGCCCACTTCTTCCATCAGGGCATCGACATCCGCTCCGTCCTCAGCCATACTCATATAGATTTCATTGATACGGGCCTCGGTCTTGAACAGCTCGTCAAAGGCCGTGCGCAAAACATCACGGACAGACTGACCTTGCTCCAGCACAGCATGCTGGTCTAGATAGCCAGCCGTCACATACTTGGACCACTCAACCTTACCTTCATCCGGCAGCATTTTACCCGTCACAATGCTCATAAAGGTTGACTTCCCTTCACCGTTGGCACCGACCAGGCCGATATGCTCTCCTTTGAGCAAGCGGAAGGATACATCCTCAAATAGCCCGGTCTCCAAAACCGTGGCTGAGATTTTTCACTTCTAAAATACTCATCTTTTCTCCTCTATCATTGATTGCAGTTCCTTGATTATACCATCTTAGGAAGCCAATTGGCAAGAAAATAAAAGAGGCTGGGACAAAAGTCCTAGCCTCTCAATTGTCTTTGGATTGTCGAGCAAGACGCAGTGGTTGAGTGGGCTCTACTACGCTGATTTCATCAGCTTTTACAGCCCTACTCAACTGTGCGGAGGTGGGACGACGAAATCGAATTCTAACGAATTACCGATTTCTGTCCCACTCTCTCTAACTTTATAAAACTTTTGCGCTAGTGCGGGTAATATCTTCTACTTTTATATGGTGTGCTTCAAACTTGGACTTCAAGGAAACCAAGTCAATGTCTCCGTCAATTTGTACCTCAATGACAACTTTACCGTCCTTACGAGGAATATTGACCGTGTTTGAAATATTGAGGTTTTCTTCGACAAGCAATGCGATAATATGCGATAGGACACCAACCTCGTCTTCTGTGACAAAGCGCATCCGAACGCCCTTTTCTCCATAACCAGAAACTTCTAGAAAAGCCTTGAAAATATCGCGATCCGTAATGATTCCATAGACCTGCTCATTGTCAACAACTGGTAAGATTCCAATTTTATTTTTCAGCATCAAATAAGTCGCATCTTCCAGACTAGCATACTGGGAAATAGTAACGACATCCTGAATCATCACATCTTTTACCTTAGTTTTATTCAGAAGATAGTTCATTTCATAAATAGATAGGCTCGTTGCCTTTGATGGACTTGCTTCTGCGATTGTTCCTTCTGTCACAAGACCCACCAGCTTATCATTTTCAATCACGGGCAAGCGGTGCAATTTTTGGTCGCGCATAATGTCTGCCGCATGCGCAATCGTTGTGTCTGGGCTAATGTATACAACCTTACGCGTCATAAAATCTTTTACTGCCATGAGAAGCCTCCTCTAGTTTCTTTTTCTAATCTTATTATACTGTATTTTCCAACCAATTTCAAACGCTTTCACAGTTTTCTCTTATGTTTTCAAAATTTAGAAAAATCAGGCAGGCTACCTATAAAAAAGCTAGATTCTTCTATGAGAAAACGAGGGGGAACGTTTGACCCAGCCTCGCTTTAGCCTATCTCTATAGTTTCTTGTCTAATACCTCTAGCGACAAGATTACGAAAAAACAATTGAAAGAGAAAATTAATCAACCAAATGCTACTTTTCTATTATTTCTCTAAACTTCTGACAAAGGCTTGATAGGTCTGCTCCATCAGCATGGTAATCGTCATCGGTCCAACTCCCTTTGGAACTGGAGTGATGAGACTAGCCACTTCTGCCACTTCGTCAAATTTAACATCACCAATCAGCTTGCCATTTTCATCCCGGTTCATGCCGACATCAATCACGACAGCTCCCTCTTTGACAAAGTCCTTGGTTACAAAGTGTCCTCGTCCGATCGCCACCACCAAAATATCAGCTTTCTTTGCAATTTTTGCTAAATGATGGGTCCTTGAGTGCGTCAAAGTAACGGTTGCATTTTTAGACAACAGAAGCTGAGCCATAGGTTTACCGACAATATTACTACGGCCAATCACCACCGCATTCTTTCCTTCCAGGTCCACCTTATATTCGCGGAACATTTCCATGATTCCTGCTGGTGTAGAAGGGATCATCAAGGGATGTCCTGACCAAAGCCGACCCATATTGGTCGGATGAAAGCCATCTACATCCTTGTCTGGATCAATGGCTAATAGAACTGCTTCGTCATCAATGTGGGCTGGCAAAGGAAGCTGGACTAGGATTCCGTGCCAAGCTGGATCCTGATTATATTTAGCAATCAAAGTCAGCAATTCTTTCTGACTCGTTGACTCAGGCAGGCGCACAACTTCACTACGAAAGCCAGCAGCTAGAGCAGATCGCTCTTTATTTCTCACATAAACCTGACTGGCTGGATTGTCGCCCACCAGAATCACCACTAAACCAGGTTCCTGACCTGTTTCTGCTTTTAATTTTGCTGTTTTTTCTGCAAGTTTCGCTTGAAGCTTTTCTGCTAAAGCTTTCCCGTCAATAATGTTTGCCATTCTTTTCTCATTTCTTTTTCACTATATTTATTCATTATATCAGAAATCCTTCTGTCCCACTTATACATTTTTCTTATATAAAGTTATAAGATTAAAGACTGAGCTTGACGAGCAAAATAAAAAAGCAGAAGCCTGCTTTTTAGTATAATAATTCATAAATTTCCATGGCAATCAAGTCAATACTATCGAAAGTATAAGTCTCACGCGCTGCCACATCACGCAGAGTAAAAATTGGTCCATTTTCTTCGTCGTAGCTGTACGCCACTTCGGCAACAACTACTCCTTCACGTTCAAAATTACGTTTTAAATTTCCACCATCTTTGGCCATAGCTTCCAAACGATTGATGATTCTAACTAAATGTGATTCCATTTTATTTCTCCTATTTACTTGCTTCTCTCCTATTTTACCATAAAAAGAAACTGAAATACCAGTAAAAGACCATTTTTTTCTCTTTTTCGCGCTATAATTTCTCAAAAAATCAGTCTCAGGGAGGATTTTGTAGTAAATTCTTGCATTGTGTAAGAATACTGATATAATGAAACTATAATACTTTGACTATTTTTGACCATTTAAAAATAGGTGGATCTACGGCCAAAGAAAGAGGTAGAATATGCTTTGTCAAAATTGTAAAATCAATGAATCAACCATCCATCTCTATACAAATGTAAACGGAAATAAGCAGCAGATTGACCTTTGTCAAAACTGCTATCAAATCATGAAGACAGACCCTAACAATAGCCTTTTTCGAGGACTGACTCAGGCTAACAACCAAGGAATTGACCCTATTGACGATTTCTTTAACAGTCTTGGTAATTTTCAGCAACCCCAAGAACCAAATCCAAATATCCCGCCAACTCAATCTGGAGGAGGCTACGGTGGCGGTGGCTATGGTGGCAATTCCAATCATGGAGGCGGAGCACGCCAACAGGCTCCGCAAAAGCCAAAAGGTCTCCTAGAAGAGTTTGGTATCAATGTGACTGAGATCGCCCGTAAAGGAGAAATTGACCCTGTCATCGGTCGGGACGAAGAGATTACTCGTGTTATTGAAATCCTCAACCGCCGCACCAAGAACAATCCTGTCCTTATCGGGGAACCCGGTGTCGGAAAAACAGCTGTGGTCGAAGGCTTGGCCCAGAAGATTGTGGACGGGGATGTGCCTCATAAGCTCCAAGGCAAGGAAGTTATCCGCCTGGACGTTGTCAGCTTAGTACAAGGGACTGGTATCCGTGGCCAATTTGAAGAGCGGATGCAGAAGCTCATGGACGAGATTCGCTCTCGTCAAGATGTCATTCTCTTTATTGATGAAATCCATGAAATTGTCGGAGCGGGTTCTGCTGGCGATGGCAATATGGACGCTGGAAACATTCTCAAACCAGCTCTGGCTCGTGGCGAACTCCAAATGGTTGGAGCGACTACCCTCAACGAATACCGTATTATTGAGAAGGATGCAGCCCTCGAGCGCCGCATGCAGCCGGTCAAAGTAGATGAGCCGACAGTAGAAGAAACGATTACCATCCTCAAAGGGATTCAGAAAAAATACGAAGACTACCATCATGTCAAGTACACAGACGCGGCCATTGAAGCTGCTGCCCTTCTCTCCAACCGCTACATCCAAGATCGCTTCCTGCCAGACAAGGCTATCGACCTCTTGGATGAGGCTGGCTCTAAGATGAATCTGACCCTCAACTTTGTTGATCCTAAGGTCATTGACCAGCGGCTAATTGAGGCCGAAAACCTCAAGGCTCAGGCAACCCGCGACGAAGACTTTGAAAAAGCAGCTTACTTCCGCGATCAGATTGCCAAATACAAGGAACTTCAGAAGACGAGCGTGCTAGATAACGATATTCCAATTATCAGCGAGAAAACGATTGAGCATATCGTAGAGCAAAAGACCAATATCCCCGTCGGCGACCTGAAGGAAAGAACAGTCTCAGCTAGTCAATCTTGCCAGCGACTTAAAGGCTCATGTCATCGGACAAGACGATGCTGTGGATAAGATTGCCAAGGCTATCCGCCGCAACCGGGTCGGACTGGGAAGTCCTAATCGCCCAATCGGTAGCTTCCTCTTTGTCGGCCCAACTGGTGTCGGTAAGACTGAGCTATCTAAGCAACTAGCCATTGAGCTCTTTGGCTCGGCTGACAGCATGATTCGCTTTGATATGAGTGAATACATGGAAAAACACAGCGTGGCCAAGCTGGTCGGTGCCCCTCCAGGCTACGTCGGCTATGAGGAAGCGGGTCAGTTGACCGAGCGCGTCCGCCGCAATCCCTACTCGCTCATTCTACTGGATGAGGTAGAAAAGGCCCATCCTGATGTCATGCACATGTTCCTGCAGGTTCTGGATGATGGCCGCCTGACCGATGGTCAAGGTCGGACTGTCAGCTTCAAGGACACCATTATCATCATGACATCCAATGCTGGAACGGGCAAAGCTGAAGCCAGCGTTGGCTTTGGGGCAGCTCGTGAAGGCCGCACCAACTCCGTTTGGGTGAATTGGGCAACTTCTTCAGTCCTGAGTTTATGAACCGCTTCGACGGCATTATCGAATTCAAGCCACTCAGCAAGGACAATCTGCTGCAGATCGTCAACCTCATGCTGGACGATGTCAACCAGCGCTTGGCAACCAACGACATTCATCTGGATGTTACGGAGAAGGTCAAGGAAAAATTGGTTGACCTAGGCTACGATCCAAAAATGGGCGCTCGCCCACTGCGCCGTACCATTCAGGACCATATCGAAGATGCTATTACTGACTTTTATTTGGAAAATCCAAGCGAAAAAGATCTCAAAGCTATCATGATTAGCAATGGAAAAATTCTCATCAAATCAGCCAAAAAGGCTGAAGCAGAAAAAACCAAGCTCGATGAAAGCCAAAGCTAACTGATTTTAGCTCTGCGTCTTGATAAACTTTTAAAAACAAAGCAAGAAGAGAACGGACAAAGTATTCCGTTCTCTTTTTGAATTCTATTTAATTTTTAGTGGAGCTCACTGGATAGCCTTATCTTCTAGCGCTCTATAGCGTAATTAACCATGTCATAAGGTAGGGTGTTGGCTCTCTCTTTCAGTGAGTAATTTTCTAAATTATTGACATTTTGGCGCAGGCGTTTTGCATAGCTACTTGAGATCAATTTCTTTTTCTCGTATTCAAAGATAATTTTTCTCTCCAAATAATAGCCCCAGATCATTTCTGAGATGTTATTGGGCTTGAATCGCGCAATAACACGCTCGATGAAGGCACCACTACCGATGATCTCCGTTTCTCTTAGTCGAGATTCCTGCAAAAAAGTAATTAGAGAAGGCTTATAGATGCCCTTTAGATGTTCCAAACTTTCGATAATGACTTCGGTATTGGACAGATAAAGCTCTGCTATATCCTCCATATCCTCAGCAGTTAGATGCTTAGCTCCACCCTGCCTCCAAGAGCGCCATCTAGCACCAAGGGTGACGATTTCATGGAGCAACATGCGCAATACGCGCAATGTAACGAGAAACATATAGGTAAAGCGAGAAACTAAGTTTCGATTGATTCCCTGTTCAATATTATGTAGGTAACGCTGATAAAGGCGATAGCTACGGTCGCTGATTTTTCCTTCCTCAAAAGCTTGCTCCAAACCATCATTCTCGATACTCAAAATCAATAATTTCAGAGCTGCCAAGTCTCGCTGAGTGGCCTTGTCTTCCTGTTCAAGGATTAGGTTTTCGATACGACCATGGTAATTGTCAATAGCCGCATAGAGAGGTGCCTTAGCCTTGGTTTGCTTGAGGCCTGCTTCCAGCTCACTCACCACTTCATTTAAAATAGCAATATGCATCAGGTGTTCGTTTTCCTCTTCTCTTTCCTCAGACAGATGAGGAAGAGTGAGCAAACCTGTCAGAAAGCTAAGAAAGGTGACACCTGCCACCAAGAAAAGTAGCAAAGGATAGGCCTGCTCAAGCTGACTCGGAATCAAAAGAATAGTCGCAATGGAGACGGTTCCTTTGACACCTGAAAAGGTCAGCAGCAGCATTTCCTTCAGGTAGTTTCCAACATTCTTGTGCAATCTTCTGATTCGAATGAAGTAAAAAGTGAACAACATGACAAACCGAAGGGCAAAGAGTAGGAAAGTCAGAAGGACAATGCTCACGAGCAGCAAGAGATTATCGTAAATTGGGCTCTTTAAGATTGGCTCTGCAATCATCTCCAGTTCGATCCCTAAAATGATAAAGACAGAGCCATTGAGCATAAAGTTCACTGTATTCCAGATGGTTTCCGTGACCGAATCCACCTGGGCTTCCAGAAGCATTATCCGCTTGAAGCGGCTAGCTTTAAAGATACCTGCAACGACTACTGCGATAATCCCTGAAACATGAATCTCCTCTGCTAAAAAGAAGGTAACCAAGGGTAGGCTCAGCTCCAGCAAGAGCTCACTAGCAATATCTGATACTTGGGCACTCATCAGCAGTTTATGCAACCAGCGATTAAGGGCTGCGCTGGCCATCCCAACAGCAAATCCTCCAATAATGGAAAGAACTAAGGATATACTAGCTTTTCCTAGGGAAAAACTTCCTGTAGTCCAGGCCAAAAGAGCCACACGAAAAGCAACCAGACCAGACGCATCGTTGAGCAAGCCTTCTCCTTTTAGGATATTTTCCACCCGCTTGGGGAAGGAAAAACGCTCTGAGAGAGAAGCAAAGGCAACCAAGTCTGTCGGTCCCAGAGCTGCTCCTACGGCAACACAGGCCGCCAAGGGCAAAGCAGCCCATAGAAGATGGGCCAGATAGCCCAAACCAAGCGTTGAAATAAAGATAACTGGAAAAATCAAATACAAAATGATTCGCCAGTGCTTGAGAATACTGGTAATATTACTTTCCTCTGCCTCCCGAAAGAGCAAAGGCCCGATTACCAAGGCCAAAAATAGCTCTGTATCTAAATGAAATTTCCCCTGAGGAATGATAAAGCCAAGCGAAATTCCCAGCACAATTTGCACTAGAGGTAGAGGAAGCTGGGGCAGCAAGCGGTTGGTCACATTCGATACAACCAATAAGAGCAAAAAAAAACAATCGTGTAGAGAAGGATTTCCACTTTGAACCTCCTTTATCTCTGCTGGCAGCACTCTTTAAACAATTCTTTTTGCGCTGAAATCTTTTGATCAATTTTGGATAGGTCGCGGTGCTCAATCATCTTTTGGCAACGCTCCATCTCTAGATTCACCAATTTTTTCTTGATTCGCAGCATTTTTTTATTCATTTTGGCCTCGTCCAAAAAGCCAGCATTCGTTTCTTCATTGGCAGACTCGACGTATTTGTTTCGTAAACCAGCTAATTTTTCATGCAAATATTGTTTATCCATTTTTCTCCAAATGATTCCTTAGAAAGTTTTTAGCAATCTTGGAATCCTTATTTTCCTTTTAATTTCTCAATCATAACCAAAAAAGGCGGGTTGTTAATCTGATTGATGGTCTTATAGAGGGCAACGGTGAAATCCTGCTGGGGCAGCTGACCGACGAAGTCTAGCACCGCATCTTTTTCAACTTCGCCACCTTCATGCCCGTAGTAAATCATGATAGCTGCACGGCCACCTTTTTCTAAGCCTCGGCAGACCTTTTCTAGAGCTTCCAGCGTCGTATCGGGTCGGGTAATGACAGACTTGTCCGCCGAAGGCAGGTAGCCAAGATTAAAAATAGCGGCCTTGAAATGGTCTGTGTATCGGTCCAGAGTCTCATGACCTGCCAAGATTAGCTGGGCATTGTCCAAGCCAGCTTCTGCCAAGCGCTGGCGTGTCTTTTCCACAGCCTGCTGCTGAATGTCAAAAGCATAGACTTGCTTGGCCAACTGAGCTAGAAAAAGGGTGTCATGCCCATTGCCCATCGTAGCATCCACCACGATATCTTCCTTGGTCACGACTTCTGCCAAAAAGGCATGGGCCATCTGTAAGGGTCTTAACATACGAATTTCTGCTCCTTTGCTTTACAGCCTTGCTTGCTGCCACGACGACGCATTTCTGCCTCGATGGCGTTGAGAACTTCCCATTTATTGAGACTCCACATAGGGCCAATCAACATATCTCGCGGGGCATCGCCTGTGATACGGTGGATAACGATATGCTCAGGGATAATCTCCAGCTGGTCGCAGACAATGGAGACATATTCCTCCTGACTGAGCAGCTGCAGCCGCCCTTCGTGATAATCCCGCTGCATACGAGTATTAGTCATCAGGTGAAGCAAGTGGAGCTTGATTCCTTGAATGTCATTGTCCGTCACACAGCGGCGGACATTCTCCAGCATCATCTCATGGGTCTCTCCCGGTAGGCCATTGATCAAGTGAGAGACAATCTCCGCCTTGGGAGCCAGCTTACGAACTCGCTGGACCGTTTCCACATAAAGCTCATAAGAATGGGCGCGGTTGATGAGGTCTGAGGTCTCCTCGTAGGTAGTCTGAAGGCCCAGCTCCACGGTCACATGCATGCGCTCAGACAGATCAGCCAAGTAGGCAATAGTCTCGTCGGGCAAACAGTCGGGCCGAGTCCCGATATTAAGTCCAACAACGCCTGGCTCGTTAATGGCTTGCTCATACCGCTCACGGATTACTTCAAGCTTCTCATGAGTATTAGTGAAGTTCTGGAAATAGACCAGATACTTGCGAACATCTGGCCACTGCGGTGCATAAAGTCAATTTCCTTATAGAACTGCTCCCGAATGGGCGCATCAGGCGCCACGATGGCATCACCAGAACCCGAAACAGTACAGAAAGTACAGCCTCCATGCGCTACCGTACCATCCCGATTGGGACAGTCAAAGCCCGCATCGATGGGCACTTTAAAAGTCTTTTCTCCAAAAAGTTTTCGATAATAATCATTCAAAGAATTGTAAGATTTCATACCTTCCATTCTACCACAAAAAGGAGCCTAGAAACAAAAATTTCCCCTTTCATCAAGAAAGAAGAAAATCATGCCTCCCATTGATAATACTTGAGGTCCACACAGCCATTGGCCTTCAAGTCCACTCCTTCCGCCCAGAGCAAGTGTGCTTGGTCTTCCCAGCCTGGTGCGAGACGCCCTGCCGCACTGACTACCCGATGGCAAGGATGCTTGCCGCCATAATGCTCCGACTGACTAAGAATCTTCCCCACCAAGCGGGCGTTTTTAGGCCGTCCAATCAAACGAGCAATCTGGCCATAGGTTGCCACGCGCCCAGCAGGAATCTCATCCACAAGAACTAAAACCGACTTGATGATTTCAGCATTCAAAACAGATAATCCCCCCCTCATCTCACTTGCTCCTATCTTAAAGAAAGAGGCCTCCTTTGTCAAGACAAAAGAGAGTGGGACAGAAATCGGTAATTCGTTAGAATTCGATTTCGTCGTCTCACCTCCGCACAGTTGAGTAGGACTGTAAAAGCTGATGAAATCAGCCTAGTAGAGCCCACTCAATCACTGCGTCTTGCTCGACAATCCAAATACAATTGAGAGGCTAGGACTTTTGTCCCAGCCTCTTCTCATCTCTATTTATTTCTGCTTTCCCTTGAAGCGCCATTGAAAGCGCAGCTTGTCATAAAAGGGAAATTCGATATTGAGAATGGCAAAGCCCATCAAGGCTCCTCCGATCACATCCGTAGGGTAGTGCACACCCAGATAGACTCTGGATGCCATAATGGTCAAGATAAAGAGCAGGAGCAAGCCCTGTACCAGACGCTTAATTTGTTGATTTTGCATCCGTTGCTGGACGATAATGATCAAAGTCCCCACCACAATAGCTGTCGCCATGGAATGTCCGCTCGGGAAAGAATAGCCTCCCTCTTCGACCAAATGCGAAATACTGGGCCGACTTCTTTGGTAAACGAGTTTAATCAGCTTAATCAAAATCCCATGTAAAACCAGATTTCCCACCAGCAAGGCAGCTTCCAGCTTCCATTTTTATACAGGAAAAACAGGACAAGAGCTGAAACCCAGACGATAATCCCCATCGGATCAATCACACTGGTCACTAGTTTGAAAAATGTCGTCAAAGCTGCAGGCAAGTCTCCCCGCAGCCAGGTCTGAATCAGGCTATCAAAGGCAACCAGCTGCTCTGGATAAAACTTGACCATGTAGCCTAGTATGACGAAAAGTAAAAGGGCAAAAGAGCCCTTTGTTAGATAAGATTGTTTATTTTTCATAGCGTTTTAGAACGGGCGTCAAAAGCGTGTAAATCAGCCAGAAAGCCACCGCCCAGATCACTCCTTCTAATAGGTTAAAGGGAACAATCATGGTCAGCAGATACTTACTTACACCAATCATCTGACCGATATCAAAGTTTGCAAAGCGAGCATAAAGCGGAATGGCATAAAAAGCATTCAGCGCCAGCATACTTGCAGTCAAGGAAAGAATCCCTAGGAATGATGCAAGCAGATAGCTCATCAAATCTCTCTCTTCTTTTCCCAGAAAAGAGCAAAGAAGATGACATAGACCAGAATCGCCACAATATTAATCGGCAAACCGATCAAAGTTTCCACTCCATGACCATTTAAGGACAATTTTAAAACAGAGCGGATGAGCAAAACTGCTACAGAACTCTTAAAATCCAAGAGAACCAAGGCTAATAAAATCGGAATAATCGAAAAATCCAATTTTAGAAACTCAGCTACCAAAGGGATTTGATAGAACATGAGCAGGAAAGATAGTGCAGATAGAGCCGCTACTATCGCCATTTTGCGCGTATTTGTCATAACAGGTTCCTCCAATTTATAAAAATTAGAGAAGCTGGAAGGCTGCTAACACAAGGCCCGAAAAATCCTTTCAGAATTTATAAGAGTATATAAAATACCCCTTAAAATAAAATTAAAACGACCAACCGGCCAGGCAATAACGCCTTTCGTCTTCTCCCATCCAGACTATACTGTCGGTTGTGGAATCGCACCACATCAGCTTTCGCTCGCGGACTTATTTGGCTAAGATATTTTAGATTTATCTAGGCGTCGCAGTCAAAGATCATACTTAAAGTATATCGAGACAAGACAACGACGAGAAAGCTAAAATAGCTAGTCAAATTTACCGCCGGTCGGGAATCACACCCTGCCCTGAAGACACTCTTATCATAACAAAAAAAGCCTGCCAGAGCAAGCTTTTTGATTGATGTAATAAATATTATTTCAATTCAACTATTTTTCTTTTATTTCAACTTATCCGCTTCGTATTCATGCACCAAGTCCAGTCCTGCAAAGTTCTGTTGGCGTAGGGCTTCGTAGACGATCATGCAGACCGTATTAGATACATTTAAGCTGCGGACATGCTGGTCATTCATGGGAATGCGTAAGGCCTTTTCTGGATGCTGGCGCATAAAGTCCTCTGGCAAGCCCTTATCTTCACGACCAAACATGAAATAATACGGCCCTTCTGCTGCGAAATTCTCCTCCGAGTAGACCTTCTCGGCAAACTTGGATATCAGATAGAGCCGTCCGTCCATCCGCTTCATAAAGTCATCCAGACTCTCATAGAAGCTAATATCCAGCTTATCCCAATAATCCAGTCCAGCCCGCTTCATCTTACGGTCGTCAATAGGAAAGCCCATGGGCTTGATGATATGGAGGGGAGAGTTGGTCGCTGCACAAGTACGAGCAATATTGCCTGTATTCTGTGGAATTTGTGGTTCAAAAAGGACGATGTGATTTTGCTGAGACATAATTTTTTCCTGATTTTCATTAGAATAAAAAAATAGCCACACTGCCCGGAGTCAAGCTCAGCAAACAGCGTGGTTAAGGCATCATTAACTTACATCACAACAGGTTTGATGTAAATCAATGAGGGTACTTTCTTAGTATATCATTTTCTTCCGACAAGTCAATAAAAATGACCTCAAAAAGTGAGATTTTTATAGGATTTCTTTTGAAACAGCTTACTATTCTGTAAAAAACGACTTTATTGAGATTTATAGATGAAATTTTATATAAAAAAAGGTATGATAGATACATATTCGGGAGGAATAATATGAAAATTATCGTCGTCGGAAGCGGGAAGGTCGGAGCCGCCCTTTGTCGCTCGCTCGTTGCTGAAAAGCATGATGTCGTTTTAATTGAACAAAATGAAGCTGTTCTAAATCATATTACAAAACGTTACGATATTATGGGCATCGTTGGAAATGGTGCGAATTTTAAAATCTTGGAGCAGGCAGATGTTGCCCACTGCGATATCTTTATTGCCATGACTGAGCAAGATGAGGTCAACATGGTTTCAGCCGTTCTCGCAAAGAAAATGGGGGCTAAAGAAACCATTGTCCGCGTGAGAAATCCTGAATATTCTAATGCCTATTTTAAAGAAAAAAATATTCTAGGCTTCTCTCTGATGGTCAATCCTGAACTCTTAGCTGCTCGTTATATTGCCAATATTATTGATTTTCCTAATGCTCTGTCATTGGAGCATTTGCCAATGGCCGAGTAACCTTGATGGAGTTTAAAATCAAGCCAGAAAGTCATCTCTGCCAAATGAATCTCTCGCAATTTAGGAAGCATTTCCCTCACGTTATTATCTGTGCTATCGAGAGAGAAGGCAAACTCAGCATTCCAGATGGTGATTTCACCTTGCAGCCATCTGATAAAATCTTCCTAACTGGAAATCGTTCAGAAATTGTCCGCTTCCACAATAAAATCCGACCAAGAGTCATCAAGAGCCTCATGATTATCGGGGCAGGTAAGATTGCCTATTATTTATTAAATATTCTCAAAAATAGCAAGATTGAGCTCAAGGTCGTCGAGATCAATCGCCAGCGGGCAGAGTTCTTCAGCCAAGAATTCCCTGAGCTCTACGTGGTCAATGGAGACGGTACAGCCAAAGATATTCTACTCGAGGAAAGAGCTGCACATTACGATGCAATAGCTACTCTGACAGGCGTCGATGAAGAGAATATCATCACCTCCATGTTCCTCAATAATCTTGGCGTTCAAAAAAACATTACCAAGATCAATCGGACAAGTCTCCTCGAGATTATTGACAATCAAGACTTCGCAAGCATTGTCACGCCAAAAGGGATTGCGGTTGATACCATTATGCACTTTATCCGCGGACGGAATAACGCGCAATTCTCCAGCCTAGAAGCCTTGCACCATGTAGCAAATGGCCAGATTGAAACTCTCCAATTCCAGATCAACGAAGGAAATAAAATGATCGAACAGCCTCTCTCTCAGCTAAAGTTGAGGAGCGGGGTACTGATTGCTGCTATCATTCGTCAAGGCGTAGCCATCTTCCCAAGTGGAGACGACTATTTGGAAGTCGGGGATAAAATCATCGTGACAACCTTGATTCAAAACATCGACAAGATTTACGATTTGTTAGAGAGGTAGCCCCATGAATAGACCTATGATTCGCTTTCTCCTCTCTAAACTCCTGCTCATAGAAGCAGCCCTCTTGTTGGTTCCAACAATCGTTGCCCTGATCTACCGTGAAGATCTTGAAGTCTTCCTTTCGATCGGCGCGACAATGATTATTTTAGTGATTTTGGGTGGATTAGGTTCAGCCTTTAAGCCTAAGGATGCCCACATTTACACCAAGGAAGGGGTACTGATTGTTGCCCTTTGCTGGATTCTCTGGTCCTTCTTTGGCGCTCTGCCTTTTGTCTTTTCTGGCCAGATTCCTAATCTAATTGATGCTTTCTTTGAAGTCAGCTCTGGCTTTACCACTACTGGTGCTACGATTTTAAATGATGTATCTGTCCTTTCCCACTCCCTCCTCTTTTGGCGTAGTTTTACCCACTTGATTGGAGGAATGGGGGTGCTGGTCTTTGCCTTGGCTATCATGGATAATGCTAAAAATGGCCACTTAGAGGTCATGAAAGCGGAAGTTCCTGGACCAGTTTTTGGCAAGGTTGTGTCGAAATTAAGAAACACTGCCCAGATTCTTTATATTATCTGTCTAGCGCTCTTTGCCCTTTTTGCCTTTCTTTATTTCCTCGCCGGCATGCCACTCTTTGATAGTATCGTCATCGCAATGGGAACGGCTGGTACAGGAGGCTTCACTGTCTTTAACGACGGAATCGCCCACTACAACAGTTCTCTAATCACCTACCTTGTCAGCTTTGGCGTTCTGACCTTTGGGGTGAACTTCAATCTCTACTATTATCTCTTGATTCGAAGATTTAAAGCCTGTTTTCATGACGAGGAGTTGAAAGGATATCTCTGGATTGTCCTCACTGCCACTATTTTGATTAGCTTCAATGTTCTCCATATTTACGGGGAATTTGCTAAAAGCTTAGAAATTTCATTTTTCCAAGTTTCCAACATCATTACTACGACAGGATTCGGCTATGGAGATACCGTACAGTGGCCCCTCTTCTCACAAGTCATTCTGCTGCTGCTCATGTGCCTAGGTGGTTCTGCTGGCTCCACCGCTGGCGGTTTCAAAGTGATCCGTGCCATTATCATCGGTCGCATCGCTAAAAACCAAATCCTTTCCACGCTTTCGCCAAACCGCGTTCTAACCATGCATATCAACGGTGCTGTTTTGGATAAAGATACCCAACACAAGGTTCTTAAATATTTGGCAGTTTATATTTTGATTATCGCAGCTTTGATTTTCATCATCAGTCTGGACAATAACAATCTAATGACTGTTACCAGTGCTGTCATCAGCTGTTTCAATAATATCGGACCAATGATTGGGACAACCGAGACTTTCTCTATCTATAGCCCATTTTCTAAATTCCTCCTCTCTCTTGCCATGATTGCAGGACGTTTAGAGATCTATCCAATTCTGCTTCTATTCCTACCAAGAACCTGGTCTAATAGATAGCAGGAAAATAGCTATAATGTAATACTCAGGCTTATCATCGAGTTCAAAAACAAAAGCTCTATAATTTCTGTAGTGAATAAAACACTGTAGGAATTATGGAGCCTATTTTGTTATCTCGAATATATAATATACAAATCATATCATTTAATTGATACATAATTTCTCATTAATTTATTTTTCCATGTTATCCTCCGATTGGGCTTGCTACTGATTTCCTTTTCACGCTTCATTATGGTTCTAGTATGCCACAAACAATATATAAGGTTTGATTAAACCATAAAAGACCACCTTAAGGTGGTCTTTTATCCAAGCAAACTATTTTCCATTATGTTCCTGCTGGAAGGCTTCCATGGCCTTGAACTGTCCTAGTTCTTTTTCGTTTCTTGGTTCAAAGCCAAGAAATTGATATCTGAAAAAGTTCATTCGAGCAGTTGGTCCAAAATTACTTTTCAACCATGGAGCATAGTCATAGTCGACTGAAAGCTTGTTGTTATCATCTAAATGGATGATACAAATATACCAATCTGCTAAGTCATTTTCAATAAACACTCTTTTCAGATCTTCAGATTTTTCAAATAAAACTGTATTCTCGTTTAGAACTTCTACCATAGATAGACCAAAATCTTCTGACATTTCCAGATGGTAATGATATTGATTTTTGTATTTAAAATAGAAATAGGCTTCCCCACTATAGGTCTTGTCCATCTCGATTACAATATACAAGTCATCCCACTCGACTGGAATCATATCGTTGGCTTGATGCACGATTTCGATAATCTTCTCATTAATTTGTTTTTCCATATTATTCTCTTTCTAACTCGCTAAATTGCAGCTAGCAAATCTTGTCCATTCTTAACCTTATTGACGATTCTTTTAAAAATCCAGTCCAATGATAATCCATTCATCGATGATATCCCAAAAATTTAAGTTTCCTTTGGGAAGCTCTTTGGTGGACCAAAGATAAGCTCCTGTCTCCAGATTTTGGTTTAAATCAAGTACCACATAGGTCCCCATCCCGTTACTGAAAAAATTATAACAAGATGTTAAATCCATCTCCAACTGGTCTCCATACTCCCATTCAAAATCAGCCATGGAATCAATATTTTCAGTGTTATCCAAGCCCATTGTTTACTAGGGTAGTAGTAAAAGCCATTATGAACTTTTGTGTAAAAGTCTACAATCGTTTTATCTATATTTTCAATCGGACAGTCAAATTTCTCACTAAATTCTGATTCTGGCAGTGGATTTTTCCCTTCATAGAAAACTGTTTTTTGAGTCTTGTAACTAAGAATAGTATATAAAATAGAGTATTCATCGCCGATTTTCATCAACTCAATATCAGTCAAATATGTTTGTAGATAAAGAATCGTATTGCTCAATTCCTCTGCAAGATATTTCCCCAAAACTCCTAGAATAACTGCTTTTCTATCGTCTAAATCATCCGTTAGAAAAACATCCTTCCAATATTCTGGAATGGGAGCATTCAAAATAGTGGATTCATCGGTTATAAACTCCACTTTTTTCTCAGGCGATAGCGTGTATTTATTTAAAAACGCAATCTTTTCATTTACCATTTTATCCATCTTCACCTTCAACTTGATTTATCATCAACTTTCCTGTATCTCTAGTATACCATAAAGCATACCTTCCAAGCTTTCCCAGCTAAAAACCGCCCAAAAGGGCGGTCAACTTATATTATTTATCGTTCTGAACCAATAGGTCGTATGGGAAGAAATCCAAATCTTTGAGACGTTCATCATAGATACCACGCATCTTGCAAAGGGCAGCGGTATCAAAACTCCAGTAACCATAATAGGCATCCTCTATCTTATGTGTGCCGTACCAAGATGCCTCAGAGTGGGCATAGTACCAGAACTTCTGTGCTTCAATGACACTATCTGCATCATTCCCAATCATATTGAGATACTTTAGATGGGAACGGAAGTTTTCTACTCGGCCTTCTAATAAATAGAGGGCCAGGGTATCGATGTAGCCATCTTGAATACTTTCGTCTTCCTCAAAATATTGTACATATTTATCAAATAAAATTTTTACATCATCTATAAACTCTTCTTTGCGATTTTTCCTAACTTACTCGATATGTTGGGGAACATATCTAAGGCGAGCCATAAACCTGCTTCTAAGCGACTGGCCTCCGCACGCGTAATCGGATCAATCCCTGTTTTATAAAATATTCAAAATATTTTTGTTCAAAATTATGATTGTACTTGTTAACAAATTATAATATAAAAAGGGTAAAGAAATCAATCTTACCCTAAATTCTTCATGCTAAATCAATCTTCTAGAATCACAGGAAAAACATCTTCATTTACTGTGCAATATCGGACCAAAAAGGAATTTGGGGTAAATTAGATAGATTTGTCTCTCTGCTTACTGTGATTCCATGAAAATAATCAGTTAGGCTTTTTGAATAATAAATGATATCTGAACCAACAATTGAAAATACAGGCGAAATTGGAGTATTACATGATGCAATATACCTATGACCAAAAATGGGCAATAATGTTGGGGAATTCATTAAACGACTTAGTATTTCTCCTTTTGCAAGTTCTAAATTGCTTGGAACTTCTCCCCAATTATCGCTCCAATCAACATATTCTATTTCTTCTGCTATATTTTCTTTTATTACTTGTATATAATTACTCAACATCTTAACATTCTGAGGTGAAAAATCACTCCAATCATACCAGTTTTCAGGAAGTTCCTCCATATTTCCATAAACTTTTTTAAATTCGTCAGGCAAATAAACGCTATAAATTTCTTCTATCTTTCTAAATATTCTGTTATTAAATTTTTTTGACATTATATTACCCTTATTTTATTCTTATGAAAGAGTGACAGTGATTTCGAGTATACCAAGTGGATCTACCCTCGCCTATAATAACTCTTTACATCCCACTTGATACTCCTCATACTTATTTCCATCGCGAAGAAGCTCTCCACCATTTAAAGGTTTACTATTCTCATCATCATTAATCAAAAAAAATCATAATCTTTGAAAATAAAAGTATAGCTGCCTGCCTCTATCCAATACAAATCAGTCAACCAATCTGTAATTGAAGACCAATTATTCGTATCAAGAAAATCCATATTCTTGGAAAGACTAATTAGTTTGATATCATTTAAATTTAGGTTTAAGCCAAAATTCTTGAATATTACCGCACCTATCAATACCAGCAATAGTATTTCTGAAAAATTCAACATAGCTAAGATCTTCACTCAAAATTTCAGAGCCAATTTTAAGCCAACCTGATTGCTCATCATAATATGTTTCCCAATTGTAAGCATGGTCAATGCGTAAACTATCTCCCCCATTAATGTCATTATCTGTAATAATAATAACACCTTTATCAGATTTAGGAGACGCCAAACTTCTTTTAATCCAAGAAAAGTCGTTATGATAACCCCAAAATTGAGTGGATTCCATATTTTCTGAATTAAAACCTAAAAATAAATATATAAAACTAAAAGTAATATCGCTATTTATTGTTGGCGTAGCTATTAATTCCTTTGTATCTGTTTTATATATTAACTCCTCTTGCTGATTATACTCTTTTTTTATTATTTTAAACATATTTTCCTACCTATTAGTAAAGTTAAAGTGTACAACTTGGTTTGTATCTAAATCAACAACTAATTCCCATATACCACTGCTTCTTCCATTAAATGTACCCTCCACTTCCCAACGCAAACCATTTGGTAAGTACTTATCTTTTACAGGGATTCCACCATAGATAATTTCTTGAATAATTAAATCTGTCCCAGCATTATCAACGAATGGCCTAGCTTTATCACCTATGTATTTGCCACGTTTAATAACATCATTTGCATGATTTTTGACTGTTTCCGTCATAGTTAATTCAGAAGCTTGTATATTTTTAGAAATAACATCATCACTTCTAGCTACATCTTTTGCCGTATCCGTGGTCTTATCCACCACCTTGACCGCATCTGCTACATCATTGCCATGCTTAGATAGTTGTTCACTAGCTTCCTTGCTGAACTCCTTGCCAACTTTCTTGCCAGCTTGTTCTGCAGCTTCTTTCGCACCCTTAGCTACTTCATCACTATGCTTAGCCAACTGCTCACTAGCTTCTTTGCTGAACTCACTTACAGCCCTCTGACTAGCTCCGGTCTCAGTCAGACCTTCAGAGTTTTCAAAAACAACCTAACAAAGATAATCAGGTTGCTTCGTTTGATCATTCAATTTTAATTCAAAAACTTAAAAATCCAGTCCAATGATAATCCATTCATCAATGATATCCCAAAAATTTAAGTTTCCTTGGGGAAGCTCTTTGGTGGACCAAAGATAAGCTCCTGTCTCCAGATTTTGGTTTAAATCAAGTACCACATAGGTCCCCATTCCGTTACTGAAAAAGTTATAGCAAGAGGTCAAATCCATATCCAATTGGTCTTCATACTCCCACTCAAAATCAGAAACTGGATCAATAACTTTCAAAGCATCCAATCCCATACTCTTACTAGTAAAATCATAAAAACCATTATGAATTTTCGTATAGAAATCAATAATACTATTATCAATTTTTTCTATCGGATACTTTATCTTTTCCTTAAATTCTTGTTCAGTTACTGGAATTTTCCCCTCATAGAAAAATTCCATTTTAGTTTTGAAACCAAGAATAGTATACAAAACAGAATATTCATCTCCGATTTTCATCAACTCAATATCAGTTAAATAAGTTTGCAAATAAAGAATGGTATTCCTTAATTCTTGCGCATCATATTTTTTCCATTCTGAGAGGATAATTGATTTCCTTTCTTTCATATCCCTCGTTACAAATGCCTTTTTCCAATATTCTGGAATAGGAGCATTCAAAATGGTAGATTTATCGGTTATAAACTCTACTTTTTTCTCAGACGATAACGTGTATTTATTTAAAAACGCAATTTTATCATTCATTTCTTTTTCCATTTTATTCTCCGATTTGGATTCTAGCATGTTTCATTATAATCCTAGTATACCATAAACCACATGTACAGGCTTTTATCAAACCACAAGAAAACCACCTCGAGGGTGGTTCTTTACTATCAATCATCCATCACTCCGCCTGTAAGTTGGTACATGAGGTAAATGTGCTCCAAGACTTTTACCTTATCCATGTGATCTACATCTTTAAAGCCTCCTAAAGCCAGGAGCGGTACAAAACCGAAACATTCATCGTAGGCTAATTGACCATATTTGGCAACAGCTTTTTTGTAGAGTGGAATATCGAAATAATCGTCTTTGAAATCTTCATCATCAACATACTCTATGAAACGGTCCATACGCTTAATCATAATATCTAAATCCTGAATATTATATTGGACAATTCCCACATAGGCATTCTCCTCCCAAGTAATAACATCTCCAAAAGCTGTTACGAACATAGGAAAAGCGACATCTCCTCTGAAATAACTATCTTGGAGAAGTTCAAGATAGTCATCTGGATTGATGACTTTTAGATAACCATCTAAAAAAGTTCCCAGACCATCTTCCTGCCAAATTTGAACTAACTCAGCTGGAACTTGATCCTTGTATTTTTCAATAACTTCTTGGGGCATATCTGCCACTTTTACAAAATTTTCTAACATATTTTCCTCTTTCTAATTAATAGGTTAATTTTATATTGAGATACGTATTTCTTAATTCTTCCGGAGAGAGGCCTTCAGCCAGTTTCCTTATTTGTTCGTCCATAGCATCAATTCGCGTTTTCCACTGAGAACCCAGTGAAGAATTGACACGACGGTCACCCATACCTGAAATTTTTGTTGGATCTCCACCGGCAATTTGGTCAGGATTATGAAGAGCCGCCTGTTCTTTCATCCATTCTTTAGCCCCTTCTTTAGCTTCCTTACGGCTCATCCCTGAATCCATTAATTTATCAATTTTTTCCTGAAGCGCTTTTTTTCTAGCTGCTTTCTGAGCTTTCCTAGCTTCTTTAGAACGCCCTTCCTTCAAGTAGCGCTCACGATTATCAAAGTATTCCTGAACAGTCAAATCATTCAACCCATCTTGTTGACCTTTTAATTGACGAGAAAATTCCTTCTTATTAAATTTATCTTTATACTTAAATTCAACAGAAACCTCATCCAAGCGGGGAATTTCTCCCCCAATATCATCAGCAAAATTATCGGCTGCTCGTTTCCCTGTTTCTGCAACATTTCTAGCTACTTCATCGCTATGCTTAGCTAACTGCTCGCTGGCTTCTTTGCTGAACTCTTGGCGAGCTTTCTTGCCTGCTTGCTCTGCAGCTTCTTTCGCACCTTTAGCTACATCATCACTATGCTTAGCTAACTGCTCACTGGCTTCTTTGCTGAACTCTTGGCGAGCTTTCTTGCCTGCTTGCTCTGCAGCTTCTTTCGCACCTTTAGCTACATCATCACTATGCTTAGCTAACTGCTCACTGGCTTCTTTGCTGAATTCCTTGCCAACTTTCTTGCCAGTTTGTTCTGCAGCTTCTTTCGCACCTTTAGCCACTTCATCGTCATGCTTAGCTAACTGCTCACTGGCTTCTTTGCTGAATTCCTTGCCAACTTTCTTGCCAGTTTGTTCTGCAGCTTCTTTCGCACCTTTAGCTACATCATCGCCATGCTTAGCCAACTGCTCACTAGCTTCCTTGCTGAACTCTCGGCCGACCTTCCGACCGCTCTGCTCGCTTGCCTCGCCATAGAGTTTCTGGCGTATACGCTGAAACTCCGCACTCTCACCCGTACTCTGGTAAAGTCGAGCGGTATGCTTGCCAATGTCCTCTCCATAACGGAAGTCATCCAACCCCACAGGGGATAACTTCTTGAGACTAAAGTCATCCCAAAGATTCCCCAAACGACCTCTAAAGAAGTCCTTGGTCGCACCATAGCTCTCCCGTGCTAGTGTGCTCAGATAGTTGTCAGACAACATCGTACGAGCTTGTTTTATATAAGATAGACCCTTTTCAATCTTGGGCACCTGTGACAATCGGCTTACCAGCTTGCTCTTGCCGGCTAGCTTGGCTAACTTTGTAGGACCAATAAATGAAACGATCTCACTGATGATTTCTCCCGCAGCCTGTCCACTTTCGTAACCCGAAAACTGTCCAACCAACTTAATTTTATCACGAATCGGTTGCTGTTTCAAATCTTTGGCATGACGGGCATCATGTAGAATCGACCCCATGAGACTGCCATCGCGAGTACTGTCGTCTAAGGCATTAATCAAATCATTCACTTCTGGAATCATTGTGACTAATCCATAAGCAGTCCCAAGCGTATTTAGTAAGGCTTCGCCAAGAGCATTCTTCCCACCTTCTAGATCATCCTTCATCCACTGCGGAGTTTCTTTCCCCATGAGAGAATTATAACCAAACGTCAGACCCTCGTGGGTGTATTGGGCAAGATCAACACCAAATTCTACAGCTCCAAATGTTGCATCACCTAAAATGCCAAAGGATGCATCCCCAAAACCTTTGATGTAGGCCCAGTTCGGATCATCCTTCATCCATTTAGTCATTCCGTCTAAACTATCAGAAAGGCCTTTACGCCAATCTCGCAACGTGGCCTGAAATGGATGATGAAGGCGCCAATCCTTTTCTATCCTCTCCTTTTCCTTGTCTTCCAATTCCTTGGTTTTTGTGCCTCTAGCTCGGCTTTCTGGACACTCTCATCTATCTGATCATCTATCTCCTTGACCTTATCCGCCATTGGGGAAAGATTGTTCACTACTTGGCTGATAATAGGATCGCTATAGTCTAGCTCATTTGTCTGCTGCAGTTGACCCAGCAATTCTTGCAGATATTGGAGACTAGTCTCCGTTGCCAATGCGGTGCCTTGGCCATCCCAAGTCGAGACTTTTTCTATCGTAGTCGTTATCACTTCCTTAGCATTCGAGAGATTGCCTCCAAAATACTCATAGTTCCGAGCATCACTGGTTACAGAAATTAAATCATTGACACTATCTGTCGCGCTGTTGATTGTTTTCCGAATTTGGTCAATCTCACCTTTTAGCGTATCAAAATAGTCTCCTGTAGTCTTCAAAATACCTTGATTCAGTACAGCAGTACTCGACTTCTCACCAGTCGCTGATTGAAAACTCTCCACTTCCTTAGCAAAGTCACTTTGCAGACTGTATAGAAGATCCTTTAGCTGCATTAGCAACATATTATGCGAACTATTAATCTCGCCGGCGATCGCTTGCCCCACATTACCATACATGGAATTAGAAGTGATCACAGAATTATAAGAGCTTTTAGCAGCTTCCAAACTGCTAATTAATTTTTTAGATTGCGATTGGATTTCCTTAAAAACATCGTATAGCTCTGCTATATCAACATGAAATTCATCACTCATCTAATCCCTCCTTCTCTACTAACTTCTCATTCAAAAAGGCTAAATAAGCCAACTGATCTACCCTAGTCATAAAGGCTGTTGACAACTGGTGGCTTTTGATATAAGTCTGGCGAATGACTTCTTCTGAAATTCTTTCCTCCCATTCATTTTCATAGCCAAAATGAACAACATTCTTAATCATCATGTTGCTAACAAATACAGGCGGAAAAGCAGCAACTTCACCAAATGGCCATACTCGGCCAAAATAATCGATCACATAAGGGTCAAAACCTTCTGCTAACGGTGCCTTGCGTCCAGTCAGCATGACCAACGCTCCTGGCTCCTCAGAAAACATTTCCTTAAGCTCACTGTTCAGCAAATCCAAATCAAGCTCAACAACTGAACCAATCGGATAAATCTTTCCAAAATAGACATCTAGAATAGCCAAAAATAGAAAAAATGTATCTTCCGACCACACCTGCTCTTCCCCGTTAAAAGAGAAGGTAATCTGACCGTTCTGAGTACGGGTAAAAAGAATAGTCGTTCCAAGAAAAGAATTGTATTCGTACTGAGATCCTTTCAGCTTGATTAACTTGTATAATTCTCTCATCAAAGGGGGTCGTGCTCCCAGAAAATCTCCGAATTTGACAATAGTATCTGTTATTTCGAAATCAGTATCCGGCCACGTAGACAAGACTGTGCGAAAGTCCTCCAACTCTTGAGTATCTGCCATTAATTAAACCTCACATAATTCTTATTCTTATCAATTTGACTAGCATAGACAGCATCATCCTCAATGATTTCTCACCCATCTTAGCCATCATATCTGCCCTTGCTTCTCCATACGTTTTATAAGCAGTCAAGGCTGAGTTCCAAGTATCTTGAATTGTATTAAATTTTTTAAAACGAGAAAGAGTTGTCGAGCTAACTTCTTTTTTTGACAAAGCTACTAGCCCATGAACACTTTTCTTAGCATTACTGACAACACTAGACCATTCTTCGGGTTGTACACCTACTTTATCTTGAGACATATTTCCTCCTTCTATTGAATGGAATTCCACCAAGACTGAGCTTGATCCCAAAAACTCTGCGCCGCTCCCAATAAATCTAACTGAGAGGCTTTCAATTTCACTAATTCACCATTGATATTTTTCAAGGTATCCTGATAATTATTTTCCATGTCGGTTAGATTTGTAACGCCACGCTCAAAATGAAATTTACATTGCTTTTTCAAATCTCCTTTCCAAGAACTATCAACAGAGATATCACCTGCAGGACTATTAAAAACTTTTTCTGCATCATCGATACTCTTATTTAGTAGAACGAGCTGTTCGTCTAAAATTTTCTTTGCAGCCTCTAATCGCTCTATTTTTGCGCCCACATTATCTGCTTCTTGCTTTTTTTGGTCTCCGCTTAATTGGCAATTTCTCGCATTTTGAGCATATAAATCATTGTCGATAATTTCTACCATTACGTCTCCTTTCTTTATTCGTTTCATCATCTTTTCAAAAAAGACTAGGACAACGTCCTAGTACTTTATTTAGCATAATCAACTGCTCGCATTTCGCGAATAACTGTGACCTTAATATTTCCTGGATATTCCAAGTTGTTTTCAATCTTTTCACGCACATCATGCGCTAAGATTGTAATCTTATCGTCCTTGATTTTCTCTGGACTGACCATGATTCGGATTTCACGGCCTGCCTGAAGGGCAAAGCTTGTCTTAACCCCTTCAAAGCTATTCGCAATTTCTTCCAAATCTTGCAATCGCTTGATGTAACTTTCCAGAGATTCACTGCGAGCTCCTGGACGAGCTGCACTTAGGGCATCCGCTGCTGCAACGATGACTGCAATGACACTCTCAGGTTCCACATCTCCGTGGTGGCTAGCAATTGTATTGATAACAACTGGATGCTCCTTATACTTGCGAGCTAACTCAGTTCCAATTTCTACGTGGCTGCCTTCTACTTCTCGGTCAATAGCCTTACCAATATCATGGAGGAAACCTGCACGACGAGCCAAGTTAACATTTTCACCCAACTCTCCAGCAATAACTCCAGCCAGTTTGGCAACCTCAATCGAGTGACGGAGAACATTTTGCCCGTAAGAAGTACGGAACTGCAAGCGACCCATGATCTTCATCAAATCAGGATGCAAGTTTGGTGCTCCAATTTCATAAGCTGCGGCTTCACCATACTCTCGAATACGATTGTCAATCTCTAAGCGATTCTTTTCGACCAATTCCTCAATACGAGCCGGATGGATCCGACCATCCTTGAGAAGAGCCTCCATAGTCATCCGAGCAATCTCACGGCGAACTGGATCGAAACCTGAAAGAGTAACCACTTCAGGCGTATCATCAATGATAACATCAATCCCTGTCAAGCTTTCAAAGGTTCGAATATTGCGACCTTCACGTCCGATAATCCGTCCCTTCATGCTGTCATCAGGAAGATGAACCGTTGAATTGGTCTGTTCAGCCACATAGTCACCAGCAATCCGCTGCATAGCTTGAACCAAGATATCCTTGGCCACCTTGTCCGAACGCTCTTTGATATCCTGCTCTGCTTCCCGAATACGAGTCGCAATCTCCTTGGACAACTTGTCCTCGGTCTTGGTCAAGATAATCTCACGCGCTTCCGTCTGAGTCAAGGACGCTACCCGCTCAAGCTCAGCTTCTTTTTGCTTCTCTAGCTCAGCTACTTGTGCTTCACGCGCATCAATGTGTTTAGCTTTATCAGTCAGACTTTGTTCTTTATGCTCCAAAGTCTTTTCCTTGTTGGTTAAATTATCATCTTTGCGGTCAAGACTACTTGCACGCTCTGTCAAGCGGCTTTCAATTTGTTTTAACTCCTGACGCTCAGACTTAAATTCTGCATCAACCTCTTCACGATATTTTCTGGCTTCTTCTTTTGCCTCCAAAAGTGCTTCTTTTTTAAGCGAACTGGTTTCGCGCATCGCTTCTTTGACAATCAAATCCGCTTCGCGTTCTGCCTGACCGCGTAAATTGGTTGCTTCTTGTTCAGCATTTAAAAGAGTAAGTTCCGCGGCTTCTTTAGATGCTTTCATCTTAACCGCGATTCCTACATACCCAATCACTAAACCAATGATGGCAGCAAAAACAAAAGCAGCTATCGTATATAAGCCCATGTTTTTACTCCAAATCTATTTAATTATTGAATTCAAAATTCCTTTTTATTCTATCATAAATAGCAGAAATTCACAAATCAATTTTTTGAAAAAGAAGCCTGATTTTTGCCTATTATTGGGCGAAAAGGCGCTAAATCAAAGAATTTAATATATAAAATATTTTTATTTCCTAACTCTTATTTTTTTATGCTATAATCAAAAGGAAGTGTTTGAAATGTCGCTTTTGAAACCTGATCTCATTTTCAGGTTCCAATTTTAGATTTTAAAGGAGAAACCATGTCTAAAGAAGTTATCGTTGAAAGTTTTGAGCTTGACCATACAATCGTAAAAGCACCCTATGTCCGCCTCATTGGCGAAGAAACTGGCCCTAAAGGAGATATTATCTCTAACTTTGATATTCGTTTGGTGCAGCCAAATGAAGACTCTATTCCGACGGCTGGCCTGCACACCATCGAGCATTTACTTGCTATGCTCATTCGCAAGCGAATTGACGGTATGATTGACTGCTCGCCTTTCGGTTGCCGCACAGGCTTCCATATGATTATGTGGGGACAGCACTCAGCTACTGAAATTGCTAAAGTCATCAAATCTTGCTTAGAAGAAATCGCTGAGACAACTACTTGGGAGGATGTCCCTGGCACCACTATCGAATCTTGCGGTAATTACAAGGATCACAGCCTTTTTTCTGCCAAAGAATGGGCGAAACTCATTCTCAGCCAAGGAATCTCTGACAATGCTTTCGAGCGCCATATCCTCTAAGCAGAGGGATTTTAATCTTCTAGGATTTTATTATTTGCGCTAAAAATTAACCCGCCCTTCTGGAGACAGAGGGCGGGTTTGTTCTCTTTATTCCTGCATAGCATAGCCGATACCACGGACAGTTTTGATATAGCTGGTCTGCCCAGCAACGTCAATCTTACTCCTTAGGTAACGAATATAGACATCTACTACATTAGTCTCAGTGGCACCTTCATACTTCCAGACACGCTCCAGAAGTTGCTCGCGGCTCATGACTTTTGGACTACTCATCAGCGTCACCAATAGATCATATTCTCGTCGTGTCAAGGCAATCACTTCCTCTCCACGATAGACGATATGATTTCAAATCAACTCGTAGATTGCGGTAAGCAGTCGGTGTTTTTAGCTTGCTACAATGCTGGTCGATAAAGTCCCGACCTCGAAAAATATCGGATACTTTCTCAACCAAATCACTGATAATAAAAGGTTTGACGGTATAGGAAACAACAAAGCTCTGAATCTCATCTGCATGTTCTTTGATCTCTTCACGGCTGGCTAAGACGATAATGACTGAAGCCGGCTTGAACAAACTCAGTTGCCTAGCAAACTCACTAGCGGTCATATCCTGCAGGTCATAATTAAGCAAAAATAGATCATAGTCATTTTCTCTAGCTAGTGCCAAACCTTGACTGCCTGTCTCAACTACATCCAAAAGAAATGCTTCCTTTTGCAGTTCCAAAGTCACAAATCGTGCAAGATTCTTTTCATTTTCTACTAATAAAATTCGCTTTGCCATAGGCCTATCCTATTTTTCGTCATACCAAGAGTAGTGGAAGGTTCCTTCTTTGTCTTTACGTTGGTAAGTGTGAGCACCAAAGTAGTCACGTTGTGCTTGGATCAAGTTAGCTGGAAGGTCCGCTGAGCGGTAGCTGTCAAAGTAAGTAATGGCAGCTGAGAAGGTTGGTACTGGTACACCAGCTTGAACAGCAAGAGCTACGATATCACGCACTGCTTGTTGGTACTTAGCAGTTACATCCAAGAAGTACTCATCTAAAAGAAGGTTAGCAAGATCTGCATCGCGGTTGTAGGCATCTGTGATCTTTTGCAAGAAACGTGAACGGATGATACAACCATCGCGCCAGATAGATGCGATGTCCGCAAATGGCAAGTTCCAATTGTTTTCTTTAGAAGCTACACGTAATTGCGCAAAACCTTGTGCGTATGAAATGATTTGAGAAGTAAAGGGCTTGACGGATCTTTTCGATCAACTCAGCCTTGTCACCTTCAAATTTGAAAGTAGCTGGTTTTGGAAGGACCTTGCTAGCATGCACACGCTCTTCTTTGTATGTAGAGATGTAGCGGGCAAATACTGACTCAGTGATGAGTGACAATGGCACACCAAGGTCAAGTGCTGATTGGCTAGTCCATTTACCAGTTCCCTTGTTACCTGCAGCATCAAGGATGTAGTCTACGATTGGTCCATCTTGACCTTCATCGTCTTTACGGCTCAAGATATCAGCTGTAATTTCGATCAAGTAGCTGTCCAATTCACCCTTGTTCCACTCAGTAAAGATTTCAGCCATGTCTTCTGCAGAAAGGCCGAGCAAGTGTTGCATGAGGTCGTAGCTTTCTGCGATCAATTGCATGTCACCATACTCGATACCGTTGTGAACCATCTTCACATAGTGACCAGCTCCATCAGGACCGATGTAAGTCACACATGGTTTGCCATCTTCTGGTGCTTTAGCTGAGATTTCTTCGAGAACATCAGCAACCAATTCGTAGGCTTCTTTTTGTCCACCAGGCATGATAGAAGGACCTTCAAGGGCACCTTTCTCACCACCAGAAACCCCTGTACCGATAAAGTTGATACCTGAGTTTGCCAATTCTTCATTCCGACGGATTGTATCTTTGTAGAAAGTATTTCCTCCGTCGATCAAGATATCGCCCTTGTCAAGGTGTGGAAGAAGGGCTTGGATGGTTGCGTCTGTACCAGGTCCAGCTTGAACCATGAGCATGATACGACGAGGTTTCGATAGATTGAACGAAAGACTCTACATCGTAGCTAGGTACAAATTTCTTTTCTGGATGGCAAGCGATTACGTCTTCTGTTTTTTCTTTACTACGGTTGTAAATGGCAACTGTATAACCACGAGATTCGATATTTAGGGCAAGGTTACGACCCATTACGGCCATACCTACGACACCAAAGTTAGCTTTTGTCATTTTCTACTCCTATAATCTTAGTTGTTTAATCTGTTATATTTTAACATTTTTACATGGTAATGAAAAGTATTTAGCTGATAGAAATGCTTTTCTGATGGATGATAAACAAACAGCCAGAAGTTTCAACTCCCAGCTGTTTGGATATCATAGACACATTTGGGATTTATTTCTCATCAACTTCGATGACCGCTTGTTCATCTTGTTTAAGCTTATTGACAGTCATGTTGACACCAAGTGCTCCAGCTAACAGTTGACGGATATCAAATCCTGCCCCTTGGGAAACTTGGTCAATGCTCTGCATGATGTCGCCGACCATTTTAGAAGCGTTGCCTTCACCATACATGGTAATCTTATCTACCTTGGTCAATGGCTCTGCCACCGCACGAGCGATTTCTGGCAATTTATCGACAATCATCTCCGTAATCGCAGCTTCCTGCATCTTCTTCATGGCTTCTGCTTTCTTGTCCAAACCTTGGGCTTCCGCTTCTAGTTTAAGACGAATGGCTTCCGCTTCTGCACGTCCTTTGGCTTCAATAGCTTCTGCTTCTTGCAGTTGCGCAAATTTCTCAGCCTCGGCTTGAGCCTTGCGGGCTTCAGCTTCTTTTTGTGTTTCAAAGAGTTCCGCTTCGGCCTGACGCTGACGTTCAATCAATTGCGCTTCAGCAGCCTGTTGACGGGCATATTTTTCAGCTTCGGCTTGCTTGCGGATATTGGCATCCAATTCCTGCTCACGAACCTTAACTTCCCGTTCTTTGACTTCCGCTTCCTTTTCCTGCTTCATGATGTTGGCTTCTGCCGCCACACGTTCTTGTTCACGACGCTGGATTTCTGCCTCAATCCCTTTAGCCGCGTCCGCTTTAGCTTGCGCGATATCTGCTTCCTGCTTGAGGGCTGCTTGTTTCAGTTTGAGTTCATTTTGCTTTTGAGCAATTTCCAAGTCAGCAGCCACGCGCTTGTCGTTAGCCAACTTGTCCTGCTCAGCCTCAACTTCCTTGCGCTCACGTTCAGCCTTAGCCTTGGCAATCAGGGCGTCTTTCTTGATCGTTTCGACATTTTCGATACCGAGATTATCAATCACGCCACCTTCATCAGAGAAGGATTGAACGGTAAAGGCAATGACTTCCAGACCCATCTTAGCCAAATCTGGTGCCACGTTATCCTGTACCTTAGAGGCAAATTCCTGACGGTCATTGACCATCTTGCGCAGTTCCATCTGGCCGATTACCTCACGAAGGTTCCCTTCGAGGACATCTTGGACAGAGTTAGAAATATCTGTTGTATTCCAATTAAGGAAGTTTCTGCCGCACGCTCAATCATTTCATCCGTAGTACCAATCTTCAGCTTAACAGCCGCATCGGCACGAACGTTGATAAAATCAAGTGTTGGCACAGACTCAGAAGTACGGACGTCTGTAGAAAACTGCTCAATATCCAGATAAGAGCGCTGCTCTACAAAAGGAATCATGAAGCCAGCCTTACCTCTTAAATGACGCTGCTTACGCAGACCAGTAATAACGACTACTTCATTTGGCTTAGCATTGACATAGCCCTTAGCCAAAAGAATAATAAGCACAATGGCTGCAACGATTGCAAAAATCAACCAGCCTGGGATAAATAACATATCCATAGAAACTTCCTTTCTTTTCCAGAGCAATAGACGAATGCATTGCCCAAATATATTTTTAGTTAGTATTTCAAAAAATTAACAGTTTGCAAAACTTTTACTGCTACTTCTATCCAACTTCTGAAATGCCCCTCAAACAAAAAAGATAGCTCCTCATTCATCAAGGAAACTATCCATGTTTTATTAGTCATTTCTTCCAAAGATACGAAGGATGCTGAGGAAGAGGTTGATAAAGTCAAGGTAGAGGCTCAAAGCTAGAGAAATAGCCCAGCCAAGACCTGCCTGTCCACCCGTTTGCTCATAAACGTAGCGAATCTTTTGATTGTCCCAAGCAATCAACCCCGCGAAAATGACAACACTGACATAGCTGACAATATAGTCTATCATGTCGCTACCCAGGAAAATATTGACAAAACTTGCAATCACAATCCCAATCAGGCCCGCAATCATAGCTCGGCCCATGCCAGATAAATCTTTTTAATGATGACGCCCATGGCTGCCATGACAAGGAAAACAGCCGCACTAACTGCAAATGCTTTGAAAACTACGCCCCCTGTGTACATGGCCACAATGAAACTCATGGTAAATCCGTTTAGAGCTGAGTAGCTCAAAAAGAGAGGAAGAGCAGCTGGACTATTGCGGAGGCCTCTGCTGGAAGCTGACCAAACCAAGGCCAGCTCAATGAAGATAGCTCCATAGTAAATCCAGCTATAATGAAGCAAAATCTCAACTAGAGCTGTCTGGAAGGTCGTCAGCATTAAGCCTGAAACCAGAGCAGAGATGGCAATTCCCATCCCGACAAATCCGTAGACCTTAGAATAAAAACTAGAAAGTCCACTGTTTTCTTGAATAATTGTATTGTTCATAATGTCTCCTTTTTATATTTTAACTTTTCATCATCTTTCGATGATATTTTTTACGTCCACTCAGCTTTTGTCGCCAAGGTGCCGTCGCTTCTTTGATCGCCCAATACTTATCCACCATGGTCACAACGAAGGACTCCTTGTAGCGGGGTGGTGCTAAGGTCGCTCCCCACATGTGCTTGATGATAATATCTTCCTCAACTCGATTGAGCTTGGTAATCTTACGGGCATTTCGGACTGCTAAGCGGGGATGTACCCAAGCATGACTCTTTTTAAACTTAGTTTCGCGCCAGTCATAATAAAATAGATCATGCAGAAGAGCACCTCGTGCCGTACTGCGGGCATTCCAGCCAAATTTTTTAGCAATCTTATAACTAGTATAACTGACATTGATCGAATGTTCAAGCCGATTAGAATGAATATGATGCGTAATTCCTTTTAAGCGTTGGACGCTGGGCTTCTCGATCAAATGCCCCACATAGGCCATAAATTCATCATCTTCTCTGTAAGGCATATCATCACCTCCATTTAGTTTTATTATAGAGAGATTTCTAAAAGCTAGCTTAAAGCAAACATCAGGATGCCGGCTGCCACAGCAACGTTAAGACTTTCAGCCTGCCCCTTCATGGAAATATGAACCAAAACATCAGCCGCATCCGTCATTTCTTGGCTGATTCCCTGACCTTCATTGCCCATGACTAGGAGGAAATCTTCATGTTTTTCGACCTTTTGATAATCCACAGAATCTTCTGATAAGGTCGAAGCCAGAATTTGTAAATCATTTTGACGAGCTAGAGCCAGCATATCCTCTCTGCTCACGCGATAAATGGGCAGATGAAAATGGCTACCTTGCATAGAACGCAAGGTTTTGAGATTGTAAATGTCAGCGGAGTGGCTAGAGATAAAAACTCCTTGATAACCCGCCGCATCCGCTGTTCGGATGATGGTTCCGACATTGCCAGGATCCTGCACATCTTCTAAAAAGAGGTAGGCACCTTCCAGCTTTTCTGGAATGTTTTGCTCCTCAAAGACTAATTCTGCAACGATTCCCTGAGGAGTCTTGCTGTCTGCCAAATCACTGAGAATCTCTGGACTGACAAAAATCGTCTGGGAAAATGCTGACAAACGCTCTTCGTACTCCGCTAAAGCAAAAATTCGAAGAATCCTCGCCTGACTGGCCAGAGCCTCCTCAAAAAGATGCCAGCCCTCAATCAAATAAGACTCGCTACGATATTTTTTTTGATGTAGCTTTTTAGCTTTTTTCACCACATTATTGGCTTTTGAGGTTATAATATTCATAAATACATTATAACACAATTTAGCAGTTTTGAACTCATCCTCTAGACTTATCCTCAGAGAAAATCTTGTCTCCAGCAAGCAGCTGCTCTTTGCGCTCTGGGCTGAGAAGCGAGTTTCAAACCGCTACAAAAGGAGGTAACTATGCAAAAAGTAAGAATGATTGCGCAAGGACGAGTCCAAGGCGTCGGCTTTCGTTGGGGCGTTTACTCCCTCGCTCTGCAAATCGGCGGGATTACCGGTCGCGTCTGGAATAATGACGACGGTACAGTCGAAATTTTGGCTCAAGCTGAAAGCTCTGCTCTCATGGCCAAGTTCATTCAAGAAATCCGCAAGGGACCAACTCCTTTTTCAAAAGTCAGCTATTTAGATGTCACTATGGCCAATTTTGATTCCTATACCGACTTTAAAATTGCAAATTAGGTCTGCAGAACTATTGTATATTTCCTTAAAAAACAGTAGAATAGATAGGTATTATTTTTTAGAAACAAAGGAAATGAACTCGTGAAAACATTTAAACGTATTTTATTCTCTGGAATGAGCTTGTCCCTCCTTCTATTATTGACAGGGTGTGTCGGACGAGACAAGGCCGGCAATCCTTCTGGTATCATTTGGGATGTGCTTGGTCGGCCTATGGCAGATAGCATCCAGTTCTTTGCCAAGGATTCAGGCCTTGGTTATGGTCTAGCGATTATTATCGTTACACTCATCGTGCGGCTGATTATTTTCCCATTGGGAATCTATCAGTCTTGGAAGGCTACTCTTCAGTCAGAAAAGATGAACTACTTCAAGCCCATCTTTGCCCCTATCCAAGAACGAATCAATAATGCCGAAACGCAAGAAGAAAAACTAGAAGCGCAGCAAGAACTTATGGCTGCTCAAAGAGAAAATGGTCTGAGTATGTTTGGCGGTATCGGCTGCCTCCCTCTACTCATTCAAATGCCTTTCTTCTCAGCCCTCTTCTTTGCTGCCCAATACACAAACGGTGTAGCCAGCAGTACATTCCTTGGCATCAATCTTGGAAAACCTAGTCTAGCCTTGACTCTCATTGTCGGTGTACTCTACTACATCCAGTCACTTCTTTCCCTACATGGTATCGAAGATGAGACCCAAAAAGCGCAGATGAAGAGTGCAACTTACATGAGCCCGATTATGATCGTAGTCTTCTCTTTCATGTCACCAGCAGCCGTGACGCTCTACTGGGTAGTCGGTGGTTTCGTTCAAATTATCCAACAATTCATCATTAACTACTTAATGCGTCCTCGGATCAGAAAGCAAGTAGCTGAAGAATACAAAAAGAATCCTCCGAAAGCTATGAGCAATGCAGGTCGCATCAAAGATGTGACACCAAAAGCGAGCCAAGCAATCACTCAAAACAATAAAAAGAAAAAGAATCGCAACGCTGGCAAACAACGTTCTAGATAAATAAACTATCCACGTCCCTTCAAGATTTCCTATCTAATCTTGGAGGGATTTTTTTACTACTCGCCCAAATAATACTAAAAGAGAGGCTGGGACAAAAGTCCTAGCCTCTCAATTGTCTTTGGATTGTCGAGCAAGACGCAGTGGTTGAGTGGGCTCTACTACGCTGATTTCATCAGCTTTTACAGCCCTACTCAACTATGCGGAGGTGGGACGACGAAATCGAATTCTAACGAATTAGCGATTTCTGTCCCACTCTCTCTTTCTTAAACTTTTAATCAATATACTTCAACTTTCCTCGGAAATCTTCCAGACTTTCATAACCTTTTTCTGCCATAATAGCCTTGAGTTCTGCGGTAATGCGCTCAAAGGCTGCCACTCCTTCTTTATGAAGGGTTGTTCCTACCTGCACCATACTGGCTCCACAGAGGATATGCTCAAAGGCATCGCGCCCTGTCAGGACACCCCCAGTTCCGATGATTTGGATTTCCGGTTTCAGGCGTTGGTAAAAGGCATGGACATTGGCCAGAGCCGTAGGCTTGATGTACTGGCCTCCAATACCGCCAAAACCGTTTTTCGGACGAATGACCACTGACTCATCTTCTATATAAAGACCGTTTCCGATTGAATTTACACAATTGACAAACTTGAGCGGATAGTTGTTAAAAATCGCAGCGGCCTGATCAAAATGCACGATATCAAAGTAAGGAGGCAGCTTGATGCCCAGTGGTTTGGTGAAATAAGCAAAAACCTCTGATAAGATACGATCAGTTGTTTCAAAATCATAGGCAATCTGTGGCTTACCTGGAACGTTTGGACAGGAGAGATTGAGCTCAGTAATCCCTTTAAAGTCGCTTGCCTGCACTTTCTTGAGAATGGTGTGAGTCTCTTCTGGCGACATACCGACCAAAGAGAGGAAGAAAGTGCGATTTGGTTCACTTTCCTGGAGTTCCAGCAGATAGTCAAGATAATAATCTAAACCATTATTGGGCAGGCCCATGGAGTTGATAGAGCCCAATGGCACATCCTGATAGCGAGGCTCTGGATTGCCCTGACGAAAGTCCAGCGTCGCAGTCTTAGTCACAAAGGTTCCTGCAGCAGAGTTTGACTTCTTCTAACTCTTCCACTGTCATACAAGCCACCCCTGCTGCATTCATCAGGCAGTTATCAAAATCAAAACCCGCAATTTTTGTCTTGGTTGTTGTCATTATTTTGACCTCTTATTCCTTAATTTTCTCTATTATATCATTAAAATTCTTCCTATAAAGGATTTCTCCTAATTTTCTAGCAAAAGGTTCGGCATTTCCACCTAGAATCTTCAAATAAATATTATGGAAATTTTCAGAAAATTCAACTTTTTTCTTTACACCCTAAAAAAATTCTGCTATAATGGCTCGTGTAATAAAATATAACAACAAAAGGAGAACGATATGACATCTGCTAAAGACTATATCCAAAGCGTGTTTGCAACTGTAAAAGCTCGTAATGGGCATGAGGCCGAATTTCTCCAGGCGGTTGAAGAATTCTTCAGCACTTTGGAACCTGTATTTGAAAAACACCCTGAGTATATCGAAGAAAATATCTTAGCACGTATCACTGAGCCTGAGCGCGTGATTTCTTTCCGTGTTCCTTGGGTTGACCGTGATGGAAAAGTGCAAGTCAACCGTGGTTACCGTGTTCAATTCAACTCAGCTGTTGGACCATATAAAGGCGGACTTCGTTTCCACCCAACTGTAAACCAAGGAATTTTGAAATTCCTCGGATTTGAACAAATCTTTAAAAATGTCTTGACTGGACTTCCTATCGGTGGAGGTAAAGGGGGATCAGACTTCGATCCTAAAGGAAAGACTGATGCTGAAGTGATGCGCTTCTGCCAAAGCTTCATGACTGAATTGCAAAAACACATCGGTCCTTCTCTTGATGTCCCAGCTGGTGATATCGGGGTTGGTGGACGTGAAATCGGCTACCTTTACGGACAATACAAACGTCTTAACCAATTTGATGCCGGTGTCTTGACTGGTAAACCTCTTGGTTTCGGTGGTAGCTTGATCCGTCCAGAAGCAACTGGTTACGGTTTGGTTTACTACACTGAAGAAATGCTCAAGCCAACGGCGACAGCTTTGCTGGTAAGAAAGTCGTGATCTCAGGTTCTGGTAACGTTGCTCAATACGCTCTTCAAAAAGCAACTGAACTTGGTGCAACTGTTATCTCTGTATCTGACTCAAACGGTTACGTGATCGACGAAAACGGTATTGACTTCGACCTGCTTACAGACGTCAAAGAAAAACGTCGTGCTCGTTTGACTGAGTATGCTGCAGAAAAACCAACTGCTACTTACTACGAAGGATCTGTATGGACTTACGCTGGTAACTATGATATCGCTCTTCCATGTGCTACTCAAAACGAAATCAATGGTGAAGCGGCTAAACGTTTGGTTGCTCAAGGTGTTATCTGCGTATCAGAAGGTGCCAACATGCCGAGTGACCTTGATGCGATTAAAGTCTACAAGGAAAACGGAATCCTTTACGGACCTGCCAAAGCTGCCAATGCTGGTGGTGTAGCTGTATCTGCCCTTGAAATGAGCCAAAACAGCCTTCGCCTCTCATGGACCCGTGAAGAAGTTGACGGCCGTCTCAAAGACATCATGACAAACATCTTCAACACAGCTAAAACAACTGCTGAAACATACGGTCTTGGTACTGACTACCTTGCAGGAGCAAATATCGCTGCCTTCGAAAACGTAGCAAACGCTATGATTGCACAAGGTATTGTTTAATTAGTCAATACATCCTATCGGAGGACAATTGATGAACTTACGGCCAATGGAAGTAAGAGACAATCCAGCTGTAGCGCAACTCATTCGAGCTAGCCTAGAGGAATTTGGGCTTGACAAACCAGGAACTGTCTACTTTGATTCTCATCTGGATCATTTGGCTGACTACTATCAACAGCAAGAGAGAGCAGCTTACTTTGTTCTGGAAGATGAAGGTCAGCTGGTTGGCTGCGGTGGCTTTGCACCTGTGTCCGATAAGATTGCTGAATTACAAAAACTGTATGTCACTAAAAATAGCCGTGGCAAAGGTTATTCCAGCAGGTTGATAAAGCGGATATTCCAGGAAGCCTGCCTAGCAGGTTATGAACAGCTTTATCTAGAAACCTCTACTGAACTGTCTACGGCCGTGGCCGTCTATCAGCACTATGGTTTTACAGCACTGCAACAACCACTTACTAACGCCGCCGGCCACCCAGCTATGAATATCTGGATGATAAAATCTCTCTTATCAGATGAATAGATATTAGTATACTCTGGTCGTCTCGAGGACATCATAACCAAGATCCTCAAAACAGCTAAAACAACTTTTAAAAATGTAGCCAAGGCTATGATAGTTAAGGTATTGTTTCAATTGATTTTTCAATCCTCAATCACTCCGATTGGGGATTTTTATATTGGTTTTAAAAAAGCTCACTATTTTTAATAGTAAGCTTAAAAATCAAAATTCACTTTACTTCTACTAAGGCAAAAGATAGGCATTCAACAATTTCGTTTACTGCTTCATCTATGTTCACATCTTCCTTATCATTTAACATCATTGGAATAACATAAGAAAGACTCAAGGCTAGAATATAACGAACAATTCTTTCATTTGACCAATCTCGGATAACGCCATTTTCTTTAAACTGATTCAGAACTGGACTAATTGGCTTAATGATAGAGTGAACAATAACATTCCCTAACTGGTCAGAAATATTTTTATCAATCAAAGAACGACTCAATAGAATTTTAACTTGCATCTGATTCTCCTGAATGAAAACCAGTCTATCTCGAACAATGCTTCTTAAAAACAGTGGAAAAGATTCTTGGTTTGCTGTAAATTTCTTATCAGAAAAATCAGCAATCACATCTGGAATAACTTGCTCAAGAAAAGTCGATAAAATTGTTTCTAAGATGCCTTCCTTGGTTTTAAAGCAACTAAAAACGGTTCCTTCTGAAACTCCAGCCTCCTTAGCAATAAGGCTGGCTGTTGTATTCTCAAAACCAATTTCTGAAAATAGCTTTAGACTTGATAATAATACTTGACGTTGTTTTAAACTCAAGTTGCTATTTTCTAATGTCTGAGCATACTTTTGTTCTAAACTTTCCATTGCTGTCACCTCTCTGCTACTCTCTTACTTTTACAACTTTCTTACCTCGAGTGTGCCCCAACTTCAAACTACGATATGCCTCTCTAACTGACTTTAGAGAAAAATCATAAACCTGGTCAATATTCAGCAGAACCTTCCCATCTGAGACCATTTCCGCTAGAGTCTTAAAATCATCGTATGTAGAGTGTCTCGGACCCGTGAACTGAGCTCCCCTTATCATAACATATGGTGAAGGTACTAGCGTTCCAATATCCGTACCCTTCAATCCCAAACTGAAAGCTAATTTAACATAATCCTTTCCATAGCAATCCAAGAATTTTGTAATCGGCTTTGGACTTGCTGATAGAAGAGCATTCTGGATGTTCTCTTCGTAAGCTACTGGTATAGCACCTAAAGACTTCAGATATTCTGAATTCTTCTTACTTGCAATTCCGATAACTGTTGCACCCTTAGCAACTGCATACTGTACTGCAATACTTCCAATACCACCTGCCGCTGCTGAAATAACTACAACATCTTTAGAGTTTAGCTCAATCTTTCTAAAAGCACCTCCCACTGTTAGAGAGGCTACCCCCATAGTAGCAGCATGATTCATATCAATCATCTCTGGTTTCAACACAATTTCTGATTCATTGACACAAACTTCTGTTGCCAAAGATCCCCTCTTAGTCCCCAATCCAGGGTCACTGATCATTGTTCCAAAAACCTTATCCCCTACTGCAAACCGACTTACTCCTTCACCAATTTCTGTGATAACTCCAGCAAAATCCCGACCAACACCTCTTGGAAAGAGAGATGATTTTGACTCAAACCAACGACTTGGCTTCCTTAGTTTTGTCATAAAAGATAGAAAACGAAGTGGCTTTGCACCTTCAAAAGTCTTATAATCAATAGGATTTAAACCAACTGCATAAACTTCTATCCTCACTTGATTCGCTTCTAAAGCATCAGATTTAACGTTCACCAAATCTAACACTTCTTCATCACCGAAACGACTATATTGTATTGCTTGAACAACCATTTCATGAACTCCTTTGTTTATCTATAAATTGAGTGAGTGCTCAATCATAGTGTAATTATACGTTCATTTCCCAAATATGTCAATCTACGCACTTGTATTTCTATAGATTGCTTAAATAAGCAGGTTCTTAATGAAAGCGAGACTACTTTTTATCTCTTAACATGTATTAAAAGCATTAGACCAAACTCCAGAACTATTGTTTATTTAAAAATCAGCTTGCTCATTTGAGCAGCTGATTTTTTGTCTATCAATGGATTGTAACGATTTACCGAGCCGACTCTTTCAAAAGAGCTAGGTATTCCTCCAAGACTAGATGATGTTTTTGCATGTATTGGGCCGACTCTACGCCAACATAACGATAGTGCCAATTTTCAAAATTCACACCAGTAATATCGCTTTTCCCTTCAGGATAGCGCAGAATAAAGCCGTATTTAGGGGCAATTTCCGCAATCTTATTTGCTACTTCATCATTCTGACCTTCTGGCTCGCTCATATCAATCGCCAAGCCTGTCTGATGCTCACTGGCACCTGGCAGCTGGATCCGCTTTTGCACTTCTTGCTCCGCTTCTTGCCGAGACAGGCCTTCTTCTTCGGCCAAGGCTAGCGCTTCTTCATAGAGCTCTGTCTGCTCCGCTCGGCTACGATAGCCCGAAATCAAGGTTTCTCCCGGCGCAATAGTCCAAGCTGCAGCTAAAAATTGTCTAGTATTTGCAGCAATACGACTATCTACCTGAATATCATCGATTTGGGTCAACTTAGGATGAGACTCTTCCTGTAAATGGTTACGATTGATTAAAGTCAATTCCCAATCATCAACTGACACCTTGGGCAAGTCAGAGGTCCAGACTCCCAAACCACGACTAATAAAAGTTAAGAAGTCTTCATCCATGTCCTGAAATCGCAATAGAGCAAACAGCAAACTGATCCCAATTCCTAGAAATAAGAGCCTATTTATTAGTCGAAACAGAGAGAGTTTTTCCTTCTTTCGTGGTGACCTCTTCTCAAGCCTTGTCCTCCAGCTCTTTCGCTCCAACTTCACGATAGGACATATCACCGATGGAAACAACTGAAAACTGACCATCTTCATAGTCTACGATGGTCACACTACCATTGCCTAGGCCATGAGGTTGCATGCGATTAATTAGGTAGACAAAGGTTCCGATGGTCATGCCATGGCTAACTACTAAAGCATTGCCTCCACCAGCTGCCTCCAGCTCCTCAGCAATCTCTGAGAAGCCTTGCGAAATTCGGCCGCTGAGTTTTTCCCAATTCTCAGCCCAGCCAGCCGTGTCGACTTCTACTAAACCTTCTGCCAGCTCGGCATAGCTGAGTTGATGGACATGGTCGATATTAAAAACCCTAGGCATGACCCCCATAAAGAGCTCACCATCATAGCCACCATCAAAGCTACCAAAACACCACTCTCGAATGCGCTTGTCAAACCGATAAGGAATCTTTCCAGTCAAGCCCAGCTCTTCCAGAATAATTCCCATGGTCTGAATGGTTCGACCTGAATCACTGGATCTAGCTAGTTTAAAATCAATACCCGCTTTTCGCAAACCAATTCCTAGTTCATGGATGCCACGTTCACCTTCTGCTGTCAATGGACTATCACTCCAGCCCTGAGCTCGTCCGATTGTATTAAACATCGTTTTGCCATGCCGGATGAGGTATAATCTTGTTTTTGCCATACACTTCCCCCCCTTATTCTCCTCTCATTATATCACGTTTCTGAAAAAAAGTAGTTTCTAAGATTGAGAGAAAGCAGCTCAAGAAAGCTGAATTATTGCCATATTTTCTTTCAACCGTTTATTTAGCGTCCAAAATTTTGGCACCAACTTCACGGTAGGACACATCTCCCAAGATCTGAATCGTAAATTGTCCTTTTTCATATTCAACGACTGTCACACTGCCGTTGTCAACCTCAGGATTTTTGCTAATAGCTTTATCAATCAAATAAGCAAAAGTCCCGATGGTCATACTATGGCTGACAACCAAAGCATTGCCTCCACCAGCAGCTTCCACTTCTTGGGCAATAGCTGTAAATCCAGCTAAAATCCGTCCGCTGAGTTGCTCCCAGGGCTCAGCCCAGCCAGCCGTATCCACTTCAACCAAGCCGTCCGCCAATTCTGGGAAAGTCAGATCTTTATAATTGTCAGTATCACGCACCCTTGGAATCACTCCACGGAAAAGATCGCCACCATAAGCCCCGTCAAAGCTCCGAAGCACCACTCTCGAATACGCTTGTCAAACTTATAAGGAATCTTCCCTACCAAATCCAGCTCTTCTAGGATAATCCCCATGGTCTGAATGGTTCGACCAGAGTCGCTCGAAAATGCCTTGGTAAATTCCAAGCCAGACTCTCTCAGCCCAATCCCTAGTTCACGGATACCACGTTCGCCTTCTTCAGTTAAGGGAGTGTCCGACCAGCCCTGAGCTCGACCAATAGTATTAAACATAGTCTTACCATGCCGGATGATGTATAATTTTGTTTTTGCCATGAATATCTCCTTTTTAATCAAGGCCACTCGTCTAAGAGTGGCTTATTTGTCTCACACTTGACTGAGCAAGACAGAGGGAAAGAGAGTGGGACAGAAATCGGTAATTCGTTAGAATTCGGTTTCGTCGTCCCACCTCCGCACAGTTGAGTAGGGCTGTAAAAGCTGATGAAATCAGCGTAGTAGAGCCCACTCAACCACTGCGTCTTGCTCGACAATCCAAAGACAATTAAGAGGCTAGGACTTTTGTCCCAGCCCCCTATTTACTTAGTTTTTAAAGCTGTGAATAGGCGCTGGAATCTGACCGCCACGCGCGATAAAGGCAGCTGACGAAGCCTGATTGACCTTCATGACTGGAGCTGTTCCCAAGAGCCCGCCAAATTCAATCATATCGCCTTCCTTGCCCTTCGGAATAATCCGAACAGCTGTTGTCTTCTGATTGATGACACCAATAGCTGCCTCATCCGCAATCATGGCTGCGATAGTTTCAGCCGGTGTCGCCTCTGGGATGGCAATCATATCCAAACCGACCGAGCAGATAGCTGTCATAGCTTCTAGCTTTTCTAGATTGAGCGAGCCATTTTGCACAGCTGCAATCATGCCCTCATCTTCAGAAACAGGAATGAATGCACCAGATAGTCCGCCCACCTGATTGCAGGCCATGACACCGCCTTTTTTGACTTGGTCATTGAGCAGGGCAAGCGCCGCTGTCGTACCGTGGGTACCGACTGTTTCCAAACCCATTTCTTCCAAGACACGAGCCACTGAGTCCCCGACTGCTGGCGTCGGCGCCAAACTCAAGTCAACAATCCCGAACTTGACGCCCAGACGCTCGCTGGCCATCTGACCGACCAACTGGCCGATACGGGTGATTTTGAAGGCCGTTTTCTTGACCGTTTCAGCCACCACATCAAAGCTCTCACCACGGACCTTTTCCAAGGCTCGCTTGACAACACCTGGCCCAGAAACACCGACATTGATGACCACATCCGCTTCACCGACACCATGAAAAGCGCCCGCCATGAAAGGATTGTCCTCTACCGCATTGGCAAAGACGACCAACTTGGCCGCCCCCATGTCAGAAAGCTGGGCTGTTTCCTTGATAATGCGCCCCATATCCGCAACTGCCGTCATATTGATGCCAGTCTTGGTTGAGCCGATATTGACAGAGGAGCAGACCTTGTCTGTCTCCGCCAAAGCCCGCGGAATAGAATTAATGAGGATTTCATCGCCTTTTTGATAGCCCTTTTGGACCAAAGCCGAGAAGCCACCGATGAAGTCCACACCGATTTCTTTTGCTGCCCGATCCAGAGCATGAGCCAGAGGCAGATAGTCCGTAGCATCCGTAGCTGCCCCAATCAGAGAAATCGGAGTCACGGAGACCCGCTTGTTGACGATAGGAATTCCCAGCTCAGCTGCAATCTCATTTCCGACTGAAACTAAATCTTTCGCTTTTGTCGTAATTTTTTGGTATACCTTGTCCGCCGCCCGCTCAATATCCGAGTCAATGCAGTCCAAGAGAGAAATGCCCATGGTAATGGTTCGAATATCAAAATTCTGCTCCTCAATCATGGCAATGGTTTCTGTAACTTGTCTAATATCCATGCGCCCTCTCCTTAAATATTGTACATAGCGTCAAAAATGGCTGCGCTTTGAATATTTATTTTGACATTGAGGGTCTGACCGAAGGCCTCAAATTCACTACGAAGCGCTGCAAAATCCTGCTTTTCGTCGCTAGAAACAACAGCCATCATGGTAAAAAATTCATCCAAAACAGTTTGTGAAATATCGTCAATATTGAGCCCCAGCTCGGCAATTTTACTAGCTACACCAGCCACAATCCCTGCCTTATCTTTTCCAACAACCGTAATAATCGCTTTCATCGTTTGCTCCAATCATCTTTATTGCTAATATTGTAGCATAAATGCTTGGTTTTTGCATGAATTTGCAGAAATCCAAGCTGCGAATCTTGCAAGCTATTTTAAAAAAATAATTGATTCAAATATTGGCAACATCCCACTAAAAATGGCTCCCTCGATATCAGGTTCAGATGCTCTTTAGAAATTACACACATCTCTCATTTTTGTTAGAAGTTTGTTTTTTGTCTATGTTTTTGATTGTAAACGGTTTCAAACTCTGTTATACTAAACTTAAAGAACACATTAAAAAGGAGGTTTCTTATGAAAAATTCTTATAAGAAACGCTTATATACTCAAGCCCTCAGCCTATCCGCTGCGGTTCTATTGGCCGTTTTAGCCCAAGGAAATGCGGCGGCTGATACGCTTAACCCTGCTGAACCTCCGCAAGACAGCAGCAAAATCAGTTCTCTAGTAGAGCAGCCTACACCTGCAAGTACAGAGAAGGCTGAAGAAACTTCGACTACTCCACAAGCTGAACCACTAGAGAAAAGTAGCCCATCTGAAGCTCCCGACAGCAAGATTCCTAGTCTTCCTTCCACAGCACCAGAGGAAAAAGCAGCTGATGCAACACAAAAATCGGGCACTAAAAATAAAACAGAAGTTCGCGCAGCCAGCACCCAAGAAAACAAGGTTCAGCTTGCTGACAGTAAGGTTTACATGTCCGAAAAAGCCAGCATTGAAGAAACTATTCAAGAGCAAGGAGCTCAAGCTGGTAAGATTACCTGGAAATTAGATAATAAGCCTATTAGCGAGTGGAAAACTTGGAAAATGGATGACGGCACCTTCACTGGCGACCCATTTGTCACTGTCGAAGAAAAAGCTGATGGAAATGACCTAAAAGTTTCCCTCAAATTTAATGAACTATTTGGTCAAGACTTAAGCCTGCGGACACCAAACAATATCCGTAGAACCTACCGCAACTTTATGGGAACTCATGAATTAGTCGGAACCAGCGAAGATCTTGGCCTAACCATTCGCAAGAATATCGTCCTTCGTCCTTACGAAGATTTCCATACCCACGATGAAATGCTGGCAGCTATCGAAAAGAGCCGCCAAGATGCTAAAAAAGACCGACTGGTTCAAATCGAAACAATTGGTAGCAGTGCCCAAGGTCGCGATATCAAACTCGGTATCATCAGTTCTGACCAAAAGAGCATTGACGACTATCTCAACACAACCAATAAAGTTGCCCTTACTAAACCAGCTGAAATGTTAGCTGCTCTGAAAAATGGAACGCTGGACTATAAACTTCCAGTCCTTATCAATAACACCCACGCTGACGAACAACCAGCCATCGACATCATCACTGGGCTCTTCAATACTTTTGCGACCAAGGAGCAAATTTCCTTCCAAACAACGGATGCCAACGGTGCTGCTAAAACTATCACCCTCAATGTCAAAGAACTCCTCAAGAAATTCATTTTCCTCTTTGACTTTACTGAAAATCCTGACGGAGATGTTGCCAATACGCGTGCTCTTGCCAACGGAATCGATCCAAACCGCGACACTAGCTATCAGGCTAACCCAGAAACCCGTACTGTGGCTGGGCTCATTAACAAATGGAATCCAATTGCACTTTATGACATTCATGGATTCGTTAAAGAATTCTTGATCGAGCCAGCGACACCGCCGCACGATCCAAACTTTGAATATGACCTTTTGTCTGAAAATATGCTGGAAAATGCCCACCACATGGGACGTGCTGGCGTCGCTAACTCTAAGTATGACAGCTATATCATCCCTAAACTGGACTGGGGCGATGGCTGGGATGACTCCTTCTCCGGCTACACTGGTGTCTATGCCATGTACCACGGCATATTAGGACATACCATTGAAATCCCTGAGGGCAATCAGGAATCCTACAAGGCTGGCTACCATGCTGTCCTCGGAGGTATCTCTTACCTGTCCCAAAATCCTGACAAGCTCATGGAAATGCGCCTTAACTTCTATCTCCGTGGCATTAATAAGGTTGAAGATCCAAAAGCTGAAAATGAATTGGTCGGACCTGACGGCAAGGTTGTTGGACGGGTAAAAAATGGTCAGAAAAAATTCTTCCCTGATTATTATGTCATCCCTATGGGTCTCGACAAAGACAATGATTCCCAACAAGCCTTTAATATGATTGAATACTTCAAGAGAAATGGTGTTGTCATCCAAGAATTGAAGGAAGATGTTGGCAACTATAAGAAGGGCGATCTGGTTGTCAATATGGCTCAAGCTAAGCGTGGCTATGCCAACCATATCCTCTACAAAGGATCAAACGAATCTGCCTGGGCTGCTATGTATGCCGAACTTCTGGTAAACTTCCCAGATATGAGAGGCTTTAAAGCTGAGCCTATCTTTAAAGATAAACTCTTTGATGGTAAGCTCGGTGAAGTCACTGCTCTCCGTGCTACTCGGACGCGCGATATCAACTACTCAGCACCTTACTATGTCATCGCTAATACATCTGACAGCGCAGTCAAAGCTGTCAACCAAGCTATTCGCCAAGGTAAGAAAGTCTATCTGACAGAAGATGGCTATATCGTTGATACATCAACCTTTGCAAATCTATTAGGTGATTATGCTATTTATGGAGATGCCTTGTATAAGGTTCCAGAAGGGCCAAGCTTGAAAGCACTGAAGATCTATGCACCTCCTCATCAATTCTACTGGGCAGGAGTGGACTCACCTACTCATACCGCTCTGGCATTGAAAAATCTAGGCTTTAATATTGTCGATACGCCTGAGGAAGCTGATGTCATCGTCCTTGAAAGCAACAAGTTTGACAAGTCTATTCTTGGTCGCAAACCAACCATTGTAGTGGGTGGCTCTGCTATGCAACGCCTTGAAAAACTCGGTGTTCTAGATGGATTTGATGCAGAAAGATTCTCTGGCGGCAGTGATTTTGAAGGGCTGATGAAGGCTATTATAGACGATAAGGATCCATTGACTAGCGGCTATAAGAAGAATGATCTCTTCTATTCTAATTCTGGAAACTGGATCGCAAAAGCTCCTGCCAACTTCAAGACTTTGGCGACTATTGCAGACAGTGACTATTACATTGCAGGCTGGTGGCCAGGCAATGAAAAATTAGCCAATAAAATCGTTGCTATTTCTGGTAATTACAAGGAACACCCGCTCTTCGTTTATGCTGGAAATCCAACCAATCGTCTGCATACTATTCACTTCTACCGTTGGGTATCGAACGCTGTCTTTGGCGATCAATTGGCTGAGCTGAAAGATATGCCTGTCACTCACAAACCAAGTGTCGAAATTGTAGAAATTCTGAACCAAAAACCTCAAGCAGGTCAAGCAACCATAACAACCTACAAACCTACACCTCAACTAGTAAGCGTAACACAGCAAGACCAGCTCCCACAAACAGGAAGCAAGGAAAACTCTGCTCTCTTTACAGTTGCAACAATTCTTCTGGCTACAAGCAGCGGTCTCATCTTGCTCAAAAAGAAAGAAGCCTAAGCATTTCGTTCTGCTAGATAAACCTTTGCTTACGATAGCTCCTTAAATATAAAAATCGCATGGACAAATCATTTCAGATTCATCCATGCGATTTTTTTCGTGACTTACCATCTTGTAATTTTATCCGATATTTAGGAAAGCTTAATCGAATATAGACTTTCATTATTAACCTAAATCAGTTAAAATAGCGCTCACAAGAGCCGTTTTCTGGTCTTTATCATGGATTTTAGGGCCTTGAATCATTGCTCTCTTCCACCATCTCAATCCAAGAATCAAAATACTGCTCCATAAATTGAGTCTGCTCCGCTATCAAAATTTTGTCAATCTCCTCATTAGCAGGAGCCAAGACCCACTTGTCTTCTATATCATCACGCCGATGGATGATAGCAACCAACTTTCCTGTAAAATTTTCCAGAGGCTGCTGCTGGTCACGGGAAATAATATACACATCCTGCTCTTCGCCATCTCCACCCATCAGCTCAGGGATATAGCCATAGTTAATCAGATAGACATTCCCAAAAGAATCTTTAAAACCGACCGGCCGATCAATGACAGCACTAAATATCTTTTCCTTGCATTTCAACCTTTCTTTACCTCCATCAGCTACTTTCTAGCTTCATTATACAAGAAAAATCCCGCTGGAGCGAGATTTTCTATCTATAGCCTGATTATTCGTTTATATTTCCTATATTATGCAAGCCTTGCACTACATGAAATTAGAATAGACTTCACTGTTTTTCCTGTTGCTACTTGCCAAGGACTTTTTAATCAAAATCATCTTTTTTTCGTCCAATTTTCTCCTAAGCTCCCTTAGCATTATTCTTGTAAGTTTTTCTTTCATTGTTTCAGTTGCATTTTCATTGAAATGGACAAGAAGCTCATAGGTGGTCTTTTCAATCTTTCTCTTTGTGCTAATGCTTTTTTATCTGTGTTTTTTAGTTCTTCCATAAATTCTCCTTTCCGTATTTGAATTTTTGACAAGAAAAAAGGAAGTATCGGCTATTTGCTTTTACTTCCTCTCTTTAATTTTATTTAAGGGAACTATATACCTGTTTACACTAACCACAAGGTGTAGTATTTCACAAAACATAAAAAAGACGACTTCCGAATCGGAAATCGTCTTTTAATGTGATGTCAATAATATTTTCTAAGTTTATCTTGATTTTCTTTGAAAAAATCTTCTAACCAATCCATGCCATAAGCATGGCTAAAACCTTCTAGGAGAACAGAGAAGTCAATACTATCAAATCCCATTTTTTTCAAACCATCAAAGGTGTTGAATGGTGAACGAAAATGCTTGTATTTAATAATCGCACCAATATCTTTTAAATCCTGTTCTCTAGTACTCACCATCTTCATTCCCAACACATACTCAATCGGGGTTGCTAAAACCGTTAGATTCTCAAACAAGTACAAGGTTTCACATAAACTTAACGGCGGCTGTTTGTTCATATTTGCCACATTATTGTTGAGCCACAGCTCTTCGTGAGTGTTAAGATTAAACTCTTGTCCTACCCGAGCGATAATCTCATTGATTTTTTGGCTTTCTTCATAAAAAGCATCCACATCTTGTGTCGCACGTAAACCATGATATTCCAAGACATAGCCACCAACACAGATAATGGTCAAAGTAAGATTTGCCTGAACCAATTCTTTATTCAAGGCTTCAAAGACAGGTTTCATTTTATCCATGTTTGTATTTCTCCATCATTTTTTGAACATTGGTTAATTTAGCTGGCTTATTTAACGAAATCACATATTCATGAGTTGGTGTGTGCTCTTGAATGGCATACTTTAAGCTAACCTTTTGAAAATCAGTTAATTCTTTGGAGACTAGTAATTTCTCAACATCCTCATTTGTTAAATAAGAATGGTCTTCAAAAATGACTTTTCGCAAATAACGAAACCAATGACTTGCATTGAAACGTGATTGCTTGGATGCATTTATCATATAATCATACCAATCCATCATCTTCCTCCTATAAGATTTAGTTCATGTGATTGTCTATATTCAAAAGTCTAGCTTTTTCTCTTTCTTAACTGTTTATCTTCTTTAGGATTATAATTCAAAGCCTGTTGTAGTTTCAAATCAAAATCAGAAAGTTCTAGTTTTTCCTCCTCAAAAGGAATATCAGGCAATTCAAACTGAAACTTTTTATAAAAGAAAGTGTCGAACTCCTCTTTGTTATCTGAAATATCTACTAGAGTATCTAGTTCAGAAAGTCGATTCTGTATGCTGATTTTTGTAATATCTCCTAGCTTTTGGTAAATCGCGTAATACGATAAATCTTGGAAAAATTTCCGATGTGATTTAACAATCGCCTGAGTATAAGGGCAATTATAATAACTGAGATATTTTTTGTAAAAATTATCAGAAAGAGAAATTTGGTAATCCACTAACTTATTGTCAATCGTTTTGGAAACTGTTCGCTCCATTTCTGCATGTAGTTTATCCATGGATTAGCTCCTTGTATTTTGTACGAACTCCTGAAGATGCTAATAGAAGATTGAAACGGTCATTATCCGCCATACTACGAGTATTGTAGCGAAATACAAATTCATCCACATAGTCCTGCAAATGTTTCTTAGACCATGAATGGTAAATCCCTAATACCCCTCGTTTAAGTCCTGCCCAGAAACCTTCAATCGTGTTTGTATAAATATCATCAATGACATACTCACGAGCACCATGGTTTACAAAAGCGTGGTCGTACATCTTCGCAACTTTATTATAACCCAACCATTCATCAGTGTAAAGTTGAGCGGTATCTTTAACAAATTTAACGACTTGTTCTGTCAGAGTTTTTATACCTGTATCACTTACTTTATGAGCATTTAATTTTCCTTCTCGTGCAACCATACCGACAACTGGAGTTTTATCTTTTAGAGAACGACCTTGTGCATTTTTGACCTTTTTAGAGTTATGACGATTCTTATTTTTACCACCAATATAGGTTTCATCGACTTCGACAGTTCCGTCCAACTCATTGTTATTTTCTGAGCCAAAGCATCTACGAATACGCTCTAACATAAACCAAGCGGTTTTCTGAGTAACATGAATATCTTTTGAAAGTTGAACTGAAGAAATGCCTTTTTTGTGAGAAGTAACCATCCAAATAGCGATAAACCATTTTTGAAGAGAGACTTTAGTGTTATCGAACATCGTACCAGTTTTAACGTTAAAATATTTACCAGTATTCTTGCACCTATATTTACCATTCTTGCATTTATAAACCTTAGATGTTTCATCAAAAGGACTGACTACATAGCCATTCCAGCGAATTTTTTCTAAATGTTGTTCACAATGATAATCACTTGGGAAAGCATTCATCAAATCGTACAATGACCTAAACTCACCTAACATCTCTCTGCTCCTTTTATATTCTAAAATCATTATATCATTTAAAACATAAAAGTCAATAAATTAGTATAAAATTGGGTATAATTCTTTTCAAAACTAGTATTTTGTGATATAATAGTATTGTTATATAAGCAAGGAGAAAAATATGACAGAAATCAAATCAAGCTGATTATGTAGCTATTCAGTCTTTTTGTCAACCCCTTTTTAGGACTTTTTCACTTTTTCGTGAGGAGGTCTTTTATCATATAATCTCTAAATTGGAGGTTGTATGTTAGTAAGAAAAACAAACGAAAGTGATAGCACAGGTAAATTAGTTTATCAGCTTTTTTCAGAAGCTAATTTTTCGAACAAAGACTTCTATGTAGAAAACGCTGGTGAAGCAACATGGATAGAAGCATTAAAAGGAGCTTCTAAATCTCTAAAAGGAAAACAAGGAATTCCTGACTTCAATTTTCAATCTGGCAGATTTCACATACTTATAGAAAACAAAAAAGATTTTTCTAAATTGGAGACTTTCGACGAAAATGGTAATCTATTGATGGATGTTTATTCAATAAAAGAATATGCTGTAAATGGAGCCGTTCATTATGCAAAATGGATTGTTGAGCATTCTTCTATTTATGATAAAATCTTTGCATTAGGAATAGTTGGTTCTCCTAGACGATATAAAATACAACCTTATTATATTGAAAATAGGGAAGATGGTCTTGTTATAAAAAGACTTAGTGATGTATTAAGTTTTGAAAATTTTAAAGAAGAGAATATTGAAGAATATTATAAAGTTTCAGTTCTTGGTGAGCTATCTCTTTATCAAGAAGAACTGAAAAATATCAATGAAATTGCATATAGTATTCACGAAGATTTGAGAAATTATGGAAATTTAGGAGCAGATAATAAAGCAACTGTAGTATCAGCTATTTTGTTAGCACTACGACATGGATTGACAGCAAATCAACTAACTGGAGGTGTTGATAGTAGTTCAGATGGTAATACTATTTTTAGAGCTATCGAAGATGAGTTGAATAATTTGTATCAAGTTAGAAGCAAAAAAATTGGTTCTCTTTTAGATACTTTTCGATTTATTACTACTGATGTGCGATTGAATACTAAGTTAACAGAATTAGGCAATAGAACACCTTTATGGTATTTTACAGACCGTTTAAGCAATGAAGTCTATCATAGGGTAGTTGGTGGTACTCCATTTGATATATTAGGTTCATTCTATAGCGAATTTGTTAAGTATGGTGGCAATGATGGTTCGGATTTAGGTATTGTATTAACACCGTTGAATATTACTTCCCTAATGGCTGACCTAATTGAAATAAGCCCTACCGACACGGTGATTGACCCTGCTACTGGTACAGGTGCTTTTCTAATTGCTTCAATGCAAAAGATGATTGAGCAGGTTGAAAAAGATGATGTCAATTATAAAACTAGTGAAGCTAAAAAACAAGCAATCAAAAAAATAAAGTCAGATAGGTTATATGGAATAGAGTTGAAGTCCAAACTATATGCAATATCAGCTACTAATATGATATTGCGAAATGACGGTCGTGCGCATTTAGAAGAAGGGGATATGTTTCATCTTTCTTTAGAGAACGATGGGAATTTCGATAAACTATTGATGAATCCACCGTATAGTCAAGCCAAAACAAAAGTTACTTCTCATTTATCTGAGATGAACTTTATGATAAAGGCTTTAGGTAGATTAAAATGCGGAGGTCGAGCAGCATTTATCGTCCCCCAATCAACAATGACCAGTGGTCCAAAAGCTATAAAAGATGCTGATTATAGAGAATTAAAACAAGAGCTGTTAGATAATAACAGAATAATTGCAGTGATTACAATGAATCCTAAGACATTTTATCCTTATGGGACAAGTCCGGTTGTTATCGTATTGGAACATGGTGTACCACAAAGGATAGTAGAAGCATTTTGTATGATTTTAGAGATGACGGGAATATTCTTAATCCTCATCTTGGGATGTTAGAAGATGCTACAGCAACAGAAAAGAGGAAAAGACTGCTAGATACTATTAAAGATAAGATAGATATAGATGGTGTTAACTCAATAAAAACAACTCTGACAGCAGATGATGAATGGTTGCACAGTTATTTCTATTTTGATGATTCAATTCCAACTCCAAAGGACTGTTTATCTGCATTAAGAGACTATGCAACGTTTGAATACAGCATGAAAATTAGCGATAGAGGAGATATTTTTGATGACTGAAACTTTGAAATATCTACCTTTTGAATTATCAGATACCAGATACTTTAAGTTACACTCGACAAGCTCTGGTATTGATAAAGTGAGATTAAAGATTACAAATGACCAAGAATATTTTCCATACATTACTCGGACAGATAAAAATAACGGCTGTGATATGTTTGTGGGAAAGCAGGATAAACCACTTGATAAAGGAAATTCCATTACAATTGATTTAGATACTCAAACAGTTTTCTATCAACCTACGGATTTTTATACTGGTCAAAATGTTCAAATATTAGAATCTAAGTTTATGACTAAAAATATCGCCCTATTTTTAATTCCACTAATAAAAAAACAACTAGTGTTACTTAACTGGGGAGGAAACGGAGCAACTTTAGGACGATTGCGTGTCAAGAAAATTGTTTTGCCAGTTGATGAAAAAAATGAACCTAATTGGGAATACATGGATAGTTTTATAAATAGTCAAATTAAGCCGTTAAAAGAACTAGCTAATAACTCTCTCTTGACTCCTCCGCTCATAGATTTGAATAGTGTTCCTTGGTCAGATTTTTATATATCAGATTTTTTTGAAGCTGAAAGAGGTAAATCTGGAGCAAAAGGAAAGCTCCAGAGCGGAGAAATCCCTCTTATTTCTGCCCGTAAGCAATTCAATGCTTTGATAGTTTCGTTACAGTTGACGAAAGCAAAGTCTTCAAAGAATCAATATCAATAAACAATAACGGCGATGGTGGAGCAGGTTTAGCATTTTTTCACAACTATAAGTACGTTGCAACTCAAGATGTGACAGCGCTAATGGAGAGGAAGTTTATGAGTAAAGAAGCTAAACTGTTTATATCTGTTTGCATAACTAAACAAGCTAACAAATTTGGGCACGGAAACAAACTGAACTCTAAACGTCTTCTTCATCAGAAGATAATGTTACCTGTAACGATTGAAGGAGAACCTGATTTCGAATTCATGGAAATGTATATATCATCAATATTAAGTTGATAGCAATTCCGCTTTTTATAAGTTGTTTAATATCTATACCAAAAGCGACCTCTAATATAGAAGTCGCTTTTTTGTATATTATCGGAAGCACTACATATTGTGGTTAGTGTAAACAGGTATATAGTTCCCTTATTTAATTGTTTTACTTCGACAAACTGGGATTTAGATTTTAACCCTTACGGAAAACAAAACGGGCTATTCTCCTGAAGTATGTTCTATAATATTATAGTTTAATGCAGAGTGTAGCTATATAGTCATTTCCATAACGTGATAATCTATGTCTTTTGTCACACGATTCATAAAAATCGATCATAGCGAGACCATTTTTGAGTTGTCCTCTAATCTGACTTTCTAAGGTATGGCTAAATTCATATCCATATTCTGGATTTATGGTGATTTTGCCTTCCTCTTCAAGCTCTTTTGAATTAAAAGGTATTGAAAACTTTAACAGTAATTCCTCATCGGGTTTGTCCCATACAGTGTCAGCATCATACATGTAGATCCAAGGATTCATAAATCCGACCATTAAGAGTCCACCCTTTTTCAATACGCGAGAGGCTTCTTTATACATGTTTTCTAAATCTTCTATATATACATTTGAAACCGGATTAAAAATAATATCAAAAGTTTCATTTTCAAATGGAAATGGTTTTGTCATATCGCCTTGAACAGTATTGATTTTTAAGCCTTCTCTTTTAGCAACCAACTCATCTCTTTGTAATTGCGATTTAGAAAAATCCATTATGGTTACATCATAACCTTTTGCAGCGAAAACGGGACCCTGCTGTCCACCACCACAAGCTAACCCTAATATCTTTTTTCCGTTGGCTTTTTCAAACCATTCTTTCGGAACTTTTTTTCCAACAGTTAAGGCAACAGAAATTGGATGTTTTCTAACTTCTTCTAATTCTTCATGTGTCAATGGCTCAGTATAGTCATTTTTTACATTATTCCATCTATCTTCATTGAATTTTATATAATCGTTCATCTTATAATCTCCTCGTAATTCTATACTATTTCGATTAAGTTGAATATATTACCATTACTTGATTTCATTCTATTATACCATATCTTCAATTACTATTTTTTATGCCATCTTTAACATATTTGAAGCTTTTGTACTAGCTATTCCTGTCATTCTAATTCAAACGTTAAACGTCGGCGCTCAAACTCTCATACTAATGACGATTCTATTTCAACTCATATTTTTCGTCACACACATATAAGCTTTTTAGCTGAGTAAGGAATTCCACTCGAAGCAATTCAAGATCGTGTTGGGCACACACGAGGAAGTCGTGTTACAGATATCTATTTGCACCTTACACAAAAAGCAAAAGATCTCATTATTCCTGTATTAGATTCGTTAACTAAATAAGTGTGGCAAAACAAAGAAAAAGGTTTATCCAAATTGGATAAACCCCGTTATATCAAGCTTTTGCAAGCTTCTTATGCTTTACCTTCTGAACCGAATACGTCGATACGTTCTTCAACAGATGCTTGGATAGCTTTGACACCGTCAGCCAAGAATTTACGTGGGTCGAAGAGTTTCTTCTTGTCGTATTCTGCTTCGTTTGCTTCGTAGTCACGAGCAAATTTACGAGTTGCGTTAGCGAATGCGATTTGGCATTCAGTGTTAACGTTAACTTTTGCAACACCAAGTTTGATAGCTGCTTGGATTTGGTCATCAGGGATACCTGAACCACCGTGCAATACGATTGGGAATCCTGGTACAGCTTCAGTCAATTTTTGCAAGTGGTCAAGATGAAGACCTTTCCAGTTTGCAGGGTATGGACCGTGGATATTACCGATACCAGCTGCCAAGAAGTCGATACCAGTTGCAACCATTGCTTTAGCATCTTCGATTGGAGCCAATTCACCATCACCGATGATTCCGTCTTCTTCACCACCGATAGTTCCAACTTCAGCTTCTACTGATACACCATTTGCGTGAGCAAATTCTACAACTTTACGGGCTTTCAAGGTTTTCTTCAACTGGAAGGTGTGAACCGTCAAACATAACTGAAGTATAACCAACTTGAATACACTCAAGTGCATCTTCGTAGTGACCGTGGTCAAGGTGGATCGCTACTGGTACAGTGATACCCATTGATTCAACAAGGTTAGCGATCAAGTTGCGAGCAACTTTATAACCACCCATATATTTAGCAGCACCCATTGAAGTTTGGATCAAAACTGGTGCTTTTTTAGCTTCTGCTGCGCGCAAGATAGCTTGAGTCCACTCAAGGTTATTTGTGTTAAATCCACCAACTGCATAACCATTGTCACGAGCTGCTTGGACAAATTTTTCTGCTGAAACGATTGCCATTTGTAATAGGCCTCCTCTAATTTTTTGTGGAATGAACCACTTACATTGTTTATTTTATCACTTTTTCATTAAAATTGCTAGTTTTTCCTGAAATTTTAGGTAATTCCCAAGTAATTTTTAAATTCAGGTTCCTTGAGAAAACAAAAAAACTGACCGAAGTCAGCTAATCCTATGCGGAGAGAGGGACTTGAACCCTCACGACCTAAAGCGGTCACAGGATCCTTAGTCCTGCGCGTCTGCCAATTCCGCCATCCCCGCGATTGAGTACTTTACTAGTATAACAGGATAATCTCCCCTTGTCAACACCTTTTTTCAAAACTTTTAAAAAGTCTTTTCAAAAATAAAAATGAGACAGGACCCGTAAACACTGCCCCATCTCACTCTTCTTAATTAATGTTTTTCCAGATTGCGCAACATCTGATCAATTTTATTACCGTACTCAATAGACTCGTCTTTGACGAAGGTCAAGTCTGGAATCTTATACATCTTAAGGTTTCGACCCAATTCACGCTTAATGGTACCGGTTGCCTTTTCCAAGCCCAGCTGTGCCTTTTGATTATCCGAAGCCAGGTCACTCATGATGCTATAGTAGACCTTGGCCATAGACAGATCGCCCAGCATTTGAACGTCAGTAATGGTCACACCTTGGACACGTGGATCACGGACTTTCTTTTGCAAAATCTCATTGACTTCACGCTTGATTTCCATCCCTACACGGTCGGTACGAAAATGATTTGCCATAGGATTTCCTTTCTAATTTTTTCTTCTGCAATATGAGGCTGGGACAAAAGTCCTAGCCTCTCAATTGTCTTTGGATTATCGAGCAAGACGCAGTGGTTGAGTGGGCTCTACTACGCTGATTTCATCAGCTTTTACAGCCCTACTCAACTGTGCGGAGGTGGGACGACGAAATCGAATTCTAACGAATTACCGATTTCTGTCCCACTCTCATATTTTTAGTTTTAGTTGAATGAAAGTCGCTCTAAACTCTTTGTGAAAAGGTGCTTGGGATAGAAGTATCGACTTCCACCCAATATGCTTTTCACTGAGAGTTTTTACAGATTTCTTAGCTTATTTCTTAATTTCTTCCATGATGTAGGCTTCAATCGTATCATCCACTTGGATATCGTTATAGCCGTCAATCATGAGACCACCTTCGCGGCCGTTAGTGACTTCTTTCACATCATCCTTGAAGTGTTTCAAGCTAGCCAACTGACCGTCGTAAATTACGACGCCATCACGGATGACACGAACCTTAGAATCACGGGTAACTTTACCATTGATAACCATAAATCCACCGATAGTACCAACCTTGGAAACCTTGAAAGTTTCGCGGATAAGGGCTTCCCCGATGATTTTTTCTTGGTATTCTGGGTCCAGCATTCCTTTCATGGCATCTTCCATTTCTTCGATAACCTTATAGATAATGCTGTGAAGACGGATTTCTACATCATCAGCTTCTGCTTGCTGGCGAGCTTGCGGTGTAGGCGAACGTTAAATCCAATGATAAAGGCGTTTGAAGCTTCTGCCAGTGTTACGTCAGATTCATTGATGGCACCAACCGCTGAGTGGACAATGGTGATCTTAACACCTTCCACTTCAATCTTCTGCAAGGAAGCAGCCAAGGCTTCTACAGAACCTTGTACGTCGGCTTTAATAATGACGTTAACAGACTTGACTTCACCAGCTTTGAGGGTATCAAAGAGATTTTCCAGACTGACACGATGAGTAGCTTGACGTTGCTTGAGAAGGGCACGTTTAGCACGTTCTTCACCAGCTGCACGCGCAGCTTTTTCATCTTCATAGACGGCAAAATGATCACCTGCCATCGGAGTTTCGTTGAGACCAGTGATAGAAACCGGCGTAGATGGACCTGCCACTTTGACACGACGACCTAAGTCATTGGTCATAGCCCGAACGCGTCCGAAGGTATTTCCGACAACGATTGGATCTTGAACATTCAAAGTACCTTGTTGGACAAGAAGGGTTGCGACCGCACCTTTCCCTTTATCCAAACGAGCTTCGATAACTGTACCGATCGCACGCACTGTTGGGTCTGCCTTGAGTTCTTGAATTTCTGCTACAAGCAGAACTGTTTCCAAAAGCTCATCGATGTTTTGGTTGAATTTCGCAGAGATTTCAACAAACTCAGAATCTCCACCCCAAGCAGTTGACATAACACCATGCTCAGCTAATTCACCAATTACGCGCTCAGGATTGGCACCTGGCTTATCGATCTTGTTGATGGCCACAATAATTGGCACATTAGCGGCTTTAGAGTGGTTGATCGCTTCAATAGTCTGAGGCATAACACCGTCATCAGCTGCTACGACCAAGATGGTAATATCGGTAACAGAAGCACCACGCGCGCGCATCGAAGTAAAGGCCGCGTGTCCAGGTGTATCCAAGAAAGTAATCTTCTTGCCATTTTCCTCAATCTGGTAGGCACCAATATGCTGAGTGATGCCGCCCGCTTCACCTGTCGCAACGCGAGAGTTACGTAGAGTATCCAAGAGGGTTGTTTTACCATGGTCAACGTGTCCCATGATAGTGACAACTGGCGGACGTTCTACTAATTCATCTGGATTGATATAGCCTTCTTCAACAAAGAAGCGCTCAATATCAGCTGTATCCACTTCTACCTTCTTCTTAGCTTCGATACCGTAATCTACCATGAGGAGCTCAATAGTATCACCGTCAAGAGATTGGTTTTGCGTTGCCATCACGCCCATCATAAAGAGCTTCTTAACGATTTCAGCTGGCTCGCGCTTGATCCGTTTTGCGATCTCCGCAACGGTCATGCCATCTGTGTATTCGAATTCGCTTGGCAACTCATGGAACTTGCGTTCTGTAACAGGTTTTGGAACCTGATTCTGGTTACCTTTTCCTTTTTTATTTTTCTTATTGTTATTCCAGTTACTGTTTCTTTGATTTCTCACTTGATTTTGACTATTTCGATTCTTTTGTTGTTTTCTTGGACCTTCTTCTTCGCGATCAAAATCATCGCGCTTCTTATCTGGTCGAGCTTGCTTTTTACGACGAGTATCTACCGCAGCTTGTGCTGGTGCAGGAGCAGCCGGTTGGACTGTTTCAGCCGGAGTAGCTTTAAATACTTCAGCAGTTGTTGGCTCTGCTTGGACTGGCTCTTTTCTTCTATTCTGGCGTTCCTGCGCTTCTTTAGCTGCTTGAGCCTGTTTGAAACGCTCCTCACTAGAACGTGCGTACTCCGCATTTTGCTCTGCTTTCAGAGCTGCTGCCCGAGCCTTAAAGTCAATTTTTGGCCCTTGTGACTGTTGACGGTTCTGACCGTTGAATCCTTGATGATTCTGACCATTCCGACGGCCATCTTGACCACGATTATCACGACGGTCATTGCGGCGCTCTTGGCGATCATTGTTGGCCTTGCGGTCATGACGATCACGCTCATTGCTTTCCTTCTGGTCAGAATTTTGTGGTTTCCGATTTTGTTGCTGCTTACGACGCTCTGCTTGTTCCTTGGCACGTGCTTCACGCTCTGCCTTAAAATTTCGACTTTGTGGCCGAGCTGGAGCCGGTTTAGATGGAGCTTCAGTTGTCACTACTTCGGCAACTTTTGGCTCTTCTTTTTTAACTGGAGCCGCTTCCTTTTGAACTGGAGCAGCAGGTTTTTCAGCTACTTTTTTGGGTGCGGGCTGGACAGCCGCTTCTTTCTTTGGAAGAGGCTTAGCAACTTCTTTAGTCGCGAAGCTAGCCTTGATGCGCTGGCTTGCTTCTTCTTCTACGCTGGAAGAATGGCTTTTGACTTCTAGGCCTAATTCCTTAGCCCGAGCTACTACCTCTTTACTTTCCTTCCCCAATTCTTTTGCGATTTCGTACAATCTAATTCTAGACAATTCTTGTCCTCCTCTTCTATTGCATAAGAGACCTCATTTTCTTTGTAAAACCAGCATCTGTGATGGCAGCTACTTTACGAGCCTTGCCAATCGCAGTGCTTAATTCCAGTGTTGAAAACACGGTTGACACTTCTATCTTGTAATAATGGCTTTTATCAGTAATCTTTTTTGTCAGATTTGGTCCGGCATCCTCAGCTAGAAAGATCAGATGAACCTTTCCTTCTTGGATGGCTTTAATAACCAATTCTTCTCCTGAAATGATGCGGCCAGCCCGCTGGGCCAAACCCAGCAAGTTTGCTAGTTTTTCTTTATTCAAGACCCAACTCTCTTCTCTTGACTTTGTGATCAACATAGGAAATCAGCTCGTCGTAGAAACTTTCTTCTACTTCCATACTGAAACTACGGTTAAAGACCCGTTTTTTCTTGGCCTGCTGAGCTTCTTCATTATCTAGCTTGATATAAGCGCCCCGCCCATTGGCCTTTCCTGTCGGATCAATGAAGACCTGACCTTCTTTATTCTTGACGATGCGCAACAGATCACGCTTGTCAATCACTTCATTTGACACAACTGATTTTCTTAAAGGGATTTTTCTTGTTTTTGCCATATCTGCCTCCCTTATTCTGCGGCTACTGCTTCACTTTCTTCGAATTCGATTTCAGTTGCCACTTCTGTACCATCTGCCAGCTCTTCTGCTTCAAATCCTGCTGAAAGGGCATCGACTTCGGCTGGTACTTCTTCTGCTACGTAATCTTGGCCAAATCCACCAAGCTCGTTGGCTGCTTCCATTGCTTCAAATTCGCTAGCTGACTTGATATCAATTCTAAAGCCAGTCAAATGAGCCGCCAAGCGAACGTTTTGACCACGACGGCCGATAGCCAGTGAAAGCTTATTATCTGGCACAACAACCAAAGCTCGCTTGTTGTCTTCTGCATGGAAGATAACTTGATCAACCTCAGCTGGAGCAATGGCATTGTAGATGTACTCGGCTGGATCGGCAACCCATTCGATGACATCGATATTTTCCTCAGTCGGGATCATACGACCACTTTTGGCATCGTATTTAGCTGGGTGGAATTTGCTGGTAATCTTCTTGATATTGGCACCACCACGTCCGACGATGGTTCCGATAGCATCCACGTTTGGATTGTGGCTACGAACCGCTACCTTGGTTCGATCGCCCGCTTCACGAGACACGCTCATGATTTCCACAGTTCCGTCGTAAACTTCAGGAATTTCCTGCTCCATCAAGCGCTTGATCATCTCTGGATGGCTACGGCTAACGAAAACATTGACACCACGAGGATTGTCTTCTACCTTGTAGACAAAAACTTCGATGCGATCATGAGAGGCAAAGACCTCACCAGGAATCTGGTCTTGTTTAGATAATTGTGCTTCAATAGTACCCAGATTGACATAGATAAAGCGATTATCAAAGCGCTCCACTGTTCCTGACATGATTTCATTTTCATGTTCTTTGTAGGTATTGTATGTGATGGCACGAGTTTGTTTGCGCATCTTTTCCATGATGGTCTGCTTAGCAGATTGAGCTGCTACCCGGCCAAATTCAGCTGGCGCTTCTTCAAACTTGATCTTGTCTCCTAGCTCATAGGCAGAGCTGATAGCCAAGGCATCCTTGAGGCTGATTTCCAAGCGGCTGTCAAAGACCTCGTCCACGACTTCACGGACAGTATAGACATGGAAATCACCTGTTTTTTCATTAAACTCAATGGCTGCGCTGTCTGCCTGACCGTAGCGACGACGATAAGCAGAGCGAAGGGATTCTGTCACTGCTTCGATAATATCTTCTTTTTTAATACCTTTGTCCTCTTCCAAAATACGGAAGGCCTCTAGCATTTCTTTACTCATCTTCATGTAACTTTTGCTGAAGCAAAAGTATTCCTTTCTTCATTATATTATTGCGATCTATTACTAAAATTTAACGGCCAGTCTTGCTTTGACACTAGATTATATGGAATTTCAACTTCTTTTTTGCGTGTTTTATCCATATATTCCATGAGCAAGACATCGTCTTCAAATCCAAGTAACGTTCCTTCGAAAACCTTATTTTTATCCAGTGCCTTATAAAGGCTTACATGGATATAGCTTCCAACTGCAGCTGCCACAGCTTCCTTGGTCTTCAACGGACGCTCCAAGCCTGGGCTAGTCACTTCCAGAAAATACTGGTCAGGAAAAGGATCGGGCTTGATAGAGTCCAACAGAGGACTGATTATATCAGTCAAATCTGCTGTATCATTGACCGTAATCCCCTCGGGCTTGTCTACAAAAACACTGAGAACATAGTCACCGCCCATCTTGCCATATTCAATATCTACTAATTCATAGGGGTCTTGGATGGCTGGCTCAATGACTTCTCTTACTAATTCAACAATTGTTGCGATAAGACTGCACCTCCTCACAGACAAGAGGCGAAGATACTTCCTCGCCTCTCCTTTTATATTAACTAAAATGATTATAGCATAGTCTGCCTTGAAAATCAAGGGATATACTTCTAATTCTCTACAAAGTCTAAATAGACTAGATAGGATAACTGTAGCTAGTCGCCTTATTGATGGTCCGTCGATGCTGTTGTAGAGCTGCTGGAAGAGCTAGAATGACTTTCACTCTCACTCGTGGTGCTGCTGGAAGGCGATGACGACGATGAACGTTCGCTTGTACTAGAAGAACTTGTTACCGTACCGTCTGTCACGTAGAAAGTAATCTTGGTATTTGATTTCAATTTAATGCCTTGACCAGCTGCTGGAGACTGGGCTGTCACCAAATCAGCTTGACTGGACTCCACGGAGCGATCAATCACTCTCTCAATACGAGACGAAGCTATTCCCATCTCTATCAGATAGGACCGCGCATAGGCATACGAAACTTGGAGATGACCAAAGTCCGGCATTGGAACAGTAGTCACTGTTTTAGCAACGGTCAGAGTAATCTGTTTATTTGACGTCACATCATAAGAAGAGCCTGCAGCTGGGGTTTGGCTGATGACCACTCCTTCTTCAGCATCAGAACTTTCTTCTTCTACGATCTTGATCAGCTTCTCAGGAATATTGTAAGTGCTTTTTCAGATCTTCAATCGCCTCTGAGGACTTCTTACCGACGTAATTTTTCTACCGTAAAGGTTTTTTTGCTCCTTTGGAGACAATCAAATCCACTTTACTGTTTTCACGGCGTTGACTATTAGCTGGTGGATCTGTCTTGATGATCTTACCTTCCGCCACTTTATCACTGTAGTCCTCCTTAATTTCTCCTACCTCAAGACCCTTAGCAGTAATGGTCGAACGAGCTTCCGCCACTGTTTGACCTGCTACATCTGGAACCGTAGTATTGGCAGGACTCTTGTAGATCAGAAAGAAGAAGGCCGCAAAAACTAAGAGAATAGCTAAAAACATAACTTTGTATCTGGCTCTTAAATGACGTTTTTTCGGCTTTTTGACTGGAGCTTTTAAAACAGGGGCCTCTCTCTTCACATCAGCCGCAGCTTTAGGAGCCATTGCTTCTGCGACAGGACTTGGAGCTGACTGAGAAATTGGAGGAACTTTTGGCAAAGTTTTAGTATCTGCCTTTGCCCCATCATCAAAGACCAGTTTCTTTTCATTTCGACGGTCATAAGATAAGCTACTGGACAAATCAACATACATCTCTGCAACGGATTGATAGCGATCGCTCAGCTTTTTAGCCGTTGCCTTAATGACCACATTTTCCAAGGCCTGAGGAACATTCGGATTTTCTGCGATGATTGAAGGCAGGGGCTTTTGGAAATGCTGCAAAGCAATCGTCACAGCACTATCTCCGTCATAAGGGATATGCCCTGTCAACATCTCGTAGAAAATAATCCCCATGGCATAAATATCGCTCTGAACAGTGGCTTTAGAACCACGCGCCTGCTCTGGCGAAAGATAATGTACCGACCCCAGCATCGAATTGGTCTGGGTCAGACTGGTCTCAGCGAAAGCCACGGCAATTCCAAAGTCTGTCACCTTAGCATCGCCATCTGGTGTCAAGAGAACATTTTGTGGTTTTAGATCACGGTGGACAATCCCGCGTGTATGCGCCAGGCGCATAGCCAGTAGGATTTGCCCCATGATTCTGACTGCTTCTTCGTTTGAAAGTGGAGAATTTTCTTTGATGTAGCGTTTGAGGTCAAGCCCAGACACATATTCCATGGCCAGATATTGCTGACCATCTTCTTCTCCAATATCGGAAATCCGGACAATGTAAGGATGATCCAAGTCCGCCATTGCTTTGGCTTCTCTTTGGAAGCGGGCAACTGCAATAGGATCTGTCTGGTAATTGGTTCTAAGAACCTTTACAGCAACCTCCTCACCATCAAGTATCAGATCTCGGGCCAGATAGACATCCGCCATGCCTCCACGACCAATCTGTTTGATGATTTTATATCGCCCGGCAAAGATCTTGCCGATTTGAATCATTCCTGTTCCTCCTTGTCAAAACGAACCAGAGCAACTGTGATATTATCCAGCCCTCCAGCATTGTTGGCAAAGCGAATTAAGGTTTCAGTTTTTTCAGATAGGCTGATATCGCTAGTGACAATATCATAAATTTCACTGTCTGAAATCATATTGGTCAGACCGTCACTGTTGAGCAAAAGGTAATCACCAGCTTCTAACGTGATCATACCGTAGTCAGGTTGCACTTCGTCTTTTTGACCGATAGATTGAGTGATAATATTCTTCTGCGGATGGCGTTCCGCCTCTTCTTGTGTAATCTGTCCAGCCTTGAGCAAAGCATTAACAAGTGAATGGTCACTGGTTAATTGGCTATATTCCTCACCACGAATCAAGCCAATTCGAGAATCACCAATATGAGCATAGATAGCTTGATTATCAATAATGGCTAAGGCTTCTAGCGTCGTGCCCATACCCTTGTATTCTTCGTCCTGACCAAATTGGTGGATACGCTGATTTTCTTGTTCCAAATGCTCTGCAAACCATTCACGGACTTGGTTCACTGAGTCAATCTGAGTATCGACCCATGCAGCACCCAGGTCTGTTACAGCCATTTCGCTGGCAATGTTACCAGCTCTGTGACCACCCATACCATCAGCCAAGATAATCATGGTCTTGCCAGCCCGATTTACAAAAAGATTGGCATAATCTTGATTATTTGTCCGCTTTTGACCAACATCTGTTAATATTGAAATTTCCATACTGTCAGTTTCCTCCTCTTAGTCTGATATCTTCCTAAATTGACTGATAAAAAATCCATCGCTTCCATATAATTCCGGCGTAATCAAGATACAGCCGTCTTTCACGATATCTTCTCTTTCATGTTCTAGTCTAACTTGCTCAAAATTTGGGTGTCTTTCTAGAAATTTCTTAACTACTTCAAAATTCTCTTCAGACACAATCGTGCAAGTGCTATAAATTATTATACCACCTTTACGTAGACTTTGACAAACGCTGTCTAATATATCCAGCTGAATTTTTTGTAAATTTTCAAAATCAGCGTTTTCTTTATTGTACTTAATGTCTGGTTTACGGCGAATTAAGCCGATGCCAGAGCAGGGAGCGTCCACTAGGATTTTATCAAAAGCATTTGGTCCAAAAGTCTCAAACACCTTGGTCGCATCCAGCTTTTTAGTGGTGATTTTATCTGCTAAGCCTAGCCGTTCTGCATTTTGACGAATCAAGTCCAGCTTGTGATCGTAAAGATCCAAGGCTGTAATCTGACCACTCGTCAAATAGGAAGCCATGTGCACAGCCTTGCCACCCGGCGCACTGCAGGCATCCAAAATCTGCTCATGACCCTCAATCTGCAAGGTTGGAGCAACCAGCTGGCTAGACTCGTCTTGAATAGTAATCAAGCCTTTTTCAAAAAACTCATGACCAGCAAAATGACCTTGTTTCTTGACCAAGGCTGAAGGGGCTAAGAGCGAATCGTCCGCTCCCAAAACTGCTTTAATTTCTTCCTTTCGAGCCAAATCCGTCACTCGAATGCTGGCCTTGTTGCGCTCAAAGAGACTAGCAAAGATAGCTTCCGCGCGTTCCTCCCCGTATTCGTCAATCAACACCTTGACCAGCCATACTGGCAGAGAGTACTGGATCGAGTAGCGCTTGTTCTTGCGTTTGATAGTAGTTGGATCAGCTGCACTATCCCGCTCGATTTTCCGCAGGATCGCATTGACGTATTTTTCACTGCCACGCTTGCGGCCTTTTGCAATTTCAACAGCTTCGTTGACAACAGCATGCTGGGGGATTTTATCCAGATAGAGCATTTGATAAAGGCTAAGCTCAAGTAGGATGTAAAGCCAAGCATCCAGCTTGTCTCTATCCTCCACAAAATGAGCCAGTTGCCATTCCAGAGTGATTTTGCGAGCAACTGTACCATAAACCAGCTCAGTAACCAAACTTTTATCAGCTGAGCTGAGGGCACTCTGTTTCAGAGCCTTATTAAGGGCAATATTGGAATAAGCTCCCTCTTCAAAGACTTCTTCTAGAATTTCAAGAGCAAGCTCTCGGGCTCTTTTTTTGCTTACTTTCCAAATTCATCACCTACTGCTAAGTTCCGACCCAGACCATTGAGAAAGTCCTTGATGTCCATCTTAGGCTTGCCGAATGGCTGCACCGTCTTTAGTGAAAGAGCTCCCTCCCCCGCTGCGACGACTAATTCTTTCTTGCTGATCGTCAGGATTTCACCCGGACGACCACTGCCTTCTACTTGGCTAACCTCGTAAATCTTGAAGCGCTGGCAAGCTAGCAAGGTATGGGCCACCGGCCAAGGATTCATGCCCCGAACCTGATTGAAAATCTGGCGACTGGTCTTTGTCCAATCAATCCGCTCTTGTTCTGGGCTGATATTCGGTGAAAAAGTCACCAGCTCTGGATCCTGAGGCTGGGCTTGAATCTCTCCCGCTACATAGGCTGGCAAGACTTCTAAAAGAAGATCGCGGCCAATTACAGCTAGTTTTTCAAAGAGAGTTCCGACATTATCAGACTCTTCAATAGCTGTCGCTCGACTGGCAATCATATCACCAGCATCCATCTCCTTGACCATCTCCATAATGGTCACACCCGCTTCTTGGTCACCATTTATCAAGGCATAATGAATGGGCGCTCCGCCACGGTATTTGGGCAAGAGAGACGCATGGACATTCACTGCAAAGTTAACGCTGTCCAGCAAGCGGCTAGGCAAAAATTGACCAAAGGCTGCTGTCACGATGCCGTCAGCTCCTAAGTTTATCATCTCTTCCAAGTCCGCGCTTTTAGCTAACTTTCTGGTTGGTAAACTGGCAAGCCGTTAGCTAAAGCCACTTCCTTGACCGGTGTCATGCGGATTTCCTTTTTGCGGCCCACCGCTCGGTCTGGCTGAGTGACCACCGCTAAAATTTCATATTGTTCGCTTTCCAGCAGGCCTTTTAAGACCGTTGCTGAAAAGTCAGGCGTTCCCATAAAAATTAATTTCACTGTCATTTCCTCAAATCTGTCGCAGAATCCTGTCACCTGCGACTGTTTTTCTTTCTATTATATCAAAAAAGCGAGCAAAGCTGATAGCTCTCGCTCACTTTCGCCATCAGATAAAATTCTGGGGTTCATTATCAATACTGAGCCGCAGGTCCTTGTTTTCCGCTTGCTGCGCTAGTTCCAAGACCTGATTAAGTGTAGCTTGCAGGTCATCCTCAAAGCGATACTTCAGTAAAATCTGATAGTGGTAGAGATTGTGAGTTCGAGCAATGGGTTTGGGTGTGGGACCCAAAATTTGCACCTTGTCCGACAGGCCACTCCGTAAAATATCCATGACCTGATAAGATTTCTTGACTACCATTTCCTCATCCTTGTGGGATAGGGTCAGCCCGACTGTATAGTAATAAGGAGGATAGCCCAACTGCCGACGAATTCCCATTTCATAGGCGTAAAAGCCTTCATAGTCCTGCTTTCTGGCAAAGTCAATGGCATAATGATGAGGATTGTAAGATTGGATAAAAACTTGCCCAGCTTTTTCAGCCCGACCTGCCCGACCTGCTACCTGAGTCAGTAGTTGAAAGGTCCGCTCAGAAGAGCGAAAATCTGGCAAATTCAGAGCCGTGTCCGCATTGAGGACACCGACCAAGGTCACATTAGGAAAATCCAGTCCCTTGGCAATCATCTGAGTTCCCAGCAGAATGTCTGCCTGTCCCTGACCAAAAGCCTCTAGGATTTCTTCGTGGCTCCCTTTTTTTCGGGTCGTATCCACATCCATCCGCAGAATGCGAGCCTCTGGAAAGAGAGTCGCCAGCTCATCATAGGCTTTCTGCGTTCCCGTACCATAGTAGCGTATACTGCGACTGGCACAATTAGGACAGGCTTGCGGAATATCCTTGGTAAATCCACAGTAGTGGCAGTTCATGGTCTTGGTATCCATATGTAGGGTCAGAGAAATATCACAGTTGGGACAGCTATCAACGGTCCCGCATTCCCGACACATGACAAAGCTGGAATAACCTCGCCTGTTGAGCATGAGAACCGTCTGCTCGCCCTTCTCCAAACGATCCTGAATAGCTTCTAGCAGGACTGGAGTGAAATTACTGGCTTCATTTTGCCCGATATAATCTCGGAAGTCCACCACTTGAACCTGAGGAATCTGTGCCAGCGGATTAGCCCGCTTAGTCAACTGCAAAAAGTCATAAACGCCACGACTAGCTCTGGCCCTGCTTTCCAAACTCGGAGTCGCCGAACCCAGCACTAAAACAGCTTGATTGTAATGAGCTCGCAGGAGAGCAACCTCTCTGGCATGGTAGCGAGGATTGGAATCCTGCTTGTAGGAAGACTCATGCTCCTCATCAATGATGATGGCTCCGATATTTGTCAGCGGAGCAAAGATGGCCGAACGAGCACCAACAACGACCTGAGCTTCTCCCCGCTCCACCTTGCGCCATTCATCGTACTTCTCACCGTCAGATAGGCCTGAATGCAAAATAGCCACCTTGTCACCAAAACGCGAGATAAAACGGTCGGTCACCTGAGGAGTCAAAGAAATTTCCGGCACCAGCATAATCGCTGTCTTTCCTTGACTTAGAGCCTCCTCAATCACCTTGAGATAAACTTCGGTCTTGCCGCTCCCCGTCACTCCTTCTAGCAAAACGGGTTGAGCGTCAGCTTGGCCGATTTTTTCACAAATCGCAGCGACCGCGATTGCTTGCTCCTCATTTAGAACCAGCTTCTTATCCTGTCGCTCCTTTTGGAAATGCGCCGCAGACCGGCTGACCTCTCTCTCCTCTGTATGGACAAGCTCCTTTTCTAAGAAAATGCTGACCACTGCAGGCGAAAACAGTTTGCGTAGGTTTTTGAGAAGACCTGATTGCGGATTTTCCAGCAGATAAGTCTGAAGTTCCTGCTGCTTTTTCGCTCGGGTAGAAGGCAGGAACTGAGTCAATCGCTCTCTATCCACCTGATACCAAGTTTCTGTCTTGATATGCTTACGGTCCGTCGCTTGGTATTCCAAGCGAATCTTACCAGCCTGAGTCAACCGCATGAGCTTGGACTGACTTTTCTTGTCCAAATCAGAAAAACGAAGACTAGCTTCCTGACCGAAAATGGCCTGCCGCTCCTCAAAAGAAAGCTGCTCCGTTGGATAAAGTAACTTGTCATAGCTGGAATTAAGAAGACTCGGCAACATGGCCTTCAGGATGGAAATTTTATAGGAAAGACAGACTGGCGCAATTGGTCAGCTAGCCAGAGCTGCTCCGCATTGAGAACCGGCCTAAAGTCCAGAACTTCTGCAATATCTTTCAATTCTCCGATATGCCCCGCCAAATCTTTAGCTTTCTCATCAGACAAGCCAACAATCAGCCCCTGAATCAACCGACCGCCCTTTCCAAAAGGCACATGCACCCGTATCCCAGCTTCTAGCATCCCAGAAAACTCCTCTGGAACCGCATAGCTATACGGTTTGTCCGTCTGCATCAGAGGAACATCGACAATAACCTTGGCAACTTTCACACTCTCACCTCGCTTTCCCTAAACGAAAAATAAGATTGAGTAACCCCAACCTTAAATTTTCTCACCCTCTTCTTTTTCTTTGGCAATTTGTTCTTTGATCTTGCGCTCTTCTTCTTCTTTACGCAAACGTTCTTCTTCCGCACGACGGCGAACTGCTTCGCGTTTTCCTTCTGGATCTGGGTGAATCACAACATTACCAGATTCAATTTCTTCCAAAGCACGTAGCGTTGATTTCACTGATTTAAAATCTTGAGTTGGCTTAGCGCCAGCTTCTAGCTCATGGGCACGCTTAGCTTCTAAGATAACCAAAGAATATTTTGACGGCACCTTGTCCAACAAGGTATCAATAGACGGTTTTAACATCATAACTATTTACCTAATTTCTAACTTTATTAACGGACGACTGCTTCATCCTTAGGAAGCATGTCTTGGTAGTGACCGATGACCCGGTCCACACGAAAATGCTCGGCTTCAATCACACGTTTTACACGTTCAGCTGCCAAAGGTACTTGGTCATTGACAATGGCGTAGTCATACTCTCGCATCAAGGCAATTTCTTCTTTTGCTTTCTCAATCCGCTGAGCAATAACATCTGCGCTGTCTGTACCACGACCAACCAAACGGTCTTTCAGCTCTTCCAAGTCTGGCGGAGTCAGAAAGATAAACACAGCATCGGGCACTTTTTCTTGACTTGGAGTGCTCCTTGGACTTCGATTTCCAAGAAAACATCTATCCCCTTATCCAAGGTCTCGTTGACATAAGTGAGCGGGGTCCCGTAATAATTGCCGACATACTCTGCATACTCGAGCATCTGCCCTTGACGAATCAACTCCTCAAACTCTTCACGAGTGCGAAAGAAATAATCAACACCATCAACTTCTCCAGGACGCTGCGGACGAGTCGTCATAGATACAGAATACTGAAACTGATTGTCCGTACTCTCAAAAATTTCCCGTCTTACTGTTCCTTTTCCAACGCCTGAGGGGCCAGAAAAGACAATTAACAAGCCTCGTTCTGTCATCATATCTCCTTCACAGTCTTTCTATCTAGTGTAACAAAATTGCGCTCATATTTCAAGAAGATTCAAAGAGATTTCCTTGATAATCCTCCAGAATTCTGCTAGATTTTAGACGCTTTTATTCATCAAATAAGCCTTGAAGACTGGCGAAAGGACTATTGGCTTCTTTCTTCTCCATTTGCTGCTTTTGGTAGTCTTCCTCCGTCAGCACCTGCCAGTCATTTCCCGTAGGCATACTCGCACCAGCTTCCTCTTCAGGAGTCAAAACTTTTAACGGAATATGAAGTAAAATATTGTCCGCCACACTAGCCGCCAGATCGATCGAATCCCCCTCAAATGGTAGAACCAAATCATCTTCCAGTAAATCTTTTTGCACGGAGCCATCTTCGACGGAAGCAAAGACTTCATGAACCGTATAGGCTTCCTCTCTATCAACCGGAGCCATACTGCGACTAGAAGCGAGGGTAATTTTGTAGGTCAAGGTGTAATCCAAAAAATAAAGCCCATTTTCATACTGAGCCTGACCTCTGGCCACGATTTTCTGGATATCTAACACTTCACGATTACGCTCTTGTAGCTCTTGCGCCAAATCAAAGTCTTGGTCGAACTGCAAGCCGCCAGCATTCTTCTTAATTTCTTGAATATTTAACATTTCAGCCTCGTTTTACATTATTTCTTTCTTCATTATATCATTTTCTCGACCAAATACCTATACCCTAAAAAGTGAATAGAGTAACTAAAAACAAAATCTCTCAGCCAGCTAGACTGAGAGAAAATACATTTTTCCTAAAAAGGGATTATTTTCGGAATTTGAATTGGCTGTAAAGACCAAAGACGACAATCCAAACAGCTGATCCGATTGCGCCCACTACCGTTGACTCTTGTAAGAAAAGAGTGACAAAGACAAAAGCAAAGAAGAGCATGGTCAAAGGATTGAGAAACTTGTAAGCTGGCATGAGATAACCATCTGCCATAAAATCTGGTGACTTACGATATTTAAGGTGGGCCAACATAGTCAGACCATAGATAGCGATGTAAACACCAGATGAGGAAGCCGTAATCAGAGCAAAGGAGTCCGATACTCCCGGAAGAATCTTGATAAAGGCCGCAAAGGCAATGGTAGCCGCCGAAGCCAAAATCGCATTCTGCGGAACATTTTGCCGAGATAGTTTCCCAGCTCCTATTTTCTCAAGAAAAGGATTGGGCGTATCGTGGGCAATCTGATACAAATGGCGGCCTGTTGAGTAGAGGGTTGAGTTCAGTGCGGAGGCCGCTGAGGTCAGAACCACGAAGTTAATCAAGGCTGCCGCCCATTTGAGACCCGCTAACTGAAAAACAATAACAAAGGGAGAGTCAGCCGTTGCTAGTTTTTCCCAAGGAATGATAGCCATAATGGCAAGGAGAGCCCCCCCGTAAAACAAGACAATCCGCAAAGGAATTTCTTTGATAGCTTTTGGCAAGACCGCTCGTGGATTAGCCGTTTCAGAAGTGGTAATCCCGATAAATTCAATGGCCTGATAGGCAAAGAAGACCATCTGGAAAGCCATGACAAAACTTACAAATCCATTAGGGAAAAGCTGAAAACCTCGGCCAATATTCCCAAGACTAGCTACTCCGTGAGGGGTTTTAAAGCCTGTCAATACCATAAAGACAGCCGTTGCAATCAAAGCAATAATAGCTACAATCTTTATCATAGCAAACCAAAATTCGACCTCGCCGAAAACTCGAACCGCTATCAGATTGACCAAGCTAAGAAGGGCTAGAAAGACAAGCTGAATCATCCATGCTGGCCAGTCAGGAAACCAGTACTGCACATACTGGGCAACAGCCGTAATCTCAGCCATTCCGATAAAAATCAGAGAAATCCAGTAGGACCAACCAGAAAAATACCCCCAGCCAGTTCCCAAATATTTGGTAATAAAGTTGATAAAGGTATGCTGGTCAGGGTCGTAGTAAAGCATTTCCCCAATCGCCCGCATCATCAGATACATGAAAAGGCCCGTCAGCATGTAAATCAAGATAATGGATGGACCCGTCAGGCTAATCGAGCGTCCCGCCCCCAAGAAAAGTCCCGTGCCGATGGTTCCAGCAATGGCTATAATCTGAACATGCCGATTTTGTAAGCCACGTTTCATCCCGTTCTTTTCTGTTTTTTCGTTGTTTTTCAACTCATTTTCGCTCATTCAATCATTTCCTTTCACAAATCGCTTTATTGTATCACAATTCAGACAATTCTGCTAGAAATTCTTTCATTTTTATCTATAAAAGTTAGAAAAAATATTTATTTTTGTGCTAGAACCTGTTCATCTTCATCCTATGCTCTTAAATTTATCTTCTCTTTTGTAGTAGATTACCACGGATGATGTTCCCAAACTCAGTAAATCCCCTATTTCAAACTCCAGCCACCGTCGATTTGATAATCTCACCCTGCATAGCAGCTGCCTTACCGCTTGCCAAAAAGAGACTGACATCAGCTACTTCTTGAGGATCCAGCCAGCGCTTGATCGGCGTTTCCTCAGCAACCCAGTCTGCCAGTCCGCCTGGCTCAAAATCTGCGGCAGTCATGGCTGTCTTGACAGCGCCTGGCGCCAAGCCAAAAAGTTGGATATTTTGATCCGCATAGTCCAAGGCTATCTGCTTGGTCAAACCAGCTAGAGCATGCTTAGAGGCTGTATAGGCTGCACCGCCTCCGCCAGCCAAAAAACTAGCAATCGAGCACATATTAATGATGATACCAGACTTTTTCTCCAGCATTTTCTGCAGGTAAAAGCGAGTGATTTTCATGGTAGCGGTCAGATTAAGCGCAAAAAGCCGCTCCCAATCCTCGTCACTTGTCTCGTGCAAGGGACGATAATCGTCCAAAATACCGGCCGTATTACAGAGAATGTCCACTTCAGGCAAGCTAGTGAAAAGTGGTGTCAAATCATCTGTCAAATCCATTTTAAAAAAACGTAGTTCATTTAGAAAACCCGGATTTTCACCCTTATCTACCCCATAAACGCGGTAGCCATTTTCCAAAAAGGTCAGAGCCTGAGCTCGGCCGATGCCCGAGCTAGCTCCCGTCACCAGTACTGTCTTAGTCATCCACTTCTACCCAATCTGTCGCGAGGACATCACAAGGAGTCGGACTCCACATGGAGAAGCCCTCCCCCTCACCAGAAACATTGATGAGGAAATAAGGTGTCACCTCGAGAGCCACCCCATTCTGCTCAATCGTGTCAAAGAGCTGGACGTAGTTTTCCGCTCCACCCCAGCCTGTACGTACATATTTTTTATTGTCCTTAAGGCCTGGTAAAATTTCTTCAAATGTCATGGTTTTCTCCTTTATCGTCTATAAACCTTGATTTGATAAGGTTTGTGAACCTCAGAAATGAGGTGGTTCTTAAATTTGTTCACCTTTTTGTGGACTTACAGGTCATTTATGGCTTTTTCGTAGTATGAAACAGCCTCTTTTTCTTTGTCCTTGGATAGATGACTATAGATGTCCATGGTCATAGCCAAAGTAGCATGGCCTAACCGGTATTGTAATTCTTTATAGCTGATACCAGCGTTGAGCAATAAACTAGCGTGAGTATGGCGGAAGGCGTGGAAAGTAAAGCGGGGTATTCCAATTTCTTTGCAGCGCCGATCCAGGGAATCTTGCCTTGTGGCCATATTCTGATATTCTTTGGTCGGGATAGCAAATACTACAGACGGAGCACGCGCCCCATCTTCTACGAATAGTTGCCTTTGCCTATTTTTGTAGAGCTTCAGCATATTGACTGTTTTCCGGTCAATACTAATCACTCTAACCCCTGCCTTACTTTTAGGTGGGCCTACTAGATCCACCAGCCTATTATAATTCTTTGATATGCTGATGGTCGCATTCTCCAAGTCAATATCAGACCACTCCAGAGCCACTGCTTCCCCAAAGCGACAGCCAGTCGCAAGCAGTAGGCTATACAGCACATAATCAAAATAATGACTGTATTTTTTGAATGCCAGCTTCTCCATATAACCTAAAAGAGACTTCAAGTCCTCCGGAGCGATAAACTTGATTACTTTACTCTCACGCTTTGGCTTCCTGGGTAGGATAATATCCCTCGCTGGGTTGAATGGCAAGAGCTGCAGTGAAACGCCATATTTTAAGATACGACTATTTATCGAGTGAACCACGCCAAAGTGAACCAAGCGACTTGATAAGTCATTGATGAAACTCTGGATATAACTAGCGGCCAGTTTATCCAGCTTCATCTTTCCAAAGATTGGGACTAGGTGGCTATTCACCATTCTTTCTGTCGCTATGAAGGTCTGTGGTTTGACAGTCAGCCGGTAACTTTCTAGCCATAACTCAGCCAATTCTTGATAATTCTTCACCCGTACAGTTTTATGAACCGTTGACCCGTTCGCTTTAAAGTCAAGCTGCGCGTGCTGGGCTTTGCTCTTGACCTCTTTTCTTGTCCGTCCCGTGATACTGGTCTTTACTTTCTTCCCTGTTACCTGATCCACTCCTAGATAGACACTTGCGCGGTACACATTGCTACCGTCTTTCTTTTTGACTTCTGTTATTTTCATGATATACCTTTCCATCAGCAGGCAAGCTGTTATTAAAAAGATTTTAGATTGAATTAGGTTTATATCATGCTAGGAGTCACGAGAACCCCTCTATTTTCGATTTTAATGAGTTGGATGGCCAAATATACCAGAAAAGAAAACACGCGCTTAAACGGGCTTATATTGCGTTTTAAAACGTGGCATGTTTTGGGTGAATAATCTAGGTCAAAAAATGAGATTGTGAAGGTATGAGACTATTTATCCGCTAGGTGCTTGAGTTGTTTTTTATATAGATCGAGCTTTACAATCCTCATTTTACTTATCACTCTAACATCCAGATATTTTGCGTAAGAATTTTTGTTAACATTCAGTAATTTTTTACAACAGTTTTAAATTCTTTGATTTCTCTATCTAAATTTCGCTTCACCTCATTTCTTGGTAAAATTAGGTACAAGAAAAGGACCATTGAATGGTTGTTTCTTATACGTGTTTTCCTCACACTCAACGTTTTGCCATGACGAGTGTGAGTTTTTTAATAGTGTAACCAGATAATGTCTTCAGGATGATTTCCAAAATCTCTGTCATGACTAACAATTTTTATGTCACTTGTTAACATTTTTGTATAAAGCAAGTCATTGTAGTCTTTCATTTGGTGATAGTCATTTAGACTGCTATCGATATGCGATTGTTTGATTGGTAAAATTTCACTGTACTTTAAGATTTCGTTTTTTACACTTTCACAAGCTAGTTGATAATAGTGTGAGAAGTCTGCAGTCTCTTGATAATCACGTTTGAACTTATAATTATTCTTATTCAATCCACAAGTTCTTACGTAGTTCTCGTAAGCGGTTCTGCAAATGACATTGATATATTCTGAAATGATTTGTGAGTTGGTGAAGAGCTTGCAATTTTTATCTTGCGCTTCGGATAAGAAATTTTGATAACTAAAGCTATTGGTAGAAAATGGCGAGAAGAGATATATCCAGACATTGGTATCAACGATAAAGGTCTCACCTTGATTCAAGGTATAAGTATTCAAATCTTTCTCAATAGCCATCCTGCATTACCTCATCTTGCAAATCGGATAACTCTTGTCTTTTTTCTTTACTGTTAGATAGAACAAGACCTATTTTTTGGAAATGAGAGTCGCTAACTGATGACCGTTTTATCTTCACTAGCTTTGTGAGTTCGTTGGTTGGTTTTAGATCATAAAGTTGCCCGATAGCGAGATTTAGAAATGCTGTGGTTAAAGTTTCTATGCCTGTAAAATCTAGTATAACTGGCTCGTCTTTCTCAACATATTCTTTAATTTTCTGAAAAACAATCTGGCCAGTTTCAGATAGAATAGCTGATTTGTTATTAATTATTTCAGCAATATTTAGTGTTTTCATGTATACTCCTTTATAAAAACCATTCTTCTAGTAATCCTGATAAATCCATTGTATCAGAAAGGGAAGGATTTTGACAGTCATCAAGGAAAAAGTTGATAATAACAAGCGTCCCTGAGACGTTAAATGGGAACTCTGAAAAAGTAATATCACCCGTTTTATCGATGTGATAATACCCGTTATTGGAGACTATTTATTTCTCCTTTTCCTCGGAGTTTTTTCTTGAGTTCATACAATCCTACACCACTGTCATATCTTTCTTTGGTTGACGTCCCTCTGGCAAAAGCCCATTCAAAGTATCCCTCTGTTTCAGAAAAGGAATGTCCTTTGGTTTTAATATTTTCTATCATTCCAATGCCATTGTCTGATATAGCAAAAGATATAGTACCATTTTGACTTCCTCTAGGTTTTCGCGGATATTGCTGTCCGCACATATATAGGACATCCGAGCGCGAGTGGTCTCGAACGTTGTGGATAATTTCCAACAGAGCTTCCTTTATCTCTCCTAAAAACTCTTCAGAAGTTTTGTTTCGGATCTGTCTTAAAAGCTTGTCATCTATATATTCGTCAATTTTGTTAATTTTTTCTATCGTTTCTCTAAAAAATGGTATGGTGGTGTCGTAGGTATCGGCTAATTCATATTTTAAGCCGAAATGCTTTAAAAAGCCATTTTTTAGAAGTATTTCTTTTGATTTTAAAGAGAGGTTTTCTACAATGGCATAGACATCAGCCCCTCTATCTGTTACAGCACTGAACAACATCCCTAAAAAAACAGTCATTTCAGCATTTATCCAGCGGATATTTTCAAAGTTGAAAACAACTTTATCTTCTTTTGCTAAGTACGGAAGGAGATTATCTATTTGCTGATATAGGTCAACTAGGTTGGGATACTCATTATCTAGTGTTCTTGGTAAAAGAATCTCGTACTTTGCCATATTCACATCCTCACAATTTCTTGAATTCTTCCTGAATCATATCTTCATCCCATGTTGTTGAAAATTTGTGTCTTTCGGAAAATTGAAGCTAATTAAATTCTGTTGCTTCACATTTTATGAATCCTTCAGCCATGAGACGGCGCACCATAAAGGGGTTAGCTTCACTCTCGCAGCGCATAGAAGAGTGACGATGTATAGAACTTACACGCTCTAACCGCCCTCTATCATCCTGCAGGCGGTCTGTCAATAGCGCGTGGAAATCTTGCACCAGACCTAAAGTTAAGGGAGCATGATTGGCCAAGCTATCCAGCAGCAAAGAAAAGGCCTGCTTGTGGTTCTCTATCTCGTAGAACTCTCTAATACTCTTATACTTCCCTGGCAAGGTACTTTCTAAGATGATACTGACCGTTTCAGGAAGAGATATAGTGTTTCCCTCAATTCCGCTGGAATGGTAGGCCATGCGAAACAGAATATCATCCAGGTAATCTTGTTTGTAGGTCATGCGGTTTCCTTTCTGTGGTTTAGTGTATTCGTTATTCAGAAGATTTGGTAGGCATTGAACTCCGAGCGAACGCCGAGAAATCACGCGTATTAGTTATAAAATCGGCTGTTTCGGCCTCCCTAAAGCGTAAAAGGTTGATATTTTGAAAGTACTATGTCGGGTCCTGAAGTATCAGAACATGACAAACCTTGAAAAAAATATTTTGCGGGAAGTGTTATTTTATTTCAATCAGCTTTTGATAAACTTTTTCAGTTAGGGCAGTTTGCTGGCTGGCTGTTAGATGGCGGGAGGTACGGATAACAGCAGTCCCGTAAACATAGTGGGAACCTGGATTTAAGATCCCGTTGCCATCAAATGCTGATAAGTAGGTATTGCGCTTTTCAGCTTCTTCTTTGGTCTTATAGACTTCCACGTTACCGCCACCGTCTGTTCCTTTGCCCACAATATCCGAGCCGTCCACTGCTTCCGTGACTTGACTATCGGCAAAATAGACTGAAGCGGTATAGCCACCCTGCTTGTTCAAGTTTCCGTTAGGATCATTAGCTTCCGTTACTGATTGAACGCCTGTAATTGTATCAATTTCTTTTAGCCGTGTTTCTACAAACTCACTTGATGGGTTGGTGATCTGCTGAAGCTGGGTCACACTCTTTTGATAGCCGGCCACCTTGTCGGTCAATTCTTTCTGAGTATTTGAGTAGTCCACAGGCTGGGCTAGTTCTTCAGCCTGTTTTTCAATATCTGCCGTATCACTTCCCATTTTAGGAACTTTGCGAATCGCTTTTTTTGTATCGGCTACAGTTGTTTTCAACTCCTCTAAAGTGGCCGCTTCCAACGGTTCAGCGTTTTCTTTTACTAGTTTTTCGGCGTCTGATACCAGCTTCTCAATCTCCTTGTTTTCGTCGTCGAGTGCTGCCGCTGCTTTTTCAAATCTGCTTACGGCTTCTTGATGTGGAGCGTAGGAAAGAAAATAATATCCCGCCCCTGCTAATCCGATGGCGAGAGTTGCGACAGTTGCAATGAGGGCTTTTTTCATTGTGTTTTTCTCCTTTGGTGTGTTTTATGCAGTTATGCGCGTGGGTATGTCTTTAGTCACTTTTTCCATACCAGAGCGGTATAATGATTTCGTAATTACCTAACCTTTCGCTTATTTTTAGTTAGGTACTGTCTAGACAAGTTGGCAGTAGCTAACTTGTCTTTTTTGTTACTATTTTCCAATTTCCCCTGTTTTTGCACAATAGACATTTGGAATAGGGTTGTTATCAGCAAATATGGGGGAATTTTTTAATTCTCTCTATAAATACTCACAACTTCGCTAATGGTAGTATTATTTTTCTCTCGTAGCTAATAACTCAATAATTTTACCTATATTTTCTTGCTCAGTTTCTGTCAGTATGCTCCATAAAGCTATAAATTTTTGTAATCTAGCAGGGAGAAATAGAAACGAGCTATAAAAGTCTTCACGGTGCTTTACAACTATTTCAGGAGGTACAGCACTATTTTTATAGCTTTCATAGAACTGTTTATCAATATACTCATAAAAATCTTTTACTCTTTCTCCGATTAGTTCTTTTATCTCTTGGTTGAGTGTTGCTTCAACATCAGGATAGTTTGAAAAAATTTTTTTATCCAATGCTTTTTCTAATTCTCTATACTCACTATACCCCAACAGATATCCAACGCTTACCCCGAAAAATTCAGCTAGTTGCTGGGCTTTTTCTGGTTTAATATTACTTTCGCCGTTTTCCCAGCTTTGTAAAGTTCGCAGAGGAATCTCTAATTCAAGAGCAAGCTCTTTTTGAGTTTGCTTTTTTTGTCGTCGTAATTCTTTCAATCTATTCATACTTCCACTACCTTTCACAATAGACTATAACACATTTTTTTGAAACACGCAAAAAAATTACGGTTTACCCAAAAATAATACTTTATAGCGCGAAACTATAGCGTTAAAACACTTTATGTAACGCAGATAAATTGCGTTTTCGATAGAAAGGAGATACAACATGAGAAATAATATGCGTATCCTTTTAGCAAAGCAACGCAAAAAAGTTTCAGATGTCTATAAGGCCACTGGTATTTCTAAAAGTGCATTAATTGCTTTGTACTATGAACGCACTAAGCGTCCAGATATTGAGACCTTGCAAAAAGTCTCTGAGTATTTAGGCATAACTGTGGACGAGTTTCTAAAAGTCGAAGATTAAGAAAGGAGCCAAACCATGAACCTAGTTTACATGGACGGCAAGAAAGAGCCGTACACGACAAGCGAGATTATCGCTGAATGTGCTGGAGTACAGCACCACACTGTAACACGCCTACTAAGAAATCACAAAGAGCGATTTACGGCGTTTGGATTTTATGGATTTGAAATCCATAAATTAGACGGAAAAGGACGACCTAAAAAGGTCTATCGTTTAAATGAGCAACAAGCTACTCTACTAATCACTTACTTAGACAACACACTGCAAGTTGTTGAGTTCAAGACAAACCTAGTCAAAGCATTCTTTGAAATGCGCGACGAGCTAACTCAGTTTAAGCTGCAGCGTGCTTTAGAAAAGCCAAAGCGCAAGACTTTACATGACAGCATAGAAAGCTGGAAGGAAGCTCCAAAGCACGCGCACAGCACTATCACAAACCTTCTGCTAAAAGGCACTAGCGGCATGAATAAAAAGCAACTGATGGCAGCGCGTGGCGGTCTGACAGGGATCGATAGTCTGACCAGTACCGAGCTTGTCAGATACCAAGCCTTGGAAGATATGGCTATCGCTATGATTAACCTGGGTATGACCTATCAGGATATTAAGTCCATGGTCTTCAGACCAAAAGAAAACGCACCACAAGGCGCGTGAGAGCAACAAAAAAGGCTTAGCAATAACCACACCGCAGAGCCTTTCACACTATCACTAAAACATAATAAACAAGCAGGCAAGCTGTTATTAAAAGGGTTTTAGTAAAGATTTATACCTAGATTATAGCATATCTAGGACACTTTGACCATACGGAGAGCGCCAACTCTTAAAACTGGTACTTTCTCACGCTCTCAAAGTTTGGCGAGTCTGAGCGTGAGGCTGGCAATTACAGGAAAGGCATTAAAAAGCTGTCAAAACAGGACAAGCCCATCAAGGCAATTACACAAACATAGAAACAGAGGTAAAAAACATGGAAAAATATTTTAAAGATTTTGAAAAAGAGTTGGGACTTGTAGAGGAAAAGCTAGATATTTTATCAGAGTGGCATTTATCCAAGAAACACCATGGGGCAACAGAGATTGTTGAAGATTGTAGATCAGCAATTAGTCAGTTATGGATTCAGTTTTACGAATTATCTGAAGCATATAAAAAGCAAGAGGCAAGTCATGAGGATTTTTTTAATAGGAATGTTGAGAACCTGCTTGGAGAATTAAAAAAATATGACGACGAATGCACAGAAAGGCACGGGGAAGCTCCTGACTGGTTGCTATTCAGTTTCTTAGATCAAGCAATAAAAGAAAATAATTTAAGTAATGGGATCATTCACACAACTGCTTCAACCTGGACGTATTTACGTAGTTTAGTAGTTGCTGATCTGCGAAAAAGAGGGCTATTAAAATGAATGAACTACTAGGCGCAATTTTAACACTACTACTTTTCTTTCTGGCTGGCGTATGCGCTGAGCTGTTTCACTCCTGGGCTATTGCTTACAGACGCAGAGGATATATCACCAAACGGCAACTCAGAAAGATGGAAAAATGGCTTGAAACAATGGAGAGCAGAGGATGACGGAGCTTGAAGAAAGAATTTTAAGACTGATACCAGTAGGGGCGGACGAGCCACGCGCAGGGCGAGATATTGCCAATGTACTGGGGCTGGAGATGAGAGCCTTACGAGATCATATTCTCCGGCTTATCGTTCGCTATGGTATTCCCATTGTGGCCAAACGTGGGGCAAGTAACGGCTACTATATCCCTGCTAACGATACCGAACGCCTAGCAGGGATCAGGGAGCTAAAGGCTCAGTATGACACAGAGGGAAAGCGTCTAGATGTGCTAATTAAAGCTGATTTAGAAAGCTATAAAGAGCTGCTGAAGGGAGCTGATCAGAATGTTTAGTCTCAGCAAAGAAAGCGAATATGAACTAACCCATGGCGTTCTGGAGCTTGTGGAGAACTATCTAGAAGCGCGTGAGAAGGTCAAACCACGCTTGACGGGGTTAATTTCAGCCCAGCAAGCCATGGACGAACTGGACATAAAATATAAGACACTGCAACGGTGGGAAAATGCAGGGCTAAGACGATACAAACCACCGCTAGAGGATGCTAGAAAAGTATATTACAGGGTTAGCGAACTTTTAAAATTTTTGGGGGTGGAAAATGGCAAAAACTAAAATCTATTTTTGGCTGAAAATTGACAAGAAATTTTTTGAGAATCTTTTTATCAAGCGGCTTAAAAATATGCCAGGCGGTTACACTATGACAGTGATATATATCCGCTTAATGCTGGAAAGCTTAGAAAGTGATTGTATTCTGTACTATGAGGGGTACTTGGAAAATCTCAAAGAGGAGTTAGCTCTAAAGTTAGATGTGTCCGAAGATGATATCCAAATGACTATGACCTATTTTACAAAATGTGGACTCATTCAGATTGATGAAGACAAAAATGCAGAGCTAACACAAGCAAAAGCCTTGGTACAACAAGAAACTAATCATGCAGCTTATATGCGAAGTTATCGCAAAGAACAACAAGAAAAAAGCAAAAATCTTACAATGTTACCCGAAGACCTCACAACGTTATCTATGTGTAAGACAGAGATAGAGATAGAGAAAGAGATAGAGTTAGAAGAAGAGATAGATAAAAAAACTTCTGCTGCTCCTGCTGCTGAAATTTCTAGTTACTACCAAACCCGCATAGGGATTATAGACGGACAACAATATCAAATACTGACTGACTATCTCACTCTTGACGGTATGGAGCTAGAGGTTATCAAGACTGCCATAGACAAGGCTGCAGATAACGGCAAGCGATCTTTTAGCTATATCAATTCAATACTCAAGAACTGGAAACAGAACGGTATTAAAACCATGGTACAAGTCAAAGATGAACAGAGACAGTTTCAGCAAAGAAACTAGGTCAGTCTGATGACGATATTCAAGACCCGTTTATCTACTGACGGAGAGGAGAATCAATGGAATTACTGAATACAGACCAGCTCAATGAAAAAATAAAGGTCACTGATGAGCTTTGCCCAATTCATCAGATTAACCTAGTACAATTCAAAAAGCCGGATGGTTATACATCACCCTACTGCATGGAATGTACTAGGGAGAACATTAAACAGACAGAGCTAGAGGGCGTAGAAAAAGCCCTAGGGCATGATCTGGACTCTTCAACCTATGACATGCTAGCGCGTGAAAGTACGGTGTCAAATGAGCTAAGAGAGGCTTCTTTTAGCACTTTCAAAGCTGAGACAAAAGAGGAACACGAGGCCAAGGAGTTTGCTATCAAGCAAGCTAGGCAGTACCTAAACGGTATGACAGGAAACACGCTGATTATGGGCAATCCAGGCACTGGTAAAAGCCATTTATGCTATTCCATGGCCAAAGCTATCAACGAGGGCTATAAGGCTAAGAATGAGCCTAAGAGCGTCCTCTTTATCAGCATTGCTGAAATCGTCACGCGCATTCAGTCAGGCTGGCAGTATAGGCAGAGTGATTTTACAGAGTATGACGCCTTGAAGCTGCTGACTGAGGTTGACTATCTCTTTATTGACGATCTAGGTACAGAAAGTGTTATGAATAGCCGAAAAGATGAGGCTAATAATTGGGTACAGACCTTTCTTTTCAAGGTTTTTGATAAGCGAGAAACAACTATCATCAACACCAACCACAACGGCAAAGAGCTGGCCAAGATCTATAATGACAAGCTAGTCAGTCGAATTGGAAAACGATCAGAGGGGAATGTATACAACATGACAGACATCAAAGACAAGAGGATGAAACGCAATTTTTAGCCAGAGAAAGGGAGGATGCCCATGACAGAATCAACATACTTTGAACCAGATCGGGAACTGAAGGAATTCAACCGTAAGCGCAGGGATTTTATGGCGGATGCAACACCAGTGTGTCTTGAAGATACGCCTGAATTGATTGAACTAGGTGAGAAGCTCCGGGCAGAAGACACCAGCATAAACGCCTATGAGTTATACAGACACCCTAAAGCGCGTGCAAAGTTATTCGCCCAAATCGCGGAAGCCTGCTTCTTACTGATTGCAGATAGTTCACCAGTACCAGTGCAGCCAACACAAGCCCAGCGGATCCATTTTTGCGAGTACCTGGAAGGGCAGTTTCAGAATATCATTAAGAAGTTAGTCGCAAGCACAGACAAGCAAGCCCTGGAGTCTTTACTTGAAGCTTTGCAACTGCCCAAAGAAAAACAAGATCAGTTTGTCCGTGATGTGGTAGTAAGCGGCTTACTCAGTGAAGAATAGCAGCAAAGGGGCATTGCCTCTTTTTGTGGTTTAATTGCTACTTATCCCAATAGATTTAGGTTTTTTACATGATAATTTGTAGTAGTGTGCAATTTACAAAACAAACAAATACTACATATTTGACGGTTTGACCTTTGAAATAAGTCAGCTATATCAAGGATTTTGACTGGTTCGAGCGTTCCAAAAAGGGTGCGGTAAGAGCAAAAAATGTAAAGGTTCTGTCAAGGTTGCGTATTTAAAAATACTAAAAATAGGCTAAGATTAGGCTAAGGTTACATTTTTAAAAAGCCCTAAGATTGCCCTAAGGTATAGATATTTTTTAGAACCATAGAATGGTAAGGTTTTGGTAAGGTATCGAACTTCTCCAATGGTGAGGTTTTGGCTAGGTAGTGGCAAAAAATATGCCTGACAAATGGCAGGGGTAAATCTGCTTGAACCTCGAGCGAACCCCGAGAAAGTGGCCACATCTCCCTATCATTTATCAAGCAATTAATAGCAATAATAACCCCTCCCTAACTCCCTGAGAAATGACAAGCAGATAAGCGGAGTTTACCCCTCTTATTTCGGATTTCTCCTTGCAGAATGATAGGCAGATAAGGACGACAATAAGCCTTCTTAATTGCTTACAAAACGATAGGGAGTTAAGACGAATTTAAAAGATCCTTATTTTCGTTTTTCTCCTTGTCAAACGATAAGGAAATAAGGGATGTTTAAAAGTCTGTTATTTTGGATTTGTTGCTTACAACATGTTGGCAGGTATGGAAAAGTATGTACATATTCCGCCAGTCGCCTAAAATACAAAAAGCCAAGGCGCTCCGCCTTAGCTTGATCGATTCATGCTTCAAAAATGAAGTTATAGAGTTGAACAACCTTCTGAAAGCTCGGTGTGTCCATGGTGATGATTTTTTGCGCCTGGCGTTCTCGAAAGTCGAAGGTGTAGAGCTGGAGCGGATTCACTGAGCCGTCTACCTCAGAGGATAGAACAGGAACCAGCAAGCCTAGCTTTTCTAGTTTCTTCTGGCCATGCGTAACAGGGCAGACGGCAACGAAGCCAGTGCGTTCTGAGTATTCCTTACGAGATACCACCACAGCAGGGCGGCGCTTCTGTATCTCACGCCCGACAGATGGATCAAAGTCTATCCAGATGATATCCTGCTTTTCTGGGACATAGTTAGATTTCGCTGTCAAGTAGTTTCACCCCTTCAAAATCATTTTCCATACGGAGGTCAGCCGCTTCAGCGAATGGATCTGCAATCTTTGGAGCTAGGACGATCACATTATCAGCGCCTTTGTAAACGACCATTTCTTGACCTTCCGGGACATCAAGCGCCTTGGGAATGGTCACAGTCAGAGAGTTCCCAACTTTACGGGTTTTTTTACTGTATTCATTTCTTTTTCTCCTTTGTTTGTATATATCAAGTATATACCAAAACAGAGAGAAAAAGCAAGCAAAAAGCCAGCCCTGCGACTGACTCCTTGGTATAGATTAGATAGATTTATTATACCACAAGAGGAGGCTAAGGCATGACACCAGAGCAAGTAAAAAGCAAAGTTAGAAGGTATTAGATGGTTAGATAAAGAGATTCAGAGTTTGCAGTTAGAACTTCAGTATTTAGATCAAGGTTTATTTAAAAAAATCAACTCTGACACAAACCAAAGTCCAGACTAGTAGAGTGAACAATACGGAGAATGAACTTGTCTATGTTTTTGAAGTTGAAAGAAGATATACAAAACAGACTCTCCAATCTAATCAATGAACGTTTAGAAACTTCTAAACTCATTGACAAGCTGAGCGCTCCTCTTGAAAGGTCAGTATTGCGGATGTTCTATGTCAATCACTTGGAAATCTGGAATATCGAAGACAAGATAGAAAAGTCAAAAACAACGATTTACAGAATAAAGAGTTCAGGAATAAAGAATCTTGCTAAGCTTACGAGTGATAGAGCTTCTAAACTTACTTAGCAAAGCAGCTTCTTCCGATGCTTGCCTTTTGGCCAAATGCTTCAGGCTATCACTTATACTGTTCAACATTCGGAAATTACCCTCTATTTTTTTGAACGGGGCTATATTGTTTCGGTTTAAAAAGACGCGGCCTTTTCCGTGCGAAAAATTCCCTTTTTGAAAATTTTAAAGACATAATAGAAACATGATAAGACCAACCTTTCAAGCTAGTCTAACAGCTACAATACTACCCCTTTCTGCTTCAGAGTTGATTCATAAGGTGCGTTACCCCCGCCCCTATGTGGTGGATAAGAGAGCCGCAACAAACTCTCGTCTTACATCACGCGCCATTTTTTCAAATTTTTAGGTAAGGGGGGTAGAACCTAAAAAACATTGATAATACAAGATTTTTAGTCTCGTTATACATAAAAGCGCTCCTGTTTTAGCACTTGTTTCACCGCTTCCGATAAACTTGTCCGCTAATAAAATAAAACGCCATACAAGCAATTTTATAGCCTGTTTCTGATTATCCTATTTAGATAAAATATTGCCTTTTAGTTGAATACGTGTAGCACGTATGATATAATTATCTTGTCAGGAGGTAAAAGCGCTATGCCTATGACACAAAAAGAAATGGTTAAGTTACTGACTGCCCACGGTTGGATAAAGACCAAAGGCGGCAAGGGGTCGCACGTTAAGCTTGAAAAAGCTGGAGAGCGACCTATAACCATTCCCCACGGTGAGATTAACAAATACACCGAAAGGGGTATCAAAAAGCAAGCAGGGCTGTTATAGTGACAGCCTACCGCTTGTTTTCTTTTGGAGGTAAACTATGCTTGTCACTTATCCAGCTTTATTTTATTATGATGATACAGATGGAGCTAATGCTCCTTACTTTGTCACTTTCCCAGACTTTGAGCATTCAACAACCCAAGGTGAGGATATGGCAGACGCTATGGCAATGGCTAGCGATTGGTTAGGTATTAACCTAGCGGACTATATCGAGAATGGGCGAGATATTCCCACTCCTAGCCCTATTAACACCTTATCTTTAGCTGATAATAATCCTTTTCGCGATGATGAGGATATAGAGCTAGTTTATGACCCTAGCAAGTCTTTGTCTCAATGGTTATGGTTGATGTCGCCGAGTATCTAGGCAACCAAGAGCCTGTAAAGAAAACACTCACTATCCCACGTTGGGCAGATACTTTAGGACGTGACCTAGGGTTGAACTTCTCCCAGACTTTAACTGATGCCATTGCTGATAAGAAAATCCATGCTTAATAATTAACTATGATATAATTGACTTATAAACAGAGCTTTTCCATCTCCCCTTGAAACAGACTTTTCTGCGGTAGGAGGTGGGACGGTTCTGTTTTTGCCATAAAGGAGTATTTAACATGGCAAAAGTTAAAGAAAAATGGAACCCAACAATATCCCATATTGTCCCTAAAGGCACTAAACTAGCAGATGGTACAATATTAGACAAAGAAACCACCTTAACACAAGAAGAATTTGCTAAAAATCCCCCTGTTATTCCGAAAGGACACTCTTTTTATAATATTTGGAATAGAATTCTCAGAGAAAAGATAGAAAAAGACGAACTATAAAAATACAGTAGGCTTGCGCGTGAAACATTATTGTTGACGTTAACATAATTGATAAGCACGCGCTTTTTAGCGTTTTTCTTTCGATTGGTAACGTGATATAATATAGTCACAACTGAAAACTTGCATAGCCTAGACAATTAAGGAGAGTTATAGCCCACAAGGCCAAACACTCCTTTTTTTGATATAATGTAACTATCAGTAAATACGAGACAACTAAAAAAGCACGTTTGACCGTGCTAGTTCTTGCCTGCTGAACTCATCAAATTTCATGCCCTTTTTGAGGGCTTTTTTGTTCACCTTTTTGTGGACTCCTGAAGAATATCAAAGATGAACCAATATTGGTATTCTTGCCATAAACCGCTATAAACCACTGTAAAGAGACACTAAAGAATATATAAAATCATGGTTTTTCTAAATTTCTTCAAATGTCATGGTTTTCTCCTTTTGTTTATTAATACTCTTATCAAAATATGCTACTAGCAGTCATAGGTATTTTATACCCTCTTCTTCATCTCCACAAAGAGATGAATATCGCCATTGCTTTCCTGCGGAATGCGCCTCACCACTTCAAAGCCCATGTTGAGATAAAGCTGCTGGGCTCGGTGATTGAAGTCAGCCACGGATAGCCTTATGACTTGGGGCGCAAAATTTGCTATGATAAAGTCCAGAATTTCCTGTAGAAATCCCGCGCCCTGACCTTTTCCGCAGTGCTCCGGCTTCATCCCCAAACCAAGCTCCAAAGTTCGCTCTCCTTTCTGCTCTAAGCAGAATCCATAGAGTTTCCCTTCTCTCAGGACTTGATAATAACGGTCCCCACGCGCTTCTTGGGAGACTATTTCTTCATAATCCTCCAGATCATTTTCCATATCATAAAAGTCATAAGGCGTCTCGTAATGCCAGTCGTTAGCAATTTCTAAAGCATGCTGCTGGCTTAGTGGTTCAATCATCAGCTAGTCCTCTTTTCTTTAAAATTCCCAATAAAATCGTTTCTGGTCTGCTTTTTCGCTGCAGCCGAGGCTGCGATAAAATTCATGGGCTGATGAGCGGGAAATGCCTGAATTAATCCGAATTCCTGTGTAGCCTGCCTCTTTTGCCTCTTCACGCAAAGCTTGCATCAGCGCTCTGCCATGCCCCTGCCCTTGAAAATCCTGAGCGACGGCCAAAGCCAAGAGATTGAGCAAGGACGGGAAATAGAGACAGTCGTAGCTAGCCGCATGAGCGTATCCTATGACCTGACCGTCTTCTTCAACTACCAAATCAAATGCTGGTCATTCTCTAGCAGCCTCTTCAGTTGAGCCTCCGTCGCTTCCCTATCGAAGTCATAGCCCAGGCACTCAGCATTAAGTCGCTGAATAGCTGCGGCGTCTCTTAGTTTTACTTTACGAATCATCTGTCACCTCGTTCTTCTCTTTATTATAGCAGAAAAGCAGTCTGTTTGACTGCTTTCAATGAACTATTCTCCTGTCTGTCCCTTCAACCAAGACTCCGCCTCTTCTAAAGGATGCTCTGTTAGGACATCGGGCTGGATTGCCTCATTTTCAAAAACTTATTTCCATCTCTCACTCTTAGAGAATGTAATCATCAAACCAGACCCAGCTAGAACTGCCAGAATGACAAGGCAGATATTTTTCAGGGGATAGAGCCAGTCTTTATTTTCCTCATGCCATCTTGACCTCCAAAGGCCAACATAATCAGCGCTCATATGTTCGGGTTGATTCAGCTGGATATTGATTACAATGGCTAGTAAAATAATGGCAAGCAAAGCAAGCGTAAACAACCAAACTCTCTTCTTTTTCGTTAGGTTAAAACTCTTCATTCTTTTCTCCTTCTACTTTTTGTCAAGAACAACTTTTTTACACTACTTTTCTTTCACTTCTATTTCCGAATGACGATAGCCGTAGCCAAAGTAAATCAAAATTCCCAAAAGCAGGGCGATGCCAAAGGCCAACCAAGTGTCCCACGTGTACTGAGTCATAAAGGAAAGGCAGATGACAATAGACAAAATCGGAGTTAGAGGCACTAGCGGAGTTTTGAATTCTCCAGCTTTAGGCTGTCCCTTTTCCTTCCGCAACTTCAAAATGGCAAAGGCCAGCATAATCAGATAAGTCAACGTACAGATATTGAGGAAAGAGGCGATGCTAGCAAGAGGAAAGATACCCGCACAAATAGCTGATGCAATCCCCACTAAGATGGTAGCATTTTGAGGCACGCGGCTAGTAGCAGTTAATTCCTTGAAAGACGGCGGTAAAAGTCCGTCGCGCGCTATACTGTAAATCATCCGAGACAAGGCATAGGTCATGGAGATACAGACCGTGATCAGGGTCAAAATCGCTACGATAGAAACATAATTGGCAGCCCAATCTAGTCCAATACTGCGAAGTGAAAAGGCTACTGCATCTGGAACATTTAGCTTGGTATAGTGGACCAAGCCTGTCAAGACCAAGGTTACCAAGATATAGAGGATGGTCACAATCCCAAGGGAAAGAACAATGCCGCGCGGCACATTTTTTTGAGGCTCTTTGATCTCATCCACAGACATAGAAATCGACTCAAAGCCCAGAAAAGCAAAGAACATCAGAGAAGCTCCAGCCATAATCCCCGTCTGTCCGCCATAGATTTGACCAAAGCCGAAAGGTGAAAAGTTAGACCAATTCTCAGGTCGAAGATGAAAAAGCCCAACGAGAATAAAGAGAGCCAAGGCTGAGAATTTTAGGACGACCAAGGCTGAGTTAAAGCGCAGGGCTGCTTTTGAGTTTAGAAGTACCACGCCTGTCACAAAGACCAAAACCAGAATAGGCAACAAATCCACATAAGTCCCTGCTTTTGGATTGAATGTGCCATTCAAGGCTGTCGGTAGCTGGATATGAAAGCCGCTCAAAAGCCCTTTCAAGTAAGAACCCCAGCCAGAAGCTACACCTGATATAGCTGTCATAAATTCCATGATGGTCAGCCAACCAGCCAGCCAAGCCGGAAATTCCCCTAAAACAGCGTAAATATAGCTGTAAGCTCCGCCATTAGCCGGAACTCGAGAGGCAAACTCCGCATAAAATAGGGCAGAGATGCTGACACATAGGGCAGAAATCACGATCGACACAATCAGAGCTGGACCTGCATAAGTCGCCGCCCCAATTCCCGTAACCGTGAAATCCCTGTACCAACCATGGCACCGATCCCTAAAAGAATCAAATCCATCAGTTTCAGGTGCCGCCGCATTCCCGTCCTGTTTTTACTGGCATCTTTTTTTCGAAAAATATTCATAAAATCTCCCTCCAAAGCATAGATGGTTTATTATATCATAGATTATTGGATTTACCAAAGTCTCTTTTAAAATGCCACTTTATCGTTTGGCAAAGAAATGCAAAATAAGAAGCTGGGAAATCCCAACTTCTTAGATAGAAACAATTTTACGATAACTGCGGGAAGTAATCATGAAGACGATCACATAGCTGATAAAGAAGATTGCACAGACACCCAGTGTCACAGCCAGCATGAGAGCTGAGTTAAGAACACCAAGAGCAGACAAGATCAAGCTCAGCATATGATAGGCAAAGGTCAGATGGATAAAGGCAAAGGCCAGCGGCAGGAAGAAAACAATCAAGATCTGTTTCCGAATGGTTTGTCTGATTTGCTTCTCATCCAGACCGACCTTTTGTAGAATCACAAAGCGATCCCGATCCTCGTGCCCTTCTGAAATCTGCTTGTAATAGATGATGAGAATGGTTCCTAACATAAAGACGATCGACAGGAAGATGCCGATGAAGAACATGCCACCCAGCATGCCTTTGATTTCTTGCTTATCAAAAGCTGTTACCGAACCATAGACCGCTTGATTCTCAGGCAAGGTCTGATTAAACTGATTCAATTTTTCTTGGTAAGCATCCCTCAGATTACGCTGTTCTTCCGTTGACAGCTTTGTATCAAGCCAACCATAATAATTAAGGTTTACAGCATATTTATCCATCATTGCAGAGAAGATTTGGTCAGGATTTTTAAGAACCATGTAGATTTTCTCTGGGACGATCATGTTCATCTGATCGGGTAAATGACCAAAGATAAAGTCTTCTTTGAGTTCTTCTTTTATTTTAAAGGTCTGACCAGCCAGCTGCAAGTCTTGCTTGGAATCTAATTTCACGCCTTGCTGGTAGAGGGCCACTTCATCATCCCCAAGATCAAGAGTTTTCCCCGTCATACTTTGATAGTCCGCTTCTGAAATAGCCAAAATATACGTTTTCGGTGTGACAAATTTTTGAGCGGCAGCGTTGATATCGAGCTGGTTGCCAGCACGACTTGTCACTCCCATCGTATAGTATGGATAGACACCTTTCTTTGTGACTGGTAACTGCTGCTCATTCACAAACTCTGTCAGCACTTGGTCCATCTGCTCACCTGTGGTTCCTTTTCCTTGAATGCTAAAATCATGAGGAAACATAGCCTTTTGCATGTAGTCACCGCCAGCATAGATATTAGCTCCGCCAGATAAGGTTACCAAAACCATGGTTGATAGGATGGCAATTGTTGCCAAGCCCACCGCATTTTTCTTCATGCGGAAAATCAGGTTGGAAACGGAAATCATGTTATTAGGTTGGTAATAATAGGACTTCTTCTTTTTCAAAAATTGCAGAAAGACTGTAATTCCAGCATTAAAGAGCAGATAGGTGCCTAGAATCACAAAGAGCACTGCGACAAAGAAGGTAAAGACTGCTGACAAGGGATTGGTCACTCCTAGTGCAAGGAAGTAACCGTATGCCAAGGCTGCAAGCCCAAGTAGTGTCTGCAGGAATAAAAAGCGACTTTTCTTTTCTCCGCTATTCTTTTCTTTGACCAATTGCAATGCATCAAGCTTTCTCAAGCGCAGACCATTGCTAATCATCAAGCAGAAAAAGACAAAGGCATAGAAAACAGCAACCGCGATAACGACAGCAGGCTGAAAAGTTGACACCAATACGACCTTTATCGCCATGATTTTTAGCAAGAGAGCATAGATCAGCTGGTCAAATAAGAGCCCAATCCCTAGTCCAAGGATAAGGGTGACTAGACCAAATACTAGTAATTCAATTACCACCATGACAAAGAGGTGGAATTTATTGAGCCCTAGCACACTGTAGAGACCCAGCTCTTTGGAGCGATTCTTGAAAACAAAGCTATTAGCATAAAAGACGATAATGCTGGTCGTGATGCTGACAATCACCATCCCAAAAGATAGCACCATAGAAACGGCGCTTGCCCCCGTCATTTTACTAAATTAGGATTAAAAGTCAGGGAGAAAAAGATGTAGGAGATGGCGATAGCCAGACAGGTCGCCAGAGCGAAAGGATAATAAAGCTTACGATTTTTGATTAAGTTAGAAAGCGCAAGCTTACTAGTTAATCTAAGCATGAGCTTCCACCTCACTTGCCATAACTGTCAGAGTATCGGAAATTTCTTGGAACATCTGCCGCTCGGTCTTGTTGCCACGGAAGATTTGATTGTAGAGAATCCCATCCTTGATAAAGAGCACCCGCTTGGCCCGACTAGCCGCTGAAGTCGAGTGGGTTACCATGAGAATGGTTTGGCCGCGGTCGTTGATATCTTCAAAGACATCCAATAGAGCTGCCGAGGACTTAGAATCCAAGGCTCCTGTCGGCTCATCCGCCAGCAAAATCTCAGGTTCCGTGATAATGGCGCGGGCAACGGCCACCCGTTGCTTCTGACCACCGGAAATCTCATAAGGAAACTTCTCTTGGAGCTTGTTAATTCCCAGCTCGTTGCAGGTCGTGACCAGCTTTTGCATCATCTCGGTAATGGGACGGCGAGAGAGGACCAAAGGCAGTAGAATATTATCCTTGACCGACAGGGTATCCAGCAGGTTGAAATCCTGAAAGACAAAGCCTAATTTTTCTCGGCGGAAGCTGGAAGCCTGGCTGTTTTTGATGGTTGCTGTGTCAGTTCCATTTAGAAAGACGCGTCCCTCAGTTGGCTTGTCCAGCATGGCTAGGATGTTGAGCAGGGTGGACTTCCCAGAGCCTGACTCACCCATAATGGCTACATACTCGCCTTTTTCCACTGTAAAGTGAATGTCCTTTAGCGCCTCTACTTGGCTGCCCTGAAAGCGAGTCTTATAAATCTTTTTCACGTGTTGTACATCTAATAATGTCATACTTGAACCTCTTTTTTTATTTATGTGTAAAATGGTTATTTAGCTTAGCTTCCAATGCTTTATTAGCTGGCTCTGCTCCAAGATTACCTGAGCTACTGCCTCCTACTGAAAGCAAACTAAAAACGATACTATTATCATACCGAAAAGCCCGATAAGTTTCCATAAGCTAATCTTTCATTTTGAACTCTAATCTTACATTTTTGTCACTTAGCGATTTTCCAATTATGGAAATACCTGACTTCTATTAGAGGGAAAGGGCTGTATGATTTGGGCTGCTTTCCCAGTTTGCCTCCCTAAACTTTCAATTCTATTTGAGCAAAAAGGCGGTGGGACTGGGAAAAAAGGCCTAGCCTCTCAATTGTCTTTGGATTGTCGAGCAAGACGCAGTGGTTGAGTGGGCTCTACTACGCTGATTTCATCAGCTTTTACAGCCCTACTCAACTGTGCGGAGGTGGGACGACGAAATCGAATTCTAACGAATTACCGATTTCTGTCCCACTCTCCAGCCCCTTCACTGCATCTGCTTCTTAATGACTATATTGTAACCAGAAATAATACTGGCTTGATGCACAGCCCAGTCTGGTTTTTTCGATTTCTTCCTTAGAAATCTTTTGCGCCTTTGGTGTCTTTTGTTTATGGTTGAAGAGATTTGTTTTCATAGTGGGCCTCCTTTTATTTGGATATTATTTACGATTTGTTTTTCCTTACACCTATATGATATAAAATTCCCCGTCCCACTACCATCGAATAACCTTTCATTTTAAACTTTAAACTTACATTTTTGTCATCTTAAAAAGGATGAGTGATTATCACCCATCCTTTTCCTATAGATTTATCATATAAATCATCCACTCTTAGAATTTAGCTAGGTATTCCTGCACAAGTTTGATGTCTTCTTCCTTGCCACCTCTGTCAATATCGCAGATATGCGGCAGCCCATATTTTTCGATAATCAAAGGTGTAGCCCCGCAGAAGGTCTGTCCATGCTTCACCGAATCTCCATTATTGACAAAGCCTTTAATCAGGCTTGAATGTTTCTTAATAAAGCGCTTAGTGGACCAAGGAATTTTCCCAGCCCCAGCGTTTCGCGTAATCAGAATACAAGGTTCTTCCAACTTTTCCTTGATGCTTTGTGTCGGATAACCCAGCAATTCTGCAAATTGCTTCCCAACACCCGTTACTGAATCATAAACTATAATCATTTTTTCCTCCTACTTTCTCAACAAAAGCACTGCCAGAAAAGCAGCAAAGCCTACAACCACTACATCCGATATCAGTTGTAAGAGAATTTCCAAATCAGGCATACTGTGAATATAGAGCAAGATACTGATCACCGTCAAGGCCAAGACCACCAGCTTGACAGCTACTGCTACTCCTGACATCACAAGCAATCCAACCAAGATACAAAGGAGACCACCAATCAAAAAAGACTGAAAGCCTAAACTTAGGCCAAAGCCAAATTCCACACCGCCATAACCAAGGGTCAAAAAACCAATCACAACTAGGCAAAGCCCCAAAATAGCCCTTCCACTCAACAGCATTCCACCTTGTTTCATCATCATTTTCCTCACTTCCCTATTTGAATGAATATTCTTAAAGGTTCATTCACATCTTCTCAAAAAATTGTTTTCCTCTAATTTGCTTTCTCCATCGCTCTATATCACACAAATCCACCTCCTTATCTGAATGAATATTCTTATAAATTCATTCAGATCATCTTCCAAGAAAAGGAAATTCTTATTTAGAAAAAATTCCCTTTAAAAAATATTTCACCAAGGTCTCGATACTCTCACAATAACCTGGAAAATCCTGCTCTGTCACATGCATGTCGATGTAGTAGATCAAATCGTAAGCCTTCATGAGTTGGGCGACTTCCTCCTGTGAAAAGCCCTTCTCCTGCAAGCGCTGACTGAAAGTCTGAATCAAAAACTGATGAAAGGCATTGGCCGCGCGGCCTGCATCCTGATTATAGTAGTCGTGTAGCATCTGAGAAATGCCCGGCTTGCTCCACTCGGCCAAAATTTTATTAGGCGAAATCAACTCAAAAGTGACTGCAAAAAGCTGTTCAACGACGACCTCTGGCTCACCCTGCCAATCCACGCGCTGCATGGTTTCCTCACGTATGCGGTTATTTTCAGCTACATAAACCTCTAAAAAAATAGCTTCCTTGGACTCATAATACTTATAAAAGGAGCCAACAGCCATGCCAGCGCGCTTGGTAATATCTGAAATATTTGTCTTTTTATAGCCCTTCTCAGCAAACACCTGCCTAGCCTCAGCCAATAATTCAGCTTTTTTGTCCATGACCTTCTCCTTTTGTGAATGAATCAAATTTTTTATTCATTCAAATTATAACACTTTAAAAATCTTTGTCAAGAAAAGCGGAAATCGTACTTTAAAAGGAAGACGGCAGTTTGAGATAATAGCTCCTTTGTTAAATAAAAAAACAAACAAGTTCTCGGAAAAACTTGCTTGCGTCTTAGATACATTAGTGTTTCTACGATTTTTCAAAGCCTCGTTGATTTTCTTGGTTTTAATCATCGAATCAATAGTGACAAGAAACCAAACCAAGAGGTAAATCAAAACAAAACTTAGCCAGAAGGACCAACCAAAGAGCATAGTCCCCCAGCCATTGCAGATCATAGCTAGACTAACGATGGTCGCTGTCACTACAAAGTGGCAGAAAAGTAGGAAAGGAAATGGAAAGCGGTCTGTCGCGTCAAAGATATAGCTTGCTACTCCGATTAAGGCGCTGACAAGGAGGACACTGAGAATTGAACGCGGAGTCAAGAGACTTGTTTTTCCTGAAATAAGACTTACCAGCAGAAAGACCAAGCTACCTGTTCTCAGACCATCCTGCATGCCGATCAGAATTTTTTTAAAGGTCATGATTTTCCTCCTAAATTCCCAAATAGTCCATGAGCAACTTGACATAACGGCGACTGACATCGGTTTTGAGCTGATTGGTCAGCTTAGCAGTCATATTGCCCGAAAAGCTATCCGACAAGGATTCCAGATGATCGATGTTAATGACTGCGTGGCGAGATACCTGAATGAAATTGCGACTATTGAGACGATTTTGAAAACGAGTCAGCGTTTCTGTCGTTGTGTAAATGCCCTCGGTACTGTAAATCATCAGGGTTGTCTGATTGATATCGGCCAGGATAATGTCCTCCGTCTTGAGCATGACCAGCTTATCATCCGACTTAATAGGCAGGACACCACTTGGACCAGCCTTGAAGTTTTCCAGATAGTCTAGGACGGTCTTGGCCTCGCCAGCCAGCTGATCCGCTCTCACGACCACCAGCGGGTCTTGGGAGGAAATCTGAGCATCTTCTTCAAATCTTGTCTGCAAACCTAAGCCTCCTACTTTCTTCACTTGAAGCTCATCCGTCGATTCAGCAGCCAATTTTGACCTAGCCAGAACAGGGCTGCTGCCGTGAGCACTACTCCAACTATATAGTATGTTTCTTGGCTTGTCAAGAGCTTTTGCCATTCGATACAGATACCTAGGAGCTTCTCAAACTCTTGCTGGAGCTGACTCTGGTCCGCAAAAACCTCTGTCAGAGAATCCTTCATCAGGACTTGTCTGAAGAGAGAAGCCATGTAGGTTGAGGGAGTCAGTTTCATGAGATTTTGGGCAAGGCTTGGCAGAGTCCCAATCGGAATATAGGTTCCCACTAGAAAACCAGAAGCTGCACCAATGACCGTCGCGTATTGCCCCAAGGAATTCACCGATTTGAAACAAGGAACAACTAGCGCATTGAGGAGACTTGCTAGCAAGCTATTGAGCAGCATGAGGCCGACCAGCTGGGGAAGAAGCCCCCAGTCAAAGGCAATCTTGTCCGCTAGAATAAAGTAGGTCAGCATGACAGCAAACATGAAGACTTGCATGACAAAGCCGATCACAAAGGCACTGATTAGGTAGCTAAATCGCAAGCCCCATTGCCCCAAATCTGTGATAAAGAGGTCAGCGGTCACCTTTCTTTCTCGGTCTTCAGTTTGTTGTGAAAAAGCTGATAGGGTGGTTGTCAAGGCGGTGACAGCCAGCGTTCCGCTAATCAGCCAAAAGTCGAGCAGTTCCGTCGCATGGCTACTGTCTGACCAAGAGCCTTTCATGTTGTTCTTTAGAAAAACCAGATATAAAACAAAGGGAATAATGGCTCCAAAGAGAGAGAGGATCACCCCACTATGATTGCGAAAATAAAGTAAAAAGTTTCGTTTGACCAACATTAGCATTTAACGTACCTCTCTTCCTGTCAGAGCCATAAAGGCATCATCCATCGTCCCTGGTTGGAATTCAAATTGTTCAATATAGGAGCCAAGCTGGCTCAGCAACGTCAGCGCTTCTTGGGTCGTCTCTGGATAAAGAAAAACTCATTTTCCTTAGCTTGCTCCCATTCGCAACTAGTCGGTAAAGCGGCCTTCAAGCCCTCTGAATCTTGGGTTAAAATCCGCAAAACATTGCGGGCATAGCGCTCCTTGATCTGGTCAGCAGAGCCTTGCGCAATGACTTGACCATGGTCTACGATATAGATCTTATCCGCATCATCGGCTTCATTTAGATAGTGGGTGGTCAGGACTACGGTCATCTTTTCCTTCTGCTGCAGGTCTTTAAGCAGCTTCCAGATGCTTTCTCTAGTCTGGATATCCAAGCCTGTCGTCGGCTCATCCAGAAAAAGTAAGTCGGGACTATTGAGCAGCGCACGGGCAATGTCCACCCGTCGCTTTTGTCCACCAGAAAGCGTCCCGTAGCGTTGTTTAGCAAAGCTAGCCAGCCCCAGTTGCTCGATCAATTGCTCAATCTTACCAGTTTCCACCTGCTTGTACTGCTTAGCACGAATTCGCAGATTTTCAACTACTGTCAAATTGGCATCCAGCACACTATTTTGAAAGACTACGCCCAGCTTGGTTTGTTCTGCATAAATGATTTGTCCTGATGTTGGCTGCAAGAGTCCAATCAGCATCTGAATCGTTGTCGACTTGCCTGCTCCATTAGGGCCTAGAATGGCTGTAAAACTACCTGCCTCAATTTCTAAATTCAGGCCATTTACTGCTACCTTGTCTCCATAAACTTTGGTCAGATTTTTACTTGGACTAACATGATCTTTTCTCCTATCTTAACTTCTGAGACTATGATAGCAAGTCTTTTTTGAAAAATCTCGGCTTTTTGGACAAGCGGTAAAATGAGAGAGATGAGAGGTAAAAATCCAGACATCAAAAAATCCCCGACCAAGGGTCAGGGATTTGCTCTTATCTGGCAACAATCTTGCGGTAACTGCGAGAAGTTAGTAAGAATACTAAAATATAGGTCAGGAGGAAGACGCCGCAAGTCGCAAGTGTTGTCTGAATTAAGAGAGGAAGATTGGTCACACCCAGTAGGGCAACTATCAAGCGCAACATATGAAAAACAGCCGCTATATGTAGAAAAGCAAAGATGAGAGGTAGGAAGAAAACAGTTAAAATCTGCTTGCGAATGGTACTTCTAGTCTGCTTTTCATCTAAACCAACCTTTTGCAAGATGATAAAGCCATCACGATCCTCATAGCCTTCAGAGATTTGCTTGTAGTAAATCACAAGAACAGCTCCTAGAAGGAAGATAACGGATAAGAAGACACCGATGAAGAGCAAGGTTCCAGTAAGTTCCTGATAGCTCTTTTCTGCGCTATGACGATCACTAGCCATTGCGTAGCTGCCATCTTGGGCCTGTTCCTGATCCAAAGTGTCCCGCAGTCCCAGCTGGACTTGCTCGACAAATTTCTTACTGCCCTTAGTCTCTGAAGCAACTCCAATGTAGTAATAGTGTGCAACATTTAGTCCTACTTCTTTACTATCATTGACCACCATATAGAGCCCCTGTTCCATGGCCACGTCGTTTGGATTAGGGATTTTCCCATGCGTGAAATTCGACGGTAAAAGCTGCTTGATCTTCCAGTCTTTACCATTTACTCGGAGAGGTTTATACTTATTTAAGGAAACATTTTTTCCATAGACAAGAGTTTCATCATCTGCCAAGTCTATCTTTTTCCCTGTCATTTTTTCATAATCCTGACGATTGATGACCGTAATCGTGCCGGCAGACTTGGTCAAGATACTTGGATCCGAATCCAGCTCGCTTTGCATTGGAACCGTTACATCATTTCCAGCTAGTTTCATGATGAAGGCTGATTGGTAGAGATAGGTAGTATAGCTTGGCTTCTTCAGACCTGTGTCCTGAGCGACCTGCTGAACCTTATCCAACAGAGCTTCCGTCTGATCAGTCGATTTCGGCAAGACGACGCTAACATTGTAATCCTTTGGATGCAAGGTAGTAATATAATCCTGACCACCAACATAGATATTGATTGTACCAACCAGAGTCACTAAGAGCATGGTAGATAGAATGGAGATAGTAGCCAATCCTGCTGCATTTTTACGCATCCGCGAGATGAGATTGGAAACAGAAATGAAATTCTGCGTTTTGTAGTAGTAGCCTTTGCGCTTTTTGAGAAATTGCAATAGTGTAATCGAACCGGCATTAAAAAGCAGATAGGTTGCTAGGATAACCATGATCACAGCTACAAAGAAATTGCCGATAGCAGCGACAGGTTTGGTAACGGTCAAAGCCATATAATAAGCCACTCCCATGAGGAAGAGCCCCAGCAAGGTTTGCACCCAAAGGAAGCGTCCCTTCTTCTCGCCTGCTTTCTTTTCTTTCATTAGGTTAAGAGAGCTATAGCGTAGAAGGCGGGTCGAGTTGAGCAACAAAATCACCGCAAAAGCGACACCCAGACTAGCTAGAGTCATCCAGACATTCTGCCACTGGAAAGTCGAAGCAAGAACGGCTGGCATTCCCATCAATTTCAAAAGGACTGCGTAAAGCATCTTGTCCAAAGCTAGACCAGACAAGACTCCCAGACCGACCGTGCCAAGATAAAAGACACAGAGCTCAAAGAAGGTCATAAGTAGCAAGTGACGCTTCTCCATCCCTAGCACACTATAAACACCGAGCTCACGCGAACGGTTCTTCATGACAAAGCTATTAGCATAGGTGATAAGGATGAGCACCGCAATCTGAATGACTTGGATGCCAAACTGCAAGGTCATGCGAGCTGCTGTACCACCATAAGAGGTTTCCATATTTGGACTGTGAGCCAGTGAGACAAAACTATACAGAATCGCTGTTGCCAGTACCGTTGCCAAGGCAAATGGATAATACAAACTGCGATTCTTGATCAGATTTGATAAGCCAGTTTACTCGTTAGTTTGAACATAGTTGCCCACCTCACTTGCCATAACAGTCAGAGTATCGGAAATCTCTTGGAACATCTGCCGCTCGGTCTTGTTGCCGCGGAAGATTTGATTGTAGAGAATCCCGTCCTTGATAAAGAGCACCCGCTTGGCCCGACTAGCCGCTGAAGTCGAGTGGGTTACCATGAGAATGGTTTGGCCGCGGTCGTTGATATCTTCAAAGACATCCAATAGAGCTGCCGAGGACTTAGAATCCAAGGCTCCTGTCGGCTCATCCGCCAGCAAAATCTCAGGTTCCGTGATAATGGCGCGGGCAACGGCCACCCGTTGCTTCTGACCACCGGAAATCTCATAAGGAAACTTCTCTTGGAGCTTGTTAATTCCCAGCTCGTTGCAGGTCGTGACCAGCTTTTGCATCATCTCGGTAATGGGACGGCGAGAGAGGACCAAAGGCAGTAGAATATTATCCTTGACCGACAGGGTATCCAGCAGGTTGAAATCCTGAAAGACAAAGCCTAATTTTTCTCGGCGGAAGCTGGAAGCCTGGCTGTTTTTGATGGTTGCTGTGTCAGTTCCGTTGAGAAAGACGCGGCCCTCAGTCGGCTTGTCCAGCATGGCTAAGATGTTGAGCAGGGTGGATTTCCCAGAGCCCGACTCCCCCATGATAGCGACATACTCGCCTTTTTCTACCGTAAAGTGAATGTCTTTCAACGCCTCTACTTGACTGCCCTGAAAACGGGTTTTATAAATCTTTTTCACGTGTTGTACATCTAATAAGGTCATCATGATCTCCTTTTCTATAATTCCATTTTAATACAGAAACAACTTTATTTCCATATTTTACTAATTTTTAAATGCCAATATTTTTATCTCTGCACCAGATAAGCAATCAGTGCGATGATCCAGAGATGGGCTGGGTAAAAGATATAAAAAAAATACTTGACCCACTTGCCATTGTAGCCTCGCTCGCCATTGTAGAGACGGAGGAAGGGCAAGACGGTAATAAAGGCCCAGTCTGAATTGTAGAGCATCATCGAAATGGTGGCTCCCATGGTTGGGTAGATTTCAATGCTCAGACAGAAGAGTAGAAAAGCCAAGACCATGTAAGAAAGAGTTCTGAGGGCAGGCTGATTGCGGAAGATATAGCTAATCAGCATCAAAGGAATAATGGTCAGGCCACCTTCTGTCAAAAAAACTCCTGCCAAACCAATTAAAACTGCCGCTCCAATCCGCAAATAGCGCTTCTCATCCATAACCTCTTCACCATTTGGAAAAACCAAATACTAGATTGAGCACTAGAACGCCACAGGCTAGACTGAGAAAGATATTATTCTCAAGATGAATTCCCTTGCTATGAAAGAGCATGGTCAGGATGCTATTGCCCAGCTGCATGATAGCCGCCCAGATAAATAAGCGTGCATTGTAGGCCAAGCGGTTGCGCGTATGCAGAAAGCCTTCTACTGCGCTAAAGGCAAACCAAGCACCTACACAGCGGGTTAGCAGGTGGAAAATCCCGTCCCAGCCTGTTGGTAACAGCCCCGGAATCTTATCAATATGATCAAAAATCATTAAAAAGGCCATGAAGAACTTGAGTTGGAAAGCATTTAATCCCCTTGTTTTCATTTCGTATCTCCTTGTCTTCTTTATACATCTATCTTACAAAAAAAGAAAGGTCGGTACCATAACCTAACCTTTCAATTTCACTTGCCAATCTTACAAACTTGTAAGAATGCCCTATTCAAATATCATTTTCTTCTCAGAAAAGTTAATCATGACAGTCGTTCCCTGTCCTACCTGCGAAGCGATGCTAATCTGGTGCCCCAGTTCATCTGCGATTTTCTCGGACAGATAAAGCCCCAAGCCAGACGATTGCTGGGTCAAACGACCATTATAGCCTGAAAATCCTCGCTCGAAAACCCGCAGCAAATCCGCATCCTGAATCCCCAGACCGCTGTCTTTGATATAAAGCGTATCCTCCTGAAAATAAATTTCAATTCCGCCTTGACTGGTGTATTTCAGACTATTTGACAGCACTTGCTCCAAAATCACGACGAACCATTTTCTGTCTGTGATGATGGTTCGGTCCAGATCATGCAGATTGAGGCTCAAGCCCTTTTGTATAAAGAAAATCGCATATTTCTTGACAATCTCCTTGACCAAGTCTTCAACATTTTCCTTTTTCAAGACCAAATCCTCGTGGAAACTCTCCAAACGAAGATACTGCAAGACAATATTGACATAGGACTCGATCTTAAAGAGCTCTTGCTCCAGCTGGTTCTTGACCTTCTTGTCCTCAATTTCTCCGACCAGCAATGAACTAGCTGCAATAGGCGTCTTGATCTGATGAGCCCAGAGCGTATAATAATCCATCAGGTCATTAGCTTCTCCCTCTCCTCAATCGCACGGTTCTTCTTGTCCATTTCCAACAGAGCCAGTTTCTCAAAAAGGAGAGCCTCTAAGGCTGTCTGAGGCCGACCTGAGGCATAGAAGAGCTGGTTTCGATATTCCTTATAAGCGCTAGCTAAATCCATTCCCAAGAAAAAACTAGCGAGGAGAAAGGCTAAGAGCAGCTGATACTCTAGCAGACTGCGTCCGTCTTCGAAAATAAAGGCAAACATCCCCATAATCGAAAATACAATCAGCAAGAGCAACAAGATGAAGCGACGGGAGTACAGATGATGCTTCAAAAAGAAAAATTTATCCTGCATGTCCATTAGTTAAACCATATCCTATCCCTTTTTTCGTCTCAATGAAATGCTTCAGACCGTGCTCTTCTAGCTTCTTGCGCAGGCGGGCAACATTGACGGACAAGGTATTGTCATCAATAAAGAAATCGCTGTTCCAGAGCTCCTTCATCAAGTCATCACGCGCCACGATGCTGCCAGAATGCTCAAAGAGCACCCGCAAAATCTGAAATTCATTCTTGGTCAGCGTTACAAGCTCGCCCTCATAGACCAAATCCATGGATTTAAGATTTAAAATCACACCCTGATATTCCAAAAGGCTTTGGTCTGTACCGAACTCATACGATCGCCGCAGCAGGCCTTGAACCTTTGCCAGAAAGACATTATTGTCAAAAGGCTTGGTCACATAGTCATCTGCGCCCATATTGATGGCCATGACGATATCCATAGACTGGTCACGCGAAGACAGAAACATAATGGGTACCGTCGAAATCTTCCGAATTTCCTGGCACCAATGGTAGCCGTTAAAGAGAGGCAGACCAATATCCATCAGCACCAGCTGGGGCTCCTCCTTGACAAAGGTTGTCAAAACCTGCATGAAATCTTCAATCGCCACAACCTGATAGCCCCATTGCTCCAGCATTTTTTTGATCATTTGACGGATAACTGCATCATCCTCAACCAGTAAATCTTGTGCATTCCATTTCCTCACTCATTTTTCTTACTGCTATTATATCAAATTCTCCCTTAAATCACAGAGACTTTTTTAGTTTGAAATTCATATTCTTTTCAGAAAGTTTCAAGAAAGAAGGCAAAAACTGACAAATCATTCAAACTTCTATTGCTGCTCTCTTTGCTTCTGACAACTAGCCCCACTTATGCTATACTGGAAGAAGATAGAATATTGGAGATAAATATGGGAATAATTTTTGATTACCTAGACCAAGTAGCTTACGATAGTATCTACGACACCCCCTTTAATGAACTGGATATGCTGATGCTGACCGAGATAACTTATCTGCCTTTTGACCAGATCGTGTCTGATCAGATGTCCCCTGATTGTAGTTGCCGCTTGTTTGAAGCTGCTGAAAAAATGCCTCAAGATTTATCCATGTTAGTGACTAAAAATCGGCTGAAGCTCTTGGAAAAAGCAGCCAGCTCAACCCGCTTCAAAAATATCAAACTCATGGGCTATGTTAATGATATTGATTCTGATGTCCAAAAGCAGTTTGCAGCTATGATTTTCAAAATCAAGCCTGATAGCTATGTTCTAACCTTCCGCGGAACTGATGATTCCATTATCGGCTGGAAAGAGGACTTCCACATGACCTATATGGATCAGGTTCCAGCTCAAAAAACGGCGGTCAATTATCTGCGAAAAGCTATGGATGCTCTGCCTGGGCAGTTCATCCTGACAGGTCACTCGAAAGGAGGCAATCTGGCTTCCTACGCTGCTAGTCAGATTGAGCCAGAGTATCAAGAGCGGATTCAGAGTATTTACAGCTATGATGCTCCCGGACTGAATCACTCGGTCATTACCAGTCAAGGCTACCAGACTATTTCAGACAAGATAAAGCGCTACATTCCGCAAGGCTCTATCGTCGGAATGATGCTCGAAACGCCCAAGCAGGCTCAAATTGTCAAAAGTACAGCTTTCGGCGGTCTGGCTCAGCACGATACCTTCACTTGGCAGATCAGTGGCCAGACTTTTGTCCTACTGGACAACCTCAATCCAGACAGCCTTCAAGTAGATAAAACTCTGAAAAACTGGGTAGATAGCGTTTCTGATGAGGAATTAAAAGACTTTTTCGATCTCTTTTTTGGCCTCATCCTAGATGCTGGCATCAGCTCCATCAATGACCTCACCAAGCTGGAAAATTTCAAAAAAATCCTGGCTGTTTTTGAAAATGCCAATGCTCTCACAGACCAAGAGCGGGAAATGCTGACGCGCCTGGCCAAACTACTGGTAGACATGCGCTACCAGTCTTGGAAAGACGACATGAACCTGCTGAAGCCTAGTAAACTTGTTCAAGAAGTCAAGGAAAATCTATCCGAATTCACTAAGAATCTTCCTTTTACAAGCAATGATTTCGCTCAAACAGATAAACCCGATGAGCAATAAGCTATAAATACAGCACTTGGAAACTCTCTAATATAAAAGAAAAACACTCCTGTCAAAATCTAGAAAACTAGACTCAGGAGCGTTTTTTATAGCTAATAAGTGAATTCTCTAAAATTGGAAGCAACTTGTAGCATGATTACAACTCAGTCTTGACAGCTTGTTTTTTCTTTGTTAGAATGTAACAAAATCATTTACAACTAAGTAGTGATAAAAATCAGAAAGGAAACCATCATGAAATCTATCAAAGGAATCGCCCTTATTGCTGTTAGCATAGTCCTGACCATCTATGCTTGGGCTTCAGCTGGGATGACCAACTTTATCGTACCCGGTCTGGCCTTAACTACCCTTTCGCTGACCTTTTTACTTGCGACTCGGAACGCCCTATTGGAAAAATGGTTCAATGGCATCGAAAAGATGTACGCCTATCATAAGTTTACAGCTATCTTTTCCGTCGTTCTTCTTGCTCTCCATAATGTTGCCATGGGCGGCAGTCTCTGGGGTTCTCATCTGGCAGCCCAGCTTGGAAATATCGGCATCTATCTCTTTGTCAGTATTGTTCTGGTGGCCTATCTTGGTAAGCACATCAAATATGAGGCTTGGCGTTGGATTCACCGCTTTGTCTATTTGGCCTATATCTTTGGTCTCTTCCACGCTTATATGCTAATGGGTGGTCGACTCCTAACACCGACCTTGCTAGGTTTCATAGTCGGATTCTATGCTATCATCGGTTTAGCTTCTGGCTTTTACATCATCTTCCTCTATCAAAGTTTGGCCTTTCGCCATCTGGGAAAAATCCTACAAGTCAAGCGGCTCAACCACGATACCGTGGAGTTGAAGATCCAGCTCAGTCAAAAGCTAGACTACCAGTATGGACAGTTTGCCTTTATCAAGATTTTCCAAGAAGGATTTGAAAAAGCGCCGCATCCTTTCTCTATCTCTGGTGGCCATGACAATATCGTCTACTTTACCATCAAGAACTCTGGTGACCACACTAAGAAACTGTATGACAAAATCCAAGAGGGAACCAAGGTCACCATTGATCGGGCTTATGGCCACATGATACTTGACCAAGGGCAGGAAAAGCAGATTTGGATTGCTGGTGGAATTGGCCTTACCCCCTTCATCTCCTATATCCGTGAAAATCCTAATCTGAATCGCCCAGTCGGCTTCTACTATGCTTACACTGGAGCTGAAAATGCTGTTTACCTAGACCTCCTCAAAGACTATGCAGCCAAGAATCCGCAGTTTGACCTTCATTTAGTCGATAGCAAGGTCTCTGGCTATTTAGACTTCAAGAATTATCCTTTGGACGACAAAACTACTGTCTTCATGTGTGGACCTGTCAAGATGATGGAGAAGCTAGCCAACGAATTTAAAAAGATCAATCCTAAAGCAGATCTGGTCTATGAAGGTTTTAAGTTTAAATAAAGAAACCAAAAAGAGGAGTTCAATCCTATTTTTTCCCATTTTTCTTTGTTTGTTTTAAACAAAAGTGTGATATAAAAATCCGAGAACAGTAACTATTTCTGTTCTCGGATTTTTAATTTTTCCTACTGTCTATAGTAGTATTGATCAGCAGGGACATTTCCGATATTCTGACCAAAAACTAATCTCGGTCTACTACTATCAGATTGATCACCATACGGATTTCTAAAGCCAATTTTAAATAAAGCAATCATAGCCCCTGAATTCCCTGACCGAATGTTGAGTGTTGGAAACTTAGAATTGGAAATCGGATTTGGTGAGATACTCTCATTTCTGTTCGTTTTTCCATCTGCGGATATAATTACTTCCAGACCTTCTCCATTTTTCCAGACACCTGCTAAAGTCGCATAATCACCTTTCATAATGGCTTCAATGTCTAAATCTTGTTTCTCTACTGAGTCAGTAGTATATTTTTCCCACCACTTATCTTGATATTCTCTAAAACTAATTTGATTTGTTTGACCAAATATTATTCTTTTTTCAGAACTAATATCTCCATTTGGTCCCTCAATATTTTCTGGAACCAATAACACTGAAATTTCTTTACCCTCTACAGCTATTTGGTTTACTCCAATAAAGTATGCTTCATAATAGCCTCCTATTTTTCTAGGCAGTTTATTCTCATTCAACTTATATTGCATATGAGAAGAGCCACTCCAAAAATTCCAATCATTGCCTTTTCCAGTAAGTCTTGGGAATACACTGGTTCTATTTTGAAAATAATCTTCAGGCTTATATGCATATAAAGTAAATCCTGAATCAGCTATTGATTGTTCCAAATCGTCATTGGAATAAACACCGTTAAATGAAGATAAGTTCCCCTTGAGTACTAAGTCCTGGTCTTTGGCATTATCTGATTTAAAAAAATCTTTTTGATTGGAAAATATCATTTCATGGTCTATATCTCCATCAGATAAAGTAACTGTAATAAGTTTAGCTTTGTCATCAAATACTTCAATAGTAATCTTAAAACTATCATAACCATCAGATTTTTTCATTTTGCTAGTGGATGTTTTTTTCTTTTACTCTTCTTTCCAATTAGTCTCAAAAATACCAGAAACCATACCATCAGAGGTTTGATAATCTATTTTCCACTTATGGTCAAGGGAACTAATTATAGCTTTACTGCCAGTATTAGAAATATACTCCCCTGTAATATCAACTTTATCTGAACTATATATATGTTCACTAACTTCTTTAGTATTTTTTTCGAACTATGTTGCTTATAGACAAAAAAACAAACTAAGCCTAGGATAGTTATAAAAAAATAATAGAACCCCAAAAATATAAATTTCTGTTTTTTTAACTCTATTTGTTCCCCTGTAACTTTTTTTCTCATATTTCCCTCCGATTCATTTAATAATTTTTAACTCCCTTATAAAACCAATGTCATTATAACTTTTTGATTTTGAATTGTAAATCCTTAAAATAAATATATGAGTTATTTCTAAATAGAAAATACTAATAAATCCCCCAGCAGCTTCCTGCTGGGGGATTGTCATTAGTTCAAAGATTGTTACCCAATCAAACTTCCATTTGGTACTTTCTCGTCCACAGTTAGGAGAGTCAGTTGGTCGCCGTGCTCGGCTGAGAGAATCATACCTTGGCTGATGCGGCCCATCATTTTGCGCGGTTTGAGGTTGGCTACGATTTGGACTTTCTTACCGACCAGTTCTTGCTCGTTTGGATAGTATTTAGCAATACCAGAGAGGATTTGACGGTCTTCACCGTCTCCTGCGTCCAAGCGGAACTGAAGAAGCTTATCAGATCCTTCAACTTTAGAAACTTCTTTGACTTCTGCAACACGGATTTCTACCTTATCAAAGTCGTCAAATTTGATGGCGCTACGATTAAGTTTGAGCTCGACTTCTTCTGGCTTCCATTCTTTTTCAACCGCAGGTTTGTTGCCTTCCATTTGTTCTTTGATATAGTCGACTTCTGCTTCCATATCCAGACGTGGGAAGATTGGTGTCCCTTTCTCTACAACTGTCAGGCCTGCTGGGAGCTGGTCAATTGCTAGGTTTTCTAGCGAAACTGATTGAGGCAAGCCTAGTTGACCGAGGACAGCCTTGCTAGTTTCCATCATGAAAGGTGCGATCAAGTGCGCCACAACACGAAGACTCGCTGCCAAGTGGCTCATGACTGCTGCCAGTTCTTTGACCTTGGCTTCATCCTTAGCCAGAACCCAAGGAGCAGTTTCATCAATGTATTTATTGGTGCGGGAGATAAGCGTCCAGACTGCTTCCAGCGCGCGTGGATAGTCCACCGCATCCATGTGTTTGTAGTAGTCAGCGATGGATTCAGCTGCTACCTGAGCCAAAGCCCCATCAAAGTCTGTTACATTTTCTTCATAGGCCGGCACCTGACCGTCAAAGTACTTGTTAATCATGGAAACGGTTCGGTTGAGGAGGTTTCCAAGGTCATTGGCTAGCTCGTAGTTGATGCGGCCAACATAATCTTCTGGTGTGAAAGTTCCGTCTGAGCCGACCGGAAGACTGCGCATGAGGTAATAGCGCAAGGCATCCAAGCCATAGCGTTCGACCAGCATTTCAGGATAGACCACATTGCCCTTAGACTTGGACATCTTGCCATCCTTCATGACAAACCAACCATGGGCAATCAAGCGGTCGGGCAGCTTAATATCCAGCATCATAAGCAGGATTGGCCAGTAGATAGAGTGGAAACGCAGAATGTCCTTGCCCACCATGTGGAAGACTGTTCCGTTCCAGAATTTATCATAGTTAGCATGGTCGTCTTGACCATAGCCAAGAGCTGTCGCATAGTTGAGCAGGGCATCAATCCAAACATAGACTACGTGTTTAGGATTAGATGGCACAGGCACGCCCCAAGTAAAGGTCGTCCGAGAGACGGCCAAGTCTTCCAAGCCTGGCTCGATGAAGTTTCTCAGCATTTCATTGAGGCGGCCGTCTGGCGTGATAAAGTCAGGCTGTGATCTGAAAAATTCTACCAAGCGGTCTTGGTACTTACTGAGGCGGAGGAAGTAAGACTCTTCAGAAACCCACTCCACTTCATGTCCAGATGGCGCAATTCCACCGGTTACATTTCCAGCTTCATCACGGAAAACTTCTGCCAACTGGCTTTCGGTGAAGAATTCCTCGTCAGATACAGAATACCAGCCTGAATATTCACCCAAGTAGATATCATCTTGGGCCAAGAGTTTTTCAAAGACATCAGCTACAACCTTTTCGTGGTAGTCATCGGTCGTTCGGATAAATTTATCATACGAAATGTCCAGCAGTTTCCAGAGTTCCTTGACCCCAACCGCCATGCCATCGACGTAAGCTTGCGGACTGATACCAGCTTCCTCAGCTTTTTGCTGGATTTTTTGACCATGCTCATCCAGACCAGTCAGATAGAAAACATCATAGCCCATGAGGCGCTTATAGCGAGCCAAGACGTCACAGGCAATAGTCGTATAGGCAGACCCGATATGGAGCTTGCCAGACGGGTAATAAATAGGTGTCGTAATATAAAACGGTTGTTTTGTAGTCATTTTTTAATCCTTTCAAGGCTAATGAAACCTTTTTTGATAACACTTCATTATATCATATTTCCTAGCGATTGAAAGAGGGGACCTGACATTGATTTTAGACGTTCTTCTCTTAAAATAAATAAGGACGAGAGGTTTTATTCCATAGTTTCTTTCGACGATAGTAATAGTAAAAAACAGCTCTATTCATCAAATCGGTTGAGAAACGATCTTCTTAGTTTGTTCATAATTCTTTTCTAGGGCTATAATAAAACACCTTGATTTAGCCATCTATTTTGTTCTGGCCAAAGATCGCTATTTCCCCAAAACTTGCCAATTCTTGCTAAATATAGTAGAATATATAAAAAATATTTAAGGAGATTACTACATGATTGATGCATATAAAAAATTTTGGAAGGGCTATGTGGATTTCACCGGTCGCTCAACTCGCTCAGAATTTTGGTGGCCAATTCTCTGCCATTTTTTAGTAATGATACTAATACTTTGTACTGCTCTTCTGATTGAGACGGTTTTGAACTCTGAGACTGGAGGAGCCTTATCTACCGCCTTTGTTGGCCTGATAGTTGTCTATTACATTGCAATTCTGCTTCCCTCTCTCGCCATTCAAGTTCGACGATTGCGAGATGGTGGCTATCATTGGGCTCTTCTCTTTTTGTACTTGGTCCCATTTTTTGGCCATTTTATTCTGTTTATTTTTTATTGTCAGCCTACAAAATATGAACTTGTTAGCAATGATTCCTATAATAATACAGAATACCAAGATCAGCAATTTAGCCAAAATCCCTATCAAGAGCAGCAAAATTACCAACAAAATTTTGTGGCAACTGAAAACGAGTAAAGTCCATTGAATCAAACAAAAAGCATTCTACTTTAACAGGCCTCCCGAAAGGTTAGATTTTTGTATCTAACTCTTTGGGAGGCCTGTTAAATTTACCTGGTTTTTTATGTTTGTTAAACCATATTATTTTTCCACAGCTTCATTATAGATTCGAATCCGAGGGGCAACTTGATTTATCACATCTAAAAACTGTAATAAGTCAATATATTTTTGATCCGTATAAGGTCCAAAAGCCAGACGAATATCTTTGTTAGAACTCATTGGATTGTAATACAGATACAGGTGATGAACTTTTGCATACTTTGTTTCTTCCACTTCCTCAATCTTAATAGTCACATCAACTAAATCAGAAAGCATGAGAAATTGGAAATAAGTATCAGCCCGTATGATGGCATCCTTGTAAAGATAGAGAGATAAGCTTTCACGCGCATAACGAGAGTCACTATAAAGCAGTTGAAAATCCTTTTCCAGCTCTGGAAAGTGAGAATAAAGTTCTTGACAGCGTCGCAGACTCTTTTCTTTATTGACCAAAGCAAGGCAAGTAAAGAGAGCGCTCATCCCTATTAGCAGGATGATTGAAATCAGAGCCCATATACTCCCGGCTTCATCTGTCTGTGGCAAAGCTAAGAGCAAAACGAAAGCTCCTAGACCACAAAAACAGGAAAAAGTAAGTCCTTATAAAATTCAACATTTATTTTTTCTTGCACCGATTGATCCTCTCAATCCAAACATGACTAATTTTCCACCTTTAGCCTATGCCCAAGGATTATAAAAGCGTCCTTGATTGACAACGAAAAGAAGAAGGCTGAAGGCTAGTAGAAGGACGGACACCAGGATTACAAGTTTGTCTAGTTTTCCGAAGGCTTGCTGGGTATACCAGGTCCGCTTTTTATTTTTCCCAAAGCGACGCAGCTCCATGGCCGTCGCGATCGTATTGATTCGCTCGAGCGAGCTGAATATCAGGGGAATGACAATTTGCAGATTGCCTTTGACCCGCTTGCTAAGGGGAGCTTTTTTGGATAATTCTTGTCCACGCGCCTCTTGAGACATCTTGATGAGGTAAAATTCCTCCTGTAAATCCGGAATATAACGCAGGGTCAGACTGACCGCATAGGCAATCTTATAAGAAAGGCCGATTTGATTCAGACTGGAAGCAAATTGACTGGGATGGGTGGTCATGAGAAAGATCACCGCTAGAGGAATCGTTGAGAAATACTTGAGCAAAAGATTCAAGAGATAAAAGAGTTCCTGAAGCGTAAGATTATAAGCTCCCCATCCTGTCCAGAGCAAATCCTTGGCTCCGTAAATCTCCACCCCATACTGAGGAGCAAAGAGATAGACCATGAGAATATTCAGCGCTGCAAAGGTTCCCGCAAAAGCTAAAACAAAAGAAATATCTTTCAGCCGAATCTCAGACACTCGAAATAACATCAGGGAAGCCAGAGCCACAAGAAGGAGGAAACGCGTATCGTAGCTCATCATGGCTGCCACCGAAACCAGGATAAAAAAGATAAGCTTGCTGGCACCAGACAGACCATGGAGAAAAGTCTTTCCTGCATGGTAGCCAATCAATTTTTGTTGATTAAACATGACTTTCCTCCTTTTTTCGCATGTAAAATTGAGTCAGCGCTAGCGGATCCACTCCCAGCTTCTCAGCCAAGCTAAAAATCGAAGTTTCCTTTAGATTGGCCGCTGCAATCAACTCATGATTGGACAAAACCTGAGCAGGCGACTGGTCTGCTAAAATCTGGCCGTCCACCACCACGATGGCCCGATCTGAATAATCCAGCATAAGCTGCATATCATGGGTAATCATGATAACCGTGTGTCCCTGCTGGTTTAGCTCATCGAGAAAGTCCATCATCTCTGTATAATGGCGCTGATCCTGACCAGCTGTTGGCTCATCCAAAAGGATAATCTCTGGATTTAGCACCAAAATAGAAGCAATGGTCACCCGCTTCTTCTGACCAAAAGACAGGGCTGAAATCGGCCAACTGCGGAATTCATAGAGTCCGCAAGTTTTGAGCACAGCATGAACCCTTTCTTCAATCTCTGCTTCGGCCAAACCACGCAATCGAAGTCCCAGAGCCACTTCATCAAAGATCATGGTGGTCGAAATCATCTGATTGGGATTTTGCAGGACATAGCCAATCCGCTCTGCCCGCTCCTTGATAGAGTCTCCCTTGATATCCTGTCCCTGCCAATGATATTGCCCTTCTGTATCAATAAAACGACAGAGAGCCTTGGCTAGCGTAGACTTGCCAGCTCCATTTTTCCCAACGAAGGCTATCCGCTCACCCTTGAAAATCTTCAGACTGATATCCCGCAAAATAGGTCTATCGCTCTGATAGGCAAAGGAAACATGGTCAAGTTCCAAAAGTGCTTCGTGACGACTGTCATCCTGCTCTGCTTTTTGCTCGGTCAGACTCTGCGAAAGTCCTGTAAGTTCCAGCTTGGTCAAATTAGCCAGATGAGTCGCGCTTGCCACATCAAAACCAAGCTGCCGCAAGGCTGTGATATAGAGGGGTTCTCGGATCCCATTTTCCGCTAAGAGCTCCGTCTTGAGCAGATCATCTGGCGCGCCATTAAAGAGGATTTGCCCATCATTGACAAGAACAACTCGATCAACAGGTCGATAAAGAACATCTTCCAAGCGATGCTCGATGATGATGGTCGTGGTCGCAGCTTCTCTATGAATCCGATCAATCAGATCAATCGTATCCTGGCCAGACTTGGGATCGAGATTGGCCAAAGGCTCATCAAACAGCAAAATTGGACTCTCATCAATCAAGACACCCGCCAGACTGACCCGCTGCTTCTGTCCGCCAGACAAGTCTTGAGGGCGGTGATCCAAAAGCTGCTCTAGGTCCAGCTGCTTCGCCCAACGCAGGACTTTCTGCCGCATCAAGGGCAAGTCCACCATATCATTTTCCAAGGCAAAGGCCAGATCCTCTGCCACGCTGAGCCCGATAAACTGACCATCCGTGTCCTGCAAGACCGTGCTGACAAGATTTGACTTGTCATAAATACTGCTATCAAAGCTGGCTGCCCCTTAATCAAGAGTTGTCCACTGGCCTGACCCTTGTAAATATTGGGAATAATTCCGTTGAGGCACTGCCCCAGGGTTGACTTACCAGAGCCGGACGGCCCAATCAGCAGCACCTTTTCCCCCTCATAAATGGTCAGATTGATATGCTTCAAAGTCGGCTCCGACTGAGCCTGGTATTGAAAACTAAAATCTTCAAAGTGAATAATTGGTTTTTTCATGTTTTTCTATAAGGCCAGAGCGATCTGAATCGCCAGATTGGCCACCTTGTCTTTCTCGTCTAAGTCCGCATGATTAGCCAGATTGCGCATATCCCAAGTCTCCTCAGACAAATGATCCGCCGCATAAAAGAACTGGCAAACTTGAATGTCACGAAAGGCCGCCAAAGCCGCTACAGCCGAACACTCCATATCCACACAGATAGCTCCCGCCTCTTTTCGCCTGCGCAGCTTGTCTGCAGTCTCACGGTAAATGCCGTCTGTCGTCCAGACCTTGCCCAAGCTATGAGAAATCCCTCGCTGTTCAAGGAAATTCAAGAGAAAATCCTGCAAGCCGACATTGACTGCTATCTCCGAACTAGCCGGCTGGTAATGATAGCTAGTCCCCTCATCACGCAAAGCTGCTGTCGGAATAATAACGGATGTTTCTTTGATGTCCTCGTCCAGCACACCACAAGTCCCAAAGAGAACCAGCTTTCTCATACCAAAAGCAATCAAATCCTCTAAAATTGCTACACAAGCTGAAGCACCAACCGGAGCATTGAACAAGGCTAGCTCTCGTCCACCCACAAAAATCCGATAAATGGGAATTTCAATGTTGGCCATAGATGTCGTCATAATCAACTCATGGTCAAAATCCGCCAGCATTCGGGCAAAGGTCTCCCGAGCAAAGCAGGACACTGCCGTCTGCGGAAAGCCTTCAATAGGCTCTATCAAATCCTCTGGATTGATGATGGCCTTACGATTTTGATCAAACTCTTCAAGAATCATCGACTTGTTTTATCCCTTTCTTTAGCACGAAATAGCCAGCTAGCGTCCACTGACTCTATCCTACTATTGTATCATAAAAAGGCGGTCTACTGACTATCGCCAGCATATTTTCTAGCTAGCCAAGGATATAGGCAGGCTCTATAGCAAGGATGGGTTCAAGCGCATTTCAAAACAAAAAAGATTGGAAAAATGCAACTGCCCTCCGATTGCTAGATATTAATCTAGCAATCGGAGGGCAGTCAATCTGAATGAGAGTTTGCACATTAAAAAGATTATTTATCCATAAATGGAAGCTAAACTGGCTGAATCTAATCTTTCCAAGAATAAAGACTACTAAACAAGCTCCTGACAATCTTCAAAGAGAGCTTTCATTTGGGCAAAAGTCATAGCAGGAACAAGAACTTTCTCAGCATCAAATAACTGTGTCATATTTTCAGGAAGCTTGTCCAAAAAATCTGAATACGAAATTCTCTTGTAAATAAAGAATTTCTCTAGATTATCTGGGTCTGCATCATCACATCCGACCAGATTACAGTACCAGCTAAGTTTGATTCATCAATATATTCAGTATCTTCTGGTGCGAGGGTAGGTACGAGAGGAAGGATTGTATCAACACCAGCAGTTAGCGTATAGGTCCCTAAAATTTTTTCACTCTGCTCACTTCCATAAAATTTACTTTGAGCGTCATAGGCACCAATATACTGTCGAGTGGTGAAAAAATCGCTATAACTCTGAGCAGGATTATCTGCCTTCAAGAAACCTTCCACCAGATGTGGACTCAGGGCAAGCGTTCTCCGAATACCATCTTGATACACAAGCTCATAGCCTGATTTTAGAAAGTCCTCCAAGCCAAAAACTATGTCCTCTTGATAAGGGTAGTCCCAGACACTTGAACTGCTATATTCTCTACCATGTTCATCACGGATGCTTGTCCCCAAACGACTTGATAACTTAGAAATCAAAGTAAGGGCCTGAGACCAATCAGCAAGTGTTGAAGGAGTCAGAATCCGCACATTGTAAGTTTGTTGAGTCTTATCATATTCCAAGTCAATATAGCGGCCAGACTTTGCAGGAACCCAGCATCTCAATAGAGCAAGCTTATCTAGTCCAAGGTACACAAACTCTTTCTGTATAGGGTGGGGTTCAAGTCCATCAACAAATCCAAGCAATTCACTGATTTTTAAAACTTTCTGAAATCCTAGAAAACCCCGTTTATTTGGAATGGAAAATGTAATACTCATAAAGCAAACCTCCTTATATTATCTTGTTATATTATAACATATGCTACAAGAGTGTAAAATAAAGACCTACAACCAGCAAAATAGAGCTATAAGAGATTTTCTAGATTTATTTCTAAAAATACTAGCTTACCGTACCATCATCCTAAAATACATAACACTCAGCCCCATTTTTACTAAACAGCTTGTCTTTCCATATCAAAAACAGCCCCAGTGGACTGTTTTTTTTATTCTTTATGCAGGACTTACTTCATTTAAGCTTTCCCCAATCGAAGCCAAACGCTCTATCACTTCATTTTTGCGTCAGCTCCTGATTGTAAGACAAAGCTAGCTTGATCCAGTAAGACAGTTCCTTTTGTCCCTCGCCATCTAAATCAATATAGCCATGATAAAGCCTCCCCTTCATTAACGTCACACTAGCACCATTTTTAGGTAGAACCTGCTTTTCCATTTCCTTACCGATGCGGACCATGACAAGCTCTTGACCTCTCGAACTCACAGTAACGGTCATCTTACCTCGGATCATAAAAGCCAAGCCACCAAACATCTTCTTCTCTTCTACCTCTTCTTCAAAAACATGAGGAGGAAGCTCAGTAGCTAAAATGGTACGAATCTGTTGAGCTAAAGATTTACTATATGCCATCGCTCCCCCTACTTCATCATCACATCCCAGCCGATACCAAAGCGGTCAATCAAGCGGCCATAAAACTTAGCAAAAAGCTTGATTCTCTAGAGAATAGAGAATCTGCCCACCTTCAGCAAGCTTTTGCAAAAAGTTCATCAGCTTCTTCTCTACTGTCTGGGCTCAGAACCAACCATTGATTGGGCTGATGATTGCTAGGAATAGACAGATCATTAAAAAAACACCCACATCCTCACCATTCAGGGTCAAGTTTTTCTGTATCTAAGGCAATCCAGGCAATCTTATCTCGTTTTTTTCTGCAGGAAGGTCTGCTGGATCCATCATCTCACTGGCTCGGACAAGTCCCTTTATCTCTGTCTGAAAAAGATCTGCATAGAAACGAAAAGCTTCTTCGGCCTGACCATTAAAACTTAAAAACACGTCTAATTTCATTATTGTTCCTCCAATTGTTTATAACTGAGAATAAATCTCTAGTATCAGTTTATCAATTAAGATAAAAATTTTCTTATTCTCAATTGCGCTTGTTTGGCTAGGGAACGCATGATTAAAACTGGAAGATTAACTGTAATAGGTGGATCACTGGGCAAGGGCCTGCGCATGCTGATTTCCTCCTGATAGATGCTATCGCCTGAAAAAGTGAGAGGCTCATCGCTGCCCCAGCGAAAGTTATGCTTCAAGACATAGTTTTTAGTTAGGCGTAAATCCTCCAGCAATTCACAGGCCAAAAGATAGTAGTGGCCATCCGGTACATTTTCAAAAGTAAACCGTCTCTCCTGACTCAGTGCTACTCCGATAACTGGCTCTTCTTTAGGTATGCGGGTTTTAAAAAGCCCGATACAGCTAATGCGTGGTTCATACCCCTCAGGATAAGATAGCGTCACGGTCAAGCGATTGCCACTTTTACAGTCGGGATCCTGATGCAAGAAAGCTCCCTTCTCATCCAACTGTTTGACCATAAAATCATAAGCCTTGGTTGATTCCTGATAATATTTTTTAGGCGAAAGTCCAGTATGCCGCTTAAAAGTATTGGAAAAACTACCTAGACTATCATAACCAGCTTCCATAGAGGTCTCGGTTACATTTTGTCGGCCTTCTACAATCTCCTGAATCCCTTTTTCCATCTTAAGAGCTTCCACATATTGCTTGATAGAAAAGCCCATCTTTTTCTTGAAAGTTCTGGATAGATGGGAAGGACTATAATGGAAATACTGAGACAAATCAGTCAGACTCAGCTCTTCATCTGCATGCTGACGAAGATAGGCTGCCACTTCTTCCATGATAGCTTTAGACATAGACTTGCTCCTTTCCCATTTATTTAAGCCCATTATATCACATCAAAAAGAAAGGACAAAAAATCAAAATCTGAATAAAGAAAAGCTAAGCTGCAACTAAATAATGAAAAAACTTTAGACGCTTGAAACATCTAAAGTTTTTATCTTCATGATTAAATTACTGAGCTACCAATGTTTCCAAGCTTTCTCCAATCGCAGCCAAACGTTCCACCACTTCAGCTTGGCTCAGACCGTTTTCAGTCACATAGCGGTTGCGAGGGTGAACACGGCATTCGTGAGAACAGCCACGGAGGTACTTGTCTTCATTTTCTTCTGAAGTCAGGATGCGGCGGTTACACTCTGGATTGCCACAGTTGACATAGCGCTCGCAAGGAGTACCGTCAAACCAGTCTTTCCCAATCACGACTGGATCAACATGGTTGATATCAACGGAGATACGCTCATCAAAGACATACATCTTGCCGTCCCAAAGTTCACCTTGAACTTCTGGATCCTTGCCGTAAGTCGCGATACCACCATGAAGCTGACCGACATCCTTGTATCCTTCACGGACCATCCAGCCTGAGAATTTCTCACACCGAACACCACCGGTACAGTAAACAACCACGCGCTTATCCATGAACTTCTCCTTGTTATCACGAACCCATTGCGGCAATTCGCGGAAGTTGCGGATATCTGGACGAATGGCACCTCGGAAGTGACCCAGATCGTACTCATAGTCGTTACGAGTATCTAGGACAACAGTGTCTTCGTCCAAAAGGGCTTCCTTAAATTCCTTAGGTGACAGGTAAGCTCCTGTCGTCTCCAGCGGGTTGATGTCATTGTCAAAATCATTGTCTTCTAAGCCCAAGTGCACGATTTCTTTCTTGTAGCGAACAAACATTTTCTTGAAAGCTTGCTCATTTTCTTCGTCAATCTTGAACCAAAGATCTTCCATGCCCGGAAGGCTGTGCACATAATCCATGTATTTTTGAGTGGTTTCATAATCGCCAGAAACCGTTCCGTTGATTCCCTCATCTGCCACTAGAATACGGCCTTTCAGACCGATGGATTTACAGAAGGCCAGATGATCAGCTGCAAATTTCTCAGCATTCTCAATCGGAACATATTTGTAGTAAAGTAGGACGCGAATATCTTTTGCCATAAGATTTCAACTCTCATTTCTCTATAAATTTTCTGAATTTTTTAATTCATCTATTTATTATAACCTGATTGAAAAAACTGGGCAAAAAATTTGTTTGGAAAATAGCAGAGCTGGAATCTCTACGCAGAGAAGCAGATTAGCCCTCTTTCTCCAATTCTTCCAAATACTTCTCAAAGCGTTTTTTCTGCCATTTGTTTATATACTCCAAGAAAATATTGACCAGCAGCATCAAGGGAAGATGAATGCAAAATGTAACCAAAATGACCAAAAGAAACATGGGGTGAAAAATACTATTATGATAAATAGTATGATTGAGCTGAAAATTCTGGCAGGCAATCAAAAGAGTCAGAAATACTGTCGCAGCCAGCACACCCCAGATGGTCAGACTGAAACTATTGTAATAATTAGCCCCCAGATACTGAGCTCGACACATAAAATAAAAGCTGGTGATGAGAATCAGTACCAAGAAGGGCTGATAGTGAACGACTCCCCCATTCATAGCTACAGAACCCATATATAAAGCTAAACTACCACATAGCATGAGACTGAAACTCTCCATACCAGCTTTGTTGACCAGCTGCTCTTCCCGTTCGTCTAAAATTTGACGTTTAATAAGTTTCATTTTCATTTCAAGCTCCTATACTTCTACTCCAAAAATAGGGATTAACAACATAAGAATGGCAGGAAGTCCGTTATTTAACATGTGAACTGCAATACTGACTTCCAAGCGCCGAGTTCGATAAGCCAGCAAGGTCAAATCACAGAAGCACCGCCATAAATCACAAAAGACATGATATTGGTTGGACCATGAAAAATCGCAAAAAGCAGTCCGCCTATGATGTAGCCCCAGCTTTCATAGCCTTTAAAGATTTTTAGAGGAATAATGCCGCGGAAAATAATTTCTTCTGCGATAGGCGCTAAAACTCCAAGCATGATGGACAATAAAACTATATCTCCTCTTCGGAACTCCTCCATCAGAGACGCCTGATTAGCCGTTGTCACTTCTCCATGCAGCCATCGGAGTAATACCGTCCCAAGGACAGATATGAGCAACATGCCTAAGAGGCCTAGAGCAATTCGCTTCCCATCTCCTTTTTGAAAGATTTTCCCAGACGGAAATAAAATTCCAGTTTTCTTTGCTACCACGACAAAGACCAGCCAGACCAGGAAAATCAGCAAAAGCCCAAGACCGATGGTCCACTGTTTGGGAAATTGATAAATGATTGCTATCTGCTGAAACAGCATAGGGAGGACATACAAGCCTAAGGCTAAGAAAGCGCAACTACCCCAGATCAATCGTTTCCACCAAGTCATTCTTCATCCTCCAATTCCTGATCGAGCTTTGCCTGACCTTTGCCGTTTAGGTAAAGACTGATCTTGTCCATGGTCAAGCTTCCAAGCATAAACAGTAGCATTGCAAGAGCCAGCTTGAGCAGATACAAATGCTGAACATGCTGGCCAGACTTTCTCGCTGACCCAAGAAATCAATGCCTATAAGGATGAGAACGAAGACAATGCCACCGCCAAAACGCTCTGGCCATTTTTCCTCTCTCACCATATCGCGAACATCAACGCCTAGGCTTACGCGACGAAGCAAGGCATATAGACCTACTAGCGTAAGCAGAATACCCTCTGGCAGATAGGCCAGCAAGCTTAGATGGAGGATATAGGCTTTGAAAAATACAGAGATAGCCAAGAAGAGGAACATTCCTAGTACTAACTCTCCCGCAACTTTGCCGTCCAATTTTTCTGTTCGTTCATCTTTTATAACAGGCTGCTTCTTCATTTTCTTTCTCACTTTCTTATTTATAAGTTAAAGATTCATTGATTCTAATTCTCATCATTTTCTAGTTCTTGGTCCAATAAAACCTGTCTCTTCTGATAAAAATAATCGACCAACTGATCAAATATACTAGAAAAGGCAGTTATCAAAGCTACAATAAAAATAAATTGCAAGATTGGATGATGGCGAAAGAATGGTCGAAGAGCTGAATTTCCACTCCACATCTGAACAGCCACGATTACAATCGCTAAGATAGCTCCGTTAGCCAAACGACTTCTGAAACTCCTATGCCCAATAGATGGCTTGTCGCGTCTGATGTCAAGGCCCAACTGCCAGCTACGAATGCCAGCATAGATTTCCATAGCCAAAATAATCAGAATTTCTGGTAAGTAGCCTTCTACTGGCACATGCCAAATCATGATTTTGATAAAAAAATAGAGATAAGGAGCCAGATAATCGCAAAAAAATGCAACTTCATTTCCTAATTTTTCGCTCAAGTTGTAAAGTCCGCTCGTCTGTATAGACTTTTTTGTGGTTTGTCCTTCATTTTCTTTCTCACTTTCTTCCTATTCTTCCCAAAAACAACTGATCCAGCGTTTTTATTGAGACATTTGCAAATGGCCAAGCATAGACTGAGACTGGGATTGTACTTGCCTGCCTCAATCAGGCCAATGGTCTGACGAGTCACACCAATAGCATCAGCCAAGTCTCCTTGGGTCATGTCATGCTCAGCCCTTGCCATTTTTTTAACCTAAGATTTTTTTGCCATGGCCACCATCCTTTTCGTATTTCTTTTTGCTCACCTACGGCATAGAAAGTACAGCAAAGGGCGACATTACTAAAAAGCAAGTATGATAAAGGTTTGATTTTTTTCTGAATCGTGCCAACAACTGGTAGAACTATCGCCGATACAAGACAGATAAGCAGGACACTTACTTTCTTATTCATATCTGCGCTCCTTTCATCTTCATAAGTACATTATACAATATATTTTTAAATAATGCAATATATAAATTACATTTTGTTTTTTTAATTTTGTACAAAAAAAGATTGGGACTTTCCCAATCTTTAATTATCTAATTTGATTAATCTTTCTTAAGGCTGCCTGAGCGAGTCTGAGTACGGGCGTAGGCTAGTAAGAGCAGGGTTCCTGCTACGGCAACTGTCACTCCATTGGACAGAGTTGCTACAAAGCCTTGCACAAAGACCTTATTGACTGGCTCGCTATAAATCAAGATATCGCCAATCGGAGCGATCAAGAGCCAGACAAAAGCATTGGCCAAAAGCTGGAAGATATTGAAGTTGACGATGTCCTTCACTTCAAAAACACCTTCTGCTGCACGAATGCGATTTTTAAACAAACCAAGAATGAAACCAAAGAAGGCACTAGCGATAATCCATGACCACCAGAGACCGTAGCCAGCCATAGCGTCTTTGATAATGTGGCCGATCAAGCCCATCAGGAAGCCAACAAAGGGACCAAAAACGACACTGAAGAGGGCCTGAACCGCATATTGCAGCTGAATACTGGTATTTGGGACAGGTGTTGGAATGCTAATCATTCCGATAACTACAAAAAGTGCAGCTCCAATCCCCGTTGCAACGACTTCTTTAATGGTAAACTTTGTATCTAAAAACTTCTTTTTCATAATATTCTCCTTTAATTCTCTATACGTTTAATCTCAATATGCCATTGAGCACCGACACCGACATTGTAGGCCTTGGCAAAGGAACCTTGGTTGATAGCCAAGCCCACTCGATAGAGGGAATTGATGTACAAAATCGGCTGACCAATGCGGACATCCGCAAAGGACTTGCCATAGGTCACTTGGTTTTGATAAACCAGCATGTCATTGTTGTAGATAGTGACTTCAAAACGGTCGCCAAAGTTTGGCTCCAAGGTGCAGAATTCCTCGCGCGTAATCGAAGTCCAAAGCGAGCCAAAGCGAACATCCAAAATATCAATGGCTCCACTGACCAAATTATCTGCTATCCGTGTTTCGACAACAGGGATTTCAACAATTTCTTCGACACTCAACTCTGGGCCAACTTCCTCAAAACTAATATGGCCGCTAGCTAGCTTGGCACCCGTGTAGGCATAGACATCTCGCCCGTGGAAGGTATAAGAATGCTCGGTATTCTTGCGGCGATTTTCCACTTCTGAAATCTCACGAATAGCTACGATACCGACATGCTGTTTGATAAAGGACAGAGTACCATTATCAGGTGTCACGATATATTGGTTTTTGCTGGTCTTAGCAACTACGCTTTTCCGCTTGGAACCCACTCCCGGATCCACGACTGAAACAAAAGTTGTTCCCTCTGGCCAATAATCTACCGTTTGAAAGAGACGGTAACTGCCCTCAAAAATATTGTAAGGGGTGATGTCATGGGTCAAATGATGGATTTTCAGCGTTGGTGATTCCTCCAAAGCCACTCCAATCATAGCCGACACTGCTCCATCTACCAGACCGAAGTCCGACTGCAGCACTAATATATTGTTCATCTTATTCCTCCCAGGCCTTGAGCCTGATATTCTCCAAGTCTTCTAATCTTACCAAAATTAGGCTCTTTTCGCTAGAGCTGGAGGCATAGATTTTTTTTATAACCGTCTATTTCTCAAGGATATAGCATGCAAGATGAAAGCATTTTTCAGGATCGGACTTATGTCAGAATAATTCCTTGAGCAAGCTAAAATAGGAAAATCCAGCAGCTTTCGTCTTGCTTAACTTTTTTATGACTGAAAATCAGCTTTTTCACTGCGTTTCTTTACCAGATATTGACCCAGCAGGCCACCGATTAAAGCACCTGCCACTACCATCACGATAAAACTAGCAATGGTCGGGAAATCCAACGGCAGCAAAATCCGATTGATGTATTCCGCTGTCTTCCCACGCGTCACCAAGCTATCAATATAAGCCTGACGCGCTAACCACATGAGGATAATAGGCCCCGAATTGACAAAAGAGAAACAAACAAAGGAAAGCAGACTCCAGAATTTATTTTCGTATTTGCCCAAGCCTGCAATCGTGTCTGCCAAGAGACCGAACACCAAGCCCGGCAGACCAGCAATCATAAAATGACCAGATAGGAGGAAAAATCCTCCCATTATTAGGCCTACTAAGCTGATCGCTCCAAATTTTTTAATCTTGCTTTGCAGCAACATATAAACGCTTCCGCCAAAAACTGCAGCAAAGACTGGAGCATAGAGCATATTGCCAGCATTGTCAAAAAAGTGCCCTACTAGTACTCCTAGTCCGACACAGAGAAAGTAGAGCAGAGCAAAGACTCCCGTCCATTTCAACTCTTTCAGCGTTAACGATGTCATTATTGAATCCTTTCTAATTGTGAAGCTAAAACTTCATAAAACTATTGATAGCTATATCCTTGATACGTGCAAATGCGCATTTCATGCTTTGCCATCCTTCCTGCAGGAGGAAGTTCTAGCAAGGTTTGTAGATCTAGCATCCTTGATAAGCTTTCTTCCTAGGAAAACTAGTTGTTTATTAAATCAACTTTCCTCGGCATGGGCAAAATCCAGCACTGCCAATAAGTAATATATTATGCTATTTTTCTATACTTAGCTTTATTTATTATAGCATTATGAAAATAGAATGTAAATTAAACTTTCAGACTTTTCAAAGGAAGATAGCTGACAAAAGGAGGCTGGGACAAAAGTCCTAGCCTCTCAATTGTCTTTGGATTGTCGAGCAAGACGCAGTGGTTGAGTGGGTTCTATTACGCTGATTTCATCAGCTTTTACAGCCCTACTCAACTGTGCGGAGGTGGGACGACGAAATCGAATTCTAACGAATTACCGATTTCTGTCCCACTCTCTGTCTAGCGATGACTGATCTTTCTAGTTAGGAAATCTCCCAGAAACTGGATAAAGAAGATAAGAAGCAAGAGCAAAACAGTCGCTAAAATGGTCACGTCTTGGTTGAAACGTTGATAACCGTAGGCAATCGCTACGTTCCCAAGGCCGCCTGCACCGATCGCTCCCGCCATAGCCGTTTCACCTACTAGCGAGATTAGAGTCACTGTTGTCACCCGAATCAAGTCTGGTAAGCCTTCACGCAGGTAAACGCCAATGATATCCCATGAGTTAGCCCCAACTGCCTGCGCTGCTTCAATCACACCGCGGTCTAATTCTGATAGGACCACCTGCACCTGACGAGCAAAGAAAGGAAAGACCGCCAAAGATAGTGGCACCAAAGCTGCTGTTGGTCCAATCCCTGTCCCTACAATCATCCGTGTGAAAGGATTGATCAAAGCTAGGAGGATGATAAAGGGAATTGCCCGAAAGATGGATGTGACCTTGTCCAAGATGAAAGGCTGTTTTATTTTCCAAAATGCCGCCTGGCGCTGTCAATACCAGGAAAAGTCCAGCAATCAAGCCTAGAATCCCACCGATCAGGAAGGAAATAATTGTCATATAAAGGGTCAGATAAATCGCTGTGCCCCAGCCAGCCTGACCAGCCCAGCCCATCTTATAGACGTTAGGCAAAAATGTTTTAATCAAGTCTATCAATCTAAATTCCTCCCTTAAGCACCTTTAATTCTACGCCAGCAGCTTGTAAATTGCTTTGAGCAGACGCAAGATTTTCTGCATTTCCTGACAAAATGACTACCATTTCCCCAACAGGCACATTGTCTAAAATCTCAATGTTAGCATGTAAAATGTTGGCTGAAACTTGATACTGCTTGTAAATATCGTTGATAATAGCTGTATCTGTCACCGTACCAGCATACTTCAAATGCGCCAAAACAGAATCCGCAGGCAGATCTTGCACAATCTTCTGCTGATTGATTTTCACCATCGCTTCAGTGATACCTGTTGCCGTTGTGATAAAGTCTTGGGTCAATTCGTTCTGTGGATTGGTAAAGATATCCAAGACCGATCCTTCCTCGATCAGTTTTCCATTCTGCATAACAGCTACACGATTAGCAATATCTTTGACAATCTGCATTTCGTGCGTGATGAGTACGATCGTCAGCCCCAACTTTTGATTTAAATCCTGAAGCAAGGCTAAAATTTGCTTGGTTGTTTTAGGATCCAATGCCGAAGTCGCTTCATCTGAAATCAAGATTTTTGGATCATTGGCCAGAGCTCTAGCAATCGCCACGCGCTGCTTCTGCCCACCAGACAGTTGAGACGGATAATTATCCGCTCGATCTTCCAGACCAACCAGTTCTAAAAGTTTGCGAACCTTCTCCTCTTTTTCAGCAGCAGACAGAGTTGAGTGCTTCAAGGCAAACGCGACATTTTCCTTGGCCGTCATCTGAGCCATCAAATTGAAATGCTGGAAAATCATGCCAATGTCCTTGCGCTTTTCCCGCAGTTGAGCCGCATTCAGCTGGACAGTCTCCTTGTCGTATAACACTGTTCCATCCACAGTAATGCGACCAGCAGATGGCTTCTGCAAAAGATTAATAACCCGCACCAAAGTTGACTTTCCGGCACCAGAATAACCCACGATACCGTAAATATCTCCCTGATTGATGTGAATGGTCACATCTTCAACCGCCTTGATGACACGATTTTTCTGCGTGAAAGTGACATCAATACGGTCTAATTTGATAATTTCATTGCTCATAACTTCTGATTAACTCCTTGATTAATTCAATATGGGTATAATAATCGGCAATCTTGACATTTTCATCGCCACCATGATCCCGACTGTTGGCATTCCCCAGGCCAAAGGCAGCCATCGGAACTTCCAAAGCTTCAAAGACTGTATGCATGGGGCCTGTTCCTGCCGAGGTCGGAAGCACCGATATGCCCTCTGGATAAAAATCCTTGGCCAGTTCAATCACATTTAGGATAGAAGGAGCACTCATATCGCTACGATAGCTCATTTCTCCCAATGTATAAGTTAATTCTACCTTATCATAGCCATTTTTGTCCAGTTGCTTGCGAATCTTGTCCAAGACATCATGGGGCTCTAAGCCTGGTACCAAGCGCACTTCCATCTTGGCAGATGCATATGCTGGGAGGATGGTTTTGACTCCTTGCCCCTGATAGCCCGAACCGAAGCCTTCAATGTTAATGGCTGGCTCAAAATAGAAGCGACGGAGGAATTCCTGCCTGTCCTCTTTCAAGACTGGAAGCTGAAGGCCGTAAATTTCCTTCAACTCTTCTGGTGTCTTCAGAGCGTACCGGGCAATCAAAGCTAGCTCTCGCTCATTGGGCTCCTGTACTTGCTCATAGATACCCTCCACCAAAATTCGACCGTCAGCACTACGCAGGCTAGAGATAGCATCCATCAAGTACCAAGAAGCTGAATTAATGACACCGCCATAGCTAGAATGGATATCGACTTCCGCACTGCGAACAGACATATCAAAGGTGACAATGCCCTTATTTCCACCAGAAATTTCAAGCTGGCCTAAATTATTACGCGTGCCCTGCTCCCAAACCAGCAGATCTGCTCCCCGCAATTGTTTCTTATGCTTGGCCAGATATTTATCCAAGTCTGTCGAAGCTGACTCCTCTGCTCCCTCCATCATGAAGATGATATTGACTGGCAGCGAACCATGCTCTCGGATATACTTACGCACCGCTGTCAAACGCGCAGTGATGTGTCCCTTGTCATCATCGACTCCGCGGCCATACATGACACCGTAGTGGACCGACAGAGTAAAGGGGTCGTTGGTCCAAGGTTGGTCATTATCGGCCGGAACCGTATCATAGTGGTGATAGAAAATGATAGTCTTGGCCTCAGGATTGTCCGACTGAAATTCTGCCAATACAAAGGGAGCCGTGTAACTGTCATCAATCATCACTTTAGCACCTGCGGCAGTGAAAATTTCTCCCAGATAGGTAGCTACCTCCTTGAGCCCAATTTGCTGGGCAAAGATAGACTTTTTAGAAATCAAAGTCCGCAACACTTCAAAATAGTGTTGGGCCACCTCATCATTTTCAAACTTTTTAATTTGTTCACTCTCAGTTGAGAAAGGCATGTGTAACTCCTACTAATCGCATCTGTTTAAAGATTATCTGCTATGATTCACGAAAGATCAAAGACTTGCTGTCATGTAAGTCTTTGACTCAGCGTTTTAATATTGCTAAATTATCTTCGCTGATAAAAACTCTAACTAATAGCAGATAAAGGGCTGGAGAAATCCATTCCCCGCCCTTTCTATCTTCAATTATTTTCTATAAAATCTTACCAAACTGGTTGATCCATACCATCTGAAGATTCTTCAATGACTTTTTTAACTTCGTCAGTATGGTAAGCCTTGATGATTTTCTTGATGGCATCTGCCTTGTCAGATTTTTCCCAATCTTTCTTAGCAGCAATCAGGTTGTACCACAATTTAGAATTTTCATCTGTCTTTTCTTTGTAAAGAGCGCTCTTGTAGTCAATACCAGCTTCACGAACGAAGGTATTGTTGACAACCGCTGCATCTACAGAAGTAAGAGAAGCTGCTGTTTGAGAAGCATCCAATTCAGAAATTTTCAAGTTTTTCTTGTTTTCTTTGATGTTAGCAACAGTCGCAAGCTTCGTTGAATCCACGTCTAACTTGATCAAACCAGCTGCTTGAAGAAGGTTCAAAGCACGGCTTTCGTTTGTTGCATCGTTTGGTACGGCAATGCTTCCGTTTTCTGGAATATCTTTTACATCAGTATATTTGTTTTTGCCATCTTTAGTACCAGAGTAAAGACGGATTGGTGCGATATAAGTATCTGCTACAGACACCAAGTCAGCATTGTTTTCTTTATTCCAGTTTTTCAAGTAGTAGTAGTGTTGGAAGGCATTGATGTCTACATCGCCATCGCGAACTGCTTGGTTAGGCTGAGAATAGTCTGTAAATTGGGTGAACTCCAATTTAACACCTGCTTTATCCTTATCAAGGATTTCCTGAACCTTGTTCCAACGTGCTTCTTCTGTATCGCTGAGGCTCATCACACCAACTTTTACAATCACTGTTGCACTGTCTGCTGACTTAGCGTTTTTTGATGTTGAAGACGAGCAAGCTGCCAAACCAAATGCTGCTACAGCTAAGAGTGCTGTTGCACCAAACCATTTTTTCAATTTCATGAGATAATCTCCTTATAAAATATATTTTTTTCTAGTGAAAGGGTTGTAAGTTAGTTCCGATTGCTTAGGTCAAAGAAAATCAGAACTTACTTGATATCCTTGGCATCTGGCAAATAAGTGCCGCCAAAGAATTCTTTTGATAATTTTTCAAGTGTTCCATCCTCGTAGAGTTCCTTGATCCGCTTGTTCATGAAGGTTTGAAGCTCTTCTTGTCCTGAAGCAAGGATCGGATAGACATAGGGTTGTTGGTCACTTGGAAGTTCAATCACTTCGACATTATCTAAACCTTGGTCTTTGATGATAGTATCTACTGTGATACGCTCAAAGATCTTGTAGTCTGAGCGGCCATCATTCAAATTAGCCAAGATTTGCTGGATTGTACCATCTGTATAGTTGATAGTTGTTGGGTTTGAACTGTGCTCTTCATTGTACTTTCCAACTGCTTAGCTGTTGAAGTACCTTGAACAACCTCAGTAGACTTGCCTCCGATATCGTCCAGCGACTTGATATTCACTCCTTTACGAACCACCAAGACGGTTGGGTTTTTAGCGTAAGGGTTGGTATAGAGGTATTTACCAGCACGGTCTTCTGAATAACTGATGTTATTGGCACCGATTTGGTAGCGGTCACTGTCCAAGCCAGAGAAAACAGAAGCCCATTTGGTTTTGTTGAAGTTGACTTCGTACTTATCTGAACCTTTAAAGATTTCACGAAGCACTTCAATTTCGTAACCAGTTAGTTTTCCGTCCTTATCCTCATAAGAGAAAGGCTTAGTTGTTCCAACCGTTCCGACTTCAATCGTCTTTTTCTTTGTAGTACTATCTTTACTTGCAGAAGACGAGCAGGCTACAAGCAGCCCAACTGCAAGACTTCCTACCACAGCAGTGGCAGTATATTTCAATATTTTTTTAATATTCATATCTCTATCTCCTCCTAAAGAGCATGTTTCTATCATACCAAAAGTCGAAAATCCTGACCATTATATTTTTTTTATCAAGGTGATAGATTTTCTTTATCACTGATTCGATTATTCAAACTATTTGAAAATATCGAAATCTTGTTTTTCTATGATAACAAAAGAAGAGGAGCTTGCCTAGTTCTTATTTTTTATGAAAGACTATAGTTATTTCTTATAGTGCTTGAGGAGGAAGAGGGCGTTTTCGACATAGTAAGGCACAGAGACCTGAAAGGCTGCATCATCAATCGTCATGCTATCATGGTGCAGGTCAGGCGCATCTGCTGCACCATTTGAGCCGATAAAAGCAAAGACACCAGGGATTTTTTCTTGGTAAAAGGCAAAGTCTTCGCCAGCTGAAGACGGCTGGGCAGTCAATAGCTCCCCGATATTCTGAGAATTTTTAAAAATAAGCTCGGCTAATTCTGGATCATTATAGGTCACTGGCGGAGTCTGATCCCAGACAATGGCGACCTTAGCACCGAAGTTCTCCGCCGTATGCTCCACAATACGGATAAAATCTGCCTTCAAACGCTTTTGCAAATCAGAATTAAAACAACGAATCGTGCCTTCAAAGAAGCCATTTTGCGGCAAGACATTCCAAGTCGCCCCAGCCTCAATGTGGGTCACCGATAAAACAACCGGCTCAAAGGGAGAGACAGTCCGAGAAACCAGAGCTTGAAGATTTTGAATCATGCTGGTCAGGGTCAGCACCGTATCCACTCCCAGGTCCGGCCGAGCCGCATGGCTGCTGACTCCCTCCACAGTCACCTTAAACTTTTCCACGCCTGCCATCATAGCTCCCGGCTTCAAGGCCATTTGCCCGGCTTTTAACTGGGGCATATTGTGAAAACCGATAATCGCAACTACATCATCCAGCAAACCCGTAGCCAGAACTTGACTGGCTCCTTGGGAGGTTTCCTCAGCTGGCTGAAAAATCAATCGAATGGTTCCCTGTAAATCTTCTTCCATAGCCTTGAGCAACTCCGCCGCTCCCAAAAGACTAGTCTGATGAAAATCATGACCGCAGGCATGCATGACACCAGGATTTTGGCTAGCGTAAGGCAGACCTGTCTGCTCTAAAATGGGCAGGGCATCAATATCTGCTCTCAAGGCGATGACTGGCTCTCCCTGACCGATTTCGGCAATCAAGCCCGTCTCTAGGCCAGAGTCCAAGATTTTTATCCCCAAGTCTTGCAAATAACGGCTTAGAAAAGCCGTTGTTTCATATTCTTGGCCAGACAGCTCTGGATGCTGATGGAGATAATGCCGTGTTTTTACTAATTTATCATAGAATTTTTCATGCTAGACTCCTTTACTCTGCATATCTACCCTCCAGTATAGCACAAAGCTAGGCTAGGAAACAAAATAAAATAGAGAGCAGAATGAAGCATCTGCCCTCTAATTTTGCTATTAGGATATATCGCCCTCAAAAGCTCTGACGATAGATTCATAAGAATAATCACGCTCTAGAACCCACTTGCCATCTGTTTTGACAAATTTCAACTGATAATCTCGTTCTGGTGTAAGGAGAGGACGCGAATCCATTCCAGCCATCATGTCATTAGCATAGCTCTTATCGGTAGCTTTATAGACATCACTCAGACTTCCATATTCAGAACGATGCTTATCATAAAAATCTTGACGGTAGGTATACATGGTTTTATTTAGACTGACCGTTCTCGGTTTGATCTTGATAACGATTGAATTTGGCATGTACTGCGCTACTGTGTAATCAATTTCTGAGCGTTTGGCATTACTTTTCACATAGGCATCAATGAAAGCATTGATTTCATCATCACTAAATGGATAATCATGCAATTTACGTGTGAAATCTGCTGCAAAGGCTGCTCTATAATCTTTTTTATCTTGCTCCAAATCGCCGCCTAAAACCAAATCGCCTTTGTCTTTGGAGGATTTTGTCTTGGCTTCTCCTCCCAAGAAAACAGCATTGAGGTAATCAGAAGCTAATTTTTTCGATTCGTCAACGTGATTCGGATATTTCGCAGGATCAACCTTTAGTTTGATGGCTTCTGTTTTTTCATCGGAGCCGTAGGATTTCTTCTCATAGTGAAGTTCATATTTCTTGCCATCTTCAACCTTAAAGACCAGATTACCAGAAAGAGTCTTTCCTTCCGCTAAATCTTCATAGCTCAGTGTTTTAAAGTTTTCTTTGTCGTCATAGACTCCGACCGGCTGGATCTTCTCTCCCTCTGAATCATAAAAACCAATGTCTGAAGAGGAAATCATGATCTTATCATTTGTTTTATTCTTAATTTCCAAAGACAAGGCCAAGTATTTGGCATCAGCTGATCCGTTGCTTGGCATAATGAACTGGCCATCCTTAATTTGGATATCAACCTGCCCATTGCTGGCTGATTTTTTGACAGTCGTTTCCTGACTTGGCTTACCAGAATGTTTTTTATTTGGACTTGGAAGCAAAGCACAGGCGGTTAAGCTCATCCCTGCCATAAGCAAGGCCGTGTATTTAAATACTTTTTTCATCATTGTCTCCTTAATTTCTTAATACTGCGACTTTTCTATTTTATCATACTTGGCTAAACTGGTAAATAGCGTTCGAAATCAACCTCATGTAAAAATGCATCCTTGCAATCTCTAAAATGACCAAGCAGATCAAATGAAAATTTTAAAGCGCGGCCTTAAATAAAACAGGCAAAATTTCTAACTTTCATATAAGAAATTGGTTACAAAAAAGCACAGCCTAAGCTGTGCCATTTTTTATAGCAGAATATTCCATTGCTATCCTTAAGCTACTTCACCTTCCTCAAACTGACTATTATAGAGGTCCGCATAGAAGCCATTCTGCTCCATGAGTTCATCGTGGTTGCCCTGCTCGATGATATTTCCATCGCGCATGACCAAGATAAGATCCGCATTACGGATAGTGGACAGGCGGTGAGCAATGACAAAGGAAGTCCGACCCTCCATAAGTTTGTCCATAGCCTTTTGAATCAGCTCCTCCGTCCGCGTATCGACTGACGAAGTTGCCTCATCTAAGATCAAGAGCGGTGCATCTTTCAGCAGAGCACGAGCGATGGTCAGCAGCTGCTTCTGACCAACCGATAAGTTAACCGTATCATCCAACACTGTATCATAGCCCTGTGGCAGAGTCATGATAAAGTGATGAACACCGACCGCCTTCGCTGCAGCGATAACTGCTTCATCCGTGACATGCTCCTGATTATAAATCAAGTTCTCTCGGATAGTTCCTTCAAAGAGCCAGGTATCCTGCAAGACCATTGAAAAGGCATCGTGAACCTCGGAGCGTTTCATATCCTTAATATCTATACCATCAATGCTGATACGCCCTTTGTCAATTTCATAGAACTTCATGAGCAGATTAACGATGGTCGTCTTACCAGCACCCGTCGGACCGACAATAGCAATCTTCTGTCCGGCTTTGGCCTGCGCTGAGAAATCATGAATAATCGTCTGGTCTGGCTTGTAGCCAAAAAAAGACCTCTTCAAAAGCAACATCTCCCTTTACAGCAGTAAGCTGCTGCTCTTTATGCTGCTCGTCTTCCATCTCAGGCTCAGCTAGAAATTCAAGGACACGAACCAGTGCTGCACCAGCCTGCTGCAAAACAGTGATACCTTGGGCAATCTGTGACAAAGGCTGAGAGAAGGTCCGCACATAAACCATAAAGGCAACAATTATCCCAATGCTAATAGAGCCATTAATCGCCAGAGCAGCACCGACCAAAATAACCAGCACATAGGCGAAATTCCCCGTAAAGAACATGAGCGGCATCATCATGCCAGAGATAAATTGAGACTTCCAAATACTATTATAGAGATTATGATTGAGAACTGCAAAGCGTTCCTTTGACTGTTCAATGGCATTATAGCTGATAACGACATTATGCCCCGAGTACATTTCCTCTACATAACCGTTAACAGCAGCCAAATCGTTTTGTTGGGCAGTGAAATAGCCCTGAGACTTGCCCATGATGAGGCCGACAAAGACAAAACCGACTACAGTAGCCAAAATGGTCACCAAAGCTAAAATCCAGTTCATAAAGAACATAGTCAAAACCACCGCCACCAAAAGCAAGCTAGAAGAGATAACACTTCCTAAACTCTGGTTGAGAGATTGGCCTACCGTATCCACGTCATTGGTCACGCGCGACAGCGTATCCCCCTGAGAATGACCATCGAAATAGCTCAAGGGAAGCTTGTTAATTTTCTCCGCAATGGCCGTCCGTAACCGCTTGGAGAAATACTGGACAACCGTACTGATGACAAAGGACTGACCGTAGTTGAGCAGAGCTCCGACTGCATATAGAATAGCGAGGAGAAAGGCAATCTGAGACACAGCTTTTAAATCAATATTGCTGCCCAGACCTTCTGAAATAAGATTAGTAATTTCTTTTAATTTATTTGGCCCGTAGACCGTGATAATGTTTGACAAGACAGCTCCCACAAATGCCAAAGCAAGAGGAAGCTGGAAGCCCTTGAGATAAGGCCGCATCTGGTTAAATAATGAAGGCTTCTTATTTTCCATTTTCTAATTCCTCCTTGGATAGTTGTGAGTAGGCAATTTCTTGATAAACCGCGTTATTTTCCAAAAGCTCTCGGTGAGTACCTTGACCGACTACCTTACCAGCATCCAATACCAAGATTTGATCCGCATCCATGATAGTAGAAATCCGCTGCGCTACAATCAGCTTGGTCATATCCTGTGTTCGCTCAGCCAGTTCCTTGCGCAAAATGCGGTCTGTCTTATAGTCTAGCGCTGAGAAGGAGTCGTCAAAGATGAGGATTTCTGGCTTACGAGCCAAGGCTCTAGCAATGGCCAAGCGCTGACGCTGGCCACCAGAGAAGTTGGTTCCGCTTTGAGCCACTTCAGCTTTCAGCCCCTTTTCCTTCTCTTGGACAAAGGGCTTAGCCTGTGCCAGGTCAAGAGCATCCCACATTTTCTGCTCATCCAGCGGGCTTTCTTTGCTTTGACCGAAGTCCAGATTGCTCTCAATATCACCAGAGAAGAGCACCGCCTTTTGCGGGATGTAGCCGACCTTATTGCGTAGGTCTTCTAGCTGGTAATCCTGAACATTGACACCATCTACCAGAATCTCTCCTTCTGTCACATCGTAGAAACGAGGGATGAGATTGACTAGTGTGGATTTCCCTGAACCGGTTGAACCGATAAAGGCTACAGTATCACCAGCATGCGCTGTAAAGCTGACATGCTCAATGACCGCTTCAGAATTCTTAGAATAGCGGAAGGACACATCTCGAAAGACCACCTCTCCCTTGCTATCCGCTGCTGCCTTAGGCTGTTCCGGACTGGTAATAGAAGAATGCAGGTCCAGCACTTCATTAATCCGGCCAGCCGATACAATGGTCCGAGGCAGGACGATAAAGAGGGCACCCATGAGCAAGAAGCCCATCACAACCTGCATAGCATAGGACATAAAGACGACCATATCACTGAAGAGCGGGAGACGCTCCTGCAGACCAGCCTCCTGAATCAGATAAGCACCAATCCAGTAAATCGCCAGTGTCAAACCGCTAGAAATCCCCATCATAACTGGATTCATTATGGCCATCAGACGATTAATGAAGAGGTTAAGGCGAGTTACTTCATCATTAGCCGCCGCAAATTTCTCATCCTGATAATCCTCCGCATTGTAAGCTCGGACCACGCGAATCCCAGTCAGACTCTCTCTAGTGACGCTATTTAGCTTATCGACCAAACGCTGCGCCACTGACTGCTTGGGAAAGGCCAGTGTAACCAAAACTACTGTCATTAGAACATTGACAATCACAGCAATCAGAACAGCAATCAGCCAGTTCTCGGACTTGCCAATAATCTTGGTCATGGCCCAAATCGCCATAATCGGCCCCCTGGTCACCACCTGTAACCCCATGGTGATTAAGGTCTGTACCTGAGTAATGTCATTCGTCGTCCGAGTCAGCAAACTAGGAATCGAAAATTTCTTAATCTCCGTCTGCGAATAGTCTAGCACACGGTTGAAAATATCGCTCCGCAAACTCTGGGTAAAGCTAGCTGCTATACGAGCGGCAAAAAAACCAACCACAATAGCTGACAGCAAACTAGCAAAGGATAAGCTAAGCATTTTCAATCCCGGTTCCCACAAATCTGCTAAAACTGTTCCCGGCGTTTGTAGTAGCTCTGTAATCGTCGAAATATAGGTCGGAACTTCTAATTCCAAAAATACCGTTAGGAAGGTGAAGAGCACACTGAGAACAATCATGCTCACTTCCCTTACCGTCAGCCGTTTAAATAGCTTAATCATCTTTCCCTCCATTTTCTAAACTTGCGATATTCTGATAGAACTTGGCCATGACTTGTGAAAAAATCAGTAGCTCCTGCTCAGAAACACCATTCAAAATAGACCGGTCTATTTCACCAAAAAAGTCGCGGATTTTCTTCATTCTTTCCTGCGACTGCGGAGTAAGGCGGATATACTTGGCCCGCTTGTCTGTCTTGCCCATTTCCAGCTTGATAAAGCCATTCTTCTCCATCCTTTTCATTAAGTTAGAGGCCACCGATTTGGAAATATCCAACTCCTGCTCAATATCCTTGATAAGGGTATCCTTCCCCTCTTCCATACGACAGGCGACAATATGCAAGACCTGCCCCTGAGGCCCAGCCATGGACTCAATCCCTTGCTCCTTGGCAAGCTTTTCCGCTATGAGATGAATCTTTCGTCCAAAACGCTTCAATTCCAGTAAAGGCTTATCCATACCTGTATCCTTTGTAAAAATAGTTTTCGTGAGAACTATTTTAACACAAGAAAAAAGAAAGTCAAGAAAAAAGTTTCCATGAGAACTATTTTTAATAAAAAAATAAACTGGAACCAAGAGTCCCAGTTCTACCAATCCAAAGTTTTTTAATCTTAATATTTTTAACCGAAACAATAGTAGCAAATCCCTGCTCTAGAATAACCTTCTTCGTCACATTTCTACGGAAAAAGCCACTTGATATGCGGAGCAAGTTGGGAAATTTCTTGATGAAGTTCATTGAAGCTAGCATTTTTCACATCATCCAAGTCCAAAGAGACAGCACTCTCCTCTTGATTTTTAGGATAGAAATATAAAATTCGACTGCCCGGTTCTGACGTAGATCGATAGATATCGTATTCAATTTGCTCAATCTCCTGCCACAAGAAGTACTTCTCTCTTTTAGCAGATAAGCCTTTCAGCCTTATTCCCATCTCATCCATCTCTAAAATCGGTGGTTTATGATTCGAAACATAGCATAGAACAAACATAAAAAAATAGCGGTTATGCCCATTCCCCAATAGACTGGATTGAGCATATTGTTACTTTCTTCAGTAGTCTGGCTGCTTCTTTGGTCTTCTTTGCTGGTAGGGCTCCTATGAACCAGTTGATTGCTACTATTTTGACTTGTTGACTCAAGGGAGGCCTTATCCATAGATACAAAAGCCATGATAAAAAAATAGCAAAGAGTAAGAGAAAGCCTATGGCATAAAATTTTGCTCCATCGCGCTGATATACTTTCATTCTATTCCTATCCTTTCCAGATATATTTCCTATATGAGAATTCCTTCCAAATGATCCAATTCATGCTGGCAGATTTGCGCTGGGAAATCCTCTAAAGCGATGGTCTTCTTCAGCCAATTCTGGTCCAGATATTCGACAGTGATTTTCTGGTAACGAATGGTTGACCGACTGCCTGTCAAAGACAGACAGCCTTCTTCCGTTTCATAAGCTCCTGATTTCTGAATGAGAACTGGATTAAACATGACCATGGGCAACATACCATACATAAAAATAATCACCCGCTTTTGGAAGCCAATCATATTGGCAGCAAGGCCAACACAAGACTCTCTATGAGCCAACAAGGTATCCAGCAAATCCTGAGCCAAGAATAAATCAGCTTTCGTGGCAGGGACTGATTTTTGCTGTAAAAAGAAAGGATCTTTCACAATTGCTTGTTGCATATTTCACCTCAAATGGAAGAGGCTGGATTCCCTATCTCAGCCTCCTTAGTTTATTTGAACACTCTCAACGCCTTGTTTACTTATTTTGCATAGCGTTCGCTAATATCTTTTGCGAGAACAAAATTTCCTAGTGTAGCTGAGCCATTTCCTGCTACAGCCGGTGTAACAATGTAATCACGCACATCTGGCACTGGCAGGTAACCATTGAGCAGGACAGTGAATTTCTCACGGACACGGTCTAGCATGTGCTGCTGCGCCATCACACCACCACCAAAGACAATGACATCCGGACGGAACGTCACCGTTGCTTGAATAGCTGCCTGCGCAATATAGTAAGCCTGAATATCCCAGACAGAGTTATTGAGCTCGATATTTTCACCACGCACACCCGTCCGCGCTTCTAAGCTAGGACCAGCTGCTAAGCCTTCCAAACAGCCCTTGTGGAAAGGACAGACGCCGTTAAAGCCTTTTTCCACATCCATCGGGTGCTGAGCTACATAGTAGTGTCCCATCTCTGGATGGCCTGTACCCCCAACAAATTCACCACGTTGGATAGCACCAGCACCAATCCCTGTTCCAATCGTATAATAAACCAGATTTTCAACGCGACCACCGGCATTGTTACGGGCTACAACTTCACCATAGGCAGAGCTGTTGACATCTGTCGTAAAGTAGATTGGCACATTCAAAGCGCGACGAAGCGCTCCCACGATATCCACATTAGCCCAATGTGGTTTTGGAGTTGTCGTAATGTAGCCATATGTTTTTGAATTAGGGTCAATATCAATTGGACCAAAAGAACCGACTGCCAGACCTGCTAAATTGTCAAAACGAGAGAAAAATTCAATCGTTTTATCTAACGTCTCAATCGGCGTAGTTGTAGGAAACTGTGTTTTTTCTACAACATTAAAATTTTCATCGCCCACAGCACAGATAAACTTCGTTCCACCGGCTTCTAAACTTCCGTACAATTTTGTCATTTCAAACACCTCTTGTATTCTTTATACTCCATTATAGCATATTTCCCTATTGGAAATGGCTCTATATTTTAGATTTTCCTCTGTAAATCTTAGACTCAAGTAAAAAACGAACAAACATAAGTTGTTCGTTTTCCTTTGTTGACTTTCTATAGCTAAGATTAAGCCTTCACTTCAATAATCGCATCGCCTTTAGCAACAGTTCCTTCTGCTACTGGAGTCACAGATGCGTAGTCAGCTGTGTTAGTCACGATAACCATAGTCGTGTCATCCAGACCAGCTGCTGCGATTTTAGCTGAATCAAAAGTTCCAATAATATCGCCAGCTTTGACTTTAGAACCTTGAGAAACTTTTTGATCAAATCCTTCGCCATTCATAGACACTGTGTCAATACCAACGTGGATCAGGATTTCAGCACCATTAGCTGTCTTCAAACCATAGGCATGGCCTGTCGCAAAAGCAATTGTCACTTCTGCATCAGCTGGGGCGTAAACGACACCTTCAGTTGGTTTGATCGCAATCCCTTGACCCATTGCTCCGCTTGAGAAAACAGGATCATTTACATCGCTCAAAGCTACTGCACTACCAACGATTGGAGAAATGATTGTTTCATCTTGGAGAGCCGCTGGAACATTACCAGTTGTTTCTTCTTCGACAAGGCGCTCTGTAGTAGCATTTGTAGCAACTTCAGCTTCATCTTCGTAACCAAACATGTAAGTAAGGGCAAAACCAAGAGCAAATGATACAGCTACCATGAAGAGATATTGGAAGAGTTGTCCATTACCGATGTAAAGCATTGTACCTGGGATGATGGTGATACCATTACCAGTACCAGCAAGACCAAGGATAGAAGCCAAGCCACCACCGACAGCACCAGCGATCAATGAAAGGAAGAATGGTTTGCGGTAACGCAAGTTAACCCCGAAGATGGCAGGCTCTGTAATACCAAGGAAGGCAGAGAGAGCAGCTGGGAAGGCAAGAGTTTTAAGTTTAGGATTTAGTTTTAACACCAACAGCGACAGTTGCAGCACCTTGAGCTGTCATAGCAGCTGTGATGATGGCGTTGAATGGGTTAGCATGGTCAGCTGCAAGCAATTGTACTTCAAGCAAGTTGAAGATATGGTGTACACCTGATACGACAATCAATTGGTGAACTCCACCGATCAGCAAACCACCTAGACCGAATGGCAAACCAAGAATAGCTTTTGTACCAATAAGGATGTAGTTTTCAACAACGTGGAAGACTGGTCCAATCACGAAAAGTCCAAGAATTGACATCACCAAAAGGGTTACAAATGGTGTGACCAAAAGATCCAAGACATCTGGCACAACCTTACGGACAGCTTTTTCAAACTTAGCTCCGACAACCCCGATAATGAAAGCTGGAAGAACAGAACCTTGCAAACCAACGACTGGGATGAAGCCGAAGAATTTCATTGCAGTCACTTCACCACCAGAAGCAACAGCCCAAGCATTTGGAAGTGAGCCTGAAACAAGCATCATACCAAGAACGATACCAACCGCTGGATTTCCACCGAATACACGGAAGGTTGACCAAACTACCAGACCTGGTAGGATAATGAAGGCTGTATCTGTTAAGATTTGAGTATAGGTTGTTACATCATCTGGAAGTGTCATACCAAGGGCAGTCAATAGCCCACGAACCCCCATGAAGAGACCAGTTGCTACGATAACTGGGATGATTGGTACAAATACGTCACCGAATGTACGGATGGCGCGTTGGAACCAATTCCCTTGCTTAGCAGCTTCAGCTTTCATGTCATCTTTTGATGAAGTTGGCAAGCCAAGTGCTACAACTTCGTCATAGATTTTATTAACCGTACCTGTACCAAAGATGATTTGGTATTGGCCTGAGTTAAAGAAAGCACCCTGAACTTTTTCTAGATTCTCGACAGTATTTTTGTCGATTTTTCCTTCATCTTTAACCATAACGCGCAGACGAGTCGCACAGTGGGCTACACTGTTAACGTTCTCACGTCCACCCAAGGCTTCGATGACCTTTTTTGCAATTTCAGTATTGTTCATTTGCAAAAATCTCCTTATAAAAATATTGTAAAACTTTTTGAAAGCGATTTTATCACCTTTACGAATATTATTTTACCATGATTCAGAGATATGTCAAGCGTTTTGCAGAAAAAATATTTTTTTACTATTAAATGTTGATTTTTCAGCAGAAAACGTTTACTATAGTAATAAGAAATAATATGATTCGGAGGACAAAAGATTGGCTTGGACGACTGAAAAACGCTACAAACATTATGAAGACTGGACTCAGGAAGAGGTACAGCAGATCAAAGAAAACATCGCTAAATCTCCTTGGCGGGCCAGCTATCATGTGGAGCCTCAAACTGGTCTGCTCAATGACCCCAATGGTTTTTCCTATTTTGACGGAAAATGGGTGGTTTTCTACCAAAACTTTCCTTTCGGGGCAGCCCACGGTCTCAAGTGCTGGGTTCAATTAGAAAGTGATGACCTAGTTCACTTCACTGAAACTGGCCTTCGAGTGCTGCCAGATACTACTCTGGACAGTCATGGTGCCTATTCTGGCTCTGCCATGCAGTTTGGCGACAAGCTCTTCCTCTTCTACACTGGCAATGTTCGTGATGAGAATTGGGTGCGTCACCCCTATCAAATCGGTGCCTTGTTAGACAAATCAGGCAAGCTCGAAAAAATTGACAAGGTCTTGATTGAGCAACCTGCCGAAGCAACCGACCACTTCCGTGATCCGCAGATTTTCAATTACAAAGGGCAGTTCTATGCTATTGTTGGTGGGCAAAATCTGGACAAGCAAGGCTATGTCAAGCTTTACAAGGCTGTTGACAATGACTATACCAACTGGGAAGTCGTCGGTGATTTGAACTTTGCCAATGACAAGACGGCCTATATGATGGAGTGTCCTAATCTAGTCTTTATCAACGACCAGCCAATCCTGCTCTATTGCCCTCAAGGTTTGTCTAAGGACGTACTGGACTATGGCAACATTTATCCAAATATGTATAAAATAGGTCAATCGTTTGACACAAATCAAGCTGCTATGATTAATCCTAGCCCTATCCAAAATCTGGACTACGGTTTCGACTGCTACGCGACCCAAGCTTTTAACGCGCCTGACGGTCGCGCTCTGGCTGTCAGCTGGCTAGGCTTGCCTGATGTCGAATACCCATCTGACCGCTTCGATCATCAAGGTGCCTTCTCTCTCGTCAAGGAATTAAGTCTGAAAGATGGCAAGCTCTACCAATACCCAGTGCCTGCTATCAAAGACTTACGAGCAGAAGAACAGCCTTTCGCTGCTTTGGCAGAAAGCAAGAACAGCTACGAACTAGAGCTAAATCTCGCTGCGGATACCGAACACGAAATCGTCCTCTTTGCAGACAAGGACGGCAAGGGGCTACGCATCAACTTCGACCTCAAGGCAGGGAAAGTGACAGTTGACCGCAGTCAGGCGGGTGATCCATTTTCTCTGGACTTTGGAACTAGCCGAAGCTGTGATATTGGCAAAGAAGCCACAAGCGCTACTATCTTCATCGATAAATCAATTTTTGAAATTTTCATCAATAAAGGAGAGAAAGTATTTTCCGGCCGTGTCTTCCCGAGAGAAGACCAGACAGGCATTGCCATTACCAAAGGCAATCCAACCGGTACTTACTATGAATTAGATTATGGTCGCAAAGCTAACTGATGTAGCAAAACTAGCAGGAGTCAGCCCTACAACTGTTTCCCGCGTCATCAACAGGAAAGGCTACTTGTCCGACAAAACGATTTCCAAGGTTGAGGCAGCCATGCGAGAATTGGCCTACAAGCCCAACAATCTGGCGCGCAGCCTCCAAGGAAAATCAGCCAAGCTAATTGGACTCATCTTCCCTAATATCAGCAATGTTTTTTACGCAGAATTGATTGGTAAATTGGAGCATGAGCTCTTTAAACAGGGTTATAAAACCATCATTTGCAATAGCGAGCATGACTCAGACAAGGAGCGTGAGTACCTTGAGATGCTCGAGGCTAATCAGGTGGATGGTATCATCTCCGGCAGTCACAATCTAGGCATCGAAGACTATAATCGCGTAACTGCTCCTATCATTTCCTTTGACCGTAACCTTTCACCAGATATTCCAGTTGTCTCCTCAGACAACTATGGCGGCGGGGTGCTGGCTGCTCAGACCTTGGTAAAGTCTGGCGCTCAAAATATCATCATGATCACCGGCAATGACAACTCCAATTCCCCAACTGGCCTGCGCCATGCTGGCTTTGCCTCTGTCCTGCCAGACGCTCCAATCATCAATGTATCCAGCGATTATTCTCCCGTCCGAAAGGAAATGGAAATCAAGCATATTTTAACCCATGAGAAGCCAGATGCTATCTTTGCTTCAGATGATTTGACAGCCATTTTAGTGATGAAAGTCGCTCAGGAGCTAGGCATCCAGATTCCTAAAGATTTAAAAATCATCGGCTACGACGGAACTTATTTTGTCGAAAATTATTATCCTCAACTAGCGACTATTAAACAGCCACTGAAGGAGATTGCCAAACTTCTGGTCGATTTACTGCTACAAAAAATTGACAAGCAAGAAGTCACAACAACCGGCTACTTCCTGCCTGTGAACCTCTTGCCTGGTAAAAGTGTGTAATTTTCATTCAATCCCTACTAAATAAGAAAATACGACTTCCAAAATGGAAGTCGTATTTTTATCTATCACGGCTGAGAAACATGGATTTCTACAACTGCTGAGTTTGGGACAAAAGTCCTGGCCTCTCAATTGTCTTTGGAATGTCGAGCAAGACGCAGTGATTGAGTGGGCTCTACTACGCTGATCTCATCAGCTTTTACAGCCCTACTCAACTGTGCGGAGGTGGGACGACGAAATCGAATTCTAACGAATTACCGATTTCTGTCCCACTCTCACTTTATTGCTTCTTCTAAAAGCGAGCAAGCCAGCCAAGAAGGCAAGAGAACCACCTAAAATCGCCAGCAGAGAAGTTTCTGTGCCCGTTTTCGGCAAGACTTTTTCTGTCGAAGCAGTCTCAGTAGGACTTACTTTGTCCTGCTGTGGCTCTGCAGCAAGTTGTTTTTGACTCTCTGAAGATGGAGATGTAGTAGCAGATGGAACTTGAACAAGCTTATTCGACAAGCTAGGTCTAGGGCTTTGTTCTTTTTGAAGCTCCTTAACGCTGCCTTGAGACGGATTTTGCTGGATGTCTTTACTTGTATCTTGAGGCTTTTCTTCTTGAGCTGGACTCGCCTTTTTAATCCGCAAAATTATCGCTGTCAGCGGAGCTAGAGTCAATCCATTACTGTTTCTAGTGACACCTGCTGGATTTGAAATAGCAGAAACGCCTGCGCTATTGCCATCAACCACAACCTCTGCACCTGCTAGATGCTTGTAGGTTTCACCAAAGTTGAAGTTTCGCTCCTTTTTATCCGCATTGACAAAGACTGCATAAATATCGCCATTCGAAGCAACCACTTGGTAGCCAAGGACAAGGTCTTCTTTCTCAACGCCATCCTTGCCAGGCTGGGTGATGAGGGTCACATTTTGATCTACTTCTGCTTTGGAGCTGCGGGTAAAGGCGTCCGTTGATTTCCGCAGACTAATCAAGCCCCTCATATAAGCACGACTCTTGGCATTTTCTGGGAATTTCTCCGCATCAGTCGCCTTGGTCCAGTCAAAATGATTGACCGCGTCGCTCGAATCATAAGAATCATGAATGAAATACGGGTATTCAAACGGTGTGCCGTCCTCATTGGTCAACAAATGCGCTTTATTAGGAACCTTGTCTTCAGAGACAGGATATTTATAGGCAGGATCACGGAATTGCTTGGTCCGACCGTACTCTTGACCAGAGTGAATAAATGGTGTCCCTTGCGAAGTCAGCATCATCAGATTTCCCAGACGCAGGCGGCGATGAATCTCTTGATTATTGGCAGCGACTGCTGGATCTTTCTTAATCGACTGGGCAATAATATCAAAGAGGGTCAGATTATCATGGGCCGCAATGTATTGGATCACATCCCCTGGGCTATCTGCCTCAAATTGGTTGGCTGTGCCTTGATATTCTTGAAAACATCTTCTACATTGCGCTTTCCACCAGTGATAAAGGCTGGCGTTCCTTCATTTGGATAACCCGATTTCAAGGTGTTGCGAATGTCATCTGAGAAGACAGCCACCGTGTCTGTTGACTTCATCCAAGACTGGTCAGCAGGCTGGACAGCTTTATTTTCATCACCTGCATAGGTCTTCCAGCCCTCACCCAGCATAATGAGATTTGGATTAAGCTTTTTAGCTTCTTCGAAGGCTTTTTGGATGGACTTTGCATCGTGGTCTCCCATCATATCAAAGCGGAAACCATCTACCTTGTACTGCTCTGTCAGATACTTGATCGAATCCACCAAGACCCGTCTGCTCATATAGTGGGTAGTCCCCAAGCGGCCGCCACCAAAGCTGGTTCTCGGTGTGCCATCCGCATCCATAAAGTGGTAGTAATTGGGCTCCAAGTCCTCAAAGATAGACGTCTTGGCCGTATGATTATAGACCACATCCATGATAACGCCCATACCACGCTTATGAATTTCATTGACAAGATTTTTGAATTCCTCAATGCGCTTGGCTGGATCTGTCGGTGTGCTCGAATACATACCTGTCAGCGAGAAGTAATTTTGCGGGTCATAGCCCCAGTTGTAGTTGCTGTTGCTGGAAGCATACTTGTCCATGCGCTCAGCATTTTTCAGCTCATTTACAAAGTAATAACTCAGAACTGGTAAGAGCTGAACGTGGGTCACTCCCAAGTCTTTCAAATAATCCAATTTCTCAATGAAAGCTGAGAAGGTTCCAAATTGAGATTTTAAATCCTTTGAGATAGCTGGATCTGAAGTAAAATCACGAACATGCGCCTCATAAATCAAAGCATCTTCCCGCTTCTTGAAGTTCGGAATAGTTGCATAGGTCAGGTCTTTTGGTCCATATTCACTTGGATCTACAAAGGCTGCCTTGGCAATCTTGTAGGCATCCCCCTTGTCCGCATCCTCACTGTTCCAAGCAGCTAAAGACTTAGCATAAGGATCCAGCACCAGAACCTTTTTGCCGCCACGGCTAATTTCATAATGATAGAAATAGCCACGATAGTCAGAAAGACCTAGCCCGCTCTTAGGCGTCAAGCTGCCAGTCCATGTGCCAGACTCACCCTTCTGCATAGCTATGCGCCCAAGGACCTTGTTCTGATCTTCCTTGTCATAGACCACCAAATCAACTTGATCCGCACTCGGTGACCAGAAGGTCAGGTCTACTTGTTTGCCCGCTTGAGAAACACGCGCGCCCAAATCACCATCATACTTGTAAAGACTGTCCTTCAGCTGCCAGTTCATGCTGGTTTAAATTGGTCGTTGCCATATTTGATAAGATAAGGTGACTGAGCTTGGTTAAAATCACCGATTAATTTTGCGCTTTTATTCTTAGGATCCAGAACCACATCTTTAACAGCGACTTCTCCGCCATCTTTATTGGTAATTTTTAGGTTTTTCAGAATATCTTCTTTTTTAGCATTTTCTAAGGTAGAGAAGGTCGCCTCAATCTCTGTCAAGCTAACATGCTGGGCTCCTGTCATGCGGATATCATTGACAAAGTAAGGGTTGGTATAAACCGTTGGATCCGCATCACGCAAGAAAATCTGGCTAGTCTTACCCAAATTTGCAAAATTATAATCCTGTTTTTGAATCTTCACATCATCTCCTGACTTGCTTTCATCTAAAAGCAGGAAGCCAATCATCTTTGCAGCCTCTTTCAGAGGAACATCTACGTAGCGACCGTATTTCCCAGTCTTTTCAAAGTCCACGCCATCAGGCCAATTTTGACCTGGATTTTGCACATCTCCCCAGAGCCAAAGGGATTTCTTATCATACTGACCATCTGTGCGATAATAATTGATCCGAAGCATTCCTTCTTTCAAAGGCTCAGAGGTATGAGGATTATAGTCTTTGTCAAACCAAACTTCATTCATCTGAGGGCTGAGCAGCTCAACCGTCTTATCACCCGTAATGTTTGACCTGCCGTATTGTTGATTAAGAGACTAACCTTGCTTCTTTTCTCTGCCATCTTGACATCAAGGTAATAGCCATAATCATCTTTTTTAGCTGTCGCAAAACTAGTCGCACCGGTCGGCCAGCCTCCCTTTTGACCAGAAGGGGTTTCAACATCATCCCAATTCCATAAACCTAAGCTATCCAGATTTTCGGATGGTAGATTTTTGAAATGGAAACGCATATGGCCATCTGCGATAGCATCCTTGGTCGATGTCTCTGACTGATCAGTTGACGCTGGCTTTTCTTTCTCGTCAGATGCAGCTGTTTCCTTGGCTTCTTTCCCAGCTGTTTCCTTGGCTTCTTTCCCAGCTGCTTCTGGAGTCGCACTAGAGTCTGCCCCCTCTGTCGGCTGAGCAGCTTGATTTACTACTGCCTCAGGCTGGGCGCTTTTCTCGATATTGCCTTTTTGTTCGCTTTCTTTTTGCGCTGAACTATCCACTTCCTCGGCTTTTGCTTCATCTGCTGGCTTAGGCAAAGCTTCTGAATTAGTAGCTGATACTGTTTCCGTTGCTGGGCTAGTCGTAGCCTTTGTCTCATCCGCTTTGACTAACTGGGCACCTCCAAAGAGAAAGCCAGACGCAATCACGACAGATGCTACTCCGACTTTCAAGCGACGAATTCCAAAATAATGACGCTTTTCACTGGTCCGAGACTGTAGATGATAGTTTCTTTTCATAAATAAAAAAACTCCTTTATTTTTTCCTATAGAAAATACGTGTGCAAACGTTTTCTGTATTTATTATACAGATTCTCTATCGAAATGTAAAGGTTTTCATAGATCATTTTTTTATTCCAAAGCTTTATGTATGATTTCAGATTACTTTCATACGAAATCCACCGGCTCTCTCTTTGTTGTTTAAGATAATGAAACTAAAAATTTCTTTAGGCTCATCAAAAGAAGCATTTCTTCCGTAAATCTTTTCTTTAACAATCTCTTTTAATGTAGTTCAATCCATGATTGCCTTTTAACGCCATAGTCACTACCGTTTTCCTTAGCCTATCGCCTGCATTCAATAGCACTGTTCGTTTTTTTAGAAAGATAAGGTTTTCCCAAATTCTAAAGGAAATCAAACTAATCTACATAGAAAAATCTTCTATAAATTCGCGCAATCGTTAAAATTATGATTAAAAGTACAGCTATTATAGACAATACTATTTTCCAAAAACTTACTTCCGAACCGACTATAAAAATGTGAAAGAGAGGTGCCAATCCTACACCTATAGCAATTAGATAACTAGCAAAGTTTATGGCACCAAGACCTGAAAAAAAATGTTTCATTTTAAATACCTAACTTCTTAACTTTCATTTTATAGTGACTCTCTCTAAATCAGTTTCATTGCTTACTTCTTACCTTTTCAAAGAAATTTGATAGTAAATGTACTCCACTGAAGGCTATTACTATGTCAATTGGTAAGAAATAGTAATCCCATATAAAATGAGATAAAATCAATGATAGAAATAGAATACAATCAATATAACTATTCTTAAAATGTTCTGCGATTTTATGATATAGAAATGCAATAATAACTGAAATCAAAACAATCGTCATGCTTATCCTCCTGTAATCTGCAAATAATCCTTGTATTCACCTGCTCTAAGCTATTCCTCTTCTTGGAATTTTTCAAGTACCTTAAAGCTTTTAAGAATACAATCTATTAGATACTTCCTATCTCCTATTATAGCAATTATTATTTAATCCATAAAGTTTATATGTAGAAATACCATACAAAAACGGACAGCAACTTTTTCAACATTATCAATGTTTACCAGCAATTTAAATTTTCCCGTATAGCCCTATTCAAATAGGTATTAAATCCAAAGATTCCCCTCAAAAACTCTCTTCTAAAGAATTGCTCTTTAGGCGATTTTCTATTATCTCTTTCTTTTCTTACTTAGACTGACTAGACCATTCCTCATCTCTAAAAAAAACCTAGTAAAAAAATCCTAAGAAACGAAAGCGATTTATCCTATAAACAGAGATGAAAAGAGCGTCCTAGGTCTAGATTGCCGTGAATCTATAGGAAAAGTGAACAGCCGAGGCCTAGGGTTACCACGAATCTATAGGAAAAGTGAACAGCCGAGACCCTAGATTGCTATGATCCCTATAGGGAAAAGGACCAGCCGAGACCTAGGTTGCTATAATGGAAACTTTTTAAGCATTATCAGCAACTACAACTATCAAAAAAACCAAAAAAAGCTGAGACAATCGTCTCAGTCTTTTTCTTCTGTTATAAATTGGCTTAAAAATACCATTGATAAACTTACTTGATTTTTCATCAGAGAATTGCTTGGAAAGTTCAATAGCTTCATTGACCGCTACTCGCTCGGGAGTATCAAACTCTGTCATTTCAAAGATGCCTAATCGCAGGATATTCTTTTCCACCAAGGTCAGACGCTCAACTGTCCAGCCTGCTTTCAAGTGCTGGGCGATTTTCTTATCTAACTCTTCCTTGGATTGAGATACTCCTGTGACCAAGTTGAGTAGAAAGGCTGGGATATTGACCTCAGCATCTGTCAGCTCTTCGTCCTTATCATAGGTATAAGCAAAGCGACAAGACTCAATGGCATCCCCTTCATACTCTAGGCTCATCAAGGCCTGAAACGCCCGCTGGCGTAGCTCTCTTCTAGATTCTAACAAAACATCAGTCATTGAGGAAATCCTCATCAAATAGATCTTTCAAATCTGGTTTTGGTGATTTTTCTGGAACAATACCTGCCACATGGATATTGACAGCAGATAGCTCCACTTCAGCCATATCGTTCACAGCACTTTTGACCGCCTTTTGGATTGCAACTGCAACTGTTGGCACACTAATACCGTACTCCAGATAGAGGTAGATATCAACTGATATGTCGCCACTTTCATCTGTATGCAGCGCAACACCGCGTCCAAGCGTACGCATAGAAAGGCTATCTGACATGCTTTTATTTGCAAAAGAATGAACGCCCTCTACCTTAGCCGTAGCAATGGCAATAATTTTTTCCAAGACTCGTGGCGCAATAACGATTTCGCCTAATTGTTCGTTTGCCATAAGAATTCCTTTCTATATGAAAGATTGAAATTACGCACGAGAAACGTAAGTTCCTTCTGCTGTATTGATGACCAATTTTTGTCCAACTTCGATGAAGTCTGGCACGTTGACAACAAGACCTGTTTCAAGAGTTGCTGGTTTACCAGAACCTGTTACGGTAGCACCTTTGATAGATGGTTGTGTTTCTGTTACCACCAATTCAACAGTTGTAGGTACTGTTACACCGATCACTTCTGATCCGTAGAATTGGATTTTCACATCTGAGTTTTCAAGGATGAATTTTAACTCGTCCTCTACATTAACGACTGGAATTTCGTATTGGTCATAAGTCTCAGTATTCATGAAATACGCTGTACCATCCATTTGGTACAAGTATTGTGCTGGTACTGTTTCGATGATAGCTTGCTCAAATTTTTCTTCTGGACGGTAGCTAGTCTCAAATGTAGAACCAGTACGAACATCGCGCAATTTCATACGCATGATAGTATTTCCCTTACCTGGTTTGTGGTGACTTGCTTCCAAGACACGAATCAATTTACCATCAGCAGTTTCAAAAGTCATTCCAGCTCTCAGCTTGCTTGCTTCAATCATTTGTTTTTTACCTCTTTAATAAATAATTTACTCTTTATTCTACCATAAAGCTTGATAATTCTCAAATCACAATCAATTCTTTTGGAGCAAGGGTCAAGACCTCACAACCAGTCTCTGTGATCAGAAGGTCATCTTCGATCCGAACGCCGTATTTACCATCCAGATAGATACCCGGTTCATCGGTCAGAACCATACCAGCCTCAATCGGCTCTTCTGACTTGCCAAAGTAAGGAATCTCATGGATATCCAAACCAATCCCGTGACCAATCCCGTGGCTGAAGTAAGGGCCGTAGCCTGCATCGTTGATAATTTGACGAGGAATCCGGTCAAAATCAATACAGCTGAGTCCAGCTTTAGCTGCCTCTATCAGGGCTTGATTGCTGCGCAGGACAATATCATAAATTTCCCGCTCTTCATCCGTCACCTGCCCCACATGAACAGTCCGCGTCATATCGCTGACATAGTGATTGTAGTAGCAACCAAAGTCCATGGTCAGGGTTTCACCATTTTGGATGACCTTGTCACTAGCCACACCGTGCGGCATAGCAGAACGGTAGCCCGAAGCAATGATAAAGTCAAAAGAAGCGCCTGAAGCACCTAGCTGGCGCATACGGGCATCCAAAAAGTTCATGACAGCCAGCTCTGTCGTCTGACCAGGCTTAATAAAGTCCAGCACATCTAGGAAGGCTTGATCTGAAATCTGACAGGCCTTGCGAATAGTCGCAATTTCTTGCTCATCCTTGACCATGCGCAAATTTCGATAAAGGCTGTCATCGGCACCAACTCATGACCAGCAAACACACTTTCCAGCATCTTGAAGTAAGCATAGGAAATCTCATCATCAAAACCGATTTTTGCCAACTGATCGTCTGCAATGATATTAGCAATTTCACCAACCGCATCCCGCGTTTCAACAATATCAAAGCCTTCAACCACGCCCTTGGCAATCAAGGTATAGCGAGAATCCGTCAAGAAAATCCGTCGTGACTTGCTGATGAAAACCGTCGCTTCTGTCCCGCTGAAACCAGTCAGATAGTAAATATTTTTCAGATTGGTTACTAGGACAGCATCGCATTCTGTCTGAGCCAAGGCTGCTTCAAATTTTTCAACTCTTGATAACATGAGAAAACCTCCGTAAAATGATTTAATTTATTATAGCAAAAAAATACCGAAAATAATACAATCTATATAGCTAGGATTAGATGAAATTGACATTTGAAAGCGCTAAATGTATAATTTCTGTTAAACAAGAAAGAATGAGGTAACGATATGAATAAAACAGAATTGCTGTTACAAAGACTAGATGATATTGGTCAGTCTCTAAAAGATTCTAGACAAGCACTAGCTTTGCTGGCACTTGGTTCTTGCGGAGCAGAAAGAGAACGATTGGATCAGTACTCAGATTTGGACTTCTTTGTTATTGTAAAAGATGGCTACAAGCATGCCTATATCCAGGACCTAACCTGGTTAAGTAAGCTAGAACCAATTGCATTTCACTACCAAAATACAGTGGATGGACATAAAGTTCTATTTGAAGATGATGTTTTTTGTGAATTTGCTGTCTTTGAAGCTCATGAACTAGTAAACATTCCCTTCTCTGAAGGCAAGATTGTCTGGAAGGAGGTCGGTTTTGATGAAACAATCTGTCAGCCACAAAGACTGCCATCAAAAGAAAACAGAGACCGTGAATGGCTGTTGGGAGAAATTTTATGTAATCTATATTTAGGGCTAGGTCGCTATCAGCGAGGCGAAAAATTAGCTGCTTATGATTTAATACAAAACAGATCCGTCAAGCTTTGGACTGAACTAATCAGTTTGGAAACAACTTCTAAATCTAATTTTATAGATATCTTTAATACCAACAGACGATTTGAAGAAGGTTATCCAAAGGAAGCCAAGCAATTGACTCACTTTTTGCAAGGTTACGAACGCATTTCTGAATCTGCTCAAGCACTCCTAGAATATCTGGATAAACACTATTCTCTTAACCCATTTATAAAAGAAAAAATTCGTAATTTATTATAAAAAAGACCCTGCCTAAAAATGAACTGCACCCCAAAAGTTAGACAGAAAAATCTAACATTTGGGGTGCAGTTCAACGAAGAGCCGTTACTCCTCGCCTTTTGTTTCTTTTTGCGTCTTTTCCACATTACGCTGATAGGCCTGAATCTGTCGTTCCAACTCCCGTTCGATCGCTGGTTCTGGCGCATATTTTTCTTCCCAGTCATCTGGTTTGAGGATTTTATGGGTCACTGGATCAAAATGCGCTTTTCCATCTGGAAAAATCTTCCCCATATTGGCCTGATGGACAATATCAAAAATCCGCTCAGGATCGACTCCCATCAAGACAAAACTACCATAAGTAAAATACAGCATGTCAATCAGGGCATCTGCTTGTCCAACTAAAGAAACCTCAGCCTCTCGCTTGCCCCGTACCTTGGCAGCAGCCTTATCTAAAGCCTCATGCATTCTAGCCATCGACTGGTCAAATTCTTCTTCTGAAGAGCTGGCAGCTCTGAGAAATTCAACTACCTCTTCCAGCTTAAAGTCAGCGCGGTGCCGTGCTTCTTCTGGTGTCCAAGCGATGGGTTCTTCCTGCGTACACTCATCCATGACTCCATGGAAGGTCTTGACCTTATTGAAGTGGTGATCGCGGGATACAAAGACTTTCTCGCTGGCCAAAATACCGAAATGTTCCAGCGCCCGATGAATCCCATCCTGACTATTGCTACTCGTCGTATGCTTGGCTACTTCCTTGACAGAGCTGGTGCCATTTCCCATGGCAATAGACAAGCCAACTCCCGACAGCATTTCCAAGTCATTGTCTGAATCTCCGAAGGCCATGACCTGATGGATATCAAACCATACTCTTGACCGACTAGACGAATCCCCTCCAGCTTGGACATCCCTTGATTGATGATGTCCGCTGCATAAGGGCTCGAACGAGTAAATTTTAAATGGGGAAAATCCGCTTCAATTTTTTCACTCTCAGCCGGATCCGCCAAAATCAGCACTTGATAAATGGGCTCTTGAATCAATTTCAACAGGTCTTCTTCATGCTGAGGCAAGGCCTTGCTCACAATCTTGTTAAAACCGTGGCTCACCGTCCGAGTCATTTTTCTAGGAATAAACTGGGTAGCCCACTGTGAAAAAGAACTCATACCAAAGGTCATAATTTTTGAACCTTGCATGGCCTTTTCTGTTCCCAAGGAAATCTCTTTTCGGTGCTCTTTGGCATAGGCAATCAAATCACGCAGGCTCTGCTTATCAATCGGTGTAGCAGAAATAACCCTGTCCTTTGAAAAAATATACTGACCATTGTAGGTGACAGCAAAGTCTAAATCCAGCTTGTCCATAAAAGGCTTGACAAAGAAGGGGCCGCGGCCTGTTGCTAAACCGACCAAAATACCCTGTTCCTGCAAACTCTTAATGGCAGCCTCTGTCGATTTCAAGACGGTTCGACTGTCATTAATCAAGGTTCCATCTATATCAAAAAAGACGGCTTTTATTTCCATTGATTTTCTCATTCTTTCCTTTTATGATACAATAAATTATAACACAATTCACGGAGAAGCTCATCTATGAATAAGCAAATTTTAGTTTTACATACGGGTGGAACCATTTCCATGCAGGCTGATGGGAGTGGCGCTGTCAATAGCAGCCAAGACAATCCTATGAACCATGTGGCTCTTCCCTTAGAGGGTATTGAAGTGACAGTCGTTGATTTCTTCAACGTTCCCAGTCCTCACATCACTCCCCAGCACATGCTCGACCTCTACCAAAAAATCAAGGCTGACGCTGACCAATACGACGGTGTGGTCATTACCCACGGAACCGATACTCTAGAGGAAACGGCCTACTTCCTTGATACCATGGACCTGCCTGACATCCCTGTCGTTTTGACCGGAGCTATGAGAAGTTCAAATGAACTCGGTAGTGACGGAGTTTATAACTACCTGACTGCTTTGCGGGTAGCCAGTGACGAGAAGAGTCGAGGCAAGGGCGTTCTCGTCGTTATGAATGATGAAGTGCATGCTGCCAAATATGTCACTAAAACCCACACCACCAATGTCAGCACCTTTCAAACTCCGACGCACGGTCCTCTAGGCCTGGTCATGAAGCAGGAAATTCTTTATTTTAAAACAGCAGAGCCTCGCGTCCGCTTTGATCTGACTAGCATTTCGGGACTGGTACCCATCATTCCAGCCTATGCCGGTATGAAAACAGAACTGCTTGATATGCTGGATTGGCAAAAGCTAGACGGTCTCATCATCGAAGCCTTTGGCGCAGGCAATCTGCCAAAAGAAACTGCGGAAACATTAACAGAGATGGCAGAAGCTGGTCTCCCCATCGCTCTCGTTTCACGTTGTTTCAACGGTATTGCTGAGCCTGTCTACGCCTATGAAGGCGGTGGTGTCAAGCTGCACCAAGCCGGAATCATGTTTGTCAAAGAGCTCAATGCACCGAAGGCTCGCATCAAGCTACTGATTGCCCTCAATGTCGGCCTAAGTGGTCAAGCATTAAGAGATTATATAGAAGGATAAAAAACCAAGCTTGTCTACTCGCTTGCTAGGCATTATTTCTTGATTTTCCTTTATAAATGCTGTATCCTTCGATATAAAGTTCCAAGTTCATAAATATTCTTAGCCTTAAGCGAAGTTATAAATTCAAAAAAAGAGTCTGGGACAAAAGTCCTAGACTCTTCAATTGTCTTTGGATTGTAGAGTAAGACGCAGTGGTTGAGTGGGCTCTACTACGCTGATTTCATCAGCTTTTACAGCCCTACTCAACTGTGCGGAGGTGGGACGACGAAATCGAATTCTAACGAATTACCGATTTCTGTCCCACTCTCTCTTTTTCTTGTTTTTATGAATTTGGATCATCTAGACTGCGGCCATGAAGACCTTTCTCGCGCTGAACTTGGCGCAATTTTTCAGGCGTTACATCATTACCATCCTCGTCAACAATCTTGATGCCTTCAATATGATGGCGAACAGAACGACGGTAGCCTTCGATGTACTCTTCACGAAGCTTGGCCTGTTCCACTTTCCTCAGCCGTTAAGCCTTCCGTTTTTTTCTTTTTAGCCAGTTCGTTGATACGTTCAATTTTTTTAGGATCCATGATTCTACCCCTCTTACCTTTTATTTGGTATTAATCTGATTAAACTGAGCCATTTGTCCCGCTTTGGCTGTCAAAGAAGATAGAAGAGCTAGACGGTTGTTACGTACAGCCTCATCTTCTGCCATGACCATGGTATGGTCAAAGAAAGCATCGATATCTGGACTGAGAGCAAAAAGTTGATCCAGATTGGCAGCTAAGTCTGCCGTCAGCTCCACTTTTTCAATAGCAGCTGCCAAGTCTTTTTCCTTTTGATTTTCAAAGAGGGCTGGATTGACAGCTGTCTGTCCTTGGTCTTTCTCAGCTAGATTGAAGACACGAGACAGGCTTTCCACTGCTGACTTGAAGTTGTCTTCTTTGGCTTTTTCCGCTAGAAGCCCAGCCGTTTCTACCAAATCGCGTACGACAAAGTGAGTGCTTTGAAGAACAGCCGTCACGATGTCTTTCGGAATGCTACGGTCCATCATTTTCTCAACGCGGGCACGGAAGAAGTCTAGCACTGCCTCTTGATTTTCATAACTTAGGCTATCAAACTTGAGTTCGTAAAGTCGGCTAACCAACTGAGCCAAGTCAATGTTCCAGCCGAACTTATCCAAGATACGCACAACACCCTGAGTTGCACGGCGCAGCGCATAAGGGTCATTGGAACCGCTTGGAATCAAGCCAACTGAGAAGAAGGACAGAATAGTATCCAACTTATCAGCCAGAGCCAAGACCGCACCGACCTTGGTGTCAGGCAATTCGCCATCGGCTGATGTCGGCATATAGTGCTCCCGAATGGCAGCCGCCACCGCAGCATTCTCACCAACCAGAAGAGCATACTTCTCGCCCATGATTCCTTGCAGCTCATCAAACTCACCAACCATGCCAGTCAGCAGGTCAAACTTATAAATAGCTGCCGCACGAGCCAAGTCGGCTGTCTCATCAGCATCCAATCCTGCATCTTGCGCCAAGAGAGCCGCAATCTTGCCAGTCCGCTCCATGTGCTCTGCCAGAGAGCCAATCTTTTCGTGGAAGGTCACATTGCCAAGTTTTTCAACCAAGTCGGCAATCGCCAGCTTTTGGTCTTCCCGCCAGAAGAATTCCCCATCTTCCAGACGAGCCACCAAGACTTTCTCATTCCCCTTGATGACATTTTCTAAATGCTCTGCATTTCCGTTGCGGACAGAGATGAAGTGCGGCAATAGCTTGCCTTCACTATCGCGCACAACAAAGTAACGCTGGTGCTCTTTCATGGAGGTTACCAGCACTTCCTCAGGCACCTCTAAGTATTTGGCGTCAAAATTACCTAGGAAAGCAGTTGGATATTCTACCAGATTCAGAACTTCATTGAGCAAGTCTTCGTCAATCTCGATAGAAACACCGTGCTCCTGCTCTAACGCCCGAATCTGTTCGATAATCATCTTTTCCCGCTCAAGAGGACTGGCAATGACAAACTGAGCCCGCAAGTCATCTTCATAGGAATTTGCTGAAGAAATCTCCGTTTCTTGACCCAAGAAACGATGTCCTCGGCTAGTACGGCCGCTCTTGATGTCCAAGAAATCCAAATCAAAGGCCTGCTCATCTAAGAGTACAGTTAAGGTGTGGACCGGGCGGATGTATTCAAAGGTGTTGTTGGCCCAGTGCATGCTGACAGGGAAGGTCAAAGCTTGCAGAACTTCTGTCACTGCTGGGATGATTTCCTCTACCGGGCGGCCGATTTCTTCCTTGGTCACATAGACGTATTCTTCGCCCTTGATTTCACGGAAAGTAATGTCCTCAACCGTCAAGCCCTTGCCACGAACAAAGCCTTCAGCAGCCTTGGTAAAGTTGCCATCTGCGTCCAGAGCAATTTTCTTAGAAGGGCCTTTGAAATCTTCGGTCAAATCAGACTGCTTGTCCGCCAAGCCAACTACGCGCACCGCCAGACGACGAGGCGTAGAGAACATTTCAATTTTCTCGAAGGTCAGACGATGGTCTTTCAGGAAGGCTCCCATCTTGTCGCGCAGCTGCTTCATGCTCGGTGTCACGACATAGGCTGGCATTTCCTCCAAGCCTAATTCAACTAATAAATTTTTTACCATGATTATTCTCCCTCCTCTACCAAGAGTTTCTCACGAGTCTCTGCATCCAAAAGTGGATAGCCCAGACGCTTGCGCTCAGCCACAAAGGTCTTGGCCACAACACGCGCCAGATTACGAATACGGGCGATATAGCCAGCTCGCTCAGTCACAGATACGGCTCCACGGGCATCTAAGAGGTTAAAGGTATGCGAGCATTTGAGAACATAGTCATAAGCCGGATGTACCAGATGCTCATCCAGACAGCGCTTCGCTTCCGCTTCAAACTTCTCAAAATTCTCCAAAAGTAAGTCTTGGTCGCTGACCTCAAAACTATACTTGGAATGCTCATACTCAGGATGCGTGAAAATTTCGCCGTACTTGACACCATCAGCCCACTCAATGTCGTAGACAGAGTCCACTTCTTGGATATAAGAAGCCAGACGTTCCAGACCATAAGTCACCTCAGCAGTTACTGGCTGAGTTGGCAGACCTCCGACCTGCTGGAAGTATGTGAATTGCGTAATTTCCATACCATCCAGCCAGACTTCCCAGCCCAGACCGGCTGATCCAGTTGATGGATTTTCCCAGTTATCCTCGACAAAACGGATATCGTGTTCCAGAGGATTGATGCCCAGCAGTTCCAGCGACTGCAGGTAAAGCTCCTGAATGTTGGAGGGACTTGGCTTCATAACCACCTGAAATTGGTGGTGCTGATAAAGACGGTTCGGATTTTCCCCATAGCGTCCATCTGCTGGCCGACGAGACGGCTCTACATAGGCCGCATTCCATGGTTCAGGACCAATGGCCCGCAGGAAAGTGTAGGGGCTCATCGTTCCCGCCCCCTTCTCATTATCATAAGCCTGCATGAGCATACAGCCCTGATCATTCCAGAACTGCTGTAAAGTCAAGATAATTTCTTGAAAAGTCAATTTTTTAGACATTTGTTACTCCTTTAGTTTTATTTCTAGCGCTAGGCTCATCCTCTGTTCTGTTTGAACAAACAAAAGAACCACATCCGACAGTCCTAGGCTATGCGACCTAGGGGCGTCAAGACGCGGTTCCACCCTAATTTATTACTTCATTACGTTTAAAAATGCTAATCGAAAGTGCCATCTGTACTGCTTCCCTATCTGGCTCCCACCAACCCAGACTCGCTAAAAAGTAGACAATGAGAATTCTTTCTAGAAACGATTATAGCAGAAAATAGATGATTTGTAAAATACTTCTTGGGCTTCAGCTATAAATTCTTCCCATATAAATTCACTTTCTAATCAATTTATCAGATAAGCATTTTCATAGAAATTTTCATCCACTTTCATATATTAACCTAGTTACATCGGCAATCTAATCTTCATCTAATTATTTAGTGAGAAGAAAAGATTAAAAAAGACTGATATAACGGCGTTTTTCACTAGAAATGGAATTTGAAAATCATTGTCGCCTCGATTCAGGTGCTTGCATTTTTCATGAAAACGTTTTATAATAATAGTTAGCCTTAAAGTTTTCTTAAACTTAAGTCAAACATTTTATAAGGAGGAAAAACAATAATGAGTATTGGAATCATTATTGCCAGCCACGGTGAATTTGCTGCCGGCATTCATCAGTCAGGTTCTATGATTTTTGGTGAGCAAGAAAAAGTTCAAGTTGTAACTTTCATGCCAAACGAAGGTCCTGATGATCTGTATGCAAAATTCAATGACGCTGTGGCTTCGTTTGATGCGAACGATGAGGTATTGGTCTTGGCTGACCTTTGGAGTGGGTCTCCATTTAACCAAGCTAGCCGTGTCATGGGTGAAAATCCAGACCGCAAGTTCGCGATTATTACAGGTTTGAACCTGCCTATGCTAATTCAAGCCTACACAGAGCGCATGATGGATGCAAACGCTGGCGTAGACGCTGTCGTTGCAAATATCATCAAGGAAGCTAAGGAAGGCGTAAAAGCACTTCCAGAAGAGCTAAATCCAGTCCTAGAAAGCGCTGCTCCTGCTGCTGCACCAGTTGCTCAAGCGGCTATCCCAGAAGGAACTGTTATCGGAGACGGCAAGCTCAAAATCAACCTTGCTCGTATCGATACACGTTTGTTGCATGGACAAGTTGCGACAGCTTGGACTCCAGATTCAAAAGCAGACCGTATCATCGTAGCTTCTGACTCAGTAGCTAAAGATGAACTTCGTAAAGAGCTCATCAAACAAGCTGCACCTGGTAATGTTAAAGCAAACGTTGTTCCAATTGACAAGCTGATTGCTGTTTCAAAAGATCCACGCTTTGGTAATACGCACGCTCTTATCTTATTTGAAACTCCGCAAGATGCCCTACGCGCTATCGAAGGCGGTGTGCCAATCAAGACTCTCAACGTCGGCTCAATGGCTCACTCAACTGGTAAGACAATGGTCAACAACGTTCTGTCAATGGACAAGGACGACGTGGCAACTTACGAAAAATTGCGTGATCTCGGAGTTGAATTCGACGTACGTAAAGTACCAAATGATTCTAAGAAAGATTTGTTTGACTTAATTAACAAAGCCAACGTTCAATAATCTGAACCGTTTCGCTCTCATATTATTATGAAAGGATTTAAAACATGTCTATTATTTCTATGGTTTTAGTAGTCTTTGTTGCCTTCCTAGCTGGTCTTGAAGGTATCTTGGACCAATTCCAATTCCACCAACCATTGGTTGCATGTACCTTGATCGGTCTTGTAACTGGTAACTTAACTGCTGGTGTTGTCCTTGGCGGATCTCTTCAAATGATCGCTCTTGGTTGGGCTAACATCGGTGCTGCCGTTGCTCCTGACGCTGCTTTGGCTTCAGTTGCTGCTGCTATCATCATGGTTCAAGGTGGAGACTTCACTGACAAAGGTATCACAGTTGCAACTACAATCGCGATTCCTCTTGCCGTAGCGGGTCTCTTCCTTACTATGATCGTGCGTACTATCTCTGTTGCCTTGGTTCACGCTGCAGACTCTGCTGCTAAAAAGGCGACTTTGCTAGCGTTGAACGTGCGCACTTTGTAGCTCTCCTTCTTCAAGGACTTCGTATCGCTATCCCTGCAGCCCTTCTTCTTGCTATCCCAGCGGAAGCAGTGCAAAAATTGCTTGCTATGATGCCTGATTGGTTGGCAGGCGGTATGGCTGTCGGCGGGGGAATGGTTGTTGCCGTTGGTTACGCTATGGTTATCAACATGATGGCAACTCGCGAAGTATGGCCATTCTTTGCTATCGGTTTTGCTCTTGCTGCTGTTAGCCAATTGACTTTGATTGCCCTCGGTGCTATCGGTGTAGCAATCGCCCTTATCTACCTCAACCTTTCTAAAAAAGGCGGAAACGGTGGCGGCGGTTCTGCTGCGTCTAACGACCCAATCGGCGATATCCTAGAAGACTACTAAGAAAGGAGCTGCTATATCATGACTGAAAAAATTCAATTATCTAAATCAGACCGTCAAAAAGTTTGGTGGCGTTCTACTTTCTTGCAAGGTTCTTGGAACTATGAACGTATGCAAAACTTGGGTTGGGCTTATTCTTTAATTCCAGCTCTCAAGAAACTTTACACTAAAAAAGAAGATCAAGCTGCTGCTCTTGAGCGTCACTTGGAATTCTTCAATACTCACCCATACGTTGCTGCTCCAATCATCGGTGTAACACTCGCCCTTGAAGAAGAAAAAGCAAACGGTGCAGAAATTGACGATGCAGCTATCCAAGGGGTTAAAATCGGTATGATGGGACCTTTGGCTGGTATCGGTGACCCTGTCTTCTGGTTCACAGTTCGTCCGATCCTTGGAGCACTCGGTGCATCTCTTGCTCTGTCAGGAAATATCATCGGTCCACTCCTCTTCTTCGTTCTTTGGAACGCAATCCGTATGGCCTTCTTGTGGTACACTCAAGAATTGGGTTACAAGGCTGGTTCTGAAATCACAAAAGACATGTCTGGTGGTATCCTCCAAGACATCACTAAAGGTGCTTCAATCCTCGGTATGTTTATCTTGGCTGTTTTGGTAGCACGCTGGGTAAACGTTAGCTTTGCGCTTCAATTGCCATCTACAAAACTCTCTGAGGGAGCTTACATCAACTTCCCTAAAGGTGCTGTAACTGGCGAGCAACTTCAAAAATCTTGGGTGATGTTGCAGGCGGATTGAGCTTGACTCCTGAAAAAGCAAATACCCTTCAAGGACAAATTAACTCTTTGATTCCAGGTTTGATGGGACTTCTCCTTACCTTCCTCTGCATGTGGTTGCTTAAGAAGAAAGTTTCTCCAATCACAATCATCATCGGACTTTTCGTTGTTGGTATCGTTGCCCGCGTTATTGGTTTGATGTAATCAAAAAGAAGGTTTCGGCCTTCTTTTTATTATGGTATAATAGCTATAGTATTTAAAAGGGAGATGTTCTATGGCGCAATCGCAAAATAAATCGATTGAATTTCAAACGACAGGGGTTTCCTATCTGGGTTTAGGTGGCAAGGTTGGGAAGTTTTTGGTCGGTGATGTCGCACTGGAATTCTACGCTGATGCCAATGTAGAAGACTATATCCAGCTACCTTGGTCTAGCATCCAGCAGATCGGTGCCAATGTCTCTGGCAAAAATGTTAGTCGCCATTTTGAAGTCTTTACAGACAAGGGCAAGTTTCTCTTTGCCTCCAAGGACACTGGAAAGATTCTCAAAATTGCACGGCAACATATCGGGAATGAGAAAGTCGTCAAATTGCCTACTTTGATCCAAACAATTGGCCAATTCTTTAAAAATCTATTTGCAAAAAAATAGAAAATCCTGTATAATCTAGGAAACGGATAAGTAAGACTAAGTCTTCTTTCAGAAAGTCTGCGGGTGCTGCGAGCAGATAGGAGCCTAGTGTGAAATTCTACCGTTGCAATACAACTACATACATAATCAAGTGCACACCTGTGAAGTTGGATGGAACCGCGGCCTAGCCGCTCCAACAGTCTCCTCGGTGTGCTTTTATTTTTGGAGGTCTTATGTTAGATTTAAAACGTATTCGGACAGACTTTGATACTGTCGCAGAGAAATTAGCTACCCGTGGCGTAGCGGCTGATGTGCTCAATCAAATGAAGGAAATTGATGAGCAACGACGTGATTTGTTGGTGAAAGTAGAAAATCTCAAAGCAGAACGCAACACCGTTTCTGCAGAGATTGCCCAAGCCAAGCGCAACAAAGAAAATACAGATGACAAGATTGCTGCTATGCAAAAACTATCTGCTGAAATCAAGGACTTGGATACCACTTTAGCTGAATTGGATGCTAAATTGACCGAGTTCACTACAACCCTGCCAAACATTCCGCACGATAGCGTGCCAGTCGGGGCAGACGAGGATGACAATGTAGAAGTCCGCCGTTGGGGTACACCTCGCCAATTTGACTTTGAAGCTAAGGCTCACTGGGATTTGGGCGAAGACTTGGATATTCTGGACTGGGAACGTGGCGCAAAAGTTACTGGTGCTCGTTTCCTCTTCTACAAGGGCTTAGGAGCTCGTTTGGAACGCGCTATCTACAACTTCATGCTGGATGAGCATGGCAAAGAAGGCTACACAGAAGTCATCACTCCATACATGGTCAACCATGACTCTATGTTTGGTACCGGCCAATATCCTAAGTTCAAAGAAGATACTTTCGAACTGAGCGACACTAACTTCGTTCTGATTCCGACTGCTGAAGTTCCACTGACCAACTACTATCGAGATGAAATTCTAGACGGAAAAGAATTGCCAATCTACTTCACAGCTATGAGCCCATCTTTCCGCTCTGAAGCTGGTTCTGCTGGTCGTGACACGCGCGGTCTGATCCGCCTGCACCAATTCCACAAAGTTGAAATGGTAAAATTTGCCAAGCCAGAAGAATCTTATGAAGAGCTAGAAAAGATGACTGCCAATGCAGAAAACATCCTGCAAAAGCTCAATCTGCCTTACCGTGTCGTTGCTCTTTCTACTGGCGACATGGGCTTCTCAGCTGCTAAAACCTACGACTTGGAAGTTTGGATTCCAGCTCAGAACACCTACCGTGAAATCTCTAGCTGCTCTAACACAGAAGATTTCCAAGCTCGTCGAGCCCAAATCCGCTACCGTGACGAAGCAGATGGCAAGGTCAAACTCCTCCACACTCTCAACGGGTCTGGACTGGCTGTCGGACGCACAGTCGCTGCTATCTTGGAAAATTACCAAAATGAAGATGGTTCTGTGACCATTCCTGAAGTCCTACGTCCTTACATAGGCGGCTTGGAAGTCATCGCACCAAAATAAGCAATGAAAGGTCCGAAACAAATCGGACCTTTCTTATTCTACTTGAGGAGAAATCCAACAGTTCAAAAAAATAAACGAAATATAGGATTTTCTACTTTAAAAGAGGCTGGGATAAAAGTCCTAGCCTCTCAATTGTCTTTGGATTGTCGAGCAAGGCGCAGTGGTTGAGTGGGCTCTACTACGCTGATTTCATCAGCTTTTACAGCCCTACTCAACTGTGCGGAGGTGGGACGACGAAATCGAATTCTAACGAATTACCGATTTCTGTCCCACTCTCCTTTTCTGTTACTTAACGTGACTTGCTAACTCTTCTTGAGCTTTTTTATTTGATTCTTCTTTTTCTTTTTCCCATTTTTTCAAAGCTTTTTGATAATCAGCTACTGTCAGAACCTTATCTTGAAGTTCCATTCCCTTAAATACATAGCTATCACCCTTGATACCTACATAAGAGTAGGCTTTGGTAAATGGTACGACCTTTTGAACCATTGGTGAAGCACCTGCAGAAATAGATGGGATCACAATAGAACTATCTGTTAACCAAGCCTGCGCTGCCGCATATTTCGTATAGCGAGCATTGGTATCTTGCTTTTCTGCATCTGCCTGATCCAAAAGCGCTTTGTAGTCCGTTAAACCAACCTTAGAAGCAAGGTCTTGGTTTTGGCCTTTTGTCAGACCAATATTGTCCAAAATATCCCCTGTCTCTGGGTTAAAGATATTCAGATAAGTCACTGGATCTTGATAGTCTGCTGACCAACCAGACATATTGAGGTCATAGTCCTTTTGGGCAGCTGTTTCTGCAAAGTAAGTAGAGTTATCAAAATCGTCTGATGACATTTGATGTACGTCAATCACAACGTTTTCTTGGCCTAGAGCTGCCTCAACAGATTGTTTGAAAGAGTTGGTCCGTTGTACCATGATTTTATCTGTCTGGTCAACTGGTACATCTAGATGAATTGGGAATTCAACCCCCTGGGCTTGCAAAGCTTCTTTAGCTTTAGCAAATTCTGCCTTGGCCTTATCTGGGTTGTAAATGCTGTCTTGAGCATCAGCTAATTTGACACCTTGCCATTCATCGCCATAAGAAGCCAACTGTGATTCAACGACATCCGAGAAGTCCTTGCCATCTACTTGCACAAAACTAGGAGGCACAAGCAAGCTTCTGATAATTTTCGTTGCTCCTTCATTACCATTCATCTGGGCACCAAAGGATTTACGGTCAAAAGCAAAGTTGATTGCTTGGCGGAAGTCTTTATTTTGAATCGCTTCTTTGCTGGCAGCTTTTTGGGCATCTGTCTTAGAAGTGTGGCTATAAGCCTGACGATTCAAGTTAAAGGCATAGAAATAGCTAGTTGAATTTTGTGGAGTAAAGATGATGTTGTCTTTGTATTTCTTTTCTACTGATGCGTAGTTTGAGCTAGTCGGATAGAGACGAGCTTGTGTGTAAGCACCATCAGTAAAGTTACGGATCAATGACTCTTGGTCAGAACCATCGTAGTAAGTCAACTTGACATCTTCGATCTTCACATTGTCCTTGTCCCAATAGTTTTGGTTTTTAGAATATTCGATAACAGACTTAGAAGTAAATGACTTTAATACATATGGACCATTGTAGAGGATACCTGAAGGTTTCACGGTACCAAAGTCTTTGCCTTCTTTCTTCAGAAATTCTTCGTTAATCGGGAAGAGAATGCCCATCGTTGTCTTAGAATTCCAGTAGCTTTCTGGTTGATTCAGGGTGTATTGGACTGTATAGTCATCGATTGCCTTGACACCTACAGTAGAGAAATCATTGCTTTCCCCTTTGATATAAGCATCCAAGCCCTTGATAGAGTTTTGCACGATTGGTAAGGCTTCTGATTTTTCATCTGCAGCGTGCTTAAGCCCTGTGACAAAGTCTTGTGCCTTGACAGCAGCATATTCTTCACCTTCTGCTGTGTACCATTTAGCATCCTTACGCAACTTATAAGTATAAGTTAGGCCATCTTTAGACACAGTCCAGTCTTCAGCTAATGAAGGGATAAGATTCCCATATTGATCATTTCTAAAAGACCATCGACCAAATTGGCAATAACGTCAGAAGTGGAGGCGCGATTGGAGTTTACATAATCCAATGTATCTGGATCTGTATTATAGACATAAGAATATGTCTTTGCCGAGCTGGTGCTTGACTTGCCACAAGCAGCTAAGAATAGCGCTGATGCTGCAACCAAACCAGTAATAGCCAACCATTTAGATTTTTTCATGAGCAAATCTCCTTCTTTAGATTATGTATTATTATACATCATTTCTAGACAAATACAAGTCTTATTTAAGAAAATTTTAAAATTCTATGCATTTTTCTTATTTTTATTGAAACAAAGTATAGGAAAATTTCTATGCATTTTCATATATTTTCATAAACATGCAGAAAATCTTATAAATAAAAATTTGTTCAATATTTTACAAGGATTCTTGAATAGGATTATCAAAAATATCGGCTTTTTTATGTTACAATAGATTTATTACTAATCTAGGGGAAAGAAATGAAAAAACTTTTTGTATTCCTACTGCTATTCTTTGGTCTGATTGCCAAGCCTGTTCTGGCAGATGACTATGAAATTGCTGCTAAAAGCGCCATTGCTGTTGATGCAAACTCAGGAAAAATCCTCTATGAAAAGGAGGCTACAAGCCCACTAGAAGTCGGTGCTATTACTAACATTTTGACTGCTTATCTGGTTTACGAAGCCATTGCTGATGGCAAACTGAGCCTAGAAACTGAGGTTGATATTTCTGATTATGCTTACCAGCTGACAGTAAATCCCTCTATCGCGAACCTGCCTCTGGAAGCGCGACGCTACAAGGTAAAGGACTTGCTAAATGCTTCTCTTTTAGCAAGCGCCAACAGCGCTACCATCGCTCTGGCAGAAAAAGTTGGTGGAAGTGAGGAAAATTTTGTCAAGATGATGAAAGCCAAACTCAAGGAATGGAAAATTTCTGATGCAATCATTGTAAATGCTACTGGTACAGATATTCGTTTACTAGATGGTTCGCTAGAAACTACTAATACCGAAGAGGAGGCCGCAGAGAATTCTAAAAGCAAGAAAAAACAAGAGACTGTCAATAAATTCAGTGCTTATGATATAGCTGTGATTGCTTCACATCTGATCGATGACTACCCAGAGGTCCTTGGTATCACTTCCAAATCTCATGTGAATTTTGCAGGAATCCAATTAGAAAATCCCAACTTAATGTTGGAAGGTTCTCCTAGTTTTCGGACAGGAGTGAAGGGTTTGAAGACAGGTGGGTCTGAGCAGAGTGGTGTTTCATTTGTCGGTGTGACAAGTGAAAAAGGGATGCGATTGATTACAGTCGTTTTAGGGGTCGCACAGGAAGATAACGACCCTAATACCCGTTTTGGCGTTACATCTAGCCTAATGACCTACGTTACACAGAATTTCTCTCCGACAGTCCTTGTCAAAAAAGGGGAACGATATAATAACTCACAAGTAGCTATTAGAGACAGCCAAGAGGATAAGGTCGCTGCAGTTGCTAGTGAGGACCTGGTAATTCTAGAACGGATAGCCAATCAGGCTGAACATAAAGTCACCTTTACTCCAAGTCCACAGGAGCTGCAGGCACCCTTGAAAAAAGGTAGTGTAGTAGGTACCCTCACTTATACAGATTCTGAGCCGATCGGCCAGGGCTACATCGAAAATAAGAAAACTTCTATTTCTATGGTTACAGAAAAAAAGGTTGAAAAAGCTATTATTTTCAAAGTCTGGTGGAACGACTTCATCCGCTTTGTCAATGAGAAGTTATAAAAGAAATACCGCGAATCAATTGAGTCGCGGTTATTTGTATAGTTTGTAAACGTTTAAAGTAATCAAAAAAAGTTCTTTGAGGGGTAATTAGCAATATAGTATTCTGCTACCGTTTAACAGGTCCTCTGAATTTTTTAAACACTTTGCTTAAGCAAAGATTTATTTACAATTAAAAAGAGGCCAACGCCTCTTTTTATCCAACAGACCCTTCCATTTCATAGCTGATGAGGCGGTTGAGCTCAACAGCGTATTCCATTGGCAGTTCTTTGGTGAATGGCTCAACAAAGCCCATGACAATCATTTCTGTTGCTTCGGATTCCGATAGGCCACGGCTCATAAGATAGTAAAGCTGCTCTTCGGAAATCTTAGAAACTTTAGCTTCATGCTCCAAAGCCACTTGTGAGTTGTGGATTTCATTAAATGGAATGGTGTCTGAAGCAGACAAGTCGTCCATGATAATGGTATCACACTCGATATGAGAAACCGATTTCTTAGAGTTCTTGTTAAAGGTTACTTGTCCACGGTAGTCCACCTTTCCTCCACCCTTAGCGATGGATTTAGACACGATAGACGAGCTTGTGTGTGGAGCGTTGTGGATCATCTTGGCACCCGTATCTTGATGTTGCCCTGCATTGGCAAAGGCGATAGAAAGCATGGTACCACGCGCCCCTTCTCCATCTAGGTAAACAGATGGGTACTTCATGGTTGTTTTGGCACCCAAGTTTCCATCGATCCACTCAACAGTCGCATCCTTCATAGCCCGTGCTCGTTTGGTTACGAGGTTGTAGACATTATCTGACCAGTTTTGAATGGTCGTATAGCGCATATAGGCGCCGTCAAGAGCAAAGATTTCGACAATAGCCGCATGTAAGCTGTTACTTGAATAAGTAGGCGCTGTACATCCTTCTACGTAGTGAACACTTGCTCCCTCATCAACGATAATCAAGGTCCGCTCAAACTGACCGGAATTTTCATTGTTGATACGGAAGTAGGTTTGAAGCGGAATGTCTACCTTAACACCTTTTGGAACATAGATAAAGGTACCACCAGACCAGACGGCGGAGTTAAGGGCAGCCAACTTGTTGTCTGTCGGCGGAACCAACTTAGCAAAATACTGCTTGAAAAGCTCTGGGTATTCCTTAAGAGCTGAGTCAGTATCTGTAAAGACGATTCCTAGCTTTTGGAACTCTTCCTTCATATTGTGGTAGACCACTTCGGACTCATACTGGGCAGCTGCACCAGCAAGGTAAGCTCGCTCCGCTTCTGGGATCCCAATCCGCTCAAAGGTTTCCTTGATCTTCTCAGGCACTTCATCCCAGCTTCTAGCAGGCTTATCAGAGGCCTTTGGTAATAAATCAAGTCATCAAAATTAATTTCCGACAAATCCGGCCCCCAAGTCTGCATCGGCATTTTCTTGAAAACCTCGTAGGACTTAAGGCGGAAATCCAACATCCACTCTGGTTCACCCTTGGCTGCAGAGAGCTCACGAATAACCGCTTCATTCAGCCCTTTCCCTGTCGAGATAACAGGCTCAACATCGTCATGGAAACCAAACTTGTACTCACCGAGATCAATCGGTTTTGGTTCTACTCTTTCTTCTGACATAATTTCCTTTCACATTCTTACTTTTTATCTTCTTCAATTGCTCGCTTGAGGGCATTCCAACCCAAGGTCGCACACTTAATCCGTTGCGGGAATTTGGCAACGCCTGCTAAAAAGGCTCCATCTCCCAATTCTTTCTGGCGACTGTCTTCCTGGCCCTGAACCATCTGTGAGAAAACTTCTGCTAATTCCAGCGCCTGCTCTTTTGTCTTGCCCAGAACCGCATCCGTCATCATGCTGGCCGAAGCCGTTGAAATGGTACAGCCGGAATTCACAAAGGCAATATCCTCAATCTGATTTTCATCATTAAACTTCACAGACAGGCTGATGACATCACCACAAGTCGGATTATTGAGGACTACCTGCTCCACATCTTCCAGTTTCCCATGATGATGGGGGTGAGCCGAGTGATCGGTCACAACCGCCTTGTAAAGACTGTCTAACTTAGAAAGCGCCATTGAAAAACTCCTTTGTCTTTTCTAAAGCATCTACCAGCTTGTCACAATCTGCATAGGTATTGTAGATATAAAAGCTGGCACGCACAGTCGCTGGCACCTGTAGATAGGTGAGCAAAGGCTGGGCACAATGGTGACCCGCCCGAACAGCTACTCCTTCGTAGTCTAGAGCCGTCGCGACATCATGCGGATGGAGGCCATCCAGGTTAAAGGCAATCACACCTGATCGCTGGGCCAAATCCTGAGAGCCATAAATGGTCAAACCTTCCACTGCCTGAAGCTTAGGAAATACGTAGGCAATCAGGTCCTGCTCATGCTGGGCAATGGCATCCATCCCCAAGTCTTCCAAATAATCAATGGCCGCCGCAAGACCGATTGCACCTGCCATATTTGGCGTTCCAGCCTCAAACTTCCAAGGCAATTCCTTCCATGTCGCTTCCTGCTCATAGACAAAATCAATCATTTCGCCGCCAAACTCGACCGGTGACATCTTCTCTAGCAGTTCTTCCTTGCCATAGAGTATCCCTATACCAGTTGGACCTGCCATCTTATGTCCCGAAAAGGCGAAGAAGTCCACATCCAAATCCTGCACATCAATCTTCATGTGTGGAATGGATTGAGCCCCATCCACCACCAAAAGTGCGCCTTGCTGATGAACCAGCTGGGCAATCTCCTTGATGGGATTGATGACACCGAGGACATTGGAAGCATGAGCCAGAGAGACAAACTTGGTCCGCTCATTGAGCTTGGCACGGAAATCATCCATATCCAGCGCACCATCCTTGAGATAGACATAGACCAACTTGGCTCCGGTCTTCCTACAAGCTTCCTGCCAGGGAATGACATTGGAATGGTGCTCCATGATCGAAATCAGCACTTCATCACCAGACTGCAGACTTTCAGCCGCAAACTGAGCCACCCAATTGAGACTCGTCGTGGTTCCTCGTGTAAATAGGACTTCTCTGCTAGAAGCCGCATTGATAAAAGAACGAACTCTTTCCCTGGCTGCTTCATAGGATGCTGTCGCCCGCTCGGCTAGCGTATGCACACCGCGGTGGACATTGGCATTGTCTCTAAGATAGTAGTTTCAATAGCCGCTAGCACCTGCTTGGGTTTCTGGGTTGTCGCCGCATTGTCCAAATAAACCAAAGGCTCATCATTAACAATTTGGTCCAAAATGGGAAAATCTTGCTTGATTGCTTCTGCATTAAATCCGGACATGAAGACTCCTATCTACTTATACGGGACAAAGCCCAGCTTTTTATCTTTTTGCGAGAATAATATCGATATTTTCAATCATTTCATCACGGACTTCTTTAACAGGGATTTCTACAATCACTGAGCCTAAGAAACCACGTACGACCAAGCGCTCTGCCGTCGCCTTATCAAGACCCCGACTCATGAGGTAATACATATCTTCTGGATCCACCTGGCCGATAGAAGCTGCGTGACCAGCCGTCACATCGTTCTCGTCAATCAAGAGAATTGGATTAGCATCTGAGCGAGCTTGATCAGACAGCATGAGAACCCGGCTTTCCTGCTGGGCGTCTGCTCCCTTTGCCCCTTTGATAATATGGCCTATACCATTGAAAGTCAGGGTTCCTTTTTCCAGGATAACCCCGTGTTGCAGGATATTTCCGATAGAGTTGCAGCCATAGTTAGTTACGCGGGTGTCAATTCCCTGAACTTGCTTGCCACTTGAGAGAGCCACTACCTTCATATCCGCATGGCTACCCTTGCCATATAAGTCACTATCGAAGTCCGCTACGACATTGCCTTCATTCATAACACCGATAGCCCAATCGATCATGGCATCATTATCCAGCTTACCGCGACGGCTGATATAAGCCGTTACATTTTCGCCCAAACGATCAATAGCCGAAAACTTAATCTGAGCACCAGCCTGAGCAATGACTTCTACTGTGATATTGGCTGTTACTGGAACAGAGCCCTCGCCGTAAGTTTCCAAGCGTTCCAAGTAGTTAACCTTGGAATGCTTGCCTGCGATAATCAAAATATGCTTGTTAAAAGGAACATCGCTTTCGCTGTCCTGATAAAAAATTCCTTCAATCGGCCGATCAATCTCAACATTGTCCGGTACATAAAGAACCGCACCGCTGTTGAAATAGGCAGTATGGTAAGCCGCCAATTTATCCTCGTCATACTTGACTGCGGACATGAAATGCTTCTCTACCAACTCTGGAATTTCTTCCAAAGCAGAGTGGAAATCAGTGAAGATCACACCTTGCTCTGCCAAATCAGCTGGCAGCTGCTCAAGGACAGTTTGGGTTCCCATTTGGATAAACTTGAGATTATCTCCGAGAGCCGTAAAATCTGGCACACTGGTCAAAGGCTCGCTGTCGCTAATACGGCCGTCACCCAGATTCCAGCGGTTAAATTTGACCCGCTCAATGACTGGCAAGTCCAGTTGATCAATTTGGTCAAAGGCCTGCTGACGAAGATCAGCCAACCATACTGGTTCTGCGTGAACTTGTGAAAATTCGTGAATCAATTCTTTTGTCATGTCATTCTCCTATCTTTTATCAAAGTCAAAAGAATGTTTGACTAGACTTCTTCAGTATAGTTGAAGCCCAACTCTTCAGCCAATTTGGCATAGCCTTCTTTTTCCAAGCGAACTGCCAATTCTGGACCACCAGAAAGAACAACTTTCCCCTCCATCATGACATGAACAACGTCTGGAGTGATATAGTTGAGCAGGCGTTGGTAGTGGGTGATGATCATAGCACCAAAGCCCTCTCCACGCATAGCGTTGACCCCTTTAGAAACGACCTTAAGAGCGTCGATATCCAGACCTGAGTCAATCTCGTCTAAGAGCGCAAAGGTTGGCTCTAGCATGAGTAACTGCAGGATTTCATTGCGTTTTTTCTCACCACCTGAGAAACCTTCATTGAGGTAGCGCTCAGCCATCTCTTCTTTCATGTTGAGCAGTTCCATCTTTTCATCTAGTTTAGTAATGAAATCACGGACAGAGATTTTTTCATCGTCTTCTTTGCCAGCATTCATAGCAGCACGGAGAAACTCTGCATTAGTAATACCAGGAATTTCACTAGGATACTGCATCGCAAGGAAGAGTCCCATGCGAGCCCGTTCATCCACTTCTAGCTCCAAGATATTAACCCCATCAAAAAGCACCTCTCCTTGGGTCACTTCGTAGTTAGGATTTCCCATAATGGCTGCAGACAAGGTAGATTTTCCTGTTCCATTTGGGCCCATGATCGCTGCAACTTCTCCCGTTTTCAGAGTAAGATTTACCCCTTTGAGAATTTTTTTCCCTTCAATTTCAACATGAAGATCTTTGATTTCTAAGACAGACATTTCTTTTTCCTTTCTTTGCTTAGCTGATTTACATACTTTAGTATACCAAAAAAAAGCCCAAAAGGCTTTTATTTTGTTTAGAACTATTCTTGTTTATGTTTCTTTTGGTATCTCTTCTCTCGAACTTCTTCTCGATAAGAGGAGTTTCCGATAAAGCGCAGGATATTGAGCAGAGGCGTCCTCTGTGGACCCAGAACCCCTATTAGTTCTACTAAGAGTTCAACACCTAGCAGAAGACCAATTACGAGGAGGAGTCCACCGATGCGAGTCGATACATTTAGCAGGAGGGAAATCATAGAGAAAATCATCGAAATCCCATAGATAACCAGAACTGTTCCCCGATGTGTCAGCCCCAAGGACAAGAGCCTATGGTGAAGGTGATGACGGTCAGGCTGGTAAAATTTCTGACCAGACAAGGTCCGACGAATGATTGCTAAAAAGGTATCTGTAATTGGTACACCCAAGATAATCATAGGCGTGACAATCGCTACCGCCGTCGCATTTTTCAAACCTTGTAGAGACAGGACCGAAATCATAAAACCGATGAAAAGAGCCCCCGTATCCCCACCGTATATAATGGCTGGATGATAATTGTAAGGAAAGAAGCCAGCAATAGAGGCCACTAAAACCAAGATGGTCAAAGTCAGGAATAAATTATGACCCGGCAAGAAAAAGTAGGAAACAATGCCCATGGTTAGCAAGGAAATAATGGAGACCCCGCTAACAAGGCCGTCTAAACCATCCATGAGATTGACCGCATTAGTAATAGAGACAATCCAGAGAATGGTCAGAATAAAGATAGCCAAGGTGGGAAAAAAAGATGGGGACCTCCAAAAGGAATCTTAAAGTCATCCAAACGGAAATCCGTCAGCCACCAAATCAGACAGGCAGCCAGCACAATCCCCCCTAACTTCATCAGGGGACTTAATTCTTTAATATCATCGATAAGCCCCGTCAGGGCAACAATCAAGCCCCCCAGCACCACCGGCCAAATATAGTCAAAATAAGTCTGTTCAAAAAAAGTGACGCCAACAATCTGCGGCATGAAGACCAAAGTTGCCAAGGTAAAAGCCGCTACAACCGCCAGACCGCCTGCACTCGGCATGGGCTTTTTATTGATTCGTCGAGCATTAGGATAGTCGACTGCATCCATTTTAAAAGCCAAGAGCCGAACGAGGGGAGTCAGCAAAACTCCGACAAAAAATGTTGCTAGTAGCACCAAAATGAACTTCAATGGAAAAGCAATCATACGCATTCAACTTTCTGCAACTGTTGGATGGCTTCTGTCACCAAAAGCAGACGCCCGTGTTCTTGTAGGACAGAACGAGTAATATCTGTATCCTCAGCAAATTCACGCATTTTAGCCAGTAACCAAGCTGGATAAAGCTCTGGTTTCTCTTCCAGATCTACCAAAATAGTCAGGTAGTAGGCAGAGTCATATTTATAAAGTTCTGATAGGTCTATTGGATAGTCAACCGTTTTGGCGAAAGAAACCGCACTCTGCAAATCAGTAAATGACAAAATATAGTAGACATAACGGTCTAGATTCTCTTCCCTATCTTCTGAAGAATCTACAGAGGTCTCCTGATCAGCCTCTACTGCTTCTAAAGATTTGACCGCCTCAAGGTCATCCTTACTTTTTTCAAAGATATTTTTCTCTAAAGTCTTTAAGAACTCATCTGGCGACATTTGGCTAAGCTCATCCATGTCTGGTAGATTTCCCAAATCCTCAAAATTCAAATTCTTATCAATCTTGGATCTCGTCACAAAGACATCCAGCTTGTCTGGCTTAGGCGTCACTCGAAAGCTGAGCATGCCACTGTCTAAAAAGCTTTCCGGCATTTCCAGCTCATCCAAAATGGTATAGAAAAATTCTTCTGTTTTTTCTTGGGGAACTAGGAAATCTGCAATTTCCATTCCGTGTTCTTCCAAATCTTCCAACTGGATGGTGATTTTAATCGTCGAATCATTAATCTGTTTCACTTCCATCTCATCAACCTCATACTTTCATAGTCTTTCTATTATACTAAAATTCTAAACTTATTTCAAAAAAATAACTGGTCAGATAAGAAAAGGCTGGGAAAATTTCCCAAGCCTTGATTAGCCAATAATAACCTTAATCAGACCGTAAACCAACAGCAAAACTCCGAGTCCGATCCGATATTTACCAAAGATTGTAAAGTCATGATTCTTGACATAGTCTGTCAGGAAGCGAATCACATAAAGACTGACTCCAAAGGCCACTCCCATAGCAACCAATAAAAGGAATAATTGATCGAAACCCAAAGAATTACCCTTGATGATAAATTTCAGGATTTTCAGCCCACTTGCACCAAACATGATTGGAATCCCCAGGTAGAAAGTAAACTCTGTCACAACTGGTCGGCTGACACCATTCAAGAGACCACCGACAATGGTCGCACCTGAACGGCTAGTTCCCGGAAAGAGGGACAAGACTTGGAAAAGACCGATATAAAGAGCTGTTTGATAAGGAAGTCTACTCAATTCTGTAACAGTCGGTTCCACCTGCTCTCGTTTTTCCAGATAGATAAAGGCAGCCCCATAGATAATCAGCATGATTGCGACGGATACCAGATTATAAAAATGGGCTTCAAACCAATCATCTAGGAAAAGACCGATGATTGCAGCTGGCAAAGCAGCAACGACTACCTTGGCCCAGAGCTGCCATGTCAGCTGAATTTGACGAGCTGTTTTCCCTGGTTTAAAAGGGTTGAGCTTATCAAAATAAATCACCACAACCGCTAAGATAGCTCCCAGCTGAATGACAACATTGAACATTTCCATGAAGGCTGGATTTTCATTTTTATACTTGATAAAATCTTGAATCAGAATCAAGTGGCCAGTACTTGAAATGGGTAGCCACTCTGTAATTCCCTCAACGATTCCATAGATAATGGACTTTAAAATTTCAATAATAAACATACATAACTCCTAAAACAACTTTAGCATTTATTATACCACATATTGGAGGAGAGGAAAAGCTTTCACAAGGGCTTTGGCAAGCTTTTTATCAAAAGGCTCCGCCACCTCCGCCTCCACCGCCACCAGAGAAGCCACCTCCTGCTCCGCCTCCCGATGAAACAGAAAAATGACTGGCCGTCGAGGCAATGTGTCCATAATTTGAAAAACTATGGGAACTTGCGTAGAAAATAGGATGAAGATTGTATTGTAGATAAGTATTCATAGACGCATTTTCCAAGGAAATCTGACGCAGCTTCATGACCCGACTAACACGATCAGCATAGCCAAATAGGGTAGCATAGACCAAAAGTCGGTTCCACAGGACAATGCCTTCTACCTCGGTATCGTATAGGCGGGCGATGTAGCGTAGCATATTCGCAAAGCTATTCCAGAGATAGAAATCATGGGCTCCCTCATCGCTCAGGACACCATCCTGCCGATATAACTGTAAGGCTCTGCCCAGCAGGACAGTCAAGACTGAAGCAACAGCTGCAAGCGGAAGATAGGACCAAATAAAACCGCCTAGCTTGATCAAATAGATAAAAAATGTCAAGAGAGACAAGCCAAAAGCAAGGAAACTTGCCATTAGAGCCAACCACAAGAGAAGCTTTTCTCCTCGTTTCAAAGGACGATAGTGATCCAGCAAGTTTAGCTCCCGAATCTCTTTTAATACTTGTTCAGACAAAAGGTTTAAATCAGTTGAAAAGCGATTTTTTATTCGATTGCCTATTTGGCGGATTCGTGCTTCATCTGTTGATTTTTTATTTTTATAAAGATCTTCTGAAATCTGATAAGATTCAAACAAGTCTGCCACAGCTGCCTGTTTATGGTCACCAAATGCCATCTGTAAGAATTGACCTTCAAACTCTGACAAACCTTTTTTAGAAGTTGGTTTCAAGATTGGCTTGTCTGCAGTTCCTAAAAGTTCGATGTAGCCTCGATCCATCAAATCCAGCAAGGTCGCCTGTACCAAATTTTCGAATTTCAAATGCGTCCGTCCACCACTGGTCGGATCGACTTCCCTCATATCCACAGCAAAGATATTGGCCGCTACAATGAGAGGGGCCAGATCTTGCGGAGCTTCATAGAGGCGAGCGTCTTTAGGAAAAGCTTGGCTAGGGCGAATCTTAATCCGAAAAATCAGATAAAATATTCCCGAAAGCATCAGCAAGAACAAGCCCAAAAGAGGTAGATAAATTTCCCCTAAGCGATGATAAAACTGGCTCTTAGCTACAATCTCTTTCTCAACTGCTTGAAAAGTCTGTAGATAGTCGGTTGCTTTTGGATCCTCTGCTGACTGATGCAAGGCCTGTCGATGCCAATATCCATGCAGTTCGACCTTCTTCCTGCTAGGCAAATGAGATAGCTGTATCCGATAATCACCTCGGTCCCTATTTATAGTAGCCGGTTGGCCAAAATAACCTGTATGGACATACATGTCCGTTAAGGTCCAAGTTCCCAGGCCCCAAACCTTAATCGTCACATTTTGCAGCTCTTCTTCCCAATCACTGATCGGCGTCCATTTGAGCTCTGCAATATCTTTATGGAGAAACAGAAGATTGGTCAGGTTCCATGTGACTGTTACTTTGACCGTATCGCCTTCTTTACCCGCATTGTAAATCTTAACCTCGTAGCCATCTCCTAAATCTGTGACTCGCGGCTCAAAGTCATATTTTACGACTCCATTCGTTCTCACGGAGACTTTTGGATCTGAATCAATAGCAAAGCCCTCTGGCATCTTTCCTGCCGATCCTAAGGAGACCATCTGGCCATTGTAATCATCATCAAAATGATAGGTCACCTCTTCTGTATAGGTGGCTGTATTATCGGCGTGGATCTCCAAATCTCCATTATAAGACTGAATTTGATAGTCTAAAGCTGACACTGTCCCAGCAAAAAATAAACTCAAAAGAATAAGGAAAATTCCTGACAAGTACCTTTTCATAAACCAAAGTCCTTTTCTAAATCTTTATCCTATTATAGCATTTTTCTCAAGTAAGGGCTTACCAGGATTGAAAAGTCAAATATTTTTCGGTAGAATAGAAAGAACTATTTTAGAAAGACTCGGAGAGAATATGAAAAAATTCATTTTAACCTTATTGACAGCCCTCCTCGTCTGTCTGGGAACCCTTACCGTAGCTCAGGCGGATGATTATCTTAGAATTGGGATGGAAGCGGCCTATGCCCCTTTCAACTGGACCCAAGATGATGATTCAAATGGCGCTGTCAAAATCGAAGGAACAAATCAGTATGCCAATGGCTACGATGTCCAAGTTGCCAAGAAGATTGCTCAGGAAATGGGCAAGGAACCTCTAGTTGTGAAAACCTCTTGGAACGGACTGATTCCAGCCTTGACCTCTGGTAAAATCGATATGATTATCGCTGGTATGAGTCCAACTGCCGAACGGAAAAAAGAAATCGCCTTTTCTAACAGCTACTATACTAGTGAGCCTGTTATGCTGGTTCGAAAAGACGGCAACTACGCCAATGCTAAGACCCTCAAGGACTTTAAAGATGCTAAAATCACCTCTCAGCAAGGTGTCTATCTTTACAATCTGATTTCTCAACTGCCAGGTGCTAAGCAAGAAACAGCCATGGGAGACTTCGCCCAAATGCGCCAAGCTCTAGAATCTGGTGTTATTGACGGATACATCTCTGAACGGCCCGAAGCTCTGACAGCTGAAGCTGCCAACTCTAAGTTCAAAATGATTCAATTCAAAGAGGGCTTTGATGTTGGCGAAGAGGATGCTTCCATCGCCGTCGGCATGCGTAAAGACGACAGCCGAATCGAGCAAGCTAATGCAGCTATCGCTAAACTCTCAACGGATGACCAAGTCCAGCTGATGGATCAGATGATTAAGAATCAGCCTGTAGATACTGATACCGACGATGCTGAAGATACATTCTTCAACAAAGTTTTTAAGATTTGGAAGGAAAATTGGCCGCAGTTCTTACGCGGAGCTGGTCTGACCTTGCTCATTTCCATCACAGGGACAATCGCTGGCCTCTTCATCGGTTTGTTGATTGGGGTCTATCGGACAGCGCCCATTTCAAAAAATAAGGCTTTAGCCTTCCTACAAAAACTATTCGGTTGGTTCCTCAATGTTTATATTGAAATCTTCCGTGGTACACCTATGATTGTACAATCCATGGTTATCTACTATGGAACGGCCCAGGCTTTTGGCATTTCGATCGACCGGACGGCTGCAGCCATCTTTATCGTTTCTATCAATACTGGTGCTTACATGAGTGAAATTGTCCGCGGTGGTATCTTTGCCGTTGATAAGGGACAATTCGAAGCAGCTACTGCGCTCGGAATGACCCACGGCCAAACCATGCGCAAGGTTGTCCTGCCACAGGTGGTTCGCAACATTCTGCCTGCGACGGGGAATGAATTTGTCATCAATATCAAGGATACATCTGTCCTCAATGTTATCTCCGTGGTGGAGCTCTACTTCTCAGGAAATACTATTGCTACTCAGACTTATCAGTATTTCCAAACCTTCACCATTATCGCAGTTATTTACTTTGTCTTGACCTTTACCGTCACTCGAATCCTACGTTTCATCGAGCAGAAATTTGACACAGATCATTACACAACAGGTGCCAACCAAATGCAGACGGGAGAATTGAAACAATGACCGAAACAATTTAGAAATTAAAAATCTCAAAAAATCCTATGGAGAGAATCAAGTCTTGAAAGACATTTCTCTGACTGTCCACAAGGGCGAAGTTATCTCCATTATCGGAAGTTCAGGTAGCGGAAAATCAACTTTTCTCCGCTCCATCAACCTCCTCGAAACACCTACTGCTGGCGAAATTCTCTACCGCGGGAAAAATGTCTTGGATGAGAATTACGACCTGACTCATTACCGCGAAAAATTAGGCATGGTCTTCCAAAGTTTCAATCTTTTTGAAAATCTCAATGTCCTAGAAAACACTATAGTAGCTCAGACAACCGTGCTCAAAAGAGAGCGTGCTGAAGCAGAAAAGATTGCCAAAGAAAATCTGGAAAAGGTTGGTATGGGTGAGCTCTACTGGCAAGCCAAGCCTAAACAACTTTCAGGTGGACAAAAACAGCGGGTTGCCATTGCACGTGCGCTTTCTATGAACCCTGATGCCATCCTTTTCGATGAACCAACTTCAGCTCTTGACCCAGAAATGGTTGGCGAAGTCCTGAAAATCATGAAGGAATTGGCTAAAGAAGGCCTGACTATGATTGTCGTGACCCACGAAATGGAATTTGCCCGCGATGTTTCCAGCCGTGTTATCTTTATGGATAAGGGCGTCATCGCAGAAGAAGGCACTCCACAAGAATTCTTTACCAATCCTAAAGAAGAACGAACCAAGGAATTCCTACATCGCTTCTTAAAATAAACAACCAATCAAACAAACAAGACGGAAAAAGATACATCCGCCTTGTTTTTTTATTCGCAAAATAAAAAAGCGGGTTTCCCCACTTTCCGAAGATTAGTCTTCAAACTTTTCATGATTCTTATCGTAGAAATCAATCAAGCCAAGAGCTGTTTCAAAAGAAATATTCTTTACTTTTGCACGTCCTTGAGCAAGAGCAATAATTGACATTTCACGCGCGTTTGTTTCTTTACTAATACGGTAACCTGTAATTTTTTTGTCACGAACCCATCCAACGACTGACTCTACTTTTTCAAAATTTGATTTAGCCATTTCTTACTCCTCTCTAACTTATTTCGAATACTAATATAATGGTTTTTATACAGTTTGTCAACTTAGAAAAACCAAAACAAACAAATTAAATAATTCTGAATATTCTATATTTATTTAGCTTTGAGGGCTGAAAGGATCTGGGTGCGAATACTCTCCACTCCATCAGGATTTGCTGGAAGGAAGATCGTGTTATTTCCTTGCTTATCTGCAAAATTATTCAAGGTATCTAGATATTGGTTGGTCAAGAGGATGGACATAATTTGTTCTTCTGTCAACTCAACATTGGCGCCTTTGAGCTCCTTAATCGAGTCTGCTAAACCATCCACGATTGCCTTCCGCTGCTCTGCAATACCGACCCCATGAAGACGGTCTTTCTCAGCTTCGGCCTCTGCAGCAGTTACAATTTTAATCTTATCTGCTTCTGCCAATTCCTGAGCTGCCACGCGCTTGCGTTGAGCGGCATTGATTTCGTTCATAGACTGTTTAACTTCTGCATCTGGCTCAACCTTGGTAATCAAGGTCTTGACAATGATGTAGCCATAAGTCGACATTTCTTCAGCTACCTGCTTTTGAACTTCTAGGGCGATCTCATCTTTCTTTTCAAAGAGCTCGTCCAAGGTTAGCTTAGGAACAGAGGAACGCAGAGCATCTTCGATATAGGACTTAATCTGCGCTTCTGGTCGCATGAGTTTATAGTAAGCATCCGTGACATTGTGTTCATTTACCCGATACTGGGTCGCCACATTCATGGTCACAAAGACATTATCCTGAGTCTTGGTCTCAACAATAATGTCGCTTTGTAGCAAACGCAACTGAACACGAGCGGCGATTTTGTCAATTCCCAAAGGCAAACGAACATTCATCCCACTTGTGCTAGTCTTGTGGTACCGACCAAAACGCTCAATGATAGCAACAGATTGCTGGCGCACGACATAAAGCGAGCTAAATGCCAATAGAGCACAAAGAAGGACAAAAATGACAAAGAAGAAAAAGAAATTCAGTAACATAAGCGCATCTCCTTAATTTAATATAGTATATTCTAGCACAGTCCTCACTTACTTGCAATTAAAAAGTGGGATTTTGCTAAAATATTTTTAGGATCAGACTAACATGTTGTAAAGCGTTTCATTTCCGTTTAGATTGATGAAGGACGGATCAAAATGCTCGATTCGATTGATCAGACCCGCATAGTCATGCTTATTAGCTAGAGCAATCCCAATCAAGACCGGACCTGTTCCCTTGCTGGCACGCTTGATGTATTCAAATCGAGTAATGTCATCATTTGGCCCTAATATATCATTTACAAATTCACGTAAGGCACCTGGCCGCTGCGGGAAATTTACTACAAAATAATGCTTGATTCCATCATAAATGAGGGCACGCTCTTCCATTTCAGGCATGCGGTTAATGTCATTATTTCCGCCCGAAATGATACAGCAGACTGTTTTCCCTTTAATATATTCTCGCAACACTTCCAAGGCTGCCACGCTAGCTGCACCAGCAGGCTCTGCGATGATTCCTTGTTTAGAATAGAGGTCAATCAAGGTTTCTGAAATCAAGCCTTCATCAACCCCGATAAGCGTTTCTACATTCTTTTTCGTTGCTTCATAAGTAGATGCCCCTACCTTTTGGACTGCGATACCGTCCGCAAATTTGTCAATTTCATTGAGTTTGACAGGACCGCCTGCTTCAAAAGCTGCTTTCATACTGCGGGCTCCATTCGCCTCTACCCCAATCACTTCAATTTGTGGCTGGCTTTCCTTAATGTAAGTGGATACTCCTGCGATGAGACCCCCGCCTCCTACTGGTACCAATACCAAGTCTAAATTGATGGACTCCCGAGCTGTATCTTCTAGGATTTCATAAGCAACCGTCCCCTGACCTGCTTGAACATGTGCATCATCAAAAGGATCGATGAAAGTCCGATTTTCCATCCGTGTGAATTCCATAGCCGCCCGAGCAGAAGCATCAAAAGTATCTCCTACTAGCTTAATCGTAACAAAATCACCACCAAAGAAACGAACCTGCCCAATTTTTTGCTGAGGAGTTGTGATAGGCATAAAAATAGTCGCTGGGATTTTCATTTCATTACAAGTGTATGCGACACCCTGAGCGTGATTACCCGCAGAAGCGCAGACAACCCCACGTTCTCGCTCTTCTTTACTCAACTGAGAAATGGCATAATAGGCACCACGGATTTTGAAAGAACGGACACGTTGGGCATTTTCCTTTTTAAGATAAATCTTTGCCCCGTACTTCTCTGACAAGTAATGATCATAATCAAGCGGTGTATTGACAACAACATCTTTTAATACCTTATGAGCACGGACGATATCTTTTGCTGTTAACATTCCTTTTCCTTTCCAAATGAGGTAAACAAACTCAGCTGGGATTCCAGCTGAGTTTTCCACACAATCTTAGTTGTAGATCTTGAAAGCATCGTCGTCGTTTTTACCAACGAATGGCATTGCTTTACGCAATTCTGCACCGACCTTTTCAATTTCAAGATTAGCTGCTTGTTCACGGTAAGCAGTGAGTTTTGGACGTCCAGCCTTGTAGTCACTTACAAAGTCATTTGCAAATTTACCATTTTGGATATCTGCAAGAACTGCTTTCATGTTTTCTTTAACTTGCTCAGTAATCACACGCGGACCTGATACATAGTCACCATATTCAGCAGTGTTTGAAATAGATTGGCGCATTTTCTTGAATCCACCTTCGTAGATCAAATCCACAATCAGTTTCATTTCGTGCAGCACTTCAAAGTAAGCTAATTCTGGTGCATAGCCTGCTTCTGTCAAGACTTCAAAACCTGCTTCGATAAGGGCAGTCAAACCACCACAAAGTACAGCCTGTTCACCAAACAAATCTTCTTCAGTTTCTTCTTTGTAAGTTGTTTCAAGCAAACCAACACGAGCTGCACCAACACCTTTACACCAGTCCATCGCGATATCTTTGGCATTTCCAGTCGCATCTTGGTATACCGCGTAAAGAGCTGGAACACCGAAGCCTTCTTCAAAAGTACGGCGAACCAAGTGACCAGGACCTTTTGGTGCACACATGAAGACATCTACATCTGCAGGAACTTTGATAAATTCAAAGTGGATATTGAAACCATGAGCAAAGCCAACTGCGTTACCAGCTTCCAAGTTAGGAGCGATTTCTGTTTCGTAAAGTTCTTGTTGGATTTCATCTGGAGCCAAGATCATGATAACATCAGCCAATTTAGCAGCTTCTGCTACTGTGTATGTAGCAAAACCATCTTCTTTAGCCTTGTCAAATGACTTACCAGGACGAACACCGATAATCACATCATGACCTGTATCACGCAAGTTTTGTGCATGAGCATGACCTTGTGAACCATAACCGATAACGGCGATCTTTTTACCGTCAAGTGCTGCTACTTTTACATCTTTTTCGTATTCCATTGTTACTGCCATAATGTTTACTCTCTTTTCTATTTTTATTGCCTCTTAGGCGGTTTTAACAAATTTAAGTAGGGTTTTATACTCACTGAAAATCAAAGATCAAACTAGGAAGCTAGCTGTAGGTTGCTCGAAGCACTGCTTTGAGGTTGTCAATAAAACATATACCTACGGCAAGGCGAAGCTGACGTGGTTTGAAGAGATTTTCGAAGAGTGTTAATCACGGGTAAAGCCAGTTGCCCCAGTCCGTGCGATATTGCGAATGCCGTAAGGACGAATGACTCGTAAGAGCGCTTCGCTCTTTTCTGCATCGCCCGTCATCTGGATAGTGATCGAGCTTGGTGCCACATCGACTACCGTTGCACGGAAAGGCTGGATAATGGCCAAGATTTCTGCACGCTTAGCAACCGGTGCTGATACCTTGATCAAAATAACTTCTCGCTCTAGGTGAGGATGATCTGTAATATCTCGCACCCGAATCACATCAATCTGGCGATTAAGCTGCTTGATAATCTGCTCCACTTCATTGAGGGAATTTACATCAATGATAATGGTGATCCGAGAAACATTTTCATCCTCGGTCGCACCGACAGAGATACTTTCGATATTGACCTGACGTCTGGAAAGCACACCAGTGAAGCGATTCAGAACACCCGAACGATTCTGGAGTTTAGCTGTCAACATTCTACGCATGGAACTTCACCCCCAACATCTCATGATTGCTCTTGCCAGCTGGCACCATTGGAAGCACATGCTCCTTGCGGGAAATATCTACCTCGATAAACATCGGTATATCTTCCTTCAGGACTTCTAAATCGTGAGCAATGGTCTCTGGATTATCAAATTTATAGGATTTGACACCATAAGCCTGAGCCATCAGCTGAAAATCTGGCAAACTGTCAAAGACTGACTCGGAGGTACGACCATCATAGAAGGCTTCCTGCCACTGGCGAACCATACCTAGCGAATGATTATTGAGCATGATGACCTTAATCGGAATCTTGTAGATATTTAGGATGGCCATCTCTTGATTGGTCATCTGGTAGCCGCCATCTCCAACGAAGAGAACCACTTCCTTATCTGGATTGGCAATCTTGGCCCCAATCGCTGCTGGAACACCAAAGCCCATGGTTCCAAGACCACCAGACGTGACGAGCTGACGCTCGTTGCGATAAGGATAGTACTGGGCTGTCCACATTTGGTGCTGGCCAACGTCCGTGACCACAATGGCGTCGCCCTTGGTCAACTCACCCACGCGCTCAATAACAGCCTGAGGTTGGACAACTCGTTCCTTCTTATCATAGGAGCGCACCCGCTCCTTGTCTCGTGTCACCTTTTCTATCCACTTGCTGGTATTGTTGTGCACTTGCTCTTCTTCAAGCAACATTTGCAAAGCTTTCTTTGCATCTCCTACAATAGGAATATCCACGCTGATTATTTTACCGATCTCTGCTGGATCGATATCAATGTGGGCCACCTTAGCGCTTTTAGCAAAGGTTTTAGGATTACCAGTCAGACGGTCATCAAAACGACATCCAATGCTAATCATGAAGTCCGCTTCCGTCATCGCAATATTAGCTGCGAAAGAACCATGCATGCCACCCATACCCAAGAACAAAGGATGATCTGTCGCAATCGTTCCCTGACCCAACAATGAGGTCACTACTGGAATCTGATACCGCTCTGCAAAAGCAACCATCTCCGCTGCTGCTCCTGCATAGCTAATACCACCACCAGAAAGAAGAACAGGTTTTTTTGCCTTAGAAAGCTGTTTAAGAATCTTCTTAATCTGTAATTCATTAGGCTCAATTGTTGGTTGATAGCTAGGCAGATGTAACTGAGTGTCATAGATAAAGTCCGTATCCAGAGCTGAGACATCCTTTGGCAAATCAATAACGACTGGCCCCGGACGACCTGTGGTCGCAATATGAATGGCCTCCGTAATGATTCTTGGTATGTCTGCCGTCTCCCGTACCTGATAATTGTACTTAGTGATGGGAGTAGTAATACCGACAATGTCGGCTTCTTGAAAGGCATCCTTACCAATGCCTGGCGTCGCTACCTGCCCAGTAAAAACCAAAGGGGAACACTGTCACTCATAGCGTCGGCGATCCCAGTAATGGCATTGGTTGCCCCCGGGCCACTAGTTACAACGGCCACACCAATTTTCCCAGTAGACTTAGCGTAGCCTTCTGCTTCATGAACACACCCCTGCTCATGGCGACCAAGAATATGGCGGATACCTTTAAAGCTATAAATAGCATCATAGAGGGGCAAGACTGCACCACCAGGATAGCCAAAAATAGTATCAACACCAAGATTTTTCAAGGTTTCCAAGACCAGCTGCGAGCCGGACTTAGGAGTTTCTAATTGGATTCTTTCCATATTTCCCCTTTCATTTATTTACAATTTTCTAAAAATTCAAAAAGCTTTCTACTATGATAACATTTTTGAAAAAAATTGCAAGTATCGCGGATGTTTTTTTTCATTCTGATTGGAAAAGATAAGAAAATCCCGCTAAATCCGAATGTAGCGAGATAATTATCTTATATCCATCCTTGTTCTTGAGCAATCCGGACAGCTTCCGTACGATTGTCTGCTGCTAGCTTGGTCAAGATGGTCGACATATAGTTGCGAATAGTTCCATTTGATAAATAGAGTTTTTCAGCAATTTCTTTATTAGAAAGCCCAGTTGCTGCTGCTTCTAAGACTAGAAGCTCCTGATGAGAGAGGGGATTTTTATGAGTCATCAGGACTTCCATGAGTTCAGGCGAGTATTCTTTTTGCCCAGCCAAGACAGTATGGATGGTCTTCATCAGATCCGCAATGCTACGTTCCTTGAGTACATAGGCATCAACATCCGCCTTAACCGCTCGCTCAAAATAACCCGGCCGCTTAAAAGTCGTCACAATGATGACCTTGACATCTAGCTGATGCTCCTTCACCCATTCTAGAACATCCAGCCCTGTCTGATAGGGCATTTCTACATCCAAGATAGCCACATCGACTGGATTGGTCTTGAGCAGTTCAACAGCTTCACGACCGTCTACCGCTTGAGAAACACTAGCAACATCCGGCTGCAACTGCAAGAGCTGGCAAAGGGCATCCCGCAGCATACTCTGATCTTCTGCTAATAATATCTTCATCGCTCGTCTCCTTTAATCCTATACGGCAAGCGCACGCGAATAATGGTTGGCTTGTGATTGCTGATGACCTCCACGCTACCGTCAAGCCCCTCCAAGCGCTCACGTACCGAATGCAAGTCTTGGCCCGTCACTTGCTTAAAGCCTCGGCCGTCATCTTCAACTTCCAAGATCAAATCTCGATCCTGACTATACAAATCAATTCTGGACTTCTTGGCCTCTGCATGCTTGATAATATTGGTTGCTAATTCCAACAAAATCATACTAATGGTAAACTGCATTTCTGTAGGAATGCTGGCAACATTGAGCTGATTATGAAGCTCCAAGTCAATATCGCTCATTTCCAGCATGGTTCGGATTGTTGCTAATTCTTCATCCAGCGTCCGCGTCTTGAGATTGTCTACAATCCGTCGAACATCTGCCATGGCCTGCTTACTGATCCGTCGCACTTCCTCCATCTCTTTCTCCGCCTGCTCGTAGGCCTCCATTTGCAGGAATTGCTGGGCCAACTCCGTCTTGACACTGAGCATGGCAAAGGTATGCCCTAGACTATCATGTAAATCCCGTCCGATTCGATTGCGCTCATTTTCCGCTAGAAAGAGATTGAGCTGAGCATTTTGCTTACTTTTTTCTTCCTTGAGCTGTTCAGCAACTTGGATACGGTGCAGACCCAGCGTCAAGAAATCTGAAAAGAGAAAGGTCGTTGAGAAAAAGACCAGATAGCCGGTACTCAATTGATGCTGCATATACACCCCGACCAGAAGGGCCGGTTGGACAGCTAGAAAACTCCAGAAGCGCCAAGAGGTAAAGGAAATTGCCTTATAATGATAAATTAGAAGATTTGATAAATAAAAAATATACCAAACAAACCCCCCATTCAGCCAAATGGAAGTGTAAAAGATGTAAGCAAGCATGCCCCACCAGGACAGTGCCTGGTAGAAAGGCTTTTTCTCCGTGAGGATGGTGTAATAGGCCCCGATAAACAATGCTGTCCAAAGCAAAGTCAAAAGCGGGTATTCACCGCTGATGACACCCGCTATTGGAAAAATGATAAAGACCAGAGAAATATGAAACATATAATGTATGTTTTTGAATTTTTCCCACATAGAATTATTTAACCTCAATCCGTTTTTTGAGCTGAAGGACTAAAATGCTAAAGAAAATGGTGTAGACTAGGACGATTAGCATGGCAGAAAGATTCCAGTCATGGTGTTCCAAATAGGCAGAAACCACCTGCATGAGCTGGTAACTCGGAGTTAGCTTGCCGATAGATTGCAACCAATCTGGAAACATAGTCAGTGGAAACCAAAGCCCACCCAAGACTGCTAAGCCATATAAACGATATTGCCCACAACAGACATGAGCTGGGCACTGGGCAGGAGACTGACCAAGACGCCCATGGCGATAAAGACCATACTACCAACCAAAAGAATCAGGGCAATCGCCAGCCAGTCCATCATGGGCATATTGACTCCACGAACGAAATGTCCAACAGAGAAGACCACGATGATGGAAAGCAGAAAGGTCAACAAAGTACTGAAAAGCTTGGATATATAATATTCTACCATAGAAACTGGCGAATGCTGAATCAATTTTTGCCAGTTATTGGTCTTGTCCGACTGTAAGGTACTAGGAATACTGAAAAAGGCACTGGACATGATGCTAAAAACGGTCATAGAAAAAAGGTAGGTATGGAGCGCAAGCGTCGGTACATCAGAACCTGACATCATTCCTGAAAAGATCAGATAGAACACGCTGGGTAGCCCGATAGAAAGCAGGTAGTAAGCCGCCTGCCGCTTCATCAAAATCAACTCCATTTTCATTAAACTAACCATATTTTTCATAATGCTGCTCCTTTACTCTTGTGTCGTCTCAAAAATACTATCCAGCAGGGTGCGATTACGGACTTCGATTTCTTCAATCGTACAGCCATGCTCCTGCAGAATTTGCCAGACTTGACTGGCATCCTTGGTCGCAAAGGACAGGGCTTTTTGCTTGATTTCAATCTCTGTCACACCAGCTATCTTTTCCACAACTTCTTTATAGGAAAGAGGCAAGGTGAAGTGTTTTTCCCGCTCTTCCTTGCGCATGGCATAAGGCGTGGTATCGCGGATTAGCTCTCCCTTATGGAGCACCAAAATCCGGTCAGCTGTATGCTCCACTTCTTCAATGTAGTGGGAAGAATAAACAATAGTCACACCTTGCTTCTTGAGCTGATCCACAATTTCCCAGAAATGCTGGCGGGTCGAGGTATCCATAGCCGATGTCGGCTCATCCAAGAAGAGAATCTTTGGACGGCCAATCAAGGCTAAAATAAAGGAGAAGAGGCGTTTTTGACCACCAGAGAGCTTGGAAGCCAGCTGGTTCTTCTGCTTGTCAGAAAAGCCCAACAAGGTATCGATTTCCTCTTCGGATAAGCTATTAGGATAGATGGATCGAAAGAAAGCGAGGAGTTCCTTGACTTTCAAATCTCCCACTACTGTATTTTCCTGAGGCAAAATGGCAACCATCTCTTTCAAACGATTATCCGTTGGCTTTAACCCTTGAACCAGGGCTTGACCAGAAGTCAGGAATTTATCGCCTAGGAGACAGTCCATCAGAGTTGTTTTGCCAGCTCCGTTGGGACCAATCAAAGCCACACAATCCCCTTCTTCAATGTCAAAGGAAATGTAGCGCAAAATCTCTTTCCCCCGAATGCTTTTAGATAGCTTTTTCACTTCAATCAATTTCATGATCTTCCTCCTTAATAAAATCATAGATGAGCGGCCAGATGACAAAGACAACTAGAATCACTCCCCCTACTCCTATATAAAATTGCCGGGGTAGAAATTCCAACAGAAAACCCGGTATCATCTGAAAACACCATACACCCATTGCAACTCCAATGAACAAGATGGACAAGTACTTTTTCATTTCTACTTTCTCCTTTTGCTTAACTTAGCCACTTCCTTTAGGACGTAGCTAGCCATTCCCAAGCTAGCAAAAATCTCCCAAGGAAAGCGGTAAAGAGCTGCTCCGCTCATTCTTGCCAACTGATAAAACATCATCCCAACAAGACTCAAGACTGCTACTTTTATCAACCATATTTTCATGTAACTGCTCCCTATTTCTTCATTTCTTACTTGTATTATAGACCTTCCTGCATCTTCCGACTAGATGATTTTGTCATTAGACTATATGACAAATGTCATGGTTTCTAGGCAGCAAAAAAAGACGAGATAACTCGCCTTTATCACTCTTATTCTTCTTTCAAGCCACCTAATTTCATCCCTAAAATAAACATTGAAGGAGAGGCATCTTTTATGTCATTAAGTCCCAATTCTTTAAAGAAAGATAGACTTGCTACTTTTGCTATATCCATTTTCTCAAAATCCAGATCAACTATGGCCTGTAATTTCTTATCAGCTGTTACGGAGTATTCAATCGTCACTCCTTCCATATTCTTAGCTTCCACATAGTTTGGTTCTGATTCCATTCCTTCTCGAATGATAGCGGTCATTTCCTCTGGGCTCATAGTAGCTGCAGCACCACTCGCTTCTTCTGGCAAATTACTCAACAGTTCCATTCGAAGTTTCAAGAGTTTGTCTCCTCGATAGGTCACCGTATCACGATGATGGATGCCTTTGAGGTCTCCGACCAAGGTTTTAGAGACAATAGCTGTACTTTCAGAAGAAGCACTCGTAGAGGAGTCACTTGAGCTCGAGCTAGAACTTGTTTTAGCAACCTTTGATTCAGCTGGAACTTTCGGACGATGCTTGCCAGATTTTGGAAATACGCAACCTGTCAATAACACAGAAGCAGAAATAACAAGAATAAATAACTTTTTCATAGTACACCTTTTCTTTTTCTTTTTATTTTTATTTTTATTTTTATTTTTTTCCAGTATACCATAATACCACTATCTTGTCTAAATCTTACATATAAAAAAATCAAAGAGGCTGGGGCAAAAGTCCTAGCCTCTCAATTGTCTTTGGATTGTCGAGCAAAGACGCAGTGGTTGAGTGGGCTCTACTACGCTGATTTCATCAACTTTTACAGCCCTACTCAACTGTGCGGAGGTGGGACGACGAAATCGAATTCTAACGAATGACCGATTTCTGTCCCACTCCCAAATAAATTATTCTACACTAAAAATATATGGATAAACTGGCTGATTTCCTTGGTGGATCTCAACTTCTAGATCTTCATATTCTTCCATCAGATCTTGAGCCAAGCCATTTGCTAATTCCTCGTCACCATCTTCACCGATATAGATGGAAACAATCTCACTGTCTTCATCCAACATCTTCGCAAGGTTGCCTTCAGAGTTGTTAACATATCTGGATTTGACACAAGGATTTTGCCATCAACCATACCCAAGTTATCATTTTCATGGATTTCGAGGCCATCAATTGTCGTATCACGAACTGCAGTCGTAATGCTACCGCTGACCACGTCGCTCAAGGCAGCTGTCATTCGCTCATGGTTCTCTTCGATGGTTTTTCCACTATCAAAGGCCAAAAGACTTGTCAAACCTTGAGGAAGCGTACGTGTCTCAATGACAGTCGTTGGTTGCTCAAGCACTTCTGCTGCAGATTGAGCCGCCATGAAGATATTTTTATTGTTAGGCAGGAAAATGATATTGCGCGCATTCACCTGGTCAACAGCCTTGATAAAGTCCTCTGTAGAAGGGTTCATAGTCTGACCACCAGAAATAATATAGTCCACACCCTGAGCCTTGAAGATTTCAGCAAGGCCGTCACCAGCTACTACGGCGATAATAGCGTATTCTTTTTCTTCAGCTGGCTTGGTAGCTTTTTCTTCCTTCTCAAGCTGGGCTTCGTGCTGGTTGCGCATGTTGTCCACCTTTACCTTGACAAGGCTACCATACTTCAGTCCTTCTTGCATAACAAGACCTGGATCTTCTGTATGGACGTGCACTTTCACGATTTCATCATCATTAACTACCAGCAAGGAATCACCAAGCTCATTCAAATAATTACGGAATTCATCATAGTCAAAGTCCTTAACATAGGTTGGACCTTGCTTCAAGGCCACCATGATTTCTGTACAATAACCAAAAGTGATATCTTCTGTCGCCACATGGCCTGCTACAGACTTGTGGTGTTCAGCATTGATCATCTCAGTCATCGTAGCCGGAGTCGCTTGGAAATCTTCTGATGCGATGTATTCGCCAGTCAGGGCAGAAAGGAAGCCTTCATAGATAAAGACCAAACCTTGACCACCAGAGTCCACAACACCAACTTCCTTGAGAACTGGTAACATATCTGGTGTTTAGCAAGGGCAGCCTTTGCTCCTTCAAGAGCCGCTTTCATAACTTCGACAGCATCATTTGTCGCTTCAGCTTTCTTTTTAGCACCGATGGCCGCACCACGAGAAACGGTCAAAATTGTTCCCTCAACTGGCTTCATAACAGCCTTATAGGCTACTTCTACACCAGACTGGAAGGCAAGAGCCAAAGCTTGCCCATCAAGCTCATCTTTTCCTTTCACGCTTTGTGAAAAACCACGGAAGAGCTGAGACGTGATAACACCAGAGTTCCCACGCGCACCCATCAAAAGTCCCTTGGCAAAGATAGCGGCTACTTCACCAACTGTTGAAGCTGACTTATCCGCTACTTCTTTGGCACCATTTTCAATGGTCATGCCCATATTCGTTCCTGTGTCACCATCTGGAACTGGGAAAACATTTAAAGAATTGACATATTCAGCCTGTTTATTTAAACGAGTTGATGCCGCCTGCACCATTTCTTGAAATAAACTAGTAGTAATATTTGACACGATTATTCTCCTACAACTTTAATATTTTGGATATAGACATTCACTGTGTGGGCAGTGATCCCAAGTTGATTTTTCCAAACTAAACTTAACGCGTTCTTGGATATTTTTTTGGAAACTTCACTGATTTTTAATGCCGTAGCTCAAAAACGGTATAAACATCAACTGCAATACCACCATCCTCAGACGTTTTTTTACTACCACACCCTTGGCATAGTTTTTCTTTACCCAAAAGAGCTTGAAAGTTATCTTTAATTGCATTTTTGCTGGCCATTCCAACCACACCAAAAATTTCGGTTGCTGCGCCGCCAACGATTGTTGCAATCACGTCATCAGTCAGCTCAATTTGACCATCTTTTGTATTGATTTTTACAGTCATCACTTGTACCTCAAAAGTATTTTATAGTTTATTTTACCATATTTTAGACAGGGTGTAAAAGAGGAAGGACAGAAATAAACTGTTTAGTCTGAAAATTCAACAACAAAAAAGGGAAGGAATAAATCTTTCCAATCCCTTTCATGTATTAAACGCGTTCAACTTTACCTGACTTAAGCGCGCGAGCTGAAGCCCAAACTTTTTTAGGTTTTCCGTCGATCAAAACAGTAACTTTTTGAAGATTTGGTTTAACAGCGCGTTTTGTTTGGTTCATCGCGTGAGAGCGGTTGTTTCCAGATACAGTCTTACGGCCTGTAAAGTAACATACTTTAGCCATTAGTGTGTTTCCTCCTATTAGATCTAATATTACGGATGTGCTAGCACCACATACCGTACTATATTATCAAAAAACTTGGCGTTTGGCAAGTACATTTTCCCAAACTTTGCAATTTCTAACCAATAATCCGTTTTCTTAAATGTAAACAATCTTCAAAGATCCAAAGGCGACGTTACCGCGCACATATAAAGTCTTGTCTTTCTCATTGACATTATGCGGATTGACCACTGTACCGAAAGCATTGTCCACATTTAGCTCTACTTGCCAGTTACTTGGGATGTAAAGCGTCGCACTACCGAAGGCTACTTCCACATCAAAACTAGCAGAATCGCCTAAAATTCTGGCATTATCAAAATATACAGTTGCACTACCAAAAACACATTCTACTTTATCATGGACGAAATTCTCCGAATTGATATAGCGAGTGCCGCTACCAAAAGAAATCTCTCCTTCCGTTGTAGACAAACCCTTTCTAGACAAATAACGAACACCCCAGATCCTTCTCGGCTTGAAAATCATGTTAAGCCCAATGCAGGCCAAAACACCACCCATTACTAAGGTGCCTGTAGAGATTGCCAAGAAGTGATAGACAGAATTAGCAATTATCAGAGCAATAATCGTCATGATCAGAGCAGCACCAAAATCTCGCTCCAAGAAATTTTCCAAGGCAAAATACGCAAACATGCCGACCAAAAGCAGAGGCCAGATATTAAAATTGAACATAGGAATACCAAAGTTTCCCTGAAGCAAAATCCAGCCGGCTAAAACCAAAAAACCGACGCCTAGAATTGTTTTTTTCATGATGATTACCTCACTTCACTTAACTTTTCTTTTAGTAGTTGATAATAATGCCTTGAAACATGCACTTTCTTATGTGTTTCAGAAAACTGGACGGAACTGGTACCCGAGAAAGACTTCTCTAGTGAATAAATCGCCCTAGCATTAGCAATGGTTGACTTGGAAATTCTGCAAAAATAGCGAGGCAGTAATTCCTCTAGCTCATAGAGTTTCAACTTGACCTCATAGGCATCATTGCGCGCGTGAGCAAAGATTTTGGCTCCATCGGTCTCGAAAAAGAGAATCTCCGCCAAGTCCACAAAATACTCACTATTTTCCTTATAAAAGAGAATAGCTGGAGCAGTCGCTTCATTCAAAGCATCTTGAATCTTCTGAATCCTGTCATCAATCCGCGATACTCGGATTACCAATTCTGTATCAGCCAAACGATCGTCTAGCTCAATCCGAACCTTCATAAGCACTCCTCCCCTCTTTCTATCTTCATTATAACAATTTCTTGAAAAGAAACAAGGGACTTTCAGTAAGTGGTCAATATGGGCTGGTAAGTGGTTATTTTAAAAGATTAAAATGAAATAAAAAATCTTGAATTTTCCCAGCATAAGGTTTCAAAGAAATTAATCATTACCCATTTTTATCAACACGGCAATACTGATTTACTACTATTTCTATAATCATAAGCTCTCTATCCAGCCTAACAATGGATAAACCAGGTATGAACAATTCTAACGCTACTTCTCAAACCACACTTGGCTCTTTCTCTTAGTTTTAGATAAAAACTAAAACTAATTCTCCATACTGGCTTACGTCTCATTTGACAATTTTTTCCGTTTTGATATAATGGACTCTCAGGAGGTATCGTATGTCAAAACAAAAAATTAATCGTTTTGTCGGATCTATTGGAGCTTTTATTGGAATTCTTGTATTCGTCGCTTATATTCCACAAATTATCGCAAACTTACAAGGATCCAAAGCTCAACCTTTCCAACCACTATTCGCAGCGGTTTCTTGCCTGATTTGGGTTATCTACGGTTGGACAAAAGAACCTAAAAAAGACTGGATCCTCATTATTCCCAATGCTGCGGGAGTGATATTAGGTGGCCTAACTTTTCTTACTTCTTTATAAGAATTATATAAACAAAACCAGCAACCCCATAAAAAAGGTGCTGGTTTTCTTTCTGCCGATTGCAGGGCTCGAACCTGTGACCTACGCGTTACGAGTGCGTTGCTCTACCAACTGAGCTAAATCGGCCTCTACCTATCTCTTATTCTAGCACTCTGAATGATTTTGTCAAGTTCTATTACAGTTTGAAAACTCGAATGAAAAATATTCTAGCTAGGAATATGCAGCTTCCATATCTAAAACAAGTTCTAGAAAACTCTATTTTTCAAAAAAGCCTATTGATGTAGCTGCTGATTTGTTTTATAATAGCTTGAATTCAAAAAAAGTGAGGGATCTTATGAAATTCTATTCATATGACTATGTACTGAGTCAGATTAGCCAGCAGAATTGGGTGATGGTGATTATATCAGCCTGCTTGGTTTTAGTGACGGGATTTTTCGCCTTTAAGGCCTATAAAGATAAACGAGGAAGTAAGTTCCGTGAGTTGTCCATTATTTCTATTTTGACCCTAGTAGCAACTGTTCTGATTAGCATTACTAACTTCCAAAACAATCAGTCAAATGACAATCAATTCCGTAGCTCCTTGCATTTTATTGAGGTTGTCTCAAAAGAATTAGGCGTTGAGAAAGAAGAAGTCTACGTCAACACTTCAGCTACAACAGATGGAGCTATCATTAAGGTTGGCAAACAATTCTACCGTGCTATTAGCGGAACCGATCAAGATAGCTATTTATTAGAAAAAATGGAACTGTACAAATCAGACGTTGAACTCGTGGAGGTTGAAAAATAATGAGCTTTTTTATTACAATTGCAATTAAGTTGGCTTTGGGACTTGTTTCCCTCGTTTTTGTCATCAATGTGACAGGTAAAGGAAACTTAGCACCAAGTTCCGCAACAGACCAGGTACAAAACTTTGTTCTCGGTGGCATTATCGGCGGGGTCATCTACAATAGCTCCATTACTATCCTTCAATATGCAGTCATCCTAATCATCTGGACCATTCTGATTTTGCTTTTAAAATGGCTCAACACCAACGTTTCCTATATCAAACATCTGATTGACGGGAAGCCAACCATTATCATCAAAAACGGTAAACTAGATCCTGAAGCCTGCCGTTCAAAAGGTCTATCCGCATCAGACGTCGCTTTGAAATTACGCTCCCAAGGAGTCTTCCAATTAAAAGAAGTCAAAAGAGCTGTCATCGAGCAAAATGGTCAATTGATCATCGTAAGAATTGGCGATGAAAATCCAAAGTATCCAATTATTACAGATGGAGTTGTCCAGCTTGAAATTTTAGAAACTATCGGCAAGTCAGAAGAGTGGTTGATGACCGAATTACAAAAAGAAGGATTTGAAAATGTCTCCGATATCTTCATTGCAGAATATGACAAAGGCGAAATTAATGTCGTGACTTATTAAATGTTTTGTCATTTCGTAGCAGTTATTTGCTTTTTGTTACCAAAGAGTGTATACTGTATCTATTATCTCGCTTGAATGAGTATCAAACCGCATCCAACTTAGATAATACACTAAATAAACGGAGGAAATTTCCATGTCAATCGAAGAAAAATTCAACCAAGCTAAAGGTTCTATCAAAGAAGGTTTCGGTAAACTTACTGGCGATACAAAGACTCAAGCGGAAGGAACTGCTGAAAAAGTAGCTTCAAAAGTGAAAGAAGTCGCTGAAGACGCAAAAGGCGCTGTTGAAGGTGCTATCGCAGGTGTTAAAAACATTATCAAAAAAGACGAAGAATAATCAGCGTCTATCGTTCTTATAGAAAAACACTCTTATCCTATGCTTTTAGCAGAACTAGGGATGAGGGTGTTTTTCTATATTGCTAAGGCGTTGATTTTTCAGGAGAGATCAGAAGCATCCCCTGAATGTCAAACTGAGACTTTTTCTACGATCCTTTTATAAACTGAGATACACAGAAGCCATGTTAGCCAAACAAGCTGGAGTTTCACTACAGCCTGTTTCTGGAGCCTTAACTCATAGTGATAAACAGGTAACAAAAGCATATGTAATTACAGCTGATATCGCTAATCAAACAATTCGTGAAAATTGCTTTTATAAATCTCAAAAAATGACTCAGAGAAATTTCCGGGAAACTCTTGACTTTTTAGAAAAAAGAGATCCAGAGAAAATTCTTGAATGTCCGCAAAGATTAACGACTCCATCATTCCTGTCACTAAACTGGAAATGATGATGTTATAGATTCATTATCTCAAATACCGCTGTATGAACCCACTCATTATTCATTTGTAGGTCATTTTCTATGATCCTACTAAAGGTGAAACCATTTTTTAAAAGCACTCTCTTAGAGGCAAGATTATCCGTTGCCGCTCCCGCAATGATTCTATTTAAACCATAAGTATGAAATGCTTTGTCTAAAACGAGTTTAACCGCTTCGCTTGCATAGCCTAAATTAGTAACATTTTCTCCAATCCTATATCCAAGTTCTGCTGTTTTTCTATCACTCCCTAAAACACTTAAATTGATTCTTCCGACCATCATGCCTTGCGAATCTCTAATAAGATGCATATAGACATCACGATTCGTTTGTTCCGTTAACAATTGCGCTATAATTTTATAAAAAGCTTCTAAATCAAAATAGTTAGCTGGTCTGGGAGGTAAATTTCGCTCAAAATACTCCCGATTTTCTTTTTCAAAAGAATAGACATCTAGACTATTTTCTTCAGACAGCAACTCTAAACCTATTCTGTTCATCGCCCTCAATCCTTGTCTACTTCATTTTCTTTTACGAGATCTTTTTGCGAATCCTTTTCAGAGAGTTTTTGATCGATATACTTGTCAATGGTTTCATAAAATTCCTTGGTCGCTTCACTATCTAATTTGTCGAATTATGGACTTGATTGACTTTCAATTGAACAGATTGAATACCGTAAGAGGCTTGTTTTTGGTGAATTATTTCTAATTCTTCTTCTGAAATCGGGTCACCAACAATTGTCAAGACCAATTCATTGTCCCTTGACTTGTAGACTTGATTGATGACCGTATAATTGGCAAACTCTTTTCCTACAAACTGTTTGACACCTTCTTTTCGCGCTTGTTCTATAGTCAGAGTAACCGCCGAATAACCGGCTGGAACAACCAATAATACAATCAAAGATATCAAACCAATTTTCATTTTAATGCTTAGCTCTTTGAATGAAGTTAAGGGAGATTTTCTCATTAAAATTTTTGCTCCTATAATGTTGGCTAGCATTATAAAGACACAGTTAATCAAGAAAAGATAGAGAGCACCAAATAAAAATCGTACATTTCCATTAGCTAAACCATAGCCGGCAGTGCAGATAGGTGGCATCAGAGCTGTAGCAATGGCTACTCCTGGCACAATATTGTTTGCTTCTTTTTTCCTTGAACCGATCACACCAGCAATCCCACCGGCAATAGCAATGAGGACATCCCAAATCGTTGGAGAAGTTCGTGCAATCAACTCGCTACTTGCATAAGATAAGGGAGTAATCCAGAAATACAGAGTCGATACAAGTAAACTGACCAATACTTGAGTAAGTAAAACCCCTAGAGCTTGCTTAACTAAACGAGTGTCAAAAATAGCTAAACCTAATCCTAGTCCAACAATCGGTGTCATGAGAGGTGAAATTAACATGGCCCCTATAATAACAGCTGTTGAATTCATATTTAGTCCGATAGAGGCAATAAAAATTGCACACATCAAAATCGCTATATCTCTCGATCTAACATGAAGATCATCGTATAATTTTTCACGGTATTCCCGTGTTGAATAGTTTCTGGTCATTGGTTACTCCTTTTATTTGATTTATTTCTGTTTATCCATTGATGAGGGCAGAGTGATTTTCTGTCAAACATTACATATGTATTTAAATTTTCTTAGTTCTCACCTGTAAGTCTTTTGAAAAATATCCCTTTTTACTAGACAAATAAAAAAGTATCTATCAGTCTATCCTCCATATTATATCAAAAATTTCATGGTCTTTCCCTGAAGAAATCCATCAGTTTAAAAGATTTTTATATCCTTTCCAAGATAGAGAACAGACAAAATTTCAGTTTCCTTATTCTAAGAACAAAAGACTGCATCTCCTATAAAAGAAGATGTAGTTTCATGATTAGGCGTGATGAGTATGTTTCACAATCCATTGCTCCATTTTGATAGTTAACCAGAAGCCATAGATTCAAAACGTGATGATGGTTAGAAGAAACCACTTAATCTAGTTACCGAACAGTTGTGCTCCAGTCCCGTCAAAGTATAGACGTTGACCATCCACTAACGTATGTTTGGTTTACCAATTTTGCATCATGCAAACCGCCCAAGGTGTTGCGATCCCCAAGGTAAGCCCGCAAATTATGGCTACTAAGATAGAGTATCCAATATAATCTAGGATTCCTCCGTCAAAATAACTTTCAGATTTCATATTTTCTCCTTTATTTTTATATGTTTATATTCTAGACACTCTATTGCATTATTATTTTTTACATTTGAACAATCTTACGATAACTTCTTGAAGTAATCATAAAGATTAAAGCATAGATGAGTGCAAAGATTCCACAGATTGATAAGGTTATAATCAACATCATGGTCGCATCGACTACTCCAATGACCTTTAGAATCAAGCTCAACATATGATAAGCAAAGGCCAGATGGAGGAAGGCAAAGATTACAGGAAGAAAGAAAACGGTCAAGATTTACTTGTTAATAGTTTGCTTGATCTGCTTTGATCCAAACCAACCTTTTGCAAAATTACAAAGCGTTCGCGGTCTTCATATCCTTCAGAGATTTGTTTGTAGTAGATGACTAATACTGTACCGACCATAAAGATAATGGATAGGAAGATACCGATAAAGAAGAAGCCACCAAACATTGCATTGCCTTCTTGGCTATTATTTGCTTTACTAGATCCGTAAACAACGCTTTCCTGATTTTCAAAATGAAGCGATTGTTTATAAGGAGAGAACAAATCTTGTCCTCTCCAGAGTATGACTTTTTGGTAACCCACTACAGTTGACAAAGAGCCTGAATTTGGTGTGAAAAGTGGTGTGAATTTTGTTAAAAAACGTCAAAAAAACACCCCATGGTGTGAACCATGAAGTGTTGTAAAGCCTGTAGTGTAGCTGGTTCTTAACGTTTTGAGAACTGGCTAGCTTTACGTGCTTTCTTAAGACCTGGCTTCTTACGTTCTACCATACGGGCATCACGAGTAAGAAGGCCTGCGCGTTTCAATGAATCGCGGAAGTCAGGGTCTACTTGAAGAAGGGCACGAGCGATACCGTGACGGATAGCGCCTGATTGACCAGCGTAGCCACCACCATTAACGTTTACGAAAACGTCATATTGACCAACAGTTGAAGTAACTGCGAATGGTTGGTTGATAACCAAACGAAGGTCAGCGTGTGGGATGTACTCTTCAACATCTTTTTTGTTTACAGTGATTTTTACCAGTTCCTGGAACAAGGCGAACGCGTGCAACAGCGTTTTTTACGACGTCCAGTACCTGCATATTGTGCTTGTGACATACTTTATTGTTCCTTTCCTTAGATAAGTCCTGAAATATCAAGAACTTCTGGTTGTTGTGCAGCGTGAGTGTGCTCAGCGCCTACAAATACTTTCAACTTCATACCTTGAGCACGGCCAAGAGTATTGTGTGGAAGCATACCTTTAACTGATTTTTCGATCAAACGAACAGCGTTCTTAGAGCGAAGTTCACCAGCAGTGATAGACTTCAAACCACCTGGGTACATTGAGTGAGTGTAGTAAACTTTATCAGTTGCTTTTTTACCAGTCAATTTAACTTTTTCAGCGTTGATAACGATTACGAAGTCACCTGTATCAGTGTGTGGTGTGAATGTTGGTTTGTTTTTTCCACGAAGTACGCTTGCTACAACTGCAGAAAGGCGTCCAAGAGGTACATCAGTAGCATCTACTACATACCATTTGCGTTCAACTTCACCTGGCTTAGCCATGTATGTTGTTTTGTTCATGATTTCTCCTATATGAATATCGTTTTTGTTTACAGGGCGGATGTTCCGGTCCGCGGGTTATTTGAAAGGTTCCGGGGCCTTACAAATGGGGTAAACAATACCGCCTACTATCATACCAAATTTTCTAACCAAAAGTCAATATATTTGATGCAATTATTTATAAAATAACGATTTCATTTCTATTTAGTCTGAAAGTTCACTGCCAATGCTAAAGAGTCCTAGAGTACCTGGCCCAGTATGCGTCGAAATAACCGGACCAAGAGGCAGGATAAGAACTTCTGTGACCTGTCCAGAAGCCAACAGCTGCTCCTTGACATTTTCAGCGACTTCTTTTTCTCCTGCATAGGCGACTACCACCCGCGGATCAGAAATCGTCTCTAAGGTCATCCGAACCACCTCAGCCTGCGCCTTCTTCTTGCCTCGCACCTTAGCGACCGAATCCAGACTTCCGTCAGCTGTCACTGCGATGATGGGCTTGATATTGACCAAGCTTCCCATAAGAGCCGCTGCCTTGGAAATACGGCCACCCCGCATGAGGTGGTTGAGGTCATCTACTAAGAAATATGTCTGGACTCTAGGCACTAGACTTTGGAGCAAGTTTGCCGTCTGCTCTAGACTTTGACCTGCTTCCTTAGCTTCTACGGCCTTCATGACCAAGAGGCCTTCACCCATCGAAGCTGCCTTGGTATCAAGGATGGTGATGATTGCCTCAGGGTAATCCTCTAAGACCATCTCCCGCGCCATGACTGCACTTTGGTAGGTCCCAGACAAGGCTGAAGCAAAAGCCACATAGAGAACCGCTGTGCCCTCCTGAGCATACTGGCGGAAAACATCTTCAAATTGGCCAACATTGATCTGGCTGGTAGTCGGCTTGCTGCCAGACTCCATCTTGGCTAAAAGCTGCTCACTAGTCAGCTTATCCGGTCCGACAGTCTCGTAGGTTTGCCCGTCCAGCTGAATAGTCAAGCCCAGAACCTGCACATCATGTTCTTGGGTCCAGCTTTCTGGCAGGTCTGCCGTCGAATCCGTTAAAATTTTAAAGGTCATCTTTTTTCTCCATCATTTTTTAGTTGCCACAGAGAAGGCTGCTCCATGGACATTAGAGGGTTAATAGTGGTGCTTTGACTGCCACCATATCGGGACTAGCTATTGGAAATTGCTTGCTTCTTAGGAAACCTAGTTTCGCTCGGTTAGTCTAGAACAGGACCAACACCTTGAAAACCTTTCAAATCAAACATATATTGGAAATATTCATCTTGTGAATCTGTTAAAATCAAGTTTGCCTTACCATCAAGTAATTCGATACAAATCCATTCCCCATCTAAACACTCAACATCATATTTTTTATCCTCTAAAAATAAATTTGTTAATTGTACTTCTGGATATTTATTTTGGAAAGAAACCATCCCAGAGTTATCACTTCGGTAAGCAAGCACAGGAACTTCCACTTTTTGATTTCCCATATAAAAGGAACTCATACACCTCTTTTCAGCAAGGTACTCATATTTTCCTTTTACATAATTCACAATCTCTTTATTTAAAATTGTAGAAAGATTGAGAATACTGATGAGATCTGCCTTATCACTGGATAAGGTTTCGACCTCAATTAGGTATTTCAAAGCGCTATTTACCTGACTTCCTTGACCGTATAAATCCGTGCAGTTTAAGGAATATTGGGTCAATAAATCCTCTAAGGGATACTGATCTTCTTCCTCAGTGATTTCAAAGCAAAAGCAATAATTATCTTCTCTTTTATTATGGTAGATATCATAATGATTGGCTCAAACGTTTCTGTTTGATATTTTTCTAATACATAACTTCCAAGTACTTGCATTAGCCCACCCGATTTCTAAAAACTTCATACATGAGAATGGCTGCTGCGACGCTGGCGTTGAGGCTTTGGACATGACCATTCATGGGAATGGTCAGCATTTCGTCCACCTGCTTCTTGATGTTGCTGGAAATCCCCTTGCCTTCGTTGCCAATGATGAGGGCTAGCTTGCCTGCCGTATTCCACTTATGAACAGGCGTTCCCTGCATATCCGTCCCAAAAATCCAGAAGCCAGCTTCCTTGAGCTTGTCCAGAGTTTGGCTGAGATTGGTCACACGGGCAATAGGAATATGCTCGATAGCGCCCGTAGAGGTCTTGGCCACAACGGGTGTCACGCCGACTGCTCGGTGCTTGGGAATGATCACTCCCGTGACATTGGTAGCATCAGCCGTGCGCAAGATAGAGCCCAGATTATGCGGGTCTGTCAAGCCATCTAAAATCAACAGCAGAGGATTCTCTTCCTGCTCTGCTTTTTTCAAAATATCCGCCAAATCTGCATAGGCAAACTCTGATACCCGCAAGACAAAACCTTGGTGAACGGCTCCATCCGTCATCTCCTGTAAGGTTTTCTTGGGTGTCCAAGAGATAGAAACCTTCTTTTCTGCCGCCAAATCTTTCAGCTTGCTCACGTTTTTGCCACGCAAATCATCCTGAATGTAAAGTTTATTTCCCGTATTGGCCATCAAGGCCTCGGTCACAGCATGCACGCCGTAAACAATATCATTTTTTTCCATACTAACAGTATATCACAAGCTCCCCCAAAAAATCTGTCTAAAAGCTAAATATCTCTCTATGACAGCCTAGCATTTCTCAGCAATCAGCAAAAAACTGCTTTTCGTTATCCAATTTATTTTTGAAATAATTCCTTATTTGAGACTTAGAAACCAGCTAGACTCGTCAGTTCCGCTAGCCGTTTTCCAAACAGAAAGAAATCCCCCCTCGTCAGACACTTGCTTTTGATGAACAGTTATCTAAAGTATCATTTACCTTAAAATCTAAAGGAAAGTGACCGACCGAGGCCTAAGTTGCCATGAATCTATAGGAAAAGTAACTAGCCGATACCTAGATTACCAAGAAACTATAGGAAAAGTGACCAGCCGAAGCCTAGATTACCAAGAATCTATAGGAAAAGTAGCCAGCCGAGGCCTAGGTTACCATGAATCTATAGGAAAAGTGGCCAGCCGAGGTCTAGATTGCTAAGAAGCTATAGGAGAAGTGACTAGCCGAGGCCTAGGAGCCCCACATCTCTCTTGAACAGTTCTTATCTTGAAATAAGCTCTCCAACATCAAAAAAGAGAGAACAAATCGTTCTCTCTTGTGCTTTCATTTGTCACCCACTAGGGCTGACTAGAAGCTATTATTTTACTTTAGCAGTGCTTGTGATGACTTCAACTGCTTTCTTAACAGCGATATCATGTTTAAGCATTTCTTCTGAAAGCAATTGGCGAACGCGGTCTGCTTCCATGTTGTAGTCTGTTGCCAATGAAGTGATTTCTGCTTCAACTTCTTCAGCGCTAGCTTCAAAGCCTTCTGCTTTCGCAACTGCTTCTACAACAAGGTTCGTCTTAGTGCGTGCTGCAGCATCTGCTTCATATTGTTTGTGAAGGTCTTCTTGAGTTGTACCAGTGATTTGGAAGTACATATCAGGAGAGATACCTTGACGTTGCATGTTGCCGAGGAATTCGTTCACAGCGCGATGAACTTCTTCGTGAATCATTTCCTCTGGAAGGTCAACGATTTCTGCATTTTCTACTGCAAGGTCAATCGCTGCTGCTTCAACTGCATCGTTGTAAGCTGCTTCTTTCGCTTCTGCTAATTCTTTACGGTATTTTTCTTTCAATTCAGCAAGAGTTTCAACTTCTTCGTCGATGTCTTTTGCAAGTTCATCATCAAGAGCTGGAACTTCTTTTTCTTTTACTTCATGGATTGTTGTAACGAATTTGGCTTCTTTACCAGCAAGATCAGCTGCTTGGTAGTCTTCTGGGAAGGTTACAATAACGTCTACTGTTTCACCAGCTGAGTGACCAACCAATTGATCTTCGAAGCCTGGGATGAATTGACCTGAACCAAGTCCAAGTGAGAAGTTATCGCCTTTCCGCCGTCAAATTCAACACCGTCAACAGAACCAACAAAGTCGATGACAACTGTATCACCTTCAGCTGCTGCTCCATCTTTCAGAACCAATTCAGCCAAATTGTTGCGTTCACGCTCAATGCGCTCATCAACTTCAGCATCAGTAACTTCCTTAGAAACGTCTACAGATACTTCAAGGTCTTTGTAAGCACCCAATTTCACTTCAGGTTTTGTCACAACTTCAGCAGTGATGACCCATTCTTGACCTTTTTCCATTGAAGTTACATCAATTTTTGGTTGTGCAACCACTTCAAGACCAGCTTCTTTTACAGCTGCTTCATAAGCTGCTGGAAGCAATGCATTCAAAACATCTTGATAAAGTGATTCTTCACCAAAACGTTGGTTGAAGACTGGGCGAGGAATATGACCCTTACGGAAACCTGGTACAGCGATATTTTTCTTAACTGCATTAAAAGCACGATCCAAAGCAGGTTTGATTTGGTCTTGACCGATAGTAAAAGTCAATACACCACGATTTGTTTCTTTGTTTTCAAATGATACAGACATTCTGTCAGTTCTCCTTCAAATTTTTTGCATACAATCCATTATAACATAAGTAGCAGTTTTTTCAAGCGACACCTTTTATTTTTCGCCTTTTTCCCCTTTCACAAGTCAAAACCCAAGCCACTTTTTGCTCTTTTTTGACCATTTCCCCAGCTCTTAGCAGACACTATTTTCCTATCACTGTGGGATTATTTCCCTCACCGCACGAGAATCGACTGGCAAAGTCTGCCATTTGGGAAAAGAGAGTGGGACAGAAATCGGTCATTCGTTAGAATTCGATTTCGTCGTCCCACCTCCGCACAGTTGAGTAGGGCTGTAAAAGCTGATGAAATCAGCGTAATAGAGCCCACTCAACCACTGCGTTTTGCTCGACAATACAAAGACAATTGAGAGGCTAGGACTTTTGTCCCAACCTCTTCTCCTCTTCTACTAAGATTTTCGAATTCTATCCTCAATATAAGACGCTCTAGCTCCACCAATCAACTTGGGACGACTGGCAAGGGCAGTAACGTGAGCCTGACCCAAACTGCGTAGCTGAGGGCGAATCGGAACCTGAACATGCTTGACATGCATTCCGATTGACGTATCTCCCACATCCAAGCCAGCATGGGCTGTGATGAATTCAACCTCCACAGGGTCCTCCATGTAATCAAAAGCCGCTAGCTGGCCACTCCCGCCTGCATGTAGGCTGGGCAGGACATTGACAATTTCTAGGTCTTTCTTTTCTGCCAATTCTCGTTCCACGACTAGGGCACGATTGAGGTGTTCACAGCCTTGAACGGCCAAGTAAATCCCCCGAGCTTGCAGAATATCTAACAAGGTCTTGACAATGACCTGACCGACTTCCCTACTGGAGTGCTGGCCAATGTGTCCCCCCATGACTTCACTAGAAGATAGACCTAGGACAAAAATATTTCCCTTGACCAAACCCGCCTTGTCCAAGACATCTGTGGCAATCTGTCTGGTTTCCTTTTCAAGCTTCTCTAAATCCATCTTTGACCTCACTTACTCTGGCTGAAGGGCTCTTTTCAAGACAAGGGGAAAGGCTCTGTAAAGGGCATAGCCGACCACCAAACCAAAAATATTTTGCATGACATTGCCCCAAATCGCTGCGATAGCTGCACCCGGTCCACTCAAAATGCTACCAAAGAGAGCATAGCCACCGACCATGGCAAGTCCGGACAAGAGCAAACCGATGTAACGCTGCTTGCCAGTGAAGCCGGCAAAGTAGCCTTGAAGACCATGGCAGATGAGGCTGAAGACCATCCACTGAGGATAGCCCGCCACTAAGTCAATCAAGAGACCAGACAAGCCCCCAACCAAGGCTCCTTCCTTACGACCAAAATAAAATGCGGTAAAGTAAATCCCTGCATCTAACAAGGTCAAAAAACCAGTCGGCGTCGGGATTTTGAAAAAATTCCCCAAAACAATGGATAGGGCTGTAATGACAGCCAGCAAAGCGATTTTTCTTGTCTGATTATTTTTCATATTGAATAACTCCATACTGATCTGAGCGCTGGATAGCGCGGTAAACAAAATCTTTTGAATAGTTGACGGCTTCAAGAGGTGATTGATCTGCCAAAAGCTGACTAGCTATGCTAGAAGCGAAAGTACAGCCGGCTCCTGTATTATTATTTGGTAAAACAGGGCTTTCCAACAACACAAAGTCTCTGCCATCGTAAAATAAATCAAGGGCCTGATCTTGGCTGAAACGATTTCCTCCCTTGATGACGACATTTTGAGCTCCTAGTTCATGGAGGGTCACAGCCGCAGCCTTGAGGTCATCCAGACTCTTGATCTCTGACCGGGTCAGGATCTCTGCTTCTGGTAGATTGGGCGTGATAATGGTCGTATAAGGGAAATTTGATCAATTCATCTCGGAGGGCCGAAACTTCCACATCGTGGGTTTCCTTGCAGACTAAGACAGGGTCTAGCACGACTGGTATGCCCGCTTGCTTTTTGATGAAGTCCAGAGCCTGATCTGCAATGGCAACCGTTGGTAACAAGCCCAACTTGATAGCCGAAAACGGCACATCTTTGAGCGAAGAGAGTTGCTGCGCAAAGACCTGCTCGTCGGTCGGAAGAACTTCAAAGCCCTTATCCGTCATAGCGGTCAAGCAAGTCACCGCTACAAAACCATGCAGGCCATGGACCGTATAAGTAGTCAGGTCCGCATGAAGACCACCACCACTAAAAATGTCATTGCCAGAGAGAGCTAAAATCAGCTTATTCTTCATAGATAATCTCCTTTAGGTAAAGACCGTTAGGTGCTGCAGTCGGCCCAGCTAGCTGTCGATCCTTTTCTTCTAAAATCCGTTCGATTTGATTGACTGGCATCCGCTTATTTCCAATCTTGAGCAGGGTTCCCACCATGTTGCGGATTTGCTTATAGAGAAAGCCATTGCCAGAAAACGTAAAGACTAGAAAATTGCGTTGCTCATCAAAAGTCAGACTAGCCTCTGTAATCGTGCGAACCTTATTTTCCACACTGGTTCCAGAGGCTGTAAAGCCTGTAAAATCGTGCGTTCCCTCCAAGGCTTTAATGGCCTGCTCCATCAGAGGAATCTCCAAAGGATAGGGATAGTGGGTCGCATAATGGCGCATCATCGGATTTTTTGGACGACCAATATCCACCAGAAACTCATAGGTCTTTCTATGTGGCTTGTAACGGGCATGGAAATCTTCCGTCACTTCCTCCACAGAAATGACATCTATATCCTCTGGCGTCTGGGTATCTAAAGCAAACCGCAGCTTTTCTTCATCCCTAGCTGACGGGAGGTCAAAGTGAATGACCTGCCCAAGCGCATGAACACCGCTATCAGTCCGACCAGCTCCGTGGATAGCAATGGGCTGACCTTTGTTGATACGAGTTAAGGTTTTTTCGATTTCTTCCTGAACGCTCCGAGCATGAGGCTGGCGCTGAAAGCCAGCAAAGTCATGCCCGTCGTAGGAAATAAGGGCTTTATAACGAGTCATGCCCTTATTTTAACAGGAAAAAAAGCCTGTCGCAAGAGAGAAAGAATAGAACTGTCTGGGTACAGAAAGTATTGACAGGAAGTTCTAAATCAAGTAAACTAAAAAACGCAAGGAGGATACTATGGCAAAGGATATTTCTTATAGGCAAGGGCAGGAGCGCTTTCGCTATCGGGCTGCTGCACTCATCATTGAGGAGGAAGCCCTCTGTGTCATATCCTCTCCTAGCGAGGACTATTTCTATTCGGTGGGAGGGGCGGTCAGATTTGGAGAGACCTCCGAAGAAGCTGTCCAGCGAGAAGTTTTCGAAGAAACTGGACAAAAGTATGAGATTGAAAAGCTGGCTTTTCTCCATGAAAATTTATTTTCCAACTCAACTGGCGTCCTCAAAGGGCTAGACTGTCATGAGATTTGCTTCTATTACCTGATGAAGCCTCACGGCAAGCAATTTGACTATCAACATAAGCAAGAACAAGTCTATTGGATTCCCCTTACAGACTTGGAAAACTATAAAGTATTTCCAAAAGAAATCACACACATCCTCAAGCACCTCCAGATAGGTATTCAGCATATCATCAGCAAAAAAGAATGAAGTGAACAGTACCACTTCATTTTTTTCTTTATTCTCCCAACATGACCTGCTTAATAGTCAGTTGATCTAGCCTCCTGTTGGATAAATAGATTAAACTTTCATAGACTAAGACAAAAACTAGCAAAGTCATCAGGCAGACTCCAAAATCAAAATCATAGTCAACTTTCTGAGCTATTGATTTTTCCATCAATCTAAGTAAAAGCTGCATAATCCCATACTGATAGCCCGTTCCTAAGACAAAGCCCAAAAAGGCAAGAAAGCGGTAGGGAGCAAATAAACTCTTACGGCACTCATTTTTGCTATAACCAAAAACCTTCATAATAGCCAGTGTTTCCTGATTTTCCTGCAGGAGAACTCCCAGCGACAGATAGAGGATTGCTACTGACAGGACAGTACCGATTGACATCATCATCATCTGAATGATTTCATCTGTCAATTCCTTCATGCCATATGATAGTTGAATCATAGCTGAAAAGCACATCGAACCGAAAATGACAAAGAATATTAATAATTTTCTAGACCAGAGCAGGCTGGCAGAAAGGTCTTTTAAAAAGGGGCGGTCTTTCCTTATTTGCTTTACTGTTTTCCTTTTTGGTGACTTTCGACTAGGGCTGACCCGCTTGAGCAAGTCTAAAGCAGGCAAGCGTAGACAATAACTAGCGTAGAGAACGGCTAAAGCAGCAAAGGCTAAAGTTGGCAAGACAACGAGAAACAGGAAAAGGGACCAATGTTGCCTAATGGTAATTTCAGGCAAAACTCCGCTTTGATTACGCAACTGATAAAAATGCGGCATCATGGCAAAAGAAGAGAAATAGCCAGTGCCTGTTCCCAAACCAATTGGAAGACTAAAAAGCCAAAACTTTCGAGCAATTTCCCAGTTTTTATAGCCCAGAGCTTTTAAAACTCCTAATTCTGGCTTATGCTGGTCAATAAATTGCCGAATGTAAAAGAAGAGAAGGAGTATTGATGTTAGGGATAAAACAGCTCCGCTAATTGATGCAATTAACCAAGAAATTGCAACTTGAGCATCGTAAGCAGCTCGAATCTCAGGCAACCAATTTGTTTGATCTAGTAAACGGATATCCAGATAAATTTAGGAAGAGATTGGTCACAAAGACCGCACAAAAGCTGATAATTGATACAACGACTAATCTATACAAATCTTTTATTGAAAACATAGCTTACCATCCAATCTCATAGGCCGTCTTGGGCTGGCTATTTGTCTCTAAGCTTTGAATCTGACCGCTATTGATATGGACAATAGTCTTAGCCATTTGAGCAATATTTGCATTGTGTGTCACCATGACCAGCGTAAATCCTAGCTCCTCTTGAAGACTTGAAATATAGGCTAGAATCTGACGACCTGTTGCTTCGTCCAAGGCTCCAGTCGGCTCGTCCAAAAAGAGGACACGTGGTCTTTTAGCTAGGGCTCGTGCAATAGCCACCCGCTGCTGCTCACCGCCTGACAGCTGACTTGGATAATGCTGAAGTTTATCACCTAAACCTAAAGCCTCCAAAATACGGACATAATCTTGATTGCCTGCTAGGTTAGCACCCATTTTGACATTTTGCTCCACTGTAAGATTTGGAAGTAAAAAATACTGCTGAAAAATAAAAGCAATCTGCGCTCGGCGAAAAACCGTCAATTGAGCTTCTGTCAGCTGGGATAGATCTTCCTCACCGTAGTATACATGACCACTGTCTGGTTTTTCTAGGCCTGATAAAACGTTGAGCAAGGTTGACTTTCCAGATCCAGAAGCTCCCAAAATGACCAAGTAATCTTGGTCAGCAATCTCTAAGTCGATCCCTTTTAAAACTTCTCTCCCATTATAGGATTTGCGAATTCCCTTTAATCTAATCATTCTTGCTTTCCTTTCATTTCCTTTAGGAGGGCAGTAAATACTTGCGTTAAGCGCTCTGTCACTTCCTCCTGACTAAAAGAATAAATACCCGATGCTATCATGCTAGCCAAACCATGAGAATAGATAAATAAATGCTGATAAACGAACTCTGCACTCTCTATGGATATAGGATAATCCTCCACAATCGACTCTAATATCTGCTGATAACTATGGTCTTTCTGAGGTAAAAAGTCTTTGAAAGACTCAATGGGGTGCTTGTGAGGATTTAGATAGAGAATTTTAAAGAGCTGAGGTTCCTGACTGGCAAAAAGGATATAGGCCATGCCAACTGCTCTGAAAGGCTTGGCTCGCTCCAAAGCCGAACGAATATATTGGACAAGAACGAATTCAGCCGCCCGAACAACCGAATGACTTAGATCCTCCATATTTTCAAACTGACCGAAAATAACCTTGGGGCTAGACTGTAATCGTTCCGCTAGAGAACGAGCAGTCAAACCAGCCAAACCGTCTTCTCTGACAATCCCTAGAGCTGCTTGGATAATTTCATCACGAGTAAATTTATTTTTAGGTGGCATAGAAACTCCTTTTAGATACAATTGTTGCGCAACATTTGTTTCTTAAAATATAATATCACACAAAACATTAAAAAACAAGTATAAAAAGAAGCCTTTCGGCTTCGATTTTTTTATTTGATAAATCCCCAAATAAAACGGGATCCTCATTTAGTCAACAAAGGAGTAACAATTCCTCTATCTTTTAGGAATCCGTACAAACCATGGCGCAACCATGGTTTTTTCATATTTGTGAGATAAAAACTTCAATCAAAACTTATTGACCATTCTTTCTTTAGTCTCTTCTCAAGAATTGATCCAAGTAATAGTCAAAGTAGGTTTTGCTTCCTGTAATGACTACCGCACGACCTTCAATACCATAACGTATCTTCTTGGCTTGGGCATCCGTTAAGCTTATTTCAGCTTCCACCTTAAAGAAGTTTCCTTTTTCCGTTTTCGTTGCATTGCTGTCAATGTTTGAAATTTTAGATTTGAGAACAAATTCTTTATTATTTCCATCCATTGCAGTGAAACGCAGGGTCTCACCTTTTTTCAGACTAGCTACATCTTTTGAAGTCACATAGGTTGTAATAACGACCTTTTTTTCCTTGGTCAAAACAGGATACAATTGAGCGAGCAACTTCCCTTCAGGAACTAGATTCGCTCCTGCTGTTTCAGGATTTAGGTGGAGAATACCGTCTTCAGTTGCTGTGATCATGCCCTTTTGAGTGATACCACCTTGCACCTTGAGATTGTTTTCAACTTCTAAAATCTTTTGATTCAAGGCCGTCAATTCTTGACCAACTTTAGTCAACTGCTGAGCTTTCAAAGACTCAAGCTGACTATCCAAGCTCCCAGAATAAGCCTGCTGAGCACCAGAGCCCGCATACTGCACCCGATAACCTGCAAGAGCTGATTCAAACTGAGAAATCTGACTATCAATTTGCGAAAGAACCTGACTCTTTAGCTGACCTTGACTATCTGCAGCGGCTTGTGTCTCATAAGCCTGATAGATGCTATAGCCAGCATTAGTCGAAGGAACACTTGTCCCATTTGGATAGCATTTCTAAGAGTCTGGTAATCTGCTAATTTGGCATTTGTTTCATTGATCAAATTCCCCAGTTCTGCCTGTGAATTGCTAGCTGCTGAATTTTGAGAAGCAATGGTCGAATTTTGCTGTTCGGTATTACTACGGATACTCGCAGCTTGACTCTTATAGTCATTAAAGGCCTGCTCATAGCCGAAGCGATCCTCTCCTGAAAACTGGCTAGTCCCTGTCTTCAGACTTTCTTGCAGCAGCTCCAACTGACGTTTTTGCTCCTTCAAGCTTTCTACTTGAGAGGAGAAGGTTTCTTTTTGAGTATTTTCGCTATCAGACTTATACTGAACTAAAAGATCCCCTTTTTTAACAACCTTGTTTTCCTTCAAATTATTAGTGACAATGGCATTGTTACTGGTTGATTGGATGTTAGCCAGAATCTTGCTAGGTTCAATAGAAGCACCTGAAGTAATAGTGATTTCTTTTTTAGCAAAGAGGGAGAATAAGACCACAAAAATCAACAAGAAGAAAGTCGGTAAAATCACGCGCACAGAAAAGCTAGAATATCTACGGTTATAAAATTCGGCACTCTCTAAGTAATGTTCTTCCATCTTCTTTCTCCTTTCTAACTATTCACCAGATGAGCATAGAAGCCATCCTGAGCAACCAACTCTTCATGCGTTCCTTGCTCCACGATTTCACCCTTGTCCAAAACAACCACTTTTTCAGATCGCTCCGCAATAGTCAATCGATGGGCAATGAAAATAATGGTCTTGTCCAACTCTAAAAGGTTGTCAATAATCTTTTTCTCTGTCAAGATATCCAGATTGCTGGTCGCCTCATCAAGGATCAAAACAGGAGCATCGGTCAAAAGAGCCCGAGCCAAGGCCAAGCGCTGACGCTGACCACCTGAAATCCCTGAACCATCCGATGTCAATTCTGTTTGGTAATTCAAAGGCATCCGTTCAATATCTTCACGAATTTCTGCAATTTCCAACGCCCGAATGATTTCTTTCTGAGTCGTTCCAGGCTTGGCACCTAGGAGAACATTCTCCAGGATGGTACCATTAAAGACATAAGGCTGTTGCGGCAAGTAATTGATATGACGGCGCAAGACATGCTTGTCAATCTGATTGAGGTTGATATTATTAACCAGAATTTCTCCCTCGTTTGGATCGTAAAAGTTCACGATCATCTTGGCAAGAGTCGTCTTTCCAGAACCAGAAATTCCCACAAAGGCCACCTTGCTGCCTCTTTCAATGGTCAAATTAATATCTGACAGAACGTTTCGGCCATAGCCATACTTGTAGCTGACATTTCTCAACTCAATGTCGCCCTTGGTCATGCTCAAATCACGGATCGCTTTTTTATCCATAAATTCAGAGTCAACCAGATAAACCTCGTTCAAGCGATTATTGGCAACTTGTGCTGTCTGAAGCTTGGTTTGTAAATTGATAATGTTTTCCAGCGGATTGGTGAAATAAACCAACAAAGTATTATAAGTAATCAGCTGCCCCAAGGTCATTTTATTGTCCATTACCAAAAGGGCTCCCATCCAAAGGATTGCAACATTCAGCAAGAGCTGAGCCGTCTTTTTCAAGCCGATTTGGATGTTTTCCATCCGACTATAAGCGAATGATTTCTTCAAATAATCCACAAATTCTCTATCAATCTTTTGATAGCGGAAATCTTCACTTGTCAAGGATTTGATCGTCTCAATACCATTGATATCTTCGATAATAGAAGAAGACAGAATGGCATTGGATTCCATGGTGTCACGATTCATTTTTTCAAATGGCTTCATGAAAGCGAAAATCACGACGATATAGATCGGCAGCGAGAGCAAACTGATAAAGAACAAATAGAAGTTTTGTGAGAACAAAACAATTGCCATAACGACAACGATAGAGACATCCAAAAAGATGGACAGAATAGTACTAGCCAAGGCATCAATGATACTATTAGCATCGTTGAAGCGCGATACGATTTCCCCTGTCCTTCTTGTCGCAAAAAAAGACATGGGTAGATGAAAGACATGCTTGATATAGGGACAAAAATCACATCAATCGAAAGGCGTTGGCCTAAAATAAGAAGCAGATAGCTCTGAGCATAAGTTAGGACCTGTTGCAAAATGTAGACGACTATCAGACCGAGAGAAATAATTCCTAAGGTATTCCTCATCTGATTCGGTACGTAAGTATCAATAATCCCCTGCATGTAGTAGGAGCCCACGATATTGATAATCGTCACCAGCATCGTTGCAATAACGATATTGGCAATTAGTCCCTTTTGTTTCATTAAAATCGGAACAAAAGACCAGAGACCGTTTTTTTCCTTTTCCTTGTGTGGTCTATATTCTGGCGCTGGGGCGATGAAAATAGAGACACCTGTCCACTCTTGCGCAAACTGTTCCTTAGAAAGCTTGGTCATTTTAACAGCCGGATCTGGATCCGCAATATAAACCGAATGTTTATCGTGCCCAGTCACAACATAATAGTGAAGCAATTTCTTATCTTTGATAACATGGGCGATAAAAGGATAAACGATGCCCTTCATGTCAAATAAAGACATATCCGCTTTAAAGGCTCGTGTTTCAAATCCTAACTCTTCCGAAACTTTCACTAGCCCAAAAGCAGTTGTTCCTCTTAAAGTTGTCTTGGCCATTTCACGCAAACTAGCCAAAGAATAATAGGAACCATAATAACCATATATCATGGCTAGCGCTGCTACACCACAATCTCTCGCGTCAACTTGAGCCCTATAATGACGCTTTGTAAATCTCATACAAACTCCTTTATTCACAAAAGTGTAAATTTGCTTTTATGGAGAACGACCTTCGCATAAAAACTCCTAATTAGTAAACATACTATTCAATAAAAACTGCTTGTCAACTTTATCCATAGTGCTTCTCTCCCGTAAAATAACAAGTACAAGTTAGGAGGAAGAACTTTCATAACAAGCAAAAAATAGATATCTCTATCATACACTAATGTGGCGTATTTTTCCAATGGGATCAGTCAATTTACTCCATGTAAACATAAAATTACTTAAAAAACAGACACAAAGTAACTTTATCAGACCATTCTACACTAAAAAGCCTCTTGTCCCAATCAAGACGAACAAGAGGCTCTATGTCGAAACAAAAAATATTAGTTAAAAACGTCTGGACTTGCAGCACCACCGTTGTTAGCACCGCCACGATTGCTAGAACCAGATCCTGATCCAATTCTAGAACGAATACGACCGTATGCACGAATAGCAAGTCCACGTACAGTGCGACCAACTTCACGACCGATATCAAATACGGCACGTACAAGGTCACCACCGACCCATCCACCTTCTACTTCAACCAATTCAGCTTCAGTAAGTGGCATAAATTTTTGATCTAATGATTTAAAATCTTTGTTCATAAAATTCACCTTCTTCTATTTGAAATATTAAATTAGTTGAAAAGTCCTACTAAGAAACCTGAAACCAATGAGCCACCCAAAATAGCCAATGATACTGTGAAAATATCAACAGGGATACCGTAGAATGCCCATCCACCGTCGATCATCATCATTTCTTCTTCAGTCAACGCAGCAAATTGGTTGTCCATCATAGCAAAGTTTTCCATATGTGTTCTCCTTTTTTACAAGGCTTCCTTAACCTTGTTAATATATTGTTTGTGGTCAGTTTTATTCAAACATCGCTTCAACACCTATATTATACAACAACCCTATCGGGTTCAACATGACATCGATGTCATGTTTGGAAGAAAAATGTGTAATTTTTTCATAATCTTTTAAATATCCTATTTTTCCCATTTTCCCTAGTTTCATTTTGTGGTACAATAGGGGCTATGGAAAGTATTACTTTGAGTCCTAAACGAGCGAAAATTGAGGCTTTTGTCCAGAAATATCAAGACAAGCTTGTGCCTAGTAAAAATCAGTATATCCAATATCTACTGAAATTGAACCAGGCAACTGTCAGTATCTATACTTCTGGCAAGGTTCTTTTCCAAGGAGAAAAAGCTGGTCACTATGCTGCTTTTTTCGGCCATCAAGCCGAGGAAGCCAGCAAGACTTCTCAGAAGATCTCCCTTATAGGTACGGATGAGGTCGGAAATGGCTCTTACTTTGGTGGTTTAGCAGTTGTTGCTTCCTTCGTCAGTCCAGAGCAGCACACTTTCCTGCGTAATCTAGGCGTGGGCGATTCGAAGGCCCTGACCGACCTTAAGATTCGGCAACTGGCACCGATTTTGAAAAAGGAAATCCAACATCAGGCTCTGCTCCTGTCTCCAGAAAAATATAACGAAGTGATTGCCTCTGGTTACAATGCCGTATCTGTCAAGGTGGCCCTTCACAATCAGGCCATTTATCTGCTATTACAAAAAGGTTTAACACCAGAAAAATCGTCATCGATGCCTTTACCAGTCAGCAGAATTATGACAAATACCTGCAAAATGAAAAGAATCATTTTCCAAATCCCGTTAGCCTCATTGAGAAAGCGGAAGGAAAGTTTCTAGCTGTCGCTGTTAGCTCCATTATCGCTCGCGACCTCTTCCTGGAAAATCTGGAAAATCTGAGCCAAGAGCTTGGCTACACCCTTCCGAGTGGAGCTGGGAGCAAGAGTGACCAGGTTGCTAGCCAAATCCTCCAAGCCTATGGAATGGCTGGCCTCCAGCATACCGCTAAACTTCATTTTAAAAATACAGAAAAAGCTAAAAAGCTCTTAGAAAGGTAGACTATGAAAAACAAACGCTTTGACTTCCGTGCCTTCCTCAAGGAGTGGGGAGTCTTTACCCTGATTATCTCTATCATCTTACTCACTCGCTGGCTGCTCTGGGCACCTGTCAAGGTAGACGGTCACTCTATGGACCCAACCTTAGCCAATGGGGAATATTTGATGGTTTTGAAACACCAGTCCATTGATCGTTTTGATATTGTTGTAGCCACTGAGACAGATGCTGGCAAAGATAAAGAAGTTATCAAGCGAGTGATTGGCCTTCCAGGTGATACCATCCAGTACGAAAACGATACCCTTTATATCAATGGTAAAAAAACTGATGAATCTTACTTAACAGAATACATCAAGAAATTTAAAAAAGACAAGCTCCAATCCACTTATGTAGGCAAGGATTATAAGGACAACGGAACTTTCTTCCGCAAGCTAGCCTCTCAAGCCCAAGCCTTTACCGTGGACAAGGAAGGTAGCCCCGTCTTTACCATTAAACTTCTAGATGATGAGTACCTCCTTCTAGGTGACGACCGAATTGTTTCCAAAGATAGTCGCCAAGTCGGTACCTTCCAAAAGGAACAGATTAAAGGCGAAGCTAAATTCCGTATCTGGCCAATCCTACCTTTCAAGACTTACTAATACTTAAGAGTATACCCACTCCAAACTCAGTTGACTACTCAGCTGGGTTTGCTTTTTAAAGAGCATATAGAAACAATGACAGAATTTTATTTTTCAGGCACTATTGAGCGCATCATTTTTGAAAATCCTAGCAATTTCTTTCGGATCCTCCTCTTGGATATCCAAGACACGGATTGTGAAGATTTTGATGATTTTGAGATTATCGTGACCGGAACCATGGCCGATATTATCGAAGGCGAGGATTATACATTTTGGGGAAACCTAGTTCAACATCCAAAGTACGGACAGCAGTTAAAAATTTCCCGCTACGAGAGGGCAAAACCAACTAGCAAGGGGCTGGTTAAATATTTTTCCAGTGACCACTTTAAAGGTATCGGGGTCAAGACAGCTCAAAAAATCGTGGAACTCTATGGGGAGGAAACCATTGACAAGATTTTAGCTGAGCCAGAAAAACTTAAAGAAATCACTGGCCTTTCCGCCAAGAACCGAGAATCCTTTGTGGCCAAACTGCAACTCAACTATGGAACAGAGCTGGTCTTAGCTAAGCTGGCTGCCTACGGCATTCCCAACAAACTAGCCTTTCAGATTCAGGAAACCTACAAGGAAGAAACGCTGGAAATCGTCGAGCAGTATCCCTACCGACTGGTTGAAGATATCCAAGGTATCGGTTTTAAAATCGCTGACCAGCTGGCCCAGCAGTTGGGCATTGAGAGTGATGCTCCTGAGCGTTTTCGGGCTGGCTTGATTCATACCCTTCTGACCCAGTCCATGGAAACTGGAGATACCTATTTGGAGGCCAGAGACCTATTGGCTCATACTATTGAGCTTTTGGAAAGTTCGCGCCAAGTAGAGCTAGACCCTAGTCTGGTAGCCGATGAATTGGCTCACCTGATTGAAGAAGACAAAGTCCAGAATGTCGAAACTAAGATTTTTGAAAACAGTCTCTTCTTTGCCGAGGAAGGCATCTGCAGCAATCTGGTCCGCCTCTTGGAAAAAGGCCATCAGGATCGCTTTGAAGACGAAAAAATCCTCAGTGCCATCAGCCAAGCTGAAGATGACCTAGGCATCCACTATGATCAGATTCAGAAGAAAGCCATTTTCGACGCTATCACACAAAAAGTCTTTATCCTGACGGGTGGACCAGGAACAGGAAAAACAACCGTCATCAATGGTATCATCTCCGTCTACGCCCAGCTTCGCGGCTTGGATCTGCGAAAGGTCAATGATCTGCCGATTCTGCTAGTGGCTCCCACTGGTCGTGCTGCTCGGCGCATGAACGAATTGACCGGTCTTCCTAGCGCCACTATCCACCGCCATTTGGGGATGACCAGAGATGATGATACCAGTCATTTGGATGATTATCTGGATGCTGACTTTATCATCGTGGACGAGTTCTCCATGGTGGACACTTGGCTGGCCAATCAGCTCCTCAGCAATATCTCTTCCAATACCAAACTGCTTTTGGTGGGCGATGCAGAGCAGTTACCCTCTGTCAGTCCTGGGCAGGTATTAGCTGACCTACTGCAAATACCGAGCATCCCCCAAACCAAGCTAGAAAAGATTTACCGTCAGAGCCAAGATTCGACCATTGTCACTCTGGCTAGCCAGATCCAAAAGGGACTACTGCCAGAAGATTTTACCGAGAAAAAAGCGGATCGTTCTTATTTTGAAGCTCGAAATGAACACATCCCGCCCATGATTGAACGAATTGCCAGCGCAGCTATTCGCAGTGGCATCCCAGCTCAAGATGTGCAAGTGCTGGCTCCCATGTACCGCGGACAGGCCGGTATTGACCAGATTAATAGCCTCATGCAAAATCTCATCAATCCTGTGGAAAAAGACCAGCTGACCTTTGAAGCACCCGATTGCCAATATCGACAAGGAGACAGGGTTATCCACTTGGTCAATGATGCCGAAAGCAATGTCTTTAACGGTGACTTAGGCTACATCGTCGACCTGCTCCCAGCTAAGTACACCGACTCCAAGCAGGACGAATTAACCATCAACTTTGACGGCAATGAAATTAGCTACCAGCGCAGCGAATGGTACAAAATTCGCCTAGCCTATGCCATGAGCATCCACAAGTCTCAAGGCAGCGAGTTTCCCGTGGTTATCCTTCCCATTACCCGAAGCAGCCACCGCATGCTCCAGCGCAATCTGGTCTACACAGCTATCACCCGAGCCAAGAGCAAACTGATCCTACTTGGGGAAAAGTCGGCCTTTGACTACGCCGTAAAAAATACTGGAACAGCCCGCAAAACCTATCTGATTGAACGTTTTGGAGATGTAGAACCCCCTCAAGAAATTATCCACAACCCTGTGGATAACAGTGAGCCGCCTGTGGAAAACTATATCCTGACGGAGGAAAATATCCTAACAATCAATCCTCTAATCGGGTTGACTGAGGAAGATTTAAAGGGAATTTTTAAATAAGCCTTGACTCCCTTCACTGTTCTGTGTATAATGCTAAAATATGGCTATATGATTAGCCCAAATAACAACTAACTTTCTTCAAAGGAGATTGTATGAAATACAATAAATATTCTACTCTAATAAAGTGGGTGCTTGTAGGATGCAGTCTCATTTTATTTGGCACCTTTTCATCAACAAAATCTAGAAATATCAGTGTGGAAACCTTGCGAAAAGAAGGAAAAATTCTTTCTGCAAAAATCTCTGACACCTTCTACAACCAAGCAATAAAAATTACTCATATTGATGGACCAGTTGCAGAGTTAAAAGAAGATCATGACTCAACCTATTTCTACAAAGTATCTTATATAGATAAAAATGGTAGGAAAAGCGATATTGGCCTGCGCAATGATTCTTCAACTAGCCGCTTCGTAGATGAACTAGAAAAAGCGGATAATTTAGAAGGAGAACCAAAATGGTTGATTGCCTCAGTACACTCAGCTTCAGGTATTCCTGATTACGCTAAAATCATGAACTCGTATCTATTTAATGATGGAAATAACCAACAACTGAAATACTACATCACTCTCTCTAATGATAAAGAATTTCAAAAAGGTGGAGACGCTTCTTTCACTTTCTTCACCTATATTGGTATATTATGCATTTTGATCGGATTCATCCGTTATTACTTAAACCACAAAAAATTGACTGATTTTTAGAGTCTATATCCCGAATTAAATGGAACGTTGGATCAAATTGAAAACAATGGTGGCTATATTGATCCAGATATTCGTATCTTCTTATACAAGAATCATTTGGTCAGTTATAAATCTATTTTCAAATCATGTGACATGCACGAGGCACTAACAATGTATAACTATAGGTATTCATTCTGGTTTTATATCTTTCCAATCATCAGAAAAAACGAGATTCGAGTTGTGCTTTCAGATGGAAACGAAAAGAAACTACCTCTCAGACACCGAAATGTCCCTAAAACAGACCTTGCTTTAACTCGTTTAAAAAATCACATACATGCCAAATTTCCAAATCTTGAATTATAAAGAGGACAGCTTACTGAACAGAACCGCACTGCCCCCCCAAAAGTTAGACAGAAAAAACTAACTTTGGGGGGGCAATTCACGAACCAAGCCTTTATCTTTTTATCCAAACCCCGTTACTGTCAGTCCTAATAAGCGAACGCCTCGCGGCTGCTCTTTCAGGCTGTCATAGATTTCATGACTAATCCGCTCAATTACTTCGACTTCCTTCGTTTCTTGCTCCAAGGTCCTCCTTTTGGTTAGGGTTGAAAAATCAGCATAGCGGATTTTGAGGACAACCGTCTTGCCAGCTTTCTGGTGTTTCTCTAAGCTGAGAGCGACCTTAGCTGCCAAACGAGATAGTTCTTTTTTTATATCCTCCTCGCCATGGAGCAATTTGGCATAAGTCCGCTCCTTACCGATAGACTTGCGGATACGATTGGACTTGACGGGACTATTGCTGATACCACGCGCTTTCCGGTAGAGATCAAAGCCAAAGCGGCCGAACTTATCAATCAAGGTCACTTCTGGTATTTGAGCAGATCCGCACCAGTATAGACCCCCATATCATGCAGTTTCTCGACACTCTTCTTGCCCACCCCATGAAACTTAGCAATGTCCATAGATGCCAAAAAAGCCTCAGCCTCTTCAGGCAGGATGACTGTCAGACCGTGCGGCTTCTCATAATCACTGGCAATCTTGGCTAGAAACTTATTATAAGAAACGCCTGCCGAAGCCGTCAGCTGCAACTCATTCCAGATATCGTGCTGGATCAGCTTGGCAATTTTGACTGCAGATTTGATACCCAGCTTATTTTCCGTCACATCCAGATAGGCCTCGTCGATACTCATGGGTTCAATTTTATCCGTATAGCGCTTAAAAATCTCTCGGATCTGCAAGCCAACTGTTTGGTATTTTTCGTAATTCCCTGAGATAAAAATCCCCTGCGGGCACCGCTCATAGGCTTCCTTGGAGCTCATAGCCGAATGAACTCCGAACTTTCTGGCTTCATAATTACAAGTCGAAACCACACCACGTCCACCCGTCTGACGCGGATCACTACCGATAATCACAGGCTTTCCCTTGAGCTTAGGATTGTCCCGCTCTTCGACCGAAGCAAAAAAAGCATCCATATCAATATGAATGATCTTTCGCGATGTGTCATTGATTAGCGGAAAAATTAGCATGCCGTCTCCTATAAGTTAGAATAGCTCTTTAGCAAATTTTATCATTTTTAAAGCAAGTTTCAAAGGATTTTTATTCAAAAGCAAGACCGGAAAATGTGAGAAACTTTCTGAAGTACATAGACAAAGTATAAAAATAGGAATTTCAGTATTGGGCAAATTTCTACATAGTAACATTCAAAACAAGTACAAGATAGTTCCGTCTATCAGATTCTTTCTACTATTTTCATTTACCATTTTCAAAATTATAAAACAGTTTGCAATAAAATATCAATCTGTATTATAAAAGAAAGCCTCTTTTAACACTAAAATTCGTTTGTGAAACCGATTACCTTATGATATACTTTAATTATAAATGTAACAGTTTATGTTGCTAGAATAAAGAGGAAAATCTAATGGTTGTTAAAACAGTTGTGGAAGCTCAAGACATTTTTGACAAGGCTTGGGAAGGCTTCAAAGGTGAAGACTGGAAAGAGAAAGCAAGTATCTCTCGCTTCGTTCAAGCCAACTATACACCTTATGATGGAGATGAAAGCTTCTTGGCAGGTCCTACTGAGCGCTCACTCCACATCAAGAAAATCGTAGAAGAAACAAAAGCTCACTACGAAGAAACTCGTTTCCCAATGGACACTCGTCCAACATCTATTGCAGATATCCCTGCTGGTTATATCGACAGAGATAACGAACTAATTTACGGTATTCAAAACGATGAACTCTTCAAATTGAACTTCATGCCAAAAGGTGGTATCCGTATGGCTGAAACAACTTTGAAGGAAAATGGTTATGAACCTGATCCAGCTGTTCACGAAATTTTCACAAAATATGTGACAACTGTTAACGACGGTATTTTCCGTGCTTATACTTCTAACATCCGCCGTGCTCGTCACGCCCACACTGTAACAGGTCTTCCAGATGCTTACTCACGTGGACGTATCATCGGTGTTTACGCACGTCTTGCTCTTTACGGTGCAGACTACTTGATGCAAGAAAAAGTCAACGACTGGAATGCAATCAAAGAAATCGACGAAGAAACAATCCGCCTTCGTGAAGAAGTAAACCTTCAATACCAAGCTTTGCAACAAGTTGTTCGCTTGGGTGATCTTTACGGAGTTGATGTTCGTAAACCAGCGATGAACGTTAAAGAAGCGATCCAATGGGTTAACATCGCCTTCATGGCTGTCTGCCGTGTTATCAACGGTGCTGCAACATCTCTAGGACGTGTGCCAATCGTATTGGATATCTTTGCAGAACGTGACCTTGCTCGCGGTACATTTACTGAGTCAGAAATCCAAGAATTCGTTGACGATTTCGTTATGAAACTTCGTACAGTGAAATTCGCTCGTACAAAAGCTTATGACCAATTGTACTCTGGTGACCCAACCTTCATCACAACTTCTATGGCTGGTATGGGTAACGACGGTCGTCACCGTGTTACTAAGATGGACTACCGTTTCTTGAACACTCTTGACAACATCGGTAACTCTCCAGAGCCAAACTTGACAGTTCTTTGGACTGACAAATTACCATACAACTTCCGTCGCTACTGTATGCATATGAGCCACAAACACTCTTCTATCCAATACGAAGGTGTAACAACAATGGCTAAAGATGGATACGGAGAAATGAGCTGTATCTCATGCTGTGTGTCACCACTTGACCCAGAAAACGAAGATCAACGCCACAACATCCAGTACTTCGGTGCTCGTGTAAACGTTTTGAAAGCCCTTCTTACTGGTTTGAACGGTGGTTACGATGATGTGCATAAAGACTACAAAGTATTTGACATCGATCCTATCCGTGACGAAGTTCTTGAATTCGAATCAGTTAAAGCGAACTTTGAAAAATCACTTGACTGGTTGACTGACACTTATGTAGATGCTTTGAACATCATCCACTACATGACTGACAAGTACAACTACGAAGCAGTTCAAATGGCCTTCTTGCCAACTAAACAACGTGCTAACATGGGATTCGGTATCTGTGGATTTGCCAATACTGTTGACACATTGTCAGCTATCAAGTACGCTACAGTTAAACCACTCCGTGACGAAAATGGCTACATCTACGATTACGAAACAATCGGTGAATACCCACGTTGGGGTGAAGATGACCCACGTTCAAACGAATTGGCAGAATGGTTGATCGAAGCTTACACAACTCGTCTACGTAGCCACAAACTTTACAAAGACGCAGAAGCTACTGTATCACTTTTGACAATCACATCTAACGTTGCTTACTCTAAACAAACTGGTAACTCACCAGTCCACAAAGGTGTATACCTCAACGAAGATGGTTCTGTGAACTTGTCTAAATTGGAATTCTTCTCACCAGGTGCTAACCCATCTAACAAAGCGAAAGGTGGCTGGTTGCAAAACTTGAACTCACTTGCTAGTCTTGACTTTGGTTACGCTGCTGATGGTATTTCATTGACAACTCAAGTTTCACCTCGTGCTCTTGGCAAGACTCGTGACGAACAAGTTGATAACCTGGTAACAATCCTTGATGGTTACTTTGAAAACGGTGGACAACACGTTAACTTGAACGTTATGGACTTGCAAGATGTTTACGACAAGATCATGTCTGGCGAAGACGTTATCGTACGTATCTCTGGATACTGTGTAAACACTAAATACCTCACTCCAGAACAAAAAACTGAATTGACACAACGTGTCTTCCACGAAGTTCTTTCTATGGATGATGCATTGAGCTAAGCCTCTTTCCTAATTGTAAAACCAGCTGAAAATCAGCTGGTTTTCTTTTGCTTTGGAGAGATAGCTTTGAGCATTTATGTTATAATAGAGTTATTGTGAAATGAAAAAAGGGGATATAATGGCTGAGAAAATGTCTACAGATGAAAAAAATCTTAATCTGGCCGTCGATGTTATCATGCTAGCTGGGACCTTGCTATTACAAAGCGGCTCAGAGATTTATCGGGTCGAAGACACCATGATCCGGATTGCCCATTCGCAAGGCATCATGGACTGTAATGCCTTAGCCATGCCCGTTGCCATATTCTTTTCAATTGAAAACACTAATATTTCTCGAATGAAGCGAAATATCCATATGAACTACAATATCGAGAAAGTCTGCGATGTCAATCAGGTTTCTCGGCAATTAGTCAGTGGAGCCATCAATCTGGAAGAAGCGCTTGAACAACTAAAGGAACTTAAAACAAAAGGGGTTCCCTATAGCAAAAGAGAACTCATCACAGCAGCTACACTCAGTGCTCCTTTCTTTTCTATCATGTTCGGTGGAAATTTTTACGATTCTCTTGGAGCCGGTATCGCGACTCTATTTGGCTTCTCTTTCTCCCTTTATGTCGATAAATATATTCGAATTCCTTTTGTTTCGGCCTTTGCTGGAGCTTTCGTCTTCGGATTGTTGGCCCAGCTTTGGGCTCGCTACTCAGGTTTCGATTCAACAGCAGACTTGATCATCGCAGGAGCTGTCATGCCCTTCGTCCCAGGGATCGCTCTGACCAACTCAGTTAGAGATATCATGACCAACCATATCAACTCTGGAATGAGCAAACTCTTTGAATCGCTCCTCATTACCCTTGCTCTCGGCGCCGGTACCTCTGTCGCCCTCATTCTTATGAAATAAGCCTATGACAATCTTGACTTTCTTACTACAAGCTCTGGCCAGCCTACTGGCTATCATCACTTTTCTAATCGTTCTAAATGTCCAGCGTAGTATGCTGATTCCCGGCGGAGTTTTAGGTATGGCTACTTGGCTACTCTATCTCCTACTCAAGGGACCGACCAATGTTATCATTGCAACCTTTGTGGCTGCTATCATTGGTTCCTGTGCCAGCCAAATCCTCAGCATCATCTACAGAACGCCAGCTGTCGTCTTTATTTTGGCTATTCTAGCGCCTCTAGTACCTGGATATATTTCTTACCGGACAACTGCCTTCTTTGTGACAGGTGATTACAGTCATGCTATGGTCAATGCTACCTTGGTCGTCATCCTAGCCTTGGTCATCTCTATCGGCATGGCTAGCGGGACGGTTGTCTTAAAGATTTACAGCTACCTGAAGAAACATCCTCTTCACTATAAAAATGAGTCAATACATATTGACTCATTTTTCTTTACGCATTTTGGTTAGAATTTCCTTAGCTTTTGCCTGATTAAATTGCTTCTCTTTGAGAAGTTCTGCAACAACAGCAGCAATCTCATCTTCCTGAGCACCTGCCAATAAAGCTAGAGATTTGGCATGGAGCTTCATGTGGCCAGCCTGAATTCCCGTAGTCACCAGTGCTCTTAAAGCCGCAAAATTTTGCGCTAAGCCGACAGAAGCGATAATTGAAGCTAATTCTTTTGCTGTCGGTTGCCCCAATAAATCAAAACTGGCGACGACCATTGGATTAAGGCCAATGGAGCCTCCCTTAGCTGCAACCGGCATGGGTAAAGTCAACTGGCCATAGAGCTTTCTTTCCTCTAGATCGACCTCCCAGTTACTCAATCCTTGATAACGGCCATCACGAGCAGCATAGGCATGGGCCCCTGCTTCAATAGCGCGCCAGTCATTACCTGTCGCCAAAAGAACTGCATCAATTCCGTTGAAAATGCCTTTATTATGCGTGCTGGCCCGATAAGGATCCTGCTTTGCAAACTGACTAGCTAAAGCGATTCTTTGAGCAGTTCGTTCAGCTTCTGCCTTGTCTCGACTGAGTGAGTGGAAATCAATTTCACAAGAGGCTGTTACAAGCGCTTCAGTCGCATAGTTAGACAGGATGGCCATCAAGCTCTGTCCACCTGTTAACTCCTCTAACCGTTCTTTTAGGGCTTCTAGCATCGTATTAAGGATATTGGCACCCATGGCTTCCTGAGTGTCCACGACAAGGTAGACAACTAGAAAATCCGTCTCTCCCTCCAGGAAATCCGTTCGCAATTCACGCGCCCCACCACCTCGCTTGACGATGGAAGGATAGGCTTGATTCGCCAATTCTAATAAGGCTGACTTTTCATTTTGGATTTGCTCTAAGGCTTTAGCTACATCGGGCACATCATAGAGTGCGACCTGCCCAATCATCTGCCGATTATGAATTTCGGTCTTGAAACCACCGCTACGCTTGGTGATTTTTGCTGCAAAACTAGCAGCAGCAACGACAGAAGGCTCCTCTGTTGCAAAAGGTACCTGATAAACCTGCCCATCTATGAGAAAGTCCGGTGCAATCGAATAAGGCAAAGCCAAAACAGAAAGCACATTTTCACTCATTTGATTGGCTGTCTCCAGCGGCAAATGGATTTGATTAGCAAGATTTTGCCAATTCTCAGCTTGGAGTAGCTCATGGGCTTTCAGAAACTCTAGCCGCTCTGCAGGCGTTTTTTTAGAAAATCCGGTCCAATTTATTTTCATGATGATTTCTCAACTTTGATATACTTGCGCTGGTGTTGATCGATTTGAACTAAGGCGTAAACTTGGTCATCGTAGTCAGAGAAAACAGCTGAGCCGTTTTCATCCAGCTGGGCTTCGGCAAAGAAAAGCTCTTCATAAGCAGCAACCGTCAGTTCTTGACGTTGATTTAATTTCTCCAAACGATTAGTCGTCAGCTGTTCTTCATAACCTTCTACCAGATTAGCACTAAAAATCTCGGCCACAGCACCACTACCATAACTAAAGAGAGCAATCTTGTCACCAGCCTTAAGATTTTCAGAATTTTCTAAGAGGGACAAGAGCCCTAAAAAGAGGGAGCCTGTGTAGATATTCCCGACCTTTTGGCTATAGAGAATAGACTTGTCAAAGTTTTCTTGCAGACCCTTTTGCTCCTCCTGAGACAAGTTTTTATCCATAATTTTATTTAGTCCCTTAAGCGCCAATTTTGGATAGGGAAGATGGAAACAAATCGCTGCAAAGTCTCCCAAAGCTAAACCATGACGTTTTTGGTATTCGTTCCAAGTCGTCTTGAGGCAATCCAGGTACTGCTGGGTTGAGTAAACACCATTGACGTAAGGAGTCGTAGAGTAATTTGGTCGCCAAAAATCCATAATATCACGAGTCTGAGCCACATTATCTTCATTGAATTCAAGGATGCGTGGATTTTGACTGATCACCATAGCGACAGCGCCTGCACCTTGAGTCGGCTCGCCTGGCGTCTCTGCCCCGTATTTGGCAATGTCACTAGCGATGACCAAGACCTTGCTTTCTGGATATTGTCTGATATGCAGCTTGGCATAGTCTAGAGCAGCAGTTGCTCCATAGCAGGCCTCTTTAATTTCAAAGCTACGAGCAAAGGGCTGAATGCCTAAAAGACCATGAATAAAGACCGAAGCCGCCTTGCTTTGGTCGATGCTAGACTCTGTTGCGACAATGACCATATCAATGACCTTCTTGTCCTCGACAGTCAAGATTTGCTCAGCCGCTGTCGCACCCAAAGTGACAATATCCTCAGTTAAAGGAGCAATGCTAATCTCCTTCATCAATAATCCCTTGCTGAGCTTGTCGGGATCAATGCCCCGCTTCTCAGCCAGATGATCTAATTTTAAAACATAATTGCTGGTCGCAAAACCGATTTGATCGATTCCGATTTTCATCATAAAGACCTCATTCAATTCATTTGATAGCTAATAGTATTCAGACATTATTTTACCATAATTAAGGCTAAAACTCTTTTAAAAACCATTTTTTAAGCCCAAATCCGACTTGAGACGGAGAAAGTTTCTCATCAAAAAATGAGAGAAACTCAATTTTTCAAATTCAGTTTCCCTCATCAGTCTATTCCCAATTTTGAGCTGGCAAGTTTAGGGTTTTAAGGATAAGCATCCGCCCATGAATTCCCTGAAATCGCTCTTGTTTTTTTCTTTATAAACAGTCCGAAGCAAGTCCTACTTCCGCTTCCTTGCAATCAAGTGAATCGGTGTTCCTTCAAAGACAAAGGCCTTGCGGATTTGATTTTCCAAGAAACGCAGGTAAGAGAAGTGCATAAGCTCTTCTTCGTTGACAAAGATGACAAAGGTCGGCGGTTTGGTCGCTACCTGGGTCGCATAGAAAATCTTGAGACGTTTGCCCTTATCAGTCGGAGTTGGATTAATCGCGATAGCATCCATGATGACATCATTGAGCACCGCAGACGGAATACGGGTATTTTGACTCTGACTAATTTGCTTAATCATGTCTGGCAACTTATGAAGGCGCTGCTTGGTTAGGGCAGAGACAAAGATAATCGGCGCATAAGACAAGTACTGGAACTGGTCACGAATATCTTCTTCCCAATCTTTCATAGTATGGTTGTCTTTTTCCAGCGTGTCCCACTTATTGACGACGATGATCATTCCTTTTCCTGCTTCATGGGCGAAGCCAGCGATTCGCTTGTCGTACTCACGAATTCCTTCTTCAGCATTCAGCACCATCAGAACGACATCTGAGCGGTCAATCGCCCGCATAGCCCGCATAACAGAGTATTTCTCCGTATTTTCATAGACCTTGCCCGACTTGCGCATACCAGCCGTATCGATCATGGTAAATTCCTGACCTTCACTGTCCGTAAAGACCGTATCAATAGCATCGCGCGTGGTACCAGCCACTGGACTGGCAATGACCCGATCCTCACCTAAGATGGCATTGATCAAGCTAGACTTGCCGACATTAGGCCGGCCAATCAAGCTAAACTTAATCATATCAGGATTTTCAACCACTTCCTCATGTGGAAGATTTTCAACGATAGCGTCTAGAACATCCCCTGTACCAATCCCATGGACAGAAGATACTGGGAATGGATCGCCCAAGCCCAGAGCATAGAAATCATAGATTTCATTGCGCATTTCGGGATTATCCACCTTATTAACCGCCAAGATAATCGGCTTGTGAGTCTTGTACAGCATGCGAGCAACATACTCGTCCGCATCCGTAATACCTTCCTTGCCAGACACGACAAAAAAACGATAACATCAGCCTCGTCCATAGCGATCTCAGCTTGATGCTTGATTTGCTCCATAAAAGGTGCATCAACATCGTCAATTCCGCCTGTATCAATGATACTAAACTTACGATTCAGCCAATCTGCCGTCGCATAGATGCGGTCACGAGTAACCCCTTCCACGTCTTCAACAATGGAAATCCGCTCACCCGCAATCCGGTTAAATAGCGTTGACTTGCCGACATTGGGACGGCCGACAATGGCAATAGTTGGTAAAGCCATGTTTTTCCTCTTTCATTCTTTGAGACAGAGCTGAGCTCCGCCTTATTTTTCTAATTTCTTTTCTTTGAACAGTTGGTCAATCGCTTGATTCGGCTCCTGACCAAATTGGGCTGCCAAACGCTGGCTCCAAGTATCCTGTGCCCGATCACCAGCATACTCAGCCTGTACACGGTCATAAGTCTCAATGACAGAACTGAGTTGTTCACGGTATTCTTCCTCAAAGACCACCGCTTCATAAGGCAGACGTGGCTTTACAGCATGGTTTTGATTAGGCTTTCCTAAAGCCATGCCGAAAACTGGATAAGTATAGTCTGGCAGATTAAAGAGCTGGGCAATTTTTGAAGCTTCATAGCGAACTAAACCAATAATAACGCCGCCATAACCCAGACTTTCGGCTGCTAAGAGGGTATTTTGCCCCGCCAAAGCAGCATCTACCGAGCTAATCAGGAGATTTTCGGTTCCTTTAGGGTAAAAACCATCCGTGTGCAATTGAACGCCCTTTTGAGCACGATTGAGGTCGCCAACAAAAAGCAGGAAGGCCGAAGACTGCCGAATGGCTTCTTGGGGAACCAACTCAAAGAGGGCTTCTTTTTTCTCTTTGCTTCGCACCACAATGATAGAGTAGGACTGGAAGTTTTTCCAGCTGGAAGCAGCACGTCCAGCATCGATAATGGCGCGTAGTTCTTCATCAGAAATCTGCTCTTCCGTAAAGCGCCGAACAGACGTATGAGCCTTCATCAAGTTAATTGTTTCATTCATCGACGATTCTCTCCTTCTAGATGCACTTCTTGAGCCAAAAACTTAATCCGCTCCATAACCCGCTTAGCCTGCCAAGTCTCATCACCATTCTTAGAATTAGCAAAGTGACGCTCCAAATCCGCAAAACTAAAGTTGGAAGTAAAGAAAGTTGGCAGATTTTCCTGCATACGGTGCTGGAGGATAACCTGCAAAATCTCATCCCGCATCCAGGGACTAGACTGCTCTGCACCGATATCGTCCAAAATCAGCACTTGAGCTGTCTTGACCTGGTCAATCTTGTCCTTAACTAATCCAGAACTAATGGCATTCTTAACATCCAAAACAAAGCTCGGATAGTGAAGCAGAGTCGTTGAGACACCACGTTTCTGACAAATCATGTGCCAGCGCAGCCATCATGTAGCTCTTACCCACGCCGAAATCTCCGTAGAGATAAACAGCCTTTTGATAATGCGGAAAATCCGCAACAAAACTGGTCAAGAGCTCAAAAGCTTTGTAACGACCAATATCGTCTAAATCCACTTTGGCCAAACTAGCCTCTTTTAGACTGACTGGCAGATTGATAAGGTTGAGACGGCTTCTAATCGCCTCCTGTCTCTCCTGCTCAATCAACTCAGGCGTCTCTTCATAGGCAACATCCGCATAGCCTTCATTTTTCACCAAAATTGGCTTATAGCCCTTAGCAATATAGTTCTGATCTTCTAGCAGGAAACGATCTCGTTCGGTAATGTATTGATTGAACTTAGAAATGCTACGCTGAATTTCGGTTGGAGACAGTTGTTCTCGACTGATAAAGGCAGCGATATCTGGATCTGCTAAAATCTGCTGGACTAATTTTTGATAATCAAACTGCTTCACCTTATTCATATGAGGCATTGCCTGTCCTATTTTTTCCATTTAATCGCCTCCTTCTTCCAGTTTTGCTAAAAGCCTTCTTTTTTGTTCTTCTAGTTCCGCTTGTTTTTCTAAGCTCGTTTCATTCTTGTAGTCCGGCTGACTCCAGTTCGGCACATTGCTTTTAGCAGCAGCTGGGCTGACTTGCGCAGGACGACTATTCGTCTGCTGATTACGCTCACGGATTTTCAGGACTGCCTCTTCAGCCGAGGTCACCTTTTGATAAGAAAAGTCATTGGCCACCTTGAGGGCATACTTTTCATTGAGGTTGGCTGAATCCACCTTGTTAAAAGTCAATAGCAGGATGATATTGATAACTTCATCCAACAGTCCCATCTCTGCCAAATCCTGAATCAGCTTCCGTTCACTACGCGTAATGGCCGCTTGACGGGTTTTCTTGATTTCTGCCAAAAAGAGCAAGGGCTGCTTGCTTTTAGCCTCACGGATAATAGACTGCTCTTGCTGAGAAAAATCTCCCGAAACTGGTTTTTGCTGAATCTTTTGCTGCATCCGTTTTGTCGAAATCACATGTGACACAGCCGTTTCACGTGCTAAGACATAAGTCTCGTACCAAGTCCATTTCTTCTGCTCCGCAATAGCAAACAAGTCCAAGAGATCCGCTTTTTCATCCGAAAAACGCAAGCCATCCTGAGCCATTCTCTGTTTAAAATGCGTCAAGTCAAAATCATTCTGGCGACTGGTTCTCGTCGGACTGACCTCTTCCATGCCATAGATCTGGCTAAAAGAAGGACTGATTTTTTGTCCAGCTGGATTTTTCGGTCGTAGCTTATCTACCGCCGCCTGACCAATCTTTTTCTCCAAAAGACTACTGTACACATGGTGAGCAAAGAAGTCCTCAGCGGACAAGGTTGGATAGAGTCGGATGAAAAATCCCGTTTCTGTCTGGTAAAGCTCTAGCAAGCCAATAGCTGATAGACGTTCCAAGCTCCTCTCCAACACTTCCATACCAAAATCAAGATGATTTAAAATATGGCTGAAAAGTCGCTGCTGAGCTCCGTTATCCCAAAAAGAAACCAGATAAAGATAAAGCGCCACTGCATCCTTGCCCACAATAGGTAGGTAATAACGGGTCAGCCCGCTCATATCCTGACTGACCTGGTTATTAGACAAGAAAGAAAAATGATCATTTGGTTTCATAAGGCATTATTTTTCCTTTTTCTTCTTAGAACCCTTGGTAATCTGCTTCAAAAGGCTTTCCAACTCGCCAACATCCTTAAAACTCCGATAAACACTGGCAAAACGGACATAGGTAATTTCATCCAGCTCGGCCAGCTCATCCATGACCAGAGAGCCAATATATTCGCTGGCAATTTCATTTTCACTCTGGCTGCGAAGTTTTTGCTCAATCCGATTGACCAATTCTTCAATCTCGTCACTTGAGACCGGACGCTTCTGAGCAGAGCGGATGATTCCGTTAAATATCTTATCCCGAGAAATTGCTCACGCGTTCCATCTTTTTTGACAACGACTAGGGTTCTTTCTTCCACGCGCTCATAAGTTGTAAAACGATGCTGGCATTCCTCGCATTCACGGCGACGACGGATTGTATTTCCATCTTCTGCCTGCCGGCTGTCAACCACACTTGATTTGCTTCCGCCACATTTGGGACAACGCATGTCATTTCCTCCTAGAATCTTAATACTTCATTATACCATGTTTTGACCAATAACAAAAGACGAGAGATTTCCCAGCCATAAAAAAACTAAAGCTGGCAAAGCAGCTTTAGCAGGGTAACCTTCTTTCAAAAATCCAGCAAATGGAAACTCAGCCCTTCTTGTCAAAATACTTTCTGGTTTCAGCAATAATAACCGGAGACAAGGCCAAGAGAGCAATCAGATTTGGCAAGGCCATCAAGGCATTGACAATATCGGCAATGACCCAAACTGCTTCTAGCTCAATAAAGCCCCCTAAGAGCACCATAGTAACAAAGATAATTCGGTACAAGCGAATATATTTGACACCGAACAGGAACTCAAAACAACGCTCACCGTAATAGTTCCAGCCTAAAATTGTGGTAAAGGCAAAAAGAACCAGAAAAACGGATAGAAGGATTGGACCAAAATTAGCAAAGACAGTCGCAAAGGCTGCCTGAGTCAAGGAAACACCATTGAGATTACTATCCCAAACTCCTGTGATTAAAATTGTTAGACCTGTCAGACTACAAATAATCAGAGTATCAATAAAGGTTCCCGTCATCGAAATCAATCCTTGTTCGACAGGCTCCTTGGTCTTGGCTGCAGCCGCAGCAATAGGTGCTGATCCTAAACCAGATTCATTGGAGAATACCCCGCGCGCGACCCCATTTTGAATCGCCATCTGGATGGTTGCACCAGCAAAGCCACCAACAGCAGCTGTCTGACTAAAGGCAGAACTAAAGACTAGCTGAAGAGTTGGCAGCAGACGATCTAGATTAACTGCTAATACAGTCACAGTCCCCAAGATATAAATAGCCGCCATAAAAGGCACAACCTTGGTCGACACTCGAGCAATCGACTGGATACCGCTAAAAATAACCAGAGCCACCAAAATAGCCAAGATAGAGGCAGTCACAGCTGGAGGCAGCTGAATGGTATTCTGCATAGCTTCTGTAATGGAATTCACCTGTGTGAAGGTCCCAATCCCTAAAAGAGCCACCAAGACACCCGCTACAGCAAAGAAGATAGCCAGCGGACGCCATTTTTCGCCCATTCCTAATAGGATATAATGCATGGGACCACCAGCAACTGCTCCGTGGGCATCCTTAGAACGATACTTGATTGCTAATAAACCTTCGGCATACTTGGTTGCCATCCCAAAGAAAGCAGCTAGCCACATCCAAAATAAGGCGCCCGGTCCACCAACTTTTATGGCAGTCGCTACACCGATAATATTCCCCGTTCCAACCGTGGCCGCCAAAGCTGTACAAAGAGCAGCAAAGCTTGACACGTCTCCATGATGATCCTCGCCGGAAACAAAAATTAAGCGAAAGGCGCGAGAAAGGCGCGAAATCTGTAGCAACCTCAGACGAAGTGTCAGATAAAGCCCTGTTCCAACTAATAAAATCAAGAGGGGAGGCCCCCAGACCAGAGAATCAATTTGATTCAACAATTTCAACATAAGTCTTCTGCTCCTTTTCCACACCGAGAAAAAGAAAAGTACATGTGTAAACATGTACTCTGGATGCCTGAGAACGACCGTTTCCTGTCCTTCCCTTGCTCTGTCCTTTTACCTGAGAGTTTGAGCAGTTGCCTGCCTTGCCCCTTCGGTGCCAATCATGGTCTCTCCAGAGTTCCGTCCATTTCACAGTCAGAGGCCTCAGCCTCTTTCTGAAAAACTTCATTCGGTGTTTATTCTAAATTTTCTATTATTTTAAAATAATATTCGGTTTTTGTCAATGTTTTATGAAAAATTTTGAATATTGTATTGACCCAAAAAGGTCAGACAGATAATTTATTCAAAGGTGAGATGATAGTAACTCATAGAATCTCCTTGGTTACCTGTTGATGTGGTTATTTATGGTTTACACTAATTGAAGTTCTGTAAGTTTTATTGCACTATATTTTACAATTTTTCATTCCTTAAAGTATTGATGACATTCTTCCAAGAGTTAGTCAAGAAAAATTTTAGAAAGTTCTGCTAGTTCAGCACTGGTTTCTTGCTTGACTTGTAGTCAATGAAAAAGAATGGGGCGTTCTAAAAAGCCCTTTCACCTCCTGAAAGGCTAAGCATAAGGCTGTAATTCCGGATTAATTGGTGTGTTGGCCAGATTATTGGCATAATTGCAGAGGGTCGCAAGGCTGACACCCAGAACTACATCCAGAGCATTCTCATGTGTATAGCCTGCTTCTAGGAAGTCTGCCAAAGCCTCATCTCCGACCCGTCCCTTGGTATTGATGACAGCAATGGTAAACTTAGCAAGCGTATCTAGCTTCGGGTCTGTATCAATCGGAGTACGATTGCGCAGAGCCTCCAAAAGATCGTCATTCATTTGAATCTGCTTGATTGAAAAGGCTGTATGGCCCGCTACACAGAAAGCGCAGCCGTTGGTAACCGCGGCCGTAATCTGCACTACTTCACGCTCAGTCGGTGTCAGGCTGTTACGGCGATTGATGGCTCCAACCGTCCGATATGTTTCCAAAGCCGTTGGCGCATTGGCCAAAAGACCGATAAGATTGGGAATGTAGCCACCGTTATCTTTTTGAACCGTTTCTAAAACCTCTTTCACCTCAGCTGGTGCAGACTCAATCGTATGGATAGTAAATTCTGACATATGAAACCTCATTTCTTTTAATTAGAAACTATCTTAACATAGGACCAATGACTTGTATAATATATATTTTATATGGCCTCTATAAAGAGAATATATTGCTACATGTCAAACCAAAATATATTACCACCTTAACTGCCTCCATACCTCTCTCAAGCAAGAAAAAGAAGCCCTGAGGCTTCTGACTAATATTTTCTAAAACGTTGATAGCGATCTTCCAAAAGTTGCTCGAGAGAAAGTTTGGAAAGTTCCGCTAGTTCAGTACTGATCTCTTGCTTGACTGCAGCTAGGAGCTCATTTTTATTAAAGCCACGTTCGGGGATGACCTTATCAACGACACCCATCTGCAAAAGCTCATGCGAGGTGATTTTCATCATCTCCGCCGCCTCCATCGCCCGGCTGCCATCCTTCCATAAAATCGAGGCAAAGCCTTCTGGACTGAGAATGGCATACATAGAGTTTCCAGCATCCAGACCTTATCAGCAACTGCTAAGGCCAGTGCCCCACCAGAGCCACCCTCGCCGATGATAATGGCAATAATGGGCACTTTCAAATCACTCATTCCCATGAGATTACGGGCGATGGCTTCACCCTGTCCACGCTCCTCAGCACCGACGCCAGGATAGGCACCAGCCGTATTGATAAAGGTCACGACTGGACGGCCAAATTTCTCAGCCTGCTTCATGAGTCGTAGAGCCTTGCGATAGCCTTCTGGATGAGGTTGACCAAAGTTCCGCCGTAAATTATCCTGCAAATTGCGACCTTTTTGAATACCGACCACTGTGACCGGCTGACCATTTAAGGTTCCGATACCGCCAATGACAGCACCATCATCACGAAAACCACGGTCTCCGTGCAATTCCACAAAATCATCAAAAATGCCTTGGGCAAAATCCAGAGCCGTCAAACGGGACTGATCACGCGCCGCTTTGATAATCTGACTGATTTTTGTCATTGGTCACCTCCATGAAAGCTCAAGAGAGTAGCAATCCGTTCCCGCAATTCACCACGTTTGACAATCGCATCAACAAAGCCGTGCTCCAGCAAGAACTCTGCCTTTTGAAAGTCATCTGGCAATTTTTCTCGTACAGTAGACTCAATGACCCGACGGCCAGCAAAGCCTACCAAGGCCTGCGCTTCTGCCAAGATAATATCACCTTCCATAGCAAAAGAGGCTGTGACACCACCTGTAGTCGGATCTGTCAAAACGGTCAGGTAAAAAAGACCAGCCTTTGAATGACGTTGCACAGCAGCAGAAGTTTTGGCCATCTGCATCAGGCTCATAATCCCCTCCTGCATGCGGGCACCACCAGAAGCCGTAAACAGAACGACTGGCAGCTTATGCTCTGTCGCATACTCAAAGAGGCGGGTAATCTTTTCACCCACAACTGTCCCCATGGAAGCCATAATAAAGTTGGAATCCATGATCCCAAGGGCAGATTTGTGACCTTTTATCAGAGCGGTTCCTGTCAAAACGGCCTCATCTAGACCAGTCTTTTCCCGCATCTTTGCCAGTTTTTCTTGATAATTTGGAAAATGTAAGGGATCTGTCGTCTCAATACCAGTGAACAATTCCTCAAAACTTCCTTGATCCACCGTTAAACTCAGGCGCTCAAAAGCTGAAATCCGAAAAGTATAGCCACAGCTTGGACAGACACGCTCTGCTCCCAAATCCTTTTGATAAATGATATGCTTACAACCTGGACACTTGGAAAAAAGCTCATCTGGAACTTCTGGTTTTGGCTGAGGCAAGGCACGAGAGGAACGATTAGGATTGATTCGAATATATTTATCCTTTTTTGAAAACAAAGGCATTGCTTACTCCTTCATTAAATTTTAGAGTGATTCTGCTTCTTTCAAACAAAATCACTCCTTGTCATCTATTTTTTCTCTTGATAAGCCGGAAGGAACTTCTCCATGAGAAAGGCTGTATCATAGTCACCAGCAATCACATTAGGATCTGAAATCAGATCCAGTTGGAAACTGCTATTGGTCACAACACCGTCGATTTCTAGCTCATAGAGAGCCCGTTGCATCTTCATCAGGGCATCAAAGCGATTTTCCCCGTGAACGATGATTTTGGCAATCATGCTGTCATAGTAAGGAGGAATAGTGTAGCCAGGATAGACCGCTGAATCCACACGTAGCCCCACTCCGCCACTTGGCAGATAAAGATTGGAAATCTTGCCTGGGCTCGGTGCAAAGTTAAAGGCTGGATTTCAGCGTTGATCCGACATTCAATCGCATGACCGCGAATTTCAACATCTTCTTGACTGAAAGATAGCTCCTGACCATCCGCAATCTTAATCTGCTCTTTAACAATATCCACACCGGTGACAAACTCAGTCACTGGATGCTCTACCTGCACCCGAGTGTTCATCTCCATAAAGTAGAATTCACCCTTGGCTTCATCCAGCAGAAACTCAATCGTTCCGGCATTTTCATAGCCGACAGACTCAGCTGCTCGAACAGCCGCTTCCCCAATCTGCTGGCGCAGGGTTTTTCCAATCGCTACAGATGGACTTTCTTCCAGCACCTTCTGATTATTCCGCTGCAAAGAGCAATCCCGCTCGCCCAAGTGAACCACATGCCCCTGCTGATCTGCCAAGATCTGCACTTCAATATGGCGCGCTGGATAGATAACTCGCTCCATGTACATAGCACCATTACCAAAGGCCGCTTTGGCTTCACTAGAAGCAGACTCAAAGGCCGCTACTAAATCCTCAGGCTTTTCGACCTTACGAATGCCTTTACCGCCGCCACCAGCAGAAGCTTTAAGCATGACTGGATAGCCAATTTTTTCGGCTACTTCCAAGGCTTCTTCCGAGGTATGAACTTCTCCATCAGAACCTGGGATAACCGGCACTTTGGCCTTAATCATCTGAGCCCGAGCATTAATTTTGTCCCCCATCAAGTCCATAACAGCACCTGAAGGTCCAATAAACTTAATTCCAACTTCTTCGCACATGGTCGCAAATTTAGAGTTTTCACTCAAAAAACCAAAACCAGGGTGAATGGCTTCTGCACCTGTCAGAACAGCAGCAGATAAGACGGCATTCATGTTCAGATAAGAATCCGTAGACTTGGCTGGCCCGATGCAGACTGCCTCATCAGCCAGTAAAGTATGGAGCGCTTCCTTGTCAGCCGTTGAGTAAACGGCGACTGTATCAATTCCCAGCTCGCGAGCTGCACGAATAATTCTGACCGCAATTTCCCCACGGTTAGCAATTAAAATTTACGAAACATGGTGAAATCTCCTCTTTCTTATTGACCAATCGCAAAGGTCAAGGTTCCGCTTGCTGCAAGTTTGCCATCAACTTCGGCCTTGGCCTCTACCACTGCAATAGTGCCACGACGCTTGACAAACTTGGCCGTCATAATCAGCTGGTCACCTGGCACAACTTGCTTCTTGAACTTAACCTTGTCCATGCCAGCATAGAAGACCAGTTTGCCCTTATTTTCTTCTTTAGACAATTCCAGCACACCAGCCGTTTGAGCCAGTGCTTCCATGATTAAGACACCTGGCATAACAGGATACTGGGGAAAATGTCCATTAAAGAAAGGCTCGTTGATTGTCACATTTTTCAGAGCTACAATCTCATCTTCGCTGACTTCCAATACACGGTCCACCAACAACATAGGATAGCGGTGCGGAAGCGCCTCTTTTATTGCATTGATATCAATCATTTGATGCGTACCAGCCCTTTCCCAAACTCAACCATTTCTTCATTCTGAACCAGAATTTCTGTAATCAGACCATCTTTCGGTGCTGGCACTTCATTCATGACCTTCATGGCTTCAATAATCATCAAGGTTTGACCTTTTTTAACTTGGTCTCCTACACTGACAAAAGCTGGTTTATCTGGGCCTGCAGCCAAGTAAGCCACGCCAACCAAGGGACTTTCCACGACATCACCCTCAGCAGCTGGTGCCGAAGCTTCTGGAGCCACCTCAGGTGCTGCAGTTGGAGCTACTTGGGGAACTGTCTCAGCTACAGGTGCACTTGCTGGCTGCACAGGAGCTACAACAGGGGCTGAACTGACTACTGGAGTTGCTGCGACTGCAGCAGAACTTTCATTCTTGCTGAAAGTCAATTCATCACTTTGATTTTTATAAGAAAATTCACGCAGGCTTGATTGGTCAAACTGAGCCATCAAGTCTTTAATTTCATTGATATTCATCTAGTCCTCCCAACGCTTGAATGCCAGAACAGCATTGTGACCGCCAAAACCAAATGTATTGGAAATCGCATAGGGAATTTCTTGCTCTAAGCCTTGTCCATAAACAACGTTCGCTTCAATATAGTCTGACAATTCACTTGTTCCGGCTGTTTTTGGTACAAAGTTATGGCGCATAGCTTCGATGGTAGCGATTGCTTCTACCGCTCCTGCAGCCCCAAGCAAGTGTCCTGTGAATGACTTGGTTGAAGATACAGGTACTTCTTTACCAAGAACAGCTACGATAGCACCACTTTCTCCTTTTTCATTAGCAGGAGTTGAAGTACCGTGGGCATTGACATAAGCCACTTGCTCTGGAGAAATCTCTGCCTCTTTCAAAGCCAATTTAATAGCCTTGATGGCACCTTGACCTTCTGGATGAGGTGAAGTCATATGGTAAGCATCACAGGTATTACCGTAGCCAACTACTTCAGCCAAGATAGTCGCCCCACGTTTTTCAGCGTGTTCAAGGCTTTCAAGAACCAACATTCCTGATCCTTCTCCCATGACAAAGCCATTACGGTCTTTGTCAAACGGAATGGACGCGCGGCTAGGATCTTCCGTCGTGGAAAGAGCTGTCAGAGCTTGGAAACCGGCAATGGCAAATGGTGTGATAGAGGCTTCTGAACCACCTACCAACATGACATCTTGGAAGCCAAACTTGATAGAGCGGAAAGCATCACCGATCGCATCATTTGATGAGGCACAAGCTGTATTGATTGATTTACAAACCCCGTTTGCTCCGAAGCGCATAGCCACATTTCCTGAAGCCATATTTGGCAAAGCTTTTGGCAAGGTCATTGGTTTGACGCGTTTTGGACCTTTTTCATGCAAACGGATAACTTGATCTTCGATTTCCTTGATACCACCGATACCAGAAGCCACGATGACACCAAAGCGATCTTTGTCAATTGCTTCTACATCAAGATTCGCATTTGTTACCGCTTCTTGAGCTGCATACAAGGCATACAAAGAATAATTGTCAAAACGATTGGTATCTTTCTTGATAAAGTATTTATCAAAAGGAAAGTCTTGGACTTCAGCCGCATTATGAACAGCAAAATCGCTGTGATCAAACTTGGTGATGGGACCAATCCCAATCTTACCTTCTTTTAAACTATTCCAAAATTCTTCTGGTGTATTTCCGATGGGAGAGGTTAAGCCATAACCTGTCACAACAACTCGATTTAGTTTCATGGTGAACTCCTTTATGATAATTGGTGAACTGTCAAATCCAAATATATTACACTTATTGCATGGTCAGCCCGCCATCAATAGCGATGACCTGACCAGTAAGATATTCCTGTCCTGCCAAGAACAAGGCGACATCCGCCACTTCTTCGGTATTTCCGAACCGTTTCATTGGGATTTGAGCCAGAGAAGCTTCTTTGATTTTTTCAGAAAGCCCGTCTGTCATATCTGATTCGATAAAGCCTGGGGCAATCACATTGATACGGATATTGCGCCCAGCTACCTCACGAGCAACCGACTTAGAAAATCCAATCAAGCCAGCTTTAGAGGCTGCATAGTTGGCCTGACCGACATTACCAGTCAAACCGACAACACTTGATAGGTTGATAATTGCTCCCTGACGAGCCTTGGTCATTGGTTTCAAGACAGCTTGCGTCATATTGAAGGCTCCAGTCAGATTGACCTTCAGCACTTGCTCGAAGTCTTCCTCTGTCATCTTGAGCATAATCTTATCGCGGGTAATTCCAGCATTGTTGACCAAGACGTCTACAGACCCCAAAGCCGCAATCGCCTCCTCAACCATTCGCTTAGCATCAGCGCCATCAGATACATCACCTGAAATAGCCACGACCTTGATCGGATAACCAGCAAACTCAGCTAAAACTTGGTCTGAAATTTGACCGCGACCGTTCAAGACAATATTGGCACCTGCACTTGCAAACTTATGTGCAATGGCCAGACCAATCCCACGGCTAGAGCCAGTAATAAAAACATTTTTATTTTTTAATTCCATTGGTATTCCCCATTATTTCTCCAGTAGGGCTGTCAAAGTCTCTACACTTTCAACAGAATGAACAACTGCTGTTTTATCAATTTTCTTCATAAAGCCAGACAGGACTTTCCCTGGGCCAATCTCGATAAATTCTGTCACACCAGCTTCTCGCATTTTAGCAATACTATCGTAGAAACGAACCGGCTCCATGACCTGGCGGGTCAGCAATTCCTTAATTCTGCCAGTTTCCATGATATCCGCCTCTGTATTGCCCACTAGCGGAAGCTTAAAATCAGCAAATTCTGTTTCAGCCAAAACCTGGGCTAATTGCTCACTGGCTGGTTTTAAGAGTGCTGTATGGAAAGGACCTGAAACATTCAGCGGAATCAAGCGCTTCACACCTGCTTCTCTGAGGAGTTCCACTGCTTTATCCACCGCTACCACATCTCCCCCAATGACGATTTGACCTGGAGTATTATAGTTAGCAGGAGAGACCACTCCTAGCTGACTGGCTGTCTGGCAGGCTTCTTCAATAAGACCTACGTCCGCATTTAGCACCGCAACCATCTTTCCAGAACCAGCAGGAGCTGCTTCCTCCATGAAAGCTCCGCGTTTAGCGACTAGAGCTACCGCTGTTTTGAAGTCCAGCGCACCAGCAGCTACTAAGGCAGAGTATTCGCCCAGAGAAAGACCGGCTACTATATCAGGACGGATTCCTTTTTCTGCCAACAGGCGATAAATAGCAAGAGAGGTTGTCAAAATTGCTGGTTGAGTATAGCGAGTTTGGTTGAGTTTTTCTTCATATTGGTCAATCAATATCCGAACATCATAGCCCAGAACTTGACTCGCTTCCTCAAAAGTCGCCTTAACCACATCATACTGCTCATAGAGGTCACGAGCCATCCCCAGATATTGGGCTCCCTGACCAGCAAATAGAAAGGCTGTCTTAGTCATTTCTAGTTACTCCTGCCCAACGTTTTGCTTCTTGCTGAATCTTTTCAGCAGCGCCATAATAGATATCCTTGAGGATTTCTTCGACTGTTTCTTCCTTGCTGACCAAGCCAGCAATCTGACCGGACATGACGGAACCATTTTCCACATCGCCACGGACAACTGCATTGGCCAAGGCACCAGCACCTAGATTTTCAAAAACAGTCAAGTCTGGATTTTCTTGCTTGAAGGCTTCTTTTTCAGCCTTTTCAAAATCGCGAGTCAGCTTATTCTTGAGTGCACGAACCGCATGTCCGAAATGCTGAGCAGAAATTGTCGTATCAATATCACGAGCCTTCAAAATCATATCTTTATAATTTTGGTGGGCATTGGATTCCTTAGCTACAACAAAGCGTGTTCCGACCTGAACCGCTTCTGCTCCTAACATAAAGCCAGCCGCAGCACCAGATCCATCCGCAATACCACCAGCCGCAATAACTGGAATGTTAACTGCTTCTACAACCTGACGAACCAAGGTCATGGTCGTTAACTTACCGATGTGACCACCGGCTTCCATCCCTTCAGCAATGACGGCATCCGCTCCGATTTTTTCCATCCGTTTAGCCAAAGCCACACTTGGTACAACAGGAATCACCGTAATACCTGCTTCGTGGAAACGAGCCATGTACTTGCTTGGATTGCCCGCACCAGTCGTCACCACTTTTACACCCTCTTCGATCACCAAATCCACGATGTCATCTACAAAAGGCGACAAAAGCATGATATTGACGCCGAAAGGACGATCCGTCAAAGACTTAATCTTGTTAATATTAGCTTTCACCACTTCCTTAGGAGCATTTCCGCCACCGATGATCCCAAGACCACCAGCCTTTGAAACAGCACCAGCTAAATCACCATCTGCAACCCAGGCCATACCACCTTGGAAAATAGGATATTTAATATCTAATAATTCTGTAATTCGTGTTTGCATAATACCTTCCTCATAATCATTGCTTAAGTAATAGCTTGAGCCCAAACCGCTAGATAGCAGTCTTTTTACTTTGAAATTCAAACTATTACCTAAACAAGAGAGAATATCTTGCGATACTCTCAAATCTTTATTATTTTGTTTTTTCTTCTACGTAGGCAACCAAGTCACCAACTGTTTTCAAGCCTTCTTCAGTTTCGATTTGGATGTCAAATGCATCTTCGATTTCTGAAATTACTTGGAACAAATCCAATGAATCTGCTTCAAGATCATCGAAAGTTGACTCAAGTGTAACTTCTGATGGCTCTTTACCAAGTTCCTCAACGATAATTTCTTGTACTTTCAAATACTGCCATGGATAGACTCCTTTAAAAAATATATTTTTTATCTATGTGTTTCCACATGATTAACTAAATTGTAACAATAAGCGTGCCCCATGTCAAACCTCCACCGAAACCTGACAATAAAATAGTCTGATCTCCGTTCAGCTTAATCAAGTCCTGTTGGACACACTCAGATAATAAAATCGGGATGCTAGCTGCACTAGTATTGCCATATTCCATCATATTAGCAGGTAGTTTTTCCCGAGAAACTCCGAGTTTCTTAGCCATTTTATCTAAAATTCGGATATTGGCCTGATGCAAGAGCAGATAATCAAGCTCCTCCACTGAAAATGGACTCTCTTCAATGGTATTTTTGATAGACTGTGCCACATCACGAATGGCGAAATCAAAGATTGCTCGGCCTTCCATTTTCAAATAGCGGTCATCAACTTGCTTTTCCGAAAACGGAGAAGACAAACCAAGTCCACCACAAGTCAAACTCTGACCTCTCAAGCCATCAGTAAACTGACTTTCAGCCCAAAAATGCTGTTTTTCTGCCGCTTCAAGTAAGATTCCTCCAGCCCCATCACCAAATAAGACTGACGTCGCACGGTCCGACCAATCAACGACTTTCGAAAGCGTTTCGCTACCGATCACCAAACCTCTTTGATAGCGACCAGAGGAAATGAACTTTTCTCCAGTTGATAAGGCAAAGATGAAGCCACTGCAAGCTGCCGTCAAATCAAAAGCAAAAGCCTTGGTAGCTCCAATATTGGCCTGCACTCTAGCTGCGGTTGACGGCATCATAGAATCCGGAGTGATCGTCGCAATAATGATAAAATCAAGCTGATCAGCAGACAGTTGGCCCTTTTCCAGTAATTGCTCAGCAACCTTTGTAGCTAAAGCACTGGTTGACTCAGTCCGAGATAAATGTCGCTGTTTGATACCCGTACGACTTGAGATCCATTCATCACTTGTATCCATCATCTTAGCCAGATCATCATTTGTGACAATCTGCTCTGGAGCATAATGAGCTACTTGAGTAATTCTTGCATAGTTCATTATTTCAGCTCCTCTAAAAAATTATACAAGTTCTGCAAACCTTTTTGCATTGCATTTTTTTCTTCTGAGGACATTCCTTCCACTACTTGCATGACCATGCGATTGTGGAATCGTTTATGAAGGCGATACAAGAGTCTCCCCTTCTTAGTCAAACTCAGATGAACTACACGACGGTCAATGGATGAACGGCGACGCTCGATATACCCTTTACGCTCCAAGTTATTCAAGCTGGTTGTGACAGTCCCCAAAGTGACTAACAATTCCTTTGAAATATCGCTTGGAGTCGCATTAGGCATGGTACCAATAACATCAATAGTGTGCATTTCTTTAATGGAGACGTCTTTAAATTGACTGCCTCGGAGGCTGGACTCTTCAATAACCAAAACATTATTAAATGGATGTTAAATAATCATTGACTAATTGATAATTCAAACCAACACCTCCTTCATAAATACTTTGACATTCAAATTTTATCAGATCTCAAAATAATTTGCAAGTCCTTTTGAAAATTTATTTGATTTTCAAACAATTTTCTTATCCTACAAATCCTTACTTACCTGTGAATTGTGGACGACGCTTCTCAGTATAAGCTTGGACACCTTCTTTGAAGTCCTCAGTGAAAGCAAGGGACTTCTGTAAAGATAGCTCCAACTCCGCATATTCTTTCCAACCGCTAAAAAGGCTCTTCCAGACCATTTCTTTCATAGCTCTGTAAGAATTCAGCGAACCGCGTTTTAGCTTCTTCAGCAACTGTTCCGTTGTTTTTTCCAGTTTTTCTGCTTCACAGACCTTATAAAGCAAACCATAATCCAGAGCCTTCTCAGCAGTCAAGGCCTCTCCCGTCATGACCAAATGAGTCGCCCGAGTCACACCAATTGCCCGAGTTAGAAGATAAAGCCCACCGGCATCTGGCGCTAAGCCCACTCCCACAAAAGCTTGAATGAATCGAGATTTTTCCGTCGCAATGCAGAAATCTGCAGCCACGACCATATTGGCAGCTGCACCAGCAACAGGGCCATCCACACTCATGATAACTGGCTTGGGTAGCCGTTTCATGGCAAAGGAAATATCATTGACCAGCTCTGCAATTTTTACCAAGGATTGAATATCGTCAGCGCTGACAGCTCTTTGCATCTCTGCTAGGTCGCCACCGACAGAAAAGACCTTCCCATTGGCATTGATCACTAGAAACTTCACTGCCTCATCATTTGCGGCTAGCTCAATCGCTTCTAAAATCTCCTCACACATGGGAATATTGAAACCATTTGAAACTTCAGGACGATTGAAGGTAATAGTTGCCACTTCATCAACTACCTTATAAAGAATACCATTAAAAGTCATTCTAACTCCATTCCAGACTGGGTACTTACAGTCATTTTATTTTATAATTAAATAATTTGATAGTCAAATTACATTTATTCTAGCATAAAAGATGTAAGAAAGAAAACAAAAAAACTGGAAAATTTGATTTTATATTCGTTTTTTGCTTATTTTTGCAATAAATTTACATAAAGCAGTGCTTCTGATAGATTTGCAAAATTTTCAGAATTTTGTTATAATTTTTCCTAAATCATGTTTAGGAGTTTCTATGAAAGTTGTAAAATTTGGCGGAAGTTCACTTGCTTCTGCTTCACAATTAGAAAAAGTCTTACATATCGTAAAGTCTGATGCTGAGCGTCGTTTCGTCGTCGTTTCCGCACCAGGAAAAAGAGATGACCAAGATACAAAAGTCACCGATGCCCTGATTAAGTATTATCGCCAGTACATTGCAGGAAATGATGTCTCCAAGGAGCAAAATTGGATTATTAAACGCTACTCCGATATGGTCTCTGAGCTAGGTCTAAAATCTGCAATTATTGAAAAAATCTCTAAGAGCATCATCTCCCTAGCTACTCTGCCAATTGAGAATAATGAATTTCTTTACGATACTTTCCTAGCAGCTGGTGAAAACAACAATGCTAAGCTCATTGCAGCCTACTTTAACCACAATGGTATTCCGGCTCGCTACGTCCATCCTAGAGAAGCTGGACTAGTGGTTTCAAGCGAACCAGGAAATGCTCGGATCCTTCCTTCAAGCTATGATAAATTAGAAGAACTAATCCATTCCGATGAAGTTCTTGTCATTCCTGGTTTCTTCGGTGTCACTCAAGATGGACAAATCTGTACTTTCTCGTGGCGGCTCAGATATTACAGGATCAATTATTGCAGCTGGTGTCAAAGCTGACGTCTATGAAAACTTCACTGATGTGGACGGCATCTTTGCTGCTCACCCTGGGATTATTCATAAGCCACGTTCCATCGCCGAGCTTACTTACCGTGAAATGCGAGAATTAGCTTATGCAGGTTTTACTGTCCTTCACGATGAAGCCCTGCTTCCAGCCTATCGCGGAAAAATTCCACTCGTTATCAAAAATACCAACAATCCAGAGCACCCCGGTACGCGCATTGTCCATAAACATAGCGAAGATCATCCTCCTGTTGTAGGAATCGCTGGTGACTCAGGCTTCGTAAGCATTAACATGTCCAAGTATCTCATGAACCGAGAAGTTGGATTTGGTCGAAAGGCACTTCAGATTTTGGAAGATCTAAATATCGGTTGGGAGCATATGCCAACAGGAATCGATGATCTTTCCATCATTCTTCGTGAACGTGAATTAACTCCAATCAAAGAAGAAGAAATTTTGCGCCAACTTGTACAAAAGGCAGAAGTTGACTACGCTGAGATTGAGCATGACCTCTCTATCATCATGATTGTTGGCGAAAAAATGAAAAGTCATATCGGGGTGACTGCTACTGCGACTAGAGCTCTTTCTGACAACAAAATCAATATCCAAATGATGTCACAAGGTTCCAGTGAAGTTTCTATCATGTTTGTTGTCAATAAGAACCAAGAAAAAGAGGCCATCCGTGCTCTGTACAAAGCATTCTTTGGCAGCTCAGAAAGCGATGAATAAACCGAATAAGTAAACAACAAGGACCTAGCTCTATGTGGAGCCAGGTCTTTCCTTATTCTTTCTTGCTTATAAGAAACCTTTTTTCTTTTCCAAGATTAGGTCCTTGACAGATATCAATAGGACAGCTAGCAAAATCATGCCCATACCTACAAAATCAAGCAGATAAAAGCGTTCATTCATAATGACAAAGGCAAAGAAGACCGCTGAAATAGGCTCAATCGAAGCTAAAAGACTAGATTTAACAGGGCCAACCAAGCTTGTTCCCTTCAAAAAGACGGTGTAAGCAAAGATTGTCCCGATGACAATAATGCCGACCAAGGCTAGAAGGATATCCAAACGGACTTGCCACTGATGCTGGAAAATACCGCTGAAAGGAAGGAGCAAGATACCTGCAATGGTCATGCCGATGCCGATTACCAGCATGCTTCCCCACCTTTTGATGAGCCCAATCGGCAAAAGAATATAAAGTGCGTATGTAAAGGCTGAGAAAACACCTAAAAATAAGCCTTTTGGCGTCATCGAGAGCTGATTGATCTGACCGTGGGTCGCAATCAGAAAGGTTCCACCGATAGCCAAAATCATAGAGCAAACCTGAGCCACAGTCGGTGTTACTCTGTCTTTGATACAAGTGTATGCCAAGACTCCCACTGGACAGAGATATTGTAAAACCGTTGCTGTTCCTGCATTCGTCTCATGGATGGCCGCTAAATATGCGTATTGATTGATGAATAAGCCTAGAACTGCAAAAATTAAAATGTGTAGCAGAGAGCTCTTGTCTTTCCAAATCTTTTTAAAGGATTCTTTATTTGTCGCATAAGCCAACATCATCAAGACCAAACCCGCTAGCAACAAGCGTACATTGGTCAAGATCAGTGCGGAAAAACCATGCTCCATCAGATATTGACCACTTGTTCCCGATAAGCCCCAAGCAATCCCCGCAGCCAAGGTATAAAGGGTTCCCCTTAAAACTTTTGACATCCCAAACCTCTTTCTGTTAGCTTTGATCATTATAACATAAACCATAAAGAAAAATCAGTCTGTTTTGACTGATTTTTTATGATTTAGCAGAGCCCAAAAATGGCTAATCCTCTATCTCAAGAAGTAAATAAGGCAAACCTAATATAAAGCCAATAATTCCTAGCATAGCTCGCATTCCAGAAGCTGTAACAAGTACCTTCTGACTATCTTTTACCTGAATCTTATGCGACTTCATAAAACTTTGTCCAACCTGTAGTTCAACACTGTCTCCCTCAAAAGTCAGCGTTTTACTTTCATCCTTCGCAAGTTTATCCACAAGTTCTCCATTTAGATATACCGCAACATTTTGGGCAACTCCAACTATACCGGTAGCACGCGTAATGGTAAATTTTGGCATCAAAAACTCCTTTATTTCAAGCTAACCTATCAACAAAAATTCTTCAGTTTATTCTTCAATCCTAGCTGAGTAAAAAGGCAGAAGAAACATTAAAACAATATAAAGAATTAAGAGAATTGCACGCACTAGACCACCAAAGAACAGGCCGAGCAACAAAACTCCTAGACAGATAGAAAAATTCGTAAAATTCGTTTCAACCAACAAGGTTTGCCCTGCTTTAACTGTCACTGGCTTGGTTCTCATAGGAGCAGCTCCTACACGAACAACAACTTCTTCTCCCTCAATAGGAAAGGCCGCCTCGTCGCCATTCTGGATTGTACCAACCTTTTGACCATTGATTAAAATTGGAAAATTCCCAATGATCCCTACAAAACCTGTTCCGCGTTTTACTTTAATTTCTGACATAAGAACTCCTTTATTTTTATCTATTTTACCATAAGTTCCCTTCAAATAAAAGGTGAAAACCAGCCTCACGACTGGTTTTCTGCTTATTTCTATAATTTCTCCAACTCTTCATTGAGCAATTTTTGTGCTACTTGCGGGTTGGCTTGACCCTTGGTGGCCTTCATGAGCTGACCAATCAGGGACTTGGCCGCATTCTTGTTGCCGCCCTTATAGTCATTGATGGCTTTTTCATTATCCGCAAAGACTTGCTGGATGATTGGAAGAAGCTGGGCAGGGTCTGAGATTTGGATTAGGCCTGCTTTCTGTACATACTCTTTAGCAGAGCCACCATTTTTGGCTAGATGGACAAAAACCTTCTTAGCAATCTTAGAGGAAATTGTGCCATCTGCAATCAGCGCAATCATCTCAGTCAGATTCTCAGGCGTCAGCTCAATCTCAGAGATGGTCTTACCTTCTGCATTGAGGTATTGCGCCACTTCTCCTTGGAGCCAGTTAGAGACAGATTTAGCATCGCCACCTGCCGCAACAGCTGCTTCAAAGAAATCTGACACAGCTTTCGTCGCTGTCAACTGCTTGGCATCGTAGTCAGAAAGACCGTAATCGCCTACATACTTGGCACGACGTTCTTTTGGAAAGGCTGGCAGGCTATTGCGCACTTGCTCAATCCATGCATCTTCAATCTCAAAGATGGGTAGATCAGGCTCTGGGAAGTAACGGTAGTCCGCTGAACCTTCCTTGACCCGCATGAGCAGGGTTTCGCCAGTCGCTTCGTCATAACGACGGGTTTCCTGACGGATTTGACCACCGCTGCGTAGGATTTCAGCTTGGCGTTTTTCCTCAAATGCTAGACCCTTGCGAACAAAGTTGAAGGAGTTGAGGTTTTTCAGCTCAGTCTTGGTACCAAATTCTTCCTGGCCGTAAGGACGGATGGAAATATTGGCATCGACCCGCATGGAGCCCTCTTCCATCTTGACATCCGAAATGCCCGTGTACTGGATGATTTCCTTGAGGGCAGTCAGATAGGCATAGGCTTCTTCTGGACTGCGCATATCCGCTTCAGATACAATCTCAATCAGCGGCACCCCTTGGCGGTTGAGGTCTACATAAGAGTAGCCGTCACTGCCGTGGGTATTCTTTCCAGCATCTTCTTCCAAGTGGGCCCGCTCAATACGAATTTCTTGGTCGTGCCATCTTCTAGCTCAATCTCAATCCAGCCATTGTAGCCAATCGGCTCATCAAACTGAGAAATTTGATAGGCTTTTGGATTGTCTGGATAGAAGTAATTCTTGCGGTCAAAGTGCATCTTCTGGTGAATATCCATGTTCAAAGCCAGAGCAGCCTTGATACCATAGTCAATGACGCCCTTGTTCATAACAGGCAGAACACCTGGGAAGGACCAGTCAATGATATTGGTGTTGGCATTTGGATCTTCACCAAAGTGAGCTGGAGCCGGTGAGAAAATTTTTGAATTGGTCTTCAATTCAACATGGACTTCTAGTCCGATAACTGTTTCAAAGTTCATTATTTTTCACCTCCAAAGATAACTGGCTGCTGTTTGTGGTAGTCAGTCGTCGCTTCAAATGCCGCGGCTGCCTGATAGATGGTCTCTTCATCAAAGTGGTTACCGATCAGCTGCAGGCCAACAGGAAGACCATCTGCAAAGCCAGCTGGGATTGAAATGCTCGGAAGGCCAGCCAGATTGACTGGAATGGTCAAAAGGTCAGCCAGATACATAGCCACCGGATCTTGGTTTTGACTGCCCAAGTCATATGCTACTGTTGGTGCAGTTGGACCTAAGATCAAGTCATATTTTTCAAATACCTTAGCAAAATCTTGCATAATCAGGGTACGAACCTGACCAGCTTTCTTGAAGTAAGCATCGTAGTAACCAGATGACAAACTGAAAGTTCCCAGCATGATACGGCGTTTCACCTCTTCACCAAAGCCTTCACTACGAGATTTAACATAGACATCTTCTAGATTTTCAATGCCTTCTGCGCGGTAGCCATAGCGAATACCATCAAAACGCTGCAAGTTAGAACTAGCTTCAGAGGAAGCGATGATATAGTAAACAGCCACGCCATACTTGCTGTGGGGCAGGCTAACTTCTTCAACAATCGCACCTAGGCTTTCCAAGTGCTTGGCTGCTGACAAAATCGTTTCCTTGACCTTGCTGTCAATTCCCTCACCCATGTATTCCTTAGGCAAGGCAATCTTCATGCCCTTGATGTCTTGGCCAATCTTGCTAGTAAAGTCTGGCACTGCCTCTTGTGATGATGTAGAGTCCTTAGGATCATTACCAGAAATAACATTCAGAAGCTGAGCATTTTCCTTAACCGTCTGGGAGAAAGGCCCAATCTGGTCTAAAGAAGAACCAAAGCAATGAGACCAAAACGGGAAACCCGGCCGTAGGTTGGCTTGAGGCCGACTACACCGTTAAAGGACGCCGGCTGGCGAATAGAACCACCCGTATCTGAACCCAGTGATAGACGAACCTGACCAGAAGCAACAGCTGTCGCTGAACCACCAGATGAGCCACCAGGAACCTTGCTACTATCCCAAGCATTCTTAGTCGTCTTAAAGTAAGAGTTTTCGCTAGATCCCCCCATGGCAAACTCGTCCATGTTGGTCTTCCCAACGATAATCATATCCTTACCATAGAGCTTCTCTACACTGGTCGCATCGAAAATTGGTTTATAGTTGTAGAGCATTTTAGATGCAGCTGTTGTCAGAATTCCCTTGGTTGAGATATTGTCCTTAACCGCCAGCGGAATTCCGCTCATAAGATTGTCAGCATCAATACCCTTGGCATCTAGAGCCGCAGCCTGAGCCAAAGCCTCCTCTTCGCTGACAGTAATGAAACTGTCCACAGCTCCTTCACGTTCTTTGATGTCTGCCAAAGTCGCCTGAGTTAACTCTACTGCAGAAATTTCTTTCTTGACCAGCAGATCATGCAACTCTTCAATGGTCTTGTGATTAAAAGTCATTAGGCATCTCCTCCGTCATCTAGGATGGCAGGCACTTTGATGTAGCCCCGCTCTTTTTCAGGTACATTTTGGAAAGCTCTTCTCGGTTCCAGCCTGGCTGAGCCTCATCTTCTCGCATATAGTTGATATTGGCTGCCACATTGGAAGTGAAAGGCACCCCCTCCGTATCCACTTCATTGAGCAATTCGACCATGTCGACAATTTTAGACAAGGTTGTCGCAAACTCAGCTGTCTCTTCTGGTGAAAAAGCCAGTTTTGACAGTTTTGCAACGTGACTTACTTCTTCTTGAGTAATCTTCATCTCTGATTCCTTTCATAAGATAGACGAGCATGAATACCGACCGAAAACGATAAATCTAAGAAAAATCTTTGTTTTCGAGGCTTTAGCTCGCATTGTTTTGCTAAGATAGGGGCGCCAAGCTCTCGTAGCTACGACCTCTTTCTTTGGCTTCTTCCTGATTTCTTCAGGAATTCGCACCATTTCATTTTACCATATTTCCGGCTAATTCTTCAATTCCAAATACAGTTCTTTCAGCTGTCTTTGGTCCACCAAACTTGGACTTTCCAGCATAGGGTCAAAGCCAGTACCATTTCGGGAAGGCAATGACCTGACGGATATTTTCTTCCCCAGCCAAAATCATAACCAAGCGATCCAAGCCCAGAGCCAAGCCACCGTGTGGTGGGAAGCCGTACTCCAAGGCTTCTAGGAAGAAACCAAAGTCTCGCTCATAGTCTTCTCGGCTCATGCCCAATAGCTCAAACATCGCTTCCTGAGCCTTCCGATCATGAATCCGTAGACTTCCTCCGCCAATCTCATAGCCGTTCAAGACGATGTCATAGGCATGGCTGCGGTATTGATCTGGATCCTGACCTTCTTCAAAAATGCCCTGTGTGAAAGGATGGTGCATGGCTTGATAGCGGTTTTGGTCTTCATTCCACTCCAACAGCGGCCAATCCACAACCCAGAGGAAATGAAGCAGGCTTGGGTCAATCAAATCCAAAGTTTTTGCGACTTCTAGACGCAGATGTCCCAAAGATTCCTGAGCACGATGCTTCTTGGCCATGACTAGCAGAATAAGATCTCCATCTTTGGCCTCAAAACGTGTCAGTAACTCCTGACTTTCAGCTTCAAAGGTGCTAGCCAAATCACCAACCAATTGGCCATTTTCAACCTTTAGACTGGCGAAACGACTGCAGCCAAATTCCTTCATTTCCTGATAGTAGTGGCTCAGCTGCTTCTTGCTAAAAGCACTAGCCGCATCTGGCACACAGATTCCCATCACTTCCTCTTGGTTATCCAAGGCTTTCTTGATGAGGAGCGAATCATTGGACTGGCACAAATCCGTCAAACTCTTCAGCTCTAAACCAAAGCGTGTATCCGGCTTATCAGAACCAAAGCGGCTCATAGCTTCTTCATAGCTGATAGTCGGAAAAGCTTCTGTCAACTCCAACCCATGGGTTTTCTTGACAACTGCTTTGAGCATAGCTTCAACCAGAGCTCGGATTTCTTCTTCGCTTGCAAAACTCAGCTCCAAATCTACCTGAGTAAACTCTGGCTGACGATCGCCCCGCAAGTCTTCGTCACGGAAACAACGAACAATCTGATAATAGCGCTCGAGGCCAGCTCCCATCAGCAACTGCTTGAGCATCTGTGGACTCTGTGGCAAGGCGTAGAACTGATTTTTAAAGACCCGACTAGGAACTAAGAAGTCCCTAGCCCCTTCAGGTGTTGACTTGGTCAGATAAGGCGTCTCCACTTCCAAAAAGTCTAAACCGTTTAAATATTCTCGAATAGTTGATGTGACCTGATGGCGCAGTTTGAGGTTATGTGTCATCTTCTCACGGCGCAAGTCCAGGTAGCGGTATTTCTGACGCAGGTCTTCGCCAGTATGGGCATGCTGGTCCAACTCAAATGGCAGGGCCTTGCTGCTAGCAATAAGCTCAATCTTCTCTGCCCTTAGCTCAACCTGACCAGACTTGATGGCCTTGTTGACAAAGCGCTCTTCCCGCTGAACGACTTGCCCTGTCACTGAAATAACATCCTCTTTGCCAATGTCTTCTAGCTTAGCAAAATCTTCAATCTCACCGCCAACGAAGATCTGAAGCAAGCCCTCGCGATCCCGCAATTCAATAAAAGCCAGCTTGCCGTGATTGCGGATATTGGCCACCCAGCCAGTTGCGGTCATGGTCTGTCCAACCTGCTCTAAACCGTAGTTTCCGATAAAAATTTCTTTCATATTCTTTCCCTCTCAAATCCATTTGCAAGCCGCCCTGTCCTTAGGCATATTAGCAACTCTCGTCCAGTATCTCCACTTTTCCTTTTGCAAAACAAAAAGCTTCCGTCTCTGAAACAGACGAAAGCCGTGGTACCACTGTTATTCGCCACCCTAAAAGGCAGCCTCTACGCTCGTAACGTGAGCGACGTTTGTGCTTAATCACACAAAAGATTACGAAGCATGTTCTTCGATTTGCTTTCTTGGTACTGCTCTCAGCTATCAGTACTCTCTGTGCAAGTCAGCAAACCTACTCTGCTTCTCTTTTACTCTTAAATTGTATTTATTATAGTCGAACCTAGAACATTTTGCAAGTGATTTAAGGCAAATTTATGATTTTCCTCTGACAGAGAAGCCACAGCTGGCTCTACCACCTGAATCTGATAACCAAGATTATAGGCATCGATCGCCGTATGCAGGACGCAAATATCTGTCAAGACTCCAGTCAAAATGACCGTATCTACCTTTCTTTCCCGCAATCGAATATCTAAATCCGTGCCAGAAAAAGCAGAATAATGGCGCTTATCCATCCAAAAGACCCGAGAGTCTGCTTGATGCTTCTCATAAAAATCAGCCAAAGGACCATAAAGATTGCGACCGCTAGTCCCTTTGATATTATGAGGCGGAAACAGCTTGCTTTCAGGATGAAAGGCATCATTCTCATCATGAGCATCAATAGCAAAGAAGATATAGTCGCCTCGATCAAAAGCTGCCTCGGTCACTTGGGCAATGGCTTCAGAAATCGCCTGAGCCGGCGCTCCTGCGGTCAACTTGCCCTCATCCGCAACAAAATCAACTGTATAATCAATGGAAATCAGTGCTCTTGCCATTAGTAATCCCTCTTTTTAATTTCCTCAAAAACATCTGGAATCAGTACTTTCAGATAAGTTCCCTTCATCCCCAGCGAGCGGCTTTCAATAATCCCCGCACTTTCCAGCTTACGCAAAGCATTGACAATGACTGAACGAGTAATCCCGATGCGGTCAGCAATGACAGAAGCCGTCAGTTGCCCTTCATTGCCATTGAGCTCGCCCAGAATAGCTGAGACAGCTCTTAACTCTGAGTAAGACAGGGTATTGACCGCCATGGTCACGGCCGTCCGGCGACGGATGTTCTTCTCGTCCTCTTCCCGCTGGAAGTTAAGCAGCTGAATACCGACCACTGTGCTGGCAATCTCGACCAAATCAAATCGTCATCCAAAAATTCTTTATCATTGCGCCAGATAATCAGCGAGCCCAAGCGAATTCCTGAAACATGAATCGGTGCGATAGTAGTCAAACCATCTGGAAATTCATCCTTGGTTTCCACTGGGAAAATCGTCAAATCGTGAGTTACAGGCAGATTAGCCTCCGTCTCATACACCATGTTCGCTTCTTGGACATATTCTTTGGGGAATGTCTTGTCTTGGAAAAAGGCTTCTACACGATCATTATTTGTCTTGTAGCGCATAAAGTAGCCCAAAAGGCGGCCCTTACTGTTGATGATGCAGGCATTACAGTGAATAATGTCAGCAAGCTGGCGAGTGATCGCATTGTAAGGAAGTTCCTCCTGAAGTTGCTCTTCTGAACGTTTCAAGATAGAAGTAATCTTCCTTGTTTTTTCTAATAGTTTTGCCATACATTTACCTCGTATTTAGTCTCCTTGATTGTATCATAATCGACCGAAATTTTCAATAATTATCTGAAAATTGTGTATTGAAAAAAAATTCGCTACAATTCTGAAAGATTCAGAATTTAATGATAGCGAAAAAAATCACTTCATCAAAAAAACCATTTAAAACAATTCTAAGACTAATTTGTTTTAAACGGTTTATGACTTATAATTATGCTTATCTGCGGTATTGGCGCAGGAAGCGCGTCATTTTTTCTTGGATCTGAGCTAGCTCATCTACCCGAGGCAGATAAACGATTCGGAAATGATCTGGATCCTTCCAGTTAAAGCCTCGTCCATGGACAAGGAGAACTTTTTCCTGCTTGAGGAAATCCAAGACAAACTGCTCATCATCATCGATACGGTACATTTCTCGATCAATCTTCGGGAAGATGTAAAGACCCGCCTTAGGTTTGACTGCAGACAAACCTGGAATATCTTGAATGGCATTGTAAATGAAGTTTCTTTGTTCATAAATACGGCCACCTGGCAAAAGCAATTCGTCTACTGACTGGTGCCCACCTAGAGAGGTTTGTACGACTTGCTGGGCCAACACGTTAGAACAAAGGCGCATATTGGAAAGCATATTGAGGCCTTCGATATAGCCTTTAACGTGCCGCTTAGGACCAGATAGTACCATCCAGCCAACTCGGAAGCCAGCGATACGATGAGATTTTGACAGGCCATTCATGCTGACACAGAAAACATCAGGTGCCAAGCTTGCCACAGGCGTATGCACATGTCCATCCATCACCATGCGGTCATAAATCTCATCCGCAAAGATAATAAGATTGTTCTGGCGAGCAATTTCCACGATCTCTAGCAAAAGTTCCTTAGGATAAAGTGCCCCCGTTGGATTGTTAGGATTGATGATAATGATAGCCTTAGTATTAGAAGTGATTTTTGACTTGATGTCATCAATATCTGGATACCATTCTGCCTGCTCATCACAGACATAGTGAACCGCATTCCCACCAGCCAGACTAACTGCAGCCGTCCAGAGCGGATAGTCCGGCATTGGCACTAAGACCTCGTCTCCATCATCCAAGAGTCCCTGCATAGACATAACAATCAGCTCGCTGACTCCATTTCCAAGATAAATATCATCGATATCAACATTAGGGAAATTTCTGAGCTGGCAATACTGCATAATGGCCTTACGGGCTGAGAAAATCCCCTTAGAATCAGAGTAACCCTCACTGTCACGCGCATTCATAATCAAATCATGAATGACCTCGTCTGGAGCAGTAAAGCCAAATTCAGCTGGATTTCCTGTGTTCAGGCGGAGAATTTTTTCTCCGTTGGCCCGCATCCGCATCGCTTCATCCAAAACTGGCCCACGAATATCATAGGCTACATGCTCCAGTTTGCTGGACTTATTAAATTCTTTCATCCTATTTTCCTCAATTCATCTGAATGATTTTATTATACCATCAGAAAAAAAGATTGACAATTAGGAAGAATCTAAGAACGCTCCATTCAACTAAAATAAAGCTTCTAATTTAGGAAAATACACTTGTCCATCATGATAATTTCACTTGATTTCTGAATTTCATTTGCAGCTTTACTTTTTTTCTGAAAAGGTTTACAATATAAGTGAAGATATAAGAAACTCGAATCTAGTATTCGACAAAAGATGGAGGTAGCTTTATGACTCAACAAAAATATGAAAATATCATGGTCGCTGTTGACGGCTCTCGCGAAGCAGAACTCGCTTTTGAAAAAGGTGTTAATGTAGCACTGAGAAATGCTTCTCGTTTGACAATTGCTCATGTGATTGATACACGGGCTCTCCAAAGCGTCTCAACCTTTGACGCCGAGGTCTACGAAGACCTCCAAGAAGAAGCACAGAAGTTGATGACAGAATACAAGGAAAAGGCGCAAAAAGCTGGGGTCAAATACGTCGATATCGTCATTGAATTGGGCAATCCCAAAACCCTCCTGTCAACTGACATTCCTGACGAACACAAGGTTGATTTGATTATGGTCGGAGCTACTGGTCTCAATGCCTTTGAACGCCTCCTAGTCGGCTCATCATCTGAGTATATCCTTCGCCACGCTAAAGTGGACTTACTAGTCGTTCGTGACAAAGAGAAAACATTCTAAAATATCTAGTAGGTTGCTGCAATAGCTATGCCCTACTTTCCTCATAACTATAAGTTGAAATCCCTCATTAGGTTAGCCTAGTGAGGGATTTGTGTTTTAGAAGGATAAAAATCTTATTTCAGCTTGCCTTTTAAATACTGACCAGTATAGCTGGCTGGATTGGCTGCGACTTCCTCTGGTGTACCTGTCGCAATGATCGTTCCACCACCGACACCGCCTTCCGGTCCTAGGTCGATGATATGGTCTGCCGTTTTGATAACGTCCAGATTGTGCTCAATAACGAGGACCGTATTGCCATCATCCACGAAGCGAGCTAAAACCTTGAGCAAACGAGCAATGTCCTCTGTATGAAGCCCTGTCGTCGGCTCATCCAAGATATAGAAGGACTTACCAGTCGAGCGCTTGTGAAGCTCGCTGGCCAGCTTCATCCGCTGAGCCTCACCACCTGACAAGGTTGTGGCTGGCTGCCCTAGAGTCACATAGCCTAGCCCCACGTCTTTGATGGTCTGGAGTTTGCGGGCAATCTTGGGGATGTGCTGGAAGAATTCTACCGCATCATTGACCGTCATGTCCAGAACTTGGGAAATATTCTTCTCCTTGTAGTGGACTTCCAGAGTTTCACTGTTGTAGCGAGTACCGTGGCAGACCTCACAGGCCACATAGACGTCAGGCAGGAAGTGCATCTCAATCTTGATAATTCCATCACCCGAGCAGGCCTCGCAGCGACCACCCTTGACGTTAAAGCTGAAACGGCCCTTCTTGTAGCCGCGAATCTTAGCTTCATTAGTCTTGGCAAACAGATCGCGAATATCGTCAAAGACTCCAGTATAAGTAGCTGGATTAGAGCGCGGTGTCCGACCAATCGGACTTTGGTCAATATCAATTAACCTATCCACATGCTCAATACCACTGATGTTCTTGAACTTGCCTGGCTTGGCAGAGTTGCGGTTGAGTTTCTGAGCGATGGCCTTTTTGAGAATCGAGTTGACCAGCGTTGACTTACCGGATCCAGAAACTCCTGTCACAGCGATGAATTTGCCCAAGGGGAATCTGGCCGTGATATTCTGCAGGTTATTTTCCTGCGCCCCTGTCACTTCAATAAAGCGGCCATTGCCTACACGGCGTTCCAATGGTACTGGGATTTCGCGCTTACCTGACAAGTATTGGCCTGTGATGGATTTCTTGTTCTTAGCCACCTGTGCAGGAGTACCCGCTGCGACGATTTCACCGCCGAAAACACCGGCTCCTGGTCCGACATCAATCAGCCAGTCAGCCTCCTGCATGGTGTCCTCATCGTGCTCAACCACGATGAGGGTATTACCCAAGTCGCGCATCTTCTTGAGGCTGGCAATTAGGCGGTCATTGTCACGCTGGTGCAAGCCAATAGAGGGCTCGTCTAAGATATAGAGGACACCACTCAAGTTCGAGCCGATCTGAGTCGCCAAGCGAATCCGCTGACTCTCACCGCCTGATAAGGTTCCAGCCGAGCGAGACAGGGTCAGGTAATTGAGACCAACGTTATTCAGAAAGGTCAGGCGATCATGAATTTCTTTGAGAATAGGCCGCGCAATAGTAGCTTCATTGTCAGTCAAGTGAAGCTTGTCCAACTGAAGCAAATGATCTGCAATGGACAAGTCTGAAATATCACCGATGTGCAAGCCATCTTCGCCGCCAACCTTGACAGACAAGGCCTGGGGACTGAGTCGATAACCATGACAAGCTGCACAAGTCAGCTCATTCATATAAGCCCGCATCTGCGTCCGAGTAAAATCACTATTGGTTTCATGGTAGCGACGGTTGATATTGGTGACAACCCCCTCAAAAGGAATGTCAATATCGCGCACGCCGCCAAATTCATTTTCATAATGGAAATGGAACTCCCGTCCATCTGAGCCAAAGAAAATCAACTGCTTTTCTTCCTCAGTCAGCTCCTCAAAAGGCTTGTCCATATCAATGCCAAAGGCTGCCATAGCCTGCTCCAGCATCTGTGGATAGTAGTTGGAGGAGATGGGGTTCCAAGGCGCTAGCGCTCCTTCGCGCAAAGTCTTGCTAGAATCTGGCACGACCACATCTAGATCCACTTCCAGTTTAACTCCCAGACCATCGCAGTCTGGACAAGAGCCAAAGGCGCATTGAAAGAAAAGAGTCGCGGCTCTAGCTCTGGGACTGTAAAGCCACAAACTGGACAGGCATAATGCTCCGAAAAGAGCAGTTCTTGGCCGTCCATGGTATCAATCACCACATAGCCCTCAGCAATCCGCAGAGCTGCTTCGACCGAGTCAAAGAGGCGACTGCGCACTCCTTCCTTGATGACAATTCTGTCCACCACAACTTCAATATCATGCTGCTTGCTCTTAGAAAGCTCTGGCACTTCTGTTACATCGTAGACATCGCCATCCACGCGTACCCGGACATAACCGTCTTTCTGAATCTTATCAAAAACGGTCTTATGCTGGCCCTTTTTCTTGCGAATGACCGGCGCTAAAATCTGCAGCCGCTGACGCTCTGGCAATTCTAAGACCTTGTCGACAATCTGTTCAACAGACGAAGCCTTAATAGCTCCATGTCCATTGACACAGTAGGGCGTTCCAACACGGGCATAGAGCAGCCGTAGGTAATCATTAATTTCGGTAGCTGTTCCCACTGTTGAGCGAGGATTTTTACTAGTCGTCTTCTGGTCGATGGAAATAGCCGGGCTAAGACCATCAATCGAGTCCACATCCGGCTTTTCCATATTGCCCAAAAACTGCCGAGCATAGGCTGATAGACTTTCCACATAGCGGCGCTGCCCCTCAGCATAAAGGGTATCAAAAGCCAAACTAGACTTACCCGAACCAGACAGACCAGTCACTACGACTAGCTTATCTCGGGGGATTTCTACATCAATATTTTTTAAATTATGAGCTCGCGCTCCATGAATCACAATTTTATCTTGCATCTCTTCCACACTTTACCTTTAAACTTCTTCTATTATAGCAAATTTTTCTGCAAACTTTTTCCCAAAAGACTAGAATTTGTAGTATAATAAGACGGTGCTTATAAACGATTCTAGGAGGAGATATGAAGCAAGTATTTTTATCAACAACAACCGAGTTCAAGGAGATTGATACACTTGAATCGGGAACTTGGATAAATATGGTAAATCCTTCCCAAAATGAATCTTTAGAAATCGCAAACGCCTTTGGCATTGACATAGCTGACCTACGGGCACCCCTCGATGCCGAGGAAATGTCTCGGGTCACCATCGAGGATGAATACACACTGATCATCGTAGACGTACCCATCACTGAGGAGCGGAATAACCAGACTTACTATGTCACTATCCCGCTTGGTATTATCATCACAGAAGAAGCTATCATCACGACTTGCTTGGAAAAGCTGCCCCTGCTGGATATCTTTATCCACCGTCGCTTGCGTAACTTTTTATACTTTCATGCGGTCACGTTTTATCTTTCAGATTCTCTATCGCAATGCCGAGCTATATCTGACAGCCCTGCGTTCCATTGACCGCAAGAGTGAGCAGATTGAGAGCCAGCTGCACCAGTCAACTCGAAATGAAGAACTGATTGAGCTCATGGAGCTGGAAAAGACCATCGTCTATTTCAAAGCCTCCCTCAAGACAAATGAGCGCGTGATTAAAAAACTAACCAGCTCTACTAGCAATATCAAGAAATACTTGGAAGATGAGGATTTGCTGGAAGATACCCTGATTGAGACCCAGCAGGCCATCGAGATGGCTGATATTTATGGAAATATCCTCCACAGCATGACAGATACTTTTGCTTCCATTATTTCCAACAACCAGAATAATGTCATGAAGACACTGGCTTTGGTAACCGTTGTTATGTCCATCCCGACCATGCTCTTCTCAGCCTATGGGATGAACTTCAAAGATAATGAACTGCCTCTAAATGGCGAGCCACATGCCTTCTGGATTATCATGTTTATCGCCTTTGCTCTGAGTGGCTCTCTGACCCTCTACCTCTTCCATAAAAAATTATTCTAACCACCAGAAAGGACTCTTATGTCACAAGTAGTATCAGACAAACTAACTAAGAAAAATAAGGAATTTCTCCACATCGCTACTCATCAACTCCTCAAAGATGGCAAATCCGATGAAGAAGTAAAAGCAATCTTAGAAGAAATCATTCCAAACATTTTAGAAAATCAAGCCAAGGGTATCCCTGCCCGTGCTCTCTACGGTGCACCAACTTACTGGGCCTCTTCTCTCACTGCTAAGGAGCGCTATGACGCCGAGCATCCAAAACAAAACGATGATCCAAAATGGATGATGCTGGATTCCGTCCTCTTCATTTTCGGTTTCTTCACCGTTCTGACTTCCATCGTCAATTTGGCATCTTCTCGACCGTCTGTTTACGGCATGACGACACTTGTCTTTGGTAGTATTGTCGGTGGTCTCGCTTTCTACGCCCTCTATCATTTCGTTTACCGTTTTTACGGACCAGATACTGAGCGTAGCCAGCGTCCACATCTACTCAAATCTATCCTTATCATGCTAGCAGCCATTGGTCTTTGGACCCTTTCAATCATTGGTTCTAGCCTACTGCCCGACTCTCTCAACCCACATTTTTCAAATATCGTCGTTGCCATCATCGGAGGGATCACCCTAGCACTCCGTTTCTACCTCAAGAAACGCTTCAATATCAAGAGTGCAACCATGGGGCCAGCGAAATACTAAGCAGCATAGAAAAAGAGGTTTTGCAACCTCTTTTATTTTGCCCTTTTTGAAAAGTATAAGACCAAGTCGTCGTTATTCTCGCACGAAACATAGGGCGTGAGTGGCTGATTTTGAAACCAAACTCCTGACCCACCTGGCATATAACCGCGACCTACATATAGTCGTTGTGCTGGACCATAGCCTTTATGCAGGCCAACTCCCAAGCTGACAACATCTGAATAATGCTGCGCTGCTTGCTCAGCTTTGTCCAATAAAGCTGTCCCAATTCCTCGCTTTTGGAAACTTTCAAAAACATTAAAATCCGTTAACTCAGGATAAAGGCCAGCGAAAGGCCCATGCTTTGCCAATGGGATGACTGTAATGTAGCCAGCCAAAAATTCCCCAACGACCGCCACCAAAACTTGGCGTTCACCCGCCTCTTGCTCCAGAAAGTAATTTTTTAAAATCTCTCTCCGACCAGGCCAGCCTTGCTGGATAAAAGCATTCGATAAGCCTTCAATATCCTCAAAAAGCATCTTTCTGATGGCTAGTTCTTCTGTCATGGCAAGCCTCCCATATCTCGATAGTTGCTCCTATTATAGCACTGTCCCTTCCTATCATCAAGACAGCAAAAATCCCTGCTAGAAGCAGGGATTCATATTAGTCTTCATTTACGAAAGGCATCAAAGCCATTACGCGAGCGCGTTTGATAGCTGTTGTTACTTTACGTTGGTTTTTAGCTGAAGTTCCTGTTACACGACGAGGAAGGATTTTCCCACGTTCTGAAACGAAACGGCTAAGAAGCTCAGTATCTTTGTAATCAACATATTCAATCTTGTTTGCTGCGATGTAATCAACTTTTTTACGGCGTTTGAATCCGCCACGACGTTGTTGAGCCATGTTATTCTCCTTTATATTATAGTTCTAGTTTTGTCCATTATTAGAATGGTAAATCATCGTCTGAGATGTCCATCGGGTTTGAATTGCCGAATGGGCTTTCATCACGAGAAATTCGGTACTTGGTTGAATGAGTCAGCATTACCATAGCTTGGTGCAGAATTTCCACCGAAGCCACCGCCACCAAAGCCACCTGAAGGTTGCCCTTCACGGCTTGCACGACTTTCCAGAAGCTGGAAGTTGTCTGCAACGACTTCTGTGACATAGACACGCTGGCCTTGCTGATTGTCGTAGTTACGAGTCTGGATGCGACCAGTAATTCCGATTAGAGCGCCTTTTTTGGCCCAATTAGCAAGATTTTCTGCCTGCTGACGCCAGATAACAACATTGATAAAGTCCGCTTCACGCTCACCACTTTGATTTTTAAAGTTGCGATTGACAGCCAGAGTAAAGGTTGCGACCGCTTGGTTTTGCGGTGTATAGCGAAGTTCAGCATCACGGGTCATACGTCCCACAAGTACAACGTTATTAATCATAATTTACCTTCTTAAGCGTCAAGTTTGACGATCATGTGACGAAGAATGTCAGCGTTGATTTTTGAAAGACGGTCAAACTCTTTAAGAGCTGCATCGTCGTTTGCTTCAACGTTAACGATGTGGTAAAGTCCTTCACGGAAATCTTGGATTTCGTATGCAAGACGACGTTTTTCCCAGTCTTTTGATTCAACAACAGTTGCACCGTTGTCAGTCAAGATAGAGTCAAAGCGTGCTACCAAAGCGTTTTTAGCTTCTTCTTCAATGTTTGGACGAATAATATAAAGAATTTCGTATTTAGCCATTGATATGTTCCTCCTTTTGGTCTAATGACCCCGAGACGCTGCAAGGGGTAAGTGAGGTTCACTCACAAATAATAATTATACTAGATTTTCCAACAAATAGCAAGAATAAATTTCGCTTTTCCTTGAATGATTTGCTAAAGCATTTTATTAGCTAGACAAAGCACATAAGCTGGTGATTTATTGCACCTGCTCGGCTCCTTCTTTTAAGCGACCGTAAAGCAGATAGGGGACGGATGTTAATTCTTCAAGGTTGCGACAAGACAGGGCACACATCAGCAGACGTAAATCTTCTTTCCAGCCATTTACAATAGCAATGACCTCTTCGACTGAATGTTTTTCGACCAAGTCTAACATAGTCCGAGAAAGGCCGACTGCTTTAGCCCCGAGAACTAAGGCTTTAACCATGTCCAGAGGATGGCGAATGCCACCGCTTGCCAGCAACTCCACCTTGTCCACCCAGTCTTGCGCTGCCAGTAAGGCCTGGGCTGTGGTTTGCCCCCAACCGTTGAGATAGTATCGCTGACCGCTCCGCTGATTTTCAATATAGGCAAAGCTCGTTCCACCACGACCAGAAATGTCAAAGGTCGAAATACCTAGCGCCTGCGCTTCCTCAATCGTCTTCCGATCCATGCCAAAGCCTACTTCCTTGAGGACAAGGGGGACTGGAAAATCTTTTCCATAGGATTCCAGATGCTGCTTCCAAGTTTTGAAAGTCCGCTCTCCCTCAGGCATTAGCAATTCCTGCATGACATTGACATGTAGTTGAAGAAACAAAGGTTTCAAATCTGACACCGCCTGTAAGCCTGCGGCTACTGGTTTGTCAAGACCGATATTGCTGGCCAAGAGTAGACTAGGCTTATCCTTTGCCACAGCATAAGAATCATCATCTGGATTTTTCAGAGCAGCACTGTAGGAACCTGTCACAAAGAGGATGCCGCAGGCTTCGGCTACTTTAGCTAGTTTTTCATTGATTTCTCGCCCTTTTGGACTTCCACCTGTCATGGCATTGATATAAAAGGGAAAATCCCAATCATGCCCAGCGAAATGAGTGGATAAGTCAATCTCGTCCAAATCATAGGCTGGTAAAGAACGATGAATCAATTCTATATCATCAAAGCTATTGTAGCCAAGGGGCTGTTCTAGGGCGTAGTTGATATGATCATCTTTACGGCTTTGGCTCATGAGCACCCATCCTTTCTTGGTAGAGTAATTCCAGACCAGCTTCTTGCCAGCGTTGGATCAAGGTTTTACTATCTTCGGCAGCAAAAGACAGGGCGAAGCCACAATCTCCACCGCCAGCTCCACTGCTTTTAGCGACACAATCCAAGCCCTGACTCGCCTCTCTTAAGGCCTGTAATTTCTCCGTATAAATCAGCGGACTGAGCTTATCTAAAAGCTGGCTAGCAGTCGATAGACTACTCTTTACAGCTATCTTATCAGCCGACAAAAGAGCTTCTTTCAGACTGTCCACCTGAAGCTGGGTTTGAGTCAAGAAGTCTTCGTTTAAGCTCGACTTAACCTGCTTGACAAGGTCACTCGAAATAGCCGGTTCTCTCGTCCAACCAACCAGAAATCACAAGATAAAGCAGGATGGATAGGCTTGATTTCATAGCCCCAATCTTGCTCTAAAATTTCTAATAGACTTGTGTCGACCAATCGCTGGCGGATTGCCATCCGATCAAAAGAACGATAGTAAACCAGTTGTTCATAAGTAATGCAGGCCAAATCACCCATGGAGCCATTATCCCCCCGCTTGAGAAGCACTACTGCAGCTAGTCTAAAAAGGAGGTCAGAGCTTAGTTCCAGTTGATAAAAGGCAGCCATCGCCTTGATCGTCAGGACAACCACGCTACCACTGGAACCCAGCCCAAACTTTCGCCCGTCTTTCTCCATTTTTCCTCTGATAGTCAGAGCAAATGGGTGCAATGGGCGTTGCAGCAAGCTGAGATAGTCGTTCATCAGCTGAATGGTCTCCTGAATCAAGGCATAATCCGCATCTGGTGCTAGACTGGCTTTATGGCTAAAAAGATCCGAATCCAGCTCATAGCTGTCCGCCGCCTCAATCTCTGCCCGCATATAGATGGAAATATTCTTAATCAAAGCCGCATGACCAGGACTCAGGACAGCATATTCCCCAGCTAGATAGAGTTTTCCACATGTCTGGACTTGCATCTTAGTTTCCATCAGGCAATTCCTTCGTTTTGGAGACAATCAGACGGTACTGATCCGCAAAGAGGGGCACCAAGTCTTCCAAGTTCTCTTCAAGGCAGAGAACCTTGACATTAGGACCAGCGTCCATGGTGAAATAACAACGACGCCCCTGGTCTCGGAGCTGGCGAACAAAATCCATCGCAGCATAGCTTTCCTCCGTCAGATAAGTAAATGGAGGCGTGGCTGTCTCTGTCGTTGCATGCATCCGCAGGGCATTCTCCTCGGTCAACTGCCCAACTTTCTCAAAATCATTGTCCTTTAAGTAGGCCAGCATATCCTGATAGTCCTGAGCTGACTGGTCAATCCAAGCCTGAAAATCTTTGGAAGTTTCAGAACAAAGTTGCATGCCAAGTCGACTAGAAATCGGCTTTTTCTCATCATGAAGCACCAACATAATCATGGCTAGCTTAAGGTCGGTTTGCACAGGATAAATCGCTCCGCTATCCTTGTCCCATGCTGCCAAAGGACCAAAAAAGGAGCGGGCTGACGAACCTGAAGCAAACTTGGCCAACTGAGCCAGCTCCTCGGTATTGTAATTTGTTTCAAAATAAGCATCACAGGCCTTGACCAAAGCAGATAAGCCACTGGAACTAGAGGATAAACCTGCTGCTGTCGGCATATTGTTACTGGTATCAATCCGCACCCAATCACTTGGCTCCGTCCGAAAACGATCAATAATCCGACTGACCTTAGCATGCTCTTCTGGGCTTTGCAGTTGCCCATCGATATAAAATTCATCGCCAGCAGCCTCAGCCGAAAGCGGACTTAACTGGGTTTGGGTGTACATATTCTCTAAAGTCAAGGAAATACTGCTAGTGGAAGGAATCATCCGCTCAGCATCTGCCTTGCCCCAATACTTGACAATAGCAATATTGGCGTAAGACTTGACACTTACAGGCTTTCTATCCATATATTGCTGGCTCCTTTCTCTCTCAAAGACGGGCTAGGTCTTCCGCCTCTTTCTTTTCTTTGATTAGCACAATCACGCAGCCGCCTAGGCCACCGCCGCTCATTTTGGCTCCAAGAGCCCCATTTTCAAGCGCAAGCTCGACCAAGTCATCAGATAGCTGGCAAGAAACTCCCAACTGGGCTAGTTTGCCGTGAGCCTTGGTCATGGCCTGTCCCATGGTTAGCAAATCCTTGAGATGGATCGCCTTTTCAACGATTTTTGTCAGATTTCCCAGCTCCTGTAAGAGGGGCAGAGCCTCCTGACCTAAGCTTTCCACCTTTTTGATAGCTTCCCGCGTATGTCCGTGAATACCCGTATCCGCAATCAGCAGATGAGCATCCAAATCTAACTCGATTTCTGAAAATCCGACATTACGGATAAACTTGATGGCTACATCACTAAGGCAGGTCTTGGCATCCAGACCGCTTGGATTCATATGGGCAATCATCTCTGCTCGATTGGCCAGAATTTCCAGTGTCTCATGATCCAAGGCTTCTTCGAAGTAGTCAAAAACTGCACGAATGGCTGCAATACTGACAGCCGCAGACGAACCCATGCCCCGCTTTTCTGGCACCATGGAATTCACCTGGCAACGAATCTGAGCACCTTGCTTCCCTAAGTGCTCCAGACAGGCAAAAACAGCCATGGACAAGGTATCTTGCTCATAGAGAGTCCAAGGCTTCTCAGAAGGGAATACCTGACAAGTCACTTCGATATTGTTGAGAGGCAAAGCCAAGGCTGGATAGCCATAGACCACCGAATGCTCTCCCATAAGAATAATCTTGCTATGTGCCCTGCCGACACCCTTCTCTTTCGTCATACTTTCTCTCTATTTCTTCCTTCTATCTTCTATATTTTAATATACTTTTGGAAAAAAAGCGATCTTTTCCTATCTTGACTGACAAAGTCACGTTAAGCAGTCAAAAACTCCAAGCAAAAGCCGGAGTTCTATCCTATTTTATCATCAGTGACGGGCCTTTGGCTTCGGTAGGGAGGAGGCTACCACTCTCTTCTGATTAGATCCATCAGTTCATTGCGGTCTAAAATCCACTGGGCACGCTCATCCTTTTCATAGGTGCGATTGGAAAGAAAGATTGCGGCTTTCTGTTCCGCCCGGTTGTACATGATAAAAGTACCCGTATAGCCAGTATGATCCAGCCATTCCCCTTCCAAATTCCAAGCTAGACTGCGTGTCTTGCCCGGCTCTAGAGCATAGTTTTGGCTCAATCTCTCTGCAAATTCGTCCTGCAAATAATGCTCTAAAAAGATCTGCAAATCCTCAAGTCTTGAAAAAAGTCCAGCACTACCGGCATGATGGCCTAGGACACGCGCTTTGGGATCATGAACCACCCCTGCTTCAACACCACGAACAGTTGGCACCGCAGAAGCTACTGGTCCAAAGCTAGTTTTCCGCATCGCCCAAGGCTGAAAAATCTTTTCTTCAAATAACTTGTCCAAATCCTCCCCATAGATTTCCTCCAGCATAAAGCCCAGCAGGAGAAATTAACATCTGTATAATGGAAGGTTTTGTCATCCAGCACCGTCAAGCTATTAAGAGCCGCCTTTAGTTCTTGCGCATTGAGCCTATCCCGATTGGAAATAAAGGGATCTAGCCCAGAGGTATGGGTCAACAGCTGGCGCAGGGTCACCCGATCATCATGAAAAGCTGGATAATATCGCCGCAAAGGCGCATCGATATCCAAGTCGCCAGTCTGAAACAAAAATGCCACCAAGGTACCTACTCCAACCACCTTGCTGACACTGGCCAGGTCATAAAGCAGGCCAGCTCGCGTTGCTGATTGATTGGCTGGGTCTGCCAGACCCAGATAAAAACTCTGCCAGTGACCATCACGATAAAGAGACAAACTAGCCCCAGGATAAAGACCCGCAGCAAGCTGCTGATCGATCTTTTCTAAAATCCGCTGAGTCATAGTTGCTCAAACCATAGTTCAATATTACTTCGATCTTGGCTGACCAAGAATTTTTTAGATTTAGGTACAAAAAATTCCTGTGTCGCAAAAATCGATGACAATTTTTCCACATCAAAGTCTGCCACCAAACATTTGAGCATGGCCAAATCCCAAGTTTTCGCATTATCAGCTTGCAAATCTTCTCCTTGGGCTTCCTGCACATCTAGGAAATCCAAGACATTACTCACTGGCTGATAGAAAGTCTTGACAGCCTGTAAATCTGGGACACGAAGCTCAATCTTTTCCACATCAAATTGACTCAAGCCGATAAAATCGCTCTGCTCTTCAAATGTAGGAGTTTCTTGGACTGGTTGCAAGCTGCTCAGGTTCTCTTCTGCATGGAGCAGGATGCGATCGCCTTCTGGGGAAATCGCTTCAAAAGCATAACCTTTCTCCCCACGATATAAACTGTCAACTTCAATCCCTCGAGCCAACAAAGCCTCAATTTCTGACGCTTGTGCAACCTTGATCACTAAGCGAGCCAATTTCTTTGCTCCTTTAACTCGACGAGAGCGCATGCTTGGAGATTCTTCTAAAATCAATCTTTCTGTTCTGGTTTGATCGCCCAAAGACAACTGGGCTCCTTCTTCTAATAGGGATTTCATCCCCAGCGTTTTGACATAGAAATCTTGATTCAAGTTCCGATTATTTACTTTTATTACTGGAACGATTCTTGCCACATGATTTACACTCATAACTTCCTCCGAACCATTTTATTGTAATAGATTTTCATATTTTTTACAAGAAATTATGCGCAAACCAACAATTTTCAGAACATTTCCACTATCCTAATCAAACAAGTCAAAAAGCATAAAATATATGGTAATCCCCCGCTGCTCAAAGGCTGACAAAAAAAGACCGAGATTGCTCTCAGCCTTTCGATAGATATTATCCGTAAATCGCTTTAAACAAAGCTACTGCTGTGATACCTGCAAGAATTGGTGCCACAACTGGTACCCAAGAATACCACCATTTTGAATCACCCTTGTGTTCACCAAGGATTGATTTTGGCAAGATAAAGTGCAAGATACGAGGTCCAAAGTCACGGGCTGGGTTAAGACCTGGTCCAGTAGGGCCTCCAAGTGAAGTTACCAAGGCCATAACAAGGAAACCAAGTGCCAAGTGAGCGACAGCAGATGATCCATTTGTTGCTTGTGCAAATGTATTATGAATAAGACTTTGAACATCTGATTCTGCTACTTTTTGACCTGCTTGAGCTGCTTGAAGAGCTTGTTGTTGTACATTCTTCTCGATAAGAACCTTCAGTTCCGCACCGAAGTGAAGTTTAGTCAAGCCCATCGCTGCAAAGAAAAGAACAAAGGAACCAACAAACTCATTGATAAAGCCATTGATTGTTGCTGCTTTACGAGATTCAGCTGTTCCGTGATCTAGACTTGAAATGGTTGAGAAAGTACCCAAGATATTGTTTGGATTTTCTGTTTTCAAGTAGTAAGGACGGTGTGTCGCTACAACCAAAGCCTGTCCAAAGATCGCACCCAAAACTTGAGCAATAATATAAGGAGCTACCTGAGCCCATGGGAAGTAACCGCTAATTGCAAGCCCTAAAGTGAAGGCAGGGTTGATGTGGTTACCTGAGGTATTTCCAAACATCAAAGCTGGAATCATAACCCCCATACCGTAACCAACGGCAATGACCAACCAGCCACTTTGATGACCTTTAGTTCCTTTTAATTCAACATTGGCAACAGCACCATTCCCCAAAATGATAAGGATAGCTGTTCCTAAAAATTCCGTGGCATATTTAATAGCCCAACTGAAATCCATCTAATTTCTCCTTTTAAATTTTTTAGACAATCTATATTTTATCAAGTATAATGGATAATGTAAAGGTCATTTTAAATAAAAACCAGAAAAAGAGGGAAAAATATGCGCTTCAATCAGTATAGTTATCGCAAGACAAATCCAGACACCATGCGCCAAGAATTAGCCGACTTGAGCTTTGTTTATGAGCCGCACCTTTCTGACAAAGACAATCTCCAAAGCTTTCTAGGACGCTGTTTCTTTCTCTATCAGGATACCGACTACTTGCTTCGAGCTTGGGCCGCTGATAGCGAAACCGACCTATTGACCTTCTTTGAGTCAGACCGCGAACTGACAGCTGAGGTCTTTTATATGACAGCCTTTCAGCTCTTGGACTTTGTCCCTTTTGTTGATTTCACCGATCTTGAGAAATTCCGAACAGAAAGCAACTTCCCTATCGTCTACGGCGATCTGCTAGAAAACCTCTACCAGCTGCTCAACACTCGAACAAAAAATGGCAATCTGCTGGTTGATAAGCTAGTCAGCGAGGGTTTGATTCCTGAGGACAACACCCACCACTACTTCAACGGCAAGAGCCTAGCAACCTTTCCAGCCACGATGCCATCCGAGAGGTGGTTTATGTGGAAAGCCGAGTCGATACTGATGGGGACGGCCTGCCAGATCTAGTCAAGGTTAGCATTATCCGTCCTCGTTATCAAGGGCAAATCCCTGCCGTCATGACAGCCTCTCCTTATCATCAAGGAACCAACGATCCAGCCAGCGACAAGGCTCTCCACAATATGAATGTGGATCTAGCCAAAAAAGAGTCCCATCGCATCACAGTCCAAGAACCCGAGCTTAAATTGCTTCAACTGGATGCGCTAGCTCCTGTTCAAGAAGTCTCTGAAGCCGAGGAAAAATTGGGCCATATCGGCACCTACACGCTCAATGACTACTTGCTGCCCCGCGGCTTTGCCAATCTCTATGTGTCTGGCGTGGGAACTAAAGACTCTGAAGGACTGATGACCAGCGGCGACTATCAGCAGATCGAGGCTTATAAGAACGTTATTGATTGGCTCAATGGCCGCTGTCGAGCCTTCACCGACCACACTCGCCAACGGGAAATCAAGGCCACTTGGTCCAACGGAAAAGTGGCTACGACCGGTATCTCCTATCTGGGCACCATGTCCAACGGGCTGGCAACGACTGGAGTAGATGGACTGGAAGTCATCATCGCCGAAGCTGGGATTTCTTCTTGGTACAACTACTACCGCGAAAATGGCCTCGTCACAAGTCCCGGAGGTTACCCAGGAGAGGATTTGAATCCCTGACTGAACTGACCTACTCCCGCAACCTGAGGGCTGGTGACTACCTGCGTCATAATGATGCTTATCAGCAAAGTCTAGAGCAACAGCGTAAGGACCTAGACCGGCAAACCGGAGATTACAATCAATTTTGGCATGACCGCAACTACCTCCTCCATGCAGATAAGGTCAATGCCGAAGTTGTCTTCACCCACGGCTCTCAGGACTGGAATGTCAAGCCCCTCCATGTTTATAATATGTTCCGAGCTCTGCCAGCTCACATCAAAAAGCACCTCTTTTTCCATAACGGTGCCCATGTTTACATGAACAACTGGCAGGACATTGACTTCCGCGAATCCATGAATGCCCTTCTCAGCAAGAAACTGCTAGGCCATGCCTCAGACTTTGAACTGCCATCAGTCATCTGGCAGGACAACAGCCAAGCTCAAAATTGGCTAACTCTGGAAGACTTTGGTGGACAGAAGAACTACGCTCATTTCCAACTAGGTGAAGGCTCTCAAGAGATTCAAAATCAGTATTCAGAAGAAGACTATAATCGTTTTGCCAAAAATTACCAAAGCTTTAAAAACGAGCTCTTTGACGGCAAGGTTAACCAGATTACTCTGGATTGGACTTTGGAAGACGACCTCTTCCTCAACGGAGCCACCCAGCTCAAACTGTGCCTTAAATCCAGCACAGACAAGGGGCTGATTTCTGCCCAGCTACTGGACTTTGGACCAGCCAAACGCCTCACTCCAATTCCGACACCGCTTGAGCCTAGAGTCATGGACAACGGCCGCTACTATATGCTGGACAATCTAGTTGAGTTGCCTTTTGCCGAAACGCCACACCGTGTCATCACCAAAGGCTTCCTCAACCTGCAAAATCGGACAGATTTGCTGACGGTCGAAGAAGTTGCCCCTGACCAATGGCTGGAATTTTCCTTTGAACTGCAACCAACCATCTATAAAATGAAAAAAGGCGACCAACTCCGCCTCGTCCTCTACACCACTGACTTCGAACACACCGTCCGTGATAAGACCGATTATCAGTTGACAATTGACCTAGAACAATCTTGCATTGACCTACCAAATATGGTAGAATAAATAAGTAATAGACATTAAGGAGACATATTATCATGATGAATATGCAAAACATGATGAAGCAAGCCCAAAAACTTAAAAAAGACATGGACATTGCTCAAGCAGAATTAGCCGCAACTGAATTTGTTGGAAAATCTAGCCAAGATTTAGTTGTAGCAACTCTTACTGGTGATAAAAAGGTTGTCAAAATTGACTTTCAGCCTGCTATTGTAGACCCAGAAGATATGGAAACTCTATCTGATTTGACTAGCCAAGCTATCAATGCTGCTATCGATCAAATCAACGAAGTAGCTAAACAAAAACTCAGCGCTTTCCAAAGTGGACTTTCTTTCTAATTCTGTTAAGTCCTTATAAAATTCAACTCCCAAAAAGATGATTCATTCATCCTTTCGGGAGTTTTTTTGCGCAAAAAATTGGAGAAAATATCTAACCATTTTCTCCAATATAAATCTTCTTAATGTCTAAAATGTCTCACGCCTGTGAAGACCATGGTCAAGCCATATTTGTCTGCTGCTTCGATAGATTCTTGGTCACGAACGGAGCCTCCTGGCTGGATGATGGCCTTGATACCTGCTTTAGCGATTTCTTCCACATTATCCGCAAATGGGAAGAAGGCGTCAGAGGCAAGCACAGCACCATCAAGGCGGTCTTTGGCTTGGTCAATGGCAATACGAACGGATGCCACACGGTTAGTTTGACCAGGGCCGACACCAAGTGTCATGTGGTCGTTGGTCACAATGATACCGTTTGATTTGACGTATTTGATTGCCTTCCATGCAAACTCAAGGGCTGTCGCTTCTGTCTCGGTTGGTTGGCGTTTGGTCACCACTTGCCAGTCAGCTGGGCTCTCTTTGACCACGTCTTGGTTTTGCACCAGAAGTCCACCTACTACACCAGTGTACTCAGCTTCTACTTCGCTTGCATCTTGGGCATCAAATGGTAATTCTAGAATGCGCAAGTTTTTCTTTTTGTTGGTCAAAATAGCTAGCGCTTCATCCGTATAGCTTGGCGCGATGATGATTTCAAGGAAAACACCATGCATCTTCTCAGCTGTCGCAGCATCCACCTCACGGTTGAGAACGACAATCCCACCGAAGATAGACACTGGGTCTGACTCATAAGCGTAGTCCCAAGCAATTTCGATGTCATCAGCCTGACCAATACCACATGGGTTCATGTGTTTGAGAGCCACAACGGTTGGACGATCTTTGAAGTCACGAATAATACGAATGGCTGCATCCGCATCACGGATATTGTTAAAGGACAATTCTTTACCGTTGAGCTGTTTCGCTGATGCAATCGAATAGTCAGTCGGTAAGGCTTTTTGGTAAAAGTCCGCATCCTGCTGAGGATTTTCCCCATAACGCATTGATTGCTTGAGATCATAAGTCAAAGTGAGCTTTTCAGGTTTTGTTTCACCCACTTGAGCTGTGAAGTATTCTGCAATCAAGGCATCATAAGCCGCAGTGTGACGGAAAACCTTGGCTGCTAAACGTTGGCGAGTTTCGTAACTTGTTTCACCATTGGCTGCCAATTCGTCCAAAACCACTGCATAGTCTGCAGGATCTACCACAACTGTTACGCTGGCATGATTCTTCGCTGCTGAGCGAAGCATAGATGGTCCACCGATGTCAATATTTTCCACCGCATCAGCGTAAGTCACATCTGGTTTGAGAATGGTTTCCTTGAAAGGATAGAGATTGACTACAACAAGGTCGATGAGCTCAATCTGATTGTCCTTAGCAGCCTCTAGATGGCTATCAAGATCACGACGAGCCAAGAGCCCACCGTGGATATTTGGATGAAGAGTCTTGACACGACCGTCCATCATTTCTGGAAAACCAGTCACATCATCGATGGCAATAGTCTCCACCCCAGCATTATCAAGGGTAACCTTTGTCCCACCTGTCGAGATAATCTCCCAACCAAGTTTTTTAAGTTCTTGGGCAAATTCAACAATGCCCGCTTTGTCTGAGACGCTGATTAAGGCGCGTTTAGTCATTATGTTCTCCAATCTAAAATGTTAATTATAGCGATCTACCAAGCGTTTCGTTTCTTCTTCATTAAATTTTAGTGTGCACAAAGTAGGATTTCTTCCATCAAGATAGGCGATAAATGATAACAATCCAAAACTTTTTCCTTTTTCCCTAAAAGCTCTCTGATCTTGATTTACTGAATTATTGAAAATATAATTTCGAATAATAGATGGTAATTGGAATGTAAGTCTATATTGTTCATAACCTTCAGTTGGTTCAATTATCCATACATCATTCTCATTTTCATTCCAAGTGATAGTTACTTCTTGATGTGGGTTTATAAGTAGCGAATTACGAAACATACGATCATCATCAGGTATAAGTGCTATGATTTGCGAACTCTTTGTGCTCGCTATATAAATGCTTCCAATATTTTGCATTTTGTTTACAATTTCATTCTCAACTAATTGTTGAATATTGAAATCAAGCAATCTATGATGTTGACTATAACTTGAATTATCAACCCACCTAGAAAAATTTTCCTTAAAATCATTAAAAATATCACTGTTAATATCTTCAACACTATGCCCATCAATGACAAACAATCTGTCTACAATTTGATTTATAAAATCTCTAATCCACTCGTAATAGCCAGATGATAAATCCATTAAATAAATCTTATGAGCTATGGCCAATCTTTGAGCATCATCTGTAAATCCTGATGTAGAAAAAATAGCATAATTATAATTATATTTAGGTAGTTTTAGCTCTTCACTTGTCATCTGAACTGTAGAATAATTAGTATTAACATCTTGGAGAATACCTATTCCCATTCTAACTCTGTCTATACCTACTTTATTACTTGAATAAAATTTAGCTTCTAAAAATAAACGTATAGGATAAACAAATGGCGGTGTAATACGAAATGTTCCTAACGAGTCAAATTGATGATAGCCACCCCTTCCCTTGACATTTAGACCATTCCTAGGTAAATCTACAATCTCATTATCGGTGCTCGTTACTAAATCATATCCATTAACTTTTAATAACTTGGTCAATACAATTTCTAATAAATATCCTTTGGCTTGTGATTTTTTCATTATTTTATCTCTACTCCCAAGCTATCCAGAACCTCCGGATACAACTTGTACTCCGCTTCATGAATGCGAGCTTCAAAAATTTCGATGGTATCATCAGCTAGCCTTGGTACACGGACTTGCTTAATAATCTTTCCGGTATCTACACCTGAGTCCACCCAGTGAATGGTCACGCCGCTCTCAGCAACACCAGCATTCCAAGCATCCTCAATCCCATGAGCTCCTGGAAATTCTGGCAGATAGGCTGGATGAATGTTGATAATTCGACCCTCATAAGCTGCTAATAAAGTTGGCCCAACTATTTTCATGTAGCCTGCTAAACAAACCAAGTCAATCTGGTGCTCTTCCAAGAGTTCGACTAGGGCTGCTTCGTAGTCCGCCTTGTTCTCAAACTCCTTGAGTTCAAAAGCATAGGATAGAATGCCAAGCTTGTCTGCCCGCTCCAGCACATAGGCGTCACGATGGTCTGAAAAGACAAACTCCACCGGAAACTCTTCGGCAATCACCTGAAAATTTGAGCCATTACCAGAGGCAAAAACCGCTATTTTTTTCATTTGATGATGACACTTTCGTTTTCTTTCTTGACGATGCGGCCAATTTCATAGACTGGTTCATCCAACAATTCTTTGACACGATCTACATTTTCAGGGCTAACTGCTAGCATGAGTCCCACACCCATATTGAAGATTTCAAACATTTCTTGGTGCTTGATCTGACCGTATTTTTCAAGGGCCTTAAAGATTGGTAAGACTGGAACCTTGCTTTCCTCAATCTCTGCCGCCAGGTCATCCGCAAACATACGAGGGACATTCTCGATAAAGCCACCACCTGTGATGTGGGCAATGCCGTTGACCAACTCTTCCTTGATAAGTGGTAAGACAGCCTTGACATAGATACGAGTTGGCTCAAGAAGAACTTCCTTGAGTTTCTTGCCTTCCAATTCTGGCAAGACTTCTTCACCTGTATAGTCGGCAAAGACACGACGAACGAGTGAGTAACCATTTGAGTGAATACCACTCGAAGCAAGTCCGAGAAGAACATCTCCTTCTGCCACTTTTGAGCCGTCAATAATCTGAGATTTTTCAGCCACGCCGACTGCAAAACCTGCCAAATCATAGTCATCTTCGCCGTACATTCCAGGCATTTCAGCCGTTTCCCCACCGATGAGGGCAGCCCCTGCCTGCACACAACCTTCCGCCACGCCAGCAACGACTTGTTCTAGCTTGGCTGGTTCATTCTTCCCTGTCGCCACATAGTCGAGAAAATAGAGGGGCTCCGCACCTGCAGCGATGATGTCATTGACACACATGGCCACACAGTCCTGACCGATAGTATCATGCTTATCATACTTGATAGCCAGCATGAGTTTGGTTCCGACACCATCAGTCCCTGAAATCAGGACAGGCTCTTTGACACCTGTTTTTGAAAGGTCAAACATGCCACCAAAGCCACCTAGAGCTCCCATGACACCTGCACGTTCCGTACGTGCCACATGCTTTTTGATTCGTTCAACAACTTCATAACCCGCTTCAACATCCACACCCGATTGGGCATAAGCATTCTTATTTGTCATTTGTTTATTCCTTTTCTTTAATGAAGAATCGTCATCCGCCTATTTGTAAAAACTGGTCTTTTCATCCAAACTTCTACGATAGTCTTCTTCATAGTCGTAGAGAGGAGTTGGGTAGTCGCCGTCAAAGTAAGCGACACAGAGACCGCCATTTGGCGCATCTGTTTCAATCCCGATAGAGTTAATCAAGCCATCAATCGAAAGATAGGTCAGGCTATCTGCACCAATAATTTGGCGTGTTTCTTCGACCGTATGATTGGCAGCAATCAGCTCCTGACGCGTCTGGATATCAATACCGTAGAAGCATGGATAAGCTAGTGCTGGACTTCCAATAGCAACGTGAACCTCGGACGCACCTGCTTCTTTCAAAAGCTGAACGATACGGCGAGAGGTCGTCCCACGAACAATGGAATCATCAATCATGACCACACGTTTGCCTTTGACAACACCTGAAACAGCAGACAGTTTCATCCGCACCCCTTGCTCCCGCAATTCTTGAGTTGGTTGGATAAAGGTGCGTTGCGTATATTGGTTTTTGATCAGTCCCATTTCATTTGGCAGGCCTGATTCTTCTGCAAAGCCCATGGCTGCGCTGAGTGAGGAATTTGGCACACCGACCACAATATCTGCCTCATGCTTAAATTCACGCGCCAATTGAGCTCCCATTCTCTTGCGGGCTGTATGGACGTTAACACCATGGATATTAGAGTCAGGACGAGCAAAATAGATATACTCCATAGAGCAGATCGCCAACTGAGTATCATTCGTATAACTATCGTACTGGATGCCATTATCATCTGCAATCACAATTTCTCCTGGTTTCACATCACGAATCCACTCAGCACCGATGACTTCAAAGGCACAAGTTTCAGAGGAAACCACCACCGCTCCGTTTGCCATTTTCCCAATAGAAAGTGGACGGAAGCCATTAGGATCAAGCGCCGCAATCAACTTGTCCTCAAACAGCAAGATATAAGCAAAGCCACCTTTGACAAGACTGAGCGCCTCCTTTATTTTACCCATCAAGTTCGGATTGTGACTCCGACGAATCAGATGAGCCAAGATTTCTGAATCGGAAGTTGAACTGAAAATAGCACCTCTTTGTTCCAATTCTTTCTTGAGCGATTCGGCATTGGTCAGATTTCCATTATGGGCCAAGCCAAACTGCATATCATGAAAGCGAAAAATGAAAGGCTGGATGTTATCTACAGAAGCTTCTCCTGCGGTCGCATAACGCACATGACCTATGGCAGCAGTTCCTGTCAGTTTATCCAATTTGGTAGGATTTTTGAAAACTTCTGATAGAAGTCCCATATCACGATGGCGCTTCAATTGCCCCTGATCATTGGAGAGGATTCCAGCCCCCTCCTGACCACGGTGCTGAAGACTGTGGAGCCCAAAATAGGTCATTTTAGCAGCATCTGGATGTCCCCAAATACCGAAAACACCACATTCTTCATTAAGAGATTTTACTTCGTATGTCATTTTTTATACCTTTTATTTTTACATTATAGCCCACTCTTCTAAAAGAAAATTAGGAATTTCATCTGGCTCGACTCTCTTATAACTATCAACACCTACATACTGACCCAAATTAGGTTCACCGAAAAGTTCTTGACTAAGTAGCACAAGCTTCTCATTTGTTCTAATTTTTTCTTTAATTGTCGGGCTAAAGTAATAGTTTTCAGTGTAAGCAAATATTAAATAATTAAGAAAATCCAGTTTCTTCAATCGATCGCTACTATTAAACTGACTTTTTAGAGATCTATATTTCCAATCCCTTTTATGATAAAAAGCTAGCACCATCGTCTTTTCTTTTAATGGTAAAATAGCCAGATGCAACTTCTGAATACGATTATTTTTTGAATGGTTACTCGTATCATTCACTGGATATTCATACATATCTCTAATCAACGTTAATGAGCCTTGAAACGCTATCGGTGTCTTATAGGGGAGCACCTCATGAAAAATAATTTGATATGCTCCTTTAAGATTGTTTTCAATAGCAGTTTTATAGAGTAAAATTTCATTTTGAAAATCTTCAATATCATAATCAAAAGAATTATGAAGATCTTTTATTTTTTGAGATGTATTCTCTAATATTTTATTAGAAATCTCAGGTATTCTTAAGTATAAAGCCTTCTTGATCGTATTATCAGACATTGATTTTTCAAAATGATATTTTTCCTCCCTCCTTCTAACTAATTCTAAAAGGAAATTTTTCAATGCAATTTGTGACAACATTTTATCGCTAGGATAAGACGTAAGATTCATTTCATTTTCATATTCCTGAAAATAGAATGAATCGCATTTACGACAGATAATTTGTATCGTTCCCGAATTGCTCACTCCCTTATCATTATCTGACAGATCGCTCCCTATTAAATAACCAGCTTGAGTCAACATGCCAGAATCAGAAATATTTTTAACGATAACTGTGGAATGGTGTGAGAGTTGCAAAAACTTGTAGTATCTTTATCACAAAGCAAACACTTTCTTGGTTTTAAGTCCTCCTTCATTACTTTCATCTTTCTAGATAATGATTTTTTCAATTGAATCTTTTTTTCAACATCAGGAATATCAATTAATTTATTCAAATACTTCACTAACTTTCATTTTACTTCTCAAAGCATACCAATCGCCTCAGTCATCTCTAATCTTACTTTCCAGTAAAGTATTTAACCGCCGACGCAAACAGGTGCTGGTCTTTATTTCCCGGGATATTTTGGAAAAGACCGTCTTCATAACGTTCTGAGTGGCCCATCTTACCGATAATTTGGCCGTTCTTGCTGGTAATTCCTTCAATAGCATGGACAGAACCATTTGGATTGTACTTGGAATCCATGCTTGGCTTGCCTTCAAAGTCTACGTATTGGCTGAAAATTTGTCCATTGTCACGGAGCTCAGCGAATTCCTCAGCCGTCACGACAAACTTCCCTTCACCGTGCGATACAGGAATAGCGTGGATATCACCCACTTGCACACCAGCCAACCATGGCGAGTTGGTATTGGCAATACGGGTTTCTACCATCTTGGCCACGTGCTGGTTGGCATCATTGTAGAAGAGGGTTGGGCTAGTACTGCTTGCATCCTCGAAGTTTCCGTAGGGAAGAAGACCTGATTTGACGAGGGCTTGGAATCCATTACAGATACCGATAATCAAGCCACCACGAGCGATAAAGCTATCAATAGCTGCACGTACTTTTTCATTAAGCAGGATATTGACGATAAACTTAGCTGATCCATCCGGCTCATCCGCAGCTGAGAACCCACCTGCAAAGAAGAGGATATTAGCCTTGCCGATGTTGTCAACCATGGTTTCAACTGACTTGACAATAGCCTCTTCATTCAAGGTCACAAATGGCACCAAGTTGACCTCACCCCCTTCTTTCAAAGGCCTTGGCTGAATCGTATTCTGAGTTGGTACCTGGGAAGACTGGGATGTAAACCACAGGTTTTTCAATAGTTTCTTTAGCTTTGATGACTGCGTTAGAAGCGACAGCTGGAACTTCGTCCAGTTCTTTGGCTTGGGCAAATTCGGTAGGATAGACTGCTTCCAATGTCCCTTGGAAAGCATTATCGAGTTTGTCTCCATCTAGCTTCACGCCGTTGACAAGAAGAGCAAAGTCTGCGCTCGTTTGACCGATTTTCTCTACCCCAGTAATTTCTTGAGGAGAGGTGAAGACAAATCCGCCTAGCTGAGCTGTCAAAGCCGTTTCGAGTTCAGGCAAGAACACCTCTGCACCGATATGATTTCCAAAGTAGCAAGAGCCAAACTTTCAAGGACACCACCGTATTTGACAGCTGAAGCTGCCGTCACTTTATGATCCTTTTGAAGGGCTTCAAACTGAGCAAAGTTAGACTTAATCAAGTCAAAATCAATCTCTGCAGAGAGGGCTTGACCTGGGATGTAGTAGATATTTTCACCCACCGCCTTAAACTCTGGAGAAAGAACCTTACGGCTATCTGCCGTCGTTACCCCAAAGGCTACCAAGGTTGGTGCTACCGTCAATTCTTCAAAGGTACCGGACATGGAGTCCTTACCACCGATAGATGGCAAACCAAGTTGAATTTGTGCTTCGATAGAACCTAGAAGAGCCGCTACTGGCTGACCGAAACGCTCTGCTTGCTTGTCCATCCGCTCAAAGTACTCTTGGTAAGAGAAGCGAGCCTTAGACCAGTTGGCACCTGTTGCCACTAGACGAGCTGTCGCTTCGATAACCGCATAGGCTGCTCCGTGGTATGGAGACCATTCTGCCACATAAGGGTTGAATCCTTGGGCCATGACAGACGCAGTGTGAGTCACACCGTGTTGAACTGGCAATTTCTGCACAGAAGCCTCAGTTGGTGTGAGTTGGTAGCGACCACCAAGTGGGTGATTGACCGTAGAACGACCAACTGAACTATCAAATGGTTTGCAATCCTTTTTGACTCGCATGGTTCAGATCGGATAGAACCGCAAGGGTATCAGCTTCAAGTGTTTCAGCAGATGTTTGACGTTCTTCTGGAAGTTCGACATCCTTATCCACAACCTTGGCATCTACGACCACGCGCACACCATTGGTATCAAGGAAGCGACGTTCCAAGTCAACAATCGTTTCACCATTCCAGTGCATGACTAGATTTGGTTTTTCAGTCACTGTTGCCACAACAACAGCGTCAATATTTTCTTTGTTACATTCAGCAACGAAGGCATCTACGTCCTCAGGACGAACAACGACTGCCATCCGTTCTTGTGATTCAGAGATAGCAATTTCTGTACCATTCAAGCCTTGGTATTTAAGAGGAACCTTGTTAAGGTCGATTTCAAGACCATCTGCCAATTCACCGATGGCCACACAAACACCACCAGCACCAAAGTCGTTGGATTTCTTGATAAGACGAGTCACATCGCCATTACGGAAAAGACGTTGAATCTTGCGCTCTTCGATGGCATTCCCTTTTTGAACCTCAGCTCCAGCAGTCTCCACAGACTCAACCGTTTGAACTTTAGAAGACCCTGTCGCACCACCGACACCATCACGGCCAGTCTTACCACCAAGAAGAATAATCACATCGCCGGCTTCCGGTTTTTCACGGACTACATTGCCCTTGGGAGCAGCTCCGACAACAGCACCAAGCTCCATGCGTTTGGCTACAAAGCCCGGATGGAAGTACTCACGAACATAGGTCGTCGCAAGTCCAATTTGGTTACCATATGAAGAATAACCGTGAGCTGCTGTCTTCGAAATGACTTGTTGTGGCAATTTCCCAGCACGAGTCGCTGAAATTGGTGCTGTAATATCACCCGCACCAGAGATACGCATGGCTTGGTAAACATAGGAACGGCCTGACAACGGGTCACGAATAGCACCACCGATACAAGTAGCCGCCCCACCAAATGGTTCGATTTCTGTTGGGTGGTTATGGGTTTCATTCTTGAACATAAGGAGCCATGGTTCTTTCACACCATTGACGTCCACTTCAATTTCAACAGAGCAAGCATTGATCTCGTCAGAGACTTCCATGTCATCCAAACGCCCATTGGCACGTTCGTAACGACCAAATAGTCGCCATATCCATCAAGGTTTGTGGCTTTTCAGACCGACCTAGTTCCTCACGCATGGCAATATACTTATCATAAGTCGCCTGCAATTGTTTTTGGAATTTAGAAGCTGAGAAATCAATCTGTTTCAACTCAGTCTCAAAAGTCGTGTGACGGCAGTGGTCAGACCAGTATGTATCCAAAACCTTGAGCTCTGTTTCCGTCGGCACACGCCCGATTGACTTAAAATAGTCTTGGATAAAGAGCAAATCATCCACTTCCATGGCCATCCCTTGCTCGGCCTTGTAGCGGGCAAAGTCTTCTGCCATATAGCTCTCAAAGAAAGTTAATTTAGGAATGGTCTTGTCTGACTCTGAAAATTCCTGCTTGGCAATCCCTGTCGTAATGTCCTTGAAACGAGAATCCACTGGATTAAGCAGGTAGTTCTTGACCGCTTCCAACTCATTCGCATCAATATCTTTATTCACCAGGTAAAGTTGAGCCGTGTTGACTGTCACGTCACTCGAACTTCCCAGCAAAGCAAGGCTTCCTGTGAAGAAGCTGCACGTTGGTCAAACTGCCCCGGAAGGCTTTCAATGGCGAAGAAAGCATAGTTGGCAAGATCCGCCTGCACAGCCGCTTCATCCAAGACATGGTCTGTCACCTGCTCAGAGAAGATGTGTTTCTCTGCAGGCGCAAACAAGTCCTCTGCCAAATCAAAGACATCGTAAACTTGCACGATGCGAATACTTTTCAAGGTTGAAAGTCCCAAATTATGCTGGAGCTCTCTTACCAGACTCTCTGATTTAACCTGAAAATCAGCCTTTTTTTCAACAAAAATACGTTTATCCATCAATTCTTATTCCTTTATTTCAGCTCTTGCAATGTTCCCAAACAGCCTTTAGGTTGTTATTTCAATTCCTGCAACTTTTCCCAGACAATCTCGTAAACGTCTGTCAATTCACCCAATCCTCTACGGAAAACATCCTTATCCATGTGGTTGCCATCCGCATCCCACAAGCGGCAGTTGTCTGGTGAAAATTCGTCTGCCAAGATAATCTTGCCTTCCTTGTCAAAACCGAACTCTAGCTTAAAATCAATCAACTTAAGACCAATCTCAGCAAACCAGGCTTTCAAAAGTTCATTGATACGACGCGTTTCTTCCTTCAAGTAAGCAATCTGCTGGTCATCCGCAATCTTTAGGAATTTCACATGCTCGTCATTGATAAAAGGATCATCCAAATCATCATTTTTATAGTAAAATTCAACGATTGGCTCTTCCAGCTCGATTCCTTCTTCCACACCAAAGCGTTTTGAAAAGGAACCAGCTGTGTAGTTGCGAAGTACGACTTCCAAAGGAATAATGTCAACTTTTTTATTAAGCTGATCTGTATCTGAGATTTTCTCGATAAAATGCGTTGCTACACCGGCAGCGTTCAACTTTTCAAAGATAAAGGCTGAAATCTGATTATTTAACACTCCCTTGCCCGCAATCTGCTCCTTCTTGACACCGTTAAAAGCAGTCGCCTGATCCTTGTAGCGGGACAAAATCACCTGCTCATCTTCTGTCGCAAAAATATCCTTTGCTTTTCCCGAATATAACAACTTATTTGACATTTTATTATTCGCCTTTCGTGCTTTTATGCTTTAAGTGTATCACTTTTAAATATATTTTACAAGTTTTTCCCGTACATTGAAGATAGAAAAACATGAAAGGTATCGGAAAAATTAACAGTAAAAAGATGAAAATATCTTGTTTCCATACAAAAACAGGACTTTTTCAAGCCCTGTTCTAGAATTCATTAATATAAGTCTAAATAATTATCAATTTCCCATTGGGAAACGAAGGTCGCATAGCTAGCCCATTCAATCCGCTTGGCTTCAACAAAGCTAGTGTAAATATGGTTACCCAAAGCTGCCTTGACGACCTCATCTTCAGTTAAAGCCTTAAGGGCATTGTGGAGGGTAGATGGCAGGTCAGTAATACCAGCTTCCTTGCGCTCCTCAGCTGTCATCACATAGATATTTTCCTCGATTGGAGCTGGCGCTTCGATTTTATTTTCCACTCCATGCAGGCCAACTTCTAAAAGCACCGCCATGGCGATATAAGGATTGGCCATCGGGTCTACCGAACGCAATTCCAAGCGCGTTCCCATGCCGCGCGATGCTGGCACCCGAACCAAAGGCGAGCGGTTTTGTCCAGCCCAAGCGATATAAACTGGCGCTTCAAAACCAGGCACCAAACGTTTATAAGAGTTGACAGTCGGATTCATGATAGCTGTATAGTTATAGGCGTGCTTAATCAAACCACCCAAGAAATAGTAGGCTGTCTCAGACAACTGCATTCCTTTTGGATCTTCTGGGTCATAAAATGCATTATTTCCATCTTGGTCAAAGAGAGACATATTGCAGTGCATACCAGAACCAGCAATACCAAACTTGGGCTTAGCCATGAAGGTCGCATAAAGGCCGTGCTTACGAGCAATGGTCTTCACCACCAACTTGAAAATCTGAATTTTATCACAAGCGCGAAGCACTTCATCATACTTAAAGTCAATCTCGTGCTGACCAACTGCCACCTCATGGTGACTAGCTTCCACTTCAAAGCCCATCTTAGTCAAAACATTGACAATTTCCCGACGAGTATTGTCTGCCAAGTCTGTCGGCGCCAAGTCAAAATAGCCACCCTTGTCATTCACTTCCAGTGTCGGATCACCATTTTCATCCAATTTGAAAAGGAAAAATTCTGGCTCAGGACCAAGATTGAAAGACTTGAAGCCCAGTGCTTCCATATGTTTGAGAGCTCGCTTAAGGTTACTACGAGGATCTCCTGCAAAGGGAACATGTTCTGTCGTGTAAACATCACAGATCAAGCCTGCTACACTGCCATTTTCATCTCCCCAAGGGAAAACTGTCCAAGTATCCAAATCAGGGTATAGATACATGTCAGATTCATTGATCCGGACAAATCCCTCGATGGACGAACCGTCAAACATGGCCTTATTTGACAAGACCTTTTCAAGCTGCTCATCCGTTGCTGGAATTTCAACGTTTTTCATGGTTCCCAAAATATCAGAGAACATCAGACGGATGAAAGTGACGTTTTTTTCTTTTACTTCGCGACGAATATCAGCTGCTGTAATGGGCATGGGTAACTCCTTATATTTTTAAAAATAGTTTATGGTCGACGCATGTGACCAAAAGTTGGCAGAGAAGAGCCAAAACGACCTTGCTGTAAAATATCATTGTGGAGAGCCCGACGGACTTCCCTTTCACTAATCGTTTTATGGGATTTAGCTTCACGTTCAGCATATTTCTTTTTGATAGCGGCGATATTATAACCTTCAGAAATATAATCCTTAATTTCCAAAAGTCGATCCATATCATTCAAGGAATACATCCGACGATTGCCCTCATTCCGAACGGGGGTAATCAGATTTTGCTCCTCATAATACCGAATCTGACGAGCAGATAAGTCCGTCAACTTCATAACGCTACCTATGGGAAAGACTGCCATATTTCGGCGAAACTCTTTTTCCTTCATTTTTTTCCTCTCTATGCACTATTATAACTAATTTTTTTTGTATGTCAACAATCAATGTGAGATTTTCTTACACATTTTAATTTATAGACTTAAAGAAATTCTTAATTCTATCTACATCCGAATTTACCACTATTGCAACAAAGACACCCATAAAGGTTTCAAAAACTCTAGCAAAAACGTATAAAATAGTATCTTCCGGACTAATGGAGAGAGTGATAATCAGCATAGCTGAAACACCACCAATCACCCCAGCCTTATTGTTCATAGCAACATTGGTCATGATCGTCAGCATCGTGCAGATTGGCACAAATACCAAGGTCACCCAAAATTGGCCGTTCAATAAATTTCCCAACAGATAGAATAGCAAGGCATAAAAGCCCCCGACACTATTTCCTAAAATACGAGAAGTTCCGAAATGAACACTTTTATCAAAATCTTCTCGCAGGCTAAACACCGCTGTCAAAGCTCCAATTTGGAGCCCCTTCCAGCCAAACATACCAAAAATAAGTAGGACAATAAAGACTGCTATCCCTGTTTTCATCGTCCTCATGCCTAAGCGAAACTTTGATTTATCAAATTTGTACTTACTAAAATAGCTCATGCCTTTTCCCTTTTAAAAGTAAACTATCTCTATTCTAACATATTTTCTAACAAAAAGGCTCTGTCCATCGAGTTTATTGTTTGTATCCTACAAAAATGCATAGCCAGCTTCTACTGTATTTCTAACTATATTTCCCATTATTGATTACTCATTAGGAAAATAGAATCCAAAAGCCCATTTCCTCAGACACCTACGTGGACAAAAGAAAAAGAGTTGGTTTCCCAACTCTTTCCGTTTCAAAGATTATTTTTCAGTCAAAGCTGCAAGCCCTGGAAGAACTTTACCTTCAAGAAGCTCCATAGAAGCGCCTCCGCCCGTACTAATCCATGAGAACTTGTCTGCACGACCAAGGTTGATGGCTGCGGCAGCTGAGTCACCACCACCGATGATTGATTTCACGCCTGGTTGTTTCACGATAGCGTCCATCACACCGATTGTACCAGCTTGGAAGTCTGGGTTTTCAAACACACCCATTGGTCCGTTCCATACAACTGTTTTCGCACCAGTCAAGGCTTCGTCAAATTTAGCGATAGATTTAGGCCGATATCCAAACCAAGGAAGCCTGGATCTACTGCTTCACCTTCAGTGTCTTTTACTTCAGTGTAGTCAGCAAATGCGTTTGCTTCTTTTGAGTCAACTGGCAAGATCAATTTGCCGTTTGCTTTTTCAAGAAGAGCTTTCGCAACATCCAATTTGTCTTCTTCTACAAGCGAGTTACCGATTTCGATACCTTGCGCCTTGTAGAATGTGTAAGTCATCCCACCACCGATAAGGACTTTATCAGCTTTTTCAAGCAAGTTTTCGATTACACCGATTTTGTCTGAAACTTTTGAACCACCAAGGATAGCCACGAATGGACGTTCTGGAGCTTCAACAGCTTCTTGGATGTAGGCAATTTCGTTTTCAAGAAGGAAACCAGCAACTGCTTTTTCAACGTTTGCTGAGATACCAACGTTAGATGCGTGTGCACGGTGAGCTGTACCGAATGCATCGTTTACGAAGATACCATCTCCAAGTGATGCCCAGTATTTACCAAGTTCAGGATCGTTTTTAGATTCTTTCTTGCCGTCAACATCTTCGAAACGAGTGTTTTCAACCAAAAGAACTTGTCCATCTTCAAGAGCGTTAACAGCTGCTTCCAATTCAGCACCACGCGTAACGCCTGGGATAAATTTAACTTCTTGTCCCAATTTAGCAGCCAAGTCAGCAGCTACAGGAGCAAGTGATTTACCAGCTTTATCTGCTTCTTCTTTTACACGTCCAAGGTGAGAGAAGAGGATTGCACGTCCACCTTGCTCAAGGATGTACTTGATAGTTGGAAGTGCTGCAGTGATACGGTTGTCGTTAGTAATCACGCCATCTTTTACAGGAACGTTGAAGTCAACACGAACGAGAACTTTTTCCCTTTCAAGTCAACGTCTTTAACAGTCAATTTTGCCATTAGATATGACTCCTTCTTTTTTTATACGTGTTAATTATATCACAAAATCTACAAAAGTGATAGCAAAAATTCATGGCTTTTCCTTTTCTCCAATCAAAGATAGATGAAAGACTACACGATTCTCATTTTTCTGATAAATGCTAATGCTGCTAGATGATCGAGTTGATTTCCAATAGCCATTCCTTCAAACTGTTCTGCAAAACAAAAAAAGAGATCCATTCGGATCCCTTCTTCATACAATTGAATTATTTAGCGATTTTCGCGAAGTATTCAAGAGTACGTACAAGTTGTGCAGTGTATGACATTTCGTTGTCGTACCATGATACAACTTTAACCAATTGTTTGCCGTCAACGTCAAGAACTTTAGTTTGAGTTGCGTCGAACAATGAACCGTAAGACATACCTACGATATCTGAAGATACGATTGGATCTTCTGTGTAACCGTATGATTCGTTAGCTGCTGCTTTCATAGCTGCGTTTACTTCATCAACAGTAACGTTCTTTTCAAGAACTGCTACCAACTCAGTAACTGATCCAGTTGGAGTTGGAACGCGTTGTGCAGAACCATCAAGTTTACCGTTCAATTCTGGGATTACAAGACCGATAGCCTTAGCAGCACCAGTTGAGTTAGGAACGATGTTAGCAGCACCAGCGCGAGCACGACGAAGGTCACCACCACGGTGTGGTCCGTCAAGGATCATTTGGTCACCAGTGTAAGCGTGGATAGTAGTCATCAATCCTTCTACAACACCAAAGTTGTCTTGAAGTGCTTTAGCCATTGGAGCCAAACAGTTTGTAGTACATGAAGCACCTGAGATAACTGTTTCAGTACCATCAAGAACGTCGTGGTTAGTGTTAAATACGATTGTTTTAACATCGTTTCCACCAGGAGCAGTGATAACAACTTTCTTAGCTCCACCTTTAAGGTGTTTTTCAGCAGCGTCTTTCTTAGCAAAGAAACCAGTTGCTTCAAGAACGATTTCTACACCGTCAGTAGCCCAATCAATTTGTTCTGGGTCACGTTCAGCAGAAACTTTAACGAATTTACCGTTAACTTCGAATCCACCTTCTTTAACTTCAACAGTACCATCGAAACGACCTTGAGTTGTGTCGTATTTCAACAAGTGTGCAAGCATAACTGGATCTGTAAGGTCATTGATGCGAGTAACTTCAACACCTTCTACGTTTTGGATACGACGGAAAGCAAGACGACCGATACGACCGAAACCGTTAATACCAACTTTAACTACCATTAGTGATTTCCTCCTTATGAAAATCAAAAAAAATTTTATGTGAAAAGAGTAACTTGAATCACTACAAATCACCTTTCAACATATCTATTATATACCTTATTGACCAAAATTGCAACTGATTTCATTATTATTAACAAGTAACAAATTTTCTTTCATGTATTTTCGATATTTTTCATAAATTTCATATTTCGATTCCAAAAAGAAAAAACGCCCGCTAGAAGCGAGCGTCATGTAGTGAATTATTCACCACGGTGTTTCTTAACGATTTCTTCTTGTACTGACTTAGGTACATCTTCGTAGTGGTCAAATACCATCATGAAGGTACCACGTCCTTGTGTTGCAGAACGAAGGACAGTCGCATAACCAAACATTTCAGCAAGCGGAACATAAGCACGAACGATTTGGCTGCTACCATGTGCTTCCATACCGTCAACACGTCCACGACGAGCTGTTACGTGACCCATAACATCACCAAGATTTTCTTCAGGAACAGTGATGGTTACAAGCATCATTGGCTCAAGGATAGCAGGCTGTGCAGTCTTAGCAGCTTCTTTCAAAGCAAGTGATGCAGCAACCTTGAAGGCTGTTTCAGATGAGTCGACATCGTGGTATGAACCATCGTAAAGTTTCGCTTTTACGTCAACAATTGGGTAACCAGCAAGGACACCATTCGCCATTGACTCAACCAAACCTTTCTACCGCTGGGATGAATTCACGAGGAACCACACCACCAACGATAGCATTTTCAAACTCGAAACCTTTTCCTTCTTCGTTTGGTGTAAACTCGATCCAAACGTCACCGAATTGACCTTTACCACCAGACTGGCGTTTGAAGAATCCACGTGCTTGAGTAGAAGCGCGGAATGTTTCACGGTAAGATACTTGAGGAGCACCTACGTTTGCTTCAACTTTGAACTCACGACGCATACGGTCAACAAGGACATCAAGGTGAAGCTCACCCATACCAGAGATAACTGTTTCACCAGTTTCAACGTTTGTTTCAACGCGGAATGTTGGATCTTCTTCAGCCAATTTTTGAAGGGCAATACCCATCTTATCTTGGTCTGCTTTAGATTTTGGCTCAACCATCAATTGGATAACTGGTTCTGGAACGTTGATTGACTCAAGGATGATTTTAGCTTTTTCATCTGTCAATGAGTCACCAGTTGTCGTATCTTTCAAACCAATAGCAGCTGCAATATCCCCAGCATAAACGGTTTCAATTTCTTGACGACTATTGGCATGCAATTGCACAAGACGTCCGATACGTTCACGTTTACCTTTAGAAGTGTTCATTACGTAAGAACCAGATTGAAGTACACCTGAGTAAACACGGAAGAATGTCAAACGACCTACGAATGGATCAGTCATGATCTTGAAGGCAAGAGCTGCGAATGGCTCTTCGTCAGATGCTGGACGAGTTTCTTCTTCGTCTGTATCTGGGTTGATACCTTTGATCGCTGGGATGTCAAGTGGGCTTGGAAGGTAGTCGATAACCGCATCAAGCATCAATTGGACACCTTTGTTCTTGAAGGCAGAACCACACAATACTGGGAAGAATTCAACGCTGATAGTTGCTTTACGGATACCAGCTTTCAATTCTTCGTTAGTGATTTCTTCACCTTCAAGGTATTTCATCATCAATTCTTCATCAGTTTCAGCAACTGCTTCCACCAATTTCACGGTATTCTTGTGCTTGTTCAAGGTATTCAGCTGGAATATCTTCTTCAAGAATATCTGTACCAAGGTCGTTGGTATAGATTTCAGCTTTCATCTTGATCAAGTCAATGATACCACGGAAGTCATCTTCAGCACCGATTGGCAATTGAATTGGATGAGCATTTGCTTGAAGACGGTCGTGAAGTGTGCTTACTGAGTAAAGGAAGTCAGCACCGATTTTGTCCATTTTGTTAGCAAATACGATACGTGGAACTCCGTACTCAGTTGCTTGGCGCCAAACTGTTTCAGTTTGAGGCTCAACACCTGATTGTGAGTCAAGAACAGTAACCGCACCGTCCAATACACGAAGAGAACGTTGTACTTCGATTGTGAAGTCCACGTGTCCTGGTGTGTCGATGATGTTTACGCGGTGGTTGTTCCATTGAGCTGTTGTCGCAGCAGATGTGATAGTGATACCACGTTCTTGCTCTTGCTCCATCCAGTCCATTTGTGACGCACCTTCGTGAGTTTCACCGATTTGTGGATTTTACCAGTATAGTAAAGGATACGCTCAGTTGTAGTTGTCTTACCAGCATCGACGTGAGCCATGATACCGATATTACGAGTTTTTTCAAGTGAAAATTCGCGTGCCATGAGGTTAGTTTCTCCTATTTTTTTATTTTACAATCTATTATAACATTATTTAGAAAAAACGGATAGGCAGGACCTACCCGTTCTAAATGTTTATCTTGTTTTTTGTTGGTTTCAACTTACAAGATGATCAGTTGAATTATAGCTAAGAATAATATTTTTAGCTAATTTGAACCCGAGCGAGGCCCTGCGCAAAAAAGACAAACTGCTTTGTGTTCTTCAAACACTGCATCAGTTTCCTATTTTTGCCTTGGGCCTTTGCCGCTCTTAGTATCATTTTATTACCAACGGAAGTGTGCGAAGGCACGGTTAGCTTCAGCCATACGGTGAGTATCTTCGCGTTTCTTAACTGCTGCACCAGTGTTGTTAGCAGCATCCATGATTTCTTTTGCAAGACGATCTTGCATAGTGTGTTCACCACGACCACGTGAAATTGTTACCAACCAACGAAGTCCAAGTGTAGTACGACGTTCTGGACGAACTTCAACCGGTACTTGGTAGTTTGAACCACCGACACGGCGTGCACGTACTTCAAGAACAGGCATGATGTTTTCCATCGCTGTTTCAAATACTTCAAGTGCATCATTTCCAGTAGCTTCTTTGATTTGCTCAAAAGCTCCGTAAACGATAGAAGCTGCTGTACCACGCTTACCATCAAGCATAACGCGGTTGATAAGACGAGTAACTAATTGTGAATTGTAAAGCGGATCTGGCAATACTTCGCGCTTAGGCGCACGGTTTTTACGACTCATTTATCTTTATCCCCTTTCCTTATGCTTTTGGACGCTTAGTACCGTATTTAGAACGGCCTTGCTTACGGTCAGTAACACCTGCTGTATCAAGTGCACCACGAACGATATGGTAACGTACCCCTGGAAGGTCTTTTACACGTCCACCACGAAGAAGCACCACGCTGTGCTCTTGCAAGTTGTGTCCGATACCTGGGATGTAAGCTGTAACTTCGATCAAGTTGCTCAAACGTACACGGGCAAATTTACGAAGGGCTGAGTTAGGCTTCTTAGGTGTCATAGTTCCGACACGAGTTGCAACACCACGTTTTTGTGGTGAAGATACGTTTGTTTGAACTTTTTTGTGGCTGTTGTAACCAACGTTCAAAGCTGGTGATTTAGATTTTTCTACTTTTGATTTACGCGGTTTGCGAACCAATTGGTTAATTGTAGGCATCTACATTCTCCTGTATTTTTTTAATTTTGGTGATGATACACTTGGTGACAGCTACCATCTGTGTGTACTTTTGCAACATTTGTCAGCACGTCTCTGTACACTTTTGAGAGACCAAAAGTAAAAAGTACCGTCTATCATTGTAACACGTAAGCATATCCTCGTCAATAGGTTTTCTTAATTTTTTACTTATCTTCACTTCTTAATCAACCTTTTGCTTGATTATTATCATCTTAAAGATCTGAAAATATGCGACAACTAATTGGTGATAATTACTTAAATACTAACAAAAATAGCTATTCAATCTTATTTTTCACTTGAAGTCTGGGAAGGAACCACCGTATTTGAAGAGGCGCCCGAAGTATCTGAAGACGGGCTTGGTATCTCCGAAGATGGACTTGGGGTAACTTCTGGACTAGAGGATGGTGCAGGAGTCGAACTTTCTTGTGGCTGTATTCGTGGTTCGATGGAGATGGCAGGTGTTCGATAAACTGGCGCAACAGGCGTAGGAGAGAACGACTGCTGCTGGTCTGAATCAGGTTCAGTGGATTCCTCAGGTGTCTTCATTGCATCTTTTACGGCTTGAATTCGACCTTGGAACTTAGCTTTGGCTTCCTCATCTTTTACCTTGTCAACCGCTGCTTGTGCTTGAGTCAAACTTTCATCGGTACGCTCTTCTTCTAACTTTTTAACAGCTACTTCAGCATCCTGAATCGTATTATCTTCTGACGATGCTTTCTTAGTAGAACTAGCTTTACTGGAGCTTGAACGTCTACTATAACTGACTGTTTTGGCGGAGCCCGTATTCTTCTGAGCTGGTTTTAAAAATATAAGTCCAGAAACCAAGATAAGCAGCATTATTGCCAGGATTCCTAAACGAACAAGGTTAGAAGCTTTCTCTAATTTATCAAAAATATTTCTCATAATTCTTTCCTAAAGTTAATCAAATATATTCCCAATCTCAACATCAATCGTATTTGATTTAACGTCGATATTGGTCACCTTTAGCAGTGATTTATATTCCAGATGATCGCGATTAGCTTGCGCATTGTCCGCAAAGACCGCTACTCCTGCCAACTCCGAATCAAACTCAGACAGAAGACTAATCATCCCATTAACCGTTCCGCCTCCCTTGAGAAAGTCATCAACAATCAGCACTCGACTTCCAGCCTTTAGGCTACGTTTTGAGAGGAACATTTTCTCAATCCGATCTCCGCTAGAGCCAGAGACATAGTTGACACTGACTGTAGAACCCTCGGTGATTTTCAAATCACGACGAACAATGACAAAGGGAACATTCAAGACATTAGCGACAGCATTGGCCAAGGGAACACCCTTGGTCGCCACTGTCATAACAGCATCAATCTTTGATCTTTAAAAGCTTTGGCAATGATGCGGCCAATATTATTGAGAATAGATGGTGTACTGAGTAAATCTGACAAGTAGATATAGCCGCCAGGCAGGATTCGATTACTCTCAGACAGCTGATCGCGGAGGTCTTGAACGATAGCCTTGGCCTCCTTTTCTGAAATGGAAGGAGTGAAGACAACACCTCCTCCAGCACCCGTAATTGTCTCAATCGTACCAATTTCGATTTCTTCAAAGGCACGTTTGATAATCACAATGTCTTCTGAAATGGAAGACTTGGCAGATTCATATTTTTCTGCAAATGTGTTTAAACTTGTTAATTGGTAAGGATGGTTAATCAAGTAATTGGAAATAACCACCATGCGCTCACTTCTTCTTAATTTCATTTTTTCACCAATTCGACTCCATCAAAATCAGCCACAAACTAATCTGAGAGCACTGCTCTTCTCGCATAGAGCACAAATCAGCTCTTTCGATTCAAAGTTTGGAGTGATTTCTATGAATATTTATTTTATTTTTTTCATTATATCATACTATATCAAAAAAACGAACATTATACTAAATATAATGCCCATTTTTCGTATTTCACTTATCAATTTTTGGTTTATAGAAGGAACGATTTTCCAATGCGAATATTTTATTAGTCATTTCTCCTGGAGCAACGAGAGACAGAGCCGTGGTCATCATCATCATTTCCGCATCCAGATTGTCAATCATGTGTAGGATTTCGGCTTCCATAATCTTTGGACGAACGGGACTGCCGTATTCAAGAAGGCCGTGGTGACTAAGAAGAACGTGGCGCAAAACGATAACATCTTCCTTGGTATCATCAATTTTCAGCTCTGCCAAGGTTTTGGTCAATTCTTCATCAATCAACGCAATATGGCCAATCAGATTGCCTCGGACAGTATATTCCGTATTTTCTGGACCGCTCAACTCAATGACCTTGGCCAAGTCGTGCAACATGATCCCTGCAAAAAGAAGGCTTTTATTGAGCTGAGGATAGATGTCACCAATTGCATCCGCTAGCTTGACCATGGTAGCTGTGTGAAAAGCGAGTCCTGATTCAAAAGCATGGTGATTGGTTTTCGCTGCGGGGTAAGAATAGAATTCCTTATCATATTTACTGTAAAGAGAGCGTACAACCCTTTGCCAGACTTGATTTTCAATCTTGAAAATCATTTGTGCCAAATATTCCCGCAGTTCTTTTTGGTCAACGGGTGGTTTTTCTTTAAAATCAGCAGGATTGTTGGGCTCGCCGGCCTTTGGCAGGCGCAGGGTCAACTGATTAACCTGAGGGGTGTTATTGTAGACCTCGCGGCGTCCTTGCATGTGAACGACTTTCCCCGCTGTAAATTCCGCCACATTATGGGGCTGGGCATCCCATAATTTCCCTTCAATCACTCCAGTGTCATCTTGGAAAGTGAAGGCGAGGTAATTCTTCCCAGCTCTAGTCTGTCGGACTTCTGCTGACTTAATCAGATAAAAGCCTTCAAACATCTCATCTTTTTTCATTTGATTAATTTTCATAGTCTTCCCTTTCATCTGGAATATCGAGCAAGTGTAAATGAAGGTCTTGGTCAGACAATTCAATATGCCGCAGCGTTCTTTCAATAGCATTGGTTCGTCGAGTCAGTAGCTCATCAATGCTACCAGAAGCGTTCTTCAGATGTTTCTGAGCCTTGGCTAGAATACCGCCAAATTTATTAAATTCCAGCTTGACACTGCCCAGAACCTTGCTGATGTCATCTGCGCTACGCTGGATGTTTAGGGTTTTGAAGCCAACTGAGAGAGAATTAAGCAGGGCTGACAGGGTAGATGGACCCGCAACAACAATCTGCTCATCTCGCCGCAAACCATCGAAACTCTGGATTGCGAACCACTTCGGAATAGAGTCCTTCCGTTGGCAAAAACATAATCCCAAAATTAGTCGTAGCTGGCGGAGCTAGATATTTACTGTTGATGTCCTTGGCAAAACGCTTGACGCTAGCCAACAGCGACTTGCGATAAAGTTCAATTTCTTCCTTGTTGCCAGACTCGTAAGCCTCTTCCAAGCGGTAATAATCCGCCAGAGGAAACTTGGAATCGATGGGCAGGTAGACATAGTCCTGCTCTGTCTGCCCAGGCAATTTGATGGCATACTCCACGCGCTCACTAGAACCTGCCACTGTGGCAAATTCGCGCTCATACTGGCTGGGTGTCATGATGTCTTCGATAATTTGTCCCAGCTGGAGCTCGCCCATAATGCCACGGGTCTTGGTATTGGAAAGAACCTTATTGAGACTGCCCACATCCCGAGCCACTGTCTGCATCTCTCCTAAACCACGATTGACAGACTCTAGCTGCTTGGACACCGTCTCAAAGGAGGTCTGCAGGCGACTCTGCAAAGTCTTCTCCAATTTTTCCTCAACGGTCTGGCGCATCTGCTCCAGCCGCAGGTCATTGGACTCCTGAATCTGACGCATCCGTTCATCGGTTTTGTCTCGATTTTTGCTGAAACTATCCGCCATTTCAGTTCGCAAATCCGTCAAATGAAGGTGCAAATCTGTTCGAACTTCGGCTAACCGATCTCCCAGAACAAGTTCCAACTCTTTTTGCCGAAGAGCCTCCTGCTGCCTTTCCTGCTCAAAGCGGTAATCCAGCTGGTCAGACAAGTGATCCTCCTGCTCTTCTAGCAAGACTCTGATCGCCTGCTCCTGCTGTCCCTGTCTCTGCCAGAAGAAATAGAGAAAGACCAGATTGATGATAAGCAGGATGATGATGATATACTCCATATCAACTCCTATCTTTACTGTAAATAACAACCGTATAACCCTTGTCAAAGGATAAAAATACAGGTCTATCTATAAATTCGTTAGAAGCATAGACTTTTTTAAAGAAAAAATTCCTCTCATTTAAAGGATATTTGGCTCCTTCAATGGTCAGAGCCACATCCTCTGTCGGCAGAAAGGCCAGATAGTCCATGCCTTCCACTGGCTTGATTTCATGACGGCCAGAGGGCACATAGCGGAGGCAATTCTGGGCATCCACTAAGATCAGTTGCTCCATATAAGGAGCGATTTTATCATTGCTGGGCAAAAAAACATTGGCCAGAGCATGGTCTAAACGACCGCCAAAGGCGCCGAAAATCGTCAGATAAGCATCTGGATAGTGCTCAAAGCAAGCCAGAACAGCCAATTCTAAGTCCGTATCATCCTTTTCAGGCTGAGCCTGAATGACTTCCTTTGGCACCAGCTTTTATGCGCAGCAATTCTTCATCGGAAACAGAATCAAAATCGCCAACCGCTAAGTCCAGAGGCAAGCCCTGCTTTAGCAAATAAAAGGCACCACGATCAACTCCGACAAAAAGATCAAAATCTCGATTGACCTCCGTCAAATCACCGCCAGCAAACAGAGCAATCCTAGGCATCTAGTGCATCCCTCAAGGTCTGAACTTGATGGCTGACATCACCTTTGAAGACATAGCTACCGGCCACAAAAACATTGGCGCCAGCTTCTCTAGCCATCTGAATCGTCTTATCGTCAATTCCACCGTCAACTTCAATATCAAAGTTCAGCTGATTGGCCTCTCGCAGAGCGACCAGTTCACGAATCTTACCCATAGTTTCAGGCAGAAAAGCCTGGCCACCAAATCCTGGATTGACTGTCATAACCAAGACCTGATCCACTAAATTCAAGACATTTTTAATCGCTTCGACTGGAGTTCCAGGATTGATAACCACACTAGGTTTAACACCTGCCGCCCGAATCTTCTGCAAAGCTCCATGAATATGTGGCGTTGCTTCCACATGGATACTGATAATATCTGCACCCGCTCGAGCAAATTCCTCAATATGATGCTCAGGATTGGATACCATAAGATGGCAGTCAAAAACCATCTTACTGTGGGGACGCATACTGGCTACGACACCAGCACCAAAGCTAATATTAGGGACAAAATGGCCATCCATGACATCCAAATGGGCATACTCTGCCCCGCTAGCTTCTAGCTTTTTCAACTCGGTCTCAAAATTAGCATAGTCCGCACTCAGAACAGAGGGAGCAATTTTAAATGTTTTCATGATAGTTCCTTTCTTTATTTAGGAAGTTTTTTAGCCGTCTTTTTATAAGTTTCACGACGATTTTCGATTTCACTGAGAAATTGCAGGTAATTTTCGAAACGAAAAGCAGCAATTTGCTCAGCTTCTACGGCTGGTTTGACGGCACAAGCCGGTTCATGCGTATGGGTACAAGTGCGGAATTTGCAGTCCCGACTGATTTCGGCAATTTCTGGAAAGGCGACGTTCAGATCTTCTGCCTTGTCTACTTCATAGTCTAGGGAAGAAAAGCCCGGAGTGTCCGCAATTTTCCCGCCATTCAGGTTATAAAAGCTGACCGCCCGTGTCGTATGACGCCCCCGCCCCAGACTTTCAGAAATTTCTCCTGTTTCTAATTGCAAGTCTGGTGCTATTTATTGAGCAGGGTGGATTTCCCAACACCAGTCTGACCCATGAAAACAGTGATTTTCCCTGTCAGAAGCGGCAGCAACTCCTCAGTGGTTTTAACAACCTCATAGCCGATGGCCTGATAGGCCTGTACATAGACATCCAAGCTCTGCTCATCTTCAAGCAGGTCTAACTTGCTGATGTAGATAATAGGATGGATCCGCTTATGCTCTAAAAGCACCAGAAAACGATCCAAGAGATTAGCATTGAAGTCCGGCTCCTTGGCACTCATGATGACAACTGCCTGATCAATGTTTACAATGGGTGGCCGCACCAAACTATTTTTACGCTCGGCGATTTTTAAAATGTAGCCTTCAGAATCCTTGTCCGCTGAAAATTCGACATGGTCACCAACATAAGGCGTCTGACCTTTTTTGCGGAAATTTCCACGCGCTCTCGTCTGATACACCTGCCCATCTGACTCTACATAATAAAAGCCAGCCAAGGCTTTGATAATTATTCCTTGCAAGACTGCTCCTTTAAAGTTAATACAATTATTATATCAAAAAAACATATATTTGGCTTTTACTATTGGCATTTTCGAAAAATATGTTATAATAAAAAGCAAGCGGAGGTGGTGGAACGGCAGACACGCATGCTTCAGGCGCATGTGCCCGTACGGGTGTGAGGGTTCAAATCCCTTCCTCCGCATCGAACAGGAACTCTTGTCCAAGTTGACAAGAGTTTTTCTTTTGAAAAAGTATGAAATAATCTTAAAATTTCTTTCAGAAAAACCAGCCCTTTTCAAAAAGGCTGGTTTTCAATATCTTATAATCCTTGTTCTTTCAAGGCATCTGCTAAACGGGCAAAATCTGCCAAAGTCAAGGCTTCTCCCCGAACACTTGGAGACAATTCAGCTTGCTCTAAAGCAGCTGTTAGCTTAGCCTTGGTCTCCTCTGACTTCCCAAAATGACTGGTCAGATTGTTCCAAAGCGTCTTGCGACGATGAACAAAGCTAGCCTTAGAAACCTTAAAAAAGAATTTCTCGTCTTGGACTTCAACTGCTGGCTGGTCTCTACGCACCATCTTGAGAATGGCCGAATCCACATTTGGCGCTGGCACAAAGACTGTCCGCGGCACGATAAAGGCAACCTTGGCCGTCATGTAATACTGGACCGCGATTGACAAACTGCCATAGGCCTTGGTATTAGGCTGAGCCGAAATACGATCTGCCACTTCCCTCTGCATCATCACGACAAACTCACTAAAGGAATCCCGCTCTCAATCAAATGCATGAGAATCGGCGTCGTGATGTAGTAGGGAAGATTCGCCACTACTTTTATAGGCAGATCTGGATTCTTAAACTCTGCTATGTACTGGGCCAAATCAACCTTGAGAATATCCTGATTAACCACTGTCACATTGTCAAAATCGCGCAGGGTATCCGCCAAAATCGGCACCAGCCGATCATCAATCTCAAAAGCCATGACTTCTGCGGCGCTTTCCGCTAAAAACTCCGTTAAAGCCCCAATACCGGGCCCAATCTCGATGACATTGATATTTTTGTCAATCTCAGCTGTATCCACAATCTTCTGGAGGATGTTGGTATCCGTCAGGAAATTCTGACCGAAAGATTTTTTAAAAGTGAAACCGTGACGCTCCAGAATGGCACGGGTTACACTATAATCTGCAATTCTCATGTTTTCTCTTTTCTATTAAAATAAGCTTCAGGTGTAGAATGGTAAATCAGCTCAAATTGGTTGTCACCATTCGCCCCTTCAATCATTGTCTTTAACAAGGCATCTGCTTGAAGCGTCTCTTTTGTTTTTGTAAAGTAGGCTCCCTGTTCCCCATTGATATTGCGAAGCTCCCATGCAACATCATTTCCTTGAACAAGAGGGAGATAACTATCCTCTTCAAGAAAAGCAAAGAAAGCTTCAACTGTCATTTCTTCAGACACTTTATATTCTGTCTTATGTGGAACAGTGTCATCTCCCGCACTAACAGAGATTCTGTCAACTAGGATCTTCATTTTTACCTCTTCTACTGCTTTGGAGCATCATTTAACTCGGCGCTTATTTTTTCCATTTCTTTGAAAGAATCTTGGCTTATGTAACAGCCCGCTTTTAGATACTGTGTTCCATTGACAATGTAGTCAAAAATAGCAATCATATTTCCTGCCGGCTCAATCATTCCGTCCCATTCTTCATCAAAAACCATCTGCAGACGTTTCCAGTCTGTAAAGAGTGAGATAGCTTGTCGGCCTTCTTTTCCTTCTCGAACTGGTAAATCTAGACTAGCCCCTCTTTCTAATATTACTTCCTTAGCCTCGTCGCTCGCTTCAGGGAAATTCTCCCCTCTTCGCACCGGAATGAGGAATTTAGCCTTAGGTACCGCCTTTGATAAGAAGCCATAATAAAGCCTGTCAACCAGCTGTTTGTCTTCTGTATCTGGCTCACCTAGCTGTCCAAGTAAAAGTAGCCATCTCACTACATCAGGATTCCTAACAGGCACTTGGATCCAAGGAAGATTAGAAAAATCAGGTTCTTCTACCAAGCTTTGAGCCTTGATGCACACATCATCGGAATTCATGATAATTCCTAGCGCACCATTAAGGTAAAAAGCGGAGCCCAAAGTTTTTGATAGCTTCCTTGTCCTCTGTATTTTCAATCCGTCTCACTTCGGTATTTGGCTGACTGTCAAACGTTTCTTTGTAATGATGGTACCAACGAGAAGTTGAGAGGTGAATCAAAGGATCTGTACACAGGTAGCCATCATCCCCTCTGTCATATGTCTTTGAAAACATATAAGGCTCTCCTGTTAATTGGGAATAAATCACATAGACCTCATCTGCTTCAAGCAGCTTATCTCTGACAACCTCCTCAAGGTGGGCAATTTTAGCCAGATTTTTTTGATATTCTTCTTCGCTTCCATTTTGTCGATTCTCTCTACAATCCCATAAGAATAAACGCAAAATTTCTACACTATCTTCTAAACTAGCTCGCAGATAATCTTCATTGCTCATATCTCCATTCTGCATTTCCACAAAAGATGTATAGAGGGCATCTGTATAACTAGATAAAAGCTGGCGCTCATCTATATTGGACGTGTAGAGAACACTCCCCTTTTTAAGTCGACCTGCGACCTCAGATACAGCTACAACAATATGGGCAAGGGGCTCGTCTGTCAAGAAGTTAGAATCTTCTTTTCCATTGCTTAATTTTTCAACCGTCAGCACGCCAAAAGACTCAAAGCTTTCACCAGGATTACATACTTGCAGACGGTCGCCTAACTTTAAGCTTCCTTTCAATCGGCCCAAAATCAGCAACTGATCGGATTTCCCAAGTGAAAAGAAGTCAAACACTCCCAAGCAAGCACTTGTCTCACTGGTCTCTTTTACAACTTCTGTTGCAGTTTCTATCTTTTCTTTTTTCTTCCCAAAATTAAACCAAGCCAATGCTATTTCTCCTTATGGACTTTATTTTTTAATTCTACCTTTATTTATCCTCAACAAAACAATTGCTTTCCGCTTGATAAAAATAAGCCTCTCCATCCTTATCTAACACTGTCTCCAATAAAGGTTCTATGTTCAGTGCATCTTCAAGACTAATGATATTGATTTTAGAGGAATCGCCTAGATCCTCCTCACTCTCATAACCAGTAAAGAACTGCCAGCCACTATCTTTTTCGCTATTGATCTCCGCTCGAACCGCCCAGTTGATTTCTCTTCTTTCAAGACAATCATCTGTAATCAAAGCACCCAGCGACTCATCAAAATTTGGCTTGGGTAGTAGCACTGATGCAATATGATAAGGTAGAAATTCAAGCTCATCAGCTATTTGGATGGAAGTAATAAAAGCTGGCTGGTTGGTTAGAATCCCTTTGAAGACTCCATCACCAATCTGCGTAATCTCAACCCACATTCGTTCAGCTCGACAGCCATTTCCCAAATCACGGTCTAGAACAAAGAAAAGTCTAACTTGATCCCCAACCTTCAGTCCGTTAATCTCTTCCTGACTCGGAATTAAAAAATGCCTTAGGTCATTTTGATTCTTAGCCCGAACATCCTCTAAGGTATAGCCAATCGTTTCATTATTTTCTCTAGATAAATTAGAAAAGCTCATATATTGTTCTCCTATCTACTAGACTTTAATAATCGGTCATCACTTCTTCCACTTCTGCCAAGGTTACGCCAAACAGTTCCAACCGCTTGAGCAGCTGTTTGCCATTGGAATAGCCGATACGGAGCTCTTCCCCCAGATACTCTCGGCGCTGACGGCTGTCGCTTCCTAGGAGCAATCCCAGCCGCATGAGGTCATTCTTTGTTACATCAAAATCACTGCTTGACTCAAAATGGCTGGTTACCCCAGCGAGGGCTGTCTTTAAGTCTTCAAAACTAGCGTGCTCAATACTAGCGAGCACCCTTTAGTCTTGGACTTGGGAGCTGCTTCGTCACGCTTGAGGAAGGCATGTTGGACAGTGGGAATTTTCGTCATAATCAGACGGCGAATCCGCTCGCCGTTGAAATCAGGATCTGTAAAGACAATAACTCCATGCAAATCATGCAGGCGCTGAATGCGTTCGATATCGGTATCGCTGATAGCGGAGCCTCTCGTTTCATAGGTCTCAACATCAAAATAGCGCTTGAGATTGGCTGTGTCGTCGCGCCCTTCCACAACGATCACTTGGGGGATTTTTATCTTCTCAGTCAAGCCCAAATACCTTCTTTGCATTTTCATAGGTCGCTTGAGCCACTTCCTCGACAGTCAGCCCACGCAGCTCCGCAATTTTTTCCACAACATAGCGGGTATAGGCTGTTTTGTTTTCTCGGCCACGCTTGGGAACAGGTGCTAAGTAAGGCGCATCCGTCTCGACGAGGATTTTCTCCAAAGGCAGGTTCTGCGCAGCTTCTTGAATATCCGTCGCTTTTTTAAAGGTGACGACTCCAGAAAAGGAAATCATCATCCCCAGCTCGATAAAGCGCTCTGCCATTTCCCAAAGAACCCGAATAAGAGTGCATGATACCGCCACGAGGGCCTACACCCTCACTCTTGATAATCTCATAGGTGTCTTCTAAAGCGTCGCGCGTGTGGACGACAAAGGGCAGATCTAACTCTTTGGAGAGCTGGATTTGTCGGCGAAATACTCGCTCTTGCACTTCCTTTGGCGCTGTCATCCAGTGATAATCCAGCCCAATCTCGCCCAGAGCCACCACTTTGGATGAGCAAGCTTGTCCAACAGATAGGCTTCCACCTCCTCATCATAAGTCCCAGCCTCAGTCGGATGCCAGCCAATAGTTGCGTAAATCTGCTCATAATTGTCGGCCAACTCCAAGGCGCGCTCAATGGTCGGCCGGTCAAAACCGACAACATTCATATTGCGGACGCCCATTTCTGCAGCTAGCTGGAGCTCTTCTGCCTCTCGACCAGCAAACTCTTCCACATTTAAATGAGTGTGTGTATCAAAAATGTTCATGCTTTACTTCCTTACATTTCCTGTCTCTCATTATACCAAAAAAGTCAGTTAAAGGGGCAAGAGCTTTACTTTCTCTCCGCCTACTTCAACGGGTATTTGTTATTTTTTCAGCGCCCATCAAAAATACTTTTACTGTTTTTTGATAATTTTTTGTTATTTTTCGATATTTTGTTATTGATTATCGATATATTTTGTGCTATAGTAAATAAAAATAGAAATTATTTGGAGGAATCCATGTCAAAGACAAGACAAAAAACAGCTGAAGATATAAGCATTGTGCTTACAAAAATCAGCCTCAGCATTTTATTCATTGCTTCCATTGTCCTGATAGCCATCGGACCTTGGGTAGTCAGCCTAGTCATTGAATTTCCCTCTCCTTTCTTTCAGGGAGAAAGTCGCTATTGGATATTGTTGCTTCTAGGCTATGTCTTGGGCTGCCTGGCTCTGACCTGTATCGTGCATCTCTATCGGCTCCTTAGCCGCATCGGGAAAAATCAGGTCTTTATCAGACAGAATGTACAGTATATGCGCTATCTGGGCTGGGAAGTCGGAATGGTCGCCCTCATTTCTTTCTTTATGGGCTTGACAGTCTATATGCCCATGCTCCTCGTAGCCGTTTCTTGCTGCATTTTAACCTTGATTATCCGGGTTATCCGCAATGCTTTTGGCAAGGCCATTGAGCTGCAAGAAGAAGTAGACTACACGATTTAGGAGGGACTATGATTCAAATAAATTTAGACCTTGTCATGGCTCAAAAACGGATTAGTGCTGGACGCTTAGCAGAATTGATTGACCTCACCCCTGCCAACTTGTCCATCTTGAAAAATAACCGAGCCAAGGCAATACGCTTTTCAACACTTAATGCCCTTTGTCGGGAATTGGACTGCCAACCCGGCGATATTCTTGAATATATCACAGATGAAACCGAGGAGGAATAAACATGGAAACACCATCACAAGAACAGATGACAGGGCAACCCTACCTTCCTTTTGAAAAAGACCAAGAACGAAAAAGCATCTTCACAGCTTTAAATATAAAGGAACTGAAGAATTATAGAATCAGCTCTCTCATTCTCTATTTTTTGGCCTACTTTTATACAGTTGCCATCGACGGTAACAAAACCATTTACTTTTTTCCTATTGCGATTGGTTTGATTAGCCTGACCGAGTGGTTAGTAAGAAAAACGCCAAAAAGCTTGCCTCAAATCGAAAAGGATGCCTCTGCTGGGCTCGAGTCCAAGCTTTTCCTGATTCTCAGTTTAACTCAGGCACTGGCACTCAGTATCTGGAGCTTTCACCCACAATTAGAAATTTTTCAGACTTTGACTCTCCACATCTCCTTTTCTTTTTATATCCTGTCACGGATGGGCTGGCTCAATCAAGGCCGCTTGGGGATCATGGTTTGGTACGATAGCATTCAGGCTTTTGTGATTCTACCTTTTAGAAACTTTTTCGCTGGTCTTCAGGTCTTTGCTCTGAGCGATAAGGCTTCAGATGCAACTACTGAAGACAGCGATTCTTCTAAAAAAGCACTCCAAAGTACGATGATCGCAAGCAGCCTTCTTATTGCTGGTACGCTTGTCTTCTTCGTTTGGTCACAACTCAGCCAAGTCTCTGATCGATTTGCTCTTTTCTTTAGTGATACAGCTGATGCCTTGCATCTTTTCTTTGACTTGATCTTTTCAAATCTTGATACAGACGCCATCGCTCTTCGTCTCTTCTTGGCCCTACCTATCGGCCTTTATCTCTACAGTCTGATTGTTGGCAGCTTACTGAATCAAAAAGATATCAAAGTTACCTATCAAAGCTTCCAAAATAAAATTCAGCCACTGCGGATGTTCCCTGCTTTTACAGCCTATATCATCATCGGCAGCCTCTGCCTGACCTACGCTCTCTTTTTCCTCGTTGGTTTAGGAGAATTAAGCGAACTCCTTAGTGCTGGCACTAGCCTCCAAACCATTTCTCCACAAAATGCCTCAACCGTAGCTGTTGCTGGTTTCTGGCAGCTCGTTCGTGTATCACTTCTAAATTTCGCTGTCTTAGCCGCCTTTTATTTGCTGGCCCAAAAGCCTCTCTGGGACCAGAAAGGCACTCGTCTAGCCAGCACTATTCTCTTTATTTTCGCATTTTTACTGGCCTTGCTTGCTGGCTGGAAACTCTTTGGCATCTATATCTATCTTTATGGTCCAACACCATTGCGCCTGATCTCCGCTTGGTTTATCCTCGTTCTACTGGTCTGGTGTATTCTGACCCTGATTCGCTTCTACAAGCCCATCCAAGCGATCCGAATCGGTATCTTCTACGCCCTTATTAGTTTCACGCTACTTTGCTATCTCTATCCCCTGCTCTTAGCTGCTTGATAGAGATCATACTTACATGCCAACATAATTATCAAAAAGAGGCTGGGACAAAAGTCCTAGCCTCTCAATTGTCTTTGGATTGTCGAGCAAGACGCAGTGGTTGAGTGGGCTCTACTACGCTGATTTCATCAGCTTTTACAGCCCCTACTCAACTGTGCGGAGAGCGGGATGACGAAATCGAATTCTAACCAATTACCGATTTCTGTCCCACTCTCTTTTCTTTTATTCAAACTAGCTAATAGACTCGCGAGAAACTCCTAGACCATCTCGCTTACTTTCCCTTTCACGTTAAGTTCCTATCCGGCACGGACTCTCTGAATCTCATTTCTTCATAGCACTACTAGCCATATTTAAACCATACAAGCTCGTTTTACAAGAGCAATAGAAAAACCAGCGGTCTCGAGTCTCCACTGGTTTCTTTATGGTAATCGTTTGGATTATGCAGCCAAAACTTTGCGTCCTTTACGACGACGAGCTGCCAATACGCGACGACCGTTTTTAGTTGACATACGGTTACGGAATCCGTGTTTGCGCGCACGACGAAGTTTACTTGGTTGATAAGTACGTTTCACGATGAATACCTCCTCATAGATTTTGTATTCGTTTAGCCGGCTATAAAGTGATCAGTTACTAAACATACTTTACTATTCTATCGGATTCTCTCCTGTTTGTCAATAGTATTGGAAGAATTGTTTCTTTTTGGAAACGAAATCATTCAAATCGTGTCGCTTCATAGAAGGGAATCAAGGCTGTCATAGCCTGCTCAAGCTCCGATAGAACTTGCTGCTTACTTGCGGCCTCGGAAAGATTAACATCATATTTGATCAAAACCTTGCGAACTAGTCCAGCAGCCACCTCCTGGCTTAGATACTGCCTATTTGCCTCCGTAGCTTCGAAGCGTTGACTCACACCATCTATCTGGGCAAAATAGTAAGCCGGCGGCTGAATGGGCAGATTCAATACCCGATTTTGCTTGCTGAGACTGTGCTCGTCTTTCTTGCGCTCCATAAAGCTTACCTCCAGCGACACTCCAAAATCTTCTGCAGTTCCATACAAGCGCAGAGCGAACATCGGTTCTGTGATTTCCCCATAGCCTCTTAGATAGTTCCAAAAATGTGGGCGTAAGATCTGAGCCTGATTCAGCCAATTGCTGGTCCGCTCCAGACTCAGCTTAGGATAGAGTGCCTGAAAGTCTCGGACCAAGTTCGCAAACTCCTGCCGAGCAGCCTGACCTCTAGCTTTCAAATCCAACATTGTCTCTCGCAATTCCCCTGCCTTGTCTGGTGAAATGTATTTACTTCCTTGAACAGTCAAAAATGACTCAATAGCTGGAAAAAGTGACATGGAATTTTCTCCTTTCTGTATCTAAAAACCAGCTGAGCAGCTGGTTAAGATTTATTCCGAATCAATATCTACAACAACGTAGCGGTTAGGCTCATCGCCTTCTGAATAGCTAGTCACACCATCAATTCTTGAGATGATCCGGTGGATGATTTTACGCTCACTATTAGACATAGGATCCGTATGCTGGCTGCGACGGTCTTCTAGAGCACGCTGAGCCAATTTTTGCGCATAGCTTTGCAAAACTTCAGCACGATGCTCCACATAGTCATTTACATTGATAGAAATGTAGAAGCTCTTAGAATATTGATTATAAAGATAATTCTGAGCCAACAGCTGCAAGGCTTTCAAGACTTTACCGTGGTAACCAATCACGCGCCCTGGCTCATTCGTATCAATTTGCATATTGATTGTTCGGCGATTGTGGCTGCTAGAAAGAGTCGCTTCAACATCCATTTCATCCACAATCTTTTGCACATATGCAGTCACACTTGCGACAACTTCTTCAATATCACAATCATCCTCAACCTGGATCCCCAAGTCAAAGAAGGACGACTCAGCTGTCTCTTGCTGACTAGGTGCCACTTCTGCTAAAGAGCTATCTTCCTCTGAGTCTTTCTGAGTCTGTGCTTCATCAACCGCTTGACTGGTCTTTAAGAAATCAATTGCACCTGTTTCTTCCAGAATGGTACTGGCATCTTTATCGTTTTTAAGAATTTCAGCCTTGACTTTTTCTGAAACAACTTCACCTTCGCCCTCGGCCTTCTTGATAGCCGTCACCACTCGTCCCAAGTCGACTGTTGCTTCACTAACACTCTGTACCGGCTCATTTTGCGCATTGATTTCCTCAGGAACTCCTTTTACCGCCTGTTGGTTGGCCTTGGCCACAGTCGTTTCAGCAATCGGCTCCACATCTACCTGCGCAGGCTTTTGGCCAAATAAACCGAGAAAACCTTTCTTTTCACGCGAAACAACGGTAATATGTGCTCTCATTCGTGGGATATCCAGCGTTTTTAATCCATTTTGAATCGCTTCTTCAACACTTGCTCCTGTAAAAATAACCATCTGCAAGAGTCCTCCTTTTTACTTTTTCTTTTTCTGTGCTTTTTGAAGGGCACGTTTTTTCTTCATTTCCAATTGGCGCTCCGCCTTTGCCTTCGCTTCGCGTTCAGCAATAATCTTAAAAGGATTGCTCAAAAGCAGGGTCTGACCGACTTGATAGGCGTTAGAAACTGTCCAGTAAAGAGCTACCCCGCTAGCTGCATACACCGCAAAGAAGAAAATCAATACCGGCATTAGGTAGGTCATCACTGCCGTCCCACCATTTTTCTCTGGCAAAGCCTTATTAGATAGCCAAGTGCTAAAGAAAGTAAAGAGAGCGGCGAGAATAGGTAGGATAAAGGTCGGATCTGTTGTTCCTAGATTAAGCCAGAGGAAGTGACCTGTTTTCAAAAATTCAACCCGTGTCAGAGCTTGAAAAAGTGCTACAAGCACTGGCATTTGGATAAAGAGGGGAAGGAATGCAGCATAGGGATTGACTCCCATTTCTTTATAAAGCTTGCTGGTTTCCTCTGCCAAAGCTGCTCTACTATCCATATCTTTGCCCGGATATTTTTCCTGAAGCTTCTTGATATGAGGCTGAACTTCCTGCATCTTTCTAGACGAGGTCGTCTGAAACTGGAAGACTGGCAACAAGACTGTACGAATAATCAAGGTAAAAAGAATAATCCCGATTCCTGTACTTCCATTAAAGGACAAGAATTGAATCATCTCCGCAAAGAAATAAACTAATTTCTCCCAAAAATCACTTGAATTAGCGGTCACTTCGCTGGTACCACAAGCCGTCAGAATGAGCAGCGAAGCCACTAAAAGAAATCCTATTTACTCTTCTTTTTCACAAATAAATCCTTCCTGATAAATTTTTGCAACTTTTAAGACATGCAATAAATTTTGTTCCACTTGATGGTAGTCTAGAGTTTCAACTCCCTTGCGAGCAATAACAACAAAGTCATCCTTGGTCAAATCCGCCCGATGCTGAATCAAGACATGACGAATCTTTCTTTTGATACTATTGCGGACAACTGCATTGCCCAGCTTTTTACTGACTGAAATCCCCACTCGAAAATGGCGCTGTTCTTTTTCTAATTTATAAACGACAAACTTTCGATTGGCAAAACTCTGCCCAGCTTTAAAAATCGCCTTGAAATCTTTTTCGCTCTTAACGCGATAGTTTTTTCTCAAAACTCAACTCCATCCACCAAAATTAACTCTATTATACCATATTTTCCCAAAAAGCCAATAAGGGCTAGGTACGAGACGAGCCCTCTTTTTGAATAGTTTTACCGAATGAAAGAAGTAGTTTGAAAAGAAGAAACCAGCCGCTCAGCTCCAAAAAAGAGTCCGGGACAAAAGTCCTAGCCTCTCAATTGTATTTGGATTATCGAGCAAGACGCAGTGGTTGAGTGGACTCTATTACGCTGACTGCATCAGCTTTTATTGCCCTACTCAACTGTGCGGAGGTGGGACGACGAAACCGAATTCTAACGAATTACCGATTTCTGTCCCACTCTCATTTTACACGGTAAAAAACGTCTGGGTGCTCTGAGATACCTTGGGCAATAATGAAGCGATCTCGACTGCTATCAGTCGGATCCTGCCCGCTAACAGTCTCTCCTGCTGGCAGCTTTTTCCCTGCTGGAATAATAGACAGGGCAGCACCTGTAAGATTATGCCAACGAATATTTGTGCGATAAATTCCATTTTCATCCAGACCAGCGTAAACCAGCTCCAGCTTGGCAACATCTGATACAAGTCCCTTGGCATCAAAGATATAAGTGACGCCATTGGCATCTTTCCAAGTACCAGCCATGCTAGAAAAATCCCCAGAAGCAATGGCCTGCATATCTAAATTAGAGGTTGCGGCAGGCTCTTTTTCCACCTTGCTTTCTGACTTAGCAGAAGACTCCTTAGTTGCTGGCTCCGAAGGCTCCTGACTGCTAGAGATAGAAGTGTCCGAACTACTTGTTTCGGTAGAAAGCTCTGTCGAACTTTTGCGCGTCTCAGACTTTTTGGAAGAAGCCGAGCTGGTCGAGGTCGAGCTAACTTTGGAACTGCTAGAAGGCGAAGTCGGCTGGTCTTTCTTTTGACCGCAGGCCACTAACACAGACGATGCCACCAGAGTTCCAGCCAAGAGAATCATCCATTTTTTCATCTTTAGCACCTCGCAATATTTTCTTGTTCTTGTAACATTATTGTAACATAAATACAGCTTTTTAGAAAGCAAAAACCAGCTCGAAAGCTGGCTTATCTTATTGAATTTTTTTCAACATATTGTCGATATGCTGGATAGATTTTTCGCGGCCTAATAGGTAAATGGTATCTGGCAACTCTGGACCATGCATTTCACCTGAAACAGCGATACGAATTGGCATGAAGAGGTTTTTGCCCTTGATACCTGTTTCTTTTTGGACTGCTTTGATTTGTGGGAATATATTTTCTGTCACAAATTCTTCATCTGTCATTGCTTCCAGTTTTGCTTTGAAAGCTTCCAAAACGACTGGAACTGTTTCGCCGGCCATCACTTCTTTCTCTGCTTCCGTCAATTCTGGGAAATCTGAGAAGAAAAGGTCTGTCAATGGCACAATCTCATCTACTGACTTCATTTGTGGTTTGTAGAGTTCTACCATTTTTTCAGCCTTGTCGGTCAAGCGTCCTGCTTCCTCCAAGAATGGTTTTGCCATTTCAAAGATTGTCTCAAAATCCGCATTCTTGATGTACTCATTGCTCATCCAGTCCATCTTTTTCTGATCAAAGGCAGCTGGAGATTTGCTGAGACGGTTTTCATCGAAGAGTTTGATGAGTTCTTCACGAGAGAAAATTTCGTCTTCCCCACCAGGATTCCAACCAAGAAGTGCGATAAAGTTAAAGACTGCTTCTGGTAGGTAGCCCTTTTTGCGGTAGTCTTCGATAAACTGGAGAGTGTTGGTATCGCGTTTAGACAACTTTTTACCAGTTTCAGAATTGATAATCAGGGTCATGTGGCCAAACTCTGGTGCTTCCCAACCAAGCGCTTCATAAACCATAAGCTGCTTAGGTGTATTGGCAATATGGTCGTCACCACGGATAACATGAGAGATTTGCATATCGTGGTCATCGATGACAACGGCAAAATTGTAAGTTGGGTAACCATCTTTCTTTTGGATCACCCAGTCACCACCAATATTGCCACCTTCAAACTCAATATCGCCCTTGACCATATCAGTCCACTTGTAGATACCAGCTTCATTGACAGCCAGACGAACCGTTGGAATGATAGCCGCTGCTTCGCGTTCTGCGATGTAAGCTGCTTTTTCTTCTTCGCTCATGCCAAGGTATTCGTTGATGTAGCGAGGTGTTTCACCAGCCGCTTCTTGGCGCTCGCGCTCAGCAGCCAATTCTTCTTCTGTAACATAAGATTTGTAGGCCTTGCCTTCGGCTAGCAATTGGTCAATGTATTTTTGATACAATTCCAAACGTTCTGATTGGCGATAGTTTTCATGTGTTTCAGGGCTTTCATCCCAATCCATGCCCAACCAACGAAGGTTTTCAAGCTGTGAACGTTCACCATCTTCGACATGGCGCTTGCGGTCTGTATCTTCAATACGGATGATAAAGGTTCCACCGTGGTGACGAGCATAGAGGTAGTTAAAGAGCGCGGTCCGCGCATTTCCGATGTGTAAAGTCCCGTCGGACTTGGTGCATAACGCACTCGAATATCTTTTGTCAATTTTCGATCTCCTATTTGGGAATAGCAGGAAGGTCTTGCCCCTGCTTTCGTATTCAAACGTTATTATTATATCACATTCTCGACCCAGAATCCGCTGAATCGCATGATTTTTTAAGACAGTCTTTCTTCGAGGACAAAGTCAATTGGCAGCCAAGCTAAAACCTGCTCCATCTGCTTTTCCCAGTAGTACCATTCATGGTTGCCAGGACTGTGGCTGTAAGTAATATCCAAGCCCAAGTCTTGCAGATTTTTCACAGCCACCTGATTGGCCTCGTAGAGAAAATCCTCTTCACCGCACCATGCCCAAAGCTTAGTCTTTTTATCAGATTGCTTGGCTATACTTTCCAGTGAATGGGGGCTACTGGTCCAGTCTTTAAAGTCTCCAAAAACTCCTCGCCAATAGGCTGGTGTTGCTATTTCAGCATTATCTGGACGACTATCAAGAAAACTCAAAGCCCCTGAAAGACTAGCCGCGTATGAAAAACGGTTAGACTTGAGAGCCAGCTTAAAGGATCCGTATCCGCCCATGGAAAGACCAGCGATAAAATTCTTCTCTCGCTTGTCAGACATATTGGGGAAAAAGCGCTTGAGCACCCGTGGTAGCTCTTCAGCGATAGCCTCGTAATAGTTAAAACCGTATTGAGTATCGGTGTACCAGCCATTGCTGGTATTCGGCATGACAACAATCAAGTTAGTCGAGCGAACCAGACGTTCGATATTTGAGCGCTTAAGCCAGCTATTGTGATTACCGTTCATACCATGAAGCAGATACAAAACAGGAATATCCTTATCATCTGGCTTGTCCACGCGCGACGCATCTGGATAGAGGACATTGACTCCCCACTCCATCTCCAAGGCTTCTGAATAATATTCTATCTGCATCACTGCCATCTTTTTTCTCCTCTTGTAAAAACTACTGTTCTTGACCATGCAGCACAGCCAGCCACACTCCGAAAGCAAAGCCTGTTCTGCGACCGCCAAAAGATAAGAAAAAGCCGATATTCGACTTTCTCTCTGCAAAATACTGGGAAAGTTACTCCCTCGAGTGACTCTAGCGAACTTCCATGACAACCGGAAGAATAGCCGGCCGTCGTTTGGTTTGCTCGAAGAGGAACTTGGCCAAACTATCACGGACTGTTCCCTTAAGCTCGCCCCAGTCAAAGTTATCCTGAGCCAGATAGTCTTCCACTGTCTTATTGATCAGGTCAGTGCTCTCCCGCAGGATGTCACGACTCTTCTTGACATAGACAAATCCACGAGTATGAACCTTGGCTTTGGAAATGATTTTCTTCTCCTTACGATTGACCGTGAGCGCCACGATAAAGATACCGTCTTCAGACAGAACCTTACGGTCACGTAGGACGATATTGCCCACATCGCCGATGGCATTTCCATCAATCATGACATCGCCTGCTGACACTGCTCCAGCTGGCACAAAGTCGCCATTTTCGTAGGACATGACGCTACCACGCTTCGGTATCAAGATATTTTCTGGTAAAATCCCGACTTCCATGGCTGCCTTAGCATGGGCATCCAGTCCGCGGTATTCTCCCTGAATCGGGAAGAGGTACTTGGGTTGCAATAAATTGAGCATGAGCTGCAAGTCACGTGCATTGGCATGGCCAGATACACGCAAGTTTTGGGTAATCAGCTTGACCACGCCACCAGCTTGGTAAATCATGTTTTCCACACGCGCTACGACTGCTTCCTTGGCAATAGATGGCGTTGTAACGATGTAAACCAAGTCTCCGTCTTTGATTTCTACATAACGGTGACGACCGATGGACATCTTGCGTAGACCATTAATAGGCTCGCCCATCCGACCCGTCTCCAAGATAATCAGCTCATGATCTTCAAACTTAGACATTTCCTTAGGCTTGATCAAAAGGCGTTCATCCGCCAAGGATAATTTCTTGAGGCGGATAGCCGTACGAACGATATTTTCAATATCAAAGCCTGTCAAAACGACGCGACGACCTGTTTCTGCCGCAGCTTCAAAGACCTGTTGGATCCGAGACAGGTTGCTGGCAACCGCTGCTACGATGACACGCCCATCCCAATCCGAAATCGTGTCTGTAATCTCACGACCAACCTCGCTCTCACTAGCCACTTGCACAGTGCTATCAGCGTTGGCTGAATCACTCAGGAGAGCTAAAACACCCTCACGGCCAATCTCAGCCAAACGGCCGAAATCTGTCGCATAAGATTCGCTGGCAGATTGGTCAAACTTGAAATCTCCTGTATAAACAATATTACCTTCACGCGTCTTGACAACAATTCCCAAGCTCTCTGGAATCGAGTGGGTCGTCCGGAAGAAAGAGACAACCGTTTCGCCAAATTCAATTTCTGTATTTTCATCGATAACATGAAAATCATTGAATTTCTTAACAGCGTCATTGTTTTTAACAAAGAGCTTAGCTAGCTCAATCGTCAACTCCGAACCGAAAACCGGCACCTTGGCTTCTGCCAAAAGATAGGGCAGTGCACCGATGGCATCCGCATGGCCGTGAGTCAGAAAGACACCCGCAATTCGGTCTTTATTTTCAAACAAATAATCCATGTTGGGAATGACTACATCTACTCCCAACTGCTCATTTTCTGGGTACTTGAGCCCAGCATCCAATACAAAAATGGAATCATCCACTTCGGCGACGTAGAGATTTTTCCCATTCTCGCGAACGCCGCCCAAAGTAATCAGCTTAATCGTGCTTTTACTCATTTTTACTCCTATCGATTTTAGAATCTCCTTTATCAAAGATTCCTTGATTTTATTACTAACGGTCCTTGGCAAGCCAAGTCGAATTACAGTTTTGCAAACAGAGTTTGCACATCTTAGTCATTATAGCATTTTTTCACGCTTTTTTCAAAACAAAGGAAACTCATAGAGCAAGCTAGAAATCTCAGAATAGGTATTTGATACAGCAAGTCTCTGGTCACTTCTTCCTTCCTAATTCAAAATGCGAAGAAAGCCCCTCCCCGTTTCATTTTAGAAGATAACTTTTAGAAGCTAGTTCTACTCATAAGATAAAAAATAATAGAACCTAGGCTGAGACTAGATTCTACTATTCGAGCGGGATTCCCTATACCGATTTCCAAAAATAAATTAGAAAGTTAGTTAGAGAACTGCCCTATCTTATATAGGCTGAATGGATGAACAGACTTACTCAAAGCCATTGTTTTGACTCAACTCTTTAAACCAGTGCCCTGATAAGTATCTCTCTTCTCAATTCTGAAAATCATACCTTCCATTTATCGTAGCGCTTTATTTTCTTCTCGATACTCCGAAATGGTCTTTCCTGTCCACTTTTTAAAGGCCCGTGAGAAGGAAGAGACTTCTGAATAGCCCAGTAGATAGGCTACATCATCCGTTGTCATATCAGGATTTTTGAAGTAACCAAAGGATTCAAGTGGTTTCATTGCATCCACACGGCGGGCAGCGCCATAGACAATATAACCTTCTTTAGCAAGTTGTTCAGCAGTTTGGTAGCCGATACCTGATGAATCGCCTGTGACTAAAATAACTTTTTTGTTTGATATGATAATTTCCTCTTTTGTTTTATTTGATTAATGAGACTATTATACGATACAGATAACGACAGGCACATGATAATGTCTGCCATGTCGATGACAATTTACGTCACTCTTTGGATAACACCTTTGATAATCCTTTAAACATGATTGTCTTCAGTCATATAGAAAAAGACCAGAAACCTCGTTCTGATCTTCTAAAGATTTATCGCCTCTTCAAGCAAAATTTTTACAGATTCGCTTCTACAAACTCTTTGATGGCTTTGTTCATTACCAAGAGTGCATCTGCTTCGATTGGATAATGACCTCCATTTGGCAAGATGACTGTTTTCGTAGGAACTTTTTTAATCTTGTCCAATACAGGCGCACTCAAATGCTCTGGAGTCCAGTAGTCTTTTTCAGGTTGGGTAAGCAAGACAGGGCAGACATCAAAATCAGCTGGTTCAATGGCTGGTGCATAATTCATATAAGAGTCGAGGAAGTTGAGGGAGGCCTTATTTCCTGCAGAAGTCTTGTCTTTATAGAAGACTTCTTTCAACAATTTTTCATTATTAACGAGGGCAGACATCTTAGATACTTGTGTCATCGGCAAGGTCATGCGACCCAAACCAATCTTTCTACCCAGAGCCACTGAGCTAGCACCAAACATGGCAGTTAACTTATTATTGACTGTTTCAGTACGGACTTGTTTATTACGTTGGTCAAGGAAGGTCATCCCAATAATCCCTTTTACTTTAGGGTTACGTGCAGCTGCAGCAACATGGTAGGTTTCCATTCCACCTGCACTTAAGCCATATAAGAAGATTGGGCGATCATCTTTGGACGCCTCATAGTTTACATAGTCAACACCAGCCTGAACCCAGTCAGCATAGGTGATTGCGTTACGGTCTTTTACTTCTGTTACTCCATAGGTCGGCATATCAATCATAATCGTTTCAAAGCCATTTTTTGACTGAGGACCACCAGCAATCATTGAGATTTGACGTCCGTTGGTACCCACACCGTGAAACATGATGATTTTTGCAGGCGCTTGTGGATTTCTAAAGGTATCTAAGTGGATTCGGTTGCCGTTCCAGTCCCACCATTCTTCTGCTGGTTTGTAAGAATCAGTAAAATGGTATGCTTCTGGCAAATAGTTCATAACTTCTTTCCAAGATGTTTGTGTCGTGTATGTCATTTTAAATGCTCCTTTTGTTTATGTGTTTAAAACTATCAACATGATGGTTTGAAAGAAAACAGCCTTAGCTGTTTCTCTCTGAAGCGTCCTTTTTCAGTGAAGCTAACAAACTTTCCAAATTTGTAATAGCCTGCTCAAAGCTCACATCATAATAACGCTCTTTACCTTTTTGCGTAACAGTTACCAAACCTGCTTGCAAAAGCAATTTCAAATGATGAGAAACAGTCGGACGAGATAAGGTCATCTTTTCAGCCACTTCATTTACCGTTAAATCCTTATGGTCGAATAAGAGTATCAAGATTTCCTGTCGTCTAGGATCTCGTAGCATCTCAAAAGTCGGGATGCTTTCTTTTAATAAATTCATTGTTTGTTGGCTCATTTCAAACCTCATGTTTAAGTTTATAAACCTATTATAGACTACGCGTTGAAGTTTGTCAACACATAAAATCAATTTTTTTATTTTTTTAATAGTTTAAAAATAAAGGGATTTACACAGGATATATTCCAGAAAAACATATTGATGCTTTTTGAAACACACGCTATTAAAATAGAGAAAGGGCTCTTGGATAGGATGATTACTAGACTTATGTTCATCTATCTCACATTAATTATTTTCTGTTATAATAAACTGTTAGAAATTTCAATGAAAGGAATCCTTATGACAAATCTAATCAAACATAAACGCGTAGAGTTTAGCGAGCTCTTTTATGATCTGGTCTTTGTCTACGCGATATCCAAAACGACTGCCCTTATCCATCATCTTCACCATGGTGTCTTATCATTAGACGCCATCTTTGGTTTCCTGATGTCCCTTCTAGTTCTGGTCAATTCTTGGATGATTCAGACCGTCTACACGAATCGTTACGGAAAAAATTCTCTTTTCAATATGGTCGTCATGTTCATCAATATGGCCATGCTGCTCTTGATAGCAAACATGATTACCAATGACTGGCAGTCCTATTTCCATGCCTTCTGCTGGATGATTGGGACACTGACCTTGACCTTATTTTCCCAATATCTGGTTGAATATCTTCGAAAATCTACCACGCCGGCCAATCGTAAAAGCATCAAGGGGTTTCTTTGGATGACCGGTCTCAGAACTGTCCTGGTCTACCTAGCTGCTCTCTTGCCAATTCATCTTGGGATTCATGTCTACATAACTGGGATTCTCCTGACCTTTATCATGCCCGTCCTATTGACCCGAAAAGTTTCCCATTTTCAAATTAATCTTCCCCACCTGATTGAACGCATTTCGCTTTTAGTTATCATCACTTTTGGCGAGATGATTATGGGCCTAGCGGACTTCTTTACTCTGGAAAACTTCTCCATCTATTCTATCCTTTACTTTATCATCATGGTCAACATCTTTATGAACTATTTCGGTCAGTTTGACCATGCTATTGATGAGAATGGGGAGAATAAAGGAATTTCCTCATTTACAGCCACTATCCGATTTTTATTGGTTTGATTATGGTGACTGTGTCTATGAGTTTCTTGGTCGCTCCAGAAACTCATCACCTCTTTGCGACTAGCTTCTTCTATACGGGTATCGGTCTCTTCCAAGCTGCTATCCTTGCAAATGGGTACTTTAACAAGAGTTACCTTCACTATAATAAGACATTTTACGGTATCCAGGCAGGAATCTTCCTTATCGGACTGCTTCTTTCCCTTCTTTTCTCAGCTCATCCTACCATCGTTATCACAATTGCAGCCTTGATGACTTTAGCAATGGAAATCCATTTCACACATTTTTATATGAGCCGAACCAAGAAATTCTCAACTCCGAATTGGGATTTGTATTAAAAAATTCTAGTAGATAGCCTCTACTAGAATTTTTGTTTTAGTCAATCACAATCATGGCTTTAATGGTCTTCCGTTCGTCCATATCTTTATAGGCTTGGTCAATCTCTTCCAGTTTATAGCTGGAAGTAAAGACACGGCCTGGATTGATGTCGCCATCAAGAACTGCTTTCAATAAGAGTTGTTTGTCGTAGGTTGTGACAGAGGCTGCGCCACCCGCCACTGTGATGTTTTGTGCAAAAGTGGAACCAAGGGCACGATTATTATAGTGAGGAACACCAACAAAGCCTAATCGGCCGCCGTTGTGAAGGACTCCAAGCGCTTGGTCAACAGCTGCTTCTGTTCCGACACATTCGAGCGCAACGTCGGCACCGCCACCGAGGATTTCGCGCACCTTGGCAACGCCTTCTTCGCCACGCTCAGCAACCACAGCTGTCGCTCCTGATTCAAGCGCCATCTTTTGCCGGTCTTCGTGACGGCTCATGAGGACGATTTGGGAAGCTCCCCGCATCTTAGCCGCGATAACAGCACATTGTCCAACAGCACCATCTCCGATGACAACTACCTTGTCGCCTGGTTTAACATCTGCCACACGCGCCGCATGGTAGCCGGTCGGCATGACATCAGCCAGCGACAAGAAGGACTTAAGCATCCCTTCTGAATAATCTGACGGCTGACCCGGAATTTTCACCAAAGCCCAGTTGGCATACTTGAAGCGCATATATTCTGCTTGCACCCCATCTGACCAGTTATTGCCAATATGCCGGTCACAAGTCCCGTCATATCCCGCTCGGCAGGCATCACAATCCCCACATCCATGAGTAAAGGGAGCAATGACAAAATCGCCTGCTTTCACAGTCGTTACTGCCTCACCGACTTCCTCGACAATCCCGATCGCCTCGTGTCCACTGTTCATGCGCCCAGGCTTCACCTGCTCATTTCGATAACTCCACAGGTCAGAGCCGCAGACACAGGTACGAGCAATGCGGATAATGGCATCATCTGGATCTAGAATTTGCGGATGATCCATTTCTACTAGTCCAACTTGACCAACCTTGAGATAAACTGCTGATTTCATTGCATTTCTCCTTGTGTTTACTAACTATATTATATCACTTTTCAGAGACCTAGCCTAAGGGAAGGTAAAAGAGTTTCGTGACAATTTTCTTTCCCAGCGAGCCCTACCCATCACTTTTTAAAGCCGCTTTCTTAGTCCTCATTAGCTGAGGCCATACTCCAGCAATAGCCGCTGAATCCATCAAAATGACCTCTAGCGTGACTCGGCTAGAGGTCTGACTTACCTTGCTGATATGGGAGCAATCAGTTTATTCCATTCGGAACTGACTAACAATTGATTGTTGATTATTTAATTTATTAAATTTTTAATTCCTTTAAGCGCTAATGATTTTCTTTTATCTTAGCATTAGAAATATTGATCACAAAGCAACTATCGGTTAACATCTCGAAGACTGAAAACCATCTAAAAGCTTCTACTTTCTATCCCACTGTCATAATCAGATAGGCTAAGCAGGCCTACCCAATGATTTAACCAATAGTCCAGTAAAGCAACGACTTATCTGTTACAAATAACTAGATATCAGCAAAGCAAATCGAATGCGAAATTAAGTTTTTCCTTTCCCTATCTTTACTTACATTATACTCCTCCTAGCAAAAGATTGCAAGCGTTTACACTACAGAGATTGAATTTTTTTACCAAAGAATTAGGTAAATAATCTATTCTTATTACGAATTTCATTCTCAATGAGTTTGTCCTGCTTATCCATGTGGTGAAGTTCGGTGGGGAGGAAAATATAATTTTTGGACGAGTGTAAAGAATAGAAACACTTTCTTATAATTTCATAGTAAAACACCCCAAAAATTAGATTTTCTGTCTAACTTTTGGGGTGTAGTTCAGTTTCTACCAATATTCCTTCAAAAATATAACCAAATGAAGTTTGATATATCTTTGATAACCTCTATATGATTAGTTTTGACTCTACTCCTAATCATTCTTTATTATATAGACTTGAAAACTCTTTGCAACTCCTCCTACTACATATTTTTTAGCATCATTTTCCCACCAGGGCAACACGTCTTCTTTCAGAATTTCTAAAAATAGCTCCTTCGAAACAAGATCATCCGCTAAGAAAGAATTATAATTGTCAAATACAAAAGCATATCTATCTGCTTTCAACCATAAGAAAGTAGGTATCCAATCTATTGTTTTAGTTAACTTTTAATAACTGATAAAAACTTAATACTCTTCACAGATAACTTCAATATCTTTATCTGAAATATCTGGATTATATTTTAGGATAAATTTTTTTATATTATTTATATCCTCATCTGTCATATATTCAACTTGGAACTCAATAATAAAATCGGCTATATTTTTCATTTCCTGAAATAATAATTATAGCATCCTTAAAAAAATTTTTCCTAAAAAAATATTTGTCCCTACATGTAAATATCCTGTAGATGGACTAGAAAAAAATACTGTCCCCATTTTTATATCATTTGAATAGTTTATATCCTGTTTTTTATAATAAAAATGAGAATTAATTATCTGCTGACTAATATCTAACAATTTCAACAATCTATCTATAATTGCTAAATCTACTACCGCAATTCTCAATTCAATGTTTACCATAATTTCATTCCTATTTATCAATAAATCCCTTGAAAGAACCATCCATATTTAATCTCATCCCCCGTCCATCAGGTAATTTTTTCTCAAGAAAACTAATACCTCTATCAGTTGTATGAGTCATAAAGTCCCCTGGTGATTTAATTATATCATTTATATGTTCCATGGCTTGTCTATTTATTGACTCTGAATTCCCTTTTACTGCACCCCAAATCTGCGGATTTCTGCCAGCGTGCTTTTGCAAGGCATGGCCTGCTATAGTTTCTCCTCCGCTGTTTCTAATTATATTAGCAGTATCTCTAATTCTATCTACATCAACTATTTTTACTATATCCGATGCTTTATCAGCTGCCTTAATAGCTTTCGAAGCATCATTAGCTTTATCAGCTGCCTTCGCAACTTTTGATGCATCATTGACCTTATCCAGTGCTTTTAAGCCTTTACCAGCTAATTCCCCACCCTTTACAACTTTACTAATTCCAAAAGAGGCTAAACCAGCTATTAACCATCCTGCTGCTTCTAAGCGACTAGCAGCTTCACCTGTTTCAGGATCTTTCCCTGTCGTTAAACGGTATATATCATTCACAAAGAAAAACTCTCCGAGTAAATAAGGTATTTTTTTAAGGCTATTTACTGTATTTTGCCAAACGAGTCTATTCCCTGCTTCGATTTCCTCTTTCGTGCGTGTGTCTGTTCCTATAATTGATTTGAAATCATAGCTTCTTGACAAAGTGGCAATCGCAGACATATCCCCAGAGTTTGCTTTTTGGATGAGTTGCTGTATTTCACCGGCTGTCAGCTTTTTATTTCTAGCATCATCTTGAGCCTTAGTCGTTTTGGGATCACAGACATGTTTCAATGTATTCTGTAAAGCTGGAGTCCAGTTACGGTCAAGATTGAGTCCTTCTCGGATCGTCGGTGAGGTATTGAGTCCAGTCGCTAAACCATATTCATAGCGAATCTGTTGGCGACGACGCTGTTCTGCTTGGGCTCTTGCGTATGCTGCTTGTTGTTGTACATAAGCATATGAACTCTGTCCACCATAACTTCCACCTTGGTAGGTTGCCACATTGGGACCAAAAGCTTGATAATAACTTGCTGGTGCTCGGAAGTTGCGGTCTGTTTGAATGCGACGATCCGTGTATTCACGTAGTGTCACTGCACGGCCTAAAGCATCTTGCCCGACAATACTTGTTGGTAGAAACGTTGTAGGCGAGTATTGATATTACGGCGTTTCGAACCTCCGCCTCCACCTAACCAAACCATATTATGCCCACTCGGGTCTGTATAGTTGACGGGATTGTTCTGCACATAGCTGTAGCGGTTCTGGCTGAGAGGGTCCGTCGCCTCACCTGGGTAGCTATCCTCGGTTAAGAAAGTACCTCCCTGACTATCATAATACCTTGCGCGTAAGTAGTCAAGTCCAGTATCGTCACGAGCTTCGCCGTTATAGGCAAATGGCTGACCCGTTGTGTCTGTGCTTGTCTTTCTTGCCCCATAGACGCCATAGTGACTGGATGCGACGGCTTGTCCATCCTTGGTCAAGCCTGTCACAGAGCCTGACTGATTGGTCAAGTAGTTGTAGCTGTCACCTGTTTGGTTGTTAAGGTAGCTAGCTCGACCCTTGCCATAGCTATAGGTCTCACGGGCCTTGCCATCATGGTCATAGGTTTCAAGGACTTCTGTATGTTCACGATTGACATCGTTGACATAGTTACGTTCTTCGTAGTAGTTGTAGGTGTCCTCTCGTGTGGTATAAGGGATGAGGACATCCTGAACCTGACTGGCATAGGTCACCTCTCCCTGTCCTGGTAAATTCCCAAGTTCTGGTGGGTTGACAACGATCCCCTCCTTGGTCGCTCGGTCCTTAGCCACTTTCTGGTGGTAGGCTGTCGACACATCGTCAAAGATGCTGTGCCAGATGCTTCCTACTGTTTGCGGTAATGTGGATAGGGCTTGTAGGACATTCTGAGTAAAGCCATACCAGAAGAGGGAGTGTTCTTCCCCACTTGGGGCTGTGTATGGTGATTTGCGACCTGACTTGCTATCCTTTGGTTTACGTTGGAAGAGCTGGTAGGTGTTCTTGCCTTCCTTACGACTGGCAGTGAAGACACGGTTATCATCCCCGTCGTAAAGCGCAGCCATGAGAAGGCCCTTCTTGTCCTTGATCGCAAGCAAGCGATTCTCTGTATCGTAGATGTAGTCTAGCTTTCTGAATTCTTCTCAGAAGCGATGCGATTGCCATTCTTGTCGTAGGTATAGGTGATGGTACCATCTGGCCCTTCCAGTTTGGTCAAGCGGTTATGGTCATCGTAGGTAAAGCGTGTCTGGCTCTCCTTGCCATCTACCGTCTCAGTGCTAGTCAGTTTATTGCCCGCTAGGTCATAGGTGTAGGAGAGTTTAGAGAGTTCCTTACCAGCTCCATCCGATACGGTCATGTTTTCCACTTGACCCAGAGTATCGTAGGTATAGGTATGGACTAGGGTTTCGCCATCCTGCTTGATGGTTTCCTTGGCGATATGAGCTTATACTGCTTGTCTACTGTGAGGCAAGTATAAAATAAACTAGGGGAAAATTTCCCCTAGTTAGCAATTGAACTAAGTCACAAATTGTATTTGTGAAAGTGATCTATACTTTCCAATCATCTAAATTCAACACTTTACTCACTCTAAAGTTTCATTATCCTGCCAAAAGAAATGAGCACTCTTTAAATCAAGATGTTCTATCTGAATATCACGACAAACAATTATTATATCCGTAATACCTAGATCAATTCTGCACTCAACAAAATTTTTATTTTGAGCATACTGAAGCAACGTGAAATTTTGTGCGGAATAACCGAGTTGAATCTTTTTCAAACTTTTCACATCATAATCACGCCAATTCTTCCATAAAGCATCTGTTGTATACTCTACTTTACCACATAAAAGGAAGGTTACGCGCCAATATTTTTTTTGATTATCCTCATACTCAATAATAGTTTCATCGCCAAAAAATGACACATAAAAATTGTAAATAGGTGCGTCCCAATAATTTGTTAAATCTAATTCTTTTTGTTTTTGTTCAATATTCATATCTCTATTTTGTAATATCCATTAATACTTATCCCATGGAATATGGGCATCTGGACTTTTTCTATTAACAATATTACCGTTTATATCTAAAGGTTTTCCATTTTCATCATAAATGTGCATATGATTATAGTCAGTTATGCGGTCAGGTGGATCTATTCTGATTTTATAGTCCCCTTTGCTATTTTTTATATGAACACGTCCATTATTTTCGTGGAATGTCCAGCCTTCTGGCAGTCTTCCTTTTAGCTCCTGTATATTTAGGTCAACTATCTCTTTTGGAGATAATTTATCTAATTTAGGAGGATTAAAAAGCTTACCAGCATCGGACGCCTTGTCTACCACTCTTGCAGCTTTCGAAGCATCATTAGCTTTATCAGCTGCCTTCGCAACTTTTGATGCATCATTGACTGCGTCCACTGCATCGAGTGCTTTTTCAAGTTTCCTTAATTTGCTATCCTTAGCTATAGGATAGAAGTTACTTGCAATATCAACAGTTAGCTCTGCAGCTGCTACCCAACGATTTGCGTCTTCGCCCCATCTATATCATGAGATAAGTAATAAGTATCATCTAGTGGATGTTGAGCAATTGAATAATCAATTCGAGTCCCTTCTACCGTTAGCCACGCATATACATCTGGATTCTGATGAAGTTTTGTCTCTATCGCATTTGAGAATGTTGCTCCTCAGCCGTCTGTTCAAATCCATCTAAGAGCTTTAAATCTAAAATTAAAACTGCAATCACCGCAATGAATGATAAACTAAACTTTAAAACTTTCACGTAATCTTCCCTATTATTGTCTACAGATCCCAAAAACTAGATATTAGGTTTAAACCAAGAGTCTGGGCAAGCCTATTCAAACAAGCCATAATAGTCCGCTATGGTCATCTTGGCTTTTTCTTCCTGCTTGAGGTCTTGGATGATTTGCCCTTCCTTCATGACAATCAGACGGTTGCCGTATTTGAGAGCATCCTCCATGTGATGGGTAATCATGAGGGCCGTCAGCTGGTCTCTGCGGACAAAGTCATCAGTCAACTCCATGAGAGCCACACTGGTCTTGGGATCCAGCGCTGCTGTATGCTCGTCCAGAAGAAGCAGTTCCGGGCGCTTGAGGGTCGCCATGAGCAGACTCAAAGCCTGTCTCTGACCACCAGAGAGAAACTCAATCGGCGTATCCAGATGTTTCCAGACCATTGCCAATCTTATCAATGGTCTCCTGAAACTCCTGCCGATAGCTATTCAGCCGACGAGGGACTAGGCCACGGGATTCGCCACGAAACTTGGCGATCAGCAGGTTTTCCGCCACTGTCATCCGAGGAGCCGTTCCCATCTTGGGATCTTGAAAGACTCGCGACAGATATTTAGCTCTCTTCTCAGGAGAAAAGTTGGTCACATTTTCGCCCAAGATGTAAATGCTACCGCTGCTTAGAGAGAGCGTACCGGCAATCACATTAAAAAGGGTTGATTTCCCTGCTCCATTGCCGCCCAAAATCGTGATAAAATCGTGCTCATGAATCTCCAGCGACACATCGTTTAGGATGACCTTTTCTTCATCAAAGCCGTTATTGACCCGCTTGCTGGCATTTTTTAATTCTACAATCGCTGTCATTTGCTTAACTTAGCTCCTTTAAAGAATGTATTTTTCAAGGTCGGAATCATGAGGCAGATCGCCAAGATAACCGCACTGTAGAGTCGGAGATAGCTCGTGTTGAAGCCAAGAGCAATGACACCCCAAATCAGAAACTGGTAGGCAATGGCACCAACCACAATGGTAATCAGACGTTCAGCCAAGGTCAGGCCCCTAAAAAGGACTTCCCCGATAATCAGACTGGCCAAGCCGACGACGATAACCCCAATCCCGCGGGACACATCTGCATAGCCCTCCTGCTGGGCAATCAGAGCACCAGACAAGGCAATGACGCCATTAGACAAGATCATGCCCATCAATTCCATGCGGCCAGTATTGATACCGAAACTACGCGCCATATCAGGATTGTCCCCGGTTGCGATGTAGGCCTGTCCCAGCTTGGTATCTAGGAAAAAGAGCAGAGCGACAATAACCAAACTGACAAAAATCAAGCCTGTCAGGAGATTATTGATTTCCCCAGAGAAGGGCAAAAAGTCCTGAATCTGTCGAGTTCCCAGCAAACCTAGGTTGGCCCGTCCCATGATCATGAGCATGATGGAATGACAAGAGGTCATGACCAAAATCCCTGACAGCAGGGTCGGAATCTTACCCTTGGTATAGAGAAGGCCTGTCGCCAAACCTGCCAGACAGCCCGCCAACACCGCGGCTGCCGTTGCCAAGAAAGGGTTAACCCCCTTGGTAATCAAGGTGACAGCTACCGCCCCACCTAGTGGAAAGGACCCTTCAGTCGTCATATCTGGAAAATTCAAAATCCGAAAAGTCATGAAAATCCCCAGACCCAAAATGGCCCAGACCAGACCTTGTGAAATAATGGAAAGAATCATCTTATTGTCCTAACTAAATTAAAATCGTATTCTATTTTAACACAAAAAAGCAGCCAATTTCAATGCCGAAATACCGACAGATAAATTGGCTTTCTTAGCTAATTACTGAACGACGGTCATTCGCCCTGTAGCAACGTCATACACTGCTCCTGAGATCTCTACATCATCTGGGATTAGGGGTGATTGGCGGAGAAGCTCCACGTCTTCCCGCACACTTTCCTCCACATCTGTAAAAGGAAGGAAATCCTGACCGCTAACATCAACGCCCAGTTCTTGATTGAGAAAAGCAGCAAATTCTTCATTTTTAAAAGTCTGTGCACCGCAATCCGTATGGTGTAAGACTACAATTTCCCGCGTGCCCATCTGCTGCTGTGAAATAACCAGCGAACGAATCATGTCCTCTGTCACCCGACCTCCAGCGTTGCGCAAGATATGAGCATCTCCCAGAGCCAAGCCCAGAGCCTGAGCCACGTGAAGTCTGGAGTCCATACAGGTCACGATCGCTACCTTGGTCTTGGGCTTAATCGGCAGGTGGGAGGTTCCATGCAGGTCCACATAGGCTTGATTGGCCTTCATAAAATTTTCAAAATAGGACATTCTTTCCCCTTACTAGAATTCATTTGATAGTCAAACCATTCCCTACCATCTTATCATCTTTTGGGTATTTTGTCAGTTTTCAGATCTAGATAAAGCAAAAATATCCGTTTTTTATGAAAAAATGAAAGAAAAATGCAAAAAAGGTGCGGAAATTCATCCACACCTTTCTATGAACCTTTTGCGATATATCGACTGAGTGAGCCCGCAAAGCTTTGAAGATTGAGACTTTGAACATAGATTTCCCCGGTGCCTCGGAAGGTGTTGACAACTCCCTCTCCCGTTCCGATCGACTGCCAGAAACCATTTTCGAGATGGATATTATAATCCAAGGACTGACTCCAAGCTACGACATGAGCATTATCAATGGTTACTTCTTGGTTATTTAGTTCAATTTTCCTAATCGATCCGTAGGCATTGGCCAAGAGAGTACCCTGCCCTTGAGTCGTCATGACGAAGAGGCCACCTTGACCACCAAATATCGCCTTACCAACAGACTGGCGCTCCATGGTATAGTAAGCCGTACCATCCAGAGCCAGAAAGGCACCGTCATTGAGCCGGTACTGCTTTTCTCCCAGATAGAGAGGAATAACTTGGCCGGGAACTTCTGGTGCTAAAGCTAGGAAACCATTGTCAGACTGGGCGACAGCTTGGGTGATGAAGGTACTTTCACCCGACACCATGGAACGGCCGACTGCCTTGACAAAGCGGCCCAAACCCGAACCGTTAGCATTGAGCTGAGTGTTCAAGGTCACATTAGGTGTGTGATAGACCATACTGCCACGCTGGATAAAGACTGTCTCTCCTTGATTGAGGTAGAGGTCAACGAGTGGAAATTGCATGTTGCTATCCATAGAAAATTGCATAAGAGTTCCCTCCTTGTTTTTTAAGAAAATTATAGCAATAATAAAATATTTTTGCAATCTAAAACAAAGAAAATCATCCAGCAAAGACTTTTTTCAAGACTTCCCCAATCGTTGTCACACCGATGACTTGGATATTGTCTGGCACTTTTAGGCCGTTCAGAGAGTTTTTGGGAGCATAAATCTTGGTGAAGCCTAGTTTTGCTACTTCGTTGATGCGCTGCTCGATGCGGTTGACCCGGCGGATTTCACCAGTCAGGCCAATTTCTCCGATAAAGCACTCTTGAGGATTGGTCGGCAGATCCTTGTAGCTGGAAGCAATGGCGACCGCTACCGCCAAATCAATAGCCGGCTCATCTAGCTTGACGCCGCCAGCTGATTTGAGATAGGCATCCTGATTTGAAGAAGGAGCCCTGCCCTCTTTTCCAGAACCGCCATGATGAGGCTGGCTCGGTTAAAGTCCAGTCCAGTCGTGGTTCGCTTAGCATTGCCGAACATGGTCGGTGTCACCAAGGCCTGCACCTCAGCTAAAATCGGCCGCGTTCCTTCCATGGTCACGACAATGGAAGAGCCTGTCGCGCCATCCAGCCGCTCTTCCAGAAAGACTTCACTTGGATTGACAACCTCAACTAGCCCGCCAGATTGCATCTCAAAAATACCGATTTCATTGGTCGAACCAAAGCGATTTTTAACTGCCCGTAAAATACGGAAAGTGTGCTGACGTTCGCCCTCAAAATAAAGCACGGTGTCCACCATGTGCTCTAGCGTTCGAGGGCCGGCCAAAGTCCCTTCCTTGGTCATGTGGCCAACGATAAAGGTCGCGATATTATTTGTCTTGGCCAGCTGCATGAGCTCGGCTGTCACCTCGCGGACCTGAGAAACAGAGCCTTGAACACTGGAAATTTCCGGCGACATCACCGTCTGTATAGAGTCGATAATCAGAAAATCTGGCTTGATTTTCTCAATCTCCGTGCGGATATTTTGCATATTGGTCTCAGCGTAGAGATAAAATTCACTATCAATATCACCGAGGCGTTCCGCCCGCAGCTTAATCTGCTCAGCTGATTCCTCCCCGCTGACATAAAGGACGGTGCCCTGATGAGAAAGCTGGGTGGATACCTGCAGAAGCAGTGTAGACTTCCCGATACCGGGATCCCCGCCAATTAAGACCAGACTGCCGGGCACTACTCCACCACCCAGCACACGGTTGAATTCCTCCATCTCCGTCTTGGTTCGATTGACATTGATTGAAGTGACCTCAGCCAGCTTCATGGGCCGAGTCTTTTCACCTGTCAAGGAAACACGGGCATGCTTGACTTCTGCGGCCTCTACCTCCTCAACAAAAGAGGACCAAGAGCCGCAGTTGGGGCATCGGCCTAGATACTTGGGCGAATGATATTCACAATTTTGACAGACAAAGGTCGTTTTTTTCTTAGCGATGATAAACCTCTTTCTATATCTCTATCTCACATTCAATCACTTGGCAAAAATCAATGGTTTCATTTGGCACAAACTGACGGATCAGCATACGATGAGCTACAAGGACTACTGTCTGGTAGTCTCGATACTTTGCCATACAGTCTACAAAACGAGCCTTCATCTCCTCAGCTGTTTCATACTGAATAGGACTACTAGGGAGCAAGGCTCCATCATTTTCTAAAAACAGGCTTCGAGCTTTTTCAAAGTTCTCTCTTCCCGTTTCATAAACCTGCCATTCATGCAGCAAAGGCTCCACTCTCAAAGGAAGGCCAGTGGCACAAGCCACATAAGATGCCGTTTCTAAAGCTCGCGTCATTGCAGAAGACACCAGCAAATCAGCTGAACGCAGTAAAGGATGCTGGCAAAGTTCCTGAGCCTGCCGTCTTCCCTGCTCAGATAAAGGCGCCAAATCCAGACCAAAGCCAGTATAAGAACGCTCCTCTAACTCATGGTAATCAGGCTCACCATGGCGCACAAAGATCACTTTCATCTCAATGCCCAGTAGAGCCAAATCCGCCTGTCCGCACACCGTCGGCTACATCCCCATCCGCAATCAAAAATGGTGCGAAAACAGCCTGCACAATGCGGTCACCCACTTCCAGTACAACCTCTTGGTCTGTGATGTTCTGCATCTGAGCAAAGATATGCCCTTCGTTCCCAGGATTGCCGTAGTAGTCGCCGTCAATAACCCCAACGGAGTTAATCAAAACCAGACCTTTTTACGAGGATTGGACGAGCGGTCATAGAGGTAAAGCACCTCGCCCGACTGCATATAGGCCTTGACGCCCGTCGGAACCAGCTTAATCTCCCCCGGCGCAATGATAGTGCGCTCTGCCACTTTCAAATCATAGCCCGCTGCGTGAGCCGTCTCTCTCTTAGGTAACAAATCTTCATTTGGAAAACTGGAAACCAGCTCGAATCCGCGAATTTTCATACATTTCTCTTTTCTATTTTTACTGTCCCTATTATACTAAATTCGCAAAAAACAAGCAAAAGAACCGCCGATTGGGCGGTTCTCCTTAGTATAAATCTTTGACGACCTCTCCATCTTCTAGATAGGTAAACTGCTCCGTCAAATCTGATGTGAAAACCTGATACATTTCCTTAAAGCTCACGGCCAGCGAGTAGCGGTCAAGGTCTTTGCGGTCAATCCAGAATACCTCGCCTTCTTCGGATGAAACCAGTTCTCCCTCAAAACGATTGGTCTTGTAAAGAAAAACGATATAGCGCTCATCTTTTTCAGTATAAAACTGCTTGACACCACACAAGCGAGGCTCATAGATCGTCAGACCCGTTTCTTCCTTGATTTCCCGTATCACTGATTTGACAAAGGACTCACGATGTTCAACATGGCCGCCTGGAAAGCAGAGGCCCGTCCAATCGTCATCTACTTTATTTTGCACTAAAATGCGGTCCCCATCGTAAACCATACACATATTTGTTAAAATAACTCGCTCTGCTCTTGACATTTCTGCTCCTCCATCTACCGACTGATTTGCTCGGCCTACTTGTGACTCATTATAACATAAAAGACCTGAATTTGATGAAAATCCAGATTTCTCAGCCCTTCCAGCAAAAAAACCGCCGATTGGGCGGTTCTTATAGGGAGATTATTATGAAAAAGAAAAGTTTTAGGATTTCATCAAATAAAGTTAGGAGGTCTTCATTTGATGGTTATATTATATAAAGCTTATCTTAAAATTAGCTAAAAATAATTTTAGATTTTATAATTCTTGCAAAAGATATTGAAATAGCTCTAAATTGCCCTTTTCTTCGTTGATCAAAAACTCTGGATGCCACTGAAGACCGATGATACGGCTGCCGTCCACAGCCTCAATCGCTTCGATGGTATTGTCCCTTGGGTCAAAGGCAGTTGCTCGGAAATTAGGCGCTAAGTCCTTGATGCTTTGGCGATGGACAGAATTAATCTGGCTGGCTTGACCAAATAACCGCTCCACAACACTGCCTTTCTCTGTACGAATGGAGTGCGAAGTTCCAAACGGTTGCCCCTGCCAATGATTGTCAATTTGCTGATTAAGCGTGCCACCAAAAGCGACATTGACCAACTGCAGACCACGGCAGATAGCCAAGACTGGCTTACCCTGACGAATAGCCTCCTTTAAGAGTGCTAGCTCAAACTCATCCCGAGCCAGATTGTAATCATCGCTATCAATGGCCTTTTCCTCTCCGTAAAACTGCGGATGAACATTTTGACCGCCTGATAGAATGAGCTTATCAATGGTTTCTATATAGTCCTTGACCAGACTTTTATCCCCGACAGGAATCACCATAGGCAGACCGCCGACTAGCTTGATGCTTTCGGCAAATTTGCAGGATACAGATGAATGAATGTTTTTGCCCGCCTGATCCACTGGACAAAGATTAGCCGACACTCCAACAATTGTTCTGCACATAGATGCTCCCTCCTTAACTTGATATAGAATATCTTACCATTCCACCTCTCAGCCGTCCAATAGTATTTTTTTAAGCTGGCCATAAAAATTTTTTATGTCAAGTACAGCTTTCCACAAAAAGAGATATAGTAGCGACAGACAAGAAAAAATCAGCAGAAGCCCGCTGATTTCATTTTTCTAATTCAAGCATAACGCTGACTGCGGTCAAGGCATAAAGCGGAGCGGTTTCAGCTCGCAGGATACGTGGACCTAGGCCAGCCGATACAGCCCCTGCTTGGCCAAAGGCGGCTATTTCATCTGGCGATAGACCGCCCTCCGGTCCGAAGATGAAGAGCAGTTTGTCTCCCTTGGCTAAACCTTTCACAGCCTGCACTAGAGCTGCAGTTTCTCCTTCTTTGGCCGATTCCTCATAGGCCACGACGATGCGGTCAAAGTCTGCCAAGGCCGCCAGAAAGGCTGCCTTTTTATCAAAGAGCCGAATCTCTGGAATCAGATTGCGCTTGCTCTGCTCTGCTGCTCCCTGAGCAATTTTCTCTAGCTTTTCACTCTTTTTAGCCAGCTTTTTGCCATCCCACTTGGCCACCGACCAGTCCGCTGGAAAGGCCCAGATGGCACTGGCTCCCAGCTCCGTTGCCTTTTGAGTGATAAACTCTAATTTATCGCCCTTAGGAAAGCCCGAAGCAATGGTCACTTGAACAGGCAACTCGGTATTGTCCGCCAGCTCCTCCAAGATTTCCAAGCTCTGCTGACTGGGGTCCAACACCCGAGCCAGTCGCTTCATGCCATCATCAAAGACCAGTGTGACTTGGTCGCCCTCTTTGAGTCGCATGACTGAAAACATATGTTTGGCCGTGTCCTTATCCGTGACCACCAGAGGAGACTGAGGACTTCCTTTTATAAAATACTGCTGCATCTAACCACCTATTACGCCTGAAATATCCTGCGTTTTCTTAAAGACACAGGCATTCCATTCGCCCTGAATCATATGCGTTTCCAGGAAAAATCCTGCCGCTTCTGCTGACTCGCGCACCATTTCCCACTTCTCAGAAATAATCCCACTCATAATCAGATAGCCCTCATCCTTGACCAGACGGTAGGCATCCTCTGTCAGATGGATGAGAATATCGGCCAAAATGTTGGCAACAATGACATCTGCCTCGATTTCTACACCTCGGAGAAGATCCCCCGGCGCCACATGGATGTTCTCCATACCAGGGTTGAGCTCAATATTTTCCTGTGCCACGCGCACTGCCACCTCGTCTAAATCATAGGCGTAGATATCCTTAGCGCCCAAGAGTGAGCTAGCAATAGAGAGAACTCCGCTGCCCGTGCCTACATCCAGCACCGTTTCTCCGCCCCGCAAGACCTGCTCCAGTGCAAAGAGGCTCATCTTGGTCGTCGGGTGAGTGCCCGTACCAAAGGCCATGCCAGGATCCAGCTTGATAATCTTCTCACCAGCTGTCGCCTCGTAGTCCGTCCAGGACGGCACAATGGTCAAGTCATGGGTAATCCGAGCCGGCTCAAAGTATTTCTTCCAGTTGTCCGCCCAGTCTTCCTCAGCCAGTTCCTGCCGAGTCAGCTGAATATCTCCCGTCTCCAAGCCGAAGCCACCCAGCTCAGCCAGGCGCTCATTGGCCTTGGCTGCAACAGCCTCTATATCCACCGAATCTGGGTAGTAGCCGGTAATCTTGACCCGTCGCTCTGCTCAACTTCTGGAAAAAGCTCACCATACTGGTCAACCTGCCCCAGATAGTCTGCGCTGTCATCGATAGCCACACCCTGACTGCCCAGCTCAATCAGAATATTCGAGGCTGCTTCCTCCGCCTCACGCTTCACTTCAATCGTTAATTCCTGCCAAGTGTCCATCATTAAAATACCAAGCCCGTAAAACACAAAGCCAAAATAGGAAATTCTCTGACGACGTTTGCGTCTAAGAGAACTTTATCTTTTTGGCACAATGTTTAGGGCGGGTTCAGTTTAGAAATTTAACTGAACAATCCTTTCTTTGTTTATTTCATTGTCTTCGTCATATAGACCATATCCATGCCTTCTTTTTCGGGCTCAGTATGGGTCTGATGATAGCCATTTTTCTCATAAAAAGCCACCATGCCTTTATCTTGGAAAACCGTACACAAATCCCATTGCCTAATGGTAGAGAATTTCTCCTCAATCAGACCAAGCCCCTCAGAACCATATCCTTTATTCTGGTGCTCTGGCAAAATCGCCACTGTTCCAATCCAGCCCGCTGTCTGTTCATCATTTGTATTCAAGCGAATAAAGCCCAGAATCTTCTCATCGTCTTTGACAAAATAATAAAAACTATTGGGCCGCTCAACCAGCTTCCAGCGAATTCGCTCTCGCTCCTCCAGATAAGGATCATATTGATCCTGATATTTCTCATAAACGGCCTTAAAACTCGCTCGCTGAATGGCAATAATAGTCTCTAAATCCTCAGCGCCTGCCCGTTCAATATAAATCATACTCTCACCTCCAAATAATCGCTCAACCTGTCCTGCAGCTGCGGAATAACCTTTTCATCTGCTAAAAACTGGCTCACATCCATCATCTGATAAGCCTGCCCCTCATCGCCAAAGGCGATACTGGCAAAATCTTCCTGAGTGATAGTTCCCACCATAAAAATAGAGGTTTTGTCTGGATCAAGCATTCCTTGATATTCCTTAGCCCAGACAATAGCCGTTTCTTCAAGATTCAAACCAAGTTCTTCGAAAACTTCTCGTTGAACACATTCAAAAGGAGTCTCCTCACCCTCGCGGCCACCGCCCGGCAGCTCCCACATATTGGGCCAAGGAATGGTTGAAATATCGTCTCGCAAGATAGTCAGCAGCTTATCATCACAGAGCAAGGCAATCTTGCAACCAGAAAACTCCATCTGTTTGTGCAGCAAATCTAGTCCTTCTGCATCCGCCATCAGCGCCTCCTAATACCTCGGATATGAATAAAATTCTGTCTCAGTCAAATCCGCTCTGCCATTTTCAAAAGCCTCAGCATTCCAAGCTATCTCAAACTCTGCCGCCTCTGGATCTGCTAAGAAGTCCATAAGTGCATCGAGGCCAGACTCAGCTGTTTGGCTTAGGAAATCCACGAAATAAGCCAGAAACTCCCGTGACAGCCCTTTCTTCGGCTCATAGGGCAGGCAGCCAGATAGTCCTCGGCCTCAAAACGAGACTTGACTGGATTGTAGAAAAGCACGGCTTCCTCAAAGTAAATATCCTCTGCCGAAGCATTGCCTTCAGCATCAACCGTCTCAATCGCGCCGGGATTTTGCACCTCAAGAAGAAAGGCCACTTCCACTGCGTGGTTCTTCTTGTCCCAGTTAATCTCATAGTCAAAAGGAAAATTCTTCTCCATTTCCTCATCTAATATATCCAAAAAACCGTACTTAGCCATGATTTCCTCTTTTCATTGTGATAAAATATTACTATCTATAATAGTAACACAAAACGCTAAGAAAAACACTTGCAGAAAGGAAATCTTATGCCAGAAAACCTCGCCCTACGCATGAGACCGACCAGCATTGATCAGATCATCGGACAGCAGCATCTGGTCGGACCTGGGAAAATCATCCGCCGTATGGTTGAAGCCAACCGCCTGTCCTCGATGATTCTCTACGGGCCACCCGGCATCGGAAAAACCTCTATCGCCTCAGCTATTGCCGGCACAACTAAGTTCGCCTTTCGGACCTTTAACGCCACCGTAGATAGCAAGAAACGCATGCAAGAAATCGCTGAAGAAGCTAAATTTTCCGGCGGACTGGTGCTCCTGCTAGACGAGATTCACCGTCTGGACAAGACCAAGCAAGACTTCCTACTGCCGCTATTAGAAAGCGGACTAGTCATCATGATTGGGGCGACGACAGAAAATCCTTTCTTTTCTGTCACCCCTGCTATTCGCAGCCGAGTTCAGATATTTGAGCTTGAGCCCCTCAGCAACGACGACATCCGGACAGCCATTCAGCTAGCCTTGACAGATAAGGAACGAGGATTTGATTTCCCAGTAGAGCTAGACGATGAGGCTCTGGATTTCATTGCTATCTCTACCAACGGAGACCTGCGCTCCGCCTATAATTCGCTGGATTTAGCCGTACTTTCTACCCCAGAAGATAGCAAGGGCATCCGCCACATCACGCTCGATGTCATGGAAAACAGCCTGCAAAAGAGCTATATCACCATGGATAAGGACGGGGACGGCCATTACGATGTCCTCTCTGCCCTGCAGAAGTCCATCCGTGGCTCCGATGTCAATGCTAGTCTCCACTACGCGGCTCGCCTCGTTGAGGCAGGAGATCTTCCTAGCCTAGCTCGACGCTTGACCGTTATTGCTTACGAAGATATTGGCCTAGCAAATCCTGACGCTCAAGTCCATACCGTTACAGCTCTAGAAGCAGCCCAACGAATCGGCTTCCCTGAAGCCCGCATCCTTATTGCCAATATTGTTATCGATCTGGCTCTATCTCCCAAGTCCAACTCAGCCTATCTGGCCATGGACAAGGCCTTAGCTGACTTACGAAAGAATGGAAATCTTCCCATTCCCCGCCACTTACGCGACGGCCACTATGCAGGAAGCAAGGAATTGGGCAACGCACAGGGCTATCTCTACCCTCACTCCTATCCTGGCAATTGGGTCAAGCAGGACTATCTGCCCGACAAGATAAGGGATGCCAATTATTTCACTCCCAATGAAAATGGCAAATACGAGCGAGCCCTTGGATTGACCAAGAATAAGATTGATGACTTAAAAAAATGATGGCATCGTTTGCAAAAATCACGTTTTTCTCTTGAATTTTTCAAAATTTATGGTATTATAATTATAGAAACGCTGTGGTGTACGACTTCACACTTAAGTGTTGACCGACTATTTTTTGTATTATTAGGGAAACAAAAGACTTCTAACAGCGTGCAAGCCGTGTCACGCGGAAGCAGCTTCAGTTAGAGCGAGTTGCCCACCTGCTTAATTGCGCGGGTTCAATACAAATCGTGAAGGTCCGGCACCAATACAGCTTTTTCTCTTGCCTCCTTAGCTCAGTTGGTAGAGCAGTAGACTCTTAATCTATGGGTCGCAGGTTCGAGCCCTGCAGGGGGCATAGAAAGTATGACTAAAAAGCCTTGGAATCCAAGGCTTTTTCATTATTTTACAAATTTTTGTCTCATTATCCGTACAATAAAAAGACTTCAAACTATTGTTTTGAATCAATAGTTTGAAGTCTTTTTTACTTTATTGATTTCAGAAAAGTTGTACTTTCTCTGATGTGTCTTACATCATGCCGCCCATCATGCTTGGGTCCATAGCTGGTGCTGCTGGTGCAGGTTCTGGCTTATTGGCCACAACAGCTTCTGTTGTCAAAATCAAGCTAGCAACTGAAGCGGCATTTTGCAGGGCTGAACGCGTTACCTTGACTGGGTCAATAATTCCAGCCTCAATCATGTTCACCCATTCGCCGGTCGCTGCATTGAATCCTGTACCTGCTTCAGAGTTTTTCAGGCGGTCAATGATGATAGAGCCTTCAAAACCAGCATTCAAAGCGATTTGACGGACAGGCTCTTCCAAGGCACGGAGGACGATGTTACGACCAGTCGCTTCATCACCTGTTAATTCGAGGGCAGCTACTGCATCTAATACGCTAACAAAGGCTGTACCACCACCTGACACGATCCCTTCTTCTACTGCGGCACGAGTCGCATTAAGGGCATCTTCAATGCGGAGTTTCATTTCTTTGAGCTCGGTTTCGGTTGCAGCACCGACCTTAATCACCGCCACACCACCGGACAATTTAGCCAGACGTTCTTGCAATTTTTCTTTATCAAACTCAGAAGTTGTACTTTCGATTTGAGATTTGATAACGGCCACACGATTAGCAATGGCTTCAGGATTACCAGAGCCTTCCACAATCACAGTGCTGTCCTTGTCAACAGTGACTTTAGAAGCTTGTCCAAGCGCTTCAATCGTCGCATCTTTGAGCTCCAGACCAAGGTCTTCTGTAATCACTGTACCACCAGTCAAGATGGCAATATCTTCCAACATGGCCTTACGACGGTCACCGAAACCTGGTGCTTTAACAGCAACTACATTGAAGGTACCACGAATCTTGTTGAGAACCAGCGTTGGCAGAGCTTCACCATCCACATCATCCGCAATAATCAAGAGCGGACGGTTGGTTTTCAAAATACTTTCCAACAATGGCAGAATTTCTTGAATGTTAGAAATTTTCTTGTCTGTAATCAAGATATAAGGGTTGTCCAGATCAGCCACCATTTTTTCACTATCCGTCACCATGTATTGAGACAAGTAGCCACGGTCAAACTGCATTCCTTCTACGACATCCAGCTCTGTTTCCATGCCTTTGGACTCTTCGATAGTAATGACTCCGTCATTGCCAACTTTTTCCATAGCTTCAGAGATGTACTCACCGACTTTCTCGCTGCGAGAAGACACGGCAGCAACCTGAGCAATCGCTTCCTTATTAGAAACCGGAATTGCAGTTTCTTTCAGAGCGCTGACAGCAGTCGCAACTGCTGCTTCAATCCCGCGGCGGATACCAATTGGATTAGCACCAGCTGTAACATTTTTAATCCCTTCGCGGACGATAGCTTGGGTCAATACAGTAGCAGTCGTTGTTCCGTCACCAGCGATATCGTTGGTTTTTGAAGCAACTTCTGAAACCAATTTAGCGCCCATGTTTTCAAAATGGTCTTCCAGTTCAATTTCCTTGGCAATGGTCACACCGTCATTGGTGATGAGGGGTGAACCAAAAGATTTTTCCAAAACAACATTGCGACCTTTAGGACCCAAGGTTACTTTGACAGTATCTGCTAGAATATCCACACCACGAACCATTGCACTGCGTGCATCTGATGAAAATTTAATGTCTTTTGCCATCTTTAAACCTCTTTCTTCGATTTTTACTCCACAATTGCAAGAATGCTTGCTTCCCCAACAACCAAGAATTTCTCATCCTGATCTTTAACTTCAATGCCAGCATGGCTTTCAACTAAAACCTTATCACCTGGCTTGACACTTGGTGCGACCAATTCTCCATTGAGCGTACGGATGCCTTGACCGACTGCGATGACTGTCGCTTCTTTTGTCGCGTCCTGCCCTGCACCAGCAATGACAAAGCCACCAACTTTCTGTTCTTTTTCTTCTACTTTTAAGACCACACGGTCACCTAATGGTTTTAACATCTTTTTCCTCCAAAGATTGAATTTTAGCACTCTATCCATATGAGTGCTAATCTATAGTTAATATTGTATCACTTGGTCAGAAATAGTCAAGAAAAAACTTTGCCGAATGACAAAGTTTTTGGGGGAGATTAATTGGAAATATTATTGAGCTAACTTCAGTTTCTCTTCAAAATCATCAATCACTTTTTGCAAATTTAGTCTACCCTTGTAGATGCCATAGCCAAAGACCAGCATGACAAGAATTCCCAAAATAGCTAGGATGACTCCTATGATGAACAGAAGCAGATTGGTTCGATGAAAGAGATAGATCAGGACAAAATTGATTAATTCCTTTCAAAAAACGAAGATATCCTCATGAAATACCTCCGTTTCTGTATATATTTATTCAAATACAAATTGATTGTGGTAGAGCTCAGAATAGAATCCACCTAGATGCAGCAATTCATGATGATTGCCTCTTTCAATGACTTCCCCGTCTTTTAAGACAATGATTTGGTCAGCATTTAATATAGTCTTTAAGCGGTGAGCGATGACAAAGCTAGTTCGTCCTGCCACAATGGCCTCCATCGCGCTCTGGATCTTGCTCTCGGTTACCGTATCAACGTTGGAGGTAGCCTCATCCAAGATCAGCACTTGAGGATCGGTCAAAAGGGTTCGAGCGATTGAAATTAATTGCTTTGACCTGTTGAAAAGATGTTTTGATCATCATCTACGATTGTGTCGTATTGATCAGGCAAGCTTTCAATATACTCGTGAATATGGGTAGCACGCGCAGCGATTTCAACCATCTCCTGACTTGCATCCGGCACCCCAAATCGGATATTGTCTCGAATGGTTCCGCTGAACAAGACAGAATCTTGCAAAACGATACCTACATGACTGCGCAAGCTATCCAAGTCATAGTCTCGGATATCGCGTCCGTCAAATTCGATACTGCCCTTATCCACATCGTAAAAACGATTGATCAGGTTCATAATGGTCGTCTTTCCTGATCCTGTTGGCCCTACAACGGCAATCATCTTGCCTTTTGGCGCTGAGATGGAAACATCCTTCAAAATCGGCTTACCTTCGACATAAGAGAAATCCACATGTTTTATCTCGACGCCTTCTCTCAGCTCGGTAAAGGCTGGTGCATTCTGCGGGCGCACTTCCTCGGGCGCATCAAACATTTCCTGAATCCGATCCGCACCAGTGAAAGCCAGCTGCAGGCTTCCCCAGCTTGCCGCAACCTGAATGATAGGCTGATAGTATTGTTGAGAAAACTGTGTAAAGGTTGAAATCAGACCAATGGCTACTGAGGTCTTCACATTAGGATCATTGAGCATAATGGCCGAGCCCACAAAAATTACGATAGCCGTATTGATCAGGCTCATTCCGTTCATGACAGGAAAGAGCAAGCCAGAAAAAGCACGTCCTTTAAAGGTTGCTGACCGTACCTTATCATTTTGCTGGACAAAGCCTTTGATGACTTCTTCTTGCATTCCCTGCACAATGACTACCTTCTGGCCGGAAATCGTCTCATCCATATAAGCATTGAGCTGACCGACTTCTTTTTGCTGCAAGTCTGTGTACTTGCGAGCCAGTTTGACGATGGACACCAAGACAATGATGGCTACTGGCGTACTGGCAATCGTCACCCAAGCCAAGGTCGCATGCCGCATAAACATGATGATAATCAGACCGATGTAGAGAGCGATATTGCTCATCACTTGGACTAGGCTCTCGTTGAAAGCCTGCAAGATATTATCCAAATCACTGGTAAAACGCGACAAGATATCCCCATCTTGATGGCGGTCAAAGAAGGAAACGGTCAAGCGAGCCAATTTTCCAAAGAGCCCCTTGCGCATTTCATTGGTTGAGTAAGAGATAATTCGACTCATCAGCAGCATATAAATCAAGCTCGATAGCGAAAGGAAGATGAAAGCCAGCGCTAAATTCCACATGATTCCTTGAAAAGCAGCAAAGGCTGAAACATCACCTGAAGCAAGCTTGCCACTCGCAAAAGCACTACCCAACTCCACCAGCTCACTAATAGCGAGACCTGTAAAAATCGGAAAGAGAACCTGTAAAACCGTCGAGATGATAATCATAATCATGACGACCAAAAAGGCCAGTTTATACTGTTTGAAATATTGCCAAAAAAATTTCGCTGTCTTCATATTAGTCCTCCTTTCCTTTTTGAGTCTCATAAATTTCTCGGTAGACATCATTTGTAGCAACCAAGTCTGCGTGTCTACCTTGGCCAATCAAGCGTCCTTGATCTAGCACCAAAATCTTGTCCGCATGGACAACGGAGCTAATCTTCTGGGCAATGATAATGGTTGTTGTTCCCTTCAAATCCTTGTTCAGCGCCTCTTGAACCAGTTTCGGACTTAGCATCCAGAGCTGAAGTTGAGTCATCCAAGATAAGAATATTAGGATTGCTGACAACACCACGCGCAATGGACATTCTCTGCTTTTGTCCGCCAGAGAAATTATTTCCCCGTTCTTCGACTTGGCTGTTGTAGGTATCTTCCATGCGATTGATAAACTCACTTGCCTGAGCAATGCGCGCCGCCTGTTCTAATTCTGGCAGGCTAGCATTTTGCTTTCCTTGACGCAGATTGTCCGCAATCGTCCCCTTAAATAAAATAGCTTTTTGCAGAACGATAGAGACATTTTTTCTCAGCGAAGCTTCACTAATGTCTCGCAAGTCCTTGCCACCAATTTTGATGGAGCCTTCCTGAGGATCAAAAAGACGCGGAATGAGCTGAGCCAGAGTTGATTTTCCTGCTCCTGTCGCTCCGACAACACCAATCATCTCTCCTGGTTTGACTTCAAAGCTAATATCCTTGAGCATGGGCTCTGTATCTGTCGGATAGGTAAAGGTCACATGGTCAAAGACCAGACTACCTTCCAGATCTTCTTCAACTTCATGCTTGAAGGTCATCGCTGGCTCTGTATCCAAGACCTCCTTGATCCGCCGAATCGATACCATTGCACGCGTAACGGTATTGCCCAGAAAGCCAACCATGATGATGGTAAACATAATTTGATTCAAATAAGAAATGAAAGAGACAATCGAGCTAACCAAGCCTGGATCCATCTGTATCATGCTAGACAAGAGCCACATGGTCAGATAGACAGCCCCGTAGCCGACGATCATCATCATCGGTTGAACAATCGAAAAGGCATAACCAATAAAGAGATTTTGCTCTAGAAGTTCATCTGAAACTTGCGTAAATTTCTGATACTGCTCTCTCTCCTGTACGAAAGATTTGACGACACGGACGCCACGCAGATTTTCTTTGGCAATCGCATTGATCTTTTCTAAGAGAACTTGGAATTTGGCAAAGCGTGGACCCATCAAGCCCATCATCACTCCTGTCAAAAAGAAGACCAAAAAGACCATCAGGACAATCACCCACCACAAGGAAGGAATGGTCACCACCGCCAAAATAAAGGAACCTAAAAATAAAATAGGCAGGCGGAATAAAATCTGAAACATCATCATGACCAAATTTTGTACTTGGTTGATGTCATTGGTCATTCGGACGACTAGATTCCCTGCATTGAACTGTTCAATATTGGCATAAGAGAAGGTCTGGATTTTCCGAAAGGTCTTTTCCCGTAAATCTGACGACACACCTTGCGCAATATAGGCTGCCAGGGTCACATTTGCCCCGCCAGCGAGCAAACCAACCAGACCAAAGCCCAGCAACCAGGCTCCCAAACGATAGATTTCTTCCCGATTTCCTGACAAAAGAGCATTCAAGACATCTTTGAGATACAGGGGCTGCAACAGCGAGCTAGCCAGCATCAGCGATGTCATCAGAAGAGATAAAAAGATAAATAATTTATAGGCTGATAAAGCTTTTCTGAACATAATTCCTCCTCGTAGATTTTTAACTTTGTTTAGCTTCCTTACTATATCATAGATAAAAACAATGTCAAGTAAGAAATTTCAGTTATTATATGGTACAATATAATAAATAACTCTAAATTGATTGAGTCCTTTTGTAGGCCTCGTACAAGGAGAAAAGATGGATAAACAACGAATTGCTGTGATTGGTCCCGGTTCGTGGGGAACGGCTCTGTCGCAAGTCCTCAATGATAATGGCCATGAAGTCCGGATTTGGGGCAATATTGCAGAGCAGATTGACGAGATCAATCACCAGCATACAAACAAACGCTATTTCAAAGATGTGGTTCTAAGCGAAGAAATCAAGGCTTATCACGACTTGAAAGATGCTCTAGCAAACGTAGATGCTGTGCTTTTTGTCGTGCCGACCAAGGTGACCCGTCTGGTAGCCAAACAAGTTGCGCAAACCTTGGATCACAAGGTAAATCATGCATGCATCCAAGGGACTGGAGCCCAATACCCACAAACGGATTTCGACTATTCTGGAAGAAGAAATCCCTGCAGACTTGCGTAGCGAGATTGTCGTTGTTTCGGGTCCTAGCCACGCTGAGGAAACCATCGTCCGCGACATTACCCTGATTACCGCAGCATCTAAGGACCTCGAAACCGCTAAGTATGTGCAGGAACTCTTCAGCAACCACTATTTCCGTCTCTACACTAATACCGATGTCGTTGGAGTGGAAACAGCAGGTGCTCTCAAAAACATCATCGCAGTCGGAGCTGGAGCTCTCCACGGACTGGGCTATGGTGACAATGCCAAAGCTGCCATCATCACACGCGGACTGGCTGAAATTACCCGACTTGGTGTCAAACTGGGAGCCAGCCCTCTGACTTACAGCGGTCTTTCTGGTGTCGGCGACTTGATTGTCACAGGAACTTCTGTCCACTCTCGCAACTGGCGGGCCGGCGATGCACTGGGTCGCGGAGAAAAACTGGCTGATATTGAAGCCAACATGGGCATGGTTATCGAAGGAATCTCTACGACCAAGGCTGCCTACGAACTGGCTCAGGAGCTCGGTGTTTATATGCCAATTACCCAAGCCATTTACAAGGTCATCTATGACGGCCATGATATCAAAGATGCCATTCATGATATGATGAATAATGAATTCAAAGCTGAAAATGAGTGGTCTTAATTCATAGTATTTTTTATAAAGGAGAAATTTATGTCAAAAGTCAGAAAAAGCAGTCATCCCTGCAGCCGGTCTCGAACCCGCTTCTTGCCAGCCACTAAGGCACTGGCCAAGGAAATGCTGCCGATCGTTGACAAACCAACTATTCAATTTATCGTCGAAGAAGCTCTTAAATCTGGAATCAAAGACATTCTGGTTGTCACAGGGAAGTCAAAACGCTCCATCGAGGACCACTTTGACTCCAACTTTGAACTAGAATACAACCTCAAAGAAAAAGGCAAGAATGACTTGCTCAAGTTGGTAGATGAAACCACTGGTATTGGCTTGCATTTTATCCGTCAGAGTCATCCACGTGGACTAGGGGATGCTGTTTTACAAGCTAAAGCCTTTGTCGGAAATGAACCTTTTGTGGTCATGCTAGGTGATGATTTGATGGACATTACCAATGACAAGGCAGTGCCACTCACCAAACAACTCATGGATGACTACGCAGCAACCCACGCATCTACCATTGCAGTTATGCAGGTTCCTCACGAAGAAGTCTCTGCTTATGGCGTTATTGCACCGCAAGGCGAAGGCGTCAATGGCCTCTACAGCGTTGAAAAATTCGTCGAAAAACCAGCACCAGAGGATGCACCAAGTGATTTGGCCATTATCGGACGCTACCTGCTAACCCCAGAAATTTTTGAAATCTTGGAGAAACAAACTCCTGGTGCGGGCAATGAAATTCAGCTGACTGATGCCATTGATACCCTCAACAAGACTCAGCGCGTTTTTGCCCGTGAATTCAAAGGCGACCGCTATGATGTCGGCGACAAGTTTGGCTTCATGAAAACTTCTATCGATTATGCCCTCAAACACCCTCAAGTCAAAGACGATTTGAAACAGTACATTATCGATTTAGGCAAAAAATTAGATAAGAAAGCGAAAAAATAATAGAAGTGCACAAGCAATAGATTAGCTAATGCAACAGCTTTTAACACTATACAAAAAAACATCTAGATTTACTAGGTGTTAGATTGAAGAAAAAGTCCATTTTGGACAATTTCTTCAATCTTTTTCTTTTGCTGGATAAAGTAAAAAACTCTTAAAAATGATGTCATATCAACATCTCTAAGAGTTTTCACTATATGGTATCAACCTCTATCAGCAATAGAAAATTGCTGATAGAGGTTGGCAACATTTTGGAATACCGCTTTTTAAAGCGGTATTGAGTTCATTTCTTAAAAAATTGGTCGTTGAAAAGTCAGAAAAATCAAAATAGCTACTACTCCAAGGTAGGCTGCCAGTGCTAAAAATCGTTGAGTCTTGCTAAAAGCGTAGCGCTCTCCCGATACTGGTAAGATCACAGCTCCTAAAGCTCCGCCGACTAGACCACCTAAGTGACCTGCAAGGCTAATTCCCGGTAAAAGACTCATGACCAGATTAACAGCTAGCAGGCTCATATAGGACTGACCCAGCTGCTGTAGATAGTAGTTTCGCGTAGCATAACGAAGCACGACAACAGAAGCAAAAAGGCCGAAAAGAGCAGTAGACGCCCCGGCTGCCAGGCTATTGGGTGAAAAATAGACCACGAATAAATTCCCCATCACGCCTGACATCAGGTAGAGTATCAAGAATTTCCAAGAGCCAAAGATAGCCTCAATCTGTCGACCAAGAAAGTAGAGCGTCAGCATGTTGACCACAAAATGCTCCAAGCCAATATGGATAAAAATAGCAGCAAAAACCCGCCAAAACTGCTCCGGCAGCGCTTGAATCGTATAACCGTGCACGGCTCCAAAGTGATACAAGGCTTCGGAACTGCTGTATTGAAAACCGTAAGAAAGAAACATCAAGACAAAAACAAGGCTCGTCAGGATAAGCAAGATGCTTGTCACAGGATAGTCTCTATCAAAGATTTGTTTCATAAATGAGTAACTCCTTTACCGCAACATCATGTTGAGCTGGTAGAAATTCTTCCTGTTGGACTGCATAAATAGTGCTGATGGATGCTCCTTCATAATCAGCCAGATAGCGATCATAGTAGCCACCGCCGTAACCAATCCGAAAGCCTTGAGAATTGAAGACCACGCCTGGCACATGAATCAGATCAATTTCTGTCTTGTCCACAGCCTCTTCACTTATTGGCTCCAGCAGACCAAAAGAGCTTTTTTGAAGGCGACTTTCATCATAGTCCACAAATATCATCCGACCCTGGCCATAGGTCTTAGGCACCAAAACCCGCTTACCATCCAACTGAGCCTGCTTGATAAAGGCTGCGGTAGAGACTTCATGCGGCATAGAAAGATAGGTAGCGATAACCTGAGCGTTTTGATAAGCTGCTGAACTGAGCAAGTGCTGGGTCAGCCAGCTATCTGCCTGCTCTTTTTCTTTTCCTGAAAGTTTCTTCATCTGAATCAGTACAGCTTGCCTCAACTCTTTTTTCATGCAGTTCGTCCAACCTTTCCTTATCTTTCGTTGATTTTATAATCTAGGAATTTCCCAATCTTTTCAATAGCAAAGGGCAGGGCTGCCTCGTCTGGTGTCATCTTGGGATGATGGAGGGCGTAGGAACTGTCCACTCCTAGCCAGAACATGACGCCCTTGACCTTGCTGAGCAGATAACCAAAGTCCTCACCTGTCATAGCCGGCGCAATATCAATCAACTGCACTCCCTCTTCCTTCTGGAAAAAGTCCATCAATTCGTCTGCCAGATCAGGATGATTTTCCACAGGCAGATAGCCGCCTTGTTTAAGCTCCAAGTCCAATTCCAGATCGAAACTTTGGGCTATGCCCTCTGCTATTTCCCGTAAGCGCTTCTGAGTCAAGAGGTTCATCTCCTGAGTCAAGGTCCGAATGGTGCCATGCAGAAAAGCCGTTTCTGCGATAACATTGTTGGTCGTGCCAGCATGGAGCGAACCAAAGGTCACAACCGCTCCCTCGATCGGATCGACATTGCGGCTGACAATGGTCTGCACCTGGGTGATAAAGTAGCTAGCCGCTACCAAGGCATCATTGGCTTCGTGAGGAAAGGCCGCATGGCCTCCCTTCCCTCTAAAGGTCAGCTTGACTTCACAGGTGCCAGCAAAGAGGGTTCCTCTGTTAGTCGCAATATCACCGACCTTGAGGTCCGGCCGCACATGGAGACCGTAAAATTCATCTGGCAACCAGTCGCCAAAAGCACCGTCTTCATACATGAGCATGCCGCCAGCTTCATTTTCCTCAGCAGGCTGAAAGAGAAAGAGCAGATTGTGGGTAGGCTGAGCGCTCACAGCTTGTTCCAGCAGACCTAGGGCAACCGTCATGTGCATATCGTGTCCGCAGGCATGCATCCGGCCTTCATGAGTGCTGGCAAAGTCCAGACCTGTATCCTCCACAATCGGCAAACCATCAATATCTGTCCGCCAGCCAATCGTCTTATCGGGTGAACTTCCCTTGATAAAGACCAAATACCAGTCCGCCAAGTTCGGATTTCCACAAAGTCTAGACCTGCTGTCAGTCCATCAATGACCTGCATCAGGTAGGCATGAGTCTTGTATTCTTCCAGACCGATTTCTGGTATCTGGTGTAAATCACGGCGAATGTTCAGATAATCAAGCATTGTTTCTTTCCTTTAAAATCTTGTCAGACCAGTCAAAGTGTTGGGCCACGCCCAATCAATTCAAATTTATGCTATTTTTAAAGAGTACGCAGGGCGTCTTCCAGAGCTATCTTCTGCTGGGTCTTTTCGTCAATGGTCTTGATAACTCGTGCTGGAACGCCAGCAACTACTACGTTTTCCGGAACATCCTGGGTCACAATCGCACCAGCCGCAACAACGGAACCACTGCCAATTTGTACACCTTCAATCACAACCGCATTGGCACCAATCAGCACGTTATCGCCGACCCGAACTGGCTCAGCGCTAGCAGGCTCAATGACTCCCGCCAGAACTGCACCAGCACCGACGTGGCTGTTTTTTCCGACAATCGCTCGGCCGCCCAGAATAGCTCCCATATCAATCATAGTACCAGCGCCAATCTCCGCACCGATATTGATAACTGCCCCCATCATGATGACAGCATTATCACCAATTTCGACTTGGTCACGGATAATAGCGCCCGGCTCAATACGGGCATTGATATCGCGCTTGTCCAAAAGCGGCACCGCTGAGTTGCGGGCATCCTGCTCTACGACATAGGTCTTATTTTCTTCTAAGTTTACTAGGAGCGGCTTGATTTCTTCCCAGTCTCCAAAAAGAACATTGCCTAACTTCACAACAGACCAAGGGATTGATCCGTGCAATTCTCCATCAAAAGTTACCTTGACAGGAGTTTTTTTCTTGGCATCAGCGATAAATTTGATAATTTCTTGAGCATTCATTTTAGTAGCAGACATGGCATCACCTCTTTGTTCTTTCTATTCTTTGTTGGGAGAGGAAAGTCCCTCTCCTATCTCTTTTATTTCTCTATTATAACATAATTCGGCTATGCAGTTAGGACTTTATTGGCAGCTAGTATGCTATTTAGACTCTTGGAGTTTATTCAGGTGAAATTGTCCATCCTTGCCCTTGACAAAGTTTAAATGGAAGAAGGTTTTATCCTCTGCCCTATAGCCCATAGACATACTGTAATATCCTTTCACCACTGCTTTGTAGTAGTTGTTGGGAAGTCCCAAATGTTCTATCACTTCTAGATCAGTAATGCCATTTTCTTCATCTGATGTCATTCCCTTAAGGAAAGAAAGCCGTTCCCCTGTCAAATCCTCATTTTGATAAATATTATAAGCTATGCTAGTAAGATGTAGACCTGAACCAAAATCCCAGAATTGAAGGACGGCAAAGCCTCCTCCCTTCAAATCATAGATCAGTGATAATAATTTATCCTTCTTGCCAATCACCGTTTCATCGCTGCTTTTAGCTAAACCATGTTGACGAACAAAATTGGATACTGTTATATTTTTATCCTCGTCCTCTTCAATCTTATACTTTATAAAATCCCTTGGTTCCCAATCCAAAACTTCGGCATTTGAAGAAGAATATTTTGCTTCTGTTCTTACAAACGGATTCTTTCTGTAAGAATTGGTCCAATTCCCGATTAAGACAAGTAGGCCGATAACAAGGCCAATCAGGGCTAGAGCACTCACTAGCTTGAAAAATGGTGATTTGTGTTTAAACTTTGCGGTTCTCTTAAAAGTTGACTTTGATTCTTGTCTTGTGCCTTCCTTGAGGTTTGTTTCAGCTAGCAAACTAGCTCCTTCCTTAGACTCTCGTTTTAAGGGTTCCCTAGTTCTACTAAATTTTCCCTTATGTTCCCTTCGTAATTTTTCTAAATCTCTTTTTCCCATCTTTCTATCCTTGTCTGTTTAAGAAAAAATTCACGCTCTCCAGTCTAGGCTCTCAGACCGTGCTTGTCATCATACTTTTTAGACGGTAAAGCCCATTCACTTCGTCAAAAAACAAAGAAACTGTCATATTGTCCGTGGTTGAATATTCAAGAAGAAGTGAATCAACTTTGCCCTTAACTGGTTTATGAGCATAAATCCTCTTAGGCATCCCCAGTTCTGCTATGGCCTGTTTTACTTCCATTCCTTCTCGATCACTTTTGGGAATGAGCGACCGATAATCATCAACTGTCTTCGTAATTGATTCCCCAGCATTCTGGAAGAAATCGGCAGATACACTATAGAGCTCCATTCCTCCTCCAGTACTCCTAAGATGCATATCAACAACTCCTTTTCTTCCTACTAAATTGTAGGAAAGTATCACCAATTTACTGCCTTTCACGCGATTATCCACACTCCCAGAGCTGGCTTTCCCATACTTCTCAACGATATCCTCTGGAGACACATTAGGTTGGTTCATGGTTTTAATCAACTCGAATATCTCTTCGAATGGAAAATCGACCTCTCGATTCTTTTCAATAAAAGCTGAATTCCCCTCCGTCAGGATCTCTATCTTATTTTCTGATTCTGTCGGAACAGTATTAACAGACGATATAGCTGATTGATTTTCTTCTGACTTAAAAGTTGGTCGCATATACATCATCAAGAAGCTAATCAGTCCCACTAGACCTGCGGCAATCACTAAGAGTGAGGCATAACGAGATAGCACAGACTTTGCTAAAAGCTGGCCATTGGGATTGCCTGCTGACTCTGTTCGCCGCTTTTCTTTACTTGAAAACTCAAAACCCGACTCTCGAGAGCCATCATGAGAGAAGGCTCTCTGCTTTTTTTGGTCTAAACTTGACCTTTTTCCCCATTCTCTTTGGACTTTTCTTCCTTTTCCCATCCTCATCTCCTCCACGGAACCTAAGTTCCTCTTGCTTTTCTGGTAATTCCTGTCTTTCCGCTAAAAACAACTTCTGCTAAATAAGCCAAGCTCTAGCACCAAGCACTCCCTATCAATAAACACTCTTCCGAGTCAACTCATAGTCACCTGTTGGACTTAAGACAAACTCTAAATAGAGATATCTTTGATCTTTTAGTTTATATTTGATGTAAACTGTCGTTTGATTCTTATAGTCCGCCGACTTATTGATAACTTGTGGCACACCAAATCGTTCTAATACTGCTTGTAAATTTTACTTGGTGCTGATTTATCCACAGTAAAATCCTGAAAATCCTCCTCAGTCCATAAATCCGAATGGCTTAATTGAGACTGGCTAAGCAATCCTTCCCCTCGAATTGTATTCAGCCGATACTGATCTCCGATAAGATTGAAATAGAGCTTAACGATTTGCCCTCCACCTGATGAGAGATAAAAAAGGTAGAGAGCCTTTTCTTCTCCATCTTTAGCCACACTTCCCGAACTTGCTTTTCCATATCGTTCAGCAATTTCCTCTGCTGTAGGAGACAGTTGCTCACTCGCCCCCTGCCCAGGCGAAGAAACTTGCAGAGCTAGGACATCCTCGAAAGTCCAAGTCATATTTTCTGGCTCCTTGTCAGCACTAGAAGCCGACGATGCCGACTCCTGTGGCTCCGAAGCTTCCCATTCGCTAGACGAGTCTGCAACGTAAGCAGAAGCTATATTTTCTTGGCTCGATTCCCAGCTTATTTGGTCAATACTTCTGTCACGAGTGCCCATATTTGAAAGAAAACGATAGAGCAAAAGAAGGGCTAATGATAGCAAGACCAGACTCGCCAAAGCAGCAACTAGAGACTTAACATTCCCCTTCTTTCTTGTTCTAAGCCTACTCGATTTCCAACCAGTTTTAACTCCAAACTGATTCTCTCCTAGCTTTTCTCTCCTTGCTTCTTCCTTTGTCTGTTCGAGGGCAGCTCCTCCCCGTTCCCACTGATTCTTGACCGACGAAGTGTTTCTAGCTTTAAACTTGGATTTGTGTTCCCGCCTCAATGCTTCTAAATTTCTATCTTTCACCTTTTCACCTATCAACTAAATACTTGATTGCTCATTCCCTTTCCACAAACGACTGATGCTCCTGCTAGGCAAGCGCTACTGAGCACCTGCATCTCCCGCTTCATTTACCAAACCCGAACTCTCTGTTAATTGATAGCTCTGAGAATTATTATTTTCAAAAGAAAAACCGACTTCCTGCCCATTCTCCAAACGATAATAAATCGATAGGGTAGCATTGCCAAAGATTCCCCCATTCCAATCAAGGCGCTCTGGAAGTCCCAACTGACTGACAATCTCCTGATAGGTCTTCCCTTTCTCTATACCAGTCAATTCTTGGCGAGTGAGTTGAGCATTTCGGTTTGGCAAATGCGCACTACTGAGATGAGCACATTTTAGGGATTGCAACTTAGGAGTTTCAGAAGAACCAAAATGGCTCTTGAAAGAGAGGCTGACTTTCGCTTCCGTCCCTGCTTGTGAGTAGTCTAAAGCTATCGTCTTGATTGGGTCATCTTTGTCTATTTCTTTACCAGACTCAGCTTTTCCTAACTTTGCGACCACCTCGTCGACCTCTGTCAGATTTGGAACCGATGAAGTGAAGTCTGAGAACAAAGAAGTGACATCATCATAGCTAATATGAAACTGATACTCCTCTTTTTTAGCAATCCATTCTGGACGATTATCAGATTTTAAATCTTGATCTTTTCTATATGAGTCTAACATAAGAGAAATAGCTGCAGCTTTTTCTTTATCTTTTACCTTTTCCATCTCTAGCCACGTTTTTCCAGTCTCAGCCAAAAAAGTCAAAATCCCCAAACTAGAAAGTACCATCACCCATATCTTAGAAAAGAATCCTAGTTTTTTCTTCTTAAACTCTACTTTATCTATCTCTCTAGCAAGCTCATTCGAGCTTATTCGCGGAGAAAGCTTTGTCTGCTTTGGTTCAACAAGGCCTGACACCGGCAGGCTAGCTTGATTTCCACCAAGGACTTGGTTTTGTTTTTTAGCTTTCAGTGATTCTAAGCTAGAAATGAGACGCTTCAGCTCCCTTTGCTCTACTTCCAACAAATTCTGTGACAGAGGCTCCTTTACCTGCTGAGCTCCTTCTAACTGCTCGGGAAACACTGGCTGGTCTTGAGAACTTGTTTTAGTTTTAACCTCTATCGAAGAGACGGCAGACGGCTCATTGCTTGAGCTCTCTATTGGAAAGGCCGCTTTTGAAGGAGACAAGCCTGAAGGACGAGGTTGATTTTCTTCTGGTCTTCCCTGCGCTTCTTGCAATCCAGCAGATGGTTTGATATGTTTATCTTCCTTGGTTTTCCATTTGGATAGAAAGGATGGTTGGTTATCTGCTTTCTTTTTCGTTTGGGCCTTCTTGAATTTTGATTGATGTTTCTGCCTCAAAGCTTCCAGATTTCTCTTTCCCATAACTCCTCCTCATCTATTGGCTCTTCTATCATTAAAAAGACGACTCTATTAACAGTTCACAATACCTCTTCGCTGAATGCTGCTATTCTCTTTTCTATAACCATACCAGTCAAATAGCTACGCAAACTATCAGAATTTCTACCTTGTGTACTTAACTGTTTCAAGACAATAACCTACCCTGAAACTTGTCATGCTAATATAACTTTATTCCAGTATATCATATTTTGAACGGGCTTAGCTTGAAAGCACACAAGCAAAAAGGCACGAACTCTCGTCCGTGCCCACAAAACCAACTATATATGACCATTTTTATTTCACTTTTTCAGCCAAAATACGACCGCTGTTGGCATCAATAGTCATTTTAATTTTCTATTCTATCGCAGACAAACGCTTCTTAATCGTCTCCTTTTTTAGCTAAGAGAAAGTTTCCATCTGCCTGCTTTACAAAGACTAACTTATAATCATCAGAACTTGACGTAGTAAATCTAATCGTCATTTTAGTAGCTATTTCATGAGTTTTATAAGCTTTATCTGCGGACATTGACAAAGACGAAATAGCATGCCCCTTTAAAACCTCCTTATAAGAGATTCCATCCTTTCCTGTTTTTGGATCTCCTACTTTCAACTTATCATAATAATCAGAAGTCATAGGATTCATTTTAGCTTTTTGGGAGTCCCCTGAATAAGAAATGTCTTGTAGATAGTAGCTATCACCTGCTTTTCTAAAAGTAAGGTTTATTTTACGAACTGTGTGATAATCAAAATCTTCATCCTCCTGGCGATCTTTATCCAACTCACCCCACTCTAAATTAATTCTGTCCCTTTGAAACGAACCTTTTAAGGCCTTTCCATGCTTATCAAGAACATCTTCAATGGAAGTCCCTAAATCTGGCTCATCAAATATGCCGAACTTAAGCTCAGTAAGATCAGCGATATCCCAACTAAAATCTGTCTCTTCTGGGTTGATAAACTTATCAGCTACATCCCTTTTTGATACACCTGTATCAGTCCTTGGTCTGAGGATTGGGTAGAGATGCTTGGTTACATTCATAACACCTACAGAATGGCCAAAAAATAGACCAACAATAAGTCCTAAAACCGCAAAAGCAATGATACCAGTAAGGAGTAGCCCTTTTCTAGGCCTCTCGTGATCACGCTTTACCAGCACATCGAACTGTACCTGTGATTGATTCATGTTCATCATTCATCCATCTCCTCTAAATTAATAACGTTCCGAACCAATGTATAGGAAATCCCCATTTGGTTGTGCTAAAAATCGCATTGTCTTATAATCTCCATCAACTTTATAAGATACAGTTGCAAGCAATCGAGTAGATTTATAGCTATCATCAGCAGCATCCCTTTCTGTTTCAATTCGAACAGACTGTCTATGCTTCTTTAATAATTCAGCTAAAGATGTACCACCTTTACCTGTCTGTACATTTCCTTTTCTCAGACTTTTATACTCTTCTGTTGTCAAATTAAGATCTTCTGCGGTATCATTCTCATCTTCATCCTCCGAATTCTCGTCAGGATAGAATTCACTCAATTCATAAGCATACACAGACTTCAAGTAATAATTTCCATCAACTTTTTCAAAAAACATAGAAACACTTTGTTCTTTTGAAGACTTTGATCTCCTCCAAGAAAGAGTAATCCCTTTCTTTTCATATTCTATACTAGAAGCTAATCCATAGGTATTAACAATCTGATCTGCTGTTAATCCACGATCATTCTTATTGTTATAACTCAACAAACCAAGATCTTTGAGAGTCCAAGTAAATACGACCCTGTCTTTATCTGTAATAAAACCAGTTCTTGTATCTTTAGCCTCTTTCTCGGCACGTTCTAGTCGCTTAGAGCGTTGGATGTCTGCTTCGGACTTGGATGATTGTCCCCAAAGATAGCCTGCACCTCCACCAATCAATCCACCAATACAGATAGCAAGGATTGAAAAAACAATAAGTTTAGCCCAACCAGATTTAGACTTCAGTTGAAAATCTTGAGGGCTCCCCCTGTTGAAAGGCCGAATTATTTTTCTTTTTGAAAAAGGTTGTTGAATATTTTGACCTTCTTGCGATTTAATAGGCATCTTATCTTCTGTTGTCATAATATCTCCTTTACTAATCTCCTTTGCCCGGCATCTCCTACTTTTCGTGACCAAAGTTTAACGCGCAAAGTATAAATATAAGTTCTACTATATCATAAAACGATATAATCCGCCAATACTCCTATAGTTAAAGATAGCTATATAAAAAGCGATCTATTTCTAGATCGCTTCATCTGTTCATTAGAGGCGTGCGTTGAGCTCTTTGCTCAATTCTTCAAATCCTGGTTTTCCAAGAAGGGCAAACATGTTGCGTTTGTAGGCTTCAACACCTGGTTGGTCAAATGGGTTGATGGCATTCAAGTAACCTGAAAGGGCGATGGCCAATTCGAAGAAGTAGATAGTGTAGCCAAGAGTGAAGGCATCTTGCTCAGGAAGGGTTACGTACATATTTGGCACGTCACCATCAGTGTGGGCAAGAAGAACGCCGTCGGTCGCTTTTTTGTTTACAAAGTCAACGTCTTTTCCTTGAAGGTAACCAAGTCCGTCAAGGTCTTCTTCCAAAGTAGGGATGATCACGTTCTTGCGTGGTTTGTCAACACGGACAACTGTTTCAAACATGATACGAGTTCCCTCTTGGATAAATTGACCAAGTGAGTGCAAGTCAGTTGAGAAGTTAGCTGAAGTTGGGTAGATACCTTTTTGGTCTTTCCCTTCTGATTCACCAGCCAATTGTTTCCACCATTCTGAGAAGTATTGAAGTGATGGCTCGTAGTTTACCAAGATTTCAGTAGCGTAGCCTTTGCGGTAAAGGATGTTACGAACGACTGCATATTGGTAAGCTTCATTTTCAGCAATCTTGTCTGAAGTGTAATCTTTACGAGCTGCATTCGCACCTTCCATGAGGGCTTTGATATCAGCACCTGATGCAGCGATTGGAAGCAAACCAACTGCTGTCAAGACTGAGAAACGTCCACCGATGTCATCTGGAACCACAAATGTTTCCCAACCGTTGGCATCTGCTTCAACCTTAACAGCACCTTTTTGGCGGTCAGTTGTTGCATAGATCCGTTTGTTGGCTTCTTCTTGACCGTATTTCTTAACCAAGAGTTCTTTGAAGACACGGAAAGCAATCGCTGGTTCTGTTGTTGTCCCTGATTTAGAAATCACGTTTACTGAGAAGTCTTTGTCAGCTACATACTCTACCAAGTCAGCAAGGTAAGTAGATGAGATTGAGTTTCCAGCGTAAAGGATTTGTGGCGCTTTGCGCTCTTCTTTTGTTTGCAAGTTTGCAAAGTGGTGGTTCAAGAAGTCAATGGCTGCTTTGGCACCAAGGTAAGATCCACCGATACCGATCACAACCAAGACATCGCTGTCTGATTTAATTTGCTCAGCAGCCTTCAAGATGCGGTCAAATTCTTCACGGTCGTAATTTTCAGGAAGGTCCAACCAACCCAAAAAGTCGCTACCAGCACCAGTTCCTTTACGAATCAATTCGTCTGCAGCTGTTACTTGTGCTTGCATGTATTCCACTTCATGTGGGGCAACAAATTTATCTAAAACTTTTGAATAATCAAATTTAATATGTGACATGATATTCCTCCATTTTTTCTTCCACTCTATCATATCGCTTTCATACTTTTTTTAGCAAGTAATTCCTTCAATGAAAAACGCTTTAATATAAAAATTTTGTTAATTTTTTTACAATTTTGCAAATCCTAGACCAGAAGCGAACGCAATCGTTTGCGCAATCTGCTATTTTTACCAGAATATCCCTGTCCCCAATTTCATGGGTAGGTTGAGATTTTAGCTTTTCTCCAAGACTCAGCGGCGCCTTACACAGGCTTGATTCATCAAGAGCAATAGAAAAGAGCACACAGTTCAAATCGCTTAGGGCTGCTGGATTCCTCCCCTGACCCGCTTCACGCAGAACTGTTGCTCCACTAATTAGTATAACACAAACTTTCTTTTTTTGGCTAATTTTTCTTTACTTTTTCCTGCGATTTCTGAAAAAAAGTTCTGCATAATCGCAGCGCATTCTTCTTCTAAAAGACCACTTTCAACCTCTACGCGATGATTCAACCGCTCATCCGTCAGAATATCGTAGAGACTGCCCCCAGCACCGAATTTCTGGTTTTTCGCCCCATAGATCACCTTTGGAATACGAGCCAGGCCGATAGCACCGCTACACATGACACAGGGCTCAATGGTGACAAAAAGCGTCGTATCCAGCAGGCGCCAGCTATTTTCACGCTGATTGGCCTCCTCAATCGCCATGATTTCCGCATGCATGACTGCCCGCTGAAGCTCCTCACGCGCATTATGCCCGCGTCCGATAATCTGACCATCCTTGACCAAGACACAACCAATCGGTATTTCATCATTGGCGAGAGCAATCTCTGCCTCCTTCAGAGCTTCCCTCATAAAGATCTCTTTTTCCTCTATCGTGTAGTCCATCTCTTCCCTCTTCCTTTTAGTTTCTTTGTTCATTATACCACAGGCAGCTTAGGACTCACAAAAAAGCCGCCGATTGGGCGACTCTTATGGGAGATTATTATGAAAAAGTTTAGGAGGTTTAAACAAAGTTAGGAGGTCTTTGTTTATGCTTCTAGTATAGCTGGCCTATCTTAAATAAAGCTTAAGCTCTCTGAGTATTGATAATTTTAGCAATTTCGCCAACTTCTTGGGCAATATAGGTGGCTCCGGCTTCTTCCAATTCCTTCCTGCTACCAAAGCCATAAAGAACTCCGATAGAATCAAGCTTTTGCGCTTGAGCCCCAAGCACATCGTGCTCCCTGTCTCCAATCATGATGGTATGCGCCAAATCTGTGATCCTATTTTGTTCCAAAGCATACTGGATAACATCGCTTTTTTTACTACGTTTTCTGTCCATAGTCGCACCAGCGACAAAGTCAAAATAATCATACAAGCCAAAATACTTGAGAATTTGAATGGAAAATTCTTCAGGTTTTGACGTAGCTACAATCAACTGTTTGCCAGCCTGCTTGAGAGAAGCCAGCAAGTCAGGAACGCCTGGGTAGACCTCATTTTCATAAAGGCCTTTTTCGGAAAAGTACTCATGATAGTAGTCAATGGCCTTTAAACATTCTTCCTTAGAAAATCCATAAAAGCGCTCAAAAGAATCCTGCAAGGGAGGACCGATGAAGACTCTTAATGCTTTCTTGTCTGGCACTTGAATCCCATATTTTCCTAAGGCATAGGACACTGAGTTGGTAATCCCTAGTTCTGAATTGGTCAAGGTACCGTCTAGGTCAAATAAAATCGTTTGGTACATTTTTTCCTCTTTCTGCTTTCAAAAAGAGGCTAGGACAAAAGTCCTAGCCTCTCAATTGTCTTTGGATTGTCGAGCAAGACGTAGTGGTTGAGTGGGCTCTACTACGCTGATTTCATCAGCTTTTACAGCCCTACTCAACTGTGCGGAGGTGGGACGACGAAATCGAATTCTAACGAATTACCGATTTCTGTCCCACTCTCTTGTCTTCAATTGCTTATAAACTAGACCAAACACTTTCCAAGATATTGGTCTGCTCGCGACCTGGTCCAACTGAGAAAGTCGAAATGCGAACTCCAACCAGTTCGCTGACACGGCGAACATAATTGCGGGCATTTTCTGGCAGGTCTTCTAAGCTACGGACACCAGTGATGTCTTCTGACCAACCTGGCAATTCTTCATAGATTGGCTTGCAGCGCTTGAGCTGCTCCAAACTTGCTGGGTAGTGGTCGATTCGCTCCCCATCCAAATCGTAGGCTACACAGATTTTGACTGTATCCAGACCACTTAAAACGTCAATGGAGTTGAGGGAAAGGTTGGTAATTCCTGATACGCGGCGGCTGTGGCGCATCACAACGGAGTCAAACCAGCCCACACGACGCGGACGGCCCGTCGTTGTACCGTATTCATGGCCCACTTCGCGGATACGTTCGCCCACTTCATCAAACAATTCAGTTGGGAATGGTCCATCACCGACACGGCTCGTATAGGCCTTACAGACACCAACTACCTTGTCAATCTTGCTTGGACCAACACCTGAACCAATCGTCACCCCACCAGCAACTGGATTAGACGAGGTTACAAATGGATAGGTCCCTTGGTCAATATCCAGCATAACGCCTTGTGCCCCTTCAAAGAGGACACGCTTGCCTTGATCCAGCGCATCATTGAGAATGACTGATGTGTCGGTCACATACTGCTTGATTTGCTGACCGTATTCATAATATTCTTCAAAAATATCGTCAACGCTCATCGCTTGGCTATCGTACAATTTCTCAAAGAGGCGGTTTTTCTCGGCTAGATTCCGCTCCAAGCGCTCTCTGAAAATGTCTTTATCCAAGAGGTCTGCGATACGGATACCAACACGCGCAGCCTTATCCATGTAGGCAGGGCCAATTCCCTTGATCGTCGTCCCGATTTTATTATCGCCTTTAGCTTCCTCTTGCAGGCGATCTAGCTCGATATGGTAAGGCAGGATGACATGTGCACGGTCTGAAATGCGCAAATTATCTGTGGTAACACCTTCTTGGTGCAGATAAGCCAACTCCTTGACCAGAGATTTAGGATTGACCACCATCCCATTTCCGATCACTGAGATTTTTTCTGGGAAGAAAATTCCTGACGGAATCAAGTGCAATTTATATTTTTTCCCGTCAATCACAATCGTATGTCCAGCATTGTCACCGCCTTGGTAGCGGGCAATCACTTCAGCATTGGCCGAAAGGAAATCCGTAATTTTCCCTTTTCCTTCATCTCCCCATTGGGTTCCTACAACAACAACTGATGTCATAATTTCGTCTGAGCCACAAGAGCTCTTCCTTTCTTAATCTACAAGGCAGGAGTTTCACCTGCAAACGTATCTCACACTTTATTATAAGAAAATTTTGAATTTTTTTCAAGATCAGGTGTCTTTTAAATTTGGATTTTCACTTTTGAAAGCGAATAATTCTTTTTGAAATTTTCTATTTTCACGAAATATATCCAACAAATGGCGATAAAAGTTCGGAAATTCATCAAAAACGTAGTGAATAGTTGTTTTCTGGCCTTTTTTATAATAGACTGAAAGTACTATACTAAGGACGGAAAAACATGATGACTATTGATCGTTTACTTGAAAAGCTAGACCCTGCCAGCCCGATCTTACAGGCGACTTTTGGACTGGAAAGAGAATCCCTACGCGTGACAGAGGCAGGTACACTGGCTTCAACTCCCCACCCCAGCTCTCTGGGTTCTCGGAGTTTTCATCCCTACATCCAGACAGATTTTAGCGAGCAACAGCTCGAATTAATTACGCCCATCGCCTCTTCAACTCAGGAAGCCCGTCGCCTACTGGGTGCCATCACCGATGTAGCTGGACGCTCCATTCCCCAAGATGAACTCATGTGGCCCTTGTCCATGCCTCCCCAACTCCGAGAAGACGAGATTGAAATTGCCCACCTCGAAAATACCTACGAACTCCATTATCGGCAAGGTTTAGCAGAAAAATACGGCAAACGACTCCAGACCATTTCCGGCATTCATTACAATATCGAGCTAGGAAAAGATTTGATGACGGCCCTTTTTGAGGCTAGTGACTTCACTTCCCTCAAGGATTTTAAAAATGCTCTCTATCTTAAATTGGCTCGCAATTTCCTCCGTTTCCGCTGGTTCTTGACCTATCTGTATGGTGCGGCTCCACTGGCAGAAAATGGCTTTTACGATGAGCCAGTTGAGGCTCCTGTCCGCTCACTCCGAAATAGCCAGCACGGCTACGTCAATGACGAGCATGTCCATGTATCATTTCGCTCGCTGGAAAGCTATGTCTCGGACATCGAGGCCTATGTCGGGTCTGGCGACCTCAGTGCAGAAAAGGAATTTTACTCGCCTGTGCGCTTTCGCGGTCAAAAACGAAATCGAGACTATCTGGAGCAAGGTATCACTTATCTGGAATTCCGCTGCTTTGACCTCAATCCTTTCGACGCTTTGGGCATCAGTCAGGAAACCTTGGACACGGTCCATCTCTTTCTCCTGGCTCTATTGTGGCTGGATAATGTGACAGATAGCGATACACAACTACAAGCGGCTCATTCTCTCAACGATGCCGTTGCTCTGGCTCACCCCTTGACGCCTCTACCTGCAGAGGCTGACAGCTCTGCTATTCTCCAAGCTATGGAAAATGTCATTCAGCATTTCAATCTCCCTGACGCCTACCGTCAATTGCTAGCACAAGTCAGAGCTACGCTGGCTGAACCCAAACTGACTCTGGCAGGGCAATTATTGCCTCATATTGAGAAGAATTCCCTATCAGCATTTGGACTTGAAAAAGCACGGGAATATCGAGATTACACCTGGACTGCACCCTACGCCCTCAAGGGCTACGAAAAGATGGAGCTGTCCACTCAAATGCTTATGTTTGACGCTCTCCAGAAAGGACTCCATCTCGAAATCTTAGATGAAAATGACCAATTTCTCAAGCTTTGGCATGATCACCATGTAGAATATGTCAAGAACGGCAACATGACCTCCAAGGATAACTATGTCATCCCTCTGGCCATGGCTAATAAAACCGTCACCAAAAAGATTTTGGCTGCAGCTGACTTTCCTGTTCCGGCTGGAGCAGAGTTTTCTTCTCTTGAAGAAGGACTGGCCTATTATCCTTTGATTAAAGACCGACAAATTGTTGTCAAACCCAAGTCAACCAACTTTGGACTAGGCATCTCTATCTTCCAAGAACCAGCTAGTCTGGAAGCTTATCGCAAGGCTTTAGAGATCGCTTTTTCAGAAGACGCTGCCGTCTTGGTGGAGGAATTTATCGCTGGAACGGAATACCGCTTCTTTGTCTTAGACGGTCAGTGTGAGGCAGTCCTCTTGCGCGTGGCAGCTAATGTCGTCGGAGACGGTCAACATACCGTGAGAGAATTAGTTGCTATCAAAAACGACAATCCCCTACGCGGGCGCGACCATCGTTCACCGCTCGAAATCATTGAACTGGGGGACATTGAACTGCTCATGCTGGACCAGCAAGGCTATGGACCAGATGATATCCTGCCTGATAGAGTCAAGGTTGACTTGCGGCGCAATTCCAACATCTCTACTGGCGGAGACTCGATTGATGTGACTGAAAGTATGCACCCATCTTATAAAGAACTAGCTGCCGACATGGCAAAGGCTATGGGAGCCTGGGCCTGTGGCGTTGACCTCATCATCCCTGACAGTTCTGCTGTTTCCACAAAGGAAAATCCCAACTGTACCTGCATCGAGCTCAACTTCAATCCCTCTATGTATATGCACACCTATTGTGCTGAGGGGCCGGGACAAAGCATCACTCCTAAATACTAGCTAAACTTTTCCCAGAAATGGACTAAGCAATAAGAATCGCAGGATATTCCTTGCGATTTTTGCTTGTCTACTTACGATAAACAAAGAATCTTTCGCTTTCCAAACAAGGATTACTTTCGGGAAAGGAAACAAAGCTCTTTCTTGATGAGGCAAACATTCTCATCAAATCTAAAAGTGCGGCTGAATATATCAATCTTTCTCCTTCAAAAACTAGCTTTTATGTTAAAATAGAGATATCATATTGAGAAGAAAGAGAAAAGTTCATGTCGAGAAGAAAGAATTATTCTAACCAGCAGCCGGAATGGTTTAGCTGGATTTGGATACTTGCAATTATATTTGGTTCTGGAGTGGTAGCCAGCTATCTGATCCCCATTGCTATTTTGGGAGGTATTGGCTATGGAATCTATCGCTACCAAAGACAGAAAAGAGTTCGTATTGAAGCTAAACAAGCCAGCATTGGCCGTATTGAAGATTTAAAGGCAGAGATTGGTCAGGCGGACCGCCGTATTAAAGAATTAGAAAGCTACCAAGAATACGGCAAGAAGGAAGACTACCAAGACTTGGCCCTGCAAATTCTTCCCCAACTCACCTATATCAAAAACGTTGCTAAGGAATTGCGAGATGAAATTCCTGCATCTGTCTACCAGCGCATTCAGACTAAAATTACTACTGTAACCGAGGAAATTGATAAACAACTGCAAAAGATTGAACGAGAGAAAAGGCAAAAGGAAGCGCAGCCTAAGAAAACGAGTCTAGAAGAACTAGCCCCAGAATTGGTCGCTACGGTTCGCAATATTCAGATTGACCACGAGGCCATTCTTCAAAAAATCTCTCAATCCGAAAGCAACAATAAGGAAGAACTGACTGCCATCCATCAGTCCCAGATGGAGCACTACGAAGATATTTTACAAGGCTACCTCAAAATCAAAGCCTCTCCCAAAGATTTTTACAATGCTGAGGAGCGGCTAGCCAAGGCCAAAGCTGCTATCGAGCAGTTTGACTTGGACCTAGACGAGGCGCTGCGCCAATTAAATGAAGCTGACTTGAGGGACTTTGACATTAGCCTGCGTATCTTAGACAAAGAAAAGCAAACAGACACCGGCTTTTAAGCTAGATAAACCAAAGGAGAAACTATGAGCCAAGAATTTAATTTTGACATTGATAAAATTGCCAACAATACCATCAGCAAAAGCGACAAAACAACAGAAATCATAGAGGCCAATACGACTCAAGAAAATGGCCAGCTAACTTTTCTGGAAAAGCTGACTCCTGAGCAACAGAGTGCGATTACGGCTAAAGCTCCGCAGCTGGTGGATAACTTCGTATCAGACCAAAATGCCTTGCTGGACTTCGGCCAATCTGCTGTAGAAGAAGTCAACGGTACTGTCAATCGTATCTTAGCCGAGCAGAAAAAATTACAAATTCCTCAAGTAGATGAGCTCTTAAAAAATACCAACAAGGAACTCAATGGCTTTGTCGCAAAATACAAGGACGCTCAAGTGGCAGAACTAGACAAGAAGCCTAATTTCCTGGAAAAACTCTTCAAACAGAGCAAAAACACGCTTCAAGAATTCTATTTTGACTCACAAAATATTGAGCAGAAAATGGATGGCATGGCTGCAACCGTCGTCAAACAAGAAGATGTTCTGGCTCGCAATATTGTTTCTGCTGAAATGCTGATTGAGGACAATACCAAATCGATTGAAAACCTAGTTGGAGTTATTTCCTTTATCGAAGCGTCTCAGCGAGAAGCTGGCAATCGAGCGCTCAAACTGCAGACTGAAGTCGCTCAACTAGATACGACAACTCTTGACTACCAAGTCAAATCGCAAGAATTAGCCCGAATGACAGAGGTGGTCAACACCCTAGAGCAGCAACACACTGAATATGTCAGCCGTCTCTATGTGGCTTGGGCGACAACGCCTCAAATGCGTAATCTGGTCAAGGTTTCCTCTGATATGCGCCAGAAGCTAGGAATGCTCCGTCGAAATACCATTCCAACTATGAAACTGTCTATCGCCCAGTTAGGCATTCTCCAGCAATCCATGAAGTCCGGTCAGGTAGCTGACGCCATCTCTAATGCGAATAATGCTGCCCTGCAAATGCTCGCCGAAACCAGCAAGGAAGTCATTCCTCAGCTGGAACGGATTTCCCAAAGCCCTACTATTGCGGTTGAGTCTGTCACCAAGCTAGCAGAAAGCCTCGTTGCTCAAAATCAAGGCATTATCGAAGCCATTGATAAAGGACGAGAAAAACGCGCTCTGCTAGAAGCGGCTGTCATCCAATCTGCAGAGACCATCAACAACTCTGTCAAACTACGTGATCAAAAGATTATCCAAGCCCTGCTGGATCAAGGCAAGGAAGCCCAGAAAGAATTAACTACAGAATAAGTAAAAGAGCCATCCAGGCTCTTTCAAATCGTGGACAAACGTCAAAACTGATGTTTGTCTTTTTGTATTTTTGGTCAAGAAGATAAAAATGCACTCAACTCTTAGGGAGAATTGAGTGCATTTTTTGAAAAAGATGTTTCTTTATAGATTTTTAACTGCCGCAATGGCTGCATCATAATCTGGCTCGGTGTTGATGTTATCTACATATTCAGCATAGGTCACAGTGTTGTTTTCGTCCAAGACAAGGACTACACGGGCCAACAGATGCCATTCATTGATGAGGACGGCATAGTCGCGACCAAAAGAATGGTCGAAGTAGTCAGATAGCATGACAGCATTTTCGATACCCTCAGCGGCACACCATTTGCCTTGGGCGAAAGGCAAGTCAACTGAAACCGTGATTACAACAGTATTGTCCAAATCAGCAAGTTCTTGGTTGAAACGGCGGGTCTGAGTTGAACAAACACCAGTATCGATAGACGGTACGATGCTGAGGACTTTCTTTTTACCAGCAAAGTCAGCCAAAGTTTTCTTTGAAAGGTCAGTAGCTGTCAGGCTAAAATCGTGGGCTGTGTCGCCGACTTGCAGTTGCTTTCCAGTAAAGGTTACAGGATTTCCGAGAAAAGTTGTCATAGGAAGTCTCCATTCATGTTTGATAGTTCCATTGTACTGCGAATAGTGATTTTTTTCGAATAATTTGACCGAAAATTTAAGAGCAACTCCATGTGAAGCTTGTCCTTCAGAAATAAAGAGGTTAGGATTTTATCTTCCTAACCTCTTATTATTATTTAGACAGACCTTCTGCGATCTTTTCTAAGTTGTATTTCATCATGCTGTAGTAGCTATCTCCTTCTTCACCCCTTTCAGCGATTGAGTCGGTGAAAATTTTAGCGTAGATTGGGATGTTGGTGTCTTTAGAAACGGTCTTCATCGGACGGTCGTCTACACTTGATTCCACAAAGAGAGATGGCACTTTCGTCTTGCGTAGTTTTTCAACCAAAGTTTTAATTTGGTCTGGAGTCCCTTCTTCTTCAGTGTTGATTTCCCAAATATAGGCAGATGGCACATTGTAGGCCTTAGAAAAGTATTTGAAGCAACCTTCACTGGTTACAATCATTTTCTTTTCTTCAGGAATGTTGTTGAATTTCTCTTTGGCTTCCTTGTCCAAAGCGCTTAATTTTTCCACATAAGCTTTAAGATTTTTCTCGTAAGTTTCTTTGTTAGCTGGGTCTTTTTCGCTCAAACGCTTAGCAATGTTTTGAGCATAGATAATCCCATTTTCCAAGTTGAGCCAAGCATGAGGGTCTTCTTTCCCTTTTTCACTTTGGCCTTCCAAGTAAATCACGTCCACACCTTCGCTGACAGCATAATAGTCCTTGTTTTCTTTCTTCTTAGCATTTTCTACTAATTTTGTGAACCAAGCATTACCGCCTGTTTCCAAGTTGATCCCATTGTAGAAGATCAGATCCGCTTGGGAAGTCTTTTTGACATCTTCAGGCAGAGGCTCGTATTCATGTGGGTCTTGGCCGACAGGTACGATACTGTGCAAATTGATCTTATCGCCAGCGATATTCTTTGTAATATCCGCAATAATCGAGTTGGTCGCAACAACATTCAATTTTGAAGAACCAGTCTCGGTACTGCTTTTTTGACTAGAGCAGGCTGCTAGGCCGACAAAAGCCAGCAAAAGCAGAACTAAGAAACGACATTTTTTCATTGGAAATCCTCCATAAATATATTATTTTACTTTTCTTTTTAAATACCGCTGTTTTGGTGCGATAAAAAATGAAACCAAAAAGATCAGGGCAGAAGTTAGAACGATACTAGAACCTGCTGCAACATTAAAACTATAACCGATGAAGAGACCTAAAACAGATGCACCAGCCCCCAAGGCAGATGACAATAAAATCATGGTCTTGAGACTCTTGGCATAGAGATAGGCTGTCGCAGCTGGTGTAATCAGCATGGCCACAATCAGAATCGTTCCGACACTTTGCATGGCTGTGACAGAAACCAGAGTCAAGAGAATCATCAGCAAATAGTGGTAAAAATTAACCTTCATTCCCATAGCCTTGGCCAAAAGCGGATCAAAGGAAGTCAACAAAAGCTGCTTGAAGAAAATAGCAATGACCAGCAGCACCAAGATACCCACACCGATACTAATCCACATATCAAGGTCTTGCACCGCCAAGATATTCCCAAAGAGGATATGGAAAAGATCGGTAGAACTCTTGGCGACACTAATCAAAATAACCCCCAAAGCCAAGAAGGAAGAAAAAGTAATCCCGATAGCTGTGTCACTCTTGATAATGGAATTGCCCTTGATGTAGGTGATAATAATAGAAGCTAGTAAGCCAAAGGTGATGGCACCGATGAAGAAATTAATTCCCAAAATGTAGGACAGAGCCACGCCGGGCAGCACCGCGTGAGAAATGGCATCCCCCATGAGCGACATGCCCCGCAAGATGATAAAGCACCCAACGGCACCTGCCACCACTCCAATCACAATGGCCGTGATCAAGGCATTTTGCAGGAAATGAAAATCATGCAATCCTTGAATAAATTCCTGGATCATCCTAGTCACCTCCATTCATAAAGAGCTGAGAGCCGTAGGTCTTCTGCATATTTTCTTTGGTGAAGGTACTCTCGGTTGATCCGAAAGCGACGACTTTTTTGTTAAGTAGCAAGACCTGATCAAAATAAGCGACCACCTTGCTCAAGTCATGGTGGACAATCAAAATCGTCTTCCCGTCTTTTCTTAGCTGACGGAGTGTTTTCATAATAATCTCTTCACTGACCGAGTCAATCCCAACAAAAGGCTCATCTAGGAAAATATAGTCCGCCTCCTGAACCAAGCAACGGGCAATCAAGACCCGTTGAAATTGCCCACCAGACAGCTGGCTAATCTGCCGCTCAGCAAAATCTTCTAAACCAACGATTTTCAAAGCCCGAGCAACCTTTTCCCAGTCAGACGCTTTGAGGCGTTGAAAGAGCTTGATCTTAGGATACAAGCCCAGAGACACACACTCTTTGACCTTGATAGGAAAATTATAGTCAATGTGAATTTTCTGCTCTACATAAGCAATCTTGCTTAATTCTTGCTTCATAGGTTTTCTATCTAGAAAAGTCTGCCCCTCACTCTCAACAATTCCTAACATACCTTTTATGAGAGTTGACTTTCCAGCCCCGTTTGGTCCGATAATACCTGTGATAGTTGGTCCTTTTATTGTTAAAGAAGTTGGTTCTAAGGCCAGTTGTCCTTGATAACTGACACTTAAATTTTTCATTTCAATCATTGTTATACCTCTTTCATTTTAATATACATTAAAATGAAAATTAAGTCAAGTTAATTTTTAAAAAATCCTTAAAATCAATATAGGAAATATTTGAAAAAAGGAGTTAATTTTGATAAGGTTATATCAAAAGCAGGAAAGCGAGAAAAACATGACACGTTTACAAGATGATTTTTATGACGCCATTAATGGCGAATGGGCCAAAACGGCCGTTATCCCCGATGACAAGCCTGTCACCGGTGGCTTCACAGATCTGTCAGATGAGATTGAAAAGCTGATGCTCTCCACTACTGATCAATGGCTGCGGGGTGAGGAAGTTCCTGACGATGCTATTTTGCAAAACTTTATCAAGTACCATCGTTTAGCAGCTGACTATGACAAGCGGGAGAAACTCGGTATAAAGCCTGTTTTGCCTTTGATTGCGGAATACCAAGCGCTCAACTCCTTTGCAGAATTTACCACAAAGATTGCCGAGTTTGAGCTTGCTGGCAAGCCCAATTTCTTTCCTTTTGGCGTGGCGCCTGACTTTATGGACGCCCGTATCAATGTCCTCTGGGCAGATGCGCCGGGTACTATTCTCCCAGATACAACCTACTATGCTGATGGGCATCCTCAAAAGGATAAGCTCTTGAAAAAATGGCGCGAATCTTCCGAAGCTTTGCTGCAAAAATTCGAATTTTCAGCAGAAGAAATCCAAGATTTGCTGGATAAGGTTTTAGAACTGGATGCTCGAATTGCCAAAGTCGTACTATCACGAGAGGAAAGTTCAGAATATGCCAAGCTTTACCACCCTTACAAGTGGGAAGATTTCAAAGCCTTAGCACCGAATCTACCTTTAGATGCGATCTTCACCCGACTCATCGGGCAAATTCCTGACCAGATTATCGTACCAGAGGAGCGTTTCTGGCAAACTGCCAACCAATTCTACTGCGAAGAGACTTGGCCCCTCCTCAAGGCCGTGCTTATCTTTAACGCTATCGCGTCAGCTGAAGCCTACTTGACTGACGAAATCCGTGTCCTAGCAGGCGCTTACCGCCGTGCCCTATCTGGAACACCTCAGGCGCAAGACAAGAAAAAAGCTGCCTTTTACCTAGCTCAAGCGCCTTTCAATCAAGCCATCGGACTCTGGTATGCTGGACAAAAATTCTCCCCTGAAGCCAAGGCCGATGTGGAGCACAAAGTAGCCAACATGATCCAAGTCTACAAGGAACGCCTCGCAAGCAATGACTGGCTGACACCAGAAACTCGGGACAAGGCCATTGTCAAACTCAATGTCATCAAGCCTTATATCGGCTACCCAGAGGAGCTGCCTGAGCGCTACGCAGACAAGATTGTGGATGAAAATCTTAATCTCTTCGAAAATGCTCAAAAGCTTCGACAAGTGGAAATCAAGCATGGTTGGAGCAAGTGGAACCAGCCAGTGGATTACAAAGAATGGGGAATGCCAGCCCATATGGTCAATGCCTACTATAATCCACAGAAAAACTTGATTGTCTTTCCAGCGGCTATCCTGCAGGCACCTTTCTATGACCTGCACCAGTCTTCTTCAGCCAATTATGGCGGTATCGGAGCAGTTATTGCCCATGAGATTTCTCATGCCTTTGATACCAACGGCGCTTCCTTTGATGAAAACGGCAGTCTCAACAACTGGTGGACAGAACATGACTACCAAGCCTTTACTGAGCGGACTCAGAAGGTCATCGACCAGTTTGAAGGCCTAGACTCCTACGGTGCCAAAGTCAATGGCAAGCTGACCGTTTCAGAAAACGTAGCGGACTTGGGCGGTATTGCAGCGGCTCTCGAAGCAGCCAAGAAAGAAGACGATTTCTCTGCGGAGGAATTCTTCACCAACTTTGCCCGCATCTGGCGGATGAAGGGACGCGAAGAGTACATGAAGCTTCTAGCCAGCGTCGATGTCCATGCGCCCGCTAAACTTCGGACCAATGTCCAGCTACCTAACTTTGACGACTTCTTTACGACCTTTGATGTCCAAGAAGGAGACGGTATGTGGCGCAGTCCAGAAGAACGGGTAGTGATTTGGTAAGCGACTTTAATAATATTTAATCAATCAAAAACCTGCTCAGGAAGCGCAATAGAGCCTTCTCGAACAGGTTTTTATAGTTCTTTGATTTCTTTCATATAGCCGGCCGTGATGATACCAGCGGGCAGAGCCACAATGGCGATTCCTAAAAAGGAAGAAATCATGGTAATAATTTTTCCAGTCGTTGAAACTGCGTAAATATCACCATAGCCAACCGTCGTCAAGGAAATGGTTGCCCAATAGAGGGCGTCAAAAAAATTAGGAAACGTGCTGGGTTCTACATTAAAAATGATAAGGGCAGAGATGAAGATATAGCCGAGAGCCAAAAGGCCCACGATCATCAAACTGTCCTTCTGCTTTTTTAAGACATTGGTCAATATTTGGATATTTTTAGAATAGCGAATAAACTTAAAGACGCGCAAGATCCGAAGCATGCGCAAAATCTTAAAGAGCCGCAAACTATTATTCAATAAAAAGAGGGAAGGTAAAATGCAGAGCAGATCAGCCAGCGCCAGAAAGGTAAAAGGATAGAGGAAAAAAGAAAGCTTACCTTTTTCCAATTTATAATCAGCCGTTAGAAGACGAAGAATGTAGTCAATAACAAAAATAATCGTTGACACAAAATCCAACCACATGAAGCTTCCAGTATGACTCTTGGTGGTCAGGGGGATCAGGCTGACAATAATAGTCAGGAACATAAGCACATCATAGGCTTTTTCAATTGCATTTTCCTTTTGATGGGGCTCAATAATCTGAAATAAAGTCTTCCTTGTCATCCTCAACCTCACTTTTTTAAACTTGCTTTCATTCTATCTGTTTTTAAAAATAAGTCAAGGTCAAGCCGCAAAGATTTTCTTCATTCTCCTTCGTCGGTTGCTTTCAAAATCCCTTGAAAATGGTATAATAGATAGAAACGTGTCTAGAACACGGAAAAGATCGTTGGAGAGTAAATGATTATGGCAACTTACAATCACAAAGAAATCGAGCCTAAGTGGCAGAAATACTGGGCTGAGCATCACACATTCAAGACAGGTACGGACAAGGACAAGCCTAACTTTTATGCGCTGGACATGTTTCCTTACCCATCAGGAGCTGGTTTGCACGTAGGACACCCTGAAGGCTACACAGCGACAGATATCCTCAGCCGCTACAAGCGAGCTCAGGGCTATAACGTCCTGCATCCTATGGGCTGGGATGCCTTTGGTTTGCCGGCTGAGCAATATGCTATGGATACAGGTAATGACCCAGCTGACTTTACAGCGGAGAACATTGCTAACTTCAAACGCCAAATCAATGCGCTTGGTTTTTCTTACGACTGGGATCGGGAAGTCAATACCACTGACCCTAACTACTACAAGTGGACCCAGTGGATTTTCACCAAGCTTTACGAAAAAGGCCTAGCTTATGAAGCTGAAGTGCCAGTAAACTGGGTTGAAGAGCTGGGAACAGCTATCGCTAATGAGGAAGTTCTGCCAGATGGCACCTCTGAGCGCGGTGGTTATCCAGTTGTCCGCAAACCTATGCGTCAGTGGATGCTGAAAATCACAGCCTATGCAGAACGTTTGCTCAATGACTTGGAGGAGCTGGACTGGCCAGAGTCTATCAAGGATATGCAGCGAAACTGGATCGGCAAGTCAACCGGTGCCAATGTAACCTTCAAGATTAAGGACACAGACAAGGACTTTACCGTCTTTACGACTCGTCCGGACACTCTTTTTGGTGCGACCTATGCTGTTTTGGCTCCGGAGCATGCTCTCGTCGATGCCATTACAAGTGCAGAACAAGCCCAAGCAGTAGCAGATTACAAACACGCAGCTAGCCTCAAATCCGACCTAGCTCGGACTGATCTGGCTAAGGAGAAGACTGGTGTCTGGACAGGAGCTTATGCCATCAATCCTGTCAATGGCAAGGAAATCCCAATCTGGATTGCCGACTATGTGCTTGCAAGCTACGGAACAGGAGCCATCATGGCCGTTCCTGCGCACGATGAGCGCGACTGGGAGTTTGCTAAGCAGTTTGATTTGGAGATTATTCCAGTTCTAGAGGGTGGCAATGTTGCTGATGCTGCTTATACAGAAGATGGTCCGCATATTAACTCTGGCTTCCTAGATGGCTTGGACAAGGCTGCCGCTATTGACAAGATGGTTGCTTGGCTGGAAGAAGAAGGTGTCGGAAATGAAAAAGTCACCTATCGCCTGCGCGACTGGCTCTTTAGCCGTCAGCGCTACTGGGGTGAGCCGATTCCAATTATTCATTGGGAAGATGGTACTTCAACTGCTGTCCCTGAAAATGAACTGCCACTTGTCTTGCCTGTAACCAAGGATATCCGTCCTTCTGGTACCGGTGAAAGCCCTCTGGCTAATCTGACTGACTGGCTGGAAGTGACTCGGGAAGATGGTGTCAAAGGACGCCGCGAAACCAACACCATGCCTCAATGGGCAGGTTCTAGCTGGTATTACCTGCGTTATATTGACCCACACAACAATGAGAAATTAGCAGACGAAGAGCTGCTCAAGGCTTGGCTGCCAGTTGACATTTATATCGGTGGCGCGGAGCATGCCGTGCTCCACCTCCTCTACGCTCGTTTCTGGCATAAATTCCTTTATGATATTGGAGTGGTTCCGACCAAAGAGCCTTTCCAAAAACTCTTTAACCAAGGGATGATTCTGGGTACTAGCTATCGTGACCACCGTGGAGCTCTTGTAGCGACAGACAAGGTGGAAAAACGAGATAGTTCTTTCTTCAACATCGAAACGGGAGAAGAACTGGAGCAAGCACCAGCCAAGATGTCTAAATCTCTGAAGAATGTGGTCAACCCAGACGATGTAGTAGAGCAGTATGGTGCCGATACGCTTCGTGTCTATGAAATGTTTATGGGGCCGCTGGATGCTTCCATCGCTTGGAGCGAGGAAGGTCTGGAAGGCAGCCGCAAGTTCCTAGATCGTGTCTACCGTTTGATTACAAGCAAAGAAATCGTTGCGGATAACAATGGTGCTCTCGACAAGGTATACAACGAAACAGTCAAGTCTGTCACAGAGCAGATTGAGGAGCTCAAGTTTAACACAGCCATTGCCCAGCTCATGATCTTTGTCAATGCAGCCAACAAGGAAGAAAAACTCTATATCGAATATGCTAAAGGCTTTATCCAATTGCTAGCGCCTTTTGCACCGCACTTGGCTGAAGAACTCTGGCAAGTAGTAGCTCAAACAGACGAGAGCATCTCCTATGTAGCTTGGCCAACTTATGACGAAAGTAAGCTGGTCGAGGCAGAGGTCGAAATCGTAGTTCAAATCAAGGGTAAAGTCCGTGCTAAATTAGTCGTAGCCAAGGATCTGAGCCGTGAGGAACTGCAAGAAATCGCTCTGGCAGATGAGAAAATCAAGTCTGAAATCGCCGACAAAGAAGTCGTGAAAGTCATTAGTGTTCCAAATAAATTGGTTAATATTGTGGTGAAATAATTAGTTTGTTTGTTGCACTTGCAGGAACACAGTCAAGTACAATATTGGGCTTGAGAAGGCCCTTACTACTAAATATAAAAGAGACCTTGAGAATATTTTCTCAAGGTCTTTTACTGGCGATTTTAAACATTTATTAAGTCAGTCAAGTTGATTTCGGGATTAAGAGACACTAAATGATAGTGGACATGTGCTTCAGGGTCGGAAATAGGTATCATTACTCGGTCGTCCTGAATCTTTTCCCTTTCTTGGCTGAGATTGGTCGCAAACCGAGGAAGTGTAGAATTGTAGGCTAATTCTTCAAACTCAAAACGGTTGGACTGAATGAGAAATTTTGAAGCTGGCATTTTTTCTTGAACCAATTCATTCCAAAATCCAATTTGATCCATTAGGAGAAAGTTATAGCCATTGATTTCCTCGAAGCTAACGGCATCTAGACGAGCCAAATCATGACCCGTCGTGACTGCAATGGCAAGTTCCTCCTGTAGATAGGGCAGACAGGTCGTTTGATTCTGGTCATATGCAAATGGGAGAACAGCTAGATCAATGGTTTCCTCCTCAATAGCTTCCATTACCTTGTGGATAGAGCAAATTTGATGGCTAATTTGTTTGTTAGGGTAGAGGGATGCTAGTTGCGGTAGCAAAGACCAAAGTGGTGCAGGAGCGACTGAAGCAATCGTAATGGTCTTTAGGCTTTGCTCAAACTGTCTGACTTCTTTGATGCCTTGCTGACTAGTACTTAAATTCTGCGTGCAACTTCGACAGCACGTTCTCCTGTTTTATTTAACGAAATCCGATTAGCACTGCGGTCAAAAAGGGAAACACCAAAATCTTCTTCCAAGTGTTGCATGGAACGTGATAAGGAAGGTGTCGAAATGAGGAATTTCTCTGCAACCTTAGAGAGAGTCCCTAATTCTTTAAAGGCGGCGAGTTGTTCGAGTTCTTCTAGGTTAAGCATGTTTACCTCTTTCTTACTTTTCGTTTTATGAAAACTAGTTTGCTTTATTAATAGTGTACAAAATTTTCAAGCGGGTGTAAACTAGAAGCATCAAAAGAAATAAGGAGATACAGAATATGTTTTACAAAACTTTAAATAACAAGGTTAAAATGCCGCAATTAGGATTTGGAGTTTACCAAACACCGGTAGATGAAACCAAGCGTGCAGTCCTTGATGCTATCGAAGTCGGTTATCGTGCCTTTGATACCGCTCAAGCTTATGGCAATGAAGCAGGTGTGGGGGGAAGCTATCAAGGAATCTGGCCTTCCGCGGGAAGAATTTTTCATCACCACCAAGATTTGGATTAGCAATGCCGGTTATGAGAAGGCCAAGGCATCCATTGAAGAATCTTTGCAAAAATTGCAAACAGATTATATCGATCTTTTGTTGATTCACCAACCTTTTGGTGATTACTATGGCAGTTACAGAGCTATGGAGGAAGCCTACAAGGCTGGTAAGCTCCGTGCTATTGGGGTTTCAAACTTCTCACCAGATCGTTTTATTGATTTGCAGCATTTTGTAGAAATCAAGCCAGCTGTGAATCAGATTGAAACGCATATCTTCCAGCAACAAAAAGTAGCCAAGACTTATTTAGACAAATACAACTGTCAAATCGAATCTTGGGGACCTTTTGCAGAAGGGCGCAATGATTTCTTCAATACGCCAACTCTAAAAGAAATTGGAGAAAAATATGGAAAATCCGTTGCTCAGGTAGCATTGCGATTCCTCCTCCAAAGCGACGTTGTGGTGATTCCTAAGTCTGTTCGCAAAGAACGCATGCAGGAAAACTTCAATATCTTTGACTTTGAATTGACGACAGAAGAGATGGCAGCCATTCAAGATTTAGATCAGGGGAAATCCCTCTTCTTTGACCACCAAGCTCCAGAAACAGCAGAATTTTTCATGACATTGGTAAAAAAGTAGAACTGAATTTTAGGGAAGTTAAAATCTAAGCAACGGAGGAAAAATTATGTCAAAAATCAAACAAACAGCAGGGAGAGATGCCCTAGGTGACTTTGCACCAGAATTTGCCCATTTTAATGATGATATTCTCTTTGGAGAAAATTGGAATAACCAAGATATTGACCTGAAAACAAGATGTATTATCACGGTTGTAGCACTGATGTCGGCTGGTATCACAGATCAATCCTTGTCTTACCATCTTGCAAATGCCAAGAAGCATGGGGTGAGCAAAAAAGAAATTGCGGCTATCATTACGCATGTGGCTTTTTATGCAGGCTGGCCAAAAGCATGGGCCGTTTTCAACCTAGCTAAAACAATCTGGACGGAGGATGTCCCGTCAGACGCTAGTGCAAAAGAAGCTTATCAAGCTTCAATTATTTTCCCAATTGGACAAGACAATAGTGCCTATGAAAAATACTTTGTGGGTCAATCCTATCTAGCTCCAATCTCGAATGGAGCTTTCCCAATCTTTAATGTTACTTTCGAACCAGGCTGTCGCAATCATTGGCATAGCCATAGAGCTACTAAAGGTGGGGGACAAGTCCTCATCTGTGTGGGTGGTCAAGGATATTACCAAGAATGGGGAAAAGATGCTGTGAAACTCCAACCTGGCGACACCGTTACCATCCCAGCCAATACAAAGCACTGGCATGGTGCTAGCAAGGATTCTTGGTTCTCTCATTTAGCTTTTGAAATTCCTGGTGAAAATACTAGTACGGAATGGAACGACCCTGTGTCTGAAGAAGACTATTTGAAAGCACAAGAGTAATACGTTTTATAGCCTCACGCATCCTGACTTCAAACAAAAATCTAGAAAAAGTGTATAATGAAAGTGATAAACCAATATAAAAGGATAGGTCCTATGAAGAAAACAGTTTATACAAAAGCTGGTCGTGGTTGGTGATGGGGCTGTTGGGCAATGTGCTGTTATCACTGCTAAAATGCGTGGCGCTTCCCAAATCGTTCTCATGAGCCGTCATGAAGACCGTCAAAAGATGGCCTTAGAGTCAGGTGCGACAGCTGTTGTTGCAGAACGTGGCGAAGAAGGTATTGCTAAGGTGCGTGAGATTCTAGGTGGTGGTGCTGATGCAGTTCTGGAATGCGTGGGAACAGAAGTGGCTGTTGATCAAGCCCTCGGAGTCCTTCACAATGGCGGTCGATTAGGTTTTGTTGGTGTTCCTCATTACGAAAAGCATCCGATTGGTTCCACCTTTGCTCAAAACATCACAGTAGCAGGTGGTGCGGCCTCTGTCACTACCTATGACAAGCAACTCTTACTGAAAGCTGTCCTTGATGGGGACGTTAATCCAGGTCGTGTCTTCACCACAAGCTATAAACTAGAAGATATTGGCCAAGCATATAAGGATATGGGTGAACGCAAGACCATTAAGGCTATGATTGTCATGGATTAACAAAACATGGCTGGAGTTGGAGCAAGATGATTTTCACTTTGACGACTCCTTAATTATAAGATTCTCATATTAGATATATCTAACTAAAAAGCGAACAAGGAAGAATTCTGACTATCACAGAAGACTATTTTGTTCGTTTTTTATATTTTAGTTTGAACTTGTGTCCCAAGCTTATTTCTTTATTCATGGGATGGATTTTTCCCTTAAATCGTCGGACTTTTCTCATTTTATGACTTTCACTTGCCTTCCTCATTCTTTTTATTTATAATGATTATAAATAAAAAGAAAAGAGAAAAGTTTCAGAATGGGAGAACATAAGATTGACAAAAATTTTAGCGGACGCCTGAATATTTTGCGGGCGGGAGTCTTGGGGGCCAACGATGGCATTATTTCCATAGCAGGTGTAGTTATTGGAGTGGCCAGTGCGACGGAAGATGTTTGGATTATCTTTCTATCTGGTCTGGCGGCTGTCTTTGCGGGCGCCTTTTCTATGGCTGGCGGGGAGTACGTATCCGTCTCCACTCAGAAGGACACTGAGGAGGCTGCAGTGGCTAGAGAGCGAGAACTCTTGGAAAAGAATCCCGATATTGCCAGACAGTCCCTCTACGCCTCCTACGTCCAAAATGGTGAGTGCGAGACTTCTGCCCAACTCTTGACCAATCGCGCCTTCTTGCAGGATCCGCTCAAGGCCTTGGTCGAGGAAAAGTACGGCATTGAGGTCGAAGAGTTCACTAATCCTTGGCATGCAGCTATATCCAGCTTTCTAGCCTTTGCCATAGGTGCAATTTTCCCCATGCTGAGCATCGTTTTGCTTCCGGCTGCCTATCGGATTCCAGCGACCGTCCTTGTTGTAGCTCTTTCTCTCTTGGGAACCGGCTATACCAGTGCAAAATTGGGACAGGCACCCATTAAAAATGCCATGATCCGTAACCTCACTATCGGGCTTTTGACCATGACTGTCACCTATCTTGTAGGCCAGTTCTTCTCAATTTAAAAGAAGAACTATTCAGGCCAGCATAATAAAAAGATTGAAAAGAAATTATTTTCTCTTCAATCTTTTTTTGTTTTAAACTTAGATTAGTTTTGGCCAAGAGCAGCTGCCATTGTTGCTGCAACTTCTGATTCAAAGTCGTTAGCTGCTTTTTCAATACCTTCACCAACTTCAAAGCGAGCAAATTCAACTACTGAAGCATTCACTGAATCAAGATAGGCTTCAACTGTCTTGCTGTCGTCCATGATGTAAACTTGTGCAAGAAGTGTGTAAGCTTGGTCAACTTTAGTGTTGTCAAGCATGAAGCGGTCCATTTTACCTGGGATGATCTTGTCCCAGATCTTTTCTGGTTTGCCTTCTGCAGCCAATTCAGCCTTGATATCAGCTTCAGCTTGTGCAATTACTTCGTCAGTCAATTGAGCTTTAGAACCATATTTCAAGTGTGGAAGTGCTGGCTTGTCAACCATAGCGCGGCTTTCATTGTCTTGATCGATAGCGTGGTTCAATTGTGCCAATTCATCTTTAACAAATTGCTCATCCAATTCTTTGTATGAAAGAACAGTTGGTTTCATCGCTGCGATATGCATAGAAATTTGTTTCGCAAGAGCGTCATCACCACCGTCAATCACTGAAACAACACCGATACGGCCACCATTGTGTTGGTATGCGCCGAAGTGTTGAGCATCAGTCTTTCAATCAAAGCAAAACGACGGAATGAGATTTTTTCTCCGATAGTTGCAGTTGCAGATACGTATGCAGCTTCAAGGGTTTCACCTGAAGGCATTGTCAATGCAAACGCTTCTTCGTTGTTAGCTGGCTTGCCTTCTGCAATAACTTTTGCAGTAGCATTTACCAATTCAACGAATTGAGCGTTTTTCGCAACAAAGTCAGTTTCAGCGTTGACTTCAACGATAGCTGCAACGTTACCATCCACGTAAACACCCGTCAAACCTTCAGCGGCAACACGATCAGCCTTCTTAGCTGCTTTTGCCATACCTTTTTCGCGAAGCAATTCAATCGCTTTTTCGATGTCACCATCAGTTTCAACCAATGCTTTCTTAGCGTCCATGACACCAGCACCAGATTTTTCGCGCAATTCTTTTACAAGCTTAGCTGTAATTTCTGCCATTTTTCTTCTCCTATGTTTACTATTTTTAAATAAAGGGGCCGGGCTGAGCCCCGCCCCTTTAGGTTAATTGACTTATGAAAATTATGCGTTGTCGCCTTCTACAACTTCAACGATTTCTTCGATTGAGTCTGCTTGAGTTTCAGTTGCAGCAAATTCTGCTTCAACAGTCGCTACAGCGTCCTCACCTTGACGACCTTCGATAACAGCGTCAGCCATTTTCGCAGTAATCAATTTAACGGCACGGATTGCGTCGTCGTTAGCAGGGATAATCACATCGATATCGTCTGGATCAGTGTTTGTATCAACCATCGCAACTACTGGAATACCAAGTTTCTTAGCTTCCTTAACAGCGATTTGCTCTTTATGAGGGTCAACGATGTACATTACATCTGGGATGCGAGGCATATCTTCGATACCACCCAAGAATTTTTCAAGACGAGCACGTTGTTTGTTCAAAAGTGCTACTTCTTTCTTAGGAAGAACTTCGAAGATTCCTTCTTCTTCCATACGTTTGATTTCTTTCAAACGAGCAACACGTTTTTGGATAGTTGTCCAGTTTGTAAGAGTTCCACCCAACCAACGGTGGTTGATGTAGTATTGACCAGCACGTTCTGCTTCTTCTTTTACAGCTTCAGCAGCTTGCTTTTTAGTACCAACAAACAAGATAACTGCATCGTTTGCAGCTGCATCACGCATGAAGTCGTAAGCTTGATCTGCGTATTTTACAGTTTGTTGAAGGTCGATAACGTGGATGCCGTTACGCTCAGTGAAGATGTACTTAGCCATCTTAGGGTTCCAGCGACGAGTTTGGTGACCAAAGTGAACACCAGCCTCAAGAAGTTGTTTCATTGAAATTACTGCCATGAGTAAATTCTCCTTTTTGTTTTTTTCCTCTCTTAGATTTCAGCTCGCAGAGCTACCGATCGGCAACGGCTCCACAATTCATCTAAAATGAGTATTTCTGCCGTCTAAACGGCATCTACTATCATATCAAATTTTCTGGCTTTTGACAAGTCTTTGGGCAGTATTTTCTCGCTTTGATTCAGCCCATCTGCTAGCCATCCTTCAAGAAATTCTCACTTAAGTCGGGTCAGGCTCTTGACGAACAGGCCATTTTAAGGTAGAATAGTAAGAGTTGTGGCGGTATAGCCAAGTGGTAAGGCACGGCTCTGCAAAAGCTTGATCGTCGGTTCAAATCCGTCTACCGCCTTTTTTATCGGTTCAAATCCGACTTTATACTAACCAAGAGGCTGGGACAAAAGTCCTAGCCTCTCAATTGTCTTTGGAATGTCGAGCAAGACGCAGTGGTTGAGTGGGCTCTACTACGCTGATTTCATCAGCTTTTACAGCCCTACTCAACTGTGCGGAGGTGGGACGACGAAATCGAATTCTAACGAATTACCGATTTCTGTCCCACTCTCTTTTTTGTTTGTCTTTTTTACGTCACTGCTCAAGTTTAATGAATTTCAATGAGACCAGAATGACCAGCTTTTATCTAAAATCTCAGGGCTGCTAACAAAAAAGAGCGGAAAATGATTTCCGACTCCTTTTCATGCATTCAAAAATTATAATTCGGCAATTTGGCTGAGGTTGACTTCGGCCACTGTGTCATTTCCAAACATAGAGATAATCATCTTGACCTTATTATTGTCAATTTCAGTGATTTTGCCAGTATAGTTAGCAAAGGCACCGTCAATGATGCGAACTGTATCGCCCACTTTGACATCCAAGTCAAATTCTTGAACTGTTTGTCCCATAGAAATCAGAATGCTGCGGATTTCTTCTTCCAAGAGCGGAGTTGGTTTCGAACGGTTTCCGTGTGAACCCACAAATCCAGTTACGTTTGGTGTATTCCGCACGACAAACCAAGCTTCGTCCGTCATGACCATCTCAACCAATACATAACCTGGGAAGCGGTTTTCTTCGACTTCCTTGCTCTTTCCGTTTTTCTCTACTTGTACGGTCTGAGTCGGAATTTCCACGCGCAGGATATTTTCCAGCATATTATAGGTCTGGGCACGTTGCAAGAGATTTTCCTTTACCTTATTTTCATAGCCTGAGTAGGTTTGCAGTACAAACCAGCCTTTATCAAAACTGTCCATGTTTTGTCCTTTCCTAAATAAAAAAGCCTAGGGCTTCTGCTTGATATCTAGCCTTATTATACCATAAAATCTAAAATTACAAAGCATTTTGATAAATATTTTACAGACAAATGAGAGTAGGACAGAAATCGGTAATTCGTTAGAATTCGATTTCGTCGTCCCACCTCCGCACAGTTGAGTAGGGCTGTAAAAGCTGATGAAATCAGCGTAGTAGAGCCCACTCAACCACTGCGTCTTGCTCGACATTCCAAAGACAATTGAGAGGCTAGGACTTTTGTCCCAGCCTCATCTTTCTTATGAAAACATGTTGATTATGCGGAAGAGACCGCTGGCAACTACCTTATCAAAAATATAGATCACAACAGCAAAGAATGCGGTGTATTCCATGACGGAAAGGAAATCAGTCCATCTTTCTTTACGGGTAGGCCAAGTTGTATCTCGTAGCAAAACGAAAACATCTTTAATGAATTTCACAACTATCTCCTATCTGGTTTCTTTATGCAGTGTATATTTACTGCAGTGTTTACAATATTTATTCACTTCTAGACGCGTAGGTTTTGGAGTGCTACTAAGTTTGATTGAGTAGTTTCGCGACCCACAAACTGTACACGCTAGACTCGCTTTTTTTAATGCCATGACGCCTCCGTTCCCCTTATTATAGCAGTTTTCTACTTCTTTGACAAGCCGTTTAGACGATTAATGGAACCAGCCAGTAATGGTATCCCATAGATTTTTGGCTTTTTCAGTAATCCCAGACTCATCGATAGCTTTCTTGGCATCATCTACCAGATTTTGCGCCCGCTCTTGGACATCTTTCAGGAAGTCTTTATTTTCGCTAGTCGTATTCGTTTGACCAGTACCGTAGGTATCGACTGGGGAAATTCCATTTTCAGCATAAGCATTTTTCTGACCCGAGAAGGAAGTTCCTTCCGTATAAGGCAGGATGGTGTTGGCTACATTGCGGAAAATAGCCGAAGCTTCATTGGCACTTGTACCAGTCAGATAGTGAGTTTCATCCGTCTTAGGGAAGCCCAGCCATTGGCTGATAACCACATCTGGTGTGTAGCCGATGACCCACTGGTCTCCTGACAGATCAGGGTTAAAGTCAGTCTCTGTCGTTCCTGTCTTTCCAGCCATTGTATAGCCATACGGAGCCGCATAAACTCCCGTTCCGTTTGAGAAAGTTCCCAGCATCATACTGGTCATCTTTTCTGTGGTTGAGCGATTGAGAACGCGGGTAGAAGTCTGCCGGTGGGTTTTGACAACCTGACCACTAGCATTTTCTATCTTAGTGATAAGATGGGCATCATTCATAACTCCATCATTCGCAAAAACTGAATAGGCTTGTGCCATCTGAAGTGGATTGGTCGTCACGCCGCTTCCCAGAGCCACACCTAGATTCTGTTCTACCTTGTCCATATTAAGACCAAACTTTTTGCCGTACTCAAAGGCCTTGCTCACGCCTAATTCATCCACTGTTGAAACCGCGGGGATATTGAGAGATTCAGCCAAGGCTTGATACATTGGAATCGTCGGTGAACTTTGGATATTGCCATAGTTATTAACCTTATAGTCACCAAAAACTGTCCGACTATTATCTAGTTCCTTATCCGTTGACCAGCCGGCTGCTATAGCTGGGCTGTAGGCCACCAAAGGCTTGATGGTCGAGCCTGGACTACGAGCAGACTGAGTCGCATAGTTGAAAGTCCGAAAAGCAGAGCCATCAGCACTATTGACACGGCCAACCAGAGCCCGAACACCACCCGTCTTAGGATCCAGCGCTACGCTTCCGGACTCGGCCCGCGTCCCGTCTTCAGCCAGTGGGAAGAGATCGACATTGCTATAAATAACCTGCATACTAGCTTGGTAATTTTGATCCAATTCGGTGTAAATCCGATAGCCGTTGTTGACGATTTCTTCTTCCGTCAGACCGTAATCATTGACCGCTTCATTGATAACCGCATCAAAATAAGATGGGTAGCGATAGTCTTCTGACTTGCCTTCGTAGGCATCGACTAGCTGGCCTCCAATGCCAACCGTCGCAGCCTGGTCCGCCGTTGCCTGATCAATATACCCTGCCGCCACCATATTTTGAAGAACGGTGTCACGACGGTTGGTCGCATTCTCAATCGAATACAGGGGATTATATAGCTCTGGTCCTTTGAGCATACCAGCTAGAACCGCTGATTGATCCAAACTGAGCTGGCTGGCAGATACACCAAAATATTTCTTGCTGGCATCTTCCACGCCCCAAACCCCATTTCCAAAATAAGAGTTATTGAGGTACATGGTCAGGATTTCCTGCTTGCTGTATTTTTTGTTAATCTCTAAAGCTAGGAAAAATTCCTTAGCCTTGCGCTCAATGGTCTGATCTTGAGAGAGATAGGCATTTTTGGCCAACTGCTGCGTGATAGTCGAGCCACCACCCGAACGCCCCGCAGTCAAAATAGCCAGAAAGAAACGACTGTAGTTAATCCCGCCATTCTTATAAAAAGAACGGTCTTCTGTCGCAATCACCGCGTTCTGCAAGTCCTGACTAATCGCGTCTAATTCGACATAGGTTCCCTTTTGCCCAGACAAGCTGCCCGCTTCATTTCCATCCTTGTCATAGATCAAAGTCGTGGCTTTAAGAGCATTCTGCAAGTCTTTGACATTGGTCGTCTTAGCTACATAAAAAAGATAGCCACCAACCACCAGACCAAAGGTCAAGCCGAGAATCAAGAATATCTTGGTCAGATGAAACCTGCGCCAAAAGCGGCGGAAGGGATGCTGAGACAGAGGCTTCTTCCGATTCTTACCAGACCGGCTATAGCTAGGCTCAGGTGTCTCGCCCTCCAGCTCCTCAGCAACTTTCTTCTGAGGATGATCCGTTTTAAACATATTGACTAATTTTTCAAATATATCATTTAATTTCTTCATAAAACATATTTTATCACCTTATCCATGCAGACACAAGGCACGACTCCGCTACTTGCTACTCCTTTTAGCTTTCTTTAAGGAAATAGCAGATCAGCTTTCCTCTTTCCAACGAAGCATTTCCAAATGGCCTAGTTTTTGCTACAATGAAAACATGAAATTTACTATTACCATCCCCGCAAGCCTGCCTCCGATGACCGTCAAACAACTGCTAGAAGAGCAGCTGCTCATCCCACGAAAGATTCGTCACTTTCTCCGAACCAAGAAACACATTTTGGTCAACGGTGAATCCATCCATTGGCAAACTTTGGTCAAGTCTGGTGACAGCATTCAACTAACTTTTGACAAAGAGGATTATCCAGAAAAAGAACTCCCCGCTGGCCAGCCTCATCTGGTCGAGGAGCTCTATCAGGACGAGCATCTCATCATCGTCAACAAGCCAAACGGCATGAAAAGCCACGGCAATGAACCGACAGAAGTCGCTCTGCTCAACCATGTGTCAAGCTATGTTGGACAAACCTGCTATGTCGTCCACCGACTGGACAAAGAAACCAGCGGCGCCATCCTGTTTGCTAAAAATCCCTTTGTCCTCCCCATTCTCAACCGACTCTTGGAAAACAAAAAATCGCCCGCGAATATTGGGCCCTTGCTCAAGGAAAATTTCCCAGCAAAACTATCGTCTACAAAGATAAAATCGGACGCGATCGCCATGACCGATGGAAACGCCTCGTTGATCCGAAAAAGGGACTCTACGCTGAAACTCATGTGACCCGACTCAAGGACTTTGGAAATACGACTCTGGTCAAATGTCAATTAAAAACAGGACGGACTCACCAAATCCGCGTCCATCTCGCCCATCACAGCCATCCCATCGTCGGCGATCCTCTCTACCATCCTCAACCCCAAGGTCGCCTCATGCTCCATGCCCACCGCTTGACATTGACTCATCCATTCACCCTAGAAACCATCAACGTAGAAGCACCGTCAGAAAGTTTTGAAGCAGAACTCAAACAGCACAGAAGTAAGTCTAAAAAAGGATAGCTTACCTGATTGCCGAGTCTCCAAGACCAGCACTCCATACACTCAACTAGCTGCAGCCTCTAGAAAAATTAAAATTTCCCCAAAAAGACGATTCCCCACCGGACATCGTCTTTCTTCTTGTCCTCTAACTCGCACCTAACTAGTCCAGATACACACAATCTGCCATCAAACCTTAATAGGTCATCTGCCTTCTGCCAAATTGATTTTCAGTCAATGCATGATTATTTACACTAACTGGAACATGCCCCATCTAGCTTTGTATCAATATCTTAGCAAATAAAAGTCACAAAATCACAAGAAAAGAGAGTGGGACAGAAATCGGTAATTCGTTAGAATTCGATTTCGTCGTCCCACCTCCGCACAGTTGAGTAGGGCTGTAAAAGCTGATGAAATCAGCGTAATAGAACCCACTCAACCACTGCGTCTTGCTCGACAATCCAAAGACAATTGAGAGGCTAGGACTTTTGTCCCAGCCTCTTTTGATTATTGATTTTTAAAACGTTCTACATCACGCGCAATGACTAACTCTTCATCTGTCGGGATAACCAGAACTCTGACTTTAGCAGCTTCTGTTGAAATATCTCCTGTAGCACCAAAGAAATTCTTCTCTGGATCAACATCGCAGCCAAACCAAGAGATCCCCTCGATAACCATGCTACGGATGGTCACAGAGTTTTCACCGATACCAGCTGTAAAGATAATGGCATCTGCTCCATTTAAAACAGCTAAATACTGACCAATGTATTTTTGAATGCGATCCACAAAAATTTCATTTGCCAATTGTGCCTTTTCATCACCTGCACGCATAGCTTCATGAATATCGCGCATATCACTTGATTTCTCTGAAACACCCAACAGTCCAGATTCACGGTTCAAAATTCGACTGATATCTTCTGGCGTGTTAAAGTCATCTGTATGTTGCATCAAGTATGGAATAATAGCTGGATCGATGTCACCCGTACGTGTTCCCATCATAACTCCACCAAGAGGAGTGAAGCCCATAGAAGTATCCACTGAGCGCCCCTTATCAACTGCTGTGATAGAAGCACCGTTTCCGATGTGGCAAGTGATGAGTTTCAATTCTTCAATCGGTTTACCCAAAAGTTTCGCAGCTTCGTGGGCTACATACTCATGGCTGGTTCCATGTGCTCCGTATTTACGGACCTTATTTTCAGTGTAATACTTGGTTGGCAATGGATAGCGATAAGCTTTTTCTGGCATGGTTGTGTGGAAAGATGTATCAAAAACAGCCACACTGGTAATGTCTGGAAGAAGTTGCCTGAAAGCACGGATACCGTCAGCATTGGCAGGATTGTGTAAAGGAGCTAGCAGAGACAACTCTTCAATCTTTTTCAACACATCGTCAGTCACAAGAGCTGATTCTTTGAAATACTCGCCTCCAGCTACGACACGGTGCCCAACACCTGTGATTTCATCGTAAGATTGAATAATTTCAAACCGTTTCAAATCGTCCAATAAAATTTTCACAGCTTGTGTATGATCAGCAATATCTAAGGTTTGGCGTTCAGAACGACCATCAAATTTAACCGTAGAGATTGAGTCCTTGAGACCAATCCGCTCAATCAAACCTTTAGCCAGCACCTTTTCTTCTGGCATTGAATAAAGTTGCCATTTTACACTCGAACTTCCAGCATTGATAGAAATAGTTTTTGACATCTCGTCACCTCTTTAAGCGTTTTCAAACTATTATATCAAAAATTTGTTTGAATTTCACTAACTTTGACCCAGTTTTGAAAACTTTCACGAAACTTCAAGATTTCATCCTGACTCTGCAAGTCCTGCAAAGGGTAGATAAATGGCTGAATGTCTGATTCGCCTTGTTTTCTCAGGACAAATATCGTCTTAGCATTCTGTCGGCTCGCGAAAATCTTCTCTGGTAGGGAAATCATTGCCAAGAGCTGGGCACTAGAAAGCAGCCATTTTTTCAGCAGGTGACTTTGAGGACTCGTCAGCAGATTATTTGGTGCGAGAAAGATAGCGTAGCCTCCCGGCTTCAAATATTTTAGCGATTGCTCCATCAAGAGATGATGGGCGTAAGTATGCTCGTCTGGACTGGCAACCTCATAACGAGCTGCCACGGCATCATCTGGATAATAGCCCACTGGCAAATCACTGACAATCAAGTCGCTTTCTTTCAGAACCTGAGGCCGCACCGCATCTCCTTGAGCAAAGTGTGCCTTAGAATTCATGACTTCGGCAATGCTGGCAGACAAATCAATCAGCAAATCATCAATCTCTAGACCCAGATAATCCATGTTTTTTTGTGTGTGGTTAAGCAGAGTCTCCGCCAAATTGCCTGTCCCACTGCCAATCTCCAGCAAATCGACTCTCTCTTCTTGGGCCAACTGGTCGATCAAAAAACTCAGCAAGAAGCCGACCGAATCAGGTGTGAACTGATGATTAGCTTGGAGCGGCTCTGTCTGAGAAGCCTTCATGAAAATAAACTGATAAGCCCGCCGCCACTCCTCCTTGGTCAAATGCAGGGCACGAAGTTTCTCATTATTTTTCAGAATTTCTTGTAAGTCTGTATCTCCATCCAGATAAATCCCATTTTGCTCAATCAGGGCATCATAAAAATTAGTCCCCAGCACATTTTGGATATTTTGCACATTTTCTAAAAGCAGGTGAAAAGCTCGTTCTATTTTTTCAAATTTCATGGCATCCTCCGTTGTCTTATGATACCAAAAAGAAGCCCTCTTTCCAAGGGCTATCGGATTACAAATCTTTTACATTTATATTAGTCGCTTCTCTTGTCAGTTGAAGGAGAGGGCGCTTTAGTTTTTTTAGTATCTTTGGAGTCTTTGCCATCTTTAGCTTTCTTCTCTGGCTCCTTTTTGCTCTCAAAATAGAAAGAATAGCTCTTCTGATTGGCGAGTTGGCTGCTGACCTCCAGCATGTTTCCCTGCCTGCGATAATGGGAGCTCCCTTGGTCGAAGGCTAATTTTCCGCTCTCCTCTGTGGCAGTCTCCTTGGTCAAAACAGCCAAGGCATAGGCTTCTGTCCGCTCCCGATTGGCTTGAAAGAGACGCTGATTGGCTACCTGCCGATTCAGATAAAATTGCAAGAGTAAGCTAAAGACAGCTGCCATAAAGAGGGCATAAAGCAAGATGCCTGCCTTAACTTTTATCTTGAACACGATAGATATACTCTCTTTCTAAATTATTTTCAAACCGGAAGCGAAAGCGAACAAGGCCCCCCTCCTGACTGACCGGAGCAGCTTTAAGTCCATAGATCATGGGTTGATAGCCACGTCCCGAAGCATCCGTCTTGCGGAAATCATCACTCCTAGATTTGCCCAAAGCTATATTTTTTCCATCCTGTTTGACATAGATTTTTGTCGTTTTTCGACCCGATCAAATTGGCTGCGCGATAGCTCCGTCTCCAACTGATCGACAAATAAGAGCCATTCCTGCTGCTTATTTTTCCTGTTGATGTCGCAGTTCAAAAGCCAGAAGCTTAGTCATCGACTGAAAGACCAACATACCACCGCTCAAGACCAGCAGGGCGACTAGAGTCTCCAAAAAGTGTAAAAGCTTTGATTTTTAACGTTTTTTTAACACTGAGCACCTTCTCCTCTTGGTGATAGACGGTTAATTGCTGCTCTGTCTTGATCTGGCGGACTGTAATGCCGTTGACTGTCAGATTTTTCCTGTCCCGTCTGCATGGCCATCCGAGCAACCCGCAACACTTCCTCCTCCTGCAACAAGCGAGTCTGTTCCTGCCGCGACTGACTAATCTGGCCAAGCAGGAGGCTGGCAATAGCCGCAAAAACCGCCATTGCCACCAAGGCCTCCAGCAAAATGCTAGCCTTCATTCGTCGTCTTTTTAAATTTTTCCATTGCCCATATAAAGCTGGTAAACAACCTTTTTATCCTCCGTTTGAAAAAAACAATCTTGCTGAGCGAAGAATTCCCGCCAGCTTGATCAAACTGAATGGTCTGAGGAGCATGCTCCTGCAAGGCCTTGGGAAACTCCACCTGCTGGTAGCCATTGGAAATCTTACGCTCCGAAATGGTCAATTTGATCTTTTCATGTCCAGCCACACTTAGCTTTTGGCTCTCCTGATAAAGATGCTCAAATTCCATGAAAAACAGCTGCTCCTGTACTTGATTGAAACCAGCCTGAACAGAGCCAGATAAACCTAATAAAATGAAACTGACCACAAATAAAGCCAGGAGACTTTCCAGCAGCGTAAAAGCCTTAATCCGCAACTGCACGAGGTTCACTGCTGTTTTTTCCATAGTAAGCCTTATAGGATGCCACCTGCTTGTCGGTAATCCGACCATCAGCAACCAATTTCCCTAGAGTGGCTTTTTCATTAACATTCTTCAATTCATAAAGCTCAGCCTGGCTTTCCACCACCTTGACGACGGCTGCATTGCCCGTATCTGAAACAGTATCTTTCTGCTTAGTCAGATTTGGGACAAACAAGAGCATCAAGACGCTGATGATAAGAAGGACGACTAACATTTCCACCAGAGTAAAGGCTTTAACCTTCAAAGTTTTTAATTTTTTCATAATTGAATCTCCATATTCTGATAAATTGGCAGCAACATGGCTGCATAAAGTAAAACGATCACGAGGGCGACAAAGACAAAGACGAGAGGCTGAATCAAATTCATGGCACGATTGATTCTCAGGAAAAACTCTTCCCAAGTCTTTTCGGCATACAGTTCCAATTCGTCACCCAACTTGGACTTGACCTCCCCGTACTCGATGATTAAGGATAGCTCTTTCTTAAAGAAGGGATAGGTGCCGACCTTCTCGGCGTAGCCTTGACCCGCACCTAGAGCCATCTCCAAGTCTCGCCCTAGCTCCTGAAAGAGCTGAGAAGGCTGGTCCTGCATGATGAGAAAGATCTGGCTTAATTCCAGCCCTTGCCCAATCATATTGCCCCATTCACGCGCATAGTAGGCCGTCAGATAGGCCCGCACTAAGGCGCCAACAAAAGGAAACTTAGCCAAACGGCTGAAAAATCTCATCTTAGAGCTCTTGCGATAATAGAGCCAGCCACCGCAAATCAGCAAGCAATTCACCAGAGCGCCTCCCAGAAAGATCTGCGGTAGATAATGAATGAACTGAGTAGCCATATTTTGACTGTCCAACTGGGGCAAGAGATAATTACGCAAGCCCAGCATAATCAGTACCAAAAAACCAAGCAGCATCAGGGGATAAGTCCCCACCTCAATCAATTTCTTACGGACCTTGGATAGATTTTCCAGATAATCTTCGATTTTACCCAAACTAAGATTTAGATTTCCGTGCAACTCTGACAAAGATAGCTGGGTGACTACATTATCTGAAAAGCCTAAACGCTTCATAATCTGGGAAAATGACTGACCCGCAGCCAAACCCGAACGCATTTCTGCGACATAGGCCTCTTCTAAAAGGGCGCTCCGACGGAGGAAATCGACAATCTCCGCCAGATGAAAACCGCTGGTAAAGAGATTACGAAATAACTCAATAATCTTCTTTTGCTTAGGCGTAGATAATTTTTTCCGCCTGCCTTTGATCAGCTGTGATATGTCCATCTGCAAAAAGCTGGTCAATCTGCTGGTTCCAGAGACTGGCTTCGTGCTGTTGATAGTCTTGGTTGACAAAGTCGATCACACCTCCTCCCCCGATTAAGCGCTGGTAACAAACGCCCTGTAGTACCATACGCAGCTCGTCTTCACTGACACCTAGCTCTAGCAGGCGCTCATACACTCCGCGAATGCTCTTAGCATGGATGGTTGAAAAGACCGTGGCTCCTGTCAAACTAGCCCTTACCACCGCTCGGGCCGTTTCTTGGTCGCGGATTTCCCCGATAATCAAGAGATCCGGCCGGTGGCGCAGAGACAGCTTGATGAGGCTGTCATAGGTCATCCCAATCGTTTCATTCAGTTGAAGCTGGAGCATGTTTTCCTGCTTGATTTCCACAGGGTCTTCGATAGACATGACCTGTTGTTGCCCAAATCTCATCTGAGCCAGCTGGTGCATCAGCGTCGTCTTTCCACTGCCGACTGGCCCTGAAAAGAGATAAAGGCCGCGAGAATTGACTTTTTACGAAGATCAGGCAGATTGTCAAACCAGAAACGCAGCTCACGCTCTTCATCGTGTAAGATCCGAATCACCAAACTCTCATAGCCGCGGTAATCCCCGACGGTTGACAGACGAAGCGAGACCGTCACTTCTCCACAATCATAATCGCAGGAGCCTAGCTGACTGCGCCTCTTCTCCCCGACATTCATGCCTGAGACAAACTTAAAATGGCTGATGACTGACAAAAGTAAATCAAAATCATAGGTTTGAATAAAGCGCCGCTCATCACCCACCCGCATATAAAGCTCATAGCAGGTGCTCTTGGGAATCAGATAGACATCTTGAGCTGCTTCCTGCCTGGCCAATTGAATCATTTCCTTTGCAATTTTTTGAACCATAAGTCCTCCTCACCTTACTATTCGTACAAAATGAGAAAAAATAAAAAAAGAATGAAGAAATTTTCTCCATTCTTTGACTTCTATCCTATCTAGCCCGCACTTTAATTTTGCAAATACGGTGTTTTTCAGTAGCATTTTGCTTGCGGTAACCTGGACGATACTTGCTCTTGGGGATCTTACTTTCATTTTCTAACAAAAGCAGGGAGTGGTATTGCTGAATATCTTCATTGCACTCCTCACACCAACGTTGATCGGCCGGATCCCAGAAAATCGTCATAAGATCACTGCGGCTTTTATAAAGTGGCGATGCTTCAGACATCTCTAACCAGCGGTGCTTATAGTATTTGAGGGCGGTATAATAATCATCGAAATACCTTTTTTCAATGATATCATCCTCCCAACCATCTAAAAACCACCAGGGCTCATAATCGCCATACATTTCTATTACGCTGTACATACCTGTCCCCTTTTGTATCCTATATTATATATAAAATTCTTTGATAATGAAACTATTTTGCTCGTCGGCTCTATAATAGTTCGTTTTTCATCAAAGAAAAGCCAAGAAACAAAAGGGAGTGTCCTTTTTTGTGCTTATTTCCAATTCAGATGCACATGTTCTTTCATTTCCTTATAGGCCGTATCAATCCGATCTTTGGTCGCCTGATCCAGCTGATTGCGATATTTTCCACCCTCAATGAAGTCTTCTAAGATAAGGGTTTGATAAGTGTAAAGCGGATAACCCTCTGGTGAATAAGTTCCCTTTTCCACACGACTGACCCAGCTTGGATGTGCCTGAGCTTTTTGATAATGGTCCCCTTATCCGTCTTTTCAATGGTCACATCCATCAAGACTCCACGCTCGGTCCACTCAGCCGTGTCCACACCAGCCATGGTTTCAATCCGCTGATTAGAGATAAAATTCCCCATAGAGTAGATAATCAGCTTCTTCTGACCATCTTTCTCAAGGATTTCTGAAGGCTGCACTACGTGCGGATGCCCACCAAAAATGATGTCCGCTCCCCAGTCCACCATCTTATGATAGAGCTCGACCTGCTCCTCATTTGGCTCCAGCTGGTATTCGATCCCCGTCTGTGGCATGACTACTGTAATGTCCGCTTCTTTCTCAGCCTTCTCAATCTCAGCCTTCATCTTCTCCTCATCAAAGGTCGATAGGTGATGATCAATCTCCTTCTGACTGAGATTGGACTCCAAGCCATTAAAACCATAGGAGTAAGCCAAAATAGCAATCTTGATGCCTTTTACCTCTTTGATCAGAATGGGCGCTTTATCCCTGTTTTTGTGAGTATAGATCCCGACTGGGCTAATCCCGTGATTTTCAAAGGCTTTGGCAGTCGTAAAGACTCCCTCAAGCCCTGAGTCTAGGATGTGATTATGGGCCAGATCCACCACTTGGTAGCCAGCATCTTTGACGGCGGGCACAACAGCCTCTGGAGCATTGAAAAGCGGATAGCCTCCCAAAGGATAGTCCGAACGAATGGTCCCTTCAAAATCCCCTAAGACCAAGTCGCCTTGCTGGAGCCAGTCCTTGACATAGGTGAAATTTTCCGAAAAATCATAGCTACCATCGGCCTTTTGAGCGCTCATATAAAGCCCATCATGGTACAAAAGATCGCCATTAGCCATAATGCGAACCGTTTTCGAGTCGGTTTTCTTTCCTGATAGCGAGGAGGATTTAGAAGCATCTTTAGCAACATTCCTACCGCTTCCCTTAGGCAGCCCCATGATGTTTTGGAAGAATAAAATGACAGTCGCTGATACAAATACTGCTCCCAGCAGGGCAAGGATAAAGGCACGGTTGCTTAATGCTACTTGTCGCTTAGTTCCAGATCTTTTCTCCATTTTGCCAACCTCCGTATTACTTATATTTTATCATAAATTATCCTCCCAAGGGAATAAAAAAGAGTCTGGGACAAAAGTCCTAGCCTCTCAATTGTCTTTGGGTTGTCGAGCAAGACGCAGTGGTTGAGTGGGCTCTACTACGCTGATTTCATCAGCTTTTACAGCCCTACTCAACTGTGCGGAGGTGGGACGACTAAATCGAATTCTAACGAATTACCGATTTCTGTCCCACTCTCTAATATCAGGCCGAGCTCGGCATCAAGGACTGCAAATACCAGCGGTAAGCCGCCCGATAATGATAGGCATTAAAAAACTTCATCTCCCCAATACCATAGCGCATCAAATAGTAAATCAGATAGCGCAGATGCAGGCTTTCCCACTCCATGCTAGCCTTTTGACAATGAGCATACTCAGCCTCAAGCTCTCCATAGTAATCGCTGAATCGTTTATAAATTTCTTGAATTTCCATTATAACTCCAATCTTTTTGCTTTAACACTAGTTTAACGCAAAAAGAAGAGGATTAGGGGCAAGAATCTTAACTTGTCTCGTTTAAGAGCCAAAAGGTAAGGTTAGTCACTAGAAAATGACATTTCAGGGAATATTTTTGACATTTGGGAGTTGGGGGAAGTAACCTTTTTGATAATCATTTACGATTAAATACTTTACTATGTTGAAATTTAGAAGTAGCTAATATTTTAGGACGATAATGAAATACAATCGCTCTAACTCATAACTTGAAATAAGAATGACTTATTAGACAACCTAACCTCTCACTCTCCTTTTATACTTCATAGCCGTTTGGATTTAGTCTTTGCCATCTCCATGAGTCCCGTACCATATCCTGTAGATTTTTTTCGGCTTTCCATCCTAAGACAAGATATGCCTTATTAGGATCTGCATAACAAGTAGCCACATCTCCAGGACGACGTTCCTTGATTACATAAGGAATCTTGACTCCATTTTCACATTCAAAAGCCTTAACCATATCCAAAACGCTATAGCCAGTCCCAGTTCCAAGGTTGAAAACAGCTGTTCCCTTATGTTCTAAATTATGCTTCACAGCTAAAACATGACCTTTTGCTAAATCTAACACATGAATATAGTCTCGCACACCTGTATCTAAAATTTTTGTCGTAAGTTTATCCCTTCATAATAACAATCTCACTTCAATTTTGATAATGCAGTCCTCAAATATTGCCCTTGCCGAAGTTTACTACCAATTTGTTTAGCATTTTCTAACATTTCTTTGTATTGCTCTTCTGACAAGGTATCAAAATTTTCTTTTAAATCAGAAAGAGAAGAAACAGCTAGACCACACTGTTTATCTATCACAAAATGAGCCAGAGCTGACTCTTCCCAAACAACTACAGGGAAGCCTGCCGCCAAGTACAGCGAGCCTTGTGTGAGTTGTTGAAACGCAGGTAATTTCCGTAAGAACCTTGGCAGGTCTCAGAGCTATCCCCATCCCACACCAAACCAAAACTACCTTCAAGGGCAGCTGGAAGGTCATCTGGCATAAAGGAGCCAAAGTAAGTGGTGTTTTCTAGAGCGCGACTTTCATCGTAGCCAACTCCATACAAGTTGTAGGCTGGTTGATCAGGCAAGTTATAAAGATAGCCTGATTTTGTTGGGATCAAGTTCCCAGCTACGATAATAGGCTGGTCTTTTTGAGGAGCAGTTTTTTCCTCAAAGTTAGGAATCAGATAGTCAAAAATTTCCAGACTAACCATTTTATCTACTGGTACTCCTTGATCTGCCAAAACTTTTTTCATGATGTCGTTATGAACGACAAGACCATCCACAGCCATCAAGGCTTTCTTTTCTTGAAAATAGTTTCTCAATTTATGTCTAAATTTCACTTCCGAACCCGCTGCATGGCGTAGAGTTTCGATATCGTGAATGAGAAGGTAAAATTTGGCTCCTCTTTTTTGTGCCTGCTTGATGAGTTGCGAAATAAAGAATGTATGATGGATAATCGGGAACTGAATCACTAATTCATCTCCAGAATTCAACTGCTCAAACACAGATTTTAGCATATTATATTTGTATTGTTGAGCCTTAAAGAAATTCATCTTAAACCAATTCTCGACTTTTAATTCCAGTCCTTCATAGCCTTCTGAAATCAAAATAGCTTCCACATCATTCCGAGCCTTACTCCCTGCATTCTTTTCTTGATTATTATTCAAAAACGAATCCTTCAGATAATATTTCACCTTTTCTCCCCCTTTACTTGCGATTTTACCAAACACTCCCAAATTCTTCTTCTACCACATTAAGCGCCCGTTCAATAACGACATGCATATCGTAATATTTATAATCTGCTAAACGCCCACAGAAGATAACTTTATCATTCTTTGAAGCTTCCTCTTGATACTTAGCAAACATAGCATTATTTTTCTCATCGTTAATCGGATAGTAAGGCTCATCCCCACGCTTCCAGTCAGCCGGATATTCACGAGTGATAACTGTCTTTGGCTGCGTGCCATACTCGAAATGCTTGTGTTCGATAATACGAGTATAAGGGATCTCACGCTCTGTATAGTTCACTACAGCATTCCCTTGATAATTTTCCTCGTCCAAGGTTTCATGCTCAAAACGGAGGCTACGGTATTCTAACTCTCCGTGCTTATAGTCAAAATACTGGTCGATCATTCCTGTGAAGACAACTTTATTAGCAGATGCTTCCAACTCTTCACGATGAGCAAAGAAATCTACTCCAAGTTCAACTTCTACGTCTTTAAGCATGTTTTCAATAATCACATTATAACCACCAATAGGAATTCCTTGATAACGGTCATTAAAATAGTTATTATCAAAGGTTAGACGAACTGGAAGTCGTTTAATGATAAATGGAGGAAGTTCTGTTGCTGAGCGACCCCACTGCTTTTCAGTATAGCCCTTGATCAATTTTTCATAGATATCCGGACCAATCAGCTTGATAGCTTGTTCTTCCAGATTTTTCGGCTCAACATCCTTCATATCAGCTGTCTGCTCAGCAATTTTATCTTTCACTTCCTGTGGAGTTTTTGTCCCCCACATAGCATAGAAGGTATTCATATTGAAAGGAAGGTTATAGAGACTTCCCTTATAATTTGCTACAGGTGAGTTAATATAGTTATTAAACTCTGCAAATTGATTCACATAGTCCCAGACTTTTTTATTTGACGTATGGAAGATATGGGCACCATATTTATGAACATTGATACCTTCTACATTTTCACAGTAGATATTTCCACCAATGTGATCGCGTTTATCAATCACTTTTACTTTTTTACCACGCTTGGTTGCCTCGTGAGCAAAAATCGCTCCAGATAAACCAGCTCCGACGATAAGATAATCGTGCATAGTTAACTCCGTTATTTCCCAATGATTTGTTTTAATTCTTTCACATCTACCACTTTTAGAGATAGAATCTCAAAAAGGTAAATGATTCCACCAAGTACAGCAAATGCTAGAACATTTATAGTTGGCGAAAAATGTATAAATGTTTTTGAACCTAGCAAAATGCCATACATAATAGCTGATGCTAGGACAATTTTTGTCATAGATCCAATAATAGGAACTTCTTTGAGATATACGCGGGTGAAAAACAATTGGATTCCCCATACAAGCGCTTCTGTCAACACTGAGACAATTGCTGCTCCTATATAACCAAGTTTAGGAAGAAAGAGCAGATTCAAACCAACACTGATAATAGCCGGAGCAGTTGTTGAAATCATAAATTCCTTATTTTTATTGTGTGGAATCAAAATTTGAATTCCCATAATATTCGTCCAACCGATAAAGAACATGCGGAAAATCATAATAGAAATTGCATAGCGTGCATCTTGAAAGTCCTTCCCAAGGAAAAATTGAACAAAATCATCATTAACAATTAAGATTCCAGCTATAATTGGAAAAATAACTAAATTATAGATCAAGAAAGCTAACTCATGCATCTTATTCACAGCTTTATGATCACCCTTTGATAATAGATTGGATACTCGTGGCAGCATGACACTCCCCAATGAAGTTACTAAGGTCAATAAAATATTCACAAATTTCAAAGCCTGATCATAAATTCCCACATCTCTTGTAGAAGCTAGCGCCCCTAACATCGTACGATCTAAAGTCACATAAAGCGAGATAGCAATCTGTGGTAAGAATAGCAAGATAACTGGCTTCAGATGATGCCTAGCATACTCTATGTCAAAATATGGTTTTCCAATAAACTCACGGGCTGGGAACCACATACTTAACTGACCTAACAATTCAAATGCTGTTAGAAGAAAAACATACAAGTATAAATCACTCGCTGATTTTATAAACAAGAAAACGGCACTTACACCAACAAGCTTCACTATGATATTCCTTGCCGTAATCTTACGAAAATCTTCTAACCCTTGAAACAGCCATGAAATATCGAGTCCTTTAGAAACCAAACTCAACCCCAATATATACGCTACTGGATTTTGCATTGTAGAGATTCCCATGCACAAGAGAATATATAAGAGAATCGATAATAATGCTGCACCAAGTTGTAGGGTGTATATACCCCAGAAATTTTTTTTGATTTCCTTTCGGTTACCTGAAATTTCCTTAGTCCCATAGTTAGCAACCCCTAAAGTCGCTAACAAGATGAAATAGGTAACAATAGAATTAAAATAGCCATATAGTCCCAAATCATTTGAAGAAAAGATTCTCGTTACATATGGGGTCGTAATGATTGGAAGAATAATAACTAATAATTGATACGATAAGTTATAAGCATAATTTTTAAGACTTTCATTTGACTCCTTAAACTACTAAAAATTATTTACTAGTCTCATTTTGGCTCCATAAATGTCATAAGCTTATCTACTGCCTTTTCAAGTGAGAAATGTTTTAAATCCTCACTTCCTTTACGAGCAAGTGAAAAACGAAGCCCTTGATCCTCAACAAGTCTAATGATATTTTCCGCAAGCGCTTGACTATCATTCACTGGTGATAATAAAGCGTTTTGATTATTAGCATACTCGAAAACACCCTTATAGGCTGTTGAAGCTAGTGCACAACCACAAGCCATACTCTCAGCTCCAGTTAAACCAAATCCTTCATTGATGCTCGCACAGACAAAAATAGCCGCTTGATTGTAAAGTTCTCTTAACTGCAAAGCTGTTTGATTTTGATAATAACTAATCCAATCTTTATCAATATCTTCTCGCTTATCACAGGCACCAAACATTGTCACATGAAGGCTAGGATACTTCTGATGAACGAATTCTAAGGCCTCTAATGCTATCGGAATTCCCTTGTGGTCATCATAATGATAAAGCATGGCAATTTCTAAAGGATTCCTTTCCTCAATGGAATTTACTACTGAAAATACGTTAGTATCAATGGGATTTTTGAGTAGTTTCACCTCAGAATCATATGGGTGCACCAAATCATATAACCATTTAGAAACAACAATATTGGTCATGCCTAATTGATAAGTCTGATAGACTTGTTCATTTGTAAATATCCAATTTTCAAAACCTTGAATTAGGTAATACTTACGTCCACAACGCTCTGGTAAGTTATAAACAATTTCCGCCGTATTTACCGCAGTTGCAAAAACAACATCTGAATCTGGAAAGTGGGTTGCATCCCGATATGGTGTTGCAATTTTCTTAACACGCTTATCAAGCGGAAACCACTTGGGATAGAAATGTTTATAGATATGTGATAAATAATATTTAATTGTATAGTTTTTGATGATGTTAAATTTCTGATTTGTAAAACAAACAATTGAAACATCATGACCTTTATCAACTAATTTATTAGCGTATTCAAAAACAACTTTAAAACCTCCAACCGGTACATGGGGTAAAGAGGGTAGGCAAAAGGTAATTTTCATGTTTCTCTCCTATTCTATACTAATCGACTTAACATTTAAATTAGTAGACATAACTCCCCAAACCATATAAAACAAGAATAAGATAATATTGTTTGCAAAAAAGTCAAAGAAAAGCATTTCAAGCAAGGTCATCAGTAGAAACAAAAACAAAAATATTCCGAATGGATTCTTTATATCCAATGAAATGAAATACTTTATCAAACCAATTACCAATAAAATAAAGCCCAATATCCCAGCTTCAATTAAGTAGGTTGTCAACATAGAATCAGTTGTCTGAAAACCTTCAAAGAAAGAATACTTCGGCAAGAAATCAAAAGTTGTAGAAGCATATCCGCCTCCAAGCAAAGCTTTCAATGGATGTTCAGCCATATAAGGATACACGTTTTGCAATGTTCCCAATCGCTGCCCCAACGATCCATCTGAAAATCCCAATACAAAAATCCGACCAAATCGTGTCGAAACCAAAGTTGTTAATTTTTCAATCGTCCCCATCATATATAAGACTATAGCAGCGCTAGGTAATCCAATAACCCAGGTCATCTTCGTCTTCGTAGAAAAAAAGAGATAATAAATCATCATGATGAAGATAAATGTAATCCAAGCCATCCGAGATTGACTAATAACTAAAGTAAATAGAATAATTCCTTTGTAGCTATAATCAAATAATTTGTTCTTACTTGGGAAGATTAATGATAAAAGCCAACCAACTAATAAGACATAAGAAAAATAAGTGTAGTGAGTAAAAAAAGAGCTTGGATAATATGCTATATAAGAATATTCATTCATCCGTTTAATCCACTCTGCCGCACCTGTCGAAATAAAACTAAAAATAGGATTATATCTCACATACCATTCATATATTCCAAAAAGAGTAAAAAACATAATAAAAGATTTTAAGCACTGAATAAAAAACAATCTTGCTTTATCACCAAATACTGTTAATAAACTAGTAACTCCAAAAGCTATACTTGGTAGCATGATATAGCGAATTAATAGATTATTAAAGCTCGCAGACGTACGAAAATAAATCGTACTAATCAAGATATAGTAGCTTACGAATAGCAATATATATCTACTATTTTTATTTATTTGAATGATAAATCTTTTTGAAAAAATTCTATGACTTAGCACCAAAAGAAAAATTGGTAAAATAAGGGTGAGATTTAGGTTACGATAATATGCAACTCCAATAATAATCCAAAGAGAAAATATCATATAGGTAATGAGTCTACTTCTTTGGGATAGTCTATTCATGTTTTTCTCCATTCTTGGAACTATTTTAACGTTTTTATAATATTTTTAATTGATGGGATTCTTAAATAGTAGTAAAGAATATATTGAAAATAATGCTTTACTTTTGATACTCGATTCAACTGCCTCAAAAAAGTGACCATTGATGGTTCAATTTTCGGAAATTTAAGCCGTTTCAAACCAAAAATATTTGTTTTCGCACCAAAACCAATCGTATTGTTTTCATGAATACGATATCTTATTAATTTTTCATTTAAAAAACATACTTTTCCAATTTTTGAAGCAATTAATAATAATTGATGATCGTGATACAAGGTTCTATTATTAATTTTCAAATACAGTTCTCGAATCTTCTTCGAAATACAATATGTGGCACCTTGGACAACATTCCCCAACATAAGATAATCAAATGATAGATTAATAATCCTTTCGTCCTTTTTCTCTAATTCTGTGAAAAAACGATTCGGAACAAATCGTTCCGTAGTTTTTAATTCACTACCGTTTTTATCGATTAGGCTAAAATTTGTACAAACAGCTTCACACTTGTACTCCTTCATAACTTCCATTGTTTTTTCAACTTTATCAAATTCCCAAACATCGTCTTGATCCGCTAAAAAAATGAAATCTCCAGTACAAGCTTCAATAGCATTATAAAAATTTTGAATATATCCTACATTTTCCTGATTCCGAATGAATTTCACCCGAGAATCTTCCACTTTTGATATAACACCAGCTGTATCATCGGTCGAACAATCATCGAAGATAATGACCTCATCAACTTCTACACTTTGATTTAAGATTGACCGTAGCTGAGTAGCCACATAATCTGCACCATTATAGGTTGTCATTGCGACAGAAATCATTTTATGAGCTCCTTCATAATTTTTTTATAATAAGTCCCATCTTTCATCATTTCAGATTCATCAAACTTATAGGTTAATTTATGGAGAGGCGTTGTCAATAATAGATTGTTCCACCAAGTTTGGTTAAAATCTTCAAATAAATTAAGTAAAAGAATATGTGGTAAAGTATTGGAAGCTGGAAAAACTTCTTTCCACTTTTTAGGATAGGTTTCAATTGCCAATTGAAACATTAAATGGAAAATGAAATAGTCTTTCATATAATCATATTTTTCCCAATATTTATACAATAAATATTTTGTTAATTCCAATAATTCATTGTGAGTTTCAGATGTGATAAACCAACTAGAAATTTGCATCACATGGCCATCGATTGGCTTTAAACCTTGAAACACAAATAAATCGGAATCTAACATATAACTTGGAATCTCTGGAGAAGTACAATAAACTGTAGAGTCAATCCAAGTCCCGCCATGTCGAGTTAATAATTCCAACCTCAGTAAGTCCGAAAAGTGTGTCGGACTAATAATTCCTTTGGCAAATTTATTCATAACATGCTCAGGAAATTCAACATATTGCGAATAATTTTCCTCCGTGATCAGAACAATATCCCTTTCAGGAAGATTATCTTGGATAGATACAACGCACCTTTGAACAAGTTCAGGTGCATTTTCTAATCCTTGCATCCAACAAATCCATACCTTATTACTTTTCTTTTTATCAAATGATTTCTGTGAAGAAAGAAATTCTTTAATTGCAGGTGCATTTTCTTTTCTCAATTTTTTCATGAGCTTATAACGTACGATTAAACGAATTAACTCAAGCCCTTTTCTATCCTGCCCTAAGAAAAGCGTTCCCATCATTAAAGGCAAAAATGTCCCATTTTTTAAGGATGTTAGCAACACTTCTTTTTTATTTATCTTCTTTTTCATCATCTCTCAAATATTTCTTATACAATTTACTAAATAAAATCACTGTTCGACTAATTGTTTTCGCAGACTTACCCCAACGAATTTCCTCTGACAAAACCATTCTGACAGCATATAAACCGCCACATTGAATAATATTTTCGACTTTGTCTAGAAGAGCTTGTTCAGACTCTGTCAATGCTTGTTTTCTTAATAAACAGATAGTTACTATACTCTGTTTATATGTCAGTGCATGATCTTTTGCCAAATCATTTACTTTTGACAATCTTTTCAAAATTCGGCTCATTTTGAAATTGTACTCATGTTTGCTAGTAACATTACTTCCATAACGTCTGTAACCCATTACTGTTTCAGGATAAAAATAAACATTCCCCTTTAGAGCAGCTACTTTAGTTATAAAATTATCATGTGATAAAAAGACTAATTCAGCTGCATCATTTGCAATTTTTGGGAGAATTGAAAACAAATCATAGTTAAAGAAAGTGTTACAACCATAAACTTTGTGCGCCATATAAGCAGTAATTGGATTAGTATAACTAATCCCCATCAAATGATTCATACTTGGAGACGTTTCTTCTCCTTTTCCATCAATAATCCTCATATCGGCATAAATCATTGTTGGTCCTTGAGTATGAACTTCATGATAAAAATTTTGTAAAAGTTCTAGTTTATCTCTATCCCAGATATCATCTTGATCGGCGAACATATAGAAATCGTAAACTTTTTCTTGCGCTCGCACAACATTGATTAGACCAAAGAAATTGTAATAAGCCCCATGGAAATCCGAGTCGTTTTGAATTAATTGGATACGTCTATCTCTAGCAATATATTCTTTAACAATATCAACAGTCTGATCTAACGAATTATCATCACGTATAATCAGTTCCCAATCTGTTATAGTTTGATTTATAATACTATCTAACTGCTCACGAAGATATTTTTCACCATTATAGGTCGCCATCATGATTAGTATCTTACTTGTTTGCACTAGTGGACTCCTTTAAAATTCTATAAGTATTCCCAAATCCAAGCTTAGCATCAAATAACCCCTTCCATCCTAGACTTTCGATCTTATCACTCCTAAGACTTGCATTCTGCATGGGATTAGCCTGCTTAAGATCTTGGTTGTCGGGAACATCCATGATGAGTTTCACATTGCTAACTTGAGAAATAATTTCAGCCATCTGTTTTATAGTAATGATTGAATTTGGATTAGAAATATTATAAACCTGTCCTGACTCACCTGAGAGAAGAACACTTAAAATAGCACTAGCACAATCCAAACTATAACAATAGGATCTTAACTGACTCCCTGTACTCTTCATAACAATATCACGACCAGCAACGACCTCATTCATAAAAAATGAAGAAACACGGTTATCTGTTACTTTAGCACTTGGCCCATAAATATGCCCTGGACGTACAATGGTAATGTTCAAAGCATATTCCGAAACAAAGCTTGTACAAAGAGTTTCTGTCGCTCGCTTAGAACTAGCATAAGAAGAACGAACATTGAGATGGTCAACTAGCCCAATATAGTTTTCCTCTAAAGGTTGATTACTCGAACTCAGTCCATAAACTTCACTGGATGATACATAAAGCACCTTAGAAACTCCAACATTCTTAGCATAAGACAAAAGGTTGTACATTCCTAAAAAATTACTAGTCATGGTTTCTACTGGCTGATTGATATACAACTCTGGACTTGCTGGACTTGCTGCATGAATAATAAAATCAATATCAAATTAAAATCTGGAACTACTGCTGCATCATAAACTACAAATTTTAAGAAGCTTGTTTCTGAACCAAATCGCTCCTTTAAATAGCTAAGATTACGACCACAACAGTATATTTTAATATTAAAATTTCTTAGATCGTTTAGAAGTAATAACTGATCCACAATAGAAGAGCCGATTAAGCCTGACCCACCTGTTATTAGGATTGATTTTTCTTTCAGTTCAGCAACATTAACGATTGCTGACAATGACTCTTTAACATCCCTTTTATAAAGATTATTTGATAATAGTACCATGATTATTTAATCCAATTATCACGTGTTGAACTTAATAAGGATTTAAAAATATCTAAATCTTCAACAGTTGTAATCTTAAGGTTTTTCTCAGATCCAAGTGAGAAGTAGCTCTTCTTACCAAATAATTGCATCAACTGACAAGAAGCTGCGACATCTGTAATCCCTTTTTCTAAAGCTTTGTTATGCAGTTCCATAATAGCATCAAGTTGATAGACATGGGGTGTCTGTGTACGAAGCAACAAATCACGATTCAAAGCTTCAATAGAGGCTCTTGAATGTGGCTTATCTAAAACAAAAACAACTTCTGTTGTAGGAATAGCAGCCACTGCATTCCCAAATTGTTGGTAAGTAGCTAAAGCATCACTAATAATTTCATTACTCACTAAAGGACGATTACCATCATGGATTAATACAGTGACCTCTTCATTTGGGTGTGCTTCCTTAACGGCTTTCAAACCATTATAAATAGACTCTTGGCCTGAAGAACCACCAAGAGTAATCATCTTTAATTTTGTAATACCAAACTGTTCAGCATAAGCCTTCACCATTTGCTCCCAGCCTTTTAAAATTACTATACAAATTTCATCAATTTCTGGGTGATTCTGAAATTTTTCAAGAGTGTAGATAATAATTGGTTTATTTTCAACATGAATAAATTGTTTTGGAATGTCTTGACCTACACGGCTACCAATTCCCGATGCTGTTAAAATTGCAATCTTCATTTATTCTCCTTCATATTTGAGTTCTAAGAACAAATGTTGTTCTCTCTTATCTTCAGAAGGAACAACCATATAATCTTTCCCATAAAACATTTCTAAATATTCTTCTGACCAAATAGGAATATTAACCATTTCTGTCTCGAATGGAACTTTTTTATATACATTCATGTTTTCTCGTAAGTATGTCTCTCGTCTAAAATGTTTGCGTCCTGTCGGTATTGAAACATATTTAGTATTCGAATCTTTACAACTTGAGTTACATTTATCCAACCAACTTAACCACTTTCTAATAGGAATAATTCCAAAGAACCAGCCTACCATTAATTTACCTGCTGAATAATTAAGTTTTCTTCCTTCGAGTCGAAACATTTCTTTCATTAACGCATGATTTTTTGTCTCACGAACTGAAGCTAAGGCAAAGGTCAAAAACATGCTTGTATATCCCTGCAAAAAGCGTTTTACCGGGTTGTCAAAGACATTTTCTACAATATACAAATCTATTGAGATTCCACACTCATTCGCAGCATAATCATACTTTCTGCGAGCCACTGTGCCCCTCTTACGAATTTGAGAAACATGTAAGCCAAGTTCAGGGTGACTATTCGGGGATTGAAGATAATAATGATCACTGAAATCTTTGCAGGTGTTACAAAGGGGAAACAAGCTTATCGTAGCTTTCGCGAGGAATATTGATATCCACATCATCATCCCATGGAATAAACCCCTTATGTCTAACTGCACCTAAAATACTCCCACCACTCAAGGAGTAATGGATTCCATGCTTATCAAAAAATTGAAAGATATCTGAGATCATTTTAAGCAACTCAGACTGATATTTTTTCAAACCTTCATCATTAAGAAAAATAATATCTGATTTGTCATATTTTAATTTGGCTGACACTAATTCTCCTCCTTGATCACTTCCTCATAATCCGACACAATCTTTTCCCACGTAAATGCATCCTCAATTCGTTGACTAGACTTTTCGTCTAATTCCGAAATAGCACCTTCGTCAAATCGTTCCACTTCTTCGATTACATGCGCTAGCTCATCTTTTTTCCAGTAAATGGCTCCATCCTCACCAACTTCACGGTTAAAGCCAACATCTAGTAACAAATTTAGTTTTGTTGATGCAAGGGCTTCTAAAAGCGATGGGTTTGTCCCACCAACTTCATGGCCATGGAAGTAAGCAAAAGCATTCTCTCGTATGTACTTGAGCAATTCTTGGTCATAGACAGTCCCAACAAATTTGACCCTTGGATCTTTGTCGAAACCTGTATCCTTGAGTAACTGATCATAAAATTTATTTTGTTCCACATTTGTAATGAGAACAAAGTCTTTTTTAGAATTAGACTTCATAAATTCACGAATCATGGTTTCATAGTTGTTTTCGGGAACGAATCGTCCCACAACTAGATAATATTCGTTTTCAGCAACACCTTTTTCTTGATACCAATTACGAACTTTTTCGTCATCAGGTTTTAAAATAGACTTGCTTGTATCTGTCCCATAGGCGATATAAGTCGTCTTGGGCTGATACTGTTTATAGTCTTCTTGGATATATTTTTCGATATTTTTACTATCGCAAACTAATGAGTCAGCATGTTTGACCATGAGTTGCTCTGAGTATTTCCAATACTTACGGACAGGTAAACTCCATTTCGCTCGGAGCCACTCATGCCCATCAGGATTGACAAATAAACTGCCTCCGATAGCTTTGATTTTTTTCTTGAGTCCAGCGATAAAAGGACCAATACGACAAGCTAAAATATAGAAAATAGGAGCTTCATCCTTATTTGCTTTAGCGATTTCAATCGCTCTATTTACAGCAGCGATATCATAAGCAATGGCTCTGGCTGGACCAATATTAGGTACATCAATATTAAAACAAATTGCCCCATTATGCTCAAACTGGTCATCTGTGATGCCAGACTTAGCCGAATTTTTCGCGCATGCAGGCTACATAGTACTGTATATTCCTATCTTGCTGGTATTCTGTTAATTTTTTTCAACAAAGGTTTCAAAGCCTCCATACTTGGCAGGGATTCCTTTTGAGCCTATGATATAAACGGACTTCTTCATCTTTCTCCTATCAAGGAAGCGAAGTCTCACTTACTTCGCTCCATCTTTCATTAATACAACTTTAACAGTCTTTAGTAAAATTTTTAATATCTGACCAGATGGTCCAATCATCAATATAAGACACATCTAATTTTACAACATCATCAAAATTCGTGATTTCGCTGCGGCCGCTGACTTGCCAGAGACCTGTGATACCTGGTTTGAAACTCAAACGTTTTTTCTGTTCAGGCGTGTATTTTTCATACTCATCCACAGTTGGTGGGCGTGTACCGACTAAGCTCATATCGCCTTTGAGGACATTCCAAAACTGAGGCAGCTCATCCAGACTTGTCTTGCGGATAAAATGTCCAATCGGCGTGATACGAGGATCATTATCGACCTTAAACATACCATCTGACATCGTGTTTTGTGCCATCAGCTCTTTTTTGCGCTCTTCAGCATCCACCGCCATAGAACGGAATTTATAAAATTTAAAGATACGACCATTCTTCCCAACTCGATCCTGAGAAAAAATAGCTGGACCGCCATCTTTTTTGATCTGAGGCACTAGAAAAATAGCAGCTATCCCACAGAACAGCAAGCCAAATAGGGCACCGACGATATCTAGAAGTCGTTTCAAAAGGACATGGTAATAACTATAGAAGCGGGTCGAAAACGTCACGATATTAAAACCAGCCACATTGCGAATGCGCTTTTCACCATTGGTTGGGAAATCTAGGGCATTGATATTAACATTGACATCGATTCCCATATGCTCAAACTGAGAAATCAAATCTTCCAAGCGATAAAGATCGCTAGGTAGGTTGATAAACACTTCATCCACTACTGACCGGGTCGCGTACTCAATCATATCTTTTTCCAGCACCACATCAAAAGCAGAGCTGGTAAAAGAAGGATCATCCACTACTGTTACTGCCACTATCTGACCAGCAAAGTCTTGTGCTTTTTCAATTTGAGCAAAAAATTTTCCTACCCTAGAGCTTGTAGTAATGACAAAAACTTTCGTACTGTTTTTTGACCGAGCATGAATAGAAGAATAGTAGTTTTTAAACAAAATATTGGCCGCGTAAACTAGTAGACCATTTAGGAGGATAAAATAGATGAGTCCTCGGCGTGAGATAGAGAAGTGTTCCTCCATGATAAAGGAAGCAAAAGTGACAAAGAGAGCATAGAAGGCACTGTATTTTAAAGTTTGGATAAACTCTATAAAGTAACCTCTACGGAAAAAATGATGAAAATAATTGCTGATGTAAAAAGCAAGAATATGAAGCAAAGAGAGAATAAAGACACTTGTCCTTGTCAAGTCAGAATTAGAAATAAAGCTCACTAAAACCGCTGCTAGCATAGACACTAGCAGTTCTAATACAGCTACTCCTAACTCTTGAATTTCCCTTTGCTTCCTAAACATACATTACTTCTCGCTTTTCTTTTCTTCTTCTCTCAAACGATCTCCATAGTTCCCGTAGGAACCATAGAAACCGTATTTATCTGCTTCGACATTATATTTATTTAAGATTACACCAAGGAAAGGAGTAGAGGACTGCTCCAGCTGGGTCTTAGACTTTTGAACCATTTCCGTTTTACTACATTACTAGCAACGACTAACATGCTTGCATCACAAAACTTGGAAATAAGAGTCGCATCTATGACCATACCGATAGGAGGAGTATCCACAATAATATAATCATAATGGCGACGGAGAACATCCATCATTACCTCAAACTTTTCGCTCTGCACAAGTGCCGTTGGATTTGGTGAAGCTTGCCCTGAAGTGATAACAAAGAGATTTTCCTCATCCGTTTCACACAAGCCTTGCGATAAGTCTGTATTTCCAGACAAGTACTCTGTTAGGCCTGTGATTTTCTCACTACTCCTAAAAACACCACCAAGCATCTTAGAATTTCGAATATCCGCATCAATCAAAAGAGTCTTGTAACCCGCCTTAGCAAAGGTCAGAGCCAGATTGGTTGATGTTGTCGTCTTTCCCTCTCCCGGGAAGGTAGAACTCACGGCAATCACCTTGATGTTCTCACCACTAAGTTGGATATTGGTTCGAAGAGCATTGTAATACTCCTCTACCCTCGAAATAGAAAGTTTTTTCTTTTTTGCTAACTCTAATATTGGCATTGTATCTCCTAACCTACCTTACTCATATCTGGGATGACACCAAGCAAAGTCATTCTCAAAGTTTCTTCAATATCTTCTGGCTTCTTGACACGGTCATCGAGAATCTCAACAATCACTACTACAAAGACCATCAAAATACCACCCGCAAGCACTCCAATGATAGTATTGCGACGAATGTTCGGAGAGGACGGTGTTTTCGGTGTTTCCGCTTCTTCCAGCGTTGTAACATCAGAGACCTTGGTAACAGCGATAATTTTCTCAGCAGCGACTTCACGTAAGGTATTCGCGATACGGCTTGCTTCTGCCGGATCCGCATGCGTAACCGTAATAGACACAATCCGAGTATCTGTTGGTACAGTCACAGTTACCTTAGATGCCAAGTCAGATGGTGAACCTGACAGTTTCAATTCTGAAATGACGGATGCCAAAACATCCTGAGACAGGATAATTTCCTTATAGTCCTTTACCAGATACGAACCAGCCTGCAAGTCTTGGTTGGTCAAGGTAGGATTTTCGCCCTGCTGACGATTGACAACGTAGATACGTGTTGTGCTTTGGTAGGTAGGTTTGGCAATAAAAACGCTGTAGCCTAGAGCTAAGATACCCGTCAATAAGGCAGTTAAGATGATTAAAAATTTCCGTTTCCAAAGTATCTTCAACAAAGACAACACATCGATTTCGAACATTTGATTTTCTTGATTCATGTATTTACTTTCTCCAGAGTTTGATTGATTAAATAAACTCGTTACTTAATAAGATTTCTTGGTTTGTCTTAAAGAGTTCTTCCGCACGCTCAGCACCATATTTTTTCGCGACAATCTGACAGGCCTTTTGCATATAAGGTGGTCTGTCATCGAGATTGTGCATGTCGCTAGCAACGAAATGAACTAAGTCCCGTTCTAGAAAGAACTGAACACGCTTTTTCATAAATTTGTAACGATCACCAAAGAGCTTAGGTTTCAAAACATTTGAACTATTGACCTGCATATAGCAGCCCATATTGATCAATTCGCTAACCCTGTCTTCGTCATTTTCCAGACAGTGATAGCGCTCAATATGTGCCACTACCGGAGTCATACCGAGGCGAATGACATTGCCCAAGGCGGAATGAATATCCTTGTAGGGTGTATTCATACTAAACTCGATCAAGACATACTTGGTGCCACCTAGACTGGGAAATGTCCCCCTCTTCTAGCTTTTTCAAAATATCACTAGTATAGTAAATCTCAGCTCCATATAGCACGGTTAAGTCGTCGGCAACCTGCTTCGCTACCTCCTGAACTTGCTTGAAGTTTGCTGCAATCTTTTCTTCAGGCGTTTCAAACATACCCTTTCGTCGATGAGAAGTAGAAATAATGGTGCGAACGCCCTGACGATAGCTTTCTTCGAGCAGACGTCGGCTATCCTCTAGTGTCTTAGGACCGTCATCCACATCAAAAATGATATGCGAGTGAATATCAATCATGCTTTACTTCCCTTCCATTACTTCCTGAATCGCTGCTTTGGCCGCTGCCAAACTATTTTGATCAATTTCCATCATGTAGAGATTGGCTTCTGGCATCGCATGGGAAGGCAGACCTGTATTTCCAGTTCCGGTCAGAGCCTGAGAAGTCACATGATAACTTCCGCCTGACTCCAGCTGAGTATTGATCAGATTCATCATCGTTTCCAAACTCATATCGGTCTGGACAGAATCCTGCAGTCCTGAGAGAATGGCGTTGTAATTTTTCAGTGCATCTGTCGAGGTCAGCTTTTTAATGACTGCTGCAATAACCTTTTCTTGGTTCTTACCACGATCATTATCTCCACCATTTAAAGAATACCGCTCACGGACGAAGCCCAGAGCTTGGTCAGAGTTAAGATGAACCTTACCTACTGGGAAATGGTAATTACCGTGCAGACTAGTAAAGTCTTGGTCGTTCTCAATATCAATCCCACCCAGCAAATCAATCAACTTGAGGAAGGAAGTGAAATTCAGGCGCACATAATAATTCAAATCAATGCCGTAGAGATTTTCCAAGGTGTGAACTGAAGCGTCCACGCCATAAATACCCGCATGAGTCAGCTTATCCGGCTGATTAAGGCCACCATCCGCAATCGGAACATAGGCATCGCGTGGTGTCGTTGTCAACAAGACTTTCTTGGTCTTACGGTTGACTGTCATGATAATGTTAACATCCGAGCGTGACACAGAAGAAATCGGTCCATAAGTATCAATACCACTGACATAGATATTGAAGACCTCTGCATTCGGATCTTGCTTGCCAATAGCTGTATCAATCTTCTTGCTAATCTTGTAAGTATAGATTTTTTTTATTTTTGAAGCATAGTCAGGATCTTCGCCACGAATCGTATCTTCAAAGACGCTATTCAGGACCATAGCCTTGGCTTCACCAGAAGTCAACGACTTATAGGCAGCGAGATAAGAAGATGCTGTGTCCACTGTCAGCTCATGCCCTTGTGTTTGACTGATATTTTTCATCAATACTTGGACATTGTCTTGGTCATTGCCTGATGGTGCTAAGACATTTGTCAACTGCTTGAGGTCCTTAACATCACTATCTGCCGGCACCACAATACTCATTTCATACTCAGAATAGTTGGAAGTAGAGTTGACGCCAGCCGACAAGTCAACCAAGCCCTTTACAGCATACATAGACACAGACCCCACAAGCAGGGCTACTATTAGGATAGCACTAGTGGTCTTGCCTGCCTTACCCTTTAAATCAGGAATCCTGATAGAACCGCCACTGCTAGGATAAGGGCTGTCACCAAGATATTCACATAGCGAAAAGCTAGAAAATGATAGCGGAAAATTGTGAAAATCAAGAAGGCCGCTAACAAAGTATAAACACCCAGGAGGGTGCTATTAACTATTTTTAATTGATTGCTTTTATTTTTAGACTTTTTTGTTCTCTGATACATTCACCTTACTACTTTCTGTGCGAAATTACTCTAGTCTATTATAGCATAAAAACATAGCTTTTTTAAGAATTTCTTAAGAATATTACATAATTGTAAAAAAATCCTATTCTTTTGTCAACGACTTCAACTTTGAAATCGAATTCAAGCTAAAACATAGAAAAAATAAAGCGATACCAAGGCATTGACACCACCTTATTCTGGTAGATAAGATAGATCTCCACTCATGAAATTCAGAGAGCGGCTAGCACATAGTAAGGACATTCTAAGAATTGTGGACAAAGTTGGACTAAATGTTCTATTTTTATACTGAAAGTTTTGCTCCAATCTAGACGATTATAACAAGCCATCTCGATCAACTTGCTCATAGGCTTGCAAACCATCATTGAGCTTGTCCCAGATGACTACTTGACCTAACTGAAGGGACTTCTGCACATCAATAATGCGTTGATTGGAAGAACCGCGGAACTGCAACATGAGATTCTTCTTGGTAAGGTCAAAACGGCCGTCCACCAGAATATCAATCAGACTCAGCAGCTCCAGCTTGTCCTCCGTTTCCAGCATCATCTCCTCCCAGGTGTAGCCCGTCCAAGACCAGATATCCTTGTTCGGAAGCTCTCTCCGAATCCGCTTGACCAAGGGCAAGAGAATGCCTGTGTTGAGAAATGGCTCGCCGCCTAGAAGGGTCAGTCCCTGCACATAAGGCTCCGCCAAGTCTTTCATAATCTGCTCCTCCAACTCTTGCGTATAAGGAATGCCAGCGTTAAAGGACCAAGTTGTTGCATTATAGCAGCCCTCACAGTGAAACATACATCCACTGACATAGAGGGAATTGCGGACGCCTTCGCCATCTACAAAGTTAAAGGCCTTATAGTCAATGATTCGCCCCTTGCTCAGCTCCTCACTTTCCATTCTTGAGGTTTGGGATTGTTCATCTTCATCCTCCAAATCAATCCAATAACGCTGACTTCTGTCGATTGTATTTTCGTAAACACCGCCAGCAGAGAGAATGGTACGGCGGCTGGCTTCGTTGTCTTCATCGCAGGTAATCAGCACTCGTTCTAGTCCTTGCTTTCGAGCTTCTGCTAACCCTAGCTTTAGCTGTAACTTGGCCAAGCCCTTTCTGCGTTGACTGGGCCGGATAGAATAGCCTATATGCCCACCCTCCACAAATAATTTGTCATTCAAGGACAAGCGCAGAGCTAAAAAGCCCAGAGGCAAGCCGGTCTCATCAAAGGATAAAAATTGGATGGCAGGAACCCAACCTGCTGGCAAGTTTGCCACATCTTCCTTCCGTTCTACAATTTTCAGCCAATCCTCATAATCCTTTGCTCGTTTCCAAGTAGAGCCCATGCCGCCGTGCATGTAGGATTTTGCAGCATCAAACTCCGCAATCATCTCTAAAATTGCATCTTTATCTTCCAAAGTTGGTCGTCGTAACTTCATAAACTATCCTCAATCTAAATCAATCCAATAGCGCTCTTTACCAGCTCGAATATCCTCTAAAGTTCCGCCATTAGCCAGAATCACTCCTCGACTGGCAGCATTATCACAATCACAAGTCACTAAAGCACGTTTGATATTTTTACCTTTAGCTACTTGCAAGCCTTGTCGCAGCTGCTCTTTGGCCAATCCTTTCCCACGCGCAGACGGACGAATACTGTAACCGATATGCCCGCCTTCTTGGAGCAAATGGTCATTGAGCCGCAAGCGCAGATTGAGAAAGCCCACTGCCTGACCATCCGCAGCAAAAGAGATTAGTTGGATGTAAGGAACAAAACCTTGCGGCAAGCCTAGACCTGCCTCAGCTAGCTGAATCGTCTCCAGCCAGTCCTCATAAACAAAATCCGCTCCGCCAAAGAAGCCATCCTGTCGGCTACCAGCCGCTTCAAAGTCAGCCAGCATCTCTAAAATCTTTTCCTTGTCTTCTAGTTTCGGTCGTCTCAGCTCCATAGTTCCTCCTGATACGAAGAGAGTGAGACCGCCTTGCGCCCCACTCTGACTTCTATTATTTCTTGTTTTTTTCTAAAAATTGCTGACGCAGTTTGGCCAATCGCTCTTTTTTGCCATTGCCTCCCCGCGAATGTTTTTCATGGAAACGCTGCACCTGAGCCTTTCCTTTGTCGTCCAATTGATACTTTCCCATCTTAATTTCCTTCGTACTTAATAGTTGAGCCATTCATGTGCTTGACCCGAGCTGATATTTCCTTGTGGCGGCCGTTGACCATTGGACGAGCTTGCGGATTTCCTAAGTAACCGCAGGTCCGCTTGACCACATCGACCGTCTTAGGATCGCTGTTGCCGCAGTTTGGACAGGTGAAGCCCCGCTCGGTCGGCGTGAAATCTCCCTCAAAGTTACACTTGTAACAACGGTCAATCGGTGTATTGGTTCCCAGATAGCCAACTCGGTCATAAGCATAGTCCCAGACAGCTTCCAAAGCCTTGGGATTTTGCTGAAGAACAGGGTATTCACAATAATGGATAAAGCCACCTGAAGCACCCACTTCAGGATAAATCTTCTCAAAGTCCAGCTTTTCAAAAGGCGTTGGATTCTTGCGAACATCATAGTGGAAGGAGTTCGTATAGTATTCCTTGTCAGTAATATCCGTAACAACCCCAAACTTCTCTGTATCCAAACGGCAGAAGCGGTCGGTCAGGCTTTCAGATGGCGTTGAGTAGACAGAGAAATGATAGTCATACTGATCTGACCACTCTTCCACCCGACGCTTCATATCTTTGACAATGGCAACTGTAAAGTCCTTGGCTTCAGGATTGGTCTCCCAGTTACCACCGTAAAAGACTGCTGCCACTTCATACAGACCGATATAGCCTAGGGAAACCGTTGCACGACGATGAGTAAAGAGCTGGTCTACTTGATCATACTTGCCCAAGCGTTTACCAAAAGCCCCATACTGATAAAGAATCGGTGCATTGGCTGGACTGGCTTCCTTGGTCCGCTCCACTCGGTAGACCAAGCATCTTCAGCGATATTCATCCGCTCGTTAAAGATTTCCCAGAATTTATCCAAATCCCCCTCGGATTCAAGCGCAATCCGCGGCAGATTGACAGTAACGACGCCTAGATTCATACGGCCGGAGTTGACTTCCTGACCATTTTCATCCTTCCAGCCTTGCAGGAAAGAACGGCAGCCCATCGGTACCTTGAACGATCCAGTTAAGTCGATAATCTTGTCATATGAAAGGACATCTGGATACATGCGCTTAGTGGCACACTCCAGAGCCAGTTCTTTGATGTCATAGTTAGGCGTTCCCGGCTCGAGATTGAGCCCACGCTTAAGGGTGAAAATTAGCTTAGGAAAAATTGCTGTGCGGTGCTCGCTTCCCAATCCCTTGATACGGATATTGAGAATGGCCTTCTGAATTTCCCGCTCAAAACGGTTGGTCCCCAAACCAAAGCCCAGCGAAGTAAAAGGAGTCTGACCGTTAGAGGTAAAGAGAGTATTAATCTCATACTCTAGCGACTGCATGGCATCGTAGATATCCTTCTTGGTCTTCGCCCAAGCGTATTCTTCCTGCTTATCCGGCAAAACCCATTGCTCTGCATCTTTGAGGTGCTTTTGATAATTAAGCTCAGCATAAGGCGCCAAGACTTCATCAATCCGATCGGCTGAGCAGCCACCGTACTGGCTGGAAGCTACATTGGCAATGATTTGCGAGATTTGCGCTGTCGCAGTCTGAATAGACTTGGGACTCTCTACTTCTGCATTGCCAATCTTAAAGCCATTTTTCAGCATGCCGTCAAAGTCGATCAAACAGCAGTTGGTCATCGGAGTATAAGGGCTGTAGTCCAAATCATGGTAGTGGATGTCCCCCTTCTGGTGGGCATTGGCCACATGAGGCGGCAGCATCTTAAGCCCAATGGACTTGCCGACAATCCCAGCAGTCAAATCCCGTTGGGTATTGAAAACATCACTGTCTTTATTAGCATTCTCATTGACTACCGTACGATCTTTGTTGAGGAGTTTGTCAATGGTAAAGTTGATGTCAGTCGCTTTTGAGCGCTCAAAATCCCGTTGGGTGCGGTAAGTGATGTAGTTCTCCGCAATAGCGTATTCCTTGGCATTCAAAAGCTCATGCTCAACGATATTCTGAATCTCATAGATTTTGACATACTTAGCAAAGCGACTGCTGATTTCTGCCACAATGCGGTCTGTGATAGCTTCTAGCTTAGCTTCCAGCATCGGATTCAGCGGACCGACTTCCTGAGCTGCCCGCACCATAGCCTTATAAATCTTGCTCACATCAAAATTCACTCTCCGACCGTCCCGCTTCTCAACGTAGATGGTAGGCGCTGTATCAAATTTGCTTCTCTTAAAATCATCACAAACACTTCCTCTTCTCAATTAATCATCTACCAAACATTATATCACTCCAAAATAAAAAATCAATATGTTGTGGTAAAATTGTTATTTTTTTATTTTACACACAACATATTGATTTAATTACTTGATTTGATAAAGCTTGAAGTGATTGAGTTTTAGGTTCACTTCTTCATAATCTTGAGAAATTTTCTTTTTCACATCCGAAAAGAGTTTCACATCTTTATTGACTAAGATAAACTTTGGACTTGCCTCGTTTAAAGCATTACGCAAGAAAATGCGATTTTCCTCCGTTCCTGTATAAAGCGACGGACTCAGTAGAGAAACAGCGGATAAACGCTGCGATTTTTTATAGAGGCTAGCTGTATTGTCCCAGGCATAAATGCTATCCTTGCTAGTGCTGTTTTCACGAATATGTTGGGCAGCCAGATTTCTCTCTGCTGAAACTCCGTTGGATAGAATATACTCATTTACAAATGGATAAGCTACGAGATAAAGCATCGCAAGCAAAGGCAAAAAGAGTTGTTTGCCCAAGTAACGATTCCAGCCAGAAGCCTTGGTAGGCTTACGGTGGCGTCTTTCATGTCCATCCCTGTCTCCACCTGTATCCAGCCACAAGGCCAGTAACAGCAAGGCAAAAGGCAGAGTCGTCAACAATTGATAAGCGCCCTTCTCTGGCAGACCTAAAACACCAACAAAACTGATAGGAAGACTAGCAAACCAATAAAGCGCATGCCACGCGCGGCAGTTGGTTCTTCTTTGAAAGCAAAAGCCGTCATCAATGCTGTCGCAAAACCTAATCCTAGGAAAAGCAAGCCATAATAGAGCAAATGATCGAATATATAGCTGCCATTAAGACGAAAAGCCTCTAGAACATAAGTAGCTTGGCTAATCGCCACACCAAAGGAACCATTTAAAACTGTATAGTAGCCCAGTGGATAAAAGACTAAAGAAAAACCTAATAGACCTGCCAGCAACTGATAAAAACCACGCGCTTTTCGCTTGTCAGCGATATTGTACAAGAGCAAGAACAGCGTCGTCAATGAGTAAAAAAGCAGGCTAAAAGCCGGCTCGATTAGAAAAGCCAAGGCTCCAACCATCCCAAAACGAATAAAAGACTCATCGCGGACACGCCCTTGTAAGTATTTCACGAGATGGTACAAACTCCGAAAGATAAATGGAAAAGCAAAAATAATAGAATAAGTTCCACCAAATCCCAGTGTCAGTACAAACAAATAAAACAGGATTGTAATCTGGCGAGCTAGACCACTTCTAACCGTTATTTGTGAAATTGTCTGGAAGAGATGTATTCCTGCCAAGGTCAAAGCCACTACTTGGAAAAGTAAAAATAATAGCTGACCCAAAAATAAATTCCCCAACCAGCTCACCAAGTAGTAGAGAAGACCGCTAGTTCCATAAATATTTGCATAGGCAACTTCTCCCTGAGTCAAGGCCCAGCCAGCATATAGATTTTGCGATTGCAAATTGGTGGCTAAGTTGGTTAGTAGAGGATTGATGACACTGGTCAAACTGACCAAGATACTCCAAAAAAATAGTTGTAAAGAAGGAACTGGCTCGATTATTTTCTCTAGCCGCCGTCTCTCACTCGTATTTTGCCAGGTTTCTGCGGACATAGATACTAAAATTTCCACGTTTTCCTGCTGATTTCTATCGTTCATAAAAGTTCTCCTTGATTTCCATACTCTATAGTATATCAAAAAGCACTCTTTCTGTCAGCCTTATCTTGGCTCCCTTTCTTTTCCTGTTTCTTCTTTGCCAAGCGCTCCAAATCGCGGAATCTTAGGTAAACTAGCCGCTCTTCTGGACAAGGAAGCCGATAAATTATTTTTGCTATTTCCATCTATAATTCTCCTCTGATTCTCTGTCCTCTATTTACTATTCGTAAAATAAAGGCGAGCATCCCAAGAAAGTGTCATTTATAGCCTCTCCAGCAAATCCTCCCAGCAAAAAACAGAAAAAAGGGGCTGGGATAAAAGTCCTAGCCTCTCAATTGTCTTTGGATTGTCAAGCAAGACGCAGTGGTTGAGTGGGCCCTACTGCGCTGATTTCATCAGCTTTTACAGCCCTACTCAACTGTGCGGAGGTGGGACGACGAAATCGAATTCTAACGAATTACCGATTTCTGTCCCACTCTCTTTAAAGTAGCGGAGCAAATAATTGCATGATTTCCTTCAGTAAACGCTGGTACCAGCTATTCTGGAGGGTTTCAAGAGAAATTTCTTTGGAAACATCAAACAAATCTTCAAAATCCTGCTTAATATCCGCAATCGTTTCTGTCTGATACATAAGGACGGCATTTTCATAATGATGCACCAGACTACGGTAGTCAAAATTAATGGTTCCGACCACGGCTAACTCATCATCCGAAATAACGTTCTTACTGTGGATAAAACCAGGAGTGTACTCATAAATCTTAACACCAGCCTCCAGCAAGTCTGGATAGGCACCACGAGTGACTATCTGAATCAGCTTCTTATCAGGAATAAATGGCGTCACAATGCGAACATCCACCCCTCTCATGGCTGCATTTTTGATATCCTCTGTCAAATCATAGTCAATAATCAAATAAGGGGTCGTGATATAGACATAATCGATGGCTTGATTGATAATATTCTGGTAAACAGCCTTACCTACCTGTTCCTTATAAATCGGCTTAGGCCCGCTCCCGTAAGGGATATAAAGCCCCTCACCTTCCACTCGCTGGCTATCAAAATGGTAACGGTCAAAATCCGTAATTTCCCCGCGATTGATGTACCAATTCATTAGGAAAAGACGTGTCAAAGCCTTCACTGCTCGGCCTTCCAAACGGACACCGCCATCTTTCCAATGCCCGAAGCGCACGATATGGTTGATGTACTCGTCTGCCAGATTGATTCCGCCTGTATAGCCGACTTGTCCATCGATCACCAAAATCTTGCGGTGGTCACGATTGTTATAGGCCACCGTCATCCGTGGAATCACTTTATTAAACTTATGGGCATCAATTCCCATTTTGCGCAGCCTTTTCGTATAATCTCCTGGTAGAGTCGCCATACAGCCAATATCATCGTAGAGCAGCTTGACTTCAACTCCCTGCTGGACTTTATCTACCAAAATCTCAAGGATACGATTCCACATCACACCTGGATCAATGATATAAAATTCAAGAAAAATGAATTTCTTGGCTGAGCGCAAATCATCCAGCATGGCCTCAAACATCTCTTCACCAAGGGAGAAATACTGCGAAGCCGTGCCATCATAGACATCTGCATTGTGGTCCATACTCAGCAAGGACTTGACAATGCCAAAGGCTGATTTATTCTCCTGCTTGAGTTCGACTCGCAGGTCATAGCTGTTGTCCTCTCGAAACTTCATTGAGTCCATTTTTTCCAGCTGCTGAATTTCTTTTTTGGAAAGGCGTCGCTCCCCGATCATCAGATAGAGCAAGAAGCCAAAAACGGGCACAACTGCAAACAAGAGCCAAGTCACCTTGCTTTCGGGAGGCATATTCCGATTGACAATCGCCAAGATAGTCCCAATATATAAAGAAACAATGACAAGGGCTGACAACCAATTAGGCACCAACAGATTAAAATAGAAAAAGGCCGCAAAAACAAGAAGCAATTCCAATAACATGATAATGATGCTGAAACCATACTTGGACATCAGCAAACGAAACTTGCCTAGATCCATCTCAATCCTCCCTCGTCTCATATTTCATCTAGTATAACAATAATTAGCAGCAATTTCAAAACTTTTTAAAAGAAAATAGTCTCTAGTCCAAGGTTAAAGGAAGTTCCTGCACTCCATTATCCAAACACACAAAAAGCTGGAGCATCTGTCCAGCTTTTGTAGGATATTTCTTTTTGAAAATTATTGTTTGGTGAAGACGATTATGTCGTCATCATCGTTTTCCTGCGATAAATCTTCCAGAGTCAATTGATTGCCCTCTACGCGATAACGCTTAACGTCATCTCCAACGATCATAGTTTGATTGGTTGGATCAACCTGCACCTGTTCAATTTCCTGCTCACCGTCGCGTTCGACCTTGGTCAGGGTTCCTTTATTTCCAGAAACTTCTAGAGTTAAAGCATCACCTTCATGAGTGGCCTTATAAGTCCCATCTAAGTCACTAGCAGCCGTTTGACTGGAAGTAGAAGCCTCTGAACTACTAGTATTTACGCTACTGTTTGTATTGCTACTTGCCTTGCTATTTGATGACACTGTCTCAGATGACTGAGAAACGGAGGAACTCGCTTGAGATTGAGCAGCTTGATTGGATGGATTTTGGCCAGAATTGCCACAAGCTACCAATACAAAAGCGGTCATAGCCGTAAGGGCTGAAAGAACTAATTTTTTTGAAACTTTCATTTTGTTTCTCCTTTCTTTGTTCCACTTCTATTTTACCAAACAGGGCTTTCTATGGTCAACTTATACACTCTGGAGGTAGGCTCGAACCTCTGCAATAAAATAAAGTGAACCCGTTACAAAAAGAACTTGGTCGGCCGTCTGCTCTTGTTTGAAATTCTCGATAAAGGCTCTGTAATCCGCCACATAGTCAAAGTCCGCAGCTTCTGCCTGCCCCACAGATTCCCCGTAGTCAAAGCTGGTCACCGTCACCTGAACCTCCGGCAGAGCCTCCTGCAAATAGTCCAGCATGCCGCTATAATCCTTGCGCTTCAAAGCTCCAAACAGCAGGCTGCATGTCTTGCCCTTCTGTCCCTTGATAAACTCGACCAAACGCGCCAGAGCTGGCAAATTATGGGCACCGTCCAGATAGATATTCGGACGAATTTCCTCTAGCCTCCCCGCCCAATGGGTCTTCCGCAAAGATGAAGGAAGCATAGAAAAATCAATTTCCCAGCCCATTTGCTTCATAAAAAGCAGAAAGGCCTGCAAAGCCAGCGCTGCATTTTCTTCTTGGTAAGTACCTTGCAATCCCAAGACCAAATGCGATAAAATCAAGTCTTTATTCTTAAAAGAACCATCAGAAAACGAAAAATTTCGCCTGTATTCATACAAATCCAAGTCCAAACTTGCTGCCCGCTGTTCACAGACCTGACGAGCCTCCTCTGGCAAGGGACCAATGACTGCAGAGCGACCGCTCTTGAAAATGCCAGCCTTCTGCTCCGCAATCGCTGTAAGCGTCTGCCCCAGCGTTTCCTGATGATCCAAGCCCACCGATGTCACCACTGCAACTTGCCCATCCAAGACATTGGTCGTGTCCAAGAGTCCGCCAATTCCCACTTCGATGAGAGCCAGATCAACCTGCTCCTCTCTGAAATAAAGAAAGGCTAGCAAGGTCAAGATTTCAAAATAGGATAGCTGGTCGTGAGTCTTGACCAATTCACTCTCCATCTCCTGAATCTGCCGCCCCAAGCGAACAAATCAGCATCCGAAATCGGCAGGCCATTGATACAAATACGGTCATGGACGCTGATCATATGCGGAGATGTAAAGCTAGCTACCTTTTTCCCTTGATCGGCAAATAGATTCCGCATAAAAGCAATGGTAGAGCCCTTGCCGTTCGTTCCCGTCACATGAATGACTGGATAAGCCCGTTCAGGATTCCCCAGCAAATCTACCGCTCTCTGCATCCGTTCCAGACCTGAACGAAAGTTTAGGCCAATACGACCATTCAACCATTTTTCAATCTCATTCATCATTTTCCTACATAAAAAGAGAAGCGAAGCGGATTTCCAATGTGAATCGCCACTCGCTTCTCTCTCTTTTCTATTCTTCGTAAAGAAACTAGCTGTGGCCAAGCCATGATAAGTTCTCCAACTGGCTGGCTTCCTAATTTCTATGCTCAGGCTAAAAAGGTTCCCTGGACCTTCCTCGCTTTCTAGTTTCTAAGCTCGGGCTAAAAAGGTCTCCCAGACCTTCCTCGCTTTCTAGTTTTCAAGCTCGGGCTAAAAAGGTCCCCCGGACCTTTTTACTCCTCCATAAAGCTGTTGAAGACTTCTTCAATCATATCCCACTCTGCATCAGAATCTTCTGGGATTGGTTCCAATTCGCCTTCTGTTCCGTCTTCATTTTCTGTAAATGAGTAAGCTTGGATTTCAACTTCACCGTTCTCATCTTCTTCAGCATTAACCGGTACCAAAAGTACGTAATTCTTTCCGAACTCTTCCTTACCATCAATGGTCAGAAGAATTTCAAATAAATTCTCGTTCCCTTGCTCATCTACCAAGGTAATCAATTCAGGCTGTGCCTGTTCGTGGTCATGATTATGATCGTGTGCCATAATTGTTTCCTCAATTCTTTCTAAAAGTTTCTATCTAAATAATTTTGTAAAATTAGCTGAGCCGCCAATTTATCAATCACTTTTTTGCGCTTGCTGCGGCTGACATCCGCCTGTTCAATCAGCATGCGCTCAGCAGCCACTGTCGTCAGACGTTCGTCCTGATACTCGACTGGAATTTGGAAAAGCTGGGCAATCTTCTCGCCATAAGCCTTACTCGCTTCTACTCGTGGACCGCTGGTATTGTTCATATTTTTAGGGAGGCCAAGCACAAACTTGTCCACCTTATATTGCTCGACAAGCTCCGTCAAACGCTCAAAACCGAACTGCTCTTTCTCTTCATCAATCTGAATGATTTCAAGCCCCTGAGCGGTGAAGCCAAGTGGATCGCTAATTGCGACGCCCACTGTTTTCGAGCCAACATCTAGTCCCATAATTCTCATCAGAGGTCAATGCCTTGCCCTTTCAGATAATAACGCACCAGTTCCTCTACGATTTCATCGCGTTCGTATTTACGAATCTGATTTCGAGCATTATTATAACGAGGCACATAAGCAGGATCTCCACTCAGCACGTAACCTACGATTTGATTGATTGGATTATAGCCCTTATCATTGAGTGACTTGTAGACATCGGTCAAAGTCTCGCTAATTTCTTTTTTGTTTGAATCATCAAGATTAAAACGTACAGTTTCGTCTGTAAATCCCACAATTACACCCTCTTTCTTTAAGAATACCATCATTATAGCATAATTACAGCAGTTTCACAAACTTAATCCATGTAAATTTTCTACTTTTTCGACATTTTTTCAACTATTTACCGCTCCTTCCCATCAAAAAACTAGCCCTTTTCAAAGGCTAGTTTTCATCAGAAATATTAGGACGGATTGCTAATTTCCTTGCCCCCTTCATCTTGGAAGGACTTGATAAATTCTTCTGGAGTCTGAGACTTCATTTGGCTAAAGATTGGCCCATAGGTCGGTACTTTAGAAGCCGCATCATAATCAAGATTTGTCGGATCAATAACGAAATCAATATCAACAGTGCCTTTTTCGGTCACTTTAACATTCACTTGAATACCTTTTACTTGTTCAAGTTTATCCACTCCTGAACTTTGCTTGAAGCTCTTGCTCACCTCTTCTTGCAGAGAGGACAAGTCTTGACCAGCTAAGGCAGACTTAGCTTCTTCTGGCAAATTTTGTGAAATAGCAATATTAACTTTTTCATACTTCTTGCCCGCGTAGGTAACTGTTAAGGTCATCGTTTGATCGAGCCCTTGTACCTTTTGATTTAACTGATAAGACTTGGTAACCGATTTATCTTTTGCCTTGCTTTGGACAGACTGATTGCTACCAGCTTTTCCACTATGTGATTGTTGTCCACAAGCCGTCAACACTGCCAAACTAGCCATTAAAAGTACTACTGATTTTTTCATTTCTTTCTCCTTTTTGGTTTTCTATGATTAACAAGAAGCTTCCTTACTGTTGCTCCTCAGCCCCGTTCATCAATAAATTATTGATATATTCTTCAGGTGGCATCTTTGTCATTTCTTTTAGATTGCTATTTTTAAAATAATTTAAAGTGAGTGCCTTTTCAATATCCAAATTGTCAAAATCGTAAGTTGACGTGATTTTCATTTCATTTTCATTAAGAATCTGAACGGTTCCAGTGAAACCAGCAACAGTTTTTGCCTGAGTATAGTCCGTATCCTTTTGCATTGATTCATCCAAGAGTCGCTGAGTCTCCTCCAGCCCCACTTCTTTAATCGCATTTGATACTATCATCCGTTGGAGTAATTCTCTCCATAATCACCTTGATAAAACGTTTCCCTTGATAAGTGATAATTTGACTAGATTGAATTCCTTGCTCATCTTTGGGGAAAACCAGTTTTTTTGTGATGACTTCCTGCTTTTCAGCCTGACTGATAATGGGAAGATTAGTTGTAATTTCCTCTTTTTTCCCCTTTGGCTTGTCTGCTTTCTTATGAGCGCAGCCAGTCAATATCACAGCTGCTAAGGCAAAAATTAGTAAAAATTTCTTCACGTTCTGTCCTCCTCAGAGATATTGTATCATAGTTTAACCGCTTGTCAATCATTTTTGGGTAATTAGACAGAAAAAGGCAGCCTAAAAGGCGCCTTTCCTTATCTAATTATAGAGCTGCTCGTAAGCGAGCTTCTGTATTCTCAACATTGCGCACTGCACGAGGTAAGAAGGCACGGATATCATCTTCCTTGTAACCAACTTGGAGACGCTTGTCATCCACCAAAATCGGACTTTTCAGAATCCGCGGTGTTTCCATGATAATGTCAATAACTTCGTTTACACTCAAATCTTCAATATCAACACCGAGTCCTTTTGCATAACGGTTTTTTGAAGATACAATGCTGGCAATGCCATTTTCAGTTTTTGCTAAAATATCAAGAATTTCTTCTTTGGTAATTCCTTCCTTACCAAGGTTTTGCTCCTTGTAAGTCAATTGATGGGCGTTTAGCCAGGTCTTTGCTTTTTTGCAGCTAGTACAACTTGAAACCGTATAAATTGTGATCATGCAAGTACTCCTTTCGCTACACGATACTACTATCGTAGTATATTATACCACAAAAACCATCGGTCTTGCGACCTATTTTGAAAAATTATTCCTCAATGTCAAAGGCATCGTCTAGATCAAGAGTCACTTCTTCTAATTTTTCAAGAGGAGCCTCAGCCTTACCCTTCACTGCTTCTGCTGGCTCATCATCTTCAATCAAGCCGTAACGTACACGGACTTGACGGTCGATTTCATCAAAGACTTCTGGATGATCAGCCAAATATTTCTTCGCATTTTCAGAACCTTGGCCGATTTTTTCATCATTGTAAGAGTACCAAGCACCAGCTTTTTTGATGATATCCAAGTCGGTTGCAATCTTAATCAGCTCGCCTGTCTTAGAAATACCTTCTCCGTACATGATTTCCACAAAGGCTTCCTTGAATGGTGGAGCCACCTTGTTTTTAACGACCTTGATTTTAGTTTCCTTACCGACATTGGTATCCTTCTCATCACCCGTACCCTTGATTTGGGTATTGCCACGGACATCCAAACGAACAGAAGCGTAGAACTTCAAAGCACGTCCACCTGGTGTTGTTTCAGGATTTCCAAACATAACACCAACTTTTTCACGAAGTTGGTTGATAAAGATGGCAATCGTCTTGGTTTTGTTGATAGAAGCAGATAATTTGCGCATGGCCTGGCTCATCATCCGAGCCTGCAGACCAACGTGGCTATCACCGATATCCCCATCAATTTCTGCACGTGGTACAAGGGCTGCAACCGAGTCGATAACAACAAGGTCAACCGCACCAGAGTCAATCAATTTTCCTGCAATTTCAAGACCTTGCTCCCCTGAGTCTGGTTGTGACAGCAGCAACTCATCAATGTTTACACCCAGAGCTGCAGCGTAGGACGGATCCAAAGCATGCTCAGCATCAATAAAGGCTGCGATGCCGCCTTCTTTTTGAGCTTGAGCCACTGCGTGAAGAGCAACGGTTGTCTTACCAGAAGACTCTGGACCGTAAATCTCAATAATCCTCCCCTTAGGATAACCACCCGCACCAAGGGCGATATCCAAAGCCAGAGAGCCTGAACTCATGACTTGAACTTTTTGCTCAGCTCGCTCGCCCAGACGCATAATAGCTCCCTTACCGAAGTCTTTTTCAATATTCTTCAGAGCGTTATCCAAAGCTTTTTGGCGTTCATCTCCAAATTTCTTTGTGATTTCATCCAAATTTTTCTGTTTTTTTGCCATTTATTTCTCCTGTTTTTTTCTAAAATGTCTTTTGGCCATCTGCTTATTATACCAAAAATCAGCGCTTTAATAAAGTTTTTCGTACGAGGTTGAAGGCGTGCATAACAGCAATCTTTCGCACATCACGACGGCTGCGACCAGCAATATTGACCTCAATCATTTCCGTTCCAGCAGCACTAGCTAAGCCGATAAAAACTGTCCCAGCTGGATGGCCTTCCAGCGAATCTGGGCCTGCCACGCCTGTCAGACTGATAGCCACGTCGCTCCGAGTCAGCTTTCTAGCCTGCTCTGCCATTTTCCCAGCCGTAAAAGCAGAAACGACACCGTGCTCCTCTAGCTCTCCCAATGAAATATCCAACATCCGGCTTTTTTCCTCCATGCTGTAGGTGACAAAGCCACCTGAAAAAATGGAAGAAGCTCCAGCAAAATCAGCCAAGATGGCCTGAAAGAGTCCTGCTGTCAGACTCTCCGCCGCCGAAATCGTCTTTCCTTGACTCTTCAGCAACTCAAAAGCCACCTGTGCCAAGGAATTGTCATCCCCATAACCATAGAAAATCTCAGACAAAGGCTGTCCCTCAAAACTCTGATGCGCCAAAATAGACTTTTCCACAGCCTCAAACTTAGCATCCGCTTCTGCCTGACTCAAAGCCTTGGTGGACAATCGCAAGGTCACTTCGCCCGTCTTTGCATAAGGTGCAATGGTCGGATCACTTTGTTGATCGATCATCTCAGACAAAATAGTCACCAACTGACTCTCGCCAATACCGAAGAAGCGGAGCACCCGTGAATACAATTTTTGGCCTGTGGATAAGAGGGGAACCAGCTCGTTATTGACCATAGGCTTGAGTTCGCTTGGCGGACCCGGCAGGACCACATAGGTCACTCCATCAACCTCTAGTAAACCACCAACGGCCAGGCCTGTCGCATTTGCTAATGGAGTGGAGCCTGTAACCAGCTGGGCCTGACGCTCATTGTTGGGCGTTCGGGCATAATCTGGTCGGCTAGCAAAAAAACGATCCAACTTTTCCACAGCCTCGGGGTCAAAGCTCAACTCTCGACCTACAAACTTAGCCAAGGTCTGCTTGGTCAAATCATCCTCTGTTGGCCCCAAGCCCCCTGTCAGGATAACTAAATCGCTACGCTCTTTGGCAATTTCTAGAACAGAGAGAAGACGGTTTTCATTGTCCCCCACTGCTGTCTGAAAATATACATCAATCCCTAGACTAGCTAGCTTTTCAGATAAAAATTGGGCATTGGTATTGACAATCTGACCTGTCAGAATCTCGGTGCCCACAGCAATAATTTCTGCTTTCATAGAACCTCCTACCTCACTATTCGGAATTGGCTTTATTTTATCACAAAAAAGAGTAAAAAAGTTGATTTTCTTTTCAGGAATAAAAAGAGCTGTCAACTTTATTGACAGAGTTGTCAATATCCTGTGGATAACTTTTGAAAATCTGTTTGTTACGGAGAATAACTGGCTTGTTAGGCAGATGCTATTGGCAAAGGAACTTTTTCTTTTTATAATAAACATGAAAAGGATGTAAAGAAGAAACTTATTTATTTCACTAGAAAAGAAAGGGAATCATCATGAAAATTTCTCAAGTTCTCAAAGACATTCGTCAACATCATCAGCTCACTCAGGAAGCCTTAGCAGAAAGGCTCAATGTTTCCCGCTCTGCCATTGCCCGCTGGGAAAGTGGAAAAGGAATCCCTGATATTGGGAATCTCATCGCTATCAGTCGGGAGTTTGACCTCAGTCTGGACCAGCTCATCAAGGAGGATGAGCGCTTGGAGAAAAAGGTCATTGAAGACAGTAAGGCTAAGAAATGGCACTATTTAGTCATTTTCTATCTCTTCTCCGCTTTGGTTGAAATTGCCATCTTTGCCTATTTGCACCATATCTTTATGGCTGGGTTCCTCATCTCCACCCTCTTTATGCTTTTCTATGAATTGCGCATCTTTATCAAGGAAAAGATTTGGAGGCAGAAGGATAACTAAACGAAATTCCTTGGATGTTAGAAAACCAAGGAATTTTTTCTATGAAACAAGGAATATAGTCGCACAATCATTTGTATTTCAAAAATTTATTGGAACTTTTGTCTTCATGCGTTTGTCGTGTCATCATAAATTATTTTTTAAACGCTTCGTATAGTTTTTTATAGAACTCTTTCTTTTCTTTTTTTTGATTATTAAACTCTTTTTTGCCGTAATCAAAATTCGCTACTGAAAATCCCTTGCCATCATCAGAAAAAGTGAAGAATTCTATCCCAATCAATTTATTATTTTTAGCATCTACTACAGTAGTTCCTAAATTATTGTTAAATTGTTTAACTTCTTCTTCACTAACTCCAAATCCCATAGCAGTGCCATCTGCAATAATATTTGAAAATACTTCTTCTGAAGATGCTACTTCTTTGACAGATATTAGATAGACAGCATCTTCTGTTTCTACTTGCCTTACCTTATCCCATCTTTCGGTATCATTCGAAGAGATTGTATAGACTGTTAAATCCACCGAAGGTTTATTGGGATTTTCTTTTTTAATCACTTGTTTGCCAATTAAGACGATTGCGAGTACTCCAATGACTAGTAGCAAACTAATATAAATTTTCTTTTTCATGCCTGACTTCCTATATCTTTTATGTCAACGATAACATCAACTTTACTATATACAGCTGGATCATGCGTTGCTATAATAACATAATTATTCTTGGCTGCTTCACTCAATAATAAGTTGATGATTTCATTCCCAATCTCACTATCCAAGGCTCCTGTAGGTTCATCCGCTAAAATAATTTTACGCGGTTTCATTAACATTCTTGCAATAGCTACACGCTGAGCCTGTCCCCCAGACAATTCATATATTTTATGTTTTAAATAGTCCGTAGAAAGGCCTACTTTTTCAAGTATCTCAGATATAATCTTTTTGTCTTTATTGAGGAGTTTTAAATTATCATATACTGTTTTGTTTTCTATCAAAGAATAATTTTGGAATACATACCCAATAGTATTTTTTTAAAAATAGGTTCTTTCTTTTTGTTTTTCCAAATATCCTGTTTATCAACTAACACTTTTTCCACTGTCAATTTTTTTCTAGCCTTCCTATAATGTTTAGCAAGGTACTTTTTACCTGAACCCGAACCGCCAATCAAGGCGTAGCTTTTTCCCAGCTTCAAAGGTTAAATTTAAATCTGTAAATATTTCTTTTTGAGCCATATTTTTTTGTAACATTCACAATTTCAATTGTCATTAGTCATCTCCTTTTAGAATTTGAGTGTATCTATCAGATAATTTTCTGAAACTTATTATTATTGACATCATTAAAACCGTTAAAGAAGCAAGACCAATATACAATAACTCTATTTGTCCAGTCATGATAAATGTCAATAAGATAACCATTATAATCGTTATCATAAAATATTTTTAGACTTGAAATGGCTATACTTGTTTTTCGATAGGCCTAAAATGATTTTTTTGACATAGTCATTCTGTTTTAAGGCAACAAACATTTGAGCATATTGATAAATGAGTAGAAATACAATTCCACAAATAATTATTTGCAGTATTTTTGAAAGGAGAATTTGGTGCTCTAAAGATTGAATATTAAGTTTCACAGTTTGGTAAACCTCGACTGGATTGATTGAAAAATTCAAACTAGCACTCAAATCGTTGATTTCCTTAATTGCTTCTGGACTAAAAAGTGAGTTATATATGATATTGCTTGCCAAAATAAAATCGTTAGTTTCTACCATTTTATCAGTATCTAATACAACCACTATATTACTCTTACTATTTGTCACACTTTCCAAAGGTAGATTATCTTTATTTTCCGGGACACTACTGCCATTTTCATTGAAATAGAAAAATTCTTGCCCATCAGGAATGACTTGCACCGTAAGATCATCTTTTGTATAGTTTGTACCAGTAAATTGTTCTGCTACAACCGTATTCTCAATAGATTTCTGATTTTCTTTCCATTTCTCAGGAATATAGATAGTTGCGATCTTATTATCTAAAATACGATAGTTTGTTCCATTAACTTTATTTTGTACCTTAGCACCTGTTTGATTGATATAAACCAGCTCTTTATTAACCTCTGGATTCGTTATCCCATCACTTTTTAATTGCTTAGAAAAATCTTCTGTAACATGAGAAGTTTTCATAAAATCTGGAACATAGGCTGAAGATGATTTGATATATATAAAATCCAGTTTTTTTAAGGCTTTAGCAATCTCTATATACTTAGCTCCTGAGTCATTTGCTTCTTCTCCATTAGTAACAGATTCATTTTCAATACCCAAAAACTCTAGTCTTTTCCAATCTTTTACTGCACTCCATGGTTCTAAATGCTTTATCTGTATATTTATCTTTGATTGACTAGCCTTTGTTTCCCGTAAAAAGACTCCTGAAACAACTATTATGCTAGAAATAACCGCAAGCCATACGATAAAAATGAGGCTGTTTTTGGCCTTATTTTTTATAATTTCAATAGGCTTTTCAACCTGAATCGTCAGCCAAAATAAAACAAAGGTGATGAGATCAATGATTTGAAAAATTATAAAATTGGTTAGAAGTAGAGAGAAGAATAACTTGGAACTATAGGTGAAGAGACCACTCCCCAGAAAAGAGCCATAGAAAACCATCAATAAAGCAACTAAAATCAGCTCAAAAGTAACAGAAATTAAATAATCCTTTTTTAGGTTATACACAGGTAATCCTAAAGAACGTCTTATCACCCCTTCTTTAATCTGTCTCGCTCTAACAACAAATAAAACAACTAATAAGGTTAAGTAAATTGAAATCATTAACAAAAATCTTAAAGAGCCAGTAAATTGTATCATTCCTCCCATATACCAAGGGTAAGCCATATATACTACTTGCAGACCTGTAGACGTAAGTTTTTTTAAACCATTTGAATCTATTTCCCCTAGAGTATAGTACATCCCTGTTATCGGTACAGACTTTAATTGTTCGTAGCTGGCATCATCAAGATTTATATAAGTCAACTGCCCTGAATTCTGAACTACTGGCTTGTATATTTTAACTTTTTTCTCTTCTGATAGGTCACGAATCATTTGATACACTTCTTCATTAGAAAGATTGCTTTTCCCTTGAATGGAGAAGGCACCATCAATTGGTAAAGGTATTGGTTTTTGAGTATCACTAATACTAACCAGACCAATGGCAGCAATTAAGCAAAAAAAGAGTCCTATAACACCTAATTTTAATTTCATAAGCTCCTACCTATATTATAAAAGACCCTATAATATTATTGGGTCTTCCAACTTTCATAAACTATTGTTAAAATTTAAAGTAGTTCCAATGTGCATTTAATCGAACATCATTCCAACTTTTTGTTGAACTTGACATTGCCCATCCATATTTTTGAGAATCAGATGACTTAACAGTTCCCCAAAGATTAGTTATCGAAGATTTTGAACCAATATTATTCGGAGATTTAACATAGTAATTAGAATAACCATAGTTATCATTCACACCATAATTCCATTCATCAATAATCGGATATGGGGCTGGATATGCTACTTCTGCACTAACGATACTAGTCATAGTAGTTAGCCCAAAACCTAAAGAAACTGTAGCTAATAAAGCTAATGTTTTATTTTTAATTCTTATTTTCATAACTACACTTCTATATTGAATATTTTATAGTTTTTTTAGAGAATATTTTTACCTTTCCAATTTATAGCTTAGCTAGTCACAATCAACGACCCCATTGGTCTCATCTCCTTTAATTTTATAGATTCTAATTTTTAAATATATATATATATTTAATCTTTGCCTACTTTTTTGAAATATTTAGAACATTGAACTCACTCCCCTTCTATCCTATCCACCTTATCTCCACGACCACCACCATGGGAGTGCATTTACAAGCATTATTAGCGTCATTGCCAATAAAATAGAATTGTATTTCACTTTCTTCATTTTTGCCCTCCTTTTTATTTCATGATATACTATTTTAAAATATTTTTTCAAAATGTAGCTTTTAGTAACATTTTAAAAAGGAGTTCTTATGCGCTGGGATTATGGAAAAATCTATAAAGAAATTAGAAAATCAAAAGGGTTGACTCAAGAAGAAATTTGTGGAGATTTTTTAGCTCGCTCAACTTTGGCACGAATTGAAAGCGGGCAAGTCGTGCCAAAGTTCGATACCATGATTTTTTTACTTCGCCAGATAGATATGACACTAGAAGAATTTAAATACATTTGTGATTATTATCAACCTAGTCAACGGCAGAAAATTTTAAATTCTCTGTATAACCAAGGTGAGACTATTGTAGGGACGAAAGGTTTGTTACAATTAAAGAGAGAATGCGAGGCATATCTATATAAACATTCCGATATTCCGATTAAACATGCTTTAGATAGCATCAATATTACTATTCATCTGAGACAAAATGGAATTTCTGAGACAAAAGAAATTAATGCTACTACCAATAAAATTTGGGCGTATTTAGAAAAACAGGACACTTGGTATGAAAGTGATTTTCGACTTCTTTCTACTATCCTTTATTTCTTCCCTTTAGAAAATATCAAACAATTTACCCAAAAGATTTTAAATAGCATAAAAAAATACCAATCATTTCGCAATGGGAATAATCTACAAATCGGACTCTTAGTCAACCTTTCTACCATCTATCTTTATAATGGATTAAAGAGAGAATGCGCTGAAATTACTAAGTACATTTACGATTTGTCAAAAAAGGAAAAACGTTATGATTCCCTCGGGCTTTCACAGATTCGACTTGGAATTTGCAAAAATGATAACGAATTAATAAAAAAAGGGATTGCTCTACTACAACTTGCCGATGAAAAAGAGCTAGTAAAATCTCTAAAAGAAGAAATTGAAAAATACCGTTGAGAATCTTTCTCAAACGGTATTTTATGTAAATTGAAGTCACAATCATTTTCATGATCATTGATAAGGTCAGCTGCTTCTAGGAATGAATAGACACAAACGGAACCGATAAATTGAAATCTTTGACAAGGTGTCAAAATACTTTTACAGTCTCTTATTAAACAAAAGGAATCACTATTTTAAATGATTTACATTCTCCCTACTCTCTAAAGATAAATTAGCTGATTATACATTACTTTCATCTTTCTATCTTAAAATAAATGAAATAATAAAAGCAATGATATTGTTGCAGCAATGAAGGGCAATTGGATACCAGATATTTTTGTCCTTTCTCAGATACAGAAGGGATAGAAGAAGACCCCCGGAAATGTAGGAAATGGCTGTCACCCACTCTGACAAGGCCCAACTGTGCATATGCAGGGTGGCAAATAGAAAGGTGGTTAACACAATACCAAGCCAGTTAGGGAATTTTTCTAAGAAGGTGCCTAGGAAAAAGCGACGGAAGAAAAACTCTTCAACGATTGGCCCAATAAAGCAACCGATAACCAAGATTAGAAAGGGATTTTTCAACAAGGCACCTTGAATATTGGCTTCATTCTGTCCCTGCAGTGGCAGGCCCAGACTATACTTGATGAAGGCTGAAAGAAAGTTGCAGGCAATGGACAGGAGGAAATCAAAGACCATATACAAGGAAATCGTTTTTAGAAATTCCTTCTTTTTAGTCAGAATCAAGGCTAGCTGCTCCTGCAATTCCTCTCGATAAGCCAATATCCCCGATGTAAACAAAAGAGAGTAAACTGGATAGGTCATCCATTTTTGTCCAATAAACTGTAACCCTCTGCCTATAAATAGAATTGTATATAGAGAAATAAAAATGAGCTGAAATTTTCTTGTTTTCATCGTTCTACTTCCAGTCACAATCACTTTCATGGTCATTGATAAGGCCAGCGGCTTCTAGGAATGAATAGACACAAACGGGACCGACAAATTTAAAGCCTTGCTTTTTCAGCGCCTTGGACATGCTTTCTGACAGCTCTGTCTTAGCTGGCGCTTCCTTGTAGTTCGTAATTTGATTGTCAATCGTTTTGAAATCGACAAAGGACCAGATATAGTCATTAAAAGAGCCAAACTGCTTTTGAACAGCCAAAAAAGCTTGAGCATTAGCCCTAGTTGCGTAAATCTTCATCTTGTTACGGATAATATCAGGATTGCCCAACAAATCATCCAGATCTGCATCTGTCATCTGAGCAATTTTCTGGGCATCATAGAAATGAAAGGCTTCCCGAAAAGCCTGACGTTTATTCAGAATGGTCTCCCAAGAAAGTCCCGCCTGATAGGTCTCCATGCAGAGCAATTCAAATAATTTCTGATCATCATGGAGGGGTTTGCCCCACTCCTCATCGTGATAGGCTACATACAAGGGGTTGTTCATTTTTACCCAGCCACAGCGTTTGGTCATCGCTTTCTCCTATTTCACCAACATCTTGAGAGCAGACTTTATATAGTTTTCTGCTGTATCCGTCGTGCCTTCAAAGAATTTCTTGATTTTCTTGAGCTCAGCAGCTTTGTAGCCCAAAGCCAGCATGGCTTCCATGGCTTCTTCAAGCTCCTGATTTTCTGCAGTCTGGACGGGTGCCTTGCTTTCTGCCGGACCATCTGCAACCACTACTTTGCCTTCCAAGTCTAGCACCATCTGCTGGGCTGTCTTCTTGCCAATCTTAGGAAACTTGGTCAGGTAGGTGATGTTTTTCTGCTCAATGGCTTGCACTAAGCCCGCATTATCATCTGCAGCAATGATAGCCAGGGCAGACACTGGGCCAATACCTGAGACTGAAATCAAGCTGAGAAAGAGTTGTTTCTCCTCCTCAGTCGCAAAACCGTATAAGAGCTCCGCGTCTTCTCTCACCACCTGGTGAACATAGACCTTAGCTTCCTGATGGAGATGTCCTGAGTAAGCATAGGGGTTGGCCACATGAAGAATATAGCCGATAGAGTTGACTTCCAATACGATGTACTTGGCTGTAATTTTACTGATAATTCCTTTAAAATATTCGTACATAATCTTCCTTCTTTGTATCATTTTGCCTATCTAGTATATCATATTTTCTGTCTGGAAACTGCAAACAGAAGTGCAACCATTGGTTGACAAAATGTACAGGAAGCTGTATTCTCAAGATAACTAAAAGCTGTTAGGATAGAGTTAGCAAAGAAAAGGAGGCTGCGATGATGAAACTCGCTGATAAATTATTTGAACTAAGAAAAGAAAAAGGCTGGTCACAAGAAAAACTGTCTGAACAAATCAATGTCTCTCGCCAGAGCATTTCCAAGTGGGAGTCTGGCCAAGCGCTGCCAGAGCTCGAAAAAATTGTAGAGCTGAGCAAGATTTTCCAGGTGACGACAGATTATCTGCTTTTAGAAGAAAATGACAGGCCGGAAAGGAAACCCATCCTCTCAGAAGACGAAAAAGACCGCTACTATAAGCAAGTAAAATCTTATGGCTTCTGGCATGTTTTGTATATTCTTGTATTAGCCTTGGCTATTTATCTCTTTTCCGCAGGTTCTATCTTTCCAGCAAAATTCACTGGCCTGGTCTGGTTAACTTTTTTCCTCCTAGTCGCATCAGCAATGGCTATTAACAAGGCGCTAAAGATTAAGGAAAAGTATCTGGACAAGGTTATCGGCCTTGATGAGGATTCTGAGAAAGAAAGGGCTAAAGATCAAGCTAAAAATTGACAATCCCATACCTGTCAAAACTCGTCGAAAAGAGCTGATTGGAGACTGGCTTTCATCTCGGGCTACCTCATTGCTCTTTTTTTACTGGCTATGGGCTTTTACAATCTGGTTCTAGGGGGCATTCCTGCATTCACTGAAGCTCAGAGCCAACTTCTGGCTTTTTCTAGCTCAGTTTTGCCCCTAACTGTTATCTTTGCTTGGTTGGACTATAGAAAAGGCAGTTTTGGCAAGCACTGGGCAGGTTTACAGTTGGTTTACAAGCATAGGAGCTTTGCTCACAGCTTTTTGCGCTCTGCTATCAAGTTTTTCCCTTGGCAGCTGGGGCATCTGGGAGCTGTCCGTAGTGCTTATCAAGCAGATACTCTGTCAATTTGCTTGTCAACTTCAGCAGGGATTCTCTTCTTGATCTTTCTGTTGATGAGACTGCTTCGCAAGGACAAATGCCATCCAGCTGATTTACTTGCTGGGACACAAGTTCAGCTCAAAAATTCAAAACAGCTCTAGTTCCATGACTAGGGCTGTTTGATCTTCTATAGAGTTTAGTATTTCCCCAACTCCCGCAGGCTAGTATGATTTTCCTGAATGCGGCGGAACATTTTTTCCATATCCGACTTGGTAAAGTTGACTAAGACCGGCCGGCCGTGAGGGCAGTTGTAAGGATTGTCACACTGAGACAGCTGAAAGAGCAAGTCACGCGCAGAGTAGTCATCTAGACTGTGATTGGCCTTGATGGAGCGTTTGCAGCTCATCATAATGGCCAACTCTGCTCGATATTTCTTGATAGAAACTTCTTTGGTCAGGAGAAGCATGTCACACATCTCATAGATGCCTGCCTCAATCTCCTCTTCCTTAAACCAAATGGGATGCTCGCGGAGGATAAACTGGTTGGCTCCGTACTCCTCTAAGAAGATGCCAGCGTCTTCTAACAGCTCCATCCGCTGCTTGATTCGCAGCATATCATCCGCTGGAAATTCAAAGATATAGGGTACTAAGAGCTGCTGCTGACTATTGTCCACATCTCCAATCTTCTCCCGATAATACTCATACTTGACCCGCTCTTGGGCAGCATGCTGGTCAATAATGTAAAGACCACCCTTGCCCTGAGCAAAGAGATAAGTGCCATGCATCTGGCCGAAATATTCTAACTCTGGGAAGCTTGACTTCTCTTCCTGTTCCAACTTATCCACAGCTCGCTCCAGACTGGCCTGGTCTAGCTCTGGATGGTCTAGCTGGTCATAGCTAACTGGCTTTCTCTCTGCAAATTTGACCGAAGTCGGTTGCGGTTCTACTTTCATCAGTATTTGCCTGAAAAGGCTTTGCTGATTCTTCAAAGGATAGTTGTTGCTCAGCCACCTGTGGCTTGAGGAAAAAGTCATTCTGCTCCTTATCGTAGTAGAGGCGATTTTCTTTCAGCGGGAGGCTGGTCTGTTCAGGCTTAGTCGCACGCTTAACAGTTGATTTGGCCAGATTTTCCAAAGCATCTGGGATAAGGTCTTGCTCCTTGAGACTAGCCGCAATGGCTTGCGAAATCAAGGTCATGAGTTCCCGCTCTTTAGAAATCCGCACCTCTTGCTTGGTCGGATGGACATTGACATCGGCTAGATAGGGATCAATCTGAATATTGATGACCGCGAGTGGAAAGCGGCCTACCATCAGCTTGCTGCCGTAGCCGTCCAAAATAGCACGATTGAGCAGGAAATTCTTGATATAGCGGCCGTTGATGAGAATCGTAATATAATTACGATTCGCACGAGTCAACTCAGGCAGACTGACATAGCCGCTCACTTCAAAGTCCAGATCTGAAGCAGAGATTTCCACCATTTTCTTGGCTGTTGCCAGACCATAGATGCCTGCAATAGCCTGACGCAGATTGCCACTACCGGCAGTCCGTGTCATTTCACGGCCATCACTGATAAGGGTGAAAGCCACTTCTGGATGGGCCAGACTGAGCCGATTAATCACATCAACGATGTGGGATAGCTCTGCTTGCTGGCTCTTCATATACTTGAGCCGGGCCGGAGTATTGAAGAAGAGATCTTCTATCTTGATTTTCGTTCCTACCGGACTGCTAGTAGGCTCATGCTCTTCGATCTCGCCACCCTGGGCAACCAGCAGAGTCCCGTGCTGGCCGGTTTCCGTCGCTGTCTCAATAGTAAAACGCGAGACAGAAGCAATGGAAGGAATGGCCTCACCACGGAACCCAATGTCCGAATCCGAAAGAGATCCGCCTGCTTCTTGATTTTACTGGTAGCATGGCGTCGAAGAGCCAGAGGGACATCTTCGTGGTCTATGCCCTCGCCATTATCCGTCACCTGAATGCTCTTGAGGCCCGCCTCCTCGATTTCGATGGTAATCTGGCTTGCACCCGCATCAATTGAGTTCTCCACTAGCTCCTTAACCACGCTGCTAGGCCGCTCAATGACCTCACCGGCCGCAATCTGATTGGCCAGAATTTCTGGAAGTTCAATAATTTTTGACATCTTTTTCTCCGTATTTGTTCTGCTATCTATTATAACACATTGGGCTCTTTCTAGCAGAGGACAGCCTTTTCTCAACCACTCTGCTCGCAAGGCAAACCAGATAGACACAAATAGCTGCCACATAGACAAAAGGGCTTGTTTTCGCTGCCAAGTTGCGGTTTAATAAAGGTGAAGGAGGAAGTTATGAAAGTTAAGCTAAGAATCGATTCTCAAGTCGCCGAAGACTCCGTCAGCATTGAGGCTCGCCTCATGACAGAAGCATTCAGGAGTTGGTCCACTTTGCTCAACATCTAGGCAAAGAGGACAAGATTCATGTCAAGAAAGAGGACGAAATCTATCTGCTGGATGCTAAGGAAATTCATCGAGTCTATACAGAAAATCGTCAGGTTCGGGTCCGAACAGCAAAAGACAGCTATCGAGCTCAACAAGCTCTTTATCAATTGCTGCAGGTCCTGCCGGAGTATTTCCTGCAGATTTCTCAGTCGGAGATTATCAACAGCCGACAAATCAGCCACCTCAAGCTGACTCCAAATGGCCTGATTCAAATATTTCTGAAAAACGGCGACCAGACTTACTCGTCCCGCCGTTATCTCAAATCCATTAAAGAAAGGTTAAAATTATGAAAACTCGTCTTAAAGAACTCTTTTTCGGAGGGATTGGAGGGATTTTCATCGGTCTCTTCTTCTCCATGATTGTTTCTTATTTTTACAATCCAGCTTATCTACCGCTCCACCCTCGCTCGCCTATCGGCCACTTCTTTTTGAGCCAGCATGTCCATGTTTCCCTCATCATGCTCTACTGCATGCTTATCTGGTTTATCATGGGAGCTGTTTTCAGATGGAGTGGAAGCTTCTTCCAAAAAGACTGGAGCATCCTGCGCTCCATCATCAGCCACTATAGCGTGATGATTCTGACCTTTGCACTTTTGGCTAATCTAGCTGGATTTTTCCCAAGAGAAAAAATACTCAGCCTGACACTGACTGCCGTCGGGGAATTCACTCTCATTTATCTGATTATTTCAGGAATCATCTATTACCACACCTACCGTAACATTCAAAAGATCAATAGCGGTTTGTTTAGCAAATCGTGAGAAACAAAAAGAACAGACTTGTGAAATTAGCAAGTCTGCTTTTTGTTTTTACAACTTCTTCTTGAGCTCGGCCACTGCCGCCATGACTTCCAGGGGAGTCATATTGTAGATGTCCAAGTCTCGGAGTTCAGTCAGGATTGGATTTTCCGTTCCTTCTGCGAAAAGAGACATCTGCTCCGCCACTTGTGACCGTTTTTGTCTGGATTCGGTAGGAAGCTCTGAGCCTAGTCCTGTATCCTGACTCTCCAAATGACTCAAAATGTTATCCGCCCGCTCCAGTAATTTCTCAGGAAGACCGGCAATTTTCGCCACGTGAATCCCGTAGGACTTGTCAGCCGGACCCGGCTCAATCTTATGCAGGAAAGTCACCTGCCCGTCCTTTTCCAAGGTTGCCACATGGACATTTTCCAAATGCTCCAAGCTGTCCTCTAAGGCTGTCAGCTCATGATAGTGGGTAGCAAAGAGGGTCTTGGCTCCAGTATAGTGATGAATGTGCTCGATAATAGCCTGAGCCAGCGCCATCCCATCATAAGTAGCCGTTCCACGGCCCAGCTCATCAAAGAGAATGAGCGAACGCTCGCTGGCCTGCCGAATGGCTCGATTGGCCTCCATCATCTCCACCATAAAGTGGACTGGCCGGACACCAGATCATCTGCTGCACCAATGCGAGTGAAAATCGCATCGAATAGCGGCAGACTGGCAGACTGAGCAGGCACATAAGATCCCATCTGTGCCATAATGACGATGATGGCCAGCTGGCGCATATAAGTCGATTTCCCGCTCATATTCGGCCCGGTAATCAGCTGGATGTCCGTTTCCTGGTCCAGCAGAATACTATTTGGAATGTAGCTCTGGGCTCCCATGACCTTTTCTACGACAGGATGGCGGCCTTTTTCAATCTGCAGACGGCGCTCCGCAGTAAAGACAGGACGTACCAAATGCTGCTGCTCTGCCACCACAGCAAAGCTCTGCAGGACATCCACAGCTGCCAGTGTTTGTGCCAAGGCCTGCAAGCGCTGGATGTATTTGCCAGCTTCCTCGCGAATCCGCATGAAAATCTCGTATTCCAGATTAGCAGATTTTTCACGCGCCTCCAGCATCTCTCCCTCAATCCGGGCCAGCTCCTCCGTTCCGAAACGCTCAGAATTTTTCAGGGTCGCCTTGCGAAAGAAATGACTAGGCACATGAGCCAGTTGGGAATTGGTCACGTGGAAATAGTAACCATCTTTTTTATTGTAATCAATCTTCAGATTGCTGATGCCGCTGTTAGCACGTTCTTTGGCTTCCAGCTCTGCAATCCATCCAGTACCCTCCCTCAGCACAAGCCGATACTGATCCAAGGTCTCATCAAAGCCTGTCCGAATGATATTGCCCTCGGTGATGATATGAGGTGCATCCGGTGAAATAGCTGAGCTAATCAAGCCCGCCAACTCTGGAATAGGATCCAAGCCCTCAATCAAAGGCGCTAGATGCGGACTGCTGATTCCTTGCAGGATAGCTTTAATCTGAGGCACATTGCCCAATGTTGCTGCCAACTGCAGCAGATCCTTGGGATTAGTCTTGCCAAAAGACACCCGACTAGCCAGCCGCTCGATATCATAGACCCCCTTGAGGCTCTCCGTCAAATCACTCCGCTCAAAGAAATGATCCAGAAACCTCAACGACATTCTGTCGCTGGCTAATTCGCGCTTCATCAATCAGCGGACGCTGGATCCAAGAGCGCAGCATGCGGCCGCCCATGGCCGTCTTAGTCTCGTCCATCAGCCAATAAAGACTGCCGTGCTTCTTGCCCGAGCGAGCATTTTCTGTCAAATCCAGACTCGCTTTGGTGGCATAGTCCATTTGCAGAAAGTCCTTGATTTCATAATGCCGGGCCTTCTTTAAATGGCTGAGCTCCCTCATCTGAGTCCGGTGCACATACTCCAGCAATTTCCCTGCTGCCTGACGTTCCATAGGAGACAGCTCCTCGCCCAGCAGCTGGACATCGTCCAAGGCCGTCTGTACATAGGACAGTAAAAGATTCATCTGTCCAGCCAAGACCTGCTCCTCAGCTTCTGGCAAGGTATAGCCCAGCACCACTTCCCTAGCCTTCAAATTGCGAATTTCCCCGCAGACTAGGCTAAAGTCCTCTAAACTAGTCACCTGAAACTCACCGGTCACCAAGTCCATATAAGCCAGACCATAGAGGCCGTCTGAGTAATCCAGAGCCACCAGAAAGTTATTAGCAGAGTCCGGCTTACTGGAGTCCACTACCGTCCCTGGTGTGATAACCTGAACGACCTCCCGCTTGACAACGCCCTTGGCTTCCTTGGGATCTTCCATCTGCTCCGCAATCGCTACCTTATAGCCTGACTCGACCAAAACATCAATATACTGCTGTGCCGAATGATAGGGAACTCCAGCCATGGGAATCGGATTTTCTGCATTTTTATTGCGGCTGGTGAGGGAAATCTCTAAAATCTGGGCGGCATTGACCGCATCATCATAAAACAACTCATAGAAATCCCCCATCCGAAAGAGCAAGAAAGCATCTGGATAGTCCTTTTTGATATCCAAATACTGCTGCATGCCTGGCGATAACTTTTCTACTGCCATCTCTATCCTTTCTAAAAACAAACGAGGTCAGGACCTCCGTCTCAAACCTCTCCGTCAATTCTAAGCTTTTGGCTATTCCATGCCTTCTTTGACACTCGTTTCGATTTCTCTAGCCGCATCCTGATCCCGGCAAATCACGAGCAAGGTATTGGCACCTGCAACGGTTCCTAAAATCCGACTATCCAGCGAACCATCTACCACATTTGCCAAGACCGTCGCTTCGCCCAGCCCTGTACGGAAAACCAGCGTGAACTCCGCTCTAGAAACAGCCTGAACATGACTGGCCAGAAATCCAGCCAGATCCAATTCCTCTGCTTCATGAGCCAGCACATAGTAGACTTGCCCGTCTTTCTTCAGCTTGGTCAAGCCAATCTCTCTTAAATCCCGCGAGAGGGTTGTTTGGGTCACAAATATCCCCTCGTCTTCCAGCCTTTTTTGAATATCCTTTTGTGTTCCTAACTTTTCTTCCTTGATCATCCATTTAATAAGCTGATGACGTTCACTCTTTCTCATACTCGACCTCATTGACTGAATATTTATACTCTCAATTATATCAAAAAATCTATCTTATACCAAAAAAATTGAAGATTCCTCATAAAATATGATAGAATAGTAACAAAAGACCCAAAGGAGCAAATATGGATAATAAACAATTAATCGCTAGCGAGTTGGCCAAAGTTATTGACAGCTTGGACCAAAGCGCTATCTCTAACCTACTAGAGCAACCGAAGAGTTCCGATCTTGGAGACATTGCCTTCCCAGCTTTCTCACTTGCAAAAGTAGAACGCAAGGCTCCTCAAGCTATCGCTGCGGATATTGCTGAAAAGATCGACCCAAGTCATTTTGAAAAAGTTGTCGCAACTGGACCTTATGTCAACTTCTTCCTCAACAAAGCTAAAATCTCTGATCAAGTTATCAAAGAAGTCATCAAGGAAGGCGCTGACTATGGTCAACAGAACGAAGGTCAGGGCGAAAATATTACCATCGACCTTTCCAGTCCCAACATTGCGAAACCTTTCTCTGTCGGTCACTTGCGTTCAACCGTTATCGGTGACTCCTTGTCAAATATCTTCCGCAAGATGGGCTACAATACCATCAAGATCAACCACTTAGGTGACTGGGGCAAGCAATTCGGTCTCCTCATGGTTGCCTACAAGAAGTGGGGCAACAAGGAAGCCGTTGAAGCTAACCCAATCGATGAACTCTTGCAACTTTACGTCCGCATCAATGCTGAAATCGAAAACGATCCAGCCTTGGACGACGAAGGCCGCCTCTGGTTCAAGAAACTGGAAGATGGCGATCCAGAAGCAACAGAACTATGGCAATGGTTCCGTGACGAAAGTCTCGTTGAATTTAACCGCATCTATGAATTGCTCGGCGTTGAATTTGATAGTTTAAACGGAGAAGCCTTCTACAATGACAAGATGGACGAGGCCGTGAAATTCTGGAAGACAAGGGTCTCCTGAAAGAATCAAAAGGCGCTAGCATTGTGGACTTGGACGATGTCAACCTGCCACCAGCTATGATTAAAAAATCAGACGGTGCTACGCTTTACATCACCCGTGATATTGCCACTGCTATGTACCGTGCACGTACTTACAACTTCGTCAAGAATGTTTATGTCGTTGGTCAAGAACAATCAAACCACTTCCGTCAGCTCAAGGCCGTCCTTAAGAAGATGGGATTTGACTGGAGCGATGACATGATCCACGTGGACTTTGGCCTGGTTACGAAAAACCGCCAAAAACTTTCAACACGTAAAGGAAACATCATCCTTCTGGAACCAACTCTGCAAGAAGCAATCAGCCGTGCCAAAGCTCAAATTGAAGAGAAAAATCCAAATCTGGAAAACAAAGAAGCTGTTGCCCATGCAGTTGGTGTCGGTGCCGTTAAATTCTACGACCTTAAAACTGACCGCCGCAATGGTTACGACTTTGATTTGGAAGCAATGGTTTCCTTTGAGGGTGAAACTGGACCGTATGTACAATATGCCTATGCACGTATCCAGTCTATCCTGCGTAAGGCAGACTTCAAGCCAAGTCTTGATGCCAACTACAACCTCAACGATGCTGAAAGCTGGGAAATTATCAAACTGATCCAAGACTTCGCTCGCGTAGTTAAACGTGCAGCTGATAACTTTGAGCCCTCTCTGATTGCCAAATACGCGATCAGCCTAGCTCAAGCCTTCAATAAATACTATGCTCACACTCGCATCTTGGATGAAACTCCGGAACGTGACAGCCGTCTAGCCCTTAGCTACACCACTGCTGTTGTACTGAAGGAAGCTCTCCGCATGCTTGGTGTAGAAGCACCAGAAAAATGTAACCCTACACAAACCTTCCAGTTTTGGGAGGTTTTCTTAGGAAGAGATATTTTATGAATGAAACTGCTTATATTTTAGTTGCCCTTAGCTTGGTCATTCTCTTTTTGTACAACAAAAGAGAAAAGGTAAAGTTGCAGATTTTGCTGCAGCAGGAACTCCTAAAAAGTGATCATTTTCGACAAGAACTCCAAGAAAAAATGGCCACTAGTGAAAACCAAAATGACCTTATAGCTTACGTTAACAAAAACTACCGTTTAGGAATTTTATATTCAAAAGAGCTGGTCGAAACTATCACCGGCAAGCAAACAAGTCAAGAATAGAAACAAAAGCCGCTCGGTCAAAAATATTGATCGAATGGCTTTTTTCTTATGCTTTTATTCCGTACAATTCCTCGATAATGCCAGCTACTTTTTTAATATCGCCTAACATACCACGCATTTCAAAATCAGCTAAAACCGGGAAGCCAAAACGTTGGCTGTATTGCTTAGCAGTCAGGCAGTATTGATTGTTAAAATTACGGTTGCCACTTCCAACAACTCCAAAACACTTGCTAGCATTTTGCCCATAGGCAATAAAATCGGCTACATCCGTCGTGAGAATTTCGACATCGCCATTATCTACACCATTGCCACCTTCCAGATAGGTCGGTAGAAAGGCGATGAAAGGATTGGTCATTTCAAAGAACGGACGTCCCTCTTTCACTAGGTCTTTGATGTGTATTTTCTCAATCTCTAAACTCGGATGCTGCTCTAACAAATAGTCGCTCAAACGACGGACAAAACTCTCTGTATTGCCACTCAAGCTAATATAAACTAAGGAAACTTTCATGTTTATTTGCTCCATTCCAAAAAAACAACATTTATCCGCTCATCTAGCTTATCAGCAGTAAATGTTATTTGCTAAATCTTAATCTTCTTCAGCTACTTCTACACTCTCAGCTTCCTTTTGCTGCTTGATCAACTTAAAGATAACGATGGAAAGGAAGATAAGACTAACAACAACAGAGAAGCCAATAGTAAAGTTCAGTCCCAGCATCTGAGATGAGAGTAAGGTCGGATCTGAAAAAGAAGACGTCGCAATCCCTTTTGCTACCACATAACCATACGCTGTTCCAATCAGGCCAATAAGAACGTTCGCGATGTAAATAAGATTGGCTTTGAAAATATCTTTCTTAAAAACGAAGAACCAAGCTGCAATCAAAAGAAGCAAGCCAACATAAAAGAAAATATTATTTATTAGCGAACCTGACAGTTCAGCGCTCTTGCTAAAGTAAGCTGCATACTGAGATTTTGCTGGCTCATTGATCCCCTTTAGTAAGGTTTCCACGGCATCATTTGAAGAGGAGAACTTCGAAATAAGCTCCCACAAAGTGCCTACTGTTTCTAATCCCAGTAAGACATAGAGATAAATTGGTTTCTTTTTCATAATAACCTCCTGTAAAGAAATACTTTTTCTTATTATACACCCAAAAGAAAAGACTGACAAGAGCCAAGGTCTGCTACGATTTTAAAGCTCCACTACCAAAAAAACTTATCTTCCAAGGCTACTTACTCTAGTCTTCTAACACGAGAAAAGCCAAGACAATCCTGTCTAGGCTTTTTCACTTATTTTAAATAATTAGTTCTCCAAATGCCATACTTCGTCATTGTATTGTTGGATCGTACGGTCTGCTGAGAAGAAGCCAGCTTTCGCAATGTTAACGATCACTTTATCCAACCATGCATCGCGGTCTTCGTAGTCAGCAAGCATTTGCTCTTTGACTTTGATATAGTCTTCCAAGTCAAGAAGCGTCATGAACCAGTCTTTGTTGATCAATTCATTGTAAAGACGTTCCAAGCGTTCTTTCTTACCTACTGCAAGAACAGCATCACTGATGATAAAGTCAACCAACGGTTTGATAGCTGGACGAGCGTAAAATTCGCTTGATTTGTAGGCTGCTTTTGCGTAAAGGTCGATAACTGTTTCTGAATCTTCACCAAAGATGTAGATGTTGTCTTTGCCAACCAACTCAGCGATTTCCACGTTAGCACCGTCCATAGTACCAAGTGTCAAAGCACCGTTGAGCATGAATTTCATGTTACCAGTACCTGAAGCTTCTTTAGAAGCAAGTGAAATTTGCTCAGAAATATCACCAGCTGCAATCAAGAAGCTTGATGCTGTAACGTTATAGTTCTCAACCATAACCACTTGCAAGTGTGGTGCCACTGCTGGGTCATTCGCGATGATTTCTGACAAGCAAAGGATCAAGTGAATGATGTCTTGGGCAATTGTATAAGCAGGAGCTGCCTTACCACCAAAGAAGACAGTGATTGGGCGAGCAGGAATGTTACCAGCCTTGATGTCCAAGTATTTGTGGATCACATACAAAGCGTTCATTTGTTGGCGTTTGTACTCGTGTAGACGCTTGATTTGGATATCAAAGATAGAATCTGGATTGATTTCTACACCTTGAGCTTCCTTCAAGTGACGAGCCAATTTACGCTTATTGTGAGACTTAATGCCTTCCAGCTTTTCTTTCACTTCTTGCTTGCCAGCAAAGTCAAGTAGACCTTCCAACTTAGCGGCATCATGGTGCCAATCGCGACCAAGAAGTTCATCTAAGTAGCTAGACAAACGTGGGTTAGCGTGCATGAGCCAACGACGGAATGTGATACCGTTTGTCTTGTTGTTGAATTTCTCTGGATAAATATCGTAGAATGCTTTCAACTCAGAGTTCTTCAAGATTTCAGTGTGGAGTGCTGCAACCCCGTTAACGCTGTATCCATAGTGGATATCCATGTGTGCCATGTGAACACGGCCGCTCTCGTCAATGATTTGAACAGCTGGATCTTTGTATTCTGCTTTGACACGACGATCCAATTCTTTGATGATTGGTACCAAGTGAGGAACCACTTCTTGCAAGAATTCAAGAGGCCATTTTTCAAGGGCTTCAGCAAGGATAGTGTGGTTTGTGTAGGCAGTCATGCTACGAACGATTGAGATCGCTTCATCAAGCTCGATACCACGCGCAGTCAAAAGACGGATCAACTCAGGAATAACCAGTGATGGGTGAGTGTCGTTGATTTGTACAACTGCATAGTCTGCAAGGTCATGCAAGTTGCTTCCTTTTTCGATCGCTTCGTCAATGATCAATTGTGCACCGTTTGAAACCATGAAGTATTGTTGGAAAATACGGAGCAATTCACCTTGCTTGTCACTATCATCTGGATAAAGGAAAAGAGTCAAGTTGTGAGCGATATCTGTCTTGTCAAATTCGATTCCCTCTTTGATGATGGAAGAATCAACTGAATCCAAGTCAAACAAGCGCAAACGGTTTTTAGTAGCTGTCTTGTAACCAGGAACATCAATATCGTAAAGAGTTGATGTCAAGGTAAAGTGTGCAAATGGCACTTGGTAGCTACGGCTTGAGCGAACCAACCAGTTTTGCTCAGTCAACCAGAAATTTGGAATAGTTGTTTGTTCATTGTTTTTAAGGACTTGTTGGAAAAGACCAAAGTGGTAGTTTAGTCCAACACCGTCACCATTAAGACCCAAGGTTGCGATAGAGTCCAAGAAACAGGCTGCCAAACGGCCCAAACCACCATTACCAAGAGATGGTTCCAATTCTACTTCTTCAACTTCGATCAAGTCTTTACCAGCAGCAGCAAGTTCTTTTTTCACATCGTCGTAAAGACCAAGGTTAATCAAGTTGTTTGACAAGAGTTTACCAATCAGAAACTCAGCAGAGATGTAGTAGAGTTTCTTTTTACCAGTATTAACTGGCTTTTGAGCGCTCGCTAATTTTGTGTAGTTCAAGAGAGCCAAATAAAGCTCTTCATTGCTACAATCAGCAATTTGCTTTTGATAAGTTTTTTGGATATATGTTTGTAAGTTTGACATGATTTCTCCTAGTATTAGAAAGTATTGAAATTTATTGTCTTATGAAAGTAAGTCAGTATTCAGACGACGATAGACCTTAGTCAAATGATAAAGCTGACCTTCCACAATCGGATTTAGCTCTTCAGCTGTCATTCGCCATGCCCAGTTACCACCAATTGTAGAAGGCAGGTTCATACGGGCAGAGCCATCTAGCTCTAGCAAATCTTGCATCGTTGCGATAGCCATGTAGCTAACGGAAGCAAGATTGTACGAAGCATTGCATGTGGCACCGTTTCGTATTCTTTGCGGTTAGTATACTGAGCCATGTATTCACGGGTTGGATCATCGATCTCATCCTTATACCAGCCCAATACAGTATTGTTGTCGTGAGTACCAGTGTACATCACAGAGTTATGTGGCGCCAAGTGTGGACTATCGATGCTTTCATCATCTGGATTGAAAGCGAATTGCAGAATCTTCATACCTGGGAAGCCAGTTCGTTCACGCAATTCAATGACTTCATCCGTCATGAACCCAAGGTCTTCTGCAATGATGTTTAAATCACCTAAAGCTTCTTTCACTGCGGCAAACAGCTTATAACCTGGACCTTTGACCCAGTGACCAGTAGCTGCTGTGTCAGACTCAGCTGGCACTTCCCAATAAGACTCAAAGCCACGGAAGTGGTCAATCCGAACAATGTCGTAAATCTTGAAGCTTTCGCGCAGGCGCTCAATCCACCAAGCATAGCCATCTTTATCCATGGCATCCCAATTATAAATTGGGTTACCCCATAATTGGCCAGTCTCTGAAAATTCATCTGGTGGGCAGCCAGCAACCTTAACTGGGCGACCTTGCTTATCTGTCTTGAAGAAGTGAGGCTGAGCCCAAACATCTGCGCTGTCAGCAGCTACATAGATTGGCATGTCACCAACGATTTCGATGTGATGGTCATTGGCATATTTCTTGAGTTCCAACCATTGTTTAAAGAAGAGATATTGAGTTACACGGTGGTACTCCAGCTTGTCTGCCAATTTCTCACGATAGCTAGCCAAGCTTTCTGGTTGGCGACGACGAATCGCTTCATCTGGCCATTCTGTCCAAGCTTTCAGATCAAAATGCTCTTTAACAGCCATGTATTCCGCAAAAAGCTCCAACCAAGCTGCATTTTCTGCAACAAAGTGACGGAATTTGTCAAGATCGCCAACTTTAAGGAAACGAGCAACCGCTTTTTCCAAAAGAGGACGACGTGCTTCAAATACTTTTGCATAATCTACAGCTTTTGGATCATCACCAAAATCAACGCCTTTTAGATCTTCTTCTGCCAACAGGCCCTCGTCAATCAAGAAATCCAAATCAATAAAGTGAGTATTCCCTGCAAAGGCTGAGAAAGACTGGTAAGGAGAGTCCCCGTAACTAGTCGTTCCCAAAGGCAAGATTTGCCAATAACGTTGCTTCGTTCTAACTAAGAAATCCACAAAATCATAAGCAGACTGACCAAAAGAACCAATCCCGTACTTGCCTGGCAAAGAGGAAATGTGCATCAATACACCACTTTGTCTCGCTTTCATATTATCACCTCAAAAAAATTTTTCATGCTTGTTTCCTACTTTATCTAGCGAAAACGTTTGCGTTGCTTGAATTATAACCTATTTTTTTTTCAAGTGCAAGCTTTTTAAAAAACTTTTTTATTTATTATACCATAGATTTCAAATTTCTTTCCTTATATATCATCTAAATTAACACTCTTTCCTTAAAAAATTTTTAAAATTTTCTTAAAAACACTTGCAAGCGTTTACCTTTTGTGCTAAAATTATTTTAAGTTCAAGAAAACGTTTGCGCTATGCAAGCGTGTTCTTAGATGGTATTATACTTTTATTCTTTAGGAGGAATAATCATGAAAAACAAAATGTTGAAGAGCGTTGCTGTTCTCGGTACTGTTGCTTTAGCAGGTTTTATTTTGACAGCCTGCGGTAGCAAATCTTCTAAAAAAGAAGCTGCTGCAAGCAATGAGCTCACTGCATATGTAGACGAAGGCTACAAGAGCTACATGGAAGAAGCTGCGAAGGCTTATGAAAAAGAAACCGGAACAAAGGTCACTATCAAAACTGGTGATGCTCTTACAGGTCTTGATAACCTTTCGCTTGACAACCAATCTGGTAAATCTCCAGATGTCATGATGGCACCATACGACCGCGTGGGAAGCCTAGGTGCTGACGGACAACTTTCAGAAGTTGAGTTGGGCAAAGATGCAAAAGCTGACGATACTACTAAATCTTTGGTAACAATCGACGGAACTACTTACGGTGCTCCTGCTGTTATCGAGACTTTGGTAATGTACTATAACAAAGACCTGATCCAAAAAGCTCCTACAACATTTGCTGAACTTGAAGAGTTGGCTAAAGACAGCAAGTACGCTTTCGAAGGTGAAGATGGCAAAACTTCTGCTTTCCTTGCTGACTGGACAAACTTCTACTATGCTTACGGTCTCCTTGCTGGAAATGGTGCTTATGTCTTCGGTAAAGACGGTACAGATCCTAAAGATATCGGTTTGGCTAACGAAGGTTCTATCAAGGGAATTGAATACGCTAAGACTTGGTATGAAAAATGGCCTAAAGGTATGCAAGATACAGAAGGCGCTTCTAACTTGATCCAAACTCAATTCCAAGGTGGAAAAACTGCTGCAATCATCGACGGACCTTGGAAAGCTGCATCTCTTAAAGAAGCTAAAGTAAACTACGGTGTAGCTACTATCCCTACCCTTCCAAACGGCAAAGAATACAAAGCCTTTGGTGGTGGTAAAGCTTGGGTTATCCCTGCTGGTTCTAAGAACGTTGAAGGCGCACAAAAATTCGTTAACTTCCTTGCATCAACTGCACAACAAAAAGCTCTTTACGATGCAACAAACGAAGTTCCTGCTAACACAGAAGCACGTGAATACGCTGTAAGCAAGAAAGATGAATTGACAGACGCTGTTGTTAAACAATTTAAATCTGCAGAACCAATGCCAAATATCTCTGAAATGAGTACTGTTTGGGATCCAGCTAAGAACATGCTCTTCGATGCTGTAAGCGGTAAGAAAGATGCTAAAACTTCAGCTGAAGATGCTGTTAAATTGATCAAAGAAACTATCGATCAAAAATTCGGCAACAAATAAGCAAGTTTAAATAAAGGGGTGGGAATTTTCCCTACCCCTTGTTTGATAGAATGAGGATTTATTCTATCTTCTAATTAAGAAAAACTCGGATTAGGACTTGTACTTACTGCAATTCCTCAATCTTTCTCGTATCTAAGGAGACTACAATGACAAAAAAAGATCCCAAACAAGCCATGTTGCGCTCCCTCATTCCAGGGTTGGGGCAAATCTATAATGATCAAAAAGCCAAAGGATACATCTTTCTTGGGGTTACGGTTGCATTTTTAGCTTATTTCGTAGCTATTGCCCTACCAGAAATTGAAAATCTCATCACTCTTGGTGAAGTCCGTGGGGACAACTCACTCTTCATGCTGATCCGCGGTGCCTTCCACCTCATCCTTGTGGCGTTTTTCCTGATTTTCTATGGATTTAACTTGAAGGATGCTCAGACGGTTGCTAAACAGTGGAATAATGATTATCCTGTTCACACTACCTTGAAGGAAATGTTTGATGGAATCTATGAAAATGGCTTCCCTTACTTACTCATCATCCCTTCTTATCTGGCAATGACCTTTGCTATCATTTTCCCTGTATTGGTAACACTCTTGATCGCCTTTACCAACTATGATTTCAAACACTTGCCACCAAATAAACTCTTGGATTGGGTCGGTTTTACCAACTTTGCTAACATTTGGCAATTGAGCACCTTCCGTGCGGCCTTTGGTTCTGTCTTGACTTGGACTATCATCTGGGCACTGGCGGCCTCTACTTTGCAAATCGTAATCGGTATTTTCACCGCTATCATTGCTAACCAGCCATTCATCAAAGGAAAACGCATCTTCGGTGTTATCTTCCTGCTTCCTTGGGCAGTTCCAGCCTTTATTACTATCCTGACTTTCTCAAATATGTTCAACGATAGTATCGGGGCCATCAATACTCAGGTTATCCCACTTCTCGGCAAGGTTCTTCCTTTCTTAAATGGACATCTGATCCCGTGGAAGACTGATCCAACTTGGACTAAGATTGCTCTGATTATGATGCAAGGTTGGCTTGGATTCCCTTATATCTATGTCCTGACCTTGGGTATTTTGCAGTCTATTCCAAACGACCTTTACGAAGCAGCTTACATCGACGGAGCCAATGCTTGGCAGAAATTCCGCAACATCACTTTCCCAATGATCTTGGCAGTTGCGGCACCAACTTTGATCAGTCAATACACCTTTAACTTTAATAACTTCTCAATCATCTACCTCTTCAATGCAGGTGGTCCTGGTAGTGTCGGTGGAGGAGCCGGTTCAACTGATATCCTTATCTCTTGGATTTATCGTTTGACCACAGGTACAGCACCGCAATATTCAATGGCGGCGGCCGTTACCCTCATCATCTCCATCATCGTCATCTCTATCTCTATGATTGCCTTCAAGAAACTACACGCATTTGATATGGAGGATGTATAAGATGAATAGTTCTGTTAAATTTAAACGTTTTATCAACCATAGTTTGACCTATCTCTACCTTGTAGTGCTTTCCATTATCATTCTCTACCCACTCTTGATCACGATCATGTCTGCTTTCAAGACGGGGAATGTCGTGGCCTTCAAGCTAGACACAGACATCAACTTCAGTCTGGAAAACTTCTCTCGTCTCTTCTCAGAGACTCTATATGGCACTTGGTACTTTAACACCATTATCATTGCCGTCTTGACAATGATTGTCCAAACCAGTATAGTGGTACTTGCAGGTTATGCATACAGCCGTTACAATTTCATCGCAAGAAAGCAAAGTTTGGTTTTCTTCTTGATTATCCAAATGGTGCCAACTATTGCAGCTCTGACCGCCTTCTTTGTTATGGCGCTGATGCTCAATGCCCTTAACCAAAGCTGGTTCCTCATCTTCCTTTATGTAGGTGGTGGTATCCCAATGAATGCTTGGTTGATGAAAGGATACTTCGATACCGTTCCTATGTCTCTAGACGAGTCAGCTAAATTAGACGGCGCTGGTCATTTCAGACGTTTCTGGCAGATTGTCCTGCCCCTCGTTCGTCCAATGATTGCTGTGCAAGCTCTCTGGGCCTTCATGGGACCTTTCGGAGACTACATCCTCTCCAGCTTCCTTCTTCGTGAAAAAGAATTTTATACGGTTGCAGTTGGTCTTCGTACCTTCGTCAGCGATGTCAAAAATCAAAAAATTGCCTTCTTTGCTGCCGGTGCGATTCTCACTGCCCTTCCAATCTGTATTCTCTTCTTCTTCCTGCAAAAGAATTTTGTATCTGGTTTAACAAGTGGTGGAGACAAGGGATAATCTTGTCCCACCCTGTTTTTGATTTAAAAACAATTATAGTTATATGGCAGCCAATAAGTTCTTTATTGGCCACCACCTGATTATAATTTTAGAAAGAGGCAGCTATGTTACCTTATCCTTTTAATTATTTTTCGAGCTTGATTGGTTTTAGAAAAACCTTCGCCAATCGTCGCAGGCTCAGCTGGTTCCAGCTCATCTTTACCAGTGTCTTTTTGATTTCTCTGTCTTTGATTCCTGTGGCCATTCAGACAGCGTCTTTGACGAGCTATGCTTTGGATACTTTTGTTGATAAGGCTTTTGACACTCTGGATGAAGACGTGATGATTGACTTTGACCATCATGCCCAGATGAAAGACCATGTGTTGACCACTGAAAATCCCGAAGCCATTCATCGCAATGCTGCTGGGACTGTCATTATTGGCCATCATGAGAGCTCAAATTAGGCAAGGAGCTGACCCTTTACTTTGACAAAGAAAATCTCAAAATCACTAAAGAAGGAAAAGAGCTGGCCAATATCCGCTACCAAGCCATAGACCAGAAGACTCTAAAAAGTAAAGAAGCCCTGACCAAAGCCATTTCTAAAGACTGGTTCCAGCAAAACCGCTTGGTGATCAGCCTCTTTCTAGTCCTCTCCGCAGGTTTCCTCTTTAGCATCAACTTTGCCTTTCTAGCGCTCGGTGCCTCCTTCCTGCTCTATCTAACCAAGAAATCACGGCTATTTTCTTTTAAAACCTTTAAAGAATGCTATCACTTTATCCTCAACTGCTTAGGATTACCAACGATTATCGGCCTTATCTGCGGCTTATTTGGACAAAGCCTGCCTACGATTATCACCGTCCAAAATATCTTGTTTGTTCTTTATTTGGTGATTATTTTCTACAAAACACATTTCCGTGATGAGGATTTCAGAAATTAGGAGGTTATTATGCGCGTTACGATTAAAGAAGTAGCCAAACTAGCGGGTGTGTCTCCCTCGACGGTGACACGCGTCGTACAAACAAGTCTACCATCAGTGATGAAACAAAAAAACGCGTCCGCGCTGCTATGAAGGAGCTGGACTATCATCCAAATCTCAATGCCAGAAGTCTGGTCAGCCAATCAACCCAAGTCATCGGCCTGGTGCTGCCCGATGATTCGGATCTTTTTTACCAAAACCCATTCTTCCCAACTGTTTTGCGGGGGATTTCGCGCATCGCATCTGAACATGACTATGCCATTCAGATTAGCACCGGACAGGACGAAGAGCGTCGTTTAGAAAATATCAAACAAATGATTTTCGGAAAACGCGTTGATGGTTTGATTTTTCTCTATTCTAAGCCAAACGATCCGCTGGTTGACTTTGCGATTAAAAACCAATTTCCTTTCTTGATTTTAGGGAAAGCAGTGCCACCATTTGTTTCTTTGGTCGACAATGATAATATCAAGGCCGGTTACGATGCAACCAAATATTTCCTAGACCAAGGTTATAAAAAAATCGCTTTCCTGGCTGGTAATAAAGAGCTCGTCGTGTCCCAAGACCGCTTTGCTGGCTACAAACAAGCCCTAGATGAAGCAGGCATCCCTCTCGATGAACATATCGTCAAGTTTTCTTTCGGTTTCCTCTTGGAAGATAGCAGTTATAAGATTATGGAAAAGATGCCTATTCAGGAAATTGAAGCCTTTGTGACATCGGATAGTATGGTTGCCGAAGGGGCTCTGCACTATCTCAAGGATATCGACTACCGCTTCCCGATTATCACTTTTGACTCTATCAAGCCACGCATCGACGTGGACGCCTACATTGATATCAATACCCTCGAGTTAGGTAGAGAATCTTTCCGAACCTTGCTCCAAATCATTAAAGATAATAAGGATGACAAGCATACTTGCTATCGCCAAGTTATCCCCCACAGCATTCTTACTCGTTAGTTAAGGAGAAATTTCATGGTTTATCGTATTTTCCAAGCCTACTTAGATGATGAAAATAGCATCACTATCGAATTGGAAAAGTCCTTTGACGCTTATTCTATCCACTTCACTCTGGAGGACAAGCATAGCTCCAGTCCTTTGACCATCAAAAAAATTGAGAATCAAGAACATCGGATTATTTACACTCTTTCAGCCAATGAGCCAATTGATTTGACTGAAGCCTACACAGTCTATGATCAGGATCGCAATCACACCATTCTCCAGTATCGCCACATTGTCCAGAAGCCAATTTTTGATGAATTATTTAGCTACCAGGGAAGAGATTTGGGAGCTAGCTATAGCCCTCAGGCAACAGACTTCAAACTTTGGGCTCCGATTTCAGAAAAAGTCTTGCTACATCTGGAAGAGCAGATTATTCCTCTCCAAAGGCAAGATAGGGGCGTCTGGCATACGCAGATCCTTGGGGACTTAGATGGCAAGGCCTACTACTATATCCACAAGGTGAATGGGAAATGGATAGAGGTACATGACCCCTACGCTCTCTCTTCAGATGCCAACTCTGGCCATAGTTATGTCATTGACCGCAAAAAGATTAGCAGGCCTATTCATCGGGCTGCCAGCCAAGTAAAACCAACAGAAGCCGTTATCTATGAAATGAGCGTGCGAGATTTCTCTATGCAAAAGGAAGCTGGTTTTTCACAGCCTGGAAAATTTGCTTCTCTGTCCGAATCTCCAACCGTACACGGCCAGATCTTTGGTCTAAAATACTTGCAGGATTTGGGCATTACACACATTCAACTTATGCCTGTCTATGACTTTGGCAGTGTTGACGAAAAACATCCTGAACTCGTTTATAATTGGGGCTATGATCCCGTCCAGTATAATGTTCCTGAAGGTAGCTTGTCAAGCGACCCACATGATCCCTATAGCCGTATCTTTGAACTACAAGACGCGATTGCAGCTTATCACCAGGCTGATATGAGCGTTATCATGGATGTCGTCTACAATCACGTCTATGAGGCAGATGCCTATGCTTTTGAAAAAATTGTCCCAGGCTACTTCTATCGTCTCGATGAGCAAGGCCTACGGACAAATGGTACATTCTGCGGAAATGATGTGGCTAGTGAAAAAGCTATGGTGCGGCATTATATCCAACAATCTGTCCAGCAATGGGTTAGCCTCTACGGCTTTGACGGTTTCCGCTTTGACCTGATGGGCATTCTCGACATAACCACCATGAAGCAAATCGCTCAGGAACTAAAAGCCATCCATCCCAACATCTACCTTTACGGAGAAGGTTGGCAGATGCCTACCGGTCTTGATAGTGACCTTCTAGCTCATCAGTTCAACGCTGAACAACTACCTGAGTATGGATTCTTCAGCGATCATTTCCGTGATACGATCAAGCAAACCATCGTCCAAGGTAGCCGACTGGACAAAGAGCTTGCGACCAGCTGGCTAGAAAATGTCCTGACAGCCAATGTCGGCTTGACAGGAGAGCCACATTTCCTAGCGCCTCATCAGGCGATCAACTATGTAGAATGCCATGACAACGCAACGGTGTTTGATTATTTGATATTCAAAATCCAAATATCAGCCTCCGTCAGCGTCTAGCTAACTCTCGCCTAGCACTGCACATCGTTCTCTTAGCGCAAGGAGTTCCTTTCCTCCACAGCGGGCAGGAATTTTATCGGACCAAGAATCTGATTGACAACACCTACAACCTGCCTGATGATGTCAACAAGCTAGACTGGCTGCGCTCACTTCACTATACCGAAGACATTGAATTTTTGAAGCAACTCATTGCCTTTAGAAAGGCTCATCCACTTCTGACTCTGACAACTAGCTCTGCTATTCAAAAAGCTTGTCAGGTCAAATGGCTCAGCCCTAGCCTCGTTGAATATAAGATTCAAAAAGATAAACAAGCGCTGACCATTTTGATTAACTTCGGCACTGAAGCAGCGACTTATGAAAATAAAATGAAGCAAAGCATTCACCTTCAGTATCCGCGCATTAACGCTAAAAAACCAATCGCCCCGCTAGCAGATTCTTATACAGTTCCTGCTAAGCAAGTCTTGGTTTTGAAATAAAGCAATAACTATAAAAAAGAACAGGTTCATTTTGGATGGGAAAACATCCAGCTGAACTTGTTCCTTTTTTTATGTATAAATGTATTCACTGAGTTTGAGTAAGATTCACTAGTAATGCCGATAATCGAGACTACTCTTCTACAAATCTTCCTAAAATATGTACATTGTCAGATACAGAGACAAAGGCTGTCGGATCTGTCTGCTTCATGATGTACTTAAATTCGTTAAATTCAGCACGCGTAATAACTGTAATCAGCACCGCCTTTTGCTCGTGATTGTAAGTTCCCTCCGCTCCATTGATAATGGTCGCACCGCGGTGGAGTTTGTGGTGAATCTTGTTAATTACCTCTTCAGGATGACTGGTGATAATCATGGCCTGCATCCGCTTTTGCTTGGTAAAGACAGCGTCCGTTACACGGCTCGATACAAAGATGGTAATCATCGAGTAGAGAGCGTATTCCCAACCGAAGGTCAGACCAGCAATCAGCATAATAATGCCATTTACAATCAGGGAGATACTGCCTACATTACGGCCTGTTTCTTGCGAATGGTCAAGCTAACAATATCTGTCCCTCCACTTGAAATGCTTGACTTGAGGGCAAAGCCGATCCCTGTCCCCATGACAACTCCCCCAAACAAGGCATTGATAATGGGATTGGTCGTCAATGTCACTTCTGGCACAAAATGGATAAAAAGCGAGCTCATCGAAACAGTGATAAAAGTAAAAACAGTAAACTTATGCCCGATTTGGTAGCAAGCCAAAATCATCAGTGGAATATTGATCGCATAAAAAGTAATGGAAACTGGAATGGTAAAGCCAATAAAACGACCACTCAAAGCCGAGACAATCTGCGCCAAGCCTGTTGCCCCGCTTGAGTAGACATGGCCCGGCTGAAAAAAGAAATTGACCGCTACTGCTGAGAGAAATCCATATACCAGAGAGGCCGAAAATTTCTCATCATATTTTTCACGCGAAATACTTTTCAGAACTTCTAGCAACTTGACATGATAGGCAAAGCGATGAAGATAATAGCGAAAAAGTTTCCGCAAACTAGTCTTTTTCATGTGATTCTACTTGTAAACTTAATTCCTCTAATTGTGCAGAAGCAACCAAGCTTGGTGCTTGCGTCATTGGGTCAGAAGCCTTGTTATTCTTAGGAAAAGCAATGACTTCACGGATATTTTCTTCACCAGCCAAAAGCATGACGAAGCGATCCAGACCCAAAGCCAGACCTCCATGTGGTGGGAAACCATAATCCATAGCTTCTAGAAGGAAGCCGAACTGGTCTTGCGCTTCTTCAGCTGAGAAGCCTAAAGCCTTAAACATCCGTTCCTGCAGATCTTTTTGGTTGATCCGTAGGCTACCACCACCTAGTTCATAGCCATTGAGTACGATATCATAGGCAACCGCACGAACCTTGCTCAGGTCTCCTTCCAGCTCCTGCTCAGAATCCTTTTGAGGCAGAGTGAATGGATGGTGAGCACTCATATAGCGGCCTTCTTCTTCAGACCACTCAAACATTGGCCAATCTACTACCCACAAGTAGTTAAACTTAGCAGGGTCAATCAAACCTAATTCCTTGCCTAGGCGGACACGAAGAGCCCCTAGAGCTGCGTTGGCAACATCCAAGGTATCTGCCACAAAGAGTACCAAGTCGTTTTCTTTTAATTGTAAATCAGTTGTCAACTCACTTGACAAGTCTGTCAAGAACTTAGCAACAGGACCAGTCAGCTCCCCATCAACTACTTTCACCCAAGCAAGTCCCTTAGCTCCATGCTGCTTAGCTTGCTCTGTCAGCTTATCAATGTCTTTGCGTGAGTATTTGTCAGCAACATTTTTCACTACAATCGCCTTGACAGCCGGCGCCTCAGAAAAGACCTTGAAGTCAACACCCTTGACAAGCTCTGTCAAGTCCTGCAATAACATGTCAAAGCGAGTATCTGGCTTGTCGCTACCATAGAGAGCCATAGCATCGTCATATTTCATACGTGGAAAAGGCAAGGTCACTTCAATACCCTTGGTTTCCTTCATGACACGGGCAATCAAACCTTCTGTAATGTCTTGGATTTCTTGCTCAGATAGGAAAGAAGTTTCCAAGTCCACCTGTGTAAACTCTGGTTGACGGTCTCCACGTAAGTCCTCGTCTCGGAAACACTTGACAATCTGATAATAACGGTCAAAACCAGCATTCATCAAAGCTGCTTGGTAATCTGTGGGCTTTGAGGCAGGGCATAGAAATGACCTTGGTTGACACGACTCGGCACCAAATAATCACGCGCTCCTTCAGGCGTTGACTTGGTCAAAAACGGTGTCTCTACATCGATAAACTCCAGCTCATCCAAATAATTGCGGATGGAATGAGTCACTTTGGCACGCAACTTAAGATTTTCCAGCATTTCTGGACGACGCAGATCCAAATAACGGTAGCGCAAGCGCGTATCGTCATTGGCTTCAATCCCATCCTTAATCTCAAAAGGAGTCGTTTTAGCAGTATTCAGTACTGTCAGACTGTCTACGTGAAGCTCTACACTTCCTGTGGCCAGCTTGTCATTGGCCTGCTCACGCGCAGCTACCTTACCAGTCACCTCAATGACAAACTCGCTGCGCAGACTCTCAGCTGTCTTCATGACCTCATCTGAAACACTCTCAGGATTAATAACTAGCTGCATAATGCCTTCGCGGTCACGCAGATCAATAAAAATCAAGCCTCCCAAATCGCGACGGCGGGCAACCCAACCTTTCAAAGTAATTTCCTGACCGACATGCTCACTACGAACACGTCCCGCATACATTGAACGTTTCATCTTTACTCTCCAAAATTTTAATTCTGTTACTATTTTACCACAAAGAGCCTAGGAAAGCCCCCCTACCTGTCCTTTTTCTGAAAAAAATTAAAAGTCTTTATTTAAAGTACTCACTTTTATAAAAAAGGTCTGGAATCAATATTCTCAGACCTCCTAATTTTATATAGATTATTCCTTTTTCTTCCCATCCTCATAAAGACTGGGAGCCAGCGTTTTTGTCACCATGGCTGTCAAGAAGCGAAAGGCTCCAGCTGCCAGACCAAAAATCGGTGCCAAAGCACGGAAGAAAAAATCCCCTCGCATAAAATAACAGAGTAGACCCGTTATCACAAATAGGGCCACTCCCTGCACCACAACCACTAATAATATTTTCTTCATCATTCCCTCGACTTTCTATAGACTATTATAGCATAAGCAGGGAAGGTTAGGGCAAAAACTATAACCCTTTGGAGAATAACAGGGCAGAATTGCTGATGAAAACTAGAGAAGTATCACTCGCTCTAAAAGAAATAACCACATTGTTATATCATCACATTAAATATAAAATCGGAAAAAGTATAGAGATTATTTACTTTTTTTCAATTCATTATAATAATCATTCGAGCGAATTTTTTCCTTTTCTGCAGCTTTTTTATTTTCCATTGGGATAGATTCCAAGCCATTATTTGCAGATATTAATTTTGCCATTTTTGAATCAGCTTTCTCAAACTCTGCTGCTACAGAATTTAAGTAGTTATTAAGATTCTCTACCGTAGTATGAATATCTGCTGAAGCCTCATCCAATAAGGTATTGCAATCTGCAAATAATTCTGTAGACACATCATCAACCCACTCTGAAGCATCATTTGTACCTCCCGACATTACTGCCGCATCTAACCGAACAGATGTTTCGTAAATTTGTGTCGTATTAATTTGTCTCTTTTTTCCCATTTGCTTTTATCCTTTCCTGTGCTTTTTGAGCTTCCGCTTTGGACCAATCAATGAATTCTTGGTAATTATTTAAAGGAGTTTCTTCGTTCGTTTCATAATCCTTTGCGATTATATCTAGCTTATCCTGACCAACTGGCGCAAACCAATGGCGAAGATCTTCATAGTAATCTGCAGGAGAAACCAAGTCTCTACGATACTGAATTTCTGTAATTCTATTTTTCTTTAGACGCTTTACTAAGTCAGGAAACTCATGGCTAAAGTTAATATCCTGACCAATCTCGTTTTCCTTTTTATCATTAATATAAGTTAAATAATTTAAGTCTGAAAATCCATTAAAATATAGAATATCATCGAGATTGGTTCTGGACAGGGAAGGGAAACTATTTTGTGCGGTACTCACTTCTTCCATCGCTTCACTAAGCTCTGTCAATTTCCCATTTTCCAAATTTAATACTAGGCTTTTTGTTTCTTCTAAATTTTTTCTTTTTGAAACAAAAAGCCGTACATAATCTTTACCCTCAAAATAGAAACTAGAACCAACTACTTGGAGGGACCCGTCATCTCTCAAGCCGTAATCTGAATCGTATTCTTCTACGACCTTTTTGAGGTCTATGCGCTTTTCAACGAAATTTTTTTTTTACGTAAATCATAAGTGATAATATCAAATTTTACGAGTTTACTTGATGGTAGGGTATTCTTTTTTGCATAAAAGTGCTCATAAGTTATAAATGTTGAGACTACGTAGTTCCGACTAATTCTTAAATTATTAGAATGCCACTTTGAGCTACTAGGACTAACTAAGACATAGCGCCCATCATTTGTTAGAGTGATATCTTTCAGCGAAGAATCAAATACAATCGTTTCCTTTCTGGACTCTTCCTTTGGCTTGGAGGAAGAAAAGAATTGTTTTTTTAGATAAACAAAGCTACAGAAAGCTACTAGTAAGACAGCTATCACTAAAATAATTTGTTTTCTTTTATTCATTTATTGTCCTCCTGAACCGACTAAACGATCAAACAGCTGATTATGTTGGATTTTGATATCTTCTCCTCTACGATAAGGTATGTCAGCATCAATTCCTTGTTTTAAGATCGATTCCTGATACTCTTGCCAATGTTCCCCCTTATCTGGATAATTTCGTTCTAGAATAGGAAAATCATCTCGCACTTCATTCCAGGCGGATTTTGCTTTGAATCGCGCCGCATAGGAAACAAGAAAACGTCTACCAGCTATTCGCCCGGGAGATCCAAATCTAGGTTTTTTATCAAGAACACTTACTTGTTGATTGACTTCCTTTTTACTGTGCCAATCAACTGTGATCATTCTCCCATTTTCAATAAATTCATAATCCGTAATTTCTGTATCTACAATCCAATATTCATATTTAGATAAGTCTTGTTTTTCAAACTCTCGAACACCAAATACAAAAAGGCTACATACACCAATTAAAATTAGAAAGATAACACCAAGTTTTTTAGCTTTCAATTGCCCATTCTCCTATCATTAGACTAGTTGTCCATCTACCTTGTCCCATTATACCATATTGAATATTGAGCGCCGATGGGAGGATAAGGTCTGTCGCAAACAAAAAAGAGAAGATGGTCGTCTCCTCTAAATTCGCTCTCTTTATCACTCTGGTAATTCTACCTTCAAGCTCATATTTTTAGGTTGCAAGACTTTCTGAGCAGCTGCTAGGAAGGCTAGGCCATTGTCAGATGGAGAATGCTGGAATGTGATATGGATGACTTTTTTATCAAAGTTATCACCGTATCGTTCCACATACTGTTTGCTTTCGAGGAAGTAGATATAGTTGTTAATTTTTCCTGCAGAATTTCCAGATGGACTGCTTCAATTTCTTCCTGCCACTCGAGAGAGTCTACTAGAAGAAGTTCCAAATGATTATCAACTGTACCAATTGCATCAAGTTCAGTTGACTTTAGTTTTGAAGAAATGCCTTCTTGTAGCAACTCAATAAATTCTCGTTCACAAAACAACCGCTTAATAGATGGTGGATTTACTAAAACGCGAACAGGTGATGACCTAAAATAATTTTGTCTAGCCGCTTCGTTGCTTTCCTTAGTCACCCATTCTCCGGTTTCTAAGAACAGTTCAACTTCATAAGCATCCTGTTCTGATTTTAAAGCTTTATCAACTAATTCTTTACTAACTGGATAACTAACTTCTTTATCTTGAAAACCTCCTGTCATCCAGGACATAGTATAATTTCCGTCTTCTTCTGTTATAATAAAACCATTTGCTTTCATTTGGTAATACACCTTTTCCCCGTCATATAAGTATGCTCAATGAAAAATATAGTACTGTTTCTAATCAATCGATTTCTAAATCATCTAACAGAATTGTAGTTTCTTTTATCCAAAATGTTGTTTTTATCAAACGAAAAAGTCGCTCTATTGCATCATTTTCATTTTTAAATTCATCTCTAATCCAGACACGTTGACGTTCATTAACTTCATAAACCTTATACTTCCTAGGCTTATCATCATAATAGTATCCCAAAGTAAATTGACCTTCAAATCGTTCATCAAGCGCAATATGAAATGCCCCTATCTTATCTCTATGTTTATTAATAAAATTTATTAGTTCTTGTTGCGTCATTTTAAATTTTCCATGGTGTTTCCTATAGTTTCACTACCTTAAGTGGATTGTAGTATTTTTCCTTGAATTCCTTAAGGATCTTCTCTACCTTTTCTTCATCAGTTTCATTAGTGCCAGGCTTATATACACGTGGATTTTTTATTTCATAATAGCCTTGACGTTCAATCGCAGATAGAAAATCATCGTAAGAATACCCTTTTGTACCAATCGTTGGCATAAGTAGTTCGCTGTTTATAACTGTTAAATAATCTTTTTATAAATATAGTCTCATTATACCACAAAAAGAGAGCGTCTTTCGCTCTCTTTATCACTCTGGTAATTCTATCTTCAAGCTCATATCAGTCGGCTGTAACACTTTCTGAACAGCGGCGAGAAAGGCTAGTCCAGTATCAGATGGAGAATATTGGAAGGTGATATGAATGACTTTTTTGTCAAACTTATCACCGTATCGTTCCACATATTGCTTGCTTTCGAGGAAGTAGATATAGTTGTTGAGTTTTTCTTGAAGTTTCAAGAGATGCTCCTCTTCTAATGACTCAATCCATTTTTTTTCATCAATCAATAACAACTCAAGATGGTCATCTGAAACACCCATCGCATCGATACTTGTAACGTCTAGTTCAATTTTCTCAACTGTTTTAATGGTTTTCACTACTTTTGGTGGATTGTAGTATTTTTCCTTGAATTCCTTAAGAATCTTCTCCACCTTTTCTTCATCACACTGCCTGTATTCTGGATTACGATCTAATACATTACACAACCCTTCATAGGTATACGTTCGTTTTTGATCATCTGATAGGTGGGAAGTGCTTTCTATAATATTTCTTACCAATTCATCTGTTTCAATAACAAAGGGAATATCATAATAATTCGTTACAAACCATTTTTGATTAGAAATATATTGAGTGACCTTCTTTAATTTCATTAGATCATTAGATAAGCTAAAATCTTTCAAGATTTCAAAGGTTCTGCGCGCTATCTCCCTATCACCTTCTGCATACAGAGGGAATAAGCAATATTCTATCAATACTCCAATATCTGTACTATCAAGTTCATAAGAGTCCCTTTGCCATATACGATATTTTGGATTTGTACCTAAAAAAGCTTCTTCCTCTTTCCCTTCTTCCATCACATTACGATAAAAATTAACAAAAGATTCATATTCTTTAGGCTCTGGTAATTCATATATTTTCATTTAGTTACTCCATTGATTTATTCTGCCTATTTCTAGGTATTTACTTGCACTATTGTTGAATGATGGTATTAAAACTTTGTCTTATTATAGCATAAAATAAATACAGAAATAATAAAATGGGGAACTTAAGGAAAAAGAAAACCACCTGAAAAACTATCAGATGGTAAACTTTTCAATCTTGAACAGGCTAATAACTTTCTTTGAATGTTAGTTTTGTGATAACTTCTGCAAAATTTCAGGTGAAATTGGGTCCACAAGAACGTATTTAGCATCCAGCATATAGATGCCCTCGGTCAACGACTCTAAGAACTGTCGATAAGGAACTTCGGCTAGTTTTTCTCCATCGGCTGTCATGATAAATAGTCGTGCAACTGCAACCTTACTTCCTAGATACTGTTGCAAATATTGAGGTTCTAACTCTGGTTGAGCCGGTAAGATTGTTCGTCCTTCACTATTTAGATAATTGATAGGGATAATGATGTCCTCTCCATTTTGCTCTACTTTAAAAACTTGCTGCTCAGAGTAATAAGCATTTAGCTGTTGGGTAAAGCGCAAACGCTGGTCATAACTATTTAAGAGTTGCTCGTCCGGCACATGGATAATCTGCCCTAGGTAGAGTTCATTGATGTAAATAGGACGTTTCACTCCCATAACTTCTACTATAGGATGGACTTTTACTTCCTTGGTCAATTCTGAAAGAGCAGATAAGAAAATATCCGTGAAATGAAAATCAAGAATGGAATCTTTATCATACTCCACACCATCATGTTCACACACACTTACATCTAAGAGAAAGAGTAATGTTTCCAAGAACATCAAGGCCCCAGTCCAATCAGAAGCTGTTGCCAAATCTGGAACAGATACCTGATAAACTTGACCATCAAAGGATAGACGGAATCCTAGACTAGACTTCTCTTTGACTCCAAACTGGACTGAATGGAAATCTGAAATAAGAGAGTCTGCAGAGGGTTTTAAGCCCGCATCCTTAGCGGAAACGCTGTAACATTCAAAAGTTTCAGCTTGAAGTACCTCACCAATCCTTAGTGACTGATTGCTTTTAATTGTAAAAATAACTGATTTCATAATAAACTACTTTCTTACTATCTTGACTATATAGGGAGATTTTTTCGAGTTCGAATTAGAGAAAACTTTTCTGCCTCGATTGGTAAAGAACAATAAAACAAATGTCCATACCTACTTTCAACTAAATTCTCCTTCTTCCATAGCCCATTTCTTTTTAAAAATTGTATATCATCAGAAACGATTGTTACCCATGAATTAGGCTTATCTAAATTATCATCACTTCGCTGAAAAATATCCCATTTCTGTTCATTAAACCAAATATGATCTATAATTTTATACTTTTTTTCAACCTGTTTTTCTGTCAAGTATTTTCTATATTGTTTCAACTCTGAATCAAATAATTTATAGCCATTATTCTCTGATAAAGGATCATAAGAAATCAAATAATATCCTGTACTATCACGATCAAAGTATTGGTGTTCAATTCCATCAACCACTATGTATAATTTATCCATCATCCCTCCATGTATTCAATATATAACAGTCATTTTCTACTTTATTGGTGATACATAATCATCTGGAAGTTTGCCCATTGATTCTATCCATTGTTGTTCGGCTTGGGGAATAAGTATTTCAAGTTCTTTATTACTAAAAAGCAACTGATTTTTGCGGTTGGAAATCAGCACAATTGGCTTTTCTCTAGCTCTATCTTTTCTTATTTCGTTCTTTTCTTCTTCCGTCGGTGGCCAACGATCGGTCTGAAGTTTACTTAATATTTCTAACTGCGTTCTCTCTCCACTTTCTAATAAGGCAAATAACTCATTTGGTAATTCATAAACTACACGCTGAGGGGCAATTCCTCCCTCCTCAGTAACGTAATAAAAATGATTACCATCTCTCCATATATGCTGACCGTAACCTTTTACTTCTTCAAACTGGATAACATCTTCCCATTGTAGTTTTGTTGGTTTCATTTTAGACCTTCCTTACTTAAGTGGTGATACATAATCATCTGGAAGTTTGCCTTCAGATTCAATCCACTGTTTCTCAGCAATTGGAATCAATTCTTTAAGTTCTTCCTTAGAAAACAATTTCCTATTTTTAGGGACATCTATCAAAGAAGCTGGATATTTACTTATAAATTTTCTTCTAGACTCTTTTCTCTCTTCTTCCGTTGGTGGCCAAGAATCGTTTTGAACCTTCCAAGATATTTCAAGTAGAGTCCGTTCTCCACTCTCTAGTAAGGTAAATAATTCTTGTGGTAACTCATAGACTACTAACCAAGAAGCCACAGTTCCCTCTTCTGAAACTAAATAATATTTATCCTTATTTTTCCAGATAGATTTCCCGTATCCTTCAACTTCTTCAAACCGAATAACACCTTCCCATTGTAGTTTTGTTGGTTTCATTTGTATTCTCCTAGTACAAGTTCTACTCTCAGCATTAAATATCATAAAAATCAGGCTTCTATTTCTCTTCCTCAATAGGCTACGCCATCTTTTATTCATTTTCTAGTTTCTAAATCCAAATAAAAATAGAAATCTCTTCGACTTTTCCGACACATCAAAAGGTACTAATCGGAAATTTTACCTTTGCTTATTATAACATATTGGGACTTAGGTAGTACTGAAAAAACACAGTGCTCTAAAAAAAGAGAAGATGATTATTTTCTCTATATTTCGCTAGTCTTTTCACTCCGGCAATTCTATCTTCAAACTCATATCTGTATTCTGCAATACCTTCTGAGCAGCTGCTAGGAAGGCTAGGCCATTGTCAGATGGAGAATACTGGAAGGTGATATGGATGACTTTTTATCAAAGTTATCACCATATCGCTCCACATACTGCTTGCTTTCAATGAAATAAATATAGTTGTTTAGTTTTTCCTGCAAAATTTCCAGATGGATTGCTTCTATCTCTTCCTCCCAGCCAACTGGATCCACCAGAAGAAGCTCTAAATGATTATCAACTGTACCAATAGCGTCAAGTTCGCTAGGTTCCAGTTCTGAAACAATGGCTTGGGTGACAATTTGTCTAAATTCCTCTGCTGTGAAAAGACGACGGCTATTTTCAGGATTCTTCAAAATAAAGGAAGGATGATCTTCGATGAAGAGCTTATCGGATTCATCTTGTGTATACTGTTTTTTAGATTTCCAAAAACCATACTGCGCATAATTCATCAACTCTTTGCCAGTATGTTCTCCCGACATATAGCTATCTGCAGCTTCTTTGGGAATTTCTCTAACCACTTCTGGGCAGGTAATATTAAAAGTTGGATAACGCAAGAAATACTTATCGCCATCTTGACAGATTTCCAACATGTCTTCTTTGCTTAAATAAATCGTTTCCATTCTATCCTCCGTCAATTCAAGCTAGTTGAAAAATAAAAGTCTGAGACAAAAAGCCCCAGACCCGTTATCTATATAAATGAGATCCTAAATCTTATTTCAAACTATTAGATCTTTGATTTATCGGAAGATGAAGAGGAGCTTGAGTCAGATTTAGAGCCAGAATCGGTTGATTTGTTTCCTTTACGGGTTTCCGCACCATTTGCTGAATACTCATTTACAAACATTGATTTACGCAATTCAATAAAGTTTTCATCATTGAGAATATAGCGACCCTCTTTTGTCTTCGTTAACTCCATTGTAAACTCACGTGGCGCAATGTAGCCAAAGTCTTCATTCATACGGTCAAAAGCATAGTAGAAGAGGAAGTTATTTACCAAAGCCAAACGTTTCTCAAGATCTGGATCCGTTGAGTCTTCCAAGGCTTTTACATCTTCAATTCCATTTTCAAACAGACTAGCTTTCGTCATATTGATTAAATTGGCCAAATCACGTGTCGCAATCGCACGGCTCTTAAATGTTACCGTTGCTGTTTCTCCATCGTCTTCAACTTTAGTAATTTCAAAATCATCGCCAATCGTAGCCAAGACTTTAAAACGTGCTTGGTCAAATAGCTCTAAGATTTTTGATGGAGGGAATTTTTCTGTCTTTAAGTCAAGCGTATAGTTTTCTTCTGGCGTATATTTAGACAGATTTTCATCAACGTAAGACTGAGTAATACCTTTCTTCCATTTGTCAACAGAAGTTCCCATCAAGGTCGTGAAACCTGAAGAGTGATCTGTAAAGACTGCACGCAAGATAATATCTGCATCTTTCTCAATCCGCTTTTCATTGGTTTCTTTTTCTGATGTAGAAGATGAAGACTGCTCTGTCTTCACGTTTTCAGCGTTTTTCTTCTGTGGTTTTGGCAGGGCCGAACATGCTCCCAACAAAAGAATACAAGCAGGCAATACGCCAAATTTCATCAATTTTTTCATTTTTTCTCCTTTATTTATGTAAGAGTATATCCATTATACCAAAATATTATCAATTTGTTACATTATTTGCTCGCTGTGTAACAAAATTGTAATATTTTGAGATTCCTTAAAGAGCTCAGCCTTTAAGAAAGAATAAGTTTTTCTCTAACAACCCAATTCTTCGAGAACAGCCTGATAATTTTCTTGAACTTGATCTAGTCCAACCACCACTTCTTGACGAGTTTCATTATTCTTCACAGTGACTTGGTTGCTTTCGATTTCACTTTCACCTAAAGTAATGATGGTCTTGGCTCTGAAAGCATCTGCTGACTTGAATTGTGCCTTAAGCTTGCGGTCCAAATAGTCTCGCTCGGCCGCAAATCCTTGATTCCGGAGGGCTTGCACCAGCTCCAAAGCGCTGCGATTGGCAGCTCACCTAGAACGGCAATATAGGCATCCAAGCCTGTCTCAAATGGCAAAGCTGCTCCCTGTTTTTCCAAAATCAAGAGGAGACGCTCCATTCCCATACCAAAACCAAAGGCAGGGGTTTCTGGTCCACCGAAATAGTCAACCAAGCCATCATAACGGCCACCCGCACAGATAGTCAGTTCGCTGCCTGCCACATCAGTCGTAAACTCAAAAATCGTGTGATTGTAGTAGTCCAGACCGCGCACCATATTGGTGTTAATGACATAAGGAACCCCTAAAGACTCTAGCATTGAGCGGACAGCCGCAAAATGCTCCTGGCTCTCCTCGTCCAGAAAGTCCAAAATCGAAGGTGCCTGCGCAACGGCCGCCTTATCTTCTTTTTCCTTCGAATCCAGCACCCGCAGCGGATTTTCCTCCAAACGACGCTGACTATCCTTAGAAAGACTGTCTTTCAGCGGAGTCAAATAATCAATCAAGGCCTGACGATAGGCAGCTCGACTCGCTGCATTGCCTAAACTATTCAGCTGCAGCGTCACCTGTCCAATTCCAATTTCCTTGAAGAATTGAGCCGCCATAGCAATCGTTTCTGCATCTGTCGCTGGATTTCAGAGCCGAAGCACTCCACCCCGATTTGGTGAAATTCGCGCAAGCGACCAGCCTGAGGCCGCTCATAGCGGAACATAGATCCCATATAATAAAGCTTAACTGGTTTTTGAACTTCTGGTGCAAAGAGCTTATTTTCGACATAAGAACGAACGACCGGTGCAGTTCCTTCTGGCCGCAGCGTGATATGACGGTCCCCCTTATCGTAGAAATCATACATTTCCTTGGTCACGATGTCTGTCGTATCCCCAACAGAACGACTGATGACCTCATAGTGCTCAAAAATCGGTGTCCGAATTTCCGCATAGTTGTATTTTTTAAACGTCTTACGAGCAAACTCCTCCAGATACTGCCATTTAGCAGATTCCTGAGGGAGGATATCCTGAGTTCCTTTAGGTTTTTGTAATTTCATTTTCTAATCCTCTGCAACTATATAATATCTATTATTTTACCATAAATCAGATGTTTTGAGGAGTTAGAGCAGAAAAATTCCCTCGAAGAGACTAAATCCGTTTTCATTCGCCAGAATTTCTTGAAAAATTGTCAGAATTATGAGAAAATAAGACCACCATTCTATAGAGAAAGAAGGACCGAAGATGAGAGACGATATCAAAATCAATGACCGAGCAGCAGCTATCCAAGAAGAATTAATTAAAAAACTCGAAACGATTTACGATCCAGAGGTCGAGCTTGATGTCTACAATCTCGGGCTCATCTATGAAATCAATCTTGACGAGACTGGCCACTGCAAGATTGTCATGACCTTCACAGACACAGCCTGCGACTGTACCGAAACCGTTCCTATTGAAATTGTCGAGTCCCTGAAGCAAATCGAGGGCATCGAAACTGTCTCCGTTGAAGTCACTTGGTCGCCCGCGTGGAAAATCACGCGCATCAGCCGCTTTGGACGAATTGCGCTGGGGATTAGTCCTAGATAAGAAGATGAACATTCATCCAAATTAATAAACCCGCTAGGAAAACTAGCGGGTTCTTTTGTCATATATAGGCTATTTCTTCCCTGTTTCTTCTGGTTTCCAAAAGTCAGTAACAGCACCTTTAGCGGCAGAGGATACCATATGGGCATATTTACCAAGTACACCGCGGCTATAAAGCGGTGGAATGGTTGTTTCTGCTTTGCGTTTTTCAAGTTCTTCTTCAGAAACTGCCATGGAAATTTCCTTGGTATCTTGGTCAACCGTGACCATATCGCCTGTACGAAGGTAGGCAATCGGGCCACCATCCTGAGCTTCCGGAGCGATATGTCCGACAACGAGACCGTAGGTACCACCTGAGAAGCGACCGTCTGTCAAGAGTGCTACCTTGTCTCTTGACCTTTCCCTACGATGATAGAAGAAAGTGACAGCATTTCTGGCATACCAGGGCCACCCTTTGGACCAACATAGCGAACCACGACTACATCGCCATCGACTACTTCATCGGCCAGCACTGCATCAATAGCAGCTTCTTCTGAGTCAAAAACCTTAGCAGGTCCGACGTGACGACGCACCTTGACACCTGATACCTTGGCAACCGCGCCATCTGGTGCCAGATTACCATGCAGGATAATCAATGGACCATCCGCACGTTTTGGATTTTCAAGCGGCATAATAACCTTCTGACCTGGCGTCAAGTCAGCAAAGTCAGCCAAGTTTTCCGCCACAGTCTTACCTGTACAAGTGATTCGATCACCGTGCAAGAAGCCATTAGCCAAGAGATATTTCATAACAGCAGGCACACCACCGACATTGTATAGGTCTTGGAAGACATACTGACCAGATGGTTTCAAATCCGCCAAATGCGGCACGCGCTCTTGAATGACATTAAAGTCATCCAAGGTCAGCTCCACATTGGCCGCATGAGCAATGGCCAACAAGTGCAGAGTGGCATTGGTAGAGCCGCCTAGAGCCATGGTCACTGTGATCGCATCTTCGAAGGCTTCGCGAGTCAGAATGTCAGACGGCTTAAGTCCCATTTCCAACATACGGACAACTGCTCGACCAGCTTCCACGATATCATCCTTCTTATCTTGAGATTCTGCTGGGTGAGAAGAAGAGCCAGGCAAGCTCATACCTAGAACTTCAATAGCTGTCGCCATAGTATTAGCCGTGTACATACCACCACAGCCACCAGGGCCAGGGCAGGCGTTACATTCGAGACGCTTCACGTCCTCAGCTGTCATGTCACCGTGGTTCCATTTTCCGATGCCCTCAAAAACAGAAACCAAGTCAATGTCTTTCCCGTCCAGATTGCCCGGTGCAATGGTTCCACCATAAGCGAAAATAGCTGGAATATCCATATTGGCAATGGCAATCATAGATCCAGGCATGTTCTTGTCACAGCCTCCAATAGCGACGAAGGCATCCACATTATGTCCGCCCATGGCAGCTTCGATGGAGTCTGCGATGATGTCACGTGAAGTCAGAGAGAAGCGCATGCCCGGTGTCCCCATGGCAATCCCGTCTGCTACAGTAATCGTACCGAACTGAACAGGCCAAGCACCTTGTTCTTTTACTCCTTCCTTGGCTAGTTTACCAAAATCATGTAGGTGAATATTACAAGGCGTATTTTCTGCCCAAGTCGAAATCACTCCGACAATTGGAGTTTCAAAGTCCTTGTCCGTCATCCCTGTTGCACGAAGCATGGCGCGGTTAGGAGATTTGACCATACTATCATAAATCTTACTTCTGTGGCGTGTATCTAGCTTATCTGTCATGTCTTTCCCTTTCGTTGTAGTCATCTTTGTGTTTTATTATACCACACTTATGCTCTATTGGATAGAAGAAAATTTTTAAATTTTCAGAATATTGAAACAATACCAAAAAATAGATGCAACTGCTAAAAAGCCTTACTATTGTCAAAAAGAAAATCAAAAAATTCTGTCAAGTAACTTTACTTTACAAAAAAGTTTTGTTATACTGTTAAAGTTGATGAAAATCATGAGATTGCATCGAATTACATTCTAAAAGGAGAAACAAACAATGGCAGTACCTGCACGTCGCACTTCAAAAGCGAAGAAAAACAAACGTCGTACACACTACAAAGTAACAGCTCCATCTGTAACTTTTGACGAAACTACTGGAGATTACTCACGTTCTCACCGTGTATCACTTAAAGGATACTACAAAGGACGTAAAATCGCTAAAGCTACAGCAGCTGAATAATAGAAGGGAGATACCATGCGCGTAAATATTACACTTGAACACAAAGAATCTGGTGAACGCTTGTACCTTACTTCTAAAAACAAACGTAACACTCCAGACCGTCTTCAATTGAAGAAATACTCACCAAAACTTCGCAAACACGTTGTGTTTACAGAAGTGAAGTAAGCATTCAATACGAATCAATACAGAAGAAAGACGCTGATTTAAAGCGTTTTTTCTTTTTGTCAAATTCAGTACATCGCAATATAAATCAAGCGAATCACTACCTTTTTCACTACCTTTATTTTAAATAAGAATATTGATTCGGACAATCAAAAGTAAGAGGAGCTTCATTATGAGTCTCCTCTTTTTCTATGCTCGCTCCAACATCTATTTTATTATTGTGTTATGCTAAAATAGCATATAAATTAATGCCGTCCAGCTTTATTTAGCTCGATAAGCTGGAATCTGTTTACTTACGGTATTCCTCTACTTTAGATTCATACTTTTTTAAAAGTTCCCGTGAGTAAACTTTTTCATGTATCGAGTTTCTAACTTCTTTCCAGAGAATAGCCGCAACTTTTAACTTATTAGAATAACAATCGCTCAATTCATCTAAACAAAAGTCTTTTAGAAACTGATTCCATTGGCAAGCCGAACTATCATACTTGGCATAATCTGACTCACCATAATATATTTTAATCATATCTTGAATAGTGAATTTTATATCTTTATCCCTTTTTACTTTTCGCCAAGCCGTCGCCATATCAGCACTAAATTTAAAGGGACTAATGCCTGTTACAGCTGAAAAATAATCTCGAAATTTTTGGTTAAAAGAAAAACCACAGTTAAGTAACGGAGTCTCCAAGGTTATCACTTCGACTTGACTTTTGTTTCCTTTACTCAAAAATTTTTCTATTTTATTTCCCTTAAAATACTGTTCGATAATATAGTTCAATTCTTGCTTCGTACATCTATACTCTAATCCAAGGGACTTACAAATTTGTGAAAGTTCTTCTCGATACCAATAGTATCTATTAAATTCTTCAAATGATTTTATCTCTCCAAAATCAGGTCTTTTTTCTTTCATATGCCCACCTTAATAAATTCAAATTTGTCATACAATCAATCTATTTACCAACTTGTAAACCTGTCTTATCTCTTTACTTTCTAATTCCCAGCTATCAAGCTCAATTTTAATCAGCTAAAAATCTATCTTCCGTTTTTATGAGATTTACAGTTTCTTTGACGTCCAAATCATCTGTATACAACAAATGATTTTTCTCAATATTTTTAGTTAAGAACTCATTTCTTGACTGGATAGATAAATCGCCTGTTCTTTCAATTTCTTCTCTAGAAGAATCACGGTCTCTAAGGGTTTCTTCTTCTGCTAGCAAAACGCAGTATTTTAAGTTTATCTGTTTTGCCTTTAAGAACTCTGCGATTTTCTTCAGTTGTTCCTCAAATATGACATATTCTATGATGACTGTAATGCCTCGAGCCATGAAATTATCGGTCAGACTGATGACATTATCCCAGAATAAATCCATGTAATAGCCATCATCCTCCCAAGGTGCTACTAGGCCGCTTTTAATCATTAAGTAGATCATGTCGCCTTCTATCACTGCACTTTTGTCAAAAGAGTAGGCTAATTCCTTGCTGACCGTGCTTTTTCCAACACCTGGAGGTCCAGAAACAATATAAACACAATTTTCCAACCTAATACCTCTATCAATTCTAACGATTCTGAGAATAACTGCTCATATTATAGCATTTCTAAAATATTATTTCTATCGACTTCAAATCCTTCAAAAAAGAGAGCAAAGATGGATAAAATTCCAAGAAAACCCTTACTTTTGAAAATCTTCATTTTAATGCAATAAACTTTGACAGATGCTCTACTAGCCTTTATAATAGTATTATTACTAAAATTAGGGAGAGTATGTCCATGCCAAATAATGAAGAGAACAAAGGTATGTTTCGTAATTTTTTAGGTGGCTTTAAGCGTCTTATAAAAGGTGAAGAGGACGAATCATCCACTTCTGCGGTTCATAACAATGAAGGAAGTAACCCACAAGTCAATGTGAACCCAGAAGATAGAGAAAATTTCCTCATTGAGAAAGCTTTGGAGTCGATCCAATACTACGACCGCTTGGATGTTATGAATATCGGTGGAGAAGAAGTAGACGAATCTCCAGCTGTAGAAAGTGAAGCTAGTCTGGAGCAGGAAAAAATGGCAGCGAAAAGCCAGGCAGCCAGCACGACAGAATCTGCTGAGACAAGCATTTCTTCAGATTCTATGAAAAAGAGGGGCTTGAAGAGTACTGCTGATTCAATATCTCTATCATTAAGTATAGAAAGTAAAAAGGCTTCTCGTAGTTTAGAAGTAACCGAATCACAGACACAAAGTTTGGGAGTTGGGCAATCTGATAGCAAAGAAACGGATACTTCTGCTAGCTTGTCAATTGCGCAAAGTCATGCCTTCGAGCAATCAATCCTTGAAGAAAATAGAGCGTCGCTTAGCTTATCAATTTTTGAGTCAGTATCTCAAAGCATGGCCGCTGAAGAGTCTCTCAGTGCGGACAACGAAGTATCACTGAGCTTGTCCGTGGCTGAATCTGTGTCTCAAAGCATCGCGATTCAAGAATCGATCAGTGCAGAAATCGAAGCGTCTAAGAGTTTATCCGTGGCTGAGTCTATTTCTCAGAGCGTTGCCATCCAAGAATCTATCAGCGCGGAATTCGAAGCATCTAACAGCTTATCTATAGCAGAGTCCGTTTCTCAAAGCATCGCGATTCAAGAATCAATCAGCGCAGAAATCGAAGCGTCTAAGAGCTTGTCGGTTGCTGAGTCTGTGGCGCAAAGCATTGCTATCCAAGAATCAATCAGCGCAGAAATCGAAGCATCGCTGAGCTTATCTGCTGCTGAGTCGGTTTCTCAAAGTATTGCCATTCAAGAATCGATCAGCGCAGAAATCGAAGCATCTACAAGCTTATCTGTAGCTGAGTCTGTGTCTCAAAGCATCGCGATTCAGGAATCCATTAGCGCAGAATTCGAAGCATCTACAAGCTTATCTATCGCTGAATCTGTATCTCAAAGTATCGCGATTCAGGAATCCATTAGCGCAGAATTGGAAACGTCGCTGAGCTTATCCGTGGCTGAGTTTGTGTCTCAAAGTATCGCGATTCAGGAATCCATTAGCGCAGAAATCGAAGCATCTAACAGCTTATCTGCTGCTGAGTCTATTTCTCAAAGCATCGCGATTCAAGAATCAATCAGCGCAGAATTGGAAACGTCGCTGAGCTTGTCCGTGGCGGAATCGGTGTCACAAAGCATTGCTATCCAAGAATCGATCAGCGCGGAATTGGAAGCTTCGCTGAGCCTATCTGTAGCAGAGTCTGTGTCTCAGAGCATTGCCATCCAGGAATCGATCAGCGCGGAATTGGAAGCATCGTTGAGCCTATCTGTAGCAGAATCCGTTTCGCAAAGCATTTCTATCCAAGAATCTATTAGTGCAGAATTGGAAGCATCGCTAAGCTTATCTGTAGCAGAGTCCGTTTCTCAAAGTATCGCGATTCAAGAATCAATCAGCGCGGAAATCGAAGCGTCTAACAGCTTGTCCGTGGCGGAGTCTGTATCTCAAAGCATCGCGATTCAAGAATCAATCAGCGCGGAAATCAAAGCATCTAACAGCTTATCTGCTGCTGAGTCTATTTCTCAAAGCATTGCCATTCAAGAATCTATCAGCGCAGAAATCGAAGCGTCTACCAACTTGTTTGTAGAAGAATCCCAAGTCTTAGATAGAGCGATTGAACAGTCTATTATGACGGAAAACGAAGTGTCTACGAGCTTATCTATCGTAGAGTCTGAAGCACTAAGTAAAGCGATCGAGTTATCAATTAGCGCGGAAAATGAAGCGTCTATCAGCCTGTCTATGGCGGAATCCCAAGCCTTAAGTCGGGCAATTGAACAGTCTATCAGTGCTGAAAACAAGGCATCGCTAAGCCTATCTATTACAGAAAATAAAATTCAAAGCATCGCGATTGAACAATCTATCAGCCTAGAAAATGAAGTTTATTCTAACCTATCTATGGCAGAAGCTGAAGCGAAAAGCGTAGCCGTAGAGCAGTCTATCAGTTTGGAACAAGGACAATCCCTTAGCCTGTCTATCGCGGAATCGCAATCACAACATGCGGCGGTAGAACAATCTCGCAATCTGGAACAGGAATATTCATACAGTTTGGCAGCTGCGGAATCTAGAGCCAAAAGAGATACTATTGAGCAGTCTACCAGCTTGGAGCAAGAACAATCATTTAGCTTATCTACTGCAGAATCTAAAATCCTCAGCAGAGCCGTTGAACAATCAATCAGCGTCGAACAGGATCATTCATTCAGCATTTACCTTGCCCAATCTGAAGCCCAAAGTAAGATCATTGAGCAGTCTATCAGCCTAGAGCAAGAACAGTCACGCAGCCTGTCTGTTGCGGAATCGCAATCGCAAAGTATCGCTATTGAGCAATCAATGAGCGTGGAAAGAGAGCGTTCAATCAGTCTATCTATCGCTGAATCACAGTCACAAAGAATGATCATTGAACAATCAATCAGTGCAGAGAGAGCCCATTCGATCAGTCTGTCTGCTGCCGTATATCAATCGCAAAGCATGGCTTCTGAGTTTACTACTGTCACACAGAATCTATCAACCTTGGCCATGATTACTAAGAGACATAAAAAAAATAAGCTCAGAACAAACAGCGAATGAATACTGAAAGGAACTAATATGATTAGAAATATTCTATCAAGTAATGGTAAAAGTCTAGGAATCACCGACATCCTGCCCCAGTATGGTGAAGACTATCGTCTCTCTGTCATGGACGGAACAGTTGACTATCGAACAATCCCCCTAGGAGCCTACGATCTGTTCAAACAAGGCTCCAGTAAACAGGATTATCTGGCAGACATTGAAAAAATTAAAACAATGGGCTTCAATACCTACCAGCTATCCTTTTCATGGACTCGCCTCTTCCCGACAGGAGAAGAGCGGAGACCCGATGCTAAAGTTCTTGCTTTCTATGAGTCAATTATCGATGCACTGCTCGAAAATGACATCGAACCAATTGTAAGCCTGTCTCATTTCGATTTCCCGCTTCATTTGTATGAAAAATACGGCGCATGGAAAAGTCGGCAAATGATTGCCATGTACGAAAAATATTGCGAAGCCGTTTTGACCCACTTTAAAGAAAAAGTCACTTACTGGATTACCTTTAAAGAAATGAGCGCTCTGTCTTATTTGCCATTCTTAGGCGCTGGGCTACACTTTGACAGCACGGAAAACCAAGAGCAACAAATTTGGCTGGCTGCTCACCATCAGCTAATCGCGTCCGCAAACGTGGTTAAGCTCGGTCAAACCATCAATCCAACCTTCCAATTCGGTAGTCTGATTACCATCAATAGTGACTCTCACCAAGAAAATCACTCAGCTACTGATGCCTTGGGCCATGAGCTGAACAGACGTAAAAACTACATTTTTACAGATGTGCAGACCAAAGGACACTATCCAAATCACTTCCTTCGCTACATTGAGCGAAATCAGCTGGATCTAGGCATTACGGAAGAGGATGTCTTCGCCTTAAGAGAAGGCATCGTAGACTTTGTTGCTTTCTCACATTATGCAGCGGAAATATCCAGGATTTGTTTACCAACAAATATGTCCGCAAAAATGTAGAAACTTGCCTTGCGCAACCTGTCCTTCTTCGGATTGCCATGTCTGAGCTATATGAGCGCTACCACAAGCCTCTCTTGGTCATTGAGACTTGTTCTGAGGTCTCTGACCATCCGCAATTAGCTAAGAATATTCAAGACAACGTTCAAGAAATTATTAAATCCGTTGAGATTGACGGGATTGAGTTGCTTGGCTACACACCATTTAGCTGGAGCGATGTAAATATCTAGGATCCAGTCTCAAGCTCAAAACATAGAAAAAATCTCCCTAAGAAAGTGAATAATCACTTGTGGGGAGATTTTTGATGTTTTAGAAGAGCAATCAAAGCCTTACTCTTTTCCTTTGCTATCTCTAAAAATCCGATAGCTGGTCTCAGCGACAGGCAGGCCGATGATGGTGTACATATCACCTGTAATTGAGCGGATAAAGCGAGGATCCAGCTCCTGAAAGCCATAAGCACCTGCCTTGTCTAGCGGACGCTTGTCATGCAGATATGCCTTGATGACAGGCTCTAATTCTGGGTAATAATCCACAAAGTCCACCTGCGCTACGGTGTAAAAGACTTCTAGAAAATCCTGCATACGTAGGCAGACCGAGGTCACTACATGGTGGCTCTTGCCAAAGTAAGAGCGAAACATCTGGCCGGCTTCAGCTAAATCCTGTGGTTTATTGTAAATCTGACCATCCACTACGACGATGGTATCAGCCGAAATATAAAGGGTCTCGGCTTCTAAGTCCAAATCAGACTTGGCTTTGGAAATCTCACAGCAAATCTTGGCTGCTTTAGTCAGAAAACCCTGATCATCGATGGTTGCCATACAATGCTCTTCAATAGCTCGCTCGTCCACTTCTACAGCCTGAATCTCTGGATTCAAAAAGCTCAACAACTCCTTGCGTCTGGGCGACGTAGATAGCAGGACAAAGCGGCGAATCTCTCCTTTTTCACCTTCCCTTTGGTAGTCAAAAACCATCTTCATGATTGTCCTCCTGTGTCCTTTAATTGAAAGAGTTCCTCCACCCGCAAATCAAAAACCTGAGCGATTTTTAAAGCCATCTCTAGCGAGGGATTGTAGCGGTTATTCTCCAAGTGCAAGATCGTTTCGCGCCGCATTCCAATGCGATCCGCTAATTCCTGCTGGGTCATGCCTCTGGATTCTCGGACAAATTTGAGATTGGTGATAATATTGCTTTCCTTGGCCATTTTTAACCCCTCTTTTCAAATAAAAAGAAGACAAAACCAAAGAGCAAAACCAAGACACCAATCATGATAAAAAATATTCCAGCATTGACTGTGATAGCTCCTATATTGGCGCTGAGCCCTGCAAGTACCAGCAAAGTTGCTATACAGATGGCAAACATCAAAGTCGCTGCTTTTGCCAGATTGGCATAAAAGCGCTCGTCTGCTCTTTCCTTGACCTTTTTCAAGGCAAAAAATAAAAGAAAGAGAAACTGGATAGCGAGGAAGCCTCCCAAAGCAATGTACTTTATAAAAGGCGGATTGGTACTTGGAGTCCATAACCAGATTCCGACAGTATAGATAGAGGTTGCTGAAAGAGTCAATAGATTATAAAATTTCATGGTTAGATCATAGACCTGCTTTTCTTGAACTTCTTTCATCCTCTTAGGCCATGGTTTCATGTGAAACCAAGACCAGATACTCACGAGCTGACCTATACTTACCAAACCGACAATTATCCACTTGGATGACCAGCTGAGATTGCTGGGAGCAAGGAAAACAGTAAAATCAATAAAGAGAGCGGTGGCGACCAGCAAAATGAGGCCACCCATTTTTGACTTTTTTTCATGATAGACTCCTTTCGTAGTGTTAGAAATATTTAACACCTTTATGTTATAAATATATCACACACAAGAATAAAAGACAAGCATTTATGTGCTGTTTGGGAAAATTTTTTATTTCCGCAAACAAAAGCCCCAGAATTTCTCTGGGGAGCTGGTTTATTCTTTACCAATACAATATTCTTGGTGTTCTTGCAAGCTTTCATCGGTCTGAATGGTCACTTTGGCAATGCCATAAGCCAAAAGCCTTTGGCGCAGGACAGCCTGCGTTTCAGCCAGCAAATTGGGATTTTCTAGACAGATATGGAGCATGGCAAATTTTTCCAAACCATCCGTCGTCCAAACATTGAGCTGAGTGATGGCTCGCACGTTTTCCAGCACCGCTATTTCCTGATAAAGCTGACTGAGATCCACATCGCTGGGCACATGGTCTAGGAAAATCTGGATATTCTCCCAAAATTTTGGCAGAGCCTTGCTGAGAATAAAGCCTGCGATAACCAGAGAAAGCAGCGGATCCAGGAAATACCAGTCGGTGAAACGCAAGATGAGAGATACTACGATAACCGCTATCCAGCCCAAAATATCCTCAAGGAAATGCAGGCTAAGAATCGATTCATTGTGACTATGTCCATGGCTGACCACTCTGCTGGCTGCTGTATTAACGACAATGGCAACAATCCCCAAAACTAACATGCCATCATAATTCACCTTCTCCGGAGCAAATAATTTCGGAATATTTCCACAATCACCAAGATCGATCCGACCAGCAAAATCACCGAGGTCAAGAGGGCCCCCAGCAAGCTGTAACGCTTATAACCCAAGGTATATTCTCGGTCTTCTTTTTTTGTGGAAATCTTTTCAAAAAGAGTCGATAGACCAATAGCCAAAGCATCTCCCGTATCATGAACCGCATCGGCTAAGACAGCGCTAGAATGAAAGAGAAGCCCGAAGATAAACTCAATAATAGCAAAAGAAAAGTTCAAGAGAAAAGCGATTGTCATATTTTTACTGGATTTCATGTGAACCTCCTTATTTATTTTCCAAAAGGAATAATACTTATGGTATAATCTAATCAATACCGAACACTCTGTTCAATTATATTATCTCCTATTATTAGAAAGGAAACAAGAGCCAGTTCATGCCCTTTGTCTCTTAGCAGACAAAAAGCTCTTTTGTACGGAATTTCCATGGATAGACGAGTAAAAAAATCACGCGCAGCCATTTACCAAGCCTTTATCAGCCTGCTCAATCAGAAAAGTTACGAAAGCATCACCGTTCAGGAAATCATTGACCTAGCAGATGTAGGCCGCTCCACCTTCTATAGCCACTTTGAGACCAAAGAAACCCTGCTGGAGGAACTTTGCCAAGAGCTCTTTCAGCATACCTTTATCGAGCGCTCTGAGGGACGCGATTTGTTTGAAGCGACAGCCCATATTTTCCATCACTTTCGGAAAAATCAGGATCGGATAGCCACCCTTCTCTTGGCTAAAAATACTTACTTCATCAACCGCCTGAAAATCGAGCTTGAGCGCTATCTCTTTCCCATGATTGAGCAGACATTATTGCAGAAAAAAAGCCATCTGCCGGACAACTTTTTAAAAAATTATGTGACGTCAACTTTTGTGGAGACGGTCAGCTGGTGGCTGCAACAACGAAATCAAGTTGGCGAAAACACGATTTCTCGCTATTTTCTGGACTTGATGGACTAAGCCGCAATTCGCCTATCATTTTCTGAAAAGATATGGTATAATCGTTCCTTGATGTACGAAAGGAGATTGACTATTTATGAAAAAAGAACACTCACCGTTTTTAATTCCAGGTATAGTGATGATAGGGATAGCACTACGGGCTCCTTTTACTGTTTTGCCTATCGTTCTGACAGACATTGCGGAGGGGCTACAGGTTCCAGTTAGCTCTCTGGGCCTCTTGACCAGTCTGCCTCTGATTATGTTTGCCCTCTGCTCGGTCTTTGCTCCGCGCTTGGCGCAAAAGATGAGCTTGGAAAAACTGTTTGCTCTTGTTTTACTCGTGCTAACTCTAGGCTCACTGATTCGCGTATTTAATCTTCCCTTACTTTATACGGGAACTATTATTTTAGGAGCGGCTATTGCTGTCTTAAACGTCCTTCTTCCGAGCTTGATTCAGGCCAATCAGCCGCATCGTGTCGGTCTTTTGACAACTCTCTATATCACATCGATGGGCCTATCGATTACGATTTTGTCTGCTCTGGCTGTTCCCATCGTTCAAATGAGCTCTTGGCAAGGTCTCATTTGGATATCAACCCTGATTTGCTTTGTGATTCTCCTGATTTGGTTGCCCAATGTCAAATATAGCCATCGCTTGGCGGCTAAACAGCAAGGAAAGCAAGAGCACGGATATCTTCTAAAAAATCCAAGAGTCTGGGCCTTGATTTTATTTGGTGGCTTACAGTCACTACTCTTTTATACCAGCATGACTTGGTTGCCAACCTTGGGGCAGCAAGCCGGCCTTTCTACTGATACGATAGGCTTACTGGCAGCCATCTTTTCTCTGATTAGCCTGCCCTTTTCAATGACCATTCCTAGTTTGACAGCACGCTTGAAAGCTCGTCAACGTCTGGTCATGATTAGCTTGGTTTCCGCAGCAGGCCTGATTGGTATTGCCATGCTCTTGATTCGGACAGATTCCTTTGCTTACTGGCTGATTCTTAATCTGCTCATTGGTATGTCTGTCAGCGCCCTCTTCCCCTATCTCATGGTGACCTTCTCCCTCAAGACCTCTACACCTGCGCAAACGGCTCAACTATCTGGACTGGCTCAAACTGGAGGATACATCCTAGCCGCCTTCGGCCCGAGCCTCTTTGGCTACAGCTTTGATTTGTTCCACTCTTGGACACCAGCCATCCTCATCCTCCTCGGACTGACCGTCATCATGACCATGAGCCTCTTTTACATAGAAAAATTTGATAAGATTCTATAAAACTTCTGATTCTCCATCAGGAGTTTTTTGCTGCCAAGTTTCTTGTGATTGCCGAAATTCACTTGAAATCATCTTTCCTCATCTTACCTGCTTGATTTTTTGATTATAACATAATTTCAAAAGGATTTTTCATATTTTTGATAAAAATACTTACATTACATTATAAAAACTTGCATATACTTATAAAATGAATTATAATGAACTTATAAAGTAGCAGAAAGGATGAGAAAGATGTATCAAGAGCAGCGGCTTTCAAAAATGCTGGAACTTTTGGAGGACAAAGGACAGCTGGCAGCCAAGGACATGGTGGACTATTTTCAGGTTTCAAAGGATACCATTCGCCGTGATTTCTCAATTTTGAGCGAGCGAAAACTGGTTCAGCGAACCCATGGCGGGATTATTCCTTTGGAAAATAGTCGGCAAATTCCTTCTTTCAACGACCGTATCGACCAACTAAACCAAGAAAAAAAGGCCATCGCTCACAAGGCTCTGGACTTTCTCAAACCCAATCAGGTCAATTTCTTTGATGTATCCACAGTGGTTCTTAAGCTAGCTCAGCAAGTTCAGAAACCGATGACGATTTTTTCTCATTCTTTGGATAATGCCATCATGCTAAGTGATCAGGAGCAGATTGATTTCCATTTTTTAGGTGGGAAGTTCTATCCGAGAAATCGTTTTTACTACGCCCTCAATGAAGCCGAGTTGCTCAGAGAAATTTCTTTTGATCTAGCCTTCATCGGAGCTGCAGGTCTGAAAAATGGCCAAATCAGCTTTGAAGATCAGGAAGATACCTATCTGAAGAAGCTAGCTCTCAAGCAGGCCAAGACAAAGATTCTGCTGGCCGAGCAGGCCAAAGTTAAGAAAGAATCAACCTATATTTTAGGAAATATCAGTGATTTTGACTACTGGATCACCGATCAAAAACCTAGCCCTGAGCTAGAAGCTCTTCTGGCTGGGAAAGTCACCATTATTTACTAGCTCGACAAGATTTCATTTTGTAGCTTATGGAGGAAGCAACCATGACCAAGCAAGATATTCGTTTGATTATCAGCGACATTGACGGCACAATTCTCGATGACCAGCACCAAGTAGATCCGCAGCTGAGGGAGCAGATTCCCTTGCTAAAAAAAGAAAACATCCCTTTTGTTCTAGCCTCTGCCCGCTCTCCTCTGGGCATGGAGCCAATTGCGCGCAAGCTGGGACTGGGTGATAACCCACTAGCCTGCTACAACGGTGCTCTAGTCATCAAGGGTAACCCGCAAGATTACGAGACCATTATCGAGCATCCATTGGATAAAAAGAAATTCGCACTTTTCTGGAACTGGTAAAAACTAAGTTTCCTAGTGTTTCCATCAATCTCTACTCTGGTAAAGATTGGATTGCTGACCGTTTGGACAAGTGGGTACAAATTGAAGCCGATATTACAGATGAGCAGCCTATTATTCAAAATATTCTACTGCCTGTTCTGGATGTGCTCATCCCAGCCCATAAGTTGCTGTTGATTGATGAGGCAGCTGTTATCCAGCAACTCCATGCCTTCTTGCAAACGATAGATTTTCCAAATACAGCCTTCTACCTGTCCAAGGACAACTATTTGGAAGTCACACATAAACAAGTGTCAAAAGAGCAGGCCCTTCTGGAAGTGGCCAAACACTACCAGATTCCGCTGGAGCAAGTCATGACGATTGGAGACAACTTCAATGACCTTCCGATGCTGCGACTGGCTGGTCTGGGAGTCGCTATGGGTAATGCCCCTAAAGCAGTTAAACTTGAGGCAACAGCCGTCACTAAAGCAACAACCAACATGGGGTCGCCAAAGCTATTGAGGAATATGTTTTACTATAATGCAAAAAAATCTGCCCTTGAGCAGATTTTTTTATTGATGATAATCGTAGGCAAGGCGAGGGCTGCCATCTGGCAAATAAATCGTACCACACTGGCTAAAACCGTAGCGGCGAATGGCTGCCTGCATCGGATGGTTATCTTCATGCGTATCAATGCGAAGATAAGGAATCTGCTGCAAGCAAAAATCAAAACACAGGTAAGCCAGACCCTTGACTTGTCCATTTGAAGCGATACGGTGGATTGTACCGTAAGGCTCTGAAAAATGCCAAGCACCTTCAATCTCTTGGTAGGTTGGATCTGGTCCGATGATGAACGCAAAGGTTCCAACAACTTGCCCAGCCTCTTCAAAGACATAGCAGTGACCTGCCCGAATATCTTCCTCTACCAGCTGACGATTCGGATAGGAAGCTGGCCACTGACTGGGATTCCCCATAGTCCGCATAAACTCCCTAGCCCGATCAAAAATTGATAAAATTGCTGGGATATCCTGCATTTCCGCCAAGCGAATCATGTTGCCTCCTTCCAGCCACATTACCTTATTTGACAAATTCCTCGTAGTTCCCCGTGTAATTAGCCCACTCCTTACTAAAGAATTTTTCATTGATCTGATAATTCGGAGCAGGTTGAGGATTAGACACAAAAGGATCGACAGCCTTGTCGAAGGCCAGCCAACCATTCCAGCCCATGTGGATCGTGTCCTGCATAAAGTAAGGCTTGTCGCCGTCCTTAGAAAAGTCAGCAATATTTGTAAATCCTTGACTCTCCAGCTGGAACTTAATCTTCTCAACTGTCCGCTGGTACATCTCTTCACTCAATCCAGTATAGGCCATCCATTTGGCATTGACTGGTGGGATGACAAAGATGACATTGGTTTTTGATTTGGCAAATTGTTCCAAAACCAGCTGCAAATCATTGTACTCAGGAGACTTTTCGTAAGACTGTTTGGATTGGAAGCCTTTGAACTTCTTGATTTTTCTAGCCAAACGCTTCTTATAAAAGTCGTTATCGATCCCTAAATCATTGTTATTAGTCTGCTTGACAGCATCTGCCGTAGCCAGTTTTTCCAATTCTTCATAGGAGAATTCATCTGGAAGACGGGAAAGCTGAGGTAAAACCTTCGTGTCATAATTGCCATTATTACCAGCAGCAAACGTACTGAAAAATGCATCCTCCCGCTGATAAATCCGGCTCATAGCATGGATATACTGCTGCTCAAAAGAAGTCAGTTGGCTTCCATCGGCCACTTTCCTGACAATATCCCCCATAGCAATGTTGGGATAGAGCTGCAAAAGCCGCTGAGCTGCATACTGAGCGCCTACGCCACCGTCCTGCCAACTGAGAAAGCCAGCTAGCTGGTCGCTATTGAAATACTGCTGAAAGCTGCTGCATCATAGCCTTTTTTGGTAAACCATTGCGGAGAAACGACATAGACAGCCGTCTTATTTTCCAGCTCAGAGGTCATCTGCTGCATCCCAAAATATTGGTTGAGCGAAGCCGCCCCCCGCTGCCCTAGAAAATAAGGTCGGTAATTGCGGTCATACTTCTCAGCCAAAACAGCTGGGTGCATACTGTCAAAGCGCAGCCATTCACTGGAGCCAAAGTAGGGCACAAAACGGGTATCTTGATCTGTCAGGGCCGTCATTTTTTTGCTACGGCTCTTGAAAGTTTCTGCTGTAAGAGTCACAGCTGCCCGCTTCTCTGCTTCCACATCATGCTTTTTCTCAAGCGGATAGAAGAAAAAGAGCAGGGCGACCATGACCAAGGCGCAGAAGACAGGCCCCAGAATCAGCCAGAGTCGTTTAAGCATTACGAAGCTCCGTTACGCCTTCAACGATTTTATTGGCTGTATTCCAGTCATCACGGCCAAATTCTGACACTGGCACGCGGATGTCAAAACGGTTTTCCAGCTCAACAATCAGCTCTACTGTCCCCATGCTGTCCAAAACGCCAGCATCAAACAAATCCTCGTCCATCATGTCCGAAACATCTTCCATAAATAATTCGTCAATAATTTCAATTACTTCTGCTTTTACATCCATTTTAGTTTCCTCGTTTACATTTTATTTTTTAAACCAAAGGTCATTCAAAAATCCTGAGAAGATCAAGAATGAGAACATGACAACATGGAAGGTGATCACAACCCCCAGCGCTTGGGTCCACTTGTTGTCAGGCAGGGCTGGCAGTCCCTTACTTTTACGCTCTTTATTGATGGTCTTTTTTTCTTACGGAGCCAAGCGTCATTGACCACCAAGCCCAGACCGTGGAAGAGACCATAGGCGATATAGTACCAGGTCACACCATGCCAGAAGCCCATGACCAACATATTGATTATATAGGCTACACTGGAAGTCGTATTGCGGTTTTTAAAGACCTTGTTGCGCATGAGTACCATGACCAGGCGCATAAAGACAAAAGTCACGGAACCAAAAGGACAGGCTCATGTGCCAGCGATTCCAGAATTCCTTCAAATCGCGTGAAACAAAAGGCTTGTCAAAGTTGATAGGGCTCTTGATGCCCATGAGATTGGAAATGGCCACCGCAAACATCGAATAACCGGCAAAGTCAAAGAAGAGATCCAGACCAAAGACATACATGACGCCTAGCGTTCCCAGATTGAAGAAACCACCAGTATAGAGGGCATAGGTCTTGACGTGCCCTAAAATCATGTGGCCAAAGATATGGGCCAGGACAAACTTATAGAGAAAGCCCAGCATGATATACTTGACCGACTGCTCCAGCATATCTAGAAGCTCATCGCGCTCTGGTATCTGGAGATAATTTTCATTGAAACGCTTGAAACGATCAATAGGGCCACTAGAAAAAGTAGGCATAAAGAGCATAAAGCGGAGGAATTCCCAGAGACTGAAATCAGTCAGCACGCCATCCCTCAGCTCAATAATCATACCAACTGAGCGGAAGGTCAGATAGGAAATTCCCAGAAAGCCAAAGAGTGATTGATGGCCACTGATAGCTGGCTCGACCTTAACCCAGAATAGGGGCAGAACCGCCAATGCTGTATGCAAATAAAATATCCACTTGCTATCCCGCTTTTTGCGGTAGAATTTATAAGAATAAACCCAGACCGTCTGCCAGACGACATAAAAGAGCAGGGCATAAAGCTGCGCCAGACTAGGGCCCGTCAGCATCAAGACGATAAAGGCCAAGCTGACCAAGGCTTCGTAGACTGGGAAGCGTTTTTTAAAGAAAAGTCCGATAAAGATTGGCAAAACAGCCAAGATAAGATAAAGGAAATACTGTGGGTCTCCGTAAGGCTCCAGATGAGGAAGCTGTTTCAAGAAATCCATCATGACTTGTTGACCTCACTAATCAGCCCCTTGATATCAATCTTACCGTTTGGTGTTAGGGGCAGAGATTCCCGATAGAGGAACTTAGACGGCATCATATAAGACATCATGATATCCTGTAGATCCTCCTTGATAGCCTTGGTGATATCGATTTCGCGGTCAAATTGCTCTGCAACACCCTCTTTCAAAATAACGTAGGCCAATAAGTTTTGAACCTTGTGGTCCTTATTATAACGTGGCACTGCCACTGCCGCCTCGATATACTTAGATTTGTTGAGGTTTTGAGATACGTCCTCTAGCTCGATGCGATAGCCGTTAAACTTAATCTGGAAGTCCATACGACCGCCGTAGAGCAAGAGACCTTCATCCGTCATCGTACCCACATCGCCTGTATGATAGGCTGGTAGCCCTTCAAATTCAAAGAAAGCTTCAGCTGTCTTTTCAGGATTGTTGAGATAACCCTTGGATACGGCTGGTCCGCAGACAATGATTTCTCCCTGCTGACCATTCGGCAATTTTTTGCCCATTCTCATCGATGACAAAGGTTGGTGAATCCGCCTTGGTATAGCCGATTGGCAGACGCTTGAGGGTAGCTAACATCTCATCTGTGATGGCAACTGCAGACAGAGCCACCGTTGCCTCAGTCGGACCATAGGCATTGATAATACGAGCCTCAGGGAAACGCTCCCGCAATTTCTGAGCTGTCTTGACCGTCAGCTCCTCTCCATCAAAGTAAAAATGCGTAATGCCTGGCATCTTTTGGCTATTAAAATCTTCCGAAAGCATGGCCATATCCGCAAAGGACGGTGTAGAAGTCCAGATTGCTACAGGCAGGCTGAGAATCGCTTCAAATAGCTGCTTGAAGTCCTGAGTCAGACTAGAAGGCAGGGCATAGAGAGTGCCCCCCAGCGCCAAAGTCGGCGCCCAGTACATAACTGACAAGTCGAAAGAATAAGGCGGTTGCGCCAGCATTTGCGGACGGCTCGGTGTCGCAAATTCCTTGTCTGTAATCATCCAGTTGGTAAAGCTGAGCAGGTTATCATGAGAGATTTGCACACCCTTAGGTTTGCCAGTCGTACCAGAAGTAAAGATGATGTAGTAATTGTCATCACCCTTGACAGGATGGCTCATCTCATAGGCAGTCTTCTCTGCGTAAGCCGCTCGAACCTCTTCCAGACTGAGAATGGCTGCATCTGTATCAGCCAGCGGAAAATCCGCAATGGCAATAATCAAGCTTGGTTCGGCTACTTCCAAAATAGCAGTCACGCGCTCCAAGGCTGAATGACTATCAATAGGAATATAAGCATGACCAGCTTTGGTCAAGGCCACAAAAGTAGCCAGCATTTCATACTCCTGACCACCGTAGACCACGACTGGTGACTTGGGAGCCAGCCCCAAGCTATCAATCTTGGCTGCCAATGCATCGGAGTCTGCCTTTAGATCCCCGTAGGTATGAACTTGTCCGAGGACATTGTAGACAGGGAAATCTGGCTGCGTCTGAGCAAAGTGCTCAATCGCTTCAATCATATCTGTAATTGCTGTGTTTGACATGTGTATAGTACTCTCTTACATTAAAATTCATTGTAGATAAAGCCACCTTGACCTTGACCAAGATAACTAAAGAAATAAAGCAGGGCTACGAAAATCACAAAGTATAGCAATGTCTGCCCTACAAACTTATAAATCGTCTTATATTTCGTCATTTCATTCACTCTTATCTTTTTTTAGATAGACATAGATTATTTTACCATTTTATAGAGAAAGATTTCAATATAAAAGCTATCAATTGTGTAAAGTTCTTGTAAGGAAATAAAGAGAAAAAGAGTTACTTCCCTTATCTTTCAAGGATGAAATCCTTTTCAAATTTTATAAGTAAAATTTCTATATATTACTTGACTTTTAGTTCAAAAGAGATTATCCTATATGTAGAAAGTTTATATATAATATTTTTATATATAGGAGGTAGTACATGTATTTCCCCACATCTTCTACCCTGATAGAATTTCTGATTTTAGCGATTTTAGATAAAGAAGATTCCTATGGCTACGAGATTAGCCAGACCATCAAGCTCATTGCCGATATCAAGGAGTCCACGCTTTATCCTATCCTGAAAAAATTGGAAAAGAGTCAGTATTTAGAGACTTACTCTCAGGAATATCAAGGTCGAAAACGAAAATATTACTCTCTGACCCTAACAGGTCAGAAACAACTGATCAGCCTCAAATGAATGGGAGCTTTATACCAGCATGATTAAGGACATTATCGAAGGGAGTGTTCGCCATGACAAGAACTGAATATCTAGCCCAGCTAGAAAAATATTTAAAAAAATTACCAGCAAAAGACTATCAAGAAGCTATGGACTACTTCACCGAGTACTTTGACGAGGTCGGTCCAGAGGGAGAGGCAGCAGCTATAGCTGAGCTGGGTAGTCCCAAAGAAGCGGCTCACGAGATTATCATCAATCTTCTGGACAAGAAAATAGAAGAAGACCGCCAAGAAGCTGACTCTGTCAAAAATAGCAAGCAGATCGTCCAGATTGCTATTCTGTCCATCTTGGCGGCTCCACTAGCAATTCCTCTGTTAATTTTGGCTTTGACTTTGATTTTTACTTTCTTCCTCCTCATCAGTGTCTTTGCTTTTGTTATAGCCGTCTTTGCTTTTGCTATGTTTGTCATGGGGGCGAGTCTGATTTGGGACAGCCTGACTCTCGGCATGACCACTTCGATTCCTGCTTTTGCCCTTAGTTTGGGTATGAGCCTTTTAACCTTGGGGCTGGCTGGACTCTTCTATCTCAGCATTGGTCCTATCCTTCGCTTTATCAAACTGAGTTTTGTCAAACTCGCCCAAGCCTTGGCACGGAAAGGAGGCCGTCATGTCTAAAGTAAGAAAAACCATACTCAGTATTACTGTCGCCGCCTGTCTACTAGGAGTAGGCCTGATATTGGTCGGTCTAGCCAGTGGTGGTCTGCAGGATCTGGTGAGGAGCTCAGCCGCTAGCACCAAGATGGCCAAGCAAGAAGAAACCTATGGCAATATCCATTCCTTAAATCTAGACCTGAGCAACCGCTCGGTTGTGATTGAAGAATCGCCCGATGATAAGGTTCACTTGACCTATTATCAAGGAGACGGCAAGACAACTGAAAAATCAGTACCAAGGCTGAAAACGGTAGTCTATACATTAAGGAATCCAGCTTTTTTATCAACATTAACAGCGGCCTACGCTCTTTACTAGGCCTGATAAATGGAGATTTGGAAAGGACTCAACAAATCACTCTAAGCCTACCTAAGGGAAGGAACTTGGAGCAGGTTAAGGCCAGTTTAGCTAACGGCAGCCTATCAATCAATGACCTGACAATCAAAAAATTAAAAGCCGATCTCAGCAATGGTTCAATCGAACTCAGTCATAGCCAGATTGAGACTGGCAGTATCGAAAATGACAATGGTAGCATCGAGCTAGTCCAAACCAGCCTGACCGATACTCAAATCAGTCTCTCCAACGGCAGTATCACTAGTGATAAACTAACCCTCAAGGGCAATATCAACATGTCCAGCGACAATGGCTCCATCGATCTCCATCTCACCGAAGAGACCTTCAAAGCCATCTCACTGGACCTGCAAACAGATCTAGGTGACATTGAACTGCCCAAGGACATGCAGACCAGCCACGACCAAGAGGACTTCATAGGCGATCGGGTCATTCATACCAATGAACAGGCCCAAGCCAAGCTGACCGCCCGCACCAGCACCGGCAGCATTGAGATTAGTCATTAAAATAGAACGGAGCCTGATTGGTTCCGTTTTTTATGGTCAAAATGGTAAAATAAGATAGAGAGGGGTTTCGAATGCTAAATTATAAATGGATATTTTTTGATATTGGTTCTACTTTAATCAATGAAGAGAAAGCTTATCAAGATAGGATTGAACAAGCAATTGCAGGAACAAATATCACTTATGATGCATTTTATCAGCGGATGCTACTATCATTTAAAGAGGGGCAAAAGGGAGATTTAATAGCATTACAAGAATTTGGCCTAAAACGTCCGAAATGGAACTCTGAACTAGAAACACTTTACCCAGATACAAAAACGGTCTTAGAAATACTACATAATCGCTATAAAATAGGTATTATCGCTAATCAACTACCCGGCTTAGAGGAGCGATTAGAAAAGTTTGCTATCAAACAATGGATTGATCTGATTATCTCATCAGCTGACTGTGAATTTCCAAACCTAGTTCTAAAATTTTTCAACTAGCCCTTCAACAAGCTTCATGTTCTGCTTCATCTGCTATTATGATTGGTGACAGACTTGATAATGATACTGCGCCAGCTAAGGCATTAGGCATGAAAACTATTTGGATAAAACAAGGATTTAGTGCATATAGTCCAATCCAATCACCGTCAGAAGAACCTGATTTTACTGTAAATTCCTTATCGGACTTGTTAAAAATTCTCTAACCCTACCTTTACTTCCTATATCCTTTATGTTATGATACTCTATAAAAAATTATCACAAGGAGGTTTCTATGAAAAAACTCACATCTGGCATGCACATTCGGGTCGTCAGTCCCTCGTCGTCAATCGAACGCCTTGGTGGATTTGAGGCCAATTTAGCCGCCAAGGAGCGCTTGGAAAAGCTAGGATTTACCGTGTCTTTTTCGGAGCATTATCTGGAAAATGATATACTAGGCTCTGCCTCCATCGAAAGCCGGGTGGCAGACATCCATGCTGCCTTCGCAGATGAGTCCGTTGATGCTATTCTGGCCACCATCGGCGGTTTCAACTGCAATGAGCTCCTGCCCTATCTGGACTTTGAGTTGATTGCTAGAAATCCTAAGATTTTCTGCGGCTACTCAGACACAACAGCCTTGCTCAACGCTATCTATAGTAAGACCGGCATGAAAACCTACATGGGACCGTCCTACTCCAGCTTTAAAATGGATGCCCTGCAGGACTATCAGACCGAGAGCTGGCTCAAGGCCGTCAGCCATACTTCTTATGAATTGACTCCTAGTGAGAAATGGGGCGACAATGCTTGGTATCTGCCCGATGCCCCACTGACCTTCCATGAGACGGAGTGGAAAGTTTATCACCATGGGCAAGCCCAAGCCACTGCTATCGGCGGCAATCTCTCCACCTTCTCACTCCTGCGTGGAACACCCTATGCCCCAACAGATGAAAACTATGTCCTCTTTGTTGAAGAGGCCGAGGAAGATGATTATGTGGAGTTTGACCGCAATCTAGCAGCCCTCCTTCAGGCCTATCCTAACCCACAGGCCCTTCTCATCGGTCGCTTTCCAAAAGGATGTCAGATGACAGAGGAGCTGCTCCTTTATATCTTGGATAAACATCCAATTCTAAAGACGATTCCCGTCCTCTATGACTTGGACTTTGCCCATACTCAGCCACTCTTTACCATCACCATCGGTGCTCAAGTGACGGTGGATACAGAGAAGATGTCCATCAAAATTGACGAATAAACAAGAATCCCTCCTTCCAGCTGGAAGGAGGGATTTCTCTATTTAGATTTTATTGCATTAAACTTTTATGATTGGGCTTAGTGCCCGCCGGGACCACCGCCTTGTCCGCCTGGGGCACCGCCGCCACCAGGGCCATCGGCTGTGATTTCGGTTCGGGTTTGCCCATTAACCGTGATGGTCCCGCCCGTATAGGTGGCTGTTCCGTCAAAGTCAAAGGCAGATACAGTGGACGTGATAGCTAAGTTGCCACCCGTCATGATGATATCACCATTGGAGTCAAGAGCATCTGTATCGCCTTGGCCGACCTCAACCTTGATATCACCACCAGTAATCTTGATGAAAATCTCAGCCCCTGTCGCTGTACTAGCTGCATTAATCCCATCATCCGTCGCATAAAGATCAAGTCTACCGCCATTAATCGTGACATTTGTTCCCTCTAAAGCTTCGACACTGGACTTGACTGTGATCGTTCCGCCGTCAATCACCGCTGCATTGCTGGCATGAAGACCGTCATCACCAGCATTAATCGTAATGGTACCAGACTGAATATAGAGATTCCCAAGCGAAGTATCCTCATCGTTATCTGCGTGGATCGCATCCTCCGTCGCAGTAATATCTAGACTAGCCTCCTTGATGTTGATGGCATCATTGGCTGACAAACCATTCTTGTAACCTTTAATCATATAAGTCCCGCCTGTGATGCGCAGGTCATCATTAGACTCGACTGCGTTACCATATTTTCCTTCGATGGTCAGACTGCCTGAGCCGTTGAAAGTCAAGTCGTCCTTACTGTAAATGGCCGCATCGTAGTCAGTATTGGTGTGATTGGCTGAGTCAGAAATGCTATTCTTGCTGCCTTCAGCTAGGGTAATGAAGGTTTTATCCGCATTTTCTACCACAATCGCTGCATCTGTCCCTGTCATGGTTACACTATCCAAGACGATTTGTACCTTGTCTTGATCGCCAGCCTTGACAACAATCTGGACATTTTCACTACTGCCAGAGAGGACATAGGTTCCAGCTGCCGTAATGGTCACTGTGGAGCCAGAAACGCTCGCTCCGTCACCAGATGTCTTGGCTGTAGAGCCGCTCAAGCTAATCTTGGTCGCTGTCGACTCATCATAAGAAGCATCCTGATCACGATCCGTGAAATAGCTAGATGTATCTGTCTTTGTCGTACTGGTAGCCGTTTGAGTGGTCGTGGCACTAGCACTCGCACTAGTGCTGGACTGGCTGGTCAAACTACAAGCCCCCAAGGTGACGCTCATTAGCGCTAGGGGCACCATTAGTTTTATTTTCTGAAATATTTTTTTCTTGCCTGTTTTCATGATTGGCCTCTTTCCTAGTTATAATTCATTTTCTTTCGTGATATAGCGGCTGATGGCAATCTCTAGATTTCCATTTCGCGTACGTAGGGCATCGATGAGTTCTTTTTCAGTCATTCGACCATTCAGCTGAATGATGTATTTAATCTTGAACAAGCTCCCCATATCAGAGGTTTTGACATTAGCCAGTTCAACATGATTGGCAGCTTTATTGAAAATATCATCAAAAATGCTTTCATAGTCCAGACTTTCTGGTATAACGATGGTCAGCTGGCGCATGGAATGCTTCATCTGCCCGAAATTAACCACCTCAAGCAGCAGCATGGCAAGCGACATGATGAGGGTAAAGACTGTCGCAAAGACCAGATAGCCCATTCCGATGGCAATTCCGATTGTCATGACTAAGAAATGGACACCAGCTCCTTGGCCCCTCCTGGTGCGGAACGGAAACGAATCAAGCTGAAGGCCCCCATGACGGCAACCCCTGCTCCCAAACTTCCATTGACCAAGAAAATCACAATTGCAATCAAGGTCGGTAAGAGCGCCAAACTCATCACAAAGGACTTGCTGTAAACTGTCTTAAACTGGTAAACCTTGGCAATGACTAAGCCCAAAAGCAAGGATACTCCAATAGCCAACATCATCATGGCCGGATCTACAGCCGTATCGGTAAAAATATCATAAAATAAATGACTAAGCATGATTTACAACTCCTTTATAGTCTGTCGTTTTCTTGTAAGCAACCCCGTATTTGGAAAAGGAGCTTGGGAAAACTTGATGGCGATCCAAAATCTCACTCAGCCAGAGCGGATAGGCCCCTGGCACCTTGACTTCCATAATCACATGATGATCCGGCAGAAGATTTTCCCCGTAATGACCATGCAAAAGGCTTAAATCATAGTTGCGGTAGGTCAAATCGTGGTCAATGGTAATCCGAACATTGGGATCCTCAATCCCCTTCATAGAATAACGATTATAGTAGATATACATCATGGGCTGCAGGCCACCGTAGCGCTGACCCAGCCAGTCGATTTCCTCACGAATCTGACAATCTTCAATCTTACTGTGATCGCCCTCCAAGTAAGCCTCGGCAGTGACTAAATCTGTCGAAATACGACGTTTGTAGACAATCTTACGCACTTTTTCTTGATTTCCAAAAATACTTGACTGTCTTCTTTCGGATTTTCATCGTAAGTCCGCACGCGCAATTTTTCTTTAAAATAGGGCTTTTCTAAGGACTCACGAATCATTTGATAGGTCGGGGTGTCGTAGTAAAGATTATGGATGGTCGAATAAGCATGCTCATCCTCCACCAGATGGCTTTCAAACTCGGTCAGTAAATCGGCCAAAGTTTCTTTGGAAATAATGTATTTGGTTTCAAATCGTTGAAATTTATCTTTAAATGTCTTTTTAGCCATGGATTCTCCCCCTGTCTTTCTTGTAACTAGAGCCATTTTACGGATGAAAACTTAAAGCAAGGCTAAAGAAAACTTAAAGAAAACAAAACATTCATATTTTCATAGCGAATAAAATAGACTTGTGGAGAAAATCTACACAGCAAAATTCTCTACTGTTTCACGTGAAACAAAAAAACTTGGTTTTGTTCACAAAACCAAGTTGTTCCTTTCATAGAGAAAATAATCTGCACTCTTCTCTATCTTAAATGATTTTCTTCTTATCAGGACGATAGGCCATTGTGCCTAAGACCATAAAAAGCAGTAAAGTCGCGGTCAAGAAAGCTAGTTGGCCACCGATTTGACCATTCATCGAGATCGTTTCCCCGCAGTCCTGACACCGCATAGCTCATCGGTAAGATTGGATTGAGCTTTTGGAAGATTTCTGCCGTTAGGGGCAGCGGATAAGTACCAGCGCTGGAAGACAGTTGCAGGAGCAAGAGGATCAAGGAGATAAAGGCCCCGACTTTACTATCCCAAGTGACCAGAGTCGTCACAACCGCCATAAAGGCCATGCTGGCTAAAACAGTCAAGGCCAGCGTCGTCCATTCGTAGTTGGCCTCAAGACCAATCAAATGAACCGCTCCATAAACCAAGATGCCCGCCAAAATAGAAATCAAACCATTGACCTCCAAACGAGCCTTGAGCCAAGCTTTGCGAGAAGCTGGAACTCGACCAGAAGGAAGCGTGCCAAAAATAACATTGGTAGAAATCGCCGCCACAAAAAGAGCGACAGAAATCATGTAGGGAGCCATACCAACACCATTTTTACCAACTTGATCTCTATCTGTCTTTCAGCTCGACAGGGCCAGCCAAGGCTGCCGCATTGTCCTCTGTCACTGAAAGATCAGACAATTGACCCTTGGCATCTGTCAAGCCTGTATTTAGAGTCTGGGCACCGACTGACAAGTCTCCCAGCCCACTACTTAAAGTGAGACCACCAGTCGCTAACTGCTGAGAACCATCCGCCATTTGAATGGCACCTGTAGATAATGTTTGCATCCCTGCGACCAAAGTCGATGATTTATCATGTAATTGAGAGAGGCCTGAGCTGATTTGACCGATTCCTGAAGTCACTTGGTCATTATGGCTCGCTAGTTAGCCGCTCCTTGAGAAAGCTGATCGACACCTGCAGTATAAGCAGCTACTCCCTGAGCTACTTGAGAAAGGCCACCTGTATAAGCCGTAATGCCTTGAGAAAGGGTCGCTGAACCAGTGCTGGCAGAGGACAAGGCGTCATTTACCTGACCCAAGCCACCGTAGAGACCACTAATCATAGCTGAAGCACCTGGCAGGACTTGGTTGGCCGCTGCCGACAGCTGACTTGCCTGACTGCTGGCCGTTTGCAAACCTTGCAGATTCGTTTGGATAGCTTGGACTTCCTGTACAATAGTTGCCGCTGCACTACTGCTAGAATCAGTACCACCTGCTAGAGCTGATTTTAGTTCTTCTTGCTCATCGGCAGAAAGTTTTTGGTAAGCAGCTGTTCCTTCCAAAGCTGCCATGGCTGCTGCCCGATCACTTTGCGCACTACTTGCCAAAGACTGCGCGTTGGTCGCAATCGTTGTGAGAGAAGCCGCAATTGTTTCCGTTGGCAAGCTCGTTCCTGATGTGGCATTCTGAATAGCTGTATTGAGCTGATCTAGACCTGCCGTCAACTGAGCAACCTTTTCTTGGTTAGTCGTAACACTGCTATTAACGGATGATTGCAGTTCTGCCAAACCGCTGTTTAGTCGCTCCACACCAGCGACTAATTCCTGTGAATTGCCCGTCAGTTGGTTGGTTCCATTCAGTAATGTTTGTGACTGAGCGGTTAATTGACTGGCACCAGCTGAAAGCTGCCCAACTCCATCTGTATATTCCGTCATCTTGCTAGTAAAAGTCGGCAAGCCGGCATTGATCTGAGCCACTCCATCTGTGTATGCTACCAGACCAGTTGACAGCGCTGTGGCTCCATCTGAGAAAGTGAGGCTGGACTGAGCTAGACTTTCCAAGTTAGTAGAGAGCTTTTGGCTGCCGTTTGCCAATTCCTGACTGCCTTCAGCCAATTTAGCTGTACCATCTGCGGCTGTTCCAAGTCCACCTTTTAGCTTATCCATACTCGCAAAAAGGCTTGTCACATAGCTGTTCGTGATCTTCTGACTGACCGACTGCTTCATCGAAGTCATGGCAGAATCACTCATTTTACTAGCGATAAAACTATGACCACTGGATGTTTGGTAGTGGATCGTAACTTGCTTGGGCTGATTGCTCAAGATACTAGCCGCATTGGCTGATAGATCCTTAGGAAGAGTCACCACCATGTAATAGTCGCCCTTTTCCAATCCCTTCTCTGCCTGATCCTTATCCACAAAATGAAAATCCATCGCTGCATTTTTCTTCATATCTTGAACCATATCTGAACCAATGGACAAGTCTTTTCCATACAAGCTCGCCTTCTGGTCCTGATTGACCACCGCTACTGGCAAATCAGAAAGTTTGCCATACGGATCCCACATAGAGCTCAAAAAAATCACATTATACAAGGCTGGAATCAAGGCAACCCCCAGCATGACTACAATAATCTTCGGTTTTTTGAAGATCGCTTTCCATTCTTTGAACATCTTTTCTCCTTTTTTATACACATTGTCTAAAAATTTGATATAATAGATTATACACAATAAAAAAATTAAGGCAAGCAGAAAAATCTATTTTTGTACATCTTGTCTAATTTTGTATAATTCAATAACAAAGGAAAAATTGAAATGACGGAAAGTAATAAACGTAAAAAGACCAAGGCCATCATTGAGAAGGCTATGGTTGACTTATTGCATCAGGAGTCTTTTGACCATATTACAACAGTCGAATTGGCCCGAGCTGCTGGCATCAGTCGCAGTAGCTTTTATACCCACTACAAAGATAAATATGATATGATTGAGCGCTATCAGCAAGGCCTCTTCCATCAACTAGAATACATCTTTGAACACAATCGAGAAGATGTAGCAGTCGCTATCACAGAGGTCTTTCAGTTCTTGACCCAAGAGCCTCTTCTGGCTGCTCTCTTGACGGAAACGGCACTAGAGAAATCCAAAATTTCCTACGCCATAAGCTCCAATCCTTACTTTCCCAAATCCTACAAGAACGGTTTCGCAATAAAGCTTTCAATCAAATCGAAAAGGAATACGGCATCGTCTACCTCGTTAATGCTTTCTTTGGCGTCTACCAGATGTGGATCGCCCGAGGCAGTAAGGAAAGCCCGGAACAAATGGCTAATCTTCTTTTAAAGATGCTATAAAACTCGACAACTAATAAAAGCTGGGACAAGATATCCCAGCCTCTTTTTGTTAATTGAATAAAAAAGAAGCCGAAATCGGCTTCTGAATAAATTTCCAATAGAAATTAAAGCATTTTGTTGTAGAATTCAACGACAAGTGCTTCGTTGATTTCTGGGTTGATTTCGTCGCGTTCTGGCAAACGAGTCAATGAACCTTCCAATTTTTCAGCGTCGAATGATACGAATGCTGGACGTCCAAGAGTAGCTTCTACTGCTTCAAGGATAGCTGGAACTTTCAATGATTTTTCACGAACTGAGATCACTTGACCTGGAGTTACGCGGTATGATGGGATATCAACGCGTTTTCCGTCAACAAGGATGTGACCGTGGTTTACGAATTGACGAGCTTGACGACGAGTAGTCGCAAGACCAAGACGGTAAACTACGTTATCCAAACGACGTTCCAAAAGAAGCATGAAGTTGAAACCAAGGATTCCGCCTTTGATTTTTGTAGCTTGTACGAACAAGTTACGGAATTGTTTTTCACCTACACCGTAAGTGAAACGAAGTTTTTGTTTTTCAGCCAATTGCAAACCGTATTCTGACAATTTAGAACGGTTGTTTGGTCCGTGTTGTCCTGGTACGTAGTTACGACGTGCCAATTCTTTACCTGTACCTGTAAGTGAAAGGCCAAGGCGACGAGCTTGTTTCCAAGATGGTCCTGTATAACGTGACATATGTATGTCCTCCTAAAAATAAAAATATTTCGGTGGAAATAGTCACTTAGAAAGCCCTGATTCGTGCAGATGCCCTTCGCCTAAACAGCCAAGGTTACTTGTTATAAGACACCTGTTGACGAGCTTCATGCTTTCCTGCTGCTATTTCACACAAAGGCTATTGTACCATGAATAAAGTAAAAAGTAAAGGGAATCCTACAAAAAAATCAAGCCCAAAGGCTTGATTAAAGTCATTTTTAGAAAACAAGGCAGCTTACAGTCCCAAAAGCTTCAAAATCTCCTGCTTGTATCGCAGCTTCTGCAGTTCCTTATCCTCGCTGTCTGACCAGGTCAACTGGAGATTAGCTATGATTTGTCCAGGCTGATTTTTCAGGATATAGATACGGTCGCTGAGAGCCAGGGCCTCCTCAATGCTATGGGTAATGAGGAGAGTCGTCAGACCCAGCCTACGATGAATGTCCAGATACCACGCGTGCAGCTCCATCTTGGTCAACTCATCCAAGGCACTAAAGGCTTCGTCCAGAAGAAATAGCTTATGGCCGAACATATAGGTCCTTAGCAGAGCTACGCGCTGCCGCATCCCCCCACTCAGCTCATGTGGATACTTGTCTGCCACATCAAAGAGCCCGAACTCCTTTAAAATCTGACTTGCCTGCTCCGTTGCTTCCTTTTTGGATACTTTTCGAATTAGCAAGGGCAAGATGACATTGCCCAACACCGTCTTGTGCTCCAGCAGTAAGTCCTTCTGCAGCATATAACTCACCCGACCCTTGGGATTTCCTGCCCGTCTAGGACAATCCTGCCCGACTGGACCTCCAAAATCCCAGCAATCAGATTAAAGAGGGTCGTTTTCCCGACTCCGCTTGGTCCCAAAATCGCTACGACCTGGCCTGCTTCTACTTCCAGGCTGATATCTTTCAAAATCTGCTGCTCATCATAAGCATAGCTTACATTTTCAAGTTTGATTTCTGTCATTATTTTATATAATCGTTGCTAAATCCCTTGTCAGTCAAGTCATTGTTCACAATGCCATTGTTCTTGGCCCATTTGTAAAAGGCATTCCAGCGGCTAGCCTCAAACTGACCCCACTTGTCCTTATCTGATGCATATTGCTCGGACAGATATTTTTGGGAAGCCAAGACAAAGTCACGCTTGCTTTTCAACTCTGGCGCATGCTTGATTAAAATATCCGCCGCTTCTTCAGGGTGCTCCATGGCATATTGATAGCCCTTCTTGATAGCCTGCAGGACCTTTTTCGCCTCGTCTGGATTCTTCTTGAGATAGTCATTATTGGCAATAATCACTGGAGAATAATAGTCGAACTCCTTGACATAGTCCTTCATGTAAAAGAAATTAGTGTCCATGCCTTGCGTCTCTGCCATGATGCCGTCCCAGCCATGATAAATCCACGCTGCATCAAACAAACCATTTTCAATCGGCGTAATAGAGTTGGAATCGTTGTTGGGAACTTTTTCCACTTCATCAAACTGGCCGCCTTGGCTTTCGATCAAGGTTTTGAGCATGCCCAGCTCCACCGGATCATTCCAGGTGCCGTATTTCTTGCCAGCCAGATCCTTAGGGCTTGTGATCCCTGCAGACTTCTTGGAAATAATACCCGAAGTATTGTGTTCTACAATAGCCGCGACAGCTGTAATTTCTGCCCCCTTATCCAGTTTTTTAGCCATGGAGTCCTGGAAGTAAATACCAAAAGGCGCCTTGCCATTGATAATCAGATCTGAACTGCTATCTTCAGGCGGTAACTTGATATCCACATCCACACCTGCTTCCTTAAAGTAGCCCTTTTCCTGAGCTACATAGAGGCCGGTATGATTGGTGTTTGGTGACCAGTCTAGGATAAAATCAATCTTTTTATCCTTGCTTTCAGACGTAGATTTCGACTGACCGCAGGCCGCTAGGCCGATGATTGACACGGCAGCCAAACCTGCCAATAACATTTTATAAGTTTTTTTCATTATAATCCTCTTTTCTTTTTTGGAAATAGCAGAGCTGAGCTCCTATTTCCACTTAATAACATATTTTTCACTGACAGCCACCAGCTTCATCCCCAGAAGACTGATAACCGAAACCAATATGATAATAGCAAACATGGTATCATACTGGAAAAGTTTCTTAGACTTAATCATATAAACGCCCAAGCCTTCAAAACCGCCCAACCATTCGGAAACCACAGTCGTGATAAAGGCATAGGAAACACTGACACGCAAGCCCGCATAGAAATAAGGCAGACTAGCTGGAATCTTAAAATGCCAGAGAATCTGCCAGCGATTGGCCTGCATAAGCTCAAAGAGCGTCAGAGTATCCCTATCACAATGCCGAAAACCATCCAGAATACTGACGATAATCGGAAAAGTAGTCGTCAAAATAATCAGCACAATCTTAGGCAAATCCCATAACCCAGCCAGAGAACCAAGATTGGCGCCAAAGCAATGGTCGGAATCGTCTGCACCACGACCATCATAGGATAGATCAGATCATTGAGCCAACTCATGCTGTCCATGAGTACAGCTAGTATACAGGCCAAGATGACGCCCAAGACTAAACCCAGCAAGGCTACTTTTAAGGTGGCCCAGCTATGACTTGCTAGAAATCCAGCATCTCTAATAAAGGCCTGACCGATTTCCAGAGGTGTCGGCAGGATAAACTTAGGCAAGAGCTTGAGCCAGCCCATAACCTGCCAGATGACAAGGATTCCCAGCATACCCAAAAGGCTAATCTGCCGCCGCAGGATATTTTTCAAGTTTTTCATCAATACTTAAAATCTTTCCATAGTTTATTTTCACATTAGCAAAAACATTTTCTGCCTGAGTGCCTGCAAGCTCAATCGCCTGCTGTAGAATAGGAAATAAGGTCTCCCATTCCCCTTCTAGAACGGTCTCAAAAGGCGTCACGATCATCTTCACTGGCTGTTTTTGCAAAAACTCAATTACTTCCTCTATGACTGCCAAACGATTCACATCATGTGACAAAGGAAGAATTTGTAAAGCAATACTGGCTTTCATCTCTTCACCTCCTTACTTTCATGCTTCATCTGAGAATAATGTATGCAGATAGGATTAAAATTCACAAGAAAATAACTTGGTTTTTAAACAAAAAGACAGCGAGCTCCCTTTATAAACACCTTGCTTTCCATACAAAAACACCTTTTCCAATATGGAAAAGGTGTTGCATGCATCAGTAAACTAAAGATTGGTGAATAATTCACCATTTTAGCAAAACCACAAGGTCTTTACAAATACAATTCCCTACGCTGGCATTACCCAGATCAGGTGCGGTCGAAGCTTACACTTCCTCTCAGACTGTACACAGACTCCCATATATAGGATTATGATAACGCAATCATCAGCAAATGTCAAGATTGGAGCTTGGACTCACTACTTTTCAACTACAAGTGAATCAAACGATCATCAATCAGGCAAACTCTCCTTTCGCAGCCAACAAAGACTCCATAGCCCTGATATTCTCTGGCTCACTGGTGGATAAGATGATTTCAAAACCCAGTTCAGCTGCCGTATCCAAGTTAGCTTGAATGTCGTCAATAAAAACTGACTCTATCGGATCAAGACTATACTTTTTTAGTAGCTTTTGATAAATCTCTGGCTCTGGCTTGACAACCCCGACTTCTGAGGAGAGGATATAGCCCGACAGTAGTGGAAAGATGGGCAGCGAACCAGCTTTTTCAATACGGTAAAAAATCTCGCAAGTAGTTGACAAGATGTAAATACGATAACCTTGATCAGCCCATAGTCGAATCTTTTCCTGTAAACCACTGTAAACCTCTACAACCTCATACCAATTGTAGAAGATATTCTGAACAACAGGATGGTAGGAGTCATCCAGCTGAACTAGCACTTTATCACAGGCTTCTTTCAAGCTCAGCTCTCCCTTGTCTGTTTGATGCCAGATACCCGACTCAAAAATAGCCTGTCTAAGAAGCTGCCGACGCTCTTTCTCAGGTTCGAAAGAGGTCAAGATTTTCTCAGAATTCCATTCAATCAAGACATTTCCTAAGTCAAAAACTAAATTTCTTATCATTTCTTTCACCAGTCCTTTCTCTATACGTAGGAGCTTTCGTAAGTTCTAGCTCATGCCATTGCAAATCCGCTATTTCGGATGGTCTTCACCATCCTCGGTATAGCATATTTAGGTTAAGAAAAATCCCAGAAATGAACTGTTCCTCAAAGTCGGGGTTTACCCAACTCTAGGAAGCAATACAAAGTTCTGGAATCACCTATTATTCTTAGTCAAAATAGCGAATTAAATTTTTCTCTGTCAAAATATCTGAGTAAGTATAGGACTCCACATAGGTGTTGGCAATTTCACCCGGCTGCCCCCCTTCATTTTCATACTCAACGATAAAGAGAGAAGGATAAACTTCAATCAAACGACCTTGTTTACTTTTTTGGCGCTTACGGCCATTTTCCAAGGTCATCTCTACCATCTGCCCCTCGTGAGCCTTGATGTCCTCCTTGATTTTCTTCATTTTTGCTACATCTGTAAATGCATCACTCATACTATACATCCTCTCTTTTAGAAATACTTGAAAATTTATTATATTCTTTTTGGAAAATTAGCTCAACCGTACCACGCGCTCCGCTCCGGTTTTTCTCAATAATGACTTCAACCTTGTTGTTAGGAATACCTTCCTCTTCCTCACCGGCCCGTTCATAATAGTCATCTCGGTAAAGAAAGGCTACGATATCCGCATCCTGCTCGATAGACCCAGACTCCCGAATATCAGATAGTACTGGACGTTTGTCCTGCCGTTGCTCCACGCCACGCGAGAGCTGACTCAGCGCAATGACAGGCACCTTGAGCTCCTTCGCCAAAATCTTAAGCTGGCGGGAAATTTCCGAAACTTCCTGCTGACGGTTTTCACGACCCGTTCCTGTAATCAATTGCAGATAGTCAATTAAAATCAGGCCAAGATTGCCTGTCTCTTGAGACAACTTACGAGCTCGCGAACGAATCTCTGTAATCCGAATCCCTGGCGTGTCATCTATATAGATACTAGCATTGGCCAGATTCGCTGTCGCAATGGTATATTTCTGCCACTCTTCATCTGTCAGTTGCCCCGTACGAATGGAGTGAGAATTAATCACTCCTTCTGAAGCCAGCATCCGGTCCACCAGACTCTCTGCCCCCATTTCTAGGGAGAAGATAGCTACCGTCTTATCCAGCTTGGTCCCGATATTCTGGGCGATATTGAGGGCAAAGGCTGTCTTACCAACCGCTGGACGAGCAGCTAGGATAATTAACTCTTCTTCGTGCAAACCCGTCGTCATCTTATCCAACTCACGGTAACCCGTCGCAATCCCTGTAATATCAGTAGTTTGCTGAGAACGGGCTTCTAGATTAGCAAAGTTAAGATTTAGAATATCTTGAATATTTAAACCCACTGCGGCTGGCCGTTTCACTGACATCAATCAGAGCCTTTTCTGCTCCTGCAATGATTTCCTCAGATGGTCTTTCCCCATCATAGGCTTGATTGATGGATTCCGTCAAACGTGAAATCAAGCGGCGTAAGATTGCTTTTTCAGAGACGATCTTAGCATAGTACTCTGCATTGGCAGAAGTCGGCACAGAATTAACGACCTCCACCAGATAGCTCAAACCACCAATATTCTGCAAGTCTCCTTGGCTATCCAAAATATTGCGAACGGTAGTCGCATCGATAGCATCCCCACGATCCGCCAAGTCAATCATGGCCTTAAAAATCAGCCGATGAGCATATTTAAAGAAATCTCCAGGCTCAATATATTCACGGACAAAGACCAGTTTGCTCTCATCGATGAAAATGGCCCCTAGTACAGACTGTTCTGCTAAAATATCTTGAGGCTGAGCTCGCAACTCATCAATCTCTGCCATAGGTGAATCCTTCCTTTAATTCTTTTTACCCTTCCGTAACCCGCAGGCGAATCACACTTGTCACATCTTGGTAAATCTTTACAGGAACATCAATCAAACCAATCGAACGAATGGGAGAATCAACCTTGATATTCCGTTTATCAATTTTTAGACCAAATTGCTTTTGTAGTTCATCAGCAATTTTTTTGTTAGTAATCGAACCAAAAGTCCGTCCGTCTGGTCCGACTTTCTCTGTAAAAGCAACAACCGTTGCTTCTTCTTCCAACTTAGCTTTAATGGCTTGTGCTTCTGCCACCATCTCTGCATGAGCCTTTTCCTGAGATTTTTGCTTTCCTCTTAGCTCACCGATAGCTTGTGCATTGGCTTCCTTAGCCAGATTTTTCTTAATCAGGAAATTTTGAGCATAGCCAGTAGGTACTTCCTTGATTTCCCCTTTTTTCCCTTTTCCTTTTACATCCTCTAAAAAAATAACTTTCATTTTATTTCTCCTTTTCTATTGATTCCTCATTATCCATCACTTGATCCATAATCTCTTGATTTAGACGTTGAGTGACTTCAGCAACCGTTTGATCGCTAACTTGCGCTGCTGCTAGATTAAAGTGGCCGCCACCACCCATTTTCTCCATAATCCGCTGAACATTGATCTTACTGCGACTACGAGCTGAAATGGATACGTAACCCTCAGTATTCCTGCTGACCACAAATGTTGCTTCAATGCCCGACATGGCAAGCATGGTATCAGCCGCCTTACTGATGACGACTGTATCATAGCTGGCATTTCAGCACCCGCTGCTACAATCACATTTGGCAAAAGCTTCTTACCTGTCAAAATCAGCTCATTGACTGCTCGATACTCTTCAAAATTCGTCGAAGAAATATCCTGAATGACCACACTATCACTGCCCTGAGCCCGCAAATAACTAGCTACATCAAAGGTTCTACTCGTTACTCTGGAGGTAAAATTCTTGGTGTCCAGCATAATCCCAGCCATGAGCAGGCTAGCTTGAATCTTATTCAGGCGATTTTTCTTGGAATTTTGAAACTGAATCAGCTCCGTTACCAATTCGCTGGCACTGCTAGCTCCACTTTCGATATAGGCGATGACTGCATTTTCAGGAAAATCCTCATCGCGACGATGATGGTCCACCACAATCGTCTGACTAAATCGGTCAAACAATTCTCTTGAAAGCGTTAAGGCCAACTTCGAGTGATCCACCATTATCAATAGTGAGCGACTGGTCACTCGGTTTACGGCTTCTGAGATCGGCAAAAGATAATCAGCGCCTTCTGACGTTAGTTTTTGAATAGAGCGATAGATATCCGAGCCCATCTGTTGGTCATCATACACAACATAGGCTTTCTCAATGATATTGCTAGCAAAAAGCTGCATACCCACCGCGGAGCCTAAGGCATCCAAATCAAGATTGCGATGACCAACCACGAAAACCTGATCTACACTCTTGATTTTATCTGAAATAGCTGCCATCATAGCCCTCGTACGCGTGCGTGTACGTTTGACAGATGCAGCCGTTCCACCACCAAAGTAAACTGGATTCTTGTTCTCGTCATTCTCTTTGACAACCGCTTGGTCACCACCCCGGACCTCAGCTAAATTAAGATTAAGAAGGGCAATCTTACCAATTTCATCATGCTTACCATCCCCATAAGAAAAGCCCATACTAAGCGTCAGAGGAAGTTTTCGATTCTTGGCTTCTGTCCGAAATTGATCAATGATCGAAAATTTACTATCCATCAGTTGTTCCAAAACCGTATAATCCGTGAAAAGATAATAACGATCCATTCCCACCCGACGGTAGAACATATGAAATTGCTCAGAAAACTCTGCTACAAAGTTAGCTACAAAACTATTGATATGACTGATATCTGAATCTGATACAGCATCTTCCAAATCATCATAATTATCAACTGAGACAACACCGATAACTGGTCGCGTCGTAACGAGCCCAACTGTTGCTTCATACTCACTTGATGCATCAAAAAAGTACAGGACACTAGAAGCCGAATCAAAATAAACAGAATATTGATTATCTCCTACTGTTGCGTAGCTACCCGATTTCGAAGCAGCAAGCTGGATAATTTCCTGAAGGAGATCACTATTTAGCTCCCCATCATCCGTTGTAAAAATCAATTCAGCATAAGGATTGAACCAGTCCACATCTCCACTATTTTCATTGATTTTAATCACACCAACTGGCATCTTATCCAACAAAGAAGCTAAACTTCCCTCTGCTTGATGATTGACATAGCGAATCTGCTCAAGCTCGTCCAATTCAGTCACTCTTTGCTGCTGAATAAATAGCCAAACTAAAAGCGCCAGCACTATGAAAAGAGACACCAGCATAGGCAAACTATCACCAAAAAGGCGTAGACAAATAGCTAATATGATAAAGGAAGTAACCCCCACTATCGCAAAGTGGCTCGGGGAAAAACGAATTCTTTTCATTAAAAAACCTCTTATTGCGCCATTTTACCATATTTTCTTAAAAAAAGCGAGTTTTCACTGCCTCTGGATACTTGTAAAGCAAGAAAGACTCAAATCCCAGATCTATTCTCAAATAAGCATTCATAATCAATTTACAAGATATGTAAACCTTGTAAACTTCATTAAACAAAGGTTGACAGTAGTTGTAAATATTTCTCTATATAAAAGAGATTTTTTGTAAACATTTGTTTACAAACGTGTAAATTATGCAAAAACGTACTATCAATAAGATAGTACGTTAATATGTCTACGATTTTGCTTTATTTTTAGAAATACTTCTAGATTTACCTTCCAAATAAACCATCAAAATAGAAATATCTGCTGGATTGACACCCGAAATACGGCTTGCCTGACCAATCGTTTCTGGATTGATTTTCTTGAACTTCTGACGCGCTTCTGTCGCAATCGAGTCAATATCATCCCAGTCAATATTAGCTGGAATGCGCCTCTCTTCCATGCGCTTCATCTTTTCCACCTGATCAAGAGCTTTGGAAATATAGCCTTCATACTTAATCTCTGTCTCAATTAGCTCGATAATCTTTTCATCAAGCTCCTCTGCCGCTGGACCAATGAATTGAACCACATCTTGATAAGACACTTCCGGTCGCCGCATAAATTCTTTGGCTGTCACTGCATCTGTCAGAGCTTTAAAGCCAAGCGCTTCTATCTTAGCATTGGTTTCCTTGACAGGTTTCAACTTGATGGATTCCAAGCGCTTCATCTCGTTGTCAAATTGATTCTTTTTAATCTCGAAACGAGCCCAGCGCTCATCATCTACCAAACCAATTTTTCGGCCAATCTCTGTCAAACGCATATCAGCATTGTCATGGCGGAGAATCAAACGGTATTCCGCTCGACTAGTCAAGAGGCGATAAGGTTCTACAGTCCCCTTAGTCACCAAATCATCAATCATGACTCCAATGTAACCATCACTACGCTTCAAGATCAACTCTGGCTTCCCTTGGATCTTCAAGGCCGCATTAATCCCAGCGATAATTCCTTGACCAGCGGCTTCTTCATAACCAGAAGTTCCATTGGTTTGGCCTGCTGTAAAGAGTCCTGAAATTTTCTTGGTTTCTAAGGTTGCCCGCAACTGGTGAGGCATGATCATATCGTACTTAATGGCATAGCCTGTCCGCATCATCTCAGCATTTCTAAACCTTTGATAGAGTGAACCAAGTCCTTCTGTACATCTTCTGGCAGACTAGTTGACAGCCCCTGCACATAAACTTCTTCCGTATCACGACCCTCAGGCTCTAAGAAAAGCTGGTGGCGTTCCTTATCCGCAAAACGGACGATCTTATCCTCAATAGATGGACAATAGCGAGGCCCTACTCCTTTAACTATACCTGAAAACATAGGAGCCCGGTGCAGGTTATTTTGGATAATTTCGTGACTTTCTGCATTGGTATAAGTCAACCAGCAAGGCACTTGATCTTTCACATAGTCCTCATCACGAGACGTATAAGAGAAATGATTGGCCTTTTCATCACCTGGCTGAATCTCGGTCACATCATAATTGATAGATGAGGCCTTGACACGCGGAGGAGTTCCAGTTTTAAAACGACCAATTTCAAATCCTAGGTCACGCAGATTATCTGCCAATGGAATCGCCGCTAGGCTATGGTTTGGACCAGATGAATACTTGAGATCACCAATGATGATTTCTCCCCGCAAAGCTGTTCCAGTCGTAACAATGACGGCTTTAGCTGCATACTCCTGTTGCGTCGCTGTTTTAACCCCAATGACCTTACCATCTTCTACCAAGATTTCATTAATCATGGTTTGCCGCAAGGTCAGATTTTCTTGATTTTCAACAGTCTTCCGCATTTCTTTAGAATAAAGCTCTTTATCTGCCTGCGCTCGAAGAGCCCGAACAGCAGGTCCCTTACCCGTGTTGAGCATCTTCATCTGGATATAGCTCTTGTCAATATTCTTGGCCATTTCCCCGCCCAAAGCATCTACTTCACGGACAACAATGCCTTTTGCAGACCCTCCAATAGAGGGATTACAAGGCATAAAAGCCAGCATCTCAATATTGATGGTTGCCAAAAGAACTTTACAACCCATTCGACTAGCAGCAAGCGATGCCTCAACCCCAGCGTGCCCTGCTCCAATCACGATAACATCATAACTTTCAGTAAAATTGTGTGTCATTTCTTTTTCCTTCATTTTTCACCAAAAAAGGCCAAGTCTCTAGAAGTGCAGGACAAAAAAGCCTGCAACATCCATGAGCTTTGACCATCATAGGTATTGCTTATCTTATTTTAACAAATTGAGCTGAATTGTCAATCTAAATATACTGCAAGACTTGACCATTTTTATAAGCTCTGTCAATCAAGCCACCACCTAAACACTCTTCTCCATCATAGAAAACGACTGCTTGGCCTGGAGTAACGGCCCTTTGTGGTTGATCGAAGTTGACAACAGCCTTGTCACCCTTTACAGTAACTGTCACCTTGGAATCTGGCTGCCGGTAACGGAACTTAGCTGTACATTCCATAGTAAATTCTTCCGGCATTTCTTTCGTGAAATGAACCTGACTAGCGTCAAGACTGGTTGACATTAAATGGTCATGATAAAAGCCCTGACCAACATAAAGAATATTTTGGCTAAGGTCTTTTCCGACTACAAACCAAGGTTCGTTGTCACCACCCTGCTGACCACCAATTCCAAGACCCCCTCGTTGGCCAATGGTATAATACATGAGTCCTGCGTGCTGACCCATATCTCGGCCATCCATTGTCATCATGCGACCAGGCTGGGCTGGTAAGTATTGACTCAGAAATTCTTTAAAATTCTTTTCACCAATGAAGCAAATGCCAGTCGAGTCTTTTTTCTTAGCAGTGGCTAAGCCAGCTCTTTCAGCAATCGCCCGAACTTCTGGTTTTTCTAAATGCCCTAGAGGAAACATAGTCTTTTGCAGTTGTTCCTGTGATAGTTGGCTTAGGAAGTAAGTCTGATCCTTATTGTTGTCCTTGCCACGCAGCATATGAACCAAGCCATCTTGGTCTCTCTTCACCTGAGCATAGTGACCCGTTGCAACGTAATCTGCGCCCAGTGTCAAGGCATAGTCAAGGAAGGCTTTAAACTTGATTTCCTTGTTACACATGACATCTGGGTTCGGAGTCCTACCAGCGCGGTATTCCGACAAGAAGTATTCAAAAACGCGATCCCAGTACTCTTTCTCAAAGTTGACAGAGTAGTAAGGAATGCCAATCTGGTCTGCAACAGCTGCTACATCCTTGTAGTCTTCTGTGGCCGTGCAGACACCAAATTCATCTGTGTCGTCCCAGTTTTTCATGAAGATGCCAATTACATCATAACCTTGCTCTTTCAAGAGTAAAGCAGTTACTGATGAATCGACACCTCCGCTCATACCAACGACGACACGAGTCTTAGAGTTATCACTCATTGTGTTCTCCCATCTTTTTCGTTATTTCACGATTGAAGGTCGTGCTGTGCTTTCAACGATTGAAGGTCGCTTGAGCAAGGTCTATTATAGCATGATTTAGCACGGAGAACAACGAATAACCTTTGGCCAATCTGATGAGCTTTATAAGTTGTCAAGTAAATTTACAGTATTGTAAATACCTTGATGCAAAATATCATATTCCAAACAAAAATGTACTAATAATTATAAAAAAGGAACTAGAATGCAAATTCCAGTCCCTCTAAACATATTTCTAAATAAAGTTTTAATACCAGCCATTTGCTAACCAGAAATTTTTAGCAGCCGACCATGAGCCATAGCGACCTGCTACATAAGCATCCGCTGTCTTCTCTTGATTTTCTGGTGATAAATCTCCATTTAGATAGGTGATAGTCAACTGATAGCGACCATAGTATTGCCCATTTTGCGCTGTATAACTGCCGCTAGACTCTTTTTGAGCAATCCACTCCTTGGATTCTGCATCCTCAGCACTCAAGCCAGAACTTGGGTTTACAGTAGATTGCTCAGTCTTATCTGATTTTTCAACAGTCATTTGCTCAGACACATCATCGTCCAGCTCTAAAACCTGTCCAACACTAATCAGATTGATATTGCTGATCTTATTTTTTTGCGCAATCTTGTCAACAGTCGTCTGATGAGAAGCAGCAATCGCTGACAAGGTGTCACCTGACTTGACAGTATAACTTTCTGCATTGGCTACAATCGGAAGCAAAGCAGCAGCTCCTGCCATCAAACTGAGTAAGCCTGCTTTCATCATTCTATTTTTAAAATACAAATTCATGTTTAGAATTCTCCTTTTCTGTGATATATCTATCCTAAAGTAAAAGTATTACAGAATCTTATTACTTTGATGAATTATATTACAGACTATTGAAGAACTTGTAAAAACAGACATATATTCTAAAGTTTTTGATGATGTAAAGGCTATGCTGAACTATCCCTATGTTTTTTGATCCATTTAAATCGAACCCTATCATAGAAGAAAAATAAAACTATTCCTAAAATGAAAGCTGCAGTTCCTTCCTTTAATCCTCTTGGAACAAATGATAAGGTAACTCTGCCTGCTCCTCTGCTCACATCAAGTTTCATAAAACCGTTCTGCGCACGTTTTAACGGTACCTTCTTGCCATCTACACTAGCTGTCCACCCCTTATCATAAGGAATGGTGAAAAAGAGAGAACTATCTCTATCCGCATGATAATCAATCGTTACCGTATTGGATTTTGTCGTCACAGAAACTTCTTGTTCTTTCAATTTACTTATGAGTTGCTGATATTTGTTTACATCCACAGAGAAAAACTCTGGTTTATTAAAAGAGACAGTTCGATTCTCTGGGAAAGAAAATTGGATAGAGACCGTCTGTGCTTCCTTAAAGTAGCCAATATTCAAAAATGGAAAAACATTATGAGTTGGATAACGATTCGTGATTCCATTTACAGTAATATTGACATCCGTCTGATTATCGTTTGAAAAGTCAAGATCTGAAAGATTGACATAGACTTGACTACCTGCAGGCACCTCAATTGTGTAAGTAACGCTAGCATAGCTTAATTGAGCGTTATTTTCAATGCTTGCAGTTACTTTCCCTTCAGTTTCTTCCTCATCACCAGCGATAGAAATTCGCTCATAATATTTATGATTCAAACCCGATAGTTGATTTAAAAAGGCTGTCTGATTGTCAAGGGTTAAATTAGTGAACTTGACATCTTTGTAAACATCATTGGTTAAGAAAGTCAAACCCAAAGCATAATTATTTTCATACAATGTCATTGCCCCCTCAGTCTTCTCAGCATAAAAACCAAATTTCTGCGGATCTGTCTCAGACAAGTTATACTTTACAGCAAAAAGGCTATCCATCAAAATGCTATTATTTTGATAGCGGAGATTCAGATTAGTTCCTGCTGATTTAAAACCTAATTTATCTAATGTCGAGCTAGCTTGCGTATTTCTGACTGATGAGAATTGAGAAATTCCATTATAATTAAATTTCATACTGTCATTGCCAGTCTGAGGATCAAGTCTCTCTGTTCGAAAGAAATCTCTATTTTCCCTCTTACTATACTTGACAAGGTTATCAATTTCATCCATCTTCTTCGAATAGGAAGAACGACTTGCAAAGACCCATTCTTTAGCAATACCATCGACCTGATAATAAGAGTTTAAGGTGAGCTCAAAAACCACAAAAAACAGTAAAGATAGTGTAAACATACTCTGCCTAACGTGACAACGAATAAAAGCAAAGCTGATTAAGAGATAGGCAAAGAAAAACTCTAAAGTAAAAATGTAATTTTCAGGACCAAGAAAATCATAGCGTTTACTATAGTATAAAGTGGCTAGAAAACCAAAAGAAATGAGCAGGAAGCTAAGGAATACTTGCCACCATTTAACTTCCTCCAAACGATTAAGCGTTTCTGCAGCCATCAAAATGATAAGAAGAGAAAAAAGCCAAGAATAGCGATGTAAAAACATATTTGGCGCATGCATTCCCTGCCAGAGTAAATCCAAATACTGCAGTCGGAAGCTCAATATAAAAATGCCAATCAACAAAATGTAGGCCAGTTTCACGCGAAGCTTAATACTTTTTATCGTAAAAAATAAGATACTTAAAATAAGAGGAAATAGACCAACATAAATCATAGGAATAGAGCCATACTTAGTTGTGTCAAAACTTCCTATAAAATTTTTAGCAAAAATATCTAGATACCAACTTTTTTCAGTAAACAAACCTTCAACCTTTGTCAAGGTCTCACCATGTGAACTCAGATCTAGATAAGTCGGCAAAATCATAATTAAACTAGTAAAGCCTGCTAATATTGACACGATAGCAAAATCAGGAAAAGACCGAATCCTGGCCTTAAAGTCCCAAGAAAGCTGAACGAGATACCAAAGAACTAAAAACAGAGCCATCATGTAACCAAAATAATAATTCTGGATAAAGAGAATTGACAAGCTTGTAAAGTACAAAACTCTCCCTTGTCCATTCATCAGCTTGTGTAAACCAAAGATGATAAGGGGTACCAATATAAATACATCTAACCAAGTTTTAATTTCTAGTTGACTGACTGAGAAACTCATCAAGGCAAAGGAAGTTGACAGAATCAAGATTAGTGTCTCTGGAATTTTTTTAAAGATCCCTTTAATACTGATACAAGTTGTCAAGCCAATCAAGCCAAACTTGATAAGAGTAAACAAGTAGACCGCATCCGGCATTGATTTTAAATCGAAAAAGTAGACGAAGGGGGAAAGGAAACTTCCTAGATAATAGCTGGAGAGGGCATAAAAATTTTGTCCTAATCCACTTGAAAACGTGTAAAAAAGACTATCCGTTCCATGAAGGATATTCCTCAATGTCGTATCAAATACGACATACTGATGGAAGCCGTCTCCAAGTAACGGCGAAGTATCGCTTCCCCAGTAAATACCTTGACTCAGATAAACGAAACACATAATGAGAAAAGGTAAGATGAAGGAGGCAAAATAAAGCCAATTTTTCTTAAAAAAATATCTGATTTTTTCCATGTTTCTTATAGAGAAAGAGGCTGAAACGTTGTTTCATGCCTCTGTAAACCTCTGTCAACTCATGTTGACAACTTATTAATCCTTCCAAAGTTCTTTGACTTTTGCCTGAACTTCTTGATTTTCCAAAAATTCATCATATGTCTCGTCAATGCGGTCAATCACACCATTTTTTGAGAGAACAATGATATGATTGGCCAAGGTTTGAATAAACTCATGGTCATGGCCGGCAAAAATGATCGACTCCTTAAAGTTCTTCAAACCATCATTAAGACTAGAAATAGATTCCAAATCCAAGTGATTGGTTGGGTCGTCCAAAACCAAAACATTTGACTTGAGAAGCATCAGTTTAGACAGCATAACCCGAACTTTTTCTCCACCTGACAAGACATTGACAGGCTTGTTAACCTCATCGCCAGAGAAAAGCATCCGACCCAAGAAACCGCGAAGGAAGGTATTATCATCCTCTTCCTTGCTAGCAAATTGACGGAGCCAGTCTAGAATAGATTCACCGCCCGCAAAGTCACGAGAATTATCTTTTGGCAAATAAGAACGACTGGTTGTAACGCCCCACTTGATAGTTCCTTCATAGTCAATATCTCCCATCAAGGCACGAATCAAGGCAGTTGTTTGGATATCATTTTGTCCAATCAAAGCTGTCTTATCGCCAGGACGCAGGATAAAGCTGATATTGTCAAGAATAGTCTCGCCGTCAATCTTGACAGAAAGATTTTCTACTGTCAAGAGGTCGTTCCCGATTTCACGCTCCGCTTTAAAGCTGATAAATGGATATTTCCGGCTTGACGGAACAATTTCTTCCAATTCAATCTTATCCAGCATCTTTTTACGAGAGGTTGCCTGTTTAGACTTGGAAGCATTGGCGGAGAAGCGAGCCACAAACTCTTGCAATTGCTTGATTTTTTCTTCCGCCTTAGCATTTCGGTCAGCGAGCAACTTAGCTGCCAATTCACTTGATTCTTTCCAGAAATCATAGTTTCCGACATAAAGTTTGATCTTACCAAAATCAAGGTCGGCCATGTGGGTACAAACTTTATTTAAGAAGTGACGGTCGTGGGATACGACAATAACTGTATTGTCAAAGTCAATCAAGAAATCTTCCAACCAAGTAATGGATTGAATATCCAAACCATTGGTCGGCTCGTCTAGAAGCAAGACATCAGGTTTACCAAAAAGAGCCTTGGCAAGAAGAACTTTAACCTTGTCGCCGTTCGTCAATTCACTCATATTTTGGTAATGCAAGTCTTCTGGAATATTGAGATTTTGTAGCAATTGAGAAGCTTCGCTTTCAGCTTCCCAGCCACCCAACTCAGCAAATTCACCTTCCAGCTCAGCCGCTCGAACCCCATCCTCGTCAGAAAAGTCAGGCTTCATATAGATGGCATCTTTTTCCTTCATGATATTATAAAGGTGCTCATTCCCCATGATAACAACATCAATGGCCCGCTCATCCTCATAGTCAAAGTGATTTTGACGCAAAACAGAAAGTCGCTCATCTGGCCCTAAAGAAATATGGCCTGTCGTTGGCTCAATATCCCCAGCTAAAATCTTCAAGAAGGTAGACTTACCTGCACCATTAGCTCCAATCAAACCATAGGTATTTCCTTCTGTAAATTTAATATTTACTTCATCAAATAATTTTCGATCACTGAAACGCAGTGACACATCAGATACTGTAAGCAATGATTTTCTCCTATATATGTAATCTCCTCCATTTTACTAGAAAATTCTTCTTTTTTCAAACTATTATGGAATAAAAAACTATTTAAAGAGATAAAAATGCTATCAACTTTGTACATATGCTGTAAATATATTGTCAAGGTATTTCTTTTGAACTATGATTCTTCTTTTTTCTTCTAGATTCTTCCGCATTTTCTTTGAAAATGATATAATGAGAACAACACTAATTGAGGAGCAAGCAATGACAAAACCCATTATTTTAACCGGAGACCGTCCGACTGGAAAATTACATATCGGTCATTATGTAGGAAGCCTACGTAACCGTGTCCTTTTACAAAATCAAGACAAGTATGAGATGTTTGTTTTTCTAGCGGATCAACAAGCTCTGACAGACCATGCGAAAGATCCACAAACAATTGTAGAATCCATTGGCAATGTAGCCTTAGACTATCTGGCAGCTGGACTGGATCCCAAAAAAGCAACTATTTTCATCCAGAGTCAAATTCCAGAGTTGGCAGAGTTGTCAATGTATTACATGAATTTGGTATCTTTAGCTCGATTAGAGCGCAATCCGACTGTCAAGACAGAAATTGCTCAGAAAGGATTTGGAGAAAGTATCCCAACAGGCTTTTTGGTTTATCCTATCTCTCAAGCCGCAGACATTACAGCCTTTAAGGCAAACTATGTACCTGTCGGAAATGATCAAAAACCGATGATTGAGCAGACACGTGAAATTGTTCGCTCCTTCAATCATGCCTATGGTTGTGAGGTTTTGGTGGAGCCTGAAGGGATTTATCCAGAAAATGAAGCAGCTGGGCGTTTACCAGGGCTTGATGGCAATGCTAAAATGTCAAAATCATTAAACAATGGGATTTATCTAGCGGATGACATGGATACACTCAAGAAAAAGGTCATGAGTATGTACACCGATCCCGACCACATCAAAGTTGAAGATCCAGGAAAAATCGAAGGTAATATGGTTTTCCATTATCTGGATGTTTTTGGTCGGCCAGAAGATGCTGCTGAAATTGCGGCTATGAAAGAACACTACCAACGCGGTGGTCTGGGGGATGTCAAAACTAAACGCTATCTCTTAGAGATTTTAGAGCGGGAATTAGGACCAATCAGAGAGCGTCGCCTCGAGTTTGCAAAAGATATGGGCCAAGTCTATGACATGCTGAAAGAAGGCAGTGAACGTGCTCGACAAGTTGCTGGACTAACCCTGTCAGAAGTCAAAAATGCAATGGGAATTAATTACTTTAAATAACGAACAATAATAGCAGATTGTATCAAAAACCATCGTCTTTTACCTTCAAAAGAGATGGTTTTTAATTTTTGCATAATAATCATTGACAAATGCCTATAGAATGGTATGATATTAACAATAAAAAGACGAGCCCTGCTCAATATATAAGAAAAGAGGAAACTGTGGATGTCTAACTGGGACACTAAATTTTTGAAAAAAGGTTTTACCTTTGATGATGTATTGCTCATTCCAGCTGAAAGTCACGTGTTGCCAAATGATGCTGATTTAAGTACAAAACTTGCTGAGAATTTAAAATTAAATATCCCAATTATTACTGCGGCTATGGATACAGTTACCGAAAGTCAAATGGCGATCGCCATTGCCCGTGCCGGCGGTCTAGGTGTCATCCACAAATATGTCTATTGCACAGCAGGCTGATGAAGTTCGTAAGGTAAAACGTTCTGAAAATGGTGTCATTATCGATCCATTCTTCCTGACTCCTAATCATACGATTGCTGAAGCAGATGAATTGATGGGGCGCTACCGCATTAGTGGGGTCCCAGTGGTTGAAACGATGGAAAATCGTAAATTAGTCGGTATCTTGACTAACCGTGATTTACGCTTTATTTCAGATTATAATCAACCAATTTCCAACCACATGACCAGTGAAAATCTTGTTACAGCTCCAGTCGGAACTGATCTGGCAACTGCTGAAAGAATTCTGCAAGAACACCGGATTGAAAAACTACCTTTAGTAGATGAAAACGGTCGACTTTCTGGTCTTATCACCATTAAAGATATTGAAAAAGTGATTGAGTTCCCAAATGCAGCCAAAGATGAATTTGGTCGTCTGCTAGTTGCAGGGGCCGTTGGTGTAACTTCCGATACTTTTGAGCGTGCTGAGGCCCTCTTTGAAGCAGGAGCAGATGCCATTGTTATTGATACAGCCCATGGTCATTCAGCTGGCGTTCTACGTAAAATTGCTGAAATTCGTGCTCACTTCCCAGATCGCACTTTGATTGCCGGAAATATTGCAACTTCTGAAGGTGCACGCGCCCTCTTTGATGCCGGTGTTGATGTAGTAAAAGTCGGAATCGGACCAGGTTCTATCTGTACAACTCGTGTCATTGCCGGTGTCGGTGTCCCACAAGTCACAGCAATCTACGATGCAGCTGCAGTCGCACGTGAATATGGAAAAACCATCATTGCTGATGGTGGAATTAAATATTCTGGAGATATTGTTAAGGCTTTAGCTGCAGGTGGAAATGCAGTCATGCTTGGTTCCATGTTTGCTGGAACAGACGAAGCGCCAGGTGAGACTGAAATTTTCCAAGGACGTAAATTTAAAACTTACCGTGGAATGGGCTCTATCGCAGCTATGAAGAAAGGCTCCAGCGATCGCTACTTCCAAGGTTCTGTCAATGAAGCTAATAAGCTAGTTCCAGAAGGAATTGAAGGGCGTGTAGCTTATAAAGGAGCGGCTGCAGATATCGTCTTCCAAATGTTGGGCGGTATCCGTTCTGGTATGGGATATGTCGGTGCAGCTAATCTGCAAGAACTTCATGAAAATGCTCAATTTATTGAGATGAGTGGTGCTGGTTTGAAAGAAAGTCATCCTCACGATGTACAAATCACCAATGAAGCTCCAAACTACTCTGTCCAATAGAATTATAATTATAAAGAAAAACAACCTTGTCAATTCCTTGACAAGGTTTTTGGTTTACAAAATGTAAAATATATTTACAATTCATTGACTAATCTGTAAAGTTAATATTTTCTTCTTTCTTAATTACGCCTTGACTTATCTGAAAAATATTAATATCTTCTGGTAGATTATGTAAGTGATCTAAGCTGGTTGTCGTGATGAAAGTTTGGATATTTTGAGAGATAGTTTCTAACAATTTCAATTGACGCATGTTGTCAAGCTCGCTCATTACATCGTCAAGCAATAATATCGGAGTATCTTTTGTAAGACTTTCAATTAGTTTGATTTCAGCTAATTTGAGAGATAGAACAACACTGCGGTGTTGGCCTTGGCTACCAAATCCAGCTTCCATATCATTGATAAAAAAGTTGATATCATCTCGGTGAGGTCCGACACCTGTATTCTTTTTGAAAAGGTCTCGTCTACGACTCTCTGATAAGGCTGCTCGAAAAGAAGCTTCCAAGTCTTCGAGACGTGAAAACGGAACAGAGGATAAATACTTGATTGTCAATTTCTCTTTTCCTTGAGAAATATCTCCATGACTTTCCTGAGCAAAACCTTCTAGCTTTTCAATAAAGTCTAAGCGATGTTGCATGACACGACAACCAAAATCAAGCAGTTGCTCATCTAAAACAGAGAGAAAGGTTTCATCTACCTTATCATTAGCCTTAAGATAGGCATTTCTTTGCTTGAGTACATGATTATAGTTAGACAAGTCAGAAAGATAGATGGGCTTGATTTGCCCAAGCTCAATATCAATAAATTTTCTGCGTAAAGCAGGGGCGCCTTTAATGAGCTGTAAATCTTCTGGAGCAAACAAGACAACGTTGACAACCCCTATATAATCTGATAATTTCCCTTGTTTTAAATGATTAATTTTGGTGATTCTCCCCTTTGGTGTCAACTCGATGTCAAGTGGGATTTTACCCGTTGTTTTTTCAATGATTCCTGAAATTTGAAGATTTTTTTCTTGAAAATGAATCAAATCCTTATCGGTTCGGGTACGGTGACTACGAGTAAGGGCTAAAAAATAGATGGCTTCTAGAATATTGGTTTTCCCCTGTGCATTTTGCCCCAGAAAGATATTAAGACCAGGATCAAAATCAACCTCTGCAGCTTGGTAATTACGAAAATGTTTAATTTTCAGCGTTTTTAACCACATGGCTTAGGTTCCTGGAAAGCGAACAGGTGCTTTTTTGCTTCTCTGCTCGGGCTTTCTTTTCTTCTCTTCTTTTTTTGTTGGTTGAGATTTTTTCAAGTCCTTATTCATAGCTTTAACCAAGTCTGCCACTCTTTTTTTCTCTGCTTGCTCCTCTTGATGTTCAAGGATCTCCTCCTGACTTGGGGCAAGGAGGACAATCTCCAGTTCTTGGTCTGGAAGAGAGATAACATCGCCAATTCTAAGTTTTTTTCCCCGTCGATTTTCCAGTTCACCGTTAAAAAAGACCTGATTATCTGCTAAAAAGGATTTGATTGCTCCGCCACTTTGAATGATACCAACTTCTTTTAAGAGAGCCTGTAGAGTAATAAATTCGTCAAATAATTTGTATTCCATATTTCACCTCAATCCTTGTCATTATATCATAATTTAAGCGGAAACTGTTCCGTGGTAGTCTCATTTAAGGACAAGTTTTACTAGAAAAATAGAAAACGCTTTAATCTCTAAAAATGCCGTTCCTTACAAAGCATTAAACAGCATTTCGTGTTATAATAGAAGTCTATATTATTCGGTATGAGGAGAGCAATGGAAATCATAAAAGGAGTACATCTTCACTTCATTCAGTCAGAAAAATTTAAAACCAATAAAATTAAAGTGCGATTTTCAGCTCCTATGTCTGAAAAAACAATAGCTGGGCGGGTTCTTACAGCCAGTATGCTGGAAACTTCAAATGCTCTTTACCCAACATCACAAGCCTTTCGAGAAAAATTAGCAAATTTATATGGGGCTAATTACTCGACAAGCCTTTCGCGACGGGGATTAGTGCATTATCTGGATATCAATCTTTCTTTCGTGCGGGATCAATTCTTGAGCCGAAAAAATATGTTGGCAGATGAAATACTAGATTTTTTGAAGGCTAGTCTCTTTTTTCCTCTGTCAAATGGACAGGCTTTTGATACCAAAACCTTTGAAATTGAAAAGAGAAATGTTTTAACAGACTTGGAAGCTGAAATTGAGAATCATTTCTACCATGCTCACAGAGAGTTAAATATTTTATTTTACGATTTACCAGAAATGCGGATTCCACGCGTGGCAACAATCGAGCTAGTAGAAAAAGAAACGGCTGAAACTAGTTTCGCTGCTTTTCAGCAAATGCTAACTCAGGATCAAATTGATTTTTTCTTCATCGGTGACTTCAATGAGATTGCTGTTCGTGAGAAAATCCAAGAATTCCAGTTTTCTGAGCGAGAGCAGCCTTTACAGCTTAGCTACCAGCAAAACTATTCAAATATAACTAGAGAAAAGCTGGAGCAGCGAGATGTACATCAGTCCATTGTTGAACTGGCCTACCATTTTTCTAGTCAATATGGGGATCGCAGCCATCTGCCCCTAATTGTTTTGAATGGCTTATTAGGAGGATTTGCTCATTCCAAGCTCTTTGTCAATGTTCGGGAAAAAGAGAGTCTAGCCTATACCATTTCTAGCAATTTTGATATTTTTTCTGGTTTGATGCGAATCTATGCTGGAATTGACCGAGCAAATCGGACAAAGACCGTCGCTTTAATCAACCGCCAAATTCTAGATTTGAAACGGGGGCATTTCACAGATGAAGAACTTGAACAAACCAAGAATATGATGAAAAATTCAATACTTCTGGCTCAGGATCGACAAAACACCTTGATTGAGCGTGCTTACATGTCCTCTGTTCTAGGGAAAAAATTTCTGTCACTAGAGGCTTGGCTGAAAGCATTAGAAAATGTCAGCAAAGCTGATCTTATAGAAGCAGCCCAGCAGTTGAAATTACAAGCGATTTACTTTATGGAAGGGAAATAATGCAGAATCCAGGTTTAGAAAAAATCAATTATATAGCCGTGGGAGAAAGCATCTATCGGGCGGTGCTAGCAAATGGATTGCAGGTTTACCTACTCCCTAAAAATGATTTTAATGAAACCTACGGCATCATCTCAACACACTTTGGCTCTGTTGATACTAAGGTTGTTTCACGTGAAACAAAACAAGTTTCTCATTATCCAGCAGGGATTGCACATTTTTTGGAGCACAAACTATTCGAGCGTGAAAACGGTGAGGATTTGCTGCTGGAATTTACTAAATTTGGCGCAGAAAGTAATGCCTTTACAAGCTTTACACGTACCAGCTATCTGTTTTCTACGACAAACTGTGTAGCAGAAAATCTAAAGCTGTTGCAGGAACTCGTTTCCCAAGCTAATTTTTCAGAAGCATCTGTTCAGCGTGAGCAAGGAATTATCCAGCAAGAAATCGAGATGTACCAAGACGATCCAGATTATCGGCTCTTCTTTGGTGCTTTGGGCAATCTCTATCCTCAAACCCCACTAGCAGAAGATATTGCCGGAACGACAGAGTCAATCATGGATATTACTGTGGAAGATCTGACAGAAAACTTTGAGCTTTTCTACCGTCCGTCCAATATGACTTTATTTGTCATTGGTAATTTTGATTTGGAGTCCACTTTTGAAGATATTGTCCAAACACAAGAGACCTTATCTCCTAAATTATTAACTGAAACGATTGAAAAAGAGCCTCTCATCTTACAGCCAGTAATTCCAACTGCTACTAGTCGGATGGAAGTTGCCAGTCCTAAATTGGCGATCGGTATTCGTGGGAAAGATGCGATAAAGGATACTGAGCTTTATCGCTATAAAATTGCCCTGAAATTGCTTTTTGCCATGATGTTTGGTTGGACTTCCAAGCGTTTCCAGACCCTGTATGAAAATGGCAAGATTGACAATTCGCTCACTCTTGAAGTAGAGGTGGAAAAGGATTTCCACTTTGTCATCCTAACTATGGACACGCAGGAACCCGTAGGAATTTCTCATCAATTCCGCTCAGCCATTCGAAAGTTTGCTCAGGATCCAGATGTCACAGAAACACACCTAGATACGATTAAAAGTGAAATGTTTGGAGATTTGCTGCATGGTCTGAATTCTCTTGAATACATGGCAACCCAGTACGAACCGCATTTAACAGGGGAGAATCTTTTTGATTTACCTAAGATTTTACAGGATATCACTTTAAATGACGTCTTAAAAGTCGGACATCGCTTTATTGACCAGTGTGATATGACAGATTTTACTATTTTCCCAAAATAGTTCCAAGTTTATTTCAAAATTTTGTTAGAATAATGTCTAAGAGAAAAGGACTATCCTTATGAGAAAAAAAACGATAGGAGAGGTACTCAGACTTGCTCGAGTAAACCAGAAACTTACTTTAGCAGATCTAGCCAAAAAAACAGATATAAAAACTGACTACCTAAAGGCTCTTGAAAACAATCAATATGAGAAATTTCCAAATGCCTTTTACGTTCGTAGCCTGCTACGAAAATACGCTTGGGCTCTGGATTTAGACGAGACAATTCTTTTAGAGGCATACGACACAGATAATACTGTCGTTTATGACGAAATTGAATTAGCGGAAAACGAAGAATTTCGAAGCAGAAAATATAAAAATCGTTCCTTTTCACTTCCGCTCTTTTATTTCCTAGTAGTTGCCCTGTCTATCATTATTTTTGTCACCTATTACGTTTGGCAATATGCCAATACAACTACTCCGCAGTTCAGCAGCTCCGATAGTTACAGCCTCGTCTCTAGCTCAAGTATCGAAGATCGTTCAACTCCACCTGAGACTTCCACAACAGACTCTAGCTCAACAAAAGAAAAGCTGGAAGTCACAGGAGAAGGAAACTATTTAACTGCAAAATATCGTGGTAAGTCGCAAACTACTCAGTTAACAATCTCAGCGAGCAACACCTCAAGCTGGATTAGTGTGACAAATACAGACTTGGCAGCAGGTACAACCCTTACTCCAACCCAATCAAGCCAAACAGTGACACTCTCTCCCAATACCACTTATACAATTACCTTAGGAGTTGTAAAAGGCGTTACTGTCACTGTCGGCAGTCAGAAAATAGACCTATCTACCTTGACCAGCGACAGTGCTATAATTACTCTCACAATTGAATCATAAAGGAAGAATGATGAAAAAAGAAAATATCCCCAACGCTTTAACCCTTGCCAGAATTGCCTTAATTCCAATCTTTATTTTGATTTTGACTTTTGGGCATTCGCCAGCCATGCATATCCTAGCTGGAATCATTTTCGCCCTTGCCAGTATCACAGACTACCTGGATGGCTATCTGGCTCGCAAGTGGCAGGTCGTGACCAATTTTGGAAAATTTGCCGATCCTATGGCCGATAAACTGCTGGTTATGTCCGCTTTTATCATGCTGATTGAAATGAAAATGGCTCCTGCTTGGGTGGTAGCTATCATCATTTGCCGAGAGCTGGCCGTCACTGGTTTGAGACTCCTATTGGTAGAAACTGGCGGAACAGTTCTAGCGGCCGCTATGCCAGGCAAAATCAAGACTTTCACGCAGATGTTTGCCATCCTCTTTCTTCTGCTCCATTGGACTTTAATCGGTCAGATTCTCCTTTACATAGCCCTGATTTTCACTATTTATTCTGGCTATGATTATTTCAAGGGCAGTGCCTATCTCTTTAAAGATACATTTAAATAATATGGAAAATATCATTGAAGTAAAAAATCTTAGTTATCGTTATGACCATAAGTCTGAAGATTATATTTTAAAAGATGTCTCGTTTCACGTGAAACAAGGAGAATGGTTGTCTATTGTCGGTCACAATGGTAGTGGAAAATCGACTACGGTGCGTTTGATTGACGGTCTTTTGGAGACCGAGAGTGGTGATATCATCATTTCTGGAGATAAATTGACGGCTGATAATGTCTGGGAAAAGCGTCGCCAAATCGGCATGGTCTTTCAGAATCCTGATAATCAGTTTGTTGGGGCGACTGTTGAGGATGACGTTGCTTTTGGTCTGGAAAATCAAGGTATGGATTATCCGATGATGGTTAAACGAGTCCATGAAGCTTTGGAGCTAGTCGGAATGCAGGATTTTAAAGAGAGGGAACCTGCTCGACTTTCTGGCGGACAGAAGCAAAGAGTCGCTATTGCTGGCGTAGTCGCGCTCCAGCCAGATATTATCATCTTGGATGAAGCAACCAGTATGTTAGACCCAGAAGGACGACTGGAATTGATTCGGACTGTCAAGGACATTAAAGATAAGAATCAGTTAACAGTCATCTCCATTACCCACGATTTGGACGAGATTTCGCTGAGTGACCGTGTCCTCGTTATGAAAAATGGTCAGGTTGAGTCAACCGCTAAACCAAGAGAACTCTTTTCCAGACCTGATTTGGAAGACTTGGGCTTGGATCAGCCCTTTGTCAATCAGGTCAAAGCTGCCATGATTCAAACTGGGCTAACTCTGCCAGAAACCTATTTAACTGAAAGAATTGCAGGAACAATTATGGGAATTACTCTAAATAAAGTCAGTTATACCTATCAGGCTGGAACTCCATTTGAGGGTCCAGCGCTTTTTGAAGTTGATTTTGAAATCAAAGATGGTAGCTATACGGCTTTGATTGGACATACTGGCAGCGGAAAATCAACCATTTTACAGCTCTTGAATGGCTTGCTGACTCCGAGTGAGGGCAGCGTGCAAGTCAACAATGTTACCATCACTTCAAATTCTGTCAACAAGGACATTAAACAAGTTCGTAAACAGGTTGGTTTGGTCTTTCAGTTTGCTGAAAGTCAAGTTTTTGATGAGACTGTTTTGAAAGACGTGGCCTTTGGTCCGCAAAATTTTGGTGTCTCTAAAGAAGAAGCCGAGGCTTTAGCGCGTGAAAAATTAAGCCTTGTCGGCATTTCTGAAGAATTATTTAGCCGCAGTCCTTTTGAACTTTCTGGAGGGCAGATGAGAAGGGTCGCTATTGCTGGAATTCTAGCAATGGAGCCTGATATCTTGGTTTTAGATGAACCAACAGCTGGACTTGATCCAGCAGGACGCAAAGAATTGATGGAACTCTTTAAGAAACTGCATCAAGCTGGAATGACCATTGTTCTTGTAACCCATTTAATGGATGATGTAGCAAATTTTGCTGATACAGTCTATGTACTGGAGAAGGGCCGCGTCGTCAAAAGCGGTCAGCCTGCTCAGGTTTTTCAAGATGTCGATTTTATGGAAAAGATTCAGCTAGGGGTTCCTAAAATCACAAAATTTGCCCAGGAATTAGCTGAAAAAGGAATGAAATTTTCTCATTATCCAATTACGATTGAGGAATTTAAGGAGATGCTGCATGGATAAGTTGATTTTAGGACGGTATATCCCAGGAAATTCGGTCATCCATCGATTGGATCCGCGCAGTAAATTGGTGGCCATGTTCTTCTTTATTTTATTAATTTTCTGGGCCAACAATCTCATCACTAATTTGCTGCTATTTGTTTTCGTTTTTACTCTGATTTTTCTCTCAAAAGTTCCTTTGACATTCTTTCTAAAAGGCATTCAATCAATGGTTTTCATTATTGCCTTTACCACCCTCTTCCAGCTCTTTCTGACGGGGGGAGACAAGGTACTTTTCCAGTTTGGTTTCATTAAAATTACGGAATTTGGTCTTTCTCAAGCGGGGATTATCTTTAGCCGTTTTGTTTTGATTATCTTCTTTTCAACCCTTCTGACTTTAACCACAACACCACTCAGCCTTTCAGATGCAGTAGAAGCTCTACTGAAACCACTCAAAGTCTTTAAAGTTCCTACGCATGAAATTGGTCTCATGCTGTCTATGAGCCTGCGTTTCGTACCAACTTTAATGGATGACACTACGAGAATTATGAATGCTCAGAGGGCTCGAGGAGTTGATTTTGGCGAAGGAACGATTGTTCAAAAGGTTAAATCAATCATTCCAATCTTAATTCCCTTATTTGCTTCTAGTTTCAAACGGGCAGACGCCTTAGCTATCGCAATGGAAGCGCGTGGCTATAGTGGTGGTGAAGGAAGAAGCCGCTATCGACAACTTTCTTGGAAAATGATTGATAATCTTGCTCTTCTCTCTATTTTCCTGATCGGTATCTTGCTCTTTATCTTAAAAAAATAAAGAATAGTATAAGTTTGATAGCAATATTTTTGTTAAAGATCTAATGAAATACACTAAAAATCCTTTTAAAATAATATTTTTATGTGTAAATCTCAATATTTTTGTAATATTCGTGCTTAAAATGTAATCTTTTAGTAATATTTAATGTGTATGATAGTATTATAACTAAAGGAGAAAACTTTTAAAATGAGTATGAAAGTGAAAAAATTGACTCTAGCAGGAACGATTGCTACAGCAACACTATTTGCATCAACTATTGTTGCTAGTGCTGAATCTTATACAGTAAAAGCTGGAGATACCCTATCAGAAATCGCTGAAAGTAAAAAAACAACTGTTGAACGTTTGGTAGAATTAAACAAAATTTCAAATCCAGATTTTATCATGACTGGACAAGTTTTGGAATTAGGTGATTTGAAAGATGTTGCAAAACAAACAACATCAGCACCTGCTGTCTCACCAGCGACACCAGCAGTCCCAGCTCCCGTAACTCCAGCTGCCCCAGTAGCTACGGAAACTCCAGTAACGACAGAAACTCCTGCAGTTGCTGCAACTTCAGACTACTCTGCCTATTCATCAGACGTCGTACTCGCAAATGGTAATACTCCAGGTGCTGTAGGTTCTTACGCAGCTGCTCGTATGGCTGAAATGACAGGAGTGTCTGCATCTACATGGGAAAATATTATTGCTCGCGAATCTAACGGACAAGTCGATGCCTACAACCCATCAGGAGCAAGTGGTCTTTTCCAAACAATGCCAGGTTGGGGATCTACTGCAACTGTTGAAGATCAAATTCAAGCAGCTTACCGTGCTTACAGTGCACAAGGACTATCTGCTTGGGCTTACTAAAATAATAAAAAAATGACTAAACATATTTAGTCATTTTTCTTACTCAAAGATACTATTTATTCTCCAAAAATTTCTTTTGAAAGTCTGCGGCCGGTAGGAGTTGTAGCTAGCCCTCCTTCAGCCGTTTCCCTGAAAGCAGTAGGCAGGCTAGAGCCTACTTGGTACATGGCATCAATGACTTCGTCAACAGGTATTTTGGACTCGATTCCGGCCAAAGCCATATCCGCTGCGATAAAGGCGTAGCTAGCTCCCATAGCATTTCTTTTGACACAAGGAACTTCTACCAGACCAGCTACTGGGTCACAAATTAAGCCCAGCATATTTTTGATCACAAAACAGATAGCTTGACTCGCCTGAAAAGCAGAGCCACCAGCAGCCAAAACCAGGGCAGCTGCACTCATAGCAGAAGCGGAGCCCACCTCAGCTTGACAACCTCCTTCTGCGCCGGAAATAGAAGCGTTATTGGCAATAACCAAACCAAAAGCACCAGCAGCCAGCAAAAAGTCTAATTGCTGTTCCTCTGTCAAATCTAGTTTTTCAATCGCTGATGTAAGGACTGCTGGCAGACAGCCAGCGCTACCAGCTGTTGGTGTAGCACAAACCAAGCCCATTTTAGCGTTGTGCTCATTGACAGCAATAGCATTTTTTTGCAGCAGTCAGCACAGTATAATCTGACAAGGCCTTCCCTGACTGGATATAGTGGTGCAGCTTGGCTGCGTCTCCACCGGTCAATCCGCTGCGAGACTTGCTCTCGTCAAGCCCAAGAAGGACTGAGGCTTTCATCACCTCAAGATTTCGACTCATCAGACGTAAAACTTCGTCTCTTTCCCGACCCGTCAATTCATATTCGGTCGCAATCATTAATTCAGCAACATTGCCATTAAAATCTAAATCAGCCTGCTCAACCAATTCTTTTATTGAATAAAACATCTCTTCTCCTATTTAAAGAAATTGACATTATGGAGATAGGGGATTTTCCGAATCTCTTCGATAGCCTCTTCGCAACTACGACTATCCACCTCAATGATCATAATCGCTTTCTCGCCCGCTTTTTCTCTAGTCACCGTCATTTGAGCAATATTGATATTGTAGCGGGACAGAGCCTCCGTTACATGGGCAATCATACCTGGAACATCTTGGTGGACGATGATAATGGTTGGCGTATTCATGCTGAGAGAGACTGAGAAGCCATTTAACTCGGTCACCTGAATATTTCCACCACCGATAGACACACCCGTTACACTGATGCTTTTATAGGCGTTTTTAACCGTGATTTTTGTCGTATTTGGATGAGGAGCATTGCTATCTTTCTGAATAGTCCAGACAATCTTGATACCGCGTTTATGGGCAATTTCAAGGCTGTTAGGAATTTCAGGATCATCCGTATCCATTCCTAAAATACCTGCTACCAGAGCCAAATCTGTTCCATGCCCGCGATAAGTCTTTGCAAAGGAATTAAAAAGCTGGAATTCAACCTCGGTTGGTGTATCATCAAAAATAGAGGATACGATCTTACCGATACGCACAGCCCCTGCAGTATGACTACTGGAAGGGCCAATCATGACAGGACCGATAATGTCAAAAACAGATTGAAATTTTAATGATTTCATAAGAAACCTCTTGAACATATTTTCTAAAATTATTATATCAAACTTATCAAATTTCTGCCTGATATCATACAAAAAAAGAGGACAATTGTCCTCTCTTCATTATTGGTAATTCGCATACCTGAAACTCTCTTACTCCGCCAGTAGGACTCGAACCTACGACATCATGATTAACAGTCATGCGCTACTACCAACTGAGCTATGGCGGATAGTATAGTCCGTACGGGATTCGAACCCGTGTTACCGCCGTGAAAAGGCGGTGTCTTAACCCCTTGACCAACGGACCATCTATGTTCTTTTCAGAACATATTCTATTATATCAGGTTTTGAATCTTTGTCAACAGTTTTTTATTTATTTTTTAAAATTTCTTTTAAATGTTTTGTTCTTAGCCTAGAAACAGGGCAACGGCGGCCTTCATAAAATATAATTTCCTTTGTTTTCTTATCATAATCGCAGATATTATCGATATTGACTAAGAAAGATTTATGGGAAGCAAAGAAACGTTGGGTTTTCTCATCCTGCTCTTGAACACTGGCAATCGTTCCATAAAATTCTTTTATAAAGTTTTTTCCGACCATCCGTAACTTATGAGAGGAACTTGAGGTTTCGATATACAAAATATCATTAAATGGCACGCGCACATCATTGCCTCGATAGCTGTATTCAAAGTAGTCAACCATATTGGTGTTTGTAATTAAGGTGTTTTTCGTATAAATGATACAATCTTTGATACGTTTTTTAAACGAATCATCGTTAATATCCTTGTCAATAAAATCAAGAGCTGATACCTTGTATTTGAAAGTCATGGTCGCAAACTCTGATTTTGAAGTTACAAAGACAATAATAGCATATGGATTATGATGACGAATAAAACGAGCGACCTCCAGTCCTTTGGTCTCTTCCCCTTTAATATCTATATCCAGAAAATAAATCTGATTGACATCTTCATTTTCGACGTAGTCCTTAAATTCCTGAATTTTTCCTGTGATTTTGACCTGGATATCGAGACCCATTTCTTCAGCAATCTCTGCTAAAGTTTTTTCCATGCGGAGTTGGTGGGCTAAGGTATCTTCTAATGCTAAGATTCTCATAAACTATTCCTTCTTTTAATTGTTAATACTTGGGTGAAATCATACTTACTTATTTCTGTATCTAGCATGATGTATTCATAATTCTCTAAAATTTCTTTCAGATTATTTAAACCTAGGCCTCTTCGATAACCTTTCGTTGAGAACTCTGGTTCATAAATTTCTTCTAAATCTAATTTTCTTTGCTTGCGGGAATTTTTTACAACAAAAATGATTTCCGTATCGAGTTGAACTAAAGTCACATGAATCATTTTTTCATAGCTTTCGATTGCGCCTTCAACAGCATTGTTTAGCAATATACTAGCCATTCTTACCACATCTAATAGCTTAATCGGTAATTTCTCAACAGGATCTTTGACTTCGAATGTCAAATCAATCTGGTGCTCACGCGCTTTGAATAAAGTCTCCGTCATAACGCTTCGGAGAGCTGAGTCACCAACATTGTTCAAATCAAAATAAGTGTATTTATCCGAGCGTAATTTTAAATTTGCATCAACTAAAACTTCTTGATATATTTTTTCAATTTCCTTGATATCTTGAGTATTGATGGCCGTCTGAAAGCTGGTCAGCATGCCAGCATAATCATGACGGAAACCACGAATTTCATTATAGAGAGAAACAATTTCATCTGTATACTGCTGCAGCTGCAACTGTTCCAATTCTCTTTGTCGAATCTCCTCTTCTTTTTCATACTTTTCCCGAATCGCCTTCAAATAGAAAAGAGTCGTCATAAAGATCAAGAAACAAATAGTCGCTAGCATACTGCTAAAACTATTAAAATGATCGTCTTCACTTAACCAATGAGAAACATTTAAAATGAAAATATCTATAACATAAAAAATATTAATTCTCTTAATTGTCTTTTTAAAGACCTCCTCTTTAAAATCACATGCGTAAAATGGTAAGTAGTCGATAAACTTAAGCATAAATAGAACAGAGATACTGTTTATCATGATATAAAAGACAGCCCAATTATCTTTTACAAATGAATCCCCTGTAATTGAGGAAATAATGACGGAAAAAAAGGTAGTAGAAGCCTGGACTGTTAAATAAAGGAGAAGAGATAGAAATATAGAGAAAAGAGTTGATAACTTCTCTTTTTTTATAAAAAAATACCTGTAGAAAAAAAGAGGATAAATCAGTAGTAAAATAAAATACAGAACATGCCTTGACAAAGAAAAATATAGATTCTAAATTTAATATGAGTAATGGTAATAAAATTAAGACTATAGCACACAGAAAAGTAAAGTAAAAACTAGATTTTACTTTATTGATCTTTTCATATATAACAATAGTGAAATATACTTCAATGGCGGCTTGCAATATCCAAAAAAAATAATTCAAACATCATTCCATCTCCTCAGTTATCAATGTTATTTTTTTCTTAAATTTAATTTTTTAAGAAGATATTTCTTAAATCTCCTCCAAGAACTTCTTTAAGTTCTTTTTCATTCAAGACTGGGAATTGAGCGATTGTTTTTAAAGTTTTTTTCTGAGTATTTTTTTCATATTAGATTCTCCTAAAAATTTTTTCGTAAGTGTTACCTTACAAGATCTATTATAAATAAAATTTTAAATAATCTGTCATCTTTCCCTGAAATGTCATTTTTTATTCCTGAAATGTCGTTTTCTCAAAAATATAATAAAAAAACACGAAATTTTTCGTGTCTGAGTAATGCATATTATGATCCCAGCAGGATTCGAACCTGCGACCGTTCGCTTAGAAGGCGAATGCTCTATCCAGCTGAGCTATGAGACCGATACCTTTTCATTCTATCAGAAAAATCTAGTATCGTCAAGATTTACTTATGGTAGGGACTCCCTTGTTGAATCATGAAAGCCCGGTAAATCTGCTCTACCAAAACAAGGCGCATCAGTTGATGAGGCAGGGTCAATTTTCCAAAACTCATCAGTAGATTAGCTCTTTTTTTGACAGCAGGAGACAGACCCAAGCTGCCGCCAATCACAAATGTAATATCAGAAAAGCCACGAACTGTAATGTCGCTCAAGATAGAACTAAACTCTTCTGAAGGAAATTGTTTTCCTTCAATAGCCAAAGCAACTACGAATTCTCGTTCAGAGATTTTTGCTAAGATCCGATTTCCCTCTTTTTCGAGGATTTGCTGATTTTCTACCTCACTGGCCTTATCTGGTGTTTTTTCGTCTGCTAATTCCACAATTTCTAACTTACAAAATCGACTCAAGCGTTTGGCATATTCAGCAATTCCATCCTTGAGATACTTTTCTTTTAATTTTCCAACAGTTACAAGCTTTATTTTCATATTTCCATTCTATCATATCCACATGGATTTCACACTTTATTCACATCAGTTCTTTATGGAAAACTGGTTGAATCTATGTATTTTCTAACCTCTATCAACATTTTTTATAAGTTTTCCACAACTTGTGGAAAACTTGTGGATTTTAAGTTATAATTAAGAATAGATTTCTATAATTTCATCAATTGTAATCAAGGAGGAAAATATGAAAAACGCTTCAAATTTCTTTAAAAAATCTTTGTTGCTTTTTATTGTTTTAGTTGTAGGATTTATTGGCGGAAGCCTAGGAAATTTAGCCACTGCATTTGTCAATAATAAAATGGCTAATCTTGGTTCTTCAAATTCAAAGACTACTGTATCAACATCTTATAAAAATACAACCGATACCACAAAGGCTGTAAAAAAAGTGCAAAACGCAGTTGTATCGGTGATTACTTATACTGGTTCTAATCAAGAAGGAGTGATCAATAATGAATCAACCAGTGATCCTCAAGTAGCTAGTGAGGGATCTGGTGTCATTTATAAGAAGGAAGGAAAATATGCCTACCTTGTTACCAATACTCACGTGCTTAATGGAGCAAAAAATCCCGATATTCTACTAGCAGATGGTAGTAAGGTTCCTGGTGAAGTGGTGGGATCAGATGTTTATTCTGATATTTCTGTAGTAAGAATTAGCTCTGAAAAGGTGAAAGATGTAGCTGAATTTGGAGATTCCAACTCCCTGACAGTAGGAGAAACTGCTATTGCTATCGGAAGCCCTCTCGGAACAGAATACGCTAACTCTGTTACACAAGGGATCATCTCTAGTTTGGGTAGAAATGTAACCCTGCAATCTGAAGACGGCCAAAATATTTCGACAACTGCCTTGCAAACAGATGCTGCTATCAACCCTGGTAACTCTGGCGGCCCACTCATCAATATCCAAGGGCAAGTTATTGGTATTACGTCCAGCAAAATCTCTCACAATGGTCAAACTGCTGTAGAAGGCATGGGCTTTGCAATTCCATCAAACGATGTTGTTAATATCATCAAGCAATTAGAGAAAAATGGAACAGTGACTCGTCCTGCTCTAGGTATCCAAATGCTCGATTTATCCAATATAGCCACTTCTGACTTAGCAAAATTACGTCTGCCTTCATCTGTAAAATCAGGTATCCTTGTCCGCTCTGTGCAAGAAGGAATGCCTGCTGAAAATAAACTTCAGAAATACGATGTCATCACAAAAGTTGATGATAAGGATGTCGAGTCAACCAGTGATTTACAATCTGCTCTCTACAGACACTCTCTGGGGGATGAGTTGAAAGTGACTTACTTTAGAGATGGTAAAGAAGCTACTACAACCATCAAATTGACAAAATCAACCCAAGACTTAAGTAACAACTAAGCCTTTACATAATTGTCAACACACCTTTACACGATCGTAAAGGTGTGTTATGCTATATACAAATGGAAAATTATCAATACGTACCACTAAAAGACATTCGAACCAATCCTTATCAACCTAGAAAAAGCTTTTCTCAAGAGAAAATAAATGAATTGGCAGCTTCTATTAAAGAAAATGGAATTATTCAGCCCATTATTTTGAGAAAATCTTCCTTATTTGGTTACGAAATTTTAGCAGGTGAAAGACGATTCAGAGCTGCTATGATTGCTGGTTTAGAAAACATTCCTGCCCTTATTAAAGACTTGTCTGACGATGACATGATGAAACAAGCCATCATCGAGAATTTGCAAAGAGAAGACCTCAATCCGATCGAAGAAGCGGAATCCTATCAACATCTGATTGAGAAAGGTCTGACCCATGAAGAAATTGCAAAAACCATGGGAAAATCTCGGCCTTACATTAGTAATCTCGTTCGCTTGTTACAGCTACCAGCTTTTATGCTGGACGCTGTCAAAGAGGAAATGATTTCGCAAGGGCATGCTCGTCTCCTCATCCCACTCAAAAAGAAAGAGCAAGTTTTTTGGCTGGACAAAATCATTCAAGATAATTTATCCGTTCGTGCTCTTGAAGTTTCATTACAAAAGAAAAAAAAGTCAAAGAACAGAAAAAACAAAGAAATTTTCTCCCATTCGGAAGAAGAAAGATTGAAAAAAATCCTTGGACTCAATGTCTCCATTCAATTAAAAAATTCTTCAAAAGGAAAGATCGTTATTCCTTTTGAAAACGAGGAAGAGTATCAAAGAATTATAAACAGCCTGAAATAGGGCTGTTATTTTCTTTTTTCAAACTAACAGACTTTTCCACCTTTAAAAGTAGCCTAAAATATTGAAAAATAAGGATTTTATTAACAATCCACAATCTGTGGATAAGTATTATAAACATTGTTAATTTTTCTCCACAACTTGTGGAAAACTTGGCCTTTTTATGTTAAAATGAGAGTCGACATAGAGAATAATTTTTTGAAAAGGAGGAGGCAATGACCAAAGAGCAAGAATTTTGGCGAAGAATTTTAGAACTTTCCGCTGCTCAGCTAAAACAGACTACCTATGATTTTTTTGTTGCGGAAGCAAAATTAATAGCCATTGAAAATAACCAGGCCACTATCTTTCTGGATAGCCCAGTCAAACAGCTGTTTTGGGAACAAAACTTAGTGGGCGTTATTCTCACAGCTGGCTTTGAAATTTTTAACGATCAAATCACGGCCAAATACGTCTTTGAAGATGCAGGACATGACAGTATTTCTAAATATCAGCTGGAAGAACTTCCTGAAAAGACGCCATTTCGGCCAAGTTTGCCGCCAATTGATACTGGATTAAAAGCTAAATATACATTTGATAATTTTGTACAAGGGGACGGAAATATCTGGGCTAAAGCAGCAGCCTTGGCTGTGTCTGAAAATCTAGCAACTACCTATAATCCACTATTTATCTATGGCGGACCAGGGCTAGGCAAAACCCACTTACTAAATGCTATTGGGAATCAAATTTTAGAAAATATTCCTGATGCGCGTGTAAAATATATTCCAGCGGAAACCTTTATCAATGACTTTCTGGAGCATCTGAGGCTCGGTGACATGGATAATTTCAAAAAAATCTATCGGAGCTTGGATTTGCTCTTGATTGATGATATCCAGTCTCTTGGCGGCAAAAAAGTCTCTACCCAGGAAGAATTCTTCAATACGTTTAACGCTCTGCACGGCGATAACAAGCAGATTGTGCTGACCAGCGACCGCAGTCCAGATCATCTTGATAATTTGGAAGAACGCTTGGTCACGCGCTTCAAATGGGGCCTCACTCAAAATATTACACCACCCGATTTTGAAACGCGGATTGCCATCCTTCGAAATAAGATCGAACATCTGGACTATATTTTCCCTAATGATACTTTGGAATACCTTGCCGGACAATTTGACTCGAATGTCCGTGACTAGAAGGGGCCCTCAATGATATTACACTCATTGCAAGAGTCCGCAATCTCAAGGAAATTACGATTGACATCGCTGCTGAAGCTATTCGAGCTCGCAAGCAGGATTCTAGTCAGGTAACAGTCATTCCGATTGAAAAAATCCAGTCTGAGGTCGGCAATTTCTATGGCGTCAGTGTCAAAGAAATGAAGGGAAGTCGTCGAGTCCAAAATATCGTTTTGGCTCGACAAGTGGCCATGTATCTAGCCCGCGAACTAACAGACAATAGCCTACCAAAAATCGGACGAGAATTTGGTGGCAAAGACCACACAACAGTCATTCACGCGCATGGAAAAATCAAAACCCGACTCGAAACTGACGATAGCCTGCGACTTGAAATCGAAAATATCAAAAACAAGATAAAATAAGGGTGTGGAAAAGATTGAACGAATCTAAAGTTTTTTCCACAGGTTGTGAACAAGTCTTAAAACTTGATTTTAGATACTTTGCTCCCTTTTTCCACAGCTTCCACAAGAACTACTATTACTATTAACTTCATAATCATAAATAATAAAAGGAGTCCCTATGATTCACTTCTCTATTAATAAAAATTTATTCCTACAAGCTTTGAACACAACTAAAAGAGCTATCAGTACAAAAAACGCTATTCCAATTTTATCAACAGTTAAAATTGATGTGACGAAAGAAGGTATTACCTTGATTGGTTCAAATGGCCAAATTTCCATTGAAAACTTCATTTCAGTGCAAAATGAGAATGCCGGGCTCTTAATTAATTCATCAGGTTCTATCCTCCTTGAAGCAAATTTCTTTATCAATGTCATTTCTAGCTTGCCAGATATCGTGCTTGATTTCAAAGAAATTGAGCAAAAACAAATCGTCCTTACCAGCGGCAAATCAGAAATTACGCTAAAAGGAAAAGATGCGGATCAATATCCACGTATCCAAGAAGTCTCTACTAGCAATCCTTTGGTTTTAGAAACAAAAGTCCTTAAAAATATCATCAGTGAGACAGCTTTTGCTGCTAGCACGCAAGAAAGCCGTCCTATTTTGACGGGGGTTCATTTTGTCTTGACAGATAACCAATCCCTCAAAACAGTTGCGACAGACTCTCACCGGATGAGCCAAAAGAAAATTACTTTGGACAAGAAAGGCGATGACTTCGATGTGGTGATCCCTAGCCGTTCTCTGCGTGAATTTACAGCTGTTTTCACAGACGAAATTGAAACAGTAGAGGTTTTCTTTGCCAATAATCAACTTCTCTTTAGAAGTGAAAATATCAGCTTCTATACACGCTTACTGGAAGGAAACTATCCAGACACAGACCGCCTGATTCCTACAGAATTTTCAAGCGTTGTGACCTTTAATACCAATAATTTACGTCATGCCATGGAACGGTCTCGCCTTCTGTCCAATGCGACCCAAAATGGAACCGTGAAATTGGAAATTGTGAAGGGCATTGTCAGCGCTCATGTCCATTCACCAGAAGTTGGACGCGTGAATGAAGAAATTGATACAGAAAGTGTGTCAGGAGAAGATTTGAGCATCAGCTTCAATCCTACCTACCTGATCGAAGCGCTAAAGGCAGTCGATAGTGAGAAGGTGACCATTAGCTTTATTTCAGCTGTTCGTCCTTTTACTTTAGTACCAAGCGAAGATGCTGAAAACTTTATCCAGCTGATCACACCAGTCCGTACTAATTAGAAGATAAGATTTAAGACAAGGCTGACTCGATCCGCCTTGTCTTATTTTGATCATTTACAAGCCAGCTGACTCTAAAATTGTGCTATAATATAGCTAGGGTTGAGAGAAGCGCTAATCTGTATTTTTAAGATAATAAAAAAAGATTGTCAAAAGGAGAGAAGATGTACGAACTTGGAACTTTTGTAGAAATGAAAAAGCCCCATGCCTGTACCATTAAGTCGACGGGCAAGAAGGCCAATCGTTGGGAAGTCGTCCGCATGGGAGCAGATATCAAGATTCGCTGCAGCAACTGCGAACACGTTGTTATGATGAGCAGATATGATTTTGAAAGAAAAATGAAGAAGGTAATTGAATAGTCCATATTTTAGACTTAGCTTGATTTTGAATGAGCTACCTCATCAACAAAGAACGGATAAGACTAAGAAAGTCTTATCCGTTTTCTGCTTTTATTTAAGTTCTTCAAATTTGCCGTCTTTGACTTCTTTATAGCCAGAAGCTTCAAGAGATTTTACCGTTTCTTTATAACTGATATAATTAGCTTTTTGGTCTCCATCTGTTTGGATAAGCTGTTTGCTTTTCAGTTCTGAGATATCTGCCTTGCTAAAATCCATCGTCATCTTTTGCGTCAAATGATCGTCTTTATACTCGATTTTATTAGTAAGTCCTTTAATATTTTCCAGAGTTTTCATGTAGCCTCCAATTTGTTCTTTGGCGGTATCTTTTGTCAATCCGATAGGCTCATAATAGAAAACATTGCTGGTTTCATTGTTCAGCAAATCATCGCCCTTATACTCAAGAGTGATCCGACTGTCTTGCTTGGTCTTTTGGTCAATCAACTGAAAATAGGCTTTTTTAGGACTGCTACTGCAGGCAGCTAAAAAAAGTAAAGTAAACATCGTCAAGAAAGAAAGAACAAAAGTTTTAATTGTCATTTTTTTCATGGCTAACTCCTTTTATCAAAATATTAACAATATTATATCATTTTTTTGTAGAAAATATTTTTATTTCTATCCAGAAAGCAGGAAATTTTTCATTCAAATCCGCTGTTTAGGATAAGGATTTATGGTATAATGGTTTGGATTGAAAAGATGAATGGAGAAGATACGAATGGCTTTAACAGCAGGGATTGTTGGATTGCCTAATGTGGGCAAGTCAACTTTATTTAATGCAATTACAAAAGCAGGGGCAGAAGCTGCTAACTACCCTTTTGCGACCATTGATCCAAATGTCGGTCGGGTAGAGGTGCCAGATGCTCGTTTGGACAAACTAACAGAATTGATTAAACCTCAAAAGAAGGTTCCTACTACATTTGAGTTTACAGATATTGCAGGTATTGTAAAGGGAGCTTCAAAAGGAGAAGGTCTGGGAAATAAATTCTTGGCCAATATCCGTGAAGTGGATGCTATCGTCCATGTAGTCCGTGCCTTTGATGATGAAAATGTCATGCGGGAACAAGGCCGTGAGTCTGATTTTGTCGATCCTATGGCTGATATTGAGACCATCAATCTAGAGCTTATTTTGGCCGATCTGGAAAGCATTAACAAACGCTATGCGCGTGTTGAGAAGATGGCTCGCACTCAGAAGGACAAGGACTCAGTGGCAGAATTTAATGTTTTACAGAAAATTAAGCCTGTCCTGGAAGATGGTCTGTCAGCTCGGACAGTTGAGTTTACAGAAGAAGAGCAAAAAATTGTCAAAGGCCTTTTTCTTTTAACGACTAAGCCGGTGCTTTATGTGGCCAATGTCGGTGAAGATGAAGTTGCAGATCCAGACAATATTGACTATGTGAAGCAGATTCGTGAATTTGCAGCTACAGAAAATGCTGAAGTTGTTGTCATCTCAGCGCGTGCCGAGGAGGAAATTTCTGAACTGGACGATGAAGACAAGGCAGAATTTTTGGAAGCTATCGGCTTGACAGAATCAGGTGTAGACAAGTTGACACGAGCAGCCTATCATTTGTTGGGACTTGGAACCTACTTTACCGCTGGTGAAAAGGAAGTCCGTGCTTGGACCTTTAAGCGTGGTATGAAAGCTCCTCAAGCAGCTGGTATCATTCACTCTGACTTTGAGAAGGGGTTCATCCGTGCAGTGACGATGTCTTATGATGATTTGGTAAAATATGGATCTGAAAAGGCTGTAAAAGAAGCTGGACGTTTGCGTGAAGAAGGAAAAGACTATATCGTTCAAGATGGAGATATTATGGAATTCCGCTTTAACGTGTAAATCAAGTGTAAATTTAAAATACATAGGTTGGAAAGAAATTTCCAGCCCTTTTGGCTTTTATAAAGGAGTAAAATGACAAAATTAATTGTTGGATTAGGAAATCCAGGAGATAAATATTTTGAGACCAAACATAATGTTGGCTTTATGTTAGTTGACAAGATGTGTAAAGAATTAAATCTAAAGTTTACAGCAGATAAGATTTTTCAAGCAGAGATTGCTTCAACTTTCTTGAATGGGGAAAAAGTCTATTTTGTAAAACCAACTACTTTTATGAATGAAAGTGGGAAAGCAGTCCATGCCCTGCTCACTTACTACGGCTTGGATATAGATGACTTACTCGTTATTTATGATGATCTGGATATGGAAGTTGGGAAAATTCGTCTTCGTACTAAAGGTTCAGCTGGCGGGCACAATGGTATTAAGTCCATCATTAAACATATTGGAACACAGGAATTCAAGCGAGTGAAAATTGGCATTGGAAGACCTAAAAATAATATGTCAGTTATTCATCATGTTTTAGGCAAATTTGATCAGGAAGACTATATCAGTATTTTAAATACATTAGAAAAAGTTGACAGTGCTGTAAATCATTATTTACAAACTGAGAATTTTGAGCAGACCATGCAACAATACAATGGATAAGAAAATGACACTACTTAATCTATTTGGTCGAAACCAACAAATTGTAGACTGGAAGCAACAATTACAAAAGAATACCCGTCAGTTAGTGATGGGACTTTCAGCTTCAACAAAAGCTTTAGCGATTGCCAGTAGCTTAGAAGAGCAGGAGAAAATCCTAGTCATCACTTCGAGTCAAAATGAAGCAGAGCGTCTGGCTAGTGATTTGCTTTCTTTGTTGGGAGAAGAAAAAGTTTATACTTTCCTGGCAGATGATACCCCTTTGGCTGAGTTTGTTTTTTCATCGCAAGAAAAAATCTTTGCCAGATTAGAGGCCATTAATTTTTTATCAGACAAAGAGAAGAATGGGATTCTAATCATCAATGTTGCAGCCAGTCGCTTATTCTTGCCCCAGCCTGATGTTTTTAAAAAATCTGAGCTTATCCTTTCTGTTAGTAAAGAATATAATCTTGACAAGTTAGTAAAGTCTTTGTCAAGGAACGGTTATAAAAAAGTTTCGCAAGTTCTCAGCCAAGGAGAGTATAGTCTGAGAGGGGATATTCTGGATATTTTTGAACGCTCAGCTCAATATCCTTATCGGATAGAATTTTTTGGAGATGAGATTGATGGCATAAGGATTTTCAATCCTGAAAATCAGCTTTCTCTTGAAAATGTGGAAGAGATTTTGATAGAGCCTGTTACAGATCTTCTATTGACAGAAGAAGATTATGCAAGGGGACAGAAAAATCTAGAAGCGTCCTTCTCTACGGTTATTGATCCTTCTTTAAAATCCTATTTAGAAGAAGTATTAAGCTCTGTTAGAGAACAATCTCATCATGCAGATATTCGCAAATTCCTTTCCTTTTTCTATCAGAAAGAATGGACTATTTTAGACTATCTACCAACTCACACTCCTATATTTTTTGATGATTTTCAAAAGATAATGGACAAGCATGCCCAGTTTGAATTAGAAGTTGCCAACATCTTGACAGATGATTTACAAAATAGTAAAGCACTGTCAAATCAACAATACTTTGCAAATAACTATCAGGACTATCGTAAATATAAACCTGCTACATTTTTTTCTAACTTTCATAAAGGCTTAGGAAATCTAAAATTTGATGCACTTTATCAATTCAATCAATATCCAATGCAGGAATTCTTTAGTCAGTTTCCTCTTTTAAAAGAAGAAATCAATCGCTTTAGGAAATCGGATTATACGGTAGTCTTGCAGGCAAATTCAAACTCAAGTTTACAAAGTTTACATAAAACTTTACAGGATTATGAGATTCATTTAGATTACATCAAGGAAAAAGACATCCATGACAAAGCTGTCCAGCTCATAGAAGGAAATCTAGTTCAAGGATTTAATTTTGTTGATGAAAAAATCGTTTTGATTACTGAACATGAGATGATTCAGAAAAAAATCAAACGTAGGATTCGTCGTCAAAATATTTCTAATGCTGAAAGGCTGAAAGACTATAATGAGTTGGAAAAAGGCGATTATGTGGTTCATAATATCCACGGTATTGGTCGCTATTTAGGAATTGAAACGATTGAAGTTTCAGGAATTCATCGGGATTATTTGACGATTCAGTATCAAAATGCAGATCGTATCTCCATTCCGGTGGATCAAATCAACCTTCTGTCTAAATATGTAGCTAGCGATGGAAAAGCACCTAAAATTAACAAGTTAAATGATGGGCGTTTCCAAAAGACGAAGCAAAAAGTCCAGCATCAGGTTGAAGACATTGCCGATGACCTTATTAAATTATATGCAGAGCGTAGTCAATTAAAAGGTTTCCAATTTTCTAGTGATGACCAGCATCAAGTAGAGTTTGACAATGCCTTTCCGTATGTGGAAACAGATGACCAACTCAGAAGTATCCAGGAAATCAAGAAAGATATGGAGAGTGACCGTCCTATGGACCGACTCTTGGTTGGAGATGTTGGTTTTGGGAAGACCGAGGTGGCTATGCGGGCTGCTTTTAAGGCTGTCAACGATCATAAACAGGTGGCTATCTTGGTTCCGACCACTGTTTTAGCTCAGCAACACTACACAAACTTTAAAGAACGTTTCAATGATTTTGCCGTAAATATCGATGTTCTCAGCCGTTTTAGAAGCAAAGGGGAGCAAAAAGAGACTCTGGAAAAGTTGGAAAAAGGGCAGATTGATATTATTATCGGTACCCATCGCCTCTTATCGGCAGATGTGACATTTTCCGATTTGGGGTTACTGGTGATAGATGAAGAGCAGCGTTTCGGTGTCAAGCATAAGGAAAAGTTAAAGGAACTAAAAAAGAAGGTTGATGTGCTGACCTTGACGGCTACCCCTATTCCAAGAACCCTACACATGTCGATGTTAGGAATTCGAGATTTATCGGTAATTGAAACACCACCGACCAATCGTTATCCAGTCCAAACCTATGTTTTAGAGAATAACCTCACTGTTATTCGAGATGCGGTTTTACGTGAAATAGACCGAGGTGGACAGGTTTACTACCTTTACAATAAAGTTGACACCATTGAGCAAAAAGTTTCAGAATTAAAAGAGTTGATTCCAGAGGCTTCAATTGGTTATGTTCATGGACAGATGACTGAGGTTCGCTTAGAAAATACCTTATTAGACTTTGTTAATGGTGAATACGATATTTTAGTCACAACAACGATTATTGAAACAGGTGTCGACATTCCAAATGCAAATACTCTCTTTATCGAAAATGCTGATCATATGGGGCTGTCAACCTTGTATCAACTTCGTGGTCGAGTTGGCCGCAGCAATCGAATCGCTTATGCCTATCTTATGTATCGGCCAGATAAATCTCTGACTGAAGTTTCAGAAAAAAGACTAGAAGCCATTAAAGGATTTACTGAGCTAGGATCTGGATTCAAAATTGCTATGAGGGATTTGTCTATCCGCGGAGCAGGAAATATTTTAGGAAGTTCACAGTCAGGTTTCATTGATTCTGTAGGATTTGAAATGTATTCTCAACTTTTGGAAGAAGCTATTGCTAAGAAGCAAGGTAAGGAAACCAAGCGCCAAAAAAGCAATGCTGAAATCAATCTTCAGATTGATGCCTATCTTCCAAGTGATTATATTTCTGATGAACGTCAGAAAATCGAAGTTTACAAGAGAATTCGTGAAATTGACAACCGTGTAAACTATGAACAGCTGCAAGATGAATTGATTGACCGCTTTGGAGAATATCCGGACGTAGTGGCTTACCTACTGGAGATTGGTTTAGTCAAATCCTATCTTGATCAAGCTTTTGTGGCACTTGTTGAGCGAAAGCATGAATCTGTCATCATTCGTTTTGAAAAAATTTCTCAGCAAATCTATCTGACCCAAGATTATTTTGAAGCCTTGTCAGCGACAAATCTAAAGGCTCGAATTGGTGAGCAGCAAGGCTTGATTGAAGTCGTTTTTGATGTTCGGAATAAAAAAGATTTCGAGATTTTGGAAAACTTGCTGAACTTTGGTGAAAAACTGGTAGAAATCAAGAATCGAAAAGCTGAATAAACATTACAATTCGGTAAAATTTCAGCTTTTTAGCTTTGTTTCTTTCAAAAGAATGATAGAATATTAAGAGAAAATCGAGGAAAAGACTATGAGATTAGACAAATATTTAAAGGTATCACGTATTATCAAGCGACGCCCTGTAGCTAAAGAGGTAGCAGATAAAGGTCGTATCAAGGTAAATGGAATCTTGGCAAAAAGTTCGACAGATTTGAAAGTCAATGATCAAATTGAAGTTCGTTTTGGCAATAAGCTGTTAACAGTGCGGGTGCTAGAAATGAAAGACAGCACTAAAAAAGAAGATGCTGCTAAAATGTATGAAATTATCAGTGAGACAAGGATTGAAGAAAATGTCTAGAAATATTGTTCAAATAAATAATCGCTTTATCCAAGATGAAAATCAGCGTCGCAGATACCTCGATGAGGAACGTCGGAAGCGAAATCGTTTTATGGGATGGGTTCTAATTTTAGTCATGCTACTTTTTATTCTTCCAGCCTATAATTTATATCAAAGTTACGAAACTTTACTTAATCGTCGTGCTCAATATGCACAATTACAGAAAAAATATGAAAAATTAGGCGAAGAAAAGAGCTATCAATCTGACATTGCTACTAAGTTGAAAGATGACAGCTATGCTGCCAAATATGCTCGTGCCAAGTATTCTTTTTCAAAAGAAGGGGAATATATTTACACAACACCAGATTTATTACCACAATAATCATGGAAAATTTACTTCAAAATATAGAGAAATTTTTATCTTTTTCGGATGAAAAACTAGCAGAATTATCCGAAAAGAATCAAGCTTTAAAACTTCAAGAAACAAAAAAGGAAAGGGGAGGTCATGCGTAAGTTACTTTTGCTGATATTTTTACTGCCAGCTTTATGGAGTAGTCAAACAGCAATCAGTACTGAAAAAGAACTTGTTTTAGACGAAGAAGAAAAGTATCAGCTTACAGGTACAGCTTATGGCCGTTACCATACGAGTATCCCTACAAATCCTAATGTTTATGAAGAAACGCCTACTTTTACAGATGCTACTTTGACTAAGGTAGCTGGGAAACTTTTGCCGGATCAGCCACTAGAGCTGACAGAGTTGCACGTGAATGAAGCTGGGATTCCTATCTTTAAATTAAAGAATGGCCAGTTTGTAATTGCAGATAAGAATAGCATTTATGAGGATACGGTTCAGTCTATCACAGATGTTAAACAGGAAAGATGGCTGGCCCCTAACTATGTGCTCTACGATACTATCCCGATCAATTCTTCTAAAAAGATTGCAGCTAAACTACCTGCTTATAGCAAAGTAAAGGTAGTACAAATTGCTCAAACAGCTAAGGGAGAATACGCTAAAATTGAAGGTCAAGGTTGGGTTTCTGTTGATTTTCTTTCCCAAGAAGATAATCGAATGGAAAAGGTTCAGGAGCTTTTAAATTCTAAGTACAAAAGAGCTGACTTTTCTATTTATGTAAAACAGCTAGAAACGGGCAAAGAAGCAGGCATTAATCCAGATCAACAAATGTACTCAGCCAGTGTGACGAAAATTCCTTATCTTTACTATGCCCAGGAGCAATTAAACAATCATAGCCTTTCCTTGGATAAAAAGTTAAAATATACAGCGGCTGTCAATGATTTTGCAGGTGCCTATGACCCTGAGGGAAGCGGCAGTATTTCCAAATCAGCAAATGACAAGGAATATTCTGTGCAGGATTTAATCAATGGTGTAGCAAAAGAGTCGGATAATGTGGCCCACAATATCCTCGCCTATTATACAAGCAATCAATCTGATAGCCAATTTCAAAATACTATTGAAAAAATTGCGGGTAAAAAGTGGGATGTGGAAAGCAGACAAGCTTCAGCTCGAATGGCAGGAAATGTTATGGAAGCCATTTATAAACAAAATGGCATGATTATCGATGCCTTGTCTCAGACAAATTATGACAATCAGCGAATTTCTAAAAACATCAATGTAAAAGTAGCCCATAAAATCGGTGATGCTTACGACTTCAAGCATGATGTCGCTATTGTGTATGCGGATTCGCCATTTATTATTGCCATTCTTACGAATAATTCGGATTACGATACAATTTCTAAAATCGCAGATGATGTGTACGGAGTTCTGAAATGATCGATCAGAAGTTTCGCAAACAAATGCAGGAAAAGCAGTATTTTCAAAATCATCGGAAAGTGCTGGTAGCAGTTTCTGGTGGCTTGGATTCGATGACCTTGTTCCATCTTTTGTACCAAAACAGGGAAGAGCTAGAGATTGAACTGGGGATAGCGCATGTCAACCACAAGCAACGTCCAGAGTCAAATATGGAAGAAAAAGAGCTGTCAAATTTTGCCCAGCAACTTGGTGTGAAATTTTTCAGCTCAAATTTTTCAGGTGATTTTTCCGAGGAAAAAGCTCGGCGATTTCGCTATCGTTTTTTTGAAGAAATCATGTTGACAGAAGGCTACACGGCCTTGGTAACGGCTCATCATACTGATGATCAGGCCGAGACGGTGTTTATGAGACTATTACGAGGAGCAAGGCTGCGCCACTTGTCTGGAATGACCGAGGTTCAATCCTTTGCAAACGGGGAATTAATCCGACCTCTACTTTATTTTCATAAGCAAGATTTTCCTGATATTTTGCATTTTGAAGATAAGAGCAATCTTCAAAATGACTATCTCAGAAATCGGATCCGCAATCTTTATCTTCCAAGTCTTGAAAAGGAAAATCCACGCTTTAAGGATTCTCTGATTTTTTTAGGGAAAGAAGTTGAGGATTTACAGACAGCCCTGTCTCATCTGACGCGGGGATTGGACATTACAAAACTTGAAGTGTTTGAGCGGCAAATTCCAGAAGTGCAAAATTTTCTCCTGCAGGAATATTTAAAGAAATTTCCTTCATTAAATATAAATAAAAAGCAATTTGAAGAAATCTTAGGAATCTTACGAACCAAGGCTAATTACATCCACCCTTTAAAGGATGAATATGAGTTGGTGAAAGATTATAAGCATTTTGAAATCAGAAAAATCAGTCGTAGGTCTGATTTGAAAATAGACTCAATTCTGTTAGAATGTGGTAATCTACTTCAATTTGGAGACTATCAATTCTCATTTGGCTCTCCTTTGGAGGGTGAAAATGTTCAAGCGATTTCTGTTTCACGTGAAACACCACTTCTTTTACGTCACAGAAAAACAGGTGATTGTCTTCGTTTGAAGGGGCATCACAAAAAACTTCGTCGGCTATTCATTGATCGAAAAATTCCATTTGAAGAACGCGAAAAAGCGATTATTGTAGAGCAAAATCAGCAGATTTTAGCAATTGTAAATATCGCTATCAGTGATTTGAGTAAGGAATTAAAAAGTGATATAATGAGTACTGTACTTTATATTCAGAAATTAGATAGGTAAAATTATGCTAGAACAAGATATTAAAAAAATATTGGTTTCTCACGAGGAAATCGTAGTAGCGGCAAAAAAATTGGGCCAACAGCTGACAGTAGACTATCAAGGTAAAAAGCCTATTTTTGTAGGAATTTTGAAGGGTTCAGTTCCTTTTATGGCCGAATTAATCAAACACGTGGATACAGATATTGAATTAGATTTTATGCTGGTGTCTAGCTATCATGGCGGTACAACTAGCAGCGGCGTGATTAATATTATCAAAGATATTGATCAAGATATTACTGATCGTGATATTCTTTTTGTTGAAGATATTATCGATACTGGCCAAACTTTGAAGAATTTGTGTAATTTGTTCAAAGAAAGAAATGCAGCTTCTGTAAAAATTGCTACGTTGTTGGATAAGCCAGAAGGACGCATTGTTGACATTGAGGCAGACTATACTTGCTTTACAATTCCAAATGAATTTGTAGTGGGTTATGGACTAGATTATGATGAGTATTATCGCAATCTTCCTTATGTAGGTGTCTTGAAAGAAGAAGTTTATACAAAATAAAGGTTTACTAGATATAAATGAAAAATAAACAAAATAATGGTTTTATAAAAAATCCTTTTCTCTATATTCTAATTATTGTAGTCCTTGTTACAGGTTTTCAGTATTTCTTTACAGGAAGTGCGACAGGTCGTAGCCAGCAAATCAACTACAGTCAATTAGTAAAAGAAATCCAAAATAATAATGTTACAGAGATGAGCTACCAGCCAAATGGTAGTATTATCGAGGTGTCGGGTACTTACAAAAAACCTAAAGAATCAAAAGATACGACAGGAATCCTATTTTTCAGTCCAGAAATCTCAAAAGTTAGCAGATTTACTAGTGTTGTTTTGCCATCAGATACAACAGTTTCTGATTTGCAAAAGCTAGCTGCTGAACATGAGACAGAAGTGACTATTAAGCGTGAAAGCTCCAGTGGAATGTGGATTAATCTTTTGATTTCCTTGGTTCCATTTATCATCATCGCCTTCATCTTTATGTCTATGATGAATCAAGGCGGTGGCGGTGCTCGTGGCGCTATGAATTTTGGACGCAATAAAGCTCGTGCGGCCAATAAAGAAGATATCAAAGTACGCTTCTCTGACGTTGCTGGTGCAGAAGAGGAAACAAGAACTTGTTGAAGTTGTTGAATTTCTAAAAGATCCAAAACGTTATACTAAGCTGGGTGCTCGTATTCCGGCAGGTGTTCTTTTGGAAGGCCCTCCGGGGACTGGTAAGACCTTGCTTGCCAAGGCAGTTGCTGGTGAAGCAGGTGTTCCTTTCTTCAGCATCTCAGGTTCTGACTTTGTTGAAATGTTCGTAGGTGTCGGAGCAAGCCGTGTTCGTTCTCTATTTGAAGATGCGAAAAAAGCGGCTCCTGCTATTATCTTCATCGATGAAATTGATGCCGTCGGTCGTCAGCGTGGTGTTGGCCTTGGTGGCGGTAATGATGAACGGGAACAAACCCTCAATCAACTCTTGATTGAAATGGATGGTTTTGAAGGCAATGAAGGAATCATTATCATTGCGGCTACTAACCGTTCGGATGTTCTTGATCCCGCTCTTCTACGTCCAGGTCGTTTTGACAGAAAAGTTTTAGTTGGTCGCCCTGATGTGAAAGGTCGGGAAGCTATTCTTCGCGTTCATGCTAAGAATAAACCGCTGGCTAAAAATGTTGATTTGAAACTAGTTGCTCAGCAGACACCTGGCTTTGTTGGTGCTGATTTGGAAAACGTCTTGAATGAAGCAGCTCTAGTTGCAGCTCGTCGTAACAAAAAAGTCATCGATGCCGATGATATTGATGAAGCAGAAGACAGAGTAATCGCAGGACCGTCTAAGAAAGATAAAACCGTTTCAGAGCGTGATCGTCAGATTGTCGCTTATCATGAAGCGGGGCATACGATTGTCGGACTTGTTTTGTCCAATGCGCGTGTCGTACACAAGGTAACCATTGTGCCTCGTGGTCGTGCTGGCGGATATATGATTGCCCTGCCTAAAGAAGACCAAATGCTTCTGTCTAAAGAAGACATGAAAGAGCAATTGGCTGGTCTCATGGGTGGTCGTGTAGCTGAAGAGATCATCTTTAATGTGCAAACAACAGGGGCTTCAAATGACTTTGAACAAGCTACACAGATGGCGCGTGCAATGGTCACTGAATACGGTATGAGTGAAAAACTTGGCCCAGTCCAATACGAAGGTAACCATGCTATGTTTGGTGCACAAAGTCCTCAAAAATCAATTTCAGAACAAACAGCCTATGAGATTGATGAGGAAGTTCGTTCATTACTAAATGAAGCACGAAACAAAGCAGCTGAGATTATTCAAGCAAATCGTGAAACCCATAAATTGATTGCAGAAGCATTGCTTAAATACGAAACGCTTGATAGCACCCAAATTAAATCTCTCTATGAAACAGGTCATATGCCGGAAGAGTCTGAAAAAGACTTGGAACGAGAAGCACATGCCCTTTCCTATGATGAAATAAAATCTAAAATGGAAGAAAATTAAGAGATGCTTTTCTTATTAAATAGCTTGATTACTAATTGTGTAATCAAGCTATTTTTTTTATTCTTTAAAGCCTAACATGTCATAAAAAGTCCCTGAGATGTCATAGATATTTTTGTTAGGAAGCAGTTAGGGTATAAAATAGACAGGATAGGGACAGAAGGCCTGAGGGAAGAGTTTTTCTTGTAGAATCATATTATCAAAGAAAAAGGAGAAAACATGAACTTCAAGGAACGCTATGAGAAAGTGCAGTGGATTGTCCGACGCTGTGCACGGGATTATTATATACATTTATGGGAGAGTAGTGACTGGGAACAAGAGGGTATGCTGGTTTATCACCAGCTGGAAGAAAGCCATCCAGATATCAGTCAAGATGAAAGCCGCCTCTATCGTTACTTCAAGACAAAATTTCGGAATCATATTCATGACATTCTTCGCAAGCAAGAGAGCCAAAAACGCCGCTTCGATCGACAGTCTTATGAGGAAGTTGGTACCATTAGTCATAGACTGAGCAAGCGCGAACTAGCCTTAGATGATTTAGTCGCTCTTCGAAGTTCTCTAGCAGCCTACACTTCAAAGTTAGACAAAGAACAACTAGAGTTATACCACCGCTTACTAGGCGACGAACGGTTTAAGGGACGTAAAAGACTATTGCGAGAGTTAGAGGAATATTTAAGCGACTTTAGTAGCACGGTGATATAGTGGCTTAAGGGAGAGGTAATAGGGAGAGGTTGCCTTTCCCTATTTAGTTATTGATTTATCAGTGATATTGATGGTGTTAGGAAATAAAATTGAAAAAAAGATAAAAAAATTTCAAAAAAGTGTTGACAAGGGGATGGATAGGTGATATACTGATATAGTTGTCGCTTGAGAGAGCGATAAAGACCTTTGAAAACTGAACAAGACGAACCAATGTGCAGGGCGCTACAACATATGTTGTAGTACTGAACAAAGAAAAAACAATAAATCTGTCAGTGACAGAAATGAGTGAGAACTCAAACTTTTAATGAGAGTTTGATCCTGGCTCAGGACGAACGCTGGCGGCGTGCCTAATACATGCAAGTAGAACGCTGAAGGAGGAGCTTGCTCTTCTGGATGAGTTGCGAACGGGTGAGTAACGCGTAGGTAACCTGCCTGGTAGCGGGGGATAACTATTGGAAACGATAGCTAATACCGCATAACATTGACTATTGCATGATAGTTAATTGAAAGGTGCAAATGCACCACTACCAGATGGACCTGCGTTGTATTAGCTAGTTGGTGGGGTAACGGCTCACCAAGGCGACGATACATAGCCGACCTGAGAGGGTGATCGGCCACACTGGGACTGAGACACGGCCCAGACTCCTACGGGAGGCAGCAGTAGGGAATCTTCGGCAATGGACGGAAGTCTGACCGAGCAACGCCGCGTGAGTGAAGAAGGTTTTCGGATCGTAAAGCTCTGTTGTAAGAGAAGAACGAGTGTGAGAGTGGAAAGTTCACACTGTGACGGTATCTTACCAGAAAGGGACGGCTAACTACGTGCCAGCAGCCGCGGTAATACGTAGGTCCCGAGCGTTGTCCGGATTTATTGGGCGTAAAGCGAGCGCAGGCGGTTAGATAAGTCTGAAGTTAAAGGCTGTGGCTTAACCATAGTACGCTTTGGAAACTGTTTAACTTGAGTGCAGAAGGGGAGAGTGGAATTCCATGTGTAGCGGTGAAATGCGTAGATATATGGAGGAACACCGGTGGCGAAAGCGGCTCTCTGGTCTGTAACTGACGCTGAGGCTCGAAAGCGTGGGGAGCAAACAGGATTAGATACCCTGGTAGTCCACGCCGTAAACGATGAGTGCTAGGTGTTGGGTCCTTTCCGGGACTCAGTGCCGCAGCTAACGCATTAAGCACTCCGCCTGGGGAGTACGACCGCAAGGTTGAAACTCAAAGGAATTGACGGGGGCCCGCACAAGCGGTGGAGCATGTGGTTTAATTCGAAGCAACGCGAAGAACCTTACCAGGTCTTGACATCCCGGTGCCCGTCCTAGAGATAGGATTTTGCTTCGGCACACCGGTGACAGGTGGTGCATGGTTGTCGTCAGCTCGTGTCGTGAGATGTTGGGTTAAGTCCCGCAACGAGCGCAACCCTTATTGTTAGTTGCCATCATTTAGTTGGGCACTCTAGCGAGACTGCCGGTAATAAACCGGAGGAAGGTGGGGATGACGTCAAATCATCATGCCCCTTATGACCTGGGCTACACACGTGCTACAATGGCTGGTACAACGAGTTGCAAGTCGGTGACGGCAAGCTAATCTCTTAAAAGCCAGTCTCAGTTCGGATTGTAGGCTGCAACTCGCCTACATGAAGTCGGAATCGCTAGTAATCGCGGATCAGCACGCCGCGGTGAATACGTTCCCGGGCCTTGTACACACCGCCCGTCACACCACGAGAGTTTGTAACACCCGAAGTCGGTGAGGTAACCTTTTAGGAGCCAGCCGCCTAAGGTGGGATAGATGATTGGGGTGAAGTCGTAACAAGGTAGCCGTATCGGAAGGTGCGGCTGGATCACCTCCTTTCTAAGGAAAAAAACGGAAGCCATTGGTCGTCATGTTTAGTTTTGAGAGGTCTTGTGGGGCCTTAGCTCAGCTGGGAGAGCGCCTGCTTTTGCACGCAGGAGGTCAGCGGTTCGATCCCGCTAGGCTCCATTAGGATAGTGATGACTATTCTAAACTTGTCCATTGAAAATTGAATAACTATATCAAATAGTAACAAGAAAATAAACCGAAACGCTGTGAATATTAATGAGTTTAAGACTGAAAGGTCAAAAAAATAAGGTTAAGTTAGTAAGGGCGCACGGTGGATGCCTTGGCACTAGGAGCCGATGAAGGACGTGACAAACGACGAAATGCCTCGAGGAGCTGTAAGTAAGCGCAGATCCGGGGATGTCCGAATGGGGGAACCCAACAGGTACTACCTGTTACCCATCTCTGTTAAGGAGATGAGGAGGAAGACGCAGTGAACTGAAACATCTAAGTAGCTGCAGGAAGAGAAAGCAAAAGCGATTGCCTTAGTAGCGGCGAGCGAAACGGCAGGAGGGCAAACCGAAGAGTTTACTCTTCGGGGTTGTAGGACTGCAATGTGGACTCAGATTTTATAGAAGAATGACATGGGAAGGTCAGCCAAAGAGAGTAAGAGCCTCGTATTTTAAATAGAATCTGTACCTAGCAGAATCCTGAGTACGGCGGGACACGTGAAATCCCGTCGGAATCTGGGAGGACCATCTCCCAACCCTAAATACTCCCTAGTGACCGATAGTGAACCAGTACCGTGAGGGAAAGGTGAAAAGCACCCCGGAAGGGGAGTGAAATAGAACCTGAAACCGTGTGCCTACAACAAGTTCGAGCCCGTTAATGGGTGAGAGCGTGCCTTTTGTAGAATGAACCGGCGAGTTACGTTATGATGCGAGGTTAAGTTGAAGAGACGGAGCCGTAGGGAAACCGAGTCTGAATAGGGCGTCTTAGTATCATGATGTAGACCCGAAACCATGTGACCTACCCATGAGCAGGTTGAAGGTGCGGTAAAACGCACTGGAGGACCGAACCAGGGCACGTTGAAAAGTGCTTGGATGACTTGTGGGTAGCGGAGAAATTCCAAACGAACTTGGAGATAGCTGGTTCTCTCCGAAATAGCTTTAGGGCTAGCGTCGACATCAAGATTCTTGGAGGTAGAGCACTGTTTGGGTGAGGGGTCCATCCCGGATTACCAATCTCAGATAAACTCCGAATGCCAATGAATTATGGTCGGCAGTCAGACTGCGAGTGCTAAGATCCGTAGTCGAAAGGGAAACAGCCCAGACCACCAGCTAAGGTCCCAAAATAATTGTTAAGTGGAAAAGGATGTGGGGTTGCACAGACAACTAGGATGTTAGCTTAGAAGCAGCTATTCATTCAAAGAGTGCGTAATAGCTCACTAGTCGAGTGACCCTGCGCCGAAAATGTACCGGGGCTAAAACAATTTACCGAAGCTGTGGATACCTTTATAGGTATGGTAGGAGAGCGTTCTATGTGTGGAGAAGGTGTACCGTGAGGAGCGCTGGAACGCATAGAAGTGAGAATGCCGGTATGAGTAGCGAAAGATGGGTGAGAATCCCATCCACCGTAAGACTAAGGTTTCCAGGGGAAGGCTCGTCCGCCCTGGGTTAGTCGGGACCTAAGGAGAGACCGAAAGGTGTATCCGATGGACAACAGGTTGATATTCCTGTACTAGAGTATGAAGTGATGGAGGGACGCAGTAGGCTAACTCGTGCGTACGAATGGATGTACGTCTAAGCAGTGAGGCGTGGTATGAGTCAAATGCTTATACCTATAACGTTGAGCTGTGATGGGGAGCGAAGTTTAGTAGCGAGTGAGTGATGTCACACTGCCAAGAAAAGCTTCTAGCGTTGTATCATACTCTACCCGTACCGCAAACCGACACAGGTAGTCGAGGCGAGTAGCCTCAGGTGAGCGAGAGAACTCTCGTTAAGGAACTCGGCAAAATGACCCCGTAACTTCGGGAGAAGGGGTGCTGACTTTGGTCAGCCGCAGTGAATAGGCCCAAGCAACTGTTTATCAAAAACACAGCTCTCTGCTAAATCGTAAGATGATGTATAGGGGGTGACGCCTGCCCGGTGCTGGAAGGTTAAGAGGAGTGCTTAGGAGTAATCCGAAGGTATGAATTGAAGCCCCAGTAAACGGCGGCCGTAACTATAACGGTCCTAAGGTAGCGAAATTCCTTGTCGGGTAAGTTCCGACCCGCACGAAAGGCGTAATGATTTGGGCACTGTCTCAACGAGAGACTCGGTGAAATTTTAGTACCTGTGAAGATGCAGGTTACCCGCGACAGGACGGAAAGACCCCATGGAGCTTTACTGCAGTTTGATATTGAGTGTCTGTGCCACATGTACAGGATAGGTAGGAGCCTATGAGATCGGGACGCCAGTTTCGATGGAGGCGTTGTTGGGATACTACCCTTGTGTTATGGCCACTCTAACCCGGATAGGTGATCCCTATCGGAGACAGTGTCTGACGGGCAGTTTGACTGGGGCGGTCGCCTCCTAAAAGGTAACGGAGGCGCCCAAAGGTTCCCTCAGACTGGTTGGAAATCAGTCGCAGAGTGTAAAGGTATAAGGGAGCTTGACTGCGAGAGCTACAACTCGAGCAGGGACGAAAGTCGGGCTTAGTGATCCGGTGGTTCCGCATGGAAGGGCCATCGCTCAACGGATAAAAGCTACCCTGGGGATAACAGGCTTATCTCCCCCAAGAGTTCACATCGACGGGGAGGTTTGGCACCTCGATGTCGGCTCGTCGCATCCTGGGGCTGTAGTCGGTCCCAAGGGTTGGGCTGTTCGCCCATTAAAGCGGCACGCGAGCTGGGTTCAGAACGTCGTGAGACAGTTCGGTCCCTATCCGTCGCGGGCGTAGGAAATTTGAGAGGATCTGCTCCTAGTACGAGAGGACCAGAGTGGACTTACCGCTGGTGTACCAGTTGTCTCGCCAGAGGCATCGCTGGGTAGCTATGTAGGGAAGGGATAAACGCTGAAAGCATCTAAGTGTGAAACCCACCTCAAGATGAGATTTCCCATAACGCAAGTTAGTAAGAGCCCTGAGAGAAGATCAGGTAGATAGGTTAGGAGTGGAAGTGTGGCGACACATGTAGCGGACTAATACTAATAGCTCGAGGACTTATCCAATTTTCATTGAGCACAGCTTTTGGCAAGTATTGTGAGGTTTGAGTAGTTATTCAATTTTGAGTTGACAAGGCAATAAGATATTGCAAGTTAATTCAGCTAGTTAAGTGACGATAGCCTAGGAGATACACCTGTACCCATGCCGAACACAGAAGTTAAGCCCTAGAACGCCGGAAGTAGTTGGGGGTTGCCCCCTGTGAGATATGGTAGTCGCTTAGCAGGATAGGAAGTAGTAGTACTTCCTTTTTGGGAGTTTAGCTCAGCTGGGAGAGCATCTGCCTTACAAGCAGAGGGTCAGCGGTTCGATCCCGTTAACTCCCATATAGGTCCCGTAGTGTAGCGGTTATCACGTCGCCCTGTCACGGCGAAGATCGCGGGTTCGATTCCCGTCGGGACCGTTGGAATTGTAAGACAATTTCAAGAAGAAAGACTCGTTAGCTCAGTTGGTAGAGCATTTGACTTTTAATCAAAGGGTCACTGGTTCGAGCCCAGTACGGGTCATAAGCGCGGGTTTGGCGGAATTGGCAGACGCACCAGATTTAGGATCTGGCGCTTTAGGGCGTGGGGGTTCAAGTCCCTTAACCCGCATAGAAATATAAATGAGCCGGCTTAGCTCAGTTGGTAGAGCATCTGATTTGTAATCAGAGGGTCGCGTGTTCAAGTCATGTAGCCGGCATTTTTTTTGGATAGAGATGCGAACGTAGTTCAGTGGTAGAACACCACCTTGCCAAGGTGGGGGTCGCGGGTTCGAATCCCGTCGTTCGCTTTGAGGCCGGGGTGGCGGAACTGGCAGACGCACAGGACTTAAAATCCTGCGATTGGTAACGATCGTACCGGTTCGATTCCGGTCCTCGGCATAGCGGATATGCGACAGGGCACCCTTAGCTCAACTGGATAGAGTACCTGACTACGAATCAGGCGGTTAGAGGTTCGACTCCTCTAGGGTGCATAAGAAAGTCTTGACTTTTTTATGTGTTTTTGTTATAATTGATTATCGTGATATAGAGCACCCTTAGCTCAACTGGATAGAGTACCTGACTACGAATCAGGCGGTTAGAGGTTCGACTCCTCTAGGGTGCATGAAGGGAGACGAGGTCATATGACTCCGTTTTTACTTATGATCGGGAAGTAGCTCAGCTTGGTAGAGTACTTGGTTTGGGACCAAGGTGTCGCAGGTTCGAATCCTGTCTTCCCGATATCTGGCGGTGTAGCTCAGCTGGCTAGAGCGTCCGGTTCATACCCGGGAGGTCGGGGGTTCGATCCCCTTCGCCGCTATAACGATCTTGTTGGACCTTTAGCTCAGCTGGTTAGAGCTCTCGGCTCATAACCGAGTGGTCGTAGGTTCAAGTCCTACAAGGTCCATAATGAATATCTTGGAGGATTACCCAAGTCCGGCTGAAGGGAACGGTCTTGAAAACCGTCAGGCGTGTAAAAGCGTGCGTGGGTTCGAATCCCACATCCTCCTTAGATTAGAATATCGCGGGATGGAGCAGCTAGGTAGCTCGTCGGGCTCATAACCCGAAGGTCGTAGGTTCAAGTCCTGCTCCCGCAATTTGGCTCGGTAGCTCAGTTGGTAGAGCAATGGATTGAAGCTCCATGTGTCGGCGGTTCGATTCCGTCTCGCGCCATACCATTATCTAAGATGCGGGTGTAGTTTAGTGGTAAAACTACAGCCTTCCAAGCTGTTGTCGCGAGTTCGATTCTCGTCACCCGCTTTGAACAGAAGTTCATACCAAGTTTTTATAACTTGGGCGCGTAGCTCAGGTGGTTAGAGCGCACGCCTGATAAGCGTGAGGTCGGTGGTTCGAGTCCACTCGTGCCCATTAAGTATATTGGAGAATTACTCAAGAGGCTGAAGAGGACGGTTTGCTAAATCGTTAGGTCGGGTAACTGGCGCGGGGGTTCGAATCCCCCATTCTCCGTAAATAAGGGAGTTTAGCATTTGCTATCTCCTTTTCTTGTTTTATAATGTTTTTCTGTTGAAGAATTATTTCTTGTTGTTTGTTTGAACTTGTTTTGTTGAGTTGTTCTGCTCTAATCTGTATTTATTATAAGCGTTTTTTAGGATTTATTGGTTGCGGAGATTGGAATGAATAAATTAAAGATGTCTAAATTTTTGATTTCTATTTTGCTATTGGGAATTGTTATGATAAGCTTGATGCTTTCCCCTCTTTCACCATGGATTGTTTCTGTGACTGATGATTTTTTGTCCAGTGTTGATCGGGTAGTTGCTATTCCTTTTAACTATTTTGCTAAGGAAAAGAAAAAGGTTGTTCAGTTAATAGAGACCTATCAAGAAAATGAGACCCTAAAAGGAACAATTTACAATCTTGAAGAGAAGGCAAATAATTCTGATGCCTTAAAATTGGAGAATGAACAGTTGCGTTCCCTATTAGAATTACGAAATAATGATCAAAGTGCTGTCAAGATTGCGGCAGAAGTTATTTCTCGCTCTCCATCTACTTGGAAGAATGAATTAACTCTTGATAAGGGACAGTCAAGCGATGTGACAACCTCTATGCTGGCGATTTCTAACGGCGGTTTAATTGGGGCAGTTAGTAGTGTGTCCGACTCTTCAAGTATTGTTAGTCTGCTTACAAATGAAAAGAATGATAGTTCTATTGCCATTAAAATTCAGACAAAGACTGGCTTTGCCTATGGCATCATTGTTGGTTTTGACACTGAAAAGTCAGCTTTTATCGTCAGCCAGCTAAATACGCTGGACGGAATTGAAGAAGGAGCAACTGTAACGACAAGTGGTCTCGGCTCTTATAATGCTGAGAATGTCTTGGTTGGTCAAGTTTTATCAATGTCAGCTGGTAAGGACCAATTAAACAAAGAAGTTTTGGTGAAGCCTGCTGCTGATTTATCTGATATTCAAGCGGTTCTGTTGGTGAGAAATTAGTATGAAAATTCTAAGAGGAACTTTTTTTACAGCTTTGTTTCTATTTCTGATCTTCTTCATTGATGGTCAATTATCAAGAAGTCTTGTAGATCTTTTTGCTGAGAAGTGGCATCCGGCAAGTCATATTTTATTGTTCTTTACTGTTTTCTTATTTTTAAACTTTTCAAAGGAATATATTTTTTTCCTCTTCTTTACTCTAGGTCTTTTTTACGATGTTTATTATCTACATGTGATTGGGCTTTTCACCTTCATCTTGCCTCTACTGACAGTTGTCATCTATCATTTTCTGTCTGTATTTTTGCTAAATCGTTGGACACGCGTTTTAGCAATCATTACGATTGTCTTCTTTTTTGAAATGATTAGCTTTGCTTCTGCATCATTCTTGCACCTAGCAAGCTTTACATTCCCTGATTTTATTATCTATGCTTTGGTGCCAACTTTAGTATTTAATACCTTTCTTTTCCTATTGTTACAGTCTTTGTTTGAAAAAGTCTATTTATGATGAATTAGAAATAGAAATGTAACGAATGCGTAATATATAGCCAGAATTTTTTTGATATACTATATAATGTCTTAGTAAGAAGGAGTGTTAATATTTTTATGAAGAAAAAGCTACTTACATCAGTTTTATTGAGTGCGGTGATCCTTTCTCAAGGTGTTGCGCTAGTAAATGTTAAAGCTGATAGTACAGATGATAAAATTGCAGCTCAAAATAGTAAAATTGACAGTTTAACCAATCAACAAAAAGCGGCACAAGCACAAGTTGATGAAATTCAAAAACAAGTTTCAGCTATTCAAAAGCAACAAGAAGTGCTTCAAGCAGAAAATGAAAAATTGAATGCTGAATCTGCGAAACTTACTGCTGAAATTGAAGAGTTATCAAAGAATATTGTTGCTCGTAATGAGTCTCTTGCAAACCAAGCGCGTAGTACTCAAACAAGTGGCACAGCAACAAGCTATATCAACACAATCATTAACTCTGCTTCAATCACTGAAGCTATCTCTCGTGTAGCAGCGATGAGCGAAATCGTTTCGGCTAACAACAAAATGCTGGAACAACAAAAAGAAGATAAAGAAAAGATTGCTGAAAAACAAGTTGCTAACAATGAAGCTATCAATACAGTCATTGCAAACCAACAAAAACTTGCAGACGATGCTCAAACGTTGACAACTAAGCAGGCTGAACTTAAGGTTGCTCAACTGAACCTTGCAGCTGAAAAAGCATCTGCTGAAAATGAGAAAAATAGTCTCTTAGAGCAAAAAGCAGCAGCTGAAAAAGCGGCAGCTGAGGCAGCAGCGGCAGAAGCAGCATATAAAAACCAGCAACAAGCGCAACAACAAGCGATCCTTGCTTCAGGAAATACAAGCTTCGCAGCACAAGTTCAAGCTGTAAATAATACAGGTGGAACTCCTGCAGTAGAAGCAGCAGTTGCTACATCAGGAGTTGTCGCAACTCCATCATATAGCCTTTCAGCATCAACTTATCCTGTAGGTCAATGTACTTGGGGTGCTAAGACTTTGGCACCATGGGCTGGCGACTACTGGGGTAATGGTGGTCAATGGGCAGCTAGTGCAGCAGCAGCAGGCTTCCGTACAGGATCACAACCACAAGTTGGAGCAATCGCATGTTGGAACGATGGTGGCTACGGACACGTTGCAGTTGTAACAGCAGTTCAATCTGCTAACAATATTCAAGTATCAGAAGCAAACTATGCTGGTAACCAATCAATCGGTAATCACCGTGGATGGTTTGACCCAACAAATGCACAAGGATACGTAACATACATCTATCCAAACTAATGAAATATGAAGGAGAACGACTTTTCGTTCTCCCTTTTATTTTTTATTGAAAAAAATTGCTGGAAAAAGCGTTACAATGGTAGATAGGACAAATGCAATTGGTTACAATAAAAGACGATTTAGAATCTGGAGGAATCATGTCTTTTTTTCTGATTTAAAAGCTCTTTGCTCTTTCTTCTAATCAAGAATTAGCGCAACGTGTTGCAAAGGAGATTGGGATGCCGCTTGGGAAATCAACGGTTCGTCAATTTTTCTGACGGGGAAATTCAAGTAAATATCGAAGAATCGATCCGTGGTAAGCACGTTTTTTTATCTTGCAGTCGACTAGCTCACCTGTTAATGACAATCTAATGGAGATTTTTGATCATGGTGGATGCCTTGAAGCGGGCTAGTGCGGAGTCTATCAACGTAGTGATGCCTTACTATGGCTATGCTAGACAAGATCGAAAAAGCTCGTGCTCGTGAGCCAATTACATCTAAATTAGTGGCTAACCTAATGGAGATTGCTGGGGTAGATCGCCTATTGACCATTGATTTGCATGCTGCTCAGATCCAAGGTTTCTTTGACATTCCTGTCGACCATTTGATGGGAGCGCCTTTGATTGCTGATTATTTTGAGCGTCGGGGCATGGTTGGTAGTGACTATGTGGTTGTCAGCCCAGACCACGGTGGTGTCAGCCGCGCTCGTAAGTTGGCGGAATTTCTTAAGACTTCGATTGCGATTATTGACAAACGTCGCAGCGTTGATAAGATGAATACCAGTGAAGTCATGAATATCATTGGTAAGGTAGAAGGTAAGACCTGTATTCTGATAGATGATATGATTGATACGGCGGGGACCATTTGTCATGCGGCAGATGCGCTGGCAGAGTCCGGTGCTGTGGAAGTCTATGCGAGCTGTACTCACCCAGTCTTGTCAGGACCAGCTATGGAAAATATCCAAAAATCTGCTATTAAAAAACTAGTGGTTTTAGATACCATCTACCTTTCAGAGGGCAGATTAATCGATAAGATTGAGCAGATTTCTATCGCTCATCTCTTGGCAGAAGCCATCGTTCGAATCCATGAAAAACGTCCACTTTCCCCCCTTTTTGAAAGACATAATATATAAGGATTGTGGAGTATTAGAGATTTAGCAACTTGCTAAATCTCTTTCTTATTCCTATTCCTATTTGTAATAAAATTTTGCTGTAGTACTGCATTTATAGTATAATAGTTCTATTAGATTATCGGAGGCGGCTGTGGATTTGACTAAGAAGTTTAACAAGAATTTAGATAAAATTGAAGTGTCTCTGATTCGTCAGTTTGACCAGTCTATTTCTACGATTCCAGGTGTTTTGCGGCTGACCTTGGGGGAGCCAGACTTTCCGACACCGGATCATATCAAGGAGGCGGCCAAGGCAGCCATTGATGCCAACCAGAGCCACTATACAGGAATGAGTGGGCTTTTGGAGCTGCGGCAGGCTGCAGCTGACTTTGTCAAGGAGAAGTACCGTCTGAACTATCGTCCAGAAGATGAAGTCTTAGTCACTATTGGGGCAACCGAGGCCCTATCTGCGACTCTGACGGCTATTCTGGAAGAGGGCGACAAGGTTTTGCTGCCAGCGCCAGCTTATCCAGGCTATGAGCCGATTGTGAATTTGGTTGGGGCAGAGATTGTCGAGATTGATACGACAGAAAACGACTTCGTTTTGACTCCTGAAATGCTGGAGCAGGCTATCTTGGCGCAAGGAGACAAGCTCAAGGCAGTTATTCTCAACTATCCGGCCAATCCGACTGGTGTGACTTATTCGCGGGGACAGATGGAGGCTTTGGCAGCTGTATTGAGCAAGTATGAAGTTTTTGTCGTCTGCGATGAGGTATACTCTGAGTTGACTTATACGGAGCAGGGGCACGTTTCACTGGCGGAATATTTACCCGAACAGACCATCGTCATCAATGGCTTATCCAAGTCTCATGCTATGACGGGCTGGCGACTAGGTTTTATCTTTGCTCCTGCTGTTTTTACCGCTCAATTGATCAAGAGCCATCAGTATCTGGTGACAGCAGCCAACACCATGGCTCAATATGCAGCTATTGAGGCTTTGACGGCTGGTAAGGATGATGCCCAACCCATGAAGGCGGAATACGTCCAGCGGCGGGATTACATTATCGAAAAGATGACAGAGCTGGGTTATCAGATTATCAAGCCAGACGGTGCTTTCTATATTTTTGCCAAGATTCCAGCAGGCTACAGCCAAGATTCTTTTGCCTTTTTGCAGGATTTTGCTGAGAAGAAGGCTGTGGCCTTTATTCCAGGAGCGGCTTTCGGCCAGTATGGAGAGGGCTATATTCGCCTGTCTTATGCAGCTAGTATGGAAACCATCAAGGAAGCTCTGAAACGGCTCAAGGAGTACATGGAAGACCATGCTTAGACCGTTAACGAGCAAGAGTTTGATTCTCTATAATCGGAATTTCCGGGAAGATGATAAGCTGGTCAAGATCTTTACGGAACAGGCTGGCAAGCGAATGTTTCGTGAAACATGCTGGAAAATCTAAGCTGGCACCAGTCATTCAGCCTCTGACGGCGGCAGAACTCTTGATGAAAATCAATGACGATGGGCTCAGCTATATCGAAGATTACCAAGCTGTGGAAAGTTACGGGCAAATCAAGGGCGATCTCTTTGTCATGGCCTATGCCAGCTATGTAGCGGCTCTAGCAGATGCTAGTATTCAGGACAATCAGCCAGATCCAGCCCTCTTTGCTTTTTTGCAAAAGACACTGGATTTGATGAATCAAGGGCTGGATTATGAGGTTTTGACAAATATTTTTGAAATTCAGATTTTATCTCGCTTTGGCCTTTCTCTGAATTTCCATGACTGTGTTTTTTGCCATCGGACAGGTCTGCCTTTTGATTTTTCCTTTCAATATGGCGGGGTGCTCTGCCCAGAGCATTATCACAAGGATGCTCATCGCAGTCATCTCAATCCCAATATTCCTTTTTTGCTCAATCAGTTTCAGGCGGTTCAGTTTAGTGAGCTGGAGACGATTTCGCTTAAGCCAGAAATCAAGCGACAGATCAGGGATTTTGTAGATCAACTTTATGATGAATACGTGGGTATTCATCTCAAATCAAAGAAATTTATCGACTCTCTGGGCGACTGGGGCAGTATTTTACAAGACAAACATGAGGAAGAACAGCATGAAAAAAATAGCTATTGATGCCATGGGCGGAGACAATGCCCCTCAGGCTTTAGTCGAAGGTGCCAATCAGGCTCTGAGAGACTTCTCGGATATTGAGCTTGTGCTCTATGGGGATGAGGCCAAGATTAAACCTCTATTGACAGCGACAGAGCGCGTCAGCATTGTTCATACGGAAGAAAAGATTAATTCGGATGATGAGCCGACCAGGGCTATTCGCAAGAAGAAGCAGGCTAGCATGGTTTTGGCAGCCAAGGCAGTCAAAGACGGGGAAGCAGATGCGGTCCTGTCTGCTGGTAACACAGGGGCGCTTCTGGCGGCGGGTTTCTTTATCGTCGGGCGGATCAAAAATATTGACCGACCAGGACTTTTATCCACTTTACCGACTGGAGATGGCCGAGGCTTTGATATGTTGGATCTGGGGGCAAATGCTGAAAATACCCCTCACCATCTGCATCAATATGCTATCCTAGGTTCTTTTTATGCGGAAAATGTTCGTGGCATTAAGCGGCCACGGGTTGGTTTGCTCAATAATGGCACTGAAGCCAGCAAGGGAGACCCTCTGCGTAAGGAAACTTATGCACTGTTGTCGGCAGATGACAAGCTGAACTTCATCGGCAATGTAGAGGCGCGTGACCTTATGGATGGAGTGGCAGATGTTGTCGTAGCAGATGGCTTTACGGGTAATGCAGTGCTCAAGTCTATCGAAGGAACGGCCATTAGCATCCCTAGGCCAGCTCAAAAAGGCTGTGCTAGGCGGTGGTCTCAAGGCTAAGCTAGGAGCTTTATTGCTCAAAGATAGCCTACAGGAAATGCGCAAGAGTCTGGACTATTCCAGTGCCGGTGGGGGCCGTTCTCTTTGGACTAAAGGCGCCAGTGGTCAAGACACACGGTTCAAGCGATGCCAAGGCTGTTTATAGCACCATTCGTCAGATCCGAACCATGCTGGAGACAGATGTTGTCGGAAAATCTGTGGTGGAATTTTCAAAAGAGGTGGATACAGAATGAATCAAGAACAAATTTTTCAAAAAGTAACAGAAATTATCCAAGAACGTCAAGGAAAGGACTTTGTTGTCCAGCCAACTTTGGGCTTAAAAGATGATTTAGGCGCTGATTCTGTTGACTTAATGGAATTCATCCTGACTTTAGAGGATGAGTTTGCGATTGAAATTTCAGATGAGGATGTTGATCGCTTTGAAAATGTCGCAGATATTGTCGCCTATTTGGAAAAGAAACTAGCGAAGTAAGAAATCGACTTCGATTTGAACAGATGAAAAACCTTGGTTGATAAAACCAAGGTTTTTTTAGTAGATTTATTTTGGATAGATATAGCTAACAGCTCCTTGACCAGCGGCGTAAGGATTGAACCAGCCACGGAAGTTGCCAATGTACTGTTTGCCTGCATAGTTGGATTCTTTGATTTGGATGCGGGTGTTGGATTCGACATGTGTGACAACACCGACATGCCCATAACCACCATCGGTCCAGCAGATGATGGCTCCGACTTGTGGTGTGCTTCCTGTTCGGAAACCAGCTGCGCGTGCGCTAGCTGCCCATTGACCACCGTTGCCCCAGTAAGGACCAGCCCAAGGAGCCAGTACTTTTGCTCCCCAAGTACATTGACCATGAGGATAAGAGGATGCTCCTGCATAATCAGGTGTGTAGAGGGTTGGCTCAGGCGTGGTTGGTTTATCAACCTGATAGCTGGTGCCTGTAAGTCCAGTCATCTGACCATTGAGATTGCGGTAAACATGGGTATGGAAGAGTCCATTTCCAGCGTGCTGTTGCGTATTGATGGTAAATTTATACAAGCCATTGCCCACTTTGTTAGCAGTGTACCATTTGATGTCATCTTGGCCGTTGACCTCTGACCAAGTTGGTAGAGAAATGGTTCCTGGTCCGAAAGCATCGGAAACGGTTACTTCGTAATTGTAGGTAGAAATTTTATTGACAGAAACCTTGGCTTTGATATTTTCAGCAGAGAGGGTGACGCTGTCTGTCGCATAGCTATGCTCGCTACCATCTTTGTACTTAACGTAGATATGATTGGTGTAGCTTCCAGATAAGGCTTGGTGGTTGCGGATATTGAATTGTGCAGTAAAAGTCCCATCTCCATTGTTACTTGCCTCATACCACTTGATATTGCTTTGATTCTGGGTACTCCAAATAGGGACGCGGACGGATTGAATTGGCTTAGATGCCGCAGTTTCGGTGACTTTTACAGTGTAGGTTCCCTCTTCCTGATTGATATTTTCAACAGAGAAAAGCGGTTTTTGGTCTTTTTGAGAAGGCATCTTGCCAGCATCCAGTGTAACACTTGTTCCTGCTAATCCTGTTAACTCAGGCTTGACATAGCTTTCTCCATAGAGATGGATATGGTAGGTTCCTGTATCGTAATTGTGTTTCTTCAGCTCGACTCTGACGCTATAACTGCCATCAGGATTTTTCCTTGCTTGATACCATTGTAAATCATCTTGCCCCTTATTTTCAGACCAAGTTGGGACATTGACCTTATACATGGATTCAGGAAGATTTTTGATAAGGATTTCCATAATGCCAGGTTCAGGGAAACTTGTCTGAATGGGCGGATTAGGCTTTTCTAGATGGAAAGTGGTGCCTGATTGGTAAATCATTTTGCCATTTTTATTTTCATAAGTATCTACGAAATATTTTCCATAACCTTTGTGATTAGAAAGTGTAAATTCGGTGATATCTTGTCCGGCATTATACCATTTTAAGTCATCTTGTCCGTTTTCATCAGACCAGACCGCATGTAAAATGCGAGAGTTTATCTGGTCTTTGTTACGCTTAAAGTGAATTTGACTAGTTTGTCCGACAATATTAGTAGAGACCTTAACCGCAGGTTTATTAACAGTGAAGGTCGTACCATTCAAGCCTATCATTTTACCGTTAATATTAATGTAAGTATGAACGTGGAAGGTGCCATAGCCAGCGTGCTGCCGAAGGTCAACGGATGTGCTGGATGTTTGAGGTGTGGTGTACCATTTCAAATCATCCTGCCCATTTTCGTCGGACCAGACTGCGTGAGAAATGGTATAGGGAACCTGAGCCTTGGAGCGGGCATAATGAATCTGTGCTATATCTCCGGTGACATTAACGGTCACATTGCTGGCACGATCAGTGGGGCCTAGGACTTTATTTCCAGCTTCAGTCGATGCAACAGCTTGAGCTGTGGAATGACTGGCAAATAGCCCAAGGACTGCTCCGGATAATAAAAATAGCTTCTGATATTTTTCATAAATCTCCTTTGAATAAGTAATTTGGATGATTCCATTTAGATTATTCGGGAAAAAATATAAAAAAAGAAAAATTTTAAAAGATGTTGCAACTTGAGCTTCTAATTTATTTTAGTTTTATGAAATTTTTGATATTTGAAATAAAAGTAATGAAATAGCCAAAATATCAAAAATAATATAGGTAGATTTTATTTGTCAGAGATGGATATCCCTAACAAAAATAGATTATTTCTCTTCTTTTCCTGCTTATCATGGAATAAAGCGAACGATTATGATATAATTTAGATAAATAATTCGTAAAAAATACGGTGATTTTTACGTGATGTGTTAGCTTGGTGTGCAAGCACCTGTGATGATAGATGTTGAGGTATCTTAGCTATGAAGCTTTTGGTTGTTGGTTCGGGCGGTCGTGAACATGCGATTGCCAAGAAGTTGTTGGAGTCTCAGGATGTGGAGCAGGTCTTTGTCGCACCTGGAAATGATGGCATGACCTTGGATGGGTTGGATTTAGTAAACATTGGAATTTCCGAACATTCTAAATTGATTGAGTTTGTAAAGGCCAACGATATCGCTTGGACCTTCATTGGTCCAGATGATGCCCTTGCTGCTGGAATCGTGGATGATTTTAACCAAGCTGGGCTCAAAGCTTTTGGTCCGACCAAGGCTGCAGCGGAGCTGGAGTGGTCCAAGGATTTTGCTAAGGAAATCATGGTCAAATACAACGTTCCGACAGCAGCCTATGGCACATTTTCCGACTTTGAGGAAGCCAAGGCATACATAGAGGAGAAGGGCGCTCCAATCGTGGTCAAGGCGGATGGCTTGGCACTTGGTAAGGGCGTTGTCGTTGCGGAGACGGTTGAGCAAGCGGTCGAAGCCGCTCACGAGATGCTTTTGGACAATAAATTCGGTGATTCTGGTGCGCGTGTGGTTATTGAGGAATTCCTTGACGGGGAGGAGTTCTCTCTCTTTGCCTTTGTCAATGGCGGCAAGTTTTACATCATGCCCACGGCCCAGGATCATAAGCGGGCTTACGATGGGGATAAGGGACCCAATACAGGTGGTATGGGAGCTTATGCGCCAGTGCCTCACTTGCCACAAAGCGTGGTGGACCAGTCAATTGAGACGATTATCAAGCCCGTTCTCGAAGGCATGATAGCTGAGGGGCGTCCTTATCTTGGCGTGCTCTATGCTGGGCTGATTCTGACAGCTGATGGTCCTAAGGTTATTGAGTTCAACTCGCGCTTTGGCGACCCAGAGACCCAGATTATACTGCCGCGCCTGACGTCTGACTTTGCGCAGAATATCACGGACATTTTAGACAAAAAAGAGCCTGATATCACTTGGCTGGATGAGGGCGTGACCCTTGGCGTAGTTGTCGCCTCAGAGGGCTACCCGCTGGACTATGAGAAAGGCCTGCCTCTGCCGGAGAAGACAGATGGTGATATCATCACCTACTATGCTGGGGCTAAGTTTGCGGAAAATAGCAGAGCACTGCTGTCAAATGGCGGTCGAGTATATATGCTGGCCGCCACAGCAGATACCGTCTCAGCTGCGCAGGAAAAATCCACGACCAACTAAAAAAACAAGACACCACAGGCCTCTTCTACCGAACAGACATCGGAAGCAAGGCCATAAAAGATTAACAGATACTATAGTTGTTATGGCGAGCGAAAGCGAGCCAAAGTAAGATAATGGTCGCAATAAAAAACTGTATGAAAGGAGTATTCAGTTAGTCTTCCTAACTGAACACGGGACTAAATCCCGTAGAAAAAAGATAAAACTGCCTAGACGTACACGTCGTCGTTAGTTTTCCTATTTTTCTACGGGATTTTTCGCAAGCGAATCGTCCCTTTGTATCTTAATATGAAACCAATTATTTCCATCATCATGGGTTCCAAATCCGACTGGGCAACCATGCAAAAAACTGCTGAAGTCCTAGACCGTTTCGGTGTAGCCTACGAGAAGAAGGTTGTCTCTGCCCACCGTACACCAGATCTCATGTTCAGACATGCGGAGGAAGCTCGTAGCCGCGGCATCAAGGTCATTATCGCAGGTGCAGGTGGCGCAGCCCATTTGCCAGGTATGGTAGCGGCTAAGACCACTCTGCCTGTCATTGGTGTGCCCGTCAAATCACGCGCTCTCAGCGGTCTGGACTCCCTTTACTCTATCGTGCAGATGCCGGGTGGCGTGCCTGTGGCAACTATGGCTATTGGGGAAGCGGGAGCGACCAACGCTGCCCTGACTGCCCTTCGGATTTTGGCCATTGAAGACCAAGACCTAGCAGCAGTGCTAGCGGATTTGCTGAAGAACAAGGAAAAATCGCTGAGGAGTCTAGCAATGAGCTCATCTAAAACAATCGGAATCATCGGTGGCGGCCAGCTGGGGCAGATGATGGCCATTTCTGCTATCTACATGGGGCACAAGGTCATTGCGCTGGATCCAGCGGCGGATTGCCCAGCTTCTCGTGTGGCGGAAATCATCGTGGCGCCTTATAATGATGTGGACGCCCTTCGCCAGTTGGCTGAGCTATGCGATATCCTGACCTATGAGTTTGAGAATGTTGATGCTGACGGTTTGGATGCCGTTATCAAGGATGGTCAGCTCCCTCAAGGGACAGACCTGCTCCGCATTTCTCAAAATCGGATCTTTGAAAAGGACTTTCTCTCAAATAAGGCACAAGTCACTGTGGCACCCTACAAGGTTGTGACTTCTAGCCAAGACTTGGCAGATATTGACCTCTCGAAAAACTATGTCCTCAAGACAGCGACAGGTGGCTACGACGGACATGGGCAAAAGGTCATTCGTTCAGAAGCAGACTTGGAAGAAGCCTATGCGCTAGCCGATTCAGCAGACTGTGTCTTGGAAGAGTTCGTCAACTTTGACCTTGAAATTTCCGTCATCGTGTCAGGAAATGGCAAGGACGTGACGGTTTTCCCAGTTCAGGAAAATATCCACCGCAACAATATCCTGTCTAAGACCATTGTGCCAGCTCGCATTTCAGAAAGTCTGGCAGACAAGGCAAAAGCCATGGCGGTGCGAATCGCAGACCAGCTTAACTTATCTGGAACCCTCTGCGTGGAAATGTTTGCGACCGCTGATGACATCATCGTCAATGAGATTGCCCCACGGCCACACAACTCTGGGCACTACTCAATCGAAGCCTGCGACTTCTCCCAGTTTGATACCCATATTCTTGGTGTTCTTGGAGCACCATTGCCAGCTATCCACCTGCATGCGCCAGCCGTCATGCTCAATGTTCTCGGCCAGCATGTCGAGGTCGCTGAAAAATATGTCACAGAAAATCCAAGCGCCCATCTCCACATGTATGGTAAAATAGAAGCGAAGCACAATCGCAAGATGGGACACGTGACTTTGTTTAGTGATGTGCCAGATGAGGTTGAGGAGTTTGGGAAAGGGATTGATTTTTAGGGCAAATCTATGATTCAAATCATCGTAAATGCATTTATTGAAAAGGATAAGACTAGAGCAGTCGTCGAAGTCTTGTATGCTAGTAGTGACCACGAAAAAGTGAAAGCAAAATATGAAGAGCTAGCTGCTCAACATCCTGAAAACTATTTAGCAATTTATGATGTTCCGCTGGATACGGATTTGAATACACTTTCTCATTATCCATCTGTGTTTATTGAAAAAGAAGAATTTGAATAGTTAAAACAGGATTTTAATTATAAGGTGCGCTGTCTTAAGCATGTATGGTTAATTAGGATTATCAAAGCAGATGAAGTCAGCAAGTGAAGCCAGTCGAGCACTGCTGGAAGTTAATTGTTTTTTATATATTAAAGGTAATAGGAAAATTTGAAATGGGAATTGATTTTGCAAAGCAGTTAAAAGAAAAAAAGAAGGTATTATCAAAAGATCCGATTGAAATTTATGAAGATTTAGACAGAAGCGCCTCTGTTGGTCCATTACGTCCAGTACAAATCAACATATTAACAGAATGGTATAAAAACAGGAAAGATAATAGCGAATTAATAATAAAGCTACCTACAGGTGCGGGTAAAACATTAATTGGATTGTTAATTTTGAAATCAAAATTAAATGCAGGTTTGGGACCATGTCTATACGTTTGTCCTAATAATTATCTAGCTAATAAAGCAAGATTAGAGGCAGAAAGATTTGGGATTGATATTTGTATTTTTAAGGATAGGACAATACCTAGAGAATTTATAGAAGGGAAAGCTATTTTAATAACAACTGCTCATAAATTTTTTAATGGAATGACTGTATTTGGAGTAGATGCACGTTACACAGAAATTGGTACTATTATATTAGACGACTCTCATGCGTGTATTGATGTTGTCAATAATGCATTTAGCATTACCCTTGAGAAAAATATAGATGCTTATCAAGAAATGTTAAGCTTATTTACACCAGATTTAAAACGGCAAGGTGAAGGAAGTTTTCTTGATCTTTGTAACAATGATTATGATACTTTGATGCAGATTCCATATTGGAGTTGGATGGATAAAAGTTCTGAAGTACTTGAAATTTTGGTTAAATATAAAGCTATAGATGAAATTAAATTTTCATGGAATCTTTTAAAGGATATTATTCCTAAGTGTAAGGCGTTTGTTACAGGACAATCACTTGAGATAACTCCCTACTATATTCCAATTGAGAAGTTTCCGGCATTTCAAAGGCTAAAAATAAAATACTTATGTCAGCGACTACGCAAAATGATGCTTTTTTGATTCAAGGATTAGGTTTTCAAAAAGAAACTGTATCTAAACCGTTAGTAGATGAGTCTTTAAAATGGTCAGGCGAAAAGATGCTTATTATCCCTGAACTGGTAAATTCGGATCCTATTTTTTCTGAGAATTTAAGAAGTTATTTTGCTAAGTTAGAGTATCCGTTTGGAGCATTAGCTATAGTTCCATCGAATAATAAATCAAAAGTTTATACAGTAAACGGAGCTGAGTTGATAGGCCAAGAAGAATTACTTGATAGAGTTAACTTTCTAAAAAGTAACAATTTCAAAGATAAAGTGCGGTTAACTGTTATTAGCAATAAGTATGATGGGATTGATTTAGCAGATTCTGCATGTAGATTATTGATATTGGATTCGCTTCCGTATTTTGAGAATCTTAGTGATAGTTATGAGGAAAGAGTTCGGCCTAGTGGTGATCTTATACAAAAGAAACTAGCACAAAAGATTGAACAAGGACTAGGACGAAGTGTTCGTGGTGAAAAGGACTATAGTGTTATAGTTTTAATGGGTAATGATTTAGTTGATTTCATTACTAATACTAAAACTAAAGAATATTTCTCAGCAGAGACTCAGCAGCAAATTGAAATCGGAAAAAAAAATTATGTCCTTGAGTAAGGATGAAAGTTTTAGTTCTGACTCTGAGTTAAAAAAACATATTATATCTGTCATTAACCAATCCCTTAAGCGTGACGTAGGATGGAAGGAATATTATCGTGAATCCATGGATCAAATAGAATCTATTCAACTGAATACTGAAGATTATTTTGATTTGATGGAACTGGAATATGACGCTGAGAGAGAATTTTATAGAGATAATTATCAAGAAGCAATATCAACAATTCAAACTCTAATGGACAAAGTATCGGATCAATCTGAAAAAGGTTGGTACCTTCAATCTAAAGCAAGGTTTGAATATAATCTAAACAAGACAAACTCAATTGCGACTCAGAAAGTTGCTCATAAATATAATGATGGCTTGTTATTACCTAATGAGATAATAAATTACGAAAAATTAGAATATATTGATGGTAACAGAAATCAAGAGATTATTAATCAAATAAAAATGTATAGAACTCACGAAAAACTATTAAGGGAAGTTCAGACGAAATTAGACTACCTAAGTTTTGGACAAAAAGCAGATAAATTTGAGAATTCATTAGATTTTATCGGAAGGTTATTGGGTTATGTAACGGATAGGCCTGATAAAAAAATACGAAAAGGCCCAGATAATTTGTGGTGTGTTCGAAGTAATGAATTTTTCTTATTTGAATGTAAATCAGAAATAAAGGAAAATCGCGATTGCCTTAACAAAACAGAAGTAGGGCAATTTAATAACCATTGTGGTTGGTTTGAAGAGCAGTATGGAAAACAGGTTTCGGTTCGAAGATTCATATTGAGTCCAACACTTAAAATCTCGTATGAAAGTAATTTTACTCACGATGTTCAAATCATCCGAAAAGGGAAACTTGAGCAATTAAAGCAGAACATATTGAGTTTTATAAAAGAATTGTCTAAGTATAATGTCTTGGAATTACATATAGATACTATAGATCAACTTTTGGTAACCCACAAATTAAAAACAGACAATTTTTCAGAACTATATTCTGAAGAATATAGGAAGATAAAATAAAGAATTTAAAATATGCAAATCAACAAAGGTCTCGCATTGTTTACTGAATACATGCTACGGCCTTCCTTTAACTTAAACTTTAAACAAAAGAAAGGAGAAGAGGGCAAGTTTAAGTATTTAAACTCGGATTAAAAGCGTTAGGAAAAAGAAAGACTTCCTAGAGTGTAAGCGCACTGTGTCAGTCTCCTATTTTTCTCTTTACTATACGCCCTCTGTATCATAAACATGATCAACCGTTACTCTCGCCCCGAAATGGCGAATATTTGGACTGAGGAAAATAAGTACAAGGCTTGGCTGGAAGTAGAGATTCTGGCTGATGAGGCCTGGGCTGAGTTGGGTGAGATTCCCAAGGAAGATGTGGCTTTGATTCGTGAGAAAGCAGGCTTTGACATTGACCGCATCTTGAAGATTGAGCAGGAGACGCGCCACGATGTGGTGGCCTTTACTCGGGCGGTTTCTGAGACGTTGGGCGAGGAGCGCAAGTGGGTGCACTATGGCTTGACTTCAACCGACGTGGTAGATACGGCCTACGGTTACCTCTACAAGCAAGCCAATGACATCATTCGTGAGGACCTGCGTCGCTTCACTGACATCATTGCAGAGCGGGCGCGGGAGCACAAGTTCACCATCATGATGGGACGAACCCACGGAGTGCATGCGGAGCCTACGACCTTTGGTCTCAAGCTTGCGACTTGGTACAGCGAAATGAAGCGCAACATTGAGCGTTTTGAGATTGCGGCTGCGGGTGTGGAAGCTGGAAATCTCTGGTGCGGTTGGGAACTTTGCCAACATTCCGCCATTCGTGGAAAGTTATGTCTGTGAGAAATTAGGCATCCGTCCGCAGGAGATTTCGACCCAAGTTCTGCCACGTGACCTCCATGCTGAATACTTCTCAGCTCTAGCCTTGATTGCGACGTCTATCGAGCGCATGGCAACTGAGATTCGCGGTCTGCAAAAGTCTGAGCAGCGCGAGGTGGAAGAGTTCTTTGCCAAGGGTCAAAAGGGTAGCTCAGCTATGCCGCATAAGCGCAATCCTATCGGCTCTGAAAATATGACTGGTCTGGCGCGTGTCATTCGAGGCCACATGGTGACAGCCTTTGAGAATGTCTCTCTCTCTGGCATGAGCGCGACATTTCCCACTCATCTGCTGAGCGGATCATCGCTCCAGACACGACCATTCTCATCGACTACATGCTCAACCGCTTCGGTAATATCGTCAAGAACCTGACCGTCTTCCCAGAAAACATGAAGCGTAACATGAACTCGACCTTTGGTCTTATCTTCAGCCAGCGGGCTATGTTGACCTTGATTGAAAAAGGTATGACACGGGAGCAGGCTTATGACTTGGTGCAGCCAAAGACTGCTCAGTCTTGGGACAATCAAGTGGACTTCAAGCCTCTGCTCGAAGCGGACCCAGAAGTCACTTCCCGTCTGACTCAAGAAGAGATCGATGAAATCTTCAATCCAACTTATTACACCAAGCGCGTGGATGAAATCTTCAAGCGCGTGGGGCTGGATTAAACAAAAAAGATGAGAGTGGGACAGAAATCGGTAATTGGTTAGAATTCGATTTCGTCGTCCCACCTCCGCACAGTTGAGTAGGGCTGTAAAAGCTGATGAAATCAGCGTAGTAGAGCCCACTCAACCACTGCGTCTTGCTCGACAATCCAAAGACAATTGAGAGGCTAGGACTTTTGTCCCAGCCTCTCTTTTTTATTATTCTCGCCTGATATAGAAAGTTCCGTTTTTGTTGGTTTTCAGTCCTAGAATACTAAAAAATATACGAAATTAAAAAATTCTGTTTATTTTCTATCATTTTTTGATTTTTATTAAACAGAAATCGTTCAAATGCCTTGCAAATTGGTATAGATAGGTTTATAATAAAGATAGGTTAGTTGGTCAGGAAATGAAAAACGACAGCTCATGAGAACCATCGTTTTTTAGATTAGTGATCGCGACTAGAAGAAATAAATTTGATTTTGAAGAAATCGCCACGCTTGTAGGTTTCGCTGTACTCTAGGATTTGTCCAGTATTTTCCAGTTTTGTGATCTTGACTTGATGCACAGTTGGGAAGTTTGGATCAATTTCTAAGGTCTTGGCAATGTCTTTTGGCGTTGGAAAGACGATTTCGTTGGTTTCTTCGAAATACTCATCATTCATGTGGATGTGATAATCCGTTTTGAAGCGATTGTAGATCGAGCTGTAGTAGTCCAGATCTGGATAGTTTGGATTGATGTACTGTTCAGGAATGTAGGTTTGGTGATAGATATAGACTTTATCGCCTGTCCTTCTGATACGGTCAATCTTGTAGTAGAACTGGGACGGTGTTAGTTCTAGTTTTTCCAAGATCCTCAATTCATTTCCACGTTCGATAGACAGAACAGTCACCTTATCCTTTTGGATAGGGAAAGTTTCGATATCAGAGAATTCCACACGCTTGTGTTTTCTTGCGCGTGAAACAAACGTTCCCTTCCCTTGCTGACGGATGATGTAGCCATCATTCGCAAGTTCGTTCAAAGCGCGGACAACGGTGATGGAACTGACGTTGAACATCTTGATTAATTCAGCTTCTGTGTAGAATCTATCACCGTTTTCAAAGTTACCAGAAATGATTTGTTGTTTCAAATCATCTTTGATTTGTTGATATTTAGGAATAGCCATTGTGCTCACCTCTCTTTTTTTATCCCTCTCTATATTGATTTTAACATATTTTTAAAAAAAATGTTGACATTTATGCAAAAGTTTATTATATTAATATTAACAAGAAATGAAAGCGTTTTAAATCTAGGAGGAATGGGGAGATGAAGAGATTTGAAATAGGCTCTTCTTTCTACTTGGATGGTCAGGAGTTTAAGATTTTGTCGGGGGCTATTCACTATTTCCGGATTCAGCCGGAAGACTGGTATCACTCACTCTACAATCTTAAAGCCCTAGGGTTCAATACAGTTGAGACCTATGTTCCTTGGAACATGCACGAGCCAAAGAAAGGCCAGTTTGACTTTCAGGGGATTTTAGATATTGAGAAGTTTCTTCAGATTGCTCAAGATTTAGGATTATATGCCATCGTTCGCCCTTCGCCCTTTATCTGTGCGGAGTGGGAATTTGGCGGCATGCCAGCCTGGCTCTTGACTGAGCATATGAGAATCCGTTCTTCTGATGCTTCCTATCTTCGGGCTGTTGCAGACTACTATGATGAGTTGCTTCCTCGCTTGGTTCCAAGGCTCTTGGACAAGGGTGGGAATATCCTCATGATGCAAGTGGAAAATGAATATGGCTCTTACGGGGAGGATAAAGACTACCTGAGAGCGATTCGGCAGATGATGTTGGACCGAGGCCTTGATTGTCCGCTCTTTACATCGGATGGTCCTTGGCGGGCAACGCTAAAAGCTGGCACGCTGATTGAGGAAGATTTATTTGTTACAGGAAATTTCGGCTCCAAGGCAGATTATAATTTTGCCCAGATGCAGGAATTCTTTGATGAGCATGGCAAAAAATGGCCACTCATGTGTATGGAGTTTTGGGATGGTTGGTTCAATCGTTGGAAAGAGCCAATTATCAAAAGGGATCCTGAGGAACTGGCTCAAGCTGTCCGTGAGGTTCTGGAACAAGGCTCTATCAATCTCTATATGTTTCATGGCGGCACCAATTTGGCTTTATGAATGGCTGCTCGGCCAGAGGTGTGACGGATTTACCACAAGTGACCTCGTATGATTATGATGCCCTGCTTGATGAACAGGGAAATCCAACTCCGAAATATTTTGCAGTGCAAAAAATGATGGAAACCTACTATCCTGAGTACCCACAAATGAAACCGCTCACAAAAGAATCTTTTGAACTGAGAGACATTGCTCTAAGTGAGAAGGTGAGTTTGTTTGAAACATTAGCTGATTTGGCTCAGCCAGTAGAGAGTCTCTATCCTGTCAAAATGGAGGATTTAGGACAGAGCTATGGTTACTTGCTTTACCGTACCAAAGCCAGCTGGGATGCGGATGAGGAAAAAATTCGGGTGATTGACGGGCGAGACCGGATGCAGCTTTTTGTGGACGGCAAGCTTATGGCAACCCAGTATCAAGCAGAGATTGGTCAAGATATCTTTGTTGCTGGGGAAAAGAAAGCCACCCACCGTATTGACATCCTAATGGAAAACATGGGGCGGGTCAACTACGGGCATAAGTTCTTGGCAGATACCCAGCGAAAAGGGATTCGGACGGGTGTTTGCAAGGATTTGCACTTCTTGCTGAATTGGCAGCAGTATCCACTTTCTTTTGAAAACATAGAAAACATTGATTTTTCAAAAGGATGGCAGCCAGATCAACCAGCTTTCTACGCTTTTGACTTTGAAATGAAAGCGCTTAAAGACACTTATTTAGACTTGTCCGGTTTTGGAAAGGGCCTTGCCTTTGTAAATGGCGTCAACATCGGCCGTTTCTGGAATGTCGGACCAACCTTATCGCTTTATATTCCGCATAGCCTTCTGAAAGAAGGACATAACCGAATCATCATTTTTGAAACGGAAGGGGAATATGAAGAATCAATTAACTTAGTTAACCAACCTACATTTAAAACAATAAAGGGGGAAAATTTATGACAATAGTAGGTGCACGTATCGATGGACGTTTGATCCATGGACAGGTAGCCAATCTCTGGACTACCAAGCTCAACATTTCACGCATTATGGTGATTGACGATGAGGTAGCTGAAAATGCTATCGAAAGAGCGGACTCAAGTTGGCAACGCCGCCAGGAGTGAAGCTCAGCATTTTGCCAATCGCTAAAGCGGCAGAAAACATCTTGGCTGGTAAGTATGACTCACAACGACTCTTTATCGTCGCTCGCAAACCAGACCGTTTCCTTCGTTTGGTAGAAGCTGGTGTTCCACTGGAAACACTGAATGTCGGAAATATGTCTCAGTCAGACGAAACTCGCCCCATCACTCGCTCTATCAATGTGGTTGATGCGGATGTGGAAGCTTTTCACAAGCTGCATGAAAAAGGAGTGAAGCTGACAGCTCAGATGGTTCCAAATGATCCGGTTGCGGATTTTATGAATTTGTTAAAATAAGGAAAAATTTTTAGGAGGTCATTGTCATGATACAATGGTGGCAAATTTTACTACTCACTCTGTACTCAGCTTATCAAATCTGTGATGAGTTGACGATCGTTTCTTCAGCAGGTTCACCTGTATTTGCTGGATTTATCACAGGTCTTATCATGGGAGATTTACCTACAGGTTTATTGATTGGTGCCAACCTTCAATTGGTGGTACTCGGTGTTGGTACCTTCGGTGGTGCTTCTCGTATTGATGCTACTTCTGGTGCCGTTCTTGCAACTGCCTTCTCAGTAGCTCAAGGTCTTGATCCAGAGCTTGCTATTGCTACAATCGCTGTGCCAGTAGCAACTTTGTTGACATACTTCGACATTCTTGGTCGTATGACGACAACTTACTTCGCTCACCGTGTGGATGCTGCGATTGAACGCTTTGACTACAAAGGCATCGAACGCAACTATCTTCTTGGTGCGATTCCTTGGGCTCTTTCTCGTGCCCTCCCAGTTTTCTTTGCCCTTGCCTTTGGTGGAGCTTTTGTAGAAACTGTTGTTACAGGTCTCGGTAATGTACAATGGTTGGCAAACGGTTTGAAACTTGCAGGTCAAATGCTTCCAGGTCTTGGATTTGCAATCTTGCTTCGTTATCTTCCAGTGAAACGCAACCTTCACTACTTGGCACTTGGATTTGGCTTGACAGCTATGTTGACAGTGCTTTACAGTAATGTTCAAAGCCTTGGTGCTGCAGTGTCTAGCATTGTTGGTTCTGAAGTGTTCTCTAAACTTCCAAAAGAACAAGCTATTACTTTTGTTAACAACTTCAAGAGTGTATCTATGATTGGTATCGCCATCATCGGTGTCTTCCTTGCAGTACAACACTTCAAAAACAGCCAACGTACAGTCGTAGCTGCTCCAGTAACTGAATCAGAAAGCGGGGAAATTGAAGATGACGAATTCTAATTACAAACTAACAAAAGAAGATTTTAAACAGATTAACAAACGTAGCTTGTTTACCTTCCAATTGGGTTGGAACTATGAGCGTATGCAGGCTTCTGGTTACCTTTACATGATTTTGCCACAATTGCGCAAAATGTATGGAGATGGTACACCTGAACTGAAAGAAATGATGAAATTGCATACGCAATTCTTCAATACTTCACCATTCTTCCACACTATTATCACTGGTTTTGACCTTGCTTTGGAAGAAAAAGATGGTGTGAAATCAAAAGATGCGGTCAATGGTATCAAGACAGGTCTCATGGGGCCATTCGCTCCTCTTGGAGACTCAATCTTTGGATCATTGGTACCAGCTATTATGGGTTCAATTGCAGCAACTTTGGCTGTTGCAGGAAATCCAGCCGGTATCTTCCTATGGATCGCTGTTGCGATTGCTTACGATATTTTCCGTTGGAAACAATTGGAATTTGCCTATAAAGAAGGGGTTAACCTTGTCAACAATATGCAAAGTACTTTGACAGCTTTGATTGATGCTGCATCCGTACTTGGTGTCTTCATGGTTGGTGCCCTGATTGCCAGCATGATTGGTGTTGAAGTTTCTTGGGCTCCACATATCGGGAAAAAAGCTATCGATATCCAAGACATGCTTAACTTGGTCTTCCCACGCTTGGTACCAGCTATCATCACAGGTGTAATCTTCTGGTTGCTTGGACGTAAGGGTATGAACTCTACAAAAGCTATCTTGCTCATCATTCTTGCAGCGATTGCGTTCTCAGCGTTTGGTCACTTCTTCTTTGGAATGGCATAATGGTGTAAATTATGAGCAAACAATTAATTTTGATTAGTCATGGTCGCTTTTGTGAAGAGCTGAAAACAACGACTGAGATGATTATGGGACCTCAAGCGAATATTCATGCCGTTGCCTTGTTACCAGAGGAGGGACCAGATGATTTTACAGCCAAGTTCTTAGAAACAGTCAAGGATTTTGATGACTATATTGTCTTTGCAGATCTTTTGGGAGGCACACCATGTAATGTAGTCAGCCGCCTTATTTTAGAAGGTAAGGATATTGACTTGTATGCCGGCATGAATCTACCGATGGTGATTGAGTTTCTCAATGCTTCTCTGACAGGAGCTGATGTTGACTATCCGAAAAATGCAGTCGAAAATATCGTTAAAGTCAATGATATTTTAGCAGGCTTATCAGATGATGAGGATGAGTAGGACTGTTTTGTAAGGAAAAAAGAAATGAAGGGGAGTGGGGAATTTTCCCATTCCCTCTTTTAAAAGCAAATAACTAATATATCATTGTTTATTTTGAAAGGACTACCATGCTAGATTATTCAAAAGAGAAACTGGTTGAATTGGGCGCGGAAATCACCACGCGTGAAATCTACCAACAGCCAGATGTTTGGCAGACAGCTTTTGATCATTACAAGGCTCAGGCTGACCAAGTCGCTACTTTTCTAAAAGATATCGAAGAAAAGCATGACTATATAAAAGTTATCTTTACAGGTGCAGGAACTTCGGCTTATGTAGGGGACACGCTGCTGCCATATTTCAGAAAGCTTTATGATGAGCGAAAATGGAATTTAATTCGGTTGCGACGACTGATATTGTGGCAAGTCCTAAGGTACATCTGCATAAGGAAATTCCAACGGTTCTCGTTTCTTTTGCCCGCAGTGGTAATTCGCCAGAAAGTGTTGCAACAGTGGACTTGGCCAAGCAGTTGGTTGACGAGCTTTATCAAGTGACCATTACCTGTGCTGCAGAAGGAAAACTAGCTCAGCAGGCGCATGGTGATGAGCGGAATCTGCTCTTATTGCAACCAGCTCCATCAAATGATGCTGGCTTTGCCATGACTTCTAGCTTCACCTCTATGATGTTAACAGCTCTTCTGGTCTTTGATCCAGCAGATTTGGCTCAAAAAGAAGCAAGAGTAGCTGAGTTGATTTCCTTGAGCCAAAAGGTTTTGGCCGATGTAGCTGATGTTCAAGCTTTGACAGAATTAGACTTTAACCGGGTCATTTACCTTGGAGCAGGGCCATTCTTTGGTTTGGCGCACGAAGCACAGCTGAAAATTTTGGAGTTGACCGCTGGGAAGGTTGCGACCATGTATGAAAGTCCAGTCGGCTTCCGTCATGGACCAAAATCTCTGATTAACGAAGAGACGCTTGTGCTGGTATTTGGCTCAAGGGATGCATACACCAAACGTTACGACTTGGATTTGGTGCGTGAAGTGGCAGGAGATCAGATTGCTCGCAAGGTTGTCTTCTTTACAGAGCGCAGAGAAGATTTGGAAAATGTTGAGCAAGTGGTTCTTGAAAGTGACATCTTAGAAGATAGCTATCGAGCCTTTCCTTATATTGTGTATGCTCAGCTCTTCTCTCTCTTGACTTCTTTGAAAGTGAACAATCGACCAGATACACCGTCTCCGACAGGTACGGTCAATCGGGTCGTTCAGGGAGTTATCATCCACCCTTTCCAGCAGTAGAAAGCTAAATATGGAAAGTCAAACATTAGTCATGGGAAAGCTAGTTATTAAAAAGACTTTCAGATAAAAAGGATGGCCTTCCATCCTTGTCCCTTGACTATGTCAAGAAAGAGAGTGGGACAGAAATCGGTAATTCGTTAGAATTCGATTTCATCGTCCCACCTCCGCACAGTTGAGTAGGGCTGTAAAAGCTGATGAAATCAGCGTAGTAGAGCCCACTCAACCACTGCGTCTTGCTCGACAATCCAAAGACAATTGAGAGGCTAGGACTTTTGTCCCAGACTCGAGACAGAGGGAGATTGTATGAAATCTTATCAAGAATCTATTTTTGGTACTTTTAAAGGACAGGATGTCTTAGCCTACACCTTTGAAAATAAGCTAGGCTATCGCTTCAAGGTCATGAACTATGGCGCAACGATTTTGGAATATCGGACGCCGGATAAAAATGGTGATTTTGCCAATATTATTCTAGGCTTTGAGCGTTTTGAGGATTATGTTGGCAATAGTCCCAAGCATGGTGCCAGCGTGGGACCAGTTGCGGGGCGGATTGCGAAGGCTAGCTTTGAGCTGAATGGGCAGTCCTACCAGCTGGAAGTCAATAATGGTCAGAATTGTAACCACAGTGGTTCTACTAGCTGGGACAGTGTGATTTTTCAGACAGAAGAAGTCACAAACGAGGGCGTCACATTTTACACAGAGCGCCCAGATGGGACGGGCGGCTTCCCAGGAAATTTGAAAATCTGGATTTCCTATTCCTTATCGGAAAAAGGGGAGATTGAGATTTCCTATCAAGTCCAGACAGACCAGGATAGTCTGGTTAATCCAACCAACCACAGCTATTTCAATCTGTCAGGTAATTTTAGTCAGCCGATTGATCAGCATGTCCTCCAGCTGCATACCAAAGGGGTGTATCCGATTGCTCCTGACGGCGTGCCAGCAAAAGAAGTGGATACAGATCGTGGCTTTGTCAAAGGCCTGCAAAAAGGTCTGACGCTGAAAGAAATTTTTGCTGATCCAGACGAGCAAATTCAGATCGTATCAGGGCTGGATCATCCCTTTGCTCTGGATAAAGAGCAGGAAGAGGCAGGATGTCTTTATGATCCGGCCTCAGGTCGCTACCTGACTTTCCGTACAGATGCTCCTTGTGTCGTGACTTATTCGGCCAATTTTGTCGATGAGTCAGTCATCATCAATGGACAGCCAATGATTCAGCATAATGGTCTGGCATTGGAAGCACAAGCCTTGCCTGATGCGATTCATAGTGACTTGAAAGATCAGGTCATTCTCAAGACAGGAAGCCTCTTCACCAGCACCACCGTTTATTTCGCAAGTGTGAAATAAAAATACTAAATTTGCTTCATTTGAAGTGTATCTCACATGGCGATAGTAGCCTCAGATACAAGAAAACGGCAGAATCCCCCTCTGCCGTTTTTACTATTTATTTTATTGGTTGTCTAAGTCTTGTGGTTGGAAGAATTGATTGTAACGTTCTTCGTCTTCTTGGTTATCACGGATAACTTTTGCAAGAGTGAATGAAGAAGAAATCAGTCCGACAGAACCCATGAGATAGTATCCTTTAACCATCAAAGGCTCTTTCAAGGTATAGAGGCCGACGAGAACAAGTGTCACAAAGAAGGCGAATGAGCCCCAAGCCATAAACATAAAGGCTGGTGTATTCCGATAAGTTTTCTTTTTAAGGTTGTTCATATCTAAAATCTCCTTTTCGATTTTTTTCATTGTATCATGAGTTTTTGAGACAGTCAATGAAATAGAGGTTATTTTAATCAGACTGAACAATTCATATTAGTTTGTATCATCTTACTAAGATATCTAAAGTATTTTATTTTTAAAAAATATTTTTTCTTTAAGCAAATTTTAAGATAAGGACGTTATACTAATACCATCAAATGAAGACCTCCTAACTTTATTTGATAGAAATCCTAAAACTTTTTCATAATAATCTCCCATAAGAGCCACCAAATTCGGTGGCTTTTTTTGTATTCAGAATCGGGTCGGATTGCTTCCTCTGCCCTATTTTTTGCTATAATAGTCCTATGAGTAGAATTTTAGATAATGAATTAATGGGGGATGAGGAGTTGGTAGAACGTACCCTCCGTCCTCAGTATTTACGAGAATATATTGGTCAGGATAAGGTCAAAGATCAGCTGAAGATTTTTATTGAAGCGGCTAAATTGCGGGATGAGGCGTTGGACCATACTTTGCTTTTTGGTCCTCCAGGTCTGGGAAAGACGACTATGGCCTTTGTCATCGCCAATGAGCTCGGTGTGAATATCAAGCAGACTTCTGGTCCGGTCATTGAAAAGGCTGGTGATTTGGTGGCCATTCTTAATGATTTGGAACCAGGCGATGTCCTCTTTATCGATGAGATTCACCGTTTGCCTATGGCAGTAGAGGAAGTGCTCTACAGCGCCATGGAGGACTTTTACATTGACATTATGATTGGGACTGGTGAGACCAGTCGCAGCGTCCATCTGGAATTGCCACCTTTCACTCTGATTGGGGCGACCACTCGGGCGGGCATGCTGTCTAATCCTCTGCGGGCTCGTTTTGGGATTACCGGTCATATGGAGTATTATGAAGCCAGCGATTTGACCGAAATCGTCGAGCGGACGGCTGAGATTTTTGAGATGGATATTACCCACGAGGCTGCGAAGGAACTTGCTCTGCGTAGCCGAGGCACACCGCGGATTGCCAATCGTCTGCTCAAGCGGGTGCGGGACTACGCCCAGATTATGGGCAATGGCTTGATTGATGATAAGATAACCGACCAGGCTCTCTCCATGCTGGATGTGGACCGAGAAGGGCTGGACTATGTGGATCAGAAAATCCTACGAACCATGATTGAAGTTTATAGTGGCGGTCCAGTGGGGCTGGGGACACTTTCGGTCAATATTGCCGAGGAACGTGAAACAGTGGAGGACATGTATGAGCCTTACCTGATTCAGAAAGGCTTTGTCATGCGGACTCGGACTGGGCGCGTGGCGACTCGCAAAGCCTATGAGCATCTAGGATATGAGTATATGAAGGAATGATGACCGATCAAGAGATTTTAGAGAGGCTGAGTCAGGATCAGGATATCCGAGCGATTTTGGAGATGATCCGCAGTCTAGAATTGAAAGATTCTTGGCTGGCTGCGGGCAGTGTCAGAAATTTTATCTGGAATATCTTGTCTGGTAAGTCGGGCTTTGATGCTGAAACGGATGTGGATGTCATATTCTTTGATCCAACTGTGTCTTATGAGAAAACTTTGCAGCTGGAGATGGAGCTGAGAAAAGCTTTCCCGCTTATTCTTGGGAGCTGAAAAATCAAGTCTATATGCATAGTCATAGTCCCAACACCCAGCCCTATACTAGCTCGAAAGATGCCATGAGCAAGTATCCTGAGTGCTGCACAGCTATCGGTCTTCGATTGCTGGAAAATGATAAGCTAGAGCTTTTTGCACCCTATGGCTTGGCAGATATTCGAGCATTTCAGGTTCGACCAACACCGCATTTTTTAGCGGATGCGGATCGAAAGAAGCTTTATAGGCAAAGAATCCGCAATAAAAACTGGCAGGCTAAATGGCCACAATTAAGTTTTGAATATCTTTCTGAAGAAAAGTAAAGTTTAATCTGGTGCAAGCTAGATTGAGTGGGTTACTGCCTCAATGATCTGCACTTTTATGTAAGTCGGCATAATTAGCGGTTTTTCAGAGCATGCTTCCGCTGTTACAGAATAATCAAGAAAGCTCCACAGTTTTCTTTTTATTCTGGTATAATAGATCTATGAAGAAAATTGTATTTGTTTGTTTAGGAAATATCTGCCGCAGTCCGATGGCAGAGTTTGTTATGAAAAGTCTGACCGATGACTTACATATTGAGAGTCGTGCAACGTCTAGCTGGGAGCATGGCAACCCTATACATCAGGGGACTCAGGCTATTTTTAAGAAACATGCGATTTCTTATGACAAAGGAAAAAGTTCTCAGCAGATTTCAGCGCAAGATTTTGCAGAATTTGATTATATCATCGGCATGGATGAAGCCAATATTCGAGATTTGAAGAACATGGCGCCAGTGGATTTTCAGGATAAAATCTACCAGTTTGCTGATCTCGGTGTGCCGGATCCTTGGTACACGGGTGATTTCGATGAGACTTATGAGCTGATTTTGGCTGGTTGCCACAAGTGGCTAGAATGCTTAAATGGATGAAAAATGGATAAAATAAAAGAATTTTACGATAAATATAAAATCTATCTGACCCGTCAGAATCTAGAAATCTTAGCAGTGACTGTGATTGCATTGTCAGCAATTTTAGTGTTTACCTCCAATATCCCTAGTAAAGGTGCGCTAACGTTGGATCAAGGTAAATAAAATATGAAGGCAGTCTAGTTCACGGAAAAATGAATGGCGAAGGTACCCTAACATTTAAAAATGGGGATAGCTACAAAGGTCATTTCAAAAATGGGACTTTTGACGGCAAAGGGACTTTTACCTCCAAGGCTGGTTGGAAATATGAAGGTGAATTTGCCAACGGTCAGGCCAATGGTAAAGGAAAACTGACGACAGAAAGTAATGTCGTCTATGAAGGAACGTTCAAGCAAGGAATTTATCAAAATGCGCATTAGATGGTTTTCACTGGTTCGGATTACTGGACTGGTCTTGGTGTTACTCTATCATTACTTTCAGGGAGTTTTTCCTGGAGGTTTTATTGGAGTGGACATCTTTTTCACTTTTTCAGGATTTTTGATTACTTCATTATTGATTGATGAGTTTACAAGAAGTCGGACGATTGATATTGTGGGCTTTCTGAAACGGCGCTTTTATCGGATCGTTCCTCCGCTCGTTTTTATGATTTTGGTCATCATGCCCTTTACTTTATTGATCCGTCGGGACTTTGTAGCAGGTATCGGGACGCAGATTTCAGCTGCTCTTGGTTTTGTGACCAATTTTTATGAAATGATGTCGGGCGGCAGTTATGAAAGCCAGTTTGTACCGCATTTGCTGATTCACACTTGGAGTTTGGCACTGGAAGTGCATTACTATATCCTCTGGGGCTTGGCTGCTTGGGGCATCAGTAAGATTAGCAAGTCAGTTGCTCAATATCGGGGCCTGATTTCTCTGACTTCAGCTGCTCTGTTTCTGTTCAGTTTCTTGGCTATGTTTATCGGAACCTTTTTCAGCAAGAATTACTCCAATATTTATTTCTCAAGTTTGACCCATGTCTTTCCTTTCTTTGCTGGGACAGTGCTAGCGACTTTCTCTGGAGTTGGAAATGTGGGCGTTCAGATGAAGAAACTGGAAGAAAAGGTAGAAATCAAGCAAGTCTTGATCGCTTTAGCTGGCAGTTTTGTTCTTCTTCTTTTGCTCAGCTTTATTTTGAAATTTGACAGCCTGTGGACTTATTTATTTGGTTTCTTGATTTCAACACTTCTGGCTTGTGTCATGATAGCAGCAACTCGCATCTTGCACGATAAATTGCCAAATATTAAGGAGCCTAGTCCTCTCAACTTTATTGCAGATACTAGCTATGGTGTTTACCTCTTTCATTGGCCTTTCTATATTATTTTTACTCAGTTGATGAGCAATGGTTGGGCTGTGCTTTTGACTACAATCTTGAGTTTTGGTTTCGCGGCTCTTTCCTTCTATATCTTAGAGCCGACTTTAGCTGGACGGAAGCCTCGGATTTTTGGCAAGGAGATGAATGTAACATCCATCACCAAGCCGATTTTCTACAGTTTCATTCCGCTGACATTTATCTTGCTTATTATCACCATCACAGCTCCGTCTGTGGGTGCCTTTGAGGAAAGCCTGATTGTCAATTCTTTGAACCAAGCAGATACGAAAATGCAGACAACCCGTAAGCACGCAGACCAGAAAACTGCAACAAATTATAACGTGGCAGAGGGAACGACTGTTATCGGTGATTCGGTCACCTTGCGCTCTGCTGAATGGATCCAAGAGGCTATACCTGACGCTCAAGTCGATGCAGTTGTTAGTCGTAATTTAGTGTCTGGTCTGGAATTTTTCAAGAACGATATTGCTAACCAAACACTGCTTCAAAACGTCGTCTTGGCATTGGGAACCAATCCGGTTGACAATTATGAAGAATTGCTGGATCAGTATATCGAGCTCTTGCCAAAAGGCCATCGCTTGATTTTAGTCACGCCATATGATGGCCGGACAGCCAATGATCCAAGTAGTATTCCTGTTAAGATGCGACAATACGAACTTGAACTTGCTAAGAAATACGATTTTGTATATGTAGCAGACTGGTATCAGGTAGCGATTAATAATCCGCAGATTTGGATTGGAACAGACTATGTCCATTATGGGGCAGATTCAGAGTCTATGGCAGAGGGAGGTAAACTCTACTCTAATATGATAAAAGAGGCTTTGGCTGCCGCTTCAAGTGGCAGTGTTAAGCCATAAAACTAGCTCGGTTATTTAGCCGAGCTAGTTTTATAACAAAAAAGAGAGCGCTAACACATGTTTAGAGAAAAGTATGTGAAATTTTTGAGAATAGACATAGAATTTAGTAAAAAAGCCTGAAATATCAGTGTTTAAAAAATACTCCATAAAAAGTTTGTGAACTTTTGTTGAAAGTGTTTACAAATTTGTAGGAATAGAGTATAATTATATTGTGAAATAATTAACAAAGGTTAAAGTCTTCATTTAACCTTTTGGCAGAAACCATTGGAGGACTATAATGGCTGATAAGAAGAAAATTGTTGAACAAGAAGATAAAGTGCTAGCGGCAGAAAAACATGTTGACGAGCTTGTGCAAAAAGGTCTCCTAGCTCTTGAAGAAATGAGAAAACTAAATCAAGAGCAAGTAGATTACATCGTAGCAAAAGCTTCAGTTGCAGCTCTTGATGCGCACGGGATCCTTGCTCAACATGCAGTTGAAGAAACTGGTCGTGGAGTATTTGAAGACAAGGCGACAAAAAATCTATTTGCCTGCGAACACGTAGTGAACAATATGCGCGGTGTTAAAACTGCTGGTGTTATCGAAGATGATCCTGTTACTGGTTTGACTAAGATTGCTGAGCCTGTCGGAGTTGTTTGTGGTATCACTCCAACGACTAACCCAACATCAACAGCAATTTTCAAATCCTTGATTGCCTTGAAGACACGTAACCCAATCGTTTTTGCCTTCCACCCATCTGCTCAAGAATCATCTGCTCACGCGGCGCAAATCGTTCGTGATGCAGCAATCGCAGCTGGCGCACCAGAAAACTGTGTGCAATGGATTACTCAGCCATCTATGGAAGCAACAGCAGCTTTGATGAACCACGATGGTATTGCAACAATTCTTGCAACTGGTGGTAATGCCATGGTTAAAGCTGCATACTCATGTGGAAAACCAGCTCTTGGGGTGGGTGCCGGAAACGTACCAGCTTACATCGAAAAATCTGCTGACCTTCGCCAAGCAGCTCATGATATCGTAATGTCTAAATCATTTGACAATGGTATGGTCTGCGCATCTGAGCAAGCGGTGATTATTGACAAGGAAGTTTATGACGAATTTGTAGAGGAATTCAAGTCATACCATACTTATTTTGTAAACAAAAAAGAAAAAGCCCTTCTTGAAGAATTCTGCTTTGGTGCTAAAGCAAACAGCAAAAACTGTGCTGGTGCTAAACTAAATGCAAACATCGTTGGTAAACCAGCTGCATGGATTGCTGAACAAGCAGGCTTTAAAGTACCAGAAGGTACCAACATCTTGGCTGCAGAATGTGCGGAAGTAGGTCCAAATGAGCCATTGACTCGCGAAAAATTGTCACCAGTTATCGCTGTCTTGAAAGCTGAAGATAGAGAAGACGGCCTTACAAAAGCTCGTCAAATGGTTGAATTTAACGGACTTGGTCACTCAGCAGCTATCCATACAAAAGACGAAGAATTGGCTAAACGCTTTGGTACTGAAATCAAAGCGATGCGGATTATCTGGAACTCTCCATCTACTTTCGGTGGTATCGGGGACGTATATAATGCCTTCATTCCATCCTTGACACTTGGATGTGGTTCATACGGACGCAACTCAGTTGGTGATAACGTGAGCGCTATTAACCTTCTAAACATCAAGAAAGTAGGGAAACGTAGAAATAATATGCAATGGTTTAAAGTTCCTTCAAAAATTTACTTCGAGCGCAACTCTATCCAATACCTTCAAACATGTGAAGATATTGAACGCGTTATGATCGTTACTGACAAATCTATCGAAAAACTTGGCTTTGTTCAACGTGTGATCGATCAATTGAACGCCCGTAGCAACCGTGTAACGATCCAAGTCTTTTCAGATGTTGAACCAGATCCAGACATAACAACGGTAGAACGTGGTGCTGAAGTGATGAAAGCATTTGAACCAGATACAATCATCGCTCTTGGTGGTGGTTCTCCAATGGACGCGGCGAAAGTAATGTGGCTCTTCTACGAACAACCAGAAATCGACTTCCGTGACTTGGTTCAAAAATTCATGGATATCCGTAAACGTGCCTTCCGCTTCCCATCACTTGGTAAGAAAGCGAAATACATCGGTATTCCAACAACTTCAGGTACAGGTTCAGAAGTAACACCATTTGCCGTTATCTCTGATAAGAAAAACAACCGCAAATACCCACTGGCTGACTACTCATTGACACCAACTATTGCGATTGTTGACCCTGCTTTGGTTGAATCCGTTCCAGACTTTATCGCTGCTGATACTGGTATGGATGTCTTGACTCACGCGACTGAAGCCTATACTTCAAACTTTGCTAACGACTACACAGACGGTATTGCGCTTCAAACTATCAAGCTTGTCTTTGAATGGTTGGAAAAATCTGTTAAGACAGCTGACCCAGAAGCACGTGAGAAAATGCATAATGCGTCTACAATGGCTGGTATGGCCTTCGCCAACGCCTTCCTTGGTATGAGCCACTCAATGGCCCACAAGATCGGTGGTGTTCACCATACTGTTCACGGACGTACAAACGCAATCTTGCTTCCATACGTCATCCGTTACAATGGTACTCGTCCATCTAAGACCACTACATGGCCTAAGTACAACTACTGGAAAGCTGATGAGAAATTCCAAGACATCGCGAAAATGCTTGGCTTGCCTCACTCAACTCCAGAAGAAGCAGTTGAAGCTTATGCCAAAGCAGTTTACGATCTTGGTGAAGCGGTCGGAATTACAATGAACTTCAAAGGCTTTGGAATCGATGAAAAAGTTTGGAAAGACAGCTTGCATGAAATTGCTCTTCTAGCTTATGAAGACCAATGTTCACCTGCAAACCCACGCTTGCCAATGGTAGCTGACATGGAAGAAATCATGGCAGATGCTTACTATGGTTACGGAGAACGTCCAGGACGCCGTAAATAATATAAAATGAATCCCTCACTAAGAGCTGACCTGACACCCAGCAGTTTGGTTATTTGGGTTAATATTAGCGAGCCAATTTGTTTGGCTCGCTTTTTTCGTTGTTTAGTTTTCCGATGAAATTATAATAAATGTCAATCTGAATAACACGATTACATTTCGTGCCAGTTGGCTTGTGAATTACAATCTTATCAATCAACTCATTCACTATTTCGACGGTTAGTTCTGGTAGCTCTGTATATTTCGAAATTCTCGCCATAAACTTGGAGATATTCAAGCTATCTTCTTGTTGTTTGGTGAGTTTTTCGGTTAAGTCAGAAATGGAAGTTTGAAGTTGTTTCTGTTCTTCTTCGTAGCTCTGACTTAGCTTCACAAAGCGTTCATCTGAAATTTTGCCAAGTAGATTATCTTCGTAAAGTTTTTGGATAATGCGGTCAATCTCTTTAGAACGGTATTCGTCCTTTTGAAGTTGCAGTTGCTGGCGCTTGTTATCTTTGCTGAATTGAGCTTGGCTTTGCTGTTCTAGCTTCTTCAAAAAGGTTTCTTGGTCTAATTGGCACTCGTGGATAGTTTGACGAAGTTTGTCGCTTACAATCTCAATCAGGGCGGATTTTTGAATGTAGTGTGGATTTTCACAACCATCAATCAGCTTACGGTAGCCAGAACACTTGTAGTGGTCGTGGTTGAGTCCATTTTTCTCTTGTGGGCAAAAATAATGCTTTCGCCCACAAGTTCCACAAAAAACTAATCCTGCAAACAAATTTTCATGACCAATCCGATTTTTATACCGTTGATTAGAGCGCTTATGACTTCGCATTTTTTGAACAATATCGAAAGTCTCTTGGTCGATTATCGCTTCATGAGTATTTCTGAAAATCAGCCAAGCTTCTTTTGGGTTATCTAGTTTACGTTTGTCTTTATAAGATTTTTTCCGTGTACGAAGATTAACCGTATGTCCAATATATTCTTCACGTCCTAAAATATTACTTAGAGTCTCTCTCGTCCAAAAATAAGGCAAGCTCTCAACATTTGAGCTGGCGGAAATGGGTTTTAAACCTATTTCGATTCGGTGGCGGTCTGGCTTGAAAATTTTGTCATTTTCCAACCCTTTCGAAATTTCTGAAAGACTTTTTCCGCTTTTCGCTTCCTGAAAAATCCGCTTCACAACTTCACTGGCAACTGGGTCAATAATCCAATTTTTAGGATTGTTTGAATCTTTGAGATAGCCGTAAGGTGGATTAGTAGTTACTCGCTCACCAGCTCTCGCTTTAGCTTGCACCACCGCTCGAATCTTCTTACTAGTATCCGCCGCATACATTTCGTCCATTAAACTCTTGATTGGCAAGAAAATAGAATTAGTTTCATTAGGCTTATTTGAATCCACACCGTCATTTAAGGCGATGAAGCGGACGTCAAAACTAGGAAAGGTGATTTCCGTTAGTTGACCAACCTTGATATAAGAGCGACCCAAACGGCTTAAATCCTTAACGACGAAGTTTGAAACTTGCCGATTTTCCACCAATCTAATAGCTTCTGAAATAGCTGGACGGTCAAAATTTGTGCCACTAAAGCCATCATCGACAAACAAAATAGGATTAGGGAGATTTTCTCTTATCACTACATCAAGCAGAATTTTCTTCTGATTGATAATCGAGTTACTATCTCCTTCCAGTCCATCGTCTTGACTTAAGCGACAATAAACCACTGTAATATCTGAAAGTTTCGAAGTATCTACTTGTCTATAATCTGAAATTGTCAAAGTTCTGTTCATGTGTTTTTCTCCTTTGGGAGTTCACACACCTTATACTTCTATTATACCATTTTTACTACTGTTAAAGTAGTGATTTGTCGCTTAAAATCAACCTTTCTAGGACATTTTCAAGATGGCGATTTCCAGTAAAACGGTGACGGATTAAGTAAGTCGTTCGACCAATTCGACAAATTTCATCGGCGGTGCGTGAGGGCTGGTTTGAGTCTCGGTCTTTATTTTTTTGATTCATTAGCTATTCCTCCCTTGATATAATCTGGGTATTCTTCAAGTGTTATTACGGTGAATAGTTCCCAAAAGTTATATAGTTCTTTTTGAATCGCTTTTGAAATCGCCAGTTTGCGCTTATCATCTGGCACAACCCACAAAACATAGGGGAAAACTTCCTTTTGTCGCTGTTCAATACCTGAGCGATAATATTCAATATATTTTTTACAAGTGTTCACAATTCTAGATAAGCTTTCGGTGTTTCGGTCGATTTCTAGAAAATAATGGTCTTCGTAATCGTGATTAACCAGCTCCAAATAAGCATCTGGTTTTAAAGTCATTCCAATACCAGAGAGTTTTTGGTAGCTGCGCCAAGAGTTCGGCTCAAAGGAAAAAGTTTCAAGCGATAGCTTTTCTGAATCTCGAACGGTTTCTAGTGTCTCAACAAAGATTTCCGTAATTGCTAAAGTATGTTCAACGTGGCGCTGAGTCGGTTCATATCGATTTTTATAGCGCAAAACAACTGTTTCATCTTGGTTTTTAAGGAATTTTAATCCCTGAAAAGTAATTTGCCAAACATAAGAAGCAGAGCCACGGCGTGCACCACCAATTCGCCGTTTTAAGTGTGAAACCAATCCAGCTTTCTTCAGACTTTGAAGCGCAAAATTAGCTCGGCGAATAGCGGTTTCAAATCGAGCGCTATCCGCGAAAAATAGTCTAGCTAGTTGGTTGGTGGTCGCAAATCTTGCTTGACTCAAAAAGTAAAGAATTTGCGTATCTTCATTTGTTAATTGATTCCATTTCATCTGTTTTGTTCTCCATTAAAATTTAAAGGGTGTTCTCCGCAAAATGTGCTTAGTTACGGAGTAAGTCGTGTGAGTAAAAATCCTAAAGATCTTTATTTGTCAGGGGCGGAAGAATTTTCTTCATCAACACGACCAGAAGAGCGATTGGAACGCTTCTTGCGCCCTAAATCTGTTAGCTGTTGCGGCGAATTGTTGTCTTTTGAAGCCGGTTTTTCAAAAGTATAACTTTCAAATTCAGCTTCAATATCTGTTATATTTTGCCCATATTTGGTTAAGCTATTCAAAAAAGACGTGCGACTATCTCTAATTTTTGGTTTAGGTGGGTAGGCTTTGCCGATAATCCATCGATAAGCATTAGGTGAAACTTCTGTTCTGATATATGCCCAAAATGGTGGTAAGCTGTAAAAATCTTCTTTATCAATCTCCAGAGTATATTTTGCCATTTCGCGGGCTTCATCAAGATTCAAGCCAAAAACGATTTTATTCGCAACATTAGATTCAATTCCGGCTTTTAGCTGAGGTGACATCTGGGCGAGGTGTTGGAAGCCAATATTCCAGCCAACATTAAATTGGCGAGATTGCGAAAGTGCTTCGTCTAAGTTAGCATTAGGGATTCCTAAGAAACTCGGTGTTTCATCAATATAGATAAAGACAGATTGGCGTTTGCTTGGCTCAACCGAAGACTGGCGTAAAATTAACATCCAGAGCATGGAAGTGATTAGGCTACCGATGAGTTTCGCAGATTCTGAACCAATTACCGATTTATTTAGCGGAATCAATACGATTTTTCGGCTTTTGAAGATTTCTGCAAGACTGAAATTTGGATTATTCTGTCCCAACATTGCTCGAAGTTGTGGGCGAAGCAAAAACTGGCGGAATTTATTCAAAATGGGGTTTAACATCTGGTGACGTTGGGCTTCACTAAGCAGTTCAAACCAGTTCCAGAAACTTTCCAGCCCAATAGGGTCTTTTAACTCTTTTAATAGTTTGTTTCGAAAGGACTGGTTAGTGAGTAAGCTCGGTAACATGACTAAAGAAGTATTTGGGATGCGCGCCAGAGTTAAAAAACTGTGCGATAGAATATCTAGTGAGTAAATTCCAAAATGTTCAGGATATAACCCTTTAAATAGCTCCAGTAAATAGTCGGCGATAACTTCAGGCTCAATACCATATTTGGTGAGCTCAAAAGGATTGATACCAACAACTCGTTTGGCGGTTGGTGAGATGACTACTATATCTTCATCGTGTTCAGTCGACGTGCGCTCTAATAGTTCATGAGTGAGTTGATCTTTGGCATCTATTACAACCATACTGTGACTTTTCGACTGTATATCTGATAAAAATCAAATGACTCATAGCGGTGGTTTTGCCGCAACCTGTTGAGCCGAGAAAAACGGTGTGCTTTTTGCCAGCTTGTGCTGAAATTTGAATTGGTCTGGATTCGGATTCAACCGTTTGCGCCAGACTTCGCTGAGTTTTTCGATTAATATTGTAGCCCAAAGGCGGCACTACTAATTTAGGGTGAACATTTGGCACACCTGCAATATTTTCTTCACCAATTGGTAGAAGCAGAAAACAAGCGAGGTCTGAGATCGCTAAACTGTAAGGATAAGACCAAGGCGGTTGTGCGTGATTGAATCCCTGAACAGCCAAAGGTTTTAGCTCGATTGTAGCTGTAGTTTCTAACATTCGAAAACTGCTCAACAAGCTCGCAAAAAACTCTTTGGCTCGTAAAATACTGCGCGAACTGACACCAAGGCGAATTTCACATTTAAAAGTAGATTGATCCAATTTTTGGCGCATAAGCCTCTTAGAGCTTTCGGATAGTTCAGGAACGTTATTTGTAATCACTTGATACCATTTAGCGGATAAATTCGGCAAATCTTTTGGTTGCGGGCGAGGTGGTGAGCCTGCACCAATGACCAACTGAACAACCACTGTTTCATCTGGCTGAAGTATTTTCGCCAGAGACAAACTGGAACGAATCATATTCTCCACTGAATCCGTTTTAAGAGCATAATGGGACTGTTTGATTTTTACTAGACGAGCGCTAGTCATCACTTCACGTTTAGGAGCTTTAGAAAACTGAATAGCTCGGTGTGATTGAATTAGCTGGCTGATATGTCGCTTGTCTTGTTCTTCCGTTCCTAACAGATAGCGTACGCGATTATTAGATAATCGAATTTCAAAAATAACCGCTTTACGCCGACTTAGCCCCACCAGTTGACCCAACATAGATTTCACATCATTTATCTCAAAAGGCCGTTGCCAGTGAAACTCGCTCCAATATAAGGCTTCAAACTTCCGTCTCATCTTTACCTCCATTCTTTAGATTTAATAATCCGAAAGGTAAACCAGCCAACGAAGATAAGGATAGCCCCTATAAATAAGACTTGCCAAACTTCCATTAGAAGCTTAACCGCCCAGTTGATTAGCCAAGCGCAGGCAAAAAATCCTAAAATATAAAACAATATTTTCTTCATTTGGCTGATCTCCTTTCTGATGCCAGTTATACAAGAAAACTAGGTAAAAGTTAAATTTCGCTTACCTCAGTTTTTGAAGCGATTGGAATGATTTTTAGACCTCAAAACAGTAGTATATTTCAACATATTTTGTCCTTTTGTCTAGTCCAAATAAAGCTAAAACTTACGCCGTTTGAACAATTCTTTTTGGGCAATTAGGTAGGCTTCTTGAATTTCTTGGCGGCGCTGGAGGAACTCCGCCAAAGCCTGTTCTTCTGGTGCTGTATCGTCTTCTTCATCTAGAAAATCCCAAATCGAAACTAGCAAATACGAAGTTACAAAAATAATGGAAAGAATAAGAAAGATATTCATCATAAGTCTCCTATTTTAATTTCTCAGTAGTGTAGTGAGTAAATGCTCGAATAACATAATCTGTATAAGCCAATGCTTCAGGATTATTCTTAATAATCTCAGCTTGAATCAAAGCAAGATTGCCGATTTTAAAAAGAATATCTGAAGCTAATAGTTCCTGTGCTTGAGTGCTAGCCATCTTATGACTAAGCTCTTTAGCAACTGCTAACTGATACGGATTTGCGATTTGAGCCAAAGCCGTTTCTTTAGTTGATTTTTGTAGTAAATTCATGAGATTTCTCCTTTGATTTTGGTATAATTGTTTTAAGTTAGCTAACTTATGGCTTTATTATAGAAAAGTCCAAGCGTGATTTGTTGCCAATAATTGTGCTAAAATCTTGCCAGTTTCGGAGGTGCTTGATGTTTGATATTCCTAATTTATTTTTTATTATTTTGAAACACTCCAATAAAACGACTTGGTCTGATAGGAAGAAAGTTAGCGTGGGCTTATCACTCGTCTTACACGAAGACTCTTTGGCTTATCTAGCGGACACAAGTTTCAATAAATTATTTACAGGACAAAATAAAGGACGAACCCTTTATGGGATCGTCCAAGATGAGATAACAGAAAAAGGCTTTTCAAGCTACATCTTTCAAGCTGAGAAGCGATTAAGCGACGCCAACTACAAAGAAAATAAGTTCAGTCTTGTTGGTGTTTTAGAGGATTTCTTTGCGTTACTGAACGAAGCTCAGAATTTACCCAAATCAGTTTTATTAGGGTTAAAACAATCTTACAAACTCAACCACCAAGACCGACCATATCTCTTTCTGGTAGAGTGTTTGTTCTATGCTTTGGTTTGTTACCACAACCAACACCAAGAATATCTTGCGGTAGATTTCAGCCAAGAAACGGAAATTGTTGCCAAACCTTTAGAAGAGCTGGTCTCGCAGGCTAACGGTTATTCGAAGCGAATCACCCAAGATTTAAACCGTTTTTCAGAAGAAGAACTACAACTGTTCAGAAAAATCGCACCATTTACTTTTTATGACAATTCTTTTGATGAGTTTTCGGGCGAAACTGTTTTAGACCACTACTTAATCTCACACGCTGATTTTTTGGATTTGTTCACTAAATATGGCGTTAAAGGCAATGAAGTTTCACGCCTGATTGAATATGGTTTAATCTCTGGCGGTGGTAGACATGAGATAATTGTAGAAAAAGGTGAATTATCTGGCTTCCAGAATGATAACTTAGTTCTAACTTTTACCACTAAATCTGACGAAAGAATAACATTCGAATACAGTGCTTTTCACCTAACAGATACCGCCAAAGCCCTGATTGATATTTTAGGGATTGAGACTAATGATGAGTTTTTTAGGGAGTTGGGGGAGGAGTTTAAAGATAAAGTTAAAGCATTACCAGTTTTAGCAAAAATCTTGAAAAATGATGGGTTTTAATATGTTTTAAATATCTTTTATGATAAAATAAGTAACTATAAGATGATGTGGAATTTTTAAATATTCTGTTTTAGTATGAGTGATTAGATTCATATTGTGTGTAAACTTCTTCAATTTTCAATCAAAAAGTTCATGTTTAGGATATGAATAAATATTACTAAATAGAAAGGATAATTATTTTTGAATACAAAGGATAATATTTTTAGTTTTTTAAAAGAATATCGTTGGATATTTGAAATTTTGGGTAGTGGTCTTGTTATAGCCGTTTTTAATGGGGTCTTAAGTTTATTATCTATACCTGAAAAAATCATTAATACCGTTAGTTTTGCTTTTGCAATTGCCATATCTACTGGGGCTATCACGTATTTTAACTTTAAAAAAAGAATAATTCTAGACAAGCAAGAATTAAGTGACGAAAAGTTATTGTCCCTATCCGAAAATAGTAAAAACTCATTCTACCAATTACAAATCGCTTTAAAATATCTTGATAAGCATGCAAATAAATTTAGATCTTCATTTGACAATTCTAAATTTGAAGATAAAGATATAATAGAGGCTAAAAAACTTTTATCTCAAATAATAAGGACTGCCTTCGAATGATTTGCTCTGATTTTAGTAATTTTTTGGAAATGTTTAGTTTGAAAAGAAGAGTTCGTTTTCATATCCATCTATTAACGAAAGATATTAATATTATTAAAGGACGATATGTGGAAAATTTTGACAAATCATCGGTTTATTATTATTCATTCTTTGATGATGAGATTACTTTTCAAGAGAGAATTAGGTCAAATGTAGATAGTGAGTATATTTCTCAGAAGATAACAAAAGAAATGATGAATAATATAAATTCAATAATGAGGGCGGAACTACCAGAAGCTGAGATAATTAATTACAAAGATTGTTTAAGGATCATTACGCCACTTTATTCAACCCCTTCTAGAAATATGGTAAGTGTATTTGGATTTTTTGAGATTGTAGCTTCTAAAGAAGCTACAATAAGGATTAACAACCTAAGGGATATGGATCAAATATTAATTAATAAAGCACTTGAAAAAGCAAGTGTCTTGAGTTATTATGTAGAAAGACTGTCAGAATATTTGATAGTTGAAGGCACTTCTTCCGCCAATGGCGGAGAGTATGATTTCTTATCCGATATTGCAAGCACATTAAACGTAAAAGGGGTAAAAAATGTTAAATATAATTAAAAATGCTTTTTCTCCTCGATATGTAATGACCGAAGAAGAAAGAAAAGAAGCTAAACTAATAATAGCCGACTATCACAAAAGAATAAGAGTCACCGCTGACGCAGTTCGTAAACATCGAGAAAGCATTATCAAAAAAGCAGAAAATCGGGTTTCATAGCATTTTTAGCTCACGCAATCGTGAGCTTTTTCTTTCTCCAAAATTCTTGTTAAACTGAACCTACCTCTGCTACAATGGCAAGGCTAAGTTAAACAAGGAGATAATCGTGACCAAATACTACATCAATAAATTAAAGAATCTACAGGAAATCAAAATCGGTTATGCTCGTGTCAGCTCCACGGATAACCGACAAGAGTTAGGCCTAGAGGTTCAGAAAGAAGCTCTGAAGTCTTGTGATATACTTTTTATCGAAAAAGAATCAGGATCTCAAGATAACAGGGTTCAGTTACTTAAAGCCTTGAAACTAGCTAAAGAACTTAAGCGAATCAACAAACAGGCCTCGCTAGTCGTTTACAAGTTAGATAGACTAACTAGAAAAATGTTTACTCTAGTAAATATATTGGACGACCTAACTATTCATGATATTCAATTAATCAGCCTAAAAGAAAATATTGCGACAGACTCGCTAACTGGAAAATTACTGGTTGTTATTCTAGGATACGTCGCAGAGATGGAACTAGAAGCTATACGCTCCAGAACCAAAGACGGTTTACGTAAAGCTAAGGAACGAGGTGTTAAATTGGGCAATAAAGGAATTTCTAAAACTAAGGAAAAAGAAGTTATCCAACTTTATCAACAGTCAAATCTAACAGCTAAAGAGATTTCTCAAACTTCCAACATATCCACGGCCACCCTTTATAATATCTTAAAGCGTAATAACATAAAAACAAAATCAAAGAATACCCTCTAAGTGCTTGCATTTATGAGATAAAATGGTAAAATAAGACTGTCAAAACATTCTAGCAGACGAACGTTTGTTAGAATTCTCAAAGATTGAAAAATTCATTTTCCGAATGCTGGTTTCATAAGGTTTTGTGCCTTTTTTGAAGCTAGCATTTTTTGTTTTTAAGCGTTCTATTTGACGTTCGTCCATTAGAATCTACCAAACGCCTTGTAGCAGAGGTTATTTGGGGAGAAAAAGTTTAGACTTTCAAAAAAAAAACGGAGGAAAAACAAATGAAAAATATTGCTAAATACGGAATCGTATTGCTTTCAGTAGCTGTTCTAGGAACAGCTATGGCTGTCCCAGTGTCAGTTTCTGCGGAGGAGCCTCCTAATAATAACATTAAGGCTCAAGTAGAAGTTTCCCGAGTAAAAGTTGGTATCTTCTATGGTAAAAATTACTCTACACCTATTAAAGAATGGGTTGTAGAGTTGAATAAGGGGGAGAGTTATACAGCTCAAGCCCCTACTATAGATGGCTATACCTTTAAGGGAGGTGTACACTTTGACGGTATTAGGATTCGAGAGTTTACTCAATCAGAATATACCGTTCAATATGCCACCCTTAAAGGAGCAGCTTTGGATCAAACTATAAGCTTCTTATATGAACCAGAAAAACCAGCTGAACCTGAAAAGCCAGCTCAGACCCAGAAATTTAATATTAATTACTGGGCTCTCAGAGCAGGAGAAGGAGCGAACAGTCTTGGAACCGATACTGTAGAACTCTCACCAGGTGAGACCTACACAGTACAGAAAAAAGATTTCCCTGGATATGAGTTCCAGGGAGCTTCAATAGACAATGGCGCTACGGGCACCGACGTTGAATTGCCGTATAACTTAAAGTACGGCGATAGCAACCAAGGGATTGATCTTATTTATAAGAAAAAATCCAAAAAACCAGCTGAGCCGGAACAACCAGAACAACCAGAAACCCCAGCACCGACACCTACGCCAAATCCAGACCCTAAACCAACCCCAACTCCAGATCCTAAGCCAACGCCTGAGCCAACTCCGCAGCCAACGCCAAATCCAAGCGACAACGGCAATAACAGCAACCAAGGTAACAAACTCAATCCGAGCGATAACAAACCTAGTGACAATGGAAATGGTAAGTCTGAAAACCCAACAGATAATCAAAATCCTGCTAAAAACGGTAACGATTCAACTCCATCCGACAATGGTGAAAAACAAAATAATTCAAATCAAGGAGATAATAACAGGGATACAACCAAGCAATCTGAAACTAATAAATCTAATGAAACTACAAAAAACAAACTCCCAAATACTGGTGAAGCTGTTTCTAGCCTAGGATTCCTAGGTGTAGGGCTCCTTTCTAGTTTAGGTTTAACTAAGAAACGCTATAAAGGAAGACACGAACGTCACTAATGTTTACAGTTTGAAAAGGTTATTATAGACAAATAAAATTCTGTTTGTAGTCTTATAAGGATTTATTTGAGAAGAATACATTTAAAAAGACGGTTATTTTGAACCGTCTTTTGTTTTACTTATAAGATGTGTGAACTCAGATTACTTTTAGACTGCTGAGTGTCAGACTATCTAGTGGGGGATTTTTCTTTCTTTAAAATGTATGAAATAGACGACTTTTTAAAAAACTAGGGAAAAGATAGGCCAGAAAGCTTTTTTGAAACTAGTTTCAAAAAGAAAAGGAATCACAGCAAAAACAGAAACTAAATTCTTAATATTGTAAAGGATTGAAAAAGGAAAGGTGCTGTGCTATTATTTTGTAAAGGTTTACAAAAAAACAATATTGTTGGAGGATAAGATGCGCAATCCAGATTTATTAGCAGAAGCAAAAGATTATAGAGGCAGAGATGAAGTTCCAGCAGATTTTGATGCTTTTTGGGATCGTCAGATTAGTAGTTTGAGTGGCTTGCCGGACTATCAGCTGATTGAAAAAGACTTTCAAATCGCTGGGGTGACCTGCCATGAGCTAGTTTTTGAGGGGACGAATCAAGGGCGAACCTATGCTCGTATAGTCCTTCCCAAATCGAGTAAAAAAAGTTCCGATTATCTTTCATTTCCACGGTTATATGGGGCGTGGCTGGGATTGGTCCGATATGCTAGCTTATACGGTTGCTGGCTATGGTGTTGTATCTATGGATGTACGCGGCCAGTCAGGCTATTCCTTGGATGGAGGGGCGCCTGTAAGGGGCAATACGGTCAAGGGTCAGATTATCCGTGGGGCAGTGGATGGACCAGAGCGTCTCTTTTATAAGGATGTCTATCTAGATATTTACAGCTTGGTTGAGATTGTGGCGAGTTTGGACTTTGTGGACGAGGAACGTTTATCCAGTTACGGTGCTTCTCAGGGCGGAGCCTTGGCTTTGGTGGCAGCGGCTCTCAACCCGCGCATTAAGCAGACAGTGGCTATCTATCCTTTCTTGTCAGACTTTCGGCGGGTGTTGGAGATTGGCAATACCAGTGAGGCCTATGATGAGCTCTTTCGTTATTTTAAATTCCACGATCCTTTCCACGAAACGGAGGATGAGATTATTCAGACCTTGTCCTATATCGATGTGAAAAATATGGCTCACCGCATTCAAGGGAGCGTGCGGATGATAACAGGACTTGCTGACGATGTTTGCTATCCGATTACCCAGTTTGCGATTTACAACCAGCTGGAGTGTACTAAGGAGCACCATCTCATGCCAGAGTACGAGCATGAAGCCATGAATGTCTATGTCAATGATAAAGTTTTCAACTGGCTTTGCGGCTCAAAGATTAACCATCCTTCTTTGTTGGAAGCTTTTAAAGACTGGTAAAAATAGATAGTAGCAAGAAAGAAACCAAGTCTGAGGTTAGCATAATCTCAGGCTTTTTATGATAAATATTCAAAAATCTATAGTAACTTTTTTTGTAGAAACACTTCTAATCCTGAAAGTAGTTTCAGCTTTTAAGAAAGGAAGTCGGTTTTTAGAAACTAAAATCTAAATCTCAAAACTTATTGAAAGCGCTTTATTTTTTGTATATAATGACATTATAAAAAGAACGGAGAAAACATAGAAAAAGGAGAGATTATTTATGTCACAGATTAGCAAAGATCAATTAATTGCAAAAATCAAAGATGGCATTATCGTTTCCTGTCAAGCTCTGCCTCATGAGCCCCTCTATACGGAGGCTGGCGGTGTCATTCCTCTCTTGGTCAAGGCGGCTGAAGAGGGCGGGGCAGTTGGTATTCGAGCCAACAGCGTGCGAGACATCAAGGAGATTAAGGAAGTAACCGAGCTCCCGATTATTGGGATTATCAAACGGGACTATCCACCACAGGAGCCTTTTATCACTGCGACTATGCGGGAAGTGGATGAGCTGGCTGCCCTTGATATCGAGGTTATCGCTCTGGATTGCACCCAGCGGGAACGCTATGATGGTTTGAAGGTTGAGGACTTTATCCGCCAAGTCAAGGAGAAATATCCGCAGCAACTGCTGATGGCTGACATCAGTACCTTTGAGGAAGGCGTGGCAGCTGTAGCAGCTGGCGTTGACTTTGTCGGTACGACCTTATCAGGCTACACTTCCTACAGTCCTAAGGTAGACGGACCAGATTTTGAACTGGTCAAGAAGCTCTGTGATGCGGGGGTAGATGTGATTGCTGAGGGCAAGATTCACTATCCAGATCAGGCTAAGCAAATCCATGATTTAGGTGTTCGCGGTATTGTAGTAGGCGGAGCCATTACTCGACCAAAGGAAATCACCGAGCGTTTCGTTGCAGCAGTAAAATAAAGTGAGGTAAAGCAATGACGACCTTAAAGTTAAATAAGCTCTACAAAAAATATCCTAATAGTGATTTCTACTCTGTAGAAAATTTCGACTTGCAAATCAAAGACAAAGAATTTATCGTCTTTGTTGGCCCTTCTGGATGTGGGAAATCCACAACGCTTCGTATGATTGCGGGACTGGAGGACATCACTGAGGGCGAGCTCTATATCGATGAGACACTAGTCAATGATATTGCTCCCAAGGATCGTGATATTGCCATGGTTTTCCAGAACTATGCCCTCTATCCACACATGACAGTCTACGACAACATGGCTTTCGGATTGAAACTGCGCAAGTACAGCAAGGAAGATATCGACAAGCGGGTGCAAGAAGCAGCTGAAATCCTTGGTTTGAAAGAATTCTTGGATCGCAAGCCAGCGGACTTGTCAGGTGGTCAACGTCAGCGTGTTGCCATGGGTCGCGCTATCGTGCGTGATGCAAAGGTTTTCCTAATGGACGAGCCTTTGTCAAACTTGGATGCGAAGCTGCGTGTTTCCATGCGTGCTGAGATTGCCAAAATCCATCGCCGTATCGGAGCAACAACCATCTACGTTACCCACGACCAGACAGAAGCGATGACGCTGGCTGATCGGATTGTTATCATGTCAGCGACGAAAAATGAAGCGGGCACGGGAACTATCGGTCGTATCGAGCAAGTCGGAACTCCGCAAGAGCTTTACAATGAACCAGCGAATAAGTTTGTTGCAGGCTTTATCGGCAGTCCAGCTATGAACTTCTTTGAAGTGATGGTATCTGGTCATCAACTGACTGATGGTGATCAACTCAATCTTACCTGACAGGTGGTCAAGAGAAGCTTTTGACAGAAAAAGGCTACCAAGGTAAGAAAGTTATTTTGGGTATCCGACCAGAGGATATCTCAGCCGACTTGATTGTAGAGGATACTTTCCCTGGCGATGTGGTCGATGCGGAAGTTGTCGTGTCAGAGTTGCTGGGTAGTGACTCAGTGCTCTACTGTAAGGTGGGCAGCCAAGAGTTTTCAGCCAAGGTAGATGCTTCTAATTATCTGGAGCCAGGTTCGAAGCTTCGCTTTACCTTCAAACTACCTAAGAGTCATCTGTTTGATAGTGAGACTCAAAAACGAATTACTTTGTAAAACAACCTAAAATGAACTGACTGACTTTATTTTAGGATAAAAGAAAGGTCACAGAGAAGGAGTGATTGTACTTTTAAAAGTTTAGGATTTTAATCAAATATAGGTGGACGCTTGTCCAGAGAAATAACACAGGAAAAACGAGGCTGGGGCGCCTAATGAAAGAGGTCCGTCCCACTCTCCAATAGGCAGGTAAAAGCTGTTTAGGTCAGCTTGGAATCTTAATTTTAAAGGAGAAAAACAAATGAAAATGAAGAAATTGCTTTGTTCATTGGTAGCGGGAGCCGCAGTTCTTACGTTAGCAGCTTGTAGCGGTGGTGGTAGCTCAAATAAAGCAGCTAGCTCTGGAGATAAATCTGGTAAGACAGAGATTACTTGGTGGGCATTCCCGGTCTTCACTCAAGAAAATGCCAGCGATGGTGTGGGAACTTATGAAAAATCCATCATTGAAGCATTTGAAAAAGCAAATCCAGACATTCATGTCAACTTGGAAACAATCGACTTCAAGTCAGGTCCAGAAAAAATTACGACAGCTATCGAAGCTGGAACAGCGCCAGACGTGCTCTTCGATGCACCAGGCCGGATTATTCAATACGGTAAAAATGGTAAGTTGGCAGACTTGAACGACCTCTTCACAGATGATTTCGTCAAAGATGTTAACAACGATAATATTATCCAAGCCAGCAAGGCTGGAGACAAAGCTTATATGTATCCAATCAGCTCTGCTCCATTCTATATGGCAATGAATAAGAAAATGTTGGAAGATGCTGGTGTCCTCAACCTAGTTAAAGAAGGCTGGACAACAGATGACTTTGAAAAAGTTTTGAAAGCGCTTAAAGATAAAGGTTATACACCTGGATCTCTCTTCAGTAACGGTCAAGGTGGTGACCAAGGAACTCGTGCCTTCATCGCTAACCTCTACGGTGGATCTGTTACAGATGAAAAAGTAACTAAATATACAACTGATGATCCGAAATTTGTCAAAGGTCTTGAAAAAGCAGTGAGCTGGATCAACAATGGCCTCATGATGAACGGTTCTCAATACGATGGTGGAGCAGACATCCAAAACTTCGCTAACGGTCAAACTTCTTACACTGTACTTTGGGCACCAGCACAAAATGGTATCCAAGCTAAATTGTTGGAAGCAAGTAAAGTAGAAGTGGTTGAAGTACCATTTCCATCAGACTCAGGTAAACCAGCACTTGAATATCTTGTAAATGGTTTTGCAGTCTTTAACAACAAAGACGACAAGAAAGTAGAAGCAGCTAAGAAATTTGTGAAATTCATCGCTGATGACAAAGAATGGGGACCTAAGGACGTTGTTCGTACAGGTGCTTCCCAGTTCGTACATCATTTGGTAAACTCTATGATGACAAGCGTATGGAAACAATCAGTGGCTGGACTAAATACTACTCACCATACTACAACACCATTGATGGATTTGCAGAAATGAGAACACTCTGGTTCCCAATGTTGCAATCTGTATCTAATGGAGATGAAAAAGTTGAACCTGCTTTGAAGACATTTACTGAAAAAGCAAACGAAACGATTACTAAAAAATAAGCAAGTTTAAAATCCGCCCCTTTTTCTGTTGTCAGTCTCTAAAAATAGAAAAAGGGGTATTTTGTTAGAAAATCTTGAAAGAGGGGTACCTCATTGTGAAAGTCAATAAAATCAGAATGAAAGAAACCCTAATATCATATGCGTTTTTAGCTCCAATTCTTATATTCTTTACAGTATTTGTTTTGGCGCCTATGATAATGGGATTTATCACTAGTTTCTTTAATTATACAATGACCTCATTTACATTCGTTGGGTTTGATAACTACATTCGGATGTTCAATGATCCAGTTTTTGTTAAGTCACTCATTAATACAGTTATTATTGTAATCGGCTCTGTGCCGGTAGTTGTGCTCTTCTCTTTGTTTGTGGCTTCACAGACCTATGAGATGAATGCTGTTTCTCGCTCTTTCTACCGTTTTGTCTTCTTCCTACCGGTTGTTACAGGTAGTGTTGCCGTGACAGTCGTGTGGAAGTGGATCTACGATCCCCTATCTGGTATTTTGAACTTTGTTTTGAAATCTGGCCATATCATCAACCAAAACATTTCTTGGTTGGGAGACAAACAGTGGGCCTTGGCTGCTATCATTGTTATTTTGCTGACAACATCTGTCGGTCAGCCGATCATTCTCTACATTGCAGCTATGGGAAATATAGATAATTCTCTAGTTGAGGCCGCGCGTGTGGATGGGGCGACAGAGATGCAAGTTTTTTGGAAAATCAAATGGCCGAGTCTTTTACCAACGACACTTTATATCGCTATTATCACCACTATTAACTCATTCCAATGTTTCGCCTTGATTCAGCTGTTGACATCAGGTGGGCCAAACTATTCAACGAGTACGCTTATGTACTATCTATATGAAAAAGCCTTCAAGCTATCTGAATATGGCTATGCAAACACCATGGGAGTCTTTCTGGCGATTATGATTGCGATTATTAGTTTCGCCCAGTTCAAGATTCTCGGTAACGATGTGGAATATTAAAGAAAGGAGCAGGAATATGAAACCAAAAAAATTTAATTCATTTAAAGTGTTCTCATCTGTTATTTTAGCACTTTTGACCGTGCTCTTTGTCTTTCCATTCTACTGGATTCTGACTGGAGCTTTTAAATCTCAGCCGGATACAATTATGATTCCGCCTCAATGGTGGCCACAAAACCCGACAACAGAGAACTTCCAGCAATTAGCCGTTCAAAACCCAGCTTTACAATGGATGTGGAACAGTGTCTTCATTTCTCTTGCGACTATGTTCTTGGTTTGTGCGACGTCATCCCTAGCTGGTTATGTTTTGGCTAAGAAACGCTTTTATGGGCAACGGATTCTCTTTGCTATCTTTATCGCGGCTATGGCCTTGCCTAAACAGGTTGTCCTAGTTCCTCTAGTGCGGATTGTCAATTTTATGGGAATCCACGATACCCTTTGGGCAGTTATTTTACCTTTAGTTGGCTGGCCTTTTGGGGTCTTCCTCATGAAGCAGTTTAGTGAAAATATCCCGACAGAGCTTCTGGAATCAGCTAAGATTGACGGTTGTGGTGAAATCCGGACTTTCTGGAGTGTAGCCTTTCCTATCGTCAAACCCGGCTTTGCTGCTCTAGCTATCTTCACCTTTATCAACACTTGGAATGACTATTTCATGCAGCTCGTAATGTTGACCTCGCGGAACAATCTGACGATTTCGTTAGGGGTTGCGACCATGCAGGCTGAGATGGCAACCAACTACGGTCTGATTATGGCTGGTGCTGCTTTGGCGGCGGTGCCAATCGTAGCAGTCTTCCTCATCTTCCAAAAATCCTTCACCCAAGGGATTACTATGGGAGCTGTCAAAGGATAAGGCACTCAATAGAGGAAATAAAACTATGATTTTTGATGATTTAAAAAATGTGACTCGTTACAAGGGCCTTCATCCGAACCTGGATAAAGCGATTGATTATCTCTATGAGCACCGCAAAGACAGCTTTGACTTGGGACGCTATGAAGTGGATGGAGATAAGGTCTTTCTCTTGGTCCAGGAAAATACCCTTAATCAAGAAGCCAATGATCAATTTGAATATCATAAAAATATGCAGATTTTCATCTGCTAGTAGCAGGGCATGAGTATTCGGCCTATGGTAGCCAGGTGGTCGATGAGGCAGTGGCATTTGATGAAGAGGCGGATATCGGCTTTGTTCATTGTCAAAATCGCTATCCCCTCTTGTTGGGTTACCATAATTTTGCGATTTTCTTTCCAGGAGAGGCTCATCAGCCGAATGGCTATGTGGGTCTGGAAGAAAATGTCAGAAAGTATCTTTTTAAAGTGTTAATAGACTAGCCCTAGGTGAGCGAAATTTTTGAATGCGCAAGGCTAGCAGAGAAAGGAGAGACTTATGTCAGATAAGGGAACAGGACTCATCAGAGCTATATTTGATACGGATAATTTTTTCATGCAAATCTGTGAGAAAATCCTAGATTTGATGACGGTCAATCTCCTCTTTCTCTTGTCTTGCCTGCCCTTGGTGACGATTGGGGTTGCCAAGATCAGCCTCTATCAAACACTTTTTGAAATCAAGGGAAACCGTCGGGTAAAAGTAATCAGAACTTACACTCGAATCTTTCGAGAAAATTGGAAGCAAGGGCTCAAACTGGGCTTGCTGGAATTGGCTTTAGTCGGTATCAGTCTCTTTGACCTCCTGCTTTTTCGGACGCAGGAAGCCCTGCCTTTCCAAGTTTTAAAGGCGGTTTGTTTTGGAATTATTATTTTTACAATCCTGCTTTCTCTTTGCGTCTATCCCTTGGCTGGTAAGTTTCTCATGTCTTTTAGAGACCTTTTACAGACCAGCCTAGTGATTGTAAGTCTGAATTTTCCTTGGTTCTTTGTTATGATGGCGGTTATAGCTGCGCTCCTTGTCATCATCTACAGCTCAGGCTTTGTGTTGCTGTTAGGGTTTTCCCTCTTTGCCTTTATCGGCTTTGCAGGTCTGGCTTTTTTGCAGCTTCCTATTTTGGAAAAAATCTTCGCTAAATATAGCAGTCTATAATCTAGAATTAGTACATTTGGAGAAAATTTGAAAATGAAAGATTTAAAGAAATATTACGGTGTCATCCCAGCTTTTTATGCTTGTTATGACGAGGAGGGTGAAATCAGCCCGGAGCGGACTCGCGCTTTGGTGGAGTATTTCATCGACAAGGGCGTGCAAGGTCTCTATGTCAACGGCTCGTCAGGCGAATGTATCTACCAGAGCGTGGCCGACAGAAAGTAATTTTGGAAGAGGTAATGAAAGTTGCTAAGGGCAAACTGACTATCATTGCTCACGTGGCCTGCAATAACACTAAAGACAGTATCGAGTTAGCAAAACATGCGGAGGCTCTAGGAGTTGATGCCATTGCGGCGATTCCTCCGATCTATTTCCGACTGCCAGAATACTCTGTCGCTCAGTACTGGAATGATATCAGTGCGGCTGCCCCGCATACTGATTTTGTTATTTATAATATTCCGCAATTGGCTGGCGCAGCGCTGACTCCGAGTCTTTATAAGGAAATGCTGAAAAATGAGCGCGTGATTGGGGTGAAAAATTCCTCCATGCCAGTTCAGGATATCCAGACTTTTGCAGCACTTGGTGGCAGTGACCATTTGGTCTTTAATGGTCCAGATGAGCAGTTCTTGGGCGGTCGTCTCATGGGAGCAGCTGCTGGAATTGGTGGTACCTACGGGGCTATGCCAGAGCTCTTCCTTAAACTCAATCAACTGATTGCAGACAAGGAATTGGAAAGAGCCAAAGAGCTGCAGTTTGCCATTAACGACATTATCGGCAAGCTAACCAGTGCTCATGGCAATATGTATGCTGTTATCAAAGAAGTTCTCAAGCTCAACGAAGGACTGACTATCGGCTCTGTCCGTGCTCCTCTGACACCAGTCGTAGAAGCAGACCGTCCAGTCGTAGAAGCAGCAGCGACCTTGATCTGTGAGACCAAGGAGCGCTTCCTCTAACAAGAAAGAAGGATGCTTATGGGAAATTATGTTACGATTGACATTGGTGGTACTAATATCAAATACGGCCTGATAGACGACCAAGAAACGCTAGTAGAAGCCCATGAAATACCTACGGAAGCCCATAAGGGTGGTCCAGAGATTATGCGTAAGGTTCAAAAGATAGTTGCTGATTATGTGCAGGCTGGTTCGATTGAGGGGATTTGTATCTCCTCAGCTGGCATGGTCGATCCAGACAAGGGAGAAATCTTTTACGCTGGTCCTCAGATTCCTAACTATGCTGGGACGCAATTTAAGAAGATCTTGGAGGAGGAATTTTCTATTCCTTGCGAGATTGAAAATGATGTCAACTGTGCTGGTCTGGCTGAGGTCATGTCTGGCCATGGTAAGGGAGCAAAAATTGCGGTCTGTCTAACGATTGGAACAGGGATTGGTGGCTGTCTAGTAGCGGATGGGCAAGTTTTTCATGGCTTTAGCAACTCAGCCTGCGAAGTAGGCTATCTGCACCTGCCGGACGGAGCCTTTCAGGATGTAGCTTCGACCACAGCCTTGGTTCAATATGTTGCTGACTTGCACGGAGAAGATCCCTCTCTCTCTGGAATGGCCGAAGGATTTTCAAAGAAGCGACCGAGGGCAATACCTTCTGTATCAAAGGAATTGACCGCATGGTAGGCTATCTGGGGCAGGGCATTGCCAATATCTGCTATGTCGTCAATCCGGAAATCGTCATCTTGGGCGGTGGTATCATGGGACAAGAGGCTATTCTCCGACCGCGTATCCAAGCGGCTCTCAAGGATGCTCTGGTGCCTAGCATAGCTGAGAAGACCAAACTAACCTTTGCCTATCACCAAAATACGGCAGGTATGTTCGGAGCCTACTACCACTTTAAAAATAAACATCAGTAATCTAAGCAAACCTGGGGAGTGACCTCAGGTTTCTTACTTTTAGAAAAACTGCTTCTGTAGATGGCTAGACAGTATTTTAGAAGAAGTTGAAATGGCAGGAAAAATTCGATGGATAGAACTAAATTTTCAAAAATTTAACTTTGCTCACTTGTCTTTAGGAGTAGATTTAAAAGGTTGCCCAAGACTTTTAAGAAGTACCAGCCCTTTGAGGTTGAGCAGTCAGTAACCCATCAAGGAGTTAAAAATAAGGCCAGGATTTTTGTCCTAGCCTTTTATTGATGCCTACGGTAATAGCCGTTAAGTTTGTGATTTTCCCAGTAACTATTGAAGATTTTTTCCTTTCTCTCTCGGTCGATTTCTAGGAAAAAGGCATAAAGTATGTCAATCATCAGCAGCATTGGGAACTGAGCTGAGATTCGTTGGATGAACTGAGGTTTACTTTGCATTGCAACTGGGATGATTTCTGAAAAATCTTCTTTAATCAAATCAGGCTGGCCAGTGATTAACACGGTCTTAGCCCCCATGCCCTTGGCATCAATCAGGCTGTCAATAATAGATGGGGTTTGACCTGAAAGAGAAAAGCCGATAACTAGGCAGTTTTTGTCTAAAATGCTCGTTGTCCAAGCAAAGCCATCCGCATCTGTCAGGGCTTCACAAATAACCCCTAAGCGCATGAAGCGCAGTTTCATATCGCGGGCGACGAGCCCCGAGCTTCCCGTGCCAAAAAAATAGACACGATCTGCTTTTTCAATCAGCTGGGCTACGCGCTCCAATCTTTTTTCGTCAATCAAGTCCTCGGTTTGTTGCCGAATTTGAATATAGTTGCGTAGGACTTGGCGGGACGAAGCATTTTTCAGATTTGTATGCTCCGTTTTACTGATTTTCAGTTGTTGGAGATATTGGAAATTGAACTCCCGATAGCCCTTGAAGCCACATTTTTTTGCAAAACGGGTCAGGGCTGCCTGTGAGATGTGTAAGGTTTGGGCTACTTCGAGGGAGGACAGGTCCCCTTCTATCTCTGTCGGAGTCAAAAAATAGTCGGCAATCTGTTTTTCGACATCGGTCATAATGTCGTAACAGCTTTCGATGATGGCCAAGATATTTTGCTGGTGTCTCATGATGGGTCACTTTCTTTGGTCAAAATAATAAAAACGTATTTTCATTATAACATAGTTTAGAGAAAATAAAGCGTTTACAAAACTAATAATTGTCAAATCTGGCTTTCCAATAAAGTATGAGTAGACTGTAATCTCAACATTTCTAGATATTATGACCGCCTTTTTCTGAAGAGGTGTTTCCTAAAGTTTGCGCCGAATGAAAGAAAAAGTGATATAATTTACACAAGTAATGTTCCAAGTTTGGATCTGAAGCAAAGAAGATAGGAGTCACTGCCACTACAGCTTCTAATTCTTATTGTGGAAATCAGTAAAGTTATATTGTGAGGTTTTTATGCGAATCAATGAACTAGGCCAGCCTATTGGAGAGGCTCTGCCAGATTTTAAGCCGGGGGACTTACCTAAGCTAGAGCGAATAGAAGGTCAGTATGTTGTCATTGAGCGGTTGTCCAAAGATAAGCATGGAGCGGATTTGTATGAAGTGTATGGTCCGGATTCACCTGCGGATATGTGGACCTATCTCTTTCAAAATCCTGCCCAAAATCAGGCAGAATGGTCCCAGAAGCTAGATCGGATGCTGGAAGCTCAGGATCGTTTCCACTATGCCATTGTGGACAAGGAGAGTGGAAAGGCGCTGGGAACCTTCGCTTTAATGAGAATTGACCGAGGCAATCGTGTGATTGAAGTAGGCGCTGTGACCTATTCACCGCAGCTGAAGCGCACCAGACTGGCTACAGAAGCCCAGTACTTACTGGCACGCTATGTCTTTGAAGAGCTGGAGTATCGCCGTTACGAATGGAAATGCGATGCACTCAATCAGCCCTCAAGGCGGGCAGCAGAGCGGCTGGGCTTTACCTACGAAGGTAGGTTCCGTCAGGCGGTCGTCTATAAGGAACGCAACCGAGATACCGACTGGCTCTCTATGATTGACAGTGATTGGCCTGCCGTTAAGACTCGTCTGGAGAAATGGCTGAGTCCAGACAATTTTGATGAAAAGGGACAGCAAATAAAAGCCTTGTCTGAGTTTTGATATTTGATTGAGTTGAAATCATAGGATTTCGACTCTTTTTACTTTTTAATTTTGATGAAAATGGAGAATTTTCTGATAAATTTTGGTATAATAAAACGAACTACAGATAAAGGATGAGAGAGAATGACTTTAGTTTATCAATCAACGCGTGACGAAAAGAATAGAGTAACAGCTAGCCAAGCGATTCTGCAAGGTTTGGCGACAGATGGCGGTCTGTTTACGCCCATTACCTATCCGCAGGTCAATTTGGACTTTGCCAAGCTCAAAGACGCTTCTTATCAGGAAGTAGCCAAGCTGGTTTTGTCTGCATTTTTGGACGATTTTTCTGAAGCGGAGCTGGACCACTGTATCAACCATGCCTACGACAGCAAGTTTGATGATGCGGCGATTGCTCCCTTGGTCAAGCTGGATGGTCAGTACAATCTAGAACTTTTCCACGGGGCGACTATTGCCTTCAAGGATATGGCTTTGTCTATCCTACCTCACCTGATGACAACCGCAGCCAAAAAGCATGGCTTGGAAAACAAAATTGTCATCTTGACGGCGACCTCTGGCGATACAGGAAAAGCGGCTATGGCAGGTTTTGCGGACGTTCCGGGGACTGAAATCATCGTCTTTTATCCCAAAGATGGTGTCAGCAAGGTCCAAGAGCTGCAAATGACGACGCAGACAGGTTCCAATACGCATGTGGTGGCCATTGACGGCAACTTTGACGATGCCCAGACTAATGTTAAGCACATGTTCAATGACACAGACCTACGAGCTCGTCTCTTGGAGCACAAACTTCAGTTTTCATCAGCTAATTCCATGAACATTGGCCGTTTGGTGCCGCAGATTGTTTACTATGTCTATGCCTATGCTCAGCTGGTGAAGACGGGAGAAATCACAGCAGGCGACAAGCTCAACTTTACAGTTCCGACGGGGAACTTTGGCAATATCTTGGCAGCCTACTATGCTAAGCAAATCGGTCTGCCGGTTGGCAAGCTGATCTGCGCATCGAATGAAACAATGTCCTGACAGACTTCTTCAAGACGCAGGTTTATGACAAGAAGCGGAGCTTTAAGGTGACGACTAGCCCGTCCATGGATATTTTGGTTTCCTCTAACTTGGAGCGCTTGATTTTCCATCTGTCTGGTAATAGCGCTGAGAAAACAGCTGCTTTGATGGCGGCTCTGAATAAGCATGGACAGTATGAACTGATGGACTTTGATGCTGAGATTTTAGAGCTCTTTGCGGCTGACTATGCAACAGAGCAAGAAACAGCTGCTGAAATCAAGCGGGTCTATCAAGGATCTAACTACATTGAAGACCCTCATACTGCCGTTGCCTCTGCTGTCTATCAAAAATATCTGGCAGAGACAGGGGATCAGCGCAAAACTGTTATCGCGTCTACCGCTAGTCCTTATAAATTCCCAGTTGTAGCAGTTGAAGCTGTGACTGGTCAAACAGGCCTCAGTGATTTCGAGGCTTTGGAGCAACTGCACGAACTTTCTGGCGTAGCCCTGCCACCAGCTGTGGACGGCTTAGAAACAGCACCAGTCCGCCACAAAACGATGGTTGCTGCCGACCAAATGCAGGCAGCAGTCGAAGATTACTTGGAATTGTAAAAATGGCTTAGAAAGCCTAAAATCAGCTGGATATCTGGCTGATTTTTTAGTATTGTAGAGTTTTCAATCTTTTTACAGTCCGAGAACTTGGAAATCTCTAAGCTGGTTCTCTTATTTACAGAAGAAGTTCTCACTTTATTTATGCTATACTAGAGTCATAAAGTTAGTAAATTTCGCTTGTAGTAAGCGGGTGGTTTTAACTGCATAGCTATTTAATTTGAAGATGAAATTGATTGACATTGGAATCAATTCATTGATTCTGCCTAGATTCTGCCTATTATAATGGCCTGTATGAGCTTTATTAAGCAAGCTCGATTCCTTGTGGATATTGCAAAGGAATCGATCGGTATTTCTAGAAAGGATTTGTTATGAACGAAATTATCGTCAATGAAAGCATTGAAATGGTCGATAAATTTTTAAGTTTGGTCACGATTGATTTGGCCGACGATCTTGACAGACAGTTGGCAGCAGCCTATATTTTTGGGATGTTAAATGGAAAGGCACAAAAGGATTCCATTAGTCCAGAAAATGTCCAAGCCCTGATGATTCGAATTGGTATTGAAAAGCTTCAGTATACTCCCGAGCTAGCCTTTGAAATGACACAGTTTGTCATCAATGCGACGGATAAGGAATTTCACCCAACGGTTCATGCGATTATCCACAGAGGTCTAGAAGGCTACTTCCTATATTCCGACAGTCAATTTGGCGCTCTTTCAGATGATTTTAAGGACATTGTTCAAGTAGTGAAAAGTTAATGTTATAGGGGAGGGCATTCGATTTTATAATCGGACTTATTTCGTCAGTTTTCAAACCGGAGGAACATATGGAAAAACAGATTAATGAGAAAATGCCAGAGATTATTTATAAAGTGAATGATATGATTCTGGTTGAATGGTCTGCCTTTACAATTAAGGTGGATGAAAATAATAAAGTCTCTTTGGATTTTGATTATGCCCCATGAAATGAAAGTGACTTTGGGCCAAGTGCTAGAACTTCTTTTTTCCAATATAAATACTTGGGCAAGCAACCAGCTAACGAAAAAGAACTTGAGTTATTCAAGGCTATGGAAGCCTTTCAGCAGGAACATAATGGAAAATAGTTATTTTTAAGACGTTGGAAACGCTCTAGTCTAGTAGTAGGCGAGGTAAGTGATTGTGATATTAAATAATTTGCAATGTTTTGGTAGACTTTCTAATTTTGAGATAAGTGAACTGGAACAAAGGTTAGACTTGAAGTTTCCATCAGATTATAAAGAATTTTTATCTTTTTCAAATGGTGGTTATGTGGAGAATGAATATATGCTTATTCAGGCACCTAGCTTGACAGATGAGCTAGTCATTAATTTCTTTCTGGGCAAAAATGAGGATAAGAATGTTGATTTAGTTTCCTGGAACCGTGACTTTAATGATGAACTTCCAGCATCCACTTATATTTTTGCAGTTGAATATGGTGGAGGTATGTTTATCCATATTTTGGAAGGAGCGGATAGGGGTATTTATTTCTGGGACAGTAATTTTGGTCTTCCAGAAACATCTGATGAAGAGAATGTGTTTTTCTTGGCAAATACCTTCTCAGATTTTTTAGCAATGATAAAAGTGGAAAAGAAATAAGTTTAGCGCCACCCTCGAGGTGGTCTTCTTATTAGCAGAGGAAGTTCTCATTCTATTTATGTTATACTAGAATCATATAACTAGCAAAGGTCATTTTAAGTTTTGAAGAAGTGAGCTTGAAAGGTGGCCTCGGGCTCTCAGCGAATATCAATATAAAAGTAGGCAGACCAGATTGGTGAGGTGATGGAATGGTCAAGTTTTCAAAGATAGATAAACAACTGGAAAAAGAGCTTAAACAAGCAGTTCGTAATGCTGCTAAGCGATTGAAACTTAAATCAAGAAGTGAAAGGTTTTTTTAATAAAGTAGGAGACTATCTGGTTAAGTATATGATTGATATTGATTTTCCAGATAATGAGTTTCGTCTAATCATTCGTCCTTATATCAAACCCTATATTATTGATGATATTTTTTGGGAAGTCTTTGATATGGCGAGTAATTCACAGGAGCCAATGAGTCTTCGGGCAGTAGGAGCCTTTACGGTTCATGACTTATCATTACCATATAAGGTAGTTAGAGAAGACTGGACGATGGAGAATCTTGACTTAGAAAAAGTTGAAGTTAAGGTTTTCGAGGGGCTCTCAGAGGCGCATGAAGAAGTCATAAAACTGATCAGTGGGTTCGCAAGTTTTGAAGATTTTTATGCTTATGCAGTTGAAAATTCCCAAAATCCTGCCCGTCATGACTTGATGGGAATGCTGTTAATGATCCACCGGGAGCAGTATGTAGAGGCACTCCAAACGGCAGAAGGCTTGATCGCAAAGCGTCAACTTGGAAAATTCCAAAATAAGAGTAAATGGATTAATGAATACATTGTGGATTATTGTAAAGAAAAACTCAAGGCAGATTAGGAAGTCTAGGTCCCATGCTTGTCTTTAAATGTATAAACCAAACCGGAGGAACATATGGAACAACAAATTAATGAGAAGATGACAGAGATTGTATATAAAGTAAATGATATGGTCCCAGTTGAGTGGGATGATCTTTATATTAATTTTGAAGTGGATAAGACGCTTAGTGGAGGCGTCATATTTTTCTTTAAATATAATGGGGAATATCATTATTACATGGATATTCCATCTTTATTTAACATTTCTGAAGACGAATTTGATAATGATTTTATGGAATTGTTTGATCTAGGTGGTGAGATGAAGAAGATTTTCATCGAGCAGGGTCTGGCAGAATGGTCTGGCTTTACAATCAAAGTGGATGAACAGAATAAAACCTCTTTGGACTTTGACTATGCACCATGGAATGAAAGTCAATTTGGACCAACGGATAGAATAGAATTTTTTGAATACAAATATCTCGGCAAGCAACCAGCTAACGAAAAAGAACTAGAACAGTTCAAGGCCATGGAAGCCTTTCAGCAGGAACATAATAGACAGTAGTTTGATTGTATTAGGAATTTTTGTGGATGACGACTTATAAAAAAATCATGAACATTGCTCTGCCGGCTATGGCGGAGAACTTTTTGCAGATGCTCATGGGCATGGTCGACAGCTATCTGGTGGCCAGTCTGGGGCTGATTGCGATTTCTGGTGTCTCGGTGGCTGGCAATATCATTACTATTTATCAGGCAATCTTTATCGCTCTGGGGGCTGCTATTTCCAGTCTCATCTCCAAGACTCTGGCTCAAGGAGACAAGGAGCATTTGGCCTATCATACAGCTGAGGCTATCAAGCTGACCTTGCTTCTGAGCCTTCTGTTAGGGCTGATTTCCCTGCTCTTTGGCAGGCAGATGCTGGATCTTCTGGGGACAGAAAAGGCGGTGGCCGAGGCTGGTGGTCTGTATCTAGCTCTGGTTGGTGGGACTATTATCCTGCTGGGCTTAATGACCTCCTTTGGAGCGCTGGTGCGGGTCACGCGCAATCCTAGATTCCCCATGTATGTTAGTCTTCTGACCAATGTCCTCAATGCCCTCTTTTCCGGTCTGGGGATTTATGCCTTTCAGCTTGGTATTGTTGGTGTAGCGCTGGGAACGGTGCTGGCTCGTTTGGTCGGTGTGCTGATTCTCTGGCGGGAGCTGGATTTGTCCACGATTCGCTGGAGCTGGGGCCTAGATGGCGAGCTCTTGCGCCTGTCTCTGCCGGCTGCTGGAGAGCGGCTCATGATGCGGGCGGGCGATGTAGTGATCATCGCCATTGTGGTCGTCTTTGGGACGGATGCAGTAGCGGGGAATGCCATCGGTGAAGTCCTGACTCAGTTTAACTACATGCCGGCCTTTGGGGTCGCGACAGCAACAGTCATGCTTGTGGCCCATGCGGTTGGCGAGGGAGATATGCAAGCGGTCGATCTGATTCGTCAGCGAGCCTTCTGGCTGTCTTTTGCTTGTATGCTACCCTTAGCTCTAGGCATTTCGTACTTGGTCGGCCGCTGACCTTGCTCTATACGGACAATAGCGGAGCGATCACAGCCAGTCTTTCAGTCATCCTCTTCTCTCTGCTGGGAACTCCCATGGCAGTGGGAACCGTGATTTACACAGCGGTTTGGCAGGGGCTGGGCAATGCCAGACTGCCCTTTTATGCCACGACTATTGGTATGTGGCTGATTCGCATCATCTCAGGCTATTTGTTGGGTGTGACCTTTGGCTTGGGTCTGTCAGGAGTCTGGGCTGGGACTCTCTTGGACAATGGCTTCCGCTGGCTATTTTTAAAGGTTTTATACGACAGAAAAATGAGGGAAATCACATGACAACAGCGTTTATTTGGGATTTGGACGGAACCTTGCTGGACTCCTACGATGCTATTTTGGCAGGAATTGAGGAAACCTACGCCCACTATGGCCTGGACTTTGACAGGGCAAGTATTCACAGCTATATCCTAAAGCACTCTGTCCAGAAGCTCTTGGAAAAAGTAGCGTCTGAGAAAGGCCTAGACGCTGCCGAGATGAATGCCTTTCGTGGAGCAAGTCTAAAGGAGAAGAATGCTCAGGTTCATCTGATGGAAGGGGCTGCGGAGATACTGGCCTGGGCTAAAGAGCAGGGCATTGCGCAGTTCGTCTATACCCACAAGGGACTCAATGCCCATCAAATCTTGGAAGACTTGGGCATTCATGACTATTTTACAGAAATCATCACAACAGCCAACGGCTTTGAGCGCAAGCCTCACCCAGAAGGTGTTGATTATCTGATCGAGAAGTATGGCCTGGATAAGCAGGAAACCTACTATATCGGGGACCGGACGCTAGATGTGGATGTCGCCGTCAACAGTGGCATCCAGAGCATTAACTTCTGTGACTACCGACCAGAAATCAATCAGAAAATAGAGAAGTTGGTGGACATCAAGCAATTATTTACAAGATAAAAAGCAGATCCGAACTGATCTACTATCAGTCTAGCCTGCTTTTTCTTTTACATATGCTCAATGTGAAGTTCTAGCAAGAATTCAAGCGCCTCGGGAGTGCAGTTCTTTTTTTCAATAGGGAAGCCGACATTTGGACCCAACATGATATAAAAATCATCTTTAGTATGGAAAACTTTGACGATGTCATCATAGCTATAAAGAAACTCTCCTCGTTTGCTTTTCACAGAAAATTTATCTTTCTCAAATATAAGAGTTTGCTCCATATCCTTCCAGTAAGGAGTTTTTTGATAGGCTTTCTTTATCTGAAAGTCCATGCCAAAGTATATTGCTGAGAATGTAATCAACGATATAAATAGCACGGTAAACACAGAAAATCGCTTCAGTTGGTCAGGTATAAAGGTCAGATAGAGCGACATGATTCCTATAAAGATGAGAATATTTAGTAAAAATCCTTTTCCACGTATGAAAACAGACCATGCAAATCGTTGATACACTTCCTCAGTCACAAGAGTTGGAATGGTTATTGGAAACATGCTTCACCTCCTAGTTTTTATTATTATACCATAGAAGAGTGATAAGATATAGCTGGCTCTTGCTAGGCGATACGAGGCAAGGCAAGTTTCTTTTAGAGGAGGCGAGTGATTTTTTCATCTTTGTCTAAAACCAGTACATCTGGCATGCTTAGGCTACGCCAGAAGTCATAATCAATGCTGGAGTCAAATGCGCTCAGCAAGATGCAATCAGATTGCCGTGGGAACTGATGATAATTTCTTCGTTTTGATGTTTGCTTTCTAGCTCATGAAGAAGAGCTAAAGCACGCTGTTGAGCTTGCTGATTGGATTCACCATCAACAAGTGAAAATGTTGGCCGTGACCAAAGTTTCATGAGGGCTTCTTCAAAATCTTGGTCGGCAATCGCTTGACTGCTTAGCTTTCGCTCTATTAGTCGTTTGTCGGTTTGAATAGCGAGTTTCAGACTTTGTGCTAAAGGCTCGACCGTTTGAATGGCTCTGCAGTAGGGACTAGAATAAATGGCGGTAATGGATTTGTCTGCTAAAAATTCAATCTGCGCCAAGGATTCTTGCCCTTTGTCTGATAATGGTCGGTTGATTTCATCAGGTGTATAGTTAGAATGTGCATGACGGATAAAATAGTAAGTGTTGTTCATAAGATGATTATAGCAAAATTTAAATCTCAATTCACTTTCTACCTATTTTCCACGCCGCCTTTTCTGTCTTTGCCCGCCTTTCGTGTTATAATAAACCTATGGAAAATAAGAATAAGTTATTATTAATTGACGGTTCGTCCGTTGCTTTTCGCGCTTTTTTTGCGCTTTATAATCAAATTGACAGTTTCAAAAGTCTATCGGGCCTGCATACCAATGCCATTTATGGCTTCCACCTCATGCTCAATCATCTCTTGGAGCGCGTGCAGCCGACCCATGTCCTGGTGGCTTTTGATGCTGGAAAGACGACCTTCCGGACTGAGATGTACGCCGACTACAAGGCTGGTCGAGCCAAGACACCAGATGAATTTCGTGAGCAGCTGCCCTTTATCCGAGAAATGCTGGACTACCTAGGTATCTCCTATTATGATCTGGCTCAGTACGAGGCAGATGACATTATCGGGACCTTGGACAAGATGGCTGAAAAGACAGCTGTGCCTTACGATGTGACCATTGTCAGCGGCGATAAAGACTTGATTCAGCTGACGGATGATAATACCGTGGTAGAAATTTCCAAGAAAGGTGTGGCCGAGTTTGAAGAATTTACCCCAGCCTACCTCATGGAAAAGATGGGCATCACGCCAGAGCAGTTCATTGACCTCAAGGCGCTGATGGGCGATCAGTCGGACAATATCCCCGGCGTGACCAAGATTGGTGAGAAGACTGGTCTCAAGCTCCTCTTGGAGTATGGTTCTTTGGAAAATCTCTATGAAAACATTGACCAGCTCAAGGCTTCCAAGATGAAGGAAAATCTGATCAATGACAAGGACAAGGCCTTTTTATCTAAAACCCTAGCTACTATCAATACGCAGGCTCCGATTGAAATCGGGCTGGATGATTTGGTTTATAAGGGTCCGCAGGTAGAGGCCCTGAGCAAGTTCTATGACGAGATGGGCTTCAAGCAGCTCAAGGCTCAGCTAGGAACTGGTCAAGAGCCGGTAGAAGTCAAACCAATTGAATTTACCAAAGTGACTGAGGTGACAGCGGATATGCTGGCATCAGAGCAATTCTTCTATTTTGAAATCTTGGGTGACAACTACCACAAGGAAGAGATTGTCGGCCTTGCCTGGGGCGATAGCCGTCAGATTTATGTCGGCACCAGCGATTTACTGCAGCAGCCTCTCTTTCAGGAGTTTTTGACAAAAACAGCTCTGAAAACCTACGATCTCAAGCGGACCAAGGTATTGCTCAGTCATTATGGCATTGAACTACCAGCAGCATCCTTTGATACGCGCCTAGCCAAGTATCTGCTTTCGACAGTCGAGGATAATGAGCTGGCGACTATTGCTCGCCTCTACGGCCAAACAATTCTACCAACGGATGATGAGATTTATGGCAAGGGAGCCAAGCGCGCTTTGCCGGAGCAAGAGCAGCTCTTTGAGCATCTAGCTCGTAAGGTTCAGGTACTGCTGGAAACAGAAGAGCCGATGCAAGAGCAGCTCCGCGCCCACGATCAACTGGATTTGTTGTTTGAAATGGAGCAGCCGCTGGCCTTTGTCCTAGCCAAGATGGAGATTGCAGGAATCAAGGTTGAGCGGGAAACCCTGCAGGGCATGCAGGCAGAAAATGAAAAGACGCTGGAAAGTCTGACTCAGGAGATTTATGATCTGGCTGGTCAGGAGTTTAATATCAACTCACCCAAACAGCTGGGAACCATTCTCTTTGAGGATATGGGGTTGCCGCTGGAGTACACCAAAAAGACCAAGACGGGCTACTCGACAGCGGTTGATGTGTTGGAGCGTTTAGCACCGATAGCACCGATTGTGTCTAAGATTTTGGAATACCGTCAAATTAGCAAGCTCCAGTCCACTTATATCATCGGCCTGCAGGAGGCAATAGCGTCTGACGGCAAGATTCACACTCGCTATGTTCAGGATTTGACTCAGACCGGCCGCCTGTCCTCGGTTGACCCCAACCTGCAGAATATCCCCGTTCGTTTGGAGCAGGGGCGCCTCATTCGCAAGGCATTTGTACCGGAGTGGGCAGACAGTGTGCTTCTCAGCTCGGATTATTCCCAGATTGAGCTGCGGGTGCTGGCTCACATTTCTAAGGACGAGCATCTGATTGCTGCCTTTCAGCATGGAGAAGACATTCACACGGCTACAGCCATGCGGGTCTTTGGTATTGAAAAGGCAGAGGATGTGACACCAAATGATCGCCGTAATGCCAAGGCTGTCAACTTCGGAGTAGTTTATGGTATTTCCGACTTTGGACTGGCCAATAATCTGGGAATTTCCCGCAAGGCTGCCAAGGACTACATTGAGACTTATTTTGAGCGTTTCCCAGGCATCAAGAATTATATGGAAACTATCGTTCGCGAAGCGCGTGATAAGGGCTATGTAGAGACTATTTACCATCGCCGTCGTTCTTTGCCAGATATCAATTCCCGCAACTTTAACATCCGAAATTTTGCGGAGCGCACAGCCATTAACAGCCCAATCCAAGGCTCTGCCGCAGACATTCTCAAAGTCGCTATGATTAATCTGGACCGAGCTCTGGCAGAGAAGAATTTCAAGTCTCGCATGCTCTTGCAGGTTCACGATGAAATCGTACTGGAAGTGCCAAATGACGAGCTAACAGCCGTCCGCCAGCTAGTCAAAGAAACCATGGAAGCCGCGATTGAGCTAGCCGTTCCACTAGTGGCTGATGAAATGCCGGCCAAACTTGGTACGAGGCGAAATAAGATATCAAGGGCGTAAAACACAAAGTGAAAATAGAAAGCTGACACAACATTCAAGGAATGCGAGGAAAAGCATCTTTTTTGTACCGTATTCAGCTAAGATATCATTGTTAAAAAAGTTAAAAATTATTTATAAAACAGGAGGAGCATTATGACTTACCATTTTCAAAATCCCAGTGACGGCGTTGTCAAGCGCTATCTGGAAAACAGCAAGGTGATTGCTGTTGTCGGTCTATCAGACCGTGAGGAAACGACCAGTAACCGTGTGTCCAAGGAAATGCAAGCGCGAGGCTATCGCATTATCCCAGTCAATCCGCGGGCAGCAGGCAGTCAGATTTTTGGTGAAACAGTTTATGCCAGTCTCAAAGATATTCCTTTCCCAGTGGATATTGTCGATGTTTACCGTCGCAGTGAGTTTTTGCCAGATGTGGCGCGTGATTTTCTGGAAGCAGATGCCAAGATTTTCTGGGCTCAGTTGGGCTTGGAAAATGAAGAAGCTGAGCAGATTTTGCGGGAGGCTGGTCGCGAAGATATCGTCATGGATCGCTGCATCAAACGCGAGCATACCCGCTTGATTCTAGGCGAATAAATGGCCAAGTTAGTCATCATTCGAGGCAATTCCGGCTCTGGCAAGTCGAGTCTGGCTAAGAAACTGCAGGCACACTATGGTCGAGGGACTCTTTTGATTGCGCAGGATACTATTAGACGGGACATGCTCAAGGAAAAAGTAGAGCCGGGCAACCTATCTATTGATTTGACGGAAAGACTAGCTCGTTTTGGTTACGAACGTGATTTGCTGGTCTTGGTAGAAGGTTTCTATGAGACAGACATTTACGGCCACATGCTGGAGCGGTTGCGGACTTTGTTTGGTCCTCAGACCTAGCCTATTACTATGATTTGACTTTTGAAGAAACTGTCCGCCGCCATCAGACTAGAGCGAAGCAAGAAGAATTTACCCCAGCCGATATGAAGCGCTGGTGGAAGGATCGAGATTTCTTAGGCTGGGAAGAGGAATCGTTCTTTAGGGACGAAGATTCCTTGGAGGCAGCCTTTAGGCAGATTGTTCAGGATTTAGAGAAAATTTGAAACGAAGCACAGGAGGAGGAACTTCTGTGCTTTTTGCATCAAAAAGGCATTTTCAGAAATTTTAAATAAATTTTGAGAAAAACATCACACAAAATGTTGACAAAATTATTTCACAGGATTACAATTAGATTACAAAATATTTCTTTTGTTACAAAGTAAAAGCTTTAAAGAATATATTTTGGTGGGGTAAGATGTCCCCTATGCAAGCCAACATCGCTACTATCGTTTAGCAAATTGATGATAAACTGACAAGGAGATTTCATTATGAAACGTAGTAAACTTATTTTATTGGCAGCCACTGCCTTGTGCTCTGCTTTCCTGCTCGCAGCCTGTAGTTCCAAACCTTCCACGGAGGCTAGTAGTTCTACCTCTCAGAGCTCTAAAATTAGCAGTTCTAGCAAGTCTTCTACCAAACCATCAGCTAAGCAAAGTTCTGCTTCTAACTCCGTGACATCCTCTTCAACTCCTCAGACATCTAGCGACCAGAGTATTTCCAGTCAAGTTGAGAAACCTGTGGACAACAAGACTTCAGCAGATTCGAACACGTCACCAACTCCGGCTACTAAAGTGGCTCCAACAACTTCCGGTATGGATGTCAATGCTTAGCAAATGGTGATTTCTCTAGCATTGCAGGTACTTGGCAAGACGATTTGGGCAATCAATTAGTCTTTGATGCAAATGGCTTGGTGTCTCATACTTACAGAGGAAATGAATCAAGCGACTACACTTTGACAAATAGTCAAGTATATGAAGGTAAGTTTGGAGCGTTTTTAACTCATAAATCAGGGAATGAAGTGGCCTCCTTCACAGCCATTCCTAAAGGAGCTCGTCTTTATGATACTGGAAGTGAAAATCCGAAAGAACGCATTTTAGTGGGGCAAGATTTCACTTACGCATCCCAACATCCCTACTATCGCGTAGCGAATTGATGTATTGAATGATGAGAATCGCGGTGCGAGTAGCTTTCCAAGGTACTCGTCATGCTGACAATATAAAAACAAGGAACAGAATTAATTGCTGTTCCTTTTTCTTTGCTTTATTGGGAAAGTTTGCTCGCAGGGCTGTTTTGGATTATTTTTTTGTAAAATGGCTCTTTCTTCTCCAAAAATTGGTACAATAAAAGAAAGAGTTTTAATCGAATAATGAGGTAGTAACGATGAAATATCTTTAGAAGAAATTCAAAGAGTTGCCAACCAAGGCCCTTTCTATCCAGACTGGGACTCTCTTGCGACCTATCAAGTTCCCCACTGGTTCAAAAGGGCTAAGTTTGGGATTTTTATCCACTGGGGACTTTACAGCCTTCCTGCTTTTGGGAGCGAGTGGTACTCTCGAAATATGTACATACAGGGCACAGCAGAGTTTGACCATCATATCAAAACTTACGGACTTCACAAAGATTTCGGCTACAAGGATTTTATCCCACTCTTTACTGCCGAAAATTTTCATGCGGACGAATGGCTGCGCCTCTTTAAAGAAGCGGGAGCCCAATACATTTTTCCAGTGGCAGAGCATCACGACGGCTTCCAGCTTTATGCCAGCCAGCTCTCTCCTTTTAATAGTGTGGAAATGGGTCCAAAGCGTGATATCTTGGGGGAATTGAGTCAGGCAGCCCAAAGAGAGCAAGTGCATTTTTGTACTTCCTCCCATCGGGCAGAGCATCACTTTTTCTTTTCGCATGGAAAGGAGTTTGTCAGTGACATTGCCAGCGAAGTCAGTCGCGAGGAACTCTACTGGCCGGCTATGCCAGAGCCGGACCACCATGATTTGTTTGGTCAGCCTTATCCGAGTCAGGAGTTTCTAGATGATTGGCTCCTGCGTACCTGTGAGCTGGTTCGAGATTACCAGCCTGAGATTTTGTATTTTGACTGGTGGATTCAGCATGCAGCTTTTAAAGAGTATATAAAGCTTTTTGCGGCCTATTATTATAATTTAGGAGCAGCTTCTGGGAAGCCGACTAGCATCTGCTACAAGCATGATGCGCTGGCTTTTGGTGCGGGGATTGTGGAAGTGGAGCGCGGCGGTTTTACAGAGATCCAGCCTTTCACTTGGCAGACGGATACAGCTATTGCGCGAAATTCTTGGGGCTACACAGAGAATCTTGACTATAAGTCAGCTAAAGAAATCATCCAGACTTTAATTGATGTCGTGTCCAAAAATGGGAATTTGCTGCTGAATATTGGTCCCAAAGGAGATGGGGCGATTCCAGAAAAAGATCAAGAAATCTTGAGAGAAATCGGAGCTTGGCTCCAAGTGAACGGTCAAGCGATCTATGATTCACGCGCTTGGAGGCAATTTGGGGAAGGTCCGACACAAGTAGATAGTGGGCCATTTTCGGATGGTAAAAACATCCCTTATACAAACCAGGATTTCCGTTTCACGGCTAAGGGCGGAGCAGTGTATGCCTTTCTGATGGAGCCTGCAGCAAATCAGTGGCTGACGATTCAGGCCTTGGCTGACGAAAGAGAAAATCCCGCGTCTCGCTTTCATGGCATCATCGAAGAGATATCCTTACTAGGCTATGATGACGCGCTTGAATGGGAGCAAACACCTCAAGGTTTGCGTCTCTTCATGCCGAGTGTAGCAGCCGACTTACCCTTGGTAGTGAAAGTCCAACTGCGTTAAATCTAGACGAAAATGAGGCTGGGACAAAAGTCCTAGCCTCTCAATTGTCTTTGGATTGTCGAGCAAGACGCAGTGGTTGAGTGGGCTTTACTACGCTGATTTCATCAGCTTTTACAGACCTACTTAACTGTGCGGAGGTGGGACGACGAAATCGAATTCTAATGAATTACCGATTTCTGTCCCACTCTCATTTTACTTACTTAGTGTTTTTAAATTTTCATAAAAGAGCACCCGAGCTGTTGTGATGTAAGGATAGGCCACAACTCCAGCGATTCCCAGTGTGATACCAATCAGGATATACCAGCCGATAAAGCTCAAATCCAGCAAGAAACGTTTCCACTTATAGCCTTTCATCATGCGTCTACTTTGCACAAGAACTTGCCAAGGACCTTGGTAGGTGCCAGTGCTTAGCTGATCATAAAGGATGAAGTCGGTCTGAGAGTAAGCATAGTTGGCCATCAGGAAGACTGCCGTACCAGCCAAGACAATGAGAGTGCCAAGAAACATCATGGGCGCATAGCTGACGATTTGCTCCACCTCAGGACTAGCAGCTGTCAATTGGGACACATCGGATATTTTCCCATAAATAGCTAGCACCTTGTAACTGCTGAAAATAAGGAAAAATGAACCGACAAGGCTGATAGAATTCCACAGCAAGAGGAGAATGCTTTTGGTCAGTTGTGTGATAAAAATCGGTGAGAAAAGCTCGGCAGAAAAGATTCGGCCAATATCTGTAAAGCCAACCGTATCGCGTTTTTTCCGGACGACATCCATCATGCTGAAGCTAGCAGATAAAAAGAGCAAGGCGATGATAAATTCTACGATTTGTGGAAAAATTTGACGACCAAAAATCACAACAAAGGCCTGATTGATTTCCAGCTGGGGGATAATTTCCTCTAAATGACGGTTAGGTGACAGATAGGTAGATAAAATGGTTACCAGAGTTGGAATGGCAAAGAGTGAGAAAATGCCGTTGGTTTGATTTCGGATGGTTCGTGCCTGGGCACGGATTTCGCTTAAATTCATACAGACCTCCATTTCATGATTTTTATTATACCACATATCGTGACAGACAAGACTTTTTTTGGTAAAATCATACGGTATCTTATGAGCGCTTGTCGCTTATTTTATAGAAGAAAATAGCTGGGACTGTCTTTCCCAGCAGGAGGAAACATGTCAGATTCACCGATTCAGTATCGTTTGATCAAAAAAGAAAAGCACACAGGTGCTCGTTTGGGGGAGATTATCACTCCCCACGGAACCTTCCCAACGCCTATGTTTATGCCGGTCGGCACTCAGGCTACGGTCAAGACCCAGTCGCCAGAAGAGCTCAAGCAAATGGGTTCTGGTATCATCTTGGCCAATACTTACCACCTCTGGTTGCGGCCAGGTGATGAGCTGATTGCCCGTGCAGGTGGCCTGCACAAGTTCATGAACTGGGACCAGCCTATTCTGACCGATAGTGGTGGCTTTCAGGTTTATTCTCTAGCGGATAGTCGCAACATCACAGAAGAAGGAGTGACTTTCAAGAACCACCTCAATGGTTCCAAAATGTTCCTGTCGCCAGAAAAGGCTATCTCTATCCAGAACAACTTAGGTAGCGACATCATGATGTCCTTTGATGAATGCCCGCAGTTCTACCAGCCTTATGACTATGTCAAGAAGTCTATTGAGCGGACTAGCCGTTGGGCAGAGCGCGGACTCAAGGCTCACATTCGTCCACACGATCAAGGCCTCTTTGGGATTGTGCAGGGAGCTGGCTTTGAAGATTTGCGCCGCCAGTCTGCTCAAGATTTGGTCAGCATGGATTTCCCAGGCTACTCTATCGGAGGTCTCGCTGTTGGTGAGTCTCATGAGGAGATGAATGCGGTGTTGGATTTCACAACGCCTCTACTGCCTGAAAATAAGCCCCGCTATCTCATGGGAGTTGGGGCGCCAGATAGCTTGATTGATGGTGTTATCCGTGGCGTTGATATGTTTGACTGCGTTTTGCCGACTCGGATTGCCCGAAACGGCACCTGCATGACCAGCGAGGGACGTCTGGTTGTTAAAAACGCTCAGTTTGAGGAAGATTTCACGCCATTGGATCACGACTGTGATTGCTACACTTGTACAAACTACACGCGGGCCTATATCCGCCACCTGCTCAAAGCTGATGAAACCTTTGGCCTCCGCTTGACCAGTTACCACAATCTTTACTTCTTGGTAAACCTTATGAAGAAAGTTCGCCAAGCTATTATGGATGATAATCTGCTAGAATTCCGCGAAGACTTTGTCGAGCGCTACGGCTACAACCGCTCCAAGAGAAATTTCTAAGAGTCCTCATTAGAAAGGAAGAAGTATGTCTGATGAAGGAAAATTGTTGGAAAGCTTGGTAGACTATCTGTCGGATGGTCAAAAGCACACTCTGAGGATTTTTGGTCACGGAGCTTCAGGTAAGTCAACTTTTGCTCGAAAACTTCAGCTAACCTTGGGTGAGGAAGGAACCAATCTTCTGGAAACAGATCCTTATGTGATTACTGGGGAGTATCGCGATTTGCTCAGTTCTAAGGATTTTCCTCATCAAAAAGTAACGGCTTCTATCCCAGCCGTTCATGAACTCAGTAGTCTGGAGCGTGATATTTGTGCCTTGCAGTCTGGTCTGGATATTCTGACCATTGGAAAAGCTTGGTCACCAAGTTTGCGTTTGCCAGCTCAAAAACCAATTTTAATAGTAGAAGGTATGTCAGCAGCTTTTTTGCCTAAAAGCTTGTTTGATTTATCAATTTGTTTTTACACGGATGATCAAACTGAGTTAGAACGCCGCTTGGCGCGGGATGTGGCTGTGCGAGAACGCAGGCCAGATTGGATAGAGCAGACCCACCTAGCTCGGCGAGAGCAATATAGGCACTTTTATCAACCCTATCTAGCGGCTGCCGACCTTGTCATATGCCAGACTGGCAATAGCTTTCGCATCGAAAAGGACAGCCCTTTGTTATAAAACAAAGTGGCTAAAAGCAAATTTTTCATTTTTAATCTCACTGACGTGCGACAGTGAGCATTTTTATTTCTTGAGCAAAAACTCAAACGAATAGGAAGAATAATCTAAGTTTTCTTCTATATAAATAATTACAAGACTTATAAGTCGCCTAGAAAACACTTTCATAAAAAATTATCCTAAAAATCTTTAAAAAAATTGCTCAAATCCCTTGCAATGCTTGGTTCTTTGTGTTAAGATACTATGGTGCTGTAAAAAACAGCGTGTAGCTTTGATGCAAGAGGTTGCGACACGCTCGGTTGCATTGCCACGCAATCGCTTGTCGGTTTTCTTGTGGAGCTAGCCTATTATCTTAAATAGACGAAAAAAGGAGAAAAAGATGGCAAACAAAAAAATCCGCATCCGTTTGAAAGCTTACGAACATCGTACACTTGACACAGCGGCTGCAAAAATCGTAGAAACTGCTGCACGTACAGGTGCTGAAGTTGCGGGTCCAATCCCACTTCCAACTGAACGTAGCCTCTACACAATCATTCGTGCGACTCACAAATACAAAGATTCTCGCGAACAATTTGAAATGCGTACTCACAAACGCTTGATCGACATCATCAACCCAACTCAAAAAACAGTTGACGCTTTGATGAAGTTGGACCTTCCAAGTGGTGTGAACGTAGAAATCAAACTTTAATCTAAAGCTTGATTTCTTGAGCATAAAAAACGCTCGTTAAAAACTTTTTAGACAAAAAAATAGAAAAGGAAACATTTTCTCATGACAAAAGGAATCTTAGGGAAAAAAGTGGGAATGACTCAAATCTTCACTGAAGCTGGCGAATTAATCCCTGTAACTGTTGTTGAAGCAACTCCAAACGTTGTTCTTCAAGTAAAAACAGTTGAAACAGACGGTTATAACGCAGTTCAAGTTGGTTTTGATGACCTTCGTGACGTATTGAGCAACAAACCTGCTAAAGGACATGTAGCGAAAGCTAACACGGCTCCTAAGCGCTTCATTCGTGAATTCAAAAACATTGAAGGCTTGGAAGTTGGTGCGGAAATCACAGTTGACACATTCGAAGCTGGTGATGTTGTTGATGTAACAGGAACTTCAAAAAGGTAAAGGTTTCAAGGTGTAATCAAACGCCACGGCCAATCTCGTGGTCCAATGGCTCACGGTTCACGTTACCACCGTCGTCCTGGTTCAATGGGACCAGTTGCGCCAAACCGTGTTTTCAAAAACAAACACTTGGCTGGCCGTATGGGTGGCAACCGTGTAACGATTCAAAACCTTGAAATCGTTCAAGTTGTTCCAGAGAAAAACGTTATCTTGATCAAAGGAAACGTACCTGGTGCTAAGAAATCTCTTATCACTATCAAATCAGCAGTTAAAGCTGGTAAATAATAAAGAAAGGGGAAATCAGTCACAATGGCAAACGTAAAATTATTTGACCAAACTGGTAAAGAAGCTGGTGAAGTAGTTCTTAACGACGCAATCTTTGGTATTGAACCAAATGAATCAGTTGTCTTCGACGTGATCATCAGCCAACGCGCTAGCCTCCGTCAAGGAACTCACGCTGTTAAAAACCGTTCTGCAGTATCAGGCGGCGGACGCAAACCATGGCGTCAAAAAGGAACTGGACGTGCTCGTCAAGGTTCTATCCGCTCTCCACAATGGCGTGGTGGTGGTATCGTCTTCGGTCCAACTCCTCGTTCATATGCCTACAAACTTCCACAAAAAGTTCGTAGATTGGCATTGAAATCAGTTTACTCTGAAAAAGTTGCTGAAAACAAATTCGTAGCTGTAGACAGCCTTTCATTTACAGCTCCAAAAACTGCTGAGTTTGCAAAAGTGCTTGCAGCATTGAGCATTGACACAAAAGTACTTGTTATTCTTGAAGAAGGAAATGAATTTGCTGCACTTTCAGCACGTAACCTTCCAAATGTTAAAGTTGCAACAGCAACAACGGCAAGTGTTCTTGATATCGCAAACAGCGACAAACTTCTTGTTACTCAAGCAGCTATCTCTAAAATTGAGGAGGTTCTTGCATAATGAATTTGTATGACGTTATCAAAAAGCCTGTCATCACTGAAAGCTCAATGGCTCAGCTTGAAGCAGGCAAATACGTATTTGAAGTAGACACTCGCGCTCACAAACTTTTGATCAAGCAAGCTGTTGAAGCTGCTTTTGAAGGAGTTAAAGTTGCTAATGTCAACACTATCAACGTAAAACCTAAAGCAAAACGCGTTGGACGTTACACTGGTTTTACTAACAAAACTAAAAAAGCTATCATCACTCTGACAGCAGATTCAAAAGCAATCGAGTTGTTCGGAGCTGCTGAAGCAGAATAATCTAAGGAGGAAATATCGTGGGAATTCGTGTTTATAAACCAACAACAAACGGTCGCCGTAATATGACTTCTTTGGATTTCGCTGAAATCACTACTAGCACTCCAGAAAAATCTTTGCTCGTTTCTCTTAAGAGCAAAGCTGGTCGTAACAACAACGGACGCATCACTGTTCGTCACCAAGGTGGCGGCCACAAACGTCACTACCGTTTGATTGACTTCAAACGTAACAAAGATGCTGTTGAAGCAGTAGTTAAAACTATCGAGTACGATCCAAACCGTTCAGCAAACATCGCTTTGGTTCACTATACTGACGGTGTGAAGGCATACATCATCGCTCCTAAAGGTCTTGAAGTAGGTCAACGTATCATTTCAGGTCCAGAAGCAGATATCAAAGTCGGTAACGCACTTCCACTTGCTAACATCCCAGTTGGTACTTTGGTTCACAACATTGAGTTGAAACCAGGTCGTGGTGGTGAATTGGTCCGTGCCGCTGGAGCTTCTGCTCAAGTACTGGGTCAAGAAGGTAAATACACTCTTGTTCGTCTTCAATCAGGCGAAGTTCGTATGATCCTTGGTACTTGCCGTGCTACAGTTGGTGTTGTCGGAAACGAACAACATGGCTTGGTTAACCTTGGTAAAGCAGGTCGTAGCCGTTGGAAAGGTATCCGTCCAACAGTTCGCGGTTCTGTAATGAACCCTAACGATCACCCACACGGTGGTGGTGAAGGTAAAGCACCAGTTGGTCGTAAAGCGCCATCTACTCCATGGGGCAAACCTGCTCTTGGTCTTAAAACTCGTAACAAGAAAGCGAAATCTGACAAACTTATCGTTCGTCGTCGCAACGAGAAATAATCTAAAACAATCTATCCGCCAGCTCGGTAGCGCTGCCTAGCAGCGCAGGCCGCTGTGGTACTTATTTTAAAGGAGAAAACATAAAAATGGGACGCAGTCTTAAAAAAGGACCTTTCGTCGATGAGCATTTGATGAAAAAAGTTGAAGCTCAAGCTAACGACGAAAAGAAAAAAGTTATCAAAACTTGGTCACGTCGTTCAACGATTTTCCCAAGTTTCATCGGTTACACAATCGCAGTCTATGACGGACGTAAACACGTACCTGTTTACATCCAAGAAGACATGGTAGGTCACAAGCTTGGTGAATTTGCACCAACTCGTACTTACAAAGGTCACGCTGCAGACGACAAGAAAACACGTAGAAAATAAGGAGAACATAAATGGCAGAAATTACTTCAGCTAAAGCAATGGCTCGTACAGTGCGTGTTTCACCTCGTAAAACTCGTCTAGTTCTTGACAATATCCGTGGTAAAAACGTCGCTGACGCAATCGCAATCTTGAAATTCACTCCAAACAAAGCCGCTGGCATTATCGAAAAAGTATTGATCTCTGCAATCGCTAATGCTGAAAACAACTTTGGTTTGGAAAAAGCTAACTTGGTAGTATCTGAAGCTTTCGCAAACGAAGGACCAACTATGAAACGTTTCCGTCCACGTGCTAAAGGTTCAGCTTCACCAATCAACAAACGCACAAGCCACATCACTGTGGTTGTTGCAGAAAAATAAGGAGGTAACATCGTGGGTCAAAAAGTACATCCAATTGGTATGCGTGTCGGCATCATCCGTGATTGGGATGCCAAATGGTATGCTGAAAAAGAATACGCGGATTACCTTCATGAAGATCTTGCAATCCGTAAATTCGTTCAAAAAGAATTGGCTGACGCAGCTGTTTCAACTATTGAAATCGAACGCGCAGTAAACAAAGTTAACGTTTCACTTCACACTGCTAAACCAGGTATGGTTATCGGTAAAGGTGGAGCTAACGTTGATGCACTTCGTGCAAACTTAACAAATTAACTGGAAAACAAGTACACATCAACATCATCGAGATCAAATCTCCAGATTTGGATGCTCACCTTGTTGGTGAAGGAATTGCTCGTCAATTGGAGCAACGTGTTGCTTTCCGTCGTGCTCAAAAACAAGCAATCCAACGTGCAATGCGTGCAGGAGCTAAAGGAATCAAAACTCAAGTATCAGGTCGTTTGAACGGTGCAGATATCGCTCGTAGCGAAGGATACTCTGAAGGAACTGTTCCACTTCACACCCTTCGTGCGGATATTGATTACGCTTGGGAAGAAGCTGATACTACTTACGGTAAACTTGGTGTTAAAGTATGGATCTACCGTGGTGAAGTTCTTCCAGCTCGTAAAAACACTAAAGGAGGTAAATAACCAATGTTAGTACCTAAACGTGTTAAACACCGTCGCGAATTCCGCGGAAAAATGCGTGGTGAAGCTAAAGGTGGTAAAGAAGTAACTTTTGGAGAATATGGTCTTCAAGCAACTACTAGCCACTGGATCACTAACCGTCAAATCGAAGCTGCCCGTATCGCTATGACTCGTTACATGAAACGTGGTGGTAAAGTTTGGATCAAAATCTTCCCACACAAATCATACACTGCAAAAGCAATCGGTGTACGGATGGGATCTGGTAAAGGGGCTCCAGAAGGTTGGGTAGCACCAGTTAAACGTGGTAAAGTGATGTTTGAAATCGCTGGCGTATCAGAAGAAATCGCTCGTGAAGCTCTTCGTCTTGCAAGCCACAAATTGCCAGTTAAATGTAAATTCGTAAGCGTGAAGCAGAATAAGGAGAAAGCATGAAACTTAAAGAAATTCAAGATTTTGTTAAAGAACTTCGTGGTCTTTCTCAAGAAGAACTCGCGAAGCGTGAAAATGAATTGAAGAAAGAATTGTTTGACCTTCGTTTCCAAGCCGCTACTGGTCAATTGGAGCAGACAGCGCGTTTGAAAGAAGTGAAAAAACAAATCGCACGTATCAAAACTGTTCAATCAGAAGTTAAATAATAGACTTGGGAAAGGAGAAATTCTAAAATGGAACGTAATCAACGTAAAACCCTCGTCGGACGCGTCGTTTCTGACAAGATGGATAAGACAATCACAGTTGTAGTTGAAACAAAACGTAACCACCCAGTCTATGGTAAGCGTATTAACTACTCTAAGAAGTACAAAGCACATGATGAAAACAATGTTGCCAAAGAAGGCGATATCGTTCGTATCATGGAAACTCGTCCGCTTTCAGCTACAAAACGCTTCCGTCTTGTAGAAGTTGTTGAAGAAGCGGTTATCATCTAATCAAACCAGAAAGGAGAAAACTTAAATGATTCAAACAGAAACTCGTTTGAAAGTTGCTGACAACAGCGGTGCTCGCGAAATCCTGACAATCAAAGTTCTTGGTGGTTCAGGACGTAAGTTCGCCAACATCGGTGATGTCATCGTTGCATCTGTAAAACAAGCTACTCCTGGTGGTGCGGTTAAAAAAGGTGACGTTGTAAAAGCGGTTATCGTTCGTACTAAATCAGGTGCTCGTCGTAAAGATGGTTCATACATCAAATTTGACGAAAACGCTGCAGTCATCATCCGTGAAGACAAAACTCCTCGCGGAACTCGTATCTTCGGCCCTGTTGCTCGCGAATTGCGTGACGGCGGCTTCATGAAGATCGTATCATTGGCTCCAGAAGTACTTTAATCTAAAAATCAAACAAGTCCCCTGGAAGTTTTCCAGGGTGCCCTCATGGGCGTAAGAAATTAAAGGAGAAACCTAATAATGTTTGTAAAAAAAGGCGACAAAGTTCGCGTAATTGCTGGTAAGGACAAGGGTGTTGAAGCACTTGTTGTTGCAGCTCTTCCAAAAGTAAACAAAGTAGTTGTTGAAGGTGTTAACCTTATTAAGAAGCACCAAAAACCAAATAGCGAAAACCCTCAAGGTGCTATCGTAGAAAAAGAAGCACCAATCCATGCGTCAAACGTTCAAGTTCTTGACAAAAATGGTGTTGCAGGACGCGTTGGTTACAAGTTTGTAGACGGCAAAAAAGTTCGTTACAACAAAAAATCAGGCGAAGTGCTTGACTAATCACGAAGGAAAGGAGAAGTATAATGGCAAATCGTTTAAAAGAAAAATATCTTAATGAAGTAGTACCTGCTTTGACTGAAAAGTTCAACTACTCATCTGTTATGGCTGTGCCAAAAGTGGATAAAATCGTTTTGAACATGGGTGTCGGTGACGCTGTATCAAACGCTAAAAACCTTGAAAAAGCTGCTGAAGAATTGGCTCTTATCTCAGGTCAAAAACCACTTATCACTAAAGCTAAAAAATCAATCGCCGGCTTCCGTCTTCGTGAAGGTGTAGCGATCGGTGCTAAAGTAACCCTTCGTGGCGAACGTATGTATGAGTTCTTGGATAAATTGGTTACTGTATCACTTCCACGTGTGCGTGACTTCCATGGTGTTCCAACAAAATCATTTGATGGACGCGGAAACTACACACTTGGTGTGAAAGAACAATTGATCTTCCCAGAAATCAACTTTGATGACGTTGATAAGACTCGCGGTCTTGACATCGTTATCGTAACAACTGCTAATACTGACGAAGAGTCACGTGCATTGCTTACAGGCCTTGGAATGCCTTTTGCAAAATAATATAGGAGGTAAAACAAATGGCTAAAAAATCAATGATTGCTAAGAACAAACGCCCAGCGAAGTTCTCTACGCAAGCTTATACTCGTTGTGAAAAATGTGGCCGTCCACATTCAGTTTACCGCAAGTTTAAACTTTGCCGTGTTTGCTTCCGTGAATTAGCATACAAAGGACAAATCCCTGGCGTTACCAAAGCATCTTGGTAATTCTAGCTTCCAATTCCGTCACGATTCTTCGTTATCGGCTTTTGCATAACTTAAGTTATGCCTACAAGCCGATGCCTAGACTCACTAAGGACTTGAAGCCTAGAAACTTATTCTGAGCCTAGCTCAATCATTAACTAGCAAGTGCAGCTTGCAAACTACTAGTAAGAGGAGAAATATAAAATGGTTATGACTGACCCAATTGCAGACTTTTTGACTCGTATCCGTAACGCTAATCAAGCGAACCACGAAGTACTTGAAGTACCTGCATCAAACATCAAAAAAGGGATTGCTGAAATCCTGAAGCGTGAAGGTTTTGTAAAAAACGTTGAAATCATCGAAGATGACAAACAAGGCATCATCCGTGTCTTCCTTAAATACGGACAAAATGGTGAAAAAGTTATCACTGGTTTGAAACGTGTTTCAAAACCAGGTCTACGTGTTTACAAGAAACGCGAAGACCTTCCAAAAGTCTTGAACGGACTTGGAATTGCTATTCTTTCAACATCTGAAGGTTTGCTGACTGATAAAGAAGCACGCCAAAAGAACGTTGGTGGAGAAGTTATCGCTTACGTTTGGTAAAATCAAGATACAAAGAGCGTCATGGGCAATGTGAAAATAGGAAATCTGACAAAGAGTGTTAACACTCTAGGAAGATTTGTCTTTTTCACACAGACCATAGCTCGTGTTCAATTTAGCTGATTTACTGATCAGCTAAATAGAGAGTAAATTAGTTTAGGAGAAAAAGATGAAAGCTACTGAATTGAATGAAAAACTTATTGTTGCAGAAGACGCTTTGGCTGAATTGTCAAAAGATGACCTTGTATCTCTTTTATGTGAAATTGGTTATAGTCCTGCGGCTATTGATGTATTGACAGAATATCAGGAGTTTGTCAAAGCTTTTCGAAAGAAACTAGGTTTGCTCTAATCCGAATGCCCCCCGTGAAAACTGGCCGTCATGGTCTGACAATTTAACAGGAGAAAATAAACATGTCACGTATTGGTAATAAAGTTATCGTGTTGCCTGCTGGTGTTGAAATCACTAACAATGACAACGTTGTAACTGTAAAAGGACCTAAAGGAGAACTGACTCGTGAGTTCTCAAAAGATATTGAAATCCGTGTGGAAGGAACTGAAGTAACTCTTCACCGTCCAAACGATTCAAAAGAAATGAAAACAATCCACGGAACTACTCGTGCCCTTTTGAACAACATGGTTGTTGGAGTATCAGAAGGATTCAAGAAAGAACTTGAAATGCGTGGGGTTGGTTACCGTGCACAACTTCAAGGCTCAAACTTGTCTTGGCTGTTGGTAAATCTCACCCAGACGAAGTTGAAGCTCCAGAAGGAATTACTTTTGAACTTCCAAACCCAACAACAATCGTTGTTAGCGGAATTTCAAAAGAAGCAGTTGGACAAACAGCTGCTTATGTACGTAGCCTTCGTGCACCAGAACCATATAAAGGTAAAGGTATCCGTTACGTTGGTGAATTCGTTCGCCGCAAAGAAGGTAAAACTGGTAAATAATATTGATTGGCTGATCTTTTCAGCCAGCCAATTTATTTTCCGATTTTGTGCTAAGGCACGTCAATAAAAATAAGAGGTGAAAATTGTGATTACGAAACCAGATAAAAATAAAATCCGCCAAAAACGCCACCGTCGCGTTCGCGGAAAACTCTCTGGAACTGCTGATCGCCCACGTTTGAACGTATTCCGTTCTAATACAGGCATCTACGCTCAAGTGATTGATGACGTAGCGGGTGTAACGCTCGCAAGCGCTTCAACTCTTGACAAAGAAGTTTCAAAAGGAACTAAAACTGAACAAGCCGTTGTTGTAGGTAAACTCGTTGCAGAACGTGCAGTTGCTAAAGGTATTTCTGAAGTGGTGTTTGACCGCGGTGGATATCTCTATCACGGACGTGTAAAAGCTTTGGCTGATGCAGCTCGTGAAAACGGATTGAAATTCTAATAGGGAGGACACTAGAAAATGGCATTTAAAGACAATGCAGTTGAACTTGAAGAACGCTTAGTTGCAGTCAACCGTGTTACTAAAGTTGTTAAAGGTGGACGTCGTCTTCGTTTTGCAGCTCTTGTAGTAGTTGGTGACCGCAATGGTCGTGTTGGTTTCGGTACTGGTAAAGCTCAAGAAGTACCAGAAGCTATCCGTAAAGCAGTTGAAGATGCGAAGAAAAACTTGATCGAAGTTCCAATGGTTGGTACAACTATTCCTCACGAAGTTCTTTCAGAATTTGGTGGAGCGAAAGTATTGCTTAAGCCAGCTGTTGAAGGTTCTGGAGTTGCTGCTGGTGGTGCTGTTCGTGCCGTCATCGAATTGGCAGGTGTGGCAGATGTTACATCTAAATCACTTGGTTCAAACACTCCAATCAACATCGTTCGCGCAACTGTTGAAGGCTTGAAACAATTGAAACGCGCTGAAGAAGTTGCTGCCCTTCGTGGTATTTCAGTTTCTGACTTGGCTTAAGAAAGGGGAACTCATGGCTCAAATTAAAATTACTTTGACTAAGTCTCCAATCGGACGCATCCCGTCACAACGTAAAACTGTTGTAGCACTTGGACTTGGCAAATTGAACAGCTCAGTTATCAAAGAAGACAATCCAGCGGTACGTGGTATGATCACTGCTGTATCTCACTTGGTAACTGTTGAAGAAGTTAAGTAAGCCTTAGCTGAAAAACTTTTATTAAGATACATTAGGGGATTTGAGAATTTTCTCAGCCCCTAAAACTAAATATATGTATAGGCGAGTTTGTATCAGAGACACCTTTTCTCTGGTACGAGCGCTAGCATTTTACAAAAGAGGAGAAAATAATGAAACTTCATGAATTACAACCTGCTGCAGGTTCACGTAAAGTTCGCAACCGTGTTGGTCGCGGTACTTCATCAGGTAACGGTAAAACTTCTGGTCGCGGTCAAAAAGGTCAAAAAGCACGTAGCGGTGGCGGTGTTCGTCTTGGTTTTGAAGGTGGACAAACTCCATTGTTCCGTCGTGTACCAAAACGTGGTTTCTTGAATGTAAACCGTAAAGAATACGCGATTGTTAACCTTGACCAATTAAATGTCTTTGAAGATGGTGCAGAAGTAACTCCAGTTGTTCTCATCGAAGCAGGTATTGTAAAAGCTGAAAAATCTGGTGTTAAGATTCTTGGTAACGGAGAATTGACTAAGAAGTTGACTGTTAAAGCAGCTAAATTCTCTAAATCAGCTGAAGAAGCTATCACTGCTAAAGGTGGTTCAGTCGAAGTCATCTAAGAGAGGTGACCTATGTTTTTCAAGCTATTAAAAGACGCACTTAAAATAAAACAAGTACGGTCTAAGATTTTGTTCACACTGTTCATTATCTTAGTTTTCCGTATTGGTACAACTATAACCGTTCCAGGAATTAATGCGAAAGCATTGAACAGTTTAAGCGATTTACCTTTCTTAAACATGCTTAGTTTGGTTTCTGGGAATGCCATGCGTAACTTCTCTGTTTTTGCCCTTGGGGTTAGTCCCTATATCACGGCTTCAATCGTGGTTCAGCTCTTACAAATGGACTTGCTTCCAAAATTTGTAGAGTGGGGCAAGCAAGGGGAAGTCGGACGGAGAAAGCTTAATCAAGCAACTCGCTATATTTCCCTGGTATTGGCCTTTGTCCAATCCATCGGGATTACAGCTGGATTTGCGACTTTGTCAAGAACTAAACTAGTAGCGAATCCAAATTGGCAAACCTATCTTTTGATTGGTGCCCTCCTCACGACAGGTTCAGTTATTGTGACTTGGTTAGGAGAGCAAATCACAGATAAGGGTTATGGTAATGGTGTATCCATGATTATCTTTGCAGGGATTGTATCTGGTATTCCTGGTATGATCAAAGGGATCTATGAAGATTACTTTGTTAATATCCCGAGCGATCGACTCAATTCGTCTTTGATTTTCGTTGGGATTTTAATTGTTGCAGTTTTGGTGATTATCTATTTCACAACCTTTGTGCAACAAGCTGAGTACAAAATTCCAATTCAATATACGAAGATTGCTCAAGGTGCCCCTTCAAGTTCCTACCTACCGTTAAAAGTAAATCCTGCTGGTGTTATCCCAGTTATCTTTGCAAGTTCGATTACAGCTGCTCCAGCAGCTATCTTCCAATTTGTAAGTGCTATGGGCTATAACGCATCATGGGTTCGGACGGCGCAGGCGCTTCTGGCGACTACAACCATCAGTGGTATGTTTACCTATGCTCTCTTGATTATTCTCTTTACTTTCTTTTATACATTTGTACAAATTAATCCTGAAAGACGGCAGAGAATTTACAAAAGAGTGGAGCCTATATCCCAGGTGTTCGTCCAGGTAAGGGAACGGAAGAATATATGTCTAAATTGCTTCGCCGTTTGGCGACAGTTGGCTCACTATTCCTAGGAATTATCACAATCATTCCGATCCTAGCCAAAGATCTTTTCGGTCTGACCGATGCAGTTGCTCTTGGAGGAACTAGTCTTCTTATCATCATTTCGACTGGTATTGAAGGGATGAAACAGTTGGAAGGCTACCTTCTGAAGCGAAAGTATGTCGGATTTATGGATACTACAACAGAATAGAAATAGGTTGACTTAGTCAACCTTCTATTTTGTTTTTAAAAAAGTTTATTAAGTGTTTTAATAGATTGCTTTAAAAACAAAAAAGGAGACAAAACATGAATCTTTTGATTATGGGCTTGCCAGGTGCAGGCAAGGGAACACAAGCAGCCAAAATTGTGGAACAATTCCACGTGGCACATATTTCAACTGGGGATATGTTCCGTGCTGCTATGGCCAATGAAACAGAAATGGGTGTTTTAGCGAAATCCTACATTTCTAAAGGCGAGTTGGTGCCAGATGAAGTGACGAACGGAATCGTGAAAGAGCGCTTGGCACAGGATGATATTAAAGAAACTGGTTTCTTGTTGGATGGTTATCCACGGACAATTGATCAAGCCCATGCTTTGGATCAAATCCTTGCGGATCTGGGCATCCAACTTGATGCAGTTATCAATATCGAAGTTAATCCAGATAGTTTGTTAGAACGTTTGAGCGGACGGATTATTCACCGCGAAACAGGGGAAACCTTCCACAAAGTTTTCAACCCACCAGTGGATTACAAAGAAGAAGATTACTATCAACGTGAAGACGACAAACCTGAAACAGTAAAACGTCGTTTGGATGTTAATATCGCTCAAGGCCAACCAATTATTGATCATTACCGTGCTCAAGGACTCGTTCACGACATTCAGGGCAATCAAGAGATTGAGGCAGTCTTCTCAGATATCGAAAAAGTCTTGTCAAATTTAAAATAAAGCGTTTTTCCCGCTTGCAATATTTGACAAGTAGTGATACAATGAGTTAGTCTGACTTATAATTGTTACCTCTGTGCTCAGAGGAATCTATCGAAATTTAGGGAGGTGCTTTTGCGTGGCAAAAGACGATGTGATTGAAGTCGAAGGCAAAGTAGTTGATACGATGCCGAACGCAATGTTTACGGTTGAACTTGAAAATGGACATCAGATTTTAGCAACAGTTTCTGGTAAAATTCGTAAAAACTATATTCGTATTTTAGCGGGAGATCGTGTTACTGTCGAGATGAGTCCTTATGATTTGACACGTGGACGGATCACTTACCGCTTTAAATAATCGAAAAACTTGGAGGGATAAGAAATGAAAGTAAGACCATCGGTCAAACCAATTTGCGAATACTGTAAAGTTATTCGTCGTAATGGCCGTGTTATGGTAATTTGCCCAGCAAATCCAAAACACAAACAACGTCAAGGATAAGATAGAAAGGAGAAAATATGGCTCGTATTGCTGGAGTTGACATTCCAAATGACAAACGTGTAGTCGTTTCACTTACTTACGTGTATGGTATCGGACTTCCAACTTCTAAGAAAATTTTGGCTGCGGCTGGAATCTCAGAAGATATCCGTGTCAAAGATTTGACATCAGATCAAGAAGACGCTATCCGTCGCGAAGTGGATGCAATCAAGGTTGAAGGTGACCTTCGTCGTGAAGTAAACCTTAACATCAAACGTTTGATGGAAATCGGTTCATACCGTGGTATCCGTCACCGTCGTGGACTTCCTGTCCGTGGACAAAACACTAAAAACAATGCTCGTACTCGTAAAGGTAAAGCCGTTGCGATTGCAGGTAAGAAAAAATAATATAGGAGGTAAAAGTCTTGGCTAAACCAACACGTAAACGTCGTGTGAAGAAAAATATCGAATCTGGTATTGCACATATTCACGCTACATTTAATAACACTATTGTTATGATTACTGATGTGCATGGTAATGCGATTGCTTGGTCATCTGCTGGTGCTCTTGGTTTCAAAGGTTCTCGTAAATCTACACCATTTGCTGCCCAAATGGCATCTGAAGCAGCTGCTAAGTCTGCACAAGAACACGGTCTTAAATCAGTTGAAGTTACAGTTAAAGGTCCAGGTTCTGGTCGTGAGTCAGCTATTCGTGCACTTGCTGCAGCTGGTCTGGAAGTAACTGCTATTCGTGATGTGACTCCTGTGCCACACAATGGTGCTCGTCCTCCAAACGTCGCCGTGTATAATCATAAACAATTACACTGCTTTTCGTTTAAGAGGGAGTTAACTAAATGATTGAGTTTGAAAAACCAAATATAACAAAAATTGATGAAAATAAAAATTATGGCAAGTTTGTAGTTGAGCCGCTAGAACGCGGTTACGGTACAACACTTGGAAATTCGCTTCGTCGTGTACTTCTCGCCTCACTTCCAGGTGCAGCAGTGACTTCTATCAACATTGAAGGAGTATTGCACGAATTTGATACGATTTCTGGGGTCCGTGAAGATGTTATGCAGATCATTCTGAACATCAAGGGGATTGCTGTAAAATCTTACGTCCAAGACGAAAAGATGATTGAACTGGATGTTGAAGGTCCTGCAGAAGTAACTGCTGGAGATATTTTGACAGACAGTGATATCGAAATTGTAAACCCTGATCATTATCTCTTTACAATCAGTGAAGGTGCTCGCTTTAAAGCGAAAATGGCTGTGAACAGCGGTCGTGGATATGTACCAGCTGATGAAAATAAAAAAGATGATGCACCAGTAGGCACACTTGCGGTAGATTCTATCTATACGCCTGTGACAAAAGTAAATTACCAGGTTGAACCAGCTCGTGTTGGTAGCAACGATGGTTTTGATAAACTTACCCTTGAAATTTTAACGAATGGAACAATTATTCCCGAAGACGCTTTGGGACTATCAGCTCGTATCCTGACAGAGCATCTGAACCTCTTTACAGATTTAACAGAAGTTGCTATTTCAACTGATGTGATGAAGGAAGCAGAGAAATCTTCAGATGATCGCATTTTGGAACGTACTATTGAAGAATTGGATCTATCAGTTCGTTCATATAACTGTCTGAAACGTGCAGGAATTAATACTGTCTTTGATTTGACAGAAAAATCTGAGCCTGAAATGATGAAAGTTCGTAACTTGGGCCGCAAGAGTCTTGAAGAAGTTAAAGTTAAACTTGCTGACCTTGGTCTTGGGTTAAGAAATGATAAATAAAGGAGGAATACATGGCTTACCGTAAACTAGGACGCACTAGCTCACAACGTAAAGCAATGCTTCGTGATTTGACTACTGACTTGATTATCAATGAATCAATCGTAACAACTGAAGCTCGTGCTAAAGAAATCCGTAAAACAGTTGAAAAAATGATTACTCTTGGTAAACGTGGTGACTTGCATGCTCGTCGTCAAGCAGCAGCTTTTGTACGTAACGAAATTGCATCAGAAAACTACAATGAAGAGACTAACAAGTATACTACAACTACAGCTCTTCAAAAATTATTCTCTGAATTGGCACCTCGCTATGCTGAGCGCAATGGTGGATACACTCGTATTCTTAAGACTGAACCACGCCGTGGGGATGCTGCGCCAATGGCAATTATTGAATTAGTATAATTTTTATCAATTTTGTTGAGTGTTATGATGATGGAGTTCTTATACTCTTAGTCTAGCTCTGGTCTACCGCTAGGAATTTTCCTAGCGGGAACACTCATCATCATGATGAAAGGGTAGACGCTTGTTTACGAAATTGCTTTTAGTGAAAAACAATTTCGTAAGCAGGCGTTTTTGAATGGGAAAAGAAAAACTTTGTTGAGGGAAGGAGAAGAAATGCAAGATTCGATTGCTATTTTGAAAGAACGTTATTTGGCAAACATAAAAGAAAATCCAGACTTATACATTGGGGTTGAGTTAGAATTTCCGATTGTGAATCTTCAGGGAGGTGCGACAGATACTCGTGTAACAAAGGAGCTGTTAGTAAGGCTGAATTCAGACTATGGCTTTATCGTAGAAAGAAGAGATTCAGAGGGCAATCCTATCCAGTTAAAAGCTTCAGATAGCGAAGATCGGATACTTTTTGAAGTGTCTTATAATATTTTAGAATTTGCATTTGAAAAAGCGAAAACGATTCAGGAAGTCGAAAGACGCTTTAATCATTACCTAGACACCATTCAAAAGATTTTGCGCAAAAGTCATCATGAGCTTCAGGGACATGGTTTACATCCATTCTGGAAGGAGAATGATAATGGTCCTGTTAAATATCCCCGCTATCAAATGTTAATGCAATATCTAGCTTTGAGTGAGAAAATTGGAGGAGATTTCTTCCATCGCCATCCTGATTATGGTAGCTTTATCTGTGGGAGCCAGGTACAGTTAGATGTTTCACGGGCAAATTTCATACAGGTAATTAACGCCTTTAATCAAATCGAGGCTGCCAAAGCTTATCTTTTTGCCAATTCAGAATTACTTACAGAAGATTTCAACACTAGAATCTCGAGAGACCGCTTCTGGGAAGAGTCCATGCATGGCTTGTTAGTAGAAAATGTCGGTGTTAATCCCCATGATTTCAAAGATGAGGAAGATTTTTCAATTATTTAAATCATACAGCCATTTTCAATGTTGAGCGAGAGGGTGAAACCTATTATTTTCCTCCTATCGTAGCTGAAGAGTATCTAAAGCAGGAGCAAATCAAGGGATACAATTTAAGTGGCAAGGAAAGCCTAATAATCCCCCATGCAGATGATTTTTGTAATCACAGAAGTTACCAGTACCAAGATTTGACAACGCGAGGAACGATCGAATTTAGGAGCACTTGCGCTCAGCCTCTGGATAGAACATTTGCACCAGCAGCTTTTCATTTGGGATTGTTGGCTAATCTTGAGGAAGTGACCGCTTATCTTAAAGATTGTGATTTCTTCAAATTAGAGGGGCGTAACTATAAAAGGCTGCGCAGAAAGTATTCGCAAATCGAGTTAACACAAGCGGATCAAGACTCTATTCAATCATTTGCAGCTGATCTCCTTCAATTAGCTGTTAAAGGTCTGGAGAAACGAAAAGAAGGGGAAGAGTGCTACTTGTTACCGCTTATGAATGAGAGATAAAGTAATTTCTTTTTAACTTCTAATAGAAAGCTGAAGTAAATTTCTTTATGTGATTGATTGGACTGTGTATTATACTAGTTTGAGTATATTTGAATGAATTTAATTGTAGCTAGAGCATTAAGCGACTTTAGCAGCACGGTGCTATAGAGAATAAGGGAGAGGTAGGAAGAGGTTACCTTTCCCTATTTAGTTATTGATTTATCAGTGATATTGATGGTGTTAGGAAATAAAATTGAAAAAAAGATAAAAAATTTCAAAAAAGTGTTGACAAGGGGATGGATAGGTGATATACTGATATAGTTGTCGCTTGAGAGAGCGATAAAGACCTTTGAAAACTGAACAAGACGAACCAATGTGCAGGGCGCTACAACATATGTTGTAGTACTGAACAAAGAAAAAACAATAAATCTGTCAGTGACAGAAATGAGTGAGAACTCAAACTTTTAATGAGAGTTTGATCCTGGCTCAGGACGAACGCTGGCGGCGTGCCTAATACATGCAAGTAGAACGCTGAAGGAGGAGCTTGCTCTTCTGGATGAGTTGCGAACGGGTGAGTAACGCGTAGGTAACCTGCCTGGTAGCGGGGGATAACTATTGGAAACGATAGCTAATACCGCATAACATTGACTATTGCATGATAGTTAATTGAAAGGTGCAAATGCACCACTACCAGATGGACCTGCGTTGTATTAGCTAGTTGGTGGGGTAACGGCTCACCAAGGCGACGATACATAGCCGACCTGAGAGGGTGATCGGCCACACTGGGACTGAGACACGGCCCAGACTCCTACGGGAGGCAGCAGTAGGGAATCTTCGGCAATGGACGGAAGTCTGACCGAGCAACGCCGCGTGAGTGAAGAAGGTTTTCGGATCGTAAAGCTCTGTTGTAAGAGAAGAACGAGTGTGAGAGTGGAAAGTTCACACTGTGACGGTATCTTACCAGAAAGGGACGGCTAACTACGTGCCAGCAGCCGCGGTAATACGTAGGTCCCGAGCGTTGTCCGGATTTATTGGGCGTAAAGCGAGCGCAGGCGGTTAGATAAGTCTGAAGTTAAAGGCTGTGGCTTAACCATAGTACGCTTTGGAAACTGTTTAACTTGAGTGCAGAAGGGGAGAGTGGAATTCCATGTGTAGCGGTGAAATGCGTAGATATATGGAGGAACACCGGTGGCGAAAGCGGCTCTCTGGTCTGTAACTGACGCTGAGGCTCGAAAGCGTGGGGAGCAAACAGGATTAGATACCCTGGTAGTCCACGCCGTAAACGATGAGTGCTAGGTGTTGGGTCCTTTCCGGGACTCAGTGCCGCAGCTAACGCATTAAGCACTCCGCCTGGGGAGTACGACCGCAAGGTTGAAACTCAAAGGAATTGACGGGGGCCCGCACAAGCGGTGGAGCATGTGGTTTAATTCGAAGCAACGCGAAGAACCTTACCAGGTCTTGACATCCCTCTGACCGCTCTAGAGATAGAGTTTTCCTTCGGGACAGAGGTGACAGGTGGTGCATGGTTGTCGTCAGCTCGTGTCGTGAGATGTTGGGTTAAGTCCCGCAACGAGCGCAACCCCTATTGTTAGTTGCCATCATTTAGTTGGGCACTCTAGCGAGACTGCCGGTAATAAACCGGAGGAAGGTGGGGATGACGTCAAATCATCATGCCCCTTATGACCTGGGCTACACACGTGCTACAATGGCTGGTACAACGAGTTGCAAGTCGGTGACGGCAAGCTAATCTCTTAAAGCCAGTCTCAGTTCGGATTGTAGGCTGCAACTCGCCTACATGAAGTCGGAATCGCTAGTAATCGCGGATCAGCACGCCGCGGTGAATACGTTCCCGGGCCTTGTACACACCGCCCGTCACACCACGAGAGTTTGTAACACCCGAAGTCGGTGAGGTAACCTTTTAGGAGCCAGCCGCCTAAGGTGGGATAGATGATTGGGGTGAAGTCGTAACAAGGTAGCCGTATCGGAAGGTGCGGCTGGATCACCTCCTTTCTAAGGAAAAACGGAAGCCATTGGTCGTCATGTTTAGTTTTGAGAGGTCTTGTGGGGCCTTAGCTCAGCTGGGAGAGCGCCTGCTTTGCACGCAGGAGGTCAGCGGTTCGATCCCGCTAGGCTCCATTAGGATAGTGATGACTATTCTAAACTTGTCCATTGAAAATTGAATAACTATATCAAATAGTAACAAGAAAATAAACCGAAACGCTGTGAATATTAATGAGTTTAAGACTGAAAGGTCAAAAATAAGGTTAAGTTAGTAAGGGCGCACGGTGGATGCCTTGGCACTAGGAGCCGATGAAGGACGTGACAAACGACGAAATGCCTCGAGGAGCTGTAAGTAAGCGCAGATCCGGGGATGTCCGAATGGGGGAACCCAACAGGTACTACCTGTTACCCATCTCTGTTAAGGAGATGAGGAGGAAGACGCAGTGAACTGAAACATCTAAGTAGCTGCAGGAAGAGAAAGCAAAAGCGATTGCCTTAGTAGCGGCGAGCGAAACGGCAGGAGGGCAAACCGAAGAGTTTACTCTTCGGGGTTGTAGGACTGCAATGTGGACTCAGATTTTATAGAAGAATGACATGGGAAGGTCAGCCAAAGAGAGTAAGAGCCTCGTATTTTAAATAGAATCTGTACCTAGCAGAATCCTGAGTACGGCGGGACACGTGAAATCCCGTCGGAATCTGGGAGGACCATCTCCCAACCCTAAATACTCCCTAGTGACCGATAGTGAACCAGTACCGTGAGGGAAAGGTGAAAAGCACCCCGGAAGGGGAGTGAAATAGAACCTGAAACCGTGTGCCTACAACAAGTTCGAGCCCGTTAATGGGTGAGAGCGTGCCTTTTGTAGAATGAACCGGCGAGTTACGTTATGATGCGAGGTTAAGTTGAAGAGACGGAGCCGTAGGGAAACCGAGTCTGAATAGGGCGTCTTAGTATCATGATGTAGACCCGAAACCATGTGACCTACCCATGAGCAGGTTGAAGGTGCGGTAAAAACGCACTGGAGGACTCGAACCAGGGCACGTTGAAAAGTGCTTGGATGACTTGTGGGTAGCGGAGAAATTCCAAACGAACTTGGAGATAGCTGGTTCTCTCCGAAATAGCTTTTAGGGCTAGCGTCGACATCAAGATTCTTGGAGGTAGAGCACTGTTTGGGTGAGGGGTCCATCCCGGATTACCAATCTCAGATAAACTCCGAATGCCAATGAATTATGGTCGGCAGTCAGACTGCGAGTGCTAAGATCCGTAGTCGAAAGGGAAACAGCCCAGACCACCAGCTAAGGTCCCAAAAATAATTGTTAAGTGGAAAAGGATGTGGGGTTGCACAGACAACTAGGATGTTAGCTTAGAAGCAGCTATTCATTCAAAGAGTGCGTAATAGCTCACTAGTCGAGTGACCCTGCGCCGAAAATGTACCGGGGCTAAAACAATTTACCGAAGCTGTGGATACCTTTATAGGTATGGTAGGAGAGCGTTCTATGTGTGGAGAAGGTGTACCGTGAGGAGCGCTGGAACGCATAGAAGTGAGAATGCCGGTATGAGTAGCGAAAGATGGGTGAGAATCCCATCCACCGTAAGACTAAGGTTTCCAGGGGAAGGCTCGTCCGCCCTGGGTTAGTCGGGACCTAAGGAGAGACCGAAAGGTGTATCCGATGGACAACAGGTTGATATTCCTGTACTAGAGTATGAAGTGATGGAGGGACGCAGTAGGCTAACTCGTGCGTACGAATGGATGTACGTCTAAGCAGTGAGGCGTGGTATGAGTCAAATGCTTATACCTATAACGTTGAGCTGTGATGGGGAGCGAAGTTTAGTAGCGAGTGAGTGATGTCACACTGCCAAGAAAAGCTTCTAGCGTTGTATCATACTCTACCCGTACCGCAAACCGACACAGGTAGTCGAGGCGAGTAGCCTCAGGTGAGCGAGAGAACTCTCGTTAAGGAACTCGGCAAAATGACCCCGTAACTTCGGGAGAAGGGGTGCTGACTTTGGTCAGCCGCAGTGAATAGGCCCAAGCAACTGTTTATCAAAAACACAGCTCTCTGCTAAATCGTAAGATGATGTATAGGGGGTGACGCCTGCCCGGTGCTGGAAGGTTAAGAGGAGTGCTTAGGAGTAATCCGAAGGTATGAATTGAAGCCCCAGTAAACGGCGGCCGTAACTATAACGGTCCTAAGGTAGCGAAATTCCTTGTCGGGTAAGTTCCGACCCGCACGAAAGGCGTAATGATTTGGGCACTGTCTCAACGAGAGACTCGGTGAAATTTTAGTACCTGTGAAGATGCAGGTTACCCGCGACAGGACGGAAAGACCCCATGGAGCTTTACTGCAGTTTGATATTGAGTGTCTGTGCCACATGTACAGGATAGGTAGGAGCCTATGAGATCGGGACGCCAGTTTCGATGGAGGCGTTGTTGGGATACTACCCTTGTGTTATGGCCACTCTAACCCGGATAGGTGATCCCTATCGGAGACAGTGTCTGACGGGCAGTTTGACTGGGGCGGTCGCCTCCTAAAAGGTAACGGAGGCGCCCAAAGGTTCCCTCAGACTGGTTGGAAATCAGTCGCAGAGTGTAAAGGTATAAGGGAGCTTGACTGCGAGAGCTACAACTCGAGCAGGGACGAAAGTCGGGCTTAGTGATCCGGTGGTTCCGCATGGAAGGGCCATCGCTCAACGGATAAAAGCTACCCTGGGGATAACAGGCTTATCTCCCCCAAGAGTTCACATCGACGGGGAGGTTTGGCACCTCGATGTCGGCTCGTCGCATCCTGGGGCTGTAGTCGGTCCCAAGGGTTGGGCTGTTCGCCCATTAAAGCGGCACGCGAGCTGGGTTCAGAACGTCGTGAGACAGTTCGGTCCCTATCCGTCGCGGGCGTAGGAAATTTGAGAGGATCTGCTCCTAGTACGAGAGGACCAGAGTGGACTTACCGCTGGTGTACCAGTTGTCTCGCCAGAGGCATCGCTGGGTAGCTATGTAGGGAAGGGATAAACGCTGAAAGCATCTAAGTGTGAAACCCACCTCAAGATGAGATTTCCCATAACGCAAGTTAGTAAGAGCCCTGAGAGAAGATCAGGTAGATAGGTTAGGAGTGGAAGTGTGGCGACACATGTAGCGGACTAATACTAATAGCTCGAGGACTTATCCAATTTTCATTGAGCACAGCTTTTGGCAAGTATTGTGAGGTTTGAGTAGTTATTCAATTTTGAGTTGACAAGGCAATAAGATATTGCAAGTTAATTCAGCTAGTTAAGTGACGATAGCCTAGGAGATACACCTGTACCCATGCCGAACACAGAAGTTAAGCCCTAGAACGCCGGAAGTAGTTGGGGGTTGCCCCCTGTGAGATATGGTAGTCGCTTAGCTATTATCCGCCATAGCTCAGTTGGTAGTAGCGCATGACTGTTAATCATGATGTCGTAGGTTCGAGTCCTACTGGCGGAGTAAATGAGCATATGAGAAAAGAGCAGTTAGCTCTTTTTTCTTTCTCTCTATCGATGCTTTGGAGCTTGACTCTTTTCTTTTTTGTGGTATAATTAACCGGTAAAGTTTCAACTGGTTAAGAAAGGAAGCGAAGAATGGGGGATTTAGCAGAAAAAATTAATCATTTTTTGAATGAGGTTATATTGACAGCTGAGAATCAACATGAAATTTTGGTCGGTTCTTGTACGAGCGATGTGCGGCTAACGAACACGCAGGAACATATTTTAATGCTCTTGTCTCTGGAGTCTTTGACGAATTCTGACTTGGCAAAGAGGCTGAATGTTAGCCAGGCTGCTGTAACTAAAGCTGTTAAGGCTTTGGTGGAGCAAAAGATGTTGGAAACATTCAAGGATAAGAAGGATGCTCGTGTGACTTTTTATCGATTGACTGATTTGGCACGACCGATTGCGGAAGAGCATCAACATCATCATGTTCATACTTTGGAGACTTACCAGAGATTGGCAGGGCAATTTTCTTCTGATGAGCAAGAAGTGATTGTGAAGTTTTTGGATGGTTTGATTGGAGAAATTGGGAAATGAGATATATCACAGTGGAAAATCTGTCCTTTTACTATGACAAGGAACCTGTGTTGGAGTATATTCATTATTTTTTGGATAGTGGCGAGTTTGTAACCTTGACAGGGGAGAATGGGGCTGCTAAGACGACACTTGTCAAGGCTAGTCTGGGGATTCTGCAGCCTAAGCATGGCGAGGTCAAGATTTCCAAGACCAATGAGAGAGGCAAGAAATTGAGAATTGCTTATCTTCCGCAGCAGATTGCTAGTTTTAATGCAGGTTTTCCTAGCACGGTTTACGAGTTTGTTAAGTCTGGCCGCTATCCGCGCAAGGGTTGGTTTCGACGTTTAAATGAACATGATGAGGAACATATCAAGGCCAGTTTGGAGTCAGTTGGAATGTGGGAACATCGGGACAAGAGGATCGGTTCTCTCTCTGGTGGTCAAAAGCAGCGGGCTGTGATTGCTCGGATGTTTGCTTCGGATCCGGATATTTTTGTCCTAGATGAGCCGACAACAGGGATGGATTCAGGCAGTAAGGATGAATTTTACAAGCTCATGCACCATAGTGCTCATCAGCACGGGAAAGCGGTCTTGATGATTACGCATGATCCAGAGGAAGTTCGCAAATATGCTGACCGCAACATTCATTTAGTTCGGAATCAGGACTCACCTTGGCGCTGCTTCAATGTGCATGAAAGTGATAGCGGACAGGAGGTGAGTCATGCTTAATCTATTTTCCTATGATTTATGCAGCGAGCCTTTTTAGCAGTTATTGCCATGAGCCTCTTCTCGCCTATTTTAGGTACTTTCCTTATTTTACGTCGGCAGAGCCTCATGAGTGACACGCTTAGTCACGTTTCACTGGCAGGTGTGGCCTTTGGTTTGGTTCTAGGTTTGTCACCGACCTTCACAACGGTAGTGGTGGTTATCATTGCAGCAGTATTTTTGGAGTACCTGCGGACTATCTATAAGAATTTCATGGAAATCGGTACAGCTATTCTCATGTCAACGGGATTAGCGGTTTCCTTGATTGTTATGAGTAAAGGTAAGAGTTCTAGCTCGATGAGTCTGGACCAGTATCTATTTGGCTCCATTGTGACTATCAGTAGGGAGCAGGTGATTTCTCTCTTTGTTATTGCTGCTGTGGTGCTTGTCTTGACCTTCCTCTTCATTCGGCCTATGTACATCTTGACCTTTGATGAGGATACGGCCTTTGTGGATGGGCTGCCTGTGCGGACCATGTCTATTCTCTTTAATATTGTGACGGGTGTTGCGATTGCTCTCATGATTCCGGCTGCGGGAGCCCTGCTGGTTTCGACCATTATGGTCTTGCCGGCCAGTATTGCCCTACGGATTGGGAAAAATTTCAAGTCGGTTATTTTTGCTGGCAAATGCCATCGGCTTCTTTGGTATGATAGCCGGACTTTATATTTCTTACTATGCAGAGACACCAGCTAGTGCCAGCATTACGATTATCTTCGTCAGCTTGTTCTTGCTGGTCAATCTGGTCAAAAAATTTATGAAATAGGAGCAGAAAATGAAAAAAATTAGCTTACTATTAGCAGGTTTACTGAGTATTTTCTTAGTAGCTTGTTCCAATCAAAAAAATGCAGATGGCAAGCTCAATATTGTCACAACTTTTTATCCGGTTTACGAGTTTACTAAGCAGGTCGCTGGAGATGAGGCCAATGTTGAACTTCTAATCGGGGCTGGTACAGAGCCGCATGATTATGAGCCTTCAGCTAAGGCAGTTGCGACTATTCAGGATGCAGATGCCTTTGTCTATGAAAATGAAAATATGGAGACTTGGGTTCCTGAACTGCTAAAAACCTTGAAAAATAAGGAAGAAAAGGTTATCAAGGCGACTGGAAATATGCTTCTGTTGCCTGGTGGTGAAGAGGAAGAAGACCACGACCATGGTGAAGAGGGGCATCATCATGAGTATGACCCCCACGTTTGGCTGTCTCCGAAGCGGGCTATTAAAATGGTGGAACACATCCGAGATAGTCTGAGCAAGGCCTATCCTGACAAGAAAGCTGCCTTTGAAAAAAATGCAGCGGCTTATATCAAGAAGCTAGAAGCTTTGGACAAAGAATTTGAAGCTGGTTTGGCCAACGCTAAGCAAAGAGCTTCGTCACTCAGCACGCTGCCTTTAACTATCTGGCATTGGACTATGGCTTGAAGCAGGTGCCAATTTCTGGACTTTCACCAGATAGCGAGCCATCCGCTTCACGCTTGGCTGAATTGACCGAGTATATCAAGAAAAATAAAATCAAATATATTTACTTTGAAGAGAATGCTTCCCAGGCTCTGGCTTCCACTTTGGCTAAGGAAACAGGAGTAGAGCTTGATGTATTGAATCCGCTGGAAAGCTTGACAGAAAAGCAGAGCAAGGACGGGGCAGACTATATTTCGATCATGCAGGCTAATCTAAAGGCTCTCAAGAAAACGACTGACCAAGAGGGAGCAGAGATTGCTGCTGAGAAAGAAGAGGACAATAAGACAGTCCAAAATGGCTATTTTGAAGACAGTGCCGTCAAGGATCGAACCTTGTCTGACTATGCTGGCGAGTGGCAGTCTGTTTACCCTTATCTGCAGGACGGTACTTTGGACCAAGTCTTTGACTATAAGTCTAAGCTAACTGGTAAGATGACGGCAGCTGAATACAAGGACTACTATGACAAGGGCTACAAGACGGATGTTTCCAATATCAATATCACAGACAAGACCATGGAATTTGTGGTAGATGGAAAATCCAAGAAGTATACTTATAAATATGTTGGTAAGCACACTCTGACCTACTCTAAGGGAAATCGAGGGGTACGCTTCATGTTTGAAGCGACAGATGCGGATGCTGGCCAGTACAAATATGTTCAGTTTAGCGACCACAACATTGCACCGACCAAGGCGGCTCATTTCCACATCTTCTATGGCGGCGAAAGCCAGGAAGTACTCTTTGATGAACTGGAAACTGGCCAACCTACTATCCAAGTAAATTGACCGGTCAAGAAATTGCCCAAGAGATGTTGGCGCATTAATATAAATAAAGTAAGAAGACGGGACTATCCCGCCTTCTTTTTTACATTTTGAAAATTAGCGATAAAAATACTTGACAAATTACGATTACAAATGTAAACTAATAAAGAGTTGGATTACAAATGTAAATGATAAGGGAGTGTTAAACAATGGAACAGCAAAATATTAGTCAAGCAGAATGGCAAGTCATGCGTGTGTTATGGGCCTATCCACACAGTCGCAGTACAGAGATTATAGCACGGTTGGAAGCCGATTTTTCCTGGAAGCCGGCAACCATCAAGACCCTTTTGAATCGTCTCAAAACCAAAGAATTTATTGCTATGGAAAAAATAGAGGGTAAGTTTTACTATGATGCTCAGATTTTAGAATCGGATCATCTGGAAAGTACTTGGCAGGCGCTTTTTGACAATATCTGTAATACTAAACACGGAGATCTTTTGATTTCGATGATTGAGAGAAGTCAGTTCAGCCAAGGGGACTTGGAGCGGCTCAGCCAAGTCATTGATAAGAAAAGAGCTTCGGCACCATTGGAAATCAAATGTCACTGTCCGCAAGGTCAGTGTCGTTGCGGGCACGGAAAGGAGGAGCATTGATGAGCGAGAAGAAAGAATACAAACTCTCAGGAATGACCTGTGCATCTTGTGCTATGACAGTTGAGATGGCGGTCAAGGACTTAGAAACGGTTGAGGAGGTCAGTGTCAATCTGGCAACAGAACGTCTCAGTTTGGTTCCTAAGGAGGGATTTGACAGCCAGCAAGTGCTGGATGCAGTAGCCGAGGCTGGTTATCAGGCGGAAGAAAAAGGAAAGACAGACCGTCCCATGTAAGCGAAGGGGCTGTGGCTAGAGCGCAAGCATTACGAAGAAAGAAACAAGAGCTACTGATTCTTTTGCTTACGTCTCTGCCCTTACTTTATATCTCTATGGGCAGTATGATTGGTCTTCCCTTGCCTAGTTTCTTCGATCATATGAAGCATCCATTGGTCTTCGTTCTGTCACAACTTCTTTTGACTCTGCCTGCTGTGTGGATTGGTCGTGGCTTTTATCAGAGAGGTTTTCGTAATCTTATCAAGAGGCATCCTAATATGGATAGTTTGATTGCGGTGGGGACCAGCGCAGCATTTTTTTACAGCCTCTACTCGGTCGGTCAGGTTTTTCTAGGCTATCATGCCTTTGTTCATCAGCTCTATTTTGAGTCGGTTGCAGTGATTATTGCCTTGGTTCTTCTGGGCAAATATTTGGAGAGTTCAGCCAAGGGGAGAACGTCTCAGGCGATTCAGTCTCTACTTGAGCTGGTGCCTAGTCAGGCGACAGTGATTCGCTATGGAGAGGCTGTGATGATTGATACAGAGGATATCCGAGTTGGAGACATTATCCGTATCAAGCCAGGGGAGCGTATGCCTGTAGATGGCCTTGTGACGGAGGGCCGGACCTTTGTGGATGAGTCCATGATGACTGGTGAAAGTGTTCCGATTGAAAAGAAGGTCGGCGACACTATCACCAGTGCAACAATCAATCAAAATGGTAGTATTGACTACCAAGCAACTAGGGTGGGTTCGGATACGACCTTAGCTCAGATTGTTAGATTGGTGGAGGAAGCGCAGGGTTCTAAGGCGCCGATAGCGGCTTTAGCAGATAAGATTTCGCTTTATTTTGTTCCAATCGTGCTGAGCTTAGCTACTTTGTCTGCGCTAGCTTGGTATGTTCTAGCTGGTGAGAGCCTTAGCTTTTCTCTGTCAATCTTTATCGCGGTTCTGGTCATTGCCTGCCCTTGTGCGCTGGGCTTAGCCACTCCGACAGCCATCATGGTTGGGACTGGCAAAGGGGCTGAAAATGGAATTCTGATTAAGTCTGGTCAAGCTTTGGAGGCTGCTTATCAACTGGATACTATTGTTCTTGATAAGACGGGGACGATTACAGTTGGTAAGCCCAGCATGACGGATTTATTACCTTTAGGTGCTTTTACTCGGTCTGACTTGTTGCGGCTAATAGCCAGTGCTGAGCAGCATTCTGAGCACCCTTTGGCTCAGGCTATTTTGGCAGCTGCTGAAGAGGAGGGGCTTGACTTACTGCCTGTCAGTCATTTTGAGGCTATGGTTGGACGAGGTTTGTTAGCTCAGGTTGAGGACAGACGGCTTCTGGTGGGAAATGAGTCTTTGATGAAAGAAGAGCACATTGATAGCAGTTCTTTTCAGGAACAGTTGTTAGAGCTATCTCAGGAAGGAAAAACAGCCATGTTTGTCGCAATAGATGGACAGCTGGCTGGTATTTTAGCGGTAGCAGATGAGATGAAATCCAGCAGCCTGTCGGCTGTGCAGGAGCTCCAGTCTATGGGGCTGGAAGTTATCATGCTGACAGGAGATCGTGAAGAAACCGCGATGGCTATTGCCCAGAAAGCTAGAATCCAAAAAGTTATCGCAGGAGTATTGCCAGATGGTAAGGCCGCTGCTATCAAGGACTTGCAGGAAGCTGGCAAAAAACTAGCCATGGTCGGAGACGGTATCAATGATGCACCAGCTTTGGTTCAGGCAGATGTTGGAATTGCCATCGGATCAGGCGCTGATGTAGCTATTGAGTCCGCAGATGTAGTGCTCATGCATAGTGATTTGCAGGATGTAGTCAAGGCTATCAAGCTCAGCCAGGCGACCATCCGCAATATCAAAGAAAATCTCTTCTGGGCTTTTGCCTACAATACACTAGGCATCCCGATTGCTATGGGTCTGCTGCATCTTTTTGGCGGCCCCTTGCTCAATCCTATGTTGGCTGGTCTGGCCATGAGCTTAAGCTCAGTGTCAGTTGTGGCCAATGCTCTGCGTCTAGGACGCTTTAAATTTTAAAATGAAGGAATATACGGAGGAATAAAACTATGAAACAAACTGTCCAATTAGAAAACTTATCTTGTCAAAACTGTGTCAAACACGTCACCAAGCATTTCCTATCTATGGAGGGAGTGTCAGATGTGACAGTAGATCTGGACAAGCAAACAGCAGCAGTTATTGCGGATAGATCCTTGAGTGCAGAGGATTATCAGGCGGCTTTGAGCAAAACCATCTATAAGGTCTTAGCGGTGCAGGATAGCTGAGCCAACTTGTAAAATAGGCTGAAAAAGTCTATAATATTAGTAATTATTTAATGGATAAGGAGAAAGCTATGAAGCAGAAAATAGTCTATCCTTTGTTATGTTGCTTAGCTCTATCGACTTTGGTAGCCTGCTCTAGTAAGTCAGTTAATTCTACTCAGACAAGTTCGAGTACTACTCAGGAATCTTCTCAAGTAGCTTCTAGCCAGAGTGTTGCAGAATCGTCTTCTTCTGCAACAAGCAGTCAAAGCTCAGCAGAAGTTAGTCCAGAAAAGACGCAAGAGGAGAAAAAAGCAATGGATATTTCGGCCTTGGTCAATGGAGACTACTCCAGTGTAAAAGGAACCTGGCAGAATGCTGCTGGTCACCAGCTAGTGTTCAATGATAAAGGGTTGGTTTCCGATAGCTATGAGCTGTATGGAGCATCGTTAACGGATTATGGAACAGCTTCTGGCGGTGTATACGGCGGTGAAACTGGTGGTTTCTTGCTAGAATTCATTCCAAAAGGTGTCAAGCTTGCGAATAAAGAAAATTTCCAAGATAGCTCAGATGCCAGCCAAGATCGTCTGTGGACGGGAGTTGGGATGAATAGCTTTGATGAACAAGGTCAATTTTATTATCGTGTTACTAACTAGTCGTGTAGGATAGAAATTTTCTATCCTATTTTTTGTTTTAAAAGAGTAGTTAGTTAAAATATGATAAAAAATTGTGCAAACGTTTGAATAAATGCTTGAAATAATAATTAAAAAAGGATATAATACTTTTATGAAAGCGCTTTGAAATTTTTAAGGGTTTCAAAGGCAACTATTTTCACATAAAGTAAAGGGGAACTTATGGTTGAGTTAAATCTAAAAAATATTTATAAGAAGTATCCAAACAGTGAGCACTATTCTGTTGAAGACTTTAATTTGGACATTAAGGACAAGGAATTTATCGTTTTCGTTGGTCCGTCAGGATGTGGGAAATCCACAACGCTACGTATGATTGCAGGTCTTGAGGATATCACAGAAGGAACAGCGTCGATTGATGGTAAAGTTGTCAATGATGTGGCACCGAAAGACCGCGATATCGCCATGGTCTTCCAGAACTATGCCCTCTATCCACACATGACAGTCTACGACAACATGGCTTTCGGGCTCAAACTGCGCAAGTACAGCAAGGAAGATATCGATAAACGGGTGCAAGAAGCAGCTGAAATCCTTGGTTTGAAAGAGTTTCTAGATCGCAAGCCAGCGGACTTGTCAGGTGGTCAACGTCAGCGTGTTGCCATGGGTCGCGCTATCGTGCGTGATGCAAAGGTTTTCCTAATGGACGAGCCTTTGTCAAACTTGGATGCGAAGTTGCGTGTGTCCATGCGTGCTGAGATTGCCAAAATCCATCGCCGTATCGGAGCGACAACCATTTACGTTACCCACGACCAGACAGAAGCGATGACGCTTGCAGACCGGATTGTGATCATGTCAGCAACCAAGAACCCTGCTGGAACTGGAACCATTGGTCGAGTAGAGCAGATCGGTAGTCCACAGGAAGTTTACAGAAATCCAGTCAACAAGTTTGTGGCGGGCTTCATTGGCAGCCCAGCGATGAACTTTATCACTGTGACACTTGAGGGGAATGAAATCGTTGCTTCTGGCTTGCGTTTGACCGTGCCAGAGGGAACGCTGAAGGTTCTGCGTGAGAAGGGTTATGACGGCAAGAAGTTGATCTTTGGTATTCGTCCAGAAGACATCAATACAGAACCTGCCTTCTTAGAGACCTTCCCAGATTCTGTGGTTCATGCGACTATCTCTGTCTCTGAGCTTTTGGGTTCTGAGTCTCACCTTTACTGCCAAGTTGGTGATAGTGAGTTTATCGCGCGTGTAAATGCTCGTGACTACTCAGAAACAGGTGAAGGGATTGACCTTGGTTTTGACCTGAACAAGGCGCATTTCTTTGATTTCGAAACAGAGAAAACAGTTTATTAAAATATGAGTTTAAAAAAGATAGTCAGCAAGCCAAATGGAATGCATTTGGTCTGCGAACTATCTTTTCTTTATTTTGCTTTTCCGACAAGAATGGTAGCTGCAATGGTCACTTGGGTGAGGTCAGTCCAGTCAATCTGGTCTTGCTCAACGTGAAAGAGGAGTGGTGTCATCGCTAAAAGAGCGACTCTACTTTCGGCAGTCAAGGAGTGGCTAGACTCAACATTGATTTCAGAGATTATATCGAAGTGCTCTTGGAAATGCTGAATGACTTCTTGGTTAGAGTAATCCTTGTTACTGAGTTGAGTCGCGGCTTTTTGGCGAATTTCTTGAAGATGGTGCTCAGTGGGGATGACCTTGATGAGGAGGGCATTGTCAGACATGACTCTCCGAAATTCCTGATAATTGGCTGGAGAAAAGATATCTAAAATGATGTCCATGCTGGCATCTTGTAGCGGTAGCTTGGCCAAATCACCGACGAACCAATTGACTGCGAAAGTGCTGTCGCTCCTGGCCGCCAACTGGATGGAATCCTTTGAAATATCAAAAGCATAGAAGGTTTTTTGTGGATGGGTTTCCTGGAGTTTACGAGAGTAGAAGCCCTCACCGCAGCCAATATCTAAGACTGTTTTGGCAGATTCTGAGCTAGCAAGTAAGTTCGAGACAGCCTCTAAGATAGCTTGGTAAAATCCAGCCTCTAAAATCAACTGCCGATTTTGAAAACTGGCCTTATCGTAGTCTTTGGGCTGCTTGATTTGAGGTGCTAGATTGACATAGCCAAACTTGGCCAAGTCATAAGAATGCCGATGTCGGCATTTGAGGCTGTTTTCCATCAGCCGCAGCTCTTCCTTGCAGATGGGACAGGCAAAGGCAGTCGCTGTGGCAAAACGCTGGAGTTTGGGTTTGAGGTTTGTATTCATAGTTTAAGTGTATCAAAAGAGACAAGTGAAAGCAACTTTAGGAGTAAGTAGATGGGAGATTCAGTAGAAATAAAACTAATTCTCCAATTTATAAAATGAAATTGCTTTTATATCTAAATTTCTATATAATAATGATAAGGAGGAAACAAGTATGTTAAAAGAAGTATTAACCGTTGCAAAAGTTGCGAAAAAATCTTCACTATTTTTGGGTGGTGTCGCATTTGGTACCCTTGGTTTGAAAATCTTAGCAAGTAAGGAAGCTAAAAAAGGTTATTCTAAAGCTTTGGCTAAGGCTTACAAGTTGAAAGATGAGCTAGATGCATCTGTTTCTGTTGTGAAGCAACATGGAGACGATGTTTTGCAAGATGCTAAATATTTGTATGAGCAAGAGAAAAAAGAAGAGCAATTAGATAGCCTTATAGGAGAATAATATGTCTTTTAAAGTGCTATATAGAGGATATCAACATATCCGACTATCATCTTCTTTTTCACTCACCTTGGATATTCAAGACTATCTTCATTCCTTGGCGAGAGATGAGAAGGGAATTGAGTCTATCCAGTTTTACATGGATCAACAGCGCTTTACCCTACGTATAAAAGAAGGCTTCTCTGTATTAGACAATGCAGAAGCCTTTTTAAAAAGAATTGATAAAGGGAAAGTTTCTGAGTTGATGACTCTTCCTGTTCGTAGAGAAGAGAGTGCCTATTCTATCGTTTCAGGTGCAGCGATTAAGCGTGTGCTTTTTCGTAGTCTTGTGCCGTCTCCTATTCGCTATATATGGACTTGTTATCAGGCTTTTGGCTATGTTAAAGAAGCCTATCAAACACTAGCGCGTAAGGAACTAACGATGGAAGTCTTGGACTGTTCGGCTATTTTATTGTCCTTGTTTATGAACCAATCCAAGACAGCTAGCAATATCATGTTTATGCTTAATTTGGGGAATCATTTAGATCAGTGGTCCTTGAAAAAAACTGCAACAGATTTAGAACAAAGTCTTCTTGCAAAAGAGAGCGATGTATTCTTAGTACAGGGCGATACGGTTGTTAGTATCAAGAGTTCCGATGTTCAAATAGGAGATGTCTTGGTCCTATCTCAAGGAAATGAAATTCTGTTTGATGGACAAGTAGTTTCAGGTTTAGGTATGGTCAACGAAAGTTCCTTGACAGGAGAGAGTTTTCCAGTTGAAAAAAGAGAGTCTGATTTGGTTTGTGCAAATACAGTATTAGAAACTGGAGAGTTGCGCATTCGTGTAACCGATAATCAGATGAACAGCCGGATTTTACAACTGATTGAGTTGATGAAGAAATCTGAAGAAAACAAGAAAACGAAACAACGCTATTTCATCAAGATGGCGGACAAGGTCGTCAAATATAATTTCTTGGGGGCTGGGCTGACTTACCTATTGACAGGTTCTTTTTCTAAGGCTATTTCTTTCCTATTGGTCGATTTCTCCTGCGCTTTGAAAATCTCTACTCCTGTAGCTTATTTGACAGCTATCAAGGAAGGGTTGAACCGTGAAATGGTGATTAAGGATGGAGATGTTCTGGAGAAATACCTGGAAGTTGATACTTTCTTGTTTGATAAGACGGGAACAATCACAACTAGCTATCCGATAGTTGAAAAGGTGTTACCTTTTGTGGACTATAGTGAGGAAGATATTCTCAGAATCAGTGCCTGTCTTGAGGAACACATTTATCATCCTATTGCTAATGCCATCGTCAAGCAAGCCGAGATAGAGGGAATTGAACATGAGGAAATGCATGGGAAACTCCAATATATCGCAAGCAAGGGGATCAAATCTCATATAGATGGCCAACCAGTTGTTATTGGGAATTATGTCTTGATGCAGGATGAGCAGATTCATATCAGTTCAGAACAAAATGCTTTAATTGAAGAGTACAAGAGTCACTACAATCTCTTATTCTTGGCTTATCAGAATGAATTGATTGGAATGTTTTGCATTCATACTCCTTTGAGAAAAGAAGCAAAAGCAGCCTTGGAGAAACTTAAGGCACAAGGGAAAAAATTGATCCTGGCAACAGGGGACACCTTGGTTAGAACAGAGGAATTAGTCAAAGATTTGCCCTTTGATCAGGTCTATACAGACTTGAAACCTGATGGGAAATTTGAGTTAGTAGAGGAACTGCAGAAAGCAGGTCACACGATTTGATGGTTGGAGATGGATTGAATGACTCAGCGGCTCTAACCCTATCAGATATCGGTGTGGTGATGAATGAGAGTGCAGATATTTCTAAGCAGATGAGCGATATCTTATTGTTAGATAATCGCTTGGATTTCTTCCAAGAATTGGATTCGCTATCATCATCTTTGCAAACACTCATCAAGAAGAATATTCAAGATACCGTTGTCGTAAATAGTAGTTTGATTGGCTTTGGCTTGTTTAATTGGCTCAGTCCTTCAAATCTCTCTATCTTACATAATCTAACAACCTTACGTATTGTACTGCGTAGCCTGTCTATTAAGGGATAGGTGGGGACTATTAACAGCAAAAAGGAGTTACCTTTCTCGAGGTTAACTCCTTTTTTATAGGTAAATGTTGAACAGTTTAGTAAGTCAATACAAAATATTTTTTCTTCCCACGACGGATAACAGTCAGTTCGTTCTCTAACTTATCAGCGTCACTCAAGACATAGTCAAGGTCTTGGATGCGGTCACCGTTTACGTAGATAGCTCCATTTTGGACGTCTTCACGGGCTTGGCGTTTTGAGTTAACCACACCAGCTGAAACGAGTAGTTCCACGATATTGTGGTTTTCGTCTGCTTGCACTTGGTAGTTTGGCACTCCGCGAAGTCCTTGTTTGAGTTCTTTAACAGAAAGGTTTTTGATGTTTCCTGCAAAGAGTTGCTCAGTGATGTTGAGGGCTTCCTTGTAGGCTTCTTCACCGTGGACAAGAGTCACGACTTCACGAGCGAGGATTTTTGAGCCAAGCGTTCGTGAGGAGCTGCTTCGAATTGTTTGCGGATGTCTTCAATCTCATCCAGTGACAAGAAGGTAAAGATCTTCAAGAAGCGAACAGCGTCAGCGTCCATAACGTTCATCCAGAATTGGTACATTTCGTATGGAGAAGTCTTGTCAGCATTGAGCCAAACTGCGTTTCCTTCTGACTTACCAAATTTCTTACCAGTCGCATCAGTGATAAGGGGAACAGTGATAACGTGGCCAGTCTTATCAGCCTTACGACGAAGCAATTCGGTACCAGCGGTCATATTTCCCCACTGGTCAGAACCACCGATTTGCAGAGTAACATTGTAGTCTTGGTTAAGGACAAAGAAGTCGTACCCTTGCATGATTTGGTAAGCAAACTCAGTGTAAGAAATTCCAGTTTCAATCCGTTTTTTCACGGATTCCTTGCTCATCATGTAGTTGACAGTGAAGTATTTACCGACATCACGGAGGAAGTCAATGAAGCTGATGCTGCCAAACCAGTCGTAGTTATTGATCATGACAGCCTTGTTTTCGCCATTTTCAAAGTCAAGAAAGCGTGACAGTTGGCCTTGGATAGACTGGACCCAGCCATCAACGGTTTCTTTGGTTTGCAGGCTACGCTCCGCATCTTTAAAGGATGGGTCACCAATCAAACCTGTTGCACCACCGACGAGGGCGTAAGGTTTGTGACCAGCTAACTGTAAGCGGCGACTGGTCAAAATCGCTACCAAGTGACCTAAGTGCAGACTGTCCGCTGTTGGATCATAGCCAGTATAATAAGAGACCTGCCCTTCTTCTAAGGCTTTACGCAAAGCTTCTTCATCAGTCGTTTGAAAAATCAAACCACGCTCTTTTAGCTCATCAAAAATGTGCATAGTTGTCTCTCCTTTTCTAAGATAGCAAAGGATTTTGCCCTTGCTCAAGTATTTTTTTGTTTTATCCCTCTATTGTATCACAAACGCGACAAATAGCAATGAGTAGCCAGAAAATAATTCCCGCAAAAGCGCTAGAATTAGCTCTTTCTTGATATAATCTGCTGATGTTTGCTATAATAGTCGAGAAGGAGAATCTATGTTGAAACCATTTATAAAAAAGTTAAAACAGTTTGGTAAGGGGGAGCCCTCACCTGCTAAGACGTCTAAGCCAAAAGGAGAGACATGGTCGGTACTTGATATTGTTTCCGTTATTTTTCGGACAGTAAAACTACTCTTAAATGTCGCTTTTGTATTTATCTTTTTTGGAATAGTATTGGGGGCTGGACTCGGATTGGGCTATGCCGCCAGCCTTTTTAGTGATGTCTCCGTGCCGAAGCAGGAGGAGCTGGTAAGTCAGGTCAATAAGATTTCTGGGATTTCGAAGCTGACCTATGCTAACGGAGAGTTGATTTCTGAAATCGATAATGATTTGTTGCGGATCCCAGTTGCCAGCGATGCGATTTCGGATAATGTCAAAAATGCTATCATTGCGACGGAAGATGAAAACTTTGAAACTCACAATGGTGTTGTGCCCAAGGCGGTTCTGCGGGCAACCTTGGGTTCTGTAGTTGGAGTTGGTTCATCCAGCGGGGGCTCGACCTTAACTCAGCAGTTGATCAAGCAGCAGGTCGTGGGAGATGCTCCGACTTTCAAGCGGAAGGCAGTAGAGATTGTTGATGCCTTGGCTTTGGAACGCTATATGTCCAAGGATGACATTCTGACTGCTTATTTGAATGTGGCACCTTTTGGTCGGAATAACAAAGGACAAAATATTGCTGGAGTGGAAGAAGCAGCTCAAGGGATTTTTGGTGTATCAGCCAAGGATTTGAGTATTCCGCAAGCTGCGTTTATTGCAGGATTGCCTCAGAGCCCGATTGTCTATTCGCCCTATGCCTCTGATGGCAGTATGAAGAGTCCAGATGATATGGCTTTAGGTCTAGAGCGGGCTCGGAACGTTTTGTATAATATGTACCGTACAGGTCGACTGAGTGAGGCAGACTATCAGCAGTACAAAGACTATGATCTGACGCAAGATTTTAAACAGACTGAGAGCCTTCAAAAGAGCTCGCACAGTTACCTCTACCATACAGCCTTTTCAGAAGCACAGACGGCCATGTACCAGTACTTGATTCAGCGGGACAATGTATCCCAGCAAGAATTAAAAAATAATGCAACGGTTGAAGCCTATCAAGAGTTGGCTCGAAAAGAGCTGAGCGAGGGTGGTTATACGGTCACAACAACCATCAATCATTCGATTCATCAGGCGATGCAGAACGCAGTTGCCAACTACGGTGGTCTCTTGGATGATGGAACAGGAATGGTCGAGGTTGGGAATATCCTTCAGGACAATAAAACAGGAGCAATCATTGGTTTTGTCGGTGGTAGAGACTATAGTTCTAATCAAAACAACCATGCTTTTGATACGGAAAGATCTCCTGGTTCGACTATCAAGCCGATTTTAGCTTATGGGATTGCCATTGACCAAGGGCTGATGGGAAGCGCAAGTGTCCTTTCTAATTACCCAACGAACTTCTCCAGCGGTGAGCCGATTATGCACGTGGACAGTCGCGGGACAGGCATGATGGACCTGCAGGAAGCCCTCAATACTTCTTGGAATATTCCAGCGTATTGGACCTATCGTGCACTTCGCGAGAAGGGTGTGAATGTCCGAGGCTATATGGAAAAAATGGGCTACCATATTGACAACTACGATATTGAAAGTCTACCAATGGGTGGGGGGATCGAGGTTTCGGTTGCCCAGCATACCAACGGTTTCCAGACCTTGGCTAATAACGGTTCTTATCAAGAAAAGTATATGATTGATAAGATCATGGCTCCTGACGGCAAGGTAGTTTATGAGCATAAGGCAAAACCAGTTCAGGTGTATTCGCCTGCTACTGCAACGATTATGCAAAGCTTGATGCGAGGCGTGCTCAACTCTGGTGCAACTACGACCTTTAAATCAAGGATTAGTCAAGTCAATGGTACCTTGGCAGGTGCAGACTGGATTGGTAAGACAGGTACAACTAACAGCAATGGTGATATGTGGCTCATGCTTTCTACTCCTCGGATGACCCTTGGAGGCTGGATTGGTCATGACGACAATACTTCTATGGCTGCCCTGACAGGCTACAATAATAATGCGGCCTATATGGCCTATCTAGCCAATGCCATTTATGAGGCGGATCCAAGTGCCTGGGGAATCGGAGAGAAGTTCAATCTTGATTCGAGCGTTATCAAGTCTGATGTTCTCAAGTCTACTGGAGAAAGACCAGGAACCGTCACAATCAATGGCCGTTCCATCAATCTAAGCGGTCCGACTGTTCCTAGCTACTGGGCTAAGAATGGCGCTCCAACGACGAGCTATCGCTTTGGTATCGGCGCATCAGATGCGGATTATCAGAAAGCTTGGGGAGCAATCTTGGGTGGTACCACTGGCAACACCAATCGTAATAGCCAATGAGAAATTGCCTAACAATTAGAACGAAAGGTAGGGAATACTAGATGTCAGGGAAGATTTCTTCAGATACTATCGCAGCAAGTTCCGCAATTAGTGAATTAGTAGGAGTGGATACTTCAGCCTTCAGGAACAATCAAGTTGAATTTGGCTATACAAGTGATATTGCTGGAATGGAAGCTGGTCGTCAAGCCTGCAATCAAATGTTGCAGGCTGTCAGTGACTTCAGTTCGGCCGTCCTAACTCAGGCTAATAAATTTCCAGAAATTGCTGAAAAATTGAGAAACGCGATATAGAGCAGGCACAGCGTTGGAGCAACTGATGATAAAAGATAAAAATCAAGAAAAACGTGAACAATTATATAAGCAAATCATCCAGCTTGAGAATCAAGAAGAAGATCTTTCAGTTATCAAAAAACGTTACGAAGAGAAGGTAATGGATTTTCGTGCAGATATCTGGACGATAAATGCCCAAATAGAAAACTTGATAGATCCCGTATCAGAGACAAGCCATACCAATCGTAAAATATGGGAAGAAAATCAAGCCTTGCAACAAACAATTGACAGCTACGTAGAGCAAGAGTTGGACAATGTTTCCAAACAAACAAGGAAAGTTCGGCAAAAATTAGATGAAAATCGAGAAAGATTGACGAAAGAAAGGAACTCTTTACCATGGGAGTAAAGTACAGTGCATCGGAGTCCTCACAGCTGATGGAGGCTATGGCTAATAATATTCAAGTGGCCAATGAGGTGACAGACCGATTGTCTCAGGGGTGTGACCACCTAATAGCTGCCCTAGACTCTGGAGAACTCATGGGAGCAGCCTATACAGCAGGTAAGGGTCTTTTTTCAGAAATTATCATTCCTGCCATTAAGAAGCTACAGGCTGCAGTGGATGACATTCAAACGGAGTTAAATTCATATAGGATTGCCGATGCTCAGGTATCAGAGTATGGCAACCTCGATCTGGATCAGCTGAAGAAGACAAAAGAATTGAGAGAGAAACAGCTAGCCTCTATCAAAAAGGCTATTGAAGCTAAGGAATCATTCTTAGAGCGGGTGAAGTCTATTGCTACATTTAATATCGTTTCTCACATGGAATCTCTGGTGATTCTTTCTAGTGCAGAGTCGCAAATTGAATCACAAATTAAAGAATTGGAAGAGAAGATTGAAAAGCTGGAGTTCTTTGTCGCTCAAGTCTCCCAATATTTCAGTGACAGTCTAGAAGTTCTTCGTCTAGCTATTCAAGGAGCTACGCAACTAAGTAAAGTCATTGTCGATAGCGATGGTAACTACTATGCGGACGGTGTGGACATGAGCTGGGTACAGAAGATGAAGGATGTGAAGATTGAGTCATTGGATTATAAAGAAGAGAATAAATCGGATAAATTTATAAATCTTCTAGTTGAACAGTATGGCTTTGATAAAGAGATGAGTGGATTGATTACTGAAATATCCACATTGATTGATGAAAAATTCCCGTATCTATCTCAAACGGAACGGGAACAACTTTTGCTAGTGACACTAGGGAGTTTTATATATTCAGAAGGCTTTGAGGATGGTAAATCAATGGAAGATAAGGCTAAAGGATATATTAGTGATGTCAGTTGGATGGATGTTGCCGGCACACCTTCGGATATAACAGGTCTTCCACTTGATGGAAAAATATTGTTGAAACATTTGGGATTAACTGATAATCAAATAACCAAATTACGTTATAATATTCGATTACAAAGTCAAATTGCCTCAGGAATATATCCAAATTATGATAAAATTAAGTCTGATGATTTGGAATCGTATAAATTATCCTATGAAAAAGTTTATGGTGTTCAATTGACCGACGAGATGTTCAAGGAAAAATGGAATGAAAAATACTCCTCCTTTTCTGGAAAAGGAGATTTTGCTCATTTCTCTATTACTACAGCATCGAACTTAAATAATAGACTCAGAGGAAGTGATTTAACAAAATTAGGACACGAGAATGTTAATGATTTTGCAGGTTGGTTAGGTGATGCGACGCTTACTGATAGTGATGATATTAGTTTTGGAAATGACGATTATAAAGCAGACTTAGATGCGGTAAATATCACACAAAAAATGAAACGTAAAAAAATATCATATATTGAAGCTTCAAACGAGTATTACTCAGAAATGAAACGAGGCGAATACACTCGTGCAGAAAAATTTGTAGAGTATAAATCGGTAGAAGAAATTAAACAAAAAATTTTTACAAAATTACTACCAGATAATATGAAATATGTGGAAGAATCGGGAATGCAATCGCATTTTGAATTACCTAATGAAGAACAGTGTATGGCCTACCTACAAAAAAATTACCCAAGTACTTATAATTTCATTCGAAATATTGAAACAGGGAATCAAGAGTTGACAGAGATGAGGTGATTAGATGAAGAAGAGAAAATTTGTAATTTTTTCGTTGCTAATAGTTCTATTATTATCTTTCTCTGGTTTTCAGTACTATAAATATCAGAGAGTTCATAATATTTTTGATGAAATATACTACGAAGAAAGTGATTATCACAATTATACATTTCTCTGGAAAGGACGAGCTTTTTATAAGTTAAAAAGTTTAAAATTTGTGGACAACGATTCTCAAGAAATTTCTATTCATTCTATTGATTATAAAAGTGTAGATTTACCAAATACTATTCAATCTCTAGGTTATTATTTTTATTTTGGATTTCAGGAGATGACGAAAGTTGGGATAGAGATGCGTATGAGACTGCCAGATACAGAGACAACCATAAATGTAGATTACCTGTACGATGTAAACAATCAGCAATTAGAACGATTTATGTGGTATCACGATGAGAAAAGCGTGAGATATTATCATCAGTCTCAAGTAGAAGCCTTTCTAGCGGAGCATGGAAAGACTGCCGATGAGATTCGCAGGGAAGCAGATGAAATACTCCGTCACAAAGTCTTGGCAGACTGGACTTCCATATATGCCAGTCGTTTTAGCCTAGATAATTGGGGAGAAGTGACAGTTAAGGATATATGGAGAACCGAATAACAAACGGAACGGCGAGGCAATAGTTTTATAAAGGCAGGTTGCCATGACAGAGTTCTTAAGAACATTTTATTTTATTTGATAGCTTTGGTCTGCTTTCTTTTGGGGTGACGGAAGAAACTCCCTACATGATCACCATCACCAATGTAGACGACAAGCCAGCACACTTTGAAGCTCAAGTGGTGGATAGGTAAGTTTAAGAATCCTTAAGTAAGCCTAGATGCTTGCCATTTGTTTGGTGATGGAGGTTTATTTTGACTTTTGATGGCTATCTGGTTGTTACTTTCGATGAAGCCAGAGAAAGAAGCTTCTTGCCCAACACAATGCTGTATGAACAAGACTTCTATGATTACTTAGACAGAGGGGATGAAAAAATGTCGGGACTTAAAAAAATACTAATCGTGATTGGCTCTGTAATTGCTTTAGCTACTAGTTTGAATCTTTATTTTCAGTATCAAAACCACCAAGAACATATGCAATTAAAAACTTCCTTTGAAGAGAGGGACAATATAGCCGTCTTACAACGTTTGATGGCATCAGAAAAATATGCGTCTGACATCCGTAAAGCGGGCTATGTCGTTCCTCCCGATGGAGCTATTCGCTTGGATGGAGGAATTGACTCCATAGAGATAAAAGGAGACATCGATTTGAAAATCTCAAATCCTGGAAGGAATGAAGTCACTGTTTTATTTGAAACAACAGTAAAAGAGGAAAAAATAGATGTCCACTATATTTTAGATAATCAGCTAACCATAAAACGTAGTTACTATTCTGACATTAGTAATCAAAAAATAAATGAGGGAGTGACTATCCCCCAAGCCGAAGAAGAGCGCATATTAAACATTGTTCAAAAAGAGATTGATGCTTTCATGGAAAATATGTATCAGACTTTGTATGGATAGTTTGTTATATTAGACTCAGGTGAGCTGACAGGAGCAGCCTACACAGCTGGTAAAGGTCTCTTTACAGAGATTATCATCCCCAACATCAAAGCTCCAAGCAGCGATAGATGATATCCAACTAGAGTTGACTTCCTACAAACATGCGGATGCTCAGGTCTCAGGATATGGTGATTTGGACCTGGACCAACTCAAGGAACTGAAAAAATTGAGGGAAGAGCAGTTAGCTATCGTAGAAGCTCAGATTCAAGCGAGGGAGAACTGGCTAAATCAAATCAAAGATCTCTTTACACTTAATTGGGGGAAAGCTTTCTCTGAGAAGACCATCCTCTACAATACTAAGTCTCAAATCGAGTCAGGTATTCAGGATTTGGATGACAAGATTGAAAAACTAGAATTTTTTGTCTCACAAGTTTCCCAGTATTTCAGCGATAGTCTAGAAGTTCTTCGTCTAGCTATTCAAGGAGCCACACAACTAAGTGAAATCATTGTCGATAGTGATGGCAACTACTATGCGGACGGTGTGGACATGAGTTGGGTCAAGAAGATGAAAGAGCAGAGGATTGAAAGTATAAAATATGATTCTTCTAAGAAAACAAAAGACTTGCATAAAGAGTATCAAAGTATTTTAGACAAGTTGGAAAAGGGCAAAGAGCTGAGTGATAAGGAATTTGAAACTCTAGAATCTTATGCTCGACGTTATCCAAAAGTTCAGTTACCAAAAATTGTCACCAACAAGCTGGCGACAGAAGCTGCTAATAGAGCTAATCCAGAGAAACTACAGGAAAAGATTGAGAAAATCAAAAAGAGTGATAAGACCTCAATTGAAAAAGCAGACCAAATCGTCAAAGCTTATGAAGATTATCTGTTTTATAATAATAGAGAAGCGTTTGAAGAGTATTGGAAGAAGAGGAGAGCAATGGGCGATGATTGGGGGAAATCTGATATTGAAATTCAGAATAGGGTAAAGAGTATAGAAAAAGATTTCAGAACCTCTTTATCGAACTCTAAAATTGATGTAAGAAAAATAGCCCAGCAACTTGGTGACGATGTTTTAGATGTTAAAAAAATGGAAGATGAGAAGAGAGCAGAATTAATCCAAAAAGGAAGAGAGTTTTGGAAGAGTCCAGGAGACAATGGCGTAACAGATTTTTCTACTCCAATTGGAACAAAATTGGGGGATAATGCTACCTTTATTGATTTAGTCAATACTAATCAGCCGCTTGACCTTAAAAACCGAGTTTATCGAGATGATTACCCATTTTCAGTTTGGGGTCGCCAGTGGGAAGAAAGGATGGAGTCGGACTATATGGGGAACTATCTCTTTGGTTATGTTGGGAAAGGCTATCTAGAGTCAAGCGATGACTATTTAAAATATGGTGCAGGAAAGGCACAACAATTCTCGGATTATTTGAAGTTTGATAAATATTTTGTAGTAGGCGCAGATATAAAATACGATCTGAGTCTATTGCAAGGTCAGTATGGGGATAATTTTGGTGATGCCGCTGCAATTCAAGACGGCGCGGATGCTTATAAGGGAGGAAATAACTAACATGTTCACTTCATTAGTATTTATCATTTCTTTAATCCTACTTTTGCGCTGTTTTAAAAGTAGGCGTTCAAGGATTATTATTGGCGTGCTGTATAGTCTGTTTGTTGTCTGGTACGTTCAGGCAATTTTAAACTACGGCAAATATACTCTGCAACCAGGTCAAAGCGTTGAATTAAGAGTGTCTCCAAATACGGATCAGGTTGAATATAATTCGGAATTGATTTTAGATAAAAAAGATAATAGAAGTATAAAATTATCAGGTACAAATGTTTGGTCTGAAAAATTTGGGGATGTATTATTTGGGGTAAGTGAAAAGAAAATTATTAAGATAGGTAGTACCGAGGGAGACAAGAATGAGCTTCCTAATAATCAAAAAGATATACATTTAGTAGAAGATGGGATTGTTGTTAGTTATAAAGGAGAAAAAGTTTTTGATGTGACAAACAACAAACCTTACTCCATCACCATCACTAATGTAGACAATAAACCGGCCAAATTTGAGGCTCAAGTGGTGGATAGGTAAGGTGGAACATTGGCAACAACTTAGAATTAGCAATCAAGTTACAGACCGACTGCCTAAAGAGCGTGACTATTAAATGGCTACTCTAGCCTTTGGAGAACTCTTGTAAGTAGCCTATATACAGCAGGTGGACAATTTATCAAGCACGGGAAAAGATGGGATTTCTTATGGAAACCAGATACGGATGAGCATAAAAAATCAAAAGAAGATTTTTATGATTATTTGAAGCGAGGAGAAGATAAAAATGTCGGTACGTAAAAAAATAATAAGCATTCTACTTTTGATAATAACTGCTTTTGCCATTTGGTTGCTCTTTGGCCCTGATGATAAACCTGAACCAGATTTTTCTTCTGCCAATAAAATTGAACTACTGGCAAGTATCCTCGCAGGTAACAACGAGGATATTATCCGAGATGCTGGCTATGGAATTCCGGATGACCCAGTGATTCGCCGATGGGGGATAAATAAACTTAAAATATCTGGGAAATTAAACTTGGATGTACGCCCACCGACTAGTTTGGAAGACAGTGAGCTTCTAGTTCTTTTTTCTACTATGATTAACGGTAAAGAAACAGATGTAGCGTTTTTCTTAGATAAAAAATTGAATTTAATTGATTCGAGTTATGAGTCTATAGAGGAAAATGATACTGGGAAAAAAATTGAAATAGATAAGACTCAAGAAAAAGAGTTACTACACCAGGTTCAAACAGAATTGAATCAGTTCTTTGAAAAAATGAAACAGCAACTAGCTTCTAAATAAAGTGTGAGATATTGCGGACAGGGAAGAGTGAAGCCTTTCTTGTAGAGCATGGAAAAACTGTTGAAGAGGAACAAAAGAAGAATCAGGAAGCCTTTTTTGACTATTTGGAAAGAGGTTTAGAGAGCAATGTCAGATAAATTGAAACAGTTTAAATGGTTGATAATATTATTTTTAGTTGTATCAGTACCTTCGTATTTCACTTACAATTATTTTCAACAATCTAATACATTGAAAGTAGCTTTTGAGAAAAATGATAGAATTGAAGTTCTTCATCGTTTGCTAGAATCAGAGAAGTACGCACCTGATATTCGCAAAGCAGGCTTTACCATTCCGCCAGATGGAGCCATTCGGTTAGAAGGGGTTATTTATCCACTGGAAATAGAAGGAGATATACATTTGAAAATTAGTCCTCCTCAAAAGCAAGCCAAGGATTTCCAGTTATTTTTCATTACACAAGTTAATGAAAAACAAACACATGTAGCTTTCGTTTTAGATGAAAATCTGAATTTACTTTATTCTAGCTATTCTCAGGAAAATGCTAAGGGAACAAGAGAAATAGTTTCTATCTCACAATCTGAAGAAGCCCGCTTGTTGAAAATTGTTCAAAGTGAGATTAATAGCTTCATTAAAAAGATGTATCAAATCTTGTATGGTTAGTTTTGTAGAAGAGTTAAATACCAATAACCCCCTATACTTAAAAAACCGAGCATACAGAGAAGACTATCCTTTCTCAATTTGGGGCCACTAGTGGAAAGAAGGGAAGAAGCCTGATTATTTGGGAAATTATCTCTTTGGTTATGTTGGGAAAGGTTATTTAGAATCTAGTGATACATATTTGAAAGTTGGTGCAGGAATGGCTCAGGGATGGTCAGATAAGAACCCTTTGAAATATTTAGAGAACGTTATTAATGGAAATTATGGAGATAATCCAGGAGATGCTAAGACAATTCAAGATGGTATTAATGATTATAGGGAGAATTACAAATGACCTATAGGAAGAAAAAAATCTGGAAATTAGGTTGTGGCTTGCTAATATTAATCCTAACAACTAGCATTTTTGGACTATATTTATGGGCAAAAAACATTGGTAAGTATACTCTGCAAAAAGGTCAAAGTGTTAAATTGAAAGTTTTTTCTAAAACAGAGCAGCTGGAGTATCATTCGGAATTGATTTTAGAAAAAAAAGATGACGCTAAATTAAAATTATCGGGCCGAAAAGGCTGGGGGATGAAAGGAAGTAATACGGTTTATAATGTTGAGAAGCAGTCAATAACTGAGATTATTATTTCTAAAGATGGAACAGAGCGCAAAGACTTACCGAATGATAAGAGTAAAAGTATCTATTTAGAGAGTGATGGAATAGTGGTTCAAGGGGAAATAAAGGAAATATTTGGGGTGACGGAAGAAACCCCCTACACCATCACCATCACCAATGTAGACAATAAACCGGCCAAATTTGAGGCTCAAGTGGTGGATAGGTAAAGTAGAACATTGACAACAACTTAGAATTAGCAATCAAGTAACAGACCGACCGCCTAAAGACTGTGACTATTAAATGGCTACTCTAGCCTCTGTCAAAAATGTCTATTGAAGCAAAAGAATCATTCTTAGAGTGCATGAAGTCTATTGCTACATTTAATATCGTTTCTCACATGCAGTTAAAGATTATGCCCATGAAGCAATTCAGTTTGCAGCATTTACTGAACAAAGCTGGGACTTGAATCTTTACTCAATTGCTCATGCTATAAGTGAGGTGGGAAATACTGCCAGAATTAATATCCCAGGTAGCACAGCCTCACTACCTTATCCCATGGAAAAGTATGAAATTTCTTTCAAGGGTGATGTGGACTCTGGCCGTTATGGTGATACCGACTTTAACTCAGATTTGGATCCAATTAATAGCTATGAGCTAATGAAAAATGTGAATCAAAAAGATATTTTTAAAATACAAGCAGACTATAATCAGGGAATTGGATCTAATAAGATTAACCGTGTTGAAGAGTTTTATAAAAATATGGGGTATGGAGATATCAAAGTCGGTAAAGATATTGTTCATTACATTGTAACAGATGGTAGTACAGGAGGCCATATGTTTATAACTCGTGGTCAGTCAGAGGAGGAACAAAAGAAGAATCAGGAGGCCTTTTTTGACTATTTAGAAAGAGGGGCTGATACAAATGTTCGTTAAATTCAAACGCTATAAATACCTGACTATTGTTTTGTCCTTACTTCTGATCCTTATTCCTTCCTATTTTGCTTATGAGCGTTATCAATATGACGCTTTTAAGCGTGCTTATGAACAAAAAACAATTTATGAACAACTAGATATCTTGATGAATTCCACTCGCTATGTGAATGCAGTCAGAAAAGCCGGTTATTCCATAGATGACTACAATGTAAAAATGATGGAACGTATTTCCAGCATAGAGACCAAAGGAGGTCAACCAGTAACCATTATATCTCCAGACGATGGAGTAACCATGATTACAGTTAAAAAGATAGGTACCACTCCTAATGTAACATCAACTTTTCAATTTAATAATGAACTAGAATTGGAATACGTGGGCTATATGAAAATAGATAGCACGTCACAAGAAAGAATTGAAGTTGATGATGAGACTACAAATAAGATAGCAGATGAGGTGAGAGCAGAGGCAAAAGCTATGCTCAAAGATATTTACCAATCCATGTACCCAAATGAAAAATAAAAATCTATCGTATATTGATGCGTTAATGAGTATTATTCAGATACGGAACGAGGCGAGTGCACTCGCGCAAGAAAAATTGTAGACTATAAATCGATAGAAGAGACTAAACAAAAATTTTTACAAAATTACTACTAGATAAAATAAGTTGAGGAGGTGGGAATGCAATCTCATTTTGAATAACCTACTGAAAATCGGAGTGTGGAATATCTACAAAAGATTTGCCAAGTAGCTATAATTTCATTCTAAATATTGAAGCAGTCAATCAAGAATTGGAAGAAATGAGGTGATTGGATGAAGAAAAAACGATTATTCGTTTCGCTTTAGTGTACAGAATTGGGGAGAAGTAAAATTTAAAGATGTTTGGAAAACAGAATAGGGAAACTGATACCAAGGTTAGGTTACTTCAGAAATATTTCAAAACAAAACCTGCCCAATCGTATTTAATGCTCATTGTGCTTGTTTGGTCAGTATATGAGATTGGTGCGACCAGTTTGGCAAGTAACTCTGCATTGACTAAGGAATTCATGCATGGTCGATATGTTATGGTTTGGCCAATGGTAGATAAGAAAGTGAAATTATACCACTATGCGGAAGAATGGACTAATGACGTTTTAGTTGGAATGATGCATTTAGACTATGGAAATATTAGAATAACTAGTTTTCCTAAAAAATGGGAGAGTGAAGCTGAAGTATACTATACGCTGTCTCAGGATGAATATGCTGATAGAGTATATTTTTTCTTAGACGAGCCAATTTCCAAAGCCTATATCAGCAGATTAGAACAAAAATATTATTTGATCTCAAAGAATGCAGTTGCTATTAAAGAGGAAACAGGTAAGAAGGTTGAACAGTTAGTTCAAGAAGTGGGGAATGCAAGGAAAAACTTCTTATCAGCTCTTGGAAAGATGAAAATCCTTCGTTTGGTCTATTTGCTTCTTCGTATGATAGTATTGTTGCAGTTTATCAGGTGGTCGGGTCAGCGGAGAAAACGGAAAGAAGATGAAATATTGCAGAATGGATAGACTCCTAATACGATATGGGGTCTATAAGGAGATTCACAAATGACCTTGAAAAAACAATGGGATTGGAATTTAGGTTGTAGTTTATTACTTGTTGGAGTTCTGGTATCTGCTTTTCTCTTTTATTTATGGGCACAAAATCTTGGGAAGTATACCCTTCAATCTGGTCAGTCTATTAGCCTGAAAGTTAAACCTCGGACACAAGATGTTGAATACTATTCAGTGTTAATTTTGAAGAAAAATGATAATAATAAGCTTAAATTATCAGGTTCAGGAGTTTGGTTTGAGGTAAATGGGGACATTTTTTATGGGGTTGAAGAGCAAAAACTCTTTAAACGAAACTATTCAGAAAATGATAATGAAGAGTTACCCAACAATCAAAAAGGTATTCATTTAGTAAAAGATGGGATTGTTGTTAATTATCAGGGAGAAAAAGTTTTTGATGTCACGAATAACAAACCTTACACCATCACCATCACCAATGTAGACAATAAACCAGCTAAATTTGAGGCTCAAGTGGTGGACAAGTAAGGTAAAGCATTGGCAACAACTTATAACTAAGCAATCAAGTTACAGACCGAATACGGATGAGCATAAAAAATCAAAAGAAGATTTTTATGATTATTTGAAGCGAGGAGAAGATAAAAATGTCGGTACGTAAAAAAATAATAAGCATCCTACTTTTGATAATAACTGCTTTTGCCATTTGGTTGCTCTTTTGGCCAGATGATAAACCTGAACCGGATTTTTCCTCTGCCAATAAAATTGAACTACTGGCAAGTATTCTCGCAGGTAATAACGAGGATATTATCCGAGATGCTGGCTATGGAATTCCGGATGACCCGGTGATTCGGCGATGGGGAATAAATGAACTTAAAATACCTGGTAAATTAAACTTGGATGTACGCCCACCGACTAGTTTGGAAGACAGTGAGCTTCTGATTCATTTTTCCACTACAATTGATGGTAAAGAAATAGATGCAGGTTTTTTCGTGGATAAAGAATTAAAATTGACTTATTCAAGATATACTTATATAGATAAGGATGCTATTAGGAAAAAAATTGAGATAGATGAGACTCAAGAAAAAGAGTTACTACACCAGGTTCAAACAGAATTGAATCAGTTCTTTGAAAAAATGAAACAGCAGCTAGCTTCTAAATAGGAAATATAATAAAAGAATCATAAATAAAGATTCGGAAGGCTATTGATGAGCCACTCTGGGAAGAATTGGATAGGAAACATGAAGGATACATCAAAATCCAGGGTTAACATGTTCATGACGACGAGGAAGTGGATGAGAGCGACTTAAAATAAACATGCTTCTATTTCAAGATTAAAGATGAAAGCGTCCTGGAAATTAGATAAAACTACTTGAATTTTTACATAAATATGGTATAATAGTATCAATAATTTGTCGTGTGCTTTAATTGAAATATTGTCCTATTAAAGCTTGCAGCAGTTAAATCAAACTTTTTATAAGTCAGATTTAGCTGCTCTTTTTGTGTCTATTTCAGAATTCTAGGATTTGTAACGCAAACTTAAAGATTCTAAAAACTTAGCAAAAAGGACTGATTGTAGCTGTTTTGACGAGAGTCAATGGCGTAGAAGGGGTCTCCCCTTGGTAAGAGTGAAGAAGAGTGTGATATGAGAGGCAAATGGTTAGTATTCCAATAATCAGAAAATCTCAATTTTCTCCGATTCCCTCCCTCTGTACTTTATAAAAAAGGAGTTAGAAACTTGGCAGGACATGACGTTCAATACGGGAAACATCGGACCCGTCGTAGTTTTTCAAGAATTAAAGAAGTTCTTGATTTACCAAACTTGATTGAAATTCAAACAGACTCGTTTAAAGATTTCTTGGACCATGGTTTGAAAGAAGTCTTCGAGGATGTGCTTCCTATTTCAAACTTTACCGACACCATGGAATTGGAATTTGTCGGCTATGAAATCCGTGAGCCTAAATATACGCTGGAAGAAGCTCGTATTCACGATGCTAGCTACTCAGCGCCAATCTTTGTGACTTTCCGCCTGATTAACAAGGAAACTGGTGAAATCAAGACGCAGGAAGTCTTCTTTGGCGACTTCCCAATCATGACTGAAATGGGAACCTTCATCATCAATGGTGGTGAGCGGATTATCGTGTCTCAGTTGGTGCGTTCGCCAGGGGTTTACTTCAACGATAAAGTTGATAAAAATGGTAAAGTTGGCTACGGTTCAACTGTTATTCCTAACCGCGGAGCTTGGTTGGAGCTAGAAACAGACTCAAAAGACATCGCCTATACTCGTATTGACCGGACTCGTAAATTCCGTTTACTACTTTGGTGCGTGCGCTTGGTTTCTCAGGTGATGATGAGATCTTGGACATCTTTGGTGACAGCGACTTGGTGCGCAACACCATCGAAAAAGACATCCACAAGAACCCAATGGACTCTCGTACGGATGAAGCTCTGAAAGAAATCTACGAGCGTCTTCGTCCAGGTGAGCCTAAGACGGCTGAAAGCTCACGTAGCTTACTTGTGGCACGTTTCTTTGATCCACATCGCTATGACTTGGCTGCCGTTGGTCGTTACAAGATTAACAAGAAGCTCAACATCAAGAATCGCCTCCTCAATCAAACATTGGCAGAACATCTAGTAGATGCTGAAACAGGTGAAATTCTTGTCGAAGCTGGTACAGTCATGACCCGCAGTGTAATTGACAGCATTGCAGAGCAACTGGACAATGGTTTGAACAAGATCACTTATATTCCAAACGACTCAGCTGTCTTGACAGAGCCTGTGGAATTGCAGAAGTTCAAGGTTGTCGCACCAAGCGATCCAGATCGTGTTGTGACCATTATTGGCAATGCGAACCCATCTGACAAGGTTCGGACTGTAACACCAGCTGACATCTTGGCTGAAATGAGCTATTTCCTCAACTTGGCAGAAGGTATCGGTCGTGTGGATGATATTGACCACTTGGGGAACCGTCGTATTCGTGCGGTTGGTGAACTTTTGGCCAACCAAGTTCGACTTGGCCTTTCTCGGATGGAGCGTAATGTTCGTGAACGGATGTCTGTTCAGGATAATGAAGTACTGACTCCGCAGCAAATCATCAACATCCGTCCAGTAACTGCCGCTATTAAAGAATTCTTTGGTTCTTCCCAGTTGTCTCAGTTCATGGACCAACACAATCCGCTGTCTGAGCTTTCTCACAAGCGTCGTCTTTCTGCCTTGGGACCTGGTGGTTTGACACGTGACCGCGCTGGTTATGAAGTGCGGGACGTGCACTATACTCACTATGGTCGTATGTGTCCGATTGAAACGCCTGAAGGACCAAACATCGGTTTGATCAATAACTTGTCTTCTTACGGACACCTTAACAAATACGGATTTATTCAAACACCTTACCGTAAGGTAGACCGTGAAGCTGGTGTGGTAACCAACGAAATCGTTTGGCTGACAGCTGACGAGGAAGATGAATTTATCGTAGCTCAGGCCAACTCTAAACTGAATGAAAAAGGCGGCTTTGCAGAGCCTATCGTTATGGGACGCCACCAAGGTAATAACCAAGAATTCCCTTCAGACCAAGTAGACTACATGGATGTATCACCTAAGCAGGTAGTTGCCGTTGCGACTGCATGTATTCCTTTCTTGGAAAATGACGACTCCAACCGTGCCCTCATGGGTGCCAACATGCAGCGTCAGGCTGTACCTTTGATTGATCCTAAAGCACCTTATGTCGGTACTGGTATGGAATACCAAGCTGCTCACGATTCTGGTGCGGCGGTTATTGCTCAGTATGATGGTAAGGTTACCTATGCGGATGCGGATAAGGTAGAAGTTCGTCGTGAAGACGGTTCACTAGATGTGTACCACATTCAAAAATTCCGTCGTTCAAACTCAGGAACTGCCTACAACCAACGCACCCTTGTAAAAGTTGGCGATGTCGTTGAAAGGCGACTTTATCGCAGACGGACCTTCTATGGAAAATGGAGAAATGGCGCTGGGACAAAACCCAATCGTTGCCTACATGACATGGGAAGGTTACAACTTCGAGGATGCGGTTATCATGAGTGAGCGTCTGGTCAAAGACGATGTCTATACATCTGTCCACCTCGAAGAATACGAATCAGAAACACGTGATACAAAGCTTGGGCCTGAAGAAATCACTCGTGAAATTCCGAACGTCGGTGAAGATGCCCTTAAAGACCTTGACGAAATGGGAATTATCCGCATCGGTGCCGAGGTTAAAGAAGGCGATATCCTTGTCGGTAAAGTAACACCTAAGGGTGAGAAAGACCTTTCAGCTGAAGAACGCCTCTTGCATGCTATCTTTGGTGATAAGTCTCGTGAAGTCCGTGATACCTCTCTGCGTGTGCCACACGGTGCCGACGGAGTGGTTCGTGATGTGAAGATCTTTACCCGTGCTAATGGTGATGAACTGCAATCTGGCGTTAATATGCTGGTTCGTGTTTATATCGCTCAAAAACGTAAGATCAAGGTCGGAGATAAGATGGCCGGACGTCACGGAAACAAAGGGGTTGTATCCCGTATCGTTCCCGTGGAAGACATGCCATACTTGCCAGACGGAACACCGGTTGATATCATGTTGAACCCACTTGGGGTGCCATCACGTATGAATATCGGTCAGGTTATGGAACTCCACCTTGGTATGGCAGCTCGTAACTTGGGCATCCACATTGCGACACCGGTCTTTGACGGAGCAAGCTCAGAAGATCTCTGGTCTACAGTTCGTGAAGCTGGTATGGATAGCGATGCTAAGACAATTCTTTATGATGGACGTACTGGTGAGCCATTTGATAACCGCGTTTCTGTCGGTGTCATGTACATGATCAAGCTCCACCACATGGTTGACGATAAGCTCCATGCCCGTTCAGTTGGTCCATACTCAACCGTTACCCAACAGCCACTCGGAGGTAAAGCTCAGTTTGGTGGACAACGTTTCGGGGAAATGGAAGTTTGGGCCCTAGAGGCTACGGTGCGTCAAACGTACTTCAAGAAATCTTGACTTACAAGTCTGACGATATCAACGGACGTTTGAAAGCTTATGAAGCGATTACTAAAGGGAAACCAATTCCAAAACCGGGTGTGCCAGAATCCTTCCGAGTTCTTGTGAAAGAATTGCAATCTCTTGGTCTTGACATGCGTGTCCTTGACGAAGATGACCAAGAAGTGGAACTTCGTGACTTGGATGAAGACATGGATGAAGATGTGATCCATGTGGATGATCTGGAAAAAGCACGTCAAAAACAGGCTCAAGAAGCTAAAGCAGCTTTTGATGCTGAAGGAAATGAAGAAAAATAATTCGTCGCTGATTAGATAAATAAGAAAGGTAAGAAATAGTGGTTGATGTAAATCGATTTAAAAGTATGCAAATCACCCTAGCTTCTCCAAGTAAGGTCCGTTCATGGTCTTACGGAGAAGTGAAGAAGCCTGAGACAATCAATTACCGGACCTTGAAGCCAGAACGTGAAGGCCTCTTTGACGAGGTGATCTTCGGGCCAACCAAGGATTGGGAGTGTGCCTGCGGTAAGTACAAACGGATTCGTTACAAAGGGATTATTTGTGACCGCTGTGGTGTTGAAGTAACACGGACTAAGGTTCGTCGTGAGCGTATGGGGCACATCGAGCTTAAAGCACCGGTTTCTCACATTTGGTATTTCAAGGGAATCCCAAGCCGTATGGGCTTGACTCTAGATATGAGTCCGCGCGCTCTGGAAGAAGTCATTTATTTTGCTGCTTATGTGGTGATTGATCCTAAGGAAACACCACTGGAGCACAAGTCTATCATGACTGAGCGCGAGTATCGTGAGCGCCTCCGTGAATATGGTGCAGGTTCATTCGTTGCCAAGATGGGAGCAGAAGCGATCCAAGACTTGCTGAAACAAGTGGATTTGGAAACAGAAATTGCGGCTCTCAAGGAAGAATTGAAAACAGCTTCTGGTCAAACGAATCAAGGCCATTCGTCGTTTGGACGTTTTGGATGCCTTCTACCGCTCTGGCAATAAGCCAGAATGGATGATTCTCAACATCCTGCCAGTCATTCCACCAGATCTACGTCCAATGCTTCAATTGGATGGTGGCCGTTTTGCCTCATCTGATTTGAATGACCTCTACCGCCGTGTTATCAACCGGAACAACCGTTTGGCTCGTTTGCTTGAGTTGAATGCACCAGGTATCATCGTTCAAAATGAGAAACGGATGCTGCAAGAAGCGGTGGATGCTTTGATTGACAATGGTCGTCGTGGTCGTCCAATCACAGGACCAGGTAGCCGTCCGCTTAAGTCTTTGAGCCATATGCTTAAAGGTAAACAAGGACGTTTCCGTCAAAACTTGCTGGGTAAACGGGTTGACTTCTCAGGACGTTCCGTTATCGCCGTTGGTCCGACATTGAAGATGTATCAATGTGGTGTGCCACGTGAAATGGCGATCGAGCTCTTCAAACCGTTTGTTATGCGGGAAATTGTTGCCCGTGATTATGCACAGAATGTGAAAGCTGCTAAGCGCATGGTAGAGCGTGGCGATGAGCGCATCTGGGATGTCTTGGAAGATGTTATCAAAGAACACCCGGTGCTCCTTAACCGCGCACCGACCCTTCACCGTTTAGGTATCCAAGCCTTTGAGCCAGTTCTAATCGACGGTAAAGCTCTTCGCTTGCACCCACTGGTCTGTGAAGCCTACAATGCCGACTTTGACGGTGACCAAATGGCCATCCACGTTCCATTGTCTGAAGAAGCGCAGGCTGAAGCTCGTATCCTCATGCTGGCTGCTGAGCACATCTTGAATCCGAAAGACGGAAAACCAGTTGTAACACCGTCTCAGGATATGGTCTTGGGTAACTACTACCTGACCATGGAAGAAGCAGGTCGTGAAGGTGAAGGTATGGTCTTTAAAGACCGTGATGAAGCTGTGATGGCCTTGCGTAATGGCTATGTCCACTTGCACACTCGTGTGGGTATCGCGACAGATAGCCTCAATAAGCCATGGACAGAAGATCAAAAACACAAGATCCTCATGACTACAGTAGGTAAGATTCTCTTCAACGATATCATGCCAGAAGAGCTGCCTTACCTGCAAGAGCCAACGAATGCTAATTTGACCGAAGGAGTGCCAGCTAAATACTTCTTGGAGCCAGGTAAAGATATCAAGTCTGCCATTGAAGCCCTAGAGCTAAATATTCCGTTCAAGAAGAAATCTAGGAAATATCATCGCTGAAATCTTCAAACGCTTCCGTACGACAGAAACATCTGCCCTGCTGGACCGCTTGAAAGACTTAGGTTACCACCATTCTACTCTAGCTGGTTTGACAGTGGGTATTGCTGACATTCCAGTCGTGGAAGACAAGGCAGAGATTATCGAAGAATCTCACAAGCGTGTAGAACAAATCACTAAGCAATTCCGTCGTGGTATGATTACTGACGATGAACGCTACAACGCAGTTACTGCTGAATGGCGTGCTGCCCGTGAAAAACTGGAGAAACGCTTGGTTGCCAACCAAGATCCGAAGAACCCAATCGTTATGATGATGGATTCTGGAGCCCGTGGTAACATCTCAAACTTCTCACAGCTTGCCGGTATGCGTGGTCTGATGGCTGCGCCAAATGGACGTATCATGGAATTGCCAATCCTTTCAAACTTCCGCGAAGGTTTGTCAGTACTCGAAATGTTCTTCTCTACTCACGGTGCCCGTAAGGGTATGACCGATACGGCTCTCAAGACAGCCGACTCAGGTTACTTGACTCGTCGTTTGGTTGACGTTGCCCAAGATGTGATTATCCGTGAAGACGATTGTGGTACAGACCGCGGCTTGCTCATCACTTCTATCACCGAAGGCAAGGAAATGATCGAGTCTCTGGAAGAGCGCCTAAATGGTCGTTACACTAAGAAAACAGTTAAACATCCAGAAACTGGTGCGGTTATCATTGGTCCAAATGAATTGATCACCGAAGACAAGGCGCGTGAGATTGTCAATGCTGGTGTTGAAGAAGTGACGATTCGTTCCGTCTTTACATGTAACACTCGCCATGGTGTCTGCCGTCACTGTTACGGTATCAACTTGGCGACTGGCGATGCGGTTGAAGTCGGTGAAGCAGTAGGAACCATCGCTGCCCAATCTATCGGGGAACCTGGTACACAGCTTACCATGCGGACCTTCCACACGGGTGGGGTTGCCTCTAATACCGATATCACACAAGGTCTTCCTCGTGTCCAAGAAATCTTGAAGCCCGCAATCCGAAAGGGGAAGCGGTCATTACTGAAGTCAAGGGTGAAGTTACTGCCATCGAAGAAGACGCGTCAACTCGTACGAAGAAAGTCTTTGTCAAAGGTGCAACTGGTGAAGGTGAATACGTGGTACCATTTACAGCTCGCATGAAGGTAGAAGTGGGCGACCAAGTTTCCCGCGGTGCTGCCTTGACCGAAGGTTCTATCCAGCCTAAGCACTTGTTGGCTGTCCGTGATGTCTTGTCTGTTGAAACTTACCTGCTTGCTGAGGTACAAAAAGTTTACCGTAGCCAAGGGGTAGAAATCGGCGATAAACACATCGAAGTAATGGTTCGCCAGATGATCCGCAAGGTGCGCGTCATGGATCCAGGTGATACAGATCTCCTCATGGGAACTCTTATGGATATCACTGACTTTACAGATGCTAACCGTGATGTGGTTATCTCAGGCGGAGTACCTGCGACAGCTCGTCCAGTCCTCATGGGAATCACCAAAGCTTCCCTTGAGACAAACAGCTTCTTGTCTGCAGCTTCCTTCCAGGAAACAACTCGTGTCCTGACAGATGCTGCTATTCGTGGTAAGAAAGACCACCTGCTCGGTCTCAAGGAAAATGTTATCATCGGTAAGATTATCCCAGCTGGTACCGGTATGGCTCGTTACCGTAACTTGGAACCACAAGCAATCAATGAAGTTGAAATCATTGACGAAGTTGTGGAAACAGCAGAGACTAAAGAAGTTGAAACAAGCGTAGAATCATAAGAACTTGCTTGAGTTTACAATATAAAAGTCTATCAGAGGCTGGGACAAAAGTCCTAGCCTCTCAATTGTCTTTGGATTGTCGAGTAAGACGCAGTGGTTGAGTGGGCTCTACTACGCTGATTTCATCAGCTTTTACAGCCCTACTCAACTGTGCGGAGGTGGGACGACGAAATCGAATTCTAACGAATCACCGATTTCTGTCCCACTCTCTTTTTGCTAGGTGTACTACATTGGTAAAGGTATAATAAAAATAGAAATTTAGAGCTCTTTTTTGTTAGTAGACTGAATCAAAAGCTGAGGGAGGGAGCTTCCTAGTGAGCAGATGGCACATTTTTTGATTTTATATGGCTCTTAGCTGTACAGGAAGGGAAAAATTAGATATACTAAGTAAAAGGAGGAAGAAATGAAAATTTTTTTGCAAAAAGTAGAATATAGTTTACTGGCTTTGTTTTTAGCCGTACAGACTCAAGTTCCTTTTGTACTGATCCAGTTTTACAAAGGTCGAGATCAAAGTTTTTCAATGGGATACACCTTGCTTATCCTGATGATTTATTTGCTGATCATTTTTTATGCCCTGCGAATGGCTAAAAAAGAAGGCTTACTGACCCTTGATTTTAGTTTTTTTAATTTAAAATCGGTAATCTGGCTAGTATTATCCTATCTGATAACTTTCGGAGTTAGTATTTTTGCTGCGATTATTATGGTTCTAGAGGGCCAACTTTCAGGAACGACAGCCAATCAAACTGCTTTGCAAAACTTGTTTCAGAGTACGCCCGTTGTTTTGCTTATTGTGGGAGCTGTTTTTTCAGCGCCAATTTTGGAAGAGATTATTTTCCGTGGTTTGATTCCCCAAAAGCTGTTTCCAAAGCATGAGTTGATTGGTCTGATAGTTGGTTCTATCCTTTTTGGTTTTTTCCACGGTCCGACCAACATCGGTAGTTTTGTCCTTTATGCTGGTATGGGGGGCGTTCTAGCTTTGGTGGTTCACCAGACTAAGCGTTTGGAAATGGGAATTTTAGCCCATATGTTACGGAATGCCATTGCTATTTGGTGATGATTATTTCACAAAGTTAACTAGATATCATTCATGGATGAAGAGGTCAGATTGACCTCTTTTTTGACATTTCAGGGATAAAAAGTGACTTTTGAGGACATGGAGCTAGCAAAGCGAATCTTTTGTTCTATAATGAGAATTGTATCTTAGCTTTAAGGAGTAAAAAATGAGGCTCACATTTCAAAAATCTATCCAAATCTTATTAGTAGCTATGCTAATGCAATCGGTCTTGCTGCTTTTGGTTCATCCGATGACCAATCGTTTCGCTTTATCGAGGCCTAACTTGCTTTTTATCTCTCTGTTTTTGTTCATTCTTTTAGGGTATGCCTCTTATTTTTCTCGTGAGTGGCGGGATTTTAAGATAGAGCTACGTGCTTCCAAGCGGTTTCAGCACTTGCGTTGCCTTTATTTTTTGATGATTGCAAGCAACGCAGCGAGTCTTGTTCTCCTTTGTGGGCATTCGAGTTCGGAGCTAACGCCTTTGCAGCAGCTTATCTCAAACAGTTTTTCCGCCTCCTCCTTGCTACTACTTGGCATGGATTTATTTGGTATGTCATCACAGGCTAAGCAAAACAGGCAGATGAAATACAGAAAGAGTTGGCGGATTGCCTTGGGAATTGCTCTCTTTGCTTTCCTGAGAAATCCCGGAGAATCATCTTGTTTTCTAATTTACCTAAGCTTAGGCATGGCTTTTGTCCAGCTCTTAAAAGCCTGGGTTAGCTCTCTAGAATTATCCTTACTGGCTCATCTTCTTCGGAATTTACTTCTGATCCTCCTTTTGCCTTTCTGTTTGTAAAAAGTGTTTTCTTAAATAGCGGAATTGTGGTAAAATGATAAATGAAACAAGAGTCTGAGAGGACTGCTTGTAGGATCAAGTGCAGTTTGTAAAACTGATGCTGCATCTGCTGTTGGCTTTGCGGTACACTAGATGGGTGTGCCTTTTTTGTTGAAAGGCAGTAGTAGCAAGGGGAAAGGAAATACGATGAATCTAAGACAACTTGCTCCAGAGGGCAAGACGGCCCTTTGTGGGATCCTCAATGTTACCCCAGATTCCTTTTCGGATGGTGGCAAATATGATACGGTGGAAAAGGCTTTGGAGCAGGCACATAAGATGATAGCTCAAGGAGCTCATTTGCTAGACATCGGTGGCGAGTCGACTCGTCCAGGCAGCCATTTTGTGGACATTGAAGCGGAGATAGGTCGTGTGGTACCGGTCATTGAGGCTCTTCGCCGAGAGACTGATATCCTCATTTCTGTAGATACTTGGAAAGCACCAGTTGCCGAAGCAGCTTTGGCCGCTGGAGCCAATATCATCAATGATATCACGGGACTCTTGGGTGATGAGAGAATGGTAGTTGTGGCTGCCAAGGCTGGAGCGCCAGTTATTGCCATGTTCAATCCAGTCATGGCCCGGCCCCAACACACCAGTTCGAAAATCTTTCCGACTTTCGGCTTTGAGCCAGCTTTTACCGAGTCAGAATTAGCGGACTTTGAACAGCTGGGTATTCAGGCACTCATGTGGGCATTTTTTGAAAAGACACTGGCAAGAGCTGAGAAAGCTGGTCTGGACCGTGAGCAAATCATGCTGGATCCAGGGATTGGTTTTGGCCTGACCAAGCGGGAAAATCTCTTGCTCTTACAGGAGTTGGATAGCATTCATCAGGCTGGCTTTCCCATTTTTCTGGGGGTCTCTCGCAAGCGATTTTTGGTCAATATCTTGGAGGAAAATGGTTTTGAAACTGACCCGGAGACGGAAACAGGTTTTCAAAACAGAGACCTAGCTTCAGCTCATTTGACTAGCATTGCAGCTAGTCAAGGTGTTGAGGCTGTCCGAGTGCATGATGTGGGAGTTCACCGGATGGCAGCAGAGATTGGCGATGCTATTCGACTGGCTCAGAAAATGGAAGATCTAAATTTACGGCAGTATAAGTGACTATGATAAAAGAAGAATTGCCAGATTTAAGCTGGCTGGAAGCTATCGGACGGACAGTCCTAATTTTGGCTTGGAGCGGATGGAGCGGATGCTGGCGCTGCGGGGGAATCCCCATTTGCAGCTGTCAGTGATTCATATAGGAGGGACCAACGGCAAGGGCTCGACCATTGCCCACCTGCGTCAACTCTTGGAAATGCGAGGCCTGCGTGTAGGAACCTTTACCTCCCCCTGTCTGATCAGCTACAATGAACAAATCGCCATCAACGGTCGACCTATTTCTAATCAAGATTTGGAGCGCCTTCTAGAGACTTATCGAGCTATTTTTGAAGAGCAAGCGAATGATGAGATTTTGCAGGGAGTGACTGAGTTTGAAATTATGACGGCTTTGGCCTATGATTATTTGGCTCAGGAGCGGGTTGATGTGGCCATTATGGAGGTTGGCATGGGCGGCCTCTTAGACAGTACCAATGTCTGTCGACCTGATCTGACAGCCATTACGACTATTGGCTTAGACCATGTGGCTCTGCTGGGGCATTCTCTGGCAGCGATTGCCGAGCAGAAGGCTGGGATTATTAAGCCAAATGTACCCTTGGTGACTGGATGGATTGAGCCAGAAGCTCTAGTGGTCATTGAGGACAAGGCTCATCAAAAGCAAGCGCCCTACTATGTTTATGGGCAGTCTTATCAAGTTCAGAGCTTGGGCGGGACTGACTCAGGAGAACATTTTAGCTTTTCCAATGCCTATCGGGAAGCGGGGCCTTACCTGACGCCTCTGCTGGGGCAGCATCAGGTAGATAATGCTGGTTTGGCGATTGAGCTCTGTGACCTCTATTGCCAGCTCAAGCAGTTGCCACTGTTAACAAAAGAGCAAGTTAGCGCGGCTTTAGTGGCGACAAGTTGGCCTGGGCGGATGGAGCAGATTTCGCACCAGCCTCGTATTTTGCTTGATGGCGCCCACAATCCACATGCCATGGAGAGGTTGACGAGGACCTTGAGCCAGCATTATCCAGACTTGGATAAGAAAATCCTTTTCAGCTGTATCCAGACCAAGTCTCTGGAGGAAATGGTGGGTCAGCTCAAGCAGTTGCCTAAGAGTCAGCTAATTTTGACCAATTTTGCAGATCCACGGAGCTTTTCCAAAGAAAAAATGGGGGCGCTGGCTTGCGAGCAGGGCTTGAACCATGCTGATTGGCAGGGATTTTTAGAGGCTTATTTGAAAGCTGAGCATGGGACCGATGAGCTCTTGCTGATTACGGGCTCCCTTTATTTTTTGGCTCAGGTCAGGGCCTATATCATTGACAAAGAAAAAGAATCTAGGAGTGAATATGGACACGAAGAAAATTGAAGCAGCTGTTGCCCAGATTATTGAGGCAGTTGGCGAAGACGGAAGCCGCGAAGGCTTGCAGGAGACGCCACAGCGCATTGCTAAAATGTACCAGGAAATCTTTGCTGGGCTGGGCGAGACTGCCGAGGAGCATCTGGCCAAGTCTTTTGAAATCATTGACAATAATATGGTAGTGGAGAAGGATATTTTCTTTCATTCCATGTGTGAGCACCACTTCCTGCCATTTTACGGGAAGGTTCATATCGCCTATGTGCCTAATGGTCGGGTAGCAGGCTTGTCCAAGCTGGCCCGAACGGTAGAGGTCTATGCCAAGAAACCGCAGATTCAAGAGCGATTGACCGTAGAGATTGCTGAGGCCTTGATGGACTATCTGGGTGCTCAAGGAGCCTTGGTCTGGGTGGAAGCTGAGCATATGTGTATGAATATGCGCGGAGTCAGAAAGCCTGGCACTGCAACAGTTACTACAGCGGCGCGTGGCGTTTTAGCGACGGATAAGGACCTAAAAAATGAAGCTTACAAATTGATGGGGCATTGATCTTATCAGTGGTGGAGCATGTCAGGAAAGGCTAGATTGTTTTATCAAGGATAAAATGCAGAAACTTGAATCAGAAAGGATAAGAGAATGGATCAGCTGCGCATTAAGGATTTGGAAGTGTATGCTTATCACGGTCTGTTTGGAGCGGAGAAGGAATTGGGCCAGCGTTTTGTGCTGGATCTGATTTTGGACTATGATATGACTCGGGCTGCCAAAACAGGCGACCTGACAGCTTCTATCCACTATGGAGAATTGGCTCAGGATTTGACCCACTGGTGTCAGGAAAGCAAGGAAGACTTGATTGAGACGCTGGCTTACAAGCTGATTGATCGGATTTTTCTGACTCATCCTTTGGTGCAAAAGGTCAGCTTGGAGGTCAAGAAGCCTTGGGCACCGGTGCCGCTGCCTTTAGAGACCTGCTCAGTCAAGCTAGTGCGTCAAAAGCGGAAAGCCTTTATCGCTCTGGGAAGCAATCAAGGCAGCCCAGCTGCCAATCTGGATGCGGCTTTGGAAAAAATGGCAGAACAAAATATAAGAATTTTGCAGGCATCAAGTCGTATCGAGACGGAGCCTTGGGGTGGGGTTGAGCAGGATCCGTTTCTCAATCAAGTTGTTGAAGTTGAAACCTGGCTCAATCCTGAGGAGTTGATGCAGACGCTCTTGACTATTGAAGCGGATTTAGGGCGCGTGCGGGAGATCAAATGGGGACCTCGTGTGATTGATCTGGATATTCTTTACATAGGACAAGAAGAGTTATACAGTCCGGATTTGATTGTTCCTCATCCTTATGTGGCTGAGCGGGCTTTTGTCTTGCAATCTCTGGTGGAAATCGCCCCACACTTTGTCGATCCGGTGCAGAAAAAAAGCATCCGCCAGCTCTGGGATGCGGTTGAAAAATGAGAAAGAAACTTGTCGCGAGGCAAGTTTCTTTGTTGTCTGAACTTTCTCTGAACTTGTCCCTGTATACTAAAGAAAAAACAAAAGGAGTTCAGTATGGAACATATAGTGAAAATAGAAGGAGTCTGCAAAAAGCATGGCAGCAAGCAGATTTTAGAAGATATTTCTTTTACAGCTAGAAGCGGTCGGATTACAGCTTTTTTGGGTCCAAATGGTGCAGGGAAAAGTTCGACCTTGAGGATTCTCTTGGGGCTAGATCGGGCGACGTCTGGGACTGCGACTTTTGATGGGCAAACCTATCAGTCAATGACCTATCCGCTCAGAACGGTAGGTGCAGCCTTTGACGGCATTGGCGGTCTGCCAAATCGAAAGGTCTATGACCACTTGAGGATTATTGCGGCGAGTAATGCTATTCCCAAGTCTCGGATCGATGAGGTTTTGGAGATGACTGGAATCGCTCATAAGAGGAAGGACCTCTTGTCAAGCCTGTCTCTGGGGGAAGGTCAACGCTTGGGTTTGGGCAGCAGCTTTGCTGGGTGATCCTCAGTTTCTTATATTAGATGAGCCGACCAATGGACTGGATCCAAGTGGGATCAAGTGGTTTAGAAAGTTCATCCGTCAGCAGGCTGATTTAGGGAAAACGGTACTTCTATCTTCTCATATCCTATCAGAGGTGCAAATGGTGACAGATGATGTAGTCTTGATTCATCATGGGCGAATTATTGAGCAGGGACCATTGGAAGAGGTGCTGCAAGATTCAGACAGTCTAGAAGATCTCTTCTTTGATTTGACAGAGGAGGTTTAAGATGAAAGAAACGATGTCCTTACTGCATTCAGAATGGTTGAAAATTTGCTCAACCAAGGCTTTCAAAGTGAGTATGGCCTTCATGCTGCTATTGGTGCCTACCGTATCCTGGCTGGAGGGCCGACAGTATTTATCTGTCGGCTTGGATGCCACCCCCTGAGACGGTTCCCGGTCTGGCAGAAGCCATTGACCCGCTGGAATATTTAGGCCTCAATGGGGCTTCTATGGCAGGCATGGTTTTGGTCATCTTAGCTGGAATTTTGGGAGCTATGGAATTTCAGTCTCATAGCTTGAGAACCAGTCTTTTATCCTGTAATAACCGCCTGAAGTTGCTTGTGGGGAAACTCATGACCTTTACTTGCTTTTCTCTTGCCAGTAGCTTTTTATCAATCTACTTTAGTTATATGGTCATGCACCTGGCTTTAGGAAAGGAAGGGCTTGATCCGATTCTGCTCAATCAGGCAGCTTGGAGTTTGATTTTGTGGAAAACCTTATCTCTGACTTTATTGGGAACCCTTTCATTTTTGTTAGGTTTATTGGCTCGGACCATGCTGGTTCCTCTGCTTTTTCTCGTACCCCAAATCTATAATCTGGGAAACTACCTAGCTGCTCACACGAGTTGGGGGGCTTATTTGCCACAGCCAGCAGGAGAGTTGTTTGCTGCAACGCCAACTTCCCAATATGCCAACAATCCCTTGCAAGGACTCTTGATACTTGGTGTATGGTTACTAGTCATCGGCGGTATGACTTCTCTGCGCTTTTTGAAGACAGATTTAGGAGGACGCTACTGATGATCAAAGCTCTGCTTAGAAGTGAATGGATTAAGTTCCGTTCTTACTATCTCGCTCTTGGTGCCGCCTTGGTGGCTCTGGTAATCGTTCCATTTTTTCTGATGAATCTTGACTACAGTCAGACAGCAGTTGGCCAGACGAAGGCTCTGAGCGAGGCTTTGCATGCTCTCTATCTGGCGCAGCCTGTCATCGTCATCTTTACTTCCCTCTATTTTGCCCAGGAGTTTGTCAAGTCTGGGATGCGAACGAATTTTCTAACCGTATCAAATAGAAGGGCTTGGTTGGCTGGGAAAATCCTTTTTCTGTTCTTGCTGCTCTTGTTTCTCTATAGTGTCATTATAAGTAGCTGTTTCTTTGTTATGCTGGCTCGATTTGACCTAGACTTTAGCTGGGCCTTACTGGGGAAATTCCTCTATTACAGCTTTTTTGGTCTTCTCAGCAATCTTTTTCTGGCTCTTTTAGCTGCTGGACTCGCTTTGCTCTTTCAATCTTGGGTTGTGCCGGTGTCAGTGCTCTTTCCTCTCTTGATTGGTCTCAGTCGTTTGTTGGCAACTTTCATCAAGGAAGCAAAATACCTGCCCGATCTGGCTACCCTAAATCTTTTTGAGTATGAAGGGCTTCAGCATTCAATAGATTTATCAGGTCTGGGGATACAGCTGTTTTGGCTAGCTTTGGTTTGGAGCTCTGCTATATTCTTAAGCTTGAAACGAGATGTTCGCTAGAGGTATGCTATAATGGAACTTATGAGACAGTATCGTATTTTGGTGGTTGATGACGACCGGAGCATTTTGAAGCTGGTGAAAAATGTCCTAGAGCTCGATGCTTATGATGTGACGACGCTTGATCGGATAGAAGAGCTAGAGCTGACGCATTTTGTCGGATATGACTTGATTCTACTGGATGTGATGATGGAGCCTGTAAATGGTTTTGAGCTGTGTTCCTACATTCGTCCTCATCTTTCGTGCCCCATCATATTTCTGACGGCTAAGGAATTGGAGGCGGACAAGGTGGAAGGGCTCTTTCGCGGAGCAGATGACTATATTGTCAAGCCTTTTGGGACCAAAGAATTGCTGGCGCGTGTCAGAGCTCATCTTCGGCGGGAGGAAAGACGGGAGGAGCGCTATTCTGAAATTGCTTCTTGTCAATTTTATCCAGAGCGCTATGAAGTTGCCTGTTTTGGTAAAGTCTTGAAATTTTCAGAGCGAGAGTTTAAGTTGCTGCATTTACTAGCTAGCAATCCCAAGCAGACCTTTTTCAGCTGAACGCCTGCATACCTTGCTTTTACCCAGAAAGTTCAGAAACACAGCTTCGCTCCATCTCAGAATACGTATATCAGATTCGTCAAAAATGCAAACAAGAAGGGCTGCAAGCAATCACAACTGTGAGAGGAGTAGGCTATAGATGGCAATTAGAACCCGAAATTTCAAAAGCCTAGTCTGGACAACCAGTTTAAAAATCGTCTTTTTTCATGTTTTGATTTTTGTGCTTATAGGCTATGAATTTACGCAAGGCAGCGATTATGCCCTTTTCATCTTGTTCTTTTGGGCAGGGAGCTTGCTGCTAATTACTTTTTATCATATTTTGAAATTGCTCCGAAAAATCGACAGGGAAATAAAAATGCTAACGAGCGAGAAGCTTTTAGAAGAAAATCAAAGCCAGCTTTTTCGGATTGAGGAAATGCTCGAAGTTTATAGCGATTTACGGAGCAGCCATCAAGAAAATGCTCGTCTTCTAGAAAAAGAGCAGCAGCATAATCAGGAGTTGATTTTACAGCTATCAGCGACATCGCACGATTTGAAGACGCCCCTAACTGTGATTAAGGGGAATGCTGAGCTCTTGGAGTTGGCGCAGTTGGGTCAGCCACAGGCAGACTATGCTGCTGAGATTTTGCAGGCCAGTCACAAGATGGAAGAGTATTGTGCCTCTTTGATTGATTACGCTAAGACTTTTCAGATTGATGCTAATCAGTTCAGTCAGCTTTCTTTAGAGGACTTTTTGACTGATCTCCAGGACGACTGGGCGCTGTTCAGCAAACAGGAAAGCTATCGTTTTTATCTCCAAGAAGATTGTGATCTTAGTCTGATTTTGTCGATTCATTTAGACTATCTCAAGCGAGCTTTACTCAATATCTTACTAAATGCGCTTGAACATGCTGACCAGGACCAAAAGGAAGTGAAGTTGACGGTATCAGTGCAGCAGGACCAGTTGATTTTTGCTATCTGGAACAACGGCCCTGCATTTTCAGAGGAGATGCTGCTGGGAGCGGAACAGCTCTTTTATCAAAGTGACCAAAGCCGCAATTCAGCTAATCCCCATCATGGAATCGGCTTAGCCTTTTCTAAGCAGGTAGCTCTCTTGCACGGTGGTCGTCTGACCCTGCTCAATCCAGAGCAAGGAGGAGCCTGTGTCGAGTTGACTGTAGCTTTGGAAAGCAAATAACAAAGGAAGTCAATAAAGATGATAAAAGAGAGTGGGACAGAAATCGGTAATTCGTTAGAATTACCGATTTCGTCGTCCCACCTCCGCACAGTTGAGTAGGGCTGTAAAAGCTGATGAAATCAGCGTAGTAGAGCCCACTCAACCACTGCGTCTTGCTCGACAATCCAAAGACAATTGAGAGGCTAGGACTTTTCTCCCAGCCTCTTTTTTGCCGCTTTCTTCTTGACAAAATATGTAAAGGAGACTATACTATGTTTGAAAGGTAAAGTTTGTTTTACATTGTGAAAAGGAGGCAGCCTTGGAAAATCGAATTCAAGAATTACGAAAAAGAAAAAAGCTCAGCCAGGAGGAGCTGGCTGAGAAGCTAGAGGTTACGAGACAAACGATTATTTCTTTGGAAAAGGGCCGCTACAATGCCTCACTACTTTTGGCTCATAAAATTGCATCCTTTTTCAATTTAAGGATTGAAGAAGTGTTTCTCTTTGAGGAGGATGAATCATGAAATGGACTTATTTGTGTAAATGGCTATTGGCGATTTTGGTGGTGGTTGGCTTGTCTTACCTCCATTTGCAAGCTGATTTTATCTCTAAGGAAATCCTGCCTTTTGTGGGACTTATCTTGATTGTGGTGATCTTGAAAATTTCCCAAGCATATGAAATAGGAGGCTGACATGGAAATAGTAACTAAACAAGAATTTCGGAAAAAACTACAAAAGAAAGTGATCATCGGTCGCATCCTAATTCTAGCCCTCTGGCTGGGACTGGCCTGGAGCTACGTTCATTCTCTGGATGATTTAGAGGAAGGCATTATGGTTAGTCTGCTTCTAGGGATTTCTTTGATGGTTCTGCGTTATAACCTTGCCTTGAAACGAGAGGAAGCTTTTAATAGACTCTACATTCAGGTGACGGATGAGCGCAATCGGATGATTGACGAAAAGACTCGCACCCTGCTGTTTGATATCCTTTTGCTGCTGGCAGCAGGGCTGAGCCTTCTGTCTATGATTTTTCCTATCATTTTAAATCTCAATCAGTTTCTGACCTTGACCATTATCCTGGTTTTGGGACTTTACTACCTCTTGCGTTTTCTCCTGTCTAAGCGTTATTAAGAAAAAAAGCTGGCAGGGCCAGCTTTCTCAACAAGCTTTTAACAGAGCTTGTTTTTATTTTCTATAAAGTCGATCATACTGATGAACAGGATCCATAGTTACATGGATGCCGAGTTTGCGCAGGACATTTTTGTCTTCATCTGTCAGCATTACGGTTGAATGAGCTTCGCTGCCCTTGAGATTTCCAAGCTCTTGCATGGCTTGTGCAGCGTCTTGATTTTCCATGGCTGTGATTGCCAGAGCCATCAAGATTTCATTTGAATGGAGGCGCGGATTACGGCTGCCCAAATGATTGATTTTCAGACCTTGGATTGGTTTGACATACTCAGGCTCGATCAGCTTGGTCTCTTTGGCAATGTTGGCTAATTTCTTAATGGCATTAATCAATACAGCAGCCGTAGGACCAAAGAGTTCAGAAGTTTTACCAGTTACGATTTCGCCATTTGGCAATTCCAAAGCTAGAGCTGGTTCGCCAGTGCTTTCAGCCTTGGCACGCGCAGCGACGGTTACCTTACGGTCCAGCGGTGTGATGCCTAGGTCATTCATCAAGAGTTCGATTTTCTTGATAGCAGATTCAGAAACGCGCTCCGCCTTGAAGTCTAGAATAGTCTGGTAGTAGCGGCGGATGATTTCCTGTTGGGAAGCCTCGATAGCTGCATCATTATCTACAATGGCAAATCCGACCATGTTGACGCCCATGTCTGTTGGAGAAGCATAAGGTGATTTGCCTAGGATGCGCTCCAGCATACGCTTGAGGACTGGGAAAATTTCGATATCACGGTTGTAGTTGACAGTGGTTTCGCCATAGGTTTGCAGGTGGAAAGGGTCAATCATATTGACATCGTCCAGGTCTGCCGTCGCTGCCTCATAAGCTAGATTGACCGGATGGTGCAGGGGCAGATTCCAAACTGGGAAGGTCTCAAACTTGGCATAGCCAGACTTGATGCCATTGATTTGGTCGTGGTACATATTGGACAAGCAAGTAGCTAATTTACCAGAACCAGGACCAGGCGCAGTCACTACGACCAGATTTCGACTGGTCTTAATATAGTCGTTCTTGCCCATTCCCTCAGGTGAGATGATATGGTCCATATCAGTAGGATAGCCCTTGATTGGATAGTGGATGTAGGAGTCGATCCCATTCTTTTCTAGCTGAGCGCGGAAGAGATCAGCTGCTGGCTGGCCAGAATACTGGGTAATGACCACTGAGCCCACATAAATATCCAGCTCATTAAAGGTATCGATTAGGCGCAGAACTTCTTGGTCATAGGAAATGCCCAAGTCCCCACGTGCTTTAGAGTGCTCAATATTATTGGCATTGATAGCAATGACAATCTCTACTTGGTCCTTGAGCTCTTTGAGCAGTCTAATTTTATTGTCCGGCTCATATCCTGGTAGGACGCGGGCAGCATGGAAGTCTTCCAGCATTTCCGCCGAATTCCATGTACAATTTGCCCTCAAATTGATTAATGCGCTCCAAGATATGGTCGCGCTGCAGGTTTAAGTATTTTTCTGAATCAAAAGCAATTTTTTTCATGTATAGTTTCACCTCTGCTAAGCATTATAACAAAATTTTCTTCAAATTGGAAAATTAAAAGAGATTATATTAGATAAAATAGATAGCAGCCCGGATGAGGAACGGGCTGCTTCTCGAAATTAGTAGTTGGTAATCGTGTCCACGGTTGAGCGATCCAGTTTTTTAACCAGCGCTTGTAGGAAGGCTTGGGCCTGCAGGAAATCGTCCATGGCATAGAGAGTTTGGTGGGAATGAATGTAGCGAGCGCAGACACCAATGGTGGTAGATGGTACGCCACCGCTTTGGAGATGGGCAGCACCAGCATCCGTTCCGCCCTTGCCGCAGTAGTATTGATACTTGATGCCAGCTTCCTCAGCAGTTGTCAAGAGGAAGTCTTTCATAGCTGGCAGCATGAGATGACCAGGATCAAAGAAACGAATCAGCGTTCCGTCGCCGATGGCTCCTTGACCGCCGTATATGTCGCCCGCTGGGGAGCAATCTACAGCTAGAAAGACCTCAGGAGCAAATTTTGTCGTTGAAGCATGGGCACCACGCAGGCCAACCTCTTCTTGAACATTGGCGCCGACATAGAGTTGGTTGCCTAGATTTTGACCAGACAAGGCTTGAGCCAATTCGCTGACCATAAGGACGCCGTAGCGGTTGTCCCAGGCTTTAGAGATGACATTTTTACCGTTAGCTGTGAGAATGGCAGAACTGTCTGGCACGATCGTGTCTCCTGGACGGATGCCGTAGCTTTCAGCCTCTGCCTTGTCCGCAAAACCGCCGTCAAAGACAATGTCCGCAATCTGTGGCATAACTGGTCCGCCAGAACCGCGTGTCAGATGAGGAGGGACAGAGCCTGAGATGACAGGGATTTCTCGGCCTTCGCGGGTAAAGAGTTTGAAGCGTTGGCTGCTCACGACTAGCGGATTCCAGCCACCGATTTCCACTACGCGGAAAGTCCCGTCGGGCTTGATCTCGCTGACCATGAAGCCAACCTCGTCCATGTGAGCCGCAACCAGAACGCGGGGAGCATTTTCAGCTTGAGAATGCCGAACCCCGAAGATGCCGCCTAGGCCGTCGGTAACGACCTCATCAACGTGAGGAGTGATTTTTTCGCGCAGATAGCTGCGGACGGGTGCCTCGTGACCGGAGATTGCTGAGAGCTCAGTCACTTCCTTGATTTTTGAAAATAAATCAGACATAAGTTTACCTTCTTTCTGATTCTATTTTATCACTTTTTTAGAGGGAATAACAGGATGAACTAAAAGAAGCTGAGAAATCTGTAATATTGTTTGTCGCCTCTGCGCTTTTGTGTTAAAATATTCTACATGAAAGCTAAAAAAATCATTTTAACCACAACCGCTCTTTTGGGGGCTGGAGCGCTGGCCTTTGGGGCAGCCAAAGTCGTACAGGAACAGAAAAGACTGCGCAGTAGAGAAGAGATTGTTCGGGTCGTGCGGGAAGTTTTTGCCAGCCGAGGACCGATTGCAACGGTCTATGTGGAACTTTATGAATCAACCGACAGCCGCACTGTTGGAGGAGTTGTCCTAGAAGACGACCGCCATTTCACCTTCGTCTATGAGAATGGTCAGCTGACCTACGAGGAAGAGTGATGATTCGGCCGCAAAGTATGGAGGAGCTAGCTTCTTATGTGGAGCATAAGGGGAAGACTGTTTTCTTTTTCACAGCAGATTGGTGTGGAGATTGTCGCTTCATCAAGCCTTTTCTGCCAGAGATAGAAGCTGAAAATCCTGACTTTACTTTGTCGAGGTGGATCGGGATCAGTATATGCCTGTCGCCCAAAAATGGGATGTTTACGGGATTCCTAGTCTAGTTGTCGTGGAAGATGGCCGAGAGATTGGTCGCTATGTCAATCGCGACCGCAAGACCAAGAGTCAAATCAATGATTTTTTAGCAAATTTGTAAGAAGTTTTAAAAGTATTTTTGGAGGAAGAAATGATTTTTACATATAACAAAGAGCATGTTGGAGATGTTCTCATGGTCATCGCCGCTGATGATCAGGGAGCTAAGTTGGCTGCTGAGCGCAAAGGAAATGTTGCGCGTGTTTACCGCGAAGATAATGGACAGACAGTAGCTTGGAACATTTTTGAACTGTCAGACCTTTTTGAAATTGCAGAGCGCGGACAAGTTCAGCTGACGGATGAGCAGGTTGCGACTCTCAATCAAGAATTGACCAAAGAAGGCTTCCAAGCGGAGCTGGTTAACGATCGTGATCCTAAGTTTGTTGTGGGGGAAATCCTTGAGATGGTAGCCCATCCTGACAGTGACCATCTGAATATCTGCCAAGTGCAGGTGGCAGCTGATCAGACGGTTCAAATCGTGGCTGGCGCTCCGAATGCTCGTGTCGGTCTTAAGACGATCGTGGCTTTGCCTGGTGCTATGATGCCGAAGGGCAATCTCATCTTTCCAGGAGAACTCCGTGGCGAAAAGAGTTTTGGTATGATGTGCAGCCCACGGGAGCTCCAGTTGCCAAATGCACCACAGAAACGTGGTATCATTGAATTGGCGGATAGTGAAACGGTCGGAACGGCCTTTGATCCAGCTAAACACTGGCAGTCTTAAGATTTAGTATAGAAAAGGAAATCGTGATTTTCACGATTTTTTTGTCTTTTCTCGCGAATAAATAGATAGGAGGAAAGAATATGTATAATAAAGTCATTATCATTGGCCGGTTGACGGCTACACCAGAGTTACACAAGACAGCAAATGACAAGTCGGTCGCGCGTGCGACAGTGGCGGTGAATCGCCGGTACAAGAGCCAAAACGGAGAGCGTGAAGCGGATTTTATCAACCTTGTTGTCTGGGGACGCTTGGCTGAAACCTTGGCAAGTTACGCTAGTAAGGGGGAGTTTGATTTCTCTGGATGGAGAATTGCGGAGCCGCCGCTATGAAAAGGATGGAACTACTCATTATGTGACAGAAGTTCTTTGCAGTGGTTTTCAGCTTTTAGAAAGCCGAGCTCAGAGAGCACTCCGTGAAAATAATACTGGAGCAGACTTAGCAGATTTGGTACTGGAAGAAGAGGAACTTCCTTTTTAAAAGTGATTTTTCTGGTCTCGAGTGTTCATGATAGAAGAGAAAGTAACCAATAAAGAATTAGGTAAATAAGCTAATACGGCAGCTAGCGATTCTTCTGAGAGGAACGCTAGTTGTTTTTAATTTTGAAGATTGAAGCATTATCATTATACATACGGAAAGTAAATTTGATTAGGAAAAACTTGACAATTATTAATAAAAGAAGTAAAATACCCTTGTACACTGTTCTATTAGGAACAAAAAATGTAAAAAGGAGTCCAATTATGGCAGAAATTTCATTATCCCCAGAAGAACTCACCTCGCAAGCTTCGGTTTATTCTAATGCTCGCGATCAAATTGAAGCAGCTATTCAAGCAGTAAATAGTGCTAATGGTGAAATGCAAGCACACTGGCAAGGTAGTGCCTTTAATTCTTATCTTGAGCAATATCAACAATTGCACGGAGATGTGGTTAAGTTCCAAGAGTTGTTGACTTCTATTAATCAACAATTGGTTAGTTATGCAACACTGTATCAGAACGTGATACAGCGGATGCAAATAGTTTTGGTTTCAAAGGATAAGGGCGCTCTGAAATGGAGGGATAGGATTGCTTCCTACCCCTCTTTTATTTTAGTCAAAAGTAAATAGAGGAGAATGAACATGTCAGATGCATCTTATTACCAAGAACTAGCTAATCAGGAATCTCAAAATTACAACAATACAATTTCTCAAAAAGCAGCCGTAGATAAAAAGATTGATAGGCTAGAGGAAGCCAAAACATCCTTGTCAACACAGATAAATAATTTTCAAACAGGTATTATAGATGCTTTAGAGAAAGTTAAAGTAGAAGATGAATCCCAGTTTAAAGGGGATCGAAAAACTAAGTACGTAGAAAAGTATGATTCTGCTAATACTGCTGCTACAACCAATAAAGCAAGCCATGAAGCAAATTTAGATAGTATAAATACTGAAATTGCTAATCTTCAAGCTGAATCGGATCGTTTAGCAATAGATGTAAAAACGGCTTATGAAAACATGAATTATTATCAGTCTATGGCAAATTCAGCTAGTTCAGAATAGAGGGTGGGAAGATAATGGCGAATACAGGAACGGATTATGGAGTTTGGACAGGACTTACTTCTACAGTTAGTACAAGCATCTCTGGCATTTCAGATATGGCAGAGTTAACTTTTTCAGCAACGACAATGACACCTTTTACATCCTTCAATAATGATATTAAGTCATTTAATACAGCAATTAGCAGTCTCAAGACTTTCACGACAACCGATGTAACGCGTATGAATCAGGCAGCTGAGAACAAGGTGACGGATGACCGAAATCAGGCGAATGCCAAATAAAGTGTTAGAAAGGAGCTATGTAAATGAATGAAATAAGTACTTATACCAAACTTCTTTAGCTCGAGTAGGAGTAGAAGAGGATAAAGGATCTATCTTGGAGCAAGTTGGTCATTCCTTGGTCAGTCAAGGTGATGCTTTCCGTAGACTTCAGTTGGTGCTTCTCAAGAACGAGTCTTTTTATAGTTACAATAGTCTGCTTGGTACATCTGTGACGATGAAGCTTGATTGGGAAAAAGAGGAAGTGACTCTAACTTACTTAGATTCAGAGCTCATTTTGTCAATGGAAGACTTTCGGATTTGGCTAGCCTACACCGATTTGCTCTTGTCTCCCATTCTTCCTTTAGGTACCTTGGTAGAGTTAGATCGCGAGTTGCTTCCAGAAGAGCTGGTGTCTGAGATGGAGAAAGCTAAAGTTCCTTTTATGGCGATGATTATGGGACGCAGACTGCTTTCTGATCCAGATGATAGGGAATATATTGATTATTTAGCCAGCATCTATCCCTATGGTCTAAGGTTAGATGTAGACCCTTTGTTTATACCGAGTTATTTGATTTCACGGGTTATTCAAGAAGGTTACAGCGATACTTTGGATCAAACCTATGTGGACCAGCAGTACCGTAGAGATTACTTTCAGCATAATATCCTTTCTATGACCCATAGTATCGAAGGAGGAGATAGATGAAAATCGATATGAAAGAGGTTTATGAACAGAAGACAGCCTTGTCTAATTCAAAAACCTCGATTGATGCTCAGCTCAAGACGGCTAAGACCTCTTTTGTGAATTTGGTACATTCAGAAAGCCTCAAAGGAGATGTTAAGGGAGCAATCAATGCAAAAATCACGAATCACCAAGTCCCACTATTGACAAATTTTTTTCGAATGCCTTAGCGGTTCTCTTAGCTCAGTACGAGAAGACAATTAAGCAATTTCAATCAACGGTATCAGAGAATGCGGTGGATGCGATTATTGATACGGAATATCTGCAGGGGCTTTTGGATGGCTTTTCTGGTTTGTCTATGAACATTAGTGTTGTGAATCGCGAGACAGAAAGGATTTATAGCTCTATCTCTGATATTATCAGTCTGACAAATCCAGATGCTAGTACAATAACTACTCCTTTGTCAGAAGGTAAGAAGATTTTAACAGATACCAAGACGAATATGGCTAGCTTCAATGGTTGGAAGCGAGGAGATGAGTATAGCAAGCTCTTGCAAGTCCAAACAAGTGCTTTGAAAGGCTTGGAGACAGCAGGCAAGAGTTCCTTTACGTCGAAAGAAGCAAAAGCGTTTTATAATAACAATGAATTTTTGGGTGGGGTACTTCAAGTCGTAGAAGGAGTTAATAACTCAACTCCAGTGGAACTGTTGAATCTTGTTTCAAAATCAGTATCGATGTCAGTTGAAGGCTACCATTTTGTTAAGAAAACTTCAAAAAAAATAGCAGATAATGAAAATTACAATCGCTTGTCCAATGGTATGGATTTGATTGGCGGTTTCTATGATTTGTTCGTAGGAGGGGGCGCGAAGCCATCTATCCCATAATAGTATGGAGAGGTCGGGGTTTGAAGGGTTATCTAAGTTCTGGCAGATGTATAGTAAAGACGGAAAGACGCTTCGAGATGTTCTCTATAACTCCAGGTTAGGTTCTAAGTTTAGATCAGGACTAAGCGCTATTAATAATTCCAAACTATGGCAGTTTGCGAGCAAACTTAAAGATACGGTCAATGTAATAGACGGTCCACTTAAGAGTGGAATCAATGTATTTGGAAAAGGGCTAAATTTTGCCGGCTGGACAGTGATGGCAGCAGAAGCTACCTATCATGGAGTTAGTGCCTATAACGATAAAGATAGTCGTGCTTACAAGAGTGTTGGCAAGTCCGTTATCCATGCGGGTATAGAAACTATGAAGAATGCTGGACCATTGGAGGCGACTGCGCTTGGAGCTCAAGTTGCTGGTCCAGTAGGCGCAGCAATTGGGTTTGGATATGGAACATTTAATACTTTGCTGGGAGTTATTGATCCAAAACTTAAGGATAAATTATATGAAAAAGCAGAATCTTTGGCATTCGATGCTTATGATGGAGCAGCCAAGGCAGTAGGAGACGTTGGTAAGGCTGTCTCTAGTGGATGGAAGACCATGACATCTTGGTTTGGAGGTTAGGAGATGAAAAAAATAAGTATTTCGGTGCGGACTTTGAAAGAAGTAAGAAAATTGTAACGAACGGAAAGTTTGCCCTAACAGCCGGTATGCCAAATCCTATTCATATGGGGATTATCAATCGTCTACTCCGGGTTATATTTGGTATGTTTATCTTTTTTGGAGTTATGGTTTACTTTCTATTAATTGCTTTGCCAAGTGGATTAGGTTTAGATGGTGATTTACACTACATTTCTTATGATTCAACTGTTTTAGTTCGATCCATGGGAGCATTTTTGGAGCCTATTAGTCTCCTATTATACGTAACCTTTCTTCTCGCTTCCATTCTTGTTTTTTGGCCGAAAAAGCACTTAAGTAGTCAGGTCTTTACCTATTTTTCCCTCTATTTTCCATGGGGATCAACTTTATTTATATCAGGTCTCTATTTTGCTAGTGCTGTAACCTACGATGCATACACTATGGTGGGAGTCTGGCTTCAGATTGTAGTAGGAATAGTTCTATTTATATGGATAATTGTTAATAAAATTCAGAATTTGAAACGATACTTGAATGATGAGGATAAAAAGTCACTTCTTAAGATAGTTTTGTTGATTATATTAGGAATGGCAGTCATTCTTTTTCCAGTATCTTTAGTTTATCATCAGGTAAATAAGTTGCCGATTTTGTGGTATTTTTATCCTTTGGGCTTACTGTTGATCGTCTGGTTTGTTGTATATGCTTATTTGGTTTCCTTTCTCATCGATGTCCATGTTGTTCAAGCCTACTATATCCATAAGTATCCTATGGAATACAAAGAATATTTAGGAATCAGTGACCGAGAATGGTACAGCAAACGATATTATAAAAAGCTGGTTAAAAGTGGCCAGCTACAAGAAGAAACAACACAAGAGAATGGAGAAGAAAATGAGTAAAAAATTATTGCCTTTAGGGAGTATTGTTTATTTGGAAGGCGGCACTGTTAAGGTGATGATCGTTGGCCGGGGAGCCGTTTTAGAGCAAGAAGGAACCAATGTCTATTCAGACTATGTAGGAGTTATATATCCTAGAGGAATTAACCCAGAAGATGCGGCGTTTTTAACCACGAAAGTATTGAAAAGGTTGTCTTCAGAGGTTTTGAGGATGAGGAAGAATTTCGATATATGGAAATCTATGAAGACTGGGAAAAAGGTCTGGATATACAGAAAATGAGAGTCGAGGATTGAGTTCAGTAATTTCAATTACGATTTACTATAAATGAGGAATCGCTTTAAATAATGAAGCGATTTTTTAGTTATCGGCTTCCAGATTCATGGTATAATTAAGAGTGGGTGGCTTTGTTTTTCTATGCCACACAGGGAAGGTAGATTGAAGGAGGTTTATGAACAGAAGACAGCCTTGTCTAATTCAAAAACCTCGATTGATGCTCAGCTCAAGACGGCTAAGACCTCTTTTGTGAATTTGGTACATTCGGAAAGCCTCAAAGGAGAGGTGAAGGAAGCAATCAATGCAAAAATTACCAATCACCAAGTCCCACTATTGACAAATTTTTCGAATGCCTTAGCGGTTCTCTTAGCTCAGTACGAGAAGACAATTAAGCAATTTCAATCAACGGTATCAGAGAATGCGGTGGATGCGATTATTGATACGGAATATCTGCAGGGGCTTTTGGATGGTTTTTCAGATTTGGAGACCAATATTAGTACGGTGGATAAAGCAACTGCAACTATTTATAGCTCTATCTCTGATATTATCAGTCTGACGAATCCAGATGCTAGTACAATTACGACCTCTTTGTCAGAAGGTAAGAAGATTTTAACAGATACCAAGACGAATATGGCGAGCTTCAATGGCTGGAAGCGAGGAGATGAGTTTGATAAAGTGATGACGATGCAAACTCAGAGTCTAGAAAATCTTGATAAATTCAAAAGTAGTGATTTTAATTCAAAAGATGCCAAAGCATTTTATAACGATAAAGATTTTGTTCAAGATGTTAAGAAAATCACTGAAAATGTCAATTCTTCAACTCCTTTGGGCTTGCTGACGAGTATTAGCAAACTAGTAATTACGCTAAATAAATGGGAAAAAAGAGGAACTAAGTTTGTTAAAGCAGTAATTACTTATTTAAAAGAAATAAAATATATCAACGGCAGAAAAATTATTGTTGACAGCAAGGGTCGTGTTCAAATTGGTTCAAAACGTCAGAACCTCTATAGCCGAAACAATGATAAGGTATATAAGAGAGGAAAAGAATTTCAAACTCAGACTAAACAGTCTGATATTCGCAAGACCAATATCGGTAGAGGTGTTAAGATGACCGGTTGGAAAAATGCTTGGGCCGATGCCAGAAAGTCTGGAGCTGCTGCAGCGAAGGATTCATTTAAATCTGGTTTTTAAATCCTCTAAGTGACTTCAAAGGCTTTAAGGAAGCAAGCAAATGGGCTAAAGGTGGAAAAATTTTGGGAGCTGCAGGTTCTATTTTATCACTTGGAATGAATATCAAAGAATCTTTCTTTGATGATGAAACCTATTCCTGTCGTCGGTACTCTTGCAGGAGCATTTGCTGGGTATGTCGTCAATGCTGCTGCTAATACCGTTTATGATGGATTGGCACACGGAAAATGGGATTGGAGTAACTTTGCTCTATTTTAATATTGCTAGAAAGGATGAAGGATGTTTTTTAGGAAAGTTATTTATATAGGGGAAAGTGATGGTCAGGCTATTTATGTAAATGTAGAAAAGCCAAGAGATCCCTTAGCAGCTCCTAAAAGTAAACTATTGAATACAGAGGCATCGCGTGGCAATCGAAAACAAATCATTTTAATTACATCATTTCTGATTGCTTTTAGTGGTGTGATGCAGCTTTCCTGAGACACGATTATTTGGTGGTGTCTATGGTTATGGTACTTTGATTTATTTTCTAACTGTTTGGCTTCTGGAAGGTAGCCTTTTGCTGGTCATAGTAGAGCGAGCCCTTTATAAGAATGTTAAGTTGGCACAGCCAACCAGTAAAGAAAATTTTAGACGGGCAGTTGATACTAATCTTATTTGGGGTAATTTTGGCGATAAGAAGGTTACTCTTGGCAAGAAGATATTCGCTTGGATTTTCACAGTATTTATGGCTTTAATGGGACTGATTGGTCCGATTTTAGTCATATCTATTCTAGTTTTTAATATGATAGGGACACCTATCGGCAGTGAGATTATCACTTTAAGCTTTATGGGTATTTTACCAGCTGTAGCAGTTCTGTTATTATGGCAAAACAATATGGTTCGATGGTTTATGGCTGTTGAAAGATATAGAAAGAAAGGAAAACTTTAAGGATGGACAATAAAATCCTCCCACTCGGAAGTGTGGTTAACTTAAAAGATGGCGATGGAACAGAGCTCCTAATAGTCTCGAGGGCTTCTATTGTCAAGGAACATTTTCGTGAGGTCTATTATGATTACGGTGCTATCCTTATTCCACAAGGTTTCTTATCCCCTGAAGCTGTATACTTCTTTAATAAAGAGAATGTAAAAGAAGTATTATTTAAGGGACATCTAAATAAAGATGAGGAAGCGTTTGAAGAGCATTATGATATGTGGATAGAATCGTCAGATGTCTCTAAAGGAACAATCTAATTTTTTAGCATTAGCCTTGAAATTTAAGTATAGATTTTTGTTTAAAGTCTTCTTTATGTCAATATTATGAGGAGAAAAGAGTGTTCTTTTTCAGACGTCGTATGTATTTTAATCAATATGGTGATAAAGCAATTTATTTTGATCGTAAGACTCACGAAGTTTTAGAAGCTCCAAAGAGTAAACTATTAGATACAGAGAAATCGAGCAGGATGAATCGGCATATTCCTCTATTAGTTGTTTTCTTTATGTTTAGCGGGGGTGGTCTTACTTCCTTCTTTAGTCTATTTTTACAAGGAACTTATAGTATGACTGCTTTTTGGAGTGTTATTCTTATCTGGATAGCAGAGTTTTCTTTTATCACTATCCTCGTGGAACGAGCCTTGTATAGAAATGTCAATAAAGCTCAAGTGACTACCCAAACGGTTTGTCTGGTGATTATGGAAAAGTCAGACGAAGCCAAGGACGTGGAGGCAGAGATGGAGATGAGTGAAAAAGATAGCCGCAATGCTACACGCTTGATAAGAGGATTAATTTTTTTAGTCCCCTTAGTTGGATTCTTCTATGCCTATGATTTTATTTTTAATTATCAAGACTTGTTAGGTAATCCTATTGGAGGAGAAATATTTAAAATTATTGCAACTGGACTTTTATTAGGTGTTTCTTTCGTATTATATAATCAGAATAATCTTCCCAAGAGTTTTGATATATTGGATTTATTCCGTGCTGGAAAACTTAGTGTGATATGTAGAGCCGACGACGATCCAGATGTCTATCTAGAAGTGAGCGTTGGACCGGATGGAGCTATCGTGACAAAAGAGCTACATGATTATAAAGCTGGGGCTTAGCTGATTTGAAATTAAATAAAAGTGAGTGAAGCAGTAGAGATTATAAAGTTTGGTGACAGAACTTCAATCAGTAACTAGAAAGAGGTTAGAATGTTTTTTCTTAGACGTCGTCGAGTGTTTATAGGCGAATGTGATGGTCAGGCGGTCTATTATGACCAGCAGACTGGAGAGGCTTTGGCCGCTCCAAAGAGTACCCTGCTCAATACGGAAGGTGCGCGTGAAATCAGTGCCTACATTTCTGAATTAGTTATTTTTCTAATAGCAGGTGGGCCTATTGCCTTTGGATTCTTTGCAGCCCTGTCTATTGGTGTCTATAACTGGACCAGTTTGACCTATATTCTACTATCTTGGTTGGCTGAATTTTTGCTTTTGGTTTGTATTCTTGAGCGAGGGCTTTATAAAAATGTTCGCAAGGCTGTTCCGACAACAGAGAAGGTGTTTTACTATGCAGCTTCCCATAATTTGATGGTGAGGGGGGACGATTTCGACCCAGCTAAGGAATCTGCGACAGCCTGCCGAATTGTTCGATGGATCCTTGTGCTTATGAATTTATATTCTATATATGTTATTTATAGTTATATCCAGTTATTTGGTCAGCCTATTGAGGATAACTATGACTTTTGGGGGATGGGGATAATCTGGTGTACAATAATATACTTTTATAACCAAAGTAACCCAGTTCGTTTTGTGAAGATTATGAAGCTATACAGTCAAGGGAAAGTACGTTTTAAGGAAGAAGGAGAAGAAGATGACAGATAAAATTTTACCTTTGGGTTCAGTTGTAACCCTCAAAAATGGTGATAATACAGAAGTAATGATTGTTTCACGAGCTAGTGTCATCGAAGTGGAAGATGGTCAAGGAGGGACTAAGAGTGTCTACTTTGACTACGGATCAGTGGTTATTCCGAACGGGATGCAGACACCAGACAATTTGTTCTTTTTCAATAGAGAAAATGTCAAAGAAGTTTTATTTGAAGGATATAGAAACGAAGATGAGAAGGCTTTTGAGGAGCATTACGATACTTGGATGAAGTCAGCAGAAGTTCCAAAAGGATCTATTTAAATAATGATATGAGAAGAATCGCTATATTAAAGCGCTTCTTCTCTTTTTCTGTCTCTTTTGTTAAGTGGCTAGAAAGATGTTAGATGTAGCCAGTTTTTTGCTAATAAAATGGGGCAATAATATATAGAACGCACATGAGGATTTGTTTAGCATTAAGAAATTCTTGATAATACTGGAGGCCAGTCAAGCTAATAATACAGACTTTTAATGGTGATTATATCGAGATTAGATTTTTAGCTTCAGCTTATAGTAGGGAATGTAGCGGTTCTTTTTCTAGTATCGACAGTATAAAATATGAACAATGTGTTCAGTTTTAAAACTTACCATAATTTTCGTATAGTTAGAAGAGTATAAAACCTATATAAATATTTTAAGTCAAGAGTACTATAGTAAATAATATTATAAGAAGTGGATCTGGAGTGATTGGGCACAAGGAAAAGTAAAGAATTTTGACCATTGGGTATTGTATATCTAAAGAAACTAAGGTAGCTTGTTTAGATATTTGATAAAAATAGCAGGGAGGTGCCAAAAAAGATAAAGTAAAAATCACCTGTTTGAATGGCGTCTAAATAAATTTGAGTACGATATATTATCTATTAGAACGAAATAATGAGATCCTTACACATCTGTTTGAGGGTTTGAATATTGATCCGATTCATGCTAAAATAAAACTAGTCTTTGAGTGAGACTAAATAGGAAATACATTAAAGATATTTGCGATAGGTCAATGCTATTAATGAATATTTGTAACGTATTTATTTGCAGAAGACAGCTGTCTCTCTTAGTTTCTTAAGTTAGAAAGTAGGGCTTGTATCTTGAAGCGATTATACCAAATTATAGCATTATTTTTATTATTTTTATTTACAGGTGGTACTGTGTATGCTAAAGATGGCGAACTAGACTTAAAAACAGATTCGATGACGCAAAAGAAACAGCGTTCTCAAGGAAATGAGATCGAGCATATGTATGCACCAAATCTATTCATGGATAGGATAGAACAAGAAGCAATAAAATCTAAAACGGATGCTCAGGAAATGCTCAAAACTGCAAATCGAGCTAATTTCAGCAAAGCAGAAATTTTGAGTGGCGATGGACTAGATTTTAAGGCGTATCGCCAAGCTCTTTTTAAGAATTATCAAGTCTCTGACAGTATCATCGTAGATAAAGAGGAATCGGGCGACATGATGATATGGACAGTCTTTGGGGCAATATCATTTGTTACAATCATGCTTTTAATTGGAATTTATTTAGGAAGGAATTTTCATGGAGGAAGAATATTTAAACGCAACCATTAGATACAAAGATAAGGAAATAGATATTCGCTTTTCCAAATTATTATCTCTACAGAAAGTTAAGATGTTAATTTGCCTAAATAATCTAGATAAAGCGTTGTCTATTATTCCCTCAAATTGGCATTTAGAGATTCAGGGAAAACTTCTGAGAATAGAGCAACATCGAGCTTTAAAAGAATATCCGCTAGGAGATGGCGATGTATTGGAGGTAATCATAAATGAGTGATAAAATCGAAATTAAATACAGTAAGGAAAAGGTCAAGGTTATTTTACCAGCAAGTCACTTTTCTCGTCAAAAATTATCTACTATAGAAAATTATATGGATGCCACTGTGACATTAGAAGATAGTGGTTCTTTATCACTGATTTATGACAAACCAAAATATTCTTATAGTCTTAAAGATTGTATCACAGAAGAGATGTCAGAAGTGAAACGTTTGGAATTGGCTCAAAAGATGGAATCTTTAACATTCTCTGAGCATCATTTTAAAATTCCTTATATACATCCGAAAAATATATTTTTACAAGGAAGTGTTGTTAAGATTCTTCATTATGGTTTAGAAGGAATTATGAGTCCGATTCCGTATACCTTAGAAACTTTTCTAATGAGTTATAAGGCTTTGATTGTTTCTATATTGCGACCGAAACTTGATTTTGACTTACTGATAAATGGTGTAGCCGCAATAGGAGATTCGTTAATACAGGATATAGCCGCATGTGAGACATATGATGAGGTAGTAAAATACGTTAACGAAGCTTATGACAAAGCTTACCAAGAAGAAAAGAAAACAAAGATAGTTGTTTCGAAACGTAGCTGGCATATTTTTTCTATTGGAATGGGAATTTTTTGCGTAGCAAGCATTGCTTTGGGGACTTTTGCAGCCTACTTTTATTTTTGGTCTGTCCCTGTTCAGCGAGCGACAATAAATGCTCAAAGCCATTTTATTTCTAAACACTATGACGATGTGGCAGATGATTTACAAAAGTTTCAAGTAGGTCGTTTAGGTAAAGAAGCAAAGTATGTCTTAGCATCTTCCTATGTTCATTTAGATGATCTATCTGAAAATCAGAAAGCAAGTGTTTTAAATACAATTACACCCTCCAGTGAGGATAACCTCTTGGAGTATTGGATTTATCTTGGAAGGGGAAACTATAAAAAATCTTTAGATTTGGCTCAAAATATTGGAGATGATCAGTTAACTCTGCATGCTTATACAAATCTATATGAGCAAGTTCGTGAAGATAAAAATATGAAGGGTGCTGATAAGCAAAAGAAATTAAGCGAGTATCGTAAAGAGATTGAGAAACTCTCGAAAAAACTTGGGGTAAAAGTAGGTGAAGAAAAAGATGAGTAGAGATGATAAAAGTTTTTTTCACAACACAGAAAAGAATCTAGTTTCTGGTAAAATGTTAGGTCAACTCAAAGTAGTCATTTTTTCTGAACGCCTATCGATACTCACGTTTATGGAAGGAACGAATGCTGAGGAGCAGGGGTTCTCTTTCTACATGAAGGATGGCAATATATACGCTGACGAAAAAGAGTTGATAATGGGAAAAAATACCATTGAAAATAAGACTGTTTTTGTTATTGAAGAAGAAAGAAACATATTTGTCAGTTACATTTCTCCTCCAAACGAAGATTTTATTATTTCAAAAGATCAAGAAGCAAATCTCCTCATTTGCTCGAAAGCTTATATTCTGTTTTCCAACGGAAAGGTTTATCTCTATCCAAATGACAGTGTATGTTATTTGAATGAGCGCTTGATTTCTTCTGATATTATTTCTGAGTTTAAACAGGGAGATAGTATTTTTATAGAAAATTACTTTATAGAGTTTTTGGACAATCAATGGCAGATTTCGTCTTTCTTTGAAAAAGCAATTTTCAATAGTCAAACTGTCCTGTTACAAGAAAGAAAATCAATTTATCAATCTAATTTCCCAGTCTATCGGCGTAGTCCTCGAGTACTTCCTACGATATATGATAAACGTCAGAGGATAGAAAAGCCAAAAAATCCTCCAACGAAACCAAAGAATGCTATTTGGCGTGCAATTGTTCCTCCTCTAGGTATGTTTGCTCTTTCTGGGCTAGTAGTAGTTTTAATGGGACGAAATGCGATTATGATGTTGAGCATGGGGGGGGGATGAGTGTTCTCACTGCTGCATTTTCAATTACGAGCTATTTTACTGATAAAAAAGAGTATAAACAAAAGAAGATAACAAGGCTCGAAGATTACGAGGCGTATCTATTACAGCAAGTATCTACCTTACATAAGCACCACATAGAGGAAAGGAACATTCTTTTCTATCAGCAACCCAATATTGAAACTCTGATTGAAATGATTATGCGTTATGATGAACGTCTTTATGAGCGTCTGCCTTTTAATGAAGATTTTATGACTGTCTCGCTTGGTTTGGGAGATATTGATAGTCAGCTTCAAATTGATTACCAAACAGACTTTTTAACTAAGGACAAGCTAACAATTTTTTCTCAAGATTTGCTAAAGACTTATGAGAAACAAAAGAGTGTTCCTGTTACAACAACGCTTGCCCAAAATATCATTGGACTCGTCGCTCAACATGATATAGGTCAGCTATTTCTCCAGCAACTTTTATTGCAGATTGCGGCTTTTCATTCTTATCATGATGTAATATTTGTTAATTTGACTTCGCAGGAAGATTATGATCAAATTTGGAAGAAATGGAGATTTCTACCTCATTTTCTGTTACCAATGATTAATGTTCGTGGTTTTGTACATGATGATCGTACGAAAGATGCAGTACTTACCAGTCTTTATCAGGTTTTGCAGTCTCGTTTTCAAGAAAAGGATCAGAAGGAAAGAACTTATTTACCTCAGATTGTCATTGTTATTTCAGATGATCGCTTGTTGTCTGGTCATGCTATCAATGAAAGTCTTTCACGAGCAGATTTGGCTTCTTTGGCGTAACTGTTATTTGGGTGAAAGAAAGTCGCCGTCAATTACCTGAGACGGTAACGACGCTTATCGATTTGAGGAGTAGAGATACAGCAACTTTAATCAATAATAGAGGAATATATGTAAACCAAGCCTTTACTCCGTATCCATTAGTAGATAATTATGAAGGTGCTGTACGTAGATTAAGTAACCTAATTCATGAGGAGACTCAGAAAAATGCTCTTCCAGATGCGATTACATTTTTAGAATTATATAATGCAGAGCAAGTTGAGGACTTAAATATTTCCAGACGATGGGCACGAGGAGATACATCTAAGAGTCTTGCAGTTCCACTTGGGGTTCGAGGAAAAGATGATATTGTCTACCTGAACTTACACGAACGCGCTCACGGCCCTCACGGTCTCGTTGCTGGAACAACGGGATCTGGGAAGTCAGAAATATTACAATCTTACATTTTATCGTTAGCATTAAACTTTAGCCCAGAGGATATCGGTTTTCTCCCAATAGACTTTAAAGGTGGAGGTATGGCAAATTTATTCAAAGATTTGCCACATTTGATGGGTGTTATCACCAACTTAGATGGGGCAGGGATCCAGCGCGCTCTGGCTTCCATTAAAGCAGAATTACAAAGCGTCAGCGTCTATTTGGTAGATTTGGAGTCAACCATATTAATGGATATACGAAATTATACAAGGAAGGTCGTACAGGGATAGAGGGAGATTTTCCTACAGAGCCACTCCCACATCTATTTTTAATTTCAGATGAATTTGCTGAGTTAAAGCAAAATGAACCAGAGTTTATGACAGAACTTGTGACAGCGGCTCGTATTGGTCGTTCCCTAGGGATCCATTTGATTCTAGCTACTCAGAAGCCTTCAGGTGTTGTTAATGATCAAATTTGGTCTAATTCACGATTTAAGCTGGCGCTAAAAGTAGCGGAAAAAGCAGATTCGAATGAGATCATAAAGACACCAGATGCTGCAAGCATTACACAGCCAGGCCGTGCTTATTTGCAAGTTGGGAATAATGAGATATATGAACTATTCCAATCGGCATGGAGTGGGGCACGTTATGCACCGAAAGCGAAAGCAAGTACTGAAGAAGTTGATAATAGACTTTGGGTAATTAATGAGCTAGGACAATATGAGCTTGCGACTACAGATTTGTCTTATCTAGACGAAGAGATGGTTAGTAGGGATGCTGATAATGATGAGACTGAATTGGATGCTGTTGTAGATTATATTGCACAGTATGCAAAAAGTGTGAATCTCTGTATGCCAACTAAACCATGGCTACCTCCACTTAATGAGGATATTCCTTCTCCGATTTTAACTGAAAATTGGGGGGATAAAAAACTTCACAAAGCTCCTTTTGCTTTAATGGATATTCCTTCGGAACAGGATCAGCGGATGCTAGAGTTCGATTTAGAAGAATTTAGTCACAGTATCATTTATGCTTCTCCAGGATTTGGAAAGTCACAAGCGCTTCAGACATTAGTCATGAATTTTGCTAGACTTAATAAACCAGATCAAATACATTTTAATTTATTTGATTTTGGAACGAATGGATTATTCCCTCTGAAAGGATTACCACATGTGGCAGATATTGCTACATTAGATGATGCAGAAAAACTAATAAAGTTCCTTAAAAGTTTACAAAAGGAAATACAAAAACGACGGGATTTATTGGCTGAATATGGAGTCACTTCTATTGAACAGTATGAGCAGAAGACAGGGCAATCTTTACCATTTATTTTGAATATTGTTGACTCTTATGATACTGTGCGTGATCATCCGCTTGAAAGTTCTGTTGAATCTGCTTTTCATCAGGTACTGCGTGAGGGAGCGAGCCTAGGTATTTATTTGATAGCAACAGTTCTCCGAAATACTAGTATGAAATTAAGTATGCGAAGTAATTTTGCTACACAGTTTGTTCTATATTTGGTAGATAAGGACTCCAAAAAAGATCTTATTGGTTTTGATGCTCTGGCTGATCAAGTTGTTCCTGGTCGCGGTCAGATTAGATTTGAGGAACCAATTCGTTTTCAAGTATACCTTGCAACGGAAGGAGGTTCAAATCTTGAGAGACTGCAGAGTTTAGAAAACGCTATTGAATCAATGGACAAGTCATGGAATGGCTCTAGACCCGAAGCTATCCCGATGCTGGCTAATGAGATTACATTTGAGGAATTTGAAAATGATGTAGCTGTTCAAGAAGAACGGGAGAGATTCAATATTCCAATTGGTTATGATAAAGAAACAACAATGATTCGCTCTATTGAACCAATGAATTATGACTTTATTCTTCTCATGGATGACACTCCTTCTCAAACATATAGTATTGAACGAGCAATATTGTCAGCTTTTTCAGAGTTTTCTGGGAAAATGGACCGTGTAGTGGTTGATACGGATGGACGTTTTGCTGGTATGAATGAATATTTTGACACTAGAATTGATGAGGCGAATATTAGCCAATTCCTTGGTGAACTCTTAGGAATCATCCAATCTGGTAAGCGTAGAGAGCAACCAATGTTTGTTTATCTTCCAGATATACACTTAACTGGAGATAAGATTGTGTTGACGGATAAAGATGTAAATACTTTGTTCACCAAATCTTCGGTAGTTAACATCCATTTAATTTCCATGGTTATCAAAGTAGCATAGTTAGTAAATTTACACCATTCTTTAAGCGACTTCGACAAAATGTTCCGATGGGAACGTTTGGTACTACCTTTAATGAACAAAAGGTCGTACCAGGTCGTACTCAATACAATGAACCTTTGGTGGAACTTAATGAAACACAGTTCTTCGTTGGTAGAAGTGTTCATCGCCTGAGAATAGCGCAAGATAAGTAGTTACAAAAAGTTTTCATAATAAGTCTTGAATGTGCTATAATAGACAGAGAGATTCCTGTTAACAAGTAACGATGATGCGTCTAAAATCAATTTAGGAGAAAGAATTATAATGAGTCTAAAAAAAGAAAAAAAACATTTGTTTGGAAAAGTGTTAATTATTTTATGCTTGATGCTTACTGTGGGAGTTCTTATCTATGTAAGTAAATCAGATAGTTTTTCTTTTATTTTAGGAACTAAGGAAAAAACACATCTTCGAATTGGAATTGTCAATCAAGATGAGGGTGAGCAATTAAATAGTGTCCAATATAATTTTGGAGATGATTTTACAAAATTACTAGCGAAGGATGAGAAAAAAGAGGCGAGTTGGAAAGTCCTATCTAGGAATCAAGCAGAAAGCCAGTACAAGGATGATTCACTTGAAGCTATCATTTACATACCTAAAGATTTCTCGCACAATATATTGCAATTGTCAAGTTTTAATCCTGAAAAGGCCAAAATAACGTATAAGGTAAAAGATTCTGTAAAAAAAGAACAGTCTCTTGAAATGGCTCAACAAGTCGGGGATTATGTTAATAGCTTGAATCAGAAAACCATTCGTCTATATTTTACAAGTGTCATTAATAATCTTGATGATGCCAAACTTCGGATGAAAACAATTGTTGATGATGAATCAGATGTGTATAGTTCCTTATCTACTTCAATCTTTCAACCTGCTGATAGGAGTATTAAATCAATAGATTCCATTCCTTCGATCGCACAGAGTGTTCAGTCTTCTAATAGAGCATTTGAACAATCAACGTCAAGTTTCAAAACCTCAACCTCTGATTTGTTGAAAAAAAATTCGGAGTCCTTACTCGGTCAAGCAGATCCAATTTTAAAGTACAAACAAGTTCAATCACAGGTTGCTAATCACAATGCTCGAGTCGCAGGAAATTCTATTAAGAATCAATATGATAAAGATAATGAATTGTATCTAACCCTTTATAGAAATTCAATGAATTATTTGCATCTTTTCAAAAATACAGACTCCTCTACTGATCCAGATAATTCAGAACCTTATTTTAAACGTTTAGCTCAGCGTATAAATAGTTATAATGAGAAGATGAAGCAATATCAAGCGCAGATAGAGCAGTCTCGAAAAGAACTAGGCTCCATTCGGAGCTCTCTTGAGGAGTCTCGTAGACAAATATCTCAGAACTATTTTGACGGTAAAGAAATTGATACATCGACCTTAGGAAGTGATGAGGCAGCGATTTTAAAAGCAGTCAGTGATGAAGCAGATCAAAATAGTGTAAGACAAGCTTTAGCTAAGCAGGTTGTTAATACTTTATCAGATTCAGATGAATTGCCCATAGATTATACTAATCAAGTAGATAGCACGATTGCTTCTATTAGTGTTAATCCTAGTGATTATGGAATCTTATTTAATAAACTAAAAGAGTTTGGAGCTTTAACAGATGGACAAATCAATTCATATTACGCAAAATTAAGCCTATTGTCGAAATATGCGAGCATTAAAGGTAGGACTACTGGTTCGATGCCAGGCTATACGTTTATAACCGTAGCTAATGATGTGTTGCCACCTACAGAGACTCAAACGGTTACAATGACTCATGTTTATCCTGAGCTCTCTTCTGCAGGAACTGGAGCTAAGAAATATATTGAAACTCCTATTCGTGTGACAAATGTACGTGTTAAGGGTGCCAAGGGAGCCACAGTAGTCCCAAGCGTTGATAAGATTTCAGCACCGACTACCCTCCAACTTCAAATTCAACTTTCTCCTAATTATGGACTGAATACTATTATGTTTGAACTTGAAATTGGTAGTGAAAGAATTCCTTTGGAGTATAGTTTCTTTTATGATGATAATAAAGGAAATGTTGCGTTAGTAAAGAAAGATTTATCCCATATTTTTGACCAACTATCTCGAATTGATATAGCGTCGACTATGGTTAAGAATTTATATGGTAGCCCAACATCATCGTATAACAATGTTGACATAGCTAATCCAGCGAGTGACTCAGTTGCGAAGATGTATGGGAACATTTCACCATCATCTGTAGCGGATAAGTTGCAACAGAAAGATGTGGATCAATATAGACAGTCAGGAATTGACCTATATGTTAAATTAAGTGTAGAGATAAATAGACTTCAGGCAAATATAGCCTCTCTTCCTCAACTGGCAAAAGAAGAATTACCTAGCGATTATTTTGAAACAATTGTTAAAGACTTAGACGATTGGCACCAAGAGGCATCTAATAAGTTGAATGAGGAGTATGAGAAGTGGAAAAAAAATGGCCCAGAGCTTTTAGAGATTTCTCCAACAAGTTCAGGTGACGGTTTGTCAAATAGTAGACTTTATACAACAGATGATAGTAGTAATAGTCTATTGGATATTGTTACAAAACTTGCCTCTAATACTCGAAGCACTTCTGATACAATCATCTCTAATGGGAACACAATTGGATCTATGGATACACAATTTAATACTTTAGCAGAGCAAGCTAAAAGAGTTCAAGGAGAAGTGAAGGAAGTTCATCAGCAAACGGAATCACTTATTAAGAATCAGGCTAAGAATGTTGAAGATAGTACTGAATTTAATAAGAACTTCCAAGGAGTACTATCAAATGCTCGTTCGAACGGAACGGATAACCAAGCTGTTTTAAACTTCTTATCCAACCCAGTTGTAACTGAAAAAACCAATCAATCTGGTGTTTTATCAAATACACCGATCTGGGTTTATCTACTTGTAATCTTACTTTTAACCAATATTGCGACTGGGCTAACAATTAGAGAGTATGCTCATAGAAAGAAAGAGAAAATAGTTGAAAAGGAAGAAGAGCACTTCGAATAGATAAGAATTATTTTCTCATCAAGTCTTACAAAATTATCAGGAAAAAGTGCTTTTATAAAGGAATTTTTATTGTTTTCCTATCTTAAATTTGGTATAATAAAGGTGAATCCAGAGGCAGGCTAGAAAGGAAAAAATCGGAAACGAAACAGCCGCTGATGGTCGTTTTGCACATTGCAGTTTGAAATAAGGAGAGGAGGTTTATCATGTCTTTGTCTACCTTATTTGAAGTATCAATAGCTATTTTGGGTGTGGCCTCTGCTGGTTACCTCATCTATGCCTATTATGAGTTTCTAAAAGATATAGCTCATATGGAGAAAGTACATCATTTTCATCACGGAGGTTGAGACAAAAGTGTCTCGACCTCGCTTTTTATTAGAAAGAGATCCTTGAGGTTGCAGCTGCTTGCTCAAGAGCCACGGATTGTTGAGCAACCTCGTGGGGCTGGGACTATTTGTAAGGTCTGGGAAAGCTTTTAAAGCTGTACTTAGAAACATGAAAGCAAGCTGGATGTTTGAAAGTTTACTTCTATCCCAGCGCCTCCCTGATATTCTGTCCTCTTGGTTTTCATATTGATTTAAAAATGTTAAAATAGTAGGCAAGAAAGCGGAGAGAATGCATGCCAAAAGAAGAAAATTTAACGGGGAATCAGGTTGTAGCCCTAACAAAAAAATATTTAGCTGCAGAGGATGTGGCTTTTGTTCAAAAAGCGTTGATTTATGCGATGGAATGCCATAGCGGGCAAACTCGTAAGTCGGGAGAGCCCTATATCGTCCATCCGATTCAAGTGGCGGGAATTTTAGCCAAGCTCAAGCTGGATGCTGTTTCAGTAGCCTGTGGTTTTTTGCATGATGTCGTAGAGGATACGGCGGCGACCTTGGACGATCTGGAGCGAGAATTTGGCCATGATGTGCGCGTGATTGTGGATGGTGTGACCAAGCTTGGGAAAGTCAAATACAAGTCTCACGAAGAACAGTTGGCGGAAAATCATCGTAAGATGCTCATGGCCATGTCAGAAGACCTTCGAGTGATCTTGGTCAAGCTGGCTGACCGTCTGCATAATATGCGTACTCTGAATCATTTACGGCCAGACAAGCAGGAGCGAATCTCGCAGGAAACGATGGAAATCTATGCTCCTCTGGCCCATCGTTTGGGGATTTCCAGTGTCAAGTGGGAATTGGAAGACTTATCTTTCCGTTACCTCAATCCAACGGAATTTTATAAAATCTCCCACATGATGAAGGAGAAGCGCCGAGAGCGGGAAGCTCTAGTAGAGGAAGTTGTCCACAAGATTGAAACCTACGCGGGAGAGCGTAATCTTCATGGGAAGATCTATGGTCGTCCCAAGCATATTTACTCCATCTACCGCAAAATGCAGGACAAGAAGAAGCGGTTTGATGAGATCTACGATCTGATTGCCATTCGTTGTATTTTGAGCACTCACAGTGATGTCTATGCCATGCTGGGCTACATCCATGAGCTTTGGAAACCCATGCCGGGGCGTTTCAAGGATTATATTGCTAATCGCAAGGCCAACGGCTACCAGTCTATCCATACGACCGTTTATGGTCCTAAAGGTCCGATTGAGTTCCAGATTCGAACCAAGGAAATGCACGAAGTCGCAGAATACGGGGTCGCTGCTCACTGGGCCTATAAAAAAGGAATTAAGGGTCAAGTTGATGGCAAGGAATCGGCCATCGGGATGAATTGGATCAAGGAATTGATGGAATTGCAGAATCAGTCAGGTGATGCAAAGGAATTTGTTGATTCAGTTAAGGAAAGCTACCTGGCTGAGGAAATCTATGTCTTCACACCGGACGGAGCAGTACGTTCTTTACCTAAGGACTCAGGACCCATTGATTTGCCTATGAGATCCATACTAAGGTTGGGGAGAAGGCGACAGGAGCCAAGGTTAATGGCCGCATGGTGCCGCTCAATACCAAGCTGAAGACTGGGGATCAGGTGGAAATCATCACCAATGCCAATTCCTTTGGACCTAGTCGTGACTGGCTTAATCTTGTCAAGACCAGCAAGGCTAGAAATAAAATCCGTCAGTTCTTTAAAAATCAAGACAAGGAGCTGTCTATTTCTAAAGGGCGGGAGCTCTTGCAGGCTCAATTTCAGGAGAATGGTTATGTAGCCAATAAGTACATGGACAAGAAGCACATGGAAGATGTGCTCCAAAAGACCAGCTATAAGACTGAAGAAGCGCTTTTTGCGGCAATTGGTTTCGGTGAGATCGGTGCCATTAGTATTTTCAATCGTTTGACAGAAAAAGAGCGCCGTGAGGAAGAGCGGGCCAAGGCTAAAGCAGAGGCAGAGGAATTGGTCAAGGGCGGTGAAGTTAAGGTCGAAAATAAAAAAGACACTCTTAAAGTCAAGCACGAAGGCGGTGTGGTCATTCAGGGAGCGTCTGGTCTCCTCATTCGGATTGCTAAGTGCTGTAATCCTGTGCCTGGTGACGACATTGTTGGTTACATTACCAAAGGACGTGGTGTGGCCATCCACCGGCAAGACTGTATGAATCTCAAGGCTCAGGAAAATTATGAACAGCGCTTGCTTGATGTGGAATGGGAAGACAATAACACGACCAAAGAGTACACGGCCCACATTGATATTTATGGTCTCAATCGGTCTGGCCTCCTTAACGATGTGTTGCAGGTGCTGTCTAATACCACAAAAAACATCTCAACGGTTAATGCCCAGCCAACTAAGGATATGAAATTTGCTAATATCCATGTTTCTTTTGGCATTGCTAATCTGTCCATGCTGACGACGGTGGTGGATAAGATTAAGAGTGTGCCAGAGGTGTATTCGGTCAAACGAACCAATGGCTAAGTGCGAGCTTGTCAGAGTGGATGTTAGTCAGAAATAAAGGAAAAGATATGAAAATTGTCATTCAGCGTGTCAAACGTGCTCAGGTTAGTATTGACCAGCAGCTGCATAGCAGCATTGAACAAGGTCTCCTGCTCTTGGTAGGTGTCGGGCCTGATGATAGTCAGGAAGATATGGACTATGCGGTCAGGAAGATTGTCAATATGCGGATTTTTCCGATGCTGAGGATAAGATGAATCTTTCTGTTCAGGATATCGGAGGGGAGATTCTTTCCATTTCCCAATTTACGCTCCATGCAGATACCAAAAAGGGAAATCGGCCAGCCTTTACAGGTGCAGCTAAGCCGGATATGGCTAGTCCCTTTTATGACAGGTTTAACCAGCTGTTGGCTGAACAAGTGCCAGTCAAGACGGGCGTGTTCGGAGCAGATATGCAGGTGGAATTGGTAAATGATGGCCCAGTGACTATTTTGCTTGACACCAAGAATCGATGAAGGAGTTATGCGCCTTTTGAAGGTTAGTGGTTTAAGACCAAGCAAAAATAGTTTGTTTCTTTTCTAGAGAAAACTCATATTTATAGGATTCATAAGTAACTTTTAATAGACCAGATGCTGGTTTCCTTAGAAGTTCTTATGAGGCTTTTTGTGTGGTTTAAAGGCGATATTATTCTAGCAGGTGGATTTGGAGTTGATAGGGCGGAAGGGAAGACATGGGTTGCTCCTTGTCAGATGCGACAGATGTCTAGGGCTTATTGGAAAAGGGCTTTACGACTTATGGTATAATGATATATATAAGTTTGAGAAGTCTCTTGATTTTTTCAGACTGATCTTCATAAAAAGAATAGGAAATAAGTATGCGTTCGATTCTTGCCTTATATATCACCCTGATGCCGGTCATTCTGGCTGGAGTTCTGAATATGATCTTTTGCAAGTCTTCACTGCTAGAGGCGGCATACCGACCCATGGATGCTGGGATGATGTTAAAGGATGGGAAGAGGCTGTTTGGGGCTAACAAGACCTGGAAAGGTTTCTTTGGCATGATTCTCTGGGGAGCTTTGGCTCAGATTCTCTGGGGCTTGCTCTTGAAGAGTCTTCCTAGTCTAGAGAAGTTGCACTTGGTCTATGCTTTTTACGAAAATACCGTGCTCTTTAATCTGGTGCTTGGGGCTCTTTTGGGGCTGGCCTATGTTTTGTTTGAGCTGCCTAATAGCTTTATCAAGCGCCGTTTGGAAATCAGAGAGGGCAAGACGGCGGAGAATGGCTGGAAATGGACCTTTATCTGGATAGACCAGATTGATTCCTTGATTGGCTGTATTATTTTCTTACTTTTCTATATCCCTCTGTCTTGGCAGCAGATGCTGGGCATTCTAATCCTAGGGGCGGGCACGCATCTAGGAGTCAACCGCCTGCTCTACTGGGCTAAGCTTAGAAAAAATCGTATGTGAGATGGGAGTTTTTGATGAAAGAACTATGGCTGGAAAAAGAGCCTTCGGCCGTCTATGGCGGTAAAATCAATCAGTTAATCAACCTCTGTCAGCTGGGGTTTTCGGTTCCTAAGGGGTTGATTTTGCCAGCGGACCAAGTAATGGCTTGGCTAAGAGCGGCTCTGCCAGAATATTCAAAACAGGGACTTAAAGAGTTAATTCATTTGGGCAAGGAGGAAATTGCGGAGCGTTTGCAGCAATATCCCTTGGAGTCAGCTTGGCTACAGGAGTTAGCATCCTTTTGTCAGGAAAATCAAGCCTATATCGTTCGCAGCAGTGCCCTCTTAGAAGACGGACTGGCCATGTCATTTGCCGGCCAATATGACTCGATTGGCGATTGCCGGACACTGTCAGAAATTGAGCAGGGCATTCGTTCCTGTCTGCTTTCACTCTTTAATCCAGAAGCCTTGGCCTATTGGCAGCGCCAGGGTCTGGCTGAGAAGGATTTTGCCATGGCAGTGCTGATTCAGGAGCAGATAGAGCCCGACTTCAGCGGTGTTTGCTTTTCCCTAGATGTGGCAACCAATCAGGACCAGACCATGTTATTAGAGTATGTAAAAGGCTCGGCTGAGAGCTTGGTTAGCGGTCAAATTAATCCTGAGCAGCTGACTCTTGCTTGGTACAAGCCGGACTGGAGCCAGTTTGAAAAGGCTGAAATACCTCTGGCAGTCTTGCAGAAGCTGCACTCGCAGGTTTTGGAGATTGTAGCGTATTTTGGTCGGCCGATGGATATTGAGTGGTGTGCCGTCCAAGAGCAAGTCTATTTGCTGCAGGCTCGGCCCATCACGACAGTACCAACTAAAATCGACAGTGGCCGCTGGACGACGGCGAATTTCGGGATGGAGGAGTGGCGGCCCAGCCCTGTCCAAACCTGATGTTGAGCCTTTACCGCCATTCTTGGCAAGAAGCACTCTCTAGTTTTTTGCTGGCAATTGGCTTAGAGCCTGAAGGTGTGATGCCGCCGCTGATGCGTCTGCACTATGCCCGGCCCTTCTGGAACTTAGGCGTGGTCAAGCAAGGCATGGAGCAGATTCCGGGCTATATTGAGCGAGACTTTGATGATGAGCTGGGAGTCAATAAAGACTACCAAGGTCAAGGTTTTACCAGCAAATTAAGTCCAGCCTTGCTCTTGAATTTCCTGCGGGTAGCCTTGAAAACGCAAAAAGTAACTAAGAATTTTCTGCATCAGGCACCAGACAAGCTGCAAGAGCTGCGTCAGCAATTTACCCACCTGAATCAAGAAATACGAGAACTGAACGACCAAAGCCCGCTGCAGCAGGTCGAGAATCTTTGGCAGTTAGTGCTAAATCAGGTTTATTTAGACAGTGAGGGAGCTTATTTCTGGCAGGCCTACATCAATACGGTCCAGCTGTCTATGAAAAAGACCAGTCTCCTCAAATGGCTGACAGTCGATGAATTTTTCCAACTGATAGCTAAGTTAGGAAATGTTTCGCATACCAAGCCTTTGGCTCGGATGCTGGAAGCTGCGGATCTTATTTTGGCAGACGAGAAACTGACAGACGATTGGTTGAAGCTATCGGTGGAAAAGTTGCAGGAACTGGCTGCACAATATCCTGAGCGAGCTGATTTTATCAAGATTCAGGATTTCCAAAAGGACTTTGGCTACCACTCGGCTCGGGAGCTGGACTTGCGAGTAGCCAGTTACGAAGAAGATGCTCATCAGGTCCTGACAGCGGTCCAACAGTTGGTTGCTGATTCAGCGTATTACCAAGCGGCTAGAGCTTCGCTCAGTCTTGTCTCAGAGTCTGAACTTGATCTTGCTCATCTATCTCGAGCCAAGCAGAAAAAGATAGAAAAATCAGTCAAGACTTGAGGAACTTGCTCTGGTGGCGGGAGGAGTTCAAGGATATTTCCACGCGCTATTACCACCTCATTCGCCAGATTAGCCTCAAACTCGGCCGAACCTATGAAAAGCGAGGCTTTCTGAAAAATGAACAAGATATCTTTTACATTAAGAAAGAAAGCCTGACTGCCTTTATGGAAGGGCAAAAGACTGCTGACCAGCTCCAAGAAGAAGCAGCTGATAATCAGCATTACTGCCAAGCCTATCAGAATTTTGAGCCAGCGGGTGATTTGACTAATAAAGAGATGAGCTTGGAAAAGGTAGCCCATGACAGTCAGGCCCTGCTGACGGGAATGCCAGCCAGCAGCGGTCAGGTGACCGGTCGGGTTCGAGTCCTCTTGGATTTGGCGGATATTGAGACGATTGAGCCGGGAGAAATCCTTGTTACTCGCTATACAGATACGGGCTGGAGTTATGTTTTTGGTATTCTGGGCGGTCTTGTGACAGAGTACGGTGGAGTTCTCTGCCATGCATCCATTGTCGCTCGGGAATGCGGGATTCCAGCTCTGGTCTGTGCCAAGAATGCAACTCAGCTGCTAGAAACTGGCATGCTGGTAACCTTAGATGGAAGAAGAGGAGAAATAAGAATTCATGAAGAAGAATGAACCTTTGTTTATCGGTGAATACGATAAATCTGTTATCCTGACCTATATGGGCGCTGCTTTTGCACTGTTGGCAGTCTATGCCGTCATTCAGTCTCAGCTGCGGTTAGCTATGATGTCCTTTATCGTTAGTGGTATCTGTGACCTCTTTGACGGTGTGGTTGCGCGACGGATGAAGCGGACTGAAAGTCAGAAGCGCTTCGGCATTGAGATTGATTCGCTCTGCGACATGATTAGCTTTGCGGCTCTTCCGGCGGTGCTCCTCATGACTCAGCTGCCCTTGGGAGCGGCCAATATTATCTTGGCTGTCCTCTATGTCTTGGCTGCAGTTACTCGCTTGGCGCATTTTAACCGCTTGGCCAAGCATGATGAAGGATCTGGCTCGTATTTTATCGGCTTGCCCGTGACCTACAGCGCCCTCTTTTTTCCTCTGACCTATCTGGTCTGTCAATGGCTGGCGCCTGGTTTCTTTGCTTGGGTGTGGCTGGGCCTGTCTCTTTTGCTGCCCTTCCTATTTGTCTACAACTGCCGTATTCCCAAGCCAAATAAGCTGGCCTATCTGGTCTTTGCGATTCTAGCTGTTGCAAGTCTGATTGGTCTGGGGGTTCTTCCGCATGGTTAGGGTCTATCAGAGAAGGACTGGCCAAGTAGTGGAACCGACAGAATATAAGGCGGGGCTGTTAGATAAGCTTTATGGTACTGCTTGGGGCCGCATCTTGTTGTCTTTCTTGACCCGACCTAGCCTGTCTTATCTTCTAACTTTGAAAGACTACACTCTTTTTTCTCGCAAGAAAATAGCAGCTTTTGTGGAAAATTATCAGCTGAATCTGGCTGACTATGAAGATGGCCCCTATCCTCACTTTGCGGCTTTCTTCCAGCGGAAAATCAAGCCTGGTCTGCGTCCAGTCTGTCCTGACAGTCAAGTACTGGCGGTGGCGGATGCCAAGCTGGAGGCTTTTACCATTAGTCAGGACTTGCGTCTGACAATAAAGGGTCAGACATACAGGCTAGCTGACTTACTGCTGGATGAAGAGTTGGCTCAGCTGTTTAGTAGCGGAACAGCGCTGGTTTATCGACTGGGAGTGGAAGACCTGCACCGCTATCTGGCTGCTGAATCCGGCAGCATTACCCAAAGACGAAAAATCAAGGGACGCCTGCATACGGTCAGACAGGTAGCCCAGAAGTGGCGCCTCATTTACAAAGAAAATAAAAGAGAATACTGTCTTTTAGATACCGACCTAGGTCCTGTCCTGCAGATGGAAGTAGGGGCTCTCTTGGTCGGAAGAATATACAATCACAGTCAGGACCATTTGGTCAGGGGACAGGAGAAGGGCTGCTTTGGTCTGGGTGGCTCAACCATTCTTGTCCTCTATCCAGCAGACACGATTCGCTTGGATCAGGATATCCTGACATACTCAGACCTCGGAATAGAAACCCAGATTCAAATGGGTGAAAAGATTGGAGAAAAGCTATGTTTAAACGATTAGCTGTTTATTATAAGGAAATGTTTCCTTTGCTGCCGCGCCTTTTTGTGGCTGCCATCATGTTTTTTGAGATTTATTTTGTCCTTCTGCTCAATGACGGAGTAACCACCTTTCACTTTGACCATCAGGAGTTGATCGGAATTTTTACGATTTTCGTCTTTCTAATGATTCTGCGGATCGCAGATGATTTCAAGGACTACGAGACCGATAGACGGCTCTTTCCCCATCGGGCTCTGCCATCTGGACGAGTGAAAAAGAAGGACTTGGCTGTTGCCCTCAGCTTTATCGTAGCTGTGTCTGTACTTCTCAATGTTCTCTTTATGAACAATATCGGCTGGTTCCTCTTTCTCTATATCTACGGAACTCTCATGTCCTTCTGGTTCTTTAAGCGTGACAAGATTCAAAATTCTCTGCCACTGGCTCTAGTAACCCATAATCCGGTCATGATGATTTTGAATCTCTATACCATTTCTTTTGTATGTTACAAGTACAATCTGCCTCTCTTGTCCCTGCCGACTGTCTTGCTGGCCTTTACCATGTATTTCCCAAGTTTGATCTGGGAAGTCTGCCGCAAGATTCGGGCGCCAAAAGACGAGACCGAGTATGTGACCTATTCTAAGCTTTTTGGCTACAAAAAAGCCACTCGCTTTATCGAGGTGGTGACTCTGCTGGATATCTTGACCAATTTCGCTCTCCTCTGGAATATTTCCCATGTCGGAGTGGTAGTCTTGGTATTGAATGTCATCTGGATGACCGTCCAGTTTGAGCAGTTTATCAAGGATCCGACTCGCTTTAATATCCGGGAGCGGGTGGAGCGCTATACTTATATCACGGAGACGACCATGGTTCTGTCCGTTGCTGTTTATCTCTTGATGGGGGTACTTTGATGAAAAGAATCAAGCAGACAGGGCTTGACCAGGTCGGAGGCAAGGCCTATCATTTGCTGAAAATGCAGGCTGCTGGCTTGCCGATTCCTGACTTTGCAGTGTTTGCTTTTGACTTTTTTCAAAAATCTGCCAGCTCTGCTGACTTGGAGCGGATGGAAGCAGCCTATCGGTCTGGAGAGTTGGACTTGTCCCAACTCAGTCAGCAACTGCAGGACTGGGCTAAAGAGCAGTTTGCGCAAGAAGATCTGACAGCGGCAGAAAACTTGATCCGAAAGGAGTTTTCTCAGAAAGACTGTCGCTTTGCAGTTCGCTCATCAGCAACCATTGAGGATGGGAAGGCTTCATCCTTTGCCGGCCAGTTTGAGAGCCGGCTCAATGTGAAGCCAGATGGGCTTAAAGAAGCTATCCAAGCGACCTTGCTCTCTCTTTATCAGGAGTCAGCCCTCACCTATCTATTTGAGCAAGATCTATCTTTGAAGCAGGCACAGATGATTTGCCTTGTTCAAGTTATGCAGGAAGGAGACTTGTCTGGGATTTACTTCACAGCTAATCCCAAGGGCATTCTGAACGAGCACATCATTGTTATCGGTCGGGGCTTAGGCAATAAGGTTGTCGAGGATAAGATTCCTACAACAATGGTGACGCTCCATCCCAAGGACCAGCTCTTTTATACAGAGCAGACGGAGGACTCACCAGACGTATCACAGGAACAACTCGAGGAGCTACAAGCCTTGGTAAGTCAGGTAAGTCAGCTTTTCGGATCTTATATGGATATGGAGTTTACCTTCGCAAATGGCCAGTTCTATCTTTTGCAAGCACGACCTATTACTACCTTGCCAGAGGGACAGCAGATTATTCTGGATAACAGCAACATTGTTGAGAGCTATCCGGGCGTTTCCAGTCCTCTAACCATTAGCTTTATTCAAGAGGCTTATGCCAGCATTTTCCGCAGTCTGGCCCAGCGCTTGGTTGGTAAGGATGCCCATGAGTTGGCTGCCTATGAAGCCACTTTTCAAAATATGCTGCAGCCGGTCAACAGTCGGGTTTATTACCAGATTCAGAGCTGGTATCAGCTGCTGCAGCTTTTACCTTTTTCGAAGAAAATCATTCCTATCTGGCAGGATATGCTGGGAGTGCGAGAGACGGAGGTGCCTCAGATGCCAGTGCACTTGTCTACTTTCAAACGCCTGCAAATCATGCTCCGAATCATCCGAGAGTTTTGGACGGCACCCAAGCAAATGCGGCAATTGGAAGAGCAGTTTGCCCAGATTCAGCGCGAATACGAAGCGAGTTTTTCTCCCGACGCAGATGCGGAGAGCTTGATTACCTTGGTCAGCAAGCTAAAAGAGGATATTCTGGCTAACTGGGACATTACGCTGGTCAATGACCTTTATGCTTTTGTCTATACTGGACTGCTAAAGAAGTCGCGTCGCGGTGGGGCTGTTCAGGCTGAGATTGCAGGAATTGAGCAGATTGAAAGTATGCGACCGGCTTGGCTCTGCAGGCTTTAACAGCTCAGCTGAAAGCAGAAGAAAATGCAGAGATTAGACAGACTATGGCGAGTGAAAGTCCAGCAGTCTTTCTGAATCGCCAGCACCCTTTGGTCAAAGAAATAGTCCGTTTTATCCATGAATTTGGTGATCGGGCTCCGGAAGAGTTGAAGTTAGAAACTCCAACATTTCGAACGCACCCAGAGCGTCTGCTCAAGCTCTTGTTGCAAATGTGCCAGCAAGAGGAGAAGAAGCTGGCTCCTCGGAAATTTGAAGAAGCTGAGCAAAAATCAGGCTGGTGGACGAATTTTCTTCGCAAGCGAGCCATGACTGGTGTTAAATATCGGGAAAGTTCTCGCTTAAACCGAACACGAATCTATGGCATGATGCGGCAGATTTTCAGAACGCTTGGCCAGCAATTAGCCGAGCAAGGTCTACTGGGTGCAACAGATGATGTTTTTTATCTGACAAAGGAAGAAATGTTTGAGTTGACCAGAAAGCCCAGAGATATTAGTGGCTTGATAGATGATCGTCGAGAAAAGATGGAGGCAGATAAGGAGCTACCAACCTTTAGTCGCTATGTTTTTGCTGGACAGGTCTTTGAGAAATACCTGAAGCCGCAAAAACGTACCAGCAGTCATAATACGGGTAATCAAGCCTTACAAGGAATTGGTTGCTCACCTGGCTGCGTTAAGGCTCAGGTTTTGGTCGTGGAGGATGTGCAGGAGATTGAGTCTGCTCAGGACCGGATTATCGTGACCAAGATGACCGATCCGGGCTGGGTTTATCTTCTGACCCAAGCCAAGGGTGTCATTGCCGAGCAGGGCTCTTTGCTCTCCCACACTGCTATTATTTCCCGCGAGTTGGGTATTCCCTCCATTGTCAATGTTAGAGGAGCTTGCAGTCAATTGCAAAATGGCGACTGGATTGAGATGGATGGCCTTACTGGCAAGATTCGACTGATCAAGGAGGAAGACCATGCTGGAAATTAAACCAGTTAAACCCAATACTGCAGAGATGGACGATTTTCTGGCCCTGCCCAAGAAGATTTACCAGCCAGACCACCTCATGCAGTCGGAAGAGGAAGAGCTAGCTTTGATTGAGGGCAGTCACCCGCTGAGTTCTGACTTAGAAACCTATGCCTTTATTGGCTATGTGGACAGTCGGCCTTGTATTCGAGGGCTTCTGACCTTCTATCCAGATGATGAGGCTGCTTACTTGGGATTTCGAGTCGATCAATGACCAGCAGATTGCATCTGCTTTTATCGAGCATTTAGCAGGTTTCGCCCGCAGTCTCGGAGCTAGCAGGATTATCGGTCCGGTACAGGCAAGTTTTTGGCTGGGCTATCGAATGCAGCTGACTGGAACAGAGGAGTTTCCTTTTACTGGAGAACCTCATAATCCAGACTATTATCCTCAGCTGTGGCGGGCTGCAGGTTTTGAACTCAAGGAGTGCTATCTGTCCAATTTTTATCCCAAGGTCAGCAATCAAACTCATCAGGACAAGCTGGCTCATCGCTTTGAGTCTTTTGAAGAAGCGGGATTCACTATTTGCTCTCCCAAAAAGAAGGACTGGGAAGAAGCTTCGCTGCAGGTTTTTGAGCTCCTCAATCGCCTCTATCAAGATTTTCCGATTTATCGTTCGATTTCCAGTCAGCAGTTCAGTCAGATTTTTCAGAAATACCAGTATATTCTTGATTTTTCTATGGTGAAGCTGGCCTATAAGGAGAGCAAGCTAGCAGGTTTTCTGATTGCCATGCCAGACTATGGCTCTCTGGTTTATCAAAAGCTGACTCCTCTCAACCTAGCCAAGCTTTTTTGGACCAAGCGCTTTGCCAAACGTTATACGATTATGTATCTGGGAGTGGATGAAGAATTCCTGGGCTTGGGCTCTGCCTTGGCCTATCCGATTTTTAAAGAAGCGCAGAAACGGCAAGCCTCGGCTATCGGCGCCTTGATTCACCAAAATACCGTCACGCGCCACTATGCGGGAGAACTGCAAGGGGACAAGCATGAGTACGGCCTCTTTGAGTTGGATTTGGGGCTTAGATGATCTGTAACACAGTAGGTTCTCTCTCAGGGAATCTGCTTTTTTTGTTTCCGCTAAAATGAAATCCTTCCTTTCCCTATCGACAGCTGAAAGAAAAGTATTTATCAGGCTAAGGGATTGCAATTTTGAGTAAAATCCAGTAAAATTTTTATTAGTTTATTATATGAAGAAAAGGGAATTTTATGAAAAAAAGAGTCACTGGTGACATATACCAGCGCTATTCTTTTAGAAAGCTGTCTGTAGGTCTAGTTTCCGCTACTATCGGAAGCTTCTTTTTGTGTACGACAATGGGAGGAGCTGTCAGCTCTGTTGAGGCAGCAGAAGTGTCTGCCAATCAGTCTACCCTCGTTCAGTATCACTATGTGGTGGAGAGCGATCTGACTGAGGCTGAAAAAGCTGCTATTGTAAAGGAACTACCCAAATTTGCGGAGGATAATTCGGACGCTTATTATTTGGTTTACCGTCCGACAAAGCAGGAAAGCTTGTTAGGAAAGCTCCCTAAGACAGGCGAGTCAGGTCTTTTGGAAGTGGCTTTTGCAGCTACAGGTCTGGCCTTAGTTGTTTTAGTGCTGGCACGAGGGAAAAATGGCAAGAGATATCTGTCATCTATTTTGCTTGTGACAGGCTTGGGTTCTGTGCTTCTGCCAGCTTCTGTTTTGGCAGTCAGCAGTACGGATTTGGCTGCCTATAATCAAAGTCTGACTTTGGCCGTTGGCGATCAGTTGCCAGAACCATTGAAAATTGCTGGCTACCAGTATATTGGTTACCTTAAAAAAGAAGCGCAGCATCAACTAGCTCAAAGAGGAAACTCTCAGCTGCCAGCCCTTCAAAAGGAAGCCTCAGCTAGTCAGCCTGATCAACAGTTGAAAGATTTAGCAAGTCGCCCTAAGAATACTGAAGCTCCGAAAGAGGCGCAGCCTGCTGGCGGAGACTATCTCTCCGAGAAGGAAAGGGAGGAAATTGCTGCTAAAGAATGGGAATTTGCTCGTCAAACGCCAGTTCATGAGCGACCAGAACTGCAATTTACAAGCCAAGCAAGGACCCAGACCCAAGAAATTCCCTATAAAACGGAGTATCAATATTCAGATGACTTAGCCGAAGGACAATCTCGAGTGATTCGCGCGGGCATTCCAGGAACTCGCAAGATCGTTACACGTCACTATAGTGTTGAGGGAAAAGTCATAGAGAGCAAGCAGGTTTCTGATCAAGTAACCACTGGGCCTATTTCAGAAGTTGTTTTAGTCGGGACTGCAGCAAATAAGGCTGTTCCTAAAGAAGCTCCAATCCATAAAGTTCCAGAGCTCACTAGTTATGGCACGGTACCTGATAGTGCCCCAGTACAAGAGGTTCCAGAGTTGTCTGACTATGGTACAGTTCCGGATAGCGCTCCCGTTCATGAAGTTCCCGAGCTCACTAGTTATGGCACCGTTCCTGCTAATGCTCCTGTGCAAGAGGTTTCCGAGCTTACTAGTTATGGCACAGTCCCTGCTAGCGCCCCCGTGCATGAACTCCCCGAGCTAACGGAGTATGGTACTGTTCCCGATACCGCTCCCGTTCATGAAGTTCCTGAGCTCACTAATTATGGCACGGTTCCCGCTACCGCTCCCGTGCATGAGCTTCCCGAGCTGACTACCTATGGCACCGTTCCTGCTAGTGCTCCCGTGCACGAAGTTCCCGAGTTAACTGCGTATGGCACCGTTCCAGATAGCGCTCCCGTTCATGAAGTTCCTGAGCTCACTAATTATGGCACCGTTCCCGATACTGCTCCTGTGCATGAGGTCCCCGAGCTCACTAGTTATGGCACTGTTCCAGATACCGCCCCCGTGCACGAGAAACCTGAGTTAACTAGCTATGGCACCGTTCCAGATAGCGCTCCCGTGCACGAAGTTCCCGAGCTTACTAGTTATGGCACCGTTCCCGATACTGCTCCCGTGCATGAAGTCCCTGAGTTAACTGGCTATGGCACCGTTCCAGATAGTGCTCCTGTGCACGAGAAGCCTGAGTTAACTGGATATGGCACCGTTCCCGCTAGTGCTCCCGTGCATAAAGTTCCAGAGCTCACTAGTTATGGCACGGTCCCTGATAATGCCCCGGTACAAGAGGTTCCAGAGTTGTCTGACTATGGTACAGTTCCGGATAGCGCTCCCGTGCACGAGCAACCCGAGCTCACTAATTATGGTACAGTTCCGGATAGCGCTCCCGTGCACGAGCAACCCGAGCTCACTAATTATGGCACAGTTCCCGACACTGCTCCCGTGCACGAGGTTCCTGAATTAACTGATTATGGTACAGTTCCAGATAGCGCTCCCGCTCATGAAGTTCCCGAGTTAACTGGTTATGAAAAAGTCCCAGATACTGCTCCAGTCCATGGACTTCCTGAGTTAGAGTTGGTTGCAAAGGATGAAACTAGAGTAGAGAAAATCGACTTCACCACTCGAGAGGAAGAGACGGATGAGCTTGTGAAAGGCGCTCGTCAAATCGTCACTCCAGGTGTTCAAGGCGAGCGTACGATTAAGACTCGTATCTATAGTTCCAACGGTCAGGAAATTGCCCGTCAAGAGCTGTCCAACGAGGAAACTCTAGCTCCAGTCACACAAGTTGTCAAAATTGGCTCTGCCAAGCCACATATGGTACCGAGCACTGCGCCGCAAGCATCTGCCCTCCCAGAATATCCGCTGACTTATACGGATGAAACTCGAGTAGAGAAAATCGACTTCACCACACGTGAAGAGGAGACGGATGAGCTTGTACAAGGTGCCCGCCACATCGTCACTCCAGGAGTGCAAGGCGAACGGACCATCAAGACTCGAGTTTATACTTCCAATGGTCAAGAGATTGCCCGCCAAGAACTGTCCAATGAGGAAACGCTAGTCCCAGTTACGCAAGTTGTCAAAGTTGGCACCGCCAAGCCACATATGGTACCGAGCACTGCGCCGCAAGCATCTGCCCTTCCAGAATATCCGCTGGCCTATAAGGATGAAACGCGAGTAGAGAAAATCGACTTTACTACACGTGAAGAAGAGACGGATGAGCTTGTCCAAGGTGCTCGTCAAATCGTCATTCCAGGGGTTCAGGGTGAACGTACGATCAAGACTCGTATCTATACTTCCAACGGTCAAGAACTTGCCCGCCAAGAGCTGTCCAACGAGGAAACGCGGGCAGCAGTTGCTCAGCTTGTCAAAGTCGGCACAATAAAACCGCACATGGTACCAAGCGATGCCCCGCAAGTGGAAGCCTTGAAAGAGTTCGATTTGATTTCGCTTCATGATCTACTGACAGAAGCGGAGCAAATCAAGGCTCAGGCTCGTTATTTCAACGATAGTCAAAGTCGCCAAGCAGCTTATGATACTGCTTTGGCGGCAGGTCATACGCTTCTCAATCAGTCACAAGCCAGCCAAGAAGAAGTCAATCAGCTGGTGGACCAAATCAATCAAGCCAAGGCTCAGTTACAGGGTCTTGAAGTAGACAAAACACGCTTGCGGAATGAACATGATCTGGGCAGAATTGTGCAGGCGACTGTTCAATACAAGAATGCTGATGCAGATAAGAAAGCAGCTTACACGAACGAATTGGCCAAGGCAGAGGGAATTCTGAATAATCAAACCGCTACACAAGCGCAGGTCAATCAAGCTTTTGCCAACCTGACGGCAAGTAAGACCGCTCTAAATGGTGTGCCTAAGGTTAAGCCGACAGCTTCAATCTTAAGTCTGACAGAAAATCCAGAGGACAAGTCGGTCACGGTTCAATATAGCTTGGAAGACAAGACAAAATCCTTACGCTCAGCGACAGCTGAATTGTACAAGGGAGACCAGCTTGTTCGTTCGCTTCCGATTGACAATGTAGCAGGAAGTCTGAAGATTGATGACTTGGATTACTATACAGGCTATACGCTAAAAACCAAGCTGACTTATGAGCTTGATGCTGGTAGCCTGACTGACCTTGAAAAAGATAGCCGCAACTTTGAGTTGCAATACAAGAAGATTTCCTTCCGTGATATTGATTCGGCTGAGTTTTACAGAAAAGAAAGGACCAGTTCAAGCGTGTCGTTTCCATGACTGCTATGCCTACGGACCTGTCTAACTACTTTGTCAAAGTCAAATCAAGTGAAGTTAAGGACATGCTCTTGCCAGTTCACAGCATGGCAGAAGGCCAGAAGGATGGCAAGGCTGTCTACAAGGTAAGGGTCTCTCTACCTGAGCTGGTACAAGAGGGCGACACAGGCTACAAGTCTGGTTATGACTTTTATATCAGCAGGGCAGTGCCTAGTCAGCAAAATGTCTACACGAGCTTTGCTGGTTTGGTAGACGCCATGAAGAAAAATATGGCTGGCAACTTTGTTCTAGGAGCCGATTTGGATGCCAGCGAGGTCAGTCTGGCCCCTACTGATTATGTCTATCTCCGAGGAAACTTCACAGGCAGTCTGACTGGTAACAACAATGGCAAGCAGTATGCGATTTATAATCTAGCCAAACCTTTGTTTGAAAACCTCAAGAGTGGTTCCTCTATTTCTAATCTGGACCTGAAAGAGGTCAATATTGTCGGGACCTATGACTCTGCTGCCTTGGCCCGTAGTGCAGATAATGCGCAAATAACGGATGTTTCTGCTCAAGGTAGAGTGTCGGTAGTGGGCAATGCTTCGCAAGTGGCTGGTTTGGTCGTTGTCGCAAGCAATAGCCAAATCACCAACAGCTCCTTTACAGGAACTATTCAGACCAATGACAAGCAGTACAAGGCCTATAATGTCGGCGGTTTGGTTGCCAACCTCAAGGGAGGAAATTCCTTGCTGAGTCAGAGCAGGGCAGATGTGACCATTCTGGCAGGTGCTCGAACAAACGAACAGCGCTTCGGCGGTCTGGTCGGTCGCTTGGAAGACAATGCCCGCATCAGCCGTTCTTATGTGACTGGAAAGATCCAAATTCTACGAAGAATGGTCAGATCGGCGGAGTGGTTGGTTCTAATTATTTCAACGGCTTGATTGATAATGTTATCAGCAATGTCAGCGGTACAAATGTCTACAGCATTTCTGGCGACCAAGATTACAAGAATGATCGCATCAGAGAAGCCTATGCCGTTGAAGGAAACGAAACTCTAGGCAATGATCAGTTTGTCACGTCTACTCTGACTTTGGACGAGGCAGAAGAGAAGCTGGCTAGCCTAGACATTACGACCACGCTAGAAGACAGCAATCTCAATCTCCATACTGTTGACTACAGCAAGGAAAAGAATGCTCGTGCAGACCGTCTGATAGCCTATGCCAATATGGAAAAACTCCTGCCATTCTATAATAAGGAAACCATCGTTGCCTACGGCAATAAACTTCCAGATAATCACAAGCTTACTAGAGAGTATTTGCTGGATGTGGTTCCGATGAAGGGCGACCAGATGATCACCGATATCCATAGCAACAAGACTGCGATTAATCGCCTGATGTTGCACTTTGAGGATAAGACGGTTGATTATCTAAATCTGACCTATAAGGGAGACTTCAAACATCAAGCTATCGCAGAGTATGCTGTGAATGGTTTAGACCTCCTTTATACACCAGAAACCTTCCTATCAGACTATAGCAGAATTCTCAATCAAGTGCTGCCAGAGTTGAGCAAGGTTGTCCTTGACTCACCAGCCATGCGAACTGTTTTAGGTGTGAATACGGATGCTTCTCTGGATGAGCTCTATCTGGATACAGCCTTTGAGCAAGTCAAGACCAAGCTGGCAGAAGAGCTGCGCAAGGTTCTGGCTATGGACAAGTCCATCAATACTGAAGGCGATGTCGTGGCGGACTATGTAGCTCAGAAGATTAGGGACAATAAGGAAGCATTCCTGCTGGGTCTGACCTATCTCAACCGCTGGTATAATATCAACTATGACAAGACCAATGTCAAGGATTTGTCGGCCTATAAGTTTGACTTCTTTGGCAATCATAATGCTTCAACGCTTGACACCATCATTGCGCTTGGTCAGTCTGGTTTTGAAAATCTCAAGGCCAAGAACAACCATCTGGCCTACGATAACTCGCTCTCTGAAGCGACTGGCAAGCGCGGCCTTTTCAACTATCTGGAAAGCTATCGCCAACTCTTCCTGCCAGACAAGACCAATAACGAGTGGCTCAAGACCAATACAAAAGCCTATATCGTTGAGTCCAAGTCGGATGTGGCAGAAGCCAGACAGCTTCAAGATACAGCTAAGGACAAGAGCAAGTATTCTATCGGCGTTTACGACAAGATTACTGCGGACAATTGGGAACACAAGGGCATGCTCCTGCCACTCTTGACCATGACTGAGAAGGGTGTCTATGTCATCTCCAATATGTCCACTGTCTCCATGGGAGCTTATGATCGCTACCGCCTTGATGCCAATAACAGGGTGCGAACAGATGCAGAATTGGTTGAGTATGTCGAAGACCGAGTTAGAAAGTCAGCTGAATGGCAGCGTGACCACTATGATTTCTGGTATAAGATCCTAATCCCTGAAAGTAAGGACAAGCTCTTCCGTTCTGTTCTGGTTTACGATGGATTCTCATTGGTTGACAAGGATGGTAAAAGATATTGGGCTCCAGCTAATGACAAGAAATCACTAGCTATGCAGGAATTCTTTGGACCAGCCGGCAAGTGGTATCCAAGCAAGGGATACAATGCTTATGCTACGGGAAGTGTCACCCACTTTGATGCTGCTCGTTTGTTAGAAGACTATGGGAACTCTGTCTACACCCATGAGATGACGCATAACTCTGATGGTTCGATCTACTTTGAAGGTTATGGTCGCCGCGAAGGACTGGGGGCTGAGCTCTATGCGCGTGGTCTCTTGCAGTCCACACCAAGTCCAAATGAACCTACCATTACCCTCAATACCCTCTTCAAGACGGACAAGGATTCTAAGACACGGATGCATACCTATAACTTTAAGGAACGTGTCCAAAATGCGGCAGATTTGCAGCACTATGTCCATGGCATGTTTGACATGATTTACACACTGGATTACCTAGAGGGGACTTCGATGGTCAAACAGAGTGATGCAGCCAAGCTCCAGTGGTTCAGAAAGATGGAGAATTACTATATCACAGATAAATATGGTAAGCAGACCCATGCTGGTAACCAGACCCGCAGCTTCACTGCTGAGGAAATCAAGCAGCTGACCAGCTTTGAATCCCTGATTGACAATGATGTCATCACCCGTCGGGAGAATAAGGATAGCGGACAGTATCCACGCAATGGCTACCTCAGTCTCAGCCTCTTCTCGCCAATCTACTCAGCCTTGAGCAATCCAAATGGGGCGCCGGGAGACGTCATGTTCCGTCGCACAGCCTATGAATTGCTGGCAGCCAAGGGCTACCATGAAGGTTTTGTCCCTTATGTCTCAGGGAAATTCTCTGAAGAGGCTGCTGCAGAAGGCAAGACGACCTGGGATGGCTGGCTCAGGAGAGATGTTGGTCTGGTGACAGACCAGAAGGTTTTGGAAAATGTATTCAAGGGTGAGTATGCTTCATGGGCGGCCTTTAAGAAGGCCATGTACCAAGAGCGGATTGACCAGCTAACCAAGCTCAAACCAATCACCATCGAGTACGAACTCAGAAATCCTAACAGTACCAAGCAAGTAACCATTCGCTCGTATGCAGAGATGCAGAAGCTGATGGATGAAGCAGTCGCAGAGGATGTGCGCAACATTACCAATGCGACAAATCGTGTTGAAGCTAGCTGGGTCAACCTGCTCAAGAAGAAGATTTACAATGCCTATCTTCGTGAGACAGACGACTTCAGACAGTCAATCTTTAACAAATAAGCCTTAGGTTGCTTGTCGAAAATAGAAAAAGCTCATGAATCAGCTGAAAAACTGGCTTCATGAGCTTTTTATCTGTTGAAATTCTAGATGGATGCTTCAATCAAGTGCTTAAGATTGTCTAGGAGGATATCCAAGGCTAGGACCGCTTCCTGCTGATGGTCTGGCTGGTAGAGATGTTGGAAGTAGTCTTGGATATTGGCTTCAAAATCCTGTGGCAGGCGGGAGCAATTTTCTTTGGCATACTGGAGCATGCGCTTTTCGCCTGGATGGAGCTGCTCATTGAGAGCGAAGATCACATCAAAGTAAGAGGCGAAAAACTCGCTGCTGCGGTGATTGATGCTGAGCAGATCTTGGCGTTTGATCGCTTTTTTGATCTGTCTTGAAAAAGCTGGCATAGCTTGGTCAAGAAGTAGGAGCTGCTTACTGATGATATTCTTTTTCAGCTCAGCCGGATAGGGCAGACTATACTTGCTCTGGAGGTCAGCATAGCGACCGTCTCGATCGTAGAGAATCTTGCTGTGGACCAGATTGTACCACATACAGGTAGTGTAAGAATTCTGGGCTTGGTGCTCTAAAACGACAGTTCGTAGGTCTTGGTCAAAGTCGTTCAGCGAGCGGTAAATCAGCTCAATCTCGATACCATTATTGAGGACGCAGTCGTCTTCCAGTTCCCAAAATTGATTGCCAATTTCCATATAGGAGCAGTACTTGCTGAGGATTTCTTGGCGGATGGCTGGCGCGAGAGGAGCGCTCAGGTAGACATAGACATCATAGTCTGAGTCTTGGTCAAAATGCTGGCCGGCCCGTGAGCCTCCGAGAGCCAGAGCTTCCACTTGCTCCAGTTGAGCCAATTCTTTAAAGAGATGTTGTGGCATAATTTGTCCTTCTTAATTTTTTGACATCATTCTAGCAAAAAGTGAAAAGGTTTGCAAGGGAGTAAATGGGATATTTTCTTTCTTTTAAAAAACGTGATGAAGTGGGAGTGTCTAGAGTATTATTTTGATCAGAAAAGTCTTGGTCTTTCTAAGCGGTTTGTGATATGATTTGGTTGTTTTCTATACATCTTTCTATTGATCTAATTTATGCTTCTTAGTACAGGTAGATAGGATTTCCTAAAAAACTCCATAATTCCTACTACAACAATTATAGAGCATATGACATCGGATACGAAAAAATAGGAGGTCGGGATGTCCCAGCCTCCTATTCTTCCTTCATCTGTTCAAAGATATAGAGAAAAAATTCTTTCGAAACTTCAAAATGTCCATAACGTAGTTGAGAAGCATATTGACGCCATTCGGGATGTGGCCGTACTTTCTCAATGGGGCAGTCTTTGACAGGGTGGTAGTAGCTGACATTTCGCCGAAATGGTACAAAGCCTTCGAACATCTCTACTTGATAAGCTGTATCATCTAGAATCTTGCCAACTGCTGTAAAGGCCTGCAATTTTTCCTGACCATTCAGCTGATACTTGGGGCTGTAGTACAAAAGGTAATCTCCTTTTTTCATTCGGTTCAGCGGTGCTTTCTTTCCGTGGCAGACTTGGCAAAAGCCTCCCTCTACACCTCTTAGGACGTGTTCTTTTGATACGACACCAATCCAAAATCTAGTCATTTTCTGCCTCCAGTTCTATTAAGAGTTGGTTTAATGTTTCTGTATTATTTTCTAATTTTCCAAAGAACGTCTGATCAATGCCTTCTACCAGAGGAAGGGCTTGGTTGACCTTTTGCAGCCCCATATCCGTTAGGAGTATGATGTTGGCACGGCTGTCCTTGGGATGGACTTCTCGCATGATCAATTCTTTCTTGACCAAGAGGCGGATGATTTGGGATACGGTCATGACATCCATGTCAGAAAATCGGGCAATATCGGTCTGACTCACCCATTCTTGCTGACGCAGAAGCGCTGCAAGAGTGGTCAGAACGACAAACTGGGGATGGGTCAAATCAATGCTTTTCAGCTCATTTTTAATCAGCCCATGCCACTTGTGGTAGGCGCGGATAAAGAGCAGACCGGTTGATTTTTTGTATTCATCCTTGTAGGCGGAGTTAAACTGCGATGTTTCCATTAGCTTTTCCTCTAAATATTTTATAAGTACACTTATTATATTCTGACATCTTATTTTTGTCAATAAAAAGCCAGTTTAGACTAAAAAGTCTGAACTGGGTTCTGTTTATAGTTTTTCTACATAAATCTGCTGGGCAATCATAGGGCTAACTTGGATTGCTCGGCCGTCTACTTCTAGTTGATAGAGCTGGCTGTAGTCGTCATACTGCAGGAAATTGATTTCTTGGTCTATGTTTAGATTGTGCTTTTCCAGATAAGCCAAAAGCTCAAAGTCGTCGTGGACACGGCGGATGAGGTAGCTACCAGGCTCCTGAGCGGAGGCCAGAGTTTGATGGTATTTTTCTTTTAGCAGCTGGTGTTTGGCTGGGATTGTGCCACCATGAGGGCAGGTCTCTGGGAAATCCAGCATTTTTTCCAAGCCTGCGACAAAGCGTTCAGAAACGGTATGTTCCAGAATTTCGGCTTCCTGATGGATTTCGTCCGTGGTGTAGCCCAGCTTTTGGACCAAAAAGACCTCAATCAATCGGTGCTTGCGGTAGAGGTCAGAGACCAGCTGCAGACCTAGGTCAGTCAGCAGGTAGCCGGCCTTTTTGTCCTTGATTAGGAGTTCTTCAGCCAGCATTTTCTTCATCATCTCCGTCACGGCTGGCGGAGAAACCTGCATGTGCTGGGCAATTTCTTTATTGGTGATTTTCCCTGGCGCGTGCCAATCTCGTAAATACATTTTAAATAGTCTTCTTTATTTGGCGTCATCTTTTGTCCTCGTTGTTTTCCTAAGACTAGTATAGCAAAAAATGCTGAAAGAATACAATTTGAGGCCGAAAGTTCCTTTGTACGTTGACTTTTACATGAAATTTTGGCATATTTAGAGATAAATAGGAGAGATATCGAAGGCTGCATGAGCCTGCTAGCGGAGCCCTAAACGGTGCTGAAGAAATTTCATATGATGGATGTGGATGGTGATGGAAGTAGAAATCGAGCAATACCGCCTAAAATTACAAGCGATCGGCTGGTCTCAAGCTGCTCTTGATAAAGTTTTTCTAGCAGAAATGGCGTCATTGCCGCATGAATCAGCTCGCCAAGGTCTTTTTGAGGAGGCCCTTATATTTGGCAGTCCGCTCTTTCAGAAACTGTGGGCTTTTGAATGTCGAGCAGCCCAGCCCCAGCAAGCTGAGAAATTGTTAGAGCTAGCTATGCTCTATATGGACATGCCTGATGAATTGAGCGGGGAAGCAGCAGAAATCACCCGCTTGCTCTCACGTATACATCCGGACTTATCGCCACACGCTCCCTTTTGGCGCCAGTTTTCTCAAACGATTCGGCAGGCCTTTTCTCCGGTAGACTTTATTGCAGACAGTGGCAACCAAAGGTTAAAAGGTCAGTTGCACCAGTTTCGCTACGTCATTTCCAGTCAGCAGGCTCAGTGGATTAGAGAGCATTTTCGTAAGCCGGGGATGACAGATGGCCAGGCTCTCCTAGCCTATTTTCAGGCGCATCCTGACCTAGACTGCCAGCTCTGGGAATCTTCGCGGCTGCACAATAAAGCCTTTGTCAATAAGGACAAGGTGCTCTACCCAGACCATCAGCCCTATCAGGCCAATATCAAGATTCTCCATCGTTTCCATACCGAGTTTATTCTGGATAGGGAAGGGCGATTTCTTAATGTTTTGGATCCAGAAAGTAGCAGTCAAAATGGACTAGTCAATGGAGCCAGTTTTAATTACGGGGAGAAACCTTCGTTTTTCAATCACAGTTCCCATTATTACTACGATGTCAAAAGTCCAGCCCAGTGGGATCCCCAGTTTCGTAGGCTGGCGATCCGAAATGGCGGGCAAGCCTTCAAAGCTCCTCAGAATAATCGAGGTTTGGATAGTTACCATACGGCTAAGGGTTGCTATGCAATTGCGGGGAAAAGCGCTAAAAGTCAAGTTGATACCCAAGTAAAAAACTTTGAAAAATCATTAGTCGAAAAGTTAAAAGGAGAAGATTATCTCAAATATTTATGGAATAAAGTAAAAAATAAATATCTGAGACTATAGAAATGAGGTGGGAAGATGCCGATTAAAATGATCGCTACGGATATGGACGGTACCCTTTTGGACCCAAGAGGAGAGCTGGATTTGCCACGCCTGACAGCAGTTTTAGACCAGCTGGAAGAGCGGGACATCAAGTTTGTCATTGCGACGGGTAATGAAATCCAACGAATGCGTTTATTGTTGGGCGATTTGACAGAGCGCATGACCCTGATCGTCGCCAACGGCGCTAGAATCTTTGAAAAGAATGAAATGTTGCTGGGCACTTTCTGGCAGCCTGATTTGATTGCGGACACGCTGGCTTATTTTCAGGGTCAAGAACGAGAGGTGCATCTGGTGGTCACTTCCACTAAAGGTGGCTTTGTTCAGGACGGCACTGATTTTCCGATGATTAGCAAGATTATGACAGAGGAAATGGCGGCCCATTTCTACAAACGAATGAATTTCGTGCCTAATCTGCAAGATCATCCGTTTGAAGAAGTGCTAAAGATGAGCGTTATGGTCGATGAAGCGCAAGCGGCAGAGATTACGCAGCAGATCAATACAGCATTTGCTGGACGATTGAGTGCTGTGACCAGCGGTTATGGCGCGATTGACATTATCCAAGAAGGTCTTCACAAGGCTTGGGGGCTTCGTCAGCTCATGGACCGGTGGCAAATCAAAAGCAAGGAAATCATGGCTTTTGGCGACAGCGAAAATGACTTGGAAATGCTGGAACTAGCGGATTTCTCCTATGCTATGGAAATGGGGAAGAGAAGATTAAGCGCATTGCCAGTCGCTTGGCACCAGCCAATTCAGAGGCCGGTGTTTTGCAGGTGATTGAGCAATACTTAGAAAAAGGAGTCTAAATGGCAGTTCAACTATTAGAACAGTGGCTTTTAAATGAGCAGGCAAAGATCCAGAAAAATTATCGGGATCTGAATCAGCTTGCGGTAAAAGAGCCAGCGATTATTTTTATCGGTGATTCGATTGTGGAATATTTCCCACTGCATGAGCTATTGCAAAGTCCTAAAACCTTGGTCAATCGTGGCATTCGTGGCTACAAGACTGATTTGCTTTTAGAAAACTTGGATGCCCATCTCTTTGGGCAGGCTCTGGACAAGGTCTTTCTCCTGATTGGAACCAACGACATTGGCAAGGAGATGCCTCAGACTGAAACGCTGGCCAATCTGGAAGCAGTTGTTCAGGAGATTTCCCGTGACTATCCTCTAGCTCAGATCCAGTTGCTGTCCGTCCTGCCTGTGAATGAGCAGGAGCAGTACAAAGGAACGGTGTATATTCGGACGAACGAGAAAATCCAAGCCCTTAATCGTGCCTACCGAGCCCTGGCAAGCATCTATACCAATGTCCATTTTATCGATCTTTATGATAACTTCTTGGACGAGGGCGGTCAGCTGCGGGAGGATTTTACTACGGATGGCTTGCACTTGACTATTGCTGGCTATGCGATGCTGTCAAAGGCACTGCAGCCGTATCTCTGAGAAAATATTTTTCTTGGCCAGCTTAATCAAACAGTTAAAATTGAAATTTCAAAGAGGCTGGGACAAAAGTCCTAGCCTCTCAATTGTCTTTGGATTGTCGAGCAAGACGCAGTGGTTGAGTGGCCTCTACTACGCTGATTTCATCAGCTTTTACAGCCCTACTCAACTGTGCGGAGGTGGGACGACGAAATCGAATTCTAACGAATTACCGATTTCTGTCCCACTCTCTTTCTATATTTATTAAAGATCTTTGCTTGCTTTAGTCTAGCCACTGGATAAAGGCCATCTTATCTTGGTGATTGTAGCCAGCCCGTTTATAAAATTCCCAGGTGCTTTCTTTCTTGGAGCCCGTCAGCAGCATCATTTTGTAGCAATTGGCTTCGGTCGCTAATTTCTTAGCAAAATCAAGGCATTCACTGGCATAACCCTTGCCTCTAAAGTCATGATGAGTAACGACATTTTCGATCAAGGCGTAGGGGCGTAGCCCTCTCGTGAGATTGGGAATGACGACACAAATACAAGAAGAAACAATCTTTCCGTCAAGCACTTTGACAATAATATGGTGGTCTGGATCTTCTACCATCCGCTGCCAGACTTTTTGTAAGGTTGGGCTTTTTTCTGGAATGGCCGTCTCGTGCCAGGAGAGGTACAAATGGAGTAATTCATCTAGGTCGTTGAGACTGGCTTCTCTGATCATCTTTTCACCTACTGTTTTGGAATATTTTCGTTTACCTAGCAATATTATAGCATGTTTAGCCCTTAAATTTCTAGCTTGCTCCAAATTAAAATCTTCCCCAGTTTCAAAGGTCAGCGAGAGCCACTTTCACCTTTTTCTGAAATCTATTATACTATACATTTCAAAAGTCAGAAAAATCTCATAATTGTTATGTAATAGTTCTAAAGCGTTCCTGAGCATATTCTTATACAAGCGGTGGAAAAAGTGATAAATTTGTAGAGTAAGTTTATTGAAACGTTTTCATTATATTATCTGAAAGTTTTCGATAAATAATTTAATTTTGAAGGAGAGTTATTATGACTCAAGGGAAAATTACTGCATCTGCAGCAATGCTCAACGTATTGAAGACATGGGGCGTAGATACTATCTACGGTATCCCATCTGGAACACTCAGCTCATTGATGGACGCTTTGGCTGAAGACAAAGATATCCGCTTCTTGCAAGTTCGCCACGAAGAAACTGGTGCTCTTGCAGCGGTGATGCAAGCTAAATTCGGCGGCTCAATCGGGGTTGCAGTTGGTTCAGGTGGTCCAGGTGCGACTCACTTGATTAACGGTGTTTACGATGCAGCTATGGACAACACGCCATTCCTTGCTATCCTTGGATCACGTCCAGTCAACGAACTCAACATGGATGCCTTCCAAGAATTGAACCAAAACCCAATGTACAACGGTATCGCTGTTTACAACAAACGTGTAGCTTACGCAGAGCAATTACCAAAAGTTATTGACGAAGCTTGCCGTGCTGCAGTTTCTAAAAAAGGTCCAGCCGTTGTTGAAATTCCAGTAAACTTTGGTTTCCAAGAAATTGACGAAAACTCATACTACGGATCAGGTTCATATGAGCGCTCATTCATCGCTCCAGCTTTGAACGAAGTTGAAATCGACAAAGCGGTTGAAATCTTGAACAATGCTGAACGTCCAGTGATCTACGCTGGTTACGGTGGTGTTAAAGCTGGTGATGTGATCACTGAATTGTCTCGTAAAATTAAAGCACCAATCATTACGACTGGTAAAAACTTTGAAGCTTTCGAATGGAACTACGAAGGTTTGACAGGTTCTGCTTACCGTGTTGGTTGGAAACCAGCCAACGAAGTGGTCTTTGAAGCAGACACAGTTCTTTTCCTTGGTTCAAACTTCCCATTTGCTGAAGTTTACGAAGCCTTCAAGAACACTGAGAAATTCATTCAAGTCGATATCGACCCTTACAAACTTGGTAAACGTCATGCCCTTGACGCTTCTATTCTTGGTGACGCAGGCCAAGCAGCGAAAGCAATCCTTGACAAAGTAAACCCAGTAGAATCTACTCCATGGTGGCGTGCAAACGTGAAGAACAACCAAAACTGGCGTGATTACATGAACAAACTCGAAGGTAAAACTGAGGGTGAATTGCAATTGTATCAAGTTTATAATGCCATTAACAAACATGCTGACCAAGACGCTATCTACTCAATCGACGTAGGTGATACTACTCAAACATCTACTCGTCACCTTCACATGACACCTAAGAACATGTGGCGTACATCACCACTCTTTGCGACAATGGGTATTGCCCTTCCTGGTGGTATCGCTGCTAAGAAAGACAATCCAGATCGCCAAGTATGGAACATCATGGGTGACGGTGCATTCAACATGTGCTACCCAGACGTGATCACAAACGTTCAATACGACCTTCCAGTTATCAACGTTGTCTTCTCAAATGGTAAATATGCCTTCATCAAGGACAAATACGAAGACACAAACAAACACTTGTTTGGTTGTGACTTCCCTAATGCTGACTATGCGAAAATCGCTGAAGCTCAAGGAGCTGTTGGATTTACAGTTGATCGTATCGAAGACATCGACGCAGTTGTTGCAGAAGCTGTGAAACTCAATAAAGAAGGTAAAACTGTTGTGATCGATGCTCGCATCTCTCAACATCGTCCACTTCCAGTAGAAGTACTTGAACTCGATCCAAACTTCACTCAGAAGAAGCGATCAAAGCCTTCAAGGAAAAATACGAAGCAGAAGAACTCGTACCATTCCGTCTCTTCTTGGAAGAAGAAGGGTTGCAATCACGCGCAATCAAATAATTCCTCTCGTGGAAAATCAAAGAATAAACTGCGTTATCTTCACCTTGCCGTACTCCAGTACTGCCTGCGGTTCGATGCCTTGTTTATTCATTGATTTTTATAGAGAGAAACTTGAAAAGATCGGAGCAATCCGGTCTTTTTGCTTGTTTTGCTTCATATGTCTTTTTGGAGGAGGGCTGAGGCTTATTATCTGGGTAAATGATAGGAAGCCTAGAAAGAGTAAGATTAGAAAACAGACAGGGAGAAACATAGGATAGTATCACTATTCCGCAGTATTTCACAAGTAAAGGTCTGTATATTGCGGTATAATATAAGTGAATGAAGTAGTAAAATAAGAAAGTGGGTAGAGATATGACCGAAAAACTGACTTTTCCTGATGGTTTCTTGTGGGGCGGAGCGACGGCTGCCAACCAGTGTGAAGGTGCTTATGATGCGGATGGTCGCGGGCTGGCCAATGTAGATGTGGTGCCGATTGGTGAGGACCGTCTGGCTATCATCACGGGTAAGAAAAAGATGTTTGACTTTGAGGAAGGTTATTTCTACCCAGCCAAGGAAGCTATTGATATGTACCACCGCTTCAAGGAGGATATTGCCCTCTTTGGTGAGATGGGCTTTAAGACCTATCGGCTGTCCATTGCTTGGAGCCGGATTTTCCCCAAGGGGGATGAGCTGGAGCCTAATGAAGCTGGCCTGAAATTTTACGAAGACCTCCTTAAGGAATGCCACAAGTACGGCATTGAGCCTTTAGTGACCATTACTCACTTTGACTGTCCCATGCACTTGATTGAGCAATATGGTGGGTGGCGGAGCCGTAAGATGCTGGAATTTTACGAGCGTCTCTGCCGCACTCTTTTTACCCGTTACAAGGGCTTGGTCAAGTACTGGCTAACCTTCAATGAAATTAATATGATTCTCCATGCACCCTTTATGGGGGCGGGGCTCTGCTTTGAAGGAGGCGAAAATGAGGAGCAGGTCAAGTATCAAGCAGCCCATCATGAGCTGGTCGCGTCAGCCATTGCCACCAAGCAGGCCCATGAGATTGATCCAGAAAATAAGGTCGGCTGTATGCTGGCAGCGGGGCAAAATTATCCTAACACTGTCATCCACGCGATGTATGGGCTGGTATGGAGGAAGACAGGAAAAACTATTTCTTCATTGACGTGCAGGCGCGTGGCGAATATCCCAACTACGCCAAGAAAGCTTGGGAGCGCGAGGACATCACTGTCGAAATGACAGAAGAGGACCTGCAGCTGCTCAAGGAGCATACGGTGGACTTCATTTCCTTCTCCTACTACTCTAGTCGGGTGGCTTCGGGCGATCCTAAGGTCAATGAGCTGACCGAGGGCAATATCTTTGCTTCACTCAAGAACCCTTATTTGGAAGCTTCTGAGTGGGGCTGGCAGATCGACCCTCTGGGCTTGCGGATTACGCTTAATACCATCTGGGATCGCTATCAAAAGCCCATGTTTATCGTGGAAAATGGTCTAGGTGCAGTGGATACTCCTGATGAAAATGGCTATGTGGCTGATGATTATCGGATTGACTATCTGGCAGCCCATGTCAAGGCCATGCGGGAAGCTATCAATGAGGACGGTGTGGTGCTGTGGGGCTACACGACCTGGGGCTGTATTGACCTAGTATCAGCTGGTACTGGCGAGATGAAGAAGCGCTATGGCTTTATCTATGTGGACCGGGACAATGAAGGAAAAGGAACTCTAGCCCGTTCGCGCAAGAAATCCTTCTATTGGTACAAGAAGTCATTGCGACCAATGGGGCCTCTGTTAAATAAACGTCTCCTGTAGAGCTTCGCCAACTTCTGGATGACTCTCTGACAGCAAACTAAAAAGCTTAGAATCCCAACTGCAAGCTGGGGTCCTAAGCTTTTTGTATGTCATTAAGGCAAGTCCTTATTGATTTACTGGTCGTAGTCTAAGACATTGTTTCGATGACAAACTTAGATTCAGCGGAAATGTTGGCTTCTCCTAGTTGCAACTGTGAACTTCCGTCTGGTTTCATGATGTGCCACTGACCGTCCTTGTGGGCAAAGATAGCCTGAAATGTGACGTTATCACTCTTGTCCCGAATGGGTAGAACAAATGCTTGATCTGTATTCTCTAAGAGTATCTCTTCTTTTTTTTCAAAGTTATAGATATAAAATTGCCCAGTTCTTTGTCCCAAACCATGAAGTTCATCGACTTTTTGCCAATTTTCAAAATTTTTCTGAATTAGGGAATCATTAAAAATCTTGTTGAAGGTTTCATTCCGTTTCTTCGTTTCTTCTTCGTCTAGTGTTTTCTGAAACTCTGAAACCTTTTTAGCCGTTTGGACGGTTTGTCTGTTTTGCTCCCTAATTTGCTGGCGGTGGATGACTCGCATCATTCTTGCACCAACGCCCAGGATGACGAGAATGGATACAAGGCTGATTTGAGTTTTGGCATTTTTTTTTCATAGATGATTCTCCCTATTGTGTCATTGGTCCTATTGTACCATTTGAAAGAAAGGATAGTCAAGTTCATCTTGTGATGACCTACCATGCAGATCTACCTGGGGACTATAGGATTTTATCAGATTTTCATTGACGAAGGTCCCTTTATTTGATAGGCTAGGGGAATAGAAATGATTTCGTAAGCATAGAAAAGAGGAGTGAGGCAAGTGGCACGTATCTTATTAATTGAGGATAATAATGATATCCAAGAAATTTTGTATAGTCTCTTAAGCGAAGACCATGAGGTGCTTCAGGCTTTTTCAGGTACAGAAGGGCTGCGACTCTTCCAGCAAGAAAGCATTGATTTGGTCCTTCTCGATATCATGCTTCCTGGGAAAAATGGGGATCAGGTCCTTGAGGAAATCCGTTTGCAGAGTCAGGTACCGGTCATCATGCTGACAGCTCTGGGTGAGAAGAGTCTCGTGAGCCAGTATCTGCTGGACGGCGCCAATGACTATATTGTCAAGCCTTTTAATCTAGACGAAGTGGCGGCGCGTGTCACTGTCCAACTACGAGGTAGTCAGAAGTCTCAGTCCAAGCCTGCTGGGGAGACCTTGATCAAAAACATCCGCCTCCTGCCAGATACCTTTGAAATTGCTTCTGGTGACCAGTCCATGCGGCTAGGGAAAAAGGAATTTCAGATCTTCCAGACCTTGCTGGCTCATCCTAAAAAGATTTTTACTAAGGAGGAGCTGTATGAGTCGGTCTGGGAGGAGACCTATCTGCCAGGCGATAATACGCTCAATGCCCATCTCAGCAATCTTCGTAAGAAATTAGCCCAGTTGGATAGTTCGACAGACTATATCGAGACCATTTGGGGTCTGGGCGTGCGGCTCAAGGAGGATTAGCTATGTGGTGGATTTTAGCCTTTGTGCTCATACTCTTCTTGTCAATCATGCTGGTTCGCTATCATCTGACGATTCGTAGTCTGACCAGCCAGATCCGTGACAAACGTCGTACAGGGAGTCAGATTCGGCTGACTTTGAGAGATCAATCTCCTAGCCTAGTGGCTCTGACTGACGAGGTGGAGCAGCTTTTTGAGGAAATTGATAAGATGTCCTTTGTGACCCAGCAGGAAAAGAAAACCTTGGACATGGCCATCAGTAACATTGCCCACGATATCCGAACGCCACTGACCATTGCTAGTGGATATACCCAACAGCTACTCAAAGACGCTGATAAGGAGCAGATGGATCAGCAGTTGCAAAAGATTGCGGACAATCTAAGTATGGTATCCAGACGCTTGGAGGCTCTGATGGAATACCGTCGCTTGATGGAGGGAGCCATTCGACCGAGCCTTCAGCGGGTAGATCTATCCCAGCTGGTCACCCAGCAACTCTTTTTCCTATTATGATGCCTTTCAGCGAGCAGGGATTGATTTAGATGTGGATCTGTCTGAAAAATCTGCTTTTTAGAAACGGACAGTGATATCTTTGATCGAATCATCCAGAACATGCTCAGCAATGTCCTCAAACATGGCCGAGAAACAGCCAGCATCAGTCTGAAAAAAAGAAGGACAAAAGGTTATTTTTTTCAGGTCAAAAAAATAAGGTTCAGAAGGCTATTTTTACATCTGGATAAACTGACCAATCGCTTCTATTCTGAAAATCTCTCCAGCAGTGAGGAATCCTCTGGACTGGGTCTTTATATCACCCAGCAGCTGGTCGAAATCTTGGGTGGTGATTTGACCATGCAAGCAGAGAACGATTGGTTTGAATTGATTGTGGCCTTATAAAAAATAATCAGCTAGTCAGAAGATTAGCTGATTTTTTGGTTTTAGAGATCTTTTTTCTTGAAAATGAGGAGGCTGTTGCCTAGGAAGAAGACTGCTATGCCAATCGCGACTAAACTAGCTCGCAAAACAACGGCAGGATCCGCAGCCATCTCTATTCCAAATTGTAAGGTTAAATAGCGGAACAACTCTATATGAGGATAGAGTAAGACTGGAAAGATGAGCAGGGCGCTTCCGACAAAATAGGTAATAAAGACCGCGGCAATGGAATGACTGAGATAGAGGACGAAAGACACAATGCCAATCCAAGCGATGGTTATCATGAGCTGGACGAGAATGGTTAGCAAAAATTGGCCAAAGAAGCCTGTCGGAGCTGTCCCAATTCCATTGATAGAGCTAGCGATGATGAAGGAGATGCCTAGTAAGAGGATGAATTGGAAGATGGCAACAACAAAGGAGACCAAAGTTTTAGATAGGAAGAACTCTGTCCGTGAAATACCGTGAGCGAGGCTGTTTTTATAAAGCTTACGGGACAAGTCCACACCTAATAAGAGGCAGACGACAATGAGAGTGAAAAATATAACATTGTCAGAATGTCCAGAGAAATGGGCAAGAGCATTGATACCCGTCATTTTTACTGGTGCTTGCTGAGCGACGTTTTGTCCATCCGTTGAGATGGATGTTCCAAATCTGCTGGTAACCTTATAGAGGACGCCGAGTAGGATATTGGCTAGTAAAACGAACTCAGTAATCCAAAAGCCTTTGGAGTGGAAGAGGCGGTAAAAGTCAGCGCGAATGGTTTGAATCATGATAGACCTCCCTGGTTTTGATCAAGTAAATCTGTAAAGAAATTTTCGAGATTTTGCCGTGCATAGTAGATTTCTTGAATGACTAAGTCAGCTGTGGCCAACTCTTTTACGATATTGTTGATGTTGTGCGAATGGGTAAAGACATGGATTTCATTGAGAGCATTGACCACCTTGATGCGGTAGCCTAATTGATCTTGGAGCAGCTGGCTTGCTTCCTCCAAATGATCCGTTTTCAAGACGATATAATCTTCACTTTGCTCTTCAAATTCAGCCTTGGAAATTTCCTTGATCATATGACCTTGGTCGATGATGCCAAAGCGCGTAGCGACTAGGTAGAGCTCGGATAGGATATGACTGGAAATAACAAAGGTCATGCCTAGCTCTTCATTGAGCTTTTGGACAAGCTGGCGGAATTCCTTGATGCCGACGGGATCTAGTCCGTTGATAGGTTCGTCTAGAATCATCAAATCTGGCTTAGACAATAAGGCAATGGCAATTCCCAAACGCTGCTTCATACCGAGAGAAAAATCTCTGAATTCCTTCTTGCCAGTATCTGTTAAGTTCACGTATTCCAAGGTTTCTTGGATGGCCTTATCGGCATTAGGTATCTGGCGCAGTTTGCAGTAGTAATTGAGATTTTCGTAGGCGGTCAAGTGGTTGTGGGCAACGGGCGTTTCAATGACCGAGCCGACCCGCTTGAGGGCTTGTGTCCATTCGGCCTGGTTGCTGGAACCAAAGAGAGACACGGTTCCGTTGTTGGCATGCATCAGCTGGGTCATAATTTTGATCAGAGTGGTTTTACCAGCTCCGTTTTTACCGATGAGACCGTAAATATCTCCTTTTTTGATGGTCAGATTGACATCGCTCAGAGCCTGTTGTTGGCCGAACTTTTTGCTGACCCCTTGTAAAACTAAAATATTTTTCATGGTTTTACTTCTCCTTTTTGAATTATTTTTGGAAATCCTTTCCTCACTACCTAGTATATCGGACACTTATTAAGTATTCATCAAGCATTTCTAAAATATTTCTAAAATCTTGAAATAGCAGGCCTACTTCTTGTCTTAGCGGACTGAGGCCTATAGAAAACGAGGCTGGGACAAAAGTCCTAGCCTCTCAATTGTCTTTGGATCGTCGAGCAAGACGCAGTGGTTGAGTGGGCTCTACTACGCTGATTTCATCAGCTTTTACAGCCCTACTCAACTGTGCGGAGGTGGGACGACGAAATCGAATTCTAACGAATTACCGATTTCTGTCCCACTCTCTAATTATCTATTTCCAATTCATAAAGGCCTCGCAGTGCGTTGCAGGCGTAGATTTTTTCTGCTGATTTTAAGTCGTCTAGGCTGAGAATTTTTTCTGTGGCTTGACCTGTTGCCAATAGATGCTGGCGGTAGATGCCATTCAAAAGGCCTAGCTCGACTGGTGGCGTGTAGAGGTGGCCCTCCAATAGGGAGGACTAGGTTACCGATGGAGCTTTTCTAGTAGCTGCCCTTGGGCATTGTAGTAAATTTGCTCCTGCTGACCTAGGGATAGGTGTGGCCGATAGCTGGTTTTTAAAGTAGGTGAAAGGCTGTTGTAAGTCGGCATTTTGTGGAACGAAAATAGCCTTGCAGAAAGCTTCTGGGAGTGCTTGCAGCTTTTCTAGCTGGCAGGTTACTTTTCCAGATTTGGCGATGGAAATCCGCAGGCGGTAGTCCGTACTTGGATCCAGTTTTGCTAGACTTTGGTTCAATTCTGCCTTCAGTTTTTCCTCATCAAATGGATAAGCAAAGTAACGGGCAGATTCTCGTAGACGCTTCAGATGTTGGTCTTGGAAGGTCAGGCTGCCTTGCTCAACCTTCCCTGTCGTAACTAGGTCAAATTGCGGATTTTTCCGATAAAGAACAGCTGATTTTTGCTGGGTTTCGATGTACTCGGATTCCCATGTGCTATCCCAAGTGATGCCGCCGCCGACACCGTAAATCGCCTTGCCAGCCGCAAGCTGAATGGTGCGGATGGCCACATTGAAAATCCGTCTTTGGTCTGGTAGGCAGATACCAACCGTACCGCAGTAGACACCGCGGGCGGCTTTTTCTGTTGCTTTGATGATAGCCATGGTCGAAATCTTTGGAGCGCCTGTGATAGAGCCGCAAGGAAAGAGAGCATCAAAAATTTCTCCGAGGCCAATCTCGGGCCGCAGTTGGCTCTTGATGGTGGAGGTCATTTGCCAGACAGTGGAATACTGCTCGACCTGACACAGCTGCTCGACTCGCTCGCTGCCAATCTCTGAAATGCGGTTCATGTCATTGCGTAGCAGATCAACGATCATCATATTTTCCGCTCGATTTTTAGGATCCTGGCGGAGCCAGTCCGCTTGCTCCAAGTCCGCAGCGACCGTCAAACCGCGATTGGTAGTCCCTTTCATCGGCCGTGTTGTCAGCTCACCTCGGTGCTCCTCGAAAAAGAGCTCAGGACTGATGGATAAGACTGCTTGATGATCGTGCTCTACGTAGGCATTGTAGGCGGCGTTTTGCTCAACGACCAGACGGTTGTAAATAGCCCAACTGTCCTGTGGATTAAGCTCTGCGCCCAGCTGCACCGTGTAGTTGACCTGATAAGTATCGCCCTGACGGATATGATGGTGAATGGTTCCGATGGCTTTTTCATACTCTTGCTCAGTCGTCAGGCTCTGCCATTGCGCCGGCATATCTACCTCGTCGTAAGCCAAAGGGAAAGGGGCTTCATCAGCTCTATCATGAATGGTAAAGTAAATCAGGTACTCGCCCAGCAGAGGGGCTTTGTGGACCTGGAGTTTTTCTCAAAAGCAGGAGCCGCTTCGTAGCTGACATAGCCGACTGCATAAAATCCCTTTTTCTGCCAGTCCTCAACTTCTTGCAGAATCGCTCTGACTTCGGCCAACTCGCGTGTTTTGAGCTCTTTGACGGGCTGGCTGAAAATCAAGCGCCGACCCAGTTCTTTAAAATCAATAACTGTTTTCTTGTGCATGAGTTTATTGTACCATAAGATAATTTGAATGAAAACGGATTTATCGGATGAGACGCTCATTCTTTTGTAATAGTTGACAGATTAGAAAGTGGCTCGGTATACTATTTTAAAAAAGAAAGAGTGAGATGCTTATGAAATCAAACAAATTGCTGTGGATAAATGGAATTGTTGGCATTTTAGGAGGCCTTCAGATCATTTACGCTTCTTTAAATAGATGGCACTGGGAAATTATTTATTCGGTTCCCACACTGATTGAAAACCCTGGCTGGGGTGATATGGTTGTATTGAACAGCTGGCTGCTTTTGGGACTTTCTATAGTTGGAATGTATCATTATAGCAACGACCCAAGAGTCAATAAGACGAGTCATGAGCTTCTATTCTGCGGATCCGTCATGGGCTTCATTTCTTTTCTGTTTACTTTCTCAGGCCTTCTATCTATCATCTCAGGAATTCTATATCTTCTAGATTTGTCAAAATTTAAGAGTGACGACTAAGTTTCTCCTGCTCGAAAGGCCTCTAAAATTATGATAAAATAAGGAAATGACAAAACTGTAAAGGAAGCCTTATGAAAAAAATCAATGAATCCTATAAACTCATCGTCTTTGCGGCGCTCGCTCTGGCTCTGGTTCTCTATATCGGGAACATCTGGTCTGGCCTGCAGAGCCTGACGTCGGTATTTTCGCCCATTATACTGGGTGGAGTTCTAGCCTTCATCTTTAATGTCCCGATGAAAAAACTGGAAGACCTCTTGGACAAATGCCGAGTCCCTCAGAAGTTGCAGCGCAGTCTGGCCTTGGTTTTGGAGGTGCTGATTTTAGCTCTCATTATGACAGGGATTGTCTCTATTGTCGTGCCGACTTTGACCACAGCGGTCAATCAGCTGAGCGCGACCATTGGCAAGGTAGCACCGCAGCTAGCCAAGTGGCTGCAGCAGTCTGGCTTGCTTTCCTCTAGCCAGCTGAAAGATTTGACCAAGCAACTGCAAAACAGCGGTATTGTCAATCGAGCCATCTCTCTTCTGGGCAGTCTGACGGGCAATATTTCTGCTATTTTTGGTAATTTCTTCTCTGTCATCATGTCTATCTTTCTCATGTTTGCCTTCTTGAGCAGCAAGGAGCATTTGCAGACGATCACTAGTCGTCTCTTGCAGGTTCTGCTTCCTGAGAAGGCGGTGAAACGCCTATCCTATGTCGGTTCTGTCATTGTTGAGACCTATGATAAGTTCCTGATGGGGCAGATGATAGAGGCTGTCATTGTTGGTGTGTTAGTCTTCATTGCCTATTCTCTGACAGGTCTGCCTTATGCGGCTCTGACTGGGGTTTTAGCTGGAGTGCTCTCTTTCATTCCCTACATCGGGCCCTTCTCAGCTTGTGCTCTGGGAGCTATCTTTATCTTTACCGACAGCCCTTGGAAAGCCCTTCTTTCAATCGCAGTCTTTCAGGGAGTGCAGCTGATTGAGGGCAATATCATCTATCCGCGCGTGGTCGGCCAGTCCGTCGGGCTCCCAACTCTCTTTACCCTTGCCGCAGCCCTGATTGGAGGCAATCTCTTTGGCTTGGTCGGCATGATTTTCTTCACTCCTATATTCGCAGTCATCTACCGCTTGGTCAGAGAGTTTGTTGTGGAGAAGGAGGAGAGTAATGAAAGTGGGAAAGTTGCCTAATTACATAGACGATAAATTTGCAAAAATAGGAGCTTAATTATGAAATGGAGTAAAACGAAGAGCCTTATTACACTGCTAGTATTAGCAGGTTTATCTTTGGTATCTTGGACTCTCTACCTCTACTGCAATAAACAATATTACGGACAATTCCATAAGTATACGGGTAAAGCAAAGATTGATGATTATGAAATGATTGCGGATGGTGCAGGTGTCATTGTCCATTGGGTTTCAACAACCCCAGAAGAAGACAAGAAGATGGCTGAGTTCGGTAGTTATGCTTCTTACAAAATTGACCAAAACAGTTCTCGCTATATTCTGCGACAGAATGTTAAACTGAAAGAGCTCCCCTTTCGTTTGATGGAAAGACCATCTGACGGTGCCTATTGGACTCTTAGTGTCTATTATATTAATGACAAAAAACTTGAAGAAGAAAAGGAGATAGACCTCTACAAAGTTGTAGAGACCTACAATTCTAATTATTTACCAGCAGAGTTGGGGGGGATCTACACTTGGCAAGGCCAAGACTATTTATGGATAGAAATACGAGATTTAGAGAATCCTAGAAAGACAAAGCCGCTTTTCCTTAATCTAAAGAGTAGAAAATTGGAAGAAAATGAGATTTTAGCTCAAGACTACGTGAGAAAACCTTTTATAAAGCAAGCGACTAATTGGGATCAAAAAGCAAGTGGCATTTATACCACTACTCCTGGTAGAGAAGTGTTGATAGATAAATCCGTTTTAGGACAGACTCAGTTTGATAGTAGTTCGAAGGCTTACAAGCTTTTAGAAAAAAAAGGAACAACAGTGTATTTATTAAACTCGAAGAACAGTGCAGAAGACTTTAGTCGAGAAGCAGCTGTCTACAGTCTACTTATGCCGGATACTGTGAATGTATATGAAGCTGTGACCATTCCTCCAGAGGTGTCTGTCGACAGTCAGGAACACATCGTCAACTCCAAAGAAGAGTTTGACAGATACTATGATATTGAAAAGGCTAGAAAGCTGTATCATGAAATAGAATAAGCAAGGAGAAAAAGATGGCAGGAACAAAGAGGGGGAAAAACGAATAAGCGCCCAAACAATTAAAAGAAAAAATCAGCGTCTTTAAGGTTACCCATGGTCAGGGGCAGTGGTATCTTAAAAAAGCGGAGATATCATCAATCATGATTCAACTATCTACCGAGATTTCAATGCTGGTTTACGACAGAAAGAACTGGATGAAAATGGCATTACAGGTTTTATGAATTCTGGCTGTTTTGGCTATGACGGAAACAAGGATGAAATAAAACAAACGATTGATACTAAAACTGACTCATATAATGCTGGTGTAAAGGAAGAAGATAAAATGTCAGACCAAGTGAGAAAATATGCCAAGGGTGAGACAGTATTTACTAAAGATGGGAAAAGGCTTACTTTGGAAAAAATGACCCCAAAACAGCTTAAACAGTTTGAGGATTTGCTTAATAACCTTGAAAATAATGGGGCTAGTGAATTTGGTGATTACTTAGACCAAAAATTTGGTAAATAGGAGGTTGGCTATGAAATGGAGCAAAACAAAGAGTTTTATTACAGCAATCGTGATTTTATCTGTGGCTCTATTGGCCTGGATTCTATATCGTTACTATAATGAACAATACTATGGGCAGTACAGCCAGTATACTGGTAAAGCTGAAATTGATGATTATGAAATCATTGCGGATGGTGCAGGTGCTATTGTTCATTGGACTTCAACGACTCCGGACGAAGATAAAAAGATGGATGAGTTTGGCAATTATACCACCTATCTGAGAGGTGATCCTAAAAGTTCAAATTATATTTTGCGCCATAATGTAAAATTAAAAGACGATCCTAAGTATTTAAGTACACGACCGTCTGGCGGTTCTTATTGGACTCTCAGTGTTTATCATATTGATGGCAATAAGCTTCAAAAAGAGGATGAACTAGATCTTTATGATACTGTAGAGAACTATGATTCTGATTATCTCCCTAGAGAGTTAAGAGGGATTTATCGTTGGAATGGTAAGGAATACTTAGGAATAGACATTCACCATATAAATGATAGACAAGGTAGAAAAACTATTTTTCTTGATTTGAAGACAAGAAAAATTGAGGAAATAAAAAGCTGGACTGACGAGTTTCTTTTACCAAAAGTTAGTCTCTTTAACTACTGGTATAGTAATGATAGTGGTATTAATACAATACCTGGTAGTAATCAATTTTCTATAAATAAAAAGGTTCTTGATAATTCTCAATTTGAGGAAAATACTTCTGCTTACAGGCTGTTAGACAAAAAAGAGACATTGACATATATTTTAACCGCTCAAAATAGTGCAGAGAAGTACAGTAAAGAAGCAAGAATTTATAGTTTATTTTTAACAAATATTAATCCGTTTAAAAATACAACTATTCCCTCAGAACTTTCTGTTGACAGTCAGGAACATATCGTCAACTCCAAAGAAGAGTTTGACAGATACTATGATATTGAAAAGGCTAGGAAGCTGTATCATGAAATAGAATAAGCAAGACAAGATATTATGGGAACCAACGAGACTTTATTCTCGTTGGTTTTTCTTTTTCCAAGGTCATAATTTCTACCTATAGCAAACAATAATTTTGTTCAATAGCAGTTGAAAAATAAGGTTTTCTGACCTAGAAGATGATTGGGGTATAGTTTTAAACTATATCAAACTCTGGGAAATTCCAATTATACAGAGGGCAGATTTTCTGTTAAGATAGTTTCAACAACAATTTTTGGAGGACGTTTATGTCAACGACTATCATTGGTTTCCCTCGTTTGGGTGAATTCCGCGAATTAAAATTTACAACTGAAAAATACTTTAGAAATGAAATCTCAGCAGACGAACTCTTAGCAGCGGCGAAAGACTTGCGTGCGAAACACTGGAACATTGTCAAAGAAAAAGGCATCACTGAAATCCCATCAAATGACTTTTCTCACTATGATAACTTCCTAGATGCAGCCTTCCTCTTCAACGTGGTTCCTGCCTCAGTTCAAAACTTGGACTTGACTGACCTTGAGCGCTACTTTGCTTTGGCGCGTGGTTACCAAGGTGAAAAAGGGGATGTGCGTGCCCTTCCGATGAAGAAGTGGTTCAACACCAACTACCACTACATCGTTCCTAAATTTGAAAAAGACACTCAAGTCAAACTTGCAGGTCACAAGATCTTTGACGAATTCCAAGAAGCAAAAGAACTCGGTCTAAACACTCGTCCTGTTCTTGTAGGTCCATTCACTTTCCTTCAATTGTCAGACTTCGAAGAAGGCGTGAAAGCAGAGGACTTCGTAGATAGCTTTGTAGCTGCTTACCAAGATGTTTTTGCCAAATTAGCAGAGCTGGGCGCAGAGCGTATCCAGCTGGATGAGCCAAGTCTGGTCAAGGATCTGTCAGCAGAAGAAAAAGCTCTCTTCTTGAATCTCTACAACAAACTCTTGGCTGACAAAAAGGTCTTGAAGTTTTGCTTCAAACTTACTTTGGTGACGTTCGTGACGTTTATACTGACCTTGTGAACTTGCCAGTAGATGCGATCGGTCTTGACTTTGTAGAAGGTAAGAAAACTCTTGAACTTGTTAAAGGTGGCTTCCCAGCTGACAAGACTCTTTATGCCGGTATTGTCAATGGTAAAAACATCTGGCGCAACAACTACGAAAAGAGCTTGGCTGTTCTTGAGCAAATCCCAGCTGAAAACATTATTTTGACAAGCTCATGCTCACTTCTTCATGTGCCATTTACAACAGCTAACGAAGAATTTGAGCCAGCTATCTTGAACCACTTTGCTTTTGCAGTTGAAAAATTGGAAGAACTTTGTGACTTGGATGCTATCCGCAATGGTCAAGGCGCAGAAGCTCTTGCTGCTAACAAAGAACTCTTTGCGACTGAGCGTGTGGGTGAAAATGCAGAACTTCGTGCGCGCATCGCTGGATTGACAGACGCTGACTACACTCGTTTGCCAGCCTTTGCGGAACGTGAAGCTATCCAAGAAGAAGCCTTTAAACTTCCAGCTCTTCCAACAACAACCATCGGTTCATTCCCTCAAACTAAGGAAGTTCGTGCTAAACGTTTGGCCTTCCGTAAGGGTGAGTTGTCACAAGAAGAGTACGATGCCTTTCTTGCTGAAACCATCGACGAATGGATCAAATGGCAAGAAGAAGTTGGATTTGACGTGCTGGTACACGGTGAGTTCGAGCGTAACGACATGGTTGAGTACTTCGGTCAAAACTTGTCAGGTTACCTCTTCTCTAAGAATGGTTGGGTACAATCATACGGTATGCGTGGGGTGAAACCACCAATCATCTGGGCGATGTCACTCGTCTTAACCCAATCACTGTGAAATGGTCTAGCTACGCACAAAGCCGTACAGACAAACCTGTCAAAGGTATGTTGACTGGACCGGTTACCATCCTTAACTGGTCATTCCCACGTGAAGACATCTCTATCAAGGATTCTACTCTTCAAATCGCTCTTGCCATCAAGGATGAAGTGCTTGACCTTGAAGCTGCTGGTGTGAAAATCATCCAAATTGACGAGGCTGCTCTTCGTGAAAAATTGCCACTCCGTCGTAGCGACTGGTACGAAGACTACCTTGACTGGGCAATTCCTGCCTTCCGCTTGGTACACTCTACAGTAGCGCCAGACACTCAAATCCACACTCACATGTGTTACTCAGAATTTACAGATATCATCCCAGCTATCGACAACATGGATGCGGATGTTATTTCCTTTGAAGCCAGCCGTTCAAACCTTGAAATCTTGGACGAACTTAAAGCGAAGAACTTCCAAACAGAAGTGGGACCTGGGGTTTACGATATCCACTCACCTCGTGTGCCAAATGAAGGCGAAATCGACCACACGATCGAAGCTATCCTTGCCAAAGTACCAAGCAAGAAAGTTTGGATCAACCCTGACTGTGGTTTGAAAACACGTGGTATCCCAGAAACAAAGAAAGCTTGATCCGTCTTGTAGAAGCGGCCAAAGCAGCTAGACAAAAACTGAATTAATATTATTTCTACATTTAAGCTCAGCTCTGATAAACCTGCAACAAAGCTGTTTGCAGGTTTGTTATAGACTGATAGTTAGTAGATTGAAAGGAATTTTATCTCTATGGTGAATCGCCAAACTCCTAGTCTCTCATTTGAAGTATTTCCTCCTAATCCGGCAGTAGGCAATGATAAGATTTTTCAGGCGTTGAGGGAGATGCAAGATCTGGCTCCCCACTTTATCAGTGTGACTGCCAGCAATAATAAATTTGATATTGAGGAGACAACGGTTCGTTTGGCTGAGTTCATCTCCAATGACCTTGAGATTCCAACGATTGCCCATTTGCCAGCTGTTTATCTAACCAAGGAAATGGTATCCAATATCTTGCAGGCTCTGGATCGTGTTGGGGTTAATCAGATTTTGGCTTTGCGAGGCGATATTTTTCCAGATGTGGCGCCTAAGGATGATTTTAAATATGCGACTGACTTGATTGAGTATATCAAGACAGAAGCACCACATTTTGATATCATTGGTGCCTGCTATCCAGAGGGTCACCCAGACTCACCAAACCAGATCTCAGATATTCAGAATCTAAAGAAAAAGGTTGATGCGGGCTGTTCTAGTCTTGTCACTCAGCTCTTCTTTGACAATGAACGTTTCTATGATTTCCAAGATAAGTGTACCTTGGCTGGGATCGATGTTCCGATTCATGCAGGTATCATGCCGATTCTTAACCGAAACCAAGCGCTTCGTCTTTTGAAAACGTGTGAGAATATTCATCTTCCGCGCAAATTCAAGGCTATTCTAGATAAGTATGAACATGATCCAGAATCCCTGCGGACAGCTGGTTTAGCCTATGCGGTGGATCAGATTGTCGACTTGGTGACCCATGATGTAGCAGGGATCCATCTCTATACGATGAATAACGCGGCAACAGCTTACCATATCTATAAGGCGACCCATGCGCTCTTTAACCATACCCCATCCGTTCAATCTTTAAGATGAATGAAGAAACCACTAATCAGATTCATTTGCTGTTTAGTGGTTTTTGTTTATAGATTTTGATCATTTAGAAGCTGATAAATGATAGAGTCGTTTTTTCTTGCTTGCTAAAATGTCTTATTTTGTTTATATTAGTTTTATAAGCTTTCTTGGAGGCGTTTACATGACCGGAAATCGTTTGAAGTTGAAATTGCTGGGAAGTCCGAGTGTCTTTCTCAATCAAGAGGAGGTCTTTTTTCCTTTTGCCAAAATCAATGCTCTGCTCTATTATCTCCATATCAATGGAGCAGTCAATCGGGAGGAGATTGCAGGGATCCTCTGGGAAAATAAGGACAATCAGACCGCCAAAAAGAATCTGCGGAATACCATTTATCAGGCTAACAAGCTATTGGGAGGAGAATGGATTATTGCTCCCAACCGGACTGTGCTGTCGCTTAATCCCGAGTGTGCGATTGAAAGTGATGTAGAAATTTTCAAGGACCATCCAGCGGAGCATCTGTCGCTTTATCAGGGTGATTTTTTGCAGGGCTTCTATCTCAAGGATAGTGAAGCCTTTGACTATTGGGTGTCCAAGATGCGGACGCGATATGAGCAGATCTATATCCAGGCTTGCTACCAAAAGTTGGAAAAAGATCCATCGAATTTGGAAGAATCAGAGCACAATCTGCGCCGTATGATCAGTATCGATGAGTTTGATGAAAAGAATTATCATCTGCTGATGAAGCTTTATCAGGAAAATGATCGACCTGGTAAGGTGATTGAGACTTATTATAAATTGGTCAATCTCTTGGACAAGGAATTGGGGATTAGTCCGAATGAAGCAATTCAACAGCTGTATCATGAAGTGATGGCTAAGGATCGCAGTGAGCGTAAGATCAAGCAATTTTTACGTAATACAGACCACTTTTTTGGCCGAGTGGGTGAAATCAAGCGTTTGGAATCTTATTTTTCTAAGATTATAGAGAGGCAAGAACCTCGTGCGCTGCTCTTAGTCGGTGGTACTGGCATCGGTAAACGGACAGTGACCCGACAAGTACTGGCTAATCAGACTAAGTATTTCCAGATTGTTATGGCAGAGTGCTTCAAGGAAGAAATGACGGTTGGATTGCAGCCTTGGCGCAGTTTGCTAGATGGATTGGGGGACCTAGCCATTCAGCATCAGATCCTTTCGACCAGCCAGTGGCAGGTTATTTTGGATAGTTATTTTCCGATGATGGCAGGTGAAGCTTCGGATCTTGAGCTGAATACGGATCATCTGGCTCGGTTTGTGCTGGATATTTTGCAAAAGATTTCTAAGAAAAAGGCTCTGGTGATCTTAGTTGAGGACTGTCACTGGATGGATGAGCCTAGTGTGGCTGTTTTAGAGCAGGTTATGAACCATTTGAGGGATTATCCAGTAGCCTTTGTATTGACCAAGCATCTGAGTACGCCACCTTATCTTGGACGTTTTTTCAATCACTTGTTGCTTCGTAGTCAGCTAGACTGCATTGAACTGCAGCCGCTGGATTTTAAGGCAAGTGTGGCGTATTTACAGGCCCAGACGGGACAGTTAGTCATATCTGAAGAACGGCTTGAGGCTATTTATCGGGTCAGTCAGGGCATTCCTTTCTTTCTGTCGGAGTATGCGGAACAGCTTCTTCGGGATGAGAAATTCCAGCCATTGACCTCAGCTATTAAAGCAAAACTATCTCTGAAATTAGGCTATTTGAGCAGCCAGGAGGAGGAATTGGTTGACTATCTGGCTTGCTTTAATTCCCCTGCTTCGGTAGCACTCTTAGCTCAGTTGCTAGGCCTATCTGTGGAAGAAGTGGTCGAAATTGCGGAAGGATTTGGGCAAAAACAGCTTTTAATAGAAGAGGAACAGGAGGAATTGGTTTTACGATTCAGCCAGGAACTTTTGCGGATTTATGCTTATGAGCGATTACCACTTGCCAAGAAGCGAATGCTACATCACCAGATTGCCCAAGGCATGGAAGACCAGCTGGGAGCCTCTCTTTATCATGCTCAGCTCCTCAATGATATTGCCTATCATTATAAGATGTCCAAACAACCGATTAAGTCTTTGGAGTATGAGCTGAATTATCTCGAGGCCACCTTGCAGTTTCATCATGAGCTCTTTCCGATTTACTCGCGGGAGTTTGGCTTTATCGAAAAGACGGATGATACTGATCAATCAGCGGTTTTAGACCAGTTTGAGCGTATCCGTAGGGAAATAGAAGGCTTAGAAAGAAAACACCAGAATCACAAAGATTTTCAGCTATTGGTTCTCCGCTTTCTCTATCTGGAAGGGCGTTATGCTATCCGGACGGGGAATTACCAGCAGGGAATGGACAATATCCAGCAGGTGATTGCTTCTGCTAAAGAGCTGCAGCAGATGGATTTTCTCCTAGAAGGCTATCGGCAGATGATCTACTATTGCATCCAGACGGAGAATATTCCTGAGATGCGCTACTATACGGAATTGGCTCTGGATGCTTCAGTTCAGGCCAATAATCATGAAGCTATTGCGATGAATCTTCGACTTAAGGGACTGTATCATCTCATGATTGGAGATGAGGAGCAGTCGCTCCGACATCTTTACCAGTCTATCGATTGCTTTAGTTTGACGGCTTCGTTGCGCTCAAAGTATTCGATTCAGATTGCGGCGGCTCTAGATTATCTGGCAGAGATTGAGCAGATTCGTGGGAATTTCACGACAGCGCTGGCTCATCAGAAAGAGGCGATTGAGCTGACGGAAAATAAAACAGCAGAGCCTTCGATTTTTGCTTTCTATATAGGCTTGGGGCTGACTTATTATCAGCTAAAAGATTATGAACAGGCAGAGCGGATCTTGCTGAAAGCGAAAGCAGCCCTGAAGTCGCTCAGCTTTCCTTGGAAGGAGCCCCAGCTGGAAGTTTATTTGGCCTTGATTGGCTGCGAGAAGGGGGATTACCAGCCGGTGCTTGATCTGCTGCGGAAAAAGGATAGTCTCATTAGCCGCTATGGCAATCCGCGGGACAAGGGCTTGATCTACTATCTGATGGCTGTGATCAAGTATCGCCAGCTGGCTGGCAGTTTGCAAGAAGCTGGTTTTGAAAATTTATTAGCTCAGGACTTTGAAACTTATTATGAAACAGCCAAAAGCCAGCTCAATCCCTACCGGGATCGTCATCAACTAAAGGAATTAGAAAACTTACGTCAAGGTCTATCTCAGGCATTAAACGCAAAATAAAAGAGGATGAAAGTTATATTCATCCTCTTTTGATGTTTGTAATGAAGTTTTTAAATCCCCATTAGTCATGTACTTGTGCCCAGACTTGGGTTAGGTAAAAGACAAAACTGGCCGCTAGGTTGGCCGTGTGGTTATCTATATCATGAGGGGGAGAGACTTCGACGATGTCAAAGCCAATTAGCTTGCCTGAAGCAGCGATGTGCTGGAAGACCAGCACGGCCAGATTGGGGTCTACCCCCAGCGATTGGATGGCACTGACACCAGGAGCGGCGCCAGCTGCAAAGCAGTCAATATCAATGGTTAAATAAACCTGCTCTTTATCGGCTAGAAAAGCATCAACTACCTTGCAGACTTCCTTGTGACCCATTTGGTAGATATCCATTCCAGTCAGGAACTGGATAGCCTTAGATTTGGCTACAAAGTCAAAGAGAAAGAGGTTGTTATTATGCTCCTGAATCCCTAGGATGAGATAGTTAAAGATCTGTTTCTGAGCTAAGGTATCATCAAACATTTGACGAAAACCGGTACCGGAGTTGGGACCCGTCTGATCGTAGGGGCGTAGGTCAAAATGGGCATCCATATTGATCACAGCTAAGTTTTGATCAGGATTTAGTGACGACTTGAGACCTAGATAGTTGCCGTAGGCTGTTTCGTGGCCACCACCTAGAACGATGGGACGGAGATTAAGCTCTCGCAGGCGCTTGACTGCTCTCGCCAAGCTTTGCTGCAGTTGTTCCAGAGAGCGGTTAGGTCCGTCAATATCGCCAACGTCAAAGACTCGAACGTTTCTACCTAGATGCCAAGGAAGCTTGGCCAGCTGAGTTCGGATGGCTTGAGGACCTTCAACTGCGCCCACTCGGCCGTTATTGATATAGACCCCCTTGTCACTCTTGAAGCCAATCAGGGCAAAGTTCACCCCTTCAAAAGGAGTTAAGCTGAGATCATTTAAGTCCAGAAACTCAATGACCATACCCCATTTGGCAGTATATAGATTGTCCTCTGGACCTCTCTGATAGTAACGGTTATCTAGCTGATAGTAATCTTCTAACATGATTTTGTCCTTTTCCATAACGATACTTGCGACTTTATTATAAGAGTTTCTGCTAAGCCTGTCAATGGCTTTTGGAGGGAAAAGAAGCCCAGCTGAACGAGAGCGGGCTTCTTAGGTTAACTTTTTACAGAGTTATCAGCTTTTGAACTGAATGCTCAAGTCCACAGCCTTTTCAACGGCTGCTAGGAATTCATCACTCTCAATCAGCTCAGAAGCCTTGTTGAGCTCTTCATAGATTTCGATATCCTTGTCAAACTCGATAAAGCGGACATGCTGACGGAAGAGGTCGTAGGCTGGCTTGGTTCCTTTACCCAGTTCATGGTTTTCTGGTTTTAGATCCAGAGCTTGGCAGGCTGCCATGATTTCTGTTGCTACGATGCGGCGAGAATTCTTGAGAATTTCAGCTGCCTTGCGTGCTGCAGTAGTTCCCATGCTGACAAAGTCTTCTTGGTTCTCGCAAGATGGGATAGAGTCTACGCTGGCCGGATGAGACAAGACCTTGTTCTCAGAAGCAAGCGAAGCACAAGCATACTGAGTAATCATAAAGCCAGAGTTGAGTCCTGGATGTTTGACCAAGAAGGATGGAAGCTTGCTCAGTTGGCTGTTGACCAGACGTTCTACACGACGCTCGGATACATTGCCGATTTCAGAAATAGCGATGCCGAGGAAGTCAAATGGCTGAGCCATTGGTTCTCCGTGGAAGTTACCGCCTGAGATAACATGACCTTCCTTGGTGATGATAGGGTTGTCTGTAACAGAGTTGATTTCGATCTCTACCTTGGTCTTAACATAAGCGATAGAATCCTTGCTGGCACCATGAATCTGCGGAATACAACGCAGGGTGTAAGGGTCTTGGACCCGTTGTTGAGTAGCTACGGTCGTATTGCCACTGCCTTCCAGAAGGTTGCGGATATTGCGGGCTGTAGCCAGCTGTCGCTTTGAGGACGGATGGTATGTAAGTCTTCTTCGAAAGGGCTGGTAATACCATTGTGGACCTCCATGGAAAGAGCACCAGCGACATCTGACAATTTAAGCAGCTGGATGGCATCGTAGGTAGCCAGAGCTCCGATACCTGTCAGGACAGTCGTTCCGTTAATCAGCGCCAGCCCTTCCTTGGCTGCTAGAGCAATTTTCTCGATACCAGCCTTGTCCAAAGCTTCTTGCCCAGAGAGCAATTCACCCTGATAATAAGCGCGGCCTAGTCCTAACATAGGCAGAACCATGTGAGCCAGCGGTGCTAAGTCGCCAGAGGCACCGAGAGAACCTTTTTCTGGAATAAATGGCACGACGCCTTTATTGAGCAATTCCAGAAGTTTTTCGACAGTAGAGAGACGGATACCAGAATAGCCCTTGACCAGAGAATTAATCCGAATTAACATGATCGCGCGGACTGCATCTTCAGGAAGAGGATTGCCAAATCCTGAAGCATGGGTGCGAATCAAGTTTTCCTGCAGTTGAGTTGTATCTTCTGGCGAGATGCTGACATTGCAGAGGGAGCCAAAGCCAGTCGTAACACCGTAGACTACCCGCTTTTCGCGGACGATGTCATCTACGATTTTACGGGAAGCTTCTACAGCTTTCTTAGATTCTTGGTCGATTTCACAGGTGGCTCCATGACGAGCTACTGCAATGACATCTTCTAAAGTAAGGTGTTCGCCATCCAAATTGATTACATGTGTCATAAGATTTATTCTCCTTTTTGTTCAAGAACTTTATTTTTACAAATCAGTACTATGTAGATATAGTAGACTGCGCTGGCGACAAGGACACCGATGAGACCATAGACATAGTTCATTGGATTTTCACCCCAAATCATGACGAGGCTGACTAGAACTGCCAAAATTGGAATGACTGGACCAAATGGAACGCGGAAGACCACTTTTTTATCTGGATATTTCTTTCTCAATACCAATACGGCTAGAGCAGTTGGGATGTATTGGAAGAAGCGGAAGACTACGCTGAGAGCCGCTAATACTTCAAATGTTCCTGTAAAGAGTAGGGCAATAGCCAAAAGTCCGGAGATAATAATGGCAATTACAGGGGCGTTTTTAGCATTGGTTTCAGCTATTTTTTTAGGCAACAGGCCTTCATCTGCAATGGCTGCACCATAACGTGGGACCATGATAGATTCCCCGATGTTAAGTCCAGCAATAGAGATCAGCGCTCCGATAGAAACAATCCATGCTCCAGCAGGGCCAATCATTTCGACAAAGGCGTCTTGCACAGAGGCATCTGTTTGCAGGATACGGCTGCCTAGCATGGCGATTGTTCCTGCGATAATCAGCATATAGAGAACAGAGACAATACTGATAGAGCCCAAAATAGCTCGAGGCACATTCTTTTCTGGGTTGCGCATTTCACCAGCAACGATAGACATGGTTTCAAATCCGATGAAACCGTAGAAGATATAGATTGCTGTACTAGAGATGGCTTTCATGATATCTACGCCAGGTTCTAGCTGAAGAAACGGAGTGAAGTTTCCTTTGTCAATTCCTCCTTTGATGAAGAAAATCGCACATAGACTGAAAGCGACAATTGGGATGAGCTTGGCTACGGTTGCGGTCAAGGTGAACATTTTGGAGGTCTTAAGACCTGATATATTCATCAGACTGAGTAGGATAATCAGGCTCACACTGAGTAGAAGTTCATAGGGGGCAAAGGATTTAAAAGTAATGACAAAAAGTCGCGCAAATCCGGCTGCCATTGCTGACCAAGCGATGATGGTAACCGCCCAGCCTAGGAAGCCAACATTAAATCCGACAAAGTCTCCAAAGGCTGCTTTGGAATATTGGAAGGCTCCGCCGTTTTTATTAAAATAACCAGCAGTTTCTGCCAAGCAGACGGCTAAGAGAATAACGAGGATGGCAGTTCCCAGCATGACAGCTAGAGAGGCAGGACCCAGTCCTTTATAAATCTTTGAGGCAGGAGGAAAATTCCTGAACCGATAACAGCATTGATACCATAGAGAGTAGCGCCAGAAAAGCTGAATTTCGCATTTTCTCGCTCTTGTTCTTGTGCAGTGAGTTTAGTCGCATTCATAATAATGTTTCTCCTTTAGAGATGTGGGATCCTTTCCAAGTAAAGATAGAACGATGATAGGACATCCTTGTATCTTTACTTAGTAGGGATATGGGTCAAACCAGCCCATATAGCAAGGGGAGCACCCTTTGGCTGGTTACTCGAAAACATTATTTGTAGCTCAGTTTCCTGAGTCTCTTTTTCCACTATCAGAAGTTGCCCTGTCTCTAGGTTAAGCGATGGCAGGTTTGTTCCTGTCACCATCAGATCACTCAAGGCGTAGATAAATTGAATTGCTTCATCTTGACTAAGCTCTTCTCTATCTGAGATGGCAAGCATCTGTCCCTGATAATGGTCGCTGTAGATTAAGTTAAAGTCGGTACAAGTCCCCCGACTTGTGATAGAATCACTCCCTTCGAAAAAATAGGGGGTAAAGGGAGCTAGAACCGTTTCCTCCTGCCGACTGGCATTGTGGAGATGAAGTGTGTGGTCCAGGCTCATGAGAATGCGGTGAAAGCCGCTGAGGTCAGAAAACTGACTTTCAGCCAACTCCACAGTCGCTGTTGAGAGCCGATAGTCAAAGTCACGCTTACCATAGTGGCCAGTTGGCGGGGAAAGATAAAGCTGTTTTTGTCTTTCCCCCCGACCAATCGGAAACTTGAAAAATCGTTTACTCTTAAAAAGGGTTATATGTGTCATTTTTTTGATATTTATTAGAACAAACCGCTGATATTGCCGTCTTTGTCAACATCGATCTTTTTCGCTGGCCGGTACTTTAGGCAGTCCTGGCATGGTCATGATGGCACCAGTCAGAGCAACGATAAAGCCTGCACCAGCAGAAACTTTGAGCTGGCTGATAGTCACAACAAATTCTTTAGGTGCGCCCAATTTCTTAGCATCGTCTGAGAAGGAGTACTGAGTCTTAGCCATACAGATAGGATAGTTGGAGAAGCCCAGCTCTTCCAGTTGTTTGAGCTCGCGTTTAGCAGCAGGAGTCAGGCGAACCCCCTTGCCTCCATAGACCTTAGTAACAATTTTGTTCAGCTTGGTCTCAATGGAGTCCTCTTCATTATATACAAATTGGAAGTGATTGTCTCCTTCGGCCAGTTCAACGACTTTTTCAGCCAACTCTTTACCACCGGCTCCGCCATTCGCCCAGACGTCAGAAATCACTACGTCAACTCCGCGTTTTTGGCAGGCGTCATAAACTGCTTTCAATTCTGCTTCGGTATCCAGCGGGAATTTATTGATGGCAACGACTGCTGGCAGGCCATAAACATCTTGAATGTTTTCCAGATGTTTTTCCAAATTTGGCAGACCATCTACAACGGCTTGGACATTTTCTTCAGCCAGGTCGCTCTTAGCAACACCACCGTGCATCTTGAGAGCGCGGATGGTAGCAACTAGAACTACAGCTGCTGGACGAAGTCCAGATGTACGACACTTGATATCAATGAATTTTTCAGCACCTAGGTCAGCACCGAAACCAGCTTCTGTGACTGCATAGTCGGCATATTTGAGAGCCAGCTTGGTAGCTAGGACACTGTTACAGCCATGGGCAATGTTGGCAAAAGGTCCACCGTGAATCAAGGCTGGCGTGTGTTCCAGAGTTTGAACCAAGTTTGGATGGATAGCGTCTTTGAGCACAGCAGCCATAGCGCCACCAGCTTTCAAGTCCTTGGCAGTTACTGGCTTACCTTCAAAGCTGTAGCCAATGATGATTTTTTCCAAGCGGTTCTTGAGATCGGTAATATTTTCTGACAGACAGAGAATAGCCATAACCTCAGAAGCAACTGTAATGTCAAAACCGTCTTCACGCGGAACACCGTTGACTTTGCCTTGCAAGCCGTCTACGATGTGGCGCAGTTGCCGGTCATTCATATCCACTGCCCGCTTCCAAGTGATGCGGCGAGAATCGATGCCTAAGGCATTGCCATGATGGATGTGGTTGTCAATGAGGGCCGCCAGTAGGTTGTTGGCAACGCCGATGGCATGAAAGTCACCAGTGAAGTGGAGGTTGATATCCTCCATGGGCACAACTTGAGCGTGTCCACCACCAGCAGCTCCGCCCTTGATACCAAAGACAGGTCCGAGTGAAGGTTCCCGCAGAGCGATAACGGCTTTTTTACCGATAGCAGCCAGAGCATCGACCAATCCGACAGAAGTCGTGGTCTTGCCTTCTCCGGCTGGTGTCGGAGAAATAGCTGTCACGAGAATCAGTTTGCCGTCTGGCTTGTCTTTTAAGGCTTCCAGTTGGCCGGCACTGATTTTTGCCTTGTAATTTCCATAAAGAGACAAGGCGTCTTCAGCAATTCCAAGATTTTCTGCCACCTCTTTAATGGGCTTCATTTGAACCGAATTCGCAATTTCAATATCTGATAAAACCATATTGTTACCTCTTGAGAAAAGGAAGCCCATTCATGGGAAAGAGGGGACTTCTCTTTCGTTCATCTATTAGACAACTTTCAAAATTTCTTGATAAATTTCATCGGCTAGAGCGTAGCCTTTTTGCAGGAGCTCTTCCCCCTTGCTACGGTAGTCTGCGACGAATGCTTCATCCTTGACACCTGAGAGGTTGATGAGGACATTGAGCCAAGCTCCTTGCAGGCCAGCCTTAAGGTTGAGAGCTGCGACTCCCAGGTCGCTTGCTGCGTTGGTATTGGACTTGCCGACAGCTTTTTGAGTTGTTTGCAGGGCAGTCAAGATGTCTTCCATCATGCCATAAGGTGACTTGGTCGCTTCCTTGAGGGCTTGTTGCATGGCTTCTCGACGGGCAGCTTTGTCTTCCTCTGTTTCCTTAGGCATATCAAAGACGGCGGAGACTAGATTGAAGGCTTCAGTGTCCTTGTCGATAGCTGCGAGCAGGCTTTCTTGGAGTCGAGCACTTTCTGCGTGCACTTGAGCAATTTCTGCTTCAAATTCTGCGTATTTTTCTTGCCAAGGGTCAATTCACAGACCATCTTAGTCAGGGAAATACCGTTGGCTGCTGAAAGAGCAGCGGCAGAGCCGCCTCCTGGTGCAGGAGCATCTGAGCCTAGGACTTGGGCAAATTCTGTCAAACTTAAATCTACTAATTTCATAGGTTTCTGTCCTCCTAGCCTAGCAAATGGTTTTCCAGAACTTGCTTGCCATAGTCAAAGTCTTCAATTTGCAGATAGTATTCTGCTGCGTCAATCAAAGCCTTGGCTGGCGCTAAACCAATGACTTCTGAGCCGAGGATTCCAACTCCGTAGCGCTTGGCTTCAAAGCGAACAGTTTCAAAGACGCGATAGAGTGGGAATTTTTCTAGATTGACCATGTTGATAGAAACCTGAGCAATGTTGCGGTCTTCCAGCATAACGCCGATCGCTTTACAGTACTTGTAGCCACCGCTTGATCCACGGATGATTTTGGCAATATTGTTGGCAATTTCCAGATTGTCTGTATCCAAGTTGATATTGTAGGCGATGAGCGGCATTCTAGCACCGACAGCAGTGACACCAGCAGTTGGGTGAATCTTTCTTTCACCGTAGTCAGGCGCCCAGTCAGGCTCCAAGAGTTTTTCAGGCATGCCTTCAAACTGTCCTTTACGAACCTTAGCCAAGTTCTTACGCTCTGGACGAGTCGCTGCATCTTCATAGAGGAAGATAGGGATACCGAGTTCACGATTGATCCGCTCAGATACGGTCTTCGCAATTTCTACGCATTCCTCACTTGTGATGTCCTTGATCGGTACAAAAGGCAGACATCAGTTGCGCCCATGCGAGGGTGTTCCCCTTGGTGCTTGGTCAAGTCAATATTTTCAGAAGCGTATTTTACCAAACGGAAAGCAACTTCCTGAATGTTTTGGTCATCACCGACCAAGGTAAAGACGCTGCGGTTGTGGCTGGCATCAGAAGAGTGGTCCAAAAGTGTTACGCCTGGCACGCTCTTAGCTACTTCCACTAGACCGTCAATGACCGCTTGGTTGCGGCCTTCAGAAAAGTTAGGAATACATTCAACAATTTTTGCCATAAGATATTACCTCGTGTTATATATTATTAAAAATTACAAAGTGGATAAAGTGGAACTTCCAGCTGAGCTAGGTGAGAGGCCTAGCTCAGTTTAGAAGTTGGGGGACAAGTTTTTTCTATTCGAACAATTTCTTAACAGATTCTTTGACCAAATCTTCGTCAGTTAAGTATGGAATGGTGATGTGATCTGTGCCTTGGTGGAGACGGTTGTACTCGATAGCTGTCTCAATAGCATGCTCATTACGTGCCCAGTTACGACGTGCAACTCCGCCGATTGTATCCCAAGCGATAGCTGATTTGATGATTTCATCAATGCGTTCACTACCGTCTAATACCAAGCCAAAGCCACCGTTGATTGCTTTACCGATACCAGTTCCGCCGCCGTTGTGGAGAGCTACCAGACTCATACCACGAGCGGCATTACCAGCGTAACATTGCACAGCCATGTCGCAGGTAACATTAGAACCGTCCTTGATATTAGAAGTTTCACGGAATGGAGAGTCAGTACCAGATACGTCGTGGTGGTCACGGCCGATCATGACAGGACCAATCTTGCCTTCGCGTACTAATTCATTGAATTTGAGGGCGATATTGACACGACCCATACAGTCTTGGTAGAGAATCCGAGCTTGGGTTCCAACAACCAGCTGGTTCTTTCTGCATCTCGGATCCAGTTGTAGTTGTCGCGGTCTTGGTAGCGGCGGTTAGGGTCAATCACTTCCATAGCTGCATGGTCGGTAGCGACTAGGTCTTCGTGTTTACCGCTCAGACATACCCAACGGAAAGGACCATAACCATAGTCAAAGAGCATTGGGCCCATGATATCTTCTACATAAGATGGCCAAATGAAGCCGTCTTTATCGTCAAAGCCATTCTTAGAAATTTCCTTGATGCCAGAGTCATAGACTGCCTTCATAAAGGCATTACCGTAGTCAAAGAAGTAGGTGCCGTTGTTAGTCAAGGTCTTGATCGCCTTGAAGTGACGTTCCAAGGTTTGGTCAACCAACCTAACAAAGGTTTCCTTGTCTTCAGCTAGGAGGCGAGTCCGCTCATCAAAGCTGATACCAGCTGGACAGTAGCCGCCGTCGTAAACATTGTGGCAAGAAGTTTGGTCAGAAAGCAGATCTACATGGATATTGTTCTCGTTGACGTATTCCAAGAGGTCTACGATGTTACCATGATAGGCAATAGAAGTTGATTCGCCAGCTTCCAGAGCTTTTTGAGCCAAGTCAATTGCTTCTTTCGGACTTTCGGCTAATTGGCTAATCCAGCCTTGGGAGTGGCGGGTTTCAATTCGAGATTGGTCTACTTCAGCTATGATTGCTACTGCTTTAGCAATTTCGGCTGCTTTCCCTTGAGCTCCACTCATGCCGCCCAGACCAGAAGAGATGAAGAGTTTGCCAGTCAGGTCGCCATCATCAGCTACACCCAGTTTCAAGCGCCCAGCATTGAGGAGGGTGTTGAAAGTACCATGGACGATACCTTGAGGGCCGATGTACATCCAGCCACCTGCTGTCATTTGACCATAGTTGGTCACGCCCATTTCTTCTGCAATTTCCCAGTCCTTCATATTGTCATATTCACCGACCAAGAGGCCATTAGTGATGATAACACGAGGTGCTTCTGGTTTGGACTTGAAGAGTCCGAGCGGGTGACCAGATTCTACAACCAAAGTTTGATGGTCGGTCATGACTTCCAAGTATTTCTTGATCAGGTTGTACTGCATCCAGTTGGCGCAGACAGATCCAGTTTCTCCGTAGGTAACCAATTCATAAGGATAAAGGGCGATTTCAAAGCTCAGGTTGTTGTCAATCATGACCTGCATAGCCTTAGCTGCGGTACAGTTCCCTTTGTACTCATCAATTGGTTTGCCGTAGATGCGTTCTTTTGGACGCCAGCGGTAGCCATAAATCCGTCCGCGAGTTTTCAGCTCTTCCAAGAATTCTGGAATTACTTCCTCATGAAATCTCTTTGGAATATAGCGAAGGGCATTTTTAGAGCAATTTCGGTTTGAGCTTGAGTCAAACGGAAGCCCCGGTCAGGTGCTCGACGGATGCCTTCTTGGAAAACTGTTTTTTCAGGTAATACATCGTCTAATTTGACGGTCATTGCTGCCGCAATATCTTGTTCGCTGTAGAATGACATGTTTATTTCCTCCTTGTAAAATAACTTAAGATTTGACCTTATTTTATAACAGCGCCGTCAGTACAAAGTCAAGAAAATATTTCTAAAGATAAAAAATATCAATATATCTAATATATATTGGTTTTTGACTATAATTTGACGATAGTGTATTATGATGAAAGCGAATAAGTTGGAAAATGAATGGAGGAACAATATGGTTGCGGATTTACTATTAACTCACTTTAATCAAGTCTTCTGTCCCAAGGACCTCGGACATCCCCTTTTTGGTGGGGAGATGAAGGAGGCTCAGGTCTTGGAGGACGGCTACATTGCAGTCAAAGATGGCAAAATCCTAGCAGTTGGCAGTGGAGAGCCGGATGCCAGTCTGGTTGGACCAGATACTAAGATTCAGTCTTATGAGGGCAAGATTGCTACACCTGGCTTGATCGACTGTCACACTCACTTGGTCTACGGCGGCAGCCGGGAGCATGAATTTGCTAAGAAATTAGCCGGTGTCCCCTATCTGGAAATTCTTGCCCAAGGCGGCGGTATTCTCAGTACAGTTCGGGCAACTCGAGAAGCTTCTTTTGATACTCTCTACGATAAGTCCAAGAGGCTGCTAGACTATATGTTGCTGCATGGGGTGACAACAGTTGAGGCCAAAAGTGGCTATGGTTTGGACTGGGAAACAGAGAAGCGCCAGCTGGATGTCGTTGGGGCTCTGGATCGTGACCATGATATTGATTTAGTTTCGACCTTTATGGCTGCCCACGCCGTTCCACCAGAATACAAAGGACGTTCTCAGGAATATCTGGAGCTTATCGTCGAGGAAATGTTGCCTCGGGTAAAAGCAGAAAATCTAGCTGAATTCTGTGATATTTTCTGTGAAAAAGGCGTCTTTACAGCTGATGAGTCGCGCTACTTACTTTCTAAGGCTAAGGAAATGGGCTTCAAGCTTCGTATCCATGCTGATGAAATCGAATCTATCGGCGGGGTAGATGTAGCAGCTGAACTGGGAGCAACTAGTGCAGAGCACTTGATGGTAGCGACCGATGAGGGCATTCGCAAGATGGCAGAAGCCAAGGTTATCGGCAATCTCCTGCCAGCAACTACCTTCAGTCTGATGGAAGATACTTATGCACCAGCCCGCAAGATGCTGGAAGCTGGTATGGCCATTACCCTGACCACGGACAGCAATCCAGGCTCTTGTCCAACAGCTAACCTGCAGTTTGTCATGCAGTTGGGTTGCTTATGATGCGTCTGACGCCAGTAGAAGTTCTCAACGCTGTAACCATCAATGCGGCCTACTCAGTTAACCGTCAAGATAAGATTGGCAGCTTTGATACTGGCAAGCAGGCTGACATTACCATCCTAGATGCTAAGAATATCGACTATCCACTTTATTTCTTTGCTACCAACCTGACCCATCAGGTTTATAAAGCAGGCAAGCTGGTTGTTGATCAGGGTAAGATCGTCTAATTTTACAAGTTGGTCTCATTTCCACTTGATGGCAAAGATTTTCTTAGAAGTTCTATTGTTGATTATAGAAAAAGCAGATTTGTGTTCAATAAAGGTCGTGGCTTAAACACCACGACCTTTCTGTTTTTTTATGAGATTAAGACATTGAGCTGGTTTCTTTATTTCCCCACACACTGCGCGTAAAGACCATGGAGAGTAGAGCTAGAGTCGCAAAGGCAGCTCCTACATACCAGTAGGGCATATCCAGTGTCGTGGAGCGTCCAGAGAGATTGACGATACCACGGAAGAGCATGCCGGCTGTTATGATGGCTACAGCTGAGTTCCAGAGGTTGAGGCTGAGCCGAGAGAGGTTGGGAATCATTTTCATGAAGAGCAGGAGGAGGATACCGCCCGCTAGAGGAAGGGCAAAGAGATAGTGCATGTGGACAGATGTTTCCCCGAAGCTGAAGGTTTCATAGATTCTGCCGAAAGCAAAGAAGAAAATCGTTAGCAGGATGTAGGAAACAGCTGTTTTGTTGAAACGTTTTTTGCTGGGATTAGTAACCGATGTAGACAATGTCACTCACCGCCCTTTCTGAGATATTTCCGTTGGTGGTAGGTTTATTGATGACCTGACCGTTGAAGTACATAGTGGACGAGCCACCGCCGTCAAGGTTGTAGGCAGTCTTGACGCCATAAGATTTCATGACTTCCGCCATTTCATAGAGGGAAAGCCCCTGACTTTCTGAAGTGCGTCCGTCTGAAACGATGATGATATAGTGGTTTTCGTCAATGATACCGATAGCTGTCCGTGGATTGGAAGCCATGGACTGGCCAACTTCGGACTTGGTATTCACGACGATCTCACCATTTTCTACGAGGGCTGGGCCGAAGGCTAAGAGATTGACCACCCCGTCTTTGACCAGCTGATCGGCAGAGACTTGGTCTTCATAGATAATCTTGAAGGATCCGTCTTTGTAAATAGCCAAGTCCCCATTGCTGGCGTCCTCTCGGACGGTATCACGGTAGACGACGCCATTGCGGATGACATAGCCAGTTGTGTTGGCTCCATAGTAGTCGCCATTGACCGCTAGGATAGCCTTGTTGTTAGCAGCCGTTTCTGAAGTCTTGGCCGTGACATTGGTTCCGTAGGTGTTATTGGCGAGGGCTGTTTTCAAGTATTCAGCGGAGCTGACGGTCACATCAGCGATGTAGACTTGGGTATTGTTGACGGTCTTTTCAGTCAGCGTAACCGAGATGTTATCGTCCGAATAGCTGGTATCTGTCACTGTGGCTGTTTCAGCAGCCTTGCTGGCAGCCTCGGCATTGGATGATGAAGCAGTGCTTGAGACTGTGGAAATAGTCTCTGCGATGACGAAGGTTTTCAGCATGGAGTAGCTAAAAGAAGCTGTCAGAAGTAGGCCAAAAATGGAGGCGTAGGCATAGCCTTTCTTTAAAAATTTCATGATGCAGTGTGTGTCCTTTCCTTAAAAATAAATCTCTTTTGTACCATCCAAGAGACGGTGAAGAGCAGCAGTCCGACGATGATTTTGACAATCAGAAGATTGAGACCGAAGACAGCATAGAAGAGGCGAATCAGCAGTGTGTCTAGGATAAAGAGTACCAGAGCTAGGCTGAAATAGCTAGTCCCTGTCTTGAGAATGCTGTCGTCGTTCTTAAAGACCAGCTTTTTATTAGTCGAGTAGTTGAAGACCGAACTGGTCACGCGGGCAATCCCGTTAGCTAGGAGAATTCTCAAGCTGGTCGGCACAGCAGCTAAAAATAAGAGAGCTAGTGCGTAGACCATATAGTCCATGATGAAGCTGCTGAGAGAAGTCAGGGCAAATTTAAAAATATTTTTATAAATCAGGAGCCCATCCCGAATCGGCCGGAAGTGCGAGCCTTGATTGTCATTGATATAGACCGTCTCAATGGGCACTTCCAAAATGGGATATTCCTTGCTGGCTTCTAAGAGCATGTTCATTTCATACTCATAGCGCTGCCCTTCAACCTTCAGCATAAAGGGGATCATGTTGGTCGTAAAGGCTCGTAAGCCTGTCTGAGTATCGGAGACACCCACCCCAGTCTGTGCTTTGAAGAGAGCTCGAGTCAGACTATTGCCGAAGCGGCTGCGCAGGGGCACCTTGCCAGTAAAGGCGCGTGCTCCGAGAATCAACTGATTGGGATTTTCAGAAGCTTTGCTCGCTACGCGGAAAATATCCCAGACCTTGTGTTGGCCATCCGCATCCGCTGTGATGACGGTTCCGTATTGACCCAGAGACTGGATGTAGGTGAAGGCAGTTTTCAATGCTTGTCCTTTGCCTTGATTGTTTTCGTGATGGAGGACAGTCGCATATTGTTCAGCCTTTTCAAAGACTGTCTGGCGCTTGGCTGAGCTACCGTCATCGATAACAATGATATGAAAATTACTCTTGCTCTGAATTTTTTGAATCAGTTTAATTAAATTATAATCGGGCTCGTAAGCCGGAATCACTAGATAGTCCATATCCATACCTCTTTCTTAGATGATTTGTAGAAAGTATACAGATTGCGGCTTAAAGCTAGCTGATATCAGTTATCTTTAAGAAAAAGTTAAATCTTCTTTAAGGAAAGAGTGAGGAAAGTATCTCGTAGGACAAAATAAAAAACTGAGAGTGGGACAGAAATCGGTAATTCGTTAGAATTCGATTTCGTTGTCCCACCTCCGCACAGTTGAGTAGGGCTGTAAAAGCTGATGGAATCAGCGTAGTAGAGCCCACTCAACCACTGCGTCTTGCTCGACAATCCAAAGACAATTGAGAGGCTAGGACTTTTGTCCCAGCCTCTTTAAACATCATTTTACAAACCTGGTGCTTGGCCAAGCTCAGCTGTCAACATCCAGATCGTCTTTTCAAGGTCTGCCTTAGCTCCAACGAAGATATCATTGGTTACATCGTCGCCTTCTTCATCCGTCACATCCAGAGCTTCTTGGTAAAGATCTGTCAGATAACGGAAAATTTCAATCACGCGCTCCAAGCCTTCTTCAACATTCTTGCTGAATTCGCCAGCTTTTTCTTCAATCTTGCTGTGTTGGATAAACTCTGTCAGAGTTGAATAAGGCTTGCCACCTAGAGTAATCAAGCGTTCGCTGACTTCATCCAAGGTTTCATCAATTGTATCCATGTATTCATCCATTTTTGGATGCCATACCATGAAGCCTGCACCACGCATATACCAGTGAACTTGGTGAAGAGCGATACGAGCTGTATAAAGATCTGAAACCACTTGGTTAAGAACTGCTTTTGTTTTTGGTAAAGAATTTTGGTTAGTGAAAGTTGCTACATCTGCTGCAGCGCCATGTTTTACTTGAGTCATAATGATACCTCTCTTTTTATTTATAATCATTCTAATCTTTATTGATTATGTTTTAATTATAATGATTCTAATTAAGAAAGTCAAGTATTAAAACTTAAAATTTTACTTTATTAGAAAAGTTGTAAAATTTCAGATTTTTCTACTCAAAATCACGAATAAACAAGTATGATTCATCTATACTTTTTTCTAGTCGGAACGGTTCTGGCCTCATTTCTAGGCTTAGTTATTGACCGCTTCCCAGAACAATCCATCATCTCACCAAGCAGCCACTGTGACAACTGCAAGCAGATACTCAAAGCACGGGATTTGGTCCCAATCCTGTCTCAGTTGCTTAATGGCTTCCGCTGCCGTTTCTGCAAGATCCAGCTGCCTGTCTGGTATGCTGCTTTTGAGTTAGTGCTGGGTTTACTTTTTCTAAGCTGGAGCTTAGGCTATATTTCACTAGCCCAGCTCTTACTGCTAACGATGGGCTTGACCCTAGCTATCTACGATCAGCGTGAGCAAGAATACCCTCTCCTAATCTGGCTGATTTTTCAGTTCTTGCTGATGGCTACAGCAGGTATCAATCCGCTCATGATTTTCTTTTTGGTCCTAGGACTTCTAGCCTTCTTTTGTAATCTTCGTATTGGAGCTGGCGACTTTCTATTCCTTGCTTCCTGCTCAGCCATTTTCAGCCTAACAGAAATTCTCCTTCTCATCCAAATTGCTTGCTTCTCTGGTCTCGCTTGTTATTTCTTTAAAAAGAAAAAAGACAGGCTAGCATTTGTACCCTGTCTCTTGTTTGGTAAAGACAATTGAGAGGCTAGGACTTTTGTCCCAGCCTCAGTGCTTTGTTTAATAACGTTTTTCTTTGGGCCAGGTGCTCATTTCAGCAACAGCTGTAAAAAGCACGTCTGTGGATGAGTTGAGGGCGGTTTCGCAAGAGTCTTGGATGACACCGATGACAAAACCAACGCTGACGACTTGCATAGCCAGATCATTTGGGATACCAAAGAGGCTACAAGCTACAGGAATCAGGAGAAGCGAGCCTCCAGCCACTCCAGAAGCTCCGCAGGCAGAAATGGCTGCAACGATGCTGAGCACCAAGGCTGTTCCAAAGTCCACTTGGATGCCTAGTGTATTGGCCGCTGCGAGGGTAAGCGTGTTGATTGTCACCGCTGCTCCTGCCATGTTGATAGTAGAACCGAGTGGGATAGAGACCGAGTAGGTTTCGGGATTAAGATCCAAACTCGACAAAGTTTCATATTAACAGGGATATTGGCAGCCGAACTGCGAGTGAAAAAGGCAGTGACATCACTGACTTTTAAGCAACGCCAAACCAGTGGATAAGGATTTTTCCGAAGCATAATGAAGACAATCAAGGGATTGACGACCAGCGCAACAAGAGCCATAGAACCCAGTAATAGGAGAAGGAGCATGCCGTAGCTTTTGAGTGCATCAAATCCTTTGCCAGAAATGGTCGTGTACACCAGTCCTAAAATACCAAAGGGGGCTAGATTGATAATCCATTCGACAATCTTCGAAGTAATATCTGCCAGTGTTTTCAAGAGTTCTTTACTTTGCTGACTTGCTTCTCGCATAGCTACCCCAAAGACAACTGCCCAAGACAGAATGCCGATATAATTGGCCTTGGTCAAGGCATTGATCGGATTATCGATAAGGTTGAGGAGGAGATTGCTCAGAACTTGGCCGATGCCTTCTGGTGGACTGACTTCCGAGCTAGCTGCGGTCAGCTCGATGGTCACAGGAAAGATATAGTTGGCTAGGACAGCGACAAGGGCGGCCGCAAAAGTCCCTATTAGATAAAGGATAATGACGGTTTTCATATTGCTCTTCTGCCCTTTTTGGTGCTGAGAGAGGGCATTGGCAACGAGGGTAAAAACGAGCAGTGGTGCGATAGCTTTCAGACCGCCGACAAAGATTTGGCCGAGGAGGCTAATGGCGCTGGCTTGTGGAAAGATGAGGGCCAGCAGGGCGCCTGTGACAATCCCAATAGAAATCCGTTTGATAAGATTGGCGCGATTCCAAGCAGAAAGAATTCGATGAAACATAGGAGCTCCCTTTCTAAAATAAACTGCTTTCCACTATACGCTAGAGGTCGTATAAAATCAATATTTTTGGTATACCCTATACAGAATAAGGCTGCTTTGATGCCTATCCGCCGCCCTTTGTGGTATAATGAATAAGATTTTTGTGTCTCATAGGAGGAAAGAATGACAGCTAATGGGAATGTTTTCACACGCTATTTCCAGCAATTCAACTGGTCAGCTATTCTGGATGATGTATTTTCAAAATTCGTCTCTTTGGTCTTTTTGTGTTTACTATTTTGGGTGGCTAAGAAAATTCTCCATCTTTTTGTGACTAGACTGATTGCGCCATCTTTGAAATTATCTCGGCAGGATGTGGCTCGGCAAAAGACCATTATGCGCTTAATTGAGAATTTACTCAATTATGTACTTTATTTTCTCTTGTTCTACTGGATTTTATCGATTTTGGGCTTGCCAGTCTCAAGTCTTTTGGCTGGGGCAGGGATTGCTGGTGTGGCAATTGGGATGGGAGCGCAGGGCTTTCTGTCCGACCTAGTCAACGGTTTCTTTATTCTCTTAGAGCGTCAGTTGGATGTAGGGGATAATGTTCGCTTGACCAATGGTGCTATCAAGATCGCAGGAACGGTTGTTAGTGTTGGGATTCGGACTACGCAGGTACGCGATGCGGACGGAACTCTTCACTTTGTGCCCAATCGAAATATCACCGTTGTCAGCAATCTTTCTCGTGGTGATATGCGAGTTCTGATTGATATTCCTATCTATGCCGAGACGGATTTGGATGAGATCTATCGAATTATCGCTGCTGTCAATCAGGAAGCTGTGCCTGAACATCCAGAAGTTTTGAAGGAGCCTGACATTCTGGGACCGCAAATGACTGCGAGCGGGCAGTTTTATTTTCGAATTAGTCTAATCGTTGCAAGCGGTATGCAAGCGAGTCTGTATCATATTTTCTATAAGCTCTATCATGAGGCACTGCTAAAAGAGGGGGTGGCTTTGCCAACATTTGCCCCTGTCACAGGAAATAATGGTAAAGCTTAGTAGTGATCATGAGAACAACATCTATCGGAAATAACGTTTATAATCACTAAAGAGGATGAATGCTCAGCATTTATCCTTTTTCCTTTTAGTCTATCCTAAGTCTAATCCGCCTAAATATGACATGCTATGGCAAGTATTGTATAATAGGAAGAGGAGAAGGAGCAAGTATGCAGAATAATCGACTATTTCGGATATTGTACTACATTTTGGAGAGAGGGAAAGTGACTGCAACGGAGCTAGCCGAGAAATTCGAAGTTTCGGTTCGGACTATTTATCGAGATGTGGATTCTCTTAGCAGCGCTGGGATTCCGATTTATACCATGCAAGGAAAGGGTGGCGGCATAGAAATCGCAGAGGATTTTATCTTGCGAAAGTCCTTGCTGACAGCGGAGGAGAAAGAGCAGATCATGGCGGCTCTGCAAGGTCTGGACAGCACCAGCCAGCTTACCAGAGTGACCTACTTACAAAGCTTTCGGCGCTATTTCAAATCAAAAATCCCAACTGGATCGAAATTGATTTTAATCACTGGCAAAACGATAAAGCATATGAAGCTACCTTTCATCAATTGAAAACTGCAATTCTAGGTAAGCACCTTGTTTCTTTTTCTTACTTTGCTAGTGACGAGCGGGAGACAAGCCGTCGTGTTAAGCCTGTACGTTTGTTCTTTAAAAATCAGAGTTGGTATCTTTATGCTTTTTGCCTCTTGCGACAGGAATTCAGGTATTTTAAGCTATCTCGGATGAAAAATTTGGAGCGGCTGGAGGAGAGGTTTGAGGACAGCTTTGAAGATGTCGTCTTGGAAAAGGAACTGACCTATGAAAATACCATTAAACTGACAGTCAAGTTTGATCGCAAAGTAGCCTTCAGGGTTTATGATGAACTAAGCGGAGACATTCGGACAGACGCCGAAGGAAATTTATATACAGAAATCGACATTCCCAACGACCATCGTCTATATAGTTATATTCTGTCCTTTGGAGACGCTGTGGAGGTCTTAGATCCGCCCGAAATCCGAGTGAAAATGAAAGAAATGATTCATCAGCTGGCAGAAAAATATAAAACTTGACATAGGGTGTCAGGTATCTTCTTGTATACTAATAGATAAGAAGAGAAAAGGAGGCAGCAAGATGAAATATGAATGGAGAAAGAGCGAGAAAGGTCTTTATGGGGCCAAGCAAAAGCCAGAGCCAGTAGAGGTGCCGAGTCAACAGTTCATTGTGATTGAAGGCGAGGGCGACCCCAATGAAGCGGATTTCTCTGAGCGGGTATCTGCCCTTTATTCACTGGCCTATTCCATAAAAATGCTCTTTAAATCCATGATGAAAGATGAGGCGGAAGATAAGGTGAAGGATTTCACGGTCTATCCTTTGGAAGGAATCTGGGAAAAAGCTGCTGGGGAAGGCTTCGATAAAAGTCAGCTTCGCTATCAGCTCATGATTCAGCAGCCCAATGTCATCGATCAGGATATATTTGCGGCAGCGCTTGAGAATGTCCGCAAGAAAAAGCCTAATCCCCTCTATGACGACATTTGTTTGCAGAGATTGCCAGAGGAGCGGGCCATTCAGGTCTTACACATAGGAAGTTATGACAGTGAGCCGGCCTCTTTTGAGAAAATGGACGAGCTAGCAAGTAGCTTGGGACTGGAAAGATGCGACCAAGTTCACAGAGAGATTTACTTGAGCAACAAAAATAGGACACCAGAAGAAAAGTTGAAAACCATCTTAAGGTATTCCGTCAGATAGGAGGAATTTGTCATGCCAAGACCTACAACAAAAAACGATTTGCTGGTTGCTGCTACAGAAAATTTTGAAAAACTCAATCTGCTCATTTCGAACATGACAGCAGAAGAGTTGGCAAGGCCCTTTGATTTTTCAAAGGATGAGAAAAAGAAAGAAGCTCACTGGAAGCGCGATCGGAACCTGAGGGATGTCTTAATCCATCTTTATGAATGGCACCAGTTGCTGCTCAACTGGGTGCAGGCAAATCAAAGAGGAGAAGAGAAGTCCTTCCTGCCTGCTCCCTACAATTGGAGAACTTATGGTGAGATGAATGTCGCATTTTGGGAAAAGCACCAGCAGACCTCTCTTGAGGAGGCAAGTTCTTTACTGGCTAGTTCGCATAGAGCTGTCCTGGACCTAGCCGCAACCTTGACCAATGAAGAATTGTTTTCCAAGGGAGTTTATAAATGGACGGGCGGAACGGCCTTGGGTTCTTACTTTGTCAGCGCCACATCTAGCCACTATGATTGGGCTATGAAAAAGCTTAAAGCTCATCAAAAGAATTGTAAAAGGAATCCTGTCCAATAAAGTTTCTAGGACTTGAGACCGATTTTTAGCACTCTTTTAAAAAGAGTGCTAATTTTTTGGCTTTTTGTCTTGACATTCATTTTTAAGAGTGTATAATAGAATCATAATTTAGCACTCGATGTATTAGAGTGCTAAATATAAAAAATAAAATCTCGCCAGTGGCTGGAAATTTTCTAAAGAGAGGTGAGGTCCTTGGTAACAGAACGCCAAAATGAGATTTTAAATCTAATTATTGATATCTTTACCAAGACGCATGAGCCTGTCGGTTCTAAAGCCTTGCAAGAGACTATCCAGTCCTCGAGTGCCACTATTCGAAATGATATGGCAGCCTTGGAAAAGGAAGGATTGCTAGAAAAGGCCCACACATCAAGTGGCCGCAAGCCCAGTGTAGCAGGCTTCCAGTATTTTGTCCGCCATTCCTTGACCTTTGATCAGCTGGCGGAAAATGAGCTCTACGAGGTTGTCAAAGCTTTCGACCAAGAGTTCTTCAAGCTGGAGGATATCCTGCAGCGGGCAGCGGACGTCTTGGCAGAGTTGAGTGCTTGTACGGTTGTAGCTCTTGACGTCGAGCCTAGTCGGCAACGGCTGACGGCTTTTGATATCGTTGTTATTAGCCAGCACGCAGCCTTAGCTGTCTTTACTCTGGATGAGTCCAATACCCTGACCAGTCAGTTCATGATCCCTAGGAATTTCTCCAGGATGACCTACTGCGCTTGAGGGATATGATTCAAGAGCGCTTTCTGGGACAGACGGTCTTAGATATCCACTACAAGATTCGGACGGAGATTCCGCAGATTATCCAGCGTTACTTTACGACGACGGACAATGTTCTCGATCTCTTTGAGCATATTTTTGCTCAGATGTTTTCGGAGAAAGTAGCTGTAGCTGGCAAAGTCCAGTTGCTACGTTTTGCGGATCTTGAGGCTTATCAGTTCTTTGATGATCGTCAGAAGGTGGCTTTTGAGATCCGTGATAGTCTAGCTGAGGATCAGATGCAAAATGTCCGTGTTGCGGACAGTCAAGAGGACTGTCTGGCCAATCTAACCTTGATTTCCAGCAAATTTTTAATTCCCTATCGAGGCTTTGGTATGCTGGCAGTGGTCGGTCCAGTCAATCTGGATTACCAAAAGGTGGTCAGTCAGCTCAATGTTGTCAATCGAGTCTTGACGATGAAACTCACAGATTTCTACCGCTATTTGAGTAGCAATCATTATGAGGTGAGTTGAACATGAAATTACATAAATTCCTAAAAAGGAGGCGAAAAATGTCTGAGGAAATAAAAAACGAAGAAGTAAAAGAAGAGGAAGTGGTAGAAGCTACTGAAGAAGCTGTAGAGACTGCAGAAGAAAAGGTAGAAACCGCTAAAGAAGCGGATGAAACTACTCCTGAAAAATCAGAATTAGAACTAGCCAATGAGCGTGCAGAAGACTTTGAAAATAAATACCTTCGCGCTCATGCAGAAATGCAAAATATCCAACGTCGTGCCAATGAAGAACGTCAACTCTTGCAACGCTATCGTAGCCAAGATTTGGCAAAAGCGATTCTCCCTTCTTTGGATAACCTTGAGCGTGCGCTTGCCGTTGAAGGCTTGACAGACGATGTCAAAAAAGGCTTGGAGATGGTACAAGAAAGCTTAATTCATGCCCTTAAAGAAGAAGGCATCGAAGAAATCGCAGCGGACGGAGCATTTGACCATAATTACCATATGGCCATCCAAACTCTCCCAGCAGACGATGAACATCCAGCAGATACCATTGCCCAAGTCTTCCAAAAAGGCTACAAACTCCATGACCGCATCCTAAGACCAGCAATGGTGGTAGTATATAACTAGGCGGTAAGTCAGAAATCTGTGATTTCGTTGACGCACCCCCGCAAGGGTGATTAGGCTGGTCACGAGCGTTTGCGAAGTGAACTGCCAATCAGCTACTGCGTAAAATTTGTCCGAAACGACACTAAACTATGAATGAAGATAAGAGGCAAGCCAGAGGCTTGCAAAAACGATATTTTCCGCCGTGGTGAAAATTTCAGTAGCTTGTGCTACTGAAACAGGGGATTTTTGAGACTTTGGGCTCAAAAATAAGTGATGAAATCCCGTAGGGAGTTGCTCACGTCCCCACCACTTAAGGAAAATATCAAAAAATAGAAGAAAAAACTTAAGGAGAAAAACACATGTCTAAAATTATCGGTATTGACTTAGGTACAACAAACTCAGCAGTTGCGGTTCTTGAAGGAACTGAATCAAAGATCATCGCAAATCCAGAAGGTAACCGTACAACTCCATCTGTAGTATCATTCAAAAACGGTGAAATCATCGTTGGTGACGCTGCAAAACGTCAAGCAGTGACAAACCCAGATACAGTGATCTCTATCAAATCTAAGATGGGAACTTCTGAAAAAGTTTCTGCTAACGGTAAAGAATACACTCCGCAAGAAATTTCAGCTATGATCCTTCAATACTTGAAAGGCTATGCTGAAGATTACCTTGGTGAAAAAGTAACTAAGGCTGTTATCACAGTGCCAGCTTACTTTAACGACGCTCAACGTCAAGCAACAAAAGACGCTGGTAAAATCGCTGGTCTTGAAGTAGAGCGTATCGTCAACGAACCAACTGCAGCAGCCCTTGCTTACGGTTTGGACAAGACTGACAAAGAAGAAAAAATCTTGGTATTCGACCTTGGTGGTGGTACATTCGACGTATCTATCCTTGAATTGGGTGACGGTGTCTTCGATGTATTGGCAACTGCAGGGGACAACAAACTCGGTGGTGACGACTTTGACCAAAAGATTATCGACCACTTGGTAGCGGAATTCAAGAAAGAAAACGGTATTGACTTGTCTACTGACAAGATGGCAATGCAACGTTTGAAGGATGCGGCTGAAAAAGCTAAGAAAGACCTTTCAGGTGTAACTTCAACACAAATCAGCTTGCCATTCATCACTGCAGGTGAAGCTGGACCTCTTCACTTGGAAATGACTTTGACTCGTGCGAAATTCGACGATTTGACTCGTGACCTTGTAGAACGTACAAAAGTTCCAGTTCGTCAAGCTCTTTCAGACGCAGGTTTGAGCTTGTCAGATATTGACGAAGTGATCCTTGTCGGTGGTTCAACTCGTATCCCAGCCGTTGTAGAAGCTGTTAAGGCTGAAACTGGTAAAGAACCAAACAAATCAGTGAACCCTGATGAAGTGGTTGCCATGGGTGCCGCTATCCAAGGTGGTGTCATCACTGGTGATGTTAAAGACGTTGTCCTTCTTGACGTAACACCATTGTCACTTGGTATCGAAACAATGGGTGGCGTCTTCACAAACTCATCGATCGCAACACTACTATTCCAACATCTAAATCACAAGTCTTCTCAACTGCGGCAGACAACCAACCAGCCGTTGATATTCATGTTCTTCAAGGTGAACGCCCAATGGCAGCAGATAACAAGACTCTTGGACGCTTCCAATTGACTGATATCCCAGCTGCACCTCGTGGAATTCCTCAAATCGAAGTAACATTTGACATCGACAAGAACGGTATCGTATCTGTTAAGGCTAAAGATCTTGGAACTCAAAAAGAACAAACTATTGTTATCCAATCAAACTCAGGTTTGACAGACGAAGAAATCGACCGCATGATGAAAGATGCAGAAGCAAACGCTGAAGCCGATAAGAAACGTAAAGAAGAAGTTGACCTTCGTAATGAAGTAGACCAAGCAATCTTTGCGACTGAAAAGACAATCAAGGAAACTGAAGGTAAAGGCTTCGATGCAGAACGTGATGCTGCCCAAGCTGCCCTTGATGACCTTAAGAAAGCCCAAGAAGACAACAACTTGGACGAAATGAAAACAAAACTCGAAGCGTTGAACGAAAAAGCGCAAGCCTTGGCAGTGAAACTCTACGAACAAGCCGCAGCTGCTCAACAAGCTCAAGCACAAGCAGGAGCAGAAGGCGCACAAGCAACAGGAAACGCAGGCGATGACGTCGTAGACGGAGAGTTTACGGAGAAATAAACTATAAGTCAGGAGGATGTTATGAGACGTGATGAACTAATTTCCAAGCTTGAGAAACACGGTTTAGAAATATACCCTAAGAATAATAAAACAAATTGCTTTATATTATTTGGATGACATCAGAGGTAATAAATTTTTAGAAATTCATTATAGTCAAGATGATGAAGTTACAATAGTAAAATTTCACGCAGATACAGACTTGCCAACATATTTAAAAGGTATCGATGAAAACTCAGGTGATGACGATTATTCTATAACACGGCAAGTGAAAGCTGAGGATTGTAATGGTGAAGATATTATTACGATTGCAGTTGCTAGCTATAAGGAAGTAGAAAGAAAGTATAAATTAGAACATCAAAAATGAGATTCTCGTTTCAGTTTTAAATGGCTTAATTAATACAAATTTGAAATCCAGAGGTTGCAACCCAGCCTCTGTTTTTCGGTAAGAAAAGAGTTGGAACGTAATTTTTGGTTCTGCTTTAAACTAAGTTAGAAAGGAACAAGGGTGTTCGTAATTGAACCCGAGCGGAAAGCTTGGAAATTAGATAAACCTTCTAAGAAATCAGGATTTCTTGTCGGTTTCCTAAATTTCAGTCGCTTTCTGTTTGCTCTTGGTATCTTAAATGAACAATACTGAATTTTATGATCGTTTAGGTGTCTCTAAGAATGCTTCTCAGGATGAGATTAAGAGAGCCTATCGGAAATTATCTAAAAAATATCACCCAGATATCAATAAGGAGCCTGGGGCGGAAGATAAATATAAGGAAGTCCAGGAGGCTTATGAAACGCTGAGCGATGAGCAAAAGCGGGCGGCCTATGACCAATACGGCGCGGCAGGTGCCAATGGTGGCTTTGGCGGTGGCGCAGGCGGCTTCGGTGGCTTTGATGGCTCTGGTTTTGGTGGCTTCGAAGATATCTTTTCTAGCTTCTTTGGCGGTGGCGCGACTCGTAATCCAAACGCTCCGCGTCAAGGAGATGATCTCCAGTATCGGGTAAATCTCCGCTTTGAAGAGGCTATTTTCGGTACAGAAAAAGAAGTTAAATACAATCGTGAAGCTAGCTGTCGGACTTGTCATGGTTCAGGTGCTAAGCCAGGAACTAGCCCAGTAACTTGTGGCCGCTGTCACGGCTCTGGTGTTATTAACGTCGATACTCAGACACCACTAGGTATGATGCGTCGACAAGTAACCTGTGATGTCTGTCACGGTCGCGGACAAGAAATCAAAAGTCCATGCGAAACCTGCCATGGAACGGGACATGAAAAGCAAGCGCATAGCGTTCATGTAAAAATCCCTGCTGGTGTGGAAACAGGTCAACGAGTTCGCTTGGCGGGTCAAGGTGAGGCAGGCTTTAATGGCGGTCCTTATGGAGACTTGTATGTAGTGGTGAACGTTGAGCCAAGCGATAAGTTTGAACGTGACGGTTCTACCATTTACTACAAGCTCAACCTCAACTTTGTGCAGGCAGCTCTGGGTGACAGTGTGGGAAATCCCAACTGTGCATGGAAATGTTGAATTGACAATCCCAGAAGGAACCCAGACTGGCAAACGTTTCCGTCTGCGCGGTAAGGGAGCACCAAATCTGCGCGATGGAAGTGTAGGTGACCAATATGTCACTGTCAATGTCGTAACGCCGACAGGACTCAATGACCGTCAAAAGGCGGCTCTTAAGGATTTTGCAGCGGCTGGAGATATCACAGTGAGCCCTAAGAAGAAAGGCTTCTTTGATAAGATGAAAGATGTCTTTGAAGGGGAATAATGAAGGAAAAAGCAGAGTTATTATTCTGCTTTTTCGTTAGGAGAAAGAAATGACAGAATTTCAAGACTTTATCGATCAAGTTTTCAAGGAACAATATGAGGCTTCTTTTGGGTCAGCTAGGCTTGAAGAACTTGAGCCCAAGGATTATTATCTGACACGGGAAGAGGAAGGAAACTTAATCGCCTTGCTCCATGCTCAGCAGGTGTTGGAAAACATCCATATCAAGGCTTTGGTGGTGGATAAAGAACATCAGAAAAAAGGTTTGGGAGCTAGTCTGCTGGCAGAATTAGAAGAAGAGGCTACAGAAGCTGAAGTAACTAGCATTACCTTGTCCACTAAATCTTATCAGGCCAGGGATTTTTACGTCAAGCAAGGTTATGAAATCTATGCCAGCCTGGAAGATGTACCACAAAAGGGCATTACCAAATATCATTTTATCAAGTGGTTAAAGTGAGCTATTCTAAGATGAGTGGAAGTCAATTGGCAATCACCATTAAAGTTTACAAAAAATAAGCTTTGCTAGATTTAGCAAAGCTTATTTTTTAGTTGTCTTCGTCTGGTGTAAGCACCATTGGAATGATAATAGGTTCGCGCTCGGTGCTTTCGTAGAGGAAAGGACGCAAGGCGTTGACGATAGCGCCGCTGACAGATTGGACGCTGGCGTCTTTATTCTTAAGGGCAATGCGAATAGCATTGAAGAGGATACGCTGGCTTTGGCGGATGAGATCACCTGATTCGCGCATGTAGATAAAGCCGCGGCTGAGAATATCTGGGCCAGCCAAAATCATCTGGGACTCGAAGTCAACCGTTGCAACAGCCAGAACAACACCGTCCTCTGACAGGTCTTTACGGTCGCGTAGGACTGCAGCTCCGATTTCACCAATGCGGTTCCCATCAACATAAATATCTTGAGCGTTGAAGCTGCCGGCAATACGGGCTGAGTCAGCTGTCAGAGCCAGCACATCACCATTGCTCATGATGAAGATATTGTCTTTTGGTACTCCAGTATCAACGGCTAGGCCTGCATGGACTTTCTGCATACGGTATTCACCATGGACTGGCATGAAATATTTAGGCTTGATCAAGCGGAGCATGAGTTTCTGCTCTTGTTGGCCACCGTGTCCAGAGGTGTGGATGTTGTTAATCTTACCGTGAATCACTTCTACACCAGCTTCGGAAATGATGTTAATCAGCTTGTTCACGCTGGTCGTATTACCAGGGATAGGGCTAGATGAGAAGATGACGGTATCTCCAGGCTGCAACTGGACTTGACGGTGGGTACCATTGGCAATCCGTGACAGGGCTGCCATGGGCTCGCCCTGACTTCCAGTACACATAATCAGCACTTCACCAGCTGGATAGTCCTTGAGTTCATTTGGCTCGATAAAGGTATCTTTGGGAACCTTGATATAGCCCAGCTCAATCCCGTTGACAATAGCCTCCATAGAGCGGCCAAAGACCGCAATCTTACGTCCAGTCTTGACAGCAGCTTCAGCTGCCTGCTGGAGTCGGAAGATGTTTGAAGCAAAGGAAGCGAAAATAATCCGTCCGTGGATGCCTTCGATAATCTTCATAATAGACTGTCCAACTACTTTTTCGGAATTGGTAAAGGTCGGAACTTCAGCATTGGTTGAGTCGGACAGGAGGCAGAGTACGCCTTCCTCGCCCAGAGCGGCCATGCGGTGCAAGTCTGCCGGCTCACCGACTGGTGTAAAGTCAAACTTGAAGTCACCGGTACAGACAATCTTACCTTGCGGCGTATGGATGACAATCCCCAAAGGCTCTGGAATAGAGTGGGTTGTGCGGAAGAAGGTCGCCTTCAGATTTTTAAAGGTCAACTCTGTATTTTGATTGATTTCATAGAGCTTGGCATCCCGCAAAAGTCCATGCTCTTCTAGCTTGCCCCGAATGAGAGCCAGGGCCAAAGGGCCGGCATAGATGGGAACATTGGCTTGCTTGAGCAGGAAAGGAATGCCGCCGATATGGTCCTCGTGCCCGTGGGTGATGAGGACAGCTTTCACGCGGTCAATATTTTCTACGATATAAGAGTAGTCGGGGATAACATAGTCGATACCCAAGAGGTCGTCTTCTGGAAATTTAATCCCAGCATCGACAATGATAATCTCATCTTGATACTCAATTCCGTAAGTGTTTTTACCGATTTCGCCCAGACCGCCGATGGCGAAAACACCAACTTCTTCTTTCTTTAAGTTATATGCCATAGGTTACAACTCCGTCAATTCGAAGGCGCCTGACTCTTTTTCGTATTCCAAGTGTTTGTCAGACAAGAGCTCGATAAATTCGATATTGTAAGGAGTCTTTTCTTCGACCAATTTGCGGGCTTTGATGCGGCCTTCTAATTCATCGGTTGCTTCTATATCTAAGTAGAGGGCGCGTGTTTGTTCACGGCGTGGGCTGCGTTCTTTTGTTTCTTGATAAAAAACTTTGTAAATCATTTTATTTCCTTCCATTTTTCACGATCAAGCTACAGAAAACGACAGCTAATCAGCTGTTTTCTTTTATTCAGTTTTATGAGTAGTAGATTGACCTTGATTCGATATAATTCTAACCAATTATATCATAAAACCAGCTTTTAGTAAAAGACATAGCCGAGAAAATCTTGTGGAGATTTTCAGAAAAGCTTTTGAGGACAATCTGGGTCATCAAATGACTGCCTCTCTCTACCCTTGTCGCTCCTTTTATAGTATAATAAGAAGCAAACACTCGAGTAAGGAAGAACATGATGAACATTTTAGCGATGGATACGTCAAATAAGGCTCTGTCTCTAGCGATTTTAGAGAATGAGGAGCTCTTGGGGCAGGTGACGCTCAATATCAAGAAAAATCATAGCATTACCCTTATGCCGGCTATTGATTTTCTGATGAATAGTCTGGATATGAAGCCGGCGGATTTGGATCGGATCGTGGTGGCGCAGGGGCCGGGCAGCTACACAGGTCTGAGAATTGCGGTGGCGACAGCCAAGACTCTGGCCCATACCCTCAAGATTGAGCTGGTCGGTGTATCTAGTCTGCTGGCTTTAGTACCAGAGCAGGTGGAAGGTTTGGTCATTCCCATTATGGATGCCCGCCGCAATAATGTCTATGCTGGTTTTTACCAGTCTGGTCAGGCTGTACGACCAGAAGCTCATCTGCCTTTGGCAGAGGTTTTGGAAATAGCTGGCGCTGCTAACCAGCCAGTCACCTTTGTCGGAGAAACGACAGTTTTTGCGGAGCAAATTGAAGCTGCTCTTCCTCAGGCTGCCATTCAGCCGACCTTACCAGACGCGGCAGCTATTGGTCGTCTCGGTTTAGACCTGCCAGCTCAGTCTATTCATAATTTTGTTCCTAACTATCTCAAGCGGGTAGAAGCCGAGGAAAATTGGCTCAAGACCCATCAGGAATCTAGCGATTCTTACATTCAGCGCCTATGATTGAGACGAGAAAATGGAGCGCCAGCTCGGATGCGGACGCGGTACCTCTCGCAAAAGAGCTGGAACAGCTCTTACTTGCAGTCTATGAAGTCAGCCCTTGGACAGCGAGCCAAGTGGAAGAAGTTCTGCGCTCGGATGTGAATAGCTGTGCGCTAGCAGAAGACGAGAGTCAGCTAGTCGGCTTTTTAGTCTGGCAGGAGACAGACTTTGAAGCAGAAGTCCTGCAGATTGCTGTATTGCCTAGCTATCAGGGACAGAAAATCGCGACAGCCTTGTTTGACTTTTTGCCAGCAGACAAAGAAATTTTCCTCGAAGTGAGGGAGTCGAACATGCCAGCTCTGCTATTTTACAAAAAAGAAAAATTTGAAGAAATCGCGCGGCGGAAGGCCTACTACCATGCTCCGGTGGAAGATGCGATTGTCATGAAAAGAGAGATCCATGAAAGATAGATATATTTTAGCTTTTGAGACGTCTTGTGACGAGACCAGTGTGGCGGTTCTGAAGAATGAGACTGAGCTTTTGAGCAATGTCATTGCCAGCCAGATTGAGAGTCACAAGCGTTTTGGCGGAGTGGTACCGGAAGTGGCCAGCCGCCACCATGTGGAGGTCATTACGGTTTGCATTGAGGAGGCCTTGGCAGAAGCAGGGATTAGGGAGGAGCAAGTCACAGCGGTGGCCGTTACCTACGGTCCTGGTCTGGTTGGGGCGCTTCTGGTCGGCTTGGCAGCGGCCAAGTCTTTTGCTTGGGCTCATGATATTCCCTTGATTCCGGTCAATCACATGGCTGGACATCTGATGGCAGCCCAGAGCGTGGAGCCTTTGGAATTTCCCTTACTGGCTCTCTTGGTCAGTGGCGGCCATACCGAGCTGGTCTATGTCAGTCAGGCTGGTGACTATAAGATTGTGGGGGAAACTCGCGATGATGCGGTCGGTGAAGCCTATGATAAGGTCGGTCGAGTCATGGGCCTGACCTATCCAGCAGGTAGGGAGATTGATCAGCTGGCTCATGAGGGACAGGATATTTATGATTTTCCGCGGGCGATGATCAAGGAAGACAATCTGGAATTTTCTTTTTCCGGTCTCAAGTCGGCCTTTATCAACCTGCACCACAATGCCCAGCAAAAAGGAGAAGTCTTGTCTAATCAAGACCTGTCAGCAAGCTTTCAGGCGGCGGTCATGGATATTCTCATGGCCAAGACTAAGAAAGCGCTGGAAATATCCGGTCAAGACTCTGGTTGTGGCGGGAGGCGTTGCGGCCAATCAAGGTCTGAGAGAACGCTTGGCAGCTGAGATTCAGGATGTCAAGGTGATTATTCCGCCACTGCGCCTCTGCGGTGACAATGCTGGTATGATTGCCTATGCCAGCGTCAGTGAGTGGAATAAGGAAAATTTTGCCAGTTTGGATCTGAATGCGAAGCCAAGTCTGGCTTTTGAAACGATGGAGTAAAGGAGAAGAATGCGCGGACAGACATTTAAACAAGGGGCACAAGCGGCAGTACCAACGGCACTGGGGTATATTGGGATTGGTCTAGCCTGCGGCATCATGGCGGCACCTCATATGAATCCCTTGGAGATGGGGCTGATGAGTATTCTGGTTTATGCTGGCAGTGCCCAGTTTGCTATGATTGGTTTATTTGCCCAGCAGGCGCCAGTCTTGGCCATCGCACTGACTGTTTTTCTGATAAATATTCGGCATCTTTTGCTCTGTCTGCATGCCTCAACCCTTTTTCGTAAGTCTAGCTTGGCTCAGAATATTGTCATTGGCTCTTTTTTGACAGATGAATCTTATGGGGTCTTGATGGGAGAGCAGGTGTATACAAAAGAGATTGCTGCTAGCTGGATGATGGGTAACAATTTCATGAGTTATGCTTCTTGGATTTTAGGTACTGTTTTAGGAACTGCCCTCGGTGCCCTTCTGCCCAATCCTGAGAGCTTTGGTCTGGACTTTGCCCTAGTTGCCATGTTTATTGGTATTTTCTCCTCTCAATTTACAATCATGCTGCGACGGGTCAAGATAAAGAAGCTCTTTTTGGTCTTAGGTGTGGTGGGTCTTGCCTACTTGCTCCTGACCATGCTGCTTCAAAATTCGTTAGCGGTGCTTTTTGCAACCTTGCTCGGCTGTACAGTGGGGGTGATTTTGGATGATAAGTAAGTATATTTTGCTGGCCATTCTTTTGTCTGCCCTAGTCACTTGGATTCCGCGGATTTTGCCCTTTATCCTAGTCAAGTACAAGGGGCTTCCGCCCATGGTAGAGCGCTTCCTCAAATATCTGCCAGTTTCCATCATCTTTGCCCTCATCCTGTCCAGTGTCACCAATGCTAAAACGGGTCAGTTGCCGAGTTTTAAGTGGCTGGATTTGCCGGCTGTTTTTCCGACGACTTATGTGGCTTTTAAGTATAAGAACTTAATTGCAACTGTTGTGTTTGGTGTAGTCTTGGTGGCCTTACTGCGCTATCTGGCTGGATTTATTGGGCTGTAAAGAAGGTAAAAGACAGATTGAATCAGTCGATTCGGTCTGTTTTTTTGTCAAATTCTAAGAATTATCTGAAAATATAATATTTTATGCTATAATGGAACCAATCAAAATCATGGAGGTTCGGAAATGGCAGAAGCAGGGCATAAATTTTTAGCAAAGTTAGGAAAGAAACGTCTTCGTCCCGGCGGTAAGCTGGCGACCGACTGGCTGATTGAGCAGGGGCAGTTTTCCAGCGATAAGAAAGTTCTAGAGGTTGCCTGCAATATGGGGACCACAACAATTGAGCTGGCTAAAAGATATGGCTGCCAGATTACTGCAGTTGATTTGGATAAGGCTGCGCTGGCTCAGGCTAAGCTTAATGGAGACAAGGCTGGTGTTAGTGAGCTCGTCACATTTGAGCTTGCAAATGCCATGAAGCTGCCTTATGATGACAATTCTTTTGATATTGTTATCAATGAAGCTATGCTAACCATGCAGACGGATAAGGGGAAGGCCAAATGTATGGATGAGTACTACCGGGTGCTGAAGCCAGGTGGAGTGCTCCTCACACATGATGTCATGCTCAAGCAAAGAGATGAAAATGTCCGAGAAGAGCTATCTCGTGCGATTAACGTCAATGTTGGTCCGCTGACAGAAGGCTCTTGGATTCAGCTGGCACGTTCTCATGCTTTTGACCGTGTGGAGACCTTTGTTGGTGAAATGACCTTGATGAGTCTTCGAGGTATGATATATGACGAAGGGCTGGGTGGCACTCTGAAATCTGCTTTAATGCCCTTAAAAAAGAAAACTACAGTCAATTTATGAAGATGTTTAAGATGTTTCAAAAAAATCAGGAAAAACTAGGCTTTATTGCTATGGTTTCTCGCAAATAACTGCTAGCTACTTTGGAAAATTAAAGTGATTTAAAAAATTTCATAAAAAGCTTGACTCTGCCCTAAGGTCAGGGCTTATACTATAAGGGCAAGGAGGTTTTTTATGTATCATATCAAAGAAGCTGCGCAGCTTTCGGGTGTCTCTGTCAAAACCCTGCACCATTATGATAAAATTGGTCTTTTGGTCCCTGCCAAATCAGAAAATGGCTACCGAACGTATAGTCAAGCTGATCTAGAGCGGCTACAGGTCATCCTTTACTATAAGTATCTGGGCTTTTCTTTGGAGAAAATAGCAGAGCTGCTGAGTCAGGACGATCAAGCCTTATTGCCGCATCTGGTGAGGCAGTTAGAGTATTTGCAGCAGGAAAGAGACCGCTTGGATACCTTGATTTCCACCTTGCGAAAAACCATCCAAGAGGAAAAAGGAGAAAGAAAGATGACAATGAAAGAAAAATTCGCAGGCTTTACCTACGAAGATAATCAAAAATACCACCAAAAAGCAGTCGAAGAATACGGTCAAGAAGTCATGTCGGAAGCACTGACTCGTCAAAATGGACGGGAAGAAGAATCTGCCGCCGCCTTCAATCAAGTTTTTCAAAGTCTGGCAGAGAATATGCAGCAAGGCTTGCCAGTTGACGCAGCAGAAAATCAAGAACAGGCAGCTCAACTCTTGCAAGCCATCCGTACTTATGGATTTGACTGCTCTATTGAAGTCTTCGGTCATATCGGTAAAGGCTATGCCTATAACCCAGAGTTTAAGGAAAATATCGACAAATTCGCTCCGGGCACAGCTCAGTACACAGCAGATGTGATTGCAGCTTACGTTCGGACAAATACGAAATAAATGAGAGTGGGACAGAAATCGGTAATTCGTTAGAATTCGATTTTGTCGTCCCACCTCCGCACAGTTGAGTAGGGCTGCAAAAGCTGATGAAATCAGCGTAATAGAGCCCACTCAACCACTGCGTCTTGCTCGACAATCCAAAGACAATTGAGAGGCTAGGACTTTTGTCCCAGCCTCATTTTTTACTTCAAGTCATGCAGCCAGTCGTCACCGTCTTTATAGTAAAAGAATTCACTTAAATCGTCTTCTAAAAAAACACGAAGCATATCTGACATATCCTTAGTTGCAAGTTTCAGATGAGACAGATTTTGCAAATCTTCCCACCAGACCTTCCCTTCGTCTGAGGATTGTAGCACACCAGAATAGTGCTTAGTCTTGTAGAGTAGGACGACATAGCGAAAATCTTTATCATCATACCAATCCTTGATGCCGCAAAGTTGAGGTTTGGAGATGGTTAGTCCAGTTTCTTCTTTTACTTCTCTGATAACTGCATCGGTAAAAGATTCTCCGCGCTCTACATGCCCACCAGGAAAGGTGATGCCGGGCCAGTCGGGACTAACTCGGTCCTGGACAAGAACTTTCTCCGTCATAAATCATGCACATGTTGACGAATTCGACTGTTTCGCGTCTGTTCATTTTGTTCTCCTATTTTGTTAGTAATTTTTCTACTACGTTTAACTTTCTCATAGTTAGATCCACGCCAAAAAGTTTTTCAAGATAGTTGGTATTGAGCTTTTTTCGTTTTGCAGTTCTCGGGAGATAGAGGTAGAGACAGTGATCGCCTAGACAAATTTCTTCCTCGCCATAGTCAGCTTTCAATTTTTCTAGTGACAGACTTTGGATAAATCCCTGATAAAGAATCACATGTACACGATCATGAAGATAGCCTTCTCCAAACGGGTTTTCTTGGACAATTTTTGTAAAATCACTTTTATTCTTGATTACCATTTTTAAGTCAGCACCAATTTTTTCCTTTATCAGAGTATGAACGCGTTCTCGTATTTCTTCTAAATCTGAGTCACTTTCAAGAATGATATTCCCGCTTTGAATATAGGTTCGAACATGTTGAAACCCAGCCTCTGTTAAAATATCCACCAAATAAGACATTTTAGGGATAGCATTTTTTCCATTAGGAGTAACACCTCTTAGTAAAATAATATGTTCCAAAGGACTTCCTTTCTTATCTGGTACTTATTGGATTTGAGCCTGCCACCCAGCCGGTGCAAAGGGCGGAGGTAATATTGAAGCCGCCCGTGTGGGCATTGATGTCTAGAACTTCTCCAGCAAAGTGGAGACCGGGAACCAGCTTGCTTTCCAGAGTTTTGGGATTAATTTCTTTAAGGCTAACACCGCCCTTGGTTACAAAGGACTTGGCCAGGGACATTTTGCCAGTGACGGGGATAGGAAGTTCTTTGATTTGCTTGATGAGGGCCTCTTTTTCACTGAGATTGAGCTGTTTGACTTTCTCGGGGAAGGGCTGGGCAAAAAAGTCTGCCATTCGCTCGGGTAGGAGGATTTTCAGGCAGTTCTTCAGGGATTTTTCCCGATGTTCTTCTAAAAAGTCTGTCAAATCCTGCTTCCTCATCTGTGGCAGAAGATCCAGATGAATGGTTTCGCCACCCTTGACAAAGCTAGACAAGCGAAGGGCTGCCGGACCTGATAGGCCAAAGTGGGTAAAGAGCAGGTCGTGGGTGATGACATGCTTGCCATAGCTCAGGGTCACATCGTCCAGTGAAATCCCCTGAAGCGCTTTGTGAGGGAAGTCAGTTAGAAGAGGACTTTCAGCTGCTTCCAAGTCAGTCACAGTGTGCTTGAAGTGTCGGGCAATATCGTGACCGAAGCCTGTCGAGCCAGTTGAAGGGTAGGACTTGCCTCCAGTCGTCACAATCAATTTCTGGCAGGTCCAAGTATGGTCGCTGGATCTGATAGTGAAAGATCATCATTTTTTTTGACGGAGACGATTTCGGTATTGGTGATGACAGTGCCGCCCAGCTCTGCAATTTTCTTTTCCAAAGCTTCGATAATGGTGCGGGACTTGTCTGTCGCTGGGAAAACACGGCCGTGGTCTTCGACCTTGAGTTTGACGCCGTTCTCTGTAAAGAAGTTGATGATATCATGGTTGTCAAACTGGGAAAAGACGCTATAAAGAAAGCGCCCGTTGCCAGGAATGCCAGCCATGAGGTCATCTAGATTTCCATTATTGGTCACATTGCAGCGCCCGCCGCCTGTACCAGCTAGCTTCTTGCCCAGTCGTTTATTTTTCTCGAGGAGCAAGGTCTTCTGTCCGTAGAAAGAACTGGAAATGGCAGCCATCATGCCGGCCGGTCCTCCGCCGATGATGATTGTGTCGAAATGGTTCATGTATCTTTTCCTTTCGTGAAATAGGAATTTTATGTGCTAGCTAATCTTGTGCAAGGTGATTTTGCCTTCTCGGCTATACAGTGGACATGCTCTGGACAGCTTTTCTGTCAGTCCCTCAGCTAGCATCTTGGTAGAAAATTGATCGGATTCTAGGCTCATTTTTTAAGGAAGATCCTTTCCAGAGGCCAAGTAGATTTCGTACCATTCTTTTCTAGTCAGTTCAATATCTGCTGCCTTGGCTGATTCGATGATGCGGCTAGTTTTGGTCGTACCGATGACCGCTTGCATGTGGGCTGGATAGCGTAGCACCCAAGCAATGGCCACTGCCGATGGTGATATTTGGTATTTGTCGGCCAGTCGGTTTAGGACGGCATTGAGTTTGGGATATTTATCCGAACCGACAAAAACGCCTTCAAAATAGCCGTGCTGGAGAACAGACCAGGCCTGAATCACGACGTCGTTCAGGCGGCAGTATTCGAAAATGCTGCCATCTCGCATATTTGCGGCTGTTCCCTCCATGTTGACGTGGAAGCCAGACTCAAAGGTAGGTGAGAAAGCTGCGCTCAGTTGGAGCTGATTTGCCACCAAAGGCTGCTTGACATCTTTTTTGAGTAGCTCCATCATCATAGGATTCTGGTTGGACACTCCAAAATCAAGGACCTTTCCTTGAGATTTGAGCAGATCAAAAGCTTCAGCGATTTCACTGGGCTCCATCAGGGCATCTGGTCGGTGCAAGAGCAGAGAGTCTAGATGGTCCACGCCTAAGCGCTGTAAAATACCGTCTGTTGCCTCTAGGATATAGTCTTTGGAAAAGTCAAAGTAGGTAAATTCTTCTACGCGGATTCCCACTTTGGACTGAATCCACATCTTAGCCCGCAGGTCAGGTCGATTTTTAAGCACTTGTCCCAAAATTTCTTCGCACTTGCTTCCACCGTAGATATCGGCTAAGTCAAAAGCATTAATTCCGACTGACAAGGCTGTTTCGACCAGTTCTTCCACCTCTTTGGGTGCCATTTGGGCAATTCGCATCAGCCCTATGATAATCTGGGAAATTTCTCGCTTGCTTTCTCCAAATTCAAGATATTTCATAAGCTCTTCTCCTCGTGTCATCTTAATCCCAGTATAAGCTAAACCTGCTCCAAAGTCAAAAAGCGACTAGCTAGATCGAGCCTTGGAGCAAATGCGTGGAAAATTCTCATTTTGGCTAATGAAATTTGGCTGACTTTGTCGGAAAAGTAGAAGATTTGACAAAAACTTGGCTTCCTGATAGAATAAGGATGTCTTAAAGACAAATAACTTCTTCTTGGTTGCAGGAATTGCCAAGCCTGTCACTCGGATGAAGCGTAAAGAAAAGGAGCTTATCATGGCAATCTCAAAAGAGAAAAAAAATGAAATCATCGCACAATATGCACGTCACGAAGGTGATACAGGTTCAGTAGAGGTTCAAGTTGCTGTCCTTACTTGGGAAATCAACCACCTTAACGAACACATCAAACAACACAAAAAAGACCACGCTACTTACCGTGGATTGATGAAGAAAATCGGTCGCCGTCGTAACTTGCTTGCATACTTGCGTAAAAACGACGTTAACCGTTACCGTGAGTTGATCAACTCTCTAGGACTTCGTCGTTAATCTGCTTTATTTTCCACTTACATTGCGTTGTCACCTTACCTCGATATACTCAAGTATAATCTTCGGTTACAGTTCCTAGCACTGTAAGGTAAAATAAACCAGATCATCTCCCTTCGGGGAGATTTTTGTTTCACTAAAATTTTCGTACAATCTTCGGCTCGTCGCCTAGTCTATAAATGTTTTATCCAGCAAGAATAAAGCTTTTTGAATTCAGAGGGCTTTTTTGTTTTTACTAGAATTTTAGCCCGAGCTCAAATTAGCTCTCTGACTTTATAGGTTTTTCATTAGTCTTATTTTGTCTTCTATCGGTACAATTTTTAGCTCTCCTTGAACTTTTTAGAAAATCTTGCTAGACTGTAGCTACTAAGATAAAAACACAGTTCTGGTTGGTAGTCCAGACGCAAAAAATCGATTTTTTGTCAGTAACCTTCCTCCTTGGTTGTCCATTCTTAGGGATTTTTAAAGGAGGTGCTGTCATGGATAAGATTTCAATGACGCTGACAGTTTATTTTGAAGAGGGATTTTGGCACGGTCTTTTCGAGCAGGAACATGCTCAATCTTATAGAGTTTGCCGAGTCACCTTTGGTGCAGAGCCTAGCACGCAGGAATTGTTGGATTTTCTAAACCGTTATTACCATCGGTTGCAGTTTAGTCCTAGCATCAGGGTGAAGGAGAAGACTAAGTCCATCAGTCCTAAACGCCTGCAGAGACAGGCTAAAAAAGAGCAGATGGCTTCACGTTCTTCAAAATCTCAGGAAGCGCTGAAGCTGCAATTTGAAGAGCAAAAGCAAATCGCTCGCATCAAGCGCAAGCAGCAGAAAGAACTGGCTAAGCAAAGGAAATTCGAACTCAAGCAGCAAAAACGATTGGAAAAGCACAAGGGGCATTGAGCCTGGTTTTTCTTATTTATATGGGAAAGTCTTCCGATGGGAGGCTTTTTTGTTTTTAAATAAGTTTTTCTTTCCTTGCGACTATACCAATTTTATGTTGACAAATGTCAAATCGGTGTGTATAATGTCTTTGTCTCTCGATAAAAAGATAAATAAGACTATACCAATTTTTAATAAAGGAGGAACTAGCTTTTTGCCAGCAAAAGGCTAGAAATAAATCTATGTGTGGAATCGTCGGAGTTGTGGGAAACCGCAATGCAACAGATATTTTGATGCAAGGACTTGAAAAGTTAGAATACCGAGGCTATGACTCGGCTGGAATTTTTGTGACAACAGGAGAAAAGTCTAGCCTGGTCAAGTCTGTAGGTCGGATTGCAGATCTTCGTGCCAAGATTGGCATGGATGTGGCAGGTTCAACAGGTATTGGTCATACGCGCTGGGCAACCCACGGAAAACCAAGTGAGAATAACGCCCATCCTCACACTTCTCAGACAGGCCGTTTTGTTTTGGTTCACAACGGTGTGATTGAAAATTACCTGGATATCAAAAATAACTATCTTGCTGGCCATGATTTTAAAGGGCAGACAGATACAGAAATTACGGTTCATCTGATTGGGAAATTCGCGGAAGAAGACGGTCTCTCTGTTCTTGACGCTTTCCGCAAGGCTCTTCACATTATCGAAGGTTCCTACGCTTTTGCCTTGGTAGATGCCCAAGATCCTTCTACGATCTACGTTGCCAAAAACAAATCGCCGCTTTTGATTGGCTTGGGAGAAGGTTACAACATGGTCTGCTCCGATGCTATGGCTATGATTCGTGAGACCAGCGAATACATGGAAATCCATGATAAAGAGCTGGTTATCGTGACGGCTAATAGTGTAGAAGTGCAAGACTACGAAGGCAATGTTCTTGAACGTGGCAGCTATACTGCTGAGCTGGACTTGTCTGATATCGGCAAAGGTACTTATCCTTACTACATGCTGAAGGAAATTGACGAGCAGCCAACCGTGATGCGGAAGCTGATCAGCACCTATGCGGATGAAAATAATAAGATGCTGATTGATCCTGCCATTATCAAGACAGTCCAAGAAGCGGATCGCATTTATATCATTGCTGCTGGAACTTCTTATCATGCTGGTTACGCTTCTAAACGGATGTTGGAAGAACTGACAGATACGCCAGTTGAACTGGGTATTTCTTCAGAATGGGGCTATGCTATGCCGCTTCTGAGCAAGAAGCCACTTTTCATCTTTATCAGCCAATCTGGTGAGACAGCTGATAGCCGCCAAGTCTTGGTCAAGGCTAATGAACTGGGTATTCCTAGCTTGACAGTGACTAATGTGCCAGGCTCAACCTTGTCTCGTGAAGCCAAGCATACCCTGCTTCTCCATGCTGGACCAGAAATTGCCGTGGCTTCAACCAAAGCCTACACTGCACAAATCGCTGCCCTAGCTTTCTTGGCCAAGGCGGTCGGTGATGCCAATGGCAATGAAAAAGCCAAGAAGTTTGATTTGGTTCATGAGCTGTCTATCGTAGCCCAATCTATCGAATCTACCCTTTCTGAGAAAGAATTGATCGAAAGCAAGGTTCGTGACTTATTGGCGGAAACTCGTAGCGCCTTTTATATCGGCCGTGGTCAGGATTATTATGTGGCGATGGAAGCTAGTCTTAAGCTTAAGGAGATTTCTTACATTCAGTGTGAAGGCTTTGCTGCAGGAGAGCTCAAGCATGGTACTATTTCTCTGATTGAAGAGGGAACACCTGTGCTAGCTCTGCTTTCAGACGAAGTCTTGGCTAGCCATACTCGCGGAAATGTTTCTGAAGTTGTGGCGCGTGGAGCCAAAGTTTTGACCATTGCGGAGGAAATGTGGCGAAGGATGGAGACGATATTGTCTTGAGCCAAGTTCACCCTTATTTGTCACCAATCTCTATGGTGGTGCCAACTCAATTGATTGCTTACTTTGCAACCCTGCACCGCGGATTGGATGTGGATAAACCACGCAATCTCGCTAAATCTGTAACGGTAGAATAACCGTCTTAATGAATCTCGATAAGAATATCAAGCCTCAGATTTTTCTGGGGCTTTTGGTATGGTGTTTTGGTGATGGTGCTCTTTTGAAGTCTCTTTCTATCATGACAAAACCATGTTATTCTATGCAGATGGACAATGAAGTGAGTATTATTTTTGCATATATTACTAATTAGTGATAAAATATTTTTATCTTAAATATCAGGAGGACAAAACATGGTGGAATTAGGTATTTCTACTTTTGGAGAGACAACGCCACTAGAGGGTACAGGGAAGATCTATACTCATGACGAACGGCTTCGGCAGCTGGTAGCAGAGATTGAGCTGGCAGACAAGGTGGGGCTGGACGTGTATGGCATTGGAGAGCATCACCGAGAGGACTTTGCCGTCTCTGCACCGGAGATTGTGCTGGCGGCTGGTGCGGTCAAGACAGAGAAGATTCGCTTGACTAGTGCTATCAGTGTCTTGTCGAGCTTGGATCCTATCCGAGTCTACCAGCAGTATGCGACGATTGATGCTTTGTCAAATGGCAGAGCAGAGGTCATGGCTGGCCGTGGATCTTTTATCGAGTCCTTTCCGCTCTTTGGCTATGACTTGAAGGATTATGAAGAGCTTTTTGATGAAAAGTTGGATCTGCTCCTCTATGCCAGTGCCGAGACGCGGTTGAATTGGAAGGGCAAACTGACGCAGACTATTGACAATCGGGAAGTCTACCCACGGGCGGTGCAAGAAACACTGCCGGTTTGGGTAGCGACGGGAGGCAATGTTGAGTCCACCATTAAGGTCGCCCAGAAGGGCCTACCGATTGCGTATGCCATTATCGGTGGACAGCCTAAGCGCTTCAAGCCCCTGCTGGATGCGTATCGCCGGATTGGACGGGAAAGTGGCCACTCAGATGAAAAGTTGAAAATCGCTGCCCACTCTTGGGGCTGGGTCATGGAGGACAATAAGGAGGCGGTTCGGACTTACTTCCATCCGACCAAGCAGGTAGTGGACGCTATCTCTAAGGACCGCCCTCACTGGAAGGAGATGACCTATGAGCAATACCTAGATCAGGTAGGACCAGAGGGGGCCATGTTTGTCGGTAGCCCTGAAAATGTCGCTCAGAAATTGATCAAGATGATAGAGGAGCTGGGACTGGACCGCTTCATGCTGCATCTGCCGTTGGGATCGCTTCCGCATGAGCAGGTACTCCAGTCTATCGAACTCTTTGGCACCAAGGTTGCACCGCTCGTGCGGGAGTATTTTGCAGCTAAGGGTAAGTAAGATCTGAGTAGCAGTTTTTTGATAAAAATTACTTATCTCATCCATAGAAAATATATATGGTACTTATCTAAAAAGGGTACAAAAAATAAGGTTATTCAGCGGAGGCTGAAAAACCTTGAAAAAGCTAGCTTAGTCTAGCTTTTTTATTTTGCTTTGATAAATATTTTTAATCGGGCTGATAGGAAATATATATTTGGAAAGCTCACTTTTCAGTGATATGATAATAGCAATCAAATTGAAAAGGAGCAAGATATGTCTAAAAGAGAGTTGGTTTTAAAAGCCTTTAAGGGGGAAAAAGTTGACCGAGTGCCGGTTGGTTTCTGGCATCATTTTACCAGCGAGGATGAGTGGCTGGCTGGTTTTGGCAATCAGACTATTATCGAGAAAAATCTGACAGGCCATCAAGCGTTTCTATCAGAAGTCAAGCCAGACTTTGTCAAACTGATGAGCGATGGTTATTTTGCCTATCCGAATGAGCGCTTGAAAAAAGTTCAATCTATCAAGGACTTGGCAGATATCGAGCCGCTAGGCGCTGACCATCCTTGGATCAGTGAGCAGGTGGAGCTGGTTCAAAAGATTAGGGCTGGCTTCACAGAGGATTTGGTTGCTATTTACAATATTTTTGCGCCGGTGACCTACTTCAAATGGCTGGTTGGCAAGGTTGCTGGAGGAGATGACATCATTGCAGATTTTCTAGCAGAGGATGCGAAAGTGACAAAGCGGGTGCTGGATGTGATTGCTCAAGATATTGCAGCTCTGACGGAGCGGATCATCAAGGAAGCCGGTGCAGATGGAATTTACCTCAGCGTTCAGAGCATTCAGGATGCGAGAGTGTCGGCCGAAGATTACAAGGCTTACATTGCTCCTAGTGAATTAGCGGTGCTGGAAGCAGCCAATGCAGCTGGCGGAGTAAATATTCTGCATATTTGTGGCTACGAAGGCGCGCGAAATGACGTTCATCTTTTCACAGATTATCCAGCTCAAGTTATTAACTGGGCAGTTGGGCCAGAAGGCATCAGCTTGGCAGAAGGTCGTAAATTATTCGGCGGTCGGACCGTTCTAGGTGGCTTTGAAAATGGCAAAACTGGTCTGCTCTACACAGGTAGCCAAGAAGCTATTCAAAATGAGACTAAGCGCTTGATAGCAGAGGCTGGCAAGGATGCTTTGATTATCGGGGCTGACTGCACCATCCCAAGCGATATTGATCCAGAGCGGATTGAGTGGGTTCGCCAAGCAGCGAGTTTAGCATAAAAAGGAGACGAAAGAATGAGTAAGAAAAAAATGGATTATCGGTGGAGTAGCTGTGATTGCTATTATTGCCGGAACTTATTTGGGACGAACCTTGACGGGAGCTTCATCCAGCAAGGCGAGTAGTTCGACATCAGGCAGTGACAAGGTCACGACTTTAAAAAGTAGCTCATACGCAAAACTACGTTCCTTACGACTTTTTTTGGACGAAAAAAAGGCAAGTCAGATGGCTATGAGGTGGCTGTACTCAAGGCTATTGATGAAAAAAATTGCCAGATTATCAGTTCGAATATACTGGCACTAGTGATGAAGATCTTTTGATTGGTTTAGAATCTGGGAAATATGATATCGGAACCAAGGGAGCTTGGTACACCGAAGAGCGGGCGAAGAAGTTCATCATTCCAGAAAGTCCTATCGGAGCTAGTATCATCGGCTTTACCATCCGAAAAGCGGATGCAAATAAATTTAAAAATATTGATGATTTTGCCAAAGAAAAAGGAAAATTGGTGCCGATTTCGCCACAGAATGCTCAATGGACAGTGATTGAAGAGTACAACAAAAAGCACAGTGCTAGTCCGATTGAGTTGACCGCAGCAGAGTCTTTTCAGATAGCGGATGCCTATGCTTGGGTCTTGGAAGGTCGCTATGATGCCTTCTTTGATATCAAATTGTCCTTTGAAAAAGCTGTCACAGACAAGGCAGGTTCCTATCATCAGTATGCGGACCAGTTGAGCTGGTTCCCTTATAAGGGTATCCCTACTTATCCACTCATTCATAAAGATAAAAAGAATGAAGAGTTTGCCAAAGCCTATGAAAAGGCTATTAAAGAGCTAGAAAAAGATGGGACACTCTCTAAATTATCGGAAAAATACTTTGGTGAAGATGTCTTTTCTTATGTAGATAAAGACTAAAAGCTGGAGAAAGGAGACCATATGGTCGCTTATGATTTGTCCCGTGTTTTTGGCCTACTGCCTGGTTTGTTACAGGCCTTGCCGACTACTTTATGGATTATGTTCGTGACGGTTTTAATTGGCTCCTTGCTAGGTGGTCTATTGGCCTGGGCTCAAATTGCGGAGGAGCAGTCTTTCGCTGGTCTGGCTAGAGGGTATATATTTATCCTTCGGTGTACACCGCCTATTGTCTTGCTCTTCTTGGTCTTCTATGGCATTCCAGAGTTTTTAAAGTGGTGGTTGGGACTGGATATCAACAATTGGTCCCGGACCGTATTTGTCATCATTACCATGATTCTGCTCTTTGCGGCCATGATTGCAGAAGTCTTCAAGGCGGCCTATCTGGCTGTTCCCAAGGGACAGACCGAGGCGGGTCTCAGTATTGGCTTGACACCGCTGCAGACTTTTCTGCGCATCATTCTGCCACAGGCTTTTCGTATTGCCCTGCCCAATCTGACTACCGCCTTTCTTAATCTCATGCGGGATGCTGCGCTGGCCTATACGATTGGGGCAGTTGATGTCATGGGAGCGGGACAAAATCTCATCAGCCGGAATCTGGGCAATTATTCCCTCGAAACCTATACAGCGGTAGCCTTGATTTATTGGGGGATTGCCCTAGTGGTTTCGCTGGCTTCCCAGCTTCTGGAAAAAAGTCTGACAATCAAGGAGAGGTAAAGCATGGATTTGAATTATATTGTAAATACCTTTCTGGTTACTTTGAAGGGCATACCGGTCACACTGATTATCATGATAGTGGCTATTCTGCTCAGCTTTATTCCAGCCCTTCTCTTAGCTCTAGGTCAGATTTATAAAGTCCGTGGCGTTCGAACTTTTTCGGTTGTTTATCTAGCCTTCATTCGGGCGACGCCGCCCATTTTACTTATCCTCTTTTTCTACAGTCTATTTCCTAGCTTGCTGAATCAATTTTTCAAAAGTCTAGGCAGTCAGGTAGATGTCTTTAAGTTCAATCCGCTTTACTATGCTTTCATCATCTATAGCCTGATGACGACAGGGAGTTTATCGGAAATCTTGCGCTCTGCTATTTTGACAGTGGATAAAGGACAGTTAGAAGCAGCTCAGGCGATTGGGTTAACGAATTTTCAAGCCTATCGGAGGATTGTTTTTCCTCAGGCATTGCGCTCTGCCCTGCCCAATCTGGCCAATCTGGTTATCAATCTAGTCAAGGGAACTTCGCTGGTATTTGTCATGACAGTGAAAGATATTACAGCTTTGGCTAAGGTCGAAGCCTCCCATTCTTACCAGTATTCAGAGTCTTACTTAGTGATTTTTGTTATTTATCTCATTATCTGTGGCTTGATTCAGTGGATTTTTAGGGGCTTGGAAAAGCGCTACGCTCTTGCTTAGGAAGGAAAGATTATGTTAGAAGTAAAACATATCTCCAAACGATTTGGAGAGCACCAGGTGCTGGCAGATGTCAGTCTCAAGGTCAATCAAGGTGACGTTGTGGTAATTCTTGGTCCCTCAGGCTCTGGGAAAACAACATTTCTGCGCTGTCTGAATCACTTAGAAAAAGCGGATAGTGGTCAGTTGACTTTGGCTGGTAAGGACTATGATTTGGCTAAACTCAGCAAAAAAGAGATTTTGGAAATTCGCAGAAAGACAGCCTTTGTCTTCCAGCATTATAATCTCTTTGCCAATAAAACAGCCCTTGAAAATATCTTAGAGGGCTTAGTGATCGCCCGTAAGATACCGAGAGAAGAAGCGCTTGAGATTGCAGAAGAGTCTTTGAAGCGCGTGGGCCTTTTAGCCTACAAGGACTACTATCCTTCTCAGCTATCAGGCGGTCAGCAGCAGCGGATCGGGATTGCCCGCGCCATTGCTGTCAAGCCAGACGTTATCCTGCTGGATGAGCCAACTTCGGCTCTAGATCCGGAACTGGTCGGCGAAGTGCTCAGTGTCATGAAACAGCTAGCTCAGGAGGGAGTAACCATGGTCGTCGTGACCCACGAGATGAGCTTTGCCCGCGACGTAGCCAACCATGTCATCTTTATGGACGGAGGTCACATCATCGAAGAAAATTCTCCACAGGAATTCTTCACCAGTCCCAAGGAGGAGCGGACTAAACAGTTTCTGTCCCGCATTCTGTCGGATGCCAGTTATAGTATAGAGTATATGATTTAACTTGTATCAAAATAGAGAAACTTTCTTCACATTTCTATGTGGGGGAAGTTTTTTGATTTTTTAAAAATTATGTAAATTTTTTATCAAAACCTATTGACAAGGGAGTAAAAAGGATATATAATTACAACTGTAAACAAAAAGTTTACACAGAATTCATTCAGAAGATGAGGATATAGCCAGTAGGCGATTATTTTTGGGAGGATTAAAAATTATGTAACATCATATTCTTCTGAAATAGATCCAACTCATCCATAAAGTAAGAGACTGAAGGAGTCTTGATTTTTGGAAATTGAATAAGTTATGTAAAGTAATAGATAGGAGAAGATCTCCGATATGAATATAAACGTACAGTAGGTAAGAAAGAGATTTCTTATCTGAAACGTTAGCAAATGAAAAAAATGATATAAAAACGTATAAAAAGTGAGGCAATGCTATGAACAACAATTACAACAATTTTAACAATATGGACGACCTTTTCAACCAACTCATGGGACGCATGGGTGGCTACAACAGCGAACACCGGCGCTACTTGATCAATGGTAGAGAGGTCACACCGGAAGAGTTTGCTCAGTACCGAGCTACTGGCAAGCTTCCTGGTCAGGTGGTTGGCGAACAGGATGTGCAAGCTGGAGCGCATGGGCCTAAGCAAGATGGCATTCTGGCTAAGCTAGGTCGCAATTTGACTCAAGAAGCGCGTGATGGTAAGTTAGATCCGGTCATTGGACGCAATAAGGAAATCCAAGAAACAGCTGAAATTCTTTCTCGTCGGACTAAGAATAATCCGGTTCTGGTCGGCGATGCCGGAGTTGGTAAGACAGCTGTCGTAGAAGGATTGGCTCAGGCTATCGTCAATGGTGATGTGCCAGCGGCCATCAAGAACAAGGAAATTATTTCTGTTGATATTTCTGGCTTGGAAGCTGGTACCCAATATCGTGGTAGCTTTGAAGAAAATATCCAAAACTTGGTCAATGAAGTCAAGGAAGCCGGGAATGTTATCTTATTCTTTGATGAAATCCATCAAATTCTAGGGGCTGGCTCTACTGGTGGAGATAGTGGCTCTAAGGGCATGGCGGATATTCTCAAACCAGCACTTTCTCGCGGTGAACTGACTGTCATCGGGGCTACTACTCAGGACGAGTACCGCAATACCATTCTCAAATGCGGCTTTGGCTCGTCGTTTCAATGAAGTCAAGGTCAATGCACCGTCTGCTGAAGATACTTATCAGATCCTTCGAGGTATTCGGGATCTGTACGAAAAGCACCACAATGTCATCCTGCCAGATGAAGTGCTGAAAGCGGCTGTGGACTACTCAGTTCAGTATATTCCACAACGGAGCCTACCAGACAAGGCGATTGACCTGGTCGATGTGACTGCTGCCCACTTGGCAGCCCAACATCCAGTGACTGATGTTCATGCAGTTGAGCATGAGATTGCTGAGCAGAAGGCTAAGCAGGAAACAGCTGTTGAAAAAGAAGATTATGAAGCAGCTCTGAATGCCAAGACTCGCATTGAAGAGCTGGAAAAGAAGATCCAAAATCACACTGAGGATATGAAGGTGACAGCAACAGTCAACGATGTGGCGGAATCCGTTGAGCGGATGACGGGTGTGCCCGTATCTCAAATGGGCGCTAGCGATATTGAGCGCCTCAAGGGCATGAATGATCGTCTTAAAGCCAAGGTGATTGGCCAAGACAAGGCTGTAGAAGCTGTGGCTCGTGCCATCCGCCGTAATCGTGCAGGCTTTGACGAAGGCAATCGTCCGATCGGAAGCTTCCTCTTTGTTGGTCCAACTGGTGTCGGTAAGACTGAGCTGGCTAAACAACTGGCTTTGGATATGTTCGGTACCAAGGATGCTATCATCCGTCTGGATATGTCTGAATACAGTGACCGCACAGCCGTTTCTAAGTTGATTGGTACGACTGCTGGTTATATCGGCTATGATGACAACAACAATACTTTGACAGAGCGCGTGCGCCGCAATCCTTACTCTATCATTCTCTTGGATGAGATTGAAAAGGCGGATCCACAGGTGATTACCCTTCTCCTTCAAGTTCTAGATGATGGTCGTTTGACGGATGGTCAAGGAAACACAGTCAACTTCAAGAACACGGTCATCATTGCGACTTCCAATGCAGGCTTTGGTTATGAAGCAGGTCTGGAAGAGGATGCAGAAAAGCCTGATTTGATGGATCGACTCAAACATTATTTCCGTCCAGAGTTCCTCAATCGTTTCAATGCAGTTATTGAGTTCTCTCATCTCAAGAAAGAAGATCTGATGGAAATTGTGAATCTCATGCTGATCGAAGTAAATCAAACCTTGAGCAAGAAGGAAATTGATTTGGCTGTATCTGATGCAGCTAAGGAATTCCTGCGCGACGCTGGATATGATCAAGTCATGGGTGTTCGTCCGCTCCGCCGGGTCATCGAGCAACAAATCCGTGACAAGGTGACTGACTTCCACTTGGATAACCTAGATGCTAAGCACTTGACTGCAGATATGGAAGATGGAACCTTGGTGATTCGTGAAAAATCAGCAGAATAACTACCTATAACTTTCAAAATCCCGTAAAACGAACAGATATCTAGTCTGTTCGTTTTTTTTATTAATCATGTTCAGATAAAAAAATCTCCAATCAGTTGACTGGAGATTTTCTTATTTTTTTCGATACTGACTGGGTGTCATTTGATAGTATTTTTTAAATTGCCGGTTGAAATTAGAAAGGTTATTAAAACCAGACTGGCTGGAGATTTCTAGAACCGACAGAGTGGAGTGCTGGAGGAGCTCGGCAGCCTTGCGCAGGCGGAATTGAATCAGATATTCAATGCAAGAAACACCCAGATGTTTTTTGAAGAAATTCATGAAGTGCGTCGGACTGTAGCCGCAGATGCCAGACAGCTGATCAATAGAGAGTTCTTCCTGATAATGCTCATTGATATAGTCGATGATGGAGCGGATTTTCTCTTCCTTGCGGTAGCCTTCGGCAGATAGCTCCTTGGAGACGATATAGCCGTTTTCAAAAAGCAAGTAGAAGAGCTGATTGAGCTGGGCCTTGAGCTGAAATTCATAGTATTTCTTTTGGCAATAACCCGTTTCCATAGTGGCCAGCAGGCATTGACGAATTTCCTCATAGGCTTGGTCAGTCGGTTTGATGACATGGACAAAGTCCAGTTGACCATTGTAGAGAGGCTGTAGGTAGTGGATACTAGCATGATCCATGGCTGAATAGCCCATTAAATCCAAATGAAAGTTAATGGCATCCATGTAGTGGCGCTGCTGCTCAATCGGATGAATGGAGTGGAGGGCATTGGGACGAATCAGGACAATATCGCCCTTGTGACTGTTAAAATAATGATCGTCGATATGAAATTGGGCACTTCCTTCGTGGACGTAAATGATTTCAACATCTGTGTGCCAGTGGAAAAGGATGTCAGGCTGGCCGTTTTCCGTAATGGTCCGCGTCAGAGAATAGGGGGTCCCTTGATTCTTATATTCAGTAGTTTTGTGCAATTGACCCAAATCCATCATGTCGCCCTCCTTCGTAGAATACTATCATTTTTTTAAGTAATTAGATTGGAAAATGTGTTTGCCAACTATTATAATATAATTAAAAAGAAAATGAAAGCGGGAAAATAAAGAGGAGAAAATATTCTGAAAGTCTAGTTTAGGCTGGCAGCGTGGGCGAATCATTTAAGAATTTTTAGCTACCATCCAGCTCCTTATAGAATAAGAAAAGTGTGGAATCCATGGCTCTTTCGAGCTCATGTTGCTTCCACACTTTTTATTGGATAGCTTTATCTAGCGGCTTTTTGTTCTTTATGTTTGTGAAGGATAAAGGAGTTTGAAAAACTCAGGCTTGCTAGTACAAAAAGAAGAAGGGTTGTTGCTGGATAGCTAAGGGAGATATGATTGGTTTTGATGATAAAGAGAAGGGCAAAGGCAAGAATGGCAAAGAAAACGCTGAGGATCCAAGTCATTCGGCGACTGAATAAGTGCTGTTCAAAGAGTAGAGGAATGAGGAGACAGCCTAGAAGAAGGCTCGTTGGGAAAACGACATACTCGGCGGAAAATAGTCAAGATACTCAGAGTGATAAACAGGCAGCTAAGTACATGATGGGTATAGTTGAGCCAATTTATTTTCATTGGAAAACCTCCTTTTGATGATGATTGTTTGGATACGGTTGATGGTGTAAACACCACACTTTCACACCTTTATTATAAGTCTTTAAAAGTAAAAAGCAAGCGTTTACAATCTTTTTTATCCAGTCCATCAATCTTTTTCATTACTCTGAATTATCAGATATTTTCAAGCTTTCTGGTACTTCTTTTTCTTTCAAAAAATAGATTTTTTCGGTATAATAGTCAATTATACCGAAAACATTCTATAATCGTTGATACATAAGGGTTTTATGTATCGCTTTTTTTATTTTGTGGACTTTTTTAAGAACTTTTTATTTTTTCGAGGGCAGTTTCAAAGAATGAGACTGCTCTTTTTTGGTTCTCTTTTGATAAATGGCTGTAAGTGTCCATAGTTACAGATATTTTTGCATGGCCAAGCCGTGTCTGTATTTCCTTGTAAGGTAGACCAGCATTAAGCAAGATACTAGCGTGAGTGTGTCGGAAAGCATGAAAGCCTAAATCAGTACAGTTAGCTTTTTTTAGGTGCTTATGTAGGCGATAATCAACCTTTCGAGTATTGATATAGTTATCAAAGCTATCAGAGAATACTTTCTCATAGGTTAAGCCAATGTTTCTACCGTTTTCTGCTTGTCTTGCTCGGTAGAGACGAAGCATGAGCACCGTTTTATGATCGATATCTAAAACTCTATAGCTTGATTTTGTCTTAGGACTGTTTACCTGATTTAAAATGTTGAGTGTCTTGTTAATATCAATCGTTCCGTTATGGAGGTCAATATCAGACCATTCCAGGGCTAGACATTCTCGGATACGCAATCCAGTAGCTAGGAGCGTTTTATAAAGCACAGTATCATAGAAATTTGTAAAGGTATTCTCCAGGTTATCGAGATAAGAGAGGAAGCTTTTAAGTTCCTGATTTTGAAAGTATTTAATTACTTGTTTATCTCTTGTTATTTTTCTAGGAATAACAACATCACGAGCAGGGTTATTGTCTAATGCTTGGATAGAAACTCCATACTGTAGTATACGTTTATTTAAGGCATGAAGGTGATTATATTCTTTATACCCCGTTCCGCCCTGATTGTACTGATCCGCCCACTTATTTACCTGGGTTTGGATAATAACAGGGGTGAGTTTATCTAGTTTGTAAGTACCAAACGAGGGTAAGAGGTAGTTATTTAAGCAACCTTTTATCTTTATCTGCGTATTAGTCTTTATGGTATGCTGGTAGGTTTGCCAAAATAAGTCCACAAGTTCACTATAGGTTGTTATATGTGAGCGTTGTTTCCGTGTCGAGCCGTTTTTCTCAAATTCTATCTTAGCCTGAGTGACTTTGTTTTTGAGTTCATTCTTTGTTCGTGCTGATATGGTAGTCTTGACCTTCTTACCAGTTACAGAATCAATACCAAGATAGATACTGGAGCGGTAGACTGCTGATCCATCTTTTTTCGTGTGTTGTGTAATTTTCATGGGTTTAACTCCTTTTCCATCAGCAGGCAAGCAATTAGAAAAGGTTTTGAATTTATAGAGTGTAATAAATCACAAGTACGTTATTGTTTTTACAATATTTCTAATAATTTTTTATTGATAGTTTTTAGAAGTTGACTATCACTTCTAAAAATTATAAAATAGTGTTGAAGAATGTGTCTTTTTCTAAAATTAGTTTAGAACCTGCCCTTCTCCTAGCAAATCCCCGCTAGTCCCAACGATAGTTTTCTGCATCTCGAGCAGTCCTCTATCGTTTTTTTGTTATCTCAAATTTCCGTTACTAATCAAATCATAAGCCAATAATAATCGTCTCTGAGCTGATAATTCGGAAGCATTATCATTATAATTATCTTGTAGGACAGGAATTACTTTAGAATTAATATAATCTAGTACGGCATTTTGTGGAATATTCTCTATATTATAAGCGATTAATTCTAATTCTCTTGTTTTAGGTGCATTGAGCTCTAGAATAGTTTGCAAATCGCTGTATGCCTTTTTGTTGTGTCTGGGTACCGTATCAATGATGTTTTGCAGAGTTCCCATTTTATTGATTCTTTTGGAGATTTTTTCTTTTTGTTTTTTAGATAAGAAGTCGAACTTATCATAATCTACATCTTTTAGATATTTTACAAAAGGGATTCTAGCTTGTGTATTTTCGTTAGCTATAAATCGTAAGGCGACTTCTGGTAAGAATGTGGCTCCATCGTTAAAATAATCTTCTACATAATCGATGTAGCTAGGATTTACAAACATATTCTTTTTATCACCTAAAGCGACGACTATCCGTCGTTTTTTTATATCTTCAGGAAGAGTGTCAAGATTTTGTGGACTAACAAGGTGACTATCAAGTTTTCCTATTTTACCTGCAGTAACAATTATAGTTTTTATTGATTCTTGAAAACGATTGACTTCATAAGGAGTCAATCCTTGGTTTATTTTTCCTATGTCTGAAAAAATTTGTTTATAGTTATCAGTTCTTAGAATTGAATGTGAGGTATTCAAAGAAGGGTTGTTGACAATCTGTTCTGTAAAATCGTGATTATCCTTTTCATATTCTACAACTGTTATTCGATTAAGATTTTTCCTCATGTCATCATTTGGAAGCTGTGAAGCAAAATCTGTCAATAATTTTTGAACATTTCTATCAGTAAGAGAATATCCTAAAAAAATAATTGGTGATTGAATTAAATTAGAGAGTATTTTTGCACTGATTAAAATGGAATTTTGATCATAAGTTTTATAATCTTTTTCTGTGATAATAATACTGCTGGGGTCATTTACATCTCCATGAATTTTGAATAATTCTGACCAGTTATAGGTTTCGTCAAAAAAACCTTTTTGACCAATATAAACAGTCGGCCTTTTATCTAATTCGGCAAGTAAATCTTCTGTTAAAGTGTCATAATTCGTAGTCACAATAACTTTAGCTTTCGACAGAAAGTTCTTATATTCTTCTATCTCGTCACGCATCTCATCTTTAATTTCATATTTTGAAAAACGCTGTGCAACCGAGTATTTAAAAGGCGAAATGTTATTTGAATAAGCTTCTTCATCGGTAAGACCCTCGACAAAAATGGTTCCATCATAAAAGAGGTCGTCAAATTTTTGCTGGATGTAAGCCGCAGTTTTTACGTTAACTAAAAAATCTTTTTCTAAATCTGTAGTAGTTTCTGGAATTTCTGATCTTTTCAGTGAGCGTTTGAATTGAAAAATACTAGTTGGTTCCTCTATTTGCTCCCAATATTCTTTAAGGAGTGCATCCCAAGTAGGAAAATTTTTCAAATAACGTTTTGACATCCCAGAGCCAATAAATACAATTGGATAACTATTATTTTCAATAATATCTTTAATCATCAAATTATCCCCCTGATTTTTTTTAAAATTAGTAAGTATGATTAAATTGTGGTTTACACAATATTTTAAAACTATGTTTCTATGTTTTTAATATGTACCTAAAAGTGTTATTATTTGTATACTTTTTTATATATATTTATATTTCTTTTTCTTTTAGATAGAAAAGGTTTTGAGTTTATACCATGCGAGGAGCTACGAGAATGCCCCTATTTTCGATTTTAAGCAGTCAGACGGCAAATTGTACCAGATAAGAAAATAAAGCGATTATGGGCTCATAAAGGATGTTAATTAAATAATCTTCTCAAATACCATTGTAGCCTGGATACGGTCGCCACCGCCTAGTCCTTTGCTTCCACCATTGGCGGTTGTGATTGTATGCAGGCGATAACCTTTTGAAGCTTGTTTATTGATAACATCTTCTAATTCTGTAAGGTTTCCTGATCCAGTACCGAAAAACTTTTCTTTCAACGTTACCTGGAGGACAACGTAGTGTAGTCCATTTACCCCAGATGCAGTAGAAAAACTTCCTTCTTGTTTTACAGTGTCAAAAAATCCCATGCGAGTTACTCCTTATCAGTTGTAGTAAACATTTCGTCTTCATCATCTACTTCTTTATTCAATGCAGTAGTTTTTGTTGCGAGTGAATCTATAATTTCAAAAATTTTGATTTGGTCTGATTTTTCCAATACTTGATAATTTATAAGTAATTTAGCGTAGTCAGTTTGCTTAATGTTATCTAGGTCTATGAGTTCTTGGATTGCCAAAGATAGTTTTAGTGGAAAAGATTCCTGGTATCTTTTGAATTTATCAGTGTCTTTCAAAAATTCTTTTATAATTCTATCGGCTTCAGAGATTCTTTCTAGATCCTCATAATTTCTTATACCTTGACTTGAAGCCTGGTCTTTAACTTTATCAAATGCTTGTATAACCTTTTTAGAAACATAGTCGAAATTATCTTCATAGCCTAAAAGATGACCAACACTTACCCCAAAGTAGTCAGCAAGTTGTTTGGCTTTTTCTGGTTTGATTTGGCGTTCACCTTTTTCCCAATAAATGTAAGTTCTCTTGGTAACCCCAATTTCATCAGCTATTTCTTGCTGAGTCATTCCTTTTTTTCCGTTATATTCTTTTTTTAGTCTTAATTCTTTTAATTTGTTATCCATAAAAAAACACCTTTCAAATGTATTTTACCACGTTTTTTTGAAATGTTGCAAAAATAATTCAACTTTTTTTAAAAAAAGCATTGACATTGAACAAAAAGTGCAATATAATTATTTTGTCAACAAGATGTTGCACAAAAAGTACACCATTTAAAACACTTTTCAGGCTATTGTGGTGAAAAATTTCAGAGAGGAGTAAAAGAAATGAGAAATAATATGCGACTGTTATTGGCTAAGCAACGTAAAAAAACAGCTGATGTAGCAGAAGCTACAGGAATTTCTAAAAGTACCCTAACAGCATTATATTACGAACGTGCAAAAAGTCCGACACTTGATACCTTGAAAAAAGTATCTAGCTACTTAGGCGTAACGATAGATGAATTTCTTGATGTTGAAGACTAGAAAGGAGCCAACCAATCACGATTTTAGTTTATGTTTACAGATTTCTTGTATGGTGCTTTACCACTGGAGATTGATTTATCAGACTAGCTAACTATTCGCTAGATTAAGATGCTTGCTACTTATGGCAGTATCAAGGATTTATAACGGTTTTGTCTCCTATCTCAATTAGTAAATTCATATGGTACTGTCTTAAGTGGCAAGCATGAGCAAAAAGAAGAAAGGAAACTTATTATTTAAGTGCAGAAAGTTTGAGAATGGACAATAATATAGAATTTGAAACAATTACTAACAGCAAGGGTTTTCCGATTCCCAAGCATTTCAAGGATTTTAAAAAGTTAGTTGAGAAAGACAGACAACTAGCCGAGTATCTTTGTATGAACTATGAGGACTTAGAAAGTGAGGATCTGGGCGCATTACTTGAAACAGTGAAGCAGGGAATCAGCTGGATTCTAGATCTTATCGAAAGTAAAGACTTGCTTTATAAACCCAAGTCAGGGAAAAAAGCATGAAACAAGACAACAAAAAAAGTCACTTGCTCAAATTTTGGTCGAGGAGAGCAAGCGACGAAATCTAGGGTATAGATATTTTTTCTATACCTTGATTATAGCATAGAAAGACAAGGTACACAATGGGAAAGAAACACCAATCAGTAAAATTTAAGGACATAGCCGAGAAACTTCCTGATCTTGAAGGTAAAAAACTAGAAGAAATCGCTGGAGTATTAGGTTACCGCAACCTAGAGAGTTGCAGAGTCAACCTCTACAATCTGAGACAAAACAAGCGACTAAGTTTTGAAGTAGAAAAAGGGATCTATAGTAAGTTTGAACTCTTAGACAACACAGTAAAAGAGGAACTGGAAGACAAGGAACTTTCTGAACGTGGGCGCTATTTGAAGAGTGTAGCACGCTACAAGGCAATGCTGAATGCTTTTTCTATCGCCTTTGATAGCACGGTCAAGGCGGAAACTAGACAGAAAGCCGAACATGATGGCTTGAAAGCCTTAGATAGGATTCCAGATAAACATTACGCCCTACTCTATGACATGATGGAGGGTTAGGAATGGAAGAAAAAACACACTTCGCTAGATTCATGCGTAGAGGCATGGAGTTAGCAAGGCAATTACATAGTAAAGAAATCCAACGTAAAGAATTTGATAGAGCTTGGAAAAGATTAGGCGATCAAATCGAAAACGAAACAAAGACAAACTAAAAAACCGAAGAGCAGGCAAGCAATTAGAAAAGGTTTTGAAAAACGAGTGCTGACACGGCGACTCTAAGCACTTGTTTAGAAAAAATGTGGGTGATTACCCATGAAACACCGCTACAAGCGTACGGCAACATAGGGCAATCGCCCAGCGTTTGGAGTGGTGCTGATATAGTATAGTAAAAAGGCAAAAGAAAAGGCGATAATATGACAGTAAAAACAAATGATGTTTTGGTTGATTATGAGGGGATTTGTTCACAGTTAAGTGATATTCAACTAGTCCTAGAAATGGCTGGTATCGAAAACAGTAAAAATTCATCAGCTTTACTCAATACTGTAATACAAGCTATAAACCAACTCATTTCAGAACATACTAAACAGGCTAATGAGTATAGAAGGAGGATATAACATGAATGAACTAGATTTAAGCAACATACAGGCGGTTATCTTCATGGGGGTGTTGATTGGCTTACTGGTTTATCTAAACCACCGAGACCGTGCAAAAAGCTCCCAAATTGAGCGAGAACACACACAGACGATAAAAACACCTAGTGAGGGTTTAAGTCCTGATTATGGGCGATATATTCAGCTTGCAGGGGTGAGACCGTGGGGGTACTGATATGTTTGAAAAAATGATTGAGGATCTGAAGTCGAATATTCTGGAATCAGTGGAACGGTATCTAAAGAACCATGAAAAAATTCCTCCAAAAAAGTTGGATTTGATTAGTAAAACGGAACTTAAGGAAGAGTTAAATATAGGGGATAAAACCCTGAGTAGTTGGGAACATGCAGGCTTACGACAATATATTCCACCAATCGAGGATACTAGAAAGGTTTATTATAAAATTTCCGAAGTTCTCAAGTTCCTGGGGGTAGAGGAATGAGAGTGCTAGAGTTGATTTTATCCGCTGATAAACTATCATTATTCGCCTTTCTCAAGTCCACCCCTACCCAAGTATGGAAGAATGGAAACTACTATAAGTTTATCTACTACGAGCCAATGGGTGAGGGGTTGACGGATTTTCAATACAAAGGCTTGTATGTAGCTATCAGAGACGAAAAAATTTATAGGGAAGGTTGGGAACTAGCTAGACCATTAGAAATTACCTTGGCTAGTCCTGAATTACTGATGATCCTGAAGGATTTAGAAGTGAACAAGTTGACTGAGCAACGGCAGGGGCTTGGCGTGGAGTTGAAAGGTTGGATTTTTGACCTGATTTGTAACGGCATTTATACTAGGTATGAAACTTCGCTTTTTGTCCGCTCGCTATTTGTGAATGGTTACAGTTTTAGTCAGCTGTTGGACTTGTTTTCTGCAATCGTCAAACGAAAAGAACTAGCCAGCTATTTCCTAGAAGTAGCAACAAAATTCTATAAGGAGGTGGCTTTTGAATAGCAATGAAATTGTAAGTAAAATCATTGAGGAAGAGCAGCAGCAAACACCGCCTGACGTGGTGGACTTGACCCGAGCAAGAGAGACCAACGAGGAAAACAATAGCCTGAATCTAACACCTAAAACCAAAGGGAAAGGCTTTGCTATAACCTTGGACAATCTCAAGAAGATTTTAAGCGGAGATAGCAAGCTGAAAGGGGTGATACAGTATAACACTTTTACATATGAAATTGACATGACAAAACCAACAAAATTGAACGGTAGAATCCTGAGCGGAACAATCGATGACTTGATTATCAGAGAGATTAGGGCGTATATTGCTACCAAGTACAAGATGGACTATAAAAAGGGGATATCGCCGATATTTTGGAAGTAGTGGCTGGAGAGCATAGCTACAACCCTTTAAAAGACTATCTGGAATCATGCGAAAGCGAGTATAAAGAGTTAGTGAATCAGCGTGATCCTTTTGATATTCTAAGGCATTATCTGAATATCAAAGATGACGAATATAACCGTATTATCATGGACTTGTTTTTTCGTGGAGCGGTTGCCAAAGTTTTCGACCCCTCTATTAAGTTTGACTTTGTGCTAGATTTGACTGGACGTCAGGGAGTGGGAAAGACTCAATTTTTTGAGGGGCTATTCACTCACAAGTATTTTACAACCGTTGAGACTTTCACAGACAAAGATGACAAGGCTAGGATGGTTAGAAATTGGTGTGTTTTTGATGATGAAATGGTGGCCAGTAAAAAAGCCAACTTTTCAGAATTAAAGAAATTTGTCACGGAAACCAAGATAGAATATAGACCGCCCTACGCTTCCAGTGATAGGCGACTACCTAAGAGTTTTATTATCGTGAGGGCAACCAATGACCATGATTATTTGAATGATCTGACAGGAGAACGGCGCTTCCTGGTTGCGGAAGTCTACAAGGATACCGCCTATAAGGGCAGGGAGTGGGCAGAAAAAGACCGCAGAGCCTTTTGGGGCGCTATGGTGTTGGCTTGGAGATCTAACCAAGTGCTGAACCTGACAGATGAACAGGAAAAGCTAGTAAACGATGTAAGAAGTCGCTACAAGTTTGTAGATGAAACCCTTGAGGATTTGGAACGCTATTTAGCTTTACCTTATCCAAAAAATATGTACCAGTATCCAATATCAGACCGGACAAGATACTACTATATCTATGACATGATGAACGAAGGATATTTTAGAAATAGCGAAGGCGGAACGGTGGAACTGGATACAGATAAATATGGTGAATTGGTAGATAGGAGCAAGATGACCATTAACCTATTTTTCCAAGAGGTATATTTGACTGATAATGTACCACCAAAGGATAAAGCTAAGGTTAAAAAGTTCATGCAAAATCGAGACGGTTGGGAGCATAGGCGTTCGACAAGATTTGGCAAGAGTATTAAACCAGCTTACGTCAAAAAAACGTAGTCAGTGTAGTTCATATTTTAAAAAGTGACTACGCTTCTAAAGAGGACTTAAACCTTGATACAAAAGGGGTTAGAAAAAAGTGTTGTTTTTATCCTTTTACTGACTACACTTCTAAAAACTTGATATTACTGGCTTTTATATAAAAATGTAGTTATTTTATATTTATTGAAGAGTATATGTTGATAAGAAATAAAAGGCGTTTATTATTTATTTTTTGGGGGCAAGGTGACTACATGACTACGCAAGCTGAAAAGTCTTGAAGCTGTAAGGCAGAGGGCGTAGTCATTAGATATTAAAGAATGACTACACTTTTTGAAACTGATTGTTTTTAAGTAATTGGTTTTGATTTTTGGAGGTTATTTTAGCTATTAAATTCATGTGTATTTAACATAATGAAAAAATGTAAATTAAAAAACGCAAAATAGACCTATCCCCTTGATACAAAAGGGGTTGAGAAAACTGCTTGAATTTAACAGAATGTAAGATATGTTAAATATACGACACTGAAAAAGAGAGTAAAAACAGATGAATACAAACAAAGATTACACTCCATTTTTACAGGATAACTTTATTATTTTTGTCAAAAATGGTATAATAGAGATGAAGAAAATACCAGACTTTGGTAGTGTGGTATTTACAAGTCAAGATGGCAATATTGTCCAGATTGAAACAACAATTAAAGAAAGATAGCTGACTAGACAACTAGAGGCGTAACATTAAAGCTAAAAAGCTTTTTTGTTGCGTCTCTTTTTGTTTTAGGAAAGAGGGGAACAATGAGGAATAAAGATCCAGTAGACAATCGTAGGTAACCAGTACAATAAAAAATAATAAAAGAAATGAGGAATAAAAACATGGAAACATTACAAACTATTGAAACTAAAATTGACAAACTGATTGAACAAAATAAGAAGGATATTGAGACGACTGAGGCGGAATTAGTTAAAGTAAATCAAGCAATTTCAGATGCTCAAACCAAGTTGGTACAAGCTCAAAAAGAAATCAATTCAGAAAAATACGTTGAGGCAAAAAGCGAACTATGGACAGCAGAACGCACAAAGGAATTTCATGAGGAACGTTTGAAAGAATTGACTAAAGCCCCAATGATTCCTTACGATGAATACCATGCTATGGTTGCAGACATATATAGATTAGCTGATGAAGAGCAAAATAATTTCTTTACTCCGGCAGAAGTGAAATTGATGGAAGTTGTAGAACTTGGAGATGATGCAATTAAGGCAATGGAACGTGTAAATGAAGTGCTTAAAAAACTTGAAAAGGAAATCTCTAAAAATAATGAAGATTATAAGAAAGGTAAAAACGGCGGTTGGATTATGAATCCACTTTCAGTTTTATCTTATTCTCCAAGAAATGCCCTTTACGGCTATCAGTATAGCTTGAAAGAAATTGTCGGGAATTTTAAAAAGGGACAAGGTTAAAAATATTCCCCCTGGCATTTATCAGTTCCCCTACTAACTAATAGAAAGATGAGGTATATAATGATACTACCCACTGGTAAGATTGATTTTAACGAATACGGCAAAAAATTGGCCGAGAAATCAGCTGAGATCTATGAAGAGAAAACTAGACAAGCAGGTGATGCTTGGGAGAGACAAAGACAAACGTTTATAGCAAGAGACGCCAAGTGGCAAGCTGTCTTAGATCGTGCTGATGAACTTTTAAAAGAACAGAAGGATAGAAAGAAACAAGAGGAGATGGAGCGTTTGATGGAAGAGAAACGGAAAGAGATTGATAGTGAAGTCAGTCAAAGATTTTCAATGCCTGATGAACACCAGCAAAAACTAAATAAAGAGATGAGTGAAATGCTGAAGGATTTATTTTAAAGATTCCGTAAAAATAATTTTAAAAAAATTTTTTAAGAAAGTGAATCGGGAAAAATATTTTTTGTGAAAGAGGTTAGAGCAACCAGGGAGAAGATGGGGGGGTGACCCCCTTCCCCTGTGAGCGAGCGACCTGCACGCCGTCACTGTACATTTTTTCTCGCGCCAAAATTACTGAATTAAGAGATATAGAGAAACGTTTGGAAAAATTCCAGATTTCCCAAGTCTAAAAGTGTTATAATTGGATTGTAGTGATGTTATATCATAATAGATGCAATCACAGGCTTTTAAGATAAAGTCAAATATAGGATATGACAGAAAGATTCTGAATAATGTTAAAAAGCGATGCGTATGAATGTTATGAATTAGACTGTTTCAATGAAGTAGGTGAACTCATGACTTCAGAGTCTAATCTTGAAGGGTACAGTGATTTTTATAAAGAGACTGAAGAATCAAAAGTATGGTGGATTGATAAATTAGATGTTAAAGGAGAGCATTTATTTAGTTTTGATCAGAAGAAGATTTATAATCTATTTGCTGATTATCCTCACAACATGACGGAAGAAGAAGTTGAAATTTTCGATCAGGAAAATTCTTTCTGGAGAGGTTTTTTCTCAGATAGAAAGCCATAAAATATCTGTTTGTGATTGCATTTTTTCAAATCTACAGGGAGTATAAAATGGAGATAGATAACACAGAAACGACTAAAAAAGCATATCATTTTTTGAAAAGTTACAAGTCACTGAAGAAGTTAGCCAATCTTAGAGAAAATCCAGGGGCATTTGAAGCTAAAGCGATAGAAATCGTAAATATGATAGAATCTTATTGCAGTAGATTGGACGATGTGAAACGTGAGATATTTTATAATTTATTTATTGCTCCCCAAAAGCAAAAGAAGACCTTGAAAGTGCTCTATAGGTCACTGGATATTGGTAAAGCAGAGTATGAACGTCTCAAGAGTGAAACCTTACTAGATTTTGCCCATAGTTATCGGAAAGGTGTATTGTTGGCATATTACGATTAAAAAAATACTGATAAAATAAAGGCCCTTAGATACAAATCTCGGGGCTTTTGGGTGGGTTAATGTGTATCAGTAATTTGAACTTTTAAAATTTCATTTTCAAAAATTTTAGTCCAATGTGAACCTGTTTTAATCGATAAGCCATCATATTTTTCTTCAAATATTTCCTTATCTTCATATAGGCATATCCCTTGAAAAGTCTGATTGCTAATATCCGTAACCTTAACAACTTTATTGTTAAATTTTCTAAGTTTTTTAGAATTAGTCATAGTAATTCTCCTTTTCAACATTATACTTCAATCTAGTGGCTATTGCTAATGATTGAGAGAGTTTTCTAGGGGGGACTATAATACACTAGCGTGTAATAAAAAAAGCACGTTTGACCGTGCTAGTTTCTTGCCTGCTGAACTCGTCAATTATACGCCCTTTTTAGGGCTCTTTTTTGTGGACTTTTTTAGGAACTTTCAAGAAAAACCAAGGCGATTAAATACCATAATATTTCTTGAAAAATCAGTATTATCAAGGCCTAAACTATTCTAGTTTGACTTATAGATTGTTAAATGATAGTATAGTCAAAGATAGTCAATGTTAGAGAAGACTTGAATGCTTATTTAGATATAACAGATAGAAAGGTATATCATGGGCATCAAAAATACCTCGGATAGTATAGAAGAATATATCAAAACAATTTTAGCGCAGGCGGGTATGGTCGAGTTGAAGCGCAGTGAGTTAGCTGATGTTTTTCAGGTAGTTCCGAGTCAGATCAATTATGTGATTAAGACACGCTTTACGGAGAGTCGGGGCTATATCGTGGAGAGCAAGCGCGGTGGCGGGGGCTATATCAGGATTGGTAAGATTGAATTTTCTGATCGGCACCAGATGCTGTCTGATTTGTTGGCCAATGTCGGTGAGTCGCTCAGCCAGCCAGTTTTTTCAGATATTTTGCAGCTGCTTTTTGATGAAAAAATTATTGGCCAGCGTGAGGGAGATCTGCTCCTAGCGAGTGCCAGCGATGCTATTTTAGGAGCAGAGGCTCCGAGGATTCGAGCTAGAATGTTACGGAAAATTTTGCAGCAATTAGATAGAAAAGGAAATTAAGAATATGAATTATTCAAAAGCTTTAGTAGAAAGCTTAGAGGCGGCTCAACTTTTAGCCGGTCATTTTGCTACTGATTATTTAGAATCGTGGCAGGTGCTGATGGCTCTGGCTAATAATCCCTACAGCGTGGCAGGCTCGGCTCTAAATGAATTCCCTATTGAAGTGGACAAACTGGAAGAAGCAGCCTTTGACATTACTGGAAAAGAGTACCAAAAAAAGGGTGGTTTTGACTTATTGCCTTTCTCTCACCGTTTGGAGGAGCTCTTTGCTCAAGCAGGGCAGATTGCAGAAGCCGTCCATGCTAAAAGCTAGGCACAGAGCACCTGCTCCTAGCCATGCTATTTGATCGTGGGACCTTGGCAGCTCGTGTGCTAGAAGCTGCAGGTTTCGGCTATGATGATAAGAGTTCAGCCCCTCGATTTAGTGATTTGCGAAAGGTTTTAGAGCAGCGTGCTGGCTGGGGCAGAGAGGAAATCAAGTCTATTCGCTCACTAAATAAAAACACAGCCTCTGCCAAGCAAACCATGGCGAATATGATGGGCATGCCTCCTTCAACCAGCGGTGGTCTGGAAGACTATACTCGGGATTTGACAGAACTGGCTCGGGCTGGTCGTCTGGAACCAGTTATCGGTCGGGACGAGGAAATTTCCCGGATGCTTCAGATCCTCAGCCGCAAGACAAAGAATAATCCAGTGCTAGTCGGTGATGCGGGGGTCGGTAAGACAGCTCTGGCTCTGGGCTTGGCTCAACGCGTAGCAGCTGGGCAGGTTCCAGCAGAGCTTGCCAAGATGCGCGTCTTGGAATTAGATTTGATGAATGTTGTCGCTGGGACTCGTTTCCGCGGAGACTTTGAAGAGCGGATGAACAATATCATCAATGATATCGAAGAAGACGGTCATGTTATCCTCTTTATCGATGAGCTGCATACCATCATGGGTTCTGGTAGCGGGATTGATTCAACCTTGGATGCGGCCAATATCCTGAAACCTGCTCTGGCTCGGGGAACCTTGCGGACAGTTGGTGCTACGACGCAGGAAGAGTATCAGAAACATATCGAAAAAGATGCTGCTCTGTCTCGGCGTTTTGCCAAGGTAACAATTGAAGAGCCTACTGTGGCTGACAGCATTGCTATTCTGCGAGGTCTGAGAAAGAGCTATGAGAATCACCACAAGGTGCAGATTAGTGATCAGGCCATTGAAACAGCGGTCAAGTATGCTCATCGCTATCTGACCAGCAAGCATTTGCCAGACTCTGCCATTGACCTTTTGGACGAGGCCAGTGCAACTGTGCAGAATAAAGGACCGCAGAATTATAAACAGTCGGATTTGACGCCTGTGGATCAGGCTTTGATGGCTGGAAAGTTGAAAAAAGTCGGTCAGCTACTGGCAGAAGAGCAGGAGCCAGCTATTTACAAGCTGAAGGTGGAAGAAGGAGATATCTTGGAGACTCTCAGCCGCTTGTCTGGTATTCCTGTGCAGAAATTAACTCAGACAGATGCCAAAAAATATCTCAATTTGGAAAAAGAACTACACAAACGAGTTATCGGGCAGGATGCGGCAGTTTCGGCTGTCAGCCGAGCTATTCGTCGCAATCAATCGGGCATCCGCACCGGCAAACGCCCCATTGGTTCCTTTATGTTCTTAGGGCCAACGGGTGTCGGGAAGACAGAGTTGGCTAAGGCCTTGGCAGAAGTTCTCTTTGATGATGAATCAGCCCTGATTCGCTTCGACATGAGTGAATATATGGAGAAATTCGCAGCGAGTCGTCTCAACGGGGCGCCCCCAGGCTATGTAGGCTATGAGGAAGGCGGCGAGTTGACGGAGAAGGTTCGCAACCGTCCATATTCTGTTCTTCTCTTTGACGAAGTAGAAAAGGCTCATCCAGATATTTCAATGTCCTCTTGCAGGTCTTGGATGACGGCCAGCTGACCGATAGCAAGGGCCGTAAGGTGGACTTCTCCAATACCATCATTATCATGACTAGCAACCTGGGGGCAACGGCTCTGCGGGATGATAAGACGGTTGGTTTTGGCGCGCGAGATATCCGCTTTGATCAGGCCAATATGGAAAAACGCATTCTGGAAGAATTGAAAAAGACCTACCGACCTGAATTTATCAACCGGATTGACGAAAAGGTGGTCTTCCACAGTCTGTCTGCTGAGGATATGCAGGAAGTGGTCAAGATTATGGTGCAACCGTTGATTGGGAGTCTGGCAGAGCAAGGCATCGTGCTTAAATTCCAAGCTAGTGCCCTGAAATTGCTGGCTCAGGAAGGTTACGATCCAGAAATGGGAGCGCGGCCGCTGCGCCGTACCCTGCAGACGCAGGTGGAGGACAAGCTGTCTGAGTTGCTCCTGACTGGAGATGTGGCAGCTGGTCAAACGCTCAAAGTTGGCGTCAAAGGCGGTCAACTCAAATTTGAAATGGCTTAGGGAGGATGTGTGCAATGGAAATTCGTGTGATGACAGAAAAGGATTATGCCTCTGTTTACCAGCTGTGGCTCTCTTGCGCTGGTATGGGGCTCAATAACTTAGATGACTCTGAAGAAGGGATTGCCCGCTTTGAAGCGCAATCCTGAGACCTGTCTGGTTGCCTTGGAAGGGGAGAGCTTTATAGGTGCTATTCTAGTTGGCACAGATGGACGTAGAGCGTACATTTATCATACAGCTGTCCATCCATATTTTCGTAGAAAAGGAGTAGGCAGAGCTCTGGTCGAACAGGCCTTGTCAGCAGTGAAAAGACTTGGTATCCATAAAGTATCGCTGGTCGTTTTTGAAAGAAATGAACTGGGCAACCGTTTTTGGCAGGAGCTGGGATTTTCAGTTAGAAATGATCTGCTTTACCGAGATCAAGGACTAACGGAGATGATTCGACAGGATACATAAAAAGCTGATTTACTGGCATTCTTGCTAGGCTAATCAGAACCGTGTTATCATTCTGAAGAATATCATTTAGAAAGGCAGAAACTGTGTCTCTTCGTTATCTTGCTCGAATCGCTCTTCTGGCGGCTGTCTGCGTCGTGCTTCGCTATGCTTTTGCTGGCCTGCCCAATGTCAAGCCGATTACAGCGCTGTATTTTCTCTTGGTGGACTTTGAGGACTTGAGGGGTTCTCTTCTAATCATGTCTATCAGTATCTTTGTATCTTCATTTCTCTTCGGAATGGGGCCGTGGGTCCTTTTCCAGATTTTATCCTTTATGGTGGTTATTTGTCTATGGTATTTGCTCTATGGGCGACTAGGTTTGTTTGGCCAGAGTATGTTGGCCTTGCTTTTAGCTTTTAGCTATGGTCTTGTGATTGATGGTATCACAGCCTTGCTTTATCAAATGCCTTGGTGGACCTATGTGGCAGCGGGAGCAGGCTTCAATCTAGCCCACGCCTGGTCCACGATGCTCTTCTATCCTATCTTGTATTTTATTTTAAGGAGACTTTATCATGAAAAAAATCTTTAGCTTGCTTACGCTTGCCTTTGCTCTCTTTTTAGTAGGCTGTAGTAATAGCCAAACAAAAACTGATACCAACTCTAGTTCGGCTGCTTCTTCCGTCAAAAAGGAACTGAAAATCAGCATCAGTATTGCGCCAGAAGGTCAGGAGAAGAGCGAGAAAACGGTGGCTGTTGAAGAAGGCAAGACAGCGATGGATGCTTTGAAGAAGGCCTATAAGGTCGAAGAAAAAGATGGTTTTATCACTTCAATTGACGGTCATGCTCAGGATGAAGCGAAAGGACTCTACTGGATGTTTAAGGTCAACGGAGAAATGGCTCCTAAGGCAGCCAATCAAATCACTGTCAAGGATGGAGACAAGCTAGAATTCTACCAAGAAGTCTATCAGCAATAAATCTTGTAGAATAAGAATCTGATGTTTAAGACATTGGGTTCTTTTTTGCGCTTAATGCAGTTTTAAAGTGTCTGAAAAATATTTTTATAAAATTTTATAAAAAACTATTGACAAAAGAAAAATATAGTTTATAATAAAATCATAGAAAGAATAAATTATAATAAAAAGGTTAAGCGTATGAAAGAAAAAATTGCAATCGTCTTTGGAACCTTTGCTCCCTTGCATCAGGGGCATATAGATTTGATTCAGAAGGCGAAGCGTTCTTACGACAAGGTGCGCGTGGTGGTTTCTGGTTATCAGGAAGACCGTGGAGAGGAAGCAGGTCTGTCTCTGCAGAAGCGATTCCGTTATACTCGTGAGACCTTCGCAGATGATGAACTGACTCAGGTTTATAAACTAGACGAAACTTCCTTTCCCCGCTATCCTCTGGGTTGGGACAAGTGGTTGTCAGCTCTATTAGAGTTGGTGAACTATGATGCAGAAGGTGAAGAGCTGATTTTCTTTGTTGGAGAGGCTGACTATCAGGAGGAGTTAGAAAAGCGTGGCTTTAAAACTTCTTTGGAAGAGCGCCAGTTTGGTATCTCAGCTACGATGATTCGGGAAAATCCTAGCCTTTATTGGAAATATATCGCCCAACCTTTCCGCCGTCACTTTACCAAGAAAGTGCTGATTATGGGCAGCGCCAGCAATGGTAAAACGACCTTAGCCAAGGATTTGGCTCGCTACTATGATGCTCCAGTTAGCCTGGAATATGCTCGAGAATACCAGATTCAAATAATGTGCGAGATGATGAGCTGATCCCGAAGGACTATTATTATCTGCTCTTGGGACAATATGCTCAGACTTCCCGCTTGATTGACAGCAGTGCCAACCGTGGTCTGGTCGTGGCTGATACAAATTCGCTAGTAACCAAGGCCTACTATGATTATTATCTGAAAGAAAGTCCAGTTCAGGACGAAGAGACAGATACTTTTGATAATCTCTTTGCCAGCATTTTGTCTAAGGAAAAATGGGATTTGATTCTCTTTGCTGAGCCGGTCGGCACCTATGTCAACGATGGCTTTCGTGACATGAGCATGGCGGACGAGGCTATCCGCAGTGATTTTTCAAGCTATCTGAAAAAGCTGAAAGAGCAGTGTTTAGCTCATATTCCGACGGTCTATCTGGCTGGCAGTTATTTTGACAATTATCAGGCGGCTAAAGAAGCGATCGACATGATTTATCAAGCAGATTAAAAAAGAAAGTGGTAAAATAGAATGGTAGTAAAAAATCAAAAACTCTCACCTGCAGCTCTCTCCGCAGGACTAAAACAAAAATCTCAAACCTTTGCTCGGAATTTTCAGAATGTCTGTGCAGCAGCTAAAGAACAGGGTTTTAGCGGTATTGCCAAATTGCTCTGGCAGGATTTATTTGGCGGGCGTAGCTTGTCTCAATGGCTCTACTTGATTGCTCTTTCCAGTCTGCCCTTCATTCTGGAGTTTACCAGTGGGCAGGAGCAGCATGACTGGTTGGGACTCTTTGCTTCCTGGACAGGCATCGTCTGCGTCATCTTAGTAGCTGAGGGGCGGGCCAGCAATTACCTTTTTGGAGCTGTTAATTCGGCGATTTATCTCATCTTGTCCTTCCAGGCTAGCTTTTATGGAGAAGTACTGACTACAGTCTACTTCTTTATCATGCAGCCAATCGGTCTCTACACTTGGTTGTCCAACCGAGTCAATGAACAAGATAAGACAGAGCCGTCTCATTTTGAAGCTAAGAAGTTAGACTGGCGTGGCTGGCTTAATATTTGGCCTTGACTGCCTTGATTTGGATTGGCATGGGCTTTGCTTATAAGAGCATTCACAGTCACCGGCCTTTCCGCGATAGTGTGACAGATGCGACCAATGGTATCGGTCAGCTTCTCATGACGGGTCTCTATCGCGAGCAGTGGATCTTCTGGATTGCGACCAATCTCTTCAGTATCTATCTCTGGTGGGGTAGCAACCTTCACATTCAGGCTATGTACTGGGTTTATACTCTCAATAGTATCGTCGGCTGGTATCAGTGGACCAAGGCAGTGAAGAAAGCTTAGACTAAGATTTGAGATTTTTGATAGAAAAAATAGCTTAGGAAAGGAAGAAACTCATGACCAAACAGGATATCCCAGCGGGAATGTCGGAAAAAGAGTACTATGAAACCATGGCGGATGAGTCCGCCTTTTTGGCATGGTACAAGACACAGGATCTGCCCAAGTATGAGACACCCAGCGTAACAGCGGATATGGTGGCTTACTGCTTTGTGGAAGGCCAGCTGAAACTCTTGGTTATTAAGCGCAAGGCCCATCCCTTTCAGAATAAATATGCTCTGGTCGGAGGTTTTGTAGATAAGCATGAGGATGCCTATCAAGCCTGCATTCGCGAGGTCAAGGAAGAGGTAGGGCTGGAGATACCGCTGGAAAAGGTGGAGCAGCTGATGACGGTTTCTACTCCAGGACGTGATCCACGCGGATGGGTCATCACTATTGCTCATCTGGTCTATCTGCCGGCCATAGCAGTAGATCAAGTACAAGCTGGCGATGATGCTAAGGAAGTCACCTTTCTTGATGTAGATTTTAAGACAAGGAGTTTTAGAGACGGTGAGCGGCTCCTGACAGCAGAGGACTTTGCCTTTGACCACTACCAAATCCTGCTGGAATCTATCAAGCGGATTCAGGGACGACTGGACTGGAATCCAACTTTTCTCCATCTGCTGGAATCACCGTTTACTGTCTATGAAGGGACTGAGTTGGTCAATCTCATCACGCCTAGACGACCTATTGTCAGTAATAACTTTCTAGTGAAATTTGGAGAATATTTGGAAGAGGCCGGTGTCAAGCGCGTGCCTAAGAAGAAACCGAGAAAAGTTTATAAACTGAAGACAGAAAAAACAAGTTAAAAGAAAATTGATGATATAGTTTACTTGCAGGACAAAAATGTTCTGCTTTTTTTATTTTTATTACGAATATAAAAGTAGCTACATATCTGCTGAGGAAGAGAGGAGGCCTAAGTTCTGGTTGCTATTTGCTTCAAAATTTTTTGAAAAATTCCATTTATCTAGTTGACATACTTTATTACGAGTGTTACAATAATATTACAAATAGATTTCCAAATGTTACGAAGGAGAAGAAAAAATGAAAACTAAGACTTATACAAAATTGATGGCTGCTACTGTTCTAGCTTCTAGCTTGCTTTTAGGGGCTTGTGGTCACAAAGAAGAAACCAAGACTAACGCAAGTGCTAATAAGACAGTACAAACTTCTTCTAGCTCTAAAGTTGCCTCACCTAGCAAAGCTAGCAGCGCTCCAAAAGCCAGCAGCAATGCTTCTTCAAATAAAACAGTAGGGCAAGCAGAACAAGTACAGAAAGCTGTGGAATCTGTTCAACCTTCACAAAACCAAACACAACAAGGGGTGGATCAGCAAGTTCAATCTCAACAAAATACACAGGCTCAACCAAGCCAATCTCAACAAGCTCCTAGTCAACAAGCTACGCCGACTCAACCAACTAAACCAAATAAAGCGACTCAGCCAGCCCAACCGAGTCAACCAGCTCAAAATCCAGCCACTGATCGTCAGCTTCAAAACAAGCAGGCAGAAACAAATGCTCGCTATAAAGGCGTTTTGAATATGGTGGATGGAGATTTCTCTGCAGCTGCTGGCAGTTGGACAGATGCAGGAGGTAGTACAGTGACTGTTTCAGCAGGCGGACAATTTAGCGTCAAGTCAGCGAATGGAACTGTCAATACTTACCATGTTGCTTCATATGCCTATACTTTGGATGATGGTCGCTATACAGCTCAGCTGGGTTCTGCTGAGCCATCTGCTCCTAAATTGGGCATCCAAATCACTACTGGCGCTGACGGTAAAGTAGCTAGTGTTCAATTGATCAAATAAAAAAGAAATTTGCAAAAAAAGGAGGCACCTTTGTAGATGCTTCCTTTCTTATTTCTTTAATGTTGGAGTTGCAAGAGTTCCTCGATCTCTGCCAATGTGCTGGCCTGTGAAATGGCACCGCGAAGTTTAGCTGCACCAGATGTCCCACGAAGGTAGTGGGGTGCTAGACCTCGAAACTCGCGAACAGCAATGTGTTCACCTTTGAGGTTAATCAAGCGTTTCAAATGTTCGTAGGCGATTTTCATCTTGTCCTCGAAGGTTAAGTCTGGCAGGATTTCACCTGTTTCAAATAGTGGTTGATTTGGTTAAAGAGGTAGGGATTTCCCATAGCTGCGCGACCAATCATGACAGCGTCAGCACCGACTTCTTCGATACGCTGTTTGGCTTCTTGAACCGTACGGATGTCACCGTTGGCGATGAATGGAATTTTTGTCAGTGCTTGGGCTACGTCGTGCAAGGTCTCGAGGTCAGCATGCCCTGTGTACATTTGCTCACGGGTGCGACCGTGCATGGCCAAAGCTGAAACGCCAGCAGCTTCGGCTGCCAGAGCATTTTCTACAGCCAGTGAGCTGTCGGACCAACCTGTCCGCATCTTGACTGTCAGAGGAATATCTAGAACGGACTGAACCTTGTTAATGATTTTATAGATTTTCTCAGGATCCTTGAGCCACATAGCGCCAGCTTCGTTTTTGACGATTTTGTTGACTGGGCAGCCCATGTTGATATCGACGATATCTGTCTTGGTATTTTTTTGAATAAATTCCGCTGCGCGGGCCAGGCTGTCTTCATCGCTGCCGAAAAGCTGGATAGAAACGGGATTTTCGCCTTCATCGATGTGAAGCATGTGAAGGGTTTTTTCGTTGTTGTATTGGATGCCCTTGTCAGAGACCATTTCCATCACGACCAGGCCTGCTCCCAGCTCTTTGGCAATGGTTCGGAAAGCAGAGTTGGTTACGCCAGCCATAGGCGCCAGAACCGTACGGTTGGGAATTTCAACATTCCCAATCATAAAAGGGGTATTAAGATTTGTCACGAATCAGTTCCTCCAAGTCATTTTGGTCAAAGTGATAGGCTGTCTGGCAGAATTGGCAGATGATTTCAGCTCCGTGATCTTGGTCACGCATCTCTTCTAAATCAGCCTTTGGCAGAGTAGCCAAGGCATTCATGAAGCGCTCTTTGCTACAGTCGCACTGGAAGCGGATTTCTTCTTCAGACAGGCGTTTGTATGGCTCATCACCATAGATGGCAGCCAGCAGAGCTTCGATGTGATCATCGGATTCTAACAGCTTAGAGATGGCAGGCATTTCTTGGATCCGCTTCTCGAAGCGGGCGATATCAGCTTCCTTAGCACCCGGCAGAGCTTGTACCAAGAAACCGCCAGCAACCTTGACTTTATCATGCTCATCCAAGAGGACATTAAGGCCAACTGCGGAAGGTGTTTGCTGACTTTCCGTCAAGTAGAAGGCTAGGTCTTCGCCGATTTCACCAGAGATGAGTGGCGTCATAGAATTGTAGGGATTGCCAGTGCCGTAGTCCGTGATAACCAAATTGACCAGAGCCGACAAAGGGACCAACTAGAACTTCGCCAGTGGCTGTCTTTTTAATATCCACACCGGGATTTTGCACATAGCCTTTGACATTACCCTCGGTATCTGCCACGGTGATGATGGCGCCTAGCGAGCTGCTACCAAGAACTTTGACGGTGATCTTAGTCTGGCCCTTTTCATTAGCCGCCAAAATCTGGCTGGCAATCAGTGTGCGACCAAGTGCAACGGTAGAACTTGCTTGAGTTTGATGTTTTTCTTGAGCGGTCCGAACCGTCTCTGTGCTATCCAGCACATAAGCACGGAAAGAACCGTTTTCTGAGATAGTTTTAATAATTTTGTCCATACCTTTTATTTTAACATAAAAATAAAAACAAACGTAGCCTTTGTGCTTGTTTTGTCAAAGATTTCTTCTTTACATTGTGCTAGAATCAAGTTAAACAAAAGGAGAAGATTGATCAATCAGGATTCAAAGGCATCCTTTTACGATCTAGCAGTAGCGGATGCGTTTGATTTGACAAATGTAACAAATTTGGTTACAATTAAATCATAAATTACGAATGGAATCAAAAAGGAGAGCATATGATTGAAATTACCTATCTAGATGCAGCTAAGTCAGAACGGAAGATAACTTTCGAGTCTTATGAGGAGTTTGAACTATCACAGCAAGCCTGCCTGATCGGGGTGGCGGATTATCATCCAGTTAAAAAGTTAGTTTATAATGGTCATGATTTGGACTACCATGGGACTTATGGAGATGTTTACTTTTTCCTGATGAAACAGGATTTGAGCCAATATAACTAAAAAGGAGAACTACAATGGCAAAAGCAATTACAGATGCAACATTTGAACAGGAAACAAAAGACGGTTTGGTCTTGGTAGATTTCTGGGCAACTTGGTGTGGCCCATGTCGTATGCAAGGTCCAATCTTGGATAAATTGTCTGAAGAGCTTTCAGAAGATGTCTTGAAAATCGTCAAAATGGATGTTGATGAAAATCCAAACACAGCTCGTGCCTTTGGTATCATGTCTATCCCAACCCTTCTCTTCAAGAAAGACGGACAAGTGGTCAAGCAAGTCGCTGGTGTTCACACAGCAGAACAAATCAAGGCCATCGTTGCTGAATTGAGCTAATCACGAACACTCCCATTCAAAAGGGAGTGTTCTTTTGATTTCATAGAAAAAGCCCTGTTCCTCAAATTGAGGCCAGGGCTCTTTTTGTTTCTTATTCTTCTGTTCCAAGGCAGTTTTTCGCAACAAGAGCTGCAAGAACACCACCTACGATTGGGGCAAGGATGAAAATCCATACTTGTTGAAGGGCTGCGCCACCTACCAAGACAGCAGGCGCTAAGCTACGAGCTGGGTTCACTGAAAGTCCAGTGATGTTCAATCCCACAAGGATCATAGCTGTCAATGACAAACCAATCACTAAACCAGCAATCGCACCATTTCCCTTGCTTTCTGAAGTCACGGTCATGATCACCAAAACAAACAAGAAAGTTGCGATGACTTCAAACAGGAAACCACCAAAGACAGTTACACCGTTTGCCAAGGCATTTTCACCAAGGCTAGCAGTTGACCTACCTGAGTTAGCCAAGAGGAAGAAGACCGCACCAGACGCAAGGAAAGCTCCAACCACTTGTCCAAGGATATAGTTGACAAGATCTTTTGATGACAAGCGTTTGTTTACAAACATAGCGATTGAAACAGCTGGGTTCAAGTGAGCACCTGAAACAGTTCCGATTGAGAAAGCTGCTACCACGATTGCCAAACCAAATGCCAAAGCAATTCCTAGGTGTCCAAGACCTTCAACACCATTTCCAAAAACAACAGCTCCTGTTCCGATGAACACAAGCATGAAAGTACCGATTAATTCAGCGACAAATTTTTTCATTTTCTATCTCCTTTTTTAAAAAATCTATGTATTAGTCTATCAAAACAAACAGGTGGATTCAAGAAAAGTGCTCTGAACATATATTTTGGCTGGAATATCCTTTGTTTATTACAGGAAAAATAGAGTAAATGGTCTATCTCCCAGTTTTTTTGTTGGAAAATATAGTTTTTAGGTTATAATAGGAAGAAGGTAAATTACAAGGTATAGAAAGGGCGCTGTTTATGCTTGAGTCATTATCGCAGTTTGGCTTTATTTTGATGGTTTTTACTCCGTTTATTGCGGTGCCGATTTTCTGTTTCTTTGTGGGCTGGATGATTCCTAGATCGCAAATAACGGAAAAAAGCATCATGGCTGTATTAAGCTTTGTCCTTTTTTGCTTGGTTTTGATTTCATATTATGCTCCTCAACTGTTGGGAATGTTTTTTTGGGGTCTTATCTGGTTCTTTATTGGCCTCCTACGTGCTAAAAATTATAGCAAGTCACAGTTCTGGATAAGGTGGCTTATATTTAGCGTCTGTTTTACAATCTATATTTTGGTTTATCTATATTTCTTCAAACTTTTTTAAAAATTTAGCTTCCAAGTCTATCTCTAGGAGCAGATTTAATTGAATCATGTAAAAACAGACTGAGACAAAAATGTCTCAGTCTTGTTTTTTTTACTCCCCCAACTCCTCACTGTAAGCAATAATCTGATCAACTGTGTCTGACAAGAACTGAATGGTGTCGCGGAGTGGTTTGTCTGTCGAAATATCTGCTCCAATAATCATAGCTGACTCAAGCGGCGTTTTGCTACCGCCAGATTTGAGCAGTTCAAGCCAGTCACGGGCACCATTTTCGTCATTTTTCAGGTGTAGGTAGCCGGCGGTAGAGATGACCAAGCCTGCGGAGTATGTGTAGCTATATAGTCCCATGTAGTAGTGGGCCTGACGCATCCAGGTCAGGGAAGCATCATCGTCAATCTCAACGGCATCGCCCCAGAATTCTGTCAAGACTTCTTTCATGATAGCGTTGAGTTTGCTTGCGCCGAAGGTTCCGCCTTCTTCAATCAAAGTATAGACCTTGCGTTGGAAGGCAGCTTCCAGCAAGTGAGTAATGAAGTTGTGGAAGTAAGTATCCGTCAGACGGTGAGCCAGGGCAAATCGTTTCTGGCGAGGGTTGTCAAACTGGCGCTTCAGATAATCACTGAGCAGGAGCTCATTAAAGGTAGACGGTGCTTCCACATAGTAGGTGGACATGTGGGCGTTGAAATAGCTTTGGTGATTGTCAGAGAAGATAAACTGACCAGAGTGGCCAATCTCGTGAATCAGAGTATAGACATCACTCATACGTCCAGTCCAGCTCATGAGGACATAAGGGTGAACCCGATAAGGATCAGCAGCATAGCCTCCAGAATCCTTTCCAGCATTGGCCGCAAAGTCGACCCAGCGTTCTTCCTTATAGCGGGCGATTTCTTGGCAATACTCTTGTCCGAGTGGCTCAACTGACTTCATGACCAGGTCGTAGGCATCGTCAATGCTGACTTCGGGATTGAGCTCGCTGTCCAAGTCCAGCTTCCAGTCGGCAAAGGTCATTTTTCCAGTCCATTTACCTTAGCGACATGCTTGAGGTATTTTTGAGCTACTGGAGCAAATTCGCTCATAATCAAGTCAATCTGCCGGTCAAACATAGAGCGATCAACTTCTTGCTCAGACAGCAAGTAGTCAAAGACAGAGTCATAGCCTTTCATGTCAGCCAGTAATTTTTCAGACTTGACCTGAGCTAGATAGGCAGCTGCAGCAGCAGTTTGATGCTTGCGAAGTCCTTCTGAGAAAGAGCGGAAAGCTTTTTCGCGGATTTCTGCATTTTCATGGTTTTGGTAGAAATTCTCATAGGTGACAAAACTATTTTTGTAAACTTTTCCGTCTACTTCAAAGTCAGCCATGGCAAAGTCGCCGGCCCGCATCTTGGTGTAGATATCCTGCGGACTGTAAAAGACCTCACCTAGATTAGTCAAGGCTTTTTCGACATCCGCTCCCAGATAGTGGGCTTTTTTGATTTTAGCTTGGCGAATGGCTGAAGTCAAATGGGGTTCTTGACCTAGTCTCTCCAATACAGCTTCGTCTGCACCGATTAGGGCGTCGTCAAAGAAGCTGAGGGCAACATTGGCCTCGGTCTCAAACTCCATGGCTGCTTGGGCAATCTGCGCAAAGCTCTCGTCACCAAAGTCAGTGGTCTGTGGCATAAAGCCGTAGTTACCGATGTGGCTGATTTGGATATAAATCTGCTCTAACTCAGCAAAAGCCTGTTCAAAATCTTCGAAAGTGCTGAGCTTACCTTGGTAATCACGGACGAATTTTTGGATGTCCTCTCTGGCCTTCTCGATGGCTCGCAGGAAGTCCTCTTGGTCTTGGTAAAGGGCTGTTAGGTCCCAGAGTTCATTTTCCGGAAATTCAGAACGATGTTTTTGTTCCATAGTGTACTCCTTTTGATTAAATAGCTATATTCAGTATAGCAAAAAATCCTTCAGAATACCTTGCTTATAGGAAAAAATTAGGGAAATATGATTTCAGCAGTCTGCTTAGAAAAAAGAAAAATAGATTTTCAGTACTTTTATAGAAAAAAGCCATTTCCAGTCTTTTTCTTTTAGCTGAAATTGTGGTAAAATAGGGTCTGTACGTGCTTGATACAAAGATGAGGATATAATAAGCTACTAAGACTATGATATTAAAGTCACAGTGCTAACTGACACGCCCTAGGCTTTTTGTAAAAAAAGATAAATCTATCTAGGAGCAGTCGCTCCGTCGTTCGCTTTCCTATGTTTACATTGCTTTTGACGGTCTTAATATCTTGATCTTTGTAGCCAAGGCGTATGAAAAAATTTGAGCAAGTGCTCGGCAAGGAGTCTTTATGACAAAACAAGTTTTTAAAACCGTTTTTGCAGGTCGTGAGCTGGTAGTTGAAACCGGTCAGGTTGCAAAGCAGGCAAATGGCAGCGCCGTTGTTCGATATGGAGAAAGTACCGTTCTAACTGCGGCAACCATGTCCAAAAAGATGGCTACTGGTGACTTTTTCCCATTACAGGTCAACTATGAGGAAAAAATGTATGCAGCTGGGAAATATCCTGGCGGCTTTAACAAGCGCGAAGGCCGTCCGTCAACAGATGCGACTTTGACTGCCCGCTTGATTGACCGTCCGATTCGTCCTATGTTTGCGGAAGGCTTCCGCAATGAAGTTCAGGTTATCAATACCGTTCTTTCTTATGACGAAGATGCTTCGCCTCAAATGGCTGCTATGTTCGGTAGCTCTCTAGCTCTTTCTATCTCAGATATTCCTTTTAACGGCCCGATCGCAGGAGTTCAAGTTGGTTATGTAGACGGCGAATTCATCATCAACCCGAGCAAGGAACAAAAAGAAGTTTCGCTTTTGGAATTGACAGTGGCTGGTACCAAAGATGCTATCAACATGGTAGAATCTGGAGCCAAGGAACTTTCTGAAGATGTCATGCTGGAAGCTCTTCTCAAAGGGCACGAAGCGGTCAAAGAATTGATTGCTTTCCAGGAAGAAATTGTCGCAGCAGTCGGCAAGGAAAAAGCAGAAGTAGAATTGCTGCATGTTGATGAAGAGTTGCAGGCTGAGATTGTCGCATCTTACAACAGCGACTTGCAAAAAGCTGTGCAAGTAGAAGAAAAGCTGGCGCGTGAAGCCGCAACTCAGGCTGTCAAAGACCAAGTCACAGCAGTCTACGAAGAAAAATATGCAGACCACGAAGAATTCGACCGTATCATGCGTGATGTGGCTGAAATCTTGGAGCAAATGGAGCATGCGGAAGTGCGTCGTTTGATTACCGAAGATAAGGTCCGTCCTGACGGTCGTAAGGTTGATGAAATCCGTCCGCTGGATGCGGAAGTGGATTACCTGCCGCGCGTGCATGGTTCTGGTCTCTTTACTCGCGGGCAAACCCAAGCCTTGTCTGTCCTAACACTAGCTCCAATGGGCGAAACGCAAATCGTGGACGGCTTGGATCCAGAATACAAGAAGCGCTTCATGCACCACTATAATTTCCCGCAATACTCTGTCGGTGAGACAGGCCGTTATGGGGCTCCTGGCCGTCGTGAAATTGGACACGGTGCTCTTGGGGAACGTGCCTTGGAGCAAGTTTTACCTAGCTTGGAAGAGTTTCCTTACGCTATCCGCCTGGTGGCAGAAGTCTTGGAGTCAAACGGTTCTTCCTCCCAAGCTTCTATCTGTGCGGGTACTTTGGCTCTGATGGCCGGTGGTGTACCAATCAAGGCGCCGGTTGCTGGTATTGCTATGGGCTTGATTTCAGATGGCAGCAACTACACAGTTCTGACGGATATTCAAGGTTTGGAAGACCACTTTGGCGATATGGACTTTAAGGTAGCTGGTACTCGCGAAGGGATTACAGCCCTGCAGATGGATATCAAGATTGAAGGAATTACAGCGGAAATCCTGACAGAAGCTCTGGCTCAGGCTAAGAGAGCCCGCTTTGAAATTTTGGACTTGATTGAAGCGACTATTCCGGCTCCACGTCCTGAGTTGGCTCCAACTGCTCCGAAAATTGATACCATCAAGATTGATGTGGACAAGATTAAAATTGTCATCGGTAAAGGCGGAGAAACCATTGACAAGATTATCGCTGAGACTGGTGTTAAGATTGACATTGACGAAGAAGGAAATGTATCCATCTACTCTAGTGACCAAGCGGCCATTAACCGTGCCAAGGAAATCATTGCTGGTTTGGTTCGTGAAGCTAAAGTGGATGAAGTTTATCATGCCAAGGTTGTTCGGATCGAGAAATTCGGTGCCTTTGTCAATCTCTTTGACAAGACCGATGCCCTCGTTCACATTTCTGAAATGGCTTGGACTCGAACCAACAATGTCGAAGACTTGGTACAAATTGGTGATTTTGTCGATGTTAAGGTCATTAAAATTGATGAAAAAGGCCGTGTAGATGCGTCTATGAAAGCTCTCTTGCCACGTCCGCCTAAGCCAGACAAGCCAAAGAGAGACCACGATAAACATCAGGAAAAAGGGCATTTTCATAAGAAACATGAAGAAGCTCCTAAAACTAAATCGGAAGAATAATGAAAAGGGAGTGATCAGGCTCAATTACCTTACAAAGTTTCTTTGTGTAGGGCCTACTCCCTTATTTTACCTAATGAAAGGAGAAGAAGATGGGATGGTGGCGCGAAACCATTGATATCGTAAAAGAAAATGATCCAGCGGCCCGTACCACTTTGGAGGTTCTATTGACCTATCCAGGTGTCAAGGCCTTGGCGGCCCACCGTCTCTCGCATTTTCTCTGGAAGCATGGCTTCAAACTCCTGGCTCGTATGCATAGTCAGTTTTGGCGCTTTGGACGCAGATTGAGATTCATCCAGGTGCTCAGATAGAGTCAGGTGTCTTTATTGACCATGGCTCTGGTCTGGTGATTGGGGAGACGGCAATCGTTGAGACGGGAGTTCTCCTCTATCATGGAGTGACTCTTGGTGGGACTGGTAAGGATGTAGGGAAACGCCATCCGACGGTTCGTAAGGGAGCACTCATATCAGCCCATGCCCAAGTTATTGGACCGGTGGAAATCGGCGAAAATGCCAAAGTTGGAGCGGGGGCAGTCGTCGTGGCGGATGTACCTAGTGATGTGACAGTAGTTGGAATTCCGGCCAAGATTGTGCGTGTCCATGGTCAGAAAGACGAGCCGACCATTCACGAGGTAGAGGAGAAACGGGAATACTATCTGGACAAGCTGGAGCATGCCCGCGAAGCCAGCCACCATTCGTCGGAGCTCTAAGAAAGACTTGTTTTGAACAGTAACAAGACATATTAGGAGCTCTTGTCAAGGAGTGTTTTAGCAAACTGTAACCCAATAGGCTCGCTATATCAGTGAAGCAAAAAAAGATGAGACCAAGCTGCGCCGTATAGAAAAGATGAAGGTGGATTTGCTGAAGCCTTAAAGAAAGAGAACTTATGCTATTAGAAGAATTTGAAGATGTGGCTGGGGTTATTGAACCAACAGATAGGCAGATTATGGACAAGGGTGAGGTTTGTAAAACTATCATCCTGTCCTTTAACGGAGAAATTCTGCAACGTTTGATTGAGTCAGAAAGTCTATCAAGGAGGCTATTTGAAAAGTATCAACGGCCAGCATCCATGGTATATTTATGACCAAGGATCTAGCAAGCTAGCAGTTATGTTGGCTCCGATTGGGGCTCCGATGATAGTTGGCCAACTGGAGGAGTTAGCGGCCAGAGGCTTCAAAAATTTTATCATTTTAGGTTCCTGTGGCGTTTTGGACAGCTCAATTGAGGCTGACAAGATTATTCTGCCTGCAGCTGCATTGCGAGATGAAGGAACTAGCTATCACTATGCTCCACCGAGTGATGAAGTCGCCTATGACGAATCCCTGTTGATTAAGCTTGAAGCCATTTTTGATAAGCACAATATCGAGCATATCCGCACCAAGTCTTGGACGACTGATGCCTTTTATCGGGAAACAGCTGATAAGGTCAAGCGTCGCTTGGCTTCTGGAGCCAAAGTGGTGGATATGGAAGCCTCAGCAATTATGGCTTGGGCACAATTTCGCAAGAGTAAAGTCTATCAATTCTTCTACACAGCTGACTATGTGGATTATCATAACCGAACCTGGGATGCCCGCCATGAAGAACGGACAGCTGATGCCATGACTTTTTCACTATCGCTTTGACAATAGCAAAGGAACTAGAAAGGAACTGAGCCGAACTAGAAAGGTAACTACAAGAATGGCAGTATATTTTTACGGCTGTATCACCATGGATGGCTACTTGGCAGACAGCCAGCACAGGATAGACTGGCTGCATCAGCTTGGTTCTGTAGAGGATACAGGCTATGATGACTTTTACAGGCAAATGGATATCACCATCATGGGCAAGCGGACCTTTGAGGAAATCCAAGATTTGCAAGATGTAGAAAGTTTTTATCAAGCTACGGAAAACTATGTCTTTACGCATGATAGGCACCTGCCTGTCAGTAATTACCAGCCAGTAGCTGGGGATGTGGTGGACTTTGTTCACCAGATTGACAAAGGCAAAAATGTCTTTGTGATTGGTGGTAATTCCTTGGTAGGACCGCTCTTGGATGCGGATCTTTTAGACCACCTCATTATTCAGATAGCGCCCCTTATCCTAGGAAAGGGGGTTCCCCTCTTTACCCAAGAGGAAGGGCAGCGCTTTTACCAACTGGATAGCCTTAGACAATTTGGCCCTTTTGCAGAGCTGGTTTTCAGCCGAAAAAGTCAGAAATAGAGAAGGGAGTGGACCGCATGATTAAAATTTACGACACCATGACCCGCAGCCTACGTGAATTTGTGCCCATTGAGGAGGGCAAGGTTCGCATGTATGTCTGCGGTCCGACGGTTTATAACTATATCCATGTCGGCAATGCCCGCTCAACAGTAGCTTTTGACACGGTTCGTCGCTATTTTGAGTATCGGGGATTTGAGGTCAATTATATTTCCAATTTTACAGATGTAGATGATAAGATTATCAATCGGGCCAAGGAAGAAGGCATCACGCCTCAAGAGGTGGCTGACAAGTATATTGCTGCCTTTCGTGAAGATGTGACTGCTTTAGGTGTAAAACCTGCAACTCGTCATCCGCGTGTTGTGGAGTTTATGGCTGACATCATCCGCTTTGTGGAGGATTTGATTGACAAGGGCTACGCTTATGAGTCAGAGGGGGACGTCTATTTCCGCGTCGAAAAGTCTCACAATTATGCCAAACTAGCCAACAAAACCTTGACAGACTTGGAGTTGGGTGCTTCTGGTCGGACAGATGAGGAGACCGCCCGCAAGGAAAATCCAGTAGACTTTGCTCTCTGGAAGGCGGCTAAGCCGGGTGAGATTTCCTGGGACAGTCCTTGGGGAGCAGGTCGTCCGGGCTGGCACATCGAGTGTTCGGTCATGTCGACGGAGATTTTGGGTGATACTATTGATATCCACGGTGGTGGGGCAGACCTAGAGTTTCCTCACCATACCAATGAAATCGCCCAGTCAGAGGCCAAGACTGGTCAGACTTTTGCCAACTACTGGATGCATAATGGCTTTGTCAACATTGACGATGTTAAGATGTCCAAGTCTCTAGGCAATTTCATCACCGTTCATGATGCCCTCAAGACCATTGATGGTCAGGTGCTGCGTTTCTTCTTTGCTACCCAGCATTATCGTAAGCCGATTAATTTCACGGAAAAAGCTGTCCGCGATGCAGCGACCAATCTCAAGTATTTGAAACATACCTATGAGCAACCTTTCACTGGTCAGGCTGACTCTGCTCAGCTTCAAGCCTTTCTAGACAAGTTCACCGCTGCTATGGACGAAGACTTCAATGCGGCTAACGGTATCACGGTTGTCTTCGAGCTAGCCAAGTGGATCAACTCTGGCAATTACACCGCTGAAGTCAAGGCAGCCTTTACCAAGCTCTTAGAAGTTTTTGGTATCGTCTTTGTAGAGGAAGTCCTGGATGCGGACATTGAGCGCTTGATTGAGGAACGCCAAGCAGCGCGTGCTAATCGAGATTTTGCGACAGCAGACCGTATTCGGGATGAATTGGCCGCTCAGGGTATCAAGCTCTTAGATACTAAGGACGGAGTGAGGTGGACACGTGACTGATGTCAACCTGATTAACGGCATTGCCCTCGCTTTTGAGGGGGATGCCGTCTACTCCATGTATATCCGGCGTCACCTGATTTTTCAAGGGCTGACCAAGCCAAATCAGCTGCACAGGGAAGCGACCAGGTACGTTTCTGCCAAGGCTCAGGCCAACCTCATCTCTCTCATGCTAGAAGAAGGGATTCTGACGGAGAAGGAAGAGGATATCTACAAGCGTGGCCGCAATGCTAATAGCCACACCAAGGCTAAGAATACGGACATCGTCACCTACCGTATGTCTACTGGCTTTGAGGCAGTCATGGGTTACCTGCATATGACCGAAGCCATTGAGCGACTGGAAGAACTGATTGACTGGTGTATTCGGAAAATAGAGGCTTTGTCCTGATTTTGAAAGGAAGTAATTTATGAGTGATTTCTTACAATTTGATAATTTTAATTTTAAGTTGGCTATTATTCAGGAGTTGATGTATGAACAAAATGTACTTGAGCCACGATTTGACGTTTATAGTTTTTGTGAATCTGAGAACTTATCTGTAGATCCAGAAGACTTCTATGAGACACCGATTCCTGAAGTAGAGGCTTATTTCGAACAGTTGGAAATACCTAAAGAGTATGCGCAGAATGTGGAAAGCCTCTTCTTTGATGGAGGAAATGAGATCTATGCACAATTGATTCCTTTGTGGGATGGGGAAGATGATCAATTTGATTTGGAATATGTGAGTGAAAAAGAACTATCGCAGTTTTCGAATTTGAAAACTATTGACGGAACAATTTTCCCATTTTCTAAAGAAGTACGTGATTTATTCGAATCCAAAGGAATTGAGATTGAAGAGTGACATAAACTAGTAATGCTTTGAAGGTTTCTATTGATTGTCATCTTGTTTATTCTGAGATAGAATTCTTTTACTAATAATCACTAAAATTCAAGAAATTTAAATATCAAAAACGAGCTTGGCATAAAGCTCGTTTTTTGACACTCCCATATAAACAAGCACCAGAAAAACAGGAAAATTTTATAGAAGATTGAGTTTAAAACTTTAAATATATAATTGGATGAAAAGTAGGAGATTGAAATTTATTTTCAGAAAAGTATTGACATGTTTTCTGAAAAGGAGTAGAATGGCTCATGTTTTTAAAGGAGGAACTTATGTTTTCCAAGCTAAAAGGCTTTTTTATTGGACGCCCATTAAAATCTGGAAAAGAGGGCGAAGATGGCCATTTATTGACTAAGATGCAAGCTTTAGCCATGCTCTCCAGTGACGCTTTATCTTCGATTGCTTATGGACCAGAGCAGGTTGTTTTAGTCTTGACTTCTGTTTCTGTTGGTGCCATTTGGTGGTCGCTTCCCATAGGAATTGTTGTATTGATTCTATTAGCGAGTTTAACGATTTCCTATCGTCAGGTCATTCATGCTTATCCCCAAGGAGGAGGAGCTTATATGGTGACGACAGAAAATCTGTCTCCAATGGCAGGTTTAATCGCTGGTGGAAGCTTATTGGTAGACTACATGTTGACAGTAGCCGTTTCGGTCGCTTCTGGAGCGGACGCAATTACCTCTGCAATTCCCGTCTTACATCCTTACAATCTACATATTTCTATTTTTCTAGTTCTCTTGCTGATGCTAATGAATCTCCGAGGACTAAAAGAATCGGCCACTTCCTTGATGATTCCTGTCTATCTTTTTATTGTCAGCACCTTATTGTTGATTGGTTTTGGTTTTGTGCAAATCCTGACAGGAAATTTAGACTATCACGCAACTGCGCGGATTGGTAGTCCGATTGCTGGAGTCAGTTTGATCTTGCTGCTTCGTGCCTTCACCAGCGGCTCTGCTTCCTTGACAGGAGTGGAAGCTATTTCCAATTCAGTTCCCTTTTTCAAGAAGCCTAAAGCCCATAATGCCGCAGCCACCCTATCGATTATGGCCTTAATCCTAGGAATCATGTTTGCTGGTATTACCTTCTTGAATTATTGGATTGGCATCGTGCCTGTCAAAGGTGTAACGACTCTGGCTCAAATGGCGCAAGCGATTTGGGAACTTCTGCTTTTGGTCGTATCTTGTTTTATGTTTTCCAATTGTCGACTGCTTTAATCTTAGCAGTGGCAGCCAATACAGGCTTTTCAGCCTTTCCCATGCTTTCCTACAATATGGCTAAGAATAAATACATGCCTCATATGTACATGGAAAAAGGAGATCGGCTCAGCTATTCTAATGGCATTTTCACTTTGGCTTTTGGTGCCATTGCTCTTTTGTTCATCTTTAAGGGAAATACAGAACGCTTGATTCCCCTGTACACCATTGGTGTGTTCGTGCCCTTTGCTCTCTCCCAGACCGGTATGGTTATCCATTGGAAGAAAAAATATGGAAATAATTTCTTGAAGCATTCGATTGCAAATATCCTTGGTGCGATCATTTGTTATGGGATTGTCCTTATCTTGCTCTTGTTCCGTCTTCAAGATATTTGGCCTTTCTTTCCTATTATCATCGTCTTGACTTGGCTGTTCTTATCTATCAAGCAGCATTATAATAGAGTTGCTAAACAGTTGAGATTGCATGACCACATTGAGCGTCAGAACTACACTGGTAATACAGTAATTGTCCTGGTCGGGAATGTTACCCGAGTCAGTGTAGGTGCGATGAGCTATGCTCGCAGCATCGGAGATGAAGTTGTGGCAATGCACGTTTCAACAGCAGAAACTGCTGAAAAAGATGCTGAAGTCGCCGAGGAATTTGCTGACTACTTCCCAGATATTCGCTTTGAGACAGTCACGACTAGCTATCGCAATATCATCAGTCCGACAGTTCAGTATGTGATTAAAGTGGCCAAGCGAGCCAAAAAAGAAGGAAGAACAGTGACAGTCCTAGTACCTCAGTTTATACCTAAAAAGAGATGGCAAAATGTCTTGCATAACCAGATGAGTTTAAAATTAAAATACTATTTGAAATGGTATGAGGATGTCGTGGTCGCAAGTTATTCTTATCACTTAAAAGAATGAGCGAATGCCTTTACTGAATGAGAAAAAGGAGTTGAAGATTTTTCAACTCCTTTTATTATTTATTGGAAATGGCGCAGAGCTAATTTGCTTGTACCTTTTGGTAATTTTGATAAAATTCTACCTTGATCTTAATAAAAGTCTCCAAGTCTAGTAAAAGTTGCAGAAGTGTAGCGCGGGTTTCAAATTCTTGCCGAGTCTTAGGAAGTGGGCGTTCGCGAAAAACATCCAAACAGGCTTCGATTTCTTCAACTAGTTCGTGAGCGGGATTTTCTTGACTAAGTTGCTGGGCTGTCTTGGAGAAAAGACGTGCTAAAATCAAGCTCTCGCTAGCTGCCAACTGACAGTTGTTGATATTTCCTGCCATGTCTTTTAGAATGCGATTTTGCGCCTGCCGCATTTCAAAATAATGAATATGGTAGTTGGTTTGATGAAAGAGGTGGTTGGAGTGGTCCAGATAGACCAGTTGTAAGGCTTCTTGAAGGATAGTATCTAGTTCCTTGATTAGAGTTGCATCGTTTCGACCGTCTCCAGCTTTTAAGAAATATTCAAAACGCAGTAGAATTTTCTTCAGTTGCTCTTCAACTTGAATATGATAGTTATCAATATCTTGCTGGTTTGAAGCCATATATAAATTAGCTAGGAGAGCGAATCCCGTTCCGATGAGGAAGACAGCCATTTCGTTAGCCAAAAGAGACCAAGAAACAGAATGGGCCAGCAGCAGATGAGTGACTAAAACTGTGCTGGGGGTGATGCCTATTTCCCAGCCAAAGAGATAAGCGAAGGGAACGTAGAGCAGGATATAAATCCCTAAGCTCCAAAGGTTAAATCCTAGAAGGATGAAAGATAAGCTCCCGATGGCTAGTGCTAAAATAGTAGACAAGAGGCGGTTGCGGGCTAGTTTGATAGTGCTTCTGCGGGTGTCGGAAACGCTGAGAATAGCAATAATACCGGCTGATATAGCATTGCTTAAACCTAAAAAGCAGCTAGAGCCGCAGCAAGACATGTTGCAAGAGCTAGTTTGATGGTACGTTGGAGGAGAGGCATAAGCTTCTTTCTATTAAACAAAGTTTTTTCTATTATATCATGATTAGTCGAAGACTTGTGAGGATAATATGTCAATGTTTATAAATTACAGGGAGGTGCTGTTTTATAGATGCTCAAAAAGATAGTAGGAAGGCTGGAGTTGAAAAGTCGGATGGCCTAGGTGAAATTTTTTTGACTAGACGACAAATTTATCGTACAATAGAAAGTAGCGAAAAAATGCCTGGCTAAATGCCTGTGTAATCTTAAGGAGAATAACTTTGGAATTAGAAGTATTTGCAGGACAAGAAAAAAGTGAGCTTTCGATGATTGAGGTAGCACGTGCCATCTTAGAATTGCGCGGGCGTGACCATGAAATGTATTTCGATGAGCTTGTCAATGAAATTCAAAATTATCTGGAAAAATCAAATAGCGAAATCCGAGAAGCGCTGCCTCTATTTTATACAGAACTGAATGTAGATGGCAGTTTCATTCCACTTGGTGACAATAAATGGGGTCTTCGTTCTTGGTATGCGATTGACGAAGTCGATGAAGAAATCATCGCTTTGGAAGAAACGGACGAGGAAGACGAGCCTAAGAAACGCAAGAAAAAACGCGTTAATGCCTTTATGGACGGCGACGAAGATGCAATTGATTACAGCGATGATGATCCTGAAGATGAGGACTCATATGAAGAGGATCCAGCTCTTTCATATGATGAAGACAATCCAGATGATGAAAAGAGTGAGGTTGAAGCCTACGATGCTGAAATCAATGAAATAGCACCAGATGATCTCGGCGAAGAAGTTGAGTTAAATGAAGAAGACGATGAATATTCTGACGATGATCAGGATGTTGAAGACGAAGAATAATATAATCAAGAAACAACTGCTTTTTGAAGCAGTTGTTTTTGCGTTCTAACATGTCATAAAAAGTCCCTGAGATGTCATAGATATTTTTGTTAGGAACCAGTTAGGGTATAAAATAGACAGGATAGGGACAGAAGGCCTGAGGGAAGAGTTTTTCTTGTAGAATCATATTATCAAAGAAAAAGGAGAAAACATGAACTTCAAGGAACGCTATGAGAAAGTGCAGTGGATTGTCCGACGCTGTGCACGGGATTATTATATACATTTATGGGAGAGTAGTGACTGGGAACAAGAGGGTATGCTGGTTTATCACCAGCTGGAAGAAAGCCATCCAGATATCAGTCAAGATGAAAGCCGCCTCTATCGTTACTTCAAGACAAAATTTCGGAATCATATTCATGACATTCTTCGCAAGCAAGAGAGCCAAAAACGCCGCTTCGATCGACAGTCTTATGAGGAAGTTGGTACCATTAGTCATAGACTGAGCAAGCGCGAACTAGCCTTAGATGATTTAGTCGCTCTTCGAAGTTCTCTAGCAGCCTACACTTCAAAGTTAGACAAAGAACAACTAGAGTTATACCACCGCTTACTAGCGACGAACGGTTTAAGGGGCGTAAAAGACTGTTGCGAGAGTTGGAGGAATATTTAAGCGACTTTAGCAGCACGGTGCTATAGAGAATAAGGGAGAGGTAGGAAGAGGTTACCTTTCCCTATTTAGTTATTGATTTATCAGTGATATTGATGGTGTTAGGAAATAAAATTGAAAAAAAGATAAAAAAATTTCAAAAAAGTGTTGACAAGGGGATGGATAGGTGATATACTGATATAGTTGTCGCTTGAGAGAGCGATAAAGACCTTTGAAAACTGAACAAGACGAACCAATGTGCAGGGCGCTACAACATATGTTGTAGTACTGAACAAAGAAAAAACAATAAATCTGTCAGTGACAGAAATGAGTGAGAACTCAAACTTTTAATGAGAGTTTGATCCTGGCTCAGGACGAACGCTGGCGGCGTGCCTAATACATGCAAGTAGAACGCTGAAGGAGGAGCTTGCTCTTCTGGATGAGTTGCGAACGGGTGAGTAACGCGTAGGTAACCTGCCTGGTAGCGGGGGATAACTATTGGAAACGATAGCTAATACCGCATAACAACAGTTGTTGCATGACAGCTGTTTAAAAGGTGCAAATGCACCACTACCAGATGGACCTGCGTTGTATTAGCTAGTTGGTGAGGTAACGGCTCACCAAGGCGACGATACATAGCCGACCTGAGAGGGTGATCGGCCACACTGGGACTGAGACACGGCCCAGACTCCTACGGGAGGCAGCAGTAGGGAATCTTCGGCAATGGACGGAAGTCTGACCGAGCAACGCCGCGTGAGTGAAGAAGGTTTTCGGATCGTAAAGCTCTGTTGTAAGAGAAGAACGAGTGTGAGAGTGGAAAGTTCACACTGTGACGGTATCTTACCAGAAAGGGACGGCTAACTACGTGCCAGCAGCCGCGGTAATACGTAGGTCCCGAGCGTTATCCGGATTTATTGGGCGTAAAGCGAGCGCAGGCGGTTAGATAAGTCTGAAGTTAAAGGCTGTGGCTTAACCATAGTACGCTTTGGAAACTGTTTAACTTGAGTGCAGAAGGGGAGAGTGGAATTCCATGTGTAGCGGTGAAATGCGTAGATATATGGAGGAACACCGGTGGCGAAAGCGGCTCTCTGGTCTGTAACTGACGCTGAGGCTCGAAAGCGTGGGGAGCAAACAGGATTAGATACCCTGGTAGTCCACGCCGTAAACGATGAGTGCTAGGTGTTGGGTCCTTTCCGGGACTCAGTGCCGCAGCTAACGCATTAAGCACTCCGCCTGGGGAGTACGACCGCAAGGTTGAAACTCAAAGGAATTGACGGGGGCCCGCACAAGCGGTGGAGCATGTGGTTTAATTCGAAGCAACGCGAAGAACCTTACCAGGTCTTGACATCCCTCTGACCGCTCTAGAGATAGAGTTTTCCTTCGGGACAGAGGTGACAGGTGGTGCATGGTTGTCGTCAGCTCGTGTCGTGAGATGTTGGGTTAAGTCCCGCAACGAGCGCAACCCCTATTGTTAGTTGCCATCATTCAGTTGGGCACTCTAGCGAGACTGCCGGTAATAAACCGGAGGAAGGTGGGGATGACGTCAAATCATCATGCCCCTTATGACCTGGGCTACACACGTGCTACAATGGCTGGTACAACGAGTTGCAAGTCGGTGACGGCAAGCTAATCTCTTAAAGCCAGTCTCAGTTCGGATTGTAGGCTGCAACTCGCCTACATGAAGTCGGAATCGCTAGTAATCGCGGATCAGCACGCCGCGGTGAATACGTTCCCGGGCCTTGTACACACCGCCCGTCACACCACGAGAGTTTGTAACACCCGAAGTCGGTGAGGTAACCTTTTAGGAGCCAGCCGCCTAAGGTGGGATAGATGATTGGGGTGAAGTCGTAACAAGGTAGCCGTATCGGAAGGTGCGGCTGGATCACCTCCTTTCTAAGGAAAAACGGAAGCCATTGGTCGTCATGTTTAGTTTTGAGAGGTCTTGTGGGGCCTTAGCTCAGCTGGGAGAGCGCCTGCTTTGCACGCAGGAGGTCAGCGGTTCGATCCCGCTAGGCTC